>Ga0307515_10000001_pt1:1607500-4259510 | contig 4259510 bp, 3590 predicted proteins | sample 17_EM_MG_FD_194513 | JGI IMG/M metagenome (GOLD analysis project Ga0307515, IMG submission 194513) | Populus trichocarpa ectomycorrhiza microbial communities from riparian zone in the Pacific Northwest, United States - 17_EM | ecosystem: Host-associated > Plants > Roots >...
AACTACTGCTTTTTAAAAGCGGATTGCAAAGGTAAGGGCACATACCTTGATAGCAAAACTTTTTTGGTAAATAGTTATTAACAATAGCTTGTGTATTAAGCTGCAATCTGTTGTAACTATTATCCCTGCTGCATTATAGCTGAAAAAAAAATTGAAAAATAATTCCTGATTTTTTTTAACCGGGGCAATTATCAGGCTATATAATCCATTTTTAAAGCAGGATTGACTTCAAAAAGCAGCCCGGAATAAGTATACCCGTTTCTTTTTTGAATTTAAAATGCAGGAAAATTCACCTTTTGAAGAAATAAACCCTGCGGCGGTACAGAAAAATCAGCCTTTGTGCAATCCCCTGCTTTTATAACGGCGCCGAAATCTGCCAATGACAACTTATTCCTACCTACCTGGAGCATGGTGCCTACCAAACCCCGAACCATTCCCCGGAGAAACCTGTTACTGGTTACCTGGTAGCTTAAAACAGCATCCTCCAGCTTCCATTCACTATTACTTATAGTACAAAGCGAAGTTCTTACCTGGGTATTGCGTTTGGAAAACGTTGCAAAATCGTTGTACTGCATTAATTCTTTTGCAGCGGCCTGTAATAAATCAATATCGAGGGTATAAGGAAAGAAATATGCCCTGTCTGAAAGAAAAGGATCTTTATGTTGGTATATATAATACCCATATTCCCTTGAAATGGCATCAAACCGCGAATGACTGTCAGCATTTACGGGAAATATCCTTTTTACAACAATATCCGCAGGAACTATTGCATTTAAATGATAGGAACCGTCTTTTATGGACTGCTCACTATCAAAATGGAAAAAATTTTGCCTGGCATGAACACCTGCATCAGTACGGGAAGAGCCGGTGAGTTTAAAGTCCTGCTTATAAAATATCCTTAACGCCTTTTCTATTTCGGCCTGTATGGAATTGGCATTTTGCTGTACCTGGAAACCCGAATAATTGCTACCCTTATAGGCCACTTCAATGAAATAACGTTGCATAGCAGTTAAATAACTTAATGATGGATCATTGCCTTAAAACGGGTGATAAAGTAATTATCAGTTAATTGAGATTCGAGTGAGCCAAAATTATAGGAGTCTGATACAAAGGGATAAGCTGTATCAAAGAACTTATACTTGCCTTCGTCTTTTAAAAATAATACACTAAGGTTCTTTACCTGTTCAGTAGTAAAACATTTTGCCTTAAATGCTTTTTTTGCAGCAGCCAGCATATCATCATCTTTATCTTCAGCTGCCATCTTCTTTCTTAATTTAAGAAAATCATCCTCGGCCGCAAGGTTTTTACAATCTGAGTTAAATATTAAAGGCTTGGCAGCGGCTACTGCTGGTTTTTCTTTTTCCTTCACTGGTTCAGCCTTGTTTTCATCAGTTGATAGAAAAGGATTTGCCAGGGTTGTATCTTTTTTAGCGGCATTTGGATTGGGCAATTCAATATCGATAAACCTGCTGTCCTTGCTTTTACCATTTTCTTTTACGGCTTTTACGGGCGCTTTCTTTACTTCCTCCTTTTTAACCTCCTCTGCCTTGATAACAACAGGTTCTTTTACTTCTTCTGCTTTACCGGCTTCTGTTACCGCTTCTTTCTTAATGTCTTCCTTCTTTTCTTCCTGTGGTTGTACAGCCGCTATTTTTTCCGGCTCTGTTTTAATCGTATCCTTTTTTATCTCCTCTTTGGGAATTTCAACTGTTGGGTCTGTTATTTTCTTTTCCTGCTTCACTATTGCTGCATTTTTTTCTGCAGGAACAAATAACCTTATGGTATCTGCTACCCCATTAACAATATCCACATATACCATATCTGTACCTTCCGAACTGCTTAAACTAAACAACTTGTTTATTTTTTGACTGGTAACTACTGGTACAGGTGACTCTTCCTTCTTTATTATTTCGATCAAAGGTTTTGCCTCCTGCTTAGCCGTTGTTTTTTCTGTTGCTTTATCTTCAGTAATAATGGTCTTCGCTACTTCTTTTACCGGTGGTTTTACTTCTTCCTTTACAATTGAGGGAACCTCTTCTTTAGCTGTAGGTTTTTCTTCTTTTACAATTGCCGGCACTTCTTTAATCACGGGCTTTTCTTCTTTAACCAGTGCTACCGTGTCTTGCCTGGCAAGCGCCTTCTCTTCTTCCGATTTTATAATAATAGAAGGGTCGTTAACCACATCTGAAAGTATATTGGAAAAAATATCCTGTTTGGTATCTTCGGCAGTCGTTTTATTCTGCACTGTGTTAGCACCCAGCTTAATAACTTCCATGGTTTGGAGATTAAATAATCCCCATCCTTTATTGCCAAAATTCTTTACGAGGTAGCCCACATCTTTTTTATTGATGATGCAAGTAACATTTTGTTCAGGCCATTCGTCTTTTGGAAAGCCGATGGAAAGTGCATAGTTGCCGTCCTGTAATTTTGGGATAATGAGATAACCTGAAACAGATGAACTCAATACCTTTTTATCCATTTTTACGTAAAAAGGGCGCTTGTTTTCTGTTTGTAAGTAAATAAAATGATTTTGTTGTGCCATTGTACCTACAGCAAAAAAAACGAGCCACAGAAAGAGAATAATCTTTTTTTTATACGTTGTATTCATTTGTTATTGAAATTACCAGGGAAATAAAAGCTATGGTTTTTATCGTCAATATCAAAATTACTTATTAATGCAATGTCTTTACCATTTAAATAAAATTTGACTATACTTTACAAAAACTCCACTTATTTTTGACCCCTAAACATAACATATGAAGAAAGTTCTTTTTTTGATTACAATGTGTACAGGCTCACTTTTAGCACTCGCACAGGAAGTAACTGTTAACCCTGCAACAGAAGATGCAGCATGGGAAAAAATATACAGAGGTACCAGTCCGAAAATAAACGACCTGGTACACACCAAACTGGATGTAAAGTTTGATTATGCCAAAGCCTGGATGTATGGCAAAGAGTGGGTTACTTTAAAACCTCATTTTTATCCCACTGACTCTTTAACACTGGATGCCAAAGGAATGGACATCAAAGAAATTTCAATCGTTAAGGGAGCTTCCAAAACCCCTTTAAAATACAAATACGATGGCTGGCAGATCAGGATCAACCTGGACAAAACCTACAAAGCCGGCGAAAATTATACTATATATATTGACTATACCAGTAAACCCGACGAAGTAAAGGTTAAAGGTAGTGCTGCTATCAATAATGCAAAGGGCTTGTATTTCATCAACCCTACTGGTGAAGAAAAAGACAAGCCTACACAAATATGGACCCAGGGCGAAACTGAAGCGAACAGCGTTTGGATGCCCACCATCGACAAGCCCAATCAAAAGACTACGGAAGAGATTTATATGACCGTACCGGCAAAATATGTAACACTCAGTAATGGTTTATTGATCAGTCAAAAGAAAAATGCTGATGGTACCCGAACCGATTACTGGAAAATGGACCTGCCGCATTCCCCTTATTTATTCTTTATGGGAGTGGGTGATTTTTCAATAATCAAAGACAGTTATAAAGGCAAGGAAGTAAGTTATTATGTAGAAAAAAACCAGGCGCCTTATGCAAAAGGCGTATTTGGATACACGCCCGAAATGATGAAATTCTATTCGGAAAAATTAGGTGTAGAATATCCATGGCAGAAATACAACCAGATAGTGGGAAGGGATTATGTAAGTGGTGCCATGGAGAATACTACCGCTACATTACACCAGGAAAGTGCCTATCAAAATGCAAGGCAATTAACCGATGGCAATAGCTGGGAAACTGTGATCTGCCACGAATTGTTCCATCAATGGTTTGGCGACCTGGTAACCACCGAGAGCTGGAGCAATATCACGGTTAATGAATCGATGGCAGATTATAGCCAAACCTTATGGATGGAATACAAACATGGTAAGGATGCAGGCGACAGGGAAAATTTTAATGGCATGAACAATTACCTGCAGGATACTGCCAGTGCTGCCAAGAATCTTGTAAGATTTTATTATGAAGATAAGGAAGATGTATTTGACCTGGTAAGCTACCAGAAAGGCGGAAGAATACTGCACATGCTGCGCAACTATGTAGGTGATGATGCTTTCTTTAAATCATTGAATACTTATCTTAACGCTAATAAATTCAAGAACGGGGAATCAGATCAAATGCGCCTGGCATTTGAAGAAGTAACCGGGCAGGACCTGAACTGGTTCTGGAACCAATGGTATTTCGGCAACGGGCACCCGATAGTTAAAATAGATTACGCTTATGACGATGCTGCCGGAACTGCAACCGTTACCATTGAACAAACGCAGAAGACTGGTAAAGTATTCCGTCTTCCTTTTGCGATAGATGTTTATACCGGTACTGCTAAAAAAAGGTACAACGTATGGCTGGAAGATAAAAAACAAAGCTTTACGTTTTCTTATACACAGCATCCAGATCTTATTAATGTAGACGGCGATAAAGTGATGCTTTGGGTAAAGACAGACAATAAAACAAAGGAGAATTTCATCCATCAATGGAAGTATGCACCGCTGTATATGGACAGGAAAGAAGCGATGGATTATTTTGCAAAAAATAACATGAAAGAACTGGCAGAAGGATTGAAAGATAAATTCGGCTACCTGAGAAGATATGCTGCACAAAGATTAATTGATACCAAAATTGCAGGAGATGCGGATGTATTGAAAGCCGTTGAAAGCGCTATTGCTGTAGAAAACAACCGTACCGCAAAAGCAGCAGAACTGGATATCCTGGTAAAAACAGGCGATACCAAATATCTTAATCTTTTCAAAAAGAATGTAAATGATTCTTCTTACACAGTAGCGGCCTCGGCGTTACAGGGACTTTCAATTGTTGAACCGGCGGGTTCTTATGCATTGGCAAAAAAATATAGTGCTGATGCCAAGGGCGATCTTATACAGGTTATCAACGGTATTATTATTGAAAAAGGTACAGAAGCCGATTTTGATCTTGTTGCAGACAGCTATGAAAAAGCACCTTTGAGCCAGGAAAAAGTAGGCGCAAGTGCAACTTTTGCCGGATACCTGGAAAAAGTACAGAATATAGCCAACGTTAAAAAAGGAATTGACCTGATCATGAGTTTCAGGAATATGATCCCTGAACAGTACAGGAGCTTTACAGATCCTACCATAAAAGGTGGATTGGATAAATTATCAAAAGCAAAAGGCACAGAGATTGCGGATTATATAAAAGGATTGTGGAAATAGGATTTATTTAGTACTATAAAAAACGGCGATACAAGTATCGCCGTTTTTTATTACCTGGATTTATTTAAGTACTGAATGATTGCATGTATTCCTGTAACAGTGCCGTTAAAATAATCAGATTGTTTAAAAAAGGGTATAAAACTACTATCCACAATTGCTTTGGTAGCTTCACCAGACAACACTTTTTCAATTCCTGTTCCATTTTGAATACGCATTTTTTTATAGCCTGCGCAAATGCCTATGAGTATCCCGTTATTCTTTTCCTTTTGCCCAATTCCCCATACCCTGGCCAATTGCAATGTCAACGGATCAAAGTTTTGTTTACTAATCATCGTTGTATCAAAACTTACCACCGCAACCTGGTTGGTTGTTTCTTTTTCAAATGACGCGATAAGTCTGTTTAAAGAATCCTCTTCCGCCGGCGTAAAAATATTTTCATAATCACTCACATAATTTTTTGGAGCAGGAAGAGTATCGTTAAAAAAATGTTTGAATGCATTAAGGATAGTATCACCGCTATCAACACCCGTTTTACCCGGAGATGGGGATGTTGGTTTACAGGAGTTAAAAAACAACTGGCAACAAAATATTGCAGCAATGATTATTTTGTAAAAGCGACACATCCTAAGTAGAAGAAGGGAATATATTACCAATCACCGCCAGCACCGCCACCGCTGAAGCCGCCACCGCCAAAGCCACCAAACCCGCCGCCGCTGCTACCACCCGAACTTCCACCTCCGCCCCAGCTGCTACCGCCGCCGGTACCCCACCAAATAGGCGGTACACCAAAACCCCTGTAACCCCTGCGGCTCATATAAGAACCACCGCCGCCGCCTCTGCCACCTGCGAAAAGAAAGACAAGGATCAATATGATAATGAAAATTACTTTAAATATTTTACCTCCCGAGCCTTTGCTGCCGTAACCTTTGGGTGCAGTATATTTTCCCTGCGTGGCTTTTATAATGGCTTCGGTTCCATTATTTAATGCCCCGTAATAATCCTGCCCTTTTAAGTGAGGAATCACTTCATTGTTTACAATTTCCGAACAGGTATAATCAGGTAACACATCTTCCAGGCCGGACCCCGGGGCGATGAAAACTTTTCTTTTGGTATTATCAGGGCTACGATAGACTAAGAAAACAACCCCGTTATTAAAATTCGAATTCCCTACGCCCCACTTCTTTCCAAGCGTAACAGCATAATCACCGGCATCCATACCCGAAATATCATCAGTGGTTACAATAGCTATTTGCGTGGAGGTTTGTTTATCGAAGGCCACTAATTTCTGCTCCAGTGCAGCTTCCTGGTCGGGGGTAAGCAAATGCAGTTTATCATTTACCAGTCTTGGAGGATTGGGACGATCGGGAATAGTTTGCCCAATGCCCTGCATTCCTATCAAAACAAGCAAAAGCGATAAAATATATTTACTGAATTTCATTGATGGTTCTTTATTTGCCGAATACAATTTCGTCGGGCAATTCATTTTTATCGTCGTTGGGTTGATACGGGTATTCTTTCTGTAATGTTTGCCCGATAGTATGAACGGTTTCGCAAATACCCGTTACATGATTGCTTTTATTAAAATACTGTAACATCTCTTTAACGGCATTTTGCCAATACTCCTTTCCCACCCTTGCGTAAATACCTTCATCGCCATAAATAGCCAGTTGCCTGTCTTTTAAAGCTACATAGATCAATACACCATTATGATCATCCGTCTGGTTCATCTTTAACCCAAAAAATACTTCCACAGCCCTGTCAACCGGATCTACAAACCTGCAGCGACTTTCTATATACACCCTCACTTCACCGCTGGTATATTTTTCGGCAGCCCTTATTGCATTTACCACCAGTTCCTCTTCAGCAACCGTCATCAATCTTTTCTTTTTTAAAAGGGAAAATAGTGCCACTGTATTTTATTTAGTAAATATTATTTCCGGTGCTTTATCCGTACCGGCAGCCGCCTGGAAACCATCTTTAACTTTAAAACCAAATAAAGCTGCTGCAATACTTGAAGGAAATGAACGTACCGATTTATTGTAACTCATAACCGCTTCAGTAAAATCATTCCGGGAAAATTTTATTCTCCGTTCCGTACCAATCAATTGATCCTGCAGCCTTATAAAGCTGTTGGTACTTTTAAGCTCGGGATATTTTTCAATAACCGCGATTACCCTGTTGGCAGATGCTGCTACTTCGCCATTGGCTTCCTCTGCTTTTTGATACCCCTCAAAACTTGGGCTACCCGTAACATTTAGTTGCGCCGCTTTTGCCCTGGCCTCAATCAATTTAGTGAGGGTTTCCTTTTCGTAATCAGTAGAAGCTTTTATTGCACCTACCAGGTTAGGAATCAGATCAAGCCTGCGTTGGTAATCACTTTGTACATTACTCCATGTTTTGGTAACAGCTTCATCTTTTTTTACCAACCCATTGCGGGTAACAATAAAGAAAATGGCTACCAGCGCAATAATTATTACCGCCGGTAACCACAATTTTTTTCCTGCTTGATTTGCCATGTGTATTAAAACTTAACTTCTGGAGCTTTTTCTGTTCCGGCATCAGCTTTGAAACCTTCTTTGGCTTTAAAACCAAATAAGCCTGCCAGGATGTTCCCGGGAAAAGAACGCACTTTTACATTATAGGTTTGCACGGCTTCGTTAAAATTATTTCTTGCTGCTTTCACGCCATTTTCAATCCCTTCCAGCTGCCCCTGTAGTTTAGTAAAATTTTCTGTTGCTTTTAATTGCGGGTATTGTTCTGCAACTACCAATAAGCGGCTCAGCGACCCTTTCAATTGCTCCTGTGCCTGTTGAAATTTGGCCATGTTCTCCGGAGTCAAATCATCTGCACTTAAATTGATAGAAGTAGCTTTGGCACGTGCTTCTACTACATCAGTCAAGGTTTTTTGTTCAAAGTTGGCAGCACCTTTAACCGTGTTAACCAATTGGCCAACCAGGTCTGACCGTTGCTGGTATTCTGACTGCACCTTATTCCAGGTGGTTTTTACATTTTCATCCTGGCTCACCAAACCCCGCTGGGTACTGATGCCCCATATTACTAATACTGCAATAACTGCAAGAATTATTAAACCTGAACGTTTCATGTGTTGTTTGTTTTAAGTTAATGAGATAAAAGTAATAATAATTTTAAATAACAGGGATTAATTCTTTGTTGTTTAAAAAGTAACCGTTAGGGTATTGTTAATCCTTAATGGCTGCAATACCCGGCAATACTTTTCCTTCAAAATATTCCAGCATGGCGCCACCACCTGTGCTTACATAGCTTACTTTGTCAGCCAGGTGAAACTGGTTTACTGCAGCCACGCTATCTCCACCACCTACAAGGCTAAACGCACCTGCAGCAGTAGCATCGGCAACTGCCAGCGCAACAGCTTTAGTACCATGTTGAAATTTTTCCATTTCAAAAACGCCCATTGGTCCATTCCATAAAATGGTTTTGGAATTTTTAATCACTTCGCTGAAGATGCCTACCGCTTTTGGACCGATATCCAACCCTAACCAGCCATCAGGCACCGCATCACTTGGACGCACATCCGTATTGGCATTGGCATCAAATTTATCAGCAATCACAGAATCTTCAGGCAAATGAATGCTTACATTTTTCTGTTTTGCTTTTTCCAGGATATCCAACGCGGTTTGTAAGCGATCATCTTCGCAAAGTGAATTGCCAATTTTACCGCCCCGTGCTTTTATAAAAGTATAGGCCATTCCGCCACCAATGATGATGTCCGTAGCCCTTTCCAGTAAATTTTCTATGATGAGTATTTTATCCGACACTTTTGCGCCGCCGATGATGGCAGTAAAAGGCTTTTCCGCCTGGTGCAATACTTTTTCTGCACTCAGTACTTCTCCTTCCATCAACAATCCAAACATTTTTTTATCGGCAGAAAAGAATTTTGCGATCACTGCAGTACTGGCATGCGCCCGGTGTGCGGTACCAAATGCATCATTAACATATATATCGCCGAGTTGGGATAATTTTTCCGCAAATGCCTCATCGCCCTTTTCTTCTTCCTTATAAAAACGTAGGTTTTCCAGCAATAATACTTCGCCGCTACGGAGCATATTAGCGGTGGTGTGCGCCTGTTCACCGATACAATCATCTGCAAAGAACACATTGACGGTTGGCTGCTGATCGCTCGCCGCAGGAGGATTTAATAATGCCCCAAGATGCTTTACCAGGTGCTTCAACGAATATTTTTCTTCCGGTCCGCCTTTTGGTCTTCCGAAATGACTCATTAAAATCACTTTTCCTCCATCAGCCAGTATTTTTTTAATAGTAGGAATGGTGGCAGTCATTCTTGTATCATCGGTGATATTGAAATTTTCATCGAGTGGTACGTTAAAATCTACACGCACTAATGCTTTTTGCCCGGAGAAGTTGTGGGTGGAAAATTGACTCATAATAACCTTTGTCTCCGTTTGGAAGGAGCACTTTATTTTTAAGATTATAAAATAAACGAGGCTTTCAAAAAAATTGAAAGCCTCGGATTAAATATGTTGAACAAAGAACTAATGTACAAGAGTGCGATGCCAATTAAGCTACATATTTTTTTGAAGCTGGCTTCAAAAAAAACAGCCACGGATTGCACGAATTTACACGGATTAATTACTTAATCAATCCTGCAAAATGATGTACCGTACGTACCAACTGAGATACATAGCTCATTTCATTATCGTACCAGCTTACTGTTTTAACCAATTGTTTGTCGCCGGTTTTGATCACCCTTGTTTGTGTGGCATCAAATAAGCTACCGAAAGAAATACCTATCACATCGCTGCTTACGATTTCATCTTCGGTGTATCCAAAACTTTCGTTGCTGGCGGCTTTCATCGCAGCATTTACTTCTTCTACAGTAACATCTTTACCTAAAACGCTATATAATTCGGTTACACTACCGGTAATAACGGGCACCCTTTGAGCACCACCGTCTAGTTTACCTTTTAAGTTAGGCAATACCAGTCCTATGGCTTTTGCAGCACCGGTACTGTTAGGAACAATATTGGCTGCAGCAGCTCTTGCCCTGCGCAAATCGCCTTTTGGATGAGGGGCATCCAATGTATTCTGATCGTTGGTATAAGCGTGAATCGTGCTCATTAAACCAGTGATGATACCATATTTTTCATCGAGTACTTTTGCCATTGGCGCTAAACAGTTGGTGGTACAGCTTGCGCAGCTGATGATGGTTTCTGAACCATCCAGTATAGCGTGGTTTACATTAAATACCACTGTTTTTAAATCGCCTGTGGCCGGAGCAGAGATCACTACCCTTTTAGCACCAGCTGTTAAATGCGCTTCTGCTTTTGCTTTATCCGTAAAGAAACCGGTACTTTCAATTACCACGTCTACATTATGTGTACCCCATGGAATTTGAGCCGGATCTTTCTGTGCATATATTTTTACTTCGTGGCCATCCACTACAATAGAATTTTCGGTATGGGTAACTGTCTTTTCAAAACGTCCCTGTGCACTATCATATTTTAATAAGTGAGCCAGTACTGCAGGACTGGTTAAATCGTTTATTGCCACTACATCAATACCCTGCATGTTATAAATCTGACGGAAAACCAAACGTCCGATACGTCCGAAACCATTAATTGCAACTTTAACTGTACTCATAAACTGTAATTTAAAATTTGATGTTTTTAATTTGAGACCGCAAAATTACAGTTTGTAGCAGATATATGACCCAATTATTTTAATCTTTAACCCTTTGTGTATAAAAGCTGTTTTACCCACCGCAAACGATTTAAAAATATTTTCGCCTTTAAATGAGTAAAATATTTGGCTGAAAAACTGCCACACGTTATCTTTGCCGTCCTTTAACAAAAGATGCCGCGTTGGTCAAGGGGTTAAGACGCCTCCCTTTCACGGAGGAATCACGGGTTCGAATCCCGTACGTGGTACGAATAAGCTAAAAGCGTAAAGCCGGCAGCTAAACAAAAAAGCCTTTCAAATTGAAGGGCTTTTTTAATTTCCGGCAAATGCCGGGCAATGTTTTAATTAAAAAAGCCCGCTACATTGTAGCGGGCCGTATTACAAATTATGCTTTACTGCAGCATTGTACCGGTGGGCACTGTGCAGTTTTTGAACAATTTTTCTTTTCGGGGCATTTTTGTGTGCATGCCTTTTTTGATTTTGCATTCTTTTTTCCATTTTCCGCCTGTACTGTAGCGGTTGAAATTGCCAGGAGGGCTATTATACCCATTACTATTTTTTTCATGTCTTTATTTTTAATTGTTGAAGTAAATTTCGTTTGCTTATGATCAGGCATTGAAATTCGGCGGTCTCCAGCAATCAGATATATGGGCTACGGTTCTGTTATCATTGATTACTATAATTTTTTGCCGTACTAATTCTGATGGGGCGGTAATACTGAATTTATTAACCATCATCCAGCAACAATAACCACAAGATATCGAAGTATTGCAATTGGTGCTGCACTCATTTTTATTAGTAGATTCTTCCGGATTTTTATGACAGGTTTTCGTTTTACTGCTGCAACAGTTTTCCGGCGTTTTTTGTATTTTAAAACTTAATAATGGCAGCACCGTCAAAATAGTCATTACAAAAAATAATATTGCAGCCGCAAATTTCATGAATTAAAAATAAGCAGATTTATTATCGATAATGGTCATTTAACAAAATCTTGGAAGGCTTTTAAAAATAAATTTTAAAAAACAGACTAAACAGTCTATTTTTACAGTCGGAAGTAATATTTACAATGACCAAGGCAGAAAAAACAAAACAATTCATTATAGAAAAAGCGGCTCCTATCTTTAATGAGAAGGGAATTGCAGGTACTTCTATTGATGATGTATTGAAAGCTACCAAATTAGCGAAGGGATGTTTGTACAATCATTTTGAAAGTAAGGAGGCGCTTTCTCACGCTGCGGTAGATTACCTGATGCAAAAAATCTGTGGTAAAACCCAGGCATTGGTAGGTACGGCAAATACAGCGAAAGAAAAATTATTTGTAGTGCTGGATAGTTACAAGACACCTTTGAGTCCGACGGTTGCCGGGGGTTGCCCGGTATTGAATTTTGCTGTAGAGTCGGACGATGGCTGCCCCGTAATAAAAGATAAGATAAAAACAGCCATACAAAATTCCATTCAGCTAATTAGTGGTATTATTAAAGAAGGCAAGGCAAATAAAGAGTTTTCAAAAGATTTTGATGCTGATGAGTTTGCTTTAAAGATGTTCAGTACACTTGAAGGCGGCATGATAGTTTGCCGGATATCCAACAGCAATACACCAATGAAAACATTAATCACTTCGTTAAAAAATGAAATTGAAAGCTATACTGTAGAGTAAATTTTTTTTGCTATAAAACAGACCAAACGGTCTGTTTTATAGCAACGATTACACATAAAAAACATAAAAACAAACAACATGAACAACACTCAAAAAAAAGTAGCACTGGTTACCGGTGCCAACAGGGGCCTTGGTTTTGAAACCGCAAAACAATTAGGCGAACAAGGTATTACTGTAGTATTGGCTGCACGCCAGTTAAGCTCAGCTAAAATAGCTGCGGAAAAATTGATTGCACAGGGTATTGATGCCCATCCTTTGCAACTGGATGTAACCATTGAAGCAGAAAGAGCTGCAGCCGCAAAATATCTTGATGAAAATTTCGGCAAACTGGATATCCTGATCAATAATGCAGGTGTAGCACCAAAAAATTTATTTGAGCCAAAAAATTTAGACACTACAGCCGAAGAATTCAATTACATTTTCAACACCAATCTTTTCAGTATTGTTTATTTAACACGTGAACTTGTACCCTTGTTAAAAAAATCTGATGCCGGCCGTATTGTAAATCTTTCCAGCATCCTGGGTTCATTGGGCCTACATGCACAGGAGAATAGCCCGATTGCAGGTTTTCGTATTCTTTCCTACAATGCTTCCAAAGCTTCGTTGAATATGTTTACCGTACAGCTTGCCGAAGAATTAAAAGGCACTAATATTAAAGTAAACTCTGCACATCCGGGTTGGGTTAAAACAGATATGGGTGGTGAGGAAGCGCCAATGGCAATAACAGATGGCGCCAAAACAAGTGTACAATTAGCATTGGTTGGAGAAGATGGGCCAAACGGAAAATTCATTCATTTAGGAGAAGAATTAGCCTGGTAACATTACAGGCCTATTTAATACTATTTACAGGCCTGTATATAGTATCAAAAGTTAAACCCAGTACAATACCTGCACTCATAGTGCAGGTATTGTTATTTTTCGGAATTGCGTACACCCTTTATATTTACCAGGTTACTGCAAATAACTATATACCGTTATTCAAAACAATGAGAATAAAATATACCGCAATGCTAATGTTGATAGCACACGCAAAAAGAAGGAGGTTGAATAAAAGATAGTATCCTTAATTTTTCAGCCAATTTAAAAAAGCCGTAGATTTTACTTTATTGATCATTACTTCTTCATTGGTTGCTACAGTAAGGTTTACAAATAACTTTCTTAAACTGTAATGCAGCACTTCCTTTACACTGGCCTTATTAATTAAGAATTGCCGGTTAGCGCGGAAGAATGATGTGCCGCAAATTTCCTCCAATTCATCCAGTGGCTGATTGATAGTATATTGCTGTCCCTGCAGGGTAACCAGTAAAGTATTTTTATGCTCAATTCCAAAAAATGCAACTTCAGCAATTCTTACAGGGATGATTTTATTTTTATAATTCACCAATAATGTTTGTGGTTTACCAGCATGACCAGTAATGGCATTTAACAAATTATCGTAATTGATCTGCTGGTGAATATTGAATGTTTTCTTTAACGACTGGTATTTATCAAGCGCCTGCTTAATAGTAGTTTTAGAATAAGGTTTCAACACATAGGCAATACCATTATTTTCAAATGCCTGTAATGCATGTTGATTGAATGCAGTGCAGTAAATTACTGGTGTGCTGGTCTGCAATTCTTTAAATATTTCAAAGCTATAACCATCGCCCAATTGTATATCACTAAAGATCAATTGTGGCGTATCATGATTTTTAAAATAGCGCATCGCTTCCTTTACAGAGCTGATGGTTTGACTGATGGTAATAGTATCATCCAGCGAATGCAAAATATCACTGAGGTCATCAGAAACCAGTTTTTCATCTTCTATTACAACAACATTCATAATAATAGTTTTGAGATTCTTTTACCAGATTACTTAACCCATAGTTTGGTTGGGTGGCAATATTTTTATTTTTACCGAAAACTCCTGCCCGTCATTGATCACCGTAATACTTTCATTACTTAACAGGCTGTATCGTTCCTGCAGGTTTGCCAAACCTACCTTTGTTGTTAATTCCATCATTCTTTTGGGTTGTAGTTTGTTGCGCACTGTTATCTCATTGGCAGATGCCTCATAATCAATATTGATCGTAAGTGGTTCTTCGTTGGTAAAGGCATTATGTTTTATTGCATTCTCTGCCAGCAATTGCAGGGAATATACGGGCAGTTTTCCCTGTGCCGAATACAAATTCAAATTACTGATATTGAAATGCAGCATATCGCCAAACCTCACTTTCTGCATCTGCAGGTAACTTAAGCAAAGCGTTAGTTCTTCTTCTACGTCTACCAGGTCGTGCATGGCAGATGTAGTAGATACGCGTAGCATCTCCGATAATTTTAGCAGGTAATCTTCTGCTTTAGCGGCATCTTTTTTTAATAATAACCTTAAGGTGTTTAATGAATTAAATAAAAAATGCGGATGCAACTGCATCTTAAGCTGGTTATTTCTAGCCTCCAGGTTCGATTGTTTCAACCTTGCGTTCTCATTTTCTACTTTTTGTTTCCTGAAATATAAAAACACCAGTTCACATAACGTGAGTATAATAAGATTGATAGTTAAAGAGCGTACCACCTGGGGGAAAAAAATACCGGGTATGCCAGGACGTACGGTTTTAAATATTGCCGGAGGCTCCGGCGGGATGGGGCCTGGCATAGAATCGCTCATCTCTAACCTTACTACATTGGTTCCCATATCCGGAGAAAATACTGCTACCCGCCCTCCTTTTATCCTTTCGTTGAAAGCCTGTGTTCGCATACCTGACATCATGGGCTCAAAACTAAAATGAAAAATAGCGGTTGAGATGATCATACCTGCTATAATGCTGACTATTGCACGGGGAAATATTTTTTTTAAGAAACTAATCTTTTCAGCCAGTATTGCTAGTGAAATATTTATAATCCAGAACAGGAATGTGGTAATGGCAACAAAATAAATACCAGGTAAAAAATTACTGAGTTCCCTGAAATCAAAAGTTAAAAATGGCGTACCTCCCAATAAGCCAAAAAGCGGCGTGGTAACCAATACCAGTATGATAAGCCGGTGCAGTATCTTTTTTTCTTTTACCAATTCAATCATAGCAGTTGTAATAAGATAAGCGGCAAAATTGCAGGAGCGACAGCAGTTAAAAAATTTTATGGAAATCTTTTAACGTTTTATAATGTTAAAGTAGTTTTTTAATATGCAACATCAAAATAACTTCCAATTCCCATTAGCACACTCATCCTTCCGGCTGTCTTTTTCGGTGCTTTTTTTGTCCCCTTTAGTCCCTTTAACATTTTGTTTAACGGTATTTATAAAAATATTTGCATTGAAAAAAAACAACTGTATGCAAAAAATCAAAACCTATTTACAATTTACTTTTCTTCTTTTATCTATTGTTGCGGTGCAATCTTCCTGCAGTAAATCGAGTAGTACCGATGATACAGATATTATAGGCAACTGGAAAAGAAGCTCAGAATTTGAAGGTGTAGGAAGAACCGAAGCGGTAACATTTACTATTGGAGATAAAGTATATGTAGGCGGTGGCTATGATGGCAATAACCGCCTCAATGATTTTTGGGAATACAATCAATCTTCGGGCACCTGGTTAAGAAAGGCTGATTTTCCCGGAACTGCAAGAAGCAGTGCTGTAGCTTTTGCTGTGAATAACAAAGGCTATGTAGGCACCGGATATGACGGATTGAACAAGCTCAATGATTTCTGGCAATACGACCCTGCCAGTAACGTGTGGACGAGAATTGCAGATTTTGCCGGCACTGCACGCTATGGTGCCGTAGCTTTTGCTATCAGCGACAAAGGTTATGTTACCACGGGCTATGATGGTAATTTCTTAAAAGATCTTTGGGAATACAACCCGGCAACCAATGCATGGACACAAAAAGCCAGTCTTGCCGGCAGCAAACGCACCGATGCCGTAGCTTTTGTGTATAACAGTAAAGGATACGTTGTAACGGGGATCAATAACGGCAGTTACCTGAATGATTTTTGGGTGTATGATGCAACGAGCGACAGCTGGACGGAAAAAAGAAAGATCACCAGTGTTAGTGATGACGATTATGATGACGATTACGGCAGTAATATAACCAGGAGTGCTGCTGCCATTTTTATAATGAGTAATAAAGCCTACCTGGTGAGTGGCAGCCAAAGTGGTGTTACCGGCACAGCCTGGGTATATGATATTGCCAATGATACCTGGGCGCAAAAAACGAGTTTTGAAGGTACTGCAAGAGAAGGTGCATTGGCATTTACAATTAATAACAGGGGCTATCTAACTACCGGCAATAACAGCAGCAGTTATTTTGATGACCTGTGGGAATTTTTTCCTGATGTGGAAGTTAACAGCAGCGATAATTAAAATGATTCTGGCTGATACGAATGATTGCCTTCAGTTACAAGGCGATTGTTTTGTAAGCGGGGGTGGCATGGCCAATTCCTGCCCCGCATTTTTTTCTTACTAAATAAATGTTGATGCGCTCCTGTAAAAAGATTTTTATTTATGCCTGTTTTTTAGTGCCGTTGTTTTATTTAACGGCGTGTCAAAAAGTAGATATTAGTTTTGGTGCTTCCACTTCCGAAGCTGATCCCAATATTACTTTTTTTGATAATTACGCTACTACGATTGCTACATACAAGCAGGATTCGTTTTTAACGTCTTCGCATAATGTGATCAGCCTGGGTTATCATTATGATTCCGTTTTTGGAGTGGTAAAAGCTGCTTCATTTGCACAGGTAAGCTGGTCTGCTACAAACCCGCTGCTTAATAAACCGGTAGTATTTGATTCACTGGAATTAATTATAAAACCTTCCGGTGAATTTTATGGTGACAGCACAAAGCCGATGAAAATTAATGTGTACAGGCTTACGGAAAACATCAAGGATGCGGTGAACGGAGATATGTACTACAATACTTCTTCTTTTAAATATAATCCTGCAAGTATCGGTCAGCAGGCGGTTAGTCTTAATGGGAAAGCTGGCACCGGAATACATATCAGGCTATCAGATGCATTGGGACAGGAATGGCTCAATAAATTTAAAAATAACGATGACGATATTTCCAGTGCAGAAAAATTCCTGGATTACTTTAAAGGCATTTATATCAATACCGATTCTGTTATCACCCAATCCATTGCTTATTTCAACGTTCCGCAGGATTCAATGCTTATAAGGCTCAGCTATCATGAAAACTCGATCTATTCTATTGCAAAGCAAATGGATTTTACCTATACCAGTGCAAAGCAATTCAATAGCATTTCTTTTCGCCATACCACTTCAAATTTTTCCGCGTTCATCAATAATAAAAAACAATTAATAGAAAGCAGTGCATCGGGCAATCAATCTTTTTTAAACAGCGGCCTGTCTTCTTATATAAAAATCTCGTTTCCCGATCTGTTACAATTAAAGGAATTGCATCCATATGTAAAAGTGGTAAGAGCAGTACTGGTAATAAAGCCAGATGCAAAATCAGGCAGGTTTCCTTACCAGCTGCCCAAAACATTAAACCTCTTCTATACTGATAAAACAAATAGTATTGGCAGTGGGGTTTATGATAATGGGACTACACCCAGTTTGCAAACCGGTAGCCTAGTGATTGATAATGTATATGGAGAAAATACCTATTACAGTTATGATATCACCAATTTTATCAATACAAAAATTGGCGAGGGTGAATTTTCTACTTCCGCTTTATTCCTTTATCCTTCTGTATCAACTTTTGATGCAGCCTTACAACGGTTAATACTAAACGATCAAAACAATGGGAAGTCTGTTCAGCTTAAATTATATGTGTTGGGCCTGTAAATAAAAACTATGTATCAAAAAAAAATCATCCTGTTTTTTATCGTGTTGCTCATTTCTACTGCATCAATAGCGCAAAACGTATCATCTCCTTATTCGATACTGGGTATTGGTGATATTGAAAACAATGATTATGGCAGGTATAATGCATCAGGTAATGCAGCGGTATCAAGAAGAGAAGCCGGGTTTTATAATTTTTCTAATCCCGCATCCCTTACAGCGATGCCTTATAAAGCCATCAATTTTGATTTTGCATTAAGAGGAAGAGTAAGCAAATTTAAATTACAAGGTGCGGATACACTTACCGCTGCCACAAAAGATTTTATAGTTAAAAGGGTCAGCATTGCTTTTAAGGTTACGAAAACCACTGCTTTTGCATTTGGCATAAGACCATACAGCAGTGTAAATTACCAATATGCAGCAGTAGCTGCTATCAGCGATGGCTATGATGTGTATTTAAAAAATGTAGATGGCAGTGGCGGCATTAATCAAACCTACTTTTCTTTTGCCAAAGCCATTAACCAGCATGTATCGGTTGGTGCCACAGCCTCCTGGTTATTTGGTTCTTTACAAAATACTACAGCTTATTATAACCCTGCAATAGGACTTGATATTACAAGAACAGCACACGATTTTTACAATGCAGCAGGTTTACAGGGCGGCATACAATATTATTCCTTAGCCGGAAAAAAATGGCAGCATACTTTCGGCCTTACAGCAAACGTATATACTAAACTAAAGGGAGAAAACACCACAGAATACCTGGAAAGTGGTAGTGCTTTAAAAACACTCAGCCCGGTAAACATTGAATTTAAAACACCCGTTACCGTGAGTGCGGGTTACAGTATTGCCAACAGGCAGGGAATATCATTTCATGTACAAGGCACTTATAATAAATGGCCTACTCAAAAAGTAAATTATAAAAACAGTTTTACAAAAGACGCTTATGGTGTAAATGCAGGAGTGGAATACAGTAAAAGAATAATTACACCCAATGTTATCCTGGAGAAATATTACGTCGCAATGGGTGTAAGAATGGAACAATCTTATTTATTGATCAATAACCGGCATATCAATGACTATGCGGTATCATTTGGTGGTGGAAAAAACATTTCGCAAATCCTGTCGGTAAATACGGGGATTGAATTTGGAAGAAGAGGCAGCGCTTCATTAAACCAGATACAGGAAAATTATTTCCAGTTTAATGTTGGATTTACCTTAAAAAACTTCTGGTTTGGCACTAAGAGATTTGGTCGCTACAATTAAAATATACCATCATGAAAAACTGTTTCCTCCTCATCACCTGTTTATTAAGTTATGTTGTATTGAATGCTCAAAAATTAACAGGGCTTTGGTATTCGGCTGACAGCAGCCGATTATATGAGATAAGGGAATTACCGGGCAATACTTTTGCCGCAGTGATCCAGTCTTCTTCCCGTAAAAACGATTCTGTTGGATATCCTGTTTTGCAAAATCTTTTATACAATAGCCGTAAAAAAAGATACGAAGGAAATATTTATTCCGTTACCGATAATAAACCCGTTTTTGTAAAGCTCTTTTTTGATAAGAATAATTACAACAAGCTCATTTTAAAGATCAGCAGGATGCTGGTAATGGATGTGGCGATTAAATGGATTAGGGCCGAATCTTAGTACTCTTTATAAATGTCATTGCCTGGCCGTTTTATTTCTTTTATTTTTATCTTCATTTCTTTTTTGATAAAGATGTAAAGACCATGCCATTTACTTTTAAAGCCAGCATTTTAAAAACAGGTATCAATCCGTATGTAGATGTGCCCGCGAAGATAACAGCTGTAATGACACCTGTAAAAGGATATATTCCTGTTAAAGGCAAAATCAACAGTTATTTCTTTCATCAAACATTGGTTCCGGTAAAAAATGGCCTCTATCGTTTATATGTTAATGGCCCTATGCTTAAAGGTACCGGCTTAGAATTAGGAGATACCGCCAGGTTCAGCATCGAACAAAACCTGGTGCCCCGGGAATTTCCCATGCCAAAGGAATTGAAAAAGAAATTAACCGCTACGCACTTAATGCCGGCGTTTAAACAACTCAGCCCCTACCGGCAAAAGGAAATTATAAAATATTTAGGTACTTTAAAAAATGCTAGTACGTTATCAAAAAATGTAGATAAGGTAATTGAGTTGCTAAGCAATAATAAACAGGCTGTGTTGCCAGTTTGGCTACTAGGAAAAACAAACAGTTAATATTTCGTTGTTCCGGCATTAAAGGTTTTCCAGCTATGCCAGAACTCCTGGTAGGCTGGCAACGACCGCAACACATAACTGGTATCTATACCCGTTCCATTTATTTTATACCGGTGGTTATCAAGCATCAAGGTATCATTGCGTAATGTTACTGCCATGTGATCTGCAGGTCTTTCAAAAGCAAAGAAACTTTTATCATCTTTTGCCAATACCAACACTACAGGGATTTTCCCCATAGTATCATTAATAATTTTTTCTGCTTTTAATCTATTCCAGTCGTAGGCCTTCCGGTTACTTCCAGCTTTTACACCTATTACCCATGACTTGTCTTTCCAGCTAAGGCTATCGGTACCTGTTAGTTTACTTGTACTTTTCCCGCTTTCATATTTTAAAGTGGTATCATAGGATTTTTCAAATGCGGGATCAGCCTGCATCACCAATGAGTTAGGATTAAGGCGTAACCATTCTGTAAGTGAAGTTTGGGTGCTGAAAAATTCGGGTAAAACCTGTCCTTTTAATTTGCCTGTAATGGCTTCGCCGTTAACCTGGCGCCACCAGCTTTTCGTAGAGGCATCTTCAAACATAGCATTAAAATGATCCATTCCCACCAGGCGAAACTGCTCCGGTTTGCCATTCACAACTGGTTCGTATACACGGCCAGTTCGACATACGGTGCAATAAGTAACAATGACGGGCTTACCTCCGATGGTGTCCTGCACCTGGTGATGATAGCCTAAAAATCGCACGGGGTAAGCTTTGGCCGCCCCATTATTTGCAATACCAATTACCAAACGATTACTGTCTACCTTATTGTGTGCAGCATCTACCAGTAATAATTCTTTAGGCTGGTAAAACATATGATCTGCAGCCATTACAAAATTGGTCATATAAATTACAGCAGCAACAATAATCAATGGAATAGCTACGGTCCATTTACGATTCCACCTGGCTTTAAATAAACCCAGCAATAATAACAGTGCAAAAAAACACCTGAAAATCCAACGCCATTGATATAAAAAATACGCAGCATCAATACTGTTCATTTTCTGGCTGCCGGGCATTGGCATAATAAAATATACATTGGCTATTTCAAAAAGCAATAGGCCGATGAGACCGAAGTAAAATATTTTTTTCATGTGCTATTTTTTATTTTTTGGCATACAATCCTTCTTTAGGAAGGTTCATTATTATTTATACAAATCAAAATCCAGGTATCCTTCTTCTGCCCGCATCTTTGCCCGCTGTATATATATTTGCCTGTCTGCAGGTGCCCATGTAGCCAGGCCATCTACATAACGGTTGAACATACAAAATGCTGCAGCAATTAAAACCGTATCATGAATTTCTTTGTCAGTAGCTCCATTATTTTTTGCAGTTTCAATTTGCTGTGTGGTTACTAAACGTCCCCCTTTTTGTACACTAGCTGCAATGGACAACAAGGATTTGAGTTTTTCTGAAATGGCTGCTGATTGAAAATCGTTCTTTATGTCGCACTGCATATAATGCTGCGCCAATGCGCCATGTACATTCTGGCAAAAGAAACAATCATTCAAATAAGATACGTAAGCGCCTATCAGTTCACGTTCGCCACGTGTTAAACTATTATTATCATCTCTCAATAAAATTTCAGCCAGTTCATTCATCGGCCTGGCTGTTTCAGGCCGGAAAGCCATAGGCCCTCTTATGCCTGGCAAACCTTCGGGTAATGGTATATGTGCCATTCTATTTTGTTGATTGTGGTAATGTATATCCTTTAGTCATGCGTTTACCCATTTCTTCATATACCAATGGATCTGTTGGTGTAAAGCTTGCCAATCCATCTACATAACGGTTGAACATGGCAAACGATGCTGCAATTAAAACGGTATCATGTATTTCTTTATCATTGGCACCTGCATCTCTTGCGGCCTTAATATCTCCCGGTTTTACTTCTTTACCTAACACCTGTACTTTTCCTGCTATATGCAATAGCGCTTTCATTTTATCGCTTACATTGGAACCGGGCATATCATTAAATACTTCATCTACTACATTCCTTTCATTTCCATACAAACAGCTTGCAGCAGCTGCATGACTGTTCCTGCAAAACATACAATCATTTTTATGAGATACATACGCTGCGATCAACTCCCTTTCCGCTTCAGATAATGGAGATGTACCTCTCAATAAAACCTGTGCCAAATCATACAGCGGCTTCCCTGTTTCCGGCCTGAACAACGCCAGGCTCCTTATTCCGGGAATTCCTTCTTCCAGTTGGATATGTGCCATATTTTATTACTGATATACTTTTGATTATTCTTCGTTGCTTACAGCGGCCACCGGTAATTCATTTTGGATATTCTCTCTTGTAAAAAAAGTAATGAGCAATCCCAATACAAATACCAATGAAAAAACAAACAGTGAATTACTGTAACCGCCCAATTGTGTAACCAGTATCCCCACAAACAACACTGCAATTGCAGTCAACACTCTTCCTATATTAAAGCAAAAACCAGTTGCGGTACCCCTTATCGGAACCGGAAACAATTGTGGTATATATACTGCAAGCACACCCTGGCTTGCACCAAACGCCAACGCCAGTATAACGATCTCTGCATAAATTACCGGGGAAAAAATGGTATTGGTTTTAAATAACAATAATGAGCATACTGTACAAATAAAAAAACATAGCATCATCGACTTTCTTAACCCAATTGCATTGCATAGCCAACCTGATAAAAAACCACCGGTTAATCCTCCCATACCCAACATCATCATGCTTAATCCCCGTTCTTTTTGTGCATCCCCGGTTATTAAACTTTGTATCCACGTAGGTACCCATGAAAATATGGCCCACAATCCAATAAGCATGCTGCCAAAAATAGCTGCGCCTATAAATAATTGAGTGCGGTATGATGCAGAAAAAATAATGCTTTTATTTATTGAATCGACTGATAACCGGCTCCTGTCATTTTTCCATTGTGCTGATTCTTTCAGCAACCATACAGCAATTATTGCAATACCAACAGGAATAATACCTACTAAAAAAGCCTGGCGCCAGGCCGATACAAAATAATTGATCACGCCTGCAGAAAAAATACCTACCGGGATAGCGATAGATAAAAAACCAATGAAGACGGCCCTGCTTTTTTGTGGCCACTCTTCAATCATTAAAGTGGTAGTGGTAACCAATACTCCTCCCAAACCAAAGCCGCTGAAAAAACGGCAGATCACCACCATGTACCAATCAGGCATATACCCTGTAAGCATTGTAAATAATCCATAACAGGCGATGGAAAATATCACGCCTGTTTTTCTTCCTGCCTTATCACTGATAATACCGGCAATAAAACCTCCAACAGATCCTCCTAAAATAAAAACAGCATTGATATATGCACTGATCCTGTTTAACTCTTCCGGGTTTTTATTTCCTAATAGATCTTTTACAGCAACAGGTAAATATACCGACATCAGGGTTGATATCATTCCCGCAAAAACAGTTCCCAAAAAACAAATGATAAATAACAGCCAATGATAGCCTGATATTTTTTGGTTTGCTGTTATTACTGTCATCCTTTTATTTTTTTAAATGATCGTAACCTTGTGACAAACGGTTGTAACCATTATTTTTCAATCTCTCACCAAGGTTTTTATAAAATGCCGGATCGGTTGGAGTAACTGTTGCCAGGCCATCCACATAGCGGTTATATAAACAAAATAAAGCAGCTATTAAAACCGTATCATGAATTTCCATATCGGTTGCACCTGCTTCTTTTGCTTTTTGAACGGCTGTATCAGTTACTGCCTTACCATTTTGCTGTACCAGTGCAGCGATCGTTAGCAAGGTTTTCATCTTATCACTTACCGGTGCAGTGCTGATGTCCTGTTTAACTTTTGCCGCAGTTATTTCTTCTCCCAATAAAATATCGGCAGCGGCGGTATGTGCAGTAGTACAAAAAGTACATTCATTTTTACTGGATACAATAGTGGCAATCAATTCCCTCTCCCCTTCGGTTAAAGTAGACGGGCCGCGAAGCAATACCTGTGTTAATTCCCGTATAGGCGCTGCCGTTTCCTTGCTGTATTCCAGCAAACCTGTAATCCCCGGCAAATGATCTTCCAATGGTATGTAAGGCATAGTTGAAGTTTAACATGCCGTAAAAAATATCGTTAAACCCGCCCTGCTTAGACAAGCAGGGCCATTGTTTAAACGATTATTGTTTCAAGCATTATATTTGATATCTAAGATCTGATCAATTTTTAAAATCCGCCTCCACAGTCGTAAAACCCGCCCTGCCTGGACAAGCAGCGCAAACCTTTTTACGATTTTTGTTACCAAACGATTATGTAACAAATATTTTTACAAGCGTACAGCAAGCGTAATACTTCCATTGCGTCCGTCCGATGACCAGATACCCGGCCCAGGATAAAAAAGCGGTCGCTTTGTAAAGTATTGCCTGTTTGCACAATTATTTATAGACATTTTAAGATCGATATTTTTAGATAACCTGAATACGGCGTTCATATCCAGTATGTCATAAGCAGGTACAAGACCTACTGCACCGGTAGTTTTTGGTGGCTGAACCGTATTCAATGCGTCAGCATAAGTTTCGGCCGTATAGCTGTATAATATTGAGAAACTTATTTTGCTAACTCTTAGAGTCACCCCATTCCGTGATATTGTACCAGGTGCGCTTTCTACTTTATTGCCTTCTATATTTATATTGGCATTGCCCGATTTTATTATGGCTTTACTATACCTGGCATGTACCAATGCTGTTGAGGTGAAAATGGACAATCCTGTTTTTTTACTCAACATCCAGTCTGCCTGAACAAAAATTTCCAGGCCCTTGGTAAATGAATTGCCAACGTTTGTTCTGTAGGTATAAAAATTTCCTGCATTGTCTGTTTGCGCCAGTGTACCAAAACGATTATTGTATTGCAACAAAAACCCATTAACATCCCATCTTAAAAATTTCCTGCTGCCCCTGAAACCCAGCTCTGCATTATATCCTTTTGAATCTTTAACAGCAGGATCAATTTTTTCATAAAGAGACGCCGGTACCAGGTCTTTAAATAACATAGGTCTGTAACTCTGCGACCAGCCGCCATACCACTCTACGCTCTTTCCTGGTTTGTATGAAATATTTATACCCAATAAAGGAAACTTATGGCTGATGGAAACAGGTACCTGGTTATCGGGATAGTATACAATCTTACCGTTCATATCTGTTCTACCCATTTCTACTCTTGCACCTGCAGTTATAGAAAGATATTTTCTCAACTGCCATTTATTCTCTGCAAATAAAGCGATGTTGGTAGTTTTAAAATGCAGGTCTCTTCCCCAAACCGGGTCAACTAACATAAGATCGTAATCGCTCCCGGTTGTACCTTTTCCCAATTGGGTACGATGCAGGTCATTGTTCATGTATTGAACACCTGCACCAAAAGAGCTGAGTTGATTTCCCAAACGATACAATCGCAATAACCGCAATTCTGCAGTGTAACTATTAAACCTGTCAACATCCACCTGGCGGTTATTATACTGCATGGTGGTTGTTACAATAGTATCTGCAATATTGGTTGGCTTATCAAAGAGCACACTGTTTCGCCTGCCCAAAACAGCAGAAGCAGTAAACTGTAATTTTGTTTTTGGTGCTACCTGCCAGTGCAGTACTATTGAGGGTACATGAATATCCGGACTAAAGTAATTACGGCTACGTGTAGCCTGTTTTGGATCGGCAGCAAACATACTATCGGTTAATGGACCGGGTATGCGGTACAGGTATTTTGAACGGGCCCATTCTATACGCACTGAAAACAATTTATTGGGCTCATAAGTTACCATTACCGATTGTGCTTCTGAATCAGTATGTTCATTTTCACGGTAACCACCCTTCGATTTTTTTTGCATGTAGGTATAATACCTGAACTTACCCAGTTTGCCGCCAATAGCATTGTAAGTACTTAATAAATTATAAGAGCCAGCGGTAGTTATACTTTCAAAACCAATTGGCCTGCTGGTATCACCCTGTTTGCTTACATAGTTCAACATACCTCCAAATTGTGCTCCATATTGCAAAGAGCCTGTACCCCGTACCAATTCAATACGATCAATGCTTTCAAGCGGCATGCTGTAATGACTTGCCGGGTACCCGTACATGTCAGAATTGGTGATTATTCCATCTTTGCGGATATTGAATTCCCAGCCACGGTGTGGATCCAGGCCCCTAGCTGCAATATTTACCTGGTTGCCCGAACCATCCATATCGTAAACAAAAATGCCTGGTATTTTTGCAAATACCTGCCTGCCTGTTTTATTGCTGATATCTGCAGCAGTATTGGAAAGACTAATCACTTCTGTTTTTTTGCCGGCAAATATATAAGTACCCTGTTCTGATAAAAGTTGCTTTACAATATTCTGGTTAAGAAAGGAATTAAAAATAAGGCTGTCCAGGGATTTTATTTTTATGAGCGTATCATTAGCTGCCCCCTGCTGTGCAGCAACGGCAAAAGCAACAAAAGTAAATGACAATAAAAATACGCTTCTCCTCACTATACATTATTTAAAAGAGTGGTTGTGCGTCCCTGCAAAAATTGCAACGCCATACCACTATCATTGTTAAAAATTTTATTCAGCGCCATCAGTATGCCCCCTGCTAACAGCATATGCGCCCACTTTATTTCCGGCAGTAATACCAGCTTCACAATCGCTTCTAAAATGTATAGCGCCATACATCCGTGATATGGATGCCTCTTTTGCCATATCAATGAATTGTTGTCCCTTGGCTGGAATAATATAAGCCAGTACTGTACTTGCTGCCCCACTAAATGTACTATGACCGCTGATGTAGGCAGGAAAGTTAGGTAAGCCTATATCGGTTTTGATACGACTATCCATTTGCATAGGCCTTGGATTGTAATAAACAAATTTTGCATCCCAGCAAACCACCCCGGCATCCATAATACTCATATTCAGCAATGCCATATTACGTGCCCATCTTGCTTCGCTAAAACCCAATTGCACAAATTCGGATGCAGCAATATAATTCCAATGCCCGGGAGGTGTGTATGTACCCACACCATCTGACCAGAAAGTGGCAATAGCTTTTTGGTCCCTGGTAAGATTTTTTTGTATCTGGTAAATTTCTTCTGTTTCTGCTTTAAACTGTGCAGAGCCGGTTAGTGGTGGTGCCGGCGGACGTATGGTGGTTACCATAGTAAGAGAATCAAATAACCATGTTCTTACTTTGCCATATACCGGCAACATTGCCGGACGTTTAGGTGATTCCTGGCTGATCCATGGAATTTCGCCTTTCGCTACACAGTCCGCTTCTATCTGTGCCCATATTGCGGGCGTACCAACGGCAGCGCCTGCACGATCGCCCCTTGCCCGGGCTATAAATTTTGCAGCGATTGATCTGCCCAATGCTTCTCCCGCATCAAGATCGCTTCTCACATTTGCACCGGCAATCAACCTGGCTTTTTTATGTTGTTCCGCTTTTTGATTAATAAAATCCTGGTCGCCGGGAAATAATAATTTTAATAATTCTACAGACGCTCCCATGACTACAGCATCTTCACTTGGATAAGATGGCAATGTTGATTTAGGCAATAATACCTGTATGGTAGCATCTACCGTAAATGGAGCAGCCCGGTTGTACAAAGATTTATAATAGTACCCGGCTACACAGGCGTCGTATTGTGCTGCGCTTAAATACGCATAAGCTCTCGCTGCATATGGCGGATTGGCAAAAGGAAATGTAGGGTATGCCAGCGGGTTATTACCATTAGGTATTGGATAGGTGCCGTCTGCATTCTGGTAAGGAGGTCGGTTATGTTTAGCCACCAGTTCCCGCATGATCTCATTCCAGCGCAATACAGCACCTGCGCCCCAATAGTTCACCATATCTTTTTCTTCCTGGCTTATATTAGCCTGGAAACTTCTTATTTCATTCAGCTGCAACAAATAGTCGGGTGCTGTTGTTGCAATAGGAGCTGCGCAGGCAAACTCACTTGCGGAAGTTAATAAAATGGGTTTCCATGTTCCCGCATTGGCATCGGCCTTGGTGGGATTAAGCATTGGGTAAGCCAGGTTGGCTTCATCAATACTTTTTGAACAGGAATTGAATAATACAATTGCTGTAGCAGTTATTAAACTAATAAATAAAAATATTTTTTTCATTGTTATTTTTTTTAAACCGTATAATCAATGCTGTAACCGGTATTATTTTTTTGCCGGTTCTTTTTTCTTTTTACTAAAATCAAGGATGTAAAAGATACCGCCTCCAAAGCTGGTGCTTTGTCCCACATTTCTTCCTGCAACAGTTGTATTTGCATCGGCAACAAAAGAAAGACCATTTACAAAATCGGTATCATACTTAACATGAAGTCCAAGTTTGGTGGCTTCCATATCATTGCTTACAAAAGGCATGTTATTTTTAGTCATATCAAACCCTCCCAGCGTATTAAACCGGTCTACTATCCCCTCTACTATCCAGGTACTGCTGCGATAGCCTATCCTGAAATTCACATTATTGGCATCCGGCATTCTCACTTCATCTGTATAATGCATTTCCGTAGTGTAATAGGTATTTCTGTCCAGCGTAACATTGCTGCGTGACATGTAGGCACCCGACAGCGTGGCGAACCAGTTACCCAATTCGTAATCAACCATTAGCCTGATAGTTCCGGTTTTGCTATGCATTCCAATAGCTGTCGCCATCAGGTCGATATAATAATCAGATACCGGTGTAGCGTAGCCGCCCATTACTATTCCTTTCAGGTTTCCTTTGCCTATCTTCTGTTCCCTGGCTACCCATTTTACCCACAGGCTTAAATCCTGCAAACCTTTCTGGCCTTTGAAATTTCCGGCACTTGCCTTTGTTTTTATGTAAGGCAATCCAAAAAGAACATTAAGTTTATCAGTAATGCCAAAATTACCCATGATCATTGCTGTGGTAGCCCTTACTGTACCCAGGTTGGCATTGTCACGTTTAAAAGTGCCCTCCCAATAATTCTTCCAGCTGCTTGTTCCAATGGTTGGACCCACACAGAAAAAATTTTTCCGCATCATCAGGCCATCTATATCAGTTTGTGCAAAGCTCAGCTGTTTAAAAAATACAAGACCAATAATAAAAGCGGTTGTTTTGATTTTTCTGTACATATTTTTTGCATATTTAAAATTCGCTTCCTTGCTTTGTGAATAATACAAAACACGGGGCGTAATTAAAATTTAAATGTCAATCCTACATTAATGGCATAATCTGCAAAAGCAGCGTCTCCTTTTGCATATACACCTGTAATATCAGTCCTGATCTTATCAGGCACGCTCTGCGTGCGGTTACGCTCAATCGCAAATGGCACATATACATACAGACTTACTTTTTTAAACTCGTAACTCACACCTGGTTCGATGGAAACGATATAACCTGGTCTGCGGAAGCCGTTGCTACCGCCGATCAGGTCATTAGATGGCAAACATTCTTTACGCACACCACCGGAAACAGTCAGTTTTTTTAACTGGTAGTTGATACCTGCCCTATACATATACTGATCAGGAACACTCATTACATCGCTGCCATAACGGATAGTTGTAGCCGAAGGAACGCCTCCTCTTGTAGTTAGTGTACCATTCTGTTCTCTTGGGTTAATGAGGTAATAAAAATTGGCATAGGCATTAAAATGTTTACTGAAATTGTAGTAGGCATTCAGTTCTGTAGTAAAACCCAGTCCACCATCACCTAATTGAATAGATTGATCAACAGGGCCTAAAATATTTGTGCTGTCGTTCACGAAAAATTTATCTGTGTATTTGTAATCTCCTGTTGGTAGCTTAAGGCCCAATCCAACCTGTACATTTGCTTTTTTCATTCTTACGGGATCGATCAACCATTTATAGGCAGCCAACCTGATATCACCCAAGCCAAAAGATTGTGTAGAATGACGGCTTTTACCCCCGTGTTCGTATAATGATGACCGGTTATTTGCAATAATGGGTATATCCATTGATACAGACCATCCTTTTTTTAATGTTCTGCTTAAGTTAAAATCAGAAGTATGGGCATAATTTACTACTTCCGTACCTGCTTCTGTTCTTTGCTTTTGCTCTTCTGTACCTACAAAATGCTTGTAGGAGCGGAAATACCGGTGATTGATATTGAGTGTCCATTCTTTTTTACCGCCGTGTAAAGAATCACCGTGATTGCTCATAGAACAATACCCTCCATTACTTTTAATAGCCACACAGCCCTGGGCCTGTATTTGATTGTTTGCAATAATTATTATTGCGAATAGCGTGAATAATTTTTTCATTGTTATCGTTTGGTTTTAAAAAATTAAAAAGTTATTTCTGAAGTTTTAGTCTATCTATTATAAAATTGCCTACCTGTTTACCACAATCCGTGCTCACAAGGCAGCTGGGATGAAAATGGATGCCTCCATAAAACCTGGCCAAATTATTTTCTTCGGCTGCGGCCCTGAAGGATGTAAACGAGCGGTTGGCAATACCAAATTCCAGTTCGCTGGTATCGGTATAATTAAAATTATCGCCGAACATTTTTGTAAGTGCTTCTGCAGACGCTGAAGACACAGTACTATGTCCGCAGGTATATTCCGGGAAGGGTGGTGTTTGCAGGTATGGTCTCCAGTCCTGGTCGAAATATTTATTGATCACCGTTTCCGGCCGGGCTGTATTGCTCCTGAATTTTTCGTCCCAGCATTGTATAAATGCATCGAACATACAAATAGAAGTCAATGTGTAGGCGGCTACTGTTTTTCTAAAATCTGCTTTTGCTTTTTGCGCTGCAATGCCCACAATATTCATCCAATGACCTGGAGGAGAGAATTTTTTTGTCACGAATTGTATATGTCCTACCACATTTAATTTACCGCCCAGGTCATCCCAAAACTCCGCGATATGCTGTTGTTCGGGTGTTAAACTATCCACTGCATTTTTAATGGCAATCACCTGCTTATAATACGCACTGTTTTTATCGGTAACATTAAATGGCAATGGCGGAGGCGGGGCAAACTGGCTGGCACTGTCCATAACAATCGGCCGTATTTCCATCCAGTGGGGTTCTATAGCGCTGCTGTACGCCGGTGGCGTAGGTACCCAACGCCCGGGTACATCGTTTACAGTGTATCGTGAAGCACTACGGGTTTGTGCATAGTTGTCTTTCTTGCTCCATGCCAATACGGTCTTAGATATGGTATCAGCAAATGCTACCGAATTATTGAACATGCTATCCGGCATACCTTCAGATTGTACCAGTTTTTTAAGGCTGTCTACAAATCCTTTCATACTTCCTTCGGGAAATGTAACGGCTTCGCCTACCTTACAAAAAGAGAGTAAAGCGGCAAATTCGAAATCGATCTTTTTTGCCCCTTCTGCTTTAGGCATTGATTTAAGTCCATTGATCTGTCCGGCCAGTGAATTATATTCTTTGGGATAACCCGCAGCAATACATTCATAGGCGGCGATGTTGGCATAGGCGTAATTCCTGGATGCCACTATCGGAGAAAACCCAACAAATTTTACCACTTCATTCAATTCCTTTACTGTTTTACTATAAGAAAATGCGTTCGTAAAATAAGTACCTGGTACAGGTTTGTTTTCAGTGCACGAGCAATAGCACAATGCCATAACAGCTACTGCTGCAATCAATCTTTTCATACAAAAATTTAATAAAATAAATGCAAACGGTCAGCATGACCGTTCATAGCAAGCGTGTCGCGGATGGTAAGTAAATTACCCGATCATGTCGGGAGGCTGTTCAATAATGCCTTTGTGTAAAATGCCTGAATTAGCTTTGTAATAAGAAGTATGTTGTAAAGCTATAATGCTATAGGAGGTAGTAATATCCCAGCTGGTATGTTTTTCGTACTCACTGATCAGTTTTACAAAGGATAATGCTTTACCTGGAGTAGATTTTTTATTGGTATCATTTTGCAGGTCAAACCCAGCCTTTGCAAAATCATCTTTGGAATCCAGTAATTGTTGTTTGGAATTATCGGGAATGCAAAGCATTTCCAGCGAATCATTGTAAATGCGGCTTTTAACGTACTTATATAATACATTATTCATTTCCACTTCGCCATAGGCACGGGTAAATTCTTTTGTATTATTATAGTAAGGAAGGTTGATCGGTTTTTTGATGGAGATCAGTTCATCTTCATTATAATCATTTTTATCCAGCGCTTTTTCCATGGAACGGTTGGCACTGTCTACCATCAGTGATACGTATAATTTATATCCAAACAGGTTGAACATAAATATCAGCATAAGCAGTATGGCCGCAATTTTTCTCATCAGTTATGTGCAAAATAAGAATATTTATTGAGTGTAAATCAATTTTTCATACATTTTTACCGCAACCGTTTGCAGGCTGTTATTACCTGGTATGGCCATTATTTATTAACTGTAAATGTTTTTTGCTGAGGCCCTACGCCGGTAATGGTAAGGCTTTTCCATTGTTTTGGCAAGGCAGATTTTACCTGCACAATACCTGAAGGCGTAATATCCAATCCCCCAAAACCATTTAGCAAGGCCTGTAAAATTCCACCGGCACCCGTAGCAAAATAAGGATTGGTGCCGCCCTTTGTTTCGGCGATCACGTTGAATGGCGGATTCAGGTTAGGCACATAGGCATCTTTAAAAAAATGAAATCCTTTATCTGCATCTCCAATCCTGGAATATAACAATGCAAAGATCGCCTGGGTCATCGCCGGTGTTCCTTCGTTTGGAACTCTTACAGCATAATAATCCAGGTCTTTTTTAATTTGCCTGGTATCTGTGATCTCTTTTATTGGATAGGCCAGCAAATTTACATCCGCCTGCTTTATACCTTCACCTTTATAAGCCGCATGTTCGCTGGTAGTACCATCCGCCAGTTTTAAAATAGGGATATTATTAGCCACCAGCATCCAGTCGGCATCTGCAGTAATGCCTAATATTTTTGCTGCTTCGGTAGCATACTTCAAATTCGCTTTGGCGGCAGCGTTAGTAAAGGCATTGTTATCTACATTCTCGGCCCATTCATCAGCGGCTACTACATTTTTAATATCATAATGGCCGGGACCATTTCTTTCTACACGACTCGCCCAGAAATCAGCTGTATTTTTTAATACCGGCCAGCCCTTTTCCCTTAACCAGTTCTTATCCTGCGTAACACAATAATAATTCCATGCTGCCATTCCCACATCGGCAGTAATATGATGTTCAAAGGGACCACTTAATGCCCATACCGGTGTTTCCTCCACTCCAGTTTCTGCACTTTCCCATGGATACATGGCCCCTTTATATCCTTTACCAAATGCATTTCTTTTGGCAGCGTCCAGTCTTTCGTAACGGTAATCCACCATGCTTTTTGCCATTTCGGGATGCAATTGTAAAATGGCCGGGAACATCCATAATTCTGTATCCCAAAAAACATGGCCGTTATATCCCAGGCCGCTCAAGCCCATCGGGCTTGGACTGTTGGAACCACCTTCTCTTACAAAAGAATATAAATGATAGATCATGCTGTGCACATCTTGCTGACTTTGCGCATCCCCTTCAATAATAATATCGCTTTTCCATAACGCAGCCCATGCGCTGTTATGCATTTCAATCAGCCGGTCTCTCCCCTGCAATTTGGCAAAGATGGTCAGGCGTTCTGCTTCATTTAATGGATCGTTGTGGTGTGCTGAGGTAATGGAAGAACCCACTATGGAATACCGGTAGTTTTCACCTGCCTTTAATTTTTTTGAAAATTTCATCAGGTGCATGTTGTTGTCCCACATTTCGTGTATCACTCTTGGTTCGGTACCATGCGCTTCACTAAAAATAAAGGCGTTGCTGGCACACATCAATAATTTCCCTGTAGGACTTTTTGCGGTGGACGTTAATAAACTGATGGTAGTATGCGGCCGGTCAATTTCATTATAATAATTCTGCACTTCTTTTAATGCGTCAGGTGCATCCATTTGCGAAGCGCTGCTTAAATTAAAATCTTTTTTCGCATTAACGGTGATATCCATCAAAACCGAATAAGGCAATTGGCGCAATGCATAATAGGTATAACTGATCGTAGCTAGATCCTTATAATTAAATGAAGTGGTAAAGCTGGCATGTTGCATATCCAAATCCTGACGCATACCTGTTGCATCTATATTGCTCAACCTTTTTCCATCAATCTCCATGTACATGTTGAGGAGGTTGAAGCTTCTCAAAAAATTGCTTACCCTTCCACGGCCATATTGGTCATATGCACCTGCAAGCACCACATCTTTTACCTTAAATGCTTCAGCACTGCTTACGATGCCGATCATGCCGTTAGCTACAGTAACTCCATAATAGTTTTTGGGATCAATGTTTGTTGCGGTTATTTTCCAGGGATCTTGTGCAATGACAGGTAAGCCATTTACTGCAATAAAAATAAGCACCCATATTTTTTTCATATAGCAAGTTTAATAGCATTTATGGCGCAAAAAATCCGTATTTCATTTTATAAAAGCGCCTATGCAAATTACAGTATTTAGCAATCATCAATAGCATGTGCAATCATTTATCCCATGCAAGTTTCATTATTTTGATCACCGCAACCGTTTGCAGTAAATTTAAATGAAATTAAAATGGTTTTCACCTCGTTTATATACGTATTACATAGATAAAAGCCTTAAATTTATAACTCGATTGCGACAATAAAAAACCTGCCTTTAAAACCTGCTGTCAAACCTGTAATTAAATACGTTTACAAACCTAACCATTGCGATTGCAGAAAATAATAAGAGATATTATCCCTTTGATACTACTAGTTTTTGCGCAACAGTATACTATAGGGCAATCCTGTATCAAGGATAGTAATTTTTATTCCCTCACTTATAATGGTACAGGCAATCATTTCATAAAAGATGCGGTTATCAGTCCCGAAAATGAAGTAGTGGCATTAGGCCAGTATGATGCCTTCTCCGGTTTTGTTACAAAGTTTACCAGCCAGGGCGCTGTAATCTGGTCAAATGAATTTAAACCCGACTACCCCCATGATACCTGGGTACAATATCCCTGGTATAACAATACAGAGATGCTGGGCATTACAGCTGGATTGGATGGTAGCTTTTATACTTTTGGTTCGTCTACTGAACATGGAAAATCCATCAACAATACAGAAGAGCCGCCTGCGCATAAAGTAGGTTTGCTTTTTCATTTTGATAAATTCGGCAATAAAATTTCGGGTAAATATTTTGGCAACTGGCGAACGGATTATTCGGTAACTAATTTAATACAACTTCCCAATGGCAATATGGTGGTTTATTTACGATCGCACTTTACGCCAAAAATAAGTAAGGTACTTTGTGTAAATAACAGTGGTGGTATCATATGGGCTGCTCCTATTCAATCCAATTCGCTTGTGTATAATGAAATTGATGGCGCCAATCCTGTAATGCAACAATTACCCAATGGCAATATCGTAGTAGCCCGTATCATGCAGCGTGACGTTGCCGATACGATCTGGTATCCGTTTACCCCACCTATTATTATTCCTGCCCCCATTCATTATTTCCACCTGTTTGAATTGAATGGTAAAGACGGAAAACTATTATGGGAAAACAGTTATCAATGCCCCACATTAACCAATACCAATGTATCCAACACATTCATACCACAATTAAAAAACATTACTCCACTGCCCAATGGTAATTTATCGTTTTTAGCAGATATGTACCTGCAGCTCGATAGCGGAGAAAGATTTTATGCTTATAAACTATTCACCAAACGTGTGGCCAATTTTATTGCCAGCCCGGATGGATTTAATATAAAATTGATTTCCTATTACCCCGAAAATGGTTCCTGTAGTTTACAAAATGCCAAAGCTTCGGGTACTAACGGCGAACAACTGATCACTGCCAGAGATTCGGCCACAGGAAGATCCATATTATTTAAAATAGACAGCGATGGCCAGGTGATATGGAGCAGGTCTTATGATGATGTAATTAATAGTGCAAATGCAAAAAGCATTGGTGTTGAAAAAAGACAACAACAGGGATATTTTATTTTTAAAAGTGACCCCGGACTTTCAGGTATCAATCTAACGATCACCAATGTACTGGGTAATACTGCCTGCGCCGAATCGCCTGTAAAGATGATGACCCATAACGGCATCTGGCCCTGGCTGGTAGATAAAGTCCATTTAGCCGATATCCTGGCGAATATTGATTTCCGTTATTCCTCTTCTTACAGCATCAAACAAAATAGCTACCCGCTATCGCCGCATACCAATTGCCAATACCAGTTTGTTTGTTGCACAGATGTAGTTGATAGTCTTCATCCACATCATATTTCGCTCTGTGAAAATGAAACATACCAACTTCCTGACAATACCCTAATAAAAACTGCCGGACAATACTATGCCACTTTAAAAACCGCACAGGGTTGCGACAGCATTTTATTTTACAACATAACAAACATTAAATCGCCTGCTCATTTAATGGCTACGCCGGATACTTGTATGAAGGGTGCCAATGCCATACAACTATGGGCCAGCGATGGCTATGACAATTATTTATGGAATAATACTACGCTTACTGCAACTCCGTATTTTACCGTTAATAATCCCGGCATCTATTCAGTTAAAGTAACTAATAAATGTGGTACTAAAACAGACAGCATACATGTTTATCCCGATTGCGATTTTGCCATTTATTTTCCCAATGCATTTACACCCAACAAAGATTTTTTAAATGATATACTAAAAGTACCGGAATTAAATAAAAATAAATTTTCCGGTCTTACCATTTACAACCGCTATGGACAAATTGTATTTAGAACACAGAACAGGAAGGAAGGGTGGGATGGCACATTTAGAGGTATTGCGCAGGAAAATGGTGTATACATATATTTTTTAGAGATGGAAGGTTTTTCCGGAAAAAAGATCAACCAAAAAGGAACAGTTGTTTTGATCAGGTAAAATTTTTATAATCAGCTAAACTTAATACCCTTTTCTTCACAACAATCGTTTGCAGCCTTACTAATTGTTTTCATATAAAATAATGTGTTGGCATTTGCTTAATTTAAAAGATTAAAAACCGCTCATGAACAAGAACAGACTTTTTCGTTATTCCATCGTAGCTGCTTTAGCCGGTTTTATCTTTGGCTTTGATACTGTAGTGATATCAGGTGCCAACGAACCCATCAAAGAACTGTGGCACACGTCCCCGTTATTTCATGGGTTTTTTATTATGTCTATGGCATTGTGGGGAACAGTGCTGGGATCTGTATTCGGCGGCACACCCACAGAAAAATACGGCAGAAAAAAAGTATTGTTATGGATAGGCATATTGTTTGCCGTGTCTGCATTTGGTTCTGCATTTGCGCAGGATCCGTATAGTTTTTCCTTTTTTCGTTTTATTGGTGGCATCGGTATTGGTGTATCTTCTGTGGTGGCACCCACTTATATTTCCGAGATCTCTACTCCAGCAACAAGAGGAAGGCTGGGTGCCATGTACCAGTTCAATATTGTGTTTGGCATACTCATCGCATTTTTATCCAATTATTTTTTGCAGGGTGTTGGTGGTGACAATGATTGGCGCTGGATGTTGGGTGTACTCGCTATCCCAGCCATCATTTATACCCTAATGGTTTTAGGTGTACCGGAAAGCCCCCGTTGGCTGATCTCAAAAAAGAATGATCTTATAAAGGCAAAAAAGATAATGGGCGATATTGGTGTAGAGGATATTGATGCCGAAATCAGCACCATTGTGGAAAGTAACCAACATGAAATGGCTGCTGGAAGCAGTTCCACTTTTTTAAATGCAAAAAATAAAAAAATAATTGGGCTGGCATTTTTTATTGCTTTCTTCAATCAATTATCGGGCATTAATTTTATTTTATACTACGCTCCTGAAATTTTAACTAAGATCGGTTTAGATAAGGCTGATTCTTTACTAAACTCCATTGCCATTGGCGGCACTAATTTAATTTTCACCTTTGCCGGTTTGTATCTTATTGACAGGTTGGGCAGAAAAACGCTATTGCTCATTGGATCTATTGGCTATATCGTCAGCCTGTCGATGGTGGCTTATGCTTTTAAAACAGGTGCAAGCCCTGTATTTTTAATGACGTTCTTATTATTATTCATCGCATCACATGCTGTTGGGCAAGGTGCAGTGATATGGGTTTTTATTTCTGAAATATTTCCCAATAAGATCAGGGCAACAGGACAATCATTTGGTGCCAGTGTGCATTGGGTATTTGCTGCCATTATCACACTGATAACACCGGTATTTTTAGATAAAACAGATGGCTTGTTAAAAGATGCGCCCTGGATAATATTTGCTTTTCTTGCCGGTATGATGGTTTTACAATTGATATGGGTATTAACAAAAATGCCGGAAACAAAGGGTATTTCTTTAGAAGAGTTAGAAAAAAAGTTGAGTGCGTAGAAGAAGGTACGCAGCGAAGTTTATTTGATTGCATATAATTTTATTTAATGGTTATGACATTTAAAAAATATATCCCGTTTCTTTTATTAGTATTTCCTTTCCTCATACATGCGCAAACAAAATTGTACACAGAGCAATATCGTCCGCAATTTCATTTTTCTCCGGCAAAAAACTGGTGTAACGATCCAAATGGCCTGGTATATAAAGATGGTGTGTATCATTTATTTTACCAGCATAACCCTTTTGGTAATCAATGGGGACATATGAGCTGGGGACATGCTACCAGTAAAGATCTTATACACTGGAAGCATCTTCCTGTTGCTCTTAAAGAAGAAAATGAAGTGATGATATTTTCGGGTACATGCGTGGTGGACAAGAACAATACCAGTGGCTTTGGTAAAAATGGAAAGATCCCAATGGTGGCTGTATATACCGGGCATATAGAAAACATCAGCCAATCTCAGCACATTGCCTATAGTTTAGATGACGGTATCACATGGACGAAATACAATAACAATCCAATTCTTGACCTTCATAAAAAAGACTTTCGTGACCCCAAAATATTCTGGTACGAGCCTAAAAAATACTGGGTGATGTGTTTAATGTTGCCGGTAGAGCATATCGTACAATTCTATTCTTCTAAAAATTTAAAAACGTGGGAACATCTAAGTGATTTTGGCCCGGCAGGTGATACCTCCGGCGTGTGGGAATGCCCTGATCTTACAGCCGTACCGATAGAAGGCATGGCTAACAAAAAGAAATGGCTGTTACAAATGTCTCAAAATGCATCCATGCAATATTTTGTTGGCGGGTTTGATGGTGTAAGTTTTACCAATGAAAATACAGCAGCCAAAATCAACCGCCCGGATTATGGGCCGGATTATTATGCTGCTATCGCCTACAATCAATTACCCGCAACAGTTTTACCTACAGCCATTGGCTGGATCAATAACTGGAACTATGCCAATGATATTCCCACCACGCCCTGGAAAAGCGCCATGTCATTACCCAGAAATTTAAGTGTGCAAAAAATCAATGAGGAATGGATACTTATTCAAAAACCAATACCGGCAGTATCGTTGTTAAGAAAAAAAATATTTCATGTAGCCAATGAAATGGTTGATACAATAAAAAACATTCCTTTTAACAGTAACCAGTTTGAGATGGAATGCGATCTTTTTCCCGGACCTTCGTCGGTAAGCGGCATCAGGATTGCCGCCGGAGCTGATCATTATTTTGAAATCGGTTATGACGCTGTAAAGCAGTTATTCTACATTGACAGAAGTAGATCCGGCAATACATCATTCCATGAAAATTTTAAAAAAATTGCCCGTTTTGAAAAAAATATTTCTCTTAAAAATAATAAATTACGATTGGATGTGTATTACGATCACAGTATCGTAGAGGTATTCATAAATGATGGAGAGGCAGTTTTTACCAGCCAGGTTTTTGCAGCAGAAAAGGATACTGGTATTTACTTATTCAGTAATGGTGAAAAATGCAGGTACAGTGATCTTACATTATGGAAGATAAAAACAGTTTGGTAAGGGGCTTTTTTTATCTTGCGAACAGAAAATAATTTTATAAAGGTTTAAGTTTATTATGAAAAAATGGGTAATTGGTATTTTAACTGCGGTGATATTATTTTTAGGCTTTGTATTCATTTTCATTCCTGATATTGTAAAATTAAATGTAAAAGCTACGGTTACTGCTACCAGGCCGGGACTTCACCGGGCATTGCTGAATAAAGGCAATGTAGCAAAATGGTGGCCTGGTAAAGTAAATAATCAGCACTTTTATTTTAACGGGCTCGAATACAGCATCCATAACAGTAACATTACAGTATTACCGGTTACTATCAGCAATCAAAACATTAATCTTTCTTCTTCATTATTTTTTGTTCCCGTTGTAACCGAAGTAACCAACCTGGAATGGGTTGCGGCAATGGCAACTTCTTATAATCCATTTAAGAGATTAACCACTTATTTAAAGGCAAAAGGCATTGAAAAGGATATGAATGATATTATGCAAAAGATGCAGGCTTTTTATTCCACTCCTGCAAACATCTACGAATTTGATATACAAAAAGAGCTGGTGGCAGACAGCAACCTGGTACAAACATCGGCTAGCTGCAATGGATACCCTTCAGTGGAATTTATTTACAAACTGGTGGATAAATTAAATAACTATGTAACGCGACAAGCGGCAACAGCAAGTGGCTATCCTATGCTTAACATTAAACCATTGGACAGTGTAAGCTTTGAAGTAAAAGTTGCCTTGCCTGTTAACAGGATGCTGTCTGATAGCGGGGATATTTTGCAAAAAAGAATGTTAGGCAGGGGAAATATACTGGTAACAGAAGTAAAAGGAGGAAACAGTGTTACTGCAAAAGCCTATGAGCAAATAAAAAAATATGCTGATGATTACCAGCGCCTGGCACCTGCAATCCCCTTTTACTCATTAATAACAAACCGGCTACAGGAAAGGGATAGTACAAAATGGATCACCAAAATTTATTTTCCGGTAATGTAAGCGGCATATTATTTTTTTGTATTGCTAAATTGTATCACCCTGAGCGTATCATTATTCTTTGCTAACACGTAAGCGGGTTGCTTATTAATTTGTATAGGCGCTATATGACGCAGCTCCCCTTTTATTATAATGCCATTCAAATTCTGGCAAATAAATTTCCCCTTGCCCTTGTTTACTAAAACAGTTCCAAAATCTGCGTCGTTCCGGCCGGTATGAATAGTGTTGCTGTAATAATTACCTGCTAAAAGAATGTCCGGCAAATTATCTCCATTAACATCTGCAATTGCTGCATCACGATAGGTTGTCAATTGTGCTTCCCACGGCAAGGCCTCCGTGGTAAAATTCAGATTGCCATTATTGATCAGTATGGCATTTGAAAAATAATCTGCTGATGAAATAGTAGCGTGTTCAATTTTATCCGCAGGTAAAATATCTTTAAATGCGGCTTTTGCAAAGCTCTCTGCGTAAATAAATTTTTTCTTTATCATGGGTATCTGGCGTTGTAATTCATCTTTACCCGCCAGCGTAACTTCCTTGCCTTTTACATAATAAGTAAGTACCTGCTCTTTTTTTCCATTATCATCAAAGTCATTAAAATATAATCTAACCGGCTCATCAGGGGAAGCCTGCAGGCGGCTATTTAAACCTAAATTACCTGCCACCAAATCAATATCGCCGTCATTGTCAACATCAACCGGTAATACAAAATTCCACCAGCCTTTTTTATTGGTCAGTTCCTTTTTTTCAAATTGCCCGTTCTTATTTATAAATGCAGTAATCGTACCCCATTCGCAGGAAATCAGCAGGTCTTTGTCATTGTCTTTATCGATATCAAACCAGCTGGCACTGGTCACCATTCCAGTAGTTGAAAGCGTTTTGGCATATTTATCCGTTACATCAATAAATTTTCCCTTACCATCATTTTGCAATAAATAAGAACGGGGTATTTCCCCATAATTCCACGGTATGGTTCTGCCACCTAAAAATAAATCCACAAAACCATCTCCGTTAAAATCATTCGCTGCTATACAGGAAGGAGTTATAAAAAGATCACCAAATGGCTGAATTGATTTTTTAAAATTCGCCTTGCCATCATTCAGGTAAATACGTGGTAATAAATGTTCGTCCCTACCATAATATTCGTTTCCACCCGTAGCAATTATTAAATCGGTGTACCCGTCATTGTTAACATCTGCCCATGTAGCAGCTACATCTTCATACATACTGTCGGCAAACATTTCCGGTTGTGCCGTTTTTATAAATCTTCCTCCTGCCTGTTGTAAAAAAACTGCATTGTGAAAAGTTTTAGAGGCGCCTATAAAAACATCCTCCAACCCATCCTTATTAATATCCGCAATGGCCAATGCAGGCCCTTCGGTAGAAAGCATGTGCGGTATCAGGGGTTCACGGTCAAATTCATTATACACATTTTCTTTATGCAGGTAGGTTAATCCGGTTGCACCTGTAATATCAACCACGGGTGTTGAAGTATTCTTGTAAAAAGAAGTAATGTAGCTGTAATTAAATTGGGGTAACCCTTTTTTATAAGTAACCGAAAGTGTTTGCGACAATGTATCCAATACAATTTTCTCAAAGGAATTGTCTGGCCATACCAAAAAAACAGAATCTGGTTTTACATTACCCAGCCCTATATGTATTGGAGTTTCCATGCTTGACATGAACCCTTTTACAGGATGTTTTTCGTAGGTCTCAATGTTATTGCCTGCAAATAAAATAATTTTAGTACCCACTGCATTTTTATTTTCCGGAGAGCCGGTTAATTTAATCGAAGCAAAATTTTTACTGTTTTTTGTTGCCGTTTTATTTTCATACAATAAAGCAGGGCTATTGATATTATTTACTATCACATCCAGGTCGCCGTCATTATCAAGATCGGCATAGGCTGCACCGTTAGAGTAAGTAGGCTGATCATTTACGATTGCGGCTTCCCTATCGCGGAATTGCAGATCACCGGCATTACTGTAAAATTTATTGGGAATTTTTATTTCGGGGAATTTTTTCATTAACGAAAGGTCCTTATCCTTCATATCGTTATTCTGCAGCTTCTGTTGTATTTCGCTATTGTAAATAAAATTTACATAGTCCATATCATTTAATCTTTTGGGAATACCATTCGCTATAAACAGGTCCTTCAGTCCATCATTATCAAAATCCATCCATAATGGTGCCCAGCTCCAGTCGGTAGCCGAAATTCCCGAATAGGCGCCCACTTCACTAAATAACCCGTTGCGCCGGTTATACTGGATATTATTTCTTGAATATTGGTAGTTATAGCCAGATGCGATCTTACTAAAAAACACATCATAATCATCATCGCCCAACGATCGTTTTAAGATATAAGGATCTGCAGCCAGCATATCCATTGAAATGATCTCAGGATAGCCATCATTATTAACATCTGCAATATCAACGCCCATGGAGAATTTACTGGTATGCATTAGGCGTTGGTTATTCTCTTCGCTAAAAGTGCCGTTGTGTTGGTTAATGTACAGGTAATCATTTTCATGAAAGTCATTTCCTATATACAGGTCTGGCCATCCATCCAGGTTAATGTCACTAACGGCTATGCCTAAGCCATAGCCAATTTCCGAACTATTGATTCCCGATTGCTTTGTAATGTCAACAAAATGGTTATTATTATTTTGGAACAACCGGTCTCCGGATAAAAGGGAATAGGTATTAGTGAAATTACTTCTCGGTGCAAACGAACTGCTTTGATGAATGGAATGATTCAGCAGGAACATATCCAGGTCGCCGTCCATATCGTAATCAAAAAATGCTGCTTGTGTACTAAAGCCCGAAAAATCAAGTCCATATTCTTTGGCTTCATCATGATAAACAGGAGTACCGTTTACAATTTCTTTGCACACCAGTAACTGGTTTTTACTGTTCAATTTTTCAAACCTGCCTACCTTGCAAATATAAATATCCAGCAGGCCATCATTATTTATATCTACAACGGATACACCGGTAGACCATCCATTATCCTGCGGAACTGCAGCTGCTATGGTAGCATCTTTAAAATGCAATTTTCCTTCGTTAAGGTACAGTTTATTGTCTCCCTGGTTAGCCGCAAAAAAAAGATCCGTTAACCCATCATTATTAAAATCGCCTGCACCAACACCCGACCCATTATAAAAATACATGTACTTAAACATGTTGAATTCCTCTGTTGGCTCTACTTTATTATTAAAATGCAGCCCCGTTTTATCATCCTCCAATACTTCAAACAGCACAGGAACGGCTACCGTTTTTTTGTCTTTGCACGACATACTTCCAATACAGCATATCATACTGCATAACAAAAAAGTATACCGGGTTATTTTGATCATCTGCGTAGCTGTTACTTTTTAGCTATTATTTTTTTCTTTTTCAACTCGTATAAAAGCGGGAATTCACTGTTTATTAAGAACAAGAGTCCAATAGTATTGTTTGTTGAAAACTTAACAATATCTCTTACCTGTCCTTTTATATAAATTCCTGTTTGATGTGCATCAAGTATGGTAAAGTGTGCTTTTCCATCATTTATCAGTACATCGCCGGTCGATGCGTCCAACCTTCCCAGTTGTGGCTGAAATCCAAATTCATTTCCCCCTAGCACCAGGTCGGGGAAGCCATCGCCATTAATATCTGCGGGCAAAATGCTTTTTACCGAAGAGAACTGTATCGCATCCGGCAATTGCTGTACCTCAAAATTGCCATTACCTTTATTAATCGCAATACAGGATGCGGAATAATTCACCTGTTTAATCAACGCCTTTTCTATTTTTTCTTTTGCAAAAAGATCCTGCACGGCTTTTTTTGCATAATCAATATTACGAAGGTTTTCTTTTTTTAATACCGGCATCTGGCTTTCCAGTTCTGCTTTCATAAAAACGGGTTTATCCTTTTCGTCTATGGTTCTTGTTATGATCTTATCCGTTTGCCCGTTATTGTCAAAATCATTGAAAAAAAGTTTTACTGGATGTTGTTTACCAGGATGCAAATAAAAGTTCTCTCCCAGGTTACCCAAAACAAGATCTTCCCTGCCATCTCCATTCAAATCAGCAGCAGCAATACCCTGCCACCACCCCATTTTATCATCAAGGTTTGTTTTTAATGCAACAAATCCATTGTTTTGATATTTGAATATTTTTGGCGCCATCCATTCGCCTGCAACTGCCAATTCTTTATCACTATCAGCATCCATATTTACCCATACTGCACTGGTGATCATGCCGGCTGCCGTAACAGCATTACATTTATCAGCCGGCATAGCTGTAAAATTGCCTTTGCCATCATTAATATAAATATGACTTTGCGGAGTAAGGCCATACTCACCGCTTACACATCTTGCACCAATAAAAAGATCAGGGTCGCCATCTCCATCAATATCGTTGGCTATAGCAGTGCTGATATTATCTTTATTGGATGGAAAAGCATTACCAGAAATTGTAAAATTTCCTTTCCCGTCATTTTTAAACAGGCGATGCTGCATTTCCCTGCTGGAAGGCATAGCGGCATTACCAGCAGAACAAAGTAACAGGTCTTTATCGCCATCCATATCGCAATCAAAAAACAACACGGCACCATCTACAAATCCTGCATACTGTTTAAAGATCAACTCCTCCTTCTTTACAAAACCACCTGCTTTGTTTTGAATGTATAGTTGCCCGGGTCTCGCAACCGTTCCGCCTATAAAAATATCTTCCATCCCATCTGCGTTAATATCTGCAACAGCCGCTTTGGGCCCATCGTGAGACAGCATTTGCGGAATGGCTTTTTCCCTGTAAAAATCGGTAAAGTCATCTTCTATATGTTTTTCAAAACTATTGCGTACGGATTGAAAAAGAGTATCCGTTTGATTTTGTGGTGCAGGATTTATTTTTACCCCGTTTACAGGCTGGCTGTAATTAAGGTATTTATTGATCTGCGGGTGCAGCACTTTTGTATAAGTAAGATCCGGCCATATAATAACCATCGAATCAACCTGCCCCGTTTTTCCAATACCAATACTTTGTTTATAATCCACTGAAGATTGAAATCCACGACTGGGCATCACTTCACGACTTAATATTTCCTTTCCTTTGTAGATCATTATTCTGCTCCCCACAGCAAAAGTATTTTTATCCTTTCCTTTTAGAAAAATACCAACAAAATTATTCTTTACCTGTTCACTGCCATTATTTTTAAACAAAAAAGCCGGTTCATTTACATTATTTACTACAATATCCAGGTCGCCGTCATTATCAAGGTCGGCATAAGCGGCACCGTTAGAAAAGGAATTTTTATCAAAACCCCAATTCACTCCCTCGTCAGAAAATTTTAGTGATCCCAGGTTGCGGAACATTTTATTAGGTACGGCAATAGATGGAATTTTGTTCACCAATGCTGAAAGATCCCGTTGACCTGTTGCCAGCATTTTATTTTTTATTTCATTGGCATCAAAACTCAAAAAATCCTGGTTGGTGAGGTCGCGGTAGATACCATTGCAAACATAAAGGTCGCTATACCCATCGTTATCCGCGTCAAACATCAACGCTCCCCAACTCCATTCAGATGCATTTACCCCGCTGTAATTGGCAATATCCTTAAATTGACCGTTGCCATCATTTAGCTGGAGGGTATTTTGCAGGAACTGGTTAAAGAATCCATTCTGTTGTTTTAAACGATAAAGGTCTATATCATCAAATGTAAGTGTTGTTTTTAAGCGATAATCATCAGCGGGCAACATGTCAGTGGTGAATATTTCGGGATAACCGTCATTATTAATATCGCCAAAATCAGCTCCCATTGAAGCATAACTGTTGTGTTGCAACCTTTGCTCCAGCTCATCTTTAAAATGGCCGTTCTTTTGGTTGATATATAAATAATCCCTTTCAAAAAAATCGTTGGAGACGTAGATATCGGGATATCCATCGTTATTGATATCGCCTACAGTAACGCCTAGCCCAAAACTCATTAATGTACCATGAATGCCCGCTTCACTGGTAACTTCAATAAAGTGCCCGTTATCGTTGCGGTATAAATGATCGCCCCCTCCTTTCAAATAACCGGCTACGTTCCAGTTGGCAGCCAATACATCCCGTTGTTTCGGGTAACCCAAACTGTTTACAGGCACGGGGCTGTTATCTATTTTAAACATATCCAGGTCGCCATCCAGGTCGTAATCAAAAAAACTTACCTGAGTGGTATACCCGGAATCCTGAAGTCCATATGTTGCTGCACTTTCAGTAAAACTCAGGTCGTGGTTGTTAATGAAGAGCTGGTTGCTTCTTAATGCGGCATTGGTCATACTGCCGGCATTACAAACAAAAATATCCAGCCAGCCGTCTGCATTTATATCAGCCATTACCACACCTGTACTGAATTGTTGTTTTGCGGTAAAGCCAGCTTTGGCAGATATATCTTCAAATTTGAAATTACCCTTGTTCAAAAAAAGTTTATTGCTGCCCTGGTTAGCGGTAAAAAAAACATCAGGCAAACTATCATTATTAATATCCCCTATTGCAACACCGCCTCCGTTATAAAAATTACGGTAGTTTAAAATATTAATGCTGTCGTTATCCTGTACCTTATTTATAAATTCAATCCCTGAATCGTCTATTAATTCAAATAAAGGAGCAGGTTTATGCTGTTGCCTGCACGACAACAACATAACCAATACAATTATTAATATGCCAGTTTTATTTTTTTCCACTATTTAAGTTGAACCTGCTGTTTAACTTGTATAAAAAAGGAAATTCATTATTTTGAAGAAATACCAAAAATGTACCCTTACTATTTTTAATCATTGCTATGTCACGCAGTTCACCCCGTAAATGCAATCCAGTTTTCCTTTCTTCCTGCCAGTTAAAATTACCTTTACCGTCATTGATCAACACATCACCAAAACTGCCATCTAATTTTTCAAACTGCGGTAAAAAACCAAACTGATTCCCTCCTGTTACCAGATCGATATTACCATCGTTATTTACATCAATGGGCAATATGGCATTGATACAGGAAAGCTGTACCATTACAGGAAGTTCTTTCAATGTAAATTGACCATTGCCTTCATTGATAGCGATACATGATGCCGCATAATTAAATTGCTTTACCTGCGAACCAGCGATGAGCTCTTTTGAAAAAAGATCCTGTATTGATTTATGCGCATAATCACTATGTTTCAGATTTTCTTTCTTAAGCACCGGAAGCTGGTCCTGCACATCACGCTTTAAAAACACCGGCATATCTTTTCCATTAATGGAATAACTCATGATCTTATCCAGGTCGCCATTTTTATCATAATCATTCATCCACAATTTTGCCGGATTTACGGCATTGGGGTTCAGGTAAAAATTCTCCCCGATATTACCTAAAATCAAATCAGGTTTCCCATCGTGGTTAACATCTGCTACGGCAATGGATTGCCACCAACCGGATTTGTCGCTGATATTGGTTTTGATTTCTTCGAAATGATCTTTAGCAAAAGAAAAAATTCTTGGTGCCATCCACTCTCCCACAATGATCAGTTCTTTTTGTTTGTCGCCGCTAACATCTTCCCATACAGCTCCCGTAACCATTCCTATCGAAGCAATATCCGGGTTTTTAGTTTGCGCTATATCAGTAAAATGGCCTTTCCCATCATTTACAAACAGGTAACTCTGCGGATCCTTTCCATAAATACCCGGGTAACTTCTTGCCCCCACAAAAATATCCGGGTAGCCATCATTGTTAAAATCATTTGCAATGGCAACAGCAATATTCATCCCTACTGCCGGAAACGCTGCCGCATCCAATGTAAAATTTCCTTTGCCATCATTTTTAAATAAACGCAGTTGTAGTTCCCTGCTGTTTACAGGATGATTATTTCCACCGGCACAAACCAACAGGTCCATATCCGCATCTTTATCGTAATCTAAGAATTGTACTGCTACATCTTCAAATTCAAAAAAAGGCAGCAATGCTTTTTGTTCTTTTTTATTGAATCCCCCATCAGCAGTTTGCAGGTATAGCTGCCCCGTCTTTCCCTGTGCGCCGCCAATAAAAATATCTGTAAGCCCATCGCCATTTACATCTGCTGTAGCAGCTTTGGGGCCTTCCCTGGAAAATACTCTCGGGATCAATCTTTCATTATAAAAATCTACATAATCATTTTCCTCATGCCTTTCAAACAGGGCATCCTGTTTTGAAAAAAAAGTGGTTGTAGCTGCACTAACCATATTTCTTTCCGGGATGGTTTGCAGTTTTGTTTGATCAAGCTGATGTACTTTATTAATGACGGGAGCGTTGAATGTAGTAGTGGTTCTGTCAGGCCAGGCGATGATAACGGAATCAATGGCGGTATTGGTTCCCAGGCCAAATATCAGTTTATAATCCACGGAAGATTGAAAGCCACGGCTGGGAATGAGTTCCTGCGTTAATACCTGCCCTCCTATAAACAATTGCACTTTGCTGCCAATGGCAAAATGATTTTTTGCCGTTGCAGTTAAAGAAAATCCGATGTAGTTATTTTTATTGATCTCCCTTGATTTGTTCCTGTAAATAAATGCAGGTTGATTTTGATTACATACCACCAGGTCCAGGTCGCCATCATTATCCAGGTCGGCATAAGCGGCGCCGTTAGAGAAGGAAGGTTGCGCCATTCCCCATTCGCTGCCAATGTCTGTAAACCGCAGGTTTTTATTGTTGTGGTATATTTTATTTGGTAATGGCGTTTTTGGAATCTCTTTTAATATCTTATCCACCGATTCTTTTTTTCCTGTCATCACCATTTTTTGGTTGACATCATTGGCAAAAAAATCCATGAAGTCCAGGTTGGTCACATCTTTATTTACCCCATTGCAAACATACAGGTCGTTCCAGCCATCGTTATCCATATCAAAAATCAAAGCGCCCCAGCTCCAGTCTGTAGCGGCCACACCACTGTATCTTGCAATATCAATAAATTTACCGTCCTTATTATTCAGCTGCAGGCAATTCTTAGTGTACTGGTAATAGAAACCTGATTTTAATTTATCATTAAACAGGCTTATATTATCGAAGGAACCCGTGGTCTTAAGCCGGTAATCATCCATGGGCAACATATCAGTCGAAAACAGGTCGGGATACCCATCATTATTAATATCAGCAATATCAGCACCCATGGAAGAAAAACTGGTATGCTGAAACCATTGTTCCATTTCATCTTTGAACGTACCGTTCTTTTGATTGACATAGAGGTAATCCCTTTCATAGGAATCGTTGGACACGAAAATATCAGGCCAGCCATCATTATTGATATCACTAACGGAAACGCCCAGCCCAAAACTAATTAACCCTCCATGAATGCCGGCCTGCGAAGTAACTTCTTTAAAATAGCTATTCTCATTTTTGTATAAATGATCTCCTCCTCCCCTTAAAAAATCTGCGATCTTCCACAAACTATCGGGCAGATCACGGCGATTGGCAAAATTCAATTGATTAATCGGTATCGGGCTGTTATTGATCATAAAGCAATCCAGGTCGCCATCCATATCATAATCAAAAAAAGAAACCTGCGTGCAGTAAGCGGATATATCCAACCCGAATTTTGCCGCAGATTCTGTAAAAGAAACCTCAGCCCTTCCCTCTCCTCCAGGAGAGGGTGAAAGATGATTATTGATGTATAATTTATTCTTTCTTGTTCCCGTGCCCATATGCCCCGACGAACAAACATAAATATCCAGCCAGCCATCAGCATTCACATCAGTGAATACAACACCGGTATTCCATTTATCATCTTTTATAATTCCTGCTTTATCAGAAATGTCTTCAAATTTAAAACCGCCTTTATTAAGGTATAATTTATTGGCCCCGGTATTAGACGTCATGAATACATCCGCAAGGCCGTCATTATTGATATCGCCAAGGGCTACTCCATTACCATTATAAAAATTACGAAATAAGAAACCATTTTCCAGGCTATCGTCAACAACTTTATTATTGAAATCTATCCCACTGTTGTTAACCAGTTCAAATAAAACGGGGGCAGTATTTTTGGAGGGATTTCTACAGGAGAAAAACACGGCAAGCAAAAAAAAGTATAGATAAAACGGGGGATAATACTTTCTCATCGTTATAAAAAATCGGTTCTCGATACTACTAAAAGTGAAAGGCCATTGATACCAATGACCTTTCACGAAATTATACTTTAATTACTAAAAAAATATTAATAACCAGGATTCTGTTTTAAGTTAGGGTTTGCGATCAGCTGATCGGATGGAATAGGAAATAATAATTCTTTTGGATCAGAAACTGTTTTTAAAGCCCATGGTTTTAAAAACACACCAAAACGGATCAGATCCTGCCTTCTCCAGTTTTCCCAATACATTTCACGACCTCTTTCCGCAAGGAAAGTATTTGGATTCGCCACATTATTGGCATCCACCAATGTAAGTGTAGCCCATACCGAAGCGCCACGGTTTACCCTTAATTGATTTACCAGTACCAATGCTCCTGCTGCATCTGGTGTAGCTTGTCTTAATTTAGCTTCAGCAACCATCAGGATAACATCAGCATAACGGAAGATCTGGAACTGATTGGTTTGATTTCCACCATTGTAGTTGTTATAATCAGGTGGATATTTTATTACCCTGATACCGGTTCTTTCCAAAGTTTGTGCATTGGTTTCCACTGCTGCAACTGCAGGCATAAAAGTAAGGTCGTTACCCTGGCGATCTTTTTGCTTGGTACCATCAGCATTGTATTGCTGGCCTGCAAGCAAACCTGGTCTTAAACCAGAAACATCGGTAACACCCGGATAATACCTTCCACCCAATCTCCTGTCTTTGGTGGTATCAATAATGGTAGTTGGTGTACCATCGCCATGACCTTCAAACATATTGTAAAAATCAGCTACGGTACTAAATCCATTCCAGCCGGCACTTCCAAATACACTTGGTTTATTCCATGAGTTGTAATGCAAGGTCATCATCCAGCGGGCATTAATACCTCCCGCATTGATACCATTATTGCTTGATGTACCATTATTAGGCCATGCCCATATGGCTTCCGTGCTGGTAGTAGCATTGTTAGGACCGAAATTATTAAAGTAATTAGTGTTTAAACTAAAAGAGCCGCTTGAAATGATCTGGTTACCCAAAGTAACTACCCGTTGCATATCTGCATCAGCAAATGAAGGAGCATTCCTGTTAAGATAAGCACCTTTGTTCAGCAATACTTTCATCAATAAAAACTTCACCGCATTCATGCTTGCACGGCCTGGATTATTTGCAGGAAGCACATTCCTGGTTATAATACCATCAAGATTTGCAACGATGGCATCTACTGCTTCTTTAGCCTGGTAAACCGGGGCTGGCTGAATAGAATTATAATCAGCAACTGTACGGTAAGGCACCTGGCCAAAAAGATCTACAAAATAAAATTGTGCTAAAGCCAGCAGGAAACGGGCTTCGTCTGACTGTACAGCATTTGGGCTGGAGGCCAAAGTTGACAATGCATCACTTTCTGTTTTACCTAAAGTATTAAATGCACCGATGATAGCACCTCTTGTTGCATTCCATGTGTGGGCATGCATTACGCGCCAGTCGCCATTATCATCCCAGTCTCCACCACGGGTAGGCACCAGGCTTTCGTCGGATGTATTACATTGTAAATTCACCAATCCGCCGTTACCGTGAAAAAGATCGGCCATATCGTTATAAGTACCGTTTAATAATGCCCCGGCATTGGTAGTACCACCGGAGGGATTAAAAACGATTGAACTTTGCAGCTTTTGATCCAGTTTGGTACATGATAATGTGCCCAACAGAACCAAGCCGGATAATATTTTTAATTTATTTTTCATAATTTTTTATTTTTCGTTTTCGTTAAAACAACTCATTTTATAATGAGAAATTAATACCAAAGGTTAAAGATCTCGCTGTTGGATAACCGATATAATCAATACCCAAAGAAGGAATACCATTGAGTGCTTTATCTACGTTAACCTCAGGATCGAACCCTGTATATTTAGAGATCACAAATAAATTGGTTGCAGTAAGGAACAGGTTGGCATTTTTAAATATTTTGTAATCGCCTACCCTGTAAGACAAAGTAGTATTACCCAATTTTAAGAAATCACCTTTTTCCAGGAACCTTGTAGAAGGAGAAATGGCATTAGCCGTATTTTCTCCGCTTGATGTAAGACCAGAGTAAATATTTCTTCCCCCGACAATGTTGCTGATATTTAACACGCTCATCGCAGTATTGTTAAAGATCTTGTTGCCTATTGATCCGTGCATATTGATACCTAAAGCCCATTTTTTATATACCAGGTTTGATGAGAAGCCGAAGTACATTTTTGGATTTGGATCACCTACGAATTGTGGTCCACCTTCTGCATAATTAGCAATACCATTGCTGCCGAAGCCTAAAAACACCGGTAAATAATATACATTGATCGGTTGACCGGCAGCTATTACCTGTGAGTAAGCACCGGTAGAACCCTGGCCATTTAAAGCACCTGTATTTTTAACAAAAGGAACATTACTTAAGGCCGGAGATTCAAACCTGTTTTTAATGAAGGTGGCATTCATTACAACATCCCATGTAAGGTCAGCTTTATCTATAACGGTAAGGCCTAATGATACTTCAACACCTTTGTTGGTTACCCAGCCTTCCTGCGCCTGTTCGCCATCAAGGTTTTTATAAATAGTACCAGAACCCGCTGTTGGCTGAGAGATTACGAAATCCAAAATAGGATTAGTGGTTTTTTTACTGAAATAATCTACGAAGCCATATACCCTGTTCTTAAATAAGGCGAAATCAACGCCCACGTTAATAGAAGAAACCGTTTCCCATTTCAGATCAGGATTGCCAAAGTGTGCAACACCCAGGTTATTAAAGCCATTATAAACAGCAACAGGTAATGCTGCATCAACCGGATTGAACTCCTGGTTTCCTGTTTGACCATAACCTAACCTTAGTTTCAAAGAATTTACAGCAGTTAACGATTTCATGAAACTCTCATTAGAGATATTCCAGGCAAGAGCTGCTGAAGGGAAATAAGCATAACGGTTGTTTTTACCGAACTTGCTTGAACCATCGGCCCTTATTGTTCCCGTAAATAAAAATTTGTCTTTATAGTTAAGTCCCAGTCTTCCAAAAAAGCTTTGTAATTCAACTGAAGGATCTTTATAAGAACCGGTAACCAGGTTAGCTTTATCACCAGCCTGCATATTATCGTAATAATGATAATCAGGATTGATACTTGCTTGGTTGGTATTTAAATTAAATCCATATACAAAGGTAGAATTACCCTGGTATGCAGTTTTCCAATATTCATACCCGGCCAAAGCAGTTAAGCTAAGATCTTTTGATAATTCAGTATTATAATTTAGTGTATGGGTTACTGTTTGAGAAAACAGGTCTGAACTGGCTACATTCGCCAGGCCTTTACCATCGGCAACACCGCCTGTTCCGGCGATCCATCCCTGCAGTTCAGTTTTTCTTGTACCTGTACCGTAGTTGATACCGTATAAGAGTTTATATTCCAACTGGGGCAGAATTTTATATCCTACAGAAAAAGATCCCAGCAATTGAATAAGATTTGATTTATCGTTATAGGCATCAGATAATGCCATTGGGTTAACCTGTCCGCTGGGATTAGCCTGGTTGTACAATCCATTACTTCTTGTAAGTGCCAGTGTAGGATTCCAGATCAATGCCAGTGAAATTAAGTTACCGGTACTACCCGCATCACGTGATACCGGTGCAATTCTTTCTACCAGGTCTGCAGCAGTGATATTAAAATCAAAGCTCAGTTTTTTATCCAGCATTTTATACTGGCCGTTAAAATTGGAAATATATTTTTTCAGCCCGCTTTTCCTGATAATACCCTGCTGATCAGAAACCAGGAACGAAGCCCTGTATTTGCCATTGTCGGTACCACCGCTTAAAGAAACCGTATAATTTTGAGTAGGTGCATTATTGTTGATGATCTGTTTAAATGGATCGATACTGGCACCGGAATCTGACTTGGCATTATATTGAGCCAAAGCTGACCTGTAACCAGATGCATCCAATACCTTGATCTTGCGCATCACACCACTGATACCGTAAGTAGCATTGAATTCTACTTTTGCAGGTCCGTTCTGACCTTTTTTTGTAGTAACCAATATTACTCCATTGGCACCACGTGAACCATATATTGCAGAAGCAGAGGCATCTTTTAATACATCCATTGATACGATATCAGCAGGATTTAAAAAGTTTAATGGATTGATATCTGGTGTAGAACCTACCCCGGAAACGCTAACCCCCGGTCTTGGTGACCTTCCATCCAAAGGAACTCCATCTACTACATATAATGGGTTATTACCGGAACGCAATGAACTGTTACCCCTTATTTTAATTACAGTAGCAGCACCAGGTTGACCACTATTGTTGATCACCTGTAAACCGGCCACCTTTCCTAAAAGCAATTGATCAGGGTTATTGATTGGTCCCTTATTAAAATTCTTGGCCTGAACAGAAACAACAGAACCAGTTAAATCTTTTTTACGCTGACCACCGTAACCCACCATAACTATTTCATTAAGGTTAGTTACACTGGCAGCCATGGTTATGTTAACAACGCCGCCGGTTACTTTAACGTCCTGTGATATGAAACCCGAACCACTAAAGACTAATGTAGCTCCGTTAGCAGCGGTGATAGTAAACACCCCCTGTGCGTTGGTTGCAGTTCCCTTTGTAGTGCCTTTTACGGTAACAGAAATCCCGGAAACAGGATCTCCTTTTGAATCAGTTACCGTGCCGGTAACCGTTTGGGCTTTAGCAAAAGCTGTAAACCCGATCACTGCCAGCAATAGCATAGCAGCTTTTCTCATAATAGCAAGAAACATAATCGTTTGGTTTTTGGAATGAACAATGGGTGATGGAAAATGTTATTTTCTTACACTTACAATTGCATGTAGTGGTGGTCAGTTATAGCAAAGCAATCGAAAGGTTAACAAAATCCTAAATTTTCCACTATGAAGCTACGTCTTAATAATGTACTAAATACACAGTAAAGGCTTAATTTCGCCGCAAACGTTTGCGAAACTGATTGCGAAAACGGTTGTTGTGCAAACTTTTTTTACTTACATTTATTATTCTGCAGCTATATGACAAATACTACCTTAAAAAAGATATCAGAAATACTTGGTCTAAGTATCTCTACTATTTCCAGGGCGTTAAAAGATCATCCCGATATTTCCGATAAGACCAAGCAACGTGTTATAGAATTAGCTACTACCCTGGATTATGAACCCAATGCCAATGCCATCAATCTGCGCACCAGCCACAGTAAATTATTTGGTCTTATAATACCCTCCATTTCCAATTGGTTTTATAATTCCTTTATTGCTTCCATTGAAGAAGAAAGTCGCCGCAATGGCTATTCATTGATGATCTTACAATCGGGGGATGATCCGGCAACAGAATTAACCAATTTAAAACTGTGCCGTCAAAACCGCATCACCGGTTTATTTGTTTGCATCTCTCCCCAAACCATCAACATAGAGCCCTTTTTAAAACTGAAAGAAATCGATATCCCGGTAATCTTTTTTGATAAAGTACCTGATTTCCCAGGTTGTAACAAAGTTTGTGTAGCTGATTCTCTATCGGCAACCATGGCCGCCAATGCGATCCTCAACAAAAAAAAGAAAAAGGTACTAGGATTGTTTGGCAATCCGCAATTGTTAATGACCCGAAAAAGACTGGCCGCATTTGAAAGCACCATTACTGAAAAAGCACCTGCGACAAAACTGATTATTGATCATGCTTCCAGTTCGCAAGAAGCAGAAGCAGCCACAGTAAAACAGCTTGCCGAAAAGCCAGATACGATCTTTTGTATGAGTGATGAAATATTAACCGGCGTAATGAAAGCCGTACAAAAGAAAGGATTAAAAATTCCGGAAGATATTGGTGTAATAACTATAAGCAATGGCGCTGTTCCCAAATTGTATTACCCCGAGATCACTTATATAGAAACCAGTGGCCATAAACTGGGCAAGCTCGCTTTTTCCAGTATGATGGCCTGCCTGGGCGGCAGTACGTTTATACAGGAATTGACTACTGAGTCCATTTTGGTTGAGGGAGGTTCTTTGTAATGGATAGTTGAAAATGAAATAATGGATAATTTTCCTGAAAGAAATGATTTTCTAAAAACACTCTTTAATTTAAATGGGTAAATAAATTAAAAGGGTTTTATAAAGGATAATGAAAACCTGCTTTGCCAAAATATCAATTTAATTCATAAATAACAGCTTCATATGGCCGCAGTTTTTCTACTATAGCTCCGACGGAATAATTACTTAGTAATAGTTTTGCCTTTTTGAAATCAATTCCGGTATTTACTGTTGCGGCTGTACTCCTGAAATTTAATACAATCAATAATTTTTTCCCTTCCAGTTCGCGGGTGTACGCATACACATCGGGATTGTTTTCATCGAGTAATGTATATTTTCCATACACCAATACGGGATTTTCTTTTCGCAGTTGCGTTAACTTCCTGAAATAATTCAAACAACTGTTACTGTCTTTTTCCTGCGCCGCAGCATTTATAGTTGTATAATTCGGATTTACCTTAAGCCATGGCGTACCCGAAGTAAAGCCTGCATTAAAGCTACTATCCCACTGAAATGGCGTACGGCCATTATCCCTGCAGCTGAACTTTAAAACGTCGAGGAATTTTTTTATGTCGCCGCCGGTATTTACCTGGTGCTGGTATTCATTCAATGTAGGTACATCTTTATAATCACTGATCTTATCAAACCTTATATTGGTCATTCCCAATTCATCACCATTATAATAATAAGGAGTGCCACGCATCGTCATTAAAAAGCTGGATAACATTTTAGAGGAGAGTTCCCTGAAAGCCCCACTATCATTACCAAAACGGCTTACCAGCCTTGCCTGGTCGTGGTTGGCCAGGTAAATAGACAGCCATCCTTTTTCAGCAAATGCGCTATCCCATTTGGTAAATATCTCTTTTAGTTTGATCACGCTATATCCTTCGGGCTTTGCCAGGTCAACCGCATCAAAAGCATACGCCATATTCAATTCGTTTCTATCGGCATCTACTAAATTGTGCGCATCTTCAAAAGAATTGCCTGCGCCTTCTGCCACACTCATTACATCATATTTGCTGAACACTTCTTTATTCATTTCCTTCAAATAATCGTGTATGGGATTTACCATACCATAATATTTTATAAACTCTTTTTCATACCCCAAAGGAAAAACAGGGAACGTAGTATCTTTTGCAACAAACTGGAAAGCATCCATACGAAATCCATCAATACCTTTATCCAGCCAGAACTTCATAATATCATACACTTCTTTGCGCAGTTGTGGGTTTTCCCAATTGAGATCGGGCTGCTTACGCGAAAAATAATGCAGGTAAAAGGCATTGGTAACCGAGTCGAATTTCCAGGCATCATGATTCACATCAAACAAACTATACCTTGGCGATGGTGTTCCTTTTTCAGCATTCCACCAATGATAATAATTACGATAAGGACTGGTTCTTGAACTGCGGCTTTGTTTGAACCACTCATGCTCATCGCTGCTGTGATTCACTACCAGGTCCATCACCAGCTTAATTCCACGTTCGTGCATACCTTTCAATAAGGCATTAAAATCGTCCATGGTACCAAAGTCTTTCATAATATTCCGGTAGTCGCTGATATCATAGCCATTATCATCATTGGGAGAAGAATAGATGGGATTTAGCCATACTGCCGTAACGCCCAAACTTTTTATATAGTCCAGTTTGGAAATAATTCCTTTAAGATCACCAATACCATCTCCGTCGCTATCTTTAAAACTGCGGGGATACAACTGGTATACGATGGCTTCCTTCCACCATTTTTTTTCATTTAAAGCTTTGGTATTGTCGGTATTCGTTTTAGGGCCAGCATTACAGGAAAATAGTAATACCGTAATAATTGCCACCACCGGGATGGTTGATAATAATAATTTACCCATAGCATTAACCGTTAACATAAAGAATATATGCTAATGTATAGCTTCCCTCTCCCGAAAAAGGGTCTTTTTTTAATACATTGGCAGAAATCGTTTGTGCAAACGATTGATGTGCATTATTTTTACCACTCACAAAAAAATCATACACATGAGCGTTCAATGGACAGGGGTAATACCTGCACTTACCACTAAATTTACGGCTGATGATAAACTGGACCTGCCGCTTTTTGAAAAGAACTTAAAAGCCCAGCTGGCTGCCGGTGTAAACGGGGTTATCCTTGGTGGCACATTGGGCGAAGCCAGTGTTTTGAGTACCGATGAAAAAGAAACGTTGATCAAATTTGCGGTAGAAAAATGTGCAGGCAAGGTGCCGGTAATTTTAAATATTGCTGAAGGCGCTACCAAAGAGGCTTTACAGCAGGCAGCCTATGCCAAACAATGGGGTGCCAAAGGTTTGATGGCCTTACCACCGATGCGTTATAAAACCGATCACCGTGAAACGGTAACTTATTTTAAAACCATTGCCGACTCTACTGATCTTCCAATTATGATCTATAACAATCCTGTAGATTATAAAACAGATGTAACACTGGATATGTTTGCCGATTTAACGGAATGCAAAAATATACAGGCTGTAAAAGAAAGTACCAGGGATGTGACCAATGTAACGAGAATGATCAATCGCTTTGGTGACCGATATAAAATTTTATGTGGTGTAGATACACTGGCCATGGAAGAATTGTGCCTTGGTGCAGATGGATGGGTAGCAGGTTTGGTTTGTGCTTTTCCTGCAGAAACAGTAACTATATTTAACCTGGTAAAAGCGGGTAAAATTGCAGAAGCCACGAAGATCTATCGTTGGTTCATGCCGTTACTCGAGCTGGATATCCATGCCAAACTGGTACAATATATTAAACTGGCAGAAACGCAGGCTGGTATTGGATCGGAAGCCGTGAGAGCGCCACGCTTAACTTTAGTGGGAGAAGAAAGAGCACGTATTTTAAACATCATTGACACCGGTATTGCAACAAGGCCAGCATTATAAGCAATAACATCAGGCAGCAGCGGCAGTTGCTTCTTCCTTTTCTGCTACTGCTGCCTTTTTATTTTTTTGCAGTAACCATAGCGTTACAAAAAAAGATACTCCAAAATATTCCAGCAGTACATAACTGATTATCACAGAAAACCTGTCGGTACCAAACCAATCTTCCATAAAAAAGATGATACCGATACCTAAACCGCTTTTCATCAATTCCCAAACCCAGGCATATTTATTTCCATCCATCAGGTCGGTAAATGCATACACAAACAGAAAAATAAATACCCCGTACACCAAAATACCCGGTGTACTGATATTACCGATATTACCAAACAGGTAACTTACCGCAATCAATAACATTACCAGTTGCAGCCATGCCCATATTAATAATGATTTTGATTCTGCTGAAGCATATTTTTTAAAATTGTATACATCTTCTATTTTGTAAACAGGATATTTGGTTGCTACATCTGCAGGTCGATAACCCGTTGGTTTGAACCATAAGGTGAATTTATCCTTCCAGTTTTTTGTTCTCCAGGCATCTTTAATTAACAAAGCCACATGCTGAAAATTTATTTTAATCGGGTTCCAGGTTTGTACCGGCCTTGTAATACCATATACTGGTTTTACATGTGGCAGTTCTTCCTGGAAACTGCCGAATAATTTATCCCAGAAAATAAAAATCTGTCCGTAATTCTTGTCAATGTATTGCGGGTTAATGGCATGATGTACCCGGTGATGCGAAGGTGTAACAATGATCTTTTCTAAAAAACCCATTTTATTGATATGCTGTGTATGATACCAGAATTGCGCAAACAGGTGTAATGGGGCTACAATATTGATCACTGCTGCCGGAACACCCAGTAAAGCCGCGGGCAACAAAAAGACAGCAAATATTTTTACTATGGCAGATATACTTTGCCGTAATGCACAGGCTAAATTAAATTCTTCGCTGCTGTGGTGAATGATATGCCCGTTCCAGAAAAAATTATTTACATGCTGCAAACGATGCACACAATAACCGGCAAGGTCCAATGCAAAAAAAGCAACAACATATACTATTACCGTATTGGGAATGCTGGTAAGTGCCAGTGTGCGTAATAAAAAAGGATAGGAAACAATCACAAAATATAAGCCAATCACATCCTTGGTAACATTGGTAACACCCGAGCTTAAGCTGGATATCATATCCATATTATTCACGGTATCTTTACCTTTACGCATCCCATACCATTTTTCAAACAATACCAATATTAAAAATGCCGGCATTGCAAAGAGCAGGATCTTTCCATATTGTTCCATAGCAGGGTTTTTCGTTTTAAACCTTATAAAGTTAATAAACCTGTTGAAACTTGAAAGGAATAAATCAAATTACCTTATGCAATAATTCATAACTTACAGCTTATGAAACGAATTTTGTTAATATCAATTTTTTATTGTTCGGCTGTTACAGCGCAAATAAAAAATACCGGCTGGCAATGGACTGGTTTTGTAAAACCGGCCGCAGCTAACCCGGTGATGCAGGCAGATTCCGGCTTTTTGTTTGATTGTCCTATAAAAAAAGAAACCGTACAATGGCAAAAGGCTGATGTATTTAATCCGGCCGCCATTGTAAGAAATAATAAGGTATATATTTTATTCAGGGCAGAAGATGTGCCCGGTGTTGGCATCGGCATGCGTACATCAAGAATTGGCCTTGCTGTAAGTGATGATGGATTGCATTTCAAAAAAAATCCCCTGCCTGTACTCTATCCCGATAGCGGCGCGTATATGCAATATGATTATCCCGGAGGTTGTGAAGATCCGCGTATTGTTGAAACAGAAAAAGGCAATTATGTATTGCTATATACCAGCTGGAACCGTGATGTAGCAAGATTAAGTGTAGCTACTTCAAATGATTTAGAACACTGGCAAAAACAAGGTCCTGCATTTTCAAAAGCGTATGATGGAAAATTTTTAAATACGTGGAGTAAATCAGGATCGGTAGTTACCAAATTACAAAACGACAAATTCATTGCTGCAAAGATCAATGGTAAATACTGGATGTATTGGGGAGAAGGTCCTGTGTATTTAGCAACCTCAACCGATTTGGTCAACTGGAATCCCGTTGTAGATAATAAAAATGAGTTAGTTCCCATACTTACCGCAAGAAAAAAAATGTTCGACAGTCATATAGTTGAACCTGGCCCTCCTGCAATTTTAACCGGTAAAGGAATTGTGTTATTATACAATGGAAAAAATGCAGAAACGGCTGATGCTGATCCAGCCTTACCCAAAGGCGTGTATTGCGGCGGACAGGCATTATTTGATGCGAAACATCCTGAAAAATTACTGGACAGATGCTCTACTTATTTTATCAAACCCTCGCTGCCACACGAGGTTGCCGGTCAATACAAAGCAGGTACTACATTTATTGAAGGACTCGTATATTTCAAAAACAAATACTTTTTGTATTATGGCACCGCCGACAGCATGGTTGGTGTAGCAGTAAAAAATAATTAACCATTGAATTTTTAATTAATGAACCAAACATTTCATTGTATTGATGCACACACCTGTGGTAATCCTGTACGGGTGGTGCAACAAGGCGGACCGCAGTTGCAGGGAAATAACATGAGCGAAAAACGCCAGCACTTTTTAAAAGAATACGACTGGATAAGAAAAGGATTGATGTACGAGCCCCGTGGTCATGATATGATGAGCGGAAGTATTTTATACCCGCCACACGATCCGCAGAATGACGTAGCAGTTTTATTTATAGAAACCAGTGGCTGTTTACCTATGTGCGGTCATGGAACGATCGGTACCATTACCATAGCTATTGAAAAAGGTTTGATACAACCTAAAGTAAAAGGTGTTGTGAGAATGGAAGCTCCAGCCGGCCTGGTAAATATCGTGTATACGGAACAGGCAGGTAAGGTGCAATCGGTAAAACTGACGAACGTACCCTCTTACTTAGCCGCTACTGAACAAACGGTTGATTGTCCCGAACTGGGAGAACTCGTTATAGATGTAAGCTATGGTGGAAATTTTTATGCCATTGTTGATGTACAGAAAAATTTTAAAGGCATAGAACATTATAGTGCCGATAAGTTGATTACCTGGGCAAGAGAGCTCCGTAAAAACATCAATGCCAAATATGAATTTATACATCCTGAAAATGACACCATCAAAGGTTGCAGTCATATTTTATGGACAGGATCTGTATTAGATAAAACTTCCACTGCACGCAATGCCGTTTTCTATGGCGATAAAGCAATTGACAGAAGTCCCTGCGGTACCGGTACTTCGGCACGTATGGCACAATGGTATGCCAAAGGAAAATTAAAAGCAGGCGATGCGTTCATTCATGAAAGTATCATCGGCAGTAAATTTATTGGCCGAATTGAAGAAGAATTAACCCTTGCCGGAAAAGCGGCTATCCGTCCCAGTATTGAAGGCTGGGCAAAAATTTACGGAACCAATATAATTACCATTGATACAGATGATGATCCTTATGCATTGGGCTTCCAGGTACTATAAAAGTTTCACGCAAAGGCGCAAAGAGGCAAAGAAGCAAAGTCTTTGCGGCTTGTTTTTTCTTTGCTTCTTTGCGTGAAAAAAATAAACCTTTTATGAAATACTTTTTTGCTACAGTATGTATTTATTTTTCTTTTTCGTGTTTGGCTCAAAACAAGTATGCCTTTCAGAATCCTTCTCTATCCATTGAAAAAAGAGTGGATGATCTAATCAATCAGTTAACCACCGAAGAAAAAATAAATCTATTACTCTACAATTCTCCTGGTGTAGAGAGATTACACATCTCCAAATACAACTGGTGGAATGAAGCCCTTCATGGCGTAGCAAGAGCAGGGCGGGCAACCGTTTTTCCGCAGGCTATTGCCATGGCAGCCACATTCAATGATTCACTGGTCAATAAAGTAGCGGATGCCATTAGTGACGAAGCCAGGGCTAAATATAATACCGCTATAAAAAACAATAACCGGGCACAGTATTTAGGACTAACCTTCTGGAGCCCGAACATCAATATCTTTCGTGATCCCCGATGGGGCCGCGGTCATGAAACCTATGGCGAAGATCCTTACCTAACGGGAAGGATTGGCAGTGCTTTTGTAAAAGGTATGCAGGGTAACGATCCCAGGTATTATAAGACAGTGGCCTGCGCCAAACATTTTGTAGTACATAGCGGACCAGAACCTTTGCGACATGAATTTAATGCCACGGTAAGTGATAATGACCTGCGCAATACTTATTTACCTGCCTTTAAAACCTTAGTTACCGAAGCAAAAGTTGGCGGTGTGATGTGTGCGTACAACCGCACTGATAGTTTACCCTGTTGTACCAGTACATTTTTATTACAGGATATTTTAAGAGATGAATGGCAGTTTAAAGGTTACGTGGTAACCGATTGCTGGGCATTGGATGATATTTTCCGCTATCACAAATATGTACCCACAACGGAGGAAGCCGCAGCTCTGGCCATTAAGGCCAACGTAAATGTGGAATGTGGTAATACTTTAAAAGACCTGCAAAAAGCATTGAGCAAAGGTCTGATCACACAAAAGGAAATTGATGCCTCTTTAAAAATAAACCTGGCAACACTTTTTAAACTCGGGTTATTTGATGCTCCGGATAAAAATCCATTCCATAAAATTGATGCCAGTGTAGTGGACAATGCCGCACACCGTTTATTGGCCAGGCAAACTGCTGCACAGTCAATGGTATTGCTGAGCAATAAAAATAAAGTGCTCCCTTTGCAAAAGAATATCAATCATATTTTGGTAACCGGCCCTAATGCCAATGTGAGCAATGTGCTGATGGCTAATTACAATGGTAACTCTTCCAAAGCGGTAAATTTTTTAGAAGGCATTACCGGCGCAGTAAGTGCTTCTACTATTATTTCGTATAACCAGGGCTGTAACTTAACGGATACCGGCATGCAGGATATTTATTGGCAGCTTAATGATGCAGATGCGGTGGTGGCCGTAATGGGATTATCGCCGTTACTGGAAGGAGAAAATGGAGATGCGTATTTATCAGAAGCTGGTGGTGATAAAAAAGATATCGAATTCCCTTATGCGCAGTTGAAATATTTACGGGCCTTGAGGGCAAAAACAACAAAGCCATTGATCGTGATCATTACTACGGGCTCTGCCATTGCTTTGGCAGAAGTAGAAAAAATTGCAGATGCCGTTTTAATTGCCTGGTATCCCGGTGAAGAAGGCGGCAATGCCGCAGCAGCTATTTTATTCGGTGATACCAATCCCTCGGGAAGATTACCGGTTACTTTCTATCAATCTACCAACGACCTGCCGCCTTTCAATGATTATTCTATGAAGGAAAGAACCTATCGTTATTTTACAGGCAAACCCTTACATGCTTTTGGCTATGGATTGAGTTATACCAATTTCAGGTATTCGAATCTTTCGTTTACTACCAATAAATTTAATTTCAATTTTAAGTTTGCTCTACAAAACACCGGTGATTTTGACGGCGATGAAGTCGTTCAATTGTATCTAAGAAGAATAAATAAAAATACGGCTGAACCTATTTTAACATTAAAAAAATTCAGGAAAGTATCTATAAAAAAAGGCTATACAAAAAACATTGCTTTACTTCTTACAAAAACAGATTTAGCATACTGGGACGAAAAGCAACAACATGATGTTGTATATCATGGCGAGTATGAAGTAATGATCGGAAGTTCATCTGATGATATAAAATTAAGGACAATCATAACTATACAATAAGACATTACTGTTTTATTGCTTGCAGCTTATCCGGGAAAGCTGATACGCCTTCCGCATTTATGATTTTCAATGCCTCTACATTTTTACTTTCAATAACGTGTGCAAAATAACCGGGCTTTGTATTACCCCATTGCACGCTACAATTTCTTACCATAATACTTTTAGCCCCATCAAAATAAAAACCTGAAGTACTGCCTTTTACAAAACCTTCCACTTTAGAAGGCCGGCGATCATAAATACCACCAGGAATAGTGGTTGTTTTATCAATGGATACATCTACATTATCAAAAACTATATTGGCTATCTTATCATTTGACTCCGCACTTACATATACCCCGTTCTCACTGCTGCATTTAATATTACTGAAGTAAATATTTTTCACGGCCCCAACTTTTCCTTCGGTTACTCCTTTGGGAAAACGCCAGTTGGCATCTTTATTATTACCATTGGCACGGCGGTATGCAGTAATATAAATTGGTTCCGCTTTCCCCCACCACACATCGCTGAATAAATGTCCTTCAATGATCATATTACTAAACACAATATCACTTACCAACCCTTCGTCCCTGTTTTGAATGCCTACACCCCTGTTACTTTTTTTAATGATACAATTATTAAAAACCACCTGCCGTATCGTATCCATATTTTCTGACCCAATTTTAATGGCGCAACTTCTTGATGTCATAGTACAATTGGTTACCGTGATATTTTCACAGGCTCCAAACTCTTCAAATTCCCTCCTGTTCTTTAAACAGATACAATCATCACCGCTTTCAATATAAGAATCACTGATGCGTACATTTTTACTGTGATCCAGGTCAATGCCATCACTGTTACGCACTTTTAAACTATTGAGTAAGCTAATGCCGCTTATTACCACATCATTACAACCAATTAAATGTACCGTCCAGTAAGCCGAATTACCAATATGAATATCGTTGATACGGATATTATTTCCGCCAACGATCGTTAATACATGCGGCCGTGGATCGAGAACATTAAAGGGTTTGAGTTCATAGGAATCTTCCAGTTCTGCACCCATAAAAGAAATGCCATTCCCATCAATTTTTCCTGTGCCGCTGATGGCAACATTACTTAAATGTTCGCCACTGATCCATAGCGTTCCTTCGCCGGGATTATTCCTGAATGCTGCTTTGGTATATATTTTCTCATTGGGATTGGCTAATAATGTGTCGCCCCCTTCAACAAATAATTCAATACTTGACTTTAGCTGAATTGGTCCGGAAACAAAAGTAAACGGCGCAGGAATAACCACTTTTCCGCCGGTTTTACTACAGGCATCAATTGCTTTTTGTATAGCAACCGCATCATCTGTTTTACCATCTCCTTTGGCACCCCAATTTTTTATATTGTATACTTTTTGTGCCGGCAGTGATTGCACAATCAATAAAAAAATGATACTGCTGAAATACTTTTTACCCATATATTATTGCGTTAATGAGGAAGGCCTGCTATGATAACTGCTGCCCCATTGTGTAGGCCTGTCAGATAAATTAATTACTATCAACCCACCCTTCATGATATCTGCATAACGGATATAATTTTTATCATACCGTTTACCATTCCACTGTACTGTTGAAATATACCTGGCCGTGGCAGATTGTTTTACACAACGGATATGCAAATATTTTTCACCCGCTAATCGTATGGTAATACTATCAAATAAAGGACTGCATAAAATATATTCGTTAGATACAGGATCTACAGGATAAAAGCCCATCGCTGCAAAAATATACCAGGCGCTCATCTGCCCGGCATCATCATTACCACTCAAACCACCCGGACCGTCGCTGTATTCCTCGTTCAAAATATTACGCACTACCTCTTGTGTTTTATAAGGAGCCGAAGTATAATTATACATAAATGGTATTTGATGACCCGGTTCGTTGCCATGCCAGTATTCATGCTTCGCAAACAAACTATCCAATGCATTTTCCAGGCTTTTTGTTCCGCCCATTATTTTCGCCAAACCATTTACATCATGCGGTACATAAAAAGTATATTGCCGTGGTGTGCCCTCGGTAATATACAATTCTCTTCTGTCAGCATTAAAGTATTCTACCCATTTACCATTGCTATATCTCCCCCTTACCATACCTATACTTTTATCAAATACATTTTTATAATTCAACGACCGATTGAACAGTTTTTTATAATCGTCTTTCCTATTCAATCCTTTTGCCACCACAGACAAAGCATAGTCATCAAAAGCATACTCCAATGTACGGCTTACCTGTTCCTTAGTATGAAAGGCTTCCGGCACGCTATCTTCCATCGGTATAAAGCCATATTGCAAATAAGAAGTCAATGCCCGTCGCCCCAAACCATTTTTATAGTCATTAAAATCCTTCGGTGTTTCAAAAGCATTTTTCCGCATTAATTGATATGCTTTCCCCACATCATAATTTCTGATCCCTTTATTATAAGCCGATGCAATAAATGCGCTGACATGATCGCCGATCATAGCAGCAGTGTAATTATTCCAGCAGGGAAAAATGGGTAACCAGCCGCCCTGTTCACCTTTGGCAATAACAGAGCGTACCAATTGATTGGTAAGTGTGGGATCTAAAATTTCAAGCAAAGGCAACTGCGCCCGGTAAATGTCCCACATCGAAAAATCGTCGTAATAATTTCCATTCACTGTTTTTTTCAACTCGTAATTGCCTGCAAATTTTGGGTAACTGCCATCCACATCACTCATCAGCCTTGGATGCTGCATTGCATGGTACATGGCCGTATAAAAAATCCTTTTGTTTTTTTCATTACCCGTTTCAATTTTTATTTGCTGCAATGCTTTTTCCCAAATTTGTTCAGCAGTAGTTCGTACCGCATTAAAATCTTTATTACCAATTTCGTGTAGCAAATTATTTTTTGCGCCATCAACAGAAGTAAAAGAAGTACCTACGGATAATTCTACCGACTCTCCTTTTTTTAAACAGAAGCCGAAATAAACACCCGCCCCCTTTTTATTGATTACTTCATTGTCCTTGCTAATTGCAGCACCTGTATATACACCTGATGCAACCACATTTTTATTTACTTTAAAATAAGCACAGCCATCAAAGCCGGCTTTATTGCCCCAGCCCTGGTAAATACGATGTACCGCATTGGTTGCAGTCGCTTCATTGGCAGCAGCATTTAATGTTGCAGCGCTGGTAGTGTAATCGCTATTGGGAGCAATGAGTAAATACAAACTATCATCGGCCAACATGGTAAACCGCATGATGCCGCATCTTGCTGTAGCTGTAATTTCTGCAACTACATTTTTACCAGGCAGCAGTAATTTATAATAGGGAGGACTTACGGTTTCATTCTCATGAGAAAATAAAACTGCATAATCCTTTACCGATGTTTTTAATTTACCTGTCACCGGCATTACGGTAAAACTTCCATAATCCTGTGTACAGCTTCCGCTGATCCAATGCGTGGCACGAAAACCGGTAAACAAACTGTCTTTATAAAAATAAGGCGGTATGCATTTATTTTCGGTTAACCTTGTCTGTGGGGTAAACTGCGTCATCGCAAAAGGAACCGTAACTGCTGGAATGGTATTTGCATTTTTTTCGCTTCCGGCATCGCTGTGTTTTAGTGCCGCTACGGTGGTGGATGATGCAGTACCGGATAAAGGTTGTACATAGTGTAACAGGTTTTGTGCCTGCGTTCCCATAGACGGCAGCAGCAGCATTGCTAAAGCAATAACTAATTTTATTTGACCAGCTTTGGTATTTCTATTTAACCACATTGGCGTCGCACTCTTGTACATTTTATCGCTATTAAGCTGATTAAATTCGTTATACTTTTCTTTTAAGGTCCTCCATTTAATACAATCACAAAACGTTCCTACGGCACGAAATTAAATCCGTTTTCTTTTCTACCCACAATACGCTTCTACGACACGACAGCGAAAAATAGTTAACTTGCACGTCACGACTCACCAAAACACCGTATACAAGGCCGCTAATATACCACATATAATTACCGAGCCAATGATAAACCCGGGTGTTACTTTAAATAACGAAGTATCCATTTCAATCACATGAGTATCATTTGCAGGTTTGGGTTTTACTAAACTTATCACTACCATAATAATTACAATCGCAAAAAAAGCGATCGTCATCCTGTCTAAAAAAGGATAGTCAGGAAATACACCGTTGGTCCATCGCGGTAAACCCTTTAGTACAATTGATATGGGCACTGTTAACAATGCGCCAGCCAATCCTGCAGCCGCAGTAGTTTTTTTCCAGAACATGCCCAATAAAAATATCGCCAACACGCCCGGCGAAAAAAAGCCTGCATATTCCTGTATGAACTGGTAAGCCTGGTCGAGGGATTTTAAAGCAGGCGCAACAACAGCAGCTATCAGCATTGCAATGATCACTGCCCACCTGCCGGTTAGCACCAGTTTTCTTTCCGAAGCTTCTTTATTGAAATATTTTTTATAGATGTCCAGCGAAAAAATTGTAGATATACTGTTAGCCTTACCCGCTAACGAAGCAACGATCGCTGCTGTTAGTGCAGCAAAAGCAACGCCTTTTAATCCTGCAGGCAGCAAATTCATTAATGTGGGATAAGCATGATCTGGTTTTATTACACCAGCTGCATTTACCATTTCTTTTTGAAACATCCCATGCTGATGCATCACGTACATAGCAATACCGGGTAATACGGCAATTACCGGTACCAGCATTTTTAAAAAGGCCGCGAACAATATTCCTTTACGGGCTGTTTTCAAATCCGCTCCCAATGCCCGTTGTACGATGTATTGATTGCATCCCCAGTACGCCAGATTATTGATCAGCATTCCACCGATCAATACGGACATTCCCGGCAATTCTTTATAATGCGGGTTGGATTTATCAAATATCATGTGAAAGTGTCCCGGAGCTTCCTTGCGTAAAATTGAAAGTCCTTTAAAAATATCTTTTCCAAAACCAAACTGTTCCGATAATAATGTTAACGCCAGGTAAGTGGTTACCAGCCCGCCAATGATCAATACCAATACCTGGAACACGTCGGTGTAACCAATCACTTTCATACCTCCCAGTGTTACCACAAGGGAAAACAGCACCAGGCCCACAACGCACCATTCAAAACCTATTGGCGCAATAGATGATATGGCCAATGCACCCAGGTAAATAATGGAAGTAAGGTTTACAAAAACATACACCAATAACCAGATCACTGCCATTATCGTACTCACGGTACCATCATATCGCTTGGCCAAAAACTGCGGCATGGTGAATATCTTATTCTTCAGGTACATTGGAATAATAAATACAGCCACAATAATTAAAGTAGCCGCCGCCATCCACTCGTAAGTAGAAATGGCCAGACCTAACGCGAAGCCGGAGCCGCTCATACCGATAAAATGTTCCGCAGAAATATTGGAAGCGATCAATGATGCGCCGATTGCCCACCAGGTTAATGACCCCTCGGCCAGGAAAAAATCTTTTGAACTGGTAGCGGCCGCTTTTTTTCTTTTATAAATATAGATACCGTAAGATGATACCAAAATAAAATAGATACAAAAAACAATGTAATCAGCAGTCTGTAGTTTGTTCATTAGTGAAATTTTGCAATCGTTAATATAACTTAGATGACATGCAGCTTTTAAAGGTTGGTTATGGTTTTACTTAACTGATCAGCAGTGTATGGGTAAAGGGAGTTGTGCCGGTGATATACACATACATTCCCTTGGTACGCAGGGTTCCAAAATGCGTACTGTACCTTTCCCCTTCTAAACTGCTGATGGTTTTATGGGTTACTGCTCCCGGTCCAAATGTTATCGTATCTCCACCCGATTCATACTTACCCATACCGGTTTCTAAAAAATTATTTCCGTTTGTTGCACTGGTAACCCCTGTTAACGTACCGCCTTCTGCAAAACAAAGCTCAATGGTTACGGCAACTCCTGCAAGACCGGTTATTGTAAATTCCAATTCATTGGTATTCTCTTTTTCAGAAAAGATAATTGTAGTATCCAGTTTTTTAACATTACTCACCGGCCTGTTGGCAAAATCCATTTTATTCCAGAAACGATCGTCAATACTTGGAGACAAAGTATAATCTCCATTTAACTTTCTTTTATTTTTTGGCAAGGGCTGGTAATAAGGAATAGCCAGTTGTTTATGCAGTATATATTTGTTAGCCTCTTTTTTTATGCCTTCACTATAAAAATATCCCATGCTGAAAAACTGGGAAGAGAGGCGCATATATTTTAAAATAGCATTGCCTTTACGATAAGCATAAAAGTTTGGACTATTGGAACGCCCTGATGCAATAATGATCGGCCAATCCACGCCACCGAATAATGTTGTACTTGAAGTAGCTCTTCTTATTCTCAATAATTGTGAGGTAGCAAAAAAATGTTCATAGTTAACAACAGGTGAAACAGCAGCAGGAAGTTCCTGTTGTAGCAATTCATTTTCTAAAAAATAGAATAAGGACCTGCCCAGCACTTCCTCGTCAAATCCCTTCATCTGTTCGATAAGTTGTGCTATGCCGGCAAAAGTTTTATTGTTATCCTTTATAGCCAGGTACCTGTAATTAAGGTAATAAGAAACGATGGTCTTACCAATGTATTGATCCTGTCGCCTGGAATCGGTAGTAACTAACTCTCCATCGGGTTCCATATAATACCAGGTTGATTCCAGGTTCTTTCTTACATAATTAAACAACGCTGGTTTTTTCAGCAATCTTCCCATGGCAAGCAGGGAATTATTTTCAACACCACCGTATAACCGGCTTCTTTCCGGGTAATGACCATCACTATCCATAAATATGCCTTCGCCTAACCAATCTTCAACCCGGGAAATATATTTTTTATCGGGGAAAATTGCGTGTATACCTGATAGTGCTGCACAAACCACCCAGCGATGATTGGGTGTATGTACGCCTCCTGTTACCAACGTTTCTCCTGCCTTTACAATTATTATTTTCAGCCTGCTATTGATATTACTGATAGCGGTTGAGCTATTTTTTATTAAGATAGCCGCAGCTGCAGCCAGGTATTCAATTAAAAAAGCAGTATCCGGCGGCGATTCGGGATTGGCGCTATTATTAAAGGTGCCGTCTGCGGTTTGATATTTCCCGAGGCCTTCTATTAATATTTCCATTTTAGAAACCAGCAACGGGTTCTGATAATAAGCAGAACCTGTATAACAATAAGAAGCAGTAAGACAAGCCAAATCGGCTCCCACTTTCCTGCTAAAAGTAAAAGTTGCACTACTTACCGATTGTAATAAGGTTTCCACCTGTTTATCATTGGCAGCGGCCAACCGTTTCATTAACTCCCCTGCAACAAAATGATTAGCGGCTGTTGTGCCTGGTACAGCTGCAAATAGCTTATTACCCAAAGGCGCAAGCATTGCCAGCGTACTCATTTTAATAAATGTATTGCGTTGCATCTTTTCCATTGGTAAACAAACTCTAGATGTATTATTTATTTACGGTTGTAGTATAAATTATTTTTCCGCTATCATCTATCGTGTTTACTGTTAACGTATTTTGATTAACTGAAAAAACCATAAACCCATAGGTTGATGCAGCCATTTTGCTTTCCGGTACTAAATGCACTGCCGTTTTTTCTGATGCTGCACCCGAAATAAAATGTTGTGTTGGCCCTTTTTCCAGGTGTTGCAAACTATGCTCATGGCCGGCCAAAAAAACATCCACTTTATACTTATCGAATAATGGTAGTAATGAATTGCGTATGGCCTTTGTATCGTAGCCATCTGTTCGGCTACCGCCGGTAAACATAGGATGATGCCCTACTACAATTTTCCATTTTACATTGGCAGCAGCAGTATTCAATTCCTTTGCGATCCATTTTTTTTGTTTGGTACTATCTGCATTCTTTACATTCGGTCCGTATTCCACATTGGAATAAAATTCAGGAATGAGCGGATTAGTATCAATAAACAATAACAGGATCTTACTGGCAGTATCTCCGGGTATGGGTACCAGTCTGGAATAATAGCGTGCCGGCATTTTCCAACGGCGGCTTATTTTACTATACGCCACCTGCGCATCAGGGTTACTTTTATAATCATGATTGCCCAATACGGGGTACCAGTCCCATTGCAGTGAAAACGCGGTATAAATATCTTCGAAAGAATATTTGAATAAGGGATCCCATTCACTGATCACACCGCTGGGATAAAAATTATCGCCTGTGGCAATAATGAATTGTGCTTTTATTTCTGTTGCAGTTTTACCCATCTGTTCGGCCACCTGCTTCTGGTGATCGGCACCATTGCGGCCCCAGTCTCCCATCGCAATAAAATTCAATGCACCGGAAGCTAGTTTAATTTTTGCTGCTGGCATATAATTTACACTGTCCTTAATTAAAACCTGCGCCTGGATAACAGTTGCAAAAAATACTAATTGGCAAATAAGAATAGTCGTACTTTTCATTGATCATTTTGATGCCTTAAAGTTAAGCCCGAAGCAGTACACTTCGGGCTTGTGTTTGATTGCTATTATGAAAGGAACTTATTTTAATACCCCGGGTTTTGTGTTAAAGCCGGATTTACTGCCATAGCGCTTGTTGGTATCGGGAATATTCTTCTGTAGGTCTCTGTATTTGTTTTAAATCCCCATGTTCCTTCATATTTCCCAAACCTGATCACATCGTTCCTGTGCCATCCTTCCCAGGCAAATTCACGGGAACGTTCTGCAAACATATCATTCAGCGTTACAGTTGCCAACGGCGCAGAAGTAGTTCTGTTAGCCCTTAAATTATTCACCAACGATAAAGCCGTGTGGCCTAAGGTAGCTGTACCACCCCTTAAAATAGCTTCCGCTTTCATCAGGATAATATCTGAATAACGAAACATAGGAATATCATTATTCTGGTTCCTGCTCGTAGATGTGGCATCCGGATAAAACTTAATATTACGATAACCCATATTCCAGGCTATTTCATCATTTCCACAATCAAATAATGGAACCGATTGACGCAATACAATATTCGGAGTAAGGTTTAATTGATAAGTATAAGGCGCATTGGTACCAGCAAAAAACTGGTCGTAACCTTTTAGTGTAGTGGTAATCATAATAGGTGTTACACCATCAGGGCGAAATTGCAACCCGGTTAACCATTGTTTATTCCTGATATCATTGGCATCATTAAAATTAGCATAGAATTCAGGCAATGTACTTGCCGGGCCACCCGGGGTATACGGTATGTTAAAATAATTATACCCCGCACCTGCTGCTACCTGCCCCATAGAACGTGGCACATCATAACGTGCTTTGTAATTGGCTGACCGGCCGAAGTTACCCACGGATGTGGCATCAAAAGGAATTGCAAAAATAAATTCTTCTTTACTGCCTGGCGCTGCTGGTCCATTGGTAGGATAAAACATCTGCAGGTAATTAGCAAGTGTTGCAATGGAATACTTACCGGACTGAATTATATTATCACAGGCCGCAATACATTCATTATATTTTGCCGTACCGGTATAATACTCTGCATTTAAATACATTTTTGCCAATAATGCATATGCGGTGTACAATGTGGGTCTGCCATAAGTACTAACGCCTACGGTTGTGCTTAAATACGGAATGCAACTTTTAATATCATTTTCCAAAAAACTAAATACCTGTGCTCTTGGTATACATGGATGTGGTGTAAAATCTCCATATACAGTGTCAAGCGGTACATTACCATAGTTATCCATCATCATAAAATAGGCAATGTCTCTGACCATTTTAATTTCAGCCAGGTTGGTATTCTTTGCATTACCTGCTGGTTCGGTAGTACTCAAAATGGATAGTGTTTGATTGGCATATCCAATGGTGGCGGATAACCAACTCCAGTTGCTGGCGACATACGGATTATCTTTTGTCCAGCTATGATAATGCATATCTAAATTCTGTCTTCCATCATACCAGTTACCTCCGCGTGCCGGCATGATCCCTTCCTCGGTACTGTAACATTGCTGAAAGAAATATTCCGTAGCATAATTACCTCTTAAGGCAACATAAGCCGGACCTGATGCGGAGATGAATTGTGCAGAATCCTGCGGAAAAACATCCGGCGTTAACTGTGTTGTAATAGGTACATCTAATTTGTGACATGATGTAACAGCTGTTAGTAACAGTGCCGGTACAATTATATAGTTTAATATCTTTTTCATGATTGATAATTTAGCAGGTTAATTAAAACGACACATTTACACCTAATAAAAAAGTGCGGGTTTTAGGATAGAAATTATTATAATCTACACCCGGCGCTATACCTCCCTGGTTTACTTCAGGATCAACACCTTTATACTTTGTAATTACAAAAAGATTGTTTGCCGTAGCATACACCCTCAATGATTTGATGTACTTGCTGGTATTCTTAATATTATAACCCAGGGTAGCATTATCGAATCTTACATAGTTGCCGCTTTCAATAAACCGGGTAGAGTATTTATATGCGTTACCATCTGCAGGAGATTCGTCTGCCGCGTCAACCAATATATTTGTACTCATAGCTGTTGTTGGCCTGAACAGGTCTGCACGGGTGGCATTAAATATTTTATTACCAAATACACCCCTGATAAAAAAGCTCAGGTCAAAATCCTTATACCTAAAACTGTTGGACCAGCCTACCAGTAACTTAGGTTGTGCGTTGCCGGCATAGTTATAATCTGTACCAATGGTTGGTGTTGTGGTTAATGTACCATCTTTTTTAACATACTGCGATACACCTGCTGCGTTTTTACCTGCATAAATAAGTGTATAGAATTGTCCAAGAGGATAACCTTCTTTCAACAATTGTAAAGAGTTACCCGATTGGCCACTGCCTTCCGGTTTGGCTACACCTACTGAATCTCCTCCCACAAAAAGAGGATTTCTCAGGCTCACAATTAAGTTTTTATTATGTGCAAGATTTAAGCTCGTGTTCCAGCTGAATGTATTTGTTTTAACCGGTGTTGCTGTAAGGTTCAGTTCAATCCCTTTGTTACTGATCGTACCACCATTCGCCACTATACTTCCAGAGGGTACAAGGATCGGATCAACCGTATAAGGATAGATCATACCAGTGGTCTTCTTATCGTACCAATCAATCGAACCGCTTAATTTTCCTTTTAAAACGGTGAAGTCTACACCAATATTAGTGGTAGCAGTTTTTTCCCATTGCAGATCAAAGTTGGCAGCCTGTGTGGGGCCATATGCTGCAGTTAAACCAACACCGTTATAATAATAAGTACCTAAGCTGCCCGAAATAAATTGTGCTGTATAAGCATTAAATCCAGAGGAGTTACCTGTTACACCATAGCTGGCTCTCAGTTTTAAATCCGTAAAGATGCTTTGACTTTGCATAAATCCTTCCTGTATAATTCTCCAGGCTGCTCCCACAGAAGGGAAATAACCCCACTGGTTATTCTTTCCAAATACCGAACTACCATCTCTTCTGATAGAACCCTGCAATAAATATTTTTCCCTGTAATTATAATTTAAACGGCCAAAATCAGAAATCAAACGCGTATGTTGGTATGCGCCCCCTGCTCCAAAATATAAGCCGCTGCCATAAGTTGAGGGGCTGCTTAAAGTAAGATTGTTGTAGCCGGTATTGTCAACAGGAAAATTGCTGGTAGTGATCTGGAATCCGTCGCCGATGATGTTATCCTGCCATGAAAAGCCTGCCACAACATTAATAACGTGGTAGCCGATTTTTTTATCCCATGTCAGGAATGTTTCCAAAACTTTTTTTCTATCGGTGAATGAACTTCTTGTAGCCTGCCCGTTAGTTCCAAAGGCCTGCAGCGTGTGCCCGCCATAGGTAGGATCAGGATTATCATACATACTGTTATAATTCTTTGTAAAATATTTATCGAGGTAAGCCCCATACAAGAATGATGAATTCTGGTAAGAAAGGTTTAGATCATATGTAAAATTAAATGGTAATTTTACCTGTGTATTAAAGCTTCCTATTAAAAGATTGTACTTCGTATTCATCTGGCCATTATTCAACATTGCAACCGGGTTATAGTAACCCGACTTTACAAAGTTTTCATAATAACTACCATCAGCATTCTTTATAGGAGATACAGGAAGATAAAGCGCCGACTGTAATAAGATCGTATTACGATAAGGTACGTCATCAGCACTACTGTTGGAGTTGGTAACGTTCACCGAAAATTTAACCTTATCATTTAATGCAAATTGATCAAAAGCCAAACGTGCAATCACACGGGTAAGATCACTATTGGTTAATATCCCTTCTTTACTCAAATAATTTAAGCTGGCGATATAAGTTGAATGTTCTCCGCCGCCACTAAAAGAAATATTATGATTGTGAGATACAGCAGTATTTTTTTCTACTGCTTTCTGCCAGTTGGTATTAGCGCCTTTATCATCTGCCGGCGTAAAAGCCAGGTTATTTTTTGTAACGAAAGCCCGTAGCTGTGTAGCGTCCATAACATCCAGCTGGCTGGAAACTTTTTCAGCACCAATATATCCAGCGTATGTAATAATACTTTGCCCTTTTCTTCCTTTTTTTGTTGTTACTATGATTACACCATTGGCGGCACGATTACCATAAATAGCGGTAGCGGCAGCATCTTTTAGAATATCAATAGTAGCAATATCATCAGGGGCAATAGTTGCAATATCAGCACCGGGAATACCATCAATAACGTAAAAGGGACCTTGCGAACTATTCAATGTAGAAGCTCCACGCAGAATAACTGCAGCAGACCGGTTAGGATCACCACTGGCAGTAATATTTACGCCAGCAACTTTGCCCTGTAATAATTGTCCAACATCACCGATAGCACCTTTATTGAAGTCGTCGGGTTTAATTGTTGTTACCGCACTTGATAAATTTTTACGTGAGCTTTTTCCATAACCTACTACAACTACATCTGTCAACACAGTTTGTTTTTCATTTAAAACAACAGTGTAGTTGTCATCTGCGGTTATTTTAACCTCTGTTGTTTCAAAATTAATGGCAGTAAATACCAGTGTAGCGCCTGTTGATGCACTAATGGTAAAGCCGCCCGTAGCCGTGGTGGCCACTGCAGTTTTACTACCCTTTACCGTTACCGTTATATTGGCCACCGGGTTACCTTTCGCATCTTTAACTATACCGGAAACAGGTTTGTTCTGCGCCATCATCAGTAATGGCAGCATAAAAAAAAGCAGCAAAGCAGTACTGCTTTTTCTAATTTTTGGGGAGAGCAATCGCATAATTGTTGTTTTGGTTAAATTGTTTTAAATGTCGATACTTGAACAGCAGGGATATTAGAATTTTAAAGTGGGCGGTAGATATTTGGCAACCAGTTTTTCGTAATAAGGTTTTATTTCCCCCCAGTCTGGCGGCGTAGGATTTTTTGAATACAGGTCGTAAGGATTGAACAGGCTTACCCATTTCAGCATTGCCTTATCATGATCATCCAGCAAATGACTGTATTCGCCTTCCCTGTGCCAGCTATAGAAGGAATGGTAGCGCAACATGTATAACCCTTCTTCCGGCAAATGATCCTTCATCATCTGGTACACGTATTCGTCATGTCCCCAGCTCATATTTACATTACGCAATCCGCAGTTGGGTTGGTATACACCATATTTTGTATTGTATTTTTCGTTGGTATAATCAGGATTGTTACTGAAAAATTCGGGGTAAACGATCTTATCAGAATAGGCACAACCTACAGGGAAAGTATCTCCCACCACGGCCCACTGCGGCTCATCAAAAAGGCAAAGCACTTTACCCATGTCATGCATCAGGCCTACCATTACCATCCAGTCGGGGTGGCCATCTCTTCTTATAGCTTCAGAGGTTTGTAATAAATGTTGAAACTGGTCCAGGTCGGTATCAGGGTCAGAATCGTCTACCAGTTGATTTAAAAATTGAAACGCATCCCAAACGGGCATTTCCTTTTTATCAAATTTTAAAAAATGGTTTTGTTTGGTTTTAACAAAATCAAATGTCTGGTAAGTATGATTGAGCCTGTAAAATTCCTTTACGGTATCTCTTGCAGGGGCTTCATAGTTACGGTAGGCTTCGGTAGATTTATCAGTTGCGATCGCATTGGGATCGGGATAGCGTTCCAATACATCTTCTTCCCATTCGTCTAGGCTGTTCAGTGGATTAATTTCTCCAGGCAGCAGGTTATCTGTAGATGCCATATAGTGCAATAGTTTTAAGTGTCTTAAAAATAAATCGTAACACTAAATTGGGATTTTAAAACTACCTAATAACAACTTCGTACATTTTTATTTACGCAACCGTTTTCGCTTTTTCCTAAAAAAATGCTGTAGCTTACAAGTAATTAACCTAGCTGCAGCGAGCCATAAAATGGATAAACTTACCATACGAACATTAGCTAAAGAATTACAACTTTCTGTTTCCACTATTTCAAAAGCATTGAGAGATAGCCATGAGATTAGTGCTGCTACCAAAATAAAAGTACTGGCATTGGCCGAGCAATTGAATTATACGCCTAACCCTTATGCCAGCAGTTTACGCAAACGAAAAAGTAAGACCATTGGCGTGGTACTTCCCGAAGTGGTGAATAGTTTTTTTTCGCAATCTATTAATGGTATAGAATCGGTAGCTAAAGAAAAAGGATATCATGTGCTGATCTACTTAACTCATGAAAATGCCGAAAATGAAAAAGCAATATTGAAAGATTTTGAAAGTGGCCGTGTAGATGGAGTACTGATCTCCGTATCCAGGGAAACGATAAACAGTAACCATATTACTGCGCTCATCAATAAAGAAGTGCCGGTTATTTTTTTCGACCGGGTATTTAACGATGTGAATACAGTGAAAGTGATCACCAATGATTTTGAAAGTGCGTACAATGCTACTATCCACCTGGTAAAGTCTGGTTGTAAAAATCCACATTTCGCTTCTATCATCGGCAACCTCGATATCATCAATTGCAGACTGGAAGGATTTAAAAAAGCATTGGAAGAGCAGCATATAAAGTTCAGCGATAACCTGGTTATCAACTGCGGCATTAACGGCGAGTACAATTATAAAGTATTGCATAAAAAACTAAAAGCTGCGAAAAGGCCCGATGGGATATTGTGTTCGATAGAAAATTTATCAATCACCATTTACAAAGTTTGTGAAGACCTGGATATAAAAATTCCGCGTGACCTGCAGCTTATCAGTTTCTCAAACCTGGATACGGCTTCTTTTTTAAACCCGCCGCTTACTACAATTACGCAACCAGCTTATGAAATTGGTAAGCAGGCTGCAGCCATATTGGTAAAAGCACTGGAAAAAAAGAATTTCGTCATCCCCAACGAAAACGTAATGATCCCTTCGGTCTTAACCATAAGACGTTCTACAAAAAATTAATTATACCAATTGTCATGAAACAACAATTATTTTTCATTGCATACTTTCTATTTACCGGCAACAGCTTTGCACAAACGGGTGTCCAGAAAATTGAATTTGTAAATTTCTCCAAAGTAAACATCACGGATAATTTCTGGAAACCCAAGATCGATAAAGTGGCTACGGTAACCATTCCTGTCTGCATCGACCAAACCGAAGTAAAAACGCCCCGTATAAAAAACTTTGAAAAAGTAGCCCGTAACCAGGGAGAAAAGCATGAAGGCATTTTTTATGACGACAGTGATGTATACAAAGCGCTGGAAGCAATCGCGTATTCTTTAAAAACACATCCTGATAAAAAACTGGAAACCAAAGCTGATGAATGGATCAACAAGATCGCCGCGGCACAACAGCCAGACGGCTACCTTAATACCATGTATACACTAAATGAACCGCAGAACCGCTATACAGATATGAGTATGCACGAGGATTATAATTGCGGCCATATGATTGAAGCAGCGGTAGCTTACTATAACGTAACCGGCAAACGAAAACTGCTGGACGTAGCCATTAAATGGGCCAATCATTTCAATGCGCTATTCGGCCCTGGTAAAAAACATTGGGTAACCGGCCACCAGGAGCTGGAACTGGCATTGATAAAATTATTTAAGGTAACTAACGATCTTGCCTACGTTAAACTATCCGATTGGCTGTTAAGCGAACGTGGGCATAAAGTAGCGAAAGGCTATACCTGGACCGATTGGAAAGATACTGCCTATGCTCAGGATGTATTGCCGGTAAAGGAACAAAGAGAAATTACCGGTCATGCGGTACGTGCGATGTACATGTATACCGGTGCTGCGGATGTAGCCGAAATTACCGGCGATGCAGGATACATGAATGCGATGAAAACAGTTTGGGAAGATGTAGTATTTCGTAATATGTACATTACCGGCGGTATTGGCAGCAGTGGCGGTAACGAAGGCTTTAGTAACGATTACGACCTGCCCAATGAAAATGCCTATTGCGAAACCTGCGCCAGCGTAGGCATGGTTTTCTGGAACCAACGCATGAGTGCACTTACCGGCGAAAGTATGTATATGGACGTGTTGGAAAAAAGTTTATACAATGCAGCATTGGATGGTTTATCACTTGACGGTGATCGTTTTTTTTATGGCAACCCGCTGGCATCTAACGGCAGGCATAGCCGGAGAGAATGGTTTGGTACAGCCTGCTGCCCCGCAAATATTGCCCGGCTGATCGCATCACTCGGCAACTATGTATATGCTAAAAATAACAATGGTGTATGGATAAATTTATTTGTGGGCAGTAATACCAGCATCGACATGCCCAAAGGGAAATTTGGTCTGCAAATGCAAACCAATTATCCCATGGATGGTAATGTAAAAATTACAGTGAACACTACAAAAAAAACAAAATACGCCATGCATATCCGCATTCCGGGATTTGTAAATGGTATTGCAGCTCCCGGTGGTTTATATAATTTTTCCAACCATGCAGCGGCAAAAGTGATCATAAAAATCAATGGCGTTGCCATTAACTATGTAGTAGATAAAGGTTATGCCATCATCAATCGCCAATGGAAAAATAATGACGTGGTGGATATTTCCATACCAATGGATATACAAAAGATTGTTGCCCGTGATGAATTGAAACAGGATAACGACCGCATGGCATTGCAGCGAGGCCCGATAATATATTGCTTTGAAGGAGCTGATAATAACGGTAAGGCATGGAACATGATCATGCCTGCCAATGCCGTTTTTACAGCAGAAAATTTTACGGTAAAACAAGAGCAGGTAATTGCATTAGTTAGTAATTTGCCGGTGGTAAGCGTAAATGCAGACGGCACTTCACTTACTACCGGTGTGCAACCTGTAAAAGCTATTCCTTATTACAGCTGGTGCAACCGGGGCAGCAACCAGATGCAGGTTTGGTTACCTGTAAAATTTAAAGACGTTAAAATAAATAATTAAACTATGACGGATGTTGTTGTAATCGGTGGTGGCGTTATCGGGTTATGCAGTGCTTACTACTTAAATAAAGCGGGGTTTAGTGTAACGGTAATTGAGAGGGGAGACATCACTGATGGCTGTTCCTTTGGTAATATGGGATACATTTCTCCCAGCCACTTTGTACCACTGGCAAGTCCGGGTATTATTTCGCAGGGTATAAAATGGATGCTGAAACCTACTTCTCCCTTCTATATTAAACCAAGATTGAATCTCGACCTGGTGAAATGGGGATACCATTTCTGGAAAAGCAGTAATGCCGCAACAGTTGAAAAAAACTCCCCGCATTTAAATGAAATTTTACAGTTAAGCCGCAAATTAATTGACGAACAGCGCAAGGATATCGGCGATACCTTCAATATGGAAACCATTGGTTGCCTGATGATGTGCAAGCAGCAAAAAACGCTCGACCATGAATTTCATATGGCAGATGATGCGGAAATGTTTGGCTTAAAAGTAGAACGCCTGGTGAAAGCAGAAGTGCAACAACTGGAACCTGATGTGGAAGTGAACGTAGCCGGCGCGGTGTTATTTAAAGATGATTGTCATTTTGATCCCGGTAAAATGATGACGGCCTTAAAAAGTTATTTAGACAAACAAGGTGTAATCTTCCAACTAAATACTACGGTTACCGGGTTCGAGAAATCCGGTAAAAAGGTAAATGCCGTTATCACTGATAAAGGAAAATTTACCGGCGATGCTATTGTTGTTGCCACTGGAAGCTGGTTACCCGTTGTAGCAAAAATGATGGACATACAATTATTATTGCAACCGGGTAAAGGGTATAGTTATACTTATCCTTATGTAGAAAAAAACCTGAAATATCCCGCTATACTGGTTGATGGAAGATGTGCCATAACGCCCTGGGGCAACCGCTTAAGAATCGGTGGTACCATGGAGCTAAGCGGTATCAATAATAACGTATTGGTGAAACGCATGCAGGGTATTTATGATTCTGCATTAGATTTTTACCCGGGTTTAAAAATAGATTTTCCACCGGTTGATAAAATATGGAATGGCTTAAGGCCTGTAACACCTGATGGTTTACCATATATTGGTAAACATAACAGTTACGATAACGTGGTATTTGCCGGAGGTCATGCCATGCTGGGCATTTCCGAAGGAACGGGAACGGGTAAACTGGTAACCGAAATCATTCAACATAAAACCACTTCTATCAATATCAGTGCGTTTAAAGTGGAACGGTTTGGTTAACTCAATCCTGTTTCACTATGCATCTCGGGAATGTCCACGTCAAAACCTTTTCTTACCAGGCGTTCTTTAAAATCCTGCTGCACATTGTATTCGCCATGCACTAAAAACAATCGTTTTACCTGTTTGGGATCCTGGCAGGAAATGAACTGGCAAAGATCATCATAATCACCATGTGCACTCATGCTTCTAACGCTGCCAATTTCTGCATTGATCTCGTGCGTTACCCCAAAAATATTCACTTCCTTCCTGCCAGGCTGCTGCAATTTAGCCCCTAATGAACTAGGCTCGCAATAACCCGTCATCAAAATGGTATTTCGGCTGCTTTCAATATTATTGCTGATATGATGTTTTACTCTTCCAGCATCAGCCATACCACTTGCAGAAATAATTACACAAGGACCATTCCTGAAGTTCAGCATCTTTGATTCATCTACTGATTTAACAAATTTCAATCCTTTAAAACCAAAGGGATCATCATCACTCTGTAGCACTTTCTGAATAGTATCATTAAAATACCGGGGGTAATTTTTTACGATCGCTGTAGCTTTTACACTTAAGGGACTGTCTACAAAATAAGGAAGATCGGGTAATCTTCTTTCCAATTCCAGTTGGTTCAATGCATATAAAATCTCCTGTGTTCTGCCTACGCTGAAGGCAGCCATAATTAATTTCCCTTTCTTTTGAATACAGGCTTTTTCAATCCATGCCTGTAACTGGTCGGGTGTGGTGCTGGCATTATCGTGTAAGCTGTTACCGTAAGTAGATTCCAGCAACAAATAATCTGCCTGCGGAAATACTGCAGGCGATTTTAAAATGATATCGCGGTATCTTCCTACATCACCACTAAAACTCAACCTCGTAATCTTACCATCTTCTTTTATTTTTAAATGCACTGCCGCACTGCCGATGATATGACCAGCGTCGGTATACATCACTTCTACATTTTCATCAATGGTAAACCAGTTGTCATACTCTACCGTTACAAAATGATCTACAGCTGTCAATGCCTGGTCGGTAGTGTATAAAGGTTTTAAATAGGGTAAGCCTTCCTGTGCCCTTCTTTTATTTTCATACTTTACATCATTTTCCTGTATGCCCGCAGAATCTTCCATCAATGCGGCGGCCAGTTCTTTAGTGGCTGGTGTAGCATAGATCTTTCCATTAAAACCATCTGCTACCAGTTTTGGTATTAACCCACAATGATCCACATGGGCATGTGATAATATCAATGCAGTAACCGTTGCAGCATCAAAACCAAACTGCCGGTTCATGGCATCGGTTTGTTTGCCCAGTCCCTGGAACATACCACAATCCAGTAAATATTTTTTCCCGTTTTTTAAACTGATTAAGTGTTTGGAACCGGTAACGGTTCTTGCAGCACCATGGAAAGCAATCTTCATAATCGTATTTTTAATTTATGGAACCTGGCTGTAGTACATAGCCAAACATAATTGGCGTCGCACTCTTCAACTGCAAGTCTTTATTGAGCTTTAATTATGTTTTATATAAAAAAAAAGTCAACAATTAACGTTCAACATTATTCCCCGCTTCCCAGCCACGCCATCATCCCCATTCCTACCTCAATCGCTCTTTCATCAATATTAAACGTGGGCGTGTGTACGCCGCTGGAAATACCTTTGGCTTTATTACCTGCACCCAGCCTGAAAAAACAAGCCGGCATCTGTTGTGAATAATAAGCAAAATCTTCGGCGCCCATTCTCAATTCTGTTTCACTAACATTGGCAGCGCCCATATAATCGGCTGCTTTTTTTCTTGCGGCATCATTCAATACTTCATCATTCAATACAAACGGATACCCCACATCAATTAAGATATCAGCCTCCGCTCCCATCGCCTTTACCAGTTCGATAGTTTGTGTTTTAATTAATTCATGTGCTTTAAAACGCCATTCTTCATTCATTGCCCTGAACGTACCCATTAATTTTACTTCACTCGGAATAACATTGGTAGTATTACCTCCGTTAAAAGAAGTAATAGATAATACCGATGGATTGAATGGGTTATTATTCCTGCTCACGATCTGCTGGAGGCTTACTATTAAATGCGATGCAATTAAAATAGTATCCGCCGTTAAGTGTGGCGATGCTGCATGACCACCTTTTGCTTTAATGGTAATATAAATTTCATCCGCACTCGCCATGATCATTCCTCCACGAAAACTCAATTGTCCTACTTCCATACCGGGATGTACATGTAATGCAAATATCTTTTCAGGTTTTGGATTTTCCAGCACGCCATCTTTGATCATTAAACTGGCGCCGCCCGGATTTTTTTCTTCTCCCGGCTGAAAGATCAGTTTCACAGTTCCTTCCCATTCTTCTTTTAATTCGTTTAAAATTTTTGCAGCGCCCAATAAACAGGTCGTATGCACATCATGACCACAGGCATGCATCACTCCTTCGTATAAAGATTTATAAGACACCTCGTTGGCTTCTGTGATGGGCAATGCATCCATATCGGCACGCAGGGCAATTACTTTTTTATCCGGGTGCTTTCCTTTTATCAAACCAACAACGCCGGTAGTGGCTTTTACCTCAAAAGGAATATTCCAGCCCTGTAATTTTTCCTGTATGAATTTTGAGGTTTCAAATTCTTTATAACTTAATTCAGGGTGTGCGTGTATGTGATGACGTACCTGTATAAATTCGTCGCTGTATTTTTTTGCCAGTTGTTGTATTGTTTCTTTCAACATAATATCTATCCGCTGTATTTTTAAAACAAAAAAGAGTTTCGCTACGGAAACTCCAATCAAATTACATCATTTTATTTTGAATACCATCATTCTCAATAAACCAATTTACTTATTCACTGATTAATTGCCTATTCCTCTGCTTCTTTATTCTTATCCACCTTAACTTCCACTATTTCCGGCACCATATACACATTGGTACTTACCAGTTTGGAATTGGTGATCATTTTCCGGTATTTTTCAGCGTCTTCCTTCTCTACAAAATTGCCAAATTTCAATTTAATAAATGGCGCCTGGAAGGTCATATACACTTTTTCTTCCGGGAAACGCTGTAACAATTCTGTACGTACTTTCATCACATAGTTGCGGTCGTTGCTGCTCAATACCAGCAGGCGGTATCCTTTGGCATTTTTTACCCCCAAACCAACTGTGGCTTTATTGATCTCAGCTTCGGCCTTTCCCAATATATCCATGCGGGGATCTTTGATCACCGTAACTTTTCCTGTAACTGCAGAATCAATTGCCTGCGCATCCGCAGCAATAAAAAATCCTAATGTAACAACCAGTAATGCTATCTTTTTCATAACCTTCTATTTTGCAAAAACCATTCCATCAATCCAAGGCCAGTCCCTCTTTAACAATTTGAACACTGCTGCTGCAGCCTAACCTGTCGGCACCAGCTTTAATTAAGTCTGCTGCAAAGCTATAATTTTTTATTCCACCACTTGCTTTGATCTTCACCGCGTCAGCCAGGTGTTTACGCATCAGTTGCACTGCTTCCACAGATGCTCCCTTTTCCGCATAGCCTGTACTGGTCTTCATAAAATCTACACCCGCTGCCCCATAAATATCGCAGCAGGTAATTATTTCTTCATCGGTTAAAATACCGCTTTCAATAATTATTTTTATCAGCTTCCCGCCTTTTTTTACAAAGGGCATTACCGCATTGATCTCGCTGGCTAAAAACTGCCAGTCTTTATTTTTTACCGCAATGATATTGATCACCATATCCAGTTCATCCGCACCATCCAGTATAGCCAGCACCGTTTCTGCTACTTTAGCTTCAATAGCACTGTAGCCAAAGGGGAAACCAATAACTGTAGCCACTTTTACTGTACTGTCTGCAGTAAAGTCTTTCGCTTTTTTAACGAATAAAGGAGGTACACATACTGCTGCAAAACCGTATTGTTTTGCTTCAGCAGCTAGTTTTTCAATATCTGTTACCAGCGTGGTGGGTTTTAAAACCGTATGATCTATATAAGAAGCGATATTCATATGATCCGCAAAAATAGTCAATAACCGGCAACAAAGTATTGCAACTAATTACATCAATGGTGGTTATCCGATTGATAGTTTCGTTATTTTTAACGTTCATTCTTTCATGACCAAAATTAATTCCCGATGCAAAAATTCCGATTTCCGGCTTTGTTGCTGGTATTTGTGATCAGCAGTTTACAGATACATGCACAAGCCACTTTTCCTGTAAACGATATTGCCAGTCCTAAAGACGGCAGTTATGCATTTATTAATGCCACTATTGTAAAAGATGCCCAGACCACTTTACCGAATGCTACATTGGTAACAAGACAGGGTAAAATTGAAAACATAGGCGTAAACATCAGTATACCCAAAGATGCAGTAGTAATTGATTGCAAGGGAAAATATATCTATCCTTCTTTTATTGATATTTTCAGTGATTATGGTATTGTAACCCCGCAACGCCCGGCTGGTGGCGGATTCTTTGGATCGCAGCAGATCACCAGTAATACCAAAGGGGCTTTTGGATGGAACCAGGCCATCAAAAGCGAAACAGAAGGATTCAAATTATTTACCAGCGACGAAGCAAAAGCAAAAACCCTGCGTGATATCGGTTTTGGTGCGGTACTTACGCATCAAAAAGATGGCATTGCCCGTGGTACCGGCCCGTTTGTATCCTTAGCTCCGCAAGCGGATAACCTGGTGCTGCTTAAAGACAGGGCTGCTGCATTTTATTCACTCAACAAGGGCACTTCCACACAGGGTTATCCTAACTCCATGATGGGAATGATCGCTTTGCTGCGCCAGACCTACCTTGATGCACAATGGTATAAATCTGTTCCTGCCAAAGAAGGTACCAACCTGTCTTTAAAAAGCTGGAACGATAACCAGGGTTTACCACAAATATTTGATGCCAATGATAAATGGAACGACTTGCGTGCGGATAAGATCGGGGATGAATTTGGCGTACAATACATTATTAAAGGCGGCGGAAATGAATACCAGCGCATCAAAGAGATCGCTGCTACCAAAGCCTCTTACATTATTACTTTAAATTTTCCGGCAGCAATGGATGTGGATGATCCCAATGATATCCGCTTTGTGGGTTTGGATGATCTGAAACACTGGGAACTGGCTCCCGGCAATGCAGCTGCTTTAGAAAAAGCAGGCGTAAATTTCTGTATCTCTACTGCCGACCTGGCCAATCTTACCGATTTTATGGCCAACCTTCGTAAAGCTATGGAATACGGTTTAACAGAAAGCAAGGCGCTGGAATCTTTAACCAAATCACCTGCCACACTATTAGGCCTGTACGATAAAGTGGGTAGCCTGGATAATGGCAAAATCGCCAATTTTATAATTACTTCAGGACCCATTTTTGCAGAGAAGACCACCGTATTTCAAAACTGGACCCAAGGCATAAAAAATACCGTGAAAGAAGATGGCTGGTACGATGTGAAAGGCGGCTATAAATATTATGCCAGCAATGCAAAAGCGTTTACCCTAGACCTTAAGGATGGCGGTGTAGCCAGTTTTATAGACAAGGATACACTTACCGGCAAATACAGTTATGATGGTAAACTGGTAAAACTGAGTTATACCGAAGGCCGCGGCAGGGATGCCAAAGAAACTATTTTAAGCGGTATTGCCAGCGGTACTACCTGGAACGGAACAGGGAGAGATGTTGCAGGAAATACATTTACCTGGACCGCCAGCTTTGATCATCCACTGGAAAGCAAAACCGATAGCGTTAAACCCAAAACACCGCTTACATTAGGAAAAGTTACGTATCCCTTTTTAGGTTTAGGTTGGGAAGAAGCCCCTAAGGAAGAAACGATACTCATAAAAAACGCTACCGTATGGACAAGTGAAAAAGAAGGCAAACTGGAAGCTACAGACGTGCTGGTAAAAGCAGGTAAAATTGCTGCGATTGGAAAAAATCTCCCTGATGCAGGCGCGAGAGTAATTGATGGCACAGGCAAACATTTAACCGCAGGTATTATTGATGAGCACTCGCATATTGCGGTGTCTTCTATTAACGAAGGCGGACAAAGTGTTACTTCCGAAGTAAGGATCGGCGATAATTTAAACCCTGATGATATCAATATTTACCGGCAGCTAAGCGGTGGCGTTACTACCTCGCATATTTTACATGGCTCTGCCAATACCATTGGCGGACAAACGCAATTGATCAAATTACGCTGGGGCGCCAATGCCGAAGACCTGAAATTTGCCGGTGCCGACGGATTTATAAAATTTGCATTGGGCGAAAATGTAAAACGCAGTTCAAGTACGCAGGGCAACAGCCGTTTTCCTGATACAAGAATGGGTGTGGAAGAAGTGCAGATGGACGCTTTTCAACGGGCAAGTGATTATCTAAAAAGCTGGAAGGCTGCAGAAGAAAATAATAAAAAGAAAGGCGCTGTACCAATGGTTGTAAGAAGAGACCTGGAACTTGATGCACTGGCCGAGATCATCACTAAAAAAAGATTCATTACCTGTCACTCTTATGTGCAAAGTGAGATCAATGAAACCATGAAAGTGGCAGAGAAATTTGGCTTTACAGTAAACACATTCACCCATATTTTAGAAGGCTATAAAGTAGCCGATAAAATGAAAGTACATGGTGCCAATGCTTCTACGTTTAGTGATTGGTGGAATTATAAAATGGAAGTGGTAGATGCGATTCCTTACAACGCTTATATTATGCAGCAGATAGGCTTAAACGTAGCGATCAACTCAGATGATGCAGAAATGGCTCGCCGCCTTAACCAGGAAGCCGCAAAAGCTGTAAAGTATGGTGGCATGAGTGAAGAAGATGCGCTAAAAATGGTTACGATCAATCCTGCAAAAATGTTGCATGTAGATGGTAAAGTGGGCAGTATTAAGATCGGCAAGGATGGCGACCTTGTTTTATGGAGCGACAATCCATTGAGCATTTATGCCAAAGCCGAAAAAACAATTGTAGATGGTATCGTTTATTTCGACAGGGATAAAGACCTGGAACTGCGCAAACGCAACCAGGCCGAAAAAGCAAGGCTGATCCAGAAACTGGCTGCGGCTAAAAAAGCTTCAGCTGCCCCTGGTGGAACGCCAGGCAATTTTCAGCGGGCAAGGCCAAGGTTTGAAGTGATCAATTCCTGCATGGATCATCACCACAGCATGGGATTATTAGCTGTTGACGCAGAAGAACTGGAAAACGATAATAACTAATTTTAAAAAAGAGTTGAAATGAAAAAAACATTTTTATATATCATCTGCTTTTGTGCAGCTACTTTTACCAAAGCACAGGAAACCATCTATCCTGCGCCGGCACAAAAAGAAACCATAATTTTAACCAATGCCACTATTCATGTAGGCAATGGCCAGGTAATTACCAATGGCAATGTGGTGATCACTAACGGTAAAATAACCGAAGTGGGTACTACCACATCAACAACCGGCAGGATTATTGACTGCAAAGGCAAACAGGTTTATCCCGGGCTTATTTTAACCTCTACACAATTAGGACTGGTAGAAATCCCGGCAGTAAGATCAACTATTGATGCCAGTGAGTTGGGAGAATTAAGTCCAAGTATACGTTCTATTGTAGCGTACAATACAGATAGTAAAGTGCTCAATACTTTACGTCCAAACGGAATTTTATTAGCCAATGTGTATCCCGATGGCGGGTTGCTTTCGGGTTCTTCTACCATTGTACAACTGGATGCCTGGAACTGGGAAGATGCCGCTTATAAAATGGACCAGGGCATGCATTTTAATATGCCTTCTTTACTGGCTCGTCCGCGTGGCCGTGGAGGCTTTGGCGGTGGTCAGCAACCACAGGTAGATCCCATAAAAAGAGGACTGGAACAAATTGAAGCAGTAAAAGTATTTTTTCGCGAAGCAAAAGGTTATTTAGCAGAAGCCAGTCATGATAATACGAATTTAAAATACGAAGCAGTAAAAGGCCTGTTCAATAAAACCCAGAAATTATTTATCCATTGCAACATTGCAAAAGAAATGTTACTCGCTGTTGATTTTGTAAAGGAGTTTGGCTTTGATGTGGTAATTGTAGGTGGTATAGATAGCTGGCAGGTAGCGGATATTTTAAAACAGAATAATATTGCAGTCATCTTAAATCAACTGCACAGCCTGCCTGCAATGGTGGATGATGATGTGGACCAACCTTTTAAAACACCCGCCCTTTTACAGAAAGCAGGTGTATTATTTGCCATAAATGATGATGATGAAAACACCCGCAGCCGCAACCTGGCTTTTAACGCCGGTACAGCCGCAGCCAATGGTTTATCCAAAGAAGAAGCTTTAAGTGCCATTACTTTAAATGCAGCAAAAATTTTAGGCATTGCAGATAAAACCGGTTCTGTAGAAGTAGGCAAGGATGCCAATATTGTAGTAAGTGAAGGTGATATACTGGATATGAGAACCAACAACATTACGCTTGCTTTTATACAGGGCCGTCAGGTAAGTCTTGATAACAAACAAAAACAATTATTTGAAAAGTATAAATACAAATACGGCATAAAATAATTCACTTGCTTATTTTTTGTACACAATCCCGGTTTAACAAACCGGGATCTTTATTTAACGGGCACGGTACCCGGTAAATTATTTATTGCGTTGCTTTTTATAAGATTTATTCGTTAAGTTTATACCTTATATTTTCACCCGCTGTAATTGCGGGTTAATTTTAAAAAACGATTGTATGTCTTCACGCAGAAAATTTTTATACCAATCTTCTTTATTGGTTGGTGCAGGCACTTTGGCTGCCGCTTTACACAACAAGACCTTTGCCTTTTTACAAAATCGTATAGCCCCCAGCGACCAATTGAATATTGGGGCCATTGGCATTAAAGGTATGGGCTGGGCCAATGTGAAAGCGGCTTTAAAAGTAGCGGGTGTAAACCTGGTGGCTGTTTGTGATGTAGATAGAAATGTAATCGACAGCAGGCTTTCGGAATTGGCCGCATTGCAGGTTGATGCATCCAAAGTAAAAATTTATGACGATTACAGGAAGCTGCTCGAACAAAAAGATATTGATGCAGTGATCATCGGTACACCCGATCACTGGCATGCCCTTATAATGATACATGCCTGCGAAGCGGGCAAAGATGTGTATGTAGAAAAACCCGTGGGCAATTCTATCGTGGAATGTACCACTATGGTTGCAGCACAGCAACGGTACAATAAAATTGTGCAGGCCGGCCAATGGCAGCGCAGCCAGCAACATTTTAAAGATGCAGTAGATTTCGTACACAGTGGCCAGTTAGGTAATATCCGTACCGCCAAAGTATGGTGTTACCAGGGCTGGATGAAACCAGGCCCGGTTGTGCCTGATAGCGCTCCACCTGCAGGCGTTGACTATAAGCAATGGCTCGGTCCTGCAATGACAAGGCCGTTCAACAGCAGCAGGTTTCATTTTAACTTCAGGTGGTTTTGGGATTATGCAGGGGGATTAATGACTGACTGGGGCGTACATTTATTAGACTATGCATTAATAGGCATGAAGGCTGAATTACCGATCAGCATTGCAGCACTCGGCGGAAAATTTGCTTATCCCGACCTGTATGAAGAAACGCCAGATACATTAACCACCTTATATGAATTTGATAAATTCAATATGGTGTGGGATTCGGCGATGGGTATTGATAATGGCTCTTATGGAAGGGATCACGGCATTGCATTTATTGGCAACAACGGCACGTTAATTTTAAACCGTGGTGGCTGGGAAGTGATTGAAGAAAGACAAAGCAAAAATAAAGTGATCATGCCTTTTCAAAAATCATCGGATAACGGGCTTGACAAACATTGGGTAAATTTTGTGAGTGCAGTAAAGTCGCGCAATGCTGCAAGCCTGAATTGTTCTATACAGGCTGGAGCGCATGTAGCCACTGTTGCACAAATGGGTAATATTGCTTTCAGAAGCAGCGAAAAATTATTCTGGGATAAAACTCACAGTGCATTCACTGATAAAACAATCAACAAAAAATATTTACTGAAGGAATATCATAACGGCTATACATTACCCAAATTGTAACACTGTTATTACTACAGATAAAATCACATTAAGCAAATTCCATTTCTACCTGTTTATTGTATTTATTGCGGTATTCTATTGGTGTTAGTCCTGTTATCTTTTTAAAAATAGTACGGAATGCTTTGGTGTCGGTATAGCCCACATCAAACATTACTTCATTGATATTTTTGCGACTGCTTTCAAAACTTCTTTTTGCGGCTTCAATCTTTACCCGCTGCATATATTCCACTATCGTATTATTGGTCGCTTTTTTAAACCGGCGCTCAAAACTTCTTCTGCCAATGGCGAATTTATCTGCCAGCCCATCAACCGTAATTTTGTCCTGGAAATTTTCTTCAATAAATTCCTGTGCTTTTTTTATTTCATTATCCTCGTGTTCCTTTTGTCCCTGGAACATCATAAAAGCATTCTGGCTGTTACGGTCAATTTCTATGGCAAAAAATTTAGAGGCCAGTATGGCAATATCCCTGTCGGTATATTTTTCTACCAGGTATAATAATAAATTCCAGTAACTGGTAGCGCCGCCGCTGCTGTATAAACCATGTTCTTCTGTAATTATGCTGCCGTCCACCAGGTCCACATCAGGGAACATCAGTCTGAAGTCGTTGGCAAATAACCAGTGGGTAGAACATTGTTTGCCATTTAATAAGCCCGTTGAAGCAAATAAAAATGCACCGAGACATAGTGACGCCACTTCTGCCCCATTGTTATATTGCTCAATGATCCAGGGGACAAGTTCCTTGTTTACCTCAATGGCTTTTTTCATATCGCCACTCAATGCAGGAATAAAAATAAGATCGGTCTTTTTTACATCTTTCAATAATGCATCAGCGTGTACAGAAAACAAACTGTTATCCAGTCGTACTTCCGGTTTTACGGCAACCAGTTGCACTTCAAATAATGGTGCTCTTCCTGCTGATTGTAAAAACTGGTTCACCGCAGTGAACATATAACGGGGATCTGCTATGGCCTCTATAACGGATGACTCAGGAACCAATATGGATACATGTTTCATTTGACCTTTTTTATAAAGTGAGAACCAAAGCTACATAAAATTCCTGTCGCAATCAACCCTATGGAATGACGTTTTCACACAGCAGAGATTAATTTCATGGGTTGTAAGTTTGTGTTGTTAAAGAAACAGGGTTATGGAAAAATATATTTTAGAGAAAGACATCAATACATTTTTTGTTGCTGCCAGTTCCTTTCCTTCGGGTATTAAAGCGGCGCACGAAAAACTGCACGCTTTATTGGGAGATACCACGGGAAGACGTTTTTTTGGTATTTCAAGTGGATCGGCAAACGGGTCGATCAGTTATAAAGCAGCTGTAGAAGCGATCCATCCCGGTGAAGCTGCAACACTGCATTGCGAAACATTTATTATACGGAAAGGAACTTATATAAGTGAAACCATAAAAGACTGGAAAAAAGATGAAAGTATTGTTGCGAAAACATTTCAACAGTTATTAAGTTACCCGGGCTTAGACCAAAATGGGTATTGTTTAGAAATGTATCCCAATAATGAGGATATGATATGCCTGGTTACTTTAGCAAATGACCAACAATAACAGTTATTAATTACCACATTAAATATATACCGCAATGCCGCTGGTGGAAGTCTTTAAAACAGATATTACCTGTGCCGAAAAAGCAAAGCAACTGGTTGAGCAGATACAGCAATGCTTTACGGATTGCAAAGCCAATTTCGACCTGGAAGATTGTGACCGGATACTGCGGGTAGTGATCAACAACAGCAATATGGAAATAAGGCAATTTATAGAATGGTTAAAGCATAGTGGCTGCAGCGCCGAAATTTTACCCGGTTAATAAAGCTTACCCTTACACGAATAAATAAACATGTATGACAAAAATTAATTCCTACTTAACATTTAATGGCAATTGCAGGGAAGCCATGACATTTTACAAAGATTGTATTGGAGGAGAACTGGATTTTCAAACCATTGGCTCTTCACCTTTGGCAGGTAAAATGCCGGAGCAGATGAAAGACTGTATCCTGCATGCCACATTAACCAATGGCGGCGTAATTATTATGGCATCGGATATGGTGGCTGAAAAAGGGTTAATAAAAGGTAATGCTGTTTCCCTGATGCTGGATTGTGAAAGTGAAGAGGAGATAAAGATCACCTATGATAAGCTTGCTGATGGCGGGCAGGCTACCCATCCGCTGGAGATCAGTTTCTGGGGTGCTTTCTTTGGTGACCTTACCGATAAATATGGCAATCATTGGTTGCTGCATTACGATAAAAACCAACATTAAATAAAATGGAAAAAAATAATAGCTTTCCCAAATTAGCAGCACCAGCCTTACGTGCCTTGGCCAATGCAAAGATTACCAGGTTAGCCCAGTTAGCCACTTATACAGAAGCTGAGATTGCGGCTTTGCATGGTATTGGAAATAATGCGCTGCTCACCATTAAAAAGGCGTTGGCAGAAAAGAAACTGGCATTCAAAAAAAAATAAAAATTCAACATAAAATTTTATAACTTTTACAAAAACAATTACCATGAGCACAAAAACAACAAAAATTATTTTCTGGGTATCTACCAGCCTGATCTTTTTATTTGAAGGCGTAATGCCGGCTTTAACTTCACAAACCGAAATGGCAAAAGAGGGTATCAGGCATTTGGGCTATCCTTCCTATTTTAATGTGATGCTTACTGTATTTAAAGTGTTGGGATCATTGGCCTTGATCATTCCTGTAATTCCTGCAAGAATAAAAGAATGGGCCTATGCAGGGTTGAGTTTTGATTTTATTGCAGCTACTATCAGCATCTGGGCTGTAGATGGCTTTAGCGGGATGACACTATTTCCATTGGTGGTACTGGCTGTTTTAATGATCTCTTATTTTTCCTATCACAAATTGCACGACAATAAATAATATTTTAAAACATCAGCATTATGACCATTCTGCTTTACATCCTTTCGGCCATTGCCGGTATCATTATCCTTTTTTTATTGCTGGCGCTGGTTGTTAAAAAAGAATTTGTATTTACCAAACAGATTAGTATTAATAAACCAAAGACAGAAGTTTTTAACTACCTGAAACTGATTCGCAACCAGGAAAAATACAGTGTATGGGTAATGAAGGATCCCGATATAAAAATAACTTACACCGGTACAGACGGCACTGTTGGTTTTACTTCATCCTGGACAAGCGATGACAAAAATGTAGGTGTTGGGGCGCAGGAGATCATTAAAATAAAAGAAGGCGAAAGTATGGAAGTGGAGGTTCGGTTTAAAAAACCATTTGAAGCCACCAACTATGCGCTTACTGCTGTAACTGCCATTTCGGATACGCAAACGCAGGTAACCAATACCTTTTATGGAAAACAGAAATTTCCTATGAACGTGATGAATTTATTTATGGAAAAATTACTGGGCAAGGATATGCTGCAGAATTTAACCAATATGAAAAACAACCTGGAGAAACAATAGCATTCAATTGTAAAATCATTTTATTATGGCAATGACAAAAACAGCTGTGGCAAAAAACACTGACGAATACATCAAACAATTTCCTGCCGATGTGCGGGTGTTACTGGAGAAATTACGTGCTGCAATCAAAGCCACCGCACCAAAAGCGGAAGAAGTGATCAGTTATCAAATGCCGGCATTTAAACTCAATGGTATGCTGGTATATTTTGCAGGCTATAAAAATCATATCGGTTTTTATCCTACCGGTTCGCCTATAAAAGTATTTGAAAAAGAACTGGCGCCTTATAAATGGTCAAAAGGTGCCATACAGTTTCCGTTAGATAAACCATTGCCGTTGACATTGGTAAAAAAAATGGTGCAATTCAGGATAAAAGAAAACCTTGAAAAAGCGGAGGCAAAGCCAGCAGCCAACAAAGTAAAAAAAAAGTTAACGGATGAGGAACAGGTAAAAGCATACCTCGACAAACTGGAAGAAACTGCAAAAAATGATATAGAAACTGTAAGAAAGATCATCAAAGCTACCCACGCAAAACTGAGCGAAAGAATAAAATGGAATGCGCCAAGTTATTATTACAAGGATGAGGATATGGTAACTTTTGGCCCCTACAAAACGCATAAATTATTATTGGTAATACATCATCCTGCAGTGGTAAAAATAAAATCAGCGCTGCTGGAAGGCAATTATCCCGGCAGGAGATTAATCCATTTCAGGAATAAAGCAGCTGCTGTAAAAAATAAAAAAGAATTAACCAGGATTATTAGGGAGATCATTACCATGATCGATAAAAAATAAAATAATTACAATGGAAAAGCTGCAATTTTCAACTACGATCAATGCGCCAGGAAATAAAGTTTGGAGCACCCTTTGGGAAGACAGCAATTACAGGAACTGGACAAGTGCCTTTAGTGAAGGTTCGTATGCGGTTACCGATAACTGGAAGGAAGGGAGCAAGGTATTATTTCTTTCTCCCGGTGGCAATGGTATGGTAAGTGCTGTGGCGGTTAATAAACCCAATGAATTTATGTCTTTTAAACATTTGGGAGAAGTAAGTAACGGTGTAGAGGACACGACCAGTGAAAGAGTACAGCAATGGGCCGGGGCTACGGAAAATTATACCCTTACTGAAAAGGATGGAAAAACAATATTGACTATAGAAATGGATATCACGGAAGAGTTTAAAGAGTCTTTTGAAAAAATATGGCCTGCAGCGTTGGAAAAAGTAAAAATATTGGCTGAAAAATAAGAAAAGAATACTCATACCCCTGATAGCAAACAGTAATAATTTTTGCTATAGTAAACCCTGCCATTATACCGCCTGGTATATATTCAGGTTTAGTTTTCTATAAAATATGTAAAATAAAATACGCAAAAAATTTGCGTAACCGAATTGTTACATATATATTTGTAACCGATTGGTTACTCAATTAAAATCTAAACATGAGAAGAGACGTATTCCAGGCCATTGCGGACCCTACCCGCAGGGCAATCATCCATATGATTGCAGGGAAATCATTAAACCTGAATGCCGTGGCTGATCAATTTGATATCAGCCGGCCTGCAATATCCAAACATATTAAGATACTTACCGAATGCGGGCTTATTGTAATTAACCAACAGGGAAGGGAAAGATATTGTGAAGCAAAACTGGCCAAATTAAATGAAGTATCTCATTGGGTGGAACAATACAAACAGTTTTGGAATGCCAGGCTGGATTCACTGGAGTTATACCTGGAGGAATTACAAAAGAAAGAAAGCGCCCCGGCAAAATCAGGAAAAAACAATAAGCGAATAAAAAAATAATTTATGACAACAGATCAGGAAATAGTATCTACAAGGATCTTCAATGCCGCGAGAGCCATTGTATTTAAAGCCTGGGAAGATCCGGAAATATTACAAACCTGGTGGGGACCGGAAGGGTTCACCAATACCTTTCATGAATTTAATTTTGTGATCGGTGGCGACTGGGCATTTACGATGCACGGGCCGGACGGCACCGACTACCCGAACAAAAGTATTTTTGAGAATATTGTTGCTCCGGAGCTGATCGTATTTACACACCTGCACCCGGTACACCAGTTCAGGGTAACTGTTACACTGGATGAAGTGGGCAACACAACCAAACTTATTTTCCATATGCTGTTTGACAGTGGCGATGAGTGCTGCAGGGTAAAACCCTATGTACGTATCGCCAATGAGCAAAACTTCGACAGGCTTGAAGCAGCAATCTTAAAATTATCTACAGAAAAATAAATTTATCAATCATGTATCAAGAGAAAGTCAAAACAGATAGCAGCGATCGAGAACTGATCATTACCCGCCTGCTGCATGCGCCAAGGGAATTGGTTTGGGAAGTATGGACCAACCCGGATCATATAAAAAACTGGTGGGGGCCAGACGGTTTCACCAACTCTATTTCTATCATGGAGGTAAAAGCCGGTGGTGTATGGGACCTGGTTATGCATGGGCCGGATGGCACTGATTATAAAAACAAAAGTATTTTTAAAGAAATTGTAAAGCCTGAAAAAATAGTATACGAACATATTACTGCGCCTAAATTTCTAACCACCATAACTTTTGAAGCGCAGGGCGATACGACTTTCCTTACATGGCATATGCTTTTTGAAAGTCACGAGCAGTTTGTACAGGTGGTAAAAACATTTAAAGCGGACGAAGGATTAAAACAAAACGTAAACAAGCTGGAAAATTATCTTGCAGCACAAATTCAACACTAAATATTTTTTATGTCGGCTACAACAATAATTAAAGGCAAAGAACTTATCGTATCACGCCTGTTGAACGCCCCGGTAAAACTGGTTTGGGAGGTATGGACAAAACCGGAACATATCGTTAACTGGTGGGGGCCAGTCGGTTTTATCACTACTGATAAAGGCATGGATGTACAAGCCGGTGGCAAATGGAATTTTATGATGCATGGTCCTGATGGAACGGATTACCCCAACCGGATCGTTTTTATAGAAGTCATACCTTATGAAAAATTAGTGTACAAACATTCCGGTGATGCGGATACCGAACCGGTGAATTTTCATGTAACGGTAACTTTTGAAGCAGTGAACAATAAAACAAGCCTTACCATGCATTCCATTTTTTCTTCTGCTGAAGAACTGGAAAGGCTGAACAGGGAATATGGTGCCATTGAAGGAGCAAAAGATACCATCAATCGTTTGTTTGATTATGTAATTGCAATGCAACAAAAATTATCTCATCAATAAAAAAAATTATGAATACTGCAGCACCAATAGTTATAGAGCGTATTTACAACGCAACAATTGAAAAAGTATGGAATGCCCTTACTGTAAATGAACAAATGAAAAAATGGTATTTTGACATTGCTGATTTTAAACCTGAACCGGGTTTTGAATTTCAATTCACCGGCGAAGGTAAGGATGGAGAAAAATATGTACACCTTTGTAAAATAACAGAAGTGATACCTTATAAAAAGTTAACCTATAGCTGGCGTTACCAGGGTTTTGAAGGCAATTCCTTTGTTACGTTTGAACTATCTTCCGAAGGTGAAAAAACAATACTTCAATTAACCCATACCGGGTTAGAAACTTTCCCGGCAGCCAGCAACAACGCTTTTGCAAAAGAAAATTTTGCAGAAGGATGGAATTATATCACCGGCACATCTTTAAAACAATTTGTAGAAAATTAAAATCATACATCATGTCAAGAGTAACCACCTATTTAAATTTTGGCGGCAACACCGAAGAAGCATTTAATTTTTATAAATCCGTATTTGGTACCGAATTCGGCGGTATGGGTATTTCCCGTTTTGGAGATATCCCGGCAATGGAAGGTATGCCCCCAATGAGCGAAGCCGATAAAAAAATGATCATGCATATTGAATTGCCGATATTGGGAGGTCATTCGCTGATGGCTACCGATGCGCCGGAATCAATGGGTTTTAAAATGAATTTCGGCAATAACGTGTACATCAACCTGGAGCCGGATACAAGGGCCGAAACCAAAAAACTATTTGATGCGTTGGCTGCAGGGGGAAAAATCACCTCCCCATTGAAAGATGAATTCTGGGGATCTTACTTCGGTACCTGTACCGATAAATTTGGCGTGCAGTGGATGTTTAACTGTGCTGAAAAAAAATAAGACAATAGTACAATTGCTAAAAAATTCCGTAACTATCTACGGAATTTTTTATTGCTGATCTTCGTATACCTGTGCCAGTTTGGTAGCATCTGCAATTTCAATTTTCTTTTCTGCAAAGCGGAGAATACCTTCCGCAGCAAGTTCATTCATCATTTTAAACAGGGTTTCGTAAGTGGTGCCGGTATAAGAAGCCAGGTCCTGGCGCGACAACACTATATTTAAATACCCATTGTCATCTATACCAAATCTTTCCTTTAGTGATACCAGTGCATAAGCAATACGTCCCTTGGTACTCATATGAGCCAGGTTACGCATTCTTTTTTCCGACTCTTTTAATTCGGCGGCAAAAAACATCATCAGCTCATAGAGATATGCTGTATTCACTTTTAAAGTAGCTGTAAAAAATTCCATATCCACAAAGCACACTTCGGTGCTGGTTAGTGCCGTGCCCGAAACAGGATAGATCGTATCACTACCCAGGCCACGGTGGCCAACAATGGCGCCCTGTTTTGCAAAACGCAGGATCATTTCCTTCTCATCATCCCAGCGTTTGTGCACTTTCACCAAACCCGAGTGAATAAAAAACATGCCTTTCACCTCATCCCCTTCTTTAAATAACTGCTCTCCCTTCTTTAACTGGTACACTTTCCGGTTGGCATCAATTGCCGGTAACCACTCTTTGCTACAGGATAAACAAAGTGTACAGCTCTTTAAATCACATTTATATTTTTTTAATATCATTTTATTTATTTTAATTCTAAAGCGCCAAATTTATAATAAATTAATTGTAGTCAATATTTTATGGCAGAAATTCAGTCAATTTTATCATATATTATGATTAATGCTATGTTTATAAGTTCAAGCAAATATATTTGTTTTTTGATTTTTTATCCTTATTTTTATGATATAAAATATATTTGAATCTTTATTTATCCCAAGAATACGCTACAAAAGATTAGATATATTTTTTTTACATACGATTGTTTGCTGCAAATCTTTTTCTTTTAAAAATTGCAGCAATGAATATTATAATTATCGGCAATGGAATGGTAGGTTATAAGTTTTGCGAAAAACTACTAGCCAAAACCAGCCCCTCCCAGTTTTCCATCACTGTATTTGGTGAAGAAATCAGGCCCGCTTACGACCGGGTTCATTTAAGTGAGTACTTTGCCGGTAAATCTGCAGAAGACCTTACAATGGCGCCAGCCAGCTGGTATGCCGATAATAATATTACCCTTCATTTGGGAGATCCCATTGCCCAGATCAACAGGGCAGCCAAAACCGTAGACTCTCACAAAGGCCTTACGCTTTCTTACGATATTCTGGTACTGGCAACAGGTTCAGCCGCATTTGTTCCCCCGATTCCCGGTACAGAAAAAAATGGTGTATTTATTTACCGCACCATCGAAGACCTTGAATTGATGACCACCTGGGCAAAACGGGCTAAGAAAGGTGCCGTTATCGGGGGCGGGCTTTTAGGTCTGGAAGCTGCCAAAGCAATGATTGACCTGGGTGTTACCGATACTTCTGTAATTGAATTCGCCCCAAGGCTGATGCCCCGACAGATCGATGATGCCGGAAGTCATTTGCTGCAATCCAAACTGGAAAGCCTGGGATTGAAGATATTAACCAATACCAATACTTCCCAGATCTTAGGCGATGATCATATTACAGGAATGCAGTTTGCCAATGATAGCAAGATCGAGGTAGACATGCTGGTAATATCTGCGGGTATCAAACCCCGTGATGAACTGGCAAAATTATCCGGATTGCAGGTGGGCACCAGGGGTGGTATTGTTGTGAACGACAGAATGCAAACCACGGATGAAAATATTTACGCCATTGGTGAATGCGCTTTATTTGAAGGCATGATCTACGGATTGGTAGCACCAGGTTATGAAATGGCTGATGTGGTAGCAACAAATTTAACCAATGGTGATAAGCACTTTGCTCCCTATGATATGAGCACCAAACTAAAACTGATTGGTGTTGATGTGGCCAGCTTTGGTGATCCTTTTATAACCGGCAACGGTATTACATCCATTGCCATTAATGATGCCAATAAGGGAATTTACAAACGCATTAATATAAGCGCCGATGGTAAAACTTTATTGGGCGGTATTTTAGTGGGCGATGCAGAACAATATAATATGTTACTGCAAACAGTAAAGAATAAAGTAGTACTGCCTCCCAATCCCGAAGATGTTATTCTCGGTAGCCGTGGTGGCGAAGAAGCTGCAGGTGTAGGTGTTACCAGTTTGCCCGACGACGCATTGATATGTAGTTGCGAGGCAATAACCAAGGGAATGATCTGCAGCAATGTAGAAGCCGGTTGTGAAACAGTTGATTCAATAAAAAAATGTACCAAAGCGGGTACAGGTTGTGGTGGTTGTGTTCCCATGATCAAAGACCTGGTAGCACATACGCTGAAAGCACAGGGAAAAATTGTGCGTAATGTATTATGCGAACATTTTAATTACAGCAGGCAGGAATTATTTGACCTGGTGAAAATAAATAAATTAAAGACTTACGATGATGTACTGAATATGTTTGGCAAAGGAGATGGTTGCGAATTATGCAAACCTCCTGTTGCTTCTATCCTGGCCAGTTTATGGAATGAAATTATTTTAAAGAAAGGTAATGATACCGCACAGGACAGCAACGATCGCTTTTTAGCCAATATTCAAAAAGGTGGTACGTATTCCGTTGTACCGCGTATTCCCGGTGGAGAGATTACCCCTGATAAATTAATCGTGATTGGCCAGGTAGCTAAAAAATATAACCTCTATACAAAAATTACAGGCGGACAACGTATTGACCTGTTCGGTGCACATTTAAGCGATTTACCGAATATCTGGGAAGAACTGATTGCCGCTGGTTTCGAAAGCGGGCATGCGTATGGAAAAAGCTTGCGCACTGTAAAAAGTTGCGTGGGTAGTACCTGGTGTCGTTTTGGGCTACACGACAGCGTTAGTTTTGCCATTAAAGTGGAAGAAAGATACCGCGGACTGCGTTCACCGCACAAATTAAAAGGCGGTGTAAGCGGCTGCATCAGGGAATGCGCCGAAGCACAGAGTAAGGACTTTGGTATTATCGCTACCGAAAAAGGCTGGAACCTGTACGTATGTGGTAATGGAGGCAGTAAACCACAACATGCATTATTACTGGCCAGTGATATTGACGAAACTACCTGTATCAAATACCTGGATCGCTTTTTAATGTTTTATGTAAAGACTGCCGATCCATTAACCCGTACAGCCACCTGGTTAAATAAAATGGAAGGTGGGATCGCTTATTTAAAAACAGTAGTAATTGATGATGCGCTGGGGTTGAATACACAATGGGAAGCCGATATGGAAAATCATGTAAACACTTATGAATGCGAATGGAAGGCAGCTATTGAAACACCGGAGTTACGTAAAAGATTCAGCCATTTTGTAAATGCTCCTGAAGAAAAAGATCCTTCAGTAAAATTTGATAGCATGAGGGAACAGGTAAAAGCAAAAGACTGGAAATAGCTGGTTTAGAAAGTTTAGACGGTTTAGGGGTTTAGATAATACCCGACCAAACTGCTAAACCGTCTAAACCTTAAACTCCTAAACCTTCTAAACACTAAACTTCTAAACGTAATAAAATGATAGCAGAAGCAACATCAACTCTTTGGTTTTTTGCATGTCACGTAAATGATGTGCCGCTTAACGGTGGCGTATGTGTTAAATATGCCGACGAACAAATTGCCTTGTTTCATTTCAGCAGGCGCAATGAATGGTATGCTACACAAAATGAATGTCCGCACCGCAAACAAATGGCCTTAAGCCGTGGCATGATTGGTACACAATCAGAAGAACCCAAAGTGGCCTGTCCTTTTCACAAAAAAACTTTCTCTTTAAAAACAGGTGAATGCCTTAGTGGTGATGAATGTTCCATTAAAACTTATCCTGTAAAAGTAGAAGATGGAAAAGTATTTATAGGAATAGAATAATATTTTCCCCCACGGGAGTAAACTTATATGCTATATGAATCATGCCTTAAACACTATTGTTAACCTTAAACAGCAACTATGGTAAAATTAAAAACAACACTGTAACGGCAAAAAAAATGGCCCGGCAGAATTGCGCTCTAACCGGGCCTGAGTTTCGATCTCAAATTGCAAACAATTTAAAACCAAAACAAAATTATGAATAAAATCTTTAAAAAATCAGTAATACGATTTTGTATAGTGCTTTGCTTTTGTAATGCCCTTGTTGCAAAAGCACAGTTTACTTTAACCGGTCAGCTTCGCACCCGTACAGAAGTACGTAATGGCTTAGGCAATCTTGTATTAAAAGGATCAAAGGCAGCAGCTTTTACATCGCAGCGTACACGATTGATCTTTGGCTATAAGTGGGACAGGTTAACTTTTGGTGTAAGTGTACAGGATGTAAGGGTTTGGGGGCAGGATGCATCAAGTATTTCCAATGCAGATGGTAATAAATTTATGCTTCACGAAGGCTGGGCTGACCTTACCTTATTTAATAAAGCCGATACAACCATTAAAGCAAAAGGCTTAGACCTGATGAGTATAAAGATCGGGCGCCAGGAATTGATTTATGATGATGTAAGATTAATAGGAAACCTGGATTGGCTACAACAAGGACGCAGACACGATATGGCTTTATTAAAAACAGTACATAAAGGATGGCAGGTTGACATAGGCTATGCTTTTAACCAGAATGCCGATGCATTTGGTGTTACAGGTACCGGTTATGTGCCCAGCAATGTGGCGCCCTATGTAAAAAATTCACTGGGCGTATTGGTTCCAACGCCAGCAGGCATCTTGCCCATGGCAGCTGCCGGCAATGCAGGCAATAACAGCGCAAAAACAGGAACACCCGTTTGGATAAACCCTCCAACCACCAATGGCGGCAACCAGGATTATAAATCATTTACCAGTGTATACATCAGTAAAAAATTCAACCAGACAAAATTTTCAGCTTTATTCTTCAATGACAATTTCGGTAAATACAAAATAGATTCAGTAGGCACTGCGGCAGCCGGCTATGTTTTTGGCAGAAGGTTTGTTACGGCAGGTACAGCAGATTCTTTTGATTACTCCGGTTCAAACAGCCGCTATACCTATGGCTTAATGATCAACCGTACTATGGGTAATGCATCAGGTTTTGGCAAAATCGCCATACAGGCTGCCTACTATGCACAAAGCGGTAAAAACAGGGACGGTGTAAAAATGAAATCGGCTTATCATTATACAATAGCTGCCACTTATCAAAAAGGTAAATTAAGTGTTACACCTGGCTATGATGTATTGAGTGGTAACGATGCTACAACAGTGGAAGATGAAAAATTTGACCCATTGTATGGTACTCCTCATAAACATTGGGGATATATGGATTTCTTTTATGTAGGCACAGGTTCCCCTGCAGGAGGATTAAGAAATCCTTACCTGAAATTTAAATACAGCGGCAATTTATTAACTGCAGGTGTGGATTATCATTTCTTTTCATTAGATAAGGATATGAAGAAAGCAGATGGCTCTTATGTAGATAAAAAATTAGGTAGCGAAATTGATTTTGTATTGAACTACAACATGAACAAGTTTACCAATATTGAATTGGGATACTCTTTCATGAATGCAAAAAGCAGTATGACATTTGCCAAAGCACAAGCTACTACTGACGCGGCTGCCGGCGCCTATAGAACAACAGGTACCTGGTTTTATGCCATGCTTCGTTTTACACCTGATTTCTTTTATGCAAAACCTGTAGCTATCAAACAACCATGAACTGCAGGCAGTTTACAATGAAATGACTATCCTTTATCATTTAAAATTTACAACATGAGATCTATCATATATAAATCATTAGTTTTTTTAACGCTTTCTTTGTTACTGTCAGGTGTAATGTCATTTAAAATGCATACTCCGGCCAGGAAAATAAAATTGGGTTTTATTCCGCTAACCGATTGCGCGCCTTTGATCGTTGCAAAAGAATTAGGCCTCTTTGCCAAATACGGGGTAGATGTGGAGTTGGAAAAGGAAGCCTCATGGGCCGTGGTAAGAGACAAGATCCTGAATGGTGAAATTGATGGCGCACATTGTTTATTCTCTATGCCGTTTTCGGTATACACCGGCGTAGGTGGTGTAGCAGGAAAAGAAATGAAAATTGCCATGGTATTGAATAATAATGGCCAGGCTATTACATTATCAAAAGATTTTTGCGGCCTGGTAGGTTTCAAAGAAGTGAATAAAGCAGCGGCGGCTGTAAAAAATGTACAGGGGCATAAGGAAGTTACTTTTGCAATGACCTTTCCGGGAGGCACACACGATATCTGGTTACGCAACTGGATGGCCGCTGCAGGCATCAATCAAAAATCAGTGGGCATTATTACCATTCCCCCACCACAAATGGTAGCCAACATGCGGGTGGATAATATGGAAGGTTTTTGCGTAGGCGAACCATGGAATGGTGTTGCCGCTGCACAAAATGTTGGCTTCACCCATATCGCTTCGCAGGATATCTGGAAAGACCATCCTGAAAAAGCATTAGTGGTTAACGCCGCATTTGCTGCTACCAACAGGGAAGACCTCAAAAAAGTAATGAAGGCATTAATTGAAGCCTGCAAATGGCTGGATGCTGCAGGCAACCGCTCCAAAGCCGCTTCATGGCTTACCAAACCCAATTATGTAAATGCACCACTGCAGGTAATTGAAGCAAGATTAAAAGGTTCTTATGACCTGGGCTGCGAACTGGGTGTACAAAAATATAAAGATGATTACATGACATTTTATAATAACGGTATCGTAAACACGCCGAAAAAATCTCATGCTATCTGGTTTATGGCGCAGTATGTACGGTTTGGATATTTAAAAGCAGATCCTTCCTATAAAGCTATTGCAGATAAATTGATACTATCTGATGTATTTGCAGAAGTAGCTAAAGAAATGGCAGTACCGGTTCAACCGGATATGCAGGCTTTTAAAACCACTTACGATGTGCAGTTTGATCCCAACAATCCGGCTGCCTATTTAAAAACAACAAAAAAATAAATTGAATGATCAATGCCGGATGGTCAATACTTAATAGTTTTTCCACTCTCAATTCATTACTCATCATTCACAAAAATAAATAACATGAAAAATATTTTTTCCATAAAAACTTTACTCTCGGTAGTATACTTTGCCGTTGGTATTGTATTGGTTGGTGCTATATGGGAATTAATTGCAAAATATACAAAGAATGAGATCCCCGATCCAAAAACCACCTGGACAACTTTTAAAGAAGTGATACAAAATCCTATGCAGGACGATCCTGATGTAAAAGGGATCGGTACCAAATTATTAAGTTCTTTAAAAAGAGTAGCGATTGGTTTTGGTTTAGGAAGTTTGATCGCTATTCCACTGGGTGTTATCATGGGCTCAAGCAAAACGGTGATGTCCATTTTCAATCCCATTGTTCAGATCTTACGCCCTGTATCTCCACTTGCCTGGTTTCCATTGGGCCTTGCTATTTTTAAAGATTCTCCTGCTGCCAGTATATTTATGATATTCATTTGTTCCTTGTGGCCAACAGTTATCAATACGGCATTTGGTGTATCTGCTATTCCGCAGGATCATAAAAACGTTGGTAAAGCCTTTGGTTTTTCAAAATGGAAATACCTTACAAAAATAATGTTGCCTTTTTCACTTCCGCATATATTAACCGGGCTACGCCTTGCCGTTGGTATTGCCTGGATGGTAATTGTAGCAGGCGAGATGTTATCCGGCGGTATTGGCCTTGGCTATTTTGTTTGGGAAGAAGGCTTTAACGGCGGCAGCGTGGCAAAAATAATTGTTGCCATCATTATTATCGGTATAGTGGGATTGATACTGGATAAATTTTTTATGATGCTGCAAAAAAAATTCAGCTACGCTGTTTAAGTCGTAAAAAACACAGTATTTAATTTATACAATTATGAATAAAAAAAACATACTGACAGCGTTACTGGTAGCAATAGTAATTGGCAGTTTATTGAATGTAATAAACAGCTATGAAGTTTTTATTGAAGGTAAATTCTCTATTAAAAACATCACTAAAATTATGCTTACTTATATCACACCGTTTTGTGTTTCATTATACTCTTCAGTAAAAGCAGTCAAACAAAAAAATATCGGCAGTAATTAATACAGGCGACATAAAAATAACGATGAAATATTTTTAAAATTTTAATTCCCCAACATGGCAACAGTAACAGAAATGGAAATCCCGGTTTCCGAAATAAAAAAAGAAAAGATAACAAGGGCTGACAACAGCATTGAAATAAAGAACATTACCGTAAGTTTTAAGACACCCAAAGGAATATATACCGCCGTTAACGATATCTCTCTAAATATAAAAAAAGGAGAGATCGTAACCTTGATCGGCCATTCGGGTTGCGGCAAATCTACATTGATGGGTACTATCAGCGGTATGGTTAAGCCAACCAGCGGTACTGTGATCGCAAATGCTGCCGAAGTAACTAAGCCGGGCACAGACAGGGGGATCGTCTTTCAGAATTATTCTTTATTGCCATGGCTTACCGTGTATAGAAATATTTATGAAGCAGTTGACTCCGCTATTAAAACTAAAACCAGCAAAGAAAAAAAAGAACTGGTAGAAAAGAATTTAAAGATGGTGAATCTTTGGGAACATAAAGATAAATTACCCGGCCAGTTATCAGGAGGCATGAAACAACGTGTAGCCATAGCAAGGGCATTTGCCATCAATCCTTCTATTTTATTATTGGATGAACCTTTTGGTGCCCTGGATGCACTCACCAAAAGCACCATGCATGTAGAGTTGCTAAAACTCTGGAATCTCGATAACAGGTCAAAAACAATTGTAATGGTAACACACGATATTGAAGAAGCCATCTTTTTAAGTGATAAAGTGGTAGTGATGAATAACGGACCTGCAGCTACTATAAAAGAAATAGTGGATATCCATCTTCCAAGACCAAGAAATAAAAAAGATATTGTTCATGACCCGGAATACATACGTATACACGATAAATTACTGAACCTGTTGATAGATAAATTTTCCATTGATGATATTCCAACAGCCTGATATTTTTAATCATTCTTAACTACAAATCATTTCGATGCTCATTACAAACAATCAACCACTTGCCAAACTGAATATCTTTTCTTTAAAAGGTGTACAGATGAAGACCTTTCATATTACCTGGTTCACTTTTTTCTGTTGCTTTTTTGCCTGGTTTGGTATGGCACCATTAATGAAAGTAGCCAAAGAGCAATTGCACCTGACCAAAGACCAGATCGGTAATATCCAGATCGCTTCTGTTTCAGCAACTATTGTTGCCCGTTTATTGATTGGCCGGCTGGTAGATAAATACGGTCCAAGATTAGTATATACCTGGTTGTTGGCGATATGTGCCATACCGGTTTTATTGATCGGCACCAGCCAGTCTTACATGTCTTTCTTATTATTTCGTTTATCTATTGGTGTTATTGGCGCCTCTTTCGTTATTACCCAGTTTCATACTTCGGTAATGTTTGCACCCAATATTAAAGGTACGGCCAATGCTACCGCCGGCGGTTTTGGAAATGCAGGTGGCGGTGCAGCCAATTTCTTTATGCCGATGATCGCATCCGGGTTTGTTGGTTTGGGCTTTTGTACTAAAGAAGACAGCTGGAGATATGCCATGATAGTACCAGGTATTCTATTATTGGTTTGTGCTTACCTCTATTACCGTTATACTAAAGACATGCCTGCCGGCGATTACAAAGAGATTGGTTATACCACTGATGCAAAGAAAAATACTTTTTTAATTGCCATTAAAGATTATCGCACCTGGATATTAACCATTGCCTATGCCGCCTGCTTTGGTGTCGAAATTACTGTTGACAATTTTGCACCGATATTTTTCATGGATTCTTTTGGTGCAACATTAGCTGTAGCCGGAATGGCCGCAGGTATTTTTGGCTGGATCAATATTTTTGCCCGCCCGATGGGTGGTATTGTTGCCGACAAAATTGGTAAGACATGGGGATTTGACGGCAAGTCGATGTTGCTCGCTATATTATTATTACTGGAAGGAATCGGCTTGATATGGTTTGCGAAATCGGGTAACATCGGAATGGCCATTTTTATGATGTTTTTCTTTGGTCTTAGTCTTAAAATGGCCAACGGTGCTACTTATAGCCTGGTACCTTTTATCAGTCCCGTTGCAGTAGGTAGTGTAGCCGGCATTGTTGGTGCAGGCGGCAATATCGGTGCTATGCTGATTGCCTTTATGTTTAAAGCAAAAGCCACTCATGCTACCAAAGTAGTTATTGAAAACGGCGTAAGCAAAACGAAAGACCTCATCGATTACACTGCAGCATTTACACTATTAGGCTATATCATTTTAGGGATAGGCGTAGCAGTATTCATTTTCCGTACGGTTACTGCGCAAAAGAAAGATGATGTAAAAAATCTAACCGCAGCACCGGCATTGACTTAAAATCATTTCAGCTAATTGGATACCCAAAAAAATATATCGTCCATACAATCAACAGCAGGTAATACCACTACCTGCTGCTACTGTGGTGTAGGTTGCGGTATTACCGTAACCAAAGATAGTCATAACAGGATCACGGTTGAAGGAGATACTCATCATCCTGTAAACAAGGGCATGTTGTGTAGCAAGGGCATGAACTTACACCATACCGTAAACGATAAATCAGACCGCCTGCTCTACCCCGAAATGCGGTATAATAAAAACATGCCGCTGCAAAGAGTGAGTTGGGATGCCGCACTGGAAAGAACAGCTGCCGTTTTTAAAACTTTTATAGATAAATACGGACCGGATAGTGTAGCGTTTTATGCCAGTGGCCAATGCTTAACCGAAGAATATTATGTTGTTAATAAACTGATCAAAGGATTTATCGGCAGTAATAATATTGATACCAACAGCCGTTTGTGCATGAGCAGTGCAGTAGTAGGATATAAAATGAGTTTAGGTGAAGACAGCGTGCCCATCAGTTACGACGACCTGGAATTATGTGATGTAATCTTTGTTGCAGGCGCCAATCCCGCATGGTGCCATCCTATTTTATGGAGACGCGTTGAAGCTGCCAGGGAAAAAAATCCTGATCTAAAAATTATTGTAAGCGACCCCCGCAAAACACAAACCTGTTCTTTAGCTAATGTACACCTGCAATTAAACCCGGGTACAGATATCACTTTACACCATGCTATCGGCAGGTGTTTGATTGAAGATGGGAAAATTGATTTTGATTTTATCAACGACAGTACCAATGGTTTCGCCAAATACAGGGAAACTGTTTTTGAAAAACCCATTGCAGAAGCGGCGGCCGTTTGTGGCGTGAGTGAAAACGATATTCGTTTAACCGCTTTATATATTGGCAATGCCAAAGCTTTTATTACTATGTGGACGATGGGATTGAATCAAAGCGTAGTAGGCACCAATAAAAATTTATCGCTCATCAATCTTAATTTAATCACCGGGCAAATTGGCAAGCCTGGCGCAGGTCCGTTTTCTCTTACCGGTCAGCCCAATGCCATGGGCGGCCGCGAAGTGGGTGGATTAAGTAATCTATTGCCTGCGCACCGTGACCTGTTGAAAGAAAATGACCGCAATGAAGTAGAAAAATTCTGGCAGATCCCTTTGGGGACCATCAATGCAAAACCCGGGCTAACCGCCACCGAAATGTTTGATGCATTAAATGACGGTAAACTTAAAGCCATCTGGATATTATGCACCAATCCATTGATCAGTCTTCCGGATGTGCGCATGGCTGAAGCAGGATTAAAGAAAGCAAAATTTGTAGTGGTGCAGGATGTGAGTAATAAAGTAGAAACATTGCAATATGCAGATGTAGTATTACCCGCAGCAGCCTGGACGGAAAAAGAAGGTACCATGACCAATGCAGGCCGGTACATTTCCTATCTCAATAAAATTACGGACGCCCCCGGCGAAGCGCTGGCTGATGCTGAGATCATCTGCCGCTTCGCAAATAAAATGGGCTACAATGGTTTTGATTATAAAAATTTTTCGGAAATATATGCGGAGCATGCGGCATTAACTCAAGGTACCAATATCGATATCAGTAGCTTGAGTTATACAATCCTAAAAGAAAAAAGAGCGGTGCAATGGCCTTATAAAAAAGCAGAAAGCACGCAGCTCAAAGCTGAAAGCCAGGAGCAATATTATGGTACAGCAAGATTGTTCACTGACCATAAATTTTTCACTCCCGATAAAAAAGCCAATATTCAATCCTTTAGTGATGAAAATAATTCGGAGCCATTAACCCCGGAGCATCCACTGATACTCACTACCGGGCGTATACGGGATCAATGGCATACGATGAGCAAAACGGGAAAAGTAAATAAACTCAACCAGCACATCAGTGAATCTTACCTGGAAATTAATCCTGCAGATGCAGTTAAAAGAAAAATTAAAGACAATGATGTCATCGAAATTTTTAACGGTCGCGGTAATGTAAGGGTAAAGGCAAAATTTTCTGATGACATAAAACCCGGTGTGGTTTTTATGCCGATGCACTGGGGCAAGATCTTAAAGAGCGATCTTAACCGAGCCAATAATCTAACCAATAATTTAGTAGATCCGAAAAGTAAAGAGCCCGATTTTAAATTCAGTGCAGTACAGGTACAGTTGTATAAAAAAGCCAGGCAAAAAATAATTGTTGTGGGTGCCGGTGCAGGAGCCTGTGGTTTTGTAAAAAGTTACCGTACTTTAAATACAGCAGATGAGATTGTAGTATTCAGCAAAGAAGATTTTCCCTTTTATAACAGGGTACTCCTGCCCGATTATATCAGCGGCGTATTGCCCTGGCATAATTTGATCAAGATGAGTGATGATGAAGAGATCGATCATCGGATCACCTTACATCGCGGCGTAAGCATTGAGCAAATTGACAAAGCGACTAAAACAGTTACCGATAGCAATGGCAACAGCCATCAATACGATGTATTACTACTTGCAACCGGCAGCCGTGCTTTTATGCTAAAGGACATTCCATCACTCAATGGTATATTCACCATGCGCAGCCGTACTGATGCTGATGACTTTAAAAATTATGTACATGCAGCTAACGGCAGGGTGATCATCGTGGGTGGCGGATTATTGGGTATTGAGTTAGCGGCATCATTAACCGAAGTGGGTGTAAAAGTTACGATCATTCAGCGTATATCAAGATTAATGGACAGGCAACTGGATCCGTTAGGTAGTCAATTGCTGCATGAAGAACTCACGAGCAAGGGAATCGAGATCTTTTACAATGATGAGATCGATCGTTTTCTAGGTGAAAAAAATATTTCCGGTGTAAGATTAAAAAGTGGTTTACAGATCGACTGCCAGGCATTGGTGATCGCCATCGGCACTATTCCCAATATTGAAGTAGCCAGGGCTGCAGGCATTGATTGCAAAAGAGGCGTTGTAGTGGATGAATATTTACGCACCAATGAAAAAGATATTTTTGCCATTGGTGAAATCGCAGAGTTCAAAGGATTTTTGTATGGCATCACCGCAGCAGCAGAACAGCAGGCTGAAATTGTGGCTCGCTTTTTATGCGGCGATATTGCCAAATATTATAGTGGCAGTTTATTGATGAACATTTTAAAAATGCATGGTACAGATCTATGTTCATTAGGACTTGCGGAAATTCCAAACGACGATCCTACATATGAAGAAATTGTTTTTATAGATAAAACAAAACGGTATTATAAAAAATGTATTGTACATAACGATAAACTGGTAGGTGCTATTTTGATCGGCGACAAATCTGAATTTTTAGAGTACCGCAACCTGATAGAAAATAAAATGGAGCTGAGTGAAAAGCGTCTACAATTATTACGTAGCGGTAAAACAGTTGAACCTGTAATCGGTAAACTGGTGTGCAGTTGTAATAATGTAGGCGAAGGCAATATTCAAAATAAGATCAATGATGGTTGTAAAGACCATTTACAATTATGCCAGCTTACCGGCGCAGGAATGGGTTGTGGTAGTTGCAGGCCCGAAGTAAAAGCGATACTGGACGCATCTATAAATGTTATCAAAAAAGAAGAGGCCGTTTTAGTAACTTAGTTTTTTTTAATTACACGAATTGATCGAATTACACAAATTAAGTACATCTGTAAACAGCCGGTTAAATATGAATGAGCAGGTAACCATAAAAAGAACAACTTCAAATGATAAAAATTTTCAGTGGCTCATTCAGCAACTGGATAAAGAATTGTGGGAAGAATTAAATGAAGACCAGGTCACTTATGACCAATTTAATAAAGTACCTGATTTAGATACTGTAATAGTGATATATGTAAATGAACAACCGGCAGCATGTGGCTGCTTTAAAAAATATAATACGAATACAGTTGAAATGAAAAGAATGTTCGTTGTAAAAGAGCATCGCGGCAAGGGACTTTCAAAAATGATCTTAAATGAACTGGAAACCTGGGCAGCAGCAGCAGGTTTTACATATGCACTCCTGGAAACCAGTGTGCATTTTATTCCCGCTACTACTTTGTATAAACAATCAGGTTATCATATCATACCTAATTATGATCAGTACAAGGGACTTGCAGAAAGTGTTTGCATGAAAAAGGAATTGAATGCTTCGGAATTCAGGGGATTAGAGCAAATTGAATACTTTGATTTTGAAGAAGATTTTATTGAGGAAAATGTACGGTGCATTCCAATGACCGTTCGTTTTAAAATGGATGCTGCCGGTATTAAATTAAAACTGGCCGAGTGGAGTAAATTTAAAAAAGAAGAACGGATACAGCTGGCACTGTTACCTGCTGGCACAAACGAAGAAGCAAGCATTTACAATAATTACCTGGCCGCTTTAATTGAAAAACGTACAGGCAATGAGCCCACAGTTTTAACTATTAATAACAGTCCTGAATGGGCAGACTTACAAAATGTACCGGTAATGCTGCAGAAAAAAGCGAATGAATTTGATTTACAGATTACAAAAGAGAAATGGGGAAACCTTAGCAACCTGCAACGTTTTGCTTTACTAAAATTATGCAGACCAGGTCATGAAAATAAAAATTTTCCAAAAGCCATTAAAGAATTTAATTTATTGTAACACATGACAAACACGTTATCGATCAGTTTTCGTGGTGGCATCATCTCTCCCGGTGACCTATACAATATATTGGTAGCGGCTACAAAAGCCAAAGTACAGTTTGTACGTTTTGGTTTGCGCCAGCAATTATTGATCGATACGGATGCTTATAACAGTGCTTACCTGCAGGAAGAATTGAATAAATTACAGATCGATCACGAAGTGGATGCGGCAGTTTTTCCCAATATCATCAGCTCTTATCCTGCAGAAGAAGTTTTTATCCGCAATACCTGGCTCAGCGAAGGCGTTTATAAAGACATTTTAGATGCTATTGATTTCAAACCTTCTGTAAAAATAAATATCTGCGACTGCAACCAGAGTTTTACCCCGATGCTTACCGGTAATATCAACTGGATCGCATCAGCTACAGCAGAACATTACTGGCACCTGGTGATACGTTTTCCTAAAACCAATATCATTTACGAATGGGACCAGTTGAGTTATACCAATAATATTGCTGCCATAACCAAGTCTATTGAAGCCATTATTAAAAACAATCCTGAAAAATTCATTGATAATACTGAGGCAAAGGGAGAAACGTTGTTTGCATTATTGCCTACTGAAAACCTGATCATCAAATCGGCTGAAAAACCGGCAGCTCTACCCCAATTCAATTTACCTTATTATGAAGGCCTTAACCGCTACAACAATAAATACTGGCTGGGTATTTACAGGCGGGATGAATTATTCAGCGTAGACTTCTTGAAAAAATTATGCCTGCTTTGCCTGGATACAAAACTGGGACAGCTATGTTGTACTTCGTGGAAAACAATTATTGTAAAAGGCATTGAAGAAAAAGATAAATCTAAATGGAATGTATTACTGGAAGAATACAAAATAAATATGCGGCATGCCGCCAATGAACTGAACTTCCAGGTAGAGGATAATTGCGGCGAAGGACTGGCTTTAAAGAATTACCTGGTCACTCATTTAAGTATTGATGATACCCGAACTTTTGGTATTTGCATTGGTATTAAAACACGAAAAAAAAGTGAAGTCTTCAGCAGCATATTAATCAGGAGAAGGTATTTGATTAATTTTTGGGGCATCAAACTATTCAGTGTATACGATATTTTATGTGCAAAGGATTTTAATCCTAACGAGCGTACCGGTGAAATTTTCAGCAGTGGTAACCCGAAATTGTTATTACCGGAACAGTTACGGAGAGCTGTGTTGAATTTTTATCAATACAGGGCCAATATCAATAAAGCTTCCGATGTACAGGATATTGCAAAAAATAAACCCGCAGAAAAAAAGAAAGAAGAATTTTTACAACAATGTCCGGATTGTTTTACAGTGTATGATGCGCAATATGGCGATCCTGAAAATAATATTGCAGCAGGCACTTCATTTGCCAACCTGCCTGGCGATTATTGTTGTCCCGTGTGCGAAAACGGGAAAAAGAATTTTATAAAAATAGACAAAAGACAATTGCAATTAAAGTCCGTTTAATTCGGCATGGGCATTAAAATTGCGAAAAGATATTTTTTGTGATTCATGTACGGCTATTTCACAAACGATCAGTTGGCTAAGCACAAATTTCATACTGTGCCGTAACAGTTTATCCTGTTGTTGTAAAGCAATGATCTTTTGCAAAGCGATGGCGGTATAAATGCCGCATAAAGGTTCAGGCTCTTTATTATTGGAAAAAATATACACATCATATTTTTTGCTTTGCTGGTATAAAGCATATAGTTCTTTGAGTAAGTTGGTATCCATCAATGGCAGGTCGCAGGCCAATAAAAAAAGATCTTTACCGGGGTTTTGCAAATGGGCAGATAATACACCCAGTAACGGACCTCTAATATCGGTAGCTGCATTATCAACGATCAGTAATTCCTGTGGAAACACTTTTGCATATTCTTCCTGCTGCTGCCTGTTCACAGAAATTTGTATCGGTATCTGTAAAACCGATAATTTTTCCATAGCAGTTTGTGCCCAGGTCTTGGCTTCCTGTTTCAAAAGCCCTTTATCAGTTCCCATACGGGAACTTTGTCCGCCGCAAAGTATTATTCCCAGCATAATTTATGGTTGATGATGAGGAGCCGTATCGGCATGGCCTAAACTTTTACCGGGTGCTACGATATCCCTCACCAGTTGTTTGATCTCTTTGATTTCTGCAAAACCGCCATATTCTTTCCTGTCGAATATTTTTTTATCGCCAATGCTGATCGTAAAGCGTCCATTTACTTCACTTGGCTGAAGCGTAACAGCCCCTACTTCCTCTGTAAAACTGGATAAAATTTCCTGCGCCATGTAAGCCGCACGTAATAACCAGTTGCATTTGGGGCAATATTCTATGGTAATAACAGGTTTCATGTAAATGCTTTGTAACTTAAAAATACAAAACTATATTAAACAGAACCGATAAATTTGCCCTATGTTACAGGTAAGCGAATTATTTATTTATCCCATCAAATCTTTAGGCGGCATTGCCAAACAAAAAGTGGATATCATAAATACAGGCTTTAAGCACGACCGCAGGTGGATGCTGGTAGATGAGCATCACCTGTTTTTATCGCAACGCTCCCATCACCAGATGGCTTTACTGCAACCTTCGGAAACAGAAAATGGCATCTTGGTGACGCATAAACATTTTCCATCGCAACAAATACTTATTCCTTTTCAAACAGACCAGGATAACAAATTAAAAGTTACCGTTTGGGATGATAATTGTGCTGCAGTAATGGTAGACCAGGAATTGAATAAATGGTTCAGCGATATGTTGCATTTCAATTGCAAGCTGGTATATATGCCGGATGACAGTAAAAGACTGGTAGATAAGGCTTATGCCTCCAATGAAGAGATCACTTCTTTCTCTGATGGCTACCCTATTTTAATGGTCGGCCAGGCTTCACTGGATCAGCTGAATGAAAAACTGGCCATCCAATTACCAATGAACCGCTTTCGCCCCAACATTGTTTTCACTGGTGGGCATCCACACCTGGAAGATGAAATGAAAACATTCCACATCAACGGGCAATATTTTTCGGGCGTAAAACCCTGTGCCCGTTGTGTAATGACAACTATTGACCAGCAAACGGCAGCAACAAATAAAGAACCTTTAGCTACCTTGTCACGCTACAGGATGAAAAATAATAAAATATATTTTGGACAAAATGTTTTACAGCATCAACATGGCCAGCTACAAACCGGGGATGAAATAATTATCACCGAGCAACAACACGCTTTTATTTAACTTTCACATTAATGACTATTATCAATACAGCATTTTATAAAACCAATGTAACGCTTCGTATTACAGCACTATGGGCTTTCAGCGAAGCCTTTATGGGCGGTATTTTACACGGTTTAAAAATTCCTTTTGCAGGATTGGTACTTGCATTTGTGGCATCGGTATGCATTACACTGATCGCATTGGGCAACAATAAAAAAGGAGAGATCCTTAAAGCTACTTTACTGGTAATTGCAGTGAAATTTATTTTAAGTCCGCATACTCCACCTATGGCCTATGTTGCTGTATTGATACAGGGTGCAGTGGGTGAATTATTGTTTCTAAATAAGCGTTTTTTAAAACCTGCAGCGTTTATACTCACGTTGTTTTCATTATTGTATTCTGCATTTCAACATCTGCTCATACTTACCATCGTTTTTGGTAAAGGTTTCTGGCAGGCGATTGATATTTTTTTGAATAAGATCACGCAATCGTTTATCAAGGGAGCTGTACAATATTCTTTATACCTCATTCTTTTTTATATTGGCTGTTATTTAATTGCAGGAATAGTAGGCGGCATTTTGAATATTAAGATCATCAGATCAGTACAATCAGGCAATCAAACCAATATATTGTTGCAGCAGCTGAATGATTTACCCCAAAGCAATGAAGACATTTTCGCCAACAATAAAACAGCTAAGAGAAAAAGATCATTTACACTTCTTTTTGGCGGCCTGATGCTATTGCTGCTGATCTTCTCTTACCTGCCTTTTTTTAATTCAGGTTTTTCAAAATCCAAAATAGCCGAACTTGTTTTAAGAGCGGTGATCATTATACTCGTATGGAATTATTTTATCACGCCGCTCCTGCGTTTACAGATACAAAAATGGGTAACAAAATACAAAGAAAAAAATGGCAGCAATTTACAGCAGGTGATCGTTTTACTACCTGGCATAAGAATCATCCTGCAACAGAGCTGGCAATTATCCCGGCAACCTAAAAAATGGCTGCGCTTTAAAAGTTTTATCAATAACACGGTTTTACTGATCGTACATCATGAGCAATAAGATCATTATTTTAACGGGAGAAATACAAACGGGTAAAACAACACTGCTGCAACAATTTTGCCGGGAGCGAAATAATGTAGCAGGCATACTTACTCCAATTATAAATGGTAAGCGGATGTTTTACAATATTCAGGAGAAGAGTCTTTTCGAAATGGAAGCAGATGCTGAAGAAGGAAAATTAACCATCGGAAAATATTTATTTTCTGCGGCAGCATTCATCAAAGCGAATATTATTATAACAAGTGCTGCTACACAACCTGGTTTAAAGTATTTGATCATTGATGAAATAGGGCCACTTGAAGTCAGGCAACAAAAAGGATTGTATGCATCTTTCATAACTATTCTTCAATCATTATTTGATTATACTTTCATAATAGTAGTACGAAAATCGTTAGTTGATGAAGTAATAAAAACATTTAACCTAAACAATGCAGATGTGATGAATATATCAGTAATGGAGGATTACTTTAGATCAAGACTCTGAAATTACAACGCGGAGAAAGGGAGAAAAGAGATCACGCTGAGCGTCTCTGCGAAAACTCAGCATCTTATTTTCTCTGCGTTAAAACTTACAATTGCAACAACCCCGCCTTATACAAAGTACTCACCGGTTTATTATCCCAGAACAATTCAAAATCACCCAAGCCTGCATTTTCAAAATCGTCTTTTATTTCCTGGAAGGAATAGGTTTTAACATTACTGACTGCTATTTTTTTCAATAGCCCAGCCAGCCATAAACCCTGTTCTTTATCAGTTTTAATATCCAGTGTTTCTTTTTTAGTTTCAAAATTCAGGGAACACATTTCCCAGTGGTTGCCCTTTTTTGATTTGGTAAATATTTCTACTCCGGGCTGATTGCCTAACCAAACTACTTTAGTATTCGGTTTTACTGCGTTGTATTCTTCTTCAGCTAATAATGCAGCAATATAATCCGGTGCTATAGTTGTTTTAGGGGTCTTAAAATCGAACCATTTATGTAGTGGTACATCAAAGCAGGCGCCATGCATATAATTCAGTAAAGATTTTTTTAATCCAAAACCAAAACTTTCATGATCGGCGCCAGTAGGGTCGATATGCACAATATCGTTATTGGCAAAGCTGCCAACCGTTTCCGTTAGTTTCTGTACTTTGTATTTTTGCGGGTTCAACCCTACCGGGCTGTGCGCCGTCATGGTAAACAAATGCCAGAAAGCAGATTGCAATACACCGGTTTCAAATAACTGGCGCACCATCTCGAGTGAATCAATGGTTTCCTGTGCGGTTTGTGTAGGAAAGCCGTACATTAAATACGCATGCACCATAATGCCCGCTTCTGTAAAATGTTTATTTACTTTGGCCACCTGCGCTACGGTAATGCCCTTGTCGATCAGTTGCAACAACCTGTCTGATGCCACTTCCAGTCCGCCGGATACCGCAATACAACCTGCAGCTTTTAATAACAAACAAAGATCTCTAGTAAAACTTTTTTCAAACCGGATATTGGCCCACCAGCTGACCACCAGTTTTCTCCTGATAATTTCCAGGCTCAATGCACGCATTAATGCAGGCGGTGCGGCTTCATCTACAAAGTGAAAACCATTCTGCCCGGTTTGCGCCATGATCTCCTCCATACGGTTACACAATAACTCCGCAGTAATCGGTTCATATAATTTTATATAATCTAAACTGATATCACAAAAAGTACATTTGCCCCAATAGCAGCCATGCGCCATCGTGAGTTTATTCCATCGGCCATCGCTCCATAAGCTATGCATCGGGTTTACCACTTCAATGGCAGAAATATATTGATCGAGTAAGAAATCGCTGTAATCCGGTGTGCCTACCTGGCCCTGTTTATAGTCGGTGCAGGCACTGTTGTTGATGTATTGTAATTCACCATCAACTAAAGTAAACGTGCGTTTCAATTCAGCAATAGTTTTTTCGCCATTCACAAAATGAAACAAGTTTTCTATTGGTGCTTCGCCATCATCCAGTGTGATAAAATCATAAAATTCAAAAACACGTTTATCTGTTAGTGAACGTAACTCTGTATTAGCAAATCCACCTCCCATACAAATTTTTACCCCGGGGTAATTCTTTTTTATCCATTGCCCGCAACGTAAAGAAGTATATAAATTACCAGGGAATGGCACCGAGATACAAACCAGTTTTGGCTGTACCAGTTCCATTTTTGCTTTTAAAATATCAATAAGTATCGTGTCTAAATAGCTGTATTCTTTTTGCAGCTCATTATACAATTCGTCAAAGCTATTGGCGCTCCTGGCCAGTTTTTCGGCATAGCGGCTGAAACCAAAATGTTCATCCACCGTTTCTTTGATCAGGTCAGATAGGTCTTCTAAATACAACGTGGCTAAATGCTTGGCTTTATCCTGTGTACCCATACTGCCGAAAGCCCAGGCCAAATCATCTGTTTGTGCAAATCGTGATGCTTCGGGTAAAAAATCACGTTTGCAAATCAATGGGGCTAAGGAAGGATTTTTTCCCTGTAAAAAAAGAATGACCGCATCAATGCTATTGATATAATCATTTTGCAACCTAATGATGCGTTTTATATTTGATGACTGTTCTCTACCTTGATCAATCGCGGCAAATAATTTTCGCAAACCGTCTTTACTGAATAATGCGATAGTTACTTCTATTCCCAAATCTGCCTGGAATGCCTGAATACCTTTTGTATTTAAGAAGCCCTTCAAATAAGCGGTTGCCGGATACGGAGTATTCAGTTGTGTAAAAGGAGGCGTGAATAAAAATATGGGAGCACTCAAATGAGGTGGTTTAGAAGCAAAAATAAGATTTATACCAGACTATTTTGTATTTGAGTCTCCAGGATAAATACTCAATGTCCAATATCCAACGTTCAATGCTCAATGAAATGCATAGTATTAAAATTTAACGAGGCTTTATTTTTTGAAGTCTTTTTCTTATTTTGGAATTATATAATCTACACTCATGCAAAACAAAAAATTTGACCTGGAAGACAGGCTGGTGGAATTTACATGTCGTATGATAGATGTTGTTGAAGCACTACCCAATACAAGAGCAGGAAATTATATCGCCGGTCAATTGATCAGGTCCTGCCATTCTCCTACTTTTAATTATGGCGAAGTGCAGGGTGCGGAGTCGCCCAGGGATTTTGTTCACAAAATGGGAATCGTTCTAAAAGAATTAAAGGAATGCCGTGCAGCCTTAAAAGTAATTATCAAAAAAGCAATGATAAAACCGGTATCCAAATTAGATGGCATTTACAAAGAAACAGAAGAACTCATTGCCATTATTGCTAAGAGTATTGCAACTTCAAAAAAGAATAACAATTTATAAAAGCAGTCTCTCTTAAGATTTGCTTCTCTAAATTAAATGTTCAATATTCAACACTCAATGTTCAATAAAATGCATGCCATAATGCATTGACATTTACGCTGAGTGCTTTAAACCTAAAAACTATGCGTTTTATTGAACATTGGATATTGAACATTGAATGTTGAGCATTTTACACAGCGTATTGGCATCCGCCATTCCCTACAATAAAAAAGCCCCACTCCTTTCAGAATGGGGCCTATTAAAAGCTGGTTTAATTAATCTTCAATCTTCAGTTTACCTTTAGATTTCGCCATTACCTCTTCCGCAACGTTATTTGGTGCAGGAGCATAGTGACTGAATTCCATGGTTGAAGTAGCACGGCCGCTTGATAAGGAACGCAATTGCGTTACATAACCAAACATTTCGCTTAATGGCACTTTGGCTTTAATTACCTGTACACCATGTTTGCTATCCATACCTTCCAACATACCGCGACGGCGGTTAAGGTCACCCGTTACATCACCCATGTACTGGTCTGGTGTTAATACTTCTACTTTCATAATTGGTTCCAGCAATACCGGTTTAGCCTTACGGCCTGCTTCACGGAAACCTTGCTTGGCACACAATTCAAAAGAGATCGCATCACTATCCACATCATGGTAACTACCATCAAATACACGCACTTTCATATCTACTATCGGATAACCGGCCAACACACCTGTGGTCATGCTGCTGGTAAACCCTTTAATGATTGGTGCAATAAATTCTTTTGGAATACTACCTCCAAAGATGTCGTTTACAAACTGTAAACCACCCAATGGGTTTGCTGCCAGCCATTCTGCGTCAGCTGGGCCAAGATCAAATACGATATCACCGAATTTACCACGACCACCCGTTTGTTTTTTGTAGGTTTCCCTGTGTTGAACCATCGTGCGGAAAGCTTCTTTGTAAGCTACCTGTGGTGCACCCTGGTTGATCTCTACTTTAAACTCACGTTTCATCCTGTCGATAATGATCTCCAGATGCAACTCACCCATACCACTCAAAATGGTCTGGCCGGTTTCTTCGTCTGTCTTTACACGTAAGGTAGGATCTTCTTCTACCAGTTTGGCAATCGCCATACCCATTTTATCAACGTCGGCCTGTGTTTTTGGCTCGATCGCAATAGAGATCACCGGTTCCGGGAAGGTCATCGCTTCCAGTACGATCGGGTTATCTTCATTACAAAGGGTATCTCCTGTTTTGATATCTTTAAAACCTACTGCTGCTCCAATATCACCGGCTTCAATAAAGTCAACCGGGTTTTGTTTGTTGGCATGCATCTGCATGATACGGCTGATACGTTCTTTTTTACCTGTACGGGTATTCAGTACGTAAGAACCAGAATCCAAACGGCCGCTATAAGCCCGGAAGAACGCTAAACGACCCACAAAAGGATCGGTCATGATCTTAAATGCCAAAGCACTGAATGGTTCTTTTGGATCTGAGTGACGGATCAGTTCTTCTCCTGTGTCAGGATCAGTTCCTTTTACCGCTTCAATATCCAAAGGACCAGGTAAGTAACGTACGATCGCATCCAATGCAGTTTGTACCCCTTTATTTTTGAAAGAGGATCCACACAGCATCGGGATGATAGAAATATCGATGGTAGCTTTACGGATCGCTTCATGAATTTCATTTTCAGTAATCGTGTTAGGATCATCAAAGAATTTTTCCAACAGCTTATCATCGTAATCAGCAACGGCTTCAATCAAATGTTGTCTCCATTCTGCTACGTCTTCTTTCATATCTTCAGGAATAGGCACTTCGTTGTAAGTCATACCCTGTCCTGCTTCGTCCCAGATCATTCCTTTCAGGGTAATCAAATCCACTACACCTTTAAAATCGTCTTCAGCACCAATCGGTAACTGCAAAGGCACAGCTTTGGCGCCTAACATTTCCTTGATCTGTTTAACCACGTTTAAAAAGTCGGCACCACTCCTGTCCATTTTGTTTACAAAACCAACACGGGGTACTTTGTATTTATTAGCCTGGCGCCAAACGGTTTCAGACTGTGGTTCTACACCAGATACAGCGCAGAACAAAGCCAGTAAACCATCCAGTACACGTAAAGAACGTTCTACCTCTACGGTAAAATCCACGTGACCCGGGGTATCAATAATGTTGAATTTGTATTGTTTGGTATCAGGTGTTTTTTTGTTCTGTACCATTGGAAAGTTCCAGAAGCAGGTGGTAGCAGCACTGGTAATAGTGATACCTCTTTCCTGTTCCTGTGCCATCCAGTCCATAGTAGCGGCACCATCATGTACCTCACCAATCTTATGGTTTACACCGGTATAATACAATATACGTTCGGTGGTAGTGGTTTTACCGGCATCAATGTGAGCGGCAATACCAAAGTTGCGTTGATAACGTAAATCTCCCATCTTGTTTATTTTTTAATTGTTGAATTTATTGCGATCCGTTCTCCGCTTGTATTCCATTGAATATTGAGCATTGAACGTTTAATTATTGAATATTTGCTTTGAACTTCTCGTTCCGACATTCTGCCTGAACGCACTTTACCCTGTAGATCCGCTTGTTTTGCTGGCGGAGGGTTCGATATGTAGTGTTATGCTCTCATACAATGCTAAATAGTGCAGCGCCATCCTTTGTCTATTGCCGCAGCTTTTAGCGCCGCAAAGGTAAGGGAATTTTGGAAATAAACAAGGAGTGCGGAGAAGGAAGTAAATCTGGGAAATCCGGTGAAAGATCCATTTGTATCCGTTAGTATCCATTCGTGTCCATTTGTATCCGTTAGTATCCATTCGTGTCTATTTGTATCCGTTCGTGTCCGTTCGTGTCCGTTCGTGTCCCTGACCTTGCAGCAGCTACGTAATTTGTGTTGGTCAGCAACTGGCTATCCATTCAACTTTTAAATTAAACCATATGAGATCAGATCTCCATTTATCCACTTACGCCGATGTGCGGGTACATATTGGCCTTACTCAGCAGCAGCTGGCCAATAGCCTGGGCATATCCCGTTCTACCCTCGCCCTTGCTGAAACAGGGCGCCGGCCAATGCCGGTATCTGCCGAACCGATGTTATTGGAAATGCGTGCCATCGCTACAGCAATGCCTGCTCCCTTCGGTGTTTATAAAAGGAACCGGAAAAATAACCGTGTGCCCAGCCAGGCTGCATTAAATGGGCTCCGCTAAAAGCCAATTGTTACCGCACAAGCAGCAAAATCAAGGGATTGCACGCAGTGGGCGATGACCCGCTACCCTTCCCGGGCGAACCGGACCTCTACTTTCAGCACGCATTTGTTAGGGCATACCGATTGCCAAACCCTGTTGAACGAATTGACTATAAAACAAGGCAGGATGCGCAGCCAGCTGGATTACCTGCAACTGGAAACCCGTGCAGCAGTTACCAGGGGACAGGAATTACAGGCACAGCTGGATTATGTGAATACGATGCTACAGGTGAACCGGGAGCTGATTGAAAAATTTCCCTTTGCCACCGGTAAAAGAAAACGGGAACACCGCAATGCCAAACTGCATTGCAGGAGATTAGTACTGGAAGACAGGCTGGAACATTTTGATGCAGCAGCGATGCTGCTGCGGGAATATAATATTAATGTAATGGTAAAACAACTGGCGCTGTTGGAGCAACTGGTCAATGCAGTTGAAAAAAGAAGGCCGAATGTAACAGGCGCGGGATGATGTATGCATTTCCTGTGCAAACACCGGCATGCAGAAATAACTATAATGACCTGGATATAACTAGGGATGCCTCCCAGGCCGCGTAAAGAGGAGCATATTATTGTTGCGTCCCCGCGTTTATTTTTTTAATACCTTTAAAATAAACCCTGATAAATATTGGCGTAAGTTGGCTGGAAGAAAAACTTTCGCATATTTATGAGTTACCAGCAACTTTAATTGACACCTCGTTAAATTTAAACCATTGTTACCCGAAGAAATAAAATATCTGCTAGACAATTATGACGCAGAAGATAGCAGTCTTATAATAAACAAGGCTGACTACACAGGCAACATACCTATTTTAAATTTGACCTTGTATCAAATTATTGGCAATCCCCAGTCTTGGAAATTGGAAGTTATTGGACACAGAGATAGTCAGCTTTCTTTTACCAATATAATTTCCGATACGATCATAAAACTTACCGACGAGCATCCATTATTATGGCAATATTCTGATGAGCAATGTGAATTATATTTTGCTGGCACAAGTAAAAACACTGCAAAAGTAATTGCAGAGCTAAAACAAATTGATCTTGATTTGTTTGGCACATATCAAAAATCAGGTGGACAACTTAATACATTACTTCAAACATCAAACGGTTCTTTAGGCAAAGGTTCAAAGAAATTATTGACAAAATATGCAGCTTGCTTAAATAAGCACGATATTAAGACTTCTATAATTGGCGGATACACCCCTACTTATTCAGATGGTAAAAACCAATTTAGTGGAAAGACACTAAAATTATTTTTAATCAGGGGCTCCTACATTGTTGGACAGGATTTTATTTTCACTAAGCTTGATTAACAAAGCTGCTGGTAACATGGGGTTTGGCAATATTGGGGCTGGACGTTGTTAGCTTCAACATTTTAACGCTATCAGCTTTTGTACCGGCTGGACATTCTTTGTTGAGCTTTACATCTTAACATCAACTTTTAATTATACATTTAACTTCAGTTCCGGGCGGACGTTTTTCAATATCCCAACATCGCCAAGTCCTGGACGTTATAAGCCATTTTAAGACACCCTAAAATTAATGAGTTACGCAAAATTTGGTTACGACACAAACGAATACTTTGTCAATTGCAAAAAGAACAATCTTTCAACTGACAATTATGAAGCTATTGTAAGAGACAAATGGATTTCTGACAAAAGATATAAAGAACTCATTGTTTATATACTTGAAAATTGGGACTCTGGAAATTGTGATGACTTCAGTAGACCATTTAGTGAACATCTCATTGACAATAAAGAGTTGGCACTATTCAAACAACTTTGGAAAGGTATCATCAGAAATAGACTTGAAAAACTTTGGAGAGATGTTGATTACCAAAGGACAAACTACCCGAATGTTACGTTAAATAAAATCGTTAATACTAATATTGAAAACTACAACCAGTTTTCTTCCCACGAATCATTAGAAAGAACACTTGCTTGGCGGAGGCTCTACATAATTGAGGGGATAAATGAATTTATTGCAGGGCTTAAAATATTAAACGACAAAGAAGAAATTGAAAAGCAAATTTTGTTACTTTCTATCGTTTCAAATCTTGACAAACCAAAGCCTAAGCCAACGACAGACAAAAGAAAAATAGATGAAAGTTTATTTTGGCAATTAATTGATGAAGCTCGAAAAATATCAACTGACCAATTTAACTTTCTTGACAATTTGAAATCAACTTTAGAAGGCTTTAATCCGAAAGAATTAAGAAACTTCGACAAACTTCTAAAAACAAAAGCCAGCGAGTTGAATACTTGGCAACATTGGGCTTTAGCTTATATTGTTAGACGTGGTTGTGGTGACGATGCTTTTGATTATTTTAAAGTTTGGGCAGTATCCAAAGGACAAAAGGCATTTAACGCTATTAAAACTATTGACGAAAATGAGCTTGTTTCAATTTTCAATGAAGACCCACAACTTGAAGAATTTGACTATTTAGCAGAACAAGTTTATGAAGACAAAACTTCTGACTTAATGCAACCTGTAAAAATAAAATCAAGGAAGTTGACAGGTAAAAAGTGGGACGAAGACAAATTACAGGAAACATTTCCAACACTCTGTAAAATGTTTGATTATCCTGACGACAAAAACGGCTTATAACATGGGGTTTGCTGCTATGCTGGCAGACGAATAAATCCTCATCTTTTGTACGCTATCAGCAGCGGTTCGGTCAGACGTAATTCTATTCGGCTTTTGTTCTTAACTTCATCATCAGCAATTCTATTGGGCTTCAGTTCCGGGCTGGACATTATAAAATCCAGCACAGCAGCAAGCCCTGGACGTTGTACGTCACCCTAAACAGCCCCTACTTAAATTCAAACTATCATGACTTTGCCGACCCAACCTATCTTATTTTTATGCATATTGCAAGGACCTCAAATCCCGACACAAAGTCAACCTTACAAAAGGTTCTGCAAGCCAATGCACAAAATCTTTACACTGACTCGCCTGAAAAATAAAAAAAGTTCCTACCGGAAAATAAATTAGTCATATGATGATATAATAAGCCTAATTTGCCTGCTTACCTCAATCATGAATATGAAACCCTTATTAACCATCCTGTTTTGTTGCCTATTTAGTTTTTTTGGTTTTTGTCAATCTTTAAAATCTTTCAAAGATAAGAATACCGGCTTCATCGGGTTTACCAATGAAAAGGGAGAAATAATTATTGCAGCTAAATACCAGGATAGGTATGGTGTACAGGTAGAAGGGATGATCATGGTTTCAAAAGATGATAAATGGGGGTATGTAGATTTCAAAGGAAATGAAGTAGTAGTATGTAAGTACGAGAAGTTGTCCTTATTTAATGAAGGGCTGGCAGCAGCCTCAATAAATGGAATTGATTATGGCTACATTGATAAAGCAGGAAATTTGGTAATACCATTTAAATATAGCGGTGGTGGATTTTTTCGTGAGGGTTCGGCCCCGGTTAAATTTGGCGGTAAGTGGGGGTTTATTGATAAAAAAAATAACAATGTTATTGATTACAGGTATGAATATGCCTCTCCCTTTAAGGAAGGTTTTGCATCAATTAAAAAAGATGACAAATGGGGTTTTATTGATAAAACAGGAAAAGAAGTTTTCGGAATAAAGTATGACAGAGCGTATGATTTTTCTGAAGGTTTTGCAGCAGTAATAGTGGGGGGAAAGTTTACATTCATTAACCGGTCGGGAAAAGAAATTATTGAACCATTGTATGATCAGTTAAACGAATTTAAGGAAGGGTTTGCAAGGGTTAAACTTAATGGAGGTTATGGATTTATAGATAAAATAGGCAACCAGCTACTTGAGCCAATATATAACGACGTGTGTGATTTTAACGAAGGGTTCGCACGAGTTACTGTAAAACTAAATGGTAAATGGCTATGGGGCTACATTGATACAAAAGGGAATTTTATCAATAAAGATGCATATGGCAGAGATTCGAAAGATTTTGACCAGGGGTTTGCCATTGTTACATACAGTGGTATGCCTACAAAAGGCGTTATCAGCAGGACAGGAAAAAAAATTATCCCACTAATATATAATTCTGTAAGTTTAAATGCGGGCGTGTTTAAAGCGGAGGACGATTACGGGCAAATATTCAAATTTGATACCTTAGGTAATCGTGTTACCAAAAAAAGGGACGTGTTTGATGAAATTGACCTCCTCCTTATTGATGAACCAACGTCCGATCAACTTCTTTCTCATATTGATTTTAGTGGAGGCTATACCAATGATGACTTAGTTCTAAAAAAAGTAAACAACTATCTTGATTATAATACCAGCCAGAATTCTCCGGCTACGTTAATGAAAGCAGTGGATAAATTATTAAGTAAAGCTGCGAATAATAAAAAATCCTACCAGGACTTCAGTACTTATATATTCAACAGGTATTTAAATCCCCCGCAGCCCTGTCTTCAAGCCATTTCGGTACATATTGTACTTGATTATTATTGTAACCCAGCTGCTCCATTTGGGGGCGCATTCTGGGTAGATAAAAAACAATTGGATCAAATTTGCGAGGGAGCAAAAAAAACTGAACCAGTTCCTTGCGATTAATTTTCATTCCAGGACACACTCTGCTACATTGGACACGGTGTGCAATTTGACACAGTAAGACTAAGGGCGAACGTACAACAAAAGGTTTTGTGCAATTGGGGCATGACGTTGAAGCAGTCATCGGCAGTGCATATCCAGGCTTTGGTTTCGGCAGACGGAATTCTGCCGGGCTTTTGTTGGTTAACTTCGGCTTTTAGTTATTAATTTAACTTCGGTTCCGGGCGGACGTTTTTCAACATCCCAACATAGCCAAGCCCTGGACGTTGTACGTCACTCTATTTGAAATTTCGTTAAATTGGAGCATGAACTTTAGTTTTATAAAATTCACCAGTCAGCGACATCTTTTCTTATGTTGCTATTTAGCTGTATTTATCTTCTTAAATTTTTCATGTAATGACATTTACAAAGCAGGAAACAGCAGGCAGCTTTTAGATATACAAATTGAGTCTAACATTAATCAAGACGTAGCTTTCAAATACTTTGACACTTCAAAAGAATTTGAATCTTTCAAGTTACCTGAAAAGTATAATGCCAATCTAAAAAATGGAGGAGATTTAGAATATTTACCTGAGTCGAATAAAGTTTTTTATTTCAAAGATTTTCCAGAAGAGGCTTATCATTTAAGCTCAAGTGGCATTTTTTTCTTGGAAGAAGTTTATAACTCTTCGATTGGTGGGAATAATTGGATTTCTGAAAGGAGTAAATTAAACGCAACCGATTTGAATAGAATTGAGAGCAGGATCAAAGGCGTTTTGAGTAAAATTATTCTCTCAGAAAAAGCTAACAAAATGCCAGACAGTATAATTTTTTTAAACAAACCATATGACTCTGTCCTTTGCAAATTAAAAAACTGAATGACAAATTAAGTTTTAAGGGCGAATGTTTAACTTTGGGTCTGATACCATTCGATAACCACTCCGATAATGAAAATAACCTGTTTAACAATTTTAATTTTACTGATGGGTTGTCATCCAATAAGGCATCTTACAAAAACAACTAACGGCTATAATAAACTTCCAGATGAAGAATATGTCTTACGCCATCATGCGGGACTATCTGACTCAGGATTATTATCAACTGGCCATGTTTATAGATGTTGTGCTTGTGAAGACCGGTCAAGTTATTTTGTGAAGTTTTTTAATGATGGCAAGCTCTTAGAAGCTGAAACATATGTTTATGAATCTGGAAAAATTGACACAACTTATTATGGTGGATACTTTTTGCTAAATAGGAATAACATAAAAATAGAAATACCCGAAGGCAGCACGACGGCATTTAATTCCAGTTTGTCATCAGTTGTATACTCTGGTGTTGTAGTCGGTGACACAATCAAAATCTTAAAAGCCCAATGGAGGGGTAAAGGCTCAAATGATAAACACATGCTAAAAATTCAAAAGTCTAATCAGCAAAGATGTGATTATATAAAAGCAGACTTAGCAATTCCTTTTAAAATTCCAGACTGGTAGTGCTAATCCAAAATTTATTATTAGAATAAAATAATAAAGCGAACGTACAACAAAAGGTTTTGTGCAATATAAAATTGACTGAATCCTCCCTTTTCACAAGCATTATGGTTATGCGTTTTCATGAACCCTTTCGCTTGCAGATAATCAACTCCTGATTGTTTTTGTCTGATATTTCTGTGGGGCGCAAACCAGGGGATGCGACTACAATCTTCAGCGAATTTCCGGCCAACTCATAAGCAACGCTGACAGGCGTTGAATTGGTAAGCGTCTCTTCTGGCTGAATAATAATCAACTTGAGGTTGCTGGTAGTGTCCAACTTGAACGAATACTTCATCTCCTTCCCAGTCTCGTCTGTGAAGGTAACTTTATCTCCTTTGAAGATATACTGGTAAGTCACATTTTTTTTGATGCCGTTTTGGCTTTCTGATTGCGCCAACCAGACTCCTTGTATGTTTGCTTTGTCGGTAGATTTTGCCGCATCTCCAGCGTCGCCACACGACAAAGCGCAAACAAGAACCAGTATAATGAGTGAGGTCTTCATAATGCCATATCCCAAAACGCCTAACTATATGATAGATTGCAAAATTGCAGTCTGTCACTCTTTAGATTTTTATAAAACTCATTAAAAAATACTATATCACAAATATATCAACTTTAACAAATTCTGAAAATAAAAAAGTAATTAATTCTGGAAGGAACAGTCTTGGGAGTACAGCCCGTGGACTAATTATTCTTGATGAAAAGCGAGACCAATATGACAATATAGAACCCCCACTGACGCAAGTCTTCCCGCAAAGCGGGCCGACTTATGACTATTAATTCCGCCGGTCTTTAACCGCAGCATAAGGGATCCGAAAAACAATAAAGCAACTTATCAAAACCCGCGGCTTACCTGTAGCTATATTTTATGTTATCATAAAAACAACCTGCAAAAATTTCCCTTCCCGCACATACTCCTGTGGAAATCCTTTCACAAATAAATGCTCCTTCTTCAATGTCATCACTTTTAAAACAGTTTGGCATGGCTTTCTCATTATGCTGTACAACCCTGGAGGTTTACCAAAATCATTTATCAATAAAAAATTACGTATATGCAACCAGTAAATACTCAACATCAAAACATACAATATTTGATCAGTGCCAATTATCAACGCATGATGGCTTTTGAACAGGCTGCCTTTGTTTGTGATGAATCGGCATTAAAATCTTTTTTTGCAGCCAGGGCCGATGAAAGCGAAGCCAACGTAAATGAATTATGTGCCTGCTTAAATATCAGTACAGCAGAAGCAGAAACTTATGCCGCACAACAGCGCGGCATAGCCGAAAAAGTAGCGGCCTTGTACACAGGCAGAAAAAATACGGTGAAGATCCTGCAATCGGCACAACTGCTGGAGAAAACCATCCTCGGTTGGTATAAATCAACCATCAAGGAAATTGCCGCATTGCCCAAAGAAATGGCGCATATCGTAGCCAATCAATACAAAGCCCTGGGCGAAGCAGAAATGCAGTTACAATATTTATAAGTTTTTTTAATAGTACCCGGTCTTTAGGAAGAGCAGTCAACTTTTAAAAAGTTGACTGCTCTATTTATATTGTAATAGCTGATCACTGCGCAAATTGAAACGGCAATGCCAGCGGCAGGTTTGGCGTAATTATTCCCTACATTTGCAGCCTAAAACTTTCTTGTTATGAAAAAACTCGCTATGCTCCTGGTCGCTGTTGCAACACTAACGTTTGCCAGCGCACAAAATTTAACTACACCCCAGCCCTCTCCCACACAAATTGTAAAACAGAATTTTGGTGTGGGCTTTATTGAATTAAACTATAGCCGCCCGGCAAAAAAAGGCCGTACCATCATGGGCGACCTGGTGCCATTTGGTAAAGTATGGCGTACCGGTGCCAATGCGGCCACTACCTTAACCTTTAGTGAAGATGTAACAATTGGTGGAACTGCAATCAAAGCCGGTAAATACGGTTTGCTTACCATCCCGAATGAAAAAAAATGGACTATCATCATTACCAAAGACCTGAATGTAAATCAACCTTCTTTATACAAACAAGAAAATGATGTGGTTCGTGTGGAAGCGGATGCCATTACCACGCCTTTTGTGGTGGAGAATTTTACGATCGCTTTTGCCAATATCAGCGGCAGCAGCTGCAATATTGAATTGATGTGGGAAAGCACTTACCTGCAGTTTCCGGTAACTACCAATACGGATGCTAAAGTAATGGGACAGATCAATGATGTAATGCTGAAAGACAGCAAGCCTTATTTTAGTGCAGCATCTTATTATTATGATAATGGTAAAGATTTAAACCAGGCTTTGACATGGGTAAACAAAGCTATCGACGACAATAAAGAAGCTTTTTATATGTACCTGTTAAAAGCACGTATCCATAAAAAGCTGGGCGATAAAACAGCTGCTAAAACAGCCGCTACTACCTGTAAGGAATTGTCGGTAAAGGCCAAGAACGATGATTATGTGAAGATGGCGGGCGAACTTTTGGCAAGCCTCTAATACAAATTGATAATGGATAATATTTTCAAAAGAAGTTTAAAGCTAAATACTCAGCATACTATTTCAGATTGAAAACATTATTATCCATTATTCATTTTAAAATTATCCATTAGTAATTATGTTGCTGCTATAACAGCCGTAGCCGCTGCAGCCTGTTGCGCCGCTAGCGTACCTGCTGCCGCTTCACTATTTACATTTGCAAGGCTGACAAAACCATATCCCCATCCTTTTAGTTCGTTCTTCCACAGTAGTGCACCGTCTTTGGTACTCAGGCAAAGCAGTATGCCTTTACTGCCTACAAAAATTTTATCGCCTTCCACCTGCAGCTGGCCGATGGCCTGCGCTACACCGGTGATATAGGCATTCAGTTTTACTTCCCATACAATGCTGCCGTCTTTTTTATCAATGGCCGCTACCCTTCCCCGGCATAAAATGAATAGTACATGATGTTGTTTCATGAGTTGATTTTTTATAAAAGTAAATAATAAAACGATGGAATGCCCAGTAAGCAATTATTTACTGCTCATCAGAAGAGGCCTGGTATAACAGCTGCTGAAATAGTAATTTAGCAGCTTAATTGTATGCCATGCTTTCCACACGTCATGAAATATTTATCGAGGTAGCTAATAACCTTAGTTTTTCCAGGGCCAGCGAAGTGTTGTTTATCAGCCAGCCTGCTATCACCAGGCATATCAAAGCCCTGGAAGCATATTACAAAACCAGTTTGTTTGAAAGAAAAGGCAACAGCATCTACTTAAGCGATGGCGGTAACCTGTTATTGAGCCGGCTTAAAGAAGCCAAAAAAATACAGGCACAACTGGAGTTTGAATTGAGTGTGTTAAAAGACCAGTTGAAAGCAAAGGGACAATTAAAACTGGGTGCCAGCACTACGGTAGCTTTATACATTATTCCTAAAATATTATCTGCTTTTCACCAGAAATATCCAGAAGTAAAGATCAGTTTACTCAACCGGAATACCGATACCATTGTAAGGGCATTGATCGACCAGGAAATTGATATTGGTATAGTAGAAGGCAAAAAGAAAAATTCTTCCATCCTTTATCAACCATTTGTAACGGATGAAGTAGTGGCCGTATGCAGCGCTAAAAGCCCGATCGCAAAAAAAAGAATATTATCCATCCAGGATATAAAAAAGTACCCTGTAGTACTAAGAGAACAGGGATCAGGCACATTGGCAGCGTTAACTTATACTTTAAAAAAGAATGGCATTAAATTATCAGACCTCAATGTAAGCGTACGGCTTTCGGGAACGGAAGCGCTTAAAAATTTTTTAAGAGAAGACAACTGTTTAGGGTTTTTACCAAAGGGTTCTGTACTAAAGGAACTACAATCAGGAGACCTGGTTATTGTAAACATAGAAAAATTCCAGATCGTAAGAGATTTCTTTTTTATACAGCGGCAGGGTTCAGATAATAATGATCTTGATAAAACATTCATCCGCTTCTGCAAAAAAGAGTTATAACGAAAAGTTATGGCCCATAATTTTTTAGTATAAAATAGTTATATGCCGCAGTTGTAATTTTATGGTATGATAGCAGTAACTGTTCCGCAAATATCCTCTTTTGAAGGCGTACTCAAATGCTCCAATTGCCATAAGGTATACCATGCATCGGCCCATTCTTCCTATGCTTTTTGCTGCAACCAGCCATTAACAGTTGAATATGCCCCATTGTATGGCTTTGATAAGAACGAATTGGATTTACGCAAAAACAATATGTGGCGGTATGCTCAAATGCTTCCTGTTTTAAAAGAAGAAAATATTGTTTCCCTCGGGGAAGGCATGACCCCGCTATTTCCGCTGTACAAACTGGCAGCACAATATGGGCTTAACAAATTATTGATCAAAGATGAATCAGCAAATCCTACGGGGTCTTTTAAAGCAAGAGGTATTAGTGTTGCCGTATCAAAAGCAAAAGAACATGGCATACAAAAATGTATTATTCCAACAGCAGGAAATGCGGGTGGTGCTTTGGCTGCTTATTGTGCAAAAGCAGGTATATCATGTACTGTGGTCATGCCGTCGCATACGCCCGACATTTTTAAAAAAGAATGCACACTTTATGGAGCTGAATTAATATTGGTAGATGGATTGATTAATGATTGTGCAAAAAAAGCAATGTCATTAAATAAGGATGGAGCATATTTTGACATGTCCACGCTTAAAGAACCTTATCGCCTGGAAGGAAAAAAGACGATGGGGTATGAAATTGCAGAACAATTGAACTGGCAATTACCCGATGTGATCATTTATCCTGCAGGTGGTGGCACGGGCCTTATTGGCATCTGGAAAGCATTTAAAGAAATGCAGTCACTGGGATGGATACACGGTGCATTACCAAGGATGATTGCAGTGCAATCAAAAAATTGCGCCCCGCTGATAGCTGCTCTTGCCGATCCGCTGGAATGGAAAAATAATTTTATCCCTGCAGCAACCAAGGCAAATGGGTTGGCGGTTCCGTATCCTTTTGGTATGAATATGATGCTGGAAGTATTAAAAGAATCAGGGGGAACAGCTATTGCGATAAAGGATGAAGATATTATTACTGCCGTAAAAGAAATAGCAGTAGCTGAAGGGTTGTTAATTTCTCCCGAAGGCGCCGCGACTTTTAAGGCGCTGATTCATTTGATACAAACAAAGCAGGTCAGTTTTTCGGAGAAGGTGTTATTATTGAATACAGGAACAGGGTATAAATACATGGATAATTTTTAAACGCACCATTCTTAAATTAATGCTACAACCCGGTTGCCTGCATCAATATAAACCTGGCATCTGTTGACGCAAATTTATTTTTGTAGTGGCAAAAATTATGAACCTTCGTTTTATTTCTTTATTTTTCTGCAAAGAATAATCATGAGCAGGAAAATAGTTTTTATCGCCATTGCTGCTATGCTGGTACTCAGTGCAGGTTTCCGTTATGCGTTACATTATAACAACGCACCAGCCGAACTGGCAAAAGCTATAGCGCATAAAAAACAACTGGTCATGCAATGCAGTCCCGACTGGTCGTTAGTAAATGAAGACAGCCTGGCCAACAGCATCGGTGTACTCCCCGGCTGGGGCAATTACCGCTGGAATATCAATACCCCCAGCGACAGTGCCCGCTTTTATTTTAACCAGGGCATCAATATGTATTATGCGTTTCATATCATTGAAGCAATGGCTTCTTTTAAAAAAGCAGCCTTACTGGATAACAACAATGCCATGATCAGTTGGGCAATAGCGCTGGCTTATGGCCCCAACATCAACGATTTCGCCTATGCCGCCACACCCGAAGCATTTGCCGCTGCGCAAAAAGCCCTTTCATTAAAAATTAATTGTACTGCTGCCGAAAAAGTATTGATCGATGCGATGGCAGTTCGCTATAGTTCCGACAGCACGGTAAGCAGGACATCGCTCAATCAACTGTACACCACTGCTATGAAAAAAGCCTTTCAGCAATTTTCTTCCAATGCAGATATTGGCACTTTATATGCCGATGCGTTAATGCTGCAACATCCCTGGGATTACTGGAAGCATAACGGTAATGCAGAGCCGTGGACACCGGAATTACTAGCCGTATTGGAAGGCATACTAAAATTGCAACCGAACCATCCAGGCGCCAATCATTATTACATCCATTCAGTAGAAGCCTCTTTCAATTCCAAAAGGGCCATGGCCAGCGCCGACCGGTTGGGCAAACTGATGCCAGCTGTTGCGCACATGATACATATGCCTTCGCATATATACATCCGAAACGGGAAATATAAAGAAGGTATTACAGTGAATGAGATGTCAGTCACCGGCTATAACAGTTATGTCGATTTATTTCCTGCAGTACAAAATAATATAGCCTTGTACCTGATTCATAACCTGCATATGCAAAGCAATTGCGCCATGATGAGGGCCAATTATAGTTATAGCAACAACAGCGCACTGGCCTGCAGGAATAGTTTTGATACCAGCTTTTTAAGTTTCGCTGCGCCGTTGGGTACTTTTATCCAGTACGTGTACATGACACCGTTGATAAACGATGTGCGCTTTGGCAAATGGGATAATATATTACAAAATGCACCCGTTTCCGATCAACATCAATATGCTGCAGTATTGTATCATTGGGCAAGAGGAATGGCTTTTGCCGGGAAGCAGGAATTGATTGCTGCGGCCAATGAGTTAAAAACAATGCAGGAAAAAATGAAAGGGGCTGATATGTCAGTGATAATGGAACCATTCAATTCGCCTTTGGCAGCGGCCAAAGTAGCGGAAAAAATATTGGCCGGTGTAATTGCGGAACAGGAGAAAAATTTTACCAACGCAATTGCAATACTTACCGAAGCAGTTACCCTGGAAGACCAACTGATTTACAATGAACCGCGGGACTGGTTATTACCATCAAGGGAATATTTGGGCAATGCATTATTACACGCCGGCAATTTTGCCAAAGCCGAAATTATTTTTAAAGAAGATTTGAAAGAAAATCCTGCTACTCACTGGAGCCTGTATCCGCTGTATCAATGTTTACTAAAACAACATAAAAAAGCTGAAGCTACCAGTATAAAAACTACGCTTGATAAAGCTTTTGAAGGAGCTGATATTACAGCCGGAACCATTCCCTTTTAAAGATTTTTAAAACAACAGGAACATAAAATCATTAAAGGTTTTGTACACTGTTGTTTTTACATTAACACTGGTAACCAACAGCCACTCTAATGGCCTGGTAAATTTTTGTTTGGTAGTAGATTGCATATACAGCTTTTTTTATTTTAATAATGGAAGCCATTTTAAAATATAGCTGCAACCGTTATAATGATACATTGTAATTTCTATAGCAATCCTGCTGTTAAGTGAGGCTGTCTTTGTTTACTTTTTGCAGTGGTAAACATTTGCGGATTATATAAATGGCCAGGCCAAGACCCACCACTATACAAATTGAGCCTATAATTGTTCCCATAAGTACGTTATTAAAGATTATGAATAAATCCTGTTTACCGGGACATTTTTTTTAAGATCCGGATACCTTTTTCTGCTATTACGCCAAAATTGTTTGCCACTCCCCTGGATACTGTGAACTCCAGTAATCCACCCAATATTTTTTTAACCAAGCCTCCTGATCTTCCTACTATTAGTTTTTTTGTTAAAGCACCTGCGCCCATGGCAACCGTGGTGCCCATAGCAGCATTTACCAACCCTGGTTTTTCTGCAATATTATTCACCGCAGATTTTAGCAGGTTGGCCGGCTTCAGGCTTTCCACTATTCCGTTAAAATGAGCAGCCAGTTCACTTTTTTGAACTTCCGCTTTTTGCTGCAGCAGCAAGATGTTATCATCCAATTCGTCGGCAGTGTTAATTTTCACTTTCATAAAAATCAATTGAGCAGGTCTTTCACCATGATGTTTTTAAATCTTGCCTTTAGTATCGTTTTTCTGCCAGCGTATAATATCAATACCACCAGAAGATAGAAGCCGGTAACCGCAAAAAATCCCAGGTACAATTCTCCCAGCAAATCGCCCAGCCATATTGCTATACCGATATTCAGGAATACCAGTACCAGCAGGCTTAGTACACCAATAATTAGCCTGGAAACAATGGCCGATCCTACTTCGGAAGCTTTGCCAACGGCTTTAAGCCTCGCAATCTCTGCCCTTGTTTCCAGGTAACCAGTGGTCTTGCTAAACAAATCCTCAAGGGCATTTGTCTCGTGTTGCATAAAAAAAGTTTAAGAAGATAAAGGTTATCTTAAGACATAGAATGTTTAACATCTGCTTTCATAGAAGTCACCGCCTGTTTGCCCTGGTCAGCCGCATCTTTAGCTTTGTCTTTTACATTTTCGTATTCATCTGCAACTTCATCTACCAGTGAACTAAAACGGGCTTTAATACTGTCTTTAAGATCAGTCCCTTTTTTTGCGATCTTCCTTCTTGTTTCTTCTCCTTTGTCAGGTGCAAACAAAATTCCCAATATTGCGCCTGCAGCTAACCCTGCTGCTAATCCTGTAATGATTTTTCCTGTACTCATAAAATTGATTTTAAAGTTTTTTAAATGAATGTTACTGAAATATATCCAACATCAAGCCAAAATAAAAAAATCATGGTTGTTTAATGCAATTCAATACTGTATTGTATTTCATCGATTGTTATACACTATCCCAACCCTGTCGTATTACTAATTCCATGTGTATTAATTTCCCCATGAAATGGCAAGTTGTTAATTAAAATACCGACGTAATGTCCAGGCAATAGTTTCATGTTCTCTTATCATATCGGTTAAAAAATCGGCTGTACCTGCATCTTTATACTTTTCGTCGCAGTCTTCAATATTTTTTCTTAATGTTTTTATGATCGATTCATGATCATTCAGCAATTCTTTGAGCATGGTATTTTTGTCGGGATATTTTCCCGGCGATTCTTTTAAAGAACTGTGTTCTATAAATTCCTTGCAGGTACCAATTACGGGCATCCCCAGTTTGTTGATCCGTTCTGCAATTTCATCAATGGCTGCTTCAAGTTTATTATATTGATCCTCGAATAACTTATGCAATTCCATAAAACTCTCGCCTTTCACATTCCAGTGAAATTTCCTTGTTTTAAGGTACAGCACCGTTGTATCTGCCAGTGCATTGGTTAAAAGCCCGCCGATGGCCTGTAGGTTTTTGTCTGATATACCGATGTTAGGTTTCATAATTTATATTTATTTACATAATCCAAATACTATACCAGCAGTTTTCTATACGTGATGGGAAATAATTTCCACAGTGCAATTAATTTATTGCCAATATTTACATCCATGCAACCTTTTGGTATATACCAGTTCCATTACTCAAAAAAATTATCATTATTATCAAAATAAATTTTGTTGAAAAGAATCCGGGTTATGCGACATTTTTCTTCCTTAATTGAATTTTTACTATGGAAAACCAGTATAACAAATACCATTTTTATTTTTTTCACTTACATAAAAACAATAGAAATAATCTTATTAGAAACAACTTTATTTTTTTGGCAAACATTTTGAAAAGATATTCCTGTAATCAAAACAAGAAAATGACACCAGCAGATAAGTGCGAACCGCTTGCCAATATAATCAGTGAATCGGTTTCGGGTAATCAAAAGATGCAGCAATTATTGTATGAAAAATATGCGCCTGCTATGTACAATATTTGTTTGCGCTATACTAAAAGCGGTGTAGAAGCAGAAGACATATTGCAGGAAGGTTTTATAAAAATATTCCGCAACCTGCATAACTTCAGGGGAAACGGCAGCTTTGAAGGATGGCTGAAAAAAATCATCTGTCATACTGCTATCAGTTATTTCAGAAGTGCTGCAAGAAAAAATTCCATTCGTCAAACCAGCCTGAATTATTTTATAGAAGACAATGAACATTCTGTGCTTGATAGATTAGCCGAAAAAGATATTGTGAATACCGTTACCAAATTACCCACCGGTTATAGAACCATCTTTATTTTATACGTGATAGAAGGCTATAGCCATAAAGAAATTGCCGGTATATTAGGTTGCAGCGAAGGGAATTGTAAATCGCAATTGAACCGTTCAAGAATGCACCTGCAGAAAATGCTTAAAAAAACTTCCTGATCTTTTTTTTAAATGTATGTAAATGCCCCGGCCAAAGCCAGGGCATTTTTATTATAAGTCATCCTGTTGTACACTTTTATTGTTTCACCACTTTTACAGTTTCGCTTGCCCAGTTTTTTCCTTTAAGTGAAATATAATATACACCGGCTGGTAATGCATTGGTATTTACGGTAACCCTGTTTATTCCGGTTCCGATAGTAATCATACTATTCATTAATGTTCTGCCATACATATCCTGTAACTGCAATGCTGCCGTTCCCTTTTGTTCTGCTGTTGCAAAAACCACTGTAACAGCGCTGTTAAAAATAGTGGGTACTACACTCAGTTTATTATCGTTGGTACCGCATACAGTTTTAACCGATGCAATATTACTGAGATGGTACTCATTGTTCTTATTATATACTTTCAAACGATAATAGGCAAGTTTTACCTGTTGGGCCAACCTGATATTATACGGAGCTGAAGAAGGCAGGATTTTATCTACGGTTGTAAAATTTATCCCATCGGTACTAAACTGAATTTCTGTATAAGCTAAATTATCTGTATTACTTAAAGCCCATTTTAATGCTGCGTCGCAAGCTGCTGCAGTTGCACTGAAGCTTATAATATCTTCCGCCAGCAATGTACAGTTAACGAAAGTATATTGTTCTCCCTTACCTACTCCATTACCGCCGGCAGCAAAACTGAATAAGGTGCCAAAAGTATTCCCGAGATTGAATAATCCGCTACTGAAATCGAGTGCTTTACCTGGAGCGCCGATCAGGGCCTTCACACTTTTGTTAGATCCGCTTACATGTCCACCGCCGGCAACGCTATAACCTATAAGGCTAGCCGCATTAAGACCAAAGTCATAATCCGTTTCATTTTCCAAAGTCCAGTATGGTGCCGTGGTATAAGTATTTCCCGGGTTACCCAAAAAGACATAGGCAGCACCACCCACTGCATTCACACCCACTAAACCTACGGCAGAAGATAGCGGTTCCCCAACAATAATATCTGCAAAACCGTCGCAGTTCACATCCATCATATTATCTATTGAAGCACCAAACATGGCATTAACATTAATATTCTGCAGGTTTAAAATAGATAATAAACTGGCCGAGCGGGGAGAAGAAAATGATTGCACCGGTATTTCTGTTGCAGCAGGACTCAGCTTTGCATGAAAGAGATGAATATTACCGGCTTTTAAACGAAGCCCGGGTAATGCATTACTAAGTACACTACCAACGGGAGCGCCTACCAGTATATGACCGTTGCGGTTTCCGCTGGGATCTCTTACCCCTTTAACACAGTACCCGAATAAATTGGCCACTGAGCCGAGTAACGAACCTCCTGCAGATAGTTGTGTAGCAACAGCAGGGTTCACTCCGGCACCATTGCCGTTGTATATGTACGCAGAGCCGCCTAAAAAACCTGAAGCACCCAAATTAAGCCCACCTGGTGCACCAATAATAATATCAGGTTTGCTATCTTTATTATAGTCGCCTGCCCCGTCAACACTAAAACCAAAAAGCAAACCATTGATATTTGTCAACCCGGGAAAACCCAGCAATGTTGGCGTTGCTAATTGCGTAGCGGTATTGGATGCAATATTCCCGGAATAATAAACAAAAGCAGCCCCACTGGCTACATCCAGCAAATTAACACCGGCATATCCCGGAGCGCCAACAACAATTTCGGCCAGCCCGTCACCATTCATATCGTCTGTTGCTGCCAAAGAAAAACCAAAAAGCGCATTGATATTGACATTAGATAATAAAAGCCCCAATACACCACGGCTGAAAAAGCCGGAACCGTTCAAATACACAGATGCAAATGGACTTGCTGGTCCGGCGGTAAGGTCATCGCCACTAAACACATATACCTTACCCGCAGTAACGGTAGCGGTTGTCGGAAACCCGGAAACCGAAGTACTGTAAGTATCGCCGGGCGCACCAACAATAATATCTTTTTTTATAGCACCGGGTATAATGCTTCCTGTTACATTACCCCCTGCCATACTAAAGCCAAATAATGCATTTGTAACAGGCGTGGTTGCACGCAGCACCCTATCCGGCGTTGCGGCAAGGCCGGTATTGGATCCAAAATAAACAAATACCGCTCCCGCACCTACAACAGTTACAGGTCCTGCAATAATATCTATTGCGCCGGGTGCGCCAATAGCCACATCGTCAAATCCATCCCCGTTAACATCGCCAAGGCCGGCAACCGAATAACCATACATGGCATCAACCTGCAATTGTAGATTCGTTAATATCCCGGGAAGTAACCCTATTGAAGAACTTTCCCATTCTGACGCATGAGTTAACGGATCAACCGTTACAGGATAAACTGCTGCTGCATCATCAACCACTAATGCGACCTTATTATTATCAATCACTTCCATTGAAGCGTTAAGCTGTTTATGATTAGCGTCCCAAACCTTAAGATCATCATACTTTAAGATTGACTTACCGTTTTTTTTATCTGACAATTCTAAAACCTTATTTTTTGTAACAGCTGGTAAAAGGTCGCCTGAAATATTCAATACAACTTTTAATTGCGCATTACCAGCCGATCTATGTTTAATGATAAAATTCTGCCTCACTCCTCTTTCATCATTTAAGTATTCCACATTAAAATTACCGTACTCAAACAGCAAATGATTGTTACCAGTTAAAGAGCTCGTTGTAAATGGCATTAAACCTGCCGTGCTGGTTTCATTTATTTGTATCAATGATAATGAAGAATTCCAGGTAGTAACTTTTGAGGTCTCATCAAATTGAAGTGGGCTTGTGCTGGTGATTAATCCTGTAGTTGCAAAGCTTAACTTTTGTTTACTGTTGGCCGTAGCATAATTATGATCAAATTTTTTAAAAAAATACTCTGCTTCAGCAATATATTGCTGTGCGGAGGTTTCCCAGTTTTTTGTTACAGATCCGGGAACATTTTTTGAAGAGAAAATTTTCACATCGCCCTTTACAGGTTTTTCGGCTGTACCCGCATTGCTTTTCTGGGCAATACCACAAAATTGTGTAATAGAAAATAATAAGCCAAAGAGTAGAATCTTTTTCATAATGGTTCGGTTTGAGGTAAAAAAAAATGATTGGCTTTATCAAAGACTAGTGGAGATAGAGCACAAATTATTATATGATGCGGGAAAGCTTGTCCCCTAAAACGTATTAATAATGCCCTAAAAAAGCAAACCAATAAAAGCACTACAGGGAAAGTAGAAAGCCATCTACACAATGCATAACCAATATCTTCGTTCTTTATATGATACCAACATTTACGCCTAATTGAAATCGTACGACCACGTTTATTCAGCTAACCCACTGTATAATTATATGGGGGAACTCGCCCAAAAGATCGGCGTTCCTATAGTTAATAATGCAATTCAACTCCCTTCTAAAACAGGTAATGGCTTTGTAAAGGATCTTTTTATAGAAGAAGGGTTTTATGTTCGCTATTATCATTTTACATTAAATCATGATTTGATGTTCAGGTGGGTAAATGAGTCAGATAAGGACGATGTGATCTTTAAACTATTAATGAATTTAGAGCCCGGTGGCAAGGAAGATACAGGCACGAAGGATAATACCGAAAAATCCTCCATTCTATACTCAACAGATTTTGGAAGAACAGTGCTGATAAAAAAAGAGCAGCTGATTAAAAGGGTTGTTATTCTGTTTACAAAAAAATGGCTGGAGGAAAATTATAGTGAGGCCTCCGAAAAAATTTCCAGCAGCGTTAACCTGCTCATCAAAAAGAACAAGCCCACGTATATTGCAGAGAACATGGACCATAGCCAGTTTCTTTTCGCTAATGAACTCGCCACTGAGATGGGGCTGGAACATTTTCCGCTGATCCATATAAAAACCAAATCACTTATTTTACTCAATAGTTTTTTGAATAAGATCGTTTGCCGTACTGCTGAAGATGCCAATTTTATACACTGCATGTATTACGATGAAATTGCAAAAGTGGAGAACAGGATAAAAGATTATTTGGATAAGCCCCTGCCGCATTTAAATATTTTAGCCGCTGAATTTAATATGAGCCCTGCAACTATGCAAAGACATTTTAAAAATGTGTACGGAAAAAGTATTTATCATTATTACCTCGAAAAAAAATTAGCGTTGGGTAAATCAATGATCGCATCAAAAAACAAGTCTATTTCAGAAATTGCTTATACGCTTGGCTACAATAAGATCAATAGTTTTTCCAAGGCTTTTAAAAAACAATACGGTGTATTGCCCAGCGATATGAGCATCTACCAGGCAGCTTCTTAAATTCAAGTATACTATCAATAAAAAAGCCCCGCAGCAGATATACGGGGCCTGTCATCAGCATATATATCTTCTATTTTAAATAGTTTTCATTGACTTTATCGGTACTGAAAGAGTAAGGATATGCAGTACTATTATTGCCCCTGTTTGTAGCAGGTGCGTTCCCCATAGTTACATTTAATGTGCCGCCTTTCAATATGTCAAAATGATTCAGCCAGTTCTTTTCATAGCTGGCTCCATTTAGTTGCGCATGTTGAATATATTTATTGTCTGCCGTATTCCCCGGCGCATTAATGATAAACTTTTTTCCATTCTCTAAGCTCAATGTTATTTTTTTAAACAATGGTGCCCCTATTACGTATTGGTCGCTCGCTGGACATACCGGGTAAAAACCCATGGCACTAAATACATACCAGGCTGATGTTTGTCCATTATCTTCATCTCCACAATAACCATCCGGCGTAGCTTTATACAGGCGATCCATGGCTTCACGTACCCAATACTGCGCTTTCCACGGTTGCCCGGCATAGTTATACAGGTAGATCATATGCTGTATCGGCTGGTTGCCATGTGCGTACTGGCCCATATTAGCGATCTGCATTTCACGGATCTCGTGTATCACACCACCATAATAGCTATCATCAAAAACCGGCGGCAGGTTAAATACACTATCCAGCATTTGCACAAATGTTTTTTCTCCTCCCATCAGGTCGATCAATCCCTGCACATCATGAAAAACGCTCCAGCTATAATGCCAGCTGTTTCCCTCGGTAAAAGCATCGCCCCATTTTAACGGATTGAACGGACTCTGGAATTTGCCATCCGCATTTTTACCCCTCATCAGTTTTGTTTGCGGATCAAAAAGGTTTTTATAATTCTGCGACCGCTTTGCATACAGTTTTATCTCTTCTACCGGCCGGTTTAGTTTTTTGGCCAATTGAAAAATCGCAAAATCATCGTAGGCATATTCCAATGTCCTGGCTGCATTCTCATCTATCTTTACATCGTAAGGCACATAGCCGAGACTGTTATAATAACTCACTCCTTTTCGTCCCACTGCACTTATCGGACCCTCGTTATTGGCACCATGCAACAATGCTTCGTACAAGGTATTGATATCATAACCACGTAAACCTTTGATATAAGCTTCCGATACCACCGATGCCGAATTATTACCCACCATGATATCTGCATAACCCGGACTGCTCCACTCCGGCAACCAGCCCCCCTCTTTATAATCGTTGATCAACCCTTCCTGCATTTCTTTATTTACAGATGGATATACCAGGTTTAAAAAAGGATATAGTGCACGGAAAGTATCCCAGAAACCCGTGCCTCCAAATAAATAACCCGGCATTACTTTACCATTGTAGGGACTGTAATGCACCATATTTCCTGCCGCATCTTTTTCGTACAGTTTATTGGGGAAAAACAACGTGCGGTATAAGCAGGAATAAAAAGTGCGTAGCTGGTCTATTGTTCCACCTTCAGGTTTTATTTTACCCAGGGTTTGATTCCATACTTTTTTTGCTTTGGCTTTTACCGTTTCAAAATCATCCCTGCCAATTTCGTTAAGGTTCAATTCAGCCTGTTCAAAACTTATAAATGAAGAAGCCACCCTTACATTTACACGCTCTCCTTTACGGGTAGAAAATCCAATAATGGCGCCGGTATGATCGGCCTGTAGCTCCAATGTATCTTTTGCCAGCTGATTGCCACGCCAGGTGTGCGCCAGCGTAAATGCTTTATCGAAATACAATACAAAATAATTTTTAAAGCCGGGCATTTTTCCGCGGCTGTATCTGGTACTGTATCCAATGATCTTTTGTTGAGCAGGTATGATCTTGATATAGGATCCTTTGTTAAAAGCATCCAGCACTACATAAGCACTATCGGTTTTTGGAAAGGTAAAACGAAATCTTGCTGCCCTTTCGGTAGGGGTTATTTCCGTAACCACATCATGATCGGCAAGGTATACACTATAATAATAAGGGGTGGCCGTTTCTGATTTATGCGTAAACCAACTGGCTCTTTCATCCTGCGTAAAACGCAAACTACCGGTAAGTGGCATAATGGCAAACTGCCCGTAATCATTCATCCATGGCGAAGGCTGGTGTGTTTGTTTAAAGCCGCGTATCTTATCGGCAGCATACTGGTACTGCCAGCCATCTCCCATTTTTCCGGTTTGGGGAGTCCACATATTCATTGCCCATGGCACGGCAATGGCCGGATAGGTGTTGCCGTTACTAAGGTCTGGCTTGGAATCGGAACCCATTAAAGTATTTACATAATCAACCGGTTCAGTTTGTGCATACAACAACTGGTTACATAAAAGCAACAATAAAATGCATGATTTTTTCATGCCGGAAAGTTAAAGCATAAATGCATTATAATTACAACGGATATCCATGCCATGTAACAAGTGGTTTTGTAAAGCGGTGTACCATAAAAATATTACCTTTCAGTATGCTTGGCTTGTTATGGAAAATATACTGGAAATTATTTCGCTGGAAAGTTAAAGGCCGGTTTCCCTACGAATATAAAAAAATGGTACTCATTGTAGCACCGCATACCAGCTGGAAGGATGTGCTGCTTGGTTTTGCGGCCAGGCATCAATTAAAAATATACCATGCAAAATTTTTAGGCAAGAAGGAATTATTTGACGGACCATTTGGATTTTTATTCCGCTGGCTGGGTGGTACACCTGTAGACCGCTCAGGTAAACAGGGTATGGTGGAACAGGTAACACAGTTATTTATAAACAACGACAGGTTTTTATTAGCCATGGCACCCGAAGGAACAAGAAAGAAAGTAGATAAACTACGCAGTGGTTTTTATCATATTGCCAAACAGGCGCAGGTACCCATCATGTTGATCGGCTTCGATTTTGAAAATAAGGAGCTGGTATTGGGTGAACCTTTATTTGCCGGTAGTGATGAAGCGGCCGACTTTAGAACCATCACCGGTTTCTTTGCCAACATAAAAGGCGCCAATCCCGCATTCGATCTGCGTCACCTTAAAAAGGACACGGTGCATTAAAAAAAGATGCTGCAGTAAACCGCAGCATCTTTTTAAAATTATAATTCTATTATTAAACCCTATTTCTGTTCTTTCGCAGCCTGGTTTTCTGCACCTTTTGTACCACCACGGTTGGTAGCTTTAATAGCAGCAAATTTTATTTTCAACAAAGCAATTTGCCTGTTATCAGAACCGGAAAGATCTTTTTCTACTGCATTTTTCCTGGTATCCAGTGCTTCGTATAACACTTTGATCTCATCCCAATCTTCACGGGAATAACTATCCCTGTTATCAGCAACTGTATTCACAAAGTTTTTATATACATCATGTATATTCGCTGCGGTAACATATTCAAACTTCATATCCGCACCTACTTTACCTTCTCCAAACAACCTGCTTCTTAATGCCGTTCTATAATCCGGAGCTGTTGATGTCATTTTAGCTTCAGCTTCACCTTCTTTAAGTTTGGCTTCATATTCAGCTTTCAGTTTGGCATATTTGGCTTTGCTTTCTTCCAGCCTGGCTTTTTCTTCAGCATTTAACTCAGCAGCTGTTTTTTCTGCCAGTGCCATTCTTTCCTGGTAAGCGTTATCAATAGTTGTCCAATTAGCTGTGGTATAAACCCTTGTAGTTTTATCTACAGAATCAACATAGTTATTGAAGTTAACAGCATCCTGCTTAGCGGCATCTGATGAACTGTTGCATGCGGTAAATCCGGCTACTGTAATTGCAGCAGTAACCAGCAGATTGATTTTTTTCATTTTTTATAATTTTGTTTCTCTTGTTAAGCCAACATTTGTGCCATCTGCCATTTTATACCGGAAAACAACCGCATTCAACTATAAATAAAGATTTATACGCTTCTTATATATTTTAGATGGAATACCTATAGGGAATATTATCTACAGTTTTTGGGGAATTAAAGTACTATAAATAGCCCCGGTAACCCGGGGCTATGTTGTATTATTATATGGGGCTATGTTGTATTATTATATTATATATTTAATTCCCTCTTTTTCCACGACCATTGCCGTTGCCATTTTGCGACTGGCCACCATTACCGGGGTTATCCCTTCTTTCGGCCCTGCGCTCCATTCCACTGCCCTGCTGTTGCTGCCTCATGGGTCTTTCTACCTGCTGACGCTGCTGCTCCTGTTGCTGGCGTTGCTGTTGCCGTTGTTGATCCTGTTGTCTTTGCTGATCACGCTGCGGAAAATTATTTTGTTGATCCCGTTGTTGTCTTTGCTGCTGCCACTGGCGTTGCTGCTCCTGCTGTTGTTGCCTTTGTTGTCTTTGCTGATCCTGTTGCTGCCGTTGCTGATCCCGCTGTTGTCTCTGGCGCTGCTGTTCCTGTTGTTGTTCCTGCTGTTGTCGTTGTTGATCTCGCTGCGGAAAATTATTCTGCTGATCATTACGCCTGTCTATCCTGTTATCATTACCTCTTTGCCTGTTATCAGCAACAGTGTTATCATTTTGCCGCCCCCCATTTACATCGTCTCTCCTTTCGGGTGAGCCATTATTTCTCCTGTCGTTATTATTGTTATTACCGGGTTGATCATTTCTCCTTCCGCCATTATTATTGTTACCGGTATTCTGATCGTTACGCCTGTTATTATTATTTCCCCAGCGCCCCTGCCTTTCCCTGTCATCAATTCTTCTTTCAGTTATCGTGTTACGGGTGTAACGTTCCACTTCCCTTCTTTCCGGTCCTCTTGTAAACCTGCCCCTATCGTTGTTGCCGCCATAATAATTATTAATCACTACTGCATTCCGGAATCCGCGGTTCCTATCCGGAGAAATATAATACCGGTTAATATCACGGTCGCAGATATTGCGCCTTGGAATAAAGGTCCAGCGATCGTAGGCAATACTTCCAAAAGAAACATTGATGTTTACGCCAAATCCTAAAGGCGCCCAGCCATAGTAATCATCATATTCACTCCAGCTTACCCATGCCGCACCCCAATCGTAACCGGGTATCCACATCCAGCCGTAGTAAGGATCGTATTCCCATCTTCCGTAATGAAATGGTGCCCATCCCCAATCAAAATCCGAAACCCAACTCCAGCCATAATTGGTATATTCCCAATGGCCATCTGAATAATAAGGGCGAAAACCCGGATCGTTATATACCCATACTTCGCCAAATCTTGGGTTGGTCATCCATCGCCCGTAGGGAGATAATTCCTGTTGAAATAAAGAAAAATTAACTGATACCTGCTGCGCCTTTGTTTGTGTAGCCGGCGCAAAAGCTACAGTCGCAATCGTGAGTAAAAAAGCGAGTCGTAAAGTTTTCATTTTAGGTGATTTAATTGTTATAACATAAAGCAAAACTTATGCTATAGACAAGGGCGGATAGTTAAAGTTTGTTAATGACTGGAGAATGTCCGGCAGTTTATTGTGCCCTGAGGATACTATAACATTTCTTTTTGTTTTCCGGAAAGTAGTAACAAAAAAAATGATGCCTTAGTTTGAATCGGCCACGTAAATAAAATATATATTCAATGCAACATAAGTAAGTAATAAAACCTTTGCCGCAATAAAGTCGAATCGCTTTGATTGCTGTACCTTATTGTCTTTAATGAGTTTTAATGTAATAGCGGTACAGGTGATCACAGAAAAAATAAATAATAAGGTTAACCCATGTAAAGTATCCACCAGGGTAAAGGAAGTAGATTCCGGTAAAGCCGAATCAATGATATATTTATTTCCGATAACCGCAAACAGCGAACCTACACTTAACCCAAACCGGGAATCGATACTATCGGCATGAATATAAAAACATACAAAGGCAATTAAAAAAGCCACGTACATACCCAAAAACATTTTCCAGAATAACCCGCCGGCATCCCGTTTAAGGCCGATCTTCACCCTGAAGGCACTGTATTCGCTGCGTGGTTTTTCATAACTCTCATCTCCAAAAGCAGTTTCATATATTTTTATGCCGGGGTTGATATTGAAGCTGTCTATTTTCCACCCGCTTACTACAAACCGGGGATCATAGTTATTCCCTGCCGTATCAGCTGCAAAAACCAACGCCCTTGAATCATATTGCGAATTCTCAAATGACAGCCGCAGGTTCTGCCGGTCAAAAGGGAAGTTGCTGATCTTCCACGCATCCTTCATTACACATTGCAGTTTCATTAAAATATAAACGCCATCGGTAGTATCGATAGTAGAAAAAGATTTGGTTACCGTTTTTGCCTGGGGCACTTCCAGGTTCTGCAAAAAATCAAATTCCTTATTCTTATATTTAAACCACACCCAACAGTTAAGACTGTACTCCTTTTGTTTAAAATCAATATCGTGTATACTGGTAACATAAATACCTGTACGAACGGTATCCGGTGGAGCGTCTGCAGCATTGGCTGTAAAAACAGTTACGGTGCCAACCAGGATCAAAACGGCGGTAAGCAGGATATTATGTTTCATTAAGTAATTTTCTATAAGGAAAGATAGGGTATTGTCTATAAATAAAAAAAGCTGTTGCCTTGCCGCCTGTACATTTATAGTTTACATTTAGTACCGAAATTACTAACTTTCGCACTCAAATTACCCAAACCTAATTTTTATGAGATCATTACTATGCGCTCTGCTGGCTATAGTTTTAACGGCATCAGTTAAAGGCCAGGAAAATCCTTTATGGTTAAGATATCCCTCCATTTCCCCGGATGGACAAACCATTTTGTTCAGTTATAAAGGAGATATTTACTCCGTTCCTGCAGCAGGCGGTAACGCCATACCACTTACACTTAGCGAAACCTACGAGTTTGCTCCCGTATGGAGTCATGATGGCAAAAGCATTGCATTTGCCAGTGACCGCTACGGCAATTTTGATGTGTTTGTAATGCCTTCCTCCGGAGGCGAAGCCAAACGCCTTAGTTTTCACTCCGCCAAAGAAATTCCAGGCAGCTTTTCTGAAGATGATAAAGCGGTGCTTTTTTCTGCTGCAAGACAGGATCCTGCCAGCAATACCCAATTCCCTATAGGTATGATGAGCGAATTGTACAGTGTACCGGTAACCGGTGGACGGGTATCTCAGGTATTGCCTACACCTGCACTTGATGTAAAACTAAACAGCAGCGGCGACAAGCTGATCTTTCACGATATCAAAGGCTACGAAAGCGAATGGCGTAAGCACCATACCTCTTCGGTTACAAGGGATATTTGGATGTATGATCTCAAAACAAAAAAATATACCCAGTTATCTTCTTTTGCAGGCGAAGACCGCAACCCGGTTTTTGATGCCAACAATAACGATTTTTATTACCTGAGTGAACAAAGCGGCAGTTTCAACATATACAAAAGCAGTTTGACCGATCCATCCAAAACAACTGCGGTTACCCATTACAGTAAAAACCCGGTACGTTTTTTAACCAGCTCAAAAAACAATACACTTTGTTTTGGTTTTAATGGTGAAGTATATACCAAAAAGCCGGGCGCAGAAGCGGTGAAATTAAATATCCGCATCGCTGCCGATGGCAGATCCGTGATTGATAAGATCGTTCCTGTAAATGGTGGTTTTACTGAAGCCAAATTGTCACCCAACGGAAAAGAGTTTGCCTTTGTATTTCGGGGTGAAATATTTGTAAGCAGTATTGAAGGCACTACTACCAAACGTATTACCAATACGCCATGGCAGGAAAGAAGTGTAAGTTTTAGTCCTGATGGCCGCTCATTGGTGTATGCTGCCGAAAAAGATAACAACTGGAACGTGTACACGGCAACCATTTCCAGGAAGGAAGAACCTTATTTTTATACCGCCACCATATTTAAAGAAGAACCGGTAATTGCAACGGCTGCGGAAGAATACCAGCCTGCGTATTCTCCCGACGGAAAAGAAGTGGCTTACCTGGAGAACAGGGCTACATTAAAAGTAATTAACCTGGCCAGCAAACAAAGCCGCATGATATTGGCAGGCGATAACAATTATTCCTATGCCGATGGTGATCAGTATTATCAATGGTCGCCCGACAGTAAATGGTTCCTGGTACAGTACGGACCCAAGGAACGTATATTCGGCCCAGAGATAGGATTGATAGCCGCGAGTGGGAAAGAAACTTTACACAACCTTACCAAAAGCGGCTATGATGATTTTGGACCTAAATGGGCCATGGATGGCAAGATGATGATTTGGGGAACGGATAAAGACGGCGCAAGAGACCAGGGTGGAAATTTGTTGAATGGTGATGTATATGCCATGTATTTTTCGAGGGATTTATTCGACAAATCAAAATTATCTAAGGAAGAATTTGCCTTGCTGAAAGAGATGGAGGAGAAAAAAGATAAAGACAAAAAAGAGACAGACGACAAAACGAAAGATTCCGTAAAAAGTAAAAAAGCAATTGATACCAAAGTAGCAAGTGACTCTGCAAAAAAACCTTTTGTCTTCGACTGGGCTAATCTTACAGAAAGAAAAGCCAGGTTAACCTTACATACTTCTCCCGCAGCCGACTGGGTATTGAGCAAAGACGGGGAAAAATTATTTTACCTCACCAGTTTTGATAAAGGCAATGATATATGGGTAACTGAATTGCGTACCAAAGAAACCAAACCTTTTTATCGTTTGGGTGCCAATAATGCCAGCATGGAATTATCTGCCGATGGTAAATTTATTTTTGTACTCGCTGATGGAAAAGCGATGAAGGTTGAAGTGGAAAGCGCTAAACCTACACCTGCTGCAGTAAACACGGAGATGGTATTAAAACAAACTGAAGAGAAGAATTATATTTTCGACCATAGCTGGCGCCAGTTAAAAGAAAAATTTTATGTAGAAGACCTGCAGGGCGTGGATTGGGATTATTATTACACCACCTACAAAAAATTCTTACCCTACATTAATAACAACTACGATTTTGCAGAAATGCTGAGTGAAATGCTGGGAGAAATGAATGCCTCACACACCGGTTGCAATTACAGGGCGGCCATGCCCAATTCTGACCAAACTGCATCACTTGGATTATTTTATGATTATGCGTTTACGGGTAATGGTGTTAAAATAGCTGAAGTGATCGAAGGGGGCCCGGTGGATAAAGCCGCATCTGCAGTTAAAGCGGGCAACATTATTGAAATGATCGACGGCATTGCCATTACTGCTGATATGGATTTTTACCAGCTGTTAAACCGTAAGGCAGGAAAAATAACTTTGTTAAATGTATTTGATCCTGCAACCAATAAAAGATGGGAAGAAACAGTAAAACCAATTTTTGGTGGGGAAGAAAATGAATTGCTGTACAATCGCTGGGTAAAGAACCGCCGCGAAGAAACCGAAAAATTATCCGGCGGAAAGATCGGCTACATTCATGTACGCGCCATGAATGACCCCAGTATGAGAACGGTGTTTTCGGAAGCATTGGGCCTTAACATCGATAAAGAAGCTATCGTTATTGATACCCGCTTTAATGGCGGTGGAAATATCCACGAACAATTATCCGATTTCCTCAGTGGTAAAAAATATTTCGACGTTATCCCTCACGGGCAATATGTAGGCAGCGAACCTTTTGATAAATGGGTAAAGCCTTCCATCGTGCTAATGGGTGAAAGTAATTATTCTGATGCGCATCTTTTCCCGGTAGCGTACAAATTAAAAGGCGTAGGTAAATTACTCGGTATGCCTGTACCCGGCACCGGTACCTTTGTATGGTGGGAAAGCCAGATCGACCCTACCCTGGTATTTGGTATACCAATGGGTGGCTGGCGTTCGCCTGATGGCAAATTCTGTGAGAACAATCAAACAGAACCCGATATCAAAGTGCGTAATGAACCTGATATTATGAGTAACGGTCATGATCAGCAGATTGAAGCTGCGGTGAAGGAATTGATGAAAAAGAAATAGAATAACAGTTATAAAATAATTCCCCGCACCTGTTCGTGTAAACCGAGCCGGTAGCGGGGATGTTTTGGGGCTTTTACTGGTAGGTAATTATTCGAACAATATTTTTTCATTGATAACCGTGCTGCCAAAACTTACATTGAGGATGTACATGGTTTTTACATCAAAGTAGTTGGGTACTTTAAAATTGATCGTACTGCGGCCTCCCGGGTTTACCTGGTTGTAATATAATTTCTCTCCCCTTGTACCGTAAATAGTGATCGATACATTTTCATTTACCTTACTAAGAAATTCAATATTGATATTATAATTGGTAACCGGGTTGGGATATACCCTTATTTCCTGCCTGCTGCTGTTCTTTAATTTTTCAATGTAAGAATATACCGGCATGCCTTGTTTGGTAATGGCCTTGATGCGGTAAAAAACTTCGGGTGCCGTTATCCGTGGATCTTTATAAACATATTTCTGCAGGTTAACACCATAGTTGGTTTTTACTGTAGCAACAGCCTGGAAATCTACGCCGTTTACCGAGCGTTCAACGATAAAATGATCAAAGCGTTCATTGTCGTACGCAACAAAATCCAGTTTTGCAAAATCGCCACTCCAGATCGCTGTAAGATCCACCCCATCCAACGGCAATACGATCTCCGTAAACAAAGGCACAGTTGCAAAACTGCCCCCTAAGATGGTTTGCGATTCGGCAGCCGTCATACACAACCATTTTTGCATAACGGTGGAGTATAGCTGCCGGAAATCAAATTGCAAGGGTACCTGTGTACTGGCATTTGGTGTAGCCGGTAAAACCGGCGAAGTACCGTTAACGCCTCCGGTTAATCCTGCACCAAAAAATATCACGGGTGCGCCCGAGCCATGATCGGTACCCACGCTGGTATTGGCAATTACACGGCGGCCAAATTCACTGAATGTCATGCCCGTTACTTTATTGGCCTTGCCCATTAAGGTAATATCATTTTGAAAAGCGGATATGGCAACGGATAATTTAGATAATACATTGGCATGGTATCCCGTTCCGGTATTTCCTGCAACTACCTGGTCCACATGCGTATCAAAACTATCGGGATGATTAACGATATAAACGGGAGTGGTCAATCCGCCACCTATAAGCCTGGCAACAATTTTGAGCTGATCGGATAATGAATTACCGGTAGCGGCATACATGGTACTCAATGTTTGCTGCGCTGCGTAAGAAGCGGAGATACGTGTGGCGTAAGCATTACTCTGGTCCTTCATCATCCTTAAAAAAGTAAGTTCTGTTCCATAATCATTATTGGGTGCAGGTGCAGGCGTTCCTGTAGCTACGCTGATCAATGCTGCAGGATTGGGTGCATTGTATCCCATATTAATATTGGGGCCCTGCAAACTCAATGGCAATGCACCACCAATCTGTATCGCCAATGGATCAGGATTACTTGGGTTGGGATAGCCTGTAGGAAAGCCCGGATAGGTAGTATCCAGTTGGCGTCCCAGCCAGCCGGTATCAGGAGAAGGTAGTGTACTCGTTGCCGTAAACCATATATCCTGCGCCTGGAAATGGCTGAAATTAGGATTGGGATAAGAAACTCCCTGCACCAGGTTTACTTTACCTTCATTGAACAGGTCTCTTAAACCGGTCATCGCAGGATGAAGGCCTGTAGTGGTTGTTCCATTAAGTGCCAATACTGATGCGGAAGGGATCAACAGGTTGGGCCGGGCATTACTTAATTCTGAATACCTGTCCAGCGGTATCACCATATTTAAACCGTCATTACCGCCATTCATTTGTATCACTACCAGCACCTTTCCACATTGCGCATTGGGCATTGCCAGTGCCTGCAAAAAAGGATGTAATGCACCATCACCTGCAAAAACAGGAATGCCTGTGATCATCATGGGAGCAGTAAAAAGTGCAGTATTACCTAAAAATTTTCTACGGTTCATAAAATCTTGATTTAAATAAGGCTACATTAATTGAAATTCGGCCAGTTGAATAAAAGTGGTGAACAGGGAATTCAACCTTGTTCTTACCAGGTTGGTATTGGTTGTTGTAGGACTAGCCACGTAATTATTCCATGCCGTTGTCCAGTAACTGTTGGTTACCTGGCCTGCCAATAAGGTCTGCACTTTGGTATCGCTCTTATACGTTGCCGGCAGATCGACCGTAAACAAATAAGGAACGATGGCATTGATCAACAGGTCGGGATCCTGTATGGTGGCAGCAGGAAACTGCTGCACATAAGCGATGGGATCAAATTTAATACTGGTACCTCCCGTGGTAAATCCATTGATAAAACTGGTAAGCAAGGCCGCTCTGCGTTGTATTGAATTGGAGTTGATCCAGTTTTGATAAAAAGTTGGATCCTGGTAATAAGCTTTCCACCCCGACACGTTGGGCACCAGGCCCATACCCTGTTCGAGATTGCCATTGGCATAGTTTTGAAAATAATTCCAGATAGTATATTGATTAACCAGCTGCGTAGCACCAATAGCCGGCGTGGTATTAATCTTCAGCGTGCGTAATACCCCGGCAATATAATCCACCGGACTTTTTATCATTACGCCTTTGTTGGCCACATCATAAAAATGTTCACTTTTTAGCAGTGTATTCACTACCGGTAGTATGTTCCAGCTATTGCTGATGAGCAATGCCGAAAGCGGTACAATAACATTGGCCTCTATATTGGCATCAATATCATAGTACACAAAAAAGCGATACAGCCTGCGACAAACATATTTTGCGATGGTAGTTTGCTGCTGGGTAAAGAGCATGTCGAAGAAAATATCAAACTCATTGGCTCCATTTACACCAGTTTGATTAGTGATGGTGGTATTGCCGAAAAAAGCAGAGAACAATTTATTGCTTTGATTGTGATAGCTGGCATTGAAGCCGGGATTAAAAGGATACGCAGCTACAAAACTCGGGACTCTCCATCCTGATAATACTTTTGATGCAGCAATGATATCTGCTTCTGTATAATTCTGCGTGGGCACTTTACCCATGGTAAATAACTCCATTAATTCACGGGCAAAATTTTCATTGGGCACCGATGCGGTGCTATATTGATTGCCTAAATACAGCAACATGGCCGGGGTTTTGGCAATCGCTTTGATCAGTGTTTTAAAATTACCCAGTGCATTGGTGCGAAGCAGGCTCATATAATCATTACACATGGTGGCAGAATTATTCTGCAGGCTTCTCACATCATCAAAATTAACCGGGATAAAATGATACCAGAACTGCGTCATCTTTTCGCGGATGGTAGCATTGTCATCCAGGCATAATCCCCAGCTCCAGCTGGTTAAACTAAGTTGCCGGTAACTATTAATGCTACCGTCATTTACATTGGCGGCAGCATAGGTAAGGTTATTCGAGGTCCAGCTGGCCCCCAACGCAATACCGCCGCTATCCGGCACCGTATTTTGATAATAGTTCAAAGGCGTTGGCGAGGGAATAGCGGGTGCACTGATATTTAATACGGCATCAACGGCTGCAGACATGGTCATGGCAGATAATGCCTCCAGGTCGGTCTTCTTTACTCCAAAACTGGTTCTGCGTAATAAATGGGCGGCTTCCCATTGCGTCCATGCACCAACGTAAGGTGCAAGCCCGCTGGTAATATTGCCCACACGCAACATACCGCCGTCTTCACCACCGGGGTTTTGTACAATGGCATTACTGTATTGCCTTGGGCCCAATGTTTTACGGGCATATTTGTCAAACAACGGATCCGGCCCTCCCGGTGGTTCTTCCGTAGCTACATCTCCGGTTTGCTTTTTGGTAAAGCTGGCGATGTTCTTAAAAAAATCTTTCCTCTTAATTTTTTCTTGTCCCATAATCTAACGATGGTTTTGGCAAAGCATGACCTGCACGATCATACCAGTTAAGGAATGTGTGAAAATTTTCTCCTGATTCGGGAATACAGCGGGTATGTTCTTACAAAAAAAACAGCGTGTGCAAAGGGACGGTAATTAAACAGCGTTCGATTCTAAGGTTACTATTGTTGGCGGTTAATAGTGATATGAAGATAAGGTTTTGAAAATATTTTTTTTAAAATATTTAACAATTGTGCATAAAAATTGACCTGCAGCAATGTTTACAGCAGGAAAACTGCTGGAAAATGCAAGGTTAAGCGGCCAGTTCAATAATAAAATTACTGCCTTGTCCTTCCACGCTCTCAATCAGCAAGACTGCATTTATTTTTTGCAGCAATTCTTTTACTAAAAACAAGCCCAGGCCGCTGCCTTTTTCACCCTGTGTTCCTGCGGTACTGGGTGCTTCATGCTGTAATAACTGGTCGATTGTGGTTTTGCTCATACCAATGCCTTCATCTTTTACGGTAATATAGGTATGTGCATTGTTGCTGTAACTACTTACCACAATATTGCTGTCGGGGTTGCTATACTTTACTGCATTGGTAATGATATTGCGTAAGGCAATTTCAATGATATTATGATCCCCTGCCGCAACCGGTATCTCAATATTTTTATTGATGTGAATATTTTTTTGTTCTGCCTGGGCTCTTGCTCCACTGATGGCATCATCCACGCAATCTTCTACATTAATATTAGTGATGGCAGGTTTCGTGTTTTTGATCTGCATATTGGCCCAAACCAATAAATTATCCAGCATATTGCTGGTTTGACTGATCGCCTGGCGGGTTTGATTTTTAAACTGTTCTTTTTTCTCCGCAGGCAAACTGGTATTATCGGCAAGAGATAAATAACCGTTCAATGTTACCAACGGGTTACGCAGATCGTGACTGATAACAGAAAACAAACGGTCCTTCACCTGGTTCAATGTTTGCAGTTCATCTTTTTGTTTATTGATCTGTGCATTTTTTTCCTGTAACAGCAAATTGTTTTGTCTTATCCTGGAATAAAAGAATGCCAATGCCCCAAGCAATAGAACGGCGCCAATGGTAATGATGATAAAAATATTGCGCTGACTTTTTTGCTTTTCCGTTTCTGTTTCCTGCTTAGCCAGGCTGATATTTTTTTTCTCCAGCTGAAAATCTGTTTCCAGCTGCGTAAGCTGGTTTTTGTTATCGTTGGTAAAAAGACTGTCTTTTAAATGATGGTATTTCCCCAGGTAAATACTTTGGTTTTTATAATCCTTCATGTCTTCATACATCCCTGCCATATTCCGGTAATTTTCCATCACTATTCCCGTGGAGCCCTGCTGCGATGCATACCCAATACTTTTATTAAATGCGTCTATGGCTCGGGGATAGTTGCCTGCCTGCGCCTGCGTGGCGCCAATATTATTATAGATAGAAGCCAGGTCATCCAGCGGCTGGTCGGGCATGGCAGTAAATTTTTTAAGCACGGTATCAAAATATTGTAAAGCAAGTGTTGTATTTTTCTTATGCTTATAACTCAACCCGAGATTACTCTGTGTATTGGTTACCATCCCTTCATTATTACTCAGCCTGGCAATTACCAATGCTTTGTGCAGATAAACCAGTGCCGAATCATATTCCTGCAACTGATCATAGATCATTCCTCTTTCTGCCAGTAAAGAACTCAGCTGGCTGCTGTCTTTTGTTTGCCTCACTATTACTTCGGCTTTACCATAGTATTCAGTGGTTTTGTTCAATTGTTTATTCTGAAAAAAAACATTCCCGATAGACATATAGGCATTCACCAATCTTCGTTTATCATTTAACTGCTCATAGATAGTGGCACTCTGCTGGTAATACTGCAATGATTTATCGAAATCGCCTTTAAGTAAATAACAAAATCCCATATCATAGTAAGTATTGGCCAGGCGGAGCGGTAATTTTAATTGCTTCGCCAGTACTGAAGAACGTTCCAGGTATTCCAATGCCTTTCCGGGATTATTATCAATGTAAAAGCTACCGATGCGATTCAAGGTACGTTCAATGGTACTATCCTGTTGTTGTGTATCCAGTACTTTTAAAAGACTATCCACTTCTTTATTTACCTGGCCAAATGAAGCCATGCATAATAATAAAGCAGCAATCAGCAAACGGGTTTTCATTAGTTGATGATATAAGGTTATATAAATCTTTTAATGGCCTGGTTACCCACGATAGCCTGTATTACTTCTGCGGCATAGGTTTTACCAACCGGCAATTGTATCTTGTTTATATGTACAGTATCGGTGTCTACTGCAGTTACTTTTTGCCGGTTAACCAGGTGAGAGCGACTGATGCGGATAAAAATACCTGCCGGCAATTGCTGTTCCAGATTTTTCATACTTACCAGTGCGATCTTTTTGTCGCCATTCTGCAAGAACAGGTTTACAAAATCGCCTAGTGATTCTGCATATAATACATCGCTGTAGGCAATTCTTAAAAAAACATTTTTATCCTTAATAAAAAAAGAGTGCTCGTCCTTTTGCTGAAACGCTTCCGAAGGGGCAGTGTTCGCTTTTATACCCGCCAATACTTTTACTTTATCAATGGCCCGCAGCATCCTTTCTGGTTGCACCGGCTTTACCAGGTAATCCACGGCATCCAGCTCAAAGGCATCGGCGGCATAACTGGGGTGAGACGTGATGAAAATAGTAAGCGGTAAGTGTTTAAGGCTTTTAGCCAGCTGTATACCGGTCAGTCCCGGCATTTCCACATCCAATACCAGTAAATCAGGTTGGTATTGCTGTAGTTGCTCCCTGGTAGCAATGGCATTTTCGCAGATGCACAGGCATTGCAAGCCGGGGATATTATCCAGTTGCTGAATCGTATATGCTCTATACAATTCATCATCATCGGCAAGTATATATGTAAGGGGGTTCGGCATAGCCGGCATAAAATTACTCCTTTTTACCCTGTTATGCACTTCATCTACTTAAAATAACAATTCATCTACCTGTGGATATGTTTCATCTACTTCCACTTTAAAATATGCCAGGTAATCTTATTTTTACATCGGTTTTTCATAGGATATTGGATTTTAAAGCGGGACTAGATTTCCATCTTGGTCCCTTTTTTATTTTATATACCCCGACATATACTTTTTGCCGAACGATTCCCGTTAACCACAACGTACAATCCCCCCCGTTTAAATAGCAATAATTTATCATTAGTAAGTGGTATTGGGTATTGTATGATCAATAAAAAAGGAGATTTTTACAATTCTTAATCATAAACGCTACCATAACCAACCAGCATGAAAAAATCAGTCTCTTTTATTTTTTTACTCTTTTTTGTACAATCCATCTTTTCTCAAACAACGGGTAAACTCACCGGCCTTAAAGATAGCTGGGGCGAAACGTTCACTTATATCGGCGAAATAAAGAACAAACAACCCAATGGCGTAGGCGTGGCCACCTACAGCAATGGTAATGCGCTGCGATATGCGGGCAGTTTTGATAATGGCCTGTACAATGGTAAAGGCACTATGCTTTTTACCAATGGTGCATTTATAACGGGAGAATGGAAAAATGGAAAATTAAATGGCACAGGTGCCAATCTTGCCAAAAGCGGTACTATTTATATCGGCAGTTTTTATGACGGCAAAAAAGATGGCAAAGGAAATTATATCTATGCCGATAACGGTATTTTACAGGGACAATGGAAAGGGGATAAATTTAATGGAAGATGTATTTATATTCCTTCCAATGCCGGCACCATTAATGATAATATTTACATAGATGATAAAAAGAACGGGCAGGGTTATCAATACGACCTGGATACCAAAAAATTCTTCCAGGGCACCTGGGCAAACGGCAACTGGGAAGGCGCTACAACGGGCAACTATACCAGCTTTTTAAACAATGCTGATTTTTATTCGGAAAAAACAGCAAAACAGATCATGGGAGGCCTTTTAAATAAAACTACAAAGGGCTTATACGACACTTCATTTTTTTACGACCTGGCGAATAAAAAAAGATACTTCGGTGTATTTGACAATGGTGTTTTTAAAAAAGGCGTTATCGTACGAGATGATTCCAGCCGCTTTGTGGGTTCTATTGGTACGCAGGGAGCTTATGGTTATGGCGCCTATTATAAAACAGGTAACTTTTATGATGAAGGCAATTACGTGAATGATTTCCTGGATGGCCCGGGCTGCCTGAGCATTGACCTTAAAGCAAAAACCATTTATTATGGCGAAATGTCCGATAAGGGTTTATTTACCGGTAAAGCATGGTTTTCCAATAGTAAAAATGATTTCTTTAACGGCGAATATAAAAAAGGTACGTTTAGTGGTAATGGTTATTTGATCGCTGCAGATGGTCATTGCGTAAAAGGAATATGGAAAGAAGGGTACCCGTTAACGGTAACCTCATTTACCGACCCCGATGGAATGGCGCTTTCCACTGCTCCTAAAAACCTGGCAGACGGAATTGCATGGGTAGCAAAACAATCCAGAGATGATATGAATTTATTTTTAGGACAAGTACAGGATGATACTGTTAACTTCAGGTTAGTCAATAAAAGCATCCTCTCCTTACCTGGCGGGTTGAAAAAAGACATTATTAAAGAAGACGATGATTTTGATTTTAACTATATAGCCACTTACCTGGAGAACGCCGATTTTGAGAAAGCAAAATATAAATACCAGGAGCTTTGCAAACAATTAACTGCTATAAAAATACCAATGGACAAAACTGAGCCGCCGTTGGTACTGGAAGGAACACCCGGGGAACCGAGTAATTCCAGCCCGGTAAATGCCTGTTCTTTTGTTTTTCCAAATCATAAAGCAGTACCTTATTCATATGCCGCTTCTGCAATAATGATCAAAGATGACAAAGGCAAATACACGGTACAGTTGGTTTTAGGCAGCAAGGCTTCTTCTTATTTAACAGGGGAAGAATAATACCGGCATTTTTATTTTTTTATTATTCCGGCAGCTCCGTTTACAGAAGGCTGTAATTCAAAAACATGTTGCGGCTCAAGACCTTGTTCGGGCCGATGCGATACATACAAAATTGCCGTAGTAGTTGCTGCGGCAATTTTATTTATCAATGCTGTAAACAGTACTACCTCATCGTCATCCAGGCCCGATACCGGCTCATCCAGTATCAATAAAGGTGGATGTTTTACCATGGCCCTTGCTACTAAAACCATGCGTTGTTTATCAAGGGATAAAAAACAGAAAGGCGTATTTCTTTCCTCAAATAAATGGATGGTATGCAACCAGGCATGCGCCGTTTTTACCTGCGTTTCGTTAGGTATGCGATACAACCCTATAGAATCAAAAAACCCAGAGAGGATCATTTTCTCCACCGAATCGAGTCGGGGGAAAAACTGCGTCATAGTAGCATTGAGATAACCGATATGTTGCTTGATATCCCATACTGTTTCGCCACTGCCTTTTTGCATTCCAAACAATTGTATATTTTGCCCATATCCCTTGGGGTTATCGCCGGTGATTAAACTTAAAATAGTGCTTTTGCCGCTACCATTAGGCCCGGCCAGCTGCCAGAATTCGCCGGGGTTGATGGTCCAGTTGATATGATCAAGCACGGGCCGTCCATCGTAACTTACACAAACCCTGTGTAATTGTACCAGCGGACCTGCCGGTAATTCATATTGTTGCAATGCAGGAGGAATGGCTACAGAAAAATAATTTTCAGCAATCACTTTTTTCCCTTTTAAATATTCGTCAACAGGTTGCTGTTTAACAATACAATTATGTTGAACAGTAAAAACAGTTTCAATAAAAGACAACAGATCTTTTTTTCTTTTGATCACCTGTATGATCATAGTATGCGTGGCCAATTCAGTTAAATCCTTTACAATATGCTCCTGTGCTGCCGTATCAAGGTTATCCAATACATTATCAATAACCATAAAAGCAGGTTCTTGCTGAATAAGGTATTGCAGCAGTGCTTTTTTTTGTTCGCCACTGCTCATACTTTTTAAACTGTTGTTGGTAGCAGTGGTTATTATAAAATGATCGTGAAGTAATTCTTCTTCAATTATTTTATTAATGGTGATATGAGAATATAATACGCCGGTTATACCGGGTAAATGGATGTATTCCTGTAATAAACTTCCATTCATCACACGTTCAATTACCGCATCATAATTACAACCCGTTGTTATATCAATGGCACAATGTTTTATTTTGCTCATACACTATTTATTCTTCAGGCAAATTAATGCATTCTTTTATCGCTGCGTTTACCTGTTATCATATCATTATTAAAGTCAGTGATACCCATTAAATTATAAAAGCCTATCTTCGCCGTTCTCCACGCAGCAAATACGGCAGGTTGTAAGCCGGTGGTAATAACAAATTCCTTCGCTGATCTAGAAAATACAACGTCTTTTTAGCAATACATTTATAAACCATTTTTAATGGACTTCAATCAATTAGGGGTAATCGAACCCATTCTTAAAGCTTTATCCCAGCAGGGCTATAGCAATCCCACACCTATACAGCAACAGGCCATTCCTATTGTATTAAAACAACAGGACCTGTTAGGATGCGCACAAACCGGTACCGGTAAAACAGCCGCTTTTGCCATTCCCATTTTACAGTTATTATACCAGCAAAAACAACATGTGCCGGGTATAAAAGTATTGATCCTTACACCCACCAGGGAATTGGCCATACAGATCAATGAAAGTTTTGCAGCTTATGGCCAGCATACCAATATTACACATACCGTAATATTTGGCGGCGTATCGCAACTGCATCAAACCATCGCCTTAAAAAAAGGCGTGGATGTATTGATCGCCACACCAGGACGCCTACTCGATTTAATGAGCCAGGGCTTTATCAATCTCCGTCATTTACAAATCTTTGTTTTAGATGAAGCCGACCGCATGCTCGACATGGGTTTTATCCACGATGTAAAAAAAGTAATTGTTCGTTTACCGGAAAAAAGACAAACCTTATTCTTTTCGGCCACTATGCCACCAGAGATACAAAAGCTGGCCAATGTGTTGTTAACCAACCCTGCCAAAGTAGAAGTTACCCCGGTTTCTTCTACTGTTGATGCCATTGAGCAAAGTTTATTTTATGTAGACAAGCAGGATAAGAACCGCTTATTACTGCATTTATTAAAAGACGATGCGATGGTAAATGCATTGGTGTTTACCCGTACCAAACATGGTGCAGACAAAGTGGTAAAAGTATTGCATAAAGAAAATATCACTGCAGCAGCTATACACGGCAATAAATCGCAAAACGCCAGGCAGAATGCATTGACCAATTTTAAAAACGGTAACCTGAGGGTATTGGTAGCTACTGATATTGCCGCCAGGGGAATTGATATAGATGACCTTGGTCACGTAATCAATTTTGAATTACCCGAAGTACCCGAAACGTATGTACATCGCATTGGTCGTACCGGAAGAGCAGGTAATACCGGTATTGCCTATTCTTTTTGCGATGCAGACGAAAAAACAGAATTGAGGGATATACAGAAACTGATTGGTAAAAACATTCCACTGGTTCACGGCCATCCCTTTCCGTTATCTCCCAATGCACAACCTTCGGCACCGGTTGCTAAACCTCATCAACGGCCTAATTTTAAAAGCCGCGGAGGCGGAGGCAATAACCGTAATAGTGCAGCTGACAGAAATGGAGGAGGAAGAAGGAGTTTTAGCTCGGGAAGAGGAGAAAGGAAATAAAGCGTTACGGGTTATTTTTGTTACGGGTTATTTGATTGTTGGTATGATATATTTTCAACTTCGAAAACGATCAAATAACCCGTAACACTTAACTAAAGCTTAAAACATTTTACTCTTCCGTTCTTGCACTCGCAGCATCAATGATCTTTCCAAAAAAGACCGCATTCATCATCAGCTTTGTACCGCCCAGCCAAAAGGCACGGAAATTAGGATTGTTATCAATATTGATGATTCTCCCACTACCCACAGTATTTACAATTACGGCTGCTGCGTTTTTTATCGCATCCCCGTTTTCTTTGCTGATCCATCCACTTTGCAATGGCGTTTGATTATAATAGAACGGTGTGGCATAGGGGTTTTTACTTTTCTCCATATATACCCGGTTAGCTTTAAAGAAACTTATTGTTTTATCAGTATAGCCATAAGCCAGGGGATGAGTAAGATCTGCATCAGCACTAAATATTGCGCCACTCATTTGTTGTGCACCATCAATTTCTTCCTGGTCGCCGTAAGCCAACCGTTTACTACTATCAACAGGCGCTTTTATTTTTTTTAAGGTTACGGTGTTGATACCATTCTGCGACGCCCATTGCACCGCTTCTTCCAGTAAAATTAAATTACCGCCGCTGCTTACCCATGCTTTCAATTTTTCTTTGTTTAATTCGCTATAGCTCCCTGCTACCATTATTATAGTATTGTACCTGCTGATATCAGCACGGTTGAATAGTGCAGGTTCCAGGTGTGTTGCAGTAATATTCATGCGCTGGTCAAGCAAATGCCATACTTCACCTGCATCTGTTGCACTAACGCCTGCGCCGGTTATCATGGCGATGGAAGGTTTGGTTAAAGCCATCATTTTCCTGCTGCCCATATCAACACCGCTTATGGCATTACCCGTTTGTAAGGCATAAAAAGGTAAGCCATATTTTTTTGCAATGTCGCTGATCAATGAAAACAATTTATCAGCGTCAACAGGCTGGTTATTCACTGCAATTAAAATAGTACCGGGATTAAAATCTCTATTTACTGCAAAAACAGGTAGTTCAAATTTTTCCGTAGCTGTTTTGGTGATAATATTATTTTGCTGTAATTCATACAAAGCCGCAGGTGCCATAAGATCAGTCCACTCCATTAAATAACCGTAGTTACTTTTACCGCCACTTACAGACCCGATCAGCCTATAGCCTTCTGTAATTTTCTCTCCCAATTGACCGGTATTGAACTGTGTTATACTCAACTCACTACAAGGCAAACCAAAAGCCAGGGGCATTGTCCATGAGGTGATGTCATAAAAAATACTGTCTTTATAATTTAATGTCTTTTCAAAAATAGTACGCAATACTTTGTATTGTGTTTGTTGCATAGGCACTACAAATGCATCATCCACTTTAAAAGTTTTTCCATTGGCTGTAATATCGTTCTTAGGTTTGTACACTGCAATCTGTTGACGCAATAACATAGCAACAAATAATTCCGTTTTATTGCGATCCCTGGCATCTCCAAAAACATAACCCTGTACCGGAGCCGCAGCCGCATCTTTTAAGCTATTAACATAAAAAGTCCTTTGCCAGTCTAAAAATTCCTTACGTAAATCCTTTGCCCCTTCCAGTGTAGACAGTGCCGTTACAAACTGGTTTTTTATCGTTGCCGGAAAACGCAGGATACCATTCGTTGTTTCCTGTGCATGGCCACGACTGCTGGCCTGCTCAAACAAAATACCAATGGCGCCATTGATATCAGGATAGGTAGAACCTTTACCATAATAAAAATCATCATAGCTTTCTTTGGTAAAATATAAGCTGCCAATTTTATCCAGTGCTTTGGCATGAAACTTTGCCAGCTTATTCGTTAATTCCTGGTTTTTTTCCGGCGTTAAAGGATTTACCCTTGCCGGTACACCCGGTTGAAAAAAGAAAGTAGCATTACTGCCCTGTTCGTGATGATCCGTTAAAATATTAGGTTTCCATTTGTGAAACCATTGCAGGCGGTTCTGGCTTTCCACATGTACTGATGGTAACCAATCCCTGTTCAGATCAAACCAGTAATGATTGAATCTTCCCCCGGGCCACACTTCATTAAATTCCCTGCTGTTGGGATCGGTAACCAGGTTTTTACTTTTATGTTGATTGGCCCAGGTAGAAAACCGTTGCAAACCATCGGGGTTAAACGAAGGATCCAGTAATACCACCACATTCTCCAGCAACTCATCAATTTGCTTACCCTGTGCTGCCGCTAAATAATAAGCGCTCAGCAAAGCCGCATTGGCGCCGCTGGGCTCATTACCATGTATGGAATGACCTATCCAGACAACAATGGGCATGTTTTCGGTATTCACCGAAGCTGATTTAGCCGGATCACTCAACAACAAATGTTGTTGCCGTATCTCTTCCAAACGTTGTTGATTTTTTGGCGACGTAATGATCAGCAATACCTGTGGCCGTTGCTCATAAGTAAAGCCCATGGTTTCCAGTTTCGCACGATCCGGTGCAGCAGCAGCAATCGCTTTCATATAATTCACCAGCCGGTCGTGCGTTACATGCCATTCGCCCACTTCGTGAAAAATAATATCTTTGGGTTTGGGGATGGCGGGGTTATAACTCACATCGTCCGGTAAATAATACTCCAGGTTTTGTGCAGTAACAGGCAATGCTATCAAAACAATAATTGCGCAACAAAGTAGCTTTCTCATTAACGTATAGTTGAAGATTGAAAATAAGTTGTTTGCGGGAGAATGCAAAGGATTTTTGGAACCGGGCTATGGAATACTATGGACTTCATTGGCGTCATCCGCAGGACCCTATGGGCACTCTTGTACGGTATCTCTTTATTGAGCTTTTATTGAAGCGAAGATGAATACGGCAAAAGCTTGGGATAAAATCCTCTGACTCACCAGGTTTATTATTCAATCTTCCAATAATTTAATAACGATGATCCATCGCGAAGGGTATCGAACAAAATATTCCGTTCCGCCGGGTCTTCACAGCAAGGCCTAAACGCAGGGTGAAGGCCAGCCGGAAAACAGTAACCAATTACCATTCTTCAATTATGTGAATATCCAGTCCTTATACGTTTTGTTATAATGAAAAAAAATCTCATCTTTAAGCAGCATCTGCCAAGGCAAACGGAATACTGATCCGGTACTTCACTACCCTTAGTTAAATAACATTTAAAGCGATGAATTATTTACAAAAAGAATTGTATGAATTAATAAAAACAGACCATGTTGTATTTGATTTTATTCAAAATGCTGCTCTTGACGGGCTTTGGTACAGGGATATTGAAAACCCGGAAAACGAATGGATGAACCCGAAATTCTGGTTAACACTTGGATATCATCCTGATGAAATGCCGCATAAGATATCCGCATGGCTACATATTATTCATCCCGATGATTTAAAATCGGCAACCGATAATTTTAACAGGCATTGCGAAAATCCAGATCATCCATACGACCAGGTTATCCGCTATACGCATAAAAACGGCGCCACCCTGTGGATCCGCTGCAGGGGATGGGCAATCCGGGATAAAGACAACAAGGTTATCCGTATGCTGGGAACACATACCGATATTACAAAAGAAAAAGAGCATGAAGAAAAGTTAAGCGCGACTTTAAATTCCAAAGGAACAATTATTAACAGCAAGCAACCTGCACAAACAGGCAAGGGACTTTGGGAGAGCGAAGAAGCATATCGGACCCTTTTCAATTCTATAGACGAAGGTTATTGCGTTATTGAAATGATTTTTGACAAAAACAACAAACCGGTTGATTATCGTTTCCTTGTAATCAATGCATCATTTGAAAGACAAACCGGGCTTCATGATGCTGTGGGTAAGCGCATGCGTGAGTTTGCTCCCGATCACGAAGAACACTGGTTTGAAATCTACGGAAAAATTGCGCTGACAGGCGAATCAATGCGCTTTGAAAATCGTGCTGAGCAATTGCACCGTTGGTATGACGTTTACGCCTTTCGTTTTGGAGACCCAAAGAACCTGCAGGTTGCCATTCTCTTTAACGATATTACAGAGCGAAAACTGGCAGAGGAGACCATTGTGTTGCTGAATAAAGATCTCGCATACAATCTGCAAGAGATTAAATCCATCAACAAAGAACTGGAATCGTTCTCTTATTCGGTATCTCATGATTTGCGTGCACCCCTCAGGGCAATAAATGGTCATGCGAATATATTACTCGAAGATTTTTCGGAAAATTTAAATGCAGCGGCAAAAATATCTATTGAAGCAATTAGCAGGAATTCTAAAAAAATGGGCAACCTGATAGATGATCTTTTAACCTTTTCCCGTCTTGGAAGAAAAGATATTGTAAGAGATCATGTAGACGTTGAAAGTATAGTGTCAAACATTATAGCAGATATCCGCGACCAGCATTCAAATGAAAAAACAATTTTTAACGTTGGAAATTTACTTCCGGCCTCAGGAGACAATACCCTTTTAAAACAGGTATGGCTGAATTTAATTTCAAATGCCCGCAAGTATTCACAAAATAATGCTTCGCCTACAATACATATCGGTTCCACCAAAAATAATAATGAAATATCTTATTATGTAAAAGACAATGGGGTAGGCTTTGATATGAAATACCATAATAAATTGTTCGGGGTTTTTCAACGCTTACACGCCGAAAACGAGTTTGAAGGAACCGGCGTTGGACTCGCTATTGTAGAAAGAATAGTAATCCGCCATGGAGGCAAAGTTTGGGCAGAAGGAAAAATAAATGAAGGAGCCTGTTTCTATTTTACCATCCCGGTCATTGAATCATAATCAACTACGTCCTTATATGACATCAACCAGTATAGAAATTATTTTAGTAGAAGACAATCTCGACGATGCCCTTTTAACTATCCGTGCTTTAAAGAAAAGCAATCTTGCCAACAACATACTACATTTAAAAGATGGAGAAGAAGCAATTGATTACTTTTTTGGGCCTGGTGAGTTTCCAGGTAAAAATATCCCCGAAAACCCAAAACTGATTTTATTGGATCTAAAAATGCCAAAAGTAAATGGACTTGAAGTTTTGGAAAGAATAAAATCAGATGAACGGACAAAGCAAATCCCGGTTGTAATTCTTACTTCTTCAAATGAGGATCCAGATATAAAAAAATGTTATGCCCTTGGTGTTAACAGTTATATTGTTAAACCTGTAGGATTTGAAAATTTCGTTTCCATTATTTCCGCATTGGGCATTTACTGGCTTTTGCTAAATCAGAAACCATAGTAAACCGGGAATATAATTTAATCGTCAAAAGCAAAACCTGGTATCCTTCGCTTTTATTTATCGGTTTTAACGGAGATGAAAATAATTGTCCCCCCGGGGCTTCACAGCAGAGCCGGGTGCAGGGAGAGAACCCGGCGCTGAAAAGAACGGATCAAAAATGCTCAGGCATCTTCACACACCTGGGTTTCATCCTGCACACATAAGTAATGCAATAAAAAATCCACCGGGACAAACGCTAAACAGCAGCTGAAAGCTTTATATCTTATTTAACCGCCCCAAAAAATAATTAACTTCTTATAATTTCCAAAAGCAACAGCTTGTTGTATATTTATATCCAGTTATACCCATAAACTGTTTTCCCGATTTTTATTACCTAAAAAATATTTTACCGTGAACAGGCGTGAGTTTACCAAGGGCACTTTAATGACCCTCACCAGTATTGCATTACTGGATACTTTATTTACCAACAATTTATTTGCCGCATCATTGAAAGAGGTTTCAACGAAGTGGTTAAAGGAACTGCACGTAATGTGTAAAGACCTTAAAACAGACCGGATCAGCCCTGTACAATGGCAGGAAAAAATAGCGGAATTCCATAACCGGCTGCCACTGGAAGACCTCGTGAAATTAATTGATTACAACAATGCCATGAAAGGTTTTGAATATCCCGACAAAGGAGTAAATGTAAAAGATCCTATATTACCAAAAGTGGAAGGCATTTCAGAAGAATATGCTTTTACAGGACGCATCTTCGGTATGAAAAAAGGTCGGGCCATCCTTCCGCACGGACATACCAATATGACCTCGTGCCACAGGATCTTAAATGGCCAGGTATTATTAAAACAATACGACCGGGTAAAAGACGAAGGCGATTATATGTTCATTAAACAAACAGTTGAAGAAACAGGAAACCCAGGAAGTTTTTCCTCTATATCCGACGACAAAAACAATGTACACTGGCTGGTTACTAACACTCCATATGCACATACATTTGATGTTATTGTAAATAAATTAAAAGATAAGACAACTGAAATTGATAATATAGATATATACAAAGCTGAAAAAGTGGAAGCAGATCTACTTAAAGTGAAAAAAATAGATTGGCAGGATGCTTTAAAAAAGTATGGCCACTCTCATCATTAATTATCCAATGGCCTTGATGGAAAAAGATTAGTAGTAAAATGTTTTCGCTACTTTTATACGCCGGGTTTGATTCTTAATACCATCACAAAGACAACTTAGATTCTTTTTTCACTTTGCGCCTTTGCGTGAAAATTTCAATCAAACAAATCCGAACTTAAATATCTATCTCCCCTGTCACAAACAATAAAAACGATCACACCTTCTTTTAATTCCTTTGCCAGTTCAATGGCTGCATGCGCTGCACCACCGCTGCTCATCCCACTGAAGATCGCTTCATCACGAACTAATTTCTTTGCCATTGCGCGGGCATCTTTTTCTGCAATTTCAATGATGCGGTCAATATTCTTGCGGTTGAAAATAGTAGGCAGATAAGCTTCCGGCCATTTACGTATACCGGGAATTTTTGACCCATCTGTTGGCTGGCAACCAATGATCTGAATATTGCTATTTTGTTCTTTTAAATATTTTGACACCCCCATGATCGTTCCGGTAGTTCCCATGGCAGAAACAAAATGCGTTATTTGTTTATTGGTATCCTTCCATATTTCCGGGCCAGTAGTTTTGTAATGCATGCCCGGATTGTCGGCATTGCCAAACTGGTTAAGATTATGGTAACCGCCTTTGGCCAGTTGTGCGTTGGCATAATCAATAGCGCCTTCCATAGATCTTTCTTTGGGCGTTAAAATTACTTTAGCACCAAAGGCTTCCATCGTCAATACCCTTTCGCGGGTAGCATCTTCGGGCATTACCAGCTCAATGGGAACATTAAATAAACTGGCAATCATGGCCAGGGCAATGCCGGTATTGCCACTCGTGGCTTCAATCAATGTAGTGCCGGCTTTTATTTCGCCCCGGTCAATAGCACCCTTGATCATGCCATAAGCGGCACGGTCTTTTACACTACCCCCGGGATTATTGCCTTCCAGTTTACCGTAAATCTTTACGTTGGGATTGGGGTTTAATTTTTTTAATTCTACTAACGGGGTATTACCTACCAGGTCTACAATGCCTGCCATAATGATCTATTTTTAAACAGCCAACAAATTAATATGCTTTAAGATAACAAAAAGTTAATCAGTCTACAAATTTGACAGGCTTTTGGTAAAAGCAGTTACTAAAAACGGTATTTATTTACACCGCCAGCCTTTCATTTTATATTAACAGTAAAAGTCTATTAATTCAATAGGGTATTACTATCTTTGCAAAAAGATAAGCATAAATATATGCGGGTAAAATTAATTATTGTGCTGATGTTGTTTGCTACAGCAGGATTTTCGCAACAAGGCTGGTGGTCGGCAAAGCTGGAGCGCAGGGATGGAAATGCGATTCCATTTACATTGGAATGGGCAACTGAAAAAGGTAAACCCATTTGGTATATCCATAATGCAGCAGAAAAAATAAGGGTAGACAATATCGTTGCTACAGCAGATTCTTTTATTGTGCAGATGCCGGTATTTGAATCGCAGTTCAGGATAAGCTACCATGATAAAAAATTAAGTGGTGTATGGCTAAAAGGCGGATCGGTAAAAACGCAGGTAATTCCTTTTAGTGCAGTGCCGGGTAAAAAAAGATTTATTGCTCCTGCAGCGCATAAAAATATTTCCGGTAGATGGGCCGTTAGTTTTTCGGGCAATCATCCCAATGAAATATCTGTAGCAGAATTAAAGCAAAACGGCAGTTTCATAACCGGTACTTTCCTCAATCCTACCGGTGATTACCGTTACCTGGAAGGTATTGTTACCAAAGACTCTTTGCTGCTTTCAGCTTTTGATGGTGGTCATGCTTTTTTAATCACTGCAAAAATAGAGACGGATAAAAAATTATCTGCCGGTACATTTTATTCCGGTGCTGTATATAAAGAAGCATGGACAGCTGTAAAAGATGCAAAGGCAAAAGTAACAGAAGATAATGTGGCCATGTTTGTAAAACCCGGGGAAGAAAAATTACATTTTACTTTTAAGGACCTTACCGGTAAAACTGTTTCCATTAGCGACGAACAATTTAAAAACAAAGTGGTGGTAATACAGTTAATGGGCAGCTGGTGCCCGAATTGTATGGATGAGACCGCTTTTTTAAGTGAGTATTATAACAAAAATAAACAACATGGAATAGAAGTCATTGCATTGGCCTATGAATACACTACCAACTGGGAACGCTCTGTAAAAAGTTTACAGAAATTTAAAGATCGTTTTAATGTTCAGTATACGATCTTAAATACCGGTGTTACTGTAGGCGATTCTTTGAGAACAGAAAAAACCTTACCCGAATTAACCCCTATAAAATTCTTTCCATCATCTGTAATACTGGATAAGCAGGGTAAAATCAGAAAACTGGATACCGGCTTTAATGGCCCGGCTACCGGCGAACATTACCTGGCTTATAAAAAAGAATTTTATACCAGCATTGATGCATTATTGAAAGAAAATTAAACCGTATGTTATGGCAACTGAACCCGAATGCCCCGTTGATTTTATATCAGTAAATGAAAATAAAGTAAGGCTTACAGCCCTGCATGTTTTCGTTCTGATCATAGTCTACCTCATCTTCCGTCACTGGACTATCATAACATTGCTGGTCGTCGATTTTTTTCTTCGTGCTTTTAACTTTGGCAGGTATAGTTTATTAAATAAACTCAGCGAAATAGAAGTGCGGCTGTTTAATATTAAATCAAAAGCTATCGACCAGGGACCAAAAAGATTTGCAGCTAAGATTGGATTTATATTTTGCACTGCAATATTACTATCCCAGCTTTTAGATTACACTACTGTTGCTATCGCATTGGCTACAGTGATATTGTTATTTTCTTTTTTAGAATCTTTTGTCGGCTTTTGTGCAGGCTGTTATGTGTATACTTTTTATAAAAAGTTGCTTACAAAAAAAACTGCCATTCAACATTGAATGGCAGTGCAAACAGGAGAAATTATTTTTAAATTGCCCAGGCCTTATCTCCTTTTTTATAAGGAAAAGCGCCATCGTAACTTCCGGGCACTGGTTTAAAGCGCAATGCCTGCTTACTACCAATTTCAGAGGTAAAATATCCCAATAAGGTCAATTGTTTCAACATGGTGTAATAATGCGAAGGGGCGTTCACATAATCAGGGTTCATTTCTTTTCTGGCTTTTTCTTTCGCTTCTTTTTCTTTTTCGTCGCGCTGTTTGTTATACTCTTTAGCTTCTTTTTCCAATGATACTAAAAATGCCTTGCGCTGTTCCGCATTACTATCTGTAAACGATTTGCCATTGACCTTTTTGCAGGCCTCATTTAACCCGGTCAATCCCGCTGCAAAAACTTTTTGCTGATCTGCATTATAACAATCGGTGACCATTATTTTCATGAACTCACCTATTTTGGTAGCTTTTGCACCGGGTGTATCGGTTGTAGGAATAATGGTTTCCCCCACTTCATCCAGCAAAGCAATATTATCGGCAGAAAAAGTAGATGCATCTGCAGTTTTAGAAGTACAACCGGATAAAAATACTTCACCACCAATTACAACACCACCCGTTAATACGGCAATCATTTTTAAAAGTTCCCTGCGTTCCATAATTTTTTATTTTATGAGTATTACAAATTTTGTTTTTTTAATTCTGCTACGGCATGATCTACAGCCCTTGCAGTAAAAGCCATATAAGTTAATGATGGATTCTGACAGGCCGATGATACCATAAAAGATCCGTCTGTTACAAACACATTCGGTGCATCCCAAACCTGGTTCCATTTATTTAATACTGATGTTTTAGGATCTGTTCCCATACGTGCGGCACCCATTTCATGAATGCCATGCCCCATAGCATGCCCGCTATCATAGGAATGTATATTTTTTGCACCCGCCGCTTCCAGCATGGTCTTCATTTCAGCAATGATATCCTTGCGCATCTTCATTTCATTTTCCTTGAGTTCTGCGTCCATTGATAGTACCGGTAAGTCCCATTTATCTTTTTTATTTTTATCCAGTGTGATCTTGTTCTCGTGGTAAGGTAATATCTCTCCAAAACCGGTTGCTCCCATTTGCCATGACCCCGGCTCTGTAAGCGCTTCTTTAAAATCAGCGCCGATATTCAATTCAGCAATTTCCCTTCCCCAACCACTACGGCTGGCTGCTCCCTGGTAACCAAAGCCACGTAAATAATCCCGCTTATCATTCCCTACATTGGCAAAACGCGGAATATAAAAACCGGTTGGCCTTCTGCCATAATAATATTTGTCTTCGTAACCTTCAATGGTACCACTGGCGCCGAGGTTATAATGATGATCCATGATATTATGGCCCAGTTCGCCACTGCTGCTACCCAAACCATCTGCCCATACATCAGTAGCCGAACGCATCAGTATCCAGGCAGAGTTTAATGCCGAAGCACAAAGAAATACAATTTTCGCATTGAACTCTTTCGTGGTATTGGTTTCCGTATCCATCACTTCCACACCTCTTGCTTTCTTTTTGTCCTTATCGTACAATACCTGTGTTACCAGTGAATAAGGGCGTACTGTAAGATTGCCCGTTTTTAATGCGGCAGGATAGGTAGATGATTGCGTGCTGAAATAACCACCAAACATGCAGCCTTCCCAGCAACGGTTACGGAACTGGCAACCCGGCCGCTCATTATGCGGTACCGTTATATTGGCCACCCTTCCGATTATCAAATGGCGTTCGCCTTTAAATTTTTCTTTTATTCTTGCCGCTACATCTTTTTCTACAATGTTCAGGTCAATCGGCGGTAAGAATTGTCCATCGGGTAAATTAGGTAATCCATCTTTTGCTCCGCTGATGCCTGCAAATTTCTCCACATGATCATACCATGGCGCGATCTCATTATAATTCACGGGCCATGGTACCGCTATACCTTCTTTTGCATTCGCTTCAAAATCCATGGGGCTCCAGCGGTAGCTTTGCCTGCCCCATAAAACCGACCGGCCTCCAAAACGATAACTGCGCCACCAGGTAAAAGGTTTTACTTCTGTATATGGCGCATCTTCTTCAGTGGCCCATGCATCCATTACCTGTTCCTGTGCGGCCCAGCCGCGGTGTATCACCGGGTATTTTTTTCTTTGCTCAATAGTAGTGGATCCACGGTGTTCCAGTTCCCACAATTCTTTGGAGGCGGTTTTATAATCTTTGATATGTTCGTGTGGTCTCCCCCGTTCGAGCAGCAATACTTTCAATCCTTTTTCGCACAGTTCCTTGGCTGCCCAGCCACCGCTGATGCCCGAGCCAACTACTATCGCGTCGTAAGTATTCTCTGCCATAACTACCGTTGAGGTTTTTAATTATAGGTTTCCTTTTTTCAATTCTTTCACTGCAAAATCCACCGCCCTTGCTGTTAATGCCATATAGGTCAAAGAAGGATTTACACAGCTGGCACTTGTCATACAGGCGCCATCCGTTACAAATACATTCATCGCATCCCATACCTGGTTATTACCATTGAGTACGGATGTTTTAGGATCCTTACCCATACGTGCAGTACCCATTTCATGTATACCCATCCCTACGGCGTAACCGCTGTCGTAAGTACTTATATCTTTGAGACCTGCAGCACCCAGCATTTCTGCGGCATCATTCATCATATCGATGCGCATCTTTTTTTCATTTTCTTTTATCTCTACATCAAAATCAATAACGGGCAAGCCCCATTTATCTTTTTTGTTCTTATTCAGCGTCATTTTATTATTATGATCGGGTAACATTTCGCCAAAAGCAGTAATCCCCATATGCCAGCTACCCGGTTCTGATAATGCTTCTTTTAATTCGGCACCAATGGTAAATTCAGCAACATCAATGCCTCTTCCCCTGTTGGCACTACCCTGGTATCCAAAGCCACGCAGGTAATCTCTTTTGTCGCCACTCCAGTTCCTGAATCTTGGGATATAGATCCCCGTTGGCCTGCGCCCGTATAAATATTTATCGTCATAGCCTTCTACTTTAGCACTGGCACCTACACGAAAGTGATGATCCATCACATTATGCCCCAATTCACCACTGCTGCTGCCCAGGCCATCAGGCCAGATATCGGTAGCACTGTTCATCAATATCCAGGTGCTGTTGAAAGAAGATGCACAAAGGAAAATGATCTTGGCGTTGTAAGTATAGGTTTTGTTCGTTTCTGCATCCAATGCTTCTACAGCTGTGGCTCTTTTGCTGTTCTTATCATAGATGAGTTTGGTAACAATCTTATTGTTCTCGAGGGTAAGGTTATTCGTTTTTCTTGCGGCCGGTAATGTTGCGGCCTGGGTACTAAAGTAAGCGCCGAACGGGCACCCCCTCCAACACCTGTCGCGGTACTGGCAGTTGGTTCTTCTCTGTTCCGGTCTGGCTTCGGTAATGTTTGCACTACGGCCGATAAACATGTGCCGGGTACCTTTGTAATGGTCTTTTAATTTGGCGGCTACATCTTTTTCTACCACGTTCATGTCCATTGCGGGTAAAAATTCTCCGTCGGGTAATACATCCAGCCCTTCCTTACTACCCTGGATACCCGCAAATTTTTCTACATAGCTGTACCACGGTGCCAGTTCATCATAACGGATGGGCCAGTCGATGGCAATACCCTCTTTACCATTGGCTTCAAAATCCAATTTGTTCCAGCGATAACTCTGCCTGCCCCAATGCAGTGAACGTCCACCCGTGTGGTAGGCCCTGAACCAGTCGAAGCGCTTGGTTTCGGTATAAGGGTTGTCTTTGTCATTTGCCCACATACCAAAGGTTGATTCACTCAAAGGATAGTCTCTTTTTAAAACGGGATAGTCTTTAATCATTTGCTGGGTACGGTTATCTCTATGTGGAAATTCCCAGGCTTCTTTATTGGCATTTACATAGTCTTTTACATGCTCGATATGATTACCTCTTTCCAGCATTAAAACCTTCAATCCTTTTTCAGTAAGTTCTTTTGCAGCCCAACCACCGCTTATACCGGAGCCGATCACAATTGCGTCGTAAGTATTATCTGCCATCTTATATATAGTTTATTAGTTGATTAGTTAATTGGTTATACATCGGGTTATACATCACACAACTTCACCGCTGCTTTCAATGCTTTTATTTTATCTTCTTTTTCCTTCCCGGTTGGAATAAATTCCTGTGCTATATAATCTTTAAACCCGGTATCTAAAATAGCTTTCGCTATGGCAGGATAAAATAATTCCTGTGTCTCATCTATTTCATGACGGCCAGGAACACCTGCTGTATGATAATGGCCAAAATACTGGTGGTTATTCTTTATTGTCCTGATCACATCCCCTTCATCGATCTGCATATGATAGATATCGTACAGGAGTTTAAAATTTTCAGATCCTACCCGTTTACACAATTCAACACCCCAGGGACTTTTGTCGCACATATAATCTTTATGGTCGATCTTGCTGTTAAGCAATTCCATTTGAATGATCACACCTCTTTTTTCAGCCAGCCCGATAATTTGCTTTAACCCGTCTGCACAATTCTTCAAGCCGGTTTCATCGTCCATGCCTTTGCGGTTGCCACTAAAGCAAATCAGGTTTTTATAACCGGCATCGGCTACATAATTAATGTGGTCTGTATAATTTTTTATTAATGTGGAATGATTTTCCGTACGATTCCACCCTTCTGTTAAACTAATTTCAGCGCCATTGCACATCGAAGAATCCAGGCCATGGGCTTTTAGTATATTCCATTCTTTAGGGCCTACCAGGTCAATCGCTTTAAGGCCGATTTTTTTAGCTACGTCGCACAATTCATCCAGCGATAAAAAACCGTAGGTCCATCTGCAAACAGAATGGTTGATATTGCCTTTTAGTGTATACATATCAGTATTGTCGTCTTTCGCTGCAAATGAAGTTAAGGGGCTTGCAGCAACAGCCAGCGATCCTGCTGCCAGTTGCTTTAATAATTTTCTTCTCGAAGCTTGATTGTCCATGTAAATTACCAGGTAAATTAATAAGCTACCTGCTGCTTTTTATTACGCATGTAAAAATATAAACCTGCAAAAGCAACGATCAGTATTACCGGAAGGATTAAGGTAATATTAATAATTTCCGGACCGGCTGTTTTATTGGCTTCTGCCAGTGCCTCTTTCATTGCAGTTGTTGCTTCGGGTGAATTATAAGTTTTTAGATCGGCGCCTGCGGGTAAGTGAGCTGCAATCTTATTATCGTACACACCACCCATCACCATAGTATATAAAGAAACTGCAAACATACCGGCACCTCCCATCAGGTTCAGCCCTACAGCGCCTGTTTTAGGTAAAGTTTCGGAAACAAATCCCAACATCGTTGGCCAGAAGTAACAAACTCCCATACCAAATATTAATGCACCGACAAATACCATACTTCCACCTGAATGCCCAAGAATATATAAGCCCAATGCTGCTAATATTGCTGACATTAATAATACTCCCTGCGGTGCCAGCCGGTGTACAACCGGGCCTGCAAAAGCCCGGCCTATAACCATCACGCCTGTTGATACTGCTAATACTAATAATGCATTTGAAGTAACATTGTTTAGTAATACTCCGATCCACTGACCGGTAAATAATTCTGTAATAGCAGTGCCAAACATACAAATGATCATAAAAATAAATAGTGGACTAGCTAATGCCTTATACATACTTGCGGTAGATACACCACTGGCTACTCGTTCTGTAACAGGAAACTGTTCCTTTAGAAACAACCAGCCATACAATAACGTTGGGATAAGCATTAAACCTACCAGCATTTGCCAGTTACTTAAATTTTCTGTGCCTGAAATTTTCTGACCTAAAAAATATACTACCAGCGTTCCGATAACAATGCCGCCGGGAAACCATAAATGAAAATGGTTAAGTTTGGTTGTCTTGTTATCAGCATATAATGAAGTGACTAATGGATTACAAGCCGCTTCTACTGTACCGTTGGCAATACCGATCAATAAAGTGGAAATGAACAATGACCAAAAAGGGCTACCAAAACTACCTGCAAAAATGGTCAACAGAATACCCGCTAAATGAAAAAGGAAGGCCATTACCAGTAATTTTTTCATGCCGATGATATCCACTACCATTCCGCCAATAATAACAGCCAGAGGAAAACCCCAGAAAGCAGTTGCTGTAATAGACCCAATTTCAGCTTTATCAAGGTTAAATTGTGCACCCCATGTGCCCAATAAACCGGCACGAATGCCAAATGAAAGAGACGTTACCAACAATGCCAAACAACTGGCTACAAAAAGTTTATTTCGGTTAATAGTTTGCATATCGTTTTTTAAAATGGGAAAGCCGGTTGACGTCGTAAATATAATTTTTATAATCATCAAAAAATCAATTGCTACAAAAAACTTTTACTGGAAACGTTTGCGGTTCATATCTTAAAAAAATATCTGCTGCTTACTTTAATAAAATTTTCTATTTTTAACCTTCTTCAATGCAGGCATTCAGACAATTAAAATAATATCACAACATCAAAATAATATCATGCAAAGAAAATTAAGAATGGCAATGATCGGTGGTGGCAAAGACGCTTTTATTGGCGCGGTACACCGGCTGGCAATGAATATGGATGGACAGGTAGAACTGGTAGCAGGTACACTAAGTGTGAATCCTGAAATCGCGGTGGAATCTGGCCGGCTATTATTTTTGGATGAAGAAAGGATCTATACCGATTATAAAGTAATGCTGGAAAAAGAAGCGGCAATGCCGGCAGATAAAAAAATTGATTTTGTAAGTATCGTTACACCCAATTTTGTGCATTTTGAACCGGCAATGATGGCGCTGGAAAAAGGTTTTAATGTAGTGATTGAAAAACCCATTACGTTTACCCTGGACCAGGCAAAAGCGTTAAAAGAAAAATTAGCGGCTACCGGTTTAACATTACTGTTATGTCATACCTACACCGGTTATCCCATGGTTAAACAGGCAAAACAATTATTAAAGAATGGTCTATTGGGAAAAATAAGAAAAGTATACGTGGAATATCCGCAAGGCTGGTTAAGTACTTTTTTGGAAGGTACCGGTCAGGCTCAGGCGAGCTGGCGTACAGATCCTAAAAAAAGCGGTAAGGCCGGCGCTATGGGTGATATCGGAACACATGCTTTTAATATGGCCGAGTATGTAACGGGATTGCAGGTAACTCAGATCTGTTCCAATTTAAATATTGTGGTGGAAGGAAGACTGCTGGATGATGACGGTGCCGCATTTTTAAAATTTAATAATGGTGCCACCGGCGTTTTAATGGCTACACAAATTGCAGCCGGCGAAGAAAATAATGTTAAGATAAGAGTATACGGCGAAAAAGGCGGACTGGAATGGAAGCAGGAAGATGCCAACAGTTTAATTGTAAAATGGCTGGACAAACCTGCGGAAATTTACAGAACCGGAGGAGGGTACAATAGTTCTTTTGCAGCACATAATACAAGAATTCCTGCGGGTCACCCGGAAGGATACCTGGAAGCATTTGGCAACCTATACCGCAATTTTGCTTTAACTGTAAGGGCAAAAATCAATGGCGAACAACCAAAAGAAGAATGGCTGGATTTTCCTGGTGTGGAAGAAGGGATAAGAGGGATGGCGTTTGTAGAGAACGTAGTGGAAAGCGGGCAGAGCGAAGTGAAGTGGAAGGAGTTTGTGGTATAGTTTTCAAATAATCAAAAGTTGTTCGAAAAATAAAATAAGAACTACTTTGTAGTTTTTATCACCACTAATTACACGGATTTACACTAATGAGTTTATTATTCGTGTGAATTAGTGTTATTCGTGGCAATAATAATTCACAAAGTGAATTTGACTTTTTATCCTTATTTCATTAAAAATATTCGGAGGAAAAAAAATGCAAACAATTAAAGGCCCTGGTATTTTTTTAGCACAATTCATGGGTGATAAAGCCCCGTTCAATGACCTGGTATCCATTTGCAAATGGGCAAAGGAACTCGGGTTTGAAGCCGTGCAAATTCCCACCTGGGAAAGCCGCCTGATCGACCTGAAACTGGCTGCCGAAAGTAAAACCTATGCAGATGAATTAAAAGGTAAGATCAATGCCTGCGGCTTGCAGATATCCGAATTATCCACTCATTTACAAGGCCAGCTGGTAGCAGTTAATCCCGCTTATGATACATTGTTTGATGGCTTTGCCCCGGCAGCAGTACATGGCAACAGCAAGGCAAGAACCGAATGGGCTGTGCAGCAATTAAAATATGCCGCTAAAGCTTCACAACAGCTAGGCTTAAACGCACATGCCACTTTTAGTGGTTCTTTGTTATGGCATACCGTTTATCCCTGGCCGCAACGCCCTGCGGGCTTGGTAAATGATGGATTTACAGAACTGGCCAATCGCTGGTTACCGATATTACATGCATTTGACGAAGCGGGTATAGACCTCTGTTATGAAATTCATCCCGGCGAAGACCTTCATGATGGCATTTCCTATGAAATGTTTTTAGACAAAGTAAATAATCATAAAAGAGCCTGCCTTTTATATGATCCTTCTCACTTTGTATTGCAGCAACTGGATTATAAACAATACATTGATTTTTATCATGAGCGTATAAAAATGTTCCACGTAAAAGATGCGGAATTCAATCCTTCAGGCAAACAGGGTGTATATGGCGGTTTTCAAAACTGGATCGATCGTGCCGGGCGTTTTCGTTCGCTGGGTGATGGACAGGTTGATTTTAAAACTATCTTTAGCAAATTAACACAGTACAATTATACAGGCTGGGCCGTGCTGGAATGGGAATGTTGTATTAAACATCCCGAAGATGGAGCAAAGGAAGGGGCGCCGTTTATAAAAGACCATATTATCAGGGTAACTGAAAAAGCCTTTGATGATTTTGCAGATACTGCCAACAATAATGATTTTAATAAAACGATATTAGGATTACAATAATAATTTAAAAACACACCAATGAAAAAATCGATTCTTATTCTTTCCCTTGCAGCATTTTGTTTTTCCTGCGGCGGTGCCGGTACCGAAAATCCTGCTGCTACCAAACCTGCCGCCAGCGATCCTGATGTTGAAAAAGGTATGTTGCTGGTGGGCAAGTCAGATTGCGTGGGTTGCCATAGGATAAATGAAATTCTGGTAGGGCCTCCCTATAATGCTATCGCAAAAAAATACGAAAACACTGCTGCCCATATTGATACACTCGCATTAAAAATTCAAAAAGGTGGTTCTGGTAACTGGGGCTCTGTACCCATGGCCGCTCATGACAATATTTCCAAAGAAGATGCGGTATTAATGGCTAAATATGTGTTATCCTTAAAAGATGAAAAATAGTCACTCCTCCTGCGCGGCAGACAGGCTATATTAATTAAACGAATTGGTAAATAAAAATACATATGAAAAAAACACTTCTCGTTTCGATTGCTTCTTTATCCATACTGGCAGCCTGTAACAATGCTGAAAGTGAAAACGATAAAGATCATAAAAAAGATTCTTCAGTTATTAATGGAACCATAACAACCGATACCGCATGGACCTCTTTATTTGACGGCACCACTACAACCGGCTGGCATGCTTATGGTAAAGGCAGCAGCACCGGGAGATGGAAAGTAGCCGACGGCGCCATTTATATAGATACCACCCAAAAAGGAGAAGGCGGTGATTTGATCACGGCAGAAGAATACGACAATTTCGATCTTTCGCTGGAATGGAAAATTGCGGCTAAGGGTAATAGTGGTATCATCTTTTATGTGAATGAAGACACAGCAAAATACCATGCCACTTACGAAACAGGACCTGAAATGCAGGTATTGGATAACAATGGCCATGCTGATGCCAAGATCATTAAACATCGTGCAGGTGATTTGTACGACCTCATCTCCTGCAATACAGAAACCGTAAAACCAGCAGGCGAATGGAATGTAGCAGAAATAAAATCTAAAGATGGCAAGCTGAATTTTTATTTAAATGGTACCAATGTAGTAAGCACAACTATGTGGGATGACAACTGGAAAAAAATGGTAGCCGCCAGTAAATTTAAAGACATGCCCGGTTTTGGTACATTTAAAAAGGGAAGGATTGCTTTGCAGGATCATGGCAACCTGGTGTGGTACAGGAATATAAAGATTAAGAAGTTGTAAAAAATGCTGGAATTCAGATAAAAAAATAAGCACTCCAACAAGTGCTTATTTTTTTATGCTTATTATTTTTTTACAATTCCCTCACCCATATATTCCTGTAACTGATCGGTTCACTGGGATCTCCATGGTCCTGCAATTTTATTGGAGCCGGCCCATGGGCTTTGTAATAAGGTTTACCCCTATACACGGTAATACCTTTTACTTCGGTATTATTTTGCACCAGCACACCATTTTGTAAAGCTGTAATACGGCCGGGCGTTTTTACTGTACCATCTGTATTAAAGCGTGGCGCTGTCCAGATGATATCATAACTCTGCCATTCGCCCGGCTTTTTACACACATTGGCCAATGGAATGGTTTGTTTGTATATACTTGCCGTTTGCCCGTTCACGTAAGTCTTATTATCATAGCAATCCAATACCTGTATCTCGTAACCTTCATCACCGCCACCTGTAGCCGCTAAAAACACACCGCTGTTCCCTCTTGCCTGGCCGCTGCCGGTAATATTTTCAGGGATACGCCATTCAATATGTAACTGGTAATCGGTAAATCGTTGTTTGGTTTGAATATTACCTGTTCCTTTTTTTACGGTGATGGCTCCCTTACCTACAGTCCATAACGCAGGTTTTGTACTGTCATTGGTGGAAGCCCAGGCGTTCAGGTCTTTTCCATTAAATAAAATGATCGCATCGGAAGGCGCATCACTATTAGTTTTACCGGGCGTTACTTTAGCCGGTTCCGGTTGCCATACTTCGGTGAGTTTGGGATCTATCTCCTGCGCAAAAGAAAAACTGCCGGTAAGAATAGCTGCTGAAAAAAGCAATACTAATTTATTTTTCATATTATTTATTTAGCGTGATCGTTAATGAAAATGCGGTAAACAAATATATCTATAACCTTTTAATAAAACGGTTATTTAATTGCAAATGGAAATAAAAAAGTCCTGCATAAGGCAGGACTTATAAACAATATTGTCTGACTGTATTTAAGGGAAGATACCCAGCTCACCGTAGCTTGTAGCCACTTTATTGATCGCACTCACGTAGGCTGCTGTACGCATATCCGGTATGGATGGATTGTCTTTCCATATCTGCATGATCTCTCTTGTAGCAGTGATCATGGTTTCTTCCAGCCCGCTATGTACCAGGTCCTGTTCTTCCGGTCCGTGCATAATAAAATCCCTTTCCTTCTGGCTTACTTTTTTACCACTCAGTTCTTCTATCTGCCCCAGTATATGCCCGTTCAGGTTTTCTGCAAAACGTTTTTCCAAACGGCCGTAACGAACATGGCTTAAGTTTTTTAACCATTCAAAATAACTAACAGTAACACCGCCCGCATTTAAATACATATCCGGTACACACAACACACCTCTTTTAGTAAATATTTCATCTGCTTCTGGTGTGCATGGACCGTTAGCGGCTTCACCCACGATCTTTGCTTTTACCCTTGGCGCATTCTCTCCGTTGATCACATTTTCCAATGCTGCAGGAATTAAAATATCACAATCCAGTTCCAGTGCATCTGTATTTTTTGCCAGGTTGGTTGCACCCGGGAAATTCAATATAGAACCCGTTTTTTTACGGTGTTGAAATACATCTTCTTCATTCAATCCATCTGCATTGAATATAGCGCCTTCAAATTCGGCCAGTCCCACCACTTTTGCACCCGCTTCCCTGAAGAATTTGGCGCTATGGTAACCCACGTTACCCAAACCCTGTACCACTACTTTCTTCCCCTCTATACCTACAGTTAAGCCTAGTTTTTTCATCTGGTCTTCCATATTACACACTTCACGGATACCATAAAAAACACCCAGCCCTGTAGCTTCCTTACGCCCACGCACACCACCTTGTGTTACAGGTTTGCCGGTTACACATCCTGCCGCATCAATTTCACCTGGCTTTAATGAAGTATAGGTATCTACGATCCAGGCCATTTCTCTTTCTCCTGTTCCATAATCGGGTGCAGGCACATCAATACCAGGACCGATAAAATTTTTCTTTACCAATTCGGCAGTATAGCGACGGGTAATTTTTTCCAGGTCGTAAGCACTGTATTTTTTTGGATCGATGGTGATACCGCCTTTAGCGCCACCAAAAGGTACATTTACAATAGCGCATTTAAAGGTCATCAATGCGGCTAATGCCATCACTTCGTCCAGGTTTACTTCGGGGCTGTAACGGATACCGCCTTTACAAGGTGCTTTATGATGAGAATGCTGTACACGGTAGGCTTTAATTACCTCTATCTTATCATTCACTTTAACGGGAAAGTGCATACGCAATACCGAGTTACATTGTTTGATCTGTTCCAGTAATCCCGGATCCCAGGAAGTAAATTTCGCGGCTTTATCAAAGCTTTTTTCCACACTCTGAAAAAAACTGTAATGAGTTTCTGCTGACATAAAAATGTTGTTTTAATTTTTGCAATCGTTGTTATAAAATATGCTGTGATCCAATAAAACTAAACCGGCTGGCAGGTCGGTTAGTTATCCTTTTCTATTTTACTTATTTTTCTATCCACGGAGTATACGTAAAGAAACAATCCAATCAATATGGTAAGGCAAACGGCTACCACTACATAAATCTTACCGTTGCTACGCATCAGCTCTTCCGAACCCGGGGCACCCTGTGCCCATACCATACTGCTGCTGCACAAGCAAAGTACCATTAACATCAAACGCGTAAATAATTTATTCATTGATCAATGTTTTATCCTGTAATAATTGCAACCGTATTTTTAAAGTGGCTATCCAAACGCCTAATAAAGTCCAGCCAATTACAGCAGGATAAAATATCATGCGCATGGCCGAGTCCAGGTCTTTTTGGGCATTCAATGCAGGGTTGCCACTATCACTGCCGGGAGCACCGGGATGTAAACTGCCCACCATTCTTGGAATGATCCAGATGCTGGGGAACAACATTACAAAAGCAAAAATATTATACACGGCACTCACCCTGGCCCTTTTATCAATATCGGTAAAACTGCCCCTTAAAACAAAATAAGCGCCATAGATCAATAAGGCAATGGCAGCACCCAATAACTTCGGCTCTTTTAATACACTGCCCAGGCTTTGATTCTGATCGGTTAACCAGGTATAGTTGGCCCATATAGCGCCGGTAGCATAACCAAGTATGCCAATAAATGCGCCTACAGCAGCAAAATGCCTTGCATAAATATCATGTGCATATTTATTGCTGCTTAAATATTTAATGCTGTACACAAAACTTACGATAAATAATATCATCATGGCAAACCACATGCATACATGAAAATATAAATTGCGGATAGATTGATGAATGATCGGGAGATCAGGAACCTTCATTAAAAAACCGGCCACAATAGTGTAGACGAGTAAAACGAAGGATAATATTTTCCACCAGCTTTTCTTCACAAAGAAGATTTTTTTTATTGAGTGGCGCAAAGATAGGGCAGAGTTTTGAGTTTGCCCTTTGTGATGCGTTGTTTTTTCTTATTGCGGAAACTAATCTTTCCATAGGTAAGGAAAAAGCACTACCGCCATGGCAACCACCAATACATCCAGCCCGATAACAAGCATACTTAGCTGCATTACCGCACCAGCCCTGAATACTTCTGCAAAAGCCACTTTGCTTAATTTCATCAACAGTAATAATTGCGGTAAAATAATAGGGAAACCCATAATAGCGATGAGAGCGGCATTTTGCTGCGCCTTGGCGGCAATGGCGCTCATTAAAGTAAACACCAGGCTGATACTGATACCGCCTAATAGTACAATCCCCGTAAACTGCACACTATCATTAACCGGGTTGGTTAAAAAGAAAAAGAACAACAGCAGTGTGATGCTGCTCATTAATACCATTAACAAAATATTGTAGATGATCTTACTGATAATGAATTCCACCGGGGAAGCGATGGAATAAAAATACAGCATCCTGCCCCTGCCTTCCTGCAAAAAACTTTTGGCTACTGCATTTACGCAGATAAACAGTTGAATGATCCAGAATAAACTGTTCCAGGTGCTGCTATCAGGCTTGTCGGGAAAAGATAAATAAATTACAAAAACCGTAGAGGCAATGTATAAAATGATCCCATAAAAAGTATGCTTCTGCCTGAACTCAAGCAGCACATCTTTTTGCAGTAAAGCGTAAATACGTTTGATCACACTCTAAATTAGTAAGTTTTAAATGGAATGAATAATTGATAATTATATAATGGATAATTTTTTCTTCCCTGGTCGGTGTCTCACCGACCGGAATTTCATCTTACTGTTCGGTGGGACACCGACCAGGGCGATGAAATTAGTAAGTTTTAAATGGAGTGAATAATTGATAATTATATAATGGATAATTTTTTCAAATAGAAAAGCCGCTTTTTACCCAGGCTGTATCAGTCTAAAACATTATCCACTATCCATTATTTAATTATCCATTAATCCAGCTGCGCACAATGCCTGCACCTCGGTTCATAAATATCCTTTTCTCCCAATAACACCTGCGGCCCTTCGGCCGATTTACGGTAACTGATATTGGCAATATTGCCGCACTTTACACAAATCGCATGCAGCTTGGTAATATAATCAGCTTTCGCCAGCAGGTTGGGCATCTGCCCGAAAGGTTTACCTAAATAATCCATATCCAGTCCGGCCACTATCACACGAATGCCTTTAAGGGCCAGTAATTCGCATACATTGCCGATCTCGGCATCAAAGAACTGGGCTTCATCGATGCCCACCACATCTACATCCTGCGCCAGCAATAAAATGGTTTGAGAACTGTCTACCGGGGTAGATAATATGGCATTGGTATCATGACTTACAATTTTTTCCGCATCATAGCGCACATCAATGGCGGGTTTAAATATCTCTACCTTCAGGTTGGCGATCTTCACTCTTTTGAGGCGACGTATCAGTTCTTCTGTTTTTCCGCTGAACATACTGCCACAGATCACTTCAATCCACCCCCTGCGCTCTCCGCCAAAATTAGGTTCTATAAACATTTATATATTTTTTTAAAATTGTGTTTGTAACTTAGGCTACCCGATTTGGGCCGTTTTTATTACAGGGCATCAAAAGTATAATTATTCATGCAAAGAGTGGACACACTCATAAAAAAATTACAGGAGCAGTTTGCCGCCAGGGCTTCGGCCAGCCAGTTAATGCTTACTGTACAAATGTTACAGGTAGAACTGGCGCAGCTGCAGACCAATACAGGCAATGCCCAAACTTCTGCTATAAATGTAGATATACCGCAAACTATTTTACCTCCGGTGCCGCGTGAAGAAGAAAAAACAGTGGCCATATTACAAGTAGATGAAGCCGAACTGGAGGCCGAACTGGAAGAAATAAAACGCAATGCCGAAGCGATGCAAAAGATAAGCACGCATCATAAACCACCTATAGTTTTTGAACAGGAAGAAGAACAGCATATTCCTACCCTTGCCCATCATTTAAACGAAAGCATCAATCCTGCGGCAACCAAAAAAGAAGTGAATGAACTGGTGGGCGGTGCTGCATCTTTAAACGATAAATTAAAACAATCCAAAATAGACCTGGGCGATTCTTTAACAGATGCCCCGATAAGAGATCTTAAAAAAGCCATTGGCATCAATGACCGCTTTTTATACATCAACGAATTATTCAGGGGTGATGAAAGTATGTATGAGCGCAGCATTAAAACCATTAATAGTTTTTCCATTTTACCCGAAGCTGAATACTGGATGCAACGGGAGTTAAAAGTAAAACTGGGTTGGGATGACCGGAATGAGATTGTAAAACAATTCACTCAGCTGGTAAGAAGACGTTTTGTATAAATATACTCCATAATCGTTGCAGTAGCACCCGATTTCGCATACACGTAGGCTTTAGCAGCAGCTCCACTCTCTTCATAAGCTGTTTTATCATTGAGCCAGTTATCCACCACTTCTTTTACTTCTACCGCATCGCCGATACTTTCTGCTGCCCCACATTCCACCAGGTCGATGGCTTCCGCAAATTTTTCATAATTCTCTCCAATGATAACCGGTTTGCCCCACACTGCCGCTTCCAGTATATTATGAATACCGTCGTTGGTGAAACCGCCACCGATATAATTGATATGACCATAACTATACAGGCGGCTCAACATACCAATACTGTCAATAACCAGGGTATTATAATCAGCAATCCCATTAAGTAAGGAACTGTTCTTTTCCACCTCGGAATAGCAAACAGATTTTTTAAACATTTTTTTGATGCTGTCAATATGTGCAGCATCCAGTTCGTGCGGTACTACAATTAATTTTTGCTGGTGATGCGTTTCATCAGCATAGGCGGCCAGTATCACTTCATCATCCTCCCAGGTGCTTCCGGCCACTATTACAATATTGTTTTTGCAAAACTGTTGTATGATGGTTGCGTCCAGCGTTTGTTTGGCAATTTCAATCACCCTGTCAAACCTGGTATCACCACTCACGCTCACATTTTTTGTGATGCCGATACTTTGCAATAATTTTTGAGAGTGATCATTCTGTACAAAAAAATGATCAAAATTTTCCAGCATCTGTTTCCATATTCCTCCATACCATTTAAAAAAAGGCTGGCTTTTTCTAAATATGCCCGACACCAGCAACACCGGGATATTTCTTTTCTTCAATTCCTGTAAATAATAAAACCAGTACTCGTATTTTACCCATAATACCAATGCAGGATTTACCGCATCAATAAATTTTTTGGCAGCAAACATATTATCCATCGGCAGGTAAAAAACATGATCAGCTCCTTTATAGGTTTTCATTACTTCGTACCCGCTTGGCGAAAAAAAAGTAAGCACGATTTTATAATGGCTGTTTTTTGCCCTGATACTTTCCAGCAAGGGACGTCCCTGTTCAAATTCGCCGAGGCTGGCGCAATGCATCCACACAACGGGTGAGTCGTGAGTGGTGAGTTGTGAGTTGATAGCAGCGAAAAGGTTATTTCTACCCTGTATCCATTTCTTTGCCTTGGGGCTCCAGAGTGCTGCCAGGCGTATACCGGATGAATACAAAAAAAGGAATATGTTATAGAGTAATTGCGACAAAGTTTATTTTGCAGCAAAACTATACAAAAAGCGTATCGCCACCAATCATTTAAACTTTTACTGTTTCCTTTATATCCTACCTATACAATCTTTGTGAACTGCTTATCGAATGCTATCTTTGCCCACGTTAAAAAAACGCAATATGAGGCCTTTACAAATGGTAGATACCAAAACCCAGTATCATAAAATAAAAACTGAAGTAGATGCAGCCGTACTGGGAGTTTTAGAAAGTTCCGTTTTTATTGGAGGAAAAGTAGTGAGTACCTTTGCTGATAACCTTGCCAGGTATCATAACAGCAAACATTGTATCCCCTGCGCCAACGGTACAGATGCCCTGCAGATTGCCATGATGGCATTGGGCCTGGAACCTGGTGATGAAGTGATCACGCCTTCCTTTACCTACATTGCTACCGTGGAAGTAGCCGCCCTGCTGCATTTAAAACCTGTATTTGTAGAAGTGGATCCCAAAACATTCTGTATTGATCCTGCGGCTATCGAAAAAGCCATTACCTCTAAAACAAAAGCTATTGTTCCGGTGCACTTATATGGCCATGCCGCCAATATGGAAGCCATCATGAAAATTGCCGCGGCGCATAACCTTTTTGTAATTGAAGATAATGCACAGGGTATCGGCAATGAGTACACTTTCAGTGATGGCACCGTTAAAAAAACAGGTAGCATCGGGCATATCGGCTGCACCTCGTTTTACCCCAGTAAAAACCTGGGTGCTTACGGTGATGGTGGGGCCATTTTTACCAATGATGATGCATTGGCCAACCAGTTAAAAATGATCGCCAGCCACGGGCAAAGCAAAAGGTATTACCATGATGTGGTGGGTTGCAACTCCAGGCTGGATGCCGTACAGGCCGCTATCCTGGATATTAAATTATCGCACCTGGATGAATACATCGCGGCAAGAATAAAAGCAGCCGATTACTACGATAAAGCTTTTGCAAATAATAAAAATATCAGCACGCCGTTTAGAGCTGCGGATAATAAACATGTTTTTCATCAATATACTTTATTGCTGGAAAATATTGACCGGGATGCATTACACCAGTTTTTAGCAGATAACGGCGTTCCATCTATGATCTATTACCCCGTACCTGCGCACCGGCAAAAAATGTTTGATGCTTTTGGTGGCAGTAATTTTCACTTACCGGTTACAGATTGGTTAACCGAAAGAGTGATCAGCCTGCCGATACATACCGAACTGGATGAAGAACAGCAGGCATTTATTGTATCGAAAGTGTTGGCATTTATCCAAAAATAATTTTTCAGTATAATCATCCAAAGAAATTAGAATATGAAGATTGCAGTGGTTGGAACCGGGTATGTTGGTCTTGTTACCGGTACCTGTTTTGCAGAAACAGGAAATAATGTTATTTGCGTGGACATCGATAAAAGCAAGGTAGATAAGTTAGCTGCAGGACAGATAACCATCTATGAACCCGGGCTTGAAAAATTATTTTTACGCAACCAGAAAGAAGGTCGTTTACATTTTACCACTTCTTTGCAGGACGCCATAAAAGACGCCAAAGTAATTTTTTTAGCACTACCCACTCCTCCCGGTGAAGATGGCAGTGCCGATCTGAAATATATATTGGGTGTGGCCGACGATTTAGGAAAGCTCATTACAGATTATAAAGTGATCATTGATAAAAGCACTGTACCGGTAGGCACTGCCGAAAAAGTACAGGCAGCCATTGCAAAAAATGCAACGGTGGCATTCGACGTGGTAAGCAATCCCGAATTTTTGCGTGAAGGTGTTGCAGTGGATGATTTTATGAAACCCGACCGGGTAGTGATCGGCACTTCATCCGAAAACGCTAAAAAAGTAATGAACGATTTGTATGCTCCGTTTGTACGCCAGGGCAATCCCATTATTTTTATGGATGAAAAAAGTGCGGAACTTACCAAGTATGCAGCCAACTCTTTCCTGGCTACCAAAATAACTTTTATGAATGAGATCGCCCAGCTTTGCGAACGCCTGGGGGCAGATGTGGATATGGTACGTAAAGGCATTGGTAGTGATGAAAGAATTGGTAAACGGTTTTTATTTCCCGGCATTGGTTATGGTGGCAGTTGTTTTCCAAAAGATGTTCAGGCACTGGTAAAATCATCTTCGGATATCCAGTACGATTTTAAAATACTGAACGCCGTAATGGAAGTAAACAATAAACAAAAACTCCATTTACTACCTAAGATAAAAGCTTATTTCAATAATGAATTGAAAGGAAAAAAAATTGCTTTCTGGGGTCTTTCCTTTAAACCTAACACTGATGATATCAGGGAAGCACCGGCATTATATATTATTGATGCCTTATTAAAAGAAGGTGCGGCAGTAACTGCCTACGACCCCGAAGCAATGCCGAATGTTAAAGCGTTGCTGGGTGATACTATTGGTTTTGCCAATATGCAATACGATGCATTGGTGGATGCTGATGCACTGGTTATTGCCACCGAATGGAGCGAATTCAGAACACCGGATTTTGAGAGGATCACGTCATTGCTGAAAAATAAAGTGATATTCGACGGGAGGAATTTATTTGACCTGAAACATATGGAAGAGATCGGTTTTTATTATGTAAGTGTAGGAAGAAAAACAGTAAAATAATACAGCGGTAATATGGAACTATTGCTCCCTGAACTGGGTTTGATTTTATGGATGCTCCTGGTCATATTTTTAGTGCCATGGCTTTTGGCATTGATCAGTATTTTAAGAAATGATTTTAAAGATTCCACCACCAAATTAACCTGGGTAATTGTAGTGATCTTTTTACCGGTAATTGGGTCGGTATTATATTTAATGATTGGCCGGTCACAACGAATAATTAAAAACTAATCTGGCATACATGAAAAGAGTTTTAATAACAGGAGCAGCAGGTTTTTTAGGCAGTCACCTCTGCGACCGTTTTATTAAAGAAGGATTTCATGTTATTGGTATGGATAACCTCATCACCGGGGATCTAAAAAACATTGAACATCTTTTTAAATTAGACAGCTTTGAATTTTACCATCATGATGTTTCCAAATTCATTCATGTAACCGGTAAACTGGATTATATTTTACATTTTGCTTCTCCCGCAAGTCCTATCGATTATTTAAAGATCCCTATTCAGACTTTAAAGGTAGGTTCGCTGGGTACGCATCACTGTTTGGGACTGGCCCTCGCCAAAAATGCACGCATACTGGTAGCCAGCACCAGCGAAGTATATGGCGACCCGTTGGTACACCCGCAAAATGAAGAATACTGGGGTAATGTAAATCCTGTGGGGCCAAGAGGTGTTTACGACGAAGCCAAACGTTTCCAGGAAGCGATCACTATGGCCTACCATACTTTTCATAAAGTAGAAACCAGGATCGTAAGGATATTTAATACCTATGGCCCACGGATGCGGTTAAACGACGGAAGGGCATTACCTGCATTTATTGGACAGGCATTGCGTGGCGAAGACCTTACCGTATTTGGTGATGGCAGCCAGACCAGGAGTTTTTGTTATGTGGATGACCTGGTGGATGGTATTTACCGTTTACTGATGAGTAACCATGCGCAGCCGGTTAATATTGGCAACCCTGATGAGATCAGTTTAAAGGATTTTGCAGAAGAGATCATCCGGCTGACCGGTACCACACAAAAAATTGTATACAGGGAATTGCCTACGGATGATCCCAAACAACGGCAACCGGATATTACCAAAGCAAAAGAATTATTGGGATGGGAACCGAAGGTACAACGTGCAGAAGGACTAAATCTAACCTATGACTATTTTAAAAATTTGCCTAAAGAAGAATTATATAAATTGCCGAAAGAGTTTCTAAAAAAATAATTGCTAACTAATAATTTTTATGTACCAGGACTTACTTGAGAAAAAAAAGAAATTGGCCGTGATCGGTCTGGGTTATGTAGGTTTACCTATCGCACTGGAATTTGCTAAAAAGATCAAAGTGATCGGCTTTGATATTAATGCAAAGCGGGTAGAAATGATGCGCAATAAAATTGATCCCAGCCAGGAACTGGAAAGCAGTGCATTTGACAATTGCGATATTGAATTTACCAACGACCTGGATGTTCTAAGACAGGCTAACTTTTTTATTGTTGCCGTACCTACACCAGTAGACGAACACAATGTACCCGACCTGGTACCTGTACAAAGGGCAAGCGAAACTATTGGTAAAGTGGTAAAGAAAGGCGACTATGTTATTTTTGAAAGTACGGTTTATCCCGGCTGTACAGAAGAAGATTGCCTGCCTATCATTGAAAAGTTAAGTGGCGTAAAAAATATCGTTGATTTTAAATTGGGCTATTCTCCCGAAAGAATAAACCCGGGTGATAAAGAACATACCTTATCCAGTATTGTAAAAGTAGTAAGCGGCTGCGATGCAGAAAGTCTTGATGTGATTGCAAAAGTATATGAGCTGGTGGTAAAGGCCGGCGTACATAAAGCTTCTTCTATAAAAGTAGCAGAAGCGGCAAAAATCATTGAGAATACACAGAGAGATCTGAACATTGCATTAATGAACGAGCTCAGTATTATTTTCGACAGGATGAATATCAATACCTATGAGGTATTGGAAGCAGCGGGAACCAAGTGGAATTTTCTACGCTTCCAGCCGGGTTTGGTGGGTGGCCATTGTATTGGTGTAGATCCTTATTATCTCACCCATAAATCAAAGGAGCTGGGTTATGACAGCCAGGTGATCTTAGCCGGAAGGGTGATCAATGATGGTATGGCCAGCTACGTGGCTAAAAAAATATTACAACATATCATACAGCATGATGGCAATGTAAAAAATGCAAAGGTTTTAGTGATGGGTGCCACATTTAAAGAGAATGTAAGTGATATCCGCAACAGCAAAGTAGCCGATGTGATCAAAGAATTAAAATCCTATTCCCTGAATGTGGATGTTGCTGATCCGCATGCGGAAAGTGATGAACTGAAACATGAATACGGTTTTGCATTGACAGAAAATTTAAGCAAGGATTATGATGCGGTTATTGTAACGGTACCACACAATGCTTATAAAACACTGGATGATGCTTATTTTAGTTCGATTACCAAGCCTCATGCGCTGGTGGCTGATCTGAAAGGAATTTACAGGGGTAAGATCAGCAGCAGGAAATACTGGAGCCTTTAATGGATAACCGCCTGCCGGCAGGCAGGTTCAATAATTAACAATGGACAATTTTCATAATAAAGATTTAAGCAATAGTAATTTTTTAGTAACTGGTGGTGCCGGTTTTATTGGTGGTCATATTACTGAATACCTGTTGAAGAACGGTGCTAAAAAAGTGCGGGTGCTGGATAATATGGTAAACGGTTTTAACAGCAACCTTGAAATATTGAAAAAATACCCTGCCTTTGAATTTATAGAAGGCGATATCAGGAATGTAGAGACCTGTTTAAAAGCATGCGAAGGGATTGATTATGTAAGTCACCAGGCGGCATTGGGCTCGGTTCCAAGAAGCATTAAAGAACCACTTTATTTTAATGACGTGAACGTGGGTGGTTTTGCCAACATGCTTAAAGCGGCGGTTGACAAAAAGGTAAAAACATTCGTGTATGCTTCCTCGTCATCTGTATATGGCGACGAACCAACATTACCGAAAACTGAGACAAGAATCGGTAATTGCTTATCTCCTTACGCAGCTACAAAAAAAACAAATGAATTATATGCCCAGGTATTTGCTGATGTGTACGGCATCAAATTAATGGGTTTCCGGTATTTTAATATATTCGGCCCCAGGCAGGATCCTGATGGACCTTATGCTGCAGTGATCCCTTTATTTGTAAAAGGCATATTGAATGAAACACCCGTATATATTAACGGTGATGGCGACCAGACAAGGGATTTTACTTTTGTAGAGAATGCAGTTCAGGTGAATGTAAAAGGTATGCTCACCGATAATGAAGAAGCGTTTAAAAAAGTGTATAATGTGGCAGTTGGAGAAAGATTTACAGTGAATGATCTTTACAAAGCCTGTCAAACACAACTGAACAGTAATTTTAAAGCTACCTATCGTGAACCAAGAGCCGGCGATATCCGTGATTCATTGGCAGACATTTCGTTGGCCAAAACTTTATTACACTATCAACCCACCAAAAAATTTGAAGATGGCTTGATTGAAACTATTAATTATTTTAAAAACCTGTATAGTTAATGGATCATTATCCATTGAAACATTATCAATTATTAATTAAAACATGCCTTTCGTAAAAACAGCATTCCCGGATTTATTGATTTTTGAACCAAAAATATTTGGAGATAGCCGTGGCTATTTTTTTGAAAGCTACAATGCCAATACATTTTCTACGGAAGGTGTTGATATTAAATTTGTGCAGGATAACCAGGCGCAATCTTCCTATGGCGTGTTACGTGGTTTGCATTACCAGTTGGCGCCTTATGCGCAAACCAAACTGGTAAGGACTTTAAGTGGAACTATACTGGATGTTGCAGTTGATATAAGAAAGGACTCTCCAACTTACGGCAAAGTATTTACCATAGAATTATCAGCAGAAAATAAAAAACAATTGCTGGTGCCAAAGGGATTTGCCCATGGCTATTCGGTATTAAGTGAAACAGCAGAAGTATTTTACAAATGTGATGCGTTCTATAATAAAGAAGCAGAAGGAGGTATCATGTACAACGATCCTTTGCTGAACATAGACTGGAAGATCCCGGCAGATAAAGCTATTGTAAGTGAAAAGGATCTCTTGCATGCTGATCTCAATCATTGCATCAATAATTTTACTTTTTAAAGAACGTGAACAGCAATAAAACCATTTTAGTTACAGGTGCCAACGGGCAATTGGGCAAAGAATTCCAGGCATTGGCGGAGCTGAACCAACAATACCATTTTTTATTTACGGCAAGAGAAGACCTGGCAATAGAAAATGCGGAAGCTGTACAACAATATTTTAAAGACCACCCCATTAATTTCTGCATTAACTGTGCCGCATACACGGCTGTTGATAAAGCAGAAACAGCAGATGAAGCTGCATTTTTGATCAATGCTACCGCTGCAGGCAACCTTGCTGCTGTTTGCGAACAGTTTAAAGTACAACTGATCCACATTTCAACCGATTATGTTTTTGATGGCACCGGTAAAAGACCTTATAAAGAAACCGATACTACCAATCCTATTGGAGTTTATGGAAAATCTAAATTACAAGGCGAGGCACTGGTGCTGCAACATAGTCCTGCTGCAATAATCATCAGGACCTCCTGGGTATATTCTTCTTTTGGAAATAATTTTGTAAAGACCATGTTGCGTTTGATGACCGAAAGAGAAGTTGTTAATGTAGTGAATGATCAAACCGGTTGCCCCACTTATGCTGCAGACCTTGCGCAATGTATCTTAAAGATCATTGAAAAGCATGGCAGTTTCCATATTCCTTATCGCATTTTTAATTATTGCAACGAAGGTATAATCAGCTGGTACGAATTTGCTTTGGCCATAAAAGAATTAACCAACAGCAGTTGCGCCGTAAATCCTATTCCTTCTTCGCAATATCCTACACCTGCAAAACGGCCTGCTTATTCAGTTTTAAACAATTCAAGAATCAAAGAGGTATTTGCGGTGGTTATTCCTGAATGGAAAGAAAGTTTGAAAAAGTGTTTACAATTGATGGCTTAATTTTTCTCTCCCTGGCCGGTGTCTCACCGAACATTTTCAATAATTATGTTCTCTTCCGCCATGGCCGGTGTCCCACCGAACAATTCCAAATAATTTAATGCCGCATTGCGGAAATCAAATTCATTCCACCGGTAAAATAGCAACCGCCGAAAGGTCATCAAAATATTTTCGCTTATTTTGATGACCTTTTGCAAAAAACAGCATGTAATAGTATAAGCCATTAAAATGACTGATAAAGACATCATTGAGAAATTACGACAGCAGCAATATTCCAAAGCTTTACAAGGCTTGTATAATGTGTTGCCCCTTGTAAAAAAACACATCAAAGCCAATAGCGGCAGCACAGCTGATGCGGAAGATATTTTCCAGGATGCATTGGTAATACTCTGTAAAAAAGTTCAGGCAGAAAACTTTGCATTGACCGCACCGCTGAAAAACTACCTGTTTGTTATAGCAAAAAATTGCTGGTTGCAGGAATTAAGGCAAAGAAAAAAATTACCTGCGGGCGAAATTTCCAACGACCCGATACAAGTGGATACCAATGAAGAGCCCGGCTTTATTGTGGCTAAAGCAGCATTTGATTTACTGGGTGAAAAATGCAGGCAATTGCTCATCCTTTTCTATTTTAAAAAAGAGAGTTTTAAAAAGATTGCCCTGCAATTGGCTTTTGCCGATGAAAAAACAGCCAAGAACCAGAAATACCGTTGCCTGCAGAAAGCAAAGGAAAATTATGTAACCCTTTCAAAAAACAGCGCTCATGAATAATAACAGTATACAAATAAACAGTTACCTGCAAAATGAGATGAGTGCCGGTGAAAGAGTTGCTTTTGAAGAACGCCTGGTAACAGATAGAGCATTGCGCGAGGAACTAGATATACAGCGGCAGGTTATACAGGCAGCTGTTAATGCAGGTTTAAAAATATCGTTTGCAAAAGCTATCCGGCTAAAGAAAATTATTCAACGATGTATTGCCGGAAGTATTGCAACGGCTATAATTATTACAGCGGTACTATTATATTACACTTTTAATAAAAGATCAAATAGTATTGCTGATCTAAAGCAACCCGTAATTGCTGCGCCAGCTACAGATAGTCTTCAGCCATATATCAATCCGCCATTGCCTTCAATCAATGTACCTATAAGTGACTATAGTCTCGATGCCGAAAAAGGCGGCACCATATTCCATCCCGGTGGATCCATTATTTATTTCCCGCCCGCTGCTTTGATTGATGCATCCGGTACACCTGTTACCGGAATAGTAAAAGTTACGTATCGTGAATTTGCTGACCCGGTAGATTTTTTTGTTTCGGGTATCCCTATGGGATATGACTCTGCCGGTGTAAAATATAATTTTGAATCTTCCGGTATGTGCGAGATCAATGTGTATAAGGATAATAAGCCTGTATTTGTTAATCCCAATGCAAAACCACAGCTTCATCTTTCCTCTACAAATAAAAGCCCGTTACACAATGTATATTTCCTGGATACTGTTGCCCGTAACTGGAAGTTTACCGGTAAAGATATCATCACTGAAGTAAAAAATACAGTTCAAACAGAAGCGCAGGGTCCAACTTCCAACTATGCCGATTTTATTGAATCAACGGGCATTCCCGTAAAACCTGTTAAACCTGCCATGGCTTCAGAAGATAAACAGGCTTTTAGCCTGGAAATCGATCCCGGCTCTTTTGAAGAATTGTTTGCTTATGATCATTTAAAATTTGAAGTAGTGGATGAAAGTACTTACCGCCGTTCCGATGCAGATGAACATTGGGACAATGTAAAGCTGGAGCGCAGCAATACAGACGGTATTTATGATATTACTTTTACCAATGTAAAAAGAAAAGTTACTTATAAAGTGCGCCCGGTATTGGAAGGTGCTGACTACGATGCCGCGATGAAAGTTTTTAATCAAAAGAATAAAGCCTATGAAGAAGCATTAAGAAAACGGCAAACACAGGATCAATTGATATCGGACAGTATCACTGCAAAAAATAAACAGGTATTGGAAAAAATAAATGCCGGCAGAGAATGGAATGACAAAATGAATGCGCTTATTCTTGAAAGAAATAAAAAATTAAGGGAACAGCAATTACGCGCCATAGAAGAGCAGCAGAAGAGTCAAAATCAGCTGCTGGATAAACTGGGAAAACGTGGAACGGATATACGTATGAGTACAGAGATCATAAGAACTTTCTCCATCAATAATTTTGGCATCTGGAATTGTGATCACCCGGAATACCCAAAAGATGAAATGCCAATACTGGCCTATTACTCAGATGCTGCAAACAATCCAATACTCTTCCAGAACATAGCGGTTGTGTATAAGGGATTTAATGGCATTACGCAATTTCCTTACGCCACGCAGATCCGTGTAATACCCAACAAAGAGAATATGTTATGGAGTATACAGGATGGATCGTTTTATTACTTCACTTATAACGATTTTATGCAGGCGGGCATCAGCAGGGAACGCACTACATTTATTTTCAGGATGAGAAAAGCAACACAACAAATTACTTCCTATGATCAGATCAGGGAATTAATACAGCAATTGTAGTTGTTCATTAAACCAATAGCAAATGCAAAAGTCAATACCGGAAATTTATACCCATGCGGTTTATGTTCTCCTGTTTATTATTGCTGGCAACAATTTGTTTACCTGCACAAAAAATGATCGCCGATAGTGCAACGGATCTTCCATTGGCAACTTTACAATTAAATGCTGATCAAAAGACCGCATTAAAAAAATTAATACAGGAGTACCAACTGGAAGACGGGAAAAGACGAAGTGAATTAAGGCACCGGATGTTTATCCTATTAAATGTTCAGCAGCAAACGATGGTAAGAAAATGGTGGCGAAGGCAGCTTAAACATTCAATGAACAGGCGTTAGCAATACCGGATTAATTCATATGGTCGGTGAGACACCGACCATGGTGCGAATTATTTTATCTCCGGAAAAGAAGGTTTTAAAGATTTCCAAAAAGAGGCGTAACAATCTTCATTTTTTTCATCTCCCCAAAGCCAAAAAGTATATACTTGATCTCCTTTCACAACATATAGTACCTTCGATAAAGTACTTGTATTATAAAGCAACCTATTTAAGCGACCGGAATCCGTAGCTGTTTTTGCCTGCTCGATTTTCCGGCTATATTCAATCTTATTATTTTGTTGGGTTTTAAATACAGCAAGCAAACCTTTTTCGAGTTTAGCAATTGAGTCAGTAAAATTTAAGGGCAATTCATGTTTTAAAACTGTTACGTTACTAATACTATTGTTGACAGCTGTATCGGTCCTGATTTCAAAAGAAAAATTTTTCTCCTTTTTTATAATTCTAATGAAATCAAAATATCTACCCCAGCATCCATATTGAGCATAGCCAAAAGATATCGTATCATTTATCTGCAAATCAGACATCCTGTAATCTTCATTAGCCATGTTATCAAAATTTTGAAGTTGAGATTTATCAATAAAAATGATTGTGTCTTTAACAAGGGTTAAAGGAAACGAATAAGTTCTATCCAAATGAGATGATAATTGGATATTATATTCGTTATTTTTGACTTTATTGTAAATGTATATAACATCTTTTCGATTGTCGTCAAATCGATTTTCAAGAAGATATTTTGAATCACCAAGTTCCGCAGTTACTTCATTCAGAAAAAAATTTTCTCCGCTGTCAATAACCACCGTCAGCTTTGAGTATCCTTCAGGAATTTTTTTATCATTATTTTTACAAGCGGAAAGAAAAATGAAAACCATAATTGGTAAAAAACAATATTTCATAAATAACAGTTAGAATTCAAATTTACATTTAGCCCCCTGAACTAAAATGTTAATTATTATCTTGCATATGCTATCCTTTTATATCTCAAAAATTCTATAAATAAAAATCGCCCCACAACATTGCAGGGCGATTTCACTATAAAATTTTCTTCCTGTATTACTTCATCGTAAATCCTTCCAGGAATTTAGTGGTAAAATTACCGGCCCTGAAATCAGGATGCTGCATTAACTGCAAATGAAAAGGGATGGTTGTTTTTACCCCTTCGATTACATATTCGCTTAGCGCCCTGCTCATCGTATCAATGGCTTCCTCACGGGTTTGCGCAACCGCAATTAATTTCCCGATCATACTGTCATAATAAGGTGGAATTACATATCCTGCATAAGCATGACTGTCTACACGTACGCCATGCCCGCCGGGCTGGTGCAATACCGTGATCTTTCCGGGGCTTGGCCTGAAATCATTATAAGGATCTTCGGCATTGATACGGCATTCAATAGCGTGCATCACCGGAATATAATTTTTACCCGTTAGTTTATCTCCTGCCGCGATCATGATCTGTTCTTTGATCAGGTCGTAATTGATCACTTCTTCCGTTACACAGTGTTCTACCTGTATACGGGTATTCATTTCCATGAAATAAAAATTACGGTGCTTATCCACCAAAAACTCGATCGTACCCACCCCTTCATAATTAATGGAGGAGGCCGCTTTAATAGCAGCAGCACCCATTGCTTCCCGCAGTTCTGGCGTCATAAAAGGAGATGGAGATTCTTCCACCAGTTTCTGGTGTCTTCTCTGTATAGAACAATCCCTTTCACTTAAATGGCAAACCTGCCCGTGCTGATCACCCACTATCTGTATCTCTATATGCCGGGGTTCTTCTACAAATTTTTCCATGTAGATGCCGTCATTTTTAAAAGACGCAGCGGCTTCCGTTTTGGCATTTTCATAGGCCTTTTCAATTTCTCCTTCGTTCCATACCACACGCATACCTTTACCACCACCGCCGGCTGTTGCTTTCAATATAACGGGATAGCCTACCTCTTTTGCGGCGGCCTTTGCATGATCTACACTTTCCAGTAATCCTTCCACACCGGGAACTACCGGTACGCCGGCATTGATCATGGTTTGCTTGGCTGTTATTTTATCGCCCATGGCATTGATCATATCCGGTGTGGGACCAATAAATTTAATCCCATGATCGCCGCAGATCTTTGCAAACTTGGCGTTCTCTGCCAAAAAACCATAACCAGGATGTATGGCATCTGCGTTGGTAATTTCGGCAGCGGCCATAATATGCGCCATGTTCAGGTAACTTTCGCTGCTGGCAGGTTTACCTATACAAACGGCTTCATCGGCAAATTTTACGTGGAGGCTATCTTTATCAGCGGTGGAATAAACAGCCACCGTTTTAATGCCCATTTCCTTGCAGGTACGTATCACACGAAGTGCGATCTCCCCACGATTGGCAATCAATATCTTTTTAAACATCTTTTCCATTTGAAATTAGTAATTCGTGATGGTGAATGGTGAATCGTCAATGGTGAATACTGAAAGTAACAGCATTTGCAAATCATTGGAGTACTTTAAATTTTAAAGCTCAATTCACAATTGCCCATTCACCATTTACAACTTAAGCGGGTTCTACCAAAAACAAAGGCTGGTCGTACTCCACCGGGCTGGCATCTTCTACCAATACTTTTACGATCTTACCTTTTACTTCACTTTCAATTTCGTTGAAGAGTTTCATCGCTTCAATGATACACACCACTTTTCCGGGAGTTACTTCATCACCTACGCCGGCTAATACAGGTTTACCAGGACCGGTTTGACGATAGAATGTACCGATCATCGGGCTTTTAATGGTAACTAAATTATCTGCTTTAGGTTCTGCGGCTTTTGCAGCTGGTGGAGGAGTGGAAGCGGGGGCTTGTGTTTGTTGTTGTGGAGCGGCATACATTGGGGCTCCTGCGTTGGCTACTATATGTTGAACGGGGTCTTTCTTTTGTTTGACGGTGATCTTCACTCCTTCTTCTTCAATAGTAATTTCTCCGATGTTGGTCTTATTAATGAGTTTAACCAATTCCTGAATTTGCTTGATGTCCATATATAAGTTTTTGGTTAGTAAAAGGAAAAAATCATAGGGGCTGCTAAGGTAGCAAATGATTATTCAAAAAACCAAGTTTTATTAAAATAAAAAAATTGAAAAATGCCTGTTTTTTAATGAAAATGGGGTGAAAATGTGCGAAAAACCCCAAAAAAACCCTAAAAAATCATAAAATTAAAAAATGGATAACAGCCTGAAACCATTATCCATTTCAATATTTTGGTATCGCTTATCCCTTTACTCTTTCAACGTATTCACCGGTTTTGGTATTCACACGGATCAATTCGCCTTCATCCACAAATAAAGGCACGTTAACGGTAGCACCGGTTTCAACAGTAGCGGGCTTTAATGTTTTGGTAGCCGTATCGCCTCTCATACCCGGTTCGCTATAAGTAACCAGTAACACGATCTTATCAGGTAATTCCACGCCCATTGGCTGATCGGTTTCGCCATTGATCAATACCGATACTTCCTGGCCGTCTTTTAAAAATTTAGGTGCATCAATCATCGTTTCCGGCACGGTGATCTGCTCAAAAGTTTCGGTATCCATAAAGCTATATCCCGTATCATCTTTATATAAATACTGGTAAGCTTTTTTCTCTACCCTTACCGGGTGAATGGTTTCACCGCTGTTCCAGGTTACTTCTATGGTACGGGCATTATCCACACCCTTTAATTTTGCCCACACTTTTGCCGCCGCACGGGCAGTTTTATTTTGACCGAATTCAATTACGGTATACAAACTACCATCTACTTTGATGATAAGTCCCGAACGCATGTCTGCTGTAGTTGCCATGTACTTAGTTTTTAAGTGGCTGCAAAAGTAGAGAAAAAATGCTGTTTATGGTACAGGTTTAGAAAGTTTAGGGTTTAGAAAGTTTAGCGTTTAGCAGGTTCAGTACTATTTGCCTAAACTTCTACACCCTCTAAACTCCTAAACTTTATTCGGCTTAACATTTCATTCTCAATCAAAAAATTTAGTTTTATAAAAAATTACAAGTTGAAAAAATATATTTTAATCTTTCTTATTGCAGTTTTTGCAAAGCAGGGGTTTGCCCAAACAGATACTTCTTTACTCTATTTACGTTTCCCCATCGTGCCTTCTTTTAAATTGACCAATGTGGCGGACAGCAGTTATTTTACTAAAAATGACCTTAAAAAGAAAAAAGCGACCATCATTATGATGTTCAGCCCGGATTGTGAGCATTGCCAGGCGGAAACCAAGGAATTAACCGCCCATATCGACCTGTTTAAAAAAGCGCAGATCATTATGGCCTCTCCATTGGATTTTAATTACCTGAGAAAATTTTATGATGAATATAAAATAGCAGATTATCCTACCATTACCATGGGCAGGGATCCCAGTTATTTTTTAGGTACTTTTTATAAAGTACGCTCCTTCCCTGCTATTTTTGTATACAATAAAAAAGGTAAGCTGGTTACTTCATTTACAGGCAGTACGCCTATTGAAGAAATTGCTGCCGCAATAAAATAAGCACCATGAAAATAGTATTGGCATTTTTTTCCATGCTGTGTTGCAGTACAGCAGTTTTTTCGCAATATGATACTACTGCGCCTTACCTGAAAAGCAAAACCATTCCGGCATTCAGTTTATATGCACTGGATTCTGTGCCCTTCACTCAAACGGTATTGGCAGAGCATAAGAATACCATTATCATGTTATTCAATCCGACCTGTGGTCATTGCCAGGATCAACTGGAACTTATGCTCTCTATGCCCGAGGTAGCCCAATCTACCAATATCATTTTAACCTCGGGAGAACCGTTGGGAAAACTACAGGTGTTCTATGATAAATTTCACCTGGAAAAATATCCTTTGATCCATATCGGGAAAGATTATAAATATTTCTTTGGCGGTTTTTACCAGCCCAAAACAATACCGGTGCTGGCTTTTTATAATAAGCAAAAACAACTGGTGTATTTTAACCAGGGCAATGTAAAGAAGAGCGAAATACTGGATGCCTTAAAGAAATAATTATTTTACAAAGCGCTGGTTCCACACTACCTCGTCTTCAATAATGATCCGCACATCATAAATACCACTACCCAGGTTATTTACAGGTATTCTTATAGACGTATTTAACGACCCGCTGCGCACCTTGGTAATTACCCTGCCGGTAACATTGTGAATAAACACATTGATCACGCCTTTTATCCTGTCGCCTCCTTTATACATCAGGGTAAGCACATCTTTAACAGGTACGGGATACATGATCCAGTTACTATTGGTAATACCGGTGATGACCATTATAGCCGGTGAAAATTCTGTTTGCTCTTTTTCACCCACACATTTCAGCCGGTAATAGTTTTCGCCTGCGGCAGATTTATAATCGTAATACTGGTATAATTTAGAAGGATTGAAATCGGCAATCACCTGCAGGGCAATATCTTCCCAGTCGGAATTATTATTACTGCGCTGTATGATAAATGTTTTTACCCCGGCCTGCTTTTGCTGCCACCTGATCAATACGGCTTTCTTTTTAGGTTCGTATACTACTGTAATACCTGGCGGCAAGCTTGCAGCATGCAAACAACAGGACAGGGCAATACAAATACCGGCAATAAGGATTTTTTTCATGGCTTTATGGAATTGTCAACAGGCTAACGAAAAAATGCTCCAAACAATCTTAGCGAATCGTTAAAACATTTTTTCCGGCTCCGAAAAAATTATTTCCAAATCTCCAAATGCCAATTAACTAATCGATTACCTTTGCGGCGAAAATTAATTTTTAAAAAATAAATTATAAAACATGAAAGTAACTGTTGTAGGAGCCGGAGCCGTAGGCGCAACCTGTGCCGATAATATTGCCCGCAAAGAATTATGTAACGAACTGGTTTTGTTAGATATTAAAGAAGGGGTGGCAGAAGGTAAGGCCCAGGATATGATGCAAACCGCAACACTTTTAGGTTTTGATACAAAAATAACAGGCAGCACCAACGATTATACTAAAACAGCCGGGAGTGATGTAGTAGTGATCACCAGTGGCTTACCGCGTAAACCGGGTATGACCCGTGAAGAACTGATCGGTGTAAATGCAGGCATTGTAAAAGGCGTTTGTGAAAATATCTTAAAGCATTCTCCCAATGCGATCATTATTGTGATCAGCAACCCGATGGATACCATGACCTACTTAGCGTTAAAATCTACCGGCTTACCAAAGAACAGGATCATCGGTATGGGTGGTACATTAGACAGCAGCCGCTTTAAATACCAGCTGAGCCAGCATTTAGGTTGCAGTCCTTCCGATCTGAACGCAATAGTAGTAGGCGGCCACGGCGATACTACCATGATCCCATTGATCAGCAAAGCTACCTGGAACAGTATACCGGTAACCAATTTTTTAAGTGCGGAGCAACAGGATAAGATTGTAAAAGATACAATGGTAGGCGGTGCTACATTAACTGCATTGATCGGCACTTCTGCATGGTATGCACCAGGTGCTGCAGGAGCGGCATTGGTAGAAAGCATTTTACGTGATGAGAAAAAATTGTTTACCTGCTGCGTAAGCCTGGAAGGTGAATATGGCCAGAAGGATATCTGCCTTGGCGTACCGGTTGTAATTGGTAAGAACGGCTGGGAAAAGATATTGGATGTAGAATTGACTGCCGATGAAAAGGCCGCCTTTGAAAAAAGTGCCGCCGCGGTTAGAAATATGAACGAAGTTTTGGCGACGCTCTAAATTTTAAAACAAATAACAGTATAATAAAACCCATCTTTTGATGGGTTTTTGCATGTAAGCGATTTTTGTAATATCTTAGTGGACCTAACTGCACTTTTTAATGAGGGTTCTCTTCAAACTATTATTTTTTATCTGGGCTGGCTTATTTACCGGAAGCCGTGCTGTTGCGCAGTTAAAAATCGTTACTGAAAGCAATGCACAGGCATTGGTACAAAAACTATTGGGAGAGGGAATTGTTGTAAGCAATATAAAATTAACTGCAGGCACAGGATCCACCGGTTTTTTTAATAACCAATCAGGAACACAAATCAATCTCGACAGTGGTATCGTTTTAACCAATGGAAGGGCAAAGACCGGTGAAACAGCTCCTCCATGGGGCTTAAACAGTAACGGCACGCCATCACAAAATGCTTTGGCCAATGCTAACCTGGGTATGGCTGGTGATGCCGACCTCGCAAGATCTATTGGAATCCCTACTTCCGATACACATGATGCTACCATCCTGGAATTTGATTTTATTCCCCTTGGCGATACTATAAAATTCAATTATGTTTTTAGTTCAGAAGAATATACCCCTGCATATGTATGTGATTTCAATGATGCTTTTGGATTCTTTATTTCGGGGCCCGGTATACCTGGCTTAAAAAATATTGCCTTGTTGCCCAATACAACAATACCTGTTTCTATTTTTAATGTAAACGATGTCCCCGGCGGTGCCTGTCCCAATAACAAACCCTATTACGTAGATAACCTAAACAATAAAAGTTTTACGCATGATGGCCATACAGTAGTACTAACTGCAATACAAAAAGTAATACCCTGTCAAACCTATCATTTAAAATTAGTGATTGCAGATGTAGGTGATTTTGCATTCGACAGTGGTGTTTTTTTGGAAGCCAAAAGTCTTTCTTCCAATAGCATTATCTTGTCGAATACTACCCAGGTAGATCAGCAGAATAACAGTTACCTGGTGGAAGGTTGCGCAACAGGTTCTTTCAAAATAAAAAGACCAAAACCAGAAAACAACAGCTTGTCCGTGGATCTATCTTATGCCGGTACAGCAATCAATGGGGTTGATGTGCAATTGTTACCAAGCCGTATTACTATTCCGGCCAACCAGGTTGAAGTTATTGTAAACATCATTCCCATTATAGATAATATTCCGGAAGGCATTGAAACGCTGAAAATTTATGCTTTGGCAGGTGGAAGTTGCGGAAGCAGTCCTACAGACAGTGTGATCATACAAATAAGAGATTATGATACCCTGGGTATTGCACCCGACACCGTAATTATTTGTAAAAACAGCTCCGTACAATTAACCGCTACTGCAGGGTATACCAGTTATCAATGGGATGCCAACCCTACTTTAAGCAATACGGCAATAAGAAACCCTGTGGCTACACCCAATGCTGTTTTCACTACTTACTATTGCACGTCTACCGAAGGCACCTGCCATGGAAGAGATTCTGCATTAGTGATATGGAAAGCATTAGAATTAATTACTGCAACCGGGGTGAATTGTAAAAATGGCCATACCGGCGAAATAAAAGTAGCCGGGGGTGCTGCGTGGGATAGACCTGCACAATATGCTATTAACAATGCGCCTTATCAAAGCGACAGCACGTTCAGCAATTTACCGGTAGGTACTTATACTGTAAAAATAAAAGATGCTGCAGGTTGTATCGACAGCATTGTTATTACTATTGCCCAGTTATTTCCTGACCTGCTTATTTCCAATACAGCAATAACGGCCGCTACCTGCTCAGGCGATGCCAATGGCGTAGCAACGGTTACGGTTAGTGGCGGAAATAATCCTTACCTTTTTTCAACAGATGGTATTAATTTCCAGGCTGGTAATGTGCTGAATCTTTTACAGGGCAATTATACCGTAACCGTTAAAGACAATAATAATTGCCTCACTACCAAAAACATTTTTATCCCGCTGGATAATGTGGTGACTGTTGATGCCGGTATAGACAGTACTATTTGTGAAGGCAAATCCGTACAGCTGGATGCCCTATCCAATGCGGATACCTACAGCTGGACCCCGTCATTAGCCTTAAGCAATAACCTGGTGCGTAACCCCTTGGCTTCGCCGGTTCAAACCACGAAATATATTGTAACGGCAACCAAAGGTATTTGTACACAAAAAGATTCGCTTATCATAACAGTAAACCCTGCACCTAAGGCCAATGCCGGTGCCGACTACACGATTTGTTTTGGGCAGGATATACAGCTTACCGGTTCTGGTGGAACCAGCTATTACTGGTACCCCTCTTCTTATTTGAATGATATGCGTATACAATCGCCAACAGCAAAACGATTACCCGGTTCCATAAGTTATTCGCTTTATGTAACAGATGACAAGGGATGCGTATCATTAAAAAAAGATACCGTGCTGATCACCGTTACAAGACCTGCATTGGTTAACGCCGGAAGAGATACCACGGTAGCCGTTGGACAGCCTTTACAATTATTTGCCAGCGATGTCAATAATATCGGCTTCAATCAATACGAGTGGATCACGGATTATGGACTTAACGATGCACATATTGCAGCGCCGGTTGCCATATTGGACAGGAATATTACCTATACCGTTATTGCAAGAACCAGTATTGGTTGCGAGGGAACAGACAATATAAAAATCACGGTATATAAAGGCCCTGATATCTATGTGCCCAATGCATTTTCTCCCAATGGAGATAATCTGAATGATATTTTGAAAGCTATCCCTGCGGGAATAAAAGCGTTTCATTATTTCCGTATCTATAGCCGTTGGGGCAACCTTGTTTTTAATACCAATGATCCGTTACAAGGCTGGGATGGAAAATTAAAATCAGTGATGCAAACTCCGGGCACCACATTCGTATGGATGGCAGAAGGTATAGATTATAAAGGCAACCTGGTACAGCGCAAGGGTACAGTGATGATCGTAAAATAGTACAGCTGGTAAATTAATTACTATCAGTATTTTCCTGGTCTTTGGAATTAATAATAATAAGTCCGATTTGCCTGGATGAGTTGTGCATTTCCGTATGCCCCTGGTCATTTTCATAATACACATATTGCTCCTGCCCGGTAAAACTATATTGCGGGTATTGACTATTTATAATTTGTGCGCTCTCCTTTTCAAGTTGATCTATTACGCCAGTGTAATTGAAATAATCCTGTTTTAGCTTAAAGATCACTGAAATATATTTTATTTTTCGATTTTCTATTGAATCATATATTCTTACATCAGCGCTAAGAAATCGGCTAATACTATCTGCAGCATATAACTGCGTAAATTTTTTACTCTCCGCTTCGTTATATGAACTTTGTACAAACTTTATTGTTGAAGAAGAAACTGTTACTGTATGCAAAGGCAGCAATGCAATCAATAAAAGTACATAAGCCAGTAGTAAAGAAAATATTGATTTAACTATGTTAATCCGGGGTGGATTTACTGTGGCATCATAGGATGCTATTGTAGTTCCGGCAACCATATCGCCAAGCCGTCGCTTTACATTATTCAGTAATACCAATGCTTCAATTGGTGCAAGAATGCAAAATAAATTTCTTACCAGGCATTGTAATGAAGAAGCGGCTACACCTCTCTTATTATCTATCACCTGTATCCTGGTCAACCGCTTTCCAATACTTTGACCATTGAAACAATCTTTGCAGAAATAAAGTGCTAACCCTAACAAAGCGACATACACGGAAGGATCTTTAAACAGTTGGATTATTATTGGCTCATGAGAAATGCTGAAAAGTCCAAAGCTATTCGCCTGCATTGCAGGTAAAAAGCAGAGCATAATAATCAATCCCATAACAAAAGAATCAATCAGAATAGCACCCAGTCTTATTCCAAAACTTATTGTTGATCTTAGCAGCATAGAAGATATTAGCTTACCCCATTCACCTGCATTTCCTTATTGATCTTTTGCACCAGGCCCTGCAATACTTTTCCCGGACCAACTTCTGTAAACTGTGTAGCGCCGTCTGCGATCATGGCCTGCACGGTTTGTGTCCACCTAACGGCACCGGTTAGCTGGTCAATTAAATTTTTCTTTATTTCAGCAGGATCGGTTACTGCTTTGGCTACTACGTTCTGGTACACCGGGCATGAAGGCGGGTTAAATGTGGTGGCTTCTATAGCTGCAGCCAGTTCTTCTTTTGCAGGTAACATTAAAGGGCTGTGAAAAGCGCCGCCAACCGGCAATACCAGGGCACGTTTTGCACCGGCTGCTTTCATTCTTTCGCAGGCAATCTCAATTCCTTTTATTGAACCGCTGATCACCAGCTGGCCGGGACAATTATAATTTGCTGCTACTACTACTTCATTGGTTTCGGCATATACTGCCGCACAGATCTCTTCTACTTTATCATCGGCCAAAGCCAGCACCGCGGCCATTGTTGACGGATTTAATTCACAGGCTTTTTGCATGGCTTTTGCCCTTATGGAAACCAGTTTCAATGCATCCTGGAAACTCAGGGTATTATTCGCTACCAATGCAGAAAATTCTCCCAATGAATGACCGGCTACCATCGCGGGTACTGCATCATGTAATGTTTTATAGGCAATAACTGAATGTAAAAAAACTGCGGGTTGTGTTACATTGGTTTGTTTCAGGTCTTCGTCTGTACCGGTAAACATAATACCGGAGATATTAAAACCGAGGATCGCATCGGCCTCTTCAAATAATTTTTTTGCTACAGGATTGGTATCATACAGGTTCTTTCCCATTCCACTGAATTGAGATCCCTGGCCGGGAAATACATAAGCATGCGCCATCGTGAATTATTTATTGGTTGATTAGTTAATTAATACAAAGGTATATCCTGCGTATTAAAATATTGCATAAAAAAAGTTTATTTGAGTCAGCTATTGCTAACACAAATAAACCAATTAACTATTTAACCTAGTGCAGCTTTGCGCTGATCAATTTCACAAACTCACTCCTCGTTTCATTTTTTTCAAACTCTCCCCAAAATGCAGAAGTGGTAGTAACAGAATTTTGCTTTTGCACTCCTCTCATCATCATACATAAGTGCGACGCTTCAATTACCACGGCAACGCCTAAAGGATTTAGTGTTTCCTTTATAGAGTTTAATATCTGGTGGGTTAATCTTTCCTGTACCTGCAGCCTGCGGCTATACACATCCACTACCCTGGCAATTTTACTTAAGCCAGTTATCCATCCATTGGGGATATAGGCTACATGTGCTTTTCCATAAAAAGGCAACATATGGTGTTCGCACATACTGTATAGTTCAATATCCTTTACAATGATCATCTCGCTTACATCTTCATGAAACTTGGCAGAATTTAAAATGGCATTGGCATCCTGCTGGTATCCCTGTGTAAGAAACTGCATGGCTTTTGCCAAACGTTCCGGTGTTTTTTGCAACCCTTCTCTTTCTGCATCTTCGCCCAACAGTGCAATACTGTCTTTGTAATTTTTAATAAGGCCTGATGTTACCTGCTCGTCGTATTGTTCAATTTTTTTGTACGCCATTATTGCTGTTTAAATGATGCTGATTCAGTTTACCGGGTACTCTACAAAATTTCTTTCTGTTTCGTATAATCTTACTTGTAATTCAAAGCTGCTATCTATTTTTTCTCTTAATATATTGTAGATGACCATCGCAATATTTTCTGCGGTGGGGTTAAGTGTTTTAAATTCTGCGGTATCCTCATTCAGGTTTTTATGATCAAACCTTTCCAATACATTTTCATTGATGAGATCGCTGAGTAGTTTTAAGTCGTATACATAACCGGTAGCTGCATCAGGTACGCCAATCAGTTTTACGATCAGTTCATAATTATGCCCGTGATAATGCGGGTTATTGCATTTTCCAAATACGCGATCGTTGGTGGCTTCATCCCATAAAGGATTATTAAGCCGGTGCGCTGCATTAAAATGTTCTTTACGATAAACGGCTACCTTATTGTTCATAATCCGGCTTTAACAAACAAAAATTATTTTTGTTGAGGGCTATAACAGAAGTCTGCTGTTTAAACACATCAACCAATGAAAGTTAATTACAAATAAAGTTAGTAATTGTTTGCAGCAAACAAAACTTAATTTCCGTAGTATTCTACAAATATCCTGGGTGTTTCGTATAATTTAAGGCAATGCAGTTGAACTGCTGCAGGAAGATGTGGCGCCAGCTGGCCCCAGATACCGATCACCAGGTTTTCGATAGAGCAGATCTTTCCAGCCATAAAGTCTACATCCATATTCAAATTCTTATGGTCCAGCTTATCAATCACATGTTCTTTTACAATAATGCTTAATTTCTTCACATCATAAACAAAACCCGTTCCCGGGTCCGGCTCTCCCTTTAAAGTAACGTATAGCTCAAAATTGTGCCCATGCCAGTTTTCGTTGGCGCATTTGCCAAACACTTCCTCATTCTTTTCACGGCTCCATTCGGGGTTAAAAAGCTTATGGGCAGCATTAAAATGTTCTATACGGGTGATGTAAACCATTACTTGTTTTCAAAAATTTTGGCAAAGGTAACGGCTAAATCCTGAAATATGAAGTGTAAAGCCGAATTTTGCAGTATGAAGATCCTACTGATTGCGGCCACGCCCAACGAAATTGAACTCTTTATAAACGCATATTCCAACGTGGATATTCTTATAACGGGTGTGGGAGCGCATGCTACGATCTATCATTTGCAAAAAAGATTGTATAAACAAGACTATGATTTTGTGATACAGGCTGGTATTGCCGGCTCTTTTTCTGCCGAAATCCCATTGGGTGAAGCGGTGCTCGTAAAACAGGATACCTTCGGCGATTTAGGTGCGGAGGAAAAAAGGCTGTACACTACTTTTTTTTCGTCGGGGTTGATCAACGGGCATGAATTTCCTTTTGCCAACGGCTGGCTGATTAATGCTACCAGTTTACCCAAAAAGAATACCCTCAGATCGGTAAAAGGGGTAACCGTAAATAAAGTAAGTGATAGTTTTTTACAAAAATTACAACTGATTGATGCTTTTGATCCGCAGGTAGAAAGTATGGAAGGTGCAGCTTTACATTACGTATGCCTGCAGGAAGATATTCCTTTTATCCAGGTGCGTGCCATCAGTAATTATGTTGGCGAAAGGGATAAATCGAAATGGAATTTCAAACTGGCTTTCGAAAACCTGAACATTGCACTTACCCAACTCATCAGCGACTTAAAAGATAAATAATTACAAATGCAACTTACGCTTGGCTTTTCTCCCTGTCCCAACGATACTTTTATTTTTGATGCCGCAGTAAATAATAAGATTGATACAGAAGGTATCAATTTCAGGCCCGTGCTGGAAGATGTACAAACTTTAAATCAATGGGCCATTGCAGGCAAACTGGACGTTACCAAATTAAGTTATGCGGTGCTGCCCCTGGTGTTAAAAAATTATATTGTTTTAAACAGCGGCAGCGCTTTAGGCAATGCTGTCGGGCCATTACTGATATCCAATACCCAACAGCTATCCGTACCCGTTGAAGAAAATACAATTGCCTTACCGGGCGAAAACACAACAGCACATTTACTTTTTTCATTGGCCTATCCCCAGGCTGCTAAAAAAGTTTTTTTAAGGTATGATATGATTGAAGATTTTGTTTTGGCTAACAAAGGCCTGGGCGTTATCATTCATGAAAATCGTTTTACTTATGCCGATAAAGGATTGCATAAAATCATAGACCTGGGTGATTACTGGGAAAAAGAAACCGGCAATCCCATCCCCTTAGGTGGTATCGTTATAAAAAATAACGTGGATCCGGAACTGCAGCAAAAAGTAAACCGGGTGATTAAAAGAAGTATAGAATTTGCTTTTTCTAATTATCCCGAACTGAATGATTATATCCGTAAGCATTCCCAGGAAATGAGCGAAGCAGTGATGCGAAAACATATTGACCTGTATGTAAACCATTATTCACTTGACCTGGAAGAGGAAGGGCGTGCCGCAATAAAAAAATTATTACAGGTGTACCGGCAGCTTCACCCGGAAATACAAATTAATGAAGCGCAGCTTTTTTTATCCTAAGCTTTATTATATTAGTGTATGAGAAAAACGGTTCTTCTTTTCTATATGATTGCCTGCTATACTATTGCCGATGCAAATTTTAGCGATACCAGCATACGTGGCGTGGCATTGGTTTTTAAATACTCGGCTGATAATTTTCCTTCCTCCTGGAGAACTGCGCCCATCAATGCTTCCGGTATACCTATTGCCGTTGAAGAGATCAGCCGTACAGAGCAGGTAGCGATTAAGGCTATACGCAAATATCCTGAAACTTTGTTGGCGGTCAACTTAAAGGCTGTATACTATTTAAAGGAAATGAACTTTTATAATACAGGTTTTGGAGGCACCAACTCTTCCAACAATTTATACCTTACCAATGATGGTATCGGCCAGGGTTACACGGATGACTATATTGAACAAACCTTTCATCATGAGCTTTCAAGTATCCTTTTTCGCAATCATCCTGAATATTTAGATACTGCCGCCTGGAACAATGCCAACGTGCCCGGGTTTATTTATAACGATCCGTCAGCTGGTGTTGGCGCCATCCAAAACGGGCAGTCGTCGCAAGACCTCGACAGTTTACTTTGCCAAAAGGGTATCTTAACCCAATATGCATTATCGGCTTTGGAGAATGACCTGAATACATTGGCGCAAAATCTTTTTTGCCCGGATAAAGTTTTCTGGAAGACCGTTGATAAATATCCCAGGATAAAAACCAAAGTCACTTTACTCATTGATTTTTACAATAAATTCAGCCCGGTATATTCTGAAAATTATTTCCGCAGGCTGGATGCCCGGAGACCGGGTAATTAATGATCACTCATTCTTTCTTTAATGCCCTTGCATATACTTCCAGGCAACGTTTTCTTGCCATTTCGTGTTCCACTATCGGTTTCGGGTAACTGAACTCCTGGAATTCCGGTACCCATTTTTTGATATACTCCAGCTTAGGATCAAATTTCTGTGTTTGCAGGTAAGGATTAAATACCCTGAAATAAGGAGCGGCGTCGCAGCCGCTACCCGCTGCCCACTGCCAGCCACCATTGTTGGCAGCAAGATCAAAGTCCAGTAGTTTTTGTGCAAAGTAAGCCTCCCCCAACCGCCAATCCAGCAGTAAATGCTTTGATAAAAACGAGGCCACTATCATGCGTACCCTGTTATGCATAAACCCGGTTTCATTTAATTCCCGCATACCTGCATCCACAATGGGATAGCCGGTTTGCCCTTTACACCATTGTTCAAATTCACCGTTATCTGTCCGCCATTCAATAGTATCATATTGCGGCTTGAAAGCTTTGCCCTTTCCCACATGAGGGAAATGCCAGAGTATCATGTGGTAAAAATCACGCCATATCAATTCGTTTAAATAGGTTTCGGATAATGCTTTGCTTTCTGCTGCCAGTGCTCTTATGCTGATAGTACCAAATCGTAAATGCACGCCCAGTTTTGAAGTGCCATTTACCGCAGGAAAGTTTCTTTGCGCCTGGTAGTTGGCGATTATTGTATCATCTGCTTTCTTTGGTGGAAATGATCTTTCAGTATCCTTAAATCCAATATCACTTAATGAAAGAATGGGTACAGGAGCCTGTGCATAAAAATTATTGAAATATTTTTTTGTGGGATATGCTTTTAAATGAAAATCGTTAAGCACGGCTTTCCATTTTCGGCTGTATGGGGTAAAAACAGTATAAGGTGTATGATCATCTTTCAGCACTTCATTTTTTTCCAGTAATACCTGGTCTTTATAAGTGTGTAATGAAACGCCCTTACCATGCAACAATTTGCCAATAGTTTTTTCTCTTTCTATAGCGTAGGGTTCATAGTCATGGTTGGTAAAAACTTTTTCAATGCTGTATTTATTCAGTAAGCTTTCGACTATTTTCAATGGTGTACCGTGATATACTTCCAGTGAGCTGCCGATCTTGTTCAGTTGTTGCTGTAGTATTATCAATGCATCGTGAATAAACTGCACCCGTCTGTCCAACTTATCTTCCAGCTCATCCAGGATATTGGTATCAAAAATAAAAACAGGAACAACAGGGAGACCGGATTTTAATGCATGGTATAATCCTGCATTATCATGGAGGCGCAGGTCACGCCGGAACCAGAAAATATTTATCCTTTGCATCATCCCGCTAACAACAACTGTATCAGGAAATGGTTGTACTAACTGCAGTGTAAATTTTCTGTGTAATGGTATTGACAAAAATTTTATCCCGGATACTTTTTACCCAGCGGATAGTATAAATAGAGTTGGTTAAAAAAACTTCATCCGCGTGTAACAATTCTTCAATGCTGATTTCTTTTTCAATACAATCAAAGCCGGCAGCAGCGCTATGGTCAATTACAAATTTTCGTACAATCCCTGCAACGCAACCTTCCTGCAAAGCGGGAGTATATAATACGGCATCTTTAATGATAAAAACATTGGCAATCGTACTGTCGCATATCCTGCCCCGACTATTCAACAGCAGTGCATCATTCCATTTTTGTTTTTTTGCTTCCAGCGCCGCCAATACATAAGGCAAAAAATTATTGGTCTTTAAGTTGCTTAATACATCACAGCTTTTTTTAGCGGCTTCATAAATACCTATATCCAGCCCGTTGCTGTTGAGCTGTAGATTACTTTGTTGCAAAGGCCAGGCTTCAATAATGTATTGCGGAAAATGATCTGTGGTATCATATAAACCACCGGCTGCTCTAAACAGGGTTAATCGTACCCTCGCCAATTTTTCGCAGTTGTTTTTCTGCGCCAGCAATACTATTTCCGCCAGTAATTTTTCCGGCTCAAAATGTTTAGGAATGGTAAACTGTAATACCTGCATACCTTTCCATAACCGGGCAAAATGTTCATTGTCTAAAATGAGTTGCCCGTTTATCATTTTCATGGTTTCAAATATACCATCGCCGTATCTCAGTCCCCGGCTTGCCGCCCCAATTACAGGCGTGCCTTCTTTAAATAGTTTTCCATTAAAATTAAACCATGTCATAATGCAAATATATTGGCTTGGTATTGCACCAAAGCAAAATCCTGTTATTGCTAACAGGATTTACCTCTTCATTACAGTTTTAGAGACTTAGTTTATTATATAGTAATTTTAAATGTCGTCGTCTAATATTTTATGTTTTACGGCGTACATGATCAACCCTGCTGTACTTTTTGCGCCCGTTTTTACTTTTAGCTTATCCCGGATGGCTTCTACCGTACGTGGACTAAGGTCTACGATATCCGCAATTTCCTTGGTACTTTTTTCTTCGCACATCAGTTTTAAGATCAGGGTTTCCTTATCGTTCAACTGTGCTTCCTGCTGCATTAATTTTTGAGGTGTAACAAAATTCCTTTGCTTCAGGTTGGTAAGTAAGGCCTTATTGGTTAAAGAATTGAAATAGTATTCCTGCTCGTAACAGGTTTTGATGGCTTCGTAAATGATTTCGCTGTCGCTGGTTTTGGTAAGGTAGCTATTGGCGCCCAGTTCCATCAACTTGGTGATCATGCTATGATCATCCATCATGGTAAGCATGATGATCTTGGTATTGGGATATAATTTTTTTACCTCCGGTAAGGTGGTAATGCCATCCATTACAGGCATCTGGATATCGAGTAATATTACATCGGCAGTAACATTTTTGAGCATATTCAACAGGTGCATCCCGTTATCGGCTTCGGCAATAACTTTAATATCTTTTTTAGCACTTAAAGCTGTTTTTACGCCGGCACGATACAAAACGTGGTCATCTGCAATGATTACTCTTATCGGCTCGTCACTATCATTTTTAGGAATCATAATATATTTTCTTATAGGGTTAGTAGAATTGCTACCTATTAACGCCGGACTGCAAGGTCAAATTATATCGAGTTATAAGAAAGCGTGTAATTACCCTATGTTTGGAATGGGAATTTTACGATGTAGTTTGTCAAAACAGGGCAATTAGCTGAAAAATTATTATTGCTTAATACACAAGCGCCTAGTTTTTAACGGAATAGTTAAAAGAAAACTGATAGAGTGGAAAATAATAATCTATTTCGGGCGCTTTTACATAATTGTAATAAATGGCCTTAATATTTACCAGGGTATTGATTTCGATCCCGAAACTCATTGAAAATCCATGATAAAGTCCGTTGGTAGCTACGCCGGGTAGAAAATGATTTACCTGCCGGGGATTGGAATAACAACCCATATAACGCCCCGCCAGCCAAAATACGCCCAGGTTTTTAGTATTATTACGTTCCCATGCACCGGTTTGAAAATACAAACCCGCCGTTGCAAAACTGTTTAAAAAATTGACAGGCCTGCCTGTTTGCGGATCGGTGGGTAAACCGGTACGATAACCGGTCAATACCCTTTCGCCGGTATGATATAAAAAACCCGAGCGGGTAAGTTTATAGGTTGATTTAAAATAAATGATCCCGTCAATAGAGATATTGAAGAGGCCACTTATTTGTAGTTCTTACGAATCATATTATTCCTTTCGTGGGCACAAGTTAAGTTAAAAAGCCTCTATAACACTGAGTTGTAGAGGCTTTTTTCGTTTTTGGTGTCCAGATAGGTGGCTAATTTATAATTACTCCGTTATCTACAAATCTAAGATTTCATCCAAATGCAATCTTTGTCTTTTTAAATCTTCCTCCCATTCTACAATTTTTTCGTCAATACTTTTTTCGACACTTTTTATAATATTTTGCATTTTATATTTTAGTAATATTTGCAATCCAAAGTCATCAATTCCACCTAAATCCTCAAATAAGGCTGCATCAACTAATCTGCCTGCCCAGCTTCTTAAAATATCTCTTTAAGGTTTTTTGGGCACCTGATTCCGACAAGAAACTAAAAAGGTTAATAGATGCCTTAGGAATAGAAAATTCTAACATTGAATTAAAAAGATTATTATCTCTTATAATACCAATTTTTATAAGCGGCATCCCTGTTTCGGTTGGTATCGCACAAACAAAAACATTGGCAAAAATGGCCAACAGATCTTCTCCAAATACCGATGCCAGGGATTTCTTCACTTATTCGAACTGAATATTTAACCTCAAATCAACTGTAGACTATAGTACTAAATGAAATTCATTTTCGGGACATTTCATGCTCGTCCGATCCAATTCATACCTTTTCGATCCAATTCATGCCTTTTCGATCCAAATCATGCCTTTTCGATCCAAATCATGCCTTTTCGATCCAAATCATGCCTTTTCGATCCAAATCGTTCCCGTCCACTTTAGCGCGAATGTAGTTTCGTTTTGCAATCGCAATTGATCCATCAACAAAATCAAAACAACAAAAAAAACGTCATCGGAAAAAGTCACAAAAAAAATGTCACAGATGTGTGACAAAAAAATTTTACACAACAAACGTGACAAAACAAGAAGTCGGAAAAAAGTTGACGCAAAAAAAGTGACTATGAAAAGCTATATGTTTTAATTAGGCGCAAATAATACGCTTACGGGTACACTACGGTATACTAGAGCAATAATCTTTTATAAACTTAAAAAAAACATCATGAAAAAGAGATACAAAAAACCTGTTCCACACGGTATTGCAGCTATCCGAAAAAGTTTTGGTTATACACAAGGCCAAATGGCAAACAGGTTACTGATTTCCCGCTCCTCACTCGCTATGTCTGAACGTGGTTTGCGTAATCTTCCTGCCTCTGCCCTGCTGAAGCTTGCCCAGATGGAACTAGACCGTCTGGCTCTTAAACAGGCACAGATGGATATCCATGCAGAAGACCCGGCGTGTCCTATGATAAAACAACATTACCATGTCACTTTATTTATTCACCAATAAACCCAGTGTTATGAATTACACCGTTTCATTTCTTGCAACGAAGGCAGATTGCCAGGCTTTGATCATGCTCGCACAGGCAGAGATTTCAGACCAGGAGTATCGTAAATCGACGCTTAACAGGCAATATGAAGCTGCATTCCTTTCGGGTCAGGGCATTGCTGCCGATCTAGCGGCAGTTGGCGCCGAACTCGACGCATTGCAAACCGTTTTAACCAGTCTTCCTCCCGGAAAAACAAGGGACGAAATTGAAGACAGGATTACCAAAGCAACGTACAAAAAGTACCAGCTGAAACAACGCCAGGAAAAAAGCGGCAACCAATTCCTTTTGAACAAGGAGTACGATCTGGCCGTTGCCGACAAAGCTATCGGCGAAGCTGACGACTTTATCCTGCAGCTACAGGCAAGGATGGCAGTATTGCCGTAAACAATTGCTCCCTGCCGCAGGGCGGGGAGCTTTGTTTTTCGTGTAAGCGGTATAGGTATCATCATCTATTTTATCAAAATTAAATCACCATATATGAATAATTACCTAGCAGACAGCAGTACACGAACCGGGACGGTGGGTGGCTTATTGATGGTGCTGATCATGCAAATAGATGGCGTTCATCTATTAAATACAGCGCTCACCGCCGCAACAGGTGCATTAGTCAGTTTTTTAGTAGCTATAACCTGTAAATATTTCTGTACTAGGTTAATAGTTATCAATCGAGCCGTAAGGAAAAAAAGGTTATACCGCAGGAAGAAAATACCATTTTTGAAAATAAATCTTAAAAAATAACAATAATTTATTGTTTTTTAATAAATTATTGTTATTTTGTATTACGGTTCATAAAAGTACGGTGATACACATGGCAATTATAATCAACTTAGATGTGATGATGTCTAAACGGAAAATGAGCCTTAACGAATTAAGTGAGCATTTGGGTATCACCCTGTCTAATTTATCCTTATTAAAAACAGGCAAAACCCAAGGCATCAAATATTCTACACTGAATAAACTTTGCCGCCTGCTGGAATGCCAGCCTGCAGATTTATTGGAATACAGGCTCTTACCTGGCGAAACAGGTGAACCTATTATTTAATAAAAACTGTTTGATGATATGAAGAAGCAATTAAAACCAGCTATTACACAGCAAAACTGGCTTGATAATTCTGAATCAGCGAAAATTAAAGTTGAAGTAGTACCTTACTCGTTGAAAGAACTTAGCCAGTTGTATAAACTTTCTTCTAAAGTTTTTAAGAAAAGCCTGCAGCCTTTTACCCCAATGTTAGGTGAACGAAAAGGCCATTTTTACACCGTAAAACAGGTAGAGATTATCTTTATGCAGTTAGGTATACCTTATAGCATAAACGAAGTGTAAGCCTTCGCAAGCTGCATTCATTGTAAAATGAACATTATCCAATTGTGTAAAATTAAAACTAACAATATGACTCTATTATTTTCCACCTTCGGTCCCACCGAAATGATTTTCTTTCTTGTGCTTGCATTCATTGTAATAGGCACACCTATTTTGAGTATTAAACTGTATCTAAAAAACAAACGGTTAAAAAAACAACAGGAGCTTTTAACTAAAGAAAGAGATGAACTGAAAAATCAGCAGTATATATAATTCTTAGGTAGTTAGTGGTAAAATACCTTGTAATACAACGATAACAATTTTCGTATTTACTGGTAGTGTCTCAGTTTCGATATAATTGATTATCAATTCTTATTCGCTCAAGCATTTACTTAGGGGATGTAAAACTGAAATTGAATAATTAGAAAATTTCAGTTTGTATTGTATCGTCCTTTCTGTCTGCGTCTTTTAAGACTTCTTTTGAGGTTGGCAATTCCATTCTAATTCCATTAAATATTTGTTGTGTGGATACAACTTGAATTTTGCTGTACTGATGATGAGTTAATTTATTTGTATAGTTACCGTGTACTTTACTTTCTTTTACCAAGTTTTCCATGGGGTATAAGGTTAGTAAAAACCCCATTACAGCCTGCTCTCTTTCCATCGTACCATTTAGTTCCCTAATTACGCTTGGAGTTAACTTTTTATCTGATTTTACGCTAATGATTACCCTTTTATACACAGGCTTATTGTTCTCTAAATCAACTATCAATACAACGCCATCAATTCCCCCATCACCACCCTTTTTTTCATTTATTCTTGCTCTATTATTTGTAAAAGTTAATGCTATCCATTTTTCAAATTCTTTTCTGGTCTTATCTTCTTTTTTATTCGCCAGTGCAATGGCTGAATTAATATCTTTTGGTACACCATTTAATTCTATAGTATCTAATATATTTTTACCAAAACTATCTTCAAGTCTTCTAAGCATTAAGCTAATACTTTGGTAAGTAATATCAATTCCAATCCAATTTCTTTTTAGTTTTTCTGCAACTGCAATTGTAGTACCACATCCACAATAAGCATCCAATATTAAATCTCCTTCATTACTGCTTGCTTTTATAATTCTTTCAAGTAAGCCTTCGGGTTTTTGTGTAGGGTATCCCAAACGTTCAGGGTCTGTTGTTCCTAACCATGCCACATCTTCATCTATTCCAAATTTTGAACCATATACGATGCCTTCTGTATATGGTTGATATGTCCAAATATCTTGAATTGGTTGCCCATCATTAGGCTTTAAATATCTTACAGGTGTAGGCCATTCATTGTTACCTATAATTTCTATTCTACCCATTTGGTATAGACCTTCAAGTTTATCTAATAAGGGCAAATCATTAAATTCATCATCCAAATCTTCGGTAAGAAATCCAGGTACTGCCCAATGTCTATTTTTTGATGACGGATCAAAACCTCTCCATACCTTACCAGAATCGCCATTTGTTTTGCCTGCACCCGATAAAATATTTCCACCACTCGTAAACTTCAATCCCTTTTTATCTTCGGTATATCGGCTTTTTACATGACCAGCCATATAAGGTCTTTTGACGATATTAAAAGTGTACTTATCTGTTTTTGTGTAGAATAAAATGACATCGTGAATTGGCCCAAAACTTCTTCGTGAATTATGGGAACCAGTTCTTCTCCAAATAATTTCGTTTTGAAAAATACCTTTATGGGAACAGAATATGCTATCAACTAATATTTTTAAATAATGGCTTGCAGTTGGGTCGCAATGCAAGTAGAAACTTCCAGTCGGTTTTAAAACTCTATATATTTGAGAAACTCTGAGAGCTATATGCACTAAATAAGAAAATAAAGAGCCTTTACTTAATACTCTTTCAAGTCCAATAATCAACTCAATTGTTTGAATAGTAAAAACATTTGTGGTATTGTTAATTATTTCCTCTAACCCTGCTTCAGCAATATTATCCCATGTCCAAGTATCAATAAAAGCTTGCGCTTGCGCTTGGTCTTCTTTACCAATATTATTATAAATTTGATTGTAGTTTCTTTTTGAATTGAAGGGAGGGTCTATATAACAAAGGTCAATAGTATCATCCTTTATATATTTCTTTATATCAGCTAAATTATCACCGTAGTATAATAGATTTTTTTCTTTAGTTGCTGCTTTCGGAGCAGACGCTTTAATCGATGCTTTAGACATAAGTTATGTTTGGGCTGATACAAACATAACTTATATTTTTTACTTGTGTACTTATTGGATAATGAAATAGAAAAATTATTTAATCGGCTAATCTAACTACATCCTCAATGGTCATAAATCTTTTTGTTATCCCTGCTGCCATAGCTGGTGTTACTCTTAAAGTTTTATGCAATTTCACAAAATTGTAAAAAACAAAATGCAAAGCAATTGCATGGCAATGATTTTCTATTTTTTTGGAAAAGCCATTTGTTAATCTTGTAAATCTTCTCATGGGCATACGCATTGTTAAATTTTGTCTCTCTACATAACTGGTAGAAACGTGCTTAGGGTCAGGGTTACCCGAAACAGTATTTTTGTTACAACCAGTACAAACGGCAGGGCTGTATTTTCGTTCTGTGGTTGTATTACCTTCGCTACCACCGTATATTTTTACCAGTTGAGCAAAATCTATTTGGCTACCAAACGAATCAGTAACGGCATCTAAATATGCTTTTAAGCCATCTGTAGTTAACTGCACTCTATTTTTCAATCTAAAAGCAACATCATTCATAAAAGCATTTGCTGAATCTGCATCTCTACCACCAACTAACCATGATACAACAAGTTTTGTATCTGCATCGATTCCAACCCAAGTCCAAACATCACTAGCAACTTCATCCATACCTTCGGGTACGTTTTTCTGTTCGGAATAGACGAAGCTCCATATTTCATCACACTGTATTCTCTTGGTCGTTACTTCTCTTACCTGTTCGCTGTGAAATTTATCGCAAGCCCTCCCTACATTCACAAGCAATTTTGTAACTGTATTGATACTTACATCTGCTAATCTTGAAGTAGCACGCAAGCTATTGCCTTCAACAAGCAGGTTGATTATTTGCACTCTTTTTTCGATTGGTAACTTGTTCATAATGCTAAGATAATAACTTTTGCTTAAACTGTCAAGCATTTTGTTCACTTTATTTTTTTATATTGTAAAACTACAATTAATTTGTTAGATGTACTGATAATCATTATATTTGGTAAATAATTAAGCATTGCAAACTTACAATAGCATTTAAAAATGGATGAAAATCAAAGAGATGACTTTATAAATAATATTTTAAACTCTGCTTTAAGGGAAGAGACCTTAAAAGAACTATTTGAAATAAAACTTGCTCAACTAAAAATATCTCAAACATCAGCACTGGAAATTTTAGAAATGTCTTCCAGAACGCTTAAAGGAATTTTGGATGGGAGCCAAAAAACATTTAATAACACTGGCCTTTTAAAAATAGCCAACCTGCTACAAGAGCCAAAAGAAAAAATATGGAAATTATATTTTGAAGCCTTAGAACACAAGCATCCGCTTACTTCAAATACAACTCCAGAAAAAATAGATTTTATTAAGGAGAATTTTCCTTTGGCAATCTTGAAAAAGAATAAGTTCATTGACAGTATTACAGATTTCAATCACATTGAGAAAAGGATTTGCGAACGCTTAAATCTTAAATCAATTTTTGAATACAAAAAGCCTGCAATGGATGTAGCTTTTAGTTCTGGTAATATGTTTAAGCCACAAAATGAATTAACACGTTCTTTTTGGATTGCAGCAGCAAAAGCATATCTGATTGAAATAGATAATCCGCATGATTTTGACCCACAAGGTTTGGCAGAATATTTCCCAAAACTAAGATGGCAATCTACAGATGTAGAACATGGATTTTTAAATGTTATTCGGCAACTTTATAAGCTGGGAGTTACAGTGATTTATCAACCACCATTGCATACCCTGCAATTAAGAGGCGCAACATTTTCTGTTAATGGTAAACCCTGCATTGTAATGACTAACTATGTCGGGTTCTACTCTACCCTCTGGTTCGCATTTATACACGAAATTCTACATATAATTTTTGACTGGGAAGAAATAAAAAATAATGCTTATCATTTATCTGACGACAACAACCAAAATATATCCGTGAAAGAAAAAGAAGCAGAAACAAATAAGTATGCACGGCAGTATCTTTTTTCAAATGATAAGGCTTCCAAAATTCGCCCATTCCTAAATGATATTAAATATGTTAAAGAATTTGCTTTAGATAATCATGTGCATGAAAGTTTGATTTACGCTTTTTATGCTTTTGATTGCGGTAATACAGACCGTATGGCATGGGCACGGGCAAGGAGATACGATGGCGATATAAAAGAGTGTATTAAACCAGTTGATTACTCTTGGGACAACCCTGCGCCGGTAGATAAATTTATTAAACAAAAAAGAATTGAAATTTATAATTAATAATTAGTAAGATGAAAAAGCAAAAAACAAAACCAGAAATTGTAGCTAAAAAGCAAAAGAAACCTGTTGCTAAAGTCAAAAAAATTGCACCGGAAGTTAAAGACTTTAAAATAGAGTTATTTACACGAGAATCGGATGAATTTGCGAAAGCAGAAGCAGAAAAAAGAAAAGAAAGGCAAAAGAAAAAAATTGAATTTATCAGTGGTAAGGAATTTGACATAAATGATTTCATTAATGATGGAATGGTGGGGCATCACACCAAATTCGTCAAAGACTGGTTCTATAGGCTTGCTGATCTATTTAAAGTCGATAGGAAGTTGATGGATACTTTTGTTAAACCAGACTTTGTACGTGTTTTTATTATTCAATTTGTTTACGGCCGCTTTCCTTATTTACTTTTAAGAACATTAAGGAGTGAGAACAGAAAACTACGTGGTAAAGGTGGGAGATTATTTCAGCATCTTAAAAAGGATAAAAGTGATGAATTAGACGTGGTAATTAATGATGTATATAATGCGATGGATGGTTGTGATACACCTTTAGAGTTTAAAGAAAAATACAGTGGATTGTATAAAATATATTTTCAAACAGAATTGTTCTAATACCTTACTTTTTATTCCATCGTGCAGCAGCAGCCTTCTTGGCTATATCGGAACGTTTTTTAGGACTTAGTGCGGCGGCTCTTGCATTGCCGCCTTTTAAACCACCCTTGCGCCCTAAAATACCGGCAGCAGCCTTAACTAAATCTTCATCAGTTTTCGTATCTTCACTTTCATCTGTAACCATATCTAATATAGATTTTGCTCTTTGGTTAACATCTGTAGGAAGTTTTTTCTTTTTTGCCATGAAGCAAAGATAAGCCACCGACCTTATTCGTTCAGGCATCTAAAAAATATCTATTTTTCAAACTGAGACACTACCTATTTACTATAACTTTCCTTTTATAAAAAATAATATTATAAAAGGAGTAAAGCGGAAAAAGGTTTTCGATATTTCATGCTAATTATTTTGAAGTGATTTTACGTTGGGGTTTACTCAATGAGTTTATTCCGCATCCCATACATGATAAGTCCGCCGATAGTTTTTGCATCTACCTTGGTCTTCATGTTCTGGCGTATGGTTTCGATGGTTCGCGGGCTAAGGAATATAATTTTTGATATCTCCTCAGTAGTTTTATCCTCGGCCAGGAGTTTTAATATTTTCAATTCCTTTTCATTAAAATGTACCGGTGTATTGGTACCGTAATGTTGGCGCACATTCTTCTTCTGCATTAATTTACCCATCACCGCCTTATTCACCAGTTCGTTAAAATAAAAATCATCGTTCATGCAGGTGAGTATGGCTTCGTAAATCTCTTCGGGATCGGTGGTTTTGGTAAGATAGGCATTGGCGCCCATTTCCATCATTTTGCTGATCATCTGCTGGTCGTCGTACATAGTAAGTACAATTATTTTGATGTCCTCGTATTCTTTACGGATCAGCTGTATACCATTAATACCATCAATTTCGGGCATCCTGATGTCCATCAATAATACTTCGGGCTTTTTGATGGCAATTTTATGCATCATATCTTTTCCGTCCTCGGCCTCCCATAGCATTTTAAGATTGGCTTTTCCCGAAAGCGCCATTTTTATGCCATCCCTGAATATCTTATGATCGTCTGCAATCGCAATTTTAATCAGATTATCGGTGCTCATAGTTTCAAATAAGAGAGTTAGTAGAATTCCGTTTTAAAGTTACGGTTTTCAGTTAATATTATAGTTTATATAGTAAAACTCTATAGTAAAAATTTTCCACACATTATTGGTTATCACGGCTTTTTTGAAATTTCACTTAGTAGTATTACGCATTATTAACCAGGGGGTTTTACGATACCCCATGGCGGTTATGCGTAATAAAAGGTAAATCATGCAGCTGCAAAAACGGGAAATAACCCGCTTGCAGGCAGGCAGGCTCTTACCTATTTTTGTTTCAGTTGGTTGACATCGGTACACAAAAAATTATATCCAATTATCCTGGTAAAGTTTTAAGCCCTTACCAACCTTATCTAAGAAAAACCTGTTTGTGCTTGTGTTACAATGTCAATCAACTACTTTATCCCGTTTTATATCCAATATCCATCCGCCAGTCCTGTTCAGCCGACCGTCCAATATTTTTAGCCGGCTGAATAAATATCCACAAAAAACCAGATTGGCATTCTGTTTGCCTTATCTAAAAGGAGCAAATTCAATTTTGCAAAAAAAATCCAAAGTCCTATGATAGTAAAATTCCGAAGGTAAAGCTACGATTTTTTGCATAGTAAATTTACTATAATAATTTCGTACATTTACCCCATCTTTTACCGTCTTTTTACTTGGTGTATTTACCGAAATCCTTTGCTGTGGCGGGTTTAGCTACTTTTCCACATATTAACATTTGCAGGGGCCAGTTGCCCAGGGAGCTGTTTTGGAGGAAGTTTACATTAAGAAACTGATTATAAACCACAAAACTTATTACAAATGGAACCTTGGAAATTGGCAGAAGCACTTGTTGCGTGTCTTATCGAAGCCTTATCTTAAGGATTAAGATCTTTTTTATCCTTTGAGAAATTGAATTTCTTGTATAATCAAATCTTGTTAGTTACTTTTGATAAAAACTAGCTACCATTCAAGATTATTTATTATACATATCAAATTTTTCAGGCCTCATACCTTTAATTCTTTTTGGGCTTAACTATAAGAAGTTAAGTAGCTCAGGATTAAAGGTATTTTTATTTTACCTACTCTATATCGTAATACATACATTATCAACGATTTTACTGAAATATTATAACCAATTTTACCCTTACACAATCCTTCTTCGGTTTTTTAATATAATAGAACTTGGCTTCATTTCGTTTTTTGTTTACCATAATATAAAGAACTCAGCAGTTAAGCGCTTGCTTATTTATATTCAACCTTTATTTATAAGTTACTGTGTTTATGACTACTTTAGCACGAAACAACCTTCAATAGGTTTTTATCCTGCTGCTGTAGAGAGCATAATAATGATAATAGCCATTATTTATTTTTACTTTGAATTAATGCAAGAAATAGTTTTATTGCCTGTCTATACTGTTATGGAGTTTTGGATTGCGACGGCTTTGATTATTTACTTTTCAGGTAATTTTTTTCTATTTGTTTATTCAAAAACAATGATTGGAGAAGAAAGCTTCCAAGTTACCTATAAGTTCATTTATAGCTCAACAATAATCTTAAAGAACACAATAATTAGCATCTCAATTAAGTTTTTACAAAGTAATCTTCAAGTGATCAAAAATAAAAACACCTTCGAAGAATCTTCACCCTTTTACCCAGAATTATAACCGACAATAAAACCATGTTTTTTTTACAATCTCCCAATACAACCCAAGGAATAAACAGTATTATGTTTTTTGGAACTATTGGCATGCTTGTATTAACAATGGGCATTATTACTTTTGTAATCTTTCATCAACGAAGGATTATGCGCTACAACTCTCAACTCAAAAAGCTCGAAGAAGAAAAACAGCAGATCCTTCTCAATGCTTCTATTCGTTTCCAGGAGGAGGAACGTAACCGTATAGCTGCCGATCTGCATGATGATGCCGGCCCTTTACTGGCTACTGCCCGGTTGTACCTGAATGAAAACCTGGTGAACCAGGAAAAAGCCCAGCAGCTGCAGAGTATTTACAGTGCCAAACAAATTATTGATGATGCCATTTTACTGATCCGTAATATCAGTCATAGCCTGATGCCGCCCACACTTAAAAACTTTGGATTGGAAAGTGCGATCAACGACCTGTTTCAAAAGATCAGCGGCAGCGGCAGTATTAATGCCAGTGCCCGTTTTCATGATTACCGCATGCGGTTGAAGGTAGAGCAGGAATTACTGGTATTCAGGGTAGTACAGGAACTGGTAAATAACGTGTTCAAACATAGTAATGCCGGCTTTATACACCTTACCCAAAATAACAGCGGCAGCAATATGTACTTCCGCCTGCACCATGATGGAACCGGTATTGTACAAACCGATTTTGAAAAACTAAACCAGAGTGCCCTTGGTCTTGGCCTGAAAAATATTGCCAGCCGTATTAAGGTATTAAAGGGCAGAATATTTTTCGAGATCGATCCCAGCCACACTTATTATAAGGTTACCATTGAAGTGCCGATGGAAGGAATGATTTAATTAATTTGATACCTATTCAATTTTTTGTTCATTCGGGTATTACCGTTTAGTAATTATTCAACATTTCGATATTTTAAATTGACAATTTTCCGTAATTTTATCGCATACCCATACTATGGATGAAATAAAAGTAGCAATAGCCGATGACCACAAAATATTCCGTAAAGGAGTAATTCTTTCAATGCGTGCCTATACCAATATTAAATTTGTAATGGAGGCCGAAAACGGGGAAGAACTATTGGCCCATATACCAGAATCACAACCGGATGTAATATTATGTGATTTAAAAATGCCTGTAAAAGATGGTATTGATACCACCAAAATGATCACTAAAAATTTTCCCGCCATACGCGTCATCATTCTTACCATGTACGAAGATGAACGCTTTGTTGGTCACCTGATGGATTGCGGTGCCGCCGGTTACCTGTTGAAAAGTACCGAGCCCTCCGAAATAAGAAAAGCCATTATGGATGTAGTAAGAACAGGTTTTTATTTAAACCCGTTTGTAAATAAAGTACTGATCAAAAAAAATTACTCCAAACAAAAGTTCAACCCCAACCTTACTACCGAGATTGTTTTAAGCGAAAGGGAAAAAGAAGTATTGACCCTGGTTTGTATGGAATTTACCGCTGCTGAAATTGCAGCTAAAATGGAGATCAGCTCCAGGACCGTGGAAGCTATAAAAGACAGGTTGATGGAACGCTTTGGTGTAAAAAACTCTGTAGGCCTGGTGTTTTATGCGATGAAGAATTCACTGATTGATTAGAGGCTGAATTGCGTCAATGGTGAATGGTCAATCGGGTCAATGGTGAATGGTCAATGCTGAATAAAGTGTAAACAGACAGACCCTTTATTTTATCCGTGCTTATTCATTATACATTCACGATTCCCCATTCACGATTGACAATTCACAATCCGCCCTCCTAAAACAGCCCGAACAATTTACTATCGATACTCGTAATGATCTGCCCCAGGTGTTCTTCATTTTCGGCAAACTTATTTTTATCTGCATCAATGATCAGTAAGGGGCCTTCCTTGTAGCTCTCTATCCAGTTATTATAAAATTCATTTAGTTTTTTCAAATAATCCAGGCGGATATTTTCTTCATATTCCCTTCCCCTTTTCTGTATCTGCGCTACCAATGTAGGTACCGAGGCTTTTAAATAAATAAGCAGGTCGGGCGGTTGCACCATCGTTTTTAATGTTTCAAAAAACTTATAGTAATTATCAAAATCACGTTTGCCCATCAACCCCATATCGTGCAGGTTGGGTGCAAAAATATTGGCATCTTCGTATATCGTTCTGTCCTGTATAACGGTTTCGGTACCACGATGAATTTCCAGCAACTGGTTCAGGCGGCTGTTTAAAAAAAATATCTGCAGGTTAAAGCTCCACCTGGGCATATCTTCATAAAAATCGTTGAGGTAAGGGTTGTGATCTACATCTTCAAACTGGGGAATCCATTTGTAATGTTTGCTTAACATTTCTGTAAGCGTGGTTTTTCCGGCACCAATATTCCCGGCTATAGCAATGTGTTTTGGTTTCTTTGTTTTTGCCATTATACTTACTTTAATCCTGCGTAAAAAAACGCCAGCCCATCACTGACGTTTGCACAAAATAATGAATATTCATATCCAAAAATCAATTCGTTAATAATACTTTAAGCCCATCGCTGCTCTTACCAATTGCATGGTTTCGCCTGCGCTTTTATTGGCCTTTGCAGCCCCCTGCTCCATTACCTGCTGCAGGTATTTTTTATCAGGTAAAATAGTATTGATCTTTTCTCTTATGGGCGCAATAAACTGTACCATATCTTCTGCAAGTTGTTTCTTTAAATCGCCATAACGTATGTTACAATTATTATAATCGTTTTCATATTTGGCAATTACATCTTCCTTAGAAACCAGTTTCATCAATGCAAAGATATTTTCAATGTAGTCCGGTTTGGGAGCATTCATTTCCGAAGGGCCGCTATCCGTTTTTGCCTTCATTACTTTTTTCCTGATCAGTTCATCTTCATCCGACAGGTATAATGTAGCCATCTGGTTTTCGCTCTTGCTCATTTTTCCGCTTCCATCCAGGCTGGGCACCTTTATTAATTCCAGGTTATAATTGAATGCTTTTGGCTCGGGCAATACTTCTCCATAACGGTGATTAAAGCGGTTGGCAAAGTTTCTCGCCATTTCCAGGTGCTGTTCCTGGTCTTTACCCACCGGAACATATTTTGCCCGGTGTATAATGATATCCGCAGCCTGCAGCACAGGATAAGTCAGTAACCCTGCATTTACATTTTCGGGATGTTGCCTTACTTTATCTTTAAAGGTCACCGTTTTTTCCAGTTCTCCTTTGTAAGCAAGCATATTCAGATACAAATACAATTCCGCTGTTTCGTGCACATGACTTTGACAATACAACGCCACTTTATCCGGGTTCAACCCACAGGCAATATTTTCGGCCAATACCCTTTCTACATTTCCCCGCAGTTCTTTTGTATCGGGGTGCGTGGTTAGCGAATGCAGGTCGGCCACCATAAAATAACATTCAAAATCGGCCTGCATTTTTACGTAATTGCGTATGGCACCAAAGTAATTACCGAGGTGCAAAAAACCAGTGGGCCTTATCCCACTCATTACTATTTCCTTTTTATCTGCCATAATTGGCGAAGATAAGGAGTTTACCGTTTTTAGTTTTTCCTTTTCTGATTTTAAAAGCTCCTGATCACAGTGGTTTTCATGCTATACCGCCGGCATAAAACTGCCTACAGAAAACCCAAAACCAACTATATTTGTTTTATGGAAGTAAATGATGCATTGGTAGATAAACTGGCCAACCTGGCCAGGCTGCAATTTGACGATGCCCAAAAGGAAGGTATTAAAAACGACCTGCAGCGAATGATACAGTTTGTAGAAAAATTAAATGAAGTGGATACTACCGGCGTGGAACCATTATTACATATGAGTGAGACGGTGAACATATTAAGGGATGACGAGGTACAGGGCAGTATCTCCCGTGCCGAAGGATTACAGAATGCACCCGTACACGATGACCAGTTTTTTAAAGTACCGAAAGTTATAAAACGTTAATTGGTTCATTAGTTTACCTGTTAATTAGTAAAGACTTTTTTTAATTAACCGCCCAATTAACCAATAAACAAATTAACTATTTAACCATTATGCAGGGCATTATTCATTTAGAAAATATTCGTAAAAGCTATTACCTTGGCAAGCAGGAATTACAGGTGCTTAAAGGCATTACTATAGATGTATTTAAGAATGAGTATGTAGCTTTAATGGGACCCAGCGGAAGTGGAAAATCTACTTTAATGAATATCCTGGGTTGCCTCGATTCGCCCACCGGTGGCCAGTACGTGCTGAATGGAAAAGATGTCAGCCGCATGCCCGACAACGACCTGGCAGCAGTGCGTAACCAGGAAATCGGTTTTGTTTTTCAACAATTTAACTTACTGCCCCGCTTAACCGCGCTGGAAAATGTAGCCCTGCCGTTGGTGTATAGCGGCATCAGCAAAAAAGACAGGATAGAAAGAGCCAATGAAGTAATGGGTAAGGTTAAACTGCAGGACCGGGCGCATCATAAACCAAACGAATTGAGTGGTGGACAATGCCAGCGGGTAGCCATCGCCCGGGCTTTAATCAATAATCCCGCCATTATTTTAGCCGACGAACCTACCGGTAACCTGGATAGTAAAACCAGTTACGAGATAATGGATATACTGGGCAAGATACATGCCGATGGCAATACCGTTATTTTAGTTACCCACGAAGAAGATATTTCTAATTTTGCGCACCGTATTATCCGTTTAAGGGATGGGGTTATTGAAACAGATAAACTGAATGCCAATCCCGCAACTATTGCACAACCTGCATAAACGGCTTACCCCTCCGCTCCTTAAAGGGGAACTGCAAACAGTATTATTTTTTGTTGCTTTATTTATTTATTTTCAATGTTGAAAACAATATCATTCCAGTCTCATGGCATTTAAGATATATACTAAAACGGGGGATCTCGGTAAGACAAGTTTAATTGGCGGTACAAAAGTAGCCAAAAGTCATATCCGTATTGAAAGCTATGGCACCGTGGATGAATTGAATTCCTATATTGGATTAGTAAGCGATCATATAACAGATGCCCCGTCAAAAATTATTTTAAAAGAAATACAGGACCGGCTTTTTACCATTGGTTCTTCTTTGGCCTGCGACCCGGATAAGGAACCATTGATGAAAATTCCCGATCTTAAAGAAGCGGATATCGTTTTGCTGGAAAAAGAAATTGACCGGATGAATGAAACATTACCTGCCATGAAATCATTTATCCTTCCCGGCGGGCATGTGGCTGTTTCTACTGCACATATTGCACGTTGCGTGTGCAGGCGTGCAGAAAGATTATGTGTAAATATGCAGGAACATGAATTGTTTGTAGACCCACTTGTAATAAAATACCTCAACCGCCTGAGCGATTATCTTTTTGTGCTGGCAAGGTATGTGGGACATTTATTGCAGGTAGCTGAATTACCCTGGAAGCCCAGGGTTTAATAAGCCACTACCATACTTAATACCTGGTAAATGATGGAGCTCAACACCGGTCGTATAGAAAATTCCTGTTCAAAAACCTTGTTCTTATAATCCTTTGACTGGTCTGCCTGTGCGGCTTTATCTGCAGCATACTGACCAGAGAACTGCTTTAAAAAATCAGCATAATCACTTTCAAGCGTTTCAGTATTATTGTTATCATCAAACGTATACTTCAACAACATCATGGCAAAGTATTTTTTACCCGTGATGGAGTTATGCCACTGCCGGTAAGACAAATTATTTTCCCGTAATGGTTTTTCTATTAATCGTTTTCCCAATAAATAACGCAAAATATATACCCTGATACTTCTTGGTGTAGCATCAGTAGCATACCTGGTTAATAATTCTTTTAAGAAATCCTGTTCATCCGCGTCAATCATAAATGTTTTGTCTTCAGTATCTGCTGTTTTACCTGTATCACCGGCCGGGGGAACCGTAGTGACAGTTGCCGCAGTTTCGGGGAAAGCAGCAAGTGTTATATTGTCTATCGCTTTTCCTCTTCTTACAGGACGATTGCCATTTATATTGTTGTTTGATACATCCACTACCGGCGCAGTAAGGTTTTCTGCATCATTATTGCCTGTTGCTGTTGGCTCTGTAACAGTTGTTGTTTCAGTCATCACCCTTGCCCTGGTGAGCTGTGCCGTAAAGCCATCCACTATTTCTGTTCTTTCAAAATCAGTAAGCGGGCCTAATTTTAACGACGCAATAAATAATTTATCAATGTACTCCCTGCACAGTTGTTGCTTTATTTTTTCATCCCTGGAAGCAGGTTGTTTTCCTTCGATTGCGTCCATCTTTTTTACTTCAGAAACAATAAAGCTGTTGTATTTATTTTTAATGGCATGAATTAAAATGCGTTCGTCAATGGCAGCTACCACGGTCATTCGTTTTTCAATATCCGGGTGATGCAATAACACCCGTATATAATCAACGATCTGGATGATCTTTACTTCGGAACAACGGTCAATATCATCAACAAATAATAATATCCTTTCTTTTCCTTCATTTTTTTCAGGTATCCAGCTGATTAAAAGTGCCGCCAGTTCTTTTTGAATTTCGTGCTGTATACCGAGATGCGATTCGAAATTTATTTTCTTCGTCAGTTTTTGTAAGATTTGTTGTGCATCGGTTTTAGCCTGCTTATTAAAAAAATCATAGATCGCATACGCAGAGAGTGGTGTTGCCAATACAATCCCGATTATCTTATTGTATTCAGCACCATTGGTTGCCGGAATAAAAGTTTTGGAAAAAAGATAGATCAAAAAGGAAAATCCCACTTTTATAATAAGTGAAAACAGTGTGCTCAATAAATTCTCCCTCACGTAATTCAACCGTACTACCCGGTAAGCGTAGCCGATCCATTTGGAAATGGAGAACCATGTTGCAGGTTTATTATAATATTCCTTTGCTATGGCATCGTATAAATAAGCCCATACTGCCGGCGTATCCTGGTACTTCCACGCATGAAATTCTATCGGGTGATAGCCTTTATTTTCCTTACCGATCTTTTCTTTCAGCAAATTCCAGAAAAAGGTTTTTCCCCTGCCCCATCTGCCGAATAAGCCAAAGAATTGTTCTTCACTTTTTTCAGAATTAACGATCAGGTCCCTGAATATTTCGGTAAGCTTATCTACATCAAATAAACTTTTGCCCGGCTTACTGAATAAGGAAAAGGAACGCATGGGATGTATCAAAGTATTGGCACCTGTCTCTTCTTCATTTGCGGCAGCAGTTTTATTTTCTTTTGCTACGGCTACTGTTTCAGCGGCACTTTCTGAAGAGAAATCAGGTTTACGCGGTGGCGGTGGAAGTGGTTCGGGTGGAAGGTCAAAATTCTCATTTTCAGCAAGAGGATTTTCAATGATGCTGTTTACCTGTTCAGAGATATCCGGGCTGTAAAATTTTATTATTTCTTTTGGGTTGCCTATATCAATTAAATGTTTTGGAATACCAATCCCTGTACCCATTAAATAAATCCTGATCAAATTTGGTAGTGCTAAAATACGGGGCAGGTATTCTTCATTAAGCAGGTTATACCTCAGGTCAAGATCTTCCAAAGCTGTTAGCGTTGCCAATACATCAACATTTGTAGTGATGTTATTATTAGCCAGGAAAAGCGCTTTTAAATGTGTTGCTTTTTTTAGCGGCCCAACATCTGTAATTGAATTATTGGTGAGATAAAGTTTTGTAAGTGATACAATTTCTGCAAGTGGAGCAATGCTTTTAATGTTGTTAAACCCAAGGTCGAGGTCTTTCAAATTCCTTAACCCGGATAAAACAGTAATATCAGAAATACTGTTATTGGATAAAAAAAGGAATTCCAGTTGTTTTAAGTTAGACAACTTACTATTTAAAATTGCGAGTCCTAAATGGCGCAGGTCTAAAAGATTTTCATGTGTTTGTAATGCAAAAACAATCAGGGTATCAACATGTTCAACAATTTTTTTTTGCAGTTCTATTTGTAATGTACTGTTTAAACTGCTGGCGATATTTCCATAAGTAAAAAATTGCACCAGCTCTATAAATTTCTTTTCTGCTGATTTATCTTCCTGCTGTATGATGTTGAAAGCATTGGTAATGTAGCCGGAAACAGGAAGGGAAGTTGCTGTATTTTGCAGGTAATTGTTATGAGCAGCAATAATAAAGTCATTGTGCTCTATGGACAACCCCAGAAATTGAAGTATTGCACTTAACCGTTCTTCATCGGTGTTAGAGTAACCTTCCTTAAAGATCTCCATTAATGCTGCCATGTAAAATAGTGCTTGCTGTTGCCAGACAAAGTACTATTCTAATGTTGCTTTTGCAAGTACCAGTTTAGGGTATTTTCATTAAATGATCAGGCCATCTTTCATTACCAGTACACGGTCGCTCATTTGGGCCAGTTCTTCGTTATGAGTTACAATTAAGAAAGCCTGGTTGAATTGGGTACGCAGGTGAATAAAGAGCTGGTGCAGTTCCTTTGCATTGGCACTGTCCAGGTTACCGGTAGGCTCGTCGGCCATTACTATAGAGGGATTATTGATCAGTGCCCTGGCAACGGCCACCCTTTGCTGTTCGCCGCCTGATAATTGCTGTGGTTTATTTTCCAAACGGCCCGAAAGGCCAAGACTATGTAACAATTCCTCAGCCCGGGTGCTCACGGCTTTCTTTTTTCCGCCCGCTATCCAGCCCGGGATGCACACATTTTCCAAAGCGGTAAATTCGGGCAATAAATGATGAAACTGGAATACAAAGCCAATTTCCTTATTGCGGAAAGCGGCCAATTTTTTGCCCGACAGCTTATCTACCCGCTGGTTATTTAAAGATATTTCCCCGGCATCAGGTTTATCCAAAGTGCCCAGGATATGCAGCAGGGTGCTTTTCCCGGCTCCCGAACTCCCTACAATACTTACGATTTCTCCTTTGCTGATATTGATATCCACCCCTTTTAATACCTGTAACTGCCCGTATTTTTTGGAAATTTCCCTTGCTGATAACATGCTTTAAAAGTAAGTAATAATTCATAAAAAAAAGATAATGGCCTTTTTAGGCGGGCTTACACAATCTTATTTAAAAACACACGTTAAAAAAACACTTTTGGTTATTTCCACAGAACCTATACATTTGCGGAAAAATAGGGTGTACCAGCCCTTCAACTATTTAAGAAAAAATAAAGCAATCAATATGTTTTGGACACTAGAATTAGCCTCTCATTTGGAAGACGCACCCTGGCCGGCAACAAAAGATGAATTAATTGATTATTCTATCCGTAGCGGTGCGCCTATTGAGGTGGTAGAAAACTTACAGGAACTGGAGGACGAAGGAGAGATCTATGAAAGCCTGGAGGATATCTGGCCTGATTATCCCAGCCATGAAGATTTCTTTTTTAACGAAGAAGAATATTAGAAGAGCTATAAGCCGAAAGCTGTCAGCTTAAAGCCAGGGCTATAATATTAAAGCCGCTATGTAAAAATAGCGGCTTCTGTTTTTTATATACCCTTTAAATATCTAACACTATTTGCAATCGCATGGTGCAAGTTTCCCCTTTAGGGGGCGGAGGGGGCGTTTTATTTCTCCATTTGCTCAATTACCGCCTGTGTTACGCCGGTAAAAGAAAACCCGCCATCATGAAACAGGTTCTGCATGGTTACATATTTGGTAAGATCGCTGAACATGGTTACAATGTAATTGGCGCAATCCTCGGCAGTAGCATTGCCTAAAGGACTCATTTTTTCCGCATAATCAATAAATCCATCAAAACCTTTTACACCACTGCCTGCCGTAGTACGTGTAGGCGACTGGGATATGGTGTTTACCCGTACATGCTTTTTAACGCCATACTGGTAACCGAAGTTGCGGGCAATGCTTTCCAGTATCGCTTTATTATCGGCCATATCATTATAATCAGGAAAAACACGTTGCGCTGCTATATAGCTTAATGCAATTACAGATCCCCATTCTTTAATGGCATCATGCTTCATTGCAAATGCAAGTACACGATGCAGGCTCAATGCAGAAATATCAAATCCCTTGTGAGAAAATTCGTAATTATTTTCTGTATAGTGAATGCCTTTACGAACGTTGATGCTCATACCAATGGAATGCAGGATAAAATCAACCCCGCCGCCAAAATGTTCCACGGATTGTTTAATCAAATTTTCCACATCATCATTGCTGCTTACATCACAGGGAATAACAGGCGCATTAATGGCTTCAGCCAGTTTCTTTATCTCACCCATACGCATGGCTACCGGTGCATTCGTCAATACGATCTCGGCACCTTCTTCGTGGCAACGTAAAGCTGTTTTCCATGCAATTGATTTTTCATCCAGTGCGCCAAAAATGATCCCCTTTTTTCCTTTTAGTAAGTTATATGACATAAAATGATTTTTTGTTTTTTACCGGGGTAAAGATAAAAACTATTTATTCAAAAAAACTATTTGAAAAGCTTTGCTATTTGTATTATTAAAAGTACTCCAACAGCAATGTATACAAACAAAGATGCTATCAATGTTATAAAATATAACAGCAGCTTTTGTCCGCTTTGCCTTGGATTGATCTTTTGTTGTAAATATTTATTGAAAAAATAAAAAGGGATCGTCATTAACACGGGAATACCGATGATGATTAATGAGTATGGTATGATAAAAAGCGTCATTCTTACTTAATAGCTCACCATTTTAAGGGTAATATTTTTATCCTTCCCGATTGTAAATATAAAATGGGCAACACATAAAACATCTGCAAATCTCCCATTTTGTATAGCAGGATTAACCGATTTCACTGATTGAAACCTGTTGATAAAAATGTTCTTCACTTCATTTTTAATAGCTGGTTCAACAGCACTTACCTCAATAGTTTTATTGGTTCTAACCCAAAAATAAACCTTAATAGTTCCATTACTTTTAGGTTTCAACTTTGCGCTCAATTGATTAATATCGCTCACCAAAGTATCTATAAACTGTGGGTAATTACACTTGACATTCGGACCAACTTCAACTTTGGTAAATATTCTGTCTTCGTCAATTACTGTTACTGTTTTTACAGGCACTGCTGTTTCATAAAATACAATAGGCTTCACCAAAGAGTTATAAGTCGTAAATGTATTACGAAATGAAAAGTAAGTACTGTTAGTTCCTTCTTTAAAGAACACAGGTACTGTATCCCGAACCATCGTGAAATTTAAAATATTGTAGTTTTTTTGAACAACAAAATATGCTTCGCAAAATGCTACTCTGGAAAAAAATAGTGTATCGCCAGGTTTTACCCCATCCAATCTAAATGTTCCATTGTCAGATGTCCAGCTTCCAATTCTTGTTTTTTTTGCTTTAACTGTAGCTGCAGTAACCGGGTGTCCTTCTGTATCTTTAATTATACCTTCAATGGAAATTTTTTGTGTTTGTGAGTATGACGCAAAAAGGGTACAAACAAATAAAACAATAAAAACAAATTTCATAAGAAAGATTTTAATTGCCCACCATCTCTCTTGCATTCTGTAATGCAGCAGCGGTAGGCTTTTCGCCACTCAGCATTTGTGCGATGGCGGTAATGCGTTCATCATTATTCAGCAATTTAACAGAAGTAATAATTTTATCGCCTTTGATGGCTTTGTACACAAAATAATGCGCATTGGCTTTTGCGGCTATCTGTGGCTGATGGGTGATCGATATCAGTTGATGACCTTTGGATAATTCCTTCATGATATTACCTACCTGCTTGGCCGCTTCGCCGCTGATGCCGGTATCTATCTCATCAAATATCAATGTAGGCAATTGCAATTTTTGCGCCACCAGCGATTTGATACAAAGCATTAACCGGCTTAACTCTCCGCCACTGGCCACTTTACGCAACGGCTCAAAACGATTGCTCTTATTGGCATCAAATAAAAATTCAATTGCGTCGCTGCCGTAATAATTTAATTCAATTGTACTCAATGCGATCTTTATTTGTGCATTGGGCATACCTACCTGTTTCAGCAACGCATTTACTTTTTCTGTAAAAGGTTTGATTGCTTTATTGCGGTTGGCTGAAATAGATTTTGCCAGCTGTTCGCACTGCTGCAGCAATTCTTTGGTCAGTTTTTCTTTTTGTGTTATCGCCTCACTGATGTTCAATACCTCGTTGAGCTTTTGTTGCAAACCTTCTTTTATCAGCAGTAATTCAGCGGTACTGTTTACACTATGTTTCTTCAATAATTTATAGCCAACAGATATCCGGTCATTAACTTCCTGTATCCGTTCGGCGCTGTAATTAACGCTATCATTTACCTGCTCCAGTTCGTCTGCAATATCTTTTAATTCTATTTGCGTACTCAGTAATCTTTTATTCAATCCTTCAATTGCAGCATGGTATTGTTCCAAAGCATGCAATTTATTATGCAGGGATTTTAATTGCTGCACGATGGGTTGTTCGCTTTCTTTCAATTCAAAATAAATGCTGCCCAGTTGCTGCTTGATATTTTCTGCATTGCTGAGCAATTTCAATTCTGCATCCAGTTCTTCCAGTTCATTTTCTTTAAAGTTGGCTTCTGCCAGTTCATCAAATAAAAATGTATTGTAGTCTAAACTGGTATTGGCTGTGGATTGCTGCAATTGCAGTTCCTGCAATTCTTTTTTCGTTTTGGTATATTGAGTAAAGGCATTGCTGTATTGCAGCAGCAATGGCCCATTATCGGCTAAGGCGTCCAATACTTCACGTTGAAAATCTGCATCGCCCAATTCCAGGGTATCAAACTGCTGGTGTAAGTCAACCAGCAAAGAACTCAACGCTTTTAGCTGGTTTACATTTACCGGTGTATCATTGATAAAAGCCCTCGATTTTCCATTCACCGCTATCTCTCTCCGCACTACCAGTTCTTCGTCCCCATCCAGGTCGTTATCAATTAAAAATTGTTTGACGGCTTTTTTATTATCGCTGTTAAAAAAACCTTCCACCACGCATTTCTTTTCTTTTTGCTGCAATACACTGCTATCGGTTCTTTCGCCCAATATCAAACCCAATGCGCCCATCAGGATGCTTTTGCCGGCCCCGGTTTCACCGGTAATAATGTTAAGGTTATTGCTGAAATCAATTGACAGGTCGTCAATGATCGCGTAGTTCTGTATATGTAATCTGGAAAGCATAATTGTGAAGGCAAATTAGAGAATATCCCGCAGATTACGCGGAAGGCCAGAAGAGATTTTTCACCTGCGGCGAAAAGGTCTGCCACAGATTGCACAAATTTACGCAGATTTTTTTCCGGCGGGCAAGCCTGGTACAAACTGTATTTATTTGTGTTAATTTGTGCAATCTGTGGCAAAAAAAATCCCGGCCTTGCCGGGATAAGTTCTTACAAATTTGTATCTAAAATTTTGTAATTATTTTACTTCTACTGAATCGTTAAGATCTGCATCTACTAAAATACGGCCGCAGTTTTCGCACACCATTACTTTTTTACGCAATTTGATCTCACTTTGTTTTTGCGGAGGAATAGCATGGAAACAACCACCGCAGCTATCTCTTTCTACCGGCACTACTGCCAAACCATTACGGTAATTTTTACGGATACGATCGTAGCTTAATACCAATCTTTCATCCACATGTGTTCTTGCTGATACCGCTTCCTGGTTGTAATGCTTTTCTTCTTTTTCTGTTTCGCTGATGATCTTTTCCAGTTCTCCTTTTTTGCCAGCCAGGTTATGTTCTTTGGTAGCCACTGCTTTTTTAGCAATCTCTAACTGCCTTGCCTTATCAGAAATTTCTTCATTGGCATCTTTAATATGTTTTTCGCAAAGTTTCACTTCCAGTGTCTGCATTTCGATCTCTTTATTGATCGCTTCAAATTCACGGTTGTTCTTTACGTTCTCGCTTTGCTTTTCGTATTTTTTGATCAGTGCCTCTGCTTCTTTAATGCCTTCTTTCTTTTGCTCAATGAATTCCTGGATACCATTTATTTCTTCTTCCACACGGGTTTGCCTTGCATGTAACCCTTCAATCTCATCTTCAAGGTCTTTAACCTCCATTGGTAATTCGCCTTTAAGAATTTGAATTTCATCCAGTTTGCAATCTATCTTTTGCAAGGTTACAAGGGATTTTAATTTTTCTTCAACGGAGAAATCTTTAACTGAAGCCATATTTGTATGAAGTTTGATAATTTAAATTACAGGAAATAATGTACCGGGTTGGTTTTTACTCCTGTTTTTAGGACGGCAAAGGTAGGGAATTTTTCCCTTAAAATATCAAATAACAGGTCGATTGTAAACTGTTCGCTCTCGTAGTGGCCGATGTCGGCAATCAGCAGTTTGCCATTGGCATCAAAAAACTCGTGGTATTTGATATCGGAACTGATGTAACAATCAGCCCCCGCCCCAATTGCAGCCCCAATTAAGAAACTCCCGGCGCCACCGCAAAGCGCTATTTTTTTTACCGGTTTTCCTGTAAATTCAGTGTGTTTGATTACCGCCAGGTTAAAACTTGTCTTTACAAGCTGCAGCAAAGCCTTTTCTTCAACCGGCTCCGCTAATTCTCCTATTAACCCACTGCCAATTAATGGGTTATCATTTTTTAAGGCGATGATGTCGAAAGCTACTTCTTCATAAGGATGGGCGGCCAGCATGGCTGTAATAACTGGTTTTTCGGCCCAGGCTGGAAAGATCACTTCTATTTTTATTTCCTCTTCGGTATGGCGTTCCCCTATCGTTCCCACAAAAGGAGTGGTGCCCCCGGCAGCCTTAAATGTACCCGAACCTGCTGCATTAAAGCTGCATTCGCTGTATTGGCCAATTTGCCCACCGCCCGCAGCAAAAACGGCGCTGCGCACCTGCTCCGCCTGGGCCACTGGCACAAACGTGAACAGTTTTTTTAAAGTATCGTTTTTAGGCTGGAGGATCTGCCTGTTTATTAAACCCAGTTTGTCGGCAATTTTTCCATTTACCCCGTTCAATACATTATCCAGGTTGGTATGAATGGCATAAATGGCAATATCATTTTTGATGGCGGCAATGACTGTTTTTTCGACATAATTTTTACCGGTTATTTTTTTTAGTCCGCTAAAAACTATCGGGTGATGCGCCACAATTAAATTGCATTTTTTATCGATGGCTTCCTGCACTACTGCTTCAGTTGCGTCTAGTGTGGTGATTATTCCCGTACATTGCCAACCGGAATTACCTGTAATCAAACCGGCATTATCGTAACTTTCCTGCAAAAAAGCAGGCGCGATCTTTTCCAACACAGCGATGATATCCTGAATGATCATTTAAATAGGTTAAGTATGAAATCGATAGAATTATATAATGACTATACCGCAAAGATGCAAAAAATTGCCGACGTAAAATACGCTTCGGCTGTTTTGCAATGGGACCAGGAAACTTATTTACCTCCCAAAGGGAATAGCATCCGCGGCAAACAGATTGCTACCTTAACCGAAATAGCGCACCGGCAATTTACGGATGAAAAAACAGGCCATTTACTGAATGAACTGGCGGCAACAAATGATTTACCGGATACGCAAAAACGTAATGTACAATTAAGCCTGGAGGATTACAGCAAGGCTACTAAATTTACCAGCGATTTTGTGCGGAAAATGAGTGAAACCACCAACAAAAGTTTTCATGCCTGGATACAGGCCCGCAAGGAAAATTCCTTTGCTGCCTTTCAGCAACCCTTACACGAACTGATCGAATTAAAAAAACAGGAGGCTGATATTTTAGGATATGAAAACCATCCCTACAATGCCCTGATGAACGAATATGACAAAGGCTTAACGGTAGCCATCGTGGATACCATTTTCGCCAACCTGCAACCGCAGTTATCCGTTTTGCTGGATGATATAAAAAACAAACCCCAGGTTGACAATAGTTTCCTGCAGCAGCATTTTGATAAGGACCAGCAATGGAAATTCGGGATCGAGATTTTGAAACGTATGCAGTTTGATTTTGAAGCCGGCAGGCAGGACCTTAGCGAGCATCCGTTTACTACCAACTTCAATAATGCCGATGTAAGGGTTACCACAAGAATTGATGAAACCGATTTTAGCAATATGCTATGGAGTTGCATACACGAAGGCGGGCATGCTTTATACGAGCAGGGATTGCCCGGCGAAGCATATGGTTTGCCATTGGGCGAATACTGCAGCCTGAGCATTCATGAAAGCCAGAGCCGGCTGTGGGAAAACAATATCGGCCGGGCCTTACCCTTCTGGCAACACAATTTTTCGCTGGCCAAAACGTTTTTTCCTAAACAGTTCGGCAAAATAAACGAAGGCGACTTTTACCGGGCAATTAATAAAGTGCAGCCGTCGTTAATAAGAACAGAAGCTGATGAGCTCACCTATCATTTTCATGTAATGATCAGGTACGAGATAGAAAAAATGCTGATCGAAGGCAGTATTACAACAAAAGACATTCCTGCTTACTGGAATGAACATTACGATAAATACTTAGGGGTAAAAGTACCCGATGATAAAAGAGGCTGCCTGCAGGATGTACATTGGAGCCATGGCAGTTTTGGTTATTTTGCTACTTATAGTTTGGGAAGTTTGTATGCTGCTCAATTGTATGCAGCGATTGGCAAGGAAAATGACTCTGTAGAAAAAGAGATCGCCAGCGGGAATAACAGTACCATTTTAAACTGGCTTAAAAAGAACATTTATCCGTACGGCCGCTACTTTACCTCTGAAGAATTGTGTAAAAAGGCCAGCGGTGAAACATTAAACAGTACCCACTTTATACAATATGCCACTAAGAAATATACGGCTATTTACAACTCCCAAACCTGAGAAGATGGCTATAGTTAATTATAGACTACGTATTATTATTGCCCTGGCCTTTGCAGCTTTACTGTTACTCAGCGGATGTAGTAAAGAAGCTTTGGCTGCTGCAAACAAAGGATTGCTGGAGCAGTATTTTGAAGACAATATCCTCAACAAGGATTTTGTGGTACAACTGGCTACCGATAATGGCGCCGATCTTACGGCCCAATATAATGGCTATACATTCAGGCTTTCCAAAAATACCTTATTGAATGGGCCTTTAACCGCTACCACCACTACCACGGTATATACAGGATCATGGAGTGCCAACGATGATTACAGTAAACTGGTGATCACGCTCCCCAATTCCGTTGCCGCCTTCTCTTTTTTAACCAGGGAATGGAAATTCACTAAAAAAGCGGTTCCTGTAATGGAATTAGCACCCTGGGGTACTACCGAACCCAAAGTTTTGCACATGCAAAGGTTGTAAATGTGGATAAAATTATTTACCTTAGTTTTTCAAGGAAATTACTTATTACCATCTAATTGTCTTACAACCCCCGGCAGAATTGGCCCTCACTATTGTTATAAGCACAATTTTTTTCCAGGTTTTAAGTTATTACAAAGAGCAGCGTAAGCTGCATTTGTCCAATTATTCATAAAAAACAAGCACTAAAATGACTGCCCATTACGGAGTCAAATACCTCTTCATTATTGTATTGTTAGTTATATATAGTTTTTCTGCCAAAGCTCAACTATCTGCTAATTTTACAGCTACCCCTTTAGCAGGTTGTGCCCCGCTTGTTGTAAATTTTTCTGATCAATCTGCCGGTTCACCCACGCAATGGAAATGGGACCTCGGCAATGGCACCATATCATTTCTTCAACATCCATCTGTTACTTATTTTAATCCCGGTCAGTACAATATTAAATTGGTAGTGTATAATGCCAACGGCGATTCCAGTGTGCTCATCAAACAACAATATATTACGGTATATGCTGCGCCTACAGTTGCATTTACCGGGACTCCGTTAACAGGTTGCTTTCCTTTGCCGGTTAATTTTACCGACCAGAGTACTCCAGGCAGTGCTGGTACCATTACCTCATGGCAATGGGATTTTGGTGATGGCGCTTCAAGCAACCTGCAGCACCCGTCACATACCTATACCGGTGCCGGTAACTATAATGTAACTTTAAGATTGACCAATAATTTTGGTTGCAGTAAAGTATTATCAAAACCACAGTATATAAAGATCAGCAGCGGTGTTCATGCCGATTTTTCCAATAACACGCCTGCTGCCTGTAATCCGCCCGTAAATATTAGTTTTCAAAACCTGTCCACCGGAACGGGCACACTAAGTTATCAATGGACCTTTGGTGATGGCGGCACTTCTACTTTACCCAATCCATCACATAGTTATACGCTTGCGGGGGTTTATTCTGTACGTTTAATCACTACAAGCAGTGCAGGATGTTCCGACACGATCACCAAAACAAACCTTATCAACATAGGTATGATCAACGCTGCGTTTACCAGCGCCAATACAGTTTGCGTAAATGCGCCCCTCGCCATCAGCAATACTTCTGTACCTGCACCAACATCAGTAGCCTGGGATTTTGGTGATGCTACCACGTCAACACAACTCAACCCCGTTAAAATATATACTGCCATAGGAATATATACGATAAGATTGATCGCCGATTTTGGTGGTTGCCTGGATACAGCTTATCAAACCATTACTGTTCTACCTAAACCTACGGCTGATTTTACTGCGGTAAATACAACTTCCTGCAAAGCACCTTTAACTGTCAGCTTCAGCAACGGTAGCACGGGTGCGGTGAGTTATACCTGGAATTTCGGTGATGGCAACAGTTCTACTGTAAGAAATCCTTCACATACCTATACTACAACAGGCAATTTTACGGTTACGCTCATTGCAACTAACGCCAATGGCTGTTCGGATACCTTACAAAAAACAGATTTTGTAAAAATCCAGCCTCCTGTAGCTGTTATCAATAATTTACCGGCAGCAGCCTGTGCTCCACTAAGCCGTACATTTTCTGCTACTGTAAATTCTATCGACCCGGTAGTAAGTTACGAATGGGATTTTGGAGATGGTGCAACTTCTACCTTACCTAACCCCACACATGTTTTTAGTGCAGGCGTTTACGATATACATCTGGTAGTTACTACAGCCGGCGGCTGTACCGATACCGTAAAAGTAATTGGTGGTATTATAGCTACTATAAAGCCGGTACCTGATTTAGTGGCTACACCAAGAGATGTTTGCGCCCATTTGCCAGTTACCTTCACCGACCTTACTACGGGCACCGTAACCAACTGGCTCTGGTTATTTGGCGATGGCAATACGTCAACAGATCAAAACCCCACGCATGTGTATGAGGACACGGGTTACTTTACCATAACACTCATTGTTTGCAATGGCGGTTGCTGCGATTCTATAAAATTTGTAGATTATATTCATATCAACCCGCCTATTGCAGCTTTTGATGTAGACTTTAACTGTAATACCAAAACAAGGAATTTCACAGATAAATCGATTGGCGCTGATGAATGGAACTGGAATTTTGGCGATGGCAGTACTTCCACCCTGCAAAGTCCTTCGCATACCTATGCTGATACCGGTAATTATGTGATTACTTTACTGGTAAGAAATTATACTACCGGTTGCGAGTACATTAAAAGAGAAACGATAAGAATTGTTTCCGAAAAAGCCAGGTTTACCGCTGCCGATACCGTGATCTGTAAAAACACTATTGTAAATTTTGCCGCTACCGGTAATCATCCACCGGATGTGGCATCCTACGAATGGTCTTTTGGCGATGGAGGATCATATATAGCTACGGCAAATCCAACGCATATATACACACAGGCCGGAAAATATACCGTTCAATTAATTGTTACAGATATTTACGGCTGCAAGGATACCCTGATAAAACCCCTTTATATTTCTGTTGATGGCCCTACTGCAAATTTTGCTCCGGGTGTTTCAGGCAGTTGTTTATTAAGTGCCATCACTTTTAATGACAGTTCTCTTAACGACGGTACACATCCTATCAATACCTGGACATGGAATTATGGTGATGGAATTACTGAGACATTAACCTCTGCCCCTTTTCAACACACTTATGCGGGGCCGGGCATTTACACGGTTTCCTTAAAAGTAACCGACAGTAAGTCCTGCGTGGATTCCATAACCAAGATCAATGTGCTCATCATTTCAAAACCAATAGCAAATTTCTCAAGTGTAGATACGTTATCCTGCCCGGGAAAACCCATTACATTTACCAATGCCTCAACAGGTCCGGGATTAATTTATGAATGGCATTTTGGAGATGGCGGTACAAGTACAGCCCTCCATCCTGTACATAACTATTTGGCAGACGGTTTATACACGGTACAATTATTTATTACAGATCAATATGGCTGCACCGATTCCATTACTTATCCCGATTATATACGTATTGCGTCTCCCCATGCCGGTTACCTGCTGAGCGATTCAGTGGGTACCTGCCCGCCTTTATTCATCAGCTTTACCAATACTTCTCAAAATTTTAATTCGGTAAACTGGGATTTTGGTGATGGTACTTCCACGCAAACAGATAATCCTTCTCATTTTTATAATACACCCGGGGACTATTTTGCAAAGCTTACCATTACCAGCGTGGGTGGTTGTGTAGATACTATAGTGAAAAAAATTACTGTACGTGGCCCGCAGGGAACATTTTTGTACGGCCCGCTTAACGGCTGTAATCCTTTAACCGTAAATTTTGCGGCTAATACGCAGGATAGGCTTTCCTTTATCTGGGATTTTAATGATGGGGCTACTTCTGCTACAACCGACTCTGTTATTGCGCATACCTATACTGTTCCGGGAATTTATATTCCAAAAATGATATTGGTAGATCCGGGTGGATGCGTGGTGCCCATTGTTGGCCTGGATACAATCAAAGTAAACGGCGTACAAACCAAGTTTGGTTTTACCAATCAAACTTATTGTGATGTAGCCAATGTAAGCTTCTCCGATTCTTCGGTTAGTAATGAAACGATCAGCAGTTATAACTGGAACTTTGGCGATGGTATTACCTCCACTGCACAAAATCCAATCCATCAATATGCTGCTCCCGGTTTATACTACCCGCAGCTGATTATTACCACGCAATCCGGTTGTGCAGATACTGCAAAAAGCCAGGTGCCGGTAAAAATTGTAGCCTCGCCGCAGGCAGTTATTGCAGGAGGCAACAATGGCTGCGCGCCCATAACGGTTACGTTTAACGGTCAATTGGCGGTACCTGATACTTCCGCTATTCAGTGGAACTGGAATTTTGGAAATGGCAATACCGCCAACATACAAAACCCCGGTGCACAATTATATAATGTTGCAGCAACCTATACTACCCAACTGATCGCTACCAACAGCAGCGGTTGTAAAGACACAGTAATAAAAATAATTGACGCTTACCAGGTACCGGTAGTTGATGCCGGTGGCGATACCCTGGTTTGCCGGGGAAGCGGCGTATTACTCAGCGCTACCGGTGCTGCTACATATACCTGGACGCCTTCAGCCGGATTAAGCTGTATTAATTGCGCCAAACCTTTGGCCATGCCGCTTATTGAAACCAACTATATTGTTGAAGGAGCTACGATCCACGGTTGCCGCGATACCGATACCGTGCTCGTAAAAGTAAAACATCCCTTTGCCATGCTTAACAGTAACGGCGACACGCTTTGCAAGGGCAGTTCGGTGCGCCTGTTTGCCAACGGTGCTGCCAGTTATGTATGGAGTCCGGCTACAGGATTAAGCAGTACTACCAGTGCTACGCCAATGGCCAGCCCTCAAAATACCACCACTTATAAAGTAATTGGTACCGATGACCGCGGTTGCTTTAAAGATACCGGCTTCGTAACGGTTAAAGTATACCCTATACCAACGGTGGAAGCCGGCAATGATAAAACCATTAATGTAGGGCAATCGGTAGACTTAATGCCTACCATCTCTCCCGATGTTGATAAAGTGATCTGGACGCCAACGCAAAGCATTGTACAGAACATGTATCCCGGCATAAGAGTACAGCCAAGAGAAACTACTGAATATACGGTTGAAGTAAGAAATGCCGGTGGCTGTAAAACCCGTGATCGTGTAACCATATTTGTGATATGCAATGGCGCCAATGTTTTTATACCTAACACTTTCTCTCCCAATGGTGATGGCAACAATGATATTTTTTATCCCCGCGGCACTGGTTTATTCTCGATTAAAACCCTGCGCATCTTTAACCGCTGGGGCGAAGTGGTATATGAAAAGAATGGCTTTATGCCCAACGATGCCAATGCAGGCTGGAACGGTACACATAAAGGCATGAAGCAAAACCCTGATGTATTTGTATACACAGTGGATATACTTTGTGATAACAGTACGGTGCTGACGTTAAAGGGGAATGTGGCGTTGATACAATAATATTATCGCGTTTGCATTTGCCCGATCAATTACATTAATTTTTATTCATTTCAACGTCTGTTTTATCATAGAATGCGCCAGAGGGGAAGGCGAGGATGAAATCTATTTCATGACGATACACTGCGACCTTAACTGTTCGAAAAGGGAAAATGTTTTTACATTTGCAATGGTATCTATGGCGGCCAAAAAACAAACACAGGATAGATGAAAAAGATAAATTGGATTATTTTCTTTCACACGAGTGTTTGGTTAATGAGTTGTTACCCGCATATTGGCGGTTACCGGGGCGGCCGTAAATACGAGCTGGTAGATTCTAAAACAATCTATTTTGATTTCTCAATAAATTCCATCTATCTTATTGACAGACCAAAAAAAGATTTCACCATTTCGTTTCGTAAAGGGGACACATTAATCTGCCATGATGGCTTTAGTGATACTACAAAATTGAAAAATCACTATCAATTACCTGATAGCCTGATTTCTTTTTCAAAAGAAAAAAAACTCTCCATCTTAGTTATTGTTGATTATGAGACATACTATGAACTGTATATCACACCTTATGATTGGCTAAAAAAGAAAACAATATATGGGTATACAAGGCAATATAAAGAAGTAGAATAGTATAGCTAAAAACAACTATTTCAATAAAAAAGCGTACTTCCTAAAATTTATGGAATATCTAATTATTTAAGTCTACTGTACTATTTCACCCTTTCAATTGCTCCACCAGTTGCACGTACTCCTCCATCGCCGCTTCTTTGGTCTTTCCTTTTATTGCTTCCCAGGCCTCGTGTTTTGCCCTGGCAACAAAATCAAAAGGATTGCTTGGGGCTTCGGTATTTACATCGCCTTCGTTGCCCTGTTTGTATAAGGCATATAGTTGTAATAAGGTTTCGTTATCCGGTTTGGCGGGCAGGTTTTTACTGTCTGCGGCGGCTTTTTCAAATTGTTCTTTTAGTTCCATAAAATAGTTTTTATGAAGGTAGTTTTTTAGATCAACATGATGAAGAGAAAAAACCGGCAGATTGATTAACTAATGAAGATTCGAGGCGCTTTCCAATATAGTAAATTGATTTTGCAACGAAATCACAATGACACGAAGCATAAAAAAAATAAAAAGGCAGGGATTAGAAAATCCCCGCCGTGTTGTAATTATCCATTATAACCATGAAGCACAAATCGTTGATAATGATTTTTACTCTATTAAAATATTTTTTTGCAACTTGTTGTTGTTATTGCTTACCAACAGCATGTATACGCCGGTTGGTAAAAAAGTTTGCAATTTAATTGTTTGCACACCTTCGTTCCTGATATCCAGTACCCCCGACTGAACTACCTGACCTGCACTATTGGCAATACTATATGTATAACTTCCTTTTACCTGGCTGCCCGCATAAATATCTATCCTGTCGCTCACCGGGTTTTTAATGACATAAAAATCTTTGCGGGTATCCTGTGCCGTGGATATGATCACGATACCGGAATATTTTTCCTGCCCGTTAACATCAACACAACGTAAGCGATAGTAGACTTTGTGCTGCATTGCCGCCACATCATCATAACTATACAGTGCGGTCGTAGTATTATTTTTAGCATTTTGACTATTGATCGTTGTAAAACTGACCCCATCATTACTCCGTTGCAATTCGTAGTGATCAACGTTTACCTCATTGGTAACAGCCCAGTTCAAACGATTATAGTTACTGATGCGGCTACCTGCAAAACTGATGATATCCAATGGTAATACCCAGCTGCTGCTGACAAGGGTAAAATTGTTATTGAAGGCAGCTACACTATTTGATGTAACAGTTCCTGTAGTTGCAACAGCACCTGTGGCTGCACCAACCGGGCTGATAGCTGTCCAGAAAGACCCGGTATAATATCCTGCCCTTACATGGGTAATGAATACCTGCGGCATTGGTATCTTGGAATTATCCCAGTTCATTACTACACGTGCATTGGCCCCGCTGATCTTGTTGATCCTCCAGTATTCATTGGTATCTATCAATACCACAGGAGAAAACAAATTGTTTTTGTTGGGTGTTGGCCCGTTATAATGTCTTACGTTAAATTCGCTTGCAGCAGTAAGGTTGGTTAAAGCAACCGTACGCTCATAAGCAGCGTTACCCACCGGGAAAATAAAATTGGTACTACCCAGTTTCTTTACCCACCCGGTAACATGTTTACTATCATCATCGCCTGTGTAAGAACTGCCTGCTTCGTAGATCAAATAGTTTGGTGTTGCCGAAGTAGCGATTAAACCAGCCGAAAAGGTATGCAGATTAGTTATACTAAGGTTATTGTTTAACGTGATACCTGCCCCATTATTAGTGAAAAGGTTATAAGTTTTAAAAGTTTGTGTACCATTGATGGCTTGTAGGCTGGTACCATTTAAATATAGTGTACCCGTTCCTGTAGCCATTGCTGCCTGGTTATTGGTAATATCCTGGCGCACATATAAACTACCATTATTGGTTAATGCTGCACCCGAGGAATTCACCAATGAACCAAAGCCGGTTACTGATGCGCCGGTATGAATGTACAGGTTACCGTTATTGGTAAAGTTTTGCTGTGCATTTATGTAAACGCAACACAGCAAGCACAAAATAAACAGCATTATTCTTTTCATGATACCCGCTTTACCAGTTTTTAAAATTATTTTTCAGTTGATCTTATTGTGTAGTTACGATCCATTGGCTATCCTGGATAGTAATGGTGGTACTATTTGTACCTGAGTTACACCACAATTCAAAATAATCGCCCGGCCCAATATCTGACAGGTATATAACAGTAGAAAACTGGAAAGGCTGATTGGCTATTCCGGGCCTTAAGGTTGTTTCCCCAAACCTTGTTGCGGAAGACCCATTTTTTACCAATGCAATATTTAAAGTAGATGAGGCAACGGTAGTAATGATATTTCCAGAAATGGTGATATACCCGTCTCTCCTGTTATTAGGTTGAAAAGTGATCCTGTTAACATTGGCCACGCCACCTGCTGCATTGGCAATTGTAAACTTACAGCTAGATGAAGTGAATTTTGTATAATCCCAGTTTGCTTTGTACCAAACTGCATTGCTGGTTAAAACAGTGGTGGTAGTATTGTTGGTAACACTCTGGTAACAGTTGGGCCTTTTATCACCGGTACCTGCATTGCTTTCCACAATCGCATTGGCATCTCTTGCATCAGCACGGGTAAAATCAAACCCTTCGATATACTTACCTGTATTATTCCAGGAATTCCCTGTAATGGATATGCTTGTAAAAGCAGTAAAATTAGCAGGTTGATAATAAATAGCTGTATCACCGCTAACACCGTTATAATATCCGCCGGATGCCAGCTGAATGATGGCGGCACTACCCTTACTTAAATTGATACCATAATTACAGCCGATAAAATCTGTTTCAGCCACTTTTACAATTACCCCTGCAACGGATCCATGAACCAGTATCCCGCTTCCTTTAGAATGGGAGATATCAGTTTCAAACACCCAAAGTTCAGCATTTGTCGAATCCAGGATAGTGTTATAAAAACGATCGAAAGAGCAATCCTTCACTTCATTGTAACTACCGGTTCCCAACAAACGAATAGCATCTTCGCCCGGTTGTATACCATAATTGGTTAAAGTAGTAGCATCAAAACTCAGCATTTTAAAATAACAATCTGATAAACACCTGAACATGGGTTTGCCTGCAAGTCCGCTGGCAGCCGCAATGGTAGCTGTGCCGTAAGATAAACCCTGGAATGTTAGCGTATACGGTAAATTAACCACAACGGTAGCGGCTATATCATAGCTTTCTTCGTTAAGGCGTATAATTGCAGGACCGGTCATGTGCGCATTAAGAAACTCAACAGCTTCCTGGATAGTTGTCCAGCTGCTGTTGGCATTAACATCCAGCAGGTTTTCAGCATTATGCTTTTTGTTTTTTACAATCCAGTTACCTCCGGTAGCCACATATGTTTGCCCGATATACCTGGTAAGTTTTGAATCTGTGATATCATCAATAGTAGCGCCGCCGCTACCCTGTACCGTAACCTGGTCTGTATGAATGCCTATGTTTTTGATACTGATCTCCAAACCATTATCTGAAGCTGTAATTGCCGGTAAGGTTAAAGTAATATCATTACTTGCCAAAACCATATTTTCTGTTTTCGTAAGTGTTGTGGTGGTTGTTTTATTTACCGTGTTCAGGTTTACAGTTGCCAGTAATTTCCATACCGTTCCATTCCAGTAATAATAACCGTCTGCTAAAGTTCCACCGGTACTGAATACCAACATCCCTGCGGGCACAGTACCTGTAAGTGGTGCAACTGTGCTGGCATTGTTTAAAGCTATACGAGGTGGAAGAAAGCCTTTGTTGGTACTTTCCAGTTCCAGTAAAGAATTGGCATTGATGGTGCCCGGGTTATCTCCTATTTTAACTTGTGCTTTTACACATGCAGCTAAAAGGAGCATAATAATTGTTAATAGGTTTTTCATAATTGGATGGCTGTTGGCTTTTTAATATAGGATAATGAAACGGCTATTGTTTTAAAATACTTTTTTGCAGTGTATTATCCGCATTTCGTACCAGCAGCATGTATACGCCGGTTGGTAAAAAAGTTTGCAATTTAATTGTTTGCACACCTTCGTTCCTGATATCCAGTACACCCGACTGAACTACCTGCCCTGCACTATTGGCAATACTATAGGTATAACTTCCTTTTACCTGGCTGCCCGCATAAATATCTATCCTGTCGCTCACCGGGTTTTTAATTACATAAAAATCTTTACGGGTATCCTGTGCCGTGGATATGATCACAATACCGGAATATTTTTCCTGTCCGTTGATATCTACACAACGCAAACGGTAGTAGACTTTATTCTGTATCGCAGCTACATCATCGTAGCTGTACAACGCGGTAATATTATTGTTCTTTGCCTGCTGTACATTGATCGTAGCAAAGTTTATCGCATCATTGCTGCGTTGCAGTTCGTAATGATCTACATTAAGTTCATTGGCAATTGTCCAGTTTAACCGGTTATAATTACCGGTGCGGTTACCTGTAAAACTGATGATATCCAATGGTAATACCCAGCTGGTACTGGCGATGGTAAAGTTATTATTGAATGCGGATACGCTGTTGGAAAACACCGTACCGGTTGCAGCCACGGTTCCTGTGGTACTGCCGGCTGCACTTATACTTGTCCAGAACGAGCCATTGTAATATCCTACCCGGATACCGGTAACGAGTACCTGTGGAACAGGAATTTTAGTATTGTCCCAGTTCATCAACACCCTAGCATTGGCCCCACTGATCTTATTGATCCTCCAGTATTCGTTGGTATCAATTAATACCACGGGAGAAAATAAATTGTTTTTATTTGGCGTAGGACCATTGTAATGCCTTACATCAAATTCGCTTGCTGCGGTAAGGTTGGTTAGCGCAACAGTTCGCTCATAAGCAGCATTACCTACCGGGAAAACAAAATTGGTATTGCCCAGTTTTTTTACCCAGCCGGTAACATGTTTGCTGTCATCATCTCCACTATAGGAGCTGCCTGCTTCGTAGATCAAATAGTTTGGTGTTGCCGAAGTGGCGATTAAACCAGCCGAAAAAGTATGCAGCGCAGCTACGCTTAGGTTATTGTTCAGCGTAATGCCAGCCGCATTATTGGTAACCAGGTTATAGGTTTTAAAAGGCTGCGTACCATTTAACGTCTGTGCGCTGGCACCGTTTAAATATAGTGTACCCGTACCTGTAGCCATTGCCGCCTGGTTGTTGGTGATATTCTGCCGCACATATAAATTTCCATTATTGGTTAATGCTGCACCCGACGCATTGATCAAAGCGCCATTGATATACAATGTTCCCGATACCGGTACGCCGACAATACCATTATTCTGTACTGTTACCTGTGCCATCAAACAGCAGTTGATAACAAGCAGCAGGAAGAAAAATAAAATGGTTAAAATAATTGTTTTCATAAGTATGATATTAACATAGTGCGTTAGTAAATAATAATATTTATTTATAAAACGAACCAGTTACTGCCATCCGATTGTATCCTTACACTTTCATATTGGGAAGTAAGTACCCTGGTGGTGCTGCCATCAATTGTTTCGGAGGCATTACCGTCTATGGTAACGTTATTGAATACGGCCGATATTTTTTTAATTACATACATCCTGCCTGAACAACCCGATGCCGCCGGCAGGTTAATAGTTATGGCGCCCGAAGTATTGTTACATAGTATAGTATAGTCACTTGCTGTAACTGTGTAAGTAGCCGTTTTAGTGGTAAGCGCCATAGTTACTGAACCCGCAACGTGTAATGTAGAAGTGGGCGCTGTTGTACCGATACCAAGCTGGCCGGCAGATGTAAGCCGCATTGCCTCTGTACCTGATGCGATTATATTTGCAGCTGTATAATTCAGGCCTGTACGGAACGTGATAGGAGCAGTTGATTCTGTTCCCAACATCATTTGCGTACCATCATTGCCCAAAAAAGAGGTATTAACACCGGTTTTTGAAAAGGCAAACAGCATATTTCGTGTATTGCTTCCCGAACCATACTGTACCACACTACCGGTTTCATTTGTCGGCACATTCGACTCTCCAAATGCCATCCTGTTCGCCGTGTTATAGGCATAATTGGGATAAGTGGTTGCAGAAGAAACAATCGTTCCGTTAACGTCCATCTTTTGTGAAGGCGTTGTGGTTCCAATACCAACATTGCCTGCTGCGGAAATTCTCACACGTTCTGACAAGGCATTGGCATCGGCTCCTGGAATTTTTGTAGAAAATGCAATATGCGAAGAGTAACTGCCATCATCTACCGCGCCGATTTGCGCTGTGGGATTAGCGGTTCCGGTATATGTCTTAAATTGAATGTTAGCCGAGCCACCTGTTAATGTGTGAAGGTACAACAGGTTGCCGTTGCTGGCCGATACATGCAAAGGGGAGGCAGGTGCTGTTGTGCCGATACCTACTTTTCCGGTGCCATCAATCCGCATTCTTTCATTGGCAGACTGAGATGTACCACCAGTCATAAACACCAGCGACTTTGAAGCATTTGCCGTACCCAACAAAAAATTATTTCCCATCGTGTATAGGTAGCCATCATTTGCCGCTCCCATTATACCTCCGGTATAATTACCGCCATTGATACCCATATCAATATAGTTACTGGTTTCGGTACCATTATTGGCAGTTGCCACAACATCGGATGAAGCACTTGTGCCTGTAGAGTTATTCTGGATGTTTAATTGTAAATAGCTATCAATAGAACCCTTGCCAACTATTGCATTTACTGATGTAGTTGTGCCGGCATCTACTATTAATTTTTCAGGATTGGTTGCATTAAATGTAGAAGTACCTATACCTGTATTTCCGCTTGCATCAATCCTCATTCTTTCTGTATTGTTCGTAATGATGGGCAGATAATTGTTATCAATGGTACCAAAAGCTTTTGCAGTAGTTACGGTATTACCACCCTGGGCCCATAAATTATTGCCACTTGAAGCAACAAATGTAGATGCCGGTAGTTTTTTTACCAGGCCGCCTGTTATAGTCAACACACTATCTGCAGCGGTGTTGGTACCTGCCTGTACCCCCATCAACGTTAAAGGATTAGTACCTGCTACATGTAAAGCTGTAGAAGGTGTAGTTGTACCAATACCCACATTACCAGCACCATCAATACGCATTCTTTCTGCAGCATTTGCCTGGGTTGCATTAGGTGTAGTAAAAAATACTATTGGTTTATTATTTCCAAGGTTACCGATTGCAAGATCGTTACCGGCTCCATACAGGTAAGTTTTATTAATACCATTTAAAACCGGTATTGCTGTATTATTATATGCACTTGAGTTAACACCCATATCTATATAATTGGCTGTTTCTGTACCATTATCGGCTGTAGCCACAAGATCGGAACTGGCACTTGTACCGTTCGACCTGTTTTGCACATTTATCTGGAGATAATTATCAATACTTCCTTTTCCCGTCATCAGGTTGTAAGAAGAGGTAACGCCTGCATCTATCAATAGTTTTTCGGGATTGGTAGCATTAAATGCATTGGAACCAACGGCCATTCTGCCACTTTGCAAACGCATTATTTCTGACATGCCTGTTAAATAATTATAACTTTTAAACAGGATTGGTTCATCTCCATCATCTCCGATAATAAATTCAAAACCGCCGTTGTTATTTGAGCCTGTTGATCCGAATTCAAAATAATCAGTACCCGCAGAACTTCCTTTTACCCTGAAATTACCATTCGCGTCGGTAAACATTTTTGGTTTATAAAATGAAGCATTAGGTGCTTCAAACTGCAATGCGGAGCGTACATAAGTAACTTTTTCGTCATTATCGTCATAATCTGTATAGCCTTGTGTAAGACCTAATGTCTGGCGACGGCCGAATTCCAGGAAAGACTGGTTGTTGGATTTTATTATCATTTGTTTATCATCGGTAGTACCCAAAAAGTTAGTTGCAGGGTTAATACCGGAGTTACCTGACATACCCCAGTTTGATAATGCAGTTGGATGTAATTTTTTGACAATACCGTTTGTAATGGTAAGTACACTATCGGTACCTGCACCTGTTTGCACACCTCCTAAATATAGAGGATTACTTGCCGCATTTACCTGTAATTTATAAGCAGGATTGGTTGTACCTATACCCACATTACCATTACCATCAATACGCATACGCTCATTGGTAGCCTGTGTTGTACCACCCGTCATAAATACCAGCGATTTTGAAGCTGTACCGGTACCTATTAAAAAGTTTTGGCCCTGGTTGTATAAATAAGAATCATTGGCTGCACCCATAACGCCGCCGCTGTAGCTACCGCCGTTAATACCCATATCCACATAATTCGTTGTTTCGCTACCGTTATTGGCAGTGGCCACTACATCTGATGATGCGCTGGTACCTGCAGAGTTATTCTGAATGTTTAATTGTAAATAGCTATCGATAGTACCTTTACCTACAATTGCATTTACAGAAGTAGTTGTTCCCGCATCTACCAATAATTTTTCCGGGTAAGTACCATTAAATGCAGACGTACCAAGGCCTAAACTACCGGCAGTAGTTAAACGCATTTTTTCTGTATTGTTGGTAATAAAGGGAAGTGCAAAGTTGCTGATGGTACCGATAGATTTTAAAGAAGCTACTGAGTTACCGTTTTGCGACCAGTTTACACCCGAACCACCCGGAAGGCTTTGTGCAGCCACCATCCAGTTGGTACCGTTACTAATAAGTGTTATGGTTTCATTAACCGAGGTTAACGTCCACGATCCGGCCGCATCAATAGTTTGAGCCGAAGTGGTAGCAATGGTAAGCACAGGCGTTGGCCCGGTGGTGCTGGCATTTTTGATCATGTAACTTCTACCATCACAACCTATAGCAGTAGGCAATGTTATGGTAGTAGCGGTAGTACCGGTAAATACCAACAGGTTATCTGTTGCGGTAGCTGTTGTGGCCGCTGTAAAAGCCCTGTAATTGGTAGAAATAGATCCTCTTACATCTAACGTTGAATTAGGTGTAACTGTTCCTACACCCACCTGGGCATAAGTACAAATGGCAAATAGTGCTGCCAGTGCTGTGATAATGGATTTTTTCATAAAACTGGATTTTGGTTATTCATGGTTGGTTGTAATAACAGGCTGGATTACCTGCTTAAATATGTATTGTTTAATTTTTTATTTTTACCATTCTGTATTTATTCCTATTATAAAATTCCTGTTACCGGATAGCGGATTAAATACATACACAGGTATGGTAAACTTCCCCGCTAAAAAACCAACCAGTACTCCATACTCCGATTCTATCCTGCTGTTATAGGTTTTTGTTTGCTGCATACTAACACCTGTATAAAACCATTTCACAGGCTGATAAGCCAGTTCTGTCCAGTTAAAAAAGAAGTTCTCCTGCCTTTCGTCTGTATTAACCGTGTACTGTGTTTGCATCGAAGCAAATACTTTTTTATACTCCAGATCTATATTCGTTGCCAGCGACCCGCCGTTGTAATCCCCCAACACAATGCCAAGCATAGGTGTAATGGTATAGGTTACTGCAGCTTCTTTACTAAAACTTTTTCCCGCGTATATGGAAGCTGTTTTTAATGCTTCGTAGTTATAGCGCATTTCGGTATACAGCTTTTTTTTGTTTACATGATGGACCACCGGCATCCATACATATGACTGGCTGTTACTGAAAGCGGTGTAACTCTCAATACCATTTTTACTTTGTGCAGCTGCATTAAGCTGCATCAAAATACTCCATATGATGATTGAGTAACTCTTCTTCACTTTCTATAATATTTACAGTTCCGGTTTGCATTTTTTCGAATATCAAAATCTCCTTTAAGTAAGGATTCCAATAAAATATCAATCTTTCAATAGGCTTCCATAATACCACCCAGCTAAATACATCGATAGCATTGCTGAACATAGAATGTATACGGTGATCCTGTCCAAATAAACTGGGCAACACCCCCTGGCAAAACATTACTATCATAATGCTGATCATCAGCAGGATATAATTCTTCCTTTTGAATTTCTGGAATTCTTTTTCTTTAAGTATTTTTTTAATGCGGAAATGGCGATGGATGGTTCTCATTAAAGGCTCTACCATAAAGCGCATGCTGCCAGATTCGCTGCAAAAAACTTTATAATCGATTGCTGTATGACGGCCTGCGCAGGCGATTGAAGCGTTGAGGTATTCCTGGAAGTCGTGACCAAGCTGCCGCCTGTCTAAACGCGCCGGATCATGCGGGTTAAAATATTCGTTTATGCTATTTTCATCTATCTTAAGATAAATGGAAATCTTACGTGATGTAGATTTACTCATGGTCTTTCAGTTGGATATTGCTATCATAAAGTATTGGATGGTACCTTACAATATTGAAACGTAAAAGTCTTACATTAAAGAATCATTAAAAGTAGCAGGAGGTATTAATTCATTGTAGATAGTTTTCTATTAGTGGTATAGTACAAAAACAAGATGCCCTGCTTTACCGGAGTAATACACAGGGCATTATTTAATATAATAAGGTAGCTACAAAGTCAGCACAGCAAAGTGCTATACATTATAGGCAACAGCCAGTTCCTTTAACTCGAGAATATTGGTAACACTCAGTTTTTCGAATAGCCTTGCCTTATGTGTTCCCACGGTGGAGGTTTGTATGTTTAATGACTGGGAAATATCGCTTACCGTTTGGCCGGCCAGCAGTAAGGATACTATTTCAAATTCCCTGGGAGATAGTTTATTGAATGGATTATCAGAACGGCCGGCAAAAGAATCTTCTGCAATTTTATAGGCCAGTGATTCACTTATATATTTACGGTCGTTTAAAACCAGGTTGATTGCTTTAATGATCTCATCCAATGCTGCTTCTTTAGATACAAAGCCGTATGCACCGGCTTTCATAAACCTTCTTGCATAAGTATTTTCCGCACTTACCGAAAAAACCAGCACTTTGGCTTTGGGATATTTAACATGTATATATTCCATCAGGCCAAAAGAATCTGTTTTAGGCATTTGAATATCCAGCAATATCAGGTCGTAGTCACGCTCCTTCAGTTTTTCTGTAGCAGCATCACCATCCGAAGCTTCGTGTATCTCTGACTGTTGATACACTTCTGATAACAGGAATTTTATTCCTGAACGTACAATAACGTGGTCGTCGATTATTAGGAACTTTTTCAAAGCAAGAAGGATTTAAGGGTTATATATGGCTTGTTATAAAGATAGAATTAATTCGATAAAAAAGTAAATTTTTACTCATCATACCGGCTTATTGGTTTACAAAATTTATACAAAAAAACTGATTACTCACAACAATGCAGCAGGTAGTTATACCTGATTATAGTGATTAGCAAAATTGATTGACTTATTAAAGGGAGACTCACAGTAACGCATCTCCTCATTGTAATAAAAGGTTGATTTAACAAGCAATCAAAATAATAGCCGCAATTCCCGTTCCTGTTTTTATAAAAAAGAAAAAATAATTATTAAGCCGGTATAACAATCTTTAAAGCAATCGTACTGCAGTTTCTTGTGGGACTAAAAACTACAAATATTTTTAGTGGTATATAAGATAAGCAAAATTTATACTCTTTCCAAACAATCTTCGGGAAGAGTTGCTAAAAGTGAATCAGTGGTAAGCAACACTTCATGTAAAGCGTGCCGTATATCAACGATAATAAGTCTAACCATTAATGCATCAGCCAATCCTTTCCCATACAATATCACCTACCAGGTTTTTATCATGGTCTATTACCAGGTAGGCTATGTAAGGTATTCTTTCCAGCCTTTGGGCTATATCCTTTACTGCAAATTTATCCGTTCCATTTAAAAAAGCTGGCTTATCCGGGTGAGCAACCGTTTGTGCCTGTATAAATATATTGGCAACCGGGCCATCGGCCACTATATCGGCAGATCCCTGTTGCCAGGCCTCTATACCCTTTAAGGTGTAGCCGTTTTGCTTTAACCAATTTTCAATATGTTTTATCCCGGATTGTACCATTTCTGTGATCTCGAAGGCCCCCATAAGCTAGCTATTTGCGGCCAAATATAGTAATATTACTGTAAATACAGCGTAATAACACGTATAAATAACAGTAATTTTATCATTCTATTTCATGTAGTATAATGGTTACAAAAATGATTCCAGCCGCCCAGGCTTTTAAAAAATACGGCTTACATATTTTTTACCTTACATGGTAAGACGCTAAAACAGCGCCCTATAAGTTGAATCTTTTCATCGTATTTCCACTGCTTTTAACAAGCTGTGTAACTCTTTTTTAGGCTACATTTGCGTGGCTGAAGACAGATAAAGAACTGGCTACAATGTTTAAAAAAATCGACCGCTACATACTGTCAAAATACCTGACTACTTTTTTCTTTTGCATTTTATTAATGACTGCAATAGTGGTAGTGGTTGATGTGAGCGAAAAAACAGATGATTTTGTAAAGTCAAAACTCCCGGTTTCCAGGATCATTACGGATTATTATTTTGGTTTTATTCCCCGTATTGATGCGATGCTTTTTCCCTTATTCGTATTCATTGCAGTAATATTCTTTACCTCAAAAATGGCTACCCGCTCCGAAGTAGTGGCTATCTTAAGCAGTGGTGTAAGTTTCAAACGCTTTTTATTACCCTATTTTATCGGGGGCTTATTGCTATCCATCATACTTTGGTTTGGTTACCAGTATGTGGTGCCCAGGGCTAATAAAAAATGGGGTGATTTTGAAGCCAGGTATATTGATGGGCCAGGTATGGGTGTCGACAATAAAAAAGACTCTTACAAACAACACCTTTATTTTAAAAATGATTCCAACACTTATATTGGCATCCGGGGCTACGATACTATTTCCAAAACCGGTAATGGTTTTTTTGTTCAGCGTTTTGCCAATAACAAATTACTGTACAATTTAAGGGCAGATAATTTTAACTGGGATACTGCTACAAAAAAATGGAAACTGGATAATGTTACCGAAAGGCAACTGAACAGCATAACAGAAGAGCTCAGGCATACGAATACCATGAGCATAAAATATAATTTTAAGCCGGTAGACCTGCGTAATGACGAATATCTGAAAGACCAGATGCCTACCCCGCAATTAAACCAGTATATTAAACAGGAACGTATCCGTGGCTCGGAAGGATTGAATACCCTGCTGGTGGAGCGGTATAACCGCGATGCCATTCCAGCTTCGGTATTGATACTTACTTTTATAGGAGCTGTACTGGCTTCCCGTAAGGTAAGAGGCGGCAGCGGACTGCATCTTGCCCTGGGCGTTATCATCAGCGTATTATATATCCTGTTCAGTCGTTTTACCATTGTATTTGCCACCAAGGGCAACTTTACTCCTTTTTTGGCCGCATGGACACCCAATTTTGTATTTGGCCTGCTGGCTTTTTATTTATATAAAAAAGCGCCTAAATAATCTCCTTTGGCATTTGCAGCAGCAGAATTACTACATCAGTAATTAATATGTAACTTTCTTTCAAAACTTTTGTTTAACAGGCTTCCGCATCGTAATTTTAAGGCATCTTACAACATTAGCTATTCTATATTAATGCAATATGGAATATTTACTTTTATAAATTTTAATTGAGGTATGGGTATCATTAAGGATAAATTCAAAGCAAAATCAGAGATCGTAGCTGCTGAAATCAAGGCATTGCTTAAAGAGCATGGAAATAAAAAGATCGGAGAAGTTACCCTGAGCCAGGTTTACCAGGGTATGCGTGGTATTACCGGACTGGTAACAGAAACTTCTTTACTGGATGCCCAGGAAGGGATTCGTTTTCGTGGATATACCATACCGGAACTGCAGCAGAAATTACCCAAGGCCTCTAAAGGTTCGGAACCGTTGCCCGAAGGCTTGTTTCATTTGATGCTGGTAGGAGAATTGCCTAATGAAGAAGATGTACAGCATATCACCAATGTATGGCAACGCAGGAGCCATGTGCCCAACCATGTATTTGATACCATTGAAGCATTACCGGTAAGCACTCATCCTATGACGCAGTTTGTGGTAGCCATTATGGCTTTGCAAACAGAAAGCCTGTTCAGCAAAAATTATGCTGCCGGCATGAATAAGAAAGATTACTGGGAAGCAGTATTTGATGATTCGATGGACCTGATTGCCCGCTTACCAAGGGTAGCCGCATACATTTACCGCAGGAAATATAAAGGTGGTGAACATATTCAACCCAATGGTTTATTGGATTGGTCGGGCAATTTTGCCCATATGATGGGATATGAAGATGAATCTTTTAAAGAACTCATGCGCTTATACATGACCATTCATGCCGATCATGAAGGAGGAAATGTATCTGCTCATACCACACACCTGGTGGGTTCTGCATTGAGTGATCCTTATTTAAGTTTTGCTGCCGGTATGAATGGCCTTGCCGGTCCTTTACATGGCCTGGCCAACCAGGAAGTGATCAAATGGATATATGAATTAAGGGAAGAGATCGGTGCCGATCTGCCTTCCAAAACACAGATAGAAGAATACGTAAAGAAAACACTTACCGAAGGAAAAGTGGTACCGGGCTATGGCCATGCGGTATTGCGTAAAACCGATCCTCGTTTTACTGCCCAGATGGAATTTGGTAAAAAACATATGCCTGACGATCCGCTGGTACAAACAGTTTGGAATATTTATGATGCTGTACCTCCTATTTTACAATCATTGGGAAAGATAAAAAACCCATGGCCCAATGTTGATGCACATAGTGGGGCATTACTGGTACACTATGGTATGGTAGAATATGAATTTTACACGGTATTGTTTGGTGTATCCCGTTCATTGGGTGTACTGGCTAGCTTGATATGGGACAGGGCACTGGCGTTCCCGCTGGAAAGACCAAAATCTGTGACCACCGACCTGGTTAAAAAATGGCTGGATGGCAAGGATGAAATCTGGGGCGATTAAAAAAATGAAATAGTTATACCAAAAATCCCACTTGCGTGGGATTTTTTATGCCTGTAAATTTGAATCATATTTTATTCGGGTACGCTTACCGGTAAAGAAAAATAAAATGTAGCACCAACATCTTTTTGGGCCTCCACCCATACCCTTCCCCCATGTTTGGAAATAATTTTTTCTACAATGGCAAGCCCAACACCGGTACCTTCAAACTCGGATGCATCATGTAAACGCTGGAAGACCTTAAATAATTTACCACTGTATTTCGGATCAAATCCAACGCCGTTATCTTTTACAAAGAAACTGGTTTCCCCGTTTGCCGTTACCGATCCTATTTCGATACGTGGCGCTTCTACATGTTGAGAATATTTAACTGCATTGGAAATAAGGTTGATCCATACCTGCCGCAGCATAGCGCTATCTCCATACGAATCGGCCAAAGGATGAATAACCCAACTGATATTTTTATCATGATGTATCACAGGATCGGAAATGATCTCGCCAACCATTTCATTGGTGGAGAAAGGCATTTTCAAAATTTCCTGCCTGCCCGTTCTTGCAAATGCCAATAAGCCATCGATAAGGTTACCCATTCTTTCTGTGTTTCCTGTGATGATGGTCAATAATCTTTTACCATCTTCATCCAGCAGGCTGCCATACTGTTCTTCCAGCATTGCAGCAAAACCCGAAATACCACGCAGGGGCGAGCGGAGATCATGAGAAACGGAATAAGAAAATGCTTCCAGTTCTTTATTTGCAGTTTCCAGCTGCACCGTTCTTTCTTTTACCTTTTTCTCTAATCCTTCCTGTGTTAATTTTACCTGTTGCGTCATTTCATTGAAGGCATGGGATAACTTCCCCAGTTCATCTAACCTGGTGATTTGAATGGAAGATGAATAATTTCCTGCGGCAATAGCGGTTGCCGCTGCGGTAAGTTGATTCACCGGTTTAATGATATTGCGGCTCATTATCCAGGCAAAGAAAATACCCAATGCAATAAATATACTACCGGCAATGAGTACCCATTTCCAAAAGCGGGTAGCCGTTTCCAGTATAGTTTGTTCAGAAAATTCTATCCCCAATATCCATGGCGTGGTTAATATTGGCCGCAGGGCTGCAATTACTTTTTTCCCATTCCGGTCATTATATTCATAAAACTCCTTTGGATTTTTGGTAGTCACCGGTGGCGCCGCTATTGGTTTAACCAGGTCGGTCCATAAACTGCCGTCGGTATTGCCAACGTATAATGAGGCCCCCTCACCCATCAGGTCATAGATCTGTTGAAGCGTTTGCTTTGTATTTAAAAGTATGCGCCAGGTAAATAAATAGCCGGTAACCCTTTCGCCCGATGATATGGTACAACAAACCGGGTAATACATGGTATCCTTTATCGAATATATCTTTCCCACCCGGAAAGAATCAGGACGCGGATCTATCGCAGGAAATATTGTTTTCGTATTAAATTTAGCCCCCATCGAATCATAGCCGGTTTTTAATACGGGTACAAGGTTTGTATCCAATAATTCAAGAGATACCCATGTACTATCCCTCACCAGTTTATTTAAGATATCCTTTGCCTCCTGGTGCAACTCCTGCCCGCCCGACTGCATACATTTTTTTACGGCAGGTTGCTTTACAGTGGCAAGCATGGAGTTACGTAATCCCTGCGATGATTGAGAAAACATGGTACCTAACTGGTCGGCCATAGTGCGGAGCCGGTTTTCGCCGATCTCTTTAGCCGCTTTCCGGGCGCCATAATAACACACCAGGCTAAAGGTTAATATAACTGTAGAAAGCAATAAACAAATTAATAATGGAAGTCGTTGTTGTATAGAAAGCCCCTGGAACGATATCCGTTTATACCAGCTTTTACCAGTTTGGAGGATGTTCATAGCAGGTTTTTTAATGGTTTTTTTATGGATATGAGTATGCGTTATACCAGCAATCAGCTACAGCAAAAAATAATCCGTCAACTAATGCCTGGCTGATCGTAAAAGGCAGCTATAACAATATAGTCCAATTATTTCATATTATAAAAAATTATGGCTGCAGTTTTCAGCGAAATAAAAACTTTTAATTTTGGATACAACTCGGCGTCACTATATATTTGCAATCCGCAATAAATCAAAGGGGGGTTAGCTCAGTTGGCTAGAGCGCTTGCATGGCATGCAAGAGGTCGTCGGTTCGACCCCGATACTCTCCACGAATTACATCCCACACCTGTGGGATTTTTTGTTACTATGTTTTTCGTTTACATCATATATTCTGCAAAGTGGGATAAATATTAAGCAATATTCACTTGTCGTAATACCGGATTAATTTTTGAAATAATTTTTGTTACCTGCCAGATCTTCTTTTACGAAAAAACGCCACCTGTAAATACAGGCAACGTTTTTCGTTAACTCATGAAAAGCCTTATGAATTTTATTGTTTTATAAAATTTGAATAATAAACTGTTCTATTATCCAGTACCCGCACAAAATAAATTCCCGCAGGAAAGGCTGAAACAAACATCTCCTTTCTAAAGCCGGTAACGTTATTAATTGCCAGCACATTCCTCCCGTAGCTATCAATAATTTTAATGGTCGCATTGTTCATTTCCACCGGCACAGTAATATTAATTTTATTGGTAGCAGGTGTTGGAAAAATAACAAGTGACTTTACTGAAGCTGCTTTTATTAATGCTACGGAACTGTAGGTGAAACTACCGTTATTATCTATCACTTTTAACCTGTAATAACCCGTAACCTCTGATGTGGTAATATTATCTGTGAAAGAATAGGATTTTATATTACTGGTATTCGTTGCCGGTATATCAGTAATTTTTTTGAACCCGCCTGAAGGATCTGTAGTATATTCAATTTCAAAATGATTCACATTAATTTCCTGTGCTGTTGACCAGGCTATCGTTTTTTTATTGTCGTACATTGTAGCTGTAAAACTTAACAATGAAACGGGCAAGGTTGTATTGGCAAGGTCGGCACCGTAGTCACGTGTATGATCCCTCCAAACGCTATGGTAATGTATCTGCGCAGGAAAGACAACGCCTGTCTGGCAAATAAATTCTATCCATACGCTGGTGCCGTCAACACGTACATAATTCGTATTGGCATTTAAAAAAGAACCTGCATTGCCTGAAGTTCCATTACCGGTATAAGCTATATAAGTAGCATCCAGTTCATTTTGGTACACTGACAGTAAAGTAGCGGCAGATGCGTCATCTACATCCTGCACCCAGGGCTGGATAGCTGCCAGTACCAACAATTTCTTTGCAGCCGTTAAAGTGCTTACTGCCAGTCCAACTTTCGTAGTAGGAAATGTACCAGAACCGCCGTTGGTTTCACCAGGTGCCAGGGTCACATCGCTATACGTACCCGATAGTTTTGCTGTAGCAAGTTCCGACGCCGATAATCCGGCAAGCATATTAGCCATTGCATCATGTTCTGTTGACAATGGTGAGTAAGTGGTAGCTCCCGTAGTCCATGATATTGGTTCTACTCCTTCAAACATTGGTGTAGTACCCACTACATTACCACCATTGAAGGCTATGTTTGCACCATAGTGATGACCACCATATTGCAGCATCCACGCGCTGCTGGCAGAAGGCGTATTTAGAAAAGATATATAATAATTACCTTCGTCGTAGTTGGTACCACCTGCCGTTGCCTGTAATACTTCTTCAGCAGCTCTTATCTGTAAAAATTCATCATATCCTTCATTGGTAGTTGTACCCGCAGCTGCCTGTATTACTTCGAGGGCAGCAGTTAACTGGGTAGCTGTCAATGTTCCGATTTGAATTCCGTTACGACAAGTTGAACCGCAGGGGAGATTAGACCATTTCCGGGCAAGTGTTGTTGTATAAGTCTGTTGTAATGTACTTTGTTGGGTAGTGGTGAGTAATGCTTTAAAGGCCAGTGCTTTTGTAACTACATCAGATACTGTTGCGGGGCCCGTTAATTTTAGCGGTAATATATTTTTACCAGATGATAGAAATCTTGTTTTGTTTGAAATAGACATCCCAGATGTTTTTTCTTCCTGTTGTTTAAACAGTAAAGCACTACTAAATACACCTGCAGACAGTAACAAAGTAAATAGTTTCATAAAATAAAAATTTTAATGTTAGGAATAATTACCGGTTATTTTACCGCAAGCGAATAGTTTTTTAAACTCTTAAATATCCTTTGATTATAATGGGGATCTGAAATTGTCAACATTCCCTTTATCCGCGACCTGTCGAAATACCAATGTCATCACTGTCAATACCGCTAAAAAAATAATCCCCCATCTTGAATATTGTGATGCTGTTTCCGTAAGGCCGGAAATAAAATTTGCTTCGCCCGAAACACGTTCCAATATCCATCCTGTTGCCGCTAACGCTGATAATCCTGCGCCGGCAATTCTTACCCATTTGTGATAAGCTGACTTGCTTAATAAAATCAGCCAGGGAATAACCAGGAGTATTACAAACAGCTGCATGAGTTCTATCCCAATGTTAAATCCTAAAATACTTATTGCCATTGGCCCTGCGCTTAAATTAAGATTGGCCAGTACTGATGCAAATGCCAACCCATGTATAAGCCCGAAACCTGATGCCACATAAATTTCTTTCCCGGGGAATAATGGATAAATGGCATGTATAGCGGAAACCAAAATAGAAAAGGCGATCAGGATTTCAACCGGTTGTATTGGAAGCCTTAACCATCCCAATGCACCTACAATAAGCGTAAGCGAATGACCAATGGTGAATGCGGTAACGATTTTCAACAACCGAATGATACTATATTTTGCACCGCCAAACTGTCCCCATCGTTTACCATTTACTACAAGTGTTGCAGGCAATAATAATACCAGCAGAAATAACAAATGATCAGTACCTTCCTTTATATGTTGCATACCCAATTGCAACATGCTTTTAAAACCTGCCCACCAACTGCCTTTTTCGAGGTTGATCTGTACCGGGTAAATAACATTATCCTTCGTGTCCCAACGTATAATACCAACCTCCACAGGTGTTGCTTCAGCTTTGCCCAACTCCCAGTCATTGCGCATTGAAACAAAAGCTGCATGGTTCATCACCTGGTGTATGATCACATCATAGTCAAGTGTAAATTTCCTGGTATTGGTGCCTGCCGGTGGAATTAAAATTACCTGTACGATCAATTCCCAAAAAGGGGGCCCACTCTGCACCTGCTGACCTTTCTGCACCTTCATCGTTGCAATATTTACAGACCATGGATTATCTTTTACCACATATGGATGAATATGCGCTTTTAAATATTCCCTAAGTTGTGGTTCTAATCTTTGAACCAGCGATTCAGGATCTTTAATGATATCATGTCCAAAAGCAAGTTCGAGTTCCGGAAGTGGTAATTGTAATTCAAGAGTTACTTTCCCCGGACTTACATCCATTAATACAATAGTGGTCGGTGCCTGATGTGCAAACACTACAGCAGGTAATAAACAACTACCGACTAATAAGAAAAATAACAGCCCCCATTTTTGAGGTGGCAGGCTGTCTGATTTAAAGCGGAACTTCATCATTCACCATTTTAAAATTATTAAAGACCTATATAATCTCTTGTGTGATCCCTATATACGCTGTGGTAATGAATTTGCGAAGGAACAACCACACCGGTCTGGCAGATAAATTCTATCCATACACTTGGCCCATCTATACGCACGTAATCAGTATTAGCAGTAAAGAAGGTAGCTGCATTTCCCGAAGCACCACTGGTATTGCTGGCATAGGAAACATAAGTATTGGCCAATTCATTGGTATAAAGTGTTGTGAACGCTGCCTGTGCGGTAGCATCAAGATCGGCCAACCAGGGAGCCATTGCCGCCAATACTTTTGCCTGGGCGGCAGTACTCAGCGTGCTTACTTTAATACCCACCTTTGTTGTCGGGAAGGTATTGGTCGTAGAACCCGGAACCATGGTAACATCAGAAAAGGAGCCGGTTAGTTTGGCACTGGCTAATTCTGTTGCAGTAAATGAAGCCAGCATATCTGCCATAACTGATTTTTCAGAAGCCATGGGTGAATAAGTGGTACCGTTATAAGTAAATGTTGTTGGTTCAATACCCTGATGTGATGGGGTTGAACTGGTTACCACACCAGCATCATACGTAATATTTTGTGCATAGTGATGCCCCCCGAATTGCAGTTGCCATTTACCCGTAGTACTTGGAGTGCCTAAAAACGCAATCACATAAAAGCCGGAAGAATAACCACCTGAAGAAAGTGTACCAAGGTAATCGTCTGCAGTATTGATTGCTATAAACTCTTCGTAACCCTCTCCTGTTGTTGCCCCACTTGCCGCCTGTATAACTGCCTTCGCTGCTGCCAGCTGGGTAGCGGTAAGAGTACTGAATGCTAAACCATTCCTGCAACTTAAACCACACGGAAGATTAGACCATCTTTTGGCGTTGGTTAAATTTAGTGTAAGCACTACCGAAGTTTGCTGTGATGTTGACAGCGTAGCCAAAAAAGCATTAGCCAGGCAAACCACTTTAGCCACACCTGTTGTAGAAGAACAACCAGTTGTAGTGCTGTTTACTGTTAAAGTAAAACTGCAGCTTTGCCCACCAAATGTGATGGCAAATGAAGCTGTGCCCGCTGTAGTTGGCGTACCTGTTATATTATAAGTGATGCTGCCTGCGCCGCTTACTAAAGTGCCCGCAGTTAATGTGGCTGTTAATCCTGTTACACCTGTTGATGCAATAGCTGTACCTGCGCTGTACGCTACGCCATTACCACCTGTGTAGGGTACAGCAGCAGTACCGGTATAAGCCGTACTGATTGTTGCGGTAGAAGATAGTACTGCGCTTCCACAGGTGAGTGCAGTAACAGTAGCTGTCGTTGTACCGGCTGCATTTACTATTAAAGACATGCTGCAGCTTTGCCCGCCAAATGTTATCGCAAATGATGCAGTACCGCTTGTTGTTGGCGTACCGGTAATGGTATAACTTAAATTTCCTGCACCACTTGCCAATGTACCTGAAGATAATGTTGCTGTTAAGCCTGTTACACCTGTTGATGCAATGGCGGTACCTACGCTGTACGCAACGCCATTACCCCCTGTGTAGGGTACGCTTGCGGTTCCGCTATAGGCAACATTAATAGTTGCTGTAGCAGAAAATGTTGTGGAGGCACAGGTAAGTGTAGTAACAGAGGCACTTGTTGTACCGGTGTCGCTTACCGTTTTTTTGCAGGCAATAAAAATTGCAACGGTCAGCACTGCTGCAAAAAGTGGAAATAAAAGTTTCTGTTTCATTTGTTTTCAATTTAAATGGTTGAATATCCCTGGTTTTTCAATAATGATTTCAATAGCAGTTAATACTCCTATTGCTCCTGGTTCAGGGTTAATTAATGAACGCCCGGTTCATTATCCTGATTACAAATTTTCAGAAATCGTTTGCCAGCAAAATGTGAATTGGGGTAAAGAGAAGGTTTTTTGTGGCGAATGAAAGTTCGCAGACAGAGTTATGACAAAATTATTTTTTGAAGAGGGCATAAAAATGCTCTTCGTAGCTGCTGCCGATAGGGATCTCTTCACCGGCTATTGCAATAATTTTATTACGTACCGCTTCAATGCGATTGAGAGGAACTATGTAAGATCGATGTACACGTATAAATTCTTTTTCAGAGAGTTTTTCTAATATAGTTTTTAAAGTCATTCTTATCACCAGGGGCTTTTGATTTTGCAGATGTATCTTGAGATAGTTATCGAGGCCTTCAATAAAGAGAATATCTGCTGCTGCAATTTTTACAAGACCGTAATCGGCACGCAAAACAAGGTACTCGTCTTTTCCGGGTGCATTGGACTGTGTTAAAAAACGATGCCTTTCATTGGCTTTTTCTGCAGCCTGTAAAAATCTTTTAAATGTGTAAGGTTTCAATAAATAATCTACGGCATTCAAATTGTACCCTTCAATCGCGTATTCACTGTAAGAGGTGGTAAAGATCACCATTGTTTTCTGAGGAATAGATTTATAGAATTCGATCCCGGTAACCGAAGGCATGTTGATATCCAGAAACAAAAGATCAATCGGAAATTTTTCCAGGTACTTAAATGCTTCACCGGTTTTGGTAAATGTTTTTTGCAGGTCGATAAAATCAACTTTGTTGCAAAATGTTTCAATTATCTCCAATGCAGGTGGTTCATCATCCAGTGCAATTGCATTTATCATTGCAGGTTAATTGTTAATATTACAGAATAATTCTTTTCATCTTCCCGGATATCTAATTCATGCTTTCCGGGATACAATAAATTCAACCGTTCTTTTGTATTCTCAATTCCAATACCTGTTGAAATAGTATTATCGGTATTCCTCACTTTGTTATTGAGTACTTTTAAATTTAACTTGTTATTGTCAATTAAAATAGTAATAGTTATTTCGGAATTGTCATCAGGGTTAACACCGTACTTAAATGCATTTTCAATATAAGTAATCAATATCAATGAAGCAATTTCTTTGTCATCAGTATTCCCGGTACAGGTAAAACTTATTTTTGCCGTATCACCGAGCCTTGATCTTTGGAGTTCTATATAATTATCAATGTACTCCAGTTCTTTCTGCAATGATATTTTATTTTCGTTAGATTCTTTAATGATATAACGCATTAACCCGGAAAGATGAATGATGGCATCAGCAGCCTTCTCATCTTTTTTTACAGCCAGTGCATAAATACTATTCAGTGTGTTGAATAAAAAATGCGGGTTGATCTGTGCTTTCAATGAAGACAATTCCGCTTTCAGTTTTTCTTCCTTCGTTTCTGCCAGACGTATCCTTACCCGAAGCAACAATGTAAAAACCAATGCTATTACAAAAAGATACAAATGATGTTTAATATCATTAAATAAAAAGTCGTACCACTCCGAATGTAGTTGCGTACTCTCTGCCTGTTGTCTTAACCCTGGTGGCAATGGCCCATCAAACCCAGGAAAATTACGACCCGTGATTACAGAGGGAATCAAGGATATTACCAATAGGGATATTATTATACAAAACGTATAAACAGCATATTGCTTTTTAAAATACAAAGAGGGAATGAGAATATAATAATTGAAATACCCAAAGCCAAGCAATAATGCATTCGCTATAATATCTCTTATAAAAGGCCTGGTAACGGTAAGAAAGGGTTCGCCCGGAGGGCGGCTGGAAATAAGTACAGGCACTACCAAAAAAAGAAAACAGAAAGTAATGTGTAAAAGGATAGCCTTGTTTTTATTGCCTGTTTGCATCACCGAATAATTAGCTTTGCAAAGGTCATTTTATTTTTTGTAATTAAAAAGGATTGGGGTGAAATGGCAGAATATAGGGGTTGACTATAAAAAAGTAAAGGCCTGCCACAAAGCAGACCTCTACTTTTTGAGAAAGCAGCGTATTAGTTTAGTTAGCCGTTAAACCCAGGTCTTTTAAAAATGCAGCAATAGCTTTATTCACTTCCGAGTTTTTTTCTTTGGGAAATTTTCCATGCAAGCCACCTTCTACTGTCATGAACTGTGTTTTAACTCCTGCCTCAAGAAATTTTTGATGCAAGGCAACAGATTGCTGGTAAGGCACTGTGGGATCAGCATCACCATGTACAATAAAAGTAGGCGGACTATTTTTAGTAACATAATAAATGGGCGATACGGTTTTGGCAAATTGTTCATCATTGGCATAATTGCCTAACCACCTGGTTGCAGATTTGCTGGTCACGTTTTTTCCATATCCCCAATCCCAAACATCTGTAATACCATATTTATCGATGATCGCTGCTACTTTAATATTCTCCACGCCGGGGCAGTTGCCATCAAAGCGATGGTCGTTGGCCAGCAATCCGCCCATCAGTGCCAGGTGCCCGCCTGCACTTCCACCCATGATCACGATTTTATTGACATCAATATTTAATGCCTTCGCATTTTTTACAAGGTAGATCAATGCACACCTGGTATCTTCCACTGCAGCAGGTGCTGTTGCCTGTGGTGTTAAACGATATTCGATATTTGCTACCGCATAGCCCATTTTAAAAAAAGTACTGAAGCCCGATTGCGATTCCTTGGTACCATGGTTCCAGCCACCACCATGTATATTAATTACAACCGGTGTTGGCTTGCCCGCCTTTGGTGAATGATAGATATCCATCTTGCCTTCCCAATCTTTTACCTTTGTGTACACTACATTTAACTGGGCAGCATACCCGGCAGGAAATTCTACCGGTTTAATAGTACTGTCTTCTGTTTGTGCTATTGCGTTTATGCTTATCATCAGCAATGCAATAATCATTATCTTTTTCATCATAAATTATTAATTATACAATTATCAATTATTAATATCCCGGGTTTTGCGGAATAACCAGGCCCGTATTAGTATCTATTTCTCTTTGCGGTATAGGCAACAACATGTGATCACGTGTAGTTTGCGCATACAGTTCGGCCAGTGTAGGTGCCGGGGCTACATACAACCGGTAATGATTAAAGAATTCATCGGCAAAATGATCCTTCATTACCTGCTCCGAAGTAAGCGTAGTCAATGTGGTATTAAAACGAACAATATCGAACCAGCGCTGGTTTTCAAAAGCAAACTCAATTCTGCGTTCATTGGAAAGCGCCAGTTCAAATTGCGTGGTATTGGTAATTGTTGTGGTAGTATATAAAGGCAACCCCGCCCTTGGTCTTACACTGTTGATATAATCAATTGAAGTGGGCGTAAATCCCTGCGCTTCTGCCATCATCAACAAAATATCGGCATAACGTAATACCGGCCAGTCGTTCTCGGCATCGTCGGTTAAAACAACAGGACTAAAGAATTTTTTCACGTACAATTTTGCTGCAGAGCCGGTACCGTATGTAGCCATGATCGTTGCTTTTCTTGTATCTCCGTTGGTAGCGGTATCAATATCATTGGTGGGATAATTCAAACCGTCGCCATCGCCGTTAATAACAGCAGACCCACTGCCCAGGGGTGCAAATGTATTGGCGAAATTTCCGCCTAGTCCCAAACCTCCTGCTTTATAACGCACTGCAAAAATAATTTCCGAATTCATTTCATTGGCAATAGAGAATACATTAGCATAAGAAGATTGTAATCCATAACCACTATTGGTAATGACATCCTGCAATAATGTAATCGCTTCTGATTTCCGGTTTAAAGTAAGGTACAGCTTTGCCAGGAGTCCTTTCGCCGCCCAGGCATTGGCCCGTCCCAGGTCTGCAGCAGCGATCTGGCTGAATTTTAATGCACTTGTATTTGCCACTGCCGTTTTAAGATCGGCTTCTATTAATTTATAGATTTCGGCAACGGATACCCTGTTCAGTTGTTTGGCTTCTACTGCGGTTACTGGTGTGTGTACCAGAAAAACACCACCATATAACCTTACCAGGTTAAAATAATGGTAAGCACGAATGAATAATGCTTCCCCGGCTATTTTTTTTCTATCAGCTTCTGTTGTTGGTACCGGAACATTGGTAAAATTATTTACGCCGGCTGCAGGATCATACGACACCCCTAATTTCTGCAATACGATATTGGCATTACGGATATTATTGTACGTGTACAGCCAATAGTTATAATTGGTTTGATGCGAAGTACTGGGCGTAAACATATCCAGGTCACTAAGGTCGCGGTTGGTAGATGCTGTACTTCCAGGTGATCCCTGTTTAGAATTGTCGGTGCGTAATTCAGTAAGTTGCCACTCTACATTCATAGGCTTTTGCAATCCGTTATAACAACCTGTCAAAGCAGCATTCATTTCACTCAAATTGCTGTAATAGGTAAGCGTATTTAAATTTGACAATGGCGTAGTATCAATAACTTTTTTGCAGCTAAAAACAGCTATTGAAAGCAGCAGTATAAATAGATGTTGTATGCGTTTCATAATATCTTTTTTAGATTGTATTAAAAATTAACATCGATACCAAACAAAAATGTTTTTGGCATAGGAAAACTTCCTCTCTGATAACCATCTACGAGTGAAGTGTTATATGGTCCGGTTGAAAATCTTCCTTCGGTATTGATACCTCTATACCCGTTTGCTGCATGAAAGAAAAGATTTTGTGCAGAGAAGTATGCCCTCAGGTTGGATAAATGTGCCCGCTGTGCCAATCTTTTAAATGAGTAACCAGCCACCACTTCACGCAATGCATAATAAGAAGCATCTTCAACAACATAATCAGTCAGCATCCAGTTAAATCCTACTGTAGAATAGGGCGTTTTACCATCGCCGGGATACATCGGGCTTAACCAACGATTGCTGTTATAGTTTCGGTTATACCTTTTTGTTTCATTATAATTAGGATCACCATTTATTAATTGTCCGCCCTGTGATCCCTGGAAAGTAAAGCTTAGGTCGAAGTTGTGAAAAGTGAAGTTATTGGTAACGCCCCAGGTAAAATCAGCGTAAGGATTACCGGTTACTGTACGATCTTTTTCATCGATCACATTATCCCCATTTATGTCTACCAGTTTTAATCCTCCCGGTACAAATACATTACTCAGGTTACTGGTTAACCCTTTTGCCCTCTCTGCGTCTATCTGTGCCTGTGACAGCCATACCCCATCAGTTTTATAGCCAAAGAATTCTACCAGCGGCGCTCCGGGCATATTACGGTACAATTCTGTACGTTCGCCCTGGTTCAATAAAAATGCTTCCCCGGCCAGTTCCCTTATTTTATTTTTATTGTGTGAAATATTTCCTGTGGTACTCCATTTGAAATTTTTCTTACGCACGTTATTGGTAGTAAGTTCCAGTTCAATACCATTGTTCTGCATACTGCCGATATTATTCCATACCTGTGAATAACCGGTAATGGCCATGGCAGATTGCCTTAACAATAGTTTTTCTGTTTTTGATTTATACACATCAAGCGAGAGCGTAAGAAAATTATTGAATAAGGCAGCATCGATACCTCCATTAAACTGGAAAGTACGTTCCCAGGTAAGATCAGGATCCGATAAAGTAGGTATAATATTCGGAGGAGGATTACTCTGGCTTTGGCCCTGCGTAGAAGTTCCGGTGCCAGATCCAAAAGAATAGTTAGCGGCATATAACAGATCGAGGTATGCAAAATCAACGATCCTGTTATTTCCTGATAACCCATAACTTCCTCTCACTTTAAGATTGTTGATCCATTTTACATTTTCCAAAAACTTTTCCTGAGACGCTACCCATCCTACTGATATGGCCGGGAAATTTCCCCATTTATATCCCCTGCCAAAATATGAACTTCCATCACGCCTGAAACTGGCATTCAGCAAATATTTATTCTTATAACTGTAAATGATACGGCCAAGGTAAGAGATCAGTCCTACCTGGTTCTTTAAATTGTAGGTAGCATCTTTTGCCTGGTCGATCTGCAAAGCCGTATTCAATGTTTGTATATCATCACTGGGGAAATCAAGGCCGGTAGTTTGCTCGTCTTTCTGTGTTATTTTCTGTACGGTATATCCTGCGAGTAAATTAAAATTATGGTCCTTGATTTGTTTATTATAATTCAGTGTATTTTCAGAAAGCAAATCAATATTTAATTTACTGGAGAATATGCCTTTATTAATGTCGCCATCCTTAAAAGAATTTCTCCTGGCAAAATCCAATGCAGTAGAATAACCCACATACACACTTCCCATGGTTTTAAATTCAAGTCCCGGAATAATCGTGTAACTAAAATCTCCGGAAGAGATCACACGGTAATCGTTGGAGTTGATGGTTCGTGTTTCCATTACGGATTTAGGCGTGTTGTTGGCGGTATTGAAAGGATCCAATGCGGCTGTGCTGGTGTACAGCGTACCATCCGGCATCAGGCCACTATAAAACCTGCCGTTGAAATGCCTGGCCTGTACAAAATCACCTTCCTTGATATTAGCCCACTGCGGTGCAGCGGTAACAAAAGCGGTAGTAACATTATCATGATATACCGGGAGGAAAGACTGGAATCTAACGAAGTCGATAAAATTAACCGATGGTCTTTCTCTTTTGATATAAGTAGGGTTTACATTGAAAGATAATTTCATTTTTTTATTCAGCTGCATGTCTACCTTGCTGCGTACACTATACTTATCATACTCACTATGATACATCATGCCCTGGTCACGCTGATAGGCACCCGAAATAAAATACCGTACTTCTTTCTTTCCGCCGGAAACACTTACCTGTACATTTCTTACAGAGGCATTGCGTAATGCTTCCTGCTGCCAGTTGGTAGCACGGCCGCCGAGTAAGGTATTTTCAATAATGTAAGCAGCTCTTTCGTTGTTGGCAATTATAGCGGTTCCTGTAGGCGGAGGAATGCTGGGATCTTTTGCTTTTAATGCGGCTTCATAATACAGCATATTGGTGTATTCACTTGTAGACATCATCGGGTATAACTCATACTGTGTTTTTGCCCCTGATGATATTTTAAAAGCATACTTTGGTTTATCTGCTTTACCGCTTTTGGTAGTAATAATTATTACACCACCTGCACCTCTTGATCCATAGATCGCAGCAGAAGCCGCATCCTTCAACACTTCTACAGATTCCACATCGGCCATATTTACAAACTGTAAACCGTCCGGCTGTGGGTGACCGTCAACCACTACCAGCGGGCTGGAGTTGGCCGTGATAGAAGTAATCCCTCTTATTCTTATTTTAGGATCGCTGCCTGCTTCCGATGATACATTCTGAATCTGCACGCCTGCTATTTTTCCCTGTAAGGCCTGGTCTAATCTTGATACAGCGGATTCGTCCAGCTTATCATTTTTATATTTTGAAACCGCACCGGTTACATTACCCTTCTTTTGTGTACCATAACCAATCACCACCACTTCGTTCATGGCTGTTAGTGAGGAAGCCATAATTACGTCAATCACTTTTTTATCTCCCACCACAACAGATTGTGTAACGAAACCCACTGAAGAAAATATCAGGATAGAAGATCCCGGTTTTAATGTAGCGGTAAAAGTACCATCGGCCTTTGTGGTAGTACCCGTTTTAGTTTTATCTGCAAGAATATTTACTCCCTGCATGGGTTCACCGGTTTCTTTATTGGTAACCTTACCTGTAATGATCTTATTTTGTGCAACTGCCGTACCCAATAAAAACAGCAACGGTACAATTAACAAGCAATGTATTTTTTTCATAACAGTCGTTTATAGAATTTTAAAAATTAATATCAGTTAATAATTTGATGCGCAATTTTCCGGCTTTATCAGCAGCGATACTTTTTATCCCTGCAGTACAGTTTGTACAATTAAAATGTTTTGCCCCTGCAACCAGTAAAGGATAAGCTTCTTCAAAATCAAAGTCTTTTATTTGCTGGCCCGTCCACGATTTTTCTTTAGTGATATAAGGATAGTACACATCAAATGCTCTTTTCAAAGATTTGCCCGAAGGAGAAGTATAATTCCAGAAGTCCATACCCACCTCTTCGCCCATTTGTGCAACCAGGAAGAAGGCTTCGATGGCAAAGCCGGTATAATGCAGGGAAGTAGTACGTTCCATTTCAAGAGGGAACATTCCTGCATCGTCCATCTGTTTTTCCAAACGATTTTGCACATTCAGTACAATATTTCTTGCCAGGCTTTTATCGCCTGTAAAGAGTGCGAATGATAACCGTTGTGCATCATACCAGTCTCCATGATTATTCTTTGCATTCATTTCATCCTTCCCGTTCTTACTGGTTTGCATCCAGTTTAAAAAATCCCGAAACCATTGTACCATACCTTGCTGGTCTTTCGCTGTCCAGTATTTCGACTGTTGTATCAACCCTATAGCATCAGTTACTTTTATAAAATGCCTGGAGTCTATCAAACCTGCCCCCCTGCCGGTATTGCTGCCCTTCATGGCCTGCGCATAATTTAGATTAGGATTCATTTTGGTAGCACTATCAAGAAACCATACCCGAAGTAATCGTGCTGAATGTTCAGCATATTTTGGATCTGCAGAGAAATAATATGCAATCCCTAATGTGTGCACTACTTCGCAGAGTTTTGGCATGTACTCTTTATCCTTGTATTCCTTTACCTCAGGATTTGTTTCCCCGTCTTTCCTGATGTAAGGAAGGCCATCAGCTTTTGCAGGATCGGGCCAGTAATACGGCGCCAGGCTCATATAATCATGCCTGTCTCCGCCCGGCGGATTATTCTTTTTTTCCATCACACTCACGGGACCAAAGTCCATAGCTTTATCAGCATCTTTAAGCAACTGTTTATACGCTGGTATTATCAAGGCATCTTTTGCATTAATCCGTGCTTTACTTTTCACCAGCACTTCGCCATCAACAGCAAATACAATGGGTTGCTGTGCATGTACGAGGCTGCAACCCGTTGCCAGTAAGAAAATAATAAGACTTATATGTTTTCTCATGCTTGTCATTTTATTTTAAAATCGCAATTACTTTTTGCAGGTCAACAGGTGTATTTACCCCATTGCCAATAACTTTTACGATGTATAATCCTGCAGGCAAATTCGTAATATCAATATCACTGTTAATAAAACCTGTTGGCATAAATACATTTTTCTTTCTCAGTGGTTGTCCTGCCATATTATATAATACAACATCGGCCAGCGCAGGAGAAGGCGAATACAATTTTACAGTGAGACTGGTTTTACTGCTCATATAAGCATTGAGATAAGTCTCGGTATTTCCTGTTGCAGGTAATATGGTCAGCCTCCCTGAAGTAAAGCTGATAGCATAATTAGAAGATGTTGCCGCTTGCGGTGTAAGCGCATAATACCCGGGTGCAGATGCAATAGTTGCGGTTGTTGCCACCGCAACGGGTGTACTAAGATTGGCTGCCGTTTCTCCCAATACAAAACCGGTATAAGTAATGGTAAAAGCAGGATTTGCCATGCCCACATTTCTTACCGTATCCCTCACCCTGATAGTAAGTGCAGTTTTATTTACAGTAAGTGTCCTGGTTACATCCGCTGCAGGAAAATAGCCTACGTTACCGGCCTGCGATGCAGTGATAGTTGTAGTGCCTGCACCAACGATATGTATATTATTACCCACGATGGTAGCCACTGCAGGATTGCCGCTGACCAATGTTACCGGTATGGTATTGTTGGTACTGGTAGCAGCATGCGCAAAATCTGCATTGCCATAAGTTTTTACCGCAGGAGCAGCAAAAGTTATGGTTTGATTTTGTTTAGCCTGCACCGTTAGTATGCCATTGGTTTGCGTAATGATATAATTGGCTGCTGTTGCACCCGTAACAGTTATTGGGTAAACGCCCGGCAGCGATGCAGTAGTAGCCGTGGTAGCCAGAATAGGTTGCGCTGTCAACACTGTTGCAGTTTCACCCAATACAAAGCCGGTATAGGTGGCCGTTAGTGCTGGGTTTACCTGTCCTTCAAATTTAGTTTTATCATCCGCTTTAATGGTTAAAGCTGCTTTATTAACCGTAAGCGTTTGGGTTACACTGGCAGCAGGATAAAATCCATCACTGGCCTGCGATGCCGTAATGTCTGCAGTGCCCGTTCCTGTTATATGAATATTGCCCGCAACAATTGTTGCTACTGCAGCATTGTTGCTGCTATACACAATAGGTTGGGTATTATTCAAACTCGTTGCGCCACCATTAAAATCAACATTGCCATATGTTTTTACCGGCAGTACATTAAAAACAAAAGGATTGCTTTGTGGCACTGCGCCTGCGCTGAAAGCACCAAAGCTGGTAAACGTTGCAGTTACTGTGTTGGCTGTATTATCACCCGTACCTATCGGTGCATCCCATGATGCGCCATTATTTTTAATCAGCCCGATATCTGTATTAGGCAGTGTTGTAAAAGTTGATCCTTCCAATGCTGTATTCCAGTTTAATTGTACTGTTGCATTTCCTGAACCATTAAGCCGGTTAATATTCCATACTGCATTTACCACCTGTTGCTTTTGAACTGCCGTTAATGGCGTGCCCGTAATGGTACCGTTTGAAGTAATCCCTTCAAAAACCGCGGCAGTAAAATCAGATGATGTAGTTGGATTAATTGTTACAGGTAAAAAATAATTTACTGTTCCGATGGGTAATACTGTTGATGAAGACATCCCATCAAACTGAACAATACTCTGTACACCGCTTGCTGCGTTATAATCCGCCGCAATGTATTTTGTTGAACTGAATGCACCGGTAATTGCAGCGCCAGGCCTGATATGTACGGTATCCAGTGGACGCAAGGTCAATTTACCGTTTACCAGTAAATGATTGTAAATATTTATGCCCCTGTTTACAGTTACTGCTGCATTGATCTCTACAGCACCTGCATTGATCATAGTATTGGTTGAGCCGGAACTTATACCGAAGGGTTTTGCAGTAGCGCCATTAATGATATAGTTGGTGCCCGCCTGGAAAGCTTTAGTATTTATCACTACAACGCTGCCTGTTAAGGAATCCATTCCATTCACATTTGCTGTTGCAAGAGTAGCGGTATCACTGCTGAAGGTAAACGTTGCATTGGTAACCGTGGAAGTTGCGGGTTTTGATAATAACACTACCAGGTTACCTGCAGAAAAACCAGTAACATTGGTATTGGAAGGCAATCCATTGCCTGTTATTTTTAACCCGGTGTTACCAGCTAAAGGGCTGCCAGCAGGTACTGTTAACCGGTATGATCCTGCTACCGTGCTTCCTGTTACACTCGCGGCTGTTGCATTTACTTTGGCAGTAAAATATCCCGGACCGGTGATCTGATTAGCGGCTCCAAAATTAATTTTGCCCAAAATATCAGTGCCCCCGGCAACCACATTCACAGTTCTTGATAAACTTACATCACTATAATTCGCTACAAGCAAAGAAGGAAGATCAATGGTGCCTGTACCGGATATGGTTTGAGGCGTATTACCGCCCATTACTATGGTATTGGTACTATTAAGAGGACCATTTAAAGTGCCGTTCACCAGCAGGTTACCAAGGATAGGTGTAACACCGCTGCTATGTGTTATAAACGTACAGCCGATATCAATAGTTAAATTATCAATTTTATCAGAAGGACCATCAGCAGTAAAAGTTGATCCATTCTGAAGAAAAATATTCGCCAATGTTTTACGGTTATTCCAGGAAGAACTGGCATAGGCAGTAGCATCGAGATAACTGGAATTGGAACGCATGAAATATAAATTACTGCCTGGCTCAAAATTGGTGAACTGTGTTGTTGAATTGCTGCCGATAGGACTACGGCCGGTATAATAATATAAAGAAGATCCTGCCTTAAATAATACCCCATCCTGTACAGAACCATTGAAACCGGAAGTTGCTGTAGAATCAGTAATATGACAAACAGCGCCGGAAGCAAAAACAAGGGCGTTAACCGCAGGAGCGGTAATATAACTACGTGTATGCACGGACGTAGACAGAGGACTCAAATATACCGTTCCACTTATTAGTGATGTAGCATTAGCAGTCAAAACCGCCTGCACATCATAGTTATAAATAGCGGAACCAAATGTAAGTGTACATCCTGCATCTACAGTCAGATCACTTGTTGCAGTAGCATCCCCGTTAACTGTTAATGCAGCGCTGCCTGCTGTAGAACGTCCAATGTTTACAACGGCATTATTCTGCAATTTTAACTGGCCAAAGTTGGTAGAAGTAGCAGTTGCATTTACCGTACCCGTTGCAGGAACTGTACCACCGATATTTGATCCGTCAAAGATCAATATATCGGTTGCAGCTGCAGCTACTCTTGTACTTCCGGTACCGTTTAATAAAGTATTCCAGTTGGAGTTGGAAGTAAAGCTGGTAGCCGTTGTACCTCCCACCCAGTAATAAGCAGTTTGCGCCTCCACAACATGAAGACTTAAAATAAACAAACCAATGAGTAAAAACTTTTTCATATCAGCAGCATTTAGAGATCGTTAATGATTTAAGTTATTGTAGTAGTTTTTTTGGATGAAATAAAACTGATGCACAACCAACCCAGTGGCACCACCAGTGCAGCAAGAATAAAAAAAGATGTATAACTTGTTTTGGTTAAAACAGGCACCAATAAAGTGGTAATAATCGTACCCGCCACTGCGGCGGTACCGCCCATTCCTGCAACAGTACCCACATTTTTTCCATGGAAATAATCTGATGGTAATGTTTGCAGGTTATTGATCAGGAATTGAAATCCAAATAAAGTAGCGCTGATCAAAGCAATGGCAAGGTTCACCTGTTCCTTGAGCGAATCGAGATAATATACAATCGCCAGCAACGATAACAACATAACAGCGCAACCGATACTGATCGCTCTCTTTCTTGCCTTTACTGCAGCCATTCCTTTTTTAATCAATGCCGATGAATAAAACCCGCCGGCCAGGCCGCCAATGGCTGCAAATAAATAAGGCAGCCATGCAAACCCACCCACCTGTTTGATATCAAATGCAAATTGCTCTTTTAAGAATGTGGGTAACCAGGTAAGGAACATCCACCATACGGGATCAAGAAAGAAACGGGAACTAATAATTCCCCATGTATTTTTGAATTGCAGTAATTGCGCCCAGGTATAAACGTTAGTATCAGCTGTAACAATGGAACGGTTCAACTGGTTGCTCAAAATATACTCCTTTTCTGCTGCAGTAATATTGGGATTTTTATCAGGTGTACCCCTGTTGATCAACAGCCATGGAATGACCCACAAAAAACCCAGGATACCAATACCGATAAAAGTACCTCTCCATCCAAAAGCCAGGTAAATAGCCGCGATCACAGGCGCAGCCACTACACCGCCAAGTGAAGCACCAGCTCCAAATATTCCCTGGGCAATGGCTCTTTCCTTTGCAGGAAACCATTCTGCATTGCTCTTGGTAGCACCAGGCCAGTTGCCTGCTTCACTTACGCCCAGCAATGCCCGAAAAATATTAAATGAGAATAATGACCTGGCCATCGCATGCAGGGCAATAGAAATACTCCATGCTATTATCGATACGGCCATCCCTAGTCTTGTTCCTATCGCATCCATCATTTTACCGGTAACGGTTTGTCCTACTGCATAAGCAATCATAAAGAAGGTAGTGATCAATGCCAATGCATTTTTATTATCCGCATCAGCAATACCAAATTCTTTATAGATATACGGCCACATGATATTGATAGCACTGCGGTCAATATAATTAATGATCGTAGATATGCCTATCAATCCAATGATCCACCATCTAAGTCCTTTTATTTTCATATCAAGCCTGAACCGTTAATTAGTTACTAAGAGGAATATTTGCAACACCCTTTGCAGCTCCCGTTACAGTATTATTGTTATACACTTTATTTCCTGTTGTTGTTCCGTTACTTCCGCTTAACTGTATATTGAATCCATATCCCGCAGCATTTACCGTACTGGTATTATTTTTAAACTCGTTATAATTACCCCAGCCGGAATATGCGCAATGCACCTGGTAGCCATCCAAAAAAATATTTCCACCAGGGTTGGTACCTATATTATTTTCAATCAACGCATAATTGCCTTTTACATCTATCCAGCTGTCTGCACTGTTGGCACCTGTAATGCCGGCAGCATCAAAAGTATTACCACGTATAACAGTACCTGTTGTACCTTCTTTTACGTCAATACATTCCGCACTTATATTTGGCCCTATCTTATTATTGCTGACCAGGTTTGAGTCACACAAATCGGGGTTGCCATTACTATATGTAGCCCAGTTATTTTTTGCAGAACCGATATAAATACCTTCGCCATAATCAGGTGTTTTTAAACCGGTATTGGTGATCGTAACATTCTGAATCGTGTTATGAGAGCTGAATTTGCGCAAGTGAATAGCTTCTTCGCCAATATGATCTACTGTGATCCCATCGATCACACTGTGCTGTGCCCCATCGATCATCAATCCTTTTAATCCATTGGTAATAGTAAATCCTTTTATGATCCAGTAACTGGATTGCAGGTATAATACATAACCGGTATTGATATCGCCTGCATCCAAAACCACATTGCGGCTACCCCTTAAAGTTATTGGCTTTGATGCAGTGCCATTTACGCCGGGAGTAATTACAAATTTCCCGTTATACAGTCCATCTGCCATTACTATTTCGTCGCCAGCCAATGCCGTAGACAAAGCCGTTTTTAACTGGGCAGCATTTTGCACATTAATTACCCTGCTGCTGGTAATAACAGGATTGTCAGCCGGAGCAGTTTTTTTACTGCAGGCCATTAACAATCCCAATCCAACAATGTATATAAGGTTAATCATTTTCATAACAATTATAAATCCCTGGTAATAAAATCCTCTCTCATCGGGCTGAATACATCAATCAGCACGCCTGCTTCAATACAAACAGCGCCATGTAATACATTTGGTGGAATATAAAAAGCATCACCTGCGCTTAATAGTTTTTTTACCCCGCCAATCTCCACCTGGAATACCCCACTTTCCACATGTGTTATCTGCGTATGATAATGTTGGTGCAATACCCCAATGCCGCCTGATTCAAATGCCACCTTCACTACCATTAATTTTTCATCGTAGGCCATTATTTTTCTTTTTACTCCCGGGGCCATTTCCTGCCATGCGATGTCGGCATCTTCAATAAATACTTTTACAGTTTCGGTTGTTTCCATTGTCATTAATTTAATTATTCAAGTTTTAACGGAGCGTCTTTTCATTATACAATACGGTATACGGACCTACCCAGCTTATGTTTTTAAATGTATGTTTTGCCTGCGTCGAAAAATCATTATTACATTGTACTATCAGCAATTGCTTCCCGGAAATTGTAATGGCTGCTACCGTAATAGTATCATCATTTTGCAATAACTGAATATTTTGCACTGCCGCATAAGTATCAGAAGAGTATTCCATGATCGGATCAAAATTGCCGTGTACTTCAACTACATTAATAAAAGCCGCATTATTTCCCTTTTTCCGGATAATGTAAGCTGGTTCACGACGCAGGTTGAAATTGGGATCATTGGCACCAATACGTGTAAAGAATATATCCGCATTGCCCTGAATCAAAGATGAAAGTGTATAGTAAGTACGCTTGTTTAAAAAAGTAAACTGTGCCAGGGTATCCTGTATACTGGCTGTAGCTTCCTTCCATAAAAACTGGTAGCCGTTATTGTTACCCAGGGTTTCCTGTTGCTGTGTATGGGCCTGGTATTTAAAATTAGTGCTTATCAACTGGCCATTGTATTGAAAAGGCAGATCATACTGATGCGCTGTTGGCGACAGGGCATTAAAAATATCTGCAACGATCTTCCTTCCTCCGGGTAATTGCAACATATACACTGTACGCTGCAGGTGAATACCCTTATATGCATTGTCTTCTTTGGCTGCTACTACCTGTACTGCAGTTCCGTTGGTACTACTGAATAATTTATCTGCATGAAACTGTTCTGCTGTTTTCTCTTCTCCGTTAAACTGGCTTTTTTCATCCACTACAATGGTATTATGCGCAATGGTTTGCGAAGCATAAGCGGTATTTTCAGGCAAATACCTGCCACCATATTTTTGTTCTATCCCTATAAAACGGGCAGATCCGTAATCCGTTAATATCTCGTTGCCTTTATCAAAAAGATTGATATTTAATTTATCAAAATGGCCATGCGACAACCCATGCGAAGTATATTTATAGATCATCGTGGTAAGATCCTTTCCTTTTCCATTTCTTAAAAAACTAATGCCTCCTTCATCTCCTTTATTGCCATCAACATATTCTACCGTTTGGTAAGGATAATAGGCAGCAATATCTTTCGCTGTTGCAATGGCAGCCGCTACGGCGGCCCCTCCACTGTTGAGTAAAACCTTATCCTGCTTTTTTGCAACGGTCAGCAATCCTTTATCCGCACCATACACGTTCCAGGCAATGTCGATAGCTGTTACCAGTTCATTGCTGGTAAAATCCTTTTCTTTCAACGCATCATTCAATGGAAAAAAACTGCCATCAATATTGGTTTGCTGCAATCCTGCCAGCAGGGCTTTTTGTAAAATATTATTGCGATGCTGAAATATTTTTAGTTCAGGTTTAGCATGCTCAAGGGCATTCGCAAAAAGGTAATAAGGCAATATCGCATACCTCACATAGTAAGGTCCTTCTGTATAATATCCATCAGGAGAAAATAATCCATCCATCTGCGCAATAAAACCGCTTTTTTTATTTTTTGCTGTACCATACAAAGCCATATCAACATATTCTTTGTTGTTGGTAGCAATACCTACAATACCCACGCCGGCACATGCCCATACACCATGATTGTGAATGAGATTGAACCAGTTTGCCAGGTCTTTGGTAAAATAATCCACTTCGGGTTTAAATGCGCCATCTTCAATTGTTTTTCTATCTGCCGCAGAAAATGCATTATACACCAGGTCGTATGCCATTCCCGTGTACACCAGCCAGTTAGCATCATTTAATGCCTGCCAGAAAATATGACCAGGTGAGCCGCTGGTAGCTTGCGGATGTTTTTTTAATGTTGGGTTAAGTACAGCGTATTTAAGTAGTATATTTTTAACCAGCAAGGCGTACTTAACATCCCCCGTTGTATTATACAGGATGCCGCTGTTGAACATCAGCATATAATTAGCTTTATGCCTTTCGTGGGTATACCCTCCAGCAGGATCTTTTGGCAAAGGCACGTCAACTTCTTTACCGATCCATTCATCCACCTGCAATTTTATTTCGTTGTACGATTTTGTGAGTACCGGATATTTGGTTATCCCTGCTTTTAATGCTCCCGCTTCTGCTTTTGTAAAAAAAGTAACAGGGTGCTGTGCAATAGCCAACACAGGTAATAGTAACAGGCTCATTATTTTTAGCAATCGTAGCATTGATAGCATCAGTTTTTTAGGATAAAGTTCCATCTTACCCGGTGATATTAATTGTTGAACAGCAATTAAATCAATCCTGTTTTTTCATGCAGCAGTGTTTAACAATGTAATATTACCCCCATTTGTGTAAGTCCATCCCGGAATGTCCTTTTCAAAAAATCTATATTTTTACTTATTTAGTTAGACAGTTGTTAAGGATTTGTCCATATTCTTTGACAAGAGTAATTTTTTTTAACCGAGAACGCTACCGGTAACGCTACCGGTAATCCCGTAAATTTCTTTGCATTAGATTTACAAAAAGATTGCCTGTATGAATAAACCTGCAACAATCAAGGACATTGCCAGGATGTTGAAAGTATCCACTTCAACGGTATCCCGTGCATTGCGGGATGCTACTGACGTGAGCAAGGAAACAAAAAATGCAGTAAAGGCATTATCAGAAGAACTCAATTACCAGCCCAACAAATTTGCATTAAGCCTGCAGCAAAAACAAACCCATACCATTGGTGTATTGGTACCCAATCTTGATTATGTACTGGCTACCATGGTTAAAGGTATTGATGAAGTAGCATTGGAGGCAGGCTATACCGTTATGGTATGCCAGAGCAATGAATCTTTTGGAAGAGAGATCGTAAACACCAGGAGACTCTCTGATAGTTTAGTGGATGGCTTTATTATTTCTGTAAGCAGTGAAACAAAAGTGTTCGATCATTTTAAAAAGATACAGGAAAAAAATATCCCGATGGTGATGTTTGACCGGCTGATCAATGATGTTAAAATACCCAGTGTAAGGTTAGACAATAAAGATGGTGGCGTTCAGGCAACAGAACATTTGCTGGAACAGGGCTACCGGCGCATTGCCATTTTAGCGGGACCAAAAAACCTTGGCATCAGTAACGAAAGAATGGAGGGATATTTAGCAGCCTTAAAAAAATATAAAATAAAACCGGATCCCGACCTGATCATTCATTGCGATTTTAACCAGGATTATGCCTACATAGCAACAAAAGAATTGTTGAACATGAAAAAAAGGCCCGATGCTATTTTTACGATCAGCGATCGCATGGCCATTGGTGCTATGCTGGCTATAAAAGAAAAGGGTTTAAAAATGCCGCATGATATCGGGCTGGTAGGTTTTAATAACGAACCGGTAACAAGCCTGGTTAGTCCTGCCATTTCCAGCGTAGACCAGCCTGCATTTGAATTAGGTAAAATGGCTGCCAAATTGTTTATTGAAACGATGCACAACAATGAAGACATGAGTCATGTGGAAGAAATATTGAAACCAAAATTATTCATCCGGGAATCTTCTCTTAGAAATGCGGTAAAGAATGGCCGCTCAAAATAAAAATATGATACGATTGCTTTTATTAAAATGCTGCCTGCTGTTTTCAGTATGTTGCGCCGCCAACATCATTACAGTAAAAAATATTGAAGAATTAAAGAAGGCCAATGCAACAGCAAGGCCCGGCGACATTGTTGTGCTGCAGAACGGCATATGGAATGATGTGGAGATCGCATTGAATTGCAGCGGAACAAAAGAACAGGCGATAACTTTTAAAGCACAGGATGCAGGAAAAGTTGTAATAAGCGGTCACTCACAATTAAAGTTGGGTGGCAATTATATTATTGTAGACGGTTTTAATTTCAGCAATGGTTATGCCGGTAATGAAGCAGTAATTGATTTCAGGATAGATAAAAAACAATTGGCCAACAATTGCAGGGTTACCAATACCCTGATCAATGATTTTAATAATCCCAAAAGGATGGATGAAAATTACTGGGTATCTTTTTCTGGAAAAAATAACCGCCTTGACCATTGCAGCTTTCTTAATAAAAAAAACATGGGTGTTTTATTGGCAGTAGTGCTGGATGATGAGAGAAGCAGGGAGAATTTTCATTCCATAGACCATAATTATTTTGGTGTACGCCTTCCATTAGCTTCCAACTCCGGCGAAATAATAAGAGTGGGCGTTTCACAACATTGCGAATTCAATTCCAACACGCAGATCACAGATAATTTTTTTGAGCATTGTGATGGGGAAACAGAAATTATTTCCATTAAATCCTGCAGCAATGTAGTGCGTAATAATTTATTTAAAGAATGCCAGGGAGGTGTGGTATTGCGTCACGGTCATTACAACGTAGTAGAAAACAATGTTTTTTTAGGCAATGATAAACCGGGAACCGGTGGCGTGCGCATTATCAACCGTGGGCAATGGGTGGTGAATAATTTATTTTACAAATGCCGTGGTGTTGGGTTTCGTGCGCCGTTATCATTAATGAATGGTGTACCTAACTCGCCCGCATTCAGGTATGTTGCTGTAACAGAAGCCGTGATTATGAATAACAGTTTTGTCAACTGTACGCCATTTAGTTTATGCGAAGGAAGTGATTCAGAAAGAACAGTGGCTCCGTCAAATGTGATCTTCGCAAAAAATATTTTTTATAACGACAGGGATAAACTGATCTATAATAAATATGATGATATCAGTAAAATTTCTTTTTTTGATAATATCACTATTAAAACTGTAAATCAACCCCTGGCCTATGGATTTAGAAAATCACCCGTTATAATTTTGAAATCGGGCAATGTTGAAATTCCCAAAGTAAAATTAGCTGACGTGATTAAAATCAAAGATTCACTTATAACATTAAGTAAAACAAAACTGGAAGGGCATCTTTCTATTGGGCCGGGATTATCAGATGAAAATGCGATACGTAATATTGCGGCTGTCAATAAAAAAAATTCCGGCGCCAAATGGTACGAGGAACCCTCCATGCACATTATGCTGGAAGCAGTGGAAATAAATTGTGCTGATGGAAAATCCTTAACGGAAGCTTTAAGCAATCCTGTAAATAATGCAACACGTATTCATTTAACCGGAACTGATTACCAGCTGGATCAGCCAATCATTATTGCCGGAAATATTACCATAACTTCTGAGAAGAAAGCAATAAAATTTACGACGGCCAGTGATACTGCCTTCAATCTTTTTCAAATAAAGGCCGGCAGTAAATTTTCTATTACTGATATTAAACTGGATCTTACCAATTTTCACGGGAAGAACTTTATTACTGCAGACCTTACAGGCAGCAGTAACCACAGTAATCTTTCGATAACAGGAAGTGAGTTCACTAATTTGAAGGGTACATTTTTCAATTCCGTTAAATCAACCGTATTTGACAGTATTATTATAAAAAACAACGCCTTCAACAGCAATACAGGAACACTATTCAATTTCAATAATGAAACAGATAAGAAAGGCTATTACACCGTTGAGCAATTGAAGATCGTTAATAATACTTTCAGTGGAAATGAAGGACAACTATTAGGCATATTGCGTAGCGGTAATGATGAGAGTACGATGGGACCTTTGTTACTGTTTAAAAATAATATCGTTGAAAATTGTAATAGTGAAATGCCGTTGATCAGTTTATACGGTACACAATTATCAACCATTGAATATAACAGGTTCATGGCATGTAACACTACCGGTACGCTGATACAATATGAAGATGTAGTTCGTGCTGTTCATAGCATCAACAACAATTCTATTACCAAATCAGGTACCATTATCCCCAATAAGTTTGTAACCAATAAAAACAATATCATTAAATAATCATGAAAATTTATCACCAGGTGCACCCCGACGATTTCGGCAATTATAAAACTGCAGCCATAAGGGAAAAATTCTTACTTGAAAATTTGGTAGTGCCGGATAAAATTGAATGCGCTTACACGCATTACGACAGGATGGTTATCGGTGCTGCATACCCTATAAATGCTTCATTGCAATTGGATACCTACGACCAGTTGAAAACGGAATACTTCCTTAGCAGGAGAGAAATTGGTATCCTCAATATCGCAGGTAACGGCCAGGTTGTTGTAGATGGCGAAAAATATGCGTTACAGAAAATGGATTGCCTTTACATCGGAATGGGCAAACAGGATATTGTATTCAGCAGCGATGATGCCAATGCAGCAGCAAAATTTATTTTCTTCTCCTGCCCTGCACATCAAAACTATTCCACCCGTTTAATGCGTCCTGCAGAAGCAATGCCTGCAGCAATGGGCAGCCTGGATAATAATAATGAACGTACGATCAATAAATACATTCACGATGATGGTATCAAAAGTTGCCAGTTGTTATTAGGTGTAACCAGTTTTAAAAAAGGCAGCATCTGGAATACCATGCCGCCGCACCTGCACGACAGGAGGATGGAATCGTATTTCTATTTTGATCTGCCCGAAGACCAACGCATCATTCATTTTATGGGTGAACCAAATGAAACCAGGCATATTATTTTAAATAACGAACAGGCAATTTTATCACCAAGCTGGAGTATACATAGTGGTGTAGCAACAGCAAGCTATTCTTTCATCTGGGCCATGGCTGGAGAAAATATGTCATTTACTGATATGGATGCAGTTCCATTAAAATCTTTACAATAAAATAAACTATCATGAAATTCAAAGGAAAAACAGCTATTGTAACCGGCGGTGCAAGAGATATCGGCAGGGCTGTATCAATCAAGCTGGCAAGCGAAGGCGCTAATGTAGTGATCAATTACCTGAGCAATGAAGAAATGGCCAACGAGACATTACAGGAAGTAAAAAAAGTAGGCGGTAAAGGCATTATTGTAAGAGGCGATGTTACCAGTAATGCAGACGCGGAAAGGATTGTTGCTGCTGCGCAAAAAGCATTCGGCAATGAAATCCATATTTTAGTAAATGTTGCGGGAGGTTTGGTAGCAAGAAAACTATTGGCCGATATGGAAGAAGACTTTTGGGATCATGTGATGAGGCTCAATGTGAAATCAGTTTTCCTGATGACAAAACATGTAGCGCCTTTAATGCCTGCAGGATCAGCCATTGTTAATTTTTCGTCTCAGGCTGGCCGTGATGGCGGAGGATTTGGTGCTGCGGCTTATGCAACCGGCAAAGGTGCTGTAGCTACTTTTACGAGGGCAATGGCAAAAGAGCTGGGACCAAAAGGTATTCGTGTAAATGCAGTGGATCCGGGAATGATCGCTACCGCCTTTCATGATACATTTACCAAACCCGAAGTAAGAACCAACGTGGCCAATGCAACGCCGCTGAGAAGAGAAGGACAGGCAAAAGAAGTAGCCGACCTGGTGAGTTATTTAGCCAGTGATGAAAGCAGTTTTATTACCGGCGCAAATATTGATATTAATGGAGGTACTTATTTTTCGTAACATCTTATATTTAAAGAAGCCAGGTTTTTGAAACCTGGCTTCTTTAAATTCACTATTCCAACTCTTTTTTCCCTTCAACAGTTGCAGCAGTATTCTGCAAGAGATCAAACACAATAATTTCATTAGTTCCTTTTTTTAACCAGCCTGCCGGGCAGTATAGTCTTTGTTGTGGTCCCACATTCCAGTACCTGCCAAGGTTGTGGCCGTTTACATACACAACACCGCGATTATACTTACTCATATCAATATAAGTATCTCCGGTTTCAGTCAGTGCAAAATTTCCTTTATAAAAAACCCCATTACTTAACCCTTCCGGATAGCTTGTTTTTAAGTTAGCCACATATTTTTCATCTATCGGCAATAAATAAGTTTGCCAGTCCATCAACGTCATACCGTTTAGGGTTACCCTGTCTGTAATACCTTTTCTATCGATCATGTATTGTGCAAAATTAATGTGGCCCATTCCTTCCACCAATATATCCAGTTGCGGCTCCTTGCTTGCTGACTTAGGCAATTTAATACTCCATTTTCCACCATCACGATGAATGGTATCAATCAATTTACCGTCAACAAATACCATGGCGAAGTCATGTGGTTCTGTTATAGTAAGCGTGCCGCTTTTATGCCCGATCAGTCTGGTACGGTACAGGATCAATCCCTGGTTTTGCCCATAGTATTCCATCGCACGAGGTTGAGGCGACGCAATGGGTGCTGGCAATTCTTTCCAGATACTTGTAGCGGCTGAAAATTGAATAGCAGGAATTTCGATTGTTTTAATGGCTGCCGGCACATCCGGAATTTTATAGCTAACGTATTTACTGATAAGGTTACGCAGCATATAATATTTTGCAGTAGCGCTTCCCTGTTCGTTTATTGGCGCATCGTAATCATAGCTCGTAATATCGGGTTGAAATTGCGTTGGTCCGAATGCGTTAGCACCAGCAGTAAATCCGAAGTTGGTGCCGCCGTGAATAACATACAGGTTAAATGATTTCTTATTGTTAAGTAAATATTCGATTTCTTTTTTAAGGCTGTTCGTATCAGGTCGCTGCCATTTTTCTTTCCAATGCGTAAGCCATCCCGGGTAGGTTTCCGAACTGAAGACGGGTACATTAGGATTATGCTTTGTAGCTGTTACAAAATCAGCATCGCTGCCGCCTGAATCAAGCCCGATAGCTGCACCTTCCACCCCACCGGCTTCCAGCATATAAGGCGTTGCGCCATCAGCCGTGTAGTATGGACCTGTGATGCCGTTTTGCTGCCAGAGTTTTTTTAATGTATTGAGGTACGTTTTATCATTACCATAACTACCATATTCATTTTCTATTTGTGTAAGAATGATTGGGCCGCCATTACTACACAATAATGGTTTCAATTCCTTACTGATACTTTTTACATAACGCGATAAAGCCGCCATATAACGGCTGTCCATACACCTTATTTTAATATCCGGTATTTTCAACAAATAAGTTGGTAATCCACCCCAATCCCATTCGGCGCAAACATAAGGGCCCGGCCTGGCCATTACCCACATACCTTCTTCCTGGCAGATCTTTACAAATTCCGCAATATTTTTATTGCCGGTTTTAAAATCAAATACCCCTTCTTTTATTTCATGGTAATTCCAGAAAAAATAAGCCGCAATAGTGTTACAACCCATTGCCTTTGCCATTTGAATGCGATGCCGCCAATATTCCCTGGGAATACGTGCCGGGTGCATTTCACCGCTGATGACCTGGAATGGTTTTCCATCCAGCAGGAACCGGGTTTTATCAAAGGAGAAAATATGCTTTTGCTGTGCCTGTGATTGCGCTATAGTTAGTATACAGCAACAAACCGTCAATACTTTTTTGAAAAAATTCATGATAATTTTTTACCCCGCATTTTAATGTAGTACCTATTTTACCTGGGGCCATAAAATTATCGGTTATTTCAATAGCAAAGCACCTGGTGGATCAATCTACGCAAACGATTGCTCAATATTATTTACCCGCTGCGGCACTGATTGCATTGGCGGCGATCCACCCTGTAGTCCATGCATTTTGAAAATTAAATCCACCGGTTACACCATCTATATTAATGACTTCACCTGCAAAAAACAAACCGGGTACAGTTTTACTTTGCATCGTGTTGTGATCAACTTCATTTAATTGAATACCTCCTGCCGTTACAAACTCTTCTTTAAAAGTGGTTTTGCCTTTTACAGCAAATTCCTGCGCACATAGATTTTTCACCAGTTTATTTTGTTCTTTCGCCGGAAGATCGGCCCAGCGTATATCCGGCACAACGCCCGATTGCACTAATAAATATTCCCATAATCTTGCGGGCAGACTAAAAGGATTCCGGTTGCTGATCTTTTGCGTAGCAATATCAAAACGGATCTTTTGTAATTTTTCTTTCAATGTATTTTCATTAAAATCCGGCAGCCAGTTTACGATGATTGTAAATTCATAATTTTTTAGTTGCAGTTCCCTTGCACCCCAGGCTGAGAGTTTAAGAATGGCCGGTCCGCTCATGCCCCAATGCGTAATTAACAAAGGACCCTGCTCCGATAATTTTGTTCCGGTAATTTTCACTACGGCATTTTCTACAGCGATACCCATTAATGCAGTAATAGGATTGCCCGGCATGTTGAACGTGAATAAAGAAGGGACCGGATCTTCAATCGTATGTCCTGGTTTTTTTATCCAGTCAAATTGTACCGGTTTGGGATAGCCGCCGCTGGCGCAGCAAACAACATCAGCGGGCATATCTCTTTGCCCGGATAATTGCAACTCAAATTTATTTTCTTTGAATGCAATGCTTTCAACTCCTGCATTCATTATGATCTGCACGCCGTATTTATTGGCTTCTTTAAGCAGGCAATCAATGATCGTTTGAGAAGTATTGGTTTCAGGAAACATTCTTCCATCCGCTTCTGTTTTTAATAGTACTCCCCTTTCTTTAAACCATGCAATGGTATCGGTAGTAAAAAAATGATGAAATGCTTTTTTTAAAAATGAAGCACCTCTTGGATATTTTTTTATCATCTCTGCAATGCTGAAACAGGCGTGGGTTACATTGCAACGGCCACCGCCGCTTATTTTTACTTTGCTTAATAGTTTATTGGTTTTTTCTACGATGGTAACTTCCAGGTCCGGGTTTAATCTCGCTGCATTTACGGCGCAGAAAAAGCCTGCTGCTCCTCCTCCAATTACGATTAATTGTTTTTTTTGCATCCTTTATATTCTTCGTTTGTTGTTGTGTTTATCTCTGTGTTCGTAAATCTTTAAAAATTTCAAGTCTCTATGTTACTTTTTTTGCGGAAAAATAGGCAGGCGAGTTAGGAGCCTGCGATAAAAAAGCCGCCCGAAAAAGATTACATCCCTTTTTCGGGGAGGTTCCCTGATTTAGCTTTTGTGCTACTGTAAACTCAACATTTATAATACTGGCTGCATTATTTTTTCAAAACGGTATGCTACCTGATACAATTCAACATTGGGAATTCTATTTTGCACTATATTTTAAACCAATCTATTTTGTATCTTGATCATTAAAAGTACAACTAAACTGCAAACTCTTATGGCCAACCCGATTACAAAAGCAGAACTTAAGAAAATGCCGGTAGTCCCTTACGAAAAAATAAGGGACCAGATCAAAACAGGCAGCATATTTTTCAGCAGTGGCAGCTATGCTTTTTCAGGTGTTATTCAAAAGCTGACCAAGAGCACCTGGAGCCATGTGGGTGTAATTTATAAAGATGTAGAACTGGACAGGGTAATGGTATTGGAAGCAGAACCGAATGTTGGTATCCGGTTAATCCCATTATCAAAATACCTACGCAATTACCATGGCAAACGCGGGCCATATAAAGGACAGATCGCTATTGCACAATTAAATATTGAACTGGAAAAAGAACATTTAAATAAAGGTATCAGCTTCGGACTGGATGCCTTAACAAGACCCTATGATAATTACGAGATCGTACGCATCATGATCCGTATCTTATTTAAAATAAGCAAAAGAGAAAAAAATAAAAGTTATATCTGCAGCGAGTTAGTGAGAGATCTTTTTGCCAAAGCAGGTGTGGTCATACAATATAAAGATACCTATATCAGCCCGGATAATATCTGGAGAGATGAAAGGGTGACGATGAAGTATAGGATATTGTGAGGGGGAATGGTGAATTGTCAATGGTCTGTTGTCCGTGATCCGTCGTCTCTTCTCCTAAATGATCTTCAGCCGCTCTTCTTCCAGGTCAATTTGAAATAATTGTGTGCGGATAATGTCTTCGTTGATGGTAGCATCTTTATTCAATTCCATAAGGTGTTGGCGCTGGCTTTCGAGCATCTCGAAAAAAATGCCTTTCATTTTTTTATTCATCCAGTCTTCCTCTGCCAGTGTTGTTTTTTCTTCCCAGTGTTTTAAATACATTTCCAGGCCGGCATGATCCGGCATTTCGTTCTCAAATTTATTTTTAAGAAATTGTTTTACATGCGCCCTTAATGACTGCTTTACTTTTTTGGTTATTTCTGCTTCGTTCTCTATTTGCATGGCATCAAATAACTTACTCCTCGTTATAAAATACGGCAGTGTAAGTCCCTGCACTACCAGCGTTAACAGTATCACCGTAAAAGTGATGAAGAGGATCAGGTCACGCTGAGGGAACGGGCTGCCGTTATCCAGGGTAACGGGAATGGCTAAGGCGGCGGCCAGTGATACCACACCCCGCATACCCGTCCAACCCAGCAGCATGGGCATCAGCCATCGCCGCTTCCTGCTTCCCATCTGCGGCCTTACACTCGGCCGAAAAATAAGCGTTGCCAGCATCGCCACGTAAGAACTGATCATCCTTGCCCCGATCAACACCACGGTTACCAGTATCCCATAACCGATAGCAGTGGATAAGGGAATGTCCTGTGCTTTTAATCCATCCACGATCTCGGGCAGGCCAAGGCCGATCACTAAAAACACGATGCCATTCAATATAAAAACAAAACTCTCCCATACACTATAGCCTCTCACCCGACTGGTGCTGTTTAAAAACACCAGCCTTTTGGTGGACAGGAACAAACCACCCACCACCACTGCCAATACACCGGAACAATGCAATTGCTCTGCTATCCAGTACATGGCATAAGGTTCAATGATGGTGAACGCTACATCCGAAGGCGCATCCGTAGGCAACCTTTTGTGCAGTTGTACAAATATCCAGGCCAGCAGCAAACCAATCGCTGCACCGCCCAATACCATCCACAAAAAATTCATGGCCGCCTGCTGCCAGATGAACTGCCCCGTTCCCACCGCTACCAATGCAAAGCGAAATATGATCAATGAAGAAGCATCATTCAATAAACTCTCGCCTTCTAAAATAGCGGCAGTAGATTTAGGGATCTTTACAAACTTGGTAATAGCGCCCGTACTTACCGCATCCGGCGGTGATACAATACCGCCCAATAAAAATCCCAATGCAATGGTAAAGCCGGGAATAAAATGATTGGTGACCACCGCCACCGTTAAAGCCGTAAAGAACACCACCAAAAAGGCAAAGCTGGTAATTATCCGCCACCATTTTTTCATTTCTTTAAATGATATCGACCAGGCCGCTTCAAACAACAAGGGTGGTAAAAATAAAAAGAAGATCATATCAGGGTTGATCTTTACTTTAGGCAACCCCGGGATAAAACTTACTGCCAATCCTGCCACTACCAATAAAATGGGATAGGCAATTTTCAATTTATCGGCCCACATTTCCAGGAGCACAATGGCGGCGATCATGGCTAACAGAAAAGGTAAGATGGTATGCATGTATTAATGAATTGGCTTTGGTAGTTATGCCAAATGTAGAGAAAGTTTGGGGAGTGGCAAGGGGGGATGCAACGCACAAGACTTTATGCTGGTCGGGAATTAGAACTCTGTTCGACCGGTCCGCTAGTGATTGAAAATATTTGATGAAGTTAAAAACTAATGCTCAATATTGTTTATCCAGGCCGAACCAATGCATGGCTTTGCAATTTCCTGGTGTTACGTTTGTCAAGCCCAACTTGCATAAAACCCCATGTTGCCTGACATTTTGGTTACGTTAAGCCGGTAAATGATATAATTGAATTGCCAATTTCACTTCTCTATTAGAATCCCCATTGATATGAAACCTAAAGTTAAACCAGTTTTCATCTGTCTTGTCAACAAAGCTTAAAAAATTGGGGTGCTTAATAGTTTCTAATTGAATTTTGTCGAGTATTGCAGAAAAGCCCTTTTGTTTTACAAATACAATTACAGAGGCTTTAGTATCTCTCCAAGTAAGATATCCGAGAAGTTGGTCAATTGTGGAAAGATAATTTTTCTCTCCACTCCAAAATTTACATTCGGCAATAAAAATTACAGAGCTGTCGTATCTTAACTGAATATCTGTTTTACCGATTTTATTAAATGTTTCCCCACTTGCTGATCCCAACTCAAAATTTGGGTCAAGAGTCATTAGAATATGGTCTCTTAAATCTTCCTCGCTTTTTCCTTTGTAAATACCGGGCATTCGTTCAAAGTTCTTGCCAACATCATTTATTAATTTTAATATTTTTCTATAGTTTTCTATATCTAACGTTGGTTCTGGTTTAAAGCCTTGTTCATTTACAGTTGGTTTTACAATTATTTTATCTTTTAATTGTGGCTTTGGTACTGAGAAAGTAGTAGCAATTTCGTCTCGTTTTCTTATTGGTACTCCCAAAGAGGCTAAAAGATTACTTTTCGCAAGTATTTTCTGCTTACGTAAATTCAAAGCATTTTTAACTTGATCTTTAATGGTTGCATTAAAATGTTCAATTTCTTTTAAAAGAACAGAATAACTTCCATGAATTGAATCTTCTTCGACTTTGTATTTTCTATTAATTTCAGCCGCATCATTTGAGAAATTTATGATTTCAGTGACAAGAGTTTTATTTCTAATTTCAAAATCTCCGCTGCCGCTTAGAAAAATTATTGACGACGGGCAAAAATTTAATAAACTAACATCACCAGAACAAGGAATGAAGTATTGAATAATTTCTTTTTTATACGATTTCCCAGAATAAACATGATAGCTCATTGGAAAATACTCTGCCGGTATATCACCTTCATAGCTGTCAGCATAAACTTGCTCGAAATGAATTACCGGCGGGTCTAATTTCAATTTACTTACCCAGTGATTTGTGTATTCTTCTTCATTTACATTTAAAATGTAGTTTTCACTTTCAAACTCAATACCTTGCTTTATTGCTAAGTGAGCTTTATTGAAAACCTCCGAAATACTTGCGGATGAAAATAATTTACTACCTCTTCTGTTTAGCATTATTTAAAGGATCGAAGTGTTTAAAAAAATGGAACAACATCCAGGGCTTTATGCAGGTTGGAAAATTAGAATCCCCTCTGTCCGGGCCGTTGCCGATTGAAATATTTCATTGAAGTTAAGATTCGAAGTTGATAGTTGCTTGCTCAGTTATTTTCGCCTAGCGACTCACCATATTGCCAAATCGCCAGTTAGCTATAGGTTTTTCATCGCTTGAATCCCCAAGAAAGCCAAGCAATATAATCTTTTACCAAAACATCGCCAATGTCTAAAACTTCTAATGCTTGCGCTTTTGTAACTAACGTGCCGTGTGCAGCGCTATTACAAATTTTGAATAAAGTATTTATAAATTGAAATTGCCTAGAAGTAATAGCGCTCTTGTCAAACAGTTTAGATAAAATCTTTGATGAAGAATCTTTGTCAGTTATTGATACCTTAAAACCGCTTGCCAAATTCTTAAGCATCGTTTCAAGATCTGCTCTTAGACCAATTAACGCAAGTCTAGGATCTATATCAACAATATTCCTATAATAATTTAAATCAAGTCCGCTTGGAGAAGGTATTAAACCCACCTCAATCATTTTTTTGTTGGCTTCAGATTCAATGCTGGGTGTAACTTTAGAAATAATTTCCTTTGCTTCTGGCTTCCTTTCTTTCTCTACTTCAACAGATAATTCTTTCGCTTGACTAATATCCTGTTCAAGGGTTTCAATGGAAAGACCACCGGGCAATTCCAATTTTTTTGTTCTCAATAGTAGTTTTTGTATCTCTTGCTGAAACAAATAAATGATAATTAGTACAGTTACCGGCCACATGATAGTTCCGATGAAGTCTAAAATAATTTTTAGCAATTCATACGATTGATGAGTAGTATTCATATAAGTTTATAGCTAACTTATTTGTTGCTGTAAAAATGTAACAGCAATACATCTAATATACTCCCGTCCCCAACTACATACAACCTTTTACCTATTTAATTTACAAAAACAGGTATAAACACCTACAACCCGTTGCGGGGCAGGTGTTTTATACATAAATATTTTAGTTGAAAATAGGAATGGGGGGGTAATAAAAACCGCCCGATATGAAGCCAAATGAAAAGCAAAAGTTGAAACACAGTGTCCGTCCGCCTAGCTTTGCAAATACCTATGTTAGCAGAACATCTATGGTTAATTCCTTCGCATTAGTCTAATTTTTTCAGGTAGAGCTAAGTTTTTAATTCCTTTATTTATTAAGTCAACATATTCCTTGGGAGTTTTTGATTCTATTAGCTTCCCCTCTCTTTCAATAGTCAAGTCTCGTCTTATTTCTTCTGAATTATCTTCAACATGTCGCCTAAAAATAATGTAGTTTTTGTCAGGATTAAAGTCAACAATTTCAATGCTGAAATATTGTGAACAGTCTCCTCCGTTGAAATATCTAATACCAGTTGGGACTTTTTGAATTCCTGTATAACCTTGATATGTGCTAGAAGATTCACTGTAAGAAATAACTGTTGGTAATGTAAATTGTATGCTATTATCTTGGTAAGTTACTTCCCATACTCCCTGATAGGGATAACGGTCTTCTGCGAAATAGCCTCTATATATTGCCGCAGAAGTACTTAAAATTGTTGATATCGCGACCATCCACACAGCTTTACTTGTCCATGGTGAACGAAAGGGAAGAATAGAAGTAGCATCAAGAATCCATAAGTATATAACACTTGCAAAAGTTCCAACCGATATAGCTAAAACTATATCAGAGGCTTTTGATGGATTAAATAACAATCGTATTGAAAACCATAAAGATGGAATCAGAATGATAGCAAGCATTAATATTAACGCTTGTGTTGCTAAGACGGGAGTTTTGGCTTTCCGTGGCGCTTCTAATTTTTCCTTACTTTGTTCGGACATAAAAAATGATGTTGTGTCGCTTTGCTGCCAATTATAGAATTGCCGGAGATTGCTACACCAATTCATCTAATACACTCCCCTACCCAAATACATGCAACTTTTTACCTATTTAATTTTAAAAACAGGTGTAAACACCTATAGCCCGTAGCCGGGTAGGTGCATTATCCATAAACAATTTTTAGTAGGAAATAAACAGTAAAGAGTAAAAGCTTAAGCTCCCATATAATCCGAACACAAATTCGCATTCGCTTTCTCTGCCGCTTCTATCTCCGTAAAAGAAGATAAGATATCAGCCTTACCTCTTTGTATACAAACATTATGTTCGTAATGTGCGGCGGGTTTGCCGTCTTCGGTGCGGATGGTCCAGCCGTCTTTATCGTGGTACACGTTTTTGGTACCGAGGTTGATCATGGGTTCAATGGCGATCACCATACCTTCTTTTAGTTTGGCGCCGGTGCCGCGTTTGCCGTAGTTGGGTACCTGCGGTTCTTCGTGCAGGTGGCGGCCCAGGCCATGGCCTACCAGTTCACGCACTACACCATAGCCGTGTTCCTTTTCGGTATAATGCTGGATGGCATAAGCGATATCGCCCACACGGTTGCCGTGTATGGATTTTTCGATGCCTTTGTATAAAGATTCTTTGGTTACCCTTAATAGTTGTTTTAACTCCTCACTGATTTCCCCTACCCCAAAGCTGTAAGCGCTGTCGCCATGAAACCCGTTTTTAAAAACGCCTACATCTACAGAAACAATATCACCATCTTTTATGGGGTCCTTTGTAGGAAAGCCATGTACCACTGCATCGTTTACCGAAATGCAGCAGGCAAAGGGGAAATCCTGGTAGCCTTTAAAGGAAGGCGTGGCGCCATTGTCTTTAATAAAATTATCTGCAAACTGGTCCAGTTCAAATGTAGACATGCCGGGCTTAATGATCTTCGCCACTTCGGCCAGTGTTTTACTTACCAGCAAAGCGCTTTCCCGCATCAATTCTATTTCCGCCTTTGATTTATAATGGATCATCGATTTTTATTTAAAACAAACCCCGACAATTTTTGTCGGGGCTTAATTATTTTTTAAGTCCCCACAGAGGGGAGAATATTTTTAGATCGTTGTAGCAGCCTGTCTGCCCTGTATCCTTCCGCTGTTCATTAAGCCATCGTACTGGCGCATTAATAACTGCGTTTCTATTTGTTGTAAAGTATCTAAAACAACACCTACCATGATCAGCAGTGATGTACCGCCAAAGAATGTAGAAAAGCTTTGTTGCATACCCACAAATGCTACCTGGCAAATACCGGGTAAGATACCTACCAATGCCAGTAATATAGCGCCTGGTAAAGTGATCCTGTCCATGATAGTACCGATATAATCTGCAGTAGGCTGACCTGGTTTTACACCCGGGATAAAACCGTTATTGCGTTTTAACTCATCGGCCATTTGCTTAGGGTTAAAGATCAAAGCAGTGTATAAAAAGGTAAATGCAATTACCGCAACAGAATAAATGAGCATGTACCAGATATTGGTATGGTCATTTAAAAAATTGGTTTGATTGGCAGTACCTAATCCCGTAATAAAAGCAATTAAGAATAATATCGCCTGTGCAAAGATGATCGGCATTACACCTGATGCATTTACTTTTAAAGGAAGGAAATTTCTTGCGCCACCAAACTGGCGGTTGCCTACAATTTGTTTAGCATAGTTAACAGGAACCCTTCTTGTACCCTGTATCAGCATGATCAATCCCATGATCACGGCGATCAGGAATACGATCTCGATCAACATGATCAATAAACCACCAGCACCCCTTGTTGTTCTGAACGCCCATTCCTGTGCAATGGCCTGTGGTAACCTGCCTAAGATACCGATCATGATAATGATAGAAGTACCATTACCCAAACCTTTATCAGTGATCTTTTCACCTAACCACATTACAAACAAAGTACCGGTGGTAAGGATGATCACGGTAGATAGCCAGAATAAGTTTCCGTATGCAGGAATCAATGCCTGTCCGTAAGTAGACGTTAAAAAGCTGATATAAGCAATCGCCTGGAAAGCAGTAACCCCAACCGTTAGGTAACGTGTCCACTGGTTGATCTTCTTTCTTCCGCTTTCGCCTTCTTTCTGAATCTTTGCAATCTGCGGAACCAGGATGGTCATCAGCTGCATAAAGATAGAAGCAGAGATATAAGGCATGATACCTAACGCAAAAATAGAAGCCCTGTTAAAGGAACCTCCTACAAATGTATCCAGTAAGCCTAATAAACCGCCTGATGTTTTGGAATTGCTTTTAGCAAGATCCGTTAAAATATTAGGATCGATACCAGGTAACACGATATGTGTACCTACTATGTAAATGAATATCAGTAATAACGTAAAAGTGATTTTATTACGTAGTTCTTCAATACTCCAGATATTCCTAAGTGTTTTTATAAACTTCTTCACAGATGTAGAACGATTTAAATGTTTTGCGCTAAATTAAAAATGACCCCGCTTGGCGGGGTCTGCAAATATCGTGAAATTATTTAACTATCTCAACAGAACCTCCGGCAGCTTCAATAGCAGTTTTAGCTTTTTCGCTAACCGCATTTACTTTAAAAGTAAATTTACCTTTCAGTTCGCCGTTACCTAAAACCTTTACGCTGTCAAACTGGCTGATAAGCCCATTGATATATAAATTCTGCAAATTAAATTCAGTGATCCCGTATTTTTCAGACAGATGATCGATCTGGCCCAGGTTCAATACTTTGAATTCTACACGGTTATTATTTTTAAAACCGCGTTTAGGGATACGACGCTGGATCGGCATCTGACCACCTTCATGAGCCATTTTACTTTTGTAACCGGCACGGCTTTGTCCACCTTTATTACCTTTTGTAGAAGTTCCGCCTTTACCGCTTGCTTCACCACGGCCAATTCTTTTTTCTTTGTGTGTAGCCCCTTTTGCAGGCTTAAGTGTGTGTAGTTTCATTTTATCCTGATTTTGTACTTACGGGGAATCACCCCTCGCGTTATTAATTATTTTGACTGTTAAATTCTAAATGCTGAAATACAATTCATCATTCAAAATTTACAATGACTTAAGCTAACTCTTCTACTTTTACCAGGTGGCTCACTTTATTCACCATACCTAATATTTGTGGAGTAGCTTCTACTTCAACGGAAGCATTCATTTTCTTTAAACCCAAAGCTACCATTGTTCTTTTCTGGCGCTCCGATCTATCGATTACACTTTTAACCTGTGTTACTTTTATCTTTTTCATTTCTATTATTTTTAGTCGCAAGGTATTGGTATCAAGTATCAAGACGAATAGTTCTTACTTGCTACTTGCTACTAACTACTTACTACCCATTGAATACTTTCTTTAAAGAAATAGTACGTGTTTTTGCAACTGTAATTGGTTCACGTAAAGAAGCTAATGCTTTAAAAGTTGCCTTTACCACGTTTGTAGGATTAGCAGAACCTAAATTCTTTGCTAACACGTCGGTGATACCAGCCGCTTCCAATACCGCCCTCATACTTCCCCCGGCAATTACACCAGTACCATGTGCGGCAGGTTTAATAAATACTTTTGCTGCACCCTCCTTGCTTAATTGTTCGTGAGGTATAGTACCATGCATAATAGGAACTTTTATCAAATTCTTTTTAGCATCTTCAATACCTTTTGTAATAGCTTCCTGCACTTCTTTGGCTTTTCCTAAACCATGACCTACCACACCGGCTTCGTTACCTACAACCACTAAAGCAGAAAAACTAAAAGCACGGCCGCCCTTGGTTGTTTTAACCACACGGTTAATAGCTACCACTTTATCTTTTAATTCAAGATCGCCTGCCTTTACTCTGTTTAAAATTAAATTTGCCATTTATATCGATTTACGATTTTTTATTTAATACTATAATTCAAAATGTCAATACAGGTTTCAAAAATCTGCAACCGACAATCCAAAATCTTAAAATTGCAATCCAGCTTCCCTTGCACCTTCAGCAACCGCTTTTACACGGCCATGGTAGATATAACCACCACGATCAAATACTACAGTTGTAATACCTAATTCTTTTGCTTTTGTTGCAATAGCAGATCCTACCAATTTGCTTTTTTCTATTTTAGGCGCTTTTTGAGCAGCAATATCTTTTTGCCTGGATGAAGCTGCGGCTAATGTTACCCCGTTGGCATCATCAATTAATTGTGCATAGATATCAGCATTGCTTCTGAATACGCTCAATCTTGGTTTTGCTGCAGCACCGCTGATCTTTTTACGGATACGGTATTTAATTTTTACTCTTGCGCTACCTTTTGAATTCATGATCTTTATTTTTAGTTGCTCCGATACTGCCGGAACGTTAATTTCAATTTAATTACTTACCAGCTGATTTACCTGCTTTTCTTCTCAATACTTCACCAGCAAATTTAACACCCTTACCTTTATATGGTTCCGGCTTACGTAAGCTCCTGATCTTTGCACAAACCTGCCCGATCAATTGCTTATCGATACTTTCGAAAGCGATCATTGGGTTTTGTCCTTTTTCCTGTGAAGTGGTAACTTTTAATTCTTTAGGAATTTCAAAAACGATATTATGAGAGTATCCTAAAGCCAGGTCAAGCAAATTACCCTGGTTAGATGCTTTATAACCCACACCCACCAGTTCCAGTTTCTTTGTATATCCTTCTGTAACACCTAATACCATGTTGCTGATCAAAGAACGATACAGGCCATGCATGGCACGGTGACGGATCTGTTCTGTTGGACGCACTACATCTACAGTACCATCTTTGATTTCGATTTTAATATCGCGGTCAACAGTTTGTTTTAGTTCACCTTTTGGACCTTTTACAGTTACCACGTTTTCGTTGTTAACTGAAATGGTTACCCCAGAAGGAACGGTTACCGGTTTTTTACCTATACGAGACATAATGTTTATTTTTTTGTTTCTGACCGGTCAGCCTGCTATAGGTTCGGCTTAATGTATCAGGAACTGTTTTTAATTTAAGATCTGTCTAAACTGGTTGAGGAGTTTAGAGGTTTAGGGTTTAGTAGATGTTGCACAATACTTCACCACCTACATTCTGTGCTTTGGCTTCTTTATCAGTCATTACACCTTTAGATGTAGAGATAATAGCAACGCCCAAACCATTCTTCACACGTTTGAATTCATCTGGTTTTGCATAAGTACGCAAACCCGGACGACTCACTCTTTCCAGGCTTTGAATAACAGGTAATTTAGTAGCCGCATCATATTTTAATGCGATCTTGATAAGACCTTGTTTTTTATCTTCTTCAAATTTGTACTTTAAGATGTAACCTTTGTCGTACAATATTTCAGTAATACGCTTTTTCAAATTGCTGGCCGGTATTTCTACAATACGGTGATTAGCCATTTGTGCGTTACGAATTCTTGTTAAATAATCTGCTATCGGATCAGTAACCATTGTTATTTTAGTTAATTGATTAAAATAAATTTTTTCAATGCGATATCCCTTTTGGTTGGTCGCGTTTTGTTGGCCGTTGTTCGTTAGGTCCTATCGGCCAACGATCAACTTTTTATCGGTCAACCGTATTACCAGCTTGCTTTTGTAACACCCGGGATCTTACCCTGCAATGCCATATCACGGAACTGGTTCCTGGAAACACCAAAGTGCCTCATGTAACCTCTTGGCCTACCCGTAAGTTGACAACGGTTTCTTAAACGAACCGGTGATGCATTTTTTGGTAAAAGGTCCAAAGCTGAATAATCGCCGGCTGCTTTTAAAGCTGTTCTTTTTTCAGCAAATTTGGCAACCAATGCTTCACGCTTTCTTTGCCTGGCTTCAATTGATTTTTTTGCCATGTTTTGTTACTATTATTTTTTAATATTTTTAAAAGGCATACCCAATTCTTTCAACAATTCAAACGCTTCTTCATTTGTTTGGGCAGTAGTTACGAAAGTGATATCCAGGCCGGTAATTTTATTTACTTTATCGATATCAATTTCAGGGAAGATGATCTGTTCAGTAACTCCTAAAGTGTAGTTACCGCGGCCATCAAATGATTTATCATTGATCCCTTTAAAGTCACGTACACGTGGTAAGGATACAGAAACAAGCCTATCTAAAAATTCGTACATTTTAACTCCACGAAGTGTAACCCTTGCACCAATCGGCATGTTCTTACGCAACTTAAAGTTAGAGATATCTTTTTTAGACATCGTGGCTACTGCCTTCTGGCCAGTGATGTTGCTTAATTCATCAATAGCGATGTCGATCAGTTTTTTATCCGTTACCGCACCGTTTACACCGCGATTCAAACAAATCTTGGTTAATTTAGGTGCCTGCATTACAGTTTTATAACTGAATTTTTTCATTAAAGCAGGTACTACTTCCTGAGTGTACTTATCTGCTAATCTTGGAGTGTTGGTTGTTGTGCTCATTATTTGATTACCTCCCCTGATTTTTTAGAAATTCTAACTAATTTACCATTTTCACGGCTAAGCTTAACCTTGGTTTTGCTGCCGCTTTTAGCATCCCATAACATTACATTGCTGATAGCAATAGGCGCTTCTTTTTTTATAATACCACCTTTAGTATTTTGAGAAGTTGGTTTGGTATGCTTGGTGATGATGTTCACCCCTTCTACCAATACACGGCCTTTCTCTAAAATAATTTCCAACACTTTACGTGGCTTCTTCAGGTCTTTATCCTCACCAGTGATCACCACTACTGAATCGCCTTTTTTAATGTTGTACTTTGGTTTAAATCTTGTGCTCATTTTATTTAGCTTTTAGCTATTGGCTTTAGGCTTTTAGCTTGTTTCTTATTAATTATACGCTTACAATACTTCAGGTGCCAATGAAATAATTTTCATGTACCCTTTATCACGCAATTCACGAGCCACCGGCCCAAAAATACGTGTACCTCTTGGTTCGTCAGAAGCATTTAATAATACTACTGCGTTATCATCAAAACGGATATAAGAACCATCTTTACGACGTAATTTATTAGTTGTTCTTACAATAACAGCTTTACTAACTGTTCCTTTTTTAATACCACCTGCAGGCATGGCATCCTTAACAGTAACAACGATTTTATCACCAATTTTTGCATAATCCTGTCCGCTGTTTCCCAACACGCGGATACACAATACTTCCTTGGCACCACTGTTATCAGCTACGTTAAGTCTGCTTTCTTGTTGTATCATTTTATATCGATTTTAGATTTTAGATTGACGATTGTAGATCTTCTTCAACCCAAATCAGTATTTATATTTCTGTTATAGTTTGCGATTAAATCTGAAATCGCAAATCTGAAATCGTAAATCCTTACTTTACTTTTTCAATTACTTCTACCAGTCTCCAGCGTTTAGTTTTGCTTAATGGACGGCTTTCCATTATTTTAACGGTATCGCCAATGCTGCACTCATTTTTTTCATCATGAGCATGGAACTTTGTACTTTTCTTTACAAATTTTCCATAAAGCGGATGCTTTACTTTTCTTTCAACATTAACAGTAATGGTCTTATCCATTTTATTGCTGGATACCACGCCTAATTTTGTTTTTCTTAAATTTCTTTCTGGCATTGTTATTAAATTTTAGCTTGCGCTATTTATTCAAACGTAATCTTCTCCATTTCCCCTTCAGGGGATAGGGGCATTAAAACCCTAATTGTGTTTTTCTTAATGCGGTTTTCAGTCTTGCAACATCCCTTCTTAATGAACGGATGCTTTGCGGATTCTCCAGTGGAGAAATTGCATGAGCGAATGCCAGCTTTTTTAAACGCAATTCATCTTCCTGGATCTTTGCTTTTAAATCTGCTTCGCTTAATCCGCTAAGGCTTTTTACAAAATCAACTTTCTTCGCCATTGTATTATAATTTTCTATTTTCAGTTTTATTTAACCGGCTTATGCCTGGAAATCGTGACGTACTACAAACTTGGTCAGGATCGGTAATTTTTGTGCTGCCAATGCAAATGCTTCTTTTGCTGTTTGCTCGCTAACACCATCGCATTCAAAAATGATCCTTCCCGGTTGTACTACAGCGCACCATCCTTCGGGGTTACCTTTACCTTTACCCATCCTCACCTCAGCTGGCTTGGCAGTCATTACCTTATCAGGAAATACCCTGATCCACACGTTACCTTCTCTCTTCATATGACGGGTCAATGCCTGGCGGGCACTTTCAATCTGGCGGTTGGTTAACCAAACACTATCCAGCGCTTTTAAACCAAATGTTCCAAAGGCTAAGGTAGCTCCACGCTTGGTGTCGCCCTTCATCATTCCCCTTTGCGCTTTCCTGAATTTTGTTCTTTTCGGTGATAACATCGTATTAAAATTTCGAGTTACGAGTTTCGTGTTTCGGATTATTCAACCCCGGCACTTCGCTCATCGTTTTACAATTATTTTTTAAACTGGAAGAACTTATCTTCTTCCGCCACCCTGGCCACCACGGTTTCCACCGCCACCACCGCCTCTCCTGTCTCCACCACCGCCGCCTCTGCGGTCATCACCACCTCTGCGGTCATCTCTTCTTTCAAATCCACCTTGTCTTTCGCCTGCACCACCTTCTTTACCACCACCTGCAACAACGTTAGGGTTTAAATCTCTTTTACCTAATACTTCACCTTTACAGATCCATACTTTCACACCAATCTTACCGTATACTGTTAAAGCAAATACATTAGCGTAATCGATATCCATACGCAGTGTATGCAACGGGGTACGACCTTGTTTGATCTCTTCGCTACGTGCAATTTCCGCACCACCCAAACGACCACCTACTTTCACTTTGATACCTTCTGCACCCATTCTTAAAGCAGATGCAATAGACATTTTGATGGCTCTTTTGTAGTTGATACGATTTTCCAATTGACGGGCAATGGTATCAGCAACAATGTTGGCATCCAGTTCCGGGCGGCGTATTTCTAAAATATTAATCTGCACATCATCTTTGCTCACTAATTTTTTCAATTCTTCTTTGATCCTGTCAACTTCTCCACCACCTTTACCGATGATGATACCTGGTTTGGAAGTATGGATAGTGATGATCAGTTTATTAAGCGTACGCTCAATAACGATCTTTGCTATACCACCCTTACTGATACGGGCATTAAGATAGTTCCTGATCTTATGATCTTCAATCAGCTTTTTTGGATAATCCGTTTTGTTAGCATACCAGTTACTGTCCCAACCACGAATGATTCCTAACCTGGCACCTATTGGATTTGTTTTTTGACCCATATTACTTAGTTAAATCTTTTATTAATTTTTAGTTGCTTTAGTATCTACAATTACTGTTACGTGGTTGCTGCGTTTACGAACCCTGTAACCACGGCCTTGCGGAGCAGGGCGCATACGTTTAATAACCCTTGCAGCATCTACCATGATTGTTTTAACCACCAACCCGTTCTCATCACCGCCTTCATTTTTTGCTTTCCAGTTGCTGATGGCAGAAACTACCAATTTGCGTAAAGGAACGGCCGGGTGTTTTGGATTGTATTCTAAAACAGCTAATGCTTTTTCCACTTCCATTCCACGGATCAAATCAGCCAGTAAACGCATTTTACGGGGCGAAGTTGGGTAATTGTTCAATTTTGCTACTGCTTCCATGTTATTGTTGTTTCGAGTTTCGAGTTTCGTGTTTGGGTTGTTGAACTTCAATTAACCTGTAACCCGTAACCCGCAACTTTTATTTAAGATATCTTTTTACTTGAGTGACCTCTGAAATTCCTTGTTGGTGCAAATTCACCTAATTTATGACCTACCATAAATTCAGTTACATATACCGGGATAAATTTGTTGCCGTTATGTACTGCAAAAGTTTGTCCTACAAAATCAGGAGTGATCGTACTTCTTCTGCTCCAGGTTTTGATAACACCTTTCTTTGATTTTCCGTCGATCATAGCAGCAACTTTTGCTTCCAGTTTTGCTTCTACGTAAGGACCTTTTTTTAACGAACGAGCCATTTTTATTTTAGATTTATGATTGTAGATTTATGATTTGCACCTTAAATTTTCAATCTTGTTTATTTGTCCTGCCCTGGCGGGACCATTTTAACTAATTGTGTATTCTATTTGTTAGGTAATTTCTTACCGTTTCTCCTGCTGATGATCATCTTATCAGAACCTTTACCTCTTGTACGGGTGATTTCACCTTTAGCATATTTACCTTTACGGCTACGTGGGTGACCACCACTTGCTCTACCTTCACCACCACCCATCGGGTGATCTACAGGGTTCATCGCTACAGCTCTTGTTCTTGGACGGATACCTTTCCACCTGTTACGGCCGGCTTTACCCATGCTTTCCAAACTATGATCGCCATTGCTTACCACACCTACAGTTGCATAACAGTTGATCAATACTTTTCTTAATTCACCACTTGGCATTTTTAAGATGGCATATTTTTCTTCCTTGTTACTTAACTGTGCTGATGTACCGGCACTTCTTACCAAAATACCACCCTGACCAGGTTGCATTTCTATATTGTGTACGTTAGTACCTAAAGGCATATTTTTAAAAGGCAATGCATTACCTAATTCAGGAGCCACATCATTTCCGCTTAACACGGTTTGGCCTACCTGTAAACCCTGTGGTGCAATGATGTAACGTTTTTCTCCATCAGCATAACTTAATAATGCGATGAAAGCGGTACGGTTTGGATCGTATTCAATAGTTTTAACTACTGCAGGGATATTTTTCTTATCTCTTTTAAAATCAACGATACGGTACATGGTTTTATTTCCACCACCCATATAACGCATACTCCTTCTACCCTGAACATTACGTCCTGCTGTATTCTTTTGTTTTTCCAACAAAGATTTTTCAGGTACGTTGGTAGTGATCTCTTCGTATGCATTACCAATTCTCCACCTGGTACCTGCTGTTGTTGGTTTGTATTTTCTAAGTGCCATTGTTAATTACTTTTTATTTTGTCAAAACTTTGCGGTGCTGACCACCATTCATTATTAGTATTAGATGCCGCTGCCGTAAAGGTCAATTGTTTCACCTTCTGCAACAGTTACAATTGCTTTCTTTTTAGAAGGCTTACGACCAACTATAAATCCTGCTTTTGTATATTTTGCTTTAGCTTTAGATGGAACAACGATGGTGTTAACCTGGCTAACCTGTACACCATAAAATTGTTCTACTGCTTTTTTAATTTCCAGTTTGTTGGCTTTTTTATCTACCACAAAAGAATAACGGTTTTGTTTTTCTGTTTGTTTATTGGCCTTTTCAGATAAAATCGGCTTTATTAAAATGTCAGACGGGTTCATTGTCTAGTAATTTGTTTGTTATTAATTATGCTTCTGCTTCTTCAGCTGTAAATACTTTTGCAGCATTTTCAGTTAACACCAATACGTTGGCATTGATGATATCATAAGTGTTAATGTCCCTGATTAAAGTACCATTTACATTAGCCACATTGCGCAAGCTCAAATACAGGTTATCGCTGTTTTCAGGCATTACAAACAATGATTTTTTTCCGGCAACACCAATGTTCTTCAACATAGCGGTAAACTGGCTGGTTTTAGGCGTTTGCATCTGCACATCTTCTACCACTACAATAGCATTATCTTTTGCTTTGTAAGAAAGCGCACTCATCTTAGCCAAAGTTTTCACTTTCTGATTCAGTTTGATATCATACTTGTGTGGTTTTGGACCAAAGATGGTACCACCACCTTTATACAAAGGGTTACGCAGGTTACCTTTACGGGCACCACCGGTACCTTTTTGCTTATGTAATTTTTTAGAAGAACCGTGTACTTCCATACGTGTTTTTACCTTGTGCGTGCCCTGGCGTTGTGCACCCTGGTATTGCTTAACAGCAAGATAAATAACATGGTCATTAGGCTCAATACCAAAAATCTCTTCTGGTAATTCAACCGTTCTGCCGGTTTTCTTTCCTTCTATATTTAAAACGTCTACTTGCATCGTGATTTATTTAGTCGCAAAAATAAATTTGCGAAGTACATGTTATTTTTGAATTAAAACAATTGAACCGTTATGGCCCGGTACTGAACCACTAACTAATATGTAATTCTTGTCGGCGAAAACTTTTACTACTTTCAATCCTTTCATAGTAACCCTGTCCTGGCCCATACGACCACCCATGCGCATACCTTTAAATACACGGCTGGCATCAGATGAGTTACCGATTGAACCCGGGGCTCTCTGGCGATCGTGCTGTCCGTGAGATTGCTCACCCACACCACTAAAACCGTGACGCTTTACCACACCCTGGAAACCTTTACCTTTTGTAGTGCCAACAACTTCAATTTTGTCGCCTTCGGCAAAGATGTCAACAGTAATGGTTTCACCCACTGCTTTATCTATTTCGCTATCGCGTATTTCCTGAACGAATTTTTTAGGAGAGGTCTGGGCTTTGGCGAAATGCCCGGTTTCTGATTTAAGCGAGTGCTTTTCTTTTTTATCGCCGAATGCTATCTGGAGAGCATTATAGCCGTCTGTTTCAACGGTCTTCTTTTGCGTTACAACGCACGGACCAGCTTCAATAATAGTAACAGCAGTTTGCTTGCCTGTTGTATCGAAGATACTGGTCATACCAATTTTCTTTCCAATAATACTTTTCATTGTATCTTGTTTTTATCCAGCGGTGTCCCGAAAACTATCGGGATACTTGGATGTTCATACTTTTTTTCTTTTTAAGAACTTAGCTTCTGCTTTCTCCTGCTCTATTGCCGGAGAAGTTCATTAAGCTTTGATCTCAACATCAACACCACTTGGTAAGTCTAACTTACTTAAAGCATCTACCGTACGGCTGCTGCTGGTGTAAATGTCTAATAAACGTTTGTGCGTACACAGTTGAAACTGCTCACGTGCCTTCTTGTTTACGTGAGGTGCACGCAATACTGTAAAAATCTTCTTGTGTGTAGGTAAAGGAATAGGACCTGTTACCACCGCACCGGTACTGCGTACAGTTTTTACAATCTTTTCGGCTGATTTATCAACTAAGTTGTGGTCGTAAGACTGTAATTTGATTCTGATTCTCTGTGACATATATAAAGAACTTTTGAATTACCGTTTTTTAATTTGGAGTGCAAAGGTAATGGGTTCTTTTGATATGGCAAAAGGATAGAGAAAGTTTTTTTTAATTTGGGGATTAAATTGGTTATGAACCCTAAAAACCCGGGATATAGCTTAAACTGTTCAAAAAATCGTCCCCGGGACTTAAACGTTGCTATACAACGAGATAACAGTGCAAAGAACCATTAACCGGGTAATTTACGTCCAAAGTATATCTTTGTTATTCATTTTAAAGTTAAAACAGCCTTCTGCATCAATGAGTATATCCAAAAAATCATTTCAGCGTATTTTATGGATATTGCTTTTACTAACTGGTATTTTACTGGTGACCATTGCAGTTAAGAGAGATATTTTTTACAAAGACAACTATAATCCCGACCTGAGAAACAGGATCGTTGGCGCCAGGCTCATAAAGGACGGCCGGTCTCCTTATTATTACAAGTGGAAGGAAACAGACGGCATCAGGTACTACGACCCGGAAGGTTTTTTTTATAAAAGTGTCAATAATATTACCGCATCGCCGTTTTTTCACCGGTTATTAATACCTTTTTGCGAACTGCCGCAATCTAAAATCAGCGTAATTTGGTTATGGCTACAGTACGGTATGTTCGCAATTATTGTATTGGTCGCTGTAAGTTTTTGCAGGAATTTTTTGTCGCGGTATTTTACCATTGCAATTGCCCTGTCCTTTCTGTTTACAGCCGCATGGAAAAATCATGTGCTGGCCGGCCAAATGTATATAGCCATTCCTTTTTTCCTGTCGCTGTTTACCTATGTATTTTGCAAAGCCAAAACCAGCTCCGCTTTTTTTTTGGCGGGGGCAATAGTTTTATGCCTTGTTCTAATAAGAATTAATTTTTTAGTTTTTCTGCTCCCGTTTCTGCTTTTGGCAAAGAATGTCGGCTTAAAAAGAATCCTTCTTTTTTGTACCCCGGCTTTTTTGTGGGTAATACTCATTTGTCTCAATGGTTTTGAACGCGGGCTATGGAAGGATTACCTGGGTGCAATAGAACAACACAGTCAAATGCACCAGCTTGTATCTGATAGTCAGTTGGACAAATATCCCCGGCCCAATTACCCGGAATGGGAAGGAATAGTAATGAAAGACAAAAATTTGCTTAGCCCTGGCCTGAACACAGAAAATGGCAATTTTTTTTTGATGTTTAAAATGGTAACCGGTAAAAATTTAGCCCCTGTAAATTTATTATTGATCAGCAGCCTTTCGATTCTTGCTCTTTTTACTTTTTTTTATTTAAGATCGGCAAAAATAAAGATCAATGATGCCGCCGTAATGCAGGTTATAATTGCAGGCTTTTGCTTTTATATGATAACCGACATTTTTTCACCGATTACCAGGCATCAATGCTACACGATGCAATGGTTATTTATAGTGTTGTTTTTTACGGCTACACAGCCTTTAAAACGTTATTATAGCATTTTAATTGTAGTGGGCCTTGTGTTAAGCATCACCGACTTTACCTTTATTAAAATGCGACACACTATTGGTGAATACCTTATCTTAATATCCTTAATACTCCATTTGATTCATTATTTTAAATTAAGACCTCTTAAACAATAAAGTTGCGATTATCATCGGTGCCGGCCAGTCCGGCAGGATTGACCGCTGCCTAAGAATTAATTACCACCATCTATGATATACCTGTTGTGATTGAAGCAGATCACCATGCAGGGGCTCTAAAGCGTAATTAGTCCTTCTTATTCACACTACCACCACTGCTGGTATTTTGTTTTACACTGGCGGCACCCTGGTACACAATATCTCCGCCACTGCTGGCTTCGGCGTCAAGACTTACACTGGCATACACATGTGCACTGGCACCGCTGCTAACCGATACCTCGGTATTTTCGCTTAACAGGCCTGCCGTTCTTAAATCGCCTGCACTGGAAGCCTGGGCCTGATAGGTTCTTGTTTTACCTGTTAAAGTTACCGAACCTGAGCTGCTGGCATCTGCCTCTACCTCAGGGGCATCTACCTCAGCCTCAATACTTGCTGCACTGGAAGCGTTAAACTTTACTTTATTATTGCCTTTTATAATATCTACCACTTTTATATCTGCTGAAGAAGAGGCATTAATATCATCCAGGTTAGGTGTGGTGATATATACTTTCAGGTGAGAGTTACTAACACTTTCCAGGTCATCTATCCTTATTTTTAAAGTATTGCCCGAAACCTTCGTCTCTACATATTTTATAATATTATCATCTGCTTCTACCCTTACTTCGGTAACCGGGCCTATTTTAACTTCTACCTCAAAAGCATTACCGACAGAAATACCCGAAAAATTTCCCACCGATCGTTTTTCGGTAACAATATTACCGCTGCCGGTTACAGAATCGCAGGAACTCAGGAAAAGTAAAGAAATGATGGAAAGCGTTATGATTTGTTTCATGGCTGAATATTTTTCAACAAATATAAAAAGCTAAAAGCTAATACCTGCAGCATTAAGTAATTATTTACCTTCGCGGCGTATGACAGAAAAAATACTTATCCTCGATTTTGGTTCCCAGTACACCCAATTAATTGCACGGGCTGTAAGGGAAGCCAACGTGTATTGCGAAATAATCCCCTATAATAAAGAAATTGTTTATGAACCCGGTCTTAAAGGTATCATATTGGGAGGATCTCCTTTTTCGGTAAATGAAGAAAAAGCCCTGCTAGCTGATATTAAGGCCATGGTAGATAAGGTACCGGTGCTGGGTATTTGTTATGGCGCACAGCTTACTGCCAAATTGTTTGGTGGCAGGGTAGATAAAAGTGAGAAAAGGGAATACGGAAGGGCCATTTTCACCAAAGTAAAAGAAGATATTTTTTTAAACAATGTATCGGCAGCTTCGCAGGTTTGGATGAGTCATAGCGATACCATCAAGGTATTGCCCGAAGGATTTGAATTATTGGGTACAACAGAAAGTATTCCTGTTGCCGCATTTAAGAGTAATGGCACTACCGCTAACCCTTTATACGGATTACAGTTTCACCCGGAAGTATATCATTCTACCGAAGGAAAGATCATCCTCAAAAACTTTTTAGTCAATATTTGTGGTTGTATTTGCGACTGGACGCCGGAACATTTTATCACAGATACCGTTGCCGCTTTAAAGAAACAGATCGGCAACAGGAAGGTAATTATGGCACTGAGCGGCGGTGTAGACAGTACAGTAGCAGCTACCCTGATTCACAAAGCCATTGGTACAAACCTGTATGGCATTTTTGTTGATAACGGGGTATTGCGCAAAGATGAATTTGAACAGGTTATAGCTACCTACAATGAGCTCGGTCTTAATGTAAAAGGTATTGATGCCAAAGAATATTTTTATACCCGTCTTGCAGGTAAATCAGATCCGGAAGAAAAAAGAAAGGTGATCGGCGGATCTTTTATTGACATATTTGACCAGGAATCGCATAAAATTGAAGGCGTGGAATTATTGGGGCAGGGAACGATTTATCCCGATGTGATTGAATCACTTTCGGTACACGGGCCTTCTGCAACCATTAAAAGTCATCACAATGTAGGTGGCTTGCCGGATACCATGAAACTTGAACTGGTAGAACCTTTACGGGCTTTATTTAAAGATGAAGTAAGGAAGGTGGGTCGTGAATTAGGGATCCCCGACCAGATGATCGATCGTCATCCTTTTCCCGGCCCTGGACTTGCTATAAGAATTTTAGGAGAAGTTACTGAAGAAAAGGTACGGTTATTGCAACAGGCAGATGCTATATATATCAATGGATTGAAAAAACATAATTTATATAAATCGGTATGGCAGGCAGGCACTATTTTATTGCCGGTAAAAAGTGTTGGAGTAATGGGCGATGAAAGGACCTATGAATTTACGGTGGCATTGAGGGCCGTAACTTCTGTAGATGGTATGACTGCAGACTGGGCACATTTACCTTACGAGTTTTTAGCGGATATTTCCAACGAGATCATCAATAATGTAAAAGGCATTAACCGTGTGGTATATGATATCAGCAGTAAACCGCCGGCAACAATTGAATGGGAGTAATATTGGTTTAGGAGTTTAGGGTTTAGAAGTTCAGGCGTTTAGTTTTGATATTTAGAACAGATCAATTATGAATAAAAAGATTTACAGCGTATTATTTTTATTACTGGTGTTCAATGCTGCTTTACCCGCAGCTGCACAAACAGATTCTATAAAAAAAGTGCCTACCTACCGGGTGGGGATATTCGCTCCTTTGTACCTGGATTCTCTTTTCAGTAATACTACTTTTAAATATAAACAAGGCTTACCTAAGTTCGTTGTTCCTGCAACAGAATTTGTGCAGGGCGCAGAGATAGCCCTTGATTCCATGAAACCCGGCAATGAAAATATTGAAGGATATTTTTATGATTCTAAGTCGTACACGAAAAATATCAGTTACCTGATCAGGTCTTCCCAACTGGATAGTCTTGACCTGATCATTGGATCTGTTAAGGATACCGATTATAAACAATTAGCCGATTTTGCATTGCTGAAAAACATCCCTTTTGTTTCTGCTACTTATCCAAACGATGGAGGCATTACTGCCAATCCATATACTGTAATTCTGAACTCTACACTTAAAGCGCATTGCGAAGCGATATACAGTTACCTGTTACAAAATCATGGTACCGATCTTATTTACCTCTGCCGCAAAAAAGGATCGCAGGAAGATAAGATTGCCGGTTATTTTAAATTGTTGAATGAACAGGACGGAAGAAAATTATTGAATATTCAAACTATTAATACGGACAGCCTGGCCGCTTCTGATTTTTTAAAGAACAAACTGGATAGTAACCGTCACTCTGTTATTTTAGGCGCAAGCCTGGATGAAAGTTTTGCTACTGGTTTGGCAGCTGCCTGCTATAACCTGCATACCAAATATCCGCTTACGTTGATAGGAATGCCTAACTGGGATGGCTTTACTTCGTTACAGAAAAAAGATGAGTTTGATAATTTTCCTATTTATTTTACTTCTCCTTACTTTAATACCAAGACAGACAACTACAGCAAAATACTCACCAGTGCTTATTTAAAAAAATTCAAAATAAAACCCAGTGATATGGCTTTTAAGGGATTTGAATCGGTGTATATGTTCACCAGGTTGCTGGCAAAATATCCCAACGATTTTATGAGCCATATCAATGATAAGACCGACAAGGTATTTTGTGAGTATACGATAAGGCCCGTAATGATAAAGAAGGAGAATTCGCCCGGCGGCACAGCAGATTATTTTGAAAACAAACACGTGTATTTTATAAAAATACTGAACGGTGCTACGGCCAGGGCCTGGTAATTATTAGTCGCGTAAAATAAAAGAGATAAAAAAAGAGACCGCAAAACCGGTCTCTTTTTTTATTGTATTACTTAGTTAAATATTTTCGTTGCATCGAATACAAAATTACAAATAGTACAGGAATACCTACTCCAAGCAATACGCTCCATATACTGGTGTACTGGACTGTGCCCATAATTAAAAAATTGCCTAACAATGGCGCCAGCTCTCCGGCCGTATACATCCAGAAACCATCTTTTTTAAATTTACGCATCCATAAAGCACCAACAAAACATAAAATAATTCCAGCCATGTTAATAGCCATTATCGGTATCATGTTCTGACTTGCCAATTCTATTGCCTCCCTGCCCTTTTCCATTTCAGCTAATCTTTTGGGAGAAATATCCTGTCCAGATTTGACAGCTTTATCCATCATCCCCAAAAGAAATTTATTTATCACAGGGGTAGCCAAAGTAAGCAACCCAAAAATGGCGCAGCCTATAAAGGTTAAAATAGTTAATACATTTAAACCCGAAGGCATGACTGCTTTGCCATTATCATCATAATTCAGTAAGTCTGTTGTGGTATCCTGGTTCATATAAAATAATTTGCTACAAGTTAAGGGCTTTGGCAATTATTTCAAAGGCTATACTTATTACTTTTTTCCTTTCAGTTTAAGATAGTCCAGGAAATAAACCACTTTTACAGTTAGCTCGTTGCTGTGCGGATTGTTGATCGTTCTTCCTAAATTTTTAAAATAAGTGGTATTACTGTAAGGATCGATATTTACAAATCCGCCCAATGCATTTTTCCAGGCTATGGTAATACGGCTGCCCAATAAAAAATCCCAGGTATAAAACATATCGATATTGAAAGTATTGTAATTGATATTCCTGTTGGGGATAAATGCAATTTCATCCCAGTATCCATCCGGCTTTAAATTGTAGAAATTGGTATTTTCCAAAGCAGACCAGTAGTGGCGCAATCTTACCGTCCAGTTCATCCGCTTTGTAAAATTATATTGTGCATTAACCAATAGGGTATTTCTCTTGAGATCACGCCTTGCAATAACCGGGGATCCATTACTGTTATTTAGAAAACTCCAGCCCCAGTTGCCTTTATCCTGTTCGATGATCATATCTGCACTCAGCTGAAATTTTTCGTTGAAACGGTATCTTAATCCCGCCTCCGATGTCCAGTAAGGATCGTTGGGCAAAGGTGATTCTGCAGCACCGATATTATAATTAAAATATAATTTTTTCCTGCTGTCCGAGCTGCCATTCATGCTCAGGTAGTAGTAAGGTGTTCTTCTTAAAAAATAGCCGTTGTAAACCGGGGAATTGATAAAATAATCCTTATTCCACATAGGGCTGCTTTGCAAATTAAAACTCAGGTCCCAGAAATTTTTGAATAAGAAAAAAGCTTTGGCGCTAACCTGCAATGCCGACCAGTTAAAAGGTTTATATAAATAGGAATTATTAAAGGTTACACTATAGACCCTGTTGATGAATTTTTTGTAAGGTTTCAGCAAATTATAACTTACACTACCGCTCATATCAAGTGAATTGTTATTGAGCAAAAAACCCAGGTCGTTAGGATCGTATTTATCACTTTTTAATACTACCAAACTTTTAAATTGAATAAGGCCGCTCACTTTTCCAAAACCTCCATTAACGTTGAACCCATTTTTAGTTAATAAATTATTGCCCCAGATAGTGCTGAATTTACCCGAAGCTAAAAAATTATACACATTCTTTTTATTGAACAAAGACAGGTCTACACTGCTTACATTGGCATTTCGTACATTGCTTTTAGTTAGTACGTTGGTATTTGTAAAACTTATGAACGACCTGTTCTTTAACGCCTGGTCCAATACCAATACATTGTAATTGGTTAAAGGTTCCGTTAAAATGCTGGAATCAACTCCTGTTGTGAGGTTAGTGATCCTGGCATACATTGGTGCAGACACTGCATTAAAAATACCGATGCCTAAATTATCTCTTGTTCTACCCGAAATTTTTGTTGCGTTATACAATTTTGTTATCCCGGGGTTCTTTTCTATTTTATAATTGGGATCAGCGCCATACCTGTTTAATACGGCAGTAGCGCTATCCGGTCTTGCCCCAATACGCCTGCTGTAAAACAAGCCCGCTTTATTAAACAGCTCAGTACCTTCTGTAAAAAAAGGCCGGTAATCTTCAAACTTTACTTCAAACTGCGACAAATTGAGTAATACATTATCGCTTTGTACCTGCGCAAAGTCAGGTATCAGGGTCATATCCAAAGTAAAGCTTTCGTTGATGCCATATTTTACATCCATGCCACCGCTTTTCAACACTTCGGTTACATCGCCGTTAGGCGTAGGCGAAAAAGTTACCCCACCTGAAATATAAGGTTGAAAGGATAGCCGTAATGGTGGCTTAATATTTTTTAATCCAACCCATGTGCCCCACTGGTTAATATCACCATTGACGGTGGGATTTTCAGGGCTCCAGATACTGGATTCATTCTCGCGGCGTACAAAACGGGCAAAATTCAGTCCCCAATCCTGTACTTCATTTTTAGAAATGCGTATAGCACTGAAAGGGATCTTCACTTCCACTATCCAGCCATCTTTTTTAATATTTACCTTGCTTTCCCAAACTGCATTCCAGGTAACATCATATACCGGGGAACTATTTTGCGATCCCTTTGCATCTGCCTGTACGCCTGCTGCAGTTACCTTAAACAAAAAAGCATTCTGCCTGTCGAGGTAGGTATCAAAACCCATGGTAAAAACATCCACATCCTGGCGGTCGGTAATATCACGGCCGGTCAATTGCCGGCGGATCAATTCAGGTCTATCATACAGGTAAGCCCCTATATAAACCGCGTCATCATCGTAAGCTATTTTAACTTCTGTTCTGTGTTTGGAAACATTGCCAAAATGTGGAGAGAAAGTAATAAAATCCCCTGTAGCCGGTATATTTTTCCAGGCTTCGTCAGTAAGTTCCCCATCAATAATTACGGGATTCGGCAACTTTATGGCAGGCAGACTTCTTGACTGCGTATAAGCAATCGTAAACATAAAACTTAAATACGCAGTTAATACAAAACGCAAGTTGGTTACAATTAGTTTTCAACCAAAGATAACCTATTAGCTTTAAATAGCATTGATACCAGTGCAGCTACATTAAATGCCCCGCCTCCTCATTTCCTTTTTTATCAATGCCAGCTCCCGGCCTGTTTGCCCGGCAACAGAACTGTTTTCCTGTGCCCTGCGCATAAGGTAGGGCACTACGTCGTTGATAGGGCCAAAAGGTAAATACTTGCTTACGGAACAGCCGGATTTTGCAAGATTGAAAGTAATATTATCGCTCATGCCATACAATTGCGAAAAATGTACATGAGGATGCGAATGAGGTAACCCGTCATGATCTAAAAGCTGCGTGGCAAACAGGTTGCTGTACTCATTATGTGAAGCTACAATAAATGCAACCTGGTGAATCTGTTCTACGCAAAAAGCCACTGCAGCATTGTAGTCCTTATCTGTGGCTTCTTTACTGGCTTGTATGGGTGACGGATAATTCATGGTGGCAGCTCTTTCTCTTTCCTTTTCCATATAAGCACCTCTTACCAGTTTGGCACCCAGTATAAAATTTCTTTCTGCAGCTGCAGCGCAGGAATCTTTTAAAAATGCTAACCTGTCGTGCCGGTATAATTGAATGGTATTGTACACCACGGCTTTCCCCTTATTGAAAGTATCCATCATTAAAATGGTTAAGGCGTCTACCGGGTCCTGTATCCAGGTTTCTTCTGCATCAACCAACACGCCAATTTTTTTTGCTGCAGCTTCTTCACATATGTGCAACATGCGCAACCTTACCCTGTGCCATTCTTCTTTTTCCGGGGCATCCAGCGTTTCAACAGCCTGCAGGTAACGCTTCATTAAAGTACCTTCTGCGGTATGCATGCTGTTATCCAGTTTTTCCAGTAAAGCAAACCTTGCAAAGCCGGTTACTTTAATGCTCATAAAAGGAATATTAGCCTGTGTAGCGGCATAGGCAATTACTTTTTTGAATTCATCCCTGGCCTGTTCAAAACTATCTTCTCCTTCTTTTCCTTCTACCCCGTAATCTAAAATCGCCTGCACTTTATATTCTTCCAGTTTATCGGCAGCTTTTGCTGTTTCGTTAAGGGTTTCGCCTCCTACAAACTGCTGGAATATGGTATTCCTGATAACAGTTTTTGTAAAAGGTACATGCCATTTTATAGCGTATGGAGTAATTTTTAAGCCGAGGTTTACCAACCATGGTTTGCCCATGGATGAAAAAAGGAAATGGGCTTTTTTTAACTGGGCATCAGTTTTATAAGCAAAGGCAACCTGTGTATCATCAAAAGAAATGCCGTTAGTATTTTCGTTCATATGTTGTGGTTCGTTATTCGAAATTCGAAAAATGCATACGAACTACCAAATAAATAACCCCGCTCTACTATCTTTACAAAAAATAATTGATGGAAAAAAAGGCAGGAGAGTCAGTAGTAGTAATGACAGAACTGGTATTACCTAACGATACCAATAATTTTGGAAATTTAATGGGTGGCCGGTTAATGTACTGGATGGATATTGCCGCGGCACTGGCCGCCATGAAACATTGTAATGCGCCGGTAGTAACCGCTTCGGTGGATAATATTTCTTTTGAAAGCCCTATTAAGATAGGGAACGTAGTGCATATTGAAGCCAAGGTTACACGGGCATTTAACAGCAGTATGGAAGTACACATGAATGTATGGGGCGAAGACGCCATTCAGCAATACAAATACAAAAGCAATGAAGCCTATTATACTTTTGTTTCGCTTGATCCTAATGGAAAGCCCAGGCGTGTAAATGCGTTGGTACCGGAAACAGAAGAAGAAAAAAAATTATTTGATGGTGCATTAAGAAGAAGGCAACTGCGTTTGGTGCTGGGCGGTAAAATGAAAGCCCAGGACGCAGAAGAATTAAAAGCACTTTTTACCAAAGTATAATAGCGGCTTAGCTACAACGCCAGCCATTTCCCTGATAAAAAATTTATTCTGTTTGAAACTATGCAATTGAATACGGTTATATTCGACATGGATGGACTGCTGATAGATTCCGAACCTTTATGGAATGAAGCGGCTGCAACAATATTCAGTGATTATGGCATCAGGTTAACTCCCCAGCAATATGATACCACTACGGGTTTACGAACCAAAGAGTTTATACAACGGTGGTTTTCTTTTTTCAATATCCCTTTGACAGATGCCCCTAAAGTAGAAACTGCTATCATTAATAAAGTGATAGAACTGGCTACCCAAAAAGGCAAGGCTATGCCCGGCCTGGAGCATATATTTAATTTTTTTATAGAAAGAAATTTTAAAATCGGGTTGGCCTCCTCTTCCCCGCTTAGTTTAATCAACGTGGTGGTAGATCTTTTACAGCTAAGACCTTTTTTAAAAAGCATTACGTCTGCGGCTACACTTCAATATGGCAAACCTCATCCCGAAGTGTATTTATTGGCTGCTCTGGATATGGGTGCACAGCCGCTGGAATGTATTTGTTTTGAAGACTCTTTTCCGGGGATGATCGCTGCAAAAGCTGCGGCCATGAAATGTGTAGTGGTACCTGATTTTAAGACAAGTAAGGAATTGAAATGGCATGCTGCCGACCTTAAGATTTCATCCCTCAGCAATTTTAACGAATTACTGCTGCATTCACTTTAATATGGCCTGTTTAAGCGGCACTTTCTGCTAAAGTATATCTAAATGCAGGACCTACTTATTAAGAATTTAATACAATTGTGGTTTTTTTAAAAAAAATACACATTTTATATAATTTTAAGTTAAAGTTATTACCTTTAAGCCGTACTACCTGAACTGAACTGCTTCTTCCCAAAACTAGTACTATCCAGGTCTATCTAAGTACACAAACAAACTAAAACATTTTTTATGCAAAAAACAACTACACAAAAGGACTTAAAAGTGTATTTGCTCAAAACGTTTCTGGCGATTCTGATTTTGAGCATTTCTTTTCAGGTCTCCTTTGCGCAGGAGAAGGTTTTATCCAAGCCTTCGAGTGCGAGAAAGGGGTTTCCTACAGAACGCCCGGCTGAAAGCAAGCCGTCAGTTGTGGTTACTCCACAACGTGCTGTGGTAAACACACCGATTACCCCGATACGTGTTGCTGCAGCTGCAGCAAAAAAATCGCTCGCAGCTACTGCTGAGCCAAGCGATGTGCCTTCGATCAACAAGCAGATTGCTGCTAAAATCAAAAGCAACCCTGCTATGGCTCAAAGCTTAAAAGCTAACAGCCCTTTATCCTTTAACCCAACAACACCGAATCTTGTTAACGACGTTTGTACGTTTAACGGCTCTTTGGTTGCAGGTGATTTAACACTTACAAACGGACGTTTTTTCCGTGATGGCGTTCCTTCAACCTGTTCTGGTGTTAAAGCATGTCCGGGTGGTTTTGGTACCGGCCCGTACTATTATGACACTTACACGATGCAGAATCTTACCTGTGTTAGCCAGTGTGTAACGGTAGATTACATTGCCAACCCGGGAGGCGGCGATGTTTTTGTAACTGCTTACAACGGAAGTTTTAATCCAAATTCTTTATGTACTAATTACATAGCTGATGGTGGATTAAGCTCACTGGCAGGTGGAACACCAGTTTCATTTTCTTTGACCGTTCCGGCAAATGCTACTATAGTTTTTGTTGCAATGGGTGCACAGATCTCTACTGAATGTCCTTCTTACACGATGACTGTAACAGGTATCAATTGTACACCGCCACCAGTATGCTCTGCTCCAACTTCATCTATTTTGAGCCAGGCACAGATACCAGGTCCTCCGGTAACATTGATCAACGAACAATTTGACGGAACGATCGTTCCTGCAGGATGGGCATTCCAGAATTTAAGTGCTCCTCTTGGACTTACCAACTGGTCTCAAACCAATTCATTGGTATTTCCTCCACAGAGTGGTGTAGGTTTTGCTTCTGCAAACTTCAATAACACTGCTGGTGTAGGTACTATCAGTAACTGGATGTTCGCTCCGAATATTACTTTTAAAAATGGTGATAAATTTACATTCTATACACGTACTACAACGGGTACATTCCCTGACAGGTTACAGTTAAGAATGAGTACTAACGGTGCAAGCGTAAACGTTGGTACAAACGAAACAAGCGTAGGAGACTTTACCACATTGTTACTGGATATTAATCCAAACCTTACAGGTACAGGTTACCCTACCGCATGGACGCAATTTACCGTTACTATGTCTGGCCTGCCAGCTCTCGGTATTTCCGGTCGTTTGGCATTCAGGTATTTTGTAACTGGTGCAGGTCCTGCCGGCGCCAATTCTGATTTTATTGGTATTGACAATGCGGTGTATACCAGCTTTACACTGATCAATCCAACAACCTGTACAGGTTCAACTGCAAACTTAAAAGTTGATATTACAGGTGGTAACTCTGCTGCTTATAATGTTACTATCAACGTAACACCAGCTGCGCCAGGTTATCCAAGAACAATTTTAAATTATGTAAGCGGATCTAATATACCTGTTACACCAGCTGTAACAAGTACTTACAACCTTGTTTCTGTAATTGCTGCAGATAACCCATGTTGTGTGGGTACAGGTAACAGCGGAACTCCAACTGTAACCGTTTCTGCTACAACAGTGGCGCCTATAACAGTTGTAGCCGCTCCAAGCACCCCGCTTTGTGCAGGCGATCCTACATTGTTAACTATCATTGGTGCTCCTACTACCGGTACGCAGACTACAAGTTCCGGTCCAATAGCAGTAATAATACCTGATGCCAATGCAACAGGTGTAAGTACACCACTTACTATAACTGGTGTTCCTGCAGGTGCTACCGGTACCGGCGCAAGTGTAAACTTTAATATTACACATACATGGGATGCTGATATTAACCTGTTCTTAAAATCACCAAATAACCAGGTACTTAACCTTGTAAGTGCTAAAGGTGGTTCCGGTGATAACTTTGTTAATACTACAGTTAATTCTACATCTACAAATCCATTCCCTGCAACTGGTGGAACTCCTTTCACAGGTGTTTTCAGGCCTGATGGAAACACTGGAGCCCTTGCACCGACCGGATTTGCTTCTACGGGGGCAATAAATTTTGTACCGTTGTATAACACCACTACTGCAAACCTTAATGGTGTGTGGTCATTTGGTGCAAGAGATAATGCTTTTGGTGACCAAGGAACTATTACCAGCTGGAGTGTTAGTGTAGACTGGACGGTGCCTGCTGGTCCTCCGGTTGGCTATACCTACCTTTGGACTCCTGCAACCGGTATCAGTTCAACAACTGGTAACCCAATTGCTGCGTCTCCAATGACCACCACTACATACACTGTAATGGGAACAGCGCCTAACGGATGCCAGACTACGGGTGCCATCACCATAACTGTAAACCAGTTACCGGCGATCACCAATAATCCATCCAACCTGACTGTTTGTGCTGGTCAGACTGCTACATTTACTTCAACAGCTACTGGTGCTGGTATCAGCTACCAATGGCAGTTAAGTACAAATGGTGGAACAACATGGACTAATATTGCTCCGGGTGCTCCTTATACTGGTGTTACTACCGGTACACTTAGCATTACACCTACAACAGCTGCTATGAACGGTTACCGTTACAGGCTGGTTGTTTCAGGTACATGTCCTCCAAATGCAACTTCAACTGGTGCAATTCTTACTGTTAATCCATTACCAGCGATCACTGTGGTTCCTGCCAGCCCAATATGCGGCGGTATTCCAGGTGTTAATGGTACATTGATTACTGCAAGTGGTGCAACAACATATACATGGTCTCCAGCTGCTGGTTTATATACCAATGCCACTGCAACCACTCCTTATGTTGCCGGTACTCCAACTGCAACAGTTTATGCAGCTCCAACTGTCAATACTACTTATACCATTACAGGTACAAACGGTACAACAGGTTGCGTAAATACATTGAACATAGATGTAAACTACAAACCTGCAGCACCAACAGTTAGTCCTGCCGCAGTAACAATGTGTTTAGGATTCCCTGCAGTACCTTTGTCAATTACTTCTTCACTGGTACCAGTAACATCAACTTTCAGTTCTGGTGCTATTTCTGTACTTGTACCTGACGTAGGTGATGGTGCTCCTGGTATTTCAACGATACCAGTTTCAGGCATACCTGCAAATGCTACTATTTCTGCTGTAAAAGTGACTTTCAACATGCAGCATACCTGGGTAGGTGATGTGGATATCAATATCCAGGCACCTAATGGCAAAAACCTTAACCTGGTAGGTGGATTAAACGGAGGTCTGTACACTAACAGTACTGATCATTTTGTAAATACATCGTTCAGTTCATTGGGTGGTGCTACCATTAGTGGTGCAGCTGCTCCAAGAACCGGTACTTATACTGCAGAAGCACGTCCTTTATACGGTCCCGATACTTATATTCAGAATACCACTACATGGTCTTCTCTTACTCCAACAGCAGCTTCTGCTAATGGAAACTGGATATTTGCTGTAGGTGACTGGGGAGCGGGCGATCAGGGTACTATAACATCATGGTCAATTGATATCACTTACGGTGTGCCTTCATCTGGTGTTTGGACTCCAAATGGTACAGTTGCGGCTGGATTATATACTGACCCGGGTGCTACTATTTTGTATACCGGTACGCCGGCCAATATAGTGTATGCTAAGCCACCGGTAACTACCACTTATGACGTTACTGTAACAAGTGTTGGCCCGACTGCAACACCTACATTCTCTAATCCTGCCCTGATAAATATCAATGATGGCTCTACAGGTACTCCATATCCTGCAACATTAGCAGTAACCGGTTTACCAGCAACAGGCGCATCAGTAACTTCGGTTCAGCTTAGAGGTGTATCTCATACCTGGTCAAGTGATATCGCTATTGCGTTGCAGAATCCTTCTGCTTCTACAAATGTGGTATTAATGGCAGGAGTTGGTGGTGCAAGTATTATTACCAATGCCAACTATACATTTACCGATGGTGGCGCTGCTATGACAGCAGGTGCTATACCTTCTGGTACATATAAACCAACCAGCCTTGGTGGTGCTCATTTATTCCCTTCACCAGGACCTGGTTCTTTAAATCAAACCGGGCAAACATTAGCTTCATTTAACTCCTCTGCCTTAAATGGTACCTGGAAGTTATTTGTAGTTGATGAAGTATTCGGTGATTTTGGTACTATCAGCGGAGGTTATAATATATCATTCAGTTACCCAACTGTAGGTTGTGTGTCAAATTCAACCAAGGTTACGGTTACTGTAAATACACCATTAACTTTCGTTCCTAACTTACCTGCTGATGCTGTAGTTTGTACCGATAAGGTAACCAGCTTCACGTCTCAGGTATCCGGTTCTGTGGTTAACCACAACTGGAGAGTAAGTACCAATAATGGAAACAACTGGAGTGATGTTGTAAATGGTGGTGTGTATGCTGGTGCAAAAACCGCTACATTAACCATAACCGCACCTCCGGTTTCAATGACTACATACCTTTATAAGGATTCTGTAAGCACTGTAGCATGTCACGATTCTTCTTCAAGAATTGCGAAATTGATTGTTAATCCATTACCAACTATAGTTATATCAGCTTCTCCTTACCAGAAACTGTTCCCTGGCTTAACAACAACATTGTTCTCTACAGTTAGTCCTATTGCTTCTACCTACACCTGGTTGAAAAACGGAACACAGGTTCCAGGTTCGGGTAGTTCTTTACTGGTAACTGTGGATGGATTAGGAACCTATACATTAAGGGTAACCGATGTAAATGGTTGTACCAACACTTCCAATGCGGTATCATTAACTGATTCCATTACCGGAAAACTGTTTGTATATCCAAATCCTAACAATGGTGTATTCCAGGTTAGATACTACAGTATAATCAATAACACTAATTTGCCACGTGGTCTTAACATTTATGATTCAAGAGGTAAGAGAATAGCGGTTAAAAACTATTCTATCAATTCGCCTTATGCAAGAATGGATGTTGACCTGAGAAATTATGGCTCTGGTGTATATTGGCTGGAACTGGTTGATGTTGCCGGAAACCGACTTGCAATGGGCAGGGCGGAAGTACTGAAATAAAAACCTCAGATCTTCTATAAAAAAAGAACCCCCGTTTTGGGGGTTCTTTTTTTATAGTCACTTAGCAGCCAGTTCTTTATAATTAATACGGGCTGTACAAGGCGCTCCTTACATCCTATCGCGAAAAAGAATACTATTTAACCCTAGAAAATCAGGCATATTTTAGTAACTTTGCCGTCCCGTTTAAAAAACCACGGGATCATTTTATGTCTTTCAATATTATTAAACAATTAAACGCAGATGCACAGGAAGGGTCTACAGCTGATGCTGCAGAAACTGCTGCGATATCAAATGTGCCTGTACAGGCTCCGGTTGCTGAAACCGTTGCTACCGCTCACGACGATTTTGACTGGAGCGTTGACAAACGTAATGTAACCAGCTACTCTGCTACTGAAAAAGCAAAGTATGATACTGTTTACGACAATACGTTCAAACAGATCAACGATGGAGAAATGATACAGGCAACTGTAGAATCATTAACCAAAACTGATGCTGTTGTAAACATTGGATTTAAAAGTGATGGCCTGATCTCTTTAAATGAATTCAGAGATATTCCGGGTGGCGTAAAAGTGGGTGATGTAATTGAAGTAATGGTGGTGGAAAAAGAAGACAGGGAAGGTAATTTGCACCTGAGCCGTAAAAACGCACGCACTACAAGAGCATGGGAAAGAATTATGGAAGTACACAGAACCGGCGAAATTGTTACCGGTTTGGTTACCAGCAAAACAAAAGGTGGTTTGATCGTTGATGTATTTGGTATGGAAACTTTCTTACCAGGTTCTCAGATCGACGTTAAACCTGTTACTGATTACGACCAGTTTGTAAACAAAACAATGGAATTTAAAGTGGTTAAGATCAATGAAGCCATTAAGAATGCTGTTGTTTCTCATAAAGCACTTATTGAAAGTGATATTGAAGCACAACGTGCCGAAATTATGGGTAAACTGGAAAAAGGCCAGGTATTGGAAGGAACAATCAAAAACATCACTGATTTTGGTGCATTCCTTGACCTTGGTGGTTTAGATGGTTTATTATACATCACTGATATTTCATGGGGACGTATCAACCACCCAAGTGAAGTATTGAAAATGGATCAGAAACTGAACGTAGTGGTATTGGATTTTGATGATGATAAAAAACGTATCAGCCTTGGTTTAAAACAATTAACGCCTCACCCTTGGGATACTTTATCTGAAGGATTGAAAGAAGGTGAAATTGTAAAAGGTAAAGTAGTTAACATTGAAGACTACGGTGCTTTCCTGGAAATCATGCCAGGTGTGGAAGGTTTGGTACACGTAAGTGAAATTACATGGGCCAACACTCCAATCAACGCAAAAGAGTTCTTTAAATTAGGCGATGAATACGAAGCAAAAGTAGTTACCCTTGATAAAGACACCCGCAAAATGAGCCTTTCTATCAAACAAATGACAGAAGATCCATGGAGCACTATTGAAACTGTTTTCCCTGAACACAGCAAACATAAAGGTGTGGTTAAAAACATTACTCCTTACGGCGTATTTGTTGAATTATCTACCGGTATCGGTGGTATGATCCACATCAGCGACCTGAGCTGGTTAAAACGTTTCAACAACCCGAACGAATACACTAAGGTTGGCGAAAACATCGATGTTGTTATCATGAACATTGATAAAGACGGCCGCAAATTACAATTAGGACATAAACAAATTGAAGAAGATCCATGGAATACTTTGGAAACTACATTCCCTGTTGGAAGCATCCACGAAGGAACTGTCGTTAAAAAAGATGATAAAGGCGCTGTGGTTCAATTGCCTTATGGCCTGGAAGGATTTGCTCCATCACGTCACCTGAATAAAGAAGACGGTAAAACCGTTGGTGCTGATGAAACTGCACAGTTTGTGGTGATTGAGTTTGACCGTAACGACAAACGTATCGTGTTAAGCCATACCCGTATCTGGGAGCAGGTAATTGAAGAAGAAAAACAAGCCGTTATCAAAGAGAAAAAAGCAGATGCTGAAGTAACTAAGAAAGCGGTTAAGAATTTACAAAGCAAAGTAGAAAAATCAACTTTAGGTGATCTTGGCGTTTTAGCTAATTTAAAAGCTAAGATGGAAAGTGATGCAGCAGATAATGCAGCAGAAGAACCAAAAGGAGAATAATAATACCTTCTTAATTTACAATCCCGCTGTATATACAGCGGGATTTTTTTATTCATCAAATACTATTTTTAAAATTGCACTACTTCCAGGAATACCTTCTTGGGCTGCAAATTTTTATCATACAATAACGGGTAATATTTTTCTTTCCCTTTACCGGAAATTACCCAGCCTGCTATTGAATTATATAACCGCATCCAGCAACAGCACCCCTATTAACCCTATAATCGAAATGGTCGTTTCCATTACCGTCCAGGATAAAAAAGTTTGTTTTAAAGAGAGTTTAAAAAACTCTTTAAACATCCAGAACCCTGAATCGTTGATATGAGAACCGAATACGCTGCCTGCACCAACGGCCAGTACCATTAATTCCGGTGATACCACACCGCTTAAAACCAATGGTGATACCACACCCGCAGCAGTAATACCAGCTACTGTTGCCGAGCCGATCATTACGCGTAATAAAGCCGTTATCAGCCAGCCAAATAATAATGGCGGCATTTGCCACTTACTGCTGAAAGAGGCAATATAATCTCCTGTGCCACTATCTATCAATACCTGTTTAAAAATTCCCCCGGCTGTAATGATCAGTATTATCATCGCAATGCCGGCAATGGCATCACTTAACAATTTCATCATCGATTCCATTGACTTACCGGCACGTATACCAAAATAATAAATAGCGAGCAACACGGCTATTAACAAGGCAATGGTAGAATCACCGGTAAATAATAATACCCGTTGCAATACCGAACCGGCAGGTAAAAAATAACCTGAAATTACTGCAGCAGTAATTAATATCACCGGCAGCAATGCTATAAAAAAACTAGGAAATGTAGCGGGTAGTTCTTTAGTTGTATTTACTTCTTCTCCAACAAAAAATGAAGCCGTATCAATTTTAATTTTTTGCAAAAATCTGCCCAGCAATGGTCCTGCAATAATCACTGCAGGAATAGCAATAACAATTCCATACAACAATACCTTTCCCATATTTGCCTTAAACGCATTTACCAAAACCACAGGCCCGGGATGCGGTGGTAAAAAGCAATGCGTAGTAGAGAGTGCTGCTGCCATAGGTACAGCAATATATAATAATGGCAATCCTGTTTTACGGGCCAATGTAAATACTAATGGTACCAGTATGATAAACCCTGCGTTATAATAAAGCGGGATACCGATGAGGAAGCCGGTAAGCAATACTGCCCATTGAATATTTTTCTTACCAAAACTTTTAATAAGTGTGGAAGAGATTTTTTCTGCAGCACCACTGTGTTCCAGGATTTTTCCGAGTATGGCGCCGAGGCAAATGATGAGTGCCAATCCACCTAATGTACTACCCACTCCTTTTTCAATTGATTTAACCAGGGTTTCAGGTTTAAGTCCTAAACACAAACCGGCTACAATAGAAACAATGAGTAAGGACAAAAAAGGGTTTACTTTTTTTACAGTTAAGAAAATCTGCAAAGCAATCGCAAAAAGTATGATTAAAACTGTCATGTATTATTTTTACCGCACGGTATTCGTTAATGCACCAATATTGCCGATGGAAATTTTTATTTCATCCCCGCTTTGTAAAGTAAAATCGCTGCCTGGTACAATCCCGGTGCCTGTCATTATGAGGCAGCCATAAGGAAAGGAACATTCTTTAAACACAAAGGCTACCAATTCTTCCACTGTTCTTTTCATCTGGCTGATGGCAATACTATCATTAAAGACAATAGTTTGATTTCTTTTGATCTCCAATGCAATCATGGTATTACTATCCAATGGTTGCTCTGTTATAAAAATACAGGGGCCTAATGCAGCGCAGGCATCATAGGTTTTTGCCTGCGGCAGGTACAAAGGATTTTCTCCTTCGATACTCCTGCTGCTCATATCATTACCAATGGTATAGCCAATTATTTTTCCTGAAGAAGTTACCACCAGTGTTAATTCAGGCTCCGGTACATCCCAGGTAGAATCTTTACGGATATTTACTTTTGCGCCGTTACCGACAATGCGATGCGGCGTGGCTTTAAAAAATACTTCGGGCCTTTCTGCTTCATATACTTTTGCATAAAAATCTGCCCCGCCACTATCTTTTGATTCTTCCTGGCGACCCACTTTACTTCTTAAATAAGTTACACCGCAGGCCCATAATTCCTGGTGATTACCAATTGGAGCCAATGTTTCGTGCACTAATTCATTTGTGGCGGGCGACAATATAGTAGTAAGCCCTTCCACTTTTTTAAAAAGATCGTCGTCATTAATAAACGTCTCCCAATTCTCTCCTTTTACCAAATAATAAAAAATATCCTTTTCAATTACTATCCCTGCTTTGCTGTTGTATAACTTCATGCGTAAATAATTTTTAATCCCTCATTTTAAATTTTAAAACATACATATCATTGGTAATGTACAATGTTTTTTCATCCGTACTTAATGCACAGTTAGATGCCTGTTCCGTTAACAATAATTTACCCAACAGTCTGGCGTCTTTATTAAATATCCAGATACCACCAGGACCCGATGCAAACACATGCCCTTTTTTATCCACCTTCATTCCATCCGGCGCACCCTTTACTCCTTTTGGGCTACCCGCTGCGCTATAAAATATTTTTCCATTGGTTAAAGCATCCCCTTCTACATCGTACACATACCAATTGGGTTTTCTGCCATCAGAACAGGCGATCAGTAATTTTTTTTCTCCCGGTAAAAAAGCAATGCCATTCGGTCTTGGTATAGAATCAATCAATAAAATAACCCTGCCGTCTTTCTTTACTTTGTATACACCGTTGAATGTAATTTCCTTTTTGGGATCATCATCACGCTGCGTTTCCAATCCATAAGGTGGATCGGTAAAAAATAATTCGCCTGCCTTATTATACACGGCATCGTTAGGGCTACTGAAACGTTTTCCATTATACATAGAAGCGATAGCAACAAAGTTGGGTGCCGGGTGATCGAGAGCTGCATTCATCCATGCCATCTGCCGGTCTCCATCCTGGCATAGTACCAATCTTCCTTTATTATCCAGTAATAATCCGTTGCTCCCCATTTCGCCTTTGCGTTTTATTACCGTATCTGTATAACCCGAAGGCATAAGGTATAATTCTGTTCCTTTTGCTGCAGTCCATTTATACACTTTATTTTCGGGCACATCAGAAAACACAAGGGCATTTATTTTTTCCAGCCATAAAGGCCCTTCACTCCAGTTGAATCCTTCTGCAATTATTTCGGCCTGCGCACCAGGTGTAATGATCGCATCCAATGCAGGATCAATACGTTCTATATTGCCTACTGTTTTATGTTGAGCCTGCACCGCACAACTTACCATAGTTAGCAGGAAATATATACCGATCAATTTTTGCATATTATAATTATAATTTTAATGAGAATCTCTTGTCACTTCCGATCCGGAACTACCTTGTAAAAAATCGAGATCAGCTCCCTTATCTGCCTGCATCACATGTTTGATGTATAGATTTACATATCCTCTTTCCGTAGCAGGTTTAGGTGCGACCCATGCAGCTTTTCTTTTTTCCAGTTCTTCGTTGCTAATGTCTAAATGAATTTTTCTTTGGGCCACATCCAGTTCTATCATATCGCCATTGTTTACCAATGCTAATGTACCACCAATTGCTGATTCCGGAGACACATGCAATATAACAGTGCCGTATGCGGTGCCGCTCATTCTTCCATCAGAGATACGCACCATATCTGTAATTCCCTTTTCCAGTAATTTTTTAGGTAAAGCCATATTGCCTACTTCGGGCATACCGGGATACCCAACCGGGCCTACATATTTTAATACCATCACACAGGTTTCATCAATATCCAATGCAGGATCATCAATTCTTGCATGATAATCTTCGATGCTTTCAAAAACAACTGCACGACCTTTATGTTGCATCAGCGCCGGGGTTGCTGCCGAAGGTTTCATTACCGCACCATTTGTCGCCAGGTTCCCTTTTAATACTACACAACCGGCTTCGGCAATAAGTGGTTTGTTATAAGAGGTAATTACGTTTTCATTATAACATTCCGTTAAGCCTTTAATATTTTCGACATGATTTTTTCCTGTAACAGTAATTACATTTTTATGCAGTTGTTCTTTCAATTCATTTAATATAACAGGTAAACCACCTGCATAATAAAAATCTTCCATCAGGTATTTACCCGAAGGCATCAGGTTCAGCAGCAATGGAATTTTACTTCCGATTGTATCAAAATCTTCCAGGTTCAATTCCACGCCAATCCTTCCTGCAATAGCCGTTAAGTGAATAATAAAATTAGAAGATCCGCCAATGGCAGCATTCACTTTTATCGCATTTTCAAATGCTTCCCTTGTCAATATTTTCGAGATCGTAAGATCCTGCTTTACCATTTCCACAATTCTTCTTCCGCTCAGCTGTGCCAATACCTTTCTTCTTGAATCAGCTGCAGGAATGGCTGCTGCACCGGGCAATGTTAAACCCAGTGACTCCACCATACAGGCCATTGTTGATGCAGTACCCATCGTCATACAATGACCCACACTGCGGCTCATACAACTTTCTGCAATAGTGCATTCTTCCTGGGTCATCTTACCGGTTTTCATATCCTCGTCAAACTTCCATACATGTGTACCCGAACCAATATCCATACCCTTATATTTTCCATTGAGCATTGGACCACCGGGAACAACGATGGTAGGCAGGTTTACACTTGCTGCGCCCATTACCGTAGAAGGAGTGGTTTTATCACAACCTGTCAGCAACACCACTCCATCAATGGGATTACCCCGTATCGATTCTTCAGCATCCATGCTGGCCAGGTTTCTAAATAACATGGCGGTGGGTTTCAATAATGTTTCGCCCAGCGACATAATCGGAAATTCAACAGGAAATCCCCCGGCTTCATATACGCCGCGCTTTACCATTTCGGCAATATCACGTAAATGGGCATTGCATGGTGTAAGCTCACTCCAGGTGTTACAGATACCGATCACCGGCCGGCCATCAAAAAGATCAGGCGGCATGCCCTGGTTCTTCATCCAGCTGCGGTAAATAATACCGTCCTTATCTTTTCTGCCAAACCAATCGTGGCTGCGCAATTTTTTACTCATGACTTATTATTTATTACAGTAGCATTAGTTGCCGGATGGAAAGTTAATGCATCATCAGGTACGGTCAATTGAACTGATACTACTTTTAATTTTTTTAGTGGAAAAAAGACCCTTTGTAAAAACAAAAGGTCTTATTGCTATATATAAACCCACTGCTGAGTACATTTTTTATGGCTTATCCCACCAGATCCTGGTACTTAATTTATCTGGTCCCTGCGCTGCTATGGCCGTATTTACGTTAGTTGTATTTACGGATAGTTCTGAAGTGGGATAGGTAAGCCTCCTGATAAAAGTACCGTTGGGTACATCAGGATTATTAGGTTGCCCATACGGGTTAGACGTGAGTAACGGAAAGCCACTTCTTCTGAAATTGGCAAAAGCTTCCGGGCCATTTAAAAAAGAAGCGATCCAGTATTGTGTATTGATCTGTTGTAATTCCGTACCGGGTAATAAAGGGTTGGCGGTTACATAAATATCACGTGCTGCGGCTGCAACAGCAGAACCTGCATCATAAGTTACCATCTGGTCCATATGAGCCCTTATGCCATCACTGAAATATTGTGCCGGAGTTCCCGTTGCTATCCAGCCCCTGAACCTTGCTTCGGCCAGTAATAAACTAGTTTGTGCTGCAGTAACCAAAAATACTGGCGTTGTTGTTTTTACTATCCTTTTGCGGTCTGCCTGAGTGTAATCATAAAAAGAAGCCAGCCCATCTGCCGTTGCCTGCGCCACAATGGTTCCATTATCTTTCCCCATGGGCATCCCGATTTGATCTGCAGCAGAGAACGATACTGATACACCGGCAGGCGGAGTACCATTACTGGCACTAACCTGATCTGCTCCGCTTTTTGCGCCCTTATAACGAACTGCAATAGATAAAAGGCGTGGATCACTTGTATTTTTTAGCTGATCCACAAATGGTTTAGTTAAATAAAAATTCGCAGCTTCACTACCATTTAATGTTCCCCCAATGGGTTGGTTATAATTTGCATCATGTCTTATGTAAGCATTATCCGCATTCGTTAATATTACACCTCCGGCAAATGCAGCCGCTACTGTTGCCTGCGCTTTTGCAAGATCAACCTTGCTTAATCTCATGCCTGCCCTTAACAGCAACGAATAGCCGAATTTCTTCCACTTTGCAATATCTCCGCTGTAGAGCACATCTGAATTTTCTATTGTACCAGCCGGGTTAAGTGCAGCAGATGCTTCTGTTAATTCCTGGATGATTTTGTTATAGATACTTTGTTGCCCGTCATATTTTGGTAACAGTAGCTGATTGGTATACCCTGTACCTGCCTCACTAAAGGGAATATCACCATACTCATCTGTCAATATCATAAAAGAATAAGCCTGGTATATCCTTGCCATGTTATACAAATTACTTCTTGCGGCAACATTTTTTGTATTCTGAATTACATCGTAATTGTATTTGATCACATTCTGGTAATACACTGCCCATACCGGCTGGGTAGTAGCATCACGGCTATCCTGGTTAAAGTTTGCACCCGCCAGTACACCTCCATTGGGTGTAACCATTTGCTGAACAATACCAATATCAAACACTAAAGTCTTTACAGGAAATGAAGAATTAATGACTGCATTGTTTAACAGGAAAACCGGGTCTACTGCGGTAGGACTTGTTTTATTTTTATTCAGGTCTTCCAGGCCTTTATCGCACGACAGTATACTTACCGCTATCATAAATAACAAGCTATAGTTAAATATTTTTTTCATGATTACGAGTTTTAAAATTTAATATTTAAGTTCAATCCTATTCCCCTTGTAGTAGGCAAGCCGGGAGATTCCAATCCAACCTGGTTATCCGAACCAAAACCAAATGTTTCAGGATCAATATTATCTACCCATTTTTTCAGGATCAAAACATTATTGGCTACAAGGTCAAGTCTTACGCCTTTGAAAGGTAGTTTTGCCGGAATGAATTTTGTAAAATCATAACCTATACCGACCTGACGCAATTTCCAGTATCCCCCATTATAAATAACAGGTTCTACGATCTGTTGTGTGCGAAGGTGTTCCCAATAAGTTTGAACCGCAGCTACTACGGTATTAGTTCCACCGCTTTGATTTACACCCTGCCCCACTATACCGCTTGTTCTTCCCTCTAAAGTCATTTTATGTAAGCCTTCTCTTATTGCATTGAAATTGGTACCCGACAACATTTTATTGCCCAGTTTATAATCAATGAAAACGGTAAGACTGATACCCTTGTAATTAAAAGAATTTAAAAAACCGCCTGTCCATTTAGGCAATGCACTGCCAAACATAACTAAGTCTGATGTACGAAGTGGCAAACCGTTTGCCTGGAAAATCCTTTGGTTACTTTTTGCAGCATCTCTTGCATATCCATAACCGGCTATCTGTCCCATCTCCTCGCCTACCACATGCCTCACTTCTCCATTAAAAGTGTGTGTACCGATGGTGATTCTTTCCCCGGGGGTACTGGTAATAATGCTTAATACTTTTGTTTTATTATAGGAAGTATTGGCAGTAAATGTCCAGCTAAAATTTTTACGCTGAACGGGTATGAGCGTCAACATGGCTTCAAAACCTTTGTTGCTGCTTTCACCACTGTTGATACGGGTATTTAAAAAACCCGAAGCATCAGATACCTGTACCTGCACGATCTGGTCCCTGGTTATTTTTTTATACACAGCCACATCAAGATTTACCCTGCTCTTAAACATCCGCAATTCCATACCTACTTCGGTTTCTGAAACACGGCTTGGTTTCAAATTAGGATTGGGTATTGAATTGCCGCTTGTAGCAACGGGAACGGGTACACCCGAAGGATTATTAATTAAATTAGCATTCACCGCATAAAAAAGCTGACCCGAATAAGGCGCCACATCACCATCGCTGCCCACTTCTGCATAACCGATCCTTAGTTTTCCAAAATCAAGCCATGATTGTTTAGCCAGATGTTCTGAAAAAACATAAGATCCCGAAATAGAAGGATAAACTATACTCCTGTTTTCAGGAGATAGTGTAGAGAACCAATCGTTCCTAACTGTTCCATTCAGGTACAAAGTTCTTTTCCATGATATTTCCCCTGAACCATATAAAGAATTCACCCCTTGTTCTGTTAAAGTATACACAGGATCTTTCGCCCTGCCGTTTTGAACAGAATACAACCCTCTTACAAAAAAGTCAGTGACCTGTACATTATTTATGTCCAGCAATCTTTTCATTTTATTACCCCCTGCTGTAAGCGTAGCTTCAAACTCCTTAAACTTTTTGTTTGCAGAAATTAAGAAATCGAGGTTGGTTTCCCTGAAGCGACGTGATTCCTGCGTATATATACCGTTGGCAAATCCTGTAACCAATGGCCGCGATGCCTGGCCGGTTGGAAAATTATTGACATCTTCATCCCGGCTGAAATAATCCTGCCCAAAACGTCCCTGTACAAAAAGCCAGGACAGTAAGTTATATTTCATAGAAAGATTGCCGAATATCCGGTCTCTTTTAATATTATGAAATTGTTCTGCCATAATCCAATAAGGATTGGTACGGTTAGTAAAACGGGAATAGCTGTATTCATTACCCTGTGCATTATATTTATTTTCATTCAACACACTTAAAGGCATGGTATTGGCCATGGCCATTAAAGTGGTGGGTATTGAATTATCCTGGTTGGCTATATTGGGCGGATTGGTATTTTTTTCATTGGTGTAATTGATATTACCGGTAAAACTGAATTTCTCTGTTAAATTATAACTGAATCCCAGGTTAATGCCTTTACGGTTAAAAGCATTATTGGGAACGATACCTTTATTATCTGCATTAACCAAAGACAAATATAAACCGCCTTTATCTCCACCGGTACTTAGTGTAACCGTATTAGTTAAATTTTGCCCGTGCCTGTAAAATTCTTTTATACGGCTGCCTTGTGCCACATAAGGAATATTGGCAGTGTTAAATAATGTGTGCGTCATACCGGGTTGAATCCTTTCACCAAAAGACCATTGACCGGAAGTAGGATTGACCGTAGTTGGCCTTACCCCATTTTCTCCCTGTCCATATTCTTTTTGATAATCGGTATAATCCAACGGTGTTTCATTGGTATAGTTCAAATTGTAAGTAATGCCTATGCCTTTTCCTTTACCCCTTGTTTTGGTAGTGATCATTATTACACCATCTTTGGCTCTTGAGCCATATAAAGCGGCAGCAGCGGCTCCTTTCAATACGGTCATATTCTCAATGTCATCAGGATTGATACTGGACAACCCATCGCCGCCATCAGAATATACACCGCCACCTTTTACACTAACGGTACTTCCGTTAACACTACCACCAGGCTCACCACCACTATTGCTGTTGGAATTATCAACAGGCACACCATTGATAACGATCAACGGACTATTTTGTCCTGATATGGATGACTGGCCACGGATACGGATCTTGGAAGACCCACCCGGCCCTGTACCGAGGCCGGAAATATTAACACCGGCAATTTTTCCCTGTAAGGCATTGATAGGATTAGGTGTTCTGTTAATAGAAAGTTCTTCAGGTTTTACACTTGATGCAGCATACCCCAATCCTCTTGATTGTTTACTGATACCTAAAGCAGTTACCACCACTTCATTCATACTTCGGGCATCGGCCACCAGCGATACATTGACTACCGACCGGCCGGAAATTTTTACTTCCTGGCTGATGAATCCCACCGAACTGAATACTAACACTCCATTTGAAGAAGCGGTAATACTATACTGCCCGCCGGCATTGGTACTGGCTCCTGTTTTGGTACCGCTTACCAATACAGAAATATTGGCCAGTTCTTTTCCACTAACGTCTGTTACTGTTCCGGTAACAGTTTGTGCGGCTGAATCGAAGGAAAAAAATAATACGAGGAGGAAGGTAAAAAATATTCCACGCATTGCCGGCATTGCTGCCAGTTGCAATTTGTATTTCATAATAGCAAGTTGTTTGGTTAATAATCGTTTTTAAAAACCTGTTTAACAGGATACAAAATAGAATTAAAAAAAAACAATAAACTTCCAATAAAGAACAACGTTGGTTTTTGTACATATTTTAGAAAAAGAAAGTGGAAATTGTGTGTGTAATACAACATGTCTCCTAATTGATAATAGCTGTATTTTAGAACACTTAACAACGCTTGCATGAACCAGTTCCTTTTACAACAGGGCCATTCCAAAGAGCTGGATGCATTTGCACATATCATTGAATTTGCCATTAAGCGCAACACTGCTGTTCACCTGAATTCCTTTAATGAAAATTCCACCAACAGCATCCGCATCTATTATGTACTGGAAGGAAAATTTGAATGGACCCTTAATGACAATCACCATATTTTGTATCCCGGTGACCTGGCATTGATACAACCCGGCCATAAGTTTGGTGGACAAAAGGGGATACTGGATATTGGAAAACTTTGCTGGTTATATATTGAAGTGAATAAACTGGAACCTGCCGACAGGATCATGTTTGGTAAATGGAGCAGTATTCCAAAAAACGAAATCCTTGCTATTGGAAAAATATTAAAGCTGTGTAATACGCCTGTATTATCAAAAACCAAAGATGCCGGCAGAATACTACATGAAATACAACAGGAATTATTTAACCAGCAAATAGGATACCGCACCAGGATCAATCAACTGGTTGATGAACTTTTCATTTTCATCGCACGTAAACTCACATTGCAAAACAATACGCACCGCGACTTTCCGCAATCTTTTATGAAACTGGAGCAGGCGTTAAGAAACAACCTGTCGCACAACTGGTCGGTTGAAGAAATGGCTGCAATGGTAGGCCTTGGTACCACCACCTTTACGGAAAAGGTAAAAAGTTATTCGGGATTTTCTCCTTTAAACTATTTGATCACGATACGCATTTCAGAAGCTATCAAATTATTAAAACGAAATGATCTGAGTGTAACAGACATTGCTTTGGATACCGGCTTTTATTCGTCGCAGCATTTTGCCACCACATTTAAAAAACTCACGGGCTATACACCAAGTGATTTCAGAAAAAAAAATATTTCACATGACCAAGATTAATGCTACAAAGAAAGAGTGTGTAATTACCATTGAACTGGGCACCAGCGCAGTAAGGGTTTTTGCATTTGATACCAGCGGTAACCTCATCGGTTCTGCAAAAGGTATCTATCCCACTTTTCATCCCGAGCCCGATTACAGTGAACAGGATCCCGAACAACTATTTATTACGATGCTGTATGTGTTAAAAAATTTTTTAACCGAAACGGTGCATGCAAAAAAATATAAGGTGCTTACGATCTGTTTCAGTGCAGCCATGCATAGTGTTTTGCCTATTGATAAACATGGCGTGCCTTTGGGCAATGTGATCACCTGGGCAGACAACCGGGGAAAAGATGAAGCGAAATCATTAAAGAACAGTGCGCTGGGAAAAAGTATTTACCAGGCTACGGGAACGCCTATTCACCCGATGTCGCCATTGGTAAAAATTACCTGGATGAAGAACAAGGATAAGGAACGCTTTAAAAAGACCTATAAATTCCTTTCCATCAAATCATATATTATTCAGCAGTTAACTAATGAGTATATTATTGATTACAGCCTTGCTTCCGCCACCGGCCTGTTCAATATCCATAAGTTAAAATGGGATACAGATGCCTTGAATTATGCCGGTATTGCTGCCAATAAATTACCGGAACTGGTGTCTGTTTTTCATGCTACTGGAAAATTGCGTAAAGAATACCAGACTTCATTAGGCCTTTCTGCCGATACAAAAATTATCACCGGTAGCAGTGATGGTTGTATGGCAACATTAGGTGCCGGTGTATGGGAAGAAGGAAAAGCTACATTGACCATTGAAGACAGTGGTGCCATGCGGGTGGTAGGCAAAGAAATTTTAAAAGATGACCAGCAACGGTTTTTCAATTATGTACTTACCGAAGATTATTATGTAAGCGGAGGTCCCAGCAATAACGGCGGTGTAATATTTGAATGGTTTGCAAAACAGTTTGGTGATTTCAGCAATGCATACGATATAGAAAGCTGTATGAAGGAACTGATCAACGATGCATCAAAAGTTGCTGTGGGCTCAGATGGTTTATTATTTCTCCCTTACCTGTTGGGTGAAAGGGCGCCTATATGGAATGCCAATGCAAGAGGTGTTTATTTTGGATTGAATATTAATCATGGGCAAAAACATTTTGTAAGGGCTACCATTGAAGGTATACTGTATGAAATGTACAGCATTGGGAAAACACTGGAAGAACACCGCAGTATTAAGAGTCTTTCTGTTAACGGAAGCTTTGGTACTATTCCATTCTGCAGCCAGCTGATCGCTGATATTTTTAATAAGCCGGTGGGCATCGGCAAAAATACCAGCAGTGTTGGCTTAGGTACATTCCTGCTAAGCGCAACGGATATGGGTATTTATAAAAACCTGGATGCTGCAGCCAAGAGCGTGGAATTTGCAGAAACATTTAAGCCGGATAAACAACACAATACCATATATAAAAAGTACGCAGACATATTTGAAAAACTGAGTACCAAATTCAATGAAGAGTTTGAAGCCATAGCAAATCTTCAAAAAATATAAACAATGCTAACATCAAACGATTGCAATTATGAAAAAATTACTTATTGTTTTTAATTTATTGATGGGTTGTTCCTTCACCAGCAATGCACAACAGGTTTCCCCAACCGCTGAGCAGTTAAAAGCGTATACGCCCGACTGGAAGGGAGAGCGCTTTGCTGACGGAAGACCAAGAGTGGCTGATAAATGGCTGGAACGGTTAAGGAAAGTTCACCTGGAAGAAGCCTGGGGCATACTGCGCAATAAAGGATTTCAAAACCAGTTTGAAGGCGACTGGATGGTGGAGCACCCCGACTCTGTAATGACCGGGAGAGTAGTCACCGCACAATATCTTCCCTTAAGGCCTGATGTGGACAAGATCATAAAAGAAAAGGGGAAAGCAGAGGGACGGATTGGTGCTACCAACTCGTGGCCCATTGATGTACTGAAGAATGGAGATATCTATGTGGCCGATAGTTACGGAAAAATTATTGACGGCACATTGATAGGTGACAACCTCGGTAATTCCATTTATGCCAAATCATTGCGTGGGGTTATTTTCTATGGTTCCGTAAGAGATATTGAAGGACTGGATGAGATTAAAGGATTTAATGCATGGACAAAAGGTTATGATCCTTCCTATATACAACAGATGATGCTAAGTGGTATCAATGTACCTATACGGATCGGCAGGGCAACAGTTTTACCCGGCGATATCGCATTGGCCAAAAAAGGCGGTGTTGTTTTTATTCCCGCATACTTAGTGGAAGAAGTGGTATTGAATGCAGAATTCATTTCTTTAAGAGATGCTTTCGGACACCAGCGGTTACGTGAACAAAAATATACGCCCGGACAAATAGATACGCAATGGACAGAAGAAATAAAAAAAGATTTTTTAAAATGGCTGGATGAAAACCCGGCTAAACTTCCGATGACGAGAACAGAACTGGACCAGTTTATGAAAGACAGGACATGGTAGAAGTTGAAAATTGAAAGTGGGCTACCCTTATCACATTTAAAGCACCAATTTGTTAAAATAAAAAACTACAGCTATGACAGCATCACAAAAATATTTACAAAAATTAGGTTTAAAAGACCAGGATACAACAGAAGAAACAAATACTCCCGTTGAACAGGAGCCCGAAAATCACCGGCGTTCTTTTTTAAAGAAATCTATGCTTGGTGGCATTACATTAGGCGGTGCATTTGCCTTTGCACCTATTGAAGAATTGATTGCACAAAGCACACAAAAAGTAAGTCGTTATTCCAGTCCATCGGATTTAAAAATAACAGATCTGCGCTATGCCACTACAACAGTGTTGGGCCGCACTTCCATTATCCGCATTGATACCAACCAGGGAATTTATGGTTTGGGCGAAGTAAGAGATGGTGCAGATGAACGTTATGCTTTAATGTTAAAGAGCCGTTTGCTGGGAAAGAATCCCTGCAATGTGGAGCAGTTATTCAAATCAATAAAACAATTTGGTGGGCAAAGCCGGCAGGCTGGTGGTGTATGCGGTGTAGAGATGGCATTATGGGATATTGTTGGTAAAGCTTACAATGTGCCCTGCTGGCAATTATTAGGCGGTCGTTACCGTGATAAAATAAGACTGTATGCAGATACCCCTGAAGCCAGCTCTCCTGAAGAACAAAAAAAGTTAATGAACTACCGTATTAACGACCAGGGATACACGTGGTTGAAGATGGACCTGGGCATCGGGGAGTTAAAAGGCATTCCGGGAGCTTTGGTCAATAATAAGTTCTGGCAAAATGAACAGGGCAATTTAGCACAATGGGGGGATCAGAATAATTATATGTCTTATGGCAATACGCAACATCCTTATACGCAAATACAGATCACTGATAAAGGTCTTGATGAACTGGCAAAATTAGTTGATACTGTAAGAGGCATGTTAGGATATGACATCCCGCTTTCTACTGATCACTACGGTCATTTTGATTTTAATAACGGCATACGATTAGGAAGAGCTGTTGAAAAATACAGGCTGGCATGGTTAGAAGATATTGTTTCCTGGGAATTAACGGACCAATGGAAAATGATGTCTGATGCATTGGAAACCCCTTTGCTTACAGGAGAAGATATTTACCTGTTGAAAAATTTCAAGCCGCTGATCGACATTCATGCTGTTGATATCATTCATCCCGACCTTGCTTCTTCGGGCGGTTTACTGGAAACAAAAAGAATTGGTGATTACGCCGAAGAACATGGTATCGCCATGGCCATGCACCAGGCAGGAACACCGGTTTCATTTATGGCCAATGTGCATTGTGCAGCAGCCACACAAAACTTTTTAGCATTGGAACATCACTCGATAGACTTACCATGGTGGGAGAGTTTAGTAAAAACTACTGACGGGAGAAAATTAATTACCAAAGGTTTTGCCAATCTTCCACTCACTGCACCAGGTTTAGGTATCGAGTTAAATGATGAAGTGGTGAAACAACATTTACATCCATCAGATAAAACTTATTTTGAGCCCACACCGCAATGGAATGAGAAGCGTTCCCATGACAGGATATTCAGTTAAACGCTTATTGTTTCAAAATGCCAGGCCTTGTAGAAATTATATTTTATTTTCCAGGCCTGGCAATCACTAACTGTAAAAAAATCTTTCGCATGGCTTATTCCCAAAAAACTGGTTATCATTTTTTTTATATCCCTGCCGCCATTTTTTTACTGGCTTACATTGTTGTAGCAATACAAAATATTCATCACTGGGCTGGCTGGTTGTTAATGCTGTTTTGTGTATGCCTTGCTATTGCGTTCCGGGGAAATAAGATACTTAAAGGATTATCGTTTACGGCACTGATCATGGCGTCAGTAAGTCTTGCAATGTATTATCCCCAGCATTTTAAAAGTGTAGAGAGCTTTAAATTTTCCGCACTTATTATTCCACTACTGCAGGTCATCATGTTTGGTATGGGAACAGAATTAAGTTTAAAAGATTTTGCAAACGTAGTACGCATGCCAAAGGGAATTATACTGGGTGTTGTTTGTCATTATACCATTATGCCGCTTATTGGATTTACTGTCGCTAAACTATTTAATTTTCCCGGCGAAATTGCAGCCGGAATTATTTTAGTAGGCTGTTGTCCCAGTGGTTTAGCTTCCAACGTAATGGCATATTTATCCAGGGCCAATCTTGCATTGTCTGTTTCTGTAACTACTATCTCCACTTTGCTTGCACCGTTTATTACACCATTACTTATGCGGCTGTTAGCCGGGAGCCTGGTAGAAATAAATTTTTGGGCAATGGTTTGGGATATAACAAAGATTGTAATTCTGCCCATAGTTGCAGGCCTTGCTTTTCATTATATGGTACGTGGCAAATTTAACTGGCTCGACAAAGCAATGCCCATTATTTCAATGATCGGGATTATTTTAATTCTTGTTGTGATTACAGCAGCGGGAAGAGATAATTTATTGAAGGTAGGTGGCTTATTAATTGTAGCCACATTCATTCATAATGTTGCTGGATTTATTCTCGGTTATTTTTCCGGCCGCTTATTAAAATTTTCCGAACGTGATTGCCGAACCATTGCTTTAGAAGTCGGAATGCAAAATGCAGGTTTGGCATCAGGACTTGCATTAACAATGGGTAAAATGGCTACGGCCGGATTAGCACCTGCAATTTTTGGTCCGATGATGAATGTGAATGGCTCTTTTATTTCAAGCTGGTGGCATAACCGTGTACCAAAAGATCATAGTGAACCAGAGTTATTAAAAACAACTTAATTTTTATATCATGATACCATTAAAAATTATACAGCGACTTAGAATTATATTCTTGTTAGCATGCATTTTTACTGTGCAACAATTAAAAAGTCAGCAGGTACAAATTTCAAAAGAGCAATTAATTGGATTAACACCCGAATGGAAAGGTGAACGATTTGCTGATGGCCGACCGAAGGTTCCAGATAATATTTTACAACGGATGAGATCGGTAAGCGTAGAAGAAGCATGGGCTGTTATGAAAAATGCAGGCTATGGTTACCAGGTTGCAGAAGACTGGATGCAAATAAATCCAGACAGTGTTTTAGTGGGTCGTGCAGTAACGGCAACGTTTATGCCAGCAAGGCCCGATGTGTGGGGGGCTATAGATTCTGCGGGAAAAAAAATGGGTAAGAGAGGGCAGAATACATGGCCTGTAGACCTGTTAATCAAAGGAGATGTATATGTAGCCGATCAGTTTGGTGCACACCGCAACGGTCCTACCATTGGCGATAATGTAGGTAATGCCATTTATGCCAAAACAGGAAATGGTATTGTATACAACGGTGCTTTAAGAGATGTGGAAGGGTTAAAAGAAATTGGTGGCTTTACTTCTTACTATACCAGTTACGATCCTTCTTATCATAACCCACCGGGCGATTTAAACACAATGATTGTTGGTATCAACCAGCCTACTCGTATACGAACGGTAACGGTAATGCCCGGAGATATTGTGTTAGGCAAGTTGGGTGTAGTTACTTTTATTCCGCCACATTTAGCGGAGAAAGTAGTGAAGACATCAGAGATCGTTAGGTTAAGGGATTTGTTCGGTCACCAGCGATTGAGAGCAGGCATATATACTGCCGGACAAATAGATACCCGGTGGACGGATGCCATTGAAAAAGATTTTTCAAAATGGCTGAACGATCATATCAATGAGTTGCCTGTACCAAAAGAACAAGTGCAGGAATATTTAAAAGAACGTACCTGGTAAATTATTGTTTACATCAAAACATTGCGTATGTCAAATTCAAGAAGATCATTTATTACAAAAACGGCAATAGCTGCTGCAACAACAGCATTTGCTTCTCTACCTGGTTTTGGGCATGGTTACGAAACTGCGATTGATAAAACCCCCAGGATATCTCCCCCATCTGATCTTAAAATTACGGAGATAAAATGTGGTTATATAAAAGGCAGCCTGTTTGTGAAAGTGTACACCAACCAGGATATCTGGGGCTGTGGCGAAGGTGTGGACGCTATACCTGGTACTTATCATTTAGTGAAAAATTTTGAGCAGCGTTTAAAAGGAAAAAACCCTTTGAATGTTCATCGTTTGTTTGAAGACATTCGTAAAAGCGGATTTTTCCAGGGTGCACAATCAGGTATGTATGTTGCAGTGTTATCCGCTATAGAAACTGCACTATGGGATCTTGCAGGAAAGGCATTTCATTTACCGGTGTATCAATTGCTCGGCGGAAAATTTCGTGACAGGATAAGGGTGTATTGCGATACGGCATTGTACCAGCGTACACTGCCTATTCCCAAAGATTTTGCCGATGCTGCATTGAAATCAAAGAGCATGGGATTTAATGCCATGAAGTTTGACCTTGACCAGGCGAACGACCCCAATAAATATGATACGTATAACTGGACGGCAAGCCCTGCAGAACTGCAACGCATGTACGATCAGATAGCAGCTGCACGTGAAGCAGTTGGTCCAAATATAGATATACTGGTGGACATGCATGGAAGATACGATGCCGTTACCGGGCATGCTGTAGCCAAAAGATTAGAACCCCTGAATTTATTATGGCTGGAAGAGCCCATACCTGCAGAAAATGTAGAAGCTTATAAGTTGATCACTGAATCAACCAGCACACCAATTGCCGCAGGTGAAAATCATTACCTGGCCCATGGCTTCAGGAGATTACTTGAAACCGGTGGCGTAGATATTGTAATGCCCGACCTTCAAAAAACCGGCGGCCTCGGCGAAGGGCAACGCATTGCTAATCTGGCCAATTTATATTATACTCCATTTGCGCCGCATATGGTAGCATCATTCCTTGGGGCTATGGCATCTGCACATGTTTGCGCTTCTGTACCTAATTTTTTAATTTTAGAGTGGCAGTCTTATTTTCATACCGATCCCATGTTTAAAGAGATCATACATTACGATGGCGAATGGGTAAAAAATAGCTTTATCACACTATCTGAAAAACCAGGTATTGGTGTGGAGATAAATGAGGAAGGCATGAAAAAATATGCCATACCGGGAATACCATTCTTTGTATAAAATAAATTATTGAACGCTTTCAATCTCATTATTCAACTAAAAAATTTTTATCATGAATTCACGTCGCAACTTTTTACAGAAACTCACCGCTTCTTTTATTGCATTGCCGTTATTATCAAAAGACGGTTTTGCAAATATGGAAAAAGATATCAATCGTATTTTTTATGATGGCCCGGTATTGCGTGTAGCTATTATGGGATTGGGTAGTTATGGCAGCCGTGTAGCAGAAGCCATACAATCCTGTACCAAGGTAAAATTAGTGGGCGTTATTAGTGGTACACCTGCCAAGATAACTGCATGGCAAAGCAAATATGGTATCCCCGAAAAGAATTGTTACAACTACGATAACTTTGATGCAATTAAGAATAATCCGGATATTGATGCAGTATATATCATTACACCCAATTCATTACATAAAGACCAGGCCATACGTGTGGCGCAGGCAGGCAAACATGTGATCTGCGAAAAGCCAATGGCATTAAATGCAAAAGAAGGCGAAGCAATGATTGCTGCCTGTAAAAAAGCAAATGTAAAATTATTGATAGGTTACCGCATGCATTTTGAACCAAAAACGCTGGAAGTAATCCGCATGAGAAAGGAAGGAGAACTGGGAAAGATTTTATTCTTCCAGGGACTTTGTGGTTTCAGGATCGGAGACCCGACACAATGGCGATTAAATAAAACGTTAGCTGGTGGTGGTTCTTTAATGGATATTGGAATCTATGCTATTAATGGTTCCCGTTATATGGTGGGTGAAGAACCGGTTTGGGTAACTGCACAGGAAACCAAAACGGACCTGGTGAAATTTAAGGAAGGTGTTGATGAAACGATCCAGTTTCAATTCGGTTTTCCCAGCGGTGCTGTAGCATCCTGCCTGTCTACCTACATGATGAATGGACTTGACCGGTTTTACTTAAATGCCGAAAAAGGATTTGCAGAAATGCAACCCTCTACAGGCTATGGCCCGATTAAAGGAAGAACCAATAAAGGAGAACTAACCCAGGAACATAAAACACACCAGACTGTACAAATGGATGAAATGGCAGGCATTATTTTCGAAGGTAAACAACCCATTGTTCCTGTTGATGGTGAAGAAGGATTGAAAGATTTGAAAATTATTGATGCCATTTATGCAGCGGTAAAATCTGGCAAGAAAGTTTCTCTGAACTTATAGAAAGCAGTTCCTGCTTTGCATTTTTTTTGAGCCGCGAATTACACGGATTGACACGAATAAGAAAAATACAATTAGTGAAAATCCGTGTACTACTTATTTATTTTTTGTTTGCCATTGTGCTATATATTCCGCCATTTCAACCATTGGAGCTATGTAAATATCTTTCTCCTTTTGCTTGATATAACTTAATATCTTACGATGAACATCCAATGAAACATCTAATCCATTACCACCTCCCACCCCATGAAATAAAATAACCAGTAGAGCATTCGTTTCAATGGCTTTATCCACCCATTGTTTCATCTCTTCAAAACTATTGTTATTTACTACGAAGCAATCAGTATTGTACAGGTCCACTTCATTTATTTTATGCATCTCATTTCGCACAGCCCTTGCTGCTGCAAAATCTTTTTTCATGCCATTAATAAAAGCAGAATCCCCGATCTTCATATCGCCGCAGGTAAATGCAAAGGTTCTTTTTGTTCTTCCATCCAGTGATTGCAGGAAAAGATTGGTCATGCGCATTTCATTTTCCATTCGTTTTACGGTGTATTTACTCAAATCGTTTTCGGGTTGTACCCATGCTCTTCCGCTCATGCTGGCATCGCAGGGATGATACAAAGTATGATTACCTAGTTCATAACCTTTCGTCGCTAATTTTTTCCAATCATTCAAACGTTTTTGCATTGAAGTGGAGAAAGCGGTTATATAAAATGTTGCTTTCAGTTTTAGTGAATCCAGAACTGGCACTGCATTATCAAGGTGCTGATCAATCGCATCATCATAGGTTAATACAACAGCGCATTTTTTTCCATGCCATACTGCATTACTCGTTTGTGCCTGTACCTGTGATGCAAGGAAACTTATCACAATTAATAAAAAACATTTCATGATTGTATTGTTTTTTTGTTACTGTACTTTATTGTACTTTAAAAATTTACCCGCCCATGGAATAAAATATTTAAAGTTGGGAGCATCCGTATGTCCGCCATCATGCTGCCGCCATGCCAGTTCTCCATCCAACATGTCCGTAAGCATGGGAGGCATTTTTTCTTTTATATAATCATTGCTTACGCCAATATCTTTTACCCCTAATAATTTAAATACCGCACCTGCAGCCACGGTAGCCATGTAACTACCGGTTTGATCCAGCCATTTTGCATCTCCTTTTTCCGGAATACCATAACTGATGAAGGTTAATCTTGGTGCACAAAGTGCAATTAACTCATGCGAATCCACAGTAAGATCACAACCTGTTTTTTTTCCGAAGGATGATTCTTCTGTGCCGTATTTTAGATAATTACCTGCCATCCAATGATACTCTCCAGAGCTCGTAAGACTTTCCACTGCTTCGCCAAACACGCGGCGATGCAATGTTGCACCGCCTTTACCGGAAGAACCGATTAACCCTACTGCAAAACGTTGTTCAAATGCCAGGGTAACCAACGCTGCTTTTCCATAACGGGACACTCCTTCAATACCTACTTTTTTTGCATCAACCAATGTATCGGTTTCCAAATAATCCAACCCTCTTGCTGCACCCCATGCCCATGCACGCAAAGCTCCCCAATCATCGGGTTTACGTGGCTGACCTTTATTTACCAACCCAATAATTCCTTTGGTCAGTCCGGCGCCGTTATCCGCCTGGATACTGTTTGGATCGATAGTAGCATAGCCCCATCCGGCTGCCAGCAATTGTTCTGTTGGAGACAAATTTTCTATTGCAGGAAGTGCGAAGAAATTTGGACCGGCCAATCTTGTAACCGGGCTATAAGCGGGATATTTATCAAAGATTGTTTTTAAAGAAGGATCGAATTGCATCATCATCTCTTTGAATGCAACATTCAGTTTTTCCATTTCTGCCAAAGAAGGTTGAGCAGGTGCAGGAAAAGATGGGAGGCCAAACATTATTAATACAGGTACCGGGCCTTTAACATTTGTAGGCAACACCACATTCATATTGATATCTACATTGATGAGCGGGTATTCGCTATTGTCGACATGCCCTACCAGTTGCTTAACAATTGCAGGTGTACGGCCGATAAATTCTCTATCGGTGATCTTGACCGCCCATGTTACTTTAGGAATTTTGTTTGGAAGACGGCCATACAATTCTTTTTCTATGTCTTCTGCTATTTCAGAACGGCGTTGTTTCCGCCATCCTTCCGGAGTAGTTATTTTTTTTCCGTCTCTTGCAGTGAGTATATCCGGTAATTGCGGGCATGGGTTGGCCAATGTCTCATCATAATTAGCGTGATTAGGAGCAGCAGCATCGCCACTTGGTCCGGGCCTTAATTTTTTTATGCCCAGTTGCTGCATCATGTTATCATGATCCTGCTGCGCCGTGTATGTTACCAGCCGTGGATATTTACTGCTGTCAATTATTGGTTGCTGTGCTTTTACTGTAGATGCGAAACATAGTGACAGCAATAAAAAAAATACAACCTTTTTCATTTTATCTTTTTGATACTTTTAAATATTTGAGCCCATCAATCTGTTCTAAATGGTGATGCAGGCAACCCTTCCTTATTATACAGGTTAACATCAGGGTTATCAGCCCATGCATAACGAACATACATTGGGTTTGCGATCGCCTCACTTGAAACAATGATCTTATCGCCTTCAATTTTTGCTTTGGCCCAAACAAATTTTTTATCGGCTCCGGCAATAGCAAATTCTCTCAGCTCTTCACCATCATTAGCAATAAGGCCGCTGCCTATATTGGTGAAAGAAAGTATGATGCTTTTATCTGCGATGGTTGCAGATTTAAGAATTGGTCCTGAATACACAATATCTTTCCCATAAACAATCTTATCTGCAATCAATGCAAGACGGTCACCCACTGATTTTTTATTATCGGGATGAATATCATTCCATTCACCAAGGTCAATAGCAACTGCCATCCCGGTATTTGGTACAGACAAAGACTTTAATTGTGATTCCCTCAACTCTGCCCATTGGCTTTCGGAAGGAAGGTAATTTGCATCCATATAGTTGGGCAACTGTACATACAAAAAAGGAATATCGCCTTCCTTCCATTTATTTCGCCAGTCTATGATCTGTGCAGGTTGCAACTTTGCATACTCTGCTCCTCTACCCGAATTCGCTTCGCCCTGGTACCATAAAATACCTTTGATAGTATAATTGATCACAGGTGCTACCATGGCATTGTATAAGGCAGCCGGTTGGTTTTGTGCGTTAATGCCACCACCTCCTCCATTTCCAAATGTTGGAATAAAAACTTCGCCCACTTTATATTGCCAGTAGCCTTTTAGATCAATGGTATCTTTTCCTGCAAATAAGCAATAAGGCTTATCGGGAACAAATCCACCCTTACCGAAATTATTGGTAACCCTAACGACAATAATATTTTTTCCCGCTTTTAATACATCAGCAGCAAGGGCATATCTTCTTTGGGGGTACATGTACCCGGTAGTGCCAACCTGTTTACCATTGATGTATACAATATCAGCATCGACAATCCTTCCTAAGAAAATTTTTGCCGGCTTACCGGTCATAGAAGCAGGTACATCAATTTCTTTCCTATACCAAACAATACCATTCAGATCTTTGATGCCCTGGTCTTCCCAATAGCCAGGCAGCGCTATTGTTTTCCATCCTTTAGGCATATAATTAATATCATTCCAGGCTCCCAGTAATCCTTTATCTTTTGGTTGCCATGTCGGCAGGGATTTGTTTGTATTTACTATAGATGACCTTTTTGTAAAGCCATTGATATATGCTGTGTCTTTATTTTTTTGGACCGTGCTGATCAAAGCAGGAAAGTCCTTTAAGCCTTCTTCGCTTGTCCATGCTTCAATTGGCGTTCCACCTACACTGGCATTGATGATACCGATCGGTATATGATATTCTTCATAAATTTTTCTTGCAAAGAAAAATGCCACAGCAGAAAATGGCCTTACTTCTTCATCTACAGCTGATCTCCAGAAACCGGACGGCAGGTTTTCTTTCGGGCCTTCAAGACTGGTGAGCGTTGGTATCCAGAACTGCCTTATTTCAGGATAATTGGCGGTTGCGATATCATTGGCATAAGTTACATCATGGATATTCATTTGATGCACCATATTGGATTGCCCGGAACAAAACCAAACATCCCCCATTAAAATATTGTTCAGCGTAATTGTATTCTTCCCTGTAATGATCATAGTAAAAGGTCCGCCTGCTTTCATTGCAGGAAGAACGATCTTCCATTTGCCATCAGCTCCTGTTTTTACACTATAATTTTTTTTATTAAAAGACAGTTTAATTTTTTCATTGGGAGAAGCCCATCCCCAAACATTGATCTTTGCATCACGTTGCAATACCATGCTATCTCTTATTATTTGTGGTAATACAACCTGCCCAAATATTTTTTCAGTATTTGTCAATAGCACCAACAACAACAAAACAACCAATATTCTTTTCATGTGTTTATTTAATTTGTGAATTACTGATGAATGCAATACGCTTGCTATCCGGTGACCATGAAGGTACATTGATGCTTCCCTGTCCCCCAAATACATAAGCAATGTTTTTAGGCACGCCACCGGCTGAGGGCATTAAACGGATATAAACTTTTTTATAAAACGGATGTGTAGTTGGATCCATCTCTTTGGGAAAGGAAATAAATACGATCCATTTGCCATCCGGTGAAAAATGCGGAAACCAGTCATTGTATTCATCAAAGGTCACCTGCTCCTGGTTACTCCCGTCTGCTTTCATCTTCCATAGTTTCATAGTACCTGTACGCACTGAATTAAAATATATCCATTTCCCGTCAGGAGTATATTCTGCACCGTCATCAAGTGTTGTCAAATTGGTAAGTTGTGTTTCTTTTTTAGTTGCAATATCTATTGACCATATATCCCATTGCTTATTCCTGAAACCGGTAAATAATATTTTCTTTCCATCAGGCGACCAGCTATGCAGGAATGAATGGCCCGAATCTTCGGAACTAATTTTAGCTGGATTATTGCTGCCTGTCAGCGGCAATGTAAAAATTGTGGAAGTTCTTTTATCACCAACATAATTGCTGATGGCTATCATCTTTCCATCGGTAGACAATACATGGTCATTATTATTGTTGATAGCAAAGCCGCTGTTTATTTTATTTACAGTACCGGCAGCCAGGTTATAATTATATAATAAGCCCGCTGCTGAATTATAAATAAGCGACCCGCCATCTTTTGTCCAGTTAGGGCATTGTATAGACCCGGTATCAGAATAAATTATTTTCCGGAGACCTGTTTGTACATCCATTAATTCCAGGTAACTGCCAATATAATCCCTGTATGGTCTGTAATCTTTCGCCGGTGGAATAATAACTCTTACATTGCTAAAGACAGCCTGTTCCATTACCGTTTCATTATGAGAGCATAAAAAAAGACCCACGTAAGTTTCTTCATTCAACTCCATTTCCTTACTCACCGATTTATAATTTTCACCATAAGTGGCTGCAGAGAAGGTGAAGGTATTTCCATTGCGTTCAAATTCTATTTCTGTTGGATGCACAGGTGAAATGATAAGTTGCCCTGTTGTATCACCATCACTTAACCTGTATTGCAAAGAGGTATTCAATGGCAATCCTCCATGAAAGGCACCATCAATATACCTGGAATCGGTTGTTAATTTATCTCTCACCATCACGCCCAGTTTACGGTGGCCGTCAACACCTTTACTAATAAAATGCACGGTTGCTTTGATGATAAAATCGCCTTTTATTTTTTTCCATGCAAATTGAAACTGGTCTTGCTTTGCCCATATATTTTTTCCTGCAGCTGACAGCAGGTAGGTTTGATCAGCAGCATTATAAACAGTATTCCCTTTTAAAATTGGATCACCCACATCAGCATGCTCTTCAAACATTCCGATAGATCTTTTTTGCGCAAGCGTACTCCCTGTAAAAGCTAGCACGAATACTATAAGCGCTGCCATTTTTTTCATACTAATTAATTTTGCTAAAAGATTGCATTATTCCATACCGTACCAGGTTAAAGCCTTCAATTTTACCATTTGCCTGTTTGAAATACACGTTAAAAAACTCATGTGTTGCATAAAAATGATCCGGGGTATTGGCAAAAAGTGAAAACTTATTTTGCGGCGAATAATACCAGGTCAGTTGATTCCCCTCATTTCTTATCTCAATTTTAGTTGCATTGAAAAACCGGTAAGTGCCCGTGTATTTATTCAGCTCTTCGTCACTTAATTTCAATTTATTCTTTTCAAACACATATTGTAATCCTCTTGAGTAGGTTTCACTTTTGGTACCGGAGTGCCCGGTGTTTTCCAAAACCTTTGAACGAAGATTTACATTGCTGTAATTATGCGACTGCATGGTATTGGCAAATTTTTCAAAGACAGGTTTCCCTCTCTCTACATCGCCAACAGTCATATAAATACGCAGTTGTTTGCCCGATCTTTTTTCTGCAAAAATTTTTTCATACTTGTACAACACTTCTTTATCCCAACCCACAGCAGGACTTGCTGCTGCATAGCCGGTAAACATATCCGTATGTGTAAACAAAGTATATAATGTAAACAGCCCGCCGAGAGAACAGCCCATCAGCGTTCTGCTATCGTTATCTACTTTATAATTCTTCTCCATAAATGGGAACAGTTCATTTTTTATAAAGTCAAGGAATTTATCAGCGCCACCACTTTGGGGTACTCTTTCTTCATTGGTTGGGGTATAATCCCTTGCACGCAAACTATCAGGATTGGGTTTTATGCCACCCCATGTAACGCCTACTATAATTAATTCGGGAATAAACCCATCAAAGTACTGTTGCCCATAAATGGATTTTACATTGGGGAAATCCCATTGCGAATCCATCAAATAAACTACAGGATATTTTTTTGCACTGTTAGCATATCCGCCCGGTAATAATATCTGCAATTCATATTGTTGCCCTGCAACAATTGCAGAAGTGATCTTTCTTACTTCCGAACCGGGAATATCTACACGGGGATATGGTTGTGCTTTCACTGCAAGAAGGTTCAATAAAAGCAGCGTGACAATTAATTTTTTCATTAGCAAGGTTATTTAAGCTGTGTTATTGCTTTTCCGAAGCAAGGCAATTTAACACTCCATCCTCTAAAAGATTTATATTATCCCACGCCGTTGAATTTTGAACTTCTTTATTCAAACTGTATTGCAAAATAAGTAGCCGGTTTTGTCCCGGTATTTTTAATGGCATGCAATACATTGCTTCCTAAAAAATAAAATCCTCCTGCATTCACTTTTTTAAATTGATCTCCGAGTTGCATTTCGGTATCGCCATCAATCATCAGCACAATTTCTTCGGCCTTATGCGTATGAGGATCGTGGCTACGGATGCCTTCCTTTAAAGTACTTACATGTATCTCAAAACGTTTCTGCATTGCTGTAACACATTCAAAAAAATCTCTTCTGCCTCCCCCGATAGTGTTAGACTTAAAGGGAATATCCTCCCATATTTTTACAAATGAATTACCTGCCGGCGTTTTACTTTCCGATACTGCTTTGCGATATCTCATTGAATAAAAATCACTGTGGTTGTTTGATGCATTTCGTAAACTATATTTTTCGCCGGGCATTAATACCGCAATACTGTTTGGCGTTAATATAAAAAATGAATCTTTAAAATAAATAGTTATGGAACCTGATTTAACAATAAGTAATTGTTCCTGATCAGGAGGCATGCTTTGTTTTAATTCTTTTGTACCAGTTAAACTGCTCGCACTTAACTGCAGCCATTCAAAATCATGTGCCTTTCCCTGAACCAAAGAAATTGAGGTAATAATATTTTTCATTGGCGCTGGTTGCTGCCAGTTATATGCACCGGATACGATAGAATCTTTTTGTGCAAAACCTATAAATGGCAGCAGGAATAATATCGCGATTAATTTTATCATTACTATTTATTTTACTTCGTAATTTTTTCTTTGTGGTCTTGATAACATTGTATTGGCTTCAGCATCATTTTTAAATTGTTCTTTCACAGGATCCCAATAGACTTTCCGGTTTAGTTTCATGGCAATATGATGCAGTAAACAGGCAGAGCAGGCACGATGCGCTTCTTCAACCGGTGCAATTGGTTTTTTATTATCCCTGATCGCTTCCAGCCAGTTGCCATGATGTTCTTTACTCACTTCAAAATGAAATTCATTGGAACCAATTACCGAAGTAAGCATCTTAGGATCACTGGCATCGATTTTTTTGGCTGATTCTCCGGGTTTTGTTGGGTCGGTACTCGTTACCTGGTAATCGCCGCGTGAAACGAATATCCATCCTTCAGTCCCTTCAAATTTAATTCCATTTTGAAATTCATTACTAACGATCATGTTTACCCCGTTTGCATACAAGGCTTCGGTTTTAAAAATGCCATGTACATCCCATAAACCGCCAGTTGCAAATTCTACTTTATCGCTCCATATTTCTATTGGGCCGCTTTTTTCCATTCCCATTCCCCAATGTGCACTATCAATGTGATGAGCGCCCCAACCAGTGATCATACCCGCACCAAACTGTTCGCAACGCAACCAGCCCGGCCGGCCATAGCCCGCTTGCGGGTGGACTCTGTCCTCCGTATAATACACTTCGGGTGTTGAAGCCAGCCACATATCATAATTAAGATTTTTGGGAACCGGCATTTCAGTTTTATTCCCACCAGGAGGATCGCCCGGTAAACCAACATATACTTTTTTTAATTGTCCGATCCTTCCGTTACGTACCAGTTCTGCTGCATAGCGAAACTGTTCACTACTCCGTTGCTGGCTGCCGATCTGAAATTTTACCCCGGCCTTCTGCACTACATCACTAATTATCCTGCCTTCCTGAATGGTGAGCGAGGCCGGCTTCTGCATGTAAATATGTTTCCCCGCCCTTGCTGCAGCTACACCGATCATCGCATGCGTATGATCCGGCGTGCTGATGAGTACAGCATCAATATCCTTGTTTAGTAATAATTCACGGTAATCTGTATACGATTTCGCGCCGTCATACTCTTTTCCATCCCGTTTGCTGTAATATTCATTTACTAATTTTTTCCCGTCTGCTGCACGCAAACTGTCAAGATCACAAACGGCCATCAGCTGTGCATAGTCATATTGCCATACGCCCGGCATATCATGACTTCGCCCAATACGGCCGTTACCAATTGCAGCTACATTAATGCGGTTGCTCGGGGCCAGTCTTCCAAACACCGAGGAAGGAACAATAGAAGGTAAAGCCAATAGTGCCGAGGCTTTGAATGTAGTATTTAGAAACTCACGACGTGATTGTTTATTTTTTTTCATTGGTATTATTTTTGCCTTAAATAATTTTTTATTACCAACCTCTTCGCCAATTGAATTACATACCTATATTTACCTCAGCACATCCGATCTTCTTCAATCCCTATAATATTGAAATTATTTTACTCACTACATTACTGGTTGTCTTATTTTTTACACCCGGCTGCCCGCCGCCTACGCTGATAATCGTTTTTCCTTTCGGCAGGTATGATTTTCCTCCTTCGTCTACCAGGGAAAGATCAGCAGCAGTTAGATTAAAGATCACCGTTTTAGTTTCGCCGGCCTTCAACTCAATGCGCTTAAAACCCTTTAATGCTTTTATTGGTGCATGAATGTTTTTATTTTGATTGGCCACATATAACTCCACCACTTCTTCGCCATTCGTTTTACCACTATTGGTTACCTGCACACTTACTGTTGTATTTTTTCCCTTCACAACAGTTGCAGGTAGCTTTAGATTGCTGTATTTAAAACTGGTGTAACTCAACCCATAACCAAAAGGATACAATGCTTCGCCATTAAAATAACGGTAAGTTCTTCCTTTCATAGAATAATCACTAAAGCCAGGCAGGTCCTTTTCAGTCTTATAAAACGTAACCGGCAATCTACCTGCCGGATTATAATCTCCAAACAAAACATCAGCAACAGCAGTGCCTGCACTTTGACCGCCATACCATGCATTCACAATGGCAGGAATATTTTCATCTTCCCATGTAGCTGCAATAGCACTTCCTGTCATCATTACAAATACCACAGGTTTACCGGTTGCGTGCAATGCCTGCATCATTTGTGTTTGCACAGCTGGTAAAGCAATCGTTGTTCTGTCGCCGCCATTAAAGCCTGGTGCATTTACCTGCATCTCTTCTCCTTCCAGTTGTGGCGAGATCCCTCCAATATACACAATCGCATCAGCATCTTTTATATTATTAGCAAGCGCAGTAAAATTGGTACGTTCAAAATTTCCTGCCCTTAGCCTGATGTTTGCTTTGCCTGCACCCTGCCAGTATTCCAATACCATTTTGTAAACAGTATCTTTTTGCGTTTTTAATTTATAAGTCCTGGCACCATTGCGGTTACGCGTCCAGGTATTGATAACATCCTTTCCATTAACAATCAGTTTATATCCATCATCGCCATCCACTTCAAATGTGATGCTGCCATCAGTTGTTGCAGTATAATTGCTGGTATATCTCGCAGAAAAATTTGTTGCTATAATATTGCCGGTAACGGTTTCCCCTTCCTGCCAGAAATGATCTATGGAATTTTCAGTTGTGTCGATTACTGCATCACCCTTAAATTCTTTATTGGAAAAGTATTCTGCTTTAAAGCCTTGTTTACCTTCCCAGCTAAATTGTTTGCTTACATCTGCATATACCAGCAATGTATCATTTACAAATGTTGTTCCTCTTTCATAAACCACTTGTATACTATTACCCAGTTTTGCTTTAATACCATCCAGCACCGTAACAATTTCTGAAGGAATACCATTGTAATTTCCAAGCACTGCTACTCGGTTATCTGCATTAGGACCAACAACAGCTATTTTTTTGATTGTCTTTTTCAAAGGCAATGTATTGTTTTCGTTCTTTAATAACACAATACTTTGCTGCGCCATCTTTAAGGCAAGCGCTCTATGTGCAGGCGCTTCCAATGTAGAGGCAGGTGCATTGGTATACTTTACCATTGATGGCGGATCGAACATACCTAAACGATAGCGGATGGTAAATAGCCGGCGCAACGACACGTCGATCTGCGCTTCGGTGATTAATCCCTGCTTTACGGCATTTATTAAAGTATAATACACCGAAGTGCCGCATTCAATATCCGTTCCATGCATTACAGCATCCACTGCTGAGGTGATGGAATCCTTATGTGTTTTATGATACTTGAAAAAATCATCGATGGCCCAGCAATCGCTGGTAACATAGCCGTTAAATTGCCATTGCTTACGCAGAATATCATTCATTAATAGATCATTGGCACAACAGGGTTGTGTGTTTACCGCATTGTAGGCGCACATCACACCGGCAACATTTGCTTTTGTAATTAATTCTCTGAATGCAGGCAGGTAAGTATCCCAAAGATCATAAGCAGAGGGATTAAAATTATCTACATGCCTGCTTGGCTCCGGGCCGCTATGCACTGCAAAATGTTTGGCGCATGCTGCTGCTTTTAAATACTTAGGATCTTCACCCTGCAAACCTCTTACAAAAGCTTTTGCCATCATTGCTGTTAAAAAAGGATCTTCGCCATAAGTTTCCTGTCCACGACCCCAGCGGGGGTCACGAAAGATATTGATATTGGGTGTCCAATAGGTTAACCCCAGGTAACGGTCTTTTGTTTTTCCCTGTTCGATCGCTATGTTCTGAATTGCCCTTCCTTCCATGGCCGAGTAATCGGCCATGCGGTATAGTGAGTTACTATCCCAGGTAGCTGCCATACCAATTGCCTGGGGGTAAGAAGTAACCCGAAATGGTGTTCTTGCAACGCCGTGCAGGGTTTCATTCCACCATTCGTAAGCCAGGATACCAAGACGTGGAATTGCCGGAGCTGCATTAAGCATCTGGTACACTTTTTCTTCCAGCGATAACCGGCTTACCACATCATTTACCCGTTGTTCTATAGGCAAATTATAATTCCACATGGGAAAAGACTTGTAATCCTGTGCATAGGTGCTGGTTGCAAAAAGCACTATTGCGATCGAAAATATTTTTTTCATCCCTTTTTTTGTGATTACTGTTACTTATTTAAATGAGCTCAAGGTTTGTATACCGCCATCTTCATTAAAATTCATCTCTGTAACTTTTACATTACGTAAATGCGTTTTACCGCTTAACTGTACGTCATGATAAAATAAATACCATTTACCCTTAATTTCTACAATAGATTGGTGGTTGGTCCAGCCATCAACAGGGTTTAATATAACGCCCTGGTAAGTGAAGGGGCCATAAGGATTGCTGCCGGTAGCGTAACAGATAAAATGCGTATCTCCCGTTGAATAAGTAAAATAGTACTTGCCATCTTTCTTAAACACCCATGATGCTTCAAAAAATCGTTTATCATTATCTTTTTCAGTAAATGGTTTTCCGTTCTTATCCAAAATCTGTATTTCCTTTACAGGTTCTGCAAACTGTTTCATGTCAGTTCCAAGCTTTGCCATTCTTGGTAGGATCGCCATTTCTTCTGGTTTACGATTACCTTTAGACGAATCGTAGGCATTATTATTCCATCTTTGTAATTGTCCGCCCCAGATACCGCCGAAGTACATATAAAATTTTCCATCATCATCTTTAAATACACAAGGGTCAATGCTATAACTATTTTTCATTGGGGCGGCTTCAGCAGTAAACGGTCCTTCTGGTTTATCGCTTACCGCAACACCGATCTGAAACACATCCTGCTTATTTTTAACAGGAAAATACAAATAGTATTTTCCATTAGCATATGCTGCATCCGGCGCCCACATTTGCCTTCCTGCCCAGGGCACATTTTTAATATCCAGGGCAACACCATTATCTGTAACTTTTCCGCCAACAGAATCCATCGATAAAATATGGTAATCCATCATATTGAAATGGCTGCCGAGGTCATCTTCGGGCGTTCCCGTCGCGGTATCATGCGAAGGATAAATGTAAATTTTCCCATTGAATACATGTGCAGAAGGATCTGCTGTATAGATATGGGTAACCAATGGTTGGGAAAGATATTCTTTCTTTGATTCAGTTTTTGCAACCGCTGTAGTGGAATCTGTTTTATTTTCCTTTGATTCGCTGTTGCTGTTACAACTGATAATAGTTGCAGCACTTAATGCCAATACTGATAATTGAAATTTCATTGTATGTTGATTTTTAATTTTTATTGATATACTTCATCTTCACTCTTACACTCAAACCAATTGTAGTATGCCTTGTTTGATGTAGCCACTCCATTGGACGTAGCATACATTGCATACATACTGCCAACAAAACCACCCGCAATCTTTGTGCTTAAAAACTTTCCATCTACTTTATCTTTAAGCAATTGCCATTTATTTTTTTGAGTAGCGTAGTAAAAAGAATAACTGTCGCCATTGACCGCTATTTTAAGAAAAACAGTATTGTTAGCTTTTGCATGTATAATTTGTGTTACCAATATTTCCGGCTGAGCTACAATTTTATTATTACCGGTTCCTTTAAGTAATTGTATTGCTGGTTGACCTTTTACAACAGTTTTGCAGAGAAAATAAAAATAATTTTCACTCTGAAAGATCATCAACCCTGCTTTTTCATTGTCGTTAGCTGCAGTAAAATCTATTTCGGTTGCCGCGTAACCTTTTACATGCGGCTGCCGGAAACCTATCATAGAGGGATTTTCTTTACCGGAACAAATTTGTGGTTGCAGCGCAACAGCTAATGAACCCGGCTTTATTTCCAGGTCATACCACGGTATCCTTACGGTTCTTAAAAAACTATACCGGTTATTTAAAGTATTACCTGAAAAATCATCCCTGAATAAATAATTGCCGGAAAATTGTTCTTTCGTTTTTTTTATCGTGGCATTGATGGGATAATGATATTGTACTGTTTCAAAACCGGGATTAATTATTGGCCATCCGTCTTTCCATTCAACAGGAGCCATAAAGGTTTCTCTTCCCGTATTATAAAAGTCTCCTTCATAAGGGCGACAGCCTAAAAACACGGCCCACCATTTTCCATCAACCGCCTGTACAAGGTCGGCATGACCGGTAGTAGTGACAGGATTTTTTCTTGCAGGATCTAATTGTCGTTGTGTAAGAATGGGATTGTTTTGATAAGATACAAAAGGTTCATCAAGACTCTTTGTTCTGAATACCACTTCGCTGTGGTTATAACCGGTTCCACCTTCGGCGCACATTAAATAATAATACTCTCCCACTTTATATAAATGTGGCCCTTCGATCCAGATGGGTTTCTTTGTAATATCTGTTCCTCCATCGATCAGCAATTTTTCTTCCCCAATAATCTTAAAATTTTTGTAATCGAATGCGTACATTCTTATACTTCGGTGACCGTCGTACAGGGATTTATTTTGTGGCGGATCGCTGTTATAAACGATATAGGCTTTGTCGCCAATAAAATCAATGGAAGGATCAATGCCTTTTACTTCGGGTAGCCATATGGGATTGCTCCATGGACCTTTGGCATCTTTTGCAGTAATGATAAAGTTACCGCCTTTGTCGATGAGCGTGCATAAAATATAAAACAGTCCATCATGATAGCGGATTGTTGGTGCAAACAAACCTCTTGACACACCTGCACCATCAAGGTTTAATTGTTCGGGCCTGTTCATTGCATAGCCGATCTGTTGCCAGTTTAATAAATCTGTACTATGAAAAACAGGAAGGCCGGGATAGTATGCAAAAGAAGAGTTGACAATGTAATAATCATTGCCCACCCTGCAAATACTCGGATCCGGATAAAAGCCGGACAATATTGGGTTGTTAAAAGATTGCGCTTTAGTAGTAATAAAAAATATCGTTGCTGTTATTACTAAAATAAATTGTTGCAATCTTTTCATTACTGTTTTTTTTAAGTTGCCCTGCTGAGCGCATATTCTACGCCGCGTACTTCTGCAAGGCCTTTCAATCTTCCTATGGCAGAATAGCCGGGGTATGTTTTCTTTTTCAGGTCATCCAGCATCTGGTGGCCATGATCCGGCCGCATCGGTAAAGAGATATCACGTCTCTTCATCAGTGCCAGTACTTCTTTTACTATCGCATACATATCTGCATCTCCACCTAAGTGATTGGCTTCATAAAAATTACCGTTACCATCACGTTTGGTATTTCTTAAATGCAAAAAATGAATATGATCACCAAAACGCTGTATCATTTTCACTAAATCATTATCAGGTCTTGCGCCAAATGAGCCCGTACAAAAACATAAACCATTGGCTTTTGATGGCACTGCATTGATCAGATCTGCCGCGTCCTGCTCCGTACTCATGATCCTTGGTAATCCTAATACAGAGTATGGAGGATCATCAGGATGAATGGCCATCTTTAAACCAACTTCTTCAACGGTAGGCATTACCTGCTGCAAAAAATAAAACAAATGTTCCTTTAGTTTTTTTGCATCTATCCCTTCGTAAGATTTCAATGCTGCCAACACCTGTTCAGGCGTAAAGGCATCATCACTTCCCGGTAAACCCAACATACAATTTCTAAACACTCCTTCTTTTTCCGCTTCCGTCATGGAAGCAAATTTTTGTGTTGCTTTTTCTATTTCTTCAGCAGCATAATCCTTTTCTGCACCGGGTCTTTTTAATAAAAAAAGATCAAAGGCAACAAATGCCAGCCTGTCAAAATATAATGCCGTAGCACCATTTGGTAATTGATAATACACATTGGTACGTAACCAATCCAGTACCGGCATAAAATTATACGTCACCACTTTTAAACCACAGGCTGCCACATTGCGCAAACTGGTTTTATAATTTTCGATATGCTGCAAATAGTCCCCACGCTGCCTTTTGATATCATCACTTACCGGCAGGCTTTCAATCACCGTCCAGGTCATCCCGACATCTTCGATCATTTTTTTTCTTTTCTCAATTTCTTCCACGGGCCAAACATCGCCTACCGGAACCTGGTGTAATGCGGTTACCACGCCCTCGCAACCTGCCTGTAAAATATCTGACAGGCTTACTACATCATTGGGGCCGTACCAGCGCATGGTCTGGTGCATTAACTTATTACTCATTGGTTTGATTTTAATTTTATATATCAAACACAAAAATATCGGTTAAAGACAAACAAATTTTCATTTTAAAAAAAATAATGAAAAAGGAAGGATGATAAACATCCCCCCTTACCAACTGCTAAAATGAGAAAACTGTTGTGACGCCTATAAACTCAAAGATCAATTGCCTGTTTTTATAATACCTGCTATTTACTTTTAATTTCTACGGTAGTTGCTTTTAAATCCTCCGAAGTCGCATTTATTTTAATTGTACCGGGCTTTCCTTTTTGCGTGCGTACTATAACCAGCAGCAAACCAAAATAGGCTTCACGTTTTGTTGAAGCAAAGGATACCAGGTTTGCCGGGTCGCCATTGTCTGTTGCCACAATTTCCCCGGGACCATCAATGCTACATTGTATAGTATTTTTTGCATCCGGTACAATGTTTCCATCTTTATCGGTTATACGCACTGTAATAAAGGAAAGGTCTTCGCCATCAGCCTGTATTATATTTCTGTCTGCTACTGCACTTAACTGAGCGGCTTTGCCGGTAGTGGTAATAATTTGTTGTGCCCAGAAGGTTCCATTTTTATAGGCCAGCACTTTCAATTCACCGGGCTGGTACACTACATCGTCCCAACGTAACCGGTATTCGTATTCCCCTTTTTTCTTTTTTCCCAATGATTGCCCGTTTAAAAAAAGTTCTGCTTCATCGCCCGAGGTAAACACATGTACAGGAGTTACCTGTCCTATACGATCGGGCCAGTTCCAATGCGGCAGTATATGTACCATTGGTAAACCCGGACGCCAGCGTGATTGGTATAAATAGAAACGATCCTTCTTAAATCCTGCCAGGTCTATAATGCCCGAATAAGAACTACGTGCACTATAATAAGGAGTAGGTTCGCCCAGGTAATCCCAACCGGACCATACAAATTCTCCGGCCACGTAGGGATGTTTATCCTGCGAAGCAAACACTTTGTCGGCGGATGAACCAAAAGCAGCGGTATACAATTCATAAGCGCTAACATATTTGTTTATAGGATCACCACCGGTACTATCACTTACCGGCGCACTGTTACCACTCGTTACCGGGAAAATATAAGATCCTCTTGTGCTGAGTGCAGATGCAGTTTCGCTGCTTACTATTAATTTGTCGGGAAATTTTTGATGAAATGCGGGATACAGCGGTGTAGTATGAATACCCTTTAAATGTGCGTATGCCGGTGCATCACGTATACCTTCGCCCTGGTAGTTAAGACTGATGATATCCATTACTGCCGGAAAAGGCATAGTAGGTTTTGCGTAGTTCATGGAGGCGGTTGCGGGCCTTGTGCTGTCTTCCTCTTTTACGATATCGTATATTTTTTTTGCAATGACAGCGCCTGTATCGGCGGTGTATTGCTCGCCTACTTCATTACCATAACTCCATGCAATTACAGAAGGATGATTCCTGTCCCTGCGTATAAATGACCTGGTATCGGCTTCGTACCAGTCTGCAAAAATCAAATGAAAATCGTGTGGCGTTTTTTTCCTTTCCCAGCTGTCAAATATTTCGTCGATCACCAAAAATCCCATACGGTCAGTTAACTCCAGTAATTCAGGAGCAGGTGGATTATGTGCCAGGCGAATAGCATTGCATCCTGCTTCCTGCAATATTTCCAGTTGCCGTTGGGCAGCCCTGTAATTAAAAGCAGCACCTAAAGCACCAAGGTCGTGATGCTGGTTAACACCCTGCATCCTCACCGGCTGATCATTTACCAGCAATCCTTTTACCGCATCAAAAACCAATGAACGAATACCAAACCGAGTCTCATATTCATCTATCAGTATACCATTTTCATACAACCGCGTTACGGCAGCATACCTATTTGCTTTTTGTGCAGGTGGCGGGCCCCATAACAAAGGATCTTTTAAAACAATTGCGTTGGTAAAAACAGATTTACTTCCTGTATTTACAGTTATGGCGCTTACAGGAAAAACAGCCACTTTGGTATTCCGTTTTAAATTTTCACCGAACGTATAAATTTCTGTTACGACTTTAATATTTTTATTGTGGGTGGAATTATTTTCGATTGTTGCCGAAAGGTTGATCGTAGCAGCATTAGCCGATACATTTTTGGTAGTTATAAACGTACCCCACTGCGCAATATGCACCGGGTTTACTTTAGTTAACCATACTTTCCTGTAAAGACCACCACCAGGATACCAGCGGGCTGAATAATTAGGATTATCTAATTTTATTACCAACTGGTTATTGCCGCCATAATTGATATAGGGCGTTATATTAAGACGGTAAGAGTTATACCCGTAGGGCCAGCCGCCGGCCAGTTTGCCATTGACCCATACCATACTGTAACTCATGGCACCGTCAATATCCAGGTAAATAATTTTACCCCTATCCGTTACCGGTATATCTATCTTTTTCCTATACCAGCCTATACCCTGCACAGGCAAGCGGCCCATACCGCCACCTACTATGGCATTTTCTTCTTTATAGAACGGGCCATTTATGGCCCAGTCGTGCGGCAGGTTCACCAGCTCCCAACCGGCATCGTTAAAATTATTTTGAATGAAAGATACCTTACTACCCGGGTTACCCGCCGGGCGTTGGTGGTGCTTTGAAGGATCTTTTATAAAATCGTTTGCAGCTGGTAATATCCATTTTTTTAACACGGTATCTGCTGCTGCTGTAACAATCGCTTCGGTCGGTTTGCTATCTGCCACCTTATTGTCATTCTTATCCGTAACTGCAGGCCGTACATCATACTGTAAACCTTTGGCATCGGCTGCATTGGCTTTTATAAAGCGCCAGCCATTGTCAATAGCAATGCTCTGCCTGCTGTTTGTTTGCGCAGTTATGCAAACAGGCAAAACCAATACCGCAGCAGTAATGAAATATGACAATTGCTTAATGAACATTCTTGTTATTAAAATACAATGATAGTTTTTGCTGTATTAATAATTAATTACTCCATGACCTGTATCCTGGCTACACAATATTTCTATACTATATTAAAATAACCGGTATGAATGTTAAATACATTCATACCGGGATTAATTATTGTTACAACATTTTTTTACAATAGCAGCGTTTGCAAATCCCCGTAATTATTTGCCCTGCAACGCATTCAATACACCTGTATAAGCCTGTTTTTTTCCGTAGCTGGAATTGTACATCAAAGGAAAATCTTTACCGCTATTATACAACCAGCTGGTGTTATCAGTTACACCCCATACGGTAATGCCATACTGTTGTGCTTTTGGAATGTATTTGAGGTAAGAGGCTATAACATAATTATACATTTTAGCCTGGTAATTTTCTTCAAGCGGAGTTAAGATATAACCTGGTACAGCATTGGGGTTGATCCTTACATCCAGTTCAGATACATGGATCTTTAAACCTGTAGCTGCAAGCTTCTTAAACATTTGATCAATGCCATCATAGCTGGTATTTCTTGTTATGTGCATCTGTGTGCCAATACCATCAATTTTTGCGCCTCTTCCTTTTAGTTCAGCTACCATTTTAATCAATGAATCTAATTTAACCGATCTTGATTCCAGGTTGTAATCATTGATAAACAACAACGCAGATGGGTCGGCTGCTGATGCATAGTTAAACGCTTTTAATGCGTAATCACGTCCTAAATATTCTGACCATACAAACCAATCTTTTGTTGTAGCTGATGGCAGCGGGCTGTTCGTGTTATTACGCAGGTTGCCATTGTCATCCAGCAATTCGTTCACTACATCCCAGGCCTTTACTTTTCCCTTATACCTGTTTACCATCGGGGTAATATATTTACCCAGTATAGCATCTAATTTTGCAGCAACTGCTGCACCCGTTGGCGCCACTATTACTTCTTTTACACTTACATCATCAATGTAATAAGTGTTGGCCACCTGCCCCATATCAAATAAGAAAGTCGTAGAAGAAAGATTCGCAAGAATTTGCCATGAAATCAATTGGTAGGTAGTTCCGATTGTTTGGTCGCCCTGGTATTGCGCACTTGTAGGACCTGTTGATAAACGGATAGACCCACCCGGGGATGCCGCTTTTACATAATAGGAAATTACATATTGTTTACCGGGAGTGGTATTAAATGCCGCACTTGATACCTGCACTTTCCATTGATTACCGGTTTGAGCAGTAGGATTAACTACTTTCATACATCCTGCTCCTGTACGGGCATCACCTGCCGCTGTACTTGCCGTAATTGTAGCCCCATTGGTATTAAAAATTGACCAATTCGTAAGCCCCGATTCAAAACCAATATTGCCTGGTAGCAGTTCTACTGCTGCCTGCACTGCCAGCCCCGAGGAATCTTTGATATAAGTAGCATTTTGCTGGGAATGCCAACCTAATGTATGGCCAAAAATATCCATGTTGCCCACTGAAGCAACCAGGGCATCCGTATTGGTAAAATCCATGATACCGGTGTTACCAACAATAGAGGAGTGTTTCATCAGGTTGCCAAAAGTTACCTGGTTAAAATCTTTTTTAACTATACCTGAATAAGCGAAGTTTGTAACCATCGCAGGATAATCAATGGCAACGCCAATGAAGTTTCCATTTGCAGCATCTTTTAACGAAGTGGTAGTATCGGTATAGCCGCCAGTATCCAAAACATTAACATCCTTCATTTTTGTACAGGCACTAAGTGCGATGATCATTAATGCTGAAGGCAATATTGTTTTTTTGATTATTTTTTTCATTGTACTTGTTTTTAAGTTTACAACTTAGCGTTTTATAATATTAATAACCTGGGTTTTGATAAGAAGCGGGGTTTGTAATTTTACTTCTATCAAGCTGGCTTTGCGGAATTGGCCTCAGTACATGAAATGCCTGCACTTTTGGTGCTGCCACTAAATTACGATTCCTGTTCTTTACATATTCCAACAGCAGGTTCCTGCAAGCCAGGTCAGTCCAGCGTAAACTTTCGCCACATAATTCACGTGATCTTTCTGTCATAATAAAATCGACGGTCATGTCAGCTGCAGTATATGGTGTTAATACAGGCAGGTTTGGTGTTCCTGTATTTTTGTTGGTCATTATCGCTTCCCGCTGTGCCAATAAAGCACCTAACCCTGGGCGGTAGGCCGCTCTTTTGCGTAAGGTGATTATTAAAGGTAAGGCATCAGCCGGTCTGCCATCCAGTATAGCAGCTTCTGCCGCTTCGAGGTATACTTCAGATAATTTAGCCACTACATAAGGTCTTCCGGAAGCATCATTAATACCGGACCTTTTATTATCGTCGTACTTTTTAAGCGCAGGGTATAACTGAATACCAGGACGTGAAACCAAATAAAATTGTGTAGGATCTATAATTCTGTATTTTTTTGTTCCTAATGCCCTCAATGAATCTGCATAAACTTTATCAGGTGTTAAATAATAAGCGGTATCGCCTGTGCTTACTCCTGAAGAGGCGGCGTTATTGTTAGTTGCCAGCCACATTAGTCTAAAGCTGTTATCATACCTGCTATCATTCTTTTTATCTGCAAATGCAGAATCGTATAACCATGGGTTAGGGCAAAGTTGACGCAATGGCCTCATATATTGTAATACCCTGTCGCAAGGAAAAGCTCCGTTAATGGTCACGTTATTCTGATAGTTAGAATTGAACCAGTTACAGGACATATTAGCTTTACCGGAAAATTCGTTGGCCACATCATTCACTTCGTTATCAAAAGGATCTGCCTGTATTCTTTCTACAGAATACAAGATCTCTGCATTATAATCATTTCCTTCTTTATGAATATCCCCATAATCGGGTAAGAGCGAAGTACCTAATGATGCCTGGTTATCGATTACATATTTAGAGGCATCCCATGAAGCTTTAAAATCACCGGCTTGCTTAACTGCGCTATATCCCCTGAATAAATAGGCTTTAGCCAAAAAGTGATAGGCTGCAGCTTTATAAATATAGAACCCTCCACCAGCTGGTCTTTGTGTAGGCAGGTTTTGAGTGGCATAAATAAGATCATCAATGATCAACTGGTAGTCTTTTTTCAGCAGGTCCGGCACCAGCCTGTTAAATCCCTGGAAAGGCAATTGATTAAATTGCATATCGCCACTACCCAGGTCTAATGGTACTGCGCCAAACTGTTGCACCAGCAGGAAGTAGTATAGGCCTCTGAAAAAATGAGCTTCCGCAATAATTTTTGCTTTAACGGTTGCATCCATAGACACTCCGCCAGCAAATGAAATTATCCCGTTGGCCAGGTTAATGTTACTGAAACTCCTGTTCCATGGTGTTAAGATATCTCCATTGCTGGCATTTAAATTGTAGGCACCGCAGTCCAGTCCGCTGCCGGCACCCTGGTCGCCCAACGACCATTCATCTGTACCGGAGTTAGTAGTATTAAGGCCGCCGTTGGGTCCATATATATAACGCATACTCGAATATAATGTCACCGTTCCGCTTTGCAACCCGGCCGGTGATTTAAGATACTCGACAGTAAACACCGTATATGGTTTTTCATCCAGCCTTTTTTTACATCCGGCTGTCAAAAGCAGCAGGCTACAAATAATGACTGCTGCTGTTGTTTGAGAAAATATTTTTTTCATGTCTTTTATTTTTATTGATTTTTGTCACATGGAATTCGCCTGTAAAAATTTGATTTGATCGAATTATTCTTTAGGCTCATTTCACATCAATGATTTTTATTTGTTAGAATGTTACATTAAAACCTACGTTAACAGTAATTGTTGGCGGTGTATTGAGGCCAATGGTTAATGCCCTGCTTGATAGGTTTCCAGGATTCTGGACGCCCTGGTTACCGGTACCGGTTGCTTCAGGATCAACCCCTCCTACTTTACGCATATAAGGAGAATACAGCACAAATGGATTTTGTACCGCTACATATCCTCTGAAAGATTGTATTTTCATCCTGTTTATCAGCTTAGAAGATAAAGTGTATCCTAAGTTTATGCTACGCACTTTAATAAAACTGGCGTCATAATAACCCAATGTTGATCCATCAGTAGTAATAGGCCTTGCACGGGAAGTGAAATTGGCAATAGGAAAATCATTGGTAGGATTGGTTGGTGTCCAGTAATTGGTTTTAATCGCATTTCTTACACCATCAGTAAGGTTGGTATAAGCTGCAAAAGGCTGATGTAACTGGCTTACTAATATTCCGCCAAAACGGGCATACATTACAAAAGAAAAATCAAAATTTTTATATGTAAAACGGTTAGTCAGGCCTCCCTGTATCTTTGCCTGGCCGCTTCCAATTATTTTACGGTCATTATTCGGATCGATCTTTCCGTCGTTATTTACATCCTGTAGTTTAATATCACCAGGCTGGTTACCATATTTCGCCGCTTCTGCAGCTTCACTTATTTGCCAGATGCCTAACTTATTGTAATCATAGATCGCACTTAAAGGCTCGCCAATAAAAAACTGGTTGCCGATATCATTCTTAAAACCATCTTCTAATTTTAATAACTTATTCCGGTTAGCAAAAAGGTTTAAATCGGTAGTCCACGAAAAACCGCTGTTCGACCTCACATTCACTGTACTCAATGTAAATTCAATACCCTTGTTTTCCATTTCCCCGATATTGGTAGTGAAGGGTCCGTTAACTCCGGAGGTAACCGGTAAAGAAAGATCGTACAGAATTTTATTGGTATTGGCTTTATACCATTCTATAGAACCGGATATGCGATTCTTTAAAAAACTAAAATCTATCCCTGCATTTATGGTCTTGGTATATTCCCAATCTAAATTAGAGTTGGGTAATTTCACTAAATTATATCCGGTTACAATTGTTGATGGCCCGTAATTGTAACGGATAGTACCGCCAGGAGAAGATGGACTGGGATAACCATTATAATTATATGGTGACACTAAACCCAATGATTGGTAAGGCTGTACCGATTGGTTGGAAACCTGGCCGTAGCCCACACGTAATTTTAAATTATCAAGAAAAGTGAATTGCTGCATAAATTTTTCCTGGTTAATATTCCATCCGAAGGAAACGGCAGGATATTCATGATACTTATTACCCGGCGCAAGTTTTGACGAGCCGTCAATACGCCCGGTTAGCGTTAATAAATATTTATCATTAAAGGAATAATTTAGCCTTAGCATATAAGATTCCAGTGCGAAAGCAATTTCGGAACCACCAACCGTTGGTTTTATATTATTAGAAGCATTAGCCTGGCCCAGGTTATAGAACTGGATAAAATCTTCGTCTATCGAATCTTTACTTACTGAAGTATTATGCGTGTGATCTTCCTGGTAGCTATATAAACCTGTTACGTTAAATTTATGTTTACCAATTGTTTTATCGTAAGTCAATATATTTTCCAGCGTGTAGCCCCAACCTTCAGCATTGTTTACGCTTGCTGTATTTCCTTGCTTGGGTCTGAAATAACTAGGTGCCAAAGCCTTATCTGAGCTACGGAACTGGTCATTTTCCTGCTGGCGATAATCCAGACCTACATTCAGACGGTATTTAAATCCCTTTGCAATCTGGTACTCGCCGTACAAGGTATTAAAAGTGCGCATACGTCGAACCTTATCTATCCATTGCCCATTATTACTTTTCAAAAAAAGCGGATTATATTGGGTTACACGGTCGGTTGTATTACCCGTTGGCGACAATACCAAATTTCCCGCTGCATCATAAGGCTCCATCAACGGGCTTAATGTTATTATAGGAAACATGGGGTTATTAAACTGCGAGCCATTGGTAATACTGAATGTGTTCATGGTATTCAATCCCAGTCTTAATCTTTTACCAACCCGCGTATCGATAGTGGCACGCAGAGAATAACGGTAAAAATCCTGTCCTGGTAATACCGTGGTTTCTTTGTAAAAGCCGCCGCCTAAAGAATAAGTAGTTCCGCCCGTAGTGCCACCGGATACTGACAGATTTTGATCGGTTACATAACCATTCTTGTACATCAGGTCCTGCCAGTCTGTTGACACACCTTTAGCCTTCGCAGCTAATTCTTCAGCCATATATGGGGCGCTTGCGTTGTTACCCAGATCTCTCATGGCAGCATATTCCTGTGCGTTAAATACATTATAACTGTTTCTAACTGCAACAAGGCCTACATAACCATTGTAGGATAATTTAGTTTCGCCTGGTTTTCCTTTTTTAGTAGTGATCAATATTACACCGTTAGAACCTCTTGAACCATAAATTGCGGTTGCCGATGCATCTTTTAAAATATCGATGGAGGCTACTTCATCTGGATTAATATCATTCAGATTACCTCCTTCATAAGGAATACCATCTAAAATAATAAGTGGGTCGTTACTACCGGCAAGCGATCTTTCACCACGTATACGGATAACCGCACCAGCTCCCGGCCTTGTGCCAATCTTTTGCACTTCCAAACCAGCGGCTCTACCCTGCAAAGCCTGTTGCAGGTTAGCCACCGGTACTTCACGCAAAGCTTTTTCTCCAATAGAAACAACGGATCCGGTAACATCTTTTTTCCGCTGTGTACCGTAACCTACTACTACTACTTCGTTAAGTGCTTTATCCGTTCTTACTAAAGTGGCATTGATCTCATTGCCCTTACCTACGGTAAATTCCTGTGTCACATATTCCACTGCAGAGATCACCACTTTGGCACCAGGCACCGCCTGTATAGAAAAAGTTCCATCTGCAGCAGTACTTGTGCCGGTACTACTACCCTTAATAGTTATTGAGGCGGCAACCGGTAGCCCGCTTTCGTTGATTACCCGCCCCGTAATTGTTTTTTGCTGGGCAAAAAGAAAAGCGGGGGCTGCCAGCAGTAGCAGCAACATCGATAACCCTCCCAAAAATGATTTTGCCCTGTTTTTAACGGCACCGTAAAAAATCATTTTGTTTTTTTTGAGATTCATTTTTTTCATAATTGTTGTTTTGGCGTATTAAATAATTTATACAGTTCGTTTTTGGAAATGATTGATTTGCGATGGTTATAAAAGCTGAGGTGGAAATAACGTTTCCAAAAAAACGGTGAGGAAAAGGTTTTCCTAAAAGCAATAGTAAAATATACTCCCTTAAATGGCAGTACTTCTGTAAAGCAACCAGTTTTAAAAACTGTAGCACAGCAATGGTTTGTTTCATACAGCAGCTTTCAGTTTATATATAACAAAACCCTTTTCTTTTTAACAGTTACATTATGCAATCGATTGCATAAAACCTTCAAAAAAATAGCATATCCCGAATTAATGCTATGGTCAAAAAAATAATGCCCGTCTAAAAATAATTCCAGTGTACAGCAATCCTTTTTATAGCGTGTAGTTGTACAATCGTTTGCCAGCAAGGCTTTTAAAGCGCATTTAAAAAATATTCTTTAAATAGTTCTATAAAATTCTTACTTTTAAAATGCTAATGTAAATATTTTATTTTAAATTGCAATCGATTGCAAAAAAATATTTTAAGAAAAGACAACTGTTTGTTGCAATTAGCTGCTATATGCATAAAGAAATTACCATTTACGATCTGGCAAGAGAACTGGACCTTTCGGCGGCCACTATCAGCAGGGCGCTTAAAGACCATCCCGCTATTAATAAAAATACAAAGAAAAGAATTGTTGAAAAAGCGGAAGAACTTGGCTATCGTTCCAACAATTTTGCCAGCAACCTCCGCAGGCAAAAAAGCCATACCATTGGAGTGATCGTTCATGAACTGAATAGTAACTTCATTACTTCAGTACTCGCAGGTATAGAAAAGGTTACCACCATTGCCAATTACGATCTTATCATTGGTCACTCCTCAGAATTATCCAGTAAGGAAGTGGCCAATGCCAATAACCTCTTTCATAAAAGAGTGGATGGACTTATTGCTGCATTGGCTTTTGATACCGAGAACCTGGATCACTATGCACCTTTCTTTGAAAGAAATATCCCGGTGGTATTTTTCGATCGCGTAGAAGAAGACAGTAAAGGAACCAAAGTGATCATTGATAATTTTAAAGCAGGCTATGAAGCAACGCAGCACCTGATTGACCAGGGTTGCAGGAGAATTGTACATACCACTTCCAGTCTTAAAAGAAATGTATACGCCCAGCGTTATAATGGATATTTAGCCGCTTTAAAAGACAATGGTATCCCATTTGATGAAAGCCTTTTATTTATCAATGATCTTAAAAAAGAATCCTGTATTGCCTTTGCCAACCAGGTAGCCGCAATGAAACCATTGCCGGATGGCATTTTTACCACCAATGATCTGACTGCAGCATTATCTATCCAGGTGTTTAAAGAAAAAGGTATCAGGGTACCCGAAGATATTGCAGTAGTAGGTTTTAATAATGATACCATCAGTATCATCATCGAGCCAAAATTAACTACAGTAAATTATCCGGGTATGGATATCGGCGAAGTAGCCGCCACCCACCTGGTAAAACAGTTACAGGGCGCCAACGGTACCAATAATACCAATTCCATTGTACTAAAATCAGAACTGATCATCAGGGAATCTTCTTTAAAAAAAGATAAGTTAAAAAAATAATTGACTGATGTATATAAAAAAGCAACTGCTGTTGTATTGTTTTCTTCTACTGGGCAGTATTGCTTTTGCAGAAGATGGCTACCGGTTATGGCTACGCTATGACAAAATTTCCAACAACAACTTACTTAATAAATATAAACAACAGGTTATTGCCCCGGCAATTATAGGTAAGTCTGCAACGATAGATGTCATCAGGGCTGAATTGGAAAAAGGGTTGGGCGGTTTACTTGGCACTCAGTATACAATAACAGATTCCATTCACAGGATAACAAAGCTGGTAGTTGGAAAGGGAACACAACTGGACCTTGGCTTTTCTACCGCTGCAAGGCTGGAATTACGGGAATTGGGTGAAGAAGGTTTTATTATCTCTACAACTATGCTTGGGAAAAATAAAATAGTAATCACCGCCAATACTGACAAAGGTTTATTGTACGGGGTTTTTCATTTTTTACGTTTATTGCAAACCCAGCAGTCTATTACCAATCTAAACATTTCATCCACCCCTAAAATAAAATACCGCCTGCTTAATCATTGGGATAATTTAAACCGTACTGTAGAAAGAGGTTATGCAGGTTTTTCTATCTGGGACTGGCATAAACTTCCTGCGTATATTGATCAACGGTATATTGACTATGCCAGGGCCAACGCATCAATAGGCATTAACGGAACTGTATTAAATAATGTAAATGCTAATGCGGTAATGCTAACCCGGCCTTACCTGGAAAAAGTGGCTGCATTGGCCAATACCTTTCGCCCTTATGGTATAAAAGTTTTTTTAACTGCAAGGTTCAGTGCGCCAATAGAAATAGGCGGTTTAAAAACAGCCGACCCACTGGATACAGCCGTGCGCCAATGGTGGAACCAAAAAGTAAAAGAGATTTATACTGTTATACCGGATTTTGGTGGCTTTTTAGTTAAAGCTAACAGTGAAGGGCAACCGGGACCGCAGGATTATAAACGTACCCATGCGGATGGGGCTAATATGCTGGCCGATGCACTATCACCTTACGACGGCATCGTGATGTGGCGGGCTTTTGTGTACAGCCCGCAATCCAACGACAGGTTTAAACAAGCGTATGAAGAATTTAAACCCCTCGATGGTCAATTCAGGGGAAATGTAGTGTTGCAGGTTAAAAACGGTCCTATAGATTTTCAACCCAGGGAGCCCTTCTCTCCTTTATTTGGAGCAATGCCGGCCACAGCTTTGGCGATGGAGTTCCAGTTAACACAGGAATACCTGGGCCAGGGCACCCATCTCGTTTACCAGGCCCCGTTATTTAAAGAAGTTTTAAATGCAGATACCCATTCACATGGAAAAAACTCCACCGTGGCGAAGGTAATTGATGGACGCCTGAATCATTATACATTAACCCTTATGGCCGGCGTAAGCAATATAGGCACAGATATCAATTGGTGCAGTCATCCTTTTGCCCAGGCCAACTGGTATGCATTGGGCAGACTGGCATGGGACCATGATTTATCCAGTGAGCAAATAGCGGAAGAATGGTTAAGGCAAACATTCAGTAACAACAACACATTTGTGGATGCAACAAAAAGTATGATGTTGCAATCTCACGAAACCATGGTGAATTATATGACGCCGCTGGGGTTGGCTCATATTATGTATAACGGTCACCATTACGGGCCGATGCCCTGGGGAAATACTTTAGGGCGACCAGACTGGAACCCTGTATATTATCATAAAGCAGATTCCTTTGGGCTTGGCTTTAACCGCACCGTAACGGGAACCAATGCACTGGCAGAATATAATACAGAAGTGAGTAAATTATGGGGAGATGCTAATTTGTGTGATGATAAATATTTATTGTGGTTTCATCATGTTTCATGGAACCATACCATGCATAGCGGCAGAACACTGTGGAATGAATTGTGTTATAAATATTATAATGGTGTAGACAGTATAAAAGCCATACAACAGCAGTGGAATACATTAAGTGGTTTTATTGATGGGCAAAGGTTTGACCAGGTAAAGCAACTATTAAGCATCCAGGTAAATGAAGCAGTATGGTGGCGCAATGCCTGCCTGTTGTATTTTCAGACTTTCAGTAAAATGCCTATCCCGGCAATCTACGAACAACCGGATCACACATTGGAGTATTACAAAGATCTACGATTCCCGTTTGCCCCCGGGAATTAAAATATTTAAACGAAACAATAAAAATTATTTTGATGAGTACAAACAAAAAAGTGGCGATTGTAACAGGTGGTGGTTCGGGCCTGGGATTAGCCATTGCAGAAAAATTTGTAAGCAACGGTATTATAACAATTATCGTTGGGCGTGACAAAGAAAAATTAAATGCTGCAAAAAAGCAATTGGGAGAACTATGCCATGCCATGGTTTGTGATGTAACCAATTTACTCGCTGTTCCTTTATTTGTTGCCGATGTAATTAAACAATTCGGGCAGGTGGATATACTCGTAAACAATGCCGGCATCAATATGAAAAAAGATTTTACCGAGGTAACTGATGAGGAATTTCAAACCGTGATCAGCACCAATCTTTGCTCGGTATTTGCCATGAGCCGTGAAGTGGTTAAACATATGTTGCAAAAAAAATCGGGCAACATTATTAATATCAGTTCTATGGCAGCACAATATGGTTTACCAAAAGTAATTGCCTACAGTGCCAGCAAAACTGCGATAGATGGTATGACGAGAGCAATGGCAGTTGAATTATCGCCTAACGGTATTCGGGTAAACGCTATTGCACCAGGCTTTATTTACAGCGCCATGACGGATAAGGCGTTGAACAGTGACCCGGAACGTAAAGCAAAGGTTTTTGGCAGAACGCCAATGGGGCATATGGGCCAGCCAACAGATATTGGTGAAGCGGCATTATTTTTAGCCGGTGATGCAGCTAAATATATCACCGGTGTGGTATTACCTGTTGATGGAGGAAACAGTATTGGGTTTTAATACCCCCTATCCCCTAAAGGGTATTAACGAAGATCAATCTTGTAGATTATGTACAATAATAAAGCCGGTATAAACCGGCTTTATATTTTTATGAGAATAGTATTTTATTGAAGAATGGTTACCTCTGTTCTTCTATTCTGTGCTCTACCATCTGCTGTAGCATTGGAAGCCACCGGCTTCGTCATACCATAACCTTTTGCGGTTACGCGTGAGGGATCGATACCTTTAGTTAATAAATAAGCTCTTACAGTATTGGCCCTGTCCTGCGACAACACTAAATTTTTTGCGGCTGTTCCTACATTGTCTGTATGGCCACCTACTTCTATCTTTTCGTCATCTTTTCTTACTAAATAGGCTACCAGTTCATCAAGTACGGTGTAAGAACTTTCTTCCAGCTCAGCTTTTCCGGTTTCAAAATTACAATCTTCCAGTACAAAGCTTTTTGCAGGTAAATGTTGTATATCCACTACAAAAGGATCCTTATAATAAGCATTGCCTTTCAATGGCGGTATTTCCAGAAAATTATAACTCAAAGAGTCTTTAAATCCCAAAATAAACATTTCGTAAGTATCTCCTGAAGGCAGGCGTACAGAGAATTTACCTTTATCGTCTGTAAGGCCCTGGTATTCTTTGCTGGTTAATTTACTTTTAAAAACAACAATTTCATTATTAAGTGGATTGTTTTTAAAGTCCGTCATGGTAACATCAACAGGTGCATCCTTGGGGATGGCTGCATTTTGTACGGTACCGGTTTGGCTGACGGCCGCAAAAGGAATCAATAAGGCAAAAAAGGAATAAAAAATGTAGTGTTTCATCATTACTGATTGTTTAATCTGGTGGCTAAAGATAAATAACTTCTTCTGGTTTTCAATTATTGTGCCAGAGGGTGGTTAATTTTGAATGGTTTGGTAGTTTAACAATTGAAAAAATATAATTTTAACAAGGTTACTGGTCAGTAATTGCCATAGAAGGCTCGCCAATCATGTATTCAAACCAGGTATTTTTATACTGCTTCATAAGCTCAGTTTTGTATAATTTTTTTTCCTGCAAATTTAAAGAAGAAGATATGCAGTAATAAAAATCTATATTCACAGCATTAGGCGAAATAGTACAGCCGGCATACACATCGTAAGTTTGATTATCTTTTAAATGCTTTTTAAATATCTGTTTTAGCCCGGAATAATTTTTATTTTGTAAGACTGTAAATGCTATCGACCTTACCAATGGGCTTCGATGATCGGTCAATTTTACCAATTGATTAGTATCTGCGCAATTACCTAACTTTTCAAAATAATCAGGTTGATTTGATCTTCTGCCTGCTATTCCAATATATTTTGTTTCCAGCCTCTTTACTGACTCAATTTCGTTTACCACACTATTAAAAAAAACCTCTTTTCGCATCACGTCGGATTGAGCTAAAATGTATGAGGGAATTTCCAGGTTTTCTAAAATTGAATAGCCTGTAGCAGGCTTTATTCTGTCAAATAGGAAAATAATAAAGAACCCTATGAAACACAATAGTATTATATTTTTAATATTCTTCATTACATAAGTGTTTTAGCTGCAGAAAAATACAACTTTAAAATTTAGCAAATTTTGTTGCAGCAATATTACCGTGTAATTTTTTTGTTAAAACAATGCTATATAATCTAAAATTAAGTCTGACATAAAATTATAACCTCGTCTGCAACCTCACTACCATTTCATTTTTCCAGCTATTAAAATCACCGGCAATAATATGTTTCCGTGCTTCGGTAACCAGCCATAAATAAAAAGCCAGGTTGTGTACACTTGCAATAGTCAATCCTAAAAATTCTTTGGCCTTCATCAGATGGCGTAAATAGGCTTTGCTGTAAAAATTGCTTACCGGGCAGTCAATGCCATCGTCAATAACTGAAAAATCTTTTTCCCATTTTTTGTTATCAATATTAATGATACCATGAGAAGTAAACAGCATCGCATTACGGCCATTTCTTGTTGGCATCACACAATCAAACATATCAATGCCCAATGCAATACCTTCCAGAATATTCCAGGGTGTACCCACACCCATTAAATAACGCGGTTTGTCTTTAGGTAGAATATCGCAACAGAGTTCCGTGTATTCATACATCATTTCGGTAGGTTCACCCACACTCAATCCTCCAATGGCATTGCCGGTAGCATTTTGCGAAGCAATGAATTCCGCCGATGCGGTACGCAGGTCTTTGTAAGTACTGCCCTGTACAATAGGAAATAAATTTTGCGTGTAGCCGTATTTGTCAGGTGTATCATTAAAACGGGTAACGCATCTTTGCAGCCAGCGATGGGTGAGCTCCATCGAATCTTTGGCATATTTATAATCGCTGGGATAAGGTGGGCATTCATCGAACGCCATAATAATATCGCCGCCGATGATCCGTTGAATATCCATTACCGATTCGGGTGTAAATAAATGTTTGCTGCCGTCAATATGGCTTTGAAACAAAGCGCCTTCTTCAGTTAATTTCCGGTTGTTGGCCAAAGAAAAAACCTGGTACCCGCCACTGTCTGTTAAAATGGGCTTATTCCAGCCATTGAATTGGTGCAAACCACCTGCAGCTTCCAGTATTTCCAGGCCCGGCCTTAAATACAAATGATAGGTATTGCCTAAAATGATCTGCGCTTTTACTTCTTCATGTAATTGCTGCTGTGTTACTGCCTTTACGCTGCCTACGGTGCCCACCGGCATAAAAATGGGCGTCATAATTTCGCCATGATCGGTGGTTATTTTACCTGCTCTCGCCTTGGTTTGCGTATCGGTATGTTGTAATTCAAATTGTAATGCTGGCATAAATTTTTTAAAGTTTAGAGGTTTAGGGTTTAGGAGTTTAGAGGCAATCCTACGTGTTTTAATACTTTATTTTTTTGATCCTCCATTACTTATTTCTATTCATTATTTTTGCCCCATGAATTTTACCCATTGGTGGCAATTACTCTTTTATGGTTTTTGTCTCATCACCCTGATACAGCTTTTTTATTATGCTTACTTTTTTACACGGCTGGCCTGGTACAAGCCCGGTACAAAAATCACTTCTCAAACGCATCCTGTATCTGTAATCATCTGCTCAAGGGATGAAGCGGCAAATTTAGCGAAAAATCTGCCGGGTTCCTTAGTACAGCAATATCGTACCACGCATGAGGTAATTGTAGTAAATGATAATTCGTTCGACGACAGTAAATATTTGCTGGAAGAATTTCAACGAACGTTCAAGCAACTGCATATTGTAGAGCTGAAACAGGAAGCCAAATTTATTCCAGGAAAAAAATTCCCGTTGAGTATTGGTATTAAAACCGCTAAATATGAAGTAGTACTGCTCACCGATGCCGATTGTGTACCGGCAAGTGAGTTCTGGATAGACAAAATGCAGGAAACCTATGATGATGATACAGAGATCGTGTTGGGCTATGGGGCCTATCATAAAAAAAAGGGATTACTAAACAAACTCATCCGCTGGGAAACTTTTAATACTGCCCTTCAATATTTTTCCTATGCACTGGCAGGCAAACCCTATATGGGCGTGGGAAGAAATTTAAGCTATAAAAAAACTGTTTTTTTCAGGCATAAAGGCTTTAGTGCCCATAATAATGTAGCCAGTGGCGATGATGACCTTTTTATAAAAACTGCTGCGACAGCTACCAACACTAAAATAAATATTGATGCAGATACCTTTACTTTAAGCGAGCCTTCCAGGACAATGGCCCAGTGGATAAAACAAAAACGCAGGCATTACAGCACCGCGAAGTATTATAACCCCCTGCATAAATTTTTACTGGGAATGTATTCTTTTACCCAATTTTTATTTTATCCTTTATTTGCAGCCAGTATTATTTTTTATGGCTGGCCTTATGCACTGATTGTATTTGGCACCCGTTTTATCATACAGGCCATTGTATATTATCTTTGCATGAAAAAACTACATGAAAAAGATCTGTATCCATGGTTTTTATTGCTGGATATCTGGATGTTTTTTTATTATATTATTTTTTCGCTGGCGTTGGTAAGAAAACCGAAGAGAAGCTGGTAAGACCCCTCCTATCCTCCCCCAAGGGGAGGGAAACGGAGAAGACTATGTTTTACAATTTGAACTTGTTTTATGGAAATGATCCGGGAATATTTTAGTGATTTTAATGATACACAGTTACAACAATTAACTGCGCTAAAGGAGCTGTATAGGGAATGGAATGAGAAAATAAATGTGATCAGTCGTAAGGATATGGATAATTTTTACGAGCACCATGTACTGCATTCACTCGCTATTGCCACCCAATTTGAATTTACCGATGGCATGCAGGTGATGGATCTAGGTTGTGGTGGCGGTTTTCCCGGCATCCCGATGGCTATATTTTTCCCCGGCACAGCTTTTCACCTGGTGGACAGCATCAATAAAAAACTAAAAGTGGTGGCCGAAATCGCTGCTGCTGTTGGCCTTAAAAATATAACCGTACAACATACCCGGGCAGAAGATATTACCAACAGGAAATTTGATGTAGTGATCAGCCGTGCAGTGGCTCCTTTAAAAGACCTGTGGCGCTGGAGCAGGCCCTTGCTTCAGAAAAATAAAAATATGCAGTATGGTGCCAATGTACCCAATGGCCTTATCTGTTTAAAAGGGGGTGATCTTACCCAGGAAATATTTGAAAGTGGCTGTAAACCAATGGTATGGCAAATCGATAGCTTATTTCCAAGGGAGTTTTTTGCAGAGAAATATCTCCTGTATGTACCCCTCTCTAAATAATTACCACTTTGTGGTATTGTTTGTATACCCGAATTCAATCAACTTTGACATATGAAAATACCCGTTGCAATAGTTGAAGACAATAACGACATCCGGTCGGCCCTGGAGCAGATCATTGAAATGTCTGATTACTGCGAGCTGGCTGGCTCCTGCATTAGCGGCGAAGAAGCCATTGTAAAGCTGCCCATTTTAAACCCTAAAGTGGTATTGATGGATATTGGCCTTGGCGGCATCAGTGGTATTGAAGTGGTTAGAGAATTAAAGATATCCCACCCGGAGATCCTGTTCATGATGTGTACGATTTATGAAGATGACGAACAGATATTTGAAGCATTAAGTGCCGGCGCAAGTGGTTATATTTTAAAGAAAACGCCACCGGCAAAACTATTGGAAGGAATACAGGAGTTAATGGAAGGCGGTTCGCCCATGAGCAGCCAGATCGCAAGAAAAGTAGTAGCCGCATTTCAGAATAAAAAATCGGACAAAAACCCAGATGCTTCAGCCCTGGATACCTTATCAAAAAGAGAAAAAGAGATTTTGGAAATGTTATCGAAAGGGCTGCTTTATAAAGAAATTTCAGATGCCGTATTTATCAGTACCGAAACAGTACGCAAACATGTATACCATATTTACGAAAAATTACACGTTACCAACCGTATAGAAGCGGTGAATAAGTTCTTTGGAAGATAACCGCATAACCAGGTTATCTTTTTCAATCAAGCACAAAACAATAAGCCCCGGAAAATCCGGGGTTTATTGTTTATAAGAACTTCCAGAGCCAGTTATCTGTTTGCGGTGTATCACCAATAGGAAAATCATGCGTATGGCCTGAATTTTCAAAACCATATTTTGCATAAAAATGCTGCGCCCTGTTATTGTACTCCCATACTCCTAACCAAAGGGCTTTATACTCATTTACTGCAGCGTATTCCATAAAAAAATCCATGAGTTTTTGCGCAATTCCCTTACCATGGTATTCCTTTAAAATATAGATGCGTTTTAACTCCAATGCTTTCCATTGTTTCATTAGCGGAAAACTGTTGTAGTCTTCCATAAAGCGTAAATATCCTGCAGGCTTACCATCCACTTCTGCAAAAAAACAATAATCATGCTCATTAGCCAATTCTTTGCTTAACTGGGTTTCATTAAAATATTCTTCCAAAAAGCTTTGCATATCCGCTTCCGTACAGGTACCGGTGAATGTATCGTAAAAAGTTTGTTTTGCAATCGCTGAAAGCGTAGCTACATCATCGGCAACTACCCTTCTAATTGTTATTTCCATTTCAATAGTATCGTGCTACCAATTCAATTCCAGTAAATTATTTTTCCGGTCTATATCAGCCATCCTTTTAGACGGATCTATTTCCACCGCTTTGATATCAGTAAGCCGTTGTTTAATCTCAATAATATAAGTGGGGTGTGTCCAGCGCCATTCTTCATGTACTTCTCTTTTCTGAGCAGGATTCTCATTGGGCTTTTCACCAAACATTAAATTAAGCGGTATATAATGCATCTCCGTACTGCCGTCTTTAAAGGTCAGCTGCAGATCGATCGGCATCGGCATATGCCCGATCCTTTTTAAACGTATTTTTGAAACACCAGCTTCTTCCCATAAACTGTCAATCGCATAGTTGATGGTTTTTGTAGTGTTACAAAAATATTCCTTGTACCAATCTAATTTTATCCCGCTTATGTTTTCAGCAACCTGTATAAGGTCGTTACTGTTAGGATGTTTAAAACGCCATTGATTATAATATTCCAGTAACATTTTATCCCTTACAGTTGCACCTATGATATAACCCAGCTGTTCCATAAACACTTCTCCTTTGGAATAGGCCGCAGTAGAATAAGCATAATTGGTATTAAAATGGTCGGCATGAGTAGTTAACGGTTCTTCGTACCCGCTTTTTACCAAAGCAAAATAACCGGCATAGGCACTGCTGTGATCTTCAGGTAATGTTGGGATCAGGTCCTGCAGGTTCTTATTGCCCGGGTTTCTTTTTAAAGATTCTTTCAGGTCGTCCAGTGCTGATTTTTTATCATAGAACTTTGATACCTGGTCTTCAGCAAAACTTGTAAATCCTTCATCCATCCATGCATACATGCCTTCGTTGGTACCCATCATCATCTGGTACCAGCTGTGCATCCATTCATGAAAAACAGTGCCCAAACCCGGGCCTACCAATAACGTAGCCATTGGATATTCCATACCTCCATCGCCGCCCTGTATAAAAGAATATTGCGGGTAAGGATATTTACCAAACCTGGTTTCCATGTAGGGCAATGCTTTTACGGCAGCATCAGCTACCAGTTGCCAGGCCGAATCATTCTTCGTGTTATTCTCAACATAGTTATAAATCACGTTAAGCGTAGCACCACCATTGGGCATTTTACGTACAATATGTTTGTACTCCGGGTCGGCAGCCCAAACAAAATCATGCACATTGTTACCTACAAAATGCCAGCTGCGTTTATCCTTGGTAGTGGGTTTCAGTTCTGTACCAGGTGTATCATAGCCCCAGCCGATTTCAGCGGCATTTACCAATGACCCTGTTGCGCCTAACTTATATGTTTTATCTATATTTATTGTTACGTCAAAATCGCCCCATACTCCATAAAATTCACGGGCTACATAGGGTGTTGGATGCCAGCCTTCGTAATCATACTCGCATAATTTGGGATACCACTGGCTCATACTGTACCGTACTCCTGTTGTTGGATTATCCCTGCCGCTTCTCCTGATCTGTAATGGCACCTGCGCTTCAAATTCCATATCAATAACCACTTTGCTTTTAGGAGCGACAGGTTTTACCAGGTTGACTTCCAAAATAGTTTCATGATATTTAAAAGGTTGCGGTACGCCATTTATCTTTAATGAAATTATTTTTTGATACCCGATCTCGTTCTCTTTCAATTTGGATATCCTGTCTCTTACCCTCGCATCCCAATCGCCCCTGCCGTTAATTACATTTTTCCCCAGCTCCTGGCTACGTACATCCATGCTGCTGTTGGGTTGAAATGCATTGAAGTATAAATGATAGAATAATTTCTTCAACGCATCAGGAGAATTGTTGGTATACTCCAGTTTTTGTTTACCCTTAAACTGGTTGCTTATCACATCCATATCAATCGACATGTTATATTTTACCCGTTGCTGCCAGCGATCCGGCTGGGCTATTGCTGCCAAAGGAAATAAACAGATCAGTAATACATACACTCTCATCATAATTATATATTTTTTAAATAAATGTCGTAAAATTTTTAATTGCCCATTAATTTTTGATTGAACCCGGTAATTAATTTAAAGAGGTCTTCATGTTCGTTCAAAGGCAATGTAACTGCTTTATCAAACACATCGTGGTAAGCTTTTATACCGCCCAGTGTATAAAAGAAAAAAGAAGGTACTCCCTTTTCAGTAAAAAAATAATGATCGCTGTTGGCAGCCTTACCGCGTGAATTGATCACTGTCAACAATTTCTTTTCCTCATTCACCGCTTTCATCATGGCAAATTCTTTAGGAAATTCAGTCGCATTTACTACCGTGATGCCTTCTTCGCCTGTGCCCGCCAGGTCAGTATTGATTAAAAAGCGTATATGCTGCAACGGTACCAATGGGTTTTCGGTAAAATATTTCGAGCCGATTAAACCGGCTTCTTCACCTGCAAAGCAAATAAATGCGATGGAATATTTTTGTGGGTGCTGCGCATAGTAATGCGCCAGATTGAGTAACAATGAAACGCCACTGGCATTATCGTTGGCACCAGGGAAGTACGTATCTGCTCCCATTCCGCCTAGATGGTCGTAATGTGCCGTAATAAAAATAAGAGAATCAGGTTTTACCGTACCTTTCACCATACCACAAACATTGGCCGTTTTAAAATTATTAACCAATTTATTGTCAATATTCACTTTAAATGAGGCTGGTGTATTATCCAATGCTTTTTTATCTACCAGCACCAGGGAATATTTCGCTACTTCGGGAGATACATCCCAGGTAAGTTTATCCTGCATCTTTACGATCAGCATTTCTTTACGGTTGATGTATTGTATGCTATCGAATGGCTGCAACTCGCCGGAACCTTTTACTGATCTTGACTCAGGACTTACAATAAAATCCCTTCCAGGCACCAGTTCTTTACCATTAATGCTGAGCTCCATTTTTCCCGGGAAAGTATTTACCGGGTAACTGAAGGGCTGTAGATAATTTTTTCCATCCAGGGGCACAAGGCCATAGGTTTTAAATTCACTGGAAAGAAAACTGGCTGCTTTTTGCATACCATCATTGGTATAGCCCCTGCCCCAGAAATAAGGTGCTGTAAGGGTATCCAGCATTGTTCTGCCAAAGGCAAGATCCTGCGCAAATGCGGCAGAAGAGAACATTATTAAGAATAAAAACAATATTCTTCTCATATATTTTGTATGAAAAGTAAATGTCGGAAAAACCAAGCAAGTAAAAAATTGAAATGTGATAAGCGTATATCTTCAGGCAGGCACGAAGCACAAATACCTTACAGGTACAAATAAATACAGGAAACAATTATGTGTAAGTCTTTAGGGGTTAAAACCAAAATGCCGGTTACCTTATTAGTAACCGGCGTTTATTTATTGCAAACGGTACTATTGTTTTACAATTTTAATTGTACCGGTTTTACCATTATTCCATGTGGCCAGTACATGATAAGAACCGGGTGAAAGGTTTGCCACTTCGATACTAAATTGATTATTGCCTGGTAATAATTTGTTATGCTGTTGTTTTACCAACGCTCTTTTACTGTCAAATATTTTCACGTTAATATCATCATGACCAGCTGTACTTATATTAATGAATAGTTTATTTTGCACGGGATTAGGCCATACGTTAAATATATCAGTTTGCCCGCATTGATTTTTGAGGATACTGGTATACGACACGTTTCCGTTGATATCAAATTCCGCTATCCTGTAAAAAGCAATATTTGCTGAAGCGCTGTAATCGGTATACGCATAACTTTTTTCAACTGAGCTATTGCCGGCTGCGGGTATACTACCGATACTTGTGAAGTGAATGGCATCGTTGCTTTTTTGTATTTCAAAATGACTGCTATTTAGTTCCTGCGCTGTCTTCCAGTTTATGAGCACATTATTGTCCTTACATGTTACGTTAAAAAGAAGAAAACGTACGGGTAATGGATTGCCTGGTGATGATAAGGTCCATCGTGAAAAATCCGCGATGCCTGTTTTCTCAACATAGTTGGCGGCAATATCCCTTAATGTAAAACCCTGTACCGTCCAGGTGGTATTATTATTGCTTTTTAAAAATACCAGGCTGTTTTCTGTTAATGCATTCAATTCTGCATCAAAATATTTGGCCCTTAGTGTAGCATTTAACGTTGCATTATTTGCAGGAACAATGTCATAATACCGAAGAATACTGTTGCCGCCACCTACTCCATTGGTTTGTGATTGATGGCCGCGGCGGATGATAGTGCTGCCCATATTTGCACTACTACTTATTATGGCACCCAAATTACCTGGATTAGCAGACGATGGTGCATTTAATGTACTGGTGATTTGCACAAAGCCGCCAACTGACCCAATGATGCGGCTGGCTTCCGATTCGCCATTCAATGATGCAGCGGGAGATAGTAAAATATTATTATTATTGAGATCAACAAGGCCGGATGTAAATGTAATGCCGGTGCCTACATTAATATTTTGTAATAGTGAAACTTTTGCATTACCGGTTTTAGCGATCTGAAAAATATCAAATAGGGGTACACTATTTCCTGATAAGGTATTATTCCCTACACCAGAAAAATAAAAGCCCCCTTCTCCTGGTACCTGGTTGATGCTGCCATCGCATTGCAGGTTCATATCCTGTAAGGTAATTATTGCCCCACCTGTTGTTTTAAATACAGCACCCGCTTCTATTTTCATTGTATTTTGAGCAGCTGTTTGCATGCAGGTAAAACTAAATGCCGCAAAGAATAAAATACGCTTCATGAAATAATTTTTTGTGTTGATTACCATTCAGGCGCTACCGGTCTTTCATTTAAGAAAGTAAAACAGCGTTTATACTATACTGCTATTTAAGTCTGAGCGAACTTAAATAAGCTTCCTTAACCCTACCCCTTATGGAGGGGCCTTCTCCATTACCTATTTTGGAATTTACCAGCACGGCCACTTCCATATCGCCGGGTAAAAAATAAATAACACTTTGTTCCATTCTTCCGCCATTCCTCCACCTGCCGTTCTTATTATAAATTTTACCCGCCGGTGTGTTGATCGCCTGGTCTATGCCCAGGTAGTCATCCAATGCTTCCTGGAATTCGTTAGCCCGGAAAATATCAGTATGCCTTCTCGCCAGGTCCATTATCTTAATAAGGTCTGATACCGACAATCTCCATCCCGCTCCGCCAAGTACGGTAGAAAGATCTCCGGAATCCCAACCGTCTGTATTACCTACGGGGAAATTATAAGCCAATGCATGTTTTAACTGTGGACTGTTTTTAACGGCACCCTGTACACCAGCCGGAACAAATATCCTTTCATTTATAAAATATTCATACCAGAATATAGCAGTAGCATCCCATTCAGCATCCGACATGCTGTTGCTGGTATTGATATATCTCATTACAGTAGGTATTAATATCCTGCACAATCCAAAGTTCATATTGTGGTAATGAGATTTACCTCCTACCCCGGCAACTCCTGCCTGTACTTTTTGTTTCATAAATTCATAATCAGTATCACAGCAATCATAGTCGAATCCTGCTTTATGCGTAAGCAAATGCCGGAAGGTTATCTTATCTATATTTGATCCCTTTACCCAATAGGCGGGCAGGTAATCAATTATTTTAGTATCTACTGAAAGATTGGCCAATTTTAGTGCTTTATACATTCCCATGGCAGTGATGTATTTGCTTACACTGGCAACATGCATTTTAGTATCAAAGTCCCACGCCTTTGATGCATCAGCTGGTGTTTGGGCCCAGTTCCATTTGGTATTATTAATTACATTTCCACCGCGGCTAACCTGTAGTACATATCCCGCAACCGAATCTTTTATATGATCATGGAAATATTGGGCAAATGCGGCTACATCTAACTGGTAAGTTTTAGCTTTTTCAAATTTTAATTTCCCTTCTACCAAACTCACGATATCATTTTCATCATCATCGGATAAAACCGCTGCAATATGCGCAGGTTTCATTACATGTTTTTTTACATCTGCAACAACCCGGTTGGGAGGCAGCTTAACGGCCGATAACTGCGCTTTGCAAAAAACAGTAGCAGTAAAAAGGCTAAAAAATATCAAAATTAAATTTTTCATGATCGTATCGTTGAATTGTTAAAAAGTGTTTGTTTAAAAAACCGCATCGCATTTCATTTATCAGTATAAGTATTGCTGCATTAACTTTTTCAGATATGGCCACACTATGTATGAAATATATCCGCAAGTTTAATTGACGGATAGTACTTTAATACGCCCTGTATATTAGAAAAGAGAATGCGCCATCGGTAAGAACCGGACCAGGTTTATGAATCCTGACATCAATAGAGTTGACAGTAAATTGTAATGCAGATGTATAAAAACCGGTATACAACGATGTGGCAAGACCAATGGATAAGGAGCTTATCTGGTTACATGTAATCCGGTAAACACCTGAGGCGCTGTGAGTAACAGTAAAATTGCCAGAGCCACTCAATACTGTTCCATCATCATCAATTAATCCAAAACATACAGGAAGCAATGAGTTGGCACCCGTTACAGAGCTCCGTGTAATTTTTCCATCCAGGTCGATATCGCCTGCTGAATTAATGGTAACCCTGTCACTCCCATTCATTCGTATGATATAATTGCCGGTTGTGTTGCCGCTATTGGTTCCCGTTCTTACATTATCTCCGGATAACTGGTAAAAGCTTTTATTTACTCCACTGCTTTTTAATTGCAGTGTTGCAGCGCTGTTATTGATGATAAAGTCGGAGTTGGTAGTAACGTCACCATTTATGATACCTGATCCCAATGCAACAAGATTACCTGTAGTACTAAGAGAACTTCCGGAAACACTACCGTCTGCCGCAACAACGCCGTCGGCTAAAATATTATTACGGCTACGGATATTACCATCTACATCCAGCCATTCCGTAGGTGCATTTGTACCAATACCTACACTGTCTAAAATGTTAGATATCCTTTTGCGACTGGTAACAGGTCTTGTCCAGTAATCCCCATTCAGTATCGGTGTCCAGCTGTTCACATTATAATGATAGAATTCATTCTTGTCTGTATCATAAACCATTAAACCATTGGGCGGACTTGTAATAGCGAGCCGTTGAAACGTTGTCATACTTGGTATCAATAAGCCCTTTGTTGTACTGCTTATATCCAGCTGTGCTTTAGCGTTAGGTGTTGTTGTACCGATGCCTACGTTCTGTGCGGCGAGATAATTTAATACATTCCCCATTAGAATAAGTAAGAATAATTTTTTCATAAAAAATTTATTAAGGTCATTTTATTGTTAGATCAATATGTTTTTAGCCTTGGTTTATGTTTGCAGTTCTTTTACTTTATATGTCACCCTATAAAAAATATCTGCTTAACAGGTAATTATAAGAGATAAAACTATTCTATAAAAACTCAGTATAAAAACAGTATAAAGACAAAGGCAGTAATTACTTATCATCTGGTATTTAAAATGAAGAGGCATTTATCTAAAGGTATTATCCACAGAGGTTATGGATAAAACCCGATCGAAAGATTGTATTGATAAAAGATATAATTGTTTGGCTGGGAAATTCTTTACCGGAGCTACTTATGAATGTGAACGGTATACTTTTTTTGTTTCTAATAGCAGTGTGATGTTTTTAGTTGATCGCCGGATAGATCAACGGTAAGCCGGCCGTCAACCTGGGGAAAAGCTTATCCTGTTAGAATATATTCAAATAGTTTTTTCTTCTTTCCAGAATTCCCTTCGTACCCCTGTCAGCAGGTCATGACTGCTAATGATATTATCGGTGCGGTGCAGGGCTTTAAGAGCTGCAAACTGTGTAATGTTTAAAATGGAGGCGCCACTCAGTTCGTAGCGTTGCGCAAGGTCGTGCAAATTAATATCGCCAGACAACTGCAGGTTTTGGGGCAATGATTTTTCCCATATCAATAATCTTTCGGCCGCCACAGGCATGGGGAAATGCACCATGGCATGAAAGCGCCTGGTAAAAGCTTTATCGAGGTTATTTTTAAAATTAGACGCCAGTATAAGCAGGCCCGGAAAATCTTCCACCCGTTGCAGTAAGTAAGATACTTCCTGGTTGGCAAACCTGTCGTGCGAACTACTTACATTGGTACGTTTGCCAAACAAGGCATCTGCTTCATCGAAAAATAAGATCCAGTCTTTATTTTCCGCTTTGCTGAAAATCTTTTCCAGGTTCTTTTCTGTTTCGCCAATGTATTTTGATACCACCTGCGACAGGTCTACACGATACACTTCTTTATTAAATTCTTTACCCAGCAATGAAACGGTTAATGTTTTTCCTGTACCAGGTGGCCCGTAAAATAAGGCGCGGTAACCCGGTTTTATTTTACGGGATAAATTTTTATCCTCCAGTAATGAAGCATTATGTGATAACCATATTTTGATATGCTCTATTTCATCTTTTGTTTGTGGCGTTAAAACAAGGTCGTCCCAGCTCATTTGTGAACTGAGTTTTTTTGCAGGAAACTCAGGACTGAATTTGGGTTCGGTTTCTTTATTGAATAAAAATTTATCCACCCATTCGGTACCCAATAATAATTTACCACTCATTACCGGCTCACCATCTTTTACATGTTCCAGCGAAAGAATACTTTGCTTATAAAAAAAATGATCGGGACTGAAAAGTTGCTGTAATTGTAAGCGTCGTTGCAAATCGTTCCCCGCCAAAATAAACACTACTGTTTCTCCTGTTGGTAAAAGGCTGCGTTGATTAGATGCTTTTACTGCTCCAAACGCTGCAAAATCCCCGCCCTGAGGTAAAAACTCCTGTACTATATCGTCTAAAAATGAGGGTTGCACATGTGGTACCAATGCGATAAGCAAAGTAATATACTCCTCAACAGAAAGTTGATATTTAATAATAAAATTATTCAGTAAGCTGCCATCGTCTTCTATTTTAATTTCAGGAAAAGTTTCCGTTGCCGTTGTTTCCTTATTTTTAAAATGAACCCGTAAACTGTTGTATACAACTTTTCTAAGCAGTTCAAAATAATGAACAATTTGCTGCGGTTCTGATGTCATTTTATATTTATTTTCCCCTTTTCTTTAATCCAATAATTATCATATACATCATATATTCTGTACTTTTCTTTCTGAACCCCTTCCTGCACCGGAAGTTTTTGACAGGGCTGTTTCTGGTGAACCGAATTTCATGGATGTCATTTCAAAGTCTGCAAAAAAGCCCAATACGCCGGTACCTGGTTTGGCTGTGATAAAATGTCCTATCCTGTAACCAGAATTTCTCATCGGGATATCTATTGCCCCTGTACGATTGTCTTTAAACATTTGTGTTTGTTTCAACACGATAAAGCCCGAACTTTTTAAAGCAGTCGATGAATGCCTGTCGTTGAAAGCCAATGTTCCTTCTCCCAAATATCCAGAGGTGGAAAGGGTAACTCTACTTAAAGACCCTCCCTGCGAATCAATTTCAACCAGTTCATGAATGTCGGTTTTATCAAGATCACCCACCACACCACTATCGGATTGCCAGGTATGAGTAACAAACATGCCTCTATCAGCACCGGTAATAAGGCTACTAAATACCATTGAATGATTTTGGCCAATTGATGATACAGAAAAATTATTACTACTGGCTACTGTAGCCACTCCTTGTTTAGCTACCAATTTTAAATTTCCCCCTTTTCCAACGTCTGTTTGGTCTACTCCCCTTAGGTTTACAATAGCACTGGCACTAAGATTAACTGATGCCGCACCGTCAATAGTAACTGTACCGTTGCCACCACCTGCACCATCAACTGATAAAGTAACAGGAAGCATAGGCGCAGCAAAACCGGAAATACCAATAGCAACAGCCGTATCAACTCTTGGAGGTATACGGTCTGGCATACCCGCAGGTGAGGTAAGCGATTGAACACGCGACATTGTAACCGTAAGTGGTACTGGTGCGGGAGGAGGAACAACCGGTGCCGGAGCCGTTGATGTACGAACAACAACACTACGCCTGTCGGAAGCCGGGCCAGGTACCGGCCCATGATTGACAACATTGAGAATACGTGAAGCAGGAAACCCTGCAGTAACAATCACAGACTGGGCTTTTTTCATCCTGGCACATCCAAGGTCCTTATTATAATTAACATCTCCATCTACACTGGCATAAGAATGCAGTTCAATATTTGTAGTAGCCGGCAAACCATTTACAAAACTTACCAGGGCAGCCTCCTGTCCCGGAGCAAACTCATCGCAATCCCTATTGAATTTAAATAAATTGCCCGATATAAAAGTGCCGTCAAAATTATCCCCACAGCCTGCATGTGTTCCAGCTACTGTTGCAATGGGTCCGGTTCCACAGCTTCGCTGAATAGTATATGGATCAGCCTTCGAAATCGTAACAGGCGATGATTGTTGTTTTGCATTTCCCTGCTGTACCACATGTGTTAATTCATGTCCTAACAGTTTTTTCCCACTGTCGGTATTGGGAGCAAATTGTCCGCTGTTAAAAACAATATTGTTACCCGAAGTATAAGCAAGGGCATTGATAGATTGTGCCGATTTTGCAGCAATATTATCAGTATGTACTTTTACATTGCTAAAGTCATAGCCAAACCTCGGTTCATAAAAATTACGGGCTTCGCTTGACAAAGACTGTCCACCGCCGTTACTCAAACCCGCAACATAACTTTCCATATTATTATCTGTGGCCGTTTCATTTTGATTCATTTCCTTGCGTTGCATTTTCTTATCTTCTTCTTCACAGTGTTCACATTTACTTTGCACAGTTGAAATTACCAGTGGTTTTAATTGTACCTGCGGTTCTTCCATCTGCATTACTTTACCTGATATGGCGTCCGCTTCTTTTTCAAAAGCATCATCGGGGCTATTAATACTAAGTTTAGGTTGAAAAAAAGGTTTACCGGCACCTGGTGCAGGGCCAGCAGTGTGTTTTTTATAAGCATCCTTAATAATACTCATTACTATAATATTTTAAGTTGTACAAAAAAAGAAGCGTATTCAAACAAGCGGCTCTATCGAAAAAACATCCAGTTTAGATTGCCTGAAATTTCTTACCCGCTTTAAAACTGCATTGCCGTTACTTGATCCGCCACTGTTAGTATTGCCTTCAACCGTTTCAAAAATTTCATTGCCTATCGCAGTTACTATTCCTGTATGCGTCCAGTCGTGCGGTGTTTTTTGCAACAAAAAAATATCGCCTGGTTTTACCAATGCAGGATTACTACGCACAGCAGTATGGCGGTGCAGCAAACCTTTTTGTAAAGCCGTTGTGCCTACCGTATCACAACTATAAGTAAGTGGCATCAGGGTTTTAAAATTTTTTCCCTGAATAGAAGCTGCCTGGTCGATGATGGCCTGCACAAAACCCATACACCAAAACCATGGTGTGCCTTCATTGCCATCCATATAAGCCCTTACCCACGGACCACAATTGGATTGTTCTTTCACCACCAGTTCGAAAGGCTGTTGCTTTACATGTGCCATTGCAGTATTTACAATAAGTGTGCGAAGGCCTGCACCACTTATCGTTGCTTCAAAAGCATTTTTTAATGGCGCACAAAGCAAACTGAATATGTCCTGGTTTACAATCCCGGATTGAGGAATGCCCTTACTTTTTTGAAAATTGATCACTGCTTTTTCGGTGGCAGCACCAAAATCTCCATCTACACCCGTGGCTGTACCGGCAGCGGGATCATTGATGGCATTCAAAGTAAGCCATGACTGTATCCTCATCACGTCTTTTTTAGTATTACCGGCACCGTCTTTTTTTTGTGTACCGCTTATAACCAATTCTTTTTGATAGAATGTCTTTTGCATGACTGTTGTTTTTTACATTAAAATTGTATCGGCAATCCTTTTTTTACCTGCACTTTTTTATAACTAACGGTATGCACCACATGCTGCGATGCATCCAGCAGGTTGATAGTTGCGCCGGTATTTGATAATTTCGCCTTTGTTCCCGATAGTTCTATCGATTTTGTTTCGCCACCGGCAAGCGTTGCCGTTAGTAATTCTTTTTTTCCTTTGATCTCAATGGCCCAGCCGCTCAGGTTAACCGCTGCAGTGGAGGTATTGCGCAACGAGATTTTTTCATGCCCGATATCAACCCCATTGGGATCAACTATTGCTGCTACAATTCTTACAACAGCCAGTTGCGATACTATTTTCATCGACAATGCCTTCTTCACCGCTTTTTCTGCATCCACCTTTCCATAGCCATAAAATTTACTGTGGTTGTTGGATGCATACTGTCCGCCTGCCACATCAATTTTTTCACAGGTCTCTTTGATCACCTGCTTCACCTGTTGCCAGGTAAGATCGGGATTTGCAGAAAGTATCAAGGCTGCTACACCGGCCACACCAGGGCAGGCGCTGGAAGTGCCCCCAAAATCATCAGTATAGTCGCCTATTTTATTGTAGCCTGCAGTGCCCATCCTATCTGTAGTGTAAATACCATTGGTTAAAGCATCAGGATGATTGAAGGGAGCAAACCCCCAGTCACTGCTGGGAAAACTGCACCATACTGCAGCGCCAAAATCACTGTAGATACTCCTTTTATTGGTATCGTTACAGGCAGCTACCGCAAGTACTTTATCAGAACTTGCATAGCCATCAAATTGGGTGTCTTCGTTACCGTTACCGGCAGCATACGTAATTACACAACCTTTTCCACCACGGCCTTTAGTTACGGCATATTCAAATGCCAGCCTCGTACTATCGGGTAATGCTACCTGTAAGTTATGTAACGGATCGGCCGGATCAGACCAATCACCATCTTCCGGTCCCCAGCTGCAGGAAATAATATCAGCGCCATGATCTACTGCCCACTTAAAAGCATTGGCTTCTTCAATAGAACCCAGCTGCGAAGACAGGCGGATAGGCATCAGTTTTGCATTGGGTGCCACACCGGATGCAGCCACTGCACTGGCGGTAGCTACACCGGCGCAGGCAGTGCCATGTTTTTCTTCTTTAAATTTGGGACTGGGATCATTACTGTTTTGTGTAACATCACGTGCACTTACCACTTTACCCGGTATATTAAATTCCGGGTTATTGATATCCACTCCATCGTCGATAACTGCTATAATTATGCCTTCCCCTTTATTTATTAACTGCGCCTTATCTGCATTTACGTTAGCATTTACCGCAGTTCCGTTTACAGTAGTTTTTTGTAAATGCCATTGCAAGGGATGGATTGTCTTGGAACTTTTTTTCCTGATCAGTTCAGGATGGCACAATTCCACTTCCTTTTTTTCGAGCATGGCATTGGCGATATCGAATATTTTAAGACCGGTATCTGCAGGAGCACTTACAAAAAAAACATTCGCAGCATATTCCGGACGCTGCTTGATCACCAGGTTATTTGCCGCCAGTATTTTTTCACACTCTTCTGTTTTTACGGTATCATGAAATTTAATGAACAGGTTCTCTGTGTACAGCACCGGCGATTGACTGGCCGGATCAACCAATACCCTTCCTGCAAAACGAAGTTCTTCTTCTGTTTTTAACACCGTTCTGGATGCATCTCTTAATCCCCTGGCATCCCCTTTAAAAGCGGGTTTGGTTTTAAGTATCGTGACATCAGATTCAGGAAATTCCACTTCAGCTGAAAAATTTTCTAAAGTTTTTTTTCCTGCGTCGGAGAACACAGCATTATTTAACGGCCTTGCATTTTTTGTGCGTACAACAATTCTATCATTACTTTCTTCGAGTTGTTGGGCCTGGGCATTTTTACCACCAAATTTAAACGTGTACATAATTTTAAATTTTAAGGGTTTATAATTGTTAAGTTTATTTTTTTATTGCCGGCATGTTCACCATTCAGTTATCAAAGGATATTTCATCCAGGGTAATTTGATATAGGAAATGCCCCATGGAATTTTATCCAGTAATATATCAAGGGCCTTTCTTTCTACCTGTAATTTCCAAAAGCCATCCGTTGCATTAAAACTGAGTTTCCCCTTACGTTGAAAAAAAGTTTCCTGCAACCCTTCAACAGAAGTATTTTTTAATATTTCCCAATGCTCCACTACTGCCTGCAGTAATGCAACGGCCTCTTTTAGCTGTTTTTCTTCCAATTGTATAAAGCGGTCAATATGTTGTTCTTCATCAATACCACATAAAATTTTATTCAGTGGCATTATGTATTCAGGCGCCTGCTGCTCTCCATTTGCCAGGTACTGCAGCAGATGTACCGCAGTTTGTGCAGCAATATCGCTGCTGAAATTATCGCCCTGCATTAATGCTGTAGTGATAAAAAAGTTTTGCAAAAAAGGATGCAGGATTACCAACCCGGCGTTGTTGATATAAGTACTGCTTTCTTCCGCAGCAGCTTCATTTTTTTCCTCCTGTTTAACGCCTGTAGCCCTTACATCAGTAGAAATTGCCGCCGTTGATACTTCGTTAAAGACATCATGCTTTAATTTAATAGCCGCACCAGTATTCAGCTTTTCGAATAAAGCCAGTATTGCTTCCCTGAGTTGTAAAGCAAAAGCCAACTCAATATTTTTACTGCTCACTGTAATCTCCCGCATCAGATGCTCAAAATCATTTTTGCCAACGGTAGGCAGCGGTTTAAATAAAACCGGCAATAGTTTGATTAAAATATTTTTCCCCGGTATGCTGTAATTATTTTGTGAAAAAATATGTCGTAGCAATTGTATCAGTAATTCAAATTCATTCTTAATATGCGGTTGGTACAATTGAACCACCAGTTGTATCAATGTATTATCAAACTGCGTTACCAGCCGTTCTGTGGTTACGCTATTTTTTACTACTGCATCTAATTGTTGAATTAAAAAAAAGGGATTCTTTTTTATAGCTTCCGCAATTTCAGTTTGCCATTGCTGAAAATTCATATTTACTGCAGCCCAGTACATTTTACCTGATGAGAGGAACGATACAAATTGCACAATAGTATTTTCTTCTTTTGAAACCGTGCTGCGTTCCTCTTCAGCTTCCTGCTTTTTTGACAGCGGTATCTTTTTTATAGTACGGGTAAATTCCGCCATGCATTTATCAATGAAATGTTTTTCCAGTTCTTCTGTTGTTAAATTACCTAAGTCAATTTCTATTTTATTGATGCGTATGATCTCATCCCCCGGAAAATCTGCCGACAACAATTCATCCATTCCTTCCACTAAACTTTCATTTACCATTTTTATACACCTCCGTTGCAATGCATGGGTATGCTCTCTTCCCTGCGTTTGCAATTCAAGCGAAAATTTTTTGATGATATGTTGTTGTCCGGTCATCAGGTCAATTCAAAATATTTCATTTGATCTTAGCTAGTTTTTTTGCTTCAGCAAACCACTCTTCTTTAATAATGGCGGCAGTACTTCCTATTTCATCAGCCAGCATTTCAATATCTCCTTTTTTTAACAGCGCCAATTGTTTGTAACTGGTAATACCAATCTTATTTAATTTTGATTCCATGCTTTCACCAATGCCCTTTATTACTTTCAGGTCATCGGTAACATCCGCTTTGGCAATTTTATCAATGATCGATTTATGGACCTCTTTTTTAGCAAGCAGTGCCGCTTCTTTAAACCATGCTTCTTTTATTTCTGTTGGTTTCCTGCCCATCAGTATAGCCATTACCGGAATTTCGTTCACAGTCAGTTTTGCCAGTTGCGCATAAGAGTTAACCCCTATTTCCATCAGTGACTTTTCCATCGCATTATCAATACCGAGTTTTTCCAATGGATCATTAGCTGCTTTAGCAGGGCCGATACGCTTCAATGTTTTTTCCCATTCCGCTCTTGCTTTATCCTTTTCATCTGCCGGAGGAGGTGGTGGTGGCGGAGGGGGCGTTGCTTTCTCATCCGTATTTATATTCACCATAAACGGAAGCTGGAAATCGGCAATCACAGTACCCGGATTATTCTTATCGCCATCGTGCAATAACAGGAAAGTATACCCTTTCTGCACTCCACTTACATGCTCCAGGCCGTAAGCAGCAAACTCATTTTCTTCTACCGGTTTTGTAAACAATTCCATAAGGTTCTCCGTTGTTACAGGTACCAGATCAAAACTCAGCCCATAACGCCTTCGTAAATTTTTAATTTTTGTAATGGCATCCATTACAGGCATACCCGTATGGCCTTCCACACGGTAAAAAGGGTACTGGCTTAAGGAGTACACAAACGGATGTACCACAAAATCGAGGTTTGTGTAACCGGGTATTTCTTTATTGAAAAAAGAAAGCTGGTGATCTTCTCTATTGTGTTTGGTTGATAAATAGTCCCAGTAATATTGCATGGAATAAGGACTATTGGATAGATTATAATAAAATGGAATTGTTTGTTTGCCTAATAATTCGTTGAACATTTTACCGGGAGTGATACGAACAGGTAATCTCTCATCCTGTTTTAACTCTTTTTCCCCTTCCATATGTAACACATCATAATAGTTTTCATCGCTAAAATCATCTACCTCCCAGTCCGGTATATAAAAACATTTCATCATGATCACCATGCGCCAATGTAAAAAACGTATTTGCTGCAGGCGGTTGGCATTACCGTTATAAACCGGTGGCTGTAAATATTCCTGCCGGAAAATGGAAGCCTGGAAACTAACTTCTTCTTTAATTCTGCCCAACATTAAATGTTTAGGGAAACATTCTGTACCCGAACAACAATCATTCATTAACTCGTATAATTCATTCAGCAATTCATTATACGTATCAATAAGGTCTTTTACAAAACCATAAAAGTATTGGATACTTTCTGCCGGCTTACGGTTCTTTTTATATACCGCCCATTTTTTATTGATGATTGTAAAGTAGTTATTAAATATTTTGATATTGTGCATTTGCAATCCTGTTTCGGTAGTGGTATTTGTATTCACAGGATTACAGGGCCATTTTTTATCTGCCTCGTTATTTTTTTCTTTGCAATGACAGGCATCGATCATACAACCGAAATAGTTATGCAGTTTATCTATTTCATCATCCAGGTTCTTTAATGCTTCGTCAATGATCAGTTCATAGGCTTTAAAAAATTTCTCTTTTCTTTTATCGGGGGTGCTGTCAGTAAAATCAAAATCGGGTAACAGGTTCTCTTCTTTGTTATCTCCTACATTCAGGTCGCCAATATCTACTGCACCGTATCCAAACCGGCGAATGGTTAATGCATTCAGCATATACTTTTTATGCACGGCATTATATAGTTCTTCATCACCCGGCAACGCATCTTCCCGGTCTTTATCAAAAATAGAAATATCCTCTTCTTCTTTTGGTTCGGTGGGAATGCAATGAGTTTGCATAATACAGCCGCATTTCAGGATCGTCCACATATCCTGTTCCCCAATCAGTAAAATACGTACTGTCATTTTCACGGCATCTTCCAGGTAAAGCAACACTACCTTATCTTCCAGGAAAGGTTTATCTACTGCATCCAGGGTTTGCGGCACAATTGACAATGCGCCTTCTTCTCTATACTCCAGCATTTCATACACCAGGCATTGTTTTGGATATGCACCGGGTTTACAATTGATGAGTGTATTAAAATAATTATTGGGATCGGTATATTCTTTATAATATTTTATGGTTTTATCCGGAATACAAACTACATCGCCCTGTGATGTTACCCCCACGCCCTTTGTAATACTTATAAAACATTGTGCATCCCTGAATATTTCCAGTCCGCAAACAATACCCATACCCAATAATTTTACCCGGGTTACCTGGCTGGAAGATAGATCAGCAACATTATCGCAAGTAGTCATAATTAAAAATTTGTACAATTAATAAAGATCATTTTATGGTCGGCGAGACAGCAACCATACCGAGAAGTATACTGACCATGAAGAGCGAAACACCAGTCATCACACTCATTCACTTATATTTAATATGCTCCATTTCATTTTCCGCAGCCGCAGTATTGGAACAGGGATCGCCAATTTCCCTTATTGAAAAGCTGCATTGCTTCATTATTGCTACCAGGTCGTTTACATGCTCCGTTAGTTCTCTTTCATTCGGTTTTTCCAATGCATTTTCGTATAGCCATTGCAGGTACGCCGATTCAAACTGGTACATTTGCCTCGGACTCATCCAGCAAAAGCGCACCACAATATGTGCCGGTGTTTCCCTTCGAACCAATTGCTCAAACTGCTGTTTTGCATTGTCATTATTTTTAAACTGTGGTAACCAGGCAGGCACTGCTACTGTTATCCAGAAGGAATAGCCATCTTCTATCAGCAGATCTGCAGGGGTGGCGTTTATTTTCCTTGCCAGCGTATCTTCTACAATCACGCCATCAAACAGCGGGGTAAAATCATCGTCTTTAGGTCTCAATAAAATATGTTCCACTACGTGAAAGCCTTCAATGGCGCAGCAATCAGGGAAGGCCAATGTTTCAACCTGTAATTTTAAGGTTGCTGCATCAGGCTTTGGTATCATATCGCTCTGCAAGGCAATATTATCTTCCCTATCTTTTACCAGCACTCTCCCGAATTTCATCCCTGTGTCATAAGCAATGGATATATTACCTCTTACCACCTGTTCCCTCAGCTCCTTTGCATCTTTTAAAGCATTGGCCTGTTGCCGGTAATCTTTTAATCCATCCAGCAAAGCGTTACCTTCTTTATCCTCCAGCCGAAGGCGATAACTTTGTACACGTCCTTCGGTTATTACACGATAAGGCTTTATTTCAAACTCAGGCGCACAGGTTAATGTTTTACGTTGATGATCTGCAAAACCCAAATACGCACATACTCTTTTCTTTATCCCTTCCACGTTATTGGTATCCCATACATCTGGTCTGCCGCAATCCAGTGCTTTATAGTTAAACCCTTTTCCTCTTTCACTACTCAGTTCAGGAATATTTTTTAAGAAGCGGGCTTTATCATCCAGTAATTTATCCTTTACCTGTTTTCCCTCCATAGTAGCCGTGCAGCTGCATCTTTCTTCATACTCCTGCAGCACGTAAGCGGAAAAACTTTCGCCGAAGCGTGCCAGTAAGTGATCTAAAAAAATATTCTTCCTTTGCTTTTGTTTGGTTACTGTTTCAATAATTTCTTTCAACCTTTTTACATACTCATTGGAATCGTCTGCAACAAATTTATCCCAGTCTTCCGCTGTACCATTTTGTGGAAATGCTTTTATCAATTCTTTGATCCCTGGAATAGCATACAGGGTTTGATAAAAGTAACTATGTGTCTCTGGCTGGCTGACAGAAAGCAAGTCTTTTACCCTTGATAACTGCATTAAATAATTAGCCAGTAATTCGTCAAACAAAGTGAGGTATCCTTTTAATTGTTTGCTCTGTGCTTTTCTTAAAATACTATCATGCTCAATGATCTGGCCCTCTGCTATTTTATAGGTAAAGGGAAATTCATTTTGGATAGTAAAATACTCTTCCAGGTTACGTTCAGTACCTACTTCCAGCATTGGCGCTGCATGCGATTTTTTTACGGGCTGATGCAATTTTTGCTGCAAGGCAATACGTTCCAATACTTTCCTGTCGTCGGGGAATACGCAATCAAATTGTTGCTGGTAAAAAATTGTAGAACAACCCATCAATAGTTTAGGCTTGTGATAAGGATCAACTTTCAGGCACCATTTTTTATTGGGTGTTTGATCCATCGTTATATCTCCATCACATTTTTTTATGATGAGTTTCTTTATTCCTGCAACGCCGCATACATCCATGATCACCTGCCACAGGTCAGACAAATAAATCTCCTTACGTAGTTGTGCTTTATCCAGTTCATCCTCATCAATAAATCCATTACACAATACCGGCCCTTCAAATATCTCTTCGCATTGTTTCTTCCTGCCCTCGTACATTTCTTTAAAACTGTAAAATGGAATGGTGGGGGTAAGAAACTCCTGTATAAAATAATAAATATCGCCAGCTACCTTATTTACATCTGCATCCGGGCAAAGTTCTACCTGCGCTTCAATGCCAAATTCCATTTCCTCAATTACATTTACTGTTACAAAATCCTCGCAGAGGTTACGATGCTTCCACAATTTATTCCAGGCGCACTGCGTAATATCATTCACTTTGTCCAGGTCTTTTTGATCTACATGATCTTCCAGGTCGATGTATACATCATACAATCCATTTAGTTCAATTGGTTCACCTGTTCCGGTATTATTTGTAAATGAGGTGACCCATTTTCCATTGGCATCTTTATTACTGAACAACCGCATTTCCTGCCGGGTTGATTTTACCAGCCATGCATTTTTTATTCCATCAAGATCAATCAATATTTTCCTGAAATCATTTACAGTAACAGCATTACAGGTTAAAATGTCGAGTGCATCAAAAAATTGTTTTTGTGCAGGGTAATTATTGGAAGAAGCCAGGATATCTTCTATAGAAAAACTGGTACGGTATCCAAGATCAGTGATGGCATAACATAATACTTCCAGTATAGTGATACCGGGATCATGCAAATTATAATCTGTCCATAATTTGCTGCCCATTTTTTCAAAATACTTAATACCCATATCGCGTAATACTTCAAAGTTCATACTGGTAAACGGTGGCGCTGTTTTTGATATGGTAATATTTGCTGTCATAAATAATTGTTTAAACTATTACACTATTTTTTTTAGGTATCACTGCTTTCTTTACTTCGGTACTGGTAATAGTGCAGGCAGGACAAGGATCATCTTCGGTGTAAGGCACATACTCAATAGCATGTTCGTATTCAGCACCTGCATCAATGTTGTTGTACGAAGTAAGGATTGATCGTGAGGTGGTAGGAATGATCCAGTCTGCATCATAATCGGGTTGTGCTACGCCATCTTTATAATGGATCACTTCAAAACCCAATATCACATCAACATACTTTCGCTCTTCAATAAAATTTAAGATGGCAGATTTATGATACGTAGATCCAAAATTAATTGCCTTGTTAGTATCATAAGCCCAGGGAGAAAGAAATTTTTTCAGATCTTCATTCAACACGTATTTATAATAAGCTGCATCAAGCCCTTCGTAAAACCGTACACAGGTTTTTACTTTAAGTGGCTCGTACAATGGATTCAACACCTGTAAATAGTCCAGCTTTTCAGTATAAGCAGACGCTACAAAAAGGTTAGTGCGTTTTTTTAAAAACAATTTAATATCATCAAGTAATCCAACAGGCACTCTTGGTTCCAGTTTATTAATGGCATTTTTATTTTTCAGGTCTGGAATTACAGCTACTGTTACAAAACCTGGAGTAATTTCTCTTAATTTCAATATAGCAGGGCTTAATAAATTTCCTGCAATGCCCGTATGATTTAAGCATTTTACTTTATGCAATTGCGGGAATTTCTGCAATACCAGGTGTTCATAATCCCATATACAAATTGCCCGGTTTTTATGGCGTAACCTTTCGCTCACCCTTGTATAAAACTGGCTATCATCTTCGGGTAGGCGGCCATCAAAAGAATAAAAGGGCTGATCCAGTTTTTTTATTGCCGCACGGCTATCTATGAATTTAGCAATTGTTTTGGCAGGCAATGGTGCAGCAAGATGCGTAAGTGAATTAGTATGATCCTCGAATTCAGCAATACCGGCCTGTGCAATAATGGCTACCAGGTCGGGTAAGGCAGCAATGCGTTGGATACCCAGCATAGCATCGCTGTCGGTTGTAGTGAGTATATCTTCATGTGCAATCGCACGTAACCATAATAATTTTTCATTAAGAATAGTAGTGGTGTTGCTGCTGATGGTTTTTGGCAAACTGAATTCAATGATACCGGATTTCAATAAACTCTTTCGCGAACTTTCATCGGCTCTTGTATGATCCTGTATCTCGAAGGGTTTAAAAGCAATCCATTGATTGTTTACCAGGTAACTCCATTCTATATCCGGTGCTGCAAAACGATTATCACCAGTACCATCCAATACCTGGAATAAAATATTTACTTTCTGTTCCTTTTCCGCATCTTTTAATCCGATATATAAATTACCCTGCGTAAACAATGTACCTGCTGCATTGCTAAACTGTGGCAATAAAAATACTTCAGGTTGTTTATCGATCTCCATTTTATGATATCCAAATGGCGTGATATGATAAAACTGTTCGATAGTAGCATTGTAATTATTGGCACCAAATAAAGTACGCTCTGTAGAAACATAAAACAAGGAGGTGTTCTTTGCCTTTGGCGTATAAGGTTCTTTCACCAGTTTGCTAGCATCAGTAATAGGATCTTTAACACCAATCACCGCTTTCATTAATGCACGTGGATATTCTTCATGTAAAAAATCCTGCGGTTGCAAAGAAAGTCGGAGAAAACCGCGGTTGACGTTTACATTATAATCAGCAAAATCATTGATATATGGATCTCTTCCAAAAGAGCGCAATTCAAATCCATTTTGTAACTGAGCAAAATCCTTTGTGTTTATTTCGCCATTTGACAAAATACCTGCTGTACCCGTTTGATCTGGTTTTTTTATCTCTCCTAAAACAATAATTGTTTTTCCATTAAAGTTGCCATTAAACAAATTCTGACTGCTGTTGGGAAATACATCCTGGTAACTGCCGCCATTCAACAATTCAGCTTTTGTAGTAAAAGAATTATTATTGATGTTTGTAGTGATATAGTTGGCGTAGTGCGTAGTAAAATCCAGCGGCTTTGCAGCCCATTCCATTTGCACGCCAACAAAATCCAGTTTTTTCTGAAACACTTCTTTACTGCCTACATAAAAATAAGAACCGTTATAAGGTTTTGCAGTAAAGGGTTGTATCTCTTTCGAGTTATCTAAAATAGCCGTATCATTTTGCACAACAATATCTTTCATTCCATAAGCAGCTACTTTAATATCCACCCCTTTTATTTGCAAACTTTTAATGGCATTATACTGGCAGTTAAGGACGCTATTGGCATCGTTATTATTTTTAACCAGTGTTTTTATAATTGGCCATTGCGATTGTATACCCGGATTTTTTTCATCAGTTTGCAATGGGGTAAATGGCAATGCCGTGGTATTGGCAAAGAAGAAAAAGTCCAGTTCCTTTCTATCTGTATCAACACGATTAACATATGCCTGCTTGATAGTGAGAATATCATTCCGCACCTGTAACACTTCTTTTAATAAGGCTGCCTGTAATTCTGCTTCGATAAGTGCCGCCGTATCTTTTGTTGATTTTTTGACTGCTGTTTTTTTATTGTAAGATGATTCATTTACCAGGAAACTGGTGATCAGATTAGCATCTACCTGTTCAATAAATTGAAACAGCTTGCCTATTTCAGATTGCTCTTCTTTCTTCTTTGAAGTTTTTTTTTCTTCTTTAGTTACGGCAGCTGCTGTAGTAGTTGCTTCAGGATATAATTTTGCATAATATTCCTTTATCGCTTCAAATCCCGTAGTGATGTATCTTCCTAGCAGGTTACCATTATCCTCATACCATTTTTGAAGTAAGGGATATTTTAATAATATCCTTTTGAGTATTACATAAATATTTTCAATTTCCACCCACTCTTTTCCGGAACTATAAAACAAACGGAATGAATTGGCCTGTTGTATCAATTGCACATATTGCTCTTCTGTCAAATTATCAACAGTATTTTTTAATTTATAACTCAGCATCCCGGCGCGTAAGCCTTCTTTTAAAAAGAACATAGGAGAAGCTAACGCAAAACCCACTTCATCAGCAGGTGAACCATTACTTCCTAAAGATTTCCAATGTGCCTGTTCATCTTTATTAAATGACTCGGCAACACCATCTTTAGTAGCTGCGTTGGGTGCTGCATATACCACGCCATTGGTTTCATCAATGTAAGCGGTTTTGATTTCTTCCACTTTTGCTTTATTCACTACTACTTCTTCCATCATCGCATATACCATTTGTTTGCTGGTATCATCTTTACCGCCATTTAATAAAGTACCTTCTTCAATTAAATGGGTATGAAAATTTTTAGCCAGTTCAAAAACTACGTGCACTTTATCGGGTATGGCTTTTAATTTATGCAGGCACAATACTTTTTCATAATAGTATAACAAGTGCGACCGTGTAAGCGTGTTCAGCTGGTCTATCGCATACTGGAATAAATATAAAAAAGTAAGGAATAGCGTAACATGTGGCTGATGATTATCATTGTCAGCAATGCAATCTTCAAAATAAATTTTTGCCCGCTGTTTTATCTTAACCAGTTCTATAAAGAATATATAAAACAGGTCTTTTAAAATAGTCCCGTCAAAAGAATTGTCAGGATAAATGCAATCGTACCCTTCCGCATCCAACTGCCAGGCTTTGGTGCAATTACAAAAACTATTCTTTGAGGTTTGAATAAAAACCTTGTAATCATTCATCGGAGCTATACTTGCTTTATCAAAGCCGATGAGTTTAATTAATGCATCCTGCTGTTTATTGTCAATGATAGCGAGATGCAGGTTATTTTTAATGATGGTAATGATCTCTTCCTTTAGTAAATGACCATCGGGCAATTTTTTACAGGCCATTTGTATACGCAGTGCAATACTATAAATGAGATTTATTATTGCATCATAATACCCCGGCAATGGATCTGTTTCATTACCATCCTCATCACAACAATCTTCGTTGTTAAGATCATCTTTTATTTTTTGTTCCAGTTTTGCAAATACCGCTTCAATACTATCGGTATCGATAGTTGCCAACAGGGCCAACTGTATGCAGGGATCATTTTCATAAAAACAACTCCAGTCGCCTTCGGGTTTATTTTCGGTATTGTAATAGTTGATGAGTTTACTGTACTCCGTGGCAAATGAAAGTATGTCTTCAATTTTTCTATCATCGATCTTTGCATTACCTGGAAGCAACGCTTTCAGCAACCGTTGTTCCTGGCTGGTACCATCTCTCTGCAAAGGATTTTTAATTATTGCACACATAACTTTTATTTTGGTTGTTGTTCAGCTTCTTTTAAATAAAACGGGTACACCATATTATATCTCGAATTAGTGGTACGCACTACATATTCCAGTTCGATCAATAATAATCCTTCCAGCACCTTGTCTGTTTTGATATCTATTTTTTTAAGATCAATTCTTGGTTCATGATATAAAATTGCTTTCTCAATAAGATCTTTCACAAAAGTGAGCAAAGAGGTATTGATGGGTTCAAAAAGCAATACATCCAGGTTGCAGCCATACTCCGGTTGCATAATTCTTTCTCCGTGCCTTGTAGATAATAATACCTCGAGGCTCTGCTTAATATCCTCTTCATCCGCTACCATTTCTACCCGGCAGGGATTTTTATAAAATGTTGGAGGAAAAGACCAGCCAACGCCGAGAAAAGATTTTTTTTCTTCCATAATTTCATTTTTTTACATTATCTATCCTCCAATGATCACCGTAAAACTGCCTACCGTTATTGAGCCGCCATGTGCTGTAGTATCTCCTATTCTTGCTGCAGGTTGTCCGCCAATCATTACCGAAGAAGATCCCTTTACAATACTATCCGGGGGACCAACACAGGTCAATAGATCACCCATCTTTGCAGCGGGTTTCCCTTCTATTAAAACAGTAGGTAAACCAGGTGGCATAACAGGGCCACCTACATGTGGCACAGGTGGTGTTCCCGGTGTGGACATCGGGCAGGTATGCATATCTCCTACTCTTGCTGCGCCTGGCATAAATTATTTTTTAGTTGATCATTACTGTTCCGCCTTTTATTTCTGTTTGCCCGCTGCTGTTCAATGCTGCTTTTGTATTTCCTTTGGCTGAGAATTCGCTGCTGGCTTCTGCTTCTATCTTCACGCCTTTGATGCTTACATTATTGGCTGCTTTCAAGACCAGGTCTTTCGCACTTTCCACTGTGATACCATCGCTGTTCATCGTGATCTTATTACCGGTTTGATCCTGCAATACAATACTTCCTTCATCGTCATTGATCACTACTTTATTTTCCGCCGGTGTTTGAAGGGTGATGATTTTTTTATCATCATCAAATGTCAGTTTGATCTTGCTGCGGGTCACAAATCCTTTGATATGATTATCATCTTTTTCAGGAAAAACATCCGTGGGTACAGGTAATGCACTACTGTTAACCATTCCCAATACCACCGCATGCCTGGGATCGTCGTTGATAAAACCCACGATCACTTCATCATTTACTTCAGGCCTGAAATAAGAACAGCGTTCATTCCCTGCATCTACACAGGCTACCCTTGCCCAGATACCATCGGCTGTTGCATCAATTACGGGTATGCGTACCTGTATACGATGTTCTCCATCAGGATCGTCTTCCAGTTGTGTAACGATACCGATCTGCAAACCAGATATGGCGGGGATCAATCCTGATGCGGGCAAAGCTGACACATCATCTTCCTGTGCAAACCATTTTGGGGAAAGGCCTACATTGATATCTGTATGCCAATTGCCATCGCTGATACTATGACGAACCGCTGATACAAAAGCTATCCCATTGAACCTGTCGCCCACTCCCTGCAGCTCTACCAATTTGCCAGGTTTTATAGCGGCAAATCCTAAAAACTTTACACGGCCTTTTATTTTTGAGAGTTTACTTTTTAACAATTGTGTACTGGCCCAGCCACGCAATTCCTGGTCGTTGATATTTCCGGAATGAAATAATTTGTAGGTATCCAATCCCAACACATCAGCAAGATCGCTGCTGCTGATATTTCCTTCCTCCTGCAATACAGGAGCTACGGCATCCTGCTGCGATAATTCCTGGTTAGCGTAATTCCATCCCGATGCGGTAACATTACTATATTGGTAGACAGAATCCATCATGGCTTCCAGTTCTAATATATTTCCTCCATATTGTAATAACACAACGGGTTGTTGTGCAAAATCCGGTTTCTTCACCTTCGCTGTTCCGTCATCTGCTATCACTAACTTTCCACTGATCTCTGCACGGCAAAGCATAAAATCCCAATCCGTTGCTGAATATTGCACCACTTCTTTATGTTTTGCATCTGTAGCGTCTGCTGTAGCATCCACGGTTATAGCATAACTGTTTAAGATCTCTTCGATCACCTCAGTGTCTTTACTATCATAGAAATATTTATTCTTTCTTCCCGCAGTTGTTTTGATCAGTACATCTTTACATTCTACTTCCAGTAAAGAATGCCGGTCACGGAGGATTTTAATACCATGTTTTACAATAATACCTTTAAAAATAATTTCCTCATCAGCATGATACCCCGCCAGTATTTCAATTTCGTTACCGGGTTTAAAAGTTTCCTGGTTGCTGATCGCGAAATCTTCTGTGGCCACATCTCCATCCTGGATAATTAATTTTGCCCAGGGAATTTTATTGACTTCTTTATTAACCGCGATAGAAACAATACCGATCTCCCTGCCCACCGGTGCACCGTTTACCATTACCGAAAAAGTAACCAGGTCGTTATTTTGCTGATCAGGTAAAAGACGAAGGTTAGGCATATCGTTTCATTATTTTTTCTTGATACTTAATTCCTGGTAGTTCATTTTCTTTTCTCAATAGGTGGAAAAACAATTTTCTCTCCTGTTTTTAGTTTACGAAAATGGTTAAGGTTATTTACCCTTGACAGTTCCATATAGTACTTTGAATCCTTATAAATATTGTAACTCATCAGGTCGAGCCGGTCAGTTGCTGTAATGGTTCTTACATGCGTTACATCAGGAGAACTCAAAAAATTCTGTAACTGTTCCAGTGCAGGTGTGGTATACTCTGTAAAGCTGGCTTTAAGAGTGGCACGTAACGGTGTGCCATCTGGCCTAAACAGGGTATAGTCGATCGTTAGTGCCGTTAAAACGCAGCGGGCTAAAAATGTACCCCATTGAATGATGAGATAAGTGGGCCGGTGGGTATCGCCAATAAAACCGCAAGTAGCCCTGAACAGGATAATATCGGCCAGCACTTCACGTTTTTCGCCTGAGGCACCCGTGCCATCCACTAAAAAATCAAAATTAAAAGTACGTGGCAGTTCCCTGTTAAAACGCTGTTCGCTGCCGGTAGCACCTGGCCGCCTGTCGTTATTAAATAAACTCTGCTTGCTGGTACTGTATTTTTCGGGATTGAACATACCCACATAAATACTGAATGGTACACCCATTGAAGATTCCGTTGCTTCTTTAAAACCGATGATCTTGATCTTATCTAAAAAACCGCTCATAATTATTTTTTTAGCGTTCTTCTTTACGACGTAACATTTCCAGCATCTGTTCTACTGCTTCTTCAATTAATTGCTGCCGTTTAAAATTATCTTCTTCGCCATTGCCGGCTTCCGGTGTTGCTGCCGGAGCCGCACCCGGCTCCTGTATATTTGCACGAACAACGATTTCTAAAATTTCTACAGGCATAGTAATAAACTTTAAGCCACTTTAAAATATTGATAACTCAATTCCATCGTTTCCACTACGATCTTACTTTCCTGGGCATTAAAATCTGATACTGACCATTTTTTCGGCCATGCGTTTACGATATTATAAGTTTGCAGCGGGGTATTCTTTTCGTTGAGTAATGTTACCACTACGGTAATCGGTATAATATCCAGGTTTTCAATAGCATCCTTACACCATTTTACAATAGCAGAGTTTACGATCAAGCCTCTTTTCAATACCAGGTCAGTGTATTTTGCTCTCGTAGGCAGGCTTTGTGAATAACGGTTCTCCCCTCCCTGCTTTACTTCTTCGGTAAGCAATTCGGCATTAAAACCATTCACTTCCTGGAACATAGCATCTGCACTGCCTACTCCTCCCAGCTGGAACTCTACCCGGAAAAAAAATCCTACCGGTGGATAATTATTTGCCATGGTTAATCGCCGTTTTGCATTACCAAACCTTCATGTGCCAGCTCTATAGTTTCAATGGCTACACCGTTGTCGTCGCTTTTTAAATCCGTGGACTGTACTTTTGATGGCCATGCATTTTTTATTTTCCATACGGCAACCGGTTCATGATTTTCGTTGAGCAGGCTGATCGTTACATCACGTCTTTCGATAGTGTTGAGCGCAACCGTATTCCACCATTTAAAAAAATCATTATCGCCCTGGAAAATGCCCCGCTTCATAGTTATATTCCCAAATTTTTGCATGCCCGGCATTTTTATTTTATGAAATTCAGGACTGGATCCATCGCGGTATTCTACCACATCTGTTTCTACAGATAAACCGCTTACTTCAGAAAATCCAATTTTTGCGCCACCCCACTCTACACGAAAGTGAAATTTTGGTAAGGGATAGTTTGCCATAATATTATTTGTTTAGATTGTTTAAAAGCTGGATACAGACTATGGATGACTGACCACCGACGACTAAGCATTCTACAAGATTGCTGTGGTGCGTGGTCTGTTGTCCTTAGTCTACTTATGATTCCTGCATTTTGTGAGAAAATTTCAACACTATAAATTCCGCAGGACGAACCACAGCCATTCCTATTTCTACATTCATATAGCCTTCTAAAATATCCTGTGCGGTCATGGTGATATTAAGTCCCACTTTTACAAAAAATGCCTGCTCGGGTTTGGCACCTGCCAATGCGCCCTGCCTCCATAATACCGTGAGGTAATTTTCTATCATCGCTCTTACTTTTACCCAGGTATTAGCGTCGTTAGGTTCAAATACAAATTGATAAGTAGCTTTTTTTACCGATTCTTCTACCATATTAAAAAACCGGCGTACAGATACGTAACGCCATTCATTATCATTGCCCGCTAAAGTTCTTGCACCCCAAACCAGCGTTCCTTTTCCTGTAAAGGCACGGATCACATTGATGGATTTTCCTGCGGTAACATCCACATTCAATCCATCCTGGTCGGCATCGGTAACTTTTACATCAGGTGCTACTACATTTGATACAGGTACATTGGCAGGTGCCTTCCATACACCACGGTCACGGTCAACCGAAGCATAGATACCAGCTACACTTGATGCAGGTGGCAATGTGATAAAGAAGGAATTTAATTTTGCCTTTACCTGGTTGGCCAAACTGTTGTCGGTAGATTTTATGCTATCCAGTGTAGGATCATTGCCCAATGCAGTTATAATATTTGTTCTTTCCTCTGTAATTTTTATTTCCGCATCTTTATAAGCATAGGGAAAAGTTGTTTTGATATAAGGATAATAACAACCGCCGTATTTTAATTCATCCAGTGTTCCTGCAACATTATCCCTGAATGTTTTGGCATTCTCTGCAATGGTATCTGATTTATCAACTTTTACATCAATAATGGTAAAGCGGTCTTTTAATTCCTTACATTGTTTTAATGCATCAGAAATGATAGCACCGTGGTTGGCATCATCCAGGCCAATGATCGCTTCGGGAAAAATGATCAATGTGGGTTCGTCTTCCTTTTTTAATGCATCAAGGCCTTCCTTCAGTTTGGCTTTATCAATTGTACCAGCCGCAGTAGCGGTAGCGCCTACCGAAACGATATAACAGGGACCACCGCCATTGGCAAAAAACATCTGCATACCATAGTACATGATATGATTGCTTGGCGTTTTGCCAGTGGCAAAATTTACTTCTATTGTTGTTTTTACCGATGCATCCCCTTTCAACTTTACTGCAATATCTTTTTCAAATTCGGGCAACCCAAAATATTGCACATACTCCACCAGCGATGTAATTCGTGTAGGGATCATGGTAAGGTCATCATTATCTTTTTTTGCTTTTTCGGTGTAACCGATAAATGCCGGGATAGCAGTTTCCACCTGTGCTACTGAAGGCGGGAACAATGCAATTTCCTCTATGTATACACCGGGTGTTTTGTAAGTTGCCATAGTTGATCAATTTTGTTTGTGATAAAATTTTTGTTTTATAAGTTTAAGTGTCAATTTTTACATACATGTTAGCAGAAAAGAAACCCGTATCGCCTTCCTGCTCAAAAACCAGTTTTTCCACTTCAGGATTTTTCAGGGCTGTTATTTTTTTTCCGGAGGATGTTTTAGTTGCGGTTAGTGTAGCGATGGGTGTTTCTGTAAGTTCAATAGCCTCCTGCGATTTTACGATGGCTCCGCTATTGGGCATAAATATTTCCGGTGTGGCTCCTGCATCGGTAATACCAATATCCCCGTTTTTAGAAATATAGCGCCAGGTAACGGAGCGGTTTTTAAACCATATGCTAAAAACCGGTTCAGGGATTTTTATATGTCCACCGGATGTGAGTAACTGAAAATCGGCAGGTACTTTTTCAAAATGATGGATCTCAATGATACCATACACATTTTGTTTGGCAGCCTGGGCATCCACGTATATCCATATTGGTTCTTCGTTATTCACCACCAGTTTGTATTTACCGGGTTTCTTTTTCGTAAAATCAACCGCAACAGTTTCCTGGTTTTGTGTAAATGTTTTTTCTACTGTTTCGATAAGCTGATCGAACGGTAAATTATTATCTGTTTTATTAATGCCAAATATTTTGATAACAATATTGCTGGCGGCTGTTTGTAGCATATAATTATACTGATCACCTGTGATCACCACTTCATCAGCTTCATTTACATAAGGCGTATTGGTTATTGTTTTTTGCCAATACTCTTTATTGGCAATATCTTTCGAAGCCGCACTGCCATCGCTTAGCCGTATGGCCTCGTAAAAATTATTGTCGGGCCCTTTTACCAGATTGCCCGGGGTATATTTTTTACTGATGGTAAAAGGTAAAATAGCATCGGATAAAGCAAGCGTTGTACCCACTTTGTTTTTTGAGAGATTACTTAAATACAACCTTTTTTTATTAGATTGTTGTAAAGCAATGGCTGTAAAATTGGAAAAATGAGGATTTTTCAGCACCATATAAAAACGAAAAACCATTTCCTTACCAAAATTTAAAAAAGGCGATAGTTTAAATGCAGGTGGTGGTATATCATTTACTTCTTTACTGGCATTAATTACAGTCAATAATTTATTATTGTGATTCCTATGCAGTACCTGCATATTTTTCATCAGCAGCGCACAATCTGCTGAAGGAATAATGTCAAAGTCGTTGCACTTACTATCGTGACGGGTATAATAATCGTGTAATACCTGTATGGTAAATAAAGATTGAAATTGTACACTCATAATTTTAATTTTCTGCTACAGTTATATTTTTAATTAATTCACCTACACCTGAAGGCAGGTTTTCATCGATGACTACCAGGCGCATTTTATATAATACTGACGGCAAATATTTTCCGCCCAGCACTGCCCATAAATGATTGAGTTGTTCAAAACCCAGGGAATGTAATTCCATTAATAATTTTTCTATGCCGTTATCCAATGCCGGTGAGTTGGCTGCTGTAAAAACATTCCGATGTTGAAAAAAGCGGATCACGTAAGAAATATATAACATCGCTTCTTCGTAATGATTGGTGGTTTCGGAATCATTTTCGCCGTGGTTATAGGCAAAAAGGCAATAGAGATTTAAATGCACCGGAGCATTTTTATACAGCACTTTATTATCATCTGTTTTGTAAAAATTATCCGGATTTTTGGAGATGCGGTCTTCTTCAATATTCACCAGTGACAGAATGATCTTATTGGTACTGCCGCCGCCATTGCCATCCTGCAGGCGTGCAATATTATCCAATACGATCTTACTGCTATCTGCAAAAGATAATTTAGTGAGCAGGTAACCGTTCAACTCTTCGGAGATAAATTTTAAAGCTTTGTCAATCATTATTAATACACTATTTTAACCGGCAATGCATAACATTACCGCGACGAACTTTTTTAATTTTTTGTTCTGTCTACACAAATAATTTCCTGCAGAAAATCTTTTAATTTTCTGTCATGCCTGAACAGTGATTTTGCTTATTAGGAAGGGAGCAATTCCAGGAAGAGGATCTTCGAAAATGATTACACAAGATTAAAACATATACATTATTTTGTCAATACCCTATTGCGGTATTTTTTTAATTTAACAATTAAGTAAAATAAAAAAAGGTGATTTTTAATGCGTGGTTCATTAAAAAATAATTATCGCTATATGCTGCAAAATCCTTTAGCACAAATAATTACAGCGGTTAAATATTTTTTAAAAAAAATAATTTCAGGGGATGAAAAAATAAATTCACCAGGCAATTTTTTTTAAGGAAGCAATTGCATGGCTTAAAAATAGTGAAATTACGCTACGGCCATTGCCAGAATGATTGAGTAAGTGGCAGGTTTTGGCCCTGTAGAAATATAGTACGTATATGTTGCAAAAAAAAACGTTTCAGTTTTACTCTTTTCCGGCCACCACAATCACAATCTCTCCCTTCACGGCTTTTTCGTTAAAGTAATCATGTACTTCCTGCAAACTGCCGCGTTTGTTTTCTTCAAATTTTTTAGTGAGTTCGCGGCTTACACAGCATTGTCTTGCTGCGCCAAAGTATTGGATGAGGTCATTCAGTGTTTTAACCAGGCGCATCGGGCTTTCGTAAAAAACCATGGTGCGTTCTTCTTCAGCCAGTTTTTTCATCATGGTTTGACGACCTTTTTTTAAAGGCAGGAAACCTTCAAAGCAAAAGCTGTTGATGGGCAAACCGCTATTGACCAGGGCGGGCACAAAAGCAGTAGCACCAGGTAAACATTCTACCCTGATATTATGCTTCACACATTCTCTTACCAATAAAAAAGCAGGATCACTAATTCCCGGTGTACCGGCGTCCGTTAGTAAGGCAATGGTTTTGCCCACCGCCATCTGGTCGGTTAAATGTGTAACTATTTTATGTTCGTTATGCTGGTGATACGGAGAGATGGGTTTTTGTATTTGATAATGCGACAACAATACGCCCGAAGTGCGGGTGTCTTCTGCCAATATCAAATCGACAGATTTCAATACCTCAACTGCCCTGAAAGTAAAATCAGCCAGGTTGCCTATGGGAGTGGGGATGATGTAGAGCATGCCGGGATTGTAGATTTTAGATTGTAGATTTTAGATTTGAATGCGTTACACAGTAAATCTGAAATCGGCAATCTAAAATCTGAAATTATTATACTGCTGTTAGTTCGAAGTATTCCATTACCGGGTTGGCCAGTAATTTTTTTGTAGCTTCTTCTGCTGCTGCCAGGGCTTCTTCCCTGCTGCCGGCTTCCACCTGCAGGTCGATATGTTTACCAATTCTTACATCGCCAACATTTTTAATGCCTAAATTCTGTAAGCCGCCCATTACCGCTTTTCCCTGCGGATCCAATAAATCTTTTAGCGGCATTACTTTTACCTGTACTGTATATATCATGATTGTTTTTGTTTGTAAAGCAAAGATAAAATAATGTAGGCAATGAATACCACCGGAACAGCCAGCCATTGCAAAAGAAATGCGGCCACTATGGCAATGACCAGTAAAATTATTTTTGGCAGGTTATTTTTGATCGTAAAATCTTTAAACTTTAGTACCATTAATGGTAAAGTGGATACCATCAGCCAGCTTAATACCAGTATGAGACCATACAAGAACCATTTGTTCAGCAGTATATTTAATACCGCCTCGGTTTGAAAATTCCAATAGATCAAAGGCAAAGATGCTACTACCAGCCCGGCTGCAGGAATAGGCACGCCTTTGAACCCAAAACTCTGCGTGGTATCTATATTAAACCTGGCTAAGCGGTAGGCCCCGGCGCCAGCAAAAATAAATGCCGGTAATAATAAAATCATTGGTGCTTCCATACCTCCATTTTCGCTGATATAACTCATCCGTAAAAACTGGTAAATGATAATAGCGGGTGCTGCACCAAAACTTACCACATCAGCCAATGAATCCAGCTGTTTGCCCATTTCTGACGAAGCTTTTAAAAGCCGGGCAACAAACCCATCTAAAAAATCTATCACAGCAGCAATGCCTATAAACAGTGATGCATAATAGATCTTTTCTGTAAGCTTTATATATTCGCCGCCATCGGGCAGGTATTTTATATCGATGGTATTCTGTAATGCAAAAACAATGGCAATACAACCAAAAAATAAATTCAGCAGGGTAAAAATATTGGGAATCTGTTTCATGTTAAAACGACCGGCGACAGACGACTGACAACGGCTGATTATGTTTTATTTTTTTATAGAATTTTTAAAGGCCTGTATCTTCCGTTATTTTTTCATTAATGCTTCGATCTCGTCTGTTGTTATCGGGATGTTTTTCATCAGGTCTTTATTACCCGTCTTTGTTATCCAGAAATTATTTTCAATTCTTACGCCCATCTTTTCTTCCTCGATATAAATGCCCGGCTCGATAGTGAATACCATACCGGGTTTTATAGGTTCCGTTCTTGTTCCAAGGTCATGCACATCCAAACCTAAATGATGAGAAATACCATGGTATAAATATTTGCGGTAGGCCCTGTTATCCGGGTCTTCATTTTTTACATCGCTTTTACGGATCAACCCGATCTTTAAAAATACCTGTGTAGCTTCTTCGCCAACCTTATCGGTATAATCAATGATGCTGATGCCCGGTTTTAAAATACTGGCGCAATACTGGTGCAAATGCAAACAGGCATTGTACACGGTTTTTTGCCTGCGGCCAAACTTACCATTAACAGGGATCGTCCTGGTAAGATCGGCAGTATAGTTGCCGTACTCTGCACCAAAATCCATTAGTATCAGGTCGCCGTCTTTACATTCCCTGTTATTCTCTACATAATGCAGGATTCTTGCACTGTCGCCGCTGGCCAATATAGAACCGTAACCCGGACCCGCAGACCGTTGTTTTAAGAACTGGTGATAAATTTCCGCTTCGATTTCATATTCCATTACACCAGCCTTGATGAATTGTAACAGGTGCCTGAAAGTACTGTCGGTAATATCAATTGCTTTCTGCAATACCTCCACTTCCAAAGCAGATTTTATTGCCCGGAGTTCTTTTAAAATTTTTGCGCTGCGTTTATAATTATGTAATGGATAACGTTGCTTCATCATTTCAGCATAGCGGTAATCCCTTACAGCAACTACATTTGCTTTGCGGTCGTTTTCGTTACTGTTTAAATAGATCGTATCTGCCCAATGTATCCAGGGCTGTAATGAGCCATCCAGTGTGTCCAGCCATATAATGGAAGTGATTCCCGATATTGCGGTGGCTTCATGCGCTCTTAAACGATGGCCATCCCATTTCTCTTTTAATTCATTGGGACGAACTAATACCAATACTTCCCTGTATTTAGGATCGGGGTTATCGGGGTAGAGGATCAGCATGGTATCTTCCTGTTCGATACCGGTAAGCCATAACAGGTCGCTGTTTTGTTTAAACTTATGTAAGGCATCGCCATTGGAAGGCAATTCATCATTGCTGTTAAAAATAGCAATGGCATTTTTTTCCATTTTAGCGGTAAAACGCTTACGGTTTTCTACAAAAATGGCCGGGTTAAGGGGAAGATATTTCATGCGTTATCGTTTATAATACTGCAATATACATTTTTGATTATACACAAGGAAAAGGTGGCCACGGATTACACAGATTTTCACGGATTAACTACAAAACGACCGGTAAACCAGCATCCATCGTTGCAAATTCTACAGGTCAACCAAAAAATTCCGTGTAAATCTGTGTAATCCGTGGCTAAAATTGTTTTTGCGCATCAAAATCAATATTTATTACAGCCTGTATTTTAGCGGCTGGTTAAAAAATATTTAACACATCCAATCTTTGTGCCCCAATATTTGAATAAATTCAATAAAACAGGCAATAATTGAAAGAATGCAAACGTTTGCGTGTTATAATTTCAACACGTTCATTCCCGTTTTGAGGCCCTAAAAAAGGCATACTATACCTTTGTGGGAACGATTGCGTAAAAAACTAAACCAAAAAATTTCTTGCCATGTCAGTACCAACAATGATTGCCTTGCCTAAAAATGCATTGGTAAATTTAGGTCTTAAATTATCCGGCGATATTCACTACCAATTAGCTCCCGAAGAATTAACCCAGCAAACCATACAACGTGGCGAAGGTGTATTAAATGATACCGGTGCATTAGTGATCAAAACCGGTAAATTCACCGGCCGCAGTCCAAAAGATAAATTCACCGTAAAAGACAGCATCACTGAAAACACGGTTCACTGGAATGATTTTAATATTCCCATTGAAGAAAAATATTTCCAGCAATTGAAAACCAAAATGCTGCAATACTTACAGGGGAAAGAAATTTGGGTGCGTGACTGTTATGCCTGCGCTGACGAACATTATAAGCTGAGTTTAAGGGTGATCAATGAAAACCCATGGAGCAATTTATTTTGCTACAATATGTTCATCAGGCCCAAAGAAGAAGACCTGGAAAATTTTACTGCCCAATGGCATATTATACAGGCACCGGGCTTTAAGGCCGATCCTGCAGTGGATGGCACCAGGGCCGAGAACTTTGCTATTCTAAGCTTTACACACAAAACGATTTTAATTGGAGGTACCGGCTATACGGGCGAAATGAAGAAAGGCATTTTTACCATGTTGAACTATGTGTTGCCTCAACGTGCCAAAGTATTAAGTATGCATTGCAGCGCCAATATAGGCAAGCAGGGAGATACTGCTGTATTTTTTGGTTTAAGCGGCACAGGTAAAACTACATTGAGTGCAGATCCGGATCGTATGTTGATTGGAGATGACGAGCACGGCTGGACGAACGATAGTGTATTTAATTTTGAAGGTGGTTGTTATGCAAAATGTATCGACCTAAGCGAAGAAAAAGAACCGGAAATATATAACGCGATTAAACCTGGTGCATTGGTAGAGAATGTAACTTTTATTGATGGCACCAATAAAATAGATTTCAGCAGTAAAAAGATCACTGAGAATACAAGGGTGAGTTATCCACTGGATTTTATCAGTAATGCTTTGGAACCATCAATAGGCAATACCCCAAAAAATATTTTCTTTTTAACCTGCGATGCGTATGGCGTTCTGCCCCCGATAAGCAAATTAACGCCGGGCCAAACCATGTACCAGTTCATCAGCGGGTACACGGCAAAGGTAGCTGGTACCGAAGCAGGGGTTACAGAACCCAAATCAACTTTCAGTGCCTGTTTTGGTGCACCTTTTTTACCATTGCATCCTGCACAATATGCCGAAATGCTGGGTAAAAAAATGAAAGAACATAATGTAAAAGTATGGCTGATCAATACCGGCTGGAATGGTGGCCCTTATGGTATTGGTAAGAGAATGAAATTAAGTTATACAAGAGCCATGATCACTGCTGCATTGGAAGGCAAACTGGATAACGTGGAATATGAAACCACGCCATGGTTTAAACTGGCTATTCCAAAAACCTGTCCTAATGTACCATCAGAAATTTTAAATGCAAGGAATACCTGGCCAACACCTGAAGCCTTCGATAAAAAAGCACAGGAACTGGCAAAAGAATTTGTACAAAATTTTGAAAAATATGCGAGTGGCGCCAATGAAGAAATTTTAGCCGCCGCACCAAGAGTTTAAGATTAACAGGAACTAAGATTGCATGCCAGCACAGCCCCGGAATTTTTCCGGGGTTTTTTGTGTAATCAAGTGAAAGCCATCATCAGTAAGAAAAACATTTATGAAAAAATACTTTTTCTTCCTGCCCTTACTGATGCTCGTTACAATGCTATTTGCCAATGAGGAAAAGCCCAGAACAAAGGCCGAATTAAATACAGTTACAGTATACCGCACCGGCGCCGAAATGATACACTCGGCAAAAGCTACCCTTACAAAAGGAAATTCCGAATTGATTATTGAGAACCTCAGTAATGCGCTGGAGATAAACAGTGTGCAGGCAAAGGCCAGTGATAATGTAACGGTGATGGGTGTGGAATTCAATACTGATTATTTGAAAGATGATATCAAAAGCCCGAGAATAAAAACGCTGGAAGACTCTGTTGAAAAATTAAATGCAGAGATTGATAAAATAAAGTTAAATGAAAGTATCACTACCGATCTACTCACGGTATTAAAAGCCAATAAAGAAATAAAAGGTACTCAAACGGGGCTAAGCGTGGCGGAGTTAATGAAGCTGATGGATTATTATAAATTAAAATCTGCCGAACTGCAACTGGAACTATCACAACTCAAACAAAAAAAAGATAAGCTTGGTTTACAACTTCAAAAAGTAGTGAACCAGATTGATGAAGAAGAAAAGAAAAATAATAAAACCAGCGGCAGCCTGGTGTTGCAACTGAACACGGCTATTGCAGGTAAATATGATTTTGTAATTACTTATGTTACCAATAATGCTTATTGGAATGCCTTTTACGATTTAAAAGCCAGTAATGTTAGCTCTCCTTTGAAACTGGTCTACCGGGCAAAAATTTTTCAAACTACCGGCATCGACTGGAAGCAGGTGAAGTTATCATTATCTACTTCTACGCCTACGCAAACCGGTAATGCGCCTGTGTTTAAAGCCTGGTTTTTAAGTTATATCAACCCGGTGGTGAAATATGAAAGTAAAATATCCGCATTTAATTCAATTCAGTCTTACCAATCAAATTATACCAACCAGGGCTTATCCGGAAAAGCCTCAGGCCTGGATATGCAGGGATTTGGTGCCGTGGGTGATTTTAAGTCCCAGTTGCAAATAAGGGGAAGCAGCTCCCTGTCCAAAAATGCAAAGCCTTTGTATATAGTAAATGGCGTTCCCATGGAGGATGGCAGTATAGATAATATTGATCAAAGCACTATTAAAGACATACAGGTACTAAAAGATCCTACTGCAACTGCTATGTATGGGGCAAGAGGTGCCAATGGTGTTGTATTAATCACTCTAAAAGACGGATTGGATGATTATATCTCTGTTTCGGACAGGGAACTGGATGTTACTTTTAATATTGATCTGCCTTATGATATACCTACTAACGGTAAGGCACAAACTGCTACGTTAAAAGAATATGATGTACCGGCAAGTTATAAATATTACAGTGTGCCAAAGCTAGACAAAGATGCCTTCTTATTGGCTGAAGTACCGGATTGGGAAGGGTTGAATTTATTACCCGGCGAAGCTAATATCATTTTTGAAGGCACTTATATCGGCAAATCCTTTATCGATCCTTCCTCTACACAAGACACGATCAACCTTACCATGGGTCGTGATAAAAGAGTAGTGGTAAAAAGAGAAAAACTGAAAGACTTCAGCAGTGTAAAGTTTTTAGGTACCAATAAAAAACAAGTTATTACCTATGAAATTACCGTAAAGAATAACAAAAAAGATGAGGTAAACATGCTGCTAAAAGATCAATACCCCGTTTCTCAAAATAAAGAAGTGGAAGTGGAGTTACTGGAAAGCAATAGCGCAGCTGTAAATGAAGAAACGGGTGTACTTACCTGGAAAGTAAAACTGGCGCCGGGGGAAGTAAAAAAAATAAGATTGAGTTATAGCGTAAAATATCCGAAGGATAAAGTGCTTAATTTGAATTGATATAAGATACAATAAAAATGCCTTGCCGCAATGCAAGGCATTTTTTATAAAGCATTTTAAGTTTTAAAATCTCATTTCAATAACATTTTCTGCCAAGGTTAATTTTCCTGCAGTTTTGCTAATGATCTCTTCTACTGAAACACCGGGTGCCCTTTCCAGTAGCATAAAGCCGTTTTCCGTTACGTCCAGCACGGCCAGTTCTGTAACTATCTTTTTAACACAGCGTTTACCCGTAAGCGGTAAGCTGCATTGAGGCAGCAGTTTACTTTCACCTTTGGGGTTGGTATGCATCATGGCTACAATAATGTTTTTTGCGCTGGCCACCAGGTCCATGGCGCCTCCCATACCTTTTACCATTTTGCCTGGTATCTTCCAGTTGGCGATATCTCCCTGTTCGCTTACTTCCATGGCACCAAGCACTGTCAGGTCCACTTTACCCGCACGTATCATTCCAAAGCTCATGGCACTGTCAAAAAAAGCGGAGCCAGGCAGTGTTGTAATCGTTTGTTTGCCTGCATTAATCAAGTCGGCATTTTCTTTTCCGGCTTCCGGAAAAGGGCCCATGCCCAGTAAGCCATTTTCACTTTGCAGTACTACATTGATACCGTGAGGAATATAATTGGCCACCAATGTGGGAATGCCAATACCCAGGTTTACATAGTAACCGTCTTTTAGTTCCTGCGCAATGCGTTGTGCTATTTGTTCTTTTGTTAAACTCATCGTTGTATTATTTGCTCACTGTTCTTTGCTCAATTCTTTTTTCATAGTTTTCCCCTTTAAAGATCCGGTGCACATAAATACCTGCAGTATGAATATGGTTGGGGTCCAGTTCTCCTACCGGTACCAACTCTTCTACTTCAGCAATGGTTATTTTTCCGGCCATAGCCATTAAAGGATTAAAATTTCTTGCAGTGGCGGCAAAGATCAAATTGCCATCTGTATCCCCCTTCCATGCTTTTACTATAGCAAAATCTGCATCAAACGCATATTCCATCAGGTATTCCTTACCGTTAAAAACCCTTATTTCTTTACCATCCGCCACTTCTGTTCCTACACCTGCAGGCGTAAATATAGCCGGCATTCCATATCCTGCGGCCATACAACGGGTAGCAAGGGTACCTTGCGGTATCAGTTCCACTTCCAGTTCACCACTCAGTAACTGCCTTTCAAATTCTGCATTCTCTCCCACATAGGAAGAGATCATTTTTTTAACCTGCTTTTGTTGTAACATCAGGCCAATACCAAAATCATCCACGCCGGCATTATTGGAAATACAGGTTAGTCCTGTTACTTTTTTTGCAACCAATGCTGTAATACTATTTTCGGGTATACCACATAGCCCGAATCCGCCCAGCATTATTACAGCTCCGTCTTTAATATCTTCAATAGCAGCGGCCGCATTTTTATATACCTTGTTCATTATTGTACCGTTAATGTATCCTTATTAATTGATTTGCCTTTTGTATTGATGTATTTATCTCTCGTTGCTTTATTGATCAGGCTATCCAGTATCGGTTGCATTAAAGCAGGATGTTCTTTATAAAAATCATAACTTTTATAGAACTCTTCTTTGGATACTTTGTGTGTAGTGAATACCTTTTGCAGCAATCGCACATTTTCCGCTTCCGGTTTTTTAGTGGTATCCCTTTTTATAAAATCAAAAGTAAAGGCATCCACCCTTAGTACATCCCATAATACCGCCTGCATTTTATCCGGCTTCAGTATCTCTTTTGGAATAGTATTTTTATTGTTGCAGGAAAGCAGGAATACTACAGTGGCCAATACCATTTTTTGTACTGTCATTTCAACTCGTCTTTATATTTATTGGCGTTGGTCACATCAATTCTTTGCAATAACTCAGATACCCTGATCTTATCCTGTTGCGGTGCTTTGGAAAATAATTTGACCAGTTCTGTTGATTTACCCTGGAAGAAAAACTGGTTGATCATCTTATTGGGATTATCAGTATTAAAATTATTGAGCAGGTTCAATACATTCATTATTTCACTGCGGGCCGTGTTTTCATCTTCATAAAATTTATCCATCCCCAGGCGGTAATAATTATAATACACATCATGCATAATGGTATACCTGCTATTGATCATATTTTCTACCAGCCAGTAACGGTTACGGTTACCATCAAAAGCCTTCCACCCGGCAATTCCCCTGCCGTCGGGTGCATTGTTTACAATATTCTGCGCTTTCTGGAAATATGCATCTCCGCCATGCAATGAAAAAGAATCATAGTCAAAAGCCAGTATCAGGTACACATAATAAGCAAATACTGCAGTTAAATTGGAGATCTGTGCATCTGAACCCGAAACCCTGTTCTCATTAAAATCCAGCTGTTGAAATTCTACATATTTAAAAGTTACGTTTTCGTCCCTGAAATTAATTATGGGAGAAAGATAAGACGTATTGTAAATGGGCCTTGCAGCCTGTATGGTGAGGCTAGCTGAATACACATTCGTTTCCGAGGTCGGTTCCAGGTTAAGGAAAAAACTGCAATCGATCTTTTCGTTAGGTAAAAAATTATCTGTGGTCCACTTTCGGTTATTGATAAAATTATTCAAGGCTGTTTGTAATGTACGGAAAACGGTAGGACTAACAGAAGTACTGACCTGGTTGCTGACAATATTAATGGTAGCTTTTAATTCCTGCGCCTTCGATAACAGGGCGCTGCAAACCAACAGGATTAAAAAAATAAGTTTACGCATGTATTAGTTGAATAATAGTGTTTACAATATCTTTCGCCACTTCTTTTTTTGATTTGGTTTCAAACTCTTTTCCGTTACCCTGTTTATCAAAAATAGTTATTTTGTTAGTGTCGTGCCCAAACCCTGCACCGGCATCGTTCAAAGAATTTAAAACGATCAGGTCGGCGTTTTTAGTTTGCAGTTTTTTTAAAGCGTATTCTTTTTCGTTATTCGTTTCCAACGCAAATCCTACCACTATTTGTCCGTTGCTTTTCTTTTCTCCCAGTGATTTTAAAATATCTTTTGTTTTGGTAAGTTCAATAGAAAAGGAGCTGTCATTCTTTTTTATTTTTTCAGCAGCAACATTTACCGGTGTATAATCTGCTACGGCGGCACTCATTACCGCAATATCCATTTCTTTAAACCTGCTCATACAGGCATCGTACATTTCACTGGCTGACCGTACCCGAATTATTTCCACTTCCGGAACGGCTATAGCTGATGGCCCGAGCACCAACGTAACTTCGGCGCCACGGTCTTTCATTTCCTGTGCAATGGCAATGCCCATTTTACCAGATGAATGATTACCAATAAACCGAACAGGGTCCAGGGCTTCGTAAGTAGGACCAGCTGTTATTAAAACCTTTTTGCCTTTTAAATCTTTTGCAGTGGAAAAGTATTGATCCAGCCAATGAACTATAGTTTCCGGTTCGGCCATCCTTCCTTCGCCAAACAGGCCGCTGGCCAGTTCACCTTTTTCTACAGGAATGATTTTATTATTAAAGGAAGCCAGTTTTTTAAGATTGCCAGCGGTAGAAGGATGATGCCACATATCTTCATCCATGGCTGGTGCAACTACAACGGGGCATGTAGCAGAAAGATATACTGCCATCAGTAAATTATCACATAACCCGTTAGCCATTTTTGCAAGCGTATTGCAACTTAACGGGGCTATAAGCATAATATCGGCCCACCTGCCCAGCAGCACATGATTGGCCCAGGTATCATTTGATGTGATATCAACCAATACTTCGTTCTTAGAAAGCGTGGATAAGGATAGCGGCGTAACAAAATCTTTGGCCGCCGGCGTCATAATAACTTTCACTTCGACACCTTGCTTTACCAGCAGTCTTACCAATACGGCCGACTTATAAGCGGCAATACTTGCGGAAATACCCAGTATGATCTTTTTTCCTTTCAGCATAAAAAAGCCCGTTCCGCATAAGCAGAACGGGATAAAATTATAACATCTTCTGTTAATAATATTGCTAATTATCGCTTTTCTTAACTGAACAGGTCTTCGTCATTTTTACGGAAGTACACTTTATCTTCCATAAACTCAGTTGTAGCTAATAAAGCCGGGTTAGGCATACGTTCGTAAGCCTTGGAAATTTCAATCTGCTCCTTATTTTCATGGATTTCTTCCAGGCTGTCGGTATGGCTTGCAAACTCTTCCAGTTTATTATGCAATTCTTCTTTTACAGTAATATTGATCTGGTTGGCACGCTTTGCAATAATAGCAATAGATTCATATACATTGCCCGTTTTCATTTTAATATCATATAAACTTTTAGGCTCTACCGAACTACTGGTGTTACCGCTTAGCTGACGACGTAATTTGCTCATTTTTTATGTCTTTAATGTGATTTTGACTTAAGTTACTATAGCTTTCTGCTTCTTTTAATAATTTACTTTCCGGGTAGCGATCTGCAAAATCCTGGTATTCCGCAATTACTTTTTCATAACGCTCGATCTGCTTGTCCTCATAACTCAATTTAGCAAACCTGTAATAGGATTTTACCACTTTTAATTTATACTCCTCTCCTTTTGCAGATTCGGGGTAATTGTTCATTAAATTGGTAAAAGCCAACCCTGCTGCCCTATACTGCCCCAGGTTATAATATAATTCTGCCGAACGATATTCTTTTTGTTCCAGCTTTACCCTGCATTTATCAATAATTTCCGTAGCATCTTTAATACGAGCCGAACCGGGATGGGTATTAATAAATGTCTGCATCATGCCGATCGCCTTAGTAGTATTAACCTGCTCCAACTCCAGCTTAGGCGATTGCTTATAAAAACAATAGGCGTGAAGATAATCTACTTCTTCTGCTTTCGGACTATTGGGAAATACTTCCAGGAAACCTTTAAACAAAGCCTGTGCCTGTAAATAATCCTTCATGTAATAAAAGCAATAGCCGTCTTTATAGTACAGTTCTTCAAACTTTACGGTACCCTTAAATACAGGGAATAACTCTTCGTATAACTGTTGTGCCACTTTATACTTTCCTTTGGCAAAGAATTCATCTGCCATCTTCAGCTTATAATCGTAGTCTTTACTCTTATAAATCTTATTATAGTTATTGCAGGAGGATACCAACATCAGTAATACCAGGCCTGTCAATACAATCTTAGTTACTCTCATATAAAGGAATGCAAAATTAATGTAAATTCCTCAAAAATGCCAGTAAATAAACAATTGGCCAAAAAATGGTCGTTAAGACTTTGATAAAAGGATAACGAAAGACGGATCACAGACCACGGCAAAGACGCCAGACCACTTCAAGTGCTTTAATAGTTAGTTGTCATTGGTCCATCGTCCGGAACAGCATAAAAAAGCCCCTCCGAAAACGGAAGGGCTAATCATTGAGCAAAAAGTGAAAAACTTAAAACCTTATATTAGTTAGATTTTATATCAACAGTATTCTTGTCTCCGCCACCAACTTCGCAGTTAGTAGTGATCCTGTCGGCACTAATACCTTCTTTTTCAACAAGGTATTTTTTGATTGCTTCTACTCTTTTGTTGCAATTAGCCTGAGATGCTTTAGAAGTTTCAGGGTAACCGGTAACAGTAATAGTGCAATTTGGACTTCCTTTCAATTTAGCGGCACATGTAGCCAGCATTGATTTGGCATCAGCAGTTAAAGCAGCGCTGTTACCTTTGAAAGAAAGGCTTGGGTAGTCGCTAGGGCAAAGATTTGCCAGAGAATCTCTACCGCCGCCATTTTTGCAGCATTCAGGATCCGGGCATTTACCAACACCATCAGCATCAACTGGTTGACAAGAAGTTGGAGTGATCAGTTCTTTATCTTTACAATCCGGAACACCATCACCATCAGTATCTGCAGTAACACCATGAGTATTAACATTGCAACCTGCAGGAGTATTTGGTTCCCTGTCTAAGTGATCACAAACGCCATCACCATCAGCATCAGGACATTCAACTTTCGGCATTTTCTGATTGCGGTGGTTCATTAACTCATCATATGCATAATCCAATGGATTCTGCCACCACAATGGTTCAACAGCTTTAGAACCTAAGTTAAAGTTCAATCCAACCGACAAATAATTATATGAATCATAATCGCTGGTCAATACTGCATCTCCTGCAGCATGTTCCTGCCAGCGCTGTCCGTCCATTAAATCGTCTTTTGTAAAAGTAAACCTGTCTTCGATAGCTAAATTAACACGTTTGCCTAATTTGAAAGCAATACCTGCCAATACAGTACCAGAAGGTTTCAAAGTATTTTTACCAATTTTTGGTCTTGTAGTACCATGGTTTTCAGCTTCAGTTTCGTAAGTTTTGTCCATACCATCTTTCAGGGCTTTCAGCACATCTTTACGATCTTTATAAACACCCCCGGCAATACTATTAAATAATGTTCTGTAAGGGTTACCGTTGGCATCCAGTGAGTTGATCATTGTATTATACAATGTAGCACCTATACCAGCACCCCCATATATTACAATACCTGTTTTTTGTTTGTGGAAACGGATATTATTCAAAGTGAAGATACCCTGTAAACCTAAATCCTGTACATGAGATTTGTAGTTATAATATACTTTGTCTCCGGCAGCTGCTGTATTACCATTACGATCGGTAAAAACCAAAGTACCATTATTTAACCTTTGCGGAGAGAAATAACGTTTACCAGCTGGTAAGTTGGTATTCAATGCGGGATTCTTGTTAAAGTTTTCAGCTCCTTTCCAGCTTAATCCTTTAGCAATACCGTTGATGTATTGCAAACGCAGAGAAAAGAGATAACCAAAGGCCTTTCTTACGTGTACTCCAAAGTTAGGAGCAGTAAACACCCTGGCTGGTACATCTCCACTGATAGTGAAAATACCGGTAGATACACCCACTTCCCATTGATTACGTGGTTTGGCTGGAAAATTATACGATTTGTTCCAGAATTCGTTTTGCTGTGGCATCCTCTTGGCGGGGATCACAGTGGAGTCATAAACACTTCCTGCTCCTCCTACCTGGGCATAAGACCCAAGCGCCAGGAATAGTAAAGCGCCTAATAAAAATTTGTACTTTTTGCTTGTCATAACTTAATGATTAATAAAATTTCTAAATGTGTACGAGTTGATTTTACTGCAAAAATATCGAATGAGAATTATAAACCAAATTTTTTACTATTTAATTTTGGTTATTAAATACTCATAAGGTATTGTTTTTAAGTAGATAAAGACGTTATATTCAAACAATTCGTTGCACTAAAGTTAAAGTATTTCTTATACAGTTGCAATATTTTTAAGTTTTTTTAGTTGCTGAAATTCATAAAAATAATTTGACAAGGCCTTTTAGTGGCTTATATTGCCTTCCTTTTATGTATGAAATTTGTAACTGACATTATTGGTGAGGAACTGAAGACTTTCGAGAAAAAATTTGCCGGCGCAGTAAAAAGCAGCACCCCCTTGCTTGACAGGATAATGAAATATATCATCAAACGCAAAGGGAAACAAATGCGGCCGATGTTTGTTTTTTTAAGCGCCAAATTACACGGTAGTATCAATGAAAGCACCTACCGCGCAGCTGCCCTGGTAGAATTATTACACACTGCCACACTGGTACACGATGATGTAGTGGATGAATCACTGGAGCGTAGGGGTTTTTTTTCTATCAATGCAATCTGGAAAAATAAAATTGCGGTATTGGTAGGTGATTATCTTCTCTCGAAAGGACTATTATTATCTACCACCAATAACGATTTTGAACACCTGCATATTCTTTCGGAAGCTGTAAAGCAAATGAGTGAAGGCGAATTACTGCAGATAGAAAAATCGAGGAAATTAAACCTGGAGGAAGATATTTATTTTGAAATCATAAGAAGCAAAACGGCTTCTTTACTGTCTTCAGCCTGTGCTGTTGGCGCTTACAGTACTACCAAAGATGAAAGTATTACTGCAAAAATGAAACTCTTTGGAGAAAAGGCAGGGATCGCTTTCCAGATAAAGGACGATCTTTTTGATTATGGTAAAGAAAATATTGGCAAGCCCACAGGTAATGATATTAAGGAAAAAAAACTTACTTTACCATTGATTTATACCCTTAACACTATCGAAGCAAAAAAAAGAAGACAGCTCATCTATATCATTAAGAATGAAAACAAAGTTCCTGAAAAAGTAAAAATAGTGATTGATGCAGTGGAAGCTGCCGGCGGCATTACGTATGCAGCAAAAAAAATGATCCAGTACAGGGATGAAGCGCTGCAGATATTGAATGAATTTGAAGATAGTGATACCAGGAATGCATTGGAGCAACTGGTTCGTTATACTACCGATAGAAAATATTAAATTTACCCATCCGTAAATACCAACACCTGATTTGTACCTAAATAAAGCAATTGGAAAAACGCTGGAACATATTACCCTACGATGATACTACAACTGCGGCCCTGCAGCAATCACTCAAAGTAAATAATACTATTTGCAGCATTTTAACACAACGTGGTATTGATAGTTTTGAAAAAGCAAAAGCTTATTTCCGCCCGCAATTATCGGCATTGCACAGCCCCTGGCTAATGAAGGATATGGATAAAGCAGTGCAACGCATTGTTAGCGCTTTTGAAGCAGGGGAAAAGATTTTAGTGTTTGGGGATTATGATGTGGATGGCACTACCAGTGTGGCCTGCATGTACCAGTTTTTATGCAAGATATATGATACCGCAAATCTTGATTTTTATATCCCTCACCGCTACCGCGAAGGCTATGGCGTTAGCCAGATGGGAATTGATTTTGCAAAAGAAAATAATTTCAGTTTAATTATTTCTTTAGACTGTGGAATAAAATCTGTTGAGCTGATCGCCTATGCAAAAACATTAGGTATTGATTTTATAATCTGCGATCATCATTTACCCGATGATATATTGCCTGAAGCTGTAGCCATATTAAATGCCAAACAAAAAGATTGCAATTACCCATATAAAGAATTATGCGGCTGTGGCGTTGGATTTAAACTGATCACTGCACTGGCCCAGCATTTTAATATTGAAGAAGAACATTACCATTGCTATCTCGACCTAGTAGCTACTGCAATTGCTGCAGATATTGTACCCATGACCGGCGAAAACAGGATCATGGCTTATTATGGCCTGGAAAAAATAAACAGTAATCCCAATCCCGGTATCAAAGCCCTGATACATTTAGGTGGTATACAAAAAAAATTATCCATCAATAATGTGGTATTTGTAATTGCACCAAGGGTAAACGCAGCAGGCCGTATGGATGATGCCCGCAAGGCAGTGCAGTTATTTGTAGAACCGGAATATGATAAAGCACTGGCCTTTGCAGAAATGCTGCACAGCGACAACAGCGACCGCAAAGAAGCCGACAGCAGCATTACCGAAGAAGCCCTGGCAATGATTGCCGCTGATGAAGTATTACTGAACAGGAAAACAAGTGTGGTGTTTAAAGACCACTGGCATAAAGGTGTTGTAGGTATTGTAGCCAGCCGGATGATAGAAAAATATTACCGGCCCACTGTGGTGCTTACACGAAGTGGTGATATTGTAGCAGGAAGTGCAAGAAGCGTTCCGGGTTTTAATTTATACGAAGCCATACATGCCTGCCGCGAACACTTGCTGGGATATGGCGGTCATTTTGCAGCAGCCGGTATGTCTTTATTGCCCGAAAATGTAACTGCTTTCAGTAATAAGTTTGAAAGCGTAGTGGCAGCTTCCATTGAACCGCATTTACTGGTACCGGAAATTATTATTGATGCCCCGGTATCGTTTACTGCCATCAATACTTCGTTTTACAATATCATTTGCCAGATGGAACCATTTGGGCCCGAAAACATGCGGCCCGTTTTTGTTGCCCGCCAGGTATGGGATACCGGTTATTCCAAAATTGTAAAAGAATTGCATATACGTTTTGTGGTGAAGCAGGATAATATTACTTTAACAGGCATTGGCTTTAACCTGGCACCTAAGTTTCATTTACTGCAACTGAAACAGCCGGTTGATATGGTATTTACCATTGATGAAAATGAATGGAACGGCAATACCGTTTTACAATTAAAAGTTATTGATCTAAGACTATCTGAATGACCCGGTTCTTTACTTACATAAAATATTTTTTTTACCTTAGCTTTAAATGGGATACAAAAATTGCGGTGCATATCCTGAAACAGGAAATAAAAGGCGAAAAAAAATACGGTATCATGACTTCCGGTGCGGATGAATTAAAATCCCTGGAAAAGAAAGGTATCGACATTGATCACTCCACCATTTATATGCCGGTAAGCTACGACCTGCTGGAAGAGATTTTTAGTGAATTGAATATTAGTGAATACCATCATTTTTTAGATATCGGCTGCGGTAAAGGAAGAGCGCTATGTGTAGCTGCAAGTAATGGTGTTAAAAAAATAACGGGTCTTGATTTGTCAAAAGCATTATGTACTGATGCAGAAAAAAATCTTGTTAGTATCCAACTAAACCTCCCGGATCTTCAATACAAAATATTTAATAATGACGCTTTTTATTTTGAGATCCCTGCTGATGTAGATTGCATCTTCATGTTTAACCCTTTTGATGACGTGATCATGAGTGGGGTAGCGGAAAACATTGCCGTAAGCGTGGAAGAACATCCCAGGAAAATAACGTTGATTTATGCCAACCCCGTATACAAAGAAGAATTGCTGAACATTGGCTTTAAACAAATCTTTCACAGCAAAAAAATGGAATACCTGGAAGCCGTGATCCTGGAATTAAAATAAAAAAGGCTGTTGTCACAGCCTTTTAGTTATCCTCTATTTTTACAATTAGCTCATCAACTCCACACTCCTGTTTATAAAATTAGTGAGGCTGTTCCCTTTCAACAATCCCTGGGATAATAGTGCCAGGTCGGCTAAATTATGCACCAGTTTTTCCTGCTTTTCCTTTGCTCCTTCTGCCAATATATTTTTATATACGCCGTGATTACCATTTACCGTTAAAGTAACTTCATCAGGCATATTTGCATAAAAATCGCCCATTCCGCCTGCACCCTGCATAGCTGCCATATCTTTCATACGGCGCATAAATTCGGGGCGTGTAGCCACTACCGGTGGGGCGTCATTGCTTAAGCCTTTTACCTCTACAGATACATTCAGTTCAGGAATTTTTACACCAAACAATTCCTTTAGTTTTGCTTCGTCGTCTTTACTCAACACACTTTCACCGCCTTCCTGTTTGTCTATTAAATTATCCGTGATATCGCTATCCACCCTTACAAACTGCACCTTCTCCCATTTCATTTCCATCTGCTGGATAAAGCCATTATCGATAATGGTTTCCATCCTTACCACTTTATATCCTTTGGCCACAGCCTGCTGTATATAGGCATCCTGCTGCACAGGATTGGTGGTATATAAAATCACCAGGTTGCCTTCCTTATTCTTTTGCAAGGTTTCGGTAGCCAGCCTGTATTCTTCCAGGGTATAAAAATTATTTTCTGCCGCATCCTGTAATACGTGAAATTTATTGGCCTTATCCAAAAACTTATCGTCTGTCATCATACCATACTTCACAAATAAGCCCAGGCTCTCCCATTTTTCTTCAAACTGTTTCCTGTCGGTTTTAAAGATCTCTTCCAGTTTATCAGCTACTTTTTTAGTAATATGACTGCTGATCCTTTTTACATTCTGATCGCCCTGTAAATAACTGCGGCTAACGTTCAATGGTATATCCGGGCTGTCGATAACCCCATGCATCAGCATTAAAAATTCAGGTACAATTTCTTTTACCTCATCGGTTACAAATACCTGGTTGCTGTACAGCTGTATCTTATCTTTTTGAATTTCGTAGCTCTGCTTTATTTTTGGGAAATACAGGATCCCGGTAAGGTTAAAAGGATAATCTACATTTAAATGGATCCAGAACAACGGTGTTTCGCCGTAAGGATATAATTCTTTATAAAAATTGATATAATCTTCGTCAGTTAATTCCGAAGGTTTTTTTGTCCAGGCCGGGGTAGGGTTATTGATAGATTTTTCTTCCAGCGCTGTTTCGCCCTCTTTAAGCTCCGCAGGTTTTTCATTTACATCGGTAAAATAAATAGGTACCGGTAAGAATCTGCAGAATTTCTGCAGCATAGCTTCAATCCGATACTTATCTAAAAACTCCTTGCTTTCGTCATTGATATGCAAAACAATATCAGTTCCCCTTATTTCTTTTTCCACTTCTTCCAGGGTAAATTCCGGACTGCCGTCACATTCCCACCTTACTGCCGTAGCTCCTTCCTTAAAGCTTTTACTGAATACTTCTACCTTATCGCTCACCATAAAGGCAGAGTAAAAACCTAAACCAAAATGACCGATGATATTATTTTCATTCTGTCCTTTGTATTTTTCCAGGAATTCTTCGGCGCCACTAAATGCCAGCTGGTTTAAATATTTGTCGATCTCTTCAGCTGTCATACCTACACCCCTGTCGCTGATGGTCAATGTCTTTTTTTCAGTATCCAGTTGTACATCTATCCTCAGTTCACCCAGGTCGCCTTTAGCTTCGCCGATGGAAGACAGGGTTTTTAATTTTTGCGTAGCGTCTATTGCGTTGCTTACCAGTTCACGTATAAAGATCTCATGATCACTATATAAGAATTTCTTGATAATAGGGAAGATGTTCTCTGTCTGTACCCTGATATTTCCTTTTTGCATATACTTAATTGATTTTTTTATTATTTATAGCAACTTGTCAAACAAAATGCCAGCTTTTTGTAGCTGACAGGATGGCAAATTGTTAATAAATTCTTTACATCGAAAAGTGGCCGCAATACTACAATGCAAGTACATTTGGCGCTCGGTAAAAACTAACAACTAAAAAACTAACACGTTCCATGAAGCACTTATTTACACTAAAGTTGCTGGTACCCTCTTTTTTATTTATGCTGGTTACAATTTGCGGAAACGCACAAATTGCAGCCTGGAATAATAATGGTTTATCAGGGGTAACAGCGGGCAGTTTAAACGCTACTACCAATAATGCCAATCTTAATACTTCTGTTCTTTCAAGAGGAAGCGGTATTGTTGCATCATCCCTTACAGGTGGCTATGCGTCCAATACATGGACAGATGCCAGCCAGGCCTTGGCCATTACCAATAACCGTTATTACCAGGCAGTGATTTCCGCTGCTACCAATTATAAAGTGTCCCTTTCAACTTTAGATTCAAAATTAAGAAGAACCAGTACAGGTCCTAATGCTTATATATGGAGGTACAGTACCGATGGCACCAACTTTACTGATATTGGAACAGCAGTTTCCTTTACCACTACCGGTACAGGAGGAGATGTGCAACCACAAATCGTTTTATCAGGAATTACAGCATTACAAAACGTCGCATCCGGTACCACTATAACATTGAGGTTGTATGCATGGGGAGGATCTGCCGCCGCAGGTACTCTTTCATTTGGTACAGGAAACGTAAACAGTTTAGCCTTTGGCGGATCAGTTGTATCGGCTGTTTCATCTAATGCTGATCTTTCCGGTTTAACGTTAAGTACAGCAACATTATCCCCGGCATTTGCAGCGGGAACTATAAATTATACATCCAGTGTAGCCAATGGCGTTACTGCCACTACTGTTACACCAACAGCTGCGGATGCTGGTGCAACCATTACAGTTAATGGAACACCGGTAGCAAGTGGTGCAGCTTCGGGATCTATCACATTAAATGTTGGCGCCAACATAATAACCACAGTAGTTACAGCACAGGATGCAGTAACTACCAAAACATATACTGTAACGGTAACAAGGGCGGCTGCAGGCGCGGCAACATTATCTTTAACTTCTCCCCTCACGGATTTTGGATCTGTATGTATCAATACTACCACAGCAGCCAATTCATTTACCATTGATGGCAGCAGTTTAGATGGTACCGATATCAGCCTTGCGGCATTACCTGGATTCAGTTATTCAGAAACCCCGGGAGGCACTTATACAGCTACTTTAAACTTTTCGTATACGGCTCCGGGTTTTACTGGCAAAGTGATCTATGTAAAGTTTAATCCTACTGCCATACAATCTTATAACGGCGATATTAATTTAAGTGGTGGTGCATTAGCGGCCAGCTTTCCGGTAGCAGCAACAGGTTCGGGTGTAAATACTTCTTTGGCCATTACCACCAGCGGAAGTTCTGCAATTACTGCTACCACTGCTACAGCAGCAGGAACGATTACCGCTACCGGTTGTACTGCCATTACCGCTTATGGTATTGAGTTCAGCACCACATCTGGTTTTGCAAACGGAACAGGAACACAGGTGGCATCAGGCAATTTAGCAGCAGGAAATTTCAGTGCTAATCTTACCGGCCTTGCACCAAATACAAGGTATTATTATAAAGCTTATGCTACAGATGGCAGCGGTACCACTTACGGTACACAGCAGGCATTTAACTGTACGGCATTGCCGGTACCTATGGCTGCGCAATCAGGTTTAAGTTATACTGAAACTTTTGCAGACATCAGTAACTGGAGTAACTTCTTTATTACAGGTACCGGAGCCAATCATTTCAGCGGCTTAAGTGCTGTAGGTTCAGGAGGTATTCCTAACGGAACAACCCTTACTGCCTCTACGCAATCTTTTCAATCCGGTACGCCCGGTACTTCCGGTGGTGTGCAAAAAGGAACCGACCAGGCTGCACCTATCCCCACTACACAATCCATTATATTATTATCAACAGGAACCCCTGATAATACGACATCTGCTGCCATTGATTTCTATATGGATTTCACCGGCGTTAATGCAGGTACTTTAAGTTTCGATTATCAGTCTTTCAGCAATGCCTTGTTAGGAGGTGCCAACGATAGGGCTGGTTCTTTAAGAGTATATACCAGCACTGATGGTGTTAGCTTTACCGAACTCACCAATGTGACTAATTTCATTAACAACACCCCGATAAGCGGTTCTAAAACCAATATTCCTTTACCGGCATCTTTTAATAACAGTGCAACCGCCCGTTTAAGATTTTATTATCATAACGGTACCGGTGGAACGAACGGTTCAAGACCAAAGATCAGCATTGATAATTTAAATGTAACTGCTGTAGCTACCACACCATGTGTAAGCCCAACCGCTCCTGCAACAGCATTAACTTTTGGTACTATAACTGATGTTTCCATAGCAGCAAGCTTTACAGCAGCCGTTCCTGCAGCAGATCAATACCTGGTAGTAATAAGTACCAGCAGCAGTCTTACAGGAAATCCTGTTGATGGCTCGATCTACAATATCGGTGATAATCTAGGTGATGGTACGGTAATCGCAAGAAGCAACAGTACCAGCTTTACCGCAACGGGTTTAACTCCTTTAACACAATATTATTTCTTTATATTTCCATTGAACAGTGTTTGTACCGGCGGACCTTTATACTATAGCGGTACTGTTCTTAACGGATCTGCCACTACTATTGCAGGCTTGCCTCCATGTAGCGCACCGGTATCGCAACCCACTAACCTGGTGTTTGGTACAATCGGTGTTAATTCCATACAAGGATCATTCACTGCTACTACCGCCGACGAGTACCTTGTTTTAAGAAGTACTTCAGCTACCTTAAGCAATACCCCGGTAAATGCACAGGTATACAATAACGGTGATATTTTAGGCAATGCTGTGGTGGTGGAAAGGGGTGCTTCATTAACTTTTACTGCAACTGGTTTACTACCCAATACGCAATACTATTTCTTTGTATTCAGTATCAATTCACAGGCCTGTATCAATGGCCCTGTATATAATACCGTATCGCCTTTAAACGGTTCGCAAACTACACAGCCTTTACCTCCATGTGTAGCACCTACCGGCCAGGCAAGTGCGCTCGTATTAACTGCGGCCAACACTTCCGTTTCGGCTACATTTACCGGTATACCAAGTGCAGATGATTATGTAGTGGTTAGAAGTATATCCCCTACTTTATCTGCAACCCCCGTGGATAATACCGATTACAATGTAGGTGATAATTTTGGTGGAGGTGTAGTGATTGCCAACAGTGCTGCTACCAGCTTTTTAGCTACCGGCCTGACCACTAACACCACTTATTATTTTTATATTTTTGCGGCCAATAAAAATTGCTCCGGCGGCACGAAGTATTCTGTTTCAGGTGCTTTAACAGGCAATATTGTAACTACCAACGTGATTACCAATAATTATTATTTTGGTACACTGCATTCCCATTCCGATTATTCAGATGGTAACCAGGATCATCCCGGTTATACACCTACAGATGATTACACTTATGCAATGACAGCACAGTGTATGGATTACCTGGGTATTTCTGAGCATAATCACTTTTCTTCGCCTAACAATCCCGGTAACACGCTTTCTCTTTATCATTCCGGCCCTGTTGAAGCCAATAACTTTACAACAGCTCATCCTAACTTCCTTGCTTTATATGGCATGGAATGGGGTGTAATCAGCGGTGGTGGACACGTGTTGGTTTACGGAGATGGCATGGACGATTTATGGGGTTGGGAAAGTGGCAGTGGAGGCTGGGGTGCAAGTAATAACTACGACGTGTACGTGCCAAAAAGTGTATATACAGGAAGCAATGGCTTATTTAAAACTGTAAATGATAATGTGCTTAAAAACACTTTCGCTTCATTGGCGCATCCTAATCAAACTGATTTTAACAATATTGCTGCAACTTATGATGCAGTTGCAGATAGCGCCATTTCTGCTACAACAGTAGAAAGCGGCCCTTCGTCTTCTACCAATACCAGCTATACCAATCCTGCGTCCTCTATGGGGTATTTATGGTATTATCAATTGTTGTTGTCTAAAGGGTACCATCTTGGACCAACGATTGACCATGATAACCACAATACCACTTTTGGTAAAACCACTTATTCAAGAACAGCTATTATTGCACCTGTATTAACCAAGGCAGCATTAATGAATGCGGTAAGAAAAATGAATTTTTATGCTACGCAGGATTGCGACAGCAAAGTTGATTTTACCATCAACACAAGAATAATGGGATCTGTATTCACTGACAGGTTTGCACCTAACATTTCTGTTAACTTAACTGATGCCACCACATCTACAACTGCTGCAATAATAAGAGTAATGTATGGTGTACCGGGCAGTGGTGTAACAGCCGTTAAGATCGATTCGGTGATTGGTAATTCATTAACGTTTACAGATATCAGCCTGCCTAACAACAGCACCGGTTATTATTATATTGATATTACTAATGGAACCAGCAGGATCGTAACATCTCCTATCTGGTATACAAGGGCAGATGCATCAGGTGGACCACTACCGGTTAACCTGAATTCATTCGTGGTACAGAAAATTGACAAGGTTGCAAAGATCAGCTGGAGCACAGAACAGGAAAGTAACAGCAGTCATTTTGTAATAGAAAGATCTGTTGATGGCAGAACCTGGACGAGCATTGCAACTGTTACAGCAGCAGGATTCAGTTCTAACAGACTGGAGTACACTACGTATGACAATGCACCAATGAGAGGCATTAATTACTACCGTTTGAAACAGGTAGATAAAGATGCCCGTTATGAATATTCCGATATTAAAAAAGCATTATTCAACAGCAACTATACTGTAGAGATCACACCAAACCCTGCCAAAGATTTCATTAACCTGTACATTGCCAAAAGCAATACCCGCCAGTTGGCTACTATACAGGTATTGAATGCCGAAGGAAAAACGGTGTACAAAACCACTTCTCCCCAATCGCATGTGCAGATCAATACTGCAGGTATGGGCAAAGGATTGTATTTTGTAAAAGTGATCGATGCTGAAAATGTAACTACGATAAGAGTACTGGTACAATAAGAAAATTGTTCCCCAAAAAAAGCCTCCTGCAAAAAACAGGAGGCTTTTTTATTATGCAACATTTTACATTGATCATTTTACGATCACAATATTTTCTTCCGTTATCAACTCCATATTTTTAAACCGTAAAATAATATTGCCGGTGGTTACCACATCCTTCTGGCAATACACTGCAATGCGTGCGGTATTTTTTTCGTTCCAGTACACATCGGCTACCATACTGCCGTCAATATCATCTTTGGGAGAAGGTACGCCCAATGCTGCAGCCAGTAATTTTAATGACGTATAATTTTTATAATCACCAAAACGCCAATATTGAAAAGTATCTACCATGTTGGTGTCCCAGGGTTTCATGTTTTGAAAATCGATATACCGTGGAATGGGTAATCCATTTATGATAAGCCGGCGGCAGATAAAAGGAATATCAAACTCTTTAATGTTATGTCCGGCAAAACTCCATTTATTATTTTTGGCTTCCATTTGGTTTACTGTACCAATAAAATCCTGCAGTAATTTTTTTTCGTCATCGCCGTAAAAAGATTTTACACGTATCTGCAAGCTGGCTCCCTGCTTAATAAAATACCCAATACTGATGCAAACAATTTTTGCAAATTCAGCCATTACACCGGCCCGTTGCGGGTAAAACTCGGCGGCAGAAGTAAAATCAGGTAAGGAACGTTGTGTTTTTTCTTCCCACAACTGTTTCCAGTTATCATCCAGTAAATCAAAAGAGGGGAATTGAGGCACTGTTTCAATATCTATCAATAACAGGTTGTCGAGACTGATGTTTTGCATAGTTCGTGATTATAGCCACAAAGTACAAAGTGGTTTTTACAAAACAAAACGCTTTTAAACAACTTCGTTGTGAAAAAAACCGGTCACAAAGGCGCTAAGACACAAAGCAGAAAAGTAAGATGATATATTACAGTGTAAAGCCAACGGATACCTGTATGGCCTGGTTCTTCCAGGTTTGCCTGTCGTCGATAGCATTGATATCGGTGAGCCCTAATTTATACCTTGCAGATAAATTGATCAAAGGCAATTGTATCCATAATCCACCAATGGCGCTCCACTCTGCATTTTTATACAAATTACCATTGGCTTTCAAACTATCGGTAGTTTGTTTCAATAAACCACCATAAGAAGGCCCCACCTGCAGTTTTACTCTTTTGCTTGGGCCAAGACTTACATTTAATAGAACCGGTATTTCCAGGTAATTGAGTTTGCTTTCTTTCTGGTTACCATCCCTGAAAATATCATTGTAGATATCATTGGCATCATTGGTAAACTCGGAAGAACTTTGTACAAAATTTATTTCCGGTTGTATACCCAGGCGACTGCTAAAATTAAACTGCATAAATGCCCCTAACTGGTAATTATAATTATACCCGCTTTTATATGATTGCCCGGTGATCTTATTAATATTCACGCCCGCTTTTGCACCCATCCTGAAAAAATTTTCATGTTCCTCATTTAACTTATTACGCTGGGCTATGCTACTTAAAGAAGTTGTTATCAATAAAGCAAGAAATATTTTTTTCATAGGTTGCATTTTTATTTGAACGATGTTTCTACTGCCAACAGTATGCCAAAACATTACTTTAACAGTTCTATATAATAAGGAAGCCTGCGCAAGGCAGGCTTCACTTATATCTGTGCCCGTTAAAAACTATACTCTTTTTGTTTATTGTTTACCTGTTTATTATTTACTTAGTAGATACCGGTAAAATAAACTACCCTACCAGTTAACCAATGAACTAATTTTATTTATCTCCAATGGCCTGATATCCAAACCCAACCCCCTCTCCTGTGTTTCCAGCGACCATCCACCCAGCGATTGCCCGGCTTTAATGGTGTAGCCCAATAGCCGTCGGTATATACATAATTGCCACCCTGCCATACATAATTACCACCTACCCAAACATGTGCAGGTGAAGGACGGAGTGGCCTTGCCCTTACTACCGGGGCAGCGGGGCGTACTTTAATTACTATTTGTGCATCTGCCGCCATAGTAAACGAAAATGCTATTGCCAGCATCATAACTATTTTTACAATATATTTTTTCATAACCACTTATTTTATTACAGCCGTAAGACTTTGGTATTTCGCAATGGTTTAAAAGCTTTGTAAATAAAAAGGCAACCCTGGGGATTGCCTTTTTATTTACATTTAAAGAAGTAGTTTTATTTTGCTCCCGGCTCACAATGTTGCCTTAAGTAAGTGGTATACAAGGTAGACAAATGTAATGAAGTTCCTTCCCCTTCAGAAATACCGTGTGTACGATTGGGATAAGCCATAAACTGGAATTGTTTATTATACTTTATCAATTCATTTACCAACTGTTCGGCATTATCATAATGCACATTATCATCACCGGTACCATGTATGTACAACAAATTACCTTTTAAATTCTTTGCATGATTAATAGGAGAACCATTTACAAAATCCTGCATGTTTTCCTGTGGCAGTCCCATATAACGCTCCTGGTAAATATTATCGTAGTTCAATTGATTGGCTACTGCAGCAATAGCAATACCTGTTTTAAATATTTCGGGATACTGGAACATTAAATTTAAGGTAGAGGAACCTCCGCCGCTCCAACCCCATACGGCTACACGATCTTTATCCATGTATGGTCTTTGTTCCAGTAATTTTTTCATGGCCATTGCCTGGTCGCGGATATTGATCACACCAATTTTACGATAGATCGCTTTGCGCCATTTAGCTCCTTTTAACATGGGTGTACCACGGTTATCCACGGATACCTGGATGTAGCCATCTGCCCTCATATCGCCGGCATACAAAAAATTACCTTGAGCACCATAACTGTTTTGCACGGTAGAGGAAGCCGGCTCGCCATATACTTCCATTACTACAGGATATTTTTTTGCAGGGTCAAAATTCTTTGGCTTGTTGATCCATGCGTCCACCGTTACATTATCTTCGGTTGTGATCTGCATGTATTCTACGTCATTTTGATTATCCGTTTTAATAGTTGCTGCGATACTTTTTGCGGGGTTGATAGGTTTATTATCAGGCAATGTGATCCATTCTCTTACGGTAGGTGTATTGTAGTTGGAAAATGAATGTGTAGCATATTTACCATTGGGAGAAATATTATAATTATGTGTACCCACTAATTTTTCATCGCTCACCAGTTCTACGTCTTCTTTTGGTTTTTTTATTTTGTCAAGGATGTTCGGTTTATTATCAATACGTACCCGGTATAAATATAACTGCGTGGCATTGGAAGGAGAAGCGGTGAAATAGATATAATTATTCAATTCGTCTATACGGGTGATGGTATTAATATCAAAATTCCCTTTGGTTAATAAGGTTTCGGTTTTACCATCACGACTGATCTTATAAATATGCCTCCAGCCATCTTTTTCACTTACCCATATAAAATCCTGTCCTTTATTAATGAAAGGAAATCCACCGGGCTCGCCAAAGATATCTGCGGAGTTCAGATCAACCCAGGCATCGTCATTTTCGGCCCAGAAGGTATGGGAGCTGCCGTCATTGGCATTGCAATAGATCAGTTTGCTTTCCTGTTGTTTACGGTCGAGCTGCTGCACCATTAATTCGTTGGGTACCGTCCATTCCATACGTGGAAGATAATGTTGCCTGGGATCACCATCTATCTGCATCCATTTAGTGGTACCGGATGAAACGGTAACTACACCTATCTTAACCGGCGATGGCGCTTCCCCTACTTTTGGATACTCCACCGGTATTACCTGCGAGTAATTACTGTCGGTAGTGTTGAGCATATAATAATCACGGATCTTGGTGGCATCTACCTGCCAGAAGGCGATCTTGGTTCCGTCGGGGCTCCACCTGAATCCATCACGGCAACCAAATTCCTCTTCGTAAACCCAGTCAAAAGTACCATTGATCAGTTTTCTTGTACCATCCGAAGTAAGCCTTTTAATTACATTGGTGGCCACTTCTTCAACATATAAATTATGTTCGCTTACATACGCTACTTTATTTCCATCGGGAGAAAATTTGGCAAACATCAGCGATTGTGCAGGGCGTCCTTTTCCCAGCTGGGTAATTTTATTGGAAGCGATATCCAGCAACCAGTAATCGCCTTTTGTTCTGTACCGCCATACCTTAGCCGTATTGGCAAATACCAGTAATTTGGAATTATCATTACTGAAGGTATAAGACTGCGGCGCCAGTGCTTTATAACCCGGCGGTGTTAGTTGTTCCTTTTTTACCAGGATAGTTTCTGCATCTGTTTTAGGGTCAACCTTTATAATATTGCCGTCTTTAACTTTAGTGTAAGCGTTGCCATCTGCCATCCAGGTGATGCGTTGTGCAAATAGCATTTGTATAGAAAAGAAGATGAAAAGGGCGGTTACAATAATCCTGAACTTCATAAATGATGATTTTAGAAAATAAAAATAAGGAAATACCTCCACTGAATGCTACCATTAATATAAAACAACTTTAGTAATCTCAGCCCTTAACCAAAAGCATTTAATTTTGTGTAATGGAAAAGGAAAAATTAAGACTGGATAAATACCTGTGGGCCATACGTCTTTTTAAAACCCGGAGCCAGGCAGCCGACGCCTGCGACAATGGTAAAGTAAAACATAACGGCGATAATTGCAAGGCTTCAAAAGCGGTGAATATAAATGACGAGTACGAAGTTAAAACGGAAGCAAAAAAATGGCTGATCCAGGTTAACGGGTTATTGGATCACCGGGTGCAATACACTGAAGCCATAAAATTTTATACCGATATTACGCCGGCTGAAGAACTGGACCGCATCAAATTCCAGGCGGCAGTTTTTCATACCGGTAAAAGAATGAGTAAACAGGGCAGACCTACTAAAAAAGATAAACGCGACCTGGATGATTTTATGGATACGCCTTAATGTTTAAAAACAGGTGGCTATTTTTATTACCCTCAAATAATTTTAGGAATCTTTTTTATTATGGCATGCTTGGGTGTATAAGGAATAACTGCTGCTATTGCGCCTTCTGCAATCGGGATCTCTACAATTATTTCACAACCTTTTCCTGCCGATGATTTTACACTGTATTTCCCGGACAGGGATTCTGCCCGTTTCCTGATATTGCTTAGGCCAATCCCTTTTTTTGCCAGTTTTACATTAAAGCCTTTTCCATTATCATAAATACGCATTTTTATTACATTACCCGATTGCGTTACTGCAATTTCTATTTCACTGGCTTCTGCATATTTTACAATATTCTTTATTTGTTCCTGTAAAATACGGTACAGGTTTATTTGTATATCGCCATTGATGCCATTACAGGCGTCATCAAAATCCAGCTGTATACTAAACTGTTTGTTTAGATTAAATGTTTGCAATAAATTTTCAAAAGCATCTTTTAATGAGCTGTCGTCAAAAGAAGCGGGTGCCAGTTTATGCGATAATCGTCGCACTTCTTCAATGGCATTAAACACATGAGCCTTACCCATTTCTATAAACTCCAGCGATTTTTTCGATACGCTTTTACTGTGTTTAACCATTCCCAAAGCCAACAGCGAACCAGCCAGTATCTGGTTTACATTATCATGCAGTTCGCCTCCAATAAAACGACGCTCCTGTTCCTGCGCATCCATGATGGCTTTGGACATGCGCATTTCTTCATCCACCTGGTAAGTGATATCCTGCATGGCACCAATCATCCTGCAGGGATTATTATTTTCATCAAATAATACATAAGCCCTGTCGAAAATATATTTGTAGGAATTATCAGCACAACGGAAACGGTAAGTAACCTGGAATTTGTGCAGGCCTTTTTCAAAAACATCTTCAATTAATTCCGTTACTTTTTTAAAATCATCGGCATACAGTTTTTCATTCCACCAGTCCACTACATTTTCCACTTCTGAAGCATGGTAGCCAAACATTTTACTAATGCCATCATTATAATGCATGGTGTTGTTTGCAATATCCCAATCCCAGATGGTATCACTTGTAGCCTGGGCCAAAATATCATAGCGCTCCACTGCCTTTTCAATTTCTTCTTCTGCCTTGTTACGCAATCTTTCCCTTTCAAAAATCTCCAGCGCAAAGGAAACATCACCGGCAGCTTCTTCCAGCAACCCGATCTCTGCGGCATCAAAAAAATCTTTTACGGCTGTATAAAAAGAAAATACGCCCACTACTTTACCCGATTTTTTTATCGGCAAGGTCATAAAAGAATGATAGCCCCTGCTGATGGCTTGCTTTTGCCATGGTGCCAACCGCTCATCGTTCTCTATATCATTGCACACAGTATATTTTCCCTGTATCAATGCTGTACCAATCGGTCCGCGGCTTTCGGGATTATCATGTACCCGTATCAGGTTTAAAGCCGGGTAATCGCTGTCCTCGCCCGCATGCATTACAGGTACCACTGTTTTTGTTTCCTCATCTATCATGCCTATCCAGGCCATACGAAAACGACCTTCGCTTACTGCGATCTGGCAGGCTTCTTTAAACAGGGTATTTTCATCTTTGGTACGAACGATCATCTGGTTAATCTGGCTGTTGAAAAAATACAGCCTGTTGGCCTTAATGATCTTTTGCTCTGCTTTTTTTCTTTCGCTGATATCCCTCAGGTTGGTGATGATACCGCCAATGGCAGGATCGTGCAGCATATTTTTTGCCACGCCTTCCAGCCAGATGTAATTACCATTGTTATGTCTTATTCTTGCTGATACCAGTACAGGTTTACCCGGCTTAGCCATCACCTCATCCATCAATGCCATCAGTTGGGCCTTGTCTTCGGGATGCACATAATCAGCCAAAGCTATTTTTTCATTTTCCCCGATGATGCGTCCTGTAATGGAGGCTGTGGAAGCACTCCGGAAGAGCACATTTAATTTATCGTCCAGCAGTCCAATGATCCCTTCATTATTTTCTACCAATGCTCTGAACAATTTTTCTTTTTTATTCAGTTCCCCGGTGCGTTCCTCCACCCTTTGCTCCAGTTCATCATTCAGTTTTTTTAATTCAGCCGTGGCCTTTCCCTTTGCTACATTATCAGCGATCGCTTTTTGAATAAAAATGATCGCCAGTAAAAGGATCACCACAATGATGAGCATTAATATGCGATCGATGTTTTTGGAACTTTTTTCCTTATCCTCCTTGTATTTTGCTTGTAAATTATTTTCTGCCAGTTGTATTTTATCTACCAATGCATGGATCTTGTCGGTATAGGATTTTCCCTCCCCGCTTTCAATCAATTGCTTGGCGGCATCAATACCATATATTTCGTAACTGGCCACCGTTCGGCTATAGAATGATTTTCTTTTATTTACATACAGCAGTACAGAATCAATACGCACCTGTTGCTCGGGATCGGCAGCCAGCGTTTTTAATGCGGTTACCTGGTTATAAATTTCTTTTTGTGATCTTTCTACCGGTTTTAAAAAAACCTTTTGGCCGGTGAGTAAATAAGCCTTGGTACCTGTTTCAATATCAGGCATCAAAGCGAGCAGTTTATCAGCACGTTGCAATTGGTCCTGTGTATTGGTTACCCTTACGGCAGTATCGTTTACTTTTTTGTATTCATAAATAAAAAAGAAGATGATAGTAATAAAGGAAAGTAAGAGTAGGGCTATACCAGATATAAGGATCTTATCAGTACTGAACTTGAATTTCATAGATAATTTATTGGATAGTAATTTGAATTCCTTACCGGCAAACCGCATTACCTTTACAAGATAATAAAAAAAAGAAAAAAAAGTAATTTTACTAGGGAAAAATCTTGCAATATTTTAATAAATAGTAATACAATAGGCTTTTTATTAAAATTATAGTCGCAAACGGACCCTGAAGCCTACATTATACCCTTTATATTTTAAAAATGAAGATCGATATCATCTCTGTTGTTCCCGACCTGCTGCAATCGCCTTTTGCCCATTCTATTTTAAAAAGGGCAAAGGAAAAAGGACTGCTGGAAGTAAATGTGATCAACCTGAGAGACCATACCACTTATGCCCGGGCGCAGGTTGACGATTATGCATTTGGTGGTGGTGCAGGTATGGTGATGATGATTGAGCCACTGGTTAATGCAATAGAATCGTTGCAACAGCAAACCGTATACGATGAAGTGATCTATTTAACCCCTGATGGAAAAACATTCAACCAGAAAATGGCCAATGGCCTGTCTTTAAAAAATAATTTATTGTTGATATGCGGACATTATAAAGGTATCGATCAGCGCTTCCGCGATCATTTTGTGACCCGGGAAATTTCCATTGGCGATTATGTGTTGAGCGGCGGCGAAATTGCAGCGGCTGTGGTAGTGGATGCTATCGGGCGTTTGTTACCCGGTGTATTAAATGATGAAACCTCGGCACTCACCGATTCTTTCCAGGATAATTTACTGGCGCCTCCCGTATATACCCGCCCGGAAGAATTCCGCGGCTGGAAAGTACCGGACATTTTATTAAGCGGCAATCATAAACTGATTGAAGAATGGCGTGCTGAACAAAGTGTACAGCGCACCAGGGAAAGAAGACCAGATATACTGGAAGATTGATACTTATTCTTTCTTCAGTCCAATAACCTGCAATGCTTTCTCTCTTATCAATGTATTGAGTTTTACCAGGTCTGCATCTATCAATTTCTTTAATGCATTTAACTGTACATCTGCCTGGGCGGCCAGTTCTGCAAATGCATCTTTAACCTGTTTGGCCGGTGCAGCATTACCGCTAACCGCAAAATCATACAGGCCCGATATTTTATCGTCTAACCGTATCGGGAAGTTTAATACATCCTGCCCGCTTTTGGCTTTGGTTTGATGCAATGCTTCTTCAATGGCCGTCATTTGTTTATTTATGGTATCTGCCTGAACTTTTATTTCGGCAGGCAGGTCTTTGCCCTGCTTGGCAGTAAAATCATTCACCTGTTTCCTGATGTCAGCAATATTCTTTATCGCTTTTTGTATATCATTGAATTTATCCCTTACCGCAATTAAAAAATTAAACTGGTCATCGTAATCCTGCTGGGTAAGCTTATAAGTAGGATTGGCTTTTATAGTAAAACTGCCTTCCACAGAATCTTTGTCCATTTTTATTTTATAAAAATAATCTCCGGGTGTTGCTTTTGGGCCGGGTACCGTACCATGCCATAATATCAAACCATCAATTTTATCTGCAGGTGGATACAACATATTCCAGGCAAACTGGTTCATGCCTTTATTCACATCAATTTTATCGTTCTTTTCCTTTGCATCGGTAGCAAATGTTTTTATTGTTTTTTTATTCCTGTCCAGAATTTCGATACTTATTTTGGCAGAATCTGTTACATTCTTTACATAATAATTGATCACTGGCCCGGTGGGCGGATTACTTCCTGCATTCTTTGCATTGGCATTCTGGTAACCGTCGTAGCGATACACTTCATTTACAGGAAATGCATACAGTGCTTTATCGGTGATGCCGGTAGCTTTTTGCTGTACAACAGAAAGATCATCCAGTACCCAAAATGAACGACCCTGTGTAGCCACGATCAGGTCATTTTCTTTTATGGTAAGATCGGTAATGGGCACCAGCGGTAAATTCAGCTGGAAGGGTTTCCAGTTGGCGCCGTCATCATAACTGATATACATGCCATACTCTGTGCCGCAATACAACAAGCCTTTCACTTTTTTATCTGCCCTTATACATCTTGCAAAATGATTGGCCGCAATACCAACGGTAATGCTTGTCCATGTTTTTCCATAGTCGGCTGTCTTAAAAATATATGGGGCAAAATCATCGCTCTTATATTTGGTACCAACAAAATATGCCTTGCCTTTTACAAAAGGATCGGTCTCTATACAATTCCACATCATCCATTTTCCGGCAGCAGGCGGTGTTACATTTTCCCAATGCTGTCCTCCATCTTTACTCACATTGATCAGGCCATCGTCACTACCAGTCCACAACAGGTCTTTCTCCAGCCCTGATTCTGCTGCGGTAAAAATGGTACAATACACTTCTACACCCGTATTGTCTTTTGTAATTGGTCCACCGCTGCTGCGTTGTCTTAGTTTATCATTGGTCGTCAGGTCGTGGCTTACAGCCGTCCAGCTGCTGCCTTCGTTTTCTGTAGCGAATAAAATATTTCCGGCGGCGTATAATTTTTTAGGGTTATGAGGACTAAAAAAAATCGGAAAATTCCATTGAAAGCGATATTTGCTTACATCTGCGCCACCGCCCAACGGATCATCGGGCCATACACTTACCGCACGGTTCTCGCCGGTTTTATGATCTAACCGTGACAGGTAGCCGCTGTAATTACCACCGTACACCACATCCGGGTTTAAAGGATCAGCCACTACATACCCGCTTTCTGCCCCGGCAGTTCCCTGCCATTCATTTTGGGTAATTTCCCCGCCATCACTTCTTGATAAAATCCTTATCGTGCTGTTGTCCTGCTGTGCGCCCAATATCCTGTAGGGAAAATGATTGTCGGTACTTACCCTGTAAAATTGTGCAGTGGGCTGATTGAAATAAGTGCTGAAATTTTCTCCGCCATCAAAACTGATCTGTCCCCCGCCATCGTCTGCAATGATCATCCGGTTGCCATCTTCAGGATCGATCCACAGGTCGTGATGATCTCCATGTGGTGTATTGATATTCTTAAACAACTTGCCACCGTCCGTACTTTTTAAAAAATTTACATTCAGTACATAAACATTATTATCGTTTTTAGGATCAACAAATAACTTACTGTAATACCATGCCCGCTGGCGGATATTATTATCGCTGCTTTGTAAAGTCCATGTTTCGCCTGCATCAGTACTTACAAATAAACCACCGTCCTTATTTTCAATGATGGCATAAATTTTATCCGTATTGGAAGGCGCCACTGTTATTCCTGTAATGCCCCATAATCCTTTTGGTAATCCTTTATTGGTTGAAATATTTTTCCATGATTCTCCGCCATCAATACTTTTCCAGATGGCACCGCCTTCTCCGCCACTTTCCAGGCTATAAGGCGTACGTTGTATGCGCCAGGTGCCGGCATATAGCACGGCGGGATTTCCTGGCTCCATCACCAGGTCGCTGCAACCGGTTTGATTGTTTACGTACAATACTTTTTTCCATGTTTTGCCGCCATCAATAGTTTTAAAGATGCCCCTTTCTTCATTGGGACCAAATAAATGTCCTATGGCAGCTACCCAAACAATATCAGGATTTTTGGGATGAATAACGATCTTTATAATATGCCGTGTATCTTTCAAGCCGAGGTTTTTCCAGTTTCGGCCGCCATCATCGCTGCGCCATATGCCAAAGCCTTCGCTTACATTTCCCCTTAAGGTACTTTCGCCTTCACCAACATATAAAATAGTGTTGTCGCTTGGTGCTACTGCCACGCTGCCAATGCTGCCACCAAAATATTTATCACTGATATTTTTCCAGTTGCTGCCACCATCAATGGTTTTCCATACACCGCCGCCGGTACTGCCCAAATAAAATACATTCTTGTTTTTTGTATCACCGGTTACGGCGCCGCTTCTGCCCCCTCTAAAGGGGCCGACTAAACGATATTTTGTTTTACTGAATAAAACACTGTCTTCGTTTTTTGCAACAGTAATTACTTTTTTTTGTGCAGGGCTAACTGTTGTGAGGGAAGTGATAAAAGCAAGCAGCAGTAGTTTTTTCATCGTTGTTAAATTAGTAGTGGAAGATACGTAATGAAATGCAAAAGCCTCCCGGTAAACCGGGAGGCTTTTATAAAAGTTTTTACTTATTTGAAAATAACTTCGTCCACTTTTATATTGGTTTCAATTTTATCAAAATTGGTTTCTCCCCTGTTATTGGTATTGGTGTAGGCAAACCAATACCCATCGGCATTTTGTTTATAATTAGAAAAAATGGTAAATACATCTGTTACTGTTCCGTTCATATCGCCCACGGTAAAACGGTTTTGTATAACCGGTCTGTTTTGGTATCGATATAATAATCGGTAACATTGCCATTTTTAAATGTAGCTTTTATTTTATAACATTCTACCCCATCAACGGTTTCTTTACCCATCAATTCAGCCTTGATCCCTTTTGTTTTATAATCTACAAAAGTACCTTTAAGATCGAGCATAGTTTGTCCCGATTTCAATTGGTCGTCCGGCATGTCCACAGGGGCAGACTGGCTAAACACCGGCATAAAACTATATCCCTTTGAAGGCGTTACAATAATATAATTTTCTGTACCCATTACAGAGATGTCCGATCGCATACCAACGTTATGTACTTTAGTAATAACAATACCAACATCTGTCCCCTGCACGGTCATGCCCCCCTCTGTGCGAACGCTGTTGAGTGTGGCCAGTTTTTCTTTTCCGCCCATGGCCGCAATATTTTTTTCAATTACATCATCCACGGTTTGTGCGTGGGCAAATTGCGCTGCTATCAAAGCCATAATGAATAATCCAAAAATCATTAAAGGTTTCATCGTTATATTTTTAGATTTGCAATATAAATTAAATTTTCGCCTAAATATTTTTTGTCTGTTCCATTTATCCTGTAACTTATACCGTTCATCGTATAACGTAACAGCAACTATTATATCATTATGAATTCTTACAAAGTACAGGGCAATATTGTCGACATTTTCAATAAAGTAATTTTTTATGGCGAGGTAACAGTTGCCGATAAAAAGATAACCGGTATTCAAAAACTGCCGACATTCAACATTCAACCCTCAACCTCAAACTATATCCTGCCGGGTTTTATAGACAGTCATGTGCATATTGAAAGTTCAATGCTGGTTCCCTCCGAATTTGCCAGGTTGGCCGTGGTGCATGGCTCGGTAGGCACTATCAGCGATCCCCACGAAATTGCCAATGTATGCGGCATAGAAGGCGTGCAGTTTATGATAGACAATGGTAAAACCGTACCGTTTAAATTTCATTTTGGGGCACCCAGTTGTGTACCCGCCACTATTTTTGAAACCGCAGGTGCTGCATTAAATGTTGCTGAAGTAGATGCATTACTGAAAAGCGATGATATTTTTTATTTAAGTGAGATGATGAACTTCCCCGGCGTATTGCATGCTGATGCCGAAGTGTTACAAAAAATTGCAGCCGCTAAAAAATACAATAAACCTGTTGATGGTCATGCGCCGGGATTGATGGGTGAACTGGCAAAAAAATATATTGATGCCGGTATCAGCACCGATCACGAATGTTTTACCGCTCCCGAAGCACTGGATAAATTAAAATACGGAATGAAAATTTTGATCAGGGAAGGAAGTGCTGCAAAAAATTTTGAGGCCCTGATCGAGTTGATGCATGAACATTATAACATGATGATGTTTTGCAGTGATGATAAACATCCCGATAGCCTGGCCGATGGACATATCAATCAGTTATGTGCAAGGGCTGTAGCAAAAGGTATTGATGTATTTAAAGTGTTACAGGCTGCCTGTATTAACCCGGTATTACATTACGGCATGAAAGTGGGTTTATTAAGAACAGGCGATGCGGCAGATTTTATTGTAGTGGATAATTTAAACAACTTTAACGTATTGCAGACTTATATTGACGGGCAATTGCTGGCAGAAAAAAAGCAATCTTATATCCAGGCATCAACCAGCCCCATCATCAATAATTTTAATTGCAATAAAAAAATGCTGGTTGATTTCAGGTTTGATGTAAAAGATTTTAATGACCCCGTATTTGCCATTGAGGCTCTGGACGGGCAACTCATCACCAATAAAATTACCTGTGAGCCTGTTAATAAAAATGATTGTTATGAAAGCAATACAGCCGGGGATATTTTAAAAATAGTAGTGGTTAACCGTTATTCTAATGCGCCTATTGCAAAATCCTTTATTAAAAATATTGGATTGCAACAGGGCGCCATTGCTTCTTCCGTTGCACATGACAGTCACAATGTTGTTGCCGTGGGCGTTGATGATGACAGTTTGTGTAAAGCCGTAAACCTGGTAATTGCGGCGCAGGGTGGTGTTAGTGCGGTAAGCAATGCCAAAGAAATGATTTTAGCCTTACCCGTTGCCGGCTTAATGAGTAATGAAGATGGTTACAAAGTAGCCGCTTCTTATACAGCCATTGATAAAATGGTGAAGGAAGAATTGGGTAGTACCTTAACTGCTCCGTTTATGACCTTATCCTTTATGGCATTATTGGTGATCCCGCATTTAAAGTTGAGTGATAAAGGATTATTTGATGGAGACAGGTTTGAGTTTATTTAGTTACTCCACTTTCGCCCCCATTACCTTTAGCGCTACACTATCCGTTCCCTTCGGCGCAAAATACTTGGTTTTAAAATCGGCTGATTTACCCGGTGCAATGCTTTCAAAAATGGTTTCCACATCTTCTTCCAGTAAAGCCCCTGTTTTACTGTAGAAGTATAATTTCAACTGCACATCTTTATAACTTACTACAGTGGCAATATTGTTTAAAGTGCCTTTTACTACTGTTTGCCCTAATAAATTGCGTTTATCGTGACCTGTTACCGTTAAGAATCGAACCGGGCTTTTCTTTTCCGTTTCTCCCAGGTCATCCCTGGTCTTTTCGTAAGCATCTTTTTTAGGATCCTCTTTTTTATCACTGCTGCTGCAGGAAGCTATTATTAAGCTGCTTATCAAAACCAGTACTTGTATTCTTTTCATTGTTTTTATTTTGACTACAATAAAAATACATTTTTCTGAAATGCTTTGTTAAACAATTAAATTCTTCGATAAAAAACAGCAGCCTTATCAAACCCACAATCAAAAACAAAATAGCCCGTAACCCGTAACGCAGCAAATAATGAGCTACCTTCCGGAAGATATATAGTGATAAAAAAACTACAGGAAAGGCAGATTTTATTTAGTTTTGTTCAAACAGCATCTACTTAACCAGGTTCATTCCCCAAACAAGATTCTATGGTCATCAACTTAAGCCAGCAACATTCTTTAGTAAGCAACTGGGTAAGCGAGTTGCGCAATGTTGACGTGCAGAACGACCGCATGCGGTTTAGAAGAAACCTGGAACGTATTGCCGAAGTGATCAGCTACGAAATCAGCAAAAAACTGGACTGGGAAGAAAAGGAAATTACTACGCCATTGGGTACGGCCACCAGCAAAGTACTGAGCCAGCAACCGGTATTGGCCACTATTTTACGGGCTGGTCTTGTCATGCATAATGGATTGCTGAACTATTTTGACAAAGCTGATAATGCTTTTATCAGTGCTTACCGCAAGCATAATGCCGATGGCAGTTTTGATATCAGCCTGGAATATATGAGTTGCCCTGATATCGAGGGCAGGGTGGTGATTATCAGTGACCCTATGATAGCCACGGGTGCCTCACTGGTAAAATCCATACAGTTTTTAAAAGAAGAAGGAGAGATCAAGGAATTGCATGTGGTATGCGCCATAGCCTGTACCGTTGGTATTGAATATGTAAAGCGTGCCGTGCCTAAAGCTACCATCTGGTGTGGTGATATAGATGATGAAATAACTGCCAAGGGATATATTGTACCGGGATTGGGAGATGCCGGAGACCTGGCTTTTGGCGCCAAATTACAGGGATAATATTTTTTGTATTTTTATAAGGGTGGTTCTCATATAAGTTTCCGTAGTTATAATAACAAAACCAGCCATTTATCAATTTTACTTTTCCTGCTAATCAAAAACAGTATTTTTTGTGCAGCTTTTTGCTGTAAATCCTTATCTTTAGTATTCCGAATAGTTACTGAAAATGAGAAAATCTATCTTTTTTACCGTTGCCCTTTTATTAAGTGTAGTTGCAAATGCACAGGATCCGCATTTTTCGCAGTTTTTTGCGTCTCCATTAACATTGAACCCGGCGTTTACCGGTAAATTTAATGGTACCTGGCGTTTAGCTGCCAATCACAGGGATCAGTGGCCTTCTATTCCTAAAGCTTATGTTACTTCAAGTGCCTCGCTTGACTTGCCGATATTAACCAGCCGTGTTCCGGAGAATGATGTTTTTGGTGTAGGTATTTCGGGATTATCAGATGCGAGTGCCAATAATATTTTAAAACTCAATTACGGATCGGCCTCTATGTCGTACCATAAATCTTTGGATGAAAACGGGTACAGTACTATTGGAGCAGGTTTCCAGGCTACTTATTCAAGTCTTACGCTGGATGTCACCAAACTTACTTTTGAAAGTATGCTTACTCAAAATGGTTTTACTGATGAGTCAAAAAGAGAAACGCTGGCCAATGGTAATAACCAAAGTTATTTTGATATCAATGCAGGGCTATTATATTCCGGTTCAAGTAACGGTATCAACAATTATTATTTAGGGGCTTCCATGTATCATATCAACAGACCTAAAGTAAGTTTTATAGATAAAAACTGGTACCTGAGTGGCCGTATCACGGTACATGCGGGTGGTTCTTTCCCTGTATCAGACCAGTTAACGGTACATACTTCTATCATTCATCAAAGGCAGAATAAAGCAAGCGAAACCACCCTGGGTGCAGCTATTGCGGCCAATTTAAACCAGGACCAGGAAAAACCTACCAGCGTTTACCTTGGTAGCTGGATAAGATTTAATGATGCCGTTGTACCTTATGTAGGCCTGGAATTTGGCGGATTGAGAATCGGCGCCAGTTATGATTTAAATATCTCCAGTTTAAAAGCTGCCACCAATACACGTGGAGGTTCCGAAATTTCATTGATATATATTAAACAGCCTGCCGAAAACAAAGGCATTCCTTGCCCTAAGTTTTAATATTCCGGAATTTTTTACTTATAAACTAGTTTTATAATGTTTATTTATAAAACTTTTACTATTTTGCTTTCCTAAGATCGACCCTGTCAAAACAACAACACGATTTCCTGTTATAGGAACACCTAACCCTTTTTAAAATTATTAAATTATTGCAATGACATCCTGTGAAGGATACCTTGTTGCATGTCTGTTTATATAAGAAGCAATCCATTAGTAAAAATTAAACTTAAAAAACGCAAATGAAAAAAACTTTACTCTTTACATTGGGGTTTTCATTGATCTCGGTCCTGTCGTTTTCGCAAACGGATAGGTTCTGGTCAGTAAATACTCAAAGCCGCAGCAGCATCACTACTGATAAAGCTGTTACAAGGCTGGCTTATCCAAAAGAATTTAAATTGTTCAATGTAAATTTTGAGGCAATTAAGCAGCAGGCATTTACTGCTGTTGGTTTGCATGCCAAACATGCTGCTATCATCTCATTACCTAATGCAGATGGTACATTAGAACAGTTTGAAATAGTTGAAGCCTCTAATTTTGAGCCGGCATTACAGGCAAAGTTCCCGGAGATCAGGGCATTTTCGGGGAAAGGTATTACCGATAAGTATGCTACATTAAAATTAAGTATCTCTCCACAGGGCATACAAACCATGATTTTTAGAACGGAAAAGGAAAATGAATTTATGGAACCTTATTCCAAAGACCATGCTGTGTACGCGGTCTACAAATCTCAAAGGGATAAAACCAAATTACAATGGACCTGTTCTACCGCAGATCAAAACCTGGTGGCTGATCTGAATGCCAAAGTAAATACCACTACCCCAAATGCAACGGGTAGTTCAACCGGCGAATTAAAAACCATGAGGCTGGCGCAATCCTGCAATGGCGAATATTCCAATTATTTTGGCGCATTCAATTCAACACAGGTGGCACTGGTTTTAGCAGCTTTTAATGCAACGCTTACACGCTGTAATGGTTGTTATGAAAAAGACCTGGCCTTACACCTGAATCTTATTCCTACTACTACTGCGGTAATCTATTATGATCCCGCAACAGATCCGTATACCGGTTTAGGAAGCTGGAACGGGCAATTACAAACTGCATTAACAGCAAATATAGGTGAAGCCAATTATGATATCGGCCATATGTTTGGTGCTTCCGGTGGCGGTGGCAATGCAGGATGTATCGGTTGTGTGTGCGTAGATGGACAAAAAGGAAGAGGTATTACTTCACCTGCGGATGGTATTCCAATGGGAGATAATTTTGATATTGATTATGTAGTACATGAAGTAGGACATCAACTCGGCGGCAACCATACTTTTTCGCACGGCCTGGAAGGTTCGGGACAAAACAAAGAAGTAGGTTCGGGTATTACCATTATGGGTTATGCCGGTATTACTTCCTACGATGTGGCACCGCATTCAATAGATATCTACCACGAAACCACTATCGCACAAATACAGGCTAACCTGGGTACTAAACTTTGTCCTGTTACTACCAATATTTCTGCTACCAATGCTACCCCGGTTGTAGCACCGGTATCTAATTATACTATTCCTATCAGTACACCTTTTGCATTAACAGGTTCGGCAACTGATGCCAATATTGGAGATGTGTTGACCTATTGCTGGGAGCAAAATGATAACGCCACTACATCAGGCAGCGGCAGTGTGGCCTCTCCTACAAAAACAACCGGACCTAACTGGCTATCGTTTAGCCCTACCATTTCTCCAACAAGGTTGTTCCCTAAATTATCCACCATATTGGCCGGGTTACAGGTTACGCCTCCATTACCAGGCGGAGACGCTGTTGCCAATATAGAAGCGTTGAGTTCTGTTTCGAGGACGCTCAATTTCAGGCTAACGGTTAGAGATAACCGCCCCTATAGTTCAACCGTTCCTCTTGCGGTAGGACAAACAGCTTTTACCGATATGACGGTTACAGTTACCAATACTGCAGGACCTTTCCAGGTTACTGCCCCTAATGCAACGCTGCAATGGTGCGGTGGATCGTCTCAGACTATTACCTGGGATGTAAATAACACTAATGCCGCACCTATAAGTTGCGCCAACGTCAAGATATCTTTATCTACAGATGGTGGAGTTACTTTTCCAACGGTATTGGCTGCAAGTACAGCAAATGACGGTTCAGAAGCATTGGTATTACCTAATACAGCCACTACTACTGCAAGGATAAAAATTGAAGCCATTGGCAATATTTTCTTTGATATCTCCAATGCCAATTTCGAGATCACTGCGGCTACACCGGTAGTGATTACAAGCGAGCCCGCAGCAAGTACAATATGTACGGGTACCACAACCACCAACTTTGCAGTTGCTGCTACGGGAACAACACTTACCTATCAATGGCAGGAAAGTACCAATAATGGTGCTAACTGGAATAATATCACTAACGGTGGCGTATACAGTAATGCCACTACAAATACATTAACCTTAACCAATGCTACTAGCGCCATGAGCGGCTACCAGTATCGGGCAATAGTATCTACCGGTGCTTCATGCGGTTCTTCAACTTCTGCAGCAGGATTATTAACTGTAAATACCCTTCCTGCTGTTACAGCACAGCCTACAGCAAGTACAATTTGTACCGGTAGCAATACCAGCTTTACCAGCGCTGCTACCGGAACGGGGATCAGCTATCAATGGCAGGTAAGCACAGCTGGTGCAGGCGGGCCATGGACCAATGTTACCAATGGCGGTGTTTATGGTGGAGCTACCACCGCAACCTTAGCCTTAACCGGGGCCACCGTTGCAATGAGCACTTATCAATATCGGGTTATTGTAAATGGTACCTGCGCCCCGGCTGCTACATCGGGTAATGCAGTATTAACAGTAGTAGCTCCGGCGGCTGTAACTACCCAACCTGCAGCAACTACAAGCATTTGCAGTACAGGAAATACCAGCTTTACAGTAGCAGGCTCCAACACTACCATTTATCAATGGGAAGTAAGTACGGACGGAGGTACCAACTGGAACCCGCTAACTAACACAGCTCCTTATTCCGGCGCTACTACCGCTACTCTTACCATCACCAATGTTCCTCTTGCGAATAACGGATTCCGTTACCGTGCCAAATTATCCAATGCATCATGCAGTAATGCTGCTGTATCCGCAAATTCTGCACTTACAGTAAATGTGTTGCCAACAGCAACGCTGGATGCTTCTAAAACGGATATACAGGCAGGTCAAACTTCTTTACTTACCGCCACTACAACTCCGGCTACAGGATTGAGTATTGCCTGGTATAAAGATAATGTGCTTATACCCGGTGCTACCAGCAATACCTACACAGTAGATGTAAATAAGCTGGGTGTTTATAAAGTAGTGGTTACTGATCTTGCAACCGGTACCTGTATCAACCAGTCAACCGCAGTTGAGATAAAAGCTTTACCAAGCGAAAGATTATTTATTTATCCAAGTCCCAACGACGGTAAGTTTACGGTTACCTATTACAATGCCGGAACTACAGCTACCACACAGGGCATTACCGTATATGACGGTTATGGCAGAAAAGTGTATAATAACACTTATCCTGTATCACAGGCCTACCAGTTGCTTAAAGTAGACCTAAGGAACTACAGTGCCGGTGTATATTATGTTGTTTTAAGAGATGCCCAGGGCAAAAAAATTAAAACAGGAGAAGTTCTGATCAGGTAATTTTTTCTATAGTTTTTAAAACTCCCGTTCTTTTAAGAACGGGAGTTTTTTATTGCACTATTTGTTCGGAAAACCACTTACATATCTATTCCCCTTAACATAAAAACGATAAGGATAGGCTGCGGCTTCTCCTGCACCTTCTACCCCGATACGTTTACTTTCACCAATGTCATTTACTGAACCAGCAATACCGTCGGTTGCAATGAAGACTTTATTACCCGATAAATTTATACCCGAATGATCTTTTGAAATACCCAATGCCCTGCCTACATTACCCGGCCCTTTGGTTAATGTATAATCCGGTTTTAATTTGCCGGTTCGTTTAAGCATGGCTGGTATACCCTGTAGCGGTTCAACCGCCCTTATTAAAACCGCATCTGGAATGCCTTTTTTATTGGTGACCACATTAAACAGGTGATGCATACCATAGCAGATATACACATAACTTATACCTGGGGCTGCATACATATGTTCGTTACGTGCAGTACGTTTTCCGTTGTAGGCATGTGAAGCCCTGTCGGTAATACCAATATAGGCTTCCGTCTCTACAATTCTGCCTGAAGTGACCACCCCGTCAAATTTTGTAATTAATATTTTACCTAACAGATCTTTGGCAATTTGTATCACATCGGCCCCTTCATAAAATTCAGGTGGCAACTTCTTCATTATATGTTTAACTTTAAATCTAAAATTAATAAACAATAGCCATCCAACTTTCTCATGCTCAAAGAAATTATCACTGCTATACAGGCTTACTTTCAAACGCACCGCTTTATACAAAAACACAAGCTATGGAAATGGATCATCATCCCTGGCCTGATATATACCCTTCTTTTTTGCCTGGGTATTTTTGCATTTATTAAATCAAGCAGCTACGCTATAAACCTGATCTTATTAAAAACAGGCGCCATTGAATGGATACAAAAAATGCAAAGCAGTTGGTTAAGCTGGTTATTGATCTTCGGGCAATTGATACTGCAACTGGTATTGCTGCTTTTTTATTTTTCCTTATTCAAATACTTGTTCCTGATCATCGGGTCTCCACTATTCGCATATCTCAGCGAAAAAACGGAAGCCATCATGGAAGGCACTGATTTCCCTTTTAGCTTTACTCAATTATTAAAAGATATCGCAAGAGGTATAAAGATCGCTTTTAGAAATATGCTTTGGCAAACGGTATATGCATTATCGATTTTTATACTCGCCTTTATTCCGGTTATCGGTTGGATCACACCATTGATCGGCCTTTTGGTAGAATGTTATTACCTTGGTTTTTCTATGCTGGATTACAGTTGTGAAAGACATAAATTATCCACTTCACAAAGTATTAATTTTATAGGCCGGCATAAAGGTTTGGCAATTGGCAACGGTATTGTTTTTTACCTGATGCATATCATTCCCTTCTTTGGCTGGGTGCTGGCACCAGGTTATGCAGTAATTGCGGCCACCATTAGTTTATATGGTAACAAGGAAAATGATACACCGGTGCTGAACCCTGTATAATACAGCCATTTTTATACCGGTAAAATAAACCATCCCCATCATGACGAGTACAATATATTTAGTTCCCTGTGTGTTAGATGAAGCAGCTACGCAAACTATTCCTTTGTATATTATTGATGCCGTCAAAGATTCGGCAGTCATTTTTGCAGAGAACGAAAGAACAGCAAGGCGGTTTTTAAAAAGTATATGTAAAGAAATTGTGATAGACGATTACGAATGGTTTACTATTCATAAGGCCGAAGCCGAACTGATCAGCATTTTTAAACAACGGATTACAGCCAATAAAAATATTGCTATCATCAGCGAAGCAGGTTGTCCCGGCATTGCCGATCCCGGCCAGGTATTGATTGAGGTAGCGCAACAGATGAATGCTGTCATTAAACCCCTGGTAGGACCAAGTTCTATATTACTATCACTTATGGCCAGCGGAATGAACGGGCAGCAGTTTGAATTTGTGGGATACCTGCCGATCGATAATACCGAGAGAATAAAAACCCTTAAAGAACTGGAATTGGCTTCTGCAAAAAATAACAGCACAAAAATATTCATTGAAACGCCTTACCGTAATAACCAGTTAATAGAAACCGTTTTAAAAATCTGCAAGCCCGGTACAAGGTTTTGCATTGCTGCGGAACTGACATCAGTAAATGAATCGATAAAAACAAAAACCATCGCCGATTGGAAAAAAGAAAAAACCGACTTTCATAAAAAGCCGGTCATATTTTTATTATTGGGATAATGTATTAGCGTTCTATTTCCTTCATCGTAATTATCTTATCTACCACAAAAGGCGTAAAGCCACGCCAGGGTATCGATCCCCGGTATTCCTTATAATGAAGGTCAAAATATTTTCCGCTGTTATTCATCAATACATTGGCAATACTATCGTCAACAATAGAAAATTCAAATTCATAAGATTGTACAGAGCCCGGCGCTTTTGACCGGAACCCGGACTGAATCAGTTTTCCTTCGTAGGTTTTAAAAATATTTCCTTTTTTTACCACGTAGTTCAATTCACCTGACTTTACACCATACCCAAAAACATTGTAGTACTTCCACCAGATCACCAATGCAATAATCAGCAGCAGAGAGAAGGTGAATATCCGTATAAATTTTTTAAAGCTGTTGCTATTCTTCGGTTGCAGTTTTACATCCTTTACTGCCTTCGCTTCTTCCATACATTAATTTTTTAAGTTTGATTATAATCCGTATTTATCCACTAAATAAACCATGGCAGCCATAACAGCAGCGCCTAAATGCAATTCCTGTGCATTTACATTTTCAAAAACATCAATTGCAGAATGGTGCAGGTCAAAATAACGTTGCCCTGTTGTATTCAATCCAAACTGCGCCGTTTTAAAAATGGTTTGCAACGGCCCAATATCAGATCCCTGGCCTGCTCCTTCACTGAATGTAAATTTAGCGGCATCATAAGGTTCAAAATATTTTTTCCATATGGCCACTTTTGCAAATTGTTCTTTTGTCATACCACAACCAAATCCCCTGGGATATTCTGCACCACCATCACTTTCCATAGCCATGAGATGTTTTTCATTTTTACTTTTTGCCTCTGTAGCATATTTATCGCCTCCCCTTCCACCGTTCTCTTCATTGGCAAATAATACAACGCGTATGGTACGTTTGGGTGTATACCCGATGGCTTTAAATGCCCTTATTATTTCAATACTCTGTACCATACCTGTTCCATCATCACTGGCCCCCTCTGCGGGATCCCAGCTATCCATATGCCCGCCAATAGTAATTATTTCATCCGGGAAATCTGTTCCTTTTATTTCACCAATAATATTATGCCCGATAGTATCGGCCAGCATTACACAATTTGTTCTAAGGAAAAAATCATCGTTGCTGTAATTCCCTTTTATATAGCCGCTTAACAGGTCAGCATCTTTGGTACTGATCGCCACCGCAGGAATTTTTGGAAAAGAATCATTATACCGTAATGCCCCGGTATGCGGATTATTATCGTTGGCTGCGGTAACGGAACGTACTATAACAGCCACGGCACCATACTTTGCGGCAGCAGATGCTCCTCCACCCCTGTAACGTACTGCATCGCCATAAGCACCTTTTAATAAAGTTTTATTAAAGGGATAATTATAAAAAACGATCTTCCCTTTTACCTCGTCTTTGCGCCGGTTCAGTTCTTCAAAGTTTTTTACTTCAATGATCTTTGCCAATACGCCTTTATCGCCGGTACCTGTGGAATTACCAATGGCCAGCACATGAAATGATGGATCGCTGCCGGCCTTTCGTGTTTTGAAAGACGCCTGTTCCTTTGCTCCCCTTACCCAATGGGGCACCATACATTCCTGGGTATATACATTATCTGCACCGGCATTTTTTAAAGCCGTTATGCCCCATTGTTCTCCTTTATACATACCGGCACTGCCGCTTAAACGCTGGCCTACTGTTTTGCATAAGGTATATAAACTGGAATGTGCTTTGCCATTCAATAAAATATCATCAGATAGCCGTTTGATCAACACAGAATCTTCATCCTGCGCCAAGGCTGAAACAGCAATAGATAACAGCAAAACGATTGCGGGTAATTTCTTTTTATACATACATTCACTTATAGAACAAACTTAACGATTTATTATCAATACATGAACGGAATGCGGGATGAAAAATAATACACTAAATTGCAGCCTGCCGTTTAAAATTTCAACTATTAAATCATCTTTTATATGAATATCGGAATTGTTTGCTATCCTACATTTGGAGGTAGTGGTGTTTTAGCAACAGAATTAGGAAAAGCACTGGCCGATAAAGGGCATAATATTCATTTCATCACTTACCAGCAACCCGTACGGCTCAGTGGTTTTCATGCCAATATTTTTTACCACGAAGTACGTGTACCTACTTACCCGTTATTTGATTACCCGCCCTATGAAACGGCATTGGCCAGTACCATGGTGGATGTGATCATCAATAATAATGTAGAACTATTGCATGTGCATTATGCCATACCGCATGCCGCTGCTGCATATATGGCCAAACAGATATTACTGAAACAAGGTAAGAGAATTCCTGTAATCACTACTTTGCACGGCACTGATATTACGTTGGTAGGCAGGGATAAAACCTATAGCCCCGTAGTTACTTTTTCTATGAATGAAAGTGATATTCTTACAGCGGTATCACAAAATTTAAAGGAAGAAACATACCGCAATTTTGTAATTGAAAAAGAGATAGAAGTTATACACAACTTTGTTGATGTAAAGCGCTTTAATAAAAAACCCGTTGATGCATTTAAAAAAATTGTAGCCCCCAATGGAGAAAAGATCATTGTGCACGCCAGTAACTTCAGAAAAGTAAAAAGGGTAGATGATGTGGTGAAGGTTTTTATGAAGATCATTGAAAAGATACCTGCTAAATTATTATTGCTGGGTGATGGTCCCGAAAGGCCTTTTGTAGAAAGTATTTGCAGGGATTGTGTATTGAGCGATAAGATCAAGTTTTTAGGGAAGCAGGAACAGATGGAAGACATCCTTCCTATTGCCGACCTGTTTTTACTGACCAGTGAATATGAGAGTTTTGGTTTGGCTGCACTGGAAGCCATGGCTGCCGAAGTACCGGTGATCTCTACTAACGCCGGAGGCCTACCCGAAATAAATATCAATGGCTATTGCGGTTATATGAGCAACGTGGGAGATATTGAGGATATGAGCAGGAACGCACTTTCCATTCTTAAAGATGAGGCTACATTGCTGCAATTTAAAGCCAACGCATTGGCCCAGGCCAAAAAATTTGATATCGGGAATATTGTACCTGTGTATGAATCCATGTACCAGCGCCTGCTTTAAACTACCTGCGCCGTAACCATTTTTCAGGATCGAAATTATTTTTTTCGTCGTTGATATAAAAATCCACCGCGCCGATGCCATCGAGATTAGCGGCAGCTTTGCCAATGGTTTGGCCTGTTTTAATGGCCTGCCCGCGACTTACAGTTACACCCGATAAATTGCTGTAAGTACTGAAGTATTTACCATGCTGGATGATCACCACCTGCATATCTTCTACAAACATTACACTGGATACTGTACCATCAAAAACAGCTTTTACCGGTGTACCGATATCTGTTGCTACAGTGAGGCCCGTGGTTACCAACACAGTTCCGCTGGGTAAGGTATTGGAGCCGTAGTGCATTAATGTATAGCCTTTATCTACCGGCCACGGTAATGCGCCCCGGTTATTTATGAAATTGGCATTTACCGCAATATTATCAGCATTTAACAATACACTCTCGGGTGCTTTTTTGGAGGTGACTACCTTTTTAGCAGCCCCGGTTTTTGCAGCAGGTGTAGTTACAGCAGCAGTATTATTTTTTGCCGCTTCTTTTGCTTCGGCATCAAGTTTTGCCTTTTCACTGGCAGCTTTTTTCATCGCAGATTTCCTCGCATCTTCCAGGGCACGATTAATAGCGGCAGCAATGGCATTGTCAACTTTTTTCAACTGCTTTTTTGTTGCAGCCAGCTTGTCATTTAATTGTTTGCCCTGCTTTTTTAGTTCATTCAATATCCTGTCTTTTTCCTTTTGTTCGGTGGCAAGCGAAGCCATTTCTTTATCCTTTGACTGCAGCACTACATTTTTCTTTTGCCTGGTACCGGTTAATTCTTCCACTCTTTTTTTACGCAGCTCCTGGGTACGTAAAATGTTTTCGCCCTGCATTTCTCTATAGTTGCGGTAACTTTTTAAATAGGTAATGCGTTTGATGGCATCATTAAAAGTGGAGGCAGAAAAAATAAAGTTTAGAAAATCATAATTACTCCTGTTCTTATAGGCATACACCATGCTTTTGGTATATTCCTGTTTTAAAGTATCCAGTAATTTATCGTAGCGGGTAATTTCTTTTTGTGTAGTAAACAGGTTGTTGTCGAGTACATTAATATCCCTGTTGATATTATCAATGATCCTGTCCTGTATATTCACTTTATCATTGATCAGTTTCCATTGCACCAGGTTCTCTTTTGATTTGGCTTTATTTTCATTGAGCATTCTTTCTATCTGCTCCTTTTCTTTTAATAGCTGTGTTTTTTGCTTGTCCAGGTCATCATGTGTTACCGGTTGTGCAACAGCTGTTAAACCACAGATGATGATCAGAAATGTGAAAATTATTTTTACCATTGCTTTATCGCTGTTTAATCAAAAATACTATTGAAAAGGGAAATAATCACCAGGCGAAAACCCACACCTGTGTATAAACTAAAAGTAACGCTTACATGCGTTTATAATTTTTAGGCACCTTTAAAGAAACTGATAATTCTTTGTTAAACTCATATTGCTTATATTTCAAACGAATGTCGAGCTTATTTTTTTCTGATACTGTGATCTCCCGGTAAGTTGAAAATTGCGGCCCATTCTTACTTTCAAAATCTGCATAGGTAATATCTGCTGTTCTGTTGCGGTTAACATCCACGTCGTCCAGTTTACTATGCACCAGTAAATTATCACTGGCATTAAGTGTAACCAGGTTTTTAAAAAACTGTCCCTTTGTAGAGATCAGTATTTTTGAATCCAGTTTTTTAAAAGACATTATCGTACTGTCAAAATATATCGGGTTGCCGATAAGAAGGTCCTGTATAGTTTTAAAATCAAAAGGGATCTCGGTTACTTCCTGTAAATAATCCAGCGAACGATATTGTACTTCCTTGTCCCGGATATTCATTAAAATCACGCTGTCTTTGGTGATCAGCATCCTGTATATCTCAATATTTAAAATAGAAGCCGATAAGGATACCCAGATGGCACTATCTTTTACAATTCTTACCACGGCAATAATATCAGGTTTCTTGCCCTTACTATCTTCATAGTCAACCTTGATCTTTGCATTAAAAGTTTTATAATCGATATAATGGCTTTTTAAACCTGCCATAGTTTCCCGTATCATTTGTAATGAATCTGCCGCCGACTGATTAGGAATAATATTGGAAGTCGTATCTTTTGGAGCTATGGCTTTATCAATCACTTTCTTTGTAGTACGACAACCGGATGCCCATAAGATCGTAATTATTACCAGGCAAACAACACTTATATTTTTCATTACTTGAAATTTATTTTACCGGGATGATTTTATTTAATTCCCGTATGACCAAACCCTCCTTCGCCCCTTGCTGTATCTTTCAATTGCTGTACCAAAAACAATTCTGCTCTTTCTGTTTTGGCTATAATCAGTTGTGCAATACGATCGCCATTATTAATTACCTGTGCGGTATTGCTAAGATTGATCAAAATTACTTTTATTTCTCCACGGTAATCGCTGTCAATAGTGCCTGGTGAATTTAAACAGGTAATACCCTGCTTTACGGCCATACCACTTCTTGGTCTTACCTGGGCTTCATATCCTGCCGGCAATTCCATAAATAAACCTGTAGGTACTAAATAACGTTCGAGGGGCTGTAGTGTTACCGGCGCATCTATACTCGCTCTTATATCCATACCGGCCGAACCTGCTGTAGCGTAATCAGGCAATGGATTTTGCGACTGGTTAATTATGTTAATGGAAACTTTATTCATTCCGGCAAAGGTAATGGGAAGAATGTTAATGCGCCAATAAAACGGTACCTTTTAACCATTTTGTAAACCCTTTGCCGTTTATATAAATGACTGACCAGGGGTAAACGCCAACCGGCATTTTTTTCCCTTTGTAAGTACCATCCCATTTATCTCCGATATTTCGTGTACTGAAAATCACCTGTCCGTAGCGGTTATATATCTTCAAAGAAAAATCATGGGTGATCATACTGCCCAGTACTGAAAAATAATCGTTGGTGCCATCATCATTTGGCGTAAATGCATTGGGAATAAAAATATCACAATCTCCCGAAACCACCTGTAATGTATCGGATGCTGTACATGCATTTTGTGTTACCGTTGCGTAATAAGTGCCAATTGTATTCACTGTAATACTCCGCGTAGTTTCGCCGGTATTCCACAGGTAAGAAGTTGCAGTGCTGTTAATGCTCAGCACCACAGGTTTGTTTAAACATATCGTTGTATCGTTGCCGATATTTACCAAAGGTTTAGGCCTTGTAGTTACGTTTATAGAATCTCTTACCTTACAACCATTCTGATCCAGCTCCAGCCAGAACAAACCGTTAGTATTGGTAGTGATCCTGCTGCTGCGTGCACCTGTATTCCATAAATAATTTACACCATACATTTCATCAATACCCAGTTGCAGCGATAACACATTACAACTTGAAGTATCCTTTCCTAAAAAGCTGCCCGAATCTGCGATCCATATTTTCCTGGTTATAGTATCGTTCAATCCCGAGCAATCTACTTTATACACGATCAGCTGCACATCATAAAAACCAGGGTTGAGGTAATGATTGACAGGTTGCAATAATTGGGATTTTTGTCCGTCACCAAAATCCCATTTCACAGAATCAATATTATTTAGCCGGTTTATTTTAAAAGGTACATCAAGATCAAAGCAGCTGCCCAGCCTGTTAAAATCGAAAGGATTTGCGGTAGTATCAAAATAGCTTTGGATAAAAGTGGGTAAGCCGAACTGCACGGGCTGGCTGATTGCAGAACCCATGTAAATTTTATTATAGTTAAAATTACAGCCTGTACCGGGTATATCCGGATTCTCAATTACAGAAATAGCGGTGTCTTTCCACATCGCCATATAGATCTTAAGATCGGGACCCATTTGCAGCGCTCCTGCAAACCATGGCGCTGTATTGTTGATGATTTGTTTTGTAGCGTTGATAGTAGGCGCATTGTTTGACGTAATATCAAACTGGTAGAGTGCAGAAGGCTCAGTATCGGAGTTATTTGCGGAGATATATAATAATCTTCCATTGGGAGAAAACTCTGCACCGTATACACCGGTATAGGAGGAATTACGTACTGAACCCGGATCTATAATAACCGGGTTGCTTATCATACCAGTGGCATTATTAAAATCCATCAGCTCTATTGAATTATTGCCAAAGGCATGAACCGAGGCCAGTTTTTTTCCGTTGGAAGAAAATTTTAAACAGCCGATCTCGTTATTATCCGGTCCGTTTATTACAAGCCCGGTATGGCTGATCACCGGCGTGGTATTTAAACCCGAAGCAGTTACCAGGTAAGCATGGTATTCGTCGGTTTTCCATTTATGGATAACCACCCATATATCCCTGTTATTACAGTGCCGGATAGCCGCAATTTTTTCAAAAATGGTATCTTCAATAAGAATATTTTTAGTGACTACTTCACCTAAACCGCCTTCGCTCCTGGTATTAATAATGTTGTAGGTAAACAATTGCGTTTCCTGCTGTGCAGCCCCGGTAGTAAAAAGATAATAGATACTATCGGTACCAGGTAAAGGCACTATAACACAATTATTGGTGCTACTTTGATGGCCGGACAGACTGCTACCGTTTTTCATTTGTGCCTGCTGCTTATTGATTACCGTTCTGCCATTGGTATAAAAAAGCAACTTTCCATTGTTATCCGACACTGATGCCACCCCTTCAAACGAACTGGCCAAACCCGGGTTAGATAATAATGTGGGTGGATTCTGGTTAAAGTCTAACCCGCCCCTGTTACCAAAATACCAGTTATTTGCCTGTTTTTGTGCTATAGCAGGTGTTAAAACAACCATCAAACAATATGCAAAAAATAATTTTCTCAATTACACTGTTTTATATCAGGACTGTTTGGAGAGTAATACTGTTGCATAGGCTGTTAAACCTTCTTCCCTTCCCACAAATCCCATCTTTTCGGTAGTGGTTGCTTTTACAGAAATATCATTCACTTCTATCTCTACAATTGAGGCAATGGTTTCCTGCATTTGTACAACATAAGGTTTTATTTTAGGCTCCTGCAAACAAAGTGTGGTATCAATATTCACAATTTTGTAGCCTTTGCTTTTGATGAGCGCAAGACTTTTTGCCAATAGTATCTTGCTGTCGATATTTTTATAAGCCGCATCAGTATCCGGGAAGTGCACCCCAATATCACCAAGACATAAAGCACCGAGCATCGCATCGCATATAGCATGTAATAACACATCGGCATCACTATGCCCCAATGCGCCTTTGGTATGAGGAATTTTTACGCCACCTATCCATAAATCACGACCGGTAACTAATTGATGAAAATCTATTCCTGAACCAATTCTATATGCCATTAAAAATAGTTTAGACTACAAATATCTGCAATTTTACCCGCTGTTTAAAACAAAAAGCGCCAAACAATGTTTGGCGCTTTTAATATTTTAGAATGATATTATTTAGCGAAATCGAATATTAAACCAAAACGGTAAGTGTTAGACAATGGGTTACGTGTAGTACCACTGCCTGATGGGAATAAATAAGCGAAATTCAATCCGAAAACGTTGTATTTCAAACCTGCACCTACAGAGAAGAATTTCCTGTTTCCTTTAGCTGGATTTTCGTAGAAATAACCAGCCCTGAAAGCAAATTGGTTATTGTACCAGTATTCCAAACCTAAAGCTACATTGATCTCCTGTATCTCTTCAGAGATACCGTCTGGAGCATCACCGAAAGATTTCACCCAGCTGCTTACCACACCCTGAGAACGGTATTTTTGTAAAGCGCCTGCAGTAGTATCACCAGGTGTTGGAACCAGTAATTTATGAATGTCAGCAGCAAAAGTGATCTTGTTGTCTTCATCAAACACTTTAGTATATGCAGCACCAATTCCTAAGTTAGCTGGTATATAATCTTTTTGATCAGCTTTGCCAGTGTAAGAGATTTTAGAACCCAGGTTACTTAAAGTAGCACCCCAGTTAAACCCTTGTCCGTTTTCTTTAGCACCGTGGTGGTAAAAATGTAAATCTGCCGCTACAGCTGAAGCTGCTTTGTAAGATTCACCATTGTAATCACCTTTAGCTAAGCTGGAGTTGATAAATCTTACTGCAAGACCTAATGAATTTTTTGCAGATAATTTTCTTGAATAGCCTAAGTCCACAGCAAATTCACGAGGACGGTAAGTTGATAAATAGGTTCCTGAGAAATCAGTGAACTCAATACTACCTAAACTAAAATATCTTAATGAAGCAGTAATTGCAGATTGATCATCTATTTTATAAAATCCAGCCAAAGAAGCCAGGTAAACATCGTTTACAGCTAAATCCCTTAACCATGGAACGTAATTAAGTGCCACTCCAAATTTGCTGGTATTGAAAGGCGTTTTTGCCAGGTTAGAAAAGTTGGAATTTGCATCTGGTGAGGTAGCTATTCCCGCATCTCCCATACCGCCGCTGCGTGCATCAGGAGTGATACGTAAAAAAGGAACTGCAGATGTTACAACATTAATAGGGTTAGTTTGGGCATTGATCGTTGATATGGCTCCGCCCAGTAAAATAACTAAAGTAGTTAGCTTTAAAGATACTCTTTTCATGCGTTTTGTTTTGTCTTGGTTAGGTAGAACTTACCTCAATAAGCGTTTAGTTTAAATGGTTTTGTTATACTGTAAAAATAGTAGTTTTCTTGAAACGAACAATGAAATTATAAAATCTTGTTAAAAAAAATTAAAAATCAGGGGTCTAAAGGTAATGACTATTGCAAAAATAATAAGTCAGTAGTTAAATAGAAGGTGCCTGGTTTTATTAGTGAATGCCTTAACATTCATTTCACTAGCAAACGGGATATATCAATGATTATTGTTTACTAATGATCAAATCATCATAACAAATGTCATTAAAATTCAAAACCTCCCTTTGCTGATCTATAAGAACTGGTATTTTTTATTGCTGGTCCTGAAAAAACATAAAGATAATATATACTATGAATATAAAAATTACGTTTTGTTGTTAACAGACAATGGGTTTTTAGAAATTGTTGCACCGGATTGCTTTTTTTTCAAATTTATTTTTTTTTTAAAAGACAATAATATTATTTTTTAACATATTACTAAATATCCCATAAAAAATCAGGCGTATTGAAATATTAAAACATAAAGCGCATTTTTTGTTTTTTGTTAAGTAAAATACAACCGTTTGAACGCTATGTTGGATAAAATATTTATATTGCATCCAATACACCCCTCATACAATAATTAAGAAAACCTTTCGTTAAACAATTTGATAAACGAACGAACATGTTAAAACAAATCTCAAGTAAATCTTTCCTCATTGTTGTTGCTGCGGCCTTTTCTCTTACTGCATGTAAGAAAAACGGCGGTAAATCCGGGAAATCTTCCGCAACCGGATGGAAATATGACGACAAAAACATGGGTAATTTCCATGTGGCTAAAGTAAAATATCCCAAAGCTGGCCCTGGTCTTGTATTTGTACAGGGTGGGTCTTTTGTAATGGGTGCCAAGGATGAGGATGTGATGGGCGACTGGAATAATGTTCCCCGCCGTGTAACAGTTCCTTCTTTCTTTATAGATGAAACCGAAGTAGCCAATGTGCACTACAGGGAATATTTATACTGGCTTGACAATACTTTTTCAGGCGATACCAGTATTATGAAAAAGGCCTTGCCTGATACCCTGGTTTGGCGTGAAGAATTGGCCTATAACGAACCATACGTAGAATATTATTTCAGGTATCCTTCTTACAATTATTATCCTGTAGTAGGTGTTAGCTGGCAACAGGCCCATGATTTTTGTATCTGGAGAACAGACAGGGTAAATGAATTGAACCTTATCCAGAAAGGCTATTTAAAGAAAGATGCTGCCAAAAAAGAAATGAAAGGTGCCGGTGCAGATGCCTTTAATACAGAAACTTATTTAATGGCTCCAGACCAGATACAAAGCAGGAACAAACCTAAAAAATCTGATCTGAAGGATGTGAATGGTAAACCAAGAGGCCTTGTTCGTATGGATGATGGTATCTTAAACATGGGTTACCGTTTACCAACTGAAGCCGAATGGGAATATGCCGCTTATGGTATTTATGCCCAAAACCCTTCTCCGCGTAAAAAAGAAGGTAAATCAGGTGAAGAATTATTAAGTAACCAGCAGATTTACTCATGGAGCAATAACCCTAACGGGTTGCGTGACAATCGTCGCGGTAGCTGGCAGGGTAAATTTTTGGCCAACTTTAAACGTGGTAGTGGTGATAACATGGGTGTTGCCGGTGGTTTGAATGACCGTGCTGCGATACCTGGTGATATCAAATCATTTTATCCCAACGCTTTTGGTTTATATAACATGAGTGGTAATGTGAGTGAGTGGGTTGGAGACGTATACAGGCCTTTAACGTCATCTGATGCACAGGATTTTAACTATTTCCGTGGTAATAAATTCCAGAAATACTATAAAAATGCTTCTGGTGATTATGAAAAGGACAGTGTTAATGGTGTTGAAGTTAACCGCTTAAAGAAAGTCGATATCAATGATGATGAAGTAAAAAGCCGCGCCAATTACCAGAAAAATAATGTGATCAACTACCTTGATGGTGATTCTGCAAGTGGTGTTTACTATGGTTACGGTGTTTCTTCATTGATCAATGATCAATCAAGAGTAATTAAAGGTGGTAGCTGGAATGACAGGCCTTACTGGTTGTCTCCTGGTTCACGCCGCTTTATGCAGGAAGACCAGGCTGCAAGTACAGTAGGTTTCCGTTGCGCACAAACCTACCTTGGCCCTCCGGAAGGTCCGGGCTTTAAAGAAGGAAATACCTTTGGTACACGCAAACAGAACTCCAGAAAAAAGAAAAAATAATTTTTTATAATTTCAAAAACCTCCTGTACAACCAGGAGGTTTTTTTATACTTTTTATTATCTACTTCTATAGTATTTTTGGAACATGCAAATTGAACAGTTATACCAGGTATTTTTAAAATACCCGTCTGTACAAACAGATACCAGGAAATTAAAAGCAAACGATCTATATTTTGCTCTGAAAGGCCCCAACTTTAATGGCAATGAATTTGCACAAAAAGCGCTGGATAACGGTGCTGCATACGCTATTATAGACGAGGCGCAGGAAACAGGCAATGACAAATTTATATTGGTAGATGATGTACTCACCTGTATGCAGTTACTGGCTAAACATCACCGTCAGCAGTTTACCATTCCTTTTATAGCTGTTACCGGCAGCAATGGTAAAACCACCACAAAAGAATTAATGCATGAAGTGTTAAACAGCACTTATAATACCTATACCACTGAGGGTAACCTCAATAATCATATCGGTATACCACTTACCATTTTAAAAATAAAAGCTGATGCCGAAATGGCTTTGATTGAAATGGGCGCCAATCATCAGAAAGAAATAGAAAGTTATTGCCGATTTACTTTACCTACACATGGTTTAATTACCAATTGCGGCAAGGCCCACCTGGAAGGCTTTGGCGGCATTGAAGGTGTAAGAAAAGGTAAAGGCGAACTGTTTGATTATCTAAGGGCCAATAATGGTACCGCATTTATCATGAATGATTATGTGTATTTAAAAGAGATGAGCCAGGGTATTGCCCATATTAATACCTATGGCACCAGCAATGCCATGATAACAGGCGAAGTAAAAAGCAGCACCGGTTTTTTAAATGTAGCCATCACCAAAGGGGCCGCTATTAATGAGATACAAACGCAATTGGTAGGAGAATATAATTTACCAAATATTTTGGCTGCAGTGGCGGTAGGAAAATATTTTAAGGTAGCTGATGATAAAATAAAATCGGCTTTGGAAAACTATACACCATCCAACAGCCGCTCACAATTAATTAAAAAAGGAACTAACCATATTATTTTAGATGCCTATAATGCCAATCCCAGCAGTATGAAAGCTGCTATAGAGAATTTTGCAAAAATGGAAGGCGGTGAAAAAATATTGCTCCTTGGCGGAATGATGGAACTGGGAAATGAAAGTACGGCCGAGCATCAATCCATTATAAATGTAATTGGAAACTATTCCTGGAAGGCGGTGGTTTTAGTGGGGGGCGATTACCATACATTATCGCATCCCTATATTAATTTAGACAATAGTTTACAGGCAAAGGAATGGTTCGATCAGCAGCAATTTACCAATACACAAATATTAATTAAGGGAAGCAGGAGTATGCAGATGGAAAAAGTATTGGGCTGATCATTGTTGACATAAAAAAAACCTTCGATACCGAAGGATTTTTTTATGATGCGGGCTGGAAGGGACTACAATCGAACACCTAATACCCTTTTTGACGTTTTTGGATAGCCTTAAAATAGCCTAAGTAATTGAATTTTAGGCACATAATTACGAAGCAGCTAAATCAACGAAAAGCTAACTATATGCAATATCAAAAGTTAAGATCAGGTAGTTTTTTTAAAGGATAGTCTTCTGGAATGTGTAGCAGTTCCTTAATCGGTTGATCTATTACAAAGGCTATGGGATACTTCGCGAAAGGGTTATGCCTAAAGGCATGTTCTGCCGTAGTTGCTAAATTCGCAGTGTTTGCATTTGTAATATAAACACCGGAAACTCTTGTAAATTTCGGATTGTTTTTAGAACCAAAGAATCCATTACCCGTAAATTCCATTTTTTCTTCACGGTTATTGGGGTTATCAGACCATGAAATTTGCAGGGAACCGTAAAGGGCCTCTTGAACTTCTATTAAGTCAAGCCCAACACTTTGCTTGTTTAGGCAAATTATGTACGGTGCATTAAGGTTGCCATACCTTGTTGCTTTAGTTTCAAGAGAGCCTATTATATCTTCACTATCGTTGCCGATTTGGGTAACGGTAGGATGTGCTCCTATTGAGCGGGAATTTGTTCCCCTGTGTAAAGGAGATTTCGGCAATAACTTAGTCGTTATTTTAATTTTATCATCTTCATAAGTAATCTCAGGCATACCGTCAAAACCGTGCTGAAGTAAACGTTCAGTATAATCATCCGGCGAATAATTAGCTATTTCCCTATTGAAATACCTAATTATGTCTTTGCCGCTTGGTTGACTAATATCTTTAAAGGAAATGTCTTCAAGTTTCAATAGAAAATTCGATGCATCTACCTTATTGATAGCATCTAATACTGCATTCTTTCTCCTTTCTAATGATTGTTCATTTTGCGAAAGCATAGTCATGAATTTGACCTCTATGTAAAATACATCGTTGCCTTTTTTTGCAAAATAATCTGGGCGTTTAGTAGTACCAGGTATTTCAGGATGTATTTCTAACGAATATCCTAATTCAGTAAATAATGCGAAAATAAATAACTCGAAAATTGCAGGGTTAAAAGTTGCTTTTACTCTTGATTTTAATTCTTCTTTTTCGTTTTGGGGATATTTAGCAAACCAGATCTCAAGCTGATCTCGGACACAACCAACATCCAGCCGTGCGCTATCATTATAATAGGCATAAATATCTGCATTATAATCTGCCGGACCCTGAAGCGTCCTTTCTTTTTTGTCAAATAAGAACATATACTCAGCCGCTCTTGCCTGATCAGAAATTCTTTGGTTATCAAGTTTGTGAATTGCCGCTTCCAGAGTGGTGGTCTTAGTATGTTCAAGTATATTATTTTCGTATTCGGTGCTAAAAGGCGTAGTTATGCCGTTTGCCTTAGCATTTAACAAATATCTGATACCATCTGTTCCTGCGTTTCCTGCATTACTAAGTATGGATTGGATAGCAAGGGCTGCAAGGATATTCGGTGAATTGTCATCAAGATTACTGCCGATAGATGTATAAATTACCCTATCAACCGTTTGGAAATTTTCCAATATTTTAATCTGCACGCTATTTTGCCCTGGATTCAGCTTCTTCTTGTATTTCCTGTTCTTGTCAAGTTCCCGCGTTTCTCTCCGCCAAAGCATATTTTCCGCTTCTTCTAAGGAAATGCTATCATTCAAAACGAGAATTACTGCGTTTACTGCAGCTCCTCCAATATCGACCGGGATAAGTGTAGGAGCATAATCTCTGGACTTACTCTTTCGGCTGTATTCAACATTAAAAGGGGTAATGCAAGGAATCCTTTCCGTAATGAGTGGATTGATTTCATCTCCTGAATCATTGATTAGTGATCCATACGCCAAAATTCCTACAGCTTTAGTCATTTGTGTTGCCAATTAAATTTCTTTTAAGGGATTGTTATCCTGCTGATCGTCCACATTGAACGAAAATCTCTTGTTTAGTAATGAATGTATAAACGAAAAATTGGGATACTTCATATTGTTTTCCAACCCGAATGAGTGTAACGTATCAACCGGCATTTTTTCAATATGAAATTCAAAATCTTTTGACTTGAACCATGATATAGGGATTTCCATGTAGCATTCATTCTCAGGTAATTTCTGCAACCTAAAAAATTCCTTTTCAAAAGCCTTTCTACGTTCGATCTCATCTGTAATCGTTACCGATTCCATATAGGCATTTGCTTTTGCATTGAGTACATAATTCATTAAAGCCATTAGAATTTGCCAATCAAGCCATCCATTTTTACGCAATCCATGAATGAGTTCTGGAAATTCCGAGTTGCTTTCCCATTTACTTAGGCTAACAGACAGGTTTTTGTATGTGTTCCGGTAGCGTTCGTCAATACGTTTTAAGGATTGCTCCTGATTATATTTATTACTTAATCCCTCAAATGAAGGCAGAAAATTAGGCTGTTTATTGTCAGATGAGTTTGCGGCAGCGGACGGAAATCCACCTCTCATTGCTTTATCAAAATCCTGTACGCTTAAAAGATTAAAATAAACCTTTTGATAAGTATTTATTGACAACCCCTTTTCTCCTAATCTTTGCTTTATGTATAAATCATCGAAAATTTTGTCGAATTCTTCTTTCGGCAATAGACTTAAATCATTGAGCAGTATCTTAATGTTAGTCGCTATATAGCCATAATGAAACTGAATTTTACTCTGTTCTTTAGTATCTAATGATGGTATGGCCAGATCCCAAACAGATTTTTCGTGAGACGGGCGCTGATTAAGCCAATTTGTGTAGTCCATAGCTTGGGTAATATTTATGATAACAGGCAATTGCAATAAATGCAAGTCCGTCCCTAAAAGTCCAATTTCACAAAGTGTAATTTGCAATAAAGAACAAAATTCTTCGCCTATCGCATTTAAAATGGCAGTATTCTGAAAGCTAATACGCCACTCAACGCCTAATACATTAAAGGTAATAGTGCGTTCTGTTCCTATATCATTTAAAATTGTACTCGTAAGCTTGCCGGCAATGATCTCCTTCATCATTTCCCGATCATCAAACTTAGCCGTTAACTCATTGACCAACACTTCTAAATGATCTGTGTAAAGCCATCCTAAAGTCTTTTTCTGGTATTCAATAAAAACTGTAAGATCCGGCTGTATAAGAGGAGTAGCGGCCAAAATACAAGCAAGGTCAAGTAAAGTCTTCCTAAATATGCTATCGCTCTCCATGTCTAAATCATCAGGCTTAAACTCTATTCTTGCTTTTATATATTGCTCAAAATCATCCAGAGTACACATCCACGCACCCTGCTGAAAGTCTGCATGAAACACCATTGCGTAACTATCACTTATTCTTTTAAATGTAGCCTGGTCGCCAAAATGAATTGACGCCCATACGCCACACAGACCATAATATTTTGCAGCAAGGTTCATCCCTAAAGCAGAATATAGTTGTGCGATGTTTATCAAGGCGAGAATGAATCCTTCTTTTGTTTCGCTTAAATACCATAAATTTTTTGCCTTGTGAAAGCAATCCAAAGCTTTAAGAAAGTTTTTTGAAGACGGATTTTTAATATACAAAATCCCTCTTTCGACCAAATTATGAGCGGCGTTATGTTGCTTTCCTGTCTTAGAAGCATAATCTTCTATTTCAGTTATAAATTTCTCAATTGGCTCAATAGTATCATCTTCCATTCCGTGTCGAATAAGCATATTCAAAATCTGGCTTAACTGATCACTCAATCTGGATATGGAGTATATTTTAGTGTCTTTTAAAAGAGGAATTATCAACCTATATGTTTGAAGTCCGGCTTCTATTTTTTCCTCTAATGGAACTAACGGATTAAGGTGAAAATTATAATGGCCCTTTAACTCATATAGTTGACATAATTCATCCGCGTCACGAGGATGACCAATATTTTCAGTTATAAATTGTTCTATCGTTTTTGCCCAACGCTGAATTTCATCCTCATGTAAAAATCCTTCATTGAGTAATTGATGGGTTTGAATTATTTGCAAAAGCGTAATATCTTCTTCTACATCAGCGACTGAATTTCTATGCTCAAATTCGCTGAAATAATACCTCACCCATTCCTGTTGATCCCCTATCGTTCCTTTAGGAGCGCCAGTATTGGGATCTGGAGAGATGAGAAGAAATAGATATTCGTAAATTGCCTTTCTCCTGCAAACAACAATTGTTTCAGGCAATTCTATATATTTTTTTAGTAGCTGCAGCCATAAAGCTGCATGGTTGGTTTCGTATAATTCCCACCTGCAATGACGAGCTGCATTAATAACCTCGTAGAATGCCCCAACGTTGAAATGTTTAATTTCTGTTACAGGTAACCATCTCCGGTAAATATCAGCATACCAACGATCCTTTTCCGAGCCATCATTCAGCAACAGTATATCCAGCAATTCATTGGTGAGGATTCTTTTTTCTTCATCAGCCTGTGCTGTTCGTTGCGCTATTTCAAAGTGAAGGATAGAAATGTAAGTTGATACTCTGTCCGATTTTATTGGGAGTGGTAACTGTAATACCAAAGCTTCCACTTCCGACAACAATAACGGAATTGCATCTTTCTGTTCAATTTCATCGAATTGCCATTTTATAGAATGGATGAACTTATCCCAAATTTCCTCCGTAAGCTGATCGTAGATATTTTTAGCCTGTTGTAAATCGGCTTTAGCCTCCGCAGTCATTTGTTTTGCGTAGGACTCTGTAATGTAGCCATCAATAATTGCTTTAACTCTCGTTCTACACCGTGAGATCAAATCGTCATTCATGGCATCCTGATTTTGCCACCACTCTTTTAGAAGATCGCCATCATTCCCTCGTGTTTCTTTAGCAACACCAGAATTTGTTTCAAATAAAAAGGAGACATCATCGAACATATAGTCGCCTTTTACAAATAACATAAAGAAGTGAGCAAGACTTTTTTGAATTTCTTCTTTTGAGAAAGAAAAATTTGAAGAATATAATTTTACCTGTCGAAACTTTGACTTTCCTTGTTCTATATTTCTCTCAAAAATATCGTCTTCGTAATCGCAATAAATTACATCGTCAACTTCTTTGACCCTGTTTTCTAACCAAGTTTTTAACGTCTTCAGCTTTTGATAATGAAAGCCCTGCTCTGTAGCAGAAGCGTCAGTATCTTTTGTAAAAAGGAAAAGTTTCGTTATGCTCATGCGAGTGTTTTATATTTCAGTGGTTCAATTCTAACTTAGGATCAAATCCTACCATAAAGCTATTCCAGAAGCCTGTTTCTGTCTATTCTTTCTTTGGCTTCTATCAATATGCTGTGTATCTTTTTCTCTAATTGTTTCTTCGGTGGTAATTCTGTCCAATACTCTGCAACCATAATACCGTCTTTGTGCATTTCCAATAGTTCTATTTGTTCCCTACTGCTTTCAGCGCATAAGATTAATCCCACTGGTTGCAATTCGCCTTCTTTCTTTTCGTATTTATCCAACCATTTTAAATACAATTCCATTTGCCCTTTGTGCTTAGCTTCAAATTTTCCTAATTTCAGCTCAACTGCTACCAACCGTTTCAGATTACGGTGAAAAAATAAGAGGTCTAAGTGAAAATCTTCTCCATCTATTATCATCCGTTTTTGACGCTCTATAAAAGCGAACCCTTTACCTAATTCTAATATGAAAGCCTCCAACTCCCGAAGAATTGATTGTTCTAAGTCCTTCTCTAAGTAGGTATTTTGCAAGCCTAAAAAATCCAAAAAATATGGGTCTTTAAAGTTGTTATAAATGGCAGGATGACCGCTGGTATTTTGAAGGTTAGCTATAGCAGTTCTTTCAAACTCTTTGTTGGCAATCTTTTTACGCAAATCTCTTACCCCTAAGCCCTGAACTGAGGCGGCGTTGGCATAAAAAAGCTTTGATTGAGGGTCTTTTAATGGGATTAATACCAAAAAATGCGACCAACTCAATTGTCGTGACAGTGTAACGACAATTTCTTCGCTGCTGAATTGCTCAGCAAATTGCAACATGCGGCGCAGATTTTTTTCCTCAAAATTCCTCCCGTACTTGTCCGTCAATTGTCGTGACAGTGTAACGACAATCTGTTTTCCATAACCTGCCCTTTTATTTTGAAGTATGTTTTGGTTAATACGGTAGCCGATATGCCAAAAAAGCATAGTAAGAGCACTATTAACCTGTGCTATAACTTGCAGTTGGCTCTGCTCTATAAGCTGTGAAAGCTCTTTAAACAAAGCTTGCTCTATTGATATTTCATTTTTCACCTTAGCCATTAATTTCATTTTTTATCACACGCTCTAATCCTGAAAGGAAATTCTCGGAGCTTGTTTTCTCTTTTAAAATGATTACAAGTTGTTCCCAATATTCTGGTGTCAAGGTCTGTTTCAATCCTTTGCAAATAAGAAATGAAAGTGTTACCTCAAAGTGATTCCATTTATCATTATAAATTATTTCATTTCGGGCAGAATTTAAATCCAATCCGTTTGCTCCTTGAACATCGAGGATAATCAACATTGGCAATGCCCATTTTAGCATTGCTTCCTTTTCCCTATTATAGTATTCTGGAAATAAACTCCCAGCATAATTAATACCGTGTAAAGAAAAACGGGACTTGGATTTTGTTAAGGTACTGTAATGTGAACTTGATTTTATATTTCCTTCATCATCGACATCAATTGTTGAACTACTCTTGTCAATTTCATTTACTCCTAACCGTATTTCCATATTTAACTCGAACGTTTCTTCATCAATTATTACTTCTTTGGACAGTTTGTTTATGATTTTAACGGGTATGTTATCCTTTACTAAAATAGCGACAATAGCGTTTCCGTAAAATCCATTCTCATTAATTGTAAGTTTTATTTCTCTAATATTTTCCTCCTCCTTCCAGCTATAATCTTTTAATTCAGCAGCATCAAGATTTTTAAAGTCATGCTGTGTATAAGAAAGTTTTTCTTTGTCCGTTTCGATATTTACTGTAAATGGTGGATTAGGAAAAACATTTTGAACTGAACGGATAAATTGCGTTTCGGTCATTTTCTTCCAGGGATTCTTTTCTCTAAGTAATAGCTTAGTTGATGTTCCAGGAACTTTTTTGTCACTTTTAAGAATGGTGAAAATACTGTCGTGCCCCTCTATTATCAATTTTAACGGCTTATCATAATCAAATTGTTCTTTCAATCTTTTAGTTTCAACTTCTATAGTATCAGCAATCATAAAGCACGATAAAATACCTATACCGAATTCCGAGACCGGAGTGAAATCCAATTCAGACTTAGCTTTTAATTCATAAAAGTCCCTCGACTTATAGAATGACGAACCTATCTTGGAATAGTATTTATCAATTATTTCCTTATTCATGCCTATACCATTATCTATTACTTCGAGAAAATCTTCATCCTCTTGAGTATAATATTTGACGGTTATCTCAGGTATATAAGGAACTCCCCATTTCTCATGTAGTGCCATACTCAGTTTACAAGCATCTCTGGAATTTTGCAAAAGCTCTCTTAATGCAACTTCTGGATTTCCGTAAAGCTTAGTTCCCATGAGTAATTCAATCACTTGGTTCTTATTAAGTTCAAAAGATGTATTTTCATAATAATAAATAGGTTCTCCTGTTATAATATCCTTTTCTGCTTCAATCTTATCTCTTGTCACTCTAACAGGTAATGAAATTTTATATGGATTGGGATTATCTCCAATAGATGAGGGCATTTTAGAGAGTATGATCCCACAGTTTTTTAATTCATCATCTATATAGTCACAGAATTTTCTAATACTTGCCTCAATAGCTGGATGGGTGCATTTGGCCGAAAATGCAATATCATCTTTAGTGATCTTCCATGCCTGCACTGCTCGATGTTTTTGCCATTCTTCTAATGAAACAGGATTACGAACTGTTAAATGTGAGAATAATACAGAAGGAGTTCTTTTAGCATCAAAATCTAACAAATCTGCAAGCCTTAAAATCAGTCCCACAAATTGAAGATTAGTAGTAATGTCTTCTCCACATAAATATGCAGCATCCAGTTTTAAAAGCATCATTGAATCTTCATTGTGGCTAAAGCATAATTGGGCAAGTGGCTGAGTTAAGTCAGTATCTTGATACTTTATACGGTTCTTCCATTCTTTGGCAATAATTATTTTTGCCCTTTGAGTATGCGTATTTCTTATATATTCTGAGATTAGATAATCTTCTAACAGTTTTGCTTTAGCCTCCTGCCTTTTTTCTTTCCATCGTGCTATCTCCTCCAACTTGTCAGGGTAAGTTTTGGTAAACCGTTCAAACTCCTGATACAATAATTGTTCTTCGTCATTAGGTTCTGCATCTTTCCAATCTTGTTTCCACGCTCTAATTTCATACTCATAAGGAGCCATTCCTAAATCATGAAAAAAAGCGGTTAAGATGAGAAGCATTAAATCAGGTACCGATAGTCGCGTAATATATTCTTCAGGGATTAACTTCTCCATATTATATAAAACACGGAACAAATGCGCACCATCATGCAAAGTATATTCAGGCATGTACTTAATAATGAGCTTAGATTTCTCGTAGGCATCTTTTACACCTTCAAGAACAATAGAAGTAACCTGAGCTTTTATTGCATCGCCTTCTTGGGCAGCGTTTTTCTTGAAAACCTGATAAATCTTACTTTTAATAAGATGGTTTTCTATTTCTGTTATCATATTAGTTTCTTTATTCGGTAGCTATACTCGCCCCTGGTTTTAGCCTGATTGCTTTTTCCGTTAATTTATCCTCATAGCCACATACCTTCAACATGCTTTTATAATGTTCTTCATCTACTTTTTTAATAAGCCACAATACATCATTTACGACGTTTTTTCCTTCTTCAAATAACGTTTCTATGGTATTATCAAAAGATTCGATTCTGTCTAAATGTGAATACTTATTAATAAAGTAAAAAATCCTTTCTTTTTGTTGAATGGTTAGTCCTTTCTTTTCTCCTAATTGTAAAGCCCCATTGAAGTTTCCATTATCAGGAGTTTTAAAGCTGGTGAATGCTTCTAATAGCCTGCGAACAGAATTTGCTATCGTAAAGCAAACAGAATCATCCAAATCTTCAACGTCTTGATAATTTAGAACTGTGTTAAATACATAATGATACTCGGAATGAAATCTTGTTAGAGAGTTTCCTGCATCTGTCAATATCCCTTGCTTTACCAAATAAAAGTGAGAAACCTCTGGGTCTGTTTTACTCCCATTTTTCTTTACCATCCAATCCCGAACCTGCTTAAAAAACCAAAAATTGTGAGTGAGTAAAAAAAGCTGTTTTGCTCCATCTGAGGATTTTTTAATAAGGCTTGAAGCATTAAATAAGTGGTTGCTGTCAAAACTGGAAATAGGATCATCCAGAATAATGATCTGATTGGCTATGCTGGCATCATTCTCCTGAATTTTGGAGAAAAAGTATATTAGTGAAATTGCCGTTTTCTCACCTTCACTTAAGTTTCTTGCTATCACGCCACCTCTTTTTAATTGATAACCGCCTTCTACTTGTCTTTCAAGTGAAATATCGTTACGACCTAAAAATCTATGAAGGCTGGAGTTGATTTCATCAATAGCTAACGTGTCACTCTTTAATTCATCCTCCAGTTTTTTTATTGTACCCGTTAAAAGTGCAGCTGCTACAATTTCGGTATCTTTCTTTGCAACTATATCTTCGATCTGTTTTTCTGTGTCTTTTAATTTTTCTGTATTTGCCGACTGGCTAACAAAATGGTATTCAATCTTTTTCTTTGCGGCCTCTGCTAATTCTTTATGTGAAAGACTGATTTTATTATGTTCTTCAATTATTGACTTTAGTTTATCCAATTCGGTATTGAAATCCGAAAATACAGTACTATCAGAGACTGTTTCTTCAATATTTGAAAAAGGGTTAGCTTTCTTGTCCGATAAAATTTTTATCCATTTATTGATTTTTTTGTTAACCAGTTGAAGCTTGTTGTTGGTATCTACAATAGAACTATCATAACCTGTGCGTAGATTTTCGTAAAGCAGATGTTTTTCGTTTGTTAGTTCTGCTCTAATACCTTTTTCAAGTTTGGCAATCTGTTCAGTAATGTTATTTATTAGTTGGCTGTACTCCTTACTGTAGTGTCCCTCTAATGCTTCAAGCCGTTCCTTTTTTAGCGGTTCTCCGCAGAACTCACAAGCTGTACTTTCATGCAATTTATGTATGGCAACACCAATGGAAACCCACTCACCGATATCAGATTTGTCTCTAAGCCTTTCGATAACTTGGGCGCTGATATTCGTACCGACTAACCTGCTTACCTCTTTTTCAACTTCTGAAAGTTTGTCAATATCAATGCTTGCTGGTAACGTTACTAATGGAATTTCATCTTTTTTACTATTTATTAGAGTATAATTCTTCTGTGTAGTAAGGTCTGCTTCTGATAATTCAAAACTTTCGACTGCTTGTTCTTTGGCAGAAAGATCTTTCCAAATATCTGATGATGTTTTTTTGTTGTAAGTAACATTTGCATATATCGTACCCAATAGAAAATTCTTAATTGTCTTACCAGCATTTATGTGAAAATCATCTGCTTTTTTATCAAGTGCGACTTTCTCCTTATCAATTTCGCCGATGTACTTTTGCTTTTCTTTTAATTTATTCTTCTGCTTATCCAATTCTTTTTTTTCATCTACTTTCTCTTTGCTAATAAAAATAATTGGTTTGGTTTGGGCATCAAATAAATTGAGATTATCGAAAACGAAATCCTGATTGAATACTCGTATATCAAGGTTGTGTGTATAAGTTTTTGATTCAACTTTGTCGTTATTAGCTAAGTCAATAGAAAAATCAGCATCGTTGTAATCTGCATGATTTGATTTATTTTCTAAACAACGTAGCAACCGGGCAAGTGTTGTTTTTCCGCTACCATTCCAACCATAAATAAGGTTATAGGTATTAAAAGGTTTTACAGGCTGTCCAGCCTTAAAATTATCCAAAACACCAAATCCTGTTATTTTAGTTATCCTTTGTAGCATTTTTATTATTTAATCTTGGTGAACTATTCTCTCATAGTTAATTCTACTTGATAAACAATTTGTCAAAGAACGGTGCATGTCGTGTTTCGACAGCTCTTATTAATTGATTAAATGTTATTACTTCGATATGTTGGTTCAACTCGGGTATGATCTTATATAAGGTTCCAAAAGGTGTGCTTCTAAAGCCTTTAGTTTTATTGTATTCTTCTAACAATGGCGGAATGACATCGACTATTATGTAACCAAATTTTGGAGTCTCTTTCCGAAGCACGATAGTATTGCCTCTATAATTTTTACCTTTCTTATCATCTCCATAAATGAAGGCTTCAAAGTATTTATCAATCAATTCAGTAAACTCCCATCTATAATCATTTTTTCTTTTTTGGTATGCTGTTTCACCAGGCCTTTTAAATTCAAAAATTACCATTGAAGAAATTTCACCAGAAGATTCTGCACCAAAGCTGATCGGGTTATTAAACATCTGAGGCTTATCAACCATCAGTATATCAACTTCCAGCTTACTTTTCTTTTGCGAGATTGTAGTAATAGGGGTATCAGATCCAATAAAATCATAAATGGCAAAACGTTCGTCCAGCAGCCATAAATTATGAGCTTCGTAAGATGCTCCTTTACTGGTAACTCCCATCGGGAAAATTAAGTTGTGAATGTCTTCTTCAAGCTTATACTTACCTTTTTGATCGGCATCTAAAAACTTTTTAAAAATATCAATGACAGATTTTCTCCTGAACATGTAATCTGCGAGGCTATCCGCATCAAATGCAGTTTTTTCTATAAGTTCCTTTTTTAATTCCTCAATACTATCTTCTCCGACTTCTTTGTTTTCTATAAATCTTTGTATTTTGGTATCAATACTTTTCTTTTCCTGGATTGATACCTTATACAGAAACTCGTCCTTTTTGTCATCCGTTAAATTGGGAGGAATAGTGTTCAATATCTCAGGTCTTTGCAGATACCGCTTATATTTGGGAGCATGGTTAACAATATATTCAGTAACTTCTTTTATATTTTTATCTTTTGTCTCTTTTACAAAAGAATTATAGCCCTCCTCTAATTTAATCGCAAGGGCCTCTTCAATTTCTTGAAATGTTAGTTCATCGGTATTAAACATTTCGTTTTCTTTCTCCTGCGGTATTGCAAAGCCGTTGCGTGATGAATATACCTTTTTATTCAAATGGTCTGAAACCACGTAAACATCCAGGAAATAAGATTTGCCATTCTCTACAATAGGATAAGCAAATAGGCTATTCACTCTGCCTAAACTTTTACCGCCACCAACAACCCGGGAGTTAGCACAATAGTGGATATAATGGTTTTTGCGGTTGTTGCTTTTTTCTGACTTGGTAATAAAGCTGTTAAAAAGAACACCACCAGCGCTAAATTCTTTTTCTGATTCTTTTGAAACACTGGCATATAACTCATTAACAACGGCAACATCACTGCCATCTTCTTCCAATATTTCTATCCTCGGTAAATCATCGCATAAATAATATACCAAACAATGCTCCATTATTTTTTCTGCAATTTCTTTTACAGATATAGCTGTGCTATCTTTTATTAAGTCATTGTAACAATCTGCAAATTCAACAACTGTTTTTCTTTCTTCTGTAACAGAGTCTTCGCTTTTGGTCTCCTTTACTTCTTCATTCAAGTCAAACACTAACTCCCTATACTTCCACTTGCTATTTTCATTATAATTGCTTTGAATCAATATTTTCTCAAACGCAGCAAGAATGGTAAATCTGCCGATGCCCTTGCAACCAAATTCTTTATTCTTTCTGCTATATGCAGTTTTAAAAGATGCTAAGTTTGAATCTGTAAAACCCTCTCCATTATCAATTACCTTTATTGCATTGACAGTTTTGAAGTTTTCAAATAACTGCTTGCCTGGCAACTCGCCTCTGATGACTTTTATCTGGATTTTCTTTTCGTCCTTATCAATATCATTAGTTTGTTTTAGACTGATTATGGAATTTACAACACATTCAAAAAGTGGTAAAAATGCATCTGACTTTTTCAAGTCGATTTCGCTTACTATATTTTTAACCGGTAAATCCATAATATAATTTTTAGCTACTTGTTTTTTAAATTTTTCGACACTGATTTTAAGACTTCATCAGCGAGCGGTTCATCTTTAATGACATCCATTAACTGATCAGCCAACCACAGAGTTAATAACTCATTCTGATTTGCATTAAGAACTTCTGCAATGACCGGTATTTGCTCTCGTTTAAGTTGCCTAAATCCTTTTTCAATTTTACTTAATTGTGCTGTATCCATTTCAAGTATTGAGGCAACCTGCCTTAAAAATAAATTCTGTTTTTCCCGAAGTGCTCTTACTTTCTCACCAAACTGATTTTTCATCGTTCAAATATTGACTTGTCAGATATTGGCAAATGTAATAAAGCTTACAGTAAAATTTAAACTCTATTTTTTCACCACCAAATGGCTTAATCCCGGATCACTTAGCACCCTCTCCAGTTCGGACTGGATAATCTCCTGAACATCCTGTTTGATCTGCAAATAATTCCGCTGTACCATCGCATTATCCAGCTTACGGATGACCGGGATCTCCTTATAATTTTCCTGCTCCTGCTTCAATGCCTCGTGGTTGTTTAAAATCTCACAATGGAAGGATTTAAGTTCAATCTTGCAATCTGGGTCGTCTGCCACCATACCCACAAATTCGCCTGAAGACAGGGCTGAAATCTTTGACGGTGGTATAGCAGCCTCCAATTGTTTTGAACGGCTTATGGATGTATCCTGGCTGTTTATGGACAGGCTTTCACGGTCCTGCATGATCTTCCCAAACCGTTCACTAAGCTGCTTAGATGTGTCGCCCGTAACCTGACCGCTTACGATGTTGCCTGTGATATTCATGATCACATCAGCCTGCTCCTTGCCATAATCCTTGCGTAGCTGGCTGAAATCCTGAACGCCTAAGCAAGTAGCTACTTTGTTACTACGGGCGGTAGCAATCAGGCTATCCATATTATTCAGATAGATGGTTGGGAACTCGTCAAAAATGAGGCTGCTCTTTTGCTTTCCTTTTTTGTTCACCAGCTTAACCAAACGGGTCACATACAGTGATAATACGGCTCCGTAAATTTGTATTTTCTGCGGGTTATTTCCCATGCAAACAATCTTTGGGCGGTCGGGATTATTGATGTCCAGCTTGAAGTCGTTACCGGATAATACATAGTATAGCTGTGGAGAAGAAAGCCTGGCTAAAGCAATCTTAGCGGCGGCAATCTGTCCCTCCAGTTGCTCCATTACATCGTTCAGATAAGCATTCACAAACGGGTTTATCAGCACCTCAATTTCCTTCTCGGTACGCAGGGCGGTAAACAGACTGTCATAATCCATCTGCATCAATTCGATTACATGGGGCAGCGTACAGAACTCCCCATCTTTGTATTTCCGCAAATACCAAATAATAGCTGTCAGAAAATTGATCGGCGATTCAACAAAGAAATCACCCTGCCGCTTGATCCATTCCCTGTTCAGGCCCATCAGGATGGTACGGGCTGATTCGGCTGCATCCGTTATATCGGTCATGCTCTCGTGATCCAATGGGTTGCAACGATGGCTGCGGGTGAGGTCGTCAAAATTGATCACATAAAATACCGGCTCTACCGGATATTTCGTTTTATACTTCAGCCAGGTGTTATATACAATTTTGGAAAGGTCATCGAACTTAAAATCATAAACGAACATTGTAAAACCCTTTTTGATGTGCTGCGTGATCACATGCCTGATAACGAAGTAGGATTTACCTGCTCCAGGTGAGCCAAGCACCATCAATGCCCTGAAAGGATTGATGATATTTATCCAGCTTTTACGTGTCTTTCCCTTTAACTTGTATTGTGCCGGGAGGTTAATAGAAAATTCATTTTCCAGTAATCTTTCTTCCTGCGGGAAGGTTTCGTTCTCCTTGTTGAAAATGTCCTTTCCGTTCAATTTTTGTTGTATTACACGGGAAAGTAAAGTCCCTCCTGACAGAACTAACATGAACCCGATAGCTGTAATGCTTATATAGAGTATGGCGGCAGTCGTCAAGGAAATTTTGGGAAGCAGGGATAGATAGCTCAGGAAGTAAATGAGCAATCCTGTAATGATGTAAGCAAAGGCAGTTTTATAGTTCAGCTTCTCATCTTTCCTGCCCTTTGCACCCATCAGGGAGATCGCCAGAAAGCCCAATGAAAAAAGCTTGGATGTATGAAATTTGTTGAACAAACCCGTGTTACGGATATTGCCCATCAGCCTGTCGGTAAGTGTTACCGTAAGCTGCCATTCAGTAAATGCGGCATAGCAGTAATAATAAAAATGCAATACCAAAATCGTTATGCTGATCAGCCTGGTCATGTCCAGTATCTTCCTCAGCGCCTGTTCGTTTTCTCCTGTTTGCATAGCTGTAATATTTAAGATGATCAAAATCGTTTTGTAATGCGTTTTTTCCTTTTCTTCCTGCCTTTGCCTGGAAGACCATTAGGCACATACCCGGATGCGTGTTCCGGTTGCATAAGCGTTTCCAGCAGGTCAACTCCTTCCTTATTTTGCTGGCTTTGAAATGGCTGAATTTGTTCAGTTGGCGGCAATCCCTTTGTGGCTGGTTGTTTAACAATACCGGGATGCTGTGCAAGTATTTCTTTTCTTTCACCACACCGTTCTAAAATACCTTTGGCACTGTACTGCTTGCCCAATATGCTGCCGTTAAAGACGCATTTGGTGCGGTGGTCAACGTAGGTTATTCCGTAAATAATTCCTTCCTCATTTTGCCTTAGAACAGTGTTTATACCGTCTTTGGCAAGTGTATTCATTAAGTCGGATAGCTTCTGGTCGGGCTGCTTTAAAAGGGCAAGGTCAATGGCATTCTTTACCCTTGCCTTATGAGATTGTCGAGCAGCTTCATTCGGTGCAAATCTTCCTTCCAAATAATTAAGGGTCGGCTTACTGTAAAAATCGCTGGCTTTAATGGGAACACCGACCTTATTGCCCTGCTCATCCAATATCCTATATACCAAGCCATGATTCTGGAATACCCTTGAGTTTTCACTTCCACGATCAGCCATCACATTGTATTGTTTAAGAATTGCATTCAGCTCCGGAAGGCTGGTATATTTATAATCTTTCAGGACAGCATCGAGTATGTTGGTGATAGCCCTTTTGGTGTCGGATCGCCCGTACTGCACCTTCTGTACATTGACTGGTTTAAGCCTGTAGGATTGCTGTTGCAATTTGCTCTCCTCGGCTCTTTTCAAACCAAAAGCCTGCTCGATTTCTTTCCTTGCTTTCTCGGATTGATTACGTCCAATATTCTGCGTATCAACACGGCTTCCGTCAGCCCTAACCTTCACTGATACGATATGAATGTGTGGGTGCCCTGCGTCAAAATGCTGGTAGATCAAATAAGGCTGTTCGCCAAAGCCGATCTTCTGCATATAGGTATCGGCGATTTCCTGCAAACGCTCTTTTGAAAGCTGCTCGGAAGGGTCAAAATTGAGTGAAATATGAACGCTATTACGGCTTACATTTTCATTTAAAGCAGCCTGATTTTGCAGCCGGTTCAATTTGTGGGCAAAGGATAATTGTTCAACATCCATAGGATAATTGGCGGCTGAAATTATCTCAGCCACACCCTCTTTCACCTTGTTCTCATTGTAGTTTAGAATGCGGTGAAGGGAATGCCCGGTCTTGATTACTGCAACCATTTTTCACCAATTTTCTGGATGTGATTTTTGATTTCATCTACCTTATTCAGCAGGACTTTTTTCTCCAGTTCATAACTTATAAGCCAGTCCCTGAACTCTGGTATCTGATGCAGCGTATGGAGTTTTTTTACCGCTTGGTTGAAGTTGTTGCCGATGCCGTTCAACTCGTTTCGCAGCTTAATTGCCTCTGCCATAAAGTCATCAAAGGACTGATTGCGGTAGGTGGTTACAATAGGCTTTTCAAAGATGCTCCGGCGAACATAGTCGCTCAGTTTGCGGCAGGTACTGGCTTTCCATTTCTTCTCGACCTGTTCATATTCTTTGGGTGTAAGCCTTAGCCCGATAATACGGCTCCTGTTTGTTTGTTCCTGTTCCATCACTTATCATTTTCACGTTTTCAAACTCTGTTTAACCTATCAGTGTCCCCGCCCACGACTTCGGAGTAAGGGCGGCCAGATTCGGTTGTTAAACAACCGGACATCTGGCCGATTGCTGAAAAGAGGCAATCTCACAGCCTTCCGTAAGTCCTGAAAGAATTTGATAGTCATTTGCGATGCTTTTAAGGTCTTATGTATAAGCAGTCTTCCAATAGCTTTACAGCCTCTTTTAAGCAGGCAGATTTATCGCAGCTTTTGCCTTAGATGCTTCTTCTGATTATTGCCTGACTTCATCAGCCATTCATTAAGATCTTTATGACCTTTGTATAATTTGCTTTCGTCCTTGTATTTGTTACCTAATGACAGAGCATAACGACTGAAATTTTGTCCGGTGTTATCACTGTCTAAATAAAGCCTAATAGTCTCATGCTGCTCCATGAAAGGTCTTGCTTTTTCAAAGAAGGAGACTGAATTTAGGATGATAAAATCGGTATCGGTCTTCGGTTGTTTTTGGTGGATAGCCATGAAAGAAAGGAAGTCTGTAAAGCCTTCAAAAACGGCTGCTTCTTTCCCGCGGTTGTTAAACGTAGTTAGGTCTTTCGGTGAGCTGCTTGCCTTGAAGTATGGGTTGCGGATTTCATAGCCACCGGCATCATTTTTAAAACCAATGCCGTAGTATATTTTACCATTCAGGTCATAGCGGACTTCCCTGCAAAATTGCTCGGCAATATCAATAGGAATCTTTCTTTGTTCGAGGTATTTTAGTAGGGCAAAGGAACTTATGCAAAAGTCCTGAAGGATGGTAATTTTTTGCTCAAGCTCATGTTCTACTGGAAGATGAACAACGGGCTGGTGAAAAGAAAATCCAGTATTCATTTTTTGGAGAAATCCGCTTACTGTACACTTGTGGTAAAGGATACCGAAGTCAACCAGATTGCCGCCCTTGCCCAGCCCATGATCGTACCAGCGGTTTATCTTCCTGTTGACTTTAAACGATGGCGTGTTTTCATCTCTAAGAGGCGATAAATACCAATGATCTGCATTTCTGATTTTAGCTGGTTCATAGCCTAATTTGGACAGGTAATCCACCATGTCCATTTCTTTGACCTCCGCTATGGAAAGGCCTTGCTTACTGAAATTCATAACCTCACATTTATCTTTTCACTATTCAGTTACATCGGATACGAAGTTAAACAAGTGGTATGGGTTCTACCTATCCTCACCATATTATGATGAGGATGTTTTAATCGCTTACAGATAAATTTGTGCTGTGAAGTTTGAACAATTTAAAACGTGATGTTATGCTAACAACAAATGATGTAGCCAAAGTGTATGATACCATATTGAGTATCCCTGGCATGAATGAAACTGTGAAGATTGATATGCGGATCTCACGCAAGAATGTACTGCTGCTGAACAGTGTTATTAAGCGTGGGTTGTCGGCAAAAGATGACGACAAATCCTCCAACCTGCTGGAGAGCATACCGCCGGAAACTTTGCAGGAATTAGAAGCCATTGCAGACGACTATCTGACAAAGGCAGGCTTAACAGAACTTAGTGCAAAACTGAAGGCGTTAAGCACCAAATGATCTCTCATAGCCTGTTGCAGGGGGAAAACCTTTTAATAAATTCTTTAGGCAATAATTTTTCCCCTGCAAGTGGCTATACCGCTTCTGTTACAGGCTATCTTTCCCCTGAAATGATAGCCGTTATCAGTCTTATTTTTTTATTACCCAATCTTTCTCTGAACGAATATCGGTTATATGGTTATCTGATAACCACTGGCGGAATTGGTCTTCATTTTCGGGTGTAAAATGGACGACATCTCCATTTGCGAGCATTATTGTAAAAAAATCCGAAGCAGCAAGAAACTGTTGCAATTGTTCCGCTGAATATTCAAAACCCGGATAACGGCTGGCTGTAACCATAGTTTACACTTTTAAAGATTACCAAGTAGCCTACTGCCATACAAAAAAATAGCGCAGGCAACAACTCACCGCACTGAGGTCTTAGGAAACCCGGCAACGATAAGTGCGCCCACGCCGTAGCATGAGCATTCTCCACTTATGTCCCGTTACCATTTGAAAGTTCCTAAGTTTCAGTGTGGGACTTAAAGCAAAAACGCTTCAAGAATATTTGGTACAAAGATAGTGTTTCGATAAAGATATAAGAAGGCGGAAAGAGCATTTAGACCATAAATAATTGCTCTTTCTTAGAGTGAATGAGGCTATCAAGATACATTTCGATAGCCTCTTTTTATGTAAGTAAATTAGATCGTCCTCGTGATCTTTTGTTTCCTTTATAGTTATCAACGAACTAAGAGCAAGGTTTTCCAGTCAAATAAATATGAGCTGTAAAGAAAACAAATTTGGACGTTTGACAAAAACAAAAAGATAGGTGATATCCGAATTTTGTATCAACAATTTAAACTAAAAAAAATGAAAATGAAAACGTTATTAGCTACTATGCTTATCGCATCAGCCTTCGTAACAGGCTGTGCCAGAAAAATCCATGTTACCCAAGGTCAGGCCGAAACCATGAGCCAGGCAGCGGTAGATACATTGGCCAAACTCCGAAATTTCCGCCTGCCGATCATCAAGGCTTCCGACAAGATGATCGTTAAAGTGCGTGGCCAGTTTGCACAACTGGAGGCGACACAATTAAAAGAAAACATTAAAGAACTTGGGTCTTCTATTACCGACACTATTATTGGCGATGTAAAAGTATATATTATTACACCGAGCACCTTAAAACCAGAAAACAAGGATAAGATAGCCTACTACATTCATGGTGGCGGTTATGTAATGGGGTCTGCAACAGACCAGACCGGTTTAATTATGGCGCACGAACTGGGGTTAAAAACCTATTCACTGGATTATACGCTGGCTCCCGAAGCCAAGTTTCCGGTAGCAATGAACCAAGGGCTTACCGTATATAAATATCTAGTGAACCAATATAACCCAAATAAAATCGTAGCATTCAGCACATCTTCCGGTTGTGGCCATATGATGGGGATGCTACTGAAAGCCAAACAGGAAAACCTACCGATGATTAATTCCGTGGCCCTGTTATCTCCAAGCCTTGACGTATCGGGTGCTGGTGATTCCTATATTGCCAATGATGGTAGGGATTTACTGGGATTAAAAAACCAGGGAGATAAATTATATATAGCGCCATTTACTGGACTGAAAAAAGATGACCCCAAACTGAAAGATCCACTAATGTCGCCAATATATGGCAATTATACGCCGGATTTTCCTGCTGTTGTTATTAATACCGCTACCCGTGATCTGTTCCTGAGCAATTCGTCCCGCCTGTACTGGAAATTAAAGGCGGCTGGTGTGCCTACCCAACTGGATGTAGCGGAAGGCATGTGGCACGCTTTTACCGTGTACAAAACCATTCCTGAATCCGTGGCCGCACGCAAATCCGTTATCAACTTCATGTTCGATGCTATGGCAGCGAAGAATAAATAAACTGCTACGGCCACCAATAGGCAGGGTACCAAATAATAGAACATCCTCATTTTTGTTGAAAGACACGGATTCCTATCGAGTCTTAAACTAAAACAGGCCTTCCAGCACTACAAATGTTGGCTTTTTACAAAAATACATTTGGACTTTTAGGAAAACAAAATTGAGCTTTTGAGAAAAACACTTCTCTCACGTATTGACGACCTTTGTTTTATCAAAATGATTAAAAAATGAAAACGAAAATTATTGATTATTATATTAGCGAAAAGCAGTGGTCTACTAACGGATTGTGGATAGCGATAGCTATAGTAACGTTCTCAATAATTTTATGGAGAATGGCTGCGGCGCACAGCCTGCAGCGTGGACTTTCCTACGCACTGGCGGTAGCCGGATTCTTATTCATCATCGCTACGAGTCTCACAATCCGCTATAACAATCAAAGAATTGCCCAGGCAAAACAAATTACCGAGCAAAATGAGCAGGTACTCCAACAACAAGAAATAGCACGTATGGAAAATGTGCTTGAGAATGCCTATAAAGTAGGACTTATTTCTTTTTCTATTGCCTTCTTTACGGGTATTGTATTGCTCCTCGTTTTCAAAATACCTGTCAGCAAAGGGATTGCTCTCGGTGTACTACTCTTTGGTGCCTATGGACTAATGATGGAAATGCTGTCGATGCAACAGAACCGGAGTTACCTGAAAAAGATAAAAAGTTATCAGGTTTCAACCAAAAAATAAGCTGAGGTTGTTATGACAAACCTCAGCAGCCTATATCAAAAAAGTAAATTAACACATAAAAATTTAAAGCAATGAAAAAAGTAGTTTTGATCACCGGCGCGTCTGCCGGTATGGGTAAAGAGACCGCCAAAGTATTAGCACAGCACGGTTATACCGTATATGGTGCAGCCCGCCGAACGGAAAAAATGAAAGACCTGGAACAACTGGGCATTAAAACACTCTCGATGGATGTAACCAACGAAACATCTATGGTAACTGGCATACAACAAATTATTGCCAATGAAGGGCGTATTGACGTATTAGTGAATAACGCTGGTTTTGGGTCTTATGGCGCTATTGAAGATGTAAATATAGAAGATGCGAAATACCAGTTAGACGTAAATGTTTTTGGTGCAGCCCGTCTAATCCAATTGGTATTGCCGTACATGCGAAAACAACATTTTGGTAAGATTGTGAATATTTCTTCTATTGGTGGTAAATTTGCAACACCATACGGTGGATGGTATCATGCCAGCAAATTTGCTTTGGAAGCCCTCAGCGATGCTTTGCGCAATGAAGTGAAACAATTTGGTATTGATGTGATTGTCATTGAGCCAGGAGGGGTAAAATCAGAATGGGCGGAAATTGCCTATGACAATCTGGTGAAGGCTTCCCAACAATCGGTTTATAAGGAAACGATAGATAAGCTGTCTGATTTTATGAAGAAAGCGGTAGCTAAAAATTCTGAGCCGTCTGTCATTTCAGAGTTGATTTTGAAAAGCATTGAAACAGCAAAACCAAAGTTTCGTTATGTTGGCGGTTATATGGCTAAACAGGCTGTTATTGCCAGGAAGCTGCTTTCAGACCGCCTGTTTGATAAAATGATTATGGGACAAATGAAATAATAACATGGAAGACAATCTGCACCACAATATATTATACTCCTGCACAGCAGAACCCCAAAAGGGCAAAGACCCTTTTGTCCCTGAGCATTGCCTCACCTATATACAGTCTGGTGAAATTGATATCCATAACAACAGTGGTATTATTACTTATGGCAAAGGTTCACTTGGCTTGATTAAAAGAAGTCAGTTGATCAAGGCAATAAAGAGGCCATTGGCACACGAGCCTTTTCTTTCGGTAAACATATTCATCACACGGGAAACTTTAAAAAAGTATTCCATTGAACATGACATAAAGGCTACTGGCGTATATATTGGTGAACCGAATGTTCTGTTGCCCGTAGACCAGTTCATGAGAGGTTTTATTGACTCGCTGCTACCTTATTTTACAAATCCGCAACGCCTGACTGCGACATTGGCATCTGTAAAAACAATCGAAGCGATAGAGTTATTGGCTCGTAACCCATCGCTGATCAACCTGCTTTTTGACTTTAGTCAGCCTTTCAAAATTGATCTGGAAGGATATATGAATAGGCATTTTACCTACAATGTACCTATGTCCCAGTTTGCTCATCTTACCGGCAGGAGTCTTTCGACTTTTAAAAGGGACTTTGCAAAGGCGTTTGGCACTTCTCCTGAAAAATGGCTGCATAAGAAAAGGCTTGATCTGGCACATTACCTCTTGACGCAAAAGGGGCAACGTCCTTCGGATGTGTATCTTGAAGTAGGATTTGAGAATTTTTCTCACTTTTCTACCAGTTTTAAAAAAGAGTTTGGAACGAACCCGGCCCTTCTTACCCGTTAGTATCTTGAATGGTTCACTGTGCTTCTCAATAGAGATTACCAAGAGTTGTTTCGCTACAATGGTGTACTGGCACCAAAGCAATTGGATGAACTATCGACATTTATTGATGAGATGAAGTAAGCCAAAACCAAGATGCTGGAGAGTTAGCCTATAATTGAATAATTCTGAGGTCGCGACACATAAATATTGTCTCGCTATTAATGCTTTAAATTTAGATTGCAATGCCTCATATTAATCACATATCTAAGTCTGACATTTTCTTTTCCTGTACAGAAAAAATATACAAAGGAAATGAAAATACTGTTCCAGAACACGCATTGGTCCATATCTATTCAGGAAGGATGACCGTTACAGATATGAATGGTACTTATTCGATGCAAGAAGGCGAAACGTTCCTATTTTACAGGAACATGCTTGCAAAGTTCATTAAGCATCCGTCAAAATCAACAGAGTTTAAATCCATTTCAATATTATTTTCCCAACCTTTTTTACAAAAGTTTTACTCACTCAATCAGCCAAACGAAAACACCAAACCCAACTGGGAAGCCAAGCAAATTAAAAAACATCCATTGCTAATCAGTTTGTTTGATTCTATCTTACCTTATTATGAATTACACGGTGATAATTTACCGGCACCCCTTACCAACATCAAATTGCAAGAGGCTATTACCATCCTTCGCGCCGTTGATATTAATGTAGACAATATACTTGCCAACTTTAACCAACAGGGAAAAATTGACCTTGCCGGCTTCATGCAAAAAAGTTTTTCATTCAATATCCCATTAGAGCGTTTTGCTTACCTTACAGGTAGAAGCCTGGCAAGCTTCAAAAGAGATTTTCAAAAAACGTTTGATTCTTCGCCACAAAAATGGTTGCTGGAAAAAAGATTAAAACAGGCACATTATTTAATTACTGAGAAGCGACAAAAACCTTCGGATGCCTATTTAGAAGCAGGATTTGAAAACCTATCTCATTTTTCCAATGCTTTTAAAAAGCATTTCGGCTATACTCCTTCGAGTCTTTCTGCGAGCTATTAAACAAAGTAAGTTTGAGCCACTGACAAAAACAATTAGTCTGCCTTTCATTGCACTTTTGCATTATCATTTTTATTTAAAAATAATCAAAGGCAATGAAGCATTTTCCTACAATCATATTTACAGCTACAATATTTTTGAGTAGCTGCGCCCGCCACATCCATATTAGCAAAGAGCAGGCGACCACAATGAGTTCGCAGGCTTTAGATACACTGAAAAGTTATAAATATCTCAAGCTTCCCATTATTAAAGCAACAGATAAGATGAGGCTGAAAGGCAGAGGACAATTTGCAGCTTATGAAAAGTGGCAGATTGGAGATATGCATAAACGGTTTGATTTTACTGTTATCGATACGATTATTGAAGGCGTGAAAGTAAATATCATTCAACCTAAAAACATTAAGCCCGAAAATAAAAATGTTATTGGATTTCATATTCATGGTGGAGCATTCTTTATGGGTTCGGGTTATGAACGAGCAGCCCTGTTAATGGCAAATGAATTTGGCTATCGTGTTTATTCGGTGGATTATTCGCTGGCCCCCGAAGCCAAATATCCGGTTGCGATAAATGAATGTTTCAATGTTTATAAGCATCTTATTTCAGATAACGGCACGAAAAAGATCATTGCAACAAGCCTTTCCGCAGGTGGCCCTTTAATGCAGGCTACCCTACTGAAAGCGCAAAATGAAAAACTGAAAATGCCTGTTGCTAATGTGTTATTGTCACCTGCGGTAGAGCTGGCAATAAAAGGCGATTCCTATATTGCCAATGACCGCAGGGATGTGATAGCAGGTAAAAACAGTTCCGATAAGCTTGGTTTAATGTCTTACATAGACAAGAGTACCGATGTAAGTGACCCCTTTGTTTCGCCAGTAAATGCTAACTATACGGGAAATTTTCCGCCGACTATTATTGCCACTGCTACAAGAGATTTATTTCTTAGCAATTCTTCACGCTTATTATGGAAACTGAAAGAAGGTGGCATTGAAGCAGAACTGCTTGTGGGCGAAGGAATGTGGCACGGCTACCAGACTTATCCCGATATCCCTGAATCAATATCTGCAAGAGAGGCTATCTACAAATTTTTGAATAAACACGTGAAACAATCAGACATGCTAACAGCTATGACAAACAACACGGAAGTCAATAAAGCTATTGTACTTCGTTTTGTGAACGAAGTAATCAACAAGAAACGCTTTGAATTGATTGATGAATTATGGGCGCAAAATATGACCTGGCATGGTGGCAGTGCGGGTGATGTTTATGGAATTGAGAATTATAAAAAAATGCTTATCGGTGCAGCAGGCAGTTCATTCAGCGATATGTTACTCCAGGTTAAGGACATCCTTGTTGCCGATGACAAAGTTGTTTTGTACTTCTCAAACAGCGGTAAAAATGTAGGAGATTTTATGGGGAATAAGGCTACTAACAAAACCGCCATCTGGGATGGAATAGGCATTTACCGTATTGCTAATGGTAAAATAGCCGAAGCTTGGTTTACGGAAGATATTCTGGGCATGTTTTTCCAACTCGGATTTATTAAAAACTAAAGCCAGATGCAAAAAGTATAGTGATAAAAAGGTAGCATTTATTGTAAGTGCTACACGGGAATGAACAAAGACACAGCGAAGTTGTGAGCCTAGAATGACTATTAATTTACTTAACAAGGAGCATTAATCTATTAAGTATGTTGAGAACACCCGCTAATCATAAGGATTTGGTTATTGACATCTTGTGTAAATCTTTTAACGAAAATAAAAGCATCAACTATATTGTAAAACAGGATGGACATAGAGAAAAACGAATCCAAGCTTTAATGGAGTATTCTTACGAAATCTGCTTGATGTTTGGCGAAGTACTAATTTCTGATGATAAATGTGCATGTGCCTTATTGTTATATCCTGATAAAAAGAAGACTACCTTAAAATCTATCATTCTTGACATACGTCTTATTTTGAAGTGTGTTGGATTTAAAAACCTGAAAAAAGCAATCAATCGGGAATCTTTGATAAAGAGCCATCATCCCAAGGGCACATTGATTTATTTATGGTTCATTGGAGTAAAAGTATCTGAACAGAATAAAGGCTATGGTAGTCGACTTTTGCAAGATATTATTTTAAAGAATGAACATCAAAATAGAACAATATGCCTTGAAACCTCAACAGTTAAAAATATTCCCTGGTATGAACAGTTTGGTTTCGAAATTTACGCAAAAGAAATTTACGCAAAAGAAGATTTTTCTTATCCTTTATATTTTCTGAAAAAGGAACCGAAAAAGATAAATTGACGATGCTCGTATTTGATACTCAAATGCACATTGTCACATTTATTTTTGTGATCATAGAAATAGTAATTTTTTTCTACCTCATTACCTATCGCTTAGCCCGACCCGACGATAAGATATCCCTGCTAAATATTATACTCATTTTCTTACTCCTCACCTATAATATTACAGGTGGGCTGTTACCTGATCCAAAACTGCCAGGCTCTTTCTTTTTGCAAGAAGTCATAGCTTATGCCACAGGATTTATAACTCCCTGCTTTTTCCCTTACTATGTTTATAAGGCATTTGGGTTGGAGAAAATGCGGTTTCATGCGTATAGGGGCGTTTATTTATTTTTAATCCTGCCGTATATAATTTTTGTAATCGTATTTGCAATATCAAAAAGCCTGAAGAGTGCTCAAAACCTGCTCATCCTACCCGTTGCTTATGCCATTTGGGTTATTATCTCTCTATTAAATGCCATCCGGCACAAATATGGGAGCCACTTCAACAGCATGGAATCAAGGCAGGAAATTGCTGTATTACTTTTGAGCATTACACCGTGGGTTGGTTTACCTGTGATCACCTATTTCAATTTAGGACAAGCTATTGAGGCATCCATTACCAATGTTGGTTTTTTACTTTTGTTTGCATTACAGGTAAACCGACATATTAAGCAAACCAGAATAGAGCATCTAAGGCTTATGGAATCCGAACAACGGCTTCTGAACTGGAACATTAATTTGCAGGAAGAGGTTGACAAACGAACAAAGGAATTGGAAAAGGTAAACGAGCAGAAGATAAACAACTTCATCAATCTCGTACATGAAACGAAAACACCGCTTACGCTGGTTAAAAATTATCTTGAAGAATATATAAACAAATATGGATCTGCTGAAGAACTTGACATCATAAAAGGGGGCGTCGATAAACTAACCGCAGACGTGATCAATTTATTTGACATCGAAAGATTTACAAAAGGTATAGATGTTTACCGTCATAATCAGGTATCGGATTTCAGTAGTATTTTAAAAAACAGCTTATCGCTGTTTGATTACTATTGCAAAAGGCAGAAAATCGGATGCACTAAGGTTATTGAAGAAAACCTTTTTATTAAAGCAGATCCTAATGCTATCAACCGGATAGTGAATAACATCATTGAAAACGGAATAAAATTTTCAAGTACTGGTGGAGCAGTAGAAATATCCCTAACAGGGACAGTTGATAAGATCATCTTTACTGTATCAGATACAGGAATTGGAATTGCACCCGCACTGCAACAAAAAATATTTGAGCCTTATTATCAGATAAGTCATAAAACCACCAACCCGCAAGGAATGGGTCTTGGCTTGCCAATAGTAAAAAAGGTGATAGAAAGTTTAGGAGGTGCAATATATATAGAAAGCAATCCCGCTGAGGTCCCCGGCACTAAAGTCATTATAACCCTTCATAGGCATATACTACAACGAGGCGATATGCCTGCGAAAACTTCTACAGAATCTAATTCATCAATATATGGTCTGGCGGATTACGACATTTTAGACAGCTCTTATACACAGGAAAAGAAATCAATTCTGCTCGTAGAAGATAATAAAGCAATGATTCATTTTCTTTTCAATAAGCTAAGAGTGAAGTACAATGTATTTTGTTCGTTGAATGGTGCTGAAGCTTTAAAGAAATTGCAAAACCTGCCAATTATACCCGATTTGATTTTATCGGACATAATGATGGATAAAATGGATGGTTTTGCATTTTTGAAAGTCATCTCTGAGCAAAACAAGTACAATCATATTCCGGTTATTTTTTTGACGGCCAAATCAAGTCCAACTGACCGTTTAAAAGGATTGAAGCTGGGAGCTATTGATTTTATATCCAAGCCCTTTTCCTTTGAAGAATTAAGCCAGAAAATTGAGACTGTACTTGATAATGTTGTTAAACAGCAAAAGGCAATATTGACTTCAACGATCTCTACCATTAAAACAATAAAGGGTGCAGATAATATTAGTTCGCCAACGGAGTTCGCCGCGTTTGAACAAAACTGTAAAATGTTTAATCTTACAAACCGGGAAATTGAAATTGCTAAGCTCATCTCAAAAGGGGTTACCTACAAGGTTATTGCTAAAAACTTGTTTATTTCTGAAAAGACAGTTAATAAGCATATCCAGAATATTTTTGAAAAATCGGGGGTATCCAACAAGGTTGAATTACTCAGCAAACTTTCTAAATAACCGCATACGGCGTATAGTAAAGCGACCGATATACTTATAATTGCGTAGGTAAATAGTAGTATTTGCGTATTCATTTTCAACACTTTGTGCCTGAAATTTGCAATGGATAGTGATAACCATATTGAAAGGCTATGTGTGAAGGATATGCTTTGGAGTGGCTGGATGCCCTGATTACTATGTCGGTAAACCCGATGAAAACCGATTTTAACGCAATCCAGTCCGTTTGTTTGACGGCGTTAAAATCCAAGATTGAGGAAGAAAAGGATAAAATCCAAGCCTTCCTTAAACGCATGGTTTTTAGCCTGGGGGATGAAAAAAGGATAGAACTGCTTGTAAGGCAGTACCACTCCAGCTTAATTATCTTACTTGACCAAGCTCTTGAAAATAATGCTAAATGCCCGGCTAAATTTCCAGAACTGAAGGAACTTACCAGTAAGGTGACATTATGTGTAGATGAATTGCTGTCTTTTATTGAATTACGCTTTCTGGATTATCTAAGTATCAATGAACGTGTTCCGGCGACTTACCTTGCCGTCACTAAAAAAGATATAAACAACAAGCTGAATAGGCTGAAGGCAAAATTTAAAGATGAGACGACCGACAAAAATATTATTGATATTGTGTTGCATGAATTATGTGCTTTCATCGGTTGTTCAAGGCAGGAACATACGTTTAATTTTAAAGAACTATCCTACATGAAGGAAATATGTAAGGAACTTGAACAATTAAATAACGGTAAATGCGATGACATTACTACTTATACTTGTTTGGACCAATTACTTGTGTACATGAATTTTAATTGTAAGTCCTATATAGATTATTTCACCCAGCGAATTGCCGGGAAAATAAATTGCTGCCATGCGATTAATGATAAAATGGAAATGCTGCTGCTTCACTTCAAAGCGTTTAAGCAGATGCACCACAAACCTGGGCTGGCTTTTGACACTAACTATGATGATCTGGAAGTGGAGATCAGCAATTGGTTTACACAGGAAATATTCTACCTGGAAAAAAAATTACATTATTCTATTATGCCATTGCAGGGACATTCTGAACCGTCTCAGGGTAAAAAAAATGATGTACAGAAGGTATTATGTATTTTATCTGTAGACCAAATGGCAATAATGCTTCGTTGTGTTGACGATTTGAAAATTATAATGAGCCGTTCCTTGAATGCCCTTTTTAAAAGTATTGTTCCATTTTTATCTACTCCCTATCAAGAAAATATATCCTATGATAGTATGCGTAGTAAATCATACGCTATTGAAACAAGAGACAAGGAAATCGTCATACAGACATTGGAGGAAATGATAAGGAAAATCAGAGAATATTAAATAGGACTAACTTATCGTTTATCTGTAAATCAGCAAGTTTGTATTATTCATTAAATTTTAGTTTTATGAGAACGCCATTAATTATTTTATTTACTGTAAGCATTATATTCACCGGCTGCGGCTCTAAACAATTAGATAAACAAACAGCTATGGAAGTCGTTGAAAAGAGTGCAGGCTATCCATTTATCTTAGATCGTGATATTTATTGTAGTGATCCGGAACACGCTCGTAAACTTATGGCTGCCGGACTTGATAGAGATGGTTTGGTAACAGTATTGCAAAGACAAAAGCTAAGTGATGCAGGTAAGCCTTTAATACAATTTACCGCGAAAGCGCAGCCATACTTATTAGCAACTCTGGTAAAAGATAAATCACTTGGCATTCAAAAAGTGAAGCTGGCTGATGAAGATATTGCTGAAATAATTTCAATACAGGATGATGAAGGAACAAAAACTAAACTTGTCGAATATACAACGACCTATAAAAACATCAGTCCATTTGCAATCTTAATTAATCAGGATCTTACTAAGCCTAAAACACACAAAGTACATTTGTCATTACATGATGGTAATTGGCAAATTGAAAGGAGTCTCGGACATTAATGAAATTTGGCGTTATGTGAGTACCTGTAAGTATGCTTGCTTTAGCGTAGGTTTTGTAATCTACACGTTATTTAAAAGTCCAAATATATTATCTGTCAACAATGCCCTGTCAAGAAAGCTATTAAATTCTTCACATGATGTTTCAGGCAATAATGCACATGAATAGCAGGCTGCTAAGTTTAAGCCGCCAATGCCTTGCCCATCTGAATGATAGCATACTGGGTCAGAAGCACAATCTTTACTTCTGAAAATCGCAGAATGTAAAATTTTCTTAATTGATTCTGGTTTGGCTTGTGAAGTTAACCCGCCATAACTACCTTCTGAACCTGCAACAGTATAAATCAAAACACCTTGCATGTTTTCATCGTCAACAAATAGTCGTTCGTTTAAAGATGTTGCAGCATACCCACATAAAAATTCTAATTCTTTAATCAGTATATGTGAAAATGTATGAACGACTATGAATTTTGCCAAATGCCTTTCACTTTGAAATTTATTTTTAGACAACATCTTATTTTCTGAAATTCTTTTTTTCAGATCATCAATTCGTTTTCTAAATGCTGGTGTGTTGTCATAATGAAGGTAAAACCATTCTTCAATTTTTTGCTTATCAAAGTCGATGAAAATACCTTCTCCATAACTTTCAGATGCCAATAAGTAAGAAGTATTGACTGCTTGGCTTGATGTGTATTTTACTTTTACATTTGAGCTTGCATCTCCATCACTTAAAAATAAATCTTTATCCAATGGCTCTTGTCGTGTATATGCAGTCTGAACTGTTGTTAATTTTAAACGCTTAACTTTTAATAATGTACTGATTGAAAATTCAGGCATGCTTGATAAATCCTGATTTTCATATTTGAGGTTATTTTTTTCTTCGTCATTATAGTTTGGGTTATCAATTATAAATTGATACTCTTTAAGACGATATTGAATTTCAGGCTCAAATTCTGTATTTGTTCCACTTCCAATAAAATCATCAATAGTTTGCTTCTCATAGTCTCCCTCAAAAAAATCGTAAATATCTTCTATTGCTTTGCCTTTTTCTAAGAGTGCAGCAATTTTATCTTTGTCTTTACTTGCTATCTCTTGTATTTTTTTAGGTAAATAAATACTGTTGATACTTAAAGGATAGTAAACACTATTACTTGTTCTGATTACTGGTTTAAATTGAGTTATCTTTTCTTTGCCAATCCGCATACCAAATAACCCTGCAAGTGTCACCTGTTTGCCTTTAGAAGGGCATTCTGAATTTTTACATTGAATTCTAACACCGGCTAAATCAGCAAATGTTTCGGAACGGATATACCTTAAATCTTGCTTATCGCAACATGGATCATTAAACTTTACACTGCCGTTTTCGGAATCCTCTTCTTTTACATTCTTTTCAATTGTTGTCCATTTGTGCCACGGTATATCTTGAATATCTCCACTTGGCGAAGTCAGAATAAAACGAACCTGTTCCAACTCTTGGTATAACCTTCCTTTCCTCTCTATTTTTGCCTTATCGTAGCAATGAAAGCATTTTGGTTTTATAAATAATTCGGCAATTTTATCATTGTTTATGTGATGCTTTTGTAATGTCATCCTCCATTTTGCCCACCATTGTTTTAGGTTGTTAAACCGTTCACAATTGGGGCAGTACATCCATTCAGGAAAATACTTTGCACTTGCAACTTCTTTTGGCTTTATTGGCAAGGATTTGATTAAATGGTTTTCCTCATTCGTTGGCACTTTAACCAATTTCTGCAATTTTGGGAAATGCGATTTTAGTCTGCCAATTAATCTGTTTTCTTCTATTTCATATTCAGGAATATTACATGAACCTGAATTATGAAAATACCATTTATCAAACTCTTCAATTTTTAATGCTCCTTTGGGTGTTTCTAAAATTGAACCAACGCCACCATAAGCACTCAACATTTTTCTTGATTGGGACTTTATATATTTTGACATGCCTTATTCGTTAGTTTGATTAATAGTTGCCGCATAATTTTGTTTTATTTCAACAAAAGTATCAGCATCAACTTCTCTCATAGATTGCATAATTACCCAATCATCTTTCTCGGAAATTCCTGTATCAGTTGGACGTTTCATTAGTTCAGAATAATCCTTTAACCCATTTTCAATTCTTTCTTTCCAGTCATTGGCTAAAAAGTCAATTCTGTTTTCAAAGAAACAATATTCACTTGCATTTTTACCATAACGGTCTTTCAGATAATCTTTTAATTCATTTATGTTTTCTTGCTTGAAATATTGTGCTGCATTATCCTTATTCAAACCTGGCACTTTATGGCGAACATAAGCTACCATAACAGTTGTAAGCATTTTATCAATTGTATTTTCTGTAAAAGGTGTTACACTTAGCGGTTCAATACTCTTATAAAATGCCTGATGGAAAGGAATAAAATGTTCAAAGTATGATTTATCCCTTGCTCTGTTCGGGTCTAAAAATGCAACTACTAAGCCATCAACTTTTCTACCAACACGGCTTGATGCCTGAATATATTCTGCAATGTTTTTAGGCATTCCATTCATCAGCATCACATTCAATCTGCTTATATCAATACCAACAGAAAACATATTGGTTGCAAGTACCAAATCTATAACCGAAGAATTTACCGACTTATATTTCTCACCACTTTTACTCGTTCTATCAACCAATTCAAAGCTATGCTCCAACTGCTTTAAAACTGTTTTGATTTTGCTGCTATCAACCCGTGCAGTTAACTCTTCTGTTCTGTCTTCTAATCCAAAGTGATTGTAAGAATAAGAATTATTACCCAATACTCTGGCCTGTAACTGTTTGGTATTGTATAATACTTCATCGCCTATCTTATTTCTAATTTTCCCAACATCCTTTAATGAATTATAGTAAGATACAATTGTCCAATAGTTATCATCGAATGGTTCACCTGTTTCAATTCTTGCTACCAATAAATGTGCAAGAATATAAAGTTGCGTATCAATGGATGTTTTGCCAACTGGCATAAAGCCAATATATTTCCTTCTGCTCTTTGCTTTTGATTCCCTTGCAAAAAAACTATCATCATAGGACAGCCCAGAAGGGGGAAATACATTTACTTTCCTTCCGCCATATAGTTGTGCAACTTGCTGAATGGTATTTCTTGTGGTTGCAGTTGATGCAATTATCTTTGGGGTTAAATTCAATACCTCATTAGTACACAATTTTTCAACTATGCTTTCAAATATTCCAACAATAGAACCTAATGGACCACTTAATAAATGCAGGGCGTGTACTGGCTGCATTAAGCAGTGCTTTGCCTGTTCCTGCCAAAGTACATATTACCGGCTTTGAAGATACCCCGACCAATGACAACGGAACGTATGACCTGATCGTAAGCAATATCCCGTTCGGGAATTTCACGGTGTATGATGAAGCCTTTCCCGACAAAGCCATTTCCGGCAAAATCCATAACTACTTTTTTGCCAAAGGTCTGGATAAAATCAGCGATGGCGGTGTGCTGGCATTCCTTACCACGGATGGTTTTTTAAATAACCCTTCCAACCAATCAGCCAGGGAATACCTGTTCAATAAAGCAGATTTTATCAGCCTTTCGGTAATGCCTGATAACCTGATGAAAGATACAGGTAACACAGAAGCCCCAAGCCATCTGCTTATTGTACAGAAGAACGATCAGAAGCAATTGTTGTCGGAAGAAGAACAACTGCTTATCACAACCATTGAACAGCAAAACGAATTTGGCAATTATCAACTGAATCAATACATCCACCGCCATCCTGAAATCATTAACGGCGATGAAATAAAAGCAGGCAAGAACCAATACGGCAGTGCCAATCAAAGTGTATGGCAGCATGGCGATATAAACGCGATAGCCGAGAATCTTTCTGTTACAATTCAGGCTGGATTGCAGGAACGTTTTAATAAACTGTTATTCCAGCAAGGACAAGCTGCGATAGTAGCTGAGCCGCAAACAACAGGTAAGCTATTGACCCTTCGGCCCATGCCTGAAAACAAAGCAGAAAAGGTAAATGTACAGTTAGGATTGTTTGACAGCACACCTGCTGAAAACATCAACCGGGCGATGGCTTATGTCAACCCACTGGATGAAACTGTTGTGCAGAAGCAGACGGCAAGGATCATCAGCATGGTGAGAACCACTGATAAACCGGAACATGAAACCATCGTGCTGGTTACTGCAAAAGCTACTGCATTCAAGCAATACGTTTATAAAATGTACTCCAATGCGGAGGAAATCACTTTTTCTGCCAACTGGAAAAACGGCGGCGCCCTTGTCCATGAATTGCAGGGGCTTTCAAGGCAACTGCAACAATACGATCATCATTACACCTATGAAGGTGATAAGATGCTGGAGGCAGCTTTCGGCCTGGATCGTAGTGAGCCGGGCATTTTCACCGACCTCAAGCCTTATTATAAGGAAGGTACATTGGTTATCCATAATGGTATCATTGGCAGCATTGAAACCCCGGATGCGGAATACAAGCAAGCTGCGTTCCGCCCGCTGCTTACGGGACAGCAGGAAATAGGATTTTATGAACAGTACATTATTATCCGTGATACTTACCTAGAACTGGCTGCAAAGGAAATATCGGGCAATGAGGAATATGCAGGGCTTCGTGTTTCACTGAACCAGCACTATGAACAGTTTGTATCACAATACGGTCCGCTTAACTATCCTGTTAACCGTAAACTGATCACCAACGATACGGCTTTTGGCTTTACTGTACTGTCGTCATTGGAACGCAAGGAAGGGGAACGCTATATAAAAGCAGACATTGTTTTACAATCCTTAATCCAAAAGCAGGAACAGTTCAGGACGGATGACCCGGTTGAAGCCCTTGCCCGTTCCTTAAATGAAAAAGGAAAAGTAAGCCTTGATTTTATTGAGGCGGCTACCGGATTATCAGAGCCGGAAATTATCAGTAAACTGGACAGCCATATTTACTTGAACCCTCAAAGCAGGGAATGGGAAACGGTTGACCAGTATCTCTCAGGCAATGTAGTAGCCAAATTAGTAGTTGCCAAACAAGAGGCTGACCTGCAACCCGGCGATACACAGTTACAAAGAAGTTATGAAGCTATTGGCAAAGTACAGCCGGAGAAAATTCCCTTTGAACTGCTGGACTTTAACCTCGGTGAACGCTGGATACCTAACAACTATTATGACCGCTATGCAAGCAAGCTTTTTGAGCTGAATACCAGCATCAATTACTTCCAGTCATTGGACAGCTTCAAGGTAAACGCATCAGGTTATAACGCAAAGATCACACAGGAATATGCAGTAACTCCCAAAAGCGGCAGGATCACCTATGGCACGACCATTTTGGAACATGCACTGGAAAACACTACTCCCTTTTTTACCTATGAAGTAAAAGTTGGTGATGACAAGACCATACGCCTGCCGGATAATGATGCTATCCAGCTTGCCCATCAAAAAATCGAATCCATACGCAACGGCTTTATCACCTGGTTGCAGGAATTGCCTGATGCCGATAAAAAGCATCTTGAAAAGTTATACAACGATACATTCAACTGTTATGTACTTCGGGAATACAATGGCGATCACCTGACATTCCCCGGACTGGAACGAAAAAACTTAGGGATAGCCGACCTGTACAGTTCACAGAAAAATGCGGCATGGCGTGTTATCCAAAACAGGGGTGCGTTGATAGACCATGAAGTAGGCCTGGGCAAAACGCTGACCATGATCATTGCGGCAAGCGAAATGAAAAGGCTGGGCATCGTGCATAAGCCTATGATACTCGCATTGAAATCGAATATCAACCAGATAACCGAAACTTATAAGAAAGCCTATCCACATGCCCGCATTCTCGCACCGGGTGAAAATGATTTTACACCTGCCAAACGGATGCGCCTGTTCCATGAGATCAAAAACAATAATTGGGACTGCATTATCCTGACGCATGACCAGTTCGGGAAAATACCGCAGTCTCCAGAAATACAAAGAGAGATATTCCAGAATGAACTGGACAATGTAGAACGTGATCTGGAAACGCTGAAAGACCTGGGTGGCGATGTTTCTAAAAAGATGCTTAAAGGGCTGGAGATCCGTAAGAACAACCTGCAGGGCAAACTCAAAACGCTCCTTACCGACATCGAACAAAAGAAAGATGCGGGCATCAACTTCAAGGAATTGGGTGTTGACCACCTCTTTATTGATGAAGCACATAAATTCAAGAACCTCACCTTCACCACACGCCATGACCGTGTTGCAGGAATAGGCAATATGGAGGGCAGCCAGAAAGCACTCAACATGCTTTTTGCTGTACGCACCTTACAGGAAAAATTCAATGCGGACCTGTGTGTTACCTTTTTATCAGGCACACCCATTTCCAATAGCCTGACAGAGATGTACCTGCTGTTCAAATATCTCCGCCCTAAAGAAATGGAGCGGCAGCACATCGAAAACTTTGATGGCTGGGCAGCAGTATTCGCCAGGAAAACCACCGACTTTGAATTTTCTGTTACTAATGAGATCATCGCCAAAGAACGTTTCAGGCATTTTATCAAAGTGCCGGAACTGGCACTGTTCTATAATGAAATAACGGATTATAAAACAGCCAAACATATACAGCTTGACAAGCCTGCACTGGATGAAACGCTGGTGAACATCAAGCCGACACCGGAGCAGACCGAGTTTATTCAAAAGCTGATGCAGTTTGCCAAAACCGGGGATGGCAGGTTGATAGGCCGTGCCCCGCTGACCCGTGAGGAAGATAAAGGCAGGATGCTGATCGCCACTAACTACGCAAAGAAAATGGCTGCTGACCTGCGTCTTGTTGATAGCCGCACGTATGATGACCATCCTGAAAACAAGGTGAGCACCTGTGCCCGTAAAGTGGCAGAACTCTATTATCAAAGCCAGCCCCACAGGGGAACACAGATCATCTTCAGTGATATTGGTACGCCTAAACCAAATGAGTTTAATATCTACGATGCACTGAAGGAAAAACTGACAGGGGACTTTAATATCCCTGCCGGTGAAATCACATTTATCCATGACTGGACTGATAAGAAAAAGCCGGAACTGTTCAGGAAAATGAACAACGGGCAGATCAGGATTCTGATTGGCAGCACAGAAAAAGCAGGCACTGGTTTAAACGTGCAGCAAAGGGTAATCGCCATGCACCACATGGATATACCCTGGAAACCTGCCGAACTGGAACAACGCAATGGCCGTGGTGCAAGGCAGGGAAATCTTATTGCGAAGGAATACTATGATAACAAGGTGCAGAATTTCATTTATGCCGTTGAGCAGTCTTTGGACAATTACAAGTTCAACCTCCTGAAAAATAAGCAAACCTTCATCAGCCAGATGAAGAACTGTGAGCTAAACATCCGCACGATTGACGAAGGTGCTATTGATGAAAAAACAGGGATGAATTTTTCCGAATACATCGCTATCCTTTCCGGTGACACTTCGCTGCTGGAAAAATCAAAACTGGAAAAGAAAGTAGCGGTGCTGGAAAGCCTGAAAACGGCACACTTCAGGGAAGTATCCCGCTCCAAATACCAGCTCGATACTCTCCAGCATGAGAAAGAAAGCACCGTGCAAACGCTGGGCAAATTATCCAAAGATGAAAAACTTTATAAAGGCAAGCTGCAATATGAAAAGGACGGCACAAAAGCCAATCCTGTACAGTTAACAGGGCTTACGACCGCCGATCCTGAAATCATCGGCAAGCACCTGATCAAACTTTACCAACACTGGAAACCAGCGGATGAACCGAAGATCGGAACGCTGTACGGTTTCGACCTGTGCATCCGGCAGCAACAGGAAGCGTATGAAGAAAACGGAATGTTTAAACACAGATATTATAATACGCTGTACGCCGTCAATCCGAAAACAGACATCAAGTACAGCTATAATCAGGGGCATCCCAACACGGATAATGCAAAGCTCGCCGCCCGTTATTTCCTTAATGCGATTGACCGGATTGAACCCTTAAAAGAAAAATATCAAAAGACATTAAAAGAACTGGAAACAAATATCCCGATGGTTGCTGCATTCGTGAATAAGCCTTTTGAAAAGGAAAAGGAACTACTGCAAATGAAAAGCGAATTGGCCAACCTGGAAAGAAAGATTGCTATCAAGATACAGGAAAACCAAATGAAGCAGAACGGCCTGTTTGATGAAAAGCCTGCTGAACAAAAAGAGCAACAGGCCAATCAGGTTGCGGATATACCGGTAATACAAATGAACCCGAAAGTGACTACGCCCTTGCAGGTAGCAATGGCAAAGGTCAACGGTGCGGTAGTCAACGGGGCAAATCAGCACCAGGTTAACGATGAACAGGCTGCACAACGGAACAGGCGCAGTAACAGGTTAAGACTTTAAAAGAAAATATTATGAGCAACAGTGTATATCCGATCAATAAAGGCATCAATAAAAGTATTGAGTTCAAAGGGCTGAAAGCACAGTATATCTGGTATTTCGGGGGCGGTGTCATTGTATTGCTGATCCTCTTTGCCATCATGTATATCATCGGCATCAATTCATTTATCTGTATTGGTATCATACTCATTGCCGGAACTGTGCTGGTGGTTAAGCTGTATGCACTAAGCAATACTTATGGCGAATACGGCATGATGAAGACCATAGCCAAACGCAGTGTGCCAAAGGTCATTAAATCAAAAAGCAGGGCGGTATTCTGTAACCCTTATCCTGCAAATAGAAACACACAAAAAATCTAATATAATGGAAAGGCAATTACCATCATTAGCAATACACGGTACTTCATTCACAGTTGATATAATGAAGGAAGCATTAATTGAGGCAGAGAACTCCAATAACATCATCCATTTTAAGGAAATGTTGTACAAGGGAGATCATTACACTTTTAGTTATGACCCGAATGAGAGGAATTTGCCTGGCATCATATCTTCTTCGTTTGATGATGTTCAAATCCCGCCAATGGTTAAGCTCGATCCGGAAGGAATGGCGTTAAAATATAGCAAGGACGCTGAGGAAATAAAAGTAAAAACGGATTTTGAAATAATGATTGATCAGGACCTGTACAAGCGGCGACTGAGCGGACATCTTCCCGTTATAGAAATCATGAACCATCCTTTCTATGTAGATGTGCGGATGGATTCACTCAGGCCAAAGGATGATTTTACAACATTGGGCATCCGTTATTCAGAGATAGACGACTATATACATCCTGATGATCAGCGTTACTGGATACCATACCATCCAGCTTCGCATACGGTGAAAGAAATTGATACAGAAAAAATTACGGCAATCCCAAAGGATGTTTTTCTTATTGAAATTCCCACACTTGAAAAACTCGACCCTGTTGGCTATGCCCGCCATCATGGTTTTGAGATAGAGCAAATAGTTATGGCTAATCCAATCGAGAAAAACATGGTGGCTAAAATAATCGACTGGAAAGAAACAGGACTTCAGCAAATCATTGAAAAGAACCTGTCGAAAAAACAAAGTAAGGATGTAAAAAACAAGATAGGCAACCAGCCCCAAAAGGCCATCAGGCGAAGCCGGGGTAATACGATGTAGGAACATATCAGTAACAAGGTAAAAAAGTGAACATGGAAAAGCAGTTGGATGATATTTTACCAATATTGGGCGTAGAACATGATTGTATCCTTTCCAAACAAGGGGATATAACGTTAGTCTTTAAGGCAGAGCTGCCGGAGATATTTACGCTGTCGGATCAGGAATACGAAGCCTTTCACCAGGCATGGGTAAAAGCGATCAAGATTTTACCGAAGATGTCCATATTCCATAAGCAGGATTGGTTTATTGACAGCAGGTATGCGCCTGATTTTACAAAGGAGGACACGACCTTCCTAACGCTGAGCAGTGAACGCTTCTTTAATGAACGTCCTTTCTTAGACCATAGCTGTTATATACTGCTTACAAAGAAACCTGCGGGAAGGAAACCTGCCACCTCTTTATTTTCCAATCTGCTCCGCAGATCCATCGTACCGGAACAAACACTAAAGCCGCAATTGCTACAGGATTTCCTGGATAGTGCCGGGCAGTTTAAACGCATACTTGAAGACAGCGGCTTTGTACAGCTTACCCGTCTCAAAAATGATGAACTGCAAAGCCATAGCAGAAAGATGGGATTGATAGAACGCTATTGCTGCCTCTCTGAAAAGAACGATGAACTGTTGTTGAAGGACATTGCCTTCCAGGATGGTTTACAAATCGGCAATCAACATAGCCAGCTTTATACATTGGGCGATGCAGCGGATCTGCCTGCTTTGTGCGGCTCACGTATCAACTTCGACAGGTATTCCACTGACAAAACAAAATTCAGCATCGGCTTCGCATCTACATTAGGGCAACTGCTTCCCTGCAATCATATCTACAATCAATACATATTTATTGAGGACACGCAGAAAACCATGCAAAAGCTGGAGAGCAAGCGTTTAAGACTGCAATCCCTGTCTGCCTATTCCCGTGAAAATACCATTGCAAGGGATGCAACCAATGATTTCCTCAATGAAGCGATTAGCCAGCAACGCCTTCCAGTAAAGGCACACTTTAATGTACAGGTATGGACTTCCAATAAAGAAGAACTGAAAGATCTTAAAAATCTCGTGTCTTCTGCATTGGCGCAAATGGATGCAGTAGCTAAGCAGGAAACACTTGGTGCAGCACAGATATTCTGGGCAGGCATTCCCGGCAATGAAGCCGACTTTCCCATGAATGATACGTTTGACACTTTCGCAGAACAGGCAAGCTGCTTTCTCAACCTTGAAACCAATTACCGTTCGTCCCTCAGCCCGGTGGGTATCAGGCTTGGAGACAGGCTTACAGGCAAGCCTGTGCATGTAGACATATCCGATGAACCCATTAAAAAAGGCATCTGTACCAACCGCAATAAATTCATTCTCGGCCCATCGGGCAGCGGAAAATCCTTCTTCACCAATCACATGGTACGCTCGTACTATGAGCAGGGAACACATATCGTGCTGGTGGACGTTGGGCACAGCTATAAGGGATTGTGCGATATGGTGAACGGGTATTATTTCACCTATGATGAAAAGAACCCCATTCGTTTTAATCCTTTCTATATAGGCGAGGGTGACAGCCTGGACACTGAGAAAAAAGAAAGCATCAAAACATTGCTGCTTGCCTTATGGAAAAAGGATAATGAAACTTTCAACCGTTCCGAATATGTAGCCCTGTCCAATGCATTGCAGCTCTATTATGAAAAGCTGGACAAGGATGACAGCCTGTTTCCCTGCTTCAATACCTTCTACGATTTCCTGCGGGATGAATTTGTAGCCATCCTGACCAATGACAAGGTGAAGGAAAAGGATTTTGATGTAAACAATTTCCTCTATGTGCTTCGCCCGTATTACGATGGAGGTGAATTTGATTACCTGCTCAACGCTACAGAAAATTTAGAGTTGCTTACCGAACGCTTTATCGTTTTCGAGTTGGACAACATCAAGGATCATCCCATCCTTTTTCCGGTAGTGACCATTATCATCATGGAAGTATTCATTTCTAAAATGCGGAAGCTGAAAGGCATCCGCAAAATGATCCTCATTGAAGAAGCCTGGAAAGCCATTGCCAAAGAAGGCATGGCAGAGTATATCAAATATCTGTTTAAAACCGTCCGCAAATTCTTCGGGGAAGCTATCGTGGTAACACAGGAAGTGGAAGATATTATCAGTTCCCCTGTCGTAAAACAGGCAATCATCAATAACAGCGATTGCAAGATTCTTTTAGACCAATCGAAATACCAGAACAAGTTTGAACAGATACAGGAGTTGCTCGGGCTGACGGAAAAGGAAAAGGCATTGATCCTTTCGGTGAACAAAGCCAATGACCCTACCAAAAAATATAAGGAGGTATTTATCAGCCTCGGTGGTATGCTCTCCAAAGTGTACCGCACAGAAGTTTCCCCTGAAGAATATTTTGCCTATACCACAGAGGAAACTGAAAAAGTAAAAGTAACGCAGTACGCTAAAAAGTACGGTGATGTACGGAAAGGCATTGCTGCATTGGTAGCAGATATGAAAGCAGGTAAAAAGTAAGAACTAAAAAATATATGAGTTATGAAAAAGCTATTGATCATACTGGCATTTGTGGGATTAGGTACGATAGCACCCGTACAGCTCGCCCAGGCACAGATACCCATCGTGGACATTATCAAGGGTGCTATCAAAAAGGTCATCAAGGCGATTGACCTGCAAATCCAGCGGCAGCAGAATAAAGTGATCTGGCTACAAAACGCACAAAAGACGCTGGAGAATACTATGTCCAAAACAAGGCTGGATGAGATAACGGATTGGGTGGATAAGCAAAAGACTTTGTACAAGGATTACTACGAAGAACTGCGAAAAGTAAAAGCGATCATTTCCTATTACCAGCGCATAAAAGAAATGACTGAAAAGCAGGTGCATCTGGTGGGTGAATATAAAAGGGCCTGGGCGCTGTTCCAGCAGGACAAGCATTTTACTCCCGATGAACTCGCCTATATGAGCCGGGTATATTCCGGCATACTGGATGAGAGTGTAAAAAACATTGACCAGATATACATGGTGGTTAATTCATTCCAGACACAAATGAGCGATGCGAAAAGGTTGGAACTGATCAATGCAGCAGCTAACCGCACCGATATGAATTACAATGACCTCAAAGCCTTCAACCAGCAGGGCATACTGCTTAGCCTGCAAAGGGCAAAAGCACAGAATGATGTGGATGTTGTAAGAAAATTATATGGCCTTCAATAAATCAATCATTATGAAAAAGCAGTTCATCATCTTATTGCTACTTGCCTTGTGTTCAACAGGCGTAAAAGCACAGACTTTTGCCGAATGGTTTCAACAGGGATCTACGCAAAAGAAATACCTGCTGCAACAGATAGCAGCATTGCAGGTATATATCGGTTATGTTCAAAAAGGTTATTCTATAGCAAAAAAAGGATTGAATACCATAAGTGATATTAAGCATGGTGAGTTCAATCTGCATACCGACTATTTCAATTCTTTAAAGACCGTCAATCCAACTGTCAGGAATTACGCAAAAGTGGCTGAGATCATCGCTATACAGGTTAGGATTGTGCAGATCTATAAAACCGCAGTAAAGCAGGTCAGCAAAAGCGGGGCCTTTAACGATAATGAGATCAGTTACCTGAACGGTGTTTTTGACAGGCTGATAGATGACTGCACCAAAACCATAGACGAACTGATCGCCGTAACGACCAGCAACCAACTGGAAATGAAAGATGATGAGCGCCTGAAACGCATTGATGCTTTGTATAGCGACATGCAGGGCAAATACACTTTTGTGCAGGGCTTTTCCAATGAAGCAAAATTGCTGGCGGCCTCCCGCATCCGTGAACAAAATGATATACTAACAAGCCGTGCGATCAACGGCATAAAATAAAAGATATGAAAAAGATAATCCTTCTTTTAGTCATCCTCAGTGCGGGCATCAGTAACAAAGCAGCAGCACAGGCTCAGGAAATAGAACAGCTAACGCTCAATATAGAAAAACTGGCACAGTTCAAACAGATATTGAGCGACCTGAAAAAAGGTTACCAGATCGTCAGTACAGGCTATTCCACCATCAAGGATTTGTCGCAGGGCAATTTCAACCTGCATAAGACTTTTCTTGACGGCCTGATGACTGTTAGCCCCGCTGTTCGTAAGTACGGCAAAGTGGCTGATATTATCAACGACCAGGTAATGATCGTAAAGGAATACAAAGCTGCATTTAATAAATATAAACGGGATGGCAATTTTAATGCGGGTGAAATTGATTACCTGTCAAAAGTCTATAACAACCTGTTCAAGCAAAGTTTGAATGACCTCGATGAGCTGACAATGGTGATGACCGACAGCAAGCTACGGATGTCCGATGATGAGCGGCTCGAAGCCATCGACAGGATTCATGGCAACATGAATGATAAACTGCTTTTCCTCCGGCACTTCAATAACAACACAACGATACTGGCCGTGCAACGGGCAAGGGAAAGGAACGATGCGGTTACAATGAAAAAAATATATGGTGTAAACAATTAAAATCAATCAACATGGCAAAGTGGATAAGGGTTGCTTTGATAGCAACAGTGGTAATGATCTTGCCGCAGTTTTCGCAGGCACAGGGCCTGGCAGACGAAATGAACAGCCTGCACGGTGTGCTGGATCAGTTATATGATGAGATGATGCCCTTGTGCAGCAAGCTAATTGGTGTGGGACAAGGTATCGCCGGGTTTGCAGCCACCTGGTATATCGCCTCCCGTGTATGGCGGCATATTGCCAACGCAGAGCCGATTGATTTCTATCCGTTGTTCCGTCCTTTCGTGATAGGCTTTGCAGTGATGGTGTTCCCTTCTGTATTGGGTATTATCAATGGCGTAATGAAGCCAACCGTTACCGCTACCGCAGAAATGGTCAAGGATTCGGATAAGGCGATCACCGCACTGCTCAAACAAAAAGAAGAAGCCATCAAGAAAACCGAAGCCTGGCAAATGTATGTAGGGGAATCAGGGAGTGGTGACAGGGACAAATGGTATAAGTACACGCACCCGGATGATCCCACCGGCAGCGATGAAGGGATATTTGAAGGCATTGGCAACGACATCAAATTTGCAATGTCCAAAGCCTCATACAATTTCCGAAATTCAGTAAAGGAATGGATGAGCGAAGTGTTAAGGGTGCTGTATGAAGCGGCGGCACTTTGTATCAATACCCTGCGGACATTTAATTTAATTGTGCTTGCCATACTCGGGCCACTGGTATTCGGGATAGCCGTCTTTGACGGATTCCAGCATACACTAACGGTATGGATAGCCCGCTACATCAATATTTTCCTGTGGTTGCCTGTAGCAAATATTTTCGGCTCTATTATCGGTAAGATACAGGAGAAGATGCTGCAATTGGACATCAGCCAGGTACAGACTTCAGGCGATACTTTCTTTAGTTCTACCGATGTTGCTTACCTCGTGTTTATGATCATCGGCATCATTGGTTATTTCACTGTCCCTTCAGTAGCTAACTATATAGTGAATGCAGGCGGTGGCGGTGCAGTGGTGCAAAAAGTTACCAGCCTTTTCAGCAGCATATCCAGAGGTGCGGTCAATACCATGTCTTCAGGTGCTGGCATGGCTGCGGATGCTTTGGGTAATGCGGCAGAAAGGATGAGCAACAGCATGAGCAATTACGGTGCTAATTCAGGCTACTTCAATGAAGGCGGCTCCTCCGGCAAATCGAATTATATGCAGGATAAAATCTCCGGCAAATCTTAACCGCAGCGGCCTTATCACAGTATAATTTATTAACGCTAATGCTATCAGTTATGTTTAAAAAAATGCAAAATATAGATACTGCTTTCAAGCATATCCGCACGTTCACCCTTGTTGTTGTTATCGGCTGCACGCTCATCTGTTGCTTTGCGGTGTATAAAAGTTTCAGGCTTGTATATGAGATGCAGAGTAAAGTATATATACTGGCCAACGGTAAAGCCCTTGAAGCTTATGCTTCCGACCGCAAGGATAACATACCCGTTGAAGCAAAGGATCATGTCAAAAACTTTCACCAGTACTTTTTCTCGCTCGATCCCGATGATAAAGTCATTCAGGCAAATATTACCAAAGCCCTGTACCTCGCTGATGGCTCAGCAAAGCGTGAATATGATAACCTGAAAGAGAACGGTTACTATGCCAACGTGATCGCTGGCAATATCAGCCAGGAAATTAAAGTGGACAGTGTAACTGTTGACATTAATGAATACCCTTATCATTTCCGGTGCTACGCCACGCAACGTATCATACGTACTACCAGCACAGTTGCCCGCAGTCTGATAACAGAAGGCTACCTGCGTAATGTAAGCCGCTCCGACAATAACCCGCACGGTTTCCTGATCGAACGCTGGACTACCATAGACAACAAGGATTTAAAAATTGAAAACCGCTAAGCCATGTTATCGCTATTCAAAAACAAAAAGAAAACACCATCTGCAGCAGGCAATGCAGCCCAGGACAGAATGGCAAAAAATATCGTTGTGTGGTGCATCAGGCAACAACAACGTTGGGCAGCATTTATGCAGGGGCGAATGGAACGGCTCTCCGGCAAGGGGAAATTAATCGCCCTGTTATTATTCTGTCTGATTGCTGGAAGCCTGAGTATTTATCTTATCGCCAGCAGCCTAATGGGTAAGCCTTCCGTTTCCATTTCTGTATCACACATCAAAACCCCATTGCATACAAATAGATCAGGGGATGAAAATATCAGATCTGCCATAGTTGTGTCAAAGCAGGAATATCAAAGGATAGAACGGTTCAGGCACTATATGGATAGCCTTGCCAGAAGCCCTTCCGGCAGGCCGCTTTACGACAGCATCCTGAAGCAGCGACGGGGATTGATGGATAGTGTCGCTTTTATCGAAAATTTATATCAGTCACAAACTAAATAACAAATATTATGGAACAGAAAACACATTCTCAGAAATTTCTGAGGCAACGCAAATTTTTCATGATGATGCCACTATTGGTCTTGCCATTTATGACCATGATGTTTTGGTCATTGGGCGGTGGAAAAATGGATCACGCAAATGCACAGGATGTAAAGAAAGGCTTTAACATGCAATTGCCGGGGGCTAACCTGAAAGATGACAAACCACTGGATAAGCTAAGCTATTACGAGAAAGCTGCATCCGATTCGTTGAAACTTGAACAGCAGATAAAAAACGATCCCTATTATAAGATGCCGCTGGACACTGATACCACTACCAGCCATTTTATGGATACCTCCATGCCCGGTATCAAGTACAGTGGTTCAGGAAAGAGGGTGAATACAAAAACAGGTTCAGGCTATACAGATCCGAATGAAGCAAAAGTATATCGCAAGCTGGCGCAATTGAATGAGGCCATGAATAATGCGGCTACCCCACAAGCAAACATAGATGAAAACAATACGCCTAACCGTACAACCAATGCTTCGGTTAACAGCAGTGATGTGGATAGGCTGGAACAAATGATGAATGCAATGAATCAAAAAAACGGCGATGATCCCGAGATGCAGCAGCTAAACAGTATGCTTGAACGGATATTGGACATCCAGCATCCTGACCGTGTGCAGGAACAAATCAGGAAAGCATCTGAAACCAGGAAAGGCCAGGTTTTTGCCGTTTCAGCAAAAACCCAACCCAACCCTGTTTCTTTATTGGAAAACGGGGGGAGTAACAATGTAAGAAGTGATACCGGCTTTTCTTTTCCTTCACAAAATGGGTTCTTTTCTCTTGATGATGCCTTATCAGATGCAACTCAAAACGCCATCGAAGCCGTGATCCATGAAACCCAAACTTTGGTGAATGGCTCTACCGTGAAATTAAGGCTTGTCAATGATATTTATATCAATGGCATACTGATACCTAAAAACAATTTCGTCTTTGGTACTGCCCAGCTTAATGGGGAACGGTTAGGCATCAAGATCAGCAGCATCCGTTACCGCAATTCGCTGTTCCCGGTTGAGCTGCAAGTCTATGACATAGACGGTATGGACGGCATCTATATTCCCGGTGCTATCACCCGTGATGTTGCAAAAGAATCTGCCGACCGCTCTATACAGGGAATCGGATACACTTCTTTAGATCCATCCATCGGCGCACAAGCTGCCAGTGCAGGTATTGAAGCCGCTAAAACGTTGTTCAGTAAAAAAGTAAAACTCATCAAAGTAACTGTGAAAGCAGGATACCAGGTGTTGCTTCATGATGAAAAACAAAAACAGAATAACTAAACAAACAATAATTAATCATTTAAAAATTCCTACGAGTATGAAAAAGATATGTGCAGTAATGATAACAGGAATTGTTGCCTTACTAATAAGTGTGCAGGCATCCGCACAAATAGCGATGCCTATCATCAAAGATTCAGTGATTGCTCCCTATCGGCTTGCGGTCACTTACTATAAAACAACCAACCTTGTATTTCCCTATGCTATTAAAAGTGTTGACCGGGGAAGCAAAGACATCCTTGCCCAAAAAGCGAAGGGTGTTGAAAATGTGTTACAGGTGAAGGCAGGCAAATTAGGTTTTGATGAAACCAACCTGACAGTGATAACGGCAGATGGCAAGCTCTATTCCTATATATTGAATTATGTAGACAGCCCTTCCATCCTCAATATCAGCTTTGCTCATAAAATGCAATGGAACCCCGAAACATTTTTCTCCCAAAGCGGGATCAATGAGGCCGAAGTGCAGGCCGACGCCGAAAAACTTGTTGCCGCCGGGAAGACTACAAGGGGTATCAAAGATAGATCGTATGGCATCGACTTCCGGCTAGATGGTATTTATATCAATAGTGAGGTCATGTACTTCCGCATAAAAATAGCCAACGAGACAAATATTAATTATGATATTAGCCAACTCCGATTTTTTATCAGGGACCAGAAAAAATCAAAGCGTACTGCAACACAGGAAGTGGAGATCTACCCGCTGCATATATCCAATGATACTTTAGCGGTAACAGGGCATTCAGAACAGGTATTTGTTTTTGCCGTTCCCAAATTTACCATTCCTGATAAAAAATACCTGGCTATCCAGCTCATGGAAAAGGATGGTGGCAGGAACCTGGAACTTTCCCTGCACAATAAAACCATTGTAAAAGCAAAGCCGGTCAGGTAACATACTAACGCAGTAAACCGCAGCTTTATGAAAATCAGTTCAACCGATTACACGGATGTCCTGCATGAGATGATCAACCAGCGATGGGCAGGCAATGAGTTTGTCGCTTTTCCTGATGATTCGGTTGCCTTGCAGAAAGAAGAACTTTTCTGTTTTGCCACCGCATACGAAGCGATAGAGTTCTGCTATGAAATGTCTACCGATGTGGATCGCTATGAGTATCTGTCTTTAAGATCAGTGTGCCGTAGCATGAGTGAAGGGTTACAGGACAAAGAATTTCTTGTCGAAAAGAACGGATTGGTAGATGTAGGACAAATGGTTATGCTGCATTATCAAAGGCTGGAAGAACAGCAATTATTTAATGATCAAAAACAAAATGTTATGAACCAGAAAAATTATGACTTCCTGAAAGACCAGGTAAAGTTTACCGGCTTCGGTGAGGGGCTGGAAAATGAGCTAAAGAAAAAACTGGAAAAGCAAACGCCGGATTTCCAGATCGCACACAAAACCAAATTCGGTGATGATGAGGTTTCGTCTGTATTGCATTTTAAAAAATCCGACCAAACGGATATGTATTTCTTCAACCGCTACGATACCACCCTCAAGCCTGAAGGATCAAAGGATGAAATGACACAGGCTTTTTATATCAACAAAGGCAATAACAATATTACGCTCAAAGAAGCCTTCAACCTTATGAATGGCCGGGCGATACATAAAGAGTTTGCCAAGCTGGAAAAAGTGGGTGAAGGCGAAAATGCACGTTTCAAGCCGACAGATGAGAAATATACCGCCTGGATGAAACTGGATTTTAAAGAAGCCGATGAGCAGGGAAATTTCAAGCAGTTAAAGTACACCGAAAATTACGGTTATGACCTAAATGCAGCATTGGCAAAACATCCTATCAAGGAATTGGAAAATGAGAACGATAAAACAAAGCTGGTGGATTCACTGCAAAAAGGAAACAGGCAATCCGTGACGTTCGTGCAGAATGGGAATGAACAAAAGCATTTTATTGAAGCCAATCCTCAGTTCAAAACCATTAATATCTATGACAGCAATATGCAACGCCTCAACAGTAAACAGGCACAGGATGAAAAACAGGGACAGGGTGAGCAGAAGTCAGCAAAACAAAATGCTAAGAACGAAAACAAGAACACGGGTGATGCGGATGATAGCGATGCGATGCCAAAGGCATCGAACAAAAGAAGGAAGAAGCAAAGCAATTCCGTACACTAAGGAGAGGCAGTCCTGAAATGGCTAACAGAGATAGCCGTGCTGTGGAAAATGTGACGAGGTAACTATTATTTGTAAAAGCTAAATCATTAAGAGATGAAAAATATATTAATACTGTTGACAGCCTTTATAACAGGTTTATCAGCTTGTAAAAAAGACAATACTGAAAAAGTACAGGTGCAGAAAACCAGTAAGACATTTGCTGAAAGATCATCAAATATTTCAGGGCCGAAAAACCCTTTAAATGCTTACGATAGTATTGGTTACTGGCATAACATCATTTTGGCTTATGTACAAAGCTGCAAGCCGGAAACTAATACACCGGATGCCGAAGCATCCACGGGTTGTGTACTTAAATTTTACAGGGAACAGTCATTGGAAATTCCTCTGTCTTTTTTCTCGACCGTAAAACAAACAGTAGACGACAGGGACAATGATTTCAGCAATGTTATTGCGAATTGTCCCTATACTGATCCGGTTAAAACGGCCTTAGATTCATTGATTAAAATAATAAAAAGGCTGTCTGATGATAGTAGTGGATATAATGCAATTAAAGACGTTATTACGGGCTTTGAAAACGGGGTAATACAAGATATCAGGTTCAGTGAAAAAGACCGGCAGATCGTTCTAAAAACGGCATCGGTAGCCAGGTACTCCATTTATTACTGGATGAATATTAATCCACCTCCTGCGGCTGCTTTTAAATTAAAGAACATCATTAAGTGGATTGCTGCCGTAACCAGTGATATAGGTGGCGCTATAGTTAGCGGCAATGCTGGGTACGCCGCTGATTGCAGTTCATACGCTTATGATCTTGTTACCTATAGTATGCCATAACCAGCCAGATGGAACAGTTAAAACCTTTATCGGATTTTTTTAATGCTATTGCGGGCGATCCCCGCATTAGCATTACCCATATTGGCGTTTATGCTGCCTTGCTGAAATACTGGAGTGAGCATCACTATGAAAATCCTGTGCAGGTTTTCAGTTATGAAATAATGCGGATAGCAAAAATTTCCGCAAGCACTACTTACCATAAAAGTATTAAGGATCTCAATAGTTATGGCTATATCAGGTATGAACCTTCATTCAAAAGAAACAAAGGAAGCAAGGTATATTTTAATGCAAACGAATAAATGAAAGAAATGAAATTAATAACATAGCAAAAGCCCGTTCGGGCTTTTGCTGTCAACATAAGGAGGTGTGAAATGGAAAAGTTGAGAGAGAATACCGACTTAAAAAATGATCAGTTAATATTGAAAACTTATGACGATTTAGAGCGGGAAAAAGAGAAAAAAATCGTAAATTTAATAGTTGAAATTATAGTAGCAATTACCTTAAAAGAATACTATGAAAAGGGCGATTAGATACCTACGCTTTAGTCAGTTGGGACAAAGCAACGGGTCAATAGAGAGACAGGAATTATATACAGATCAATGGATAAAGTTTAACAACATAGAGCTTGTTGATACTTTTATAGACCGTGGAAAGAGTGCACGTACTTTTGACCGTCCGGACTTCATTAAACTACAGGAATTTATTTCCCGTCATTATAAGGGTGTTGATTACCTGCTGGTTGATCAGCTTGATAGATTTAGCCGTGATGCAGGTGAGGCCATGAGCATGGTTAAAAAACTTCAGAGGAAATATAATATTCAGGTAGTAAGCGTAACCGAAGGGATAACGTTTGACTACGATACGCCAGGAAGTTTTTTCAGAGCTGGTCTACAACTTTTACTTGCTGAAGAAGATAACATCAACAGAAGCATCAAAGTGAAAGGTGGGATTTACACTGCAAAGGCTAAGGAAGGTAGATTTGTTTTTAAGAATGCTCCATTCGGGTACAGAAAGGAAGGCGAAAGAAAGGATCGCCGCTTGCTTGTAGATGAAACGCAGGCAAAGATTGTTCGATTCATATATGATGCCTATTTGCGTGATGTGCCGCTTTATAAAATCAAAGAGAAAGCCCATGAATTGGGATTTGGCACAAAAGGCAATATGGCTGTCGAGAGAGTATTGTCAAATCCTGTATATGCGGGATTATTGCACGTAGATGCCTATAAAGAATATCCCGGTGGCCTGTTCCCAGCTATCCATGAACCCATCATTGATATGACCACCTGGCAGATGGTGCAAAGCAAAATGAAAAAACCTGAAAAGGTGAGGACTGTGCTGGATGATGAAATACCATTGAGAGGTGTTCTAAAGTGCCATTGTGGTAATCCGCTTTCAGGTGCGCCATCAAGGGGTAAATCCGGTAAATACTTCTACTATTACAAATGCAGGTTTTCAAAACACAATAACATCAGTGCTATAAAGGCGAACGATCAATTTTTGGGAGCATGTGAATTAATGAGCCTTTCCGAAAGTAAGGTGCAAGAAATCAGGAACGGTTGCAAATCTACCATCGAGGTTGAAATGGAAGGCAACAGAAAAAAGGTATGTGAGAAAAAACAGCAACTTGCGGAGGTTGAAGAAAAGCTTTTTGCCGTAGAAGAAAAATGGATCAAAAACGAAATCAACCGTGATACTTATGACAGGTGGTATTCCACTTATAACAGCAGCATCCTTACTTTTAAAGGAGCTATTGACCGTTTAAGCAAAGATCAAAGTGAAGCATTTGGCATCCTAAATAAGCACCTCAATTTGCTCACTGATATGCGATATGTATATACGATTGCCGACACCATAAAAAAGAGAGAATTTGTGAGCATGGTGTTCGACAACAATTTATACTATCAGGATGGCATCTATCGAACACCTACTATGATGGATATGTTGAGCCATAACTCGCTGTTAATGAAGGAGAAAGGCTATCTGATTTATGAAAAAAAAAGGGATAATCTTGCGATTATCCCTTCCAGCGGAGAGTAAGAGATTCGAACTCTTGATACCCTTTCGAGTATACACACTTTCCAGGCGTGCTCCTTCAACCACTCGGACAACTCTCCATTTTTTAAAGGAGGGCAAAAATACAGCATAAGGCCTTATGAGCCGAATATTTTTTGCGCATTCGCTGTTGTTATTGCCGCCAGTTCGGTTACAGGCATATTTTTTACCTGCGCTAATTTTTCTACCACATATTTTAAGTAGCTGCTTTCATTTCTTTTACCCCGGAAAGGAACCGGTGTTAAATAAGGCGCGTCGGTTTCCAATACAAGGTATTGGGGGTCAGTTTGCTCAATGGCCTGGGCTACTCCCGAATTTTTATAGGTTATTGCGCCGCCAATTCCCAGGCAAAAGCCCATGGCTGTAATTGCTGCAGCATCACCGGCATTGCCGCTAAAGCAATGAAAGATACCTCTTACATTTTTGGATACATATTCTTTAACCACAGCAATGGTTTCGGCCATGGCATTTCGGGTATGTATCACTATGGGCAGGTCATATTGCAATGACCACTCTATCTGCCTGCGAAATGCAATATACTGCTGATCAGTAAAAGTCTTATCCCAATAAAAATCCAGCCCGATCTCTCCTACTGCCACGAATTTTCTTTTGGATAACCAATCGGCAACCAATTGCAATTCCTCTTCGTAATTGGCCTTTACATAACAGGGATGTAATCCCATCATAGCAAAACAATTACCAGGGTATTGTTGTTCCAGGTTAATCATCTTTGTATGGGCCGTACTGTCGATAGCTGGTAAATAAAATTTCTGCACCCCTGCTGCTGCTGCCCTGTTTATTACGTCATCTATATCAGCTGTAAATTCTTCAGCATAAAGATGACAATGCGTGTCGGTTAAAATCATTATTCCGTTTAATAGCAAAGTTCATTTAAAATCCAATACCACCGTTGTTAGCTTATTAAGCAAATGAATAAAATTTTAAAAAAACAAGGCTATAATCTTTTAAAGGGTTAGAAGTTATTTAATCAATTTATCAACTATGGCATGATCATCAAAATACATAATTGTTATGATAAGGCATTATACCATTAAAAAACGAGGTATTATAAATTTAAAAATCAAGTTTGTTATGATATTTTGTAATACTGTAAAAGCTATACTGGGCAATGCAAATATGAATTTTTGAGAGTGGTTTATCTCTCCAAAATATTGATATCCAACCCCGATTATCTATTAATTTAAAAAAAATATTGCATTTTTCAAAACAAGGTTGTACATTTATCCTAGTTTTCATAGGGTACGGATTAAAAACGGGCCAGGGTTTCTACCCAGGCCCAATTTTTTTATACCCATCCAACGAAGTATTTCCCTGCTTTTGTTTTGTTTTACCTTGTATTTAATTCAATTTTTTTAAACCGGTATCCCTTTTTTGTAAAATGTTCCAGTAATAACGGTACTGCATAACTCATCCTTTCGTTTGCTTTTTCACTATCATGAAATACTATAATACTACCGGGACGAGCATTTTTTTTTACCTGTTCAAAACATTTTTGCGGACTAAGTGTATCTATCCAATCACCAGCCAATACCGACCACATAATTGTAGTTAATGGAGTTTTAGTCGCTAAAAGTTTATTGATCTGTGATTTTTTTGCTCTTCCATAAGGTGGCCTGAATATATTGCTGTGAATGTAATTGCCTGCTGCTGCAATATCATCCAGGTATTGTTCGTCGGTATGCTTCCATCCATTAATATGATGCATGGTGTGATTGCCAATGGCGTGGCCTTCGTCAATTACCTGTTGGTATATTTCCGGGAATTTTTTCACATTATCTCCAATACAAAAAAAGGTAGCTTTTGCATCATATTTCTTCAGTTCATTTAAAACAAAAGGGGTTATTACCGGGTGCGGACCGTCATCAAAACTGAGGTAAATAACTTTTTCTCTTGTTTTAATATACCAGATACAACGTGGATATAATAACCGCAACCACCAGGGAGTGGCCACAAAAAAAAGGTCTTTCTTAAAAAATCTGGCTTTTGATTCTCGCCAAAAATGGGGGGCTATCATATGTAAAAATCTACGCAAATTTACTGTATAAATACTGTAAATCCCCTGTATTTTCCCTCTTAAAAAGTATAAAATACAATATTCTATTCCCGCTGTCGTTAGCTATATATAGAGCCGGCCAAAATCCGCAATAATTCCAATTATCCACCGGCTTATATTTTAAATAATGCCTATGAAACCAAATCGACTCCTTACTGCTTTTGCATTAATTACACTTACGGCAATTTTAATTTCCTGCAAAAAACAAGACAGCATAAACGATACAGCCAATGCTGACATTGAAACCACTTTTGAATTAAGCGGCGACCAGGCCATTGCTGATAATTTAACTGAAGATGCCAACAATATATTTATGGAAGCTGCTGCAGCTAAAAATCTTTTAGGCAACAGTTTTTCTGCACAGCCAATGGTAACTTCCAACTTATTGGGTTGTGCTGCTGTTACGGTAACGCCTGCAACAGGTTTTCCTAAAACTGTGGTCATCGATTTTGGTAATGGTAGCTGCAGCGTAGTGAATGGTATCAGCAGGAAAGGAAAGATCAATATCATTCTTACAGACTCGGTTAGAAAACCAGGCAGTAAAGCGGTAATGACTTTCAGCAATTACTATATCAATCTTTTTAAAAAAGAAGGCACGGTAACCTGGACGAATACCAGCATACCAAGTACAAGAAGCTGGCAACGCAAAGTTGAAAACGCAAAAGTAACTGCTCCCGATGGCAGACAATGGACGCACAATGGCATAAGAGAAGTGGTACAGATTGCCGGAGCCAATACAGCAAATACGTTGCTGGACGATATCTTTTTAATTACAGGTAATCATACCGTAACCAATGCTGCCGGTAAAACAAGACAATGTTTTATCACCGAAGCACTGCAGAAAAAAACAAGCTGTGATAATATCGGCACCGGAAAATTAAAAGTACAGGGCGGTAACCATAATGCCCTGATAGATTTTGGCGGCGGTGATTGCGACAAACTCGCTACTATTGCTATTGACGGATTAACTACCCGTACAATAGTTTTACGATAAATTTTTTATGATTGATGTTTATTTACCGCTGCTGCAAAACAGGGCGGCTTTTTATTTTACCCGGTCAAATTATATAATAGTTGCTCCTGCCTGTATCTTTGCAGCATGAGTAAAGTAAGAGTAAGATTTGCACCAAGCCCTACCGGTGGATTACATTTAGGCGGTGTGCGTACTGTTTTGTACAATTATTTATTTGCCAAAAACCAGGGCGGCACTTTCATTGTGCGCATAGAAGATACCGACCAGACAAGGTTTGTAGAAGGCGCAGAACAATATATTTTCGACTGCCTGAAATGGTGTGGTATTGAACCTGATGAAAGCCCTTTACATGGCGGAGCTTTTGGTCCCTATCGCCAGAGTGAAAGAAAAGAACAGGGCATATATAAAGACTACGCTGCACAGCTCATCGCTAGCGGTCATGCCTATTATGCATTTGATACACCGGAGGAATTAGAAAAAATGCGCAATGATTTTAAAACAGCAGAAAACCCTTCGCCTCAATATGATCATACGGTACGTATGAAAATGAAAAATTCATTGACATTGTCAGCAGCAGAAGTGGATGAATTATTGGCCAAAGGCACCAGGCATGTGATAAGAATTAAAATGCCCGAAGGAGAAACAATTTCCTTTACGGATATGATAAGGGGCGAAATAAAGAACGAAACGTCATTGGTGGATGATAAGGTATTATTGAAAGCCGATGGTATGCCTACGTATCATTTAGCAGTAGTGGTGGATGATTATTTAATGGAGATCACGCATGCATTCCGCGGAGAAGAATGGCTGCCCAGTGCACCGGTACATGTATTACTCTGGAAACATTTATTCGGACTGGATAAAATGCCTGAATGGGCGCATTTACCATTGATACTGGGACCAAGTGGTAAGCTGAGTAAAAGAGATGGTGCCAAATATGGTTTCCCTGTATTTGCCATGAACTGGACAGATGTTAAAACCAATGAGCTCACCGAAGGATTTAAAGAAAAAGGATTTTTACCTGAAGCCTTTATTAACCTGCTGGCTTTACTGGGATGGAATGCGGGTACAGAACAGGAATTATTTACCAAAGAAGAGCTGGTTGAAAAATTCAGCATTGATCGTGTACATAGCGGCGGTGCCAAATTTGATTATGAAAAAGCAAAATGGTTCAATCATGAATGGATCAAAAAGCTGGACGCAGAAAGTTTAAGGTTGAAGGTGAAGGATGTGTTGCAATCAAAAGAAGTAGTTATTGGTAATAATGAAGAACTGGATAAAATAATTGCATTGGTTAAAGACCGCTGCACATTACTGCCGGATTTTTATGAGCAGTCCGTATTTTTTTTCCAGGATCCCGCAACATTGGATATTGATGCCGTAAAACCAAAATGGAATGATGACAAGAAAAATTTCTTTGAGGCATTCAATGATCAATTACAATCAATTGATAACTGGGAAACGGGGATTATTGAAGAAACATTTAAAACACTGGCCACTGCAAAAAATATTAAACCAGGGGAATTGCAACTGCCTTTACGTATTATGCTGGTAGGCGGAAAGTTTGGGCCACCGGTTTTCGTTATAGCAGCCAGCATTGGCAAAACAGCAACAATAAACAGGATACATAAAGCATTAAGTATTTTTAGTTCGTTTTAAACCTGCACTGCAAAACAATGTCTATGGCAAAACTATCTTTATGAAGCACCTGCTTATTTTTGTTATTACAGCCGCTTTATTTTCCTGTAAAAAAGAATCATCCGGCAATGGTTCAGTTCCACCGGTTGTTACAACAGATAGCTTTACCGTAACTGTAACCAATGGTTATGGAGCAGGCAAATATAAAACCGGCGATACGGTACATATTTTCAGTACGGCTTATACCGATGCCCAGGTTTTTGATAAATGGACCGGTACTGATGCCTCCTTATTAGATGCCTTTGAAGAATGGCATAGCTGGTTTATCATGCCTGCAAAAAATGTAACCTTTACCGGAAATATAAAATCCATCAGCCCTGTTACCCTTCAATATGAATTAATAAAAGGCCGCGACAGGCTTAAGCCAGTATATTATTATTTTCCTGCCGGGCATAAAGGTTTTGTTTACCTGCTACATGGCACCGGAGGTAATGCAGCCAACGTAGCCAACAGTTTTGAGTTTAAACAATTATATAAAGAATTGCTGAATGATAATTTTGGTATCATCATCACCGAAGCCGAAGAAGCCACTACCGGTGTTGATGCCAATGGAGATGGCAAATTAAGATGGAGCTACAGTCCTTACGATTCGGTGACCAATGTTGATTATGCCAATATAAAAGCCATCACAGATACTTTTTACAATCGTGGTATAACGGCCAGGAGCAAACTACGTTATTCCGCAGGCATGAGTAATGGCGGCGCTTTTTCTGCATCATTGTCTTCCTTATTTAAATATACCGCCGCTATCAGTTATTGTGCACCCAGTGGCACGCCGGTTGCGCAGGTATCTACCAGTCCGTTACAATTTTGTATGGCCAGGTTTGATAACAATGATGCGGTAGGCCCACAGGGGAATGCTGATGCGTTGAGTAATTCAGGGATATTTACAAGCCGTGGCATTTGCAGTAAATACTTAATTAAGGAACATGCTCCTTTATATGCAGAACGTTTTGCAAGAAGGGGCGATATCTCCATTGCAAAATCTACTGCGCTCTTTAATGAATTAAAGACAAAAGGCTACCTTAACAGCAGGAATTATTTTATAGGATTTTCGGATGCCTTTATTTCCGCTTACCAGGCAAATCCCGGTGCTTTCCCGGAATTGACCAGTTTAACTGTAACACAAAAATTATTTGTAGCAGAACAAATTGATCTTTCCGTATCAGACCACCAGATGTATAGTGATTATAACAAAGCCACGCTACGCTTCTTAAATAAGCAGTGTTTGTAAATTAGCTTTCAGGTGCAGCGTACCATTTGCGGTATAGTTTTCTAAATACCGGTTCCAGTAAAACCAATAATATAATAGTACCAGCTATCTCGGCAATTAAAAAATACAATGCGGTATCATGCTCATCACGCAGCTGGTAGCCCTGCAGGTCATAACTTTTGTACCTGTTTGCTTCATTTAACGCCACAAAAACTACCGGCATAAAAGCCGTCATAAACACAAAGAGATTTAAAGCAATTCCCTGTAAGGCCGTTCTTATTTTAGCACTACTGATCGTTACAGCTACTATTGCAAAAATGATATAATAAACGATCAGGAAAGAAAGAACCGCAGTTCCATCTCCCCTGCTCATCACCAATATCAGTCCCGTAAAAATGGCCAGGATGACTGCAGTTAATAATGACAAAAAAAATGTTTTTACCGTACTATGCCGAAAAATAAATACCAGTAAAGTAAGTACGAGTGTAGTATAATAAAATATCCTGAGGTAGATCTTCCAATCATTCAGCCAGGCATATTTTTTACTCACTGCATTATCAATACCATTACTGATCCTGCGCAATTCATATTTTTTTATAATTTTTGTGTTGTAGGGATCATTGATATCATATTCGGTATTCGAATCATAGTAGGGGCCATAACGGCTATCGGCTGCATATTTTATTTTAAATGCTTCCATACGTTTCAGTAATGTTGCCTTGTCGGGCTGCCTGTAGTTTTTTAAAACAGTCCTGTAAATATCAGCAGTGCTCCATATTTTTTTTGTTGCGTACGTTTCTGCTTCATACGAATTGACGAATTTATAATCGGGACAGGAAAAGAATACATACAGCGAATCCTTTATTTTGATCACGCTATCGGTTTCAAAAAGTTTCTTTCGTAATTCGGCACTGTCCATCAGCTGGTATACCTCACTCCTTACGTAAACCACCGCTGTATCCGTTGCTACATCTACAGGCATTGAATTGGTTTGTAATTCTTCTGTGTTCCTGTCAACCAGTTTAACGGTATCGCTGTTCCATTGCAAAGGCAATAAATTATATTCCAGCTTACAGGCAGTACTGTTTATCTCATTGATATCATTTACAATTTCGTCGTTACCAAATTGCTGGTTAGCCCTGAATGTTTCTATTGCAGCAGGAATAAAACATACTGCAACCATCGCGCCGATACTGATAAAATAAAGGGCAAAGCTTTTTAAACCATCCCATGCAAACCAGTTACCATAGCGTTTAAATACATTAAATCTTAATAAAAATATCAGCCAGAAAATAAACCCAATAAAAGCTATAACCCCCACAAAACTGGCCCATCCCCCAGCGTTACTATATTGTTTGGCATCAAAAAAAGCCAGGTAGCAAAAAGTACTTAATACCAACGCAAATAAAAAAGCAAACCAAAGTACCAGGTGGGTACGTGCCGACCAGGTGGCTGCCTTGTTGCGTAAGAATTTATCGTCAAGCGCTTGTAAAAAAGACGGGACTAATGGCCTCTTGCTCATTTTAAAAAATTTCAGTTTAAAAAAAACGTTTAGTACTGTAGGTGATGTCCCTGAAATAAGTAACAGGAATTTCTGCGGCAATCATTTTACCAATTATTTCCCGGGCCGATAATGCAGCAGAAATAATAGTATAAAAGCCCCCGTTAAATTGCAGTTCGATAGTAGCTGCACCAAATAACTCAATGATACTTTCGCGGCTGGCCGTGGTTTCAAACTCTACTGCATTGCTCGTTATTTTTTTATCCCTGTCATTGCTGCTGTAGAGGCAAGTGCCCTGTTTGATAAAGATCACCGTATCGGCAACCTTTTCCACTTCGTGTAATTGTTGCGAGCTTAAAATAATTCCCATGGGATTGTGGGCGCCCCTTGCCATAAAAATAAGGTCAGTTAAAATCGTTTGCTGTGCATTAATATCAAGGTTGGCTAACGGCTCATCTAAAATCAATAGTCTTGGTTGTTGCAACAGTATCCTTGCAATTTCAAAACGGGTGCGGTAACCACTGCTGATCTGGTTCCAGGTAAGATGAGCATAACCGGTAAGATTTAATCTTTCCAGCATAAAGTTTACCATCAGTTCGTTTTTAGCACCATAAATACCCGCAATTGACGCACTGAAATGTAAATTATCTTTCAGCAACCCATACCACTTAGGAATACGCTGCGGTATAAATGCAATATGATTTTTTATAGCATAAGCATCCTTTTTTTCCAGCAAGTGGTATTTTATATCGCCGTTATCCAAAGCAAGCTGTCCGGCAAGACAGCGTAGTAAGGTGGTTTTGCCATTACCATTTTCGCCCACCACTCCCAAAACATTCCCGGTACCAATAGAAAGATCAATAGGCTTTAAGCTAAAGTTTCCACCGCTATAGGTTTTAGCAATTTTTTCGGCACTTAACAAAGCTGCGCCCGGAGAAATATTATTCACCTGCAACCTGGATGCCTGTTGCAAAATATGATGACCCCTGCTTATAAAATCAACAGGCAGGGTTTTATCCGTTTGTGCATTTTCATAGATATGGTATTCCCTGCTCCAGTCAATTGCAGTTTCCATTAAAGTATCCTCGCCCGTATCGAGGCAAAGATCCAGGGTTCTTCTTACTGCAACAGAATAATCACCATGCTTTAAATACGAAGCAATTTCACCTGCAATAGCTGTATCCATAAAAAAGTAATAAGGGTAAATTAGTAGTATGCAAAATAGGAAAGTATGATAGATATTTAATGAATAGTTTACTTTTACAAAAGTTTTTAACTTTTTGCATATGGAAAAAACAAGGCCGATAAGAGTTTTAGTTGCCAAGGTTGGACTGGATGGACATGATCGTGGCGCAAAAGTAATTGCTACCGCCTTACGTGATGCAGGCATGGAAGTAATTTATACCGGCCTGCGGCAAACGCCTGAAATGGTGGTGAACGCAGCATTACAGGAAGATGTGGATGCGATCGGTATCAGTATTTTAAGCGGCGCACACAACACCGTTTTTCCAAAGATCATTGCACTCATGAAAGAAAAAGAAATGAACGATGTGTTACTAACCGGCGGCGGCATTATACCAGAAGACGATATGAAAACATTAAATGATTCAGGTGTTGGAAAATTATTTGCACCCGGTACTTCCACCACAGATATTGCTGCCTATATAAAAGATTGGGTGAAAGAGCATCGTAGTTTTTAATACCCGGTATTGTTTCAGCTATGTAAAGAGTTACAATTTATTTCTTACCTGCTTTCTATAAACAACGCACACATTATGGTGTGCGTTGTTGTTTGTTGCTATTTTTCTATTGGCTCACTTTTATTTTTACCTGTACATGAAAATTAATCCTGTAGCAGGGCTTCAATTTCCGGCATACGTACGCCTTTGTTATACACCCTGATACTTCCCTGCCTCATTTTAGAGAAAGGTAAATAAGCGGCAAAAAAACGGGCTACTTTGTAATTGTACATTTTAGTTGTTACAGATTGCAGGTAACCGGTAACAATATTTTGCATCCATTCTCCAACCAGTACCAATACTTCAAAAATTCCTTTACCCAGCATTACCAGTGCCCACGCGGTTAAAACAGTTCTTAAAAAGATCAGGCTGTCCTCAGCAAATTCTATTGGTAAAGGATATACCATTAAACGCATAAAAGCAAAAGCGCTTGACGAAAATAAAATACTTACGAAAAATGTTTGTTTCAAAAATTTTGTAATGCCCGGGGGTAATGTGATGTTCATTGCAATCGATGTTTAATTTGGTTGTTTTTAATTTGATTACAAAGAAATACCCAACACAACATATTAATTAAAACCGATTACTGAAAGGATGCGAGTAGTTAGTTAACGGTGTATTTATCTATTAGACGAATTACGCTAATTACGCGAATTAAAATACAAATGGGTTTCAATAAATTGAAACCCACCTGCCATTAAATTAATTCCTATAATATCCTGGCAATAAAAAAACTGCCCGGGGAGCAGTTTAAATTACATGGCGATACTTTTTTGCGGTTAGTTATTTTAAGGCCTCCATTACTTCTTCTTTTCTCCGGCGGCTCACTTCCACTTTACTTTTATCTTTCAATACCGCAAATCCATCATGATCAATAAAAGAAATGAATTTTTTATTTACCAGGTGACTTTTATGTGTACGTATAAAATGCTGGGAAGCCAGTAAGGCATCATACTCACCCAGTGTTTTTGATATCAGGTAAGTTTTTCCACCTTCCACAAAAAATTTAGTGTAGTTACCTACTGCTTCGCACCTGATAATATCGGCAGGTTGCAAATAATGTACGCCCTCTTTAGTAGGTAATGCCAGCCTGAACTCATCGGCAGATGGTGATTGTATATTGTGCATGATATTCTTCAACAGGTCATATTGCTGTTTATAATCCTGGTTGTTTTGCAAAAACCGTTCTACACAGGATTGCAGCTCTTCCACGTCAATGGGTTTTAACAAATAATCAAATGCGCTGAAACGAATGGCCTGTATGGCGTATTCGTTATAAGCGGTGGTAAAAATGAGTTTAAAATTTTTATTGGGCATTTGTTCCAGTAACTGGAAGCCATTTAAGTGCGGCATCTGTATATCTAAGAAAACAAGTGCCGGCTGAAATTCATGTATCATTTCTGCTGCCCTTCTTGAATCATTGCAAACCTTTACCTGCGCAATTTCAGGAACGGCTTTTTCAATCATCAGCCGCAGGGCATCTGTGGCCCGTTCTTCATCATCAATTAAAAGTGCTTTCAACATGTGCTTTAATTTTGAATAGGAAAATTTATTATTACTTGCGTGCCGCTGCCTTCGCCATTGGCATCGTTTAAATCAATAATGTCGATAGAGCCGTGCAATCCCGAACTGTTTTTAATAGTCTTTAACCGTTCTTCCGAAACTGCAATCCCTTTACTGGTGTGTTTTTTATCGCTTCCGGTCAAACTTTTTATCACAGAAGCCTGCTTTCTTCCCACCCCGTTATCTTCAATGATACATTGCAAAAAGTCACCTTTTTCTGTAAAGGTTACCGAAAGCTTCCGGTCATTTTCCTTATGCATCAATCCATGCCAGATGGCATTTTCTACAAAAGGCTGTATCAATAAAGTAGGTATTTTTATTTCTTCTGTTTCAATATCTTCATCACAATTAATACTATACGAAAAAGATTCTTTAAACCTTACTGATTCCAGTTCAATATACATTTTCAGGATATCAATCTCTTCTCTTAAAGTGATGGCTTCCTTATCACTGTGCAGCAATACCATCCGCAATAATTTGGAAAACCGCGACAGGTAACGGGTAGCCACCATTTCTTCATTCGACAATATCATTTGCTGAATGGAATTGAGCGCATTGAATAAAAAATGCGGGTTCATTTGTAAACGCAGGCTTTGCAGGCGGCTCTCTGTAGCTTTTTGTTTATTCTCCCAAAGCTCAATGGTAGCTTGCTGTTTTTCTTCCTCTGCCTGTGTTTTCTGTATCTGGTTGGCACACAATACAGCAATGGTTTGTAATATGCTGATATGGGTATTGGTAAAGAAATTTTTCTGGCGGTGTTCACTGTCAATAACCCCTACTACTTTATCATCTATAATAATGGGCACTGCAATTTCTGAATGGCGCATGTCATCATCTACAATATAGCGTTTATCCTGTGCCGTATTGTTTACAATCTCTGCCAGACCGGTTTTTGCAACCGTGCCTGTAATACCAGTGCCCACCGGGATCTCAATAGGTGCATGAATGGTGAAATCAACCGGGTTCTTTGGCCCGTATGCCGCTTTTTGCACCAACACGTTTCGTGCATCATCTTTTAAATAGATCACACAATCTTCAAAATTGAGTTTACTGATGCAGTTCTTGGCCACATCCCATAATAAGTCATCTGTATTTTTATGACTGTTGATCTGTGATGCAAAATAGGTGATCACCAGTTCCGTTTCCAGGTGGTTTCTTTTATCTATTTGTTGTTTGCGGTAATAGTTTATAACGTATATAATCGTCAATATACCCAGCAATGAGGCTAGTGTTCTGAACCACCAGGTTTTATATACCGGCGTTGCAATAATTATGGTGACTTCATTTTCTGCTTCCTGCCAGTTTTTGTTATCACTGCTGATTCTTACCTTAAAAATGTATTTGCCTGGCGATAGCGAATTATAATGTACCGCATTCTGATCGGTAACTTTTACCCAGTCTTTGTCAATACCTGCCAGCATATATTCATAATAAGTACGTTGGTGCTGGCTGTAATCTACAGCACTAAAATAAAAAGTTACCTGGTTGTCGGAAGGGCTGAGTTTAAATGTAGTAGATGCTGTAATACTGGACAACACATTCCTCGTTTCTAGTTTATTGATCAATGCATTCAGTACAATTTTTTTATTGTACAGTGAATCGGGATGAAAATATTGTATGCCGTTAGGTGTACCAAAAACAAATTCGCCATTAGGCGTTTGAAAATAAGATCCTACCCTGAAGCCATAGATACTTAAACCATAACGCTCATCAAAGGTTTTAATGCTGCTGTCCTTAGGATCATATACTGCCAAACCAATATCATTACCGATCCACATGCGGTTGTGTTTGTCCAGCAGCAACCCTTCAATACGATCAATGAACAAACCATCTTTTTGTGTAATGGTTTTCATTCTTCCATTGGTGTATAAAATATTGAGCCCTGCCCTTGTTCCGATATAAATATTTTTATCGTTGTCAGCACTGATGGAAAAAATGCCGTTATTACTAAGTCCCCTGGCAGTAGTATACACTTCCAGTTTTTGTGTAGCCAGGTTATAATGATAAGCACCTGATCCATATGTAGCCACCCAAAGGTTGCTGCTATCGGTAAATACAAATGGTACACAATAAGTGGAATCCAGTTTTGACAAAGGACTATCGTCAAAATTATCCACTTCAAATGTTTGAGGATTAATCCTGCACAAACCGTTTGCGCCGCATACCCATATATAACCGTCCGGACCTCTATTGAGGAAGTTAATTTTTTTAAGCTTAAGACTGGTTTTACTACGGCTGGTATTCTTTATAAACTTAACAATATGTAGATTTTTATCTATTACCAGTATTCCTTCTGTTAAAACACTGATCCATGTTCTTTCCTTATCATCAATAAATATTGAACTCACTTCCTGCTTTTTAAGCAATGGTTCGCCTTTCTCTCCCGGGTAATTGATAAAAGTACTGGTATTGGTGTTGCGTTCCCATTTCAGCAATCCTTCCGAAGTACCAATTAAATAACTGTTATTATCTTTTGTAGCAATGCCGGCAATATACCCGTCGTAACCATTTCCTTTTTTATCAGTAAAAATATTCTGGTTGCCTACAATATCGTTGCAGTTAAAATAACTTATCCCGCTTGGGTTACAGGTTACAAATACCCAGCCTTTGTATCCCACCGCCAACGAGGTAGTGGCATCATTACCCAGTGAAGAGGGATCGGCGATATTGTGGATATAGTTATATATCTTTTTAGTACGGGTATCATAAATATATATGCCTGAGTTAAGCGTAGTAAAAATATACTGGTGCTCATTTATTTTTTTTGCAGAATTGAACCAGGTAGTAATCTTTTTACCAAACTGGTCCTGCAGGTCTTTAAATGGGGTATCAAACTGTTCTGTGGCCAGGTCAAATATCTTTATTTCATTGGCAATCCTATCGTATAACAATAAGCCCTTGTTTTCCCATCCACATAAAAGAGAACAATGTTGGATATCATATTTTTTCCCTACGGTTCCTGTAGCAACATTCACTTTGTAATATGCATTTTCCTGTACAAAAAAATAGCTGTCGCCGCCGATATACATAATTTGCCTGAAGCTGCTGGCGGGCGGGCTACCCTCCCCTTTTATACTTACCAGCGAAAACTGTTTTTGTGTAATAGAATCCGTAGTGCCATAACCCGTTTCTTTATTAAAAAGATAATTACCCGAATTGGTGAACAGGCCAACTCCTGCAGATTCAAAATTCAATATCCAGCGTACCCTGACAGGGGTATTATTTTCATAAAGAGAGATTTTATGCAGATGACGTTGCTCATCAAACATGCTTACTGAGCCGCCAGCCGATAATACCCATATGCGGTTCTTATTATCGCAGGTTACAAAAGCGATATTGTTATTTACAAGTTGCGGGTAATCGGCAGCGAAGTATTTCTCAACAGTTTTGCCGTTAAACATATTCAGGCCATTGCCAGTACCGATCCATAGATTTCCTTTTTTATCCAGGCAGGCATTGGTTACACCCAAATAAGAAAGCCCGTTGGAGGTATTCAGATGCTGGAAGGAAATACTTTGTTGTGCTTTTATTGTAAAACAACAAAAGAAGAGGATTGATATGGTGAATAAATGTTTCAACAATAAGGCAGCAAAATATAGTTTTTTATGCCAATAAGAAAATAAAGCAGTGCTGGCATGGTAAACTTTATAATTGCCGGCAAACTATGCCATCAGCTATAAAGAAAAGGGCTCAAACTATTCTGCGGTTAATGTTGGCGATTGAACGGCAGCTAACAGAAAAAGCCCTGCTTTCGCAAGGCTACAAAGAAAGAGCCAGGGTTTAACCGGGCCGGTTTTTCTTTTTTCATTTAATAAAGCGTACTCTTAAAAACCAGGTTCATCCCATTATTATAAATATCGTTATCCTCAGTAATATCAGCCGTATCAGCCTTAGGGCCAAATGCCTTAGTCATTTTGTTACAGGGCAACGTACATGCCGTAGTGTTTTTTGTAATGCATTGTACCGCATAGCCAAGGCTGGTAATTACCATTACAGCCGACATCACCACTAGTATTTTTTTGGTTGCCATTGTTTATGTTTTATTATTAGGATCAAAATTAAATCCCATAAAAAGAGGGGATCCTTTCATTCCAGTCAAAGGCTTTTATCAATTAGTATGCGGTAAAATGCATAGTTAAATAGTCATTATTTTTTTTATACCTCCATTGGTTAAGTAAAACAAACCATTTAATAAAAGTGCGGGCTTATCCGCTTTATGCCGGATTACTTTTACAAAAAAAAGTACCATTATAATGAAAGGCCGAAAAAAAATAAAATTTAAAAAAGAGTGGTTCACTGATTCTATTATGTTTCTCCTGTTAACATTGGCCATCTCAATCCTGATTATGCTGTTGTAAAAGATATAATGCCATAAATTATCCTACGGATTTTACACAATGTTTTTCGCTAATTTTGAAAAAACATTCCCATGTATCAAACCTTACTCACCTCACTTGACAACGGTATTTTTACTATTACCATTAACCGTCCGGATAAATTAAATGCGTTAAACAAACAGGTTTTTACCGACCTTAATGTGGCTATTGATGAAGTATATTCCAATACAGCCATTAAAACGGTGTTGATCACAGGTGCAGGACCTAAAGCATTTGTTGCAGGTGCAGATATTTCAGAATTTGCCGCACTTGGTAAAGAAGAAGGCATGGCCTTAGCCAAACGGGGGCAGGATATTTTTTTTAAAATAGAAAATTGTCCTAAACCTGTTGTTGCTGCAGTAAATGGATTTGCGCTGGGTGGCGGTTGCGAGCTGGCGATGGCCTGTCATTTCAGGCTATGCAGTGACAATGCAAAATTTGGACAACCGGAAATAAACCTGGGGTTGATACCCGGTTATGGAGGTACACAACGGCTTACGCAATTGGTAGGCAAGGGCAAAAGCATGGAATTGCACCTGACTGCGGGTTTATTTACTGCTGCAGAAGCATTGCAATTGGGCCTGGTGAATCATGTAACCCCTGCCGATAGTTTACTGGAAAAGACCAGGGAGATCCTGGCCGTGATCATGAGTAAAGCGCCTGTTGCCGCTGGTAAAATTATTGAATGTATCAATATTGCCGCAACCGGCAACAAAAATGGTTTTGATAAAGAAATTGAATGTTTTGGCGAATGCTTTGTTACCAATGACATGAAAGAAGGTACTGCAGCTTTTTTAGAAAAAAGAAAAGCGAATTTTACAGGGCAATAAAAATCAGCCACGGATTACACGAATTAATACGGATGAAGGCGTTGTATTTTAATCTGTGGAAATCTGCGCAATCCGTGGCAAACTAAAAAATACGAAGTAATTGTATCTTACGCATCAATTAAAAAATTCCACCGTTTAATAATTAACTGCCACCGTTCATTGCTTTTATTTTATATATCGGTATAACTACAATTAATTTTACGCCAGATTAAGTTGAATGTGTTGAAATAATATTTTGGTTTGCAGGATTTTTATTATGACCAGGGAAGCAGCGGTATTATTTCAACATTTTTTTTAACCGCAATGCCAACACATATGCTTAACAACGTAAAAAAGAATATTATCATAGCAGCAACATTTTTTATCTCCCTGGCTTCTATGGCACAGAATAAAAAATCAGTTACTGACTATTTAGCCGTTCCGGGCCCCATACAGTTTGATAACAAAACCTATCTTTTAAACTGGAGTTCGAAACCGGCAGCAAATTTTTACAAACAGGAATACCTGGTAAAGAATGACATCGCCGGAAAATTTAAAACAATGCTGTTACTTGATGTAGTTACCGGCGCACAGGAAATAAAAGATGTAGTAGCCAATAAAGTAGCTGAGTTGAAAAAAATGAAGGAAAGCAACCCTGTAGTCAATTATGAAATGATATCTAATCCCGCTACCGGTGAATATATACTTGATTTTTTACTAACCGCCAATGATGCCAATGGCAATATGGCCATAGCAGAAAGAAATATTTACCGGTACAAAACATTCACCGGTAAGTCCGGTCAGAAAGGGGTGTTACTTTTTGGTGTAAGTACAAGAAGCTATGGCGCAGCGATCACTCCGTTTATTGCCGGTTTAAAATCTACCCGCAAAGACCTGATCAATAAAGTGGCGCAATTTAAAATGCCGGAAATAACATTATAATTGTTTAGTGAAATAAAATTGCTGCCGGTATAGGCATTTTCTTCTGACCCGTTATATTAAAATGCACATTCAACCCATTATCTCCGCTGCTATCGTAATACATCAATTTTATTTTGTGCATGCCTTTTTCCAGGTGAGCCTTACCTTCTCTTTCTTCCATGCCATGATTACCATCATTGTCCACCACTAATTCATCATCAATAAATAATATGCTGCCGTCATCGCTGGTAGTGTAAAAATCATACATGCCGGTTGCGGTGATCTTAATAAATCCCTCAAATACAAAACCATATTTTTCTCTCCTGGTTTTTTCGTCCAGGCTAAAGTGGGAGGTTATACCGTTTTTCAAAGGCTGTATTTGTTCCATTTTTTTGATACTCATATCTGCAGCTTCGTAATAACGGTAATTTAATCCTGCTTTGCCGGAGCTTGCAGGTAAAGCTTTTTTCAAAGCATATGCTCTTACGTTCATTACTGCTATATCACTATTGATTAATGATTCCTGCAATGCAATGGCTTTTACAATGCCTGTTGTATTTACAATAAACGGTCCTGTATATATTTTTGATTGCTTTGTCGGGTTGCTGCCATCTGTAGTATAATACAGTGTAGCGCCTGCCGTTGTATTCTCTATACTTACCTGTGGCTGAAGATTTTTATTATACTGCACCTGCACTTTAGGTTTGGCCGCAAACTTTCCGTAATTGTCTATTTTAATTACATACGCATAAGGTGCTTTGATTTTGTTTGGATTATAAGCAGGCAATGTAACTGCTACATTGTTACCTTCCTGTTGCCATTGCAATTTTTCATTGGTAGAGAGAAAACTAATTGCAGTACCCGGGTTTAATTGTATATCCTTTAATACTATTTTATTTTGATCCGGATATTTCGGCAGGATAGCGTACAGGGAATTATTATGGCTGTTGTAAGTATAAAAAATTTCCTTTACTGCATAACCGGGGTCGGGATCAATGGTAATTTTCAGCAACATATCACCGCTCCTGTTTTTATAGTCCCTGTTTCCTTCGCTCCACTGTGCAGGTATTTTCCATCTCACCGTATTGTAAATCGCTTCGCCATTTATTTTCAACCATTCGCCCATTTGTAATAAACGTTCCTGCATGATAGGAGGAATTTTCCCATGCTCATCAGGACCAATATCCAGTAAAAAATTTCCACCCCTGCTTACTTTATCTACCAGCTGCAATACCAATGACTGGGTGGAATTATAATCCCATGCATCTTCCTGCCTGTTATAACCATAACTGTAACCCATACCCCGGCTTTCTTCCCAGGCATGATCTTCAAAATCCAGGTCGGGTTGATATTCCGGTGTGTAAATACCTCCATGCTTAAATCGTATGCCCGTACCCCAGCGATCATTTACAATTACAGTATTCTTTACCGGGCTTTCGTTATACAACCAGGTTAAAAATTCTTTGCTCTTCCATACCGAATCAGGTGCTTCCCAATCGCCATCCGTCCAAAAAACATCCGGCTGGTAATTATTGATCAGTTCTTTCATTTGTGGCCAGGTATGCTGCGCTGCAAACTTGCTTTTATCGGCTTTCCACAAAGGATTGAACCATTCGTATAAAGAATAGTACATACCAGCATGCACGGTTGTTTTGCGAACGGATTTAAACAGGTCGGCAATCAAATCTCTTTTGGGACCTACATCAACGGCGTTCCATTTAAAGCCCCAGGTTGTATTGGCTTCCTTATTTGGCCACAAAGTAAATCCATCATGGTGTTTGGAAGTAAGCACAATATATTTTGCGCCGCTTTGTTCAAACAGTTTCGCCCATTCATCAGGATTGAATAATTCTGCTTTAAAATCATTGGCAAGGTCATAATAACTACGATTGCCAAATTTAGCTTTATGAAACTGTTGCCTGGCCGTATCTTTTCCCTGCAATCCCTCCTGGTACCATTCTGCATACTGGCCCTTACTACTCCATCCCGGTACCGAATACACGCCCCAATGAATAAAGATGCCGAATTTAGCATCGGTAAACCAGTTCGGTATGGGGCGTTTATCCAGGCTTTCCCAGGAAGGTTGGTAGGTTTGTGCAGATAATTTTGCAGCCAGGAAAACAATGAGCAGTACAAGCAATCGTTTCATTATAATAAGGTTTTATTTTTCGATAAGTTTTTCGTCAATTAAGTATGCTTCCACTTCTCCCAATTGAATTGCCGACGGAGTTGATAAAATATTAATAAAAATATTATCAGCTTCCATAGCCGGAAAAGTTATGATTCTTTTATTGCCAATTGTTGTTTGTTGAAATGTTTTCAATTCCTTTCTGGATCTGAGTTGGAAATAAAATTCTTTCACATGCTGACCAGTACTAATATTTTCTTTAAATACAATACAATTAATCTTTTGTAAGGAAGAAAATTTTATATTAATGAAGTCTGCATTATTGTCGTCCAATGTTATACAAGTTTTACTATTACCGTCAGTTAATACTTCCGATGTAATGATTTCATTATTCTTAATAAGATATACCTTTCCCTCTTTGATAAGGTTATTCTTAAAATTAAGTTCCTTCAATTTCTTAAACCCGACCAGTGATGCAGAATCATACTTAGTAATCAACCCATCCCCATCCGGTGGCACATTCAATAATAAATTAGCACCACGGCCTGCACTTTTTAAATACAATTGAAATAATTGTTCCGGTGTTTTTACTTTATCATCTTCTGCCTTATGATAAAACCAACCTGGTCTTATACTTACATCGCATTCTGCGGGTATCCAGTATTTGCCGTTGGCATTGCCCGCATTTAATGTATCCGTTGAAGGCGCTTTGGCTCCCGGCTCAAAACCATCTGTATCTAAAGTATTCCAATTGGTTTTGCCTGCAATACCGCTTTCGTTACCACACCAACGTATATCCGGACCAACATCACTAAAGATCACCGTGGAAGGAGATAATTGCCGCACCGTTTCCTTAAACCGTTTCCAGTCGTATACCTGCTTCTTTCCATTAGGGCCTTCGCCATTGGCACCATCCCACCACAATTCCCATATCGGTCCATAGCTGGTAAAAATTTCTTTCATCATATTTACAAATACTTCATTGTATTTTTCGGTACCGTAATCAGGATGGTTCCTGTCCCACGGAGAAATGTACACGCCGAATTTTAAGCCATACTTTTTGCAGGCCGCAGAAAGTTCTTTCAACACATCACCTTTACCATTTTTCCATTTACTCTCCCTTACCGTATGCTTACTGAATTTACTCGGCCATAAACAAAAGCCATCATGATGTTTGGCTGTAATGATGATTCCTTTGGCACCTGCTGCTTTTGCAACACGGCACCATTGTTCACAATCTAATGCTGTAGGATTAAACACTTCCTCTTTTTCATTACCATGTCCCCATTCCAGGTCGGTAAATGTATTAGGACCAAAATGCATGAACAAATAAAATTCCATATTATGCCAGGCCAGTTGCTGGTTGGTTGGCTTGGGTTGTGCCAAAACACAAATGGTTGTTGAAATAAAAAAAAGCAATATGGTGATTGCTTTTTTAATCCTGGTATTGTTTATTGTATACATTACTTTATAATAATTAATTGGCAGCACTTGTTTTGATCACTACTGTTGCTGGCTGCAGTCCTGCTGCAGTGGCGGTGAATGTAGCATCGCCTGTTTTATTATTGGCAGATTGAATGATGACCTGGCATTTACCATTAAATAATTTTCGTTGCCAGTTGTTATCCAAAAATTTATCGGGTTCATGACTGCTGGGATCGCCATTGCCCACACCAATTATTTTTATATCTCCTGTTGCGGAAAAATTAATATTGTTCATTGCTGTTGCCACTTCTCTTCCTTTGCTATCGGTAACGGTTACATTCATCACGCATACATCTGCAGCATCAGCAAGTATCGTTGTTCTGTCCGGTGTTAATACTACCTGGTAAGCATCGCCGGTAGTTTCTACTTTTGCGTATAATTTCCTGCCTTGTTTTTTTCCAAATGCCTCCAGTTTGCCCGGGGTATATTTTACTTTCCATTCCAGGTGTCCTTCCCGTTCCATCAGTTTCTTTCCTAAACTTTTTCCATTTAGTTTTAATTCTACTTCCTCTGCATTACTGTTTACCCATACTTTAATACTATCGCCGGTTGTCCAGTTCCAATGCGGGCTCAGCTGCAATACATCTTTTTTACTCCACCAGCTTTGGTAGTAATAATAAATATTTTTAGGAAAGCCGCACATATCCATAATACCAAAATGACTGTTAATACAGGGCCAGCCATAAGGCGTGGGTTCTCCACGGTAATCGAAACCTGTCCACACAAAACCGCCCATAAACCAATCTTTATTGGCATTGGGTTTCCACCATTCTTCTGCGGTGCTGCTCCAATAAGGATGAGTGGAATCTTTATCGGGTACATAGCCGTTGATCGTATCCGTTACATAAATACCCCTTGTGGTTACGGTGCTTCCTGTTTCACTGCCATACACCGGCTGATTGGGCCATGCAGCATGGTATTCATCAATTTTATTGATCCGGTAATTAAATCCACGTACCGGAATCACTTCGTTTATGCCGGGGTGGTAAGCACCGTTATCTGCGGCATAAGTACAGGTTCTTGTTGGATCTAATTCTTTTTGTCTTTGTATCAATGTCTGCGCTAATCTTTTTCCAATATCATTACTGTGTATGCCCTGCTCTTCATTGCCAATGCTCCACATAAAAACACTGGGATGATTTTTATCTCTTTCGATCAGTCTTTCAAACTGGCTCATGTATTCTGTGGCTGTTCCTATCAAACGATTTTCATCCAGTACCAGCATGCCTAATTCATCACAGGCTTGCAGCAATTCGGGTGTAGGCGGATTGTGAGAAGTGCGGTAAGCAGTAACACCCATTTCTTTTAATAATTTAATGCGGTAGTATTGCAACGCATCAGGCAATGCACTACCTACGCCTGCATGATCCTGGTGACAACAAACACCGAATATCTTTATGGATTTACCATTCAGGCTTAAGCCTTTTGCAGCATCTATTTCAATAGTTCTGATACCAAATGTTGTTGAAGTACTGTCAATAATTTTGTCTTCCTGTTTTATCCAAGTAATTAATTTATAACAATACGGATTATCGAGATCCCACAATACAGGATCAGTAATTTTAAACTGGTATTGCATTTTCCTGGTGTCGCCATTCATTACTGAAACGCCTTCCACGGTACTACCGGTAACCAGCTTGTTGTTTTTATCCACGATACGATACTGCAAAGTGCTGCTGACTTTTGAGAAAGTGTTATTGGTAATTTTTGTTTCCACTGCAACAGTAGCAATATTATCTTTAACGGTACTGCTTACAAAGGTTCCGTTTGTTGCAATATGAAATGGATTGAATTTTTCGAGCCATACATGACGGTAGATACCGGCGCCTTCATAAAACCAGCCTTCAAATTGTGAAGCATCTACTCTAATCACTAAAACATTTTTGTTGTGATAATTGAGGTAATCTGTAATATCGAAAGTAAAGCCACTGTAACCACTTTCGTTGTTACCCAGGTAATGTCCATTTAGGTATACTTTGCTATTACGGAATATCCCATCAAATGTTATATTGAATTTATTGCCTGAATCCGCTGCGCTCACCGTAAAAGTTTTGCGGTACCAGCCAATACTTGTTTTAGGAAATAACCCGCCTACTGCTTTAAAACCATGATCCTGTAAACCTTCGTCTTTAATATTTACAAAATCCTGTTCTACGGCCCAGTCGTGCGGTACATCTAAACTGCGCCAGGCCGAATCATTAAAATTGATAGCGATCGGTCCTTTACCCGAACCTGCTTTGGAGAGGTTATAGTTGATGTTGTAATTAAAATCATTCTTTGTATCGGAAGCATCACCGAAATGAAATTTCCAGTTTTTATCCATCGATATTTTTTCTCTCACAGGAGATTGGGCTAATAAAAAAGAGGGGATCAATAAAAGGTAACATCCAATAATTTTTTTCATGCCCCAAAATACAAAAAAAGGCTGCATTAAATGCAGCCTCTTTTTAAACTATTTGTGATATAATTTATTTCGTTACTACTATTCTAGTCACTTCAACTGTTTCCCCGGTTTTTATTTTTACAAAATAAACGCCGTTGGCCAGTTTGCTCACATCTAATTTTTTAAGGTTATTTCCCGGGGCAACATTTACCTGTTGCGTCAATACTGTTGCACCTGTTTGATCGGTAACAATTACCGAAGCATTACCGTTCGCTGTTGCTTTAAATGATAAGTTAGCTGTTACCGCAACCGGGTTAGGGAAAACAGATAATTTACCGGAAGTAAACAGCACCGGCTCTTCAGCTTGTTTGGCAGCCGTACCCAATTGTACTTTTAAAGTATAGCAGGTAGTTGCACTAAATGCATTATTATACCCGTACACTCTTACATAATAAGTGCCCGCGGTGTAGGTACGTGTAATGGTTTCCCCTGTTGTACCGCCATTTTGAGAAATGGCCAGTTGTGTGGTTCCATTGCTGCTGTACAAACGGATATCATAATCTCCCGGCAATGTAGTTAACGTAATAGTAGCAGTACCGCCTGTACTAATAACAAACTGGTAATAATCATTATCCCCAACAGGATTGATCAATCCCTTGATATCTGTATTGAAAGGGATCAATGCGGCTCCGCTTGCTGTACCGTTGGTGCTTACATCGTAAGTGCCAGGGCATGTACTTGCGGCTGCGGTGGTAAACTGTGCCTGCGTGTAGCCGCTCGTTAATCCACCGCTGCAATTTGTTCTTACTCTCCAATCGTACAAAGAAGCTGCTGTTAAGCCGGTAAGATTTGCAGTTGTTCCTGCCTGTGCGGTAGCAAAACTTGTCCACGTTCCTGATGCATTCAATTTATAATCTACTGCATAACTTACTGCGCCACTTACTGCCGTCCAGCTAACAGTAGCATTGCTGCTGGTGATTGCTGATGATGTTAAGCCTGATGGTGCTGCACATGGCGCTGTGGTAGTAAATTGTGCGCTTACAAAATTTCCGCTTCCGCCGCTGCAGGTAGCGCTCACTCTCCAGTCGTACAAAGAACCTTGTGTAAGCCCGGTAAGATTTGCAGATGTACCGGTTTGTGCAGTAGCAAAACTGGTCCAGGTACCAGATGTATTCAATTTATAATCTACTGCATAACTTACTGCACCGCTTACTGCATTCCAGCTTACGGTAGCGCTGTTATCTCCTATGGCCGATGCTGCCAATCCTGTGGCATCGCCACAGGCAATAGCACCTCCGATAGTGAAATTGGTATTACTGATATCGAAAAAGATATTGCCCACTGCTTCAACTTTTATTCTTGAAGTAGCAGATGGCGTTGTTGGAATAACCAAAGCTTCTGTACCATCATTTGGCGTACTGGCAATCAATACTGTTGGAAAAGTTTGTCCGCCATCGGTACTCAGGGATATTTTTACATTGGCGCAACTCACCGGTGATGCGGTAGTATTGGCAACATTCCACGTAATGTTTTGTGTAGAACCGCCCGCCCATGTTACCGCTGTATTGGGTGCAGTAATAGTAAACGGACCGGAGGTATTGCTTACCGTTACCACCACATCTGTAAAAGCCGTTTGACCAACAGCAACAGGTGCAGTTGAACTAAAGGCATGGTTATCCCTTACCGTTAGCCTGAAATTCAATGTTCTTGAAACGGAGCTTAATGCTTCTATGTTTGTACCTGCATCTCCGCCAGGCAATACCGGTGTTACCAGTAAACCCGACAGGATGGTGGATAATTTAGGAAAAGTTCTTTCAGGAGATGCGGTGGGTGCAAATGATAACCAGTTGGGGCCGGTGGCTTTTGTTGGAGAAGCGATACTGCTTGCGCCTGTTTGGGAAGAAGACGCATTATCATTTTGTTCCCAGCAATATGTAAGTGCGTCACCATTAGCATCGGTAGCTGAAGCGCTTAATGCAAATGGTGTGCTGATGGGAATGGTATAATTGCTCACCGCTCCAATTACAGGCGCTACATTATTGGCGGTTATACTGGTTGATACCGGGCAGGTTTTAGTAGCCAGGTTAGCCTGTATCTGCGCAATGGAAGCCTGGTGATAAATGTCGATGGAATGAGGTGCTACATCCTGGCTGGTGATACCTGCGTATCCCATAATAGTGATACCTGATCCTACTTCTTTATTTACACCGCTACCTTCATTGCTCATGGAGAAGGTATGGTTAGCACCTAACTGATGGCCTACTTCATGCACTACATAATCAATATCAAAATTATCTCCCTGCGGAATACCATCTGCAGGAGAAGTGATACCGGCACCTTTTGCCAAAGAATTATTGTTTGCAGGATTTACACAAACACAACCGATACAACCTGCATTTCCGCCACCGCCCGATTTACCAAACATGTGACCGATATCATAATTGGCACTGCCGATAACTGAAGTTAATGTTTGTTGCAATTGCAGATTCCATTGGCTTAATGTAGTGGAATAAGGATCCGTGGATGTGTTATAATAAATAACTGATGTAGTATTGGCAATCAGGTTAAGGTGCAGCGCCAGGTCTTTTTCATAGACACCGTTACAGCGCGTAAGCGTGGCATTAAAAGCGGCCAGTACCAAACTCACCTGGGCCGAACTGGTGGCACCAAAATAATTGGCATATTCCGCATTACAGGACTGTGCCAGGCGCATCGTTTTTAACTGGCCGGTTGAAGTACCTGTTGCATTGATGGTATAAATTTCTTTATTGATCCCTTCGGCCATTTCCTTTTCTACTGTGCTGCAGGTCCAGGGCAATTGTCCCTTTTCCCTGTGAGATCTGTATACAGCATACACCGTATGATCTTTTGAATAAGGCTCCATGAATTCATTGTCCTTGTCCGTTCTGAAAACCATGGTTTGAATGCCTTGAGGAGAAATGCTCAATTTCAGCGAGGCATATTTATCAGTGATCCCTTTACCGGAATAAGCCCGGATCGTAGGGAATTGTGCCTGCAGATCGGGTTCAAAATTTGACGCTTCCATTATTTCAAATTGCTCCAATGCACCATCTGCATTGGGCAAACTGATAATGGTTGTTTTTTTTGATGCTTTGTCAACGATGGCAAACACCTCACTTTTTAATGCTTCAATATTTAAATTGTATAGCTTGAATGCTTTGGGATAAGACAAACGTGCTACAGCCTTGTCGGTTACAATGCTACCCCGGCTTTGATTGTTTTCAGACCAGAACCGGTCTGTTTGAGCAAGCGCCAACGATGTGGTAAATGCCAACGCAAGCGACAATAATAAATTTTTTTTCATGATCGTTTTAGTTTGTTGGTTAAGAATAGAAAGCAGTAGCTAAATGTAAATTTATTATCGCCGCAAAAAAAGAGTATATGTGCACATGTTAATATCTTTTTATACGGATATTCCTAAGTATTTTTACGCAGCGCTGTTTTCATTTATCTTTGCGCTCACTTTTATTTTAACCAATTACTGATATGGAATACAGAATAGAAAAAGACACTATGGGTGAAGTTAGCGTACCTGTAAACGCTTATTTTGGTGCACAAACCCAGCGCAGTATCGACAATTTTAAAATTGCGCAGGATATTAATAAAATGCCTAAGGAGATCATCCGGGCATTTGCCTATTTAAAACATGCCGCAGCTTTAACCAATTATGATGCAGGCATCTTGACCAAGAAGAAGGCTGACCTTATCGGTAAAGTGTGTAAAGAGATTTTAGACGGCAAACTAAATGACTATTTTCCTTTAGTGGTTTGGCAAACCGGCAGCGGCACACAAAGCAACATGAACGTAAATGAAGTGGTAGCATATCGTGGTCATGTGATCAATGGGGGTAAATTAGGAGATAAAGAAAAATATTTACATCCCAATGATGATGTAAATAAAAGCCAGAGCAGCAATGATACTTTTCCTACAGCGATGCATATTGCTGCATATAAGATACTGATCGAAACAACCATTCCAGGGATCACTTTATTACGCAACACCCTGGATAAAAAAGCGAAGGCCTTTAAAAAAGTGGTAAAGATTGGCCGCACCCATTTTATGGATGCAACACCATTAACCTTAGGACAGGAATTCAGCGGCTATGTATCACAGTTAGATCATGGATTAAAAGCCATTAAAAATACTTTGGCGCATTTAAGCGAACTTGCATTGGGCGGCACTGCCGTGGGAACCGGTATTAATACACCGCCCGGTTATGATGTAAATGTGGCTAAACATATTGCAAAGTTGACCAGGCTTCCATTCAGAACAGCCGACAATAAATTTGAAGCCCTGGCTGCACATGATGCTATCGTGGAAGCGCATGGTGCTTTAAAAACCGTGGCCGTTAGTTTAATGAAGATCGCCAATGATGTACGCATGTTATCCAGCGGACCAAGAAGCGGTATTGGTGAAATTTATATTCCAGATAACGAACCGGGTTCATCTATCATGCCCGGTAAGGTTAATCCTACGCAATGTGAAGCGTTAACCATGATCGCCGCACAGGTAATGGGCAACGATGTTACGATCGGTATCGGCGGCAGTATGGGTCATTTTGAACTGAATGTTTTTAAACCGGTAATGATCTATAATTTTTTACACAGCGCCAGGTTAATAGGCGATGGTTGTGTAAGCTTTAACGATAAATGTGCCGTGGGTATTGAACCATTAAAAGCCAATATTAAAAAACATGTAGACAATTCCTTAATGCTGGTAACCGCATTGAATACAAAGATCGGTTATTACAAAGCAGCGGAAATTGCACAGAAAGCACATAAAGAAGGCACGACTTTAAAAGAGATGGCGGTTAAACTGGGTTATGTAACACCTAAAGAATTTGATGAATGGGTGATACCTGAAAATATGGTAGGAAAAATTTAAGATAAGTTTCTTATTTATAATGAAGCGAAAAAGTCAGTGAGCCAATCAACAACTTTTTATAGATTTTCTACAGCCTCTTTTAATTGCTTAAAAGAGGCTGTTAATAAAGAAACTTTTGACATTCCCGCATTAGCTAAAAGTTATGCAACTTTGCAAGGCACTTTTCAAGCAATCGAATTTTTATTATCAAAAGATCAGGTTGATTCCAACACTAAGCTTATAAAAGAAATTTTCAATCCTTTCCAAACATTAGGTGATCCTGATTTAAGGAAAAATACTTTAGAAGAACAACAGAAATTTTATGAGAGTGGCGGATTCATTCATTACCTTAGTAACGAAACTGTATTTCAAATTGATCAACTCCTTTCCCACTTCCCTGAATCATATTTTCATGAACATTACAATTCACAAGAACTAAATCAAAACAATATTTATCCTTCCGCTTGGCATGATGACAATTCTCCTGATCAGGGGTACAATGAAGATCATATTATTGTAGATGTGATTCAAATGAAAAATATTTTTACAGAGGCTGCAATGGATAATGATTACATATTGGTATTTTCTGGTTGATAATTTTCACCAACCCTTTTAACAGTTTTTGCACTATTATCCTTTAGTGCAGAAGTGATTATTATGTTCTAAATACGAGTAAAAACACTATTCTCAAGGGAATAATTTTACTATCCATTTTGTATAAGACAGGTAGTCCCCCGGTAATTTTCAGTAGTAAAAAAACCGGCGTATGTTAATTTATTAAATAATCACGTTGTAAATAATATTTTACAAAATAAGAGGACCTGTTCTGCGTTGTCAAAGTAATACCCTGTGTTCTTTTTGCAGTCGCATTGCCTGGATTTCTAAATACAGGTACGACTAAAATCTACCCTCGTACTTCCCCTATACCTGTATTTTTTAGTTTGTAAAAATACCTTTCAGTATAATAGCCTATATGAAAACAGGAAAATTTCAAATCCATATTTCAGCACCAAAACTGGAAACTTATGAAAATACATTTACTAAGTACTTATTGTATTACCGGCATTCTTTTATTGATAAGCATTGTTGGTAGCCAGCCATTGCAGGCGCAGGTACAAACAGGAAAAAGTTATATCAATGTTTCTAAAAACACTACCGGCGGAACCTTTGAACCCGGCGATACACTTGAAGTCAGAGCAGCTATTGCTGTAGGAAGTTTCGCCGCTTTTTCCATTACACAGGTAAGGTATAATGATACGATCAATGCCAACTTTACCTATATCCCGCAAACGCTTAAGATCATCACCAACGAGGGACTTACCTTTCGTGCGTACAGCGATGCAGCCAATGATGATGCGGCCATGTTCAGTACTGTAAATAATACCCTTCGCATTAACCTGGGAAGAACAGCCGGCGTTGCTGCAAATACCGGCAATGCTGTAACGGGCGGAGGTACTATTGCCTATAATGATAAACCTTCTTTTTATGGCGGCGTTTGTATCATGGTAGCTTCTTTCCGGGTAAGAATAAATACCGGCGTTACTTACAACAGCCTTATCAATTTACCGGGTGGTGCATTCCGTTATACCCAGGCGGGTTCTCCTGTTACTGCCGGTTTTACAGGCAATAATATCATGGTCTTTCGTAACATTGGCGTATGCCCGAACTTTGTTGGTGGTAACGCCCTTATTGAAAACAACGGTACGTTTGGCAGCGGCACTACCCGTAACAGGAGTGCTTCGGCTATCGTTCCCGGTTATTCATTCGTAAATTTTACTGCCAACCAGCCGAATGATGGTATGTATGGCATTTGCAATAACAGCAGTGCCGCCGGTGCCACCAATAACGCGGTGCCCTACCCTGATAACTCCAGGGTGTTTTCGGTGTGGGATATCATTGGTGATCATACCGGCGCAGCAAGTGCTGTTGCAGGTAACCCGGCTACCACACCTGGTGTAAACGGTGGTTATATGGCTGTAGTTAATGCCAGTTATGCTACCAGCCCGGCCATACAGCAAAACATTACCAACTTATGTGCATCTACTTATTACGACTTCAGTGCCTGGTTCAGGAATATCTGTTCCAAATGTTCGTGCGACAGTAATGGCCGTGGTGCTTTAAATGCATTATTTAACGGGCCATACCCACCGGGCGTAAAACCCAATTTGACTTTCCAACTTAATGGAATAGACTATTATACCACCGGCGATATTCCTTATAACGGGCAATGGTTAAAGAAAGGCTTTACTTATCTTACCGGGCCTGCACAAACTTCTTTTACCTTATCCATACGAAATAATTCCCCCGGTGGTGGTGGTAACGACTGGGCAGTAGATGATGTTAATTTATCTACCTGTGTGCCTGATCTTATTTTAAAATACAATCCCGAAATAAAAGTGTGCAGCAATGCGCAGATAGATCTTTCGGCAACGGTAAGGTGCTTTTTCCCCAACTATACCTTTTATAAATGGCAGAAAAGTACCAACGCCGGCGTTACCTGGTTTGATACCGGTGTAAGCGGCACGGCAACACCTTCGTTGATAAGCGGGCAGTGGGAATACAGTTCGGTTTATCCGCCTTTCATTGCCACCTATGCGGATAGCGGGCACCGCTACAGGGTAGTGGTGGCTACCACAGCGGCTAACCTTGCCAATATCAATTGCTCATATAATAACAATGCCAGTACGCTGCTCAATATTATCAGGTGTGGGCCGATACTGAATGTAGCGCTGAAAAGTTTTTCCGGTCAGCTGCTACAATCCCATGCCAGTATCAGGTGGACTATACCAACAGGAACCAGTATTAAATATTTTGAAGTGGAAAAAAGTACCGACGCTATAAACTTTGCTACAATAGGTACGATAAATGCCGCACCAGGTGCAACCAGCTATGAATTTACCGAACCGGAAAAGCTGGAACAGCTGAGCTATTACCGCATAAAAATGTTTGAACGTGAAGAGCTGTTTGCATACAGTCCTATAATTACGCTAAGCAATAAAGACATCGGGTTTGATATCAGGTCCATAACCAATCCCGTTACGGATCACCTGCAATTTACCTATTACCTTCCGGTACAGGGTAAGGTAAGGATTTACCTCAGCGATATTTTTGGAAATCCTATACTGCAACAACAGGTAAACGGTAAAAAGGGATGGAATAACTACTATCTTGACCTGGCAAAAAATGTATCGAAAGGCATATATATTCTATCCATTGCAAACAATACCACGGTAATCAACAAACGAATAATAAAAGCCCAATAAGACACTTCGCCGTGAAGTTTGATTTACAAAAGAAAGCCTTCCTGTTTCTACAGGAAGGCTTAATTATTTTGTTTTTAACTTAACGGGTTAAGATCATTTGTTTTGAATCTATTAGTCGATCATCCACAATCAAAGTGTAAATATATGACCCCGCAGATAGTTGACCTCCAGAAATTTCAACAGCCTGGTTATCGTTATTTTTTAAATTGAATTCTTTTATTTTACTTCCGTTTAAAGAAGTAATCGTGATAAAAGCTTTTTTCGCAGTAGCCGGAATAGAATACCTGATAACCGTTGATTGATTAAAAGGGTTGGGAGTATTCTGAAATAACTTTGCCACTTCGTTTGATTCATTAATTTTTATAGAGCCTTCAGTATTACCGCTTCCATTATTTTTAATCAGCTGTTTCAATTCATCCATTTCTTTTTTAAGCAACTCGTTTTGTGCACTCAGTTCCTGTACTGCTTTTACCAATGGTACTACAAACTGGCTATAAGCAATTGAATAGTTATCATTTTTCGACTCTGGTGCATGAATACCATTAAAAGTGTAACTAACATCTGCTGCAGCCTTTTCCACTTCCTGGGCAATAAAACCACTTTGCCGAATATTAGTGGATTTACTAAAATCTTTATTGCCAATGTATTTACTACGATTCTCCTGAGACATATTTTGGGTTAAAAATTCTTCAAATTTTTTGGTATCAAAATTATACACCACGGGGCGGAGACGATTAATAAATTCCAGTCCCTTTACATCTGTTTCACTGATATTATTTTTAAATCGTCCGTCAGAAACAGTATATGCTACCGGACCTTCAACGACAGTTACATTTACGTCTCCAAACCTTATTTTATCACTTGCATTTACTATTGCATTGTATCCTAATGCAGTTGCATTTGTTAAGCTGGTAGAGCGTGCATCTGCATAAGCACCTATGAGTGTATTATTGTCTCCTGTTATATTTGCCTGAAAAGCATGTGCACCTACCGCAGTATTATTGAACCCTGAAACATTAACCCCTAAAGTACTCTCACCAATTGCTGTGTTTCCAACACCGGTTGTGTTAGTTTCCAAAGCCTGCATACCTACTGCTACATTATATGCCCCACTGGTGTTGCTTAAAAGGCTGTGTGAGCCAACAGCAACATTTCGAAATCCTGAATCTGTACTTTCCATCGACCGGGCACCTATAGCTGTGTTATCTTCCCTCCCACAATTTGTAAGTGCATTATATCCAAGTGCAACATTACGATATCCTTTTATATTAGCTTTTAATGCATCTGCACCAAAAGCACAATTGTGAAATCCAATGGTATTTGAAAGGGATGCCTGGTAACCGACAGCTGCATTATTATAACCAGTTGTAGCATTTAAAAGCGATTGATAGCCAAATGCAGCATTATTTGTTCCGGAAATTGGAACCGTATTGGCGTTATATGATGCATTTTGGGCAATTCCGCTCAATACTGAGATTAAAATTGATAAGACTACGCAGAATTTTTTCATTTTTTCAATTTAAATTGTTATGACAATAAATTACCATATCAAATATACATTTTAAATTGTTGATATAAAAAAAAGGTTACATATTGTAACCTTTCTAAATTAATTCTGAAATATTTAAGCCTATTTACACTTGTAAGTAAACTTCAGTTTCCCTTCTGCAGCCGGAATGCTCGACTGGTCATCGCCCAGCATATACACACTTAGCACATAATTATCGCGGCTCATAGTGTAAGAAGCAAAATTTGATACTGCTGAATCCACCAACACATTACCCGGATCGTAGTACCGCAGTTTTAAACTTTTAATGGCATTGGTGGGTTTTCTGCCAAAATTAAAGAACTGCGTGTATTCGGCGTAGGTATTTTCGTCGGGGAAAATATTCATGTAATTCTTTGGCGCAATATTGTTGTAATAGGTAAGATCGGCATCCTTTAAAATATCGCCGGTAAATGCATCTTCCGTTGTCATATGCGTAAGGTTTCCGCCGCTATAGGTGTACGCTACGTTCTGGTAGGGAATACCAGGCAGTAAAGAATAACTGTACATTTTATTGATGAGCAAACCTGCCGCATCATAAGTATAGGTGATATCAAATTCTGTTGAACCGGGAATAGTAGGATCTATCAATCCATGCAATGATTTCACTCTTTTGCTGCCAGCTTCCAGGATCATGTATTGGTCGGGATCGATATATACCGTATCGCTGAAATATTGTGGTACAGAATTGAAATCAATGGTTAAGGTAAGGCTGTCGAATTTGGTAATATCGGTTACCACATCTGTAGCGTCAATAGTAGCTGATATAGAACCAATGCCTACGCCGGTAGCACTATCTGTATAGGCAATCCTGCTGATGCGGCAATCATCGCCAATAATGATACCTGCAGCATCGCCGCCGTTCTCTGTACTGTATTCTTTCTGGCAGGAAGCCAATACCCCTATAACAAGTAGTGAATACAATAATCCTTTTTTCATGCGTATAATTTATTTAAAACTGCTTTTGATTTAGAATATTTTCATTAGCAAGCACATGCCATTATTAATTTACCTTATAATTTTTTATACTGAATGATTCTGCCGACACCCCTGTTACAAGCGGGCTTGGTGTGTATACCGATTTAACAAGGCCAATACCTTTTGCATAATAATAATCATCTGTTTCAGTTACGCCATCAGTAATGCCTAAGGATGCCACAGTAAATTTAACATCCACGCTTACATGAATCACATTATTATAAGTAACTGAATTAACCGTAATGCTGGTATTTGGATTTACTATTGTAAAAGTATATTTTAAAGTTGCTGGTACGCTGGTGCCTGTACCCGGATCAAGCGTTCCACTTGCGGTAGCGGTAGTCCATGTAGTTCCTGCAGTAGCATTTTCTTTTAAAAAATTGATATCAACGAATGTGGGGTTATCAAATTGAATAAAATAAGAGTAATAATCTGAAGGCATCCATTCATTATAATCACTACCCGTTTTTCTATAGTGTGCCGTATCATACGGTATAGTAGCAAAATTATCCTGCATCTCGCTATAAGTGTTACCATTGTATGCCTTGGTACCGTAAATAGTATTGTAAAGTGTATCGCCTGCTGCGGTTGATTCGGAATAAGTGTAACTCCACCAGCTAGCATTGGTCAAAGGAAAATAATCGGTATTAGGTGGTATGGTTGCCGCTACATAATTTACCGCAAAACTACAGGCATTGGCAACGTTAGGTGTAAAAGTACGTGGGCCTGCTAATCCTGTAGGTGTTCCCGAAGCTACCAGTGTAATAGGTTGAGCTGTGCCGATTGCCAGGGTTCCTGCTCCTGAAAAAGTAATTCCATCAACGGTATTGGTAGTAATATTATAGGTACCGGCTGCGGTAACATCAACTTTTAAAATAACCGTATTAGCTACCGTTACCACTGAGTTTATAGTGTAAGTACCATTTACTGTTGGCGTGGTACAATTTCCGGGGGCGCCGTTAAAAGTAAATGTTGCCACCCCGCCACCTCCGGCTGGTAATACCGTGATATCGTAAGTACAGGTATTTAATGTAGGCGTAGTAAGTGCAACTGTTGCAGTACCCGCTGTTAATGGCGTACCCGAACCTGTTAAGGTTACATTTTGGGGACCCAGTGCTGTAAATAAACCGCTGCCGGTAAAAAGAAAACCAGCTGTTGTTGCGCCTCCGATAGCATAGGTACCTAAAGCAGTTACATCTACCGTTAAGGTTATGGTATTGGTTGGGGTAAGAGCCGTGCCTACGGTATAAGTGCCTCCAATAGTAGCCCCGGTACAAGTGCCTGGAGAACCTGCCAAAGTAAATACTGCAGGCGAAGGCGCCGGACCAACCACGGTGATATCAAAACTACAGGTACTTGCCCCCGCAACATTACTATATTTTACAGTAAAGGTATTGGTACCGGCCGCAATAGGTTTACCGGTAGCATATAACCTGATGGTATTGAGCCCTAAAACCACGCTGCCCTGTTTGAAAAAAGCATAGCCATTTACCGTGTCTGTGCGGATATCAAAAGTACCGGGATAAGTAACGTTTACCTGTACATCAACAAAGTAGGCGTTGCTTAATGTAGAATCTACTTTAAAAACGCCGGTAACTGTAACCGGGAGACAATCGCCGCCGGCATCTTTTTTAAAAGTGCCCGTTGAAATACCATTGTCGTCATATTTCAATTCTTTCTGACAGGAAAGGAAGGCTAAAGCAATTAATGTAGGTAAAAGGACCGATTTGAAAATTTTCATAACCCGGTAATAAATTAGTTTGTTATAAAGATAAGTTTTTTATGACACCTGTGATTCATCGTTCACCAGTGCTTTGGTTTCCACTGTATGATTAGTTTCATTGCTTTTACGCTGCTTAAAGAAACGTTTTTGAAAAACTAATATTGTAATTACCCCTGATGATATGGCCGCATCTGCCAGGTTGAATATCGGCCGGAAAAATTCAAAATCCTCTCCTCCCCAAATTGGAAACCATGTTGGAAAATGCCCTTTTATTACAGGGAAATACAACATATCCACCACGTTACCATGCAAAAAAGACGCATAGCCATGCTTGGAGAACACCGCCAGCCCGGGATAACCCGCATATTCCTTTGTAACCGGGTCGGCCACCATTCCCTTATCAAAAATCAAACCGTAAAAGGCGGAATCAATTAAATTTCCCAATGCCCCGGCATAAATTAATGCGGCACAAATAATAAATCCTTTGTGGTATTTCTGTTTGATGATAGTACCCAGGTACCAGGTACCAAATATTACCGCTACCATCCTGAAAACAGTGAGTGCCAGTTTACCCCAGTTGCCGCCAAACTTCCAGCCATAGGCCATCCCGGGATTTTCTACAAAATATAATTGAAATTTCTCTCCCAAAATATTGCGATGGTTACCAGGAAACTCCAGGGTAAAATGAGTTTTAATATACAGCTTAAGGGCCTGGTCGGCAATCACCACAAGGGCAATGATAAAGGCAACGTGTTTTGCTTTCATAATAAGGCGCAAATATAAGGCGAAAAGGGGTTAATCAGGTTACGGGTTACGGGTTAATCAAGTTACGGGTTACGGGTTAATCAGGTTGCGGGTTACGGGTTTAAAAGTTGCTATTTTCGGGTTTGGTCGTTGCTGATAATAATTTTGCCTGGGTTCATCTTCGCTAACGATCTGCTAACCCGTAACCCTCAAACCCGTAACTGGTAATTATTCCTCGTAGTACACCCGCTTTACCCGTTGCGATATGCCCGTTAAAATTTCGTAGGCGATGGTATCGGCCCATTGAGCAAGGTCAGCTACAGGTAGTTTTTCTCCAAATACAATTACCTCGTCCCCTTCTCCGGCGGCAACACCGGTAATATCCAGCATCGTCATATCCATACACACATTCCCGATCACCGGTACTGGTTTTCCGTTCACCAGCATTTTACCCTGGCCATTACTAAGGCTGCGGGGATACCCATCTGCATAACCGATACGTACCGTAGCAATCACCGAATCTTTTTCAGCAATACCCTTACGGCTATAACCAATACTCTCACCTGCGGTTACTTTTTTTACCTGCGAGATGGTGGTTTTTAACGTGCTTACATTTTTCAATTGCCGTTGCATCGTGTTGTTGGCATCTACACCGTACAAACCAATACCCAGTCGCACCATATCCAGCTGCAGGCCCGGATGCCTGAAAATGGCTGACGTATTGGCTATATGTTTTATAAACGGGTAGCTGATATACTTTTCCAGTTCGCTGCAGGCTTTTAAAAATTGTTCCGATTGATAATTGGTAAACTCATCATGTGTTTTATTATCGCTTGCGGCCAGGTGAGAGAATACCGATTGTATCTTGAATTGTTGTGAAGCGTGTAATTTTTCGCCTAATATTTTTATTTCCCTGGCTTCAAAACCGAGGCGGTGCATGCCGGTATCCAGTTTTATGTGTACCGGGTAGTTATTGATGCCGGACTGCAGCAGGTATTTCTCAAAGGCATTTAAAATACCCATGGAATACAATTCCGGTTCCAGGTCGTGCTTTACCAGCATATCAAAAGTGGCTTCTTCGGCATTCATTACCATAATGGGCAAACTGATGCCTGCCCTGCGAAGATCGGCGCCTTCATCTGCATAAGCCACCGCCAGGTAATCTACTTTATGAAACTGCAACAGGTTGGCTATTTCAAAACTGCCGCTGCCATAACTAAACGCTTTTACCATGGCCATCAGTTTTACACCGGGCTGCAGTTTTTGCTGGTAGGCTTTCAGGTTATGCACCAGCGCAGTTAAATTTATTTCCAGTACCGTTTGATGTGTTTTTTGCTCCAGCAAATGACTGATCTGTTCAAATTCAAAAACCCTTGCACCTTTTAATAAAATGGTTTCGTTGGAAAAATGAAGGGAAGGGAACTGCTGTTTAAATTCGTTGGTACTGTTAAAAAAAGCGGTTTCTTTTATGCGGGTAAAGCAATCGCTGTATTTGGAAATTTCGGTTCCTACTCCAATCAACCTGTTGATATTTTTTTGTTGCAATATGCCCGCCACTTCCTGGTATAATGCCTGGTTATTTTTACCGCTTTGTAAAATATCGCTGATGATAACCGTGCGTTTGGGATGCTGCTGTTGCTGTTGCAAAAAATCCAATGCAATAGAGAGTGAGGTAATATCGGCACTATAACTGTCATTGATAACCGAACAATTGTTGATCCCTTCTTTTAATTCCAGCCGCATTTCCACAGGTTTTAACTGCAGCATACGCTCCTGTATCAATTCGTCCTTTACACTTAAGTGCAATAATACTGTCCAGCAGGTAATGGCATTTTTAATAGCGGCGTCATTGGTAAAAGGAATAGAGATACTGATCTTTCTTTCGCTGAACGTGCCTTTAATAACAGTATTGAATGGCTGCACCTGGATCGCAGTGATACAGACTACCGCGTCTTCTTTTTGCCCCCAGCTGAATAAAATGATATTGTTTTTTTGTTGCAGTTGCTGCATGGCTTCATCCACCAGCACGTCATCCTTACAATATACCGCAACGCCTGCATTTGCAAAAAGCTGTAGTTTTTCCTGCAGCTTGCTGCTCATACTTTCAAAACCTTCATTGTGCGCTTCACCTATATTGGTGAATACGGCGATATCGGGCTGAATGATCTTTTCCAGTTTTTCCATTTCCCCGGGCAGGGAAATACCCGCTTCAAAAATACCCAGTGTATGTGTTGGGTTCATTTGCCATACACTGAGTGGTACACCTACCTGTGAGTTATAACTTTTAGGACTGCGTACCACGTTATAATCTGCCATTAATAACTGCTGCAACCATTCCTTTACAATTGTTTTTCCATTGCTGCCTGTAATTCCTATTACAGGAATATGAAATTGTTTGCGGTGCCAGGCTGTTAACTGCTGCAATGCATGCAGCACATTTTTTACTGAAATGATATTTGCTTCGGTGTAAGCGGCTTCCTTAAACGAAAAGGAATCATCTACAATAAAATTTCTTACCCCCTTATCATATAATTCCTTCACAAAAGCGTTACCCTGCCTGCGTGGGCCGGATATGGCAAAAAATAAAGTACTGGCAGGAAATAATAATTTACGGCTGTCTATTAGTAAATGTTCTATAAAGGCGAAATAGTTTTTATTATGCAAAAACTTTCCGTCAACTATTTTTTCTATTTCAGTAATGGTATACATGCTGAATATATTTACAAAGTTCAGACAGTTTAGGGTTTAGACGGTTTAGTTATACGTTCTATTTCTAAACCCTAAACCTTCTAAACATCTAAATTTTTTTGAACACTAAGCTTCTAACGCTTACCTAACCGACGGTATCTTCGGGGCAACCTTTTCTTTTGTGGTAGATGGAATATAAGATAGAGCCTGTGATACAAACCACAATTACGAGTAAAGACACCCACACCGGCATATGAAGATATTTTCCATCCACACCCACCAGTTCCAGTAAAGGCAACAGCATTTTTACGCCGATGAATAATAATACAATGGCAATGCCCTGCTGTAAAAAATCGAATTTGCTGGCTGCGCCACGCAATAGAAAAAACAAGCTCCGTAAGCCGAGCACCGCAAAAATATTGGAAGAATAGATCAGCAATTTCTTATTTGGATCTGGTATAATTGAAAACACAGCAGGTATAGAATCCACTGCGAATACAATATCTATTAACCCCAGCATGATCACCACCATCGCTAATTTGGTTAAGTAGGTCTTATTATTTTTCTTAATAAAAAAACGCCCGTCCGGTTCTTCGTCGGTGGTGCGTAACAGTCTTCTCATTAGCCTGTAGGCCCAGTTGCTTTCGGGATTAAACTCTTCTTCTTCATTACTCATGAACATTTTAAAACCGGTAAACACAAGGAATACGCCAAAAATATACATGATCCATTCATACTTCGCTACTGCAGCGCTACCCACCGCTATAAATAATATCCTGAACACGATGGCCATCAATATACCCAGTAACAATACCCTGGAATAATTCTTTTCCTGTACCTTAAAAAAAGAAAAGATGATGATGAAAACAAAGATATTATCAATGGAAAGCGACCACTCCAGCAGGTAAGCAGAGATATAGGCTATTGCATCGGCTTTACCATTGCCGCCCTCGTTTTCAATCCATATAAAACCGCAGAATGCAAAAGAAAGCAATACCCAGAATATAGTTTGGATCAATGCTGTTTTTAAACTGATGGTTGTATTTTTTTTACTCAACAAACCCAGGTCAAGCGCCAATGCTATAACAATCACCGAGCTAAAAACGATATATATTAACTGTGTTTTGTCCATACTATTTTTTTGTATACTTTCTTTTACGCCTCCATTGATATACTACTGCAAATACAAATACCAGCAAAACCGGTGCCCCGATATTAATTACCTGCCAGGTAGTTTTTTCGGCAGCCACTTTTTTGGTATCCAGTAAACGTAAAGTATAATCTTTTGCTTTTGCTTCGGATAATCCTGATTGATTGACCAGGTAATCCAGGCAGTTTTGTAAAAAATCTTTATTGGCAAACTGGTATTCATATTGTGTACCCGCAGTGTACCTGTTTATACCCATTGGTAAAGGGCCGTCTTTATCTACTGCATTCAGTACCATGTCGCCATCGCCCACTACAATTATTTTATTATCCTTTATAGCTTGGGGCAAAAACATCAACCCTTCCTGTTGCAACGAATCATTCATTGCCTGCGACAGGCGGTTGTTGTACATCGATTGAAATTTCCCTTCCAGCAAAACGGCTACAGGGATATTTGCTTTTTTAAATTTATCGTCTTCCGGTGTATTTACATTTTCCTTACCGCTAATGATGGCCGGTGTGGCAATTAATCTTGAATTGGGAGATGAACTTAACAGTATTGTTTTTTTGATCCCTTCTGCTTCAACCGTATCAATGGAGTTTACAAATTGACCCGATACCAACCCGATATTCTTATTGATGACATGATTGGATTTTGATTCGAACAACGGAAAATAATTCCAGCGCAGGTATTCCATTTGCCCGCTGCCGTTAGTTACAAAGGGAAGGTAATCGCACTGCAGGTCCATTACCAGGTCGGGGTTTACCCTGGCGCCATATTTAAACAACAGGTCATCTAATCCCAAATTCCGGTCGTAGGCCACTACTTCGTTACTCATACTCTTTAAACTATCCAGTTCTGCTTCCAGCTTATCTATAAACACTAATAGTTTTCCGCCCCCAATAACAAACTGGTCGATCTTTAATTTTTCGATCTCCGTAAATTTTTTCGTTGGCTTAACAATAACCAGTAGTTTAAAAGTATCCGGGTTCAGCGGATGGATATTCAGGTCGAGCACCTGCAGGTCGAAGTCGTTTAGTAAAACATTATTCGCCAGGTCATAACTCTTCATATTGCCTGTTTCGCCGTTTCCTGCAGAATAAGCTACCCTGGTTTTTTGCGTTTGGGATAACCTGCTGATAGCATCGGCAAACCTGAATTCCATCATTGCCTCGGCGCTGTTTAATTCCGAGTACGAAATACGTCCGTCAACGCCGGCTTTCTGTATCCCCTTTTTTTCAAACAATACAATCGGCAATATATTGTCTTTATAATGTACCAATGCTACAGGGAATATGTATTGTTGCTGTTCGCCCGATTTTATTTGTGCCTTGATATTGATGGGCGAAAAACCCGATGCAATTAAACTGTCGCCCCAGGTAATATTGGCCCCTTCCATTGTTTCGTCCGGACTGATGAAATTGTATTGCAGTTTACTACCGGCTATTTCTTTAAACTCACTTAATATTTCATTGGTGCTGTTGGCAAGTTTTTTAAAGCCGCTGGGAAATTCTCCTTTTAAAAAAACATCTACGGTTACGGTCTCCTCCAGGTTTTTTAATATTTTTTTTGTGGGTGCAGATAAGGTAAATCTTTTTTCGTTGGTAAAATCGAGCCTGGTATGATACAATGAAGCCAGCCAGTTGATAGCGATCAACAAGGCTATTATTAATGGCAGCCCCATTTTACTATTCCATATTTTTTTAACTGCAGCCATTTATTTTTTATGGAGATTTTTAACGGTGATCAACAGGAATAAAAAAATAATGCTGGCAAAATATACCAGGTCTCGGCTATCGAGTACGCCACGACTGATACTGCGGTAATGAAAATCGATCCCCAGCATTTCGATATAGTAATCCAGGCCATTGGCAAAAAAAGCCAGTTTACTTAAGGCACTAAAGCCAAAAAACAGCAACAGGCAGGCAAATGCGCTTATTAAAAAAGCTACTACGGCATTACTGGTAAAACCACTGCAGCATAAACTGATGGCTGCAAAAACAGCGGCTAATAAAAATAAACCGATATAGCTGCCCATTATTCCTCCGCTATCAATCCCGCCCTGCACACTTAGCTGTTGTATGGTGAATACATAAATAAATGTGGGTACAATTACAAAGACCAATACTATTAAAATGGCGGCATATTTGCCGGAAACGATCTGCCACCTGGTAAGCGGTTTGGTTTGTAAAATCTCAAAAGTGCCGCCTTTAAATTCGTCGGAAAGGGTACGCATGGTAATGGCCGGGATCAAAAAAAGCAGGATCCAGGGCGCCAGTTCAAAAAATTTATCCAGTGTAGCATAGCCAAAGTCGAAAATATTGCTGTCATTCAGTACAAATAAAAACAGGCCGCTCACCAGCAAAAACAAAATAATAGCGATATACCCGGTAAGGTTGCTAAAAAATTGTTGCAGCTCTTTTTTGCAGATACTCCACATACGTTTTTAAAATTGCTGCAATTTACTACTTAACAAATTAATTTACAGCTACAAAATACAGCATATTATATTTTATATGAATACCGTTCGGGCATTTTTCACTGCTTTTGTTTTGTTAAAAATAAATTTTAGCGTTTTATGCAGCACTTTCTAAAAAGCGCTTGTCTTATTTGCGGATAGCTGTTAAACAACTGGCAGCCTTACATTCCCAAGTTTTAAGCACGTGATAAAGTTTTTAAGTTTAAGGGGCCTGCAAACAATCGCTTAAGATTTAAATCATCAAAAGAGTTGTTTACCCAAAACCAACTGCTGAAAAGTCTCCCGCAACCCGGGAGGCTTTTTTTATGGGTAAAGCGCAACGCTTCAAAATAATAATGAAAAATGCCACCCACCTGTAGGCCAGTTTATTTGCTGGTATCCTTTTTATGGCGTGCTGATCTTTTAAAAGGGTTGTGGTCCCGTTCAATGGTAAGCCTGAACCTCCGTAATGCTCTTGCTTCGCCGGCAAGGGCTTCTATCCTTGCCTGCAGCTTTGCCTGTTCGGGTTCCCAGCAAGTCAGCAGTTTATCGTAAGCTTTTTGTTTAAACAACTGTAAACCAATTATTATTTCTTGCGCTTTGTCGTTTTCATATAACTGTTCAATACTGCTGGTATATACGATAATGGCATTTTCCGCATCCATGGCCATTTTTTTCATCACAGCCATTTCTTTTTGCAGTTGTTGTATTTGATAGCGGCGGTCTTTTTCCGCTGCTTTCATTTCGGGTATTTTGTTTTTGTAAACGTCGTTTAAAATCAACCTTGTTTCAAGGGAGCGATAGCCAGCCTGTATGCCTGTTTCCAATTCATGAAACTGTAAAAACATATTGGTGAAGATGGTACTGGCCATAGTGTTAATGTTGCGCTGGTTTAATTCAAACAGGCTGATCGAGGCCCTGGACATTTCGAATATGGCTGCTAATTCAGCTTGTGTAAGGCCTAGTTTTTTGCGTATTTGGCCGTAAATGGTGTTATTATCGGTTGATTTTAACTGTTTTTGTACCATTTTATGACGATTTTGATTGTAGCATTTTTTAGGGGTACTGCTTTTTTGCTACAATTTTTGCAACCGAATTTTTTTGTAGCATTTTTTGACCAAGGTATAAAAAATGCTACAAAATTTTATAGTGATTTTTACGGTTTTTTGGTACTATTTCGGCCTACTTTGCCCGCTTTTAGCGTTTTAAGGTCTGAATTGGCCTTTTCCGGAAAGTAAGATTACGTTGAAAAGGGGCAAAAAAAATTTGGAGAGGGGCTGTTCTTCGCTGTTCTTCCAGCCGCCCATAAACCGTTTACACTTCTGCCGATATCATCCAGGTTTTATGGAATAGCACTCACCCGGCATCTCAGCAAAAAAATGTTTATGAAAAAATTGATTATTGTATTGGCAGTGGGTATGATTGCCTCCGGCGCAATGGGACAAACCGAAAAAATAGCTGCGCCGGCAGCACCCCGTGTAAAAAGTCCTAATCCACCACCACCTCCGGAAAAGGGGAAATTTACCCCGCCAAAAATTGTAAAAGATGTACCGCCACCTCCCGTAGTGAGTAAAGTACATTTTACCGCACCCGTTATTGTAAATGATAAAGGCTATGCTATGGTAATAAAGGAAACTAAAGAAGAGCCTGTTATTTTACTGACTAAAAAAGGCGTTACTCAAAAAATAAGGATGAGTATATGGAATGCCAAGCCCGAATATTTTGAAAATAAATATGGTAAGCTGCCGCCTCCGCCACCACCGATACCGCTGGTTAAGGAACAGTAAATTATTTACCGTTATAAAAGCAAAACCCTCCAAATGGAGGGTTTATTTATTTTACGAAGTCAGGCTGGAGCCTGACTATACTGCAAAACTCTCACCGCAACCGCAGCTACGGCTGGCATTCGGATTATTAAAGAAGAATCCTTTGCCATTCAGCCCATCACTGAATTCCAGTTCGGTATTTACCAGGTATAAAAAACTCTTCAGGTCGCAAACAATTTTCACACCCTTATCTTCAAATACCTGGTCCATTGGTTTTACTTCGTTATCAAAATCCATTTTGTAACTCAGTCCGCTGCAGCCCCCACCTACTACGCCTACACGTAAAAAGTAAGATGGATCATCGGCCACACCCGCATCAGTCATCAGGTTGATGACTTTTGCTTTTGCCTTATCGCTTATGAATATAGAATTATCTGTTGCTACCATTTCTTTAGCTTTTAGCTGTAAGCTTATAGCCTAAAGCTGATTAATGTACTACGCTTTCTTCAAACTTAATGGCTTCCATACCATTTTTTACACGGTAGTCGTTGATGGCTGCTTTAATTGCATCTTCTGCCAAAACCGAACAGTGGATCTTTACAGGAGGAAGATTCAATTCTTCCACGATATCCATGTTGTCGATTTTTAAAGCTTCGTCTACGCTTTTTCCTTTCAGCCATTCTGTGGCCAGTGAAGATGAAGCGATAGCCGAACCGCATCCAAAGGTTTTAAATTTTGCATCAGTGATCATACCTGTTGCATTATCCACCTCTATCTGCAGGCGCATCACATCACCACATTCCGGCGCACCAACCAAACCGGTACCTACGCTTTTACTTGCCTTATCCAGTGTTCCAACATTCTTTGGATTCTGGTAGTGGTCAATTACTTTTTCTGAATATGCCATGATAACTATTTTAGATTTGTGATTGTAGATTGTTGATTTTTATTAGGATTGTAAATCTGCAATCGCAAATCTACAATCTGAATTCTAGTGTGCTGCCCACTCTATCGTATTCAAATCTATACCTTCTTTATACATTTCCCAAAGCGGGCTCATTTCTCTTAATTTCAATACTGTTTCACTGATCGCTTTAATGGTATAGTCTATCTCCTCTTCTGTAGTAAACCTGCTTAATCCAAAACGGAGTGAACTATGTGCCAGGTCGTCCCCTAATCCTAATGCTTTTAATACATAACTTGGTTCCAGCGAAGCAGAAGTACAGGCACTGCCGCTGCTTAAAGCGATATTTTTATTGAAGCCCATCAATAAACCTTCTCCTTCCACATGTTTAAACGAAATATTCGTTACATGCGGCAAACGGTGTTCGGTGCTGCCATTGATATAGGCTTCTTCCAGTTTCATTAATTCTTTTTCCAGGTGATCCCTCATTTTAATGATGCGTTTGCTGTCTTCTTCCATATCCAGCATGCATATTTCGCAGGCTTTACCAAATCCTACAATACCAGGTACATTTAAAGTACCGCTTCTCATGCCACGTTCGTGTCCGCCGCCATCCATCTGGGCTGTTACTTTTACCCTTGGGTTTTTACGGCGTACATATAAAGCCCCTACACCTTTTGGACCATACATTTTATGCGCAGTAAATGCCATCAGGTCGATACCATCTTTATTTACATTCACCGGAATTTTACCTACTGCCTGTGTACCATCTGTAAATACCAATACACCGTGTTTGCGGGCAATGGCGCTGATCTCTTTGATCGGCATTACCGTTCCGATTTCATTATTGGCATACATGATAGCAATAAGAATGGTAGTTGGTTTTATAGCAGCTTCCAGTTCTTTTAAGTCGATCAAACCATCAGGTTTTACCTGCAGGTAAGTTACTTCACCACCCAGTTTTTCGATATGCTTACAGGTATCCAGTACCGCTTTATGTTCGGTGGTAGCTGTAATAATATGGTTGCCTTTGCTGGCATACATTTCGTACACACCTTTAATACCCAGGTTATCGCCTTCGGTAGCCCCACTGGTAAAAATAATCTCTTTAGGATCGGCGCCAATTAATTTAGCTACCTGCTCACGGGCATAATCCACTGCTTCCTCTGCCTGCCAGCCAAAAGGATGGTTACGGCTCGCCGCATTACCAAAATGCTGCATAAAAAAGGGCGTCATTGCTTCCAGCACCCGTGGATCCATCGGTGTAGTAGCATTATTATCGAGGTAAATAGGCAATTTCAACATAAAATCAATCAATTTAGTTTCTGTCTTAATAATACAAATTTACTGCAAAAGGTTCTATTTTAGCGATTCCGTTTTCGGCTTACCGGTCAAATTACCGATTTCGTAAGCTTATACGGCTAAATACTGAAAATATGCTTAAACCAGAACATATTGGTATCGCTGTAAAAGATCTGTCAATTTCCATTCCACTGTTCACAAAACTGCTGAATAGTCAGTGTTATAAGACAGAAATGGTAGCCTCCGAAAACGTGAATACGGCTTTTTTTATGGCCGGGGATACTAAAATAGAATTGCTGGAAAGCACCGAAAAGGATGGTGTTATTGCGAAATTCATTGAAAAAAAGGGTGAAGGAATGCACCATATCGCCTTTGCCGTTGCAAATATCCACGATGAGATGGAACGGCTGAAGAACGAAGGTTTTGTATTATTAAACGAAGTACCCAAAGCCGGCGCCGATAATAAGCTCGTTTGTTTTTTGCATCCCAAAGGCACTAATGGTGTGTTGGTGGAATTATGCCAGGAAAAAACAGCAGCGCACATGCCCTGAAAATAAAAAATGCCGCCGGATAAATCCATGCGGCATACACAAGAGAAGAAGGCTATACTATTTTAAATTACCCTGGTAAAAATCCAGCACTTTTGTTCTTAATAAAAATTCGTAGCGGGCAATAGTGAAATTAATATTGGAACGATCGAGATTATTTTTTACAATTAAATAATCCACCGAATTAACTGCGCCCAGGTTAAACTTGATTTCTGAAGCCCTGAAAGATTCCTGGAACGCTTTTACCTGGTTATTCAGGAGGTCGTATCTATTAAAGGCTGCAGTAGTATTCAAATACGCCTGTTCAATGGATTGCTGCAACTGGATCTTTGTATTTTCAGCGATATATTTTGTATTCTTTTCATCCACTTTTGCCAATGCAATTCTACTCCTGGTTTGAAAAGAACTGAATATAGGTACACGCATACTTACTCCAAAAAAAGTACTGAGGTTATTATTAAGCTGGCTGAAATATTTAATATTTTGTGCATTGTAATTGGTTTGCTTGGTGATCACCGGAACATTATTGCCACTTACCACTACATAATCTCCCGAAGGCACATCCACCGTGTTTATAATAGCCGAATTTTTTGCGGCACTGGAATAATTACTGCTCAACTGCCCAAATAAAGATAAGGTGGGATATAATGCGGCCCTTGATACCTGCACTGTTTTGGATGCCGCCTGCGCCCGCATATCTGCTGCTTTTACCATTGATAGCTTTTCTAACGCTGCCGCATACACCTGTTCCGCAGTTTGGGGATATGCAGTAACCGACATATCCAGTCCTTCCCTGCTGAGCCACATATCTTTTTGATAAGGAATATTCATCAGTTGTGATAAACTCAACCTGGATAACTGCAAGGTATTGGCGGCAGTAACCACCGATAATTGGTCTGTTGCATACTGCCCCTGCATATCAGACAAAGTAGCCGGCGCAATGGCCCCTTCATTATTCAATGTAGTCAACCGCTCTACCTGTTTTTGTGTTACAGCAGTTTGTTTTTTGGTAAGGTCCAATACATCTTCGTTATTCAACACCTGCAGGTAAGCCAGTATAACGTTAAGGGTTAGGTTATCTTTTTCCTGCTGGTTTTCCAGCTGCGCAGCTTTATAACTTAACGAGGTTTGTTCAATGGTACGCTGCGTTTGCAATCCCCTGAAAACCGGTACGGATGCCGTTAAACTGGCATTGGAAGAAGACAATTGCTGGTTGCTGTACCCGTTGGTATAAGGATCGATACTACGGCCGTTGTTAATACCATAGTTGATATCTCCGGCAACATTGGGTAACCTGTCGTAACGGGCCTGGTTAAAATTAATGGAAGCAACCTGTTGCTTAAGGTCATTTTGCTTGATGGAAATATTATTGGCGATTGCCAGGTCGATGCACTTACGCAATGTAAATGCGCTATCGCTGTTTTGAGCCAACGCCCTGTTGATAAACCCCGTAGTTAAAATAGTGATCACTGCCCATACTTTTATTTTCATCGCCTTGATATTTGAGTAATTTTTAATTATACGATACGGCCATCCAGTAAATTGATCACCCTGGAGCCATATGCCGCATTCTTTTCTGAATGGGTTACCTGTATAATGGCCACACCTTCATTATTCAGTTCTTTAAATAATTCCATGATCTCTTCGCCCTGTTTCGAGTTAAGGTTACCGGTAGGTTCATCTGCCAGTAATAATTTTGGTTTGGCAATTAACGCCCTTGCGATACCTACCAGTTGCTGTTGCCCCCCTGAAAGCTGTGTAGGAAAAAGATCTTTTTTTCCTACGATGTTAAACCGGTCGAGAATATCGGCCACCATGGCTTTTCTTTCGGAAGCTTTAATATCCTGGTAGATCAATGGGGTTTCAATATTTTCATACACCGTTAATTCATCAATTAAATGATAGGCCTGGAATACGAACCCGATATATCGCTTGTACAAAGCGGCACGTTGTTTCTCTTTTAATTTATGCACCGGTTCGTCAAAAAAATTATATTCGCCTTCATTAAATTCATCCAGCATACCAATTACATTCAGCAGGGTAGATTTGCCGGATCCCGAAGGCCCCATGATAGAAATAAACTCTCCTTCTTTCACCGAAAGGTTCACATCTTTCAACAAAAAAGTTCTGTTGTTACCTGTATTTACCCATTTATAAATTCCTTTTAAATCTAGCATATCATTTATTTTTCGTTCTTTAATTGGTAAAAGATAAGGAATGTGCAACTATTTGCCAACGGCATGCCAATGATAAAAGCATTGGCTTACAGGCTTTTAGAAGTGTTGGTTTATTATGGCTGTACGAAACCGGACAGTTATTGTTCGGTTTCGTACAGCGTATATGAAAGTGATTATTCGGTGCGGAGCGACTTTACCGGGTTGGAAAGGGAGGCTTTTATGGTTTGCAGGGCTATTAAAAGAATGGTGATTACAGCAAGCACGGTTATAGATACAACAAAAGGCATTGCAGTAAGCGGTACACGATAAGCATAATCATTAAGCCATCCATTCATGATGAACCAGGCAACAGGGCAGGCAATCAACCCTGCTATAAATATCACCAGTAAAAATTCTTTCATGAAAAGTGCAATGATGCCGCCGATTGATGAGCCCAGTACTTTTCGTATTCCAATTTCTTTGGTTCTTTTTTGAATACTTAATGATACCAGGCCAATAATTCCTAACAAAACAATAATGAGTGAAAGAACGGTTGCAGTATAGGAAGCTTGTTTTAATTGCACTTCAGTTTTGTATACTTTTTTTAAGGTATCGTCCATAAACTTATACTCGAATGGTGCGCCAGGCATTAAAGCAACCCATTTTTTTTGCAGGTCGGCTATGGTGTTCCCGATATTCCCCGGTTTTACTTTAAAAGAAAAATACCGGAAAGTATGGGTAACGCCTACATGCAAAAAAACAACAGGCTTTATCGCCTTTTGCATCGAGCCGAAGTGAAAATCTTTTGTAACCCCCGCAATGGTAAATGATCTGCCATCACCCGCATTTTTTACTTGTTCACCGATTGCTTCACCAGCATTTTTCCAGCCGAGCGCTTTTGCCTGGGTTTCATTGATCACTACTTTATTTGAATCGGTATAAGCACCGGGTTGGGCATAAAAAATACCTGCTGCCATTGGTATGCCATACGTTGCTGCGTAATATTCATCTGTCATTAATACTTCCGATGCTGTAGCTGTAGCGGAATCGGAGCCTGCCTTATAAATAGACAAACCGCCGGAGTTTCTACCGTCAGGTACTTCAAAAGAAAGTGTTGCGCTATTTAACTGCGGCATAGCAGCAAATTGGCGGCGTATATTTTCCATACGGGATACCCCTTTTGTGCTCCAGTCTCTTGGAACCTGGGCTGATATGATATAATCTTTGTTATAACCAAGATTATTACTAAAGAAGAAACTGATCTGTTGCGAAATAATAAGCGCCCCGGTAAAAACAATTGTTGCAATACCAAACTGAAATGCTACCAGCGATTTACGCAGCAGGATATTTTCTTTTACGGAGCTTAATTTTCCTTTTAATGACTCAACAGATCTCAAAGAGGATAAAACAAAGGCAGGATAAAGTCCGGCGGTTATACCGGCAACCAGTACCAGTAGTAATGGAAAAGCAATAAAGTATAAAGGAAATTCAAGCAGCGATGGAATTTCTTTGCCCAGCATTTTACCGAACAGGTCTTTGGTAAGCATATATCCTGCCAGGGCAAATAATGTAGAAAAGAATACGAGCATGATCGATTCCGTGAGGAATTGTACCACCAATTGATTCTTTAATCCTCCCGATACTTTCCTGATACCGATCTCTCTCATACGTGTAGATGATCTGCTAACCGACATATTGATAAAATTGATAACGGCCATCAATAAAATAAATAACGCAATAGCAGATAAAGCATACAACATTTTTTTTACCAGCCCGTTATTTGCTGCCAGGTAATATTTTTTCAGTGGCACAGGATAAGCAGTAAGATTGCTGCTGGTTTGCGAAGGCGTATTCTGATTGATAAGATGTTGTAATGGCTTTTCCAGGTCTTTTGGTGTAATGCCTCGTTGCAATTCGATATAACCGGCAATAGCTGAATTATTCCAATCCATATTTCTTCCAAAGAATGCAAGATTGCTGGCGGAAACGTAAATTTCATTGGGGAAATCATCTACCAGGTGGGTTATTGAATTTTTATCGGGTTGATTCATCACACCCGTTATCATAAATTCATGTTTTGAGCCGGAGAAATTTTCAATGGTGATGGACTGGCCCACCACGTCTTTTTTTCCAAAGTATTTAATGGCTTTACCTGTTGTGATAACTGTAGTATAAGGCTCCTTTAAAGCTGTTTTAGGGTCGCCGTACAGAAGAGTGAATCCATACATGCCGAGTATTGTACTGTCACCTATCTGCAAACCTTCTCTAAAGCTCTTATCATCTTTCGACACATTGGAAGTGACACCATCATACCGGTAATAACTGGCCACCAGGGTAGGGTAATTTTCATGCAATGCTTTTGCCAAAGGGCCCAGTGTGGTTAAGTCATATCCCCGGTTAGGGTCCTTCCATTTATTCTGCAATATATATTGATCGCCGGCATTTTTTAGTGCTGTATTTACACGCAACTCACTCCACACATAAGCACCAACCAGCATAGTGAATGTGATACCGGCAGATAACCCAACAATATTCACCAGTGAATAAAAAGGATTTTTAATAATATTCCTCCAGGCAATTTTGAAATAATTTTTTATCATAATTATTTTTTATTCTGTGCGTAACGACTTCACCAGGTTTGCAATAGCTGCCTTTACTGCTTTATAGCCCACCGTTATCCAGGCAATTATTACTGATGAACAAATAGCTATTGCAAAAACCAGCCAGCCAATATCTGTATGATAATAAAATCCGGACAACCACTCCTGCATAAAATAATAGCCCAATGGTGCAGCAATTAAAAATGCAATGCCAATAAGGATGGTAAATTCTTTTGAAAAAAGATACACGATACTTCGAGCTGAGGCACCCAATACTTTGCGGATACCTACTTCTTTTGTTTTTTGCACCGCCATAAAAGACACCAGCCCAAATAAACCCAGGCAGGAAATAAAGATAGCCAGTGCAGAAAAAATTTTAAACAGCTGTGCGGTGATCGCTTCGTTCTTATAAAATTTTTCAATCTTTTCATCAAAAAAAACCGGGTCAAACATAAACGTTGGATAAATACCAGAAAATAATTGATGTACATTTTCCATGGTATTGTTCATATTCTTCCTATCCATTCTTACTGCTATAAATTCATAAGCCCTGTATTCAGTAGTGATTGCCATGGGTGCAATAGCCTCCCGTAGAGATTTGTTATTATAATCTTTGATCACACCTACAATAGGGACCTTTCTTGTCCATCCTGAATAAGCCATTGTTTTACCTATTATATCTTCAGGTGAATGCAACCCTAATTTGTGTACCAACGCTTCATTTACCACCAGTTCCCTTGCAGTATCGCTGTTAAAAGGCAATCGCCCCGCTAAAAGTGAAATACCAAATGTTTTAAAATAACCGGTATCAGCCAATTGGCTTGTAATAAAAAAATCTTTTTTTTCAGCATCATTATCAAAGAAAAAATCGGTTGCCCATGCCCAATCGCTTGATGGCGCATCCATACAGAGACTGGCTGACACTACACCGGGCAATGCCTCCATACGGCTTTTCAACAAAGGATATTTTATTTTTAATGAACTATCGCTGGGCAAATTAATGAGCACTATTCCGTCTTTATCAAAACCCATTGGCCGGTTACGGAAGTAGTGCATTTGTTTTACCACTACAACGGTGCCTATAATGAGCAATTGCGCTATTACAAACTGAAAAACAACCAGGCCGCGACGTAAGGAAATACCACCGGTTGATGTTGCATTGATCTTGCTACGAAATACTGAAACAGGGTTAAACCCTGATAAAACAAATGCGGGATAGATGCCTGCAAGCAATGTAACTATAACGCCTACCAGTACAAGGTAAAAAAGTATTGAAGGGTTATTCAATAAATTAAAAGAAAGACTTTTATGCATGAGATCATTTAACAGGGGTAAACCGGCGAGTGCCAGCATAACGCCTAATACCAGTGAGAGCAAAGTGATCAATGCCGTTTCCTGTAAAAACTGGCGCATCAATTGAGCACGGTTGCCGCCCAATACTTTTCTCACACCAATTTCTCTGGCCCGGTTTACTGATTGAGCAGTTGCCAGGTTGATAAAATTGATACATGCCACCAGTAAAAGAAAAATACCAATCAATGTCATCGACCATAATTCCTTCCTCGATAAAGTATCATTTTTAAATGTTCCGAAATCTTTATTAAGGTGCATGCCAGACAAGGGTTGAAAATTCAGTTGCCAGCTAAAAGCCGGATCATCTTTGTAGTATTTTTTTATAAAAGGATTTAGCTGCGATTGCAGCGCCGCAACCTGGTGATTTTTTTGAGCCAGCACAAAACATTGATTACCATCATTTGCATATTTCCACGCGTCAGGGTTAGTAAACATATTTTTAGCAAGATTTCTTGCTGTTGCATAAGAGCCTGCCATTTTTATGGGTATATCTGAATTACCCGGAACATCTTTAAATACGCCTACTACATTAAGTGGTATCCTGAACGACCATAGCTGAATTGTTTTTCCAATTGCGGCCTGTGGATTATCGAAAAATTTACGGGCAAGGCTTTCATTCAATACTGCAGTATTAGGTGCTGTTAATCCGCTGGCATTACCCGCTAACCAATTAAAATCAAAAATGTCAAACACCGCTGCATCTGCCCAAAACAAACCATCGTTTTCTTTAAAACGTTTTTCTTCTGCCAATCCTTTTGCCGGAATATATATCTGTGCCTGGCCCAGGTTCCAGATGCTGGCCACATTTTCCAATTGTGGAAAATCCTGGCGCATGGCATCAGGCAACGGAGCAGGCACTCCGCTACTTGTTGAATTTACTCCATTGTTACTTTTATTAAGCTGGGTTGATACCACCCTGTATATCCTGTCTTTCTTCGTATGGTACTCATCATAACTGAATTCATTTTTTATCACCAAAAAAATGAGTAAGCTTGCAGCAATACCTACAGCAAGTCCTGCAATATTTAAAAAAGAAAAAGACTTTTTTCGCCAGATTGTACGAAAAGTAGTTTTTAAAAAATTTGTACTCATATAAAATATTCATTTTTCTCTTATAAAATCTTCGTTCTTGCAAATAAGCCCTTAATTCCTTTACTACTTATTCCGTGCGTAAACTTTTCACCGGGTTTGCAATGGCCGCTTTGACAGCCTGGAAACTTATGGTTATAAGGGCAATGGTTATAGCTGTTATTCCTGCAAAAGCAAATACTATCCAGCCAATATTGGTTTTATACGCAAAATCCTGCAGCCATTTGTTCATCAGGTACCAGGCTACCGGGGTTGCAATGACGATGGCAATAAACACCAGTTTAATAAAATCGCCAGCCAACAATCGTATGATAACGGGAACGCTTGCGCCCAAAACTTTTCGTACACCAATTTCTTTTGTACGTACCTGCGCAGTATAGGTAGCAAGGCCAAACAAACCAAGGCATGAAATGATGATCGCAATAAGGGCAAACACATTGAAGAGGGTGCCTGTGCGTTGTTCTGACCTATACAGGTTATTAAATAAATCATCCAGGAAAAAATAACTGAAAGGAAAATCGGCGTTGTAATGTTTCCATTGCTTTTCGGTAGCGGTAATTGCTTTAGGTGCGTCTTTGCCCGTTGTTTTTACATAGATCGCATTCATATTTTCCGGGGCATAGTAAAACACAACGGGTTCTATTTTATTTTTCATGGAAGAAAAATGAAAATCCTTAGCTACTCCAATAATAGTTCCTTCCCTGTCCCAGAGCTTGAATTTTTTACCGATGGGATCTTTAATACGGGCCGTTGCAACAGCAGTTTCATTCAGGATAAAATGGGTGGAATCCGCAACAGTACCTGTAAAAACATTTCCTGCTGCCATCTTCATTTTAAAGAACGACATAAAATCTTTATCAATCGTCATCGGCCTTACCATCATGGTTTCATCTTTTCCTTTTCCATCCCACCAATTACTACCGGTTTGTGATCCCAGGCTTACGATGTTACCACTCGCCCTCGTAACATTGCTTACGCCGGGCTGTTTCAACAGGTCAGCTTTTACTGCATCAAAATGTTTACCCATATCCCGCATAAAAAAAGCCAGCACATTCTCTTTATCATAACCCAGTTGTTTGGAACGGATATAATCCAATTGTTTACCGATGATGAATGTGCCCGCAATCAGCACTACTGAAAAAGTAAATTGTACCACCACCAATACTTTACGAAAAACAGCATCACTTATCCTGGCAGAAATTTTTCCTTTTAAAGCTTTCAATGGTTCAAAGGAAGACAGTAGCAACGCGGGATAAATACTGGATACTGCCAGTGTGGAGAGCATTGTAATACCAATTACTTTCCATAAATGATAATCCGAAGGATCGAATACTAGGTCTTTACCGGAAATGCGGTTAAATGAAGGCATCAGTAAATAGATCAACCCGATGGCCAGTATAGTTGCCAATACAAATAGCAAAGCAGTTTCCACAATAAACTGCAGGAACAATTGCAATTTAGCCGCACCCACAATTTTACGCAGGCTGATCTCTTTGGCACGTAGCATAGACCTTGCAGTTGACAGGTTTACATAGTTGATACAGGCGATTGTCAATATCAGCAATGCGATGATGATAAACATGCGTATGGTTTCAATGCCGCCATTGGTGCCATCAGCTTTGTACAAATGCATTTGAGGCAATGATTGCAGCAGGTATTCTATATCCGTATCATCCGCTTTATTACGCAGGTGAATAGCTTTTAATTTTTCGGAAAGGCCGGCAGTAGCGACACCCGGTTGCAGTAATAAATAGGTTTCATAGCTGAATTGATGAAAATCATTTTCTAATGTTCTGCCATCTGTTCTACCCTGGTAATCGATCTTAGCCAGCAAACTCATCGGTAAAAACATATCTTTATTGATACTGGAATTTTTAGGAAAATCGTTGATTACTCCTGTTACCGTAAAATTAACGGTATCATTGGCGCTGATCACTTTACCGATGGGTTCCTCATCTCCAAAATAGCGTTTAGCGGTTGTTGCAGTAATGACTACAGAATTATTATCAGCAAAAGGTTTTTCATTATTGCCTTTGATTAGTTTGAAATCAAATACCGAAAAAAGTGAGGGATCGGTATAAGCCGTTTTTTCTTCGTTAAAAACCTTGTCTTTATATTTAAAAAGTGTATACGCATAATTGCCGCTTAACCTCACCGCATCTTTTACCTGCGGCAATTCTTTTTTGGCCATTACACCAATAGGTGCTGCGGTAGACTCCCATATCTGTATACTGGCGCCGGTGCCTACCCTGTTTTCCAAACGGTAAATATTGGACGACTGTTGATGAAAATCATCAAATGAGGATTCATCCTGCACCCATAACAATATCAGGATACCTACTGCCAAACCTATTGTTAAACCCAGTATATTAATTGCTGTATAGAATTTATTTTTTACTAAATTTCTCCAGGCGGTTTTAAAATAATTTTTAAACATAGTGCTGTATTTTATGCTGTAAGTAAACCTGCCTGCGTCGGCATGCAGGTTTTTATTTTATTCTGTTCTCAACGATTTTACAGGATTGGCCATAGCGGCTTTAATGGTTCTTATGGCTAACAACAGCACCGCTATCAACAACATTCCTATACCACATGCTGCAAATACCCACCAGCTCATATTGGTACGGTATACAAAATTCTGCAGCCACTTGTACATGGCTATCCATGCCAGTGGCGATGCAATTACAAATGCCAGCAGCACCAATGATAAAAGATCTCTTGACAAAAGTGACACGATCTGCACTACCGATGCACCCAACACTTTTCTTACACCGATCTCTTTTGTCCTGGTGTTGGTTGTATAGATCACCAGGCCTAACAAACCCAGGCAGCTGATAAAAATGCACAATGCCGAAGACCAGTTAAGCAACCTGGAAATATCCTGTTCTTTTTTATAAAATGCGGCAATGGTAGCATCAAAGAATTCATATTTAAAATCATCTTCGGGATACAATTGCTTATACTCTTTCTCTACTTTTTCTAAAGTTGCTTTCCATAAACCAGGACTGGTATCCTGTGGTTTTAATGCGAGGTGCATGCTGTAACTACTTTTCCTGCTGCTGGAATATGCTAATGGCCCAATTGCAGCGTGTGTGGATTTGGTATTAAAATCTGCCAATACCCCCACAACAGGAACTTTTCTATTGTTTCCTTCCACCAATTTACCTATTGCATCGGCAGGATTGGTAAAGCCCAATTCCTTGGCATACCTTTCATTGATAAGATATTCTTTTACAGTATCGCTCTGTGCAGGAAGTTTTCCCGCCTTTAGTTTCATTTTATAAATATCAAAATACTCAGGGTCGGCCTGTACCACTTCCACCATCAGTTCAATTTCTTTTTTGCCGTTATTTACTTTTAACGTGGTGGATGAAGAACCGTTATGGGCAGGAGCTGCGCTGGCCAGACTTACTTTTTCTATTCCCGGAATGGCTTTTATTTTTTCCAATAAAACCAAACGCCTGTTATCTTCCTTATCAGAGAAAAAATTCCACCGGGTTCTGAAATTAACGATCGCATCTTTTTTATAGCCCAGTTCTTTATTCAATGAATAATTGATCTGCTTACTAACCACCAGTGTGGCAATTACCAAAAACTGTGCAATTACAAATTGTGTTATCGTAAGCGATTTTCTAAACCATGCTTTCCTGCTTTGCGTACTATTGGCATTCACCTGATTTTTTAATACTGTTACCGGTTTATACTTTGTAAGTACCAGCGCAGGATAAAATCCCGAAAACACTGTCATCAATACAATAAGACCTGCAAGAAACACCCACACATGAACCTGGTTAATGGAAGAAAAATTTATTTCAGGCGGTAAAAAATCACTGAAAACTTTTAAGAGCCACGGTGTTATTATAATTGAAACGATAGTAGCTATCAGTGTAAGTAAAAAAGTTTCACTCAAAAACTGGAAGATGAGTTCTTTTTTACTACTGCCCAGTGTTTTCCTGATACCGATTTCTTTTGCCCTTTGTGCTGCCTGTGCTGTAGTGAGGTTGATAAAATTAATACAACCGATAAGTAATAAAAAAACGGCCACTGCGAGCAAGCCATACAAAGTAGGTTTGTGTGCCTGCCGTAATCCAAAGGCATCATAGTCTGCATTAAAGTGCATATCCGATAATGCCTGTAAATGGTTTTTGGTATCGTCTTTTTCCCCATTTTCTTTTTTGCGGTATTTTTCTCTCAGCGGTATAAACTGTGCATTAATTTGCGCGGGTTGTATGCCCGGCTTTAATTTTACAAACAACTGCGATACCGAATTAATACTACCCCAATCGTTGCCTCCAAACTGATCTTTAAGTCCTGTTGTGAATACAGTAGCCAGGGAAATCATTTCTTTAAAACGAAAGTCGGTAGCTTTTTCAACCGGGTCTTTAACAATACCTGAAACCGTAGTTTTAATACTATCATCGTAAGTAATGGTTTTACCAATAATTTCTTTTGGCGAAAGATTACCGAAATAAATCTTAGCCCTTCCTTCGGTAAGCACCACCTGGAAGGGATCTTTTAATGCCGTTTGCCTGGCACCCGCCAACCAGTCGTACTCCAGTAATGAAAAATAAAATTCATCTGCATAAATAATATCTTTTTGTTTTTTAAATTCCTGCGGAGATGCACTACCGGCAACGGGTACCGTAACGTTTGTTTCATTGGCAGTCACAAAATGAGTAACTGTTTCCAGGCCTGTAAGATCGGTCCGTACTGCTTTTGCCATTGGCATGGGCACGCCGGAACTTTTAAATTTAACATCGCCCGGGAATATGATATCCGTAACAACACGGTAGATGCCGCCGCTGTCTTTTCTAAAACTATCAAAACTAAATTCAAACTGTACCAGCAGGTAAATAACCAGTGCGGCACTGATACCGATGGCCAGCCCGGAGATATTGATCAGGGAAAAGAATTTATTTTTCCTGAAGTTTCGCAACGCAATGGTAAAATAGTTCTTTATCATAGCCTTTGTTTTTATTCTGTTCTCAATGATTTTACGGGATTTGCAATGGCCGCTTTAATGGCCTGGAAACTAACGGTAGCAAATGCAATGAAAATAGCAATGCAACCCGCCAATGCAAAAACCGTCCAGCCAATATCTATTCTATAGGCAAATTCTTCTAACCACTTGTGCATAGCGAACCATGTAACTGGTACTGCAACAATAAATGCAATCAGTACCATAAATAAAAAATCTTTTGCCAGTAATGCAACAACCTGGCTCACATTGGCACCCAGTACTTTTCTTACACCGATCTCTTTTGTTCTTTGTGCAATGGAGAAAGCTGATAACCCAAACAGCCCAAGTGAAGCAATGATGACTGAGACAATAGCAAATACAGAAAATATTTTCCCGGTGCGTTCTTCCGCTTTATATACGGAAGCAAACCTGTCGTCCATAAAATTGTAGGAGAAAGGTCCTTTCGCATTAAAACTGTTCCAGTCATTTTTAAAAGAAGCCAGTAAACCTTCAATGCCTGCGGTTTTTATTTTTACGATAAGGCCGCCATTATTATTACCGAGCATCATTACCAATGGTGCGATCTTTTCTTTTACGGAAGTGTAATGAAAATCCTTTACCACTCCAATGATATTATATTCATGTTGTCCCGAAGACACAATGGTCTTTCCAATTGGGTCGCCTTTAAATCCAAATTCCTTTACTGCCACTTCATTTAAAACCACTGCAGCTGAATCAGCATATTCGGGAGAAAAATATCTTCCGCTTACCATCTGCATACCCAGCGTTTTTAAATAATCATAATCCACATGGTATTTATTGATATGAATTTCAGCATGACTTTCTTTATCGATATTATCTTTTGCATAAGCCTGAGTACCATCAATGCCCGGTGAACCAACAGGCACGTCTCTTGATAAAGTAGCGCTTACAACCCGACTGTCTTTTAATAATTGTTCCTTAAATGCCTGCTGATCCTTTCCCAATAAATAACTATCGTTGATGATCAATGCCTGTGTTTTATCAAAACCCAATGTTTTATTTTGCATAAAATGCAACTGGCGGTACACAACAATAGTGGAGATGATCAATGCAATAGAAACGGCAAATTGAAAAACGACGAGACCGCTTCTCAAATGATTATTCTGCGGCGTAGCATTCTTTTTACCTTTCAGTATGCTGATGATATTAAAAGAAGACAAAAAGAACGCCGGGTAAGTTCCTGCTACTATACCCACAAAAAATACGAACAACAGTGATACCAGCACCACTTTATAATTAACGAAAGAACTGAACGAAATTTCTTTACCCGATAGGTTATTGAAGAAAGGGAGTGCGATATAAACAAGCGCCAGCGCTATTAAATACGCAAAGAAAGTCAGCAATAAAGATTCTGATAAGAATTGTAATACCAGTTGCTTTTTACCGGAGCCCATTACTTTTCGTATCCCTACTTCTTTAGATCTTTTAATAGAAGCAGCTGTAGAAAGATTGGTAAAATTTACTGCTGCCAGTAAAATAATGAAGAAAGCAAGAGCCGCAAAAATGTACACATATTTTATACTGCCGTTAACTTCCAGCTCATCCTTATTGGATGAATACAAATGAATTTTACTGACCGGCTTTAAATAAAAGATGAAAGTGTTCACCGACTTTTGTGCTTCCGCAAGACTAACACCCATATCACGTTGCACCTCGGGTACCACATATTTTGCTACCAGTTCCGGAAATTTTGCTTCCAGTTTTTTCGGATCTGTTCCAGGTTTTAATTTAATGTAAGTGTAATGACCCACGTTGCTCCATGTCTGTACATTTGGATTATCCCTGTAATCAATATAAAAATCAAAATGAAAATGAAGATTGCCGGGCAGCTCATTAAGTATGCCGGTAACCTTATAAGGTTTATCGTTATTATCATTGATCACTAACAATTTACCAATAGGATCAGCAGTACCAAAATATTTTGTTGCAGCTGATTGAGACAGCACTACGCTATAATGTTCTTTTAATACCGTAGCCACGTCTCCTTTTTTTAATGGAATAGAAAAGAATTGTAAAAAATTAGAATCTACAATTCCAATAGCAGGTTCTTTAAACTGGTTGTTTTCGTACTTTACAAAAACATTCTTCCAGTTAAGCATTCTTGCATAACTCAATACTTCCGGGTACGCATTTTGCATTCCTTTACCTACTGCTACGTCCGGTGCAGAATAAAAATCCTTGTTCTCGAGGTTTATTTCAACCCTGTAAATATCCTTTGCATCGGCAGGAAATTTATCATAGCTCAGCTCATCATATAAAAAGCCACTGATCAATAAACAGCAGGTAAAGCCAACTGCCAGTCCAAAAATATTAATGGAAGCAAATGCTTTATTCTTAAGCAGGTTGCGAAAGGCGATCTTAAAATAATTCTTTATCATGGCTATGTTTTATTCTGTTCGTAAACTTTTAACCGGGTTGGCAATAGCTGCTTTAATAGCCTGGAAGCTTACGGTTAATAATGTAATGAGCAATGCACCAACACCAGCAGCGGCAAATATCCACCAGGAAAGATCGGTGCGGTAAGTGTAATTCTGTAACCAGCCGTGCATAAAATAATACGCCAGCGGTATAGCAATTAAAAGCGCAATGATCACCAGTACCACAAAATCTTTCGACAACAATTGCCATACATTAAGTACAGATGCACCCAACACTTTTCTTACGCCAATCTCTTTAGTCCGTTGCTCGGCAATAAACGACGCCATTCCAAATAAACCCAGGCAGCTGATAAAAATTGCCAGTAAGGCAAAGAAACCGGCTAGTTTTCCAATACGCTCTTCAACACCAAATTTTTTTGCATAGGATTCATCAGAAAAAGTATAAGTAAAAGGTTGACTGGGATTCATTTTTTTAAACACTGTTTCTATTGCTGCAAGAGACTGGTGCGGACTTTGCAAAGGATTTAATTTTACCGATACAAAGGATTGGTAATCGTTTGTCAAAGTAAATACGGTTGGCCGCACCGGTTCGTAAGGTGATTGCATAACCATATCTTTTGATACGCCGATCACTGTAACGGTTTCGCCAAACCAGGTGATATTTTCGCCGACAGGATTTTTAAGGCCCATAAATTTTACAGCAGCCTCATTTAATATGATGCCTGCAGAATCGGAAGGAAAATCTGTTGAAAAATTTCTGCCGGCAGCCAGTTTCCAGCCAACCAGTTTGGGATAATCAATCGATATTCTTTCCGATAAAAAATCAACAGAAAGATTGGGATCTTTTCCCTGCCAGCTGATACCGCTTGTTGATGACCATATGCCTGTAAGCGGGCTTGATGATTCTGCAACTGCAACCACAGCACCGGTTTTTTCGAGTTCAGCTTTTACCGTTTCAAAATGATCGTGAATTTCTGAAGTATTCATGGGCAATGTGATCACCCCGTTATTTGTAAAACCCAATGGCCTGTTCTTACTGAATTGGATCTGGCGAAATACGATCAGCGTTCCTATGATCATCGTTACTGAAATAGAAAACTGCGTTACCACAAGTACCCTGCGGGGCAATGCAGCAAAACGACCTGCTTTAAAGGTGCCTTTTAATATTTTCACGGGTTGAAAAGAAGATAAATAGAAGGCCGGGTAACTGCCTGCAACGATGCCGGTAAATAACGTAAAGCCAATACCCATTAGCCAAAAGAAAATGTTTCCCCATGGCATCGTCATGGTTTTACCGGAAATGCTGTTAAAGAAGGGGAGGATTAGCAACGCCAATACAATGGCAATTACAAAAGATAAAAAAACCATTACCATCGATTCTATAAAAAACTGGTAGATGAGCTGGCTGCGTACAGAACCAATAGCTTTTCGTATGCCCACTTCCTTTGCCCGCTTTTCACTTCTTGCAGTACTCAGGTTCATAAAATTGATACAGGCGAGCAATAATACAAACACGCCGATTATCCCAAACATCCATACATACTTTATACTACCGCCAACGTTTACCCCGTTTTTAAAATCGGCATATAAATGCCATTTGCTCATGGGTAATAAAAATATTTCCGGTTTCTTTTTTGCCAGTTCTTTATTAACGTTATTTAATTTGGCATTTTTTATTTTTGCAGATACCGTTTCTACATCCACATTATCTGCCAGCTGGGTAAAAATATTAAATGCATTGGGCCGCCATGGATCACTTGCGGTTCTGATCCACTCAGTATTGTTAAGGTATAATTGCCAGGGTGAAATAGCGTTGATCCCGGCCAGCATAGAATTTGCCGGCAGGTCTTCGTACACACCGGTTACTTTTACCTCTATGCGGTTATTCATCACCATAGGTTTATTGATCGGATCTTCATCACCAAAAAAAGCTTTGGCGGCAGATTGTGAGAGTAATACTGAAGACAATTCTTTTAAACCAGCCCTGCTACCTTTTATCATTTTTAAAGTGAATAATTCGGCGCCATCAGGCTCCATATAAATACCGTTCTGCATTAATTTTTTATCGCCGGCACTTAAAATGCGTTCGCCGGGACCAGTACTTAATACCACGTGCTTAAAATTACTGCCATACTTGTTCCGCAATTCTGCAGCTAGAGGATAAGGTATAGCAGACTGCGTGGTGGTTTCACCGTTATTGGTAAGGTTTTGTTTTACCATTGCAATGCGGTTATAGTTGGTATGATATTTATCAAAGGATAATTCATCCCATATCCATAAACCAATAACAATGGCCACTGCCATACCAACGGAAAGGCCGGTAATATTTATAAAAGAATATACTTTGTTACGGCGCAGGTTGCGTAAAACGATCTTTACATAATTTTTTATCATGGCTATAATTTATTCTGTTCGCAAACTTTTAACGGGATTTGCCGCAGCAGCTTTAAATACCTGCGAACCAATTGTGATCATCACAATCAACAGCATACCCAATAAACTTAACAATAAAGTTCCTGCGCCAATATTTACCCGGTTGGCAAAAATGTTGAGGAAAAAAAATCCGCAGATGTAGCCAACCGGTATGGCAATGATGCCGGCAATGAGTACCAGCTTTAAAAAACTTTTGGATAATAATGCCACGATGGTGGCTACAGAAGCACCCATTACTTTACGGATACCGATTTCTTTACGCCTGGTTTCTGCATTATAGATCACCATACCGAGCAAACCCAGGCATGCAATAGTGATGGACATAAATGCCAGGAAACCCAATAAACTAACGGTACCCCATGCCGATTGCCTTTCGTTCAGGTCATCTTTTAACCAGCTGCTTTTAAAAGGAGTTGTAACGGCAGTGTTTTTCCAGGCCACTTCAATTTTATCAACGATCTTTTTATCGGCTGATGTAGTTTTCACCAGTAGCAAGTTATATGCTGAAGAACGGTTGCGTAATAATAACGGCATTACCGGCACTGCCATAGTTTGGTAATAAAAATCCTTTAACACACCGGTTAACTGTACTGATACCGAATCATTCAGCCAGATCATTTTCCCTACAGCATCGGTTGGATTTTTAAAACCAAGAGAACGGGCCGCAGTTTCATTGGTTACAGCGAATTGTTCTGTTGCTTCATTTGTTGTTGAAATAAAATTTTGTCCTGCTGCAAATTGTAATCCCATCGTTTCAATAAATGCCGTATCTACATCATAAGTATTCATCTTCACCCCTTCTTTACCGGGTGATAATTTTACCATATCCGCAGCAAAACTATTTGCTCCGAAAGCTGCAGATGAAGCAGCTACTTTTTCCACTCCCGCAAGTTTGGTGATGTCCGCACTAAGCAAGGCATGATCAACACCTTGTAAGGGCAGCACCAATAGAGCATCGCGTTTATAGCCCGGGTCGGCCGAGCTTAAGTATTTAAATTGCCTTGACGCAACAGTAGTAAAGATCGTAATTACCAATGCCAATGTAAACTGTATGATCAGTAATGCTTTTCTAAAATTATTACCCCCGAACAATTTGATACCTGATAAATTCTTTAATACCTGTACTGTTTTAAATGAAGACAATGCCCATGCGGGTAATGCTCCTGCAATTAAGCCGGCGAAAATGGCAAACAACACAAACCAGGAAAAAAGCTTTACATCAAAAGAACTGTTTTCAATACCTATTTCATGCATAAATGGCGCGTAGGTTATCATCAGTTGTAATAACAAACAGGCGAATGCCAATGCAATAAATGCCAGGAAAATGGCTTCGATAATGAATTGCGAAAACAACTGGTACCGCACAGCGCCCGCCACTTTACGAATGCCGATCTCTTTACCGCGCCCCAGTGAACGTGCAATAGAAAGATTGGTATAATTAAAACAGGCTGATATTAAAATGACGAGCCCAGCCAGTATTTCGGCCCATATTTTTGTCTTTGATCCTGTATTGCCGAGATTACGCCCTAACTCTTCGCCTAAAATAATTTTATTAAAAGGCTGCACTTCAAAAGCAAAATTTTCTTTGCCTCTTAAACCTGACTGACTCAGTTTACGCAATGCTACTGTTTCATTTACTACCGCATGCTCCAGCTGTTTTTTCGAAGCATTTTCTTTTAACAACACATAAGTATAGGCTGTGGCAGACATGTTCCATTGATCCAGCAGCGGCGTTAATTTCCCCTCTCGTTCCAGCGCTGGCACCGAACTCATCGACAGGTAAGCATCCGATTCCAGGTGAGAATTATTAGCGGGTTGCTCCAATACACCGGTAACCTTAAAGCTTCCGAGTTGCGGCAGTTCGATCAATTGTCCCACTGCATTTTCGTTACCAAAAAATTTCTCCGCTGTTGACCTTGATAAAACGATCGTGTTAGGTTCCGTCAATGCTGTTTGGCTACTACCATCTTTCAATGTAAAACCAAACAGGTTAAAAAAAGATGGCTCGGTAAAAACCCGTTTGATATTGATCTCTTTTTTATTGGCAATTGCTTTTGCAGCACCAATGGTATACATTCTTGTGGTTTGCTCAATGAAATCATATTTACCGGATAGTGTAGCAGCAAGAGGTAAAGGAGAACTGGCAAAGCGGAAAGTATTGCCCTGTTTATTGCTGAGTTCTGTTATGATACGGTAAGTACGATCCGGGTGCGGATGAAATTTATCGTAACTCAACTGGTCTTTAAGGTGTATCAATACCAACAAACAGATGGACATACTTAATGCCAGTCCAAAAATATTAATGAAAGAGAATAATTTATGTCTCTTCAAATTCCGGAACGCTATTTTTAAATAATTCTTTATCATACTTCAACTTTATTCTGTGCGTAAACTTTTTACCGGGTTGGAAACAGCTGCTTTTATTGCCTGTATACTTACCGTGAGCAATGCAATTAACAACACCGAAATCCCTGCAATAATAAATATCCACCAACTGATATTTGTACGGTAGGCAAAATCCTGCAACCATTTATTCATCACCCACCACGCAATAGGTGAAGCTATTACCAATGCTATACAAACAAGTTTTAAAAAATTTTTAGAAACAATAAATGTAATATCTGCTACTGAGGCACCAAGCACTTTTCGTATACCTATTTCCTTTACCCGTTGCTGAACAGCCAATGCGGTAAGCGCAAATAATCCCAATATAGAAATGAGTACAGCAATGATTGCCGATGAGGAAATGATCTTTTTCCATTGCGCATCCGCTTCGTATCTTTCCATCAGCCAATCCTGCATATTATGATATACCAAAGTATTGTAAGGCAAAATAGATTTATAGGCTTTTGTGATAGCCGCAATAGCTGCTTTTTCTTTACCAGGCACGTATTTGATATAAGTATTCAACACATCTCCATGTGTATCCAGTGAAAAAAAGACAGGCTCAATTTTTTCCTTAAAATCATTGGAATGATAATTTTTAACCACGCCTACTACAGCAAAAGGATTGTTCTGCCAGGTTATTATTTGTCCTATCGGATCCCTGGATTTGTCTAAATGAACAGTAACGAATTCTTCATTCACTATACAATTTGAAATAGTATCTGCCACGTTTGCATAATTTAAATACCTTCCTTTAACCAGGGGAATTTGTAATGCCTGAAGATAATTATCATCCATATTTTCGTAGTAGGTATAATCGGTCTGCTTGCCGCCGACAGTAAAAATGGTTTTATTCCAGTTACCGCTTTTGGCACCTGTCAATTGTATGGCAGGTTCTTTTGCCAGTTCGCTTTTAAATTGTTTTAATTCGGCAGGTTTATCCCATGGAAACTGTACATATATTAAATGCTGCGCACTATAGCCAAGATCTGTCTTGCTTATATAATCAAACTGCCGTGTAAAAATAAGTGTACCAATAATTAAAGCCACGGCAATGATAAATTGTACTACCACCAATGATTTGCCCAATATATTTTTGCCCGATAATTTTATACGGCTGTACAATATTTGTACAGGTTGAAAACCGGATGCTATAAATGCGGGATAAAAACCTGCGAGTAATGTAACCACCAGGATCATTGCAATAAAAATAATTGCGGTGCCGGGCTGGATCAAATAATCGAAACTAAATTGCTTATGCGAAATGTTATTGAATACAGGCATTGCCAGTTGCACCAACAATAAGGCTACTAAAAATGCAATCGTTGTAATTATAAACGTTTCGCTTAAAAACTGTGTAATCACCTGTACTCTTGAACCACCTGACACTTTACGTATACCAATTTCTTTACCCCGTTGCATACTTCTTGCCAGGGTAATATTGATGAAATTGATACAGGCAATAATGAGTATCAAAGCCGCGAGCGCCGACAATATATAAGAATAACTGGCATCACTCCAGTTGCTTAATCCGTTGCTGGCAAAAAAATCAGTATCCAGGTGCATGGCAAAAAAGGGCTGCAACGCATATTCCAATGTTGTTTTACCGTGGCGCTTTTGAAAGTCATCCCATTTTTGTGCATTATGGGCAAGGTATACCGGCCACAGCTTTTTCTGTACTGTTTTTACATCGGCATCTTTACGCAGCAGAAAAAAAGTATTCAGAAAAAGATTATTCCAATTACTCATTTTTTTATTCAGCGCAACTATATCTGTTGGATTTTGCTTTTCAAAAGGAATAAGCATATCAAACCGGAGAGAAGAATTCAATGGGATATTTTGTACAATACCGGTTACTACAAAAGGTTCAAATTTATCCTCCGTTTCAATCTCTACAGTTTTACCCATTGGGTTTTCGGTACCAAAATATTTTAGGGCTGTTTCTCTGGTTAATACTACTCCATTTCGTCTTTTGAGCATTTCCGCGGCATTCCCATTTACTATATCGATTGTAAATAGGTTGAAAACAGAAGGATCAGCAAACAGCACTTTTGCTTTTATCCCTTCATTACCTTTTTTAGTAACCATATCCCAACCCAGGATACGGCAATAATTTTCTATTTCGGGGATCTCTGCAGCAAATACAGGCCCGTGCGGTAACCCTGTATTTCCATTTCGTCTTTCCTTGCCGGATGTATCAGTTATGGTTTGCACCAAACGATAAATATTTTTTCCGTTGGTATGAAATTTATCAAAACTCCATTCATCTTTCACAAACAACAGGATCAATATCACACAGGCCAATCCAATAGAGAGGCCGGTAATATTTACGAACGATAACAGTTTGTTTCGTCCTAAATTCCGGACAGCGATCTTGAAATAATTTTTTATCATTGATATACTTTATTATTCTGTTCGCAATGATTTCATCCCCATTTATATGACCGGAAATCCGGCATTACTTACTCTGTCCGCAATGATTTCACCGGGTTCATCAACGCCGCTTTTATTGCCTGGTAGCTTACGGTTAAAGCGGCAACAATAAAAGTGATACTGATTGCAATTACAAAGAACCAGGCGCTGATATTGATCCTGAATTTATAATCCTGCAGCCAGGTATGCATGGCCCACCATGCCAGTGGCGCCGCCAGCAAAAAGGCAATAACAATAAGACGGGAGAATTCTTTTCCAAAAAGCCATAGTATCTGCGCAACACTGCTGCCCAATACTTTTCTTATACCGATCTCTTTTGTTTTTTGTGCCGCCATAAAAGCCACCAATCCATATAAGCCAAGGCAGCCTATAAAAATAGCGATGAAAGAAAATGCCTGTACCAGTTTCAGCATCAGGTCTTCGGTTTCATATAATTCCGCAATACCCGCATCCAAAAATTCAGATTCATAAATATTATTTGGACTCATATTACTCCATGCTTTTTCCAACGCGGCCTGTGTGGCTTTTGCATTGGCGAGGTTGATTTTAACTGCAAAAGTTTGATATAATTCCGAAAAAGATGAAATGCAGACCGCATTAATATCTTCATGAAAAGATTTGTCATGAAAATCTTTTACTACACCAACAACAGGAGCCGGAGTTCCGTCTACACGCAGTGTTTTACCAATAATATCATTGGGGGAACTAACACCTAATTTAGCAAGCATTGTTTCATTCACCAGGTATTCTCTTACCGTATCGGAAGGGAAAAAATTTCTCCCCGCAACCAATTTCAAATTAAATGTAGACAGGTAATCAGCATCCCCTGCTTTATAACTCACCCTTGACGCTTCGTCTTCGGTACGGTTATTAAACCGCATACTTGTTGACCAGCCGTCATTATCCAAAGGCGCTGTAAAACATAGCGATACTTTTTCTACTCCCGGTATTACAGCAAAACGATTGCGTAATGTTTCTGCTGCAGTTGAATCTGCACCGGATGCGAAGGGAATCATTACAATACCGTCTTTATTAAAACCAAGATCGGATTGCTTGGCATATTTCATTTGTCCCATTACTACGATCATTCCAATGATCAATACCTGCGAGATCGCAAATTGGGTAACGATCAGACTTCGCCTTGTATTTAATCCACCAACACTTTGCTGTGATAATTTTCCTTTAATAGCCTGCACCGGTTTAAAGCCGGATAAAATAATACCGGGATAAGAACCGGAGAAAAAAGTAACCAGTACAGCAAGCAATAACATAAATAAAGGCAGTTGCCAGCTACTTAAAATATTAAGGCTGATGTGTATACCGAACCAGCCATTTACATATGGCAATGCGAGCCATGATAAACCATAGGCAAGAACCGTTGCAATAATGGTGATCAACCCTGTTTCAGTAATAAACTGCCAGAACAATTGCAACCTTAAACTGCCTAATGTTTTTCTTACACCCACTTCTTTGGAACGGTTAAGTGCCTGGGCTGTAGCCAGGTTAATAAAATTTACACAGGCAGTGATGATAAGAAATAAGCCGATCAATGATAATACCCATAAATTTCTTTTTTCCATTGCCCCACCATAATGTGGATTGAAATGCATATCTGCCAATGGTTGTAATTTATAGTGGTGTACATTTTTGCTGGTAGGGCGATATTTTTTTACATAGGCAGGTAAAACTTTTTCTACTGCCGCAGGAGAAATACCTTTTTTTAATAAAACATAACAATTCATGGAACTGTTAATACCTCCCCAGGAATCTTTTGCCAGCCATTCGTCAAAGGTTTTCAATGTTGCATAAGACACGTAGATCTCAGTTTTATGATCAGTATTATCAGGCAGGTCTTTTAAAATACCGGTGATGCTGCAATCCACTTTATTATCTACACGAAAAATTTTACCAATAGGATTTTCGTTACCGAAATATTTTTTAGCAATCCTTTCGGTAACAACAGCAGTATTGGGCTCATTTAAAGCGGAGCTGATATTTCCCTGTACCAATGGAAAATTAAATATGGAAAAATAATCAAGCTCAGCAAAAGCAGCACCTTCCTTTTCTTTAAATTTTTTCACCCCCTTATCTGTGTTGATGGTGATCAGTTGCTGATCGAAAGTGGCTATCCGCGCAATCTTTTCAGTAAATGTATAATCGGTACGGATCGCTTTACCCAATGGACTTGGTACACCGTCAGTATAACTTACCACATCACGATGTTGTTCTGTTACTATACGGTAGATCCTGTTGGAATTATCATGAAAATTATCAAAAGCCAAATGGTAGTTCACCAATGAAAAAATAAGTATCCCGCAGGTGATACTTAATGCGAGGCCCATTACATTAATAAAAGCATAGCTCTTATTTTTTTTAAGGTTTCGCCAGGCGATCTTGAAATAATTTTTTATCATGGTTATATTTTTATTCTGTTCTCAACGATTTTACTGGATTTGCGATGGCCGCTTTAATGGCCTGGAAGCTTACGGTAACAATGGCAATTATTACAGATACCAATACTGTAAGTGCAAACACCCACCATTCCACACTCACGCGATAGGCATAGGTTTGCAGCCATTGATTCATGGCATACCATGCTATTGGCGAAGCAATGACAAATGAAATGACCACCAGCTTTAGAAAATCCTTTGACAACAATGTAGTGATGCTGGTAACGCTGGCGCCCAATACTTTTCTTACACCAATTTCTTTAACACGGCTTTCGGCTACATAAGCGGATAAACCAAATAAACCCAGGCAGGAAATAGTAATGGCCAATGCGGCAAATAATCCTGCGAGGGTTTTAGTAAGTTGTGCTTCGTTAAACTTTACTGCATAGGCTTCATCCACAAAATGATATTCAAACGGGTAAGCCGCATTGTATTTTTTAAATATGCTTTCGGCTTTTGCAAGATTACCGGCTGTACTATTTGCTGTACTTAATTTTATATGCATTGTATTGAACCATGCGCCCGGCCCTTCTATTACAGTAGGAGGAATGGCATCATAAGGTGATGCCGTGATATAATCTTTTACCACACCCACTACCTGCATATTTATATTAGCATAGGGCCGTGCAATAACCTGGCCTACAGGATCAGTAAAACCCATCAGCTTTACTGCAGTTTCATTTAACAACACTGCAGTGCTATCGCCAGGGTATTTATTAATATCAATATCTCTTCCTGCAATTAATTGTAACCCTGCTGTTGTTACAAAACCGGCATCGGCACTGAAAATGGTAATGGCTGTACCGGTATCTTTTGCCGCTTCTCCCTTCCACCTCAATCCCCATGAGCGGTTACCCTCTTCTGTTATGGCATTCATAGTTTTGCTGACAGCAGTTGCAACACCTGCATTGATGAGCTCCTGTTTGATTATGGCATAATTTTTTTCAATATCTCCAACAAAATTTACATGCACCAGGTTATTTTTTGAGAAGCCGGTATCCCTGTTTTGCGCATGTACTACCTGGTTACGGATAATAATGGTTGAAATGATTAAAACAATCGCAAAGGTAAACTGCAGCACTACCAATACTTTTCTTGATGACAATGCAGCCTGGCTGTTTTTAAATTGTTTTTTAAATATACTGATGGGTTTAAACGAAGACAGGTAGAAAGCAGGATAGCTGCCTGCCAGTAAACTGGTAAAAATGATAAAGCCACATGCCGCAAGCCAAAAATATACATTACTGTAAGGAATGGTAATGCTGGTATTGATCAATGTATTGAACGAAGGCAGTAACAGTTGTACAATAACTAACCCCACGACGCCCGAAATAAATGTTGTTAAAAGCGCTTCTGCAATAAACTGGCTGATCAATAAGTTTCTCCCTGCACCCGCTACTTTTCTAACACCTACTTCTTTTGCCCGTTGCTCACTTCTTGCCGTACTCAGGTTTATAAAATTGATACAGGCGATCAACAATATAAATGCCGCTATAATACTAAAAATCCGAACGGTTTCTATACGGCCTCCTACTGCCTTTCCTTCTTTAAACTCGCTGTACAGGTGCCATTTTTTGAGCGGGAATAAAAAATGCGTCCATAAATCAGCAATACCCGTTTTACGCCTGCTGATATCTTTTATTTTTGTATTCAGTGCAGCTACATCGGTATTGGCCTTAAGTAACACAAAGGTGGAAGTATTGTTACTCTTCCAGCTTTCGTTGCTGTATCCTTCTCCTAATTTCTTTAAATATTCCCAGGGCAATAAACAATCAAATGCAAAACGGGTATTGGCGGGAAGATCTTTTAAAACACCTGTAACGGTAAAATTATCAGCACTGTCAATACGTATGGTTTTACCTACTGCTTCTTCATTCCCAAATAATTTTTTTGCTAGTTTTTCTGTAATGGTAATTCCGGTAATATTTTTAAGCTGGTCACTTTTAACTCCTTTAAACAGCGGAAAATTAAACAGGGTTAAAAAAGATGGATCTACAAAACTGGCTGCTACGCCGGTAAAACTTTTATCATTAACTGTAAAAAGAAACCTGTCCATGTCTTTTACACGTGAGGAGGCTTCTATCTCCGGGTAATTTTGTTGTAATGCAGGTCCAAGTGGTTGTGATACTACGGGTATGGCTACCTGTTGGCCACTACCGCTACCGGTAAGCCCGTACACTTCATACAGGTCATCTTTTCGCTCATGAAATTTATCAAAACTAACCTCGTTATATATCCATAATAAAATAAGAACAGCGCCTGCCATACCGGCGGCAAGACCGGTAATATTGACCAATGAAAAAGCTTTACCTCTTATCAAGTTACGCCAGGCACTGCGAAAATAATTTTTTATCATGACAGTTATTTTATTCTGTTCTCAACGACTTAACAGGATTTGCGATGGCCGCTTTAATGGCCTGGAAGCTTACGGTAACAATGGCAATTATTACAGATACCAATGCTGTAAGCGCAAACACCCACCATTCCACACTCACACGATAGGTATAGGTTTGCAGCCATTGATTCATGGCATACCATGCTATTGGCGATGCAATTACAAACGAAATGATCACCAGCTTTAAAAAATCTTTTGATAATAATGTAGTGATACTGGTAACGCTGGCACCCAATACTTTTCTTACACCAATTTCCTTGATACGGTTTTCGGCCATATAGGTAGCCAGGCCAAATAAGCCGAGGCAGGAAATAAAAATGGTTAACCCTGCAAATAAACCTGCGAGTGTGCCTGTCCGTTTTTCTTCATTGAATTTTTCTGCATAGGTTTCATCTACAAAATGATAATCAAAGCCGTATTGCGGGTTGTATTTATCAAATGTTTTCCTGGCCATCCCCAGTGCTTTTTCTGTTGCCATTGCCGGGTTCAGTTTATAATGAATTACATTGAACCAGCTTTTTGGCCCCGATACCATCAGTTGCTGCACTTTCTGGTAAGGTGATTCAAAAACAAAATCCTTTATCACACCAACCACAGTCCATTGGCCGCCATCATCTTCCTTTATAAGCGTGCCCACCGGGTTTTTCAATTTCATAATATTTACTGCAGTCTCATTAAGCAGCATGGAAGTGGAATCGCCGGGATATTTTTTTATATCAATATCCCTTCCCAGCAGTAATTGCACACCCATTGTTTTTACAAAATCAGCGTCTGATGAAAAACGTACAAAGTCAATTTTATCGTCGCCTAGTTTACTGCCCGGCCAGTTGTATCCCCAGCCATCGCTCCAGCGTTCGGTAATGGGGCTCATCGATTTGGTAACGGATACGGCTGCCCCGGAACTGATCAGTTCATTTTTTATGAGGTCATAATGTTTTTCATTATCCCCCTGTATAAAAGTATATACCAAACGATCTTTGCTATACCCGGCTTCTCTTTGCTGTGCATACTTGATCTGGTGTGTTACCACGATGGTGCAAATGATCAGCGCAATGGCAAAGGTAAATTGCAATACTACCAATACTTTTCTTGGTGTTACAATGGCATGTGCTGCTTTAAAAGTACCTTTCAATACTTTGATGGGTTGATAAGAAGACAGGTAAAATGCCGGGTAGCTTCCTGCAAGCAGACCGGTAAATAAAATAAACCCTATAGCTACTGCCCAAAAATTGAGGTTGGCAAAATCGATAAACAGTTGCTTATTTACGAGCTGGTTAAATCCACCGAGGCTGATCTCTACAATGATCAATGCTAAAATGCCAGCCAGGAAAGCGAGCACAATGCTTTCCCCGATGAATTGTGCGATCAATGATTTTTTTTCTGCCCCTACCACTTTGCGTATCCCTACTTCCTTCGCTCTTTTTTCACTTCTTGCGGTGCTCAGGTTCATAAAGTTGATGCAGGCGATCAGCAAAATAAATGCTGCAATGATGGCAAACAATTTTACCTGTTCAATCCTGCCGCCTACATATTGTCCATTCTCCGATTTGGAATACAGCCATTGGTCGCTGAACAATTGTGTAAACACTTTTGTAGTGGAAGCGGTTTTGGTATTGGCGGTATGATCGATGGTTATATTTTGGACCTTCTGGTCAAATGAAGCCTGTGAAATACCAGGCTTGAGTAAGATATAGGTCTGCACAGCATTATTCACCCAGTTCTCGTCATCCTGGTTTATTTTTTTCATGTACGACCAGGGCAGCAGGTAGTCAAAACGAAATGCCGTGTTATTGGGAAGGTCTTTTAGTATACCCGTTACAGTAAAATTATCCACGCTGTCTATCCGAAGCATTTTACCCATCGCCGGTTCGTTACCAAATAATCTTTTAGCTGCTTTTTCTGTAAGAACAATATTGTACACACTATTTAAAACTGTTGCTGTATTCCCTTCCAGCAGGGGAAAACTAAATATGTTTAAAAAGTTGGAATCAACAAAATTACCCTGCATGTTCACGTGCTTATCGCCAACGGTAAATAAAAAATTAGCATGGAGTTTTCTTACTGCATCTTCTACATCCGAAGGATACAGTGCCTTAAGCGCCGGTGCCATTGGGCTGGGTGTAGTAGACCATGCCCATAGATTTCCGTTGAATTTATCCCGGTTATTAACGGTGTAAATACGATCGCCCTTGGCATGAAATGTATCGTGGCTCATTTCATTTTGTATCCACAACAATATCAGTACCGAACTTGCCATACCAATGGCCAGCCCGCTGATATTAATCAAAGAGAATCCTTTATTACGTAAAAGATTTCTATACGTGATCTTAAAAAAATTCTTTATCATGACTATACTATTTATTCTGAACGTAAACTTTTTACCGGGTTCATCAACGCGGCTTTTATACTTTGAAAACTTACTGTTAATAAAGTGATCAGCAGGGCGCCACCGAATGCTGCTGCAAATACCCACCAGGAGATATCCGTACGGTAAGTATATTTCTGTAGCCAGTTGCGTAAAAAATACCAGGCCAGCGGTGCTGAAATAATACAGGAGATCAATACCAGCAATACAAAATCCTTCGACAACATGCGCCATAAATTAATCACCGATGCCCCCAATACTTTACGCACGCCAATTTCTTTGGTGCGTTGTTCGGCTACAAACGAAGCCAAACCAAATAAGCCAAGGCAACTTATTAAAACGGCCAGGATGGCAAAGAAGCCCGCCAGTTTACCAATACGTTCTTCAGCAGAAAATTTCCTGGCATATTCTTCGTCTGCAAATTTGTAATCGAATGGCGCACCGGGTACATTTTTTTTAAAGGCTGCTTCTACTTTTGCAATTGATTCCCGCACAGGTTTATCGGGATTTAATTTAAGGTTGATCCAGTTTACGTTATCAATCCTGTTCATTAAATAAATGGTTTGTTTTACCGGTTCATAAGGCGATGCCATTACCATATCTTTTATTACACCAATAACAGTATAATTCCTTGCATTTTTATCATCGCCCCATTTCAGCACTGTACCAACAGGATCTTTAATACCCATAAATTTTACTGCGGCTTCATTAATCACCACTGCCGAAGAATCGCCACCAAAATTTCTTGACAGGTCTCTGCCTGCTGCAAACTCCCAACCTACTGTTTTTCCAAAATCATGGGTAATCCATATCGTTGCAAAATCAGCATCCAGGCCAGGATCTTTTCCTGCCCAGCTTATGCCGCCATTGTTTGACCATACACCGGTCAGAGGACTTGAAGATTCTGCTATTTCAGTGATGGCGCCATTATTTTTAAGTTCATTGCGCAATACATCCATTTTACCATAAAAATCCGGGGACTTCATTTCCACCATCATCAATGCTTCCCTGTTATAGCCTACCGGGCGGTCTTTTGAAAACTGTATCTGGCGATACACTATTATAGTACCAATGATAAGGGTAACGGAAACGCTGAACTGCACTACCACCAAAATTTTTCGCGGGATGGCAGCAAAGCGGCCTACCCTGAAAGTGCCTTTCAACACTTTAACCGGTTTAAAAGAAGAAAGGTATAATGCGGGATAACTGCCTGCTACAATACCGGTGAATAATGCAAAACCGATACTCATTGCCCAGAATACCGGGTTGAACCATAATACTGTCATTTTTTTACTGGCTACCTCATTAAACCAGGGCAAGGTTAATTGTACCAGGATAAGAGATAATAAAAAAGCAAAACCAACCACCAATAATGATTCGCTGAAGAACTGCCCGATCAACTGACTTCTTAAAGACCCTATTGCTTTACGGATGCCCACTTCTTTTGCACGTTTTTCCGAACGGGCGGTACTGAGGTTCATAAAATTGATGCAGGCCAGCAGTAATACAAAAATACCTACTATTAAAAACAGCCATACATAGTCGATAAGGCCTCCGGTATTTACACCATTTTCCCAGTTAGACTTTAAATGCCAGTCTTCCATAGGGTGCAGAAATATCTGCGATTTATATTTTTTGTCTTCTTCGGGTACCCTATCCAGTTTAGTATTGATGATACGCTTGTTTACAGACGCAAAATCTGTATTGTCGGCAATTTGTACAAAAGTCTGAAATGAGTTGTTACCCCATTCTGTCATCGAATTTTTGATCCATTTTTCTGATGTTGCATACAACTGCCAGGGAGCAATAAATTTCAGGTCTTTAAACAGGGTATTGGCAGGCAGATCTTCGTAAATGCCGGTAACTTTTACTTCCTGCTTATTATCGATCTTGATAACCTGGTTAATTGGTTCGGTATCTCCAAATACTGCTTTTGCTGCAGACTCAGCTAACAAAACCGAGGCTGGATCCTTTAACCCTTCATTGGTTCCTTTCAACATTTTGAGAGAGAGCATTTTTGCTGCATCCACATCCATATAGGCGCCATCCTGTGAAACATGTTGTTCACCTGAAGTAAGAATATGCCCTCCTTCCCAGGAAGACATTACGATGTATTTAAAATCGCTGCCGTGTTTACTCTTAAGTTCTTCTCCAAGTGGGAATGGAATGGCCTGGCCGGTGTACACCTGCCCGTTACCCGTTTGCTTTTGCATTACCTGTGCAATACGTGTATAGTTCTTATGGTAATGATCAAAGGATAATTCGTCGTATATCCAGAATCCGATAAGCATTGCCACTGCCATGCCTATCGCCAGGCCGGTAATATTAATGAACGAAGACCCTTTACTTTTAAAAAGGTTTCTCCAGGCTACCTTAAAATAATTTTTTATCATGGCTATGCTTTATTCTGTTCGTAAAGATTTTACAGGATTGGCCAATGCCGCTTTTATTGCCTGTACGCTTACCGTTACTATTGCGATCAATACTGCCACCGCTGCTGCTATTGCAAATAACCACCAATGCACTGTAGTACGGTACACAAAACCTTGCAGCCATTTATTCATCAGATAATACCCAATTGGTATTGCAATGATGGTACCTAGTAAAACAGGTTTTAGCAGATCTTTTGATAACAGCAACACAATATTTTTTATAGAAGAACCCAGCACTTTTCTAACGCCAATTTCTTTTGTTCTTTTGATGGCCGTGTAAGATGCCAGTCCGAATAAACCAAGGCAGGCAATACATATAGCGATAACAGAAAAGATGGTCAGTAAAGATTCCTGTTTGATTTCTGATTTATACAGCTCTCCAAATTTTTCATCCAGGAAGGAATATTCAAAGGGATAATCAGGAGCAGCGGCAGCATACAATTTTTTAATGCGTTCAACAACAGGTTGTACCTGCCCTTTTTTTAGTTTGATCAATGCCAGCCGCCTGTCATCCTGTTTGGAGGAAATCACCAGTTCTCCAATGGATTCTTTCAAAGATTTATAATGATAATCTTCCACTACACCAACGATGGTTCGTGGCAAACTATCCGACGTATTTTTTAGCCAGGTACCTACCGCCTGTTCCGCTGTGTAGCCTAATTTTGTTGCGGCAGACCGGTTAATGAGTACAGCGTTGTTAGAATCTGTTGGGTACTGCGGAGAAAAATCTCTTCCGGCAATGATCTTAATGCCTAATGTTTTTGCATATTCAAAATCCGCAAATTCAGTATTGAAGAGGAATTTTTCTGTTGGTTTACCTTGTGCCTGGAATCCGTACCCATCATGAAAGCCCCCGGGTTCTCCCGTCATTAACGATATATTTTCCACCCCGGGATCAGCCTGCAGCTGGTGCTTAAATGAAATTTTATTTTCCCATATTTTATTATTGTCCAGCCGAACGATCATCGATTGTTCCTGGTCAAACCCAAGATCGGTATTGCGCACATAATGCATTTGATTAACTACAACGGTTACACTGATGATCAGCAATACTGAAATAGCAAATTGAAAAACAACCAATGTTTTCCTGAAGAATGCCCCGCCCTTTCCTGTTTTCAGTTTTCCTTTTAATGATTCAATAGGCGAAAAAGAAGAGAGCAATAAAGCCGGGTAACTACCTGCGAGTATCCCTACCAGGAAGATGACAGCAACTATAAAAACGTAGAACCAGGCATTATTCCAGTAAGAAGGTAACTGGTAACCCAGGAAGCCGGTATAGACAGGCATCAGGAATTGCAATAATACTAATGCCAGCAGAGTAGCAATAGTGGTAAATAAAATAGATTCCAGTATGAATTGCCCTGTTAGCTGTTGTCTAACCGCACCCAATACCTTTCTCAATCCCACTTCTTTAGACCGGTCTGTAGCACGTGCAGTAGCCAGGTTCATAAAGTTGATACAGGCAATAACGAGTATAAGTATAGCAATACTCATAAATATGTACACCGTTTTTTTGCTGCCATGCTTCACACTATCAAAACCGGACTCGCCTTCAAAATAAATCCCTGTAAGTGGGTTGATGGTAAGGCTCATTTTAAAACCACTCTCTTTGTAAAACTTACCCATGTACTTATCCATGAAGGCAGGGAATTGTTTCTTTAATTGCTCGGACTGCACTTTAGGATTTAATTGTACATACGCAAACAGGCCATTATTTGGCCATTGGTTCATCCATTGCTCATTTCGCCAGTTGCTTATGGGAACTACCATATCAAAATCAAGGTGAGAGTTAACCGGTACATCCGCGGCAATGCCGGTAACTTTTAAGCGTAGCCGCTTATTAAAATCTACTACTTTACCAATGGGATCTTCATTACCAAAATATTTCTTTGCTGCCGATGCAGTCATCACAATGCTGGTCGGTTCATTCAATACGGTTGCCGGATCTCCTTTTAATAAACGGAAATTGAAGAAATCAAAAAAATTGCTGTCTACTAAGTAAATTTTCTTTTCATTAAAAGCAATATTGTTGTAACTGATGAGGTCGTTATCAGGATTTACACGTACGGTTTTCTCAATAGCATCCGGGTAATCATTTTTTAATGCCGCTGCATAGGGTGGCGACAAGTAAGGAATTTCTCTTTCCTGCCCGTTTACCTGACCTACACGCATTACGCGATAAATATTGTCTTTGTTCTTATGAAAATTATCATAGCTGAATTCATTCATGATGAACAGGAAGATCATGAGGCAGCAGGTAATGCCTACGGTTAGTCCTAAAATATTGATCAGCGAAAACATTTTCTGTTTCCTGAAATTCTTTACTGCCAGTAACAAATAATTCCTGATCATAATTATATTGATTTATTCTGTTCTCAATGATTTTACAGGATTAGTGATAGCAGCTTTGATAGCGTGAAAACTTACGGTAAGAATTGCGATCATGATGGCAACTATTCCTGCTGCAATAAATACCCACCACTGCACACTTACGCGATAGGAGAAATCCTGCAACCACCTGTTCATTGCCCACCAGGCAACAGGCGTGGCAATTAATAATGCAACGCATACGGGTTTAATAAATTCTTTTGTTATTAGAGCAGTGATACCACTTACAGAAGCCCCCAGCACTTTACGGATACCAATTTCTTTTACCCGCTGACGGATAATAATGAACGCCATACCAAATAAGCCCATGCAGGAAAGTACAATGGCTACCATTGATGCAATGGAGAACATGGTTGATAATCTTTTTTCATTGGTATACCAGCGATCGATATTCTCCGTTACATACGACCCTTTAAATTCTTCACCGGGCTGCACCTGGGCAAAAGCATTTTTTATTAACTCCAGCGTGGTGGTTGGATTTTGCGTATTTACTTTAATCAGTGCATAACTGATGAAAGAACTGTTGTTCATACTGATGGTAAGTGGATCATTTTTTTCGTACATCGAGTACAAATGAAAATCAGGTATCACACCCACAACCGTCCATTTAGGGCGGCTACTGTCGGCATAAAAAGAAAGCCCCACTATATTCTTATCTCCCAGTTGCTTTGCCATACTTTCTGTTACAATCACCGCAGTAGTACTATCTGCAACATAAGCAGTGGAAAAATCCCTTCCTTCTTTCAATGGGATGCCCAGGGTTTTTAAGATATCGTAGTCTGCTGCCATAAAATCTGTACTTACAGATTTTCCATTGTAGTCAAAACCAAAACTTGTTCTGCTGGTGCTATTGTCCTGTCCCATACCAAGATTCACATCAGACCCGGTAACACTCACTATTCCGGATTGTGAAGCCAGCATCGTACGTAGTTTACTCACAATCTCTTTTCCTTTTTCATATTTTTTTAATGGAATGCTAACCAGCGATTCAGTAGAATAGCCCAGCGGCGCTTTACGTAAATGCTGAAACTGCTGGTAAATGATCGCTGTAGAACATATCAATACAATGGCAATTACAAATTGGGCTACAATTAAAGCATTGCGGAATATGCCGGGTTTCTTTAAGGATATTTTTCCTTTGAGGATTTCCACTGTTTTTAGTTTCCCCATTATAAAAGAAGGATAACCTGATGCCGTTAATGAGACCAATAATAACAGTAGTACCAGGTAAAAAATAATGGAAGGCTGGTATAATAAACTTACGTCAAACCTGGATTCCATTAATTTATTGAATCCACTTAATAAAAGTATAGTAGCAATGATTGCAATGATCATTGAGGTGAGTACGGTGATAAAACTTTCGCCCCAAACCTGCAGCCATACCTGCCGTTTGCCTGCACCCAAACATTTACGGATACCGATTTCTTTAGTGCGTGTAAATGACAGCCCTATATTAAGGTTAACAAAGTTGAAGCAGGCGATAAGGATAATTACCAATGCCACCAGTAATAAAATGTATAAAAATGATTTGCTTACCGAGTTACCAGTTCCTAGTGCAGCACTAAAATGGAGTTCTTCCACAGGTAATATTTTCATGCCCGTATAATCGCCATTTGCATCCTTCCTGTACCCTTTGTTTTTTAGAAAATTTACATCCGTGGGATTATATTTTTTAGTAAAGTTGCGCAACTGGTTTTCTACCTGCGCCTGCGTCGCATTGGCTGCCAGTTGTACATATACGCTATGATGCTGACTGTTCCAATCATTTTTTAATTCGGCATAACTGGGATCTATCTCTGTACGTGCCAATGCAGAAAACCGGATGGAAGAATTTTGTGGTACATCTTTCAATATTGCAGATACTGAAAGGCTGATCCATTGCCCACCGATTTTTATTCCCACCGTTTTACCAATGGGATCTTCTGTTCCAAATAAGTTACCCGCAGTTTTTTCGTTAAGTACAATACTATTGATGCCAGCCAGCGGGTGCGTGGTAGCGCCTTTTACAACAGGAAAAGAAAACATGCTGAAAAAATCATCATCTACCAGTAATGTAGACTGGTCAAGATTTTTTTCTTTATACCGTATCTCTCCGCCGCGGTTCCTGATACGGGTAGTTTTTTCTATACCGATACCTTCAGATTTTACTGTGGATGCAGCAGGATAGCCCATCGAAGGGCTTACATCCAGCCCCTCGGGTGTATTACCAAAAGTATACAGTTTAAAAAGTTTGCTTTTATTATCATGGAATTTATCAAATGAAAACTCGTTATATACCATTACAATCAGCAAAATGCTACAGGTAAAGGCCACCGACATCCCGATTACATTGATGGCGGTATGCAGTTTATTTTTCTGCATACTGCGCCACAATGTTTTTAAATAGTTTTTAAACATATTGCTGTTTTATTCTGTTCTGAGTGATTTAACCGGGTTAGCCAATGCTGCTTTGATGGCCTGGAAGCTTACTGTTGCCAGTGCGATAATCAGCGCCAATACAGCCGCTATAACAAAGACCCATACACTAATATTGATACGGTATTCAAAATCCTGCAGCCATTTGTACATGGCCCACCACGCTACAGGAAAAGCTACAATGGATGCAATCAATACCAGCAACAAAAACTCTTTCGACAACATGGTTACCAGGCTGCTTACTGAAGCACCCAATACTTTGCGGATACCGATCTCTTTATTACGTTGCTCTGCCATATAAGTGGCCAGACCAAATAATCCCAGGCAGGCTATAAACACCGCCAATACAGCAAACACCATAACGATGGTACCGGCACGCTGTTCATTGCGGTACATTTCATCAAAAGAGTCGCTCAAAAAACGGTAACTGAAAGGCATACCCGGTGCAAGTACTTTCCATTTTGCTTCAGCCTGCGCTATTATATTTTTGGCATCGGCTGCAGTTACTTTAAAGGAAGCCAATGCATCACTATTGGCCATTTTCATGCAAAGAGGGCCTAATTTTTGCCGTAGTGATTCAAAATGAAAATCTTTTACTACGCCGATGATCTGCAAAGGCACCATGGCATTACTACCTGGCTGGTTTGATGGTGCGAATATTGTTTTTCCAACTGCATCAGTAAAGCCCAGCATTTTTGCCGTGGTTTCTGTAATTAGTAATGCAGCAGAATCGGCGCCATAATCCTTTGAAAAATTTCTTCCTGCAACTATTTCCATACCCATGGTTTTGATATACTCATCATCAATTCTCCAGGTCTGCATATCAATTCCATTCCTGGAATCCATCACTGCTTCTTTTGAATAAGTATTGTCGCTGCGTGATGAATTTGCCACGGGCAGGTACGAACTGATAGTACCACTGCTAACGCCCTTCATCGCCAGCACTTCATTTTTAAATGCCTGTACATTGTTATCCAATGCGTATGCGCCATTGATCACTAATACCTGGTCTTTATTATAGCCCATTTTTTTTGTCTGGATATAATGCAGCTGACTGTACACTACTATGGTACCAATGATGAGCATAATAGAAGTAGCAAACTGGAAGATCACTAACCCATTGCGCAGATTGCTTTTTTTAAATCCCGTGCTGTTACCTTTTAACACTACAATGGGTTTAAACCCGGAAAGAAATAATGCAGGATAACTTCCCGCGAGTATACCTACAACGATGGGCAGTAATACAACAAAGGGAAGAATATTACCTCCAAGCAGGTCATTTATGCGCAGCGACTTTGCAGCCACGTTATTAAAGGAAGGTAATGCCAGGTATACAATACCCAGGGCAATAACCAGGGAGATGCATGCGGTGATGGTTGATTCCACTAAAAATTGCGTGATCAGTGTTTTTCTTTCGGTACCCAACACTTTTCTAATCCCTACCTCTTTAGACCGTTTGGCACTTCTTGCTGTACTGAGATTCATAAAATTGATACAGGCAAGGATCAATATAAATAAAGCCACTGCAGCAAAAATATACACGTACTGGATATTACCCGAAGGAGTGATCTCGTAAGAGAAATCACTGTGCAAATGAATTTTTGTTAAGGGAAGCAGTGTATAGCGAAGTATGTTTCCTGCTTTTTCCAACTCCTCGATGCTATTTACTTTTATAAACTGCTGTGCAGCCGGTAATACATATTTTGCTGTATAAGCAGTAAAATATTTTTCAAAAACTTTATGATCTGTTCCAGGCTTTAATAATAAATAAGTATGAAAATTATGACTGGTAAGCTGTCCCCACTGGTAGTCCACATTCTTCATTGAAAAAAGAAAATCGAAATTAAAGTGTGCATTTTGGGGAATGTCTTTTATTACCGCCGTTATTTTATAAGGTACAGTTCCTTCATCACCTTTAACCTCAATGATTTTGCCCAGCACGTTTACGCCATCAAAATATTTTTTTGCTGCCGTTGCTGTTATTACAACTGTATTAGGATCATTTAAAGCGGTTTTGGTATTGCCCTCAATAGCAGGCAATGTAAATACTTCAAAAAAAGTAGAGTCTACATTAGCTACACGGGATTCATTGATAAATGCGTCTCCTTTCCTGATCAGCTTATCACCATCATTAGTGAAAATACGGGTGTATTGCTCTACTTCAGGATGATCTTTTTTCAACAACTGACCCATCATGTCGGACGTTTGGGTCATATGCAGGTGCCCGCCACCAAACTGTATATCGGAACTGATACGATAAATACGATCCGCTTTTTCATTGTAGCGATCGTAACTTAATTCGTTGGTAACGTATAATGTGATGAGCAGGCAGGCAGCAAGGCCCATGGCGAGACCAAAAACGTTGATGGCGCTGTACCCTTTGTTTTTCCAAAGATTACGAAACGCAACTTTAAAATAATTTTTAATCATGGCTATACTTTAAGTCGGCGAAAAAATGTGTACTATTTTGTAATAGTAGCCGGTTTTGCATGGCGTCAAAACCGGCCAACCATCATTAAGCTATCGTCATGGCTTTGTTAATAGCTTAATTATTTTTACACCATAATATTCTCTACTACTGCCTGTCCATCCAGCATGCGGATAATGCGGTGACTGTAACGTGCATCATGTTCGGAGTGCGTTACCATAATCACGGTGGTTCCCTGCTCGTTCAGATCGGTCAGCATCTGCATTACTTCGTTACCATTGGAGGAATCCAGGTTACCGGTAGGCTCATCCGCCAGTATCAATTTAGGATTATTTACCACTGCCCTTGCTACGGCTACACGTTGCTGTTGACCGCCGGATAATTGTTGCGGGTAGTGATTGCGGCGGTGCATGATTTGTACTTTTTCCAGCACTTCGTCCACTCTCTTTTTACGATCCGCAGCTTTTACACCGGTATAGATCAATGGCAACTCCACGTTTTCAAATACGGTTAATTCGTCAATCAGGTTAAAGCTTTGAAATACAAAACCAATATTGCGTTTACGCAGGTCGGCTCTTTTTCTTTCATTGAATTTGGCTACTTCAATACCATTGAAAATAAAGCTGCCTGCATCAGGATCATCGAGTAACCCGAGTATATTCAATAAGGTGGATTTGCCGCAACCAGAGGGCCCCATGATGGCAACAAATTCGCCTTCCTTTACATCAATGGTCAATTTGTTCAACGCCACTGTTTCCACTTCTTCTGTGCGGTAGATCTTTTCGAGTGCTGAAATTTTTATCATAACTGTATTTTACTTTTTATTTGCTTTATTCAATTGTTATCAGATCACACCGAATGGAAAGGGATGAATTCGGGAATCTGTATTGGTGTCCTCTCCCAGGTTTGTTTCTTTTGGTACAACTTTTTTTGTTTTAAAAGAAGCGGCATTACATTTTCTTTCGCATGCGTTGGCAATATTGGTTTTTAAAGTGAGCAAACACAGTGGTAAACCAATCAGCGTTGTCAATACAATAAATTGCTTTTTCATAACTATACTTTTAAAGGTTTTGATAATTGTCTTATTCTTTTTTCAATACCAGCTCCTGCATGTTGCCATAATTTTCGTAGCTGGAGGTTACTACTTTATCACCCGGGTTTAATCCCTGCAATACCTGGTAATAATCCGGGCTTTGCAGGCCTAACTGTATATCTACCTTATAAGCCGTTTTCCCATTTTCACTCACCTTAAATATCCAGTTGCCCCCGGTTTGCTGGTAAAAACCACCTTTGGGTAATAACACTGCCTGCATTTCATCGCTCAATGCCAGGCCTATCTGTAAGGTTTGCCCGCGGCGTATACCTTGTGGTACACTATCTATAAATGCCATATCTACCTGGAAGCGGCCATTGGTTACCTGTGTAAACACTTTCTTAATAGTTAATTTATAGTCTTTACCTGCAATTGTTGCTTTACCTACCAGGCCATTAAATATCCTGGAGATATAATGTTCATCAATATCCACCCTTACTTTAAAACCGCTCATTACATCTATCTGTCCCAGGCGATCGCCTTTATTTTTTGATTGGCCTACCTCTGCATCCAAAGAAGTCAGTTGCCCGTCTACCGGTGACCGTACGATAAGGTCGCCTACTTTTTTACGCATTACCTGCAGTGCATTTTGTGTGCGGCTATAGGTCTGTCCTGCCTGGCCCGCTTCCACTTTTGTAGAAGTAGAATCTTTCTTCAATATTTCCAGCGCCAGTTTTTTCTTTTGTACCTGGTAATTGTAATTGTTTTCCGATTGTTTAAACTCCTGCGAACCGATCACTTTCTGTTCGTACAGTTTTTTATTTAAGGTATAGGTTCTTTCCGCTTCTTTTAACGCATTGTCCACATCAGTCATCTGCGTTAATTTTCCAATAGTATTTTGTTGCGCTGCATTTTTACTGATCTGCATTTGCGTTAACAGGTTAAACACCGATGTTTCCTGGTTAATCAGGCTTAACTCCAGGTCGGTATTGCTCAATCGCAAAATGGGCTGGTCTTTTGTCATCATCGCACCATCTTCCACAAATCTTTCTTCTACACGTCCACCTTCTAACGCATCAAGGTAGATAGTTGTTACAGGAAGCACTACACCATTTACCGGAATAAATTCCTGGAAAGGGCCTTTTTTAATTTCGCTTACGGTGATACGGTCGGTGTTTACATTCAACTTTGATTTACCCGAAGTAAAATACCAGCTGGCAAAAATCAACCCGGCCAATGCCACTATACCAACGATAAGCAATATCCTTTTTTTCGTCCACGTCTTTTTTTCAATAACTCTGTCCATAATTGTATTTTTCCGAAAGTTTAAAACTGTGCTGTACATAAACTGTTTTGCACGCTAAATGATAAGCAATGCTGTGCCAAAATAGGACAGTTTGGTTATCAGTGAATTATGTAAGGATGAGCAACCGCTTTGTACGCTTTTGTTACAACAGGTGTACGGTTTTGATACAGTTTTATAGTGGACGGTTTTTTTATAAGAAATTCATTCCCAGTTGATTCTAAATATGGTATAATTGTGGAAGAATATAGAACGACAAGCAATTTAATAAGTTACAGCCTAAAAAGGTTGCGGCTTAAAAGAGTTGCGGGTTGTTGATCGTTAGCGTAGATATTCGCACACGATCAACAACGAGACTAACCCGTAACTTTTCTGTATTAAAAAAAGAAAAAATGGTTTTAAAAAACGCTACCATATTAATTGTTGATGACGACACTGATGTACTTACTGCAGTAAAATTATTATTGAAAAGAGAAGTGAAGGAAGTGGTAACAGAAAAGAATCCAGAAATGTTGCGTTCCCTGGTAGCACAAAAAAAATTCGACCTGATCTTACTGGATATGAATTTCAATAGCAGTATCAATACCGGTAATGAAGGAATATTCTGGTTAAAAAAAATAAGGGAGATGGACGACCAGGTGGGTGTGATCATGATCACGGCTTATGGTGATATCGACCTGGCGGTACGTTCTTTAAAAGAAGGCGCATCCGATTTTATCATCAAGCCCTGGCATAACGAAAAACTCGTTAGTACCATTATAGAAATATTAAAAAAGAAAAGTACAGGTAAAGCTGGTACTGCAGCAAAAATAGCCAGCGATGCCATCATCGGTAAAATTCTACTGGGCGAATCAGAAGTGATGGAAGATATTTTTTATAAGATCGATAAGATCGCCCCCACCGATGCCAATGTATTGATACTGGGAGAGAATGGCACGGGTAAAGAACTGATCGCACAGGCTATCTATCAAAAATCATTGCGGGCCGAAAAACCATTTGTAAAAGTAGACGTGGGCGCCCTTACCGAATCTTTATTTGAAAGCGAATTGTTTGGCCATAAAAAAGGAGCGTTTACCGATGCCCGTGACGACAGGATGGGCAGGTTTGAATCAGCGAATGAAGGCACTTTGTTCCTGGATGAGATCGGTAATATTTCCCTGCAGCAGCAGGCCAAATTATTATCGGCTTTGCAAAACCGGCAGATCACGAGGTTGGGCAGTAATCAACCCATACCTGTTGATATACGCCTGATCTGCGCTACCAATTTACCTTTAACAGAACTGGCCAATGAAAACCGTTTCCGTAAAGACCTGGTGTATCGTATTAATACCGTAGAGATCACCATTCCACCCTTACGAAAAAGGATGGACGATATTATTTTACTGGCCAAACATTTTGCCAAGATCTATGCCGATAAATACATTAAGCCCACCCCTGAATTTGATGCCCGGTGCATTGAAAAATTGCAACGGTACCATTATCCAGGCAATGTAAGGGAACTGCAGTACAGTATTGAAAGAGCCGTGATAATGGCAGAAGGTGATTTCCTGCAGCCTGATGATATTATTTTTTCGCCCATCGAATCGGCAGAGGTAATGAGCGAACAGCAGGGAGATTACAAATTAAGTACGATTGAAAAAAACACGATACTTCGTGTTATTGAAAAACACAATGGCAATATTTCAAAAGCAGCAAAGGAACTGGGCATTACCCGAACTGCCTTATACCGCAGACTAAGTAAATATGACCTTTAACAAATACGACTGGACCTTACTGTTACGCATAGTGTTACTTTTTATAACGCTTAGCGGCGCAGCATTTTTACTGAGCCATGGCCTGTATTTTTATATGGCCTTTCTTTTTGTACTGATCTTTTTACAGGTGATCGACCTGTTCCGCTTCAGCAATAAAAGCAATGAAGAACTGGACCAGTTTGTAGAATCGATCCATTACCGCGATTTCTCCAGGCATTTTGACGAAAAAAATGCACCGGTGGCAGTGCAACCCCTGCGCAAAGGATTTAACGAGATCAACAGTACCTTTAAGATCATCAGTAAAGAAAGGGAAACGCAATATCAATACCTGCAAAAAATACTGGAACTGGTGGATACGGGCATCTTATCCTACGATCATCACTCGGGTGATATCATGTGGATGAATGAATCGCTCAAAAAATTATTGAATATTCCCTATTTAAAAACCACGCATTCGCTGGAAAGGCGCGACCCGGAATTATACAAAGAACTCATTGCACTTAAACCCGGCGAACACAAAGTGGTAACGATAACTGCTGATAAAAGCAACCCGAAAGTATTGCTTTCTGCCACCGCTTTTCAAACAGATGGCAAATTATATAAGCTGATCGCTTTTCAAAATATCAATGAAGCCCTGGATGAAACAGAATCCAAAGCCTGGCAAAAACTGCTGAGTGTAATGACGCACGAGATCATGAATTCGGTAGCGCCCATTTCTTCTTTGGCAGATACTTTAAAGAACCGCCTGCAATTATCATTAAAGGACCTGAACAATAATTCCGGCTCGGTAGATGACCTGGAACTGGGTATTGAAACCATTAAAAGAAGAAGTGAAGGCCTATTAAAGTTTGCAGAAACCTACCGTAACCTTAATAAGATCACCACACCCAATGTAAAAAAAGTGTTGGTAAGGGATATGTTCGAAAACCTACATCACCTGATGGAGCCCACGCTGGAACAAAAGAATATTGAACTGGAGATCATTTTAAAAGACCCCGACCTGGAGCTGGAAGCCGATACCAGTTTGATAGAACAGGTGCTTATCAACCTTATTGTAAATGCAACCGAAGCGGTAAAGGAAGTGGCTACGCCACGCATTTTATTATCAGCTTATATCACGGCGGCAAATAAAGTGGTGATCAAAGTATCGGACAATGGCATTGGCATTTCGGCCGACCTGATGGATAAGATCTTTATCCCATTCTTCAGTACCCGAAAAACGGGCAGTGGTATTGGGTTGAGCCTTTGCAAACAGATCATGATGCTGCACAAAGGCAATATCAAAGTGCAAAGTATAGAAGGAGAAGGCACGGCTTTCTTCCTGTTCTTTTGATCAGTTTAAAAAAGGATTGCCCGTTTTTTCTTCGCCGATAGTAGTGGTTGGGCCGTGACCACTGTATACCACGGTTTCGCCAGGCAATACAAATAATTTTTCCCTGATGTTTTTTATTAATTGTTCGTGATTGCCTCCCGGCAGGTCGGTACGGCCAATACTGCGGTTAAAAAGTACATCACCGCCTATTAAAAATTGCTGGCCGGCACTGTAAAAACAAATATGGCCGGGCGAATGGCCGGGGGCTTCTATTACGGTCAGTTCATCTTTATCCAGCCTGATGGTATCGCCTTCGGCTAAAAAAATAAATTCGCCGCTGTAATTGTCAAACGGCAGGTTGTACATGAGGCCGCTGGTGGGTGCATATTCCAGTACAACTTTTTCTTTAGGATGGATCTGAGCAACCAGTCCGTAGGTATCTGCGATATATTTATTACCAAATATATGATCCAGGTGGCAATGGGTATTGAGCAGCATTTTGGGTTGCAGCCCCATCTGTTTAATGAATTGTGTAAGCTGCTCTTTTTCGGCATCAAAGTAGCAGCCCGGATCAATTATAATGCAATTATTAAACTCGTTATATAATAAATACGTATTTTCCTGTATAGGACTAAACACAAAGCTTTTGATTTTTAACATTCAGGTATAAATTTTGGATGTTATAATTTATTACAAAACAACTAATTTTAAGGTATAAATTATAGTTTGCACAAAGTAAGCCCAGTTTATCCAAACTACCTGAATAAAAGGATCACTCAAATTTGAATCATAGAAATAAACAACGTTTACAGATCAATATAGATGAACATGAAAATACCAAAGATTGCTACAGCCGGAGTAAAAGTTTATAAAACTATTTTACTAGTGTTCTTTTTGCTTTCAGCTTTCGGCTTTTTGCCTTCAGCTTTAAAAGCACAGGTAAATGCAGTAGAGTTTGGAAAGAACAGGGTACAATACAAAAAATTCAAGTGGCAGTATTATCAAACCAAGAATTTTAATGTTTATTTTAACCAGGGCGGACAGGAGCTGGCAAAATTTGTGGCCCAGAGTGCAGAAAAAGAATTGCCCCAGATTGAAAAAGCCGCAGAATACAGTTTACAGCGCCGGGCCAATATTGTATTATATAACAGTTATGCAGATTTTGACCAGACCAATATTGGCCTGGGTATCGACTGGCAAAATACCAGTGGCGCAACCAAGCTGGTAAACAATAAAATGGTGGTGTATTTTGATGCCGATCATGCCAAACTGCGCCTGCAGATAAGAACCGGTATTGCGCAGGTTTTAACCGATAATGTTTTATTTGGAGACGACCTGGGCGAAGTAGCCGGCAACCAGGCTTTACTGGATCTTCCCCAATGGCTTACCGCCGGTTATGTAGCTTACTTGGCCGAGAACTGGAGTACCGACCTGGATGATGAATTGAAAAGTGAAATACTCAGCAACAACTATAAAAATTTTAACCGCTTCGTTTTTGCCCGCCCCGAAATTGCAGGACACGGTTTCTGGTACTATATAGAGGAAAAGTATAAAAAAGAAAATGTTACTTATTTATTATACCTGGCCAGGGTATATAAAAATCTGAACAAAGCCTGTATGCAGGTTTGTAAAAAGAAGTTTAAAGATGTATTGGCAGAATTTATGGAATACCAGGATGAAAAATATTCCAATGATATCCGCAAAAGAAAACCCTATCCCAAGGGCAGTTATATAGAAGGGTTTGACATCAGCAAAAGATTAAATTATTACCGTTTTAATGTTAACCCCAACAAAAAAAGCCGCTCTTATGTAGTAATGCAATACAAAAAAGGTATTGTAAGGGTGATTTATAATGATGAGGATGTAAACAAAACCTTATTAAAATACGGCGTACGCAGCCAGGAGAATGAGATCAACCCGGATTATCCTATTATGGCCTGGGATCCCAAAGGCACCCGCATTACTGTGCTATACACTAAAGAAGGAAAGATCGGTTTATTGATGTACGATATTGTTACCAGGCTTAAACCTACCAAAATTGATCTTACCAAAGAGTTTGACCTTGTGCAGGATATGAGTTACATGAATAACAGCAATATCTTATTGATCACAGCCGTTAAAAACGGGCATACCGATATTTTCACGTTAGATATTAAAAAAGAAAAAGTAACCCAGATCACCAATGATGTATTTGATGACCGTGATGCTTCATTTGTAGCTTTCCCCAATAAAACAGGAATTCTGTTTGCGAGTAACCGTCCGGGTGCTGCTGCCAAAGGCGGCGATACAACATTGCCCAGTGATTACCGCTACAATGTATTTATGGTGACGAATTTTGGTGATAAGCCGGAATTGAACCAGGTCACTCAACTGTCAGATCTGAAATACGGCAATGCCCGTTCGCCCATGCAATACAATCAAAACCATTTTACTTTTGTAAGTGACGAAAATGGTGTGGGTAACCGTTATGCCGGTTTCTTTACCACCAAGGCCGAAGGATTGGATACCCTGGTATTGATTGGCGGCGATATTTTAAGAAACCCTTCTCCCAAAGAAGTGGATAGTACATTAAGGGTGTACAAAAAGACTGACGTAGATTCTATTGCTGTTGTAGCTGTTTCTTCAGATTCAGCCTATACTTTTCCTATTACCAATTACGAAAGTAAATTGTATGAAACCAGGATTGCAGGCGATAACAACCAGGTAAGTGAAGTAACGCGCCAGAGCGATGAAAAGGTATTGTACAAATTGAGGATAAATGAAGATGCCTTGCGCCGCCGTAATATTAATGCGCAGCCAACGGAATACATGAAGAAAAAGATTGCAGAGAAAAAAATTGTTGCAGACGAACAAAAGGTATCTGTTGCAGATACCGCTAAAAAAGAGGATGATTTCTTTCAAAGCGAATTTGAGAAAGAGAAAAAAGACAGCAGCCTGGTGAGCAGGTTGCTGGCAGGTTCCAGTGAAGCGTCAGAAAAAGAAGCGGTATTAAATTCCATGAAATTATTTCCTTACAAACCGGCAAAATTTTATGTGGAAACCGGCTTTTTAGGTTTTAATAATTCGGTATTGATAAACCGGTACCAGCCTTACGGTGGAGGTGCAGGTCCTGTTAAGATCGGTTCTTCAACTCCTTTAAATGGCCTGATAAGAATTGGTACTTCCGAATTAATGGAAGATGTAAAGATCACCGGTGCCTATAAAATTTCCACCAATTTAAAAGATAATGAGTGGTATGCCAATTACCAGAATTTAAAAAGGCGGATTGATTGGGGCGCTTCATATTACAGGAATGTGGAGCAATCTGGTTTTACAGATGGTAACATCTTTTTGTACGGCAGAACTTTTACCAACCTTTACCAGGGGAATGTTTCTTACCCGTTTGATAAACATAAAAGCATCAGGTTTTCTACCGGTATCAGGTCTGATAAAGACGTGATCACTGTAGGCAACCCGGTACCGGCACTTATCCCTCCCTCCTTATTAATAGAAGATAACAAGAGACTTTATTCTGTTACGCATATCGAATTTGTATATGACAATGTTTTAAACCCCAGCCTTAATATATGGAATGGATTGCGGTATAAAGCTTTTTTTGACTGGAATTACCAGGTGAATAAGGTAGTAAGTTCTGATGGTCCGCAAACTTTTAATTTAGGATTTGATGCCCGTTATTATTATCCCATTTTCCAAAACTTTATCTGGGCAGGAAGGGCAGCTGGCGATTTCAGCTTTGGCAACCAGAAGATGATGTATTATTTAGGTGGTGTAGATGGCTGGCTGATGTTTGGTTCCAACTATAAAAAAGATGGCAGCAACCGTTATTTCAATGAAAACAATCCACCTGCAACCGACCAGGATTATGCTTACCAGAGTGTGGCCGTAAATATGAGAGGTTTTATTCAGAATATTGCCAATGGTAATAACGCATTGGTTTTTAACAGTGAGTTTCGCTTGCCGGTATTCAGTACTTTGTTGAAGAGAACCATCAACAATGCCTTCCTCCGTAATTTTCAACTGGTACAATTTACAGATTTTGGTACTGCATGGAATGGTGGCTATAATAAATTATCAAGGCCTACAATCTCTTATAATACGCCCATTAATCCAAGTACCCCGGGCGATGTTACCGTTAGGGTAAAAGCCGGTGGCGTTGGACCTTTTGCAGGCGGGTACGGTTTTGGTGCAAGAAGTACTTTACTGGGTTACTTTTTAAAATTTGATGCCGGCTGGCCGATGAGCGGTTTCTTTAAAGGCAAGCCCGTACTTTATTTCGCCATGGGACTTGACTTTTAAAAATATATCCATAGAATTATTGTATTGCCTGGTTTAAATAACCGGGCAATTTTTTTATGGCCAGGTATAGCAGGTAAAAAAATATGGTGAACAATATCGTGATGGCCCAGGTGCCGGCGTATTGAAAAGGAAAAATAAAACGTTGACCAATGGACAACAATAAACTAAACGGGTTGGTAATGATATCCCAACTATTCCAGCGTAAAAACCTGCCAAGATAAACACCAAATGAACCAAAAAATAACAGGCCGACAATTACAACATGCACTACCCTTTCGCTGAATTTAACTGATAAATATTTTTCTACCCGCAATAAGGAAACAAAGGCCATCAATAATCCTGCAATGGAAGAAGACAGCACCAGTAATGCATCGTACCATTTTGGTACACGGGTTTCCATATCCAGGTGAATGAGATCGGTAACAATATATAGGGCATTAGGAAAAAACAGGAACCAGGATAAAAAAACAAGTCCCTGTTTCCATTTTTTTTGCTGTGTTATTTTATAAAATAAACTACTGATGGCAAAAGGTATCCACGCCAAAAATAAATTCCATACCAGGAATAAAAAAGCATACTTGCCGGAAAACATATATCTTATCCCGATAAGCATGGCAATAAACCCGAAGAACATCCAGAGTATTAAATGAAACGATACCCGTACTTTCATTTTAAAATGATTTTATAAGTGCGATTATTTTTGGGAGAAATATAATGCCGCCGATACAACAACTACCAATAGCCGAAAGTAATACCGCACCGGCAGCAATATCCTTTACTGTTTTAATGGAAGGATGAATGTCTTTTTGTACGACATCGCACAATTTTTCAACAGCGGTATTCAGCATTTCCATTGCGGTAACAATAACAATACAACTGATAACGGCCAGCCATTCTGCAGGGGTTATTGCAAAAGCAGCACCTGAAAAAAGTACCGCAATGGCAACTACTATATGGATCTTAAAATTAGTTTCAGAGGCAAAACAAATTCTAAGACCATTCCATGCAAAAAGAAACGACTTGATAAATTTCATAGGTATTGTAATTTTTTTCAGGATGTTTTATCAGCCACCCACTTCCACCAGAAAGCTGTGCAGCTGCTGTAAATAAAAAGGCTATACAATTCATCCGTAATAGAGTGAGCTGTTTTGTCTACAGCTATAACAATGGGTACCATAAAAAGTAGGGCTAAAAAGCTTACTATAAATCCCAGGGGATGTATTGGTTTGTACAACCAACCGGTTCTTTTAAACCAGAGCTGTTTCATAATTATTTATTTAAAGATGAAGTGACGGCAGTTACAGCCAACTGTTTTTTAACATACTCATCTGTAACATTCCAGGATAACCAGCTGTATTTTTGTTGTTCTTTTAGAAAATCCGTTTTGCGTTGTTCAAATAATTTCTTTTCGCTGCCATTACTCACATTGTATTGATCCAGTACATCCTGGTTCTTTTCTATCAATGGTAATGTTTTATCGGAGAGGCTTAGTAAAAATGGTGCGTCTACCGGTATCGTACGCTTATGCGCCAAGTTGTAGTTGGCCATCAATTCGTCCCAGTGAATGCAGGAAGATAAAACCAACAGTATAATAGCGAACCAACCATTTACCCTTAATAAATAATAACTTGTTTTACGCTGCCGGATCTTTATAAACACAGTGATCAGTCCCATTAAAACCATGGATAAAAAAACCAGGACGCCTATTCGTTTGTAAGCAAGGCCCATATATTGTATGTAGTACGCATCCCTTAATAAAACAGAAATTACCAATATCGCGTTTTGTAATATCCAGGCATAGGCACCGTAACGCAACCATTTATTCTTTTTATAAAAATTCAAATTACCCCGGAAGAAGAACAACAATACCGTCATCGCCAGCACAATAGAGAAAATGAGCATTCCTGCTCCTTCGTGCACATACTCTTTAAGATTAAGATTGGGAGAATAAGTGAACCCAAACCATACATACACGATATCAATGGCATTAATAAAAAGTAACAACGCATTCAGCAGTAGCAGGCTGATGATCCCCACCGTATTTTCATTGCGTAATGCCAATACGCCATTGGCAAAACGGCCCATGAAAACAGTAAGCATATCGAACATGGCAGTCTTTTTCCAGCGGTTCAAATCATTTTTTTTGCGCCAGAGGTCGTTGTGATGAGAAAAATCCTTTTCAGAAAAATAGTTACTGTGCATTTTGAATAATAAGCCCCCGGTAATAAATAAGCCCATCAGCAAAAATCCAAAACGGTTCCAGTTGAACCAGGTAAAGACCTGGCTGAAGAAATTTTTTATTGCAATACCCGTGTCATTCACCACATCTTTGAAAATAGCATTGGAAAAAGAATACAATAAAAAGAAAACCGTCGCTATCAATAATGGAATGATTAAAAAACGAATGGCCCTTCTTACACCCAAAAGTTTTATGCCTGTTGTTTTTACCTGTTTGATATTTTCAAAAAAAGAAAACACAAACAACAGGTAATTGCCCACAGCAGATGCCGCGGCATACCAAACCGAACGATGAAGGTATTGCGTAAAAACAACCACGAGTAAAAGCGTGGTACTGAATGCCAGTTTACTCAACACTGTATTGTGTACCAGTACAGTGATAAGCGTAATACTATGCGCCAGTAATAACCATTTCATAGCAGGTTTGGTAAAAGCAGCGGGGTACAAATAAAAAACGGACCATAAAACAAAGGCATCAAACAACAAGGCATTGAGGGCAATTTTTTCCTGCCAGAAAATGATATTGAATAACAGGGCACCAACAATGACCAACAGCAATTTTAGCGTAGCGATTTTCATAATATTTATTTTTTATCCATTGAATGAAAATTAATTAAATACAGTACCAACAGGATACTATTTTATGGGGAGTTATTTTCATTGGTTTATTTTTTTGATCAACATTTCAGTAGGTTGATCTAATATTTCAAACCATTTCCAGTTGTTAATGGAAAGGGATCGCCTTCCCCGGCGAAATGCTGTGCCGAATTTTTTCCAGTGTTCCGGCATAGTGACCAGGCCATACAAAACGGTTGCGGCTACAGGAAAAGACAGGTGCCTGTTGCCCAGCATAAAACACTGCAGGCAAACTTCACCATCATCTGTAGTATCGTATTGCAGTAAAATATGTTTAATATCATGTTTCGCATAATGAGGCAATAACTGCAGTTTCTTTTTTTCCAAAAAACTTACCAGGTCTTTACCCAATGAACCTTGTGGAAATTGCTGTAGTTCGGCCTTGCTATAAGGAAATACTTTCGGTTTTCTTATGATGCGCAACAAGGGCAATGCCATATGATGCGTTAAAAAAACAAGTAATGCAGAACGCATGCGAACCAATAAAGCCTGTATCTTACCCATCAGTTTTAATTTTATTTCTAAATAATAATATGCTGCTGATCGCTGAAAACACAATACATATACCCAGTGCGTAATTGACATTTTTAAATTCGTTACCCAGTATTTGAATAAACAGGAATGCCGCTATTGAAGAACAGATCAATGCACTTAGAAAACTTACTTTAAAAAGATCAAACCCGTGTTTACCTTTCCGCTGGGCAATACAGGTAATCAACCAGGTCAGTCCTGCTACAGGTGCACTGCATACAAATGAAAAAAGAACAGCTATACATATGACCCCCATCAATGCGTTGGGTTCATTCAATTCGATAATGCCAATGCAGATTCCGCTTATTACGCCATTGATAATAGCAGCAATTGCCCATATCCCTATAAAGATCAAAAATATTTTTACGTATTTACTCATACTTAAAAGTACTTTGTATTTCAAAGTATAGATACAAAAAAAATTATTTTACTGACCCGATCATTTTTTCCAATGCCGCTAAATGTAATTTGAACGCTTTTTCCCCGGCCTTGGTTACCGAATAAGTAGTATTTGTTTTTCTACCGATAAAGCCTTTCTGGATCTTTACATAACTGCTTTCTTCCAATGTTTTTAAATGACTGGCCAGGTTACCATCGGTAATGTTCAGCAGTTCTTTTAACTCATTAAAATTGATCTCCACGTTCACCATCAGGGCACTCATGATGCCCAGTCGGATACGGCTGTCGAAAATTTTATTTAAGTTTTCTATTAAGTTCATAATAATTCGCTGATAACTTTATTTAGTGAATGGTCAATGGTCAATAATTTACACTTCCTGATTTCCTTCACAATTCACCATTCACAATTCACACCTTCCGTTCATACTTATTCCACATTACCACACCATACACAATATGCAATACCCCAAAACCCAATGCCCAAAAGTGTAATCCATACCCTACAAACCACAAATTAACGATACCCAGTAACAAAATACCATAACCAAGGTATTTTACTTCACCCAAAGTATATTTACTTCCGTTGATCAAAGCCAGGCCATAAAAAATAAGGCAGCCAGGTGCTATCAGGTCAAACTGTTCCAGCTGCAACATCCTGAATAAAAAAACGGCACCGGCCATTAAGGGTACCGCGGTATTCCATAATAAACGCACGGTAGTATTGCCCCACATTGGCGTACCGGTTTTTTTACTGCGCAAAAAAGTAAATAAAAAAGCCAGCACAAATGCCGCTACAAAAGTTAAGGTAGCGATCCAGAATAATTCGTTGAGCAACGGTCGCCCGCCAGTGCTGATGAGGTTACTTAACTGGCAATCGCCTTTTACCCAGCAATGGATCTTCTGGCTGGCAAACCAGGCTCCTATCAGTGCACATACACCTGCAGCTATACCACTTAACCCGCTAAGGCTGATGAAACGGCTGCTGCGTTCCATCATTTTTTTAATGTGTTGAAGATCTGCTAAGCTTTGTTCTGGAGTGTTCATAAAAAAGCACTTTGAAGTACAAAGTAAATGATTGGCCAGCACAATTGCAAATTATTTTTTACAAAAATGCAAGATCGCTGTTTAAATGCCGTATCAGTAAGAAATGCTATATTTATTGCCGTTACCAACTCTAACTTTAAACAGCTTAATGAAAAAAATTTGTTTAAGCAGCTTGCTTTGTCTTTTATTTCCAGTTGTCTTTTCTCAATCCATCATCACACCTTCTTCTATAGATATTGTAAGAGATAGTTTTGGCGTACCGCACATTTTTGCCAAAACTGATGCCGCAGTAGCTTATGGATTGGCGTGGGCGGAAGCAGAAGACGATTTTGCCAGTATGCAACAGGTAATATTACCCGCCAAAGGATTAATGGGTAAAGTATTGGGTAAAAAAGCTGTTGCCGGCGATTATGCCTTTGCTTTATTTCGCTGTAAGGAAATAACGGAAGAGAAATGGTCCACGCTAAGGCCTGAATTTTTAACACTGGCTGATGGTTACATCCGGGGATTGAACCAGTATGCTGCCACCCATCCCAATGAAGTACTGCATAAAAAACTTTTTCCCGTTACCCTTAAAGAATATATCGCTTCGTCTGTTTTTGCATTGACCATTTTTAATGGCGCTGATGGCGCACTGCAAAGAATTTTTAACAACGCGGAATGGGAAGCACCTGAATTAAATAAAAAGGGCAGTAACTCCGCAGCCGTACACGCTTCCAAAACTACAACCGGGGAAAATTTTTTATTGATCAATGCCCATCAACCCAACACGGGCCCACAGGCTTTTTATGAAGCGCACTTATGCAGCGAAGAAGGCCTGAATGTAATGGGCGGATTACTGGCTGGCGGTCCCTGCATTTTGCATGGTGTAAATGAAAATTTAGGCTGGGCACATACGGTAAATTATTGCGACAGGCTGGATGAATACCAACTGGAGATGAACCCGGAAAATCCTTTACAATATAAATTTGATGGTGCGTGGACCGACCTTGAAGTGAAAACGATCAAACTAAAAATAAAAGGTATTCCCATAAATATCAAAAGAAAAATATACTGGAGTAAGTATGGCGCCACCATGAAAAATAAACAGGGCTTTTTTTCTATACGGCTTGGCGCCAATATGCGCATTGGCGTACTGGACCAATGGTACCAGATGGATAAGGCAAAAAATTTTACGGAATTCTATACTGCATTAAACAGGCAGCAATTAAGCATGTTCAATATCATGTATGCAGACAGGTACGATACTATTTTTTATATCAATAATGCACTCATGCCATTGAGAGAACCGGGGTATAACTGGAAAAGAACATTGCCAGGCAATACCAGTAAAACCTTATGGACCGAATTCAGGAAAATAAAAGAACTGCCACAATATATCAATCCTCCAGGTGGATTTTTATTCAATACCAATCATTCTTCTTTTTTAGCAACCGCTGCAACAGATAATTTAGATCCTGTTCTTTTTGCCAAACAGGATGGCTGGGAACAATATCATTTAAACCGCAGTGTGCGCTTTTTAGAATTGTTTCCACAAAATAAAAAACTGGATTATCAACAATTCAAACAAATAAAATTCGACAAACAATTGCCTGCCAGCTTTCAGTATCCTTACAAAATTGACAGCATGTTTTTATTAAGTGAAACAGCATACCCCGATTATGCTTCGTTGATCACTACTTTTAAAACCTGGGATAAGCGTGGTAACGCTGAAAGTAAGGGTGCCGCCATTTTTTTGTTAACTTATGAACACCTCAAAAAAACATTGGCAGGCCAGGATGCGAGACCAATCAGCAAAAGCGAAGCTGTGGAAACATTTAGCTACGTAAATGATTATTTGAAAACTAACTTTGGCAAAACGGATATTACACTGGGCGACCTGCAAAAACTGGTACGCGGCGATAAAGAATGGCCATTGGGAGGTTTTCCCGATTTGCTTTCACCACAATGGACAGCGCCTTATAAAAACGGTAAACTTAAATCTATTGGTGGGGATGGTTTAATTATGTTTGTACGTTTTACAAGAGAAGGGTTACCCAAAATTGAAACCATTAATATGTATGGGGCCAGCGCAAGACCCGGCAATAAACATTTTGATGACCAAGTAGATATGTACCTGCAACAAAAAACAAAACCAATGACATTAGATAAGGGAACGGTATATAAATATGCGGAAAAGATTTATCACCCGGGATAAAAATAATTGCGCGGGTCCCTAAAAAATACCGGTAGCAAACAATACCATGCTTTTAAATCAATTGATTTTCATTTTATACCCATATTACAATCAGCAGTTGTACGGAAAGATGGCGGTCATTAAATGTTGATGGTGCAGCCATATTTTCTGTGATATTAAATGATAGGCTCTCTACAAATAAATAGCCCATGATATTACTGTTCGCTAAGGACCCTCACAATAATATTACAAGCTTCCTGTATTTCTTGCTCACTTATCACCAACGGTGGTACAATTCTCAAACAATTGGACGCAAACAAAAACCAATCCGTAAAAATGCCTTGCAATATTAATTGATCAATGATCTTTTTATTCACTTCAAAATTTTCAAACTCCACTGCAATCATTAAACCACAACTACGGACTGCTTTTATCTTTGGATGTTGCAATGCTTCAATAAACAATTTTTCTTTTTCCTTCACTCCATCAATTAATTTTTCTTCCAGCAGAACATTAAATGCGGCCAGCCCTGCAGCGCAGCAAACCGGGTGACCACCAAAAGTATTGATATGCCCTAAAACCGGGTTGTGCGACAAATGATCCATTATCTTTTTATCCGCAATAAAAGCTCCTAATGGCATACCGCCGCCCAGTGCTTTACCTAATAATAAAATATCGGGTATAATATCAAATTGTTCAAAGGCCCATAAACTGCCGTTGCGGCCAAAGCCGCATTGTATTTCATCCAGTACCAATAAAGTACCTGTTGCATCGCATTTTTTTCGCAGTGCTTTCAGCCAGTTATTTTTCGGCGTAATAACACCGGCTTCAGCCTGTACTGTTTCAGCAATTACACATGCTGTTTTGGTGCTGATATTTTCCAGGTCTTCGAAAGAATTATAATTCAGTTGCATGGTATCGGGCAGCAATGGACGAAAAGCATTGCGCCAATATTCATCACCCATGATACTTAGTGCGCCCTGCGTACTACCATGATAACTATTTTTAAACGCAACGATCTGTGTACGGCCGGTAAAACGTTTGGCCAGCTTCATTGCACCTTCGGTGGCTTCGCTGCCGCTGGCAGTAAAAAAAACGGCGTTGAGTGATGATGGTAAATATTGCGTAAGTGTAGTTGCATAGGTTACCTGTGGGCTTTGTACCAGCTCGCCATACACCATGATATGCATATAATCATCCAGTTGTTTTTTTATAGCTGCAATCACTTTTGGATGGCGGTGCCCTACATTGCATACACTGATGCCACCGATCAAATCAATGTATTCCTTTCCTGCTGCATCAAATAGTCTAGCGCCTTCGGCTTTTATAATTTCCAAAGCCAATGGCGCTTCCGAGGTTTGGCCTACATGATTTAAAAAAAGTTCCCTGTTATTCATGAACCGAAGTTCGTAAAGATTAACTGAATTATAAATGTTTGGCTAAATTGCAAATGATTATTTATTTACAGTTTGCATTGGAGCTTTTCTTCTGAGCGATGGAATTTACGCTTCAATAAAAGCTCAATAAAGATATGATGTACAAGAGTGCGACGCCAATGATGCCAAATAGTAAATCAACCGTTCGTTCAAAAAATATTAAAAATTGCCGCAGGCAAAATAAAAATCACATATATGCCAGTCATTTTACCGGTTAAAGGAGTATTACCCGTGATGGGAGCCAATTGTTTTATAGCGCCCAATGCCACTATTGTGGGCGAAGTGGTAATGGGTGATGATTGCAGTATCTGGTTCAATGCCGTGCTGCGGGGTGACGTGAATTTTATCCGTATGGGCAACAAGGTAAATGTGCAGGATGGCGCTATAATTCACTGTACTTACCAGAAATATGGCACTACCATCGGAAATAATGTTAGCATCGGACACAATGCAATCGTACATGGATGCGTTATAGATGGTAATGTGCTGATTGGCATGGGCGCCATTGTAATGGACAATGCCCGTATCGGCAGCAACAGTATCATTGCCGCCGGGGCCGTGGTGCTTGAAAATACGATTGTAGAGCCCGGTACCATTTATGCAGGCGTTCCTGCAAAAAAAGTGAAGGATATCAGCCAGGAACTGATACATGGCGAGATCAACAGAATTGCGAATAATTACCTGATGTATAGCGGTTGGTTTAAAACCCCGGCCCCCTCTATCTCCCACCAAGGGGAAGGAAATGGTGAAGATTAAAGCGAAGATTGATTCGGATAATGAGTTTATCCCGTGTTTCTTTTCCTTAAGCAGAAGTATTGGGATGAGGTTTTTTAGCAGAGAAAATATATCTTTAAGAAATGAAAAAACTAACTATAGCCATATTTTTATCGTCGTTTTTATTAAGCGGTTGCTTTATAACAAACCTCTTTCGTAAGAAAGAAAAATATGGCTGTCCCAGCGATGGCAGAAATGTAGGTGCTGAAAAAATACTGGCAGGCGAAAAAACGAAGAAAGCGAAATATAAAGGTGGCAAGAAAGCTGTAGGAGAATAACATGCTGTGGCGGTGCTTTCGCTTATTACCCGAGTTGTAGATCCAAACCCGTAAAAAAACTAAATCCTAATACCATGTGCTACCAATTGAAGACCATGAACGGCGCTACCGAAGCAGTTATTGATGATAACTGTGGCATCTCGAAATTCTACGCTATAGCTACCACACTGGCAGATGAATTACAGGTAAAATTCCTGAACCAGATTGATGATGCAGAATCCTTAGACTGGGATTTTAAGTACAAAGACAATTTTTTAACGCTTCATTACAGCATTTTTAATGGTGTGAGTATTTTACCTCAACATTTAAAAAGTGTAAAAAAAGATAGTAATGCAGTGATGGAAGTAGCCAACTATTTACAACGCAGAGCTTATTAAAATTGAAGGTTAAAGAACTTCTGCAGTATACATCAATATTTATTTTCTTCGATACTATCTAAAATATTACAGTAGCTGACGTAACGGTCGGCTGCTATTGTATTGGCCTGTACCGCCGCTTTTACAGCACAATTGGGTTCGTTGGTATGCATGCAGTTATTAAACTGGCAATCATTTATCAAGGCCCTCATTTCAGGAAAATAATGGGAGAGCTCGTGTTTAGGAATATCCACCAGCCCTAATTCTCTTATCCCCGGTGTATCAATAATTTTTCCTCCAAAAGGCACATCAAACATTTCGGCAAAGGTGGTGGTGTGCATACCTTTTCCACTCCAGTCACTTACTGCCAGCGTTTTTAAATTCATTTCCGGGAATATCTTATTCAGGAAAGACGATTTTCCAACACCACTATGCCCGCTTAATAAAGTTACCTTGTCTTTCAACAGTTCTTTTACTTCGTCTATGCCGGCACTGGTTTCTACACTTATTTTTTTTACTGTGTACCCAATGGCTTCATAAATATCTTTTACCATTTCAAATTTTTCTTCTTCCTTTTTTTTATAGAGATCGGCTTTATTAAAAACGATGACGGTTGGAATATGGAATGATTCAGATGAAATTAAAAAACGGTCGATAAATCCCTGTGATGTTTTAGGATCTTTGATAGTAGCAAACAACAGGGATTGATCTAAATTGGAAGCAATGATATGATGCTTATGTTTATTTGCAGGAGATGTTCTGGTGATATAATTTTTACGATCGTAAATAGTGGTGATGGTAACACCCGACTCCAGCTCATTCTCAATTTCTATTTCTACTTTATCGCCTACAGCAATAGGATTGGTACTGGTCAATCCATCAATTTTAAATTTGCCTAACATACGGGCATTAAACTGCTCTCCCTGTTCATCTTTAACCACGTACCAGCTGCCGGTAGATTTATACACTATTGCTTTCATTGCATGCAAATTTCACGAATTAAAATGAATTACACTAATTAAGAAAGCCCGGAAGATTTTCGCAACAACTATCAGCATCCGGGATTCAGTCCGTTTAAAACGTCCCAACTCTTGACGACTCTATTAAGGAAATTTTTTGAAGAGGGTAAAACGAAGTATTACTTCCAGCAGCAACAAAGCCAGTGCGACCATTACGAAGGGGAAGAATTTTTCATTAAACCTGGTAAGTGAAGATATTTCTACTTTCGATTTTTCAAGATTATCAATCGTGCCATAAATACTGGAGAGGCTTTGATTATCCCTTGCCCTGAAATATTTACCGCCTGTTTCATTGGCGATCTCGGTTAATAGTTTTTCATCGATGGTTACTTTCTGGCTTTGCATCTGCACGCCCAATGGGGTGTTTACCGGTTGTTGTGCATAACCATCCGTACCTACACCAATGGTATATACTTTAATACCAAAAGTTTTGGCAATTTCCTTGGCTGTTTTTGGATCGATCAAACCTCCATTATTCTCTCCGTCGGTTAATAAGATCACCACTTTGGTTTTTGATTTACTGCTGCGCAACCTTTCCACACTGGTGCCCAAACCGCTTCCAATAGCAGTGCCATCTTCCAGTAATCCATTGTGTATATTTTCGATAGCAGCCAATAAAACACGGTGATCGGTAGTAATGGGACATTGCGTAAAACTTTCCCCTGCAAAGATCACCACACCTATCCTGTCGGAAACCCTTCGGTTCACAAAATCTGCCGCCACTTTTTTTGCTGCCTCCAGGCGGTTGGGTTCAAAATCCTGTGCCGTCATACTACCACTCACATCCAGGCATAAAACGATGTCCACGCCTTCGCCTTCGGTTTGCTGTAATTCAAACCTGGTTTGTGGTCTTGCCAATGCAATAATGATACAGCTTAATGCAAGCAGGCGCAATACAAATGGCAAATGACGGGCAGCATTTTTCCACGAGTATAATCCTTTGGCACTGGCGTCCGAAATAACGATAGCGCCCTGTTGTGCATTATTTTTTAGCGCATACCAGGTAATCAATACCGGTAACAATACAAACAGTAGCAGAAACCAGGGTTGTTCAAAATCAATATCGTTGAAATAATCAAACAGCAAAATGGTGATTGTTTTTAATTAGTTAACTGGTTATAGGTTTGTATATGATCGATGGTTGCTTTTATTTGTTGTAATCCCTGTTCACTTTCGGCAACAGGAGGTAAAAATTTTGCAAACTTAACTGCATCGCCCAAACGAAGAACTGTTGCTACTGCTGCAATATTTTCATTGGATAATTTATTATCCGCAAGTTTGATCAACACATCCCCGGTAGTTTTATGCATAATGTTGATATTTTCCTTCCTGCTGATATACCACTTAAAGATCTCCGACAACCGGGCATGATATTGTTTTATTTCGTCTGGTTGCTGCAGGTTCAGCTGTTGCAGTTGCGTAAGGGATTGCATGGCTTCATCAAAAGGCGATAATTTTGAAACCACCAATGGTACCGGTCCCTTCTTTTTCTTTTTAAAATACCGTCGTAATAAAAATGCGATCAGTAGCAGCAATACGATTCCGCCGGCGATATAATACCATAAATAATTGGCTACCGTTACTTCGATGATAGGCTTTATATCACGCAGTTCATTGGTACTGTCTGCCGCCATATAAGTAACGTTTACAGGAATAGAATCGGTAAAAAGATGCAGCGTAGTATTATCTTTTACCTGGTCAAAATCAACAGGCAGCACAGGGGTTTTCCACCTGCCTGAATCAAAGCTGGTCAATGTAATGGTTTGCTCAAGAATGGTATTGTTGTTTTCCGAAGTAGTATCCAGTTTTGTTTTTTCCACCACTTCAAAATGCGCAATGGAATCAGGAATAGCAAACCACTGTACTTTATAAACCCCGCTGGGGAAAGTAGCCTGCACTTTATACCGGATCTGTTCTCCAATTAATATCGTGTTCTTATCTATAAAAGTCTTTACCGTTTGCGCAACAGTATATTGCATACAAAAAGAAAAACAAATCATTATTGCTATAACTGGTATCCTATGATCTATTTTTCTATTACTCATTATCAATTATACATTATCCAACCTGCCTGGCGGCAGGCAGGTTATCAATTACCACCTAATTTCTTTTTATAAAAAACTGCTGTAGAATCCTTACATAATCATCGTCGGTACGCACATGTAATAACTCTGCACCGGCCTTCCTGAAATAAGTTTTACTCAGTTCGCTCTGCTGCATAAAATGTTGCTGGTAATTATACCGCACCATGGGATTACTGCTGTCTATCCATTGCTGTTTCCCGGTTTCGGCATCCTGCACCTGTATCAATCCTGCATCAGGTAACTGCATATCCATTTTATCATAAACCCTTATCCCGATAACATCGTGTTTGTTGCCAATTACTTTAAGGTCATCATCATAGCCGGTAGCTAAAAAATCGCTTAATAAAAAAGCGATGCTTTTTTGCTTTACTGCAGTAGTAAAATATTTTACTGCTTCGTCAAGATTAGTGCCTTTCTTAGTGGCTTCAACCGTTAATAGCTGCCTTACAATATATAATGCATGTTGCCTTCCCTTTTTAGGAGGAATATATTTTTCAATTTTATCGCTGAAGAAAATGACGCCTACTTTATCATTATTACTAACGGCACTGAATGTAAGTACAGATGCCATTTCCACGATCAGGTCTTTCTTTTGCCGGGCAATGGTACCAAATAAATTACTGGCACTGGTATCAATCAGCAACATCACCGTAAGTTCTCTTTCTTCTTCAAACACTTTTGTAAACGGGTGACCGAACCTGGCACTCACATTCCAATCTATAAAACGTACATCATCCCCGGCATAATACTCCCGCACTTCTCTAAAGCTCATCCCCTTTCCCTTAAACGCAGAATGATATTCCCCCGTAAATAAATGCGTGGTGATCTTCTTGCTTTTAATTTCAAGCTCCCGGACTTTGCGTTGTATTTCTTCAGTTGTCATACCCCCAACCCCCTGAAGGGGGCTTTTAGCAGTATCCGGTTTTATATCGTTTTTCTTTTTAAACAACGCAGAGATTAAAAGTTGATCAAATTATTTTACACTTCGAAAGGTCCCCCTTCAGGAGATTTAGGGGCCTTATGGCACATTCACCGTTTTCAAAATTTCATTAATGATCTGTTCCACATCCACATTTTCTGCTTCTGCTTCATATGTTAAACCAATTCTATGGCGCAATACATCTTTACAAATACTTCTCACATCTTCCGGAATTACATAGCCCCGTTTATTTAAAAAAGCATAGGCTTTTGAGGCCAGGGCTAAATTGATACTTGCCCTTGGACTGCCGCCAAAACCAATCAACGGTTTTAATTTGGGCAGGTTATATTTTTCGGGAAAGCGGGTAGCAAAAACAATATCCAGGATATAATTCTCTACTTTTTCATCCAGGTATACCTGGCGCACCAGTTCTTTCGCCGTTAAAATTTCACTGGTAGAAGCAACAGGATTTATAGGTGGCGTTGTTAATCCCAATGTATTCTGGCGAACGATCATCTGCTCTTCCGTTTTGGTAGGATAGCCCACAATTACTTTAAGCATAAAACGATCTACCTGTGCTTCCGGTAACGGGTAAGTGCCTTCCTGCTCGATGGGATTTTGTGTGGCCAGTACCAAAAATGGTTCTGGTAGTTTATAGGTAGTATCGCCAATGGTTACCTGCCGTTCCTGCATGGCTTCCAGTAAAGCACTCTGTACTTTTGCCGGTGCACGGTTGATCTCATCGGCCAGGATAAAATTAGAAAAGATAGGTCCTTTTCTAACCACGAATTCATTTTTAGCCTGGTTGTAGATCATGGTTCCCACCACATCGGCAGGCAATAAGTCGGGCGTAAACTGTATCCTGCTGAAGTTGGCATGTATCGATTGCGACAATGATTTTATCGACAGGGTTTTTGCCAGGCCCGGTACACCTTCCAGCAGCACATGGCCATTGCTTAAAAGACCTATCAGCAGGCGCTCTATCATGCCGTGCTGGCCTACGATCACTTTACTTAATTCATCATTGATCCTGGTAACAAATCCGGCGGAATGGCTGATCTTTTCGTTCAGCAGGCGGATGTCTTCGGCTGTTTGTAACATATGTTGGTTTTTATCTCCACGTGCTGTACAACAGCACTGCCGGAGCAGATGATTCTTTATTGAGCTTGACAGCTGGCAGGGAATTTAAAACAACTATCATACCCAATTTATTGTCAAACTCATTCTTTATTAAACACTTAATAACTCCTGTGCAAAATACAACTCCCCGTGAACAAAAATTTTGCCATCTTGATGAATGGAGCAAAAAAACGTTAAAATGATTTTATCTTTAAGTAAAAAAATTATGATAGATCAACAACTGATTACTACCTCAAACATATTGGAAGGTTACCGTATTTCCAAACATTTGGGCATTGTAAGGGGTATTACTGTACGCAGCCGGAGCCTGTTGGGCAATATAGCCGGCGGTTTTCAAACCTTATTTGGCGGCAAGATCTCTATCTACGTAGAACTTTGTGAGAAAACCAGGGAGGAAGCCTACCAATTAATGTTGCAACATGCTGCTGAACGTGGCGCTAATGCCATCATCAACATGCGGTATGATGCGAATGAAGTAATGAATGGCGTTACAGAAGTACTGGCTTATGGAACGGCAGTGGTGGTGGAAAAGATATAGTAAACAAAAACGCTATCTTTAATACTCAAATAATTATTATGAGTACTGCTTTTTTATTTTCATTGCCTGGTGGCGGCGAGTGGCTGCTGATACTGTTTATTATTGTTTTTGCTATCGTATCTCCTGTACTGGCCATTCTTTATTACCTGGAAGCGAAAAGACTTAGAAGGGAAAATAAAGACCTGGTGGAAAGATTAATGGAGAGGAGATAATCATTCCTAACTCAAATATTTCCCCACGATTGGTACCCTGCGCCCAACCCCGAATGCTTTTGGCGACACACGGATGATGGGACAAAACTGGTTGCGTTTATATTCATTGATATTTACCATTTTTAATACCCGGTCTACCAGGTCCGCATCAAATCCCTGTGCTTTAATTTCCTTTGGCCCCTGCCGTTTTTCAATGTATTGAAATAATATTTTATCCAGTATACTGTAATCGGGTAATGAATCGGCATCTTTTTGACCAGGTCTTAATTCAGCACTGGGCGCTTTGGTAATAATATGACCGGGTATGATTTCGCTGTTACGATTAATGTATTTCGCCAACGCATACACCTGCATTTTATAACAATCACCCAATACGCCAATACCGCCGGCCATATCACCATATAATGTACCATAACCAGTTGCCAGTTCACTTTTGTTGGAAGTATTGAGTAAAATATACCCGAACTTATTTGCAATAGCCATCAATAGGTTTCCCCTGCTGCGGCTTTGCAGGTTTTCTTCTGCAATGCTGAAAGGCAGTTCTTTAAAAACAGGTTTTAATTCGCTTAAAAAAGCATCGTAAATATTTTTTATCGGGATGATATCGTAAGGATTGCCCAAATTTTTACTCAGTGTCTCGGCATCGCCTACACTATGACCGGTAGAATATTCCGAGGGCATTAATATAGCTCTTACATTTTCCTTACCAAGTGCTTCGCATGCAATAGCCAGTGTAACTGCACTGTCGATACCGCCGCTGCTCCCTAGAATAGCTTTGGTAAAACCCATTTTGGTAAAGTAATCTTTAATTCCCATCACAATGGCCTGGTATACCTGTTCAATATTTAAATTTTCTTCCAGCGCAGGTGGATTTAATTCTTTATCGGGCATGCGGCTGGCCGGTTCTATGATGGGCTCATTCATTGTACCATCATCATTTAAAATAAAGGATTGCAGTGAAGATTCAAAAGAGGGTAATCTCCCGCATAAGTTCGCATTTTTATCAAACACTAAAGAAGTACCGTCAAAAACTACTTCCGTCTGGCTGCCTACTGCGTTGCAGTAAAACAAAGGCAGTTTATATTTTACCACGTTGGCTTTAATGGTAGCCTTGCGGTCTTCATCATGTGTATAATCAAATGGCGAAGCAGATAAATTCAACATCATATCGGGCTGTTGTTTCATCAGTTCATCCATGGGGCAAATGCGGTACATAGGATTATCGCCCAGGTTCCAGATATCTTCACAAATAGTTACCGCCAGTTTTTTCCCTTTAAACGGAATCACTTTCCAATCGTATGCCGGTTCAAAATACCGGTATTCATCAAATACATCGTAATTGGGCAGGCAGGTTTTATGGATGACTTGCTGTATTTGTTTTTCGTACAGGAAATATGCGGCGTTAAACAAATCTTTCCCCTCTCTTATTGGATTTTTATCGGGTGCCCCAATCAATACGCCGATAGTATCAGCATGTTCTTTTATTTCGTCTATAGCTTTGTAACATTTGGTAATAAAATCATCAAACTCTAAAAAATCTTTTGGTGCATAACCACACACACTCAACTCGCTGAATAAAATAATATCGCCGCCTTGTTTTTTAGCTTCTTTAATGGCACAAATGATTTTTTCGGTATTGCTTTCAAAATTGCCGATATGATAGTTTTGCTGTGCTAAGAATATTTTCATGATGCCGGTTCCTCCTATTTATCTTTATGTTTAGAAATTAATCTTTTTCTTTGCAAAGTTAAATTATTCAGCAATGCGGTTATTATTTGGTTTGCTCATTATAAGTACATTCGTTTTTTCCTGTAACAGCGGAGAAAAAACACCTGATGTTTCGAATATAAAAATACAATTGACCACACAGCGTTTTGAAAAAGACCTGTTTTCATTGGACAGCAACCAGTTTGTTACAGGACTGCAACAACTGGAAAATCAATACCCTTCTTTTGCGCCCAATTTTTTCTATACCATTTTAGGTGCCGATGATAAATGGAATAACGACAGCACTGCAGCGTATACAAAAGGGTTTGTGCAATCCTATAAAAAGGTATACGACAGCAGCCAGGTTTTATTCAGTGATTTTTCATTGTACGAAAAGGAAATTAGAAAAGCATTGCAGTTTGTAAAGTATTATTTCCCGGCTTACCGTGTACCTCAAAAGATCATCACTTATATCGGCCCTATCGATGGATACGGTGATATCGTTTCGGATGATGCGTTGATTGTTGGACTACATCTTCATTTGGGGAAAAATTTCTCGTTGTACAAATCCGACCTCGTACAGCAAACCTATCCTGAATATATCAGCCGGAATTTTGAACCGGGTTATATTACGGTAAACACTATCAAAAATATTTTGCTGGATCTTTTTCCCGAAAAAATGGAAGATAAATCTTTGATACAGCAGATGGTGGAAAAAGGAAAACGTTTATACCTGTTGCAAAAATTTTTACCCCATGAAGAAGAGTATAAATTAATTGGCTATACCGATCAGCAATTAAAAGAAAGTTATAAAAATGAACGACAGGTTTGGGACCTGTTTGTACAGAATAATTTATTACAGAGTATCGATAATAATGTGATCAAAAATTACATCGGCGAATCTCCCAAAACGCAGGAACTGGGTGATGCTTCCCCGGGCAATATTGGTTCTTTTGCCGGCTGGCAGATCGTAAAAAAATACATGCAGAAAAATGAAGGCATGAGCCTGCAAAAATTAATGGCTACAGATAACGATATTATTTTCCAGGAAGCAAAATATAAACCTTAGGCCGCAATTTTCTGTTGCAATGCAGCAGGCCTTTTACCCAGGTATTTCATGATCCTGAAATGAGATGCTACGGCTTGTGCTAAAGTAGGATACTGGTTGTAAGGCAGGTTATACTCCGCACATTTTTGCTGCACAATTTTGCTTAAGGCGGGATAATGTATATGACTTACTTTGGGAAACAAATGATGTTCGATCTGGAAATTTAATCCCCCTACGAACCAGGAGATCACTTTGCTTTTCATCGCAAAATTGCTAGTCGTCTTTATCTGGTGTTCGGCCCAGGCGCTTTCAATATGCTTGGTTTCGTCCAGTGCAATGGTTTCAAACTCGGTATTTTCCACCACATGCGCCAATTGAAATACCAGCGACATGGTAAGGCCCATCAATGCATGCATGATCAAAAATCCTCCCAGCCATGGCAATGCGCCAAATTTAGCAATGGGTATCACAATGTAAAAACCAATATACAAGACCTTGGTTGCCCAGAAAATAATATGATTTTTAGTACTCATTTTCCATGCATCAGTAGTATATATTTTACGGGAAAAATATTTGACAAAATCCATACTGAATACCCAGAAGATAGAGGACAATGCATAAGCCGGTAATAAATATAAATGCTGTACTTTATGAGCGGGTACCCATCGCTGTGATTCACACTGACGGATGATGGGGCTTTTGGCAATATCATCATCAATACCATCTACATTGGTATAAGTATGGTGAATGATATTATGTTTTTGCTTCCAGAAAAATGAACTGGCACCCATAAAATTCATACTTAATCCCAACAGGTCGTTTACCCATGATTTGGTAGAATAGCTGCCGTGATTGGCATCATGCATTACGCTGAAACCGATACAGGCCATACAATAACCCAGCAAAGCACATAAAGCATAAGCAGGTAAAGCACTGGTAACAATGCCAGACATAAGCAGGCAGTAAGCCGCAATTGCGGTACCGATCAAAATAATGGTTTTACTGTATAATCTCCAGTCGCCCGTTTTTTTAATGTTGTTTGTGGTAAAATACTCATCTACTGCAGTCTTCAGGCTTTGGTAAAACTCGTTGTTACGATTAGAGAAAGTGATTTTTGCCATAGCAAACTCTGGGTTTTAGTGATAATTTCTTATCACGCTGGTTATATTTACTTAGATAAAAAATACAATTTACGAGATGTAAAATACATTTGGATTTTTGAAGGGTAAAGGTAAGGCTTTAATCAATATAATCCTTATGTGACAGCTTACACAAAAGCTAGTTTAGTTTAAATGGAGTGTTCATTTGGAAAGAAGGAATATCAACGGTAAAGGTTTTTTTATTAGATATATTTTCCATGAGATAGGTACCGTACATTTTACCGATCTCTGTTCTAAGATTGCAGCCGCTGATGTACTGGTAGGATTCCCCGGGATTTATCTGCGGCTGTATTCCTACAACGCCTTCACCTTCAACCTCCCGAAGGCTGCCATTGCTATCATAAATATGCCAGTGGCGACTTAATAACTTTACAGGAAAAGCATTATTATTCTCTATAGTGATCTTGTAGGCAAACATAAACTCGTTATTAACCGGGTTGCTGTAATCCGGCTGATAGTATGTTTCCACACTGATTTTAATACCTTCCGATATCTTTGAAACCATGGATTGAGTTTATAAAAAAAATTAAATTTAACCTTTTGTTATAACATAAACAGTGCTCATACCTTTTTTGTTGCGGTATAGCCATTTTTTAACAACCATTGCAACAGCTTATCCCTGTGATCGCCCTGTACCATTATATCATCATCTTTAACAGATCCGCCGGTACCACAAAATGTTTTTACTTTTTTACCCAGCGCTTCCCTGTCGGCTTCTTTACCGGTAAATCCTGTGATCAGGGTAACTACTTTGCCTGCACGCTGTTTTTTATCCAGCTGCAGCCGCAATTTTTGTTGTGCCGGTGCAGGGGTTTCCATTTCTTCATTGCTGCTTTCTTCCAATTTAAAATCCGGGTTGGTAGAGTATACCAATCCTCCCGGGGAATTATATGTTGCCTTCTTTTTGTTCATTTGTACGCTATTAGATCGTTGTGGCCTTTAAACTTAAATCTACACTTTTTGCCTGGTGTATCACTGCGCCGCTGCTGATATAATCTACACCAGTGGCTGCATATTCTTCCAGGTTATCCAGGTTAATGCCGCCGCTGGCTTCTGTTTCATATTTGCCTGCAATCAGCTGCAATGCTTCATTGATCAGGCCAGGTGAAAAATTATCCAGCATTATCCTGTCTATCTTTCCTGTAGCCATTACTTTTTTTACGTCATCTATACTTCTTGTTTCCACTTCAATTTTTAAACCCGGCTTTTTTTCCTGTACATATTCATATGCCTTCTCAATGGCTTTTGCTATGCCCCCGCAATAATCAATATGGTTGTCTTTCAACATGATCATATCGTATAACCCAAAGCGGTGGTTTACGCCTCCGCCGATCTTTACCGCTTCTTTTTCCAGCAGCCTGAAGTTAGGCGTGGTCTTTCGTGTATCCAGCAACCGGGTCTTATATCCTTTAAGTTTTTCAACATACAGATGGGTTAAGGTAGCAATACCACTCATCCGCTGCATGCTGTTCAATACCAGTCTTTCACATTGTAAAATGGTATGCACTTTTGCGGTTACATCAAAAGCTGTTTCACCATATTGCATGGCTGCTCCATCTTTTTTATATGCTGTAAAAATGATATCGGGTTGCATGTAACGGAATATCTTTTCTGCCACCGCAACGCCGGCCAAAATACCATCCTGTTTTATTTTCAACACTGCTTTTCCCTTTGCATCAGCAGCTATGCAGGAAAGTGTGGAATGATCCCCATCGCCGATATCTTCCTGCAAGGCGTTTTTGATCAACAGGTGTAACTGGTCATTATAATCCATGGGGCAAAGCTAAGGGATGGGCACAAAAAAGCCCCAAAAAATCCGGGGCTGTATACTGGTAAAGTAAAAATTATTTGCTTTCAAATCGTATTTCCTGCAGCATTTGTTTATCATTTTTTTGCTTCATAAAAACGGTCGTTCGGTAAGTGCCGTTTTTTGTAAGCAATGTACCAATGCAATATTGTGAGCCGGCATTTTCGCCTTTGTGTATTATTTGAAAACCTTTAACCCCGTTGGTAGCAAAAAAATCCCGCAATACAATTTCTGCCTGGTTCTTACTGTAGTTATTGCTTTTATCCGGCATGGTAATTTCTATAGTATTGTCAAAGTGCCTGGCTATCTGGGCAGCATCGCCGTTTTTTAAGGCGTTTACCACCTCATCTATACTTAAAAAAAAGGTAAATGATGATAAAACCACGGTAGTAGCAAGAAGTGTAAAAAATCGTTTCATTTTAAGGTGTGTTTAGCTGCGTACATTTTTGCTAAAAGTATGCCAACCTGTGTTAAAACCCCAAATATTGCTGCAAAAAATACATTATTTACCCTGTTCAATACTTATTAGCGGTAATTATTTTAGTTTTACTCTATGGAAAATAAGAAAACGATATTGATTATCATGGATGGATGGGGTTTGGGCCAGGTAAAAAGCAGTGATGCGATACAGCATGCCAAAACGCCTTTTGTAAGCTCATTATATGGCAAATATCCCAATGCAACATTGGTTACCTGCGGAGAAGACGTGGGTTTACCCGAAGGACAGATGGGGAATAGCGAAGTAGGACACCTTAACCTGGGTGCCGGCCGTATTGTGTACCAGGAATTGCAACGTATAAATGTAGCGATAAGATCGGGTGAATTTGCAGCCAATCCTGTTTTGGGAGCGGCGATTGACTTTGCCAAACAAAACAATAAAACATTGCACTTAATGGGCCTCGTTAGTGATGGTGGTGTACACTCCCATACCAATCATTTAAAAGCATTAACCTCCATTTGCGCTGCGAAAGGAGTACAAAATGTGTTGATACATGCATTTACAGATGGCAGGGATACCGATCCTAAAAGCGGGCTTCGTTATTTAACTGATCTGCAACAGCACCTGGATAAAACAAGCGGCACCATCGCTACTATTACCGGACGGTATTATGCCATGGACAGGGATAAAAGATGGGAAAGGGTAAAACTGGCTTATGACGCATTGGTTAATGGCATTGGCCAGAAAGCCACGGATATGTTAGGTGCCGTTAAAAAATCCTACGAAGACAATGTGACCGACGAATTCATTAAACCAATCATTAACGGTAACCTGCAAACGCCGGTTATTAAGGAGGGTGATGTAGTGATTTGTTTTAATTTCCGCACAGACCGTTGCAGGGAAATTACCCAGGTACTTACACAAACTGATTTTCCAGATTTTGGTATGAAAAAACTGGACCTTCATTATACCACCATGACCCAGTATGATCATACCTATAAAAACGTGAAAGTAGTTTTTGAAAATGATGACCTTGTAAATACACTTGGAGAAATTTTACAGCAAAATAACCGGACACAGGTACGCATAGCCGAAACTGAAAAATACCCACACGTGAGTTTCTTTTTCAGTGGTGGAAGAGAAAAAGAATTTACCGGTGAAAAACGTATTATGATCTCTTCGCCCAAGGTAGCTACATACGATCTACAACCTGAAATGAGTGCTTACGAAGTAACTGATGCCATTGTAAAACAGATAGAAAATGAGCCCACTGATTTTATTTGTTTAAACTTTGCCAATGCAGATATGGTGGGTCATACCGGTGTATGGGATGCGGTGATCAAAGCTGTGGAAACGGTAGATAGCTGTGTAGAAAAAGTAGTGACCGCTGCACTGAAAAATGATTACGCCATTTTCATACTTGCAGATCATGGCAATGCAGATTATGAAATAAATGAAGATGGCACACCTAACACAGCGCATACACTAAACCTGGTTCCTTTCTTTATTGTAGACAATCACTGGAAAGGCAGTATTAAAAACGGGAAGCTGGGAGATATTGCGCCAACTATTTTAACGATGATGCAATTACCCATACCAAAAGAAATGACGGGAAACATACTGACCGTAGCCGAAGCATAGAGCATAGTAGCTATATCATTTAACTATTAATACAACCAGCAATGAAAAAATTTTTAAAAAGATTTTTTTTACTTCTTTTAGTGGTGTTTATCATCATCCAGTTCTTTCGGCCGGAAAAGAATATATCTACAGGTGATAATGCAAATGATATTGCTCTAAAATATACCATACCACAGGAGGTAATGACAACATTAAAAACCAGTTGTTATGATTGTCATAGTAACAATACCAGCTATCCCTGGTATAATACTATTCAGCCGGTGGCCTGGTGGCTGGCTAATCATATAAAAGAAGGTAAAAGAGAATTAAATTTTTCTGAATTCGGTTTGTATTCGATAGGTAAACAATACAGGAAATTAGATGCCATAAACAGGGAGGTAAAAGAAGGCCAGATGCCACTGGAATCATACACCCTTATACACAAAGATGCTGTATTGACAGCAACGCAAAAATCAGGTATTGCTGTTTGGGTAACCAACTTAAGGGATAGTATAAAAGCGAAATACCCGGAAGATAGTTTGAAACGTCCGCAAACACCACAATCAAAATAATTGTATTATTTTTGCGCTGATGTTTACCAAAAAGAAGATCATAACTTTTATACTCTTGCTTGCAGTTGCCGCACCGCTGTTGTTTTCTTCTGGTTTCCTGATCAATAAAGAATGGCTGCAGTATAAAGCCAATGAAAGATTACAACAAGGTCAATTGCTCAACATCACTACAGATATTTCCAACATTACCTGGATAAAAAAAGATAAAGAAGTTATTGTTAATAATAAGCTGTTTGATGTAAAATCAGCTGCTATACATGGAAATGAAATTACCCTGACAGGCTTTTTTGATGAGGATGAAGATAAGTTGAATAAAAGCATAAAGGACCTGCTTAAACAAAATGATGAAGGCTCCTGTATGGAGGACGATCAGCTGACAGAATTTTTTTCTTTCCCTATTAATACCCACAGCGTCGACTTTAATGTAAATACTGATTGGCAGTATATCGCCCGGTTGTATGGCAAATTTGCTGAAAATATTCCCAACTCTCCCAGGCTACCTTATATTCTTCCTCCCAAACTTAGTTGATTTCTTTTCTTTTTAAATGGCATACATAGCTGTATGCTATACACACAACTGCATTGTTGTGCCAGTTTCTATTTTATAAACCCAACACTCATTTATCATGAATAAGATATTTGTACTTATTATATTACTTACCTGTACCATTTCATTATTTGCACAACAAGCCAACCCGGCCGATACTTCAAAAAAAGAGATCAGCCTGGACGAAGTGGTTATCTCTGCGAGCAGTTTTGCTGAAAGCAAAAAAAACATTGCTCAAAAAGTTGATGTCATCACACAAAAAACAATCGCCAGAACAAATGCACAAAACACCGGTGATCTTTTAGCGAATACGGGGAAAGTATTTGTACAAAAAAGTCAGCAAGGTGGTAGCAGCCCCGTATTACGTGGTTTTGAAGCCAGCAGGATATTGCTGGTTATTGATGGCGTTCGCATGAATAATGCCATTTACCGTGCAGGGCATTTACAAAACGTGATCACTACTGATCAAAATTCACTGCAACGTGTAGAAATAATGTATGGTCCTTCTTCTACTATTTACGGCAGTGATGCTTTAGGTGGTACCATTCATTTAATTACCAAAGCACCTGTATTATCAGGCAATAAAAATTTTCTTACCACTGGTACCGCATTTGCCAGGTATAGCAATGTAAATGAAGAAAAAACAATACATGCTGATGCAAGTATCGGCGGCAAAAAATTTGCCTGGTTCCAGGCGTATAATTTCAGCGATTTTGGTGATATGAAAATGGGCCTCAATTATCCTGATAAATATCCCAATTTTGGCAGGAGAACCAACTATATCGGGCAGGTAAACGGCGTGGATTCTGTAATGGTACAGGAGAAAGATAAAGATAACAGGGTGCAAAAATTCTCCGGGTATAAACAATGGGATATCACGCAAAAATTTCTCTTCAAACAAAATGAGCATATCAGCCATTCATTAAATCTTCAGCTGTCCAATACCAACAATGTGCCGCGTTACGACAGGCTGCAGGATACCAGGAATTTTGGTGGTTCTATTGGTACTACTTTACGTTATGCCGAATGGTTTTATGGTCCGCAAAAAAGGGTACTGGGTGCTTATGAACTGAATGCAGTTAAATTCGGTTTCCTTGATGAAATAAAAGTGAATATTAATTACCAGGATATTGAAGAAAGCCGCCAGACAAGGGAATACCGCCGCAACGATCGTTTCGACAGCCAGGTAGAAAAAGTAAAAGTATTTGGTACCACTATCGCCGGAAGAACGAATTTTGGTAATAATGAATTGGCCATTGGTGCAGATATGCAGCTGAATGATGTGAAATCTGTAGCTACCAGGACCAATCAAAATACAGGCGTAGTAACGAAGCTGAATACACGCTATCCTGATGGTAAGAACACGATGAACAATTTTGGTATCTACGCACAACACACTTATAAATTTGCCAGCAAAAAATTAGTATTAAATGACGGACTTCGTTTCCAGTACATCACTTTAAAAAGTAATGTGCTGGATAATTCTTTCTTTACTTTACCGGATACTGCTGTAAAACAAAATAATCTCGCCGTTACAGGCAATATCGGTATTGTTTTTACTGCACATAAAAACACGATCATAAGAACATCGTTGTCATCGGGTTTCAGGGCGCCTAATATTGATGACCTGGCAAAAGTATTTGAATCAAGTACTACAGCAAAGCAGGTAGTATTCCCAAACGCTGATCTTAAACCGGAGTATACCTATAACCTCGATCTTTCTGTTACACAAAATATAGCCAATAAAGTAACGGTGGAACTCACCGGGTTTTATACTTTATTCAGGAATGCAATCATTAAAGCGCCCTTTAAATTAAACGGCCAGGATTCTATTGTATACAACGGCGTAAAAAGCCAGGTATTGGCCAGCCAGAATGTAAACAAAGCCAACCTGTATGGTTTTACCGTTAGTCTGAATGCCGACATCGTAAAAGGGCTAACTTTAAACAGTACACTAAGTTATACCAGGGGTACATATAAAACAGACAATAGCAAAACATCAGCTATATATGAAAAACAAGCCAATGGTACTTATTCATTGGTAAACAGGAATGTTTCCACTAAACCGCTGGATCATATTCCACCGGTAATGGGTAAAACAGCAGTAGCTTACCAGCATAAAATTTTTAATACTGAATTCTATTTATTGTACAATGGCTGGAAACGTTTAGACCAATACAATGCCGACGGAGAAGACAATGCGCAATATGCTACAGTAGATGGTATGCCATCCTGGTTAACCGCCAACTGGAAAGCAGGCATCAATTGTACTAAAAACCTACAGGTGCAACTTGGTGTTGAAAATATTTTTGACCGCAACTACCGCTATTTTGCTTCCGGGTTTTCTGCAGGGGGAAGAAATTATATCATTGCATTAAGAGCAAACTGGTAACAGATTAATAAAAACGTAATACCTTGATAATAAAGCCCGGATGCAAAATTCCGGGCTTTGTTTATCATAAAGCCAGCAGAAAAGTAGTAATATTGCGGTTTGTTACCAGGATTAAGTGAAAAAAATCATCGCCATATCGCTTTTAATAATTGTGTCTTTCACACACCTGGGTTATTACTGCGTGTACCGCTACCAGCAACACCAGCAGAAAAAAGAAATGGAAGCCAAACTTTTTGCAAACATTTCAGAAACTGAATTGGAAATAATTGTACTGGAAGACAATACCGATCACATTAAATGGGAAAAAGAAGGCAAGGAGTTTGCCTTGCATGGAGAATTATATGACGTTGCTAAAATAAAAAAGCAAAAAGGTAAGACCTTGCTGTACTGCATCAACGACAAAAAAGAAAAACAGCTTTTACACGATTATTCAAAAGCTTTAAAATCAACTACACAGCCCAGCAAATCAGGAAAAAATGCAGTCAGTTTTCAATTGCCTGATTTTTTAAATGCTTCAATTGAAAGGGCTGTTGTTTTTTCAATAGTATCCAACAAAAAGATCTTCGATTTTAATACTGCATTGTTATCTTCCGATAAGGAAATACATACCCCTCCGCCAAAAGCGTAAGCTCCCGGTTTTTATTTTTTCAAGTCATTTCCTGTTGTTCAGCATAAGGGAATGAGCTATGCTTATTTATTTATTTCAAACACATATTATGAAACGTATATTTCTATCTATATTATTTTTTATTTCTTTATCGATTACCGTTTTTGCACAAAAAAAATTAACAGGAAAAGTAGTAGATGCTGCAACCGGCAATCCACTTTCTGCAGTAACTATCAGCTTTGCCGGCAAATCAGGCACTACTTCTGATAAAGACGGCAGCTTTAGTATTGATTGCAGCAAAGCAGCCGCTATCATTGTATCTCATGTAGGTTATGACTCAAAAAGGGTTGTTATAAAAAACTGTGATGACGCCATAACGGTAAGCCTTACACCAGTAGCAGGTACATTAGGCGAAGTGGAAGTAACAGCTACTTCCAGCCAGAATAAATCATTATTATACCAGCCCGCTGCAATTACCAAATTAACGCCAACAGAATTAAAAAGAGGCACAGGATTATTTTTAGATGATGCCATTAACGCCAATGTTCCGGGCGTTACAATGAACAGGAGATCAGTATCCGGTGGCCAGCAATTTAATTTAAGGGGATACGGTAATGGCTCAAGAGGTGCAAGAGGTGTGAGCAGCAATTTTGATGGACAAGGGTATAAAGTTTATTTAAACGGCATTCCTGTAACTGATGCGGAAGGTATCACTACGCTGGATGATATTGATTTTGGATCAATAGGTAATGTAGAAGTAACCAAGGGCCCTGCAGGAACTTTGTATGGTTTGGCTATTGCCGGTGCGGTTAATTTAAAAACCGTAAAAGCTGAAAGAGGAAAAACAACTATTGGCCAGGAAGTTTTATTAGGCAACTATGGTTTACAACGTTATACCACTTCTTTGTTAATAGGCGGAGATAAATCATCTGTACTGGTAAATTACGGACACCAGGAATCTGATGGTTTTTCTATTCATAATAATTCACACAAAAATTTCGTGAATTTTGCCGGCGACTTTCAGCCTAATGAAAAACAAACTATTAATACCTACGCAGGTTATAGCAATAGCTATGATCAACGATTGGGAGAGTTAACCGTTGCACAATACGAGGCTAATGATTATTCAGGCAACCCTGAATATATTAAAAGGGATGCGCACAGTAATGTAATTACATTCCGTGCCGGTGTTGGACATACGTATAATTTCACCAAAAACATTTCCAACAATACCACAGTATTTGGAACAGGTTTTACAAGCAATGCCAGCAGCGCAGGTGGATGGACCGATAAAAATACCATTAACTACGGTTTACGTTCCGTATTCAATACCAAATTTGAATTAGGTGGCGGATCAAGCCTGAGTGGCATTACAGGTGTAGAAACACAACGCCAGGATGCACAGGTAATGGGATTCAGCATGAAAGCAGATCCTAACGATCCTACACCTGCAACATACACTTACGGTACCAGTCCTTACTGGGTAATTAATGCAGGTACTTCAAATTTAGCATCAACAAGTACCACCACTTCATTATTTACAGAATGGACCCTGGCATTACTGCATGATATCTCTGTTACAGGAGGCGTAGGTGTGAGCAACATGAAGATATGGTTGAACGACCGTTTCAACACGCCTACCACCACCAAGCCTTCTACATTTGAAAAGAATTATACCGGGATGGTATCCCCTCATGTAGCCATCAATAAAGTATTCAATAAAAGTTTTTCTGTTTATGCTTCCTACAGCAAAGGATATAAAGCACCGGTAAGTTCTTATTTTTATATCACCACTCCTGCTGTTACCGTTCCTGCAACTCCTGCTACAGGAAGGGTAAACGAAGTATTGAAACCAGAAATCGGCAACCAGTTTGAAATTGGTACCAAAGGCCAGTTGTTAAAAGACAGGTTGACTTATGAACTGGCTTACTTTAATGCAGTTTTCTCTAACAAGATGACGGCTATTTCCGTGGTATCACCGGCTTCTCCTACCACTACATTATATTCTTATGTAGTAAATGGCGGTAAACAAAAACACAATGGTGTTGAAGCGCTGGTAAAATTCGCGGTAGTACAATCTGGCAAAGGATTTTTTCAAACGATACGTCCTTTCGCTAACGTAACTTATTCTGATTTTAAATATGGTGACAATTTCACCATTCAAAAAACAGTAGTAGCTTCAGGCCTGGAAGATTATAGCGGAAAAGAAGTGGCTGGTGTAGCAAAAGTAGTAGCTAACGTAGGTGTAGACTTCATGATGAAATACGGTTTATATGCCAATGCAAGCTATAACTATAAAGATAAAATGCCGATCACTTCGCTGAATGACCTGTATGCAACAAGCTACAATCTTTTAAATGCCAAGATCGGGATCAAACAAAATTTAGGCAGCCGTTTTGATGTAGATTTTTATGTGGGTGCAACAAATCTTACCAACAGCAAATACTATTTAATGGTATTCGTTAACCAGATACCTGATGCCTACATTCCAGCTCCTAACACCGCCAACTTCTTTGGTGGTATCAATTTAAAATATAACATTAAATAATACACTAAAGAGGCAGTTTTAAAACTGCCTCTTTTCTTTTAACAAAAAAGCAATGAAAAAAATTGTATTTATTCTCATCGCATTGTTGTCATTATTTTCCTGTGGCCGTTTTGGCAACCACGAAATTGACGGCAAAAAAGATATGCGTATCGTTTGCTTATCCAAACAATTAACCGAGTATGTGTTTGCGTTAGGCAAGGGCCATAATATTGTTGCAGTGGATTTAAGCAGTACTTATCCCGATAGCGCCAAACTATTAAAAACAGTAGGTTACCACAGGGCCCTGGCGCCTGAACCGATTATCAGTATGAACCCGGATCTCGTTATTCACAGCAATGATATTGGTCCGGAAAATGTATTACCGCAGATCACCAAAGCCGGTTTAAACATTAAAGCTTTTGGTGGTGCCAATACCATTGACAGTGCTAAATTATTGCTGAAACAGTTAGGTGCTTTTTTTGGAACCGAAACAAAAGCAGATTCATTGGTTAAAGTACTGGATGCAGGTGTTGCCAAAGCGGCAGATACTTTAAAAGCATTGGGTATAAAAGATTCTTTAAGGGTAATGATCATTCATTTTGGATTAAGAAATAATAATTATTTTGTAATGAGCGGGAGAAATGGTGTAGGAGATAAAATGATTCGCCTGGCTGGTTGCACCCCCGCAACTTATGATGGGAAAGGATCAAGAGAGATGAGTCCCGAAGCTGTGGCTCTTGCAAACCCCGATATTATTATCGCTACCGATTTTGGTTATGATAAGATGGGCAGTATGGATAAATTTATCAGCACTGTTCCGGGAGTAGCTTTAACCAATGCCGGAAAAAATAAACGTGTTGTTCGTTTTGAAGAACATGATTTAATTTATTTTGGTCCGCGTACAGGAGATAACGTTATTAAATTAATCAACCTGCTTCATAACCCTGCCAGTGCTCCGACAAAATAAATTCTTCTTTCCCATATTGATTGTTTTATTGGTGATCGTATGCTTATGCGCTATTGCATTTGGTGCAGTAGTCATATTACCATCCGATATGTCATCAGCCATACAGCATTTTTTCCAGGGGAAAGATCCGGCAAATATCTACGAAGCTGTATTTATACAATTGCGTTTACCGCGGGTATTGTTATGCGCTATTACAGGCGCTGTGTTGTCTGTAAGCGGGGTATTGATGCAGGGGTTATTTCGCAATCCTATTGTAGAACCCGGCCTGGTAGGGACAAGTGCCGGCGCCGCTTTAGGTGCAGCTATAGTATTTGTAATGGCGCCGCAATTTAACCCGGTGCTGAAATCACTGGCAGGACCATTATTAATGCCCGTTGTAGCCTTTTTGGGTGCACTGCTGGCTACTTACACAGTGTATTCGCTGGCAAAGAATGCGAAACGTGTTTCTATTATGTCTCTATTGCTTGTTGGTATCGCAATCAATGCCATTTGCCTTAGCGGGATAGGTTTTATGAGTTATATCGCAAGGGATGCGCAGGCAAGAAGTATCACCTTCTGGAACCTGGGAAGTTTTTCCGGCTCCAGCTGGCAGCAGGTTTTTATTGTTGGAACAATTACAACAGTGGTTTTTATTTTGTCTTTTCGTTATTCCAAACAATTAAATACTTTATTGTTGGGAGAAGAAGAAGCTGCTTATTTGGGTGTTGACCCTGATAAACTGAAAAGAAGGGTGATGCTGCTGAATACAGCCATGGTTTCTGTTGCCACAGCATTTGTTGGTGTTATCAGTTTTGTAGGCTTGATAGTTCCACATGTATTGCGGTTATTAATCGGCAGTGATAATAAAAGATTATTGCCCGCCTCAATGATACTGGGTGCAACATTACTAACCCTTGCGGATATGTTCGGAAGGCTGATATTGTCTCCTGCCGAAGTTCCTATTGGTATTATCACTTCTTTCGTAGGTGCTCCTATATTCATCATTCTTTTAAAAAAGTTCAATATACTGCAGCAAAAAGGAGGTGGCGATGCTTAGAGCGGTTGATATTAATTTCAGCATTGGTAAAAAACAGATCCTGAAAAATATTTCAGTGGATTTTGTACCGGGCGAATTTGCTATGATACTTGGACCTAACGGTTCGGGTAAGTCGAGTTTTTTAAAGATCTTCAGTGGGGAAACCAGCAAATTCAATGGCGACATTCTTTATGATAATAAAAGGATCGGAACCATTCCAAAAGAAGCATTGGCAAAATACCGGGCGGTAATGAGCCAGCAACCGGAATTAAGTTTTCCTTTAACTGTGGAAGAGGTGATATTGATGGGCAGGTACCCGCATTTCAATTTCAGCCCGGCAAAAAAAGATATTGATATCTGTGAAGAAGTAATGACAAGGATGAATCTCCGGTCATTTAAAGCAAGAAATTATATCACGTTGAGCGGCGGCGAAAAACAGCGGGTACAATATGCAAGGGTACTGGCGCAGATATGGGAAAAGCCGGCTACCGGTTGTCGTTATCTTTTCCTGGATGAACCGTTAAATAATCTTGACATCAGTTACCAGCAGGAGTTTTTACAGGTAGCTAAACAATTTAAAACTGAAAACACAGTTTTGGTAGCTGTTATGCATGATATTAATCTTGCTATACAACATGCGGATAAACTGGTATTTTTTAAAGACGGGGAATTGGTTACCGCAGGTAAGCCTAAAGAAATTGTAAATGAAACCCTGGTAGCCGAGGTTTTTAATGTAAAGAGTACCATCATTACAAACCCTGTAACCAATCAGCCTTTGTTGATCTTCAATTAAAAAAAATACCTGATAAGTAATAGCCGGCTCCCGAAAAAGCCGGCTATTTTTATTAAAATAGGGTATAAAACCTATGATTTCTATAAAAAACTGCCTTAGAATGTTAAAATTTGATCGTTTTGGGCAATGGAGCAGCACTAGTGAATATGTTTTTGTCTTATATTTATAGGGTAAACCAAAGCACCAAACAAATATGACGGAAGAGCTAATGTTAGCCGGATGTCTTAAAAATAATGCCGCAGCGCAGGAAGCATTGTATAGTCGCTTTAGCCCTAGAATGCTTGGCGTGTGTTACCGTTTTGCAAAAAACAGGGAAGATGCGGAAGATATGTTGCAGGAAGGGTTTATTAAAGTATTTACCCAAATGCATCAATACAGGAATGAGGGAGCCCTTGAGGGATGGATAAGGAGGATTATTGTACATACCTGTATTAATAATTTGAAAAAGAATAAAAAGTTTGCTGATAGCCTGGATATCATACATGCACACAGTGTTCATGTAAACGAAGAAATCATACCGTCTATCATGCAGGCCAAACAGGTGGTAGAATGTATCAGGCTATTACCATTGGGATACCGTACTGTGCTTAACCTTTATGCCATTGAAGGATTTCCACATAAAGAGATTGCAGGTATGCTGGATATTGAAGAAAGTACTAGCCGCAGCCAATATACAAGGGCAAAAGCTATGCTGGAAGAAATTTTAGTGAAGAAAAAAATTATTCAAAAACCAAAAGAACGGACCAGGATTTTAGCTTCTGGTACAGGAGGGTAAATTACAGTTTGAAATTCAATTTGTGAATTACCAACAACTAACAGCTTTATTGTGAAAGATGGAAACAAAATTTTACACCGACGATTTTGAGCAACTGTTAAAGGAGAAGTCAGACGAATTCAGGATGTATCCTTCTAAACGGGTTTGGCACAGCATCTACAACGATTTGCACCCTGGTCGTAAATGGCCTTCCATTGCAGTGAGTTTAATATTGATCATTGCATTACTGATGGTAGGGTATTGGAATGATAATGCTTCTATACCAGTGGTGGTGGTTGCTCAAAAGACCAACCCCGATTTTGATATTGCCGGAAATAAAAATAAAGCCGGAAATACTTACACATTACCCGCTGATCTTATACCGGGAGATATCAATAAATTATCGCAGCAAGATTATACTTCGTCCAGTCAGTCTCAAAATAATCCTGTAAAAAATAACGCTTCGTATAATACTGTTTTTGCCCCCGCAAATGCTTACTTAGCGGTGAATCATAGAAATGAAACCGAGCCAACAGGAAATGCCATAATTATTTTGCCCAGTGCAAATATTGCTGATAGAAATATTTACGCCATTGACAAAGCAACTGAAGCATTGGTTATCAGCAACGAAAACAACCTGCTTATTACAGATGCTGTTGCGGCAACAACCAAATCATTGGCATCTTCCAATACAGCTGCCAGGCAACAGTTAAAAGCTGCCGTTGCTTTACTGCATAAAAAAGAAACCAATAAAGGCCGTACTGCAAAAGATAACAATGATCAAACGGCTGATAGCGACCAGGGTATTGTGCCGGACAAAAGTACCGGGCTCAATATAAATGATGATCAAAACAATTCCCTTACAGCAACAGGTTCTACTACAGTAAATGAAAAAAACGGCGCTGTTGAAAATGAAGCTAAACTTCCTGCTTCAACTTCAGCAACCGGCAATAGCGCTGTTGTAACAGAAAGCAGCGAAAGGGTTTGGATTGAAGACTATGCTTTTCATAATAAATCCAAAAGAAAGAACTGGCAGGATCGTACCGCAATAGGATTTTATATTACGCCATCCGTTGGGTACAGGAACCTTTCCAATAATTCAAAGTATAATTCAACCGGCGGAGATGCGAATAAATCTGTGAGCCACGCAGCGGCACTTAATTTTGAGGCCGGGTTTAATGTGAATTACGCAATCGCTAAAAAAATAAAGGTTACAGCAGGCATACAGGCCAACTATAGCAATTACCGTATCAATGCAGAAGAGATCAGTCACCCGGTATTAACCACTTTAATGTTATTGGATGATAATTCGGGTTATCCTTATATGAATGCAGCAACTTCTACCCTGGCAAATACACCGGGACATAAGGCCTCTGCTACAGTGCATAACAAAACCTACCAGCTTTCTGTTCCCGTTGGCCTGGCATTAAAATTATCAGGGTCTGATCACCTGGAATGGTACGCAGGTGCAACCATACAACCCACATTAGTATTGGGAGGCAAGAATTATGTCATTTCTGCTGACAGGAAAAACTATGTATCAGATCCATCCTTAATGCGCAAATGGAATGTAAATACAGGTTTTGAAACTTATATCAATTATAAGCTGAGTAACTTTACACTACAGGCCGGTCCACAATTCCGTTACCAGTTATTATCTACCTATTATAAAAAATATACAGTTAATGAAAACCTATACAACATAGGGTTTAAGGTGGGCATTCTTAAGAACTTTTAAATTATATACTATACAGTATAATGCAGCAACTACAATTGCTGCATTTTTATTTAACAAAGTTTCCAATATAGCCACTTTGTTTTACCATTGATTACTTTTAATTTTGAATGATGAGACTATACTTATTGGCAATTGTTGTGGTATTAATTTATGGCTGTAATAATACCCCTGGAAAGGAGATCGTACAAAATAAGGTGGCCGAAGAAAAACCTGATTTCTTTCCTGTAACCGCTTATATCCTGGGACAGGTGCGTGAGATCAGGGAGAATTTAAAAACCCCCATCAAATACATCACTATAAACAATCATACTGATTCTGTTTTTCTGAAATTTGAAGAGCTGAATGGTCACTTAACTGAATTTTTAACCCCGCAGATCGACTCTGCTAACCTGGCCCCTTTTTTTACAGAAACAAAATTTCTTGATCAAACTATTGATGCTTTTACTTTTACCTACGAACCGAAAATAAAATTGCCCGATTCTATCATGTTAAGGCGATGGAATGTGTACATAGATCCGGCCACGGGTAAGGTAAAGCGTATTTTCCTGCTTAAAAAGATAGATGCCAACAAGATGTTACAGCTGACCTGGCAGAGCAACGAAATGTGTACTGCTACTACCATCAACAATATTTCTGCAGATTCATCTGTAGTTGAAAAAGAAGAAAAAATCATCTGGGAGTACTAGCTCATGACACAAAAAGAGTTTTCTGAAATTGCTACTACCATACCGGCGCAACCGGGCATCTACAAATATTTTGACGCCGGCAATGAATTGTTATACGTGGGCAAAGCCAAACACCTGCGCAAGAGAGTTAGTTCTTATTTTTCTAAAACATTTACCAGTTATAAGACCCATGAACTGGTGCAGCGCATTCATCATATTGAATTTACCATCGTTAACAGTGAGCAGGATGCTTTTTTGCTGGAGAATACACTGATCAAAGAGTTTCAGCCTAAATTTAATATTAACCTCAAGGATGACAAAAGCTATCCTTATATCGTAATAAAAAAAGAACCGTTTCCAAGGGTGTTTTTTACCAGGCGAAGGATCAACGACGGATCAAAATATTTTGGTCCATATACTTCCGTGGTTAAAGTAAAAGAGCTGCTCGATTTTATTAAACAGAATATTTTACTGCGTACCTGCAAATTAAACCTTACCGAAAATAATATCAACAAAGGCAAGTTTAAAGTTTGCCTGGAATATCACCTGGGCAATTGCAAAGGCCCTTGCGAAGGACTACAAACCGAACAGGATTATAATGAAGAATTGATCCAGCTGGCCAACCTGTTAAAAGGCAATTTATCTTCTGTTATTCAGCATTTCAAAAAAGAGATGAAAGATCATGCGGAAAAGATGGAGTTCGAAAAAGCGCAGATCTACCAGAAAAAAATAGAGCATTTGCAAACTTACCAATCCAGGTCGGCGGTGGTAAATACCAAAATAGGAACGGTGGATGTATTCTCTATTTTACAGGATGGCAACATTGCCTACATCAATTATTTAGCCGTTAGTAACGGGGCCATCGTACAAACAAAAACCATTACGCTTGAAAAAAAACTGGAAGAAACCGCTGCAGAAATACTGGCCTTTGGTATCGCCCAGTTAAGATCAACATTTGCCAGCGAGGCCACTGAGATCATAGTTCCATTGGAAATTGATTATCCTGAACCCAATACAACGGTTACCATTCCCCGGTCGGGAGATGGAAAAATACTGCTTGACCTCTCCGAAAAAAATGTAAACTATTTTAAGGAAGAGCTGAAGAAAAAGAAAATGCTGAACCTGGAAGAAAAAACAGCTGATGAAAAGGTGAAGGTATTGGCGCTTTTGCAAAAAGACCTGCAACTGCCTGCATTGCCAACGCATATTGAATGTTTTGATAACTCTAATTTCCAGGGCAGTTACCCGGTATCGGCAATGGTATGTTTTTTAAATGGGCAACCGGCAAGGGCAGAATACCGGAGATTTAAAGTAAAAACGGTAATTGGCATCAACGATTTTGCCTCCATGAAAGAAGTGGTATACAGGCGTTATAAACGTCTTTTAAACGAAGGGAAGTCTTTGCCGCAGCTGGTGATAATAGATGGAGGTAAAGGCCAGTTAAGCGCCGCTATGCAAAGCGTGGCCGAACTCAACCTGCCGGCATCTGTAACAGTGGTAGGACTGGCAAAAAATGAAGAAGAGATATTCTTTCCGGGTGATACGCAATCCATCAAATTACCCTGGGATAGTGAAAGCCTTAAACTGATACGACGTATAAGGGATGAAGTACATAATCATGGTATCAGCTATCATCGTAACCTGAGAAGCAAGGGTACCTTTAAAAACGAGCTGGAACAAATAAAGGGCATTGGAGAAGCTACCGCGGATATGTTGTTAAAGCAATTTAAATCCGTTAAAAATATCCGCTCCAAAACGGCTGCTGAGCTGGAAAGCCTGGTAGGAAAAGCAAAGACCAGGATTTTGCTTGATTACTTCAATCAATCATAAATATTAAACAGGGCTAACTAAAAGTAACTCATTGAACTATACCCGTTTTGGCCAGGTAGTACCCCGTGTGAAACTAAAAAACGGGTAAAAAAATGTCACAGATATGTGGCAAAAAAAAAGTCGGGGCGAAAAATGTCACAACTTTTGTGACAAAATAAGTGTGACATTCCAAAGTCGACACATGTAAAAGTTTTTGTAACCAGGCCCTGGTAAAAAAACAGGGGGCTGGATAGAAATCCTGCCCCGTTTTAAAATCCAATATCCTATGAAAAACCGAGACAAATATACAACCCGATTATTTAGTACCTATACCCTTAAAGTGGTATTTTTCAAAAGGTAGTTCCTGTTTAGCGAGCGGTTAACATAAATAAAAAACCCCCGGTAAACCGGGGGTTAAAATATATTTTAAATACGCTTAGTAACTCCATAGATCCTGCTCGTAGTTGAATATCTTTTCTTTGATATTCTCCCCTTCCAGCAATTGCAGGATAGCCTGGTCTTTTAAACCGCCATAATTTTTGATAAATTGATCGTATGGATTATCGATGGTACTTTTTATGATACGGCCATAGAACATACGACTTTCAAAAAGATCTTCCCAGCTCATTCTTGCACCAAAGTTTTTACCGTTGTATACTTCATACTTGGCAAATACTGGTCTCATATCAGGATAATATACCCAAAACATCTCACTTTCACCCATATCAATACCCGAAGAAGTAATTATACGTTTTAATGGGGCAATACCTAATATCCTCCAGAATAAGCGTGAACTTTCTTTATCGAAGATCACCTCTTCTTTGATCCTGAATTTATAAAATGAATCAAGATTCACCTCGTTTCTCATTTCTCTTGTACCGGTTTGAACACCGTTGGAATCGATGATCGGAATAACCACCATTGCTCCTGCCACCATTTGAGATACTTCAGATTTTGTCATTGGAGTAGTGAACCTGTCATCAATTGCATTGAAAACTGTTACTGCACTATCCTGAATAGCCTGTAATAATATAGATATGAAACGTTGGTTACCGTTGTTTTCGTCAGCTGAATACTTAAAGGGTAAATTCTGTTTTTCCCTGGTATCGATCTCACGCCATATTTTATGCCTGAACAATGCATCATCTGCCCGCAGGTTTTCGTATGGCAACGGTGTCCTGTCTTTCAGGTTAGTTGTTTCTACCGCTTCGTCTGGACGCAATGAAGGCAATACCTTTTTAATAGGCAAAGTATCATTGATAGGGGCTGCAGCAACTACCGGGGCAACAGCTACTGTATCAGTAACCGCTTTGGTCGGCTTTACCTTGGTCTTTGTTTTTGCTTTTGCAGTTTTACTGCTTGCCGGACGTTTTTTTACTGAACGTGTCGGTTTCTTTTGTGCGTCAGCACTTGCAAAGATTCCCAGTCCTATTGCGAGCAGGAAGCTAAAACGAATTAAACTCTTTTTCATATCTAACTATTAAAATGTATTAATACAATTGAAAACTTGCACCATCAATACTTCTTACACCATCAGGTCCCTGTACTTTGATATTATCAAAGCTGATACTTGAACCTGGACCACAACGCTGGATAAGGTTTGCAATACTTGACAGGTTATTTCCTGAAATAGTAGCAGGCACAACATTCGGGAAGTTTGCACCACCAAAATATACTGTAGCACTTACCACGCTGAATTTCAGGTCAAAGTCGAAGGCGGCCAAATCTGCCCTGCAATACTGTTGGTTTTTAAATTCAACAGCCGGCATCCTTGCTTTACCACCACCAATTTTAAATACCGGATCAGGTATTCTTTTGATACGGAAAGGGAAACTTGAAGATTTACCATCAGCAGTAACTGTTATGCTGGCGGTAGTACCACCCGAAACGGTTACTGTTCTGTTTGATCCTGAACCGCTGATAGAACCGCCAGTCATGCTAACTGTAGTTTTATCCCAGCCAGAACCTGATGATATCGTTACCGGGTTAGGTACGCCAATATAAAATACGTTCATTTTATCAAGCATTACTGCTGCTCCACCCGGTACACCCACCACATACTCTACAGTTTTACTAATTGGTACTGGCTTTCCATCTTCGCCTGTAAAACTTCCACTGATCTGAATTGTATGTGGACCAGCGCCACTTACAGTAGTTTTATATTCGCCTTGACCATTTACGAGATTAATTCCTGAACCATTGATAGAAATACTCGATTTAACTGTTGAGCTATAAGCACCAACACCTGCAGTTACAACTAATTCCTGTCCAGGCATGAGGTAATTGGAATTTTGTCCAACCAATACACCAACCTGATCCATATGTACTTCAACCTGGCCTACTTTAGTATGGCAAAAACTTACCACCTGGTTTTCAGCATTTTTAATGTTGTTTTGAAACTTACTCAGCATAGTTAAAGCCGCGATAGTCGGAGTCATATGAAAATAAGAAGCAGTAAAATCTTTCTTATGACCTTCCTGGCTTAATGGAGGAGTAACATCAATAGGCAAAGTAGATTCGTAAGCAGCTTTAATTGCAGGATCAATATCCAGCATGGCTTTTCTATAGGCAACTAATTTATCTTCGAATTGCTTTCCTTTACCACCAGTTTCAAAAATACGGGTGGAAGCATCAAGGCCGTCTAATTTATAATCTTCAACCTGTTTGCCATCTTTTTCAACCATTCTTAATCCTGATCCCTTCTTTAATTCTACTTTTAGCTCTTCGATATAAGTCATCATATCTGCAGACAATTTTTTAGCTTGTTCTGCTTTAGGAGCCCAAATATTAGCCAATACTTGTGAAGCTGCTTCCTTTTTCTTATCCTCAAGAGATTTATATAAGGTAGCATTGGAAGCACTGATATTAGTGTTTGAATTCTGTAAGCTTGTGTCTACAGTTCTAAACGCATTGATAACTTCGGCCGAAACGTTAAGGGCCAAAATTGCTGTCAATACCAGGTACATGATATTGATCATCTTCTGCCGGGGCTCTTTAGGTAAAGCCATAATATTTTAATTTACGGGGTTGTTTAAATTAATAATTGTTTTCTTTTCCTGGTTTTTTTAGAAGTTTAGTGCTTAGAAGTAGTTATGTATAAATTGCTTCTTAACCTTCAACCTGTCAACCGTAAAAATCTATTATCTGCCCTGCATTGCGCTAAGCATACCACCGTATACTGAGTTTAATTTACCCAGGTTAGTAGCCAAAGCACCAATTTGTTCTTTCGCTTTAGTAGCATCTTCAACACTCGACATCATGGTAGCGCTTGCTTCGTTCAGTTTACCATAAAAATTATTCAATGATTTCAAATGGTTATTCGCTTCTTTCAATTCCAGTTCGTAAATAGTATTTAATGAACTTAAATTTTTAGTAAGGCCTTGTACCTGCTCGTGGAAACCTTTTGCAGATTCAGATGCATTATTAAATGAAGCCATTGAATTGGCACTTGCAGTAAATGCTGCACTCATACTACCAATTGCAACTGTTGCTTCTTTTGTTTTAACACCAAAGTCGCTGGTGTTTTTTACTACTTCACTTACATCAGCAATATTTGCTACTGTACCACCCAATTTGTTAAAACTTTCTCCCAGTTTTTTCAGACTGGCAGGATTGATATCTGCATCTTTCATCATTTTATCCATAGATAATAATGGATTAGCACCCGCAACAGCTACTTCAGGAATGTCGTCATCTTCTTCATGATGCTTAGGCTTGATCCACTCGATAGCTGCATATATTAAGAAGATAGCAGTTTCTGTCCACATACCTGTTGTCAATAATACATCAGCATATGACTGGTGAGTTAATTTTGCCCATGCAGCAAAGATGATTACCGCTGCACCAGCACTTACCAATACATCAATTAGAGTTAGGAAGGTTCTTTTTTTGTACTTAGCCATGACGTTTAAAATTTTAAAGTTTTAACTGGGGGTTATTGTTTTAGTTTGAATTATACAAAAGTTTGGGACTGGCCCGTAATTTTCAAATTACGGGCAGTCTCAATAAGCTTTAATTTTGGAAATAAATTATTTTTTACCTTTCTTAGGTGCAGGTGGCAAGTCAATCACGCAACGGAAACCTATGTAGGATTTCGCTGTATCCTGGTATTCGTAAGAGCGGGTTCCGCATCTTAATAATGCACCAACATCTTTCCAGCTTCCACCACGTAAAACTTTACGTTTGTCACGGGGTTTATCTGTGTCTTTAGCGTTGTACCTGATATCGGGGTTCAAATCGTGCTGGAAGTTATATGCTCCTTCATAATAAAGAGAAGAAGTCCATTCTGCAACATTACCTGCCATGTTATACAAACCAAAATCATTTGGCCAGTATGCATCAGCTCTTACAGTATATAAACCGCCATCTTCTGGATAATTACCACGGCCTGGTTTAAAGTTAGCTAACAAACAGCCTTTCTTATTTCTAAGGTAGTAACCACCCCATGGATAAGATGCCTGGCTTCTGCCGCCACGTGCTGCATATTCCCATTGTGCTTCTGTTGGTAAACGGAAATCAGATTCTGCATTTCTTTTTTTGCTTTCCAGGAAGGCATTTAAGAAATGCGTTCTCCATTCGCAAAAAGCAGTAGCCTGTTTCCAGCTTACACCAACTACAGGATAGTTTCCAAAAGCAGGGTGACTGAAATATTGTTTAGACATTGGTTCGTTGTAAGCGTAAGCAAAGTCCCTTATCCAGCAAAGTGTATCAGGATAGATCTTAACCGGCTTTTTCAACATGAACTTTGAACGTGGGATAGTAGCGTCCCTGTTTTGGGCTGCTGCTTTATAATCGAAGATCTCTGACTGGTATTCGATCTTATTGGCATCAATTTCTTTTTTGCCAAAGATGCGGTTATCAGGAGTCACGATCATGGCATCAATTTTTTCTAAAGTTGCCTTATCACCCCATTTAATGGTTTTAATTCTTTTCCAGTCCAGGTAAGTGTTACCATCCGAACCTTGTTTTTCGTAACCCATCAAATGACCAGCAATAGAATCCTTAACCCAGTTGGTAAACTGGCGGTATTCGTTGTTGGTGATTTCTGTAGCATCCATCCAGAATCCACTGATAGAAACCTGTTTGTTACGTGCGGTAAGAGAATAACTTACATCTTCATCACTTGGCCCCATGTGAAAAGTTCCTGGGTTGATGTAGACCATTCCCGGAGGTTTGGGCAAACTCCATCTTGCTGCAGGGGCAACTCCATGTAACTGGCCGTCATTCGGAAGAGATCCGCCTTTGTTTTTTCCACCAAGCATTTTACAGCTTGTTGATGTAGATGAGATAGCGACTACAGCTACCATGTAGAACAACTTGTTCTTCATTGTTTTTAACTTTGAGGGTGATAAGCAAATGTAACGATTATTTTGATTTAACGCCATTTTGTGAATTTTTCCCGGATTAAAATTTTTAACAAAAAAATGATCCCAAAGAAGATAAACGACAAATAAAATCAAATATTGTGGCAAATCTTTAAATTTTATTCTTTTTTAATTTGTTTTAGCAGTTCTTTTACACTGAAAACCGGGGCGTTACATTGATATTGTTTACACAAGTAAATGCATGGGCTTTTTCCATAATTTTTGGCGATTAACATGGGGTATTTCCTGTTTTCTTCACGGGCCGCCTGTAGTATCCTGCCGGGAATATACTGTTGTAAAAGCTCATTACGCAATAACTCAAATTGGTCGCCGGTAATTACCAGTTCATTTATCCCCAACGTGTTTTTTAGCAACAGGGATGCCCATATTCCAAAAGAAGTTGGGTAACGGATGATGGCATTTCCCAAACTATTGGTGATTTTTTCGGCTATTTCGTGCCAGTTTTTATTATCCAATAGCAGGGAAAGGGTAAATAAATTTTCGGCCATGATACTGTTTCCTGATGGGGTGGCGCCATCATATACTTCTTTTTTGCGAAGAATAATATCCGCCTGCTCCTTGTGCGTAAAGAAAAAATAACCGCTGCTATCGTCCATAAAATTTTCAATCACATAATGGGTAAGTTCAGCTGCAGTATCCAGGTAACCGGTATCGGATGTGATTTCCTGTAGCTGTATACAGGCCTGTATCAAATAAGCATAATCATCCAGGAAAGCGGGGTACTTTGCCCTGTGCTTTTTATAGGTATGAAAAAAGGCCCCGGCCGGCTGTTCTTTTCTAAATTTTTCCTGTATAAACTGCATCGCGGTTATGGCAGTATCCTTATAACTGCTATCGTTTAATGCAGCGCTGGCCCTGCACAATGCGGTTATCATTAAAGCATTCCATCCCAACAAAATTTTATCGTCTGTCTGTGGCCGTAACCTGTTGTTTCTTGCTGCCAGTAATTTTTCAAGGCCATCATTAATTTTACTTTCAAAATCCTCTTTTACCAGGCCTTTTTCTTTTGTAAAAAGGTCAATATCCTTTACAATGCGCAATATATTTTTTCCTTCCCAATTGCCTTTTTCAGTAACATCAAAAAAAGTACCAACCAATGCGGCATCCTCACCCAAAATACTAATGATCTCCTTTTTATCCCATACGTAAAATTTCCCCTCCTCTCCTTCGCTGTCTGCATCCAACGCTGCATAAAATCCGCCATCGGCATCTGTTAATTCACGCCGGATAAAAGCAATGGTTTGGCGTATCACTTTTTCATACTTTTTTTCTCCAGTCAGCTGGTAGGCATCGCAAAGTACATTTATCAGCAGGGCATTATCGTACAGCATTTTTTCAAAATGAGGGGCCAGCCATTCGTTATCGGTACTATACCTTGAAAAGCCCCCGCCCGCATGATCATAAATACCTCCTTCCATCATTTTATCAACAGACAACAGTGCCTGTTGCAAGGCTTCTTTATGCCCGGTATAATGATAATACTGGAAAAGATATTGTATGGTAAAGGTCTGGGGAAATTTAGGTGCTTTGCCAAAACCTCCCCACTCCGTATCTGCCTGTTTTAAAATATTGTCGGTAATCAGCGCTGCATTCTCTTTTGTAAATATCCCTGTATTAGGAGGTGAAGAAAGATGACCGAAGCTATTGGCCTGCTGCAAATGTGCCATCATATTTTCTGCCTGTGCTTCTATTTCATGTTTCTTTTCATTCCAGGATTGCGTTATAGATTGCAGTACTTCGGGCCATGAAGAACGGTTAAAGGCACGCACCGGGGGAAAATAAGTACCTCCATAAAAAGGCTTCGCATCAGGTGTTAAAAAAACATTGAGGGGCCAGCCACCACTACCCGAAATAGCCTGCACCGCATCCATGTAAATATGATCCAGGTCGGGCCTTTCTTCCCTGTCGATTTTGATGTTCACAAAATTGTCATTCATCTGTTTGGCCACCGTTTCATTTTCAAAACTTTCCCTTTCCATTACATGGCACCAATGACAGGCAGCATACCCGATACTTACCAATATCACTTTATTTTGTGATTTTGCCTTTTGTAAAGCGGCTTCACCCCATGGATACCAATCAACAGGATTGTGCGCATGCTGTAAAAGATAGGGGCTGCTTTCGTTAATTAACCTGTTGGTGAATTGATGATCCATTATATTTTTTTGAAGATAAAAACCGATTAGCGCCTGAATTTACAAAGGGCATTTCAATTTACGTGTTGCTATATTTTGTTATAACAAAAAAGAGGCCTTAAGAGCCTCTTTTGTATTTATTTTTTACAACTTATTTCTTTTTGTAGGTAGAAAGGTATAATTCCAAAGCGCTTACCATACTTGGTGCCTTGGGTTGTGGTGCTTTTATATCCAGTGTTAAGCCGGCATCTTCTGCAGCTTTAAGTGTATTTACTCCAAATGCCCCGATCTTTGTGCCGTTTTGTTTAAACTTTGGAAAGTTCTCCAGCAGGCTTTTAACACCGCCTGGTGTAAAAAAGCATATTACATCGTAGTTCCTTTCAATCACTTCACGTACATCATTGCTTACTATCCTGTATAAAACCGGTGTGGCGTACTCGCAGTTATTATTCTTGAGCCAGTTGGTGATCTCGCTGTCAAACGATTCTGAGCAGGGATATAAGAATTTCTCGTTGTCCTTATGCTTATTGATCACATCAAAAAGACTTTTATTGGTACCATCGGCACCATAAAAAACCTTTCGTTTTCGGTATAAGATGAATTTTTGAAGGTAAAGTGCTACGGCTTCGGTGATACAGAAGTATTTCGTATCCTGTGAAATACTCACTTTCATTTCGCTGCAGATCCTGAAAAAATGATCGATGGCATGCCTGCTGGTAAATATTACAGCAGAGTAGTGAGCAATATCAATTTTTTGCTTACGGAATTCCTTGGCAATAATGCCATCCACTACTATAAAAGGGTGGAAGTCAAGAACAATGCTATGCTTCTTCGCCAAATCAAAATACGGAGACTTTTCGCCTTCGGGCTTTGGTTGGGTTATAAGTATCTTTTTAACTTTGTTGCCTGAAATCTCAGATTTAGTTGAACCGTTTTTAACCATACGTAAGGGAAAATGGTTTTGCAAAATTACAGATTTTTACTCAATAAAAATAACAGCACTTTATAAATCAATAAAAGTGGCATTATTTCAACGCCGGCGATATATAACAAAAAATGAAACCGGCTGACTTTCAGCTGGTTTTGCACCAGCCCATAAGACCTGAAAAAGCGCAGCAACAATAAAAACCCTATTACCAGCAGTGATACAATTGCGCTGGCATTGGCCACGGGTAATTCTGAAAATGCCATTAGTATAGTAAAGGGCAGCAACAGTACGCCTATTATTTTACTGATAAGAAAGATCACGAAAATATAAGTATCTGTAGCTTCTGTATAGCCCGTAACCCAGCCGGTAAATTTAAGTGTGCTGAATTTAACCAGGTAAATTACTCCCAGCAATGCAATACAGGAAGCTACCATTACCCAGATATGCTGACCGTTTATTAACTGGTTCTGCAACAATAAAAAATAGGCATAAGTACCCCCGCTGAATATAAAAAACAGGTTGAAGAAAAGAGATGGTAGCCGGGCCTGCATCAGCTGGTCGGTTAACTGGCTTTGCCTTAACGAAGTATTAAAGAACACCCTGAACAAGGTGGTAAAATAACGGGCAAAGAAAAATTTGATGAGGCCCATAAGAAATACCAAACCCATCAGCAGGTAAAAAAAAACGTCCCTGGATACCATGCTTTTGGGTTTTACAGTCATGGATACCGGCGTTCCCTTACTGTTTAAAAGAACATTGCCGCTATATAATTTGTCCAATGCAAGCTGGTACCTGCTACTGCTGTCTGCCATAACCTGGTTTATTATAGTGTCTTTTTGGATAATGGCAGTATCCTGCTTTTGTGCCCAAAGCAATACAGGTACGATCACCATAAAAAAAAGCAGCACTAAATTTTTAACCAACCGGGTATATTTTATGCAAAAGTAAATGGAGTAAAGGAGATTTTTTGTAAGATACCGATTTATTATTTTTAGTTTTTACATATGCCTGATGCAAAACTATCCTTGCACTAAAAGTAGTTGACATATCCAAAATGTATTTTGGATGCCGAGCGGAGATTAAACTTCACATCGTCTCTTTTTCCTATCGCATAGCTGATATTTAAAAGCCCCAGCTTCGTTTCTAAAGCAATGCCGAGCCCCCCCGAAATAAAATTGTTATTCAAATTGAGAGATTGGTATTTATTCTTCGCCATGCCGCCATCTGCAAAACCAAAGAAGAAGGAATTCAAAGCTACCCTGATGCGGTATTCAACTGTACCAACAGCATACTGAGTGGCGTAAATACTTTCTTCATCAAAACCCCTTAGTAATTTATACCCGCCAATCTGGAACAATTCGTTCCTGAAAATATTGGGACTGTTGTAAATCCCCATATTAACCGCAGTTTTAAAAGTGGATTGTTTACCCAAGGGGAAATAATGCGCCGCACTTAATTTGATCCTGAATTGGTATGATCTTTCCTTTAAAGAATCATATAAGCTGGCGTAGTTGAATAAAGGATCCTTTATGGCTAAAATGTCATTATTGCGTTTTATATTTTTTATTCCTACCGAACCCGTTAGTTTTATTTCGTTACCGCTGCGAGGATTTAAACGGTAATCCGTTTTTATCCATTCGTAGTCAATACCAAAATTCACTGCATTAACATCGATATTTGCAGGTAACATTTTAGTTGCTTTTACCAGGTTGGTATCTATACCGTTGGCCTGCAAAAAACTACTTTGCCATTGCACAAAAAATTTACCGGTTTGATTGGCTGATAATAAATACTGAATACCCAGCTGCCCGTTGACCTGTAAAAAAGTAGAATCTTTTTTAAACAGGTCGAACAGAAAATCCAAACCAAAATTAGAATTAAAGATATACGGTTGCTGGTACCCTAAATTTAACCGGGGCGATTTTCGCTGTAATTGCTGCCAGTTAAATATGATCGATTCTCCATTATTCAAAGCATTTTTTAAATTGAGGTTTACATCTGCAGTAAGCTGTAGTTTATCTGTTTGATTAGCTGCCGGTAACACACCAATTAAAAAATTGAACTGGCTGCTTTTTTTTGGTGCCAGGTATAAATTAAGTACCGATCCCGTATTTACCATACTGATGTCGCTGGGCTGTACCTCCTGCAGGTAAGGCAGGTCCAGCATTTTTTTACTTACCTGTTCCAGGTTGGCTTTGTTGTAAACGCTTCCTTTGGGGATATTCAAATAATGACCTAAAAAGTTTTTAGAAATCTTTGCTGTACCAAATACCCTTATACTATCCACCAGGTATAAAGGACCTTTGCTTACTTTCAAAAATGCATTGATCTTATCTTCCTCCAGGCGTACACTGTCCAAAAAAACCTGTGCAAAAGGATAGCCATTATTTTCATAATAATTCAATACCCTTAATTGTATTGTTTTCAGTTGCTGCATGTTCAGCAATTTACTGGTAAAGTTTTTTTCATAATACCCGCTTTGATCAAGTGCTTTTTTTTCAATATCTCCCGGCAGCAATTTGATCCATTGATACTGCCTCCCTAAAAACAATTGTATGCCTGCTGAAACAGAATCCTGCCATATACTATCCACTGATGCCGTGGGATAGCCTTTGTTACTTAAAAGTGCCGGGATGCTGTTTATATAGTTCATGCATTGCAGCGCATCAGTAAATGCAGTTTGCAATTGCAATACTTGTAGGTTAAAGCTGGTATCTTTGTCAACCAGTTGAATATGTAATTGAAAAGGTTTGCTGGTGGTAATGGTGGATTGGGAACGGGCAACCAGCAAAAGAGTACAGCTGCAAAAAATTGCCAGTAAAAAATTTTTATTCAGCAGAAATCTAAATTGGTTCATTAATAATCAAATCTAAAATATTATCCCGACAGTTGTTGGGAAGAAATTAAAAAATTGCCCGGCGTTTATATACATATTCCCTTTTGCAAGCAAGCCTGTAATTATTGCAATTTTCATTTTTCTACTTCGTTAAAACAAAAAGAGGCGTTAATACACGCATTGATAAAAGAAATTAATTTATCTACCTCTTTTGCTGCAAACCAGCCCTCCGCAACTTTTAAACCGGAAATTATTTCTACCCTTTATTTTGGTGGTGGTACACCCAGTATTTTAACTACTGATGAACTGCAATTAATTTTTAAGGCGTTGCAAGAACGTTTTGCTTTTGCCGATGGTATTGAGATTACGCTCGAAGCCAACCCGGATGATATCACGGATCTCAAATTGCAGCAATGGAAGCAGCTAGGCATTAACAGGTTGAGTGTGGGTATACAAAGTTTTTTGGAAGAAGAACTGCAATGGATGAACCGTGCACATACGGCCGAAGAATCTTTAACCAGTATCGACCAGATCAAAGCTGCAGGTTTTACAAATTTTTCGGTTGACCTGATATATGGGTCACCGTTATTAAGCGATGCAAACTGGAAAAAAAATGTACAGACTATAATTGACAAAGGCATTCCTCATATCAGTTGCTATGCTTTAACGGTAGAACCCAAAACTGCACTGGATAAAATGATCAGTTTAAAAAAGAAAGCTCCCGTGGATGCGGAAAAACAAGCGCAGCAGTTTTTATTATTAATGGAATGGATGACTGCAGCCGGTTATGATCATTACGAAATAAGCAATTTTGCAAAACCAGGTTTAAAAAGTAAACACAACAGCAGTTACTGGAGTGGCGAAACCTATTATGGATTTGGCCCATCGGCCCATTCTTTTGATGGAAAACGCAGGAGATGGAATGTAGCCAACAATGCTTTATATATCCAGTCTTTACAAAAAGATACTATTCCTTTTGAAGAAGAAATATTAACCGCAACGCAACAGCTGAATGAATATATCATGACGGCACTTAGAACGATGGAAGGAATAAGTACAAAGTACATTAGTATAAAGTTTGGAGAAGATAAAAGCAGCAGGATTAAAGAAGTAAGTACCAGGTATGCAAATGCAGGTAAATTAAAAATAGCAGATGAACATATTATTTTAACTGCAGAAGGAAAATTATTTGCGGATGGAATTGCTGCAGATCTATTTTTCTAAATGATGCGCCTGCTTCTTCAGATACTTAACCAATTCTGCAACAGATAAACAAATCACCATCAAGATGATTGCTGTACTGCTGATATTTGAGAAAGAAAAAGGCATGGTTTATTTGCTGCATTAAAGTTACTACAATTTTATACCAGTGTTGCTTCAATTTCGTTAAATCCCTGTTTTGCAGGCAGGTTTTCCCATAAAATTTTATAAACGGCTTCTGCGATGGGCATATCAGCATTAACTGATTGATTGATAATGTGCATGCATTTACTGGCATTGTATCCTTCGGCAACCATGCTCATTTCAAGTTGCGCATTTTTTACCGAATACCCTTTACCGATCATATTGCCAAAGGAACGGTTACGGCTATGTAAGGAGTAACAGGTAACCAACAAATCGCCCAGGTACACAGAAGCGGCATAATTAGCAGAGCGGTGCTGGCTGTTTTCCGTCCAGTGATCCGTATGGCCTACTTCAATATTTTTAATGCCTGATTTGATCAGGAAGCTGGCCATTTCATCGGCACTGTTGGCGATCAATACACTCAAAAAATTATCGCCATAATCAAGGCCGTGAGCAATGCCCGACCCTACGGCATAAATGTTTTTAAGAATGGCGGCGTATTGTACACCATAGATATCATTATTATCAACGGTATTCAGGTAAGCTGTTTTAAAATAAGTAGCCAGTTGCTGCGTCATACTTTCATCAATACCCGAAAAGGTAAGATAGGATAATTTTTCGGCCGCTACTTCTTCTGCATGACAGGGGCCCAGCACGGCAAAATAATCTTTAAGAGGAAAATTAAATTGTTGTTGCAGGTAATCGTTGAGTAATAAATTGTGTTCCGGCAAAATGCCTTTTATAGCAGAGATGATCTTTTTATTTTCAAATATTTTTTTATCCAGCTGTTGCAGTACATCCGTTGCATAGGCAGAAGGTATGGCTATAATAATACAATCCGCATGATCGATCACTTCTGTAGCGCTGGTAGTTAATTTAAGTTTTGTAATATTAAATTGGGCCGCCGGCAAATAATGAAGATTGTGGTGCCGGGTTTGTATATGTTTGATCACCGTTTCGCTGCGGTGCCACCAATAAATTGTATTGCCGTTGTCGGTTAAAATTTTCGCCAGGGCTGTTCCCCAGCTACCGCTTCCTAATATTCCGAAGGTCATTGTTACGGGTTGATTTTTGTTACTTGTTACGGGTTGCGGGTTATTTGATTGTTTGCGAAGAAGGAAAGTGCCATATCAAAAAACGATCAATTAACTCGTAACTTTTTAACCCGTAACTTTTAAAGCCCTAATTTTTCCACCGCCAACTGGGCAGCAATCTGGCTGGCATCTTTTTTATTATAACCCTTGGCTTTTGCAATTAATTCCCCGTCTACTGTAGCCCCAATGGTAAATAAACGCCGTCCGTTCTCAAATTTTTCATCCAGTGTTTCAAATTCAAGTGCTTTACCATTTTTATTGGCCCAGCCATATAACCGGTTCTTAATATTGATCTCAATGATCTCGAGGTCATCGATAAACAGGTGAGGCATAATGATATATTTCTCTACCCATTTTTGCGTACCGGCATAACCTTTATCAAGGTATACTGCACCAATCAATGCTTCCAGGGTGTTGCCGAATATCTGCGATATTTTAAGCGAGTTATCGTATTTGTTATAAAAAGTGATCTTTTTTAATCCCATTTTTAATGCAATATCATTCAGCATCTGGCGGTTTACCATTTTGCTGCGCATTTCAGTTAAAAACCCTTCGCCTTTATAGGGATATTTTCTAAAGAGGTAATGTGCAATGATGGAACTTAAAACCGCGTCTCCTAAAAACTCCAGTCTTTCATTATTTTCATCTGCGCCTTCTCTTACACTGCGATGACTTAATGCAGTTTTGTATAAAGCAATATCGCCGGGAGTAAAGCCAAGTATATTATTCAGTTGTTTTTTAAACTCCCTGTTTTTATTGTTGCCGCTAAAAAAATCTTTAATGAATTGCAAGGCTGGTGGAAAAATGTTTAAGCGAAAATAACTTTATTTATTGCAAAATAAACAAACAAAATTGTTTTACCCGTGCAGGATGTAAAATACCGGTCACTCGGCACAACCTGTTATTATTAACAGTTGTTCCATAAAAATTCCGCTGCACAAAGCATTGATGGTAAAAAGAAAAGGAGATTATTAAGGTTTGTACTTCTTTACGATCACACTGGCATTATGCCCTCCAAATCCAAAGGTATTGCTCAATGCGGCATTAACGATGCGGTGTTCTGCCTTGTTGAAAGTAAAATTAAGCCCCGGATCCAGTTCAGGATCATCGGTAAAGTGGTTGATAGTAGGGGGAACAATATCTTTGGTTACCGCCATTATACAGGCCAAAGCTTCTAAAGCACCGGCGGCACCCAAACAATGGCCGGTCATACTTTTGGTAGAGCTGATATTGAGCTTATAAGCGTGATCGCCAAAAACATTCAATATGGCTTTTGTTTCTGCAATATCTCCCAAAGGAGTGGATGTGCCGTGTACATTAATATAATCAATGTCTGTAGCTTTCATTCCCGCATCTTTCAGGGTAGCATTCATTACATTTTTTGCACCCAAACCTTCAGGATGGGGAGCTGTAATATGATGGGCATCAGCGGTGGCGCCGCCGCCTGCGATCTCACAATAAATTTTAGCTCCTCGGGCAAGTGCATGATCCAGGCTTTCGAGCACCAAAACACCGGCACCTTCTCCCATTACAAAACCATCCCTGTCTTTATCAAAAGGGCGGCTTGCAGTAGCAGGACTGTCATTTCTTTCGCTCAAAGCTTTCATGGCATTAAAACCGCCTACACCAGCTGCACAAACTACTGCTTCGCTTCCGCCTGTAATAATGATATCGGCCTTATCCAGGCGGATATTATCAAAAGCATCAATAATGGCATTGGTAGAGGAAGCGCATGCTGAAACCACAGCAAAATTGGGTCCGCGGAAACCGTTACGTATAGATATTTGCCCTGCGGCAATATCCAAAATCATTTTAGGAATAAAAAAAGGATTGAAACGTGGAGTACCATCGCCATTACCATAATTGATCACCTCTTCCTGGAAAGTAATGATACCGCCAATACCGCTGGCGAATATTACACCTACCCTGTCAGGATCAACATTTTCTTTGGTAATGCCGGCGTCTTTAACCGCTTCGTCGCTGGCAACCAGTGCAAACTGGCAATACCGGTCTATTTTACGGGCTTCTTTCCGGTCTAAATAAGCGGTGGGATCAAAATCTTTAACTTCACAGGCAAACCTTGTCTTAAACTTGCTGCAATCGAATTGTTTAATAAAATCGCACCCGCTTACGCCATTAGCCAAACCCTGCCAATATTCTTCAACAGTTTTTCCTAACGGTGTAAGGGCACCTAGTCCGGTTACTACTACACGTTTAAAAGCCATAAAGTTTACCTGTGATAGTTAATGAAATTACTTAGCATGCTCTTCTAAGTATGCAACAGCCTGTCCAACAGTAGTGATGGTTTCGGCTTGCTCATCCGGAATTGAGATGTTGAATTCTTTTTCAAATTCCATAATAAGTTCAACGGTGTCGAGGCTATCGGCACCTAAATCATTAGTGAAAGAAGCTTCTGTGGTTACTTCTGCTTCATCAACTCCAAGCTTGTCAACAATTATTTTGTTTACCCTTGTTGCAATGTCTGACATAATTTTAAAATTTAGTTTGTCTGGCTGCAAAAATATACATTTTGCAATAATTACAAAGAAATATAAATAAGCACAAAAATGGGGGTTTTAATATTGCTGGCCAATTGTTTTAACCGGTATTATTTTATTGGTAAAAGTTTTGCTGCTACTGGTTTATTTAAGTATAGCTTTTAGTTTTGCAACAGTTTTTTGAAGGGGAGTATCATAAAGTTTACCATAATTATATAATGGTTGAATCATATATCAGGATTATAAAAAAAATTGTATATTGTAATACTTCCCGATTGCTAAACTGCCCGGCATTTACTAAAACAAAACTGATATGGCTTTAAAACAAATAGACCACGGCTCTAAGGAGTATAAGCAAATGATTGCTTTAAGAATGGAAATATTACGCAAGCCATTGGGACTCAGCTTTACCGAAGAAGAACTGGCCAATGAAAAGAATGATATTTTAATCGGCGCTTTTGATGAGGATAAGATACTGGCCTGCTGCCTGCTTACCAAACTGGACAATATTACCGTAAAATTGCGGCAGATGGCTGTACAAAATAACCTGCAGGGTAAGGGTATCGGTGCCAGTATGATGAGCTTTGCCGAAACAGTAGCCCGTGATAAAGGCTATAAAATATTAATGATGCATGCCCGCAATACCGCTATAGGGTTCTACGAAAAATTTGACTTTAAAGTAAAAGGGGGTGAATTTATTGAAGTGAATGTGCCGCATCATGCTATGGAGAAAAGGCTGTAATTATAGTTACGGATTATATCGTTGCGGGTTATTTGATCGTTGTTTTGGTAGGGCGGTATACCCCTTCGCAAACAATCAATTAACCCGTAACCCGCAACCGGGTTTTTAACCTTTCACTATCTTCTCTTTAAACATCCTCCTCGCCTCATGCACGTCGTCGCCTTCAAACGCTTCTTTGGGTACAATAAAAAAAGAACGGCTGTTAAAATATAAATGAAAAAAATGAGGGCTTTCTATCCAGGTACTGAAATCTGCCCAGGGCCAGCTTCTTCCCCCACGTTCATTTTCTATCCTGAATTCATCATTGCTTAAGGTTGCTTTAAGCCGGTCTTTAAAGGTGGGCGCTTTTTTATATACCATGCTGGGCAATAAATACCAGAAGGTGATCATTAAGACAAACCACAATACCGAGCTAACCAAAAATGCAAATGGTGATACTTTTTTAAAAGCGAATAAACCCGCAGATAAAATAGCAAATACATTTACCAGTATGATCATTATTTTTATTTCGCGGCGGGTAATAAAATGATAGCGCAATGCCTGTATCACTTTAGGTTTATTATAAGTAAAGTATTGAGAAGTCATGTTGCAAAGATACTGGATCGCTTTTATTGAATACAAATCTGGCCTGCAACTTTGCCTCCGCCATCAACCGGCATTCCTGCAATAGCGTGGTTACGCAAGGCCGCATTGATAAAGCTCATGCGCCTGTTCATTGCTTTTCCTTCTGCTGTAGCATTATCCGCAACAGGCTTGCTGCTTCCAAATCCAACTGCAATTAATCGCCTGCAATCAACGCCCAGTTTTACCAGTGCAGTACAAACAGCCAGGGCTCTTTTCTCCGATAGCAATCGATTATCCGTTTCAGTGCCCGAATTATCGGTATGGCCTTCTACCCTTAATAAACTGATGTAGGATTTATCCTCCAGGTATTTTTTTATTACTTCCAGTGCCGCTGTGCTTTCCGGTTTAAGTTTGGCGGTACCGGGTTCAAACAACAGCTGCTTTTCAATTTTTACTTCATTGCCTTCAAGTTTGTATTCCTGCGCAATAACGCTGCCGCTGAATAATACAGCTATACCGCACACACAACAGATTATTATTCCCCTTTTAATTTCCTTTATTTTTGAGTTCGTCATTTCAACATGTTTATAAACAAATATACTCATAAAGTTTTCATCACTGTGCTGTGGTTACTATTTATTACCCTTGCTTTTTCCTGCAAAGAAGAAAGAAAAGATAACCGAAAAATTGAACGCAGTTTTTATTACTGGAAATCTGCTTTTAAATTAACGGATTTTGAAAAGCATCGCCTGGATTCTTTACAGGTAAAAAATATTTATTTGAAATTTTTTGACGTGGATTGGGATGATGAAAAGCAAATTCCCATGCCTGTAGCAAAATTGCAAACCTTACGCAATAAGTATAATGACAGTTTCTTAATTAGCCCTGTGATTTTTATTACCAACGAATGCATACAGAAAATAGATTCCGCACAAATTGTAAAGCTGTCTGTTGATGTGCATTCGCTGCTGCAGCAAATCATAGAAGCCAATAGTTTTAATTCCATCGGGGAAATACAGTTTGATTGCGACTGGACAGCAAGCACAAAAGATAACTATTTTCTTTTTTTGAAGACCATAAAGAAAATATGGGCAAACACCCCCATTCCCATTTCAGCAACTATACGTTTGCATCAAATAAAATTTTTCTCCAAAACCGGCGTGCCGCCTGTATATAAAGGTTTGCTGATGTGTTACAATATGGGCAATTTAAAAAACCCGGCTACAAAAAATTCTATTATTGAAGCAGCAGAATTAAAAAAATATATTGGCCATCTTTCCGATTACCCGTTGCCATTGGATGTGGCCTTACCCTTGTTCAGCTGGAAAGTGTTATATAGAAGAAACAGTTACACTGGTTTGATTGAAAATTTACCCGATGCTGTTTTCAGCGGTGATTTTGTCGCAAAAAAAGATAACCGTATCGAATTATTAAAAGATACTTTGCTGCAGGGATATGATTTGAAAAAAGGGGATGTATTGAGAAGTGAGGAAAGTGATTACAGCGAGATCATTGCTACTGCTGCAGCCATCAACAGCAAGTTGAAAAATACCCCGCTTAAGGTATCCCTCTACCACCTGGATTCTGTAATTTTAAATAAATATTCCCTCAATGAACTGGAAGCTATTTATAACAGCCTGCGTTAGCACGGTGCTGGTTTCTTTTCCACAAAATATTATTGGTTGCGGTCCTGATGCAGACCCTTATGATTATTACACCAGTTTTTTTCATTCAAACCTTTCCGACGCCAAAGGATATAAACCATTTTATTATACCGGCTATAATTTTTTATACGACGAAACTGAACCTGCTTCCCCGGCTGATGCATTGGCAAAAGAATGGGCTGCTTATTGCGGCAACACTGTTACTGAAACTGATGCAAAAGATTTTGTGAACAAATTTGCATGGAAGGATTGCAGCAACCTGTATTTCAATATAGAAAAGAACCAACCCTTAAAGATACCTGACAGCGTTACCCGCAACAGCATGACCAGTTATTTCATTAAGGAAAAAGACCTGGAAGGATTAGGTTATATCATGTATGCCAAACAGGTAGAACCTTATGTATATGCCGGGGAAAGCAGTTGGGACCTGCCAGCCCGCGATAGTGTAAAAATGGCTAAGCTCATAAAAAACGGCCAGCAATTATACAGCGTGGTAAAAAAAGATATCTTCAAATTAAAATATGCTTACCAGGTTTTACGGCTGGCGCATTATAGCGACCGCTATGCAGATGTAATAAAATGGTACGACGATTATAGTGTACACATCACCGGTAATAGTGTATTGCATCCCCTGTGTGTAGCGTTAAAAGCAGGGGCGTTATTCCGTACCGGCAAACCAAATGAAGCAGCCTATTTATTCAGCAAAGCCTTTAGTGCTTCGCAGGTAAAAAGAATATCGAACTATTTAGGTTTTAAGTGGAGTATAAAATACGATGCCCCCAGAACAGATTATTTACAGCTTTGCAAAACCAATAGTGAAAAAGCGGCAATGCTGGCACTTTTTGCTATTGGCAGTACGGGTTCGGAAACAGGAGCAATGAAAGAGATCTACGCACTCGATCCTTCCAATGAAGTGCTGGAAGTACTGGTCGTAAGAGAGATCAATAAACTGGAAGAAAAATATTTTACACCTTTATTACAAAAAGAAAAAGGAGGAAAAGCTTTGTATTATAGCTGGGCAAATAACGATAGCGTGAGTACGGTCCTGGAAAAAAGTACAAAAGAACTGGCTGATTTTTTACACAGCATTTCCATGGCTTCAACTATAAAAAACACCGGTTTTTTTGAAACTGCTGCTGCCTACACAGCATTCATGACCAAAGACTATACTGCTGCAAAAAAATATTTAGCCAGGGCAGAAAAAATGAAGCTGACCCAAAAACTGAAAGACCAATGGGCGCTAACGAATTTATTGGTTACGATAAACGAAAAAGAAAAGATAGATGGCGCTTTTGAAGAACAGTTGCTACCTTCCATACAATGGCTGGAGCAAAAAGTAAAAAGTGGGAAACCGGAAAAAACGGGGTACTATGATGTTGAACAATGGAAATTATTTTACCGTAACCTGATGAGTGAAATACTGGCGCAACGCTATCACCAGCAAGGTGATCTTTATAAAGAAACACTGGCCATCGGTAATGCGGATTATATCTCACTTCCGCCAGCCAGCTATAGTTATAGCAGCGGCATTTCATTTTTAAGGAACAACCTGGGCAGTAAAGATGTGGAACAGTTATTTGCATTACTCAATAACAAGCAGGCTAATAAATTTGAAACTTATCTTATCAATCACAATGCTGTAAAAAAACCTGACGTAACAGATTTTGCAGGCACAGCTTATTTAAGAGAGTATGATTATGCAACTGCCATTACCTGGTTTAAAAAATCTATCGATAAAACAAGTTCGGTAATCAATACCAATCCGTTTATTGACCTGTTGTACGACCAGGAAGAAGCATTACCATCAGAAGCAAAATTCAGTACCAGCAAATTAGCTTTTACGGAAGAGATGTTGCGCTTACAAAAACTAACTGTTACTGATAAGCTGAATGCGGCAAAATATATTTATAAGATGGCATTGGGGATTTACAATATGACTTACTATGGTCATGCCTGGCAACTGGTACAATACGATCGCAGTGGCAGTGATGGGTATTATATTCCTGTAGATGCAACTGCTTTTGATAAAGAATATTATGGTTGCTTTAAGGCAAAAGAATATTTTGAAAAAGCTATGGTTGCCAGTGCTGATAAAAATTTTAAAGCCCGTTGTTTATTCATGATGGCCAAATGCGCACAGAAACAAATTCACCAGCCAAAGTATAGTGAATATGTCAATAATTATGATGCCATGGATACGGCACAACAAAAATATTTTACGGCTTTTAAACACAGCAAATATTTTCCACAGCTGATCAAAGAATATGGTAATACCGCTTTTTATAAACAAGCCTATACCAGTTGTAGTTACCTGAGGGATTTTATCGCAACCAAAAAATAGCAGCAATTAATTAACCGGGCAATTCAATGCCTTGCGCTGCTTTTTGGTTAAGCGGGGATGTGTTTCAAAATAGATTTTTTCTTTATAGGCACGATACCCAAACAACGGCACCCGCAAAATAAAATAGAGGTCTGCTCCCTTCGTTCTTCCTAAAATCCTTGAATTAACTATTGACGCAGACCCAATAACCAGGGGGCCTACACGTAATGCAGCACCCATTTGAAAGCCGGCAACGGAGCTATAACTTAATGGTACATATAAACCTGCCCACGATGCTTCTGCACGAGGCGTGACAGAAACACTTACAGGATTATAGTTGCCTATATAATAATTTAAACGGGAAAACACCAGTGGTATATTTACCTGCCCCTGCAGCCCCAGCCATTCATTAAAAAAGCGATCGTAAGTTAAATGTAATGTAGTAGGCAACTGCATGGTTAATGCAGAAGCTGAAGTATTGGATTTAAACAGGTTGGTATAGTAGTTTGCTGCCTGGTATACATCGCTGGAATCGGAAGGCAGGGTCAACTCATCCATCAAGTAAGTTTTACCTGTGAATTTTGTTACAATACTTTTTACTTCATTCTTATTATACCGAATAAATCCAATATCGGTAATGGATGCGCCAACCTTCCATACGTAACTGTTCGTTCTGTCATTGTATTTCGTTTCATACACCTGGAATTCATCCCTGTATTCGTAACTCAGGCCAATATCCAGGCCGGCGCCAGGGTTTTTAAAAGACAGATACTCACTACCGCTTCCCGAAAGTGAATCTATATTTTTGGTATATCCTATAACAATACTTCCCCGTGGGTTAATCAGTGCATCTTTGTTTTTGCCGCTTACCGGGTCAAAGATGGAGTCGTGGATAAAAGATAATTTGTTAGTGCTTAAAGAAAATGCAGCAACACCTCCCAGGTATTTTAAAGAAGCTCCTAGTTTCCAAACCCCCTTATCATTATGGGCAAACTGGCGGCTATACGTTAACGCTACCTCTTTCCATGCATGCGTCTGCAGGGTCATATTGCTTGCAAAAAGTGTATTGCCGACCAGGTTAGAACGCAAGGTATCGGGTAACAATGAATTGAGTATATCGGTACTTATACCATGCACATTGGTTACTACTCTTGCCCTGGTGGTAAGCGCCACCGCGTTTTTATCTGATAACTTTACCAGCACACCCGGTCCAAAAACATCCATATTAAGATACAGTTTACCTTTTTTGTTAATGGGGTCAGGAAAACTTACCCCTCCTTTGTCATCATTTCTTTTTTTATAACTGAATTTGATCACATTATTTCCGATGCCTGCAGAAAAGCCCACGAGGTTTACATCGCCCCGGAAACGATGATTTAATATATCTGCAGGATTGGTAACGATCGCATATATCCCGGAATAAGTTGCCGAATGATAACCGGTGTAAGATTGTGCTTTCCCAAAAGAAAAAATAAAAAAAACAGCGAACAAAAGAGTAATTCGTTTAGTGCAGGTTCTATACGGGTACATGAATAAAATTGATATAGCTGTATCAAATACCGCAGGCAATCGCATCGTTAAACAGTTTACAGCTACAATATTAAAATAAGTTTGCTCATTTTAACTGCCGGCAGTCATAATTAAAGATTAATATTTACCCGGTGGTTGGCAGCAGCTGCTATTGCAATTTATCTTTAAAGTATAAAGCTATCTTTTGCGCATTATCCTGCTGATCCTTTGGTACAGGAATGTAAATACTGTAATTACCGGCTATTTTACCTTCTCTTATTTCTTTTCCTTTAAAAACCAATTGCCTGTTTTTGGGAGCCGATAGTTTTACAGAGTCTAATTTTTTACTATCGCTATTCAATATCCATGTTTTATGAGTGCTGGCAATTTTATTATCAGTGAATAGAATTTCTTCTTCCTTTACTGTTTTTATCTTTTTATAAATAAGAAAAAAAACTTTCCAGGATAAGGCCAGGATATAATACAGTATTGCGGCTACTGCCAATAAAGCAAACAGCAGTAACCATTTTTTAATTTTTCCGGTAAATGGAATATTGACCTGCAATAAAGGATAAATAAAAATAAAGGTCATTAAGAATGCCAATACAACGGTAATGCCTGCAACACGGTTATCGATCCTTTGCCTGGCCAGTTCCCCATTTGTATACACCCATCCTATTATGATACCACTACTCATAATTGTTTTCTGTAAAGCTATTATGGATTGGCATGTGAACTATACCCTGTTAATGGTATTTTAACCATTGCAGCAGGTACATAAAAAAACCACCAGCTGTTACACTGATGGTCTTTTATGTGCTTGTGTGTTCTTTTAAAATTAACTGCAACCCATGCTATTACCACAATTCAGGCATTTGTAGCAGGTACCGCTACGTACTGTAATATGCCCGCAGGTATTACATGCCGGAGCATCACTCTGCATGCTTTTAGCAGCAGCATTCACGGCATCCATTGGATTATGTATCCTTGGTGCTGCTGCTGTACGATGTGCCGCTTTTACCGGCTGAGTTCCTGCGCCTCCCAAAACCCTTACTTCACTCAACTCAGGTTTACGGTCGCCGATAGTTGGCGTGCTTTCATCCCATGCTTCATTTCCTGTATTCTGTACTTCTGGTTTATCCAGTACATGAACTAAATCATTCCTTCCCAAATATTCATACGCCAGTGAGCGGAACATAAAGTCGATGATAGAAGTAGTGGATTTAATATTTGGATGTTCTACCATACCGCTTGGTTCAAAACGGGTGAACACAAATTTCTCTACATATTCTTCCAGCGGCACACCATATTGTAAGCCGATAGAAATAGCAATAGCAAAACAGTTGAGCATACTACGCATGGTAGCACCTTCTTTCGCCATATCGATAAAGATCTCTCCTAATGTACCATCACTGTATTCGCCGGTGCGTAAGAACAATGCCTGGCCATTTATTTTTGCTTTTTGGGTAAAGCCCCTGCGTTTTGCGGGTAATGCCCTGCGTTCCACGATCATCGCTAACTGGCGCTTCAATGTAGTATCCGCACTGCTTTGTACTCTCTTGTTCATTTCATCCAGTAAATCATCGATGGTTAATTTACCCATATCCACCATGGTAGAAATATCCTGGGCCAATGCGGCGGCGTTTTCTTCGCTGATATTTTCGTCCAGTTTCTTTTTCTTATCACTTTTATTGCTCAATGGCTGAGACAATTTAGATCCATCACGATACAGCGCACACGCTTTTAATCCCAGTTCCCAGCTCATACGATATGCATCAGCAATTTCTTCCTGTGTAGCTTCATTAGGCAGGTTAATGGTTTTTGAAATAGCGCCGCTTAAGAAAGGTTGCGCTGCACCCATCATGCGGATATGACCATGTGCATGAATATAACGTTGCCCGATCTGGCCGCATTTGTTGGCGCAATCAAATACAGAAAGGTGTTCATCTTTTAAATAAGGAGCACCTTCAACGGTCATTGTTCCACAGATATAAATATTAGCGGCTTCAATTTCGCTTTCGCTAAAACCTAAGGCTTCCAGTAAGCTCCAGCCAAAATCATTGTATTGCTCTGGTTTAAAACCAAGGCGTTGTAAACAATCTTCACCTAATGTATATACGTTAAATACAAAACCAATTTCAAATGCGGCACCCAGTACTTTATTTACTTTCTCTACATCTTCGGTGGTAAATCCTTTTTCCAGTAATGTTTTGGCATTAATGAAAGGAGAATTATTTAATGATGCATGTCCTTTTGCATAGTTTACGATCTCTTCGATTTCCTTTTCGCTGTATTTTAAATTGCGCAATGCTGCAGGTACACTCTGGTTGATGATCTTGAAATAACCACCGCCACTTAATTTTTTAAACTTCACCAATGCAAAATCCGGTTCTACACCAGTGGTATCACAATCCATTACCAGTCCGATCGTTCCGGTAGGTGCTATTACAGTAGTTTGTGCATTACGGTAACCATATTTTTCACCCAGCTGCACTGCATCATCCCATGCCTTGGTAGCTGCTTTCAATAAATAATCAGGGCAATATTTTGCGTTGATCCCCTGTGGTTTTATTTCAATGCCTTCGTAAGCATCTGCAGCATCGTATGCAGCAGCACGATGGTTACGCATTACACGTAACATGTGTTGTTTGTTGTCTTCGTATTTATCAAATGCGCCCAGGAAGCCGGCCATCTCTGCAGAAGTAGCATAAGCTACACCGGTCATAATTGCGGTGATAGCACCTGCAATACCTCTTGCTTCTTCACTATCATAAGCAATACCGCTTACCATTAACATAGAACCCAGGTTGGCAAAGCCTAAACCCAATGTTCTGTAATCGTAACTTAACTGCGCTACTTCTTTGCTGGGAAACTGCGCCATTAACACAGATACTTCCAATACTACGGTCCATAAACGACAGGTATGTTCAAATCCTTTTACATCAAAAGTGTTGGTAGATTCTTCAAAGAACTGGCGCAGGTTAACACTGGCCAAATTACAGGCGGTGTTATCCAGGAACATGTATTCACTGCAAGGGTTACTCGCTCTTATCGGTCCGCCTTCGGGGCAGGTATGCCATTCATTGATGGTCGTATCATATTGAGTACCCGGATCTGCGCAACGCCATGCTGCATAATTGATCTTATCCCACAATTCCCTTGCTTTTACTTTTCTCATCACACGGCCATCACTTCTTCCTTTCAATTCCCAATCGCCATCATTATCCAGTACTTTAAAGAATTCGTTTGGTATACGAACAGAGTTATTACTGTTTTGCCCGCTCACCGTACGGTATGCTTCCCCTTCATAATCGTTGGAATATCCTGCGGCGATCAATGCAGCTACTTTATCTTCTTCTTTTGTTTTCCAGGTTACAAATTCTACAATTTCTGGATGGTCAAGATCTAGACAAACCATTTTGGCTGCCCTTCTTGTAGTACCACCGCTTTTAATGGCACCTGCAGCCCTGTCGCCGATTTTTAAAAAACTCATCAGGCCGCTTGATGTACCACCGCCGCTTAATTTTTCTCCTTCACCACGGATGCTGCTGAAGTTGGTTCCCACACCACTACCATATTTAAAGATCCTGGCTTCACGAACCCACAGGTCCATAATACCGCCTTCATTTACCAGGTCATCATTCACACTTAAAATAAAGCAGGCATGAGGTTGGGGACGTTCGTAGGCATTGGCCGATTTTTTCAGTTTGCCATCGATAGCATCTACATAATAATGTCCCTGTGGTTTACCGGTAATGCCATACACTTCGTGCAAACCGGTATTGAACCATTGCGGGCTGTTTGGTACGCAGGCCTGGTTTAATATAGAGTATACCAGTTCGTCATAAAAAATGGCTGCATCTTTGGGGGTTGCAAAATAATTATATCGTTCGCCCCATACGCGCCAGCAATGTGCCATGCGGTGGGCCACCTGTTTAACTGTTGTTTCTCTTCCTGTAGTACCATCTGCCTGTGGTACGCCTGCCTTTCTGAAATATTTTTGCGCCAGGATATCGGTAGCGATCTGGCTCCACTGCTTCGGCACTTCTACGTTATCCATTTGAAATACTACTTCTCCTGTTGGATTTTTGATCACAGAAGTACGATAATCATATTCAAACATATCGTAAGGGCTCACTCCTTCCTTAGTGAACTGGCGGCTGAATTGCAGCGCCGACGCGGTTGATGGCTTCTTCGTTGGCATATATTACAAGTGCTTGTATGGTGGGTTAAGTAATTGTTAAGCAAACGAAAATATTTGTTACAATCGAACAAACAAACTTTTTAATATTAACACTTGTGGACAAATGAGGTGGATAATTTCATAGAAGCAACCCTGTATTGGATTTCCTTACTTTTCCCCACTTTTTTTTAAAAAATGTTTGTTTAAAATCTTGTTTTTTTCAGCAAAATTTCTCTGCGCCTATTTTAGGGCATTTCCACGTTTTGGGCAAAAATCAAAACCTCCTTATTTGACATTTCCACAATTATTTTAAAAAATATTTTGGCGGCAGTATCTTTAGTTTTATGAGAGCAGTTATACAACGGGTAAGTCATGCCAGCGTAACCATTGATGGCAACATTACGGCAGCCATACCATTTGGCCTGCTGGTTTTTTTGGGTATTGAAGATGCTGACACTATTGAAGACATTACCTGGCTGGGCAATAAAATTGTTAACCTCCGCATTTTTGATGACGACAATAAAATACCCAATGTATCTGTAAAGGATAATGGCGGCGACATTTTACTGGTGAGCCAGTTTACTTTGCATGCGGCTACTAAAAAAGGGAATCGTCCTTCGTATATCAAAGCCAGTAAGGCGGTAGTGGCCATTCCCTTATATAAAAAAATGATCGTACAATTAGAGCAGGACCTGGGTAAGAAAATTTTTACAGGAGAATTTGGTGCGGATATGAAAGTAGCGTTATTGAATGATGGGCCGGTAACGATTTGTATTGATACAAAAAGCAAAGAATAATGACAGTACTTGTAATGCGTAAAATTGTTTCCCTGTAATATTCTACCTGGTTATTATTGCTTTATAAAACTTCCTTTAAGCTCGTTGCTATTACCAAGCAGCATTTGCACGAAATATTTTCCGGTTGCTAAATGGTTTACTGCTAACGGTATTTTATTATTACCGATTGTAAGATTAGTAGAAGCCTGCATTACCAGTTGCCCCGCAACATTATACACAGTAATTATGGCTGTAGTTTTTTGCCTTACTGCTATATGTATGGCAGTAGCATCATGTGCAGGATTTGGATATATACTGAAGGGCATGGTAATATCGTTACAGGCTCCGCTAAAAATTGGAGAGTAGGTATAACTTCCGCGAAACGTAATTAATTTGATCCGGTAAAAGACCTTGCCACCGGAAGTCATATTATCCATGTCGGTAAACTCATAATTATTGCTGCCACTACCAACAGCAAGCCTGGTACCTATTGATACAAATACAGAGCCGCCATCTGTACTTTTCTCAATTTCAAATTTGCTGCCATTTTCTTCCTCACCTGTTTTCCATTTTACGGTAACAATATTATTATTACAAATGGTTGCATAGCTTACAAGCTTTATGGGCAGCGCATTCAATGCATCTGTGAGCGTCCAGGTACTAAATGAGGCAATGCCATATTTTTCTACATAATTGCCCACAGTATTCCGCATATCAATGCCGGCTAAGTTCCAATTAACCCCATCTTCGCTGCGCCAGAGGGTAAGTGTATTTTCATTTTTTCCGTTTAGTTCTGCATCCAGGTAATAAAACCGCAGGATGGCATTTAGCCCCGTATTGTTGTCGGGCATTATCAGGTACGAACGTTGAATACCTGTAAATGCAGCATTGGCGGGGTTTAGCTTTGGTTGATGACTGCGCCATATTTGCAAAACGCCCATGTTTTGTGTAGTGCTGATACTTGCGCCTAAATTGCCTGGATTGTATCCAACGGGATTATTTGGCGCAGGCCCACTGATGACCACGCTTCCACCATTTACGCCGGTTATATGCGTTGCCTCTGTTTCATTTTTTAATATAGCGCTGGGTTGCAGTATAATGTTTTTATTGTTTAAGTCTATTAAACCGGCGGTGAATAAAACAGCTCCGTTAATACCTGCATTTTGCGCCAGCAATAATTTACCTGTACCGGTCTTTGCAATTTCCAATGTATCAAAAGCAGTAGTGCTGCTGCCACTGATGTTATTATTAACTGTGCCGTTAAATACAAATTTACCAGTAGCTGCCTGGCTGATGGTGCCATTATTTTGCAGATCAACATTTTGTAATGTTACAATGGCTTTACCGGTTGTGCCAACTATGGCGCCGCTTTGCACATACAGTTGTGCATGAGCAGCCGCAGCTATTAACTGCATGGCAACAAGAAGTATGGTAAATTTATTTTTCATTATAAATTATTTTTGCCGGCGAATAAATTACCACCGCACCGTTTTTTTAATCTGCAATTTTATGGCCGGTAACTATAATACGTTTTTCAAAAGTTCCATTTTCAAATTGATTCAAAGAAAACCGAATAGAAGTATTTGAAGGCACATACCTATCCATAGATATACTGCCACTTGCCCGCACGCTGTAAAACAATTTTATAGTATTCTTTATTTGCATTTTCGAATTCTTCCATTATTACTTGCTGCACCTCATTACTTTTATTCCGATATAAGATGCCCGGTTATTGTCATATAAAAATCATCGTATGTAGCAGCAAAACTTGCCTCTGTGGTAAAATACAAACTAGTTCCGGGGTCGGATATGTAAATTTCAAAGGTTCGGTCAAATGCTAAATAACTATTGGCATCATAACTTTTGTAAGTCTTTAAAACCGGTGTACAAACAGCCGATACGCATTTGGTAATTTCGAATAGTTTACGGCCATCGTTTGTATAAAGGCCAGAACCATACAGGCTGTAAACATTCCAGTCAAAGTGATATAAGCCAGGGGTTGAAAAATTAATAACTATGGTCCTCGGTATACCATTTGGTGCCAGGCCACCTGAGCTACCTCCTGAAGCCGTACCAAAATTATAGAAGGTATTAAATGTAGCACTTGCGTTACTGGGCGCAGGTCTGGTAATATTAAACTGAAATCTTTCAATAGTGCCGTAAGCGGTATTTTTCCAGGTAGCATTACCTGCTGCATCACTGGTTAATACTTTGTTTACTCCCTGCGTGCCATCGGTAATTTTTACAGTACCATTCACATCTAATTTAGCGGTAGGGTTAATCTGTCCTATTCCCAGGTTTCCGCTACCTCTTTTAAGTATCATCGTAAAGCTGCTGTCATTAGTGGCAAATTTTAAATCTGCAGTATTATGTGTTTGGATATATGCGTTTGTTGCAGATGTATAAAAACCAATTTTTGCACCTCCGGTACTGCTTTCCTGGCTTACTCCTATGCCGTCAGCTTTTATAGTAAGCGGTTTGGTTGGCGTTGTAGTACCAATGCCCACATTTTGGGCTTGAATACTGCTTCCCAGTAAAAAAAACAATGTGGCAATAAAAAAATTTCGTAGCATAGTTATCTGATTTTTCACAAAGCAACCAATACTACAGCACTGCCGCAAAACAAACCGACGAACGGAGGGTTTTAAACGCTGAACGGAATAAATGGAATGAAAAAGTATGCTCAATATGCCCTGTTAGGCAATACTGATCTCAAAAAGTAAGCACTGCAATTGTTTCTTTATGCGATGTATTTTCAAAATGAATGCTGGCATTTATCTTCTTACATCATTCATCTATCAGGTTAAGGCCCGGCCCGGAGAGGCCTTGTGAAGGGTTGTTATTTTTAGCGATCTTTCATATTGTTCCTGCGTAAATAATTCTCCGTGGTTACAAATGGTCAACATGTTTTTAGCAAATGCTATTTTAATAGTAGCATTTTGAGGGAAGGCTTTAACAGCATTCTGCATCAAATTCCTTATAGTAAAAAGTAAATCTGTTTGTTACCACGATAACCCGTTGCAAAGGATACACTAAAATATAGTGGATTGGAATGTTAAGCCAATCTTAACTGATTATTTTTTACTTTTACCACTAGGCAAGAAACAACATGGCTATGAAAGATATTACTTTAAACGATGCTCAATTGAAAATTGACCAATGGATCAAAACCATTGGCGTAAAATATTTTAGCGAACTCACCAATCTTGGCATATTAATGGAAGAAGTTGGAGAGTTAAGCCGTTTGATGGTTCGTAAATATGGTGAGCAGTCTTTTAAAGAGTCGGACAAAGGGAAAGAACTCAGCGATGAAATGGCAGATGTTTTGTGGGTGTTGTTATGCCTGGCCAACCAAACGGGTGTTAATTTAACTGATGCATTAGAGAAAAATTTTGAAAAGAAAAACATCAGAGATGCACAGAGACACCAGGACAATGAAAAATTAAAATGAACGCATGAAATTTTCGGTGAAAGATATCTGGAGCATTATTAAAAAATCATTTAGTGATTTCATCGATAATAATGTATTTAAACTAAGTGCGGCATTAGCCTTCTACACTATTTTTTCTTTACCCGCTATGCTGATGATCATTATTGCCATCAGTGATATTTTTTATGGCCGTTCTGCGGTGGAAGGTACATTATATCACCAGATCGCTGCTTTTGTTGGTAGTGATGCAGCAGTACAGATACAGGAATCGATACGGGGCGCTGCCTTATCAAAAGGCAGCAGTTTTGCTACCACGGTTGGTGTAATTACTTTACTCTTTGGTGCTACAAGTGTATTCAACGAAATACAGGATTCCATCAATCATATCTGGAAGTTGAAAGCCAAACCCCGTAAAGGAAAGGGATTTTTAAAAATGCTGATCAACCGGCTACTATCATTTTCTATTGTGGTGAGCCTGGGATTTTTGTTGCTGGTTTCTTTGATCATCAATGGACTGATGGATGCTTTAATTGACCGGCTTACCAATTTATTTCCTCATTTTACAGTGATCATGGTATACGTCATCAACCTTATACTCACCTTCGGTATTACTACCTTATTGTTTGCGATGATCTTTAAAGTATTACCCGATGCCCGCATACAATGGAAACATGTAAGGGCAGGATCCATTACCACGGCCCTGCTTTTTATGGGCGGAAAATTTTTGATTGGTTATTATCTCGGTCATAGTAAAATGACCAATAGCTACGGTACCGCAGGTTCGGTAATTGTGATGTTACTTTGGGTATATTATTCCGCGATGATATTATATTTTGGTGCCGTGTTTACCCATGTATTTGCCGCCCATAGTGGCTCGCATATTTATCCCAATAACTATGCCGTGTGGGTGCAGCAGATAGAAGTGGAATCGGTAAAGCCTATCGAAGAACAACCGGAAGCAAAAGCAGTGATCAAAACTACTGACACCCCTCCTGCGCCCTGATAAGTTTTTTCTATCTTTAGAAAAATGAATTATTCCGAATTAACTGTTAAAGAGAGAATACAGCATGCGGCACAATACGCCGTAATACTAAAAGATGATCCATTAAAAACGCAGGATGAGGTAATTGCCGAATTATCCACCACGTTTTATTTAACCACAGAGGAAGCTACTGCAGCATTCCATTCCAGTAAACAACAATTTGCAAGTGCATATAATGCCGCTAAAAAAGATAAGGCCTGGCATAATGGTATTTTGATAGTGGGTTTTACACTCGCCGGCCTGATGTATTTTTTTCTGTCTACCGAATCAGGCTTTGGATTTGTTGGAATTTTTGCAGCCCTATTTTTTTTGGGAAGCATAAGTATTGCAGGAATTGTCATAAAGAATTTTATAGAAAGCCGCAGCCCCGAAGGCCTGCCCTTTAATCTTCCAAAGAAGAATTTTTTTGTTCAGATATTCCCTATGATGGCATTGTTTTTTTTGTTCGCTTTTTACAATATGCAGTTTGGTAACATCGTCACCAAAGATCAGGTTACAGTACTGCCATTCCGGTTAACAGAAAAGATCACAATGAGGGAGACCGGCGGAAAAAATTCACAAAAGTATTATCATTTTAAATTTGAAAATTACCAGAAACCTTTTCGTTTTTTAAGTTCAGATTACAGGTATGCTTCCCCTTTGCCGGCATTACTGACATACCGTGCAGGCGATACTGTATATGCAGAATTGCTTAAAGAAGATATCAAGGACCTTAACAGCTCCACTGTCTTTTCAAAAAATAACCGCATCATATCCTTACAGCTCAATAACAGGAGTATCGTAGACTATAACAGCAGGTACCAAAGCATTAAAGCTTCAAAAAAGCGGCTTTTCCAGGTCTTGCTTATTGTTTTTGTGATTAATATGCTGTGCCTTGCAGGCATCAGTAAATTCGGTAAAAAACCCGATACTTAGGAATGCGATATACCCGTTTTGAACGTAAAGCCATTTGTTTTAAATACATTTTATTATGGCTCGCTGATAAACTTTTGAGTTTTGCCGTACTTTTGCAGCCTTATGGCAAACGAAACAAACAATTTTGCGGCATTGATTGCGCATTGTAAGGAATACGGTTATATTTTTCAATCGAGCGAGATCTATGATGGCCTTGCGGCAGTATACGACTATGGCCAGAACGGCGCACAGCTGAAAAAGAATATCCGTGATTACTGGTGGAAGAGTATGACCCAGCTACATGATAATATCGTTGGTATTGATGCCGCGATTTTCATGCATCCTACTACCTGGAAGGCGAGTGGTCACGTAGATAATTTCAGCGACCCGATGATCGATAATAAAGACAGCAACAAAAGATACAGGGTTGATCATTTAATTGAAGCCTATGCAGAAGAATTAAAAACTGCCGGCAAAGAACAGGATGCAGAAAATGTATTGGCTGATATGGATACTTTATTGGCTAAAGATGATTATGCTGGTCTTAAAAAATTAATTGAAGAGCACAAGATCAAATGCGTCGTCAGCAAAACCAGTAACTGGACCGATGTACGCCAGTTCAACCTGATGTTCTCCACCGAATTTGGTGCAGTGGCTGCTGATAATCCTGATGATAATAAAGTATACCTGCGCCCCGAAACTGCACAGGGTATTTTTGTAAATTTTTTAAATGTGCAAAAGACCGGCCGTATGAAAATACCTTTTGGTATTGCACAAACGGGTAAGGCTTTCCGTAATGAAATTGTAGCCAGGCAGTTTATTTTCCGTATGCGGGAATTTGAACAGATGGAAATGCAGTTCTTCATCCGTCCCGGCACACAGATGGAATGGTATAATTTTTGGAAAGAAGAAAGAAAAGCATGGCATCAAAGCATTGGTATCCCAGCTGCAAAACTGCGTTTCCACGATCACGTTAAACTGGCACACTATGCCGATGCGGCCCTGGATATTGAATTTGAATTTCCTTTTGGCTGGAAAGAACTGGAAGGTATTCATAGCCGCACCGATTTTGATTTAACACAACACCAGGCCTTCAGCAAAAAGAAAATGCAGTATTTCGATAATGATATCGATCCTGCAACCGGTAAAGCCTATGGCAACTATGTACCGTACGTGCTGGAAACCTCGGTTGGTTTGGACCGTTTATTTTTAACCATTATCAGTTTGGCATACGCAGAGGAAAAATGGAATAAAGAAGACGGCACCGAAGACAGCCGCGTGGTATTGCGTATTCCTGCAAAGATTGCGCCTACCAAATTAGCTATTCTTCCGTTGGTTAAAAAAGATGGTTTGCCTGAAATTGCCAAAGACATTATGAATGATTGCAAAGGCAGCTTCATGTGTTTTTATGAAGAAAAGGATGCCATTGGTAAACGTTATCGCAGGATGGACGCCATCGGTACACCGTTTTGCGTAACGATAGATCATCAGACAAAAGAAGACAATACCGTTACCATCAGGTACAGGGATACCATGGAGCAGGAAAGAATTGCGATAAAAGATTTGAAGGGGTTGATTTTGGAGAAGATCAGTTAAAGTTACGGGTTAAGAGCGTTACGGGTTAGTTGATTGTTGTATAAGATGAAAAAATACAACAAACGATCTAACCCGTAACCCGCAACAATCTATTCGTCTCTTTTTGTAAATCTTATTTTACTTCTTCTTCAGCACCACCGGCTCCTTTAAATAATCAAACATCTTTTTATATACTTCTTTTAAAACAGGGTAATCACCTACGCTGTACATGCTGTTTTTAAAATCAAATGCCAGGTTGCAGATAAGGGAGTGGGATTCTTTGTCATAGGTTACATGCCTGCTGAAAACAATATCCTTATCTGGCGTGGTCATCTTTAATCCTTTAGGTAATGCGTCAACAACATAGTTCGCAGGCAGTTCAATAGAGCTATTAACAGTTATCATTCTTTTAAATCCAAAATTGATATTACTGAACCGTTTCTCATTTATAAAAGGATTCTTCTCAAAGCCTGAAAATAAATTCAACGGTACATACAGGTAGTCGCCGGAGTTAGTAAGATTACCGGTAAACTTAAATTTTTGTTCCAGCGGTAAAGAATCATTGTCCTGGTTTATAAATTCAAAACCGGTAACAGTAATATTATTCCGCTGGTAATTTTTCTTAAGGTATTTTTCCTGGCCAGATACCTTATACTCACTTACTTTTTTTACCCTGCTGTATCCTTCACTTTTAACATAAGTTTCCCCCGAAAAAGCGCCATTGTTATCAAGTATAAGTGACAGGTTAATAAAATCGTTATAGTTTAAAGAATCGTTCGCAATTTGCACCAGTCCCCCATTTTTTTTATGTACAATCAATGCTGTGGTATTGAGGATATCATTCGGCGTCATATGTGCCGGAGTATATTCATCGGTAGCATCCAGGTAATACTTTTTGCCATTGATCTGTACGCAGGCAAACACGGAATTAAATTGGTCTATAAAAGGATATTGCGTATTTACTTTACCGTGAAACCGTTCACTCACCAGGGTAGGATATGCTTCAAGGCCAGCTTCCTTTAACAGGTTTACCAATATTAAATTGATATCTGCGCTATTGCCCTTTTTCTTTTCCCATGCCTCTTTTATACCGTCAATCGCGTATTTACTGTAGAGTTGATTCCAGCTCATATTTTTTCTTACATAATTGTATACCGCTTTCATTTTTTCTTCGGCTGTAGTCATTTTTTCTACCTGCCCGATAAATTCGCCTGTGCCGCCAAGATTTTTCCCCAGCTGGTTCCCGAATTCTTTGGTGGTAAGCAATTCTTTAATGACTTCATCCCATGATGTCATGTAATTTCTTTTACCCATCCCGTTATTATTGTAGCCGCTTAACTGGAAGACCACTTTTTGAACATAGTCTTCCCGGGCATCCATATAAGGCTCCTCTGTAAGGGAGGGTATATTTTCCATTTCTAAAAATACTTTGCCTGTTTCTTTGTCCACTCTTGCAGAGACATGCATATCTTCACTTTTATTGATCACGTACGAAAACTCCGTGGTGGGCAACACAGTTAGGGTATACTTACTTTTAACCACCGGTAATTCTTTTTGAAAATACCAATCTCCCAGGCCGCTATAGCTTTTCATAAAACTGCGGTACTTGTATTCTATAATGCTGCCCACTTTTATATTTGGAAAAGTAAAGGTTACCATACCAATCCTTTCGTTGATGTCTTTGGTATAAAATAATTTTTTAGATAACTTTTCTGTTGTAAGAGTACCATTAGCATCAGTATTGATCACCACGGCTTCAACCTGGTCAATAAATTCAAAATCATTTTTACGATAAAAATGTAGGGAAACATTGGCTTCTTCAAAACCTTTTTCTTTAAGAATTTTGATCCGCACATGGTGTTTAGTGATCAAATGATACTCGTCATCATGATCTGCAACGGCTTCATTAATTAAGATTACAGCAGTAGCATCTTTATCAAAAGCACATTCTTTCATGGCTATTTCCTCCGCAGTGATTACGCCAAAGTCAGGAAAAGTTTGGGTATACGAAATAAAAGGCGATAGTAAAAGTATGGCCAGTACGAGGGTAGTGATTTTCATTGTACAAATTATTTTTTATTAAGGGTATTTTTTGTCTTATTCATCACACGCCAAACTGCTGCAGGTGATGATCCAAATGTTTCCAGGTGCCTTTACTCCATTCTTCTTTTGTCATCTTACCAAAAAACGGATGCGGCTCGCCCGACATCGTATCCTTGGAAAAACTGTTCAGCATATCAATCAACCGTTGTTTTTCTGTTTCAAAATCTTTCGGGTTGGTAATGATGAATGATCTGTCGGTTGGTAAACTGCGTTTAAAAGGCACGTTATTATACAATTGTTTTTTAAACAGGGGGCCGATGAAGCTTAAGAAAAAATTTCTTTTCAATTTATGTTTACCGGTAGCAACACCCAATGGCATCTGGCAATGCGCCAGCATTTGTGTTACATTCATTTTACCCCATTGCGCATTGCTTTGTGCTGTTAAACTATGTATCCTCTTAACCAGCTCCTGTTTAACCGCATCATCAAACAAATTTTTTACTTCCATATACAATCTATTAAAATAATTTAGCCATACAATTCCTGGTGAATAGCTTTCCTGTCGTATCCCAATTCCACAATGGTAAGCTTAGCTTCGTCGATCATATTCTTCCATCCACATAGGTAAAAATGTGCGCCGGGTAATTCCTCTTCCTTCTTTTTTGCGTTGATAAGGTCTTTATAAAGCTGGTGTACATAACCGGTAGCGCCATCCCATTCTTCTCTCGACAATACCGGCAGGTAATGTAACCCGGGATTATTTTCGGTAAGACTTTTTAACTCTTCGTAATACAACAGGTTTTCTTTTTTGCGTGTACCAAAGATGAGGTATACATTTTTATGGGGTACATTATGTTCAGCAATATAATGCATCATGCTCCGGAATGGTGCAATACCGGTTCCCGTGCAAACGAGGTAATAATCAGTATCCAGTTCATCGGGTAAAGTAAATACCCCCTGTGCACCGCGGAATAAAATTTCACTGCCCACATTTATTTCATTAAATAAATAAGTGGTGCCTGCGCCTTCTTCCATAAATACGATCACCAGTTCAAATACATTGCTGCCATCGGGCCAGCTGGCAATGGAATAACTGCGCCAGCGTTTATTTTTCTTTTCGTGAATGGGAAGATCCAGTGTAACAAACTGCCCGGGTTTATAATCAAATTTATCCAGTTCCGGAACCTGCATCCAGAATCTTCTTGTATTTGCGGTTTCGTTTTCTATCTTAATTACTTTAGCAATGCGCCAGGGTTCAATAGCCATATCGTTTTTTTTAGGAAGATACAAATAAACAAAATAAAAATGCTTTTAACAACCGCTATTGTTAAAAGCATTTATGAATATAGAAATTACTACTATTCTATAATGATCTTTTCACTATAAATGGTACTATCGGCTACAATTTTTAATTGGTAAATCCCTTTGCTGATACCATGTAAAACCAGGTTGTTGTTCCTGCCTGTTAATTGGTATACACGGATCAATCTTCCTGCGGCATCAAATAATTGTGCGCTGTAACAATTTACCGGCGTAGTAACAGTAAGTCGCCCATTACTAACAGGATTAGGATACAACAGGATCTTATCCGCCCCGGCGCCAAATTTAATTTTTACTACGGGTGAATATTTAAATGTAGTATTCCTGTCCACAGCTTGTAACCTGTAATAATTGATGCCGGTAACAGGATGATCATCTGGAAAACTATAATAATTGGTGCCGCTTGTATTATTCGCCATCACAGACCCGATACTATTATAGTCAATACCGTTACTGCTTCTTTCTACTATAAACTGTAAAGCATTCACTTCATTTTCTGTTGTCCATTTCAATAACACGCTATTCGTTTGTTTTACCGCATCAAAATTCAGTAAGCTTACCGGTAATGGTGCAGTACCATTGGTGCCGCCATTGTTGATCCAGAATTCGCTGAAGCTTGCTACAGGGAATTCTGCATAATATCCTGTATCGTAAGGAACGATCTCTACGTTGGCGGGTAATTTAAATTGCAGCAATCCTCCTATATCATTATTAAAATCTCCGTCTTCATTAGCGCCCAATATGCCGCTGTACTGTGTAACGCCTGATACATAGGGATCGCTGATAGTAGTGCAAACACCGCAGCCGTTAGCATTCATCAATGCTTTGGCTTCTGCATCTGTAAAATAAAAGCGTACGCTAACATTCGGCCCTGGCTGATTGGCTACTTTCAGCACAATGTTCCTGTCTAAATAATATTGCTTATTGCCGCTATACCTTACCGGTATAGTCGGATTAAAATATACATAGGCTTCTGTGATCCCTAAATTATTTCCATTGGGATTGATTGATGCAATTCGTTTGCCAGCCGACTCAAAATGCACCCAGTCGCTTCCGTTGGCAACCTGTGTAACAGGAGCGGTAATATTTGGACCGGTATAAATATTTGCTTTTTCAAAAATATGGATATCGTCAATTCCTACACCTTCCATATTTAATCCGCCATCGCTCGCCATCACTATTCTGAAACGTACATTGGCAGCATTGGTGGGTACATTAATGCTGGCTACATGCCATTTATTTTGAGACAACCGCCATTTAGGTGGTGCGGCTACATCATACCAGTTGGTGCCTGTTCCCGAAGTACCTAAACGGTTCCAGGTAATACCGCCATCGGCAGAATATTCCAGCCAGGTAAAATCATAATCGGTTTCAATATTAAAAATATGACTGAAAGATAAAACCGGTTGCGTAAGTGCACTCAAATCAAAACAGGGAGAATAGAAATAAGAAAACTCATTATCGTTATAGTTAGCCGTTAAACCGGTTACCCATGCTTTAGTACCATTTGGCGCTTTATTGATAATGGTTTTGGCAGGTGTTCCCCATTGCCAGCTGCTGTTATTGCCTTTACTGTACCAGCTGCCATCATCCGCTTCAAAACCCTGCAGGTAAGGTTCTGTAGGTGTAACTAGTATAAGCGGGCTGGTATGAAAAGAATAGTTGATGATACTATCGTTACTGCTGTAATTATCGGCAGGTGCGGTTATTAAAAAATCAAAACTGTAATCCGTATTCACCAGCAGGTTGACCGGCGTTGCAAACGTAAATATTTGCGAAGAATTAGGTGGGATAGCAGGAACATTATCCGTTATCCACGCTCCGCCATTTATCCTGTAGGCAACAGGAACATTGGTAAATGTAGTGCTGCTGTAATTTTTTATGGTAACAGAAACGGGTTTTGCGCCAATGGCATTACAACCATTACCTGTAGGCGAAACCACTGTTTGCAATGCTACATCATTAAACGCTTCTGCAAATATTACCTCATCAAAAGTATACCCGTCATCCTGGTCAACCAAGGGGTGAGGTACATTGGCTGAAGTATTACCCTGTTGCCCGAATTTAATTTGAAAAGCCGAGGTAATCGGTTGCGCGGGTATTACTGTATCCAGTACATCGTTAACATTGATGACACCCGTTTTCCATTGACCTAAAGCAGCCTGGTTACTTACCAGGTCGTATGCATATACCCATGGATCGGTATCGCTGCCGCGTATCCATACTTTATTGTCGGCATTATTTTCCTGTCCATGATTTTTATAACTGAAATTCAGCCGCAATTGATTTCCCGATACATAATTAGACGCATTAAATGTCATCAGCAAACTATCGGTACTCAATACACCGTTTGGAAATTGATCCAGCGTAATTGCCCGTATACCATTTAATGCAAAACCGGTGTTGACAAATGTCCGTCCGCGTCCCCTTGCACTATTCGTTTTAAAATCCACCCTGTCATCTCCATTTAAGCCAATACTATTATAAGTATATTCGGCTGCTGTTGTCGATTCAAAACCGTCAGTAAAAGGAAGCGTTACCGGTGCATTGACGAGGTTTTTAATCACTATAAAAGTGGTGTCATCCAGCGGTTGAGTATCAGCAGGTCTTTTCACCCATGCCTTGATAGTATAAGTCCCTGTTGCTGAAAAATCAAAGGGGGTTGAAAAAATGTGATTATAAGAACCCTGGGCAGGAATCACCACGGCAATATTCTCCGTAGCTGTGGCTCCTCCATTTACCTGGTAAGAAATATCATACGCTCCGGAAGAAGGGAGATCATCCAGGTTTTTTATCGTTAGCATTACCTGTTCGGCATTGCCCAGTGCGGTGGAAGTAAACTGCCTTCCTGATACCGGAGCAATAATGGCTGCTGCCTTAAAATTATTGTCAAACCCGGATAGTGTACAGGTTCCCGTAACAGGAACTGCACTCACTGCTATAGAGCGTCGGCCATGAACAATACCATTGTTTGCCCTTACGGCAAACCAATAAGTAGTATTGGCATTAAGTCCCTGCACTAAATAAGATGTTGTAAAAGTAGAGGCAATCACTTCCATACTATCGCCTTTCAATTGCATGATATCATAACCCGAAGTTCCGGTTATAGCAGCCCAGTTAAGCTGGGTAAAACCTTCGCATGGAACACTGGCAGTAACCACCGGCTGGCCTATTACGGCAAAATTATTGCTCATATCCGTGTATACGCTGCTGTTACGGCTAACCCTTACCAGGTAATCATTGGTAGCCGCTAAGGGTACGGTCCAGTTAAGCGAACGTGCCGTTGCTGCAATATTGGTATTTATATCAATCCACGCCGCACCGTTATTAGTAGAATAAGCAGCACTGAAAGTATTGGTTTCATCACCATAAGCAGTCCAGCGTAATGTTTCTGACTGGCCTGGCACCCATGATTCTCCCCCGGCCGGGTATTCCACTGTAATACCATTCATATCCACCTGGTAAGTAAGTATGTATGGCTGCGGGCCCTGCGGAATAGCAAATGCATTTACATTCATCTGGTATGTACCAGCCACGGGATTGTTGATGATCACCTGTTCAATATTATTCCGGTGATCTGCTGCCGGTGTTGCTGCAGCTGTAACAGCAGCAGGGTTAAGTACCAGTGGAAGATGGATCAACGGCGAAGGATCAGTAACAGTAAGATCAAGGTCGTTTACCAATGTGGTTGCCGCCAATACAGCGGCAGGTGCATCGGCCCAATACAGCATTACTTTTAATCGTCTAACCCCTGCCGGTACAGTAAGGCTATAAGAAGTGTTTACCGTGCTGCTGCTAATATATTGCACTGCTTCCATTGCCTCCACCGCTTTTCTTGCATTCAGCATCCCGAAGCCAAATGTATAATCCGGGCCGGCCGTGCCCAGGTCTTCTGCGGTATTGCAAAGCAGGGCTTTCACCAGGTCCGCTTTGGCATTTACACCATATAGTTGCCGGTATCTTTCATTCATTAGTGCAGCAGCCCCGGTAACTACAGGTGCCGCCATACTGGTTCCCGAGCTACCACCGTAAGTATTATTCGTGAACGTTGAAATTGTGTTGGTACCATTGGCTACTATCTCCGGCTTTATTCTGCCATCGTTTACCGGGCCCCGGCTACTGCCTGGGTTAATGGTGTAAGAAGCAATATTCATATTCCCCACTGTCAACACATTTTTAGCCGTTTGCCAACCCGATTTAATGGTACCAAATGAAGCGGGATAAGGCGTACAGGTATAACCACCATCATTACCCGCTGCAAAAACGTGCAGCACTTCATCATATGTTTTCATCTGCGCATCGATATAATTACTGGTAATATCATAAACACCTTCGCCCGGGCAGCCGTTATCCGCTGTGGTGTAGGAATTATTGGTGGCGATCATGTTATTATCCGCAACATAAGTAGGTGTATTGGTAATCACATCATTGAACCACTGGCTTATAATGGTTGATTTGGGTGCCATTCCCTGGTTAACAGGGTTAAGAATACCACCTCCCGAAGTAGTACCTGAAGTATGCGTACCATGTGCTTGCGGGGTACTGAATACCCTGTTGATCAACCTTCCTGTAAAATCGATATGGGTAGAAATATCTGCATTATCTCCGACACCAACGGTTACATTTTTACCTCTTAAATTTCTACCGGCAATGGATTGAATGCTGCTGAATCCATGTGCCGCAGTACCATTATAATTTATTGCCGTTGCATCTGTTCGCTGCAGGTTTATATATTCTACAAAAGGAAGGGCTGCAACATTGTTGATAATAGCCAACGTTGTAAGTTGAATAAAAACAACATTCGGTACATTAAATTTTGTTACTGCTACAATAGCACCTGCTTTTTTTAATGCCGTTTCAACTTCGGTTTTATTAATTGTTGTATTAAAAGTTACTGCGATCAGCTTTTGTTTATTCTTATCATCACCGTTTATAAAATTCTTCGCTAACGGATCAATTTTAAATGAGACGGGAACAGCATTTACAGCTATGATGCTGAGATCTGCAGCCCTGCTAAAATCAAATCCGGATGGTATTGTTGCCAGGTAAGCATTACCCGGAATATAGTTACCCAACCGGATACCGGCGTTTTTTAATTGTTGTTGCAATGAAACAGGAGGAATGACTGTAAACTGGATCACTGCAAAATAGTTGTCCTTATACAATGCTGGTTGAAGATCCGTAGTGGAGAAAGTGCTCTTCCTGATATTACTGCCTGTAATAAAATTACCATTCTTGAATTGTATGGGCAGATCAGTGTTTTGAGCATGCACAAACAATGTCAGGATAATGCCAGTAAATAGTAGCAGGAGAAATCGTAACATTTTCATCTTTAGTCAGAATTGGATCTACAGTGTGTTTGTTGTATTAAAAATAAGCATAAATACAGTTAAAAGACAGCCGGGATGGCGCTTTTGTTGCCTTTGATAACGCAAATCCCATTAAATGATTGCCTTTTTTCACTTAATTGTATATTTGCAGCCGATGAACCTGGAAGTGTTGTTGAAAGAATATGCCAATGATCCCCGCTGTTTTAAAATAGTGGATGGTATCACATTGTCTAAACCCAGGCGATTGCACTTATCCGGACTACATGGAAGCGTTTCTCAATTCATTATTACATCGGTTTTTAATCATCCATCCGCCAGCCAGTTAAACCACCTGGTTATTTTAAAGGATGCTGAAGAAGCCGCTTATTTTCACAATACGCTGGAAAATTTAACCGGTGCCCTTAATCTTTTTTACTTTCCTTCCTCCTTTAAAAATAAAAAAAATTACAGCCTGCTTAATCCCAGTCATGTAATGTTAAGAACTGAGGCGTTAACAAGACTAGCCGCCGGTAACAATAAAAATATCATCATCACTTACCCCGAAGCCTTATTTGAAAAAGTGGTATTATCAAAAACCCTTTCAGATAATATCATTTCTATTAAACAGGCAGATACCATTGATGTAAATGGCATTTTAGGGAAATTCGTGGATTATGGTTTTGAAAGAACCGACTTTGTATACGAGCCCGGCCAGTTTGCCGTACGTGGTGGTATACTCGATATTTATTCCTTCGGTAATGAAAAGCCTTACCGCATAGAATTATTTGGCAACGAGGTAGACAGTATCAGGATATTTGATCCCGAATCGCAACTGAGCGAAAGAAAATTATTACAGGTCAATATCATCCCCAATGTAGATATCCTGCAAAATGAAACGGGAGAAAAAGTTTCTTTTTTAGAATTTTTACCTGGCAATGCAGTGGTATGGACCGAAGACTGGAATTACACCAAAGAAAAAATAGAACAACAGGAAGAAGATTTCAGTATCTGGATGTCTGAATTCGGGAATAAACCAAAATCAGCTGAACCGGAAGATATACTCAGTACAAAAGAGTTTACTGAAAAGGATATGGTAACTGCCGCCGTTGCAGAACAACAGCTGCAGTTAAGACATATTATCGAATTTGGCGGCAAGGCCTGGTTGCAACATACTGACCCCGATCCGATCAATATTCAATACGCCATAAAGGAACAACCCGCCTTTAACCGGCAGTTTGAGATTTTGATCCGTAATTTAAAAGAATACGAAGCGAAGAAATATAATGTTTACCTGTTTGCCGAAAATCCAAAACAACTGGAAAGGTTACACGTAATTTTTACCGACCTCAAGGCGGAGATCAATGTTATTCCTGTACCTACTTCTATTCACGAAGGATTTGTTGATGATGATTTGAAAGTAGTTTGCTATACTGATCACCAGGTATTTCAACGCTATCATAAATATAAAGTGAAGCAGGCTTTCAGTAAAAACAAGGCCCTTACTTTAAAAACACTAAGAGAATTACAACCGGGCGATTATGTAACGCATATTGATCATGGCGTGGGTGTGTACAGCGGCTTACAAAAAATAGAAGCCAATGGAAGATTACAGGAAGCCGTGCGCATACAGTATAAAGATGGCGACCTGTTATATGTAAACATTTCTTCCCTGCATAAAATTGGTAAGTATAGCGGCAAGGAAGGTTCGGTGCCTAAAATGAATAAACTGGGCAGTGATGTATGGGTTAAATTAAAAGATAAAACAAAGAAACAGGTAAAAGACATTGCTACCGACCTGATAAAACTATACGCTCAAAGAAAAAGCCAGGAAGGTTTTGCATTCAGCCCGGACAATTATATGCAAACCGAACTGGAAGCCAGTTTTATTTATGAAGATACTCCCGACCAGAACAAAGCTACCATTGATGTAAAGCGTGATATGGAAAAACCATCCCCGATGGACAGGCTGGTTTGTGGTGATGTGGGATTTGGCAAAACAGAGATCGCGATACGTGCTGCGTTTAAAAGCTGTTGTGATGGTAAACAGGCTGCTGTATTGGTGCCTACTACTATCCTGGCTTACCAACATTATAAAACTTTTGGAGAACGTTTAAAGGATTTTCCTGTTACAGTAGATTTTGTTAACCGTTTCAAATCTTCCAAAGAGAAAAAAGAAACACTAGCTAAATTAGCGGAAGGAAAAATTGATATCATCATTGGTACACATGCATTGCTGGGTAAAGACGTTAAGTTTAAAGACCTGGGTGTGATGATCATTGATGAAGAACAGAAATTTGGTGTGGCCGCAAAAGAAAAATTAAAACAATTAAGGGCTACCGTAGATTCTCTTACACTAACGGCCACCCCCATCCCAAGAACCCTGCAATTTAGTTTAATGGGTGCAAGGGATCTCAGCATCATCAATACGCCTCCACCTAACCGCCAGCCGATACAAACAGAAGTAATGGTATTTAATGAAGATGCCATCCGTGATATTATTTATTATGAAACAGAAAGAGGCGGGCAGGTATTCTTTATTCATAACAGGGTAAACGGTTTATCCGAAATGAAGGGATTGATACAGGGACTTTGTCCCGATCTAAGCATTGCCTTTGCCCATGGACAAATGGATGGTGATGAACTGGAAGATACGATCCTCGATTTCATGGATAAAAAATATGATGTACTGGTATGTACCAATATCGTAGAAAGTGGCGTGGATATTCCCAATGTAAATACCATTATTGTAAACAGCGCACACCAGTTTGGATTGAGCGACCTGCACCAGTTAAGAGGCCGGGTTGGGAGGAGTAATAAAAAAGCATTCTGTTATTTAGTGGCGCCCCCAATGAGTACCTTACCACCCGATAGCCGGAAACGTTTATCTACACTGGAACAATACAGCGACCTGGGAAGTGGTTTCCAGATTGCGATGAGAGACCTGGATATTCGTGGTGCAGGAAATTTATTAGGCGGTGAGCAAAGTGGCTTTATTGCAGAGATCGGTTTTGAAATGTACCAGAAAATTTTAGATGAAGCGATAAGAGAATTAAAACGTACGCAGTTTAAAGAATTGTATAAAGAAGAGATTCAGCAACAGGATGATTTTGTAAGCGATTGCAGTATTGATACCGACCTGGAAATTTTAATCCCGGATAGTTATGTGGAAAGCATTACAGAAAGATTAAGCTTATACAGCCGCCTGGATAATTGTGAAAATGAAAAAGACCTGCAGGATTTCCATACTGAAATGCAGGACCGTTTTGGACCAATACCTCCACAGGTGGAAGACTTGTTTACAACAGTTCGCTGCAGGAAACTGGCTATTGAATTAGGCTTTGAAAAAATGTTTTTGAAGAATGATAATTTAAAATGTTTTTTTGTAAGTAATCCTGATTCGCCTTATTTCCAGAGTGCTACTTTCAATGGTATTTTACAATTCCTGCAAAAAGGAACCAATAAGGCCAAATTGAAACAGGTAGGTAAAAATGGGATTTTGGTGGTGGAAGATATTAAAACAATGAATGCCTTACATTTATTTTTAAGCAGGATGATGGAAAGTATTACAGCTTAGATAATGCCCATTACGCCTTAAAAAAATAAACATTCCCTGAATTATTAATTTATTACCTTGTAGTTAGCATTAAGCATAAACAACAAACTATATATTATGAGATCATCCACAATAAGAAAAGCGTTTATCATTGCAGGATTACTTTTTATAGTTCAATATGCAGGCTTCAAAATAATGAGGCCGGCTATGATTGAACCTGGTTTCATGTATCTTTTTATGGGCATTAATTTTGGTATCATCCTCGGCATTGCTATAGTGGCAATTATTGGTCGCTTAAATGGCAGCATAGCTAAATAAGATTTTATTTTCTTATCTTTTAGCTGAAATTTTATCGGACTAAAAAAGCTTGCTTCATGACTAAAAAAGAATACGGTCTTTTATCCCTTCCCGTTATTGTTGCTGCACTTGGTTTTTTTGTCGACATATTCGACTTGTTGCTATTTGGCGTAGTACGTAAAAGCAGCTTTAAAGAACTGGGTTTAAATCCTGAGCAAATACTTTCGACAGGCGAGCTAACCGTAAGTATCCAGTTGATCGGTATGGTTATCGGCGGAATCATGTGGGGCATCATCGGTGATAAATTTGGCAGGTTGAAAGTATTATTTGGTTCTATACTATTATATTCTCTTGCTAATATTGCCAATGGTTTTGTGCATGATATCAATTGGTATATCGTCATCCGTTTTATTGCAGGTATTGGACTGGCAGGAGAATTAGGTGCCGGTATTACGTTAACCGCAGAGATTTTACCCAAAGAAAAACGGGGGCTGGCAGGAACTGTGATTGCTACCTGTGGTGTATTAGGAGGTATCAGTGCAGCATTATTGTCAAAAGTAATTCCCGACTGGCGGATACTATATTGGATCGGTGGTGGTATTGGTTTGGCTTTACTGGCTTTACGGGTGTCCGTTGCTGAGAGTTTTATGTTTTCTTCTTTGGAAAAAAGTAAGATACAACGAGGTAATTACCTCCAGTTCTTTACTAATAAAGCCCGTTTTTTCAAGTACGCTAAAGGTATACTAATTGGCATGCCCGTTTGGTATTGCATAGGCATATTGATGTTTTTTGCGGATGAGTTTTCCAGTCGCATGGGTATACAGGGCGTTACGCCCCGGCAATGCCATACTCTTTCAATATATAGGGTTGGGTTTTGGAGATATTACTGCAGGGCTGATCAGCCAGCGGCTGAAAAGCAGGAAAAAAGCATTATACTTTTTCTATTTTATTTTCTCGGTTTTTATGATACTGTTCTTTACCCAACATAACAGTTCGCCGGCATGGTTTTATTTTATTTGTTCAGGCCTGGGATTTGGTTCGGGTATTTCAGTATTATATATCATCACCAGTGCAGAACAATTTGGTACCAATTTAAGAGCATCGGCATCCACCTCTATTACCAACCTGGTGAGAGGATTTACCCCTTTACTATTGCTGATCTTTTCGCAACTTCGCAATTATAAAGATATCGGTTATATAAAAGGGGCTTGGATCATTGGCATAGGAGTAATGATCATTTCTATATCGGCACTATACTTCACCAAAGAAAGTTTTGGTAAAGACCTTGATTTTGTAGAAGAATAAAAAGTAAGCCGGTTGCTACCTGATCAGCATTACCGTTTGTTTTTTATCAATCACATTTCCTTTAAAATCGATCGCATTGGCCATTACTACGTATACGCCACCCGGTTGTTGCTGGCCTTTCCAGGTACCATCCCAGCCTTTATTATAGTCGGCCGAATAAAATACCAGCTGGCCCCAGCGGTTAAATACTTTAAGGTAATTGAATTGTTTTATGCCTACGGGAGTTCCCCTGAAAACATCGTTCTTCGTATCTCCATTGGGCGTAAAAGCATTCGGCAAATAAAACTCCGGACCTTTATACACTTTTACCAATACATCATCATAGCTCTCGCAGCCTTCAGGTGTAAACGCTTTTAAGGTAAACAACTGTGTTGAGGTAAGAGTAGTAACCGGGTTCCTGATATTGGCATCGCTCAATAAATAACCCGGCGTCCAGCTATAACTCAAACCACCGCTTGCATTAAGCAGCAGCGGTTGTCCAGCCGCTACAATCGTATCATTACCTGCAAAGGCATTGGTACCATAAATATTGATGTCCTTTACCAGCGAATCGGAATAACAACCGTTAACTGCAGTGGCGTACAATTTCACTTTATATAGTCCATTGGCATTATAAGTATGTTGTGCATTTTGCGTACTCACTGCTGGCGAACCGTCGCCAAAAACCCATTTCCATTGTGTTACAACCGCCTTGCTATCTAATGCTTTAAAAGATACCACTGAATTTTTACAGGCATCTTTAAAATTCATGGTTACCACCGGTGTAGGGTCGATAACAAAAGTTTTGGATACCGTATCACTTATACAACCGATGCTGTTGGTAGCTACCAACTTAATGATTTGTGTGCCGCTTACAAAAGTCCTGGTAGCATTTTGTGTGGTGCTCCACACGATACCGTTTTGTATCCATGACCATTGGCTTATTGTACCCGTTGTTGTTTTGGAAGAATCCGAAAACTGGATAGGATTACCACTACATACCGGCTTACTGTACCCGAAATTGGCAATGGGTTTATCATTTATCACAACCGGTCTTTTTAAAGTATCCGATGCACAACCTTTTTCATTGTGCACAACCAACTTAATAGTATCATTACCCGCAACAGGATAAATGCCGGATGGGTTTTGTTGAATAGATGTACCACTGTTACCCAGGCTCCACCACCATTGATTGATGGGAACGCCATCGGAAGTATAGGAAGAATCAGTGAAGGTTACTGTTTGCGCCTGGCAAATGGTATTGAATTTAAAATAGGCGGTGGGTTTATCTACGACAAATACCGTTTTATTCTGAACAGCTACACACCCTGAACTATAAGTTGGGGATGCTGTAAGCAGTACAGATTGTAATCCGGGAGTTGTAAAAGTATGTAATGGATTTGCTACATTATTATCCTGCATACTACCTGCATTGTAACTCCATTGCCAGGATATTGCAGCCGTATCGCCTGCAGCAGGGCTGATATTACCAAAGAATGCTGTAGGCAGTCCCAGGCAAACAGAATCTGTAAAAGTAAAATCCACTAACGGATGGCCGTACATATGTACTGTTTTGTACAAAGTATCTGATTCACAACCTTCGATACTTTTAACGGCGAGCTTAATATTTTTATCGCCCGGAGTTAAATAACTGCTGGTAACCGTTGCAGTGGTTGCCGTTTGCCCAGCATTATCCAGGTCCCAGTACCAGTTATTTAATGTTCCTGAAGTTGCGCTTGAAGTACTCGTAAAACTTGCCGGAGTTCCGGGAGGCATAGGAACGCAATTATTGGTAAACGTAAAACTTGCAATGGGTTTACTACCGATAGTGATCGTTTGTGTATTGGTTGCTTCACAGCCATCTGCACCGATTACTCTTTGTATCACCGTAAAAGATCCTGCACTTAAATAGGTATGTACCGGATTTAGGTTTACTGAATCAATCGGGCTGCCATCACCAAAATCCCAGTAAAATTTAGCGATGGTACTAAATGAAATGGTGGCGTCATTAAATGTAATAGGTTCATTTACACATTTTTTTTGTGTAGGACTAAAAGTAAAGGCTGGATTTAAAGCGGTTCTGAATTTCTGTACATTAAATTCTGCGCCGGTACTACCGGTGAATCCCCAATATACCATCGGGTTTCCTGCAAATACGGTATTGATCAAATCTCTTACTGCAGTAACTCTTAAGGTACCGTCTACATAGGCAGAAAAGGTAATGGTAGCCGGGTTCCATACAATACGCAGGGTATGCCATTGCCCGTCTTCAATATTATTATTACCACTGATGGCGGTAACAGGTCCTGCAATATTATTAGCCGTATTATGATTAAGGTCGCCGTTTAACTGGATAGCAATATGATCAAAAAAAGGATCATTATCCGGTGAGCTGTTTTGATAAGTATCTATAGTTACACCTATAGCAGGACTGATTCCCTGGTATCCCAGGCCACTTCCCTGTCCACCCTGGATGGTATTGATGGGTTGCAATACGAATGCAATTCCGTCAGCTCCATCATGCGGTGGTTGCAAAGGGTCGCTAAGTGCTACATCAAAGTTAAAATCGAATGGTTGTGTAAGATTGATTTTAATATTGTTCCAGACAGAACCGCTTTGTCCGCCGAATTGTGTTAACCTGTATTGGTTACAGGATTCTTGCACAGCGTGACCATTAACAGTGTATTGAGAAAGTAGATTTTGGCTTAAACCAAGCAGTATTAAAAAGCCCAGGGACTTTTTAAAGGGTAAAATTCTCATGCTATAAAAAGTTTTATTAGTTTGGTTTATAGCAAGCAGTATAAAAATAAGGCTATCTTTTTGAGATAGCCTTGCAATTTAAAAAAAAATTATTAATCCCAGGCTTTTTTGGCCACGCCATCTGCTACTGCTTTTAATGCAGCAGCTTCGCCCAGCATAGTTGTCATTTTATTGCCTTTACCATCGTTGCCCTGCGCCATGTAGCCGCCACGTGAAGTTTTAGTAATAACTGCATCCTGCATCGGAACATTCTTTTCTTTGGTTTTCATGCAGTAAGCTGTAATCATGTTACTCATTTTTTTATAATTTATAGTTAGTAATAATGAATGAAGCAATCGTCTTCGGGCTACAAGCTACAGAAAATAGCGGATTTACCAAAACGGGCCCGGTATTACAGTACTGGATTTTCCACACTATCCTGCACTTGAAGCTAAGGCCCAGCGGGTTAGGGCGATCGTATAAATTTGCTTTCTATCGGATAACAATCCCATAAAAAGCGCCAAAGCCCGCTTGTTTACAGGCTTTCGTAAGAATAGCCCTGCCCGGTAACAGCGATATTTAACCGGTTTAAATAAAAATGGAGGCCATAAGCCTCCATCATATTTATGCATTAATGTGATCTATTATCTTAATAACTTTTCCCGGTTGTACTATAAAAACAGGTGCTACCTAAGCTCAACCCTTATTTTTCTGTGTCCGAACTGCCTGTTACCTCGTAACGGATGGTATTGCCATCAATCACTTCCTGGTAATACACTCCTGCCGGTGACAGGTAATATTTTTCTTTTTTGATCACCACCGCTTTAGAGCCTTCGGGCAGTTTATCAAACCTGGTTCCTGCTACAGGAGTAACGGCATTATCAATTACGACGGGTTTATCCTGTGGTGCTGCAATACTGTTATCTTCATTATTATCCTCAATTATTTCCTGGCCATTCCCTGTGTTTAATACACCATCCGTTCCCACTACCTTATAGGATACCTTGTTTTTTTCATTAATCTCTTCCTGGTAAAATGTACCGCCTAATTCAAAGTATTTCACCCCGTCAATCACAGTTACTTTGGCTCCCGATGGTAAACGTTTAACTGAAGCGCCCAACGGCGGAGCTGTTACTTCGTAACCACCACCACTGTAAGGACGGTAATACACGCCATCATTATAATAATACGGGCTACCACCATAATAAAAAGGATAATATCCAAATGGCAATGCATTTATATGAAACCCGATGGAAGGGCCAAAGTGAACGTAGGCATACGGTGCCCTGTATACCGGGCGGCGGTAAGAATAAACCGGTCGGCTATAATAAGGACGATAATAAGGCCGGCCGATATTTATCGAAACATGAGGCCGGGAATAATTACGGCTGTATCCATAACGGTTACCATAATGCCGTTGTGCTGTAGCTGTAAAAGAAAGTAAAATGCTGCAGAGCAGTACAAAGCCAGTGATGTATTTATTTGTTTTCATAAAATGTTTTTATACGAGACGATAAATTTACTTAAAAGTTACATCGGTTTTTTAAACGGTACACTATTTAACAAATAGATTAAAATCCCATAAAAAAGCCCCGCCAATTGGCGGGGTAAAGCGGGACTGTATCCTACAAATATTATACGTTACACATCAATTTTTGCATACTTCGCATGTGTTTCTATAAATTCTCTTCTCGGTGGTACTTCATCGCCCATTAACATGCTGAACACACGATCCGCTTCTGCAGCACTTTCAATGGTAACCTGTTTCAATGTTCTTGTTGCAGGATCCATCGTGGTTTCCCATAATTGCTCTGCATTCATTTCTCCCAAACCTTTATAGCGTTGTGTATTTACACTTTCATCTTTTCCCTGCCCGAATAATTGTATCAATCCTTTGCGCTCTTCATCAGTCCACGCATATTCCTGCTCCTTTCCCTTTTTAACCAGGTACAATGGTGGTTGTGCAATGTATACATTACCCTGTTCTACCAGTTCCTTCATATAACGGAAAATAAAAGTGAGGATCAGCGTGGCAATATGACTACCATCCACATCCGCATCCGTCATGATGATCAGTTTATGGTAACGCAGTTTAGAGGTATCCAGCGCCTTTGGATCTTCAGGTGTGCCGATCTTTACGCCCAAAGCAGTAAACATATTGCGTATCTCTTCATTATCGTAGATCTTATGTTCCATTGCTTTTTCTACGTTAAGGATCTTACCCCTTAATGGTAAAATAGCCTGGAAGCTCCTGTCACGGCCCTGTTTGGCCGTACCACCCGCAGAGTCTCCTTCGACTAAAAACAACTCACATCTTCCCGGATCCTTATCACTGCAATCGGCCAGTTTACCCGGTAAACCGCCACCTGTTAGTACACTTTTACGCTGTACCATTTCGCGGGCCTTGCGTGCTGCGGCTCTTGCCTGTGCGGCCAATATTACTTTTTGAATAATAGTTTTGGCTTCGCGTGGATTTTCTTCTAAAAAAGCTTCCAGCACGCGGCTTAAGGTAGAATCCACCACACCCATTACTTCGTTATTACCGAGCTTGGTTTTTGTTTGTCCTTCAAATTGCGGTTCGGGCACTTTTACCGAAATGATCGCTGATAAACCTTCCCTGAAATCATCTCCTTCAATTTCTACTTTAGCTTTGGCAAACATGTCCTGCTTTTCGCCATAACTTTTAAATACCCTGGTAATACTGCGGCGGAAGCCGGCCACATGCGTTCCTCCTTCAATAGTATTGATATTATTTACATAGCTGAAAATATGCTCCTGGTAACCGGCATTGTACATCATAGCTACTTCAACCATTACATTGCTGGCTGCATCATGCCCGTCACAATAAATGGCCTGTTGTATCAACGGTAAACGATTCGCATTTTTATCGATCAACTGCACAAATTCCACGATGCCGCCTTCACTGTAAAAAGTTTTAGTGTAGGTGTTACCTTCATCATCTTTTTCTCTAAGATCATTGATGATAATATTGATCTTCCTGTTTAAGAAAGCCAGTTCCCTTAAACGACCTTCTAAAATTTCCCTGTTATAAATACCCGAAGTAAAAATGGTAAGATCAGGCCAGAACTGAACTTTAGTGCCGTGTGTATCTGAAACGCCTATTTCCCTTACAGGATATTGCGGGATACCGGTTGCATATTCCTGTTCAAATGTTTTACCATCCCTGTTAACGGTAACATGCAGTTTGGTACTTAATGCATTTACGCAACTTACGCCCACACCATGCAAACCACCAGATACCTTATAGGAATCCTTATCAAATTTACCTCCCGCATGCAGTACGGTCATTACCACTTCCAGTGCACTGCGGTTTTCCTTGGTATGCATTCCTGTAGGGATACCACGGCCATCATCTTCAACGGTGATGGAATTATCTTCATTAATAGTAACGATAATATTTTTACAATGCCCTGCCAATGCTTCATCAATGGAGTTATCTACTACTTCATACACCAGGTGATGTAACCCTTTTACACCAATATCTCCAATATACATAGCAGGACGCTTACGTACTGCTTCCAAACCTTCTAAAACCTGGATACTGTCGGCGCCGTAAGCGGCCTTTTGAGCAGGGGTTTTTTCTGCAATTTCTGTACTCATAAATGGATAAATCTATCTTTATTTTTTTGTGAAATCGATTATCTGCAAATATACTGAAAATAAGGGGGTTTAACTAATGCTATCTGCTTCTAAAAAAAGCTATTTATGTATAATTTTTCCACAAAATTTTAATTAGCGAAAAGCGGAAAAAATGTACCGGGAATTATACAAATTTGAAGATGTATGCAAGATGCACTATATTTGCATATACAAAGATGGCAGAACATTTAGACATATTGGAAATTGCTTACAAGCAACCGCTGATGCAGAACCAGTTGCAAACATTAATGCATAAGGAAAAGCAGATACCGGGGAGCGTAAACTATTCTATAAAGAGGTATGCCAAGGAAACGCAGTGGAATATTGATGATACCGGGATACTGATCTATCATACCGAAAAGAACAACCCCGAAAATAATTATATCCAGCTTAAATTTTGCGTGAGTGGTAATGTATACTGCCGCGAAAAAAAGATGGAATGTGATTTCTGCAAATTCAGCTCTTCCAAAACCTGTGTTGAAAAAGTGGACAGTGTTGATGTATTGAGTTTCAGCTTTTCGCCTTCTTACCTGAAACAGTTTGCCAGCGGCAAAAAAAATGCTACTATTTCCGATAAAGTGTTGTCGTTTGAACACCAAACCTCTTTCAGTAAAACCCTGCCCTTGTGCGGCAAAACAAGGTTAGCGATAGAAGCGCTGTTAAATCATACCTATACCGATAGTTTAGAAAATATCTTTTTAAACGCTCAAACGCAGATCCTGCTGTTGTATAGTATGGATTGTATGATGGGCGATCATGATCATGAAGAAAAATTCAGCTGCAAGTTCCTGGCCAACGCTGATGACCGCGAAAAGATAACCAATGCCAGGGCCATCCTGTTGCAACATATCGGAGAACCGTTAACCATTAAGGCATTGAGCCGTAAAGTGGCTATTAACGAATGTTACCTTAAAAAAGGATTTAAAGAATTATTTGGTACCACCATTTTTGATTTTTATCAAACACAAAGAATGGAACATGCGAAATATTTATTGTACGATAAAGGCCTTAGTGTAACTGAGGTATCTTCATTATTGGGGTATTCCTCTATTTCTCATTTTAGCACCGCTTTTAAAAAGCATACTGGTATTAAACCCTGCGAGTTATTGTTGCATTAATCATCACCGGTTTCTCCCTCATTCATATTTAATTTATTTACAGGCTAATCAGTTTATTCACTGTAGTATTTGTGATTTCCATAAACCGTTTACAATTCCTGGAAAATAAAGTGCATAAAAAAAGCCTCCTGAATATTCAGGAGGCTTCTGGTTGTAAAATCTTTTAAGCACAAATAAACAACCGTGCGGAATTCTTTGGATGAAAGGACAATTCTTGGTTATTTGGATATTAAACTATAATCTTTTCTTTCTCGTGGATAAGGACTTAAAAACGGGCGCTTTAAAATATGACGGGAGTAAGACTACCCCCGTCTTTACCCTAATAAAACCCTAAACCAGCAAAAAATTAAAATTCTTTTATATAAATAAGATCTGTTCTGTTAATTGGGCCTCTGCATTTAAAAAATGTTCCTTTTTTTAAATTTTTTCAAAGCCTCATGTTCGACCTAACATTTTACCAATATTATGCCAATGCTGAAAAATGTGGATAAACTGCTAAAGAAAATTATCCTCCTCTCTTTCATAAATATTACTGTAAATATTGTGCCAATTTGTAATATCTGGCGCTAATTTCCTCATTGCGCAACAATAAATTTATAAGCGGACTATAACTTATTTCAAAGGAAATGCAACAACAGGAATTACTCAAAATACAGAGCGGCTATTTTATTACCTTTGCAACCTTATTTTAACAGGCTGGGTTTATTGGCCCGGTCAATGACAGGAATATTTTTATGGCAGGTAAATACAAAGAATACAGTCAATTGAATTTACCCTCAATTGGTGAAGAAATCTTAGCAAAATGGAAAGCAGCCAATGCTTTTGAAAAAAGTGTTACGCTACGGGATGGTGAAACGCCCTTTGTTTTTTATGAAGGTCCGCCAAGTGCCAATGGTATGCCTGGTATTCACCACGTGATCAGCCGTACTTTAAAAGACCTGGTTTGCCGTTACAAAACCATGCAGGGTTTCCAGGTACAGCGCAAAGGCGGTTGGGATACTCATGGCCTGCCGATTGAATTGGGTGTTGAAAAGGAATTAGGTATTACTAAGGAAGATATCGGCAAAAAAATAAGCGTAGAAGACTACAATAAGAAGTGCCGCGAAGTAGTGATGCGCTTTAAAGATAAATGGGATGATATCACCCAAAAGATGGGTTACTGGGTAGACCTGAACAACCCTTACATCACGTTTGAGAATAATTATATCGAAACCCTGTGGTGGTGCCTGAGCGAATTATACAAAAAAGGTTATCTATATGAAAGTGTAAGTATCCAGCCTTACTCCCCTGCTGCGGGTACGGGTTTATCCAGTCATGAATTGAACCAGCCCGGAACCTACAAGGATGTAAAAGATACCAGTGCCACGGTAATGTTTAAGGTAATCCGGAATTCAAAATATAAAATTAAACATGTTGACAGTGATGTTTACCTGATGGCCTGGACCACCACGCCATGGACATTGCCCTCTAACTTAGGCCTGACCGCGGGGCCAAACATTGATTATGTTTTGGTAAAAACTTTCAATCCCTACACGCATCTTCCTATAGATGTAGTTTTAGCAAAAGCATTGACAGGCAAATATTTTAAACCCGAAGCTGAGAATGGCGATTTTGAAAACTATTCAGCCGCAGTGAAATTGATACCGTGGAAAATTATTACTGAATTTAAAGGCAAAGACCTGGAAGGAACTGAATACGAACAATTGATGCCTTTTGAAGCCAACACTTTAGAAGTGATCCGGGAAATAACTCCCGGTGCGGAACCCTTTAAGGTTATTCTTGGCGATTTTGTTACCACCGAAGATGGTACCGGTATCGTACATACCGCCCCTGCCTTTGGTGCAGACGATTACAAAGTGGGCAAGAAAAGCAATTTGGGTATTTTGACCTTAGTTGATAAGCAGGGGAAATTTGTAGATGGCGTAGGCGAGTTCAGCGGCCGCTATGTAAAAGATTACAAAGATGAGCCGGGCTATATAGATGTAAATGTAGACATCGCTGTAAAATTGAAATTAGAGAACCGTGCTTTTAAAGTAGAAAAATACGAACATAACTACCCGCATTGCTGGCGTACCGATAAACCGATCATTTATTATCCACTGGATGCATGGTTCATCAAAACCACGGCGGTTAAAGACCGTATGGTGGAACTGAACAAAACCATCAACTGGAAACCCGCTGCTACCGGCACCGGTCGTTTTGGTAACTGGTTAGAGAATATGGTGGACTGGAACCTGAGCCGTTCGAGATTTTGGGGTACGCCGCTGCCCATATGGAAAACAGAAGATGGAGAAGAGGAAAAATGCATCGGCAGTATCGACGAATTGAATACCGAGATAAGAAAAGCAGCTGAAGTGTTAGGCGGCGAAACCAATAAACATTACTTACATGAAGGTATACTCGATCTGCATAAACCTTATGTAGATGATATTGTATTGATATCTGCAACGGGCAAACCCATGAAACGGGTACCCGACCTGATAGATGTATGGTTTGACAGCGGCGCCATGCCTTATGCGCAATGGCATTTTCCTTTTGAAAATAAAGAGCAGTTTGCCAAATCCTTCCCGGCCGATTTTATTGCCGAAGGTGTTGACCAGACAAGAGGATGGTTTTACACCTTACATGCATTAGCCGTGTTGTTATTTGATTCTGTTGCCTATAAAACTGTAGTGAGTAATGGTTTGGTACTGGATAAGAACGGTAATAAAATGAGCAAGCGTTTAGGCAACGTGGTAGATCCTTTTGAAACCATCAATAAATTTGGTCCGGATGCTACCCGCTGGTACCTTATCACCAATGCATCGCCATGGGATAGTTTGAAATTTGATATTGGGGGTATCCAGGAAGTGCAGCGCAAATTCTTTGGTACATTATATAATACCTACCAGTTCTTTGCCCTGTACGCCAACGTGGATGGTTTTGCATTTAAAGAAAATTACATCCCTGTAAAAGAAAGGCCCGAAATAGATCAATGGATCCTTTCTTCCTTAAATACACTGATAAAAACGGTACAGCAAAGCATGGATGATTACGAGCCTACTCAGGCAGGCCGTGCCATTGAAGATTTTGTAGATGCGCATTTAAGTAACTGGTACGTTCGTTTATGCCGCCGCCGTTTCTGGAAAGGGGAATACGAACAGGATAAGATCTGCGCTTACCAGACTTTATATGAATGCCTGGAAACATTGTCTTTATTAATTGCGCCGATAGCGCCTTTCTTCGCTGACTGGCTTTTTGTGAATCTGAATGAAGTAAGCAACCGTTTTACAAACGAATCGGTGCATCATGTACTTTTTCCAAAAGCAAAAGATGCGATCATTAATGTTGACCTGGAGAAAAGAATGCAGCTGGCGCAGGATGCGTCTTCATTAATATTATCATTGCGAAAAAAAGTAAATATTAAAGTAAGGCAACCGTTACAAAAAGTATCCATTCCGGCTATTGAAAAAGATATGGCGGAAAGAATACAGTTAGTGGAAGCCATTATTAAAGCCGAAACCAATATTAAAGAAATAGAGGTATTGGCAGCAGATAATAATTTCATCCGCAAAAAAGCAAAAGCCAATTTTAAAACATTGGGTAAAAAGTTAGGTCCCAAAATGAAATGGGCCGCCGATGAAATTGCAAAATTTGATAATGCCGCTATTGATAAAGTGCAGGAAGGGGATTATTTGCTCAACGCCAATTATGAAACAATCGGGGAAGCCCCTATTTATATCAGCACCGAGGACCTGGAGGTCTCAACCGATGAGATACCCGGTTTTGAAGTAGCCAGTAAAGGATCTTTAACGGTGGCTTTGGATATCGTGATCAGCGACAGCCTGAAAAAAGAAGGCGATGCCCGTGAGTTTGTAAACAGGGTGCAGAATATCCGTAAAGAAAGCGGCTTTAATCTTACCGACAGAATTATTGTGAAAGTATCTGCAAATGAGGGGCTACAAGCATCTTTTAGTGAATATAAATCTTATATTTGCGCCGAAATTTTGGCAGATTCGCTTGAGTTTCTGCCGGTAATTAACGATGGTAACGCTATTGAAATTAACGAATCCATTGTAAATGTGAACGTTATAAAAAAAGAGTAAAAAATGGCAACTAAAAAGAAAGCTGTTAAACCAGCTGCAAAAAAGGCTACAAAACCTGTAAAATCAGCCCCAAAGAAGCCAGTGCCAGCAAAAAAGGCCGCTAAGCCTGTAAAAAAAGCTGCTAAACCGGTTGCAAAGGCAAAACCTGCCCCTGCAAAAGCTAAGAAACCAGCAGCTAAACCCGTTGCCAAAAAAGCAGCACCGGTTAAAAAAGCGACGAAACAAATAGTAAAATCAATATCAAAAAAGCCGGTAATCGTTAAAAAGCCGCTACAAAAACCTATGGCAAAGAAAGTTGAAGTAAAGAAACCGGAAGTGAAACCGGCTCCAGTTAAAGCTGCCCCGGTACAACCGGCAGCAGCAGCCGCTAAACCAAAAGAAGTAAAAGCAGTACCGGCAAAACCTGTTGTACTACCTAAAATAAACACTAAAACATCACGTAAATATCAACCTGATTTTACAAAATCTGTTTTGGACCAGCCAAAGAACGATCCGGGAGCACCAATAGTAAGGTATAGCGATAACGATTTGACTGAATTCAGGGAACTGATCCAGCGCAAACTGGAATCTGCTAAAAAAGAACTGGCTTACTTACAGGGATTAATTACCCGCAAAGATGAAATGGGTGGTGATAATGATGATGCCCGCTACATGACCATGGAAGATGGCAGTATGAGCATGGAAAGAGAGCAGTTGAGCCAGATGGCCAGCCGCCAGATCACTTTTATTGATCACCTGGAAAAAGCGTTGATGCGTATTGAAAACAAAACTTACGGCATCTGCCGTGTTACCGGTAAACTGATCGACAAAGCCCGTTTACGTGCAGTGCCTCATGCTACATTAAGCATTGAAGCCAAAATGGGATCGGTGAAATAAAGAAAAATAGTACAAAGTTTTTAGTACATAGAAAAGGAGTATGATTGATCATGCTCCTTTTTGTTTTATAAAATATTTATCCAGCCTTTTAAAATACCGCATCCCGGGTATTGTTTGGCTTCAATTCAATTAGTTCTTTTATAGAAAAAAATGAAAGCCCTTTTTCCCTTATTTCTCCTCCTGAATTTTTGTGCCCATGCCCAGCTTTCCGATAAACAGTTGAAAGAATTGCATGATAATACTGCAAAAATTGAAAGTACTACCGTAAAGCTGAATGAAGCTATAAATGCCAGTATGAATACAACGGATTCGTTGAATTTGGTGCGCTTTAATGAACAAAATACCCGAAACCTGAATGCATTTATGGCAAGCCGGAAGGAATATGAACGCAAACAACAGCAACGCATGTACAGGCGTTTAGGATTTGGCATACTAATGCTGGGCGTATTGATCTTTGGTATCAGGAGAAAAAAGAAAACGGTAAAACCAGCCGCTGACCAGCCTTAAAACCAGTACGATACCAGGCTTTCCCAGCTCAAATTAACCTGTTCAAATCCAATAGATTGCATCAAAAATGTCACAAAAAAAATGTCACGTTGTTGTGACAAAAAAAAGAGCCCGCCAAAAAAGCACACTAAATAGGTACTTTATAAACTTTGTACTTATGTATTTTCTCCCTACTTCACTTCCTGCATATCCACCAGTTTTTTATAAAAACCGTTGTTAGCGATCAGGCTGTCGTGCGTTCCTCTTTCTACGATCGATCCCTTTTGCAATACGATGATCTCATCTGCATGGCGGATAGTAGATAACCGATGCGCAATAACAAGAGAAGTGCGGTTGGTCATTAAATTATTGATGGCATCCTGTACGAGGCGTTCACTTTCTGTATCCAGGGATGAAGTAGCTTCATCCAGGATTAATATCGGCGGATTTTTTAATACTGCTCTTGCAATGGTTAAGCGTTGTCTTTCGCCACCGCTTAGTTTACTTCCCCTGTCGCCAATATTGGTATTGTAGCCATCTTCTTTTTGAATAATATAGTTATGTGCGTTGGCAACTTTGGCTGCATCTTCAATATCCGCTATTGTAGCATGCTCTACACCCAGGGTAATATTATTGGCGATAGTATCATTAAATAGTATCGGCTCCTGGGTTACGATTCCCATCAGGCCGCGGAGCTGGTCCAGGGAATACTCTTTTATATTAATGCCGTCAATCAGTAATTCACCGCTGCTCACATCATGAAATCTTGGAACCAAATCAGCCAATGTACTTTTACCTGCACCGCTACTGCCTACCAGCGCTACTGTTTTTCCTTTTTCTACTTTGAGGTTGATGTCTTTCAGTATCACCACATCCTCATAGGCAAAACCTACATTTTTAAATTCTATGGAGTGATCAAAGGAAGTAATCAATTTTGGATCAGCGGCTTCCTCAACAGTAACGGGTGCCCGCAATACTTCTTCAATACGTGCAATAGCCGCACTGCCTTTTTGCATATTGTAAAAAGAAGTGGATAATGATTTTGCAGGATTGATGATCTGGGTAAAGATCACCACGTATAAAATGAAACCTTCGCCATTCAATCCATAATTACCCAATACCAGGCGGCCACCCAGGTATAGAATACCGCATAAAACGGCAACACCTAAGAACTCTGATAAGGGAGAGGCCAGGTCCCTGCGGTATTGCATCCTGTTTTTTATATGATACAGGTCGGTATTATTTTGAGTGAACTTATTGCCTATAATTTTTTCAGCCGTAAAAGCTTTTATCACTCTTAAGCCCGTTAAAGTTTCTTCCAATACGGATAATGCTTCACCCTGTTTAACAGCAGCGTCATTGGATTGCTTTTTCAGCGAGCGACTTATTCTTCCAATAATAAAACCTGTAACCGGTAAAAATATCAACATAAACAGTGAAAGCCTGGGACTGATAAAAACCAGGGCACCCAAAAGGATAATAATATTTAATGGATCTTTTATTAACCCTTCAACAGTACCTACAACAGAGTTTTCCAGTTCGGCAACATCATTGGTCATGCGGCTCATGATGTCTCCTTTTCGTTGTTCTGTAAAATATCCAATCGGCATCCTGAGTATTTTTTGAAATAATTCTTCCCTAAGCCTGTTCATCACACCATTACGCATTGGTGCAAGAATATAATAAGATAAGTAAGTGAATAAATTTTTAAAAAAAACAGCCACTAATACCAAAATACATATCACCACGATGACATACATTTTATTATGGTCTTTAGCTAATTCCTGTAAATAAAAGCTCACAGAATCAAGCAGGTCTTTGGAAGAGCTGATATGTACTGGTTTAAGAATTGGTTTTGCATCCGGGTTAAATATAATGTTTAAAAAAAAGGGCAGTGTTCCAAATGATATCAGAGAAAACACAATCGCCAAAAGAATAAACAAAAAATACAGTCCAATATTAGATTTATAAGCCTTTAAATAATTAAATAACCTTGAATATCGCTTCATCTGTAATAAATAAAAATATAAACGGCAAAGTAACTAATTTTACAGCTATTAAACAGTAAACATTATGTTAGAAGGTAAAAGACAGAAGCAGGTGGCTGGTTTGCTCAATAAGGAATTAAGCGATATTTTTCAGCGTATGGGTTTGAATATGATCGATGGCGGTATGGTATCCATCGCAGGTGTAAAAATTACACCCGATCTTTTTGATGCCCGTATTTACCTGAGCTTTTTTAAAGTAAAGGATAATGACGCCGCATTAAAAAAAATAGAAGAACATAGTCACGAAATAAAAAAAGAACTCACCTCAAGGGTAAGACACCAGCTGAGAAGCATGCCCAAACTGACTTTTTATATAGATGATACCCTGGAATATGCAGAAAAGATAGATAAACTCTTTAAAGAAATTAACGACAAAGACAAAAAGGGTTCATAGTTGACGGTTCATAGTGGTTAGCCTGGTATTGTTTTTAACCATGAACTATGAACCATAAGCCATCAACCAACGATCAACTATGTATTTAAAATTTGCCTGGAGGTATTTTAAAGCAAAAAAAAGTGCCAATGCCATCAATATCATTGCATGGGTAACCGTTGGTGTAATTGCTTTTGCTACCTGCTGCCAGGTGTTGGTACTAAGCGTTTTTAATGGATTCGAGGAACTGGTAAAATCGTTGTACGCCTCTTTTTACACCGATATAAAAATTGTACCCGCCAACGGGAAAACATTTGTTATTACTCCTGCACAACTGGCTACCATTAAACAACAGGATTTTGTACAGCAATTTTCTTTTATAGCAGAAGAAAAAGCTTTGCTGCAAAACAATGAAGCCGGCGAAGAACAAACCGTTATCTATTTAAAAGGTGTGGATCATAATTACCCCGAGGTTTGCGGTGTGGCGGGTAAAACCAATAAAGGATCCTTTAATACCGGTACAGTAGATGAACCGGGCCTAATCCTTGGTTCGGGAATACAATATGCAATAGGCGCCAGCTTTAATCCGGCTATAGAAAGCGGAAAACTTACCGTGATAGTACCTAAAAGCAAGGTTCCCGGTAATGATCCCCTGCAAACACTTAGTGAAGGCATTGTACAACCTACCGGCGTATTCACTATTCAGCAGGATTTTGATAATAAATATGCCCTTACCAATATTGATTTTCTAAAACTGCAGATGGGACTGGATTCCAATGAGTATAGTGCTATAGAATTAAAATTAAAAGCTACCGCCAATATTGAGGAGTCAAAGGAAAAACTGTCGCAACTATTGGGCAGCAGGTACAAAGTGCAAACCCTTTACCAGCAAAATATGAGTTTGTACAATACCATGAAAATGGAACGCTGGTTTATTTTTGCTGTCCTCACCCTCATATTGATCGTATCGGCCTTTACCATGGTAAGCGCATTAACCATGCTGGTACTGGAAAAACAAAAAGATATCAGCGTACTGCAGAGCATGGGCGCTGCCCGGTCTGCGATACTGAAAATATTTATCAGCGAAGGATTATTGCTGGGGGCAATTGGTACTATTACCGGTATAGGAATGGCTGCTATTTTATGCCTGCTTCAACTCAAATTCAAGCTCATCAAAATTGGAGGAGGTTCATTTCTTATAGATTATTATCCCGTACAACTGCTGGCCACCGATTTTATTTTAGTAGCGGCAACGGCGGCAGTCATTGCCTTCCTCGCATCCTGGTTCCCGGCACGTAAGGCAGCCGCCCAGGCTTTTGAGTTAAGATAAAGGCATAAAAAAAGAGTTGACCATCGGCCAAGTCCCTATATCTTTCATTGATCTTAATAATCTCCCATTGTTTCAGGCAATTGCGCCAGGGCTTTGGCCAATTGTTCGTCGTTAGGGGCGATACCATGCCATTCGTGACTACCTTCCATAAAATCTACTCCCTTGCCCATTGATGTTTTCATCAAAATAACTACGGGTTTCCCTTTTCCAACAAAGGTTTTGGCTGTATTTAATCCGGCTACCACCGCATCCATATCATTGCCTTCCATTTCCAATACCTGCCAGTTAAATGCTTCAAATTTAGCCTTTAAGCTATCCAACGCCATTATTTTTTTTGTTGGCCCGTCAATCTGCTGGCCATTAAGGTCGATGGTAGCGATCAGGTTATCCACGCCTTTATGGGCGGCAAACATAATGGCTTCCCAGTTCTGGCCTTCATCCAGCTCTCCATCGCCATGTAAAGAAAATACGATATTATTGTCGTTATTCAGCTTTTTTGCCAATGCAGCGCCAATGGCTACGCTCATTCCCTGTCCTAAGGATCCGCTAGCTACACGTACACCCGGCAGATGTTCGTGCGTGGTGGGATGTCCCTGTAAACGGGAATTCAGTTTTCTGAAAGTAGCCAGTTCAGAAACAGGAAAATAACCGCTGCGGGCTAAAGCGCTGTAAAAAACAGGAGAAATATGCCCGTTACTTAAAAAAAACAGGTCTTCCCCTATACCATCCATGCTAAACCCCGGATTACGTTTCATTACATTAAAATATAATGCAGTAAAATATTCTGTACAACCCAAAGAACCACCCGGGTGACCGCTTTGAACGGCATGCACCATGCGTACGATATCCCTGCGTATCTGGGAAGCTATTTCCGGTAAACTATTCATTGTAATATTGATTTATTGATAATAATAAGAGCCTTGTTTCTTTGCTGCAAACCTACTTTAAAACAATTGATAGAAAAATTAAAAAAACGCTGCAGTTTTAAATAGTTAATAATAAGTTTATAATTTCTTCGTTAATTCATCATTACAACCGGGAAAGAAGCACTTTTGTAAATCTTCCCTAATAATTTATCAGGCAACTTTTTAGCGTAAAGCAGCGTCTTTAATAAATGTTGTAAGTATTTCCCTAAAATATTAGGTTTACTTGCAACATATTTAATACTTTTGCACCATAAATGATTGCCATTAAATAAATTGAATGGAACATATCTTACTTAGTACGTCCCTGGCTTTTTTAATAACTTTTTTCGCTATTCCTATTGTGATCCAGGTTGCAAAGGATAAAAAATTATTTGACGAGCCTGATGAACGGAAGGTGCACAAAACTGTAATCCCTACTTTAGGCGGACTGGGCATTTTTGCCGGTTTTATCATTGCTACTTTAATGGGCGTTCCCTCGGGCATTACTTCAGAGTTGCAATATTTTGCCGCAGCAACTACAGTGATTTTCTTTTTAGGACTTAAGGATGATATCCTGGTATTGTCGGCCAGCAAAAAATTCATTGGCCAGCTGGTGGCAGCTGGTATTGTAATAAAATTTGGCGGTGTTCAGTTAAACAATATGCATGGATTTTTAGGTATATATGAAATTCCGCGTATTGCCAGTATCGTACTCACTATTTTTACAATCATCGTAATTACCAATTCTTTTAATCTTATTGACGGTGTGGATGGTCTTGCCGGAAGCCTGGGCGTATTGACCACATTGGTATTTGGTATCTACTTCTTTTTCGCAGGCCAGCTTACCTATGCCGTAATGGCCCTGGCACTTACAGGCAGTATCATTGCGTTCCTGATCTATAATTTTTCCCCCGCTAAAATATTCATGGGCGATACTGGTTCGCTCTTACTGGGATTGGTTAACTCCATACTGGTAATCAAATTCATCAATATAGCCGGTAATGTAGCTGCCAATAAATTTGCACTGGAAGCTTCTCCCGCTATCGGGTTTGCGATCTTAATGATCCCTTTATTTGATACCTTAAGGGTTTTTGCACTACGCATATTGGACCGCCGTTCGCCTTTCAGTCCGGACAGAACGCATGTACATCATTTTTTACTCGACCTTGGCTTTACGCACCGTATGATCACTTTTACCTGTGTTACCGCCAATATCGGTTTTATAGCCCTGGCTTATTTTTTACGCCACCTGGGTACTACTACTGTAATTGGCATCTTATTGGTTTCTGCTTTTGCTTTCATTGGTATCATTTATTTCAGCCGTCCTAAAAATAAGGCCGCCGGAAAAAACAGTATGGCCAATGCCAACAGCATCATCAAACCGCGTAAGATATTAACGCTGGCACCTGAAAGCGTGGAAGCGGATTAAAATTACCATTCATTTTATTTTCATATTATTTGTACTACTGTTACCTGCACCGGTAACAGTATTTTTATTTGAAGCAGGGATTTTAACGCAAAAGCTAAAATTTAAACTGCAGCTACAAATCAGCATTCTTTTTTATAGCTTTGCAGCCACTTAAAATATACAATTTATGGCCGAAGGATTAGATAAAATACTCAGCGAAACAGATACATCGATGACTAAAGCGATTAACCACCTGGAATCAGAACTGGTTAAGATACGGGCTGGTAAGGCCAACCCCAATATGCTCGATGGCATTACTGCAGATTATTATGGCAACCCTACGGCCATTAATCAAATTGCGAATGTTTCCGTTTTGGATGCCCGTACCATTTCGGTACAACCCTGGGAAAAGAATATGTTGCAGGCTATAGAAAGGGCCATTATCATGGCCAATATTGGTATCAATCCACAAAACGATGGTACCGTTATCCGTTTATTTTTACCCCCACTCACCGAAGAAAGAAGAAAGGAAATGGTAAAACGTTGTAACGGCGAGGGAGAACACGCAAAAGTTGCGATACGCAATATCCGTAGGGAAAATATTGAAGGCATAAAAAAATTACAGAAAGAAGGCCTTAGCGAAGATATTTGTAAAGATGCCGAAAAGCAGGTGCAGGATACCACCGATAAGTTTATTGCTATAGTAGAAAAACACCTGGCTGCAAAGGAAAAAGAGATCATGGCGGTTTAAGAAAGTACAAAGTTGAGGTACAATCTGGTTGCAGTACAATATAAACGCATAATTTATTTATAATGCAGGATACCAGGGAAACATGGTTTTTATTACTCTCCATTCCCTTTTATACCATATTGATTGGTACAGAGATCTTATTGAGTAACTGGCAGCATAAAAAATTCTATTCTGTAAAGCAGACTATACAGAATGTATACCTTACTTTATTAAATGCCGGGCTGGATGTTTTATTACGCTGGGCATTTTATGTAAGTGTATTATTATGGTGCTACAATCATCATTTTTTTAAAGTCGACAATGTATTTTTCTATTGGTTATTGCTGTTCATTTTAGAAGATCTTGCTTTTTATATCGAACATCGCGTGGATCATTATTGCCGTATTTTCTGGGCAGTGCATGTTACCCATCATTCCTCGGAAGAATTTAATTTAACCACGGGCTTCCGCTCTTCGGTTTTACAACCGGTGTATCGTTTCATCTATTTTATACCACTTACTTTTTTAGGCTTTCGTCCTATTGATATTGTGTTTATGTACTCCATTACCCAAACCTATGGCATATTGGTGCATACACAGTATATCGATAAAATGCCGCGCTGGTTTGAAGCTTTTTTTGTAAGTCCCAGCCACCACCGGGTACACCATGCCAGCAATATTATTTACCTGGATAAAAACATGGGCATGTGCCTCATCATCTGGGATAAACTATTTGATACTTTCCAGGAAGAAATAAAAGAGGAGCCGGTAAAATATGGCCTTACCAAACCTGTAGCCAACACTAACAACCCATTGGTTACCATCTTTCACGAATGGCAAAGTATTGGTAAGGATGTACAAAAAAAACTGCCGCTGCAAACAAGACTTAAATACCTGTTCATGCCCCCGGGCTGGAGCCATGACGGAAGTAGTAAAACCGCAAGTCAAATGAGAAAGGAATTATAATATTGCGTTACAAATGAAAAGACAACTACTACTGCTGTTTTCCTTTTTTATTATTATAATTACTGCAGCATTTACTGTATTAAAAAAACAAGATGGTACTGAAGACCTCTGTATCAGTTACCAGGTAGATTTAAAAAAGCAAGCCCTTAAACTGTACTGGAAAGATGAGAAAGGCAGCATTTTTAAAAATTTTCAACATTTAAAAACCTGGCTGGGTAGCAAAAATGAAAACCTTGTTTTTGCCATGAATGGAGGAATGTACCAGGCAGATAATACGCCGCTGGGATTGTTTATCCAGGACCAGAAAATAATAACAGCTTTAAACAAAAGAAAAGGCGAAGGGAATTTTTACCTGCAGCCAAACGGGGTATTTTTTATAACTGCGGCAAACATTCCGGCCATTTCTACAACAGGGAAATTTGTTGCAACCGGCAACATAAAATACGCTACACAGTCTGGCCCAATGCTGCTTATCGACGGGCAGATTAATACAGCATTTAAGCAAGGCTCAGTTAATTTAAATATCAGGAATGGGGCAGGCATTTTGCCTGGCAATAAAGTTCTATTTGCTATGAGCAAACAGGGAGTAAGTCTTTACGATTTTGCAGATTACTTTAAAAAAGCAGGTTGTAAAAATGCCTTATACCTGGATGGGTTTGTATCAAGAACATACCTGCCGGAAAAAAACTGGATACAGACCGATGGAAATTTTGGCGTTATTATCGGTGTTACTGAAAAATTAAAATAACTACTGCTAAAATAAAATATCATTCCCTGCCTCTCCTGTTGGCAAAATACACACCAAATAAGATCAGCGCCAGGCAGGCCACTTGTTTCCAGCCCACTTCTTCATGATAAATAAGGCCCCAGATATTGGCTACTACCGGTATCCCGTAAGTGACCATGGAAGAAAAAATAGCACCTGCCCGTTTTACCAGCATATAAAAAATAATGGAGGCTATGGCCGTTCCAAAAATACCCAGTATGGCGGAGGAACCGGTCGCCCATAAAACATGGTGATTGGTAAAATCCAAATTAAAATAACCGGTACAGGCCAGTACGATCAAAGCCGGTATGGCATTTAGTGTAAGCGCTACCGCAGCGATCTGCAGCGAACCCACCTGGCTTAAATTATGGTGTACCATATTTACATTAATGCCATACACCGCCGTAGCCAGTACAATAAATGAGATATGCATTAAATTCTGGCTTTCCTGCATATGCCCTTTGCTCAGCAATAATAATATACTACCGGTAAAGGATATCAGTATTCCCAAAACCTTATTGGTAGTTGCCTTGCTTTTAAAAAACACCGCACCAAAAATGATCACGAAAATAGGGGTTAGTGAATTTAATGTTCCGGCCAAAGCACTGTCGATACCCTGTTCGGCAATACAGAATAAATAAGCAGGCAGCAGGCTGCCTAAAAGGCCCGACATAAAAACAATGAACAGCTTGTCCTTTGGTATTACCTTAAAATATTTAATGGCAGTGGGTAATAGTACAATACCGGAAAAAATGATGCGTAATGAAGCTACCTGGTAAGCCGATAAAGCGGTAAGACCCTCTTTCATCAACACAAAACTGCTACCCCATATAATGGAGAGCATGATAAAAATAAACCAGTTTAAAAACCCCTGCTTCAATATAAAAAATTAAGACGCAAAGTTGAAGGTTTTAAATGTAATAAATAAAGTTATTTATTTATTGGTGGTATCCTGTTAACAAACAGCATTTGCATTAATTGTGTTTTTTGTATAGTTTTATTAAGTACTGTACGTTGTGCAGCAGTATTATCTTTACACTTAAAATTTATTACCATGGGATTTATCAAGGAATTTAAAGACTTTGCAATGAAAGGCAATATTGTTGACCTTGCCGTTGCAGTTGTAATTGGAGCAGCCTTTGGCGCCATCGTATCTTCATTGGTTGATGATGTAATTACACCATTGATATTAACTCCGGCATTAAAAGCCGTTGGCGCTACTGATATTGCCTCGTTAAAATGGGGCGAAGTGAAATATGGTAACTTTATTGCTGCGGTCATTAAATTTATAGTCATTGCATTAGTGTTGTTCGGCATTATTAAAGGAATCAATGCCGTAAAGAAAAAAGAAGATGCAGCACCTCCTGCCCCCTCTTCAACTGATGTATTATTGATGGAAATAAGGGATGCATTAAAAAAATAGTTTTAATTTTATATTACCTAATAAAGCATTGTTTGCCCTTCGGCAACAATGCTTTTATTTTTTAAAATTAAACTGAATGTGATGAAACAAACCCTATTGGCTGCTTTATTAGTTGCAGCAACTGCGGCAACTGCACAGGATGCCACCGTAAAAGGATTACAAAAAGATGCCGGCAAAGAAGTAAAAAGCGCCGAAAAAGATGGCTGGAAAAAATCAGGTACTTTTCTATTAAACGTTAACCAGGGAGCATTGAGTAACTGGGCCGCCGGTGGCGAACAAAATACATTGGGCGTAAATGGTATTTTAAATTATGGTATTAATTTCCGGCGGCGCAAAAACACCTGGGATAATTATATCAACCTGGCCCTGGGTTTTCAAAATGCAACCAGTTACAACAAGTTTAGAAAAACGGATGACCTTATTGATGTGACCAGTAAATACGGTTACCAGGTAGCCAAAAAATGGTATGCCGCCGCATTGGTCAATTTCAACAGCCAGTCGCTGGAAGGTTTTAAGTATACCGATACCTTAAATACCAAGATCTCCAATTTTTTAGCTCCTGGCAAATTATTGATTTCATTGGGTATGGATTACCGGCCCGATGAGCATTTGTCTGTTTTTATCTCTCCCATCAGCTCCCGCTGGATATTTAAACAGGATCCTGATTTTTATGCCCTGGATAAATTCGGGGTTCCGGCATTTAAGAAAGTATACAATGAAATTGGCGCTTACATCACGGCCAAATACAATAAACCCCTGGCCAAATGGGCTACTTATGTGGGCAGGCTGGATCTTTTTAGTAATTATAAAAGAAACCCTCAAAACGTGGATCTGTATTTTACCAACCTGCTTACCATGAAGTTTAATGACTGGCTCGGCACTACCATCAGTGTTGATATGATCTACGATGATGATATTATTAAAAAAACGCAGCTGAAGGAAATATTGGGTATTGGCCTCACTTTAAAGCTGTAAATAATTGTGGAATAGTTGTCATTTTATCTTAGGGATAAATCAATACTTTTGCCCGGCTTCCATCAACCGGGAGTAATTTTTTAACTCAACCAGGATACCGTGAATGCACCATCTTACCAGATCAAATTAGATGAATTTGAAGGCCCGTTCGACTTATTGCTTTTCTTTATTGAAAGAGATGAACTGGATATTTATAACATCCCTATTACCAAGATCACCAATGACTTCCTTGATTTTATTCACCAGGGAGAAAAGCTGAATATTGAATTGAGCAGTGAGTTCATTTTATTCATCAGTACTTTAATGCGCATTAAGGCAAAAATGTTATTGCCGCGTAAGGAAGTGGATGCATTGGGTAACGAAATTGATCCAAGGCAGGAACTGGTAAACAAGATCCTGGAATATAAAAAATTCAAGGAAGCGGCGGCACAAATGGCCGAACTGGAAGCGATAAGAATGATGATCATGAAGCGGGGTAATGTGCAGAAAGAGATCGCACAGATTGGTGAAGAAGCCGGTGAAGGAACCGAGATACAGGCAGTTACTTTATTTAAGCTGATGAAGGCTTTTGAAAGGGTGGTGCAAAAATTACAGGAGCGCAATAATAAACCGGTACACACCGTGGTGCAATACAATTATACCATGGAAGGCAGTCGTGAATATATGCATACGATCTGCCGTACAGAAAAAACATTGTCGTTTGAAAAAATATTTGAAGTGTGCGAAAACCGCATTCATGCCTTATTCCTCTTTTTAAATATGCTGGAAATGGTGCAGGCCCGTTACATCGGTATCCTCATTGGCGAAGGCAGGAATAATTTTATTGTGGAATGGAATGAAAATCGCGAAGAAGATATAGTGGGTTTATTACCTGATGATAATCCAACGACGTGGAATTAAAAAAAATCCCCTCTGCGAGGGGATTTTTTTTGCCGAAGGCAAAATAATAATTCTTAATAATAAATATTCAGCAGCACCGGCTGCTCCGATTTTTCAATATACTTTTTCAGCTGCCCTAAAAAAGCCGGGGCTACCGTAGGACAACCCCAGCTTTCACAAATAGGGAAAGGCGCTACTTCTTCATTGGGTACACAATCATGTGAGTGCAATACCACAAAGCGATCATAAGCTTTGCTGTTGCTATTATCCAGTCCATAGAGTTTAAAAGCCAGCCCAAACTTTCCTGTATAGGAATTACCGATCTTATACTTGCCTAAAGAAGTACATAAACTACTGGGCCTATTGGAGAATTGTATATTGCTGCTTGTTGTTGTTCCGCTGCCATGGGTTACCAACCCGGAAAGTTCTATTGAATCATTTTTAAGATTATATACAAAGAAGCGTTTTTTGCCCGATTCAATCTTCATGTCTATCATAAAACAATAACTGCTATTGAACTGCTGATCTTTGGCATAGGTAATTATATCCACTGCTTTTTGTTTTAACCTTACCAGTGCTGTCTTATTAACTTCGTCTTTCTTAACCAATACAACAGGCCTGCTGATTGTAGCATGGAATTTTGATTTGTACCAAAAAAAATAAGCTGCTGCTGTAATGCTGGCCAGCAACAACAGAATGGTTGCAGAAAGTTTCATAAAAAATTTCATGGAAGTTTTGTTAGGCTGAGATGCCTAACGAATAAATTTCCACAGAAATTATTTTAGCACTGTTAAAGAAAATAAAATATGAAACCAGTTGTTACTAACGGTCGCTTCGCTCTTCCATTTTAAGGTTATCGTCGAAAGGACTTTTGGTGAAAGGATAGATCGTTTGCTTTACAAATCCCCTGGGGTATTGTGCCTCATGCACACCCGTGCCTTCGGGCCATACCTTGCCGGGTAAATAATACGTGCCGAATAGCATATCAATGAAAGGAAAAATGGAGGCGAAATTCTTACCATAATATTTCGGGTCTTCGCAATGATGCCAGTGATGGTATTGTGGTGTGGTGAAAATGTATTTCAAAAAGCCAAAGTTGATCCTTGTATTGGCATGGATCAACACCGCGTGAATGGCAATAAAAATAATGTAGGTATTAAATACCGCATGCGAAAAACCCAGGACGTACAAAGGAATAAATGTCATGGCACGGGTAAAAAAGATATCTATAAAATGCGTGCGGCTTCCTGCCAGCCAATCCATATGTTGCGTGGAATGATGTACCGAATGAAAACGCCAGAGGTATACATGGTTATGAAAAATACGGTGCGCCCAGTATTGAAAAAGATCAGTAGCAAAAAACGCCAGCAACAGGGCAACAATAAAAGGGAGTTGTTGTATCCAGGCGTGTACTTCGTCTAAACCTACCCAGCCAAAAAATACAATAGCGGGCTTCTGTGTAATGATCCCAAAGAACTGGATGAACAGGTGACTGATCACAAAATATACCAGGTCGGTACGCCACTCTGCATGAAACTTGGTCTGGTTTTTATTCCTGGGAAAAAATAATTCTATGGGTATAAAAATAACGGTCATTAATAAAAGATCCAGCAGCATCCAGTCGAGGCCAAAATACCAATCCGATCTTTGCACCGCAGTACCCTGTACATTAAGTGCCCCTAACAAAATAGCTATACCCGCTATGATCGCACCAATAGCAGCCAGTTTTATTTTTTTACTCAATAAAAGACTTAGTAATGAAAAAAAGAAGGCCGCCACGATCACTACTTTTATCAACATTTGCATCGACTGCGCCGTATAAATTTCACGAAACTCCGGTGTGGTGAGCTTTTCCGGGAAGATGAAACAAAGGATGCTTACCAATGCTAAAATGGACAGGAAGATAGAAATATAACCACTGATGGCGCCTTTGCCAATTTGCAAACGTACCGGCTTATTATTCACGGTTGAAAAAGATTATAGTTAAAAAAGTATAGGTTAAAAGTAAAAATATATTGTAAAATAACCATCCCTGATCCAGCAACGGTGCATATTAACTATTAACCGGTTAGGTGCATTTTATATTTGGCATTTTGTTACTAACCGGGCATATACAATTAACTCACTCGGTTTTGATCTCATACACCTTCAAATCAAAATTGTACCCGTTCATGATATAATAATCATCCAGGAAAACGAGTTCTTTATTACCTCCGGGTATTATATCAAGAAAAGTATAGTCCAGCTCTTGAAGTGGTGTAGCATTAGTATCAATCTCGATAACATCTTTGGAAAAAGATATTTTAAAATGCATATTGCCACTTAAAGTATCATAAAAAAAATTTAAAGGGAATATTCTTTTAGCTCTATCAATAAAAGTAGTTTCATATTTTGTTTGCAGTCTAATTTTTTTTCAAGCAATTCTTCATTTTTAATTACCCCTAATCTTTCAAATTGTGCGATCAGCATCTTCTCGGTAGCAGTAAAATCGCTAACCACCATTGGATTACTTCTCTCTTGTTCCTCAACATATTTATCCCTTTCTTTTTCATTATCGATAAACTGTATACCTGCAAAAGTTCTTCTTGTTTGAAGTGTTCCTATAAACCTTACTTCTATTTCTTTTTTGATTGAATCAATCCGTGAAATTGTATGTTCCTTTTTTTAAAAGATTTTTCCTGCTTGCAGGAAAATAAAAAAGCAACTGTTAAAACAGTTGCCGTTATTTGATAAAAAGATTTCAAGGTATCTTTTCTGTTTAAATATAATTATGATTGAACAGGATGTATCAATTGCGCTATACTGATGCTGCTCATGTCGCGTATTGTTTCTGCAATACCATTGGCGTCGATACCGATCTCATCATACAATTGTTTGGGAGAGCCGTGCTCTACCAACTCATCCGGTATACCTAATATTTTTACCGCTGCTTTATAACCATGTTCGTTCATAAATTCCAGTACGGCACTACCAAATCCACCTACAACAGTACCGTCTTCCACCGTAATAATTTTATTGAATTTCGCAAACACTTCATGTAGTAATGCTTCATCCAGTGGTTTGGCAAAACGCATATCGTAATGCGCCGGGTTAAACCCTTCAGCCTTAACATCACGGATAGCCGCAGCTGCAAAATTTCCGGGATGCCCAAAAGAAAGTAGCGCTATGCCTTCTCCATCTTTTATCTTCCGGCCTTTACCGATTTGTATTTCTTCAAAAGGATATTTTTGGGCCATCGTATCTTTTTGCAGGTCGGCCATAACACCTTCTCCCCTTGGATAACGGATGGATATCGGTAATGCCATGGTATCCAGTTGTGCGGTATACATCAGGTTACGCAATTCCCTTTCATTCATCGGTGCAGCTACCACCATATTGGGTACGCAGCGCATATAGGCAATATCATAACAACCGTGGTGTGTTGGTCCATCTTCTCCTACCAGGCCTGCCCTGTCGAGGCAAAAAACAACCGGTAATTTTTGTATGGCCACATCATGTATCACCATATCATAAGCCCGTTGCATGAAGGAAGAATAAATGTTACAGAACACTTTCATGCCCTGTGTAGCCATACCGGCACTTACAGTTACGGCATGTTGTTCGGCAATGCCCACATCAAAAGCACGGTCAGGCATTTGCTCCATCATATATTTTAAGGAAGATCCGCTGGGCATGGCCGGGGTGATACCAAATATTTTTTTATTTTTTTCAGCCAGTTCTATCATCGTAAACCCAAACACGTCCTGGTACTTCATGGGTTGAGGCAGGTCGAATTTTTTCTTTTGAATTTCACCGGTCACTTTATCAAACAAACCTGGCGCATGCCAAAGGGTTTGATCTTTTTCTGCAAGGTCGTATCCTTTACCCTTCACCGTTACGATATGTAAAATCTTTGGACCGGGAATATTTTTAAGATCCTGTAAAGTGTCTACCAGCTTCGTAATATTATGTCCGTCGATAGGACCAAAATAACGCAGCTTCAACGCTTCAAATAAATTGGCTTTACTGTTCACCATTCCTTTCACGCCTTCGGTTAATTTGTGCGCCATAGTGCGACTGAATCGTTTACCTACCGGCAGTTTACCTAACAGGTTCCATACCTCATCTTTTAACTTATTATAGGTTTGAGAAGTGGTGATGTCGGTGAGGTATTCTTTTAACGCTCCAACATTGGGATCAATGCTCATACAGTTATCATTTAAAATAACCAGCATATCTGCATCGGCAACGCCGGCATGGTTCATCGCTTCAAAAGGCAAACCGGCTGTCATAGCACCATCGCCAATTACTGCAATACTTTTACGATTCTCTTTTTTATATTTTGCTGCCATAGCCATGCCTAATGCAGCACTTATGGAAGTAGAGGAATGCCCTACGCCAAAAGTATCATACTCACTTTCGCTGCGCTTGGGAAAACCACTTAAGCCTTTGTATTTTCTGTTGCTGGGAAAACTATCCCTGCGGCCGGTTAATATTTTATGGCCATAGGCCTGGTGGCCCACATCCCAAACCAGTTGATCGTAAGGGGTATTGTATACGTAATGTAATGCTACACTTAACTCCACCACCCCTAAGCTGGCTCCAAAATGCCCGCCATGAACGCTCACAATATCAACGATGTATTGCCTTAATTCGTCGCATACCTGGTGCAACTGATCCCTGCTGAGTTTTTTAAGATCGGCAGGACTATCAATAGTTTTCAGTAATGTACCCGGAGTAAGCTCCATGTGTAAAGATTTAATGAGCAAAGTTAGTTTTTATTTTGAAGAGATATGGCTATTAAACATACTTTAACGGTAAAAGTTGAGTGAAATTGCCGCTTAAATAGCATATTTAAATAAATTCAATATTAAATCCGGATCCGGGCAATTGCCCAGGTAATACTGCCTTTCCTTTTCAGCACAAACACCCGGATAGTCTCCTTTGTATAATCCGATATCACTGATGATTTGAAAATGCAGGTGCGGTGGCCAGTTACCATTTTCTTTTGGGCCTCCAAAATGAGCCAGTAATTCGCCACGCCCGATAAATTTAGCTTCTTTTAAAGGCGCAATATCGGCCAGGCTCAAATGCCCGTAAAGCGTATAAAAAACGAGGGTTTCCAGCTGGTGTTGTAAGATGATAGTGGCGCCGTAATCGCCAAAATTGTTATTGAAAGCAAAACTGTGTACCATGCCGCCCAATGGCACATAGACCAGTGTTTTTTCCGGGCCCCAGATATCAACCCCGATATGCAGCCGACGCGGTTGTTCGGCTGTTGATTTTTCGATAGCATATTTTTTTTCTTCGTCAAAAAGCAAACTGCGTTTATACATTTCCCTTAATTCGCCATAGCCGCCGATTAAAAATTTAGCCTGCTGTTCTTTTCTTTTGTTGTCGATATACTCCGAAAAACTTTTGGTATTGCTGTAAATCTCTTCTGTAAGCCCGGTATTGGATGCCGATAAATTAAGGGGCGCTATTTTTTCTGTTGCCGCATCAAAATCCACCACGCTGCGAAAGCCGGCCTGATTTTTTTGCAGGATATTTTCCAATGCACTTTTCATGCAATGAAGATAAGCATAACCCTTGATTCATGATGACAGCCTTATTCGATCCGGTTACACCCTGTTTCGTATCCATGCCTTTCTCTTTAATAAAAATACCGTAGCAGTTTATCAGGCTGCTAAAAAAAGCTGCTCCTTTGGGGGAGCAGCTTATATATTGCTGGTTTTTGCTTGTTGACTGTTTATTATTGAACTACCACCCTGCTTTCAGTCAGTTTATTGCCTTCGTAATCACTCACCACAACAAAGTACACGCCCTTACCGGAAGACCTGATATCAATATCCATAAGTGTGTATGGACCAGTTACAGGAATGCCTTTATTGTATACCATGGCGCCTTTGCTGTCGAAAATAGTTACCATACGAAGGAAGCCGGTGTTACGGCTGTTGCTGTAGTACCTTATTTTAAACTGGCCATTATTAGGATTAGGCATTACATACAATTTATCTGTTGCAGAATCTTTAATTACAATTGCTGCAGATAAAGCCGTACATCCCGATGCTGTAGTTACCCTGGCTGTATAAGAACCTAACTTATCTACCGTGATATTACCCAGTACATTGGTTGTAGCACCACTAACTATAACACCGTTCTTATACCATACAATGGTATTTGTTGGAGCTACAGGTGTGATGTTAGCTGTAATTGCAGTGGTCAATAACGGGGTTAAGCTGGTATATGGTGAAGCTGACAGTGTAATCACTGGTTGTGGATTCACTGTTACGCTTACACTGGCACAGGTAGTGGTATTACATGTACCTTCTGCTCTTACATAAAAGGTTGCTGTTCCGTTAACTGCTACCCCGGTAATGGTAGCGCCAGTGCCTATCAAAGTACCGCCGCAGGTTCCGGAATACCATTTCCATGATGCGCCTGTACCCAATGCGCCACCTGTTACGCTAAGGTCAACCGTACCAGGTCCGCAGGTTGCAACGGCACTTGTGGTAGCTCCTGTTGGTGCGATTGACTGCCCGTTAACTGTTATGGTAAAGGTTCTTGCTGTACCTGGACAGCCGTTAACCGTTGGTGTTACGGTTATGGTAGCCGTTACTGCTGTGGCACCTGTATTAACTGCAGTAAACGCAGCAATATTACCCGTGCCGCTGGCAGCTAATCCTATTGATGACGTATTATTTGTCCAGTTATAGGTTGTTCCTGTAACTGCGCCTGTAAATGTAACGGCCGTGGTTGTTCCGCCTGTGCATAATGTTTGGTTAGTTACTGCAGTTACTGTTGCTGTTGGATTAACAGTTATGGTAAATGTTTTAGCTGTACCTGTACAACCATTTAATGATGGCGTTACAGTGATCGTAGCAATTACCGGTGCTGTACCTGTATTTACTGCTGCAAAAGAAGCAATATTACCTGTACCGCTGGCGGCTAAACCAATTGATGTGGTATTGTTTGTCCAGCTATAAGTTGTACCGGTAAGCGTACTTGCAAAACTGATTGCAGCAGTACTTGCACCATTACATAATGTTTGGTTTGCTGGCTGTGTTACCACCGGTGTAGGATTTACCGTAACCGTTGCCGTTATTGACGGACCAGGACATCCTGCAAATGAAGGCGTAATGGTAAACGTGGTGCTTGCCGCTGTGGTACCTGTATTTACCAATGTACCGGAAATACTTCCTGTACCGGATGCTGCAATACCTGTCAAAGTACCTGTATTATCTCTTGTCCAGCTATAAGTAGTACCGGTTACATTACTTGTTAAAACAATAGTGGCTATCGGTGAACCTGAACAGGCAGTTTGTATTGCCGGTGTGGCCACTGCACTTGCAAAAGGATTCACTATTACAGTTGCTGTTATAGGTGCGCCAGGGCAGCCATTTGAACTTGGGGTAATCGTAAACGTTACGGTTACCGGTGCGGTAGTAGTATTGGTTAATGTACCGCTGATATTACCGGTACCACTTGCCTGTATACCGCCTGGTACTGTAGCACTGTTATTTCTTGTCCAGCTATAGGTTGTTCCTGCAACCGGGCTTGATAATACGATGGTTGTTATGGTTGCTCCTGAACAAACTGTTTGTGTTGCCGGTGTTGCTGTTGCTGCCGGCGTTGGATTAACTACAACCGTTGCTGTTATGGGTGCGCCTGGGCAACCATTTGCACTTGGAGTAATCGTAAACGTTACTGTTACCGGTGCAGTAGTGGTATTGGTTAATGTACCACTGATATTACCCGTACCGCTTGCGGCAATACCGGTTGCAGCAGCTGTATTATCTCTTGTCCAGCTATAGGTTGTACCTGTAATCGTTCCGCTTAATGCAATAGTAGTAATCGCTGTACCGGAACATAAAGCCTGCGATGCAGGTGTAGCTGTTGCTGTAGGAGAAGGGTTAATAGTAAATGTAGTTACTGCAGCTGGTGTACATGCAGGATCAATTGGTGTTGGAGACAATATTGCATAAATGTAATAGTTGCCCGCAGCAGCAAAAGTTGCTGTTGTTGTTGCCACTGTTCCACCGGCTGTAAGACTGCCGTTAGGTACAGTTGCCAATACCGTTCCACCTGTATATGGAGTAGCGGTTGCTGCGGCAAATGATTTAAATACTATACCATAAGTTACACCCATGGAAGTAAGGCCTGAGGCAGTAAGTGTTACAGTAGAACCTATACAACCCGAAGGAGTTGGGTTAGTCGTTACTGTACCTATCGTAGGACAAACACTGCAGCCGCCTGGGCCAGACAATCCGATAACGGTAGTTGTAGAACAGCCGTTTCCATCGGTAATTGTTACAGAATAATTACCTACTGCCAGGTTAACCTGGTTTTGAGCAGCAGGTACTACCCCGGTACCCGTCCAGGCAAAAGTATATGGACCAGGCGCACCGGATAACACTATTGAAATGGCACCGTTTGCGCTTACACAGGTGGTTGGCTGCGTAAGTGTAGGCGTTACTGTTACTACCGGGTAGAATGCGATTACTGCGTTCCCGGTCATGGTATTGGTACAACTGGTTGCCGTTTTAGTAGCTACCACTGTGTAAGTACCGGCAGCAGTCTGGTTACCAAAAGCGATAGCCGCACCCGTACCTGCAACAGGAGCACCAACGTTGGTACCACCGTTTAAAACCAATTGATAGGTTACACCTGTTTGTGAATTAGATAAGCCAATGGGCAAACCTGCACCACTGGTACAGTAAGAACCTCCTCCTGTTACGTTGTAAGCAATAGGATCTATGGTAACTGTAACACTTGCCGAAGACGAACATCCGTTGATCGGGCTGGTAGCGGTTACCGTATAAACAGTAGTTACAGTTGGCGTAACACCTGTTGGGTTCTGTAAATTAGAGGTGAATCCTGCAGGTACCGAAGACCAGGAATAGGTTGGTGTTGCAGAAGAATTGGTGATTGATATATCATCTACGTCAAGGTAAAACTGGTTCGCAGTGGAGTATGCATTCCATGCAAAATAGTAAGTTCCTGTAACCGCAGGTGTAAAAGTGGCTGATTGCTGCGCATAAGTTGTGGAGGAAACAGTTCCCACATCCTGAATAAGGGTAGTTTGTGCAGCAATAGTTTGCGCAGTTCCTACCATTACCTTTAATTTTTCAGGGAACGTAGTACCGGAATTTTTATACCAGGAAGAAATAGTATAGGTAACACCCCCGGTTAAATTAACGCCTGAAGTGATCAGGTATGCGTTTGCTGCCTGTGATGTATTATATAAATATTCTGCCGCCTTGGTTCCTGTTCTTGCAGTACCATTAAGCGCAGCAGGCACAGTCCATAAATTACCTGTACCGCTATTTACAGAAACCCATCCTGCCGGAATTGCACCTCCTTCAAAACCTTCACTCAATATTGGAGGTAAAGTTGCTGCCGAAGTAAGGTTAACACTGGTACCTGAACAAATGGTAGTAGCTGAAGCGCCGGCAGTTATTGCCGGGGAAGGATTAACCGTTACCACTGCTGTAGCAGTATTAGAGCAGCCGATCGCATCACTACCTGTAACAGTATAAGTTGTGGTAGTAGTTGGACTTGCTGTAACGGTTGCAGTTGCTGTACCACTTAATCCTGTTGCAGGTGTCCATAAATAGGTAACAGCGCCAGCAGCAGTTAAGCCCACTCCTGATCCTGCACAAATAACCGGAGTTACAGGGTTAACTGTTACATTAGGCAGTCCATTAACCACTACCTGTACCTGTGCAGTAGTTGCAGATAATCCTGAACCTGCGCAGGTAACAACAGCTACATAATAGTAAGTGCCGGCTGTTAATGCTCCTGTAGAGAAACAGTTACCGCCTGCACATGGAATTGGGTTATAAGGTCCGCCTGATACGGTAGCGCTCTGCCACTGCACAGTAATTCCGGCTGCAGCAGATTGTCCTGACAGGCAAATTGTAGTGGATTGACCAGCGCAGATCGTTGATAAGGCCGGGCTTATTATTCCTGCAGTTGGGGTACCGGTACAGCCAATTGCTGCTGTTCCTGTAAATTCATCCGCACCTATATCGGGTGTGCCTGTACGAATATCGCCATCATAATCATCCAGGTAAGTAGCAATAGCTGCTCCGCCTGCTTCAATCTGTGTAGCGATGGCCGGGTTAATATGAAGGAAAGTGGCTGTTGATCCTATAGTGCTTACAAATTTCGGATCTTCCGATATTGATAATGCATCACGGGGGGCAACTACCGGTTTATAGGTAGCCAATGTTTGATAACCTGTTGTTCCATCATAATAAATATACCTGCTGGTACAGGCTCCACCTGCAAAAAGAAGGTTGTTATTTGAACTGGCAGCAAAATTATTCAGGTTAGTACTGGCAGATCTTGCCAGGGCATTTGTAATACCTGTGCCTTTAGGTGTTGAATTATTTACGATGATATTATTACGCAGGTCCAGCGCAGCTGTTGTAGCTGTTGCAGAATAGGTATGGAACAATCCTGATGTAGAAAAGTTCGCTCCTGATGACGCAGCATTTAATACAACAGTATTATAGTAAACGTTAAGCGTTGATGTAGCAGTAGTTGATGTTATATTAATACCACGTACCGCATCAGTTGCACTGCTGCTAGCTATTGCACGCAAGTCCCCAATAATATTATTATACACGTTTACTATAGTTCCTGCAGCGATAGTAAGCCCATTGGTTACACCAGCTGCATTATTGCTTTGTAAATTGTAAATTTTATTTTTAAAGATACTCGTATTGGCGCCGGTGCTATGTATTAAACCGCTCACTGTTGAAGCACCCGTGGAGCTTAACCCGTTAATGTTATTAGCAGATACTGTCAAGCCAAGACTTGCAGTAGAATTACCCACCTGGATACCTGTAACAGTACCTGTACCCGTAATATTTGAAACCGTATTACCATTAACAGTACTTCCCACTGCACCATAGTTTTGATGGATACCTATTAATGTACCTGTTCCTGCAGTTACATTAGAAATGGTATTGTTGTTTACATTTTCTATTTGTGTAGTTGAAGTGGCCTGGTATACACCATAAAAAGCGGCAGCACCCGCAAGCGTGATGTTTGAAAAATTATTATTGGTAATAGTTGCTGTACCTGCCGTAGGACTTCCAAAATTGTAATAACCGTACATGGTACCACTTGTTCCCGAACGTACAAATGTTCCCGTTACAGCATTATTGTTTACAGTAATATTCTGGGTAGCGTTACTTGTATAAATAAGGTAAGTGCTACCGGTAGTATTGATATTGATATTATTAAATGAGTTGTTACTAACGGTAAGACCTGTAGCCGAGTTGGCACTACAGTAAATAGCTGCAAATATACCCGTACCGGCAGCTGTAGTAGAAGCCGTAATTGTGTTATTACTGATATTGGTTGCAGCAGCAGAAGCGGAATTAATACCATAAAAAGCTGCACTAACACCCTGCTTTACTGTAATATTATTTCCGGTTGCTGTAATATTTCCTGTACCGGGAAAGTAGATACCGTAAGCCACTGTAGTACCGGTAAAGCTACCCGAAATAGTAGTGCTGATAGTATTATTAGTAGCGGTAAGATTGGTACCTGCCGCATTGCTGTAAATACCCGCGTGTACTGAAGGTGTTGTAGAATAACTTAACCCGCTGGTGGTAACGTTATTGTTATTACAGGTAAAAGTAGAGTTTGTTCCAAACACATATACCCCTACAGCTCCTAAACCGTCGGTAGCCTGTGTAATTGTATTATAGGAAACATTGGCGTTGTTCTGGTTAACAGCATAAATAGCGTAGTTGGTAATATAAAATGATCCTCCAACAAGACCTCCGTAGTTTACAATTGTATTACCCGTTGCAGCAGAAGTACCACCTATATCATTATTCTGATCATAATAAGTAAAGGGTGTTGTTGCTGAAAAACCAACAATATTAAATGGCACATAAGGGCAATTTAAAATGGTATTGCTGTAAAATTTGTTACTGCTGTTTAACCCCGTAGTTGTTGCGATGGCAAGTACAGTAGCAGATGCTGCCGTATGATGCGCCATATAAAAAGCAGCTTCCGGAGCCAGCACAATCTTTTGCAATGTTATCGTACAATTTTTAACGGTGTTATTCTGACAACCATCCGTTACAGAAAAATTCACAAACCCATACCCCCATTCCATTGTACCCGGGGTAGTAGTGTTGGCGGCATTTTCCTTAAGGTCAATACCATCAATGGTCATGTAATCAATACCCTGGAAAATAAAGATCCCATCGAGTGTTGTGGTTGTACCCACAGGTGCCGTTATTAAAGGATTGGCACCTGCTCCGCTTTTTTGAAATACCAAAGGATTGGTTACCGATAATGCAGCATTCAATGTAGCTGAGCCAAGCAGGTATCCGCCTGCAGGGGCTGTTTCGGTGTAACCGGCAGGCACATTAATAGTAGCCCCGCCTGCACCAACACCTGTAGTGTTTAGTGCGGTAACGGCAGCTGCTATACTGGGATAGTCGACCCCGATAGTTTTTGTACCTGTTACCTGTGCGTTTGAAATTACTATGCATAGCAGTGCACAGCAAAAAAGGAAGATCTTCCTCATAAGTTGCTTGGTTTAGTTTTGTTTTATTATTGTTGGGTGGCGAGTTTTTTGCAAAACTCAAGGGGATTGCAAAGTATTCTATTTAATTGTAAGCAACAAAAAAACCAGCAGTATTTTTACGGTATTTATTTTAATGCTGTTGCATAAATTCACATTAGCTAAAACTGTTACCTGTACAGCGTTACATCTAAATGAAAAGCATTCTAAGATCGTCTATAATATATTTTACAAATGCAAAATGCAGCTTGTAGTAAAATGGCTACAAACTGCATTTGTTCTTGAATTTTCAACTTACGGTAATTATTACACTACCACATTGATCATTTTATTTTTAACGAAGATGATCTTTTTAGGAGCTTTACCTTCCAGCCATTTTTGAACAATATCGTTTTGTAATACCGCTTCTTCCACCTGCTTTTGATCAAGATCCAGGGATAATAATAAATTAGCCCTTACTTTTCCATTGATGGAAACAGGATATTCCTTGTTGCTTTCTACCAGTAATGCAGGATTGAATGTTGGATAGTTGGCATCCAGTATGGTGGCTTCGTTACCCAGCTGCTGCCATAATTCTTCGGCGATATGCGGTGCATACGGGGTAAGTAGGATCAATACTTTTTCCAGCACTTCTTTCTTATAGCATTTTATATCGGCCAGTTCATTTACACAGATCATAAAAGTACTAACGGCTGTGTTGAAACTAAAACGCTCGGTATCTTCTTCAATCTTTTTTATGGTGCGGTGTAAAATTTTTAATTCTGCATCCGTAGCTTTTTCATCTACCCATATTTTTTTGCCGGGGTCATTTGGTTTTGATGCATCAGGAGGAACATTAAACAAACGCCACAATTTTCTTAAAAAACGATGTACGCCTTCAATACCTTTTGTATCCCATGGTTTGCTGGCTTCTACAGGACCGAGGAACATTTCGTACATGCGGAATGTATCGGCACCGTATTTGTCGCAAAGAACTCTCGGATCTACAGTATTAAAATAACGTTTGCTCATCTTTTCCGTTTCAACACCGCATATGTATTTGCCATTTTCTAAAATAAATTCACCGTTAGCAAATTCACCGCCTTTCCATTTCTTGAATTCTTCAATATCCAATTCTACTCCGTCAACCATGTTTACATCAACATGTATTTTATCAAAATTACTTTCGATATTCGGACTCGTGTTTATGCCATTATTATCTAGGTATCCTTTACCAATAATATAATTTTCCAAAATTTCATACATTCCTCTACTTTCAAGAATTTGTTGATATACTCCATGTGAAACGAAAAGATTTCTGACAGGAATTATTTCACCCTTTAATGTAATATCAAATTTACATCTATACACAAACCTGCTACTCCCTTGTATCATCCCCTGGTTCAATAATTTCTTAAACGGCTCCTCGTAACCGATATGTCCTAAATCAAATAATACTTTTGTCCATAAGCGGCTGTACAATAAATGGCCTACCGCATGTTCGGTACCGCCAATGTATAAATCTACCTGGTTCCAGTAATCACTGGCTTTACGGTCGCAGAAAGTATGTGCATTATGCGGATCCATATAACGTAAAAAATACCAGGACGATCCTGCATAACCCGGCATGGTAGAAGTTTCCCTTCTGCCTGTTGGCGTATTGATCCAATCCGTAATATTTGCTAATGGCCCTTCTCCTTCCGGGCCCGGACCGTACTTATCTACATGCGGTAATTCCAATGGTAATTCTTCCGCAGCCAAAGGAATGGCCACGCCATCACTCCATACTATCGGGAACGGCTCGCCCCAGTAACGCTGGCGGCTGAAGCCGGCATCACGCATCCTGTAGTTCACCTTACGTTTACCGATACCCTGTGCGTCCAGTTTTTGCAATACGATCTCCATGGCATCGGTCATTTTCATGCCGTTTAAAAAACCACTGTTCTCAAGGATCGCTTCCTTGGTAGGGTTGGCTTCTGTTCCATCAAAATAACTGCCAATGATATTCGTAATGGGAATATTAAAATGCTGCGCAAATTTAAAATCCCTTTCGTCGCCGCAGGGCACTGCCATGATAGCACCGGTACCATAACCAGCCAATACATATTCAGATATCCAGATAGGAATTTGTTTACCGTCAAAAGGATTTAATGCATAAGCACCGGTAAAACAGCCGGTGATCTTCTTTTCAGCCATTCTATCCACATCGCTACGACTTTTTACATACGCAATGTATTCATCCACGGCTGCGGCTTGTGCAGGAGTTTTTATTTGTTGCACTAATTCCAGTTCAGGAGCTACTACCATAAAATCTACACCGAAGATGGTATCCGGTCGGGTAGTATACACGGTCAATGGTGAATGGTCAATGGTCAATAAAGCACCTGTATTTGATTGACCATTCACCACTTTGAATGTTATCTCCGCCCCCTGGCTTTTCCCGATCCAGTTGCGTTGCATATCTTTCATACTTTCGCTGAAATCTACTGTTTCCAGTCCTTCCAGTAAACGATCAGCATAATCAGTGATGCGTAAATACCATTGGCGCATTTTCTTTTTTACAACCGGGTGGCCGCCGCGTTCGCTTACACCATTCACTACTTCATCATTGGCCAAAACGGTACCCAATGCTTCGCACCAGTTTACTTCGCCATATTTGCTAAAGGCCAGGCGATGGTCCATTAAAATATTTTGTTGCGTGGCTTCGTCAAATTGTTTCCACTCTTCTGCCGTGAATGGTGAATGGTGAATGGTGAATGAAGAACCGGCAGTTTCAAACCCTTTTATTAATTCAGTAATGGGTTTGGCTTTGTTTTCTTTCTTATCAAAATAGCTGTTGAATAATTCTAAAAATATCCACTGCGTCCATTTATAATATGCCGGATCGCTGGTTTTTACTTCGCGGTCCCAATCGTAACAAAAGCCAATTTTATCCAGCTGCGCTTTAAACGTAGCAATATTTTTTTGCGTGGTTGTTGCAGGATGTTGTCCTGTTTCAATGGCGTATTGCTCAGCCGGTAAGCCAAAACTATCAAAGCCCATCGGGTGCAGTACGTTAAATCCTTTCAGTCTTTTATAGCGGCTGTAAATATCGCTGGCGATATAACCTAATGGATGGCCCACATGCAAACCGGCACCACTTGGGTAAGGAAACATATCCAGCACATAATATTTCGGCTTGTCCGATTCGTTTGATACTTTATATACATTTTGCTCTTTCCAGTGATCCTGCCACTTCTTTTCAATCTCGTTAAATCTGTATTCCATTGCGTAGTCAATATTATTAATTGATTATTGATATTGTGTTTATTACCCTAAACCGTTTCAAAATAATGTGAAAGAAAAGTTATTTAACCCCCATCCACAGTTTATCATCACCATTCATAAAAATAAATGAGGCAGGCAGTCGTTTTGAAAGGGGCAAAAATAATGTAATACCCGCAAATTGAATTAATTTGCGCTTTACTGACCATTATACCGGCCCCGGGCAGGTAAGTATAACCATTAAAAATTTCTACAAGTATGTCTCAATTTGGAAAATCAAGCAGCAGTAAACGTGGTAAGCCAACTTATGCCTATGCCATCATAGGGGTATCGCTGGTATTATTTTTATTTGGTATTGTGGGCTGGTTTTTCTTAAATCTTCGTAAAACCGGTGATTATTTTAAAGAAAATATACAGGTGCAGTGTTTCTTAAACCGCGATGCCACCCCTAAAAAAATTGACAGTGTAAAAAACTATATTACCTCATTGTCTTATGTAAAATCTGCCGAGTATGTAACCAAAGAAATGGCTATCAAAAAGTTTGAGGCAGATAATGATACCACCTGGCGCCAGTTCATCAAAAGCAATCCCCTGCCGGAGAGTATCGATTTTTATGTAACGGCCGATCATGTACAGTCAGACAGTTTACGCGCCATTTCCAGTACCATTGAAAGTATTTATCCCGGCGTGATCTCGGAATATAAATTCCCTGATGAAATTGTATCCAAAGTAGGCGATTTTGCCAAGTATATGTTCATCGGTTTTTTAGTTGCTGCTGTTATTTTGACCATTTTGGTGATTTTCTCTATCGACAATACCATCAGGCTGGCCATGTATAGCAACCGGTTTTTAATAAAAACGATGCAAATGGTAGGGGCCACCCGCTGGTTCATTGCCAAACCGATCAATATAAGGGCGGTGATCAATGGACTGATCGCCTCAGGTATTGCCATTGCACTAATATGGACGGTAATGTTGCTGGTAGAATCTTTCCGCCCCGAATTCAAGGTGCTGAGGGATAATAAGAGCATGATATTATTGTTCCTGTCTATTATTGTACTGGGCATTACCATTACGCTGGTAAGCACCCACCGCGCTGTAATAAAATACCTGAGAATGAAATTGGATGATTTATATTAATATTGCACTTTAATACAACATTTATGAGCATCGAAAAAAAACAACCTCAGCCTGCCGGGCAAAATCTTTTTACAAAAGATAATTATATATGGATGCTGGCAGGTCTTGCTTTAATGGCCATTGGTTTTTTTGTAATGTCGGGCGGTAAAAGCCCCGATCCAAAAGTCTTCAACGATAGTGAAGTATACAGTACCACACGTATCACCATTGCACCGATATTGATCATTGGAGGACTGCTGATCGAGATCTTTGCGATTATGAAGAAGCCAAAGACAAATTAATATTGATAAATTAATAATTGATAATTTTTGCGGAGTATAGACTTCGCATTTTTTATTTTACATTCTTAAACCAACTGCATGGATACTTTACAATCAATCATTATTGCAATAGTAGAAGGCTTAACCGAATTTTTGCCTATATCATCCACCGGCCATATGATCATTGCCGAAAAAGCATTGGGTATTACAGAAACCGATTTTACCAAAGTATTTACCGTAGCTATCCAGTTAGGTGCAATCCTTGCCGTGGTGGTATTGTATTATAAGAAGTTTTTTGATTTTAAAAAATGGCAGTTCTATATCAAACTGATCGCAGCCGTTATCCCTGCACTGGCCATCGGTTTTTTGTTTTCTAAAAAGATAGATGCGCTGTTGGAAAGTTCGCTTACCGTAGCCATTACTATGTTAGCTGGTGGTATCATTTTATTATTCATTGACAAGGCTTTTACCCGCCCTACCATCGATTCGGAAGAAAAAATATCATATCCCAAAGCGGTGATCATTGGTTTTTGGCAATGTATTGCCATGATACCGGGCGTTAGCCGCAGCGCCGCTTCTATCATTGGAGGTATGCAGCAAAAATTAACCCGCAGTGCCGCAGCTGAATTTTCTTTTTTCCTGGCCGTGCCTACCATGTTAGCGGCAACAGGCTATAAATTATTAAAATATTATCAAGAAAGCGGCGGCTTTTCCAGCAACGAGATACAACAGTTAGCGGTAGGTAATATTGTAGCTTTTGTGGTAGCGATGATCGCTATAAAATTCTTCATTGGTTTTTTAAAGAAATATGGCTTTAAGATCTGGGGTGTATACCGCATCATCCTCGGTATTATTTTATTGTTGCTGATATGGAAGGGCTGGATAAAATAACCACTTAATTCTTTTATTTGTTTGTGATGATTAATTATTAATTTTCCTCTCCGCTGCAAGGCGCATTCATCCTGATAAATACAACTCATGCAAACAGCTTCAAAAAAAGTGATCAATGGTTGGGCCATGTACGATTGGGCCAACTCGGTATATAATCTTGTGATTACTACTACCTTCTTTCCTGCTTATTATGCATTTGTAACCAGCACCAAAAATTTCCCTGAAGGCATCTCCTTTTTAGGTAGAAATTTTGTGAATACCGAATTAAAAGATTATGTATTGGCTGTTGGCTTTTTAGTGATCGCTATATTATCTCCCATACTTTCTTCCATCGCCGATTATAAAGGCAATAAGAAAAATTTCATGCGCTTTTTTTGCTACCTCGGTGCATTGAGTTGTTCAATCATGTTCTTTTTTGACAAAGATCATATCACATTAGGCTTATTGAGCTTTATGTTTGCAGGAATTGGGTTCTACGGAAGCCAGGTATTTTATAATTCTTACCTGCCGGAAATTGCAGAAGAAAAAGATAGGGACAGGATAAGTGCAAGAGGATATAGCTATGGATATATCGGTAGTGTATTAATGCAAATGATCGGGTTTGCCATTGTATTGCTGATGCCCGAAAATCCTTTGGCATTAAAGATCACATTTTTATTGGTGGGCGTTTGGTGGGTATGCTTCGCACAAATTACATTTAAGCGTTTACCGATGAGCCCTAAAGGGGAAAGAAAAGCAAGGACCAACGTTTTTGCCAATGGCTTTCACGAATTAAAAATTGTTTGGCAGCAGGTGGTACACTTGCCGGTACTAAAAAGTTATTTAGGTGCTTTCTTTTTTTATAGTATGGGAGTGCAAACGGTGATGCTGGTAGCCATTGACTTTGGTATAAAAGAACTGAAATTACCAGATCAAAACCTTATCATAACCGCAGTTATTATTCAACTAGTTGCCATCGTAGGTGCTATCATCATGTCTAAACTGTCATCCAGGTATGGAAATATCAACATACTTATTTTTACGGTACTGCTATGGATCGGCGTTTGCATTACCGGTTATTTTATCAGCACAGAAATACATTTTTATATTTTAGCATCTTTGGTCGGGCTGGTAATGGGCGGTATTCAATCGCTCAGCCGTTCTACCTATTCCAAGCTGATGCCCGAAACAAAAGACACCGCTTCATTCTTTAGTTTCTATGATGTTACCGAAAAATTTGCCATTGTTATAGGGCTATTTACCTTTGGCTTTATTGAAGGCATCAGCAGTATCAGGAATTCTATTTTATCATTAGTAGTATTTTTTGCATTGGGTTTTATTTGGCTGCTGGTAACCGCCTCAAGGCAAAAAAAATCGAATCAAAAAGTGTAATGTGTATGAAATTATACTCCATCAATGCCGGTTATTTTAAATTGGATGGTGGCGCTATGTTTGGCGTGGTGCCCAAAAGCATCTGGAACAAATTAAATCCTGCTGATGACAATAATATGTGCAGCTGGGCATTGCGTTGTTTATTGATTGAAGATGGCAATAAATTAATGCTGATCGACAACGGCATGGGAGATAAACAGGATCCAAAATTTTTTGGTCATTATTATTTGCATGGTGATGATACACTGGATAAGTCTTTAGCCAAACATGGTTTTAGTAAAGACGATATTACCGATGTTTTTTTAACGCATTTACATTTTGATCATTGCGGCGGCAGCATTGTTCGTGAAGGAGATAAATTGGTGCCTGCATTTAAAAATGCTATTTACTGGAGTAATCAACAACATTGGGAATGGGCTACAAAACCTAACGAAAGAGAGAAAGCCAGTTTTTTAAAAGAAAATATTTTACCGATACAGGAAAGCGGGCAATTGCAATTTTTAAATGTCAATGGTGAATCGTCAATGGTAAATAGCAGCTCAAATATCGAACCATTGCTCATTCACCATTCACCATTCACGACTAATGTTTCCTTCCTCACCGCCAACGGCCACACGGATGCTATGATGTTGCCTAAAATAAATTACAATGGTAAAACGATAGTGTATATGGCCGACCTGTTGCCTTCTGTGGCGCATATTCCCCTGCCCTATGTTATGGGGTATGATATGTTTCCCTTAACTACGCTGCATGAAAAGAAAGCTTTTTTTGCAGAAGGCATTGCAAACGATTACATATTATTTTTTGAACACGATCCGATAAATGAATGCTGCAATTTGCAAATGACGGAAAAGGGTATCCGCCAGAAAGATATTTTTAAGTTAAGTGATATCTAAACTATTTTACGCTGATCAAAGACGTTAAGGGATGGCGTAAATTCTTATAGCCCATCATATCCACTTTTATAGTACCCACAGCAATCGGGCTTTCTACTCTTAATAATAAATGATTGGGATCATCGCTTAGCCAGGCATTCATTTTTTCGCCGCCTTCAAAAATAGTTCCTTTGATGAGCAGCGGTTTTATTTTTATGGTATTGAATTTTCCATACCGCGTTTTTAATTTTTCTTTGCCCATATAACGAATGTATAAATGATACACTTCATCATCTAAAAACATATCAAAGGGAATTTTATCATTTACCTTGTATTTGTCAAAATCGATATTGCGTGCATAGTATACCGCACTTACCACATCCTGTATGCAATTGCTCACTTTAAAAACGCCATTGGTACTTACAGCAGTGTTGGCACTCTGGTTAAAAGTAACATTATTGTATTTCTTATACCCGCCTTCATCTACATTACGGATAAATTTATAGGGCAGCATATTGGCGGTATCCACATAACTTTCATACCGGTCCCTAACTTTAAAAAAATTATCGAAAAAGGAATAGGTTTTGCCTTCGCCTACACAATGGTATACCGTTTTGCCGTTATAACGTTCCAGTGTACTAGTAAATACGGCTTCGCCTGCACCAATATAAGCGCCCAATGCGCTATAGTACACTTTCATGGTCACCACTTCATCGCCTTTAAAAGCGGTATTGTGTATACCACAAAATGAATCATCAAAAGCTGGTTTAAAACTTAAGCAGCAAAAACTAAAAACGAGTAAACTAAATTTAGCGTAACGTATCATTTTTCTTTTACTATTTTAATGCCTAAAATTAATATCCCACCAATCAGCGCAGGTATCACTAAATTAATTAACCATATTGATAATGCCGCTGTTTGAATGCCCAGTGTGTTGGTACTATACAATTTCATTAATTCCACACTTGCCTTTGCCCTCACCGGTAATTCCAAAAAACCAAAGGTAGGCGCCACCGTCATTACCAGGTAAAAAACGCTGATCAGCCAAAAGCATAACACAGTTTCAATATCAACGTTCATCAGCTGCAGTAACAATATATACTGTACTACAAATACCAGGTAACGCAACAGCGACAATAATAGTATCTTAAGCAATTGGCTTGCCGAAAATTCGTCCAGCACTTTAATATGCTTTACGATCTTATTAAACGCAGCCAGTTTTTCCATTAAACTTACCAGCCAGCCCAGCCTGATATAAAACAAAAAAAGAAATATCGTACCCGTGATGCTGAAATAGATCAGCACATTGCCCCAAAAGTCTGGTAAAACACTTAAAGCATTATGATTGTTATGTGAAAAAAATCTTAAATAAATCAGGCCGCCGCAACCCATTATCATAGTAACCAGCAGCTGGCTGATACTACTTACGATATTTAATGATATGGCTTTAATGCGGTGTTGTTCTTCTACAAATAAAATTCTTCCGCCATATTCCCCAATCCTGTTGGGGGTAAGCATAGTAATACTGCAGCCTGATAACACGGATTTAAATGCCCGAAAAAAAGAAAATTGCTGCACATGCTGCACCAGTAATTGCCATTTCCTGGCTTCAATGCCCCAGTTGACCAGCATTAACACAATAACGATCAAAAACCGGCTGCTTTGCCAGCTCTCTTTTACCTGTTGCCAGCGTTGTTCCAGGTCCTGCTGCTGCATCAGTTGCTGGTATAAACTAAAGCATAGTACAATTAATAAGAGCGGACCTAAAAAATAGTTGATTAATATTTTAATACTTTTGTTCAATACACAATGTTACTTCAATTATCAAACAGAAAAAATTATTAGTGTGGCGCAGCAAAAACCATCCATTATTTTAGGTATCGATCCGGGCACAATAATTATGGGCTATGGTTTAATTGAAGTGAACAACAATAAAATGTCGTTAGTGGAAATGGGTGTGTTGCAACCGGGGAAAGTGAAAGACAGTTATAAAAAACTGCAACTGATCTTTAATACAGTAAGTGGTTTAATTACAAAATACCAACCCGATACCTTTGCTATTGAAGCACCTTTTTTTGGCAAGAACGTACAAAGTATGTTAAAGCTGGGCAGGGCGCAGGGCGTGGCCATTGCCGCAGCTATGCGTCATGGCATTGATGTAACTGAATATTCTCCTAAAAAAGTAAAACAATCTGTAACCGGCAACGGTAATGCGGGTAAAGAACAGGTAATGAAAATGCTGCAGCAACTCCTGCAGTTTAAAGATGACCCCAAACATTTTGATGCCACCGATGCATTGGCTGTTGCAGTATGTCATTTTTTTCAGCAATCCAGCCCCCTGGCAATAGCGGATAAAAAAATACAGGGCTGGGATGCGTTTATTGCACAGAATCCGGGAAGGGTGAAGAAGGTTTAAAATTTGTTGTGGGCTTTGAGTTGCGGGTTACGGGTTAATTTTCGTTTTATTGATTTAGTTAATGAAACGTTGTTATCCATCACGATATCTTACAATATATTTTAAAATTTTATCTTTTCGCCTTCAAAAAACAATTAATAACCCGTAACGATTTTTAACTCGTAACTTTTTTATAACCCGTAACTTCACAGATGATCATCCGTTCAAAAACATTGCGGTTTGTAATTTTACTCAGCACCGTGCTGGTTACGATTATTATTGCAGTACAATTGTTCTGGCTGCAGAAGGTATACAAATACGAAGAGAAGCAGTTTAATATCAATGTATCAAAAAGTATACGCGGATTATATGATGATATGCAGCTGGTGAATGATGTTTCGGATAATGTGCAGAAAGTAGTGGAGAACCCAACTCCCGACCTGTATTTATTAAGAATAGATTGCACGCCTTACCTGGATAGTTTATGGCTGAACCTTAAAGCAGAGCTTACCGATTTTGATGTGTATACCGATTGCGAAGCAGCCATTTACAATCACGAAAAAAAAGCGTACACTTACCAGCAATATATCGATCTGCCGGATGCTTATCATACCGGTAAAAGTGAAAAGAGCAGTCCTGTTTTACAAAGAAACTATTCTTATATCGCTTTATTTTTCCCGCATCGCGGACAATACATTTTAAAGCAGATGTATTTCTGGATGGCATCGGGAGGGTTACTGCTCCTGGTGCTGATTGCTTTTGGGGCCAGCATTTTTTACCTGTACCGGCAAAAATTTTTAAATGAAACACAAAAGGACTTTGTGAATAATTTTACCCATGAATTTAAAACCCCATTGGCAGTAATTAAAATTGCGGCAGAAGTATTACAACAACCCAATATTGCCGACCGACCCGAAAAGCTAAGAAATTACGCGGCCATCATCGACGAACAAACCACTCACCTGCAGGCACAAACGCAACGTTTATTGGAAATTGCCTATACCGACAGTAACAAGTTGCCCCTGCAAAAAGAAAAATTTGATATCAACCAGCTGGTGCAACAGGCCATTACCGACCTTCATCCGCTGGTAGAAGAAAAAAATGCCGTAATACAAACAACTTTTGCTGTGTTGCAAAACCAGGTTACAGCTGATAAATATTATATGCTGCTGGCTTTTATCAACCTGGTTGAAAATGCTATAAAATATTCTGATGCACCAAAGATCACTATCAACACTTACGCAGAGGGTAATGATTGCTGTATCTCTATAAAAGATAACGGCATTGGCATCAGCGAAGAAAACCAGAAGAAAGTATTCGATCGTTTTTACAGGGTAACCGAAGGAGAACTGCATACAGCCAAAGGCTTTGGATTGGGCCTGAATTTTGTTAAGAAGGTAATTGATGCCCACGGAGGCAGGATCGAAATAAAGAGTATTTTAGGGCAGGGAAGTATTTTTATCATAAAGATCCCGCTGAGTTAAATTTATTATTATAATCATGAGCAAAGCAAAAGTTTTACTGGCAGAAGATGATCTTTCATTAAGTTTTGTTATTAAAGACGGGTTACAGGATGCGGGCTTTGAAGTAACACATTGTGCAGATGGTGAAATTGCCTGGCAAAAATTTCAAAAAAAAGAATTCGACATTTGTTTACTCGATATCAATATGCCTGTTAGAGATGGCTTTTCCCTGGCCAAAAAAATAAGACAGCAAAGCGATGTAATTCCCATTATTTTTTTAACTGCCAAAAGCCTGGAAGAAGATAAGATAAAAGGATTTCAAACCGGTGCGGATGATTATATTACCAAGCCATTTAGTATGCAGGAACTGGTAATGCGAATGGATGTTTTTTTACGCCGTACAAAAAAATTAAAATCAGATGCGGTGGAAGAATATCATTTGGGCACTTTACGTTTTGCATATAATGAATTAAAAATTTACAGCGACGGCAACACTACTTCTTTAACACAACGAGAAGCCGACCTGCTGAAATTTTTTGTGAACCATTTAAATAAAATATTAAAGCGGGAAGAATTACTGCTGAATGTATGGGGCAAGGATGATTATTTTTTAGGCAGGAGCATGGATGTGTTTATTACCAAGCTACGTAAATATTTAAAGCCCGATCCCAATATTGCTTTGGAAACGATACACGGTGTTGGCTTCCGGTTGCAGATCAATTAAAGATTACTCAATATTTTTTCCTGTACTACCTTGAGTTCTTCCTGGCTCGTTTTTGTTTTGCCTTTGGTAAAATTCAAATCATTCGCCGAATTAATAGGCACCAAATGCAAATGTGCATGCGGCACTTCCAGTCCCACTACGCTGATACCACAACGGTTACAGTTAAACGATTTTTCAATGGCTTTTGCAATAGGTTTGGCAAATACCAGCATGCCGGCCAGGTAATTATCAGGCAGGTCGAATAGCTGATCCACCTCTGTTTTTGGCACTACCAGTACATGGCCTTTTACCAACGGTTCTATATCTAAAAACGCAAAAAAATTGTTATCCTCAGCAATTTTATAACAAGGGATTTGACCGGCAATTATTTTTGAAAAGATCGTCATAACATATTTTCTTTAAAGGTAAAAAGAAAGGCCCGTCACTGGTGTGTAACGGGCCTGGAAAATGTAAAAATGTAAAATTATATTGCGATGCCTTCAATTTTAAATTTCAATGTTCCCGCTGGTACAATCACATCCACCACATCGCCGATTACCTTACCCAGTAACCCTTTTCCAATGGGAGAAGTAACGGATATCTTTCCCAGTTTAAGATCGGCTTCTTTTTCCGAAACGATCTGGTAGGTCACCTGCTTTTTGGTACCGAGGTTGGTTAATGATACCTTGGTCAATATACTCACCTTACTGGTATCGATATTGGTCTCATCTAAAATACGCGCCGTGGCAATCACTCCTTCCAGGTATTTGATCTTTGCTTCCAGCATTCCCTGCGCTTCTTTGGCCGCATCGTATTCGGCATTTTCTTTTAAATCACCTTTTTCGCGGGCTTCGGCTATGGCTTTACTTGCAGCGGGTCTGTCCACACTTTTCATACCATGCAGCTCTTCCTTCATTTTCTCAAAGGTTTCTTTTGTAACATAATTGGTAGTTGCACTCATAAAAATTCTTTTAGTAAAGAGAAAAAAAATACAACGCCCCAGATCGACTAAGGCGTTGTATGTAGCACAAAAGTACTAAAAATTTTAAATACCCAATTTTTCCAATATAACCACGGCCATTTTATAGAATGCTTCGTGGCTATAACCGGCAATATGAGGGGTTACAATAACATTCGGCTGGCTGGTCAAAAAATCCAGCTGTTCTTTTTCAGCTGCGGAATAGGTTTTCAATTTCTCGTTTTCCAGTACATCCAGCGCAGCACCTGAAATTATTTTTTGTTCCAAAGCACTTATTAAAGCTGCTGTATTGACGACTTTTCCTCTTGAAGTATTGATGATGACCGGCTTTTGCCGCAGCGCATTAAAAAAAGCCGTATCAGCTATATATTTAGTTTCGTCGGTTAAAGGCAGGTGAAAGCTGATGACATCCGAATAGCGGCATACTTGTTCCAGGCTGGCTTCCTTTACATAGTCTTTTGCAAAGCCAAACTTAAACTTATCATATGCCAGTACTGTAACATTAAATGAAGCCAGCAATTTTGCTACGGAGCTACCGGTATTGCCAAACCCGATGATGCCCACTGTTTTACCGCTTAATTCCGTTCCCCTGTTGCCATCCCTTATCCATTCGCCGTTCTTTACTTCCTGTGAGCTCCGGTTTATTTTATTGAAAATATTCAGCAGCATTGCCAGTACATGTTCGGCTACCGCGTTGCGGTTTCCTTCGGGACTGCTTTCGCACTTGATACCTTTTGACCGGGCATAATCCACATCAATTAATTCCATGCCACTTCCTAATCTCCCGACCCATTTCAACTGCTGTGCTGCGTCTATTATTTTTTTATCGATAGCAATTCTTGTGGTTACGATCAATCCTTCCACATCAGCAATCAGTTTATACAATTCCCCGTAATCTATTTCGGGAAGAAATAAAACCTGGTACCCTCTTTTTTGCAAAGTATCAATAAGGTACTGGTGTACCTTTGCTGTTACAATAACCAATTTTCCACTGCTCATCTGCTTAACTTATTTATCTGTACTGCAATTACTTTGCCGCGATCATACTTATCTCTACGTTGGCATTTTTTGGCAGTCCTTTTACCGCCACTGTTTCCCTTGCAGGAAAATCACCGGTAAAATATTTCCCATAGACTTCGTTAACGGCTGCAAACAGACTCATATCGCTTAAAAAGATAGTGGTTTTTATTACGTTGCTGAAATTCATGGAAGCTTTGGTCAATACCGCTTCCAGGTTAGCCATTACCTGCTGTGTCTCTTCGGCAATGGAAGAAGTGATCAGTTCACCTGTTGCAGGTACTAAAGCCACCTGTCCCGCCATAAACAATAAATTACCGGTTAATACAGCCTGGTTATAAGGCCCTATCGGTGCGGGTGCATTCTCTGTAATAATGATTTCTTTTGCCATAGTTAATTATTTGATACAAATGCAAATATATCTTTTTGTAACCACCTATTTTTGTAAAAAATAATCAATGACCATCGTAATTGTTGCGGATAATGAACAGTGGAATGCATTAGCAATAAACAGTACCGATATCCTTTGGGCAGATGCTGCAGGGGAATTTTCTTTTGCAACATATGCTCATGCAGATGCTTTTATTTTTTTAACCGCAGGTAGTCGTAATGATCTGCACGAAACAACAAAACCTGTTTTTATAAATGAAGTTACCGGCACTTTAAAAGAATTGAATGCCGGCGCCAATGTATTACGTATAAACGGGTGGAACAGTTTTTTACAAAGACCGCTGTGGGAAGTTGCCGGCACTATTGATGACAACTGTATTGCTGTGCTGGAAAAACTAAATAAAAAGATCATCCCGGTAAAAGATGAGCCGGGCCTGGTAGCAGCAACAATTATTGCCATGATCATTAACGAGGCTTATTTTGCATGGGGAGATGAAATAAGCAGCAAAACGGATATTGATACCGCTATGAAATTGGGAACCAATTATCCGTATGGCCCTTTTGAATGGGCAGAAAAGATAGGTATAAAAAATATTTTTTCTTTACTGCAAAAACTAAGTGTAACGAATAAGCGATATTTGCCTGCACCAAAATTAGCTGCAACAGCGCAACATTATTCATGAGCCTGATATTACATATTGATACTGCTACAACAGCAGCACATATAAGCATTTCAAAATATGGCAGCATACTGCAATCATTATATAACGACAATCAAAAAGATCATGCAGCCTTTTTACAGGTAGCTATACAGCAACTGGTAAAAAATATACAAGTATCACTGCAGGATTTGGATGCTATAGCGGTAACAGCCGGGCCTGGATCTTACACTGGTTTAAGGGTGGGCATGTCCAGCGCAAAAGGCCTGTGCTATGCGCTGCAAAAACCGCTGATCACCCTTAATACACTGGAGGTTTTAACCACTGCAGCAATACAACAGCTACAGGGCAGCTCCGAAGACATATTATTTTGCCCCATGATAGATGCCCGGCGAATGGAGGTATTTACAGCAGTTTACAATAAAACATTAATCCCTACAATTTCTCCCTGTGCCATGGTATTGGATAAAGCCAGCTTTGATAGCTTATTGAGCGGGTATAAAATGCTGTTTTTTGGTAATGGTGCAACTAAATGGCAAACGATCTGCGCTAACCCAAATGCTTCATTTACAGCAGTTCCAAACCTGGAGCAGGCCACTGCATCCTTAGCCTGGGATCATTTTACAAAAAACAATTTTGTCAACCTCGCCTATAGTGAACCTTACTATATTAAAGAGTTCCAGGATAAAACATAAAGGGTTTGTACTACCTGTAAAAGGCATTTTTTAGTTAAAAAATAGTATAATTACGGTTTGCATAAGCAATTATTTGTATATTTGGACGTTCAAATATTGTTCAAGCATATTTAAAATTTTGTCTTATGATGGTTGCAACCCAATCAGCGGAGTCGGCATTGTCGGCATCCAAGCCCTTATCCGAGTCTTCTATTAATGTGGATTATCATGCGTTAAAAAAAGCAGCGCTTGTTTTAAGAGCACTAAACCACAAGCTTCGTCAGCAATTACTTAAACTGATTGAAGAAGAAAAAAAGATTACTGTTACAGAAATTTATGTTCGATTACGTTTGGAACAATCTGTTGCATCGCAGCACCTGGCCATTTTAAGAAAAGCCGGTATTGTTTCTACACAGCGTGATGGTAAATTTATTTACTACACAGTTAATTTTAAACGTATTGAAGAGATAGATACTTTTGTTAAACAACTTGTTGGCTAACATTAAAAAGTAACATAAGAGGCGTCCCGTTTATGACGGGACGTTTTTTATTTTTACCTTTACAGTAAATTACATTTTATGTTTATTAAGCAATTATATACCAGCTGCCTTAGTGAAGCGGCTTATTATATTGAAAGTGAGGGCGAAGTGGCAATTATTGATCCATTAAGGGATATTGAAGAATATATTGCTTTGGCTAAAGAAAGGAATGCACGTATTAAATATATTTTTGAGACGCATTTTCATGCAGATTTTGTAAGCGGTCATTTAGACCTGAGCAAACAAACCGGTGCACCCATTATTTATGGCCCCGGTGCAACCACCAATTTTACCATACATAACAGTAAAGACGGCGAAATATTTAAACTGGGTACCATCAGCTTTCAGTTATTGCACACGCCCGGCCATACCATTGAAAGTTCCTGTTATCTTTTAAAAGATGAAAATGATAAACCACATGCCATCTTTACCGGCGATACCTTATTTGTAGGCGATGTGGGCCGCCCCGATTTAAGCAGCGGCGATATGAGCAGCGATGATCTTGCCGCAATTATGTATGATACTATTCAAAATAAAATTTTGCCATTGGCAGATGATATCATTGTGTATCCTGCTCATGGTGCAGGCAGCAGTTGTGGTAAAAATTTAGGCCCCAATACCTTTAGTACTATTGGCGAAGAGAAAAAAAGTAATTACGCATTACAGCCACAAACCAAAGAAGATTTTATAAAAGCAGTAACAGAAGGGTTAACCGAAGCGCCAAAATATTTTGCTGTAAATGCAGCCATCAATATGAAAGGTTACGATAGCATTGATGAAGTAAAACAAAAAGGATTGACGCCGTTAAGCATTGCAGATTTTAAAAAATGTATTGCTGAAGAAGCATTGATACTGGATACCAGGCATGCCGATGTATTTACTCAGGGCTTTATACCCGGCAGTATTTTTATTGGTTTGGAAGGACGTTTTGCAGAATGGGCAGGCAGTTTATTACCATTTGATAAACCAATGATACTGGTAACCGAACCCGGAATGGAAGAAGAAACTGTGATCCGTTTATCAAGGGTGGGTTTTGATAAAATGAAAGGCTATTTAAAAGGCGGTTTTGAAGCATGGCAAAAAGCCGGTGAAAAAACAGACATGATCATTAATATAGAACCGGATGAACTGGCTATGGATCTGCCACACGATCCTAATTTAGTGGTAGTGGATGTAAGAAGAGAAGCAGAGTTTGCTGATGGCCATGTTAAAGGTGCCCAAAACGTTCCGCTAAATGAAATGACCGATGTAGCTACCATTGCTAATTTTGAAGACCATCAGAATTTATATGTGCATTGCGCAGGCGGTTACAGGAGTGTTATCGCTTCTTCTTTAATAAAAAGACAAGGCGTTCATAATTTAAGAAATGTAACCGGCGGATGGAATAAGATAAAAGAAGAAAAAGCAATTACTGTTGAAAAAGATATCAGCGTATTGAATTAAACAGCAAAAAAATTCTATACGGCTGCAGATTCCATTACTGCACCGTACTCCGGTTTCCAGTCAAATTTAAAACGACGATGACTCCATAAATAATTGGCCGGATCTTCCCGGATCGTTTTTTCCAGCATGCTCCGGTATAAACAGGTGAGCTCACCGGGTTGGTTGCAATTGGTTTCTGTTGCCAATATGGTAGTGGTAAATTTATAGTACCCCCGCTTTATTTTTTTAAATCCTACATAAGCGAGTGCTACATTTTTTTTCATCGCACCTTTTTCAGGTCCCGATACAAACGGTGTAGGTTTACCAAAAAATTTTACCCAGTAAGCACAGGCAGGATTACCCGGATTCTGATCTGCCGCCATGGCTAAAACATATTGCCGGCTGAGCACTTCAGGTACCTGCTCCTTAAAATCAGTAGCACTTATTAAAATAGTACCATAACGTTTACGGATATTGATAAAGATCTTATCCAGCGCTTTATTTTTTATAGGCATGTATATGCCTGCAAATGGCGTTTTTAAATTAATGGCATACATCAGGTTGGCATATTCCCAGTTAAATTGATGGCCGGCCATTACATGTATGCTGTATCCTTTATCCACCAGTTCGTTTAACCCGGCAACATTTGCTGTGCTGCGTTTTATCAATTGTTTTTTAGAAAGAGAAATACACTTCAGACTTTCGATAAATGTATCGGTAAAATATTTATAGAATTGTTTGGCAATTGCTTTTCTTTCGGCTTCGGTTTTTTCCGGGAATGCAATGGCTAAATTACTCCACACCACTGCCCTCCGGTATTTAAATACATCAGACAATAAAAATGCAATGCCATCACTGATGCCATATAAAATAAAAAAAGGCAACAGGGAAACCAAATACAATAATGGGAAAATGATATAATACATTAAACAGGTTTAGCGCTACTAAATGGGTGTAGCGGTGAAGATAGCTTTTTGTTTAATGTAAACAGGTAGTCGTACTACTATAAGTTGCGTCAGGAAAGGATATCTCCGTACCCGGGATTCCATTCAAACTTAAAACGCCTGTGGCTCCAGAGGTAATTGGCAGGATCGTTTACAATGGCATTTTCCAATGCATCGCGGTACAAACCGGTAAGCTGGCCGCGTTTATCAATTAGCGCCGCGTTATCAGTAAGTAATACAGATTCGAAATGATAATATCCTCTTTTTACTCTTTTAAAGCCTACAAATACTACGGCAGATTTTTTTCGTATGGCGCTTTTCTCAGGACCAATTAAAAATGAAGTGGGGTGATTAAAAAAATTGATCCAGTAACCCGATTTTGGTGTGGCCGGCGACTGATCGGCTGCCAATACCAATGCATGCTGGCTGTTGAATACATGGTGTAGTTTACTGCCAAACTGTGCCGGACTAACCAGTATCGCATTAAACCTCGTTCGTATTTTAAACATGATCTTATTGAAAACCTTATTTTCTACCGGCAGGTACACGGTTACAAACGGAACATGTAGTTCTGATGAATATAAAAGATTGGCGTACTCCCAATTGAACTGGTGACCACAAAGCAGGTTAATACTTTTTCCTTCACTCAGCAAGCGGTTAATAATATCATAGGTACCCGTCGTTCTTTTCAGCATTTGCTTTTTTGAAATAGAAATAAATTTCACTGTTTCAATAAATGAATCCGCAAAATACTGGTAGAATTGTGTAGCGATCTCTTTTCTTTCTTCTTCCGTTTTTTGAGGAAAGGCAATTTTCAAATTACTTAGTACTACGTCTCTCCTGTATCTAAAAACACGGTTTAATAAAAAAGCAACGATATCGCTTAACCCATACAAAATAAAAAAAGGCAATAAAGAAATTAAATAGAGAAAAGGATAAATTATATAATACATGATCAGTACAAAGTTTTTAGTACAAAGTATGCAGCAGGAATTTCGGTACTACTTTTTAAATTTATTACCCACAATTATCTTACAGCACAATATTCTGTGTCATCGCAGCTTTACCCGGATAATCAGTATTAAAATGTAATCCCCGGCTCTCTTCCCTGAACTCTGCGCTTTTTACAATTAAGAAGGCAACAGTAATCATGTTTCTTAATTCACATAATTGGGGTGATACATTTGTTCTTTTATACAGTTCTTCGGTTTCTGTAAACAACAGATCCAGTCGTTTCATCGCCCTTTGCAAACGTTCATTATTTCTAACGATCCCTACATAATCACTCATCAGTAATTTTAATTCCTTCACACTTTGCGTGATCAATATCATTTCCTTCGGAGAACCCGTACCATCTGCTTTCCAGTCGGGTATATTTTTATTGTATTGCCGCTCACCGATCTTTTTTACTGCATCCAAAAAAGCACGGTGCGCAAATACCATGGCTTCCAGCAGCGAATTACTGGCCAGGCGGTTGGCACCATGTAAACCAGTGCTGGCACATTCACCGGCGGCATACAAATTGGTGATGGATGTCCGGCCATGTTCATCCGTTTTTATACCGCCGCAACTATAATGCGCCGCCGGCGCTACAGGAATTAAATGTTTGGTAACATCTACACCTATACTTAAACATTTGTCGTAAATATTAGGGAAGTGTTCAATAAATTTTTCTTTGGAAAAATGACGGCAATCTAAAAAAACATTTTCGGTACCGGCTACTTTCATTTCATTATCTATTGCTCTTGCCACAATATCGCGTGGTGCCAGGTCTTTTCGTTCATCATACTTTTCCATAAAAGCCTCGCCATTATGATTGCGTAAAATACCGCCGTCTCCACGAACCGCTTCCGTGATTAAAAAACTTTGTCCGCGTACACCCGGCTCATACAATGCTGTAGGATGAAACTGTATGAATTCCATATTCTCAATTCTTCCCTTTGCACGGTACACCATCGCTACACCATCACCTGTAGCAATAGCAGGATTGGTGGTGGTACGGTACACCTGCCCGTTACCACCGGTTGCCAGTAAAGTAATTTTAGCTAATATCTTTTCTATTTTATTGGTAGAAAGATTTAAAACATACACGCCATAGCATTCAATATCGGGAGTAGATTTTGTAACCAGGTAACCCAGGTGATGCTGTGTAATAATATCCAATACAAAGCAATGGCTGATGAGGGTGATATTGGGTTGCTTTTTTATGGCTTCCAGTAAAGCCCTTTCCATTTCCTTACCGGTTACATCTTTATGGTGTAATATCCTGAATTCGCTATGCCCGCCTTCTTTACCCAGTTTAAAATCGCCATCGGGTTCTTTATCAAATTCCGCTCCCCAGTCAATCAGTTCTTTGATCCTTTCCACGCCTTCTTTCACTACAATTTCAACAATATGCGGGTTACATAATCCATCACCGGCAATTAAAGTGTCTTCTATATGTTTGTCAAAACTGTCTTTATCAAAATCCATTACCCCGGCAATACCACCCTGTGCATACTTGGTATTGGTTTCATCGCTTTGTGTTTTGGTAAGAATGGTCACTTTTTTATCCGGGCATTCCTGTGCTACTTTTAACGCATAGGTCAAACCTGCTATTCCACTGCCGATGACCAAAAAATCTGTTCCCATGATATTTTACAAATATTAAGATGGTAAAATTAATTTTTCTAACTTGTAATTAAATCAATTCATAAAAATTGTTTTGAAAGAACCCCGATAAACACACTCAGATGAAAAAAATATTGATCACTTTAACCGCTATAACCCTTTCCTTTTTTGCTATGAGCCAGGCTATTTTTAATCCTCCGACAACTCCTGCCATACCCGTTACCGACACATTACATGGTAATTTACTAACCGACAATTACAGGTGGTTAGAAGATAAAGACAATGAACAGGTCAAAAACTGGACCAAAGCCCAGCATGAGTATACGCTGCAATACATGAACCAAACACAGCATCCCATAAAAGGTTTACGCGAAGAAATCGCTGCCATTGTCGACCTTGATTACGAAGGGCCTATTACTACGGTGGGTAAATACAAATTTCAATCCATCAAAAGAAAAGGTGATAAACAGAATAAGATATATACTGTGTTGACCAATGGTGATAAGAAACTCATCTTTGATCCTCTAGCTTATGATACTTCCGGGAAAACGGCCTTATCCGGTTCCAGTTATTCTTACAATGGCGAAATATGTGCGTTTAGTATTCAAAAAAGTGGTTCCGAAATTAACACCGTTTATTTTATTGATACCCGTACCGGTAAGGAATTGTATCCCCCGCTGGATGGCGTATTTGGTTTTCAGTGGACCAAAGATCAGCAACATGGTTATATCACATTGCGCAATAAAGAACTGATCGACAAACAACTTCCTTTGCCTACTTACCTGCACAAAATTGGTGAAGACAGGAAGACGGATATTTTTTTAGGCGCTCCAAAAGACGCTAAAAACAGTTTTTACATTTATGATAACCGTTACAGTGATGTTACTTTTTTAGGAGAAAGTGATTTTTACAGCAATACTTTAAAGATAAGAAAGACGGGTACACTGGATAGCGGGAAAATAATTTACAGCAGTGCAAAATACAATGCTTATCCCGAAGCCATTGGAGATAAATTGTATATTATGACCAATGATAATGCACCTAATTTTAAATTATTGATCGGTGATACTAAAAATCCTGATAGTAAAAACTGGAAAGTGCTTATACCGGAGAGTACAACAGTGATGGAAAGTTACAGTGTAACCAAACACAATATTATCATACAGGATAAAAAAGATATCGTAAGCAGGTTAAGGATATTTGATTTTAATGGTAAATACCTGAAAGATGTGCCGATGCCCGAACCTGGTAATATCAACAGTTTTAGTTACGACAGGGAAGAAGACCTGGTTTACCTTACCATTACATCGTTTACTACACCAGCAAAAACTTTTGTAGCCAGCGCCAACGATTTTAAGTGGACATTATATTTCTTCCGGGAATTACCGGTAGATACAAAGAATATCACGGGCAGTATTAAATTCTATACTTCCAAAGATGGCACAAGAATTCCCATCAAAGTGATTCACAGAAAAGACCTGAAACTGGATGGTAATAACCCAGTATTACTTACTGCTTACGGTGGCTTTAACTCCGGTATCAGTGTAGGCTTTGTAGGTAGTAATGCTTCATTCATCAACCGCGGGGGTGTAGTGCTGGAGCCTGGTATAAGAGGTGGTGATGAGTATGGCGAAAAATGGCATGAGGGCGCCATGCTGCAAAATAAACAAAACTGCTTTGATGATTTTATTGCAGCTGCAGAATGGGCCATTAAAGAAAAATATACCAATAAAAACAAGTTGGTCATCTGGGGTGGCAGCAATGGCGGTTTGTTAATGGGCGCCATGGTTACGCAAAGGCCTGATCTTTTTAAAGCCGTTATTTGCGCCGTGCCTTTACTGGATATGGTACGCTATCATAAATTTTTAATCGCACGTTACTGGATACCCGAATATGGCAGCGCCGATAATGAAGCCGATTTTGGATGGTTATTAAAATATTCGCCTTATCATAACATACGTGTTGGATTAAACGTACCCAATATGCTGGTTACTGCCGGCGCTTACGACAGCAGGGTTGATCCTTTGCATGCCAAAAAATTTGTAGCAGCATTGCAAAACAATCCAGGTCAGAAAAACCCGGTAATGCTGTGGATCGATTTTAACAGCGGTCATGGTACAGGACAGCAAACCCAGCAGATCATTGATAACAGGACAATGCAACTGACGTACCTGATGAATCAGTTAGGAATGCAATAATTGAAAAGTGATTTAATAAAAAATCCGTCCCCGCAATACTGCAGGGACGGATTTTTTTATTTCTAACTATATCAGGCAGGTGAAACCCAGGCTTCGTTTTCTTTTAATAAATTGATGAGTTCATCAACAGCAATAGCGCTATCAATATTTCTTTTCATCACTTCTTTTCCTTTGTACAACGTTATTTTACCAATACCGCTGCCTACATAACCAAAATCTGCATCAGCCATTTCGCCGGGACCATTTACAATACAACCCATGATGGCAATCTTCACCCCTTTTAAATGATTGGTTACCGCACGGATCTTTGCCGTAGTTTCCTGCAGGTCGAATAAGGTTCTGCCACAGCTTGGGCAGCTGATATATTCCGTTTTTGAGATCCTGGTGCGAACGGCCTGTAAAATGGAGAAAGAAGTATTATTGATAAACTGGTGATTATTTTTCGTTTCCAGGTAAGTTCTGCCGGTAACTTTTTGATTTATCAATTTAGAAGGATCATTGATGAGCCATATTCCATCTCCCATACCATCTAAAAATAAAGCACCACTTTCGGTAGCAAAATGTATCAGCTGTTCGTCAATAGAACTATGGTGACTTTCCACAGCCAGGATTACCGGCGTTTTAATTTGCTGCTCCATTAAATTGTTTACAAAAGCCCTGACCGATTGCATGCTGTTTGTAGCGGATGAATACAAACAAAGGACTACTGAATTACCTGTTGCAATATTTTTTATTACAGCAGCATTTTCCTGTGCTGTATCTAAAGCCACGAAATTTATTCCCACCGATCTTTCTGTTGCGTTAATAAATTCTTCCCCCTGGAACAAAGGAAAATATTTTTGTTTATCAGTGGTTGTTATCCATGTTTTATGATCGCACAAAACTTTTAATGTACCGGGCAAAGCAAAATCAATTACCTTATTCCCGGTGTAGATATAGTCGGCAGCAGCATCTCCAATACTCCATTTATCTGTTGCTGTATCATAGCTGTATCCAATAGCCTGCAGATCGGTATGCACAATTGTTTCAGCAAGCATATAATCTGCAATTACAACAGGCGCATGCTTCTTTCCAATATTTGAAACTTCATTGCTCTCTCTTCTTTTATATTCAAATGGAGAGTATTGCAGCTTTCCAATGCTGTCAGTGTTATTGCTGTTTATTATGGATGCATTTGCCTGGTACCGACTAACAATATCTTTACACACCGGTATCTCCAACTCAGGATCTTCAGTTAAACTTACCCTTATTGTATCGCCAATACCATCTTCCAGTAAGCTGCCAATGCCAATAGCTGATTTTATTCTTCCATCTTCTCCATCGCCGGCTTCGGTTACACCTAAGTGTAAGGGATAGCATTCGTCAAACTCTTCCATCATATGAGTAATCAGTAAACGGTAGGCCTGCACCATCACCAAGGGATTGCTGCTTTTCATACTTAAAATGACCTGGTGATATTCTTCGCTTCTTGCGATACGTAAAAATTCCATCGCACTTTCCACCATACCAATAGCAGTATCGCCATAACGGCTCATGATCCTGTCGCTCAGGCTGCCATGATTGGTGCCAATGCGCATTGCCGTACCATGTTCTTTACAGATCAATACCAATGGCGTAAAACGTTCCCTTATCCTTTCAATTTCTTCTGCATATTCAGCATCGGTATATTCTATCTGTTCAAATTTTTTCTTATCTACATAATTGCCTGGATTCACCCTTACTTTTTCTACAATCCTGGCAGCAATCTCTGCAGCATTGGGTGTAAAATGTATATCAGCCACCAGGGGTGTATTGTAGCCACGCTTTCTTAATTCATCTTTAATGTTTTGTAAATTCTCCGCTTCCTTTTTTGAGGGCGCTGTTATGCGTACCAGTTCTGCACCGGCTTCAATACAACGGATCGACTGTTCTACCGTAGCCATGGTATCCATAGTGTCAGTGGTCGTCATCGTTTGAATGCGTATAGGATGATTATTGCCTAATAAAAGGTTACCAATCTTAACTTCCCGTGTTTTAAGACGTTTGTATGATGTGAGGGATTCTGTGTACAATTGCATGTTGCAAAAATAACAATAAAATATGGGCAATGTTTAAGGAAGTGCTTACCAATCTTTCTCGGGTTTATTGGGAGACGCCGCATTAACCTTCCGTAATTTATCCTGCAGGTTTTTTTCCTGTTGTAATAAGGCTTTTAATTTTTCTTCAGCATCCTTTTTTGTGATTTTTGGTTGTTGTTGCTGGCGTTGCTGCTGTTGTTGTTTTTCTTCTTCCTTTTTCTTATCCTGTTCTTTTTTCTTTTCGTCTTCCTTTGGCTTTTTCTGTTCTTTATTATCTTTCTGCTGGTCTTGTTGCTGCTTCATTTGCTGCAGGGCTTTTTGCAGGTTTTGCCTGGCATCTTCATCCTCGGGATTCAATTTCAATGCGTTTTTATACGCTGTTATACATTCCGCCAGTTTTTTATCGTTTTGCAACACTACCCCTTTATTATAGAATGCGTTCGCCTTTGGTGTTTTGTCATTTGAATTAGCGGCTGCTTTTTCATAGGCATTAACAGCATCCTCGTTCTTTTTATTTTTATACAATGCATTACCCAGGTTAAATTGTGCAGTTGCGTTGGAAGGTGTTTTGGTTATTACATTTTGATATTGTGCCGCTGCTTTATCAAATTCATTTTTGTTATACGCTTCGTTACCTTTTTTTATGTTGGCCTTTTCTGTTTGCGCTACCGAAAATAAAGGAGCCACTAAAAAGACAATTGGAAACAATATAGCAAGAGCTGTTATTTTATTTTTTTTGTTATTTATCCGCTCCCCAATAAATACTTCAATTACTAATAATAATAAAGACAATACTAAAAAATACTGGAAGAAATTACCGTAATTCACCAATGAATCTTCGGTAACGGTACGTTGGTCCATATTGCTCAATTGCGCATCCAGCTTTGCCACTACATCATCGGTATTATTATAGAGTTGGTAAATACCATTGCCTTTCTGCGCTATTGTTTGCAATTCCGTTTCATTCAATTTTGTGATCACTGTATTGCCTTCGGCATCTTTTTTTTCTTCATTGGTTACCGCATCAATAATAGGTGCGCCCTGTGCCGAACCGATACCAATGGTATTTATGATCACTCCTTCACCCGCCATTTGGGTAGCTACTTTTGCGGCTTCCTCGTCATGGTCTTCGCCATCACTGATTAAAATAACTGACTTATATTTTTTTTCTTTGGTATTAAAAGAAGCGGCACACATTTTTAATGCTTCGCTGATCACTGTTCCCTGTGTAGGCACAATATCCGTAGTAGCACTGCCCAGGTACATTTTTGCTGCACCATGATCGCCGGTAAGCGGCATCTGCAGGTAGGCCTTACCGGCAAACACTACGATGCCGATCCTGTCGTTACTTAATTTATCGATCAGTTTACCCAAGGCCTGTTTTGCCCGGTCCAGCCTGGTAGGTTTAATATCCTGCGCCAGCATGCTTTTACTCACATCCAGTGCGATCATGATATCAATACCATTGCGGCTCACTTTTTCTGCTCCATGGGGAGTACGTAAATTGGCCAATGCAAAAACGGCCGAAGCAAATGCAGTAACAATCAACAAAAATTTTAAGGCAAAACGTTGAGGAGAATAATTTTTGATCATCTCTTTCACCAGTCTTTCATCACCGATCTTTTTAATGGTCTTTTTTTTCCAGCGCAACACAAAAAAATACAGCAATGCCAAAACAGGTATTGCTGCTAAGGCCAATAAATATTCTATGTGTTGAAATTTGTACATGCAATACGGCAAATTAGCTATTCCTGTTAAAGCTATTTGTTAAATTATTTCTTCCCTTCAAAAAACCCTAATTGTTTTAATATTCCTTTGGTAATATTCAACCTGATATTACGCATATCAATATCTCCCGGCGGCGCTTTAACAAAAGTCACGAAAAAATACACGTGGTTATTTTCTTCTATCCATCCTGTCAACCAACCTATATTATTATTTTGCTCGTCGTACCCCCAGCCGGTCTTATAACTCAATTTATATGCCGTATTATCTTCCTGCAGCATTATATCCTTTACACTTTGGTGTACACTCTTCCTAAAAGGCAGCTGTTCAAAGTATAAGCGCTTCATTAAACCCAGCTGTTCGTCCGGCGATATCTTTAAAGTATTGTTTAACCAAAAACTATCTACGGATGTGCCTGTTTTTTTATTTCCATAGCCAATACTATCGATCCATTTCTGCATGGTATCTTTTCCAATTCTCCTGGCCACTTCCTGGTAATAAGCCACATTACTTACTTTAAAGGCTTCTGTCATACCCATATCTTTATTCCAGTCTTCTATGCTGCGTTTTACGCCATCCCATTTAATCATCATGGTATCATTCACAATGGCGCCGGTTTGCAGGCCTATCAATGAATTAACAATTTTGAAAGTAGAGGCCGGCAAAAACCGTTGCGTATCCAGGGCCATATTGTACACCCTTATCTTACCATCTGCATTATTGAGCAGGGTAAAACAACCTTCCACTTTATTATCATCAAAATACTTTTTCAGGCTGTTATCAATCTCCGCCTTATTTACACTACAAGAGGTAAATAAAACGACCAGGATTATAAATGAAGACAAACTGGTTAAGCGAAAAGACTTACTCATAAAAGATATGCATTTTAAGCCCACTCAGGGGGTTGGGTTGTTGTTCAAATGTTTTGCTGTGGCATCCAGTGCATCATAAAATGGTTGCCCGAATTTGCGCACCAGGGATTCTTTTAAAAAAACGTAAACAGGTACTTTTAATTTTTTACCCAGGCTGCAGGCGGCTTTGCAATTGTCTTCGCGAGGTTCGTAGTTAACGTATATATTCTCACTGCGTTTACTCTCTTTGGTTATTACAGGAAACAAATGGCAGCTGATCGGTTTTTTCCATTGTGTTTTTCCATCAAGATAAGCTTGCTCAATACCACATTTCACAATCCCCTTGGCATCCTTAATTCCATATACACAAACTGCGCTATTGATGGTAGGTGTAACCCAGCCATATTCCTTATCATACACATAACGACCCTGGGCGGCAATTTCCTTTTTACTTTCTTCATTCAGGTAAGGCAGCACAATATCAAAAACTTCGTTGATCTTTTCCAGTTCGGCCTTTTCCAGCGGCGCTCCTGCATCGCCGTCCACACAGCAGGCACCTTTACATTTGGTAAGGTCGCAAACAAATTGCGCCTTCACCACTTCATCACTTACTAAAATATTATCAATTGCGATCATAACGCAAAGGTAAAGCAAACAAAGCCGCCAATGAAATATTGCTGTTAAAACTGGCTGGAATTAGTTAGGTAAAGTAACAGGAGATACGGCCGGAACCGGGTTTTTATTGGTCCATTTAAAGGTATTGATCATATGTTCAATATCTGCCTGTAAAAAGTCCTGCACTGGGCGTAAAGAATCGGCATTGGGGGTAACATCAAAGTACAAAGCGCCCCTGATAAAATTCTTACTGGTATCGCTTAAAAAAAACTGTTTGGCGGTAGCAGCATTACCCCCCACTTTAAAGAATATGCCGGTGATGCCATTCGGCGTATGCATCAAACTGTCTTTTATAGCGTTGGTGATGGCCTGGTTTTTATTGGTAAGGTTAAAGGCATCATTTACCATATTATCAAATACATTCGTGCCAGTTGAATCTTTATACGTACCGTCGGCCTGTTTTATTTTGTACACCGCTTTGCCGCCAATTATCTTATAGCTTAAAAATATCCTTCCGCCAAACTGTGGAAAGTCGATATTGATCCAGTAAGGATTTTCAGGGCTGCTGTCGAAATAAGTGCTGTCCTTTATCACTTTTGCGTATACCGGGTATTCAAAGCTGTAGGGAAACCCTTCCTGCTGAAAGGGCACATATTTTCTTTCGGGAAAATCAATTTTATAATAGCCTGTTTTTTTTGACGTGTAGGTAGAATTGCAGGAAAACAGTAGCAGAAAGCAAGAAGCAAGTAGCAAGTTTGATACTGGTTTTCTACTATACCCCGGACCATTTTGAACATTGAACATGGATTATTTCTCTTTACTGTTTTCGGGCTGTTTCAAAATAACTTTCACCTTGTCGATCCTGTTTTTATTGATCTCCAATGGAATAAAAGTAAATCCATCGTTTACCACTTCTTCATTTACCTGTGGAAATTCGCCTGCAATTTCCAGTACAAGTCCGGCAAGTGAATCGCTGTCGCCACGCACATTTTCAAAAGTATCGATAGGCAGGTTTAATGCTTTACAAACATCATTGATCATGGTTTTGCCTTCAAAAATATAGTTGTAATCATCAATCTTTTTATTGCCACTTTCCTCATCATCAAATTCGTCTTTAATATCGCCGATTATTTCTTCCATGATATCTTCCAGCGTAACAATACCCGATGTTCCGCCAAATTCATCCACTACTACTGCAAAATGGTTTCTCCTGTTACGGAATTCCTGCAACAGATCTTCGATCAGTTTTTGTTCATGCACAAAAAAAGAAGGGCGCATTAAGGTATGCCAGTCAAAATTTTCCGGTTCATTCAAATGCGGCAACAGGTCTTTTGTATGCAGCATACCCAATACTTCATCAAGGTTATTTTTATATACGGGGAGTCGCGAATAATGCAGTTCCTCCACTTTTTTTATCACTGCGGTAAAATCGCTGTTAATATCAATACCACTAACATCAAGCCTTGTACGCATGATCTGCTTTACGGTGGTATCTCCAAATTTTCTTATCCCCTTCAGGATTTGCTTTTCTTCCACCGTGGCTTCATGTTCGGGCAACAGGTCAATGGCATAATCAAGATCCGTACTGTCCATTCCGGCGGTATTATCAGAAGAGAATTTCTTCTCAATGCCATCAGTCCACCTTACCATTCTTTTACTGAAACGGTAAAACACGCTGTTAAAGATTTCCACTATCAATGAAGCCGTTGCTGCAAACCATATTTTATGATGGGTTGCCCACACTTTTGGTAATACTTCGGCAACCAGTACCAGCAAAAAAGTAACGGAAATTACCTTAATTAAAAAAATGGATATAAAGGAGAAATGCAACCCGCCGATCCAGCCATCAATTAAAATATTAAAGATGAGGATGATGCCAATGTTCACAAAACTATTGGTAATAAGCATTGAAGCCAGCAAGGTTTTAGGTTGCTCCAGTAAATTAACAATGCGGCGGTAAGCAGGCTGCTGCTTGGTTTTAAGTATATTGATATCCTTATAGGTTAATGAAAAAAAAGCCACTTCCGAACCAGCCAGTAAAAAAGAGATCACCAGCAATAAAAAAACGATCAGGATAAGCACAGCATTGGCAGCAATGGTAATTGCCAACAGCTGCAATGGAAGAAAAGGAAAAAAACCGATAACCGAATGATAATCCAAAATAAAAAATTTATATAAACAATTAGTAAAGTCACTGCTGAACATTACCTGTTAAAAACTGCTGCAAATATAGCTTCCCCATCAATATCCAAGAGGAAACCATACTTAAAAGGGCAATCTTTCCGGGCCATCATCAATAGGTGGAATATCAGATCCTGCCATACCTTCTATACCGGCAGCAGGATTGGAACCATCACTTCTTTTTTCCAGCATTATTAAATTATCTCCCACTATTTCGGTTGCAAATTTTTTGTTACCGTCTTTGTCTTCCCAGCTCCGGGTTTTTAAGCGCCCTTCTATATACACCAGGCTTCCTTTATGAAGGTATTTCTGCGCCAGGTCGGCAAGACCACGCCACAGCACCACGGTATGCCATTCGGTTTGGGAGATTAATTTACCACTTCTGTCTTTAAATGTTTCTGTTGTTGCCAATGAAAATTTTGCCACGCCAATATTACCCTCCAGAAATTGTATATCAGGATCCTTACCCAAATTTCCAATTAGCATTACCCTGTTTACGCCTCTCATAAAATTTTATTTTAAGAATGTATACTATCGGTTTTTGCTCTAAAACAAATTTAAAGATACATTTTTATCTTTTAAATAAGTTGTTATGAATTTAGGGAAAGGGAGGCTGGCCAGCTCCTCTGGAGAAACAGCAATATACCCATCGATCGCCGCATTTTTTTTGAGTTGCAGCCTGATAAACTGCCCATGTATAGTTTGGTGCGTGAGTTTCTGGCTATATACTTTCGACACCGATTCCACGGTAAAGCTGTTATTCCCCATAATTTTTTTAAAAGCGGGTAATTTTTTCAACAGTGTGATTTCTGTTGAACTGCTGGCTTCTATCAATACAAATTCATACAGGTTTTCCCAGATATCTTTTACACCTCTTTTTCTAACAAATACCTTTTTGCCCTGTTCTACCATTAAATAATACAACCACCGTACTTTTTGATTGATCTTTTTTTCTTTAACCGGCAGTGTATTCACCAACCCATTTAAATAAGCACCACATTTATTTTGTAACGGGCATTGGTTGCATAAAGGCAGTTTGGGTTTACAAACTACGGCGCCAAAATCCATTAATGCCTGGTTATACATACCGGGTTGTTCTTTATCCAGTAATTCGTTGGCCAGCGTGGTAAATAGTTTTTTTCCTTCTGTACTATCGATAGGCGTAGCGTTTTGAAAAAATCTTGATAACACACGAAATACATTGCCATCTACTACTGCATAAGGCAAGTTATAAGCAAAGGAACTGATAGCGGCAGCAGTATAAGGACCAATGCCCTTCAGTTGCAGAATAGACTCGTAAGTAGCAGGAAAAACGCCTGCATTTTCTTTGGCTATAAACCTGGCAGTAGCAATTAAATTTTTGCACCTGGAATAATAACCCAGGCCTTCCCATAATTTAAAAACCTTTGTTTCCTCTGCCCCGGCCAGCTGAGTAATAGTAGGGAATGCCGCAACAAAACGGTTGTAGTAATCCAACCCCTGCTCCACCCGGGTTTGTTGTAAAATGATCTCACTAAGCCAGATTTTGTAGGGGTCTTTTTCCCCCTTCCAGGGCATTTTCCGGGTATTTAAAGCCTTATTCCACAGTAGCAATTGTTTAGTAAAATATTTTTTTGCGTTCATAAAGGCTTTTGAGATTTATTGTAACCAGTTTTATTACATTAGAATTATACATATCAATTAAAGCACATAATATTAATAATCAACAAGTTAGTCACGATTTTGGTAAAACTGTATTATATTTGTTTGCAACAAAGTACTTGATAATCACCAGCTTATTTGGAATTTTGGCGCATCTTTTGTATTTTACTTTAAGAAATATAAAAATTCTTTTATGAGAAAAGCAGACCTTATAAATCAAATTTCCGAAAAAACGGGCATTCCCAAAGTGGATGTTTTAGTAACTCTTGAAACGATGTTTAAAGAAGTAAAGAAATCCTTATCGGAAGGAGAGAATATTTACATCAGAGGTTTTGGCAGTTTCATTACAAAGAAAAGAGCTGCCAAGATAGGCCGCAATATCAAAAAAAATATTGCCGTTGAAATACCGGAGCACTTTATACCGGCGTTTAAACCTGCCAAAGAGTTTATGCAGGAGATAAAAGCCTCTAAAAATATTAAGGAGAATACAGAAAGCGTTGATGAGGAAAGCGAAGACTAATGTACCTTTGCCGTCTAAATTTCTATAGTGAATAAACAATTAGTGCTGGTTACCACCGGTGTTGCGCTGGTAGTAATATTATTTTTCTTTGGACGAACAATTGACAAAAAAACACCCCCGGTAAAATCTTTACCTCAAAATACTGTAGCTGATTTTGATATTGACCGCTTTATTATCCAGTCCAAACAAAAGTTAACAGCTCAGCAAAATCTTTTCCTCGACAAGCTGGAGAACAGCGTTAGCAGGGGAGATGTTCGTAATCAACAGATTACCGTAAATAACCAACTGGCAAATTTCTGGAAAGACAGTGTGGCTTCATTTGAGCCCTTCATATATTATTTATCAAAGGCTGCTAAGTTGGAGAATTCAGAAAAAAACCTCACCTTTGCAGCCCAATTAATTTTGGATGACCTGCGACACGAACAGGATCATGCAAAACTGGATTGGAAAACAGACCAGGCAGTAGGCTTATTTGAACAGGCTTTACAACTGAATCCTGATAACGACGAACTGAATATTGGACTGGGAAGTTGTTATATATATGGCAAGGGGCGCACAGGCCACCCGGAAGAAACAATGAAAGGGATACAGCGGCTGCTTTCGGTAGTAAGAAAAGATTCTGCCAATATGAAAGCGCAACTGGTACTGGGTGTAGGTGGATTTGTATCGGGGCAATATGATAAAGCTATTGACCGTTTAACAAAAGTGGTGAAGGCAGAACCAGGAAATGTAGAAGCTATTGCTTATCTGGCTGATGCTTATGCGGGGAAAGGGGATAAGGCAACCGCAGTACAATGGTACCAGGTATTAAGAAAAACAGCCGGACCGGGTTACGAAAAAGAGATTGATGAGCGGATAAAGCTTTTACAATAGTAAACACAACGAATTAAACATATTATTTTAAACACAAAAAAGACTAGTTATGCCTTGTGGTAAAAAGAGAAAACGTCATAAAATTGCAACACACAAGCGTAAAAAACGTTTAAGAAAGAACCGCCATAAGAAAAAATAATTTTTCTTAGTGGTGCCCCGATCCTCCTTTTCGGGGCATATTTATCTGTAGTGCACTGCAGTATTGCCGCTATATCAGTAGTGTAATTGTGCATGCAGTAATGTTTCCTTTCCATGATGTAATGGTCTTAAAAAAATTTACGCTTGACCAAGGAACTTATTATTAATGCAGCGCCGCAGGGGGTTGAAATTGCCTTGCTGGAAGATAAAAAGCTGGTAGAGTTGCACAGTGAAAAAACTGATGCTACTTTCGGCGTCGGAGACCTGTATCTGGGAAAAGTAAAAAAACTCATCCCGGGCTTAAATGCAGCTTTTGTAGATGTGGGTTTTGAAAAAGATGCCTTTCTTCATTATACCGATCTTAGCCCCTATGTTCGCTCTATTTTAAAATTCACTACCGAAGCCATCAATGATAAAACTGAAGGCGGTTTTGATTTTGCTAAATTTAAAGTAGAACCGGAGATCGTTAAAACCGGTAAAATAACTGAGATCCTTAGTGGCCGCCCCAATATCCTGGTGCAGATATTAAAAGAACCTATTGCGGCAAAAGGCCCACGCCTTAGTTGCGAACTGTCTTTACCCGGCCGGTTTGTAGTAGTTACTCCATTTAACGATATCGTTGCTGTTTCCCGCAAAATTCATTCTTCCGACGAAAGAAAACGTTTACAGAAGATCATAGAAGCAATCAAACCTAAAAATTTAGGTGTTATCGTTCGTACTGCCGCAGAAGGAAAGCATACCGCGGAACTGCATGAAGACCTGCTGAGCTTAATTGCTACCTGGAAAACAATTCAGACTAATTTAAAAGGCGCCACACCTCCTGCAAGGATCTTAAATGAATTGGGCAAAACCACCAGCATTTTAAGAGACCTGCTCAACGAAGATTTTAATAAGATAGTAGTTAACGATAAAAATATATTCAGCGATACCAAAACCTATATCCAACGTATTGCGCCTGATAAAGCTGATATCGTTGCTTATTATAACAATGGCTCTCCCATTTTCGACAGTTTTGGTATTACCAAGCAGGTAAAAGCCGCTTTTGGCAAAACCGTTAACTTACCCAGTGGCGCCTACTTAATTGTAGAACATACTGAAGCACTGCATGTAATTGATGTAAACAGCGGTTACAAAAGTGTAAGCAATAACCAGGAGCAAAATGCTTTGGAAACCAACCTGGAAGCGGCAGAAGAAATAGCCAGGCAATTGCGGTTAAGGGATTTAGGCGGTATCATTGTTGTTGATTTCATTGATATGAAATTGATGGAGAACAAGAAGAAACTGGCCGATGCCATGGAGCAATTGATGCGTACCGACAGGGCCAAACATGCGGTATTAGCTATTAGCAAGTTCGGCTTAATGCAAATCACCCGCCAGCGTATGAAGCCGGAAATGACCATTAACACTACCGAGATTTGTCCGAGCTGCGAAGGAACAGGAAAAATCTCTTCTACTTTAATATTGGAGGATGAAATAGAAAAGAACCTGAACTACCTGATCATGCAAAAGCATAAGGGCTTAACTGTAGAAGTTCATCCTATATTATATGCTTATTTAACCAAGGGTTTCTTTACCTCTAAATTGCGCAAATGGAAAAGGAAATTCAAACAGAAAATAAAGCTTAAAGAAAACAGTAATTATCACCTCACTCAATTCCATTTTTTTGATGACAGTGATGAGGAGATCAAATTATAAATAGAATTCCCACCATATAAAAAAATCCTTTGAGTTCATCAAAGGATTTTTTTATGACTTAATTCAGTTGCTTAATTAGTTGCAGCTCTTCTTGCCTTTCTTCTCGCTTTTTGCCTGTCTACACGTCCGCTTTTTTTATCCCGCGATCTTCCGATTGCATATCCAGTTCCTGCTCCTATAACACTGCCAATTATCGCTCCCTGCGCTTTATTTTTACTTACTACTGCTCCAATTACTGCACCAGATCCACCGCCTATTGCCGCACCTTTTGCTGCATCACTCCAGCCCTTATCCTGTGGTACCGGTGCTGTTTCGGTAGAAGTAGCAGTACCATTATTTACCCCTTCATTAACGGGTTTACTACGGTTAACAGTTCTGCTGTTGGAACCATTGGTATTGTTTTTTGGAACATCGGTTGATGCATTATTCTTTAATAAAGCAGCGGTATCTGCCATTACCATGGTCCTGTCATCAGCAGCCTGCTTTCTTTTGCATGCTGTGAGCGATACCACCAGCATCGTAATCAAAAACACATTTTTCATAATTGTCATTTTAGTTTCGTAAAATCCCCTGTACCGGGTAATAGCCAATAAACTATTATTACTCAGTACATAAGTTTATATACAGTATATAGTAAAAAATCATGCCAAAGCCTGAGTATATGCAATTTTAGTGGTGATTATTAAGCTGTCTACGGATTTTGGGGTGCCTGTCCATTTATTACGTCTGTTAAAAAATTTACATACTGCCAGCCGTTAACAAAAAATACCAAAGAACGTAAATACTAAATTTTAAAAGCATTGTTTATTACATACACTGGTCTTAATTTTATCTATCATTTAAAATACCATCAAAACCAACCCATTCAATGATGAATTACAATGAAATAATTGATGATGCGACAGTATACATAAAGCAAATAATCGCTGATAGTGGAAAAGCTGACCTATGCTACCATAATCTTACCCATACCCAAATGGTAGTAACGGCAGCAAAACAAATAGGCAATCATTACCAGTTAAATGAAAAAGATTTTTTTACGGTAGTAGTAGCCGCCTGGTTTCATGATTTAGGCTATTATACCGGTAAAAAGGAACAACATGAGGAAGAAGGTGCCCGTTTGGCAACAGCTTTCTTAACAGGCAAGGCAGACAACAGCATTATTCAACAGGTAGCAAATTGCATATTGGCTACCAAAATTCCACAGGCTGCCGGCAACCTGCTGGAGATGATCATGTGCGATGCCGATATGTTTCACTTAGGCACCGATGATTTTATAGAACGTAATAAACTGATGAGAAAAGAAGCCGCTGCTACCCTTAAAAAAGATATTAGTAAAGAAGAATGGAGAGCGGGCACTATTGCGCTGCTGCAACAGCATCATTATTATACCGATTACTGCCAGCTGCTGCTAAACGATAAAAAACAACAGAACCTGGATAAACTGATACAAAAAATGGAATCTTCACCTAAGGAACTAACGGCTACGCCTGCACCCGTGTTTAACGAACCTGCCGTAAAAGATAAAACCAAAGAGCCCAGCCGCGGTATTGAAACTATGTTCCGCATCACTTCTTCCAACAACCAGCGCTTAAGTGATATGGCAGATAATAAGGCACATATTTTAATTACGGTTAATTCTATCATCCTGTCTGCCATTATAAGCCTTGTATTGCGTAAATTGGATGACAGCAATTATTTTACCTACCCCACTTTTTTATTGTTAATCGTAAGTGTGCTTACGATCATTGTTTCAATACTGGCTACAAGGCCTTCAATCCCCAATGGCATTTTTACGCAGGAAGATATGGCGGCAAAAAAAACCAACCTGCTTTTCTTTGGAAATTTTTACAAAATGAGTCTCGATGAATACAGCGATGGTATGCAGAAAGTGATGAAGGATAAAGATTTTTTATACAACACTTTAATTAAAGATGTGTATTTCCAGGGCGTGGTATTAGGAAAAAAATACCAGTTGCTGAGAAGGGCTTATAACATTTTTATGTTTGGACTTACCATTTCCATACTAAGTTATATTGCTGCAGTAATGATGACTAAATAATTTATTAAATCGCATGACCGGATACAATTATTTCAACAGGGACTTAAGCTGGCTTTATTTTAATGAAAGAGTATTGCATGAAGCTGCTGGAAAAGATGTGCCCCTCCTTGAAAAAATAAAATTCCTTGGCATTTATTCCTCCAACCTGGATGAGTTTTACCGGGTACGCATGCCCGTTTTAATGGCACTCAACCAGATTAATATATTTAAAAATGAAGCACCTGATTATTATCAGCAGGCCGGCCTACAGGTGCAGCAGCAGTTAAATTTTTTTGGCAATACTCTTGCGGGCCTCATCATTCCTGCATTAAAAGATCATGGCATAACCCTTATTTATAATACCCCTATCCCGGGTATGATTATCACAATTGTCAATCAATATTTTTACAACGTACTGGCAGCGTACATTGAAGTGATCTACCTGAAGGAGAATAATTCTTTTTTTCCTGAAAACAACAAATTATATATCGCTGTTGAACTTCAAAAAAACAACAATACTGAAATAGCATTGGTAAGTATTCCTTCAAATAATGTACCCAGGTTTTTTACCGCTGTACAGCATGAAACAACCTATGTTATTTTTATAGATGATATTATTAAACTGAACCTGGGTTTTATTTTTAAGGAATTTACAGTTATAGGTACATACAATATAAAAATTACCCGGGATGCAGAGCTGGATCTGCAGGATGAATTTGACGGCGATATTGCAGAAAAAATTGAACAGCAGATCAGCCGGCGTGATTTTGGTTTAGCTACAAGATTTTTACACCAGCCTGATATGCCAACACCCGTACTGGAGCAGTTGTTGGCACAGTTTAGCCTGGGTAATGCTGGTATTGTTGCTGGTGGTAATTACCACAATCTTAAAGACCTGTCTGCATTTCCGTTACATAACCCTACATTGCTTTATCCAAAGCAGCAACCAATTCATGCTGCAATTAATGGTATATCACTCCATACTGCCCTGCAGCAAAAAGATGTTCTGATACATACACCTTACCAGTCTTACGACAGCATCCTTCGTTTTTTTAATGAAGCTGCTTTGGATACTGATACTGAAGAGATCTACACTACCATGTACCGCGTGGCCAATGATTCCAGGATTGTTCATGCGTTGATCAGTGCAGCAAAAAACGGTAAAAGAGTTACCGCATTTGTTGAATTAAAAGCCCGCTTTGATGAAGCCAATAATATTAAGTGGGCAAAACAAATGAAGGCAGCAGGTGTAAAAATTATTTACAGTATCCCCAAATTAAAAGTACATGCCAAAGTTGCCCTGGTAAAAAGAAGGCAAAATAACAGGATAGTATACACGGGTTTACTGGCTACCGGTAACCTTAATGAGAATACAGCCCGGTTTTATACCGATCATATTTTATTAACGGCCAACGGGAAATTATTACGTGAACTGGAATTACTCTTTATTTTTTTAAGCCAGCGCAGCAAGACAAATGATCCCGGTAAGATCAAGTTCGATCATTTGCTGGTAGCACAATTTAACCTGCAAACCAGGTTTCTCTCCCTTATTGATAACGAGATCAGTAATGCTAAAAATGGTTTACCCTCGGGCATCACCATAAAGCTGAATAATCTTGAAGAAGAAGTGTTGATCAATAAGTTGTATGAAGCCAGCAATGCCGGTGTGAAAATAGATTTAATAGTTCGCAGCATATGTAGGTTGATACCCGGCGTGAAGAACATGAGCGAAAATATCAGCATTAAAAGAATAGTAAACCAATACCTGGAGCATGGAAGGATTTTTGTGTTCAACAATAATGATCATGAATTGTTCTTCCTGGGTTCTGCCGACTGGATGAACCGGAATATTTACAGGCGTATTGAAGTATGCTTTCCTTTATATGATACCGTTCTGCAACAGGAAATAAAAGAGATATTGCAATTGCAACTGAGCGACAATACAGCAGCAGTGCAACTTAATGAAAACCTTCAAAATACACCTATTCCGGTTACAGAACCTATCATCCGTTCGCAGGAAAAAATTTATGCCTTGCTACAAACAAAAAATAAGCAATGAAAGTAAAATATATATTATACTGCATCGTCTTCTATTGTATAAGCTGTAGCAGCAATGCGGGGGAAATAAAAAATCCACCAGGTTATGATCTTTCAAAACCTGAAAAATTTATATTACCGGGAGTATTAACTGAAATTTCGGGCATTGCAATGTATAACGACAGTATTTTTGCAGAGCAGGATGAAGAAGGAAAAGTCTTTCATTTTAAGTTGGGTGATAAGGAGATAGTGACTACTAAATTTGGCAAGAAGGGTGACTATGAAGACATAAGTATCTGCAATGCAGAGGTATTTGTTTTGAAAAGTAATGGGTCTTTATTTTCATTTCCTTTAACGGTAATTCAAAATAAAGAACTGGAGAACGTACAGGAATGGAAAGATCTACTACCCGCAGGAGAATATGAAGGCATGTATGCAGACCAGGCCAATAATAACCTGTATATCTTATGCAAACATTGTGATGATGATAAAGTATTGAAGGGTTATATATTTAAATTGGGTACTGACAGCATTACCCCTACAGGAAATTTTTCAGTAGATATAAAATCCATTGCCGCCAGCACTGGCGAAAAGAAAATTAAATTTCACCCTTCAGGGTTAGCAAAAAACCCCCTGACCAGCGAATGGTATATTCTTTCTTCGGTAAATAAATTATTGCTGGTGACGGACAGCAACTGGACCGTTAAAGATACTTATCCCTTACCGGTATCCCTGTTTAACCAACCCGAAGGAATTACGTTTGATAACCAGGGCAATCTTTATATCAGCAACGAAGGAGGAGACACAAGCGAAGGGAACATATTTAAATTCACACAAAAAAAATAATCCTGTTGAAGAAATTATACATCTTATCGTTTATTGTATTACTAACAGTTCATGCAACTGCGCAGGTGGACACTATACTCAGCCGCATTATTTTTATCGGTGATGCCGGTGAAACAAACCAACATCAAAAAAAATTAATTGCTCATGCGTCTGCAAATATCCTTACCGGTAAAACAACAGTGATATATCTTGGAGATAATATTTATCCTTCGGGGATGGCATTACCAGGAAGTAAAAATGATACCGTCACAAAAGATATCCTTCGTTCCCAGTTTGTACCCATGCGCAGTAAAAATGCTGCTGTTTACTTTATACCTGGTAATCATGACTGGGACAGGATGGGAGCACATGGTCTTGAAAAAATAATCGCACAAAATGATTTTCTTACAGCTCAACATGATCCGCAACTGAAAATGGTACCCACCAATGGTTGTCCTGGTCCTGTTGCAATAAATATCAATGATAGCCTTGTGGTAATTGCGTTTGATAGCGAATGGTGGGTTTTTCAACACAATAAAAATAATCCGTCTGCAGACTGTGAGTGTACCACTAAAAAAGAATTCACCGATAAATTAGCTGAATTATTTTATGCAAACAGGTATAAAGTAATATTACTTGCAGCCCATCATCCGTTTCAAACCTATGGCCCTCATGGAGGCTATTTTTCCATAAAAGATCACCTGTTCCCATTTACTTCTCTTAATAAAAATTTATACATTCCGCTCCCTGTAGTAGGTTCTTTATATCCTTTATTAAGAAGTATACTGGTAAACCCGGAAGACAAAAAACATATTTTATATAAGGATATGATTAAACAAATAGATGGCGTGTTTGAAAATTTTCCTAACCTGGTGCATGTTGCAGGGCATGAACATGGACTACAACTGATAAAAAATGATCAAACCCAGGTGGTCAGCGGAGCCGGCGCAAAAAACACCTATGTTAAAAAAAGAAGCGATGCCCTTTTTGCAACAAAAAATAACGGCTATGTTACTGCCGATCTTTTTTTGGGCAACCGGGTAAAACTTACTTACCATATTGTTGATAAGGCAGATAGCAGTTTCACTTACATGCAGGAATACACGAACATAAAAAGATCAGAGGATTCATTGTATACTATTGCAGGTGCGAAACAAGGGGATAGTATTGCTGTGCAGGCAAATGCTTCCTATGGCAAAGTGGGCAAGCTGCACCGAAAATTGTTTGGCGAAAATTATCGTAAAGAGTGGGCTGCAAAAACAATGCTCCCTGTAATTAAGATTGCTGAAATAAAGGGCGGCTTAACACCTTATCAACGTGGCGGCGGACACCAATCCTTGTCATTGCGTTTAAAAGATAGTACCGGTAAAGAATGGGTATTAAGAAGTGTAAACAAGTATCCCGAAATATTATTACCCGAAGCACTTCGCGAAACTTTTGCCAAAGATATTATTACAGATGCCATGAGTGCGCAACATCCTTATTCGGCACTGGTGGTACCGGTACTGGCCAATGCTGCAGGTGTACCTCACAGTGATCCGGTTATTGGCTTTGTGGCTCCGGATAGAAACCTGGGCATTTACCAGAAAGATTTTATGAATACCGTTTGCCTACTGGAAGAGCGTGAGCCTGCAGGCAAATCTGAGAATTCGCAAAAAATGTACAGGGATTTACTGAAAGACAATGATAACAGTATTGACAGTACCTCATTATTAACAGCAAAGCTACTCGATCTTTTATTGGGTGACTGGGACAGGCATGAAGACCAGTGGAGATGGATAGCTGAAAAAGACGGAAAAGGAAAAAAATACAAACCGGTGCCACGGGACAGGGACCAGGTTTTTCATATCATGGAAGGTACTGTACCATCATTTGTTAAAAAGCCCTGGGTATTTCCTTTGCTGCACGATTTTGATGGCAGGATCAAACAGGTAAACGCTTTTTTTACTGAAAGTGATTCTATGAGCCGGCGTTTACTCAACCAGTTTAGTCACGAGGAATGGATGAACATCACTTATGCCTTTACAAAAAAAATTACCGATTCAGTTATTGAAAGAGCACTCGCCCAATTACCATTCCAGGAAGGTAATAACAGACCGGCCGAATTATTTAAACAATTACAACAAAGAAGGGATAATATACCGGCAGCCATGGATAAATATTATCGTTTTCTAAATAAGATCGTAGATATACAAACTTCCAATAAAAATGAATTTGTGTCTATTGCCGATGCACCTAATAATAAACTTGAAATTGTAATTACTAAAATAACAAAGGAAGGTAAAGTAAAAGACCAGCTGTATAAAAGAATATTTGATCCTGCCATTACAAAAGAAATAAGATTGTATGTTCACGAGGGCAATGACAGCGTAGCAGTAATCAATCATTCCAAAATAAAATTGAGGATCATTGGTACCAAGGGAGAAAAGCAATACACTGTTATAGGTACTGATACAAGGCTTCGTTTGTATGGCCGCACCGATAATGTTCATATAAACAATAGCAGTGCAAAAGTAAAACTGCATACCTCCAATGACAGTGCAGCTACCATGTATATCCCTACCAATTCTTACAACAAGATCATTCCCTTGCTGAAAGCCGGGTACAACCTGGATGATGGATTAATGTTAGGCGCAGGTGTGAAATTTATCAACCAGGGTTTTAGAAAAAAGCCGTATGCAAGCATGCAGCAATTTTCTTTCAGCCGTGCCTTTTCTTCACAGGCTTATAAAATAAATTTTCATAGTGAATGGTTGAAAGTTGCTGATACAAAAGATATTGTTGCAGATGCAAAAATTCTGGCACCCGATAATACACAGAATTTTTTTGGCTTAGGGAATGCCAGTTCATATGACAAAAAATTATACCCGATCAAATATTACAGGGCACGTTTTTCTATATACCAGGCAGATATTGTGTTGAGAAAACGATACGGCAATGGCAATACGTTTGCGGTTGGCCCTTCCGTTCAATATTATCATTTTGATGCTGATGATAATACCGGCAGGTTTATTACCAGCTCTTCTTTAATTGGCTCGTACGACAGTGCAATTATTAACGTGGACAAAGCCTTTGCCGGCCTCTCTATACAATTTACAAAAGACAGCAGGGGCAAGAAATTAATTCCCGACCATGGCGTGTATTTTGCTGTAAAAACCATCGCCTATGCCGGGTTAAACAAACATTCTAAAAATTTTATACAATTGGTGCCCGACCTTTCCTTTTATAAAAGACTAGATAAGAACGGGCATATCATTTTCGCTAACAGGACCGGCAGCGGCTTTACTTTTGGTGATGCGCCTTTTTACCAGTCGCAATTTTTAGGCGGGCATGAAAATTTATACGGTTACCGGCAATATCGCTTTGCAGGTAATACAATGTTGTATAATAATGCCGAACTTCGCATTAAAATAGCACAGGCAGGCAGTTATATACTACCGGGACAATTGGGCCTCATTGCATTTTATGATGCCGGCAAAGTATGGGCAAAAGGATATAATAGTAAAAAGATACAACAGGGCGTCGGTGGAGGCATTTATTTTGCACCGGCACAAATGGCGGTATTGCAATTGCTGTTTGGCCATTCCGATGAAGGCTGGTATCCCTATTTTTCACTTGGATTTAGATTTTAATTTTATGCAAACTACATTACTTGATCTTACAGAAAGCAAAGGGGTTGATAAAGACAATCTTGATGTAACGCTCTCCTTTTCCGTTTTTATAAAATATTTACAACAACGTATAAACGAAGCAGAGGGGATCAAAAAAAATTTCTTTGAATATGTGTTATCAAAACTGATGGCTGATCACCATAACCTGGAGCCGGTAACATTGCAAAATATAGAGCAGTATAAAGAAACACTTTACCTGATTTATAATCTTTTGGTTCCGGTAATAGCAGATGAAAAACAACAATTCTGGGCATTGAGTGTTCCTTTAAAGCCATACATTTTTTTTGGTACAGATGCTTTTTACGGTTTATTACAAAACCTGGAAACAGGTGCTGCAAAGTGCGAGATCATAAATAATGAGGCTAATGAGCAATCAGAAAAAATGAAAGTACAGCTGCTTTGTTCACTTATCCTGGAGAAAGTGTATCATTTTCCCCCATTGCACAAAAATGAACTCTCCTACTCCTTATTAAACGAGGAAACGGGACTGATCAATTTCTTTAAAATAAATATCGACACCCGTTTTGTAGAAGTAGAAGCAAAAGAACCGCTACCACAACTCGACCTTCTTTCCATTACCTCGGAGATTGAAACCGGTGATTTTGACTGGGAAAAACTATGCAGCAAACTACCGCTTGCCTCCTTAAAATTCACCGGCCTTTCCATTATCACGGCTACAGATATAACGGCTACACAGGCCATGGAAAATATCAAAACAGCTATCATTAACCGTCACCCTGGCGATGATGGAGATTATTACCAGGGCGTAGTGAATTCATTAAAGATACTTGTTGAAAATAATGATATCGAATTTGGTTTATTTCCCGTGTTTAAAATAAACAACAAACTGGTTGTTACCAGGGCCAACAGCAGTCATAATATGATGGTACAGGCTTTTTCAATTAAAGGCCACCAGGAAGATTTCTATACCTTAACAGAATCTTATCTTGAAAATCCAAAGGTAATTTTATTAAACACCATCAGCGAAGAGAACAAAGATAAAAAGTACATGCGTTACCTGTACGAGAATGGTATTCTTTCCTATGGACTGCTGCCGGTGTATTCAGGTAACAGGATTGCCGGTGTTTTGGAAATGTATTCTAAAAAAAGCAATGTGATCACCAGTTCGGCATTATCCAAACTGGAAGATGCTATCCCATTGTTATCGCAATTATTCCAACATCATATAGATGAGTTTAACCGCAATATTGAAAACATCATCAAAGAAAAATTTACCTCTCTGCAACCTGCGGTGGAATGGAAGTTCAGAGATATTGCGTGGACTTATTATGACAGGGCCATAACAAGTTCAAGGGAAAAAACAGAAGAGAAAATTATTTTTAAAGACGTATTTCCATTGTATGGTGCTATAGATATCCGTAATTCCACCGTGGAAAGAAACTATGCACAGTCTGCAGATCTTATCGCCCAGTTTAAGCTGGTGATTACTACCTTAACCGAAATAAAAAAACAGGTAAATATTACCCTGGCAGATGAACTCATTTACAAATGCAATAACTGGTTAAAAGCCATTGAAACAAAAAATATTAACCAGGATAATTTAAAGGTGACTGAATTCCTGGAAGAAGAGATCAATCCTTTCCTAGATTATTTTAAAGATAACAATCCGGCACTGGAGCCTGTAATTAAACAGTACAAACAAGCTACCAATGAAGAAACCGGGATTGTATATTACCACCGGAGGGTTTTAGAAAAATCGATGCAAACCATTAATGCAGCTATTAATCAGTACCTGGAATTATTTAAGGATGAAGTACAGGTTACTTATCCCTGTTATTTTGAAAAATTCCGCACCGATGGTATTGAATATGATATTTATATCGGGCAATCTATTTCTCCCTCCAAACCTTTCAGTAATTTATACCTGAAAAATATCCGTTTGTGGCAATTGAATTCCATGGTGGCCATTGCCAGGATAACGCACGGACTGCAACCACAGCTGGAAAAGAAAATGGAAACCACCCAACTTATTTTCATCCGCTCTACTGCCATTGATATCGGCTTTAGAAATGATGAACGCCGTTTTGATGTGGAAGGATCATACAATATCCGTTACCAGGTAATAAAAAAACGTATCGACAAAGTGCATGTTAAAACTACCGGCGAGCGGCTTACCCAACCAGGCAAAATTGCCATGGTATATTTTAATAAAAAAGAAGCTGATGAATACCTGGAGTATATCAAATACATGCAAAGCCAGCACCTGTTGCAAAAAGAAGTGGAACTATTGGAGCTGGAAGAATTACAGGGTGTATCCGGTTTAAAAGCAATAAGGGTTACAGTTATAATTGATGAGGAGGAAGAAAAAATTACAGCAAAAAGTACTGCAGAAAAAGCCAGTAGTGTTTGAAAATAAGTATTGTTAATATGAAAACCGTTCTGGGATACTTGTTATTATCAATTATTTTACTTTACGCTGCACACGGATTGTATAAAGAAAGAAAAATTATAAATGAGTTAATTGAATCAGGGAATGTAATTGGTTCAAAAGTTATTGAACTACCAAAGGACTGCACCAGTAGCTCAAGAATGAGAAATTTTTGTAAGGTTGAAATTGAAAACGGCCAACAATATAGGTTGCAAATAACTTATGAGGAGTGTTTGAACTTGAAATTTTCTGACAGCTTTATTATCAGGCAAAAGGATAACATTAATGAAATTATTAGATACAATCCTCAGGCCACCACTACTGAAATGGGATTTGTTTATATCCTCACTATATCCGGGCTGATATCGCTTCTATCATCTTTTTACTACTGGATAAAAAATAGCACCAATCACCACCTTTTACATTTTATAAGGCCGCGACAATCCGCCGAAGTTTAAACGAAAAAGAGGGTAGATCGCTCTACCCTCTTTACTATGTAATAATTTGTATTGATTAATGCTGGTGATTATGCATCATACCATTCAACTCTTCTCCTGTAACTTCCTTCTCCTTAGGTTTAACCTGTGTTTCTATAAAGTTGAATAATTTGTCGGTGATCAAACGGCGGTAGCTGCTGTCTACCTGTTTTTCATCTTTCATCATACGGTCGATATAACTTTCAATCCAGCTGCTGTCTTCACCTAAGTTCATAGTACCAAAATAGCGCATGATCTCTGTCTTCATACTTTCTCTCAGTTCTTCATTGGTAACCTGCAGTTTGTTATCCTGTACTAATTTATCACTGATCAAAGTCCATTTTAACTGGTTGCTGAAGCCAGGAAATTCTGCCGCTGCTTCTTCTGCAGTTTTAGGTTTTTCGCCACCGGTTTGCAACCAGCGTTTTAAAAACTCTTCGGGGAATTCCATTTTCGTTTCATCGATCAGGTAATGATACAATTGATCCTGTAATTGATTTTTACTCTGCGCTTCCCAGTATTGCTGTATCTCTTCTTTAATGGATGCTTTTAATTCTTCCACTGTTTTAATATCTTTCGCAGGATAAATTTCTTTAAAGAAAGTTTCATCCAGTTCTCTTTTTTCTACCAGGCCAACTTTTACAATCTCAAGATTGAAATATTTTTTAGCGGCGTCTTTATCGGCTGCATCAAAACCAAGATCCTGAACGATCATTGCCAACTTATCTTCATCAAACGCTTTGCTTAACTGAACAGTAACGGTATCGCCTACTTTTTTACCCATGAATTTCTTCCGGGTAGCAGCCGTTAAATATTTAAGTATTACAGAATTTTCTTTGGTTACACCGCCTTCCACTACGGCACCTTCTTTATCAGCTTCTGTAAATAATACATTCAATACATTTTCTTCATTATCTACAGTTTCAGGTTCTGTCATTTTACCGCCCTTGATCTGCATGCGGGTAATCTCTTCATCCACCATGGCGTCGGTAGCGGTTACTTTATGCAGCGTAACTTTTGCCTTGCTTACATCGGCAAGTTTATAATCAGGCTTCAATCCCATTTCAAAACCAAATTCATAGTCGGATGGATTGTTGATATCCATTTGCGCCACATCGTTCGTCAAAGGCAGTGGTTGTGCAAATATTTCCGGTTTTTCCGTATTCAGGTAATTGAACAATTCTTTTTCTACCGTTTTTAAAACTTCATCGGTAAAAATAGAACCGCCGTACATTTTTTTGATCATGCCTGCAGGTACCATTCCTTTTCTAAAACCCGGAATATTGGCCGTTTTGCTGTATTCTTTCAGTTTTTTATCAAATGCAGGAAAATAATCATCCTTGCTTACTTTAACAGTTAATTTGTCGTGTAACAAACCAATGTTTTCTCTTACTACTGTAGCCATTTTTTAAATATTTATCTGTTTAATAAAGAACAAGGAACAAGGAATATCGAATTTTGAAGTTCTTTATTCATCATTCCTTGTTCCCTGGTCGGTATGCTATTGTCCGGATGATAGGGGTCGAACCTACATGGATTGCTCCGCCAGATCCTAAGTCTGGTGCGTCTGCCAATTTCGCCACATCCGGTTAAGGGGTGCAAAAGTAAGGGTTTTTAGCAAAAAATAGAAACAGAATTCTTTTTCGTAAATTCGTTATCACTGATGGAAATAACAACCGAAATACCCAAATACAATCTTACCCAAGAGGAAGAAAAGAAAGAGATTCTCCGACAATACCGTGGCTTGTTACGGGTTTTAAAACCCAAGTTAAAACCGGGTGATAAAGAGCTGGTTAGAATTGCTTTTGAAATGGCAGCCGAAGCCCATAAAACCATGCGGCGCAAAAGCGGGGAACCTTATATTTTACATCCCCTGGCAGTGGCCAAAATATGCGTGGAAGAAATTGGCCTTGGTGTAAGAAGTACCATTTGTGCCCTGCTGCATGATACCGTGGAAGATACCGATATCACGCTGGAAGATATCAAAAGGGAATTTGGTATAGAGATCGCCAAGATCGTGGATGGCCTTACCAAGATCAGTACGGTAATGGATACCAATACCACGCAGCAGGCCGAAAATTTTAAAAAGATCCTCCTCACCCTTACCGATGATCCCAGGGTAATATTGATCAAACTCTCCGACCGTTTACACAACATGCGTACCATGGACAGTATGAAACGGGAGAAACAACTAAAGATCAGCAGTGAAACCGTTTACGTGTATGCGCCACTGGCACACCGTATGGGATTGTACAATATTAAAACGGAAATGGAAGATCTCTCCATGAAATACATGGAACCGGATACTTACCGTTATATCGCCCAAAAATTAAGCGATACCAAAAGGGAAAGAACAAAATACATCAACGATTTTATAAGGCCGATAAAAGAAAAACTGGAAAGGGCAGATTTTGATTTTGAGATTTATGGCCGGCCAAAAAGTATTCATTCCATCTGGACAAAGATGAAGAAGAAAGGCGTATCCTTTGAAGAAGTGTATGACCTTTTTGCCATTCGTATTTTAGTAAACTCTTCGGTGGAAAAGGAAAAAGAAGATTGCTGGAAAGTGTACAGCATTATTACGGATGCCTATAATCCTTCGCCTGAAAGATTAAGGGATTGGCTAAGTAACCCCAAGAGCAACGGTTATGAAGCCTTACACACTACCGTTATGGGGCCACAGGGTAAGTGGGTGGAAGTGCAGATACGCACCAAGCGCATGAATGAAATTGCCGAGAAAGGCCTGGCTGCGCACTGGAAATATAAAGAAGGTAAAGATGATGAAAGCCGGTTTGACAAATGGTTTCACCAGATACGTGAAGCACTGAGCAACCAGGATTCCAATTCGCTTGATTTTTTACAGGATTTTAAAACCTCTTTTCTTGCCGAAGAGATTTATGTATACACACCTAAAGGCGAAATAAGGATGTTGCCTGTTGGTGCTACCGCTCTTGATTTTGCATTTAGTGTACATACGGCCGTAGGTAGCAAATGTATTGGTGCCAAGGTAAACCATAAACTAGTGCCTATTGGTACCAAATTGCGTAGTGGCGACCAGATAGAAATTATCACCAGCGCCAAACAAAAACCCAACCAGGAATGGCTGAACCTTGTGGTTACCACCAAGGCTAAAACAAAAATAAAAGACACTTTAAAAGAAGAGAAGAGAAAAGTTGCAGAAGATGGCAAACATATCCTGCAGAAAAAACTGGAAGCGATTGGCGGCATGATGACGCAACACAATATGGAAGAGCTGGCTTCTTTTTATAAATTGAATTCCTCACTCGACCTGTTGTACGAGATCGCTGTTAAAAAAATTGACCTTAAGGAATTAAAAGATTTCACCGCTTCCGGAGACCGGTTATTTTTTCCCAAACCTGTTAAACCGGAAGTGGAAGAAAAGCTTGAAACGGATACGCATAACAAACCGCAAAACAAAAAAGATAAGGATGCAGAGCTGATTATTTTTGGAGAGAGCAGCGATAGGATACAATACACTTTAGCCAACTGTTGCAAACCTATTCCAGGTGATGATGTATTTGGTTTTGTTACCACCGGCGAAGGGTTGAAGATACACCGCACCAATTGCCCCAATGCAGCAAGGTTATTAGCCAATTACGGTCATCGTGTGGTTAAAACAAAGTGGGCAAAAAATAAAGAGATCTCTTTCTTAACCGGTTTAAAAATTATCGGCCTGGATGACGTGGGTGTAATTCATAAGATCACCAACCTCATCAGTGGAGAAATGAAATTTAATATTTCTGCGATGACAATTGAAGCGGCTGAAGGCATATTCAGGGGAAATATAAAAATATTTGTGCACGATAAAGATGAGCTGGATGAACTGGTGGAAAGATTAACTGCACTCCCTGGAATTGAAAGAGTGGACCGTTATGATACAGAATAGCTGGCGATGATAAAAAGTTAATGATAGCTTTTTACAGCCGATGCAACCATTTTAGTTGTAAAAACATCATATTTGTATACTAAAAAATAAATTATGCAGGAACTCATTAACCGCCTTACCGAAAATGCAGGCATTACACCCGAACAGGCTGCTAAAAGCCTGGAAACAATCAAGGATTTTGTAAAAGAAAAATTTCCCATGCTGGGCGGCGCAGTAGATAATATGTTTGCTTCTTCTACCGATACTGACTCAAACGGCGATAAAAAAGATTTCCTGTAGCTGATCAGTAAAAAAATGGATTAAACTATAAAACCTCCTTTTACATGGGAGGTTTTATAGTTTAATCCATTCCTTAATGCAATGAATTTATTGTGCGTTAAATGCCACTGCAAATTCTTTTACAAAATCATCCAGTTTTATTTTTCCTAACACGGGTTTATTTTTCCAGTAATCTTCCTGCATTTTTCCTTCACGTAGCGCTTTTCCCATTGTAGTGTAGGCTTCTGCCATAGTTTCTTTAAGCCCTGCCTGTTTCATTCCATCCAGCGATTGTTCATCAGAGAATTCTATCCATGGAATACCAGGTTTATTGATCGCATTGCTTAAAGCAGTGGCAATTTCAGTACCTGTTTTTTCATCACCTGCAATATATCTTACAGAAAAGCCGGTAAAATTTAGGGCCAGCAATTCTTCAGCAGCAGCATCCGCAACATCATTCGTATGCACCAGTATCACTTTATCTGCGCCTCCTCCAAAATTACTGCCTACAATATTGGCGCCTTTAATTAAAGGTATCATGGTAAACAGGTTGTACATAAAGTAGGATGGCCTCAAAAATTTCGCATTAATACCATTGTGCTTTTTCAACAGGTCTTCAAAATCTGCAAGTCCATCAATAGGGCCTGCACCATTACCCATATGTGCACCTATACTACTTAGCACTACTACATGTTTAACCCCATTATTCACAATAGCATCCACATAATTCCTGGCTACACTATTCTGGTAATGCCTGAAATTTTCTGCAGTAAAATTGGGAGGTATCATTGCATATACTGCATCAGCACCGGCAAAAGCCTGTTGTACAAATGCAGCATCTTCTACAGAACCCACAGCAGCTTTGGCCCCTTTATTCACCAATGCCTGTAATTTTTCTGCGCTGCGGCCTACTACAGTTACCTGGTGGCCTTCTGATAATAATTTTTCTGTTAATGGCGAAGCAATATGTCCTGCTCCACCTGTAATTACATACTTCATAATTTATAATTGTTTCTGGATATGGAATTTATATTTGTATATACAAATATTGAGTTAAAAAAATTTTATTTGAGTTTGTCTGTTAATTTATTAATGTTTTGTACCATACGCATGCTTTCATCTGCTCCCAGTATGTCCATATATGTTTTGGTGAATTCGCCCATACAGACCTTCATTTTAGGTAATAATTCTTTTCCTTTCGGCGTGGCATATACATTGGTCAGCTTGCCTTCTGTAGTGCGGATGACCAGTTTTTTTTCTTCCAGCTTTTCTATCAATCTTGTAATGGTACTTGGTGTAAGCTGCATTTCATCGGCTATACAACCCGGTTGTAACCCTGGATTTTCCAGTACCATCATCAGTAAATAAGCATGGCTGGGAGAAAGATCTACTTTTTTCCAGTTTTCCACTGCCAGTTTTTCTACCTTACGTGCCAGGGCATTGGTAGAAAAATAAAGGCACTTATTAAAACGACTGTCGCAGGATTTCATATACCCTGCAAAGATATAAAATTTTTATTTGTACATACAAATAAAATCAGGATTTATTTTTATGCCCATCAGTAATTTGTTAATTTTATGCCATGGCGAATCCTAATTTAAATAACGAGTCGGCTTTTGCAGATAAAGAGTTTGAGAATACCATACGGCCTTCGGCCATTAATGACTTTAGCGGGCAGGGGCAGATCATTGAAAATATCACCATTTTTATAAAGGCTGCCAAATTACGTGGCGAAGCATTGGACCATATTTTATTTCACGGCCCGCCGGGCCTGGGTAAAACAACCTTAAGCAGGATTGTTGCCAACGAATTGGGAGTAAGCATCAAAGAAACCAGCGGCCCCGTAATTGAAAAACCGGGAGATCTTGCCGGCCTTCTCACTAATTTAGAACCTAATGATGTATTGTTTATTGATGAGATCCACCGGCTGAGTACAGTGGTAGAAGAATACCTTTATGCTGCGATGGAAGATTACCGCATTGATATCATGATCGATAGCGGGCCAAACGCAAGAAGTGTACAACTGAATTTAAATCCTTTTACTTTAATTGGCGCTACTACAAGAAGTGGTTTATTAACGGCACCATTACTCAGCAGGTTTGGTATAAAATCAAGACTGGAATATTATGATTCCAATACTTTAAAGAATATCATTCTCCGTTCTTCAAAAATACTCGGTACAAAAATCACCAGTGATGCGGCAGCAGAAATTTCGGGCAGAAGCCGTGGCACGCCCCGTATCGCCAATGGTTTATTAAGAAGGGTTAGAGATTTTGCGCAGGTGATTGGTAATGGCGTGATTGACCTGGGCATTACACAGCATGCGTTGAAAGCATTAAATGTAGATGCTTATGGTTTGGATGAAATGGATAACCGCATTCTTTCTACCATCATTGAAAAGTTCAAGGGCGGGCCAGTTGGAATTACCACCATTGCAACTGCAGTGGGCGAGGAACCGGGCACCATTGAAGAAGTGTATGAACCTTTTTTAATACAGGAAGGATTTTTACAACGCACAGCTAGAGGAAGAGAAGCTACAGAAAAAGCGTACAGGCATTTAGGAAAAGTGCCGCACAGTGGCGGCACTCAAAACAATTTATTTGCCCCCAACCCCTGAAGGGGAGCTTATCTAAGCGAATACTAATTATTCAGAAACGACTAAACGGAAACCATTGCCGTGAATATTTACAATTTCAATACTCGGATCTTCCTTTAAATATTTACGCAATTTGGCAATGTACACATCCATGCTGCGGCCATTGAAATAGGTATCGCTGCCCCATATTTTTTTCAATGCAATTTCACGACTCAACAGGTCATTTTTGTATTCGCTCAGCATCTTTAGCAATTCATTTTCTTTTGGAGAAAGCACCTGCACTTTACCATTGATAGTGAGTTCACGCAGGCGTGGATTAAAATGATAATTACCCAAATCAAACTCAGCATTTACTTCTTCCTTATGCATTTCTTCATTGCGCTTTAAGATCGCTTTGATTTTATGCAGCAATACTTCACTGTCAAAAGGCTTGGTGATATAATCATCTGCGCCCAGTTTATATCCCTGTATGATATCATCCTTCATCGTTTTCGCACTAAGGAAAAATAAAGGTACATCCGGGTTTACATCCCTTATCTCTTCACCTAATGTAAAACCATCCATATTGGGCATCATTACATCCAATAAACAGATATCGAATTTTTCACGCTGAAAAGCTGCCAGGCCAAGGCGGCCATCTCTTTCCAACGTAACATCATAATCATTCAATTCCAGGTAATTTTTCAGCACCATGCCAAGATTTGTATCATCTTCACAAAGTAATATTTTGGGTTTTACTGCTTCCATGTTTTATTAGTTTATTAGCAAATAAAATTAAATCCTTTTTGGTACAGCGAATATAGTGCCTAATTTTTTGTTAAAGGTGCTTGTTACCACAGTATTATGAAGAATACAAAATTATTTGCCTTCGGCGATTGGATTTTGTCACAGATTGCACAGGTTTACCAGAAAGAGGGGAATTATTTCCTGATGAATTTTTTATCAGTAAGTGTTTTTAAAAATGAGACAAGATCCATCTTCTCTTTTTGGGAAAGGTCCAAAGGGTTTTTCAAATCATCGTCAATATTAATGGAGCCGGTTACTATTTTTTGAGGCTCGTTATAATAGTCTACTACTTCTTCCAGGGTTTTAAACATTCCGTTATGCATATAAGGCGCAGTTACAGCAATATTACGCAGTCCCGGAATTTTGAATTTCCCTTTATCGGTTTCTCTTTTCGTGATACTATACAAACCGGCATCATTTAATGTTCCGCCATCGTAAAGTCCGATATTTTTAAACTCATCCGTAGTAAAATCTTCACGGCTATGGCAATTGAAACATTTTGCTTTATCACCGATGAATAATTGCCGGCCGCGTTCTTCCGCTGCAGTTAGTTTTTTTAGGTCATTACTCCAGTCGTCAAATTTACTGTCAACTGTTTCCAGGGTTTGCTCATAGGCAGCAAATGCCTCAGCTAAATTTTTTGCGGATGGTTGCTGTTTAAATATTTTCTGAAAAAGGCTGCGATAGACAGGAGATTGATTCAATCGTTTTACTGCTTCTTCAACAGGTAAACCCATTTCATCGGGATTTTGTATGGGCAATAAAGATTGCTCCTGCAGTGATGCTGCCCTCCCATCCCAGAAATAATAAGGCCTGTTCTTCATATTCAAAACAGAAGGCGTATTACGGCCGGTTAATTTTCCATCCACACCAATACTAAAGGCCATCGTATCTGCAAATGCATAGTCGGGCTTATGACAGCTGGCACAACTAACCGAAGAATCTTTGGATAAAATCTTTTCTGAGAATAACTTTTTGCCCAATACCGCTTTGCTGGGTATAGCAGCATATTCTTCTTCAAAAGAAACGCTGAAGAAAAAACAGCAGCACAATAAAATAAAAATAACAGCCTTCATCAGTTAAAATTAAGTAAGCGGATTCAATTTTTGTCAACGTTTAACCAATCGTTTCCCCAAGCATTCGTAACTTTCAATAAAATTTATCATATGCCCAATAAGGAAGCATTCCTTCAAGCCATAAATAATGGCTATACTTTCAAAGGAGAAGCTGTAAAAATAGGCGCTGCAGTGCTGGATGGAGAAGTAGTGGCAGAAGCCGCCATTAACCTGCCTTTGAAAACAATGAACCGCCACGGACTGATTGCCGGGGCAACAGGTACCGGTAAAACAAAAACGCTGCAGATGATCAGCGAGTTTTTAAGCGATAACAGTGTGCCGGTTTTATTAATGGATATCAAGGGCGACCTGAGCGGCATTGCTGCCGAAGGTGCTACGAATGATAAAGTGAAAGACCGGTATACCAAACTGAATATGGAATACAAACCGGCGCTGTTTCAATCCGAGCTGATGACCTTGACCGGGCAAAAAGGTGTACACTTAAGGGCCACCGTTAGTGAGTTTGGGCCTGTATTGCTGACGAAGATCTTAGGCCTTAATGATACACAGGGTGGCGTGGTTGCCATGATCTTCAAATACTGCGATGATACGCAATTGCCATTACTGGACTTAAAGGATTTTATAAAAGTACTGCAATACATAGGCGATGAAGGCAAGGCTGAAATTGAAAAAACCTATGGCAAGATCTCTACCACCAGCACCGGAACCATTTTGCGTAAAGTAATTGAGCTGCAGCAACAGGGTGCCGATATTTTTTTTGGCGAAAAAAGTTTTGAAGTGGACGACCTGATGCGCATGGCAGATGATGGCCGTGGCATGATCAATATTTTACGCGTTACTGACCTGCAGGACAAACCAAAATTATTTTCCACTTTTATGTTGCAGTTGCTGGCAGAATTGTATGCCAGCTGCCCCGAAGAAGGTGATATGGATAAACCTAAACTGGTATTATTCATTGATGAAGCCCATCTCATTTTCAATGAAGCGAGTGAAGCTTTATTACAACAGATTGAAACGATCGTTAAACTCATCCGTTCCAAAGGCATTGGTATTTTCTTTTGCACACAAAATCCCGTGGACGTACCTGCAAGCGTACTCGCACAATTAGGATTGAAAGTACAGCATGCACTAAGGGCATTTACCGCTGCGGATAGAAAAGTGATCAGGCAAACTGCAGAGAATTATCCCGAGACTGAATTTTATAAAACAGAAGACCTGATTACACAATTGGGTATCGGTGAAGCCCTGGTAACTATGTTGAATGAAAAAGGCGTACCTACTCCATTGGCACATGTAATGTTGTGCGCACCGCGCAGCCGCATGGACGTATTGACTGATGCAGAAATTGACAGCCTTACCGGTAAATCAAAGTTAGTAGCCAAATACAATAGGGCTATCGACAGTGAAAGTGCCTATGAAATATTAACCGCCAAGCTGCAGGAAGCTGCAGAAAAAGGAGCGGAAGAAACAACAACCAAAGGAAAAAAATTAGCTAAAGAAGAACCCAGCACGCTGGAAAAAGTAGCTAATAATACTATTGTAAAAAGTATGGTGCGTACTGCAGGCAATACCATTGTACGTTCTTTATTGGGTGCATTGGGTTTGGGGGGCAAAAGCAGGTCTTCAAAAAGTAAGAGTCGGTTTTAACCACCCATTACATATTTTTTGAAAGGGCTGAACAGAAAATGTTCAGCCCTTTGTTTATTATCTTTGCACATGCTTAAGAAAATTTTCCAACATCGTTTTGGCCCTATTGTATTAACGGCTGTTATAGTTTGTACGATAAGTTTTTTTACAAGAGTTTTTTTATTGATCAAAAGCTGGCCTTCGCTTGAATTAAATCCTTTAAGTTTCATTGGCATTTTTGTAATGGGTTTTTTTTATGATCTTGTGGTGAGCAGTTTTTTTGCAATACCCGTGGCATTGTATTGCTGGCTGATGAAAGATTCCCTCTATCGAAAAAAATGGCACCGTATTTTTTTATTCCTGTTATTTTTTCTCATCAGTTTTATATTACTCCTAAATGCAGGTGCTGAAATTACCTTCTGGGATGAATTTAATGTACGTTTTAATTTTATTGCAGTGGATTATCTTATTTATACCACAGAAGTATTGGGCAATATCTGGGAATCGTACAATATCCCTTTAATTGGTGCAGGCATTGTATTGGCCACCATCGCTGTTGTATTCCTGGTTCGTAAACAACTGATCGCTTCCCAGTTGTTTGTGCTGCGCTTTGCACAACGCAGCAAATATTTTCTACTGTTTTTATTGTTCCCTGCAGCAGGTTATTTTTTAGTGAATAATCATTTTAAAAATATCAGCAACAATAATTACGTGAATGAATTAAGTGGCAATGGTATCTATGAATTTGGATCTGCCTTCTGGAATAATGAAATTGATTACAACCGTTTTTACGCTACAAGAAATGATACGGCAAACTTTACAATATTAAAAGAAATGCTGCAGGCTCCCAATGCAACATTTACTAATAATCCTTTAAGCATTGAAAGGGTTATTAAAAACGATAGTCCCGAACATAAATGGAATGTAGTTTTGATAAGCGTGGAAAGTTTAAGTGGCGATTATTTGAAACATTTTGGTAATAAAGAAAATATCACCCCGTTTTTAGATTCACTTATTCCACACAGCTTATTCTTTGAGAATTTTTATGCCAGCGGTACCAGAACAGTAAGAGGTCTGGAAGCCTTATCACTGGCGATTCCACCAACACCGGGGCAATCTATTGTAAGAAGACCTGAAAATGGTGATATGTTTACGATGGGCAATGTGCTAAAAACAAAAGGTTACGATGTAAATTATATTTACGGCGGCAATGCATTTTTCGACAACATGGGTAAATACTTTGGAGGTAACGGCTACACCGTGTTAGATAAAAGAGATATTCCTGAAAAATTCGTTCATCACACTACAGCCTGGGGTATTGATGATGAAGGCGCTTTTGACTATGGCCTGGAGCAATGCGACAGCAGCTTTAAAAAGGGTACACTTTTCTTTAATCATATCATGACGGTGAGTAACCATCGCCCCTACACCTTCCCCGACGGCCGGATTGATATTCCATCTGCCGCTCAATCTATTGCAGGTGGGGTAAAATATACCGATTATGCCATCAATAAATTTTTAGTGGATGCCCGCAAAAAACCCTGGTTTAATAATACCGTATTTGTAGTGGTTGCCGATCATTGCAGTAAAAGTGCGGGTAAAACCGATCTCCCGGTAAACCGTTATCATATCCCCTGCCTTATTTATGCCCCCGGGCTTGTAACCCCGGCCATTGAAAAAAGGCTGACCAGCCAGATTGACCTGGTACCTACGATTTTGGGGTTATTGAACCTGAATTACAGCAGCCGGTTCCTGGGATATGATATTTTTAAACTGCCCGCAGGCAGGGAACGGGCATTTATCAGCACCTACCAGGACATGGGCTATGTAAGGAATGGAAAACTGGTGATCTTATCCCCCCAGCAAAAAATTGAAAGCTTTACTACCGACTTTAATACGGGCATTGCCAGCAAAATCAACCCCGATCAAAGCCTCATAAATGAGGCCATAGCCTGGTACCAGGGTGCTAATTTTTTGTACAAAACCGGCGGCTATAAAATGATAAAATAATTTAAATTTATTGGCCATAATAAATTGATTACCAATTAAAAAACGCTTCGAATTGCGTATAATTCACATGTTTATGCAATTGATTGCATTATAAAATAGTTTAAAAATACTTCCTGAAAATGTTGTCAAATCGTAAATTCCGCATTATCTTCGTTTCGGTTTTTCATAGGATATTGGATTTTAAAGCGGGACTAGATTTCTATCTTGGTCCCTTTTTTATTTTATATAGGTACCGTTGGTAAATTGATGTCCAAACATCGGTAAACAGTTCCGGGGATCAGATCAAATAAAAATATTTCCCTCCTTATCCACCCCGATCTTATTTTCTGCCTGCAGGTAATGCAACACTTTCCATAGCTTTTCTTTTTTCACCGTTTTAAATTGCTGCTGCAATGTTGTCAATGATACCGGTCTGGTACTTAGCAGCTCCAGGATACCCGATGTTATAACTTCAAATTCTTCTGTTGATATGACCAGGGTCTTTTCATTGATGCAATTATCGCAGATACCGCAGGAATTGCCCGCTTTTGCATTAAAGTAACCGGCAATTATTTTACTTCTGCAGGCCTGGGTGTTCTTAATATAATCCAACATGGCTTTGATGCGCTGTTCAAAGTTCTTTTTTCGTTCCAGGTAAGTCGCTGTATTTACAGCGTAGCTATCGGCATACATCCTGTTCTTAAGTAAGGTAACCTGGGGCTTTTCTTTTTGAGGCGCATAGGCAATAATGCCATAATCATTTAATTGCTGCAATTGTTTCCTGACTGTATCTGTATTGCTTTTTAAAAATTTTGCCAGGTGCGCTTCATAAATTGTGGCGGGAAAATCGAAAACGCCTTCGTAAGAACGCAACAGGCCTTTAATAACCGGTTCCAGTTCCGGATGCATTTTTTCAAAATCGGTAATATCGTTTCTGTTAACCAGCACCAAAGCTGTAGCCGGCTTAAATATCATTTCACTAAAACTTAAAAAATCTTCCTGTTCCAGTACTTTAATAGCATAAGTGGTAGGTAAAAGGTCAAGTTTAAAAGATTGCGTTAGTGTAGCTATATCCAGGTCGAAGCTGGTATCTTCTCCACTACCAGCCGCAACCTGTAAATAATTCATCAAAGCGATGTATACCTTTTTGATATCCGCTTCTTTCGGAAACCGGATGTCAGTTTGCTTTTTAAGATCTTCAATTTCTTTATTAGCATACAACAATACTGCGTAAGCTCTCTTACCGTCTCTTCCTGCCCTCCCTGCTTCCTGGTAATAATTTTCCAGGCAATCCGGTACATCATAATGTACCACTACCCTTACATCCGGTTTATCAATACCCATTCCGAAGGCATTGGTACAAACTATAACCCTTGTTTTATTTTGTATCCAGCTTTCCTGCTTTGTATTTCTTTCTTCACTGTTTAAACCGGCGTGGTAAAAATCGGCATTGATGCTATTCATCCGCAACAGGTCCGCTGTTTCTTTGGTATGTTTCCTGCTTTTACAATATACAATAGCAGTGCCTGCCACATTTTTCAATACCTCCAGTAATTTATTTTGTTTGCTGGCTACATTAAAAACACTGTAAGAAAGATTGGGACGCTCAAAAGATTGCTGAAAACGCTGCTGTGTTTTGCCAAATAATAGTTTCTCACAGATATCATCCTGCACTATTTTGGTAGCTGATGCAGTTAAAGCCAATATAGGAACGCCGGGCAGTAATTCCCTGAGGTTAGCAATGCGGAGATACGGTGGCCGAAAATCGTATCCCCATTGGGAAACACAATGCGCTTCATCAACGGCCAGCAAACTCACTTTCATTGCCGGCAGGTATTCTAAAAATAAATTAGTTTCCAGCCTTTCGGGAGAAACATACAAGAATTTATAATTCCCATAAGCTGCATTCTGTAATGTTTTTTTTACTTCCAAAAAACTCATGCCGCTGTACACTGCCAATGCAAGAATGCCTTTACGTTTTAAATTTTCCACCTGGTCTTTCATTAGGGCAATAAGCGGGCTCACCACAATACACAACCCTTCATTGACTAATGCTGGCACCTGGAAACAAATGGATTTTCCGCCACCGGTAGGAAGCAACGCCAATACATCCCTGCCTTCTATTACCGAAGTAATGATCTCTTCCTGTAAAGGACGAAAATGATCATAGCCCCAATATTGTTTCAGTATTTCCTGAGGAGTCAAGACGGAATATTTTAGCCTGAAATTAAATTACTTTCCTGTAATTAAGCCGGATAGAATTTATAGCCAGTATTACATCGCTGAAACCCATTGCCAGTGCAGCAACGCCAGGATGCAATAATCCAATTGCAGCTACGGGAATAGCCACTACATTATAAATAAATGCCCAGAAGAGATTTTGTTTAATGGTAATAAAAGTATGTTTACCCAGGCCCAATGCCAATGGCAAATGCTTGATACCATTATTGGTAAGCACCACCTGTGCGGTTTGCATGGCCAGCTGTGAAGCTTCCGAAATAGAGATACCAATGGTAGCTTTTGCCAGCGCCGGTGCATCATTGATACCATCGCCGATCATCGCCACGGGTGCTGTATTATTTAATTGCTCAATAATGATTAATTTTTCTTCTGGTGTTTTTTGGGCATATACTTCGTCAATACCTACGGTTTTTGCAAGAGCGTTACATCTCTCAATACTATCGCCACTTAGTAAAACAGTTTTTATCTTTTTTGAATGGAGGTATTGGATCACGTCAATAGCCTCAGGCCTTATTTCATCATCCATATCAAACCAGCCAACGGCCTGATTATTTTTGCTGAGGTAAGCAGTATGAGTGGTGAGTGGTGAATGGTCAATGCCAGTTGTTGCAACCTGCAGCTTACCTAATTGATAGATATTTCCTTCTTTATCTTCTGCTTTTATACCAACGCCTTTTATCTCTTCTATTTTTTCCCAGTTGATGGAGTTATTGATTTTCCATTGTCCGGTGATTGTTCTGGCGATGGGATGATTGGAAAATTTTTCCATGGAAAAGATCAATCGTTTAAATTCCTCTTCTGTTACATCTTTATACTCATAATTGGATATCGTTAATACTCCTTTGGTAAGCGTACCTGTTTTATCAAATACTACCGTACGGATATTCTTAAACAGTTCCAGGCTTTTTGCATTACGGAAAAGGATACCCTTTTTTGTTGCACGCCCCAGTCCAACCGCAATAGCCGCCGGTGTGGCCAGTCCCATTGCGCAGGGACAACTGATCACCAATACAGCAATACTCCGCATTAAAGATTGTGTAGCTGTAATATCAAAGGCAAAATAATTCAACAGAAAAGTAAGTACTGCTATACCCAATACCACGGGAACAAAAATGGCGCTGATCTTGTCTGCAAGTTGCTGTATCGGTGGTTTTTCGCCCTGTGCCTGTTTTACTAAATTTAAAATATTACTCAGTACGGTATCTTTTCCAACAGCAGTAACCTGCGCTTTTACGGTACCGTCAGTAAATAAACTGCCGCCGATCAGTCCATCTTTTTTTTGTTTGTGAATCGGTTTACTCTCGCCGGTTAATAAAGCTTCGCTCACATAGGCTTCGCCCCATAATATCTTACAATCTGCAGGCACCTGTTCGCCGCTCTTGATCAATACGAGATCGCCTGTACGCAGTTGATTATTTTCTACCGGTAAAACCAATTCTTTATGTTCCCCATCAAACACGATCATATTCGCCATCACTTTTTGCTTACCTGCCAACTGGTTCAATGCTTTTTGCGTGGTAGAAACAGATTTATGTTCTATCCATTCGCCTAAAAATACCAGGGTAATGATGGTAGCCGTGGTTTCGTAAAAAACATAATCCATACCCATATTACCCAACGTACCGATCAAACTATACACAAAGGCCGCCAAAGCGCCCACTGCAATCAATACATTCATGTTAGGTATACCACGTCGTAAACTTTTAACAGCGCTTACGCCAAAGTATCCCATACCCACAATAAAAACCGGTAAACAAATGGCCAGCTGTATCCATGGGTTCATTAAAAAATGAATATGCCAGGGCAGCATGTGCAGCATCAGCACCAGGGTAAATGGGAGGCAGAAGAGAAAACGTTGCAGGTGGTTGGAGAAAAGATGCTGAAGGTTGAAAGTTGAAGGTTGAAGGTTGGGAACAGCGTGCTCATTCACTACCTTATAACCCAGGTCGGCTATACCTTTGGTCAACGCTTCTTTTGATTTATCTCCTTCCAGTTCAAAATTTACATCACCCCCGATAAAGTTAACCTTCACTTCCTTCATCCCTTCTTTTTGAAGGTATTTAGTGATGGTTAAAGCACAGTTGGTGCAATCCATTCCCTCTACTTTCCATTCTACTTTTTCCATGGCACAAAATTATTTATTGCATTTGTTAGTCAATTACTAATGAAGGAAAATATATTTGCAACATGGAGGTGATTTATGCATTAGACAATATACAGGAAACTGCCAAACAACTGTTAACACATATGGGTAACAATACTGTTTTTGCCTTTCATGGGGAAATGGGCGCCGGTAAAACCACGTTCATTCATGCTTTATGCGAAGCAATGGGTGTAACGGGTACTATCTCAAGTCCTACTTTTTCAATCATTAATGAATACAGCACAGCAAAAGGTAAAACTATTTACCATATGGATCTTTACAGGATTAACAGTGAAAATGAAGCATTGAATGCGGGAGTGGAAGATTGCCTGTATTCGGGCGATACCTGTTTTGCAGAATGGCCCGAAAAAGCGCCCGGTATTTTTCCGGACACTACCGTTCATATTTATATCGATCTTATTGATACCAATACGAGGAAGGTACGTATTATCAAATAACTGGTACCGAAGTATAGATTTTAGCGTGTAACTACCTGCCGGTTGCAAAAAAAAATGTAATTTGAGTAGCTAAACAATTATCAATTATTCACTACAATTATCAGTTAACACGTGGCTAGTTCAAAACCTTTTGTATCACCATCCTTTACTTACGAAACTTTAGAAGAAACCTTAGATATAAAACCTAAGGGAGCGGAATTGTTTATCGGCATTCCCAAAGAGACTTCCTTTAGTGAAAACCGGATTGCCCTTACACCGGAAGCGGTTGGGGTAATGGTGGCCAATGGTCACAGTGTAGTAGTAGAAACAAAAGCCGGGCATGGTGCCAGTTATAGCGATAAAGATTACAGTGAAGCCGGGGCAAAGATCGCCTACGATAAAAAAGAAGTGTACGAATGCGATATATTGGTTAAAAGTGCACCCGTAAGTGATAGTGAATGTGAATTATTGAAATACGGGCAATACATTATTTCGCCTATCCATTTGGCCGTAATGCAAAGAGAGATATTGCAGAAGATGATGGATAAAAAGATAACCGCTTTAAGTTTTGAAAATTTAAAGGATGACAGCGGCCATAATCCTATTGTGCGCAGCATGAGTGAAATTGCCGGAAGTGCAGTAATGCTGATCGCCGGGCAATATTTAAGCAATGCCAATAACGGTAAAGGGGTTTTGGTTGGTGGTATCAGCGGTATTCCGCCAACAAAGGTGATCATCATCGGGGCTGGTATTGTGGGAGAATATGCAGCAAGAACAGCATTAGCGATGGGTGCCAGTGTAAAGATATTCGACAACAGCATTTACCGTTTAAAGCGTTTGCAGAATAATATTGGTGGTCGTTTATGGACCTCCGTTATAGAACCCAAAATTTTAGCCAAGCAATTAAAGACCTGCGATGTAGCGGTAGGTGCATTAAGCAGTACCGGCGGCAGAACCCCCATTGTTGTTACAGAAGAAACAGTAAGCAGTATGCGGCCCGGAAGTGTTATTGTGGATGTGAGTATTGACCGTGGTGGTTGTTTTGAAACCAGTGAAGTAACCACGCATGAAAAACCGGTATTTAAAAAATATGATGTGATCCATTATTGCGTACCCAATATTCCCAGCGGTTTTGCACGTACGGCAAGCCAGGCCATCAGCAATGTATTGATGCCTTTGTTACTGGAAACGGGAGAAGATGGTGGTATTGATAATGTGATCTGGTATAAGATCAATATCCGCAGTGGTATCTATTTATTTAAAGGAAGTCTTACCAATTTTTATTTGAGTGAAAGATTTGATCTGAAGTACACGGATCTGAATTTGCTGATTGCGAGTAAGCGGTAAAATATTTATTTATAATCCCCAATCCTGATCACTGCTCCGCAAAAGGCATATTCTTCTGTATCATTACTGCTTACGATAACCAGTTTATTGGAGGTATAATTTGAAATCAATTGCTGGTATAATGCAATACCCTCTGCATCTAAATTGGTAGTCGGTTCATCCAGTAATAAAACAGGCGTATCGCTGAAAAAAGCCTGGGCCAGTTTCAACCTTTGTTTCATACCACTGCTATAATAACGGATTTGTTTATGGATGGCATTTTGAAGGCCGACTGTTTTTAATATTTCTTCTACAGGAAGCGCAACGAGTGGCTTAAACTGTGTATGGAATTGCAGCATTTCTTTAGCTGTCATTTCTTCAATCAGTTCCAAATAAGGGGCTGCGATGGAAATTTGCGTATACAGTTGCTCGTTGGTAGTTGATTGTTGGTCGTTCTTTAGTTCTATGCTGCCTTCGTTATGCGTTAAAGAACCGGCAATTACCTGTAACAAGGTTGATTTACCCGAACCATTGGAACCAGTGATGGCATAAGATTTACCCTGCTGAAACTGATAAGAGAATTTACGGAAGATCCACTCCCGGTTAAATCTTTTACCAACGTTGTTAAGGGTTATTTGCATAGTAGTGCATGAAATATTCAATGCTCAATATTCAATAGAAATGCACACTATTAAAATTTATAGTTATTTTCTGAAAATCTACTCACTACCAAATGCTCTTGTCTTTATTGAATATTGAGCGTTGATCATTGTACATTGAACATTTTTCTTAATAAACAATTCGAAGAACAAGAACCTATTCATCATCCGAACTTCCTTTCGTAAACCTCTTAATAATTCCTCTCCCACTTTCCTGTATAAAAGTTACGATCTCATCTCTTTCATCGGTTGCCGGAAATTCTTCTTCAATATAATTCAATGCCTGCGAGGTATTCATGCCTTTATTGTAGATGATGCGGTAGATGTCCAGTATCTGGTTAATACGATCGAGTGAAAAACCACGGCGTTTTAAACCAACAGAATTTACGCCCGCATAACTCAATGGCGTACGACCCGCTTTAATATATGGAGGCACATCCTTACTTACCAAACTTCCTCCTGCAATAAATGCATGCTGACCGATCTGCACAAACTGGTGTACCGCACACATACCAGCCAAAATCGCATTATCGCCCATGATTACATGACCCGCCATTTGGGTATTATTACTCATGATGCAATTATTACCCACTATACAATCATGTGCAATATGACTATAAGCCATGATCAAACAGTTGTTGCCCACCTTGGTGGTCCACCTGTCCTTACTGCCACGGTTAACCGTAACAAACTCACGAATGGTGGTATTATCACCGATCTCTACTGTAGTTTGCTCGCCTTCATATTTCAGGTCTTGTGGAATAGCAGCAATTACAGCGCCGGGAAAGATGCGGCAGTTCTTCCCAATCCTGGCGCCTTCCATAATGGTAACGTTACTTCCAATCCAGGTGCCTTCACCAATTTCTACATTGGGATGAATAACACTGAACGGATCTATTTTTACATTGGTAGCAAGCTTTGCGCTAGGGTGTATGTAAGTATGTGGATGAATCATTATCGTTAATTCGTTTATTGGTGTATTGGTTGCTAATTTATCGTATTGGCCAATCGTAATCAACGAATTTACGAATTAACCAATTAACTAATCAACCAATTAACTATTTAGCTGCTGCGTTTTACTAATTGTGCGGTAAGATCAGCTTCAGTACAGAGTTTATTACCTACATACACGCTGCCTCTCATTACGCAAATACCACGGCGTATCGGTTCAATCAATTCCATTTTCAGCAACATGGTATCGCCCGGCACTACTTTTTGTTTAAACTTACAATTCTCAATTTTTAAAAAATAAGTATCGTATTGTCCTTCGGGCATAGCGTTAATGCAAAGTATTCCTCCTGTTTGCGCCAGCGCTTCAATCTGTAATACACCAGGCATTACCGGGTTGCCGGGGAAATGGCCTAAAAAGAAATGCTCGTTAAAGGTGACATTTTTTATCCCTACGATCTGTTTGTCGGTTAATTCAATGATCTTATCTACAAACAAAAACGGGTAACGGTGCGGCAGAGTTTTTTCGATCTGCTGCTGCGTATACACCGGCTGCTGGTTGGGATTATAGATCGGAATATCCTTGGTATGTTTATTTTTTTTGATATACTGTTTGATCTTTTTGGCAAACTCCACATTACTGCTATGACCGGGCCTGTTGGCAATAATATGTGCTTTGATGGGGTAGCCGATCAATGCCAGGTCCCCGATTACATCAAGTAATTTATGGCGTGCAGGTTCATTGGTAAAACGCAGCTCCAGGTTATTCAGATAGCCTTCGCTTTTTATTTCAATCTTATCTCTTTTAAATGCCTTTGCCAGCCTGGCCATCTCTTCATCGGTTACCGGTTTATCTACCACCACGATAGCATTATTGATATCGCCACCTTTTACCAGGTTATTATCCAGCAACATTTCCAGTTCGTGTAAAAAACAAAATGTACGACAGGGAGCGATCTCCGTTTTAAATTCCTTGATGGTTTTTAAACTGGCATGTTGCGTACCCAATACCGGGCTGTTAAAATCTATTAATGTAGTGATCTGGTAATTGGTTGCAGGCAATGCGGTCATATCTACCCGCTTTACATCGTCGTAATGGGTAATATTGGTATCAATAGTGTACCAGGCTTTTGCTGCATCCTGTTCCAATACACCGGTTTCTTCAATGATTTCTACAAAAGGTTCGCTGCTGCCATCAATGATGGGAATTTCCGGGCCATTGATCTCTATCAGGCAGTTATCAACGCCCATACCTACCAATGCCGCCAATATATGTTCTACTGTACTTACCCTCGTGTCGCCCTGTTCTAATGTTGTTCCTCTTGAAGTATCGGTTACCAGGTCGCAATCGGCTTTAATCACAGGCATTCCGGGAAGATCGATACGTTGAAACTGGAAGCCGAACCCGGGATTGGCCGGTTTTAAGGTCATATCCACATTTACACCGGTATGCAGGCCCGTGCCCGAGATACTTACCGATGCCGCAAGCGTATGTTGTTTATCAGGATTAAAGTTATTATCCATCGAGTTGAAATTTTGGGTGCAAAGATAGGATAGTTCATGGTTAATGGTTCATGGTTGATGGTTCATAGTTGTAGCTCATAGCCATTTCTTTAATAATATGACGATAGTATTAATGCATAGCCTTCCATAAACTATAAACCATCAATCATGAAACAGCTAAAACTGGAACTGGAAGCTGCCAAAAATACCAAAGCGGGAAGTTTTATTAACGGGCAGGGGCCTGGGCAACACCCGCCATACAAAATCGAGGCGCAGTACTTTGAGGATATTATCTATACCGGTACCTACTTCTAAATAAGTATTACCATTTAAGGTTTTAAAAGAACCCAGCTTATTATTGAGTGCCGCATTTTCATCGCTCAGCGATCCCCATACTGCTTTGGCATTCCAGAACTGGCGTAGTTTTAATTTACGGGTAAGCGGGATAAACCGAAATAGTCCCGATCCTAAGTTATGCTCCACGTTAGCGCCGGCATAACGATCACTAAGGTATTCAAAGCGGGTCATCAGGTTAAAGCTATTGGCATTGTAATAGTAAATATCGTTGCCGGGATGATTTTCCAAAATAGTGAAAGGCAAAACCCCGTTTACCTTACCAGCGTATACTTTATAATAAAAAGAACCATACGGTGAGATCTTCATTTTGTCCTTTACCGACGCAGAAATTTTAGTGTAATTATAGGCACTGTTCAACACCCCGGGAAAACCTTTGGTAAACATCACTTCGGCAATAGGATATTTGGTTCCCAATGAATAGCGGAAATAATCGCCTTCAAAAAATTGTTCCAGGTAAGCAAAGCGGATTTTTAAAGCCACGTCAAAACTCGACAATGGTAATCCTTCCTGCACCGGGAAGGTTTCTTTATAAGGCAGGTTTTTAAGTGGGGTAAACTGCCGGTGCGATACAAACAATTCAGTAGAGAACCCTTTACCCAGTTCGTTAAATACATCAAAACGGATATCCTGCAACTGTATAAATTTCCGGTTGGTGTTGGGTTTTCGTATAGCGAGGGAGAAAATATTATCCTGGCCTACATCGCCAATTTGATTAATACCATTATCAATATCATTATAATAAGAAACGTGTAACCGGAACCGTTTAGGATCCCGTTTAACGATCCAGAAAGCTTCCATTTGTCCTTTGAATTTTTTATCACTGAAACCATAAGCCAGGTAAGTGTGCAGGTAAATATGTTTATTAAACCCGGTAGTGGTGCCCAGGTCAAACCTGGTACGTAATCCTTCCCAGCTATTACTGCTGATCCAGTTGAACCAGGGACCAATTTCGTAATTGGTTAATGTTTTATAGCCCGTACCAATAAATTTTATCGTGTTTTGTAAACGTTGAAATTTAGGCATTTGCAACAGTTTATCAACGGTAGTGTAAATCGCTTTTTCGTTGGCGGATAAACTGTCGTGCCTTAAAGCAGCCCATGCCGAATCCGTTTTTAGGGTACTGCCCGGCGTTATTTTAACCACTTCTTCAATAGGTTGCTCTTTAAACAATGCCGTAATGGAATCGCTGTTGATAATTATGTCGCGGTAAGAAGTGGTCTTTCTCCCGATCAACGTTAATGATTGTTTGCCCAATACCCTGAAATCGGCAAAAAATTTATCGCGGTTTAAAAAATACACACTGTCATTTATGGGGATGAATTCCTGGAATATGCTGATACGGTCGATATAGTTAATATTGGCATCCTTACCCAGGTACAGGTTTATTTTTTGTATCTGGAAAGTTTGGGCCATCACCCATGCATCGCCCTGGAAGGTACTTTGCCCGGCATGTTTTGGCGCAAATACAAAATGGAATATTTTTTTATCACCGATCAGCTGTGTATCGGGCACAGAAAAATTATAATACACATCAGCATTATCATTGAAAGGACCGATAAAATCCTTATCCATTACGTTCACATAATTACCATACACATTTACATTCTGGTTCATCACGCCCAGTAATTTAGAAATACTTTCATTATTAAATCCTTTGGTATTACTGGCTTTAACATTCTCAAAATATTTTTTGCTGTTTTTTTGAAAAGCATAATCACTCACACTTTCCAAAAGGTAGGCGGGTAAAAAAGGTTCTTTTTCCGTAGTACTGTCTATATTTTCAAAAACAAAGGCGAAAGGTTTCAACAAAAAATTCTTTTTGGCTTTATCGGCTTTAAAGTTTTTGATATCGATCTCCAGTTTATTATACGCTTCGTAACCAAAATTGGATAAATTATAACGGTTGTATTGTTTCTTCTTACTCATGATCTTCCGCCATAAGTACAGTCCTTTATTGATCTTTGACCTTACCACTACACCACCGGTTGCAGCACCACGCTGTAACTGGATCACTATGGTTTGGTTATTGATGGAATCGGTAACAGGAATTTTATAAGTTTCGTAACCCACATAAGTTACGATCATGGTATCTTTTGCAAAACGGGCCAGGTTAAACGTAAAGTTGCCTGCACTGTCGGATGTTTTTCCAACGCCCGAATGCAGGAAGTAAACAGACGCATAACCCACCGGCTCTTTAGTATGTGCATCCTGGATAAGGCCTTTAAAGCTTACCAGTTGCGCATTACCCCCAATGGCAAATAATACGGCCGCACAAAATAAACAAAAACGTAAAAATTTCAATGTAATAATTAGTTGATACCGATTAAAAATAAACTGTTTTCAAATTCAATTGTTGTTGCAACAGTTTGATTAATTAGATCATAAAAGCAGTAAAATCGTTGGTAACAAATGATGAGCTTATAGAGATTGTTTTTTTTCTGTTAAAGCAGCTATTTGTTTTTCTAATTCGTTGATACGTTTTTCCAGTTCGGGAAGGTTACGGGCAATGGCCTGGCTACGGATAGCATTTCCATACTCATAGGAAGGAGAACCGGTAACTGACTGGCCCGGCTTTAAGGATTTACCCACGCCACTCTGTGCATTTATTTTTGCGCCATTGCCAATATTAATATGTCCTGCCAGACCCGCCTGGCCACCGATCATAACATTGTTGCCGATCTTTGTACTGCCGCTAACGCCTGCCTGCGCAGCAATGGCAGTATTATTACCCACTTCTACATTATGTGCAATCTGTAACAGGTTATCGAGCTTGGCTCCTGCCTTTATTAAAGTACTGCCGATGGTTGCCCTGTCTATCGCTGCATTGGCACCAATCTCCACGCCGTCTTCAATAATTACATTACCAATCTGTGGAATTTTTTTAAATGTCCCATCAGCCTGTGGTGCAAAACCAAAACCATCACTTCCAATTACTGTTCCTGCATGTATCACTACATTTTTCCCGATCACACAATCGTGATAAATTTTTACACCCGGGTGAATGATCGAGTTTTCGCCTACGATAACATTATCTCCTAAAAATACATTGGGATAAATTTTGGCGCCGTCGGCCACTACCACATTTTCGCCCAGGTAAGCAAAGGCACCAATAAAAACATTATTGCCTGTTTTTGCAGTAGGCGCAACATATACCGGTTGCTGAATGCCGCTTAACTGTTGCCGTTGTATCTGCTGGTATTTATCCAGTAATACAGCAAATGAGGTATAGGCATCAGGAACTTTTATCAATGTAGCCGCTACAGGTTGTTTTACTTCCTGCGCTTCATTAATAATTATAATAGAAGCCTGGGTACTGTATAAAAAATCTTCGTATTTGGGATTTGCCAGAAAAGCTAATTGCCCGGCCCTTGCCTCTTCAATTTTACCAAAAGAAGCAACGGCAACATCGGGATCGCCTTCAATTTTGCCGCCAATGATCATGGCTATTTGTGTAGCAGAGAATTGCATAGTGGTTAATAGTTCATAGTTGATGGTTCATGGTTGATGGTTCAATAAATTAAGGGCTATACTATGAACCATCAACCATGAACCATTACCTTAAGTAACAAATGTAATATTTTTTAATCTTCCCTCTCAAATTTTGATTGATCAGTGCGTTATCCACTTCAGAAATATCTTTTACACTGCCGTCTTTAAATAATATATAAATATGTTCGTCATCAAAATTATAAGTACTGCTTACTGCTTCTCCCGTAAATACCAGCCAGCTGGTTTCTTCATTTGTTAAATTATAGGTAATACTGGCTTCCTGTCTTTTTTCTGCTACCAATTGTTCATCTACAGGAGCAGCAAAATATTTGGTCTTTAGCAATTGCCGGTTAATAATGCCTTTGCATAAAATGGATAATATTTTATCCTCGTGGTTACACCATGCTTTTATAGCCACATGCACATCATAATCATCCAGTGCACAAAATTCTTCAATGCTGATCTTATTTCCGGGCTCATGGATCAATTTATGTAACGGGCCGGGTGCCATTGCTTTTATTGCTTTGGCCCTTTTAACGATGCGTTGCAGCATCTGCTCGGCACAATTCACTGTTTTATGCAGGTATACCTGCCAGTACATCAACCTGCGGGCCACTAAAAATTTTTCAATGGAATAAATGGCTTTTTCTTCTACCATCAATTCGCCGTTGTGCACAGCCAGCATTTTTAAAATGCGGTCATAACCAATCACCCCTTCATTAACCCCGCTAAAAAAACTATCCCTGGTGAGGTAATCCATGCGGTCTACATCCAGCTGCCCGCTTATGAGCTGGTGTAAAAACTTTTTAGGATGTACGCCTGTAAAAATATCAATGGCCAGTTGCAGTTGCCCGTTGAACTGCCGGTTAAGCTCTTTCATGATCAGCAATGATATCTCTTCATGGTGCATGCCTTCAATTAATACATGTTCCAGTGCATGACTGAAAGGCCCGTGGCCAATATCATGTAATAGAATAGCAATTTTTGCGGCCTGGTCTTCCGCAGCGGTAATGGCAATCGATTTACCTTTTAATTCACTTAAAGCATTACACATTAAATGATAAGCGCCCAATGAGTGATGTAACCTGGTATGTACTGCACCCGGGTACACCAGGTAAGCCATCGCCATTTGATTGATACGACGCAGGCGCTGGTAATAAGGATGGGCAACAACCTGGTAAATGAGTTCATCATCAATAGTGATAAAACCGTAAACAGGATCGTTAATTATTTTGCGAAAAGCCATTATATCGTTTATAATTTATTTAAACTATGCTCTTTGGCACTATTTTATATTTGTTAAAAGATGTACAAAGCTAAATAAAGCACTTCATCATTGATATAAAAAATTAAATTTGCCAGAACTGTTCATGGTTCATAGCTTATGGTTCATAGTATTTCTTTAATTATGAACCATTATCACTGAATCGGGGAATTTACTATGAACTATTAACAATGAACCATGAACAAAAAAATAAAATTATGAGCATAGCAAAAATACTTTGGGTAGATGATGAGATCGACAGCCTTACCTCGCAGATTATGTTTTTGGAAAATAAAGGCTATGAAGTACAAACCAAGACCAATGGATTTGATGCTATAGAATTTGTAAAAGAAAATATCGTGGATGTGGTGTTGATGGATGAAAGTATGCCCGGCCTTACCGGCCTGCAAACCCTGCAGCAGATAAAGGAAGTGAACAGCAACTTACCTGTGGTGCTCATTACTAAAAATGAAGCGGAGAATTTAATGGATGAAGCCATTGGCTCACAGATAAGCGATTACCTCATCAAACCGGTAAATCCAAACCAGGTATGGCTGAGTTTAAAAAAACTGATCGACAATAAAAGACTGGTGGCAGAAAAAACTACTTCTGCCTATCAACAGGAATTCCGCAGTTTATTTATGGCGCTCAGCAATAATCCGGATTACAACGAGTGGATGGAAATTTATAAGAAGATCGTTTTCTGGGAACTGGAAATGAAAAAAAGCGACAGTCCCGAAATGCAGGAAGTGTTTCAATCGCAGAAGCAGGAAGCCAATACGGAATTCTTTAAATTCATTTCCAGGAATTATGCATCATGGGTTGGCCCCAAAAGCAGTGCAGCCGCACCGATAATGAGTAATACATTGATGAAATTCAAAGTATTTCCGCATCTTGAAAAAGGCACACCTTTATTTTTTGTGCTGATAGATAACCTGCGTTACGATCAATGGAAAACCATTCAACCCATTTTTGCCGACAGCTTCCGTATACACGAAGAAGAAACTTTTTATTCTATTTTACCTACCGCTACACAGTATGCCCGCAACGCCATTTTTGCAGGCTTATTGCCTGTAGATATTGAAAAGCAGTTCCAGGTGCAATGGAAAAATGATGATGAAGAGGGCGGTAAAAATATGTTTGAAGAAGATTTTTTTAAAGCACAGCTTAAACGTTTGGGTAAAAACGACCTCAAATATTCCTATACCAAGATTACCAACAACAATGATGGTCAAAAACTGGTAGATAATATTCACAATATGCTGCAGAATGATATCAATATCATTGTATACAATTTTGTGGATATGCTGAGTCATGCCCGTACCGAGATGGAAGTATTAAAAGAACTGGCGGGTGACGAGACGAGTTACCGCAGTATTACCGAAAGCTGGTTTACCCATTCTCCTTTACACGCCGCACTTAAAAAGATCGCTGATAAAAAATTAACGCTGATCGTGGCCACGGATCATGGAAGTGTAAGGGTAAAAACCCCTGCCAAAGTAATCGGAGATAAACAAACCACCGCTAATTTGCGTTATAAGCATGGACGTAATTTAAACTATGAAGCAAAAGAAGTATTGGCATTCAGGGATCCCAGGGAAGCCGGATTACCGGTACCCAATGTAAATTCATCCTTCATATTTGCCAAGGGCGATTTGTTTTTATGTTATCCTAATAATTACAATCACTTTGTAAATTATTATCGTAATACGTTTCAGCATGGTGGCGTAAGTTTAGAAGAAATGATTGTACCGGTGGTACGTATGACGAATAAATAAGCCATGCCCTCCGCCCCAGAAGGGGAACTTTGCAGCTTTTTAAAATGGATAGTTTACTAAGTTGGCGCTATTATTGGATATTATTTATCAACGTTTGTTGAAAACGTTTTTTTTTAATCACCTGCTATTGAAGCAGATTGCATTGAAATTGAAAACTATAAAAGTCCCTTTAGGGATTTAGGGCATGAAGTACACATCAAACATATTAGATAAAATAGAGCGGATTGCGGAAGAAGCGGGTTATGTGATCCGTTATGAAAGAGGAAATTTTCAAAGTGGCTACTGTATCCTTCAGGCAAAAAAAGTGATCGTACTCAATAAATTCTTTCAAACCGAAGGCAGGATCAATACCCTGATCGACCTGATGCCGCAACTGGAAATCAATGTTGATGCGCTTACACACGAAAGCCAGAAGATGTATGAAGAAGTGATGACTGCCGGCGCGGAAGCGAATAAATAGCAAAAAGTATATAGGGTTTTATAAAGTTACCAGCCGAATACAAACCGGATTCTAGTCTATTTATTTTTATACTTTATATACATTTCTACTTCATATCCCATTATACCTTATCTACTTCATCAACTCTTCTTTACATTCCCTATTTTTGTAAGGTGCAATCACCCCCGTTAAAAATAACATTTTTGGGCACCGGTACCAGCAGTGGTGTACCCATGATCGCCTGTCCCTGCCCTGTATGTGCTTCTACTGATAAAAAAGATAAACGTTTACGCAGCAGTATCCTGGTACAAAGTGCTACCACAACGATTGTGGTGGATACCACTCCCGATTTCAGGTACCAGATGTTACGGGCAGATGTAAAAAAACTGGATGCTGTTTTATTTACCCATCCGCATAAAGATCATGTAGCCGGGCTGGACGATATCCGGGCCTATAATTTTTTTCAGCAACAACCAATGGCCATTTACGCTAATGCACTTACGGAAGAAACCATCATCCGGGAATTTGCCTACGCCTTCTCTGATAAGAAATACCCGGGTGTACCAGATATTCATTTAAATACCATTGACAACCTTTCTTTTTATATTGGTGATATTCCTGTAACTCCCATCGAAGTATGGCATCATAAAATGCCGGTACTGGCTTTCAGGTTTGGTGCATTCACCTATATCACCGATGCCAACAGGATTGAGCCTGCAGAAAAAGATAAGATCCGCGGCAGTTCAACCATTGTACTGAATGCATTACGGAAAGAAAAACATATTTCTCATTATACACTGGATGAAGCTATTGCCGAAGTAAGGGACCTGGATATTCCGCAGGCATATTTTACCCATATCAGTCACCAGTTAGGCAGGCACGAAGAAATAAATGCCGATCTCCCTCCCGGCATTCAATTGGCATGGGATGGCCTGCAACTCTCTTTTGAATAATTGATAGTTTATTGTATTTTGTAAGTACAAGTAATCCGTAATTGCCATTAACCTTACTCCGTATGAAACAGCTACTATCTGCCTGGTTTTCTTTTACCAAAAAAGAAAGGACCGGGATTTTCATTTTATTGTTTTTGATTCTCTTTTTTATACTGCTCCCGTTTTGTTACCCCTTTTTTATAACATCAAAGCCAATGGATACAGCTGCTTTTAAAAAGGAGATGGCAACACTCACAATAAAACAACGGGACAGTGCCGGTCCATTGGCACAAAAAAATTACAATGATGATAAGTATCCCGGTTATGATGCGTCATCAGAAAAAAATTACAGTAATACAATCAGTAAAGGCAAGTTATTTTATTTTGACCCCAATACAATTACTGCCGCTGATTGGCAGCGTTTAGGCGTAAGGGATAAAACGATCGGTACCATTGAAAAATATTTAGCTAAAGGCGGGCATTTTTACAAGCCGGAAGATATGGGGAAAATATGGGGGCTACATCCTGATGAAGTACAACGCTTGTTACCTTACGTGCAAATAGCAGCAAAAGAGAATGCTTATCCTCAAAAAAACTACGAAGCAAAAAGTTATGAACCGTCCAGGAAATCTTTTCCAATTATAGATATCAATACTGCCGATACCACTGCCTTAATTGCTTTACCGGGTATTGGCAGTAAACTGGCGCAACGCATCATCGCCTTCAGGGAGAAACTGGGCGGCTTTTATGCTGTAGCACAATTAGCGGAAACATTTGGTTTACCTGATAGTACTTTTCAAAAAATAAAACCCAGGTTAATGGTTGATGCCGCTTTAATAAAACAGGTCAATATCAATACCGCAACGCTTGAAGAAATGAAATCTCATCCATACATACGCTACACTATCGCCAATGCTATTGTACAATATAGAACACAGCATGGCCATTTTGCAACAATTGCTGATGTAAAGAAAATTATGATCGTTACGGAAGAATTGTTTACTAAAGCAGCGCCTTATTTAACCGTGGAATAAAATATTACAGCAAAGAATTAATAGTTTCTACCAGCTTATTAATATCAAAAGGCTTTTGAAGTATGGCATCTGCACAAAACTGTTTGTAATCAGTTAAAAAATTAGGATTGGCTGATATTAAAATGATGGGAATATCCTCCGTTTCGGCAACAGATTTTAATTTTAAACAGAGCAATCTTCCATCGCTGGTACCCAGGCTTACATCCAGTAAGATAAGATCAGGTTGTTGCTTTTGCATTTCCTGCATGAACGCATCCTTTGTATTTACAGCAGCAACAGTATGCCCGTGCATCTGCAATACTGTTTGCAGCATTTCCAGTATTTCTATGGAGTCGTCAAATATGAGCAGGTTTGCCATTGGGTATGCTAATATATAGCTTATAAATGAGTATCAGCTAAACGCAATGAGCGTTAATTTACAGATTTACAATTTATTCAGCTTAAATATTAAAACCTTAAAAAAATCTAAAGCAGTTGAACCATGTTGTAAAGATATACCGCACAAATACGATTGCTGGTTAAACTGGCTTTTGCAAAACCCGGTTTGCAAAGCAGTACTAACAACCGTTAGTATTTTAAATTCCTTATGTTTGTAGCTCAAAGATTGTTCTTATTATGAATTTTCAACAAAGCGAATTAACACAACAGGTAGCGCAAACCGCCAGGGATTTTGCCTTGCAGCATATAAAGCCGCATTTGATGGAATGGGATGAAAGCCAGGAATTTCCCCTGCACATTTTTAAAGCGATGGGGCAGTTAGGCCTGATGGGCGTTTTTGTTCCGGAGCAATATGGCGGAAGTGGCATGGGATATTTTGAATACAGTGTAGTGATACAGGAAATTGCCAAAGTGTGTGGCTCTGTTGGTTTATCTCTTGCAGCACATAATTCATTGTGCACGGGTCATATTTTAGCATTTGGCAGCGAGGAACAAAAGAAAAAATATTTACCCCTGTTAGCTTCCTGCGAACACTTGGGTGCCTGGGGTTTAACAGAAGCGAATACGGGAAGTGACGCAGGCAATATGAAAACCACGGCTGTAAAAGATGGCAACGACTGGATAATAAACGGTACCAAAAACTGGATCACCCATGGAAAGACCGGTGATATTGCTGTAGTGATCTGCCGTACCGGCGAACCGAGGACAAAAGATAATTCTACCGCATTTATTGTAGAACGTGGTACCGCTGGATTCAGCGGCGGTAAAAAAGAAAATAAACTGGGCATGAGGGCAAGTGAAACTGCCGAAATGATATTTGATAATTGCCGTATCCCCGACGCCAACCGCTTAGGCGCAGTAGGTGCAGGATTTAAACAAAGTATGAAAGTACTGGATGGTGGCAGGATTTCCATTGCCGCTTTAAGTTTAGGTATTGCCAAAGGCGCTTATGAGGCTTCTATACAATATTCAAAAGAACGGTACCAGTTCGATCAACCCATTTCCAATTTCCAGGGCATCAGCTTTAAACTGGCCGATATGGCAACAGAAATTGCCGCTGCAGAATTACTGATCGACCAGGCCTGTTATTTAAAAATGAATGGTCTGCCCATGACCAAGGAAGCCGCTATGGCTAAATATTTTGCCAGCGAAGTGGCTGTAAAAGTAAGTACCGATGCCGTACAGATATTTGGCGGCTACGGCTACACGAAAGATTATCCCGTAGAAAAATTTTACCGCGATAGTAAATTGTGTACCATCGGTGAAGGCACCAGCGAGATACAAAAGCTGGTGATCAGCAGGGAAGTGTTAAAGTAAAATAAACGAGTCCTATAAAAAAATAAATCCTGCAGTTGCAGGATTTATTTTTTTATATAGCAGCAATTATGGTCAATCAATATTCTCAATTATCCCGGCAATACCCTGTCCACCACCAACGCAAGCCGTAACAATACCATACTTCTTCTTCAATCGTTTCATATCATTCACCAGTTGAATGGTAAGTTTACAACCGGTGCAACCCAATGGATGGCCCAGGGCTATGGCACCACCATTGATATTTACAATTCCCGGATTTAATTCCAGTTTTCGTATAACCGCCAGCGCCTGTGAAGCGAATGCTTCATTCAATTCAAACAGGTCAATGTCTCCCAAATTCATTCCCGCCTGTTTTAATACTTTGGGTACAGCTTCTACCGGGCCAATACCCATGATACGGGGATGCACACCCGCACTGGCACAATTTACCAAACGTGCAATCGGTTTTAAGCCCAGCTCGTTCAGCATTCTTTCGCTCATTACAATTACAAAAGCCGCACCATCGCTGGTTTGGGAGCTGTTGCCTGCAGTAACACAACCACCTGCAGCAAAAGCAGGTTTAAGTTTGGCCAGTCCTTCCAAAGAAGTATCGGCTCTTACACCTTCGTCGGTATCCACTACATGACTGCGCTTTTGTTTTTTACCTTTTTCGTCCAGGTAAATTTCTTCCACGTTAATAGGTAAAATACCGGATTTAAAAAACCCCGATGCGATGGCATTACCTGCTTTTAAATGACTGTTATAACTGAAGGCATCCTGGTCTTCTCTTGATACATTATATTCTTTGGCCACTGCTTCTGCAGTTAAACCCATACTTAAATAATAATCAGGTTCTGCCTGTGCGATGGCATAGGAAGGTACGGTTTTCCATCCCGCAGTTGGAACCATACTCATACTTTCGGTACCACCTGCAATGATACACTCGGCCATACCTGTACGAATTTTTGCCGTGGCCATGGCAATGCTTTCCAGCCCGCTGGCGCAATAGCGGTTAATGGTAATACCCGGGGCATGAATACCAACTGCTTTGGCTGAGATCATCCGTCCCACCTGCAATCCCTGTTCTGCTTCCGGTACCGCGTTACCTACAATAACATCATCTACCCTTTTTGCATCGAGTTGCGGCACGCTGGCCAGCAAACCTTTGATCACATCGATGGCCAGGTCATCGGGCCTGGTAAACCTGAACCCACCTTTTTTACTTTTTGCGATAGCGGTTCTGTAACCCGCTACTATATAGGCTTCCTGCATGGTTGAAAAGTTAATGGTTGATAGTTCATGGTTCATGGTTCATGGTTAAGGACAACAAATAGCTTCTCTATGAACCATGAACCATTTGCCATTAACCAAATTAGTTGTTTATGCAACTTTCTATACCAAAGGTATAATTTCTCAATGAAAACAAAAAACTGAAAACTTGCACTTATTTTTGCGCCACATGTACAAAATTATTCGTTCCGTTTTATTCTTTTTTGACCCTGAATGGGTGCATTATTTTTCTATGAACAGTTTAAAGCTGTTGTGTAAAATTCCCGGTGTAAAGGGTTTACTTACGGCAACCTTTACAGCAAAAGGCAATGTTCAGTATTCAGTATTCAATATTCAATTTACAAATCCCGTAGGCCTGGGCGCAGGATTTGACAAGAATGCCCGCTACTTAAATGAACTGGAAGCCCTGGGTTTTGGTTTTGTAGAAACCGGTACCGTTACGCCAAAGCCGCAGGCAGGAAATGATAAACCCAGGTTATTTCGCCTGCCCAAAGATAAAGCACTCATTAACCGGATGGGATTTAATAATGATGGTGTAGAAGTTGTTTCAAAAAGATTAAAAGCCTGGCATAAAAAACAATCTGAAATCGGCAATCTAAAATCTAAAATTGTAATTGGAGGTAATATCGGCAAAAACAAAATCACCCCCAATGAAGATGCCTGGAAAGATTACGAAACCTGTTTTACTGCCCTGCATGATTATGTAGATTATTTTGTGGTGAATGTGAGTAGCCCTAATACACCGGGTTTGCGGGAATTACAGGAAAAGGATTCGTTAAAAAAGATCCTTACCAACCTGCAACAACTAAACGCTAAACATGCAACCCCTAAACCAATTCTTCTAAAAATAGCTCCTGACCTCAGCAACGAACAACTGGATGATGTAGTAGACCTGGCTTTGGAAATAAAACTGGATGGGCTTGTTGCATCAAATACCACTATCAATCGCTCCGGCCTCAGCACTGATGACTCGCAACTCAGCCAAATTGGCGCAGGTGGTTTAAGCGGGTTACCGGTACAAAAAAGAAGTACGGAAGTAGTGCAATACATCAATCAAAAAACGGGTGGACAAATTCCTATTATTGCAAGTGGTGGTATATTTACCGCTGCCGATGCACAAGAAAAAATAACAGCCGGCGCTGTTTTAGTACAGGTTTGGACGGGGTTCATTTACGAAGGTCCGTCTATTGTTAAAAATATTTGTAAAGGTTTATAAACAAAAAAAATGGAAGAGTTAAATCAATTATTTACTACGGCGGGATTAACAGGATTACTGGCATTAACCTTAATGGAAATAATGCTGGGTATTGATAATGTAATTTTTGTATCCATCATATTGGGCAAACTTAAAACGGATGCTGAAAAGAAAAGGGCCAGCACTACCTGGATGATAGTGGGTATGATCATGCGCATTGCGCTATTATATGTGCTGGGCAGTTTACTGAATGGTGAAAAAGAATTATTCAAATTGTGGGAACACCCGGTTTCTTTAAAAGATATCATCATGGTAGCGGGCGGTTTGTTTTTAATGGTGAATACCACCCTGGAAATTCATAATAAACTCGAGGGTGAAGATCCCAATGAAACCATTGAACATAAAAAGACAGGCGTAAATTTTGGTGCTATAGTAAGGCAGATCGTATTGGTGGATTTTATATTCAGTGTTGATGGTATTATAACGTCGGTGGGTATGAGTAAATTACAGGTAGTGCGTTATGCAGCAGTGATCATTTCTATGCTGGTAATGTTCTTATTCGCACGCAAAATAAGTAAGTTCATTAACCAGCATCCCACTTTTAAAATGCTGGCATTGTCGTTTTTGATACTTATCGCCTTTACACTAATTGTTGATGGCGTACACGTAGAAAAATTTGAGATCCCTCATGGCTATGTATATTTTGCCATGGCTTTCTCTTTAGGTGTAGAAGTACTCAACCTCCAGTTGCGCAAGCGGAGTAAGAAACCTGTAGCGTTGCGTACTCCACATATTGATAAGGATAGTGAAGATAATTTATAAAACACAGTCAATGCCTAACTGTGCTTTATAAGGTGGTGAATTTGTAAACAGCTACCATTTATTTTATTTCAAAGGAAACTTTGCCCACCTGTATACCGTAGGCTACTTTGGCAATAGTTTGTCCGGTACCGGTAATACTCCTGTAGGAAGTAATTGTACATTCTTCCAGGTTAATTGTCAATAATACATCAACAAGATTTGGTGACAGCATTTCTATCCTTCCTTTGGCAAGTACTTTACCGGCACCATTATTATATACTTCGTTCCAGGCTCTTTCATCCAGCGCAATAAGTTCTACACTGAATTGCTGGCCTCCTGCATTTTTTGAATCGCTGCTTATCTTCATACTTTCCACTTTCGAAATTCTCCTGGTGGGTAATGACTCCAGCGTTATCCTGAAATTTGATGCTAATGCTTTGGTTCTTTCCTTACCACTTACCAATGCCGTAGGAACATCATAATTAATAGAGACCGTTTCTGCCAATATACTTACCCTGATGATATAAAGTTCTTTGGCGGTGGCAGTGATGGCGGGTAATTTTATTTCCCTCACAATACTTCCCTGGTATTTTCTTTCATCGATTGCCCTACCAGGCTGCACACCTGTTTTTGTAAAGTAAATATCTCCCGGCTTATTATATTTTAGACTGTTTTGCAATAGAGATAAAACAGTACTTATTTCTTTACTGTTATCAATAGCGATATCAAATGCTGCGGTATGTATGATTTTATTGCCTGCCCCAGTAGAGTCCACTAACGTAAGGTTTTTGATACCTATACTTTGTTTGTCGATAGTAAGAAACTGGGCAATACCGGTTTGAGCGGTCACTATAGTTACTCCTGCCTGTAAAAACAGTATCGTCAATAAAGCAGTTATACATTTTAAACGGTTCATTTATTATTTTGTTTGGTGAATTATAAAAGGATAAACTATTCCGGCAGCTTTACCAGGTACTAACGGTACCGGTTGTTGCTACTTTTGGACCGGCAGCTTTAAACCTGTCCATGGTACCAAAAAGCAATGCCGTAGGTGTATTGCCGATAATATTTTCTCTCAGCCATTTTCCTATTATCCCCGAAAATTTTATAGTGCCATGATTATGCAGATCGGCATCGCTCCTGTAAAAACGGTACCAGGATCCTGCAGGTACATTATTGCCGCTTATCGTCCAGCTGCGGCTGTGATCAAAATAATTTTTTGTAGCGGAACCCAGTTTAACACCCAGTGATGAATTGATCGGCACAAATCCATCATTGTCTATTTCTCCGTCGCTTGTACTGCTGCTACCTTCAGTAAAACGGAACGAACAACCTACCTGCACACCTGCAATATTAGCTGGTATATTGGTCCAGTTATTACGCAGATAATATAGCCTGGGTTTAACAGCAAAACTGGCTGCATTATATATAGGATTGGTAAGGCACCCAAGAACAGGTTGTACATCTGATATCTTTACAATATCCAGTGCTGTATTATCAGCAGGTGTGGCGCCCCATGGCTTGCCATTTAAGCCACCAAAAAAAAGGTGCATGGCATAATCCACTCTCACCAGGTTATAACATTCAAACTTATTGCGGTTGGTTTCCCCGGCCAACAGGTCATCTACATTCGTTCTGCCTATGCCGCCATCTACAGTAGCCAAATCGTTATCATTCTCATTGGGGTTCTCAAAAAATTCAGGCCCTGCAGGCACCCGGCCGCCCGCAGCGTGTATAGGTATCAGTGAGCCATCGGATCTTTTACACAATTCAGGTTTTAAAACAGTTTGATTAACATTTTCCATAAACCCTGTTTTAAGTTGCTGCAGGATGTCAGTATCGGGATCGCTTTTGTCTATCTGTGTGCCAATACCCAGGAACGGTATGTGCTGCAACACAGTACCCAGCGCTGCATTAAATGTGATCTGCGACCCTTCATGCGGCGTAGAAAGCGTAGTGATATGCAGGGTTTTATTTCTTATAAAATCCATATTCTCTTTATCAGTTGCATTAAAATTTTCTGTATTTACATTATTATCATTCGATGGAATATTATTGGGTTTTGAACAGATCGCACGTGCAATCACACCTCCAAAGCTGTGGCACAATAAGATCAGTTGTGGTTTTTTGTTATCGGGCCATGTACCAAACATGCTGTTGTATAAAGAAACAATTTGTGCAGCGGTGGCAGATACCTGTTTTTTAAAACTCACACTGCCATCTCTATACGTCATCATTATTGAAAATGGCGTATAGAAGGGCGTAGCAGCAGTTAAATTAGGTTTACCATAAATTGTAACAAAGTGATGCGAGGGCGTATTGCTGCTGATAAATTTGGTTTCCCATTCCGGCTTACCGATGGTACCTGCAGGAATATCATCATTGGCAAAGCTGGTGGGCCGGTCGGAGGTAGCACCGAGCAGATCATACACAAAATCATAACCCCAGTAATTCCTGGCGCCTTTTAATGTACCTATCCGGTTATCTGTACTGGGATATCCTGTAACACCATGTATCAATACCACAACAGTAGGCCTGTTTTTGGCAAAATCTATAACCGTTGATGCGCTGGCTGCTTCCAGCGGCGGAAGTGTGTATTGCCATTGTACATTACTGATCTGGCTCCTGGCCTGTTGCACTTCAGTAGTATTGATTGTTTTAAATTTTGCAGTTACCAGCGTTAATGAGTCTAACTTTAACTGCCCCAAACCTGCAACCGTGCAAACCACAGTGAATAAAATTCCAAAACCACCGGCTTTTATTTTTTGATATGTCATATACTCCATTTTAATTTTTAAAAAGATAATTATAGTGTTACTACTATTGCGTGTACAGTTAGTTGTTATTACCGCATCATACAACTGATATTGGCAATGGGCGTAAAGGATATGGTTTTATAATTGTTATCCAGCAGCATCCGCATACCATAGTTCAATATCACATTACGACTGATACGCCAGTCGCCACCAAAATTGAACGTATAAGGATGTACCACATCCCATTTAACCGTACTCGTAATAATAGATTTTCCATTGGGCATAGTAAAGGATTCATTCACCGCATCAATGGGCGTTTTTACTTTTTTCCCTTCGTAAATAAACTCAGCGAAAAAATTATATACCGGTCCACCATACCTGAAGTTGATCCCCAGGCTGATTAAGTTATTGGAAGCAACAGTTGTTGCCACTGTTTCATCACCGGTGATATTGTCTTTTAAACTAAAGCTCACTTCTTCTTCATAAAAAGAAGTTCTTACCAACCCTGATATCAAACCCCGCTTACCGATGCCGGTGCCAAAATTTATCCATGCCCCATTGCCTGTATTACGGTTAAGGCTCAGCTTTTTCAGGCTTCCTGCGCTATCAGTACCATAAGTATAAATTTTACCATAGGCAATGTCTACAAAAGCGGCATTCCAGTTATCGGTAATTACCTGTGCCGCTTTTAATTGTATGGCGCTGTTGCGGCGGTTATAAAAAGAAGCCAGTTGTATATCATTCTGCCTTAGTGCATCTCTTGTTTTTTGCAGATCAGACGGTTTGGTGAGCGTATCCAATGCTTTTAAAAGTTCCTGTTCGGTTGTTTTTAATTGTACCAATTCTTCATCAAATGCTTTTTGCACTTCGTCGTACAAACCTTTCATCAGCAACGGATCTTTTTGTTTATACAGGTTCATTTTTATGGCCCCGCCAATTCTCCTGTCACTCACTTCATTTTGAACCGTACCCAGGGATACATCAATAGAAGCCAGCATTCTTTTAAATGAAGATGCTGCCTGGTACTTTTCAAGGTTCTTTCGGTTATAGAACAGTTCCCATACCGGTTGCGCCTGTATGGCAAGGTTGGGATTCAACCGCCAGTTCTTAAAGCTCCAGTCTACTTTAAAATCTTTTATATCCGCCGTTCTTGCTACCTGGCTTGGCGCTACTCCCATCAGGTCAAATAAAGGAGAAGTAGGAATCGTCAGTTCCCTTGGAGAAAGTTTTTGTGAAGCATCGGCTGCATTTTGCTGGGTATAACCCGGCAGATTGAAAAATAATATCACTAAAAATGCGGCTGATCTTTTCACTGTTTAGGTTTTTAATAATCCGGAAAATGAATAGAAATGATGATGTAAAATTGGTAAATGAAACTGCGGGTTGCAATACCTGAAAGGCAGCATTTACCTGCCTGAAAAAATACCCCGATTCAGGTAGTGCTTCACTAAAGTATATCCGTTACATTTATAAAAAAATCAGCTTGAGAACATCCTGCTTCCTGGTGCTATGGCTTTGTTTTACCAATGGTATTTTTGCGCAAATCCGGCTGCAGGAAAAAACGGGAGACCAGCAATTTGATGCCATCACTTCAATACAGCTGTCGCATTACGAAAAGAGCATCTTTGATTCTGCCTTACACTATGCCAATGCAGCGTTGTATCATGCCAAAGGCACAGGTAAAAAAAAACTGCTGGCTACTGCGTTATATCATAAGGGAAAATGTCTTACTTTTTTAAACCGTTATGACAGTGGCCGCTTTTACCTTGACAGCGCGTTACATGAAGCATTGCTATTAAAAGAACCCAGGTTATTAATTCAGTGTTATAATGCCTTCGGAGTACTAAGCAATTTACAATCGGACAATACCAGGTCTGTTGAATATTTTTTAAAATCCATTGCTATTATAGACAGCAGTGGGGATGAAAGTTTAAAAGAATTTTTACCAAAACTATACAGCAATATCGGTTATGTATTTGATATGGATAAACAATACAGCAAATCCATTATTTATCATCGCAAAGCTTATGAAGCCAAGCAATACAATACAGATACTACACAGCTGGTAATGATATATCAGAATTTTTTCCTGGCACATTTAAATACCGGCAAAGTATTACTTTCCAAACAATACCTCGATTCTGCGGCTATGTTCAATACAAATTTCCAGCGATCTTTAAGAGAAGTATATATCCGTAATAACTATGGCATTTATTATGAAACCTTAAAGGAGAATGAAAAAGCTTTACGGTGGTACCTCAGCGCTTTTCATTTATGTGATAGTATACAGCACCAGTATTTTAAATCAACCATTGGCATCAGTATTGCCAAACTATACTTTAATTCGGGAAACCTTACTGCGGCTTTTAATTTTTCCAGAGAATCCACAGCAACAGCAGCAAGATTAAAAAATTATACTGATGCTACCGAAGGGTTTAAGCTGCTGGCAGCAATAGAGAAAAAACAGGCGCATTTTAATACTGCTTTTCAATACCTGGATTCGGTAAATATTTATGCCGATAGTTTGAACCTGCAGGAAACGAGAAAGAATATTTTGTTACTGGACACCAAATACCAGGCCGGGCAAAGAGAAAAAGAAATCGCTGATTTAAAAGTAGCCAATACAGAAAAGGAATTGGTAGCCGTAAAAAGAAACCGGCTTTTACTGATTGGTGGTATCAGTGCTATTGCCATCATTTTAGTACTGGGTTTTATGTACCGCAACAGCAACAATAAAAAAATGGTAGCGCTTAAAGAACAGGAATTGCAAAAAGAACAGATCAAATTTTTAGAAGGGCAGCAACAGGTGATCTCCCTGCAAAGTATGGTCAATGGCCAGGAAGCGGAACGCACCCGTATTGCAAAGGATCTGCATGATGGATTGGGAGGATTATTCAGCACCATGAAAATGTACTTCAGTACTCTGGAACATGAGCAACAGGTATTAAAACAAAATGAGCTGTTCAAAAAAAGTAACGCACTGATCGATACCGCTTCGGAAGAAGTGCGTCGTATAGCGCATAATATGATGCCGGAAGTATTGGCTAAATTAGGATTGATACCGGCAGTGCAGGATATGTGCAGCAATATCAGTGCAGGAAAACTGGTACAGGTAAAACTACAATCCTATGGCATGGAAAACCGTATGCAGGCAGCTACCGAAATTATGCTGTACCGCATTGTGCAGGAACTATTGAGCAATATTATAAAACATGCACAGGCTTCGGAAGCCATTGTACAGTTTAACCGTGACTCCAACCGATTGACTGTAACGGTAGAGGATAACGGCATTGGATTTAATATGCAGGAAATTGACGATAAAAAACACAGTGGATTAGAGATCATAAAAAGCAGGGTGAATTATTTACACGGTACTATTACTATAGATGCAGAGGAAAAAGTGGGCACTACTATACTGATGGAATTTTTACTGAAGGAAGAGGTTTAGAAAGTTTAGATGATTTTTAAAACGGGTTTATTATTTAAATGATACACATACTAATTATAGATGATCATCCATTGGTAACAGATGGTATTCAAATGATGCTGAAAGATGTTGACTACTTGTCTGTTTCCGGCAAAGCAAAAGATGGTGCTGAGGCGCTGGTATTTTTAGAAACAAATAACCCGGATATCATTTTACTGGATATCAGCCTGCCAGATATCGATGGCCTGCAGCTCTGCGATAAAATACGAGAAAAAAATAAGCATAGTAAAATACTCGGACTTACATCTGCCAACGACGCTTCAATTATTACGCAATTATTACATCGCGGTGCTAATGGTTATTTATTAAAAAATATGGAACGCAACGAATTACTGGATGCGATTGATAAAGTACTGGATGGCAAAATTTATTTAAGCAAGGCTGCCAATGAAAAAGTGCTGGAGCAATTCTCCTCCGTTTCCAATGCTTTGAATAGTTTACCTGCTTTAACGCGGAGAGAAAAAGAATTACTGCAATTACTGGAAGATGGTTTAAACGGTCCGCAGATAGCCGACAAACTTTTTATCAGCCATTACACCGTAGAAACACACCGTAAAAACCTAATGCAAAAATTAAATGCCAATTCTACACAGCAGCTGTTAAAGCTGGCAAGAGAGAAAAAGCTGATCTGATTTATTCCCGCTACAAATTCTGATATAATAAAGTGGGTTATTTCTTACGAAATAACCCACTTTATTATTTAAAGCATCTTTTTTATCCCTTGTAAAATATTTTCATTTACCAGCAAGGTATTTACCGGTTTTACAACCGGTAAATACTGCTGATTATTGTTTTATTACTTTCTGACTTATTATTTCGCCGTCTACACGATACTGTAACAAATACATTCCTTTTGCATAATTACTCATATCAAGGGTAATAGTTTGAGCCGTTATAATTTGTTGCTGCAGTAATTTTCCGGCGGCATCAAACAATATAATGCTGCCATGTTGTTTTAATCCTCCTATCGTAATCACATCTTTAACCGGGTTTGGAAAAACCGTTACCATACCTGTTGCCTGGCCCGATAGCCTGATCATGTTGGAATAAGTAAACCTGCCGTCGTTATCAATTGATTTAAGACGATAATAAATCAACGACTTGCTTACAAAAATATTGGCATCCACATAAGTATACAGACTGTTACCAGAGGTAGACATGCCGATGGTAATAAAATCACGGGCGTTATCGCTGCGTTGTACTTCATAACGTTTTACATTTACCTCGTTGGCGGTTGTCCATTGCAGGCGGGCATCATTATTAGCCTTACTACCCGTAAAACTTAAAAGGGTTAAAGGTAATGGGCCGGTAAAAACAAACTCATGTGCGCCAATATCGGGAGTATTTATATTACGCACCACATTCAGAAAATCAAACGGAACCGATGCACTTAAGGGCAAACCGGTATTACTCACCTTAACGGGTTCGGTAGCATTTGAAGTCTTTATCAGCAAATTACCCGTTCCTTTATTCACAAATAAATTCACAGGGTTGGTAGTTACTGCCGCTTGTCCCTCCTGGGTTGCAGCGTCCTGTAAAGTAGCAGCCTGCCAACTTGTAAGCGTATGTGCTGTTACATCCACCTGTGCTAATGTATTTGGCGCCCCGCTCACCAGGTAATTATTATTTCCCGTATATCCTGAGGAACTACCACTGAGGCCAATGGCAAATGCTGTTCCATCGGTAACGGCATTATAGATAATATTATTTTTTACGTCAATTACCGGCAGGGCCGCATCTTTCAGCAACGCATAACTATTGGCATTGCTACTTCCTTCCAGTAAAATACTGTTGTGATAGATATTCGCTTTAACAGTACCATCCATTATTTTGATTCCTGCCATTTGTGCTGCCGTTGCAGTATTAACTGCAACCATATTGTTCCTGATCACAGCAGTATTGGCATCATCAGACCTGCTTCTTAATAGTATTGGCGCCAGTGATGCACTTGCAGATGATGCAGCATTCTGAACATCATATATCTTATTTCTTTCAATAACAGCCGAGTTACCAAAAACAGATAAAGCGTGCACTTTTAGGGGTGCATTATCGGTGGCTGTAGCATATATGGAAAGTATTTCATTATCTCTTACAACAGCCGTACCGTTAGTACCGCTGTTGGGCATCATTACAACCATACCACTGCTATTTCCAAAACTGCTTACAGAAGGATCAGTAAGTACTGTAGCACCGCCATCGCTGATATTATGTACAAGGTTAGCGGCAAGTACCATACTATCTCCCGGTACAATATCATTATTAAAACTGATACCCCTGGTAAATCCGGTAGTTCCGCCTGCAAGGCTAAAAATGTTGGCTACCAGGTTACCGTCTATACGTCCTTTCATACGGTTAGCTGCTGTCGACGCGTTGGTAATATTTATGCCACGTAAAGAAGTTCCTGTTCCGGAAATTGCTGTGATATTATTTACCAGGTTACCCTTAGCAGTAAGCTCATGTACCAGGTTAAACACTGAAGCACTGGTGGTATAAGAAATACCAGTAGCAATACTGGATGCACCGGATATAGTTATATCAGTAACGGAATTACCATTCATCGTTGCAGTTATAGCAGTAACAGCCGGAGTGTTATTAGATTGCCCTACTCCAATAAATGATGTATGTGAGGCTGTAATATTCCGCACAATGTTACTGTCTACATTTGCTGTACCAGTTAATGTAGGAGAACTATTGATGATGGCCTGTAATGTAAATACGCCCGTTGCAGTATTGCTCACGGATATGTTATTTGCGATAGTTGAACCTACAATATTATTTTTTAAATTATTAGCTGCTCCATTCCTTGTATCTATCGAACTGAAGAACGGGGATACGGTGCTGCCGCTGAGTGATGATGCTGTAATATTTATTCCCCCAACAAAATTATTGGCAATTGGTGTAGCACAGCTGGTTTGTAAAAGAAAACCGAAAGCTCCGGTACTACCTGTGCCTGATGGCTTTAAATTAATGCTTATAGAATTATTGGTAACATCTCCAAGTGTATTATTATTAAATGCCTGGAGGTTCCCGGCCTGCATATTTATTCCAACAAACGGGTTGCTGGCAGAAGCAGTTGGATTAGCTATATCCAGGTCCCAATTCTTAATTACGTTTCTTGTAATAGTTGTTGCATTCGCATTGCCATTGTCGTTTACTGCAATAGCGAAAGTACTCATACTGTTATTAGGCGAACTGATCACCATTTTACTGCCTGCGCAGCCTGGTGCAGTTCCTCCAACATAATTACTATCAACAGTAACACCACTGCCCAATACTGTATTTTTTGAAGAAACACCAATACCATTAAAACTTACACCGTTGGTGGTATTATTAAGCGGGATAGACGCATATACGGAGTTTCCTTTTATCAATGTATTTAAACAATTCTGCTGCACAAGAATCCCAAATGAAATCACATTGTTGAGAAATACATTCTCTATATTATTATTTGTGACCTGTGTATTATTGATCGTGCTGGTAGAGCTAACACTATTAGCGCTTAAAACTATGCCTAGGCTTACACCGGCAGACCCTGCCCGCCTGATAATATTACCGTCTACAATATTACCAATGCTGTTACCCAATGTGGTTACATTTATTACCAGCACACCCTGCGTTACGGTACCGCCGCTGCTATTCCCTTCCAGGATACAACTTTTGATCGTGTTGTTTGAAGCAGCATCAAGCAAACGAATCACACTTGCAGCAGTGGTAGCGCTGGTATTTCGTATAGTGAGTGTATTGGCACCTGTAAGCGATTGCCCGTCAAAAGTTACATTATCTGCACTATTCAATAATACCAATGCCATATTAAGATTGCCTTCTATTACCCTGTTGCCCGACGGTACTACCTGTACCGTATACCCGGTTTGATTTAAAAGAGCCTGAACCGTTTCTGTAGTATTATTATTTACCGTTGCTGTTACTACACCACTGCCTCCACCCGCATTGATGGCATCAAAAGCTTCTTTAAGCGTAGCGAATTCTCCTGTAAGCGCCCCGCTTAAACTGATATTGCCTGTTGCCAGTGTGCCTAACATGTATTCTGTATTCTGCCCCGTTGCTGTTAATGTATTGGCTGTGGTATTTAATGCTGCCGCGGCATTATTCCAGATTGCGGCTGCATTATCAGCTCTTTTGTATAACGCCAGCATATTTTCATTACCTGCAGTTACGAAGCTGTTACCGGTATAATTATAAGTAGCGGTATAAGCAGCTGCAGTTAGATTGGCATTGAATACGCCGAAATACCTGTTATTAGTACCTGCACCGTTAATACCATTGGTAGTATTGGGTACTTCATCCACGGCATAAATATGAGCGCCTGCTTCCCCGCTGAATGTTCCTGCAGTATAGGCTACAGTCAAATTATCCTGTGCATTTACTGTGAGGTTAGTTGCCGGCAACCCATTGGTAACATAGTTATGCGCTGAAAAATTACCAATAGCAGCACCGCTTGTAACCCTGGCCGGATTATTTGTCATTGTTCCGTTATTAGCAGTGATGCTGCCATCAAAAACTGTATTACCAGTACTCTCATCAAAATTGTAATAGGCTACAAGGTTATTGAATAGAACATCTGATGGGATAATTTTATGACACATCCGGTCACGTAGCTCCGCCTGCGTTAGCCCCGCATTCCATATCCTTATTTCATCAATGGCGCCGGTTAGCTGGTTGGGACCCGATGAAAGAGGGCCGCGACTGCCAATATTCAGGTTTTGCGTGTTATTTACATTGGTAAGATCTACAAAATCAGTACCCGTTCCCTGTAAAACCCCATCAATATATAAACTCAATGTACTGCCTGTTTTTGTTGCAGCTATATGATGCCATTTATTATCATCTACCACAGCAATACCGTCAACGCCTACACTGCCAGAGCCATTATACCTTGCAAAAGAAACAGAATGTGTTGACTTAATAAACCTTATTGTAAATGGATATCCTATACCGGAGTTATTACCTGCCCATTTTTCAATGATGGCATTATCCGGGTTAGCAGTATTATTTTGTGTAGCCGGAATTTTTATCCAGGATTCCACGGTTAGATCACCCGGAAAATTAAGCACCGCATTGTGTGTAACCTCCACCACATCATCAATACCATCAAAATTTATTGCGTTGCCACTGCCGGGCTTTTGTGCCTGGTTACTCAAACCATATTCCTGTTGTATTTGTAAGAATGTTAAAGCAATATTGTAGATCTTCATTTCATCCAAATTTCCATTATACTGTCTTATGATGCTGTTCGTAATATCTCTTAACCTGCCAAATTCAATAAAGGGAGCCGCTGCAATATTTGTAATACTCCCATCCGTTATACTATTTGCCAGGGTTCCATCCGAATATATTTTTAAAGTAGTATTTTCCTTAACGCAGGTAATAAAATGCCATTGATTTACTGAAACCGGTGTAGTTATCTCAACACCTCCGGCTCCACCAGACGGATTGCGGTGTAAAAAACGTATACTTCCGTTATTGTATTCTACGGCTATAAAAGTCTTTGTAATATCAGCAGGATCTGCACCGCTGAATATGTTGTTGTCAGTGTTATTGCTGTTGCCCTTCATCCAGAAAGAAATAGTATAATTATTAGTAGCGAAATTGATATTACCCACAGCAATGTGATCGTCCACACCATCAAAACTGTAAGCTTTATTTACATTACCAAACCTGTCTGCAGTAAGAGCCGCGCCGTTTACTGTACCATTGTTATTACCCACGATATCATTCGCATTACCGCTAAAAGGATAATAGGCTACCGGGCCAGTCGTTTGAATATATTCTGCCTGTACCTGTAAAGCCGTTAAAGGCACATTATAAATTTTCACTTCATCAATCTTTCCATTCCAGTCATGCGTATTTGCGCTTCCCTGGCCACCAATTTCAAAAAGACTATTTGGTGCGCTCGGTATAGCATTGGAGATATTCGAAGCCAATATTCCATTCATGTAAAACTTGGTTTGGCCCGATTCTCTTACCATCACTACATGATACCAGGTGTTGGTTGTGTTGAAAAATGAACCGCTATGGAGCCATGCAACGTTGTTAAACAAGCCCCCCAATTCGTTTCCACTTCCAGAGCCGCTATTGTTGCCCATTCCCATATTGTAACCGTCAAGACCTCCACCGAGGCTAATAATCATCCTGTTAAATTGATTTGCGGGGTCAAACACTGCCGGGTTTACCCAGGCCATTAAAGTAAAATTATCAGTATTGGTCATCGGCAAGCCTGAAAAATTTATCGCATCATCTACACCATCAAAGCTATAGGCACTGTTGGTATTACCAAATCTATCTGTGGTAAGCAGGGCACCATTTACCGTTCCGTTTAAAGAACCCGCCGCATCATTGGCGTTACCGTTAAAAGGATAATACGCTACCGGTGTTTGTGCACTGAGTTGTAGTGAATAAACCAACACTATTAAAAATGGAAAAATTATCTTCATAAAAAAATATTTAGGTAAAATCAATATTGTAAAAATGAAAAAAGATGGCGGCGGCTACAATACCTGAAAGACAGCATTTATACTGAAAAAAAATACCTGCTTTCAGGTAGTAATAAAAAAATAAGTCTTTTGTACTTTGAATTAAATATAGCATGATGAAAAAACTGCTGCTGGCAATGGGTGCTCTTCTCTTGTTCAACATTTTATGGGGCCAGCAGCCACGCTATGATAAAAAATATGCGGATAGCCTTATCCAGGTTTTAAACAACCCTTCCGACGACAATGTTGCTTATACAGCTTCTGTTGCGCTGATACAGTATTACCACGAAAAAGGATTGTTTTATGATGCCATGCAATACATTGACCGTAATATTATACTGGCGCAACAACTGAACAATAAAAAATTTGTGGCCAAATCTTTACATCGAAAAGGTCAGTTATTCACTAATCTTACCCAATACGACAGCGCTAAATATTACATCAGTGCTGCACAAAAAACAGCTACCGAAATCAGGGACACTGCGGTGATGGCCAATTGCTACAGTACCCTTGCTTTTTTGGCCAACTACCAATCGGATTACAGTACAGCCACCGCCTTTTTAATGAAGGCCGCCGATCTTTTAGAAAAAACAACTACTCCTGAGCTACAGCAATTGCTTCCGCCGGTTTATATTAATATCGGATACAACCTGGTCAATGAAAATCAACTGCATAAAGGTATCGGGTACACTAAGAAAGCACTGGCATACTCAGGTTTCGCCGGCGAAAACCGGTATCGTACCATGGCCTGCCTCACTGTTTGCGATGCGTACTTAAAATTGCAGCATAACGATAGCGCCAGAACTTATCTTGATGCTGCGATCGCTGTAAACAGCCATATGGATAATATCGTTATCCGTTCAATGGTAGCATCCACCAGCGGATCGTATTATACTGCAATTGCCGATCAAACAAAAGCCTTGCAATCTTACCTGCTGGCATATGCCATTTGCGATAGCATCAACAACGATTTTTTAAAGGCTGAAACTGCAGGCCTTGTTGCACAGCTCTACCTGCAGCAAAAAAACTATCCGCTTGCTGAACATTATGCATCAGCAGCCAACACTATTGCGTTACGCTTACATCAATTTAAAGTAGCAGCCAGTACCTTTACCGTGCTGAAGCAAATAGCTGCCGCTAACAATGACTATAAAAAAGCACTTCGCTTCGCGGAGTTAAATAAACTGTATGCCGATAGCGCTACCAATAGCGAAACACAACGCACCACACTATCGCTGGAATCAAAATATCAAAACCAGAAAAAGGAAAAAGAAATTGCAGACCTGAGCATCGCCAATGCACAAAAAGAAATGGCGGTGATAAAACGTAACCGTTTATTGCTGATTGGCGGTATATCCGCTGCGACATTAATGGTATTGCTGATTTTTTTATACCGGTACAGCAAACAAAAACAAAAATTAGCTGAAAAAGAAAAGGAAATGCAGCTCCAGCAAATTGCAGTACTGGAAAAACAGCAGCAGGTGATCAGTATGCAAAGTATGATACAGGGCCAGGAAACGGAACGCAGCCGTATTGCCAAAGACCTTCATGATGAACTTGGCGGTGTTTTCAGTACCGTAAAAATGTACCTCAGCACACTTGAGCATCAGCAACCGGCTTTACAACAGGATGAACTTTTTAAAAAAAGTTTTTCCATGGTGGACACTGCCGCAACCGAAGTACGGCGTGTGGCACACAATATGATGTCGGAAGTATTACAAAAAATGGGGCTTGTAAATGCTGTTAAAGATCTATGCGATACCATTAGTGCCAGTCGTGTATTACAGGTATCCTTTGAAGTAAACGGTATGGATAAACGATTAGCTACCAATGTAGAGATCATGTTATACCGCATCATCCAGGAATTATTGAACAATATAGTAAAACATGCCGGTGCAGGAAATGCTATTGTACAATTGATCCGTGACGACAATCGTTTAAGCATTACCGTAGAAGATGACGGCCGGGGATTTGATACCGCAGCAATGAACGCCGGTACAGGACTTGAAACAGTCAAAAGCAGGGTGAATTACCTGGCAGGCTCAATAACTATCGAATCCAGCATCAATGTGGGCACTACTGTGATGATGGAATTTTCACTAACCGCATAACTGTAGATTTTATGATCCAGATATTAATCATAGACGATCACCCACTTGTAGTGGATGGCATTAATACAATGCTTAACGACACAGGATACCTTAGTATAATCGGGGCCTGCAAAACCGGGGCTGCTGCCTTACAGTTTTTACATACGAACGACCCTGATATTATACTGCTCGACATCAGCCTGCCCGATATGAACGGGCTACAGGTTTGTGAAGCCATAAGGCAAACCAACAGGAAAGTAAAGATCATAGGCCTCACTTCTACAAATGAAATCAGCATTATTACCGGTTTACTGCAACGTGGCGGTAACGGTTACCTGCTAAAAAATATGGAACGGCAGGAGCTGATCGAAGCCATTAACCAGGTAATTGATGATAAGATCTATTTAAGCAAGGCCGCCAATCAAAAGATCATAGAACAGCTCAGCACTTCTAATTCTTCCATCGATAAATTACCGGTATTAACCCGCCGGGAAAAAGAGATATTGCAACTACTTGCAGAAGGATTTAATGGACCGCAGATCTCCGACAAATTATTTTTAAGTACCTATACCGTAGAAACACACCGGAAAAACATGCTTAAGAAATTTAACGCCGGCAATACACAGATATTGCTCAAAGCAGCCAGGGGGCATAAATTTATAGAGTGAGTGATCTTTAATAATTGCAAAGTAAGGTCGCCGCTACCATTCCCGCAGTTTCCGTTCTCAATCTTGTGTTACCCAAACTCACGGGTATAAAATCCTGTTGCAATGCCTGCATAATTTCATTGGAAGTAAAATCTCCTTCAGGACCGATGAGTATCAATTTACCGGTTAACTGGTTGATTAATTTACTGGTGAGCGGCTGTTTATCATTTTCATTTTCACAATGGGCAATAAATTTTTGTTGTGCTGTTGACTGATTGATAAGGCTGTTGAATTTTACCGGTTCCCTTAAAACGGGTAACCATGTTTGCTGGCTTTGCAGCATGGCACTTACCAAAATGCTTTTCAAGCGTTCCAACTTAAAGGCAGTCTTTTCAGTTCTTTCGCAGAGCAACGGAATGATTTCAGTCACGCCGATCTCGGTGGCTTTCTCTAAAAACCATTCAAAACGGGTATTGTTTTTTACTAACGAGATAGCAATAGAAACAACGTGAGTGGTGAGTGGTGAGTGGTGAGTGGTAAGAATTGTTACGATGCACTTCTTCCGGTTATCGTCTTTTATTTCGCAGGTAAATAAATTGCCTTTACCATCTGTTAGTTGCAATTGCTCGCCATGGTGCATACGTAGCACCTGCACAATATGCTTGCTGGTATCTTCATCCAGTACAACAGTTGTATTTCTTACATCAATATCTTCCTTATAAAAAAATGGTAAAGCCATAAACGATTGCAGATTTCGGATTGTTGATTGTAGATTTTTTTATACTTGCAGTGCTTCCCTTTTTTTGATTACTATTTTTATTCAAACGATAATTCAAACATACTCAAATTAAAAATGGAGAATGAATTTTGCATCGTCATTCTCCATTTTTAATTATTAATTATTCTTTATTAGAATGGTGCTTCGTCATCAAATTTTTCATCATTCGTCCTAGTACCTCTTTGTATGTATAGTTTAGTATCATTACCATCATCAAATTCAGATACAGGTTTCCATTTACCGTTAGCCAGTGGCGCACCATTGTCAAAATCACTAACTTTTTCTGTTTCGAATCCTTTTGTATATGCATTTTGGCTCAATATTATCTTGCCTAAAGATCCATGTCTATTTTTAAGAGCTTTTAAGAAATATTTGTTTGTCTTATTAAATTCATTAAATGTAATATTATAATATTCTTCTCGTAATAAAGTAAAAACTGCATCAGCATGGTTCTCTATAACTCCTAAATCATAGCTGCTAATCTCGTTGTTTACCCTGCTTTTATTTTGTTTAATCATTGAATAAGAACATATAATTGGAATATTCAATTGTTTAGCCAGCCGTCTAATCTCAATGATATGCTTCTCTAGTTTCTCATGGCCTGTTTGATCCTCATTAAATTCTTTTCCTCCTAATTTTTCTATATTATCAATTACTACCAATTTTAAATTTGATTGATAGGTTAAAGCTGTTATTTTGGCTTTTAAACTATTCAAATCTGGATTAATTGGCCCAGCTATTTTGATATCTTTGTTATACAATTTACTAGCTCCTTCATACACCTTCCTTAGCTCGTATTCCGAAATTGAGCCAGAATTTATACTAGAAATAGGAATATCGCTTGAAATTGAAAGTAATTTTTCTCCAATAACATCAGAATGATCTGCAAAAGAAAGAAATGCGACTTTCGCATTTTCATTTTGGACTATATTAGTAACTAAAGAAAGTAATAGTGATGTTGTTCCTGCCTGTGGTTCAGAACAATAAAAAATTATGTTCCCTGAATAGAAACCACCAAAGTGATTATCAAAACTTTTGATATAAGATTTAATTAAAAAGGTCTTTCGGTTATTTAATCTTTGCGTAGATAAAGATTTAATCTTATTAAACTCAATCAAAAATTTTTCAGTTGAGGGAATGTCATTTTTAATTACTATCAAATTTTCCATATTCCCCTTTGCTCTGTATGTCCAATTAAAAGACCCTGTTAGGACGATGCTCTCATCTATGATACAAAATTTATTATGCAAAATGTTTTTATTCTCAACAACCGAAATGAAAAAATTGCCTCCACACTCTAACAACTCATTGAAGTCAATACAATTTTCTTTAAAATTGATATCCTCGTCTGCGACTACCAATTCTGTTTTTATTCCTCTTCTTGTTATATCGCAAAGCAAATTGAAAATTTCTTTATCCGTAAAATATGCAAGAGCAATCTTCAGCGAGGATTGTGCTTGGCTTATTCTTAGCTTAATCTCATCTTGGATATTCTCAAAGAAAACTTCATTCTGCATATTTCTTATTTTAGGTGTTTTAGTAAAAACTAAAAAGGCGCTTCCTCATCAAACTCCCCATCATTCATTTTACTGCCCTTTTGTATATACAGTTTTGCGCCGCCATCGCCGCTATCCAAACCTGCAACAGGTTTCCAGTTACCGCCACCACCACCGGAAGAAGGCATACTTCCACCGCCGCCAAAATCACTTCCTGCTTCATCTTCTACAAATTTCTGGATATGCAGCATCGCTCTTAATTTAATGGTATCCAAACTACCATTACGATGTTTGGCGATCTTTACATAAGTCTCCCCTTTATTACTTTCGCCAAATTCATTCGCTGTAATATCATAGTATTCGGGGCGGTATAAGAACATTACCATATCCGCATCCTGTTCAATGGCACCCGATTCCCTCAAATCACTCAACTGCGGAATTTTATTGCCTTCTTTTCTTTTTTCTACTTCACGACTTAACTGTGATAAGGCAATGATGGGTACCTGTAATTCTTTGGCCAACCCTTTCAAATCCCTTGATATCTTACTGATCTCCTGTTCCCTGTTACCATTTTTATTCTCTCCTGCGCCGCTCATTAACTGCAGGTAATCGATAATGATAAGGCCGATATTATGTTTGTTTTTTAAACGGCGGCATTTGGCCCGCAATTCAAAAATATTAAGTGCGGCAGTATCATCAATAAATATTGGTGCTTTAGATAAAGCTTCAATACCTTTTTTGTACAACTGCTTCATCTCGTGTTCTTCCAGTTTTCCCCTGGATATTTTTTCCAGCCATATCTCACTCTCGGCACTCAGTATACGCTGTACCAGCTGACTGCTGCTCATCTCCAGGCTAAAAAATGCAATGGGAATGGCTTTTTTAGGATCGGCAGGAACAGCTGCACTCCTGGCCAGGTTTAAGGCAAAAGCGGTTTTACCCACAGAAGGCCTTGCCGCCAGGATGATCAGATCCGTTTTTTGCCAACCGTATGTTAATTTATCCAGCGAAGGAAAGCCGGTAGGTACACCGGTAATATCTTCATCGCGGTTACGCATATCCTCAATACGCTGGATGGTTTTTACCAATACCGCATCAATGGTATCAAAATTCTTACGAAGGTGATTATTGGTGATCTCGAATAATTTACCTTCTGCTTCATCCAGCATGTCAAACACATCCGTACTGTCTTCGTAAGCATCGCCCAAAATTTCACCGCTGATACGTATCAATTCCCGCTGAATGAATTTCTGCAATACGATCCTGCTATGCGCATCGATATTGGCAGAAGAAACCACCGCATTGGTCAACTTAGTTACATAATAAGGCCCACCTACAAGGTCAAGCTCTTCACGAAATTTTAGTTCCTCCACCACCGTTAGTAGATCGATAGGCAAACTTTTTATAGCAAGCCCCTGCATGGCGCGGAAAATACGCTGGTTGGCATCCACATAAAAACATTCCGGTTTCAGTATCTCAATAACAGTATCGAATGCACTCTTTTCCAGCATAATAGCACCCAGTACGGCTTCTTCCAGTTCTTTAGCCTGTGGTGGCACTTTTCCATACATCATCGAACTGAGATCGGGTACGGCTTTACGTCGTAGTTTTTTATCCTTATTATAATTAGTTAATTCCATTTTAGTTTTTAGCTTGTTGGGTAAATTATTTTTTTGCGGGGCGGCTAAGATAAATGGAAAACAACATTCCGGTCTTTCCCTTTTTTATTCACATTGCCAGATTTTTAGCCTTTACACATGTTTTGCACCCTTAATTCACAGTAAAGTTAGCTTATCCACGGCTTATCCACGGCAAATGCACAATTTAAAAATCAACAAAATTGGCACCTGTTTCATTTTATTAACAATTTGATAATTCCAAAATTTCTTTTTCTTCACCACAAGGTTTTTAAACCCGGCAATTTTTTTGAGGCGATCTGATGCTTTATGTTTATGCGGTTCTTCTTTTTCAATTATTTATCTTTGCCCCATAATAAATTGAAAACGATCTATAAATGACCATTAGTTATAATTGGCTTAGTGAATACCTGCCGGAAAAGATTGAACCCGAAAGATTAAGTAAAATCCTTACGGGTATCGGGCTGGAAGTAGAAACCATGGAACCCTTTGAAGAAGTGAAAGGCGGCTTGAAAGGTTTGGTGATTGGCGAGGTACTGGAATGTGAAAAACATCCTGATGCAGATAAATTATCGCTTACCAAAGTAAATATCGGCTCCGGCGAACCTTTACAGATCGTTTGCGGTGCACCCAATGTTGCTGCAGGGCAAAAAGTAATTGTTGCTACTATTGGCAGCACTATTTACCCCTCCAACGGCGAGCCTTTAACGATGAAGAAAGCAAAGATCCGTGGGGCAGAAAGCCATGGTATGATCTGTGCCGAAGATGAAATAGGGTTGGGACAAAGCCATGAAGGCATATTAGTATTACCTGCGGGTGCCACGGTTGGTACGCCAGCCGCAGAATATTTTAATACCTATACAGATATCATTTACGAAATTGGTTTAACACCCAATAGGATGGATGCCATGAGCCATTTGGGCGTAGCGAAAGATGTATGCGCCTACCTGAGCCACCACAATAAAAAAGATACACTTGTAAAAACGCCCTTCAAAAATAATTTTAAGGTAGATCACCAGGGTTTACAGATAGAAGTTAAGATAGAAAATGATACCGCCTGCCAGCGGTACAGCGGCGTAAGCATACAGGGTGTAACCATTACCGAAAGCCCCAAATGGCTGCAGCAAAAACTAAAAAGTATTGGCCTGCGACCTATCAATAATATTGTAGACATCACCAATTTTATTTTGCACGAAACCGGGCAGCCTTTACATGCGTTTGATGCCGACCAGGTAACAGGAAAAAAAGTAATTGTAAAAAATGTTGCCGAAGGCACCCCGTTTGTAGCACTCGATAGCAAGGAAAGAAGATTGTCAGCCGAAGATTTAATGATCTGTAATGCTGAAACGCCCATGTGTATTGGCGGTGTGTTTGGCGGATTGAACAGCGGTGTAACTGCTGCAACAAAGAATATCTTTTTGGAAAGTGCCTGGTTTAACCCGGTAACGATCCGTAAAACATCTTTCCGGCATGGCCTGCGCACCGACGCTGCCACCCGGTTTGAAAAAGGTGTTGACATCAGCAATACCGTAAATGTATTGAAGCGTGCCGCTATAATGATAAAGGAAATTGCAGGCGGTGAGATTGCCAGTGATATCACTGATGTATATCCCGATCCAAAACCCAAAACCGAGGTGGCGCTCAAATATCATTACCTTAAAAAATTAAGTGGTAAGAATTATCATGGCGATACCATAAAAAATATTTTAACCAGCCTGGGTTTTGAAATGATAAAGGAAGGCATGGATGAAATGTGGGTGAAAGTACCTTTCAGCAAACCGGATATCAGCATTGCTGCCGACCTGGTGGAAGAGATCATGCGTATTGATGGATTGGACAATGTGGAGATCCCGCAAATGATTACTATTGCGCCTGCAGTGGAAACGCTGGCACATGAGTCATCTTATAAAGAAAAGATAGCGGGCTACCTGGTAGGACTTGGTTTTAATGAGATATTCACCAACAGCATTACCAACAGTGCTTATTTTAATGAAGAAACATTACAGACCACGGTAAAAATGATCAACAACCTGAGTGTGGAACTGGATGTGATGCGTCCTTCGATGCTGGAAACAGGACTGGAAAGTATTGCACATAATTTAAACAGGAAAAATAATAATATCCGCTTTTTCGAGTTTGGCAAAACTTATGCTACAGAAGGCGTAGGCAGTTATACCGAAAACAATCATTTGAGTTTATTTATCACCGGCAATAAAAACGACAGCAGCTGGAATAATAAAACATTGAAAGCAGATCTTTATTTTGTAAAGGGCGTGGTTGAAAAGATCATTGCTTTATCCGGCCTTACCGTAAACGAATTACTGGCCGTTGAAAATGACAAATTAACCAATGCCATCCTGGTAAAAGTAAAAAATGAACCTGTGGCGATCATTGGTGAAATAAATAAAAAAACGGCCGAGCGGTTTGATTGTAAACAAGCTGTTTTTACAGCCGACATCAACTGGGACAAATTAATGCAGCTGAATAAAAAGAATGCCATCAGTTTTAAAGGCATTCCTAAATTTCCTGCGGTGCAAAGGGATTTAGCCATCGTGGTAGATAAACCGATCACTTACCAGCAGGTGGAAAAGGCCACTTTTTCTGCCAAACTCAACAAACTAAAAAATGTAAGTTTGTTTGATGTTTTTGAAAGTGAAAAACTGGGCGCTAATAAAAAATCAATGGCGGTGAGTTTTACTTTCCTGGATGAAGAAAAAACAATGACCGACAGCGAGATTGATGCGATGATGAATAAAATAATCGCCGCCTGCGAAAAGGAACTAAATGCGGAGATAAGAAAGTAAGTCACGCCCTTATCCCTTAAAGGAGTAAACGGCGAAGAACAATAGTATGGATTAAATTGGTTTGCTGAAAGAAAAGAATTTTTTAATAATTATACTCCAAATTCTCCGCCGGCTGGTGGATCAGGGGCAACATGTCAGACTTGCAATCAAATATTAAACGCATTAACGATAAGCTTCAAAAACTGTTGAAGCAGTACCAGCAATTGCAAAAAGATAACGAACGGCAAAGCAGGATGATAAAGGAATTGCAGGATACAAAAGAAAAACAAACTGCCACTATTTTAACCCTGCAGCAACAGGCGGATATTTTAAAAGCTTCTGCGGGCCAGATGAATGCGGCAGATAAAAAGGCTTTTGAAAAACATATTAATCAATACATCAAAGAAATTGACAAATGCATTGGGCTGCTGAGTGATTAGGTCAAACCCTTTTTACCAGTTTTACCAATTGATCACCTTCGGTATTGCTCATTTCCAGGAAATACCTTCCATAAGGCAGGTCATTCAACCCACGCCAGTTAAAATATTTTTGGTTTTGAGCCTGCGTGGTTTCCAATGTGGAGCAGACCTCTCCTTTATCGTTCTTTAAAATAAAGGTAAATGGATGGTTGGTTACCCGGTACCATTCAATGGTTAAGGAGTCGGTGAAAAAAGCTTCTTTGATCCTGGCAAACATGTGGATGTAGTTTGGTGCTGAATGTTAGTTAAGGTCAGTTTGCAAAGGGTAGCGATGCCATCTCTTACTTCTTTTAAAAAGTAAGGCGCCCGATTATTGATTTTTTGTTGTAGGAAGATTGGTGATCTCTTTGGTAAGGAGAACAAAATAAAACATTAATTTTAATTATGCAAGAGCTGATACCTATAAATATTGTAATTGGCGACAGAACCTATCGCATCCGCACCAATGCCAGCGATGAGGAATCGGTACGCCGTACATTAAAGATCATCAATGATAAGATCATCGAATTTAAAACCCAGTTTGCCGGCAAAGACATGCAGGATTATATTGCGATGGTGTTGATCTGGTATGCTACCGAAGCCTCAGGAAAAGGTAATCCCGGGCTGGAAAAAGAAGTAATAGAAGCCTTACTTAGAATAGAGGAGCAGGTAGACAAAGCCTTATAAATTACTTATATTTTAAAAAAGATAATCAATCTTCCCGCCGCCATAAACTACAAACTAATTTTGTATCTTCGCCAACTAACTATCTCATTTATTTATATGGGTTTAGAGAAGAAATACAAGATTGTGAACCGTTTTAAAACAAAAACTTTCAATGGAACCGACTATAATTTATATCATAATTGGTATAGCTGCCCTTATAATTGGGCTTGTTCTGGGTAAACTGCTGTTTGCCAAAAACACCAAAAAACAAGTAGAAGAAGCTGAGCAACAGGCTCAAAAAATTGTTGCTGATGGCCAGTTACAGGCAGAAAATCTTAAAAAAGAAAAACTTTTAGAAGCAAAAGAGAAATTTGTTCAGCTGAAGGCGGAGCATGATAAAGAGGTATTGCAACGCAATCAAAAAATCATTGAGGGTGAAAGCAGGATCAAACAAAAAGAGCAATCCCTTAACCAGAAAGACCAGAACCTTGAAAAACAGATCAAGGAAAATGAAGGGATAAAAGAAACCCTGAACCGCCAGATAGAAGTGGTGAATACCAAGCGTACCGAACTGGAGAAACACCAGGAAGAACATATCCGCAGGCTGGAAAAAGTAGCCGGCCTTACAGCGGAAGATGCTAAAACGCAACTAATTGAAAGTCTTAAGCAGGAGGCCCAGACAAAAGCCGTAGCCCTGCAACAGGAAATCATTGAGGACGCCAAATTAAAAGCTGGTAAAGAAGCCCGTAAAATTGTTATTCAAACCATACAACGTACTGCTGCAGAAGTAGCTATTGAAAATTCCATCACTGTATTCAACCTGGAAAGTGATGAGATAAAAGGTTCCATCATTGGTCGTGAGGGCAGAAATATCCGTGCTATTGAGGCTGCTACAGGCGTGGATCTTATTGTAGATGATACCCCGGAAGCCATTGTATTATCATCATTTGACCCGTTGCGCAGGGAGATAGCCCGTTTATCTTTACAACGTTTGGTAGCGGATGGCCGTATTCACCCTGCACGTATTGAAGAAGTAGTAGAAAAAACAAAAAAACAGATCGATGACCAGGTAATGGAAATCGGCGAACGCACCGCTATGGAACTGGGTGTTCATGGCCTGCATAAAGAACTGATCAGGATGGTAGGCCGTATGCGTTTCCGTTCTTCTTATGGCCAGAACCTGTTGATGCATAGTCGTGAAACAGCCAATCTTTGTGCGATCATGGCTTCAGAACTGGGGATGAACCCAAAACTGGCCAAACGTGCAGGCTTATTACATGATATTGGTAAAGTACCTGATGAAGAAACAGAATTAAGCCATGCTTTATTAGGAGCAAAACTGGCTGAAAAATATGGTGAAAACCCTGCCGTGGTAAATGCTATTGGCGCTCACCATGATGAAATGGAAATGCAATATGTGATCTCTCCTATTATACAGGCTTGCGATGCTATCAGTGGTGCAAGGCCGGGTGCAAGACGCGAGATCATGCAGCAGTATATTCAGCGTATCAAAGACCTGGAAAATATGGCCATGGGGTATACCGGCGTGGAAAAAGCCTATGCAATACAGGCTGGTCGTGAGCTAAGGGTAATTGTAGAAGCTGATAAGGTAACTGATGGGGATAGTGATAAATTAAGCTTTGAAATAGCCCAGAAAATACAGACTGAAATGACCTTCCCGGGGCAGATTAAGGTAACTGTGATCAGGGAAAAGAGGTCGGTGAATGTAGCGAGATAATATATATTTTTTGTAAAATAAGTATACTACTGATTTTAAATAATCTATAAAAAGTGCCGTTTTCAGAAAACCGGTTTTTGTGTTGTCACAGAAACCGGTTTTTTTATTTTGTCACAGTTTTTTAAGGCTTTTTTTAATCCATTATTTTTGTGTCAGTCTTTAAACCAAGACATTTTCCGGCTTTTTACTGGCGAAAGAAGGTTTTTTAAAATTATTCATTATTTCATTATCAATTATCCATTAAAAACCCTACCTTTGCCGTCCGTAAAAAAATACAAATATGGACGCAGTAGCATTTGTTCATGAGCAGTTGACAACAATCCCAACGCTCCCAAAGTTTAAAGCAGGTGATAATATCACTGTAAATTATAAAATTGTGGAAGGTTCAAAAGAACGTATCCAGAGCTTTAAAGGTGATGTAATTAAGCGCCAGGGAGTTGGAGCTACCGCATCTTTTACTGTTCGTAAAATGAGCGATGGCGTTGGTGTTGAACGTCTTTTTCCGATATATTCTCCAAATATCGAAAGTATCGTATTAAACAAGGTAGGTAAGGTTAGCCGTGCTAAATTGTACTACCTGCGTGAAAGAAGCGGAAAAAGTGCACGTATCCAGGAAAAAAGAAGGGCTGTTGCTAAATAAGGCAGCTGCTTAAACAATATATTACAATGCAAAAACCAGTGGTTTTTGCATTGTTTTTTAAGGCAGGGTCAGTTTGGTATAGTTATTGCTAATAATTATGTAAATTACAATACCTCTGATTTAACTTTTACCCCTGAAGTATTCATTTATTTCATTTTTTAACCGTTAAACCCTTGTACCATGAGAAGTATTGTATTATTCTTCGTTATCCTCATTTCCGTTTGTTTTTTAATTTCCTGCTCACGCGGCATTACTGTAGAACAAGCTGCCAACGGCAGGGCCAGGTGTGGCAGAAACTACATCAGGTAATCTTTCCAAATTCAGCCAGGTTTAAATCGTGTTAACCCAAGGTTAATAATATTGTAGTGTATGCTGCAAGAAGTAAATATTTGATTTATCTTTGCTGTCTAAATCTTAATTATGATAGTTTCACTTATGAATGCCATCTTTTTATTCTCACTTCCTGGTGGAGGAGAATGGATACTGATAATTGTTGTTGTATTGCTTATGTTTGGAGGTAAAAAAATTCCTGAATTAATGAGGGGTATTGGTAAAGGTATGCGTGAATTCAACGATGCAAAAGCCAATGTAAAAAGCGAGATTGAAGAAGGAATGAAAGAGAAAGATAAAGATGATGAAATTAAGCAGTTAAAGCAGCAATTGGAACAACAAAAGCAAGCATCATAATATTGGTGTAAACAGTAGTTATTACTGCTTATTTAATTTATCCGGCTGAAGTGGTTACAACATTTTTGTGTGATTGCTTCAGCCGGTTTTATAATAATAAATCAACAGCCTTTACATGTTTATTTTTAGTGGTATAGAAAAATATCATAGTGCACTTTTGCAAAAGAGTACAGATTGTGAAACTGTTGTTACACATTACCTGGCTGCGATTGAAACAAAAAAAACGCTGAATGCATTTGTGGAGGTCTTTGCAGCCGAAGCGTTACAAAAAGCCAGGGAACTGGACGCAAAAAGAGTAAGCGGTGCTCCCCTTAAAAAATTACACGGTGTTGTAATTGCTATTAAAGATGTGATCTGCTACAAGGGCCATAAAGTTACTGCGGCTTCTAAAATACTGGGCGGGTTTGAGAGCATTTATTCTGCCACAGCCATACAAAGATTACTGGAAGAGGATGCCATCATTATTGGCAACTGCAATTGTGATGAATTTGCAATGGGCAGTACCAATGAAAATTCTGTATATGGCAATGTATTAAATGCTGCCGATCATACAAAGGTTCCGGGAGGTTCTTCTGGTGGAAGTGCAGTAGCGGTGCAGGCAGGCCTTTGCATGGTAAGCCTGGGTAGTGATACCGGGGGATCTGTAAGGCAGCCCGCAGATTTTTGTGGTATTGTAGGCCTTAAACCCACTTATGGGCGTATATCACGGTATGGCCTGATCGCCTATGCCTCTTCATTTGACCAGGTAGGAATTTTTAGTCAATATGTTGCTGATGCAGCTCTTTTATTACAGATAATGAGTGGACCTGATCAATACGACAGCACTGCATTAACAGCTGATGCAGTAGCTGAATTTAACCTTCAGCCTGCAACAAACCAGCAATATAAAATCGCTTATTTTAAAGAAGCACTATATCACCCATCCCTGGACGAAGAAATAAAGAACAGTATTTTACTTCTCATAGATAAATTAAAAAAGGAAGGACATACCGTAACTGAAATAAATTTTGACCTGCTGGATTATGTAGTGCCTGCTTACTATGTTTTAACCACTGCCGAAGCAAGCAGTAACCTGAGCAGGTTTGATGGCGTTCGTTTTGGATACCGTACCGGTAAAACAAATACTGATTTAACCAGTTTTTATAAGCACACCCGCAGTGAAGGATTTGGGATGGAAGTACAGAGAAGGATTATGCTGGGCACTTTTGTTTTGAGCGCCGGTTATTATGATGCCTATTACACCAGGGCCCTCCAGGTACGCCGGCTGCTGACAGATCAAACAAAAGCCATATTCGCTGATTTTGACGCACTTATATTACCCACCAGCCCTACCACTGCATTTACATTGGGTGAAAAAACAGATGACCCTATTGCTATGTACCTGGCCGATATCTATACTGTATTCGCTAATTTAACCGGTATACCCGGCATCTCCATCCCATTATTTAAACATAGTAATAACATGCCTTACGGGCTCCAGATTATGACGGCAAAAACAGATGAGTTAACTTTGCTGCAATTATCACAATACCTGCTGCAACATTATAAAACATACCAGCGCCTGAATAATTAATGAAAAGAATCATTCTCATAGTAATCACTACATTTTTTCTTTTGCCGGGTTCAAAAGCGGGTACGCTGTTTTTTGATGCCCTTCAACAGGAGCTTGTTGATACGACTATAGAGAATAAAAAAAAGGAAGATTCTTTAATTGATGAAGTGATCAAAACAAAAGTTATTCCTCCCAAAGAAAAAGTACAATACTTCAGCCAGGTTACTAAATATGGGTTTAAAAACCTGTTTTCAAAATTCAGTTATAATCCTGCGCTTTCCTATTCTTCACAGGTAAACCCAAGCGCTAATTTATTTATACAGGATTACATGAAATCCCATGGTAATTACCTTACCAGGATGAAAGGTTGGGGCTTGCCTTATTTTAATTTAATAGAAGGTATTTTATCTCAATATGGTTTACCAAGAGAATTAAAATATATCGCAGTTATAGAATCCAATTTAAGCGTTGGTGCTACCAGCTACAAAGGCGCCGGCGGCCCATGGCAGTTTATGCCTTATACAGCGAGGGATTATGGATTGGTAGTAAATGGCTATTACGATGAGCGAAGAGATTATTTTAAAAGCACCCATGCTGCGTCAAGATATTTATTATCGCTTTACAAACAATTGCACGACTGGTTGCTCGTAATGGCTGCCTATAACGGTGGCCCGGGAAGAGTATATAGTGCTATTAAAAAAAGTGGCAGCCGTAATTTCTGGGATCTGCAATATTATTTGCCGGAAGAATCGAGAACCTATGTAAAACGTTTTATTGCTACCCATTATATTATGGAAGGCGGTGGTGGCATCACTACTATTTCCAATCCAAATGGAGGCATACAGATCAATGCCGCCGGTGGAGCAAACCCTTTTGATATTAAACCATTACTTACACCTGAAGAATTAGAAACAGCTGCCACACAAGCCATTTCCGGTAAATATAATTCGGTGATCATTGCTAAAAACCTGGCGATGGACATTATCCAGTTTAATCATTTTAACCCGGATTTTGATAACATGATGGCCAATAATGGCAATTATGAACTGCGCTTACCGCAGGACAAAATGCAGCTTTTTCTAACCAACAAGTATATTATTTTAAATGAGTGTGTGCAGGTATTATTAAGTGATAGCAATATCTCCAATAACCAGACATTTTATCCCGAGGTGAAAAACAGCAAGCCAGCTACAAAGAAAAAGAAAACCAAATAGCTATTCCAATACTTCCCTTATTGCTTTTGCCTTCAACAGGCTTTCTTCATATTCCTTTTCAGCATCACTATAGAAAGTGATCCCTCCTCCCGCCTGGAAAGAAAGGTATTTTGCAGCAGCATTATAAAATATACTCCTTATCACCACGTTAAAATCAAAATCACCGGCCGGATCAATATAACCGATAGCTCCGGAAAATAACCCCCGTTTTGTTTGCTCGTATTTTTCTATCAATTCCATCACTGCTTTTTTGGGAGCTCCCGTCATACTTCCCATTGGAAAAGTAGCTTTAATAATATCTGTCCAGTCAAGATTTTCTTTTACTTCACCACTTATAGTACTGATCATTTGATGTACTTGCGGGAAGCTGTACACGCTGAATAATTCATCTACTTTTACAGAACCCTGTTTACAAACCTTACTGAGATCGTTACGCACCAGGTCAACCACCATTACATTCTCACTTTTTTCTTTTTCGTTTTGCGACAGGTATTGTTTATTCTGCAGATCCTTTTTTTTATTCAGCAGGTCTCTTTTTGAAGTGCCTTTGATGGGTTGAGAAATTATTTTATTGCCTTCCTTTTTTAAAAAGCGTTCGGGGCTGGCGCAAATGCAAAAACGGTCATTCAATTTATACAATGCTGCAAAAGGATTGGGTGAACGTTGAATCAGCTGGTGATAAATATATAAAGGATCCACTACAACAGCTTCTGCAAAAAATTCCTGGCAAAAATTTATTTCGTAACAATCGCCACGTAAAATATGTTCCTGCAATTTTTGTATAGTACTGATATAAGATGTTTTACTCATCCTGCTTTTAATAGCAATAGCAGGATTGATCATTGGTGCAATTGTTGAAGATTCTCCCTCTATGGCATCAAATACCAGTTGTGCATTGTCTTCAGTATAAATCACGACTTCGTTTGCTGTAAGTTTAATAACCACCTGTGGTACAAAAAAATGCAGGTCTGCAAAACCAATACCATCATAATTTTCAGAATGTAGTTTTTCTGTTTCATTCTTCAGGTCATAACCTAAGTGCCCGAATAGCCAGCCGGGGTTTTGTTGCTGAAATTTTTTCAACGCTTCAAATGCATTACCTGCATTCAATACAATATTTTTTTTACTGCCTGCTGCCAATAAACATTCAAATGCCGGCACAGTAAAATCATATTGTTGATTATCCAATAAACAAAAAATGTTGAACCGGTTTGCCCAGTTCAACATTTGTATTCTGAATTCGGTAAAATTATTTAACGAAAAAGTTTGGGATTTTCTATTCACAACTTTTTTTGAGCATCACTTAAAAGTCATCATCATCATCAAAGCCGCCGCCACCGCCTAAATCATCAAGTCCCAGGTCTTTAAAATCATCGTCTAATTTAAAATCATCGTCATCCCCTTTACCGGTTTTTTTACCGCCTGCTGCAGGTTTTTTAGATTTTGATTTAGGAACATCAAATTCATCAAAATCAGGATCCCAGTTATCATCTTCTTCTGGTTTTTCCCAATCATCTTCTACCTCCACGTCATCGTCATCATCATCGTCATCGGATGACTTCTTTTTTGATGCACCCTTTCCTTTAGCAGGTTTGGTATCCGTTTCTTCTTCATCATCAAAATCATCATCATCGTCGTCATCTTTTTTCTTTGGAGATGCTTTTTTTGCAGATGTAATTTCCGGAACTGCATTTTTCTTAGCAGTGGTCTTCTTTTCTTTGTCAGATTTTATTGCCATAAATTAAACAGGTATTGTTACTGTAAAATTTCTACGAGATTTTTAAATAGCCAAATATATTGACAACTTTTTTTAATTTTTTTTATGCTACCACTATCTGGTCTCTTCCTGGTCCGTTACTGATGTATTTAACAGGTACTTTTAAAAACCCGTTAAGGAATTCGATGTAGTTTTTCATTTGCCGGGGAAGGGTATTATAATCTGTCATCGCCGTAATATCAGTCTTCCAGCCTTCAAAACTTTTATACATCGGTTCAATATTTACCTTATTCATCTGGAAAGGTACATAACTCTTTTCTTCCCCGTTAACTTTATATCCGGTACATACATTAAGTTCATCCAGGTTGTCCAATATATCGGCCTTTGTCATGATGATTTGAGTAACCCCATTTATCATACAGGCAAATTGCAATGCTACCAGGTCAATCCAGCCGCAGCGTCTTGGCCTTCCGGTAGTAGCGCCAAATTCACTTCCTGTTTTACGTATCAGTTCCCCGGTTTCGTCATTTAATTCGGTAGGGAAAGGTCCGCTGCCCACCCTTGTACAATAGGCTTTTGAAACACCAAATACTTCCTTGATCTTTTGCGGTGCAATGCCCAAACCAGTACAGACACCAGCCGATATTGTACTGCTGCTTGTTACAAAAGGAAATGTACCAAAATCCACATCCAGCATACTTCCCTGCGCCCCTTCTGCCAATACACGTTGTCCCTGCTGTATTTTATCATTGATAAAATATTCCCCATTCACGATTTTGAACTCCCTTAAAAATTCAATGGCTTCAAAGAATTCTTCTTCCCATGCACTGATATCTTCCTGGAAATTAAAACTCTCCAGTATCTTCTGGTGCTTTAAACGCAGTTTAATGTATTCTGTTGTAAAACTCTTGTCCAATAAATTACCAACACGTAAACCATTACGGCCGGTTTTATCCATATAAGCCGGGCCAATGCCTTTTAAAGTACTTCCGATCTTCTCGTTGCCTTTGCTTAATTCGCTGGCCTTATCAATGGCACGATGCGTTGGGAGGATCAGGTGTGTACGTTCGCTGATGTATAGATTTTTCTTATAATTTACTCCAAAAGCAGCTACGTTTTCGCACTCTCTTTTTAAGGTAACAGCATCCAGTACCACGCCATTGCCGATGATATTCGTTTTTTCTTCGTGGAAGATACCGCTGGGTATCTGGTGCAACACAATTTTTTTTCCATCTACATATAGCGTATGACCGGCATTTGGCCCACCCTGGAACCTGGCTACCACATCATAATTATGCGCAAAATAATCTACTATTTTACCCTTTCCTTCATCGCCCCATTGCAGGCCTAATATTACGTCAACCATTTATTATTTTAGATTTTAGATTTACGATTGCCAATTTATAAACAGTACCAAGGCGTAAAAATAAATTGAAAATCAACAACCACCTAAAATGAATTGGTTTTGTTTGAAAGTTGGGGAGAAATGAGATAATCAGAGGGTAATAAAAGAGTTTTTCTTCCTTTTAAAGCAAGAGCAGATTTTTTTGTTTGCAGTAATTGGTAAAATGGACTTGCTACTTCTACCTCATAAAATATTCCTGTTTCATCATTGGCTAATTTTTTGTCAGCCAATTCCATTACAATGGATGGAGCATTATATTTTTGCAATATAGGATCAAAACCTTGTTGTCGCTGGATATAAAATCCCTTCGTTGAATCTCTGTTAAAGATAATTGTGTTTTCTACTATACAATATCTACCCCCAACAGCCCAGCTATCCGAAAGAAATGCGGTATTAAAACAATTAATGCGATATGTAGAATCTGAGAGTAAACTTATGGAATAGGAAGTACTTGTAGAAAATGGTTCGCCATAACAACTAGGTATAACTATATCAATATTTTTTTCAAATATTCTTATAGTTTTATTAATCTGTGAAAATGCTATACTGTAAAAAATAAGCGCCGACATAGTAGCAATAACTTTGATACGCATGCATTATCTATTATCCATTATTGAATTATCCATTGCATTAAGCCACCTTCAGCATACTCAACTTGCTCGTACTGAATTTACGTTGCGCATATTCCAAAGTCACTTCAAAAGTTTTTACTTTTTGGGATGGCAGTTCATACATGGCATCGGTTAAAATGCTTTCGCAGATACTGCGTAACCCACGGGCCCCTAATTTATACTCCAGTGCTTTTTCCACCATGAAGTCGTATACCGCCGGTTCAAATTTCAGTTCTATTCCTTCTATATCAAATAAGCGGGTGAACTGTTTAATCAACGCATTTTTAGGCTCGGTCAGGATGCTGCGTAATGTGGTAGCATCCAGCGGCGTTAAATAAGTAACTACGGGTAGGCGGCCCAGTAACTCCGGTATCAAACCAAAATGCTTCAGGTCGACCGCATTTACAAAATGCAGCAGGTTATTATGTTGGTAATCCTGTAATTCTTTATTTACATTAAAGCCTATGGCATTGGTATTTACACGACGGGCAATGATTTTATCTACGCCATCAAAAGCACCGCCACAGATAAATAAGATATTCTGTGTGTTTACTTTGATGAGTTTTTGTTCGGGATGTTTTCTTCCACCCTGTGGTGGTACCAGCACTTCAGTACCTTCCAGCAGTTTCAATAATCCCTGCTGTACGCCTTCGCCACTTACATCCCTTGTTATAGAAGGATTGTCGCTTTTACGTGCAATCTTGTCAATTTCATCAATAAATACAATGCCTTTTTCTGCAGCAGTTACATCATAGTTGCAGGCCTGTAATAAACGGCTCAGCATACTTTCTACATCTTCGCCCACGTAACCGGCTTCGGTAAAAACAGTAGCATCAACAATAGCGAAAGGTACATTCAACATGCGGGCAATCGATTTTGCCAGTAATGTTTTACCGGTACCGGTTTCACCCACCATAATGATATTGCTCTTTTCGATCTCTACATCATTGTCAATTTTTTGATTTAATCTTTTGTAATGATTATATACTGCTACTGATAATATCTTTTTGGCATCATCCTGGCCAATTACATATTCATCCAGGAAATGTTTTATTTCAATAGGCTTTTTTACGATCAGTTTATGTGCAGTGGTATGTGGTTGTTTGCTATCGGTATTGCTGCCTAGTTCCTGCTCGATGATCTCTTCGGCATGTTCTACGCAATTTTCACAAATATGCCCGTCCTGGCCGGCTATTAATATCTTCACTTCATCGCGGCTGCGGCCGCAAAAAGAGCAATGTAAAGTCTGTTGTTTTGCCATTATAGCTGTTATTAGTTGCTGCTTGTTTTAATTCCTTAAATGCAAAGATACAAAAGCATTATGGAGAACGTTAATGTGAAGACAATATTATGTTGAAAAATGTTGCATTTCAACTACAGGATACCGTTAAATAAGATTAAAATCCCTGCACCTGTTTCAAATGCTTTTGCAGCATTTGCTTTAATTGCCTTTTGGTGATGGCGCCCATGGTTTTACATCTTGAAAAATAGCTGTTGCCGAAATGCTTATTCAACTCTTCGCGGAGAATTTTTACCTTATAATTTTCCGATAATTCATCCTGCATCATTATATTCAATAACTCCATCAATTGTTTCCGGCTGGCAATTACCCTGTAAGCCATGGTCGTTCTTTCTTCGGTTTGGTATTGCTCAATTACATCAGGGCTCAGGTTTTTAAGTACCAGGTCTACATATTCAAAATTTTCCTTGTAGAATTGGGGCAAATACAGGTTCTTTTTACCCTCGTAACATTGCTGGTCAAAATCGATTGCCCTTAACCGGTACTGGTAATCCTCTATATCCGGTGTGATATCTACCACAAAATTATAACTCCTCATATCGCCCAGTAACCTCGCAAAACAGCGCTCATTGAATTTTACAAATTCTTTGGCAATGCGTATTTTATTGGTTTCGGGTAAATGCAGGTAATCCTGTAAAAAAATATCTCCGGGAATGCCGGGAATATGTTCCTCTACCAACGTGTTTTTATGGTGCAAAAAAGTGATGCGGTTAGGTGATAATAAATGCTCCAGTTCCAGCCCATAGATACGTGAGGCATCTGCCGCTTTTACATAGTAATGATCGTAATTATCATTTACCTTGTTCTTTATTCTGATGCGAAAGGGAACGCTGTTGCCAAATTCACAAAAATCTATCCGCTCAACATCCAGGTGTTTAATAAAATTAAGGTTGCCTTCTGTTTTAAGAATGGCATAGGTTTTAATCAGTCCTTCCTTTAAAAACTCCATTTCCTTCAGGTCGTACACGGCATTTTCCCAATGGGTAAACTTGCCATTCTTATCTTTTAATGAAGTAGCGTAACGATAATTGAGCAGGTCTTTGTAAACAATGGGCAGTTTAATATCCCTGCCATAACTGCGCAGGTAAGTTTGTAAGCCATCGCTTACAGGAAAAAGATCTTTTTTCATTAACGGACGATCTACTTCCGAGCTCACTTTTGCATTGATAATTTCGTTAAACTGCATAATGTAAAAATACAATTTAGCCTTTATTGTTTACAGGCTGTTTTCTCTTTGGTATAAACGAAAACTGCTCCTTTACCGGAGCAGTTTGTATCTATGATTTTATTCATTATAATTTATCTACAATGCCATCCACGATACCATAAGCAACAGATTCATTGGCATCCATCCAGTAATCCCTGTCAAAATCTTTCATTACTTTTTCAACCGTTTGCCCGCAGTTTTTTGCCAGTATTTCTGCACCCATCAGTTTTGTTTTCCTGATCTGTTCAGCCATAATTTCCAGGTCGGCACTGGTACCCTGACCTCCTCCACTTGGCTGATGTATCATTACTTCGCCATGAGGAAACACAAAACGGCGTCCCTTTGTTCCACCACTTAATAAAATACTGCCCATACTTGCAGCCATGCCCATACATACAGTGCTTACAGGTGAGCTGATCATTTGCATGGTATCATAAATCACCATACCGCTTACTACCATTCCACCCGGACTGTTGATATAAAAAGTAATTTCTTTTCCGGGGTCCAGTGCTTCCAGGTAAAGTAACCTTGCGGTAATGTCTTTGGCACTTTTATCATCTACCACACCCCATAAAAATATCTTGCGTTGCTCGATAAATTTTTTATCAAACTGCCATCCGCTCATCATTTTCTCCATTGGGTTTTCCGGCAATTCTTTTGGTGTTTCTTCTTCGTCTTCGTTTCGGATAATTCTACTGTATACATTCATTTTTTGAAAAGTTTAGTGTTTAGAAGTGTAGAGGTTTATTGTTGCCGTTTACCGTAATCAACTTTCAACCATCAACGTTTAACTTTATTATTTGTCTTTCTTTTGTTTTCTTGGATTCATTACCAGTACTTCATCCACCATACCATATTCTTTAGCTTCGGCACTTGTCATCCAATAATCTCTGTTACTGTCTATTTCAACTTTTTCAACCGGCTGACCGGTATGAAAAGCAGTGATTTCATATAATTCCCGCTTTATTTTTTTTACTTCGTTAACAGTAATTTCAATATCTGTAGCTTGTCCGCCAGCACCTGCACTGGGCTGATGCATCATAATGCGGCTATGCTTTAATGCAGTACGTTTTCCTTTAGCTCCGGCACATAATAATACCTGTCCCATACTGGCTGCCATACCCGTACAAATAGTGGCGATATCCGGTGTAATAAACTGCATGGTATCATACATTCCCAAACCTGCGTATACACTGCCGCCCGGACTGTTGATGTACATCTGTATATCACGTGTTCTGTCTGTACTTTCCAAAAACAATAACTGGGCAGTAACAATGTTAGCGACTTCATCACTTATGGGATAACCCAAAAAAATGATCCTGTCCATCATCAACCTGCTATACACATCCATTACGGCCACATTCATGGGGCGTTCTTCAATGATATTGGGTGTAAGGTTGGTTACATTATGTTTTATATATCCGTCCAGCGCATTACTGCTGATACCTTTATGCTTTACAGCAAATTTTTCAAACTCTTTTCCAAAATTCATATGATTGATATTAAATGTAATTACAAATATAGTAGATAGTTAGTAGTGATAAAGATGAAACCTTTAATCCCTGCTGCGTGACTGGTAAATTAAAATATACTGTACCAGCATGGCAATTGAAGCCAGTGCTGCTACTACGTATGTAAGCGCTGCCCATTTTAACGCATCCTTAGCTTTGTCTTGCTCAGGTCCGGTTGTTATATTGGCAGTCTGCAGCCATTTTAAGGCCCTTGCCGAAGCATCAAATTCAACCGGCAATGTGATCACAGAAAATAATGTACTTACTGCAAACAGGATAATACCGATTAATAAAACAGTAGTGTTACCGCCACCAAATCCAAACATACCTAAGCCTGCAATGATGACCCATTGCGATAAATTACTGCTGATTTTTACCGCAGGTACCAGCCGGCTTCTTAACATCAGCATGGAATAAGCTGTAGCATGCTGCACTGCGTGGCCACATTCGTGGGCTGCAACTGCTATAGCCGAAATATTACGGCCTTCGTATACATCTGCACTTAGATTAACTGTTTTATTCAATGGGTTATAATGGTCAGATAAAAATCCATCTACAGAAGTAACCTGTACATCATAGATACCGTTTTGCTGCAGCATTTTTTCTGCTACTTCCTTACCGCTCATTCCATTGGCAGTGGGTATGGCTGCATATTCTTTAAATTTTGATTTAAGCCTGTATTGTACTGCCATACCCAGCAGCATAAAAAACACGGAAATAAATATTATACCGATTGTCATTTGATTTATGTTGTCGGAATCAATCAGACAAAAAGCATTCCCATTTAAATAACTGACAAAATTGCAAAAACAAAAAGTCCCCCGAAAAATCGGGGGACTTATAATTATGGTTTTACCGGAGTTTATCTTAATACTTCAGTTCTTCCTATAGCCAGCCTGTTGCCGGCTACATCAATTACTTCAACCCAGTATACACCTGCTCCATAATTCCTCAGGTCTACATCCATGCGCTGGTAAGGAGCATTGATAGCGTAGGTCTTAACTACGATCCGCTTACCCCTTGCATCATAAATGTTGATTCCCCTCGGTAAATTGGTGTTGTTGATGATACTGTAATACCTCACCTGGAAGGTGCCGCTGTTTGGTGTTGGATAGATAAATACCTTACCACTGATAGAATCGGTTAACGATATCGCGTCAGAGGTCTTGGTACATCCATTCACATCGGTTACACGTAATGTATAAGTACCCAATCCATCTACATCTACCAGTAAAGAACTCGCTGTTGCTCCAGGTACTGCTGTACCGTTCTTCAACCATGCATAGCTTTGTGCCGCAGGGGTTACAGTGGAGAACAACGTCGTTTTTAATCCAGGGAACAGTTTCTGGTAAGGTGATGCAGAGATCACTATCGTTGGTAATGGGTTCACCGTTAATTTAGCGATAGCAGATGATCTTGGTGCACATGGTGTAGTGCTCACAGAATCCTTATACAGGTAACCATTCATCGATACCGGTGGTGCCGTGATCGTTAAAGTACCTGTTTTAACTCCCGCATATACACCGCCATTGGCGATATCGCTCCAGCTGTTACCATTATTGGTACTTACTTTCCAGTTATGACTGATCGATGAACCGGTGGCCACTGCTGTAAAGCTCGCTACCTTATCGGTACAGATCGCTACATCCACTGGCTGCGTAGTAAAGGCGATCGGTTGGTTTACCGTAACCACTACTGTGCGGGCGGGTGATGTACAAGCCGTAACTGCTGTTTTAAAGCCTACACTGCCGATAAAGCCCCTTGGGGTAAACGTTGGTGCTGCCGGTACATTTACACCGCCATAACCAATATTGGTTCCTGTAATGATATCGCAACCATTACCTGCAGGGAAGGTATATGTTCCCGCCGCAATCGTACTATAGGCAAGGTTAAATCCGCCTGCCAGTAAAGCCTCTACACAAATACCATAGGTCGCTCCCGCTGGTATCGTTAAGGTCTGGTTGGTTAAGAACGGCTGAATTGTTCCCGCCGTTGCATTGATCGTTGCTGTACCTATAGGATTCCAGCCATTGGCGGCACTGATTGCTCCTGGCAGGCCATTGATCGCTGAAGTTTTATAATAAGCTGCTACCTGTGTAGTTCCAGCTGCAAATGGTACACTCGAAATATCTGACAATGTTACCGCGTAAGGATTGTTATTGCGCACATTGAAAGTAATAGTAGAGTTACCATTATTATTGGCAAAATTGGTAGTTGCAAATGCAGGTGCAGGTGGTAAACTGTTTACCGTTACCTGGTATGGATAAACGCCTGATGGTGTAGGCATAGCCCAAACCGAATCAACTGCTGTACCTGCTACATATGGAATCGTACCACCAGCATTAGAAAATAAACCTGCTGCAGGAGTCCACACTCCTGGAGTTGCAGGAACACCTAATACGTAGGTGATCTTAATTGTCCAGTTCTCAACAAAGCCAACATCGCCTGCGCCGTCATCAGCACCCGCTAAAGTCCAGGTACCATTTGGAACAGAATACAAAGCCGCCCAGTTAGCTGCAGTAGCTGCAAAACCGGTAGGGTCACCATAGGTATAACCTGGCGTAACTCCACCATTGATTAGGTCAGCTTTAAACGTAGCTGTATATGGTTGCGCTCCCCCGCTTAAGGCAGCGGTTCCCGCAGAACTGATCACAGTGTTAGTGAAATTAGCACCCGGGTTACCCGTTTGCCCCATGTTCTTATCAAGATTTAAAACCTGGCCATTAGGTGCTTTTAAATTAAAGGTCATATCAGCTATGTATGTATGTGTAACATTTAGCGTAACTGATACCGATGAAATAGTTGCGCCAGCTGGTATACCGGCTACGTTTAAGCTGGTTGGCGCCGTTCCTGCAGGATCGGCATCCAAGATCGGAATGTGTAAGGTACCTGATGCAACAGTCAACGTTGTTGTAGTTGAAGAAGAACTCATCAGTTTAACAGCTGGATCTCCAAGGCACATTAATACTGAAGCAGGGGTAACTGTTGGTGCAGGTGGTGTGTAATTCACCAATGCAGTTGCGGTACCCACACAACCTGTTGCTGTGCTTGTTCCGGATACAGTATATGCTGTAAATGCAGTTGGTGCTGCATAAACTGTTGCTGTATTGGTTCCTGTATAAGCAGAACCTGGTGTAGTTGTAGGACTGGTATATAATCCTGTAACAGGAGCCCATACATACGTATTGGCACCGCTTGCTGTTAACAGTAACCCACTAACACCCGCTACACCACCACAACCTGAAGCTGGAGTAACTGTAACTGCAGGTAACGCTACTACGGTTAATTTAGCACCTGTAGAACTTGCTGCAGGCGTACATATTCCGCTAACTGTACAACGATATAAGTTATTATTCATTGCAAAAGCTACAGGATTTATTGTAAGTGTATTTGTGGTTACACCTGCATATGGTGTGCCGTTTGCCAGTGCTGTATAACTAACACCACCATTGGTACTTACTTCCCATTGGTAGGCAATACCTGTACCAGTAGCTGTTATGCTGAAAGTAGCTGTTGACTGATCACAAACTGAAACATTAACAGGTTGTGCTGTTACTTTCGGACGTTGATTTACTGTAATGGCAATAGATGCAGTACCGGTACATCCGCTAGGGCTGCTGGCAACAACAGTATAGGTAGTTGTTACTGCAGGTGAAGCGGCTACAGGATTGGTATTGGTAGCATTTAAACCGGCAGCCGGGGACCACACATAACTTAATCCAGGTATAATGCCCGTTTTTGTAAACGTCATGCTATATCCACCTGCTACAGTACCGACGTCGCCGCCTACCGCATCAATGGCATATAATTTCCAGGTTCCGTTTGGATCACCCGTGAATGATGACAATAGTGGGTTAACCCCCTGTACCAATGTTCCCGGACCAGGTGCCGGCCAGTTACGTGTAGTACTATTATTAGTTGGTTTATAGGTACCTGATGGAGATGCAGTTCCTAAACCGGTTGCAGCAGCATCATCAAATGTATAAGTCACATTCGAGATACCGTTATTACCGTTCACTGCGGACATCAGGATCACATTTTGACCAGATGGTGATTGTAATACAAAACTCATATCAGATGCCCAGGTATGAGAGATATTGCTCAGTGTAACAGATTTAACAGATACACCTGTAGTAGATAAACCTGACACAACAAGATTAGAAGGATAAGGTCCTGCAATACCACTGGTACCCGTACCCGGAACCAATATTGCTGCAGGATTACTGAATGTATTGCTGGTCAATCCAACTGCTGTTAGCAACGTAGGATCTCCGGCGCACAATGTAGTTCCGTTATCAGTTGTAATAGTTAAAGTACCAACACCCGGTGTTACAAAGTTTATAGTTGCATTGGCAGAATATGCTGCCGTACAACCACTACTTTGTACCAATGCCCTGTACAGTGTGGTTTGTGTAATATTAGTAGCTGTAAGTGTAGTAGTAGTATTGGCAATGTTCACCCATGTTGTTCCACCATCTATCGACGATTCCCAACGGATCACATTTCCTATGCTGCCGCTTAAAGTTAAGGTAGTACTATTGCCACCCGCACAAGCAATACTTGTAGCTGGCGAAACTGTTCCACCCTGAGACAAAGTAGTAATGGTTAATGTTGCTGCATTACTATTACCAGAACCGCATGAACTGGTAGCCACGCAACGGAATTGTTTTCCGTTATCGCCTGCTGCCGCAGTGAAGGAATAAGTTGAAGCTGTTGCACCAACAATATCAGTCCAGGTACCACCACCATTGGTGCTCACCTGCCATTGATAGGTGATTGGCGGATTACCCGCTGCCACAGCAGTGAATGATGCTGTAGTACCGGCACAAACCGTAGTATTGGAAGGCTGGCTTGTAAATGAAGCCGCGCCACCTGAAATGGTAAAGTTTGATATACGTGTTGCATTACCTGAACCTCCGCCATACTGTGCGGTACCCCAAAATGATCCTATAATACTTGGATCGGCCCAAAGTGTGTTGTAGTCACCCCATCTTGAAGCGATAGTATGTGCTACAGTACCGTTAATAATAGTTTGTTCCGGCAGCGTCATTTGACCCAATGGATCACATTCATTTCTTGCCGTATACCGGATAGAAGGAAATAAGGCAGGTCCTGCCACGTTATACATAACGGCAATATTACCGTTTGCATCCATTGAAATACCTGGCATCCAGCGACTGTTACCGTCGGCGCCTGTAATAGTACCCTGCTGGTGTATGTTCCAGGTGCCTGCTGTTCTTCTAAATTCATACCACCTTGCGGCTGCAGGAACTGCGCCACCACTAACTGTATGCCCAATAAGTATCGACTCAACACCAGCCCTGTTCCTGTAACTTAACCTGTACATCAGGCGCTGACCCAATGTTTGAGGTTGAATACCTGAACCTTGTTGTATAACACCAGTTGGAGGTAAGTTATAAGCAGCAACTGTAATGGGAGTAAGTGGGCCTACAACTGAAGAAGCAGGTGTAGTAAAATTAGGTGTAAACTCAAATATATTTATCGTGGAGTTAGCCTGGTTAGGAACAGCAAAAAGGCCATTCTGTGATGATGGCGTGGTACCGTCTAAACCAATAGTGTTCATATTATAGTATGACAAAGCGCCTGCATCTACCAAACGTACCCTTACCATTGTAGCTGTTGCGGCGCCTGCCAGCATAGCGTTACGGTCAAAAGCCCAGATAGAGCCTCCAAGGAAAGCTGTACCTGCAGCATTAAAATCGCTGGTTCTGCCATAATAGGCATTGTGCCATACAGAGAATTTAGGATAATCAGGGAAAAATGAAGGATCTGTGTATTGGTATACTTTGTAAGCACCGGTTGGATCGGGCGTTACTGAAACAGCCACAATTATACTGTTACAACAAGCACTGGGACCGAATTCTGTAAGTATCCACCTGTCTGCCAGCTGGTCATACATTACCACCGGGTCACCTGCTCCTGAAACACCGGTTACAGATGATAAAATAGTACCCGCAGCAGGACCAACAACTACGCCGGCCTTAGTCCAGATCTTAAACCTGGAACCGGATACATCATTGATCATTTGAATTACGTGATTACTACCCACCGCCAGGTTATTATCTGAAGGGTCAAAAGCACTCCAGCTCAATCCATCAAAATTTTGATTGATTGTAGTAATAGGTGCGTTGGGTGAAAGAGACGATGGAGATTGTGACTGCTGAATCAGCGGGTCAATGAATTTTTTAGCGAGGCTTTTTTCTCTTCTCTCAAATTTTTCTTCGCCTTCTTCGCTAATGCCGATAATCCCCTTCATATCACGGGTTATCTTTAATGGTTCACCATACATGGTGGTACCGTCAATGTCGGCAAGCTTTGGAGTTACCCGGATGAGCTTACCAACAACTGATGAAATCTTTTGCTTACCTTCCTGGGCATTCCCATAAGCCGAAAGCAGGAAAAGCGCAATCCCTGTAAACAAGAGTTTTGTAAAACTTCTCATAATTGTCTGTTTAGTTTAGTAAAAAGATTTGGAGGAGGCGAATTAATTTCAATGTAATTGAAATATAAGGCCGATTTAAAATTGAAATATTTTTGTTGTTCGGTAGCTACTTCTTCGCCCATACTATTGCTGCCGTATAATTCAAATACCCAGTCGGGTATAGTTATTTTACCAGCTGAATTATTTTTACCTGAGTCGGTTGAATGCTGAAGGTTTGATGTTACAATTTTCTCAATGGTACGATTAATTTTATCTTCCTTTTTATCGCTGATACAAAATATGTACGTTTTACCTGCTTCATTTTTCATTTTCACTACATCGTACATCTCTCCGTCCATACGGAATTCTCTTCCCTCTTCTTCCCATTCAATAGCATTGCTATTGTCCTGGAGAGAGATTTTGATCAATAGATTTTCGGGGATTTGTTTTAGTACTTCCTTACGTGCAGCCTGCTTAACCATATACATCTGGAGACTGCAAAAACAGTAATAGCCGCACTGGCCTAATACTATAATCAGCAGAAGTGATATAACAGTTAATTTTTTCAGAAAAAGACTTTTGGACACACAAGGTAAGAAAATAATTAATAAAAAAAATTTCCTTTGATTTAACCACAACCTAAAAAGTCCCCCGGATAACCCGGGGGACTTTTAATTAAGTCAGTAAAATCTATTTTTAACTAAGCCGAAGATTTTATCTTAATACTTCAGTTCTTCCTATAGCCAGCCTGTTGCCGGCTACATCAATTACTTCAACCCAGTATACACCTGCTCCATAATTCCTCAGGTCTACATCCATGCGCTGGTAAGGAGCATTGATAGCGTAGGTCTTAACTACGATCCGCTTACCCCTTGCATCATAAATGTTGATTCCCCTCGGTAAATTGGTGTTGTTGATGATACTGTAATACCTCACCTGGAAGGTGCCGCTGTTTGGTGTTGGATAGATAAATACCTTACCACTGATAGAATCGGTTAACGATATCGCGTCAGAGGTCTTGGTACATCCATTCACATCGGTTACACGTAATGTATAAGTACCCAATCCATCTACATCTACCAGTAAAGAACTCGCTGTTGCTCCAGGTACTGCTGTACCGTTCTTCAACCATGCATAGCTTTGTGCCGCAGGGGTTACAGTGGAGAACAACGTCGTTTTTAATCCAGGGAACAGTTTCTGGTAAGGTGATGCAGAGATCACTATCGTTGGTAATGGGTTCACCGTTAATTTAGCGATAGCAGATGATCTTGGTGCACATGGTGTAGTGCTCACAGAATCCTTATACAGGTAACCATTCATCGATACCGGTGGTGCCGTGATCGTTAAAGTACCTGTTTTAACTCCCGCATATACACCGCCATTGGCGATATCGCTCCAGCTGTTACCATTATTGGTACTTACTTTCCAGTTATGACTGATCGATGAACCGGTGGCCACTGCTGTAAAGCTCGCTACCTTATCGGTACAGATCGCTACATCCACTGGCTGCGTAGTAAAGGCGATCGGTTGGTTTACCGTAACCACTACTGTGCGGGCGGGTGATGTACAAGCCGTAACTGCTGTTTTAAAGCCTACACTGCCGATAAAGCCCCTTGGGGTAAACGTTGGTGCTGCCGGTACATTTACACCGCCATAACCAATATTGGTTCCTGTAATGATATCGCAACCATTACCTGCAGGGAAGGTATATGTTCCCGCCGCAATCGTACTATAGGCAAGGTTAAATCCGCCTGCCAGTAAAGCCTCTACACAAATACCATAGGTCGCTCCCGCTGGTATCGTTAAGGTCTGGTTGGTTAAGAACGGCTGAATTGTTCCCGCCGTTGCATTGATCGTTGCTGTACCTATAGGATTCCAGCCATTGGCGGCACTGATTGCTCCTGGCAGGCCATTGATCGCTGAAGTTTTATAATAAGCTGCTACCTGTGTAGTTCCAGCTGCAAATGGTACACTCGAAATATCTGACAATGTTACCGCGTAAGGATTGTTATTGCGCACATTGAAAGTAATAGTAGAGTTACCATTATTATTGGCAAAATTGGTAGTTGCAAATGCAGGTGCAGGTGGTAAACTGTTTACCGTTACCTGGTATGGATAAACGCCTGATGGTGTAGGACGGGCATACACGGTATCTGTTGCTGTACCGGTATATGCGTTCTGTGCCAAAGGATCTGTAAATAATCCTGCTATAGGGGTCCATACCGCACGTGTTGCAGGAACGCCTTCCACGTAGGTGATATCAAGTGACCATGAAGTTAGGTTACCTACATCCGGGGCACCGGCATCATACAATGCAAGCGTCCAGTTTCCGTTAGGTGTTGAATACAGGCCGCTGAAATTGGTCACGTCAGGAATATAACCAACCGGGCCACCTGGTAAGGTAAAGCCTGCGATTACAAAGCTTGCTCCGGCAGCATCAGCTTTATATGTTTCGCTGAATGGTGCAGCTCCGGCACTTAATGCTTTAGTGCCGGCAGAACTGATCACAGTATTTACAAAATTAGCACCTGCATTATTGGTTGTAGTAAGTAACGCATCCAGGTTAAATACTTTACCATTAGGCGCTTTAAGTACAGCCACCACATCTCCTACATAAGCATGGGTGATATTCATCTTCACGCTTATATTGGCGATATTTCCGGCAGCAGGAATACCCGCAACCGGGATTGTAGAAATACCTGCGTTGTATGGACCAGTTGGGAAAGTTCCTTCCGGTATAGCCACGTTAATTGCTCCGGAAGCAAAAGAAACCGTGGTTGTTTTCGAAGAAGAACTGGTTAACATTACCGCAGGATCTCCCAGGCACATTAACACTGAAGCAGGAACAACAGTTGGTGCCGGTGGAGTATAGTTAACAAACGCTGTTGCCGTACCCACACAACCCGTGGTTGTATTTGTACCCGATACGGTATACGCGGTGAATGCTGTAGGTGCAGCATACACTGTTGCGCTATTGGTACCGGTGTATATGTTTGTTGTATTTGGATCGGTATACAATCCAGCTATAGGGGACCATATATAAGTATTGGCACCACTTGCTGTTAATAATAAACCGTTAATACCCGCTACACCGCCGCATCCCGAAGCTGGTGTTACAGTAACTGCAGGTAATGCTACCACAGTTAAAACAGCGCCATTTGAAATTGCATTTGGGGTACAGGTACCAGTTATAACGCAACGGTAACGGTTGTTATTCATTGCGCCGGCAGTTGGATTAATCGTTAATGTGGCAGCAGTTACACCAGTATAGGGTGTACCGTTAGCCAGGTTGGTATAAGTAACACCGCCATTGGTACTTTCCTGCCATTGGTAGGTAATACCTGCGCCGGAAGCGCCAACAGTAAATGAAGCAGGTAAACCTGAACATACCGTGGTATTTGCCGGCTGAGCAGTTACTGCAGGACGTGCATTAACATTTAAAGTAATTGATGCCTGTCTTACACAACCTGCACCATTATCTGCAAACACCGTATAGGTAGTTGTTACTGCAGGTGAAGCGGCTACAGGATTGGTATTGGTAGCATTTAAACCGGTAGCCGGTGTCCATACATAAGTTAATCCAGGTATGATTCCGGTTGAAGTAAAGGTGATACTAAAACCACCGTTTATACTTCCGGCATCACCACCAAGATCATCTACGGCATATAATTTCCATGCACCGTTAAAATCTCCGGTAAAGCTTGCCAGTGTGGGGGTAGCCTGCGTAATTGCGCCCGGTCCCGGTGCAATCCATGTATCAGCTGCGCCAATATTGGTAGGTTTATAAGTACCCGTTGGGTTAGATAGGTTATTCATTAATGCCGTTGCAGCATCATCAAAAGTAAAGGTCTCACCGGTAGCATCGGCACCACTTCCGCAATCAGACATCAATACTACATTTTGCCCTGATGGCGATTGCAATAAGATATCTATATCACTCGGGAAAGTATGCACTACCCCGTTAAGCGTAACCGATTTTACTGTTAATCCGCTTGTAGGCAAACCACTTACTGTTATAGTTGACGGGTAAGGGTTAGCGATACCTGAAGTTGTAGGAGTAGCTGGCACCTGTATCACACCGGCACTGCTGAATGTATTACTGTTTACACCAACAACAGTTAATAATGCAGGGTCTCCCTGGCATAATGTGGTAGGTACATCCGATATAATCGTAAGCGCTGCAGTTGCTGTAAATGTAACTGTCGCAATTGAAGAATATACAGCTGTACAACCACTAACCTGTACCAATGCACGATATTGTGTTGTTGTAGCAACGTTTGTAAATAATAAGGTATTTGAAATGTTCGCAATATTTGTCCATGTTCCACCGCCATTGGTAGAGAATTCCCAACGAACTACACTTCCGTTATGACCAGCCAAAGTGATGGTGCCATTGTTAGGAACACCACATACAGGTGTATTGGCCGGAGATAATGTACCTCCGATAGTAGCGGCAGCTACTGTTAATGTAGCAGCAACGCTGGTTGCGTTTGGAGGACAGGAACCAGTTACCACGCAACGGAACAGGTTACCATTTTGCGCCAATGCAGCAGTGAAAGAATAAACAGATGCAGTTGCACCTGCAATATCAGTCCAGGAACCACCACCATTGGTGCTCACCTGCCATTGATACGTAACACCACCGGTAGCAGAAGCCACACAGGTAAAGCTGGCTGGTGAAGCCGCGCAAACTGTGGTACTTGCAGGTTGGGTCGTAATATTTGGAGCGCATAATATTATTTGTGTGATCACTGTAACAGTGTCCTTGAATACTACTCTTACATTGCTTGGGTTAAATAAACTGGCCCTCATATCCACGGTAGCAATTTTTTGAATGGCAATATCATCTACATACCATCCTTCCAGGTGAGTGCCATTATCTGTAGTAGAACGGAAACGGAGTTTGATTGTCTGGCCGGCATAGGTAGTCATCGGCACAGTAACTTTTTCCCATCCGCCGCCTGCACTTGAACCAGTCCAGGCCTGTTTGCCTGCAAGTACTGTTGAGGCATCCATTGTACCAGTATAGTTACCGGTGGTAATAGCGGAATTTAATACCTGGTTGTAAGTAGTACCACCATCTGTACTGATTTCCAGTATACCTCCATCATAAGTTCCTTCTGTACTGAACCAATGCCAGAAAGTTAGATCCGGAGGTGTTGCGGCAGGTATTGCAATACCTGCAGTAGAGAATAAGCGCTGATCAGATATCAGGTCAGTATTTTCTGAATAATATGAATTGGGAGCACTATGGCTTCTTGCCGTAGATGCTGTCCAAACAGTAGCAGTAGTGGAATTATTTGTCCATACTGCAGGAGGAATAGTTGCAGCAGGAACCGGGTCGTTGAATACAACGATAGGTGTAAAATAGCTGCCGTTATTTACCGTTACAGTAAATTGATAGGTTGCGCTACCTGCAGCCTGTGTTACAGGGAAACTCACTACCCTGTTGGTGGCATCATATGTACCACCACTTACATAAGTAACATTAGCGGGTAAGGTATCCCGTAATGTATATCCTGTAATGGCAGAGCAGGTAGTAACAGTATGTGTGTAAGTTAAATTCTGTCCTTCAGGAATTGAAGCGGCACTAACGTTCAGCACCATTGTAATAGGAGGTGTAAAATCAGGAATCTGATCGGTTACACTACTGGTAGAGCCTTCTGATGCGAAGGCACCCATACCTCTTCTCCTGAACGCTTCCCAGATAGAACAGCTGTAAAGGCCGCCATATAATAACTGGTCTGCCTGTAAGATGGCATTTCTACCACTTATAAAGCCGGGGCTACACTGTTGCAATCTTAATCCTTCGGTAACCAGTTTTAAAGCAATGGTATTACCTCCGCCGCCAGCTACATTATATAAGTTGGGGTTAATGGTACCTACCTGGTTAATAATATTCCAGGTCATGTCCCATAATGTAGCGCACCATATTTCTCCCCTGTCATGGGCAAGGGCAGGAATAATTGTAGCATACACTTTATTGTTAACCGTAAAATCGGTACAATATCTTTGAGAACGGATACCTAACCCTGTTATCGGTTGATTTAATGCATAGGTACCAATTCCTCTTGGTGAATTAAAGCCGGTGTTAAGCGTTGCTGTAGCCCAATCCTGGGTAAACATCAAAGAATAAAAATCGCTCCATCCTTCACCCATTTGCTCAGGATTCTGTAAGCAGCTTGAGTTGGCAGGTCCGCCCGTAAAACGATTACTGATACCATGACCAAATTCATGTACAACAACGCCGTTGTCCACGTCGCCATCTTTATTTGGTGTTGCAGTGGTCCACAGATACATCTGCATTGTTCCGCTTTGTCCGTCAATAGGGGTAGCAAAATTTGCATTACTGGTTCCGCCTGCATCCTGTGCTTCAGCATTTACGTGATCGTTACCTAAACCACCTCTGCCCTGGTTATCATCCTGGAAATTACCTGTTACTTCATTAAAACCATATTCGTACATCACATCGTGGATGATATTATTCCAGTAAAATAAATTGGTGATATTAAACTGTTGGTTTTGCACCGGGGTAGTTTGTGTTGGCGTAACTGTATAATCCGGTGTATAGTTAAAAGTAAGTGGATCGGGAGTAGTGGTTGACGGAGCAGATTTAGCCACTGTTCCGATATTTAACGGGAGCGTTCTGTCCTCATAAGCCCAAACATTGTTACCCCTGCTGTAAGTATAGTTGGTACCGCCGCTTCCGGTATGCCATTTTAATGATGTGGCATTACCTGGTGCTGCATTCCATGGGTCTGTTCTTAAGGCATGTGCACCGCCCGGGTGATTAGGGCTTTCTGCAGGGAAAGGTACCACCCTGTAAGTAGCCGAATTTACAATTGTTGGACTGGTAATTAATTCGTTTGATAATTTAGTGATGGTTTTAAAATCAAATAAATTATTTGAAACTACAGCTTCGTTTGTATTAAAACTGTTATGATCAGTATCAGTGCAGGTAGCTTTGTTGTGATTGGGATCATCCCAATTACAATACACAGTAAGATTATCCATACCCTGGATACTGTTATCCGCAGCATCTACCCTTACCAACCAATAATCTGAGGTTGCTTTTGGTATTACATACACCTGCCAGGTCAATCTTACTTTACTTACTGAAAGACTGTTATTTTTTGTTTCCTGTATGGGTACCCACATTAACTGGGCAGTAATATTCTGCCTGGATACACCCATATTATTAAACTCTATTTTACGGCCATCGTCTTTTCTGCCGATAGCAATAGCCATCTGCGTAGCCACCAGTTTCCTGTCGGATAAAGCCGACTGAACAGCCGCTTCCGGCGTAATGGAGGGAATGCCTGTAGTGTTATTCACCTGCTTTTCGATAGCATGGTTAAATTCACCGGCATTGGACACCAGTTTGTTGTTTTTAAAAGCCAGTACCAGCATCTGGTTGTACACCGGGATGCTTTTATAGGTTTGCTGCAGGTACACCATTGTAATGCCCGAGGCATTATCGGTATACGCATTTGAAACCATCACGTTGGCCAGGTCGGCACCTGATAAACGAAGCGCTGCTTTATTGGCGCTTACCAGCTGCAATGCTTCATTGTCGCTTGTTGTTCTGTATTGCGCATTGGCAAAAAGCACACACAACAATAAAGAAACAGAAAAGAGGAGAATTTTTCTCATGTGTATAATTGTGTTATTAGTTTAGAAAATAGAAACAGAAAGCATAGCCATATTCTTTTATTGAATACAGTTTTACCAGGCGGATATACGTTCGCCAATAGCAATGAATATACCCCTGGTATACACCTGATTAAAAATAGTAAACCTTAAAAGGGTTATGCTTTTTGATGGAAATTATTGCAGATCGCAATCTTATATTTTGGGAGGAGGGGTGTGTACGTTTTTATCTGTAATACTTAAGCCAGGTGTATAAAGCGGAAAGCTGCAAATGTCTTCTACAGCAATTCCTTTTTTGCCTGGTTCATTATAGGAGGAACAAATAATATCATTTACCTGGAACTTTACGCCTGTTTGGTTTTTCCCTGTGTTATTTCCTTCGGCTTTGTTACCCGAGATTACAGCAGCAAACTTTTTAATCAGTGCGTCTTCATTTTCATCACTTGCACAAAGGAAGTATTTTTTACCATTTTGCACTTCTACCCTGGCCACATCATACATTTTATTATCCAGGCTGAATTCATTTTCCTCTTCCCAATGTATTAAAGGATTATCGGCGCTGATCTTCGTTAATAAATGACCGGGGATTTGTTTGAGTACCTGTTGCTTTGCTTCTTCTTTTGCACAATAAATCCTGTATGCATAGAAGCAGTAATAACCAAACTGGCCAATTACCAGGATCACAATAAGCAGTATAATAGATACTTTTTTCAAAACAGTTGAGTGCGTGAAGTTAGGGAAATAATTAAATAAACAGGCTCAATTCATTTTTCATTTTAAAAATATCCAGGAATAAAACTATTTCTGATATATATCATTTTATACATCACTTACCAGCCTTTATTTTACCCGTTTATTTTTATTAGTTTAAATCAATGAAACTCATTCTGCTGGTTATTTTGTACAGGCCACTCCATGCTGTTTTGCTGCTTTTTTTAATACATGGTTTTTTTAACCACAATTTTTGCATTACAAAACCCAATCCTTACCTTTGCAGCCTGAAAAAATAAGCCTTTATAAATAATTAATATTTTATGGTAGAAATTAAACCAGATGAAATTTCGGCGATCCTTCGCCAGCAGTTAAGCAACTTCAATGCTTCTGCCAGCCTGGAAGAAGTAGGCACCGTATTACAGGTGGGTGATGGTATTGCCCGTGTATATGGTCTTAACAACGTACGTAGTGGTGAATTGGTTGAATTTGACAATGGCGTAAAAGCGATTGCCCTTAACCTGGAAGAAGATAACGTGGGTGTGGTATTGATGGGTGACAGCAGCGAGATCAAAGAAGGAGACAAAGTAAAACGTACCGGCCAGATCGCTTCTATTAAAGTGGGAGAAGGTATGAGCGGCCGCGTTATCAATACATTAGGTGAGCCAATTGATGGTAAAGGTCCTATTAAAGGAGAGTTGTACGAAATGCCGCTGGAACGTAAAGCTCCCGGGGTAATTTTCCGTGAACCGGTTAAAGAACCTTTGCAAACCGGTATCAAGGCTATCGATGCGATGATCCCTATCGGTCGTGGCCAGCGTGAATTGATCATTGGTGACCGCCAAACGGGTAAAACCGCTATTGCTATCGATACCATTATCAATCAAAAAGAATTTTATGCAGCCGGCAAGCCGGTTTACTGTATATATGTTGCTATCGGGCAAAAAGCATCTACCATTGCAGGTATTATGAAAACCCTGGAAGAAAATGGTGCAATGGCTTATACTACTATCGTTGCGGCATCTGCCTCAGATCCGGCCCCATTGCAGTTCTACGCTCCGTTTGCGGGTGCAGCAATTGGGGAGTTTTTCCGTGATACCGGCAGACCAGCATTGATCATCTATGATGATCTGTCTAAACAGGCTGTAGCTTATCGTGAAGTTTCTTTATTGTTACGTCGTCCACCGGGCCGTGAAGCTTATCCTGGTGACGTATTCTACCTGCATAGCCGTTTACTGGAAAGAGCAGCAAAAGTTATCGCCAAAGATGATATCGCTGCCCAGATGAATGACTTGCCTGCAAGTATCAAACATTTAGTGAAAGGTGGTGGTTCTTTAACCGCATTGCCTATCATTGAAACTCAGGCGGGTGACGTTTCTGCCTATATTCCTACCAATGTAATCTCTATTACCGACGGACAGATATTCCTGGAGGGTAACTTGTTCAATGCCGGTATCCGTCCTGCTATCAATGTGGGTATATCGGTAAGCCGTGTGGGTGGTAATGCACAAATTAAATCAATGAAAAAAGTGGCTGGTACACTTAAACTGGACCAGGCCTTATACCGTGAGCTGGAAGCCTTCTCTAAATTTGGTGGCGACCTTGATGCGGCTACAAAGAATGTAATTGATAAAGGTGCAAGAAATGTGGAAGTATTAAAACAGGCACAGTACTCTCCTTTTAGTGTAGAAAAGCAGGTAGCCATTATCTACTTAGGTACACAGGGTTTATTAAAAGAAGTAGCGGTGAAAAATGTAAAAGCTTTTGAAGAGCACTTTTTAATGGAAATGGAAAATAAATATCCTGAGATCTTAGCTGATTTTAAAAAGGGTAACCTGGCTGATGATTCACTTAAGAAAGTAGCGGAGCTGGCAAAAGGATTGGCACCTCAGTATAAATAAAATTCAAACTAATCATTATAAAAAAAACCATCTAAACGATGGTTTTTTTTATAATCAACAAGTATAAAATTTATACGGAGGGAATGCCTTCAAGCTCAATAGCATTTCCTGCTTTTTGATAGAAAAACTTTGTTTTGTATTTGCCTTTCAGCAATATTTCATTTTCGCTAGTTTTTACGGGCGCTTTTTTAAAGCCTTTCAGGGGCTGCAGGTACAATTGCCATAGAAAGTGATTTTTGGCCGGATGCATCACTATTCTTTCCCTATTTATTTTTTGTACCCCCACTTCAATAATTTGTTGCGAGACATTTTGAACAACGATGAAATAATTTTTTCCGTTTAACCATGCTGAATCCCAATTCAAAGATTTAGTTGTTGTTTCAAGATAAACTGTAATCACTGTATCTACGCCTGAAAATAATTCTTCGCCATTTCTACCAACAGGTATATTGCCCGGTAATCTTTCTGTATAAGATGAATAGCTTTTTATAACTATTGCTTTTTGTTGAGCACAGGAATTTATAGCTATTAAAAAAAATAATACCAAAAAATCAAGACGCCTGCTATTGCTATATTTTCCTTTCATTATTATTTTCGTTTCCAAAAAACTAAACCCTCGTTATTATTTTAAAGCCTGCCCTTTTTAACAGGCAGGCTTTAAAAATAAAATTAAAGTTTATTAAGTTTCAGGCTTTCGACCTTATTGCCTGCTGATATCCGTAATATATACATACCGCTGGATATTTGCTTGTGTAAAGGCAATACAACAGTACCATCTACATTGCCAACATCCCATTTATCTACAAGCTGACCGCTATTATTAAGCAATTGAGCAGAAACTTTATCTCTACCCTGGTTATTGATCACAAAAGAAATGTTATCGGTTACAGGATTTTTCAATAATTCTACAAACTGCACGGATCGCTTGTTATTTATTTTTACAATCGGGCTTATTTTGAAACTACCATTGTTATCAATCATTTTGAGTCGATAAAAATTAACGGCTTTTGCAATTTGGGGATCTCTAAAATTATAGTCCTGTGCCGCTGAAGAATTTGCTGATGCAGCAACTTCACCTATTGCGTTAAACTGTACTCCGTCATAACTACGTTGTACTTCAAACTTATTGAGGTTATATTGATTCTCGGTTCTCCATTGCAATTGGCTATGGTAATTATTATCTAATACTCCACTGAATGAAATCAGGTCAACCGGTAGCACAACATTATTATCTATTAAAAAGAATTTAGAGAAGCCCGTGAAGCTGGCAGTAAATACATACCCTGTACCAAAAGCAGCAAAGGAAGTTACTCCAATAACTGTATTGCCGGCATTGGCAGTAGCAAGTGTAGCCGCAGATGTTTTAGCAATCTTTAAACTTGCAGGCGCCTTACCGGCAAGTTCGGCCGCTGTATAGTACATGCTGATCGTATAAGATGCGCCACTATTGGTTGTTGGAATTACCTCGATCACTTTTTGTGACCGTTGGCCACTTGAAAATGTCTGCCATGTGGTACCTGCTTCAAATATATTTGAACTTACACAACTCAGATTTGCAGAAGCAGTGGTTATACTGTTAATTATTTTTCCTGCATTATAGAAATAGTAATTACTGTTATTAGCAATATACTCTGTCTTATTGCTGTTTAGTACCGTTTCAATTACTGTGCCTCCGTTTGCACTAAATATGGCTCTTATCCTAGAGTCTGCAATAAATGCAGCCCCTAACGAACAGCCTGTGCCTACCGTAGCATTTGAGTATACGCTTGTTCTTATGCCCGTGCCCATTGGTGCTGCAGCACCTTCCATAACATCTGCAAGTACATCGGGTGTGGTACCATTATCATAACAAAACTGTACCACTACATTTGATGTACCATCCCACACAAAAGGTGTTGTAAATACTATATTATTATCACCAACAACAGATGAAAAAGTGCCGGAATATACCTGTGTAAATGCTGGTGCAATAAAATTTGAAAAAGAAGTGGTAGTGGTATTTGCCATTGAAATGGTAAAACCTGTATAAGGCTGGGTACTGTTTTTTGTTGTAACCCTAAGGTTCATCGCTGTAATATTTGTTGCCCCAACGATTCCGCTTGCCTGTACTTCAGTAGCGCTGAATAACGTCTGCATTCTGAATTTCGCAAGATTACTTTGAAATGGAGCCTGTGCGGTTATAAGTGCATTATTCACTCCAACGGCGTAATTAGTACCGGAGAAAGGTACTATTGGGGCTATATCATTATCTACAATAGTGAAAGTATAGGATAACCCGCTTGGAGCAGCTTGTGCATTTGTACCTCCGCCAATGGAATAATTTAAAACAACATTTTCATTACCGTCTACTTCTCCATCATTATATACTCTTATGGTTACTGGTTGTGGTGTGGTAGAGCCACTTGCAAAACTTAATGTATTGGATGGTGCGGCAAAATTACCATTGGTTGTATAATCAAAATCTAACCCTTGTGTGGCGGTAGAAGTCCCTGCAACGTTTACTGTTATGTTGGCGTTACCAGTTGGTGCCTGGTCAATGGTCATATTCACTGTATAATCCGTATAGTTTCTACAGGTGGCGGTAGTTGAAGTGGTGGTTTCGGTTTGGTAATTATAATTATCAGCAAAACGCACATAGGGGGCTGCAATTGGAATACTTGCTGTCCATAAACCACGCCCATGAGTAGCCGCAATAACTGTTCCGTCGCTCTTCCTGTATTGAAGCATATTAGTTTTCACAACAGGAAAACTGACATTTTGTACCCAAACTGTAGATGCTCCGTTAATAAGATCAGTTTCATAAACACCCATTTCGGTTGCTATTATTGCTTTGGTATTATCCTCTGGATAAAACATAGCCCATCGAACCGGGATATCTGGCAGATTACCGCTTATATTTGTCCAACCTCCTGCACCGCCTCCGGTAGTAGAAGCCCATACATGTGTTGCACCGTAATTGGAAAAGGTAGCCAGCAAATTGTTATCTGTAGTGCCAACAGCTACGCATGAAACAGTACTTGCACTCATTGAAGACCCTGTAATATTTGTCCCGGTGGGAGTTCCTGTATTAGCATTATCCACTCTTACAACACGACCTCCTGCAGTTCCAAAAAATACTCTATTGGGAGTATAGGGTGATACCATGACACTTAAAACGGAACTGTTATTAAAAGCAGGTATTGCAATTGAAGTAAAATTACTCCCTGTTTGTGGATTTTCCCATCTAACATATTGACCGGCACCGGCACTGGTATACATTTTATTGCCGATATCATCATAGTCAGTTGGATTAATAAATTGCCCTATCGAAGTTGAAAACGTTACTGACCCCCATGAAGCGCCGCTATTTGTACTGCGTAAATAACTGCTGCGTGTAAACCCACTAAATTGATATTGTGGTTCATTTTGGTCAATATGGGTATAAGAGCCGTCGCCCCCTACTACTTCCACACTACCACTAAGACCTGGATTACTAAGCTGGTGTGTGCCATTATCCTGTGCTCCCGCAATAAAATAGTTTGTAGTGGTAGGATGTATAGCGCAAGAGAAGAATTGCTTCAATCTTAATCCATCATTTCTATCAGTAAAACTTGCCCCATTATTATTAGAGTAGAATAATCCACCGTCTGTTCCTAAAAACACCTGGGTACCGCTCCATACCACAGCGTGATGATCAGCATGCACATAATTAAATGCCGTGCCTACCCATCTTGTAATCTGCGTCCAGGTAGCACCCCCATTTATACTACGATAAAAATTTAATCCCCCGGCAATTACAATGTTAGGGTCAGCTGGATCCACACCAATGGCCAAGTCATACCAGCCTTGTCCGCCAGGAAGAATAGATGGCTCTGCTGTGCCGCCCGGAGGAGAAGTGGTGGTGGTAGCCCAGTTTGCTCCGCCATCTGTTGATTTATAAATAGCCGGTACAAGATAACTGGCGTCTGCCGGTTCTGCATATAATGTATTACCAGCAACTGCTAATTCGGTATTAAACCCGGTAGGAAAGGTTGTAGTTGGAGCTGTCCATCCTCCGGCAGTTACAGTTGCGGGGATATCCGTAAAACGATATCCTGATATACCCCCTGCAAATCCATAACCACATACTACATGTAATCTGCCAGTACTGCTTAAACGCAGTTCTGTGGCATAGGTGGTTAAACCAGTGGGTGTAATATTTACCCAGTTTGCACCGCCGTCGGTTGAACGCAAAACACCATTGGCTCCAAATAAACCCATTGATGTGGCATATACATTACCAGCGCCATCGCATAAAACTTTAGAAATATTATTAAATGCCGAAGTACTGGGCAAAAGATTCCATGTTACCCCATGATCGGTACTCTTCCAAATGCCTGCGCCCCGCACTGCATCTGTATTAAAGGTTTTTTCGCCGGTACCAAAATACATCACGTTGGCATTAGCTGGGTTTTGGCAGATACTAGACACCGCCAGGTTACCTAAAAAATCATTTACCAGCGACCAGTTGGCTGCAGCAGTTGAAGCTATATTAGTATTATGCCATAATCCTCCACTTACACTACCTGCCCAAACGGAACCATCTGCATCTACCAAAATAGCACGCATTCTTCCACTAGTTACCGCATCGGAAGCTGCCTGGGTGCCCCTGGTATTACCATTGCTCGGACCAATGACGTCTGTATTAGGACCACGCTCTGTCCATGATAACGCATTTACTGCAGAAGGGCCATTTGTTTTCCTCTCTAACATCAATTTTTCATAAGCATCAACCAATCTGTACTTGGGTATATAGCCCAATTTCAGATCTTTTGTCATTTCAAATTCCATTTCCTGAATTTCCCGTATCCCATCTTCTTTTTCTTCGCTTTCATTATCTTGTATTTTTACCAGTTCATCTTTTTCAGAAGATTGCTGATTATTTTTTAAAGTACATTGATAAAAAAATAAAGAGCAAAGAGTAATAGTGAGAAGCAGTAATTTTTTTTTCATCTGGTTTTTTTTATACCACAAGGTAATAAAAAAACAAGGCTCTTTAAAAACTTTTGGAAACGCCACAGTATGCCTAAAAATTCGGGTAAAAAAAAATCCCTTATAGGGATTTTTTTAATTCTATAAGAAAGTTGTTATAACCCCCGTCTCAACTTCGGCCGTTGAGGATTATTCAAATTTTGTTTGCGTATACGCTCCAGTAATTTTTTCTTAAATTCTCCATCCATTCTAAAAAAACGTTCGCAACGGTTAGGGCCTAAAATGCGGTTGAAATTATCCTGGTATTTCTTTTTGATATTCAGAATGGCCTGTTGTTTTTCCAGTTCCGGCATATCTGTTTTTACCCCTTTTAGTTCGGCTGTAAATTGGGTATGCACGGGCCAGAATTTCTGCGCTTCGTCGGGTGTTAATTGCAATTGCTGCGTAATATAAGCCACGTACAGGGCCTGTATCTTTTCCTGGCGCTGGGTTTCATTGCCCGGCTGCTCATCCTGTGCCGATGCGAATAAACCGCCCAGTAAAATAGTTGCTATGAGTATAAATTTTTTCATTGATCGGTATTAATTATTTAGTTCCTTAATATCCACGTTATCCAGGTATTTATCCAAAGCCTTATCGTCTGTTAAATAATCATCCTGCGTAGGCAATTCTTTTTCATCCATGGTATTGGCCACCAGCGCTGCATCCACATCACTTCCGTTAGCCTGGAGGTATTTGATAATATCATCATCGGAAACCTTCGCCAGTTCTTCATCCACATTTTTAATAGTCTTGTTAATAGTCTTATAATCCGGTACATTAGCAACCACAGGTATAATACGATTGCTTTCACTTCCCGCTATAAATTTATACACACCCAATGCCATCGCACCTGTAAAGATCGCTGCTACTGCATACTTTATAACTGAAAAAGTGCGCCTGCTTTTCATCGTTACCAGCTTTGCAGGTGAAGCCTGTACCTGGTTCAATATTGCTGCAGGTAAGGATTCAAAATAACCCCGTGGTACAGTAAATATATTTTCGTTTTGAATAGCATACAGCATCGGCGATAATTCCTTTAACTCTGCTGCTGCATTGTCCTCAACAGCTACTTTACTCAACACATTTTCACTTAACGATTCAAAATAACCCTTGGGTACGGTGAACACATTTTCGTTTTGAATGCTATACAGCATGGGCGATAATTCCTTCAGCTCTGCTGCAGCATTGCCTTCAACAGCTACTTTACTCAACACATTTTCACTCAACGATTCAAAATAACCCTGGGGTACGGTGAACACATTTTCGTTTTGAATGCTATACAGCATGGGCGATAATTCCTTCAGCTCTGCTGCATTGTCCTCAACAGCTACTTTACTCAACACATTTTCACTTAACGATTCAAAATAACCCTGTGGTACAGTAAAGAGGTTGTTCTTTGGAATGCTGTGCAACAAGGGGGATAGTTCCTTTAATTCAACGGCTGCTGTTTCCTGTGCTTTTATTTTATGAAGGATAGTATCTGCCAATGAATCAAAATAACCGGCAGGAACAGCAGGAGGAGTTGTCTGGGTGATAGCACTAAACAGTTTACCCGTATCTGCTGTCACATTCATTACAATGCTTTCAGCCAGCCGGTCAAAATAACCTGCAGGAACAGTAAATACGTTATGATTTTGTATTGCTGCTATTGCCGGGCTTAGTGCTGTTAATTCATTCAATATGTCAATCCTGCTTTCCATTATAGGCTTAAGACCTTCTTATTTGTTAAAAGTTTAACTATTCAGTATAAATTCCTCTATTTTTTTTACGGCATGATGATAGCTTGCTTTAAGTGCGCCTTCGCTGGTTTCCAGTACCCGGCTCATCTCTTCATAAGGCATTTCATCATAATACCTGAGGTTAAAAACGGCTTTCTGTTTTTCGGGCAATTGCTGAATGGCTACCTGTAGTTTCCACTCCAGTTTATTGGCATCAAAATGCTCGCTGGCCTTAATTTTATTACTCCACCCGTTTTCTACATCTCCCAGCGATACGGAAGCCCTTTTTTTCTGTTGTTCAATAAACGTAAGCGACTCATTGGTAGCAATACGGTATAGCCAGGTATACAACTGGCTGTCTTCCCTGAAGTTTTCCAGCCCCTTCCATACTTTAATGAACATATTCTGTAGCACATCATTGGCATCTTCGTGCTCCACTACCATACGTCGTATATGCCAATACAGTTTTTCCTGGTATTTTTTTATAATAGCAGTAAATGCCCTTTCTTTTGTGGCAGGTTCATGGAACTGGAGCAACAGTTCCTTATCGTCTAAATGTGTGGCCATATAAGGTTTGAGGTAGTAAAAATAAAAAAACCAACCGTAAGATTGGTTTTTTATCAGAAAGTTTAATGTTGGACTTATTTACGGCTGATGGCTTTTTCTGCAGCTGCCACAATATCCGGCGTATCAAGGCCATATTTTGTAAGCAACTCCGTAGGTTTACCACTTTCGCCAAAAGTATCCTTGGTGCCTACGTATTCGATTGGAACAGGAAAGTTTTTAACAGCTACCTGTGCAATACTATCGCCCAGTCCTCCAATGATATTATGTTCTTCGGCAGTAACGGCGCACTTTGTTTTTTTAATAGATGCCAGCACTGCTTCAGCATCCAATGGTTTAATGGTATGTATATTGATCACTTCAACACTAATTCCTTTTTCTTCCAGTATTTTTCCTGCTTCAATGGCTTTCCAAACCATATGGCCGCAGGCGAAGATACTTACATCAGTTCCTGCTGATAATTGCTGCGCTTTACCAATCACAAAATCTTCTTCCTTGGTAAATATGGGCCAAACGGGACGGCCAAAACGCAGGTATACCGGGCCTTCGTAATCGGCTATCGCTTTTGTAGCGGCTTTTGTCTGGTTATAATCTGCCGGCACAATCACGGTCATGCCAGGCAACATTTTCATTAAACCGATATCTTCCAGTATCTGGTGTGTGGCACCATCTTCTCCAAGGGTTAAACCGGCATGAGAAGCACAGATCTTTACATTCTTTCCGCTGTAAGCTACGCTTTGGCGTATCTGGTCGTACACCCTGCCGGTAGAAAAATTGGCAAAAGTGGTGGTGTAAGGGATTTTACCGCCGATGGTTAACCCTGCTGCAATGCCAATCATATTGGCTTCGGCAATACCGCATTGTACAAAACGATCGGGGAACTCTTTAATAAAGCCATTCAGTTTCATCGATCCCAACAGATCGGCTGTAAGGGCAATGATATTGGGATTTTTTTTGGCCGCTTCTAAAATTCCATCTCCAAATCCACTGCGGGTGTCTTTATTACCGGTTACCTGTATCTCGTTAAGCATAATCTGCAATTATTTATTTTTATAAGAAGCTGCAAAGTAAAAGAAAGATTTTATTAAAAATAAGGGCAACTTAAAAAGTTGCCCACATTGTTTTAGTATGTTGTTGCATTGAGTTGCGATAGTATTAGTTTGAAACATCCAGCACAGTATAATATTTAAGGTTATTGGTCTTTACAAAAGCCAGGATATGCTGCAGGCGCTGCAAAGATAAACTGTATTTACTGCTGGTATTTATTTCGTGGGCCACCATTACCACGCAGCCGTTATTATTCTTGGCCGATTGTAATATATTGGTAATATCCACATCGCTGCGTTTACTGCTCCTGTCGATACCCAGTCCATACAATAAATTATTGCTTTTATTAGGCACAATACTTTTGGAAAAATCCTGTGTACCGTTCAATGCCCTTACACTTTTAAAGTACCGCATCAGGGCCTTATCGATAACGCCGTTATGTGCGCCATAGGGATAAGCAAATGTTTTAGGATAAAAACCATCGCGGTTCATTAGTTTAAGCCCTGCTTCCACTTCCGTGCGCATTAACTCTTCGATAGTATGCTTGCTTTTATACACATAATCTTCCATGTTATAATGGTTGGTTCCATGAAACGCAATTTCGTGGCCATGACTTTGTATAACAGAAAGCTTTCTTTTTTGATCTGCGGTAAGCCGGTTGTATTTACAAATGTAAAAAGTAACTTTTGCCCCTGCACTATCCAGTATGGGTAAGTAGGTAAACCAGTTATCAATTTTGTCATCGTCAAAAGTGAGTACGATGCCAGGTTCATTGAGGTAGCATTTCTTTTCAAACTTTTTGCAACCTGCGGAGAAAAATAATACAATACCGATCAAGGGTGTGTAGCAGCACGCCCTTACAACTTTTTTTGCCATAAATTAATTAGGTTTTATTAGTTGCTTTAAACAGGATATTGTAGACAGGGTTGGGATTACAGCGGCTGACGAAGATAATAGAAAAAATCAATTTACTCCTGTAGTATTTTCTATTATTGTTTTGTAGTCGTTCTTTACTTTTAACTCCCATTGCCATGCGGTATCCATCATATCATCCAGGCTGTATTGTGGCATCCAGCCCAGGTTGTTTTTGGCCTTACTGTTATTGGCATAAATGGCCACCACATCGCCTGCACGCCTGGGGCCCAGCTGGTAATTGAGTTTTACCCCGCTTACTTTTTCAAAAGCATGAATGGCTTCCAGCACGGTGTACCCGTTGCCTGTACCCAGGTTAAATACTTCGCAGTTAGTGGTATTTTTTTGACCAATAAGATAATTTAATGCCAAAGTATGCGCATGGGCGATATCACAAACATGGATATAATCCCTTACGCAACTGCCATCCTTAGTGTTATAGTCGGTTCCGTATACCTGCATCATGGGTATCTTTCCAATGGCGGTTTGTGTAATGGCAGGCACCAGGTTGGCCGGACGGCCAATAGGTAATTCACCAATATGAATAGAAGGATGAGCACCCACCGGGTTAAAGTAACGGAGCAGTATGGCATTTAAGGCGCTGATCTTTACCGTTTCTGATACGATCAGTTCCCCCATTTGCTTGGTAGCACCATAAGGAGATTCGGCGGGCTTTTGAGGCGTTTCTTCTGTTACGATCATCGAATCGGGATTGCCATATACCGTGCAGGAAGAAGAGAAAACAAAATGCGGTACATTAAATTCTTCAGCGCATTTTAAAATATTGATCAGGGAATTGAGGTTGTTCTCAAAATACATCAGCGGCTTTTCAACTGATTCGCCTACTGCTTTATATGCAGCAAAATGTATAATGCCCTTGATATCGGGGTTTTCCTGGAATACGGCGTAGGTATCATCGTAAATGCACAGGTCAACTTTATAATTCTTTATTTTTTTTCCAATGATCTTTTCTACACCATTAAGAATGCCTTCATTGCTGCGGGAATTATTATCTGCGCAAATCACTTCAAAACCATTTTGCACCAGGTCAACTATTGTGTGAGAGCCAATGTAGCCGCAGCCACCGGTTACCAGTATTTTGTTCATGCTACAAAGAAAATAAAAAAATCACTCAGTTGCGTGAGTGATTTTATATAAATAAGATATTTAAAAACTATTTAATAAAGAAAGAAATAATATAGTATATGAGGGCGGCCAGTAAACCACTCACCGGTATGGTTAATATCCAGGCCCATAATAAATTCAAGGTTACTCCCCAACGTACGGCACTTAAACGTTTGGTGGCGCCCACTCCAATAATGCTACCCGTGATTGTATGCGTGGTGGAAACCGGTATACCCATCTGTTCGGTAAAGAACAAGGTAAATGCGCCCGCTGTTTCCGCGGCTACACCTTCCAGTGGGGTAACTTTTGTAATTTTTGTACCCATGGTTTTAATGATCTTCCAGCCGCCACTCATCGTTCCTAATCCTATGGCCAGGTAACAGGCAATAGGTACCCAGGAAGGCAGGTCAGAAAAATTCTGGATCGTTCCATTGGCAATCAATGCGGCACCGATAATACCCATTACTTTTTGTGCATCATTACCGCCGTGGCCAATACTAAAGGCTGCAGAACTAAATAACTGCAGGCGTTTGAACATGATCGCTATTTTATAGGCTGTTGGTGTACGTACTTTTTCAACATATAAATAGATCAGGCAAAATATCAAAGAAGTAATGATAATACCCCATACAATTTTACTGTTATCTGCTTTATCTACATCTTTGGCCAGGGCTTTTTCAATATTAAACTCAGCGATCTTGCTTTGTACTTTTTCTTTATTGATCTCACGTATTGGGTAAATAGCGCTTAAAGCCACCATGGTACTATCCAGGGAAATTTCTTTAGCCAGGTAATGTTTTAATGGTTCTTTATATTTCTCTGTCTCCACTTTTGCGATATCATATTGTGCTTTACTGGTGGCTTCGGTATTGGCCTTAGCTTCCAGCACTAAAAAATCATTACTATTCCTCACATCGTCTTTTAACCTGCTGGTTTCAATACTTTTTAGCCAGCCTTTATTATAAGCCTGTTTGGCAATACTGTTAGCGCCAATCTTTTTAAAATCTTTTACCAGTCCCATGATGCTGTCATAATCAGGCATGGCCTTATCCAGCTTTGCCTGTGCAGCGGTTAGATCCTTTACAATAACCATATCGGCAGGATTCGCTTCCTGTTTTACCTGCAGATCTTTTACATCTTTTTTATACTTGTCTATCTTTAAAAATTTCTGCAGGTTTTCATCCATTTTATTGGTTTGAAAATGCTGAAACAGCAGCGTGGTTAAAAAGGTAGCCAGCACTATGATACCAATTCGTAGCCATACGTTTCGCATGATGGTGACGATGGTAATAAAAATAGAGATGCAGCCCCCGATGATGGGTGCCAGGAAAATAAATAATATTGTTTTGACAATGATGCTCGTTTCCACAATTTTGCCCCAGCTGTACCCAATGCCTTTTAATGATATGGCATGTGCAATAGCCGCACCTGCAAAAGCACCGATCAATGTATGAGAGGAAGAAGAAGGAATACCATACCACCAGGTTAACAGGTTCCAGAAAATAGCAGCAATAAGCCCGGATAATATTACGGGTAAAGTGATAAATTCTTTATTAACTGTTTTGCTGATACTATTGGCCACAGCATGATCTTTAAAAATAAAAAATGCCAGTACATTAAAGAAAGCAGCCCATACCACTGCCTGGAACGGTGTTAATACTTTTGTAGAAACTACAGTGGCGATGGAGTTTGCGGCATCATGAAAACCATTGATGTAGTCGAAGATGAGGGCCAGTGCTACAATAACTATTACTAAGGTCATGTTGTTTTGGTTAATGGTTGATGGTTAATAGTTCTGGCAGGATACCATGAACAATAGCCATGAACTATGAACTATGCGTATTTTACAATTATACTTTCAATCACGTTAGCCGCATCTTCACATTTATCGGTAACGATTTCCATTACCTGGTAGATCTCTCTTTTTTTAATCACTTCTTTTACATCGTTCTCTTCGGCAAATAATTTTTCAATACTCATATCAAAAATATCATCCCCCTGGTTTTCTATACTATTGATCGCTACCAATGCATCTGTGATCTGGCGCATGTTTTTCATGTTGCGCAATTCCTTTACTGCATTATGAACCGCTACACAACCCTGTGCAATGATATCCGCCATTTTCAATATGCCCATATCATTGGGGTTTACCCTGTAAAAATTGATCTTCTTTGCAGAAGCCTGGATATAATCCGCAATATCATCTAATGCCGATGCCAGGTAATGGATATCTTCCCTGTCAAAAGGCGTGATAAAATTCTTTCCCAGTTCGGTAAATATCTGGTGCGTATAGTCGTCGTTGACATGCTCCATATCTTCAATTTCCTTGATCAGTTTTGCCCTTTCATCAAAGTCGGGTTCATTCACTACTTCTTTTAATTTTTCACCCATTTTCACCAGTACATCCACCACGCTTTCAAACAGTTGAAAAAACACCCTGTCCTTAGGTAAAAAGATCTTTAAAATTGAATTTAAGCCAGCCATAGTTTGTAAATTTTGCGGCAAAGGTTATCTATTAGTGTAAAAAAATAAAACACTTTCAAATTGGTAATGATTTCTTAACATAGAGGTAACATTAAATTGTTATTCCTTTGCGCCAAATTTCGCTTATGCTTAAGAAAAAGCTGCCTTTATTGGCGGTAATCCTGCTATTTTGCCAATTGATCCAGGCCCAGTATTTGATGGATATGGTGGATACCAGTAAAGAAACCGGCAGGGGACTTTTAGCATTATACAAAAAATTTGATCACCTTAAAATCGGGGCGTATTTGCAGCCCCAGTTCCAGGTAGCACAAAGCAAGGGCATAAAATCTTTTGATGGTGGTGATTTTGCCACTAATGTAAGCAACCGGTTTATGCTACGCAGGGCCAGGGTTAGATTGGATTATGTGCATTTTTCCGAAGGAAATAAACCGGGGGTACAGATTACTTTCCAGTTTGATGCCAACGAACGGGGATTTACAGTAAGGGATGTATGGGGTCGCATATTTGAAAATAAATACAAATTATTTTCGCTCACTACTGGTATGTTTGCGCGGCCATTTGGGTACGAAATTAACCTGAGCAGCAGCGATAGGGAAAGTCCGGAACGGGGACGCATGAGCCAGACATTAATGAAAAGTGAAAGAGACCTGGGTGCTATGGTAAGTTTGGATTCCAGGAGGAAAGATAAAAAATTCAAATACTTAAAAACTGATCTTGGTTTTTTTAACGGGCAGGGTATTAATGCCTCCGGTGATTTTGATAATACCAAGGATTTTATAGGCAATATTGCACTTAAACCCTACCCGCTAAGTAAGCAGTTTACTATTGCCGCGGGCGCCTCCATACTATATGGTGGTTTAATGCATAACAGCAAGTACATTTTTTCAACTAATGAAGTGGCCGGTGTAAAAAAAGTTACGGTCGATTCGGCTACCAATAATACCGGTACAACATCGCCACGCCATTACTATGGCGCCAATACACAACTTAAGTTTAAAAACAATAAAGGACTTACCACTGAATTAAGGGCAGAATTTATTACCGGTAAGCAAACCGGAACTATAAACAGTTCCGAAACACCCACCGCATTGCTTGGTACTACAGAAGGTTTTCATATTCGCAATTTTAATGGCGCTTATTTTTATTTGTTGCAACAGATCTTTAATACCCGCAATCAATTACTGGTAAAATATGATTGGTATGACCCCAATACCAGTGTAAAAGAAAATGAGATCGGTGCTGCCGGAAGTAATTTCACCGCTGCAAATATTAAATTCAGCACCTTGGGTTTTGGATACCTTACTCATTTAAACGATAATGTAAAGTTGCTTTTATATTACTCCAGGGTAGTAAATGAAAAAACACAACTACCCGGTTATACCACCGATATAAAAGATGATGTGTTTACCTGCAGGTTACAGTTTCGTTTTTAATCAATGTAATTATTTACTTAACAATTTATTGCCTTTTACTTAACAGCATATAATTGCATTTATTGATGCAGCTAAGGCATCTTTGTGTTGCAAATGTTTTGGTATTAATCCTACCCAAAAAAAAATAAAGCAGTTTGGTATAGTACACTATTTTCTCACGTTGCGTTTGGCAGGGCTTTTTTAAGTCCTGCATTTTTTTGTAGAGCAAACAAATGTTTGCAGGCATTAAATACAAAACAGCTTTGACTTTAACATTAGAAAATTGTTATCATTCCCCTACTTTTATTTTCTTAACATTTTGTTTTTTTTTCCTTAACCGAAGGGCAATTATTTCGTAACACCGTACTTATACTTTTGGCGCTCAAAACTTAAAACCAACCTTTATGCCCAACAAGTACAAGCTAAGCCGGATACTGCTACCGGTAGTTAGCTTCTTTTACCTGCCTTTCTTTTTGCAGGCACAACAAAATGTACAAACAAAAGGAAATGTAACCGATGCTGCCAGCAACAAACCTCTTGCCGGGGTAAGCATCACTATAAAAAATAAAGATCGGGGAACGATCAGTAATGAACAGGGCGATTTTGCGCTGTACACTGTTACCGGCGAAAAACTGTTGATCAGCTTTAGCGGCTACCAGGAACAGTTAGTAAATGCAACAGGCAATTTTTTAACTATCAAACTTACACCGGTAGCAAAACAACTGGAAGATGTGGTAGTAACCGCATTGGGTGTAAAAAAAGAAAAGAAAATAATCGGGTACTCCTCGCAGGATGTAAAAGGCGCCGATCTTGTAAAAGCACGTGAGCCTAACCCTATCAATTCGCTGGTGGGTAAAGTATCCGGCTTAACGGTTGGCGCCTCTGCCGAATTATTGGGCAGCCCGCAGGTATTGCTGCGTGGTGGTAACATTAACTTATATGTGGTAGATGGTGTACCCATCAATTCTGATACCTGGAACATCAGTCCGGATGACATAGAAAGCTATACCGTGCTTAAAGGGCCGGTTGCGTCTGCACTATATGGCTATCGTGGACAAAATGGTGCGATCATCATTAATACAAAAAAAGGTACCAAAGATAAAAGAGGATTTGCCGTAGAGTTTAACAGCAGCACCATGATGAGCAAAGGCTTTATTGCCTTACCAAAAACACAGGACCTGTATGGCCCGGGTGATCATGGCCAATATAAATTTGTAGACGGTAAAGGAGCCGGTACGAACGATAATGATTATGATATCTGGGGCCCAAGATTTGACGGTCAGCTGATTGAACAATACGATAGCCCGGTTGACCCGGTTACGGGTATACGCTCCAAAACGCCGTGGACGGCAAGGGGGAAAGATAACCTGAAAAGATTTGTACAGTCTGGTATATTATCCACTAATAATTTATCTGTAGCTGCAAGTGGCGAAAAATACGACCTGCGTTTTTCTGTAGGTCAAACCTATCAACGTGGTATTATTCCCAATACAAATTTAAATACTACCAACTTCAACCTGGCCACTACCTTGCGATTCAATACAAAATTATCGCTGGATGCCAATATCAATTTCAATAAACAATACACCGAAAATATTCCCGATGTAAATTATGGTCCCAACAGCGTCATTTATAATATCACCATATGGGGTGGTGCCGACTGGAATATTGATGATATGCGCAATTACTGGCAACCGGGTAAAGAAGGGGTACAAAGTATTTATGCAGAATACCAACGTTATCATAACCCGTACTTCATGAGTTACGAGTGGTTACGTGGCCATCACAAAAATGATATTTATGGTTATGTAACATTAAACTACAAGTTCAATAATTATATTGAATTGATGGGCAGAACTTCCATCACCACTTACGATTTAACAAGAACAGAAAAAATGCCTTTCTCTGCCCATCCTTACGGACGTGAAGGAGGACAGGGAGATTATCGCGAAGACAAACGCTCTTTATTTGAAAATAATACAGAAGCTATGTTGCGTTTTAAATCGCCAAAGATCGCCGGCTTTTTAGGTATTAGTGGTTTTGCGGGTGCCAATATCCGTTCTTTCAATTATACTTCAAGTTTCGTTACAACCGATTACCTGAACGTACCTAATGTATACGCCTTTTCCAACAGCCGTAACCCGGTAAAAGCTTACAGCTTTGCTTCGGAAATGAGGGTACCGAGTGCATTTTATTCTGTTGACTTTGCATTAGGTAAATATGCTAACATCAATACTACGGGAAGAGTAGATAAGCTCTCTGCTCTAAACGCCAACAATAACACCTTCTTTTACCCTTCTGTTAATTTAAGCACGGTAGTTTCTGATTACATTTCAATGCCCGCCGTAATTTCTTTTTTAAAATTAAGGGGTTCATATGCGCAGGTTAGAGGTGGAGGCTCTTTTGTATCCAGTACAATTGGTGCTACACCCAATAATACTTATCCATTGGGTTATGGTACAGAATATTCTTCTACTTATGGCGGACCAACTTATAACTTCAATAGTGTATACAATACCGCTACAGGATATAACAATACCACAGAAGCACGTTTTACCAACAGCCTGGTTGATGAAAATGTAAAGCCGGATAACAGGACAAGTACTGAAGTTGGGCTGGACATGAAATTTTTAAAGAACAGGTTTGGATTAGATGTGGCATACTTCAGTTACATAGATGGCCCCCAGATTTTCAAAAAAGATATATCTGCCGCATCTGGTTATTCCAACTATACCATCAATGCTACCAAAACAAAAAAATCCGGTGTAGAAATTTCTCTTACTGGTACACCTGTTAAATCAACTAATGGCTTTAGCTGGGATGTAATGTTAAACTGGAGCACTTTTAAAGAAGTGTTTAAAGAATTGCCTCCAGGTGTGGCCACCCTTGGTACTTTTTACAAAGTAGGCAGTCGTGTAGACGAAGTTTACATCAACAAATTTGCACGTACACAAGATGGGCAGATCATTAACGATGGTGGCGGACGCCCTATTATTTTGCCTGTTGCTCAATTTGCAGGTTACGCCAATCCCAAATGGGTTTGGGGTTTCAATAACCGCTTCAATTATAAAAACCTTTCCCTCAGTTTCCAGTTTGATGGCCGCGTAGGTGGTGTTATGGAAGATTATGTAAGAAAGAAAACATTCCAGGGTGGTCGGCATGTTGAAACCACGGAAGCTGCGCTTGGTGCTTCAAGGTATGATGATACCAAAGGCATTAAATCTTATTTAGGTGAAGGTGTGCAGGTATCTAATGGTGCTGCCATTACTTACGATCCCATAACAGGCCTGATCACTAATTACAGCGCATTACAATTTACAGCAAACAATACCAAAACCTATGTGCAGGATTATGTTAGCCGCGTGCACAGTATCCCTGAGCCAAATATGATGAGTAAAAGTTACCTCAAGCTGAGAGAGATCGTTGCTTCTTACAATTTTCCTGCAAAAATATTGGGTAAAACATTTATTAAGAATGCCAGCGTTTCATTTGTTGCACGCAACGTATTGTACTTTATGAAAGACAACAAATTTAAAGACGTTGATATTGATCAATACGCAGGCAGCCAGTCGGGCACTAACCTGCAAACGCCTACACTCAGGAGTTATGGTATCAATCTTAATGTTACATTTTAATCAATACAAAATTTTAAAAATGAAAAAGCTACTTTCCATATTATCCGTTACTGCCATACTATGCAGTACCGGTTGTAAAAAATCTTTCGATTCTTTACAAAACGATCCCAACAGGGCAACCAGCGTTCCTGCAAATCTTATCCTCAACGGTATATTATCAGATATTTACCAGGCGCCATTCAGTCCAACACAACGGTGGAACCAGTTTTATGCCTGCAACTACGCTTATTACGGTGATCAGCAATATACCTGGACAGGAGTTTCTTACAATACTTACAACACATTAAAAAATGTAGTAAAGATGGAAGAAGAAGCTGCTAAAAGTGCAGCCGCTCCCAATGCCTACAGTGCATTGGCCAAATTCATCAAGGCGTATATGTTTTATAATCTTACGATGCAAACAGGGGATATTCCTGTTTCGGAAGCATTAAAATCACTGGCCAATATTGCGCCTAAGTATGATAGCCAGAAAGACGTGTTTAAACAAATACTGGTTTGGCTGGAAGAAGCCAACAACGATATGGGTAATGTGGTAACCAAGGGCGGTTATTTATTATCCAGCGATTTTTATTACAACAACGATTTAGCCAGGTGGCGCAAGGCAGTGAATGCATTTAAACTTCGGGTACTGGTACAGTTGAGTAAACAGGAAGCTGATGCTGATCTGAATATCAAACAGAAATTTGCTGAAACCATTGCCAATCCTTCTAAGTACCCGGTATTTACCAACATGGAAGATAACATGCAGTATGTGTATAATGCACAATACAACAAGTATCCCACCAATCCCGAAAGTTTTGGTTTTGATGCAGCACGTTATAATATGACCTCTACTTTTTTAAACACGCTGGTAACACTTAACGACCCTCGTACATTTTATGTAGCCGAACCTGCTGCTGCTTTAGTAGCGGGAGGTGCAGCATCCAACAGCTTTGCGGCATTTACTGCTCCCGGCAGCGGCGAAGACCTGGCTACGATGAGTGCCAATGCAGGTTTGGGAAAATATTCCTTCATCAACAGGAAAAGATATTACAGCAGCTTCACTGCACAAAACACTATACAGATCGGTTATGCAGAAATGTGTTTCAATATAGCTGAAGCAATCAACCGCGGCTGGTTAAATGGTAACGCAGAAGACTGGTATACCAAAGGCATACAGGCAGGCATCGGTTTTTATGGTATTGTAAACGGCGCCAATAATGTAAGCTTTCAAAAGCCCGGTGGTACATTAAGCGATTACAATACTTATACTATCAATTACGATTGGGCCACTTACTATGCACAGGTTGCCGTAAAATATGCCGGCAATAATGCTACGGGATTAAACCAGATCATTACGCAAAAATATTTATCGTTCTACCAAAACAGTGGCTGGGAGGCTTATTACAACTGGCGGCGCACAGGTGCTCCTGCATTTCATACTGGTGCGGGTACAGGTAACAGTAACAGGATAGCATTAAGATTCCAGTATCCTACAGCAGAAAAGTCAATTAACGGCACTAATGTAAACAGTGCTATACAAACACAGTTTGCAGGGCAGGATGATATCAATGCAAAAATGTGGATCATCAAATAGGTTTTTATTCACCACTATTATACCTACAAGCGGTGGAGCCACAAGGCTCCACCCACTATTTAAAAAAATATTATGAAGCATATAGGCAACCTGTTATCATTGGCATTACTCTTTACGTTTTCAAAGACCGTTATAGCGCAATCAAAAACCGAGAACCTGGTAATTGTTACACTCGACGGTATGCGTTGGCAGGAAGTATTTGGAGGAGCTGATTCTGTACTTTTAAAAAATAAACAATACACAAAGGATAGCAGCGGTAGCAGCAATACTTTCTGGACAGCAGATGCATCTGAAAGAAGAAAAAAATTATTTCCGTTTTTCTGGAATACTATTGCAACACAGGGCCAATTATACGGCAACAGGTGGAATGGTAGCAAAGTAAATAATGCCAACCGATATTGGTTCTCTTATCCAGGGTACAACGAAATATTCACCGGGTACCCTGATACTGCAGTAAACAGTAATGATAAAACCTGGAATAAAAATACCAACGTACTGGAATTTATCAACACACAAAAAAAGTATACTGGCAAAGTAGCGGCATTTGCTACATGGGATGTATTCCCCTACATTTTAAATGTACAACGCAGTGGCCTGTACGTAAACGCGGATGTAGACACCTTAAAATTTTCGTCTCCTGCACTACAGTTAATAAACGATATGCAGTTTTTAACTACCCGACCAATTGGTGTACGACCTGATGTGATCACTTATTTTGCTGCAAGAGAATATATGAAAGTCTATCACCCTAAAACATTGTATATCGCTTTTGATGAAACCGATGATTTTGCACATGGCGGTGAATACGACCAGTATTTAAAAAGTGCTTACGCAGAAGACGCCATGATAGCGGATCTCTGGAACTATATTCAGTCTACTCCTCAATATAAAAATAAAACTACCTTAATCATTACCTGCGACCATGGTCGTGGTGACAAGATTAAAGACAACTGGAAGCATCATGGCAGCAAAATTGAAGATGCGGGTGAAATATGGATCGCAGCCATCGGACCAGATACCAAACCGTTGGGCGAAATAAAAAAAGATAGTCAATTATACCAGCAACAACTTGCTGCCACATTTGCAAAGCTGCTAGGTTTTACGTTTACGGCTGCTCATCCTGTTGCCGATCCCATTGAGAGCATTTACAAAAATTAATACCATGGTTGTAGAAAAAATTGTTACCGCTGCCGATGAAATTATACAGCTGTATGAACGTTTTGGCCAGCAAGATTATATCGGGGAACCGGTTTCACAAATAGAGCACATGTGCCAATGTGCACAACTGGCTGTTGCATCCGGTGCAGATGATGATGTAGTGCTCGCCGCATTCCTGCACGATATTGGTCACTTATGCGAATTTGCTTTTCCTGAAAAAAAATGGGATCATATGGATGAGGCCGGAATTGTTGATCATGAAAATTTAGGCGCATCTTATTTATTAAGCAAAGGATTTTCCGAAAAAATCGCCAGGCTGGTACAAAGTCATGTAAAAGCAAAAAGGTACCTCACGTATCATTTTCCCGGATACTACGATCAGTTATCTGATGCCAGTAAAAAAACACTGGAATTCCAGGGCGGTATCATGAGTACCGAAGAAGCTATTGCTTTTGAAGAGAATGATTTGTTTGATCAATATGTAGCTATCCGCCGATGGGATGACCTGGCAAAGAAAACGCAACAACCGCTACCTGCATTATTTCATTTCAGGCAGCTGATAATTCAACATCTAACACAACAGGAAAAATTAAATACACTTGTATGATAAAAATGGTAGTGTTTGATATGGCCGGTACTACAGTTGATGAAAATAATATTGTATATAAAACATTACAACAGGTAGTAAATGAAGCAGGTTTCCATTTTTCTTTGGAGCAAGTGTTAACCATATGCGCAGGAAAAGAAAAACTAACTGCAATAAAAGATTTGCTTGCATTTGCCGGAACCATATACGATGAACCTTCACTTGATACATTATATCAAGACTTCGTCGAAAAACTAAGTACAGCCTATGCAAATTTCGATGTTAAACCACAGGCCGGCGCAGAAAAATTATTTAAAAGCCTGAAAGAGAAAAATATCCTGGTTGTATTAAATACTGGCTACAATAAATCTACTGCGCAAAATATATTACAAAAGCTGGGTTGGGAAGCGGGAATGCAAATTGATGCCTTGGTTACTGCTTCTGATGTAAATAACAATCGCCCCAAGCCCGATATGATATTGCTGGCCATGAAACAGTTTGCGCTTTCTGATGCCAGTGAAGTAATGAAAGTAGGTGACTCCATAATAGATATTGAAGAAGGGAAGAATGCGGGTTGCAGGATAACCGTTGGTATCACTACTGGTGCACATAACTATGGTCAACTGGCTTCGGCGCATCCAACCAGCATCATTAACCATTTATCAGAATTACTGGTATTGTTATAACTGATCAATATGCCTGCTACGCTTACACTACATCATAAAGCCAGTTCCCGGGCTTCATTACTAAGGTCTCCATTGATAGTGGTGACTTATATATCGGTATGCGCTTTTGTTATTTACAGTTGTATGTACGGATTTAGAAAACCTTATACTGTAGCCACGTATGGAAATCTCCATTTTTTGGGTATCTCTTATAAAGTATGCCTGGTAATTGCACAGGTATTGGGTTATATGTGCAGTAAGTTCTATGGTATCAGGTTCATTTCGGGTATGCTACCTGAAAATCGGGCCAGGTATATTGTTATTTTTATTGGTATCGCCTGGTTATCCTTATTACTATTTGCCCTCATTCCGGCCCCTTATAATTTGATCTGCATGTTTATAAATGGCTTACCGTTAGGGATGGTATTTGGTTTGGTTTTTGGTTACCTGGAAGGAAGACAAACCACGGAACTGATGGGGGCCATTCTTGCAACCAGTTTTATTTTTGCATCAGGGCTGGCAAAAACAATTGGTAAATGGTTGTTGATCGATTTTAATTTTACCGAGTGGTGGATGCCCTTTATTGCAGGCTTTATTTTTATACTGCCGCTGTTAATTTGTGTGTGGTTATTGAACCAGGCACCGGCTCCTACTACAAAAGATATCGCTGAGCGCACCATACGTAAACCCATGGCCGCAGCAGAAAGAAAATTCTTTACCAGGCAATTCGGGATAGCGCTGGTTCCTGTTATAATTGCCTATTCAGTATTTACGATCGTAAGAGATTTTTCGGAAGATTTTGCCAATGAATTGTGGACAGCGACGGGTTATCAAAACAATGCGGGCATTTTCGCAAAAACAAATACCATTATTTCCATGGTAGTACTGGCAATTATCGGGGGTTTCTTTTTAATAAGGAATAATTATAAAGCTTTTAGGATAAGCCATTTTATTGTTATTGCCGGCGTATTGCTATCTACGATATCTACTGTTCTTTTTAATATCCATTTCATTTCCCCTTTTTACTGGATGCTGTTCGCTGCAACGGGTTTATACATGGCATACATTCCTTTTAACTGTGTATATTTTGAACGGCTGCTGGCCGCTTATAAAGTAAACGGAAACATCGGTTTTGTAATTTACATAGCGGATGCTTTCGGGTACCTGGGAACGGTAGCTGTATTACTCATAAAAGAATTTATTCCTGTTCAATACAGCTGGGTAAGTTTTTTTTCTTTCCTTTTTTATACATCCGGTGCTATAGGAATAATCTTATTGATAACCAGCTTGATCATACACCATAAATTATACAGAAGAACATGCAAAAAAGATCTGCCATTGTAATAGGCGCCGGCATTGTAGGCATTGCTGCTGCAAGAGCGCTTGCGTTAAAAGATTTTAGTGTAAAAGTTTTCGACCGCAATGCACAGGCCATTGGCGCTTCGGTAAGAAATTTTGGAATGCTGTGGCCTGTTGGTCAGCCAGCAGGAACGTTGTACAAACGTGCGATAAGGAGCAGGGATATATGGAAATCCATTGCAACTGAGGCAGGCATCTGGCACCAGGAAACCGGCAGTCTTCATGTAGCTTACTGCGAAGAAGAATGGAATGTATTACAGGAGTTGGCTGCAATCTTCAAAAAAGAAAAAAGAAATATATCCCTGTTAAGTACAAAAGAAATTGCAGCTACATATGAGCTCGTAAATCCCCATAATTTACTGGGAGGATTATATAGTGCTGAAGAAATGCTGATCGATCCACGTGAAGCGTTGGCAACGTTGCCAGCCTACCTGGAAGAAAAATACGCGGTAACATTTTATTGGAATAAATGTGTAAGCTATATTACCGATCATACTGTTTACATTGGCAACGAAGAGGAACATGAGGCAGACCTGGTATTTGTTTGCAGTGGTGCAGATTTTGAAACCTTGTATCCTGAAGAATTTGACAAATTACCTTTAACAAAATGTAAATTACAAATGCTGCGCACTGTTGCCATGCCGGAAGATTACCAGCTTAAAACGGCAATATGCGCAGGTCTGTCTTTATTGCATTATAACAGTTTTAAAGCGGCTTCATCTTTACCCTTATTGCAAAAAAAGATGGCCGCCGAAATGAGACCCTATCTCGACTTAGGTATTCATGTAATGGCGGCTCAAAATGGCAAAGGCGAAATTACCATTGGCGATTCGCATGAATATGGTTTGCAACTTGATCCTTTTGATAAGACTGATATAAATACACTCATCCTTGATTATCTAAAAACTTTTTTAACCATCGATACCAATCTTATTGCAGCAACCTGGCATGGCATATATCCTAAACTGACCAATGGCGATACGGAGATTTTCTTTTCTCCCGATCCTGGAGTATATATTCTTAATGGATTGGGTGGCGCCGGTATGACCTTATCTTTCGGGCTGGCAGAAGAAGTAATAGAGCAGTTAATGGTTTTAGCATAAGCTACTGCTACAAGTCTATCCATTAATAAACGCTGCATTTTAAAAACAAATTATGTTGCACCGTTGCAATGAATTAATTTTATGGTGGAAACTATACTTAGCATAGTCACAGCATGGACAGCGAAATACTGGCACGTATTCAATTTGCCTTTACCATTGCCTTTCACTACATCTATCCTCCATTAAGTATCGGCCTGGGTTTGATACTCGTGATCATGGAAGGCTTATACCTTAAAACCGGTAACAAGCTCTACGAACAGATGACCCGTTTCTGGATCAAGATCTTTGCCCTCATTTTTGGTATTGGCGTAGCTACAGGTATCATCATGGAATTTGAATTTGGTACCAACTGGGCCACCTATTCGAAATATGTAGGTGATATTTTTGGCAGTGCATTGGCTGCAGAAGGCATTTTTGCTTTTGCCTTGGAAACCGGCTTCCTCGGCATCTTATTGTTTGGATGGAACAGGGTTAGTCCGCGGGTACATTTCTTTTCTACACTAATGGTTTTTTTAGGTTCCATGTTCAGCGCCGTATGGATCGTGGTGGCCAACAGCTGGCAACAAACGCCGGCCGGTTTTCATATCGTTGGTGAAGGTTTAAATGCCCGGGCCGAAGTAACTGATTTCTGGCAAATGGTATTCAATCCTTCCAGCATGGATCGTTTATTACATACATGGGTGGGTGCTATTTTAGCAGGTGCATTTTTAGTGATCAGTGTGAATGCATATTATATTGTAAAAAATAAATTCTTAGAAATTGCGAAACCTTCTTTCAAGATCGCATTGGTAGTAGCTACTTTTTTTTCTATAGCCCAGTTATTTATTGGCAGTAAAAGTGCCGAAGGCGTTGCAAAAAACCAACCTGCAAAACTGGCTACCATGGAAGGGCATTATGATAGCAGCGCAGTAGCCGATATGTATTTGTTTGGGTGGGTGGATAATAAAACACAAACTACAACCGGCGTAAAAATCCCTGCTGGTTTAACCTTTCTTATTCACCGCGATTTTAAAACACCCGTTACAGGTTTAAATGCGTTTAAAGCAACCGACCGGCCTGCACAGGTAAATGCTGTTTTTCAACTGTATCATCTGATGATCGCTATTGGCATGTGTTTGATAGCACTCACCATATACTCCTGCTGGCAATGGAAAAGAGGAAAGTTGTTTAATAAAAAATGGTTGATGGTTGTATTGGTATGGTCGGTACTGTTACCGCAGATCGCTAACCAGGCGGGTTGGTTTACGGCAGAAATGGGCAGGCAACCATGGGTAGTATATGGTTTATTACGCACTTCTGATGCCGTATCAAAATCTGTAGCCGCCAATCAAATTGTTTTTTCATTGGTCCTTTTTACTGTAGTGTACGCGGCATTGTTTGCTTTGTTTATTTACTTGTTGAATAAAAAAATAAAACACGGGCCTTATTATGATGCCGCCGCAGAAAACATTGAGGAAGGCAGCAAAAGAGACAATCCAATATTAAATCACAACTGATCTTTTATGGAAACATTATTAGGAGTGGATTATAACGTATGGTGGTTCCTGGTTTTTGGAGCAGTGATCACGGGGTATGCGGTATTGGATGGTTTTGACTTGGGCGCCGGCGCTTTACATTTATTTTTAAAAAAAGAAACCAGTCGCAGGATTGCACTAAATGCTATTGGCCCTGTTTGGGATGGTAATGAAGTGTGGCTGGTAATTGGCGGCGGTGCTTTATTCGCTGGTTTCCCCGTAGCATATGCAGCTATATTCTCCGCTTTTTATGTTCCCTTTATGGTATTTATGATCGGCCTCATATGGCGGGCTGTTGCTATTGAATTTAGAAGTAAGGAACCCGGTAAAACCTGGCGCCTGGTTTGGGATTTTACCTATTCCTTTGCCTGTATTGTTATTGCATTGTCGCTGGGCTTAATGCTGGGTAATGTAGCATTAGGACTTCCACTTAACGAAGAACATGAGTTTGCCGGCAACTGGTTAAGTTTTTTTAATCCATTCAGTATAATGGTAGCCGTTACCACTTTAGCTTTATTCATGTTGCACGGTGCTATTTATTTAGCTATGAAAACCGAGAACCGGTTGTATACCAAATTATCCTTACTGGCTAAAAGTTTTACGGTTTTCTTTTTAGTAGCATTTGGTATTACTACGCTATACACTTTATTATACATCCCGCATTTAAGCGATAAAATCCGAAGCTCCCCTGTTTACTTTATCTTACCATTGATCATGTTCTTAGCCATTGCCAATATTCCACGGCAATTAAATAAAGGGAAATGGCGGTATGCATTTATCAGCTCGGCCATTACGATTGCTTCATTGCTGGCGATGGTAGCTTTGGAAGTATTCCCTAATTTATTATTTGCTACCAACAATGCCGCTAACAGTATCACGGTAACCAATGGGGCTTCTTCTTTAAAAACAATGAAGACATTATTGTTTATTGCTGCAATCGGTACGCCATTGGTTGGGGTATATACAGGCTTTGTATTCTGGACCTTCAAGGGAAAAGTAAAACTGGATGAAAGCAGTTATTAAATTTACCGGCGATATCAGAATTTATAATCTTCCCTCACCGGGTTAAACACATCAATCAGTTTGCAATCCGTAATAGCAGTAGCACCATGTTTTAAATTAGGCGCCACGGTGATGGCCATACCTGTTTCCAGAATAAATTCCTTTTCTTCTATTATAAAAAGCATTTTGCCTTCCTGTACAAAGCTTATTTGTTCATGTACATGTGCATGTAACGGCACCGTATGCCCTGCTTTGGCATCCAGCCAGCCAATACTCATTCCTTCGGCGTGGTAATATTTTCCTGTAAAGCCTGCTACAATTTCTTTTTCGGTGATGCTATTAATATTTGTTGCGGTCATAAATTTTTTTAGCAATATAAACATTTACCGTGGTAACAATTTGGTAACATTAAGGAAACAATTGGTTAACGCTCCGGTAACATTGCAGTAATCTTAATGGCATCTCTTTGCGGCATGAAAATAACAGTTATGAGAAGCTTCATCGCAATACTTACATTTATCAGTGTATCATTTACTGCACTGGCGCAAAAAGGAAAGATTGAAGGAAAGGTAACCGATAGCAAAACAGGACAACCTATTGCAGGTGTTTCGGTGATATTAAATGGATCTAAAACAGGTGTTTCAACCAATACAGATGGCTATTTTGTAATTACTGCAGATGCAGGAAAACAATCATTGAACCTGTCATCCACAGCTTATGAGGAAAAAAGAATCGATGAGATAGATGTATTGGCGGGCCAGGTAGCTCATGTAGAAATTACAATGGATATTAAATCAAAAACAGGTGATGTAGTAATTGTAAAAAGCACCAGCACGGCAAGAAAGGAATCGGTTAATGCATTGATTGGTTATCAAAAAAATACTGCTGTTGTGGCACAGGTAATCAGTGCTGAAGCAATAAGAAGAAGCCCGGATAAAAACACCGGCGAAGTATTAAAAAGAGTGCCGGGAGCTTCTGTACAGGAAGGAAAATACCTGGTAGTGCGTGGATTGGCCGATCGTTATAACCAGGCAATGCTGAACGGCGTATTACTAAGCAGTACCGAACCAGATCGTAAAACCTTTAGCTTTGATATTCTACCTTCTTCTTTAATCGATAATATTATTATCAATAAAGCTTTTGTACCTGAATTACCAGGAGAATGGGCAGGTGGTTTGATACAGGTAAATACAAAAGATGTACCTGCAAAAAATTTCTTTACCGTACAGATTGGAACAGGATTTAACAGCCAGACGATGGGTAAAGAGTTTTATGAGTATAAAGGCAGCAGCACAGATTTTTTAGGTTACGATAATGGTGCAAGAAAATTACCTGTTGGTTTACCCAACAAGGCCGCTTTTTCCGCGCTTACGCAGGCACAAAAAACATCTTATGCAAAAGGTTTTGAAAATATCTGGACAGCAACCCAAAACAACTCCACCTTTACGCCTGCACTAAATCAATCGGTAGCTTTTAATGGTGGATTTAATATTAACTTAAGCAGCAAAAATAAACTGGCAGCAATATTTGCTGTAAACTATAGCAGGAGCAATAAAAGAACAGAATACGAAAACCAGATCAATACTTTTCAGAATAACGTGCCCAGCTTAAGCTTTGACTATTTCAATAACAAATACAGTAAAGATATTTTAGCAGGCGCCTTAGCTAATTTTACATTGCAGTTAGGTAGTAACAGTAAAATTTCCATTAAGAATTTATTGAACATTAATACTACCAATTATGCAACCTTAAGAACAGGAAAAGATTTTGATGCCGCAAGTTCTTCATTGGGCAATAATATCAGGGCAACTGAACTGGCTTTTAAAGCCAATACATTTTTTAATACCCAGATTACCGGCGATCATAATATTAAAGCAGTTAATGCTAAATTTCACTGGTTTGGCAGTTTCAATATTCTTGACCAGTACATCCCCGATCAAAGGCGCCTGCAATATGTTCAGGATGACCCATCTAACCCTTCCTCTCCTTATACCGCAGCAATTGGCTCATCAAATGCATCTCAAAAAAGCGGCAGCCGTTATTACGGATTTTTAAATGATTATATCTATACGGCAGGTGGGGATCTCAGTAAAACCGTACAGGTACGTAACATGGCTCAAACTCTTAAAGGAGGTTATTTTTTCCAGGTAAAAGACAGGTTATTTGATTCAAGACCATTTGCTATTTATTTACCTTCGGATAATAGTGCTTTACGTTTATTACCTGCAGACAGGATATTTGCCCCTGAAAATTTTGGCAACGGCACGGATAATAAATTTGCTTTTAATGAACTCGATGGATCCAGTTATCGCTATATCGCTAATTCAATTTTAAATGCCGGCTTTTTACAATTTGATAACCAGTTTAGTAATAAGCTACGTATTGTTTGGGGATTGCGTATTGAAGATTTTGACCAGGTGATTGGCAGCATGAAAAAAGCTGATTCACGCCATGTACATAACCAGGTAACTGATTACTTACCGGGATTAAATCTTACTTATAAATTAAATACCAAAACCAACCTGCGTTTATCAGGTTCTCAAACTGTAATCCGTCCTGAATTTCGCGAGCTAAGCACTTTCCAGTTTTATGATTTTGACCTGGGTGCAACAGTAGCAGGTTATTCCGGTCTGATAAGAACGAAAGTATCCAATTTTGACCTTCGTTATGAACTATACCCAAGAGCCGGCGAACTGTTTACTTTTGGTGTGTTTTATAAATACTTCAAAAACCCTATTGAAGCTTATTTTAATCCCAGTTCCGGTGGTGCCAGCACTTACAATTTTTTAAATGCTACTGAAGCCAATAGTTTTGGCACCGAACTGGAGTTCAGAAAAAAACTGGATTTCAGCCATACGCTTAAAAACTTCACCGTTCAGGGTAACGTCTCTTATATCTACAACAGGGTTTCGGGTATTGGTGCTGGTGAGCAAAGAGCCATGCAGGGCCAAAGCCCTTACCTGTTAAATGCAGGTATACAATACGATGTTGAAAAATATGGCCTCAGCACTACTTTATTATTCAACCAGATCGGCAGAAGAATAGCTTTTGTTGGTGGCAGCGATCAACCTCCTATCTGGGAAAACCCACGCCCCTTACTTGACTTTCAGGTAGCGAAAAAGGTATTGAAAAATAAAGGAGAAGTAAAACTAAACTTCGCCGACATCTTTAACAAGGAAGCGATTTTCTATACTGATCTTAATGACAATAAAAAATATGATAAGACTTCTGATGCGTTTTCCATTAAAAGAAAATACGGCACCAATGTAAGTATATCATTCGGCTATAATTTTTAATCAACCAATAAAACACATTCTAAAAAAATACAAACATGAAAAAGTTATTCCTTTACAGCATCCTGGTAGCAGCAACTGCAATGAGCTGTCGTAAAATTGAAGTGGATGGTACCACCACTACAGTTACTCCTCCTACAGGCGGTACAGAAAATACCATCCTTGAAGGAAGGATCAGCGAAAACCGCACCTTAAAAGCAGCTTATACTTATAAATTACGTGGACTCGTATATGTAACTAATGGCGCTATTTTAACTATTGAGCCAGGTACTAAAATTGTAGGTGAATTAGGCAAACAGGGGGGATTGATTATTACCCGCAGCTGCAAGATCATTGCTGATGGTACAGCAGACAAACCTATTGTATTTACTTCAGAAGCGGCTACACCTGCACGTGGTGACTGGTCGGGCCTGGTAATATTAGGTAATGCGCCAACCAATGCCTCATTTAATGGTGTGCAGGGTATTGGTGAAATTGAAGGTGGTGTAAATAACAGCGATGGGCTTGGTTTATATGGTACACCGGCTACACAGGGACAGAATCCTGCTGATAACAGTGGTATTTTAAGATATGTACGCATTGAATATGCAGGATATGCATTTTTACCTGACAAAGAGATCAATGGTTTAACCTTTGGCGGTGTAGGCAGCAATACTATTGTTGATAATGTAGAAGTTGCTTATGCCAACGATGATTCTTTTGAATGGTTTGGCGGCACTGTAAATTGTAAACATCTGATCTCTTACAAAACCCTGGATGATGATTTTGATACCGATAATGGTTTTGTAGGTAAAGTGCAATTTGGTATCTCATTAAGAGATTCTTCTGTTGCCGACATTTCAAACAGTGAAGCTTTTGAAAGTGATAACGATGCCAATGGAAGTGCTTTATTACCACAAACTGCTCCTGTATTTTCTAACATGACAGTAATGGGACCAAAAGCAACATTGAACAATGTAGGTAACGCCACTTATTACAAATGGGCTGCACAAATAAGAAGGAATTCCAGTTTATCATTGTTCAATTCTATCATTATGGGTTACCCGAATGGTTTGTATATTGATGCAACTAAAGGTGTGCCAACTGATAATAACATACCAGGTTCATTATTTGTACAAAATACTATCATTGCCGGCTGTCCTACCCCTATATTATACAGCATTTCCGGAAATGTTAATGTGCCAACAACTGTAAACACTACCGCAACAATTACCACATGGTATAATACTGCTGCTTATAACAATAGCATTTTAACCAATTGCAGTGATGTAAACTTAACAGCTCCATTCAGCTATGCATCACCGGATTTTAATCCTGCTACGTCATCATCTGCAGCAAGTGGTGCTACATTTACTCATGCTAAATTAACAACAGGTTTTACTTCTGTTGCGTATAAAGGTGCATGTGCAGTAGGCGATACCTGGTGGAAAACATGGACTAAATTCAATTAATAAAATATTGTTTACAAAAAAGCATCTGCCAAAAGGGAGATGCTTTTTTATTTTGTCTTTATTATGAGATTACTTATTGCTTTACTAACATACGCTATCCTACTGTATAGCTGTACAGAACAGAAAAAAGAGCCAACGGCTTCGCGGGCGAAAAAAACAATAGACAAGCATTGGCTGGATTCAATCATTGCAGGCTCAGACAGTAACAGTAGCAAACCTTACGGCAGGCCGGATTTTGTAACGGCTACATCTTATTTCAATAAAAAAGATTCCACCATATGCCAGTTAATGAAAGATTCGGCGGGTACAGTGAGACAGGTCATAGTGGCCAAAAAAAATATACGTTTATTTTTTGCCCAGTATTACGATAATGGACAACTACAGGCCAATCTGCCACTGGATTTAACTGGCCAGTATCATGGAAAAGCCACGTACTACTTTGCAAATGCTGTTGTAGAGCAGGAAGGCAATTACGTACACGGCTTTAAGAGGGGTATATGGAAAAGCTTTAACCATGAAGGAGAACTGCTCGCTACTGATGAATATAATGATAAAGGGCAGCTGATTCAATCCACAAAACCATAAAGTTTAGTAACATTTTAATAATTTTTGAATAACCTTTTTGTAATGATTTTAGAGCACCTTACAGGCTGCAAAGCAATCGTTTAGTTTAGTTTTCTTAAGCAATAAGCAAGTTTTCTCATGCTTGAACCCACCTGTTATTCCTAACGGGTGGCTTGCTTTTTGCCTATTAAATTAATGTTACCAAATTGTTACTATGCACATTTAGATCACAATCTTTTTAACATGGGGAAAGCGATCAGTTTTGAAATTATATTCACATTCTCTTAAACAAAAACTATAGTTTATGAAATGGATTAGCGTAAACAATGGTACTTCTGCCCAGGAAAATTTCGAATTGTGGGGAGACGATAAAAAGCTGGCAGATATTTCTTTTAGCAAAACAACACGTATTGCAAGGTTTGTAAGTAACCTTACCAAAAGATTATTCTTTTTTGAAAAGAAAGGATTGATCACACAACGTGGCATTATCAAAAATGAATACGGTATCAAAATGGGTACCATGGAAGAAATTAAATCCGGCACCGGTAAAGGCATTATTGAAATGGACGGGAAAAAATTCTCCTTTGTATACAATCAAAATAATTCAGGAGAACTAATGATATATGATGAAGCAATGCAGAAGAGTTTGCTTACCTGCAGCTTTAATGCTATCGCCAACGGGTTCACTAAAACCAAATCATTGCTCGACACCAAATTCCCCACTTTATTGCTGGTACTTTGCTGGTATGCGTTTCAGCCTAAGCAAATGCTGCCACCGGATGTTGCCGTGTAATACAATTAATACAGGCATCACATTACGGTAATATTCTGTTTATACAAGGGTTGTTTCTTTGTGAAACATCTGTAAAATGAAAATGCTGCTCTTCGCTGTGTATAGCTGTTTTGCTATACCTTGCTTTAGCCAACAGGAAAAATCCCCCAACATCTTTATCATTTCCACCGACGGGTTTCGCTGGCAGGAAATTTTCAATGGTGCCGATTCTGTATTACTCCATCATCCGCAATATGTAAAAGATACTGCCTTACTAAAGCAATTATTCTGGGATACCGATATTGATGCACGAAGAAAAATGCTGCTGCCCTTTATCTGGAAAACAATGGCAACACAAGGCAGTATTTATGGCAACAGGAATTATGGCAACAAAGTTTCTGTGGCTAACCCTTATCGTTTTTCCTATGCAGGATACAATGAAATATTTACAGGGTATGCAGATCCGGCAGTAATCACCAACCGCAAAAAAAATAACCGCAATGATAATGTGCTGGAATTTTTTAACGGGCAGCCAGCCTACCAAAACAAAGTTGCCGCATTTGCCAGCTGGAATCTGTTCGATTATATTTTCAATAAGCAGCAAAATCATTTTTATTTAAACAGCGGCTATCAAAACGTTGAGCACGATTCGCTTTCCCCAACAGAAATATTGGCAAACGGGGTGCAGCAATACGCAGTAAATAATACTGCTGCCACAAGAAATGATATGCTCACTTTTGTAACGGCTAAAGAATATATACAAACCCATCACCCTAAAGTAGTGTACATTGGTTTTGGCGAAACTGATGAGTATGCACATAGCGGTAAGTATGATGATTACCTGCAAAGTGCCCAGCTTTTTGATACCTATATTGCACAACTCTGGTACCTGGTAAATAAAGATCCCTTTTATAAAAACAATACCAGTTTTATCATCACCACCGATCATGGCCGCGGGCAAAAATCAACGACCTGGAAACGCCATGATATGTTTACTGCCGGCAGCAGCAACAGCTGGCTGATCACCTGGGGCAGCCAGCTCGAAGCCAAAGGAGAAGTAAAAAATAATGAGGAAGTTTTTAACGAGCAGCTGGCGCAAACGATAGCACATTTGCTGGGCTATCATTTTACTGCTGATCACCCCGTAGCTGCTGCTGTTTCTTTAAATACTGTATGGGAAGCAAAGAAAGATTGAAACTATAGACGTATACTTTTGCTTACTTTTTTCCCGCTTTAACAGAGGGTTTAGTACGCTTGGTGGCTTTTTTCTTTACAGGAGTTGTCTTTTTAACCTTAGCAATTGACTTTTTTATAACCGCTGCTTTTTTATCAATACCGCTGGTCAGTTTTTTAGCCGCCTTCCTGATTCTTTTTTCAAACTTCTCTTCGCCTAATTGATCCTTAAGTAAGGATAAGGAGGTAGTTAATTGTGCTGTAACTTTTTGTAAGATACTTTCTGCTTCCGGGGCAGTTTTGTTAACTGCTTTTTTCTGTTTTCCCATTTCAATTTTTTAAATGATAACACAAATTTAATACAACATTCCCACCCCCAATGTTAAATTTTGCTATTGCTCATCCAAAAAATAAAATGTATTCCTTACGGGTTATTCGGGAACTTGCTTGTAATGAATTGCAATTACAAATCCCATTTATTTTGTTGTCTCCTCCGTTTCCACATCATTACCTGTTTCATTTGTTTTGTGGTAATCATTTTTAAGTTTGGTCTCCAGGTCTTTTTTATCTATCCTGTTTCTACTTACAAGGAATATGATTAAAATAATAAGTACGATGCCTGTAATAATCAGTATGGCCCAGTTCATATATTTATAGTTTGTACTAAAAGTAGAATTATTTTTTTACCGGGAACATAATAATTCTGCTGCGGTTTGATAATAAAAAATATAGTAACATTATCTTAATGGTTCGGTAATAGTTAAGTAAAAAACCGCTGTTAATTTGCCCTTCAAAACTTATTGATGCCAACTAACTTATTTACAGTACGTCAAAACAAAATTTATTTTTCCGGTTTATTGATCTTCTTATTCGCCGGTTTGTTTTATTTATTGATCAATGGAAAAGCGGCTGCATTTATATCATTGAATAGTTATCATCCTTTCTTTTTAAATGTATTTTTTATCAACTACACGTTTGTAGGGGATGGTATTTTTGCTTTATGTTTAACCGCACTAGTGTTGCTGTATTATAAAAAAAGAAAACAAGGCCTGGCCTTATTATACGCTTTCCTGCTTTCAGGATTAGTGGTACAAATAATAAAGAACCTGGTAGATGCACCAAGACCAAAATTATTTTTTGAAGCCGGTCAATACCTGCATTTTATAAACGACGTGAGCCTGGCCAACAATTCCAGTTTTCCTTCCGGTCACACTGCAACCGCTTTCGCTATTGCTACAGTAATGGTAATGATGATGAAGGATAAAAGCTGGCAATCACTCATCTTAATAGCAGCTGTATTGGTGGGTTATTCCCGCATTTACCTGGCACAGCATTTTTTACTGGATGTAATGATAGGTGCTGTGATCGGCAGCACTTCGGGTATACTGGCTGTTTATCTTGCCGTAAATGGTAAACTGATCAAAAGGTCTATCAAAAAAATGCATCGCCTGCAATCACCTGCAGCAGCTCCTTCTCCTATCCAAACAGTATGAGTACTATCATTGATGCCCATTTATTAAAATTTGCCGCAACCGGTATCAGTGGCATGGGGATTGATTTTTCGATAACCTGGTTTTGTAAAGAAAAACTCAGGCTGAATAAATATGCCGCCAGTTCTGCAGGATTTTGCATTGCGGTGGTCAATAATTTTTTATTAAACCGTTATTGGACCTTTGAACATAGCAATCATCCGCTTGCTGCGCAGTTTGCCATTTTTGTATTGGTTTCCGTTACAGGTTTGGTCATCAACAATTTATTGCTTTACCTTTTATTAAAATACCTCAAAACAAATTTTTACCTCGTTAAGTTATTTGTCACCGGCCTTGTTTTCTTCTGGAACTACGCTATCAATTTTCTTTTTACGTTTAATTAAAACCACTGTTGCATTATAAGAAGAAAACGATCATACTGATCATTATTGCCAGCCTGGTACGCTGTATCATTGCAGGTACTATCGAGCTGGGCAATGATGAAGTGTATTACCGCATGTACGCCCAATACCTGCAATGGAATTATTTTGATCATCCACCAATGGTAGGTTGGCTGATACGCATCAGTACCGTTAACCTCTTTTTTGATACTGAATTTTTTATCCGGTTTGCGGCTATAGTATCTGCTGCTATTACTACCTGGTTATTTTACTTAAGCGGAAAAAAACTGCATAGTGATCATACCGGTTTTATTGCTGCGGCCATTTACACCGCAACCATTTACGGTAGTATTATAGCCGGTACTTTTATATTACCAGACGCACCTCAAATGGTTTGCTGGTCGGCAGGCTTGTATTTATTGATACACATTACACGCTCCGATGCCATTAATAAGATCAAAAAAGGGAAGCTCTTACTATTCGGACTGGTTTGTGGTGTGGGCATGTTATGTAAGATCCATACTTCTTTCTTATGGTTTGGTTTTTTATTATACATCGTTCTTTATAACAGGAAGTGGTTAAAACAACCTTCTTTATATTATGCGGCTTTAATTACGCTCCTGCTTTTTTACCCGGTAATACAATGGAATATCGATAACCATTTTATTACTTACCGTTTTCATAGCAGCCGGGTAAACATTTCCGGTAGTGGTTTGGATCTTAATTCCTTTGTCGCTTTTTTTGCGGGACAGGTATTTTACTATAACCCTGTGCTGTTTATTTTTATCATTATTGCAACCATTGCCGCATTTAAGAACAGGCTGCCTGTTGTATTATCACAACAAAGACTGCTGCTCTGTTGCAGCCTTCCATTGATCATATTGGCAACAGCGATTGCTCTTTTTAAAAACGTACTGCCGCACTGGACCGGACCAGCATACAGCGGGCTGATTTTATTAACGGCTGTTTATTTTGCGCAGCGAAGCCAAAAAAAACAACTGCCGACGCCGGTATTGCTGGCAAATATTTTACTCGCAGTAATAATGATCGCAGGAATTACCAGCATACATTTTCTGCCCGGCACTTTGGGTAAAAAAGAAAAGGACAACTTTGGTGAAGGCGATTTTACCCTGGACCTCTATGGCTGGAAGGATATAAAACGATCAGTGGAAAATATAGTAGCAGCAGATATAAAAAACGGGTTGATGAAAGCCGATGCCGTTATCATCTGCAACAAATGGTTCCCGGCGGCACATACTGATTTTTACATCGCATTGCCATTGCAAAAAGACCTGGTTGCCATTGGAGACACTACTGATATACATCAATACGCCTGGATAAATACACAAAGAAAAAAATTGCAGGCGGGTGATGATGCCTATTGTATTGTATCTTCTAATTATAATTTGGACGTAAAAAATATTTACTCGTCTTATTTTTCCAACATATCCCCGCCGCAAATAGTAGAACAAAAAAGAAACGGCAGCCTTTGCCGTAATTTTTATATCTGGCGACTTAAAAATTATATTGCAAAATAAAACCCCGGAGCGGGGTTTTACACAACAGGGAAAGGACTAAACTAATACTATCTGTGCCACAAAGCTATTGGAGTACTATTGTAAAAAGTAATATTCGCCATTAAGCAATCATTATATAATCTTCGCCGCTTGCATTTCTTCCGGTTGTTCCATTGATGCAGTTACTGTATTTTTTAAAAACTGGCTGTACCAGCGCCCGGAATTTTTCACTACCCGTTGTTGCGTTTCAAAGTCAACATACACCAGGCCAAACCTGGGATGGTATCCTTCGGCCCATTCAAAATTATCCATGAGGGTCCACACGAAATACCCATTTACTTTTACACCTTCTTTTTTAGCCAATAATACCTGTGCGATATGATCCTGTAAATATTTTACCCTTTCAACATCATCTACAAAACCTTCTTCAAAAGTATCAGTAAAAGCGGCGCCATTTTCTGTTACAATAATTTCCTTTACCTGTTTGTAATTATTATATCTTTTTAATGCGTGATAAATGCTGGGCGCATGTACTTCCCAATCCATTAAGGTGTGGACTACATTTCTTTTACTCGCTTTTATTATTTTAGCTTTTACAAACGGCATCAGTGGTGCATGCTTCACCAGTTCCCTGGTATAATTCTGCAGGCCAACAAAATCCATTTCAAAAGCCAGTTTTTTTTCGTCATGGGGATACATAAACCTTTCAATGCGTTCCAATATTTTTACTTCTTTTGTTGGATAACCCATACCTAATAATGGTTCGATAAACATCCGGTTAAGCAGCGCATCTACTTTGCCTGCTGCGATATGATCTTTTTCAACATCATTCCTGTAAGGTTCAATATGTGAATAAGAAAAAGTAGTACCTACTTTGCAATCCTGCCGCAATGATTTTATCAGTCTTCCGCCTTCGGCCTGGCATAATGCGGCATGATGTGCTGCGGCTAAAAAACTGCTCAATCCTTTTTTCCCGGGGGCATGTACGCCTAAGAAATACCCGGCGCCGGTAAATACCATGGGCTCGTTCAGTACCATCCAGTGTTTTACCCTGTCGCCAAAATTTTTAATGCAGCAATCAACAAAATAACTGAACCAGTGAATCACTTCCCTGTTTATCCAGCCACCTTTCTGTTGCAATTCATGCGGCAGGTCCCAATGATATAAAGTGATCCAGGGCTCTATACCCAGCTCTAAACAAAAATCGATAACCCGGTTATAAAAATCAATGCCTTTATGATTTACAGCGCCTACTCCATGCGGGATAATGCGGCTCCATGAAATGGAAAAACGATAATTGGGAATATTTAATTTATACATCAATGCAATATCATCTGCATAATGCGTATAAAAATCGCAGGCTATATTGCCATTATGATCGCTGATGATTTTTTTCTTTTTTTGAGAGAACGTATCCCAGATGGAAGCGGCCTTTCCATCTACGTTATGCGCTCCTTCAATCTGGTAGGCAGCAGTGGAAACGCCCCATTTAAAATCGCTGCCAAAATCACTTTTAGTAAAGAGCATTATTCCCCGATTTTATTTAAAATTTTTTCCAGGCTTTTGTCCTTCAGTTTTTTTACGGAGTGTATCACTTCGCCCAAAGGAATATTTTTTGGGGTGGTGCTATTGCCATGCTTTTTTATGATGTTGTTAATTATTCTTTCTGTACTGTTAGGATAATTAACGGTGATCAATTGTTCTGCTTCCGTCCAGAAACGTATTTTATCAATATGTTTTTTCTTTAAGCTTTTTATCACCGGTACACCCATTGTTTTTAATGCCGCCGCATTACATTGCTGTTCGTACTGGCCTTTCATCGGAATAGCCATTATTTTCTTTTTCAGGTACAAGGCTTCAGCGGGTGTTTCAAAACCAGCTCCACATAATATACCCGTGCAATTGATCATGCTCTCTATAAAATCATCATTATTCACCGGCCGGATATGCACATTCTTTTCCTGGTATTCTTTTGCAGAATGCTTACTAAATACCTGCCAATTGATATTTTTTATTTCACTTAAAATTTTAATGATTTTTTTATCGCCGTATGCGGGCAGGTAAACGGTATAATGACGCTTATTTTTAGGTGCCGCATTTCTCACCTGGTCTCTTATAACAGGTGTAAAAATATTTTTATCATAAGCACCAAAATGAAATCCATAGGCTTCAGTAACCGGCGCATAGTTGTGTAGTATGGCTTTACCTACAGGATCTTTCTTTTTTGGTTTGGGCGATTTTTTATTGATCACTGCAGCCTGGTGACTTAACCCGATGCATTCCTTGTGTTTTCTTTTGCATGCCCATGCACTTACGGGTTCAAAATCATTGATCACTATATCGTATTGCTCTACATCCAGGCTTTTAATTTCTTTATAGAGTTTCCTGAGATTACTTTTCTTATACGTCTCAATTAAATCCACACCCCCGCTTTTTCCGAAAATAAAACTCAGTCCTTTGAAGGTATACTTAACGGGGTAAGGCAATTCCACATCTGCCTGTATGCCGCTTACCAGGATATCCAGCTCTCCTTTTTTTTGTAATAAAGGAATAATATCTCTTGCCCTGCTTAAATGGCCATTGCCGGTGCCTTGTATGGCATAGAGTATTTTCATTGCTTCATTAAATTAAATTCTTCCACCAGGTTATCAAACAATTGATTGTTATTGAGCTCTTCTTCCTCCTGTTCTGCAGGTAACGCCTGCATCATTTCATTGGCATCAAAATGGTAAATTTTCCAATCTCCATTTACATATTCCAGTGCCGTTAAATTTTCGATCCAGTCGCCGCTGTTGAGATAGATTATTTTTCCCTGCGCATTTTCAATGGTTCGCATTTCGGGTTGGTGAATATGGCCGCACACCACGTAATCATACTGATTGCTAATACCGATATCTGCAGCAGTCTGCTCAAAATTATTCACGAATTTTACTGCGCTCTTTACACTGTTCTTTATTTTTTTTGACAAAGACAGTTTTCCTCTTTTAAATATCTTTTCCGAAATAAAATTAGCGAAACGGTTGATCAGGATCAAGGTGTCATACCCTACAGCGCCCAGTTTGGCCAGCCATTTACTATGCTGCATGGTTACATCGAATACATCCCCATGAAAGAACCAGGCTTTTTTTCCGTCTTCCAGATCAAGTATTACCTTGTTTACAATTTTTAGAGATCCCATTTTAAACCCCACGAATTTGCGCAGCATTTCATCATGATTGCCGGTGACATAATAGATCTTAACGCCTTTGCTCATCCATTGCATGAGATACCGGATCACTTTCATATGCGCTTTGGGCCAATAGCGTTTGCTGAATTGCCAGATATCAATGATATCACCGTTAAGGATAACTGTTTTTGGCTTGATTGTTTTAAGATACTGCAGCAACTCTTTGGCATGACAGCCATAAGTACCCAGGTGAATATCACTCAGTACCAGGATATCGAGTTTGCGCTTTTTTACTTTATCCATCAATGGATTTTATACAATTTAAGCGCCGGCGAAAAGGCGGCAATAACAAATAAGAAAATGCCTACAAAAAGTCTCAGGAAAAAGTAATGTATGTTTTTCATGACGTAAAATTTTGAGTATAACATTCAATGTAAAGAGACAACTTTAATATAAACAAATGTTTACGCCAATATTATGTGAGTGTTAACTGTTGCCGCTTAATGTTATCAAACCATTATATAATTATTACCTCAGTTTTATCAAAATGTAAACTCTCTGTATTTAACTGTTTTGTAGCTATTCGTGTGTAACATTTGCAAAATTATCAAAACTGCTTTTATGCGCACTTTCACAAAACTTATGTTCAGGGGTTTACTGCTTACCGTATTCGTTATTTTATTACACAACCTATCAACCGCCCAGGCTATCCGGGGAAAAGTTACAGATTCCGTAACGGGCGAGCCTTTAGCGGGTGCTACAGTAACTATCGATGATACAAAGTTTACTGCTATCGTGCACCTGGATGGAACTTTTATTTTTAAAAATGTTCCTCCCGGCAAATACGAAATCAAGGTAAAATATTCCGGTTATGAAAAAGAAAAAATAACTGATGTGGAAGTTAAAGCGGGGCAGGATACAAAAGGCATCGACTTTAAATTAAAAATAGCAGCAACAGACTTAAATGGCGTAGTGATTAAATCTTCGGGTAATGCTGAAAGTGATAAAGCCAACAGGAGACTGGAAAAGAATTCTGATGTTGTACAGAATAACCTTTCTGAAAAAGCCATTCAGCTGTCGCCGGACGTAACGGTAGCCAATTCTTTACAACGTATCAGCGGTATCAGTATAGAAAGAAGCAGTAGTGGCGAAGGTCGTTATGCTATTATACGCGGGATGGATCAACGCTATAATAACACTTTAGTGAATGGTATAAAAATCCCCAGTCCTGATGATAAATTCCGTTATGTGCCTATGGATCTTTTTCCAAGTGACCTGTTGGAAAGACTGGAAGTAATTAAAAGCCTTACACCTTCAATGGAAGGAGATGCTATAGGCGGCACAATGAATTTGGTAATGAAAAATGCACCTGAAAAATTTAAGTTGAATTTATATGCGGCAGGAGGTTTTAATACTTTATTTAATCAAAGAGATTTCAAAACCTTTGATCATTCCGTGATCAATAAAAAAGATCCTGCCACCATGCACGGTGCAGATTATTTTGCCAGCAGTAGTGATTTTGCAAGGGCGAACCTTGACTTAAAAAAATTAGATAATCCTGTCAATGCACAGCTTGGGTTCACTATTGGTAACCGTTTTATGAATAAAAGGTTAGGTGTTGTGTTGGGAGGTAGTTATCAAAATATGTATAGAGGCTCTGATAATATTTTTAACCGTCAAAATCCACAGCCGCAAACTTTTGTTCAAAACGGTACCCGGTACGATAACGTAGCCACTTTTAATGATGGTTTTACGAGAGAATATTCTACGCAGCAACGCAGGCTGGGTTTTAACAACAAATGGGATTATATCATTAACGAAAAAAATAAAATCTCTTTATACAATTTATTCATTCATATGGATGAATTCCAGGCACGTTATAGTGTTGACTCTTCTTTAACCACGCAGCGCACCGGGCCGGGTTCGGGTAATGTGGCAGTATTCAACAGGAGCAGGTGGCAGATACAAAGTATTTACAACAGTACTTTACAGGGCGAACATACTTTATCAAAACTATTAAAATTCAACTGGAGCGCCGTGTATTCTGTTGCCAAACAAAATATACCCGACCAGGCAGAATACGAAGTGGACAATGAAGTAAAAAACGGCGTGGTACAAAATCCTCCGGGTTATTCTGTAGCCGCTATGACGAGAATCTGGAGGAATAACAGCGATAAAGACGCAGCAGGTTATGCTAATTTTATTTATACGCCCACCATTGCCAAAAGAAAAACAGAGATCAGTTTTGGTGGATTATATCGTCATAAGGACAGGGATAATTATTACAATGAATATGAATTGACCTCCAAATCATCAGGTGTACAAACCTTTACAGATATTTACAATGCTTCCTACGAATTTTCAAAAGCAGAAAAGGCAAAAGGAAACCCGGTTAATTCCAACCGTTATACCAGTACAGAAAATATTGCTGCAGGGTATGCGCAGGCAAAACTCATGGTTACATCAAAACTACAGGTACTGGGTGGAGTTAGGATTGAAAATACTGATCAGCATTACACTACTGCAATACCACCGGGATCTATTGATGATATTTACGGTCATATCTGGTATACAGATGTTTTACCAAGTATACATTTTAAATACCTGCTTAATCACAAGCAAAACCTCAGGGCTTCTTATTTTAAAAGTATCAGCCGCCCGGGCTTCTTTGAAATAACTCCTTACCAGGTACATGGTGAATATTATGATGAAAAAGGGAATCCCCGTTTGAATCATACCCAGGCAGATAATTTTGACCTGCGTTATGAATTTTTTCCCAATGGTGCCGACCAGTTATTGGCAGGTGTTTTCTATAAAAATATTAAAGATCCTATTGAACTTGGATTACCAGACAGGGTGAATCCTCATGCAGCAGTTACTTTATCACCTTACAATTTTGGTACTGCCACCAACTATGGTTTTGAGTTTGTGATAACAAAATACATTGGCAACTTTGGTATTAATGCCAATTACACTTATACCAAATCAAAAATAACTACCAATAAATTATACCGGTATTATAATGCAAATAGCGGGCAGGATACCACATCAAAAGCAGCTCAAACAAGGCCCATGCAGGGGCAATCAGATCATGTAGGCAATATCTCTTTATTGTATAAAAATTCCAGGATCGGGCTCGATGTGCAACTGGCATTTGTTTATACCGGCGAAAGACTTACCCAGGTATCACCTTACCTGAACCTGGATGTGTGGCAGCAACCTTATAACCAGCTGGATTTTTCTTTTGAAAAGAAAATTGTAAATCATTTTTCCCTGTATGCCAAGATAAACAATATCACCAACTCCAAGGCAACATCAATAATCAAGCAACCTTATTTGTATGATGGTACGCCAAGTCAGTTGGCAGGCCAGGAAGATTTTAAACACATTTTTGTGCAAAGCGACCTTTACAAAATTGCTTATTTATTTGGCATCAGGTATAAATTTTAAATCTCCCCATTACAAAACATAGTAAACTCGGTATTATGAAGAAAATATTCCCGCTGGTTATATTCATATCAGCAGCAACATTACTCAACAGTTGTAAAAAAATTGCAGCAGACAAAAGAGACCTGTACGTATATGTACCGGCACCCGCAAAACCTATCAGTGATGCAACCCCATTATGTGGTAACGTAACCGGCACTATGCTTACCGGTAAAACGTATACCGTAAACTGTGATATTTATGTACAGCCCAATGATACCTTACTTATACAACCGGGTGTAAGGGTTAATTTTAATAACGGTGCAGGTATTATTGTAAAAGGTTCTTTCTTTTCGTTGGGAACAAAGGATGAACCGATTTGGTTAACTGTTACAGGACAAACCAAAACCGATCAGCCTAAGGTTAATTTCAAAGCATCGAATGATTCGGCATTTAATGGGAAATGGAAAGGCGTTTTGGGAGATGCGACAAGCCCTTACATGGTTTTTAAATGGACGCACCTGGAATATTGTGGTGCTACATTAAATGCGGGTGGTTCTACAGCCTACACCGTATTAAACCTAACAGCTACCGATCCTTCTTATGCTATTTACTTTTCCAATCCCAACGGTAATCTCGTTTTTGAAGATTCATGGATCTACGGTACTGTTGATGATGCGATACGTGTATCCGGTGCCGGTGGTAAGTTCGCTATTTTAAGAAGTACTTTTGAAAAGTGTGGTAAAACAGGGGGTGATGTACTTAACATTAAAAGCGGTGGTACTGGTGATATGGCTTATAATTTATTTCTTGGCGATGCCACCAATGGTTTAAAAGCTTCTGATAAAGGTAGCGGGCCGGGTATTGCAAAATGTAATGTAAGAATGTACAACAATACGATCGTCAACGGTGGTTACAGGCAAACCAAAACCGGTCGTGGTGGTTCTATCAATTTTGAAGAAGGTGCAAGAGGTATGGCATTTAATAACCTTATTGTAAACTGCAGGTTTGGTTTACGCATACTTTCCAACGTTGCTGCTGATACAGCTTATTTGTACAATGGCAATTACGGTTATAATTATTATTGGGCAGATAGTTTATCCGTTGCCGGTGAGATCTATCCCACTACTTATATTACCAAACCGGTAAGCACAGATTTTCCAAAGCCCGCTACTTTTTTACCGGCTTCATTTAACTATTTAAATAATACCGGTTATAATGCTACTGCAACCAGTGCGGTGCAGACAGGCAATCCCTTATTCTTTAATTATCCGTTACCTGTTGTTGGCGGTTATCGTTTGCAGGATATCAATGCTGTTGGAAATTTTAAATTTACCTTGCAGCCTGGTTCTCCCTGCATAGGAAAAGGATACAAAGGTTTTCAGCCTTTGCAATTGATACCAACTGACGCGAAATACGGTGTTACAGATTATACACAACCGGGTTCGGATATTGGTTGTTACCAGTTGAACGCTACGGGTAACCAGCATTTTTAAGTAAAATGAACAAAATAATTATAGCAATATGCCTTTACAATTTTGCCCCCTTGATTTCCCGGGGACAAAATTGTAAAGAGCCTTTTCTCGGGTCAAAAACATTGTACCAAAGCCAACAGCAACACTACAGCCCGCTGCCGAAAGGATACTTACCTGTATTCATCAATCATGTAGGACGGCATGGGGCGAGGCATCTTACAAAAGATGTGAACAGCAGCTATCTCTACCAATTGATATTACATGCTGATAGCCTTAAGGGCTTAACCGCAGCGGGAAAAATGCTGGAAGAAAAAATACTAAGACTGGAAAAAGTAGAGAAGAAAAATTTTAAATCTATCAGCCTGCGGGGTAAAGAGGAACAGCAACAACTTGCCGAAAGAATGTATGCTAACAACAGGAACGTTTTTAAAACCAAAACCCCGGTATTAAATATTGCCTACACAAAAGAGATAAGAACATTACAAACAAGCGAAGCTTTTTTAACCGCATTAAAAACCAGGGCAACCGGAACATTAACAAGTATACATTTAAACGATACTACACTGCGTTTTTATGATATGTCACCGGCATATGATGCATACAAAGAGGATGGCGACTGGATACAAAACCTGCAACAATTAAGAACATTCCTGCACTATGATACCCTGGCCAGTACTATAATACAAACTTTTTTTACAACTTCTTTTTTAAAAACCCTGAACGCAAAAGACAACGATAAATTCACTACAGATCTTTTTGGATTTATTACTATTTTGAATTCTATTCGGGAAGAAATAACAGCAGCAGGTTATACATTTAATGATATTGATATGCAGTCATTCTTAAGCTGTGCTCAGCTTGCTGTTTTAAGTAACATAGATAATGCAGAAGATTTTTTAGAAAAGGGGCCGGGCACCAATGTAAATGGTATGCAGGTAAAAATTGCAGTGCCGTTATTGGCTGACTTTATCCGGTCGACAGATGAATACATTAAAACTAAAACAGTAAATGCGCAATTGCGTTTTGGCCATGCCGAAACAATTGCTCCCTATGCGGCATTATTAGGATTTACGTCAGCCACTGTACCTGCAAAAAAAGTAACTGGTATTTACCAGGTATGGAAAGCGGATAAAGTAATTCCATTAAGTGCAAATATCCAGTGGATACTTTATCAAAAACCCGGCAGCAAAAATTACCTGGTCAGGTTCCTGCTGAATGAAAAAGAAACTGCGGTAAAGGGATTAACGACAACAACATTTCCTTATTATAAATGGGCTGATGTAAGGTTGTTTTACATCAAAAAACTGGGAACTTTTAATGCAGGACTTAATACTGATTATGTAAAATATTTACAGCAGGAAAAATAATTTTCGCACATCACTTATAGAAACTACGGAATTTTCTTCGGTAATTTTTCTTTGACCTCATTTATTTTACCTGCTTTGTTAAGAGCCCGGGATACAATATGCCTTCTGCCGTAGGCAGATCCAGCTTTAATAATTTTGCTACTAACGGAGCAATATCTTCTAACCCCATCAATGGAATTACAGTTCCTTTTTTTATACCAGCGCCGCTTGCAATAAAACCGGTTTGTATTTCTTTGAAATCGGGAAAGTAACCATGTGTACCACCGGAAGCATTTCTTAAAATTTCACCTGTGATGGCTGCGCTAAATGTGATACCCTGTATCGGGGCCAGTGCAAATGCAGCTTCAGGAGTTGCTCCAATGGCATCCAGCTCTTTTCTTTCTACAATCCGGAAGAGTTTCTTTTGTGTTTCCGGCAGGGCTGCAAGAATATCCCTTACCTGCTTCGCAGTTTTTTCGTCATTTTTATTTTTTGTAATCAAAAATGCGGAGCCGCCTGATTGATGAAACATCGCCTTCCAGTCATTCTTTTTTGCATCTGTAATCAAGCCTGCTTTTGCCAACCAAATATTAGGTGCGATACTGGTATGAATATCCACAAATCCATGGTCGCCTACAACAAGTACAGTAGTACTGTCTTTGATACCGGCTTTTTCTATAGCTTCAAGGATTGTTTTAACTGATCTGTCAGCTCCCGAAACGGCCTGTCTTACCTTAGGACCATCCCTGCCTTCTTCATGTTCAAAATGGTCAGTACAGGGAAGGTGCACTGCCAGTAAGTTGGGTTTATAAGTACGGATCAAATAAGCACTCATCCTGGCATTATTTTCATCTACGCTCAGGTCTTCTGCTTCCATATTTTCCGGCAACCACTTGCCGGTAGCATACTGTTGCAATTCCTCAAAAAGACCGGGCGGGCTTACACTTTTACTGAGCAGGTTTAAACTTGCCTGCTTATCTGTTCTTGGCAGCGCCCATACTTCCGGAAACCGGTAGGTAATAGGAGCGCCAACTGTTACAGGCCACCAGACACATGCTGATGTAAGGTTGGCTTTTTTTACTGCTGTCCATAAAGAAGGAGTTTTTACAGAATCGTATTCCCAGTACCAACGTCCCGTGGCACCCATTGGCTCAAACGGTGTATTGTAATAAATACCATGCTTAAGCGGCATTACGCCTGTCATTATCGTAGTGTGGGATGGATAAGTAACCGTAGGAAAAACACCTCTTACCCCATCTGCATAGGCGCCGCTCTCCATTAGTTGCCGCAAATTAACAGCACCCCATGAAGCATCTTTATAAAAGTCGGGGCGAAAACCATCAATACTTATAATGATCACATACTTTGAAGTTTGGGATTTAACGATAGTTGCCGCAAGCAGCAATGCAAGCAGGAAATAAATAGATTTGCGCATAACCTTTTAATAGATTTAAATGTGCGCAAATCTATTTTACTACATCTGTAATGAGTAAGGTAAATGATTTGTTAACGTAAAATTTATTTTGAACGGGCAGTAAATTTCAATTGAACAGCTACTATGGGAAATGGATTAGTCTTTTTATTAAGGCAGAAAAATTTATTCTTTCTTTTTCTGCAGCGTAAAACCAAATGTAGTACCCACATCTATCTTACTTCTTACATGAATGGTTTGGCCATGGGCTTCAATAATATGTTTGCAGATAGCCAGCCCAAGCCCGCTGCCGCCTACTTTGCGGTTCCTGGCCAGGTCGGTGCGGTAAAAACGTTCAAATATCCTGGATAAATGTTCTTCTGCAATGCCCGACCCATCATCACTGATCTCGATCAACACCGTTTTACCATCTATCTTGTAAAAACTACTTTCTATGGTACCTTTTTGTTTACCGTACTTGATGGCATTATCAACCAGGTTAATAAAAACCTGCCGTATCTTCTCCTGGTCGGCATATACCGTTATCGGTTGTTCGCAGCCTTTTTTAATGATACATTTAATTTCTTTCTGCTCGGCTTTAATAGCGAGTGTTTCATACACTTCTTTCAACAGGTCCTGTATGACAAAATTCTGCTGGTACAATAATTGTTCGCCGCTTTCCAGTCGGGAGATCTCATCCAGGTCGTCCACTAAATTCACCAGGCGGTCTACATTGCGGGAAGTGCTGCTTAAAAATTTTTTATTTACTTCAGGGTTTTCAAGTGCACCGTTCAATAAAGTATCTACATAGCCCTGTATGGCAAAAATGGGTGTCTTTAATTCGTGACTGAGGTTTTGCAAAAACTCTTTGCGGTAACTTTCGTTTTGCTGCAGTATCTCTATTTCTGCCCTTCGCTGGTCGGCCCATTTTTCCACATCTTCCCGCACTTCATCTATCCCTTTTTGCGGCAGCAGGTTCTTATAATAAAATTCTTCCCGCTTGCTGGCCTTGGTTTGATAGATGAGTTTATAAATGAGTTTTATTTTCCGGTAAACAAATGTTTTAATAGCGTAGGATATTATGGCAAAGCCGATTAAAAAAAACACGACAAAAAATATCAATGCGATCCACCAAACAGGTTCAACTACAAAAATACCAATGGTAACGGGTACCGATAAGGCCAGTGCAGTGTAGGCAGATAATTGTTGAGGTGAATAATTTTTTTGTGAGAGCATTTTGGGTTGATGGCTAATGGTTCATAGTTCATGGCAAAAGCCATTACAAAACTAACCAATAAAATATAAGTAAAGTATCAGTGCTATGAACTATTAACAATGAACCATCAACTATGAACCAACTTTATATTTCAAACTTATACCCTACACCTTTTACAGTGCTGATACAATCCAGGTCGAGTTTCTGGCGAATTTTACGAATGTGTACATCAATGGTGCGGTCGCCTACAATAACTTCGGTGCCCCAGATGGTATTCAGGATTTCGTTGCGTAAAAAAACTTTGCCGGGCTTACCCGCCAGCAGGGCTAATAATTCAAATTCTTTTCTTGCCAATACAATATCATTGCCTTTAAAATTGATCATGTATTTTTCCCGGTCAATTTCAAGATCGCCTACTTTTAAAATTTTGGGCTCATCTTTACTGAACCTCCTGAACAATGCATTTACCTTGCTTACCAAAACCTTCGGACTCACGGGTTTGGTCAAATAATCATCCGCGCCACTTTCCAGGCCTTTTACTTCTGTCCCTTCATCACTTAAAGCAGTTAAAAATATAATTAACGTATTTTTAAAAGCCGGTTGCTGGCGTAAAATATGACATACTTCCATCCCTGTTTTACCCGGCATCATGATGTCGAGAATAATAAGATCGGGAAGGTTGCGTTTGGCCTTTTCAATGGCTTCGTTACCATTTTTGGCAGTAACTACCTCAAAACCTTCCGCTTGCAGGTTATATTGAATGATCTCCAGGATATCCGGTTCATCATCTGCAATTAATATTTTTTTAACAGTGCTCATATGTAAAATGATGTGCAAAAGTACTCTTTACCCCTTATCAATGAATCAGTTTTCTGCCTTTGTAATATTATCAAATTGTTAACGGCACAATGCTTGTTATACTACTCTAAATAAAAAATCAGCATCTTTGCACTAATAAGCGTTATGAAGAAATATACTTTTTTGATCCTGTTGCTTTTTGTTTGCTCCGCAACCGCCTTTGCTACCTTTGATACGATAAAGCCGCCTATACAAAGGCAGCGCTTTCACGATAAAATAAATGAAGAGCAAAAACTGCTCGACAGGGCCGATGGAAAGCTTGATGGCCTGATCAAAGTTTCCTCCAGCGATGATATTAATATGCAGGTAACTGATGTGATGCTAAGAAAAGTGGATGAACTGCAAAATGATATTGAGCGCAATGATAAAATAAAGGCCAACAACGAAAAAGTGCGTTACCTTACTTATGTGGAAAGCCTGGTTAAATTATTCCGCATCAACTGGAAGACCAACCAGATAAAGGGCGTGTGGGCGCCGGTGTTATTCGACAATTTTGATAAAATAATGCAGGCCAATATGGATAGCCTGAGTATGTTGCCCTATATACAGGCCGCACCTTACGAAGTGGCCCGCATCAATGCCGAGATCTTTGTAAATAATAAGGGTTATAACCAAAGTAAAAACCTGATATACCTGAAATACTGTGCATTAAATACGGATAAAATTCTCCAAAGTATTGCCCCTTATGCAAAGGAGCCTTTTGCAGATAGCTTAATTGCCGTTGCCAGCAAAAGCGATCCCGGGCAATTGTATAAATATGCGCAGGATATACAATCCCCCGCAGGAAAATTAATCCATAAAAGTAATGACCCTGTTGTAAAAACGGTGGCAGTATTAAGCAATATGCCTTCATCTTTATTGTATTTTCCTTTTTTAGATGATATCGTTTCGGGCAAAAAACAAATTGACAGCCTTAAAAAAATTATTGGGGATGGAGAAACAGGTTACGACAGTATTGCCTATTACAAATTACTGGTGCAAACAGAGATCAACTACAGCAGAAGAATGGTTAAGGGCGATACCGCGATCGCTTTTTTTGGTGCCAACGGGTTAAGGGATATGTTGCAACGCAAGGCCATTACACATTTTATTACGCCCATAAATGAATTGCACGAAAAACCGGAAGCAGTGCGCATGAAAGCGATAGATCTTTTATCCCCGGTAGATATTTATTATATGCTGGTAATGGGCGAAAGCGATATTTATACCAGCAGTTACAAACACAGTTTTAACCGCATGTTGCAACGCCTGGGTAAAAAACCGGCCACCGATTCTTTGCTGTTAACGGTGAACTTCGATTATTTTAAAAAGTTTATTAAGATGGCTGCCAATTTTAATAAGCTGGATACTTTTTTAAATTTAATGCCGTCCGGAAGTTCGGAGTCTTTAATGAAAGCCTTTGTATCCAGACTGGAAACTACCCGTACACTGGAGGACGCCGTGGATGTGGCGGACAGTTACAGCAGCATCAGCAATAAAAAATTACAGGCCAATATTCTGAGTTATGTAAATGAAAATGAAAAGCGTTGTATCAACACTAACAATACCAGGGGTAAAATCATTTACAGTATTTTAAAAACTATTTTTTTATCGGCAGACAGTACCAATAAGATTGACCTGAGTACAGCCATTGGTATTCCGCCCATTTATTCTATCGATAATAAAGCGCTGATGGACGATAGCGGCCGTATTGTGCAGCAGGTTTTCTTTTATGGAGATGAGGATGGAAAAACTTTTTTTCCCCAGTTCATCAATTCATTTTCTTCAAAAGAATGGAGTATCAATAACAACAATAAGGAATGGGTAGAGATAAAAGCATTGAAAGGACCTAAAGAATATATCTATGTTAACCGTCCTTTGAATAATGATAAAAACCTTGATGACAGTGCACAGGTACACCTGAATACATACCTCGAAAAAAATGACATGAAACCATCTATTGTTACACATCGGGGCCATAGTTACTGGTTGCCGCGTACTATGAGCCGTATGGCAGGGGATGCAAAAATTGTGGTGCTGGGTAGTTGCGGGGGCTATAAAAATTTAAATAAATTAATAGACATCAATCCCGAGGCGCATATTATTTCCACCAAGGAGATCGGTACGGGAAATATCAACCAGGTGATCACCAATAAACTTAACCAGATATTATTATCGGGCAAACCCGTAGCATGGAAAGGTTTTTGGGATGATCTTTCTGTATACTTCGCAAAGCAGCCAAAAGATATCAAGGAAGCCTGGGATGATTATATTCCTCCTTATAAAAACCTGGGTGCCATTTTTATAAAGGCCTATAATAAAAAAACCGAATCGGAATAATCTCAACGCAGCCGAAAAAAGAAAAGGAGTTTACGCATCATGGCTGCAAAATCTTTGCTGATACCCTTTATTTCAAGCAGCGCCGCCGTTGATACAAATCCCTGTTGCCGATATTCAAAACCGGTTAACTTTGTAGTATGAGTGATGCGGCTGCTAAAAAAAAGGTTTTCGATTTTTCATTACTACGCAGGATATTTTATTTTGCCCGGCCATATAAAAATAAATTTTATGGCTCATTGCTGCTTTCCGTATTGTTGGCCCTTATGGCTCCCATCAGGCCTTTACTGATCCAGCTCACTATTAATAACGGGATAAAAAATGAAAGCCTGGGTCATTTTATGAAAGGACCCGGCGGGTTTATCATCGAGATCACCATCATACAAATTACATTACTGCTGGTAGAAACCATCTGCCGTTTTTATTTCACTTTCAGCACGGCATCGTTAGGACAAAGTGTAGTAAAAGACCTGCGGGTAACCACTTACAATAAGGTATTGCACCTCAACCTGGGCCAGTTTGATAAAACTCCTATTGGTACATTAACTACCCGTACCATCAATGATATTGAATCCATCAATGATGTATTCAGTGATGGATTGATTCCCATCATTGCCGACCTTTTATCTATCATTTCGGTGCTCACCTATATGTTTATGGTAAACTGGCAGCTGACATTGGTTTGCCTGGCTCCTTTTCCTATATTAATGATTGCTACTTATTTTTTTAAAGAGAGCGTGAATAAATCTTTTATACGGGTGCGTAATGCTGTAGCCAATTTAAATGCATTTGTGCAGGAACATATTACCGGTATGAGCGTGGTACAGGCCTTTGCTGCGGAAAAAAGAGAACACGAAAAATTCAATGCGATTAATAAGGAACACCGCAACGCTAATATCAAAGCCATTTTTGCATATTCTGTTTTCTTTCCTATTGTGGAACTGGTAATGGCTTTATCTATCGGCTTGCTGGTTTGGTGGGCAGCTAAGGATTCTCTTACAATGGACGAAGCCGGAAAACAGCAGGCAGCTGGTATAATTACTTCCTTTATCATTTGCCTTAACCTGTTGTTTCGCCCCCTGCGTGTAATTGCAGATAAATTCAACGTGCTGCAAATGGGCATGATCGCCAGCGAAAGGGTTTTTAAAGTATTGGATAATAAAGACAGTGCGGTTAACGAGGGCAGTTTTGCTCCTGCAACCATACAAGGTAAAGTACAGTTTGATAAAGTCTGGTTTGCGTATATAGAAGAACAATACGTGCTGAAGAATATTTCCTTCACTATTAACCCCGGAGAAACATTGGCCATTGTGGGCCATACGGGCAGTGGAAAAACTTCTATTATTAGTTTACTCAACCGCCTGTACCATATTCAAAAAGGCAGTATTAAAATTGATGATACCGATATTGAATCGTTTACTTTGGATACCTTACGCAGCCGCATAGCCGTAGTGTTGCAGGATGTATTTTTATTCAGTGGTTCGGTAATGGACAATGTTACGCTGCGCAATCCTTTGATAAAAAAAGAAGAAGTGATCCATGCGGCCAAACTCATCGGTATCCATGATTTTATCATGCAGCTACCCGGCGATTATGATTATAATGTAATGGAAAGAGGGGCTACGTTGTCGATGGGGCAGCGACAATTATTATCTTTTGTAAGAGCCTTATTATACAATCCTTCTATATTGATTTTGGATGAAGCTACTTCATCGGTAGATACAGAGAGTGAAAACCTGATACAACATGCCATAGATACGTTGATCATGGGCCGTACTTCCATTGTCATTGCCCACAGGCTGAGCACAATACGAAAAGCCGATAAGATTATGGTATTGGATAAGGGCGAAATAAAGGAGATAGGTAGCCATGACCAGTTGCTGGCCAAAGAAGGTTTTTACTACCAGCTGCACAAAATGCAGTTTGAGAAAAAGGCGAAAATGGTTTAAAAACCAGTCCATCTTTCCCACTATTCTTAATTTCTATCGCTTCAATTTTTAATTTCCCCCCTGCCACCTTATCTTTGCGGCAAAATTAGGGATTTGTATGCGTCATAAGTGCTTAAAATCATTGCTGGTATTGGCTTTCAGCCTTTTTTTAACTGTTTTTGCAAACAATAGCTTTGCACAGGAACATGGTAAAGAAGAACATGGGCAAAAAAAGGAAGAAAAGCTGAATATGAAGGAAGTGATCTTTGGTCATATTATGGACGGGCATGAGTTCCATTTCTTTGGTGTTTCCCTGCCTTTACCCGTTATTTTATATTCGCCTCAACAAGGGTTTTCCTGCTTCATGTCTTCTAAATTTGAACATGGTCATGCAGAAGTTGATGGTTATAAGCTGGTGAATGGCAAAGTGGTACCAACAGATTCTTCAGTAAAAGTATACGACTTTTCTTTAACCCGCAACGTAGTGCAGATGATGCTGGCTTTAATTATCCTGGTTTGGGTAATGACCAGTATTGCAAAAAAATATAAAAGCGGACAAGGCGTAACTTCTGCACCAAAAGGTATGCAGGGCGTTATTGAACCTGTTGTTGCTTTTGTAAGGGATGAAGTGGCTAAGCCCAACTTGGGCTATAAAGCCGATAAATATTTGCCTTACCTGTTAACTATTTTCTTCTTTATATTGATCAACAATATTTTTGGTTTAATACCAGGTTCTGCCAACGTAACCGGTAATATTGCCTTTACATTGGTAATGGGTGTTATTTCATTTATTGTAACGCTTGCCAGCAGCAATAAACATTACTGGGCGCATATTTTCAATCCTCCGGGCGTGCCTTTGGGTGTTAAGTTCATCCTGGTACCGGTCGAGTTTTTAAGTATGTTCTTAAAACCTTTTTCACTGATCATACGTTTGTTTGCCAACATGGTGGCAGGGCATATCATCATTATCTGCCTGGTGTCGCTGATATTTATTTTCGGCGAAAAAATGGGTGCCGGTGCAGGCTGGGGTGCTTCGCCATTATCACTGGCCTTTACCATTTTCATTTATTTTATAGAAGTACTGGTAGCGTTTTTACAGGCGTTCATCTTTACTACATTAACAGCAGTTTTAATTGGCAGTGCCATTGAAGGCGATCATCATCACGAAGGGCATAACAGCCACGATAACGAGAATGGATTGTATGATGATGCAGTGATCGTTTTATAAACACGGAATTATTAATCAAAATAAATCAAGTAACATGAACGTAGGAACAATTTTACTGGAAGGTATTGCAAACGCAGGTGGTGCTGTAGGCGCTGGTCTTGCTGCAATGGGTGCTGGTATTGGTATCGGTCAGATTGGTAAAGGTGCTGTTGAGGGTATTGCCCGTCAGCCAGAAGCTACCAACGATATCCGTGCAAACATGATCTTAGCTGCTGCCCTTGTAGAAGGTGCTGCTTTATTTGCTATCATCGTGGGCTTCCTTGCAATGGTATTGTAATATCGTTGCCAACATTATTACTGCATCTGATGCACAGGGCGGAGGATGCAGTATTTTTCTCTTTGAAAAATTGTTACGGGTTGCGGGTTAAATTGTTTTTTATCGTTTGCGAAGATGATTAACCGCAAACAAACTAACTCGTAACTTTCTTAACCCGTAACATTTACATAAGAAATTATTAATCTTAGAACTTATACAACATGGAACTTTTATTACCGGAGATCGGTTTATTATTCTGGACGCTTTTAGCCTTCCTGATCGTATTTTTTATACTGAAGAAGTTTGGCTGGCCTGCTATTTTAAAAGGCTTAAAAGACAGGGAACATTCTATTACTGAAGCTTTAGCCACTGCAGAAAAGGTAAAGCTTGAAATGGCACAGCTTAAAAACGATAATGAAGTGTTATTGGCGAAAGCCCGTGAAGAAAGAGCTGCCTTATTAAAAGAAGCTAAAGAAACTAAAGACAGGATTGTAAATGATGCGAAAGATGAAGCAAAGGCACAGGCTGCAAAGATCATTGCCGATGCACATGCTTCTATACAGCAACAGAAAATGGCTGCTTTAACAGATCTTAAAAACCAGATCGGTAATTTAGTGATCGAAACCAGTGAAAAAGTATTGCGTAAAGAATTAAGCAATAAAGTAGAACAGGAATCTTATATCAGGACTTTGGCATCAGAAGTAAAATTGAACTAATTGTATGAACAATCCACGTTTAGCGGGCAGGTATGCCAAAAGTTTACTCGACCTGGCTACAGAGCAAAATCAAATAGCAGCGGTATATGCTGATATGAAATGGCTGAACAGTATCTGCAAAAGCAATCCTGATTTTATTGCCGTTTTAAGCAGCCCTATTATTAAAGCTGATAAAAAACAGGTGATCTTAAAAGCGGTAACTGATGGAAGAGTGTCTCTTTTAACCGGGGCATTCATTGACCTGCTGGTGAGAAAGACAAGGGAAAGCAACTTACATGAAATAGTAAACGCTTTTATTGACCAATATAATTTATTGAACAATATTCAGAAAGTAAAGATCACTACTGCAGCGCCATTGACTGATGACCTTAAAGAAGCCATCATGAAAAACGTAAAGGCAGCCATCCCCACCAAATCATTTGAAATAGAAACTGCAGTAAAAGATGAACTGATCGGTGGTTTTATTGTAGAAACCGGCGGGCAGTTGGTGGATGCGAGTATTTTAAGAGACCTGAAAGATATCCAGAAGCAATTTATGGATAACGAGTTTATTCATAAGATACGTTAAGATTATTATACAATATTTTAAAAGCTGTTACAGAGAAGTAGCAGCTTTTTTTATGCGGCGCTCCGAACTTTAAAATACCACCACCGGTGTTTTAATATCATGATAAAATAAAAAAGTCCATTTTTCTTCCTGGCCCTGCTGCCACCATTGCTGGCGCAGTTCCATACATTTTTTGCCGTCATAATCATACTTGGCAATAAAGCGGCTTTTCATTTGTTGCAATTGTGGGGCTACGTCACCGCCGAAAAATATTTTCTGCCCGTCTTCTTCTATCCAGAATACCTGGTGAAAAGGGGAATGTGCTCCTGTTACTTCGTATTTAATATACCCGTCAATAATACCGTTACCCTTCGTAAAGATCACTTTATCGCTATCGCCTAAAATTTCAAACTCCTCCGGTGTATAGGAAGGCTTACCCTTAGCCATAGCCGAATCAAATTCGTCCCTGTTTACATAGTATTGTGCGTTAGGGAAGCTGATAAATTTCTGTCCAAGTATTTTATCTTCCTTGCTTACGCCACCGCTATGATCTTTATGTAAATGACTCATTAAAACTTTGGTGACGTCTATGGGGTTGATACCATTATCCAAAAGATTTTGATGCAATTGCAGGCTGCCGTCTTTATTGCTAAAGCCCAGCCCGGCATCAATCAATAAAATATCTTTTGATGTAATGATCGCAAAAGGTTGTATCTCTACCAGCAAACTGCCCACCGGCCTTTTTTGCAGGTCATCCGTATCCACATCAAAGGGAATGAATTGTTTTGTTGTATCAATGGTAAATGCACCTTCGCTTAATGGAATTATTTTCATACCACCTGGCCCCCTAAAGGGGAAATTTAGACCCTGCTTATTTACAGAGTATTATTATAAAAAATAAGTTGACTGCAAAAGTAATCGAAAAGCTGTTTAATAATTATACACTTTAAAGTCCCCTCTTTGGGAGGGGATTTAGGAGAGGCCGGCTGTTTACCTCAATATCATACTCCTGTCGGCATCCAGTTTTATCGAGATGAATAAGAGTATGGTAAAAGTGATAAGGGAAGATCCGCCATAACTTAATAAAGGCAATGTAATACCCGGCGATGGTGCCAGGCCAAGCGTCATGCAAACATTTAATGCCACATGAAAGAATAATATGCCTACCACGCAATACATATATACCCTGCTGAAAGTACTGCGTTGGCGTTCTGCTAAAAAAACCAGTCGCATCATTAAACCAAAATACAACAGCATTAAAACGATACAACCCCAGAAGCCAAAATTTTCGCCTACGGAAGAAAAAATAAAATCGGTATTTTGTGCCGGAACAAACTCCCCACGGGTTTGTGTACCCTGTAAAAAACCTTTACCCCAAAAGCCACCGCTGCCAATCGCAATTTTAGATTGCTTAACATTATAACTCTCCACTTTTTCGCCGGGTTTTTTTTTGGCGGTACCCAGTTTGGCGAACTCTTTTTGAATTTCCGCTATTCTTTCCGGGCTTTTGAATTTATAATCGTCGATGCCGAAAGTAGAAAATATGCGTACTACCTGGTGCGGTTTTAATACACTGTTGAATAATGCCGGCACCACAAATTGTTTTACCCCCACGCATAATAACCACACTCCAATAATTAAAAACAACCTGACTATATCACGTTTTATTTTTCTCCAGTAAATAAAAGTATATATCAATGCTATTGCAGTGATGGCTATAAAAAACACATTTGATGATACTACAATACTGGCAATAATAAGAATAGCAAAAGAAAACAGAATGATCAGGTACAAGGTGGGTAAGCCCTCCCTGTAAAAAGCAATGGCGAAAGAAAAATAAACAATGGCAGCGCCGGGTTCTTTTTGCAATACGGATAATATGGCAGGCGAAAAAGCAATGGCTGCAGCAATAAGCTGTGTTTGTACTTTGTGAAAATTGGTTTCGGGTAGTGATAAAAATTTTGCCAGGGCCAGCGAAGTAAATATTTTACATACTTCCACGGGTTGAATATTCATAAAACCCAGTGGTATCCAGCTTTTTGAGCCGCCCACTTCTTTACCCACTACAAATGTAGCCAGTACCAATAAAATACCAAATGCATAAGCGAGGTTAGCGGTAGCCGTAAAAAATTTACTGTCGGTAAGCAAAATAAATATGCCCACAATAATACTGGCGCCGAAAAAAAACAATTGTTTGCTGTACTCTTTTTTAAATCCTAAAAAAGTTTGCACCACATTGTCGCCGGCCTTATACTCTACAGAAAAAATACAAAGTAACCCAATGATTACCAGCATTGCGTATAACAATACCATCACCCAGTCGATGCCTTTTGATATGGAGGGATTTTTTTGATACATGTTCGTGGGTGGTGAATTGTGAATTGTGCAGTGACATGTTTATATTAACCATTCACCATTGACAATTCACTATTGCCTGTTCACTGTGTCTTTTATTTCCGGTTTCTTTTTTTGATCAGGTAAGATCGCTTCTGTTTTCAATATTGTTTTATTATCGGTATTTTCTTTTACCGGCTGACCTTTCTTCACTTCTTCCTTATCTTTTTTAATATTATCCAACGCGTCTTCTTCATCACTGTCTTCCATGCCGATAGTATCTTTAAGGATCTTTATGTATCCTTTTGCAATAAGATAAGCCGAATCTTTAGAATGGCGTAAGGAATCCTGCCGTTTTATTTCAATATAAATCCTTGACGGGATAAGGTTTAGGTTGGACAGTTGATCAATTCTTGCCAATCTCGCTTTATCAGTGATGGAATCTTTTAAATATTTTTCTATCATCAGGCCAACAATGGGCGCCGCATAGGTACCTCCAAAACGACCACTATTTTCCACCACGCACATAATGGCGATGGTAGGATTTTCCCTTGGCGCAAACCCGGCAAAGAAAGCATGGTTAGGTTGTTTAACACCCCTGTAATAATTTTCTACGGTACCTGTTTTACCACAAACTGCAATGCCCTCTACTTTAGCTGCGCCCCCCGTTCCCCTGTCTACCACGTTTTGCATACCGTCGTGTACCACTTCAAATACGCTGTCGGGAATATCAATGGTACTATGTTTTTCTTTAAAGGAAGAAAGCATATTAAACTTATCGCCGCCTTCAATAGAATCTATCAAATGAGGAGTTTTATACCAGCCTTTATTGGCGATATATGCCATTTCATTGGCGACCTGTATAGGTGTTACGTCCACTTCTCCCTGCCCGATACTCACCGAACGGAAACTACAGTAATTCCATTTACCCGGACCGTAAAATCTTTTAGGATCGTTATACAATGCCGGTGTTGGTATCGTACCTCTTTTTTCGGATGGCACATCCACACCTAACTTATGTCCCAGGCCAAATGCATACATGTACCTGTCCCAGTTAGCAAGGCTGCTGTCGATATTAGGATATTTTGGATTATCAATTACCCTTTGCATAACTGTTGCAAAATAGGTATTGTCCGAAATGGTGATCGCTCCCCGTAAATCAAACGTACCTACATCCAGGCACTTCATCGGCCTGCCACTACCACAGCCATAAAAAGCACCGGAGCAGGAAACCCTGAAATTCGTACTGATTACACCTTCGTGTAAGCCTACCAGTGCCTGCAGGGTTTTAAAGGTAGAACCCGGTGAATAAGTAGCCCCTACTGTTCTGTTCAATAGAGGCAGCGCCGGGTTTAACAACAATTCTGCGATATGTTTTTTCCTTTCGGAGCCGGTCAATAATTTGGGTTTAAATGTAGGACTGCTTACCATGCATAAAATGCCACCCGTTCTCGGATCCACTGCTACAATGGAGCCCAGTTTATTCTCCATTAGTTTTTCGCCCAGCATTTGTAATTCTATATCCAGTGATGAATGCATATTCTGGCCTGCAATAGCGGCGGTATCAAAATTACCTTTCTCCAGCCTTTCCGTAAGCTTACCTACTTTATCACGTTTCCAGAATTCAATTCCTCTCTGACCCAGCATAACATTTTCATAGGTTCTTTCCAGGCCGGTTTTCCCGATATAATCACCCATCACATAACCCGTGTATTTGGGATTTTTTAAAACAGAAGAATCGACTTCACTCAAATACCCCAGGATATTTCCCGCTGCATCATAGGGATAATCCCTTACCGACCTTTCCTGCAAATAATAACCAGGTGATAATTTATACAGGTTTTCTGTAAGCTTGGCCATTTTTTCATTACTCAGCAGGGCTTCAAAAATAGAGGGGCGCTGACTTTTATATTTGAAAACAATATTCTGTATACGTTTCCTGAATTCCGTAGTATCAATATTGAGGATATTACACAGTATGGCAGTATCTGTGCCTTTGATCTTATTGGGCGTTACCATTAAATCATAAATAGTGGTATTCTGCAGGATGGATCTTCCCTTACGGTCGTATACAATTCCCCTGTCGGGGTAAATTACTTTTCTAAAGATCCCCTGGTCATTTGCAGCTATGATGTATTTGTTTGAAAAGATCTGCAGGTTCAGTAATTGAAGAATGATAATCACCAATACGCCGACAAAAACCAGCATGATCACATTTTTACGGGACTGATTGAAGACAGACACTGTGGTTGAAAATTAAAGGTTGAAGGTAATATTGGTTTTCATTTATTTATCCTGTTTATACAGTATTGGTACGGAATTTTTGTTTTCTTACAAACAGCAATTCCATAATTATTATAAGTACTAAACTGATAGCGGTAGATAGAAAGGTTTTGACCAAAAAGTACCAGAGGTTACCAAACTGCCATGCCTCTAATAGAAACAACCAACTATGATGAATTATTGTGAGCACGGCCACATAAATAAAATAAGGTAATGGTCCGCCCATACTTTTGATGGAGGGTTCTTCATAGTTGCCATCTGCGCCTTCCTGCGGAATTAATAAGTTTACTAAAAAAGGCCGTATATAAGCGATTAACACACAGGCTGCGGCATGAAATCCGGGGTTATGCCTGAAGCTATCTAAGGTAAATCCATACAAAAATGCGATCACCATCTGCCAGGCACGGCTCATATTAAACGGCAGCCATAAAATAAACAGGAAATAGAGGTATGGTGTCACCATTTGGTGCAGGTGTATCTTATCCAGTACAAAAACCTGTACCAGGATAAACAACATAAAACGGATGATATTTTTTACTACACTGCTCATTTATTATTTGTTTCACCTGCGGTGAAATTTATTGCCACAGAGGGCACTGAAACACGGAAATCTGAATTATATATTTTCTTCTTTACTAAATAAACTACGTTGGTAAACACAGTTTTTGTATTTTTCTGTGCTCCCGTGCCCTCAGTGGCAAACTTTTTTTGCCACAGGCTAAAACCTCTTCGTTACTTTCCCTGTTGCTTCGCTTTTTCCAGTAATTCGTTGATCGCTTCCTGCTGGCTGTTATCTATAGCAAACACATATTGCAGGTTATAAAAGTTAGCTGCCGACCGGAATTTGATCTGGTAGTTACTGGAACTTTTTTCGGGTATCGCTTCTGTTACGAAACCCAGCAACATACCTTTTGGAATACTGGTACTGTTTCCGCTCGATACGATCGTATCCCCCTTTTCCACTTTTGCACTCTGCGGTATCCTGGCCAGTGAAATGATATTTGGCGTGGTACCATCCCAGGTGGGTGTACCCAACTCCCCGTTTCCCTTTAACAACATACCTTCAATATGACTGTCTTTATGCAACATGCTCATTACAACAGCATAATCATCACTTACATCGGTGATAATCCCTACTACTGCATTATTAATATCAACAACGCCCATACCTTTTTTTAAGTTTCCCCGCTTCCCTCTTCCTAAAACAATGAAATTACTTTGTGTATTAACGGAATTCTCAATCACCGAAGCCTGCAGGTAATTCAATTTACGGTATTGAATAAGCGAATCTATCCTGATCGTGTCTACCATCATTTTACTGCTGGTATCGGGCAGCAAAAAATCAGCCCTTAATTTATTATATAATCTTTCGTTGGCTTTTACCAGGGAATCGTTGGTTACTTTCAGGTGAAAATAATCTTCTATTTTATTATACTGCTCATTTACTTTACCGGTAAGCTGGTTGGCAGTAGAGGAGAATACAGCATTATGATAGGTATTGTAATGAACAATTAAATAGATGCAGAATCCCTGCAATAACAGGAAAAAAAACAGGTTAAAAAAACGGCGGATGAAAAGAAAAATATTACGCACCGGAGGGGAATATTAAATTTAAAATTCTAAAAGGCGGCTTTTAGAATTTAGAATTTTAGTATTAGAATTTCAAACTTATCTCATCACAAACGGATACCTGTCGTAATGCTTTAATGCAATACCAGTACCACGTACCACACTTTTCAGGGGATCATCAGCCACATGTACAGGTAGTTTTATTTTTGCCTGCAGTCTTTTATCCAGTCCTCTTAATAATGCACCACCGCCGGTTATGTATAAACCCCTGCGGTAAATATCAGAAGCCAGTTCGGGTGGTGTGGTTTCCAAAGCTTTTAATATGGCTTCTTCTATTTTAAAAATGCTTTTATCCAATGCTTCGGCTACTTCCTGGAAGCTTACCATTACCTGTTTTGGAATACCGGTTACCAGATCTCTCCCGTTCACAGGAATATCATCCGGTGGATTTTCCAGGTCTTTCATGGCAGCGCCTACCTGTATCTTGATCTGTTCCGCCGTACGTTCGCCGATCAGTAAACTATGATAACGACGTAAAGCTTCCATGATATCTGCGGTAAATTCATCACCGGCAATACGTATACTCTGATCGCAAACGATACCTGCCAATGCAATTACGGTAATACCTGTTGTACCACCCCCAATATCAATGATCATATTACCTACCGGTTCTTCTACATCGATGCCAATACCCAAAGCGGCCGCCATCGGTTCATGAATTAAATATACTTCCTTGGCTCCGGCCTGTTCGGCACTATCCCTAACCGCTCTTTTCTCTACTTCGGTGATACTGCTCGGTATACAGATCATCATGCGCCAGCTTGGAGCAAATAATGGCTTTTTAGGGTAGATCATTTTGATCATTTCCCTGATCATTAATTCGGCCGCGTTAAAATCGGCGATCACACCATCTTTCAGCGGACGAACGGTGCGGATGCTTTCGTGGGTTTTTTCATGCATCATCAATGCTTTTTTGCCCACGGCCAAAATATTTTTAGGATTGTTCCTGTCGAGTGCTACAATGGAGGGTTCATTCACCACCACTTCATCATTGTGTATAATGAGGGTGTTTGCAGTACCCAGGTCAATCGCAATTTCCTGTGTAAAAAAATTAAAAAGGCCCATATTTTATAAAGTGAAATACGTATGTAAATTAATGCCAGCAAAGTTGTAGTAAATTATTTGAATTAACAACGGCAAAATCTTTATTTTTCAAAGATTTACCTAAATCCTCTCTTCTCCATTTTCAGGCAAAATCCAAGCCAAAAACCACTTACTAATATTTTTAGCTTTCTGCCTGTTCTCTAACCATTTTTATTTCGTTTATGCCACAGTGTTATTAAGAAAATTCATAGCCAATATCACTCCGGCAATACATGCCTTCAAAGTATAATTGTTCCATCATGTAATTGGATTGCTCGGCAGCTTCGGAAATCGTTTCTCCAAAAGAAGTTACCACCAGCACACGCCCGCCATTCGTAAATACTTCACGGCCCTGTTGCTTGGTACCGGATTGAAATACCAGGCTGTTTTCCAATACTTCCCCGCTAAGTCCTTCAATGGGAATACCAGTGGTATGATCTCCGGGATAACCACCGCTAACGGCAACCACTGCAGCGGCAGAACGCTCATCTGTTTGCAGTTTAATTTCGTGTAAACGTTCCTGTGCAGTAGCAGTTAACAGGTCCACCAGGTCATTTTTTATCCTTGGTATCACCACTTCAGTTTCGGGATCGCCCATCCTGCAATTGTATTCTATAACCCTGGCGGTTCCATTGTCATTCATCAATCCAAAAAAGATAAATCCTTTATACTCCAGCTGGTCTTTTTTCAACCCTTCAATCGTTGGCTCAATAATAGTTTCCTTTACCTGCTGTAAAAATGCCGGGGTTACAAACGGCAACGGGCTTACTGCGCCCATACCGCCGGTATTAAGACCGGTATCCCCTTCACCTACTCTTTTATAATCCTTTGCTTCGGGTAATAGTAAATAATTTGTACCATCGGTCAACACAAAAACACTGAGCTCTATACCATTTAGAAATTCTTCCACTACCACTTTTTTTCCTGCATCACCAAATTTTGAACGATGCAGCATCAGTTCAAATTCAGATAATGCTTCAATGGTATTATGACAGATCAACACCCCTTTTCCTGCAGCCAGTCCATCTGCTTTAAGCACTATCGGTAAGGGATGCGCTTTGATATAATCCACACCTGCTGCGTAATTAGCCGCAGTAAATTCTCCATAAGCCGCTGTAGGAATATTATGCCTTTGCATAAATGCTTTTGCAAAAGCTTTACTGCCTTCCAGCTGCGCCGCTGCCGCAGAAGGACCAATTACTGTGATATGTTTAGTAGCCGGATTGTTTTTAAAAAAATCGTAAATACCTTTTACCAGTGGTTCTTCCGGGCCAACCAGTATCATATCTACATTATTTGATATGCAGGCCGCTGCCAGTAATTCAAAATCATTTACAGCTACAGGCAGGTTGGTGCCGCATAATGCTGTACCGGCATTACCGGGCGCAATAAATAATTTGTCGCATAAATTGCTTTGTGTAAGTTTCCAGGCAAAAGCATGCTCTCTGCCTCCAGAGCCAATTAAAAGGATGTTCATGGATTTGATACAATTATAAAGGGATTAAAGTTTCAGTTTGCGAATTTAAAATTTAACCTGCTTATTTCCAGATTAATTTTATAAACGGCTGATTTTATGAACTAATTTTTAATCCTAATTATACAACAAGCTACATCATTTTAAAATGAACTACTAAAATTGTTTCTGCTAAAAAGAAAATCACTATTTTGAGGTCACTAAACTAACTATAAAGCATTTAAAATTATTATTATGAATGAGCAGGTAAAAACAGGCAAACACCCCAAAGGACTTTATATACTTTTCTTTACTGAAATGTGGGAACGGTTTGGATATTACCTGATGGTGGGCATTTTGTTGTTGTTTTTAACTGATAGTACGGGAAAAGGATTACCAAGGGCGATGGGTACTGATGTGGTAGGAACATTTATCGCGTTGGTATACTTAACACCTTTTATCGGCGGGTTGCTTGCCGATAGATACCTCGGCTATATTAAAGCAATCTTTTTGGGCGGCACCCTGATGGCTGCGGGATATCTTACCATCGCATTGCCGGGAGAGTATTCTGCCTATATAGGAATGGGATTGGTTATTATTGGTAATGGTTTTTTCAAACCCAATATTTCTACCTTATTAGGTAATATGTACAACAGGGAAGATTTAAAACCTTTAAAAGATAATGCTTACAATATTTTTTACATGGGGATAAATATTGGCGCTTTCTTTTGCAATTTTGTTGCCGCTATCCTGCGTAACAAAATTGGATGGCAGGCTGCATTTTCTGCAGCGGGTGTTGGTTTGATCATTGGACTGATTGTTTTGGCGCTTAGCTTAAAGCAAATCAAACCTTATGATATAAAAAGACCCATGCAACCTGGCGATATGCCCACCTCAAAAATATTGGGCACCGTATTTCTGCCGATGATCATTTTTGCCGTATTGGGATGGTTCGTACCTGGAAATATTTTTGGAAGTGATTCTGCAGATGCTTTTATTTTTGCCTGTGTTCCCGTAATTTACTTTTACATTAGTCTTTGGAGAAAGGAAAAAGGGGATGATAAAAAAGGTATCGGCGCTTTATTATTTGTATTTGCTGTTTCTGTGATCTTCTGGACAATTTATAACCAGAACTCTACCGGTTTAACCATCTGGGCAGAATCGCATACAGAACGTTCTATTCCGGAGTTTATGGAAAAACCGGCCGATGCAGTATATACTTTGCAAACACTTGAAACCAAACCACAGCAGGTGGATAGCCTTGACCAATACATGCGCATTGTAAACGACGATTCAGGTCACGCGATAAAAACCATGGGACCCGATGTTTATTTTGCAAATATGCCAAAAGATAAATGGCCGGCAAGTGGTGTTGCCAAAGTTGGTAATACAGAATTATTTCAATCTATTAATCCTTTCTTTATTGTTGCATTTACTCCATTGTTAATATTATTCTTTGCATGGAGGTCCCGGCGGGGGAAACCTGTGAGCACGGCCAGCAAATTCGCATGGGCATTGATCGTATCAGGATTAAGTGCACTGGTAATGGTATTCGCAGTAATGTCTGTACCCAGCATCTACACACATAAAACAAGTTCATTCTGGCTCTTCCTCACCTATGGTGTATTCACAGTGAGCGAGATCTGTTTAAGCCCGATAGGATTGTCATTTGTATCTAAACTGGCGCCTCAACGCCTTACCGCGTTAATGATGGGAGGATGGTTTATTTCAACTTCCCTGGGCGGTAAAGTAGCAGGTATTATGGCAAGTTCGTGGGACAGTATTACGGATAAAAAAATCTTCTTTGGTATTATAGCAGTTGCAGCAATCCTTGGTGGGCTGTTAATTTTCAGCAGGGTGAAATCATTGGATAAGATTGTGAGTGACAAAACAGGATCAGCATAAAATTATTTTTTGAACAGAAGGCGGTACAAAACTGTATCGCCTTTTTTATTTATCTTACTTCAAACTAAACTTGCATGTCAGAAAAAAAAATCTTTCAACCCTTCGTATCTCCACAAACCATAATGAAGGAATTGACAGTAAAGTCAATTCTTTTAGGTAGTTTATTTGGTGTAATATTTGGAGCCGCCACGGTGTACCTCGCATTAAAAGCAGGACTTACTGTTTCGGCTTCCATCCCCATTGCTGTAATTGCGATTACCCTGGGCCGTAAGTTTTTTAAAACCACCATCCTTGAAAATAATATTATCCAAACCACGGGGAGCGCGGGTGAAACTATTGCATCCGGTGTAGCATTTACCTTACCAGGTTTTTTATTTCTTTCTTCGCCGGACAGTGCATCGTATTTCAATTATCTCACGATATTAATATTAGCCATTGTAGGTGGTATGTTGGGGACTTTATTGATGATCCCTTTAAGAAAGGCATTGATTGTAAACGAACATGAAACCTTGCCCTATCCTGAAGGAACAGCCTGTGGTGACGTTTTAATTGCCGGAGAAAAAGGTGGTGATTTTGCAAAGACTGCTTTCTGGGGATTAGGTGTTGCCTTTGGTTATGCACTTCTGCAAAAAGTATTACACGTTATTTCCGAAACACCCTTATACCTTACAAAACAAGCTAATAAGTTTTTCCCTTCTGCTAAAATAAGTGGAGAGATCACACCTGAATATATGGGTGTAGGTTATATCATTGGTCCACGTATTTCCGGTGTACTCGTTGCCGGTGGTGTGTTGAGTTGGTTGGTGATGATACCACTATTATCTTTTTTGGTACCAGCTGATGTTATCGCTGCACAATTAGTAAAACTTGGTTACTTAAAAGATATTACAACAGATGGTGGCAAAGGTGGATGGAATGCGGCTACTCATACATTTAATGATTATTCTGCAGCTGTATATTATGCATTTATCAGGCTAATAGGTGCCGGTGCTGTTACCGCCGGCGGCGTAATTACCCTAATAAAAACAATTCCTACTATTGTCAAATCAGTAAAAGGTAGTTTTGGCTCTATAAAAAATGTATCAGAACAAAACAGTGCCGTACTCCGGACTGAAAAAGACCTTAGCCTTAAAGTAGTGGCTTTTGGAAGTTTGGCATTAATCGTTTTAATTTCAATTTTACCACAGGTTCCGGGCGATAGTATTTTACAAAAAATATTGATCGGTGTTCTCGTTATACTTTTCGGGGCTTTATTTGTAACTGTTTCGTCAAGGATCGTTGGGTTAATCGGATCTTCGAATAACCCTATCAGTGGTATGACCATTGCTACTGTCATCGGAACCAGTTTGATTTTTTTGGCAGTAGGCTGGTCGGGAAAAGCGTACGAACCGTTGGTGTTGGTTGTAGGAGGTATGATCTGTATTGCCTCGTCCAATGCGGGCGGCACATCACAAGATCTAAAGAGCGGTTATATTGTAGGTGCAACACCACGGAATCAACAAATAGCATTGTTCATTGGTGCTATTGTTTCATCTATTGTAATTGGTTTTACCATTAAATTTTTAGATAAACCCAGTGCCGAAATGTTATCGCAGGGTATTACACATGTTATTGGAACAGACAAGCTCCCTGCACCGCAGGCTACGCTAATGGCTACCTTAATAAGAGGGATAGAATCGCAAAGTTTAGACTGGCAGTATTTTTTTGTGGGTGTTTTTCTTGCAGTTGTAATGGAACTCTGCGGCATTAAATCTTTAAGCTTTGCTGTAGGAGCGTATCTACCATTATCAACCACTTTACCCATTTCAATTGGTGGTGCCATTAAAGGACTAGTTGACCGCAAAAAGAAAAAACAACATATTACTTCCGCTCCTGAAGAAGAGGAACTGGGTAAGGGCAGTTTATTTGCAACCGGCTTGGTTGCCGGCGGCGCCGTTGCCGGTGTAATCATTGCATTTGTTTCGGGTAGCGAAGGAGGCAATAAATTTTTAGAAGCCGTCAGCCTGGAAGATAAACTTAAAGGCGGACTAAGTACCAATGGTTATTATTTACTCGGCGTAATATTTTTTGCCGCTATGGGCTGGATATTATATAAAACCGCATTGAAAAAAAATGAATAGAATATTCATATGAAAATACTGGCCTTTTTAATAGATGTTATTTATTGGTTTGGATTATTTATCAGCCCGCTATTAATTTCAGGCTTTGTTGCATTATGCCTTTATTCCAATAAAACAACTGGCCTTTTTTTATCGGCATTGATCGGGGGAGCTGGATTAATATCAGGAATTGTGTTTGCCGAATATGTACGAAAAAAATATGGCCTGAATAATTTCTGGAGTGGAATTTCAACCAATCTCCATATTGGTAAGCGCATGCTTCATGACAAAAAAGATAAGATTTAAAAAATAAAAAGGGCTGTTCAAATGAACAGCCCTTTTTATTCAGAGGGATAATACGTTTATATAAAATTCATATAATCAAATTGATTACCCAGGATCATTTTATCATCTGCAGCCAGCCATTTATGTAACACCGTGGCATACACGTTTTTAAAATCCACTTTATGTTTCAGGTCGCCTTCATTCAGGTCGGTAAGGTCGGGCATCGCATTCAATACGCCTTTTTGTTTTAAACCACCACTGATAAAAAACATATTGTTGGCCGTGCCGTGATCGGTTCCCCCGCTCGCATTCTGGGATACCCTGCGGCCAAATTCACTAAAGGTCATCATCAGTACATCATCAAAGCGGTTGTTCTTTTTCAGGTCGCTTGTAAAGGCCTTTACCGCATCATTTAATTCGGTGAACAATCTTTTCTGCTGGTTCTCCTGGTTCACATGCGTATCAAAACTGCCGAGGCTAACATAATACACTTTGGTATTGATATCAGAAAATATCAACGAGGCGATCGTTTTTAGATCCTTTCCCAGTTCGGTAGCAGGATAAATTTCATTTGTAGGATGCGCCTTACTTTGCTGGTAAATATAATCTGCACTGCTGATGGTTTCACTCATCGTTTTATAGAGGTAATCTATTGTTTCTTCGCTTTTCTGGTGATTGGCGTTTACCTCTTTAAAGTATTTTCCATTGCTGCTGTTCAATAATTTTTTGGGATCCTTAAAAGCCAGCCCTTTGCTTTCCTGTCCTTTTAATGCCAGGCTTAACACATCATCCAGTTCCATTGCCTGTGTAGGCTTATCACAGCCTTTACATTGCGCATCCAAATAGCGTCCAACCCATCCCGTGCTGATGTATTCATTGCTGGCGCTGGCACTTTGCCAGATGTCCATACTACGGAAATGGCTGCGGTCAGGATTGGGATAACCCACATTATTCAATATGCCCAGGCTACCATCGTCATACAATCCTTTAAAGCATTCCAGTGCAGGGTTCAGCCCAACTTCATCTGTTATGATCAGTGATTTTTCTTTTGTAATACCCAGCCCCGGTCTTTCTTTATAATAAATATCATTACGCACAGGGATTACAGTATTCAGTCCATCATTACCACCACTGAACTGTATCACCACTACCACTTTATTGCCTGCCGGAACCATCATCGGCTTTTCAAATGCCTTTAAAAATTTAGGCAGCATAAAAGAAGCTGTAGCGAGTGAACCCACCTGCAAAAATTCTTTTCTTTTTATAACCATAAAATAATTTTAGATTTTAAAACTATAAGGAGCCCCGATAATAATTCCTGTAAAAATCATTTTACACCAGTTCCCCCTTTAGGGGGTTAGGGGGTTTAACAAAGCTGGTATTCCGGTGTACTCATCAAATTCACAATCGCACTCTTTACAAAATTTTCCCTGCTTTCATTATTCACATATTTTTCCAGCACAGTGGTGGATACACGACCTTTTGTTTGCAATACCGTATCACTTATCTGTTGTAATAATTTTTCGCGGGGTACGGTTTCAAAAACTTTATTTACCGCAACCCAATCAATTTTAGCAGTACCGCCTTTATTGATGGCCTTCATTTTATTGGCTACCATTTCCATCATACCACCCTGCACATCGTCATCGGTTTTAGGCCTGATATCCATGCTATCATTGGCAGATAGAATTTGCGGGATACGCAATCGTACCATCAGGCTGCTGCTGTCTATCCAGTTCTTCCCGCCCGGCCAACCGGCAACGTTAGGTGGATAAAATAAAATTTGCCCCAGTACTTTTTGAAATAATAATTGCGACTGATCGTTCTCCATTTCCATTGGCAATAAACGCCTGATACCTGCCAGTAATTCTACAGGGGATTTGATCTTTGTGCCCATATTCTTTTCGGCGTAAAACCAATCAGCGGTAAAAATGTCTTCCATCAGTTTTTTAATATCATAGCCATTTTGATAAAACCTCTTGCTTAACCATTCCACTTTGGTATCATCTGCCTGGTCGTTTACAAAATAGCGGTATATTTTTTTGGTGATGAATGTTGCCGTTTGTTTTTGTTCCAGTAAAATATCCAGTACATCATCGCCATCAAAATTGCCGGATTTACCCAATACGGTTTTAGGGTCATCGTCATGTTGTATTTTCCTGAATTGAAAGTTCCCGGTCACGTCAAAACCCCAGCCGGTAAACGAACGGGCGGCTTCTTTCACATCATTCTCTGTATAGTTTCCCCTGCCCATAGTAAATAATTCCATTACCTCCCGGGCAAAATTTTCGTTGGGATGTTTTTTACGGTTTTGCTGGTTATTTAAAAACGACAACATAGAAGCACTTTTGCTTACGCCTTTTAACAGGTCTTTAAAATTACCCAGTGCATTTTGCCGGACGATATCCAGTAATTCCTGCTGGTAATAACTATTTACCACGCGGCTGGCGAAATGTCCATGCCAGAACAAACTCATTTTTTCCCTCAGCTGTGCTTCGCCGTTGATCATTTCTTCCAGCCAGCGCACATTCAGTTTTTTAATGTCTTCGCGATATTGCACCCTTAATTCTTTGCGTTGTTCATTGGTAAGTTGGGGCCTTTTTGCTTTACCTCCCTGCATCATCATATCCTTATACACTTCACCCATGTTTTTAGCCACGTTTATTTTCTCCGGCGTTTTTGCAGAAGTCTTTATAAGAAGATTCCATAATTCTTTGGGAGAAAGCGTATCCAGTGATGCAGCATTTTCAGCCATCGGGCCAAAGCCTGCACGCCATAATAAATGTTGATTCTTTAAACGGTTGGAAGCGAGCATAACAATTAAAGGTTAAGATATCGTACAAATAATGTTGCTGAGACTTTGCTAATTAACAAAGGTTTAAAGAATAAGACAATTAAGCGAATTAAATTATCATTAAAATAAAAATGCCATACAGGCGTATGGCATTTTTATTTTATTTACACTGTTTACAAAAACAGTAACGATCTTATTTTTTAGCATTGGCTTTTACATAAGCCAGTACATTTTCTTTTTCTGTTGCATCCAGGTGGGCTTTAGGCGCCATTACCTGCATAATGCTTATCCAGCGATCTGAAGTATAATCTGTAGTAACTTTTAAGCCATGACAACGACCACATTTAGAGTTGTATGTAGTTTGACCCAACATTTCAGGGCTTTTTACTGGCTCCGCAGGTGATCTTGTTCCTTCGGGTGTTGCAGGTGTAACCGGGGCCGAAGATCCGGCAGCGGTAACTGTGCCTTCTGCTTTTGTTGCAGGTGCAGCAGAAACACTGCCACTATTGGAAGCAGGTGCGCTGGTTGCGGCAGTTGGATTAGATTTTTTGGCACATCCCCAAACCATTACTGATAATGCCAATACGGTAAATGTTTTTTTCATCATTGCTGTTAACTTTTTAGAACTATAAATATAGGTGAGTTTAAACAAACTGTAGAAAACACACCCCGTTTTTTTGTTAATGGATTGTTGCGGTTCCAAAATAAGCATGCAATACTTTAGGTAATGCAATACCCGTTTCACTTTGATTATTTTCCAGTATGGCGGCCATGATACGTGGCAACGCCAGCGATGACCCGTTTAATGTATGCACCAGTTGTGTTTTACTACTCTCGTCTTTATACCTGATCTTCATCCGGTTGGACTGGAAGGTTTCGAAATTACTTACAGAACTTACTTCCAGCCATTTTTGCTGGGCTGCACTGTACACTTCAAAATCGTAAGTTAAGGCGCCCGTAAAACTCATATCACCGCCACATAAATTTAAAATACGGTAAGGCAATTCCAGGGATTGCAATAATTTTTCGACGTGCAATACCATTTCGTTATGCACTTCATAACTTTTAGCGGGATGTACTAATTGTACGATCTCTACCTTATCAAACTGGTGTACACGGTTCAATCCTCTTACATCGCTTCCAAAACTCCCCGCTTCCCTCCTGAAGCAGGGTGTATAAGCTGTCATCTTAATAGGCAACTCCGTTTCTTTCACAATTTCGTCGCGGTAAATATTGGTTACCGGAACTTCTGCCGTTGGTATCAGATAAAAGCCATCCGCTGTAATATGATACATCTGTCCTTCTTTATCAGGCAATTGCCCGGTACCATAAGCACTGGCTTCGTTTACCATATGCGGGGGTAAATACTCCGTGTACCCGGCAGCGGTATTATAATCTAAAAAATATTGTATCAATGCCCTTTGTAATTTGGCTCCCTTGCCTTTATACAAAGGAAAGCCGCTGCCCGTAAGTTTTACCCCGGTCTCAAAATCAACCAAGTCGTATTTTTTTATCAGGTCCCAATGCGGCACTGCATTATTTAATACCAGTTTTGCACCTGCTTCTCTTACCACTACATTCTCTTCGGGGGTTTTTCCTTTAGGCACAGTAGTATGAGGCAGGTTGGGTAACCTTACCAGTTCGTCGTGCAATGTTTTTTCTGCTTCCGTTAATTGCTGCGCCAGAGTTTGCAGCGACAATTTTTGCTGCGCTACTTCCTGTTTTTTAGTTTCGGCAAGATCTTTTTGCCCTTTGCCCATCAGCATACCAATTTCTTTACTGGCGATATTCATTGATGCCTGCAGGGTTTCGCTTTCTACTTTTAATTTACGTACCAGTTCGTCCAGTTCTACTACTTTATCCACCACCGACAGATCACTGAAATGCTTTACACTTAACCTCTCCTTTACCAATTCAATGTTTTGCCTGATGAAATTTACCTGTAACATGTTGTTTAAAAATTTGGGCAAATATAAATAATGTGCCCGCAGAAATCGCAGCAACCCGCAGAAATACATTTTCTTCCATATTGTGCCTGCAGAAATCGCAGAGATACGCAGAAGGACAAAATCACAAAAACCCATTTTTCTGCGGATCTCTGCGGGAGAATATTTAATTATATTTGCAGCATGGAGCATGTGAAAGACGATTTACAGGTAAGATGGCTGAAACTGCGTATTAAGTTAAAAGAACGCTTTGGCATTAAGCCCGATATGGACGGCATCCTTTTTTTAATCGGTATACAGGAACTGGGCAGCGGCAAACAGGATTTTACCAAAGAACAAAAGCAGGACCTGATGCATATAGCGGTATGCACGGTATTATCTGCCAGCGGATATTATGTATTATCAGGACATGATGAAGATAACTGGCCCCATTTTAACCAGTTAAAACCTTTGCCCGGCTTTATCATGACGGAACAGGAAAACTTCTTAAAGGATCATATACTACTCTATTTTCAACAACAAAAATTCATTGATTAATTCATTATGTCAAAATTAAAAATTGTTATTGCCCTTGCAGCAATATTAGCTATTGCATTTGATGCCAGTGCCCAGGTAAAAAAAGCTCCTGTAAAAAAGAACCCGGTAGTGGTTAAAAAAACGGTTCCTGTAAAACCTGTAGTTGCAAAAAAGATTCCCGGCGTAAGGATCAAACTTACCACCGATTCCGGTGTAATGGTGATCCGTTTATATGATTCTACTCCCCTGCACCGCGATAATTTTATAAAACTGGTGAATGAGCATTTTTACGATAGTTTGTTATTTCACCGCGTGATCAATGGTTTTATGATACAGGGAGGCGACCCAATGAGTAAAAATGCACAACCGGGCGAAATGTTAGGTGCCGGTGGTGGCGATATGGAAAGGATCCCGGCTGAATTCAGACCCAGCTTATTTCACAAAAAAGGAGTATTGGCTGCTGCAAGAGATGATAACCCGGCCAGGGCCAGCAGTGCCTGCCAGTTTTATATTGCACAGGGAAAAAAATATACCGACGCAGATCTAAATATGATGGAAATGCAGATGGGTACTAAATTTTCTCCGGCTAAGCGTTTAGCTTATAAAACAGTGGGCGGTATACCGTTTTTAGATAATAATTACACCGTTTTTGGCGAAGTGGAATCCGGTTTGCAGGTGATTGATAAAATTGCCGGCACTGCAACCGCTCCCGGCGACAGGCCACTTGTGGATATCAGGATGACGATGGAAGTAATTAAATAGTTAATTGGATTACGGGTTAGAAAAGTTATGGGTTGCGGGTTAATCATGTTTATCTGTTGTTTATTTACAATATTTCAAACATCATTAACCCGTAACATATTTAACCCGTAACTTTTTTAAACCCGCAACTTTCCATATTTTGCACCCGATTAAATACAACAACTTAACATTATACATATGACTTTTCCTGAACAATTACGCTACACCAAAGATCATGAATGGGTTTCTTTAGAAGGCAATGTGGCCACTATTGGCATTACCGAATTTGCACAGGGCGAACTGGGCGATATTGTTTATGTAGACATCAGCACCAAAGGCAAAAGCCTGGGAGCAGAAGAAGTTTTTGGAACAGTAGAAGCGGTGAAAACAGTAAGTGATTTGTTTTTGCCAGTGAGCGGTACTATTACCGAAGTAAACCCCGGACTGGAAGCACAACCGGAATTAGTGAACACCGATCCTTACGGGGCCGGCTGGATGATAAAAATGACGGTAGATAATGTAGGAGATGTGGAAGCATTACTAAGTGCCGCCGCCTATACTACACTGGTTGCATAATTATTACACGCTAAAAACTCCTTGTTGAAAGAGATCGGGATCAAAAAATTTATTCCAGGCATTGCCTGGTTTTTTGTTGTACTCACTTTGTGCTGTATACCCGGTTATGATTTGCCCAAGGCGGATAACTGGATGATAGAGATCAATTACGATAAATTGATACATGTAGGTATTTTTGGGCTGCTGGCTCTCCTTTTTATGTACCCTATATCAAGATCTGCCCTTTCCGGGAAAGAAAAATGGCATTACTATATCAAAATTGCTTTAGCCACGATGGTATGGGGATATACCACAGAAGTAATCCAGAAGTTTTTTGTGCCCGGCAGAAGCTACGACCTGTCCGATTTTTTGGCAGACGCCATTGGCGGTGCGGTAGCGCTTATCTATAGCCGTATATTTTTATTAAAGAATGCCTGATGGAGGTATCAGCCCCTACGGCTTGTTTCAACGCTATTAACTTTGTATATTTGTGTTATGTTAAACGTAGATGAAATGGAATACAACACGGGTCGTAACCATCTTATAATGAAAGAATATGGCCGCCATATACAAAAAATGGTGGAATACCTGCTTACTATACAGGATAAAGAAGAGCGTCAGCGCAATGCTTATGCAGTGATTGAATTAATGGGATTCTTAAATCCACACCTTAAAAATGTGGAGGATTTCCGTCATAAATTATGGGATCACCTTTTTTTGATCAGTGATTTTACACTGGATGTTGAAAGCCCTTATCCTATTCCCACCAAAGAAACATTGAAGGCCAGGCCGGAGGTGTTATCTTACCCAAAAAAATATCCTAAGTTCAATCACCTGGGAAAAAATATAGAAGTGATCATTGACAAGGCATTAAAAGAAGAAAATCCTGAAAAGAAACAGGGCTTTGCCAATGCTATTGCGTATTACATGAAACTCACTTACAGCAACTGGCATAAGGAGTTGGTACATGATGATAATATACAGAGTGAATTATCGAGTATTACTAATGGTGAGCTGGAATTTAACAGCCGCCCGTTTGTAAAACACCGCACTGATAACCGCAGCGAAGATGATTATGGTACCAATAACCGTGGTGGCGGACAATACCGTAAAAATTTTGGCAGCCGCAACAATAACGGTGGCGGAAGAGATAACCGCGGTGGTGGAGGTGGAAGGGATAACAACCGCAGTGGCGGCGGAGGTGGAAGAGATAACCGCAACAATAATAACCGTAATTTTAAGAAGAGGTATTAATCATCGCACGAATTAAGCGAATTACCCGAATTAAATATATTTACCTGATGCTTTCAAACGTCAGGTTTTTTTATTTACGTTTGCTTAATTCGTGTAATTCGTTCCAATTAGTGTAATAAAAAAATTGTATGGGTTCATTTGAAGTAAGAGGTGGTAAAAAATTAGCCGGCGAGATCACTCCGCAGGGCGCCAAAAACGAAGCACTGCAGATCATTTCTGCAGTATTGCTTACCGCAGAAAAAGTAACGATCAAAAATATCCCTGATATCATTGATGTCAATCTATTGATCGATTTACTCGGGGAAATGAATGTTGGCATCGACCGCGTAAGCAGGGACACCTGTATCTTTCAGGCTAATAATGTTAACGTGGAGTATTTGCACAGTGAAGCTTTTCATAAAAAAAGCGGTAAACTGCGCGGATCGGTAATGCTGGCCGGCCCGATGTTATCAAGATTTAAAAAAGCCTACATTCCCAAACCCGGTGGTGATAAGATCGGCAGACGAAGACTGGATACCCATATCATTGGTTTTGAAAAATTAGGGGCTTCGTTTTCCTATAGCGAAGATGGATTTTTTCACCTGGAAGCAAAAGAATTAAAAGGCATATCTATACAACTGGACGAACCTAGTGTAACCGGCACCGCTAACATTTTAATGGCAGCTGTTTTAGCAAAAGGCACCACTACTATTTACAACGCCGCCTGCGAACCTTACCTGCAACAGCTTTGTCGTATGCTGAACAGTATGGGTGCAAAGATCACCGGTATCGGTAGCAATTTATTAAGCATAACAGGAGTGAATGTACTCGGTGGATGTACACATACCATGTTACCTGATATGATTGAAGTAGGCAGTTTCATCGGTCTTGCAGCAATGACGCAAAGTGATATCACCATAAAAAATGCGGGCATACAACACCTGGGTGTTATTCCCGAAAAATTTCAGCAGTTAGGCATTCAAATGGAATTTATAGGAGATGATATCCATATCCCTTCGCAGGAGTTATACGAGATACAAAAATATATGGATGGTGGTGTACTCACCATTTACGATCACCCGTGGCCGGGATTTACACCGGACCTGTTGAGTATTGTGTTGGTTACGGCCATACAGGCCAAAGGCAGTGTGCTCATCCACCAGAAAATGTTTGAAAGCCGTTTATTCTTTGTAGATAAACTGATTGATATGGGCGCACAGATTATTTTATGCGATCCGCATCGTGCCGTGGTTATTGGTTTGGAAAGAGAACAACAGTTACGTGGTATTACCATGAGCAGCCCGGATATACGTGCGGGTGTATCGCTGTTAATTGCGGCACTGAGTGCACAGGGAAAAAGTGTGATACAGAATATTGAACAGATCGACCGGGGTTACCAGAATATTGATGAACGTTTAATACAATTGGGTGCAGATATAAAAAGAATCAACTAAGTTGAGCATGAAAAAACTACACTACTTTTTATTCGCGGGTTTTGCAATACTGCTGTTGATCTCCTGCAGTAACAAAACCAAAAAGTATTTAGTAAAAAAATGGGATTGTGTACAGGTAGATAACCTAACGCCCATTGATAAAAATTTTATTACCCCGGAAGATTCTGCGGTAGCAGTAAAAATGGAGCAGGCCCTTAAAGCATTGAGCTGGACTTTTGCCAGCAACAATACATACCAGTGCAGCACTATCGGCAACAGGATTACGGTACAGGGTACCTACGAAATATCGGCCGATGGAAAAACATTAACACTTACCCCTTTATCAAAGAATTCGATCAACAGTTATACGATCACGTCCTTATCGGATATTGAAATGACCTTAACCAGTACGGCTACCAAAGTACCGCTGGTATTGCATTTCACTCCTAATTAATACATATTTTTGCGCATGGCCTTGTACCAACACAAACTCATCATCATCACTGCCCCATCCGGCGCAGGTAAAACTTCTATCACCAGGCACCTGATGCAGGAATTTCCGCAACTGGCTTTTTCTGTTTCTGCAGCTACGCGGCAGCCAAGAGGTATAGAAAAAGATGGGGTAGATTATCATTTTATGAGTACAGAAGATTTTCAGCAAAAAATTCAGCACAACGAATTTGTAGAATGGGAGATGGTATACGAGGGTAAATATTATGGTACCTTAAAATCGGAGCTGGAAAAAATATGGAACCAAGATAAAATCCCCGTGCTGGATATTGATGTAAAAGGCGCCATACATGTGCAACAGCAATTTCCTCAAACCTCCTTAACACTTTTTATAGAACCCCCTTCAGTGGATGAATTAAAAAACCGTTTGCAAAGTCGTGGTACCGAAACGGCAGAGTCGCTTGCGGCAAGAGTAAACAAGGCCGCTTATGAATTATCTTTTAAAGAACATTTTAATAAAGTAGTAGTAAACGACAACCTGCAATCGGCCTGCGCAGCAGCTGTAGCTATTGTAAATGAGTTTATTAGCACTTAAATGGATAAAGTTTTTGTGCCTTGTTAGGTACAGGAGTTTTTCTTCCTTATTTTTATAGTATGGACTGGATCGCACTCGTCGCAATTATTGCTTCCTTATTACTCATCGGTTTTTTTTCCGGGATAGAAATTGCATTTGTTTCTGCCAACAAACTCTCCATTGAATTAAACAGGAAACAGGGCACCTACAGCGGTAAAATATGGGGCGCCTATTCGGATAAGCCTACACGCTTTATCGGCACTATACTGGTGGGATTAAATATTGTTTTGGTGATATACGGCTTACTCATCGGCAATATGCTTTCGCCTGCATGGGATACGCTGGCATCCAAATTACCTCCTTCGGCATCTGACTATGTAAAATACATCAAACTGGTTTTTGAAACAGTATTGTCTACATTGATATTGCTTTTTGTAGAGTTCATGTTCAAGGCTTTTTTCCGCGCCAGGAACAATGAAATGTTAGGTAACGGCATTGTAACTTATATCGCCAGTTTTTTCTTCTGGCTGTTATCTTCTTTTGCGGCATTTTTTGTAGTGGTGGCCGAGTGGATGCTCAAAGTATTATTTGATGTAAAGCTGAATGAGAAAAAAGAGATCTTCAGTAAAATAGACCTGGAACATTTTTTACAGCAAAGTAAGGGTCACGAAGAAGAAGACACGAAAGAGATCAATAAGGAATTATTTGAAAATGCCTTATCTCTTAGTGAAGTAAAATTAAGAGAATGCCTTATTCCGCGCCGTGAAATTGAAGGTGTAGACAGCAATACTTCGCTGGAAGAAGTGAAAAACAAATTCATCCATACCCAGTTAAGCAAACTGGTAGTGTATGAAAAAAATATTGATAATATCACTGGTTATATTCACCAGCTGGATCTTTTTAAAAATCCTGCTTCGGTGAGTGAAGTATTATTACCTATACCTACAGTACCGGAAAGCATGAGTGCTACCGACCTGATGAATAAATTCAGTAAGGAAAGGAAAAGTATTGCCTGGGTAATTGATGAATTTGGCGGCACTGCAGGTATTGTAACTATGGAGGATCTGCTGGAAGAGATCTTTGGTGAAATAAAAGATGAATACGATACCGAAGAATTTGTAGACAAACAATTATCCGGTAATGAATTTATTTTCAGTGGCAGGCTGGAACTGGATTTTATTGCCGAAAAATATGAGCTGGAATTTCCGGATGAAGAAGGAACAGAGACATTATCGGGTTATATCATTAAGCATAACGAATCTATCCCCAAACAAAAAGACCGCATTATTTTTGGCAACTACGAATTTGATATTTTAAATGTTAGTGATACCCGCATTGAAACCGTAAAAGTAAAAACATTAAAGTAGCTTACACTACATAGGCTATTACACAGCGCACTTATTTGTTTACATGATCATTGCAGTAAATACAAGTATTCCCGTAAATAGTATTGATAATAGTGCGAGGGATTTTATTATAGCATCCTTTTCAAGAATGGCGGCGCAACAACCCGAAGACCAGTTTATTTTTTTACTCGACCAGCCCTTTGATGAAAAAATATTTTCATCCGGTAATATCACCCCTGTTGCCATTGGCCAATTACCGAAAAACAATTTGCTGCTACAATACCGTTTAAACTATTTTATTCCTGCCTTATTACGCAAACATAAAGCAACAGTTTTTATAAGTACAGGATGTATTTCGTTGCGCACAAACATTCCGCAATGCCTTATTATTAATGACCTGTCTTTTTTTCAACAACCGCAGTTCTACAAAAAAAACATACAGCAATTTTTATCCAAAACAGCGGCAATTGTCAGTAGCTCCAGGGCACTACAGCAAAAGCTCATTTCGGATTATGCAATTGTACCTGGAAAAATTGATGTAGCCTATCATGGCATAAGTGAAAATTTTAAACCATTAAACTGGCAGCAAAAAGATAATATAAAAGCCAACTTTTCCCGTGGCCTGGAATATTTTTTATACTCCGGCCCTATTCATGCCCGGCAAAATTTAATTACCTTATTAAAAGCGTTTTCGTTTTTTAAAAAACGCCAGAAAAGTAATATGCAGTTGCTGATGGTTTCCACCCAGGCTGGTATGGATGCCACACTCATTAAAAGCCTGGCCAGTTATAAATACAGGGATGATGTTAAACTGATCAATACCGTTCCGGATGATGTGCTGGCAAAAATTACTGCAGCGGCTTATGCATCCATATATCCTTCTGTGGATGAAACCAATATGACTACTGCCATCCAGGCTTTTAAAGCAGAGACCCCATTGATCATCAGCCGCAATACTACTACTGAAGAAATAGCGGGAGCAGCCGCGTTATATATCGATCAAAGTGATTATAACGATATCGCTGATAAAATGATGGTCGTTTTTAAAGATGAGGATAAACGCAATGAACTGATCATAAAAGGCAGGCAGCAGGCCGATCATTTTCATTGGGAAAAAACAGATCTTACAATGCGGTCGGCTGTTATAAAAGCTGTAAACAGGCCAATTATTTAAAACAGTTAACTTCGCATCCTGTTAACTTTAAAACAACCTTTATTTTTTTATGAACCAGTCAAGTATCAAAATCGATATATTATTAGACCCCAATAAAGTGCCCGAACAAATAAGCTGGACCGCCACCGATAGTGCTGCAGATATGGCTCAAAAAGCAAAAGCCATGAGCATTGCCTTTTGGGATGGTGCCGATAAAACTGCACTGCGTATCGATCTATGGACAAAAGATATGATGGTAGATGAAATGGCCGATTTTTATTACCAGATGCTGATGGGCATGGCCGATAGTTTTAAAAGAGCTACACAACAACAGGAAATGAGTGATGATATGAAAAAATTTGCCAAATCTTTTTTTGATAAATTCCGTGCCACACAAATAAAAGAAAACAAGTAAAATATGTAGGCTCATAAAACGTCTAAACCTAAACACCTAAACTTCTAAACTAATAACCATTCAACTTATAACTATGGCACTCGAACAACAAATAATGACCGAAATGAAAGAAGCCATGAAGGCAAAAGATGAAGCTACCTTACGTGCACTGAGAGCAATTAAAGCAGAGATCATAAAAGCAAAGACCGAACCTGGCGCCGGTGGCGAAATTGATGAAGCAACAGAACAAAAATTTTTGCAGAAAATGATGAAGCAAAGAAGAGATTCGCTGGAGATATTTGAGAAACAGGGTCGTGCCGACCTGGCTGCAAAAGAAAAAGAAGAAATGGCGGTGATAGAAAAGTTTTTACCAAAGCAACTGGGAGAAACAGAATTGATAGCCGCGATTGAAAAAATAATTGCAGCAACAGGCGCTGCTTCGCCGGCAGATATGGGTAAGGTAATGGGCGTTGCCAGCAAAGAACTGGCCGGGCTGGCCGATGGGAAAATGATCAGTAATATTGTAAAAGAACTATTGAGCAAGGGTTAAAAAAAATTACGGGTTGCGGATTATTTCTATTGTTGTTTTGATAGTTCAACGCAAACATCCGCAAACGATCAAATAATCAGTAACCCGAAACCTGGCTTGCCTCGTTTCAGTCTAAAAATATTGAAGACATTATGATCGATATTGTTTTTGCTATACTGATAATTGTTGCCTGCATCAAAGGCTTTCAAAAAGGGTTGGTGGTTGCATTATTTTCCATCATCGCTTTTATAATTGGTATTGCAGCGGCATTAAAATTATCTGCTGCCGTGGCAGGCTGGTTAAGCAATAGTACAAATGTGTCTGCAAAATGGTTGCCTTTTTTATCATTTGCACTCGTGTTTTTAATTGTGGTAGTGCTGGTGAATCTTGGCGGTAAATTCATAGAGAAAACATTTCAAATGGCCTTATTGGGATGGGTGAACCGCCTGGGTGGAATGTTATTTTATGCAGCATTATATATTATCATTTTCAGTGTTTTTTTATTTTATGCTGAAAAAGTGCATGTATTAAAACCAGCAAACATACAGGCATCGCAAACCTATAGTTTTGTACAACCATGGGGACCGATCGTTATTGATAATTTTGGCAAAGTAATACCGGTATTTAAAGATATGTTTACGCAACTGGAAACGTTTTTCAATAGCGCAGCCAATAAAATACCGCATTAAATTTTAAAGCTTATTTTTATTAACGTATTTTGCAGTTCCTGATTGGATCATGATCAGCAAACCATTTACCTGAAGATGAGTTACAATATAAAACAAGACGGCAAATTTAAATTTATAGAAGAGGGTGAAGGTGAACCGCTGATGCTGTTGCATGGGTTATTTGGTGCGTTAAGTAATTTTCAACAACTGATCAGCCACTTTAGTAAAACCAATAAAGTGGTGGTACCATTATTGCCGTTGCTGGAGCTTGACCTGTTGCATACTTCTGTAGGCGGGTTACAAAAATTTGTACAACGTTTTATTGAGCATCGCAATTATACAAATATTCATTTACTGGGTAATTCATTAGGCGGCCATGTGGGCCTCGTATATATTTTAAAACATCCCGAACGCATCAAATCGCTTATTCTTACCGGTAGTTCGGGGCTTTTTGAAAATGGAATGGGTGACAGTTACCCTAAACGTGGCGATAAAGAATATATACGTAAAAAAACGCAATTAACTTTTTACGATCCCACTTTAGCAACGGAAGAACTGGTGAACGAAGTTTTTGAGATCACCAATAACCGCTTAAAAGTAATTAAGATCATCGCCCTGGCCAAAAGTGCCATCCGCAATAATTTAGGTGAAGAACTGAGCCAGATCAAACAACCTACCTGCCTTATATGGGGTAATAATGATACTATAACGCCACCTTTTGTAGGCAAAGAATTTAACCGGCTTATCCCCAATAGCGAGTTGCATTTTGTAGATAAATGCGGTCATGCCCCTATGATGGAAGTGCCGGAAGAGTTCAATAAAATACTGGATGAATTTCTGAATAAATTAAGAGTGCCCGCTGCAACAGTTTAACAAATTTGCTTGTCTGTATAATATTAACTACCGCGCCTGCGTTATCATTTTACAGGTAATAAATTATAATTACAGCAATGTTAACCATCGAATTGATCAATAACAATATTCCCCGCTTAAAATTGCAGGATACCGTAAGCAAAGCCTTACAGTTGATCAATGATTTTCGTGTAACACATTTGCCCGTGGTATCGGATGATAAATACCTGGGCCTGGTAAGTGAAGAAGACCTGCTGGATGCCGAAGAAGAAAAGATGCCCATCGAATTTATGCAGGAAAATTTTGTACCCGCTGCTGTAAATGATAATGAACATTTTTTAAACGCCGTGAATTGCAGTAACCAGTTTGATAGTTCTGTGGTGCCCGTTATCAACGAAGAAAAAGAATTGATGGGTGTGATCACCACCACCGATCTGTTAAAGGCTTTGGGCAATTTTGCAGGCACCAACGAAATTGGTGGCATCATTGTACTGGAAATGGAACGCAGCCAGTTTGCTATTTCAGAAATAAGCCGCATTGTAGAGAGTAACGACGCTACTATATTGCACCTCAACACCACCGTGCATCCCGAAACCGGCATGCTTACAGTTACACTGCATATCAATAAAAAAGAAATTGCTGCAATCGTAGCCACTTTTGAAAGATATGATTATGATGTGATCTATTATTTTGGTAATGAAAATTTCGAGAACGAAATACATACCAATTACCGCCACCTGATGAATTATCTTGATATCTAGTTTTGCCATATCTTCATTGGGTTCATTAACCAGCATCCATCTTATTCAACGAATCATTATTTAGTACGCAATGCTGAACTGCAAAAAAATAGGCTGTTGTTCGCTATTGCTGCTGATTTTTATTGTGGCAAAATCCCAGGATAGTTTACTACTTAATGTATCGCCCTTATTACCCGATTCCTCTACCAAACTCCATGTAAAAAATATTATCGTAACCGGCAACAGGATAACAAAAGAATATATTATCCTGCGGGAAATACAATTTAAAGCCGGTGATTCCATTGTAATCGCTTCATTGAATGCTACATTGGAACAGGCCAGGCAACAAGTGTACAATACCACTTTATTTACCGAAGTAAAACTAGAGGCCGTTGTGCTTTCCGCTTACGATATTACGGTAATGGTAACCGTTAGGGAACGCTGGTATATTTATCCGATACCACAATTTAAACTGGTAGACAGGAATTTTAATGAATGGATAAAAACCTATAACGCCAGTTTTACCAGGGTAAACTATGGATTAAAATTCGTGCATTATAATTTAAGCGGTAGGCGAGACCAGTTACGCATTTATTTGCTCAACGGTTTCAGCAGGGATTTTTCTTTCAGCTATAGTGCCCCTTACAGTAATAAAAAACTCACCGAAGGTTTTGTAGTGGGTGCCGGCTATTCACAAAAAAAAGAAATCCCCTACAGAACTACTTATACCGATAGTCTGTTATTTTATACTTCCGATTCTTTGCGGAGTAAATTCGTGGGCAGTACTTTTTATGCAACGCTGGGTTATTCCATGCGCAAAGGTTTTTTTGCCAAACATTCATTTAATGCCGCTTTTTCTCATGTAACCATCAGCGATAGTATACTGTTGCCCAAAAACAATCCCAATTATTTAAATAACAATAAAACTTCGGCCAATATTTTTGAGCTTTCCTATACCTACCAGTATGCCAAAGTAGACAACGTGTTATACGCTACAAAAGGCCGCACTTCATTTTTAAGTGTTAGCAAAAAAGGATTAGGCTTTACCGGTGGTATCAACGCCTTTACCGTAGAAGCCGGCATTAATAAATACTACGACCTTAGCAGTAAATGGTACAGCAGTATTCAATTGCGGGGAAAAGCAACATTGCCTTTACGACAGGCGTATATCAATCAACGGGGCCTGGGTTATGGTGATAATTATTTACGCGGACTGGAATACCTGGTCATTGATGGCACTGCATCCGGCCTGTTAAGATCAACGCTGAAAAAGAAACTGGTCTCTTTTAAGATCCCGTTGCCGTTTAAAATACGCTCCCTACCTTATATTCCTTTTACCTTTTTTGCAAAAACCTATGCCGACCTGGGTTATGTTTTCAATAAGCAGGAATTTGCCACCAATTTGAACAATACCCTCCTGTACACCGGTGGTTTTGGTATCGATATCCTTACGTTTTACGATGTAAACCTGCGTTTGGAATACAGTTTCAACCAATTAGGCCAAAAGGGGTTATTTTTACATACGCAAAGCGGCTTTTAAAAAAGCCATCTATTGCAGTATAATATCAATTTATGAAAATAGCCATTTACAGCAGGGGTTTGGAAGAGAACCAGCACAAGGAGATCAACCTGTTATTGAAAGAACTGGTAAAGCATGGTGTGGAACCGGTATTCTACCAGGATTTTTTTAATAAGTTTTATTCTGCCGTAGATTTTCAAACCAAATACTCCACTTTCAATTCTTCCGACGACCTCGATGATAGTATCGATTGTTTGATCAGTTTAGGAGGCGATGGTACTTTACTGGATACTGTAACACTGGTGCAGGATAAAGGCACGCCTGTTATCGGTATCAATTATGGCAGGCTGGGTTTTCTAGCCAATATTGGTAAAAATGAACTGGAAACTGCAGTAGAAGCGTTGGTGAGTGGTACCTACGTTATCGATAAAAGAACGTTGATACATTTAGATGCCAATATCCCATTATTTGGTGCTGTGCCTTATGCGTTGAATGAATTTTCTTTATTGAAAAAAGATTCCACTTCCATGATAAAAATTCATACCTATTTAAACGGTGAATTTTTAAATACCTATTGGGCTGATGGATTGATTGTGGCCACACCAACAGGCTCTACCGGTTATTCATTAAGCTGCAGCGGGCCGGTGGTATTTCCCGACAGCGGTAGTTTTGTAATTACACCTGTTGCGCCGCATAATTTAAATATCCGCCCCATTGTTGTTCCCGATGATACGGTGATTTCATTTGAAGTAGAAGGACGTACCGATGGTTTTTTATGTACACTCGATAGCCGCAGGGAAATTGTGACCAAGGAAATTCAGTTGGCGGTGCGCAAAGAATCTTTTGGCATCAATCTCATCCGCATGAATGAAAATAATTTTTTACAGACATTGCGGAATAAACTGAGCTGGGGTTTGGATGTAAGAAATTAAAGTGCCCCGTTCACATAAAAATTTATTCTTACGGTAATGGTATAATTATATTTTGGTTAATCGATCATGTCAAACAAAACCCGGAAGATCAGGTATATCTATATTATTTATTGGTTTTTACTAACCTATATTATTGCAGCGTTGGTATGGTGGTTCATTGCGCTTAACAGGCAAAACGAACAGATGGCCCTTTTTGAATTACAGCAATTACAACCCGGTACTGCGGCCTATACCGAAAAAGCTGCTATAGTACAGGACTTGCAGGGAAGAAAAAAAGCACAATACATTGGTGAAGGTGTTACCTTTTTTTTATTGATCGCGGCGGGTGCAGGTTTTGTATTTCGTGCGGTAAGAAAGCAATTGAAATATAATATCGAACAACAGAACTTTATGATGGCGCTCACACATGAATTAAAAACGCCCATCGCTGTTGCCAAACTAAACCTGGAAACCTTACAAAAAAGAAAGCTCGACGAAACACAACAGCAGCGCCTGATACAAACCACTTTGCAGGAAGCTAACCGCTTAAATGCGTTATGCAATAATATGCTCCTGAGCTCGCAAATGGAATCCAGCAATTTTAAGATCAGTAATGAAGAGATTGATTTTAGCGAACTGGTAAATGAATGCATACAGGATTTCACCATCCGGTTTCCTCAACGGCATATTGAAGCCAATATCGCTGCAAATATTTTTTGTACCGGTGACCGCTTGTTATTGCAAATGGCGGTGAATAACTTAATTGATAACGCCAATAAATACTCGCCTAAGGAAACAGCAATAGAAGTATTGTTATCAGAAGAGAAAACCAGCATTCAACTACAGGTAAAAGATGAAGGCAAAGGGATTGCGGATGAAGAAAAGAAAAAGATATTTACCAAGTTTTACCGCATTGGTAATTCCGCAACCAAAGCAGCAAAAGGCACTGGCCTTGGATTATATTTAACGCAGGGTATTTTACAACGGCACAATGCTAACATTTCTGTGACAGATAATAATCCCGGTGGAAGTATTTTTACAATCACATTACCGATTGCCCTTCAAAAAAATTAAAATTGGAAAAAAAATTCTCGATACTGCTGGTGGAAGATGAAGAAAATCTTCATGAAGCTTTAAAGCTCAACCTGGAAATGGACGGTTATGAAGTAACCGGTGCCTATGATGGTGCAGAAGCTTTAAAGACGGTACAGCAGGAATATTTTAACCTGATCATACTGGATGTAATGCTCCCCGAAATAGATGGCATTACCGTGTGCGAAACGATACGGTTGCAACATCCTGATATTCCTATTTTAATATTGAGTGCGAAAAACAGCAGCGCCGACAGGATACTGGGATTGAAAAAAGGCGCCGATGATTACCTGACCAAGCCTTTTAATTTAGAAGAGTTGTTGTTAAGGGTTAGCAAACTGATTAAAAAAAGTGAGCGTTTAAATACCAAGGAACCGTTGCCGGAAATATACCAGTTTGGTGATAACAAAATCGACTTTAAAGCGCTGGAAGGGTCAACCAAAACCAATAAAAAAATAACCCTTACCAAAAAGGAAGCGCTGTTGTTAAAATTATTAATAGAAAATAAAAACGAAGTGGTGACAAGGGAAAAGATCCTGCAATCTGTTTGGGGCTACAATGTGTATCCTACTACCCGAACGATTGATAATTTCATACTCAACTTTCGTAAATACTTTGAAGAAGACAGCCGCAATCCAAAATACTTTCATTCGGTAAGGGGCATTGGGTATAAGTTTACCGAATAACCGCCAGCGCAAGATTTTGCGCCGCCTGCTTACCAAATCCGGTAAAATAATAACTGGTCCTATGCCTGTTCAGTAATAAGCTGCAATTTGGCTCGCTAAAATGCGCCATCATGTACAGACCTTTACATTCAACAAAGCTTTTATCTTTTTCACTAATCATCATTGCTGCTTTTTTTTACAGCACAGTAAACGCACAATCCCCTGCCATTGAATGGCAAAAAACCATTGGTGGCTCTTTAACTGATGGGTCCTTTTCCTTTAACTCAGCCCCTACCATCATTAAACCTACAGCTGATGGTGGTTATATTGTTGGTGGTAGTTCTCAATCATCTATATCTGGTTTAAAAACAGAGAACAGCCGTGGTAATTTTGATTACTGGATCGTAAAATTAGATGCCGCAAGAAATATCCTGTGGCAGAAAACATTTGGTGGCAGCATGATTGACTATTTTGAAGATATTGAACAAACAGCAGATGGAGGGTATATTATTGCCGGCATTTCACAATCTGGTATTTCGGGTGATAAAACCTCTCCCAGTTTTGACGGAGGTGCATTTGCTGATGTATGGATAATAAAAACTGATGCGTCGGGGAATATTGCATGGCAGAAAACCTATGGCGGCAGCATGAGCGACGTTCCCAAAAATATAAAACAAACCAGCGATGGAGGATACATAATGGGTTGCTGGTCGGGATCGGAATCAAACACTATTACCGGTATAGGTAATAAAACCTCTTTACAAAAAGGGGGTAGTGCAGATTACTGGGTGGTTAAAATGGATGCCTCGGGCAATAGTGTATGGCAGGCGGATTATGGAGGTGCTACCGGCTCTGCGGCTACACTTAATAGTTTGAAGATAACTGCTGATGGTGGGTATGTGTTGTGTGGCGGATTTTTCGGCTTTGCTACCGGCAATGATAAAACAGAAGCATCAAGAGGCGGTAACGATTTCTGGCTGGTTAAAATTACCAATACCGGTACCGTACAATGGGATAAAACTTTGGGCGGCAGTATGTCGGACATTGGACAGAGTATTGCACAAACTACAGATGGAGGCTATATTGTAACCGGCGAATCAGAATCAAATATTTCCGGTGATAAAACAGAGAATGCTATCGCGGGCAGTACCAATTTTGATTATTGGGTATTAAAATTAAACAGCACTGGTGGTATTGTATGGCAAAACACTATCGGCAGTTACCAGGATGACCGGCCAAGATGTATTGAACAAGCTGCAGATGGCGGTTATGTGATCGGAGGATTCTCACAGTCACCTATATGGGCAGATAAATCCGCTATCTCGCAATTTAATGATTTCTGGTTTGTAAAGCTAAATACCAATGGCACTATTGAGTGGAATAAAACCATTAGTGCAGCAAACGATGATTACAGTATGCAAATGACGCTCGCAGCAGATGGTGGTATTCTTATTGCCGGGGGGTCATCCGGTGGTATACAATATGATAAAACAGAAAGCAGCTATGGCGGCCTTGATTATTGGATCGTAAAATTAAGTGGTACTGTTACTACGCCATTAATTTCTGCGGGTATTGGTAATAGTTGTGAAACGACAACCCCATTAAACATCAATGAATCTAATGGAAATTATTCCAGCTATAATGTGTTTACCAACGGAGCCAGCGAGGTACTGGCAAAAATAAATGCCCATACCAATAACCTCAATAATGTTGCTGTGAGCGCTTATGTAAATACTGGTGCTATAAGGCAAACATCCGGTGGCAGTTATTATTTAAACCGGAATATTACTATTACACCTGCTGTGCAACCTGCTTCACCTGTAAGTATACGTTTGTATATTTTGCAGACCGAACTTAATGCATTGATCGCACAACCCGGCTCAGGTATTACTTCGATAAACGATCTTCATTTGTATAAAAATACTGACCCCTGCCAGGGCGCCTTGTCTGCTGCATTTACAGAAGTGCCGATCCTGTCAAGAACAGCTTTTGCCAATGGCTGGCAGCTGGAAGCTACTGTTACTTCGTTCTCCAGTTTTTATTTTGGTAGTGCTTCTTTTGTGCTGCCATTACATTTGCTTTCTTTCAATGCGTACAAAACAGCAGGCGCTGTAACACTGCAATGGAAAACAGATAACGAGATCAATACCGATAATTTCGAAATCGAATACAGTGCCAATGGTATTTCTTTTGAAAAAATTGCAACTGTAAAAGCAAAGAATAATGCGTTTAATGAATATACTGCAAGCGATAACCGTTTGCTAACTGCGGATAAACTGTATTACCGTTTAAAGATGCTCGACAAAGATGGCCGTTATGTTTATTCTCCCATTGCAATGATCAATAACAGAAACAATGATGATATAGTAAGAGTTTATCCTAACCCTGCTGATGGACATTTTACAGTATCTTCAGCAGCAGGATTAAAAGAAATAAGCTTAACCGATCTTTCGGGTAAATGGGTATGGGGCAAACAAACAGCAATGGAGCGGAGTTACCTTGCAACAGTCGATATACCGGCAGGTGTTTATATTTTAAAAATCATCACCATAAAATCAATTACCTACCAGAAAATAATTTTTAAGTAAAGCAGATCAGGATCTTTAATGCTGCCGAAAAAAATTACAGCTTGTACGTATCCAGCAGGCGGATAATATCGTCGGTGCTGTTATACAATTCCTGCATTTTTTCCTTTTCAGGGAAAGGCGTGTACAATTGTTGTTCAATCGCATTGATCACCTGTTGTAACTGGATAGAGGTATCTATTGCAATATTTTTTTTATCCAGTTGCTCAACAATATTTTTCCGGTTAATAGTAGCAACTGGCAATTGCAGTTTTTTAGCTAAATAAGTTTTTAAGGCCAGGTTCAATTCTTTGTAAAATGCATTACTGTCTTCATGCAATAATGTGCCGGCTTTCTCCAGCCAGTTTGTTTCTTCTACTATGGCAGCGTCTATAGCTTGCTGTTGTTCCGCTTTAAGTATTTCGGCTTTAGCCTGTTCTTCTTTAATGAGGGTTTCTTTTTTACGATCTTTTTTTAACCAGAACAATAAACCCAGAATGATTAGAACCGCCACCGTGCTGATCACCCATCTCCTGTTACTGATAAATTTATTTAGCAAACTATCGCTCTCCTTTTTACCTTCTATTGCGGCTCTTGCTTTTTCACCGGTACCTTTAGTAACTGTAAAGGCCAGCGGTTGCGTAGAATCTGTTTTATACTTCCCTTCTGCCGGGTCAAAATAACTAAACTTTACAGGAGGTAAAACATAGCTGCCTGCAGTGGATACCGTGAAGGGGTAATCAATTAATTTTCTTCCGCTAACCGGTACTGCTGTTTTTACAAAATCGTCGGCGGTCACAGGTTCAAATGGCTCAAAGCCCCGGGGCCACTGTATTTCAGGGGTATTCACCAATTGCAGGTTGCCGGCTCCGCTGATGATTAGTTTTAATTTACCGGCATCATCTGTAGAAAAATTATCTTTCTCTAACCTGGCTGTGATGGCAAATTTTCCAACAGCGCTGTTAAAACTGGTAGGCACGCCAGTTGCCGGTAAAGCTTTAACCACTACAGTTGCCGGATCGCTTTTTAAGGTTACTTTATGATTTTCTGTTCCCGATGCAGGTATGCTGGAATCATCAAAATCCCTGATCACATCACTCATTACATTTGCCTGTTGCCGCAGGTATTCTTCTTTAATAAAAAAAACATTGTTCTCAATTTCTACCGGATCCAGCTCCAAATTTCCCGCCTGCAATGGATATAATTGTGCTTTACGTATCACGTATACATTATACTCACGGCCGTTTATTTTTTCTATTTTATAATTCATGTTATCCGGCTGCTGCAGGTCAATCACCGAAAAACCATTGAAGGACGGATTCTTTACCAGGTTACTTTCACTTTTTAACCGGGTGTATAATTTATAAGTGGCAATTACAGGTTCGCCTACATAACAGTTTTTTTTATCCAGTTCCAGTTTTACAAACATATTCCGGCTTACCTTTTCTGCTGCGCTTTCTCCTTTCTTCAACACATTATCGCGGAAAGATGTTTCTGGTACCATATCAGCAAAAGGATTCATGCCGCCAAAAGGAGCATTAAAATTATTACCGCCTGTAGAATTGGGAGCAACGGTATTGCTTACCTGTAGTCTCACGCTATTACTTCGCAATACTTTTCCATCGGCCCTTGCTGTAGCCGCACCAATACTGTAATTGCCCGGACCTTTCGGTTGCAGGATGAAATTCAAAGAAATGAATTGTTTCACATCACCGTTGATCATCGACATGCCGCTTTCCTGGTTAGGGCCGCTTAATATGGTAAAGTCTTTAAGGTTGGGGGGCATTATATCCTGAACTTCTTTGGCGTTTTCTACTGTTAGCTTTAACTGTACCACTTCATTCTTACTTATTTTACCGGCAGAAAGAGTGGCAGAAAATCGTACCTGTGCCATAAGACCATGACCAGCGGCCATAAATAACAGTAAAAATATTTTTTGTAAAAACAAACGCATAAGTATAGACTACAAATTTAACGGATATACCATTGAGCCAATGGAAAGAATAAGATGAACGGTTTTAAAAAACTGTTAAGATAACTTTGCGTGGTTGAGCTTATAAATCTCCCAATTGAGGGCGTAATACAATTTCCTCTACACAGGCGGCAGCACTTAGCTGCGATGAAGCAAATACCATTTTAGCAATATCTGCTGCTTCCATGATGCGGTGTTGGCTGTTATCAAAACCAGCCCAGGAGTCGGTTAATGCCGCACCTGGATATAAGGCGGTAACTTTTATTCCAAAAGCCTTCATCTCCTGCCTTAAATTTTTATTGAACCCGTCCATGGCGAATTTACTGATACTATAGGCGCCGCCATTTTTATAGGCCTGGAGCGAAGCAATGGAACAGATATTAAAAATATGGCCTGCTTTTTTTTGCATCATCCCGGGCAATAAAGTGCGGGTTAAGTGATAAGCGCTATATACATTGGTGGCCATTTGATTTTCCAATATCCCTTCCGGCTCATCATATACATTACCCGGCTCAAAAACACCGGCATTATTCACCAGCACGTCTATATCAACAGCTGATTGCAAAACCCATTTGCCAAAGTCTTTTGCATTTTTACTTACATCAAATGCCTTTGCCTTAATATTTACCAAAGGATAGTGTGTTTGTAAAGTTTCCACTGTTTTATACAAATCCATTTCGTTGCGGCTGCATAAAAAAAGATCGTAGCCATTGGCCGCAAAAATTTCGGCAATCGCCCTGCCTATTCCTTTTGAAGCACCTGTGATAACAATTGTCATACAAAAAATTTCTGCTGCAAATCTAATTAAAACCCTGCCATTGGATAAATCCATTTTGCCGTTGGATAAGTGCAGGGCCTTGTCGCATTGATAAATCGTAATTCTGTAGAAATATTTTATACTACTATTTTAAAATGACCATCATGAAAAAGGCAATATTATTTTTCGTTACCTGTGTACTTTTGATTTCCTGCAAAAAAAATAATTCCGACGATACCGGTTCCACAGGATTACAGGAATTTCCCCAAAGCTGGATATTTACCATGGATGAGGCGCCGGATAAATACGTTTACCTGCGCACCAATACGGCAAATATGTTTCGCAAAAGCGTATTGCAATCCTACAGCCTCACCCAACTGGCCATTGACGAAGATTGTGAATTTGAGTGGCGCAATCGAGAAATGAAGCCAATAACAAAGACTGTTTTTCCATACGTCTTGCTAAAAATAAAAAAATATGGGTGGGTGCTGCTCCTTCCAGCAACCAGCAGGAAATGCATCTGTATGCTTTAAGCACCAATGGTGCCGACCCGGGGGATAGTTATAAATTTTTTCTCCACTTTATGCCAAAAGTAAATGGGGTAACCACGGTAGCTATTGAAAATGTATTCTACCCGGGTTATTATATATCGGCCTCGCCACCCGGTTTTAATTATGCACAAACCCAGGTAACCTTAACAAAACACAGCAATCCTGATAACGCTCCCAAATGGCAATGCAGGTAATCACCGCACTACATAACAATTATGCTAAAAAATTATTCCACATGAAAACATTAACATTAATACTTGTATGGCTTTTAATAACTGTTATAGTAACTGCTCAAATACCAGCCTTACAATGGGCGAGAAATATTGGCGGAGCAAGGGGTGATAATATAAAAGTAGATGCGGCAGGCAATGTGTATACTACCGGATATTTTGGCGGTGTTGCAGATTTTGATCCGGGGCCTGCTACTTTTTATTTAACTCCCAACGGTGGTGCCGATGCTGCTTACGTATCCAAGCTGGATATAAATGGCAATTTTCTTTGGGCGGCACAGTTAGGCGGAAGTATTGTTAACTACAATTATTCGGTTGATGTAGATGGATCCGGAAATGTATACTCGGTTGGTTATTTTGCGGGCACGGTTGATTTTGATCCGGGCCCTGGCGTATTTAATTTAACCGCTATCGGGCAGTATGATGTTTCCGTCTCCAAATTGGATGCCAACGGAAATTTTGTCTGGGCAAAAAATATCGGAGGTGCCAATTCGGATCTCGCCTTCTCTGTATTGATAGATCAAAGTAACAATGTCTGCATTACCGGTAATTTTATCGGTGTAGTTGATTTTGATCCGGGGCCGGGTGTTGCCAACTTAGATGCCAATGGTGTTTTTCCTGAATGCTTTATACTACGTCTGGATGCCAATGGAAATTTTATATGGGCAAAAGAAATAGATGGCTATTATGGGCAGGGAAATACCATTACTAAAGATGCAGCCGGTAACCTGTACGTCTGCGGTACTTATGATCAAACTGTAGATCTTGATCCCGGGCCGGGAGTATATAGTGTAACCACTGCAGGATCTGCAGATGGTTTTGTTATAAAACTGGATCCCGCCGGCGATTTCATTTGGGGCAGGTCTTTTGGAGGGCCGGGTTCACAAACTTGCGAAGCGGTGAAAACGGATGCTGCGGGCAATGTATACATCGCAGGTTATTTTCCGCTTACAGCAGATTTTGATCCGGGTGCGGGTGTATTCAATATCACTGCAGTGGGTTCTTCGGATGCCTACCTGTTAAAACTGGATGCCTCAGGTAGTTTTGTATGGGCAAAGGCTTTTGTCGGTAGCGCTGCAGATAATGCCAATGATCTTGATGTGGATGCCCTAGGCAATGTATACGTAACAGGATTATTCCAGGCTACAGCAGATTTTGACCCCGGGCCGGCTGTATACAATCTAACGTCGCTTGGTAGTAATGATATTTACATTGTTAAATTGGATGCAGCCGGTAATTTTGGTTGGGCCGTAAGATTTGGAGGAGCAACATTAGATGCGGGGCTTTCTCTCTTTGCAGCTTCCACAGGCAATATATATGCAACAGGTTTTTTTAATGGCGTAGTGGATTTTGATCCCGGCCCTGGTATTACCACACTTAATTATTCCACTGGCGCAACTTTTATTATAAACCTGGGCAGCGGGGTATTGCCATTAACATTAATTGATTTTTCCGGTAATGCTGTTGCTGCCGGCAATTTATTACAATGGAAAACTACACAGGAAATAAACACCAAAGATTTTATTGTAGAATGGAGCGACAATGGTATTGATTTTAAGAATATAGGTCAGCTACCTGCAACGGGTAATAGCAGTACAATAAAAAATTATTCTTACCTGCATAGCAATTCAATTGAAGGAGATAATTATTACCGTTTACAAATGCGGGATATCAACGGTGCATATACTTATTCCGCAGTAATAAAAATCAATACAAAGGGCAATGGCAAAAGACTTACGATCTTTCCCAATCCTGTAGCTGCCCAGGCTACTTTGCATATCAACGCATTGAAGAATGAAACGGTTTTATTTTACTTGTATGCTGCTGATGGTAAAATAGTTGCAACCAGGTCTTTTGCACTTACCAAAGGTGGCAATATGATTACATGGGACCTGCGATCTTTTGCAGCTGGTAAATATTTTATTTCTTCATCCCAACAACAATTCAATAATATACAACTCATTAAAAACTGATACGGATACACAGCAGTTACAAGCATTGCTATAGAAATCTTACATTAGTGTATTGAGAAAATCAACTTTCATATATCGCCTGGTATTGATTTTTACGTTGTTGCTGTATTGTTGTACAAATTGTATGGCACAACGTGCTGCAACATGGTTGTACCAGTATTATAATACTTCCTCTGGCCTGCCTTCGCCGGAGATCACTGCTTTGGCAAAAGACAATAAAGGTTTTTTATGGGTAGGTAGTGCTTCAGGACTTGCGGTATATGATGGATATAATTTTCATGCCTATTCTTATACCATCGCCAATGAATTGATAGGACATGTAAATGTAATACAAGCAGGAGCAGGTAATTGTTTGTGGATAGGCGCTTCCACTGGGTTATTTCGCTATGCCAATAATGAAGTGGTAAAGATCAGCGCGCCGTCTTCATTGGCGCAGGGTGTAAATGATATTTTACCGGATAATAATATCCTCTGGCTGGCAACAGAAAACGGCCCCGCAAAAATCAGCCTGCAAAAAATTGATACTACCGGTACAAAAAAAATAATACTGGAAGATCAGCTCCTTATCCAATGGAAGCAACATACCAGCAGTGAAAGAAATGTCCTGCTGATTGCCAAAGCAACAGACAACAGCATATACATTTCTCAATACAATAATTTATTCCGTTTAATAGGCGATCAGCTGCAGCTGATACACACTACCGATAGCCGTGATAAAATACTTACGCTATTCCCCCTAAACAAATCCACCATATATTTTGATGCAGTTTCTTCAGAAATAAATAAGCTGGATAACGGTGTTATTACCAACTATAACCCGGAAAATTTATACCAACCCAATGATGATGCCGGCAAAGGCAAATGGTATGTAGGTACAAGAGCTGCGTATTGCTTTCATCCCGAAACCGGTACTGTTTCTGCAACCATTCATTTTACAGACAAATACCTGGTATGGCCCACGGCAATATTAAAAGACAGCGGTGTTTTTTGGCTGGCTTCCCAGGATGGATTGGCAAAATTGAAACCGGCTTTATTTAAAACTTATCCCACCAATACAAAAAATGATTTCACAGATTATTATTCCGTTACGCAATTAACAAATGGGAAGATTTTACTGGGTGCCAACAGGGGAAAAGTATTTGAAAAGAAAGACAGCAGCTTTATTTTAAGCAAAGACAAGCTTGTTGAAAATGCGGAAATAAGATCGTTTTACGAAGATGAGCGGGGATGGCTATGGATCGCTTCCGGTTACCGGGGTTTAGTACTTTTAAGAAATGGGAATACAGCACATTTTACAACTGAAAACGGCCTGCACGATAACAGCCTGCTTCATTTTTTTAAAGCAAGCAATGGTAAATTATATGTTTTGGGCGACAGGGGGATGAGTGAAATAATTGTTCAGGCTGATAAAAGCATCAGCTTTAAAAAGATATGCTATCAACCTAACAGTACCGCCTACGCCAAATGCTTTGCCGCTGCCCAATCACCAGGAGGAACTATATGGATCGCCAGCGAAGAAGGGTTGCTATATTATAAAAACGATTCACTAAAAAAATTCAGTTTAAATGGTAAACAGCTGTATGTAAATTTTTTATTAACGGACCATGTAGGAAAATTATGGATGGCTACCGCGGGAGATGGTATTCTGCAATGTGCATTCAACAACAACGATGCGCCGGAGAGTATTAAACAATATACCGAAGCAGATGGGTTGAATACGGCTCACTACTTAACCTTACTTGCAGACAAGGAAAATAATATATGGGCTGCCAGTTCCAGGGGATTGAGCAGGATCAGTCAGAACCGCGAAAGCAAAAACAGGATCATGAACTTTGATGAATCCGATGGATTTATCAAACCTGGTTATAGTTATGCCCGGCTATTACAGGATAATCAAAATAATATATGGGCAGCAACAACGTTCGGGTTCATCTCTTTCGACCCCCGGCAATTAATTGCAACCGCTGCTGCACCGGTGCTATATATTACCGGCATCAGCCAGGTAAAACGCAATGCATTGCTACCACAGCAAAAATTTTTACTGCTGCCGGAAAAAAATAGATTTCCTTATTCCAGTAACTCTTTCAATTTTACATTTACGGCATTGGATTATGCAAACCAGGAAAATATCCGTTTCTATTACCGGCTTGATGGACTGGATACCAACTGGACCAATGCCGGCAACCTGCATAGTGTTAATTTTGAAAACCTTGCCCCGGGTAATTATACATTCAGGGTAAAGGCAGTAAACAGTAAAGGCATATGGAGTAAACAGGATGCTGTATACGCTTTCAGCATTACACCACCATTCTGGAAAACCGGCTGGTTTATTGCATTATTGATCATAGCAATAGTTACCTCTTTCTATTTTTATGTGCGCCGGAGAGAAGCCATAGCGAGGGAAAAACAAAAACAGCAAACCGAGATACAAACATTAAAAGCCAGCAATTACCAACACCAGTTTGAAATAAACCAGGTGATCAATTATTTCGCCAATTCCATTCACGAACAAACTACGGTGGATGACCTGTTATGGGATGTTGCCAAAAACTGTATTGCTAAACTGGGTTTTGAAGATTGCGTGATCTACCTAAAAAATAATCAACGGAATGTACTGTTGCAGAAGGCGGCCTGGGGCCCAAAGACCAATAGTGAAAACCGGATTGTAAACCCCATCGAACTGTTGCCCGGCAATGGTATTGTTGGTAATGTAGCAGTAACAGGCAAGGCCGAGATCATCAATGATACTACAAAAGACAAACGGTATGTGGTAGATGATGCGCAACGTTTATCTGAGATCACTATTCCCATTATTAATAACGGTGAAGTAATTGGCGTTATCGACAGTGAACATCCGCAGAAAAATTTTTATACCGAAAGACATTTACAGATCTTAACTACCATTGCTTCTCTTTGTGCCGATAAAATGGAGCGGATAAAAGCAGCGCAGCAAACAAGAGAAAAAGAAATTGCCATATTCAAATTAAACCAGGACCTGGCCACTTCTCAACTCACTGCTTTAAGGGCACAGATGAATCCTCATTTTATTTTTAATGCACTCAATAGTATACAGCAATATATACTTACGGGTAATGTAGACCAGGCCAATAAATATTTATCCAAATTCAGTCGTTTGCAAAGAGATGTATTAAATAATTCTGATCAGAATTTTATTACGCTGGATAAAGAAATTGAAATGCTGCATTTGTATCTTGAACTGGAGCAATTGCGTTTCAATGATAATTTTGACTACCGCATTGATGTTCCTGCAGACATTGATTGCAGCGAAATAAAAGTGCCGCCCATGATATTACAACCATTTGTAGAAAATGCAATCTGGCATGGTTTGATGCCAAAGCAGGGTCAGCGGCAATTGCTGATCGCATTTACATTGCCTTCCTATCAATACCTTCAATGCATTATAAAAGACAATGGTATTGGCAGGGCTGCAGCTGCCAGTTTAAAAATGCAATCGGGCAATGGCAATAACCATAAATCGAAAGGCCTGGGCCTGGTGTATGAAAGATTATTAATACTGCAGCAACAGTACCAGCAATCTTTTACAGCGGCCATCAACGACAGCACGGCACCAGACGGCACGGTACAAGGCACTGAAGTGATACTTACCTTATTTATAGCTCACTAGCTTTTACACATTCTGGTACTAAATAAAATTTGTTGCTTAAATTAGGGTTGTGATAAAAGCATTAATTATAGACGATGAACCTTCTGCAGTAAACACCCTGCAATTAATGCTGCAACGATATGTACCCGAAATAAAAGAACTAAGAACCACCAATGATCCTGCGGAAGGATTGCAACTGATCAAACATTTTAAACCACAATTACTTTTCCTTGATGTGCAGATGCCCGTGATGACCGGCTTCCAGTTACTGAAACAGCTACCCGAAATTAACCTGGATATTATTTTCACCACGGCGCATGATAAATATGCCATAGAAGCCATTCGCTTCAGCGCACTGGATTATTTATTAAAACCTATCGATGCGGATGAATTGCGGGCTGCTGCAGATAAATTTATGGTAAAGGAAACCCTGCAACTGCACAACAAGGCTTTATACCATAACCTGCTGCATAATATCAATACTACTGATAAAAAAGATCTGCGTATTGCTTTACCTACCGTTAAAGAAACTTTTTTTTGCAGCCCTGCGGAAATAATACGCCTCGAAGGAGAAAGCAATTATACCAAATTCTATTTCACCGATAAGAGAACCCTGATCACTGCACGTACCTTAAAGGATTATGAAGAACTATTGGCAGGATCAGGATTTATACGCACCCATAAATCGCATATTGTAAACAGGATACACGTGGTAAATTATTCAGCAGATGGCACACTTACTATGGCAGATCTTTCTACAGTGGAAGTATCCCGCAGGAGAAAAGATGATGTGCTGGCACAATTGAAATCACGCTGATACTGTTTAAAACAATTTGCATTTACTTTGCAGTGTGGTAATCTTAAAATGCATTTTTTAAAATAATGAAGTACAAACATATTTTTTTCGACCTTGATCATACGCTCTGGGATTTTGATGCCAATGCAAAAGCAACACTAACCGACCTGTTTGCTTTTTTTGAACTGGATAAAAGAGTACCCGCCTCATTTGATGATTTTTACCGTAAATATTTATACCACAACGAAATACTATGGGACAAATACCACAATGGTTTAATTACAGCCGAAGAACTAAAATGGAAAAGAATGTGGCGCACCTTGCTGGATTTTAAGATCGGCGATGAAGTTTTGTCTAAACAACTGAGTGCAAAATTTTTAGAGATCCTGCCAACCAAAAAAATATTATTCCCCCACACCACGGAGTTACTGGATTACCTGCTTGAAAAAAAATATGTACTGCATTTAATTACCAATGGTTTTGAAAAAACGCAATGGAGCAAGATTAACAATAGTGGTATTGCAAAATATTTCACGCATATGATCACTTCAGAAGTAAGTAACAGCCTGAAACCGAAAAAGGAAATTTTTGATTATGCACTGATCAAAGCCGGCGCAGTTTTAAAAGAAAGCATCATGATCGGTGATAATTTAGATGCGGATATACAGGGCGCCATCAATGCAGGTATGGATTCTGTTTTTGTAAATCATATCAATGCTACAGCGCATGTGCAACCTACTTACACCATTTATCATTTGAAAGAACTGGAGGGGATTTTGTAAAAGATGGTTTAGAGGGTTTGCATGGGCACAAAAAAACCTCCCCGGTTTGGAGAGGTTGTAATAAGTTTAAGCAGCAATTACAAAGAAGCTGTTTTCTTGTCTTTGCAGCAGGATTTAGTTGCTGAAGCGGTAGATTTCTTTGTTGTGCAGCAGGTTTTTCCTTTGGCACATTTTTTAGATTTCTTTTTCCCGGTATCTGCCAATGCAATACCAGACATCATTACCACTGCAGTAGCTAATAAGAATAATTTTTTCATAATAATGTATTTGATTAATCCCTGTAAATGTAGGGCACAGCGCCCAAACCGCCAAGGTTAAACTGTTAAAAATTATAATGTGGCAATCACGGTTACGCCGCCTTGTACTACTTCGTTAAGGGCCACATTTATTTTAGTGCCTACGGGTAATATCAGGTCTACCCGGCTGCCGAATTTAATAAAGCCCATTTCCTGTGTTTGCTCCACTTTTTGGCCCACCTGCAGGTAATTTACAATACGTTTGGCCAGGGCGCCGGCGATCTGTTTTACCAATACTTCGGTATTGCCTTTTTTTATCACCACGCTATGTCTTTCATTTTCTGTGGAAGATTTGGGATGCCAGGCCACCAAATACTTTCCTTTATGGTATTGATTATACACTACATCGCCACTAATAGGATTACGGTTTACATGCACATTGGCCGGGCTCATAAATATCGATACCTGTAAGCGTTTGGCGTTAAAATATTCCACGTCAATGATCTCTTCTATCACCACTACTTTACCATCTGCCGGTGCCACCACCAGGTTATCGCCAACTGTAAGCTTTCTTGCGGGTACCCGAAAAAAAGAGATTAGAAAAAGCAATAAAAAAAGTGTGGCTGCAAATACGATCCAGCAAATAATGGGCAGGGAAGCACTGAAAAAATACAATACGGCAAAATTGATGGCTCCAAAAATTAAAGTGCCGATGGCTATGGATTTGTATCCTTCGCGATGAATGGTCATGCTGTTGAATTGAAATGTAAAGATAACAAGTTTAGGGGTTTAGTGAGTTTAGAAGTTTAGGGTTGCGGGTTTGTGGGTTATTGATTGTTTGCGAAAAAAAGACAGCTCACTAACCCGTAATTCTATCTGACAAAAAACTTCACATATAACCATACCGCAGGTGCGGCAAATAATAAACTATCAAAACGATCTAAAAACCCACCGTGGCCAGGCATGATGGTGCCGCTGTCTTTTACATTGGCCATGCGTTTAAGTTTACTTTCAAATAGATCGCCTGTAGTGCCAAAGATGGCGCAGAGTGCAGCGATGACGATGGCGTCTTTTATGGCTAACAAATGAGTGAAGTAAGCAATTAATGCAATAACCACAATACAAAGTATAGCACCACCGGCTGTACCTTCCCAGGTTTTTTTAGGGGAGATCTTGGAGAACGGTGTTTTACCGATTAATGAACCAACAATATAGGCCATGGTATCATTTATCCAAATAGAAAAAACGATGCTGCAGGGTATAAGTGCAGAATAGGCAACTACTGCGGGTAAAGCAAAATGCGGAGCTGTCAGATCGGTTACTTTGTGTTTATAACCCATGATGTCAATGCCAAGATGCATAAGCATCAGTATGGGCATCGTGATATAAACCAACCCCAGCAGGCAATACTTCAAATACTTCTCTCCATAAATCTTCTTGATCAACTTCACTAACTCATACCAGCACCCGAAATGTACAATTGTAAACAATACTACAAAACTCCAGAAATTCCACAATAAACCCACCAACATTACTGCCACAAATATCAGTGCGGTTAAGGCTCTTGTTTTAAGGGTAGCTATATTTAATGCCATAATTTTTATACCTGGTTTTGGTTGCCAATAGCATTTACATCTTCTATAAATGGATCCCGTGGATTAATATAACCGGCCAATAATACTTCCTCTCCCGGCCGGTCAATATCATCTTTACTTACTTTATCCAATACATATAACAAAGCAATTACACCAATAACCCCTACGGCGCCTAACCAGATAGGAAACTTATCATCGATCTTCGACAGATCTGTTGGCTTACCGGGTGTAGAATAATAATACAGCGTGAGTATACCAATCGCATTATTAAAAAAATGTGCTGCGATGTTCAGCCAGATATTTCCTGTACGGTAAAATAACCAACCCAAAATAAAACCTAATACCGCTCTTGGTAAAAAGCCGTCGTACGATCCATGGATGGCACTGAAAATTAATGCGGTGATCACTACCGCCCAAACCGGTGCTTTTAACCAGCGCGACAATAAATTTTGCAATGCTCCTCTGAATATAACTTCTTCAAAAACCGCTGGCAATAAAGCCACAATTAAAAGGGAGATCACCAGGTCACTGGTGCCATTCATACGGGCCATTACCTGCATTTGTTTATTATACAGTTCTTCCGCGGCTTTAAACTTTTGCTGCCAGGCTGCTGAAAAAGGGATTTGACGCCATATTTCTGCTAAAGCGCCCACAATAAATAGTGCAAAAAACATAATCCCCACCACCAGTAATAACTGTTTGATACCAGGTGCTTTTACAAAGCCTAAATGTAGGAATGGTTTTTTATGGCAGATTTTTGCATAGATCCAGGCAGGGATAAAGAACATGAATAAAGTACTAAGGAATTGCATGAGGCGAAATGCATTGGCATTCTCGGGTTTTAGAAGGCTTTCCATTAAGCCCTCTTCTGTTAGCTTATGCATATCAATCTTTCCCAATACAGGAATCAAACTTACAAGGCCTCCAACGATCAGCCCTACACCCGTTAACAGCAATAAAATACCCAACTGCCCCCAGTAAGTAAACCGTTTTGTTGCTATATGCGCCATAGTTTGAGATTATATGTTGTAAATTTGCAGCAAAAATAAGGAATTGCCACTGAGGCACAGAAACACAGAAAAAACTGGTTGATTAACCTTAAAAATAAACCGGCTTTTATGCTCCCTACAGAAAGTATGTAGCTACCGGCAAATAAATGTTTTATACATGATAAAAATTGGCGAACATATCAGCTTACCGGATTTTCCTTTACTATTGGCACCAATGGAAGATGTAAGTGATCCGCCTTTTCGTGCTGTTTGTAAAGATCATGGTGCCGACCTGATGTATACCGAATTTATCAGCAGCGAAGGATTAATAAGAGATGCGATCAAAAGCCGTAAAAAGCTGGACATTTTTGATTACGAAAAACCTATCGGCATACAGATATTTGGAGGGGATGAAGACAGCCTGGCCATGGCTGCCAAAATTGTGGATGTTACCAATCCCGATTTGCTGGACATTAATTTTGGCTGCCCTGTCAAAAAAGTAGCCTTGAAAGGCGCCGGCGCCGGAGTATTAAAAGATGTTGACCTGATGGTTCGGCTAACCGATGCCGTGGTAAAGTCGACCAACCTGCCTGTTACCGTTAAAACCAGGTTAGGCTGGGATGATACTAACCGGAATATTGAAGAAGTGGCAGAACGTTTACAGGATGTAGGCATCAAGGCATTGGCCATTCATGGCCGTACCAGGGCGCAGATGTATAAAGGCGAAGCAGACTGGACTTTGATCGCTAAAGTAAAAGAAAACCCCCGCATTAAAATTCCCATTTTTGGCAATGGTGATATCGACAGCCCGGAAAAAGCAGTGGATTATAAAAACCGGTTTGGTGTGGATGGTATCATGATCGGTCGTGCGGCTATTGGTTATCCCTGGATCTTTAACGAGATCAAACATTTTGTACAAACCGGCCAACATTTACCGGCTCCCACTATTGAAGACCGGGTTGCCGTTTGCAAAAAACATTTGCATAAATCTTTTGAGTGGAAAGGACCTAAAGTGGGCATTTTTGAAATGCGCCGCCATTATACCAATTATTTAAAAGGCATGCCGGGTATAAAAGACTACCGGTATAAACTGGTTACACTGGATACCGTAGAAGAAATTGATGCGGTGCTGGATGAAATCGTCATTAAATACCAGGGCTATGCATTTGAAAAAACACCCATTGAGTTAATTAATTACCACGAAAAATGCCCGGTGATTTAGGGTCGGGTCGCTTTTGCAGACTAATCCCTATTTAGTAGCTTTTACAAATCCCACAACAGATACCACTGTCCATATACCTTCTAAAATGATAAAGGGCCAGAAGATAAGAAGTATGGCTGCATAACAACTTAATGCGCCGCCAATGGCATTAAGTACAAAAAATAATTTCCCGTTTTCCGGTACTATTTTAAAAGTATTAAAAAAATAAGCCAGTAACACCAGCCCTACGCCAACCGTTCCGATAATATCATTGTATGTCATGGTATCAATTTATGTTCAACTAAATATGCCACATTATTCTTCAACTGCCTTTATAATTTCGTCACTCAAAGGTGCTACAGAAGGATCAAAATAATGAATGAGTGTTCCATTTTCATCTACCAGGTATTTGGAAAAATTCCAGGTAGGCGGTTTATTGTTCCAGCCGTTTTTAGCTGCATCGGTAAGCCATTGAAAAACGGGATGCTGCTGCGGCGATTTTTTTACGCTGCTTTTTTGTATCAGAGGAAACGTAACACCAAAATTTATTTTGCAGAATTCCGCGATCTCTTCATCGCTACCCTTTTCCTGTTCTTTAAAATCATTGGCCGGAAAACCCAGTACCAGCAGTTTGTCTTTATATTGCTCCGATAGTTTTTGCAGGTCGTCATACTGGCCGGTATACCCGCATTGGCTGGCAGTATTTACCAATAGTACTTTCTTTCCTTTCAGGGAATTGAAATCAAGGGTATTGCCGTTATTCAACACTGCTTGTTGGGTATAAAAAGAAACAGGTGGTTCTTTAGTGCCGGATAATGCTGTTGAATTTTTACCGGTAAGTTTTGTAAACCACATCAATACCGGGTATACTGCTTTTAAAAATCGTTGTCGGTACGTCATGCTTCTAAAATACGTTTTATAAGTTCAATAATAAAAATGCCGGTTATTCCCAATGTAACAATACAAAAACGTTTTAGTTTTTGTAGTTAAGGTTAATAAACTGCATTAGATATCTCTTTTTACGCAGATGAATCCTGCATAATATTGTTATGCAAAAAATATGCTTAACAAAAATATAAAGGCAATAAACCTAATCATTATCAATTATTAAATTATGAATTACCTAATCACCCATTTAAACAGTTTCAACTTTCCTTTAAACGGAGGATACTTTATAGCCGGATCAAACCAGGTAGGTGTTTTCATCACCGATTTTTTATGACTGAAAGTATCAAAGGAATTTTTGCCATGATAATTGCCTGTACCACTAAACCCTCTTCCGCCAAAAGGCAAATGATGATTGGTTAAATGCCAGCTCGCATTGTTTACACAACCGCCGCCAAATGCTACACTGTTCAGCCAGTCTTTTTCCTTGACCCTGCTGGAAGTAAACACATAAAATGCCAGGGGATTTTTATGTTGTGCAATTATTTTCAATGCGTCTTCCTTAGTGGTAAAAGAAAGGATGGGTAAGATCGGTCCAAAAATTTCCTCCTTCATTATTGCAGCATCCATATGCAGGTTATCCATAACCGTTGGTTCAATAAATAATTTACTTTTATCCGTTCTACCTCCATGCAAAATATTGCCCTGCGATAAATAACTGACCAGGCGGTCAAATTGTTTTTCATTGATGATCTTGCTGTAATTGTAACTGTCTTCTGCAGTATCGCCGAAGAAATTGCTGAGGGTAGATTTTAAAGCCGCTACCAGTGCTTCCTTTTTACTTTCATGCACCAGCACGTAATCAGGTGCCACACACATTTGACCGGCATTGCTGAACTTGGTCATGGCAATTCGTTTAGCCGCCACCTTTATATTGGCATCGGCTTCTACCACACAGGGACTTTTTCCTCCCAGTTCCAGTGTAACAGGCACCAGTTTTTCTGCAGCCATTTTATAAATTATTTTACCTACGGCTGTGCTACCGGTATAAAACACATGATCAAAATCAAAATTGTTCATCATTGCCGGAATTACGGTGGCGCCATCACCTTCGGTAAATAAGATATGTTCTTTTACAAAAGTTGCTTCGATCAGTTGCTTCATTACTGCAGCCGTAGCAGGTGCAAATTCTGATGCTTTTAATACGCAGCAATTACCCGAAGCTATAGCACCAACCATTGGGGTAAATAATAATTGTAAGGGATAATTCCATGGCCCGATTATTAAAACCACACCCAACGGTTCTTTCAGCACAAAACTTTTGGAAGGCATGTTTAATAGATTGGTAGGTACCAACTCGGTTTGCATCCAGACTTTACAATGTTTTAGTGAGGTATTGATCTCGCTTAATAAAAAACCGGTTTCTGTAACCCAGCATTCTTCGGGGTTTTTTTTAAGGTCGGTATATAAGGCATTGTGAAAAGCAGTTTCATATTGCAGCAAGGCTGCTTTTAATTTTTGCAATTGTGTTTTTCTAAAATCCCAGGTCTTTGTGATGCCGCTTTCAAAATATTGGCGCATTGCCAAAAGTTGATTTATGTTTGCCATACCACTAAATTTGCGGCAAGGTAATAAAATGAAATGGTATGACAGATGAGCAATACATGCAGCTGGCTTTAAAGGAAGCACAAAAAGCTTTTGATGCAGGCGAAGTGCCGGTAGGCGCCATTTTGGTAATGCAGGATAGGATCATTGCCCGTTCGCACAACCAGGTGGAATTATTGAATGATAGTACTGCACATGCAGAAATTTTAGCATTAACTACAGCCTTTAATTTTTTAGGCAGTAAATATTTACCTGATGCTACTTTATACATTACGGTAGAACCCTGCCTGATGTGCAGCGGTGCACTATACTGGAGTAAGATCGGCAGGATAGTATTTGGCGCTGCCGATGAAAAGAACAGTTACCGGAGATCAACAGGAGATAATAATCCCTTTCATCCAAAAACAGTACTAACAGGAGGAATTTTAAAGGAAGAAGCTGCGAATTTAATGACCAGTTTTTTTAAGGCCCGTAGATGATTACTGTACGATCATCTTCTTTTTTACAAGGGTGTTCTTTTGTTTCAGTTGTATAAAATAAATGCCTGGCTGCAATGAAAACATAAGTGTCATGGTTTCATTACCACTCACCAGTAAACGCTGGTCATCCCTTAACTTTTTACCATTGATATCAGTTACCTGTAGTTGTATCAGTCCTGCTTCAAAACCTTTCAGGTCAAGTTCTGCCTTATTCTTAACCGGATTGGGGAAGATTTTAACGGAGGCCATTTCTTTTGCAACAATAACCCGGGCTATTGTTTTTGAAATGATGGCTACACTATCTGTTATACTACTATCCGCGGGGTTTTGTGCAACCCCCTTATAAATTCCGAAAAACGTAACCAACAGTATTACAATTTCTTTCATTTTATAACTGAATAGGAAATCAATAACGTAAATTTGTATCCTCATATTTCATAATAGCATCTTAAAATTTAAAACTATGGCATTTACACTACCGGCTCTGCCTTACGCTCACGAAGCATTGGAGCCACATATTGACACTACCACCATGCAGATCCATCATGGTAAACACCACCAGGCTTATGTAGATAATTTAAACAAAGCCATTGCTGGTACAGACAATGAAAACAAAAGCATTGAAGAACTGGTAAAAAATGCCGGCGCCATTTCTCCGGCGGTACGTAATAACGGTGGCGGACACTGGAATCACAGTTTTTTTTGGGAAAGCCTTGCCCCTAACGCAGGCGGTGCTCCCACAGGTAAATTAGCTGAAACGATCAATACTGTTTTTGGCAGCTTTGATGCATTTAAAGAAAAGTTTGCAGCGGCGGGTATGACAAGATTTGGTAGCGGCTGGGCCTGGCTGATCGTTAAAGACGGCAAACTGGAAGTATCTTCCACCCCTAACCAGGATAATCCTTTAATGGAAGTGGCCGATGTAAAAGGAACGCCATTGTTAGGCTGTGATGTTTGGGAACACGCTTATTATTTAAAATACCAGAACCGTCGTGCAGATTATTTAGCGGCTTTCTGGAGCGTAGTAAACTGGAATAAAGTAGCAGAGCGTTTTGCAGGAGCTTAATATCAGATTGATTGTATAAAAAGATCGCCCCACATTTTGTGAGGCGATCTTTTTATATGCACTATTGTAATAATCATTAAGGAACCGGGTCGTAACCATGGCCGCCCCATGGATGGCAACGGGCAATCCGTTTAGCTGTTAACCATAATCCTTTTATTGGTCCGTACTTTTTTAATGCCTCTATACCATAATGAGAGCAGGTGGGCGTATACCGGCATTTGCTGCCCAGTAATGGAGAAAGGATCCATTGGTATAGTTTTATTAAAGCTATAAATGGAAAACTACATATTCGTAACAACTGCTTCATGGCAAATTTTTAGTAAGCGTTTAATTACAGTGCCTGTTTTTTCATAGAGCAAATGGTATTCCGGTAATTCGTTGCCGGTATAGATTATAAACACTGCAAAGGGTTTATTTGTTTGTACCAGTTTATCCTGCAAAGGATTTTTCCGCAACCGCCAGGCTTCTCTCATCAGTCTTTTAACACGGTTCCTGTCGGTAGCATTTTTAAAATGCTTTTTGCTTACACTGAAAGCGGTTTGCAGGTGGCTGTTTAACAATCCCGAAGCCGGAACTTCCAGGTACAATACCCTGAAAGGGAACAGGGAAAACGACTTACCTTCTTTGAACAACTGCTCAATTAATTTTTTGCTTTTCAGCTTGTCTTTTTTGCCTAAAGTATATCGTTGTTGTTGCTCCAATATGTCAAAATTAAAAAGTCCTGCCGAAAAAGCAGGACTGATTTATTTTTAGACGGTTCAATTAAGCACCGCTGTCTTATTTTTTATCACCACGTTCGCTGGAAACGGTAAGTTTATGGCGCCCTTTCTTTCTACGGCTTGCTAAAACTTTACGTCCGTTGGCGCTTTCCATACGTTTACGGAAACCGTGTACAGATTTTCTACGGCGTTTATGGGGTTGATACGTTCTTTTTTTACCTGGCATTGTTTTAAATTTTCCTTTTAAAAAATAATTTTTTTACACTGTACAGCAGGGCACCATCCCCATTGTTTGTGAAAGGACGGCGAAGGTAGGCTAAAAAGTTGAAAGTTGAAGGCTTAAAGTTAAAAGTTTTGGCTTCAAAGCTGCAGGTGGCTTGATTTTACCGGCTTCCCGTAAAAAGTAGCGGCATGGTTATCAAAGTCTTCGGTAGAATCAGTAGTAAAAAAAGAAATTTGCCCGCCTACGCTGCATTTTTGGGCTATCTCCTGGTGTCTTTCCAGGTAATCCTTCAGGCTATCAGCAACAATTCTTCCCTGTGATAACAGTTTTATATTTTCCGGAACAAGGGCAGCTATCTTATCGGCCAGTAAAGGGTAATGGGTGCAAGCCAGTAAAATAGTATCAATATCCGCCGACTGGCCCAGCAACTGGTCAATATGCTTTTTTACAAAGTAATCTGCACCGGCCGACAAATGTTCATTATTCTCTATCAACGGCACCCACATCGGGCAGGCTTCCTGGTACACCGCCAGGCTGGGATAGAATTTGGCAATTTCTATAGGATAGGAATTGGATTGCACGGTGCCGGTTGTACCTAGTACCCCAACAGCGTTGGTGGAAGAAAAAGCGCCGATCACTTCCGTGGTAGGCCGGATAACACCCAATACCCTTTTATCGGGGGCAATTCGTTGAAGGTCGTTTTGCTGTATGGTACGCAGGGCTTTTGCCGAAGCCGTATTACAAGCCAGCACCACCAGCGAGCAGCCCTGGTTGAAAAACCACTGCACACATTCCAGGGTATAATGGTATACGGTATCAAAGCTTCGGGGACCATAAGGCGCACGGGCATTATCGCCCAGGTATAAATAATCGTATTGAGGGAGCTGGTTTACTATTTCTTTTAAAACAGTTAAACCACCATAACCACTGTCAAATACGCCTATCGGTCCTTTATTCATATTTCAAAAATAAGCAATTGCAAAACATCGCACACTATACGATCTTACAGATTTAATTTACACAGGATAAGATCCGTGATATTATCGTATTTAGGTAAGGGTAAATATTGTAACCGCTGATCTGAAAAATCAAGCACATAATTGTAACCATTATCTCCAGCAATTTTTTTTATTACTCCTATAATTTTATTTTTCACCAGGTCAAATGTAGCCGCCGCTTTTTTTTTCAGTAACATTTGGTGTTCTTCTTGCAGAGACATAAATTTTACAATGTCCTGTGTTATTGTTCTTCGTTCTATGACAGCCAGTTCAGGATCAGTAACGAACATATGGCATAGGGTATCGTTATTATATTTATTCGCAGCTTCCTGAATCTTTTTTTCCAATGCTTCATATTCTTTTTGTAAAGAATCCTGGAATTTCACCAGACTAATATTAGCCAGTTTTGTTTCGGACATGATATCAATTACTTTGTCAATATCAACCACGCCGATTTTATCTTGTGCAGCAATATGATTACTTATTAATACAAGTAAAAGCACGATATAAATATTTTTAGCTGTCGTTGCCATCTTCTATTAAACTACAAAAGCCATCCTTTTAACAGGATGGCTTTTGTAAATATATTTTTGCAACAATTAGTTACCGGTTTTTGCAGGTGTTTTAGCTGCCGGTGTTGCTGGTTTTTCAACAATACCCAATTCTTTTTTTACCAATGGTAAGATATCATCACCCGGAGGGCCAACCAAAATTGAATTAATATCCAACACATAAGCATAACCGCTTTTTTTAGCTACGGATTTAATGGCATCCATTGCTTTTTGCTGAATAGGCGCAAATTTTTGTTGTGCTGCCTGTTTGGCTTTTTCCTGTGCTTCGTTATTATAGCCCTGTACTCTTTGCACCAATGTAACCAGTTCTCCTCTTTTAATTTCTTTCATGCTTGCAGACATAGTAGCAGAATCTTTCTGGAACTGGGCAATTTTTACCTGTGCTTCTTTTTCCAGTTCTTCACCCTGTTTAACCAGTGATTCCTGGAATTCCTGCAATTCTTTATTGGCTTTGTCGGTTTCTGGCATAGCAGCAATTATCTCGTCTGTATTTACATAACCAATTTTTGTTTGTGCTGATGCTCCTAAGAACGATACCGCCATCACAGCAGCTACGATTAATTTTTTCATTGTCTTTTTTAGTGTTTACTTTATGTAGTTTGTTTTTTTATGGTTTTAGCTGCATTACAGCCTGGTATTAACAGTTTATTTAACACCCAGGTTCCTCAATACTTCATCACTCCGGTCCAGTTTTGGGTCGGCAAAGATAACGGTAATTCCTTCACTTTTATCCAATATAAAATCAAATTGCCTGTCAACCGCCAGTTTTTGTACGGCATTATACACCCTGTCCTGTATAGGTTTTATCAGTTCCTGCCTTTTTCTAAACAGATCTCCTTCAAAACCAAAGCGTTTCTTCTGCAGGTCCCTTAATTCCTTTTCCTTATTATATAATTCGTCCTCTCTTTTCTTTTTCAGCTCATCGCTAAGCATTACCTGCTCCGCATCATAATCTTTGATCATTTTATCTACCAGGGTTTGCTTCTGGTCAATTTCCTGCTGCCATTGTTCGCTGAACTGGTCCAGTTTTTTCTGGGCCTCTTTATAATCCGTTAGTTTTTCCAATATGTATTTGGAATCAATGATGGCATAACGTTGTGCATTGCCTGCGGCAGTAAGTAGCAGGAAGCAAGCAGCAAGAAGGAAAAGTTTTTTCATTATATAATTTTTTTACAAATTAACTAATAAACAAATTAATGGTTTTATTCCGGTTCCTGGCCCAGCATAAAGGTAAATTTACCTGCTCCTTTCAGGCCTCCGCCTGGTGTGTACCTGTCGAATCCAATACCGTAATCAAAGCCAAGCAAACCAAACATAGGTAAGAAAAAGCGCATACCCACACCTGCTGAACGACGTAATTTAAAAGGATTATAGCTTTTAAAATCGTACCAGCCATTGGCGGCTTCAAAAAATGCCAATCCATAGATCGTACTGCTGGCGCTGGTGCTGAAAGGATAGCGCAGCTCCATGGTATATTTATTAAAGATGGTAAAATATTGGTTGGAAGAAACGCCATCAGGATTGATCTTGGGATCGGATGAATTATACACCGGGTAACCACGGTGTGCAATGATATCATATCCTAATAAAGCATAGCTATTGCTTAAACCGGCATCACCCACCTGGAAACGCTCGAAAGGTGAAATGGCCAGGTCTTTATTATACCTGCCGATAAAACCATACTTGGCTGCAGTTTTTAAAATAAACTGCCTGTTGTGTTCCGGTCCTCTTGCCCTGCCGATCGGTGTATACCATTCGCCGCTAAAGCGCCATTTATGAAATTCCGGCAACGCATATGGGTTTGATGAACTTGGTTTAATATTCAATGCAGAGTATGGCAGGGTAAACTGGCCGCTCAGCAAAAAGTTGGATCCGCTGGTAGGGAAGATAGGATTAGGACCGGCAGAATTACGTACCAATGCAATTTTTAAACTCACATTGGTTGATGTACCGTTGCTTAATCCCTGGAATATATTGGAATAGTTTTTTAATTTATACTGCTGTACACTCAAGGCATAGATGAGGTTAAAATAATCATCCGGCCATTTTAATTGTTTACCCAGTGACAAACTGAAACTGCTTGTTTTTACATAAGAAGTATCACCACATGATTTACAATACGTGCCGGTATAAGAATCGTAGGCGTTGGCATATTTTGTATTGGCATACCCAATGGTAAATGAATTTCTTTTTTTACCACCCAGCCATGGTTCGGTAAAAGAGAAGTTATAAGAACGGTAAGCCTTACCGTTAGATTGTATCCTGGCACTTAATTTTTGCCCGTCGCCCGATGGTAACGGATCCCAGGTAGATTTTTTAGTAATGTTCTTTATAGAGAAATTATTGAACGTGATACCTAAAGTTCCTGTTAAACCGATACCACCGCCAAAGCCTGCAGACAATTCCAGCTGATCGGCAGATTTTTCTTCAATTTCCCAGTTGATATCTACGGTACCATTATCTGCATTGGGCACTACATTAGGATTAATCTTTTCGGCATTGATAAAACCCAGTTGTCCTAATTCCCTTTGTGTACGGATAATATCTGCACGGCTGAATTTTTCGCCCGGTATGGTTCTTAATTCGCGGCGGATAACATAATCCTTTGTTTTATCATTACCCGAAATGGTGATAACGCCGTAAGTAGCCTGGGGGCCTTCTGTCATCCTCACTTCAAAATCAATGGTATCATTATACACCGAAGTTTCAATAGGGTCTATCCTGTAAAAAAGATACCCGTCATCCATGTACAAACTTTGTATATCACCACCCTCAGCCGAAATTTGTTTACCCAGGCGTTTGTTCAATAACTCCATGTTATACACGTCGCCTTTTTTAATACCTAATATCACATTCAAAATAGAATCGGGATACTTGGTATTACCTTTCCAGGTAATATCTCCGAAATAATATTTTCTTCCTTCATTAACTTTTACAAAGATGTTAAGGTTATTTTTTACGTCATAGATCGCAGTATCGCCCACAATCACCACATCACGATACCCTTGTGAATTATAGTAATCCAGTACACTTTCTTTATCTTCCAGGTATTTCTTATCGCTGTACTTACCTGAACTTAATTTGAGCCTTACATAGGGATCAAGTACGTCCCTGGTTTTGGTCAATGATAAAGGACCTGCTTCTTTTATATATTCTTTGAAAGAGATTTTTTTTGCACTATCCCCGTAAGGATTTTTCACCGAGATAGGGTATAAGGTAAAACGGGGCATTTCTTTCCCCTTCATTTGTTTTTTTAACTTCTGGTCAGAGATGGTTTCATTGCCACTAAAAGTAATCTGGTTCGTTTTTACTTTATTGCCTTTATCAATGATAAAAGTTAAAGAAATGGAGTTATTAAGATTAGTAACCTTTTCTTCTTTAAGTTGTATAGTTACATTACGGTAAGCTTTTTCATAATAATATTTACGAATGGCTTCCACTGCACTTAGTTTCATATTTTCTGTAACCACTCTTTCTTTTACCAGCGCCACTTTGGTTTCAAGATCGTCTTTCTCCCCCTTTTTTACGCCTATAAATTTAAATTCGGCCAGGCGTGGGCGTTCGGTTATTTCAAAGTGTACATATAAATTTCTGTCCACCAGTTTTGTAAAGGAAATCTCGATATTGGAGATCAGGCTCTGCTTCCATAATTTTAAAATGGCTTTGCTGAAAACGTCTGTACCGGGGATGATCACTTTATCTCCTACAGCAAGACCCGATATTGAAATAATTAAATTTTGATCGAATGCTTTGGTGCCGCCTACAGTAATACCTGCGATGGTATATTCTTTGGGTGTTTTGGAAGTAAAAATGGCTTGTAATTCAGGATCAACAGATACATTGGTTTCAACTTGTGCAAAAATAAACTGGCTGGTAAGCAGAATAGTAGCAATAAAAAAAATCCTTTTGTAAATCAGGTGCATCAATTTGGTATTTTATGAGCGGCAAATTAAGCCCATTAATTAAAACTATTTGTTAATCTTGTTACCCCTCCGCCCTTAAGGGAACCTATGGAGAAGATGATATTTTTATTTAATCTTAGCTTCCAATTTTCAGCTGTTCGCTTGTTTTTCCAAATCTTCTTTCCCTGCTTTGATAATCCAGGATGGCTTCATACAAATGCTCTTTTCTAAAATCCGGCCATAAAGTGTTGGTAAAGTGCAACTCGGCATAAGCCAGCTGGTATAATAAAAAGTTACTGATCCTGAACTCACCACTTGTGCGGATCATCAGTTCCGGATCAGGGAAACCGGCGGTACACAAATAACACTGGATCACTTCCTGGGTAATATCCTCCGGTTGTAATCTATTTGCTTTTACTTCCTGGGCTATTTTTTTAATGGCCGTATTGATCTCCCACCTGCTGCTGTAACTTAAAGCCATGATGAGATTAAGCCCAGTATTGGTTCCGGTTTCGGCAATCGCTTCATCCAGTTCTTTTTTTGCCGACGACGGTAACATGGTGATATCACCAATAACATGCAGGCGGATATTATTTTTATTTAAAGTAGGTACTTCTTTTCGAATGGTATCGATCAATAATTCCATCAATCCGTTTACTTCATAGGCCGGGCGGTCCCAGTTCTCGGTACTAAACGCATAGAGGGTAAGGTTTTCAATACCCAGTTCGGCGGCTCCTTCCACTATATTTCTTACACTTTCCACGCCATTTAAATGCCCAAAAAGGCGGTCTTCCCCTTTTTCTTTTGCCCAACGCCCATTACCATCCATTATGATGGCGATATGCTTTGGCAGCCGCTCAATATTTATTTTATCCTTTTGGCTCATAAAACGCTTAAAACTATTAGTCAGGCACCTGGGCCTGACTTTGGGCTGCAAAAGTAATAAAATTTAGTTGTAATATAGACTTAGCCTTAATTATAGCGGATATTTATTGCTATAAACCGGCAAAAAAATTACCCCTTTTCAGGGGTAAAGGCTTTTATGGCCGGTGACTGGTTAAGGAAGCTAATGGAATTTACATTTTTACCAGTTTCCCCTTATATATTTCTCCCTTTATTACCATGCGGTACAGGTACATCCCTGCTGTAACCTTACTGATATTAAATTGTTGTACATTTTTAAAATTGCCTACCAGCGTGCCCTGGTTATTATATACCGCAATTTCGTCAGCGGAAGTTACTGTTCCATTTACCATGCAATTAAAAATTCCGGTTGAAGGGTTGGGATACATCAATGGTGCTAGGGGAGCAGTTGCAACCGGTTTATTATTTATACAATCAGTTTTGTCCTTTAAATAATTTTTATCGTTGCCGATTATTTTTTCCACGCTGCAACCGGTTTCATTGGTTAAGGTGATCACAGCGTCGGTGCTGATATAATCCGGCAGGTCTACAACAGCCATATTGGTATAATGCAGGCTGTGCGACTTGTCGTTTACTGCCCAGCTTAAGCCCGTTGCCGCTGATGCAGCGGTAAGCCTGGTGATACAGTTACCGTTTTTCCTGACTACTGAAACGGTAAATTCTGGTGTGGTGCATGCTTTGCGGCTGGCAAACCACAACAGGTTACTCGTATTAATAAATTTAAGCGAGTATTGCGCCATGTTAGTTACCTGCCAAAAAGCACCCGCTGCATTTTCAGGTATCTCAAGGTACATTAAGGAAGAATCTTTGGGGGTTACAAAACGTAGTTGGGCTGATCTTCCGGTATGATCTTTTATTTCAAAGTTTTTATTAATTGCGTCTGCAGAAGCATACTTACCATTTGAAAAACTATTTACATTACAATATATCCTGGTAAGGCCTGAAGGTATATAAAAATACCCGGGAAGACTAGCCATATCATTACGATAGCTTTCTGTTGTATTACCAAAGAATGCTTCGCTTTTAAAGAAATAGTTACCATTAGTGGTAATAGACAACTCCACCGCTGATTTATATTTTGAAATTACAGTTAACAAATAGTTTCCTCCATGCGGCACATCCACTTTTATTGTTCCACCGCTGCTTTTATTATCAATGGTAAAATCTTTAATAATCTCAAGTGCTTTATCTGTTGATTCTACAGTAAAATTAATGAACCCCTTACCTGCCATATCAAATCTTGGGTCGTATTTAATAGTAAAACTTCCGGCACCCGGGGCAACAAAAGCAAAACTGGTTTTGTTATAATAATCCATACCATTGGTGTAAACGATCTTTGCATTGATAACTCCTAATGATGTTACATTTGCCGCTTTAAATTTATTCTTTATATCCGCGGGAGTTTCCATTTTAAATTGTTCCAGCCGGTTACTATACAAGCTGATATCCTGCAGGAAATTATTATCAATTTCTGCATTGGTTAACAATGCAAGGTTACCATTTTGATATACGGTACCGTTAGTTACATTGTACTTTGCATAAAAATCGCTGGTGGTACCGTACTTATATGCAATACCTGCAATGAGATAGTAACTGTTTACCAGCTGCATCTTATTGGTTTTAGCCAGGTACATACACATGGCAGCATCTCTTTCTAACTTTGCATTTTTATCCCGGTCATCGCCAGCAAGATCAAAATACATTATCATGTAATGGATATACGCTTTTAATTCCCTCAGACGCTGTCTAATAATTTCCGATTCATTTTTTGTTTGTTGATCTGCAGTTTTTAGCAACTCTAAATAAACCTGTATTGTATATTTATCAGGTGTTGTTTCTGCATCACCCCATGTTTGAAATAATTTATATAACGTGTTATTGGCACTGCCAAACATGTTATCGCAAAATTCATGCAGGCTACTATCTACTTCCATATTTTCTTTCAGGTAATTATTGGCAGATAGTAAAACCAGCAGGCTACCAAATTTTGACGGAGAGGCTTCCCACATAATACCCTGTGATTTTTTTGTCTTCGCAATTTCCAGGGTACTTTTGATATCACTCCATCTAAAAGAAGGCGTTTCGCCACTCCAGCTTGATAAATTAAGGTATAGATATTCCGATACATTTTTGGAACGGTTATACCAGCGGTTCCTTAGTCCATTGGTACTGCTCTCCATGTTATACACTGCAGGTACCAATTGTATATCGATATTTTTATCAATTACAATTGATGAAGAAGGTACATCTGCATGGTTGGAATAAGCATATATTTGAAAACGCATATCCGGGTATTTCGCCGATATTTTTTGCGCAGTAAAATTGGCTAGTTTAAAATGCTGGTCACTTACTTTAGGATAATCTACAGCACTGCAAACATCATTTTCTTTTGAATTGCCCCATTTGGAGCCATCGGGTACTTCTATACCGATATGGTTATACGCATATTTAAAATTGCGGTAGATATTTGTATACAAAGTTTTGTTACCGTAAATAGTAGCTTTGTACTGCGTAAACTTTTTTTCGATGGCACTGGCCCATTGTTCCTGACCGGCAGTATTATAAATATCCGGTACCGATTGGGAAGTTGCCTGTCTTGATCCGTTATAATTAGCTACGTAGCAAGGATTGTTTTGTAAGGTAGTCAAATAAGCTCCTGACATGATATCGTCCCTGTGACCCGCAAATGCCGAGCTGCCCAACATGCGGTTACGTCGTTGATACAATGCCCAGTTATGCCCATTATCTCCAAAATAACTGTCCCATCCGGCGCTGTTGTTGTTGTCCATCACCCAGCGATTGTGCCCTCCACTGATAAACCATCCCTTATACTTATAATCGCAGGTATATGTAGTATCTGTTGGTTTATAGGCTAAAGAAAGTTGCGGAGTAATTTCCCAGATTGTACCGGGCTGATAAAAACGATAGCCTTGCTGGTACAAATACTGGTAGGCTCCAAAATGAAGTCCGTTATCCCCGGCGGCAGTAAATTTAATATAGTTTTTACCGTCGCTTTGTACTTTACATGCCTGGTAATCGGTGATGGTAGTATCATAAATGAAGATAACACCTGAAGCAGGGATTGCTGTGTAGGGCTGCGTTACAAAAGTACTGCCGTTTATGGCTTTTTGTAAAAGCGAAGCTACATCATCAGCTGTTGACTTCAATAACTGCGAAGCCTGGGACGGATAATACACTGTTTGAGCCCCTGCATTGAATACAATGCAAAAAGCTATTACTGCGGTTATAACGCAGTTGCGAATGAACGCCATAGTTAACTTGTTAGTGGTGAGATAAACTATGGTTTCATCACAGAAAAAAAGGATTCGTGCTTATGTAATTCGCAGGATTTGTGTTTTCAGAATTCTAAGGTTCTTGCTGAATGAAATGATGTGGTAAGCCATCATTTATTTATTTGGGGGAGAATGTAAATATACGGCTTGTTTTGACAAATCAAAAATAAAAGCCCCGAAATTTTTCGGGGCCTGTATCAAAAATTTTAGTTAGCACTGGGACACCTGTAAGTGCTTATATTAAAAGAAATGCCTATTTCTGCAAAAATGTACTGGTCTCTTTGTTTACTGAAGCCCCGTTGACGGCCTTCTGTACCTAAAGGGCTACTGGGATCCAATTCATAGGAACGGTCCTGTAATTTATAGGCAGTAGTATGTTCGCCATTGGGCAGGTTAGGTAAAAAATTGTTGGCTCCTATATAAGTAGTACTCACATCATCCAGGTAATCGGTTGTGGTAAAGCGCTGGGCGACTTCAAAGGAGATGTTCATCTTATCACTGATATTGTATTTAACGCCCACACCAAGCGGGAAGCAAAAAGCCATAGTACCATATTGTTTTCTACCCTTATAACCAATGGCCTGGCCTTCGGTACCCAATGGACGGAGAAATTCTTTTTTGCCATCTAAGTAAGCATAAGGATCATAACTAAAAGCACCTATTCCCAACGTTACATAAGGAGTAAATAAATGATCCGGGTCACCTGGTATAAATTTAAAAAAATTAAAATCGCCCTGTAAGGCTACTTCCCAGATATTGGAATTAAAGCTGAGGTTACGTGCTTTTTGATAATCGTTTTTGCTATAGGTATCACTGTAGCCCAGTTGTGCATAATGGGCAGCAATGCGCAGCCCCACATAATTACCAAATTGCTTACGGAAAAATAAACCCAAAGCAGGCTTGGGCCTGTTTAAGGCAGCCCGGGTATTAATATCTCCAAAATAATGAGCGGCACCCGCAGTAATGCCAAATTCTCCCTGTTGTACATAGTCATAGCGTTGTGCATGCGCACTACTGGCCAGCACGATTGTATACAGAATGGTAAGGACTGTGAATTTCTTCATAATATGCAAAATAAAGAATTGTTTTGTTAAAATGAGCAGCCGGGCGCACCCGGGCAACGGTTTTTTTAATTTTTAAGATTTTATTGCTTTTCTAATCTTAAGCCGGCACTCATTATTGCCTGAAGGGGTTCGTCACGCATGATATGGTTGATAGTAAAATTATATGTTCCGGGCTGTTTAAACCGCACTGCTTTAAAATGTAACTGTCTTACTTCCCATATATCATTCATACCGTGCCCCAGCCAACCTGCAGCATCAGTACCCAGTTGCACATTTACTTTTTGGTAATGCATAGTATCTGCCGGGGGCTGAACCCCCAGGTTAACCCATATATTATTATACTTATAAGCATCAGTATGCCGTAATACTATATATGCATTATAGGAGGCACTGGTATCATCAATTAAAAAACTGCCTTTTACAGTATAACTGCTCTTCCATTCATAATTGGGAATGCTGCTGTCTTTTTCAAAACTATCCAGGGGAGTGCACGACAATAACTGGAATACAATAACAGTGAGGGCTGTATACAATATGGTTAACCTGATTTTACACTTCATAGTACACCTGGGACATAATAATTTTACAATGCATTTAATACCTGTTCTTTGGCCTTCTCCAGTTCATCTTTCATTTTTACCACACATTTTTGAATATCGGCATCATAGGCTTTACTGCCGGTGGTATTTATTTCCCTGCCGATCTCCTGCAAAATAAAAGATAATTTTTTACCTTTTCCCTCCTGGGGTTCCTGCAATATGGATTTAAAATATTCGCAGTGCTGGCGCAGACGGATCTGCTCTTCGTGAATATCTATTTTTTCCATATAATAGATCAGCTCCTGTTCCATGCGATTGTTGTCGATATTTTCTTTGCCTACATTTTTTTCCAATAGCTGGTTAATTTCTTCTACAATTCTTTTTTTACGGTTAGGTTCCAGCAATAAAATGGCTTCCTCCTGTTCTTTAATATTGTCTATTCTTTTAATCAGGTCTTTTTCCAGTCCTGCGCCTTCATCTGTACGATGCAGGTTTAAATTATTCAATGCTTCAATCAATACTTTGCTGAATTCTACAAAGTCATTTTCATCCAGCACATCATTGGCCGGGGTTACTACTTCGGGCAACCGGAGCAAAGCACTTAATACGGAGTTGGTATCAATATTCAATTCTCCTGCCAGCACTTCTATCTGTTTGTAATAAGCTTTAATTAAATCGGTATTGATATTAACCGGTTTGGTGGTACCGTTCTGCTTGATATTAATAAAGCAATCGATCGTTCCTCTTACCAGGTGCTCCTGTAATGTATTTCTTATTTCAAACTCGTAAGGCCTTAATAAAGGTGGCAGCTTTAACTGCAACTCCATTTGTTTTCCATTAAGCGCTTTTATTTCTACCAAAAAAGTTTTGTCCTTAACTGTTTGTTCTGCCCTTCCAAAACCTGTCATTGATTTAAGCATGTGTAATTTTATTTTTTGCAAGATAAGGATTAATCGCAGGTTAAGGGGTCCGGGTTAGTTTTGTATGCTTATTTAATCAATACAACCAACCGTAACCATTTAATCCGTAACATCTTTTTCCGGGTAACTATCCAATAAAGCAAGCCGCATGATCCTTTCGGAATTTTGTAACCGCTTAAATCCAAATCGTTCATATAAACCATGTGCATCTTTTGTACCCAGCATCCATCCCCTGAATCCTGACAGCTCCGGGTGATTCATTATTTCAATCATTAACCATTTACTTATACCGATACCACGATAAGCCGGTAAAACAAAAACATCGGCCAGGTATCCAAAAGTAGCTTTATCAGTTATTACACGTGCAAAGCCAACCTGTATATCAACTGTTGCTTGTTTTTTATAAATACCAAAACAAAAAGAATTTTCAATAGCCCGTACCAACACTGCAAGAGGAATATTTTTTGCCCAATAACTTTCCTTACTTAAATAATCATGTACAACGTTGAGATCAATTTTAGTTTTATCGGTGCTGATAACAAAATCATTTTTTAATATACCGGGTATTTGCATGGTCAATATTTTAGCGGGTGTAAATAAAAAAACAAGAAGGTATAAAAATAATAAAGCCCGACGTTTAATGGCCAGGCTTTGTTATATAGATGGGTTAGTAAGTACAGGGAACCAAATTCCCTACACAATATTAAAAAGAATTTTTGCTAACATAAAATTATTTCCAAAAAATTTTATTAACATTTTAAATATCACTGTGGATAATAGCCCATTTTTTTACTGCTAAAAAATGACGCTGTTATGATTTTTTATTTTTAAAAAGCAGCAACACAATCAACATTAAAAAAATGCATCCCCCTGAAAGCATAGTGAAATCAATAGTTTCAGGGGGATGCATTTTTTTATGTTACTAAAACCATTTTATTTTTTGTTGCAGTGCTTTATTGAATCGTGTTGTTTTTTACAGCACAATTTTCCGGTTTTTCTGCCGAAAAAAAAATCAAAAATATTTTTAAAAAAATGCCCGTTAAGCCATTGTTTTACCTGTTTTGAGGAAATGCGGGATAAAAGCAAAGCACATACCTTTGCATAAAATTTTATAATTATGCAATTTCCTTCTCCCGTTTCTGTTCAATGGATCGCTGAATTTATTGGTGCAACACTTTTAGGAAACAGTAATGGCAATGCAACTGGCATTAATGAAATACATAACGTAGCACCCGGCGACCTGGTATTTGTTGACCATCCAAAATATTATGACAAGTGCATTAACAGTGAGGCAAGTTTTATTATCATTAATAAAGAAGCAGCGATACCAGAAGGAAAAGCTTTATTGATTGTTGACAAACCTTTTGAAGCATATTGTAATATTGTAAATCATTTTCGCCCTTTTGAACCCGCATTAAAAACACAAAACGATTCGGCAACAATCGGGACCAATACTTTTATCTACCCCACTGCTTTTATTGGCAATCATGTGAGCATTGGAAAAAACTGCATCATCTACCCGCATGTTTCCATAATGGACCATTGCATTATTGGTGATAATGTTATTATACACAGCGGCACCACCCTTGGCAGTGATGCGTTTTATTTCAACACTAAAAAAGACAGGGAACTATGGTATAAAAAAATGCCCAGTTGCGGCCGTGTGGTGATAGAAGATGATGTGGAAATTGGCGCAGGCTGCACCATCGACAGGGGAGTAAGCAATGATACCCGTATAGGCAAGGGAACAAAATTTGATAACCTCATTCATATTGGTCATGATACTGTAATTGGCAAAAACTGTTTGTTTGCGGCGAATGTGGTGGTGGGTGGCTGTACCATTATTAAAGACGGCGTAACAATATGGGGTGGCGTTATTGTAAATAAAACATTAACCATTGGTGAAAATGCGGTGTTGCTTGGACGTACTGGTGTGGGTAGCGATCTTGAAGGCAATAAAACTTACTGGGGTGCACCGGCCAGGGAAGCAGGTATTGTACAACGTGAAATGGTATGGATAAAAAGAATACCGGAGCTTTGGACAAAAGTGATGGGTAAATAAATTACTATAGTATAAACTTCTGTAAAAAATTTTCTCTTTTTCTTACTGCAATAGCAATATTGGCACCATCGTGCATTTGCACATAACTGCTGCGCCCTTTAAAATATTGCCTGATGTAATTAATATTGATGATATAGGAATGGTGTACCCTGCAAAAAATATGCTCCGGCAAGATGTCTTCAAAATCTTTAAGTTTTTTTGTAACCACCCTTTTTTTCTGATCTTTTATAAACACATTGGTATAACTTCCCGAGGCTTCCAGGTACATGATATTTTGTAAACTTTCAAAATATAAACTACCTTCTGCTGCAAGGCCAATCTTTTGTTCGCTTATATTTTCCGATCTTAAATTATTGAGCAGGTAGCCTACTCTTGAATTGATGGTTTTTTCTTCCAGGCGCCTGGCTGTTTTTTTAACCGCTTCCTTTAACTCTGTAATGTTTACCGGTTTTAATATATAATCAATGGCAGCATATTTAAATGCCTTGATGGCATAATTATTAAAGGCGGTAATAAAAATAACTTCAAAGCTTACCGGCGCTAACTTATCCAGTAGTTGAAACCCATTGCTATACGGCATTTCAATATCCAAAAAAACCAATGCGGGCTTTACACGGTTAATTACTTCCAGTCCTTTTATGGGATCAGGTGCTGTTGCTTCAACCAATACTTCCGGACAATACAGTTTAAGCAATTCTAGCAACGTGATGATATTACCTGGTTCATCATCGATAATTACAGTACTGATCTTTGTTGACGGTTTATTCATACAGGTATTTTTAAAATGATCTCGGTGCCACATGCATTACCGTCTACGTCTTTGAGATCTACAATAGTAACGGTGATTTTATTTTCGTTCATTTTATTCAGCAACTCTATTCGTTTTGCTGTTAAAGCCATGCCTTTGGATTGATATTCTATATGCTGACTGCTTTTAAATTCGGCAGCCTTCTGGCGACCTACACCATTGTCTTTTATATAGCAACACAACATATCGTTTTGCAGTAAAAAGCTGATCTCCACTTTTCCTTTTCCATCTTCTTTATAGCGCAGGCCATGACGCAAAGAATTTTCAACATACGGTTGCAATAATAAAGCAGGCAATTCCATATAACCGGCATCTATTAATTCATCAACAGCAATTTCGTATTTAAAGTTATCGCCAAACCTCATTTTTTCCATTTCGAGGTATTGATTTAAATAATTCACTTCTTCTGCAACAGTAACTGTTTTTTTATTGGAGCTGTCCAGGGTTTGCCTTATCAATGCAGCAAAGCCGGTGAGGTATTCATTGGCTTTTTCCTTGTTATTGGTAAGAATATATTGTTGAATGGAATTGAGACAATTAAAAATAAAATGCGGGTTCATCTGTGCCTGCAATGCCTGTTGCTCCAATGCAGCAAATTGTTTTTGAAAACTATTTCTTTCTTCCAGCCGCTGCTTTGTTTTTTTATACCGCCTGTTAAAGAACCATGCCAACAGGCCAATGGTAAGTACAACAACCAATATATAAAACCATACCGTTTTCCAAAAGGGGGCTGCAACAGAAAATTTTATTTTTATGGTATCGCTTTTTACGCCATACTTATTTACCGCATACAATTCCAGTTCGTAACTGTTTGCAGGTAACGATTTATAATCGATATTATTGGCAGCAGTGGTTTTCCAATCATTATCCAGGCCGCTCAGCTTGTAATAATAAGTGATTTCGCCTCCCGACCTGAATGATATGCCCGAATACTGGAAATTGATATTATTGTTTTTATAAGACAGGTTGTAAGAGCTTCCGGTAATTTCCTTTCCGGAAACATAAATACCCAGCATTTTTAACACACACATCGATGCATTGGAGATACTGTGTTCATTAAAATAGGTTAAGCCACCTGGCGAACCTACCCATACAATACTGTCCTTTATATACAATGAGTTAATCACATTGGAGGGAAGGCCATCACTTATACTAAACGTAGTAATGGTATATTCTCCATTACCGGTATTTATTTTATTGATTCCCTTATCTGTACCCACCCATAAGGTCATCCCCTCTACAAAAAGGGTTTTACAGATATTACTGCTTAATCCATTACTTTCATCCAGTATTTTTTTTATCCCGTTATTTTTATAAATCACTACCCCGTTATCACTTGTAGCAATACATAAAGCGTTATCTGCGGTGCTTTTTATATCTGTGATACGTCTTTTAAGTATAGGATTTTTCTCGCCCAGGTAAGTATAGGTCTTATCTTCATTTACTTCGTATAAACCTTTGAGCGTACCAATATAATATTTATGATCTTTATAAAACACTTTGGTAGTTCTTTCGCGCCAGATTGTATCTGTAATGCGCATATCGGCAATCCTGATCTTAAATGCATAAAAAGATGTGCCCAGCAATATATGGTCCTTATCGATCAGGTCAATTGATTTTGTAGTGTACTCATTATTGAATACAGGCTTATTATTTTCCATCTTCAACAAAAAAAGATCAAATCCCAGGATAACAACAGCAGGCGAAACCTGTTTCATAGCGTACAAGCGGTTAGTGCCGGGATTTCTTTTTGTATTTAATAATTGCCGGGAATAATCCAGCTCGGTAGTTTTAAAATTCTTATCTACAATAACACCTTTACTAAATTCTCCGCCGGCAATAATACCTTCCTTGTACCCAATAATAGAAAACACTTCTTTTTCTGTACCCTCCTTATTATTGGAAAATAAAATAGTACGCACACCCTCTGAAGGCAACTTATATACACCCGATCCAAGGGAACCAAACCACAGGTTCTTTTCTTTGTCTCTTATAGTTTTACTTATTTTTTTTCCGGGCAAATAATGATAATCGAGTTTGGCATTAATGGTGTCAATCGACCATGCTCCATCTGTGGTATTGTAAAATGTGGGTACATTGCCGACACTGGTAAGTGAAATAACCTTTCCCGGAACCAGGATACTGACCTTTTTATTCGTAATGCTGTCATCTTTGAAATAAACAACATTATACATGGTATTACCATTTTGTACAAATGCAGCCTGGTTGGAATGGCTTGTATATTTTTCCCATTCAGCATTTTCATTATTGAAATAATACGTTCCAAAACCGGGGCTATATAAAAGCATTTTTCCACTATGAATATATACCTCGCCGTCGTTAGTCTTTCCTGCCGAGAGCTTGTACAAATCATAGTTCCTGATACTGTTATCTGGTTTTATTACTGTTACAAAGGAATGGAATGAAAAAGCAAGAAAATGATTGGCGTCCTCTACTATAGCATTAACATCATGTTCGTTATTTAACTTCTTAACCAGGCTATCGTTATCTCTATTGTAAATATTGCCATTATAATAATAACAAAGTTCTTTACTGAAGGTACCGATCCATAATCTTCCTTTGCTATCGGGATACACTATCAACACCTCATTGTCAGGCAGCCCGTCTTTTACTGTAAAATTTTTAAAATTCGTGCCGTCAAACCGGCTAAGGCCATTTTCGGTGGCAAACCATATAAACCCATCTTTGTCCTGGCACATACTGTATATCGTGGAGCCGGCAAGCCCGTCCCTGGTATCGTAATGCACATAATTAAAGCCCTGTGCAAAAAGCAGTGCAGGAACTAAAAGGCTAATGACTAAAAATATTTTTTTCAAAAACACAGGAATTTTATACAAGTGAATGTACCAAAAAACTAATTTGAATGTGGCGGACAACGTCTATCCGTTAAAAAAAATCTCCCGGATTAGAAACCGGGAGAAAATTGGAATAGTGTACGAATTTTAAATCAAGCATAATAAATTTAAATCCGGCGTTCAAATACAATACAAACAAAGGCATATAATCCCGATTTGTGTGTATGCATTTCATAACTGTGCACTTTTTCACATAACTGTGTACAATCAGTTTTGTTTAAAATCAAAAGGGAGCATATCTGCCATCTTTTTCCAGGCTAGGTATTCATTTTTAATAATATCTGTTTGTTCAAAATAATAGCCATTTTCTTCTATAATGATTGACTCGTCCGGTGTAAAAACCAAAATAGACAGCTGGAATTTTGCAGGGGCATCGGGGTTTGCTGCCAGGTACAAAGGTTCAGGTATTTCTTTATTGTACAGTAATACCACATTGGTTTGATTTGGTTTTACTTCTACTGTTTTTGTACTGTCGTCTTTACTGTAATTCATACCTCCATAAAAATTCAATAATGGCACAGCATCTTCCTTTTCATTATTCTTCACCAGGAATTGTATCTCAAAACCCTCTTCCTTTAATTGTTTATTGTACAAACTGCGCATAAAATGCAGCATAGAACCTTTATAGGCTTTTAAGCGGTTAGCCGCCCACAACTTTTGCCTGGTAGTATCTGCAGACTGCATTTCCTCAAATAAGGGATAGCCGGTGTATAAAGTGGTTTGGGTATTGTACTCATAAGTAAAAGAGTCAATCGTATATTTTATATTATACCCCAATGCTTCATTCACAATTTCAATAGGCTCGGCCGCTAAAATCTTAAGCCGGTTACGTTTTTTAGAAAAGTAGAATTTTAGTGCTTCTTTATTTTTAATGGTGCAGGTTTTACTATTTTCTGTTTCGCCGATAAAATTCTGCAAAAAGAAAGTCCCATATTTTTCCCAGCCATCTTTTACTTCGCTGCTGGAAGTGATCACCACATTTTCCATGGCTTTTTCCTTTACTTTTAATTCTATCACTATATTTTCTGTAGCGTCTGCTGAACTAATGCGACGGGTTTCTGTTTGATAACCCGAATAGGTTATTACAAGATCGTAACCTCCATTAAATAAAGCGAGTTTGAAATTTCCCTCTGCATTGGTAGCAGTACCCAGTGTGGTGTTTTGTGCAAATACAGAAGCTGCAGGTAAGGGAGACTTGGTAGCAGCATCAATTACTTTTCCCGATACATAAAAACTACCGGTTTGAGCAAAAGCCATAGTTCCCACAAATACAATGGCCAGGAATAAAAAGATTTTTTTCATTGGATGATTGCTTTAAATATTAGTATCGCAAATTTACGACAGCAAAAAGAAAATACTACTAAATATATATGGTTAGCTGTTAAGCTTTTGAGAAAAGGCCGCACAGGTATCTGCAATGGTATCTTCAATTTTTGTATACTCAAACCCTGGCAGGTATTTTTTTAACTTGCTGTTGTCAAAGCGGGCTTTTGTCATGGCAGTTCTGGCAGTTTCACGGGTTAATAATGGATCTTCTCTTTTTATACTGCTCTTAACAGCTTCGAGCCGCCAGACAATTTTTGCAATTAAAGGCGTTACTTTTTTATGCGCTTGTTTTTTCCCAAAAGCAGTAGCTATCAAATCAAATACTTCTTTAAAACTTTTTGTTCCGGCACTTAAAATAAAACGCTGTGCAGTAATATCGGCTTCCATTAATTGTATCATGGCTTTTACTACATCACGTACATCTACAAATCCTGTTGTGCCATCTGTATACCACGGAAATTCATTGTATACATTTTTAAATATCTGCGAACTGCCGCTGTTCCAATCACCCGCACCCAGGATTACCACCGGGTTTACCATTACTGCATTTAATCCTTCGCCAATGCCACGCCATACTTCCAGCTCGGCCAGGTATTTACTTTTTCCATAATTACTGTTACTGGTTTCTTCGGTCCAGTTCATGGTTTCATTTATTTCCTCATCTTCCCGTATTCTGCCCAGTGCTGCCACACTACTTACATAAACCATTTTTTTTACTCCTGCATCCAAAGCTGCATTCACAATATTCGCTGTGCCCTCAATATTTATTTTAAACATCTGCTGCTTTTTTTGGGGGTTAAAAGTAACAATGGCTGCACAATGATATACTTCTTCAATATCTTTCATCGCTTCTTCCAGGCCCACTACATCCAGTATATCACATTGCAATTGTTCCAAATTATCGGTGCTGAAATCGGGAAGTAAAGTTTTATTATAAATAGCCCTAACCCGCTTGCCCTGTGCAAGCAGTTGCGTAATCAATGCTTTGCCTAATAAACCTGCACCACCTGTAACCAGAACCATAATGAATAATTAAATAATGGATAATTGATAATTTTTTCAGACGCCAGACTTTTTTTGTTTTTTGAAATATGCATTGAGATAAGACTATTAAAAACGGAATACATTATCCATTATTTAATTATCAATTATCCATTATAGTTATAAAATCCTTTGCCAGTTTTTTTGCCCAGTTCATTTTTTGCCACTTTATCCTCCTGTAATGGAGAAGGCTTAAAACGTTCGGTTTTATCAAATGCGTTGTAAATACTTTGTGATACCGCCAGGTTAATATCCATCCCTATCAGGTCCATTAATTTAAATGGCCCCATTTTAAAACCACTTGCTTCCATAATGGCATCTACTGTTTCAATGCCAGCTTTATCCTGTTCCACCAGTTTCATTGCTTCCAGGTAATAATGCCGGGCTACACGGTTTACAATAAAACCAGGGGCATCTTTACAAAGCACCGCCACTTTATTCATACGCTGGCATAGTTGCATTATGGTTTGCGCCACTTCATCCGAAGTTTGATTACCCTGCACCACTTCCACCAGTTTCATTAACGGGGCAGGATTAAAAAAATGCATGCCTACTACTCTTGCGGGATGAGCCGTTTGTTGTTGTATATCGCTCACAGAAAGTGAAGAAGTATTGGTAGCAAAGATCGCACTGCTATTGTTGAGTACTGATAAACGATTAAAGATATCCGCTTTTGCTGCTGCTTTTTCTACAATGGCTTCAATGAAAACATCGGCTATGCAATCCTTGATTTCGGAAATAAATTGTATGCGGTTAAAAATATTTTCTTTTTCTTCCGGCCTGATCTTTTGTTTATCCAATAGATACTGCAGGTTTTTCTCAATGGCAAGTGCTGCTTTTTGCAACATGCTTTCATTGATATCAAATAACAGGGTAGTAAAACCGGCTTGTGCACTAACCTGCGCAATCCCGCTGCCCATTGTTCCTGCACCTATTACACAAATAACATTTACCATAATAGCATTTAACTGTATAGTAAAGATATTATTTCTGTAAGTAAATAATACAAAATTGCATTGTTGTATTAAATAAATACAACAATGCAATTAAAAAAAGATCCACTTAATTTTTTTCCGCTTCTTTCTTTGCGTCTGCCTTCATTTTTTCATTGGCGGTGATACCAAATTCCACCCTGCGGTTTTCTGCACGATTGGCATCACTGCTGTTATCCACTTTAGGTTGAGCCTCACCATACCATTTAATAGTTAGCCTCGACGATGCAATACCGTTAGCTTTTAAATAACTGCCTACGGCAGAAGCCCTTCTTTGAGATAATGACATATTGTATTCGTCGGTGCCTTTATCATCGGTATGTCCTTCCACCAGGATATTTGTTTCGGGATATTCATTAAATATCTGCACCAGTTTATTCAACGCCAGTTTGGAATTTGAAGTAATGGCCGATTCATTAAAGTCAAAGTAAACACCCATCTTTGATCCGTCGGGGTTTTTATCAGGAAAACTTACCACGATACCTTCTCCCACTCTTTGTACTTCTGCACCTGGTATCTCGTTCTTGATCTTTTCTGCCTGGCGATCCATTTTATTACCAATAATACCTCCGGCAACACCACCTACCACGCCGCCGATCACTGCACCCAGCACCGTATTTCCTTTGCCTACATTATTACCAATGATACCACCAATAACAGCGCCGCCCGCTGTACCTATTACTGCGCCACGTTGTGTTTTATTGGTTTTTTTTACTGTACTGCAACCCGTCATTAAAACTATTGCTGTAATCACCATGCATAATTGTGCACTTACTTTTTTCATAAAATTGTTGATTGATTTAACGTAATTTATTTTCTCACAAAATTGTAGATCATTGCTGCCGGGCGGCCTTCAACAGTTATTTCGCTTCGCAGCCTCATTTCATTTTTTTCCAGTTGAGCGATCTTTAACCTGAATCCATTATTATCATCCATCGGATCCTTTTTATCATCCAGTCTTTTAAATTGAAATTCTTTAGGCAGGTCCTTAGGTTCGTATACCGACCAACGTATAAATCTTTTAATAGAAGGACATTCTTTTTTTGTATCTACAATCGTATAACTGCCCATACTGTTATTGGAAATAAAATTCCACTCGCTTCCTATAAAGCAACCAAATTCTGCTTCATTAAAAACTTTTGTTTTAGCTACTCCTGTAATGCCTTCGGTAGTGATGGTTTGTAATACCCAGTTACCATTGATGGTTTTTTTGATGCCTCTCCCTTCTTTTGATGCGGAACAGCTGGTAAGCAGCGCAATAATACAAACAGAAATAATACTTTTAATGCAGTTGTTGTTCATGATATTGTTTTTAACGATTATAAGGATGCATTTTCAATTATAGTGCCAAACAAACCAAAAGGGTTCTTTTCAGAACCCTTTCAGTATAAATACGCTATAAAAAATAAAGGAGTGAGCGAAGAAAAACAACAACGCTATTATAAAAAATATAGCTATGAGGTGAATTTTGCCCAGCTACAATTAAACTGCGCTGGTAAATTGTTTTAAAAACCGGATATCATTTTCGCTGAATAAACGAAGGTCTTTTATCTGGTATTTTAACATGGTAATTCTTTCTATTCCCATACCAAAAGCAAAGCCGGTATATTTATTACTATCGATGCCGCAATTGTCCAGCACATTGGGATGCACCATACCACAGCCTAAAATTTCTACCCAGCCGGTATGTTTACATACATTACAACCGCTACCACCGCAGATCAGGCAACTGATATCCATTTCGGCACTGGGTTCTGTAAATGGAAAATAACTGGGACGGAAACGTACTTTCACATCCTTACCAAACATTTCCTGTACAAAAAAATACAGGGTTTGTTTAAGGTCGGCAAAGGACACATTTTCTGCAATGTATAATCCTTCTACCTGGTTAAAAAAACAATGCGCCCTTGCACTGATGGTTTCATTACGGTATACCCTGCCCGGGCAAATAATACGAATCGGCAATTTTCCTTTTTCCATTTCCCTTACCTGTACACTGGAAGTATGCGTACGCAATAACCAATCAGGATTTTGGGCAATATAAAAAGTATCCTGCATGTCACGGGCCGGGTGATTTTCCGGTAAATTCAACGCAGAAAAATTATGAAAATCATCTTCAATTTCCGGCCCTTCTGCCACGGCAAAACCCAACCGTTGAAATATTGAAATGATGCGGTTCTTCACTAAACTTATCGGGTGACGGGTGCCCATCGGTAATTCATCACCAGGTAAGGTAAGATCGATTGCATCGTGAGTGGTGAGCGGTGAGTCGTGAGTAGCAGCCTTCAGTTCTTCAAACTTTGCTTCGGTGAACACTTTAAATTCATTCAATAACTGGCCGGCTTCTTTTTTGTTTTCGGGAGCTACATTTTTCATTTCTCCCATAATATTTTTCAGCAGTCCTTTTGTACCAAGGTATTTGATACGAAAAGTTTCTGCATCGCCTTCGTTCCATCCGGCAATTTCCTGCTTTAGTGCGGTGATCTGGTTTACCAACTGTTCCATGCCGCAAATATACAATGTTTAAAGTTTTAGGGAGTTTAGGGGGAGAAGTTTATAAAGTTTAGAGTTTAGGGAAGTTGCGGGTTACGGGTTAAAATTGTTTTTTACTGTTGGTTTGATAATAAGTCGCTATCATTGGCCAACAATTAAATTACCCGCAACCCGCTAACCCGTAACTTCTTTGTATTACATAATATTTAACAAGCCGGATTTGGAAACAGTTACGCGGTACTGATATATTTACTAAACAATCAAATTTATAAATCAAAACCCATTATGGACCCCGACCCCGAGGCTAAGCAAGCTGCCTCACAAATTGTAAAAGCCGGTTTTATTACCATTGCTTTTACTGCCTGCAATTATTACAAAACCCAAACGGCCGCCCCACACAGCACTTCATCTGCCGCAGTTTCCACCATTCAGTTTTCTTTACCGGATTCCAGCAAGATTACCCCTGCAGTTGTTCCCAAAAAGAAAAAGAAGACCATTTACCTCACTTTTGATGATGGGCCCAACAAGGGCACCAAAAAAATGATGCATATTGTGGAGCAGGAGCAGGTACCCGTTACAGTTTTTATTATAGGCCAGCACGTGTATGGCAGTAAAGAACAATCGGCAACATTTGACAGCCTGGTAGCATGCAAGTATATAGAGATTGCCAACCACAGCTTTACGCATGCTTTTCAAAATAAATTTTCCCGTTTTTATACCGTACCCGACAGTGCTTTAAAAGATTTTATCCGTTGCGCAGACAGTTTGCATTTAACTGCCAATATCATACGCACGCCCGGAAGAAATATATGGCGAACCGCTACCATTTCCAGTACAGATATCACTACCAGTAAACCCGCAGCAGATAGTTTATACCAACAGGGATTTACCGAAGTGGGCTGGGACCTGGAATGGCATTTTGACAATGCGTTGAAATTAACAAATACGGGAGACGAGTTGCTGCGGCAATTGGACAGCCTGTTCACTAACGGTAAAACAAAAACGCCGGATCACCTGGTATTACTGGCACACGACCAGGTATATGAAGATGCTGCCGACTCCTGCGAACTGCACCAATTCATTAAAAAATTAAAGGCAAAGGACGAATACAATTTTGAAATGGTGAGCAAGTACCCGCAGTTGAAACGTGAGTAGAGAGCTGTGAATGGTCAGTCATGAGTGGTGAGTCGTGTGTAAAAATCAGCTATATTTAGCATATCGAACTCACGACCCACCACTCACCACTCACATATTGACATTTCCGCTAAAATGCTTACTTTTATTACCTAAATTTTTACAACTATGGCGCTATTTAAATCCGGCAACCCGGCCTTATCCGAAAAAAGATTCAGGGATACTGTGCTTGATGATGTGGTAACTCATGAAAACGCAATGACCATAAAAGGGACTTTGCAAAAATTTGGCTTCCTAATGATCATGGTATTAGGCACTTCATTTTACTCCTGGAAAGAATTTGCAGAAGGAGGAAATGTAATGCCTTTAATTTTAACCGGTGCTATTGGTGGACTGGTTGTAGCTATTGTGATCTCTTTTAAAAAACAATGGAGCCCTTACCTGGCACCAGCTTACGCTTTGCTGGAAGGTTTATTTGTGGGCGCAGTATCTGCTTATTACAGCGCTGCTTTTGCTGAACAGGCGCCTAATATTATCCTTAACGCAGTAGGCTTAACACTGGGCACTGCTGTTGCGATGTATTTATTGTACAGTTTTAAAGTGATAAAGGCTACTGAAAAATTCAAGTCCATTATCATTACAGCTACCGCAGGTATTGCTATTTTTTACCTGATCGTTTGGGTAATGAGAATGTTTGGATTTGATAACCTTACTTTTTTACACGAAGGCAGTTTACTGGGCATTGGCTTTTCCCTTTTTGTGGTAGCAATAGCAGCATTGAACCTTATTTTAGATTTCGATATGATTGAACAAGGTGCTGAATTGGGTGCGCCCAAATATATGGAATGGTATGGCGCTTTTGGTTTACTGGTAACCATTGTATGGTTGTACCTGGAAATTTTGCGTTTGCTGAGTAAGATAAGCAGCAGGGATTAAGAAATTAATTTGTGAATGGTGAATGGTCAATGGTGAATGGAGTATATGGATAATGCCCTTCTTTATTCACCATTGACCATTCATTTTTTTATTCTATTTCTTTCAATAAGGTGCTCACTTTTTCTTTGATCAAATCTCTTACCTCATTAAATGCTGCCGGTTCCATATGTTTGGGATCAGGAATCTGCCAATCAATGAATTGTTTGGCAGGCATCCACGGACAGGCATCGCCGCAACCCATTGTTATTACGGCATCAAATGGAGCAAATGCCTTTACTTCATCCAGGCTTTTACTATCGTGTTTGCTTAAGTCGTAACCCAGCTCCTTCATAGCTGCAATAGCCTTAGGATTTACAATGCCGCTTGGCTTACTTCCTGCACTATATGCTTCCACGTTTTCACCCCCCAATATTTTGGCAAAAGCCTGGCTCATCTGTGAGCGGTTGCTGTTTTCGATGCAAACGAACAATAGTTTTTTAGTCATAAATTTCAAATACGTTTTTTCATTAACACTGCAGAAGAAGGGCAAAGCGAAGTAAACTCCGCTGATTGTTGTATCGCCAAAGGCGCTTCTTCCCTGTTTATTACACAATAGCCCTGCTTTTCAAAAAATCCCTTAGCCGTAGTTGTGAGCAGGTACAAACAATTAATGCCGCTTTCGGTTACATATTTTTCTATGGCTTCGTTAATGAATTTTCCATAGCCTTTCCCCTGTTTGTCTTTTGCAATACTTACACTACGCAATAAAGCGCAGTCGTCAAAAATTTCCAGTCCTACAGTGCCAATCATCTTATTGTCCTCCATTAAACCGTACAATAATTTATCACTATCAATATCCGCAACGGGTAAATGATGCTGCTGCAATAAAGCGATCACTTCATTTCTATCCTTATCTTCAAGGGCAATTTGCAGGCGCAGTGCATGAGTTGTTTCCGTCATCATAATTTTTGATTTAAAGTTTATCTAATTGCGTTTATTAGCAGCAACCACTGCCTGGTACGCAACAATTCCTGTCGTCCTTTGCCGGCTTTTCTGCATACACGGTAATACTCGTGATTGTTGTATTGCGATTTTTGTATTCCTGTATTTCTTCGGCATTTAAATAGTTGGCCAGTATCGTATCCGGGATAATAATGGGTTTGTCTTTTTGCAAGCTGATATTTTTAAATCCTGCTTCTTCGATGATCTGCAGGTAAACATCTTTTTGAATAGCACCTGAAACGCAGCCTGCATATAACTCTGCCACTTCTTTCCATTTGACTGGTAAATTTCCTTCCAGCACAATATCGCTGATAGAAAAATGGCCGCCTGGTTTTAATACCCTGAAGATCTCGCTGATCACTTTATGTTTGTTAGGTACTAAATTCAATACACAATTACTGACGATCACGTCGGCATAGTTGGCAGTAACCGGCATGTCATCAATATCACCAAGCCGGAATTCTACATTGTTCAATGCCAGTTTTTCTGCATTGGTCCTTGCTTTAGCAATCATGGCTTCGGTAAAATCTATACCCAGTACTTTACCTTTCTCACCCGTAAAACGACGTGCAATAAAGGCATCATTGCCCGCACCACTGCCCAGGTCAATTACCGTATCGCCTGCTTTAATCTTTGCAAATTCGGTAGGCAATCCACAACCTAACCCCAGGTCCGCGTCAGGAATATATCCTTCCAGTTTGCTGTAATCATCTGCCATAATGTTGTACACTTCATCTCCGCAACAGGAGGAAGTGGCTCCGCAACAGGAGCTGGTATTTTGTGTTTGACTTTGTTCCGCAATGGCGGCATACTTTTCTTTTACGATTTCTTTCAATTGAAAATCAGTGTTCATGGCTATACTATTTGCGCCCATCCGTACTTTATAGGATGATGCTGTTGAAAAATATTCTTACTTACCTGGTTATGATATCCCTTAACTAGCAGCAGGCTTTTTCGTTTTGTACTTTAAGTTTATTAAACAAGAAACTAAATTCCGTGTTGAATTTTTCAAACGCTTTCCAGTTGATGCAATAGCAACTACGTGGGCCATCCACTGTTCCGTCGATCAATCCTGCATTCTTTAATTCTTTTAAATGCTGGCTAACGGTACTTTGTGCCAGTGGTAGTACTTCTACTATTTCGCCACAGATACATTCATTGTGTTGCGCCAATATCTTCAGTATGGCAATCCGTGCCGGGTGCGCCAATGCCTTGGCAAATTCGGCCAGGTCCTGTTCCTTTTGTGTAAAAGCTTCTTTTTTGTGAATTGCCATAATCGTATTTTAACGATGAATAAGTGTATAAAAAAAGACGATCTTTTCGCCCGCTGTAATTTTATATCGCAAATATACGATTAACAAAATGAGAACTCCAAATTTATTTTTTATGAGTTACGGTATATAAAAGAAGTCAAGTCTTAAAGACTTGACTTCTTTTATATATTTCATATTTGTTTAAGCGTTATTGTGAATGGTCAATAGTGAATGGAATATGCTTGTACGACAATCCTATATTCACCATTGATCATTCACCACTCTATTCCCTTCCGTCCAGTAAATTTCCCAAACCGCCCAGGATACTTCCTTCTTCTTTACGGTTATACGTTCCATATTGCATGATGCGGCCTGCCAGTCGGCTGATCGGCAATGACTGTAACCATACTTTTCCAGGGCCTGTCATTTTTGCAAAGAATAATCCTTCGCCACCAAACATCCAGTTCTTTATTCCTCTCACCATTTCAATATCAAAATCAATATTGGGTGTATAGGCAACTACGCAACCGGTATCCACTTTCAGTATTTCACCGGGTTGTAATTCTTTTTCAATTACGTAACCACCTGCATGTGCAAAAGCCAGTCCATCTCCTTCCAGTTTTTCCATAATAAAACCTTCGCCACCAAAAATACCCGTGCCCAGTTTCCGCTGAAATTCTATCCCAATACTAACGCCTTTTGCGGCGCATAAAAAAGCATCTTTCTGGGCGATGATCTTTCCACCCAATTTACTCAGGTCAAAGGCAATGATCTTACCGGTATACGGCGCCGCAAAACTTACCCTCTTTTTTCCCTGCCCCGTATTGGTAAAGGCTGTCATAAATAAACTTTCGCCTACCAATAATCTTTTTCCTGCGCTGAATAATTTTCCTAAAATGCTGTTGTCCCTTTGCTGACTGCCATCGCCAAAAATGGTTTGCATTTCAATACCGTTATCCATCATCATAAAAGCACCGCTTTCTGCAATGGCGGTTTCATTGGGATCCAGTTCTATTTCTACAAACTGGAGTTCTTCTCCAAAAATTTTGTAATCAATGTCGTGTGCTGTTGCCATGGTTATAATTTTTGTGTGAAGATAATATCATTACAAAAAACGAAATCATAAAATAGGGATGAATGGATAAAAAAATGCCGCCATTTGCATGGCAGCATTTCATCAAAAAAGCCGTTGTGCTATTTAGGGTTCTTCAATTTTCCGTTCCAGACTTTTTTACCCTGTAATCTTCTCACCAGGTACATGATCAGTACAAAGATGAAAAAGAATGGTCCTGCAAAACCGAGTAAGCCTATGAATTTGGTACCATAGAATTTCTCCATTGGCCGGCGCAATCTTTCAGAGATCAGGTACATACTTGGTACCATGATCAACGTAAGGAAGAAAGCGAAGATCAAACCGAAGATCATCGTCCAGCTCAGTGGCCCCCAGAATACCACGCTATCTCCACCAAAGAAAATATGCGGGTTAAAATGCTGGAAGAACGAAACAAAATCAATGTTAAAACCTACAGCCAATGGCAACAAGCCTAAAATGGTAGCCACTGCAGTAAGCAACACCGGGATGATACGTATTTTACCTGCTTCAATAGCGGCTTCCCGTGTACGCATTCCCCTGCCGCGTAGTTCGTCTGTAAATTCAATTAACAGGATACCATTTTTAATTACAATACCCGCCAGTGCAATAATACCTACACCCAGCATAATGGTAGCGATCGTCATACCTGTAAAAGCATAGCCCAGCAATACACCAATGATACTAAAGAATATTTCGGTGATCACGATAAATGGTTTACTGATACTGTTGAACTGCAGTACCAATATCATGAAGATGATACCCAAAGCAATAATTAATGCCAGGCCTAAAAAAGATTGTGTTTCTTTTTCCTGCTCACTCTGTCCGCTTAGTTTTAAAGTAACATCCGATGGTATTTTATTTTTCGTTTTAAAATCATCCAGCTTTAATTGCAGTTCGGCATTTACCTGCCCTACCATGGTTGGATCCAATACATTACTTTGTAATTGTATAGTACGCTTTACGTTTTTACGTTTTACCGCGCCGGTGGCCGTAGTATAATCTATATTGGCTACGGCACTGATCGGAATACTTTTTACCCTCATGGTATTCATATCCATAAAGGTGATACGCATGTTCATTACATCGGTAATGTTGTGGCGCACCATATCTGTAGAGCGAACCTGTATCTTATATTCATCTTCACCATCCTTTAATTTACTCACTTCTTTACCAAATACAGCGGTTCTTATTTCCATACCAATCTGCCCGGTACTAACTCCTTCCATCATTGCTTTTTCTCTATCTACATTGATAGTGATCTCAGGACTGTTTAAGTCAACATCCATCTGCAGGTTTTCAATACCATTGACCTGGTTGGTATCCATATAATGTGACAGATCGCTGGCTACTTTTGCAATACTTTCAAAATTGTCTCCCTGTACTTCGATATTTACAGGAGGATCTGTTGGAGGCCCGCCATCTTCCTGGGCTACTTCAATACTTGCACCGGGTATACCTGTCATCTGCCTGCGGATCTCTTCCTTAAACGGCATTGTATGTTTTCCTTCCCGCTTTTCATATTCTACAAAAGAAACCTGGATACGGCCTAAGTTCGGCTGTACGCTCCTGTTATTATCCCTTGGGTTATTGGCGCTAACGGCTACGTTGGTGATAATACTTTCTACAATACCGCCGGGTATAGTAGGTAATTCTTTTGCCAGTATCTTTTGTACTCTTCCTTCTAAAATATGCGTTACGCTGTCGGTGTATTTAATATCAGTACCCACAGGCAATTTGAGGTATACATAAATAAAGTTAGGATCGCCGCTGGGGAAGAAAGTTGATTTATTACCCCTTATCATTAGCAACAGTACGGATAAAATAAACAAACCAAAGAGTGATACGAATGCCCACATTGGTCTCCATCCTACCAATATCCATTTCAATAATCTTTCGTAGTGGTTCATCAGCCAGGGCAATGCCCTTTTCTGGAAAGCATGTATGGCATCATTTAAAACGTAAGCATTAAATACCATTAGTACAGCCATGATCAATAGAAAATTGGCCATACCATGACTACCCAACAAATGCAATATTACTCCCGCAATCGCAAAGCTTATAAACCATTTGCTGGTCCATATCGCCTTTTTAGGTTTTTCATATTCTTTGCCCTCCGGTTTCATAAAACTTACGGCAAAAACCGGGTTAAAAATAAATGCCACTACCAATGATGCTGCCAATGTAAGAATAAGTACTGCCGGAAGGTATATCATGAATTTTCCGATCAACCCTTTCCATAATAATAACGGAAAGAATGGAGCCAATGTAGTAGCAGTACCTGCCAACACCGGAATAAAAACTTCACCCGCTGCTTCTTTCGCACTTCTCACAATGTTTACTTTACCATTGTTATAGATACGGTGCGTATTTTCAATTACCACAATAGCATCATCCACAATAATACCAAGGCCAAGTAGCAAAGCAAAGAGCACGATAAAATTCAAGGTAACTGTTGTTCCAATAATACCCGAGGCTACCGGCAGGAACATAAATGCTACGAATACACTAAGTGGTACACTCAAAGCCACAAAGAAGGCGTTGGTAACCCCCATAAAAAACATCAGGATGATCAACACTAAAATAAACCCAATGATGATGGTATTTACCAAATCATTAAAAGATGTTTTGGTGGCTTTACTTAAATCACCGGTAATCACAACTTTTAAATCATCAGGTATTTCTTTTTTCTCCTTCATATCTGTTACAATACCTTTTATCTTATCGGCAGCATTGATCAGGTTTTCGCCTGCGCGCTTTACAATATTAAGTGTAACAACATTTTTACCATCCAGGCGGGCGTAGCTGTCTTTTTCTTTAACGGTGTCTTTCAGTTCTGCAATATCTTTTAAATAAACAGTAGCCCCCTGTGCACTGCTTCGTACAATAATGTTATTTAAATTTAATGCGCTTACAAATTGTCCTTTTACTTTTATGGTGCGCCTCATATCACCCAGCTCAATAGTACCACCGGTAATATCCCTGTTTTCGCGGCTGATGGCATTTTCAATATCTGTATAACTGATACGTGCCTGGCCCATTTTGTAAGGATCTACATTTACCTGTATCTCACGCTCCGGTGCACCTACAATTTCTGCCCTGGTTATTTCGGTAAGTTCTTCAAACTTATCCTGCATTTTATCGGCATACTGTTTTAATTTAATGCCATCATAATCGCCACTTACGTTTACAAACATGATGGGCATTTCACTAAAAGCAAATTCTGCTACATCCGGTTCTGAAGTAAGATCTGTAGGCAAATCCGTTTTTGCTTTATCAATGGCATCTTTTACTTTTAGTTTGGCCAGTTCCGTCTTTACATCGGTATCAAATTCTGTTACAATTAAACTATAATCGGCCTGGGAGGTACTGGTAATTTTTTTAACCTTGGCGCCACTGATACCTTTCAGTTGTTTTTCGATAGGCCTTGTTACCAGGTTTTCAATATCCTTTGGAGAGTTACCGGCGTAAACTGTAACCACCGAAATAGTAGGTACCACAATATCAGGAAACTGTTCTTTGGGCATCGTGTTAAACTGGTATAGTCCATATGCCGAAATTATAACAGCAATAATGTATACTGCAGTACGATTATCTACAGCCCAGCTGGTAAGTCCAAACTGTTTAAATTTTTCTTTTACGCCTTCTATGAAATTCATAAAAATTATTTAGGCCCCGTTTTCACCAGCAGGTGGCTAACAAGGATGAATATGTTTTTGTCTCTGTTTGTTTTAGATACCATTTTATACGATGATAATTATTGTATGGCTGTAGTAATCACCTGTCCTTCGTACAGGTTTTGAAAACCTTCTGTAACCAACTGGTCGCCTGTTTTAAGACCGCTTTTTATTTCTACATTTTCGCCATATACTTCTCCCATGGTTACTACTATCCTGTGGGCAACTGCTTTACCATTACTTCCTTTTATCAGTACGTAAACATATTTACCGGTTTCATCCGACTGTATTACATTTACCGGGATAACAATTACATTGGTTGCAGCATAATCCAATATTTTTACCACGGCCGACTGGCTGGGTTTTAAAGTAGCATCTGCAGGTATTTTTGCTTCTACAATAAAGCCCCTTTGTGTTGGATCAACTGACTGACTGATTAATGAAATAGTACTGTTGATCTTTTTATTAGCATCCGGTATAGCTATTTCTACCTGTGATCCTTTGTGCATCCTGGTTATATAGTTTTCAGGCACATTCACTACTACTTTTAAATTGCTGTTGTTTACAATTTTTATTTGTCCATACCCAGCAAAAGCTTCCCCAACTTTTACATTAACAATATCAGCAATACCGCTTACATCACTATAAACATTAGCGGTATTTAGTTGTTCTTGTGCCACTTTAACCTGTTCTCCAACCGCATCCAAACTATTTTCTAAACCGGTTACATTTGTTTTGGCAGATATTAATTGTACTTCTGTACCAATGCCCTGATCCCAAAGATTTTTCTGGCGTTGGTAAATATTCTTCGCATAGTTCAACTGTGTTTTTACACCTTCCAATTGTTGTTTTACCGCAGCTACTTGCTGACGCATGATAGCATCATCCAGCTTTAATACCAATTGCCCTTTTTTTACAAAATCTCCTTGCTTTATATAAATGGCTTTTACCTGGCCGCCCATTCCCCTGGGAGTTATGTAAGAAATATTTTCTGCATCTACCTTACCCTGCAGATCAATAAAGTGTTCAAAATTTTTGGTACTCACCGCCGTAGTGGTAACCAGTTTTATTTTAGATGCACTGGTAGCACTGGTATCAATTTTTTCCAGTTCTTCCTGCAGTTTTTTTATTTCTGCTTCGGTTTTGGTTTTATCAGACTTTAATTTTTCCAAAGCCGCTTTCTTATCATTCAGTGCAGCATCGCCCTCTTTTTTGCTATTGCCACAGCTTGCAGCCAACATTAGCAATGCAGCCATCAAACTTAGTTTTGTGATCCTTTTCATATCAGTTATTATTGAGTTTTATTCTTTTGTTTTATTATAATTTTCCTACGGCTTTTAAGAAATTGAACCTGGCGATCACTGCATCATACAATGCTTTAAAATAATTACCCTGTGCAGATTGTAATTCTGTATCCGACTGTAATATTTCGAAGCTGCTGCCCAACCCTTGTTCGTATTTTTTCTTGGTGGTTTCATACACCCTGCGGGCCAGCTCCATATTTCTTTTTTGAGCTTCCAGGGTAAGAGCTGCGTTGGTATAACTGTTTTTGGCGATACCCTGCTCCATATCTATTACCCGCTTTACATTCTCGATAGTATTATTATTTTTTTCCAGTGTTATCTGTGCTTCACGTAATTTATGTTTCCTGATACTACCATTATAGATAGGTACAGTCAGGTTAAGTCCAATCAACGTAGTATTGATCCATTTTTTATCTTTAAAGAAATCAAATTGATCTCTTTGTGCCTGGCTATTGAAATTGCCGTAAAATGATACTGTAGGATATTTGCTTAATTTATTACGCCACACATCCAGTTTCATCAGGTCACTGGTTTTTTTAAGCAGTTTTATTTCGTTACGGTCATCATAATTAAAATCAGCTGCTGCCAGTATTTCTTTTTGCACCATATCTTCGGTCAGTGTATCTTTTAATACCAATGAATCCTGTTGGTTAACGCCAATGGCATTCTTCAGCATGATATAACTAATGGCAATACCATTTTGTAACTGGTAAGAAGTACTTTTTAAATTATTAAGCGATACCGTAGTTTTATCGATATCCAGTTTTTCTGCAAAGCCATTTTTAAAAATCTCATTCTGGTCATGCTGTAATTTTTCCAGTCTTGTTATGCTTTCGTTCAAATAAACCAATTGTTTTTGTGCGATCAGTACACCATAATAGGTTTTGTATACGCTCAGCTTAACTTCATCCTCTTTTACTTTTATACCTGCTTCTGCCAGTTTCAACGTTTCTCTTTTTGCTTTTAAGGCAATGAATACATCAGGCTGAAACAATAGCTGGTTCAATTGTGCGCCATAATTCATATTCCAGGGATACACGAACGAAAAAGCATTTGATTGTTCTTTTGCAAAACCCGGCGTGGTGATGGGTAAGCCCTGTTTAATCAAATCATCGTATAAAAAATAGTTGGCATTGGGAAAATCAATGGTTGGTCTTGATAAATAATGGCTCATCCCTGCAGTACCATTTATTTGTGGCAGCGCGGCAGAAACCAGTTCCTTATTTTTCGCATCCTGGTAATCATAATCCAACCTGGCGTTTTTCAGGTCGATCACATTTTTAAATGCGGTATCCACTGCTTCTTTTGCAGTGACTGTAATAATTTTTTGCCCCATTGCCCTGCCGCCCAGTAGCAGCATTGCCAGCAACGCAACTTTAGTAAGCCAGTTTGTTTTCATCTTTTTGTGTCTTTTTATTTCTGTCTTGTTGATATTTTGCGATCAGCTTATGTCCTTTTATAGTGGCCAATCCAAATAAAAAATTAGTAGTGAATTCGGTTTCTACTTTTATTAAACTGTATTTGCTTTTTGGAAACAACAACTGGTTGAACGGCAGCATCATGGTTTCCAGCCGCAATTTGATCATGATATCAATGTCTATATCACTGCGGTACAATTCTTCTCCTATCCCTCTTTCTAAATTTTCCTTCAGCACTTTATATAAAAAAGAATATTTATGCTGCTTGAATTTTTCAAAGGATTTGGGATAGTATTTTTCCAGTTCAAATAAAATGATCGGGTTCATGTTCTGGAACATTTCCTGCATCATGTCAATGGCCAGGAAAACCTCGTGCACCGCATCCTTTGCCGATTGCCGGTCTTTCATACAGCAATCCTGGTTAAACGAAATAATGTCTACCATCACTGCATCCACCAGTTCATCTTTATCGGCATAATACTGGTAGATCGTTTTCTTGGAAGCCCCCATCTGCACGGCAATCTCATCCATCGTAACAGACCTTACCCCATATTGCATGAATAGTTCGTGGGCCTTTTGTTTTATTCTATCTTTCACTGTTATTTTTTGCTTGAATCGGGTACAAAACTATGGAAACTTTTTCAGTTGCCAAAGTTTCCTACGCTTTTTTTCCAATTTTTTTTGAGACTTAACACTAAGTTCATACCAGCCCCGGTAAAAAGCAGCCGGGTAGCCGCTTAAAAAATTTATTGGTGGATGCTATGGCAATGCGGGCTTAGCTACAGCCATAAGAGTTGTCTATTGTTTACTTTTTAGCAGTTAAAACGGTAACCCACACCCGATTCGGTTACAATAAATGCGGGGCGGTTGGCATCGGTTTCAATTTTTTTACGCAATTGTGCTATAAACACACGCAGGTATTGCGACTGATTAATATAACCCGGGCCCCATACTTCCCTTAATAAATACTGGTGGGTTAATACCTTGCCTTCGTTTTTTGCAAACAGGGCAAGCAAACTATATTCGGTTGCAGTGAGTTTTATTATTTCATTATTTTTCTTTACTGTTCTTGCAGAAAGATCAACCTGCAGATTGCCATTGCTGATCACGGGGTTATTTTCTTCCGTGAACATACCTCTTAATGCAGAACGTATCCTCGCCAGTAATTCCCCTGTACGAAACGGTTTTACCAGGTAATCGTTGGCGCCATTGTCCAATGCATTAATGATATCTTCTTCATTGCTTTGTACCGACAGGATCAATACCGGGTTGGTATACCATTGCCTTAGTTGCTGCAATATCCTATGCCCATCTTCATCAGGTAAACCCAGGTCAAGCAATATCAAATCGGGCGGGTGATTGGCTGCCATGATCATTCCATCTTTTGCAGTAGCCGCTTCCAAAACAGCATACTCATTGGATTCCAAAGTGAGCTGAAGCAGTGTACGCATCTGTGCCTCATCATCAATAACCAGTATGACTGCCTTATTACTCATTCTTTAAATTTTTAAGGTAAGAGGTTTCCGCAGCAATATTGATGGTAAACCTTGCGCCTCCTGTATCAATATTTTCAAGCATAATACTACCGCCCATGGCTTCGGTAAATCCCTTTACAATACTTAACCCCAAACCGGTACCCCCTGTGCGGGAATTCTTAAGGCGGTAAAATTTATCGAATACATTCTTTATCTCTTCCTCCGGAAAACCCTTTCCATTATCTTCAACAATCAGCTGTAATATATCTGCATAACATGCAGCAGCAACACTAATGGTACTTTCCTTTACGGTATACAGTGCAGCATTATTTACCAGGTTATAGATCACCTGTTCCAGCATGCCTTTATCCAGCTTAAACAATGGAATATCCGGGTTAATGCTGATATGTAGCTGCTGCAATACATTATTTTCCTCCAGTCTTTTTACCGCATCATACACGACCTCGTTAATATCGCACCAGTCTTTTTTAGGTTGAATAAAACCGGATTCCAGCCGCGACATGTTTAATAAATTCTCTACCTGCTGGTTCAGGCGAAAAGAGGCTTTCGAGATCTCATTAATCAGCTCATCCCTGTTTTGCGGCGTAAGCCTGGCATTACCGCTTTGTAAATTATCTGTAGCCCCTATAATAGCGGCAATGGGTGTACGCAATTCGTGCGATAGGGAATTGAGTAATGTGTTATACAATTTCAGGGTATGTTCCTTTTCCTCCCGCTGCTGTGCAATTTTTTCTACCTGTCGTATTTTATAAGTAAGTACGGCACTTACCAGCGCAATCACAAAATACATAGCGAATAAAATACCGTCTTCGCCACTATGGATACGAAAAGTGAATTTTGGGGGAATGAAAAAGAAATTCCAGCTTACGGCACTTAACCCGGCGGCAAGCAGTACCGGCAAAATATCAAAGAACATGGCCAGTAAAGACACCAGTAATAGTAAAATAAAAGCAACCACACGATAACCTGCCACCGGTGAAAAAAAATAACAACCCACAGCCGTTATAAAAACCAGCAATACGGTATACCCATATTGTTTTGGTTTGCTTAGCCTATTTATTACCAGTGCTCCCATGGTGGTGATTTTGTACAACAAAGGTAAACCGCAGGATACAAGTATGGTATAAAAGAAAGGGCTATGGTATAAAGAATTTAGAAAGATTGGAATGGCTTATGCATTTGTAAGGTATCTTTGAGCAACAAAATGAGCTGACAATGACAACCCCTTTTCACTACAAAAAACTGCTGCAATATTTTTTACAGGGTTTATTGATACTGGCGCCTATTACCATTACTGCCTATGCCATTTTTTGGGTAGTTACTTCTATCGATAACCTGCTGCCGCTTTTTACCTATAAAGATGTACAGGGAACGGTAAGGGTACAGAATTATGGTATCGGCTTTTTGATCATCATTGCAGCACTGATCATTATTGGTTATTTCAGTTCATTCTTCATCACCGGCCGCGTAGTGAGCTTTGTAGATAAGTTATTGGAAAAAACACCGGGTATAAAATATATCTACAGCACCACCCGTGATTTTTTTGAAGCCTTTGCAGGCGACAAAAAAAAATTCACTAAAAATGTATTAGCCAATGTAGATGACAACGATGTATGGCGTTTCGGTTTTGTTACCAGGGAAGATATGGACGATTTTGGTTTAAAGGATTATGTAACCGTGTACATCCCCATGGCATATTCTGTTGCAGGCAATGTATACGTGATCCCCAAAGAAAGAGTGAAACCCATTACCAATATCAGCGCTGCACAAACCATGAAGTTTGCAGTAAGTGGTGGTATTACCGACCTGGAAGAAGATAGTCATACTTAATACCGTGAAAACTTAATAGTAAAAGCTACATGAAAAAGGCTTTATTAATTGGTATACTATTATCCGTACAATTAAAAAGTTATTGCTGGGGTTTTTATGCCCACCAGCAAATCAATTACTACGCCGTTTTTTTATTACCACCCGAAATGCTGGCTTTATACAAACCAAATATTGCTTTTTTAAGTGAACATGCCGTGGACCCTGATAAAAGAAGGTATATGGTTGCCGATGAAGGGCCGAGACATTATATTGATATTGATCATTACGGCTCCTATCCTTATGATAGCTTACCACATCAATGGCATGCAGCGGTTGCAAAATTTTCGGAAGACAGTGTAAAAACATACGGCATAGTACCCTGGCATATTCAAACCATGCTGACCAGGTTAACCAACGCATTTAAAGAAAAAGACTTCAGCAAAATAATGCGTAACAGTGCGGAAATCGGTCATTATATTGGTGATTCACATGTACCCTTACACGCAAACAGCAATCACAACGGCCAGTTTACCAATCAAAGAGGCATACATGGTTTTTGGGAAAGCCGTGTGCCCGAATTACTGGCTGAAAAGGAATTTGATTTTTTTATCGGTAAAGCTGCTTATATAAAAAATCCGGGAGATTTTATATGGAAACGTGTGCTGGAAAGTGCCAAAGCTGCTGATAGCGTATTACGTTTTGAAAAAGAACTGACCCAACAGTTTGGCGATGATAAAAAATATGCCTTTGAAGAAAGGAATGGCAAAACCATACGACAATATTCCTCCGCATTTACCATTGCCTTTAATAAAAAATTAGATGGCATGGTGGAACGACGCATGCGGCAATCTATTTATGCAGTGGCTTGTTTTTGGTACACCGCATGGATAAATGCCGGCCAACCCAATCTTAAAGAGCTGGTTAATAATAAATTCAGCGAAGCCGATCTAAAAGAATTTGAAGAATTAAATAATAACTGGAAAGCCGGAAGTAAAATGCTGGGTAAACCGGAAGATTAATAAATGATTTCTATGTTTTATGTATTTATCTTCCAATTAATTGGTTTTGGGTATTTTTGCGCAGAAATTTTTTATTCAATTCGTTAATCAACTAGTAGTGGTACACAATTTTAATGCGGGACCTTCTATTTTACCAACAACTGTTTTTGAAGATGCTGCTCAATCTATATTAAACTATAATAATACCGGTTTATCCATTTTAGAACTGGGTCATCGTACGCCCACTTTCCAGGCGGTAATGGACGAAGCCAGGGCCTTGCTTAAAGAACTGATGCAGTTAGACAGTGATCATGAAGTGCTGTTTTTACATGGTGGCGCCAGCACCCAGTTTATGCAGGTACCTATGAATTTGCTGGATGACAAGGATACAGCAGCTTATGCTGATACAGGTGTATGGAGCAGCAAAGCGATCAAAGAAGCTAAATTGTTTGGAAAAGCAGAGATGGTATGTACCGGTAAAGAAAATAACTATACCAGCATCCCGAAAGATTTTGCTGTACCCAATGACGCCAAATACTTTCATATTACTACCAACAATACCATTTACGGTAGCCAGTGGCAAAAAATGCCGGCTACCAGTAATGTGCTGGTTGCTGATATGAGCAGTGATATTTTAAGTCGCCAGATGGATTTCAACTCTTTTGGATTGATTTACGCCGGTGCACAAAAAAATATTGGCGCTGCGGGCGTTAACGTGGTGGTAGTAAATAAGAATATACTGGGCAGGATCAAACGCCCCATTCCTACTATAATGGATTACCGTAATCATATTAAAGAGGGAAGTATGTTAAATACACCGCCCGTGTTTGCCGTTTATGTTTGTATGCTTACTTTGCGCTGGTTAAAAGCACAGGGTGGTGTGGCCGCTATTGAAAAGATCAATGATCAAAAGGCGGCTTTGTTATATAAAGAGATCGATGACAATCCCCTGTTCAAAGGCACTATTGCCACCGAAGACCGCAGCAAGATGAATGTGTGCTTTGTAATGAAAGATCCTTCACTCGAAGAATCCTTTTTAACCTTTGCCAAACAACAGGGTATTGTGGGTATAAAAGGGCATCGTTTATCAGGCGGCTTCAGGGCATCTTTATATAATGCCTTACCTTTAAGCAGCGTGGAGCATTTAGTGAAAACCATGCAGGAATTTTATTCATTACACGACTAATACTTACTATACACTTATTTTAGCGTTCCCTAACAGTTTAATATGATAACAATAGCCCCTTTTAAAGCACTCAGGCCCGAAGCACAATTTGCAAAGCAGGTAGCCAGCCGGCCATACGATGTATTGAACAGTAAAGAAGCAAAAGTAGAAGCCCAGGGTAACCCGGCCAGTTTTTTACATGTTACCAAAGCTGAGATCGATCTGCCCGAAACAGTTGATATTCATTCCCAGGAAGTATACCTTAAAGCAAAAGAAAACCTGGATGCTTTTACCAGCCGCAATATCTTATTCAGGGAAAGTAAACCCTGCTATTATATTTACCAGCTGATCATGAATGGCAAAAGCCAGACAGGTTTGGTTTGCGGCAGCAGTGTTGATGATTACGAGAACGACCTGGTAAAAAAACATGAATTTACGAGACCCGAAAAAGAACAGGACCGCATCAATCATATCACCACCACCGGTGCGCAAACAGGCAATGTTTTTTTAGCTTACAAAAATGTAGCTGCCATTGATGCATTGATCAGCGACTGGAAGACCGAACGTAGTCCTGTATACGATTTTATTGCAGATGATGGTGTTCAACATAGTGTATGGACGATCAATGATGCGGGTGTTATTGAAAAAGTAAGTGAGTTATTTAAAACCACGGTACCGGTTACCTATATTGCCGATGGCCATCACCGGGCTGCGTCTGCGGCTAAAGTGCGTAAGGCACTGGGAGATATGGCTACAGAAGGTGCTGATTATTTTTTAACTACTTTATTCCCTTCTGATCAATTACACATCATGGACTATAATCGTGTGGTAAAAGACCTGAATGGTTTAACACCGGCAGCATTTATAGAAAAAATAACAGCCCATTTTTCTGTTGAAAAAATAAAAGATGCACTTTCGCCTGCAGTGTTACATGAATTTGGTATGTACCTGGATAACCAATGGTATAAATTAACCGCTAAGGAAGGTACTTATACAAATGATCCTATCGGCATCCTGGATATCAGCATCCTGTCGGATAATTTACTGGAGCCTGTATTGGGCATTAAAGACCAGCGTACCGATAAAAGAATAGATTTTGTAGGTGGTATACGTGGTTTGAACGAACTGGAAAAAAGAGTGAACAGCGGTGAAATGGCCGTAGCCTTCAGTTTACACCCGGTTACCATTCAGCAATTGTTTGATATTGCCGACAGTGGTAATGTAATGCCACCCAAAAGCACCTGGTTCGAACCTAAATTAAGAGATGGCTTATTAACCCATTTGATCAATTAATTTATACCTTTTAAACTAAACAACAGTAGTATGAAAACAACACTATTGGTATTAAGTACCCTGTGTACCCTTTCCGCATTTGCTCAAAGTAAAAAATTCACTTTTAAACTCGGGGGCGAATACAGCCTTCCTAAAAAATCTGAAGACCTGTCTTTTTTTGGCAACGATAAAGATGGTATCATTAACCTCAGCTTAAAAAAAGAAGACCTGACCATTCTGCGTTTTGATCCCAAAACATTGACTCAATCCAATGATGTAGTAATTGAATTACCGGAAGCCACCAAAAATTTTAATTCAGAAACGGTAGTGTCTTTTGCTAATAACAATAACTTCTGGTTACATAGTGATTGGGATAAAGATTCAGAAAACGAAATGCTCTATTCGGATAAGATCGATGTTGCCGGAGGTAAATTAACCAATACCAACAGTAAATTATTTGAAACTACCAAACTGGCGGGAGACCTTATGAGTACAGGTTTTTACAAAATGAAAATGGTGAACAAGTTTACATTTAATTACGATGCCGAGCAGACCAAACTATTGGTAAGCTATAGATTAAAGCCAGAGGAAAAAAATGATAAGATCAATTACGATAAACTGGGCTTCCAGGTATTTGATGATAACATGAAAAAATTATGGGGAAACGAATTCACCATGCCTTATACGGAGGCCATTATGGATAATTCAGATTTTTCTCTTGACTACAATGGCAATGCCTACCTGCTGGCAAAAGTTTATGACTCCGAAAAAAGAAAAGAAAAAGATAAAGAAACGGGCCTCCCGGCCTATCATTATGAAGTATTAAAATTTACAAAAGGCAGCAAACAGGTTATTCATAGTACCATTGATGTGGGCGAATATTTTATAGGCCAGGTTTCCCTGGTGGAAAATTCACTGCACGAAATGGTAATTGCCTGCACCTATAGCAAAAATGCAAAAAGCAATGGTACAGACGGCGTGTTTTTAGCGGTACTGGATCCTGCCGGGAAAATAAAAAAATACAGGAATGGCTATTACGAGTTTCCTTTGGAAGAATTGGAAAAATATGAATCTAAAAGAAGCAAAAGAAAAATTGAACGCAAAGGCGATTATGAGATTCCTTATATAAGAGTAAGAAATGTAGTAGTGGAAAGTGATGGCGGCATTTTTATAGCCTGTGAGCAGTATCATCTTGAAGTAGTTACCTCTTATTATAATAACAGGACCTCTACCACTTATTATTATCATTATGATGATATGTTAGGTACAAGAATAAATGCTGATGGAAAAATGAGCTGGTTAAGAAAGATACCTAAAAACCAGATGGGCACCAGTGGAAGAGGAACTATGAGCTATAAATTAATAAGTGATGCAACAGGCTATTATTTTTTATACCTGGATAACAAGAAAAATATGGAGCTGGAAGAAGATGAAACACCCAAGCAACATCGTGATGGATTTGGCGGACAGGTAGTAGTGGCTAAAATAGATCCGCAGGGTAATGTAACCAAAGAGTTGGTTTTTGATACCCGGGAAGAAGATGTAATGATTTTTCCATCGGATTTTGAAGCCATAAACAAAAACCAGTTTATTGGCAGGGCAAGATTGAAAAAGAATACTTACCAGCCTTTACTGATCACTGTAAATTAAAAAACAACAGCTTTTACGCGAAATGCTTTTAAATTATTGGTATTCTACAATAATTTAAAAGCATTTTTTTATTTAACAGGCCATTGTTGCCATTTGCAAAAACAATGGTAAAACGCAACAGCTTATTGGTTTTGATAGTAACTTTATACTGATGAAGAAGATATTTTGTTTAGTTATTGCTGCTATGGCTTTTACTGCAGCCTTTACACAGGATGCCGCCCAATTACACGAAACAGCCAGGGAATTTATGCGCCAGGGCGATTATGCCAATGCGATTGTAGTATTGAACAGGGCCATAAAAATGGATGAAAAAAATATCGAGATCGCCAAAGACCTTGGCCTCAATTATTATTTTGCCAGAGATTATAACAAGGCGCTGGAAATTTATAAACCATTATTGGAAAGGACGGACGCTGATGACCAGTGCTTCCAGGTAGCGGCCGATATTTACCAGGCGCTGGATAACCCCAAAGAAAGCGAAAAAGTATACCGCAGGGGATTAAAACAATTTCCTAAAAGCGGACCTTTATACAATGAACTGGGAGAAATATTATGGGCACAAAAAGATTATAGCGCTATCAAACAATGGGAAAAGGGTATTGAAGTAGACCCCGGTTTTTCTAAAAATTATTATAACGCCTGTAAATATTATTATTTTACCACCGAAAAAGTGTGGGGGCTTTTATACGGAGAAATATTTCTAAACATCGAGCCTTATGGTGCGCAGTCGCCCGAAATAAAAAATATACTGGTAGAGAGTTATAAAAAACTATTTGCAGAGGCCAACCTTGAAAATGAAAAGAACAATCCTGAAAAAAATGCTTTTGTACAGGCTTTTTTACAGGCAATGAATAAACAAAGCAGCCTGGTGGCATCGGGTATCACTACCGAATCGCTTACCATGATAAGGACCCGTTTCATCCTGGATTGGTACACTGTTTCGGGTACAAAGTTTCCCTTTAAATTATTCGAGTTACAGCGGCAGTTATTACAGAACGGTATGTTTGATGCTTATAATCAATGGATATTTGCAGCGTCACAAAACCTGCCGGCCTATCAAAACTGGATTACGGTTAATGCCGCCGAATACGAGCAGTTATCGCGTTTTCAAAAAGGGCGGATATTTAAAATCCCTACAGGCCAGTATTATCATCAATAGGGTGCCTGGTTTTACAGTTTTTCATTATCTTGTTACAACAATGATGCGCTAAACCGATTGCATATGAATGAGCACTCCAGGATATTTGATTGTATAGAATACCAGTTAAGTCATTTTGCAAAAGATGATATGATGGCCGCCAAAGAAAATGGCGTATGGAAGAAATACAGCACCAAAACGGTTCAGGGTTTAGTGAATGAACTTAGCGCAGGCCTGTTGCAACTCGGGCTAAGCGGCCACGATATGACGGTGGAAAAACAGGATAAAGTGGCCCTGGTATCCAAAAACCGGCCTGAATGGTTGATACTGGATATGGCCTGCCAGCAGATCGGTATTATTCTTTGCCCTATTTATCCCACTACCAATATTAATGAACTGGAATTTATTTTTAATGACGCCAGTGTACAATATGTTTTCCTGAGCGGGCAGGATATTTTAGATAAAGTAAATAATGTACGCAGCAGGATACCCACACTAAAAAATGTTTACAGTTTTGATATGCTCCAGGGCGTAGACCATTGGACAACCATCACACAACATGCAACTGCAGCCGATTTTGAAAAACTGAACAGCATCAAGCCGGCCATTTCACCTGAACATTGCGCTACTATTATTTATACTTCCGGCACTACGGGTACACCTAAGGGTGTGATGCTGAGCCACCGCAATATTGTAAGTAATGTAAACAACTCTAAAAAAAGTTTCCCCTTTGAAGATGATATCAATGGCAGGGCATTAAGCTTTTTACCACTCAATCATATTTTTGAAAGAATGGTGAGCTATATCTATATCAACAGCGGCAATTCTATTTACTACGCCGAAAGCCTGGAAACCATTGGAGAAAATTTAAAAGAAGTAAAACCTACTTTATTCTGTACCGTTCCCCGCTTACTGGAAAAGGTATACGAAAAGATAATGGCAAAGGGTGCCGAACTAAAAGGCATCAAAAAGAAATTATTTTACTGGGCCGTTGCACTGGCAGATAAATATGATAATAAAAAAACAGGCAGTCCATGGTATAATTTTCAATTGGCCCTTGCCAATAAACTGGTGTTCAGCAAATGGAGGGAAGCACTCGGCAACCAGATAGAAATAATCATAACCGGTGGCGCTGCCTGCCAGGTAAAACTGATCCGGATATTTTCTGCTGCAAAGATCCCCATTTTTGAAGGCTACGGCCCTACAGAGAACAGCCCGGTAATAAGTGTGAACTGTAAAGGTAACAAAGGCACCAAGTTTGGTACGGTAGGCCCGGTAATACTGGGACAGGAAGTGAAACTGGAAGCAGATGGAGAAATTTGTGTAAAGGGACCGAGTGTAATGATGGGGTATTATAAACGACCCGATTTGACTGCCGAAACAATTATTGATGGCTGGCTGCACACCGGTGATATTGGTGTTTTTGAAGACAATAAATATTTAAAGATAACCGATCGCAAAAAAGAACTGTTTAAAACCAGTGGTGGAAAATATGTGGCTCCACAGCCCATAGAAAATAAAATGAAGGAATCGCCTTTTGTAGAACAGATGATGATTGTTGGGGCAGAGCAGAAATTTGTAGGTGCACTTATTGTTCCTTCGGCACCGAATTTAAGAGAATGGATGCAACATAAAGGCATTAAATTTACAACCATTGAAGATGCCGTGCACAACCCTAAAGTACTGGATCTTTACCGCGAACTGATCGACTCTTTCAATAAATTTTTTAACCATGTAGAGCAGGTGAAAAAATTTGAATTACTCCCTCACGAATGGACAATCGACAGCGGCGAATTAACGCCTACGCTTAAACTAAAAAGAAAAGTGATCATGGAAAAATATAAAGCTGCCGTGGAAAGGATTTACGACTAAGCTTTAAATTTTTACAACAGGTTATTTTCAATAGCGTATTTGGTAAGATCGGAATTGGAACGCATACCGGTCTTGGTCATTATCCTGGTGCGGTACGTGCTGATAGTGGTAACACTCAGCGACAGCAGTTCGGCAATATCAGAAACGGATTTTCCCGAAGCCAGTAATTTCATTACATCAAACTCGCGGTTGCTCAAATATTCGTGTGGTAATTTACTATGGTCGGCATCCACCTTGTTGGCTAACTGCTCAATTACATAAGGAGAAAAATACTTCTTCCCGCTTAATACTTTTTCTACCGCTATGATCAATTGTTCGCTGGCCGAATCTTTACTCAAATAACCCGAAGCCCCGGCCTTTAGTACACGTATGGCATAATGTTCTTCCGAATTCATACTTAAAATAAGAACAGGAATATCAGGATAAACGCCGCGGATCTGTTTCAGTGCATCCAGCCCGCTTCTGCCGGGCATATTAATATCAGATATTACCACATCCCATGGCTCCGTCATCACCTTATTCACCAGGCCCTCGGCATCAATCACTTCGTCAATAAATGCTTCATGAAAATGATCCAGCAGTATCTGCCTTAATCCCCTTCTCACCACGGTATGATCATCTGCAATTATGATACGTAACATTTTTATATTTTTTTATTAGGTTGCTGCACGTTAATAAATGGCGCAGTACATATTGTTTTGTTGGTTGTTTTAATAAGGTACCTGTATCAGCATTCTACAGCCATTGCCAGGGGAGCTGATGATCTCCATTACACCATCAAAGGATTCCACACGATTTATGATATTACTGATGCCGATACCCTCCCGTTTTTTACTCATATCAAAGCCTGCTCCATCATCGGATATGGTAACATTAATGGCATGGTTATACGCTTTTATTGAAATATTCACACTAACCGCATTGGCATACTTCATAATATTGTTGCTTTGCTCCTGTATTATACGATAGAGATTTAGCTTAAGGTCGTCGTCATGTATTTCGGTAACCACATTATAGGTAAAACAGGTTTTAATACTGGTGCTTTTAAACATTGTATCGAGCAGTACCTGTACCAGTTCCTTTAAATTAATGTTCTGTTTTGGTGTAACGCTTCTCCTGGTCAATAGCCGTATCTCATTCATCGTGTCATCTATCAGTTCCATTGGATATTTAAGCGCTTCCCGTATCTGTTCGTTTCCATTAGCTGCCACAGAAAGGTAAAGTTTTGTTCCGGCAAGCATCTGGTTGATATTGTCGTGCAATTCTTCACCCATATGTCTTCTCTCCTTTTCCTGTGCATTTAATATGGCCCTCATATTTTTTTTCTGCTCTTCCACTTTCTGGTCCATCATTTCTTTCTTCATTTCGATGAACTTATACTCTGCTAATTTGCGTTCCGAAATATCCTGCATAGCACCAATCATACGGATGGGTTTTCCCCATGTATCAAAAATTACAAACGCCCTGTCGTAAATATATTTGTACGTTCCATTTTCGCAACGGAAGCGGTATTCCATATGAATATTTTCTGCTTTATTTTTAAACACAGCACCCAATGCAGCCGAAATCTTCGGCAGGTCTTCGGGATGGATATTCTGTTTCCACCATTCTACCACCACTTTTATCTCTGAAGTTTTGTAGCCAAACATTTTTAAGATCACATCATTGTATTTCATTTTATTGTTGATGATATCCCAATCCCAGATTGTATCGCTGGTAGCTTTGGCAAGAATATCATAGCGTTCCAGTGTTTCATCGGTTATGGCTGATGCTTTTACCTTTTCGGTAATATCGATATGCATCATCACTACCCGCGGAGAATCATCTGCAAATTTTGTGATGCGCAACAAAAACCATTGTTTTTTATTTTTGGAGTGGCAAGGATATTCCATTTCAAAAATGGGCAATTCCTTATTTAAAACCCGATAAAAACCTTCCAGGACTTTACCTGCCAATTTATCTCCTGCAGCCAGGGAGGCTGTACATACATCAATATAATTATTCCCCACGCCGGTACGGGGGAGTACACATTGGTCATTTGTAGTGTAAAAATCAACTGAGGGTTTATTTACCGAAATAACGGTACCATTTTCTTCCACCACTGCAATATGGGAAGTAATGGAAGCCAGGATACTTTTATTGAATACTTCACTGTCTCTTAATGCCTGCTCTGTTTTTTTGCGCTCGGACAGGTCTCTTGCAAAACAGATCAGCTTTCCATCTTCCAGCAACTTTGCAGTAATTTCTACTTCCAGTATAGCACCATTTTTACATTTCAAATGCCGGTAAACGGTTCTGGCCTCCCCCTGCATTATAGCTGCATAATTGTCTTTATCCATCACTATATCTTCCACTAAAATATCCTGGAGTCTGAGTTTTGCATACTCGGTTTTGGTGTAACCTAAATAAGTACAGCAGCTTTTATTGAACTCGTATATCGTTCCATCAAAAGAGCAAATAATTATAGCATCGTTTGCCTGGTCAAAGATGGTTTTATATTTTTCCTGGCTTTCTCTTTCCTTTATTTTTTCTTCAGATACTTCAATCAACATGCTTACCACACCGGTAAGTTGCCCGCTGGCATCAACTAACGGAGAAGAGTAAGGACTGATACGCCGGTAGCTTCCGTCGGGACGTTGTACGATCAGTTCATCTCCATACACCAGTCTGCCTTCCTTTAAAGCAATGGCCATGGGGTGCTTATCCATGGATAAACAGCCACCATTTTTATCGTATATCTTCCACGAACCGCACCATAAGTCTTTTCCTACAATGGGCTCTCTTCCCCATAATTTTGCGGCTGCTTTATTATAGCTTTTAATAAAACCTTCCTGGTCGCAGGTATATATGGCATCAGGCGAGTTCTGGATGCTGAGCTGGCTGTTCATCTAAATTGTTCTGGTTTTTAGTACTGGCTATAAAATCAATTATCCCGGGTATTTTCTCAAAATCATGGTATTTATCAACAATAAAATTCACGCCTATTTCCCTGCATTTGGCCTGCTTTTCAAAATCTTCACGATTTACCAGGGCAACAATAGTAGTTACAAAAGGAGCAGATTTTATTTTTTCCAATAATCTGAACGACATGTTTTGCGGCAGGTACATATCCAGCAATAATACATCTGTTTGAATCTCTTCAAAAAGTGCGGGCGCTTTGCTATGGCCAACTGATTGAAAGATGGAATTACAGGTACTGGTTTCTGCGAGTAAATTCTTTATCCTGCTGCTTACGAGCAGGGAATTTTCTACAATTAAAATCGTCATGATTAAACTGTTTAATACAAATTCAAAGAACACATAAAACGGGAAGCTGGCCAATAGTGATAGATACCTTATTAAGGTAGTAGTTATACTATTAACGAGTTGATTATGAACTACGTTTAGCTTATTGTTCGATATCGGATATGATATGGTTGGCTAATGCATAACGGGTTAATTCCGAGTTGGTAGATAATTTAAGTTTATCCATGATACGACCACGGTAGGTACTGATGGTAGTTAATGCCAGTGATAATGACTCTGCGATCTGGGTAACTGTTTTGCCCAGCGCCAGTAATTTAAAGATCTCAAATTCGCGGTTGGTGAGCATTTCATGGGGTTTTTTATCAGTATCTACATTACTGGAAAGCAGCTTTTCTGCAATTTCGGGGGTAATATATTTTTTTCCCAGGGAGATGCGTTGCACAGCGGTGATCAATTCGTCGGGTGCCGAATTCTTATTAAGGTACCCTGCCGCACCGGCCCTTAATACCCTTACTGCATAAAGGTCTTCGGCATAAATACTCAGTATCAGTACAGGTAATTCGGGTTTAATTAATTTGATCTGTTCCAATGCTTCCAGGCCACTGCGGCCAGGCATGTCCAGGTCGGAAATAACAAGATCCCACTCGTTTAGCATCACCTGCTTAATCAGCGCTTCGCCATCACTTACCTGTGTAATATGCACGGAAGGGTACTCATCTTTAAGGATCTGTACAAGCCCTAAACGGATAAAGCTGTGATCGTCTGCTAAAAGTATGCGTTTCATGTTACGAGTTTAAATTAACTTTTTTGAGGTTTATAAGGTAACTGCATGGTAATTGTAGTGCCCTGTTCCGGAAAGGAAATTAGATTAAATTTCCCATTCAACGCCATTACCCTTTCTTTCATACCTAAGATACCAAATGATTTTTTGTTTTTTACAGCTGCCGTATCAAAACCATTGCCGTCGTCATTAATAGTGACAGTTATTTTTTTATCTGCAACGGTTAATGATGAGGTTACTTTACCCGCATCTGCATAACGGGTAATATTGGTTAATGCTTCCTGGTATACCCTGAAAATACAGGTAGTAACCGGTTCCGGCAATTTAAGGTCGGTTTCGGTGGTTACAAAATTCACCGGTATCCCGGTGTTCAATGTAAACTGCCTGTTCAGCCAGTCGATAGCTTCTATCAAGCCGTAATCATCCAGGATACCCGGCCTTAATTCGCTTAATATCCTTCTTATGGATTGATTGCTGCCATCTAAAAGTGTAATGATATTTTTTAGTTTATCTTTAAGCAATGCCGATTCTTCCGGTATTTTTTTATCTATCCATGATACATCCATTTTTATGGCCGTAAGCTGCTGGCCCAGTTCATCATGTATTTCCCGGCCAATCCTTTTGCGTTCTTCTTCCCGTACCGATTGCAGGTGAATGGCCAGCTGGCGCAGTTGCTCGGAAGTTTCCTTGATCCTTTCCTGGCCTTTTACCCTTTCGGAAAAATCAATACCCACACCCATCAGGCAGGTTTCGCCATGGTATTCTATCGCTATACCGGTAAAATAGTAAGGGATCTTTTCCTTGCTTTTAATGAACAGGTTCGCCTGCACATTGTCTTCTCCTGCCACAAAAACATTGGCGATCTTTTTAGTGAGCAATTCTTTTTCATCATCATCAAAAAGAGCGATCGGGTGCATCCTGCTTATTTCATCAGCGCTATACAAAGTTACTTTTTCAAAATTCTTATTCCAACGTAAAAATTTACCTTCCTTGTTATACAGGTAAAATATGCCCGGCAAACTATTTACAATAGAATCGGAGAGGTATTTTTCATATATAAGTTCATTCTGGGCTTTTATGCGTTGCGAAATATCCCGTACAAAAGACAGCATCCGGCCATCATTAAGCAGTTTGGCGGTAATTTCAACATGGGTTATATCGCCCCCTTTAAGCTTCATTGGCCTTTCTGAAATAACCGTTTTTCCCTGGCGCAGGTTTTCTACCTGTATCGGGTTTTTCTTAATGTCTTCTTCCACCATAAAATCATAGATGGTCATTTGCATCAATTCTTCTTCGGTATATTTCGACATTTTAACCGCACTTGGATTAACCGTAACAAAACTACCATCCTGTCCTGAAATAAAAATACCATCAGAAGCCTGGTCAACCAGTGAGCGGTATTTCTCTTCACTGAATTTTATAGCTTCTTCTGTTTTTAAACGTTGGGTAATATCACGTACAAAAGCAATAAAGCGTTTATCCGATAAAAATTTAGCGTTGATCTCTATGTCTACTTTTGTGCCGTCTTTTCGTACCAGCTTGCGCAAACTTTTACCACCCTGCGGCTGGTGCATTTCTTCAAAGCGAAATGGATTTGTCTTCAGTTCTTCGGGATCAACCAGGTCGTAAATAGTAAGGTCTTTCATTTCTTCCATGGTATATCCTGCCAGCTTACAGCCATATGGATTTACCATGATAAACTTACCGGAAGGATCTGCAATAAATATCCCATCAGTAGCCTGGTCGACCAGGCTGCGGTATTTTTCTTCACTTTGTACAATGGCTGCTTCTGCTTCCTTTCTTTCTGTGATATCGCGGATAAAAGCACAAAAGAATTCTTCAATCCCTTGTTTTATGGGCAATATGGTCAATTCAACCGGGAACCGTTCGTTTCTCCTGTTTACTGCACTTAACTCCAGGAGGCGATTTAATGTCGGGCCTTTACCGGTGTCTAAGTATTTTGCAATACCGTTATCATGCATTTTCCTGAATTCTTCAGGAATAATAATTTCTGACAACATTTTACCCATTACCTCTTCTTCTTTCCATCCAAATATTTTTTCGGCTTGCGGATTCCAGAATGTGATCTTACCATTGGTATCAATACAAATAATAGCATCCAATGCCGCGTTCATGATCAGCCTTCTTTTTTCTTCGCTGCTTTTTATTTCTTCTTCTGCTTTTTTGCGTTCACTGATATCCGTCATACTGCCGATTAACCTGACAGGCTTACCTTTTTTATCTCTTTGAATAAGAGTACGGGCATAAATATTTATCCATTGCCCGTTTTTACTTTTGAACCGATACTCATCTGAGTATACTTTGGCGGAAGAGTTTTTTGCTTTTTCCAATGTTCGTACCACTTCTTCCCGGTCTTCGGGATGTATTCTTTTTTTCCATTCTTCAAATTCAGGTATAGGATCGGAAAGAGTTAATCCATATAACTGCTGGTGCACTTCGTTGGCCCATAGTTTATCCGTTTCCAGGTTCCAGTCCCATAAGCCATCTTTGGCTGCACTGGCAATCAGTTCAAACCGTTCGTTGGACCGGGCAATCTGTTGCTCTGTTTTTTTGCGTTCGGTAATATCAGTGGTAGTGCCTACATAACCGATAATTTCATTGGTTTCACTTCTTTCCGGAATGGCCTGGCCAATTACCCAGGAAATGCTACCGTCTTTGTGTACAAAACGATATTCGGATTTAGATTGGCGGTGTTTTTTTGTGGCATCATTCCAGCCTTTTATCAGGGCCTCCTTATCTTCGGGATGCACCGCATCCAGCCAGCCATTTCCTAATGCTTCGTCGTAAGAAAGACCGGAAATATTGGTCCAGCAGGGATTTACGTAAGTAGTATATCCCTGTGCATCTGCATGAAAAATTCCAACAGGAGAAGCTTCTGCCAGTGTTTGATAACGCAGTTCACTTTTTCGTATGGCTTCTTCAGCTTTTTTGCGTTCGGTAATATCGATCATGATACCTCTTAGTATTACAGGCTGATCATTTTCTACAATCACCGTAACAATATCCCTTAACCATACAATACCGCCATCGGCGGTTATCATGCGGTACTCAAATTCATGCGCCTTTTTTTCTTTTGTACTCTGAGCGCAAAATTCAACTGCCCAACCCCTGTCTTCTTCATGAATATGACCGCTCCAGAAAGCAGGATCGCTGATCCATTGTTCGGTAGGATAACCCAGTAACCTTTCGGCTTGTTTACTAACAAAAGTAAAAGCAAAAGTAATGGCATTGGCTTCCCATACGATGCCATCTACGGAATCTACCAGGGTACTATATTTTTCTTCGGAAAGCTGTATGGCCAGCTCGGCTTCTTTCCTGCGTTTCTCGTGTTCAAAAATTTCCAATGCAAAAGACAGGTCGCCGGCGGCACCTTCCAGCAATACTATTTCATCATCATCAAAAAAGAATTTCTCCGAAGCATACACCGAAAAAGTACCGATTATCTTTCCGAATTTTTTTATGGGCACCGACATTGCAGCATGATAACCTTCGCCCAATGCAACATCCTGCCATGGATTCATCTCTTCATCTTTCTCCAGGTCATCGCTGATGATATGTTTACCTTCCTTTATAGCTATACCTGTTTTTGTTAACCGGGTACTGTCGTTTGCGATGGAAATGGGTTTGATTTTAGCCAGGTATTCCTTTTTTTCACCGGCGTGTTTTACAGGTACAATTTGTTGCGCCTGTTCATCAATGATACCGATCCAGGCCATTTTAAATTCTCCTACCTCAACGGCTATACGACAAACTTCTTCAAAAAGTGTGGTTTCATCTTTGGTACGAACAATCATCTGGCTGATCTGGCTGATGAAAAAGTATAAGCGATTGGCCTTAATGATCTTTTCTTCTGCTTTTTTGCTGGCGGTAATATCCCTGTTAAAAACAAAAATGCCGCCATCCGGTGCAGGATATACATGACTCTCCACCCATATATCCAGCACATCAAAATAATACACGCTAAAAGTATAGGTTTGTTCCAGCATGCCTTTTTGGAAACTGTGGTACCCTGCCGAACCTACCACTTCCGGAAATTCTTCCCATATATTTTTACCGATCAGTGATACTGCAGTGCGTTGTGCCAATTCTGCATACCGGCTATTTACATAAGTATACTGCCAGTTTTTATCCAGCGCAACAAAGCCATCCGACATCCTTTCTATTAAAATCCGGTATTTTTCTTCGCTTGCCTTTAATTGTTCTTCGGCTTTTTTTCTTGCAGTGATATCACTGAAAAAAATAGATAACCCGTCGGGAGAAGGGTAAATATGATTCTCCAGCCATACATCCTGGCTGGGGAAATAATTTTCTACAATGGCATATTGCTGGTTGCTGAGCGCCCGGTAAAAAGCATCGTAAAAAGGCAATGCTATCGCTTCTGGAAATAATCCCCAGATGTTTTTTCCCATCATTTCTTCCGGCTCAAGCCCCAGCGTATTGGCCGCCCTCTTATTTACATACGTGTAGTTACCATTTTTATCTACCGCCACAAAAGCATCCGTTACCCTTTCCATAATGGTACGGTACTTGGCCTCGCTTTCCTTTAATCTTTCTATCGCTTCTTCTTTTTCCCTTTCTGTTTGCTTTTTTTGTATTGCCGTGGTAATTGCTGCGGGCAACCGCGTAAGCCGGTCTTTTAAAAAATAATCATCGGCACCCGATTTAATGATATCCGCTGCAAATTCTTCGGATACGGTTCCGGTTACCAGTATAAAAGGTATTTTAAGCCGGAGCCGCTTCAATATTTCCAATGCTTCGGGTGCACTGAACTGTGGCAAAGCATTATCAGAAAGGACCACATCGGGTGTAAACTCATCCAGTGCAGCAATGAATTTACCCTTATCCATTACCACCTTAAACAGGTAACTGCCGCCGCTTTTTTTTAATAAGCGTTGAATGATCTCGGCATCAGCATCATCATCTTCCAGTAATAATATTTTTAACAGTTCTGTCATTACACATTTTTTCAGGTAGGGGGTTGATTCAATAACAGCCAATAAAAGCCAAGGTTCTTAATGGCTTCGGCAAAGCCTACAAAATTTACCGGCTTTACAATATAACTGTTGGCACCAAGTGTATAGCATTTTTTAATATCCGGGTCTTCCTTGGAAGAAGTGAGGATAACGATAGGTATGCTCTTAGTTCTTTCATCGGATTTTATCTGTTGCAGTACTTCTATGCCATTAACCTTTGGCATTTGTATATCCAGCAGGATCAGTTTTGGGGGTTTTTGCATATCTCTTTTCCCTTCATAGCGGCCGGTGGCCAAAATAAATTCCAGCGCTTCTTCGCCATCCTTAACATGAAAAAGATTATTGGAAAGACTATGCTTTTTTAATTCACGTATGGCCAGTTCTGCATCATTGATATTGTCTTCTACCAGCAATACCTCTACTGAATTAAGGTTCATATGTTGTAATTTAATTGTGTACTGTTATACTTCTACCGGTTCGTTTTCGGGCAAACTAAAATAAAAAGTTGCCCCTTCATTTAAAGTAGCTTCAGCCCAAACTTCGCCGCCATGTTTTGAAATTACTTTTTCTACTATAGCAAGCCCGATGCCTGTGCCTTCAAATTCGTCGGGGCCATGGAGCCTTTGAAATACTTTAAAGAGTTTATTCTTATATTTTTCATCAAAACCAATACCATTATCCTTAACATAGAAAATAACCTGCCCGTTTTTATTAAAAGAGCCTATTTCAATTACCGGTTCAGCCGTTTTAGCGGAGTATTTAACGGCATTTGAAACAAGATTGATCCATACCTGACGCATGGTATTAATATCCGCTTTAACGGAAGGCAATTTATGGATTCTCCATTTGATATGTTTATTATTGTTTTCTTTATTATCAATACTACCCACTACTTCATTAACCAGGCTGGTAAAGTTAATATGGGTTTTTATCACATCCTGCCTTCCCATACGTGAAAAACTAAGCAGGTCGTCGATAAGATTACCCATTTTGGTGGTATTATGCTTTATGATACCCGTTATTCTTTTGGCTTCAGCATCCAGCTGGCTGCTGTAATCTTCTTCCAGTATTGCGGTAAAACCTATAATGGCTCTTAGTGGTGCCCGCAGATCGTGTGATACGGAATAAGAAAAAGCTTCCAGTTCGTCATTCGTTTTCCTTAACTGGTCGGTACGTTTAATTACACGTTCCTCCAGTTCAACATTGATCTGTTTTGTTCTTTCTTCTGCATTCTTGCGTTCTGTTATGTTATCTACAAGACCTACAAAATATCCTTTTTCGGGACTGTATATTGAAACGGCGATCCATTTATGGAGCGGTGCTGCATAAGATTCAAATTTTTCGGGTATACCAGACTGTAGTACCCGTCCCACGACTTCTGCATAAAGCGGGTCAGATTCAAAGAGACCCGGTGCTACCTCCGATACCTTTTTGCCTACTATATTTTTTAAGTTCAGTACATTTTCATACTCGTTATTAACCGCCAGGTAAATATAATCCTTAAGTACTCCATCGATATATATGGCTTTACAGTAAGTAAACCCATGCATCATATTCTCAAAAAGACTGCGGTATAACTTTTCACTCCTGCTTAATGCTTCCTGGGCGGCGCGGCGTTGTGTAATATCACGAAGTACCGACTGCAACCTGCCATCCGGTAATTCCCTGATGGTAATTTCTCCTATATAAACTGACTGATCCTTCCTTTTAAATATCCATTCCGAAGCGGCCACTTTACTCCCGGCCACCCGTGCTATCTCTTCGGGTATACGCTGCCGCTCTTCGGGAGCAAGCAGGTCTGCAATATCCATCTGCAATATTTCTTCGCGTGCGTAGCCCGTAATATTGGAAGCCGCATTATTTACAGCCGTAAAACGGCCGCTTTTATCACTCACCAATATGCCTTCGGCCGACTGGTCGATCAGCATCCTGTAATGCTCTTCGCTGCTTTTGAGTGCAGCTTCTGCCTTCTTTTTTTCGGTGATATCGTTAGATAAAATAAATCTCGCTCTTTGGCCCTCAAAAATTATTTCATGTGCAAAGATCTCTACCGCTATAATTGTTCCATCCTTTTTTTTATGCCGCCATTCGCCCCTGTTATAATTGCTGGCATCTGTTGTAAATGCATGATCGGATTTTATGAAAATATCCTTATCCTCATCGGGGCGTATATCCGTTGCCGACATAGCCAAAAACTCGTCGCGGCTGTAGCCATATTGCAGTACCGCCATTTTATTTACATCCAGGAATTTAAAACTCTCCAGGTCTATTACCCACATCGGCATAGGATTATTCTCAAACAGGTAGCGGTATCTTTTTTCACTGCTTTCTATTTCTTCAGTTCTTATTCTTACTTTTTCTTCCAGCACTTCGTTATTCTTTTTCAGCTGCTCTTCCAGTTGCCGGCGCAGGCTGATATCTTTAACGATAAAAAACAGGGAGGTGATCTTTCCCTGTTCATTCCGGATAGGGTTAGCCGATAATGCGCCAAAAAAGCCGGAGCCGTCTTTTGTATAAAAATCCAGTTCAGTTTGCAACGAACCTCCTTCGAACAATTCTTGTAACATGGAAGATATTTCTACATCCGGTCTCCTGATCAATTCCAGCTCGACCGGTGTTTTTCCGATGGCCTGCTCTTTATTATATCCATAGAGTTTTTCGGCGCCATCGTTCCAGCTGATGATACCCAGGTCGGGACCGATTGAAAAAATAGCTTCTGAAGATTTTTCTACAATATTGGCCAGGTGATTGATCTGGCGCTGTAATTGTTTGCGGCTTGAAATATCAATACCAACAGAAATATAACCTGTTATAGTTCTGTTGGCATCTCTTATTACTGTGGTGGATGCCTGGATATAAACGGTATGACCTGCCTTTGTTTTGCGTTTTACTTCACCTATCCAGTAATCATTTTGTTCAATATCTTTTATGGCGTTATTAAGGTCCTCTTCAGTCATGTCTGTAGACAACAACCTATTCGGCTCTTTATCCAGTGCTTCTTCTTTTGTAAACCCATACAATTTCTCGGCACCACTGTTCCAGTTTTTTATTTTGCGTTCTGCATCCACTACGTAAATGGCATCGTACGACTGGTTGATCTGTAAAGACATAAATTCCAGTTCCTGCTGCGCTTTTTTTCTTTCGGTAATATCTCTTGTAATATTTGAATACCCATATAATACACCGCCTTCATCTCTTAATGCAGTAAATACTACGTCGGCCCAAAAAGTGGAGCCATCTTTTCTTACACGCAACCCTTCCATCTGGTAATGGCCAAACTGTTTTGCCATGGCTATATTACGTGCCGGTTCTCCTCCTTTTCTATCTTCTGCTGTATAGAATATTTCAACCGGTTGCCCCACAATTTCCTTTTCGGTATACCCTTTTATATGGGTTGCACTGGTACTCCAGCTTAATATTATGCCATTGGGATCGAGCATAAAAATGGCATACTCATTTAATGTATTCGTCAAAAGTTTAAAATGCTGTTCCGCCTTTTTCTGTGCGGCAATATGCAACTGGTCTTTCCTTAAAAAAATGATGATCAGTGCCATACTGATCACAATCATAATAAAGAGTATCCCGTTTTGTACCTTATCAGCTTTTTCGGTTGCCAGCTTTCTTTCTTTCAGCAATACATTTTCATCGCTTTCTATAGTGGCCAATATTCTTCTTATATTATCAGTATACCATTTGCCTTCGCCCGAGGTAACTAGCTTTACCGCTTCATTCAATCCTTTCTCCTTTCTTACCTGTAGGATGATACTGGAAAAAGCAATTCTCTTATTCGCATAAAAAAGAACAGAGTCTATACGTTTTTGCTGTATCGCATTAGTTTTGGTGAGTTGATATAATGCTTTAATCTCATTTTGTATGGCTGTGCCCGACTGGGCAACAGGTTCAAGAAATTCTTCTTTACCGGTAAGCGCAAATCCTCTTGAGCCGGTTTCATTATCGGTAATGCTGGCCAGTACTTTGGTGCTTTGAAATAATACTTCGTGTGTATGCCCTACAAGGCTGGCATTAGTTTTTGTTCTGGAAGTTTCCCTTATCAGCAGAAATAAAACGGCAATAAAGATAAACAGTACCAACGCAAGAACCGGGGTTAATACTTTATTAGTCGTAAGACTAAACCGCATAACTAGTAATTAGGTTTTAGAATAAGGTTTGGTTTACACAAATAATGAACCTATTGCAAGAGCAAATAGTTCTATATGTAAGTTACTTAAAAATATGACAGAAGAGGGTATTCCATTGTAGTATAACATCTACAATTGCGTTATAGAAACAACTACAAAAATTGTAGGGGTTTTACAAAATTTACAGTTTTAAAATTTAAACTGCAGGCTGCCAAAAACACCAAACCGGGATACTTTATTTGCGGGTAATGGTGTAGGTAAAGCTCTCCACACAAAGTCGAGCCGGAATATTTTAAAGATATTATCGATACCTGTACCTAATTCCATATAGGCATTACCGTTAAGTGTTTTAAAGAAGGCACTGCTGTTATTCAGTAACTTATTTTCCGCACTCAAATCACTCCATACTGTTTTTACATTCCAGAACTGCCGCCATTTTAATTTACGGGTAAGTGGAATAAAACGAAACAAACCTGATCCTAACTGGTGTTCAATATTAATACCGGCATATTTATCAGCAATAAATTCAAAACGGTACATCAGGTTAAAGGCATTGCTGTTATAATAATACAGGTCGTTTCCGGGATGGTTTTCTAAAAAAGTAAAAGGCAGGGTGCCGCTTATTTTACCTGCATACATTTTATAGCTGATACTGCCCAATGGCGATATCTTAAGCACATCTTTTACTGTTGCGCTGTACTTGGTATAACTGTAAGCACTGTTTAACACCCCTGGAATAGCTTTTGCAAATAACAATTCAATAACCGGGTATTTTGTACCCACCGAATATTTAAAAAAATCACCGGTGATATATTGTTCCAGGTAGGCCCATCTTAGTTTAACCGCCAGTTCCACATTATTTAAAGATTCGCCGCTGCTAACGGGGAAATTATTTTTCAGGGGTAAATTTTGTAACGGCGTGTACTGCTGCCTGTTGGCAAAGAATTCTGTAGACAACCCCTTACCCCATTCTTTCAATACCTCAAACTGCAGGTTTTTTACCTGCAGAAATTTTCGGGTGCTGTTGGGTTTACGAATGGCCAGTGAAAAAACATTATCCGTACCCGGTTCGCCATATTGCTTAATGCCATTATCAATATCGTTGCTGTATGACAGATGTATCCTGAACCAGTTGGGTGTTCTTTTAATGATCCAGTATAGTTCTGTTTGCCCCTTAAATTTTTTATCCTTAGTGCCATAAGCCAGGTAATTATGCAGGTAGATATTTTCTGCAAAGGTTTTGTTGGTACCCAGGTCGAGTTTAAATCTTAGGCCTTCCCACTGGTTACCACTTACCAGGCTATACCATTTACCCACTTCCACTGCCTGTATATTCTGGTAGCCGGAACCGATAAATTTAAAATTATCCTGCAGGCGTTTGTATTTAGGACTGGTAACCAGTTGATCGATCGTTTTATAAATGGCCTGTTCATGTATGGATAAACTATCATGACGAAGCTGTGCCCAGTCGGCATCTGTTTTTTTACTGAAATCAGTATCAGTGGTTAATAACTCTTCTACGTTTTGTTTCTTAAAAGCCATCAACAGGGAATCGTTATTGATGAGTATCTTTTTATAGGAGGTTGTTTTTTTACCTGTAAGGGTAAGTGATTTTTTGCCTAATGCCCTGAAGTCGGCAAAAAATTTATCCCTGTTTAAAAAGATCATGCTGTCATTCACCGATAAAAATTCCTGGAACACACTGATCCTGTCGATATAATTGATATTGGCATCCCTGCCGAGATATAGGGTGATCTTTTGTATACGGAAAGTAATAGCCGTTACCCAGGCATCCCCTTCAAAGGTATTTTGCCCGGCACGTTTTGGGCTGAACACAAAATGAAAGATCTTATTACCATTTACCAGCTGGGTATCAGGCACCGAAAAATGATAATAATTATCGGCATTATCATTAAAAGGACTTATAAAATCCTTATTCATGATATTGATAAAATTGCTGTACACGTTTACATTCTGTTTCATTACGCCAAGCAGTTTACCCACGCTTTCGTTTATCAAACCCCTGGTATTACTGGCTTTAATATGTTCGTAATATTTTTTGGGATTGCGCTGGTAGGCATAATCGCTCATCGTTTCTACCAGGTAGGCTGGTAAAGCGCCATTACTGTCGATCACCTGTTCCAGCGGTGTGATGATAAAAGAAAAAGGTTTGAGCAGGATATTCTTTTTTACTTTATCAGCATTAAAATTCTTGATATCTATTTCCAGTTTATTGTATGCTTCATAACCAAAATTATCCAGGTTATACCGGTTATACTGTTCTTTTTTACCCATGATCTTTTTCCATAAAAACAATCCTTTATTGATACTGGCTTTTATTACTACGCCGGCATTATCATTTCCCCGTTTTAATTCAATAACTAAAGCTATACTATCATTTAAAATACGCACCGGCATTTTAAATGACTGGTAGCCAACATAACTTACCACAATAGTATCATTACTTAGCGTGTTCAGTCTAAAACTAAACGCCCCGCTACTGTCGGCAGTTTTGCCAATACCCGAAGCCAGCAGGTAAATGGACGCATAAGGAACAGGTTCGCCGGTATGAGCATCTTTTATACTGCCGGTAACAGTTACTGATTGGGCAATGGATGTAAGAGGTAATACAAACAATAAAACAATAAACAGCCGTATGGGTTTCAAATAGATTATTTTATAGCATGATGTATAAGGCGTAAAGTTAATGTTGTTTCCAGCTTACCGCAGCCCTGGTTTTTAGAAAAATTATACATTGCCAATATTTTAACAAGAGTAATAATAAAGCGCCGGCTGAAAGCGCCTCTGGCAGTATGGTTAATTGGCCCGGCAATTTTAAAAAGCGTTTATTTTACACTATTTTTGCGCTTTATTAAAACAACAATTGGTAAAGCTTAACCCGTAGCCCTTTTCCCTTTTTATAATGACAAATATAAGTTTACAGGATAGCGTATTAAGTATACATTCAGCATTTGAACAATTGGCTGCCTGTGTTATTATTCCTACCTATAACAATGCCGGTTCATTAGGGGCTGTTATTGAAGATGTAGCCCGCTATACCCATCATATCATCGTGGTAAATGATGGCTCTACAGATGATACATTATCTATTATCAATTCCTTTTCTTTTATACAATCCATAAGTTATCCCAATAATGCCGGCAAAGGAATTGCCTTGCGAAAAGCGTTTGCATACGCCAGCGCAAATGGTTACCAATATGCCATTACCATTGATGCCGACGGGCAACATTTTGCCAAAGACCTGCCGGTGTTCATTGATAAACTGAAAGAAGAAAAAAATACCATTATCATTGGTGCCCGCAATATGGACCAGGAAGCTGTGCCGGGCGGCAGCAGTTTTGGTAATAAATTCTCTAATTTCTGGTTTAAGGTAGAAACCGGTATCACGTCGCCGGATACCCAGTCCGGCTATCGGCTGTATCCTTTAACTCCAATCAGTAAGATGAAATTCCTCACCCGCAAATACGAATTTGAAATTGAGGTATTGGTAAAGGCAGCATGGAAAGGAGTAAAAGTGGTATCGGTTCCTGTTACTGTGTATTATGCACCTAAAGCAGAACGAATCTCCCACTTCAGACCCTTTAAAGATTTTTTCAGGATAAGTGTTCTAAATACCGTGTTGGTATTGATCACTCTTTTTTATATCAAACCCCGTGATCTGTTCCGCACCATTTTTATAAAAAAAAACCTGCGGAAAACTTTTCGTGATCATTTGTATAATCCCCATCATTCGCCGCAATTGAAAGCTGCTTCTGTTGCCTTTGGTGTTTTTATGGGTATCATTCCTATCTGGGGATTTCAACTGGTAGCTGCCATTTTTCTGGCGGTATTGTTTAAACTAAACAAACCGCTGGTAATTATTGCTGCCAATATCAGCATTCCTCCCATGATACCGGTAATTGTTTTTGCCAGTTATAAAGCCGGTGCTTTATGGATGGGCAACCATGCTACACAACTGGATTATGGCAGCAACATTACATTAGCCGCAATAAAAAAGAACCTTACACAATATATTTATGGTAGTATTACACTGGCCATTGTAGCAGCTGTTTTTTTTGGCGTATTAACTTTTGTATTGCTGAAATTGTTCACTAATAAAAATGCATCCGGGGCCGCAAGCTAGTACATGGAACAACTATTGATCAGCATATATAATTTTTTTGAAAAGCGCAGGCTGGCATTTTTTATTACGCTTATTGCCAGCTTTTTACTGCTGGGCTTTTTTGCCCTGCAGGTAAAATTTGAAGAAGATATTGCCAAGGTATTACCAAAAGATAAAAAAGTAGATAAGCTTACCGAAGTTTTCCAGAACTCCAAATTTATGGATAAGCTGGTGATTACGGTATCGCAAAAAGATACGCTGGCCGAAGCAGAACCTGACAGCCTTATTGCTTATGCAGCTGATTTTGCCGAAAAAGCGAAAAACAAATACGCCCATTACATAAAAAAAATAAACGACAAGGTAGATGATACCCTTGCGTTAAGCTTATTCGGCACCGTTAGTGATCACCTGCCCATTTATCTTAATGATAAAGATTACCGGTCCATTGATTCGCTGATACAACCGGAAAAAATAAGAGAAACACTGGAGCAGGATTTTCGCACCTTAACTTCTCCTGCAGGGCTGGCGCTGAAAAATATGATCAGCAAAGATCCTGTTGGGATTACTTTTTTAGGATTAAAAAAATTACAGCAATTACAATACGACGAGAATTTTGAGTTGTACGAAAACTACGTGATCACAAAAGACCAACAACATGTATTGCTTTTTCTTACGCCTGCCTTCCCGCCCAACAATACCAGTAAAAATGTACAGCTGTTAAACGGGCTGGATAGTTTGATCAATGAACTCAACATTACTTATCCGTCCGTATCAGCCGATTATTTTGGTGCTACCGCAGTTTCTGCAGGTAATGCCATGCAGTTAAGAAGGGATTCTTTACTTACCCAGGGCATCACTGTTTTATTTCTTGTTGTTTTTTTAGGCATTTATTTCAGGAAGAAAAGAGCGCCATTCATTATTCTTGTTCCGGTATTGTTTGGTGCATTATTTTCATTGGCTGCTATTTATTTTATTAAAGGAAGCATTTCCGTTATTGCATTGGGTACCGGATCGGTAGTGCTGGGCATAGCGGTAAATTATTCATTGCATGTATTCAATCATTACCGGCACACCAGGGATATTCACCAGCTAATTAAAGACCTTGCCATACCCATGACGGTTGGCAGCTGCACTACTATCGGTGGTTTTTTATGTTTGGAATTTGTAAAATCAGAAATGCTGAAAGACCTTGGCCTGTTTGCAGCATTCAGTTTAATTGGTGCTTCGCTTTGTTCATTGATTTTTTTACCACAGCTGGTGGTTTCCAAAAAAGAAAAAACAATTGATAAAATACCCTCCCTTTCTTTTATTGATAAAATAGCCGCTTACCGCCCCGAGTACAATAAATACCTGGTACTGGTAATTATTGCATTGACCATCGTTTTTGGGTACTGGGCAAAAAAAGTAGGGTTTGAATCTGACCTGGGGAAGATGAATTTTATGACGGAGAAATTAAAACGATCCGAAAAACAATTAAATGCCATCAACCAATATGCGTTACAATCTGTTTACCTGGTTACCGAAGGAAAGAATTTAAATGAAGCGCTCATCAATAATGAAAAATCTGCTGTTGCCATTGCTGAGCTGGAGGCAAGAGGCATCGTAAAAAAATATTCCGGCGTTTCTTCACTCATTATTTCCGATTCGCTGCAAAAAGCCAGGATTGCCCAATGGAAAGGGTATTGGACACCCGAAAAGAAAGTAGCAGTGCTGGCCACTTTACAAAAAGAAGGCACTGCATTAAAATTCAGCAGTACCGCTTTTGATCCCTTTAAACAATTACTGGATAATGATTACCAGCCGGCTGGCAGTGGAATAATGGCAGATGTACGACAAAATTTTCTGGATGATTATATTACCGAAAAGCCGGGGAAAACTTCAGTAGTAACATTGCTGAAGGTGCTACCCGAACATAAACAGGAAGTATATAACAGCTTTGAAAGTGATGCCAACATAACGGTGCTGGATAAACAATACCTGGCCAACCAGTTTGTACATATCATCAATGATGATTTTACACGCATTGCTTTAATGACATCCTTACTGGTATTTTTTGTTTTACTGCTGATGTATGGCCGTATCGAATTAACGCTGGTATCATTTATCCCTATGTTCATCAGCTGGATGTGGATCTTAGGCATCATGGGCATGGCAGGTATACAATTCAACATCATCAATATTATTGTATCGGCATTGATATTTGGTTTAGGCGATGATTACAGTCTTTTTATTATGGATGGTTTATTACAGGAATATAAAACAGGCAAGAAAAACCTGTCTTCTTTTAAATCCTCCATTCTCTTATCGGCCATTACCACCATTGCCGGTTTGGGCGTATTGATATTTGCAAAGCATCCTGCATTGCGGTCTATCGCCATTATTTCTATTGTAGGTATTGTGTGCGTGGTCATCATGTCGCAGATTTTAATTCCTTTCTTTTTTAATGCTTTAATAAAGAATAGGGTGCAGAAAAAATTATTTCCCTGGACCTTTGCCAGTTTTCATAAATCCTCTTTTGCTTTTTCTTTATTTATTTCAGTGAGTATATTCTTTACCGTATTGGGGCGAACTTTTGTACGGTTACAGGTAAAAGAAAGAGGCAAATTGATTTATCATACGCTGGTATCAAAAGCCTGTTGGTTTTTGATGTATATCATGTTCAATGTAAAAAAGAAGATCATCAATCCATTGAACGAAGATTTGTCTACACCGGCGGTGATCATCTGCAATCACCAGTCTTCACTGGATATTGTGCCCCTGATTATGTTGCACCCAAAGATCCTAATGTTTACCAACGACAAAAAATGGAATGCGCCTTTCTTTGGCCCGGTGATACGCATGGCAGATTATTTTCCTGCAGAGCAGATTGACCAGAACATGGATAAAATTGCCGACCGTATTAAAAATGGCTATTCCTTAATTGTATTTCCAGAGGGTACAAGATCGGAAGACGGTACCATAAAACGTTTTCATAAAGGCGCTTTTTACCTGGCCGAAAAACTGAACGTAGATATTTTGCCCATCATGATCCACGGCACCGATTACACGCTTACCAAAAAAGACGCCCTGTTGAAAGATGGCCAGGTAACCCTTAAGTTTTTACCGCGTATAAAACCCACCGATGAGAACTTTGGCACCGGATATGTAGAAAGAAGTAAGGGTATTGCCCGTTACTTTAGAACAGAGTATGGAAAATTAAAAGCCGAGATTGAACAACCAGCTTATTTCAGGGAAAAATTAAGCTACAATTACTTGTATAAAGGGCCGGTGGTGGAATGGTATATGCGGATAAAAACGAAATTGGAAAATAATTATGAGCTGTTTAACCAGCTGGTACCAAAGCAGGGGAAGATACTGGATATTGGTTGCGGTTATGGTTTTATGAGTTATATGTTATACTTCACCGCCAATCAACGGGAAATAACCGGCATTGATTATGATGAAGAAAAAACAGCGATAGCCAATAATTGTTTCAGCAAACCGGCCACTGTAAACTTTATGCATGCCGATGTGATGCAGTTTGAATTTGAGAATTACGATACCATTATTATGGCGGATATGTTGCATTACCTGCAGCCCGATCAGCAGAAAATAATTGTGCAAAGAAGTATTGACCATTTGAATAACGGTGGTATTTTAATTATCAGGGATGGTGATAAAGATGAAAAAGAAAAACATAAACGAACAGAGTTAACAGAATTCTTTTCTACCAAAGTATTAAGCTTTAATAAAACCGGCACCGAAGGATTGTCCTTTTTATCGGGTAGTTTAATAAGAGAACTGGCTGCTGCGAATGGTATGGAATGCAAAGAGATCAGGGATTCAAAAATTACTTCGAATACTATTTTCGTACTTAAAAAAAATGAGTTGTAAGCATGGTGGAATATGATATTGTAATAATCGGTAGCGGTATGGGCGGCTTGATATGCGGAGATATATTAAGTCGCGAAGGCTATAGCGTTTGTATATTGGAAAAAAATAAACAGATCGGGGGCTGCCTGCAAACCTATGTAAGGGACCGGGTGATTTTCGATTCCGGTGTTCACTATCTTGGAGGATTGGGCAAAGGGCAAAACCTTTACCAGGTGTTTAAATACCTGGGTATAATCGACAAGTTGAAATTGCAGAAAATGGATGAGGATGTTTTTGATAAGATCATTATCCAAAACGACCCCCACGAATATGTGTATGCGCAGGGATACGAGAATTTTATCCAGCACCTGTTAAAGGATTTTCCGGCTGAAGAGCAGGCATTACGTTTATACTGTGACAAGATAAAAGAAGTGTGTAGTAAATTCCCTTTGTATAATTTAAGAAGTGGAGGAGATATCAATGAAAAAACTTCTGTGCTGGAAATGGATACCCAAACGTTTATAGAATCGGTTACAGAAAATAAAAAATTACAATCAGTATTGGCAGGCAACAACATGTTATATGTATTACAGTCGCATAAAACGCCTTTCTATGTGCATGCCATGATACTGAACAGCTATATTGAAAGCTCCTGGAAATGTATTGATGGCGGATCTGTTATTGGCAAATTAATGGCCCGCAATATAAGAGAGCATGGCGGGGAGATACTACGTAATACCGAAGTAAAAAAGATTAATGTAGAAGGGGGGAAAGTGGTTTCCGTAGATATTGCCAATGGCGAAAAGATCTATGGCAAAAATTTCATTTCCAATATGCACCCCGTGCAAACCCTGGAAATGACGGAAACGGATATGATCAAAACCGTGTACAAAAACAGGGTGAAGGGATTGGAAAATTCCATTGGTGGTTTTGTGATCAATATTGTGCTGAAAAAAGACTGCTTCAAATATATGAAGCACAATTATTATTACCACAAAGAAGGCTATGTGTGGAACGCTACTGAACATACTGAAGAAACATGGCCGCTTATTTATGCCATTTTTTGTTCCGCTTCTTCCAAAACGGATGACTATGCCGAGTCGATTACCATTTTAACCTACATGAAATATGATGAAGTAAAACAATGGGGCAATACCTTCAACACCGTTTCGCAGGAAGAAAGCAGGGGTGAAGAATATGAAGCTTTTAAAACACGTAAGGCAGAAAAATTACTCGACCTGGTAGAAGAAAAATTTCCTGGACTTAGAGATTGTATAAAAAATTATTATACTGCTACACCGTTGTCTTACCGCGATTACATCGGTAATTCCGACGGCTCGATGTACGGCATTGTAAAAGATTACCAAAATCCTTTAAAGACTTTTATATCTCCCCGAACCAAGATCCCTAATCTTTATTTAACAGGGCAAAATCTTAATTTACATGGTATTTTGGGAGCTACTATGAGCGGACTGGTAACCTGCATTGCATTTTTGGGCAATGAAAACATTATTGAAAAAGTAAGAAATGCTTAAACGAAAAAAATTCTGGAAACGGGTTTTATATGTGCTGGGTGTAATTGTATTACTGCTGCTGGTGCTGGTGATATACATTGTGCAGGTAGGCAAAGTGCCCGATCCAACGATTAAGGATATGAGCAGTTTGCAGTGGCAGCGTAAAGAACTGAGCCCGGGTTTTTACAGCTTAAACAACAGCTGGTTCAGGAAAAGTAAAAGCGGTTTATTTGAAATGTATGTAGAAGGCGAAGGTTTTGAAAGCGGTGTGATCAATGGAAAACTCAGCAAAGAATTAGTGGTAAGACAGGAAGATCATTTTAGTGAGCAGATCAACACGATGATACCGTCGTCGTTTACACGTAATTACCTCAAATACCTTATCGGGTGGTTCAACCGGCACCTGGGAGAAAATATCAAACAGGAATACCGCGACGAAATATTCGGTGTTTCCACATCTGCATCACCAAAATACCAATACCTGGGCACCAATTACCAGCGCATTTTAAATTATCATGCGGCCCACGATATCGGGCACGCTTTACAAAACCTGGCCCTGGTAGGTTGCACTTCTTTTGGTACCTGGGGCGGGCAATCTGCCGACAGCACCATGATCATTGGTCGTAATTTTGATTTTTATGTAGGGGATAAGTTTGCAGAAGATAAGATCGTTGCATTTTTCAATCCTGTACATGGTCATAAATTTATGACTGTAACATGGGGAGGTTTTATTGGTGCCGTGTCCGGCATGAATGAAGAAGGACTTTCTGTAACCATCAATGCCGCTAAATCTGATTACCCAACAGGGTCGGCTACCCCTGTTTCTATTGTAACCCGTGAAATACTACAGTACGCAAAAAATATCAACGAAGCCATTGCCATTGCAAAAAGCAGGAAGATGTTTGTATCAGAATCTTTTTTAGTAGCTTCTGCAGCAGATAATAAAGCCGTAATCATAGAAAAAACGCCGGACGACCTGGATGTGTATGATCCCAAAAAAGATTTTATCGTTTGTACCAATCATTTTCAAAGCAAGGGTTTGGTACAGTCGGAAAAAAATAAACAACAGATCGAAGAGAGTGCATCGCCGTACCGCTATGAGCGTTTGATGGAACTGTTGCACAACAATGGAAAGAATACCGTACAGAAAACGGTAAATATTTTAAGAGACCGTAAAGGTTTGCATAATACTGATATCGGCGATGGCAACGAAAAAGCCATCAACCAGTTGATCGCACACCACTCCATTGTTTTTGAACCGCAGAAAAGGATCGTGTGGGTATCTACGGCGCCATGGCAATTGGGCCAATATGTTGCTTACGATCTTAAAAAGGTATTTGGCTTAAGTGGTTTAAAACAGGATATTGAAATTGCAGATTCCAGTCTTACTATTGCTGCAGATAGTTTTTTACTAACTTCAGCCTACCAGGATTTTGTACGCTTCCGGAAGTTTAAACAACGTATTACAAATGGCGAAACAGTAGATGCGGATAGCGTTGTGGCAAGCAACCCGCAGTTTTATAATGCCTATGTTTTGGCCGGAGATTATTTGTACAAAAGAAAAGACTATAAAAAAGCTTTACCTTTTTATCAAAGGGCATTAACAAAAGTGATCGCAACAAAAAAGGAAGAAGAACATATAAAGGACCAGGTAAAAAAAATCAATAAAAAACTAGCGCCATGATATTTGGTATTGGTACAGACCTTATTGAAGTGGATCGTGTTGCTGAAAAAATGAGCAAGGACAACGGATTTAGAGAATTGGTTTTTTCTGCCGGTGAAATTTTATATTGCGAAGCCAGGGCTAATAAATACGAGCATTATGCCGCCAGGTTTGCGGCGAAAGAAGCTTTCTTTAAAGCGCTGGGCACAGGATGGGCATCGGGTACTGCGTTCAATGAAGTAGAAATAAGTCATGCCGAAAATGGCAAGCCCATACTTTCTTTTTTGGGTAATACTGCAGCAACGATCGCAACACTGCAACTCGGTAATATTGCAGTGTCACTTTCACACCTTAAAACAATGGCCACCGCCACAGTAATCATAGAAAACAAATGACCTATACTCCCGATACCGCCTACCAGCCCGCAGCAGCTGTAAAAGCCATGCAGGAAAAAAAACTGCAGGAATTACTGGTATACTTACATACGCATTCACCGTTTTACAAAGAATTATTTGCAACAAATAATATTGACATCAATACCATTACAAGCCTGGCGGATCTTAAAAAAATTCCCTTCACTCATAAAGAAGATTTACAGCAACGAAACAATGATTTTTTATGTGTATCCAGGAACAGGATCATTGAATACAGTTCTACTTCCGGTACATTGGGCAGCCCCGTTACGATTGCACTTACCGAAAATGACCTGAACCGTTTAGCCTATAATGAATACGCTTCATTTACCTGTGCCGAAGGAACGGCTGATGATATTTACCAACTGATGCTTACGCTCGATCGCCAGTTTATGGCAGGCATGGCCTATTACTCCGGTATAAGAAAAATTGGTGCAGGCATTATTCGTTTAGGCCCCGGCGTTCCTTCACTGCAATGGGAAACTATTTTACGCCTTAAGCCTACAGCCATTGTTGCAGTACCTTCTTTTATAGTAAAGTTGATACAGTTTGCAAAAGAGCATGGGATTGATATCAATACAACATCGGTAAAAAAAGCCATTTGTATTGGCGAAAATATCCGCAATACCGATTTCTCGTTGAACATACTCGGTAAAAAAATCACCGAAGCATGGGATATACAATTGTATTCTACTTATGCTTCTACTGAAATGCAAACGGCGTTTACAGAATGTCGTTCATTTAATGGCGGTCACTGCCAGCCGGAGCTGATCATTGTAGAAATATTAAATGACAAAGACGAAGCCGTTGCTGCAGGCGAGGCAGGTGAAGTAACCATTACCACACTTGGTGTGGAAGGCATGCCCTTGCTACGTTACAAAACCGGTGATATGTGCCTTCAGTTTAACGAACCCTGCGCCTGCGGCCGTACCAGTACCAGGTTATCTTCTATTGTGGGAAGAAAAAAACAAATGATCAAATACAAAGGCACTACTTTATATCCTCCCGCACTTTTTGATATATTGAATGAAATGGAAGAGGTGTTGGATTTTACTGCCGAAGTATATTCCAACGAAATGGGTACGGATGAAGTACTGCTCCATATTTACCCCGCCAGTTTTTCGGAAGAATGCGACCGAAAGATACGGGCCAACCTACAGGCCAGGTTGCGTGTAAGCCCTCATGTTAAATATATCAGTCCCGAAGAAATGCAGCAACTGCAGCTGCCCGAAGCCAGCAGGAAACTGGTTCGGTTTATTGATAAACGGATCTAATCATTTTGATCGGGTGAAGGTTGCTGGGTTTTACTTTGTTCTATCGCCAGCATAATGGTTTCCATTATCTCATCATTATCAGCTGTAAGATCGATCTGCAATGGCGCCTTGAATTTTACAGACAGTGTTGTACCCTTCTTCCTGAAGCGCAATCCTTTTTTATCAAAGGCAATATTAAAATTACTGATCACGATAGGTATTACAATGGGATTGTTTTGTTTGATCAGCAAAACAGTACCCTTTCGGCCAGGGGCAAACGCTTTGGTAGTGCCCTGTGGGAAATTAATGACCCAGTTCTCTTTTAAAGCACGGTCAATTTTTCTTACATCAGAAGGATCTAGTCCCGGGCGCACTTCTTTACTGTTCTCATTCCACGTTCTTCTTACTGTAATAGAACCCGCCAGCTCAAATAAACGGGTAAGCCAGTTTTGTTTCATGGTTTCCGCGGCGGAAACAAAGAATACACCTGCAAATGGATTTAATAAATAGTAGGGGATACCCAGTTTATTTTTCTTTCTCCATTTTACCGCACTGAAAATATGGAGGAATGCTATTACTTCTGCAAAATAGGTTTGGTGATTGCTTACAAACAATACATTTTTTTTGGGCAGGCCTTCCAGGTGTTCTGTGCCTTCTATCTTTAATTTATTGATGATATTTAACCCGGGGTAAGTAAATGAGCCAACCAATGTATATACAATTGCCCTCACAAATCTGTTGTACTTCAGGTTACTGATAAAATTACTCATAGCGGGCTGTTATGCAATCCTTAAAAACCAAACATTACCGGTTGTAAAATTAGCGCATGTAAGGCTAATCTTTTTTGTAAAGTTTAATTTTTGAGGAACTGGTTTAATTGAAAAGGCTGGTCATTCATATGGTGGTTATAAAAATCCACCAGGTACGAATTGATCAATCGTACATTATCTATTTTATTACCATCACCGATCAGTTCTTTCATTTTTTTATTTTCTTCCGCCGGAAAAAGGCAGCAGTCACTGAAAATAAAGTGTCGTGTGCCCTGAAGCTTAAACGAATATAGTGGTTCGGTTTTAGCATAAATGATTTTATTGGCAATAGCCCATAAAGGGTAGGTTTCGCTTTGCAGGAGCAAAAATGGTTTCTTCATTTCATGCTGGTACAAATTACCAAACTGGAAACAATCCAGGTTGGCCCCTGCCTTTATCCGTGGATCCACATAACATAATTGACCAGCCACAGCACCGCCAACTGATTGCCCCAGCGAACCTACTTTAGAAAAATCGATCTTGCCATACCAGCGATTATTGATATCATGGTCGTTTATTTTTTGAAGGGTATCCATCATAAACTGTACATCCTTTACCCAGATGTTTACACTTTTTCTGAATATTTTCATGCCCCGTAAATAGGCTTTTAAAATACGGTTCACCTGCCGGTTACTGGTGGTATCAGGATTTTTCTTATGCAGGAACTCTACCTTTTTCCATTGCAGGTAAGCCTTGGTAACCCGGTATTTTTTTATGGGCAACACTTTACCTTCGGCAGTATTGGTAATTACCTGGTCGTAGGGATGTGTAATACTAACCATGATATAACCATGACTAGCCAGGTTTTCCATTAAAGCGGTGTAATAATCATCCAGCCCAAAATAATAACCCGGCGAAAAAAAGATGATGGGGAACTTACCCTGCTTTTTTGAGATAGGAATATTTTCGTAAGAAAATGTACTGTAGGTTTTCAGGCTATCAAAAAAACCTCTGTCGTCATTAAAAATATGGTAATTATCATACAGCAATTGCCCGCTGTAATCTTTAAGGTATAAATTGGGCGTAGTACCTTTTTCATCTGCAGGATACCAAATCTTCACCTGGAGAGAACGCTTATCGCCGCTTTTTAAAGTCAATTTTTCTTTACGGTTGTTATCAGTAAAAAATAAATTTTGTGTACCTACAAAATAAGAACCGGTAGGTTGGGGCAAAAAAGTTCTTAACTGCTGGGCCCGGGATACAATAGTCAATAAAATTATGGTAGGGATTAACAAAAAACATTTTCTCATGCATGCTCAAATTGTATTTGCAAATAAACAACAATCTGATTAATAAATTTATATTGCCGATGCATAAAAATTAAACAATGATTGGTCTGCTGTAATATATTTTAAATTTATTACTGACAAATGAATGTGTACCCGAAGCACGCCATCAATTGCATAAAGAGAAACATAAAGAGCGCCTGTTAACAGGCGCTCTTTATTAAAAATATTTAAGCCGGGTAAATTATTTAATAAACTTACCGAGTTTTTTTCCAGCTACAGCATAGCATTCTGCAATCCTATCGCCGGTAGCCCAATCATTACCGCTGAATGTTCTGCCGGGTGCATTTTTAACAGCTATTACCGCAAGTACTTTTTTAGGATTAGCTGTTTCTACAATCGTTACCTCAGCATCAATTTCTGCATTTTTACTGCTGATCATAATATTGTACCCGGGTTCGGTAGTAGTGGTGTGAAATATCATGGTGTATTTTGCGCCGGGTTTTACAATCATCTCCGCATGTTTTTCAAACAGGTCGATAAATTTGGGTTCAAATACCATTTTCCTGTCGCTGATCCAGTTCTTGGCCCAGGTATCTCCTCTTCCTGATTCTTTGGCATTGTACTCGGATTTCTTTTTATCGATATAATCCGATTCTTTATCAAATTTCCCTACCGACATATTATCATAGGTAAATTCGATACTGATCGTTTTTTCATCTTTTAAAAATGCTATATCTCCATCAGTAGTTTTAATACGTTGTGCATCGGCACTGAAAGAAAAAAACACCAGGGTTACAATAGCAGTAAGTTTACAGATTAATTTCATTTTTTATTTATTTTGATGAAGAACAAATCTATATAAAATTATTTAATACGGGATTAGTTATCGCCCTTTACAATAAACTTTCCCAGTTTTTGCCCGGTTTGGTAATAGGCATCTGCTATCCTGGCCCCGGCATCAAATGCAGCACCGCGAAACATGTTCGATCCCGGCCTTTCTACTGAAAGCACGGCAAGTTTTTTAGTTCTGTCGGCAGTTTCTACAATGGTAATAGTACCGTCAATGGCAGCATTTTTTTTAGATATCCCCACCTGGTAACCTGGTTCTAAAGCAGTGGTATTAAATATCATGGTGTATTTGGCATCCTTACTTACCGTCCATTTACTGGTATTGGTAAAGCCCAATATAAATTTAGGTTCATACCTTCCTTTTTTATCTTCTTCCCATTTAGTGGCCCAGGTGGTACCGGTAGCTACATCTTTTTCATTCATTTCTTCTTTTTTCTTTTTAACATATTCCGCCTCCTTACCAAATTCGCCTACCGTCATTTTTTCGTAGGTGAGCTCTATATTAATGGAAGTTTGATCTTTTAAAAAATCCAGCTTGCCCCTGGACCGGCTTATTTCCTGCCCCATAGAAACATGGGTGATAAACAAGGCTATAATTAAAACAGTGCAGCGGGTAATACATTTCATATACAGATTATTTAGTGATAACAAAGAATCAATATTAATATTTTATTTTGTAACAGCCAATCAAAATGACCGCAGTAACCGAATGGATTAGGTAAAACATTAAGAATTTGAAATCTTTATTCTATTTTTACAGCTTACCAAATAATTGTTCTACCAGTAAATCAAAATGTGACCTATGATACAAGTCGGAGAAAGGCTGCTTTCTTTAAATGATTTTTCAGCAATCCTCTTTAAAGAAAAAGAAGTGGTGCTTGACAAAGCTGCTGTTGAAAAAGTAGCCGTGAATTTTCAATTCCTAAAAAGTTTTTCGTCAAATAAACTCATCTACGGTATTAATACAGGCTTTGGGCCCATGGCTCAATATAAAGTTAGCGAAGCCAACCTTTTGCAACTGCAATATAATTTGATACGCAGCCACAGTTCGGGCAGCGGTAATCCCATGTCGCCTATTTTGGTAAAAGCGTTGATGATTGCCCGGTTAAACAGTTTGATGCAGGCTTATTCGGGTGTAAATGTAGAAGTGGTGGACCTGCTTACCCAGTTGATCAATAAAAATATTACTCCCTGTGTTTTTGAACACGGTGGAGTGGGCGCCAGCGGCGACCTGGTACAACTGGCTCATTTGGGCCTGGTGCTGATTGGGGAAGGGGAAGTGATCTATGAAGGCGCCTTCCATCCCACCATGGACATTTTTAATAAACTGGGTGTTAAACCTTTAACGATACATATCAGGGAAGGACTGGCCATTTTAAACGGTACTTCTGCTATGACAGGAATAGGAATGGTGAATATCATACAGGCGCAAAAACTGCTGGAATGGTCGGTATTATTATCTGCTATGATCAATGAAGTAGTGGAAGCTTTTGATGACCATTACTCTTACGAGTTAAATATTGTGAAGCACCACACCGGGCAAAATAAAATTGCCGCCCAGTTACGTGATATTTTAGGCGACAGCCAAATGATCCGCAGCCGCTCCGAGCATTTATACAATCCCGACAACCTTAACCAGGAAGTATTTGAGGATAAAGTGCAGGAATATTATTCTTTACGTTGCGTAACACAGGTATTGGGTCCTATCTATGATACCATTACCTATGCCGAAAAAGTGGTGGTAAACGAATTGAATTCTGTAAATGATAACCCTGTTATTGATCACCAGAACCAGAATATCTTCCACGGTGGTAATTTTCATGGCGATTATGTATCGCTGGAGATGGATAAATTAAAAATTGCCATCACCAAGTTGTCGATGCTTTCTGAAAGGCAACTGAATTATTTATTAAATGAGAAGCTGAACCAGAAATTCCCTCCTTTTGTTAACCTGGGCGTACTCGGTTTTAATTTTGGTATGCAGGGTGTACAATTTACAGCAACTTCTACAGTGGCAGAAAATCAAACCATGTCATTCCCGATGTATGTGCACAGCATTCCCAACAATAACGATAACCAGGATATTGTTAGCATGGGTTGTAATGCAGCTTTAATGACCAAGAAAGTAATTGATAATTCCTTTGAAGTTTTAAGCATACAGATGATGACGGTTTTGCAAGCCATAGATTACCTGGAATGCGTACCAAGATTATCTACTGCAACCCGTAATGTTTATACAGAAATAAGAAAAATATTTCCTAAGTTTATTGAGGATATGCCTAAGTATAAAGACCTGGATAAAATCAAAAAACATTTCGAAAAATCAGATCCTGTTATTTCTTTCAAATTGGGTACTATACCAACATCATTTAATTCCTGATCGCAAAGGAATTACTGATCATATCACAACAACAATAATAGCGGCTGTTGGCCGGTAAAAATATTTACTGATAATGAAATTCGCATTAGTTACGGGAGGCTCAAGGGGTATTGGAAGGGCAGTTTGCCTTAAGCTGGCCGATATGGGTTATAATATCCTTATCAATTATAAATCAAATGAATCAGAAGCCAATAACACCGCTTCGCTGGTACAGGAAAAGGGTGTTGCGGCAGAAATTATACAGTTTGATGTATCCGACAGGGCGCAGGTGCAAACCAACCTTACCGCATGGATAGAAAACAACACTGGTAAGGTTATTGAGGTACTGGTAAATAATGCCGGTATCAGGGAAGATGCCTTGATGATGTGGATGAAAGATGAACAATGGGACAATGTATTAAATACCAGCCTCGGCGGTTTTTTTAGCGTTACCCGCATTGTGGTGAACAGTATGCTGATGAAAAAATATGGCAGGATCATCAATATTGTTTCGCTTTCTGGTTTAAAGGGCTTACCCGGGCAAACCAATTACTCCGCTGCAAAAGCAGGCGTTATTGGTGCCACCAAAGCATTGGCACAGGAAATTGGCCGCAAAGGAATTACAGTAAATGCTGTAGCGCCCGGTTTTATTAAAACAGATATGACCGGCGACCTGAATGAAAATGAATTAAAGGCAATGATCCCGTTAAAGCGGTTTGGCCTGCCCGAAGAAGTAGCCCATACTGTTGGTTTCCTTGCTTCCGAAGGTGCAGCCTATATTACAGGTGAAGTGATATCGGTAAATGGTGGATTGTATTCGTAATACATCCCGTTACCCGATTAAAACAATTGGTGTAACTAGGTATTGAATTCGTGTAATTCGTGTATTAAATTCGTGTTATTAAGAAAAATGATGAACAGAGTAGTTATAACAGGTATGGGTATTTACTCCTGTCTGGGTAAAAACCTGGATGAGGTAAAAGAGTCCCTGTATAAAGGAAAGTCGGGGATCATATTCGATCCTGTGCGTAAGGCCTATGGCTACCGTTCGGGCTTAACTGGTTTTGTAGAAAGGCCCGAATTAAAAGGCGTACTGGACCGAAGGGCACGTATTATGTTACCCGAACAGGGTGAGTATGCTTATATGGCTACGGCCGAAGCTTTAAAAAATGCAGGGCTGGAAGCGGATTATATCGCCAATCATGAAGTAGGAATTTTATATGGCAACGATAGTTCCGGAAAATCAGTTATTGAAGCCAACGATATTATAAGAGATAAGAAAGATACCATGATGGTGGGTTCGGGTGCGGTTTTTCAAACCATGAACTCTACCGTAACCATGAATCTGGCCACCATTTTTAAATTAAGGGGTATTAATTTTACCATCAGTGCAGCCTGTGCAAGCGGGTCTCATTCCATTGGCCTGGGCTATCATTTTATAAAAACCGGTTTACAGGATTGTATAGTTTGTGGTGGTGCGCAGGAGATCAACCATTTATCCATGGGTACTTTTGATGCCTTATCGGCCTTTTCTATTCACGAAGAAAATCCAACAGGGGCATCACGTCCGTTCGATAGGAACAGGGATGGCCTTGTACCCAGTGGCGGTGCAGCAACAGTGATACTGGAAAGTTTAGAATCTGCCCTGCAACGTGGCGCTCCCATTTTAGGAGAAGTGGTGGGATATGGTTTCTCCTCCAATGGCGGCCATATTTCAAATCCTACGGTTGATGGGCCTACAAGATCTTTATATCGTGCCCTGCATGATGCCGGTTTACAGGCGGCAGATATTGACTATATCAATGCACATGCTACTTCTACACCTGCTGGCGACAGCAGCGAGGCAAAAGCCATTGATGAAGTATTTGGTGCAACAAAACCATATGTAAGTTCCACAAAATCAATGACGGGCCACGAGTGCTGGATGGCAGGTGCCAGTGAAGTGATCTATTCTATGCTAATGATGCAAAATTCTTTTATTGCCCCTAATATAAATTTTGAAAATCCGGATGAGGATTCTGTAAAATTGAATATTGTAAAAAGCACTATCGAAAAAGATATAGTTGTATTTTTGTCTAACTCTTTTGGATTTGGAGGAACCAACTCCTCTCTTATAATTAGAAAAATACCGTAAAACCTGCGTAATGGAAAATAAAGAAATCATCGAAAAAATAAATTCATTCCTGGTTAAGGAATTTGAAGTAGAGCCCGAGAAAATTGTGCCTGAAGCTAATTTAAAAGAAACACTTGGGCTGGACAGCCTGGATTATATTGACCTGGTGGTGGTTATTGAAAGCAATTTTGCCTTTAAAGTAAAGCCTGAAGATTTTACCAATATTATTACTTTCCAGCACTTTTGTGATTATGTAATTGCCAAGGTAAATTCTAAAGAACTGGTGTAATGTCTTTATGGCAAGGAAAATCCAAAGGAAATAAATCTGGCTACCAGGTTTTTGTATGGATACTTAAAAATTTTGGTGTTTTTCCTGCCTACCTCCTGCTAAGGTTTGTTGCACTCTATTTTTTCCTGTTTTCCTATAAGGCTTCCCGCCAGGTATATCATTTATACCGCCACAGGCTGGGGTTGGGCCGGATATCCTCTCTTGCAAAAATTTACCGCAATTACTATTGTTTAGGGCAAAGTATTATTGATAAGGTAGTGGTAATGTCGGGCATAAAAAATAAGTTCACCTACCATTTCGATGGGGAAGAAAACCTGAGGGAAATAGTGGCCCTGCAAAAAGGCGGCATCCTGTTAAGTGCCCATATCGGTAACTGGGATATTGCCGGACATTTACTGAAGCGCCTGGAAGCAAAAATAAATATTGTAATTTTTGATGGTGAGCAGGAACAAATAAAAGAATATCTTGCCTCGGTAACAGGTAAAAAAACGATCAATATCATTTTTATAAAAAACGACCTCTCGCATATTTATGAAATAAGTGAGGCTTTCAAAAACAACGAACTGGTATGCATGCACGCAGATCGTTTTTTAGAAGGCAATAAAACAGTGAGTACTGCTTTTTTAGGTGCGGCAGCCAGGTTCCCGATGGGGCCGTTTATTTTGGCAGCCACTTTTAAAGTACCGGTATCGTATGTATTTGCCATAAAGGAAAGTAGCCTGCATTACCATTTTTTTGCGAGTAAGATCATTGATCATAATCATTTACCAAAAACCGCCATGGTACAGCAAATGGTACAGGAATTTGCCGGCGAAATGGAAATAAAGACCAAGCAATACCCGGAACAATGGTTTAATTACTATAATTTCTGGAACTAACTGAGTTATGGAACATACACAATGCGATATTATTACACTCATTCCGCAAAAGCCTCCTTTTGTTATGGTGGATCAATTGGTATATTCGGATGCTACCAGTTCCCGTTCCAGCTTTGTGATACCCGCCGATAATATTTTTGTAGAAGATGGTATTTTAAAAGAACCTGCACTGGTGGAAAATATAGCCCAGACGGCCGCAGCAAGGGCCGGGCACTTTGCATTGGTAGATAACAAGCCGGTGCTGGTGGGCTATATCGGATCGGTAAGAAATCTTGCTATTCATTTTTTACCCCGGGCAGGCGACGAATTAATTACAGAGATCATTATACAAAACCAGATATTTAATGTAACATTAATCAGCGGCAGCATAACCTGTAATAACAAACTGCTCGCTCAGTGCGAAATGAAAATATTTATCAATAACCCCTAAAAAACTATCTTGAAAAGTATTAAGAAACTATATTGCCTGGCAGTTTTATTTTTTACGCTGTGTATAGCAACTAAGGCGCAACTTTTAAAAACAGCATTTACAGAAGGTGGATCATTGAATTACCTTGGTCTTGATTTCAGTAAAACCAAAGTAATCCTTGAAGTTACTAATCCAAGAACTTTGAAAGAAGCAGTATACAGTAGCATGAACCTGCTTATTATACAGGAACCTAAAAAATACGAACTGGAAAAAGCCTTCAGGAAAAACAGGATGCGGCATGAATTTGAAGCGGTAAATAAAAATTATGAAAAAATAAATCCTGAAGAGATCCTTTCACGTGATGAAGCAGATTTTATGCGGTTAAAGCCTGCCGATATTGACAGCGTTGTTAGCCAGCTGGATTTTTCAGGTGAATTTGGCAGCAGTTCTATCCTGGAAGGCATAGGTGTTTTATTTGTAGTGGAAGCCTTTAAAAAAGAAAGGCAGGACAAGAAAGCGACACCTCTTGCTGCAGTATGGGTAACTTTTATAGATATTGACCATAAAAAAGTATTACTTACGGAGCGGGTTGAAGCAAAAGCAACAGGCGGTTTAAGTTTTCGTAATTACTGGGCTTCCGCTATAAAAAGTTTGATTGATGATATCGGGGATAAAAAGTATGCAGAATGGAAAGCGAAATATGGCAGTTGATGAACAATATTTTAAAATAATTATTACTCAACCATAAAATCTCCACACATGAAATTTCTAAAAAATCTTTCCCTGGCGGTTACCTGCATTCTTTTATTGAGCACTACAGTTAATGCACAGGATCTAAAAAAATTATTTTCTGATAGTGAAGCAAAACTTTTTTACCTGGGTATTGATTTCAGTAAAGCCAAATTATTAGATGCCGGTAATCCCAGTGATATCCGCGATAACCTGTACGGCAAAATCAATTATCTTATCATACAGGAACCCAAAAAGTTCGACCTGGAAGGAGCTTTTAAAAAAACAAAGATATTGCACGACCTGGGCCCGGTAACCAAAAAATATGAAAAGATCAACCTCAATGACATTCTCTCTACCAATGAGGCAGATTTTAATCGTTTTAAAGAATCAGATATTACCGGTATTGTAAAGGCATTGGACTTTAAAGGGGAAAATGGCGCCAGCTTTACCGGCGAAGGCGTAGGTTTGATATTTATAATGGAAGCCATGAAGAAGCAAGAGAAAAAAGGGGTGGCTGCTATCTGGGTTACTTTTATTAATATGGACACTAAAAAAGTATTGTACACGGAGCGTATAGAAAGTAAGGCCAACACGGCTATAGGTTTCCGCAACTATTGGGCTTCTACCATAAAAAACCTGATAGACGATATAGACGATAAAAAATATAAAGAATGGAAAGCTAAATTTGGTGGTTGATCATGAAAAATAAATTAACCAGCCGTATAGAAGTACAGGTAAGATTTAATGAGGCCGATCCACTGGGTATTGTATGGCATGGCCATTACATCCGCTATTTTGAAGATGGCAGGGAAGCGTTTGGCAACATACACGGCCTGGGTTACCTGGAAGTATACAAGCAGGGCTTTGTGATACCGATAGTAAATGTGCATTGCGATTACAAACGTTCTTTAAAATACGGCGACAAAGTGATCGTGGAAACAAAATATGTTCCCTGCGAAGCGGCTAAGTTAAAATTCACCTATCGTTTATTTAATTCCGTTACCAATGAGCTGGTGGCCACCGGTTCATCAGTACAGGTTTTTTTAGACAAGGAACATTCTGCATTGCAATTGATCAACCCCCCGTTTTTTAATAAATGGAAAACAGAACATGGGCTTATTTAATTTTTACAGGTAATGACAGACGTTTTTATTATTGCTGACAACATATATTCTCCGCTGGGTGTAAACTCGGCCGAAAATTTCATGCAGCTTAAAAACGCCGTGTCTGCTGTAAAAGAACATACTAATGCCGCTATGAGTGCCGTACCTTTTTATGCCGCTTTATTTGACGATACTGTTGAAGAGCAACATACCGGCAGCCCATATACTAAATTTGAAAACCTGCTGCTGGCTTCAATAACTGATGCCATAAAAAACAGCGGCATTAATCCCGGAGATAAAAAGACGCTATTGATCCTGTCTTCCACAAAAGGCAATATCAGTTTACTGGAAACAGCAACGACCAGCGACGATACATTGCATCAACGGATCGCATTACATAGTTCGGCGCAATTGATTGCCCGTCATTTTAAATTCAGTAACCAGCCCATTATTATTTCCAATGCCTGTATTTCGGGCCTGCTGGCTATCATTACGGGTATGCGTTTGATACAATCCGGCCAGTACGATACCATTGTGGTGGCCGGTGCTGATGTGATCTCAAAATTCATCTTATCAGGATTTCAATCATTCCAGGCGGTTAGTGCATCACTCTGTAAACCCTTTGATGCCGACAGGAACGGCATTAACCTTGGCGAAGGTGCAGCAACGGTAATACTATCAAAAAATAAAAAAAATGCGACGGATATAAAAGTTGCCTCGGGTTCCACCAGCAATGATGCCAACCATATTTCGGGCCCCTCGCGTACAGGAGAAGAATTGAACTATGCCATTACAAAGGCATTGAAGGATGCCGGCCTTTCATCATCAGCGATTGATTTTATTTCTGCCCATGGCACTGCTACAATTTATAACGACGAAATGGAGGCCAAAGCTATTACCCTTGCCAATATGCAGCATATCCCGGTAAATAGTTTAAAAGCATATTATGGCCATACACTGGGAGCAGCGGGACTGATTGAATCGGTAGTGGCGGTACATTCTTTAAAGGAAAACATCGTGTTGCCAACACTGGGTTTTAGCAAGCCAGGCGTACCAACGCCTGTAAATGTGTGCAGCAGCTTATATAAAACAACTTTACAAAATTGCTTAAAAACAGCTTCGGGTTTTGGAGGTTGTAACGCAGCGGTAATATTCAGTAAATCTTAAGAACGGTAACAAACACTTATGAATTTTTTTTCCAAAGATAAACGCTCTGCTTTTGAAGCCAAGGAAGCCGCACAATGGATAGCATTTGGGCCGGTAATTTTCCAGGCCGCAAGAGTATTGAGAGACAAAGGCATCCTGCAATTGGTAGAAGATAGTGGTGCTGCCGGGATGACCCTGGAAGAAATCGCAGAGAAATCAGCATTATCCGTTTATGGAGTAAGGGTATTGCTGGAATCGGGGTTAAGTTTAGGGTTGGTGCTGGTAAATGATAAAAAATATACCCTCGGTAAAACAGGATATTTTATCCTACACGATCCGCTTACCATTACCAACATGAATTTTGTACATGATGTAAATTATAAAGGTCTTTTTTACCTGGAGGAAAGTATTGAAACCGGTAAACCTGTGGGATTGAAAGAGTTTGGAGAATGGGAAACCATCTATGAAGGATTATCGCAGTTACCGGCACATGTACAGAAAAGCTGGTTTAGTTTTGATCATTATTTTTCTGATGATGCTTTTCCGAAAGTATTAAAGCATATTTATAACGACAAAGTAAAAAAAGTGCTGGATATTGGTGGCAATACCGGTAAGTGGGCTATAGCGTCTTCCAATTATGCGCCGGATATTCATATCACTATTATGGATCTGCCGGGACAATTAAATGTGGCACGAAAACGGGTGAGCGATCTTAACCTTACTGAAAGGATTTCTTTTTTACCTGTAAATATCCTGGATGAAAGCGTGCAGTTTCCAAAAGGATATGATGCCATCTGGATGAGCCAGTTCCTGGATTGCTTTTCGGAAAATGAGATCGTATCCATTTTAAAGAGATGTTACAACGCACTGAATGAAGAAGGACAGGTGATGATATTGGAACCTTTTTGGGACAGGCAGAAATTTGAGGTAGCGGCTTTTTGCCTGCAACAAACCTCTGTATATTTTACGGCCATGGCCAATGGCAATAGCCAGATGTACAGTTCTGAAACATTTTTTGAATGTATTGAACAGGCGGGTTTTAAAATTGTTGAACAGATTGACCAGATCGGGTTGAGCCAGACTTTATTAAAATGTAAAAAAATATAACCAAATGAAAACAGAAAAGGTTGATGTACTGGTAATTGGTGCCGGGCCTGCAGGAACGGTTGCTGCTTCTATTATTAATAAGGCGGGTTTTAAAGTAAAGATCGTGGAGAAACAAAAGTTTCCACGCTTTGTAATTGGTGAAAGTTTATTGCCCCGTTGTATGGAGGCTTTAACCGAAGCCGGTTTTGTTGAAGCCGTGAAAGAGAAAAAATTCCAGGAAAAATTCGGGGCTAAATTTGTAAAGGATGGCAAAGTATGTGATTACTTTTTTGCAGACCAGTTTACTCCCGGCTGGAACTGGACCTGGCAGGTACCAAGAGGTGAATTTGATAAAACGCTGGCAGATACAGTAGAGCAGATGGGCGTTCCCGTTAGTTACGAAACTACCGTTACCGGCATCCGGTTCAATGGCACCGATTCTGTAACCACAGTTGAAGATATTGAAGGCAATCAATCGCAGATTGAAGCCCGTTTTATTGTAGATGGCAGTGGCTACGGCAGGGTAATACCTAACTTATTTAATTTAAGCAAGCCCTCTAACCTGGCCACACGTAAAACTTTATTTACGCATGTGGTAGATAAAAAAAGATCCATGGATGATGAACCTAACCGTATCACCATCATTGTACACCAGAAAGGTATCTGGATCTGGGTGATCCCGTTCTCTAATGGCAACACTTCTGTTGGCTTTGTAGGCGATCCCGAATTTTTTAAGGCCTATGAAGGTACCAACGAAGAACAGCTAAGGGCGTTGATCGCTTCGCAACCTTATTTAAGTGAGCGTATGAAAGATGTGGAAATGGTTTTTGAACCCAAAGTATTGGAATCATGGTCGAGTACTTCTTCTGCTTTTTATGGCGAAGGCTTTGTATTGACCGGGAACGTAACAGAATTTTTAGATCCTGTTTTTTCATCAGGGGTAACGCTGGCCACAGTATCTAGTCAAACGGCAGCCAAACTGGTGATCCGCAAATTAAATGGCGAAACCATTGACTGGGAAAAAGAATACACCGAAGTAATGATGCAGGGGGTAAATACTTTCCGATCTTATGTAATGGCCTGGTATGAAGGTACCTTAGATACTATATTCTTTGCAGATAAACCTAACCAGGAAATAAAGAATATGATCTGTTCGGTATTGGCGGGTTATGTTTGGGATACCAGCAACCCTTACGTAAAAAATCATGATACGGCACTGGTTAAACTGGCGAAGATGATCAACGTTGAAAAAATATTAGCCGAAGATTAACCCGTATTATTTTGGATAACAAAAACTATATCACGGCCAGTTGTGTAATCAGCAAGAATGTTGTTTATAAAGACCAGGAGATCATATTTGAAAATGCGGCAATGGATGTAAATGGTTTTTTGATTGGCGCTTACAACCATTTTGAAATAAAATATCCGAAGTTTTATAAAATGGATGGCCTGAGTAAACTGGGATGGCTGGCAACGGAATTATTACTAAAGGGCAGTTTTGATGCGGGCAAATACCCACCAGAAGCTGTTGGCGTGGTGTTATCCAATGCCAATGCCAGCCTGGATACGGATACCAGGTATTACGAAACGGCAAAGGACCTGGCCAGCCCGGCATTATTTGTTTACACATTGCCCAATATTGTTATTGGTGAAATATCCATCCGGCATCATTTTAAGGGAGAGAATGCTTTTTTTATCTTTCCTGCATTTGATGCAGAATTTATGGCGCAATATGTAAGCAACCTGTTTAATAATAATATCTTGCAGTGCTGTATTTGTGGCTGGGTGGATTTTTTAGGTGATGCCTATAAAACCGTTTTGTATTTAGTAGAAAAAAATGCTACCCGAAAAAATGTCTTATTCACAACAGAAAATTTAAATAAAATATACCAAGCAGAAAATGGATAAATTAATGTCTGATCTTAAAGCACAGATCATTGCGCAGTTGAATTTACAGGATATTAAACCCGAAGATATTGGCGACGATCAGCCTTTATTTGTAGATGGCCTCGGATTGGATTCGATAGATGCGCTTGAACTGATCGTATTACTGCAACAGCAATACAAGATCAAATTGTCTAACGCTGACGAAGGCCCGAAAGTTTTTCATTCTGTAAAAACTATGGCGGAATATATCAGGGAACACCAGGCAAAGACCGCATAAATGATGAACGCTCCTGTTTTTGTTGCCGGTGCAGGTATTATTTCGGCCATTGGTAAAAATGTGGCCGAATGCCTTGATGCGCTCGAAAACGGGCAGGCAGGTATTGCGCCTATGCATAACCTTTCTTCTTTGCATAAAGGAAAATTACCTGTTGCAGAAGTAAAATACAGTAATGACCAGCTGGCACAAATGGCCGGTTTACCTGCTTCAAAAAGCCGTACCGCTTTATTAAGTTTGATTGCTGCAAAAGAAGCACTGGCTGATGCTGGTATTGAAGATATCGGTACCCTGCGTACCGGTTTTATTTCCGCCAACTCTGTTGGAGGTATGGATAAAACAGAAGATTTTTTTGCTCCCTTTCTTACGAACAATACAACAGGCAGGCTACGTGATGTAGTGCATCACGAATGCGGCAGCGTAACCGAACTGGTGGCCGACGCATTGGGAATAAAAGATTATATCACTACTATCAGTACCGCCTGCTCGTCGTCTGCCAATGCCATTTTTTTTGGCGCAAGGCTGATCAAAAATGATATTTTAGATGTGGTAATTGCCGGCGGTACAGATGCATTGACAAGATTTACACTCAATGGTTTTAATACCCTGATGATACTGGATGAACAATTTTGCCAGCCTTTTGACGACAACAGGAGAGGATTGAATTTAGGAGAAGGTGCTGGCTATATTGTATTGGTATCGGAAAAAGTAGCCGCCCGTTTAGCAAAAAAACCTGCGGTTGCATTAAGTGGTTATTGCAATGCCAACGATGCCTATCATCAAACAGCTTCTTCTCCGGATGGAACAGGATCTTTTTTAGCCATGAGTGGTGCTTTAAAAAAAGCTGGCCTTCAGCCGGCTGATATTGATTATATCAACCTGCATGGTACCGGCACACAAAATAATGATATTGCAGAAGGCACTGCTATCAGGCGTTTATTCGATCCCCGTTTTCCAATGATGAGCTCTACCAAATCATTTACCGGTCATACACTGGGCGCAAGCGGTGGAATTGAAGCGGTATTCTCCGTGTTATCATTATTACATGGTATGGTGTATCCCAATCTTCGTTTGCAAACGCCGATGAAGGAATTACCATTTATACCCACAACAACATTTATAAAAGATATAACGGTAAAGCATGTGCTGTCTAATTCCTTTGGTTTTGGCGGCAACTGTTCTTCATTAATTTTTTCTAAAGTATAAGATCAATGTATATCAGGGCAACAGGAAATATTTCTCCCCAGCAGTCCTTCGGCCATCCGCAGTTTTTGGCGGTACCTGTTGCCTATACCGGTAACCGGTTAAACTGCATTGAGCCTGATTATAAGAATTTTATTGATGTTAAACTGATCCGGAGAATGAGCCGTATCATACGTATGGGCGTAGCCGCAGCAATGGAATGCTTGCAGGAAGCTGATATCAAAATGCCTGATGCCATTATCACCGGCACCGCCTATGGTTGCATGGAAGATACCGGCTCCTTCATCACTAAAATGGTGGAGTTTAAGGAAGAATTGCTTACACCCACTGCATTCATACAATCTACACACAATACGATTGGTGCGCAGGTTGGGTTAATGCTGCAATGCAATAATTACAATAATACCTTTGTGCATCGTGGGTTTTCTTTTGAAAGCGCATTGCTGGATGGCATTTTATTACTGAAAGAAAATGAAGTGAGTAATGTTTTAGTGGGCGCTATTGATGAGATCACCAATATCAGTCATACTATTTTAAACAGGATGGGCTTATATAAACAGGGAGCTGTAAACAGTTCGGATATTTTCAACAGCGTTTCCAAAGGCACTATTGCCGGTGAAGGCGCTGCATTTTTTTTACTGGCCACCGAACCTGCTGCAACTGATTACGCCAAACTGGATGACCTGAAAACTTTTTATAAACCATCAAATGTAAAAGAAATTGAAGCACAGGTAAGCGCCTTCCTCCAAAAAAACAATTTAACCCCCGATGATATTGACCTTGTAATAACCGGTAAAAACGGGGATGAGGCTACAGACAAAATATTTGTTGAACTTGCGGCAGGTACCTTTGCTAATAACCGCAGCATTAATTATAAAAATCTGTGTGGCGACTATCCTACTTCCTCTGCATTTGCCTTATGGATGGCCGCCAATATCATTAAATCGGGAAAGCTGCCTGAGGCGCTCGAAACATCTTCTGCTGCAAAAGATTCCATCAAACGGGTATTGATCTATACCCATTATCAACAGATCCATCATTCTTTATTACTGGTATCGGCATGTTAAATTTCAGAAATACCAATATTTTTTTTGTGGTACTGCTCGTTATTTTAATTGGCGTACAGGTACAATATGGTTTACCGGTTTATATTTACCCTTTACTGTTTGTTGCGTATTCCGGCATTGTTTTTTATGGTTGCTATTATGTAGGGTCTAATTTTTTTATCCCTATTGTTTGTGCGGCCAATACTACTAAAAAAGAAATTGCCATTAGTTTTGATGATGGCCCGGCAATCGATCATACGCCGGCAATACTGGCGATATTAAAAAAGGAAAATATAAAAGCTGCTTTTTTTTGTATTGGGCATCGTATTGCGGGCAATGAAAATATTTTACGCCAGATCAACGAAGAAGGTCATATTATTGGCAATCATAGTTATACACACTCTTTTTGGTTTGATATGTTACCGGTCAAAAAAATGCTGGGAGACCTGCAACATATGGATGCCGAAATGGAAAGAGTTACGGGATTAAAACCCAAATTATTCAGGCCACCTTATGGTGTAACCAATCCTACTGTTAAAAAAGCGATCATCAATGGACATTATACACCCGTTGGATGGAGTGTAAGATCAATGGATACGGTGATAACCGATGAAAAAAAATTGCTGGATAAAATAAATGCGGCCCTGGCACCTGGTGCGGTGTACCTGTTTCATGATACCAGTAGTACAACGGTAAAGGTCTTACCTCAATTTATACAAGAAGTTAAAAATAAGGGTTACCATATCGTACCGCTGGATAAATTGTTAGCTTTGAAGGCTTATTAGGATGGTTCATGGTTTAGGAGTCTTGCCCTAGTCGGTGTCTCACCGAACGGTAAGCGGAGAATTAATAATTTTTAAGTAACGGCACAATGAAAAAAATTATACTATTATTATTGACAGTTACCATGGGTATGGTTGCAGCAGCACAGCATCCGGGATATACTGCCGTAGCGGATATCAATAAATTTAAAACTGATTTTGCAGCGGCATCGCTGAAAACAACCGCTATAAAAGCAGATTTTATGCAGGAAAAAAACTTGTCGATGCTGGCAGAAAAAATTACCTCCAAAGGAAAATTCCTGTATAAAAAAGAAAACCGTGTAAGGATGGAATATAATTCTCCCTACCAATACCTGATGATATTGAACAAAGACAAAGTGTATGTAAAAGATGGGCAGAAAGAAAATAAGATCTCTACAAAATCCAATAAAATGTTCCAGCAGATCAATAAGATCATGATCGATTGCATGCAGGGCACTGCGCTGAATAATACCGATTTTAAAACCCGTATTTTTGAAAATAAGACTACCTCCCTGGTAGAATTAACACCGGTAGCGAAGGGCTTGAAAGACCTGTTTAAAATGATCAACGTGATCGTTGATAAAAAAGATTTTTCAGTAACCAGTATAGAAATGCAGGAATTATCCGGCGATAATACCATCATTCGTTTTACCAACAAAGAATTAAATGCGGCACTTGCGGATAATTTATTTACTATTAATTAGCAGTGGCAGTTTTATTGCTGCATGTACACCTGCCTACAAAAAAATGCAGCTGGCAACCGGTGATATACAACAATTATCAAAATCTAAGCCCGCTTTCACTGTAGCATTATACAATACACAGGTAGATGTAGTGGGCAATCATTTAAGTGGTTTGTTGTTGATAAAAAAAATGCCCGACAGCAGTACAAGAATGGTATTCAGTAATGAAATGGGGTTTAAATTCTTTGATTTTGAATTTGCTGCAGATGGTAATTTTAAAGTGTACTCCATCATCAAAAAGATGAATAAAAAAGCCGTGTTAAAAACATTGCGCCATGATTTTGAACTGGTGCTGATGCAGGATATCGATAAGCCGGTATCGGTTCGGCAAAAAAACGGATTGATTTATTATGTATTTGCCCAACCAAAAGGATACAACTATTATATCATGGACAGCACTGGTAAGACATTGTTGGGGATGGAACGGGCCTCAAAGAAAAAAACCATTGTAGAAGCCATTATGACCAACTACAGTAATGGCATACCGGATACCATCGGTATTTCACATAAAACATTTAGCTTCACCATCGGTTTAAAAAAATTAGAACGATAATGTTACTCAATAATTTTTTCAGCATCAACACTATTACTTCAACCGAAGTAGATATCAACGCTTCACTGGAGATCAATGCAGGCCATAAAATATTTGACGGGCATTTTCCGGGCCAGCCGGTTGTGCCTGGTGTATGTATGATGCAAATGGTAAAAGAGATCGTGGAGAAAGTCATTCAAAAAAAGACGGATCTTATTAAAGCAAACGATATTAAATTCATGGCCATCATCGATCCCTCTCAAAATAATAATATCAGTGCTACATTAAAATATATACCCGAAGAAAATGGCAACCTGCAGGTGGCAGCTACTTTTTTTAAAGATGAACTGGTACATTTCAAATTCAAGGGTGTATTTACTGTATTGAATTAATAAAAATGCCTCTTGAAATCAAGAGGCATGTAGCTTTTTAAGTGCATCATTTAAAAGTTAAACAGACAGGCCAGGCCATATACATTCGCTTTGTCATCGTTTATCCCTTTCATATAGGAAAGACGTATCTCGATATTCCGATGTGCACTTCCTACACCAATACGTACGCCTGCATTTGCAGCAGGGCCATAAGCATTTGTTGTAGTAGAAGTTGTTCCACCATAGTAATAATCATCTACTAAAAAATTACCGTGGTGAAAACCAAAACCGGCTCCTACAAAATAGCCGAACTTTTTTTCATTATCCTTTGTAGAACCCCTGCCCATATTCAGGTTTACAATTAATGGCGCATTTACTACAAAACCAACGGATGTACCGCCATCGTAATAACCACTTGAGGAATAACTGGTGGAAACTGAAGCTGATACAGCCACGCTTAAAGGAATACCTACAGAAACAGATAATTGTTCGGTTTCAATAAAATTAAATCTTGGTGAATAAGTAAGGCCTTCTGCATAAGATACATCACCTCCTTTTGAGGAGCCTACCATTACCGTAACACCGGCACCATGCATAAAACTTTGAGAAAATCCAAGAGCAGTACTACATACTAACGCCAATGAGAGAAAAATTCTTTTCATAGTTGAGAAGTTTTGGTTAAAAAAACGGATCAATTCGTCGGCAAATATACTAACGTTTAATAATGCAAAATGTTTTGCAGGCCCTGTTTACGGCAATATTTTTTTATTTGGGAACAGTATCCATAACTGTCGGGGTTTCCCTTGTGGTTTTTTTGGCAAAAAGCCAGTTGATGACATCCAATGCAGGGCCGGTCATAAAGGTGGTTACCAGCGCCATCAATACCATCATGGCAAATATCTGGGGCGAGAGTACGCCCAGGTCGTACCCGATATTTAAAACGATCAGTTGCATTAACCCCCTCGTATTCATTAATACACCGATAGAAAGACTGTCTTTCCAGCTTTGTCCGACCATTTTTGCTGCCAAAGCGCTGCCACCAAATTTACCCGCTACGGCTACCAGTAAAATCCAGCCAAAAGTGGTCCATAAATGACCTTCGTTCAATAAACCTATCTGTGTTCTTAAACCGGTAATAACAAAAAACAAGGGCAGTAATAATATGATACTGATATCTTCAATTTTATCAATGATTATTTTACGGAAGCTAAAAGCCGGTGGTAATACCATGCCTGCTACAAAGGCGCCAAACAAAGAGTGAATGCCAATAATAGAAGTGGCATAGGAAGAAATAATGAGCACGATAAATATCAACGCAATGATAGGCGTTCTTTTCTTTTCATTGGCCAAATAAACCTGTTCCAGTTTTTGCAATGCCGGCCGCAATACCTTAAACATAATAAATACATACAGCAACGCCAAAGCAATGGTATACAGCACACTAAATGAAGAACCTGATTTAACCAGGGCAATTACTGCGGCCAGTATACACCATGCCGTTAGGTCGTCGGCAGCAGCGCAGGTTAAAGCCATGGCGCCCAGTTTGGTACGGGTTAATTTTTTTTCCTGTAATATCCTGGCCAGTACCGGGAAGGCAGTAATACTCATGGCAATGCCCATAAATAAGGCAAAGGATAAAAAGGATACGTTTGCCGGTGCATACTCCCTGTAAATAAAATATGCCAATCCAACACCCAATGCATAAGGGATGATAATGCTTGCATGGCTGATGATAACTGCACCATGCGCCTGTTTGCCAATCGTTTTAATATCCAGTTCCATCCCGATGATGAACATAAACAATATCAGGCCCACCTGGCTTAATAAATTTAATGTTACCAGCGAAGTGGCCGGAAATAAAAAGTGATTCACCCCCGGAAGAAACAATCCCATGATAGAAGGGCCCAACACAATACCCGCCACAATCTCTCCTATCACTGCAGGTTGCCCGATCCTTTTAAAGAGATACCCGAACAGGCGTGCAAATGCAATGATTACAATGATCTGCAATAATAATACGGCCAGGTTCTCGGATACATTGTGCTGAAAAGAATCGGAAAACACCTGAACACTATTGCCTGATGAAGCGTTGGCTTTTTGGGTTTGAGCCGCCGTAACTACATTATTTTGCAGGGCATTACCTTTTTGTATGATCCAGTAAATAGCCGTACCCAGCACGCCAAGGATGATCACATAAAAAAAATTACTCCTTTTCTTTTTCATACACCAAAGATATTTTACCTGCCGGCACTTTATCAAATTAAAAAAGTAAATTAATAAAAGAATTTTTCTTTGCCGGTAAAGTCTGGCAATTTCTTATTAAGAAATGATTAATGTTTAAGTTTTTTGTTGCTGCCCGTTTAAAAAATACCGCAAAAAACAAACCGTATTGTAAATACATTACCTTCGGTACATGGCCGATTACGACTGTATAATTATTGGTTCTGGAGCCGGTGGCCTCAGCGCAGCACTTTGCCTTGCCAGGGCAGGTAAAAAAGTAGCTGTAGTAGAACAACATTATGTACCCGGTGGCTGGTGCCATAGTTTTTATATTGACGGGCACCGCTTTAGCCCGGGCGTGCATTACATCGGGCTGATGGATAACAACCAATCCACCAGCAACCTGTACAAAGGTTTGGGTATTGCCAACGACCTGGTTTTTTTCAGGATGAATGCCAATGCCTACGAACATTGCTGGATAGGCAATGAGCGTATTAACATGCCGGCCGATCCAGGTAAATTATATGAATCACTGGCCGAAAAATTTCCCAAAGAAAAAAAACGTTTAAAAAAATACCTCGACCTGGTAACTAAGGTGAGTAACGAGTTATACCTTATTCCAAAGATGAAAGGTTTCTGGGATAATCTTACTATTGTTTATAGAACCCGTCATTTAGGAAAATACGGGTTGTTTAGTTTAAAAAGAGTAATAGGCTGGTTTATTAAAGACCCGCTTTTACAAAAAGTACTCAATATACAATGTGGTGACCATGGTTTACCACCGGCCAAGGCAAGTTTTCCTTTGCATTGCGCCCTCATGTCGCATTACTTTGAAGGTGGCTTTTACCCGATGGGTGGCGGCGGTGCCATTGTAAAAGCCATGACAAAAGCCATTAAAAAATATGGTGGCGAAATAAAAACAGGGGTGAGTGTGAAGCGGATCCTTACTGAAAAAATTACGGATAAAAAATTTGCTGCAACCGGTATTGAATTAGCAAACGGTGAGATCATTACTGCAAAAAAGATCATATCCAACACAGATCCTTCCACTACTTACCAGATGGTGGGTGAACAACAGTTGAGCGATAAACTAAAAGCAAAGATTGCCAAAACGCGTTACTCGGTAACATCATTAATGTTCTTTCTTACGGTAGACATGGATGTACGCAAAGCAGGATTGGATTCGGGTAATATATGGACCATGCCCGATAAGGACCTGGATGAAGTATATAATGATGCCGCAAAAAATATACTTTCAACCGAAGATTTTCCTGCTCTTTTTATAAGTTGCTCTTCGCTTAAAGATCCTACCAGTTATGATGGCTTGCATCATACCATTGAAGTGATTACTTTTATCGATTACGATGATTTTAAAGCACAGCTGCCACAGGACGAAAATTTTACAGCCGCCTATAAAAAAGTAAAAGAAAAACTGTGCAGTAAATTACTCAACAGCCTGGAAAAAGTCATTCCTGGTGTACGTGAGCATGTGATTCACCTGGAAGTAGGCACACCGTTTACCAATGAACATTATATCAAATCCACCAAGGGTAATGTATACGGTACAGAAAAAGGATTTAACCAAACAGGGCCATTTTCTTTTACTGCAAAAACTGAGATTGAAAATTTATACCTCTGTGGCGCAAGTATTCTGTCGCATGGTGTGGCGGGCTCCAGTTATTCCGGTGTAAAAACTGCCGCATTGGTCCTTAATTGTTCGGAAGATGAGCTGATAAAACCAGATGAATCGCAACAGCTGCAGATATATGATGCAGAAGATGACAGCAACTGGCCTGAATGGTTACAACAAAAAATGGCTTTTAAAAAAAGAAAGACCCGGCTTAATGAGGAAGTGAAAGCAGTATAAAACTATGTTGCAGTAACTGGTATGTATTGCAGATCAGGATATTTTTATAGCCGGCCGTGTTGCCGGTTTTTTTTATCATATGCTGAGGGAGATTTTGATTGCTCAACACCGCTGCTGCAAGCCATACTGCCATTGCGGTTGCCGTAGGGTATTCGCCACTGATATGCTTAAAGCGTGCGATACCAGTTCCTGCATTCATCGCCGATTCAAAAGCAGTATAGTATTTATCGAACCGGTTATCGCCATTTTCCCCGCTTAATAACAAATCTATTTTTTCGCCTGCAGGTAAATGTTTTGCAATAAAGGATTCCAGTTTTTCTTTTACTACAGTTTCATTGGTATGATGTAAAGTATCAACAGCTATCATTTTTGCAACGGCACCGGATGCAATATTATTTACCAAAAACATAGTAGCCGCTTCACCGGGAATACATCCTTTGGAATTGCTGCTATATAATGCCGCGTTGGAAATATTATTCTCTTTATACCAGCCTCTCTTTTCTTCAAAAATATAATTGTAAATAGAAATATCATCTGCAGCGCCCAACAGGTATTCATGTGAAGGGTTTTCTTGCAGTTTCATCTCGGCATCAATAACCGCAAATTCAAATGCAAGACCTGCATGCAAATGGCTGATATTATAGCCATGGTTTTTGGTGAGTAATCCAATTTGCGCCGCCACGGCATTAGGCGTACTTTGTACAAAATTTATTGGTGTAAGCAGGCCTTCATCATACTCAGTGATCTGGTTTAAGAATTTCACACAATCTTCCTTACCGCCATTGGCTGTTCCGATAATGATGCCATCGGGTTTGGTATCTTTTTCCAGCAAAGGCATTGCAGCGCCTACGCCCATTCTTACGGCCTTGCCCATACGGCGCAATACCCCGGGCGGAATGCCTGCATAAGCCGGTTCAATGGCCATCATTTTTTTATCTGAAGGTTCATGTAAATTATCCAGGTCGATAGTTCCAAAAGTTTGTTGTGCTGATATGCAGGATGTTTGGTGGATATAGAACATGATCAGGCTTTTGAAAAAATGAGTGAAGAACAATTACCACCAAAACCAAATGAATTGGACATTACATGTGTTAGCGGCACTTTTTTATATTCCAAAACCGGTTGCAAACCTGTTCCTTCAATGGGATTTTTAAAATGCAGGCCGGGATATAATTCCTGCCCCTGTAAATTTAAAATGCAATACAAAGCTTCCACAGCACCGGCAGCACCCAATGTATGCCCGATATTTCCCTTTACCGAAGTAAAGGCAATATCTTTTTTAAACAGGCGCATCATCGCAACACTTTCTGTACGGTCGTTATTTTCTGTACCCGTACCATGCGCATTGATAAAATCAATTTGTGCTGGTTGCAGTTGTGCCATTTCCAATGCACCCTTCATTGCACGATAAGGACCTTCCCCTTCATCCGATAATGAAGATGCATGATAAGCGTCATTTGTATTGCAATAGCCGCTCAATACGGCATATATTTTTTTTCCAACAGCATCTTCTTCTTTTTCCAGTACTAAAAATGCTGCAGCTTCTCCCAGGTTCAATCCTTTTCTTGCTTCATCAAAAGGAGTGCAGGTATCTGCAGATAAAATATGCAATGCATTAAAACCATTGATGGTAAATTTTGCCAGGCTATCCACCCCTCCTGCAATTACTCTTTTTGCGCGGCCAGACCTGATCAGTCTTGCACCATACATAATGGCATTGGCTGAAGAAGAGCAGGCCGTGTTGATGGTATTTACTGGTCCTGTAATGCCGTAACGTTGTTGTAAATATATGGCGATGGAAGAATAATCATAGGACGAGAGGTATTCGGAACCCGGCAAGTCCTTTTTGGAATCATTATACATTTCATCGGTAAGGCACATGCCACCAACAGTGCTGGCATTGATGAGTGCTGTATCCGGAGACGCCATATTTTCGCCGGTCAATTTACTGTCTGCAATAGCTTCCTGAAAAGCGTGTAGGGCTAATAGTGTGGTTCGGGTAACGCCGGGTTCGTTGGCATCCAGTTTTTTCCTGAGTGCAGGGGTAGCTATTTTAATTTCTGCAACAGGAATAGTATCGGCAAATTTTGACGGGAACATTTCCAGGCGACCAATACCACACTTTCCCCCGGCAAGGGATGCACGATTTTCGGCTACAGTATTTCCAATAGCACTTATTACACCCATTCCTGTAACAACGATCCTGCTCACTTTACCTGGTTTTATTTTGTACGGTTCTTTTCTATGTAATCTGCCATGGTATTAATGTCCACCAATATCTTACGCCCCTGCTTGGGATCTTCTATTACGATACCATATTCCCGGCTGAGCAATACGATCAGTTCAATGGAATCAATGGAATCCAGGCCTAATCCTTCGCCAAACAAAGGTTCATCATCTTTTATATCTTCAGGATTTACAGATAGCAGGTTTAAGAATTCTACTATTTGTTTCTTTAACTGTTGTTTTAACTGCGTTGTCTCCATTGTAAATATTTCAGATGAGATTTTTTCTTTTTAAACCGTATAATGCAATCAACTGGATCAATATCGTAATACCCAATAAAGGTAAAATATTTACCAGTATATCTTTCAGCTTTCCACCTTCTAAAAATAAACCATAATAACTTTCCAGGCACCAATGCAAAGGTGATAACCTTATTACCGGTTGAAAGGATTGCGGCATGGCAAAAGCCGGCACCAGTAATCCTCCAATAGCCGCCATCATTACAATGGAAACCGCACCAATACCATTAGCCTGTTCCTGCGTTTGCGCAAACACCCCAATTAAAATGGCAAAACTTACTGCACACCATCCACAAATAACAGATACAATAAACAAACCAAATACATCTGAAGGTAGATTTAATTTTGGCAAACCCAGGTAAGGGAACAAATAAATACCGATAGCAAAGATGGCTGCTGCCTGTAACAAGGTTACCAAAAGATAGGTGAGTTGTTTACTGAACAGGGATAACAGGTAATTGGTAGGCAAAGTTTTTAACCGTACAAAACTGCCATTCAGTTTTTCTCTTACCACGCTGCTCCCCAATGATATTACCACAAAGAACATAGCAAAAATCGTCCATGCAGGAACATTATGCTGCGATGCATTGGGTACTGTTTTGCTGCCATCCCTCGAGATCGCAATCTCGTTAATGGCAATCTGGTTATTGATGATCTCTTTTTCCAGCGTATCGGGCAGCGGTTTTTCATTTAAAGAAAAGTACACACTTTTAATTACCTGTTTGCTTTGCACCATCTGTAAAGCGCTTTGCAATGCACCGTTGATGGATTGCCTGAATGAGGTTTGTAGCACCGGGTGAAATAACAGGCTGATGGATTGCATTCCGGTATCCGGTTTACCCACAATAGTATCTGCCTGCAGACCAAAATTATTTAACGCCTTTGCTGCAGTAGCTGTGGCCCTTGCATTTATTTTATCAGAAAAATTATGGGGAATGATAATCGCTACCAGGGCATCTTTTTCGTGCATGCGTTTGGCAATGGCGATTTCACTTTCATCGGCAGTAATTTTTTTTATGTCGAACATGCCTATTTTATCAATGGCTTTTACCAGTTGCATGGCTGCATCACCGGTATCTTTATTGCATAACAACAGGGGCACTTTGTTTTTATTCACCAATTCAAAAGTGCTGTTCTGTGTAGCGGTAATTACAATGGCAAGCAATATGGGCATGATGAACATACAGATCAAACCAACCCTGTCGCGGGTTAATATCTGTATATCCTTTAGTATGGTAGCCTTAAGTTTAAACACTATAGTTTGCTGGTTAAATTTATGAACAACCCTTCCAGCCCATCTTCTTCGTGATGTACCAACAGGTCGGTTAAACTGCCATGCGTTAATATTTTTCCTTTATCTACCAATGCTATCCTGTCGCACAATTCCTCCGCTTCGCTTAGCTGGTGAGAAGTATAAATAAGTGTGGTTCCTTTTTCGTTGAGTGCTTTTAAAAAGCTGATGATAGATTGACGGGTGTGTACATCAACACCCACTGTAGGTTCATCTAAAAATAAAATGCGCGGACTATGTATTACACCAATGGCAAGATTTACCCTGCGTTTCATACCGCCCGAAAATTTGTGTACGGGTTTATCTTTTACATCGGTAAGATCCATCACCTGCAACAATTCTTCTGTTTTGATTTTAATATCTGCTTTCCCCATACCCGACCAGGCACCAAAGAAAGATAAATTTTCTACCGGGCTTAATTCCTGGTAAAAAGAAAAATCCTGTGGCACTAAACCAAAAAGATGGTTAATCTTTTTGCGGTGGGATTTTACTTCATCGCCAAAAAGACGGATACTTCCCTCCTCGTAATTGAGCAAACCGGTCATGCAATTCATCAACGTGGTTTTACCGGCACCATTGGGACCAAATAATCCAAAGCGTTCGCCTGCCGCCACCTCCAATGTAAGATCGTTTAAGCAATAGGTAGCTTGCCCCTTATGTTTGAACATAAGTTGCTGTATGCTTACTGCAGGCGTTATCATGACTGCCATTTTATTTTTGACAATGCCTGGAATGCGCCTTTTTCAATTTCGGATATTTGTAACAGGTAGTCGCCCATTACATCATAATCGGCCTGGCTGCCGATCCTTCCTTTATAGATGCCCGCTGCCTGTACTGCAGCGGTACGCCACAGATCGCCGGCCTGGGTAAAGGTTTTGGATATTTCCAATAAACTATCGTTGTGGTGATACCCGTGTGCCTGTTGTAAAAATGCGGCATAGATATAACGGAAACCGCCACCACCGGTACCAATTTCTTCCTGCATACGTACCAGTTGCGCCAGGTACAATCCTGCTTTCTGGTCGCCCAGTTTATCTTTCCATTTTCTTATTTTATTGCCAGTGGCCGCAATACCTTTAACACCTGCAATACTGCCGGGGATGCGGATCATATGATTCACATTTCTTTTTATACCGGTTACAATCGCTTTTTTGATTTGTTCGTCCGTCACTTCTTTTCCTCTGGCTGCATAATAGATCTGACCTCTTGGTGCCAATGCTCCTTTTGCAAACCGTACCCTTTCCAGCTCGTAGCTGCTGAGTGAAGTAACGGTTTCCATTACAGGATCACTGATCAGGTATCGGTCATCTTCTTTTCCGTATACAATAATATTATGTGCATTAAAGTGAAAACGGTATTCTTTAGGAAAATAAGTTAAGTAATAAACTCCTACCTGGCAACCCACGGGCTGACCCGATTGTAAACATTCCTGTAAATATTTTTCAGCCGCTTCCTTGGAGCTGAATTTTTTTCTTACTACAGGTATACCTAATGAATTACAGGTTCTTTTAAATATTAAACCCGGCATTGTTCTGAATGCAATAGCAGGACCTTTATTTACTTTAAGAAAGGGTATATACACAAAAAATAAACCCGACCCGATACCAAAAGAAAGTGGCTCGGTAATTTTTTCTACGCCGATTGTTTTTAACAGGTTTGTAGTTACGCCATTTTCACAATGGGCTGCCTGCAAATGTTTAAATTCATGGTTCATTAACAGTCATTGTTTTTAATTCTTCCACAGTTATATTAAATGCTTCGGCGTATTTTTTTAATTTGTCTTCGGATAATTTTTTAAATACTGCGGGTTTTAAATGCTGCTTTACGGTCCACTTCCAAAAACCGGTATAGCCCGCCACAATACCGATATCCATTAAACGCAGTTCGGTAAAATATAGAATGGGACTGGCTTCGTTATTCAATACTTTTTTGCGGGCATCTTCAATTCTTTCCTCAATATCTTTCCAGGCTACATCCAATGCAGTGGCTTTTACCTGCCAGCCCTTGCTGAGTTCGGTGGTGTAGTTGCCGGAATTATCAACAGCATATACTACTTCCTTGGTTAATTTGGTTAAGGCACCATCATCTTGCGGAATGTCTTCTTTTTTCATAATGCAAATAAGTTTAGGAGTTTAGCGGTTTAGGGGTTTAGAATCCTTCATGGTCAGTGAGACAGCTACCATGACTGAGAATTTTCTCGGGTCGGTGAGACACCGACCACGGCAATGTAAAGGCTAAACACCTAAACTTCTAAACATTCTAAACCTCTAAACCCAATTAACATACCGTAAGTAACCCATACATATAAGAAAAACGGGCACTTTCAGGTACCAGTAATAATATCTTATCGCCCACTTTCAATTTACCACTATGAAATAATTCATCCACCATAAAATAAACAGACGCCGCACCCACATTACCCACCTGGCTAAGGTTTACAAACCATTTATCATAAGTAATGCCTGTTCCGTTTACGATCAATTGCTGAAAGATCTTATCCTTAAAAAATTCGCTCGACATATGGGGCAAAAAATAATCGATCTCTTCTGATTTAACGCCATACTTATTCAAAGTAGCCTTTAATCCTATTCCACCATAAAGTACAATATTTTTACCTAATAATTTTACATCCTGTTTAATGCTGAGGATAGATTTTTCCAATACTTCGCCGATCGGGTAATCCAGGTAACTTTTTAGAGTGCCGTCTTCATTTTTATCACTGCCCATGTACATACAGGCTGGTAATTCGTTGGCATAGGAAAAACCATCCAGCCATTCTACTTTAAGACTGATGCCGGTGTCATTCTTTTTGTCAGATAATAAAAATGCTGCTGCACCATCAGACAGCATCCAGCGTAAAAATTCTTTTTCAAATCCCACATAAGGATCGTCATGCAAGGTTTTTAATTTCTGTGCTTCGTCTTCAAAATTCTCTGATCTCAAAGAAACCGAAAGTCGTTCCGATCCGGTAGCTACAGCCTGTTTTACTTCGCCCAGTTTTGTAGCCATGTACGCATATTTAAAAGCATGCATGCCTGCGCAACAAACGCCGGAAGGAGATACCACCTCCACCGAATTTGTTTCAGGTAACCATCCATGTACCATTACCCCATGGGATGGCATGATTTGGTCTGGGGAAGAAGTTCCACAACTGATCAGGTCAATGGATTTTAATGCTGCAGTATCATTATTAAATAATTTTCTTATCGCCAGTGACGCCATCTCGGCGTTTGTATGTGTTGATTTCCCCTCTTTAGTGAGCGCATAAAACCTGCGCTTAATGCCATTGTTTCTTAAAACGATCGCTTTGGATTTTGAGGGTGTTTTATTGATATATCCCAGGTACTCTTCCATCTCATCATTGGATACCGGTTCATTAGGGAAAAAAGACGATGTATTAGTAATATATACCTCCTTAAAAGCCATCTTGTTCAAATTAGTTTACGCCTGAATAATATTGTTTCTGTCTTTTAACACGGGCAGATAAAAATGGTTTAAACAGTATGGCATCTACTGTTAATATTATGGGCGCCGCTATAAATAATGCAATTATAAGATAATATTTGAAAGCCACAAGCCAGCCTGTTCTATTTTTTCTTTTCACAATAAAGTTAGCCCATATTGCAAACAGACGCCTTGCTTTAGATTCAATAAACATTAAATTATATTTGACCACTACTGCCTTTTTTTCAAGTAGTGCATCCTGCATCCCCTCATAATTATTGTTGCCTAAATGTCGTTGGATAATATTGCCAAAAACCGTGCAACCTTTTATATCCTCATCAGAAACACCGGGCCGGGGAAAAAGGTTCAAATACCGGTCTCTTTTACCGCTAAACATCCAATATAAAATAGTTACAAAACTTACCGGGTTGGCGTGCTTATCCACCAGGGCTATATTGCCCACATGTTTGGCGCCCAAATCCTGTAATGACTTCCGGATTCGTATATTGGCACTGATCCACATATTTCGGGCACCCGTAAAGGTGACTACCGGTGTATCTTTAATTACTGCTTTTATTGCAGGATGATTTAATATGGAACTGGAAGGAATACTCGGTGAAAGGAACCAGGCCTGGTAGCCAAAAATGACAAGGTCGTAAGCAGTTTCTTTTAGAAGTATCGGCTGCAATTCGGTGGGCACTCCCAACACACAATCGGGCATCACGGCAAAAAAACTTTTGCCCTTCCAGGGAAAAGGATAAGGCGTTGCAGGCTGCACCTGCACTGTTTCAACCTGGTTGCCTGCCGCTTCAAGCGGGGCTGTTAAGCTATTGGCAATATCACCCAGCTGACCTGTCTGGGAATAATAGATCACCAGAATTTTTTTACTCATGTAACTTAATTGCGGTTAGGTATTTTAATGGTCTTTGATTTTTTACTGTAATCAGTGATTACCTGTTTCAGTAAGGGCGAAAGCAGGTTAAAATTGCTGTTGATCAATTGGCTGTCTGCCGCAAGCTCTTTTTTATAGCCTAATATTTTAGGGGCATTTTCCTGTATCAATACCCTTAAAAACCGGTACTCCATATTATCCTGGTCTGCCGCAATAGCCGGCTCCAGTTTTTTATGCCCTGCTTTAAAGGTATTTAATTTATCCTTTGGCTTTTTCAGCAGGCCCGCTTTTTTCATCAGCAACACGCCTTCGTAAGCGGCTTTTTCTTTTATCCCCGATTTTTTAACCAGGTTTAATTGTTCGTCAAGCTCTTTTTCATTATCGGCCGCCAATACTTTATAAAATGTTGCTTTGTCAAAATCCTGCGCCTTCCCTTTAAGACTGCTGAAACAAATATATACAAACAGGAAGAAAATGGAAATGCGATACATTGATTAAAATTATTTGCAAAGATAAGTACATAATGATTTGTAAGTTGTTGCTTTTTACGCTCTTTATGAATCAGTATAAATGCAAAGTGCCTGTATATAAACAGGCGCTTTGCTGATAAGTTCCGGCAGGAGTTGAAGTGCTGTCTGCAATTTAGTCCGAAACATTCGGGATATGCTATCCTGTGAATTACTGGACGCTAAAAATTTCCTGGTCTGCGCCTGCATGGTATAACTACCAGTTTCCGGAATAACGGGTTCAACACTAAGGGTACGAACAAACCCTTATCAATAATGACAAGGATTTGTTCAGGATCAAAGCCCGGTTTTTTGTTAGCCGTTTATTGCACTACGAGTTTTTGTACCAGGTCTTTGTTTTCGTTCAATTTTAAAATATAGGTTCCGGGTGTAAGGTTACTTAATTGAATAGCCATGTTGTTTTGCACCGGTTGTTGTTTGATCAATTTGCCGTTCATGTCAAACACTTGTACTATATCTTTCCTTTCAAGCCCACTGACCAATACATTTACAGGGCCGGTGGCAGGCACCGGCCAAACCTGCAGGCCGATTTGCTTATTACCAGCTACCAGCCTTGTTACTGAGTAGGTACTGCGGCCATTGATATCTTCCTGTTTAATACGATAATAGGTTTTGCCGGTAAAGATGTTGTTATCCGGCTTTTGGTACAGCAATGGCATACTACTCATACCACCCTGTGCTACCGAAGCAACAAAAGCTATTTCAGTAAAATCACTTTCGTTCTCATACTTCCGTTCTATATGAAAACCCTTGTTGTTTATTTCCTGTATGGTTTTCCAGTCAAGTTGCACCTGCGTATTGTTTAAACGTTTTGCATAAAACTCCATGCCTGTTACTGGTAGTGTACTGCCTAAGTTGAAGGGTTGCAGTATTCCCTGTGTAAGCAGGTTGCTGCCATCGCCAAGTGTTTTACTGGCTACTTCACCTACGGTAAATTCAAGCATAATATTTCCGTTAATAAACGTGGTGCCTGCATTATCAATACCGCTGCCACTGTTTAATACCACATCATTAATGGGTGGTAAACTGGTAACCGTACCGGCATCGGGTTGTATAAAACCCTGGGTGTACATGATAGTGGGTGTACTAATGGTGGTTACAATAAACCCACCCACATTATCTTCCAGTAAAATACTGCCTGCTGATTTGCTATTTCCGCCACTGCTTACCGTGGCCGGGAACAATTGTTGTGCATTTATGAAGCTTGCAAAAAATAACAGCAAGCTTGTACAAACTATTTTTATCATTGTTATAGTTTTATTAGTACTTGATTTCTATTGTACCATTTGTGCGCCCTGATTCTACAAAATTTCCTGTATTGTTTCTTATTGCTAATCCAAAAATGTAATTTCCTGCCGGAAGGGTTATTGCACCAGAAGCCGATACTCCTGTATAACGTCCATCTCCATTATCACCTGGCATGGCCCCAACGAATGTGCTATTAGCATTACCGTTAAGGGGGGTAATGGGGCCACTTAAGTCAGCTAATTGATAACATATAGCTACCTGGAAATTATTTATTGACGACCCTAGATAGAGAACAGAACTACTTAGGTTCAAATTAACCCTTTCATTACCATTTAATGTTATTGTTGAATTACCAGCATTCAGAAACTTCCAGTTAGCACTTGGGGTTATATTACCTGCTATCGCAGTATAACTTATATTATATATTGTGTCCTTTTTCACTGGAGTCCAGTTAGTACCATTCCAACTAAGTCTGCTGCCAACAGAAGGCGTTGTTACTGCATCCAATGGCCTCCCTGCTATTTGTGATGTGTTTTCCGCCGCAAATGCAAAAGGCACTGAACTAAAAGCCTGGAAACCCATATCAGTAAACACACCACTGTTATTAATATCAAGCTCTACTTTTAAGAGCATATTGGGTGTATTGTTCATCCAATCAATTGCAGTAAAAGTGCCGGTAGTAGATAAAGCACCGGCGCTTCCTATCTGTACATTAAATAAACCCAGTGCATTGGTGGTAACCTGCCTTGTTTCGCTGTATTGCGATACCGCATTTCTTGAAATGGTAAAGCGAACTTTAATGGTTTGATTGGCCAATGCGGCGCCGGCATTATTGCGGGCCACTGCCTGGTAGTTGATAGATTCAGATACCTGGGCTATGCCTGTTAAAGAAATAAACATAGCTGCAATAAGGGAGAAGAATAATTTTTTCATAATTGTTTTGTTTTTATGGTGTAAAAATGAAAACAAAAAAGGCCGTGAAATAATTTTAGTATTCCGGCGGGGCAGATCTTAAAATAAAGCAGGGGGAAATCAAAATGAACCGTATAGATGGTGTTTGTAAAAAACCGGGAACGCATTATTATCTATATATTAATTGCAAAAAAGTATTGTTGCTTCTTCTTTTAATAGAGGTCTTCTTACAATAAACAATTCAATACAGGTTCTATACGCTTTAATTGATACACCCCTCACCCCGTATTATATTATTTTTTATGGAAGTTATCCCAATACATTTTTGTATCATGAAAATAGTACAGGCTATAAATAAGTTGTATGAAATATTGATCGGTGCAGGTGAGTTAAAAGCTTATCGTTTGCTGCAACAGCAAAGGGAATTATTATATAGAGGTATTGAAGTAACAGCAGAGGTAATAGATATATCGCTGCTGCAAAAAGCAGTTGGTACGATGCATTTGATAAGGCTATGTATTAAACTGAAGAAAACTGACGGTAGTTTTATTTATATTCCAACAGAAGCATTGGTACCGCTGAATAGCATTCCGCAAAAGGGTCAATGGCTGCGTATTAAATATTTCCCGGAAGATCTTTCTTCGGTGATGGTGATGTGATAAGATCATTATCATTCCGGTTAGCAAACAATACGCCCTGTTTTAAATCTACCTCGTTTCGTCTGGTTAAACTTTTTATCGCTCCAAAGCAGTTACATCTTTGTGTTGTAATCAAAAAAACAAACTTAAAAAATAAATAAAAATGAAACAGATTAAAACTATTATGGCAGCATTTCTAATACTAGTTGCTGCAAGCTCATGCAAAAAAGATATTGAAGTAATAATTCCTCCAACTGCTGATGTTACAGGCCCTAAATTATCTGCTATTAAATATGAAGGCAGTAACTACGTACAAACATTTACCTATAATACAAGTGGACGCCTGGTGAATATCAAAGACAATTATTTTACAATGAAATTTACTTACCCATCATCCTCTTTTGGTTACGAAGTATTTAAGGGTGATACATTAAGGCAAAGTGACCTTGCCAATATTATTGTTACCAATAATAAAGTTACCGGTTACGACTACCTGTTCTATTACAATGCAGGTTCATTTAATTCCACACCCACCACTTTACAATATGATGCCAATGATTACCAGGTAGCCAAATCTTATTCCGGGTATGAATATGTTTACACCATAAACAATAGCAATACTGTAAATATGAAACAGACCAATACAGCCAATGGAACTATACGGAACACTGTGCTGGAATACTATACAGACAAACCGAATAAGTTAAACATCAATTTGATGGAGAACTGGTATCTCGACCAGATATTCTGTGATCAGCAACTGATGGGAAAGCAAAGCAAAAATCTTCCTAAAAAGATCAGCTATACATCAACTACCTATAATTCCACTACAGAATTGAGTTATGAAATGAATGCTGATGGATTGCCTGCACAGATGGTAATATCATACTCCGAAAATGGGGGCGCTCCCAAAATAACTACGGCTAACCTTACATACCAGTAAAACGGTTCATTTGAAATTTACCCCGTTTCATTTTATTTATTACCCGCCTAACCGGTGGGTTTTTTGTGTGCTGGTATTTTGTGATTACATTAGAACCATGCAAAGGTTCCTGTTGGCTTTTTTATTACTGTTATGCTGTACTTTGGTAAAAGCGCAGGAAAGTCCTTTTGTCTTCTCTCACCTAACTGAAGATAATGGCCTTGTTGATAATGTAGTGAACAGTTTTTTAAAAGACAGCCGGGGAATACTCTGGATAGGAACCTATAACGGGTTTAGTCGTTTTGATGGCTCTAACTTTTATAATTATAAAAAAAGAAAGGGCACCAACTCTATGCTAAATGAAGTGGTGCACAAGTTATGTGAAGATAAAAAAGGAAATATATGGGGCGCTACCAACAACGGTGTCTTTCGGTATCAGCCGCAGCGGGACAGTTTTACCAACTATGCTTTACAGGTTTTAGGAAGAACTATGAACTGCTTTAATATTTTATGCGATCGCTCAGGCAATATATGGGCATCCAGCGGCAGTTCATTATTCAGGTACAACCCAACCGCAGAAAAGTTTGATGAAAAGCTGCAACTGGCTGCCAGCCCGGATTCTGTACGTAACTATTTAATTGCCAAAAACGGGTTGCGGGAAGACCCTGCTGCCAATGGATTGTGGATTGCTACGCATGCAGGTCTTCAATTTTATGATATATCAAAACAAACAGCGCAGGGTTATAGCAATACCGCAACTGTAAACTTATTCAAACGAAGAGATGTGGTTGCGCTCGCTCCCGGTTCCAACGGCAATTTCTGGTTCTTCGATAATGAGCAAAAGGAGATCGTACTCTTTAATACAGGCAGCCGCCGGGAATTAAAAAAAATAAACGTCAAAGCTGCAATGCCTGAAGCTGATGGCGGCACTTTGTTCGAAGACAACAACCAACGGCTTTGGTTCAGCAGCTGGAGTTATGAGCTGTTGATAATAGACCTGAAGGATAACAATAAAGTTTATAAGCTATTGCATCATGATGATAATAAACGTTCTGTTGCCGGTCTTTTCTTTTGGGATGTGTATGAGGATAACGATAATAATATTTGGTTAGGAACGATATCAGGTATTTCAAAATGTAACCCCGAAAAAGCCAATTATAAATTATACCAATTACCTGCTTTTATTCCTGAACTAAAAAATACAGCTATCCAGTTGGCGGAACAAAACCCTGCAGATGGCAGCATCTGGATGATCACTAAATCTTCTCTTTTGATACGGTACAATCCTGCAGATCAGCAATACAGTGTTCATAGTTTTAAAGATGCGCAACCGGCACCTGGCGGGGCAGTACCGGGTTTGTGCAATGGTATCAAATTCTTTAATGATATTACGATTATTCCTACACGCTCTGGAATATGGCAATTAAAAAAAGGAAGCAACCGGATCGTACCATTTCAATACCTGCCAAAGGGTTTTGACAATTTTGCCTGCACAGATATGGAGATGGACGGCGACTCTGTTTTATATTTTACCAATGGTAAAGCCATATTATACTGGAATCATGTTGCAGGGATAGCTCAACTGATCCCCGTCCCTCAAACTGATACAACGGGGGGGAGGATAAAGATTATAAAGCTGGTATTTACGCCTGCACGTAAATTATGGGCACTGGCCCATAAAAATTACAGTGCTGTATTGAACGAAAAAAAGGAACTGGTACGGATCAATATCATTGATGATAAAACTATGGAAACAGGCGTATTTATTGGCCTGGACCAGGCCAAAAACGGTGATGTATGGGCACTGGTGAGGGGCGTAGGTATTTATCATTACAACCCGGCTAACGGTTCAGTACAAATCAAGGATGAAACAGATGGCCTTGCAGGGAACAGGATACAAAGAATGCTCATTGATAAAAGCGGCCATGTATGGAATATCATTTATAATAAAGTATCGGTGTACATTCCGGGCAGCAATAAATTTTATAATTTTAAGATCCCCTACAGCGAGAGCGATCTTGATTACATCAGTTACCTTACCAGGCTGGCCAATGGTAATGTTATGGGTACTATTAACAACGATATTGTTGAGTTTTATCCAGAACGTTTACTGGGTACACCTGCAAAAACAAAACCTCAGATAAGCCAGCTGATCGTTTCCGGCAAAAACGTTTCTCTTTTTAATAAAATGGATATTGTATTACAACCGGATGAAAATACCATTCGTTTTCGCTTCGGAAGCCTCATTAATAAAGAAATATTTCCCTATGACATAGAGTATAAACTTGAAGCTGCTGAAAAAGGCTGGACCACTGACAGAGAAAATCACGAAGCATTATATAACAACCTTAACCCCGGCAAATATACATTTCGTGTACGGGTAAGAGGTAAAAATAGTGATTGGCAAACAGAAGAAGCGGTGATAGTATTTACCATAAAAACCCCTTTTTACAAAACCACCGGGTTTATAGCGGCAATGCTGTTACTGGTCACAACTATGCTCTTCTTTACTTACCGCTACCGGGTAAGCCAGAAAGAAAAACTGCTGAACCTGGAGAATAAAGCACAGTCGCTGGAAAAAGAAAAAGCAATGGTGATGTATGAAAACCTGAAGCAACAGCTTAATCCACATTTTCTTTTTAATTCTCTTACATCACTGAATAGTTTGATTGAAGCTGAACCAAAGATGGCCAGTGAATTTCTCGACAGCTTAAGCAAAACCTACCGCTATATTTTAAAAAGCCGGGATAATGAAGTAGTGCCGCTTGCAGATGAAATGCGTTTCGCAGCCAATTATGTAAAGCTGCAGAAAACAAGGTTTGAAAAAGGTTTCAATGTAAAGATGAACATCCCTGAAGAATACTATTACCGGAAAATAGTACCGGTCACTTTACAAAATCTTATAGAAAACGCTATCAAGCATAATATCATTGATGAAGAAAGTCCGCTGTTGATAAATATATATGTAGAGAATGAGTTGCTGGTGGTAGAGAACAATCTGCAACGAAAAAATTTTGTTGAAACCAGTAATCGCCAGGGGCTCGCCAATATGCAGTCTTTATACCAGTATTTAAGCAACCAGCCTGTTGAGGTTATTGAAACAACCGATTTCTTTAAAATTAAACTGCCTTTACTCTAAACTGTTTTGTTATGAAAGCAATTATAATAGAAGATGAAACATTAATAGCACGGGAACTGAAAAATAAAATCGCTACCGTTGCTCCTGATGTAACCATAGTGGAAACACTACCCAGTGTAAAGACAGCCAACCGATGGCTGATGGAAAACGCAGAACCTGATTTTGTATTTGCCGATATACAATTAAGCGACGGCGTTAGTTTTGAAATATTTGAACGCTATGAACTCAAATGCCCCGTCATCTTCACTACCGCCTATGATGAATATGCCATCCGGGCATTTAAGGTAAATGGTATTGATTACCTGCTAAAGCCGGTGGATGTAGACGAACTGAAAAAAGCCATTGATAAATGTAAGGCACTGCTGGATAACAAAGCAAAACTACCTTCCAGCCTGCAGGAACTGATGCAGGTATTGCAAAATCCGGATCAAAACCAAAAAATTTACAAAGAAAAATTTGTAGTGAATCTGCGGAATAACTGGCTGCCTGTATTTACCAAAGATATTGCCTGCTTTGTTCGGGATAACCTCAATTACCTCTATACTTTTAATGGTGAGAAGTACATGGTGGATTTTGTAACGCTTGAAGAAATTGAAGAGTTACTGGACCCCCGCCTCTATTACAGGGCCAACAGGCAGAGCATTGTTCATATCAATGCCATTCAAAGCATCAAACCACACGAAAACCAAAAACTAACACTCACTTTGAAAATGCCCTTAAAAATGGAACAGGATATCAGCAGGGAAAAAGCGCCGGGCTTTAAAAAATGGTTTGAGCGTTAGCGCAATCCTTTACACAAGAAGCAGTACAGAAGAACAAGCCAGTAAAGGCGGTTCTTTAAAAACACAAAAAGATATTCTATAACAGTATTGTCAATTAAACAATATTAAACCAGGCTGCATATTTATTGAACCGCATTGCGCAAAAATCTTCAACAGCAATGGAGAAAGCTGATGTGAACTTGTAAACACAAAATATGTAAATCTTTTTTTGTTCACACATAAAACGTTTACATGAAGAAGCAGCAAGCCAGCGCACTTCCGTAAGCCAGTATTACCCCACGTTGCCGGTTTTGTCATCTCAAGCTCCTGTAAAACCTTACAAACTTGCCGGCACCGTGCACAGGGCCTGGGGAATATGAAAGGAATAATATGTTTGGCTTTCATTTGGAACATATATATTGAAGCAGATGATTTATAACTCAGTCAGGAAACTTCATTATTAAAATTCACTCAAAAAAAAAAGCCCACCATTACAGTGAGCTCTTCGTAGTCCCGGCAAGAATCGAACTTGCATCTAAAGTTTAGGAAACTTCTATTCTATCCATTGAACTACAGGACCAATCCTCATCCAGCGAAAAATGATACTTCATTCCGGCGCTTTAGAATTTCGGATGGCAAAAGTAATTATTTCTGGCTACCCGTTCATAAAATGAAGCATTAATTTAATTACATTTAGGTTTAAACCGCTTAAATATGAAAAAAACCAGGTTAATTGTACTACTCTCGCTGTTTGTATCGCTTCATGGTATAACCTTTTCTCAAAATAAAGCCCGGCTTAACCATATTGCCCATTACGTGGTAAACCTGCAAACCAGTACGGCTTTTTACATGCATATTGTGGGGCTCGACAGTATCCCGGAACCTTTTCACGATGGCAAACATACCTGGCTTAGCGTGGGTGATAAAAGTCACCTGCACCTGATACAGGGCGCTGCAAAAGCCTATGAACTGCCCAAGAACAGCCACCTCTGCTTTACCGTAAACTCCGTTGCCGATTTTATTAAAGTGCTGGATAAAAACAATATTGAATACGAAAACTGGGCGGGCGAAAAAAAGGCGGTCACCAACAGGGTGGATGGTGTAAAACAGATCTATTTTAAAGACCCGGACGGGTATTGGGTTGAAATAAATGATGCTAAAGAGTAATTGCCCTTTCGCATAGCAACCTTATCTTTGCCCTCCTAAATTTTACCGATCATGAAGTGGCTGAACGTTTTAATTAAATACCGTCTTTGGCTGGGCATTGTTTTATTGGTCCTGGCTATTTTTACTCATATTCAAACCAGTTTCTGGCCTTCGTTTATTTTATATTTAATAGCCGTGGTACTGATCGCCGGCCATTTTTTATTTGGTCCGATGCGTTTGATACAGGGTTATATGGAAGACGGCGATATTGAAGGCGCTAAAAAAGTGGTGAATTCCATCTGGTTCCCGGCATTATTGATTAAACCGGTGCGTTCTGTTTATTATACTATCAAAGGCAACCTGGCCATGGTTGACCAGGATTACGCAGGTGCAGAAACACTGATGAAAAAAAGTTTGTCGCTGGGCGGTACCATGACCAAACAAGCTGAAGGACCCAACAAATTACAACTGGGCATGCTGTGCATACAAAGGGGCGATATGAAACAGGGAGAAAGTTATATCCGCCAGGCCATACGTGCCGGCCTACCCGATAGCGAAAACAATGCAGCGGCTTATTTACAACTGTGTTCTATCATGATGAATAAAAGAGAATTCAGGGCGGCCAAGGATTACTTCCGCAAGGCCAAAAGCTTTAAACCCACCACGCCGCAGATCGTTGACCAGATCAAACAAATTGAAAAATATATTACCAGGATGCCTGGATAGGGTTGAAGGTTGAAAGTCGAAGCCTCATGGTGGAAGATTCAATTATTCGACATTTGATTTGAACTGATGCCGCATTTCTTTTCTTCACACTACTTATTTTTTAATCGCCAGTTGCGCTCTTGAATTGAGGGCTATTTCCATTGGATTTCTACCGGGACTGCAGGGCCTTCTTTTACCGAAATTTTCAACCGAAACAATACGATTACCCGAAATATTGCGGGATACCAGGTAATTTTTTACAATACTGGCTCTTTCCATTCCCAGTCTTTCACAAACAGCGTTAATCCCTTCTGCTGCATAAGCATGGCCCTGTATGGCAACTGTAAAGGAAGGATTTTGTTTAAGCACAGCAATCACACTATCCAAAGCATAATAGGTGCGGGAGGATAAAGTGGATTCCTGGAACTCAAATGGAATAGTAACGGCATCTTTATCCGGGCAGCCGCCATTTTCCTTATATCCAAATTCAGTGGCGCAGGCATCAGCAGTATCCGGAACGCCATCCGCATCAGCATCAGGAATAACTACCGGCGCTGGTGGTGGCGGATAATTCAGCCGCAGTTCGGCCCGGCAATTTAATGCATGACCATCAGCATTTACGTTACTGTTATTCGATCTTACCGCACCCATACCCTGTACCATAATAATGCGGTTTTCTTTTACCCCTCTACCTAAAATATAATCTCTTACAAACAGGGCCCGGTTCAAACTCAGGTATTTTACAATGGTATCACTGCCTTCATCCTGGTGCGCATAGCCATCAATAGATAGCGTGATCTTATCATTTCTAAACAACAGGTTTACCACGCTGTCGATCACTTCAAAAGTATACGCATGGAAAAGTGCAGATTGTTTATAATCGAAAGGGATCAGGATAACACCGGAATCACTGTATATTTTCTGGGAATAATATTTTTCAGACAGGTCAATCCCTGCAGGCGCAGCAACAGCCGGCTTGCTGCATAACACAGACAGGGTCAATATCAGGAATAATGTTTGTTTCATTCGGTATACAGCAAATAAAAGATATTTATGATTAGCAATAATGATACCGATTAAATATTATGACAACATTATAGTTTTCTGTTATACTTTTTTCATTGGCCCAAACAGCTCTTCCACTTTTTTATACCGGTAATCAAAGATATTTTTTAACTGTGTTTTTACAAACAGGGCGTTGGCAATATCACCCAAAAACCAAAAAGGGAGCTTATAATGTACGATGTCTGTCATTTGCACACCGCCTTCAACAGGGATAAAATGATGCTGGTGATGCCATAAACTATAGGGACCAAAACGTTGTTCATCTATAAAATATTGCTGGTCTTCCACATGGGTTATTTCAGTCATCCAGTATAAAGGAATGCCCAAAACCGGCTTTATTTTATATTCTATTACCTGGCCGGCGTACATTTTATCGCCATGGTATTGCGAAATAATATGGAAGCCCATATTTGCCGGTGTAATTTCTTTTAAATTAACCGGACTGTTAAAAAAGTTCCAGGCGGTTTCCAGTGAAATGGGTATTTGCTGAACGGTTTTTATGGAATAGACTTTACTCATATGTTGGGTTTGGTATAAAACAGCAACAGCAATAATTTGTTTATATACTGCGTATAAAATATTTTAATGCCGCTCCGGGTTTAGCGGGTTTGCCCGTTATCTTTGATACATGTTCAGCTACCGTAATATATTGCAGCAAAAATTCAGTGAAGAATACCAAAAATTAAATGAGCAACAGCGCAAAGCTGTGGATACCATTGAGGGACCAGTAATGGTAATTGCCGGACCCGGTACCGGTAAAACGCAGATCCTCGCCGCACGTATCGGTAAAATTTTACTGGATACCGATGTATTACCCGAAAATATTTTGTGCCTTACCTATACGGATGCCGGTACCATTGCCATGCGCAAAAGACTGGTACAATTTATTGGTGCTGACGCCTACAAAGTAAATATCTACACGTTTCATGCTTTTTGCAATGATGTGATACAGGATAATTTATCGCTGTTTGAAAAAACTTCGCTGGATGCCCTATCAGAACTGGAAAGCATACAGTTGTTTAAAACACTGATCGATGCTTTTCCAAAAAATCACCTGTTAAAAAGATACCGTGGTGATGTGTATTACGAGATCAACAATTTAAAAAGTTTATTTTCTGCGATGAAACGCGAAGGCTGGTCGCCGCTATTCATCAACGAAAAGATTGATGCCTATATTAACGACCTTCCTTTAAGAGATGAATATATTGCCAAACGTGCAGTAAAGGAATTTAAAAAAGGAGATGTAAGAACAGATAAGATAGAAGAGGAAAAAGATAAGATCGAAAAACTCAGGGCTGCGGTAAATGAGTTCGACAATTTTCAGCAGCTGATGCGCAAAAAGAACCGCTACGATTTTGACGACATGATCAATTGGGTGATACGGGTTTTTGAAGAACATTCCAATGTATTATCGGGCTACCAGGAAAAATTTCAATACATACTGGTAGACGAATACCAGGATACCAGTGGTATACAAAACCGGCTGGTGCAATTACTCATTAGCTATTGGGATAAGCCCAATGTATTTGTAGTGGGTGATGATGACCAGAGTATCTATCGTTTCCAGGGCGCGAATGTGGAGAACATGCTGGGTTTCGCCAACGACTACACTAAAGAATTATTAACGGTGGTATTAACCAATAATTACCGCAGCACACAACCCATACTGGATATCTCCAAAACGCTCATCAATAAAAACGAAGAGCGTTTGGTGAAAAAGATTGATGGACTAAGCAAAGAATTAATCGCTTCCAATACAAAGATCAATGGACTGACCAATCCGCCAGTCATTAACGAATACAATTCCGTTAAAGAAGAAATGGCGGGCATTACCAGCCAGGTATTTGATTTATTGCAACAAAACATTGCACCGGGCCGCATTGCGATTATTTATAAAGAAAATAAATATGGCGAAGAGTTGGCAAAATATTTCAGGCTAAAAGGTATGCCGGTATACAGTAAACGCAGTACCAATATCCTGGAAAATGCTTTTATAAAAAAACTGGTCCAATTATTACGTTATTTAAATGCCGAGCACGATACGCCTTATGGCGGAGATGAAATGCTGTTTGAAATTTTACATTTCGATTTTTATACCATTCCCCCGATAGAAATTGCGAAGCTTACGGTAGAAGTGAATCAAAAAAGATATAACAGCGAACCTACTTCAATAAGAAAATTGTTATTTGACAAAGCCAATAAGGCGCCCAAAGATCTTTTTGATACCGGCATTAATCCGCAGTTAAAAAATATCAGTGCCATCATCGAGCAACTGATCGCCGATGTATCCAATACTACCTTGCAGCAACTGGTTACCAATATTATTCAGCAGGCCGGTGTATTGCCTTATATTATGAAAAGCCCGGAAAAGATCGGCCTGATACAATTATTAAGTGCCTTCTTTGATTTTATAAAAGAAGAAAGCAGCCGCAACCCTTTTATCAACCTGGAAGGGTTAATCAATATCATCGACCTGATGGAAAAAGAGAACCTGCCCTTACCAATGGTGCAGGTGGCGGGCAACGAAAAAGGCGTGAACCTGCTTACGGCGCATGGCAGTAAAGGCCTGGAATTTGAATATGTATTTTTTTCGGGTGTAAATGCTTCTTCATGGGAAAAGAAAAGAAAGCCCGGTGGCGGATATAAATTCCCCGACACGATGTTCTCTTCGCAGCCCGCTTCCTCTGATGAAGAAGAATTGCGCCGTTTATTTTATGTTGCCTTAACCCGTGCAGAAAAACATTTATTTATCTCCTATGCTAAATTTAAGAACGATGGCAAAGAAATGGAACCTTCGATGTTTATTGCAGAGATTTTAGAGCAACATGCTATTGCCATTGATAAGATCAGCATGCCTGCAGAAGAAATGGCTGCTTTTGAATTATTACAATTTAATGCGCAGGCTCCCGAAATTGAAAAGCCCGAACAGGATTTTATAGATGCCATTCTCGAAAAATTTGTAATGAATGTAACGGCATTGAATAATTATTTAAAATGTCCCTTACAGTTTTATTATCAAAACCTGATTCGCATACCTGCCGGTAAAAATGAAGCTACCGAATTTGGCAGTGCTGTGCACTTTGCTTTGGAAAAAATGTTCCGCAAAATACAGGACGGCAAACAGGAACAATTTGAAACCAAGGATGAAATGATGGCAGATTTTAACTGGTACATGCACCGTCATAGAGAAAATTTTACCAAAGAAGGCTTTGAAAGACGGATGGAATATGGTGACGAAATATTGCGCAATTACTACGATAAATATATCCATAGCTGGAACAAGGTAGTTGCAGTAGAAAGAAATATACGTGGCGTGGTAGTTAACAACGTACCGCTGAAAGGCAAGCTGGATAAACTGGAATTTGATGGCAAGAATGTAAATGTGGTGGATTATAAAAGTGGCGACATTGATAAAGCCATGCCAAAACTAAAACCACCACACGATAAAGATCCTAACGGTGGCGATTACTGGCGACAGGCCGTGTTTTATAAAATATTAATTGATAATTACGAGCAAAAAGACTGGAAGGTGATCAGCACCGAATTTGATTTTATAGAACCGGATAAAAAGAAAGACTACCGTAAGGAAAAAATTGTTATTACGCCTGCAGATACTGCAACAGTAAAACAGCAGATAGTGGATACCTGGCAAAAAATACAGGACAAGGATTTTTACACCGGTTGTGGTAAAGAAGATTGCCATTGGTGCAATTTTGTGAAGGACAACCAGCTGGCAGTAGCCTTGCATGATATTGAAGAAGATGCTGAATAGTTTAGATAAAATCTATATATCGCCGCTTTTTTTATTATAACTACTTAAAAACAGTTAAAACACCCTAGGAATCCGCATAAAAAGGTATTACATTTACCTTACCCTTTTATCACCAAAACCTACCTGCTTTGAAATTTAACCGCCTTGTCAAGCGATTGAGCTTGCCATTATTTCTATTGACCGTACTGTTATTATTAAGCCAGCTCGCCCATGCACAATTAGTACCGGGATTCAATGTAAACGGACTTGCTGTTAATGAAGGTGACACGATCTATGTATGTCGAGGCAACAGCCTGAACTATACTTCTACTGCAACCGGCTTTACCAGTATCAGTTGGAGATTTCATTTAGGCGCGCCGGCTACATCTGCAATTCCTGTTCCTCCCGCCATCGTATATAATACCAATGGCATCGACAGTACTATACAGATCATAACGGATGCCGTTAGTGCCGATACTTTTTACGTTATTATAAAAGTTACCGACGTAAAACCGGTGGTGGATTTTACCAATAACAGTAATGTATGCTCGGGAACGGTAATACAATTTAATTCTACCGTTACCAGTGGCACGCCGCCCTATACGTATAGCTGGGTTTTTGGAGACGGTGGTACATCAACCCTGGCCAACCCGGCGCATACTTTTGTTTCCTTAGGTTGCGGTACCGCAAATTATAATAATACCCTTACGGTAACGGATGCCACCGGTTGTTCAAGTACTATTGTAACTCATGGATTGAATATTTTAAGGGCGCCGGATGTAGGATTGCAGGACCAGGATCCCATCTCTCCTTTTAGTAATTGCGAAAACAATCCCTCAACAGGTAATCCCAATTTTTTATTAACGTTAAATAATTTTTCTCCCAGTGCTGCCTGTATTACATCTTACACCATTGATTGGGGTGATGGAACTGCTATTCAAACCGGTATTACCAATGCCAGTTTTCCGATCAATCATACTTACACGCAAATCGGTTCTTTTAATTTAGTGGTAACAGCTTTAGGAAGTAACGGATGCAGTAACTCAAAAACTTACCAGGTAGGTAATCAAAGCAACCCGGGAGGTAGTTTTGGTATTTTTGCGAGTGGAAGTACCACTAATCTATGTGCTCCGGCTGTTATTGGATTTACTATTGACGACTGGTGGGATAACTCGGCGGGTACAACCTATTTGATAAATTTTGGTGATGGCACTCCGCCAATAACGCTTACGCAGCCATTGAAAGCAACCAATACAAAAGATACTATTTATCATACGTATACCACTTCATCTTGCCCTACACTTAGGTACACAGCTACTTTAAGTATTACCAACTCTTGCGGAACAACACCGTTTACCAACAGTGCTGTAGGAATAATAATAAAACCTACTGCTTCTTTTACAGTTGCCACAACGCCTGCATGCGTGGGTCAAAGCGTTTGTTTTACCAATACTTCGTTGGGAGGCTTTGGCTTTAATTGCTCTACAACAACAGGCTACACGTGGGATTTTGGAGATGGCAGCCCGGTTACGAGCGGGTTCAACTCTTGTCATACTTATACCACAGCTGGCATTTACACTGTTACACTTGCGGGAACTAACTCGTGCGGCACATCAACAACAACAAGGCTGGTATGTATTACCGGGCCGCCTACACCTGCATTTACTTTAAATACTGCTACAGGTTGTATTCCTTTAGCAGTAACAGTTACCAATACCACTACTGATCCGGCGATATGTGGCAATGCTACTTATTTATGGGCTGTAACTTATACCGCAGGTTTTTGCGGTACTGCTGCAGCATGGAATTTTACCAATGGTACAACAGCAACTTCTATAAGTCCTTCTTTTATTTTTAATAACCCGGGCACTTATAATATCAGGTTAACGGTTACCAATCCCTGCGGCACTTTTACAACCAACCAGAATATCATTGTAAAAAAGCCACCAACTGTTACAGTCAATAGTATTCCCAATGCCTGTGGTACGGTTACTGTAACCCCATCAGCAATAATTGCAGCCTGCAGCCCCAATGCGGTTAGTTATGCCTGGACCTTCCAGGGGGGCGTACCCGCAACGGCCAATACATTAAATCCCGGACCGGTAATTTTTACCGGTGCAGGTTCCCATACGGTTTCCCTGGCTGTAACCAATGAATGTGGAACCATTACCAATAATACCCAGTTTACCATTGATACGGTATCGACTGCAGTTGCCGGACCTAACCAGGAATTATGTGGTACCACTGTTACCATGGCCGCTATAGCGCCTGCAATTGGTATAGGTACCTGGACAAGGATAAGCGGACCAAATATTCCCGTAATCACCACGCCCGGATCACCTAATACCACTATTACCGGAATGGTTGCAGGCACTTATGTTTTCAGATGGACAATAGTTAACGGTACCTGTACAAGTACTGCCGATGTGACTATAATTATTTCTGCAGGCCCCACTATAGCTGCTGCCGGTCCGAATCAAAATTTGTGCTTATCCACTTCGGTTACCTTAACAGGTAATACAGCACTTATCGGTACAGGTGTATGGGCCTATGTAAGTGGACCGCCGGGATATACTATTACTAATCCTGCCGGTCCTTCAACCACTGTTACCGGTTTGGTACCTGGTATATATGTATTTAGCTGGACGATCAGTTTCAGTAATTGTACACCCAGCACCAGCAATGTTACCGTTACAGTATTTGATAGCCCAACGTTATCCAATGCAGGTCCCGATCAAACCCTTTGTGCCGCAACTTTGGTTACCCTTGCTGGTAATACCCCTGCACTAGGCACCGGTTTATGGTCGTATGTAAGCGGACCCGGGGGATCTGTTATTACTAGTCCCGCATTACCTAATACCACCGTTACCGGTTTAGTACCCGGCGGCACCTATAAATTTAAATGGACCATTAGCAATGGCAGCTGTTCCAGCGATTCTATCGTTACAATTACGAATTCTTTTGGGCCTACGCCTTCCATTGCAGGGCCTGCACAAAATTTATGTGCTGCAACTTCGGTTACCCTTGCCGGTAATACAGCCCTGCTGGGTACCGGCGCATGGTCATATGTGAGTGGCCCTCCGGGTGCTGTTATTACTGACCCCAGCCTGCCTGCAACAACGGTTACAGGCCTGGTAGCCGGTGTTTATGTTTTTCAATGGACGATCAGTTACAGCAATTGTACACCCAGCAACAGTACTGTCAGCGTTACTATTTATGATAACCCAACGCCTTCGATTGCCGGTAACGACCAGGTAATCTGTGCAGCTACCACAACATTAACAGGGAACATACCCGTAACCGGAACCGGGCAATGGAGTTATGTAAGCGGGCCTGCGGGATATACTATTACTACGCCATTGTCGGCCACCACTACCGTTACAGGATTGGTACCAGGCACTTATACTTTTAAATGGCGTATTTCCAATGGCACCTGCCCGCCAAGCGATGATATTGTAGAGGTAGTGGTAAGCCAGCTGGCTACAATTGCCGCTGCAGGACCAGATCAAAATCTATGTGCTGCAACCAGCGCTACACTCGCAGGTAATACTGCTGTTGTTGGAACAGGGGTATGGACTTTTATCAGTGGCCCTCCCGGGTATACAATTACCAACCCGACAGCTCCATCTACAACAGTTATCGGTTTACTTACGGGCACTTATATTTTCAGTTGGACGATCACCAACAGTGTTTGCCCGCCAACAACAGATAATGTGCAGGTAAGGGTTTACGATAGTTTAATCAACCAGGTAAATGCTGCCGTTACTACTATTTGCTCCGGCCAACCCATTACTATTGTTGGCGCTACGCCAACAGGAGGTAACGGAACGTATACTTATCAATGGGAGCAAAGTGCAGATGGTATTAACTGGATAACCATCACGGGGGCTACATTACCGGATTATTCTGCCACATTAATTACTTCTACTTATTTCAGGCGTAATGTGACCTCGTTACCCTGTTCAAAATACAGTAATGTTATTTACATCACTGTGCAGGCTGCGGTGGCCAATAATGCTATTTCTGCCGATCAAACTATTTGCATCAATACCGCAGCTGCAATAATTACCGGAAGTGCGCCTGCCGGGGGTAATGGTGTGTATGCCTTTCAATGGCAACAAAGTATTGATGGAGGTGCCAACTGGACCAATATACCGGGAGCGGTTACCAGCAATTATAACCCGGGCGTATTAACCCAAACTACTTTATTCAGGCGTACCGTAAGCACCGCACTATGCAGCGGTCCGCAGGCAAATAATTCTCTTCCTGTAACTATTACGGTTAAGAATGATACCAGGGCTTTATACAATGCAGGCACATTGGTAAGTTGTGCCCCATTCGATCTTTTTACCGTAATCAATGTTACCCCTTTCCCCGATAGGAACGGGTTGTATAGCTGGTATGCAGACGGTGTATTTATTGGCAGTAATAGCACGGGTATATTCCCGGGCTTTACCATGAGTGCACCAGGTGATACGGTGATCATCAAACTGGTTACAACCAGTCCTTTTGGTTGTAAGGCCGATAGTATATCAATGCAATTTGTAACAGTAACTACAGCTATTGCACAATTCAACAGAACACCTGGTGCAGGTTGCGGTCCATTGACGGTTAATTTCAATAACACTTCAAATTTACTTACAGGTATACAATTCTTCTGGAATTTTGGCAATGGTATTACCAGTACGCTGGCACATCCCGGACCAATTATTTTTAATACCAGTCCATATTTTAACGATACCACGTACTACGTTACACTAAAAGCCTACAATGGTTGCGATACCACAGCATGGCGAGACAGTATAGCCATAAGAGCCGATGCAAAATCACGTTTTGGTATTGATACTACTTTTGGTTGTTCTCCTTTTAATGCACATATCACCAATACCTCGTTAGGCGGACCATCTACCTATTATTGGGATTTTGGTAATGGAGCAACAGATACCACTTATGCCCTCAGTGATTTTTATGTGCCTTATAATGTAGGCATAACAGATACTTTTACCATCAGGCTGATAGCTGAAAATGAATGCCGCAGGGATACCAGCTATTTAACCCTGGTGGTGGCACCCAATATCATGCATCCGCAGATCAGTGTAAGTGGTAACCAGTTATTTGGTTGTGTACCACATGCAGTAATATTTAATAACAATAGTTCGGGGGCTACCAATTTTACCTGGAACTTTGGGGATGGGAGTCCGCTGGTAAGCACTTCGGCACAGCAATCTGCAGTGCCGCACACTTATCTTACGCCAGGTATATTCCCGGTTAGTGTGCGCTTACAAAATGGTTGCAGCGACAGTACTATTTATTTACAGGTGGAAGTATTTGCAAAACCTGTTGCAGACTTTACCAGCAATGGCACTGTATTCTGTGCAGGCGATACCGTTAGGTTGACGAATAACTCCCAAAACGCCAACGCATGGCGATGGAATTTTGGTGACGGCAACACGTCTTCTTTACAAAACCCTACCCATGTGTACGCCACCGGCGGCACCTACAGCATTACGCTGCAGGCAGATAAAGTAATTCCACAAGGCATTGTTTGTACCGATAGTAAACAAACCAGTATAACAGTTACCAGTAAGCCGCCCGCCAATATAGTATCGAATAGCACCGGTCTGCATTGCATCCCTTATACCTTAACCGCATCCGCATTGGGGTTAGGCAATGAAACTGCTACCTGGTATATTACAGATACTACTGTAACACCCTCGTTGATTATTATTTCAGGTATTAATGCACAATACACTTATTTAAAACCAGGTACTTTCAGTGCTAAACTGGTAGTAGTGAACAGTGCGGGTTGTAAAGACAGTTCGATAATTACTTTCATTGTAAACAACAAGCCGATATCTGCCTTTAGTCCTTTGAGTGTGAGTACCTGTAAAAATGATACTACCATACTGCACATTAACAACACTACTTATACCGGTATAGATCCTTTACAATACAGGTGGTATGTAGATAACCAGCTGGTAGCTTCAACAGTAAATCTTACACATCAATACCTGTTGGGCGCAGCCAGTTTACCCAATACATTCAATACCTGGCTGATCAGCTCCAATACATTGGGTTGCAGTGATACTGCAAGGGGAACCGTTATAATGCAACAACCACCAAAAGGCATCTTCAACTTTACCAATCAAAGTACCTGTGTGCCTTTTAACCTGCAGGTAAATAATACCTCAACGGGTGCCACATCCTATCGCTGGTTGCTGAACGGCACCACCGTAAGTACTGCTGCTTCGCCGGTATTCGCTATCACACAACCTGCAACATTATATACCATCACATTGATCAGTAATAATATTTATGGTTGCAAACCCGATACCATCACCCGAACCTTTGTTACTTTACCAAGGCCAAAAGCCATATTTACGGTTAGCGATACACTAAGTTGTACCGGGTCTTTAAATATTGCCACCAATAACCAGACGACTGGCGCCAACAACTACACATGGATATGGAGTGATGGTTCTCCCAACAGTAATTTTGCCAACCCTACACATTTATATACTGCAGCAGGCAGTTTCCCGGTAATTTTAATAGCGGGTGATGGTGCCTGTCGCGACACCACTTCCATCAATGTGAAGATTGCCAACAAACCCATAGTGAATTTCAGTGCCGATAAAACCAGTACCTGTGGCGCTGCAACGGTAAGCTTTACCAATTTAACTACGTTGGCTACTTCTTACCTGTGGGATTTTGGTGATGGTACTTTATCCAACCAGGTAAATCCTGTAAAGACTTTTGCAGCAAGAGCTACTGCATATAATATTAAACTTGTAGCTACAGGCACTTTTGGATGTAAGGATTCTCTTACAAAACCCAACTTTATACTCGCTAAACTATTACCGGCTACCGGTTTTGTAGTTAGCCCGGGCAACGTAATTGCAATACCTAATTACAGTTTTAATTTTATCAATACCACACCGCAAAATAACAGCTACAGTTATTTCTGGAATTTTGGCGACAACAGTATTCCGGCAGCCACACGGGATGCCACGCATCGCTACCAGGACACCGGCAAATACCTGGTTAAACTTGCAGTATTTGATAATGTTTCCAATTGTACAGATACGGTATTTCAATTTGTGCAGATCACCGGTTTCCCAGGCTACCTGTATGTACCCAATGCATTTCAGCCAGGCAGCCTTCAGCCCATATTAAAAACCTTTTTACCCATTGGTACCGGGCTGGCCACCTATCGCCTGCAGGTATTTACTACCTGGGGACAAAAAGTTTTTGAAAGCACCAGCCTTGATGCCAAAGGCGCTCCCAACCAGGGTTGGAACGGATTATACAATGGCAAAGATAATTTTAACCAGGGCAGTGCTTTACAGCAGGATACTTATATATGGCGTATCGACGCAGTATTTAAAAACGGTACCGAATGGAAGGGTATGTCGTATCCCAACCAGCCACAGGAAAAAAGGGTAGGAACGGTTACCATTATACGATAATTATTGTGGTCAATGAATGTTTTTAATTTAAAAGTGTACAAATGAAAAAGTTCATAGTTGTTTTAATATCATCCATTTGTTTTGTTGCGGTACAGGCACAGGACCCGATGTATACACAAAGCTTTATGGCGCCGGTATATTTAAACCCGGCAGCTACCGGTATGGCCGATTATGATTTCAGGCTGTCGGCCATTTACCGCAGGCAATGGCTGGTAGTGCCATCGGGTATGCAATATTTTTCCGTGGCAGCAGATAAATACATTTACGAACACAATATTGGTGTAGGCCTGATGGTAAATAATGAGCGGGAAGGTTATATCAAAAAACTGGGACTTCACGGTACTTTTGCCAAGCTAATTTGTTTTGGAAGTCACCGGCTAAGTTTAGGTATACAGGGAGGTTTTTTTAACCGCCAGGTAGATTACAGTAAATTATGGTTTGCCGACCAGATCAATAATGAAGGTATTGTAAGCAATTTACCTTCGCAGGTATCGCCCAATGTAAACAATAAAAAATGGATTCCGGATTTTGCAGCAGGTGCCATGTGGGTACATAATAAAGGCCTGATGATCGGTGGCAGTGTACATCACCTTAATCAACCGGATGAATCTTTTAGCAATGCCGAAGAAAGTAAATTACCCAGGCGGTTAACATTGAATACCCGCTTTCCATTATTGATCGGTGAAAATGCGCTATGGGATGATGATGTGTTTTTAGTACCTGGCGCCATTTATTCTGCGCAGCGCAATAACAAAACACTAAGCATGGGTTTTGAAATTAAAACCCATTATCTCAACCTGGGATTATGGTATAGAAACAATATGGATTTCCGGCGCAGTGATGCCTTTTCCATCACTATTACGCTGGATAATTTTTTAAACCGCAATGATTATGATAATCCCAATAAATTAAGGGCGGGTTTTGCCTATGATGCTACCACTAACGGCGCAGGTTTTACCCGTACGGGCGGCAGCAGTGAAGGCGCATTTACCTGGGAGCATTTGTATAACCCGGATGCTACATCCGATAACCGTTGTGATGCCAATAGCAGGAACCCTACACCTTGTCCGCCAAATCTTTTCAGGAGGATCTTTTAAAATGCTGTAGTTGTATTAAGGGAACTTTATCATTTGCTGCAATGAAGAATAGGGCAAACACATTAAGTTTGCAGTTCAATAGCAATTAATGAAAGTAATTTTCGGTATATACTCTTTACTGCTGGTTTGTTTTGCGGCATTTATTATTACCGGCAGCAGCGGCTGTGCACAGATAGGCTCTATCGCTGGTGGAAATAAAGATACGCTAGCACCTGTGTTGGTTAGCTCAAGCCCTAAATTAATGACCAGCAATTTTACAGGTAATAAGATCACTTTAACTTTTGATGAATACGTTGATGAGTTACAGGATATTCCCAATAATATTGTGGTATCGCCTTATCCCAAAATAACGCCTGTTTTTACCAGCAAGTTTAAAACGGTATCCATAAAGTTAAAAGACAGTTTATTACCCAACACTACTTATGCAATCAATTTTGGCAATAGTATAAAAGATATTCGTGAAGGCAATATCATAAAGGATTTCACTTATGTTTTTTCTACGGGCAGTACTATTGATTCTTTAACCCTAACAGGTAACGTGGAATTAGCCGAAACCGGTAAAATAGATAGTACTATTATTGTGATGCTGTACCGCGATGCAACAGATTCTTCTGTTGAAAAACTGAAACCGAATTATATTTCTTTTGTAAAATCAGATGGCAGCTTTACTTTCCATCACCTGCCTCCGGGCAATTTCAATATCTATGCTTTAAAGGACGGTGATGGTGGCAAGACCTATAATTCCAAAACAGAACTTTTTGCCTTTGCTGATCAACCGATCGTTGTAAATAACAATACTACACCTGTAAAACTGTATGCTTATGCCGAAGAGATACAAAGCAATACGCCAAACAGTAGCAGTGGCAGTAAACCTAAAGCTCCGGCACCCAAAACACTGAGGTACTCTTTGCAGTTATCAGGTCAAAAACAGGATATCAGGGAAAACCTGGTGCTGGAATTTAATAAAGCCATTAAAACCATCGATACCTCAAAAATAATTTTATCCGATACCAATTTTATCCCCGTGAGAGGAATATCGTATGTATTGGATAGTAATAAGCTGGTATTAAAAACAACCTGGTTACCTGATGCCGATTATAAATTAGTGGTAAATAAAAATGCAGTGACCGACAGCACAGACAGTACACTTGCAAAAACAGACACCGTACGTTTAAAAACCAGGGGGAATTTTGAATATGGCAGGGTGGTGTTGCGGTTTAATAATATCGACCTTGGCAAACATCCTGTGCTGCAATTTATTCAGCAGGATCAAATCAAAGAATCCTTCCCTTTAACCGGCAAAGAATGGAGCTATAAATTATTTCCACCCGGCGAATACGAGATCAGGATTTTATATGATGATAACAATAACGGCAAATGGGATCCCGGCAGTTATTCAAAAAAACGACAGCCGGAAAAAGTGGTCCTGCTTCCCAAAAAGTTTTCGGTAAAAGACGACTGGGATAATGAAATCGATATTAATTTGTAATGGATAATTGAATAATTAATAGTAGATAATTTTATCCATTCAAAGCACCTGCTATTACATCAGGGAGTATAATACTAACACATTATCAATTATCCATTACAACATTATCCATTCTTCTTTAACTTCGTGCCATGATTTTCTCCTCTTCTCTTTTAGAAAATGCGGTGAATGAATTTGCCAAATTACCGGGCATAGGAAAAAAAACCGCCCTTCGTTTGGTGTTGCATTTAATTAAACAGGATGTAAATGATGTAACACATTTCAGCAATACCATTGCTACATTAAGACAGGAAATACAATTTTGCAGCCGCTGCCATAATATCGCCGATGCTCCACTTTGCAATATCTGCAGCAATACCATGCGCAAGCAGGAGATAATATGCGTGGTGGAAAATATCCGTGATGTAATTGCCATTGAAAGTACCCAGCAGTTTAATGGCTTATACCATGTTTTGGGTGGTATCATTTCTCCACTGGATGGTGTTGGTCCCGATCAATTACAGATAGAATCACTGGTTAACCGTATCAGTAAAGAACAAACCAGCGAGATCATTTTTGCACTCAACCCAAATATACAAGGCGATACCACGATTTATTATATTGGCAAAAAATTAAAATCCTTCCCGGTAAAGATCACCACCATTGCCCGCGGTATTTCTTTTGGCGGCGAACTGGAATATGCCGACGAAATGACGCTGGCCAAGAGCATCAGCAACCGCATTCCTGTAGAAAATTATATCAACTCAGGAAATTAATCCCCTTCATTTTTATTGTTGAAAGCAACCTATTTTTTGCTTTCACCGTTTTATGGCTATAAACATTTATCCATGACCGGCAAAACAAAAAAACGCATTGGCTTAACGGCATTGGTACTTATTTTAATTGCTGCAGCTACGGGTTATTATTTTTATAATAAAGGTCATTTTTCGGTAGAAGAAAGTACAGCCGCTGCAACAATTAGTGCTGCTGAACTGCACAAAAAATTCGTGACTGATTCTGTTTTGGCTAAAACTACTTTTATCGGTGATGAAAGCAACCAAAAAGTAATTGCTGTAGAAGGTGAAGTGAAAGAAATAAAAAAAGACCAGGCGGGTAAAGTTATCATCCTGTTAAAAACAGCTGCCGATGGCGCTTTTATCAATTGCAGCATGGATGGCCCAACAGAAAATATCAACGCTGGCAGCAAAATTGCCATCAAAGGAATTTGTACGGGATACAATTTTGATGCAGATATGGGCATCCCCGGCGATGTTATTTTAACCCGTTGTTACATCATTAAATAATAAATGAAATCTATATAAAATGAAACGTATAATTTTTTCTTTGCTGTGCAGCGCCGCATTTTACAGCAGCAGTATCGCACAAAAATTTTACACCAAGAATGGCAGCATCTCTTTCTTTTCGAAAACCGCTCTTGAAGATATTAAAGCAGACAATAACCAGGTGATGGCGGTTATCAATACACAAAGCGGGGAGTTGCAGTTTTCACTGTTGATCAAAGGCTTTCATTTTAAAAAAGCATTGATGGAAGAACATTTTAATGCCGATTATATGGAAAGTGACAAATTTCCCAAATCCACTTTTAAAGGTATTATTACGGATATGAGTAAAGTGAATTTTACAAAAGATGGGGTTTACAATGTTCCGGTTTCCGGCGATCTTACCATACATGGTGTTACCAAAAAAGCCAATACCAACAGTACCATCACAGTTAAAGACGGCAAGATCAGCGGTGCCGCAAAATTCACCGTTACGGTAGCCGACTATAATATCAGCATTCCTAAAATTTACCGCGATAATATTGCCAAAACAGTAGAAATAACCGTTGCCGGCAATTACGACCAGAAATTATAGTTTTACCATAAAAGGAACTATTATGTAAGCAAGCCATAACATTTTGTGTTGTGGCTTACTTGTTTTAACTTTGCCGCTGTTACTCACAGGCAGATTTGTTTATTGTTCAGCCTTAATCAGAACTAATAAACGTCCAAAAACTCCACTAAGGTTTTCAAGCGTTTATTAAGTTTTATTGGGCAGGCTTTCAGTTATGCAGATCATAACCTATTGGTTGTGCCCGTATTCGTTAACACTTAAATGATATTATTATGTACGCAATTGAAAAAGCACTGAGCCAAAGAATATTGATCATTGATGGCGCTATGGGTACCATGATACAACGCCATAAACCTACCGAAGAAACCTATCGTGGAGAAAGGTTTAAAGACTGGACCATTGATGTAAAGAATAACAGTGATATTTTAAATCTAACCCAGCCACAGATCATAGAAAGCATTCACAGAGAATACCTGGAGGCGGGTGCTGATATTATTGAGACCAATACCTTTGCCGCCACGGTAATTGCACAGGAAGATTTTAAACTGGAAGAATTTGTATATGAAATAAATGTAGCCGGTGCAAGAATTGCCCGCAAAGCTGCAGATGATTATACAGCTAAAAATCCTGCCAAACCACGTTTTGTTGCAGGTGCTATTGGTCCGTTAAATAAAACTTTGTCCTTATCGCCCGACGTAAATAACCCGGGATTCCGTGCGGTAACTTTTGACCAGGTAGCAGCTGCTTATACCGAGCAGGTACGTGGACTTGTTGATGGCGGTGTGGATGTATTCCTGATTGAAACGATTTTTGATACGCTGAATGCAAAAGCTGCTATCTATGCGATAAAGAATTTTTTCAGAAAAAATAATTTACCAGAACTACCCATCATGATCAGCGGTACCATTACCGATGCCAGCGGCAGAACATTAAGCGGGCAAACACTGGAAGCATTTTATACTTCTGTGGCACACGCCAATCCATTAAGTGTAGGGTTGAATTGCGCCCTGGGCGCTTCGGAAATGAGGCCGCATATCGAAGAATTATCGCAGATCGCCTCCTGCTATGTATCCGCTTATCCCAATGCAGGTTTACCCAATGCATTTGGTGAGTACGACGAGCAACCGCATGAAACGGCGCATATCATTGAAGAATGGGCAGCCAATGGCTGGCTGAATATTGTAGGCGGATGCTGTGGTACCACGCCGGATCATATTAAACATATTGCAGAAGAAGTAAGTAAATTTAAAGCAAGGGCATTACCCGTTGTTGAAGAAGTATTAATTTAAAATTATGAGTGAGACGATATATATAAAACCCTATTTACGTTTAAGCGGGTTGGAACCTTTGGTGGTTCGCCCCGAAACCAATTTTGTAAATGTTGGAGAACGTACTAACGTAACCGGCAGTAAAAAATTTGCGAGACTGATCCGTGATGGTCAATATGAAGAAGCGTTATCTGTTGCACGCCAGCAGGTAGAAAGCGGTGCACAGGTGATTGACGTGAACATGGATGATGCGTTGCTGGAAGGAGTGAATGCCATGACCACATTTTTGAATCTGGTACAATCAGAACCGGATATTGCGAAGATTCCTATCATGATCGATTCTTCTAAATTTGAAATTATAGAAGCGGGATTAAAATGCGTACAGGGAAAATGTATTGTGAACTCTATCTCCATGAAGGAAGGAGAAGCCAAATTTATTGAACAGGCATATATCTGTAAAAGTTATGGCGCTGCTGTAATTGTAATGGCTTTTGATGAAGTGGGACAGGCCGATACCAAAGCACGTAAAGTAGAAATATGCCACCGTGCGTATAAAATATTAACGGAGCAGGTGGGCTATCATCCGCAGGACATTATTTTTGATCCCAACATTTTTGCCGTAGCTACCGGTATTGAAGAGCATAACAATTATGCAGTAGATTTTATTGAAGCTACAAGGGAGATCAAACAATTAATGCCGCTCACCAAAGTAAGTGGTGGTGTAAGTAATGTATCTTTTTCTTTCAGGGGAAATGATCACGTAAGAGAAGCGATACACAGCGTATTCTTATACTATGCTATTAAAGCGGGTATGGATATGGGTATTGTAAATGCAGGACAATTGGTGGTATACGATGAAATAGAACCTACCTTAAGAAATTTGTGTGAGGATGTTTTACTCAACCGTAATAATGATAACAACGAGGCGACCGAAAAATTAATTGTTTTTGCAGAAACTGTAAAAGCTAAAGGAAAAGAAACGGTAAAGGATGAAAAATGGAGAGATGAGCCTGTTGAAAAAAGATTATCTCATTCACTGGTAAATGGTATTACCGATTATATTGATGCGGATACGGAAGAAGCCAGGCAAAAATATGCCAAGCCTTTGGATGTAATTGAAGGCCCGTTAATGGATGGTATGAATGTAGTGGGTGATTTATTCGGTGCCGGAAAAATGTTTTTACCGCAGGTAGTAAAAAGTGCAAGGGTAATGAAGAAAGCCGTAGCGGTATTAACCCCTTATATCGAACAGGAAAAAGAAGACCGTAAACAGGCGCATATTGCTGCTGGCACTATCAATGAAGAAACTGCCGGCGCTGCAAAAATTTTACTGGCCACTGTAAAAGGTGATGTACATGATATCGGTAAAAATATTGTGGGCGTTGTATTGGGTTGTAATGGCTATGATATTATCGACCTTGGCGTAATGGTGCCTACCGATAAAATTCTGGAAACTGCCCTCAGGGAAAAAGTGGATATTATCGGCTTAAGTGGTTTGATCACCCCATCGCTGGATGAAATGGTACATGTGGCCCACGAGATGAAACGTAAAGGCATGAATCTTCCGTTGATGATTGGTGGTGCTACAACTAGCCGTATGCATACCGCCGTAAAAATTGCACCGCAATATGATGAAGGTGTTATTCACGTGCTGGATGCCAGTCGTAGTGTAACCGTTGCAGGCAGTTTATTAAGTAAGGAACAAAAGCCGGAATTTTTAAGCGGCATTAAAAAAGAATACGATAAACTGGTATTGGATTTTGGTAATAAAAAATCTACCAAGCAATATCTATCTTTTGCTGATGCGCAAAAAAATGGTGCAGCCATTAACTGGGATGGTTTTACTCCTGTAGCGCCAACCTTTACCGGCACTAAAACTTTTAATCATTATTCTTTACAGGAAGTTGCGGAATACATAGATTGGCAACCTTTCTTTATTGCCTGGGAAATGCATGGTAAATTCCCGGCTATACTTACGGATACTGTAATTGGTGTAGAAGCCACCAAACTATACAATGATGCTAAAAAATTACTGGCACAAATCATTGCCGAAAAATGGCTGAATGCAAGAGGTGCTATCGGCTTTTGGCCTGCAGAAAAAACAGCACCGGATACGGTTGTCGTGAAACGTGAGTCTTCAGACGTAAGTTTGGAGTTCTTACGCCAGCAAATTAAGAAGGCTGCGGGGCAACCTAACCTATCACTTGCTGATTTTATAACGCCCGCTACTCACCACTCACCACTCACTACTGATTACATCGGCGCATTTGCAGTAACCATTGAAGGTATTGAACCGCATATTAAAAAGTTTGAAGCCGCTTTTGATGATTACAACAAGATCATTTTGCAGGCATTGGCAGATAGATTGGCCGAAGCATTTGCTGAATTGCTGCACGCAAAAACACGTAAAGAATATTGGGCTTATGCTACTGACGAACATTTAACCAATGAACAATTGATCAAAGAAGAATATTTAGGTATTCGTCCTGCACCAGGCTATCCTGCATGTCCTGATCATACAGAAAAATATAAATTATTCGACTTGCTGGGTGGTAAAGAAGCTACGGGCATTGAGCTCACTGAATCATTGGCCATGTACCCGGCATCGTCTGTATCAGGCTGGTATTTTGCCCACCCCGAAAGTAAATATTTTGGTGTAGGTAAAATAGAAACTGATCAGCTGAATGATTATGCTGCAAGAAAAGGAATGCCTATCGAAGAAGCCACAAGATGGTTAAGACCAATATTGGAGTAGCCGTTACCGGGCTTTGATCACCATGGTATCTGTCCAGCTATCATGCCATGTTAGTGTATTAAAACCACTAAATACTTCAAAAGGCACACAACGGGACAATGAACGGAGTAATGCATTTTTAAAGGTCAGTTCTTTTCCATCCTGGCGTATTGCCCTGGTACCGGTAATTAGTTTACCCAGCGTATACCCCTTAAATAATTTTTCGCAAATGGTATAGTAAACAATATAATTTAAATAACTGATCATAAATGACAATAATACCAACCCGCCACTTAAACCACCTGCGGAGTACGAAGCTTCAGTTAAAAAATCAGGAGCTGTGAGAGCTAATATAAAACCAATAGCTATTCCTGACAGATAGCTCAGGCCAAAACGCATCAGCAAGTTATCAATCAGCCAATTTACAAAGCGTTGTCCCTGGGTAGCGTACACAAAATGATCGAAGTTACTTGTTTCATCTGCCAAAAGATCGGGTTGATCATGCTCGAAATTACCGGTATTTTCCATAAGTTAGTTTTTACAAGTATACTTAAAATATTTTAATTAATATACACAACAAATTCTTACCTATTAAATGATTGAATTTATTTCTTTTTTGTAACTATGCATAGTCAAGTTACAATTTATCTTTTATGCGTATCATCTCTTACAACGTTAATGGCATACGTGCTGCATTAAAAAAAGGTTTTATCGATTGGCTTAAAACCAATCCCGCAGATATCATTTGTTTACAGGAAACAAAAGCTACCAAAGATGATGTGGATGTAAAACAACTGGAAGCTTTGGGCTTTGACCACCATTGGTTCAGTGCACAAAAAAAAGGATACAGTGGTGTAGCGGTGTTTACAAAAATTAAACCCGATAATGTATGTATTGGCTGTGGCATAGAAAGCAGTGATAACGAAGGCAGGGTGATACAATTGGATTTTGGAGATATCCGTTTGATCAATGCCTATTTTCCCAGCGGCACCAGTGGCGATGAAAGGCAGGCATTTAAATATGTATGGCTCGATGAATTTCATGCTTACCTCAATACAATCAAAAAGAAGTTTCCCAAAATGATATTGGTGGGTGATTATAATATTGCACACCAGGATATTGATATCCACGATCCAAAGGGCAATAAAAATTCCTCCGGTTTTTTACCACAGGAAAAAGAATGGCTCACTAAATTTTTAGCCAGTGGATGGATAGATACTTTTCGTGAGTTTCACAAAGAACCACATCGTTACAGCTGGTGGAGCCAGCGTTTTCCATCGGTAAGGCTGAACAACAAAGGCTGGCGCATCGATTATATCACTGTTACAGAACCTTTGAAAAAACAATTAAAGGATGCAGATATCTTTCCTGATGTAAAGCACAGTGACCATTGCCCAATCTATGTAGAGCTTAAAGTGTAACTGTGTTGCTTCTCATTTGTTAAAATCAACCTGACTACTCCCGTAATAAATGTTAAACGAAGTTTTTCCTAAACAGCTCTTTAACATTTTATTGAGTAATGCTATGCAATAGCAGTGTATCTTGTTTTGCAGTAACCAACTAAAACTGCTATGGAGATTTTAATTTTTCTTGCCCTCGTGGTAATTTTTATTAAAGTACTGAATATTCAAAGCGATCAACGCAATAATACCAACAGCCTGCACAAGGATATTTCCGCTCTTAAAAATCAATTGCAGGATTTAAAAAATAACTTATCGGCATCTGCGGTACCAACGCCTCTTACCAGTCCTCAACAACAAAAAGAAAAAGAAGAGGCTGATCTGAAAGCACAGGAAGCTTACAAACAAAAAATAGCGGCAATTGAAGCCTTACGACTGGAACGTGAAGCAAAACGCAAAACCGAACCAGTACAAGCTATACAACAAACAGTTGCTCCTGGTGAATCAGACGCAACAACTCCATCTCCTGTTATTCAACCATCACAGGCAATACCAAAAGAATCCATTGCACAAAAATGGTCGAAGAAAAATCCTGACCTGGAGAAATTTATCGGCGAGAACCTGGTGAGTAAAATCGGTATTGCCATTCTCGTTTTGGCCATTGGTTTTTTTGTAAAATATGCCATTGACCAAAACTGGATCGGGCCGGTGGGTCGTGTATCCATTGGCATTTTATGTGGTGGTATATTGGTGGCGCTTGCTCATAAATTACGCAGTAATTATAAAGGGTTCAGTTCAGTACTGGCAGGTGGGGGTCTCGCCGTTTTTTATTTTACCATCACACTCGCCTTTCACCAGTTTAATTTATTCGGACAAACCACTGCCTTTATTATCATGATGGGAATCACTGCTTTTGCAGTGGTACTTTCCCTGTTGTACAATAAACAGGAACTTGCTGTGATTGCATTGATCGGTGGTTTTATTGCACCGTTTTTAGTAAGTACCGGTAATGGTAATTATAAAGTATTATTTACTTACCTTATTATTTTAAACAGCGGTTTGCTCATCATCGCCTATAACAAAGCCTGGCGCATTTTAAATATACTTAGTTTTATTTTTACCGTTATTCTCTTCGGATCCTGGACCATTTTTTTACCTTACGAAGAAGGCCCCATAACCTATAAAAATGGATTATTATTTGCAACAGTATTTTACCTGCTGTTCTTCATTATCAATATTGCAAACAATATAAAAGAGCAAAAGAAATTCATTGCGTCAGACTTTGGCGTTTTACTCGCCAATACCAGTTTATATTTTGCAGCAGGCATTTATTGCCTGACCAAAATGAATGCGGGAGAATTTAAAGGTGCATTCAGTGCATCAATGGGTGCATTCAATTTAATTGTTTCTTACTTTTTATTCCGCAAACAAAAAGTTGACAGTAACATTCTGTACCTGCTCATCGGACTTACGTTAACTTTTATTTCTCTTACTGCGCCCATTCAATTGCATGGCAATTATATTACTTTATTCTGGGCAAGCGAAGCTGTTTTACTGTATTGGTTATTTACCAAATCGAAGATCGCCATTATTCAATATTCGGCGATACTGGTATGGTTGTTAATGCTGGTAAGCCTGCTCATGGACTGGATACAATTATATTACCATCAGCATATAGCTATGAGCATCATTGCCAATAAAGGCTGTATCACTACACTTTATGCGGCCATTGCCAGCTATGGATTATTCCTGTTGCGTCGTAAAGACGAATCAATTAAAAAAACAGCCGTTTCACTATTACCCGGGCAACAGCAGTTTCGTATAACAGCAGTCATTTTACTATTTACAGCAGGCGTACTGGAAATAAATTACCAGTTCAATTATTATTACCCTGCAACAGGATATAATATGTTATACCTGCTTTTGTATACGTTGGTGTTTATCCAACTGCTAAGTTTTGTTGCACAAAAAATACAACCCCTGAAATTAAACTGGCAAACTATTGCTGGCTTATTTTCCGCCGGGATAATATTTTACTTTTTGTCTATCCCACAAACGATGGATATACAGCGCAGCATTATAGAACAACATATAAACAGCAATCATTTTTCAGCACATTGGATAAGTGCAATTTTGGCGATCGGCATTATATACCAATTGATACAATTATTACGCAAGCAGAACGCCTTACAAAAAGAAGGCACTCATTTTATTACATGGATTATTTGTGCAGCGATAGTAACCTGTTTAAGCATAGAACTCTACCTGCTTTGCAATACTGTTTTTCATGCCGCCGATAATTCCCTCTCCAATATTCAACGTATCTATATTAAAACAGGATTACCTATTTTATGGGGATTGTGTTCATTTGCGTTTATGTGGCTGGGGATGCAACATAAATACCGTACGCTGAGGATTATTTCTTTATCGCTATTTAGTTTAACCCTGCTTAAATTATTTATATTCGATATCAGGGATATCCCTGCGGGAGGAAAGATCGCAGCATTCTTTTGTTTGGGTGTGTTATTGCTGGTAGTATCTTTTATGTACCAGCGGTTGAAAAAAATAATTATTGATGATGAGAAAAAAGTGGGCTAATATTTTATTGCTTTGCCTGTTGGTTGTTTGTTGCAATGCACAAACAGCAGGGTATAAATTTTATGCTCAATTGGACAGTGTAAAAAAATCAGGTTTCTATAATATTGAAATCAGCCCGGAATTATCAGCACATTTAAAAACTGATTTCAGTGATCTGAGAATTGTGAATGATTCGGGAAAATGGGTGCCGCATATCGTTCATACTCCGGCCATCGAAAGATCCGATATGAATTTATCTATGGATCTGAGATTAATAAAAAAAGAATCTACAAAAGCAACTACTATTATTGAAGTTGCAGCCGGCAACTATGCTGTTGACAATATTATACTGGTGATAAGAAATACGGCTGCTGAAAGATTCAGCACATTAAGCGGCAGTGATGATGGTAAAAACTGGTTTGTAATAAATGACAGTATTATGATCAAACCGGTTTTTGAACCTGGAAGTACCGTCAATAGCTTCACACTTAATTTCCCGCCAAATCACTACAATTTTTTCAGGGTGGTAATTTATAATAACAATAAAGATCCTTTTGATGTTAAAGATGTGATGCAAAACATTTCATTTTCTTCTCCAGATGATTCCTCGCTGAAAATGATCTCAAATCCAGCTATACATATTGATCAGCTGGATAGCGCCAGAATTTCCTACATAAAAATTACACAACAGCAGCCGTTCCATTTTAATAATATCAGTTTAAAAATAGAAGGGGTAAAATATTTTTCCCGTAAAGCTGATCTCTATATTCCTGCCCCTGGTTATCATTCCTTTTCCAGTCCGGGAAGTTTGCTGCAATCATTTACCATTTCCAACAACAGCAGTTTACAATTTAAGTTACCAGTGAGTAATGCGACTGTATTTTATTTACGCGTTAATAACGAAGATAATTTACCCTTAAAAATTACAGCAATAAATACAGCTGTATATCCTAGTTATCTCAGCACTTACCTGGAGCAGGGAAATAAGTATACATTAATAATGGAAAATCCAGCGGCTATACCACCTAACTACGACCTGGGCAATATCATTACAAAATTTTCAGGCAGCACGCCATCATTATCTTTTAAAAAGATAGTTGCTTTTGAACAAACGCCAATTATTATTACCGCTAAAAAAAATAATTCCTGGATATTATGGACTTCCGTCATTGCAGCATTAATTATTTTACTTTTGTTTACCCGTAAAATGATAACCGAAGTAGATAAAAGAAAAAGCAATGATCGTATATAATGTTACCACCAAAGTTACCCCTGCCATTCAGCAAGATTGGCTGCAATGGATAAAGGAAGAGCATATTGCAGATATCATTGGCACCGGCTGCTTTACCCATGCCGTGGTATTACAATTGCTGGAAACTGACGATAGTGAAGGACCTACTTACACCGTGCAGTATTTTGCCGACAGTAAATCTTTATATAATAATTACATTGCCAGCCATGCCGAAAAAATGAGGCAGAAAGCATTTGATAAATGGGGCAACCAGTTCATTGCATTCCGCTCGCTGATGCAGGTTATTGACTGAGTGTGCAAAAAAATAAATTTAATATTACACAATAAAAAACATTCGTACATTCCGCCGCAACCCTTATTGGCAAAGGCTTTTAACTTCATTGTTTACAAGATCCTTACTGGCAAAGGATTTCAGCCGATTGTGGTAAATCTGAAATCGAAAATCGAAAATCTTCAATCCCTTCAAATCCTTATTCCTTGCGGTTTACAGCCATTTTTACAAAAAAAATAATGGAATAAAAAATTTTGTTGCAAATAAAAAGCGGCTATATTTGTCGCTCAATAAATTTCAAAAAAAATTATCATGAACAAAGCTGAATTAATTTCAAAAATTGCTGATGATGCAGGTGTTACAAAAACTCAGGCAAACGCAGCTTTAGATTCTTTTGTAGAAGCTGTTACGGTTACTTTAAAAAAAGGTGGTAAAGTTACATTAGTAGGATTTGGTACTTTTTCTGTATCAAAAAGAGCTGCACGTAATGGCCGTAACCCACAAACTGGTGCTGTTATTAAAATCAAAGCAAAGAAAGTAGCTAAATTTAAAGCTGGTAAAGAATTATCTGCTAAAATGTAAGGCTATAGTAAACACACCTGCCGGCCGGGCAGGCGGGTTCAAAAAGCAAGGCGCCTTTGCACCTTGCTTTTTTTATAATGATTTAAATTTTTAAAATAAAAACTTTTCAATTATGGGACGTGGAGACATCAAAACAAAAAAAGGGAAAACTTTTGCAGGTTCATTCGGTAAATCAAGACCCGCTAAAGCAGTAAAGAAAAATGTTGCGCCTAAGAAAAAAGCGTAATTAAAGTATAAAAGGTAAATGAGGTAAATAAAGTATGATATTACAATTTGTGCTTATTACCTTATTTACTTTATAAACTTTATGTACTTAATCCCTCATCAAGGCGCCAGCCTTTCTACCAGCCAGTTACCATCTGTTTGTAAAGTATACTGTATCCTGTCGTGCAGGCGGCTGGGACGGCCCTGCCAGAATTCTACCTGTACCGGCTGCACTGCATAACCACCCCAATATGGCGGCCGGGGAATATTACCATCGCTGAATTGCTGTTGAAAATTACTTAACCGGTCTTCTATTACTGTTCTTTTTTCGATCACCTTACTTTGTGGCGAAGCCCATGCACCGATCCTGCTGCCTTCGGGCCTTGAGGAGAAATAGGCATCACTATCCGCTGCTGCCACTTTTTGTACTGTACCTGTTATTCTTATCTGGCGCTCCAGTTCTTTCCAGAAAAATACCAGGCAGGCGTTGGGATTTTGTTCCAGTTCCTGACCTTTATGACTTTGATAATTGGTAAAAAAAACAAACCCGTTTTTATCATAGCCTTTTAATAAAACAATTCTTGCCGAAGGGATACCGGTTTCAGATGCAGTGGCGAGCGTCATGGCATTTACTTCGGTGATCTCGCTTTTTATGGCGTCATCCCACCAGCGATCAAACTGCAATAAAGGATCGGCAGCTACATCGCTTTCTGAAAGTGTTTGCAGTTTATACTCCTGTCGTATATCGGCTATTGTTGACATCATTATTTTTTGCAAATTTCCTGTATTTACAGCAATAAAAAAGCATCCCGTTAAGGATGCTTACAAATATTTTTATTTTGATCAAACCCCAAGTCCACTTACAGCGCCCAGTCCCATTACAGCAAGTAATATAGCACCCAGGATTGCTCCCAGGATAAAATACACTGCAATCATGATCAGGAAGGCAATTACCATATACACTACTTTTTTATCTTCCGGTGTTTTCTTTAATGGCCCTATGCCCAGGTACATAATATATACGCCATACACCCAGCCTGCTATCATTATCAGTACGTTCAAAAATGGAATAAAAGATAATAAAGCAGCGATGTAAGAAGGCGTAAGGGAATACGCTACCAGCTGCGCCGATTTTCCTAAATTCTTTTCCGATCCGAAACTGGGAGCCAGCATATCAATAATATATACGTTGATATAAAATGACAGCATCGTAACAATAAAGCTGATGATGGCCATCACTATAAAATACTTCAGGCCAAGTGTGCCAGCAAATAAAAGTCCTCTTATTAAACTACCTGCTGCAGCAACTACAGCAAGCGGCAATATATAGCCTGTTAACAGCGATTGTGGCGTTGCAGTTTCGCTGTCTATCACCGCCCATTCTGTTTTGGGTGTGATCAAAATGTTTTTTACCCGGTCAAGTAAATTCATAAATTATAAAGTTTAGGTATGTAAAGTAGAAAATAGACCGCAGTAATGCAATACACTAAAACCAGTATTTATGAACAGTAATTCAACAGCTTAAGCCGACAATAATCTCTCTAATTCAGCTACCCTTGCCGCAAGCTCATCCCTTTCCATGGTAACATTTTCAAGCATACTTTCGGTTTCGCCTATTTTTACGGCGATCTGTTGCAGCATATTGTTGCGCTTTTTTAACTTGGCCAGTTCCTGTTGTATATCTTCCAGCTGGGTATTTACATAGGTATATTGCTGAAAAAGATCATTGTATTGATGCTGTAGTTTTACGGCCTGTGTTAACTCCTGCTGTAATTCAAATTCGCGTTCTTCTGCACCGGCTTCCTTTTGCTGGTGTTTTCCAATACGGTTTTGCATCACTTGCAGGTCATCCATCTGCAGATCGAGCAGGCTTCTTAATTCCGCATCTTCGGCACTGGTCTTTTTCAGATCGGCAATGGTTCGTTCCCGCTGCAGCAGCATATAGTTCAGCTCCTCCAGTTGTACCTGTAGCAGCTCATTTTCATTGATCAATTGTTGTATCTGCTCATTTGACAGCATGGTAGAGGCACTGTTTTGACGTAATAGGGTCAAATTATAGGTTTTAGCCTCCAAAAACAAAAAAATCAGCGGTTTTTTGTACCTTATAACAATAAAATCAGCCGGGGCAGCGTAATCAACAGGTATGGTATCTTAACAAACAAACACCCCGTGTAAACCTATCAATTAATTTGACGGAAGAGGAACTCATACGAGGATGCATAAAGGAAGACGCCTCCTGCCAGAGAGCCGTTTTTAACCGGTACGCCAGCCGTATGTTGGGTGTTTGCAACCGCTATGCCCGTAATGCAGCCGATGCGGAAGATATTTTACAGGATGCTTTCATCAAGGTTTTTGACAAGATCGCACAGTTTAAGTTTGAAGGCTCTTTTGAAGGATGGGTACGGCGGATAATGGTAAATACGGCACTCAAAAAATATTCATTACGCCGCTACGAAAAAGAAGTGGTAGGCTACGAGATAAAAGACCGGGATGAGGATAACGGTATGGAACCAACGGCTTATGCACACCTGAGCCAGAAAGATATACTGGACCTGGTGAACAATTTACCTGATGGTTACCGGCTGATCTTTAATTTATATGTGATAGAAGGATTCCAGCATGATGAAATAGCAGCAATGCTGCACATACAACCAGGTACCAGCCGCAGCCAGCTGGTAAAAGCCCGGACGATGTTGCAGAAACAAATTTTACAATTACAAAAAGTTGCGGTATGAACAACAACCAGCGATTTGATGATCATATAAAAGAGCAGTTTAACGACTATAGCCCCGACGTGCATCCCCGCATCTGGGAAAATATAGTAAAGGAAAAAGATAAAAGAAAACCGGCTGGTTTTTGGTTTACACTTTTTAATGGCCGTAATATTTTACTGTTAACTGCTTTATTACTTGCTGCCGGAAGCGGCGCTTATTTTTTATTGAAACCATCAGCAGCAAATAAAGAAGCCAATACTGCCATTGTAGGTACTTCTTCCAATTCAACCTCAAACAACCAAAAAGACAATACCCAAAAAACAATTGCTGCTCAACAACAAGCTGATGGGATCAACAATAATGAAAATAATACCAGCAATAATAATAACCTGCACAACAATACTAACGCTGATACTCAACAGACCCGGCCGGTTAACAGCACTGCCGCTATTACCGATATCAGCAACAATGAAACAATAAACAACCGTGCTGCCGCTAATAGCTTTTCCAATGCAGCTGCATCAAGAATAAAAATACACAGGCCGGTTGTACAAACAGAAGATAATGGTATAAAAACAACAAGCAAAAAACATAGCGGCATCACTACTGCCAGTGAATATGATATTGCAGATGAGTTGAACGCTGACCAGCATACAGCAGATCTTTATCAAAAACGATTATTGTTTGCCGGCCTGCAAAAAGCGGGTTATGAAAAGAAGGCTACCGACCTGAATAAAAGATTTTCTATCAATGTATTTTTACCGGACTGCCCTTCTGTAGAAAAAAATGCTGCAGGTAATAAAACCTATATTGAAATTTATGGTGGACCGGATTTTGCTTTACGCAGTTTGAGCGATACGGGCAACTCTGCTTATTTACAAAAAAGAAAAGAAAGCACAAAGTTTGCTTCTGCTTTCAGCGCAGGGTTGCGTTATACCAGGGTATTCAACAATGGCATGAGTATACGCACAGGTATTAACTATAGCCAGATCAATGAAAAATTTACTTTTACGCAGGGCAACCTGGTGCAGGTAACTTATATTATTGATGTAAACGGCGATACTACCGGCAGCTATATTACCACAGGTACAAGGTACAAAACCACCATCAACCGTTTTAGAACCATTGACGTACCATTACTGATAGGATATGAAATGGGCAATGGAAGGATACATACCAACATTAATGCAGGTATCATTGTAAATGTTTACAGCTGGCAAAAAGGCGAAGTGCTGGATGCGTCGTTTAAACCGGTAAGCATTACAACGGGTAAATCAAACTCGCCTTACCAGTTTAAAACAAATATGGGTATAGGTTTTATGGCGGGTGCTTCTGTATATTATAAGCTGAATGAAAAAGCACACCTGTTGGCAGAACCTTATTTCCGTTATAATCTTTCTCCAATGAGTTCTGATAAATTAACCTTTTCACAAAAATACAATACCATTGGTTTAAGAATTGGTTTAAGGATTGATTTGAGGTAACAGGCAGCATAAAAAAAACTTACAGCATCTTATGTGTACAAACTAATTTAACAATGAACAAAAAGATAGTAACCATATTATTCATCAGCGCTGCTTTTTTACTAAATGCCTGTCAAAAGAACATCGATATGTTTGTTCCCGATCCCGGGCAAAGCAATGGCGCAGATACTACGTGGTACAGTACAGTTAACGGCACTATGCCTGTTACTGCTTTACGTACCAGTTTATTATTACCCGTAATAAAAGACAGCTTTGAATTAACCGGCAGCGTTGCTGCCTCTCTAACAGTTAATGATGCACAGTTTACTTTTCCTGCACATTCCCTTATCAATAACCTTGGACAAATAGTGGTAGGTAAGGTTTATGCCGAAGTACAGGTAATAAAAAAGAAAGGAGATATGATATTGGCAAACAAACCCACTACATCCAACGGAAGCATGCTGGTGAGTGGAGGCGAACTTTTTATCAGCTTAAGAAAAGATGGACAGGAATTGAAGCTTGCAGCAAATACAGGTATCCAGATACGTTATACTGACCTCCCGGTTAACCCCGCAATGGGTTTATTTTATGGTGATGAATCAAATCCTTTAAACTTTAACTGGATACCTAACCAGGATACTGCCAACAGGTTAACGGCGGGTCAACAGGTGTATGAAATTATCACCAATCAACTTCGCTGGATCAATTGCGATTATTTTTATGATACCAGCAATATTACACGTTCTTTTGTAAGCGCAAAATTGCCGGCTAATTATACAAACGCCAATACCATTGTATACCTCGTATTTAAGGATCTCCGTTCGGTTTTGGCCATGGGTGCCGATGTACCTGAAAGAAGATTTATCACCGGTAAAATTGCAAATGGAAAAGCAGCAACCGTGGTAGCGATTTCAAAACAGGGTAATGATTATTTTTTAGGTAAGGAAACCATCACTACCGGTTTAAATACAGGCAGCACCAACACACAAAAAATAAATTTAACTCCAACAAAAGTATCCCTGGCTGATATAAAGCTTTACCTGTCCACATTATAAACTCTATCGAAACTGCTATATAAAAAATTGTCCCCCGATAAAACCGGGGGACAATTTTTTATATCTAATACTGGTTAGTCTTAACTTACCAGGGTACCCACGTTTTCGCCGGTAGCCACCTTCAACAAATTTCCCTGCTTATTCATATCAAAAACAATGATGGGTAATTTGTTTTCCATACAAAGTGTAAATGCAGTCATATCCATTACCTTAAGGTTTTTTTGAATGCACTCTGTAAAAGAAATATTTTCATATTTCGTTGCCGTAGGATCTTTTTCAGGATCAGCAGTGTAAATGCCATCTACCCTTGTCCCTTTTAAAATAACATCTGCCTTAATTTCAATTGCCCTTAACGAACCCGCAGTATCAGTAGTAAAATAAGGATTACCTGTGCCGGCGCCAAATATCACTACCCTTCCTTTTTCCAGGTGGCGGATAGCCCTGCGGCGGATATATGGTTCTGCGATCTGTTCCATTTTTATAGCGCTTTGCAAACGGGTATACACGCCTGCTTTTTCAAGCCCGGCCTGTAATGCCATCCCATTTATCACTGTAGCCAACATCCCCATATAATCACCATGCGCCCTTTCAATACCTGTTTCTGCTTCATTCATGCCCCTGTAAATATTGCCGCCGCCAATTACTATCGCCACTTCAGCACCTGCTGCTACCAGTTCTTTTACATCCCTTGCATATTGTGCAATAATACTGATGTCTAAAGGCTCGTACCCATCGTTGCTTTTTCCCATTAATGCCTCACCGGAAAGTTTTACCAGGACCCTTTTATATTTTAAAGCCATTACTTAAATTTTTGCGAAGATATATTTTTATGCCTGTTTAGCCATTGCAAATTTAACACCTTATAAATATTGTACTATTTTTTAGTTGCTTTTATAGAATACATCATGGGAAATTTATTATCCATGCCTTTAAAGCGCCACATACCGTCTGCACCCTGTTCTGTATTGGCAAAACAATTATAAGGCGAATAACAATACTCATGTAAGAATTCAATTTGTAAACCTGCTGCTACCAGCGCACCTACTATTTCACTAAACGGGTGATTCCATCCATATTCAGTATGTTTTATCGGTGCATTTCTATCGGTGTAAGTACCTTGTTGTTCGGTAACGATCACATCATCATTAAAATAACTGTAGGTTAGTTTTTCCATGGCATCGTCCAGCATCCATAGCGTAGGGTGAAAATCGGCAATATAAAAAAAACCGCCCGGTTTTAATTTTTTGGCAACCATTGTGGCCCAGGGTTTCAGATCGGGCAGCCAGCCGATAGTACCATAAGAAGTGAAAACAATATCAAATTGCTCTTTCACATAATCAGCCGTATCATACACATTGCAGCAAACAAATTTTGCATTGAGTTGCAGCTCTTCTTTTATTGCAGTGGCGAGGTTGATCGCTTTATCACTAAGATCGATACCCGTAACCACTGCGCCTTCCCTTTCCCAGCTCATGGTATCCATACCAAAATGACATTGCAGGTGTAATAAGCTTTTCCCTTTTACATCACCCAGCTCTTCCAGCTCAATTTTATTTAAAGATGATTTGCCTTGTTTAAATGTTTCCAGGTCGTAAAAAGAAGAGGTTTTATGTACGGCCGTTCTTTTATTCCAGCCTTCTTTATTTGCCTCAAAATATTTTTGATACTCGTTTCCCATATTGCAAATGTATCTAAAGTTCGGGTAGCAGTTTTGCAGCCTTTAGAAACTATCTAAAAAATTCCGCTATTACTGTATAAGATCAGCAACCTTTATTACAACCGGTATTTTATTTCATCTTAAAGTATATTTGCAACTCTTAAACCTGTGGCATGACTGAAGCATTACAACAACTGGGTAAGCAACTGGATGGCAATCTTTTTTTTGATACCACCATGCGTACCCTATATGCAACCGATGCCAGTGCTTACAGGGAAATGCCTTTGGCCGTTGCTATTCCCAAAAATATTGATGACCTTAAAAAACTGGTTGGTTTTGCACATCAATATAAAACATCACTGATACCACGCACAGCCGGAACATCATTGGCGGGCCAGGTGGTGGGAAACGGGATAGTAGTTGATGTTTCCAAACATTTTACAAAAATTATTGAATTGAATGCCGCGGAAAAATGGGTGAAAGTGCAACCGGGTGTGATACGTGATGAACTGAATATGTTTTTAAAACCGCATGGCTTATTTTTTGGCCCCGAAACATCCACTGCCAACCGTGCTATGATTGGCGGAATGGTGGGTAATAATAGTTGCGGCAGTAATTCGGTTGTATACCGAAGTACAAGAGAACATTTACTTGAAGTAAAAGCATTATTAAGTGATGGCAGCGAGGCGGAATTTAAAACGCTAAACCTCGATGAATTTCATTCTAAATGCGAAGGCAACAGTTTGGAAGCTGCTATTTATAAAACAGTAAGAGGTTTATTAAGTAATTACGATAACCAGGTAGAAATAAAAAAAGAGTTCCCTAAAAAATCTGTTGAAAGAAGAAATACCGGCTATGCAGTGGATATATTGCTGGATACAGCACCTTTTAATGCTGGTGGAGAAGATTTTAATTTCTGCAAACTTATTGCAGGTTCCGAAGGTACACTGGCCTTTATTACAGAGATAAAATTAAATGTAGTGCCGTTGCCGGCAAAGGAAGTGGGTTTGCTTTGTGTACATTTTAATTCTATTGATGAAAGTTTAAGGGCCAATTTAATTGCGCTAAAATATAAACCCAGTGCCAGTGAATTGATCGATCATTATATTCTGGAATGTACAAAAGATAATATCGAGCAAAATAAGAACCGTTTTTTTGTACAGGGAGATCCGGGTGCTATTTTAGTAATAGAATTCTGCAGAGAAAATAAAGAAGATATTATTGCCATTGCAAAACTGGTGGAAGATGATATGCGCTCAGCAGGTTTAGGGTACCATTTTCCGTTATTATTTGGTGCAGACAGTAAGAAGATATGGACACTGCGTAAAGCCGGCCTGGGTTTATTAAGTAATTTACCCGGCGACGAAAAAGCGGTTCCTGTAATTGAAGATACTGCCGTTGATGTTAACGACCTGCCTGCATTCATCCGTGATTTTAATGAAATTTTAAAAAAACACAATTTATATTCCGTGCATTATGCGCACGCTGGTAGTGGTGAAATTCATTTGCGCCCAATCATCAATTTAAAAACAGTGGAGGGTAACCAGTTGTTCAGAACAATTGCAGAAGAAATCGCCACGCTGGTAAAAAAATACAATGGTTCATTAAGTGGCGAACATGGTGATGGAAGATTACGAGGAGAGTTCATTAAACAAATGGTGGGCGAAAAAAATTACGCCCTCTTAAAAGAAATCAAAAAAGCCTGGGACCCCAATAATATTTTCAATCCCAATAAAATTGTGGATACGCCCAGCATGAATACCATGCTGCGGTATATTCCGGGGCAGCAAACGCCGGAATTTAAAACACATTTCCGGTTTAATAATCAAAATGTATTGCAACATGCCGAGCAATGTAATGGCAGTGGTGATTGCAGGAAGACATCGTTAAGCGGTGGTACCATGTGCCCCTCATTTATGGCTACAAAAGATGAAAAAGACACCACGAGGGCCAGGGCAAATATTTTACGGGAATTTTTAACCAACAGTGATAAGCTCAATCGTTTTGATCATAAAGAAATTTATGAAGTGATGGATCTTTGTTTAAGTTGCAAAGGTTGTAAAAGCGAATGCCCCAGCAATGTAGATGTAGCAAAATTAAAAGCAGAATTTCTACAACATTATTATGATGCCAATGGCGTGCCTTTCAGAAGTAAACTGATCGCCAATTTTACGGCCTCTGCAAAATTGGGTGCAATGGTACCGGGCTTGTATAATTTTGCAGTCAGCAATACATTAATTGGTAACACTATAAAAAAACTTTCCGGTTTTGCAACAAAGCGTAGTATGCCTTCGATGTATAAGACAACTTTATTGCAATGGTATAAGAAGCATACAGCCGAAAGCAAAAAGCTGGAAGAAAAAAGCAAAAGGGTTTTTCTTTTTTGTGATGAATTCACCAATTACAACGACACGGAAATTGGCATCAAAGCAATTGAGTTATTGGAAAAATTAGGTTACCAGGTAAATATTCCAACACATCTTGAAAGTGGGCGCACCTGGTTAAGCAAAGGTTTGGTGCGTAAGGCAAAAGAAATCATTAACAAGAATATCGAATTACTGTATCCGTTAGTAACCGACGATACGCCAATGATCGGCATTGAGCCTTCGGCTATTTTAACTTTCCGGGATGAATACATTGACCTGGCAACGGATGAAAATGTAGCCAAGGCAAAAGCGTTAAGTAAAAATGTTTTTTACATCGATGAATTTATCGCCAGGGAATATGCCGCCGGAAAAATTGATGCCGGTTTATTTTCTGCTGCCGCAAAAAAAATAAAACTGCATGGTCATTGCCAGCAAAAAGCATTGAGTGCATTATCTGATACGGTTACTGTGTTATCCATACCAAAGAATTATTCGGTAGAAACCATTCCCAGTGGTTGTTGTGGTATGGCTGGTAGTTTCGGCTACGAAAAAGAACATTATGAACTGAGTATGCAGATTGGGGAGTTGGTATTATTTCCTGCTGTGCGTAATGCAGTTGCCGAAACCATTATTGCAGCGCCAGGTACCAGTTGCCGTCACCAGGTAAAAGATGGTACCGGTGTAAAAGCAAAACATCCCGTTGAAATTTTATGGGAAGCCTTAAAATAATTTGCATAATAAAAAAGCGAAACCTTGGTTTCGCTTTTTTATTATGCTTTTAGATAATTACTTATCCTAATGCCACTCTTTTAAAATCGATCACTTTTAAATCGGCATCAATACTTTTTAAGTAATCCGCTACTGATTTACCGTTATCTTTTACAAAAGGCTGGTGTATTAAAGTATTGTCTTTTAAAAATTTATTTACTTTACCTACAGCGATCTTTTCAGCCATTTCAGCTGGTTTACCTTCTGCTTTAATTTGCTCGATCGCAATCTCTCTTTCTCTCGCAATAGTTTCAGGAGCGATAGAAGATTCGTCTACTGCCAGTGGATTCATTGCAGCAATCTGCATGGCCACATCTTTACCCGCTTCGGGAGCAGCTTTGGTTAAACTAACCAATACGCCCATACGATTGGCGCCGTGTATGTAAGAGGCTACATATTCTGCATTCACTCTTTCAAAACGTGTGATACCGATCTTTTCGCCGATTGAAGCCAGTTTATCATTGATCATATCAGCTACTTTTTGGTTACCGATACTTACTTCCAATAATTCTTCTGCTGTATTAACGTTATTGCTGATGGCAGCATCTGCGATGCTTTTTACAAAAGCAACAAATTCTGCATTGTTACTTACAAAATCAGTTTCGGCACTGATGCATAATACGATACCGCTTTTATTATCTGCTGTAGTTTGTGCAATTACCACACCTTCTTTCGCTTCGCGGTCGCTGCGTTTTGCGGCAACTTTTTGTCCTTGTTTACGCAACCAGTCGATAGCTGCTTCAAAATCGCCATTGCTTTCTGTTAAAGCTTTACGACAATCGAGCATACCGGCTCCTGTTGCCTGGCGTAATTTATTTATATCTGCTGCTGTTATTGTAGCACTCATAATAATTGATAATTAAAAATTAATAATTGATAACGCTTTAAACAATGAAGTATATTATTAGATATACTTATGCTGATTAAAGAATTAAAGCCCGGTATAAACAACCAATGAAACTATTGTTGTTGTGAACACCAGCTAACCGGATTACTTACCAGCTGGCTTTCTGCCGCCTTGTCCTGGACCTGCAACCCTGCGTTTAGGCTGACCACCCGGACCGCCCGGACCTCTTCCGCCACCACCACGCTTGTTCCTGTCGTCGCCACCATCAGCTTTCTGCTCAAACCTTGCGGCTTTTGCTTCTGCAGATTCTTCTGTATCATTATGATCATCATCGCTGTCTTTATCTGCCTGGCGCTCCTGTAAACCTTCTACAATAGCCGCAGTTAAATAGTTAACAATGATAGAGATTGATTTTGTAGCATCGTCATTTGCAGGAATGGCAAAGTCAACTTTATTAGGATCGCAGTTCGTATCTACCATACCGAAAGTACTGATACCTAATTTTTTTGCTTCGGCCATTGCAATATGTTCGTGACCGATATCCACTAAAAATAAAGCTGCAGGTACACGGCTGATTTGTGCGATACCGCCCAATACTTTTTCCAGCTTTTCTTTATCACGGGTTAAGGTTAAACGTTCTTTTTTAGTAAGGCTTTCTGCACTACCGTCGTTCAGCATTTTTTCAATGCTCTGCATTTTTTTAACGCTTTTACGAACAGTGTTGAAGTTGGTCAACATGCCACCTAACCAACGTTCGGTTACATAAGGCATGTTTACTTTTCTTGCACATTCGCTAACGATTTCCTTAGCTTGTTTTTTTGTAGCAACAAACATTATTTTTTTACCACTGCGTGCAATAGCTTTTAAAGCAGCAGCAGATTCCTGCAAACCTTCTACGGTTTTGTTCAGATCAATAATATGTATCCCTTTCTTTTCAGCAAAGATGAAGGGCAACATTTTAGGATTCCATTTCTTTTTTAAATGGCCAAAGTGAACACCTGCTTCAAGAAGTTGCTGTTGTAATGATGTATTTTCCATCGTGTATTATTAAATTTTTAAAGTATCAAGATGCAAGTATTAAGTATCAGGATAAGAGGTGCATTTTACTTGCTACCTGTTACATAATACTTACTACCAAGTATATTAACGTTTGCTGAACTGGAAGCTTCTTCTTGCTTTTTTGCGACCTGGTTTTTTACGCTCAACAGCACGTGGATCACGTTTTAATAAACCTGCAGCTTTTAAAGCCGGGCGGTAATCTAAACTTACTTCCAGTAAGGCGCGGGAAATACCCAGTTTTGCAGCTTCTGCCTGGCCTTTAACACCACCACCGGTAGCATTAATTACCACATCAAATTTATCAGTAGCTTCAACAGTTTTAAAAGGTGCTTCTACCTGGTTTTGTAAATATACCAGCGGGAAGTATGCTTTATAGTCTTTACCGTTGATTGTAATCTTGCCTTCTCCTTTGCTAAGGAAAACACGTGTTACAGCTTCTTTTCTACGGCCGACTGCGTTTTTTTGCTTTTCCATTTATTATAAATTGGGAATTTGAAATTAAAATTTAAGTTCTTTCGGTTGTTGAGCCCCGTGAGGATGTGCTGCACCCTGGTACACAAATAATTTTTTGTATAACTGGCGGCCTAAACGGTTTTTAGGTAACATCCCTTTTACAGCTCTTTCAATAATTACTTCAGGCCTGCGTTTCAACAGGTCTTTTGCAATTTCTTCCTTACGGCCACCCGGGTAACCAGTAAAATTGTCATAAATTTTTTCATCCATTTTATTACCGGTCAACTTGATCTTTTCGCAGTTGGTAACAATAATAAAATCACCACAGTCAACGTGTGGAGTGTAGTAAGCCTTGTTCTTACCACGAAGAACGGCTGCAATTTTTGCACACATGCGCCCTACGGTTTGATTAGTACCATCAACAACGTACCAGTTGTGTGTAACGGTAGCCTCGTTAGCATGCTTGGTGGTGAAATGTAATTTGCTCATTGTATTTTTTTTAGTTCCACGGCGGGTTAAACGCGCTATTGAAACAGTTTATAAAAATAGAGATCAGGCCATCCCCTGTTCTCCCCCATAGCTTACGCTTTTTTTGGGACGGCGAAGGTAAGCCTGTTTATGCTGGATTTCCAAACAAAAAAGCCAATATTTTTTACAGCCCCTTTGTAAATCATTGATTTACAGTAAAATTTTTGATCAAAATTTTAAGTCAATGGAAAAACAGGTGAAAATATAGAGGGAGGAGTAGATAACAAGTCGATGATATAATTCAGAAGACTGAATAGGGGCAAGGAGTAAACCTGTCAATAGTAGCTTTAAATTAACCCTGGGCTTTTTCTGATTTGAAGACCTTTCTCATGCCTTCTATCAAAACTGCTACTACTGCAATTACTATTAAAAAAAATATTCTTACGTTATTCATAAAGCAACTTAAATCATGATATAAATATACAGACTTCCTGGCAAAGTATATCAAAAACAACTTTAATGTTAGTGGGGTCTAAATTAAGTGGTTCTGGCAGGTACTTGAAGGGTAGAATGTTTTAAATCTTTGATGTAAAGTAATATATGAAAAATTAAAACTGCATTAAAATAGGATTAAATTATTTTCTTTTCTTCCAGGGCTTTTATTAGTCATTGTTTTTGAACATTTTCTGCGTTTAATAATTACGGCACACTAATTATTATTGTTGCCGGCCAATAATTTTCCCAGTCCTGTAAAGTTGGCCTTAACACTCAAAAAACCAAATACATTTCCATTTTCCGGATCGTATTTAAATTCCAATGGTATCCAGATATCGCTGATTACCCTAACCCGGAAAGTGCCGGCAAACATCAGTTGGTCCCGTTTTTCCTGCAGGTGTAACCTGCCAAAATTATGGATATAACTACCCCCAAATTTAAACTCCAGCATCGACTGGTCGTTAGCCTTGTTCCTGATTACCCAGTTGATACCTGGTTCAACATTCAACAGGCTTCTTTTCAAATTCTTTCCTGCTATGGCGGTATCCTCAATAAAATTAACTGCAGCCTTTATATTCAATTCCAGGTTAGAGCCGGGCCGCGGTTTAAATACCCCTTTGGAAAACTCTGTTGCTATAACAATGTTGCCCAACAGGCGTTGGTCTTTTCCTGATGTATCCACAATGCCTATCGTCCACAAAGGTTCCATTTTGATCGCATTTTTCAGGCTTATAAAAGTATCGTCCAGCGTTTTTTGAATACTTACGCCAGGCTTTTTGATGAGTGTTGCAAAAACGGTCAACCCATTTTCTTTTGCAATAGCGATAGCGGCATCTTTAAAAGTACTGTCCAGTTTATCAAAGGCAATATAAGGGGTAAACGAAACCATTTGATTCATACTGCTGTTCACTGTTTTTCTTATCTTGATGTTGGCTGCTATAGGGTTATTATTGCTATCAAATGCCGGGTATTTTTCGTCCAGGTAAGCCACTAATTTTTGTTGCAGCAGCTTAACTTCTGCATTCAAAGAATCATTCCGGAGATTATTGAATAATAATTTGGATGTAGTGGAATCCCTTTTATTGATCAATGCATATTTTATACCTGCAGTAAATCCCTTAAAACGATAACTGGTATCCAGCTGTAGCCCAAACCCGAAATTCAGTTTTCGCAGTACCCGGTGCTTATAATATTCCCTGTCCACCGCCAGTGCAGGATTATTTTTAAGCATGATGGCATAAGGATTAGAATTAAAGTGGAGCGATTTATTAGGGCCAATTAAATTATCAAACCCCAATTGAAAAAAACTGGTCAGTATATCTTTATAATTTCCACTAGCCAGGGCATTGGCTGTAAACACAGGCCCTTCGGGTGCTGCTTTTTTTTGTGCAGCGGCGTCCGGTAAACTATTTATCAGCACTAATAAAAACAATGCAAATTTTACGTACTGCCTTTTCATTGATTCCTTTTATACAGATTAGTTAATAAAAAAACTGCCGCTATGCGCTCCCGGTGGAAAATTTAATTGCATAGGATCGGCACTGATATCAATAGTGGCCGTGGTAGAGCCCAGGCTATCGGACTGGATTAATATAATATCGGCAGTTCGCACGTTATCAAAAATTATTGTACCACTTTGATCCAGTTTTTTTTGTTTCCCTCTTAATGTTGCAGTAAGATCACTAACACCCGGGTTGGTATTGGTAAAGGTAACTTCGATGTTGGCCGTAACACCTGTTATTGCCTTAGCAACCGCTTTGGGTGCCGCGGGCGCTATAGCAGTTTCCTTGTTGTTGTTGGCAGCCTTACTTTCTTTTTTATTGGCTGCCTGTATACCTTTCATTTTGGCTGCTACCGCCTTATGAATGCCGGCCTGTAATTTTTTACGCTGCTCCTTGGTAAGTGTTACTTTTCCCAGGTCAATTACCAGTTGATTTTTTTTTGTTGCCATAGTGATGTTTTTACACCGTAGTATATTATTTAGTTGGGAGTAGTACAGGGTAGAAAAAATATTGCGTAGATTGGTTGCAGGCTTGAATGAGAGGGTAAATTAGGGAGATTTTTTTATAAATACAATTTTGAATACCCATTATTTTTCTGTCGAACTGTGCCAGATTTATTCATCCGATTTAAAAAATATCCCCTCTTTGTTCATAGCTTCAGGAAAAAATTGAAAGCTCTAGGTTTGATTATATAAAAATCATTTTTTTGTTTTCAGCCAGTCAAAATTTGAACGAACACTTAAAAATCCAAACACTTTACCATTTAGCGGGTCATACTTGATATCAACCGGAATCCAGATATCATTTGTAACTCTTATCCTTAATGTTCCCTCACCGGTAAAATTATCCCATTCTTCCCCTTGGTATCTCCCTTTCAAAATATTATTGTAGGATAAAGCACCTTTAAATTCTATAATCGACTGGCTTCGTTTGTTTTTACAAATTATCCAGTTAAACCCTCCTGAAAAAGAAAATACCTGTCTGTCGAGGTCTTTTGTTAAAATAGTGGACGTATCATCATCAAATTCCAGGGAAGCCTTCAGATTAAGTTCAACTCCCATTTTTTTATTCGTTTTGACTATCCCTTTTAAATATTCAGAGTTAAAATTCATTTTAGAAAACAATTTGTCTTTAGTGTTGGTGGAAAAATTACCATCCACAGTCCATAATCCCCGTTTTTCTACTTGTTGCGCAAGTGTTGTGTATTCTACAGTAAGTCTATCCCGGAATTCTTCCAGGGATGTTATTTCAAAACGTTTGCTTTTTTTAAGAAGGTTTGTAAGCATTACTTTAAAATCTTCTGGCAGTTTTTTTACAGGAGTTCTAACAAAGGGTGAGTCATCCTGTTCTAAAAAGAAATTTTGAGCAAGTAGATAATTAGGATTCAACACACCATCGGTAAATAATTTTGCATAAGTATTTAGCGCATCCTTTTCAATTTTAACCCATTCATCTTCACTTGGAAGAATAAAATCAAAAACAGTTTTATCCCTGTTATTAACAATAGCGTATTTAATACCCAGGCTACTACTTTTAAATTTAAAACTAGTATCAAGGTTCGTTGCGAAATTAAAAACAAGGTTACGGGCGAATTTTTGTTTTAAGTAGTTTTCATCAATAAAAAGTGATTTATCGGTTTTTGCCTTAAGGGCAAAAAGAGAGGACTGAAACTTGAAACTTTTGTCCTTGCCTGTAAAATCGTCAAAGGCCAGTTGAAAAAAACTAATAAGCACATCCTGGCTTTTGCCGGTTTTTAAATCACTTGCTGTTCTTACTTTTTCTTTTACTTCTTCGGCTTTTTGTTTTGCTTCATCAGTCTGTGCCAAGCTTGTAGCCATAAAGCTGTGTAACAGCAGTATCACAAATATTTTTTTCATATCAGTTAATTAAATAGTTATGGTAATGAATCTCGAAAAGTTGCCCTCTTTTTTAATTTCCTTTTTAGCAATTTGTTTACCGGCAGCATCTGATACTTCTATAAGTGTACCACCAATAGGCGATACGCCAACAACAGCGACGCTATATGTTCCGGGTTGGAGTTTATATGCCGCACAACTGCTTTTGGTAAACTTAAAAGTCTGGAAGTCTGATGGTATAATATTTAAGTTGCAGTGTCCTTTACCCTCAAAGAAGGTCAAACAAATTGTAATGTCCATATAAATATATTTTAAATGATGAAAGTGCGTTTATAATTACTCTTAAATCCCGTTTTCGGCTACCCGGTTTAATTTTATTTTGTTTTTTCTTCCGGTTTTTTTCCTGCTGCTCTAAGATTTACAAATTTGTTAAGCAGGTCAAACCAATAATTAGCACCAAGCTGCAGGGCAAACACAGTAATTATTATCCCGAGTAATTTTAAAAAAAATGCCTCTGACCATTCCTTTTCAAACTCCTTCATTGTAGTATAGCCAAGCTTATAGCCGGTTGTTTGTTCGTAGGTAACTGCTATCGTATTAAAGTCTGATTTCATTTTCCCAATATCATTTTTTATTCCGGTTGTATCGTTTGCTAAGCTATCTTTTGCAGCAGTTTCAATTGAAGCGGTATCAATCGACATTTTTAATATAGTGAGCACCTTTCCTTTTCCATCCTTAATCACCAACGAATCATTTACCTTTTCCATTTTCGACATTGTTGTACTGATATTATTTACTATGTTATCCAGTTTTTCATGATCCGAGAGCGCATCATTGGATATTTTAAGCGTATCAATATTTAAAACAATTGCCAGCACTATAGAAATGAAAAACATAACTGTCCGCACTTTTCTTTTATACCAGCCTGTAACTCTATCCATTGCCTCTTCATAAAAACTTTCAATTTCTTTTTCAAATTCAGTCATATTACACTGCGCCTTTGCAAGCAGGTTTGAAAGAACAGTTTTTAGTTCTCCCGGCAATGAACTACTGGTGATAGCGCCGGCTATATTTACAGCGTTAAAATTTGAAGGACCAATTTGTTCAATAATGACTCTCACAAAATTTGACGCCGATATATACGCAGGGTAACGTTTTGGTTTTTTCATCAGGGCTTCTATCTGTGGGCTTTTAAAAAATTTTAGTTTAGTGAAAGTTTTCCACTCCTGACTAAAAAAAAGTTTTCCTATAGCGTCCTTGAGATGATTCTGTCTCATTCTAAAAATTGCAGCAATAAATTCATTGATAGAGCTAAGCATTAAGCTGCCCATAAAATAAGTAAATGATAAAAGTATAATGAGGTTAAAAATTGGAGAATTGAACATACCTGTTATTTAAGTGCTTACTCTGATTACGTTTTAGGCTACCCGATTTAGTACAATATTAAAAGATAGCAGAAGTGGCCTCCTGCCATCTTTTAAGCTGTACTTAGCCACAAATTTTAGAAGCTACCGCGTCACCTGCAGCAATTACAATTCCTATTGCTGCTTTGGCTATCGGATTTTTTACAAGGCCCTGTAACAGTTCAAGTGCTTTTTTTGCGCCGGGCCATACTTCACAAAATGTAGTTTTTGAACCGGCCGGGGCTGGTAACAGGCTAATGTCTTTTGCATTGCCGGTAATTGTTTTTGCGTTAAATGCTGCCATGTTGTTTTATTTACTGGTTAAGAATGAATACTGTTCAAATTATTTTTAGTGATTTGAGCGTTTGTTTACCCAGGATACCGTCTGTCACCAATCCTTTTACCGCCTGGTAATTATAAACGGCAGCCTGCATATTTGCATCATACTGTTTATTGATAATTCCGGGGTCGACACCAAACTCTTTTAATGCCCGTTTAGCTTGCAACACAAGGCTGTCTTCCATAACCGGGTCTGTAAAGAAAAAATTATGTACCGGTTGCGACAGTGTAAATTCGAGGTTACTGTTAGTCGTATAGTCAATTCCTTTTACCAATAAACCTGTGTCCCAGATCCTGCCATTTATTTCGCCGGATTTTACTCCAAATTTTTTTCCCATTGCCTCTACCGTTTTACCTTTACCATTGGAGAAAACAATATGCCCCATTCGATTATTTCCCTGGGGATCGATAGGTTTTCGTAGTATAACAGCACCTGCAATTCCTGCAGCATCTTCTATAGAAATTAAACGGCATTTTGTGTTTGCATCGTCGGCCCAAAAACCTGTGTAGGCATCGCCATTTCTGCTTCCAATCACCAGCCCTGAAGCCTGGAACACACACCAGGTAATAAACTCCGCGCAATCCCAGGGACCTTTAAAATTGGGATTGCCTAAAGGCGCTTTACTACCGAGTATATATGATTCGCCAATATGTTTTTGAGCTATTGCAAGTACCTGGTTGCCTGTTGCCATGTTATTGGTTTTAAGTTGGAGAGGTTAAGTTTTTCCAATCCTCAACAAAAATGCAAACCGAATAATCTTTAAGCAATGGTATATTAACGGAAAGTATAAGGGTGAAAAAACGGGCAAAGAAAGGTGAAAGACTATTTTTTGTACATGAAAGAATACGGACTTTAGTTTTCTAATAAAATTTTTCAACCTAAAAATTTACATGTATGTCAACAGCGAAATTTCCAGTTGCGGATTCTTACGAAAACATTAAAGGCTATGCAACTAGCTATACAAGTTTATTAAACTCTCTTGGAAGAGGGATTGTAAAATCTAATCCTCAAGACGAGCAACTCATAATATATTTTGAGGTTGATCGTATAAATGACCTGATTAGAAGAGGTGGTAACGGCGTAACTTTTTTAGCCGGCGTATTGGGCGTGCATAAACAACTCAGCAGTGATATGTCTGAATTTACGATTTCACTATTGTGCGCCGACTCAAATGGTAGTATATTACCAGGGCATGTTAATAATACCATTCCCGGTGAGGAAGTTTGGCCGAATAGGAAAAAAGTTTCGGATATTAGCAGCGCTCTTCCATAGTATTATCATACAAATAGTAAGGAGTTTACAATGATCTTTTTAAAGAAAATATATTATTGCCTGATTGTGATAAATATCATTCTTTTAATCGTGGGCTATAAAAAAATGAAGGCTCCTTACTATTCTTTTTTATTTCTACTGCCTATTGTGCTGATCACCCAGGTTGTTGGTGATCTTAGTAAAGTATATCATTATAACAGGTACCCTGCATTTCATTTATATATACCTGCCGAACTGGTTTTACTATCTTTCTACTATTACCAGATTTTGAAAAGGGAAAATAATAAACGGCTCGTATTAATCTGTTGCTTACTTTACGCAGTGGTTACTGTATTCATTTATATAAGGTCGCCATATTTATTTTTCAGTTCCGGCTTTTTCGACTTTGTGATACTTTCTGTTATTGTTATTATACTCACTATTATTTATTTTGTAGAGGAAATCAGGGACGAGAATGAATATATTTTTCATGAACAACCGGCTTTCTGGATAAACATTGGGCACCTGTTATTTTATCCCGGATGCCTGTTAGTAATGGGATTTAATAATTATCTGGAAAATCATTACCCGGCAATATCTTCCAAAGTAATGTATATTAACAATTGTTTGAACCTGCTTTTATACTCCTTGTACATAAAAGGCTTTATATGCATTTTGAAAGCGAAGAAGTATTAATGACAATAATTTTAGGTACTATTCTGGTGCTTTTTTTTGCATTGGTTATCATTCTTCTATACTTGCTTTTTCAAAAGAAAAAGCAAAAATACCTGAAAGAAAAACAATTGCTCCAGGTTCAGTTTAAGCAGGAACTACTCCAAACCCAACTCGAAATCCAGGAGCAAACACTTAAAACCATCAGCGAAGAAATACATGATAATATCGGCCAGGTACTCAGTCTTGCCAAACTGAATTTAAACACTTTTGAAGAGATAGAAAATGTGGTAAATCAAACCAAAATAAACGATACTAAAAATTTGGTGGGTAAAGCCATTAACGATTTAAGAGATTTAAGCCGAAGCCTCCACGGGGATAAAATTGCTGAACTGGGATTACAGGAATCTATTGCCTGCGAGCTGACCATTTTACAAAATACCGGGCAATTCCAGACCTGCTTAAACAGCAGCGGAACTCCATACAGGTTAGAACCACAAAAAGAAATGGTGCTTTTCCGTATCATGCAGGAAGCAATGAATAATGCCATTAAACATGCAAAGGCAAAAAATATATCTGTACAGTTAATTTATCAACCTACTTCATTACTCTTAAATATTTCAGATAATGGTACTGGTTTTAACCCTGTTAATTTACCATCTAAAGGTACCGGTATTGGTTTAAAAAGTATGCAAAACAGGGCAGTACTCATTGGCGCAACATTTTCTATTTCATCTACTGAAGGTTATGGAACTGTAATAAATATTGAATTGAAAAAGTAAGCCTGCTGTTATTGAAATTAATTAAAATGATGCGGGGTTTAAACACTCTAAAAGAAAAGTGAAATACCTGTTGTATATATGGGAAGTATTATAGACTTTAGCGCAACCTTAAATACTTAAACCAAAAAAAATTTTATGCTACAACATTCTATTTTGAAAAAATTTAAACTTTTTATTCTTTTGATTACATTGTATAGTGCCGCTAATGGTCAAAAAGGTTATGTGTCAAGCAAATATGCAGGAATAGCAAACATTGCAATAACAAAAGAAGAAGCAAGGGAGTACATAAATACATTTAAAGGCCTTTTTAAAAAAAACGAAGCAGATATCAGAACCCTCGAAGATTCATTCTACGTTGATTTTAATTTTATTGAAAAATTTACGGCAATGCTGGAAAAAGAATCCAATGATTATAATGGATTGCGTTTTGTATTAGCGACGGATGAAAGTACATTTAAGCAAAAACTTTTTTTAGTTCCCACAAGAAGAATATATGGTTCTACTGAAAACCAGAATGCATGGGCTCTACTTCCTTCTACTGCCGATTGTGAATTTAGAAGCTATAATTTAATGGGTGTTGCAAAAGGGCAAAGAATGGAAAGGATGTTTGACTCATATCACCGAATGGAAGGAACAGTTGGAAAAAGAGATAGTCTTAGCAAATCAGTTTGGATAAGTAAGGAAATTATGCAGTATATAAGAGATACTATAAAAAACCACCCCGGAACCGGATTAGATAAATTGGTAGGAGTAAGAGTTTTCAATGCTTGTTATCCAGTAAAAATGACATCTATTCCAGGAATGGATCACATAAAACAAAGTACTGTAGTAATTGTATTTTTAAAAAGAGACGGAAGTGGTAATTTATATGAATACTGGGACTTTAATGAAAGCATAAAACAACAAATATTAAGTGGGAATAACATCTTTTTAAAGAAAGAGGTATTAAATCACGGAGAACTTTGCCCCAGCAGATGTGGAGACTAAAATGACAATCACGCAAAATCATATAGCAGAGTTTACAGCATTAATAGTTAGTGTTATTTGCTGGAGGCAATTAAAAAAAGGCAGTCTGCACTGGCTGCCTTTTTTTCTGAGTTATATTTTATGCATTGAATTAATCGGCAACTATTTCCAAAAAGTAAAATATGCAAATATCATTTTATACAATTTTTCCATCCCAATAGAGTACTTATTTTATCTTTTTTTATTTTTCAAACATGGCGGCAAAAGTTTACAATTCTTTGCAAAAGCCGGGGCGTTGCTGTTAATAACAGTAACAGTATATTTTATGTTTACGGCACCATTGAAAACATTTCATAATTATGTGCTTGCTACAGGCCAGGCATTAGTAATAATAAGCTGTTGTATGTACCTGTATGAACGTTTTAGAGCTGCAGAAGAGAGTAGCTTGCTAAGTGTGCCATTTTTTTGGTTAAGTGCCGGGTTACTTCTTTTTAACCTGGGTGAATTTACTTTTACATTATTGTATCCCGTTATAAAAAAAAATGGATGGGACAAACTGGATATTTTATTTATGGCAGTAAACAACAATTTATTATTGCTTCTATATTTATCCTACATAATCTCAATTCTTCTGATATGGAGAAATTCTAAAAGCTATGCCAGTTGAATTTAAATACTATTTTATAAGTTTTATTATAGCCTTTTTGCTTTTGGGGTTATTTATCTTAACATTAACCTGGCTGTATTCAAAAAGACAGGAAAAAAATAAACAGGAAAAATTACTCATGCAATCTCAATTTCAACAAGAACTCCTGCAAACGCAACTCGAAATACAGGAGCAAACACTCAAAACTATCAGTGAAGAAATTCATGATAACGTAGGACAAGTATTAAGTCTTGCCAAACTCAATTTAAATACATTGGAATATGGCGAAGAGCAGAAGATACAGGATACCAAAAACCTGGTGGGTAAGGCGATTAACGACCTGCGTAATCTCAGCCGCAGTATTCATGGCGACAGGATTGCAGAGTTGGGTTTATTGCAATCTATTACCGACGAATTAAATATCTTACAAAACAGCGGGCAGTTTGCCACCCATTTAAAAGTTACCGGAAATGCTTATAAAATGGAACCGCAAAAAGAGATGGTATTGTTTCGCATTGTACAGGAAGCGATGAACAATGCCATCAAACATTCAAAAGCAAAAAATATAACGGTACAGCTGGATTATCTGCAAGAGCAGTTTTGCATTACCGTTAGTGATGATGGTATCGGTTTTGATATGGCGGCATTGCCTTCCGATAAACCCGGTATTGGATTAACCAGTATGAAAAACAGGGTGGCTTTAATTGGCGGAGCTATCACTATGCATACCGGCTTAAATAATGGCACCAGCATATGCATTACACTCGAAAATAAAACCACCTAAACTTCTAAACTTTCTAAACTAAAAACCAATGGCAACAATTGCTTTAACAGACGATCACACCTTATTACGCAACGGCCTGGCTTCATTGGTGAAAAACCAGGGACATACCGTTTTATTTGAAGCAGATAATGGGAGTGAATTTATCGAAAAACTAAATCCCGCTGCATTACCCGAGCTGGTTTTACTTGATATAAACATGCCCGAAATGGATGGTTATGAAACCGCACAATGGATCAAGATCAATCACCCGGATATAAAAGTGTTGGCCTTAAGTATGTATGATAACGAAAACTCCATCATACGCATGTTAAAATGCGGGGCCAAGGGGTATATCTTAAAAGACAGTGAACCCGCCGAATTAAAAGCTGCTATTGAAGCGGTGATGACCAAGGGCTATTATTACAGCGACCTGGTGAGTGGCAAACTCATCAATGCCATTAATAAAATAGAAGACGAAGGAAGCAACGTAAATACATTAACCAATCTAAACGAGCGGGAAACCGATTTTTTAAAGTATGCCTGCACCGAAATGACCTACAAGGAAATTGCCGATAAAATGTTTGTAAGCCCACGTACCATTGATGGGTACAGGGATGCTTTATTTGAAAAGCTGCACGTAAAAACCAGGGTAGGCCTTGTGATGTATGCCATAAAAAACGGCATTGTAACGGTTTAATAATTAGCTTTATTATAAATTAAAATTAAGATTACCTTATATTTGATCTTCATTATTAAACCCCAATTTTATGAGCACCCAAGACAACACCACTTTTCCAGACAGCATTACAGAAACAGAAGCTATTACGTTAACCACCAACTGGCGGACTTATATTTCTGGAATAGATCCCAACCCCCAGTATATAAAAGCTTTTAATATCCCTATGCAGGATATTATCAACCTTTCTAATTTTACAAAATGCCCATCTGTACGTGCTTATCTTTCTATGACATCAACCACTGATGTATCTACTTTAAAGATCATTTTAGTACCTGTAGATGCTTTAGGTAATGATGTGTTAAGTGTTCCTGGCCCCCTCGGTACAGATCAGAGCAGCATTTTTGATTTTACTACTCCATGCCCTCAAACCTGCGATGTAAACAGTCCTTTGTTTTAGGGATATTTTTTATGAATAGTAAGTTTTTCATGTCGGTTATAGTACCGTACAGCATATTGTTGCCTGTACTCATTGGTTTATTAAAACTAAGAGTATTGTCTGCCAGTGCCCGCATTATATGGTATTACCTCCTGGTTGCTGCCGTAGTAAGTATAGCTGCTATTGTTATTGGGATGAGAATGCATGCAAATAATTTACCCTTGATACATGTATATACCGCAGTAGAATTTATCTTATTTTCCTTGTTTTATAGAAAAATACTGGAAGATAATAGTAAATGGTTGCTATGGTTACCGGTATTGTTTGTATTATTCTGTATTATTAATGCATTGTTCTTTCAGAGTATTTATACCTATAGCAGCTATACCCGTTCGGTAGAAGCCTTGCTATGCTTGTTATTTTCGCTTAATTATTTTGCAAAGCTTGCAACCGATATCAAAGGGGAAAAAATCAGTACGCTTCCTGGCTTTTATTTTAACTGTGGCATTTTTTTATACATGGCCGGCTCATTTATGTTTATTGTGTTTTCTAATTTTATTATTCAGTCTTCCAAGCACCACTATGCTGTAATTATGGTGATCTATGCAGCATTGGTGCTTTGCATGTATTTATTGTTTTCGGTAGCATTTCTTTTATGCAAAAAGTAACTGACAATATTTTTTTACTGGTATTATTTGCCATGACCGGCACCATTATATTGGCTGCCGCTTTTATCTTTTTCTTTTTAAAATACCAGCGTAATATTTCCAGACAAAAAGAAGTGATGCAGAAAGCACAACTGGACCATGGAGAACAATTGCTGAATGCCACTTTATTATCGCAGGAAGAAGAACGTAAAAGAATTGGCCAGGACCTTCATGATGAAGTAGGCGCCGCATTGTCCAATTTAAAAATGATGATGGCGCAAAACATCGGCACTACCAATGATAAACACAAACCTTTAATAGACAATATCATTACCACTGTACGTAATATTTCCCATACCCTTTCGCCTCCGGGGCTCGATTTATTTGGACTGGAATTTATTTTGCATGAACTGTTTGATACCGTTAATGCTTCCGGTGGTATTGTGGTGCACTTTGAAAATGAAGCCGTGGAAAAAACGGAGGGCTTAAATAAAAAAACTGCATTAGCTTTATACAGGGTAATACAGGAATTGTTGAACAATACCATTAAACATGCCGAAGCAAAAAATGCTTTTGTAGCATTTATTTTTGAAGATGGCATAATGATAATGACTTACCGTGATGATGGAAAAGGCATGGCAGGAGGCAGTAATAAAAAGCATGGCATGGGCATGCAGAATATAGAAGCCCGGTTAAAAATGATACCTGCTGCATTTGAGATCATAACCGCGGAGGGCAAAGGATTTTTTATTAAAATAATGATACCGGAAAATAAACAAGGCGATGAGTGATATTTTAATTTCTTTGGTGGACGACCAGCAATTGTTCCGTAGCGGACTGGCAGGATTGATACGATCGGTGCCTGGTTTTGCATTGGTAAATGAAGCAGAGAACGGGAAAGTGTTTATTGAACAGTTGGAAAAAACCGCAGTACTGCCAGATATTGCGCTGATAGATATGCATATGCCCGAAATGAATGGCGTGGAATTAAACGAGGTATTGCAGAAAAAATATCCTTCCATAAAAGTGATCATTCTATCGGTATACGACCAGGAAAGGTTTATCGCTAAAATGATAGAAGCAGGCGCCTGTGGTTACCTTACTAAAAATTGCGAGATCAGCGAATTGATCAATGCTATCAATTCTACCTATAAGAATGGATTTTATTTTAATCAAACTATTTTGCTGGCCATGCGCAAGGCATCGCAATATAAATTGAGCGATATCAAAAATATCAGCAATGTAAGTATTGAACTCACCAGCCGCGAAAAGGAAATACTGATCCTCTTATGTAAAGAATGTACTACTGCCGAAATTGGCGAACAGCTTTTCATCAGCCCAAGAACGGTAGAAGGGCACCGGAATAATTTATTAACCAAAACCGGCTGCCGCAATACTGCAGGCCTCGTAATTTTTGCTATTAAATACGGACTTTTTAATATAGGTCTTTAAACAAACCCCGTATAAATACCTGTTTGGTAAAACGAGGTATCTACGCTCTAAATTACCAGTTTCATTTCATCCCTTTGCTACTATAACGCCAATGTATAGCTGCCTGAACAACAGCAATATTGGTTATTGCAGACAATTTTTTATGCTTTGAACACTAAGCCGTACCCTTAATTTATCAGTATAATTGATGCCAGGTAAAAGATTTTCCGTGGTTTCTAGTTTCAGCAAAAAAGGGCTATCGTAAATGATAGCCTTTTCTTTATCAAACCCAATCAATACATAAAGCACTTTAGCAGTGTATTGTTAAAACTTATAAGGATAGGTCATATAATCCATTGCGGGTAAAGTATTACCCTGCTGGTCAAACAAGGTAATATTATCCCAGCTGCTTCCTGTTCCCCACAGGTCCTTTAATGAAGAAGTGATCCATGCAGGTTCCCAATACATGATACCGGTGCCTCCGCCGGCAATTACAGCCTGTGTAAGATCTTTCATATAATTCGATTGACCTTCGGGGCTGATGGCATAACCAGGCACTGACGCAGCAGCGTCTATTATATTGTTATAAGTATCCCCATTGGTTGTGGTGAATGGATAGCCGGTTTCTACGATCATTATTTTTTTTGCGTAAGTGGTTTTCAAATTACGGATAGTGTTGGTAATATCGGTCATAGCATTAATAGTACCCCACTTACTGTAATGCGACAGGCCGATGATATCAAAATCGTTTATCCCGCCGTTACTAATTACATTATTGCACCAGAAAGCGGCATTTTGTAATTGCGCCACATGCAAAATGATCTGTGGTTTAATAGCTGCTGTGGCGGAAAAATCCCGTACCGCCTTAATACCGCTTTTTAATAAAGTACAGAATGCACTAAAATCATTACCCGAGGTTTTTCCTGCGGGCCAAAGTATACCACTATTATTTTCGTTTCCTACCTGTACCATTTCGGGCACAAGGTTTTTAGTTTGCAGGTAATTTAATACGGCTAACGTATAATTATACACGGAGTCTTTTAAAACGGCTATACTTAAACCTGTCCATGCAGCTGGTGTATTTTGATGATCAGGGTCAGCCCAGGTATCTGAATAATGAATATCCAGGTTTACTCCCATGCCCGCGGCTTTTGCCCGCCGGATCGTTTTTTCAACATCATACAGGTCGTTATACATTTTACCGTTATTCAATGCCCGTTGCCATTGCGGGTTATGCCATAAGCGCACCCTTACCAGGTTGGCGCCATGATCTTTAAAAATAGTATAAGGGTCTTTTAGCTTGTCCGAATCTTTATATATGCCTCCGTAATCCAATACCTGGTTTACATAGGAAAGATCAGCACCCATAACAAATTGATTGCTCTTATAGAATATTGTAGGGGAAGCTGCAGGGGAAGCTGTGCTATTCATTTTTTTTGTGCAGGCTATAGTTACGGTCACCACTGCAACAATAATCAGCAGAAAAATATTTGATCGTTTCATTTTGTAAAAATTTTAAGTACATATACTGGTGCTTTCAACAGCAATATTAAATATTATTAAAAAAGAAAACCGTCTCAATAATAAAGAGACGGTTCCTGTTTTATTTTTTAAGCTATTACTGTTTTACAACAATATAATAACCATGCATAAAATCAACTATTATCTGGTAAGTGCCCGTAACATCCGGTGCAGGCGTATTAGAGCCTGGTACAGCACCATCGGCCAGTATCGATCCGAAATCTTTTCCTGATCCGCCAAACTTTGCCGACCAGCTTCCGTTTACCGGTAAAAACAAGTAAGATTTGCCTGCTGTTAAGGTTAGCGTAAGTTTAAATAATGTGGCACTTACTTTGGTAAATTTTTGTGCAGGATCCGGTACCGGGTTATTCCAGCCGCCATTGGTGGCATCACCTACAATATACAGATCGGTTGGTGCTGCACCAGCATAAGGTTGTTCTGTAGTGGTAACTTTAAAAGTACCCGTTTGAAAATTGAATAACATTTTATACCATCCTGCAGTACCCGGACCGCTAAAATTATCCCCTTGTGCCTTAAATGCATCTGCTGCAGCATTGTTACAACCATTACCTCCACAGGCATTACCATACTTGGCAGACCAATCTCCGTTTACTGGTAACAGTAAGTATTGACCACCTGCATTCATTTTGATAACAGCAGCAAAATTATCAGCATCTGGCTGGGTAAATTCCTGCGATGGTACAGGTACCGGGTTATTCCAACCTCCTTGTGTAGCATCACCTACGATAAATAATTTTCCAGATGCGGGAAATGCCACTTTGGGAGGGATTTTATATGGTGTATACCTTAATTTAACGGTATTTGAATTATACCTTTCGTTGTTATTACCATAAGAAGAAATCACCCTTACATCCATATCGTATGGCGTATTGTAAGCAAACCCAAATCCCAGGGCTGCAGTATTTATTTCTTTTGCAATTATAGCTGCAGAAAGAGCTCCGGTCACTGTTTTTTCATAAGCCTTTGCAAAATTTCTGCCGGTTGAATCTATCTGTATCACGTATTTATATAAAGCAGAATCCTGTGCATATTTTGGACTGGTCCACGAAAAGGTAACGGCTGCTTTATTGGAATCTGCTGCAAGCGGTGCAGCCGCAGTTGCAGAACTGCTGAGCACAACGGCATTACCTGTATTAAAAGTGGTTAAATCATCTGCTTTATCGCAGGAAAATAACGCTACCGTAACCGCAGTAACAGCGAATATATTTTTTATACATTTTTTCATTGCAATCTGTTTTTAATTTTTAAAGTTTGGTTACGGTAAATTTTCCGATCTTAAAATCTACTACAATCTTATAGTTACCGCTCGCAGAAGGACCGGGGAAATTGTCGCCCAGGTCAAACCCAAAATCGCCGCCGGTATTTAAACCCGATAATGTTTTATCCTTTACGGCATATTTATGTCCCCAATCTCCATTTAATGGCAACATCAAATATTCTTTGCCGCCCGTAAGCGCTACCGTTATTTCATAGGTAGTATTGTTAGCCAGTTTGGTAAATTTTTGTGTGGGTACAGGTACAGGATTATTCCATCCGCCTGCTGTTGCATCACCTACCAGGTACAACTCACCGGTTGTAGGCAGCGGCACCGCCACATCCAGGTAACCGGTAATTACCTGCTTCAATACATTGGAATATAATGGCGCACTGGAATTAGTTAATGTAGACCTCAACCTTATTTCCATATTATGAGGTATGTTTTCCATTAGCCCTAATTTTGTCATGGCGGTATTGATCTCTTTTATAGTAACTGCTCTCGACAGGTCTTTTGCCACAACAATTTCCTGTATGTTGGGATTGGAAAAGTTAGATCCTGTAGTATCAAACTGCAGCGTATAAGTTACATCCTGCGAACTGGTACCGGTAGTGAACTGGTAATTCGGATTTGTCCAGGTAAAAGTATTCCAGGTTTTATTTTCATCTGCCTTTACCATTACTATCGGAGCCAGGCTTGTTGCCGTTACCGTTGGCTTTGTACCACCCAGGTAAGTAACACTGTTAATTTCTTTTTTGCACGACACAAGTACTGTTGCAATAATCGTTAAGCCGGTAAAAAGTTTGAATATATTTTTCATATCAAGTAGTTTAATTTTTGGGGATTAGTAACCGGTGTTTTGTACCAGGAAAGGATTTGCTGCAAGATCATCTGACGGAATAGGATATAAATTGTATTTACTATCCACTGCTGTTCCGGATGCAACGCCACCTTTCCATGCCCATAAATAAGTGCTGGTTGTAAACTGGCCATAACGGATCAGGTCTGTACGACGATGTCCTTCCCACATTAATTCGCGGCCTCTTTCAGATAAAATATAAGGTAGCGTTAATGATGCAGCATTAGCAGCATTGGGATCAGTTGGCCTTGCCCTTACTGCCAGTTGTTGCAGATAGCTTAACGCTGTTGTGTTGGAACCACCTGTACCAGCTCTTGCTACAGATTCGGCATAGATCAGGTAGATTTCTGCAAGCCTGAAAATCGGCATATCAATGCTGGCAAATGTTTTTCCATTATCGATATTGGGTGCAATAACACCAGCCCTTGTTTTATTCCTGAATTTGGTGGAAGAATAACCATCGGTAGCAACATCCAGCAATTGCGTCATTATTTTATTTTGTCCATTGGTATAAAACTGTCCCCTGACATCTGCTGCATCAAATAGATCAACAAACTGCTGTGTAATCCTGATACAACCCCATGTACCACTCGAGCCGGAACTGTCGCCAGGTACAGCTGCAGGACCATGCACTAAAAATGTGGTGCCGCCATAAGTTTGTGTAGCAATACCATCGTAAGGTGCAGTCCAGATAAATTCATCCGTATTCAGGTGATTATCGGCCAGCATTAATTCCTTGTATTTAGGATGTAGTGTATAACCTGCTGCAATTACTTTATTGCAATAGGTAATAGCATCAGTATACCTTGCTGTACCCGTATACACATTTGCATTCAGGTACAGGCGTGCCAGTAAGCTCCATGCAGCCGCCTGGTCTACCCGTCCATATTCATTGGCTTTTGCTGCGGGTAACGCAGTACTAAGATCTTTCAACTCATTTTCAATAAACGTAAACATACCGGTACGACCTTGTTGCTTTGGAAAATAAGCAGAGCCGATAGGCACTTCTTCCGTGATCAATGGCGGATTGCCAAAAAGATCCATCAACACCCAGTAATGGTACGCTCTTAAAAAACGGGCTTCGTTTTTATAGTTTTTAATATCGGCTGCATCTTTACCGGTAATACCTCTTTTTGAAACATTGGCATCTGATGATTCGGTAATAAAATTATTGGCCAATGTAATAGCGTAATACGATCTGTAATAGCTACACTTTACAGAGAAATTTACCGAGGTCCAGTTCATCTGGTGAATACCTATAGGATCGGTGTTGCCATGATAGGTCCAGCCAGCTTCATCGGTACTCAAGCATTCCAGGTACCAGAGGTTACGGAAAAAATCGGAGTTACCCGCATCACTGATGATCTGTGAAGGCAGATCGCCGCTACCTGCGCCCTGACTACCTGTTGTAAGCATAACACCATACACTTTTGCAAGCGCCTGTTTATAGCCTAACGGTGTAGCAAACACTTTATCATTGGTAAGATCGTTGGTAGGCGCAAGGTCAAGCTTATCCTTGCAGGCCGACAATACAACTATTGCTACTATGGAAGCAATGAAAGTTGATTTGACAAAATTATTTTTCATATAGTTATTTTTCAATTTTTAAATTAAAAGTCAAGGTTAGCGCCAATGGAAATTATTCTTGGTCGTGGGTAAAGGTTATTATCAATACCCCCGTTTACTTCAGGATCTAATCCATTGTATTTTGTAATGACAAATACATTTTGCACCGTAGCACTTAACCGTAACGTGTACCTGTTTTTTGAGAGGGCCCCTAAATTATATCCCAATGACAAATTATCCATTCTTAAGAAAGAGGCATTTTCCAGGTAGTAATCGCTGAATCCCTGGATATCTGTTTTTCCTTCAAACCTGGTATCGAGGTAATTTACAGAGCCGTTGTGTACTGTATAGGCATCCAGTATCTGTGTTAATTTACCCTGGTTACTGTAAATATTATTGTACACATAGTTGTTGAAATTCGCCCTCATTACTACACCTGCAGTCCATTTTTTATAACTCACATTGGTACTGAAGCCAAAGAACAAATTGGCATCCGGAGCCTTGCTTAAATATTTATCTTTTTCGTTGATGATACCATCGCGGTTAATATCTTCAAATAAACCTTCAATTGGTTTTCCATTTACATCATATACCTGGTGGTATAGAAAAAAAGTATTTTTAGCATGACCCACCTGGCTGTATTGTATAGGACCATTTACACCTGCAGCTCCTCCGCCCGGTGCGCCAAGATATTCAAGATTAGCAGGCACAACCGTCAAATTGGTAATGGTGTTTTTATTATAAGTAGCATTGAAGTTAAAATCCCAGGTAAGGTTTTTATTTTTAACCGGTATTACATTGATATTAAACTCCACCCCTTTATTATCCATATTACCAACATTGGCAACTATATATGCAGAGAAATTCGTTGCTGCGGGCTGAGCTATCTGGTTTAATAGTTTTTCTGTTCTCTTCAAATAAAAATCTACGCTACCGGTTATCCTGTTGTTTGCAAAACCATAATCTACCCCAGCATTATAACCTGCAGTTTGTTCCCATTGCCTGTTATAATAAAAACCTGCCGGAGCGTAAGTGTTATAATAGGCATTGCCAAACTGGGTTAAAGAATTTGGACCGCTATAACTATAGTAAGAAAGATAATCATAGTTATTAAGTCCGTCCTGCTGGCCTGTAACGCCATAGCCTACCCTCAATTTAAGTTCAGAGATCGCTCTGCTGTTTTTCAGAAAATTTTCACTCTTAACTCTCCACGACAATGCTGCGGATGGAAAATTGGCAAACCGGTTATCCGGTCCAAAGCGGGATGAACCATCTCGGCGGAATGTTGCAGTAAGAAAATATTTATCATTCAATGCATAGTTTAGGCGTCCAAAAATACCGATCAAAGTATTTTCTGGTTTATTATTGGGGAAATCAGGTGCTTTTGTTCCTGCAATAGTATCTCTTTTGGCCGTATAGCCACGATAGAAATAATAAGTAGCTAAATAATTTATATAACTGTAGCCTGCGGTTACATCGATCCTGCTTTTGATAGAAGGCAGGTCTTTTACATAGTTCAGGTAAAAATCCATCACCGTATTTTGTTTGGTTGATTTGGATTCGCTGTAAGAACCACTGATGCCCGGCTGACCAATTACATAAGATTGGGCTGCACTGTCATTTACAAAATAAGAGCCCGTGCTCCGGCTTACATCATAAGCAAGGTTCAGGTTGGCATGCAAACCTTTAACCCACGGAAGTGCATAGTCGAATTGTATATTTCCAATACTTCTTTTAGGTGTTTGTTTGTCCTGGGTTTGTTCCAGTACGCCAACAGGATTATTAGGACGATTCAATATCAGGTCGCCATTTGACTCCAGCCATTCGTAATAACCATTATATCTCGGGCTATTGGAATAGATAGGTTGCGTTGGATCAAAACTTACCGCACCACCAATCGCACCCTGGTTACCAAACCTGGTATCCTGCATGCTGCCTTTTAAATTAATATCTACTTTTAAAGTATTATGAAAGAAGGTGGGGTTTAAAACAAGTGCTATAGAACTTTTTTGTAAATGATCTGTCCTTAATATTCCATTCAGGTAGGAATAACCGATAGATACACGATAAGGCAATCCCTTTACACCTCCACTTAAACTTAAGTTATTATCAGTAGATACCGCAGTATGATAAATAGCATCCTGCCAATTGGTGTTAGCTTTTCCTACCTGCGCTTTTTGTTTGGCATTGCCGGATTGTGCAACGATTGCCCTTACTTGGTCGCCGGTTAATACATCTACTTCGCCTGTTTTACTGGCAATGGAAAGTACTGTACTGAAATTCATTTTTAATCCGCCGGCTTTCCCTTTTTTGGTGGTAATGATGATAACACCATTTGCAGCCCTTGTACCATATATTGCCGATGCGGAAGCATCTTTCAATACGGTGAAAGTTTCTATATCATTAGGGTTAATAAAACTAAGCGGGTTACTTGCCCCGTTAATACCGTTCTCATCCAATGGCACTCCATCAATTACGATAAGTGGGTTGTTACTTGCACTTAATGATGAACCGCCACGAATACGGATCCTGCTTCCTGAACCAGGCTGACCACCGTTGGAAGTAATAGCAACACCAGGTACTTTACCTGCGATCATTTGCTCAGGAGTGGTAATATTTCCTTTTTGAAAATCCTTTGCTGTTACCACATTCACCACACCGGTTAAATCTTTTTTACGTGTGGTACCATAACCTATTACTACCACTTCATTTAACTGCTGGTTGGTTTGCACCAGGCTTATGTCAACGTTTGTTTTCCCGTTTACAGCAACTTCCTGCGGAATAAAACTAACTGAAGTAAATACCAGCACAGCATTTGCCGGTACAGTGATTTTAAATGTACCGTCTGCGGCTGTTTTAGCAGCTGTTTTGGTACCCTTAACCGTAACAGTTACATTCGGTACCGCCATACCGTCTTTACTGTCTGTTACCTTACCCGTAACAGTGGTTTGTGCAAACGCAGCCACTGACAAAAATATCAGCGCAATCGTTTGCGAAATTACGTTTAAAAAATGTTGGAGGATTTTTTTCATACATGCAGTTTGTATCGTTTTTTAAAAAGAATTAATAGCAATCTAAAATGTGTACTTTTTACACAATTAATGATGTGTAAATTTTACGCAAAGTAAGGTTTTATTTGAAATTTCAAACATTTTGTTAAAATATTTTTATCTCTTTTTAATAAAGGCTGGGAATTAAAAGGAAGGCATTACCCTCCGATAAAAAGCTGCGCCGGGGCGATTAAAAATCAATGCCCACCCACTTCTTCTTCTTCTTTTCGTATTTCTCAAAATTGAATTTATATAATTTGCCCGGGCGGTGCGGCACGTCCTGCTCCATTTCATCAATGTCTATCAGGAAGTCCATAGAGAAGAATTTTTTACGAAAATTTCTCCTGTCCATTTTGGTATCCAATATAGCTTCGTATAAATTCTGCAGGTCGCGTAAAGAGAATTTTTTGGGCAACAGGTTAAAACCCAGCGGGTGTTCCTGTATTCGTTTTTGCAATCTTTTATAACAGGTATCAAATATCTCCTGGTGATCAAATGCCAGGTCAGTAACATTTTTAATATCGTGCCAATGCAATTCGTTATCCAGGATATTTAATTTGTGGTGCTGTACATTTATGAGGGAGCAATAGGTAACCGTAACCACACGGCCCGCGGGGTGGCGACTTACCGCACCAAATGTTTGCACCTGTTCCAGGTACACATCACTTAAACCGGTACGTTGTTTTAGAATACGATAGGCTGCTTCATCAAGGTCTTCGCTCGGTCTAACAAGATCGCCCAGCAGCGACCATTTGCCAATATATTTTTTAAGATCGCTTCGTATCAGCAATACTTTAAGCTTGTTCTCATCAAAACCAAATATCACACAGTCAACAGACAACGCAATCCTGTTGCTGCTTTCCACTTCGGTTTTAATACCCAGCAGGGTTTTAATATTCTTTGTTTTATCAGGATTTATTTCAGTTGACATATATAGGGGTTAAAAATAAATCAATTTTATTGTTTTAAGAATTGCACGTAAGCTATTTTATCATTTTGCATGATCTTTAAAAAATAAGTACCGGTGGTTAATGCCTTAAACTGGTAAGTGGCGTTGATCTGGTATTGCCCCTGCCTTACATCTACATTGGCAATGGTTTGCAGCTTTTGCCCCATGGCATTGGTAAGAATAATACTTGTTCTTCCGGTTTCAGGAACTATATAATCAATAATTGCATTACCGGTTACAGGGTTAGGTGATATTTTGATGCCCAGGCCATCTTTTGCAGTTGTTATCGTACTGTTATGTGATAAGGTGGCAAACTGGCTGGCAGCATAATTGGCAACCGGCGTTGATGAACAATTGGCACTCAGCCTCCAATCGTACGATGTTGCAGGGTTAAGGTTGTTTATACTTACCGAACCTGCACTAATTGCAGTGGCTGCATTTATCCATGATGTAGTACCCGTTTCTTTATACTCTACCGTATAAAAGTTTCCGGTAACTGCCGGCCAGTTTAGTTGAACCGAATTAAAGGTGATATTGGTTGCAGTTAAGCCTGAAGGAACAGCCGATGTTCCAGTTACTGTAACGTTTACACTTGACCTGGGGCTTTCGCCGCAATTATTTTTCTGGCTTACATAAAAATTAAATGTGCCTGCTGTTGTAGTGGAGGGTGTAGGTGCAGTGCTGCTGCCTGTACCACCGGTTGCAACGGTATACCAGGTTAAATTGGATCCGGTTGCTGTTAAAGCAATAGCGCTTGCATTCTGGCAATAGGTAACCGGGCTGGTTACAGCAGGAGCCGTAAGTACAGCTGTTACATTCACTACAACGGGTAAACGAACACTTTCACACCCTGAAGTCTGGCTTACATAATAAGTAGTAGTGCCTGCTGTTGCTGTTGATGGTATTGGCGCTGTAATGCTTCCTGTGCCACCGGTTGCAGCAGTGTACCATAACAAATTGGTGCCGGTTGCAGTTAATGCTGTAGCGGTTACATTCTGGCAATAATTAATTGGGCTGTTGGCAACCGGTGCAAGTGTGGCACATGCCGGCACACTTACATAAATATGGTATTCGCCTGGCTGTAAAGTAATACTTTGAGTGGCTGCCGTTAAATTAAAGTTTGCGCCCGTTGATCCATTCATTCCGGCACTAGTACCATTACTGATATAATTCGTCCAGTCGCCGGCTGATTGAAAGGTTACGGATTTAGTTTGTGCCACTACATCCATGTTTGCTACTACAGTAATTTTCTTCCCCCCGATATTGGGATCGGCTATCTGGAACACTTTAACCAATCCGCTGTTAAAATCATAAGTAAAGCTGGTATTATTAAATATAGCGGTATTGCTTAACCGAAGTTGTATAATGCTTTTGTACGCATCGTATAAATGTTTACGGTTAGCATCGGTCATATACTCCCAGTGCGGGGGTTTATTGGCAACATTCGATCCGCCAAAAGTAAGTGGAATATCATATCCCCTTTCTTCAAACTGCCAGATCATTTTAGGACCGGGTACAGTAAAAAATACTGTAGCTGCAGCTTCTTCTCTTGCCAATGCAGTGGCCAGTGTTTTTACATTGTAGCTACCGGAAGCATTTCCAAAGTTTAAGTTTTTATACATCGTTCTTTCTTCATCATGGCTTTCCATATACCCAACTTCTGCAGGGTTGCTGAATGCTTTTTTTGCATCACTATATACAATGGGTGAAATATCAGAGCTGGCAGCAAATCCCATAGTGTTTTGACTATACACATAATTATTATTACCCCAAAGCATAAAACCCTTGGTTGCATATTCCTGTTCTTCCTGGCAGGGTAATGTGCCCAGGAACTCCAGTATCATATAGGTATTGGGATGCGTGGCAATGGTACCATCATAATAGCGGTTAAGGTTAGCCAGTCTTGCAGCATCATAATCTTCTACCGTTGTGGTTGTGGTCACTTTTTGCGTAAACCCTTTTGCCAGGTCAAAACGGAAACCATCAACTTTATATTCATCCAGCCAGTGATTGATGGAGCGCTGCACCAGGTACTGGGTAGCCGTTGATGTATGATTAAAATCATTGAATACACTATAGGGATGCGGCGCACTTACATTCAACCACGGATTATTGGCTGCAGGTTGATTACTGGTTGCATTCCAATACATCTTTGCCTGCGGCGCATTGTTATCGCAATGATTGTATACCACATCGAGTATAACTGCTATACCGTTCTGATGACATTTGTCTATAAATTCCTTTAATTTATTTTTTGTACCGTAATATTTATCGGGGGCAAAATAAAAAGTAGGATTGTAACCCCAGCTTTCGTTACCCGTAAATTCATTTATGGGCATTAACTCAATAGTATTAATACCCAGATTTTTGAAATACTGGAAAGAATCGATCAAAGATTGATAACTATGTTGCGCAGTAAAGTCCCTGATGAGTAATTCATATATTACCAGGTTCTTTTTATCGGGGCGGGTAAAATTATTTACCTGCCAGGCATAGGCAGGTTCAGCAGTTTGCAAAACGCTTACAATACCTGTAGTTAAACCCGTAGGGTATGGCTTAAGGTTAGGATAAGTAGAAGCAGTAATGAATGGATCATTATCCGGATCCAATACCTTTTGTGCATAAGGATCTGCAGTTTTTATATTATTGTCAATCAGGTACTGGTAACCATATTCGGTTCCCGGCGTAAGCCCGTTAATAGTAAGCCAGAAATAATTACCATCTGCCGTTTTATTCATTTGATTGGAACAGGTAACTGTCCAACCCGAAAAATCACCCAGCACCACTACATTATTTTTACCTGGTGCATACAATACCAACGTAACTGAAGTATTATTGGCAGCATAATTAATCCCTTCCTGTACGCCGGCAGGTAATGCGCCTACAGTTGTGGTGGGTGGTATATAGAATTCGAAGGAATCTTTTTTTATACCGGATCCGTCATTGCCTTCCAGCATTATTTTTTGATTACAGGCTGTTGCGATAGTAGCAGTACCCGAAATGGTATTTGTCGCCGTAGCAGTGGTAATGGTATTGCCATTAAGTTGTAAGTTTAATGCTGCATTGGCCGATGATACACCAGTAATATTTATAGTACCGCCAACAGCCACACTGATAGGTTCTATCCAGGGAATATAACGGGGTTCAAATGCTGGCATATTGATGCGTACGGCAAATTCTGTATTACCATATACCGGCAAATACATATCACTACCGTCGGAGTTTACCTGCTTTAATGTGCCCGTAGCATTCCTGAAAATAATCGTTATTTTTTTAATGGTTTCGCCGGCTGGTACACCAAAGAAACTACGGATATTAGTAATGCTGTATTGATATTTATTACTTCCTAAAGGTGTAGCATGGGCTAAAGGATCTGCAGTTCCCCAGGTAAATTTTACATATCGCCAGTCTGCAGGGCCGGTACTTAAATTGGTGATCACACCTACATGCACATAAATATTTGCAGAATTGCCTCCCTCAAAATTCAATAATCCCTGGTTGCCTTTTGCACAATCAACTGTAAAATTAAGGTTGGAATTATCAACCGGGAATTCGGGTGACCAGTTCAATAAACGCTGGGCATGGGATGTAATAGCAGCACAAAACAGCAGCAGTACAAGCGTACATTTCTTCATAAACAAGCAATTTGAATTAATGTGTAAAACTAACACATTAATTCAAATTCCAAAATTTTTCTTGCGTACCTATTTTTTATAGACGACTTTTCCGTTGATATAGGTTTGATTAACAGTTGCTTTTAAAATATTTACCGGATCGCATGTCAACAGGTCCGTATCCAGTAATATAAAGTCTGCGGCCTTACCTGTTTCGAGACTACCTTTTTCCTTTTCTTCAAAGGCCGCTTTAGCAGCCCAGATAGTCATTCCCTTCAATGTTTCCTGCCTGCTTAATCCATTTTCCATTTGAAATCCGCCTGGAGGAAAGCCTTTACTATCCTGCCTTATGGCTGCTGCATAAAAAGTTTTAAAAGGAGAAATATCTTCTACCGGAAAATCCGTTCCCAATGGTATCCATCCATTCTGGTCGAGTAATTTTTTATAGGCATAGGCATTTTTAATCCTGGTGTTGCCCAATCTTGTTACTGCCCAATACATATCACTGGTAGCATGTGTAGGTTGTACTGATGGAATGATATTATTGTCGCCAAATAAATTAAAATCCTGCTCATCTATCACCTGGGCATGTTCGATACGCCAGCGTTTATCATTTTTTCCCTTCAATACTTCAGCATATGTTTTTAAAATCTCCCGGTTACCGCTATCGCCTATGGCATGTGTACACATTTGAAATTTTGTATTGGCCAGTTTGGCGGCCACTTCTTTAAAATGCACCGGGTCACTTAATAAAAAACCTTTCCAGCCTGGTTTATCGGTATAGTCCTGCAAAAGGCATGCTCCGCGGCTACCTAATGCGCCGTCGCCATACAATTTAAATCCTCCAACGGTAAGCATATCGGTTTTATAAATGCCTTTGGCAATCCACTTGTCGTAGTATTGTGCGCTATCGGTAAGCATGGCATATATCTTCATCTTCAGGTTACCTGCTTTTTGTTCAGCATCTACCAGGTCAACCATATGTTCACTTATACCGCAATCGTGTACGCCGGTGAGCCCGTAAGCAAAGCATTCGTTTTGCGCAGTGTTAAGATATATTTTGGCCTGTTCATCACTTATGGGTGGAATGATGGCTTCCACAATATCCATGGCGTTATCTATCAGTATACCTGTGGGTTTTCCATTCTTTAATTCAATACTGCCGCCGGTAACAGTGGTAGCTGCAGTTATTTTAGCCATGTCCATTGCTTTTTGATTGGCTATTGCAGCGTGCCCGTCAATGCGTTTTAAGAAAACAGGGCGGTCGGGATATAAAGAGTCCAATTTTTCTTTACCGGGAAATTCCTTTGTCTCCCAATCATTTTGATCCCAGCCGCGGCCATATATCCAGGGCAGGTTGTACGATTTTGTAAAATCACTCAAGTGATGCAATACCTCTTCAAAAGAACTGGTACCGGTAAGATCGCATTTCCATTTATCCGTGGCATAGCCGGTAAAGTGGCAATGTGCATCAATAAAACCAGGGAAGATAGCTTTGCCCTTTGCATTCAATTCCTCTTCGCCTTCATACGCTTTTAATATTTCGTCATTGGTGCCTATAGCTGTTATCTTTCCATCACTGATGGCCATTGCTTCGACTATCCGGAAGTTTTCGTTAGCGGTATAGATCTTTGCATGGTGCACCAATAAGGTTACCTTTTGGCGAAACTTGCACGACGAAAATGCCAATAACATCATGATAGTAACCAGGCTGCAGTGAAAGAAAATTCTTTTCATAAATTATTTGATTGTTATACTATAATCCTGTTATTGATCTCCTGCACATTTTTCAACGCAAATTCCCTGATTGCACTTGTTTTTTCCTGATTCAGTTTTTCTCTTCGGTTGTACCATACTATCAAAACGGAAAGTAACATAACACTCGCCAGGGTATAATAAAACTCCCCCAAAGAAACGAACATTTTTACCTGCGCAATGTAAGCGGCGATTACTATTATACTGAGCCCGGCCAGAATTAATCTAAATCTTTCCAGTAAAAGCCTTATACAGATCAGCAGCCCATTATAAGTTTTTTGTCCTTTGCCAAGTGAATAGCTGGTGTATAATATATCTACCGGAATTTCTTTGATGACGAGATTTTTTTGCACAGCGCATTTGATCAGCTCAATAGCATGTGCCATTCTGTTTTGTTTGATGTTAATGCGTTTCAGGGCATTCTCATTCAACGCCCGTAATCCATTTTGGCTATCCGTTAAAACAATTCCTGTAAATATAAATTGTATTATCCTGGCTAATTTAAGGATGATTAATTTCCCATAAGGGATAGTGCTGCTGTTACCGGGCTGCGTTTTGTTTAAAAACCTTGAGCCAATAACCATATCTGCCTCTTTGTTTAGCAGCGGTTGTACAAGTTTAGGAATATCAGCAACCTGGTGTTGGCCGTCCCCATCAAAATGTACAAGGATATTTACGCCGATCGATTTACAAAAGTCCATGCCGGTTTGCAATGCCGCACCCTGCCCCAGATTTTTGGAGTGCGTAATAAGGTAAAGCGGATAATCAGTACGGGTTAATGCAACGGGTATTGTACTGCAATCATCCACAACGATTACGGTATATTTTGTAAACCCGGGATTACTAAGGATAATATTTATTATTTTTGATTCATTGAAAACTGGTATTACAACAGCGATATTCATTTCAACAATTTTAATGCACAGAATTTATTTTTCAAAAATAGGCCTAACAGTTTTAAATTAAATGGTTCAGGATGAATAAAAAGAGTATTGTTGCCAGTTTGTTTTTGTATTGGATATGTTTTTTTTTTCTTCTTCCCCATTTTCTGCACCAGGTAGATCCAGACGGGATAGCCTATCTCAACCAGGCAAAATTGTATTTCAAAGCAGATTTTAAAACTGCGATCAACGGCTGCTGGAGTCCTTTATTTCCATTAATACTGTCTCCGTTTATTAAATTTGGGATTGATCCGTTAATCATGTGCCGCATTTTAAACGGTATATTCAGTTGCCTCATATTATTTTCTGTGAACGGGTTAGTGCAAAAAATGAGGGTGTCGTATCCATTTTATTTAAAGCTGTTGCCATTTGTTATCTGCATCATTACCTTATCAATGACCTTTTACCTTTTAGGTCCGGATATATTGCAGACTTTATTATTAAGCGTACTGTTGAATATTGTTTTGCGGGAAAATTTTTTTTCGCGTAACCGTAACATTATGTTGGCAGCTTTTATAGGAGCCGTGGCTTACCTGGCCAAAGCCTATAACTTTTCTTTGATTATATTATTTGCCGGCATACTTTTTACATTGCATTATTTATGGACTACGAAACGACTGTTCAGCGCCGCATTATTCAAAAAGCTGGGGTTTTTTTATCTTTTCTTTTTGCTGTTTTCCGCTCCGTATATCATTATTATCTCGATAAAATATCAACGTGTTACATTTAGTACCGCCGGTGCAATAACGATGCATAAAAGCCTGGAACCCGGCGATTTTTTCAGTGTTGATGCGCTGCCCTTCGTTCCGCCTCCATCAGCATATTCATTAGCCTCCTCCGATGATCCCAGCCTGATCGTACCTCATACCGTGAATATGCTCACTTCAAAGCATTATTTTTTTAAAGAGATCAAGATATTTTTTGCAACTATAATAGAATATACCAAAATACTCAATTCAGTGAGTGTTATCAGTATAACCATCCTGCTGCTCTTCCTGTTCTACCTGTATAAAGAAAAGATGGGCTTTGATTTTAAAGCGAGGTTGTTTGTGTTTACCTTATTGTATCCATTGGGATATTTTTTAATCGCGATAGAGTGGCGCTATGTTTGGATCAACATCTTTACCATTTTATTAATGCTGTCATTACTGCTTGATCATCTTTATCACCAGAAGCTCATGCCCAAAAAGATAGTTCATATCATTAGCTTTCTTGCCCTCTTATCTTTCTGCATATCACCCATACTGAACTTAAGGAAAAACCCGAGCGGCGAAGCAGCATACCAAATGAGCGTTGATCTTAAAAAAAATGGCCTCACAGGTAATTTTGTTTACGACCCTAATCATAAATTTGACTACTATTTTGTGAGTTACTTCAATAATTCAAAATGTTTTGGCATTTATAATACTGCTTTTACAAATCAAGATATCATTAGCAATAAAGACCGGTACAGCATTAAATATATTTTTTGTTATTATAGGGATGATACTGAAAAAAAACAGATCTTGCTTTCCGCCTTAAATGAAATATCCAGTAAAGTATACGATACGCAAATAAGAAACCTCGTAGTATTTGAATTAAAGTAAACCCGTAAGTACAATGTATAGTACAGCGCAAACTAAACAATTGCAGAATGACACTGCTCAATTATTGCAATCAAAAACAGTATGTGAATTGCAAAACGTGGAAACATTCCGGAATATTCTACGCTTTCATGAATACCGGTATTATGTACAGAACGACCCTATCATCAGCGATACCCAATACGACCTGTTGTATAAAGAGTTGGAAAAGTTTGAACGGGCAAACCCGGATGCCGTTACTATTGACTCTCCCACGCAAAGAGTAGGTGCAGGTTTGGTTAAAGATTTTCCTAAAGTACAGCACCTGGTGCCAATGCTGAGTTTAGACAATAGTTACGATGCAGATGACCTGAATGATTTTGACCGCAAGGCAAGGGAGCTCAGTGGTCTTGACAGTATTGAATATTGCGTGGAACCCAAGTTTGACGGGGCCAGCATTTCTCTCATTTATGAAAATGATTTTTTCACAAGAGCGGCTACAAGGGGCGACGGCGCTGTAGGTGATGAAATAACGATCAATACTAAACAAATAAAGTCCGTACCGTTATCAGCACAATTTTCAGCTTATGGTATTCAGCAAATTGAAGTACGCGGTGAAGTACTAATGAACAAAAATAATTTTAAGGCGTATAATGATAAGCTTGCAGAAGAGGGTATTCCTCCGCTGGCCAATCCCCGTAATGCCGCTGCAGGTAGTTTACGTATTAAGGATACGGCCGAGGTTAGCCGAAGAAACCTGGAAGCCTTTTTATACCATGTCAGTTATTTACTGGAAACCGGCACCACAAGTATAAACGCCGAACCATTAACCCATAGCGGCATGTTGGAAATGTTATGGAACCTGGGTTTCAGGAGCCCCAAAAAAGAGATGAAAGTGGTAAAGGGTATCGAGGGGGTGATAGAATATGTAGCTGAGTTTGAGACTAAAAGAGACAACCTGCCTTATGAAATAGATGGTATGGTAATTAAAGTCAACGACCTGCAGTTACAGGAACGTTTAGGCATGACGTCTCACCATCCACGTTGGGCCATTGCCTTTAAATTCAAGGCAAGGCAGGCTACCACCCGGTTAATTGATATTGGTTACCAGGTGGGGCGAACGGGGGCGGTTACACCGGTAGCAAAACTGGAACCCGTTCAGGTAGGCGGTGTAACGGTTAGCAGTATCTCTATCCATAACGAGGAGTACATTAAGGAGAAAGACCTGATGCTGGGTGATACTATTTTAATTGAAAGGGCCGGTGACGTTATCCCGCAGATAGTGAAATCCTTTCCGGAACTAAGAAAAGGCAGCGAACGCAAAATTATTTTTCCTACCGTGTGCCCCGTATGCAACCACCAGCTGTTTAAAACGGAAGATGAGGCCGTTTGGCGTTGTATCAATATTAACTGCCCCGCCCAGGTGGTGGAAAGAATCATTCATTTTGTAAGCAAGGACGCCATGGATATACGCAGTTTTGGCGATGCCAATGTGCGCAAGTTCTATGAAATGGGATTATTGAAGGATGTGCCCGGGGTGTATACCTTACCGTTTGATGAGATCAAAAAACTGGGTGGGTTTGGTGAAAGATCGATTACCAATTTGCAGGCTGCCATCGAAGCCAGTAAAACGCAACCGCTACACCGTATCATTTACGGGTTGGGTATACGTTATGTAGGAGAAACAACGGCTAAAACCCTTGCCAGCAGCGTAACTCACCTCATGGACTTTGTACATTACAGCGAAGAACAATTGCAGCAGCTGGAAGATGTGGGCATAAAAGTGGCCAAAAGTATTCATGCTTTTTTCGGTGATGCGGACAATATAAAACTGGTAGGAAAACTGGAAGAATTAGGGGTACAGTTAAAGAATGAGCATAAGCAACTGGTAACCGGCGGCAACCTTTTGGACAAGACCTTCCTGTTTACCGGTACTTTAAATAAGCTCAAACGCAGTGAGGCCGAAGCTATGGTGGAGAAAAACGGTGGCAAAATTATTAGTGGTGTTAGCAGTAAATTAAATTATCTTGTGGTAGGCGATGACGCCGGAAGCAAGCTGGAGAAGGCTAAGAAGATCACTACCGTTCAGGTAATAACTGAAGAAGATTTTTTAAAAATGCTTTCATCTTGATAAAATTTTTTTTATATTTATAGCCTACTTTAGAACATTATTCACTCAGGCATTTTAAAATGCCCGAACACACACTTAAACTAATATTGAAATGATTAAAAAAATTGCTGGCGAAGTATGGAAACCCATTCAGTTTAATGGCTACAAAACACTTCGTAAAAAGTATGCTGTATCATCTCTAGGCAGGGCTGCCAGTTATAGCGAAAATGTTACAGAAGATGGAAAACTATTAACTGGATCTGTTACTTCAGGTTATAAAACACTTAACCTGCATGTTAACGGTGGCAATGGCACGATCTATATTCATAGAGAAGTAGCCAGGCAGTTTAGTAAAAAAGCTTCGCCCAAGCATAAGTATGTTATTCATGTCAATCACAAAAAACAAGATAATCATCATAAAAATTTAAAGTGGGCTACCTTAGACGAAGTGAGCAGTCACCAACAGGCAAGCCCCGAAAAAATAGCCTATAAAAAAAGACAGGCCAACCGCACCGAAGGTTTAAAATTAAATGCTACCCAGGTGAAAGTGATCAAGGAGATGATCAAAAATCCAAAAAGAAAATTAACCTACAAGCAGATCGCTACCAAGTATAAAGTAAGTGAAATGACTTTATACCGTATTAAAAGTGGCGAAAACTGGGGTAAGGTGAAGTAAGTATAATTATAAATAGTACAAAGTATTAAGTATATAAAAGAGGAATTGGCATTGGTCAATTCCTCTTTGTTTTATGTACATTCGTTGCTTAAAAAAATATTTATGCTACAGGCTGCAGCTTTAAAATTTTTAAAAGACCTGAAAAAAAACAACAACAGGCCGTGGTTTGAGGAACATCGTAAACAGTACGAAGAGACGAAAGATAATTTTTTATCGTTTATTGACAACCTGATTACAGGTATTGCCGTATTTGATCCTCCTATTGCCGCGTTGAAAGCAAAAGATTGCAGCTTTCGTATCAACCGTGATGTCAGGTTCAGTAAAGATAAAAGCCCTTATAAAAATAATATCGCCGCGTATTTTAACCGCAATGGAAAAAAAGCCAACGGAGCCGGTTATTACCTGCATATTGAGCCGGGTAAGAGTTTTGCCGCCGGCGGGTTATGGATGCCCGACGCAAAAGACCTGGCTAAAATAAGGCAGGAAATTGATTATAGTTTTGAGGATTGGAAAAAGATCATTGGCCATGCAGCCTTCAAAAAAACCTTTCCCGAAGGCGTAACCGGAGAAGCCCTGGTAAGACCTCCGAAAGGCTATGAGGAAAATAATCCTGCAATCATCTACTTAAAAAAGAAAAGCTTTATCGTATCCAGGTCATTTACAGACGAGGCGGTGCTCAATAAGTCATTTGTAAAAGAAGTAGCCCATACATTTAAAACAATGAAGCCTTTGATTGATTTCTTAAACGCAGCTGTTGAGTAAGTGACAGCCGAAATATACGGATCAAAAAAATGGCCAGAGATAAAAATCTCCGGCCTTGCTTACCTCTGAAACCACAAGAAAAAAAGGTAATAAAATATCTTTATTAATAGTTAATTGCAATAATTGAAAAAGTGTAATTGGATAATAATATTGGCTTTGTGTATTACAAAAACCTAAAGCTTTAAATAAGATTGGAGTGGATTAAAATAACCGAGCAGGATGTAAAAGTAAGGTTTTTTTTGAAGTAATGGAATTTATTTTTCAAAAATTTTCTGCCTGCTCCCTACATTTACCAGGCCCGCAATATAGGTATAGATTTTTTTGTAAGGAATATCAATGCATTTTTACCAAAAGTTAACAGCCCTTCTTTCTTTCATCCGGCATAATTACCATAATCCTTTAATAATCACGTAATAGCAGAGTAATTATGGCCGTTTTAGCAAAATAAAAATCGATAGTACAAGTTTATCAAATACCAGAAAAGCCTCCAAAAATTACAATTTAAAGCAGGTATTTTTTTTAAACCGCCGACTTTTAAGCAAGGAACTGTATATATCTATATATAATGCATACTAATATTACCGGGATTTATACGGAAATGACAATCCTGTTTTCAAAAAACGGGTGAAATTGATCCTGGATTATACTTCTCTCTTCAATTTTTCAACTGGTGTATAAAACCTGTAAAAAGTCATCCAGAAAAACTAATAAGCGTTAGTTTTGTAAAAAAGCCTGATGGCAAAAATAAAGCCCGCAAAAAACGCCAGCAAAAAAGAAGTGATCCTAAAAAGCGCAGCTGTTCTTTTTAGAGCCAGGGGATTTAATGCTGCATCTATGAGAGAGCTGGCTGAGGCCGTTGGTGTGGAAGCGCCCAGTTTATATAATCATATCGGCAGTAAAAGCGAGCTGCTGCACATTATCTGTTTTAAAATTGCGAATGAATTTACCGGCCAGCTTGCTGAAATTGAAAACAGCCCACTGGATACCATCGGTAAAACGGAGAACCTTATACGATTTCATATCAACATGATGCTAAACCAGGCCGATGAAGTATTTGTAGCCAATCATGAATGGAAATATTTGGCAGAACCCTTTTTAAGTAATTTTTTAAACCAGCGCCGTAGTTATGAAAAACGGCTGGTATCCATCATTGAAGAAGGCGTACAAAAAAAAGAATTAAAAGGCATTAATCCTTATGTTGCTGTACTAACTATATTATCTGCAGTGCGTGGACTGGAATTTTTACAACGGCACAAAAAAAATATCAGTGCAACTGAACTGGAAAATGATATGGTAACACATTTATTAAAAGGGATAGCAAAATAATTTTATGGCAGTACATTTCCACTCATTGAAGGTAAAAACAATAAAAAAAGAAACCCCGGACTGTGTTTCCATTGTATTTCAAATTCCTGAAACCTTACAAAAAGAATTTTTATTTGATCCGGGTCAAAACATTACCGTAAAAAAAATAATAGATGGCGAGGAATTACGCCGCTCTTATTCCATTTGTGCAGCACCCTTTGAAAATGAATTAAAGATTGCTGTAAAAAAAGTAGACGGCGGAAAATTTTCGGCTTATGCCAATGATATATTGCAGGAAGGAGAAAGCATTGATGTGTTGCCCCCAACCGGGAAATTCAGTTCAGCAATTGAAAGCGCTAATAAAAAAAACTACCTGGCTTTTGCAGCAGGCAGTGGCATCACTCCCGTTCTTTCTATAATAAAATCTACCCTTAAAATAGAACCCGGAAGTAACTTTACCTTAGTATTTGGCAACCGAAGCCGTTCTTCCATTATTTTTTTTGAAGAACTGGAAGGATTAAAAAATAAATACCTCCAGCGATTTAATTTTATTAATATCCTTAGCAGGGAAAGAACGGATGTTCCTTTGAATTATGGAAGGATAGATAAAAATAAACTAGCTGATCTCGGCAAAATAATAGACTATTCAAATACCGATGAGTTTTTTGTTTGCGGACCAGAAGCGATGATCTTTTGTGTGAAGGATTTTTTAGAGGCTGCGGATATTGAAAAAAAGAAAATACATTTTGAATTATTTACGACACCCGGCCAAAAAACAATAATCGCCGAAAACACAAAAGCGGCTACAGAAAAAACAGGCCCTAAAAGTAATATAACGGTTAAGCTTGATGGCAGAAGCTTTGATTTTGTATTGGGTTTTGACAACGACAGCATTTTAGATGCAGCCTTACAGCAGGGTGCCGATCTGCCCTTTGCCTGCAAAGGTGGTGTATGCTGCACCTGCAAAGCAAAATTACTGGAAGGTGAAGTAAAAATGGATGTTAACTGGGGGCTGGAACAGGAAGAAATTGAACAGGGTTTTATTCTCACTTGTCAAAGTCACCCGGTAACCCCAAAGGTAGTAGTAGACTTTGACATCAAATAGATCCCTGCTGTAGAACAGCGGGGCCGCTAAAATTAAAAAATCTGTACTGTTCAAACAATCTTCCACTTTAATTATTCTAGCTGAAAATAATTATTGCAATAAGAATTAGTATAATAAGAATATCTTTTTTGTACATAGGAAAATTTCTTACAGCATTAATTAATGTGCTGCTGTAAATACAGCAGCACATTAAAACTAAAACGCCCTGCTCAATTATTAAATACGTATGTTATTTTTTGCTTTTGCCTAACAATAACCCATAAAATAAACGAATGCTGAAAGTACTGCCGGTTATTTTGCCTGCATTCACATTTCCTTTGTCAATTCTTGACAATCCTGCTGCATAACTCAAATTAATACCGAGTCCGGGTACTGCTTTATTTAATTTATACCCGGCGCCTACACACCAGCTCATAAGTGTTGACTGTGTATATTTTTTAAAATCGTATTTACCATTTGTATAATCCCCTTTTGCCGAAAGCAACAGGCCCAACTGCGGACCAGTTTCCAGGTAAGCGCCAACAGCTGTATGGTACTGGAAAAGCAAGGGTATATTAATGCGCTTGATAGTAACCACACCTGTAATGGGATTCCCGTTACTTTTATAATTCTCCTCTGTTCCTTCTGCAGAATAATGCACACCTAACTCTGCAGCAAAATGTTTTTTAAACAAATAATTGGCAAATACTCCACCGGTAAAAAAATTATGGCTGCCCGTGCTATACACCGAGGTGTTGCTATATTTCTCTTTCGAAATATTGAGGCCTGCTTTAGCTCCTACTGAAAACTGCGCCTGCACTACTACGATTGTCATTATAGCGACAACTACTAACATGATACTTTTTTTCATAACTGGTTTAGATGTTTTAGAATTTGATTGATGAATTTTATTTTGGTAACCCTAGTCGATTATAATTTTACTGGTTATTGTTTCTTCTTTACCGACCATTCTGATAAAATACACGCCCTTACCCAAGCCGGAAACATCATAGCGGTTACCAACGGATTTACTAAATTGTTGTACGATCTTTCCCGATACATCTATCAACTGTATTTGTGTAAATGCACTGGCACCGGTGATGGTAATGTAATCCCTTACCGGGTTAGGCGAAATATTGATGGTATATTTTTTACTGAAATCAATTTTTATGATAGGGCTGTAAGTAAAGCGGCCATCCTTATCAATCGATTTCAAACGGTAATAATTAAACCCGTAAAAAGGCTGGTCATCGTTTATGCTGTAACTGTTTTGTGCTGCATTGGCTTTTGCCTGTATCGTTGCTATGGCAGTAAAGTTGTTTCCGGTAACACTTTTTTCTATTTCAAACCTGGCAACATGCTGCTCATTTTCAGTTAACCAGGTAAGCTTCACCTTCTGATCCTGTTTAACTCCGTCAAAACTGATCAGGGTAAGTGGTAACAGGGTAAACGTATTTTTGGCGAAATAGAAAGTAGAGAAGGAACTAACGCTGGCGGATAGCACGTATCCATATTCGTAAGCACTTGCCGTAGTAATCAATCTTGCCGCATTTTGTGTTAAACTTCCGCTACAGCCATCCTGGTTTTTAAATATCGCTACATCATTTATAGTGTTGATACCGGAAGGTTGTCCTAAGGAATTGGTAGCATTTTTTAAAGCGGTAAATTCTGAGGTTTTTACGTATAGCCTGATATCAACATTGGAAGAAGGTTGATTTTGTACACTGATTGTAATATTCCTGTCCATATACAATTGCTTCAATGGATCCTCTCTTACCGCAGCATTATTGATATAAGCCGATGCAGTTACATTACCGAGGGTGTTGCCATTGGCTTTTATTTCTGCCACTACATCTCCTGCAGTATTTAAAATGGGTACCCATTGATTATTATTGGTTCCATTGATCAGCACTGTAGGGTAAGTTTCGCAACTGCCAGGCGTACCATTGGCAATAAATGCAGGTACTACTGTAAGGCCATTGTGCGTGGTGGGCAGGCTAAAATTGCTGGCAGGTGTATACGAAGATCGCGTTGCAACGGTATTGGTTGCAGGGTCTAGTTGCATTACATTAATATTGTTGCCTTCCCGCAGTACTGCATATAAAAAATTCCCGTTTACTGTTAAACCGCCTGCGGGATCGTAACCTGTACCACCTGCTGTTGTAGAAAAGCTATAGATAGTTGTTAAAACATTGGTAGCGGGGTCAAACTGTAAAATACTTCCCCTCCCGTTAGCACCACCATTGGTAGCCAGCATATAAAATTTATTATTGTACAGGGTTGGTGCATTGGATACATTAACACCACCCGCAGAAGCAAACGAAGCAGGAGTGCTGGCAGTATTGGCAACCGGGTCGTACACAATCATACCGCCTGCACTATTAACGCCGCCACCAGAGGTGGTGCCGTACAATTTATTATTGTATAAAGTAAATGCGCCATTAGGCACCAGGCTGCCTCCATTCTGCACATCATATACTTTATTTAAAACGCCGGTTGCAGGATCGTAGGAATAAATAATACCATTGTTACCTATGCCATTCGCATTTGTCATCCCGTATAATTTATTATTGTAAACAGCGGGTTCGCCTACCGGGTAGGAGCCGGCAATGGGCTGCATATCTTTTTTTATGTAGCCATTTGTTACAGGATCATACTCATATAAAACACCTATATCACTTATGCCTCCATTGGTAGTAGTGCCATATAATTTACCATTGTAAGCAACGGGGGCGGATACCGGTGCCCTTCCATTGATTGCATTATTGGGATAATCAAACAAAAATTTGCGGGAATAGATCGATGTGGCAGGATCGAAAGACCAGAGGCAACCATAGGGTGTTCCAAAAATTTCCTGCGGGCCCTGGTAACAGATACCATATAATTTTCCATTCAGCAAAACCGGTTTTCCTAAAGGGATGCGCCCGTTTTCAGCAGCATTAAAAGTCTTCTTTTTTGTAACGCTGTTGGTAGCATAATCATACTCGAACAGGTTGCCCTGGTTAGTATACCCGCCGTTATAGGTTACGGCATAAAATTTTGAATTAATAAATGACAGGGTACTGCCGGGATTAATGCTGTTATCAAAATTATTGGGCAAGAAATCATATTTCTTTACAGCAGTTGTTGGAGTAGCCGGGTCCCACTCAAAAATAGTTCCCGTACCATTAACCCCGCCCGAACTACAAAAGGCCAGGAATTTTGAACCATTCTGCACCAGTTTACCTGCCGGTCCTGCACCATTAACCGTGTAATTAAAATCTACCAGTTTGGTAAATACATTTCCAGCAGGATTTAATTCAAACAATGTTCCCTGGCTATTGATGCCTCCTCCATTTAAACAACCATACAGTTTGTTGTTGTACACAATCATTTCATTGTTATTGGAAGCGCCGCCACTTGTTGCATCAAAATGTTTTATTATCGTTGTATTAGATCCGATGGGTAATGCAGGATCAATCATTAGCAAAGTGCCGTAATCATTTACACCTCCCCGCTGAGTCATGCAATACAGCTTATTGTTATAAGGCGTTACATTATTATAAAAACTCCATCCATTACTTCCTGCACCCACTCCATTCAGGTCAACAAGTTTGGTATACACATTAGTTACAGGATCCCATTCAAACACAACACCGATATTCGTTGAACCACCACCCGCAGTGGTACCATACATTTTCCCATTCATCAGGCGAAGTGAATTTTGAGGGTTACTGCCACCGGCACCTGTAAGATCATATTTTTTTGTGTACACATTAGTTGCAGGATCCCATTCAAAAATTACTCCGCCACCCGATGCGCCATAATCTGCAGCCAGGCCATAAAATTTATTGTTGTACAGTAGTAAAGAGCCTTTGGGGTCACCACCGGTAATTGAAGGATTAGGGCCAAACTCAAATTTTTTGCTGTAGGTATTATTGGTCGGGTCGTATTCAAATAGGGTTCCGAAATTATTTGCCCCGCCAAGACTGGTAGTACCATATAACTTTCCATTGTAAGGTATCATCTCCAGGTTGGCGGGATTGGCACCAAAAGTAGTAACCGGGAAATCATATTTTACCTGGAAATTTTGCCCGGAACTATCGGTGCTGAATAAAAAACCATTGGATTGCTGGTTGCTTTGCGGGTAGCCGCCAACCAGGCCAAATAATTTTGAAACGCCCTGTGCATTTACTGTTGCCGTCAGCAGCAATGACAAGATCATGATACATAAAATTTTTTTCATCGCTAATATTTAAAAAGTAAAATAAAATTTGTGCTGGCGTTAACCGGATATTGGAAGAGGATGTAAAATTTCATTTTTAAAAAAGAAGGGCAAATACTTAATTTGTAGTACTACACAATAAATATGGCGGGAAGAAAATTTATTGGTTTAATTTTAAAAAGAAATTCTTACAGTCTTTTATAAATGAAAAAAGCCCGCACCAGACTTTTATTAATTGCTGCACTTACATTCGTTTCGTGGCATTTGCATGCACAAACAAAAGCCATCGACAGTATAAAGCTGTTGATTTTGACTGCCCGTACCAACGAAGAAAAAATAACTCATATACAAACACTTTCCGGGCAAACGATCAATGCCGATTCGCTGCTTCCCTATGTTTTACTGGGAGAAAATCTTGCTGCAGCATCAAAAAACAGGTTTAATATTGACCGGATGGCTTCTGTAAGGGCCAACTATTATGTACGCAGGAATCTTGTAGATAGCGCATTGCGCATTGTTGAAGAAATAATACCTGCCTATAAAAATGATAAAGACCACCAGGAGTATTACCTCAACAACCTTTTTTTTAAAGCCAAGATACTGGACAGGGGTAACCGTTATACACAGGCACTTACCCAGTTATACGAAGTGGTGGAAACAGCAGGGGCATTAAAGGATACGCTAACATTAATACAGGCCAAAACCGGCATAGGATGGGTGCAAATGGAAATGGAACAATATAATGAAGCATTGCAATGGCTATACAAAGCACTGTATACTTCTGCCAATAAAAAATTCTATAAAAATTATGGTGCGTTATATAGTAATATCGCTTCCACTTATAATGCATTGGGCAAGGCCGACTCTGCAAAAACCTATATTGATATTGCCATAAAAGACGCCAGGGAAAACAGCAACCTGCTTTTTTTAGCCACCGCGTTAAGCATGCAGGCCAAAATATTTATCGATAGCAAACAACCGCAGCTTGCAGAAGCCCCTTTGCATGAAGCGGTAGATATAAGAAAACAATTGAACGATCCTTTTTATACGGTATATGATATGAGTAGCCTTGCCAGCTATTATGCCAACAATAACCAGACAGACAAAGGCATTGCCTTATGTAAAGAAGGGATTATACTGGCCAAGCAAAGCGGCTTATCCTCACAGCTATTAATGATCTACCATTCGCTTGCAGCAAATTACAAAGCGGCAGGAAAAATCGGGGAATACAGTTCAACACTCGAATCCATCATTGCGTTGAAAGATTCCTTCAACAATATCAATTCTTCCAAATTGCTGGCTGATATGCAGGCAGAGAGTGACGCACAAAAAACTGAAAAGACCATTGTTGAGCAAAGGTTAAACCTCACCGTAAAAAATTACTGGCTTTTTGGATCGGCATTATTTGTTATTATGGCTGCCGTTATTGTATGGCTGGGTTTTAAATATTACAACCGCAAACAAAACCTGCGTATGCAGCTGGCATTGGCCGAAGAAAAAAGAATAGCTGCACAATCTATTATTGATGCCGAAGAGCAGGAACGTAAACGCATAGCCGCCGATCTGCATGATAATATTGGTGCTTATGCTTCAGCTATAAGAGCCGACGTAGAAAAAATAAGTCATTCAGGTATGGAGCAAAACAATCATTCGCTGCATAACCTGCAGCAACATTCGCAGGAGATCATTAACTCACTCAGGGATACCATCTGGGTATTGAATAAAGATAATATTACTATTACCGGCATCAGCGACAGGATAAAGAATTACTGCAACAAACTACAGCCCAGCTATGACAATATACAGCTCATCATCAACGAAAATATAAAACAGGATACCCGTATCAGTTCGCAACATGCGTTGAATATGTTCAGGATCGTTCAGGAAGCCATACATAATGCCATTAAGCACAGTGAAGCTCAAACGGTGATGATCAGTATCAGCAGCGATAAAAATATCAGCATACAAATTAAAGATGATGGGAAAGGGCTGCAGGAAAATACTACGGCTACCGGTAATGGCTTACTTAATATGCGGGCAAGGGCAAAAGAAATGGGGATGGAGCTTTTGATCAATACTACAGCAAATGAAGGAACGCTTTTAACTTTACAAAACGGTACTACAAATTAAGTATTGCCGGACGCATTAAAAACCACCACTTTGCAACAAGAAACAAACCATATGAGTAAACCTGTAAGGATTGGGCTGGTAGATGACAAGGCGGTTAACCGCAGCAGCATTGCTGATAAAATAAAACAATTCGAGGACCTGCATTTTTGCTTTACCGCAGTAAATGGTAATGATTGCCTGGAACAATTGAAAGGTTTGCCTTTGGAAAAAATGCCGGATGTGATTTTTATGGACCTGGAAATGCCCGAAATGGATGGCGTTCAAACCATTCATATTGCCCGTGCATTATACCCCGAAATATTTTTAATTGTATTGACGGTTTTTGATGATGACGATAAGATTTTTGAAGCCATCAAAGCAGGGGCGCATGGTTATTTGTTAAAGGATGAAAGTGCTATTACGTTGCATAATGCCATCACCAATGTATTACAGCATGGCGGCGCACCAATGAGTGCGGCTATTGCCCGAAAGGCATTGGACATGCTGGGTAAGGCACAACTGCACACTCCCACAAAAACGGATCAAAATGTACTGGACAGCCTATTAACAGAAAGAGAAAAAGAAATTTTACTGCATACCATCAACGGCCTGGATGCCAAACGAATTGCCGCCACACTGGATATCAGTGTTTTGACCATACGTAAACATATTGCCAATATTTATCAAAAGCTCCATGTAAACAGCAAGGCACAGATCATTAACCTGGCGCATAAAAATAATTGGGTATAGGTCCCAACCCGTATATAGTCCCCTTTAAATTTAACTAACACTTGTTAGTTTTTTGTATTAATTTTACCCCGTAAAATCACCTTTATGGCAATACCTGATTTTGAAAAAATATTCCAGGAAAAAGTTGACCAGGAAATAAAGATCGAACCTAAGGACTGGATGCCTGATGCTTACCGTAAAACAAACGTGCGGCAGATCAGCCAGCATGCCCATAGTGAAATCGTAGGCATGTTGCCTGAAGGCAACTGGATATCGAGGGCGCCCTCATTAAAACGTAAAGCTATTTTATTGGCTAAAGTTCAGGATGAAGCGGGTCATGGCCTATACTTATATAGCGCAGCGGAAACACTGGGCACTTCAAGAGACGAAATGATCAACGACCTGCATAGCGGCAAGGCAAAATATTCTTCCATATTTAATTATCCTACATTAACCTGGGCCGATATGGGTGCAGTAGGCTGGCTGGTGGATGGTGCTGCCATTTTAAACCAGGTAATGTTGTGCAGAACAAGTTATGGCCCTTATGCAAGAGCCATGGTGCGTATATGCAAGGAGGAAAGTTTTCACCAGCGCCAGGGCTTTGAATCTTTACTGGTATTATCCAAAGGAACAGATGAACAGAAAGCCATGTGCCAGGATGCGATCAACCGCTGGTGGTGGCCTTCGTTAATGATGTTTGGTCCTAAAGATGCTGAATCTACCAACAGCGACCAAAGCATGAAATGGAAGATCAAAAGAAAAACCAATGATGAATTGCGCCAGCAGTTTATTGATATGGCAGCAGAACAGGTAAAAGTGTTAGGCATGACCTTACCCGATGATAAATTAAAATGGAACAACCAAAGAAAGCACTATGATTTTGGAGAAATAAACTGGGAGGAGTTTTGGGCAGTAGTAAAAGGTAATGGCCCATGCAATAAACAACGGCTGGAAGCAAGAAAAAAAGCACATGAAGAAGGAGAATGGGTAAGAGCCGCCGCAAAAGTATATGCCGAAAAGAAAGCCAACCGTGTAAAAGAAAAAGCAGCCTGATGAAAAGATTATTGGCTGTTGTTGTAATGGCGACTGTATTGATCAGTTGTACTGACAATGATAAAAGCATTGCTACTGAAAAAGATAATACCATTTCATTTCGTACAGATACGATGAATGTAGTGAAGCTTACTGATACACTGGTAATTTATGAAAGCACCTGCCGCGGTTGTGCTTACGAAAATTCTACTTTATTCCATATCAGCGATAGTACGGGCATCATAAAATTGCAGGATATCGTTACGATAGATAATAGTTCACCCGATATGAGTGGTGGAAGTGTAAGCAAGCATATTATCCTGGTACCTCAAAAAACAGGTACTACAATTATGAAGCTATTTAAATGGTTCCGGCAAGATGACAAGGACTCTACAAAATTCAGATCGTATTTTATAGAAGTAAAAAATTAATACCCATGTTTAATTTATTTGTAAAAAAATGTTACTACGGCGATATCCCTGAAGAAACAGCAGGAGGCAATGAATTGAAACCTGTCAAAGTTGTTACAGCAGTTGGCGAAAGCGGAGTGGGCTGGCCTTTATGGGAAATCTTTGTACGAAGCAAACAAGGCCTTGATCATAAACATGTGGGCAGCCTGCATGCTACGGATGCGGCGATGGCTATAGAAAATGCGAGAGATGTGTACACCAGAAGACAGGAAGGCGTAAGCATCTGGGCAGTGGAAAGTAAATATATCACTGCATCAAATCCTGAAGAAGCAGGCGAACTATATGAACCTGCAATAGATAAAATTTATCGTCATCCTACTTTTTATGATCTGCCCGATGAAGTAGGTCATATGTAATGGATAAATTAAAAATTAATAATGGATAATTTTTTAGTTGATTATACACTACATCTTGCAGATACAGCACTGATAATGGCGCAACGCCAGGCCGAATGGTGTGGGCATGGACCGATACTGGAACAGGATATTGCTATCACCAATATTTCTTTGGACCTGTTAGGACAGTCGAGAAATTTTTATCAATATGCGGCTACACTAATTAACCAATTAACTAATCAACCAGTTAACAAACCTGAAACTGAAGATTCCCTGGCCTACCTGAGAAAAGAGCGGGAGTTTAAGAATCTATTATTGGTAGAACAGCCCAATGGCGATTGGGGACAAACCATACTTAAACTTTTTTTCTTCAGCCAGTTTCAATATTTATTTTTTACTGCATTAAAGAACAGTAAAGACAACCAACTGGCAGCCATAGCCGAAAAAAGCTTAAAAGAAACTACATATCATGTACGGTGGAGCAGCGAGTGGGTTATACGATTAGGTGATGGTACGGATGAAAGCAGGTCAAGGATGCTGAAAGGCATTGATGAGTTATGGAGATATACAGGCGAAATGTTTACCCCTGCAAAGTATGAAGTACAATGTGCTGCGGATGGTTTTGGAATGGATTGCAATGCACTAAAAGACGAATGGCTAAAAAAAGTAACCGCCATTTTTGATGAAGCCACATTACCGGTTCCTGAAAAAGTATTTATGCAAACCGGCGGAAAAGAAGCGATTCACACCGAACACTTAGGTTATATCTTAACGGAATTACAATACCTGCAAAGAACGTATCCCGGTGCCACATGGTAACCGATAGCAACATATCAATAGTAAAAGCCTGGCAAATACTGGAAACAGTTTGCGATCCCGAGGTACCGGTATTATCGATACTTGACCTCGGTATTGTTAGGGAAGTAAAAATCAATAACGAAGAAACCGAGATCGTCATCACACCCACTTATACCGGTTGCCCGGCAATGGATATGATCGCTATGAATATCCGTTTGGCATTATTGGAAAAGGGTTTTCATCATATAAAGATCACTACCATACTTTCTCCTGCATGGACAACAGACTGGATGACGGAAGCAGGAAAACAGAAATTAAAAACCTATGGCATTGCGCCACCCAATCCCCGGCAACAGGTTTGTGATGATAAATTATTTGCGGAAGCAGAAGCCGTCCAATGCCCGCACTGTAATAGTTTTCATACCAACCGTATCAGCGAGTTTGGATCTACTGCCTGCAAATCGTTGTACCAATGCAGCGATTGTAAAGAACCCTTTGATTACTTTAAATGTCATTAAAGTTGTTATCTTAGTTGTACAAGCGATTGCTAAAATTGATTACCATGGATCTGTCTATTTATTTTGAAGAAGCTGCACAGGTATCAGCTGCCTTTATTATTGGTGCCATCATTGGCCTCGAACGCGAGTTTCGCAGCAAGCCCGCTGGTTTTCGTACCATGATTCTCATTTGTGTGGGCTCCTGCTTGTATACTATTTTGTCAAAGGAAAGCAACACTACCGATCGCATAGCGAGCAATATTGTAACCGGTATTGGTTTTATTGGTGCCGGCGTAATTTTTAAAGAAGGTATTACGGTTAATGGTTTAACTACTGCTGCATTGATATGGGTAACCGCTGCTTTGGGTATGGCCATCGGGTATCATAATTATCCTTTGGCGATAGTAGTAACGGCAATGGTAGTAATTGCGTTGTTTGTACTGGAACCTGTACAGCGGTTCATCAATAAATTTCACCGCGTAAAAGATTACCGCATAAAAACGATTGGTATAGGTAATAACTTTAAAGTCGAGCTGGATGCTTTTTTTGATTCCAATGACATGACCTTCCGTTGCATAAAAACCATCAAGGAAGAAAATGATGCGATCTATTTATACAGGATCAGTTCGCCCGATAAAAATTATGACGCCATAAATCTTTTTTTACTACACCATAAAGAAGTGAAGAGTTTTGAAGTGTAGGTTTGGTTGATGGGTCATGGTTAATAGTTTATGGTAAAACCCATGACAGATCCTGGTCTTCTCAATTAACGAATTAATTACCCAACTAATTAACCAGTTCGCTTACGCAATCGTTTCCGTTAAATTATCCATTCCATAATTTCGCTTATTGTAAATTTAATATGCAGTAAAATATTTACTGCATAAACGATTGTCTTCTTACAATTTTATATGAAAAAGAAATTGTGTTTAATAACATTGGCTTTTACCTGTTTTTCAGCAACAGCCCAAAAAGAAAACCTGCCCAAAATGTCTGCAGGTTTCCCTATTAATTATGAAGATGACTCCGTAGGCAATTATGTATTGCCGGAATTGTTAACACTGGGCAATGGGCAAAAAGTAACCAGCGCAAAAACATGGATAGAAAAACGCCGGCCCGAACTGCTGCAGCTTTTTGAAGAAATTGAGTATGGTAAAATGCCCGGTAAACCAGCTGATCTGCATTTTAATATTTTTGATACCGGCACGGTAACTTTTAATGGCAAGGCCATACGCAAACAGGTTACGGTGTATTTTACAAAAGATACTGCTGATCATAAAATGGATATCCTCATTTATCTTCCTGCCAATGCAACAGCGGCGGTTCCCTTACTATTAAATATCTCTTTTGCTTCCCCCAATCAAATCACTGATGATACCGGCGTTAAAATCGGCTACACCTGGACGAAAGAAGGCAAAAAAATTAAAGCCGATCAGCCTTCCCGTTTTGGCAAAATGAATATTGAGCAATTCCTTGATGCCGGTGTAGGTTTTGCAACAATTTATTACGGCGATATTGAACCGGATTTTAAGGACGGTGTAAAATATGGTATCCGCAGCCTGTATCTCAAACCCGGTCAAACTACCCCGGCAGCCAATGAATGGGGTGCGATATCCGCCTGGGCCTGGGGTCTAAGCAGGGCGATGGATTATTTTGAAACAGATAGACAAATAGATGCCAAACGGATTGCTTTACAGGGCGCCTCGCGTTTAGGCAAAACCGTTTTGTGGACCGGCGTGCACGACAGCAGGTTTAAAATGGTGATCGCCAGTATCTCCGGCGAAGGCGGTGCGGCGTTAGCCAGACGTAATTATGGAGAAAATATCAAACACATTACGGATACTTCACGTTACTATTACCAGTTTGCGCCCAATTATCATGCTTATGCCCAAAAGGTAGATCAACTCCCTTTTGATGCCCATATGCTGGTAGCATTAATGGCACCAAGACCGTTGTTATTACAAACAGGTGATACCGATTACTGGTCGGATCCGAAAGGCGAATTTTTGTCTGCCGTTGCCGCTGCGCCGGTTTACCAATTGTTTGGTTTAACAGGTCCTGCTGCAACAACGCCGATGCCAAAAGCCAATGATTCCTCTTTATTAATGAACGCTCTGGGTTATTACATGCACGCCGGTGGGCATACTGTATTGCCTGAAGACTGGAAATTATTTATCCAATACATGAAAAAATATTTATAAGATGCGCTCTCTCCTATTTTTACTCGCGGGAATTTTATTCTTTGATATTTCCATTAAAGCACAACAACTAAAACCCGATTTTGTAGTAGCTAAAGATGGGAGCGGGAATTTTAAAACCATACAGGAAGCTATAAACGCAGTTCCTGACTTTCGTAAAAAGCAAACCATTATTTTTATAAAGAACGGCATTTACAAAGAAAAACTGCTGTTGGCAGAATGTAAAAACCTGGTCAGTTTTATCGGTGAAAATGTAGACAGTACCATCATTACCTATGACGATTACAACCAGAAGAAAAATATTTTTGGAGAAGATAAGGGTACATCAGGATCAGCGGGATTTTATATTTATGGTCCTTCATTTTCTGCGGAGAATATAACTTTCTCCAATACAGCAGGGCCGGTTGGCCAGGCCGTTGCAGTTTTTGTTGCAGGCGATATGGCCAAATTTAAGCACTGCAAATTCCTGGGCTTCCAGGATACCTTGTATACCTATGGCATGAACAGCAGGCAATATTATAACCATTGTTATATTGAGGGTACAGTTGATTTTATTTTCGGATGGTCAACAGCAGTGTTTGACAGCTGTACCATCTTTGGTAAAACCGCAGGATATTATACTGCTGCATCAACTGCCGAAGGAAAAAAGTTTGGCTATGTATTTTTAAATTGCACTATCACCGGTAATGCACCCGATACTTCTTTTTACCTCGGCAGGCCATGGCGCCCTTTTGCTAAAACAGTTTTCATACAATGTAAACTAGACAAGGCTGTAAAGGCTGCAGGCTGGAATAACTGGGGGAACGTACAGAATGAAAAAACTGCTTTTTATGCAGAATATAAAAACTATGGGCCAGGCGCTTCGCTCAACCGTGTACCATGGAGTAAACAATTAACGGATGAAGAAGCAAAAGAATATACCCTCAAAAATATCCTCTCTGGCTGGGAGCCACTTTCCAATACTTATCCCGAAATAAAACGATAAGGAATATTACAGCAATATTTATCTTCGCTGACAAATTAAACTCATGAGCGCTATTCTATTTGAAATAAAAAACAACATTGCCTACATTACTTTAAACCGGCCGGAAAAATTTAATTCCTTTAACAGGGAAATGGCCCTGCAACTGCAGCAATATTTAGACGACTGCGATACTGCCGAAGTAAGAGCAGTGTATATTACCGGTGCAGGGAAAGCTTTTTGCGCAGGCCAGGATATCAGTGAACTGGTGGGAGAAAATAAAATAGCCATCAAACAGGTATTAAGCGAACATTATAATCCCATCGTAAAAAGAATAAGAAATTTGCAGAAACCTGTTGTAGCTGCAGTAAATGGTGTTGCCGCAGGTGCAGGCGCCAATATTGCTTTATGCTGCGATGTGGTTATTGCAGCAGAGTCTGCCTCATTTATACAGGCCTTCAGCAAAATTGGATTGATACCGGATAGTGGCGGCACATTTACATTACCAAGATTGATCGGTTGGCAAAAAGCCAGCGCCCTGATGCTGTTGGGTGATAAAGTAAGTGCAACAGAAGCAGAACGATTGGGTATGATCTATAAAACTTTTGCTGATGTGGTATTTGATGAAGAAGGTAAAAAAATTGCTGTTACTCTTTCGCAAATGCCTACCCGGGGACTGGCTTATACCAAACAGGTGTTGAACAATTCTTTTACTAATACCTGGGAACAACAATTATCCACCGAAGATGACTACCAGCAAAAGGCCGCACTCACTTATGATTATACAGAAGGTATCAATGCCTTTATCGAAAAAAGGGCTCCTGTATTTAAAGGAGAATAACCGCTTACTATAAAAACATTACCATGCACACTCCACAACAGGTTGTTACGCACATGATGGAAAACGATTTGTTTTCTCAATGGCTGGGCATAACAGTGATTAACATTAAAGAAGGCTACAGCAAAATAAAAATGACCGTGAGAAAAGAAATGATCAATGGCTTTGGGATTGTTCATGGAGGCGTTGCTTTTTCTTTAGGCGACAGCGCTTTTGCATTTGCCTGTAATAACCGTAATGTATTATCGGTAGCGCTGGATACTTCAATAAATTTTATAAAGCCTGTTCATGTGGGTGATATATTGATAGCCGAAGCAAAGGAATTGCACAATGGTAAATCAACGGGTTTGTATCACATTACAATTACCAATCAAAAGGATCATGTAGTGGCTATGTTTAAAGGCACCTGTTATCGCACGGGCAAAAACCTGGTTTAATTTATACACCAGTTACTAAATACCACTTGCGTTTAATCAAATGATTGTATAATTTTCATAACAGTTTTTAACCCCTAAACAACTGTTTATGAAAAAGATTTCCTTTTGGGCAGCTAGACATGTTAAAACTGCATTGCTTTTAATTGTCCTGATAAAAATCGTACTACTTATCCTGGCTTGTTACATAGGGGTTGAACTCTACAGACAGCAAATCATTTTACCAGCCAATGAGATTTACCTTATTTCTCTTTTAGTAGTAGCCATTGTTATTGCTGTGTATCCTTCCCATAAAAAAATCAGTATTGCCATAAATAAAAATTATGCCTGGCAAAAGATATGCGATTTCATTTTACCCGTTTTTTCTTTTCTTGTTATTGCCACAATGGTCAACAACGGTAATGCCATTCCTTCCAATACTCCGGCCTTAGGCAGTCATATCATTAGCAACCCTACCGCAGCGGAAATTTTATCCAGCGGCAAAACAAAAGGCTCATTTTCAAAAAAAGAGAAACGGATCTTAAAGAAGGAATTTTATAAACAATTAAAAGTTTATGCTGCTGCAAAAATGAGCGGCGATGAAAAAACTGCCGGCGCTGCATGGAAAATGACCCTTGCAATTATTGCAGCAGTGGGTTTAACTTTTTTATTGGCCGCAGCTGTATGCAGCCTTTCCTGCAGTGGTGCTGATGCTGCAGCAGTGCTTGTAGGTATCCTGGGTCTTGTCGCTATAATATGGGGATTAACAGCACTGATTAAAAGAATAAAAAATGGGCCAAAGAAAAAAACGGCGCCTAAAGATGATTAATTTTGGTTTTATTTCTTTTTATGATCTATTCTTTTAAAGATTTCATTCCTGTTGTGCATGACACTTCATTCATTCATCCGCAGGCGGCTGTTACCGGTAATGTAATCATTGGTAAGGATTGTTATATCGGGCCCGGTGCGGCATTGCGTGGTGATTGGGGACAGATCATTCTGGAAGATGGTTGTAATGTACAGGAGAATTGTACCGTGCATATGTTCCCCGGCGTTACGGTTATTTTAAAAGAAGGCGCACATATTGGTCATGGTGCCGTGGTTCATGGCGCAACCATTGGCAAAAATTGTTTGGTAGGGATGAATGCCGTGATAATGGACAATGTGGTTTTAGGCGATGAATGTATTGTGGGCGCTTTAAGTTTTATTAAAGCGGATGAAAAATTTGATGCCCGGAGTTTGGTAGTAGGTAATCCTGCAAAAAAAATCAAAGACGTGAGTGATGAAATGATGCACTGGAAAACAGAAGGTACCAAACTATACCAGCAATTACCCCAAGCAATGATGGAACACTGGAAAGCCTGTGAACCCTTGCACACAATCCCTGCCGGTTATACAAGCCAGGCCGTCAATTATAAAACCTGGAACCAAACTAAATAATTATTGTTTTACCTGCCAGATGATCTTTTCTTTTGTTTTTTCTTTATTAAAGTCAGGCAGTTTACCATCACCCTTTCCGGTAAATCCACCATCCGGGTGACCGAGTAAATTACATTGCTCATCATACAACTCATTAAAAAAATCGCAGCAGTGCAGGGTAACATAATATACTTTTTTACCCCTGTATTCATATTGCGTTACCCGCTGAGGTTGCTCATGTTGTGGCGCCAATTTAAATGAATCAATTTTTGCACGTATACATGCAGGAACAGAATCCTTAACTATATTGATCGTATTTTCTTCTCCTGTACTTACTCCAGGTGTAGTTTTTTTTGCTGCCCCACAACTCAATAATACCACTATAAAAATCCAGGCTAATCTTACCATTATTATTTTTTATTTAGTAATTGCAAATGTAATACCAATATGGATATAGAAACTTTATACCATAAGATGGTAATTCTTAAAAATTAACAGACCTTTGCGGCACAATGGAGAAATCAAATTTTGTAGACCAGATAAGGGTATTTTGCCGTAGCGGACATGGTGGTGCCGGCAGTAAACATTTTATGCGCAACAAACTTACTGCATTGGGTGGGCCCGATGGTGGTGATGGCGGACGTGGTGCGCATATCATTTTAAAAGGCAACAGCCAGTTGTGGACCTTATTACACCTACGCTATTTTAAAAATGTATTGGCCGAAAACGGGGAAAACGGTAGTAAAAACAACAGCACGGGCAGGTTTGGTAAAGATATTATTATTGAAGTACCATTAGGCACTATTGCAAGAGATGAAGAAACAGGTGAAATAGCAGCCGAGATTTTGGAAGATGGACAGGAGATCATTTTATTAAAAGGTGGCCGCGGTGGATTAGGTAACAGCAATTTTAAAACTGCTACCAACCAGTCGCCTGAATATGCACAGCCCGGCGAACCTGGTGTAGAAGGATGGAAGATACTGGAATTAAAAGTGTTGGCCGATGTGGGCCTGGTGGGTTTCCCCAATGCCGGAAAATCTACTTTATTAAGTAATATCACTGCCGCAAAACCTAAAATTGCAGATTATGCTTTCACTACATTGGTACCGCAATTAGGCATGGTGGAATACCGCGATGGCAAAAGTTTTTGCATTGCAGATCTGCCGGGTATCATTGAAGGCGCTGCAGAAGGAAAAGGATTGGGGCATCGCTTTTTACGACATATAGAACGTAACTCCATTTTATTGTTTCTAATTCCCGCAGACAGCAAAGACCACAAAAAAGAATTCGACATTTTACATAATGAACTGGAAGAATATAATCCTGATATGCTGCAGAAAGATTTTGTGATCGCCATCAGCAAATCGGATATGCTGGACGATGAATTAAAAACGGCGATTGAAAAAGAACTGCCTGCAAATATCCCGCATGTATTCATCTCTTCGGTTACCCGCACCGGGTTGCAGGAACTGAAAGACCTGCTGTGGAAAACACTGAATACATCTGCCATAGCTTAGATGATTACCAGTTTATGGTATTGCACAACATTATTTGATTAGTTATCTTAACGGCCAAACTATTGTACTATGGCCAACCTGTTGAGTACATTCTGGAATTTATTAACGCCGGTATGGCATTTTATGCGTTTTATATGGCGACCACTTAAAAGGCCCCTGAGGATCTTCACCAGTTTCTTAAGTCTTACCTGGTTCCTTTTTCCGGCCATTATTTTTCTTATTGCCACATGGGCTTGTTTTTGGCAGTTATCACAGGGAAGGGATGTATTGATTGATATGCTGGAGAAAAAACATGCCGGTGGTATTGTACTTCTTGCCATTTTATTCTGGACCCTCGTGTCATGGTACAGCAGCCGTATTTTAGTGTACAGGAAACCGGCACTCTATTTAGAAAATGAGCAGATGGCTTTTCACACCCCTCGGCTTATAGGCTATGTCGGGTTCAGTATTGTATGGATCGCTTTATTACGGTTACCAAAAGACGCTTATCTTTCGTTCACCCTGCCCGCTTATTGGGACTGGATTTTACTGGCAGTTTCCTTAATTGCTTATTGGTTATTATACAGGAAATTTAAAAAAATACGCGAAGAAAGGCTACGCGTTCATAAAGACCTTATTGCAGATTCGCAACACAAGCTGGAGCAAAAAGAAAAAATAGAAAAGCAACGGTTTGGGAAACTATATATTTTTATTGGTTGTTTAAGTGCCGGCTTGCTGGCGTTAAATACTATCATCACCAATGCCTGGCTCTTGTTTGTTTCCATCATCCTGCTGCAATTGATCTTTTTGTTTGTGGTGATTATCCGGCGCGGCAGGATGCCTGTAAAAGATAAAGAACGGGATACCTACGAAATGCCGTTGGATTATCCCAATATCGAAGCCTGGCAGGAGGCAGAAAAACAAAAAGGCAATGAATTTGTAATTGGCATCTGGGAAAGAATTTTATACAATGCCAATATTCCCCAAAAAGAAAAATGGTTTTTCATTACCTATAACATTATTGCGGCACTTACTTTCATCATTTATTTTGCGGCCATTAAAAGTTACTATTTCTCTGTATTGCTGGGCAGCTTCGCTACCGTGTTGATCTGTTTTGGTGTGTTGGTAGGCTTTTTCTGTTTCATCAGTTTTTTATCGGTGATACTTAAAGTGAATCTGCACATGGCACTGTGGATCGTAATCATCATCTTTGGTAAAATATTTGAACCGCACTGGGTTAAACTCATCCCGGCTAAACAGGAAAAGCTGCAGGCTTTTGAAACCAGGCCTTCTTTGTATACTTATTTTGACAAGTGGACGAATCTGAGGAAAGCTGAAATTGAAAGCGATTCCTCCTATGCCGTTTTTTTTGTGTTGGCTGATGGCGGCGCTTCCAGGAGTGGTTACTGGACGGCTTCGGTATTAAGCAAACTGGAAGACACTACCAATGGAGTATTTTCCAAACACTTGTTTTGCTTATCAGGCGCTTCGGGTGGCAGTGTAGGCAACGGCACTTTTTTAGCATTGCTTAAAAACCGTGATAGCCTTGCCGCAGCAAAGCAAAGTTTTACCCAGGGCGCACAGGACTATTTAAAATCTGATTTTTTAACCTTTACGGTTGCCCGAACTTTAGGCCCGGATTTTTTAAGGCCCATGATACCGCTTCCATTTATCAACGACAGGGCCGCCGCACTGGAATATGCGATGGAACATGGAGAAAAGTCTTTTTTACAGGGCAAATTTGATAGCCCTATGTCAGCTTATATTCCTTTTACCAGCGGCAACGAAAACCTGCCTATGATCTGTATCAACACTACACGTATGCAGGATGGCCGTCCTTCGGTGATCAGTACGATTAAACTGGATAGCGGTTCATTTAATAAACGAAGAGATATCTTAACCAAATTAAAACCAGGAAAAGATATGAAACTGAGCACGGCTGTTGTAATGGGTGCAAGATTTCCTTACCTGAGCCCGGCCGGTCGTATCGACAGCAGTTATTATGTTGACGGTGGTTACTTTGATAATTCCGGTGCCGGTATTGTAAATGAAATGTTGCTGGCATTAAATGAATATATCAGGATAAGCGCAATTACCAAACCCTGGTTGTTAAAAATTAAGTTTTATGTTATCCATGCACAAAATGGCTGGTATGCCGGTGACGAAGTAAATAAAGTGCATCCTATTATTAATGATCTTGCAGCGCCGGTACTCACACTGATTGGGGCTTACGGCACACAAACTTCCGTAAACGACTGGCGGTTGATCAAGTATCTTGAAGATGCTTACCGCACACCAAAAGATACCGGTTACATGCCTGTAAATTTATACAAGCCTTTAACCGACAGTACTAAAACAAAAGAAGAATTTCCTATGAACTGGGTGATCTCCAATTATTATATCAAAAAAATGAACCGGCAACTCGGCAATGTTGATATGAAGAATTTAGTGAACTGGATGCACCGCAGGATTACCTGGTAAGTAATAAAAATGTTATAACAGCCGCCTGTTTATTTATACAGCATCGTGGTTATCTTTATAAAAAAAATTGTCGGCAATCTTTAAATACATCAGGGATTTTTATCAAAGGGAATTTAATTTATACTACTTCCTGCTGATACTGGTGCTGTTGGGCACGATGATCTATTTGAACTACTGGCATTTATTGGAACGGCGTTTTGCGGCCGGTGGTAAAACCAGTTGGGAAAATTTTGCCGGTTATTACCTGCTTTATGCAATTCCTTTTGCAGCAGCATTTTTTTTGCAGTTACTTTTTTTTAAGGACTGTACCTACTTTAAAAATTATTGGTTCTGGATAATTTTGGTCCTGGCGCCTGCATTCTTTTCCTTTCGTGTAAATTTTGATTACCAGGAAAATATTATCGCTACTATCTGGCAGGGAGATGACCTTAAATTCTGGACCCGCTGCATCAACTGGATCGTTCGTGTATTCGTACTATTGATACCGGTATTTATTATCTGGTTCATTAAAGACCGGCAGCAGCAACCTTTTTATGGCAGCAGGGCACTGGATTCGATAAAACCTTACCTGCTGATGCTGTTGATCATGGTACCCCTGATCGTTTGGGCCAGTACGCAAAAAGATTTTTTAAATACTTATCCCAAAGCAAAATTTTTAACGCAATTACAAATGGGCCATCAAAAATGGCGTTACGTAGTGTATGAATTATGTTATGGTTTTGATTTTGTAAGTATAGAATTTTTCTTTCGTGGATTTTTGATCTTATCACTGGCAAAGATTTGCGGGCAGCATTGCATCATCCCGATGGCTTGTTTTTACTGCGCTATTCACTTAGGCAAACCAATGGGAGAAGCGATCAGCAGCTTTTGGGGCGGACTGCTATTAGGCATCGTGAGTTATAATACCGGCAGTGTATGGGGAGGTTTAATTGTACATTTAGGTATCGCCTGGTTTATGGAAATAGGCGGCTGGCTGGGTACATTATTGAAAAAATAAACACTTATTTTATTTACCCGTTTTAATATTCATCGCCTGCAATATTTTAAAAAATATTGCTGTGTTTTCATATACACCTGTGAATAATTGGGATCCGGGTCCATAGGCAAATACAGGTACCGGTATTGCAGTATGATCTTCAGTTGCAAACTGACCGCTGATATAACCTTTGCTATAATCACCTCCTGTTAAACTTAATCCTCCTGTTTCATGATCTGCAGTTACGATCACCAGTGTTTCGCCATTACTATCAGCAAAAGCCATTGCCTGGGTAATTACCTGGTCAAAATCCAATACCTCGCTTACCAGCCAGGGTAACTGGTTGGCATGGCCGCCGTGATCTACCTGTGCGCCTTCCAGCATTATAAAAAATCCTGCCTTATTAGGTGAAAGCAATTGGATAGTTTTTTTAAACGCTTGTTGCGACCAATCGCCACGACCTTTTAAAAAAGGCAACCCTGCTTTATTTTCTATTACCATCAATGGTTTGCTGTACTTATTTTTTACGCTGTCTACGGAATATACAATATTGAAATGTTGTTGTAGTTTTTGCAAAGTACTGTCTTGTATTTTATCAGTTCCCTTACCCATAATAATATCAACAGGTGATTGCAGCAGGTCATTTAAAATGGCGTCACTGCTGCTGCGTTCTGTTTGATGCGCATAAAAATCCGCCGGCGTGGCATCGGTGATATCGCCGCTGGTAATAATGCCGGTTTTGATATTTCGTTTACGAAAGATCACCGGTAATAAAGTTAAGGCACGCCCGTTATGATCTACACCAACAGCCCTGTTATTGGTTTTTTCGCCGGAAGAAATGGCTGTAGCGCCGGGTGCAGAATCAGTAATATAATTATCATAGGAGCTGGTTTTGCTTAAACCGGTATAATGCATACTGAACACATTTAATGCCCCTTTATTGGCCGTATAACCAGCATACCATTGCGCAAGACCGGTACCATCACCAATAAGCAGGATGATATTTTTAACCGGTTTATTGGTACCATCATTACGATACAGTGGTTTGTATACAGGATAGGTTACTGGTGAAGTATATGCCCGGTCGGGTAATTGTTTTAAAAAAGTGGCTATTGCTGTTACATGATCAGTATTGATATAATCTACTCCAAGCTGCATAAAACCATACCAGCTATTAATGATATCCGGAGCATTCCAGAAGCGTACTTTTTTTCCTGCTGCATGAGCGTTGTCAATACCTGTTTTAATACCTTTCATTTCAGCTTCCGGTATGCGTCCTTTGCCATTCCACTGGCTATAGGTTTTAAAATTATCGCTCAGCATTACGATCCTGCTCAGTGCATCAACAGTATAATTTTTATTCAGTATCCCGTCGAAATGAATATATGCAGGATAGGTATTGAAGACAGCAGGGTCCGGGCGGTTACCCGATATCGTGATGATAACAGATTTTGCCCCGGTTATGGCTGGGAACAGGGCCAAGGTTTTGATCAATTGATCAAGTGTTGTTACAGCTTCAGTTTTAATATCTATCATTAACTGTAACGAACGGCTGGTATCTGCATATACATACCCATTATTTTTTTGAATAGCTGCCTGCAAGGGTTGCAGGTATAACAGTTCCAGTGTTTTTGCAGCAGGTAACTGGTTGGTATCGTGAGCTACAAGCAATGTTCCGTTCTGCAAAAAAATATCTGCTTCTATAGAACCTAATTGCTGGCCGTAAGCTTCAAAGAAAGGAAAGGGTTTCTCGTAATCATTATGTGCATGGGTATTGGCTACAGTATATTGCAGTGGCTGTGAAAAACCCATTACAACCTTAAAAAATAAAATACACAATAATAAACTTCTCATAATTACTTTGTGATAAGGGATTCATTAATGATCCTGTCTTTATAGTCGATAAACTGTACTACTATCGAATCTGCCTTTACCGAAAAAGTACAAAATCCCTGAGTTGCTGCAGCAAACCGTCCTCCATCCGGGTTAATACTAACCGGTCTTGCTTCGGATGCTGCACCGGAAATAATATAATGTGTAGGTCCTTTGGGTTTGGTATACTCCAAATGATGTTCGTGGCCTGCTATATAAACATCCGCTTTATATTTTGTAAAAATGGGTTCCAGGAAAGCTTTCATTCTTTTAGTATCCTCGCTGTCTTTTCTCCATCCGCCGGTATATAAAGGATGATGCCCCACGGCTATTTTCCATTTGGCTTTGCTGTAAGTAAAAAGATTCTCCAGCCATAGCTGTTGTTTTTCTACGGCACCCGGAACATATTTTACAGAATCGTATGAAGCTCCTCTCAATTGTTTTTCAATCGGGTCTGTATCCAAAAAGGCGATTAGTATGGTGTCGGTTCCAATAGTAAATGTTTTTGAATAATACCTTGAAGGCATCGACCAGCGACTACTGATTTTACTATACTCTACCTGCGCATCGGGATTACTGGCATAATCATGATTACCTAATACAGGATACCATTTTACATGCAGGGATTGCGCCGTATAAATATTTTCATAGGAAGCTATCCAATGATAATCCTGTATACTTTGCACGCCATAAGGATAGAAATTATCTCCTGTGGCTATAACAAATGCAGCCCCAAGATCATGCGCTGCCTTTCCCATGCCTGCTGCCACTTCTTTCTGGTAGTTTTCACCATTACGCCCCCAGTCGCCCATAACTATAAAACTAAGTGCCCCGGGAATCTTCTTAATTCCTTTAATAGATCCTCCTTTATATCCCAGGTCTTCTACCAGGGGTACCTGCGCAAATGCGACATGATTTATACAACACAGGCTGATAAAAAGAACTTTCAGTAATGCATATTTCAATCTCATAAAAATTGTTTATTCTTTAACGGCCGGGTTTGTCCGTATAAATTTACCATTTGCAAAACTTATACTATAGGTGGATTTAAAATGTGTACTCCTGTAATAATAGTCCGTTGTAATAATCTGTGCATTCGATTTGCAGGCCGCTTCAAAGCCTGAATAATCGTTTACCCTCGCTTGCCTGGTATCAGCATCTGCACGGGTTCTCACTATATATCCCTTTTGTACCAATGCAGTAATGGTCGTATCCTTTGGGTTATTACGTATAAGGATAGCCGCTTCTGCTGTACCGGGTATTGCATTCGCAAATAAAACCCTTCCCGCAAGTGATGGATGATCCTTTGTATAAGTATCAATCTTATCACCCGTTTCATCCAAAATAAAAATAAACTTCCCTCTTGCATTTTTTAACGTTGGCCAGTTTCCTGCCAATACCGCTTCTTCAAGTGTATTGTATTTTCCTCTTACATCGTCGGGTACGATCAATTTTTTTTTGCCCAGGTAAGTAAGAATTGCTTTATCCAGGTTGTCATAAATAGCTGCAGTAAATTTTTCAGGCACTGTAAATTCCGCTCTCTTCGATATTTCATCCTTTGCATTCATGGTAATAAAAACAGGATTATGATCCGGATGAGCATCAGACCATTGTTTTAATTCCTGTAAACACTGCCTGAATGTTAAACAATTGCTCCGGAAATCAATTTCAGGGATATGAAAAACTTTAAATCCCCGTTCTTTCATCACTCCTTCCGTATCGTATGGCGGTTGGCCGGGTACCCAATCCAATCCTTTGGGATGCGTATAACGCCCACCTGCTGTATCTGCATATACATCTATTTCCAGGTTGCATAAACCCAGGTTTAACTGTTCGGTAAGTGTAACATGACTATAATCGATCGTTGACATGGATGCCGAATCCTGTTGACTCAACCATTTAAATAATGAGGGATCAATAGTTTGTTTATAACTATTATGAGAACCGATAACCTGCAACTGGTTGATGCGCAGGTTAGCGGTTTGAGAAAAACCAAACATAGTGGTGATCAAAAACAAAAAGTTTACAATAAAAAGTTTCATGTTATTTCCTGTTTTGATGCTTAAGGTACATGGCTATAGCTATTATAGATTTATAGATACCCGGGGTTCTGTACTAGTTTAGGGTTTAATTTTAATTCACTTGCCGGTACCGGGAATATTCTTTTCGTTAGACTTTTATCCATGCCCGGTGTATAACCTGGTAATGCAATATCTCCCGGAATGGGGTATTCTGTTTCAAATTGTCCAAAACGGATCAGGTCATTTCTTCTCCAGCATTCCCAATAAAATTCGCGGCCTCTTTCATCCAATAAAGAAGGAAGATCGATAGTAATGGCTGGTGCGGCTTTTACCCTTGTTCTGATTTTATTCAACAATAGTAAAGGCGTTTGTAATTCACCATTTACCGTGGTAGCTGTCGCGCCTCTTAAAATCGCTTCTGCCTTAATCAGGTAAATATCCGCTAACCTGAATACCGGCATATCATTACTACTGTTTCGTGTAGCCGCTGTAGTGGCTTTGTCGGGATAATATTTTATTGAACGGATTCCCATACATCTTGCCAGGTAATCATTTCCTACGTCAAATGGTTTTTTGCCGGTCATAATAATATCTTTGGTAATCGTTAAATGCCAAACCGTATCCTTATCCACCCCGGGATAAGAAGCATCCAGTGTTTTAGCTTTTAGTGTTAAGGTAAATGGCGTACCATCATTATTATATTGCTTGCCCACCAGCCAGGTATTGGTTCTTTCATCTCCTGCCAGGTTAAATTTATCGTAAAAATTTGGGGTAGTGCTTATAGAAATACTCAGGTTAGAGGGCACACCATATTTAGGATAGAGATAAGCCATTATACCATGTCGCGTAAACTGCTGGTTGGGTATCAGCAGGGCATCGTAGGGAATGGCAAAGATGGTTTCTTTAATTGCAGGACCATTATCCGGTGCAAAAACTGCAGCCTGGCTGGCATCAAGTTCATAAGCTTTACTTTGTATAACACTATCGCACATAGCTACTGCGTCATTATATCGTTGTGTACCGGTATAATATTCTGCATTAATGTACATTTTTGCCAGTAAAGCAAAAGCCATTCCTTTTGTGGGATGTCCATAAGTAGACGTTGTATTGGTCGCTGTTTTTGCAGGCAGGTTATTGATCACGTTCTTTATATTGCTTTCAATGTATTGAAATACCTGTGCCCGGGTTTTAGTAGCAGGAGATCCATTTACAGGAAAACTATCAATGATGGGCACATTTCCATACAGGTCCATCATAAAAAAATTAAACAGCGAACGCATGGTTTTTAGTTCGGCCAATGCAGCCAGTTTAACCGGGTCGTTGGCCGGGCTGGGAGATTGATTCACAATATTGATCACCCTGTTACAGGTGTTGATACCACCAAAGCCCCATTCCCATACATCTTTTACATTGGTATGATCTTTCGTGTAGGTATGATTGTGGTGTTGACGATATTGTCCACCATCATCGTAGTTACCATCTCTTCCGGGCAATATCAGTTCATCAGTAGTTAACTCCTGCATCCTGAAATATTCAATGGCATACTTTGAAGACAACTGGCTGTATATCGGTCCAATGATAGCTGCATAATCTTCTGCGGTGGTGGGAAAGTTGGAACTTACATATTGTGACTCCACTTTTACATCCAGTTTACTGCAACCGCTCAAAAGCAGTAACACAGTAATAGCTGGTAAAAATATTTTTTTCATTGTTGTAGTATAATAGTTTTAGAAAATAATGTTTGCGCCTATAATTACTGATCTTGTTTTGGGATAAAAATTCCTGTTGTCGATACCCGGTGTTAATCCACCAATATTTATTTCAGGATCAATACCACTGTAATTGGTAATGGTGAACAGGTTGGTACCTGCTACATATATACGCAGTTTACTTATTGCATCCGTTTTTATTTTTACATTGTATCCCAGTGTCGCATTGTCCATTCGTATATAAGAACCATTTTCCAGATAACGGTCGCTGGTGAGGTAAGCCACATTATCAGCATAGGCTTCATTTAAAGTAAAACGTGGAATGTTTAAATTTTTTGCATTGGCAGGACTGTTTAAGGAAGCCAGCGTATTGTTCAGTATTTTATTACCGGAAACACCTCTTAAAAAGAAGTTCAGGTCAAAGTTGTTATACGTGAGGGTGTTGTTCCAGCCAAAAGTAAATTTAGGTTGTGCATTACCTGGCAATTGATAATCGGAGGTAAGCGGTTGTGATGCAATTATAGTACCATCAGTTTTTTGAAAAGTACTTACACCGGCAGCATTTTTGCCCATATAATGCCATAGATTAAAAGTTCCAAGCGGCTGTCCCTCCATTACAATCTGGCTCCAGTTACCTGTTTGACCCTGGCCGCCGAGGTACGCTGTGGGAATTGAAGACAAGGAAAATTTATCACTTGATAAAGAGACTACTTCATTTTTATTATGTGCAATATTGAAGGAAGTGTTCCACGAAAAATGTTTACCTCTAACAGGTGTTGCATTTAATGTTAATTCAATCCCTTTGTTCTTTACTTCTCCTACATTTGCAGTTAACACATTTACAAAATACTGTGTAGTAGAAACAGGATAATCCCAGATCAAATCAGAAGTATTTTTTACATAATAATCTACGGAGCCGCTTATCCTGTTTTTCAAAATAGAAAAATCCAAACCAATATTCATCATGGAAGTGGTTTCCCATTTCAGGTCGGGGTTTTCATTTTGCACTACACCTAAAGCAGTTAATAATTGCCCGTTGGAATAATACCTTCCGGCAGAACCATACCTTAATATAGAAGTAAACGCATCAAAACCTAATGAGTTACCTGATACTCCATAACCCGCTCTTAACTTTAAATCATCAAACAGGTGTTGGTTTTGCATAAAAGATTCTTTATTGATACGCCAGCCGGCAGATACTGCAGGGAAATAACCCCATTGGTTATTGGCACCAAAGGCAGAGGAGCCATCTTTTCTTACAGAAGCCTGGAATAAATAACGCTCACCATATTGATAATTTACCCTTCCGTAGTAAGAGATTAAACGTAAAGTAGAAATAGCTGCATTATCAAAACTGATATTACCTACTGTGTTAGGATTACTTACATATAAATTATAGTACGTCAACAAATCGTTGGTATACCCTTGTGTGGCTACACCAAAACCGTCGCCTGTCCTGTCTTCCTGCCAGGAGTAACCGGCCAACAGGCGCAGGTTATGTTTGCCCATTGTTTTATCGTAGTTAAAATAAGATTCAATCACCTGTTTATGGTTTTCATAAAAACCACGGTATGCCTTGCCGTTAGCACCAACTGCAAGTCCGGAAAATTTATTATTATAAATATTGCGGGTAAATTGTTCTTTCTGATCGGCATAGGTAAGGGTATAAGTCAACCCTTTAACAATCTTTACTTCGGCTATACCATTAAGTAATGTTTTTTCTTCCTTACCATTTATTTTATTATTCTCAATAATCCCCACAGGATTTAAGTAACCGCCACGACTGAAATCCTCTGTAAAAGAACCATCTGCTTCCTTCACATTTACAGTAGGCATGTATACCAGCATATTACCAAACAGGGAGCTTTGAGCTACATCCACATGCTTTGTAGTACTGTTTACCAACGAAAAGCCCAGCTTTAAACGGTCATTAAAAAATTTGTGTTCCAGGTTACCTCTTGCAACCACTCTTTTTAATGAAGTAGTTTTAATGATACCCTGGTTATCAAAATAGTTTACACTGGCACCATAAAACGTTTTGCCGCTACTGCCGTTAATAGCCAGGTTATGATTATGGGATACCCCTGTGCGCTGTACTTCCTTTTGCCAGTTGGTATTGGCACCGGGATCATTATATTCCGATAGTAATGTTTGCCCGTTGGCTTTAAGATAGTCACGCAGTTCATCGCCTGTAAGCATATCAATTTTATTGGCTACAGTTTCTATCCCAACATAAGGACTGTATGATAAAGTAGTTTTTCCCTGTTTTGCTTTTTTGGTCGTAATCATTATTACACCATTGGCAGCACGGCTGCCATAAATAGCTGTGGAGGAAGCATCTTTCAATATATCAATGCTGGCAATATCGGCAGGTGCTACAAGGTCGATAGAAGCACCAGGTACGCCATCAATTACATAGAAAGGTTCGTTTGCACCATCACGTAAGGTGGATGGCCCGCGAAGAATAGTGGTAGGTTTTGAATTCGGATCACCACTGTTGGCAATATTTAAACCCGCCACTTTTCCCTGCAGTAACTGGGCCGGAGACCCTGTAACTGCCTGGTTAAAGTTTTCGCTGCTGATGCTGGTAATAGCTCCGGTAACATTGCGTTTGCTGGATTTACCATAGCCTGTAACCACTACATCATCCAGTTTTTTGGATTGCGTTTTAAGTGTAACAGTAACAGTGAGTATTTTGTCGGCTTCAACGCTGTAGCCTGATAAAGTCTCTGTTTCAAATCCAACCGAAGTAATAATAAATGAATACCCACCGGCAGCAAGTTTATTAAAAGAGAAGCTGCCTTTAGCATTTGAAATAACCCGCGAGCTTGACTTACCGGAAGTATTAACAGCCTGTATGGTAGCTTGTTCCACAGGTTCTCCTGATTCAGATGTTACAGTTCCGGTCACCTGCCCGTTGCTGTTTTGTGCCGTGGCGTAAAAGCTGCCGGATAAAAATACCAGCAGCCATAATAATGACTTTTGCATAAGCTTGGTTAATTGTTTTTGGTTTGTGATCAGTAATATTTTTTGGAATGCACCCATTACTTTCCAGCAATAATGTGCTAATCAAACAGCAGGCAATCGTAGTTCCCCTCATTTTTTTTGAGGCAACAAAAGTATTCGACGCAGGAGATCAAGAGGGAAATTTACCGTTAAGTATTTATTACCTTAACATTAAGGAAAAGCAATAACTTTTATTCAGGAAAAAAATATGCCGTATCTTTTACGCAGGAAATTAACTAACTGTTGAGGAAATTTTACTCTTGCCGCCGCAGCAATGGATGGTTAACTTTACATGTATACATGAGAACAATATTCACCATATCAATGTTGTTTTTTTTAAGTGCCTTCCTTTGCTCCTGTCCGTACAGCTCTCCCTACCAGCTAGACGAAAATCCCAACATTTATGTCGAAGAAGCACTGCTGGGCAGCTGGGCCACTTTTGTAAAAAAACCGGTAAGCGGTAAGGAAGAACCCGTAAAGTTGATCCTCTCTAAAAAGACCGATACAGAATATAATATTGCTTTCACCGGCAAGCTGGATGAACTGAAGCCATTTAAACTGCTCTCCAGGGATTCCATTAGCGGAACCGCATTTATGTCAACCGTTGCAGGCAGGCAGTTTTTGAATATCAGCATTAAAGGCAGCAATTATATAGCCGAATTGAAACTAAAAGATGGTAATCTTTCTTTATTACCCCTTGTTGAACACTTTACCGGCAAAATGATACAGAACAACAGTGAATTGAGAAACTCGGTGGAATTTCATTATAAAACCCGTGTACACGCCCTGTACGATGATGATTTTTGTTTAAGGGATATGGTAAAAGTGAATTAATAAATTCTTCTTCGCCCTTTTACCAGCAATCAATCTTATTTATAGTAAAGCATTTTAGTTGCAATTGAAATAGTTGCAGATAGCCTCAATTTTGTAAATTGCCGTACTTAAACAACGATTGTATGCCACAAAGTAAGATCGCCGGTATTGGCTATTATGTTCCCAAAAACGTTTTTACCAATAACGACCTCAAAAAATTCATGGATACCAGTGATGAATGGGTGCAGGAACGCACGGGCATACAGGAGCGCCGCTATGCCGATCGTACCGGCGAAACCACTACTACCATGGGTGTGGAAGCAGCTACTATTGCTATTGAAAGAGCCGGCATTACGGCACAGGATATCGACTTTATCATCTTTGCTACATTAAGCCCTGATTATTATTTCCCGGGTTGCGGTGTGTTATTGCAACGTGCTATGAAAATGAAAGAAATCGGTGCGCTTGATATACGTAATCAATGCAGCGGTTTTGTATATGCATTGTCTGTTGCCGATCAGTATATTAAAACCGGGATGTACAAAAACATTTTAGTGGTAGGAAGTGAAAAGCATTCTTTCGGTTTGGATTTTAGTACCAGGGGAAGAAATATTTCGGTGATCTTTGGCGATGGTGCAGGCGCTGTGGTATTACAACCAACCAGCAAAGAAGGACAAGGTATCTTAAGTACTCATTTACATAGTGATGGCGAAAGCGCAGAAATACTGGCCATGTATAACCCGGGCACACATGCCAACCATTGGTTACAACATGAAGTGGCTGATTTTGATGATGCCGAAATGGGTGAAATGTTCATGAGCCATGCCATGCTGGATAAAGCACAGAACTTTCCTAATATGGACGGACCAGCAGTATTTAAAAAAGCCATTGTAAAAATTCCGGAAGCCATTATGGAATCTCTGGCTGCAAATAATTTACAACCCACGGATATTGATATGCTCATTCCTCACCAGGCTAACTTACGTATTGCGCAATTTGTACAGCAAAAGTTGAGTTTACCTGATGATAAAGTATATAATAATATCCAGAAATTTGGCAACACCACGGCTGCCTCCATTCCTATTGCATTATGCGAGGCCTGGGAATTAGGTAAGGTAAAAGAAGGTGATCTCGTTTGCCTGGCCGCATTTGGCAGTGGATTTACCTGGGCAAGTGCGTTATTAAGATGGTAAAGTGTAAGTTTGCATTATGCAAAGTACCAGGTATGGCATCTATAAAAAAAGAATTGGCATGAAATGCATCCTATTACTGATCAGCAGTTTTTTTATGACAGCACAATTAGTAGCACAACGGGATATTATTTCGCCCAATAGCGACACAGTATCGATATGGGTGAACACAAAACAAACAGGAGAATACCTGGTTAAAAAAGCAGAAGATAATATTGACCTTGTTATAAAAAAACCGGGTGTACAAAACATTAACCGTTTAGCGTTGATGGTAAAAGGCCCATCTGTTGGTGGCACTATTTATAAAAGATCGCTTCAACTGTCTGACGACGCCACTAAAGATATTGCTGAAACAAAAGACAAGCCCGGTCATTTTAATATCTTTCTACCTGCTGTAATAAAAAAACTGGGAGCGGGAGAAAAGATCCCCGTTTATTTAATGCTTTCGCCGGCAAATGATATGATGATGATCTCTTCTAAAAGAATTTTCCTGGGAAATTTAATGATGAAATAAGTATGAGCAGGAAATTTATTTATTTCATTAATCCTATTTCGGGTACCAGGGGGAAAATTGTTCTTTTAGAATTAATTAAGAAAAACACTGCAGCAAAAAATATCCCTTTCGAAATACTGCATACCAATGCTGCAGGAGATTACAGCTACCTGCTACAAAAAATCAACACAGAAAAGATTACCGATATTATTGTTTGCGGTGGTGATGGCACCGTAAATCAAATTGCTTATGCCTTACTGGCTGTTGATGTAAATGTGGGCATCATACCAATGGGCAGTGGTAACGGTTTGGCTTTTGCCGCAAAAATTCCCAAACAAATTAATAAGGCACTTGACATAATTTTTACCGGCAACGCTGTTGCTGTAGACAGTTTTTATATCAATAAAAAATTCAGCTGCATGCTCTGCGGCCTGGGTTTTGACGCACAGGTAGCCCACGATTTTGCCCGGCAAAAAAAACGCGGCCTGGTTACTTATATCAAACAGTCTACCAAAAACTTTTTCAAAGCCCATACTTATCCTTTTAATTTATCGGTAAATGGTAACGATCTAAAAACGGATGCTTTTTTTATCAGTATCGCCAACAGCAACCAGTTTGGCAATAATTTTACTATTGCCCCACAGGCAAGCCTGCACGACGGACTGCTGGATATTGTTATCGTAAATAAAATGAGTAAGGCAAGAATGCTGTGGAATGTGTTGAAACAAATACGAAAAGGGGAGCTGCGGCCTTATGAAGACAAAAAATATCACCGGACAGATATTGGCTATTTTCAAACCAAAAAATTAACGATTTATAATCCAGGATTGGCGCCATTGCATATTGATGGAGACCCGGCAGTAACAGCCGCTACATTTGATATCGAGATCATTGAAAATGCTTTCCGGTTACTGATGCCTGCAAAATAAATTATCCTACTTTAATAAAGCCAGTACTTTTTTTACCGCATCCTGGTTAAAGCTATTATTGAATGAAGCGATCACATCCCGTTTCTCTCTTGCCGTTAAATGAAAATTCAAAGCGGCGCCTTGCTCTTCATTTTCGGGAACATACATAAAAGTGATATGTTGCAAAATACTGTCGCCATTACTATGCATATAATTATACTGATCGGTTTCTGCATAATCCTGCAGTTTATACCAGTTGTGCTGCAACATGGTAGCAGGCTTCACCAGTATATCGGTGATATCCTTGCTTTCGAATGGTTGTTGCCAGTTATCTTTTGTACGGTCGCGTAGTTGCAATACCAGCACGCCGCCTGTATTTTGTTGTATCCAGTCTCTAAAATTTTCAATAAACCGTAAACTGGTTTCCTGTCCAAAATTATCACGCAGGCCGGCATCCATTACATCAATAACAGGTGCTGTTGGCAACCATACATTGGGTAATACATAAGGAAAAGTGGCATTCATCCGCAATACGGTAAGTAACCTGATATTGCCGGGGTTTTGTTTGGCAAAGAAGGCATTAAAGTCAACGGCATCAGGACTAAAAGTAGAATCAGCAATATATAACAATGGCTTCATCATGAAACTTAATGGCTGGGAAGCGATCATCATTTTTCTACCATCTCTTGACACCGTATTATTAAAGATCATAAGCGGAACCCTTGCGGCTTTTTCGTCTGCGGCAATATCTTTTACCTGTATATTAAGCAAGCCAAAAGTATTGGTATTCAACTGTTGTTCAAAAGCATAACCACGGTCTTTAACATATTTGTAATTGCCTACCGTGAATTTTTGTGCCGGAGAAAATATATCCCTGGCGATCATAGAAGAAAAAACAGGGTTGAGTAAATCCCCTGCAATATTATCCGTTAAGTTAGGATGGTGCAGGTTTATTGTATTCCCGGAATTTAAATTATTCCTGTACAACTCACGGTAATAAGTAGCCGCCAGCATGCCGCCGCTGGCGCCGCTGATCAGCATGGTGTGTTGCATTAAAGCGCCTTTGGTAATGCTATCCAGCTGTTGCAAGGTATTCATTACAAAAGTACCACTGCGTAAACCGCCGCCGCTAACATTTATAAAGATCATTACCGGCTTTGCAACGGTTTGTTTCTTTTTCCAGTTTTCCAGGATGCCCAGCATATTGGCTTTATCCGTCGCTACCTGTTGCGGGGTACATAGTTGCAGTAAAGATTGTTTATTGTATACGGGGCGTTCAGTTTTATTGGTATAATTCAATCCATACGCTTTATTACGGGGATCGATTATGTCGTTGGAATATAAAATATTCAAAAACAGGATGAGTACAATTACAAAAGGAAGGCTCCAGCTTTGCAGGAAATAAGTTAATGCCCCAATAACCGCCATCATTACTGCAAAAAAAATAAAAATACTGGCCGCTGCCGGTACCTGGAAAATAGTATCATCTAAAAAAAAGCCAATGGTGACCAAAGAAATAAATGCCAGTACAATACTGATGATGGCGGAAAGGTGATGCCTTTTAAAGATCATATCCAAAAACTCCTGGCTGTAATGTGAAACATTTCTTGCTTTTGCCAAACGAAATCTCGTAGTAAAAAAATACCCTACTTTCATTCCAAAGCCTTCCCGTTGTGCATGTACCGAAGGATCGTAGGTTTGTTTAAATTGTTGCGGATCAGCCACCACGGGTGCAATGCTTCTTACAATGGTTTTTTCGGCGCCAAAAAAATAAATGAATGAGATGGCAAGCAATAGAATAAATCCGCCCATGATTCCCCCGATAATGATGAGTATTTGGCTGATGCTCATCAGTTCTTTATAATCATCAAAAGGAAACAGCCTTGCAAAATAAAATATAATGAACAGTATTGGCATTACTGCATTGTTGATACAGTATTTTAAAAAAGGCTTTGATGTAGTGGCTAAGAATTTGCAACGTTTACTGTGTAAAATAAAAGTGGTTACGTTCCAGCTCATCATAAAAACGCCCATGGCAACACCCACTATGGCAGCGCCCAATGCATTGATATTACCAAGGTATTCCGGTGCAAAGAACAAGGCATCAGCGCCAAAATTTTTCATAAAGCCACTGTTGATAGTGCTTACCAATATCATCCAGAATACCAGTAACACCTGGTATTTTCTAAAGTGTAGGATAAAAAGCTGAACAGGGAAGGAATAAAAAATATCATTCAGCAAGCGTTTCATATTTCCGGCCATTTTTAAATGTACTAAAAAAAATCATTGGGTATAAAACAGCTTTACTCATTGATAGCATACAAATGTTATAATAATTTATCGGGTGTTATCGGCAACTGCCGTATCCTTTTCCCGGTGGCATTAAATACTGCATTGGCGATTGCTGCTGCCGAACCGATCAATCCTACTTCACCCAACCCTTTTGCACCCATGGGATTTAAATAAGGATCTGGCTTATTGATGAACAACACATCTATCTCCGGCACATCCGCATTTACAGGAATATGATAGCCTGCAAAATCATTAGCTATTAAACGTCCGTACCGGTTATCTATTGCCTGTTCTTCCATTAATGCCATACCAATGCCCCAAACCACGGCGCCTTTTATCTGGCTGGCTGCGGTTTTTTCACTCACTATCTTACCGGCATCCACCGCACTTACAAAACGTTTTACTCTTACTACTCCCGTGTAGGCATGCACGTAAATTTCTGCAAAATGAACCGCCCATGAATTAAAAGAATATTTTTTCCCTTCCTCGCCGCTGGCAGAAGTTTGGGTAAGATCGATTTCTGTTACGCCTTTTCTAACCAGTAATTCTTCATACGTCAAAAAGATACTGCTGTTATTTTTTAGCGACAATTTACCATCCGCAAAAACCAGCTCCTCCGCTTTTACATCCTTAAACTCATTTGTTGCAGCGGCTATGGTTACCAGTTGCTTTTTTATGGCTTCGCATACATCATTTACAGCGGAGCCAACAGAAGCTGTAGTAACGCTGCCGCCCTGGCCCGGCGCATCAGGTAAGGAAGAATCTCCCAGTTCAAAACGTATTTTTTCTTTGGCAATACCCAACACATTATGCGCAATGACCACCATGGCAGTGGATGTACCCGGCCCCATATCGCTGGTAGCACTCTGCAATAATAAGTTACCTTTATTATCCAGCTTACCTCTCGCCGTAGCACCCGATCTCCACGCACTCCAGGTACCTACACCCATTCCCTGTCCTACCCACCAATCACCATTTTTTGTGGAGCGTGGTTCCGATTTTCTTTTTTCCCATTCAAATTTTTTAGCTGCTACTTCATAACATTCCTTTAAAAAATTACTCGACCAGGACAGACCGGAATCAATGGCTTTTTCTGCATAATTTTTCAATCGTAATTCAATCGGGTCCATTTTTAATGCATAAGCCAGTTCATCCATGGCGCTTTCCAATGCAAAAGCACCCGTGGCTTCACCTGGTGCCCTCATCCAGATGGGTGTACCCAGGTTTAAAGGAATGGTTTTATATTTTGTTTCCAGGTTTTTAAAATCATACAGTATTCTTGTCATACCGGTGATCCCTTCCCTGAAATTTTCATATGCAGAAGTATTACCCATGGCTTCATGTACAGCACCTGTTATTTTTCCATCTGCTGTTGCACCTATAGAAATTTTCTGCCAGGCTTCGGGGCGATAGCCTACCATGGTAAACATCTGTGGACGGGTAATGGTAACTTTAACCGGCCGGTTCAATTTCTTTGCTGCAATGATGGCTGCTAAAGTATGCGGCCACACCCTTAAACCGCTGCCAAAACCGCCACCAATAAATTCTGCACGAACACTTACATTTTCAGGTTTCAAACCAAAGGCTTTGGAAAGGGTATCCTGGATATCTTTTACAGCATGGTTTTTATCGTAGACGATTAATTTATCATTACCCTCCCAGATAGCAATGGTTGCATGCATCTCCATCGGGTTATGTACTTCAACAGGCATGGTATATTCCTGTTCAATTTTAACGGCTGCATTTTTCCATGCTTCCACATCGCCTCTTTTTTCTGTTCTTTTAAAACCGGCAGTTTTTTCTTTAGTGATATTCTTTTCAAAATCAGTATCGGCTGCTGTTTTGGTATAAGTGATTTTAATCAGTCCGGCTGCATACTGTGCCTGTTCCAGGTGATCGGCTACCACCAACGCAACCGGTTGCCCATTGGAAAAAATTTCATTGGTATGAAATATCCTTAACCCCAGGTTGAGCTCTTTGGCTTTTTTCTCATCTTTTAAATTAGCAATGCTGATCGTATTTTCATGGGTAATAATATCAATTATACCCGGTGCATTTTTTGCTTCCTTTACATCAATGGACTGTATAGCACCTTTTGCAATTGTACTGCCTACCATTACCCCGTACAACAGGTTATCTATTTTATACTCTGCGCTATACAATGCGGCGCCGGTAACTTTTTGTTTGCCATCCACCCTGTCGTCAGGAGGCACCTGTAAATTATTGTTATCAAAGAAGCCCATGGTAAATGATTTATAGTAATGATTTAAAGTATCGCATTTTTTAACGCAAGTTGTAGCCCGTTATCCAGCATTTTTATTTTAAAGCCGTTATGTTGCAATGGCTTTGCATCTTTAACAGCTATGGCCCCGGCCTGTTTAAAAGTATCTTCAGTTGCAGCCTTGCCTGCTAAAAACTGCTCCACTTCGTACAGGCGCCATGGTTTGTGCGCCACACCGCCGGCGGCAATTCTTGCTACTTTTATTTTTCCTCCTTCTATTTGCAATGCCGCGGCAACAGATACCAATGCAAAAGCATAGGAAGCCCGGTCACGTATCTTTAAATAATGAAGATGGGTATTGAAATTATTTTTGGGAATAAACAGCCTGGTGATCAAGCCTCCTTTTAGCAGGTTATTATCCTTTTCGGGTGTGCTGCCCGGTAAGCGGTGAAAATCCTTAAATGCGATTACTGTTTCTTTTCCATCCACCAGCACAAAAACCTTCGCCTCTAAAGCGGCCAGCGCAATGCACAGGTCGCTGGGATGTACTGCTACACAGTTTTCAGAAGCGCCAAAAATGGCCGACATCCTGTTGAGTCCTTCTTTAGCCCCGCAACCGCTGCCCGGTTGCCTTTTATTGCAGGGTAGCGCCACATCATAAAAATAAGGACACCTGGTTCTTTGCAATATATTACCCGAAATGCTGGCCATATTACGTATCTGTGCAGAAGCCCCTGCCAGTAAAGCTTTAGCGACCAGTGGATAATTTTTAACGATCTCCGGGTGTGCAGCCACCACGCTGTTTAATGCCAATGCGCCGATCGAAATACCGGTTGCATCAGCCTTGATCTCTTTTAATGCCAGTGCATTGATATCAACAATATTGTCCGGCCGGGCAATTTCCTTCTTCATCAGGTCGAGTAAATTGGTACCGCCTGCTATGAATTGTGAAGCCGCATCTTTTTTAAATGATTGCGTGGCTGTTTTTGTATCCGTTGGTTTTGAAAATGTAAATGGTTTCATTTGGCAACTTCTTTTATAGCGTTAGCAATACCGTTATATGCACCGCAGCGGCATAAATTGCCGCTCATAAATTCTTTGATCTCTTCTTCGCTGGTAACATGTCCTTCTGCCACACAGGCTACAGCCGACATAATTTGTCCGGGTGTACAATACCCGCATTGAAAGCCATCGCATTTAATAAATGCTTTTTGCATAGGATGCAATTCATTACCGGTAGCCAGCCCTTCGATAGTGGTGATGGTATTGCCATTTTGCATAACGGCCAGTGTAAGACAGGAGTTAATTCTTTGCCCGTTTACATGTACCGTACAGGCACCGCATTGGCCATGATCGCAACCTTTTTTTGTACCGGTAAGATGTAACTCTTCCCTCAGCAAGTCGAGCAACGTTGTTCTTGTATCTACTTTAACGTTGGTAGCTACGCCGTTGATCAGCAGCGAAACCGGTACCAGCTCCAGCTGGTAGGCCATTTTTTCATCCAGCCTTTTTGCAGCGGCTTTTTCCACAGCAGGTGGGATCATTGTTGCTGCTGTAATAACTGCAGATTTTTTTAAGAAGTTGCGGCGGGAGGAATGCTGCTGCAATTCTTTTGCATCGTTTGGTATCATAAAATGATAAGGTTAAGTGAACAGTAAACTGCCTTACCAAATATACTGAATTGAGGGCTGAAAAGAAAAGGATGTATTTATATATTGGTTAAGCGGCAGATTTTGTTTGCAGCAATATAGAAATACTCTGGGTAATAGCTAATGAAGCAAGTAGCAAATGAATGGGTTGTGCCACAGCAGGCATGTTGGCATATACTAAAATAATACCGGTTGTCATACTCAACACAATAATGGCAGTGAGTAAGAATATTTTATTTTTTATGCCCGTTATATTCCTGCAATACCAGGCCATAAATAAAGCGGTTACCAATACCAGCCACGAAAAACTACGGTGGGTAATAAACGCAAAAGGTTGTTCGGCCAGCCAGGTATCCCTTTGTTCGTAATGTAATATTTTGCTCACCTCATCTATATACATTCTTACCATCGTGCCCAGTACACTCTGGCAGAATAGCACTATTAAAAAGAACAGCACAAGATTTCTTGTTCTTTTATCTATTACCAATACAAACAACCCGGAATGCAATGAAAGCAATAATGCCAGTTGCAACTGTACCAACAGGATCGCAAACAATAAATGCACGGATATGCTTACATGTGCCAGGTTTAATTTAACTACTATCGCTCCAAAAAGCCCGGTGAGAATAACGGTTATTAAAAAAGCCCAGGCCAGGCGGTACGTTTTGCGTAATATTTTTCTCTTATAAAATAAAAGCAGCACCTGTATAATAGCAAATACCCCTAATAATGTGCCCAGTAACCGGTTAAAATATTCTATCCAGGTATGAAAGGCGTTAAACGTATGATCAATATCCTGCTTGTGTAAATATTTTTCAAAGTCGGCGGGCAGTTCACTGGCATTGGTAGGCGGTATCCATTTACCAAAACATTTTGGCCAGTCGGGGCAACCCATACCACTTTGCGTGGTACGCACTACGCCTCCTGCAATGATTACAAGAAAACATAAGATAAAAGTGGCGGCAGCCCAGTTTTTGATCGATCGCATACAGAACCGCAAATTTACAACAGCAATATTGTTATCCACCAAAGAATGGAATATTTATTCTTTTGCAGATATTTGCCCTGTAAAATGTTACCCGCTTTTTTAAATAAAGATAAAATTGAAGCCGGCCTCGATGAAGCCGGGCGTGGTTGTTATGCCGGTCCCGTATTTGCAGCTGCCGTTATTTTACCTGTCGATTTTTTTCATCCCCTGTTAAACGATAGCAAACAATTACAGGAAAAAGAAAGGGATCAGCTGAGGCCTGTTATCGAAAAAGAAAGTATAGCTTTTGCAGTAGCATCGGTAGATAACAATGTAATAGATAAGATAAACATTTTACAGGCCAGTTATAAAGCCATGCATTTATCCCTGGCGCAATTAACCACCCATCCTGATTTTTTACTGATCGACGGTAACCGTTTTAAACCCTATAAAAAAATTGCTTACCAATGCATCGTTAAGGGAGATGGAAAATATGCTTCCATTGCAGCCGCCAGTATTTTAGCTAAAACCTGGCGTGATGAATTTATGAAAAAAGCCCACCACGATTTTCCGCATTATGGCTGGGATACCAATAAAGGTTACGGCACGGCACATCACCGCAAAGCCATTGAACAACATGGTTTGTGCAAATACCATCGCAAAAGCTTTGACATTTACAGTCAGAAAAATGCCGGCGAACTGGAATTATTTTAAGGGCCGGGATTCCTCAATAAGCGGGCACCTGAATCCTTTGTATACTGCTTCCTTAAAATTGCTTTTACTTCAAATAATTTTCCGGGTTTTAAACCTGTGTTATCATTTACAGTCTATCTATTGTATTTATTCACCTTAAATTAAAACTTACAACAATTTTTTTATGAAAACAATCGTATTAGCCGTAGCCATTTTAGCAGGCGCTGTTATTAACAGTGCAGATGCACAAACTGTTCGTCAACATGGTAAAAATCAACGCCACCGTATTGCACAGGGTGTAAAATCTGGCGAGTTAACCAGGGCTGAAACCAGGAATCTCGCCACTGATCAGAAAGAAATTCGCCAGGATGTAAAAGCGGCAAAAGCCGATGGCGTAGTAACAAGAGCGGAGAGAAAAGATATTAAACAGGATCAAAGACAAGCGAGCCGTAAGATATACCGCAAAAAACATAATGGCCGCGACAGGAATTAAAATTTTGGTGCTTTAGTTCACGATATATTAAGATAAGATGGTCCTGCTTTTTTAAGCAGGATTTTTTTCTTCAATAGATTGTCCAAAATTAAGTACATAGCCATTGTTATCTTTTATGGCAAATTCCCGCATATTATATTCAAAATTTTCGGGTGCATATACTACTTCTACCTTATCCTTTACCTGTTCCCAAAAACCATCCACTTCATCAATATAAATATAAAGGCTACCCGTTAATAAGATACGGCCATAATTCATCACCGTATTGGGTAAATTGAACATGATATACACTTCATCTTTATGTAAAGAACACCAGGCCATTTTACCGTCCACTTCAAAAGTACCATCAACAGTAAAATCCAATACAGCAGTATAAAATGTAATTGTTGCCTGCAGGTCATTGGTCTCCAGCATGGGAGTGATCATTTTGAATTTCATATATTTTTTGCATTTATGCTTCCCAATCGCCCAATCCCTGCCTGGTAATGGACCAGTTATCCGTTGTACAGTCCACAATGGTAGAAGGTACCATTCCGCCATTACCCCCATCAATCACAAAATCTACCAGCTGGCCAAATTTCTCTTCTATCACTTCGGGATCGGTATATTCTTCCACCATATCACCGGGTAAAGAGGCGCTTAAAATAGGATTTCCTAAAGTATCCAGTATATGACGACAAATATTATTATCGGGTACCCTTAACCCGATAGTATTTTTTTTACTTTGTACAATTTTAGGCACCAGCTTACTGGCCGGTAAGATAAAAGTATAAGGACCGGGTAAATAATTTTTCAGCATCCTGTATAATGGGGTATCGATACTTTTGGTATAATCGCTCAAATGGCTCAGGTCGCGGCAGATAAAACTCAATTGAGCTTTTTGAGGATCAATATTTTTTATTTTACAAATACGTTCCACGGCTTTATGTTGCATAATATCGCAACCCAGGCCATAAATGGTATCGGTAGGATATATGATCACGCCACCATCTTTAAGGCATTCGGTCACCTGCTTTATTAACCTTGGCTGCGGATCTTCGGGATGTATCTGAATACGCATGTGTTGAATTTATTTTTAATCCGGCTTTAATACTCCTGCGTGAGCTGATTTTTTTACAGGCATAAAAAGCTTTTGTTATTTAATTGTAAAAGCCATTTACAATTTATAAAAATACCCCATTCATCTTACATTAAACTATTACTTTTGCAGGATAATTATTACCCACATACACTATACCAAAAAAATCTAACATTTAACTTATGGCACTTATTACTGTTGGCACTATGGCTTTTGATGCGATTGAAACTCCTTTTGGAAAAACAGATAAAATTGTTGGTGGTTCGGCCACTTATGTTGCTTATGCAGCGAGTAATTTTATAAAACCCGTACAACAGGTATCTATTGTAGGCTACGATTTTCCACAGGAAGAAATGGATGAAATGAAAAAGCGCGGTATTGAATTGGATGGTGTGGAAATTGTGCCTGATAAAAAATCTTTTTTCTGGAGTGGTAAATACCACCTGGATATGAATACCAGGGATACACTGGTAACCGATCTGAATGTATTGGCAGATTTTAATCCTATTGTGCCGGATAGTTTCCAGGGTGCCGAGTTTTTAATGCTAGGCAACCTGATGCCTAAATTACAGTTGAGCGTGATCAATCAATTAAAGGTTCGCCCTAAATTAATTGTAATGGATACCATGAATTTCTGGATGGATATTGCCATGGATGACCTTAAAGAAGTGTTGAAAAAAGTAGATGTACTGTTAGTGAACGATGCGGAAGCCAGGCAACTGAGCGGTGAATTATCATTGGTAAAAGCAGCTCGTGTGATCATGAGTATGGGACCTAAATTCCTGATCATTAAAAAAGGGGAACATGGTGCTTTGTTATTTCATGAGAATCATGTGTTCTTCGCCCCTGCCTTACCGTTGGAAGAAGTATTTGACCCAACCGGTGCCGGTGATACTTTTGCCGGTGGTTTTATTGGACATTTAGCCAAAACAAAAGATATCAGTTTTGAAAATATGAAAACGGCCATCATCATTGGTAGTGCTATGGCAAGTTTTTGTGTAGAAAAATTTGGTCCGGAAAGATTAAAAGAAATTACCAAAGAAGATATCGATACCAGGTTGAGCGAGTTTGTGCAACTGGTGAATTTTGATATCGATTTGGTATAGTGGTTGATCTAAAATAATTAAGAGGATGTTTGAAATAATTGCATTAATATTTACCGGGAGATATATCTACAAATTAGCCACTCAGAAAGGATTAAAACCGGTTAGCTGGATATTTAATAATATTGGCTGTTGGCTTGTTTTTGAATTTATCGGGGTAATGATTGGAGTACTTGTATTAAAAAGCCTTGATCTTTATGCGCTTGAATTTTTAGGGCTGGCCTCCGGCTTTGGTGGATTTTTATTGATCCGTTCCATCTTACAAAATAAACCGGACATCACATCCAAAGAAGACAGCAACCGCATCGGCGTAGATGATTTAAAACCATAATAATTTATGAAGAACTTTGTTTGCAAAAACATTTTATTACTGGTATTTTTTTCGGCGACCGGCAATTTTTTATTTGCACAATTGCCCATCGATTCTTTGGTAAATCAATTGGGTGAAAAATTTCCGCAGGAAAAAATCTATCTTCATTTTGATAAGAATTATTACAACGCCGGCGAAACCATCTGGTTCAAAGCCTATCTTTCTACCGATAACCTTACTACCACGTTAAGTAAAACGGTGTATGCCGAATTACTCGACAACAAAGGCAACCTGTTGCAAAAAAGAATAATGCCGGTATATGAATCCGGTGCATCATCGGGTTTTGACCTGCCCGATACGTTAACCAATACCAATTTATTTATCCGGGCCTATACATCATGGATGTTGAACTTTGATTCTTCTTTATTGTATTTGAAATCCATACAGATTGTGCCACGCAATAACAACACGACAAAAAAAATCGCAGCACCCGTTACATATAGTCTCACACTTTTTCCTGAAGGTGGAGACCTGCTGGAAAATACCAATTGCCGGGTAGCATTTAAGGCCAACGATAACGAGGGCATTCCATTTTTTGTAACCGGTGATATTGTAGATGCTTCCGCAAAAAAGCTGACTTCATTCAAAACCATGCATGATGGCATGGGTTATTTTTATATCAGTGCTTTACCCGGTGCAAAATATAAAGCCATATGGAAAGATAAAAAAGGTATTGCACACGAAACGCCGTTACCTGAGGCAAAAAAACAATCTGTATCATTAAGTGTACGCATGAGTGGCGACACGTTGAAATATACCCTGGCCAGGCCTGAGGACGCCGAAGAAAACTTTATGTCGTTTACCGTTATTGCACAAATGCAACAACAGATGATGTATAATGCCAAGGTAAAACTGGTAGCCAAAAAAGAAGTGACCGCCCCCATCATTACGGAACAATTGCCTGACGGCGTGTTACAATTAACCGTGTTTAATGCTGCGCAGGTACCCGTAGCGGAAAGGTTAGTTTTTATCAACCACAATAATTTCAGCTTTGTTACCGATTTACATGCCATTGAAAAAAATATTACCAAACGGGGACATAATACCCTGCAGGTAGATGTAGGCGATACCACGCTGGCTAATCTATCTATTGCAGTAACCGATGCAGGTATCAACCCTGTTGCCAATAATGAAGAAAATATTTTTTCGAACCTGTTGCTTACGAGCGACCTGAAAGGTTATGTATATAATTCCGCTTACTATTTTTCCAGCGATGAAGATTCTGTAAAACAACACCTGGACCTGGTAATGATGACCAATGGCTGGAGAAGGTTTAAATGGGAAAATATACTGGCGAAACAATGGCCCAAACTTACTTTTCCTATTGACAATTATATATCCGTTAAAGGCAATGTATATGGCTTATCCAAAACCCAGTTAACCAATAAAGAACTGATCGGTTATATCAGCACAAAGAATAAAACCAGTGATTTTATTTCTATTCCCTTAACTACCACTGGTGAGTTCAGGTTAACAGGCATGTATTTATTTGATACGGCAAAACTGTATTACCAGATCAATGGCGATAAAGATAAACGGCTTACTTCCCTTGCCACTTTCTCTTTTAAAAACGAAATTGCCTATGCACCAACAGCATCTTCCGATTTGCTTGCGTCGTTGTTCTCTAATGTAAAAACGGATAGCACCACATTTGCAAAAAATATAAAGCAGGCCGCTTTGCAACGTACTTTATTTGAAAGCAGGGCTAAAACACTGGAAACAGTAAAAGTAACCGGCAGGGTAAAAACCGCCAAACAAAAAATGGAAGAGCAATATGTATCTGGCTTTTTTTCGGGTGACGATGGATACACTTTTATCACGGCAGATGATCCCTTTGCCCAATCGGCTCAAAGCGTATTGGATTATTTAAGAGGAAAAGTTGCGGGGCTGCAGGTTGCCACCGATGGACAGAGTGCCAGCTGGAGAGGAAGCCAGACCAGTCTTTTTTTAAATGAATTGAATAGCGATGCCAGTATGCTGCAAAGCATTTCTATGAATGATGTAGCGCTGATAAAAGTTTTTCGTCCGCCTTTTTTTGGCGCAGCGGGAGGCGGCGCCGGGGGGGCGATTGCCGTGTACACGAAAAAAGGTGCGGATAATAAATCGGTAACCGGGTTAAGTTTTACCAATATCTATGGTTATTCTCCTATAAAGGAATTTTATATGCCGGATTATGAAAAGCCTGACGCACCAGATGCTCCCGATTACCGCAGCACTTTATACTGGAATCCATTTTTAATTATGGATAGAAAAACCAGGAGGGTAAAAATTCCTTTTTACAACACTGATAATTGTAAAAAAATAAGGGTTGTAATAGAAGGCATCAATAAACTGGGGCAGTTAACAAGGGAAGAAAAATTCTTTGAATAACCCATTTAATTTCTCCTTGCCAGCACGATGATATTTTTAAATTGTTGTAGTTTTCCCTGCAGGTTAAATGCTTCGGTGTAGATAATATAAATACCCATAGGAAGTTTTTGATCTTTTTCGCCCAATCCATCCCAGCGGTAATTTCCCTGTATGCCACACAGCGCATTACGTTGCAAATACCTCACCGGTCTTCCGGCCGCATCAAATATGGTGATATTTACTACATAACCGGCTGAGGGGAAATTATAATTTACTGTAGCAAAATCATCCATACCATCATTGTCCGGCGAAACAATTTCAGGTGTAACGATTATCGATCCCTGCAGTCTTTCATTAATTTTATATTGAGAATTTTTATACGTGGGTGTACCGTAGCCCACATTTGTAGCGGCACTATGCCAGTTATCTGGTTGTTGTGTAGCGGCATTATAATCTATTCTCTCCAATGCAACGCCTTCGTTATTATCAATTAATTTAAAATGCCATTTTTCATCGTACAGTAATTCATCTGTTATACTTCCCTGCGTATTTAAAATAATAACGTCTCCTTTGTCATCATTAAAAGAAGGCATTGTGGTAACGGTTATAAATGCATTCATATTTTTAGTGATGAAATCCCTTTTAATAAGCGCAGGATCTTCTGTTATCACCATAAAATCCTGCGGGAAGAATAAATAACTATCCGCACTCAATTGCCTGATATTGCTGATAACACCGGTACTGTTACGGTTGGCAATATAAACCTGCTTACAATCAATGATCTTTTTACTTCGGTTATAAATTTCCACATAATCAGTTCCATTGCTTTTGGGATTAAATAAAATTTCGTTGATCACAATATCTGTACGCTCTGCAATTTCACTCAACCCAATCCTTGTATTGGCATTTCCATTGATTATGTTGCCGGCACAATCGGTTATAGCAGTTACTGTTACTGTATAGATCTTATTACGGCTTAAGGCATTGTTCAATCTTAAATGTACTTTATCAAAAACAGGCAGCAGCACTGTAGCTGATTGCGGGATACCAATGCCATCGCTGATCATATAACGATTTACTGTAGCCGCTTTTACACTATCCAGCGGCTCGTCAAAAATTAAAACAATATTCAGGCTATCTGTTGCATAACCCCTCACTAATCCGGGGCCATCAGTATCGGCATTAATGGCATCAACGGAATTTTTTTTGCCCGGCGTTCCTCCATTAATATCCCTGCTTGCCTTCCAGTTACCCGAACCGCTGCAGGGATTTTTGCTATCGATCATTTCCAGCGACCAGCCGCCTTCTTTTTTTAATTCGTTTCCGTACCAGCTATCTGTATAGTTTACACTATGGATGATCTTTCCCTCTGCGCTGCGCAAATAAATAATATCCCCCGTATTATCCAAAGAAGGAAAGCCCGTTACCATTATAGTTGCACCATAGCCAGCCATAGCAGTTGCGGCACCAGCGCTACAAATGATCAGCACACTATCCGGTTTTAAATTATACGTTGGCATTGCGCCGCTTTGGGATGTTGCATCGCCAATACGCCAGCCCAGCAAATTAAATGTGGTGGAGGAAGTATTCCTCAGTTCTATCCACTCATTATTGGGTAAATTAACAATAGGTGTTGGGTCGGCCATCAGTTCGTAAATCACAATATCAAAACGGTTAGCTATTTGCGCTTTGCTGCAACAGCACCATACAATGGCCATCACAGCCATGCTGTATCTTTTGTACATGGAATTATTTTAAGATGATAAACATCCTGCGGAACGAGGTATGTATCGGAGTTGGAGTGGGTAGTTTGTTGATGCCTTTTTAATTAGGCTGGTACGTATTCACAGCAAATATATATAATTAATCAAAATAAATAATTTGGTTTGAATAATCCTTGTGATTACTTTTGTGCCTCAATGACAACCATTAAACACATAAAACATTCTAAGAAATCTTTTTCAACAGAGAAGGTATGATTGTTTTATAATTTAAAATAAGTACGGCCTTCCTAAAATGGGAAGGCTTTTTTTTAACCAAAAAAATCTCTTTAAAAGAGACACGGGGGGAACAATATATGAAAGTTGCAGTAGTAGGCGCCACAGGTTTGGTAGGCACCAAAATGTTACAGGTATTAGCGGAAAGAAATTTTCCTGTAGATGAATTAATTCCTGTTGCTTCAGAAAAATCAATTGGTAAGGAAGTAGAGTTTAAGGGTAAGAAGTTTAAAGTGGTGAGTTTTGCAGATGCGATTGCTGCCAAACCTAATGTTGCCATCTTCTCTGCCGGTGGCAGTACTTCACTGGAACTGGCACCAAAATTTGCTGAAGCTGGTATTACTGTAATTGATAACTCCAGTGCCTGGAGAATGGACCCTACCAAAAAACTAGTGGTACCCGAAGTAAATGCGGATACATTAACCAAAGCTGATAAGATCATTGCCAACCCCAATTGCTCTACCATTCAAATGGTGGTGGTGTTAAAACCATTGCATGATAAATATAAAATTAAGCGAGTGGTGGTAAGCACTTACCAAAGTGTAACCGGTACCGGTGTAAAAGCGGTTGAACAGCTGATGAATGAAAGAAAAGGAGTACAGGGAGAAATGGCTTATAAATACCCGATCGACCTGAATGCTATTCCACAAATTGATGTGTTTTTAGAGAACGGTTATACCAAGGAAGAAATGAAAATGACCAATGAAACCGTAAAGATCATTGGCGATGCCAATATAAAAGTAACCGCTACCACCGTTCGTATACCGGTAATGGGCGGACATAGTGAAAGTGTAAATATTGAATTTGAAAATGACTTTGACCTTGCTGAAGTGAAAGATTTGTTAAGCAAAGCCCCGGGAGTGGTGGTACAGGATGATATTGCTAATTTTGTATATCCTATGCCGCTTACCGCTCACGAAAAAGATGAGACCTTTGTAGGAAGAATAAGAAGAGACGAAACGCAGGCAAACACATTAAATTGTTGGATAGTAAGTGATAACCTGCGTAAAGGCGCTGCCACCAATGCAGTACAGATCGCGGAATATTTGTTGCAGAAAAATTATCTATGATAAAAAAAGCGGTAATACTATGTTGTGTAATGATGGCTGCGGGCTATTGTTATGCACAGGATAGTATTGCTGTTCATTTTTTATATGGTAGCAAGCCCGCCAAAGGTTGCAAAGATGAAAAGAAAGTATTTGGCGGTAAAAAAGGCGGGCATGTTACTATTGAAGAAGAAAACAAGATCATTGGTTTTCAGCCCGGCGGCAGCTGCCATATTTTTGGTGCCAAGAAAAAAGCCAACGGTTACTTCAGGGCAGATGATAAAACCAAGTGGGTGCAGGATACGGTTACCCGAAAATATGCTTCTGTAATTATTCCCTTAACCGCTGAGCAAAGAAGTAAATTAAAAACAACTATACAAACTTACCTCGAAAAACGGCCTTATGACTATGCCTTCTTCGGCATGCGTTGCGCCGCTGCTACCTACGATATTTTAGAAGATGCCGGGATTGTAAAACAACGCAGTCATTTTGGGAAATGGGCGTCTTTTTTTTACCCGCAATTATTACGCAGGCGGATATTAAAACTGGCCGAAAAAAATAATTATGTGATTGTAAAACATCCCGGGAGGCATACAAGGCTTTGGGAAATGGAATAATTTTTTGCACAAAAAAGAAAGAGCAGTACTCTTTCTTTTTGTATTATCTGAAATAATTTTCTTTTTAACTGATCACCCAGGTTTCATTACCCTTCAATAACTTATCCAGATCTCCTTTCCCTTTTTTAGCAATGATATCATCAATCTGCAATTGCATACTGTCTTCGTAGCAAGCCCTGTCTGTTTCATAAAACACCCCAAATGGCCTTGGTAAATGTCCCTCCAGTTTTGGGTCATCAAACATGCGGATCAATATCTGTGCTTTGTAAAAATCTTTTTCGTCATGCACCCACAAATCATCTGTTGATGCTCCTGGAGCCAGATCAACGATCACAGGTTTAAACCCATCCAGTTTGATTCCTTTATTTTGCGTGGCACCAAACACCAATGGTTTGTCCTGCTCTAAAAATAATACTTCATCAGGCTTGGTACTTTTTTCGGTAAACACTTCAAAAGCGCCATCATTAAAGATGTTACAGTTTTGATAGATCTCTAAAAAAGAAGCGCCTTTATGTGCCTGGCTGCGCAGCAGCATGGCCTGTAAATGTTTGGGATCACGATCCATGGTACGTGCAATAAAACTGGCATCAGCGCCCATGGCCAGTGCTAATGGATTGAACGGATGATCGATACTACCGAAAGGCGTTGACTTAGTGATCTTATTCTCTTCCGAAGTAGGGGAATATTGTCCTTTCGTTAATCCATATATCTGGTTATTGAACAATAAAATATTGATATCAAAATTCCTGCGCAGCAAATGGATCGTATGGTTACCGCCGATACTTAAGCTATCACCATCGCCTGTTACCACCCACACACTCAGTTCGGGCCTTGCTGCTTTTAAACCACTCGCCACTGCAGTAGCACGACCGTGAATGCTGTGCATACCATAGGTATTCATGTAATAGGGAAAACGGCTGCTGCAGCCGATACCACTTACGATCACGATATTCTCTTTGGGAATGCCCAATGTAGGCATCACTTTTTGCACCTGCGCCAAAATAGAATAATCACCACAACCGGGGCACCAGCGTACTTCCTGATCGGTTACAAAATCTTTTGCTGTTAAGGGTGCGGGGCTTGCAAGCATGGTATCTGACATATGTTATAGAATTGGGCTTAAAGTTATGAAAAATAAATGTTCAATATTCAATGTTCAAGGCTCAATATTCAAATAAGCAGCTTTTATTATTTAAAAAGCTTTCACAATAAGCAGAGAGCCGTATTGAGCGTTGAATATTGAGTATTGATTATTGATCATTTGTATTCAATTCCTCCCAATACTCCGCCGCCCTCCTTGTATGTGGCACCACAATCGTTCCCCCCACAATATTAGCCACTGCAAATACTTCATACATTTCTTCCGTACTTACTTTTAATTCGTGAGATTTACCCAGGTGATACTTGATGCAATCATCGCAACGCAACACCATGCTGGCTACCAATCCAAGCAACTCTTTAGTTTTAACATCCAATGCGCCTGCCGCATAAGTATTGGTATCTAAATTCCACAGGCGTTTTATTACCAGGTTGTCTTTACTTAAGATCACCTCGTTCATTTTGGTACGATAGTCGTTGAATTCGTTTACTAATGCTGACATATTTTAAATTTTTAAGTGGAGAATTTAAATACAAATGTACAAGGCTAAAATGCAAATAAATACTGCTATAAAAACTGCTGACAAAAAACTACATTTGATTACCAAACTATTTGCCATGAAACTGAAGTATCTTATCCTTTTTTTCGCACTACTTTATTCCATTACTATTGTGCATGCGCAACAAATTGATGCCAAATATTTCAACAGTATGCAATGGCGTTGTATCGGTCCGCATCGCGGCGGAAGAACAGTTGGCGCAGTGGGTGTCCCGTCTCAACCCAATGTATTTTATATTGGCATAAACAATGGTGGTGTATGGAAGACCACCGATTTTGGCAGAACCTGGAACCCCATTTTTGATGAGCAGCCAACGGGTAGTATCGGCGATGTAGTAGTATCTCCTTCTAATCCCAATGTATTATATGTGGGAAGCGGCGAAGGTTTGCAACGTCCGGACCTTTCTGTTGGTGATGGTATTTATAAATCAACCGATGGCGGAAAAACATGGGCCAATATAGGTTTAAAAAATGCGCAGCAGATTGGCGGACTGGCCATTGACCCTAAAGATGAAAACAGGTTATTTGTTGCTGCACTTGGTCACCCTTACGGTGCCAATGAAGAACGTGGTGTGTACCGGACTATTGATGGGGGAAAAACCTGGGACAAGGTTTTATACAAAGATGAAAATACTGGTGCTATACAGGTTACTATCGATCCCAATAACTCCAGCATCGTGTATGCGGATATGTGGGCGGGCAGGCAGGGGCCCTGGGAAAACGGCGCATGGAATGGCACAGCAAGTGGTTTATTTAAATCAACTGATGGCGGCACTACCTGGAAAAAACTTATTACGGGTTTACCTACTACCGAACAGGGCCTGGGAAGGATTGGTTTCTGCATTGCGCCTTCCAACTCCAATCGTTTATACGCCACTGTTGATGCGGGGAAATATGGGGGCATTTACCGCAGTGATGATGCCGGTGAAAGTTGGGCCAATATCAATGCCGATGAAAGATTATGGGGAAGAGGCAGCGATTTTGCGGAAGTAAAAGCTGATCCGCTTAATGCAGATATTGTATATACCGCTGATGTGGTAACCTGGAAAAGTATGGATGCCGGCAAAACCTGGACTGCATTCCGCGGCGCACCTGGCGGAGATGATTACCACCGGATATGGATCAATCCCAACAATAACAAAATTATTTTAATTGCCAGCGACCAGGGCGCTATCATCACCGTAAACGGCGGTGAAACTTTTTCTTCCTGGTACAACCAGCCTACGGCACAATTCTATCATGTAAGTACGGATAATGCTTTTCCGTATAACGTGTACAGCGGCCAGCAGGAAAGCGGCAGTGTAGGGATTACATCAAGAGGTAATGATGGAAATATTTCCTATCGTGAGTGGCATCCTGTTGGCGCAGAAGAGTACGGTTATGTAGTGGCAGATCCATTAGATAACAATATTATCTACGGCGGTAAATTATCCCGTTATGATAAAAGAACCGGCCAGGCACAAACCATAGCGCCGGAAGCAGTGCGCAGTGGTAAGTATCGTTTTTTAAGAACGGCGCCGGTAGTATTCAATCCTGTTGATAAAAAAACATTGTATTACGCCGGTAACGTATTGTTTAAAACAATGAACGGTGGCAACAGCTGGCAGGTGATCAGTCCTGACTTATCGAGAAACAGTTGGGATATACCAGCTAACGTGGGCATTTACACGAAAGTAGATATGAAAACCATGCCCAGGCGTGGGGTAATTTATACTGTTGCACCATCCTATGTTGATATCAATACCATCTGGTGCGGCACCGATGATGGTTTAATACATGTAACAAATGATGGCGGAAAAACATGGCGCAATGTAACCCCTCCACAAATTACCAGCTGGAGTAAAGTATCATTGATGGATGCCAGTCATACCGATAAAAATACCGCCTATGCTGCTGTAAATAAGATCCGTTTGGATGATATGCAACCACACATTTTTAAAACAACGGATGCTGGAAAAACATGGAAAGAAATTGTAAATGGTTTACCCAACGACCCCATCAACGTAGTAAAAGAAGATCCTAAAAGAAAAGGATTATTATTTGCCGGCAGCGAAAGAGCGGTGTATGTTTCTTTTGATGATGGTGCCAACTGGCAATCGTTACGGTTAAACATGCCTGCCACTTCAATACGGGATTTAGTGATCAAGGAGGATGATATCGTTATTGGCACACATGGCAGAAGTTTCTGGATACTGGATGATATTACCAGTTTACGCCAGTTAAATAACCAGGTGGTTAATCAATCCACGATCCTTTACAAGCCTCAAACGGCATACCGTGTACGCTGGAATATGTATACCGATACACCGGTGCCGCAGGAAGAACCCGCAGGACAAAACCCTCCCGATGGTGCTATTATCAATTATTACCTTGATAAAAAAGTTAACCGTGTGTACCTAAGAATACTGGATAGTAAAAAAAAGCTGGTAAGAGAATATAATTCTACTGATACGGCTTATAAAATCGGCAACGTAAACATTCCGCATTACTGGATAAGGCCACAACAGATCTTATCCGCCGAAGCGGGCAGTCATCGGTTTACCTGGGATATGCATTACAATCCTTTGAATGTGCCGCCTTCTTATCCCATTTCAGCAACCTATATGAATACGGCGCCTAACGAAACTTCTCCATGGGTAATGCCGGGAAAGTATACCGCTGTTTTAACGATCGATAATGATACTACGGAGTATGTACAACAGTTTGAAGTAAAGATGGATCCGAGAGTAAAAACAAGCATAAAAGATTTACAATTGCAACACGACCTTAGTGTATTATGTTACAACAATATTAAAAAAGCTATGGCCGATCTGCAGGGTCTTGATGCCAATAGTGAAAAAGCGACAGCATTATCAAAATTCATCAGCAGCTTTAGTACGTTACGTTATGTATTGCAGGAAAGTGACTGGCCGCCAACTATGCAGATGATCCAAACTGTTAAGGAAACAGCAGTTTCATTTATACAATTTTACAAACCCCGTTAAATAATATCATTCTTTTTTGCAGCTTTCTAAAAAATCTTTTATCCCTAATACGATCTTGTCAGCTATCTGTTGCTGAAAATCTTCGTCCAGTATTTTCATTTCGTCTTCGGGATTACTGATGAACAATGTTTCTACCAATGCATTGGGATATTCGATCGGACTGTTGAGCATAAAATTAAAACTGCCGGTATTGCCGTATTCTTTTAAGCCTAATTCCAGCATACGTTTATAAATATCATGACTTAAATTTCTAAACCCTATATAACGATAGAATGTACTGGTACCGCTCACTCTTATCGGATCAGCTGAAGAATTTAAATGTATGCTGATCAACAGATCGGGTACACTATCCCGGTAAAATAAAATACGGTCTTTGTTGTCAAAAAATTTTTCTTTTGTCCGCGTCATGATCACTTTTACACCTTCCTGCTCCAATGATTTTTGCAGCTTTAAAGCCACCGCCAATGCCAGCGCTTTTTCTGAAGAACCGGTTGGTCCGCCTGCACCGGTATTACTGCCACCATGCCCTGCATCTACGGCTATTGTTAATTTATTTAAGGCTAAATTTTCAGGCTGGCGTTTTACTTTTATCACCAGTATATTACCCCGGTAATAAATTTGATGGCCCCAATGCTGCGCATGTTTTAATTCAATCGTAATCCTGAAGATGCCGTCTTCCACCTGCTCATAAAAAACATTTTTTATTTCCTTTACATTTTCCAGTTGAGTGATCCAGTTGGTATTGTTGGTAGCGCCAAAAACATCTATTATAATCTTAGATGGATCTATGAGTTGAAAAGATTGGTAAGGCAACCTTGAAAACAATCCTACAGTTACATAATCAAATAAGGAATCACCGTAAGTGCTAAAACTACCCGTTAATGATTCCGGAGTAAAATTTCCCTTAGGCAAAAACTGTACTGCATCATCATCAATAAAAGCCGTGCGGTATTTTGATAACTGGATTTTATACTTACTGTCTACTTTACCCACTATATTTAATTGTACTAACGAGTCCAGGTAGCCGATCTTGGCACCACCCAACCTGTCTTCACCCAAACCAAATAACAAATGCGCCAGCCTTCCTTTTGTTACAGCAATCGTAGGTGTAGCCGAAGAAAGAATGGAAATAGTATTGCGGGTTTCTTTCGTGAGCGTATTGCCTTCCTTGTCGGTAATGGTTACCGGTATTTTAGTTAATAAAAAACTATCTGCTGCTTTTACAATATATTCTCCCTGGTAAATTCCCGGCATGGCAACCGGCATTTCATATAAAGGAATATTGTTTCCTGCAATAACCGTACAACCCGTTAATGCTTTTACTTTAAATTTTATTTTATCTCCGGCCTGCAGCATTAAATTCCCTTCAGGAAAAGTTTCAATGCTGGCAATATCCAATGTTTTAACAGTATCTGGTGGAGCTGGTAACGTATAATTATAAAATACCCTTTTGGTTACCTGCCCCGATGTTGATGTTGAAAGAAGATTAAATGCGGTATCACCGGGTTTTAAATTCAATTCATAGGCAAATGCGCCCGTAGGATATACTTTAACTGCGGTTCCATTTACCGTAAGGTTACAGGATTTACAGGTACTGCCAATTAAAAAATTACGTGATGCCTTTACATTGCTCTTTTCTTTAAGCGGATCAACGAGTTTTATAAAAGCTTTATCCGTGTTTTGAGAAAAAGCAACAACAGCAATTAGCAATAATGGTATAGTGAGAATACATTTCATTTTTGAAAGTTAAAAATATTTTAACCGAATTAGTTAAATGTTTTCATAAAAAAAGCCATCCGATACCAGGATGGCTGTCATGTATTATTGATATTTTTATTACCAGGGATATTTATTGGCGGCAATCATTTTATCAGCGATCCTTCTGCGTGCATCTTTGCTGTTAAAAGGTTCTGTTTTGGTAAAGCGTTTTAAGCCCAGTAACATCATGCGCTGTTCATCACCTGTTGCAAAAGCGTTGATGGCTTCCTTACCTGCTTTATTTACTTTATCTACTGCATCATTCAAATAACAACGCATCATATCTATCTGAACCTGTACTGCTGCCTCGCCTTGTTTATCTGTCATTTTTATCACCCTTAATAAAGTGCTTTCTGCTTCAAAAGTTTCTATAGCCATATCAGCAATGTTCATCAGTATTTCCTGCTCATCACTTATTTTCATCATTAACTTTTGTACTGCTGCACCAGCTACCATTAAAATAGCTTTTTTCATATTCACAATGGCTTTGCGTTCTTTTGCAAATGCAGTATCGTCGTCATTGCCAAATTCCGGAATGCTCATCAACTCCTTACTCACTGCCATTGCCGGTCCCATCAGGTCAAGCTTACCCTTCATCGCCCTTTTTAAAATCATATCCACGGTAAGCAAACGGTTGATCTCGTTGGTACCTTCATAGATACGGTTAATGCGGCTATCCCTGTAACCACGACTGGCTGCATACTCATCGCTAAAACCATTACCCCCATGTATCTGCACGCCTTCATCTACCACATAATCCAGCATTTCGCTGCCATGTACTTTTAAAATGGCGCATTCCACCGCATATTCTTCAGCAGCACCCAGTAAAGCTTCATTAAAAGGTTTTCCTGCGGCGGCCAGTTCCAATTCTTTATCATCCACCCATTTGCTGGTACGGTATAAAGCACTTTCACTTGCAAAAATGCGTATAGCCATTTCCGCAAGTTTATATTTTATCGCACCAAAATTGGCAATAGGCGTTTTAAACTGTTCCCTTGTTTTGGCATATTCAATAGAATTGGTTACCGACATCTTTGCGCCGCCCAATGCAGCCGCACATAGTTTTAACCTGCCTATATTTAAAATATTGAATGCAATGATATGTCCCTTGCCGATCTCGCCCAATAAATTTTCTACCGGTACTTTACAATCCTGGAAATACAATTGCACGGTTGAAGACCCTTTGATACCCATTTTATGTTCTTCCGGTCCCTGTGTAAATCCTTCAAATCCTCTTTCTACAATAAAAGTGGAAAATTTATCGCCGTCAATTTTTGCAAATACTGTGTACACATCTGCAAAGCCGCCATTGGTGATCCAGCATTTTTGCCCGTTTAAAATATAATGCTTACCGTCTGCGCTTAATGTAGCAGTTGTTTTTGCACCCAGCGCATCACTGCCGCTATTGGGTTCCGTTAGTCCGTAAGCGCCTTTCCATTCGCCGCTGGCAAGCTTGGGAATATATTTTTCTTTTTGCGCTTCGGTACCAAAATATAAAATAGGCAATGTACCAATACCGGTATGCGCTGCAATGGCCACGCTAAAAGAATAGCCGCCGCCAAGGCCTTCATTGATCAATGTAGACGTAATAAAATCTTTTCCCAGTCCGCCCAGGTTTTCCGGCACACTGGAACCGAGTAATCCCTGTTCGCCGGCTTTAACCATTAATGAGGGCATCAAACCAGCTTCCATTTTATCAATCCGGTCAACGATCGGCAGTACTTCGGATTGTAAAAACTGGAGGCACATATCCCTCACCATCAATTGTTCTTCATTAAAATCTTCTGGCGCAAAAGTTTCGAAAGCATTGCTTTCTTTAATGATCCATTCGCCGCCTTTAAATAATGTGTTGGTTGATGTAGTATTCATAAAAATGTTTTTTGTATTTTTAAAAGTTACGGGTTTCAAAAGTTACGAGTTAAGCGTGAGACGAGTTATTTTATCGTTTGCGGGAAATTGAACCCTTATTAGCAAACCAACGATCAAAAAACAAAACAAACCCGTAACGCGTAACTTTATTTTAAATTATCATACACCATCTGCAGCACTTCTTTCGCAATCTCTATCTGCCCGTTGGTTACGCCTTCCAGCGCTTCATTTAAAGTAGTGTTTGCAATCGCCATACATTTTTCTTCCAGTTCTCTTCCTTCATCTGTTAAAACGATCATATTGATCCTGCGGTCTTCCTTCGAGGCATTTCTTTTTACCAGTTTTATTTTTTCCAGGTTATCTACCAATCTTGTAATGCTGGGTTTGTCCCTGAAAGTGGCATCGCATAATTGTTGCTGGCTCAAACCATCTTCCTTCCATAAATGATATAATACACTCCACTGCTCAATGGTAATTTCAATATTGGCCTGCTTAAAATTTTTCTGCAACCGCCTGCCAATTGCCGTGCTGGCTTTTCCTGTTATAAAACTGTAAAGTTCTCCTTTCTTAAATTGGTTGTTTGGCATATAGTTGTTTATGCAACTAAACAAAGATAATAATCTATTTGAACATTTAAAATTTATTTTTGACCTGCTATCAGACTTAAAACTGAGCGGATTTCTGATTGGAAATACCTTTATACAATTTGTCTTCCGCCAGAAGCAACCTTTAACAGCAGCAAGGCAATATATAATGAAAAGCAGCTTTTACCTTTATATTTTAGGTGGCATTTTACTCATCTGGCTCTTTGCCCTACTTTCTTATTTAATTATGAAAAAAAGGCAAAGGGCATTACGGAACAAAATTAAAGCCAGTTGGGGATTGCCAAATACCGGCGGCAGGAACCATGAACTGGTGGCCAATTTTTCGGCATTAACCAGCGCTCCCTCATTTCACCGGTTAAGTGCACAAACTATTGCGGATATTGATCTGCATGAAGTATTTGCTTTTATAGACAGGACAAATAGTAAACCGGGACAACAGTTTTTATTTAATAAATTAATTACCCCTACTGATGATATCACCGCATTGAAAATTTTTAATGAGCAGGTTGAATTCTTTTCAAAAAATAAAATCATAAGGGAGGAGGCGCAATTATTACTTTCGCCGCTTGACCACTATGATGCTTACTTTATAACCAGTTTACTGGATAATGAACTACTGGAAAAAACAAAGTGGTCGAATTTATATGTTGCAGACAGCGTTATCGTGATAGCCATGCTTCTTCTATCACTATTATTCCCGGTATTACTGATATGGTTGATGATTCCGCTGGCCATTAATATTTTCCTGTATTTCCGCAATAAAAATACCATTGCCAATTTCAATAAATCCTTTCCTCAACTCAACAACCTGATCAACATTTCGAAAGGGTTTGCTAAAAAAGAATCGCCTTTCGAAAAGACAGCCGCTAAAAACAGTATTACCAGTTTGAGTGCCTTTCAAAGAAAATTCAGGTTGCTAAATTTTGGCAACACACAAAAAGACGAGATCACGCAGACATTATTACTTATGGTGGATTTGATAAAAGCATTTTTCCTGGTGGAAATACACAGCCTTTTTAGTTGCTTAAAAGAGTTAAAGAACAAGAAAGAAGCGGTTAATAACCTGTTGAACTATATAGGCAATATTGATGCAGCCCTTTCCACGGCATCATTGCGTGATGGAATAGCACAATACTGCACACCGGTTTTTACTGATCCTAAAAAAGAAGTAACTATTAAAAACATGTATCACCCGCTAATAGAAAATTGTATACCCAATTCTATCAACATTAAAGATAAAAGCATTTTAGTTACAGGTTCCAATATGTCGGGCAAATCAACTTTTATAAGATCGGTTGCGATAAATACCATTTTAGCACAAACCATTTACACCTGCTTTGCTGAAGCATTTATTATACCGGTTGTAAAAGTTTTTTCTGCGGTAAGGATTGCAGACAACTTACTGGATGCTAAAAGTTATTACTTTGAAGAAGTGAATGTAATTGGAGAGTTGATCAAACGGTCAGCACAACCTTTTCAAAACCTGTTTATTTTAGATGAAGTATTTAAAGGCACCAATACTGTTGAACGGGTAGCAGCGGCCAAAGCCATTTTGTCTTATCTCAATAAGCATAACAATATCGTACTGGTGAGCACACACGATATTGAGTTGGCCGAACTTTTAAAAAATGAATTTGATCTTTATCATTTTGTGGAAGATATAAAAAAAGACAAGCTGGTTTTTGATCACCAATTAAAAGATGGGGCATTAAAAACCAGGAACGCCATCAAATTATTAGCTTTATCCAACTACCCCGAAGAAATTATACAGGAAGCCAATTCTATTGCAAATAAGAATTAATTTGCATCCTATGCCGGTATTAATTGTAATAACTTTTGTTTTATTATTGATCTATGCCTTGCTTATTATTTATTATCGTAAAAGCTGGTTAACCATTGCGGATTTCACATTACCGGTTGCAGATTTTAAACCTGCTACAAAAATATCCATTATTATTCCTGCAAGAAATGAGGAAGATAATATAAAGTATTGCCTGCAATCCATTATTGCGCAGGCCTACCCGCAAACCTTATACGAAGTAATTGTTGTGGATGATCACTCTACAGATAATACAGCTGCTGTTGTTCATTCTTTCAACTTACCGCATATTAAACTGCTTGCATTAAAAGATTTTATTGCAGCAACTGAGCTCAATGCGTATAAAAAGAAAGCCATTGAAGTGGCCATTGCACAATCATCCGGTGATTTAATCATTACCACCGATGCAGATTGCGTGGTGCCCGAAAACTGGTTACCCACGATTGCGGCATTTTACCAGGAAAAAAATCCGCAGTTTATTGTAATGCCTGTAGCGATAGATTGTTCCAATAGATTCATTGAAATTTTCCAGTCTGTTGATTTTATGACATTACAAGGAATAACCGGCGCAGCAGTACATAAAAAAATGCACAGCATGTGTAACGGCGCAAACCTGGCTTACACTAAAAAGGCGTTTAACGAAGCAGGGGGTTTTAAAGGAATTGATACTATTGCCAGTGGTGATGATATGTTATTGATGCATAAAATATATACTCAGGATCCTGCCGCTGTTTTATTTTTAAAATCGAAGGCAGTAATTGTACAAACATTGCCAGTAGAAAATATAGCCCGGTTTTTTAACCAACGTATACGATGGGCAAGCAAGGCAGATAAATACGACGACAAAAGAATATTTGCAGTTTTGTTACTGGTATATGTGTTCAATGTTTTATTATTGATATTACCAATAATAGCATTGTTTAATAATGCGATCATAAATATTAATTTGTATCCCGTAAGCATTACCACCTCGGTTATTGAACTTTGGTTATTTGTATTGCTCAGCAAAACGATCATTGAATTATTCTTTTTATATCCTGTTGCAAAATTTTTTAATAAGCAACGATTACTATGGTTATTTCCGCTGTTGCAGCCTTTCCATATTTTATACACGGTTATTGCGGGATGGCTGGGTAAATTTGGAAGCTACAAATGGAAAGGAAGAACTGTAAAATAAATGACTATGGTTTTAACGGAAAACAAAAACATCATTTTGATTGGCGCCGGGATAATGAGCGCCACCCTGGCCGTTTTTTTAAAAGAACTGATGCCGGGTGTTGCTATCACAATTTTTGAAAGACTGGATAAAGTAGCCGAAGAAAGTTCCGATGCCTGGAATAATGCGGGTACCGGCCATTCGGCTTTTTGCGAATTGAATTACAGTCCGGAGAAAGAAGATGGCAGCATCGATATTTCCAAAGCGATAAAAATTGCAGCGCAGTTTGAAATGTCCAAACAATGCTGGGCTTACCTTGTACAACAGCAGTATATTTCATCGCCAAAAGATTTTATCAATTCTATACCACATATAAGTTTTGTTTGGGGCGATGAAAATGTAGTGTATTTGAAAAAACGTTTTGAAGCGATGAGAGCCAACATGCTTTTTAAAGGCATGCAGTATTCAGACAATATTGAAACTTTACAAAGCTGGATGCCATTGGTGATGCAGGGGCGACATGGAACGGAAAAAGTAGCCGCTACAAAAATGGATATTGGTACCGATGTAGATTTTGGTGCCTTAACAGATGCTATGATCGCTCATGTGGAGCGTTTACCCAATGTAAAAATATATTTGAATCATGAAGTGAGGGATATTGAAAAAGATGATGACAACAAATGGAAATTAACGGTTCAAAATTTAGTTACGCATGATACTATAAATACCACAGCCGATTTTATTTTTATTGGCGCTGGTGGAGGCGCATTGCACCTGTTACAAAAATCGGGTATTGATGAAGCAGATGGTTACGGTGGGTTTCCTATAAGCGGGCAGTGGTTACGCTGTACCAATGAAACTATTATTGAGCAACATGCCGCAAAAGTGTATGGCAAGGCGAGCGTTGGTGCACCACCCATGAGTGTGCCACACCTGGATACCCGGATCATCAATGGAAAAAAGGAATTATTATTTGGTCCGTTTGCGGGCTTCAGTACAAAATTTTTAAAGAACGGTTCTTATTTTGACCTGCCCAAAAGTATTGAATGGCATAATATGGTGCCGATGCTGGCAGCAGGCTGGCATAACCTTCCACTCACCAACTATTTAATTCAACAGGTTACCCAATCGGATGAAGACCGGTTGAATGCCTTAAAAGAATATTATCCTGTAGCAAAAAAAGAAGACTGGCAACTGGTCATCGCAGGCCAGCGGGTACAGGTAATTAAAAAAGATGAAAAAGAAACCGGCATACTGGAATTTGGTACCGAGTTGATCTGTTCTTCCGATGGTTCTTTAGCGGCTTTGCTGGGTGCCTCTCCCGGTGCATCAACAGCCACTGCGATTATGATCAATGTATTGAAAAAATGTTTCCCTGCTGATTTTAATGGGGATGAATGGCAGCAAAAATTAAAAGAAATGATACCTACCCTGGAAAAACCCTGGGCCGAATACGAAGTGCTTTGCCAGGAGATAAGGGAATGGACGGCTGATGTGCTGGAACTGAATTCGTGAGTGGTGAATAGTGAGTAGCGGATTTTTTCTGCTACCTGCTTCTGATTATCTGTTTACGGTATTGGATTTTTCTTGCTACTTGATTCTTAATACTTGCTACTTTTACAGCATGCAATCTTTTTCCTTTACACAACAAACCTGGAAGCGGTTAAAGAAAAACAAAGGCGCTTTATTGGGATTGTTCATTATTACTGCTGCCGTGTTGCTGGCGATATTTGGTTATTTGATTGCACCGGATAATTCTCCCAATGCCGATTTGCAAACAGTGGAGATACAGGCGAAAAAGCCCGGCTATACCCAACAATTTTTAAAAATACCTCAAAAAAAATACTGGAGTGGAACCTGGTTAGATCATCTTTTGGGCGGAGAAAAAAAACACTACAGTCTTATACCTATAAAAGGATATACCATCAAAAATGATAGCCTGCTCGTCAATAAATTTATTGATGAAGACACCACTGTTGTTCAATACTATTCCGTAAATGAGCTTACGTTTAATCATACGCAGGATTTGTTGACAAATAATATCATTACTAAAAAATACTGGCTGGGTACCGATAAATTCGGAAGGGATATTTTCAGTCGCCTCATCATTGGTACAAGGGTAAGCCTTGCCGTTGGATTGATTGCCGTACTTATTTCTTTAACACTCGGTATTATCCTTGGTGCCCTTGCAGGTTATTTCAAAGGCTGGGTAGATGAAGTGGTAATGTGGCTGGTAAATGTTACCTGGAGTATCCCGACATTATTATTGGTTTTTGCCATTACACTGGCCATGGGCAAAGGCTTCTGGCAGATATTCATTGCAGTTGGGCTAACCATGTGGGTTAGTGTGGCCCGTTTGGTTCGCGGACAGGTAATGGCAGTTAAAGAACTGGAATTTGTGCAGGCAGCAAAGGCGTTGGGCTATAGCAATTCCAGGATCATTGCCAGGCATATTTTACCCAACATACTGGGACCCATACTCGTAATTGCCGCCAGCAATTTTGCTACAGCTATTATTGTAGAAGCCGGACTTAGTTTTTTAGGTATTGGTGTACAGCCACCACAACCAAGCTGGGGATTAATGATAAAAGAGAATTATAATTTTATCATTACACATAATCCTATGCTGGCATTGATACCAGGATTTGCCATTATGTTACTGGTGCTTGCTTTTAATTTACTGGGCAATGGACTAAGGGATGCCGTGGATGTAAAAACTACTGCTACTTAAATAATTATTATAACAAACATAAAAAATATACAATGGAAAATGTACAAGAAGTAATGGTAAAAATGGCGACGGATAGCTGGAATGGTTATCTGAAACGCACGGATAGCTTATTTAAAGAATTAAGTGATGAACAATTGCAAAAAGAAGTGTCGCCGGGCAGAAATACCGGCGTGTATTTGTTGGGCCACCTGGTAGCCGTACACGATTCCATGATCGCTTTACTGGGATTGGGAGAAAAAAAATATCCCGAACTGGAAATCCCGTTTATAAAAAGTCCTGATAAATCCGGTTTGCCATTTCCTGCTATCAACGAGTTAAAAAATTACTGGAATGAAATCAACCAGCAGGTAGCGCAACAATTTGCGGCACTTACTCCTGCCGAATGGTTTATGAAACATACTGCTGTTACTGAGGAAGATTTTGCCAAAGAACCGCACCGCAACCGTTTAAATGTTTTACTCAGCAGAACCAGTCACCTGGCTTCTCATTATGGCCAGCTTATTTTTTTAAAATCTTAACGCTATAAAATGCAATTGCCTCAAACTTTGTTTGAGGCAATTAATTAGTTTTTAGCAAGCCCTGTTATTATAATTCTGCAGGTGATACCTGTACATTCCGGTTAAACCCTTCTTCCAGTGAAATAAAAGTTTCTGTACGTTCTATCCCTTTTATCTTCTGCAATTCATCATGCAATACAAAACGCAACTGGTTGATGTCCTTGGTCACGATTTCGATGAACATACTGTAATTACCGGTGATATAATTCAGGCGTACAATTTCCGGTATCTTCATCAGGTCTTTGGCTACACTATCGTACAAAGAACTCTTTTCGAGGTAGATACCCACAAATGCGGTAATATCATAGCCCAGTTGTTTTAAATCCACATTCAACCTTGTACCTTTGACGATACCGAATTCCTGTAGTTTTTTGATACGCACATGGATAGTGCCGCCGCTCACAAAGAGTTTCTTTCCGAGATCGGCATAGGATATTTCCGCGGTCTCCATCATCTCGTGGATGATCTGCAGATCGAGTTTATCCAGATTCAATTTTGTTGCCATTATAGATATTTTATTAGTAGTAATTCAATTTACTATGCAAATATTTGAATAATTTCTATATTTTCAAAATTTTTGTTGAATTATTTTTAAAATAAGTTCAGATAATTTATTTTTGTGCTCTTAAGTTCTTAATTACACTGTGGGGTGATGAAATTTTTGGCAGACATGCCCTCTTGTCTCGAGGGTGAAGATAACAGGACAAACGAAACATAGAGCCGTTTTTGCAGCAATGCAAATGCGACCGGGGTCGACCACCGAACTTTGTGTTTTAGCTAACTGCTTCGTGGAGGTTCGATCCCTCCCCCTACAGCTTTTAAAAGCCTTCGTTGAAAAATGGAGGCTTTTTTATTGCACAACACTTTTCCTTCTTAATGGAAGCGACCCTCCGTCCCGGGTTTGAAGATAACAGGACAAACGAAACATAGAGCCGTTTTTGCAGCAATGCAAATGCGACCGGGGTCGACCACCGAACTTTGTGTTTTAGCTAACTGCTTCGTGGAGGTTCGATCCCTCCCCCTACAGCTTTTAAAAGCCTTCGTTGAAAAATGGAGGCTTTTTTATTGCACAACACTTTTCCTTCTTAATGGAAGCGACCCTCTTGTCGTTTCAATATGTGAATCCTATAACTTATTTGAATAGTGTTGTAACGCTGGGCAAGTATAACAACCTTACCTTTCACGATTAAGGTTAGCACAATTTTATACATTATGAAAGCACTGGTATACCACGGCCCCGGAAAAAAATCATGGGAAGAAAAACCCTTACCGCTACTTAAAGAACCCTTTGATGCCATTGTAAAAATATTGAAAACCACTATCTGCGGTACCGACCTGCACATTATGAAAGGTGATGTAGCAACAGTGCAGGAAGGGAGAATTATCGGGCATGAAGGCGTAGGAATAATTGAAGCAACCGGTACCGCAGTTATTAATTTCAAAAAAGGAGATCATGTGTTGATTTCGTGTATCACTTCCTGTGGTAAATGTGCGAATTGCAAAAAAATGATGTACTCCCATTGCGAAAATGGTGGCTGGATACTGGGCAATACCATTGATGGCACCCAGGCAGAATATGTGCGAATACCCTATGCCGATAACAGTTTATACCTTATCCCCGATGGATCGGATGAAGAAGCCCTGGTAATGTTGAGTGATATTTTACCTACCGGTTTTGAATGCGGTGTATTAAGCGGCCAGGTAAAACCGGGAGACGTAGTTGCCATTGTTGGTGCAGGCCCTATCGGGCTGGCAGTTTTATTGACAGCACAGTTTTATACACCGGCCGAAATCATTATGATTGATACTGATGATAACCGGCTGGCCATTGCAAAAACATTCGGTGCTACTGCTACCATCAACAGCTTTACCGAAAATGCCAAAGAAAAAATAATGCACCTCACAGGTAAAAAAGGTGTTGATGTGGCTATAGAAGCCGTAGGTATACCCGAAACCTTTGAACTATGTGAAGCCATAGTGGGAGCCGGAGGTCACATCGCCAATATCGGCGTACATGGCAAACCGGTATCCCTCCACCTGGAAACATTATGGTCATCCAATATTACCATCACTACACGATTGGTGGACACTGTATCCACCCCCATGCTTTTTAAAAATGTACAATCAAAAAAATTAGACCCGCAACAATTGATCACACACCGTTTTAAACTGGAAGAAATAATAAAAGCCTATGACGTTTTCGGTAATGCTGCAAAGGAAAAAGCATTAAAGATCATCCTAAGCAATTAAATAGTTTTATAACCGGTTAAGAAATTTACACAATTCAATCCATGTGTGAATTATACAACTTTAAAAAAAATGATATAACCCCCCCCCTCTAATAAGTGTTATATTTGGTATTGCCTTTTTTAAAGAATATTATTCCCGCCTCATTAAATAGAGCAGGTGATTTGTTATGCTGCAGTAAAATAAGTTGACAAAACTTAATTAAAGGATGTTACGCTTAAAAGAAAGCTTACATTACAGCAAAGATCATTTAAAATTAATGTTATGGAAAGTCCCGAAATAGAAAAAGCAAAAAAGCATATCATTGTGGAACTCATTGAATATATCCCCAATTCGGTATTGAGCAGGACCATACTCAAAAAAATAACCGGCAATGTTACGGCCTCTTCTTTTGCAGCAGGAGAAGAACTGGCTGAAAAAACAGCCCCTTTTGACAATTATATCCAGATCATTGACGGGGCTGCAGAAATTACGGTTGACGATAAAGTATACAAATTATCCCTGGGGCAAGGCATTATTATTCCAGCACATTCCAAGCATTGTTTTAATGCAGATGAACAATTTAAAATGATCTCCACTATAATTAAAAGCGGTTACGAAGATTGAAAACTATAATTCTACATACCTTGTGTTTATTGGAAATGATGCGTAAAAAAGCTTCAGAGAACAATATCATCTCTTTGCTGCTTAACATAACCTATCGATCTATTGAAACTGTACATTAAATACATGGTGAGCCTGCGCTGCAAAATGGTGGTGAAGGATGCGTTTAAAAAACTCGGCCTCCATTATGTAACCGTTAATTTAGGTGAAGTAAATGTGCTGGAAGATATTACCGATAAACAGCGCGAAAAACTAAAAATTATTTTACTCAAATCGGGGCTACAACTAATGGAAGATAAAAAAGCGATCCTGATTGAACGCATAAAAAATGTTATTGTAGAAATGGTGCATTATGCAGATGATCCGCCTAAAACCAATTTCTCCAGCTTTTTAAGTGAAAAATTAAAATACGATTACACTTACCTCGCCAATATCTTTTCGGAAACACAGGGCACTACCATCGAGCATTTTATTATTATGCATAAAATTGAAAAGGTAAAAGAACTGATCATTTACAATGAATTGAATCTTACAGAAATTGCCTGGAAACTACGTTACAGCAGTGTGGCACATTTATCCAGCCAGTTTAAAAAAATAACCGGGCTAACACCTTCTTATTTTAAATCGTTAAAAAAGAAAAAATTGACGCTTTTAGAAGATATATAACCCATGACTGAATCTCCCCATTATATTATTGCAATCGGCGCTTCTGCCGGAGGAATGGAGGAGATCAATATTTTCTTCGACCATACTGCTTTAGACAGCGTATCCTATATCATAGTGCAGCATTTATCGCCGGTATTTAAAAGCAGGATGGTGGAACTGCTGGCCCATCACAGCAAATTACTGGTAAAGGAAGCGGAGGAGGGCATGCTGGTAACAGTGAACGAAGTATACCTTATTCCCAATAATAAATACATGACCATTGACGGTGGCATATTGCATTTATCGGATAAGGAACCTGTGAAGGGACCTCATTTTACTATCAACAAATTCTTTGATTCACTGGCAGCATATTGTGGCCCAAAAGCCATCGGCGTAATTCTTTCGGGCCTGGGCAACGATGGTACCGACGGAGCTGCAGCAATAAAAAAAAACGGCGGTATGGTAATGGTACGTAACCCGGCCACTTCCGATTTTGGCAGTATGCCATCGAGTGCTATAGCCATTGGTGTGGTAGACCTGGTGCTGGAACCGGAGGCCATGCCACAGGCTATTGAAGCCTATGTGAAAGATGGCAGCCGTTCTTTACCGGATAATGCCAACGAAGAAAAAAATATAAAAAGCATCGTGGATATTATAAAAGACCGGCTTCCGCTGGACTTTACGGACTATAAGCAAACCACCATACTACGCAGGATAAAACGGAGGGCAGCATATAACAATTTTTCATTGCTGGAAAATTACGTAGAATTTTTAAGGATCACTCCCGGTGAAGCAGAAACGCTGGCACAGGATTTTTTGATCAGTGTAACCACTTTCTTCAGGGATAAGGAAGCATTTGACCTTATTGAAACTGTGCTTATTCCTGCTATGTTAAAAAAACTACTGCCCGGTGAAGAATTAAAGATATGGGTAGCGGGTTGTGCCACCGGTGAAGAAGCCTATTCACTGGCCATATTGATACACGAACAATTGGTAAATGACTATAAAGATACCGTAGTAAAAATATTTGCTACGGATATTGATACGGTTGCACTTTCTCACGCAGGCAAAGGGCTGTATCTGCCTGCTATAGAAAAAGATATCAACCTCAAAAGACTACAGCGATATTTTACAAAAGAAGGGGATGATTACAGGGTAATACCGGAAGTGCGCAAGATGATGATATTTGCACAACACGACCTGGTGAAAAATCCACCGTATTGCAATATGCATTTTATCAGTTGCCGCAACCTGCTTATTTACATGATGCCGGCCTTACAGAAAAAAATATACCTCATGTTGCTTTTCGGACTTAAGATGGATGGGTATTTATTTTTAGGTGCCAGCGAAAATCCTGTTGCCATTGCGCAACACCTGGAAGTAGTGAATAAAAAATGGAAAATATACAAGAACCTCGAATCAAAAAGAGTGGTGTCCTTTGATGGATTTACATTGCCCCAGATAGCAGATACAAAGCACAACCGCCTTGCCGGCGCATCCTCAGGGGAGGCACAACCTTATAATATCAGTAATATTACCGAAGCTGTCAATAACAGTCTCGCCAACGAACTTGACTCCCTGGCTATTTGCATCAGCGAAAAAAACATTGTTATCAAAACCTATGGAGATACCGGTAAATTTTTACTGCAGAAGAATTTTACCTCCAACCTTACCTCGCTTTTACCGGTGCCGCTGTCGGTGGCCTTTAATACCGCCGCCCTCAATGCAAGAAAGACCAATCAAAAAATCAGCATTAGAGATATAAAGATAAGAACCGGCAACATCGTAAGTACGGTACATTTAACCGTACTACCGCTTAGCAATAAACGAAATGATAATAAATTACTACTGGTATTGATCACAGCAGACAAGATGCCGGGCAGCGACCCGGGTGGCATTGCTTTTGATGAAAAAATATACCACGACAAATACACATTGATGCTGGAAGAGGAATTGGCCGATGTTAAGGAAACCTTACAGGCCACTTACGAACAACTGGATGCCTCCAATGATAATATGCAGTCTTATAATGAGGAATTGCTTTCGGCCAACGAAGAAATGCAGAGCACCAACGAGGAAATGCAATCTGTCAATGAAGAAATGCATACCATTAATGCCGATTACCAGTTAAAGAATAAAGAATTACTGGAACTGAATGATGACCTTAATAATTATTTCCGGAGTAATATTCACGGGCAGTTGTTTGTAAATAACAAATTGCAGTTAATGAAATTTTCGCCCGGTATGATAAACCTGATTAATCTTTTACCTTCTGATATAGGCAGGCCGCTAAGCAATATTTCCACCAATATAAAACTGGAAACCATATTACCTGATATTGAAAAAGTGATCGGCGATGATATTGTAATCACCAGGGAAATTGAAACCAACAACGGTAAATGGTACCAGGTAATGACAATGCCATATATGCAGGCGGATAATAAAAAGAATGGCGCTATTGTTACCTTTAATGACGTTACAGAATTAAAAAAAATACAGGTAGAACTCAACAAAAAAAACAGGAGCCTGGAACGTATCAATGAAGACCTCGACAATTTTGTGTACATCGCTACGCACGACCTGCTGGCTCCATTGGGCAATATAGAAATGAGCGTAAGGGTAATGAATGAAGTAAAAGTGGTAGACCCTGAATTAAATCATTTTTTAACCATCATTAATTCATCGGTAAAAAAATTCCGTTCTCTCATTACCGAAATATCCACGGTGGCTAAAATTGACAAGGATATGATCGCCATGGAAATGGTGGATGTGGAAGAACTGATAAAAGATGTAGAATGGAGTTTGAACGACAGGATCACTGCATCAGGTGCTGTAATTAGCTATAACCTTGATGTAACTTCCATTCTTTTTGCAAAAAAGAACCTCCGCAGTATTTTATTCAATTTGATCTCCAATGCTGTTAAATTCAAGGGCCTCCATTCGCCTGTGATCAGCGTTGCTACGATAAAGGAAGGCGACGAACTGCTGTTATCGGTACAGGACAATGGTATAGGTATGAAACCCGAAGACCTGGATAAAATTTTTGATATGCACAACCGGTTGCATCCCGAAGTGGAAGGACAGGGAATTGGCTTGTACCTGGTAAAAAAGATCGTGCATGCCGCAGGGGGAGAAATAACTGTACAGTCCAATCTTAAAACAGGCAGCAAGTTTACCGTACGTTTCAATAGTCCTTTGTAACAAATTACCGTAACGCTCTTTTAAAAATATATTACTATGAACAGCATTCCTGTTGTCGAAACTTTGCCTGTAACATTACAAACAAAAGATATCGTATTGGCTTTTATAAAAGCTTTAAATATAGATGACCTGGTAACAGCGAGAACCTGTGTATGGGATAATATGACCTTTACCAGTGTACTCAGCAACCGAAAAGGAGCAGATAATTATTTTGAAGACCTTACTAAAATGCAGTTTAAATATGATATTAAAAAAATCTTCGCTGCTGGAGAAGATGTTTGCATGTTATACGATTATACCATATCCGGCGTTTGCCTTTTTGCCTGCGGATGGTACCTGGTGCAAGGAGGTAAAATAAGCAGTATCAGAATACTGTATGATCCAAGGCCAGTACTGGATTTGAGTGCATGAAGATAAATAGTAATTGATTTTACTTGTTCTCATATTTTGTTTTTTTATTTTATAATAATATTTGTTGATGGCACAGCATCAAATTCTTTTCGAAATCATCTAAATTAATTCCCCACGCTTCCTCATTTATTAAAATTTAATTAAGCTCCTGCATTTTTGCATAACATTTGCATATTGATTGCTTTCTTTGCAGATCATTACAAAACTTAGCACCAGCATGAGATTTGCAAACCTCGCCGCATTTTTTTTACTGCCATTATGCATTAATGCACAGGATAAAACCATACGTTCACTACAGGCAGAGTCGGGTAGTGTATTGCCGAAGGTGCCGGCACCGGATACTTCAAAAAGGTCCTGGAAGACCGGTGGCATGTATCGTTTAAACCTGGGACAGGGCAGTTTAAGCAACTGGGCCGGTGGCGGTGATGATTTTTCACTTAATATCAATACTACTTTAAATTTATATGCCTCACATAAAGGCAGGAACCTGAACTGGGATAATTCGTTAGACCTGGCACTGGGCATGTTGAAGACCACCAGCCTGGGTACCCGAAAAAACGATGACCGCATAGACCTTGTTTCCAAATACAATTACTCGCTGAACAAAAAAACCACTATTGGTACCCTGGTGAACGTACGTACCCAATTCTTTAATGGGTATTCCTATTCTGCTACGGAACCGAAGGTATATGCTTCGGGATTTATGTCGCCGGGTTATGCATTAACCAGCCTTGGACTGGATTATAAACCAAAAAAAGAATTGTCTTTATTCATGTCTCCGCTCACTTCACGCTGGGTGATCGTGCAAAATGATAGCCTGGCAGGCAAGGCCGCTTATGGTGTAGATACCGGCAAAAATGTGATCAATCAATTGGGCGCTTTTGCCACCTTGAATTATCAAAAAGAACTGGTGAAGAACCTGACTTATAAATCACGCCTGGATATGTTTTCCAATTACAAAAAAAATCCATGGAACGTTGATATCTATATGACCAATATCCTGGCGGTAAAGATCTTTAAAATGCTGTCGTTCAACTGGAGCTTTGATGTGATCTATGATGATGATACCCGCATTTTTGGCGATGAAAAAGATGCACCTGCATTACAGTTAAAATCGATTATAGGTGCCGGTTTTCAAATGAGAATTTAATAGTTACGGTAGCCCGGGCTGCTTCGTTTACATCCTATCTGTTTATCTTTGCGCCCGATGGCACAAAAGAAATTACAACGCTTTGCAGATATTAAAACATTCGCCAACGTACTGGAATACCCCGAAGGTATGGCCGGTAAATGGCAGGGATTTTTTACCAACAAACACCCCATTATACTGGAGCTGGCCTGTGGCAGGGGAGAATATACCGTTGGCCTGGCAAAATTATTTCCACAACAAAATTTTATTGGTGTTGATGTAAAGGGCAACCGCATGTACATCGGTGCAAAAAAATGTTTGGCCGAAAACCTGCACAATGCCGCTTTTTTAAGAACGCAGATCGAAAGGATCGCAGAATTTTTTGCGCCTGGCGAAGTTGATGAAATATGGATCACTTTTCCTGATCCGCAACTGCGTATTTCCAAGGCGAAAAAAAGATTGACGCATCCACGTTTTTTGCGATTGTACCAACAGTTTTTAAAACCTGCCGGTCTTATTCATCTTAAAACAGATTCACCAGACCTGTACGAGTTTACCAAAAAAGTAATTGCGTTATATGGTTTAACCCTGGTGGAAGATTGCAGTGATGTATATAAACAGGAAACGGTTAAAGAAGAACTGGCCATTAAAACCCATTACGAAAGCCTGGATATTGCCCAAAGCAACAAGATACATTACCTTAAATTTACCTTGCCGGCCAATATAAAAAATATTGATGACGAATTACAGGAACAATTAAAAAATGAATACACTGGTTGAAGGAGAAGATTATTACCTGAATGAGCAGGGGTATATGGTGCTTACCGAAAAATATCATTTGCAAAGAGGTAATTGCTGTGGTAACGGATGTAAACACTGTCCTTACCAATATAAAAATGTTCCTGAACCAAAACGCAGCGAATTGTTGGCCACCCCAACCCCTCCCAGGGAGGGGCTTTAATACCCAAATAATTTATGTATCTTTTCTACAATGAAAAATAAAGCTGCCAATAAAAAAAATATTGTCAAAGGTTCCCGGCCTTCGGCGGTTCGCAAGCGCAGTGAGGAAAAGGAGCGAAGCCCGGAGAAAGGGCAGTATACTTTTTTCCAGGATGTATACGAAGTGGTAAGGCAGATCCCAAAAGGAAGGGTAACTTCCTATGGCGCTGTTGCTGCTTATTTGGGTACTAAACTTTCTGCACGCATGGTAGGTTGGGCAATGAATGCGGCAGGAGCTGCAAAACCAAAAGTGCCGGCACAACGGGTGGTAAACCGCAATGGCATTTTAAGTGGCAAACATCATTTTGGTACCCCAACCCTGATGGAAGAATTATTAAAAAAAGATGGCGTGGAAGTGAAGGATGATACCGTGGTTGATTTTAAAAAAAGGTTCTGGGATCCGGTAACCGAACTAAGTTTATAATATGAGCAATACAATTTTACAGGGCAAGGTTTCTTTTGTAAATCACGAAAAACAATACGTGATGATAGAGTATGAAGTAAACGGTAAAAAGAAAACCATTAATGGCATGGTGGATGATAAAACGCAACAGGAGAACATTAAAAAAGGATTGGCTAAAAAAACACATACTTTTCATATTGGGGATATGGTGAATTTTAATGCCGGCCTCTCGGGAAGAGGCGATAAAATGGTAGCCAGTAATATCCAGTATCTATACAATACCGCGTTGGATGTACTGATCAATAAATCCACTACAGAAAATAATTTTATCGGCTATTTAAAAATGGCCGATGATAAAGTATACGTAAAGGAAATTGACAGTTATTTATTTTTCCCTGTTGCTGTTTCGCCCTGGCAGCTGTTACCCACCGAAAAGGAATTGAATGAAGCCGTTACTTTTACTTTAGAGAATACGGATAATAAAGAGAAGGTAACCGCAAAATTATTCAACAACAATTATATCCCTGAATTTTATGCTGCGGTAAAATTGCATAAAGCAAAAACACCGGTGGAAGCAACAGTCTATAAAGTATCCCCTCATGGTGTTTACGTAAATGTGATCGGTGATAAGGTACAGGCGAAGATACCTCTTGCAAAAAATGCAGGTGATAAATTAAAAGAAATTAAAGTTGGAGATACCATCAATATAGCTATTACGTATTTAAGCCCGCTTAAAATTATAGTAACGCCTTTATAATTCTTCCACATCAGTAATATTCAACCCCAGCTGGAAAGCAATTTTACTTTTAACAGGTGCCTGCATACCAAATAATAACATGAGTACGAGGGCAAGTGCTAAAAAAGCAGCATTGCCTGTTATAAAATAACTTACCCCGCAAAACAAACAGGCCCCTTCCAGTAAGGCCCATTGTACAATGGATGCCACTTTATATTTATCCAGCTTTTCTTTGATACTCGCTTTATCGTTGGCCCTTATTTCCGATAATTTTTGTTTAAAGAAACGGGCGCCTCCAAAAAAAGCCGCAGCAGCAAATGCGATAGCTACTACCTGTAAAATTTTATCGGTGTTGCGGAGTGAAGGAATCTGCTCTTTTGTATAGCCCAAATAAAATAATACGGCGATAAACAATATCTGTCCTGCCAGTAATGCATTGTGTATGATTTTTAAAACAGCAAACGCGCCGGTTGTTTTCATTGGAGTAATTTATTTATAGTAAGGACTGATCATGATGTAAACGACTACACCGGTAACGGCTACGTATAACCACACCGGGTAAATGATACGCACCATTTTTTTATGTTTTTCAAAATCTCCTGTCAGTGCACGATAGGCAGCAAATAAAATAAATGGTAGCGCCAGTCCGGCCAAAGGAATATGCGTGATCAATATAGCGAGATAGATGGTACGCATACTACCGGCGGCGGCCCGCTCTGCATCACTTAATCCTTTTACCCCATCTGTATCACCATAAACAGCTTCTCCTGCAAACAGGTGATGACAGATATAAGACAGCAAAAACAATACAGACAAGCCCATTGCAAACAGCATAATATTTTTATGCAGCACATAATTTTTCTTTTTAACTGCCGCTAAACCGGCAATTAATAAAATGGCTACCGCAGAATTGATGAGAGCATTGATGAAGGCAAAAATGTGTACATCAAATGGCAGGCTTACTTTGCCGGCTAAATTATATTTTCCTAAAATGGTTACGGCCGCAAATACAATTATTGAAAAAATACTGATGAGCCATTTCGCTTTACTGTCATTTGGTTTAATGGATGCCTGCAACATACTATGCTTGTTTATTTTTATTACGATTTAATAAAAGAGTGATCACCAATACTATTCCCATTGCAATAAAGATCATGGGTAAAATGGGAATGAAGCTCCTGAATACCGAGGGTGATGTTTTATCTTTTTCCAGCATCAGCAAGGGAATATCCCTTACCAGTGTTTCCTGTTTTGCGGTATCAAATCCATTGTAAAAACCACGTACAATGCGGTTACTATCCAGCAAAAAGAAATTCTCTGTATGAATGAATGCTGTATCTACACCGGGGTCGGCAATATTGGCTTTAATTTCGTTCAGCGCAAAATCATAGATCTCTTTTTTATCGCCGGTTACCAGCCACCAGGTATCGTGATTGATATTATAGTGATCGGCAAATTTTCTTAACTGCTGTACCGAATCATGCACGGGATCGATACTAATAGAAATGAATTGCACAATACTGTCGTTTTTTACAAAGGAATCCTGCAACCGCTTCATACTTTTGGCAAGGCCGGGACAAATAGACGGGCAGCGGGTGAAAAAGAAATCCAGTACAATTATTTTTCCATGCAGGTCATCCAGGCTTACTTTTTTTCCTAACTGGTTGGTGAATTGTATATTCTTTACTTTATGCCAGATAGTATCAGTATATTTTTTGCCATTTTTTTCTTTAACTACCACACTGTCGGGTATATAATATTTACCCGGCAGGTGCACGGCATCTTTACCAAAATGCTTTACCAGTAAATAACTTACCAGCGGTATCATTACGGCTATAAGTAAAGAAAGGATTGCTTTTTTATTCATATGCCGCCCCTCCTAAATCCTCTCCGCCATTTGGCGGAAGGACTTTTAGCACTCCGCAGGTTGATCTTTCATTCATTTACTAAAGATTTAATAATGTGCAAATTTACGCCAAGCGAAATCAAAAACAGGTTTTTATGCAAAGAGTATTGTCATAAAAAAGCCACTGCAGTTGCAATGGCTAATGTATTATACTGTTGGTAATGATTTAATTAATCTTTAGCCCCTTTTTCAGGCACTTTATGTTTTTCTACTTTTTCTACTTTATACTCCCTGCTTCCGGCATCGGTATTTTTTAAATTCTTCCAGCTGGTACCATCCCATAAAAAGGCAATGATGAACCAGATGAATAAAGCCAGCGGAACAACAATGGTCATGATCATATTCCTGATCTCATCACCCAGGTGCATGAATATAGAAACGATATAATAAGCCTTGGCCAATGTTAAGATACAAACTACGCCCTTAAACATTAATACCAGTGTATGGTTCGGGTTTTCGCCTTTATGAATGGTATAAATCCCTAAACCAATACCTAATTCAACTATTGTAATAAAAGATAATAACCAAAAGGTTCTCCATATTTTTTTGGTACTACCAGAATGCTCGGGATGAAAAGTAATTTCCGGTGATGCTGAATGTGATGACATAATTCTTTTTAAATCGTTTTATAAAGTTTAGACGTTTAGGGTTTAGAAGTTTAGTTTGTTTAGTATTTATCTAAACCCTAAACGTCTAAACCTCTAAACTAAATTAGATAGAAGCAAAGGAATACAAACACCCAAACCAGATCTACAAAATGCCAGTATAGCCCTGCTTTTTCAATCATTTCATAATGGCCACGCAGTTCAAAATGCCTCATTCTTGTTTTGATGTACATGATAATATTAATCACAACGCCGCTGAATACGTGAAAGCCGTGAAAGCCGGTGATCTCGAAGAAATAACTACCAAAGGCAATTGGACCCGGCGTGCCTACTTTTAATGCACCTTCATTAACCAAAGGGGTTACTTTATCAACCAGTTGATTTAAAGAAAGTCCTTGTAAAGATGCTACCGTAGCAGAATGGTCTTCTTCCAATATAAGTTTACGCAATACTTCGGGACTGGAATGACTTAATGAGCTGACTACCGCTGCATTACTGGCTTCTAAACCATATGGGTTATGCGTTACAGTAGTGTTCCAAAGTTCTAAGTGTCCATTCACCCACACTGCATGTTCTCCTGTTAACATATGCGTCCATTCCCATGCCTGGCAGCTTAAGAAAGCAATACCGCCAATAATAGTAAGGATCATATAATTTTCTACCCCTTTCCTGTTCATATGGTGCCCTGCATGTACGGCCAATACCATGGTAACAGAACTGAAGATCAAAATAAATGTCATTAAACTTACAAAGGCCAATGGTAAGTTGGCATGCCCCATAAAAGGAAAGGCATTAAATACATGGTTAGGATCAACCCAATCATTTAAACTAAACCGTAAAGTGGCATAGCTGATCAGGAATGCACCAAAAGTAAACGCATCACTCATTAAAAAGTACCACATCATCACTTTACCATAGCTTGCGTTGAACGGGCTTCTTCCCCCGTTCCACCATTTGGTATTTGTTGGCATTGCTGTTGTTGACATAAATAAATGTATCAGGTATTTAGTATCAGGTATCAAGACGACCCTGACTTTTTATCCCTCTTTTTTATTGTTATACTATTTCAATTTTAAAACTTTATTCCTGCTACTTGCTACATACTTCCTGCTACTCCCCTCTTATCTTATCATTATTAAAAACAATAACAAATAGATCCAGAGAATATCTACAAAATGCCAGTAAGTGCTGGTAACCTCTACCGGTACTGCATTATAAGTTCTTGTTTTACCACTGAATGCCTTACGAAAAAGTACAATCAATGCAACAATGCCGCCTATAACGTGTGCAGCATGCAGTAAAACAATCACCCACAAAAAATCAACCGATACTGTTTTACCAAGGCCAACGCCCTGTTGTATTAATTGATTAAAGCCTATTACCTGCATTAAAATAAAAAGAACTCCCAACACAATGGTTACCGACATTAAGCTGCGGTACCTCAGCATCTCCCTTGATTTAAAAGCCCGCCCTGCCAAAAACAAGGTTATACTGCTGGCTATAATTGCAACTGTACTATACCAAAAGGCCAGCGGCAGCTCAAACGTTATCCAGTTAGCCTGGTTGCGTTTTACAATATACGCACTGGTTAAGCCGGCAAACATCATTAAAATACTTCCAATACCTATCCATAAGGTAAATTTATGTGGATGTATTTTTTTTCTTTGTTCCATTACCACTGTACTCATACCCCTGTTCCGCTAACGGCGGAGATTTTTTTAATTTATAAATAGCCTATAATTTATTGGCAAATAAGGCCAATAACACAATCATTAAATAAAAGTAAGAACTGAACATTACCCTTCTTGCAGCTTTGGCATCCATTTGCAGGAACAATAATACACTCACATAAACCATTCCCAGGTTGCACGCCAATAAAATCCACATGCTTACCACGCCACTCATTTTAGTTAGATAAGGCAACAATCCTACCGGTACCATCAACGCACTGTAGATAATACTTTGCACTGCGGTAAACCGGGTGGGTCCTTTATCTGCAGGTAATAATTTAAAGCCCGCATTGCTGTAATCTTTATGTGCCAGCCAGGCAATCGCCCAAAAATGAGGGAACTGCCATAAGAACTGTATTGCAAATAAGATCCAGCCGCCAATGCTAAAACTATCTGTTGCCGCCACCCATCCGATCAAACAAGGTAAAGCGCCCGGTATTGCTCCTACCAAAACTGAAATGGAATTCACTTTTTTCAGGGGCGTATATACAAAGCCGTACAACAACAAACTCACCAGGCTAACCATGGCACTTTGAAAGTTGAAGTACCTCCACATAATGAAGATTCCCAAGGCACCTGCAATAAATGCAAATGTATTGGCTTCATTAACGCTCATTCTTCCGCTGGCAACAGGCCGTTTTGCTGTGCGCATCATCAGGGCATCGGATTTTTTTTCCAGCACCTGGTTGATGGCATTCGCCGAACCCGTGATCAACATTCCTGCTACAAAAAGTAAAAGAACTGATAATAATTTATTACTATAAACACCTTCGGTATACCCGATCAAAAAACTTACCACTGTACTAAACACCACCATAAAACTTAAAGTGAACTTGATCAATTGAAAATAATCTTTCACTTTAGTAGCCAAACCAAACGATGTTGACCTGTTTATGTTTGTATTTTCATCCATTGCCTCACCCTCATTCCCTCTCCAAAAGAGAGAGAGGCCGGGTTTTTATTTTATTGTCAACATTTGTAATTAAGCATTTCAACCTACTTCCTTCTGTCAACTTTTATTTAACTGAAATAAATTATACAAAATTTTATTTTTGTTCTACTCCATCTTCACAACAATCTACTCCTTTTCTTTTCCGCCCGCTGGCGGAGAGGATAGGTGGGGCTATTAATGATGTGTTTCATCATCACCAACCGGTACATCCTGCGGGATAAACTCATGACCATCTTTTGCATAGTCGTAAGCACCGCGATGCACTTCAGGAATTTCGCCAGGCCAGTTGCCGTGTCCCGGGTTGATCGGCGTAGTCCATTCCAAAGTATTTGATCCCCATGGATTGGCTACTGTAACTTTTCTTCCTTTGAACATGCTGTAGAAGAAGTTAAATACAAACAGTAACTGTACTGCAAATACGATCATGGCTACAAAACTGATAAACTCGTTCAATCCGCCAAATTGCTTAAATGATTCCCAGCTGGAGAAATCATAATAACGACGTGGCATACCTGCCAAACCTTCGTAGTGCATTGGCCAGAAGATGAGGTAAGCACCTACCATAGTTACCCAGAAATGGATAAAGGCCATGGTATTATTTAAATAGCGGCCAAACATTTTTGGATACCAGTGATAAATACCGGCAAACATACCGAAGAAGGAAGCCACACCCATTACAATATGAAAATGGGCAATTACAAAATAGGTATCATGTAAGTGAAGATCCAGGCCGGAGTTTCCTAAGAAGATACCGGTTAAACCACCACTGATAAATAAACTTACAAAACCGATGGCGAACAACATACCCGGTGTAAAGCGGATACTTCCTCTCCATAACGTAGTGAGCCAGTTAAATACTTTAATGGCTGATGGTACAGCGATCAATAGTGTTAACAATACAAATACCGAACCCAGGAACGGATTTAAACCCGTTACAAACATATGATGCGCCCAAACCAGGAAGGCCAGTATCGCAATAGCAAATAATGAACCTACCATGGCCATGTACCCGAAAATAGGTTTACGGCTGTTTACACTGATAATTTCCGAACTCATACCCATTGCAGGCAAGAGGATGATATATACTTCGGGGTGACCAAGGAACCAGAACAAATGCTGGAACAGGATAGGACTACCACCTTCGTTAGGTAATATTTTTCCGTTGATATAAATATCGCTCAGGAAGAAACTGGTTCCCATATTTCTATCAAACAATAATAAAATAGCGCCTGATAATAACACCGGGAAACTCAATACGCCCAATACCGCAGTGAAGAACAATGCCCAGATAGTTAATGGCAACCTGGTCATGCTCATACCCTTGGTACGTAAGTTTAAAATAGTACTGATATAGTTAAGTCCGCCTAATAAAGAACTTACAATAAACATGGCCATACTCACTAACCAAAGATCCATCCCTATTTTGCTACCTGAAGAGGCATCACCCAATGCACTTAATGGAGGATAGATCGTCCATCCACCACTTGCAGGACCGGTTTGTACAAATAAAGAAGAGAACATGATAATAGAAGCGGTAAAGAAGAACCAGTAGCTCAACATATTCAACATCGGCGAGGCCATATCACGTGCACCGATCTGTAATGGAATTAAGAAGTTGGCGAAAGTTCCGCTAAGCCCTGCTGTTAGTACAAAGAATACCAGGATAGTTCCGTGCATGGTAACCAGGGCATAATAAAACTCAGGATCCAGTTTACCGCCTTTTGCCCAATGGCCTAAAAAATCTTCGAGCCATGGAAAAGTAGATTCCGGGTATCCCAGTTGTAAACGGAATATTACAGAGAACAATCCACCGATGATAGCCCAGATCATACCAGTTACCAAAAATTGTTTGGCAATCATTTTGTGATCCTGGCTAAAAACGTATTTGGTTATAAACGTTTCGTGATGATGGTGTTCATGATGTGCATCATGCCCTGCATGAACATCTGCTCCGTGTAATGTGGCTACGCTACTCATATTCTTGTATTTTTTCTAGAGTCTTTTTAAAATTATTTTTTTACAACCGCCGCTGCTACAGTACCAACTTTTGCTGTAGTATCTGCTACCGGTGCTTTTGGTGCCTTGTCGGGGTACACCGTAAAGTATTCCGGTTTTTGTGTGGCCAGCCACAATTTATATTCCGCCTCGGTTTCTACAATGATCACCCCTCTCATAGAGAAATGTCCTTTACCACACATCTGGTCGCAGCTGATCTCGTAAGTAAAATCAGGATTTCCCGTTCTTTCCTTCATTTGCGCTGTAGTATACTTTGGCGTAAACCATTGCGTAGTTGGAATTCCAGGGACAGCATCCATTTTTAACCTGAAATGAACCAATCCTACATCATGGATCACATCCTGTGCATTGATCACCATTTTCACCGGTTTGCCTACAGGAATATGCATGGTTTGTGAAACATGAATATCATCACGGCTTGCCGGGTCATCAAAATCAACACCCAGGCTATTGGCTCCCTTGGATAATTTAAAATTCTTTTTCCCTAAAGCATTATCAGGACCCGGGTACCTGAATTCCCAACCAAACTGGTGACCGGTTACCTCAACTACAATAGCATCTTTGGGCGCATCGCCGGTTAATTTAAACCAGTACCTTAAACCAAAAGCTACCAATACACAAAGTACAATGGCAGGAATAGTGGTCCATATCAATTCCAGCTTGGTGCTGTGTGCAAAATAATAAGCCTTGGTATTATCTTTTTCCTGGTATTTATAAGAGAACCAGAATAATAAGATCTGTGTAATTACAAATACGATACCGGTCACAATGGTGGTTAACATAAACATCCAGTCCCATCCTTCACCTTCTACCGATGCCGATCCCTGCGGAAATAACGTTTTACCATAATACAGCTCGTTGCAATACCAGGCGCCGATGAGGCCAAATATCAACAGGCCCAACAACAAAAATGCATTGATCCTGTTATTCTGCCTGCGTGTTTTTTCTTCGCCTTTTAAAACACTCACATACTCACTTGCTTTCGCAATCTGGAATATGACTACGAAAACCAAGGCACCTAAAGCAACCAGTAAAAACTCTTTCATAAAATTTTATTTTGCCCCAACTCCCGGAATGGTTTTAACACCTAACCAGGTAAGAACCTTTTATTTTTATTTATAATAACTTCTAACACTTAAGCCATATAACCAACGGGTGTAACCGAAGATTAAGTATGGTGTATCATACTTTCTTTCAGGAAAGGATGATTTTTTATCAATAAAGAATGTTTGGTCAAATAGCTGCCCACACCCCACATAATCAATCCGATGAATAAGCATGGTACGCCCAATTCAAAAAGACCGATATGCCACTCTCCGTGCACTGTACCCGGCATTACCATTTGAAAATAATCTACCCAATGACCCACAATGATAAGTATAGCCATAAAAGTGATCATCGTCCAGTTTCTTTTGGTGCCTTTTCTCATCAATATCAATATCGGGCAAAGAAAATTAAGGATGAGGTTAATAAAGAACAGGGCATAATAGGGGCCTGACTGCCTTGACGTTCCGATTCTTTGCACAAAATACTTGGTTTCTTCCGGCTGGTTACTATACCAGATTAACATGTATTGAGAGAACCACAGGTAGGTCCAGAAGATAGAGAACGCAAACATAAATTTGCCCAGGTCATGCAGATGCTCTTCCGTTACATAAGGTAATTGCCCGCGGTTCTTTAGAAAAATAACATACAATGCTATTAAAGAAATACCTGAAACAAATGTACTGGCAAAGTTATACCAGCTAAACATGGTACTATACCAATGCGAATCAATACTCATTATCCAAAACCATGGTATGGTAGATGCCACTGTTAAGCCAAACACTACGCAAAACAAAGAAGCATACACGGTACTGTCCCATATGAATTTCTTTCCTTTTTCATAATCCATCGGGCCTTCCTTGTCGCTTTTTAAGGTCATGCTACGCATTTTTTTTCCTAAAAGCCACCATAAGAATATAGCTATAAAAGACCAGATGGTAAAAAATGTAGGGTTTAAAAAACCGCTTTTGCCATCCAGTATGGCATCATATTCAGGGCCGCCTTTAACGTATAATTTAGGATCCAGCCAATGATAAATATCTGTTCTGCCGCCAAACACGATCGCCATCAATATTAAAAAAGTAAGTATCCCCAGGATAGGCACCATACTTGAAATGGCTTCTGATACCCTTCTGAAAGCAATTACCCAGCCTGCCATTGCCATTGTTGTAACACAAATAAAGAACATCGCTGCATTTACCATCAATAAGAAGAACACACTGTTTTGCAATAAAGAAGCCCAAAAGCGGGTACTGTTAACAGCACCGTGCCCGCCCTCACCGTGATGAGGTACTGCTCCAAACGGATGGTAAAAAATTATACCCAAAAGTAATGTCAGTATACCGGCAGCAATCAGGCCATACGTCCACTTTTTATAACTTCCCGGTAATTCAAATTGATGGTTCATCTAAACTTTATTTTGTGTTAATACTTTTATTTCTTTACAACTGCGCTGTCTGCTTTTATTTTTACTGCCGTGCTATCCGGTTTTACTGTTGCCGGAGTTGTTGCTCCTGCAGTTTTTGGTTGCAGCGACCTGATATATTGTACGATCATCCAGCGTTGTTTTCTATCCAGCTGCGAAGCATAGCTTCCCATGTTACCCTGGCCATAGGTCATCACGTAAAAAAGCCTGCCATCGCTATACCCGGGAGAAGCAGCTACAATACTTTTTACACCACCGATCTTTGCTGCAACAGGGCCATTGGCTTCTGCTTTTGCACCATGACAAACCGCACAGTTGATATTAAATAATCTGGATGCTTCCAGGCTATCATGTTTGGTTAACGGTTCCAAAGGATTTTTTACCAGGTTACTCAGGTTCAATAAACCATTGCTGTCGTTTGGTACGGTAAAAGGAAACAGTTCTCCTCTCCTGATAGTACCATTTACAGGTTGTGCGGTATAAAATATTCTGTGTTTGGGATCATTTATATCCATCGTAAAAACGGAATCATTTCTTTCAGCATAACTTTCGTATGCCCTGCTGTAAGCCATATCAGGCATGTATACTTTGCCAGGCTGGCGCTTACTGTCGCAGCTTATAAAAACAACCGCTGTTGTTAAAACAAGTGCTGATATAATTGCAATTTTTTTCATTTCGTTCTTATAAATCTTTAAATCAGTTTTGATAGCTATGGCTTAATACCCTTTTTCTTCCTTGTATAATTTTTGCTCTTTATGATACCTGCCGATCCACCAGCCTGTTTCTGCTACCTGCACATTTACTTCTTTAGCACCCGCATTGTGCAGGAATTGCTGCACTTCAGCGTCGTTGGTTTTATCGGTACATTCAATGGCCATTACAAAAAGATCGTCGGTAGCCCTTGCATGAAAATGATGTTTTTTCACAAATGGCGCCAGGTTACACAGGTAACAAAAAGTAAGTACCATGCCTACTGCGGCAAATAAAACCGTCAACTCAAAAGTGATCGGTATCCAGGCCGGTAATGCAAAATGTGGTTTACCGCCAATATTCAAAGGCCAGTCGTGCACCAATATGTAACTGATACCACTTAATGCTGTTGTAGTTCCGGTAATGGCATAGATAAAACCGGCGGTGTGCAGGCTGGTTTCCCTTAAGCCCATCGCATGATCTAACCCATGCACAGGATAAGGGGTATACACATCATGTATCTTATAACCTGCCTTGCGAACATTTTTCACCGCAGGGAACAATACCGCCTCGTCATCAAAACAACCCACAACAAATTTTTTAATTCCTCCAGCCATAAAATCGATTTATGATTTTAGATTTTAGATTTATGATATCATTAAATCCTAAACCTGTTTTTAATTTCTTTATTCTAAATTATTCCTGTTCTCTTAGTGCGCTACTGCATGGTCGTGTCCGTGACTATGCCCAACTTCTTCAATATAAAATTTCTCAGGATCTGCTTTCTCTATATCTGTCATCTTCGCTTTGTAATTTTCTCCACTGGTTTTCAATACTGATTTGATCTCTGCAATAGCAATAACCGGGAAGTATTTTGCAAACAGGAAGAAGCAGGTAAAGAACAAACCGAATGTACCGAGATAAAAACCGATCTCGTAAATGCTCGGACTGTAATAGGTACTCCAGCTGGATGGTAAATAATCCCTGTATACAGAAGTTACAATGATCACGAAACGCTCGAACCACATCCCAATGTTTACGATAACGCTCATGAAGAAAGTAACAGTGATATTCCTTCTTAATTTACGGCTCCAGAATAACTGTGGTGAAACCACGTTACAGAACATCATCAGCCAGTAGCTCCAGCCATAAGGGCTGAACAAGTTCGCCCTGTTCTGGCTGAATGCATACCACTCGTATGGATTTTGACCGTACCAGGCAATGAACAATTCAGTTAAGTAAGCGCAGCCCACAATGCTACCCGTTAGTACGATTACTTTATTCATCGCTTCAATATGGCCCAACGTGATATAATCCTGCAGGTTTAATACTTTGCGTACCACGATCATCAGTGTTTGCACCATCGCAAAACCGCTGAATACCGCACCCGCCACAAAGTAAGGAGGGAAGATAGTGGTATGCCATCCCGGAACGATTGAAGTAGCAAAGTCAAAAGATACAATGGTATGTACAGAAAGTACCAGTGGTGTACTTAAACCTGCCAGTACCAATGATAAAGATTCGTGACGTTGCCAGTGTTTGGTACTACCGCTCCAGCCAAATGAGGCCACACCATAAAACATTTTACGGAACTTGGTTTTAGCCCTGTCACGTACAGTAGCTAAATCAGGTAACAAACCCGAGTACCAGAATAATAATGATACAGTGAAATAAGTTGATATCGCAAATACGTCCCACAACAACGGAGAGTTAAAGTTCACCCATAGCGGACCTCTTGTATTTGGGTAAGGCATTACAAACATCGCCATCCACACACGTCCCATGTGCCAGATAGGGAACTGCCCTGCGCACATTACCGCAAAAATCGTCATCGCTTCTGCTGCACGGTTTACCCCTGTTCTCCATCCCTGGCGGAACAGCAACAGGATCGCCGAGATCAATGTACCGGCGTGACCAATACCTACCCACCATACGAAGTTGGTGATATCCCAACCCCAGCCAATGGTTTTATTCAGGTTCCACTGACCGATACCGTAAGTAACCTCACGGTAAATGCTGTATACCCCGAATAACAGTAAGGCCACACTGATCCAGAAACCAATATACCATAAACGGCTTGGCTTCATCTCGATGGGGCGTACTATATCTTCCGTTATCTGGTGGTAATCTTTATCACCATCTACCAGCGGTTCCCTTAGTTGCGATTCGTACTTGAGTAATGACATATTTAAAAGCTATATGCTAAAAGCTAAAAGCTAAAAGCTTGTTTAATTTTTATTTTAAGTACTGATATTTTAGTTTTCTCTCCTTATTGTTCTTTAAAGCCTGGCCTAAGCGTGTGCTTTTTCTCCCTTCACTTCTTCGTGTTTGCCTTCATGCTCTTCTATTATTGCACTTACATTCCTGTCGGTATTTTTAATTTTAGCCAGGTAACTCACGTTAGGTAATACGTGCAATTGCTCCATTACATAAAAGTTACGATGCTTCTGTTCTACGTTCCTGATCTTATACACTTCACTTTCTTTATCATTCACGTTACCAAACATAATAGCATTGGTAGGACAAGCCTGCATACAGGCAGTTTTTAAATTACGAACCAGTGAAGGATCCTGCGCCTTTTTAGCATTCAGCTTACCTTCCTGTAAACGTTGTACGCAGAAAGAACATTTTTCAATCACCCCTCTTGAACGTACGGTTACATCCGGGTTCAATACCATTCTTGTCAAATCATCATTCATCTGCATCACCGATTCATTCATATCAACACCGATCAGCGGGTTCTGGTTATCAGGGAAACTATCTGCACCGGTATAATCCAGCCAGTTAAAACGACGTACTTTATAAGGACAGTTGTTGGCACAATACCTTGTACCGATACAACGGTTATAAGTCATTTGATTTAAACCTTCACTGCTGTGGTTGGTAGCGGCTACAGGGCAAACGTTTTCGCATGGCGCGTTATCGCAATGCTGGCAAAGCATCGGTTGAAACACTACATCAGGATTCAACGGATCGCTACCGGTAAAGTAACGGTCGATACGTAACCAATGCATTTCGTGTGCACGTTGTACCTGTATCTTTCCTACTACACTCACATTATTTTCAGCTGTACAGGCCACTACGCAGGCGCTGCAACCTGTACAGGTTCCTAAATCTATACTCATACCCCATTTAATACCCGGTTTTACAAAATCGGGGTACATGGTAGCATCTTTTACAAAGTCTTTGCTGTCGTTGGCAGTGATCTGCAAACGCTCCTTGGTCACTTCTTCCAATACTGCTTCGGGGTTAGCTACAAAACTAGCCAGGCTGGTTTCGTAAATTACCGGGCGGCTTTCGTTGGAACCATGCACCTGCGTTTGTGCAAGCGGGTAAGTTTTGTCAACTTTTTCCAGGCTTACTACATTTGAATATGCATTGCTGGTACCATCAAAAGTTACCAAAGGGTAAGCGTTCTGACCAGCTTCATAAGCTGAACGGCCAATATTTTCCATTGTTTTGGTTTTGTCCGCACTCTGACGGCCATAACCTACTGCAATAGCGATAGTGTTTTTTTGAACACCGGGGATTAATAATACCGGTAATTCGATCGGGGCTTTTCCTGCAACGGTAATTTTAACTACCTGCTTTTCAGGATGTACCTCATAATCATCAGAAGCGCCTTTATCTATAGTTACATCCTTACCATATAATGCCTTGTACATTTCTGTACCCATCATGGCATAGTTGTCCCAGGTTACTTTTGAAATAGGATCAGGTAATTCCTGCAACCATGGATTGTTGGCCTGGCTACCATTACCAATTGATATTTTCTGGTACAGTACCACTTCAGTTTCGCCGCTTTTTACAGCAGCGATCTTAGCTTTGGCTTCTTCTACTTTGGTTGCAACAAAAGCTGCACCTGCAGGAGCCACCACGGTTTCTACCACACCATCCTGTAAAGCTTTATTATAATTATCCGGTGTAGCCCATTTAGCTGACCAGTAAGTTTTGAAATAAGTTTCATAATCCGCTGTTGCACTACCACTCCATTTTAATAAAGACGTCTGGAAAGCCCTTGTTTTAAATAATGGGTTAATAGTAGGCTGAATAACACTGATATATCCTGTTTTTGGTTCCGCATCGCCCCAGCTTTCCAACCAGTGGTGAGAAGGGATAACATATTTACATTGCTCTGTAGTTTCATCCATGGTGGCGTTAAAAGAAACACCCACTACTTTATTTAATCCATCAATGAATTTTTTGCTGTCGTGGTAAGAATAAGCAGGATTCACCCCTTCAATCAATACCGCACCAACAGCACCGGTGTTCATATCATCTACCAGCTTGGCCATATCAGCATCTATACCTTTACGGTAGTTGGAGGTAATTGCCCAGTTGATGGTTTTTCCATTGGCACCAATCGCTTCGTTGATGGCATTTACGATGATCTGTACATTTACATCGTTGCTGCCGCTTACTACCAGTGCATTTCCACCGGCAGCTTTCAATTTATCGGCTGCTAACTTAATACCCTCATTTAATTTTGCATCTTTAAAAGCGGCTGCTGCACCATTTAATGCGTTTAAAAGCGCTACCGCTACTGCACCTGTTTCAGAAGGTTTATGCAAAAACCTGTCATCAGCATTACTGCCGGTTAAGCTCATCATGCTTTCAAAATGAATATGACGGCTCATGTCAGGTTTTTCGCCACTGATCTTCCTGTTTACAGCGTATTGTTTGCTGAATTCTGTAGGACTTAACCAGGTACCTAAAAAATCGGCACCAAGACTTACAATTACTTTGGCATTATCAAAATGATAAGAAGGCAATGCCTTTTTACCATAGGTAGCTTCGTTGGCCAGTAACATACCACTGTAACTTACCGCATCGTATTGTACGTGGCGGCTGCCAGGGTATTTGGCTAAAAATTCGTTGATGATCTCCAGTGTTGAAGGAGAGTTGATGGTAGCAGTTAATAACACTACAGTTTTACCTGCAATGGCAGTGCCTACCATTTTATCAAAATTGTCGAATGTAGTTACTTCTTTAAAATCCTTACCATCCTTCTGCTTGGGATAACGCAAACGGGTGGTATCATACAGGTCGAGTACCGAAGCCTGTGACTGCGCACTGGTACCTCCTTTTGTAATGCCGGATAATTCATTTCCTTCTATCTTGATCGGGCGGCCATCTCTTTGTTTAACCACTACCGAAATCGCATCTCCGCCATTTACATAAGTAGAAGCATAATAATTGGCAACACCGGGAATGATATCATCCTGGCGTTGTAAATAAGGTACTGCTTTACGAACCGGTGTTTCACAGCTGGCAGCCAATGTTGCAGCAGCCGTGCTGAAACCTAAATATTTTAAGAAGTCCCTGCGCGGGGTTTTAGCATCCAGAATACCTTTATCATCAAGGTCTGCCAATGGAAGCAGCTCTTCTTTAAATTCTTTTTCGGCAGATTGCTGATAACTTTCTGTTTGATTGAGTTCTCCGAAACTTTGCCAGTACTTTTTATTCATAATGTGCTAATGTGCGAATGAGATAATGTGCTAATTTAAATACAGCCGTTGGTAGCTTAATAGTGACATTTCTGGCACTCTGTTCCACCAATGCTTTCCACTGTTACGCTGTCCATTTTTGCTTTCCTTATTTCCTTGATATTACCGTAAGCATCCTTTATAGTATCGGCCTTTAAATCGTTATGGAATTTTTCGTAGATGCTGTAGAATTTGTTACCGGTACTATCTGATTTATTATAAAAATCAACTTTGGTTGTTCTGTGGCAATTCACACACCAGCCCATGCTTAATTCAGCAAACTGGTGTACTTCGGGCATTTCCTGGATATTACCGTGGCAGGTTTGACATTGCTGTTTACCTACGATAACGTGCTGGCTGTGGTTAAAATATACATGATCAGGCAGGTTGTGGATCTTTATCCATGGAATTTCGTGTGCGCCATCAGGTCTGCCATCATGGTTATTGTCGGGGTTGTATGTTTTGCTAGCCGCGTTAAAGCCTGCATACGCATATAATTTCTGAATTTCAGCAGTACCGTCAACTGCTGTACCATCTTCCCTTACCAGTTTATCTTCTCCTTCGTACTTATTAATTCCTTTATGACAGTTCATACACACATTTACTGAGGGTATGCTTGCCTGCTTGCTGTCCTGCGATCCGCCATGGCAGTATAAACAACTGATCTGGTTGGTGCCGGCATGTACCTGGTGAGAATAATAAATCGGTTGCTCCGGCTGGTAATTTTTCATACGACCAAGGCCAATGGCAGCATTGGTGAAAAAATAGCCCGAGATACAAAACAATACTAAGATGGCAACCATTAAATAGGTCTTGTTCTTATACACCGGAACGGGTTCGCCGCGATGTACGCCTTCTTTTTCATCAGATAATTTGCGGAGATTGCTGTTTACCTGTAATAATATGAATGCGATTAATGCCAATACTAATGTGAGGATACCGAAAAGAAGAGAATTGTCGTCTTTAGGTGCTTCAGTACCTTTAGGTACAACCGGACCAGTGTAAGCATCAGCCCAATCCAGTACGGCCTTGATTTCTTCTTTCTTTAAGTTGAACTGGGTCATAGGCGACTTATACTTCGCTAACAGCCCTTTTGCGTAAGCGTCTGTCTGAAGCATACTGTTCACATTATTCACCCATTTGTAAGCCCATTCAGGATCAGGTTCTCTATCCCTGGCTCCTTTTAAAGCAGGACCAGTAAAATCTTTGTCGGGTTTGTGACAACTGATACAATTGGCTTTGAAAAGTGCTTCGCCGTTTTGAGCAAAAATATTATTGGTAAATGCAGGTAATGCAACGAGGAAAAAAAGTGCAATTACGCTGTTTAAGATTTTTCTATACCGACTCATACAGTTGTTACGGGGCTAATGTGGAAAAATATCCGGTTTCGGGTGCAAATTTAAGTCAGGATGTTGACATAATATCAACATTGTTAAATTTTTTTTTCCCTTATCCAGCGTGGATTTCAGCCGATTGTAAAGCATTTTACATTGTTATTGTCACATATTTGTAAACAATATTTATGCTGTAATATTTTTCGTCGCCCGCTTTATTTCACCAGATTTTTCCTTCACTTTTGTCAAATGTTTGAAAAGCTAAAACAACGTTGGGGCGTAAACGGACTGCACCTGTTACTTATTATCATCACTTTTGCATTGGGTGGCAGCTTATGTGCTTATGCAGGAAGAAAAATAATGATATTACTAAATATCGACAGGAGTACTGTTTGGGGTATTATCATATATATTGTTTTGATCACGTTGATCTGGCCATTATGTGTATTGCTGGTAAGTATCCCTTTGGGCCAGTTTAGGTTTTTTAAAAAATATATACGTAAGATATTTACCCGCTGGGGTAAAAAAGCTTCAGCTGATGGATATAACAGTCAATCCCCCATCAATATTGCCATTTTTGCAAGTGGCGCAGGCAGCAATGCCCGGCAACTCATCAATCATTTTTCAAGGTCATCCACTGTAAAGATCGCATTGATCGTTTGCAATAAACCGGGTGCCGGGGTGCTGGATATTGCCGCCGCAGAACATATTCCTTCTTTATTAATTGAACGGGAGCGTTTTTTCAGGGGCGATAACTATTTACCCGAATTAAATAAATACCCTATTCATTTTATTGTACTGGCCGGTTTTTTATGGAAAGTGCCCGAAGCTTTAATTAAAGCTTACCCAAAAAAAATCGTGAATATACACCCGGCACTGTTGCCCAACTATGGCGGTAAGGGAATGTTTGGTCATCATGTACACGAAGCCGTGATCAATAATAAAGACAGCTCCAGTGGCATTACTATTCATTATGTAGATGAATTATACGATCATGGTGCCGTTATTTTCCAGGCCAGTTGCACTGTGGACGCCAATGATACCCCGGATAGCCTGGCAAAAAAAATTCATTTGCTGGAACACACCCATTATCCAACAGTAGTGGCCCAGGTATTACAAAAATGATGCATAGCTATAAATGATAGAGTCTTTAAAAACAATTTGCCTGCTGTATGGAGTTGCAAAAAAGTAAAATTGCAGTTAAAACCTGCAGTTTTGCCTTTAGTATACATTTGTTGGCGTAATATTATCCCTTAAAAAAATTATTGTTGCGGGTATTTTTAAAAATATTTTTACTGCTGGGCTTTCTTCAAATGCAACAACCGTTGCATGCTCAGTTTATATTAAGCGGTACGGTATACGATTCTTCTAAAATAAATTATGTGCCCGATGTTTCGATATGGAACAAGGAAGGCAAATTTACCACCACCGATTCTTTAGGCAGGTACAGTTTGCTGGTTAGCGATAAAGATTCCGTTACTTTTATTTTCCGGAATAAATCCACGCAAAAATTTGCCGTACATAGTATCCCTGACCCGGCTCACTTCGACGTTTCGTTAAGGGTAAACTACAAAGGTAAATACAGCACTTTAAAAGAAGTAGTGGTTTTTACTAAATCATTCCGCGAAGATTCGATAGAAAACAGGGAAACCTATGCCAAAATATTCAGTTTTGAAAAACCTGGCTTAAAAAGCTCTATTACACCCGGTGGTATGGTAGGGGCAGATGTAAATGAACTCATCAATATCTTCCGTTTCAAAAGAAATAAAAGATTGAAAACTTTCCAGATAAGGCTCGAAAAAGAAGAACAGGAAAAATACATCAACTTCCGTTTTAATAAAACCCTGGTAAGAAGAATTACGCAGCTGGAAGGCACACAGCTGGAAACTTTTTTGATAAAGTACCGCCCCGATTATGAATTTGCCAGCAATGCCAGCGAACTGGTAATGAACCAATACATTTTAAATTGCTCCTACAAATACAAGTTGGAATTACTGCGACAGGGCGCGGCAAAATAAGCATATAAAAAAACAACTGTATTTTCATGTTTAAAGCAACAGCATGAAAGTTTTTCTTATTACTCCGTTTCTTTACGTATACCTGTACAAAACGACAGCATTCTCTACCTTCTGAAATCATGAACTCAAAAAATTAAACCAACTAATTCAACTGCTTTTATGAACGAACTGCACAATGAACTCAAAAAAGAATTCCAGATCGAAAGAATGATCCTTTTCAGTGATGCCGTATTTGCCATTGCCATTACTTTAATGGCGATAGAAATAAAAGTACCGGTTATTGAACATGATGTTACAGATAGTGCGTTACTCAAGGCCCTGGGTCATTTAATTTTTAAGTTTGCCGGCTTCCTCATCAGCTTTTTTATTATCGGCTTGTATTGGACGGTGCATCACCGCATGTTTAGTTTTGTAGAAAATTACAATGGCAAATTACTATGGCTTAACCTGGTCTTTTTATTGTCGATCGTTATAATGCCTTTTAGCTCCGGTATCTACGGCGAGTACTCCAATAAAATTGAACTGATCGTGCCTTATGCAGTATATGTTTCCAATATCTGCCTTACCGGTTATTTAAATTACCGGTTGTGGAAATACATCGGCAATCCTAAAAACAGTATCGCCAGTCATGCACTTACTGCATCGGTGCTGTCAATTTCCATTAAACGCTCGCTGGTAACCCCCATCGTTTTCCTCTTGTCGCTTATTGCTACCTGTTTTGTTTCGTTTAGTTTATGGCTGCCTGTTATTGGCCGCTACTTTCCTATGTTTATTCCCGTTGCCATGCGGCTCATTCAAAAAAAACACGACCGGAAGATTAAGGTACCCGAGGCAATTACAACAGAATAAATATTACTTTGCAGTTCAAAAAATTATTCAATAATGGAAGCGGAACAATTAACCCTTGGCATTGGCACCAGGTTACAGCATACACAGTTTGGACCCGGTGTTATCGTTGGTGTAAGGTATGCCACTTATATCATTTCGTTTATTCATCATGGTATTAAAGAAGTGGATAAAACAGATGCCCACCTGGATGAGATCATTGCGGAAAATGTAACGGTGGAAGTAGAAACCGTTTCAGCAGTGGAAAGATCCTTATTAAAAATATTAAGGCAATGGAGCGATGTATCTGAACTGGTTCCGCTGGGCGATAAATGGATCGGCGGCACGATGTTATTACAAACTGCTGATAAATCATTGAAGCCAAAAGAAATCCCCATCGATGATTTCTTTCATAAAATTGTAATGCTGCGTGATCGCCTGCGGGTGCTGGAACAAAACATCAACAGCAATAAAAAACTCGGCGACGAAGAGAAAGTAAATATCCAGCAATACATTACGCGTTGCTACGGTTCTCTTACCACCTTCAATGTGCTGTTTAAAAATAAAGAGCAGTGGTTTGTGGGGGATAAAGGTAGTAAGGAGGATTAAAGTACCAGGGTATTATTTCAATTCCCAAAGGTTACTACGTGTTCTGCTACCAGCGGCACCCACGAAGGCACCGTGAGTTTCCGGAATAGTGATGAAGGTTTTCTAGTACAATTTTCTTGCTATTTCTTCCAAATGCAATACCAGATCGCTCCCATTAAATCCATTTTTCTTTGCATCATTGATTACCATTTCAAAAAAAAGCCGGCTTTTTAAATTGGAAATATAGAAAGTCTCTTTTTTATCCCAGGTTACCATTAAGATTTCATAAGTTCCATGCGCCAGGTTTTTAACGTACTTATCAAGGAACTTTTTTTTAATAAGAATTTTCTTAAAGGTCTGAAATCTATTGCTATCCAACTCTATATTAACCAGGTATGATTTTTTATGGTAGTTCGAGTCTAATAAAGATTGATTTATTTCCCCATTTTTAATTAAAAGATCTGGAATATAAGAATCACTTAATCCTATATGTCTAATAATAATAAAATTCTGACTTAAGGCGTAGCAATAAAGAAAAAAAACAGGTACAAAAACTAAAGAAAATTTTTTCATTATTAGTGTTTTTCTAGTTCCAAAAATAAATTTAGAATAAACTATTTATTTACTTTTTCCTTTTGCAGGAATTTAGCTTATAGTAAATGCCCGAACCGAAGTTTTTACAATTCATTTTAAGGAATTGACCATACCGATACTATTTTAAATTTTTCTTTAACCTTTTTAATAGTAAAAAAACCTTGTACACCTTCTCCTTTTTTAGATGGCTTTACTATGGGGAAGCTAAAATTATACATACAACTGCCGTCTTTTTCACTTACATCAATATTCAGCAATTGGAGAATTTCGCTTTTATTAACAACATCTATAAAATATTCTTCAAAAAATATCTTGTGATGTTCTTTGAAAAATGAAAAATTGTTTACTTCTATATATGGCTTGTCCGAACTGGTCCCTTTACAAATACTGCAGGTAAAAGGAAAACTACAAAGATTTGCCAGTTCTTTTTTGTCTTTTTGATTTACATTTTTTCTTAAACTACTCCAAAAAAAAATTAACTCCTTTTTATCCTGTATAGTCAACTCTTTAAAATCACATTGTTTCTGAGCCGTAAGGTTGGCAAACAAAAAAACACTACATACTAACATAAAAAGAGGTTTCATAAAAAAGGTTTCATTATTATCTGATTTCCCATAACAGTTTCATCTTGCCTCGCCGTCGCAGGCATCTTTCAAATGTAGAACATTTTGTCATTTTTCGCCGACGTGGGTATAGGACCAAACATTCGCACGCCATCGCCTGGTCTTCGACCAGTGATGCTGAACAGAAAGCGATTACAAAATTACCGTAGCTTAGTAAAATGAAAACCCTGTACCCGGAATACTGGCCGCAGTATTATACAGCCACTATTCAAGAGTGGAAGCATTTGCTTTCAAAAGACGAGCATAAAAACATAATCATCAATAGCCTCCAGTTCTTAGTGGCTCAAAAATCATGAGCAATCATGTGCATATTATATGGCAGCCATTATTTGGTTTTACTCCATCAATTATACAGGCTTCTTTTATGAAACATACCTCCAAGCAATTGAAAGCTTCCTTGGAAAATACAGACAAAGCCGCATTGGAAAGCTGCAAAGTAAATAAGTATGAGCGCATTTACCAGCTATGGAAACGGGAGCCACTAAGCGTTGAATTAAGAACAGCTGCCGTGTTTGCACAAAAGCTGGACTATATACATTACAATCCTGTAGCTGCAGGATTATGTGCAGCTCCGGAAGCCTACTATTATTCTCCTGCACGGTTTTACCGGGATGGGATAGACGATTTAAATATGTTGGTTGCCGCTGGTCGCAGACCAGGCGGCGGCGTTGGAGATAGGGAAATGTTTTACATTTGAAATGGGATACCTACGGCGGTGGGAAAAATAAAGAGCATTGGTTTGTGGGAGATAAGGGGACTAAGGAGGATTGAATATGATCAATTGTTTTTCAAATTCAATTTCTATACAAGTAATAAAAAATCACGTTATTATTACGGTTGCTTCTTATCTTTTCCGGATAAGATACTTCATCATTATTTATTAACGGCTTGTTTGTTTAGCAGATGTATCAGGCAGATTTTTTAATAGCTGTATCATTCTCCTTAATAATAAAAGACCATTTCGCCAGCATATTCATAATCTCTTCCAGTTTTACGGGTTTGCTTAAAAAATCATCCATGCCGGCATCCAGGCATTCTTTTCTATCTTCTATCATTGCATTAGCCGTCATTGCAATAATGACAGGCTGAATTTTTATAGTTTGTCTTATCAGTTTGGTGGCTTCCAGTCCATCTATTTCCGGCATCTGAACATCCATCAATATAATATCGTATTGCTGCTGGCTGGCCATCTCTACGGCTATTTTTCCGTTTTCTGCAAGTGTTGCTTCAAAGCCCAGTTTACTTAATACCTTAAGGGTTAATTTCTGATTTACCAGGTTATCTTCAGCCACTAATATTTTTAATGGATGCTCTTTGGCAAAATCAAGGGAAAGCTTCTGGCTGTGCTGCAGATCTGTTGCAGGATCTATTAATGCTCCCCTTAACTCATTAATGATAACTTTATACAACATGTCCTGCTTAATAGGTTTGGTTAATACGGATTTAAATAACCCGGTATATTTTTTATTCCGTTCATCACCTACCGAACTTAAGAGTATTGCAGGAAGCTGGGGATAAATATGCTGAACCCGTTGTGCCAGCTCACAGCCATCCATACCCGGCATTTGCATATCGGTGAGTAATAAATCAAACGTCATTTGCTTCATCATTTCCAAAGCTTCGGTTCCACTTCCCGCCACGGTAGGCAACAGTTTCAAGCTTTCCAGCTGCTTTTTTAAAATGCGCTGATTGGTTAAATTATCATCCACAACCAATATCCTTTTGTTGGCTATTGTTGTTACAGGGTGGCTTACATAACTATGCAGTGAGGGTACACCTGCAGTAGTAACTATAGTAAAAGTAAATGTGGTGCCTTCATGTTGTTTGCTTTTTACATTAATCCCGCCTTCCATGAGCCCGATTATTTTTTCGCTGATCACCAGGCCCAGCCCCGTACCGCCATATTTACGGCTCGTGGAGGAATCTACCTGGGAAAAAGCTTTGAATAACCTTTCCATTTTATCAGGCGCAATACCAATACCGGTATCGCGTATCTCAAAACGTAGTTCTATTTTTCCATCAGCTTTTATTTTAGCTACATAAACGCCTACAAAAATTTCGCCGCGTTCTGTAAATTTAATAGCATTACTTACCAGGTTCACTAAAACCTGCCGCAGTCTTAAACTGTCGCCAATAATTTGTGCGGGTACATTATCCTCTATTTCATATACAAGGTCCAGTCCCAGTTTACCGGCTTTTTCGCCAAACACATCCAGCACTTCCTCAATGCATGTACGCAGTTCAAAGCTCCTGTATTCCAGTTCCATATTACCGGATTCTATCTTTGAAAAATCAAGTATATCATTGATTACTGTAAGTAAAGCTTCTCCGCAGGTACTGATGGTTTTCGCATATTCATGCTGCTCACTTGTTAGCTGGGTTTCGTTTAAAAGTGATGCCATACCAATTACGCCATTCATAGGTGTGCGTATCTCGTGGCTCATGGTTGCCAGGAACACACTCTTTGCTTTATTGGCTGTATCAGCTTCTTCACGGGCTTTCTTTTCTTCTCTTGCCGATAACAGTAATTGCCAGGTTTGTTCTTCAACCTTTTGTTCCAGGTCCGCTTTTTGCCCTTCAATTCTTTTCATCCTGTACTTGTAAATACCAATGATACTACCGATAATGCTTAGCAGCACTGCTGTTTTAAACCACCAGGTTAACCAAAAGGGAGGAGCAATGATTATTTTAATTGAAGTGGCTTTTTCATTCCAGATACCATCATTGTTACTGCCTTTTACTTTAAAAATATAGGTGCCGGGATTAAGATTGGTATAAGTAGCCCTACGTCTGTTTCCTGCGTTGATCCATTCCTTATCAAATCCTTCCAGTTTATAAGTGTATAAATTCCGTTCCGGCTGGTTAAAATTGAGTGCTGCAAATTCTATTGTAAATACAGATTGATCATAATCAAGTGTTATTTCCCTTGCTTCGTTGATGGATTCTTTTAAAGGACTATCTTCTCCTATACCCACCGGTTTATTGAATACCTGGAAATCAGTGATCCGAACCGGGGGTACAAAATTATTATCTTTTATGCTATCGGGATAAAAGGCATTAAATCCATTTACACCTCCAAAAAACATTTCGCCATCTGGTGCCTCGTAAGAGGCCCTTGCCTTAAAAGCATAACTTTGAAGACCATCAGTTACAGTATAATTCTTAAAAACTTTAGTTACCGGGTCAAACTTTGACAACCCTTTATTGGTAGCAATCCACAAATTGCCATGATGATCCTGCTCAGTGCTCCATACCGTATTATTTGACAACCCGTTTTTTTCGGTATACGCGGTAAATAGCTTCGTTTTGATATCAAAAAAGTTCAGGCCACCGGCTGTTCCCAACCACAGATTACCTGCATTATCCTCCATTATAGAATATACGGCATCGTTACTAAGGCTTTGCTTGTTATTTGGATCATGTTGGTATAGAAAAAATTCTTTGCTGTTCCTGTCAAAAAGATACAACCCATTATTGCCGCCTACCCAAAATTGTCCCGCTTTGGTTTCGTACATGGCAAAAACACTGGCTGCATTACTGTTTTTTTCATTTTTAGCGGGTGGAAAAAAAACATGGAACTGCTTTGTTTTTTTATCCAGTAAATACAAGCCGCTATTATCATTGATACCGGCCCACAAATTATCCTGCCTGTCTTTATAAACGATATTCACACTTGGAGAAACCAGTTTACCGGAATTGACCTCACCGGGGGCATAGTGCGTGAACTGTTGTTTTTTAATATCAAACAGATCAACTCCTCCGCGATGAAAACCAAGTGCTAAAATTCCGGGTAAATAATCTGATACCGAAAGTACGTAATCGCTATACATACTTTTTTGAGCGGCTTTATTATTCTGGTAACTTATAAAATTATGCGTACGCGGATTAAAGCGATTCAATCCTCCTCCATCAGTACCAATCCAGATATTATTATCGGCATCACTTCCGATAGAAAGCACCAGGTTATTGTTAAGGCTGTTATTGTTACCGGGGACCTTTTTAAAATGTGCAAATTTATCGCCAAAAAAAGGACGCAGGTTAATTCCTCCCGACCAGGTACCCGCCCACATATTGCCAATATCATCCTTATACAAACTATACACCGAATTGCCAGAGATACTAAAAGGATCGTTTTCGTCGAATTGATAGCAGGTAAAGCTGTTCTTTGAATAGTCAAATACACTTATTCCGCCATTTTCTGTACCTATCCATAATTTGCCGTTTTTATCTTCTGTAAAAGATAAAATATCGTTATGGCAGATACTGTTTTTGTTGTTGGGATCGTGTTTGAAATTAGTAAAAGTATTATCCCCGGGGTTAAATAAGGCAATACCATTTCCCTGTGTGCCGATCCAGATATTTTCTTTACTATCCTTATAAATTGATTTAATAAGATCTGACCCGATACTTTTATTATTTGCAGGATCATTGAAGTAACGCACAAATTTCCCGGTTTCGGGGTTAAAACGATTCAATCCTTTTCTTGTACCTATCCATAATTCCCCGGAAGCGTCTTCTGTTATTTTGGTTACATAATTATGAGACAGGCTATTAACATCATTGTCATTATTCTTATAAAACTTAAATGTTCCTTTGCTTTCATCAAACCAGCAAAATCCTTTATTTGAACCCAGCCATATTCTTTTTTTGTGATCCTGGAAAATGGTCCTGAAAATGATCTTGTTGTCGCTGTTGTTGTAATGTATAAATGTATCTCTTGCCCTGTCAAACTTATCTAAGCCACCGGGCGATACTACCCATAAATGCTGAGCAGCATCTTCCAGCAAACCGTATACGGTATTATTGCTGATACTTCCTGTATTTTCGGGATCATGTTTGTACACTTTAAATTTATAGCCGTCATATTTATTCAATCCCTCATCAGTGGCAAACCACATAAACCCTTTGTGATCTTTTAAAATAGCGAAAATAGTATTTTGGGAAAGTCCGTCATTGGTAGTTAAATGGCTGAATTTGGGATTATCCATTTGCGAAAAACAGCATTGCGAAAAAATCTGCAAAAAAAACAATATCCCCGGGCGCAGGTAGTTCATAGTAATGCTGGTTTAAGATCATATAAACTTTTAATGCGATGAAGCATTGGATGGCTACTGATCAATATGATAGGAATAGATAAATCAAACCGTATGACAGGGAGATCTGTCTGCCCCTGATGACAAGAGGGATTGGTCACAAGCAGTAAAATGGCACACATAGCTGGATTATAATTAAGGGATATTACGAATGCCACAAAGAAACTCTTTTAAAATCCCATTACACGTAGGACCAGTACCTAATCTTTGTAGACGTACTCCTACCACATGCTACATTCAACTACAGGGAATGTCCTGTATTTTTTACATCCTCCTCTCTATCCGTACACAATTCTAGCCCTTATAACCATATAAAAATCGGGTAACCTTAAAAGTTACCCGATTTGGTATTTGTCATTCATGGGAGGGTCAATTGTTTTCACTCAGCTATTGCACCTGTACCGTATGCCGTTCTTTTTTACCGGCGGCTCCTGTAATTTCTACAAAATAGGTACCGGGCATTAGTCCCGCAATATTAACTGAGCCCTGTTTAACATTGCTGAAATTTTTAACCAGTTTAATATTACCCGTTACATCAAAAATTCTTACCGACCTGATCGTTGCTGTATTGATGCCCTGTTTGGTTTCAGGTGCACGATCACAAGGTGGTGGTATAGGAGGTACAATTACGTTGAGGGTACCTTTTGCAGGATTGGGCGATACCGTGTACGACTCACAACCACCGCCTCCACCGCCGCTGCAGTCTTCCGCTTTAAAACCAAAATCATAAGTGGAGGTACCGCAACCATTAGAAGCCTGTACCCTGAACACGGCACGGTGATTGGCGTTCCACAAATAAAAATGCAGGTCATTTGGCCTTCCCCAAATGCCGCCCTGCGACCAGTTAACTAAATAGTTGGAACTGATGAGTGACCAGGTTGCCGAGCCTCCGCCATATACATCTGTAGCCACAGTGGAGTTGGCATACTGGCACACATTATTTTCGTCGCCGGGCCCAAAATAATAGGCAATGGGGGTGCCGGGCTGACCGCGGTAGTCGTAGGAAATATTGTAGTATGGCGTGCCTGCCCACAATTGCCTGGTAACAGGAGGTAATGTAATACAACCTGTGGTAACCGTTGCCGTTAGTGTAACCGTTCCTATAGAACTTAACGGGTTGCTTAAGGTAGTCACATTACAACTGGAACAACCCAGCGTTACTGCCGGCCATGCGGATACCGTCCATACCACTGTAGCACCGGCCGGCAGGTTACTTACAGAATAACTTTGTGTACCTCCGCAAACAGTGCCGCTGCCAATGATGGCCATGGATTGCGGTACCTGCGCCCACCAAACGCCATAGCGGCTGTTTCCATCTGGTGGTATGGCTCCTGCAGCAGGCGCTGCATATTCCTGTATAGTCCATAATGAATTGTCAACAGGATCTAATGCACTATGGCTGTAATCGCCCCATCTTGCCCGCCCGTCGGTACCTGCTTTCCAGTAACGGTCCTGGCCGCCATGATAGATCACTTCATCATCGGTAGTGTTGGCCGGGGTATTGGCCTGTCGTGTTACATAAGCTGCGCCCACATGCGTAGTATTGGTGGATGTAGAATAACCGATCAATACATCTTCTGTGATGTTTACGGCTATGCTTGGAAACCATCTGTAGGTATTAGCCGCGGTTCCGCCCACCCGGCCATTTTGCATCACATTACCGAAATTAGCCCCCGCCGTACCATCCAGCTGCCACCACTGCACTGCTACACGGTCCGGTGTACCCGAAGTGGGAAAAGTGATATGATGTGCTGCCCATATCCTTCCGTTCATCATTACCCCGCAACTGATACGGGCATCATTTACAGCCAGTAATCTTGTTTCAACGGTTTGCCTGGCCGCATTGCCAATATTACCGTTATTCCAGCTGGATAAATTAGTGGTGGGAAATACAGCGGCACCGGTATTCCAGGTAGCTGCAGGAATATTTCCGGTAACCGTACTTAATCTAATGGAAGAATTATTCCAGGACTGTAAGATATAGGCTGTGCCCGGGGATGGGTTTCCTGTATTGGAAAAAGGCGGATCGTAAACCGTAACCGGTAATGGGGCGTCGCCATCTCCGGTTCCCCTGTCAATTTCCTGGGCGTTGATGCCGAAATTGATAGCATTACCATTATACATAGCAGCTTTATCTATTAAAAATAATGACGGACCCATAAACCCGGGAGCGAACCTTCTTCCCGAAACTATTATTCTTGCATTGTCGAATCCTAAATAAGGATGATCAAGAAAAACGCCGGTTCCGGGTAAGGTTACCCAGTTTATTTGCCGCCATCCACCTAAAGGATCAGCTGTATTGGAAGTCATTAAGATAACAGGATTATCTGTTCCCCCACAACTGATGGCAGAAAATATCCAGCGTTGAAAGGTAGGATCAAAGGTTATATATGGATCACATACATTAAAGAAACCGGTGAATCCTCCCAGCGTAACCTGTGCCAGCACCGCTCCGCCGCATTTATTATGCACGATGATAAAATCATTGGTGGCCGTAATCACTTCATTCAATCCTACTGCACCATGGGTATCTGGGGGGATGAGGAAACCAGGATCGGTGTAGCCTAACCATTGTTGCCCGGCAACCCTGGAAGGGCCTTCTATTGTTGGCGGACTCATCCTGCTTTGTTCCGCTGCTTTTTTAATGATGCCTCCTTTTGGTATCGGCATATTGGGGTTGGCAAATTCTCTCCACGACTCTCCCTCTTCGCCTTCGTCGGCTATTTTAGGACAGGTTTTACAAGGTTTTATAGATTCCGGGTGAGCCTTCTCGTACTCTGCCCGTTCTTTTAAATTGATTGTTTTGTTGATCACTTTTTGTGCGGTTATACCTTGTTGTATGAACAGGAGTACAACCAAAAAGGAAATAATTTTTTTCATATCATTAAGTTTTTAGCATGATCGGAATTATTGAATAAGTATAAATGAATTCAGGAATAGGGGAACTGCAGCAAAAACTGTATAACCCTGTCGATTGATACTTTACAGTACAACGAAATATTAAAAAAAGGCTGGGTTATACGCCTGGTATGCATATGTGGTTTTTTATATTCCGCTACCCGGTAGCGTTGGGTTACAGCAATACACTAGCAATTGCATTACTACATTATTTTTCAAGTGTTCCCTGCAAAAAACTCCTGCATGGAATACCGCTCCGTTAATTTATATACTTAAACAAAGGCTGCGCTGCAGCAAGGGTTAGCAGAACAAAATAGCCGCTCTTATTCTTAATTAAATGTACCAGAACTTACGGAATAAAAAAAGCGTACTAATACTGAGCCCTGACCTGCTTTTTGGTAAACCAGTTTCGTATTTTTACTGTGCAATTATTTTAGGGTATGGCATATGGTTATTGCTTATTTCGCTTTGCCGTGTGTGGGACAAGTCAGGCTAATTGATATTGGCAATGACTTTTACCTAAGTTGTAGTGTAGAAAAGTACTGTTGCCAGATGCTTTTACATATTTATGATGTTAAGGAAAGACCAAGTGCCTAATGCTATTTTTTGTTGAGTTTGTATAAAAAAATATGGGCACAAGTAGTTCTTATGAAAAACTCGTACCCACAGTTATATTGGCTTTTCTATTTTATGCTAATAGTTTTACAAGTGCTTCACCAAGACTGGCAGCAGATTGTGGGTTTTGACCTGTAACCAAACGGCCATCTACCACTACATTATTTGACCAATTAGGTGAATTATGGTGAATAGCACCATCAGCAATTAATGCATCTGCAAGTAAGAAAGGAACTACATGAGTTGATTGCACTTCTTCTTCCTCTCCATTAGTAAATGCAGCTACATTTTTTCTATTTACTAAAAAAGAACCATCACTTAATTTTACATTAACCAAAGCTGCCGGGCCGTGGCAAACTGCTGATACAATTTTGCCTGATTCGTAAAATTCCGGAACTAATTTCAAAACAGCAGGGCTATTTGGAAAATCCCACATAGTACCGTGACCTCCTGCAAAGAAGATAGCATCATAATCAGAAACCTTTGCATCATCTAATTTGATAGTGTTGGCAATGGCATTACGAAACTTTGCACTGCCAAGATATTTTGCAATTACAGGGTCATTCATATCTTCCATTCCATCGCTTGGTGCGACACCACCTTTTATAGAAGCTATAGTAACTTCAATACCTTTTTCCTCCAATTTTTCTAATGGGTGTGTAACTTCTGCCACATTAAACCCTGTAGGGAGACCAGTGTCTCCCTTTACATTGCAACTTGTTACTACAAATAATACTTTTTTCATTTTCTATATCTTTTCATTTTTAGAAATTTTTTTCAGCAATTGTGTATTCAATTTTTTCAAAATGAGGGAAAAGCGGAAATTCGGAAACCCTGGTTTTCACTTCTTCCAAACTCAAATTTTTAAATACCAACACAGCACCTGCTGCTGCATCTTTTACAAACAAATGTTCTAAAACACCTGCTGTTTTTAGTGCTGCTACTTTTGCAAATTCGTTCGGTAATTTTGCTTCAATATTTTCTACTTTTCCTAATACTGTATTTACGATAATATTCATTTTTTAAATTTTAATTGTTCTTGAATTGTTTTAATTTGATAAGGCAGCATTCTTTAATTGGCAGTTTTAAAAATTGTACAAAACGGCTATTGTTTAATACATTTTTTGTAGAAATTCTTTTTACAGGACTTTGAAAAAATCTACCATTTTATTTATGGCCTGGTCTACATATTCAGGTATATCATACATAGCAATATGTGTAGCACCGTCTACAATAAACAACTCCTTTTTGCCCTTTGCAATTTCATAAGCCTGTTCGCTAAAGAATTTTGTATCAGCTTTACTGCCAGCAATAAGTAAAAGTGGTTGTGTTAGAAAATCACCAAGATAGTCAAACACAGAAAATGTTGTCATTTTATCTAAACTTGTAAACAGGAAGCGACCCTTTGAATTTGGGTGTTGACCTCTTGAGGTTCTATAATAATCATAGCCTTCACGAAGCATTACAGGAGTTTGCTCATCAATGTCTTCAAATTTCTCAGGAACAAAAGGAACATACATCGGGGCTGCTCCGGATGCTTCTGCTGCTCTTTGGTGGGCTACAAATTCAAGCGACTTAATTAGTTCTGCAATTGGCATTGCTACACCAAACTGGTTTCTCACAGCTTCACCCATTGGAGTACCGCTCACAGTAGCTACGGCTTTAAATCTACGCTCTGTTTGTGCCACACTTAGCGTATAGCCACCGCCTGCACATACACCATAAACACCCATTCTTTCAGTATCAACATACGGTAATGTGGTTAAGAAATCTGCTGCACAACGGGCATCCTCCACTCTTACAGTTGGGTCTTCAAGCAAACGAGGTTCTCCTTCACTTGCTCCCTGGTAAGAGGAATCATAAACTAAAACAACGTAACCGTGTTGTGATAATTTTTCAGCATACAAACCTATGGTTTGCTCTTTCACACCACCTGCCGGATGAATACCAACTAATGCAGGATATTTTTTGCTTTCATCAAAGCCTTGTGGCAGATGAAGATTTGCAGCAAGTGTGTTTGCCCTGTTTTTAAATTTTACCGACTTAATCATATTTCTTTACTTATTGAAATTGTATTGCAAAGATGACATTGATTGTGGCCTCAATCATTGTACAAAACGGCTATTCTTTCTTTAAGCAGAAAACAAAACAGGTTGTCTCAAAATCCGGAACAGCCTGTTAATTATTAAAAACAATTATTACTTTACCGCAAACCAATGGGCATTACATCAATTAATTCAAGTGCCTTAACCATATTCTCAACTGTGGCTTTATACTTTTTAAAATGGCTTGTTTGTATATGAGCTTTATACGCATCCATACTGGCATAAGTTTCTAATATGGTTATATGCGTTGGGTTGTTTTTATCATAAACGGCTGAATATGCCAGGACCCCTTTTTTCTCCAATTTCAATGCTGCTTTCATTTGTTCTTTTAAAGCTGTCATGTATGGTTCTAATTGCGAACTGTCAACAGTAATTTTAGCAATACGCATGTAGTTGTTGGAGGATTGAGCAGCAACTTTATTTGAAAACATCAATGACATTAGCAAAGCAGTTATGATTATTACGATTGATTTTGATTTCATAATTGATGATTATTTTAAGGGTTCATTCTTTTGAAAATTCCTTGCAATTGTTCTGGCCCGGCTTTGGATAACATTTCGCTAAGTCCAAATGTCAATTCGTTTTTACCTTCTTTCATTTGCTGAAAAATGGCATCTATAAAAGCACTAACCGGTGGATGCTCATTGTGCAAACCAGCACCGCCAAGGTCAGTATTTAATGCAGGTGGAATTACTTCTAACACTTCAATATTTTTAGGTTGAAGCAGATACCTTAATGATAAAGTTAAGGAGTGGAAAAAAGCTTTTGTACCGCAATACACCGGTACTTTGGTAAGCGGTGAAAATGCTAATGCCGATGTTACATTGATTACTGTATCTAAACTATTCAGTTGAGTAAACAACGTAACTAAATGCAATGGTGCTAAAACATTAATGGTTATTTCATTTTGTGCCTTTTCGTAAAAATCTTTATCCAATGGGTGCATCCAGGTTTGAATACCTGCATTGTTCACCAGCATATTCAAATCGCTGTGGTTGGCAGCTACCCAATTATAAAGTTCAAAACGGTCTGCTTCATTTGCTAAATCGCAAACTTTGGTAATTACAGCAGGATGCTTATCCGATACTTCTTTTAGCACATCTTGTCTTCTGCCGCAAATTATTACGGTGTTTCCTTCCTGTAAAAATCGTTCTGTTAGCCCTAAGCCTATGCCAGTTGCACCACCAGTAATTAAAATTTTGTTGTTTGATAGTTTCATACTTCTTTCATTTTATTTTATGTTAATGATTTAAGGATTATCGAAGGAGCAAAGTTCTTTATGCTTTCGCGGTAAGATGTAATACAGACTCCTGTTTTACTTACCATTATTCCCATAAAAAATGAGTTGGCCTGGCTGATTATAATCTTCAGCATTTTTTGCGCTTAATTGAACGAATTCCGAAACTCCAAAGGCGAAAAATTTGTTTTGCTCTTAAATAATTTGCTGAATGATTGCGGATGATTAAACCCTAACTCATAACCAATTTCGCTTACAGACAAGTTGGTAGTAGATAATTTTTCCTTTGCCTTTTCAATCAGCTTTTCGTGGATGAGTTGTTGTGTGCTTTGACCTGTAAGCGCTTTCAGCAAACCGCTTAAATAATTGGGAGAAACGTTTAGCATTTCTGAAACGAATTGCACGGTTGGCAATCCGTTTTTAATTGATTCATTATTGTTAAAATAATCGCTCAACAAATCTTCCAGGCGATTCAGCATTTGGTGGTTGGTTATTTTTCGTGTGATGAATTGCCGCTGATAAAATCGCTCGGCATAATTCAGTAAAGTTTCAATTTGAGAAATGATAATGCTTTGGCTGAATTTATCAATGTTTGACAGATACTCCTGCTCAATGTTATGAACGACGTTGATAATAGTGGCTTCTTCTTTGGCAGAGAGAAACAATGCTTCATTTACCGAATAATCAAAGTATTCATATTGTTTAATCGTTTTTGCCAAAGATGTATTCCACAAAAAATCAGGATGAATAAGCAACATCCACCCCTCGGGTTTTGAAGCTACATTGGGGCACACTTCTACCCCAAGTAGTTGATTGGGAGCTATAAAAAACATTATCCCTTTATCAAAATCATATTGCTGTTGCCCGTATTTCAGCATACAGCTCAGGTCCCGTTTGATAAAGACACAGTAAAAGTCTAAAATTAAATTTAGAGAGGCTTCCCCAGAACTAAGCCTTACAGCAGCAAAATCCACCACGCTTATCAAAGGATGTTGAGGAGCGGGCAGTCCTCTCAAGCGATGAAATTCGCTTATGGTTCTTATTCTAACCGGCTTTTTATTTATCATGCTTATTGATTTGAATTATTATAAACCACCGCAAATTCTTTTGCGTACTCATTAAACTTTGTGTTGCTTAAAGTGGGACGATTGCGGAAATAATCTTCATACAACACGCCGTTTATTCTTGCTGCGTTCATCTCTATCATACCTTTTGCAAACGCCGGGTTCATGCCTGCGGCAATCATGTTATTCAGCATTTGCTCATCAGGAATTGACACCCATTTCAAATCTGCCTTTCCAATGGCTTCGCCTAAAATTCGTGCCATTTCGTTTGGGGAAAGTTCATCACTGGCTATGTAACGAATTTTTCTTTCGGTAAAAGACAACTCCATTTCTTCGGCAATAACACTCGCAATATCCATAGGTGAAACCCAGGGTTGTTTTTTATCTCCGCCATAATTCTGAATGATTGCCCCTGCCGATTTAATGGTTGGAATAAATGCCAGCACGTTGCTGTAAAATCCACCCGGCCGCATGGTTTTGATAATAACATCATCCGGAAGTTGTTGTAGAATATTTTCAACATTGTAATGCGACGCAAGTAATCCAATTCCTTTACCTGTATGAGCGCCGGTGCTGCTAAGATGAATTACTTTTTTTACACCTGATTGTTGAATAGCTTGTTTGTAATTATTGCCTACGTTCGTCATTGCATCCATGAAATCAAAATTTTTGTCAAAGAGCAATTCGTAGCCAGACGCTTCCATGCAGTAAACAATATCGGCGCCTGTAAAGGTTTGTGTAAGAAAATTGACATCTTCCATAGTGCCGATGGCGGCAATTGCACCCAATTCTTCAATTCCTTTTTTACGTTCCTGTTTGCTGCTGATAACAGTAACCGTATGATCTTGTTCCACTAACATTTGAGTAAGAGCTTTGCTGATATTCCCCAGGGAGCCTGTAATTATTATTTTCATTTGATGTAATTTTTGTTGATGTAAAATTGAGCAATAGTAAAGAGATGGATGTAGCCAAATCTATTTTTGTTGTAGCCGAAAAATGATGAAAGTGGGCTTACAAACCCAACAGTTTTTCAGCATTCCTATACGCAATTTTTTCTTTGTCTTCGTTTGATACAGATGCTGTTTCAAGAAAGCCTCTTGTATTTTTATCAATTAAAAAAGGGTAGTCGCCCGAATAAATTATCCTGTCTGCGCCAAGTTCGGATATGGCAAATTTTAATTGAGCCTCTGAAAATAGTCCGCTTGGTGTAATGTAAATATTGCTTTTGTAATAGTCCGAAATTTTACGATTTAATTGTAGTGTTTTACTCAATTGGTCATCTAAACGATTTAAGTAAAACGGAACTAACTCACCCCAATGCCCTGAAATTAATTGCAGGTCAGGTAGCTTATCAAAAACACCCGATGCAATAAACCGGATAATGGCAATGCCGGAATCTACATGCCACCCATAACCAGCCGAAGCAAACATGGCACTTGCAACAGGAGACCAGTCATTGCTTTGATAATAGTGTTCCGCAACGCTTTTTTGAATAATTGCCGGATGAATATAAATTGGAACCTCTAGTTCCTGCGCTTTACTAAAAATTGGCAAAAATTCAGGTTCATCAAAAAAACGTCCATTGAAAGTACCCGAAAGCATTGCACCCTTTAACCCAAGTTCAACTATGGCCCTGTTTAATTCTTCTGCCGCTGAAATTGGGTCTGCTACAGGTAGCAGCGCAAAGCCGGCAAATTTATCGGGATGTAATTTTATCAACTTTGATAATTCATTATTCGCCTCCTGGCAGAGTTCAATAGCTAATGTTTTATCAGTTATATTTTGAGGACTTCCTGCACCGTAAGAAAGTACTTGCATCGTAATGCCATTTTCATCCATAAACCTGATTCTTCTTTCGCCAACATCTTCAATATCATCAAATGCAGGCAATACAATTTTCATCAATTTCTTTTGTACGGCATCATTGGATGCCGCTCCACCATTTTGATTGAAGGCTGCTACTTTTTGAGAAATATGTTTAAGAACAAAATGTTCTTCTATGGTGATAATTTTCTTTAGAGCCATTTTACTTTCAAAATTATTTTTTCCAAATACTGATTCGTTAATGATGGCAGCACTTAATCACAACATTCCCGTTGTGCTTAAAAAATCTTTTCTATTCAGCAATGTCTTTTTTCATTAAGCCACCCTTCCTGGTTATGAGCGCTACCGCATAATTCAACTGAATAAACACCAATAATCCAATGCTCAAATAAGCATTGATAAAGCAACACAGTGCCGCAAGTGTATAGAATATCTGTGATTCAATAATTCTGCTTTTAATAGACTTAGTTATTAATTTTTGTTCTTCAGAATTTATATTTAATAATATATGCTTTTTAGCATAATACCAATTAACCCCCAAAAGCTGTCCTAATAAACTAAGATTGAGCCAATAGATTAGAATGGCAAATTTGAAATGAATATACTCACTCAAAAATGCAGTAGTAAAAGGCATTATAGATATTGCCAGCAGAAAGAACAAATTTATCCAGTTGAGATTTCTGTCACTTTTATCAATGTAATGGAACTGTGTGGACTGGGCCAACCAATAAATTCCCATTGTAATGAAACTCAGGAAATAGGTAAGCAGTTTGGGCGATAATTGTAAAAAAGTATGGATTAAATCACTTTCGGTATGTATTAGATTGTTTACGGGTACTTTTAAGTCGAGGGCCAAAAAGGTAAGGGCAATAGCAAATACACCATCGCTTATAGCTTCTATTCTTTGAAGCCTGAACCCTGAAATTGAATTATACTTATTCATTTTTGCCAAAAAAATTATGACAAAATTCGCTATAGTTCAGGGTAAATAAATTGTATAAAACGGCTATTCTTCAAAATGATTGTTGCCGAAATACCAAACATTCTTTTGAAAAAACGATTGAAATGTGCCTGGTCGGTAAAGCCATATTCCAATGCCGCATCAAAAAACTTTTGATTGCCATGTATCACGGCTTTGAGAACGGCTTTTATACGTTTCCAAAGAACATATTGAGAAAAAGGAACTTCCACCTGTTCCAAAAATAAATGCCGGGTTCTTTCTGGTGACAGATAAATATGATTAGCCACTTTCTCTAATGTGAGGCTATCGCTGATGTTTTCATTAATGAAACTTATTGCTTTGCTAATTCTCTCATCTGTTTTTTCAGGGGTAATAAAATAAACAGAATGGCTGAATATGTCATAAAGTAAACTATCTGAAAGGATTTTTATTTGGGCAGTAGAAAGATCCTTCTTGGAAAAATCGTTATTCAGTTGCTCTAATCTTTCTTTTGACAGGATGGTTTCAACATCAATAAAAATTTCTTTGTTTAAAATTTTTTTAAGTTGCTTTCCCAGGAAACTCTTGCTTTCTATATAATAAACCAAAAAAGTACCAACAGGAGCTGTGCAGGAGTGCTTTGTATATTTGTCAATAATAAAGCCCCGCAGGTTTTTATACTGCTTATCTTCTATCACACTATCATAAGTATATTTTGTACTCACGACAATCTGATAACAACTATGATAATGCACATCCACCACAGAAATATCCGTGTAAAAGCACATTATATTAGCGGTATCAATATTTATGTTCATATCAACAAATTTCTGATAAAAATAGTCTCGATTTTTTATTGTTGTTCAAAGCAACAAGTTACGCCGGAAGCCCGAACCAAAGCACAACGATGCAAAATTGCTGATGTTTCAATGTCCCGCCCCGCTTGCAGCAATACTTTTGTTAGCGGTTTGTTGTTCTTTTTTCCAAGGCGAAGATTAGGTTTGCACACTTAACATGTGTTCAAGTTTTAAAAAAGTATCTTGCCATCCTTTGGCATAGTCATGTTTTGAAGCACTGCCAACATTCTTATGTTCGAACTGCATCCTGGTAGATTTTCCTTCTGAAATTAACAACAGTATAATAAAAGATATTACACCGGGTTCACTTTTCCATTGCCAGCTAAAAGTCAACTTACTCAACGGTTGTACCTCATCATAAATTCCACTACAGGTATGCTCAGTCAAATCAGCATCTTGAAAAGTAATCTCAAAGCCTCCCCGTGGTCGAACATCAAGTGCTGCTTTCAAGACTTTTCCTTTGGGATCGGATCCAAACCAGTTCATGATGAGGGCTGGATTAGTCCAGGCTTCCCATACTCTTTCTATAGAGCTGCTTATAGTTTTTTCAACAAATATTGAAGAATCATCTGTTGTCATGCTTGATCTTTTTGTTTGTTGCTGGCATAATATTTTGATATCGGGAAATGGTCGGCGACAATGACCGTTAACGAACAGGGCTCTATGCAGGTTGGGATTAGAACTCCGTCTGCTGGAACTGAAGCTGGGGATTTGCGATTGGCTGTTGTTACAATGTCGAGCCTAACTTGCATAAAACCCAATGTCGGCTGAAGTTCGTTAGTTATTAAATAGCTTATGAATAAATAGACCACAAAATCTTTTTCGAATTAATTTTCTAAAGTCATCAATAGTTGTAATAGCTCGTAAATCTTCTTCATTAATAATTATTACACGTATACCTTCTTGTAAAGCTCCTTTAATAATTTCAATTGCACCAGCTCCATTGTCGGCATTCAAAAAGTCTCCAGTTACTCCGTTTGCCGCTATAAAAATTCCAGTTTTTAAATCACGCCTCCTTACTTTTCCTATAAAGCTATCTAAAGCTTTAGCATCTGCTGGCTTTGTCCAATTTTTGCATTCTACCAAAATAGTATAGTCAAAAGGCTTCAGCGATTCCTCGATTTGTGCATTCCATAAAACAATATCTATTTCCTCAGCGGCCATAGATGAATCTCGACCCTCAATTAAAACACCATCGAGCTCACTGAAAAGATATGAACAAGCTGCTTCAAAGGCATCACCTTTTGGATTTGCGCCAACTGCGTCTGTGACATTTTGAAGTAGCTGGGTATAATTTACAAGATTAAACACTATACTGAATTAATTAATGAAAAATTCACGTTGTGATTTCTTTATCGCTGTATATAAGTCTTTCGGCTGTTTAATATGCATTAAAGATGCACCATCAATTACTAATATCTGAATTCCTGATTTAATTTTTAATTCAGATATTAGTTTCTTGTTTGCTTTTGATGTATCAGCTGTTGTTATTAAAATAAATGACTTAAATCCTTGTAAATTTGCCTTGCTACTTAAAGTATGTAAAATGTCGTTAGAAATGGTAGAGGATGATTTGACTTCTATAGGGATAGGGTTACCTAAGGTTGAAAGTTCTCTATCTTCAGTATTATTCCAAACTATAAAATCATATTCTTTTCCAGAAATAAATTCGTTTTGTTGAACATCAAAACCATTAATATTTTCTAAAAGTTTGCCAATCCACTTTTCAAGTTTATAGTATTTCTCTGGTCCGGTATTTTGCAAAATGCTTTGAAGATCTTCCGAATCTTTAATTTCATTAAACGTGATTGTTTTATTTTGAGAAACAACAGGAGTTAATTCTTCTAATAACTTTTTACTATTAAGAATTTCTGAAAGCCTAAATGATAAATTCTTTATTCCGCTTGGAGTAGAATCATATTCTACAAATTTGTAAGAGATTAGCGAATAAGAAGTGAAATTGTTTTGCTGACTTAAGAGAATTACGGGTTTTGCCATCCCATGGGCTAAACCTACCTCATAATAAATATTGGGTTTATCATCAGTAATATCGGCTATTACGACATCGCATGATTTGATTGCATCAATAATCTGTGTGATAAGGTCTTGATCAATGTATTCAAATAGATGAGTTCTAATAATTCGGATTTCAATTTTAGATTGTAAGATTTCAAGCGCATCCAAAACAGGATTTAGATTTTGATAGTTCGATATTAAGAATACATTAATCATAATATTATTTTAATTTATATAGCTACTTTACTAAAGAGCCAAAACAATAAATTTAAGAACTTTGGATTAGTTGCCTACATATTTATAGGGGTTCTAAAAATTACTGCTAACGTCCACGGCTTGGCGATGTTGGGATTTTGAAAAACGCCTGCCCGGAACTGAAGTTAAATTTATAATTAAAAGTTGATGTTTAGAACCAAAGCTCAAGTGACTATTTATATTTGTTACAGTCGTTGTTTTGCGCAATGTTGTTGGTACGGCTGCGCTATTCATCCTCGCTTCGATACCAACAACGGCGTTTGCCGGGTTATCTGATGTCGTTCATTAATGTCGTAAACTAAATAACTTGATGCACAAAGGTATAAGTCCAAATGAAACAGCCATAAATAGTGCAACTCTAATGTAATTTAGTGTCTGCCAAAGAGAAGTTCTTTTTATTAAATCTTTTGCAGGAGTAGGTGTTTCAGCAATTTTTTGGAAGTCAATAATGTTTGGGGCAAAATATGAAAGGGTCCAAACTCTTACGGCAAAATGAAGTGCAAATAAAATTATAAGCCAATTTCTCACTGGTTCTATTTTCCAGCAGAAGATGATTGCAAGTATGAAAGTAATTTCGTGTAACGAATGGAATATTATCCAAAAGAATTTTAAACTTGTTCCTCGTCCGTCCAACAATAGTTTGAAGTTGTGAGGCGGTGAGGCTACCCATTTGGGAACAAATACAAGAGTTTCAAAAATTTGAGCTCCGTTCATTAAGAAGTAGATAAGAGTTGTAATGCCAAGCCATATCTCTGCTCTTGCCAGGTAGTTTGTTGTTATAGTTTCCATTTAGTCGTTTTGTTTGTTGTTAATGTTATCGGTTGTTTCTTTCATTATTGTAGTTGCCTCAATAAAATATCGCTCAATTGCCTGTATTTCTGTAACTGAAAAAGAGCCAATAAGGGCTGATGTTTTTTGTTGTAGTTCAATAAAAAGTGGCTGCAATAGTTTCATAGAGTTCTCCTCATTAGGTACTATGATTACTTTTCGTCTATCGTTCTTGGTAAACTGTCTTTTGAGTAATTTTTTTTTCTCCAGGCGGTCAATTAAACCTGTTACAGCACCTGTTGTCAGCCCTGTAAGTTTTGAGAGGTCTCCTGCTGTGAGTTCTTTGTGTTGCAGAATAAGTCCCAAATATTTGTGGTCAGAACCTGTCAACCCTGCTTTACGGGCAATTGCTTCGTGCATAAATATTGAAGCGTCGGAATACTGACGGCTTGCTGTCCTGAATTGTTGGATAATACTATCGGTCTGTTTTTTACTCATCGTCTAAATATCTTAGCCACAAAGATAAATAAATTGCCCGTACAAAACCAAACTATCAAGCCAGATATTTTTGAAAAATTTGAGAAAGGGTAATCTGTTTCTTGAGCAAATCCAATGTTAGCCCCGATAATGTTTTTAAAAAGTTTCAACAATTTTCTTAGCGATTGACTGTCTGTAATTGTCTGCCGATGTAGCGCTCTCTATACTCACGATTTTCTTTATGTATAATGTAGCCAGGTCAATGTAACAAATTTGAAAACCGGTTGGGTCTACTTTTTCTTTTTGTCCTATTAATCTGTCAATTGGCAAGCTATTGCTGTAGACTAAGATTACTGTCTTTAAAAGAGAACTATCAGTTACCAAAATCCCTTTGTCCGCCAACACTGAAGAAACTATTGAGTCTTGAGTGACATCATTTTCTTTATCAACAAAAAAGGCAATTGTCTTACCCCGATTATAAATTCCGGGCTTATAATCAAATACTTTCCCTGACAATTTTGAATAGAGAAAACTGAGGCTATTATTCGATTTCTTCGCTGGAGTTTCAATATTCCTGGTATACGGTTGGTTGTGACAACTAAATAGAATAAACAGAAACAACAAATTTCTAATACTAGACCGGTTTGCCATAAGCTTTTGTATTGCCGCTAACGAACAGAGCTTTATGCTTGTTGGGAATTATCCCGAAAGCATTCGGGACGTCTGCCCGTACGGCTGCTGATTGAAAATATTTGGTTGAAATTAAGAACTAATGTTGAACATTGTTTGTCCAGCCCAACTTGCATAAAACCCCATGTTAGCAGCCGTTTATTTTGGTCCAAGTATTGGTCTTAGCCCCTTTAAGGTGATCTTTTCGTTTTGATCTTCCAGAATTATATTGGCAAGGAACAAATTTTTTACGCTTACACTATCTTGATTAAGCAGAAATCCTTTTATCGAGCCTATTGAGTTGCCTAGTACATGAATTTCTTTTGGACTCTGCTGGTTCACATCTATAAAATCATAACTCAGTACTTTGAATGATTTCAAGCTGTCATTATTATAGATGTAGGCACAAACGAATTGCTGGTAGTCGATCGCTACGTTTTTCTTTTGGTTAGGTAAACCATGTGTACAGATCTTTGCAATAATTTTAGAAGTATCAATACTGTTATTTTTAATGGGAGCTTGATACGTTTGAGAGTGGCAATTATTAGCTAAAAAAATTGAGATTAATGTAACTATAATGGTAACATGTTTCATACACGGTCGTTAATGGCTGCCAACGTCCAGGGCCTGGCGATGTTGGGATTTTGAAAAACGTCTGCCCGGAACTGAAGCTAAATTAATAATTAAAAGTTGATGTTAAGATCTAAAGTTCAACAAAGAACGTCCAGCCCTAATATTGCCAAACCCCATGCTATGTGTAGCCCTTTCTCATGGTTGTCCTAATAACCCTAAACTAAGTGGAATATCTTTTTTCTCCTCAAGTTTTGTTGGGTTAATACTCCAATGTCCTGCAACTTGCATTACTAATTCCTCGTTTGCCCAGACTAAGTCATCCCTTTCAAAATATTTTTCATCTTTTGCCTCTTTAGAAAAAGTATTGATAAGTTTTAAAGACTGTTCAAATTTTGTAGGTTGTCCTTCAATAGCGATATTTTCACCTGATTCACCTAAATAACTATAAACTCTTTCTACATGTCCGTTAACTGCTTTAATCCAACAATGATACTCTGTAACACGATGGGTGCAGAAGAATTGAGCATCTCCAAATTCCTTGCTTAGAATTTGTAAAATATTTTTCACTTCAATAATTCCTTCTTTTGTATCTCCATGTGGAAGTCCCCAACCGCAAGCCAAAGTCCAGCCATCAATAGTCGGTGTGATAAACACAGAACCACTATAGGCTTTGTCAATTCCTACTTTCCAATTGCAATCTGAAATGTTTTTGAGTTTTAAGATTGCCGCAAGTTTATTCTTGTTGTCAGTCTTTACTGCAAACCACATACACTTATAACCAAAGCTGACTGCCATGTCAGGAACACTTTTGTCCGCCGTTGAAGTAACGGTCGAAAAATAGTTTGTGTGCCCAGTTGAAGATTTTTTCTTGTACAGTGTAACTGTAATAAAAGCAATTGCGATTAGCCCGATTATTATTCCTGTGGTCATTTTACTTAGCTTCATTTTGTCTACGGTAGGTCGTTATAGGGTTACACATAACGTCCAGGGCCTGGCGATGTTGGGGTTTTGGAAAACGTCCGCCCGGAACTGCAGTTAAATGTATAATTAAAAGTTGATGTTAAGATATAAAGCTCAACAAAGAACGTCCAGCCGGAACAAAAGCTGATAGCGATAAAATGTTGAAGCTAACATGTCAAGCCCCAATATTGCCAAACTCCATGTTAGCTGCAGTACTATTCGGGCATTGAATTTATTAAGTCGTTAGTCAGTATTTCTGATTCTACCCAAATTACAGTTAGTCGTATTAACTTTTTAAGATCAAGCAAATCTTTGTCCTCCCATTTTTTTATATAGTGTGTTTGATCATTTCCTAGCCAAACAGCTCTTTTTGCACAATCTTTAATTTTTATGTCTGTAACGAAATCATTTATACACTTTCCTAAGAACATGCTTTTGATTTGGTCAGTTTTCGCTGGCTCCTTTGCCACTAGATAATCTTTTATAAGAAATTCTAAAGCTTTTCTATAACCAACACCAGAGATTTCTAACAAATCAAGTTGTTCGGCAGTAAATGCTTCATTATAAATTTTGATAAATGCGGATGAAAGAGACTCGATTTCGGTTGGAAAATTTTCATGTCGTGGTTGTCCTTTTACAATTTTCTTAAAATAATATGAACTTGATGATAAATGTTCATACAAGGCGCTATAAGAGGTGTCGCATTGTGGATTAGGACAAGACAGAAACGCAAAAACTTTACTGGAATTTGCTGTTGCTTTGTGGGAAACAAAATTTGGTGTTGTCTTATTATGGCATTCCGGACACTCTACTGGGTAGTCAACCAAATTCATGTTTCTTGAATTACTGTTTACTGTTTTGTAAATCATAAAAGTCTTTTAATATTGCTGCTAACGTCCAGGGTCTGGCGATGTTGGGATTTTGAAAAACGTCTGCCCGGAACCGAAGCTAAATGTATAATTAAAAGTTGATGTTAAGATATAAAGCTCAACAAAGAATGTCCAGCCCCAATATTGCCAAACCCCATGTTAGTGGCAGTTTATTTCGTCAATTGTAAGCTTTTTATAAATCCATCTAAAGTTTTTGTGCAATCCTCATTTGTTTCGTTGTCCATAAGACTAATTGAAATAAAATATGTTCCTTTGGGGATCATATAATATCGGGTTCTAACTTTCATGTTGTCGCCGTTTGCTAGTGTCAAAGAATAGCGGCAGTTATAGTATAAAGAAGGGAAGTTAGAAACATTTATTTCCTTAAAACTTTCAATGAACTCAAAATTCTTTACTACGGTTTTAACACGGTCGGTACTTGCTGACATGACTTGTTTAAAGTCTGACATGTTTGTTGTTGGGTTTGCACGGATAGTAACTTTGATAGTAGGGATTAATCCTACTACACTGTCAATTTTGTATTTGTAGTAGGTAGATAGAGTAAGAATTCCCGTATTACTGTTCAGAACTTTTTGTAGGTCTTCATCATTAAATTTTATTTTGTTTAAGTTGCTCTGCAAATCAGTATCCTTGGCCTCAATCCAATTTTGGGGTTTCGACATTTTAATTCCTAACTGGCTGCTTTCAAATACATCTTGAGCATAAATTCTACACACTAAGATTAACAAGGCTGATGATAAACAGAATAACTTTATTGCAACTTGTTTCATTTTAGTTTTATGTTTTTGAAATAGTAAGTTGTCAGCAGATGACCGCTAACATCCAGGGCTTAGCGATGTTGGGATTTTGAAAAACGTCTGCCCGAACCGCTGTTGACTGAAAATATTTTGATGAAGTTAAGAACAAAAGTTCAGCGATGTTTGTCCAGCCCGAACTGAAGCCTGGCTTTGCAATTGGCTGAACTTAGTTTGTCAAGCCCAACTTGCATAAAGCCCAATCTTGCCTGCAGTGTTTTTGGGTATTTGTCCTCGTCACTCTAATAAAGTAATACCTGTCAAATTTGCCACATTGTTTTTTAAGAAGGCATATGTTAATTTGTCCACTTTACAGTTTATAAATTGAACTTTTTTAAACTTATCATTATACTTAAAAAATGTGTTTAGTATAGTTGCATTTTCAAATTTTACACTATAAAATGTGCAATGTTCAAAATGACAGTCTTGAAAGGTTCCTGTAAAAATAACATTACTTAAGTTTGTTTTTTTAAACATCGTAAATTTCCAAACAACATCCTTCACAATATTACTCTCGAAATTTACTTCCAGAATTTCCGCACCCGAAAAGTCTGCCTCTGAAAAATCGCATTTTTCAATATTATTTTTAAAAAACTTTGCATCGATAAATGAGCAATTACTAAACTGATTTTTTAAAAGGTTTGAAGTTTGAATTTTGCTGTCTCTAATGTCCGATGCTGTAAAATCACAAATTTCGATATTGTTCTTTTCCAGAATAAGTTCAGATAAGTCAGAGTTCACAAACTTGCAGTTCTTCATATTGGAAGAACTGAATTTTTCTTTCAAATTCTTTAAGCCTGAAAAGTCAGCATCAACCCAATTTCCCTTGGACATATCCCAATTCCAGTCAAATTTTTTATTTTGTTTAGGTGCCGGAATTTCTAAAGTTTGCTCGTCAAACTTATCATTTGTTGTCGTAACAGATTCAGTAGCCTGATAACTGTCAGAGAAATAGTTTAGGTCGACCCCGAAAATTTCTGCAAGTCGATTTAAGGTTGTGATGTCTGGCATAGATTCGCCACGTTCCCATTTGCCCACCGCTTGAGGACTAATTAATACTTGCTGTGCAAGTTCAGCTTGTGAAAGATTAATTTTCTTTCTTGCTTCGGCAATTTTGTTGCCAATTGATTTTGAATTTAGCATCATATTGTTTTGTTTTTTTGATGCTGCAAAGTTATTTTGTCCCATAGGTATAATTCAAATAAAGTAGTCTACTTGTAGTTGTATGTCTGCTACATTCAGTTGTTTTTTGACAACTATTAGTGGTCTTTAAGAATTTTACAGAAAATGTTGTCATAAAGTAATGTCAAACTTTTTTCTGTATATTCTTTTGGTGCTTACCTTGTTAGTCTGGTCGTTCAATATTGCTGCCAACGTCCAGGGCCTGGCGATGTTGGGGTTTTGAAAAACGTCTGCCCGGAACTGCAGTTAAATGTATAATTAAAAGTTGATGTTAAGATATAAAGCTCAACAAAGAACGTCCAGCCGGTACAAAATCTAATAGCGATAAAATGTTGAAGCTAACAATGTCCAGCCCCAATATTGCCAAATCCCATGTTGGCTGCTCTTAATGTCTACGTTTGAATAATCCGGCAGCGAAATTTATTATATAAATAATTTGCCCGAATATTAATATGCTTAAAGATATGCCGATTGTCTTTGTATATTGATCGTAAGCGTTAATAGCATTCCAGGAACTGAAATCATAATAACGCCGAACTTTCATGTTTGAAATATTGTCACCGTGGTATAACGTCAAAGAAATTAGAAAAAGAGTCAGTATTGTAATGGTGACGTGTGTCCAAGTAAGAACTTTTGAAAACAATATTTTATGTGTCAATAAATAAAGCGTCCAAACTAATAACGCTAGAATTGCTAAAAACCAAAAGACGTGTTTAAATGGAACTACAAAATAAGTATCATGAAAATGAATGTCAACGGTACTGTCATTCTTTAAAACAAAGAAAGAAGTCAGAACAAAAATAACTCCTGTCCACAAAAGTAAATTATAAGGTTTCTGTTTCATCATTAGGTTGTTTGTCCAGCCCGGAACTGAAGCCCAATAAAGAAATAAAAGTACAAGTTAACAACTAAAAGCCCAACAGTATTCCGTCCAGCCCGAACCAAACTACAGCGATGCAAAATGCCGAAGTTTTAACGTCAAGCCCTGCTTGCACAAAACCCAATGTTAGCGGCAGGCATTTTTCTCTTGTCACTAAAGTTGCTGCTTATTTTTTCCACCTGTCTAATCTTTTCATACCTCTTGTAAAAAGCCACGAAAAAAATCTTGAATGTCCGCCTTCCATCATTTTCTGTTTGCAGTATTCTTGAAACTCTAAAACATTATTTCCTTTGTAAATAAATTCTCCATTTTCATAGCAATATGAACAATACATTTTGCTAATGCTTTTGTCTTCATTTGTACCGCCACCTTTTTCATCTCGTTTTAGTGGCATTCCGCAAGATTGGCAATTTTTAAATTCTTTACTCATAATTTTTCTGTGTATTGTTATAATTCTTTTTTTCTACGGTCTGCTTGCCGCTAACTCATAAATATGCAAAAGTTTCCCCTCCCCACCAACCTTCAACAATATTTATGACTATTTAATTTTAAAATATTTAAATCCCGGGCGCTGCTGCATTTTTACCCGCTTCGCCAAATGGGGCCAATGTTTCGATATGCCGGTTAGCTAATTTAAGCAGTTTAGTTAACCCTGCCCCTCCAGCTCCAGCAATCTTTTTCGTAGCATTTGTTCCAGCCCCTGCTGCCCCTTTATTTCCATCGCTAATTCCATTATCAGTTGCTTACGTTTCAGTATCGCGGGCTTATTGTATTTTTCCAGTTGGGCCATCAGCTCCAGCTTTTTTACATAGTCAACCGCAATACGTTTGCGCATGGATTTGCGCGACAAGGGATTTTCCTTCACATACTGCCGGTAAGCTTTTAACTGCGCTTTTATTACCGTAAGATCTATTTTAAGACCGAGCCCTCTTTCCCGTGCCGCCGCTTTATCCAGCTCCAGCACTTCGATGCGGCATTGCAGGGTTTCCCGCTTTTGCTGCAGGGTATGCAGTAATTCGCGGCAGGCGATAAGGCTGAAACCGGCTCCGTTGCTATCAAAGTATGGCAGTTGTGTGATCCGTTCGGCAGCATCGGCCAGTTCTGTAGCTGAAAGTATTGGTAATGAGTTATGTAAGGTGACAATACGGGATTTACCCTCCATATACCTCCGGGTAGAAAACAGGATGCGGTTATAAGCCGGCCGCTTGCTGGCAACGCTGGGGCGGCGCCTGCGCGTGGGCTTTGGCGTATAGGGAACTTTGCGGGCAATACCGGTAAGTTGTTGTAAAGCGGGCAGTACCGTTGAGGGTAAACTGCGATGGCCCCTTTCGGCCATGGCCAGGAGCGAACGGGATATACCCAGTATGTCGGCCAGCTGTTGCTGGGTAATGCCCAACTCTATCCGCATACAGACCATTCCGGAAGGGGTTTTCTGCTGCATATCAATGTTTTAAAGTGATAGTATTGTTTGGCTGGCCACGGAATTGTAGTGTGCTTTGGCAAGTTTTTGCACATGCATACCGCAATTTTTTTGCTTTACCACCCGTAGCCAAATTGTCACAACCACAAATAAATATAAAACTTTAAATTTATTTATGCAAGCGCTTTGGTGGAACCCGGCAGATGGAGGTAAGACCTGGCGCCGGCAAAAAATATTAGTCCCCATTCTTTTCCAATCCACACTGATTACCCGCTATTTTAATATCTTACAGCAGCTTAACTGTTTACATGCCATCCATTTTTAAAAGTTTATACCTGCAGGTCTTACTGGCCATTGTTATTGGTGTGCTGTTAGGTCATTATTATCCCGGCATTGCCGTGCAGCTAAAACCTTTAGGTGATGGCTTTATCAAGCTGGTAAAAATGATGATCGGGCCGGTGATCTTTTGCACCATCGTTACCGGCATTGCCCATATGCAGGATACCAAAAAAGTAGGCCGTGTAGGTTTAAAGGCCTTGCTATATTTTGAAGTGGTGACCACCATTGCTCTCATCATTGGCCTTGTCGTGATCAATATCTTAAAACCCGGCGTGGGCATGCATATCGATACGGCATCACTGGATACCAAGGCAGTGGAAGGTTATATCACGCAAAGCAAAAGCCAGTCGGTAAGCGAGTTTATCCTCAATATCATTCCCGAAAATATTGTAAATGCCCTGGCCAACAGCAGCCTGCTACAGGTGTTGTTCTTCGCAGTATTGCTGGGACTGGCATTATCGAAGATCAAGGAAAAAGCGTTGCCGTTATTAAAAGGCATTCAATCGCTCGAGTATGGTTTATTTGCCATCATCAAAATAATTATGAAGCTGGCACCGGTTGGTGCATTTGGTGCCATGGCTTTTACCATCGGCAAATACGGTTTGGATTCACTTAAATCGCTGGGGCAATTAATGGGTTCCTTTTATCTTACCTGTATCATTTTTATCGTGATCGTACTCGGCGGTATTTTAAAAATTGCCGGCTTCAATATTTTTCGCTTACTACAATTTATTAAGGAGGAATTGCTGATCGTATTGGGCACTTCCTCTTCGGAAGCTGCATTGCCCGGACTTATTAATAAACTTAAACAAACCGGCTGTTCGGAACCGGTAGTAGGCCTGGTGGTCCCCACCGGTTATTCTTTTAATTTAGACGGCACTTCTATTTACCTTACCATGGCAGCGGTATTTTTAGCACAGGCTACCGATACGCCGCTGGATATTGGACAGCAGGTTTCTTTATTGTTGATCTTACTGCTTACTTCCAAAGGTGCGGCAGGCGTTACCGGTAGTGGCTTTATTACGCTGGCTGCTACATTGCCCTCGGTAGGGCATATTCCTGTTGCAGCCATCGCACTAATACTGGGTATCGACCGATTCATGAGTGAAGGCCGTGCATTGACCAATATCATTGGTAATGCCGTAGCAACAATAGTAGTAGCCAAATGGGAAAAGGAAATTGATATGGATACCGCTAAAAAAACGATCGGCTAAAATATTTAGCCGGTTGTTGTTATGTTGCAAATAAACATTTAGATTCGTAGCTACTATCCAACCATTCAAAGCCAGGTTTAAGCCGTAACTTTTTTTTGTCGTAACTGATATTGTGCTGCATTTTTTCTCCTGATATTTTTAACGCCTTATAAAAAAACAATGAGCAACGTTTTATTACCAAAAAAACGTATCGAATCCATCGACCTGTTGCGGGGCCTGGTAATGATCATCATGGCGCTGGATCATACCCGTGATTTTTTTCACGAAGCAGCTTTTACCGGTAACCCGCTCGACCCGGCTACCACTACGCCTATCTTATATTTCACCCGGTGGGTCACCCATTTTTGTGCACCCACTTTTGTTTTTTTATCCGGTGTATCTGCCTGGCTGCAAAGCAAACGCAAAACCACTGCCGAACTCAGTCGCTTTTTAATTACCCGCGGGCTCTGGCTGATACTGATGGAATTAACCGTGGTTAGCTTTGGCGTGTTGGGTGATATTCATTTTGGCATGTTTGGCATGCAAACCATCTGGGCCATTGGTATGAGCATGGTGCTACTCGGCTTACTCATCTGGTTACCTTTTAAGGTTATACTGCTGATCGGCTTACTCATTGTATTTGGTCATAATGCCATGGATTATGGTGAACAAGATCCCGGCAGCCTGCCTTTCTGGTGGAGGTTGATGCATGTACCCACTTTTATTCCACTTGGAGAGGGTCATGTACTGGGTTTCTTTTACCCGTTTTTACCATGGACGGGGTTAATGACATTGGGGTATTGCTGTGGCAAGATTTTTAGTGATACAGATGCGATAAAAAGAAGACAATATTTATTGTGGATGGGTATTGGAGCTTTATTGTTTTTTGTGGTACTGCGGGCTACCAATAATTATGGCGATCCTGGGCATTGGTCAACACAAAAAAATGGACTGTATACGTTTTTCTCTTTTATGAATGTACAAAAATACCCGCCTTCTTTATTGTACATGTCTGCCACTATTGGCGGCGCACTTATTTTTTTAGCCCTGGTAAAAAATACCGCCGGCCGCCTGTCAAAGATCATCATTGTATATGGCAGGGTACCTTTCTTCTATTTTATTGTTCATTTTTATGTGCTGCATAGTATAGCGGTATTGGTATATCTTTCTAAAGGGCACAGCCTGGCCGAAGGCGTTACAGGCACCCCGGGATTACCGTTTAAGTTTGTGATACCCGGAGAGGGTTATAATTTATGGATCGTGTATGCGATATGGATAGCGGTTGTGATCGCTTTATATCCATTGTGCAAATGGTACGACAGGTATAAAACCAATCACCCCGAAAAGAAGTGGCTGAGTTACCTGTAAAATAATAATGCGTTTTCTTTCTTAATAAAACAATCAAACTAACTGCTATGCAAAATTTAGATCCTGTAAAGGCTAATGAGAGAGAAATTTTTATGGATGTGTTGCGTGGGTTCGCCGTACTCGGCATTTTTATTGCCAACCTCGGCAGTGGTTTTACCTGGTACAACGAAAGTGCCCATTTAACCGGTCCTATGTTATTGGGTGAATGGGACCATAAAATGAAGTACCTCCACGAAATGTTTATTGAAGGAAAATTTTATTCCATCTTCAGTTTATTGTTTGGCTGGGGTATTGCACTGCAGGTAAAAAGAGGTATCGCCAAAGGCGTTGATGCTACGTCCACCATTAAACGAAGACTGGGATTTATGTTACTGCTGGGTGCTATTCATTTACTCATCTGGCCGGGCGATATTGTTTTCTTTTATGCCATGCTCGGCTTTTTATTATTACCCTTTCGCAAATTCTCTAACAAAACACTGCTTATTACCGGTGGTATACTTATTTTATTGCCTATACTTTTATATGCCGCTAAAATGAAATGGCAATGGCTGAATGCACCGGCCGGCTTATTATACGATACCGGCGGAAAAGTGGATGGCATATTAAATGGTACTGCTTCACAGGGCGATTTTATGGAGATCATCCGTAAAGGCAACTGGTGGAATGTTTTGAAAGGTCATATGGCAGGATTCTTTTTCCGTTATGGCTATTTATTCTTTGTAAGCCGCATACCCAAAGTACTGGGCATGTTCCTTATTGGTTATGTGGTAGGCCGTTCAGATTTTTATAAAAACATCGGGCAACATAAAAAATTACTGTACGGTATTATCATTGTTGGATTGGTTGTTGGCCTTCCCGCCAATTATTACCTGGCGTATTATATGTCGTGGTACGAAGGCGATTATTTTGACCTGAAACAAAGAGGATTGTACCAAACCATCGTGTATGCCCTGGGTGTAGTACCACTGGCCCTGACCTATGTAGCACTGCTGATGTTGAGTTTTCAAACCGGTACCGGTAAAAAAATACTATCCGTACTGGCACCTGTTGGCAAAATGGCCTTCAGCAATTATATCATGCAATCGCTTATCGGCAATTTTGTTTTTTTAGGCGCAGGCCTGGGTTATATGGAAAAAGTGGGCCCTGTGTATTTTACTTTATTTGGCCTTATCGTATTTACCATCCAGGTCATCACCAGTACCATCTGGTTAAAATATTTTAATTACGGTCCACTGGAATGGCTATGGCGAAGTGCTACGTATAAAAAATGGCAGCCGATGAGGAAGGAAGTATTGAAGATTGAAGGTTAACCCAGGTCGGTGTCCTCACCGACCAACTCAAAGAATCCCGTTCAGTAAAGACACCGACCAGGGATAAAGAAAATGGCAGCCGATGAGGAAGGAAGTATTGAAGATTGAAGGTTAACCCAGGTCGGTGTCCTCACCGACCAACTCAAAGAATCCCGTTCAGTAAAGACACCGACCAGGGATAAAAAAAATGGCAGCCGATGAGGAAGGAAGTGTTGAAGATTGAAGGTTAACCCAGGTCGGTGTCCTCACCGACCAACTCAAAGAATCCCGTTCGGTGAAGACACCGACCAGGGATAAAGAAAATGGCAGCCGATGAGGAAGAAGGAAAGGTTGGAGGTTGAAGGTTAAAGGCAGGGAAGAAAGAAAATCTTTTCCTCATCCCCTGGTCGGTGTCTCCACCGACCAGGGGATTAAAAATTACTGCGTTTGCTTTCGAGGTCAGTGTTTCCACCCGCCCCGGCGAAACAATTCCGTTCGGTGGAGACACCGACCGGGGATGTGAAATACAGGAAGAAAATACTTCTCTATACAAGGGTCGGTGAAGATACCGGCCAGGGTGCAAAATTTACAGAATAAACCTCATCTTCCTGCCGTACTTTCTATTCATTATTCAGGATAAATTCAGCTTTTTTGCTGTTTACCAACAGTTATTGGTAGCAACAGCTTACAGCCCCGTTATTAAATGAAAATTCTATCTTACATTAGTAATATAAATCGAGGATAATTAATGAGTACGAAGCATAAAAATGACGCAGTAGACTGGAAACAGGTATGGGCACCCAAAAATTTATTACTCATATTGGTAGGTACCAGCCTGGCCGTGCTGGCCATGAAAGGTTTTATGATCCCCAATAGTTTTATGGATGGGGGTATTACCGGTATCTCTATTTTATTGTTCGAGTTATTTCATATCAATATCAGTTTCCTCGTTATTGTACTAAATGTACTCTTCATTTATTTAGGGTATAGAAGAATTGGTAAAACCTTTGCCGTACAAACCAGCATTGCGGTACTATTGCTTTCCATTGGCCTGCTTTTTATAGAGATCAGGCCCATTACCACCGATAAATTACTCATTGCCACTTTTGGAGGTATCTTAATGGGTACAGCTGTAGGACTGGTCATTCGTGGTGGCGGTGTAATTGATGGTGCCGAAGTAATTGCAGTTTTCACCGGCAGGAAAAGTGGTTTTTCCAACAGTGAGATCATCATGCTCATTAATACCATCATATTTGCGGTGGCGGCATTTGAACTGGGTATTGAAACGGCCATGTATTCCATCATCACTTATTTTACCGCCACCCGTGCTACCAATTACGTGGTGGATGGTATTGAAGAATATACTGCGATGAACATCATTTCCTCCATGCCCGAAGAAGTAAAGAGTTTTTTGGTGAACGACCTGGGCAAGGGCATAACAATCTATAAAGGCGAGCGTGGCTACCTGCCCGGTAGTTTTGAAGTAAGAACCGATGCTGATATCATTGTAACCATCATCACCCGGCTGGAAATAAAACAGATACAGGAGGCGATCATAGAAATAGATCCGAAAGCATTTATTTATGTACAAAGTATTAAAGAGGCAAGCGGCGGCATCTTAAAAGCAAAAGCCCATGCCAAATAAACCGTACATGAAAGAAGTGGTAACTGCTTTACTAAAGGATAATATTCCGCTGTGCTATTATTATCACAATTACGAACACACGCTGTATGTGCAGGAAAAAGCCGTGCAGATTGCCAGGCACGAAGGTTGTAATGAAAAAGAGATTGAATTGCTAAGCGCTGCTGCCTTATGGCACGACACCGGTTACATCAATACTTACGCCAACCACGAAGCAGCCAGTTGCCTGCTGGCAAAAAAATATTTACCCGGATATGGATTTACGGAACATGATATCAAAATAATAGAAGGCATGATAATGGCCACCAAAGTACCGCAATCACCAACAAACAAACTGGAAGAGATCATTGCCGATGCCGACCTGGAATATTTAGGCACTATCCATGCTGCAGAAAAATCGGAGTTGTTATATAAAGAATTGCATGCGCTCATTCCTTCATTAACAGCTGCGGCATGGCATAAAATGCAGGTTACTTTCATACAAGATCATCATTATTTTACCCGCTATTGTAAAGAATACAAGGAACCGGTAAAGCAGGAATACCTTAAAGAACTGTTGCAGGCTGGCGGATAGTTAGTTTGCCGCTGTAAAAAACAATCAAATATCCTCTTAAAGAACACAGCAATTGCATTGCAGGTCCACCCCTCTAGTTAACTGCCTGGCATCCTGGTTCGATGCCTGAAAGATTCCAGTGCCAACCCTTACATCAATATAAACAACAGCAAATGAAACCAATCTTCAAAAGCAATCTCGTAATCAGTACTATTGTTGCCTGTGTTGCTTTATTTTTTTCGGCCTGCACAAACAGCACGCCCAATACGGCAGCTGATGAAAAGCAGATCAGTGCCATGCTGGATTCCTTTAATGTGGCCGCAGCAAAAGCCGACTTCAATAAATACTTTAGCTATTATACCGAAGATGCCATTTTTACCGGCACCGATGCCACCGAGCGCTGGGATAAAAAAGCCTTTATGGCCTGGGCAAAACCCATCTTTGATAAAGGCCACGCCTGGAATTTTACAGCCCTGGAACGTCATATTTATTTTGATAAAACCGGTAACCTCGCCTGGTTCGATGAATTATTAAATACACAAATGAAGATCTGCCGTGGCTCGGGTGTATTGGTAAAACAAGGCAGCGACTGGAAGCTGCAGCAATATATTTTATCTACCACCATTCCCAACGATCAGCTGGACAGTATCATAAAAATTAAAACAGCGGTTGAAGATTCCATCATCAATACATTGAAAAAATAATAGTGCCTGGTTAAGAACAATTAAAAATTACCTGGTTAAAAACAACAAATGAAACTAACAGCAATTAAACCTATCGCAATTATTCTTTCCCTGCTGATGTGTACAATCATCATTCCTTTGCAGGCGCAGATTTCTTCTGCTGAAGTGGATAAACTGGCGCAGGATGCCATGAAGCAATTTAACGTAGCAGGTATGGCCATCGCTATTGTAAAAGATGGAAAGGTTATTCATGAAAAAGGTTATGGCGTAAAATCCATCGATACAAAATTGCCCGTTGATGAACATACCAATTTCCAGATTGCATCCAACAGCAAAGCGTTTACTACTGCTGCCCTATCCATTTTGATAGATGAAGGAAAATTAAGCTGGAAAGATAAAGTGAAAACCTACCTGCCCGAATTTAAACTGTACAATGAATATGTTACTGAAAATTTTTTGATAGAAGACCTGTTATGCCACCGGAGCGGACTTGGCCTGGGGGCAGGTGACCTGATGAGTTTTCCTGATGGTACAGATTTTACCATCAAAGACATACTGGTTAATTTACAATATTTCAAACCGGTATCGGCCTTTAGAACACAGTTTGATTATGACAACCAGCTTTACTTTATAGCCGGCGAATTAATTGCCAGGGTAAGTGGAATGAGCTGGGAAAAGTTTATCCAGGCAAAGATCATGGCGCCTTTGCAAATGACCAATTCCTTTACGGCGCTGGATGAAATAAAAGACAGGAGCAATGTAGCCGCACCACATTCTACAGAAACCGAAAATGGAAAAATAAAAACCTTTCCCCTGTTTAAGGAAATGATAAACGGTGCGGCCGGCGGTATTTTATCCAATGTTCATGACATGAGTAAGTGGGTGATGATGCAGTTAAACAAAGGAAAGTATGGAGAACCAGGCAAACAAATCTTTAATGAAGCAAGGCAACGGGAAATGTGGACGATACATACGGTGCTGCAACCAAATCCTTCTCCAAGATATAACTCACATTTCAGTGGGTATGGATTGGGCTGGTTGCTGGATGATACCAAAGGCAATTTAGTAGTGTCGCATACAGGGGGACTACCGGGCATGTTATCCAAAGTGAGCATGCTGCCCGATCTTAAATTAGGTATCATCATCTTAACCAATACAGAAAATGGCGGCGGCGCTTTGTTTAATGCTGTCAACAACAGTATTGTGGATAGTTATTTAGGACTCGAAAAAACAGATTGGATAGACCGCTACGCAAAAAGATTGCAGGCACGAAGAAGCGGTGCAGATTCAGTAACCAAAAAAGTATGGCAAACAGTTGCTGCAGCTAAAAAAACAACCATTAACCCGGCTGATTATATGGGCATTTACGAAGACAAATGGTTTGGTAAAATGGAAGTGTTTTTAAAAGAGGGACAATTATGGATCAAAGCTTACCGTTCGCCCAAACTAAACGGCCCAATGCAGTTATACAAAGCCAACAGCTTCGCCATAAAATGGGAATACCAGGATATGAATTGTGATGCGCTTGCTATGTTTAGCCTGGATGAAGAAGGTAAAGCACAAAGCATAAAAATAAAAGGCATTTCACCCGATATAGATTTCAGTTTCGATTTCCAGGACCTGGACCTGCAAAGAGTAAGTAAGTGATACCCATTTTTTGCAACAGCAAAATAAATCATTCAACAAATTAAAGACATGAAAGCAAGATCGATCAAAGGAAAATCAACGGAACAAATTCAATCAGCATTAACACAAAGTATGGCTGGTGGGTTTAAACCAACGTTGGCCATTGCTTTTATTTCTAAAAGTCTTGACAGAAGGGCCATTGCCGGCATACTTGATGCAGCAGGTATCACCATATTCGGCTGCACTACCAATGGCGAGTTCATTGATGAGGAAACAGAAAAGAATTCAGCAGCCATCCTCCTGCTGGATATGAACAGGGAACATTTCCGGGTTTACTTTGAAGAATATCCGGCGAAGAATTACCGGGAAGTGGCAAAAAATATTGCTGTAAAAGCAAAACAACAATTCAGCAATCCCGCTTTCCTTATCGGCACCAGCAATGCATCTGCCGACGGAGAAGAAATATTACGTGGAATTGAAGAGATAGCCGGCTCCGCGGTAAATGCCTTTGGAGGTGCCGCAGGTGATGACTATACTTTCAGCGAAACATTTGTGTTTACCAATGCCATCGACAGCAGTAATGCAATAGTATGTATCGTATTGGATGAATCTAAAGTAGAGATAAAAGCTGTGGCCACCTGTGGGTGGAAAGCAGTAGGTACTGAAAAGATCGTAACAAAAAGTGAGGGCAATCATGTGTATACTGTAGATAATATACCGGTGCTGGATATTACAGCAAAATACGGTGGAATAGAAAATGTAACACCCGAAAATAATAACCTGCTGATTGAGATAGCGGCCAATTTTCCATTGCAGTTACAAAGAGAAAAAGGAGACCCGATCATGAGGCCCGGGTTGGTAATAGATTGGAATGACCATTCTTTTTATACCAGTGGTGCTGTACCGCAGGGCTCAAAGGTCCGCTTTTCATTACCGCCGGATTGGGATGTAATGGAAAAGGTGGTGAAAGCGGTAGAAAAATTAAAAGCAACCGAAATGCCCGAAGCAGATGCGCTGGTAGTATTCAGTTGCGCCGGAAGAATACTTTCCCTTGGTCCATTAATGAGTAAAGAACTGGAAGGTGTAAAAAATGTATGGAATGTACCGATGGCAGGTATGTTCTCTAATGCAGAACTGGGCAGGGCCACAGGCGGCAATTTGGAAATGCATAACCTTACTACCTGTTGTGTGGCATTAAAAGAAAAATAACACTACCGGCTTCTTTGTGGTAAAAAAATAAAAGGCACCAATGAATAAGCACCTGCTATACATAATGGATATGCTTCAACAGGATAAAAACATATCCGGAGAAGAAAAGAATGCGCTCCTAAAATCTTTAAAAGATGCGGATAAGGAATTTGAAATTACCAGTTTTAAACTCGACCGCACGGAAAAGGTTAAACGCACCACCGCCATTCTTTTGGAAGAAACCATTGAAGAACTGGAACAAAAAAGAAAAGCAGTAGAAGTGCAGAACCGGGAACTGGAAATAGAATCTTCTCTGGAAAGGGTAAGAACAGTGGCCATGAGCATGAACAAACCTGATGACATGCTGGACGTTTGTAAAACCATTGCGGTTCAATTGCAATTATTAGGTGTAAAAGAAATACGCAATGTGCAAACCGCTATATTTTACCAGGTCGCCGGTACTTATATGAATTATGAGTACTATGCAAAACATGACAAAACGTTTATCACCGAAACCAATTATACCAATCATGAAGTAGCTACTGCTTTTGCTGAGCAAATGTTTAAAGGCAAGGGCGAAGTGTATACCACACATATCGTAGGCAAAGAAGTTAAAGACTGGCTGGCCTACCAAAGATCCACCAACGTATTTATTGATACTTATTTGGAAAATGCCACTTCGCTTAGTTATTACTGGCATTCACTGGGGCCGGTTGCCCTGGGCATTTCTACTTATGCCCCTTTAAGTGATGACGCATTGCAATTGTTCCAGCGCTTCCTTAAAGTATTCGATCTATCCTACCGGCGTTACCTGGATATTGAAATCGCTATTGCACAATCAAAGGAAGCACAAATAGAAGCCTCATTGGAAAGGGTACGTGCCCAGGCACTGGGCATGCGCACGCCAACCGACCTTCCTGAAATTTGTGAAGTATTGTTTACCGAATTACAAACACTGGGCTTTGCCGAATTGCGCAATACCATGATCAACATTTTTGATGATGACAAAGGATCTTTTCTAAATTATGATTATGCGCCCCATGCAGGTAAAACCATCACTAATCTTTTTTATAATACGCATCCGGTAATTGAAAAACAGGTTTTGCAGGCAAGAAGTTCAGCTGATGCTTTTTCGGAGGCCGTTTTTGCAGGTAGAGACCTGGAGGAATGGAAAGCTTTTAGAAAAAAGGGTGGCGAAGCAGATGATCCTAAAGTAGATGCCATTGATGCGCTGTACTATTATTTTTATTCTATCGATACCGGTGTAATTGGTATTTCAACATATGCTTCTGTTCCGGAAGAAAAACGTGAGGTATTAAGACGCTTTCGTAATGTTTTTGATTTTGCTTATCGCAGGTATGTTGATATTGCGCAGGCCGAAGCACAGGCAAGAGAAGCACAGATAGAAACCGGTTTGGAAAGGGTTCGTTCCCGGAGTTTGGCCATGCACAATACATCCGAACTGCAGGAAGTCATACATACAGTACATAAAGAATTACTTCATTTGAATATTGCTATAAATGGAGGGTCATTCATTGCTATTAACAGCGATATTCAAACACAACTCCGCTGCTGGGGATCGGGTGGCACTGCCGACACTTCGGAAGAAATAGTGCTGCCGCTATATGAAAAACCTTTTTGCACTAACCTTATTAACGGCATAAAAAAAGGACCGGGGTTTTTTACCGAAGAATATACGCAAGCCGAGAAAAAAGATTTTTTCAATTTTTTATTTCATTATGAGCCTTGGTCAAAGCTAAGTACAGCACAACAACAGGAAACGTTGTCAAGCCCCGGAGGATATACCCGTTCCTGTTGCGTATCTCCGCATACGACTATTTTTATCATCAACCACTTCGGTGAAAAATTTTCAGCAGCTGATAATGATATTCTTAAACGCTTTGGAAAAGTATTTGAACAGACTTATACCCGTTTCCTCGATCTGCAAAAAGCGGAAGCGCAGGCAAGAGAATCACAAATACAATTAGCACTGGAAAGGGTACGTGCAAGAACAATGGCGATGCAGCAGAGTGACGAACTTCCTGATGCAGCTAATATTTTATTTCAACAAATGCAAACATTGAGCATGCCTGCATGGAGTGCCGGTTATTGTATTTGGGAAGATGATCACCGGGTCATCACGCTATGGATGAGCAGCGCAGGTATTATTCAACAACCTTTTCGTGCACCGGTCACCGAAGACCCTGCATTCATTCATTTTTACGATGCCTGGAAAAGAGGTGAAACGTTTTATGTGGAAGAAATAGGCGGTGAAGAAATCGTGTCACACTATAAATATATGTGCCGGCTTCCGGTAGTAGGTGAAATGCTGAACAAATTTATTGCTGACGGTGGCTCACTTCCTGCTTTCCAGATATTTCACCTGGTATTCTTTTCACAGGGCTTTCTTTTATTTATCACTTATGAACCAGTACCTGAAAGCCATGATATATTCAAACGTTTTGGCAATGTGTTTGATCAAACCTATACCCGTTTTCTCGACCTGCAAAAAGCAGAAGCGCAGGCAAAAGAAGCACAAATTGAAACAGCATTGGAAAGAGTGCGTGCCAGAACAATGGGTATGCAAAAAAGCGAAGAGCTTAAAGAAGTAATCAAAATTGTTTATCAGCAAATCAGGCATTTAAACATTCATCTTGACCACGCCGGTTTTGTTATTGACTATACACCGAAAGGGGATTGGCATTTTTGGATTGCTGATGATCAGGATATTCCTTCTAAAATATCGCATCCTTATTTTGAGTCTGTTTGGGCAACTCAATTTAATGAAGCAAAAGAAAATGGCGCAGATTTCTTTGCCACCCATTTGAATTTTGAAGAAAAGAACAAATTTTACAAGGAACTTTTGTCCTATGTTCCCGGGTTACCTCAGGCATCAAAAGAATTTTATTTAAACTGTCCCGGGCTAGCCGCATCAACCGTATTGTTAGACAATATTGGTCTGTATATTGAAAACTTTTCCGGTACTCCTTATACAGATGAAGAGAATATTACACTGATGCGTTTTGGAAAAGTTTTTGAACAGACCTATACCCGTTTTCTTGATTTGCAAAAAGCAGAAGCGCAGGCAAAGGAAGCAAGGATAGAAACGGCATTGGAAAGGGTTCGTTCACGTTCACTGGCCATGCACAAAAGCGATGAGCTTTCTGCAATTGCCAAAACCATGTTTAAACAAATGCGGCTCCTGGGCATGGAACTGGAAGATGGATTAATTATCATGCTTTTCAGGGAAGGCTCGAACGACCAGATGCAATGGCCGGTATCCGAGGGAATCGATACAGATACGATGTTTCTCGTTCCTTATTTCGATCACCCTGTTATGAACGAAGTATATAAAGCAAGAGAGACGGGTGTTAAGTTCATTGAAAGGCATTTTGAAAAATCCGTCAAGGATGATTTTTTAAAAAAGATATTTGCTATCACCGATTACAAAGTTGTACCGGTTGAATTCCAGAATAAAAATTTTGCAGGGCCTTATTATCATTATTCGTTTGCAATGGAAAAATATACAGGGATACTGTTGCAATCTTTCAGCCGCGACAAATATTCCAAAGAGCATAATGATATCTTAAGAAGATTTACCCGTGTATTTGAGCAGGCATATGTGCGTTTCCTCGATCTCCAAAAAGCAGAAGCACAATCAAGAGAAGCACAAATTCAACTGGCACTGGAACGTGGCCGCACGCAAAGCATGATCATGCAGCATTCAAATGAACTGGATGACACCTTACGTGTTTTTCATGAGCAAGTTTTGTTACTGGGTATCAATTCAGCATTTTCTTTTTTATGGTTGCCCGATGAAGAAAAAAGCAATCACATATTCTGGGCTGCATGGGCAGAGCATATAGATGAGACCACTATTTTTAAAAGCAAAGCGATTACTTACCCACTCGATAGAAATGAACCTGCTACGGCGCAATGTTTAATTGACTGGAAAAGTGGTGAAGCCGTTTTTTCTTATGCCGTACCGCCCGAAGGCGTGCAAAGTTATTTTGCTGCCTGGCAGGAGTTAATTGATGGTGTTGAAAAATTAACGCCGGAACATTTTACCAAAGGGTTGTATTATGTAGAAGCTTTTATGAAATATGGCTGCTTCGGCGTAATTCTTGAAAATGATCTGACGATTGATGAAAAGAAAATACTCGACCGCTTTTCCACAGAGTTTGAACGTGCCTACACCCGTTTTCTCGATCTGCAAAAAGCAGAAGCACAGGCAAGAGAAGCACAGATTGAAACAGCATTGGAAAGAGTGCGTGCAAGAACAATGGGCATGCAAAAAAGTGAAGAATTGCCTGATACTTCGTTGGTGCTCTTTCAGCAATTGAAAGAACTGGGAGAACCGGCAGAACAATTGTCCATTGGCATCATCAACGAAGCAGAGAATATTGTGGAGGTAACTGTAACCCTTCATGGAAAACCATTAACAGATGTGTTCAGGCATAGTATTAATGAACCCCGGTTGATGAATAAAATTTACAAGAGCTGGAAGGAGCAGCAAAAAATACTGATAGTAGATATGCAGGGTGAGGAACTTCAGGCTTATAATAAATATCGAAATGAATTGATCGGTTCTGAAATGTTCACTCCGAATCAACATCCAGGCGACCACAGGGTTGTTCATTCTGCTTTTTTCTCCAAAGGAATGCTGGCATTGGCCACTAACGAACCACGTCCGCAGGAATCATTGCAGTTGCTGGAGCGTTTTGCAAAAGTATTTGATGGTACTTATACCCGTTTTCTTGATTTAAAAAACGCAGAAGCACAGGCAAGAGAAGCACAGATTGAAACGGGATTAGAAAGGGTTCGTTACAGTGCAATGGCTATGCAGTCAAGTGAAGATGTTGGTTCAGCTACTGCTGTTGTGTTTAATGAAATTTCTTTGCTGGGTGTTGAAGCCATGCGATGTGGCATTACTATTATTAGCCCGGATATGACTGCAGATGTATGGGCAGCTACTACCACCAGCGAAGGAAAAGAGATGAAAGGAATGGGCAGTATTAATTTTAATGCTCATGCATTGTGGGTGGGTTTGTTTAATGCATGGAAGAACAAAGAAGAAAATTTCTCTTACGCTTTAGAAGGCGATGATTTGACATCTTATTATAAAGTACTAGCTAATTCACCTAATTATAATTCATCGTATATACAGGGCCGGCAATTTCCCGATCATGTTTTTTATGCAACTTTTTTTGAACAGGGTGCTGTATTTACTTTTTCACTGTTGCCACACGATGAGGAAAAACGTAAAGTGCTTAAAAGATTCACGGCGGTATTCTCACTAACATTCCGCCGCTATCTTGATCTGAAACAGGCAGAAGCACAGGCAAGGGAATCCCAGATTGAAACAGCACTTGAGCGTGTACGAAGCCGTACACTCGCCATGCAAAAAAGTGATGAATTGGCAGAAACCGCTGTCGTGTTATTTAGCCAATTGATCGGTTTGGGTATTGAACCTAATCGCTTATATATTGGCATTGTTAAGGATGAAAGCGGTGATATGGAAATGTGGGCAACAGATGAAGACGGCACACATATAGGAACAAAATTCCTTTTTAATAAAAATGATAACGGGTCGGTAAAAAAATTATATGACGGCTGGTTTGAGAAAAGAAGATCTGTTGTAGTAGATATGCAGGGAAAAGAATTAGAAAATTATTTTCATTACCTGAACAAAGTACTGCACATACCGCTTAAAGCAGGCCTTACACAAAAGCGGAGAGTGCAAAGTGTCGCCTATTTCAGCAAAGGATTTATTGGTATGGCATCTCCTGATGAGCAATCTGAAGATGCTATCCGGTTGCTTGAAAGGTTTGCTGCGGTGTTCAACCTCACCTTCACCCGTTTCAATGACCTTCAGATTGCCGAGGCACACGCCACACAGGCAGAAGAAGATCTTATTAAATTGCAAACAGAAAAAAAACGTGCCGAAGAGGCTTTGGCAGAATTACAGGTTACACAAAAACAATTAATACAGTCCGAAAAAATGGCCAGTCTCGGTGAACTCACCGCCGGCATTGCACATGAAATTCAAAACCCGTTAAACTTCGTTAATAATTTCTCCGAAGTAAGTAATGAATTGATCGACGAAATGTATGCAGAAATAGAGAAAGGTGATATAGAAGAAGCTAAAGCTATTGCTGATGACATCAAACAGAATTTAGAAAAGATCAATCACCATGGCAAGCGTGCCGATGCTATTGTAAAAGGAATGCTCCAGCATAGCCGCAGCAGCAGTGCTACAAAAGAACCCACCGACATAAATAAACTGGCGGATGAATATTTACGTTTAGCGTATCATGGCCTGCGTGCAAAAGATAAATCCTTCAATGCTACATTACAAACTGCTTACGATGAAACGCTGGAAAAAATAAATATTATTCCACAGGATATTGGAAGGGTGGTACTCAATTTAATTACCAACGCATTTTACGCGGTGAATGAAAGGCATAAGGCGGAAGCTGGAGGGTATGAACCAACCGTTTCAGTAGCTACAAAAAAAATCAGTAACAAAGTTGAAATAAAAGTAACAGATAATGGCAATGGCATTCCATCAAAAGTATTAGATAAAATATTTCAACCCTTCTTTACCACCAAACCCACAGGACAGGGAACAGGATTGGGATTATCATTGGCATATGATATTGTAAAAGCACATGGTGGTGATATTAAAGTGGAGACGAAAGAAAATGAAGGAACCGTATTTATTATTCAATTACCTCCAAATTCTATTACCTGATGCGATTTATTTTTATCATATTGTTCGTTGCTGTATTGGGTACCATTCCGCATAGGCTGATGGCTCAATCGCAAAATAACACTTTGGATTCCCTGCGTTCTTTATTAGCTGCTGTAAAGAATGACTCTTTAAAAGCAGCATTGCTGTTACAGGTAGGAGATCAATATAATCTCTCTAAAATTGATTCTGCATTCACCTACTATCAAAAAGCACTTGATCTGAACAGGGAATTAAAGCAACCATCCTTACAAATAAAGGCGGGCGGCTTGCTTGCGGGTTTATATAACAGGACGGGCGACTATGCCGAAGCCCTGAAGATCACGCTGGAAAATTTAAAACTGGAAGAAGAGATCCATGACACTACCTGGATCTTTATTACGAAGCGGGAATTGATGTGGTTATACAGTAACGTTGGTGATCATCAAAAAGCGCTTGAGGTTGCCAGGGGAATGTGGTCATTTGCTAATTCAGGATATTTTAAAGACCAGAAGAAAATAGCAATATATCACCGGGTAGTATACCAGAACCTGGGAAATATTTTCGACCAGCTAAAACAATTTGATTCTGCATTACATTACAGGCGTCTCGCCTATGCTGCATCTAAAAAAAGTAAAAATCCTGAATGGCTTGCTTTGGCAACTACCGGGCTTGAGGATACTTACAATGAAATGGGAAACATTGATTCCTCATTTTTCTATACCAGGTTATCCATTGAATATGCTTCGACGGTCGGGCGAACTGACATTGAACAAAGGGCCCGTTTTAACCTGGCTTATTTATTTCAGAAAAAAGGCCAGTTCGATTCTGCTTTTAAGTATGCTTACCGGAGCTTACAGGAATTTAAATCCATACCGGATACAGCAAACATTATAAAGGCAACATTGATACTCTCAGAATTGCACAAAGAAAAGAAACAGTTTGACAGTGCGTATCATTACCTGGCTCTCTACACCTCTTTAAAAGACAAGGCGCTTACCACCGAAAAAATACAAAAGGCACAAAATCTTTTTTTCAATGATATGCTCCATCAAAAACAAATAGAACAGGAAAGAAATGATGCGCAACGGGAGTACCGATCAAGGTTGAAAATATATAGCCTGCTTGCGGGGTTAGCAGTAATGTTGCTGATCGCTGTGATCCTGTACAGGAACAATAAACATAAACAGGCGGCCAAAAGAAAAGTTGAAGAAGCGTATGATAATTTAAAATCAACCCAGGCTCAATTGATCCAATCCGAAAAAATGGCATCACTCGGTGAACTCACTGCTGGCATTGCACATGAAATTCAAAACCCGTTGAACTTCGTGAATAATTTTTCTGAGGTGAGTAATGAGTTGATTGACGAGTTACAGGAAGAGAGGAATAAAGAACAAGGAACAAGGAATGAAGCATTACAAACGGAAATACTCAATGACATCAAACAAAACCTGGAGAAAATAAATCACCATGGCAAGCGTGCCGATGCTATTGTAAAAGGAATGCTCCAGCATACCCGCAGCAGCAGTGCAACAAAAGAACTCACCGATATTAATAAACTGGCGGATGAATATTTACGATTAGCCTATCATGGAATAAGAGCAAAGGATAATTCATTCAACGCAACATTGAAAACTGATTTTGATGAAACCATTGGCAACATCAATATCATTCCGCAGGATATTGGAAGAGTGATATTGAATTTAATCACCAATGCTTTTTATGTTGTTGATGAAAAGAAAAAATCAGGAATTGAAGGTTACGAACCAATAGTTTCCGTAAACACAAAAAAGTTAACCAATAAAGTAGAGATAAGTGTAAAAGATAATGGTAACGGTATTCCATCAAAAGTGTTAGATAAAATTTTTCAACCCTTCTTCACCACCAAACCAACAGGCCAGGGTACAGGTTTGGGTTTGAGCTTGAGTTATGATATCGTAAAAGCACATGGCGGAGAATTGAAAGTAGAAACGAAAGAAGCTGAGGGTTCAACATTTATAATACAAATACCCATCAATTAAACATAAATATGAAACCCCTGACAAAACTATTGTTGCTTTTATTTTTACCTGCACTGGTGCATGCGCAGCGTTCATTGGATAGTTTACGAAACGCTTATTTAAATGCAGCAAGTGATTCGGCACGTTATACAGCAGGCAAATATATTTATGATTACTACGAAGAATCCAATAAGGATTCTGCCCTTTATTACGCACAGCAATCTTTACTACTTGCCCAAAGGAATAAAGAAATATTGGCCGCGGCTTATAACATGGATAATACCGCGTATCAATTAATAGGAATGGGCAAAGATGCTGAAGCACTCCGGTATGTACTTGAAGCATTTAATATTGTGGAAGATCCTAAAAATGAAAGGGAGTCAACATGGATCTTGTTTTCCCACCCATTTAATGGAAGCAACAGGCTTTTATTATTGGCATATACACATCACATGTTTGCCATATTGATGCGGGAAACTCAAAATACAGAACAGGAGCTCTTTCATTATAAGGAAGCGAGAAGAATAGCTTCGGAGATTGGCCACCCGGTGAGGCAAATGCTTGCTTCCATGAACCTGGGACGGAGTTATATGACTGTCAACAAGCTGGATTCTGCAATGATGTACGAAAAGGAAGCCGAGCAACTGAATTTGAGATCCAGCTTTAAAAAATATCTCGGGCAGATTTATCTCACACTGGGAAATATTTATTCCGAAAAAAATAACCTTCCCCAAACGCTGGACAATTATTATAAAAGCATGAAAGTATCTAAAGAAGAAAATAACCTGAATGGATTAAACAACAGTTATTTTTTTCTCGCAAAATATTTCCTGGCCACTGGCGAAAAAGATTCAGCGCTTTATTATGCCATGCTAAACCTGCAGACGATTCAGCAATTAGGGGCTGTAAGATGGTTCCGGGTAAACCTGGGAACTGTTTATGAAAATGTTTACCTGGCCTATAAGATGCGCAACCAAACAGACAGTGTATTAAAATACCAGGCACTTACTTTGGTTGTTAAAGACAGTTTGTATAAAGCCCGGATCAAAAACCTTGCAGACTTCCAGGCAGTAACGCTAAATGAACAGCTGCGTTTGCAGAATATAGAAAAAGATAAGATCAATTACCAAAATAAAGTGAGCACTTATTTTTTCCTGGGAGGCATTGCTGTGTTGTTGTTACTCGCTATTATCTTTTACAGGAATAACAGGCAAAAACAAAAAGCCAATAGAGTTTTAGAATCAACATTAAGCAACTTAAAATCCACTCAGTCTCAACTCATCCAATCCGAAAAAATGGCTTCACTGGGTGAACTTACCGCAGGCATTGCACATGAAATTCAAAACCCGTTGAATTTCGTTAACAATTTTAGTGAACTCAATAAAGAATTACTGGCAGAGATGAATGAAGAAATTACTAAAGGAAATTATGATGAAGTAAAAGCTATTGCAAAAGATATAACAGACAATGAAGAAAAAATAAATCACCACGGCAAACGTGCGGATGCCATTGTAAAAGGAATGCTACAGCATTCCAGAAGCACCAGCGGGCAAAAAGAACCAGCCAACATTAATGCATTGGCAGATGAATATTTACGTTTAGCATATCACGGTCTACGTGCAAAAGACAAATCTTTCAATGCAACACTTAAAACCGATTTTGATGAAACGATCGGTAACATCAACATCATTTCGCAGGATATTGGAAGGGTTATTCTCAATTTAATTACCAATGCATTTTATGCCGTAAACGAAAAAGCTAAATCAGGCTATGATAATTATGAACCAATAGTAACAGTGAGGACTGCTATGTTAACCGCTGAAGGAAACAACAAAGTACAGATCAGCGTAGCGGATAATGGAGATGGTATTCCGCAAAAAGTTTTAGATAAAATCTTTCAACCTTTCTTCACCACCAAACCAACAGGCCAGGGGACAGGATTGGGTTTATCGTTGAGTTATGATATTGTAAAAGCGCATGGCGGAGAGATGAAGGTGGAAACAAAGGAAGGGCAAGGATCAGCATTTATTATTCAACTGCCAAAAGTATGATAGCATGAGGAAAATATTTATTACTGTTCTCATTTACCTGCTCACTTATAATGGCCTTGCACAGAACCGGCAGGCAGATAGTTTGAAAGCAGTATTATCAACGACGACCGATCTGAAGAAAAAATACCGGCTGCTGGATCAGATCAACAGTGCATATTATAAAGTTGGTACCGGTGACAACCCGGTAGAGAACAGTCTTGAAATGGTAAGGATTGCACTTCAACTGGAGGATGATAGCTTGATTGCAAAGAGTTATAATGTGATTGGTGATTATTATGTATTCAATAAAGGAGACCACAATACAGCCCTGGAATATTTTTTCAAAGGAATACCTTATGCTGAAAAAACTACAAATGGACGCACGCTCTCTTCTTTATATCTTGATATAAGTATTGCCTACCAGCTTTTGTTAAACTACGGTGAGCAATTAAAATTTCTGCAAAAAGCAAGGGCTGGTTTACCCGATACTACTCACCCGGAATATTATTACTTATTATTACAATTACAGATCAACTATGCAGGCCATTATTTGTTTACCCACCAACCCCGTGAAGCCTTGTCCTGCATAAAGGTTGCTGAAGCAATCAATCAGAAATTGAAGTACCCTGTATGGGATCTTTTTATAAGAATATTGTATGGCGGTTATTATGCACAAACAGGAGATCGACGGTCAGCCGGTATCCGGTTTCAGGAAGGGCTTGAGCTGGATAAAAATATCCACGTGCCATGGGTTCAATATCTCTTCCGGCAATACTATATCAATTATCTTCTTGAAACCGGTGAATACCTGGAAGCGAAAACGCAGGCAAATGAAATATTGCGGATCAGCAATGAAGCAGGTAACGATTATTTCCACCTGGTGGGAACCAGTTTTTTAAAGACAATTTTTGACAAGGAAAACAAAGTAGACAGTGCTTATTATTATGCGAAGCTGGAATCAGCTTTAAAAGATACCGTGTTCAATCAGCAGGTTTTTAATAAGATACAGGCGCTTAATTTTAATGAAGATGTAAGATTAAAAGAGGGGGAAGCTAAGCGCAGGCAAAAGATCAGAACAATGCTGGTGTTGGCAGGGTTTTCCATCATTTTATTAGTTGCGCTGATATTATATCGCAATAACAGGCAACGAAAAAAGGCCAATATTGTATTAGAAAAAACATTGTCCGATTTAAAATCCACTCAATCTCAACTCATCCAATCCGAAAAAATGGCTTCACTCGGCGAACTCACCGCCGGCATTGCACATGAAATTCAAAACCCGTTGAACTTCGTCAATAATTTCAGCGACGTCAATAAAGAATTGCTGACAGAGATGAAAGACGAAATGGATAAAGGCAATATTAACGATGCAAAGGAAATAGCCAATGATGTAATTGCCAATGAAGAAAAAATAAATCACCACGGCAAACGGGCCGATGCCATAGTAAAAGGAATGTTACAGCATTCAAGAAGCACTAGCGGTCAAAAAGAACCCACCGATATTAATAAACTGGCGGACGAATATTTGCGCCTGGCCTACCACGGCTTACGTGCAAAAGATAAATCCTTCAATGCTACATTAAAAACTGATTTTGATGAAAGTATTGGTAAGATCAATATCATTCCGCAGGATATTGGAAGAGTTATTTTAAATTTAATCAATAATGCTTTTTATATTGTAGATGAAAAGAAGAAAGCCGCCCAGGCTCCGCCAGCTGGCGGAGGAGTTCCATACGAACCTACTGTTTCTGTTAGTACAAAAAAAGAAGGCAATACTGTTTTGATAAGCGTAAAAGATAATGGCAATGGCATTCCACAACATATCATTGATAAAATATTTCAGCCCTTCTTTACCACCAAGCCTACAGGACAGGGAACAGGATTAGGATTGAGTTTAAGTTATGATATTATTACAAAGGCGCACCAGGGCCAGTTGAAGGTAGACAGCACAGAAGGTAAGGGAACCAGTTTTGTGATCATTCTACCCATATAATAAAAAGTTCAGCTTATGATCAAAATATTTTTTTTGGGTTGCATTTTCCTGTTTTGTTTTTTGTTTGTTGCCTATCCACAGGCAGCTTTTCCACCGCTGTACGAAATTAAATCGGATACTGCTACAATGCTGGTCCTCGATTCTGTTTACTGGCAAAAGCTGGAAGATGTAGCCGGTAAATGGACTTTTGAAGAAGTAAGCAGGGAACCGTTATCAGGGCGTTTTCATGCGCAGGGCGCAAGGGTTGATGGCATTGATACGGGTAACGCACATGTGCATTGGCAACGGTACCGGCTAAAAAATACAATACCCCATACCATTTCGATATCGCTTAATTCTCCTGTTGATTTTTTTGATGTATATGTTACAAAGACTGGTGAACCTGTACAACATTTGCATACAGGGCGGTTAAGAAAATGGGAAGAAAGAGACGGTTTAAAATCGGCGCTACGAACCGGGGCGGTATCCTTTTCTATCGCAGCTGGTGAAGAAATTACCATTTACGACAGGCGCTACAGGAAAAACGAGGTCATTCACTATACATCGGTACGGCTTTTCAACACCGAAAAATTAATACAGGAAGAGTATGTTGATCAGGTTGACAGCAGGACCGTTTATTATGAATCATTTCACCTGCAGGAAACATTTATTATCGGGATGATCTTTATATCCATCTTTATCAGTGTTTTTTTCTACAGGGTGGTGAAGGAAAAAGTGTATATGTATTTCGCATTATTTGCCCTTTTCCTCGCTATCAATCGCCTTTACAATATTGCAAGTGCATATGCAGAGTGGTTCAGGCAGGACTTAAGCAGGTATGTTAATTATATTGGTTTTGCCTGGGTGGTCATACCTTTTTTCCTTGTACAGTTTATCCGGTATTTTTTCCTGGTAAAAAAAACCTATCCAAAATGGGATAAAGTACTTTTTGGAGCAGGCATACTGAATATTATAATGGGAACAGGAGGCGTTATCATTTATGCTTTGCGGAATGGTACCATAAACTGGGTGTACGAGGGATCTACGGTGCTGGCTTTTTTACTAATTCCCCTTGCTGTTATCATCACATCGTTGTTATATATCCGTAACAGTAACCGTTCTTTCCGCTATATAACCTATGGCGCTATACCATTGATGTTACTCTACATGTTATCCGTCTTCTCTTTTGACCTAAAAATTTTAAGCACTTATTTCCGGTTAATTGAAATGATCTTTTTATGCTGGTTATTACTTTGTTTTGTAAGAGTACTCATTATGCGTTTTGATGCATTGCGAAAAGAAAATGCACAACAGGCTTTGGATAAAGAACGCCTGGCCAAAGAAAAAGAAATGGAAAGGAACCAGCTCATCGCTGCACAAAAAGTACAGCTGGAAAAAGATGTGGCGGAAAGAACAGCAGCGTTAAAACAATCACTGGAAGAATTAAAGTCCACACAAAGTCAGCTTATACAATCCGAAAAAATGGCATCGCTAGGTGAATTAACCGCCGGCATCGCCCATGAAATTCAAAACCCATTGAACTTCGTGAATAATTTTTCGGAAGTGAGTAATGAACTGATTGATGAAATGAATGAAGCATTAAATAAGGGCGATATAGAAGAAGCAAAAGCAATTGGCAACGATATCAAACAAAATCTTGAAAAGATCAATCACCATGGCAAACGTGCCGATGCTATTGTAAAAGGGATGTTGCAACACAGTCGCAGCAGCAGCGGAAAAAAAGAACCTGCGGATATTAATAAACTGACCGATGAATATTTACGCCTGGCTTATCATGGATTACGTGCAAAAGATAAATCCTTCAATGCAACATTAAAAACTGATTATGACGAAAGCATTGGCAGCATCAATATCATTTCTCAGGATATTGGCAGGGTGATCCTGAATTTAATTACCAATGCTTTCTATGCGGTTGATGAAAAGAAGAAGGCCCCCCGGCCCCCTGAAGGGGGAGTTCCCTACGACCCTACTGTTTCAGTAAGCACAAAAAAAATTGGCGATAAAGTAGCAATAAGAATTGCTGACAATGGTAACGGCATTCCGCAAAAAGTGCTGGATAAAATATTTCAACCCTTCTTTACTACCAAACCCACCGGCCAGGGAACAGGATTAGGATTGAGTTTGAGCTATGATATCGTGAAAGCGCATGGCGGCGAATTAACCGCAGAAACTAAGGAAGGCGAATTTGCAGCATTTGTTATTACTTTGCCTGTATAAATTTTAAAGTTTAAAAGTACTATGCTTTTACCACCAATACTGGCATTGATCATAATACGGTTTTTGCGGCAATCATTAAGAAGAGATGGGCAACTTGCAAAATGGGATAAAATGCTCCTGTCTGGTGCTATCCTCTTTGTTGGTATAATTGCGCTTAACATAGTCTTCGGTAACCTTGGTTATAAATTAACCTGGCTGAACCATGCGCTGCTTGCGGGATTATTGTACCTCGTATTTTCTCAACAGGAATTACATAAAGGCAAACAGATTGTATTTGCGTTGTTACCCGTAATGGGATTTTATTTTGTTAAAGATATTATACGGCTCATTAGTTACGATTTTTATAAATCATGGGTAAATTATTTTAATGCCGGTGAATTATTTGCCTTTATATGGATGGCGGCCATGCTGTACATTAACGGTAAACAGCGCAAGGCACTGGAAAAAGAACGCCTGAAAGCGGAAGAAAAAGAAAAAGAATATAAGATCAGCGAAACCTTAAAAGCTGCGCTTGAAGTACAGGTTAAAGAACGTACGGCAGAGATCACCCAACAAAAAGAAGAATTGCAACAGGCATTGAATGAACTCCGGTCAACACAATCACAGTTGATACAAAGTGAAAAAATGGCCAGCCTGGGCGAGTTAACCGCGGGCATTGCACATGAAATTCAAAACCCGTTGAACTTTGTCAACAATTTCAGTGAAGTGAGTAATGAACTGATAGATGAAATGACCCAGGCCATTGATAAAGGCGATAACGAAGAAGTAAAAGCCATTGCCAGTGACCTGAAGCAAAACCTGGAAAAAATAAATCACCACGGCAAAAGAGCTGATGGTATTGTAAAGGGAATGTTGCAGCACAGCCGCCGCAGCAACGGGCAAAAGGAAGAAACTGATATCAATAAACTGGCAGATGAATATTTACGACTGGCCTATCATGGCCTGCGTGCCAAAGACAAAAGCTTTAATGCAGGAATGAAAACCGCTTATGATGAAACCATTGGTATGATCAATATTATTCCGCAGGATATTGGCAGGGTGATATTGAATTTAATTACCAATGCATTTTACGCGGTAACAGATAAAAAGAAATCAGGCATTGCAGGATATGAGCCAACCGTTACCGTGAGTACCAAAAAAATGGGCAACAAAGTATTGGTGAGTGTAGGGGATAATGGTAATGGCATTCCGGCAAGAGTGCTGGACAAGATCTTTCAACCTTTTTTTACCACCAAACCTACCGGTGAGGGAACTGGCCTGGGATTAAGCATGAGTTATGATATTGTAACCAAGGGTCATGGAGGCGAATTAAAAGTGGAGACCAAGGAAGGAGAAGGCGCAACATTTATTATTGAATTACCCATATAAATTTAAAACAATCAGATGAAAATTTTAGTTGTTGATGATGAACAGGATGTTCAGGTATTATTTGAACAACGCTTTCGCAAAGAGATCAGGAGCGGCGAAATGAATTTTGTATTTGCTTTTTCTGGCGAAGATGCCCTGGTCTACCTGAATGCGCATGAACATGAAGCCGTATTGATATTGTCGGATATCAATATGCCGGGCATGAGCGGACTGGAACTACTGGGACATATCAAACAGAAATACCATAAGCCCCCACCGGTGGTAATGATGATCACCGCTTATGGTGATGCCGAAAATTTTAATGCCGCCAAAGAACTGGGTGCCGATGATTTTTTAACCAAGCCGGTTGATTTTACTTTATTAAAAGAAAAACTTAAACCAATTAACTAATGGCCAAGATTTTAGTAGCTGATGATGAGGCCGACCTGGAAATGCTCATCAAACAGAAATTCCGCCAGAAGATAAGAGAGCAGCAGTACGAATTTGTTTTTGCCATAAATGGCAACGATGCACTGGAAAAGATCCAGCAGCACCCGGATATTGATATTGTGTTAAGTGATATCAACATGCCCGAAATGGATGGCCTTACCTTACTAAGCCGCTTAGCCGAAACTAACCCGTTGATAAAATCAGTGATCGTTTCTGCCTACGGTGATATGGAGAATATTCGTACCGCCATGAACCGCGGTGCTTTTGATTTTATCACCAAGCCCATCAATTTCGAAGATCTTTCTCTAACCATGGAAAAAACATTGAAACATGTTCTACAGATAAGGGAAACTTTAAAAGCCATCAAGGAAAATAATATCCTTAAGATGTACGTGGATGAAGCGGTATTGAATTTTATGGGCGGCCGTGAATTTGAATCTTCTTTAATGGCCAATGAAACCGTGGATGCTTCGGTAGTATTTATCGATATCTGCAGCTTTACCGCGATAAGCGAAAAAGAAACACCTGATACCGTAGTTAAATTACTAAATAGTTATTTTGATGTAATGGTAAAAGAGATCATCGCACAGGGCGGTTATATTGATAAGTTCATCGGCGATGCGATCATGGCGGTGTTCCGTGGCGAATACCATTTGGACAGGGCTATCGATGCCTGCCTTGCAGTAAGGGCACAGATCGAAAAGCTGCCGGCCTTATCCAATGCCATTTCCTTTTCACCCAAAGTTTCTATTGGTGTCAACAGCGGTGAAATGATCTCGGGAAATATCGGTTCGGCCAATTTAAAAAGACTGGATTATACCGTTATTGGCGACACCGTAAATATTGCGCAGCGCCTGCAGGGTGCTGCCAAAGAAAGCCAGATCATCATTACAGAAACGGCTTATCAAAAAGTAAAGGAATCTTTTAACTGCGTTAAAGTAGGCGAAGTGAATTTGAAAAACAAATCACAGCCTATGAATATTTATGAAGTGATGGATTAACTATCGGTAAACAATGACTGTTGCATGAAAAATATAGTCGTACAAATTCTTAGTGGAATTATTTTATTCCGCAGGTTGGCAGTAACGGCTGCTTTTTGTTGCAGCGTAGTTTTGCTGCAGGCGCAGTTGGCCCCGGCAGAAAAAGTAAAAAAAGATTTCATTGCTTTATTGCAAAGGCCTGCTGTTGATCCCCGTCCTTCCTTTACTTCCTACGCAACAGATTCCGTACTTATTGAAAAGGGCTTTTTTTATAGCGAAGCGGCAGAAAAAGTTCCGGTGCTGATCTATAAACCCTTGTTATCAACCGGCAAAAAACTACCGGTCGTTATCTGCCTGCATGGAACCGGTGGTAGTAAAGATGATGCAAATATCAAAAGCCTGTTGTACGAATTTTCAAAACTGGGTTTTATCGGCGTAGCCATTGATGCCAGGTTTCATGGCGAAAGAGTACACAAAACTGACGGCCGTAATTTTTATGTGGAAGCCATCATCAGCGCCTGGCAGAATAAAGACAGCACAAAACAAACCCATCCTTTTTTCTTTGATACGGTTTATGATCTCTGGAAGCTGACAGATTATTTAAGTACCAGGCCCGATGTAGACAGCAACCGTATAGGCATGATGGGCATTTCGATGGGCGGTATAGAAACCTGGATGGCGGCTTCGGTGGATACAAGAATTAAGGTAGCCGTACCTGTTATCAGTGCCCAGAGTTTTAAATGGTCGCTCGATAATGATCTTTGGCAGGGAAGGGCCAAAACTATCTGGGCCGCACAGCAGCAGGCTGCAAAAGACCTGGGTGATACAGCAGTGAATAAACAAAACGTAAAAGCATTATGGGATAAAATAGTACCCGGTATATTAAATGAATTTGACTGCCCTTCCATGATCAGGCTTTTTGCAGCACGGCCACTACTTTTATTGAGTACGGAAAAAGACCAGAACTGTCCTTTAGGTGGTGCGCAACTTGCTTTTGATGCGGCAACAAAAGCTTATCTTTCTGCAAATGCAGCGGATAAATTAAAGATCAACGTAACGCCGAACGAACCACACCGTTTTACTCCGGAACATATGGCCATGACAATAGACTGGTTTAAAAAATGGCTGTAAACAAAAATGATTGCCTGTTTAAAAAAATTATTTTATGCAGTTAAAAATATGGAGTATAAAAAATTTGCTTTTCCTCCTGCTTTTATCTATGCAGTTAACTGCACAAAAATTTTCTTCGGCAGAAATTGCCGGCTGGCAAAAGCAGGCCACACAGGTAACTATCATCCGTGATAATTATGGCGTGCCGCATATTTATGGTAAAACAGATGCCGATGCCGTGTTTGGTTTATTATACGCCCAATGCGAAGATGATTTTAAAAGAGTGGAGCTGAACTATATTGAAAAACTGGGACGGCTAGCCGAAGTAAATGGTGAGAAGGACCTGTATAACGACCTGTTGATACGAATGCTGATCGATTCTGCGGATGCCGTTAATGATTATAATAAAGCGCCGGCCTGGTTACAGCAGTTGTGTAGTGCCTTTGCAGATGGTATCAATTTTTATATCTACAATCATCCCGGTAAAACCGTTTTATTACAGCGGTTCAAACCCTGGTACCCGCTGCTGTGGACCGATGGAAGTATCGGCGCTATTAATACCGCGGGCATTTCATCCGATGAACTAAAGAATTTTTATTCCGGCGAACCGCCTGTTGCTATTACGAAAAAAGAGGAAGTATCCACCGGTTCCAATGGATTTGCTTTTTCGCCAAAGATCACGGCAAGTGGCAATGCCATTTTATATATTAACCCGCATGTTACTTTTTATTTCCGTCCCGAAGTGCATATGGTTAGCGAAGAAGGACTGAATGTGTATGGCGCTGTAACCTGGGGACAGTTTTTCGTGTACCAGGGTTTTAACGAACATTGCGGGTGGATGCATACGTCCAGTTCGGTAGATGCAGCAGACCTGTACATTGAAAAACTGAGCCGTAAAAATAATGGCTGGGTATATGCCTATAACAACAACACTAAAAAAGTAACAGAAAAAAAGATCGCTATTAAATATACTACTGCATCTGGTACGGTAGCTGAAAAACTGGTGACTGCATTATATACCCAGCACGGCCCCATCATGGCAAAGCGAAAAGGCCAGGTATTAAGTATGAAAGCCGATAACCGTTTAATGGATGGGTTGATACAGTGCTGGCAACGCAATAAGGCAAAGAGCTTTATTGAATTTAAAAAAACGCTCGACCTGAAGGGCAATATTTCCAACAACACCGTGTATGCCGATGCAGCAGGTAATATTGGCTACTGGCATGGCGACCGTATACCGGTAAGGGATAACAACCTCAACTGGAATAAGCCGGTAGATGGTACCAGCGCAGCAACAGAATGGAAGGGCTATCATAATATCAATGATATCGTACAAAGTATTAACCCGGTGAACGGCTGGTTACAGAACTGCAACTCCACTCCTTTTACCGTAGCCGGTATCAACAGTCCTAAAAAAAATAATTATCCCGCATACATGGCACCGGATGGAGAGAATTTCAGGGGCATCAATGCCGTAAGGGTATTGTCTAAAGGCAGCGGCTACACGCTGGATAAAGTGATCGCTGCCGGTTACGATACTTATATGGCTGCATTTGAAGACCTTATTCCTGCATTGATCCACGATTTCGAAAAAAATGTTTTACCCACCGATAGTTTATATACCGTTTTGCATGAACCCATCAGCCTGTTAAAAAACTGGGACCTCCACAGTTCTGTTACTTCCGTGGCGACTACGCTGGCGACAGAATGGGGACAAAAGTTAATTCCTAAAATGGTACAAGGTGGCGACGAAGATGAATACCAATATGTAGACCAGGTAACAAGAACCCAGCGTTTTATTGCCCGTGCAACACCCACCGACCTGATACAACCATTATTAACCGTAGTAAAAGAATTAAAAAATAAATGGGGCAGCTGGCAGGTTCCCTGGGGAGATATCAACCGTTTTCAACGGATCTCTTCTGCAATAAACAACCAGTTTGACGACAGTAAGCCCAGTTATCCTGTAGCTTTCACTTCTGCGGTATGGGGCATGTTGCCATCCTATAGTGCTGTTTATTTTCCCAATACCAAAAAAAGATACGGCGTGCACGGCAACAGTTTTATCTGCGCAGTTGAATTTGGTAAAACCATCAGGGCAAAATCTTTACTGGCCGGCGGCCAGAGCGGCGATATCAATTCCAAACATTTTTTCGACCAGGGTGAAATGTATAGCAAAGGGATCTTTAAAGAGGTATTGTTTTATAAAGAAGAAGTAGAGCAGCATGCAGAGAAAAGATACCATCCCGGAGAATAAGGGGGGTGAACACCCAGCACTCTTTATACATTCCAATTTTTTGTATCACATAGAAACCCAAAGTAAGAAGGATCGCAAAGGAATCTCTGTGGATCTTTGTGTTTCCCTGTGGCAAGTATTTCCCCGGAGCAGCAAATTATTTTTATCTTTAATATGCCATCTTTCCCTGAGGCATAATAAAGTATGGAATCAATAAATAACGATCTGTTCTACTCCAGGTTGCCGGTAAATGAAATTCCGCTCAGCGAGCTGTTGATGGAAGAACACCTGTTTTTTAAAATGCCGGCCAACTGGCATGTACTGATCACTGACATCAAAAATTCTACTGCAGCTATACAGAGAGGCTTACACGAAACCATTAACCTGGTGGCTACCGGCAGCATCGTGGCGGTATTGAATATTGCCTATAAAGCCAATATCACGGTGCCTTTCTTTTTTGGCGGCGATGGCGCTACTTTTATTATTCCACCTTCCATACTGGATGCCGCCATACAGGCATTGCAGCAGCATTGCGAAAACAGCCAGGAAAATTTCAATCTCGATCTTCGTGTGGGACATGTACCCGTAGCCGATATTTACGAACAGCAACATGCACTCCATATCAGCAAACTTAAAACCTCGTCCTTATTTGCCATTCCGGTATTACTGGGAGATGGGCTAATGTATGCTGAAAAAAAGATCAAGGGACCGGGTTTTGCATTTACTAAACTACCTTTCAATAACGAAGTGCTTGACCTGAGTGGTATGCAATGCCGCTGGGACAGGATAAAGCCTCCTGAAAATACTTTTGAAGTAGTGAGTTTATTGGTGTTGGCCCGTGATGGTATACAACAGGCAATAGCTTTTAAAAAAGTGATGGATCATATTGATGTCATTTACGGTGCTCCTCAAAGCCGGCAACCCATCAGTGTAGCCAAACTAAAACTGAAAGCCACGCTGGCAAAGATAGGTTTGGAAGTGCGTGTACGCATGGGTGGTTTCAAACCATTTGATATGCTGGGCACCTGGATAAAAACTTCGCTGGGCTATTTATATTTTAAAACCAAAAAGGGAAAGGCCTACCTGCTTAGCCTGGTGGATATGTCGGATACCCTTATTATTGACGGAAGGATAAATACCGTTATCACGGGCAACAGCCTGCAACGGCAACAGCTTGAAGCGGCGTTACAACAACTGGAAACCGCCGGTGAAATCATTTACGGGCTGTATGTGAGTAAAGAGTCGGTGATGTCATGCTATGTGCGTGGTATCAACGACCGGCATATTCATTTTGTTGATGGTGCCGAAGGTGGCTATACTAAAGCTGCAGGGGTGATAAAACAGAAAGTGTTAAGCGAGAGGGGTCACAAAGATACACTGAGGGATAAAGGTCACTAAGGATCTTTGCGTTACTCCGTGTTACTCTGTGTTTCTTTGTGCATCTCTGTGGCCTATCTCCGTTCATCCATTTTACTCCTCCACTATTTCAAAACAATGTTTAGCTTGAAGAAAGTTTGATTATGAAAAAACTATTGTTTGTGTTACTGCTCTGCACTACAGTCAATATTATTTTTGCCTGCACTACATTTTTCATCAATAAAAACGGCCAGCTGGTATTTGGCAGAAATTACGACTGGATCACCGGGGCAGGCATTGTAAATACCAACCAGCGTGGCTTGTATAAGGTAGCTATGAGTACGGGTGATGGCGTAAAGCCCGCCAGCTGGACATCAAAGTACGGCAGCATTACCTTCAATCAATATGGTAAAGAATTTCCTACCGGCGGCATGAATGAAAAAGGCCTGGTGGTGGAACTGATGTGGCTGGACGGTACCGTGTATCCTGCAGCAGATCAGCGTCCAGCCGTTGGCGTATTGCAATGGATACAATACCAGCTAGACAATGCGACAACCATTGCCGAAGTAATGAATAACGATGCGCAAATACGCATCAGCGAAAAAGGAACACCGATCCATTACCTGGTGGCAGATGCCGGCGGCAATGTAATGACGGTAGAATTTTTAAACGGTAAGATGGTCATTCACAAAGATGCGGATCTTCCCTTTCCGGTGCTCACCAATGATACCTATGCAGCTTCTATACAAACGGCTAAACCGATCATCGACAAACAACAGGATATCAGCTTGCCCAATAATTCGCTCGATCGTTTTGTAAAAGCCTGCAGAATGGTTAAAAAATATACGACTACCAAAATCAACATGCCGGTTACTGATTATGCATTTTCTATTTTAGATAAAGTAGCCCAGGGAGATTTTACCAAATGGAGTATCGTATATGATATCAGTAATGAAACGATTTATTTTAAAACAGCCAATCATACCAACATCAAAAGTTTTTCGTTTGCCCAATTCGACTTCAGTTGCAAACAGCCTTCAAAAATGTTCAACATGAACCAGGCGGGTAAGGGCGATATCAGCAAACAATTTATTTTGTCCAATAAAAAAATAAAACAAGAAGTGCTGCACCAGGCGGTTGCTGAAAGCAGCCAATATGTAACCATCAGCAAAAAAGAAGAGGAAGAATTGCTGGGTTTTGAAGAAGGGGTTACTTGTAAACAATAACTATTTTCGTGCCGCGCCATGGTTGTTCCTGTCTTCACGGATCATATTCCGCACCTAAAGGTTCGTGTGTTCAGGTAATTATATTCCGCTATCAACCTTATAATTTGTCCAGACTATCCCTGTAACCTTTACCCACAGGAATAGATACGCCATTCACTTCTACCATTTCGGCATTGTAGGATTCGATTTTATTTATCGAAATGATAAACGACCGGTGTACCCGTTTAAAAAGATGAGCCGGTAAAAGTTCTTCTATTTCATGGGTACTTATTTTTGAAAGGTATTCTTTTGTTGTGGTAACGATCTTAATATACTCCCGCTGGCTTTCAATATAAATGATCTCTGCAAACAATATTTTTACTTTTTTCTTTTGTATGTTCAGAAAAATAAAATCCCTGGCTGCTGTTGCAATGGCTGTGGGTGGTTCCACTGCAGCAGGTTTTACCGGTTGCACTTTGGTTACCGCTGTTAAAAAACGTTCAAAGTCAAATGGTTTCAGCAGGTAGTCGGTTACGTTTTGATTAAAGCCCTCCACTGCATATTGATGATAAGCTGTGGTAATAATTACAGCCGGCGGATGCACCAGCATTTTTAAAAATGCCATGCCTTTTAATTTAGGCAAATGAATATCTAAAAAAATAAGCTGTACACTATTATCCCTCAGGTAATCTGTTGCCAGTATCGCATCTTTAAAGCAGGCCCGCAATTCCAAAAAAGGTACCTGCGCAATATAATCCGATAACACTTTTACCGCCAGTGGTTCATCTTCTATAATGATGCAGGTAATTTTAGACATGACTCGCCAGGTTTATTTTTAAAGTAGCTGTAAATACCGATTCGCCGGGTTGGGTGGCCAGGTTAAAATCGGTATACAGTAATTCCAGTTGCCGGCGCAGGTTGGTCAAACCAATATTTTCTTTTACCCCTGCTTCGCCGGTAAATATTTCAGAAGAATTTTTTACAAGAAATAGTAACTGCCGTTGTTTTACCGACAAATGAATATTTACAAACGGGTTACTTCTTGTTTCTGATACGCCATGTTTAAAAGCATTTTCAACCAGCGGAATCAATAACAAAGGAGGCAGGGCCTGTTTCATCTCTTCAATGTCGTAATTAAAATTAATGCGCAGGGAATCATCATAGCGTAATTTTTCCAGTGCAATATAATCGTTGATGATCTTCAGTTCCTGTTCTATGGCAATATAGGCACCCCCGGTTTCGTACAACATGTACCGTAATATTTTGGAGAGCCGTAAAATAGATTCCGGCGCCAGGTCACTTTTATCTCTTGCCAATGCATAAATATTATTTAAGGTATTGAATAAAAAATGCGGGTTGGTTTGTGATTTTAAATAATTCAGTTCTGCCTGTTGCTTTTCAATACGCAACTGTTGCGTGGCCGCTTTTAGTTTACTGTAATGATAAATATGCCTGCTGATGCCAAAAAAGAAAACAGCGCCCACACTATAGCCCATTTGAGCATTAATTATTTTTTCCGTTGATGTTAGTGTAGTTAAACCGGCATAAATATGCAACTGTATGCCCAGCTGGCGCCAGGCATACAGCCCATAGGCCCAAAATAAACAATGTACAAATAACAAGGCTATACCCAGAAGAATATTGGTTATGAGGTATTTTCTTTTTCGTAAAACAAATGGAATGCTGTACTCAAAAAAAATAAAATTCACTGGTAGTAAATAAATTATTCTCCAGGCATTATTCAGCACGGCCTCCAAAAAGGTACCGGCAAAAGTAGATAGGTTACTCACCAACCATAAAATGGCATAGGCAAGGCTTACCCACAAATAAAATTGCCACTGCCTCCTGTCAATCGATATGCCCATTTGATTTTTGATGTACTAAAATTAGGTAAATCTTTGCGGGTTCATTTTACTGTATATGTAATAAGCTTTATGGTATACCAACTGCGGACTACCGGCTACTGGTTTTGACGCACCGGGTGGTGAATGGTAATAACAGTTTTTTCTCATGGCGAAATTGCGTATTTCAACACTATCGTTCCACAATTGAACTTCCACCATTCACGGCTCCCATTCACCATTGACCATTCGCCCCGATCTGTTTACCGCAACCCGCTGTTTATAGCCAGGCGGCTTCCCTGCTTTTATTAATCCATTATTCTTGTGTGCTTTTACATCACTACTAAAACAACATTACTATTATGAAACCTGTTATTCTCTTTTTAATGAGCTGCATTACTGCATGGACAGCCAATGCGCAACAGTATGAAGCGGCCCAATGGAAAACATGGTTGCTGGATAACCCGGCACAGCTTACCATTGCAGCGGCTCCCACTGCGCCGCAAACCAAAACGGAGTTGCCATCCATTAAACAAAACAGCAGTAGCCTGGATGAAAAAAAACTGGCCGCCATAAAATACTGGGATGCCGGTGCTCCTTCGTACCGCTGGAACCAGGTGATATTGCAGTTACTGGCCAACAGGTACGATGTACTGCTGCGCAGTCCCGCAGCATGGATGAATATTGCCATTTATGATGCTACCATACTGGCCTGGAAAGAAAAGCTCAGGTACAAAAGAAAGCGGCCCAATGATATAGATGCTTCCATAAAAACGCTGGTGAAAGCACCCAATACCTATTCTTATCCCTGCGAACATTCGGTAACTGCGGCAGCGGCGGCTACCATGCTGGCTCATTTTTTTCCTGAAAAAGCCGACTCCGTTTTGCAACTGGCGCATGCCGCTTCACAATCACGGATAGACGCGGGAGTGCAATTTAAAACTGATACCGATGCCGGCTGGCAGCTGGGCGTGGCCGTAGCCAAAAAAATTATTGAAAAAGCCATCAATGATGGTTCCGCAAAAAAATGGGATGGCAACATGAATAAGGATCCTAAAAAGTGGACCGGTACTTACCCGATGGGTATTACACTGGGTTCATTTACACCTATAGTCATTCAGTCGGCCAGCCAGTTCAGGCCGGTGGCCCCTCCTGGTTTTGAAAACGATATGAAAGAATTAAAAAATTTCAAACAAAATTTTAACTCCCGTTACTCCGCTTATTTCTGGGCCAATAACGGTCCGGAATTATGGAATGATCTGCTGAGTAAAAAAATGTTTGAATACCATGTAGCAGATGATGCGCCTGCAGCAGCCCGCATGTATACCGTACTCAACAGCGCCTTTCATGATGCGGTAATATCCGTGTTCGACGCCAAGTATGCTTACTGGGGCATCCGGCCCAATCAATACGATACCACGTATAAATCCCTGATCACTACGCCGCCATTCCCGGGTTATCCCTCCGGTCATGCAATGGGTGCAGCAACTTCGGGTGCAGTGCTCAGTTATTTCTTTCCTGCTGATGCCAAACAATTTCAGCAACTGGCGCAGGATTGTGCCGATTCCCGTTTTTATGCCGGCATTCATTTTCGTACTGATAATGAAACGGCATTACGCATGGGTGAAGCATTAGGTAAATATGTGGTGGAAACCTGGATGAAAGAATAAACAGTAACCGTATAGCCATAAAAAAATGGTTCGTGAACACGAACCATTTTTTTATTTTATCAACCCATCGCCCTGGTTCGTGGAGACACGAACCAGGATTTAAAACATTATCTCTTCCATCTTATCAAAAGATGATTGCCAGCCCTTGATACAATCCTCATACATCTCTTCCGGTATGCCTTCGTGTTTCAGGGTCATATTGGTTTTATCTCCTGATCTTTCAACTGTTACGGTTACCAGTAGCTGCAGTGGCATGCCCGGCATATCGTAATACCCGCTGTCTACTACGCGGCCTTCACTGTCGGCAAAACTATCGGTGTATACAATTTTTTGTTGCGGAACAATTTCCCTGTAGGTACCGGTGCTCCAGATATCCTTTCCCTCTTTATTCCGCATGGCAGCTAAGTATTTACCGCCAATACTAAAATCGATACTGCAGTAAGGACAGCTGTATTCCCTTGGTCCCCACCATTGTTTAAATGTTTCCGGGTTACTCCAGGCCTTCCAAACCTGGTCTACCGTAAGGTCCATCTTTCTTTTGATGGTAATTGTTTTCAGTTGTACAGCGGTTGCGCTGTCGGTATGTGTTGTCATAATATTTCATTTTTGTGTATGTTGTATCGCACAAAATTTGCGCCAGTGAGTGTCAATGTGGAAATAACAAACTGTTATATTTTGGGAGGGCTTACATAATTTACAGGAGTAACCGGTTTTGTAATTAATGATTAGAGTAGTTTATCCGCCAAAAAAATGCCCGTATTTGACAAATAGGTGCGAAAAAATACCCTAAAAAATACAATATTGGAATGGTAACTTTATAGTCATTTAATATTTTTATATGTCAGGCAATTATGAACTGCAGCATTTTTCTTTCAGGAAAAATGTATCTCCTTTATCAGTTTTTCAAAAACTGGTGACGGACGGAAGTATCAAGTTCAATTTTGGAATTGCGTCACTGGACCTGAAGAGTGATGACCTCAGGCGTATTCACAGCATTATACATGAAATAGATGACCGGAGGGCATTTTATACCGCTTATGAAGATGAATTACCGGAGTATATGTTAGCGAGTATTAAATCAACAAAAATGGCCATTTCAAATACCTTTAAAGAAGGATTATGGACCAATCAATGGGCACGCCAGGTAGCGCAGATCGTTTTGCACGAGCTGGGCGAATTTGTGACTGTTGTGGAAAGAACAAAAATTCCAAAAAATCACCACGATAAAAATTTTGATATTTTTGAACAACAGGCGATGGAGCTCCGCTTAAAGATATGGACCGCAGTGGCGCATTATGTAGTTGTTTTTGGTTCGGCGGTGCAACCCTTGCATTTACCCCATGAAATCTTAACCGCTGTGCAGGAGGAATATGATCTTTCTAAAAAATAATGGTGGCTACATCATTGTCTTGCTTCCTGTCCTGCGTACCAGCATAAATCAAATCAGCTGTCTAACTCTTTCCTCAACACTTCAACCGCATAGTCAATTTCTTTTTCCGTATTAAAAATATGCATCGAGAACCGTATCCCATTAAACCATTGCTTATGCGTGGGTCGGATACTGAGTTGATATTTATCCAGTAACATCCTTACAAATGCAACCCTGTCGGTAATAGTATGGGGCAACAGGCAGGCCAGCATCGGCGAAGCCAATGGCCCTGGCGCAGGACTTACAATTTTTAATGCCGGCTGATGGGATAGTTTTTCATACAATGTATTCCTGAGTGCAAGATTATGTGCTTCCACTTTTTCAATACCAACAGCATCGAGGTATTCAATGGCTTTGCACAAACCCAATATAGCCGCCAGGTTTACCACACCGTTGCCATCATTATAAGTGTTGTACGATTCTTCAAACTGCATGGGACGAATAATTTCCTGCGCTTCTTTGGCCAGGTATAATAAACCCGTTCCCTTCGGCCCCATTAACCATTTATGGCCGCTGGTGGCATACCCATGGCAGCCCAGTTCTTTCACATTTACTTTTACAGCGCCTGCCGCCTGCGCCCCATCCACAATACATAGAATGCCTTTCGATCTTGCCAATGCCGAGATCTCCTTTACGGGTACCCGAAGACCAGTTGCCGAAAAAATATGGCTGATACTGATGAGCCGGGTTTCCTTTTTAATATTGTCGCTGATGTGGTTTAATATCGCTTCGCCGCTATTTTCACCCGGTGGAATAACAATGCTATCTAGAATGACGCCATAATATTTTTCAAAATATTTCCAACATAACATTCCGCCACCATGCTCCTGGTCGGTAATTAAAATGCGGTCGCCGGCTTTTAATCGCAAACCCTGTGCAATCGCGTTCATACCATTGGTAGTACTGGTAGTGTTTACTATTTCACTGGTATCACAACCCAAAAACTTTGCTGCCGTTATCCTTGTTTTTTCTGCCAGGGCCTCTGCCCCGGTCTTACCATAATATTTTACGGGCATCGATTCCAGTTCTTCCCATGCTGCCTTTGTTGCTGCGATAGTTGCTGCACTGCAGGGGCCGAGTGTGCCGGTGTTGAGGTAAGTGAGGCCTTTGGTAAAAAGGTATTCGTCTCCTGGTTGCTGTTGCAATAGCAATGGATTGGCTTTAGCAGCGGCTGTATTATTAAGCAATACTCCGGTAGCACTTGCTGCAAGTGTGCCTAAAAATTTTCTGCGGTTAAAATCATTTGATGACATAGTTAGTGCTTAAGGTTAAAATGAGATCAGTTATACCCGGCGGATAATAGCTTTCGGAGAGTTGCGTTTAGCTGCGTTAAATGTATAAATAAAAAATGATGATTTATAGTGCCTGCTATTTTAGCTGCATCCTCGCCAGGCAGGAAATAATCAATGCTCAACAAACATGTTCAATGAAATACCCCATCTTCTTAAAATGACTATTGAAGCTTGTCCGCAATAAAAAAATCCGTACACCGTAGCATACAGATTGTAAATTGTATTTTTTAAAAGTCTTATTTCGTCTTCGCCGCAGTTGCCGCTTGCACAATTACTTTAGCTACAGCATTGGGCTGCGACATAAATATCACGTGACTGCCTTTTACATCGGTAACTTTTGTATTGGAACGCTTGTACATCGCACGTTGAATTTCAGGAGCAATGCTTTTATCTTCTGTAGCTACTAGCGCATAAGTTGGTTTATCTCTCCATGCAGCATGGGTGATCGCTGTTGCAAAACCTTTGGCATAAAAAGCGCCCTGTGAGGCATACATGAAATCGGCTTCTTCTTTAGGGATATCTGCACAAAAACCTGCATGGTATTTTGCTTTGTCGTAGTACACGATGCCTTTATCATCGGGAGCCAGTACACCATTTTCGGGTGCAGGAGGAGCGGTTTGTAACCACTGCAATGCAGTTTCGCCATTATCGGGTTGAAAGGCTGCTACATATACCAGTGCGGCTACTTTTGGATGATTACCTGCTTCGGTAATCACCGCCCCGCCCCATGAGTGACCTACCAATATCGTTGGGCCGTCCTGTTTATCCAATGCGACTTTTGTTGCGGTTACATCATCTTCCAAAGAACTCAAAGGGTTTTGAACAATAGTTACATTGTAACCTTTTTTTGTAAGTACATTGTACAATGCTTTCCATCCGGAGCCATCGGCAAAAGCGCCGTGTACCAATACTACGTTCTTTACAGTTTGTGCAGTGCTGGTTGTAGAAAAACCGAATACTGCTGCAATGGTAATTACCAGGCTTAATAAACCGGCTTTGATGCTGTTGGTGAAGTTTGACTTTTTCATTTGTTTTTGTGTTGAAGTTTTTGTTTGAATCAACGATACAAAGTTGCGACGATAATAAGTCCTGGTAAATGGGTGGAATTCCCGAAGGCTTGTAATTATTTCCCGGGGTTGTGACACAGAGCCGCACAGAGGGATGCACGGAGATACACAGAGAAGAATTTCACTCAAAGCAGGTAAGAGGCAAAGACGCAAAGGAAAAAAGGAAGCAAAGGAGCAAAGAAGAATAGGCACGCAGAGACGCAGAGAACGCAGAGAAAATATTTTTTTCTTTGCGTCTTTCCTTTTCTTTGCCCCTTTGCGTGAAAATTTCCTTTGTGAACTTAGTGCCCTTTGGGACTTTGTGGTTCTAATGCACGGAATTCCATAGGCGACAGCGATGTATTCCTTTTAAAAAAATTACTGAAGTAGGCCGGGTCTTCAAAACCCAGTTCGTAGCTGATCTGTTTTACGGAGCGGTCGGTATAGTTGAGCAGGCGCTTGGCTTCTATGATGATGCGTTCCTGTATCATTTGCACCGGAGTTTTGCGGTTGTACAACGCAAAAATATTCGACAATGTTTTAGGCGATTTATTCAGCCGCTGTGCATAATAGTTTACCGTATGTTCGGTGCGGAAATGGCCTTCCACCAATAAATTGTATTTCCTAAAAATGTCCAGCTTGTCATCGGGTAGTTTTTCTTCCGGGATATATTTTTGCCGGGCCAGTCCTGTTACCACAATAATCAGCCGCTTCAATAACATCAGCAGCATATCATTTTGTATGGTATCCTTAGTGTTCAGTTCTTCTATAAAAATATTGAGCAGCAGTTGCAGTTTCTGTTGCGCCGGATCATCCAGGTTTATAAATAGCTGGTCACCGAGACCGAATAAAAAACCCACGCAGCTTACTTCCGCATCATGATCAATGATGCAATAAAACTCCCGGTTAAATTGCCAGGCTACAATGTCGGTAGCTTTTTCAAAACTAAAGGTCTGGTTGAACATTAAGGGCAGGATGCTGTTAGCTGCAAAATCATGTTCCGCACCATCAATCGTTACGGTTTGTGCCGCCCCAAGGTTCCAGGCAATGGTAAAATATTTCCGGTCTTTATCGCGGGTATACACATACTGGTCGAAGCTTGGCTCGCCATGGATGAGCAGCAGATCGCCGCCGGTTTTGGTGGAGGTGAGGGTGAGTTTCATCGTGAGGTTAAAGATATTGAATTTCGTCTTTGAAGATGGACCATGTAATGTTTTCTAATTCCAATTTCTCCCTACCTTTGAATTTCGCAACAACACAAATCATGAAAACCTCCACACTCGCAGACTTCTACAAAGAAGTAGCCCCTCATATTCCTGAAAGTATCAGTAAGGAGATCGGGCATTTTAATGTGTTCAGTATTGCCGATACCATTGAGCGGGTGAAGACGAAGAACCAGATGCCGTATAACCGGCGTACGTTTTACAAGATCAGTTTAATAAAGGGACGCAACAGGGCAGAGTATGCCGATAAAGTGATTGATATTGAAAAGCAGGCGCTGCTGTTTGCTACGCCCAAAGTGCCGTATCATTATGTACCGCAGGATGACAAACAGGGCGGGTACTTCTGCATTTTTACGGATGAATTTTTAAACCGCAATATCACGGGTATGGTGCTGGATGAACTGCCCATTTTTAAGCCGGGTGGTTACCCCGTGTTCCAGCTATCAGCAAATGAAAGCAAGGAACTGACGGCTATTTTTGACAAGATGAACAAGGAGCTCTCGGGCAACTACGCCTATAAATACGACCTGCTGCGCAATTACGTACTGGAGCTGATCCATTACGGGCAAAAGCTGCAGCCGGCCTCCACCACGCAACCGGTACACAATGCGTCGGCAAGGGTAACGGCCCTGTTCATCGAATTGCTGGAGCGGCAGTTCCCTATCGATTCGCCGCGGCAGCAGCTGCAATTAAGAACGGCGAAGGATTATGCCGATCGTTTATCCGTGCATGTTAACCACCTCAATAAAGTATTGAAAGAAGCTACCGGCAAAACCACTACCGAACTCATCAGCGGCCGGGTAGCACAGGAAGCCAAGATATTACTGAAACAAACCGACTGGAATATTTCGGAGATCGGCAGCAGCCTGGGCTTTGAGGAGCTGGCACATTTTTCCAATTTCTTCCGCAAGCAGACTTCGGTGGCACCACTGGCGTTTCGATCCTGAGACCTGAAGTCATTATTTGAATTTCGCAAACAACGGATTGATACACGCAAACGGCATAGCCCGTTGTTGAAGGAACTTTGTGTTGTACATTTTAAAATACAATACAATGACAACGAATAACAAAATTGCACTGGTTACAGGCGGTAGCCGCGGACTGGGAAAGAACATGGCCCTGCACCTGGCCAAAAAAGGCATCGATGTAATAATTACCTACAACAGCAATAAAGCGGCGGCGCTGGAAGTAGTAACGGCTATTGAAGCCGCTGGTCAAAAAGCAGCCGCACTACAACTGAACACCGGCGATATCAAAAGTTTTGCGGCCTTCATCACTGAACTAAAAAATGTTTTAGCGCAGACTTTCAATGCCAGCGCTTTCGATTTTCTTATCAACAATGCCGGTATTGGTATGCATGCCTCCATTGAAGGCACTACCGAAGATGTATTTGATGAACTGATGAACATCCATTTTAAAGGGGTTTTCTTTTTAACGCAACAATCATTACCTATCATTAATGACGGCGGCCGCATCATTAATTTATCCAGCGGGCTGGCCAGGTTCAGTATGCCGGGCTTTGCGGCTTACGGCGCAATGAAGGGCGCTATTGAAACACTCACCCGCTATATGGCAAAGGAACTGGGCAGTCGTGGTATTGCAGCCAATGTAGTTGCACCAGGTGCGATTGAAACCGATTTTGGCGGCGGCAGGGTAAGGGATAATGAAGACATGAATAAAATGGTAGCCGGCGCTACGGCACTCGGACGGGCAGGCCTACCCGATGATATCGGCAGCGTGGTTGCATTTTTATGCAGCGAAGAAGGCAGGTGGATCAATGGGCAACGGATTGAGGTGTCGGGGGGAATGAATCTTTAAGAATTTTTCACGCAAAGAAAAGAAAGGAGGCAAAGGGAATGGCACGCAGAGTAAAAGAACAAATGTTCAACGCACAATGCTCAATATTCAATAAAATGCAGGTTATGCGGATGGTACCAGCCCTGCAAGTATTGTTTATTATATAGCAGAAGGTAAATAATTTTTTCTCTGCGCCTCAGCATGCAACTGTATTTCCTTTGCGTCTTTCTTTTCTTTGCACCTTTGCGTGAAATTTTTACGCGGATGCAATGATCTTTGCCAGTTCTGCTGCGTAACTGGGCCCTACAGGTAATTCCGTTGTTTGTATCCACACAGCATTCTTTTCTATTTTGCTCACCTGTTTTTTAGCAATAATATACGACCGATGGATACGGATAAAACTATGGGATGGCAATAAAGCTTCTGCTTCGGCCATGGTCAAGCGGCTGGTTATTTTTTTATTACTCAATACAAACTGCATGTAGTTGCCATTGCTTTCTGCATACAGGATATCCTGCAGCTCCACACGTTCCTGGCCATACCCATTCTTTATAAAAATTGCAGCGGGCTGATTTGCTATATTATTTTGCTGCCGCAGTTCCCATTGCTCCTGTGCTTTATTGCAGGCTTTTAAAAAACGACTGAGCGAAAATGGTTTTAATAAATAATCAATGGCATCCAGTTCAAAACTCTGCACGGCATGTTCGCTGTAGGCCGTGGTAAATATTACCATGGGCGGGTTGGATATGCTCTGTAAAAAATCAATACCCGAAATGTCGGGCATTTTGATATCTAAAAAAATAAGATCGATTTTGTTGTGGTGCAAATATTCAGCGGCTTCAAAAGCATTGGTAAAAAACGCTTTCATGTGGAGGAAAGGAATTTTTGCAGCCAGGTTTTGCACCACGTCGAGTGCAATGGGTTCATCATCTATGGCAATGGCTTCCAGCATCATTATTTTATTTTAGCCGCGTATTTTTTTATACCCATTTGTAAAAGATTAAATCCGTTTACTTTTCCTTTTTCATCCCTTGTAAAACTAATCTCTAATTCCTCATCAAACTTATCGTAAAAATGGTTGTTGCCCAATGCAAACAATATCGAGGTAGGGCCCCGGTTTCCGTCGCGGGAAGGAAACGCAGCCAGTACCCCATTGTTAACGGTCATTTCAATGATCAAATGCATTGCTGCAATTTCGTAGGTACCCTGGTATTGCTTTAAGCTGTCTTCGCTTAGCGTTACCGGCGTTCTTTTTACCGGTATGCTGTAAGGCTGGTTGTATAATGCGGCCAGCAATTTATTCGTGAGCTGCATCAGTTCTCCTGTAGCACCACTTTTATTACTCAGCAATATAATGCAGAGATCTTCTTCAGGCACTCTTGCAAAGTTACTGCCGAAGCCGGAGATGGCGCCGCTATGCGAAATGATCCTTTTGCCATACAAAGAATCGAGCTGCCAGCCATAGCCATAATTATTTTTGCTGCAGGGCTGGTACGCCTTATCCATTAAGGCCTTACTCACTATTTTATATTGCTGCAATCCACGATGCCATTGGTACATATCTTTTACCGTAGAATAAATAGCACCTGCAGCAAAGGGTACGGTAGAATCGGTAACAGCAGCGGCTTGCTGTATAGTATCATTCAAAACATTGTAACCTATGGATCTATCATTGCCTGTTACCTGTGCAAAATCAAAACCGCTGTTGTTCATGTGCAGTGGTGCAAAAATATATTGGCGCACAGCTTCGTAATAACTCATACCACTCACTTTCTGAATAATATAGCCGAGCATGATATAACCCGAGTTACTATAATGCCAGCTGCTGCCAGGTACAAAATCCGGTTTGAATGTTTTAATAAATGCTATCTGTTGCAGTTCATTTGTTTTTTCAATCACCGTATCTTCTTCCGTTAAATTGTGCATACCGGAAGTATGCGTTAGTAATTGTTCAATGCTGATACTGTCGCCATTGGCAAAGCCGGGATAATATTTACTGAGTTTATCTGTTAATGACATTTTTTTTAATTCCACCAGTTTTAAAATCACTGTGCCGGTAAATTGTTTGGTTATAGATGCTACCTGGAATTTGGTATCCGCATCATTGACCGTTTTGTTTGCCGCGTTTTTTACGCCGTATCCTTTTTGTAATATAATATTGCCCTGCTTTGCTATCAATACAGCACCGTTGAAGCGGTTGAGTTTTGCATAAGCGGTTAATAGTGCTTCCAGCTTTTTGCTGCTGCTGTCCTGTGCTTGCAGGAAGCTACTAAATAATAAACCGAGTGCGATCAGCATTATTTTTTTCATGTGCTGCTCTTTTCCGGTCGGTGAGACACCGACCAGGGGATGAATGATTTTTTTCATGGCTATACTTTATTTGTGATTCTATTTTCCCTGGTCGGTGTCTCACCGACCGGAATCTCTGTTAATTATAATTTATGGTTCTATAGAAAGTTGTACAAAAAATTCTTTTTTCCCAGGTCGGTGTCTCACCGACCGGAATCTTTGCTAATTATAAATTATGGCTCAATGGAAAGTTGTACAAAAAATTCTTTCCCGTCCTCGTTAACTACCACTTCATGTTTACCGGGATAAATCAGCTTTAATCTTTCCACTACATTTTTAAACCCGATACCTGACCGTTCTTTTTCAGGATCATCGTTGGTTTTTGCATGCATGCTGTTACGTACTTCAAACAAAATATTTTTTTCGGTACAGGAAAGTCTGATGTTGATCCATGATTGTTCATTGAGGCTGATGCCATGCTTGAATGCGTTTTCCACCAATGGTATCAGCAGCATGGGTGCAATGCGGTGGTTGCAGTGTTGTTCATCGATATCGGCTTCAATAACAATCCCCGGGGAAGATTGTGTTCGCAGTTTTTGCAGTGCGATATAATTATTGAGGTAATCAATTTCTTTATGCATATTAATGAAGTCGAGGTTATTCTCCTGCAACATAAAGCGCATCATATCCCCCAGCCGTTGAATGCCTTCGGCGGTGCGGCCGGCATTTTCCTGTAATGCAGTTCCGTATAAAGTGTTGAGTACATTAAAGAGAAAGTGCGGATTGATCTGCGAACGTAAGAACTGCAGGTCAGCCTTTGATCGTACCAGTTGTTTTTCTACAATGCGCAATTGTACAATTTTATCTTTGTTGGATTGAAAATACCACCAGGTTACCGGCGTTACAATAAATAACAGTACTGCCCAGCCATATAAAAATGCAATAGGTGCTGCTTCGTGTACCAGGCCCGTTAGTGGTAAGGCATAAATAAAAGAAGTAGCCAATAAACGGGCAATGATCCTGCGGCTGAAAAATGGCGCTTCGCCTTTCATGGGAAACAACCAATACACATTGCTTATAAACATCGCGAAAAATGCAGGAACGGTTAAGGTATAGGCTACCAGGAACTGCGGTTGAGGCGTATGGTGAAATGAAATTAAAAAAACAGGCACCGATAAAAATAACGCGACGAATGCAGTTACCCTGTTGCATACCTGTATATTGTACCGGCCTTGCCTGGAAGTAGTAATTAAATGGCTTACCGTTTCCCGTATAACAACATATACAGCATACAGCAGTACAATAGCAGCCATGGCAAAATATCCTCCAACAATATCCAGTTGCGATTGCGGAATATTTTTATTGAAGAAGATAGAAAAGCCCGGGTAATTAAACTGCCATTGGTGCTGGAAATAAGTAGCTACATTATAAGCCGTGCCCAGTATTGCGATCATTAAAATAAACTGTACAAATACCCATGCATATTTCCTAGTTATTTTTCCGGCTAATCCCTGTAATGATATTTTGTTAAACGCCAGGGCTATTTTTAAAGTACCGGTGGTTTTATTTTCCGGGAATAATAAACGGGGAAGGGTATAAAGGTTTATCCACAGGTAAGCGAGATAAACTAATAGGCATGTACCCATTGCCGGTAGCACTACATTCTTATACAAATTGAATGGTACATGGTTATAAATAAATGGCGTAGCAAAATTTGCTACCGGGGTTTTATAAATATTCCATGCATAACCTGCGGCCAGCATTATTGCCGTTACAGTTGCCAGTATCATTTCGTGCTGCCGCCATTTTACTTTACCTGTATTTATTTCGTTACGCTGTTGCTCCTCTTGTTTCATGCTGTATTAATTTACAGCAAGATTAATCCATCCTGCAGTACCTGTTTTTTAAATGTGATAAAACGCCTCCTAAATGTGATGAAAATAAAATGCTTTAAAATACCCACTACCCACATTGTGTTGATCTTTTATTAGGATTACATTTACCCTACATAAAAAAAATATAATGAAAAAACTCTTTTTAATTGCAACAGTTATTTCCACCTTACTTTTTTCCTGCACCAATGAAGCTGCTAAAACAGAAACGGCAACAGCGCCTGCTTTTAGCCTCGATTCTGCCAAAGCTGCCATTGCCGCCAGTAATGCTAAATATGGCGCCTGCTTTAGCACAGGTGATTCTGCAACTTTTGTAACGTTGTATACCAGCGACGCCTGTTTAAGTCCAACCAATATGCCCAAAATGTGCGGCCCACAGGCTATCACGGCATTTTTTAATGGCGGCTACAAAATGGGTATCCGTAACCTTAAGTTGGTTACTACCGAGGTAATGGGAGGAAAAGATGCAGTGGTGGAAACCGGCACTTATGAAGTATTGGGCGATAAAGACACCAGTTTTGATAAAGGAAAATTCATCGTGGTATGGAAAGAAGAGAATGGTAAATGGAAAATGCACCGCGATATCTGGAATACCGACCTGCCTGCGGCACCTGTAAAATAACTTACCCACTGCTATGTATATACGATAACCGGCGCTGTTGTAGCGCCGGTTTTTATTTAAGAGAAATTTTCACGCAAAGAAAAATAAGGAGCAAAGACGCAAAGGAATTGGGACGCAGAGAAAAATATATTCCTTTGCAGCTTTGCATGAAAACTGTATTGCTTTGCGGCTTTGCGTGACATGTATTAGTTACTGAATTCCTGCACCACCATCAAACCCTTGGTATCGCTACCGAGTACGGCAATACCCACTTTACCAAAATGCGTATTGAGGATATTATCCCGGTGACCGGGAGAATTCATTAAACCATTGTGGGCTGAATCCAGGTTATAGGAATGCGCCAGGTTTTCCCCGGCATTGCGGTAGGTAATACCCAGTTTTTTCATCCGCTGAAAAGGATCGATACCTTCGGGTGTATCATGAGAAAAATAGCCGCGGGTAAACATATCGGCGGCATGGCAATAGGCCGCCTGCTGCAAACGGCTATCGGCTAACAATACACGTAATCCTCTTTTACTTCTTTCCACATTTACCTTATCCAGTAATGCCTGTTCCAGCATGGGCATCGGTAAAAAATTACTGCTTTTAAAAAGTGCGGAGTCCGTGGAGGCTGTTTCGCTGGTAGCGGCTATTTTTTCGGGCGGGGCATTAAAAATGGTATTCACTTTTTTGTCGAGCCAGCCGCAGGAGTTCACCATTGAGGAAAGCAGGTAGGTCTTATTTTCTTTTTCAGGTGTAGCAAACCAAACCGAAGCTGCTAAAATTTTAGCTAATACAATGGCCACGGCAACACCGGTTAAAAAACCGGGTAGCAACCCTGCAAATTTATTGAAGTAGGCATACCGGTCTTCCGATCCAATGATCTTTTTTAACAAGCCGAACAAAAATACCAGCAACAAAAAGCCGGCTGCAAAAACGAGTGCAAAGGAAAGCGGCCGCTGCCATTCTTCTTCTATTAAAAAATATTGTGTAAGCCAACCGGTAACCGGTAAATAAAAAAGTATGGCCAATGATAATGCGCCTACCCATTGCAGTAAGCCAAAAAAATTATTGATAAACCCGTTCTTATAGCCCAGCCAGGTAAAGAATACCACTACTATGGCTAATATAATATCAACAAGGTTCAATTGGTTGGTTTTAAAATTAAAAAAGCGGAACCCGGAGGTTCCGCCATGAATGTAAAATTTTTATCTGCCGTCTTTTTTATCCTGTGATCTGCCGATACCATAACCAACACCACCTCCCAATACCGCTCCAATTGCCGCACCGGCAGCCCTGTTCTTTTTATTGATGATGGCACCTAATATCGCTCCTGAACCGGCACCTATTGCTGTACCCTTGGCGGCTTTACTCCAGCCTTTCTTTTTAGTAGTTTGTGCTACTACCGGGGCCGACTGTGTTTTTGCAGGTACATATACAACCCTTGTAATGGTTTTAGTAGTTGCAGCCTGTTCCTTTGCTTCCTTAGCCTGTTTCCATTGTACAAATTCATTGTAATCTGCCTGCTGTGCAGCAGCCAATACCTGCGTTTGATCTGTTGTTTTGTTTTTGCATGATACCATCACGGTAGCCATTGCAACGATAAGTAATAATTGTTTCATGATTGTAAGTTTTAAAATGAATAAATAATTTGCTCTCTACCCTCTATTTGTCAATATCATGCCAAAGCCGCCATAAACTGTTAAAGAAATGTTCAAAGCTTCGTATGGCATAAATAGTTATGTATAGAAAGATATAAACCACATGGTATCAGTTTCATTTTAACAAGTACTTATAAGAAAACTTATTTACCCATCTCTGTTAGAAAATCAAATTCTTTTCACTTCCCTGTAAACAAAAAGAACATTAAAGGGGTATCGCAAAACATAAGCACACTAATAAAAATTTCCTGCTTCGTTGTCAAGCAACTGCAGATTTTATATACATAAACAGTATTATAGTAGTTGCTTTCGCCTCTACCGCCGGCGGGGCAGCGTAAGTGCAGTTGCCTGAACGGGGATTGGGATGGATGGATAGGATTAAAAGGATGGAGTTGCTTCGCTGGTCAGTGTCTCTCTGAACGGTTTTTCTCCCACTACCTTGCTTATTCCTTTCCAGAAAATGATAACCCATAGATTGAACTGTTTAAACTATACATGTTGATGTACAGTAGTACATAAGCTTAATCAGGGAACCATCCGGCAAAGGGGACGTAATCCTTTGCCGGGGCCTTTTTTTGGTTCTTTTTTGGGCAAGCAAAAAAGAACAGTAAGGCCGTTGCGAAAAACACATAAGCACACTAATAAAAAAAATTCCTGTCTCATTACAAAAGTCTGCTAAGCTTGTCGAAAGATTTTACAGCTTTTTATTTAAACAAACAGTAGCACAAGCGTTCCCTTCGCCTCTGCCGCCGGCAGGGCAGCGTAAGTGCCTTAGGCGCTACTTTTCCCCTTTGAAAAAATTATCGCTACGCAAATTTTTTCAATACCGCCTTCGGCAGTACCGGAGAAAAAGAGGCCCCACAGCACTTACTGGTGGAAATCAGATGCAGTAATACCCTGGTATTAGTTTATGGTGCTGGATAGGTAAGGTTAGTAACCCCACTACCTGTTATTTGAAAAAAATCCGCCTGGTTATTAATGTACAAAAGCTAGCTTAAATGTAAAAACAACCCGGTAGCAGGGTTTAAAGATTTATTCTTGCGGATAAATTCACTACCCTTCCATCAATAGGTGCCCATAGCTGTTTAAAAGAAGGATTGGTTGCTGCACCATATACGATAGTTTCTTTTTTGGTTTGCCTGTAATCAAATAAATTTTCGCAGTTTAAAACAAGCGCTACATTTTTAATATCGCAACGGATCATCCCTGCTGCAAAAAGATAACCCGGTCTGTCTGATCCATCATCCAGGTATTGTTTACCGGTATAAGAAGCTTCCAGGCCTGCATGAAAATGCGGGGAGAATTCATAAGCTACCACTGTTGCAAATTTATTTCTTGCACTCAGGCTTACATTGGGATGGAGCAGGTCATATTTTTGTTTGGCATTCGTATACGTATACCCGAAATAAATTTCAAGCGCATCATGTGTTGCCGATACATATGTTTCAAATCCTTTTGTATCCAGTGGTTTGGCAGCACTGTAAAGAGAGAGCCAGCCCTGTGCATCCGTGTAATCCACTACAGGATCTTTTATCCTTGTGGTGTAAAACATCTGGTTAACAGTGATATGCCATCCGTTGACAACGGTTTTATAATTGATATCCCAGTTGGCGCCGATAGATTTTTCAGGGGAAATATTACTGCCAGGGAAAAATTTTATATAATCCCGTTCGTCCATATTACTGCTGAACTGCGAGGGAATCCTGTATCCATAACCTCCACCCAAACGTGAAGTAAAATGACTGTTGATCCTGTATAACATTGACAGCCGGGGTAAAATAAAGCTGCTATAAATATTGTGATAGTCCAATCGTATACCTGCCTGTGCAATAAATTTTTCGGTAAGCTTCCAATCGTCCTGTACAAAAATTCCTGCCGTGTTAAATTTATAATTATAGAAGAAGGTGGAATCAGGCTGTTTTTTGGTAAAGTTTTCGCCGCTGAAATTGAGGCCGCCTACAATACTATGCCTGGGTAATTTTTTAAAATAGGTCAACTCACTGAAGTACGATAACTGTTTTGCCTTCATGCCAAATACATTGCTGGTAATATCACGGTTAAAAAAACTTGTGGTCCCTTTAAGGGTAAGCCTGTCCGTTGCATTCAGTTTTGTTTCCACCTCCATATCAAAATTATTTCTCAGCGATTTATTTTGTATGAAGAACTGGTGGTTATTATCTTTTGTTTGATGCAGTACCTGCATATCACCGCCCTTCCTGTCTTCATAGGTTAAATTGTATCCCACAATAATGGTTTGTTTTGTATTGGGATATAAAAACAACCTCGGGTGAAAGAACACGGTTTTTAAATCAGGCACATCACTGTATCCATCTTTATTTACATCTACTGCCCGCTGGTAAGTACCACCGGTAAATAAAGTATAGCCGGCTTTTTTATTGCGGCTGCTAAAAAAGGCATTGATATTACTTTCCTTTAAGGTAGATTGATTGATGGTGATACTTCTTTCGGGGCTATTGAGTTTAGGGGATTTGGATACCAGGTTCAATAAGCCCGCAATAGCACCCCCACCATATAATGTAGAACTGGATCCCTTTATAATTTCAATTTGCTTTAGGTCCAGCGGTGGTATCTGTAAAATACTAAAGCTGCCGCTGTACCCGCCAAATAAAGGTTGCCCGTCACGCAGCAGCTGTGAATACTTTCCGGGTAAGCCCTGTATTCTCGCATCTGCGTTGCCGGTAGTAGCGGAAGTTTGCTGTATCTGTATCCCTGCAACATCTCCCAGAAGGCTGGCAATATTGCCGGGTTTAATGCCATTCTCTTCGCCCACTTCTTCACTGCCCAATACTTCCACTTTGGTGGGCAGGTCTTCAATACGGCTGTTGGTACGGGAAGATGTTACGATCACTTCGGCTTCTTCTGTCACCGATTTTTCCAGGTAAATTACCTGTATAGTATCACCACCGGGTATTTGGAAGTCCAGGGTTTGTGTTTTATATCCTACAAAAGAAAATATGATCTTTATATTCCCTGCAGGCAAGTCATTAAACAATATTCTGCCGTTATTATCCGATGAAATGGCTTTTGCAGGGGTTTCTATTTTTGCAGAAACGCCCTGTAATATTTGTTTATTATCGGCGTCTTTAACAAAGCAACTGAAATGATGTTGTGCAAAACTGTTGCCGAACAGTAATACCAAAACAACGGTACTTATTATTTTCATTGTACAAATTTCTTATTTACCAATTACTAAAACCTGGAAACTGCCCGCTTTCATTTTGGGTCTTCCTTTTTGGCCCGGTTCAGGCACTTCCAAATCAGCTGCAGGCAAATAAACCAGGTGATTTTCGTTATCCAGTGTTATCGTTCTGGCGCTTTTTTTAGTGGGGATATTTTCCAGCAGCATAAATTTTGAGGAGGACATTTCATGTATCACACTTAAAGTGCCGTCTGCGCCATTGGCGGTATAAATATTTTTTGTTACGGCATCAAAAACAACGCCATCGCAACCTTCACCAATTGTTATTTGATCAATAATTTTTCCATTTCCTGCATCTATTACCATTAATAATTTATCGCAGCCTGCAAACAACCTGTTGCTGGTTTTATCCATTGCCAGGCCTGTAGGACCGTCGCCGGGCGCAATGCTCCAGTGATACAATATCTTATAGGTCCTGGTATCTACTACTACAATCTCATTTTTATCCTCAATATTTACAAACAGCTTTCCTTTATCATCACTTGCAGCTGTTTCAGGTTTACCGCCCACATCCACGCTGTCTGTTACTGTATTTGTTAACGGGTTAATTATACTCAGATTTTTGCTTCGCCCGTTACAGGTGATGATTTTTTTAGAGAAAGGTTCGTAAATAATGGCATCCGGATTTTGCCCAACAGCTATTTGGTTAAGTACCTTGTTATTGTTCATATCAAATACGGTTACACTGTTTAAACGGCCATTACTGGTAAACCCTTTTTTATTAGCTATATCAAACGCAATACCATGTACACCGGTGGTATTTTCAATAACGCCAACGGAGTCGCCGGTTTTTTTATTCAATATATTTACCTGCGTACCATGACTTACATATAACCAATCATTCACGGGACCAACAGTTAAATAATCCCAGCTGCCTGTGCTGGCAATATGAAGGGTATTCACCAGGTGCAGGCCGGTGCTGGTTTGTGCATTGGCCGTAACAATTATACTAAAGGATAATAAAGCGGGAATTATTTTTTTCATGTTATTTTTTAAATGGATGAAGGGGGCTGTTGGTTAATCTTACTCTTTGATCTCTTTTATGAATTTTCCGGCAGCATCAAAGATCAGGTCTTTACCATTTACGTTGGCTTCATAATTAACTGTGCCGGCAGCATTGGTGATTTTTGAAACTTCTTTAATGGTTTTTCCTTTATAATGCTCCTTTACATAATTTAAAGCAGCTGTAGGTAGTTCAGTTATTTTTATATCTACTTCGCTTTCTGTCATGTTGCCGTCAGCTTCATACAAAACAGACATATCCATTCTATCCTTTTCAAACCCGGCTTCATATTTACCATCTTCTTTTTCCCACCTGGCTTTACTACCGGGATATTGTTTGGCAAAAGCCGCCTTTACTGCTGCAGGCACTTTGGCTGCATTAATTTTTTGCGCATTACCGGTATTACTGATAGCGGCAACCAGGAAAAAAAGTACAACTAGTTTTTTCATTTGTATACATATTTGATGAATAATAGAACAAACTTAAAAACAGATTCTGGAGTGAATTTGAAGTTAGAGGTTAATACAGGCAATGCCTTAAGATTATGCCGGAAACCGGATAGTTAATGAATGTAATCCATTGTTATAAGTATAGCTCACCTGGAAATGATACTGGTCGCAGATCTTTTTTACAATCGATAATCCCAGCCCAAGCGATTCAGAATTAACCGCATCTTTTTTAAATCTTTCAAAAAGTTGTTCAGGATCCGAAAGCAGTGGTTTGCCGCTATTGCTGATAATAAGCTCGCTGTTGTATACTCTTATATCTATACTGCCTTTTTTAATGTTGTGTTTAATGGCATTGGTAATTAAATTGGATACCAGTATTTCCGCCATCAGTTTATTCATTACCACATGTTGCTCGTTTATTTTTGCATGAAGTACAATTTCCTTCGCTGCAATTAATTCTTCATAGTTATTTAATTGTTTTGCAATAATGCCGGCAATATCTATATTTTCAGTGTCTTTAAATTGCTGGTTATCGATCTTGGTAAGTAATAGCAGGGATTGATTTAATTTAGATAACCGGCTTATTTCTTCCTGTATATTTTGGATATAGCGCATCTGTTGTTCCGAAAAATTTTCTCCCTGCATCAGCAACTCCAGTTTTGAATTGATTATAGCCAATGGGGTTTGTATTTCGTGTGACGCATTTTCGGTAAAACTTTTTAATGCAGTATAATCTTTCATCACACTATTACTCATTGCCATTACCGCAGCATTCAGTTCTTTAAATTCGTCGATATTGCTTTCCTTAAGTTTTACCGGTATGGTATTACTTAAGTTAAATTGTTTTAGTTGCTGCAGTGTGTTATTAAAAGGTAACCACAGTTTATTCAGCATAAAACGGTTAATGATAAACAGCAGTATTAAAAGCAATAATACAATTGCTATAGTCAGCACAACGATCATCTGCACCAGGTCTTCTGTTTCCTGCTGCGATTTGGTGATGGATACCATGTAATTTTTTCCTGCTACAGCAATACCAAAAGTCAATCGGCGTCCCTGGTGTTCTTCCTGCTCTTCACTATCATAGATATTTATGCTTTTTATTTCCCTCGGAGTATTTCTATTCCCCGTTTCTTCAAAAACCACTTTCTGATCTTTATAATTAGCTGCATTGGGTAAACTGCTGTTCAGTTGTACATGATCCTTTATTTCTGCCTCTTCAATCTTCAGGTCTTTATCAAGTTGATGTATGAGCACTACCCTTAAAATGAAATAGTAGCATAATCCTCCCGCCAGCAATACTGCAATTGTAGCGGCGATATTTACCCTGTTATATTTAGCCAGCAATTTCATCAATCAGTAAATTTATATCCCATACCATACACCGATTTTATATAATCGGCATCACCGGCATCGTGCAGTTTTTTTCTGAGGTTTTTAATATGCGTATAAATAAAATCGAGGTTGCCTTCCATTTCGTCTCCCCATAAATGTTGAGCAATGGCATCTTTTGAAATTACACGCCGTTTATTACTTATAAAATACAGCAGGAGTTCAAATTCTTTTTTGGTAAGATCAAGCCGGGTATGGTTTACCATTACCAGCTTTGCCTGCGTATCTACACTGATATTATTGAACTGAACAATATTGGTACCGCCAAATTTTTTTCGCCTGATAATAGCTGCTACCCGGGCACTTAATTCCGACAAATGAAATGGCTTGGCCAGGTAATCGTCAGCACCAAGCAACAATCCTTCTACCTTATCGTTTATGGAATTTTTTGCAGAGATGATGAGTACGCCATCAGTTTTATTATCTGCCCTTAATGCTTTTAATATGGCAAGGCCATTACCTCCTGGCAAACTAATATCCAGTAAGATACAATCGTAATCGTATACTTCTGTTTTTTTGATAGCCGCATTAAAATCTGCTGCGGTTTCGCAGATATAATCCTGTGCTTTAAGATAAGTGACAATACTTTCACTCAATGCTTTCTCATCTTCTATGATCAGTATTTTCAAAAACTTAAAATTTATGGTAAAGTACGAAATCAAAATTGAAGACAATCTGAAGGATTAAATAATACTTACTCAGATTGTCTCCAGATTTAGCGCCCATCTTTGCTTAATTTTAAAATTCATATGTATAAAATTTTTGTACCGTTATTGGTATCGTTGATAGTAGTGCAGGTTAAAGCGCAGGTAGTAAGCGCTAAAAATTCCGGTAGTATCACCGGTAACGTTATTGATTCAGGAAGCCGTAAAGCAGTGGAATATGCCACCATCAGTTTATTTAAAAAAGGAGCCAAACAACCTGTAAACGGAACAATTACCAATGCCGGCGGTTATTATAGTATCGCTGTTGCTGATACAGGGAACTATAAAATGCTGGTGGAATTCCTGGGTTACCTGCCCTATACTATTGACAGCATACAATTAAAAAAGAATGCTGTCATCAACCTGAAGGATATATTGTTGGTAAAAAACAGTGTTACCATGCAGGCTGTTACAGTAACATCATCTGCCGGGCTGATAGAAAACAAAATTGATAAGCTTGTTTTTAATGCAGAAAAGGATGTAACGAGCCAGGGAGGCGTGGCAACAGATATCCTTAAAAAAGTACCGCAGATTTCTGTTGATGTGGATGGTAATGTGGAACTGGCCGGAAGCAGCAGTATCCGGTTTTTAATTAATGGTAAGCCTTCGGCTGCTTTTGGCAGTTCTATTGCTGATGTATTACAATCCATTCCCGCCAGCCAGATAAAAAGTATTGAAGTAATCAGTAATCCCGGTGCAAAATATGACGCACAAGGTATTGGCGGTATCATCAATATTATTTTAAAACAAAATAAAGTAAAGGGTATTAATGGCAATATTTCTTTAACCGCCGGTACATTGAATCAAAATGCCTCTTTTAATTTTAATGCCCGCAGGGGAACCTTTGGAATAAATGCTTTTACCAGTGGTAATACCAGGTTACCAACAACCGTTTACAATAGCTCCGATCGTTCATCGATAGATACTGCAGGTAAAAAGAATTTATCGTTGCAGCAATCTGGCAGCAACCGTTTTAAAAGACATGGTACCGAGTCTGGAACCGGCTTTGACTGGACCTATAAAAAGAAAAACAATTTCACCGGTTCTTTCCGTTATGGCAGTTTTGGCAATGCTGCTGCGGGATTAAGTGACCAATTGCAGCTGGTAACCAATCAACCTACAGGTGCGGTAATTTCAACAACAGCTGCCGCCAATAATTCGGCCAATACTTCCAGGTTTTATACTACCGATGTAAATATTGCTTATAAAAGAACTTTTGATAAAGAAGACCAGGAACTGGAAATCTCGCTCAATTCGAGTTACGAAAACAGTAAAGCCAATGCCAGTAACAATCAATTTGCATTACCCGTTGATTCTTTATTGTATGGAATCAACAATAGTAACCCGGGTATACAAAAAGAAAAAGAATTACAAATAGACTATACACAACCGTTATCGGAAGATATCATGCTTGGTATTGGTGGAAAGATCAACCGCCTTGAAGTGATCAGCGATGCAACAGTGTACGGTTATCAACCCGCAGGTAAAATGTATGTTTATGATACCGCATTATCCAATAACCTGGATTATAAACAGCAGGTATACGCCCTGTACGGCGAATTAAGTTTTCCGTTGGCCAAAAGACTAAGCGCTAAAATAGGTGGGCGTTACGAACGTACCCAAAATAATTCGTATTATTCCAATGCGCAGCAACAGGCGGGCAAAACCGGCTACAATACCTTTGTACCTTCTATATTTCTTTCCAGGAAACTGGATGACCTGCAAACGATCAAATTAAGTTATTCAAAACGTATTGAACGGCCCGATTACGAAGACCTCAATCCTTTTATCAATACCTCGGATCCTAAAAATATTGCTGCGGGTAACCCTTACCTTAAGCCTGAGATCGGTCACCGGTTTGAATTGGGATATAGCAGGAATTTTGAAAAATCCGGGTCGCTTATGATCACTGCTTTTTACAGGAAAAATGAGGAGGATATACAACCTTTTATTGTTTTTTATCCATTCCTTAAAGTAGGCGATTCGGTATATGGCAATGTGGCGGTAACTATCCGTCAAAATATCGGCACCGAAAACAATATGGGTATCAATGCTTTTGTTGATTTGCATATCAATTCCAAACTAACAGTACGGTCGAACGGCTCTTTTTTTAAACGGCATACCATTAATGCCATAGATCCTGATTACAATTCCAATAGTTTTAATTATCGCTTTAATATTAACAGTAGCTACCAGTTTAACAATAGTTTTTCGGGAGAGCTTTTTGGTAATTTTAATTCAGCACGCAATGAGGCCCAGGGAAAATATCCTTCATTTACCTCCTACAGCTTTGCATTTCGTAAACAGGTTTGGAATAAAAAAGGCAGCCTGGCTTTAAGTGTTAATAATCCTTTCAATAAATATGTTGTACAAAAAACAGTTTTGTTCGGCCCTAATTTTTCGGTAAACAATACCCGAAAAATTCCTTTTCGTTCTTTAAGTATAAATTTTACCTGGAAGTTCGGCAGGTTGGAATTTAAAAAGGACAAAGAGGAAAATAAAGACCTGAATCCACCAGTACCCGAAGCATCGTAACTTTATTACCGTCTTTACAAACCTATAACCGTTTTAAAAAATTACTATGTTTAAAATAAGGATGCTGTTCGTATTTTTTTTTCTTTCCATTGCATCAAAGAGCTTTTCACAAAACACCGACCTTAATATACTAAAAGGCATTAACCCCGAAAACCCCAATAGCGGTTACTGGAAAACCATCAGTGGATCTGCTTATTTTGTAAGTGCGGCAGTGCCGGTATTTTTATTATCAGAAGGTGTTATTAAAAACGAACCGCTACTCAGGCGGAAAGCCCGCAATGTACTGGGCGCTATTGTAATTGAACTGGTTGTATCCGAATCTATGAAAAGCGGTTTCAAACGTAAACGGCCAGCCGAAACTTATCCCGGTATTATTTATCCTTATCATGAAGTTTATGGCAGGTCATTCCCTTCCGGTCATACTTCACTGGTATTTGCTACAGCAGCGGGTTTATCTATACAATGTAAAAAATGGTACGTCACCGTACCGGCTTATTTGTGGGCGGCAAACGTGGGCTATTCAAGAATGTACCTGGGTGTACATTACCCGTCAGATGTGATTGCCGGGGCAGCCGTAGGTGTGGGCAGTGCTTATTTAAGCGAGTGGTTGAATAAAAAATTATTCCCGCAAAAGAAAACTGCCGCTGCTGAAGTTGGTTTTTAAATACATTACATTCGCTATCATAAAAACTACCCATGAAAAACTACTGCATTTTTCTATTTTGTTGTTTCGCCCTGCAGTTTACCGCTGCCGCACAATCCAAACAAAAAGCAACCAAAGCATTTTTACAGCAATTGAATGATATTATAAAAAAATCGCCCGGGCAACATTGGGCTTATGAACAGGATACCATGACCGTTGATTCTGCTTTTGCAATAAATGCGCAGGGAATATTATCTGTAACCATACGTTATACCAACGATACCGGGGTTACAATCATCAGAACTGCCGCTCCAGTTAATAAGATTGAACGGATAGCCTATGATCTTTACCTGATACTGGAATTTAAAGATGACCTGGTTACGTTTTATAAAACAGAGACTCCGGGCGGCCCGCTAAAAGAAACCGGTAAAGCACACCTGTTTCATATTGGAGCACCCCTACCCGAAGATGTTAAGTACCAGGTAAAGCTGCAACAGGCGCTGGATAAATTATTGATCCATTATCCGGATAGTTCTCTTTAAGTCGCTGTATTATAAATCACAGGCCTGTTAATCCTTTTTATCGTTGTACAATTGTTCCAGTGGTTGACAGGTATCCATACACAAATAGTTTACTGCATTTGTCCGTATGTATGGTCGTTACACTTATGTATTTTAATTGATGCAGGCATCCTGCTACAGCATACCTGCGTTTACACAGGTATCTCCCAAACACCAATAAAAAGCAGTAATTTTAAGGAACTGTTATGAAGAAAAGATTCGCCCATATTTTTTGGGTCGTATTCATTACGGCTACAGTCCCGGTGTCTGCGCAGGTGATCACTACAGTAGGGGGAAATGGTATAGTAGGCTATTCGGGAGACGGAGCATTGGCCATTAATGCAGCCTTAAACAATTCCATCAGCGTAGCTGTAGATGCAGCAGGAAACCTCTTCGTAGCAGATTACAGCAATCACCGTATCAGGAAGATCAATACCGCCGGTATCATCAGTACCATTGCGGGTATTGGCGTACCTGGATTTTCGGGAGACGGAGGCCTGGCAATAAATGCAGAGATCAATAATCCCGGGGATATTTGCGTGGATGCTGCAGGAAATATTTATTTTGATGACAATGTGAATTTTCGCGTACGTAAAATTGATGCCGTTACGGGTATTATTTCCACCGTTGCCGGAAACGGAATGGCTAATTACGCCGGCGAAACCGTTGCGGCCATAAATGCCGGTATCCATTATCCCAATGGCATTACCGTACATGGCAACAACCTGTATATCTCGCTGTTTTCCAAGCAACGCATCTGTAAGGTAGATTTGTTAACAGGCATCCTGTCTACTATTGCAGGTATCGGAACGATCGGTTATTCCGGCGACGGCGGCGCGGCAGTTGGGGCAACCTTTGCGTTTCCTTCAGGATTATCCACTTCGCCAGGCGGCGAATTATATATTGCAGACTATGGCAATAGCTGTATAAGAAAAATCAACAGCTTCGGTATCATCAGCACTGTTGCCGGTAACGGCACGGCTGCTTATTTAGGAGACGGAGGACCCGCAACGGGAGCCTGTCTTAATTTACCGACAGGTGTTTTTGTAGATCCTTCCGGGAATATTTATATCGCCGACAGGAATAATTACCGCATCCGCATGGTAGATGCCTCATCGGGTAATATTTCAACGGTGGCGGGTAGCGGCAGTTATGGTTTTGGAGGAGATGGCAACAATGCTACGTCACCCTGCGTTAAATTAGCCGATCCGCACAAGGTAAGGCTGGATGCTGCCGGTAATATGTACATCGCCGATCAAAGCAATAACCGCATCCGAAAGGTAGACCGTACCCTCGGTGGCCCCGGAGCGCCGGGCATTACTATTTCTGCATCCGCAATCTCTATTTGCGGGGGCGTTCCCGTTACATTCAATGCCGCCATTGTTAATGGGGGCAGCAATCCGGTATATCAATGGAAAAAGAACGGAACGCCAACAGGCACCAACAGTCCCTCTTACAGTTCTTCCACACTGGGCAATGGAGACCTGATCACCTGCGAACTAACGGTTACGGTAAGCTGTGGACAATTTACTTTTGTAAGTAATCCAATTGTTATAACTGTTGCTGCATCCGTTGCACCGTCCGTTACCATATCTTCCAATACCAGTTCGGTATGCGCAGGCAATACCGTTGCTTTTTCTGCAATAGTGGTAAATGGCGGCCCTTCACCTTCCTATCAGTGGCAGGTAAATGGCAGTAATACAGGAACAAATACTAATTTGTATACCAGCAATACATTACCCAACGGCGTTGTGGTTACCTGTGTAGTTACCAGTAGTGCCACCTGTGCTGTTCCTGCCACAGTAAATTCCAATGCCATTACGGTTACGGTTAACCCTTTTGTAACACCTGCGGTAAGTATTACGGCAACTGCTACAGCCATTTGTGCAGGCAATACGGTAGACTTTACAGCAGTAACCGCAAACAGCGGCACTAATCCAACTTATCAATGGAAGATCAACAATATTAACACAGGTCCCAATAACCGGGTATTCAGCACAGCAGCATTACAAGACAACGATGTGGTAAGCTGCGTTGTTATTGCCGATCCTGCTTTTACCTGTGTAACCACAACAAATGCCGTTTCCAATACCATTGCTATAAGTGTTTCCAGCACACAATCTCCTTCGGTTGCCATTAGTGCATCGGGCAATAATATTTGCCCGCATCAACCGGTAACCTTTACAGCACTCACTCAAAATGCAGGCAGTTCCCCGGTTTATACCTGGCAGGTAAACGGTACCGTAACTGGTACCAACAGCCCGGTTTATACCAATAATAATTTAGCTGATGCTGATGAAGTGACTTGTATACTTACGGCGAGTAATGCTTTTTGTCCGCTGATAGCCGCAGCAGGTTCCAACAGCATTGCCATGCAGGTAAAGCCTGCCCCGGTAGTTACGCTTACCGTTAGCAATAATGCTATCGTGCGGGGTAATACTGTACAACTTAGTGCCGTTGTAAACGGAACAGGAAATAGTTTTCAATGGACCCCGGCCGGTTTACTGGTAAACCCGGCTGTACTGGATCCTGTAACCAAACCTTTGGATGCCAGCACCAGCTTTGCGCTCAGTGTAACTAACACAGCCGGTTGCACGATAACTGAAATGATCGACATAAAAGTGTTCAATAAATTATTGATGCCGGCTGCCTTTACACCCAATAATGATGGCAAAAATGATATTTTCCGGATACCTCCCGGTGTATTGCTTACACTCGACCGGTTTTCGGTATTTGATAAATGGGGTAACCTGGTTTTCAGCACCCGCGATATCAATAAAGGATGGGATGGCAGTTTTTCGGGCAGCCCTTATAACAGCGGTACTTTTGTTTATATTATAAGTGGAGAAAGTGAAGGAAAAAACGTGCTGTTTAAAGGCAGTTTTATATTGATCCGTTAAACATTTTTTTCAATCAGTATTGTAAGAGTTTCGTTACGTATTCATCGAGCCTGCTGTAAGCCATAAAATTTTTCTCCAGTTCTATATTAAATGGGATGGGCGTATCCAGGCTGGCGCAACGCATCACTGGTGCATCTAAATAGCGGAAACAGTTTTCTGCAACCCATGCGGCCACTTCACCACCAATGCCGCCGGTCAAGGTATCTTCATGCAGTATCAATACTTTTCCCGTTGCTGCCACGGCTTCTTCTATGGCATCATAATCCAGCGGCAATAATGTTCTCAGGTCAAGGATATACATCGAAATACCGGGATGATTACCGGCATAATCCATTGCCCAATGCACGCCCGCACCATAAGTGATCACCGTAATATCATCGCCTTCACTTACTATCCTGGCTTTACCTATCTCCGTTTCGTAATACTGCTCCGGCACGGGCCCGCTGATACTCCTGTACAAAGCCTTGTGTTCAAAATATAATACCGGGTTAGGGTCATTGATAGCCGCTATCAATAAACCTTTGGCATCTTCGGGAGTGGAAGGATATACTACTTTTAATCCCGGTGTATGTACAAACCAGGCTTCGTTACTCTGACTGTGAAATGGCCCGGCACCCACACCACCGCCCGTTGGCATGCGTATTACCACAGCTGCGTTTTGCCCCCAGCGGTAGTGTATCTTTGCCAGGTTATTAATGATCTGGTTAAAGCCTACCGTTACAAAATCCGCAAACTGCATTTCCATTACACTCTTATACCCTTCCAGGCTTAAACCCAATGCTGCACCTACAATAGCACTTTCACAAAGCGGTGTGTTACGTACCCTTTCCTTACCAAATTCCTGTACAAAACCTTCGGTAATTTTAAATGCACCGCCATACTCGGCAATGTCCTGCCCCATCAAAATTAAATTAGGATGTTGTTGCATCGATTGATGGAGGGCTTCTTTGATACCGTCTACAAAACGTTGTTCCCGGGTTACGGGTTTCGGGTTAGCTGATCGTTTATTTTCTATTAACAACGATTGATAACCCGCAACACGTAACTGGTACACATCTTCAACTTCTTCTTTTGTATCCACAGCCATTGGTTTTGCATTGTATGCTACCTGCAATTCGCTTTCTATATATGTTTTAATTTCCTGCCGGGTACTTTCTATTTCAGTTACCGTTAAAACATTTTCGGCAACCAGGTATGCTTCATAATTTTTCAGCGGGTCTTTTTTGGCCCACAATTCAAATAATTCGGGTGGTACATATTTAACACCACTGGCTTCTTCGTGTCCACGCATACGAAAGGTCATGCATTCTATAAGATAAGGTTTTTGATTATTAATACAATATTCCCTTACCCCTTTAATAGTATCATATACTTCTAAAATATTATTGCCGTCTATCCTGATGCCTTCCATGCCATAACCTTTGGCTTTATCCACCAGGCTAAAGCAACGGTACTGTTCATTTACAGGCGTGCTTAAACCATAGCCGTTATTTTCAATTACAAAGATTACGGGCAGGTCCCACACGGCAGCGGTATTCAATGCCTCATGAAAATCACCTTCGCTGGTACCGCCATCGCCACTAAAGGCCAGGGATACTTTTTGTTCATTTCTTAATTTATGCGCCAGGGCTACACCATCGGCAATGGCTAACTGCGGGCCCAAATGAGAGATCATACCACAGATATGATGCGCCGCACTGCCAAAATGAAAACTTCTTTCCCGCCCTTTACTATAGCCTTCTTTATTGCCCTGCCATTGCATGAATAATTTATGCAACGGCATATTGCGACCTGTGAAAACCCCCAGGTTCCTGTGCAGGGGCATTATCCATTCATCAGGTTGTAAGGCTGCAGTAGCACCCACGGATATGGCTTCCTGCCCGATACCACTAAACCATTTTGATATTTTACCCTGGCGTAATAACAGGAGCATCTTTTCCTCGATCATCCGCGGCAGCAAAATACTTTTATAAAGCGTGAGTAAAGTTTCGTTGGATAAATTGTTTCGGTTGAACTGCATAGCAATTTTTTTTATTCCACTTTTTGGGACTGTGAAGTTAATGGATGTTACCGGCACAAAAAATAATCCTCCACCTACGTTTCGTTCTGATGAGTATCTCAACCGAATGATATTTCCCCTGCTACCAAACCTGTTATTTTTCACAACCATTTTTCTAATCGCTGCTTTCGCCTCTACCGCCGGCGGGGCAGCGTAAGTGCCTTAGGCGCTGCTTTTATTATTTAAGCGTTTATTCTTCGCACTACTTGATCAGTTGACGTATAATGGGTATATCAATTTATAAATGCTGATGTACAGTAGTACAAAAGCTTAATCAGGGAACCACCCCGAAAAAGGGATGTAATCTTTTTCGGGTGGGCTTTTTTGGTTCTTTTTTGCCCAAACAAAAAAGAACCAAAAAGCTGTTTCGAAAAACATATACCTATACAATAAAAAAATTCCTCTTTTGCTGCAAAACCTTTACAGTTTCTATTTATATAAATAGTCTTATAGTAGTTGCTTTCGCCTCTACCGCCGGCGGGGCAGCGTAAGTGCCTTAGGCGCTGCTTTTTCCCCTTTGAAAAAATTATCGCTACGCGAATTTTTTCAATCCCGCCTTCGGCGGTACCGGAGAAAAAGAGGCGCCACAGCACTTACTGGTGAGAATAGATGCAGTAGCTTTTTTTATGATAGATAAAGTTTTTTTTCTCGTTCCCGAAAATGATCGCCCATAGAATTATACAGTTTAAACTATAAATGCTTATGTACAGTAGTACATAAGCCTAATCAGGGAACCATCCGGCAAAGGGGATGTAATCCTTTGCCGGGGCCTTTTTTTGGTTCTTTTTTGGGCAAGCAAAAAAGAACAATTAAACTGTTTCGAAAAACATATAAGAATACTAATAAAAAATTCCCTCTTTTGCTGCAAAGCGGGCTTTAGTTTTATTTAAAGAAACAGTATTACAACCGTTGCCTTCGCCTCTACCGCCGGCGGGCAGCGTAAGTGCCTTAGGGGCTGCTTTTTCCCCTTCGAAAAAATTATCGCTATGCGAATTTTTTAAGCCCAGGAAAGAAAAATATTGTGGCTCATACAAATTTGTTAAATAATTCCAAAAGCTATTTTTTTAACAAGAATCGCTTGTGCATTTGCCAAAGGGTTTGCATCTTGGTACAAACTATCAATTATGAAACTACTGTTTAAATCTATTGGCCTGTTATGTTTATTTATTTGCGCAGCTTTTTTTATATCCTCTTCTACAAAGCCGGTAATTAACAAACCAGCAGCTTCCAAAATACAGGTGGCTATTTTACTGGATGTGAGCGGCAGTATGGATGGTTTGATTGAACAGGCCAAAGCACAATTATGGAATATGGTAAACACCATGGGTAAGGCTAAATGTACCGGCGATGTTACACCATCTATTGAAATTGCATTATACGAATATGGCAGAACTACCAACGATGCCAAACAGGGTTATGTAAAAAAGATCAATGGTTTTATCAATGATATGGATTCCCTCTCTCAAAATTTATTCAGTTTAAAAACCAATGGCGGTGATGAATATTGCGGGCATGTTATTTACAGTTCTTTAAACGAATTACAATGGGACAATGCTCCGGAAAATTATAAAGTGATCTTTATTGCAGGCAATGAAGATTTTTTACAGGGTGATATAAAATATACCCAATCCTGCAGCGAAGCAAAAAATAAAAAAGTGATCGTAAATACTATTTATTGTGGCGATAAAATGCAGGGGATAAGGGAACACTGGAACCTGGCCGGCGAATGCGGCAATGGCAGCTATACGAATATTAACCAGGATGCAAAGGCTGAAGAGATACCTACGCCGTACGACAGCATGTTATATGTAATGAACGGCAGACTGAATAGCACCTATGTAAGCTATGGGTATAATGGTGCAAGTTATCAAATGAAACAACAAAGCATGGATGTAGCCAACGCCAGCATGAGCAAGGAAGCGCAGTTGAAAAGGATCAAAACAAAAAGCAATGCCAAAGTATATAAAAATGGCGGGTGGGATTTGGTAGATGCGCAAAAAGATGGCACCCTTGATTTTGCAAAACTGGATAAAAATACTTTGGCTGACAGTTTAAAAAACAAATCCACCGACGACATAAAAAAGATAGTGGCTCAAAAAAGTATGGAACGCAGTGCTACACAACAATCGATTGATTCGCTCAATATAAAAAGAGATGCTTTTATCGCTGCTGCAAAAGCAGCCAATGCAGCCAATAAAAACAATGCGCCTACATTGGAAACAGAAGTGGAAAGAATTATTAAGGAGCAGGCTAAAAGATTCAACATGATCATTCAATAACTATCCCTACCGTTAATAAACAAGTTCTTGCCCGGAAAACTACCGTTTAAAAGAGTTGATTCATTTCAACTCTTTTTTTATTTGCTGTAAATCTTATTGCGCTTTTGTTTCTTCGGGGAATGCTTTTTTATGTACCAGCGAATTAAAGAAAGACAGCAGCACGCTGAACAATAACGCATGCCAGAAGCTTTCTACCTTAAAGCCGTGTACGAAATAATCATCCAGTAAAATGATACAGGCATTGATCACAAAAAGAAAGACGCCGAGAGTGAGAATGGTGGCGGGCAGGGTTAATAAGATCAACAGTGGTTTTACAATGGCATCTAAAAAAGACAATACCACGGCTACAATTAAAGCCGTAAACATGTCTTTAATTTCTATACCCGGTAAAATATACGCCAGTATAAAAACATTTACTGCGCAGACTACTATCCTGATTAACCATTTTTGCATATCCTAAATTACAATTAGTTCGTAAAAATCTTCGGGGTTTAAATATTTTTTTGCCAGTTCCCTTAATTCTTCTGCCGAAATAGTTTTAATGGTTTGCACCGAATCGTAAAAATATTTATCCGTCAACCCGTTTAAAATTAAATTTTTCCAGCGGCCCATGATCTGGAACGGGCCATCCAGGTCGCCCAAAATCGTTCCGATTAGATAATTACGTACCAGTAATAATTCTTCTTCATCCACCAATTCTTCCCTTAATAATTTCATTTCTTTATATACTTCTTCCACGGTGGCTTCACTTACATCTTTGCCGGCATCGGTGCTGATCATCCAGGCAGTTTGCTGCAAATGATTTTGTACATAACTATGTATGCCGTAGGTATAGCCTTTGTCTTCCCTGATATTACTCATTAACCGGCTGCCAAAATAACCACCAAACAAGGTATTCAGCACCATCACTTTCATAAAATCAGGATGATGGCGGGTAGGAAAATCCCTTGCAATTCTTATAGCGCCCTGTACGCCATTTTCATCATTGATGATCCGGTGTTTTTTTTCGGCGAAGGGCTTTTTTTCAATTGGCGCAACAACGAATGTGGGTTTACTTAAAGTTAGTTTTCCAAAATTATCATTTAACTGCTGCTGCAGACCTGCAGGCATTTTTCCACTTACAAAAATTACGCACTGGCCATTAACATAATACTGTTTAAAAAATGCTTTCAGCTGTGCGGTAGTTAATGCATCAATATCTTCAGGATTGGTATAAGCGCCGTAAGGGTGATCTTCTCCATACACATAAGCGTCAATTAAACGGGTGGCGACAAAATCACTTTTTTTCAAACTTACACTAAGGCGTTGTTTGGTATTACGTTTATAGGTTTCCAGTTCTTCTTCCAAAAAAACGGAATCCGTAATCATGTCTTTAATAACCGGCAATAGCCTGTCGATATGTTTACTTAAACTGGATAGATTGATCACTGCTGTTTCGTTAAAGCAGGCCCTTTTGCAGTAAGCACCATAATATTCAAATTCTTCATTTATTTCAAAAGCCGTTCTGGTACCGGTGCCATTCTTCAATAAATAATTGGTGGTGCCGGCCACCACTTTTTGTTGTTCAAACCAGTTACCGGCATAAAAAACCATTTCCAGCTGAAACACTTCCTGCGTTCCTGCATCAATGGTATATACGGGCACGCCGTTATCCAGTTCAAAAAATGTATAAGGCTTTAGTGTAAGGTTAAATTCTATCGCGTCCTTAATCGGTGGTGCTATCGTTCTGTTTATCATTTACGTTGTGTTATTAATTAGCCAAATAGTACAACGTGTTACTGTTGTTCTTGTCAAAAATAATCCTGCATTCTTTTGCAATTTCTTCAGCAGTTACTGCTTTATACATATCCAGTTCTTTATTGATCAGGTCGGCATCGCCCAGCAGTTCGTACATGGCAATGCTTGCGGCACGGTTCATTACACTCATGTCTTCAAAAGCCATCATGCTTTCTGTTTTATTTTTTACTTTATCCAGCTCTCTTGTGGTAATACCTTCTGCAATAAATAATTCAATCTCTTTATCAATGGCTGCTTCGGCATCTTTTATATTTACGCCTTTTACCAGTTTGCCTTCGATGGTGAGTAAACCTGTATCAGTGCTGCCCATATGGTAGCATTCAATATTGCTGAATAATTTTTTTTCTTTTACCAGCGACTGGAATAACCTGGATGAAGCGCCGCCGCCCAATATCTCGCCAATCAGGTCCACGGTATAATAACGGCTATCTGTACGGGAGTAAATATGCCAGCATTTATACAAAGCGTCCAGTGGTACATCTGCTTTTACTTCCAGGGTTCTCGCCCCGGTTTGTTGAGGTTCTGCCGGCAGGTTGCGTTCATATTTTTGCCCGGCAGGGATTGGTCCAAACCATTTTTCTGCCAGCTCTTTTACCTGCGCTACGCTTACATTACCCGCAACCACCAATATGGCATTACTGGGTGTATAGTGTTTAAAGAAAAAGGCTTTTACATCTTCCAGCGTCGCGTTTTCTATATGGCTTAATTCCTTGCCGATCGTCATCCAGCGATAGGGATGGGTGGTATAGGCCAGTTCCCTCATTTTATGCCAGACATCTCCGTAAGGTTTATTGATATAGTGCTCTTTAAATTCTTCGGATACCACTTTACGTTGGGTATCTAAACTTTTTTTACCAAAGGCCAGCGATAGCATACGGTCGCTTTCGAGCCAGAAAGCCGTTTCGATATTTTCTGCCGGCAACTGGCAATAATAATTGGTAAGGTCGTTGGTGGTATAGGCATTGTTTTCTCCGCCCGCCACCTGCAGCGGCTCGTCATAGGACGGAATATTTACGCTTCCGCCAAACATCAAATGCTCAAACAAATGCGCAAAACCTGTTTTTGCCGGTTGCTCATCCCTTGCACCAACATCATACAAAACGTTTACTACGGCCATCGGGGTGCTTTTATCTTCGTGCACCAATACTTTTAACCCGTTGGTTAAAATAAATTTTTCAAACTCGATCATAATGCAAAGGTAAGAAGGGAGCAGTGTAATTATATAAGTTTAGCGGATACTTGTGGTACGCATGGTAACCATCATTAATTGCTTGTTCCTGAGCAACACAATTTTTACCTCTTCATTGGCCACCTGCAGCAGGTTTTTATAGGTCATTATATTATGGGAAAGGTTATTGGCTACCGAAAAAATTTCGTCGCCGGCTAAAATCTTTGCTTTGGCGCCTGGTGATCCGGGTATCACATCACCCACCACAATTTTCCCGTTTTCGTAAAAAATCCCCAGCCCTGTATAGGCATAATCAAACTTTTCATTAAAGTGACTGTTGGGCAATAAATGAATTTCTCTTTTGGGATAATTAAAGATCATATTGAACCGGCGTAACAGGTCATTACCGATGAGCCCACCTATAAATGGAAAAGACGTGACGTTATATTCATCCTGGTATAAATAAGTAGGTACATGATGAAATTTATACGGCCCTATCTTCAATTCTTTAACCAGGGTTAACCGCATCTGCAGTTTTCCGCCCATGCCCTGTGCCTGCGTGATCACGGGTTTTCTACGACCTAATAATACCGCACTATCTGCTGCATATTTTTCGCTCATTAAAAAACAAAGGCCGGCACCGGTATCAAAATAAAAATTATAGCCCGTTTTTTTTCTTTCCCGGATATTGAGCCATTGTATGGGCAGCGAAGTAAACACCGGGTGCAGGGTAGTACCGCCCCTGGGATAATCCATTTTCCCGGGATGATATACATCAATATACCCGCTGTCAAAATTAACTGACACTATGTACTGGCTGAAAAAACTATAGCCGATAATGCCATCAATTTTTTCGCCATATACACTCGTCAACACTTCATAATTATTCACGTGAAAATTTAGGTGCTTTACATCCAGCCCGGGTAAGTGCAGGGTTTCGTCAAATACAAAGGGCACTTTGCGTATCCCCCCAATTCCGGTGATCGTGGTATCGCTTGCTATAGTGCGGATATTGAATTCGGCGCAGGTGCTGGAATCAAGGGAGATACCCCCACTGCCGGTATCCAGGATAAAATTCATGCTGTCGCGTATATTGCCCACAGTAGCCTGCAATATCATTACTCCACCGCTGAACATTTTAAAAGGAAACCTGGTGAGTTGCTTTGCTTCGCCCTGCGATAATATTTCCTGCGTTTGGCCTGTAAGGCATAGGAAAATAGATAATAGTATGCAACAACAATTTTTCATTACAGCAGTTGGTTAAATATACAACCTAATGGTTATATTGGTATACCTGATGATTCCTTTTATTTGGGGATTACACAAGGCTGATGGATAAAAGTTGCGATGTAAAAATGTAAGGTAAGAACAGGACTGACTTAAAAGAGGGTAAAGTAAAGTCAGGATTAGCTTCTTGCCCTGTAAAGTTTTTTAGTACCATACAGGCATTGATTTACAGGGGCTTACCAGCAGTTTGTATCCGTTTGTGTCTATTCGTATCCATTTGTATCCGTTCGTGTCCCTGCCCTTGCAGCAGCTGTGTAATTTTATCCTGGTCAGCACCGGCCGTCCATTCAACTTTAAATTTAAACATATGAAATCATTATTCATTTCCGTTTATGTGCGGGTACATATTGGCCTTACCCAGCAACAGCTGGCCAATAGCTTAGGCATATCCCGTTCTACCCTTGCCGAAACAGGGCGCCGGCCAATGCCGGCATCGGCCGAACCGATGTTATTGGAAATGCGTGCCATCGCCCAGGCAATGCCTGGTCCCGCCGGCATTTATAAAAGGAACCGGAAAAATAACCGGGTGACCAACCAGGCACGATTACATACGCTCACCAAAAAACCATTTGTTACCGCACAACCTGTAAAATCAGGCAGTTGCACACAGCCGGCCATGACCCGTTACCCTTCCCGGGCGAACCGGACCTCTGCTTTCAGCACGCATTTGTTAAGGCATACCGATTGCCAAACCCTGTTGAACGAATTACCTATAAAACAAGACAGGATGCGCAGCCAGCTGGCCTACCTGCAACTGGAAACCCGGGCAGCGGTTAACAGGGGACAGGAATTACAGGCACAGCTATATTGTGTGCATACGATGTTGCAGGTGAACCGGGAGTTGATTGAAAAATATCCCTTTGCCACCGGCAAAAGAAAATGGGAACACCGCAATGCCAAACTGCATTGCAGGAGATTACTATTGGAAGACAGGCTGGAACATTTTGATGCCCCAGCGATGCTACTGAGGGAATATAATATTAATGTAATGATAAAGCAACTGGCGCTGCTGGAGCAACTGGTCAATGCAGTTGAAAAAAGAAAGACCGAATTTAACCCGCAGGCAGTGATGTATGTATTGCCAGGGCAAACACCAGTATGTAGTGATAATTGTGATGACCGGGAAATAACGAGGAGCGGTACTGTTGCTGTTGCCTGCCAGGCTGCGTAAAGATGAGCTCACTATTATTGGGATGCGATAGCAGTAAAACTGCCCGTTGCATCAGCTATATCATAAAGAACATCTTTCGCTTATTTTTTAATATCTTTAAAATAACCAGGTATAAATATTGGCGTAAGTTGGCTGGAAGGAAAACTTTCGCATGTTTAGGAGTTAGCTGAAATTTTTATGAACCGTACATTTATTATCACACTTCTTTTTATCGTAGGTTGTTCGCCAAAGCAAAATCAAAAACTTTTGGTGAGTGACAGGTTTAAATTGCCGATAATTATTCAAAAGGAAAATCCCGACACTGTAAAAGCATTTCAAGTTGACAGCATGAGCGGAGTTTATCCGCAATTGATTGGCAAGTTTAAATTCGGAGACACTATTAATTTTTCAGAACTTGGACAACAACAAATCTCAGAGAAGGATTATTTGTGGGAAGTTCAAAACGCATTCGAGAGTGACTCTCTATCTTCTGATGGCTTGCAAATAATTCCCGACTATAAAACATCAATTGCATATTCAAGGTACGAGCCGATAAACCGATTGTTTTTTCCAGTATATGTAGTAAACGAAACTTACGAACCCAAAATATTTTTTGGTAAAGACAGTCACGGATTTGCAATTCAGGAAGCTATTGATACTTCAGATTATTCTTTATGGCATCCAATAGAATCGAAAGGCCTTGATTTTTGTGGAAACGGACGATTCCGGAAAAAATTAAATCCAAATGAATTTTTAATATTTCTGTTGCCTAAATATTCTGGCCCGGACACTACTTCTTTAAGAATAAGATTTCAAATTGAAGAAAGTGTTTTTATATCAAAAGCATTTTTAGGAACTATTAATCCCAAGCAATTTGACATCGACAAAAAAGACTGGATTTACGACAGGCTAAAAGAAAGCAAAGGAGACGCTGCAAGTTTTATTTTTTACGGCGGCCGACCAAAAGGCTCTTGGGACTAAAACTTGAGCTAACATGGGGTTTGGCAATATTGGGGCTGGACGTTGTTAGCTTCAACATTTTATCGCTATCGGCTTTTGTACCGGCTGGACGGTCTTTGTTGAACTTTGGTTCTTAACATCAACTTTTAATTATACATTTAGCTTCGGTTCCGGGCGGACGTTTTTCAAAATCCCAACATCGCCAAGCCCTGGACGTTGGCTGTAATTTTGACACTGTTTCAGCTATTTACATTCTAAAAATAAAATGCATGGAACCAACTACTCCTCAATTTGACCCTGTCAAGTACAAAAATACCACTCACGATCAATGGCAATCAGCAGCAGAAGCATGGTATCGCTGGAGCCCTACGTTAAATAAATGGCTTGGTAAAGCAACCGATAAAATGCTGGAGATGGCGGGCATCAGCAGTGGACACCGTGTACTTGATATTGCTGCGGGGGCAGGTGAACAATCCATCACCACGGCTAAAAAAGTGGGTGCTACCGGCTATGTTTTAGCAACTGATATTTCTTCTAATATCCTGGATTATGCTAAACAAATGGCGCAGCAAGCCGGCCTGAATAATATAGAGACAAAAGTAATGGATGGCGAAAACCTTGTATTGGAAGACGAAACATTTGATGCGGTTATTTCAAGAGTTGGACTTATCTATTTTCCTGACCAGCAAAAAGCATTGAAGGAAATGCTTCGTGTACTAAAGCCCGGTGGAAAAGTAGCCGCTATTGTTTACTCAACAGCAGAAAAAAATAAATTCTTTTCTGTTCCTGTATCCATTATTCGCAACCGGGCTAAGCTCCCACCTCCATTGCCGGGTCAGCCGGGGCCTTTTAGCTTGGGTGCAGAAGGCGTTATCGAAAAAGCATTTTCACAAGCAGGATTTAAAAATGTAAGATCAGAGCTGGTTGACTCTCCTTTACTCCTTCCATCGGCAAAAGAGTGTGTGCAGTTTGAAAAAGAATCATTTGGTGCGTTGCATCAAATGATGAGCAGTTTATCTGCACAGAGAAAGAATCTGTTTGGGAGGAAATTGAAAGTGAACTTCAAAAGTTTGAAGCAGCAAATGAATTTGTAGGTCCTTGTCAAATGCTTGTGGCTGTTGGAGAAAAACCATAAAATGTTTATAAAAATTAAGAAAATTGCTTTCCGCCACCGTAGGTATCCCACTTCAAATGTAAAACATTTCCCTATCCCAACGCCGCCGCCTGGTCTGCGACCAGCGGCAACCACGAGGCCACTGTTAGTCATCCGAGTAGTGACTCAACATGTTGAAATCGTCTATTCCTCCCGGTAAAACCGTGCAGAAGAAAAAAAGGTACAAGGGTTTCATTTTACTAAGCTAGGGTAATTTTGGAGCCGCTTTCCTGCTCAGCATTGCTGGTCGAAGATCCCACTGGCGCAAGTGTTCTTCCGCAGGAAGTTCACTTGTGTCTATCAGTTCCAGCGGTTTTTAACCGCAGTATACTATTTCCAAATCGAAAGCTTCAACTCTAAACATACTAATGAACATGGATTGCTGAAAATTGAACATTTGTAATGCTACATCCGGACGCAGTCCGGCAGAACTTAAGAGACACAAGTGACCCGGTAAATCGGAACACTTGCGCCAGTGGCGGCCGCTTCCTGCTCAACATCGCTGGTCAAAGACCAGGCGATGGCGTGTGGGGGTTGGGCGGCGACTTGCGAATGGTTCTTCTAAACCGACGCCGGCGGAAAGGCAGCAAACCGCTATACAAATTTTTTCGATAATTGTTTACCATTACCAGGAAACCAACCGGAAATTTTTTTAACCAATTGCGTAAATTCCGATACAGGCAATGCAGCAAAATGGATGTACTTTTGTTGTTTACTACACAACAAGTATTTATGCAACTACCCGATTTATATCAAAAAGCGCTGGACTTTCAATTTCTTACCGTAGAAGAAGGCGTGTATTTATTTGAGCATGCCCCATTAACAGAATTGATGTACGTGGCAGATGAGTTACGCAAAAAGCAGGTACCACATGGTAAAGTTACCTGGCAGATAGACCGCAATGTAAACACCACCAACGTATGCATTGCCAATTGCAAGTTTTGTAATTTTTACCGCATCCCCGGCCATAGCGAAGCTTATATCACCGATATTGAAACCTATAAAACAAAAATTGAAGAGACCATAAAATTTGGTGGCGACCAGTTATTATTACAGGGCGGCCATCACCCCGAACTGGGTTTGAGTTTTTACGTGAACCTTTTCAGCGAATTGAAAAGCTTATACCCCAATATCAAATTACATACGCTTGGGCCGCCGGAAATTGCGCATATCACCAAACTGGAAAAAAGTACGCACCGCGAAGTATTGATGGCTTTACAGGCAGCCGGTATGGATAGTTTACCCGGCGCCGGTGCTGAAATTTTAACCGACAGGGTAAGGCGACTGATCAGTAAAGGCAAATGTGGTGCACAGGAATGGCTGGATATTATGCACGAAGCACACAAATTGAATATCACTACTTCTGCCACGATGATGTTCGGTCATGTGGAAACCCTGCAGGAACGTTTTGAACACCTGGCTAAGATAAGAGAAGTACAGAGCCGCAAACCCGAGCATGCCAAAGGGTTTTTAGCATTCATTCCATGGACCTTCCAGGATGTAGATACCTTGCTGGCTAAAATACGGGGCGTACATAATTTAACAACAGCAGAAGAATATATACGCATGATCGCCCTTAGCCGCATGATGTTACCCAATGTAAAAAATATACAGGCCAGCTGGCTAACGGTGGGTAAGCAGGTAGCGCAGATCTGTTTAAATGCAGGGGCCAATGATTTTGGCAGTATCATGATTGAAGAGAACGTGGTAAGTGCTGCGGGTGCGCCACACCGTTTTACCAGCACTACCATTCAGCAATCGATAAAAGAAGCCGGTTTTGAACCGCAGTTGCGCAACCAGCAATACGAATGGCGGGCCATACCGGAAGCCATTGTAGAGCAGGTGATCAATTATTAAAAACAACCCAGCATATGACCAAAGAAAACCGGCTTAAACAATTGCACCGCTTTAGAATGATCGCCATTGCAGAAGGCGTATCTTTTTTAATATTATTGTTGATAGCCATGCCGCTTAAATATATGTTTGACCTGCCGCAGGCGGTAAAATTTGTAGGTTGGGTGCATGGCGCTTTATTTGTCGCCTATATTTATTTTGCTTTTGAAGTATTCACTTCTTTTAAAAAAGATCTCATCTGGCTGGGCAAGGCATTCCTGGCATCTATATTTCCCTTTGGTACTTTTATTTTAGACCGGGAATTAAAAATAGAAGAACAGATTTTAATGCGTAGTAAATAAAAATACAATGGCAGAAGACCTGCAAATAATACAGGGCACTAAAGCGGAAATATACCAATCGCTTATTCCCCAGATAAAAGCATTGCTGGATGGCGAACCCGATACCATTGCCAACCTGGCCAATGTGGCGGCAGCATTAAAAGAACAATTCAACTGGTTATGGGTAGGCTTTTATATTGTTAAGCCTTCCGGTGATGATGAAGAGTTAGTGTTAGGCCCTTTCCAGGGACCGGTAGCCTGCACAAGGATAAAAAAAGGCCGCGGTGTTTGTGGTGCTGCCTGGCAAAATGCAGCAACCCTTATTGTACCCGATGTAGAAAAATTTCCAGGCCATATTGCCTGTAGCAGTTTATCCAGGTCGGAGATTGTTGTTCCATTGATAAAAGATAATACCGTTTGGGCCGTGCTGGATGTAGACAGTGAAGCACTGGATTTATTTGATGAAACCGATCAAAAATATTTAGAGGAGATCATAGCAAGTGTTGCCCCTGTCCCCTAAAGGGGAACTTAGATTGTTACTTTATTATCTACGCGAATAACCCTAAACTTATACCGCTCCAATAAATAAAGAGATTTAAATTTTCTTACTGCCAGTTCCCCCTTCAGGGAGCGGAGGGGGCGTCGCATCCTTCCATCCCCACAAATATTTACAGGCATAAGTACGATAAGGGCTCCATTTTTTACTGATGGATAACATTTTTTCCTTCATCGCTTTTTTATCTGTGTTATCGATCTTATAGATTTTGCACATGGCCTGTTGTATACCCAGGTCATCAACGGCAAAAATATCTTCCCTGCCCAGTGTAAACATTAGTATCATCTCTACTGTCCATTGGCCCACACCTTTTATCTGGGTAAGGTATTTGATCAGTTCTTCATTACTCATTTTATGTAACCTGGTGTCAGTTATCTTTTCTACAATAAAAAAATTGCAGACATTCAGTACATAGTTTGCCTTGGCATTACTAAGACCGATAGCCCTGAGTGTTTCAAAAGGCGTTGCAGCAATTTGCTCAGCAGTAGGGTTTTTCCCACCGAAAAGATCCAGGAATCTTTGCTGAAACACATCCGCCACTTTGGTACTTAACTGCTGGCTCATGATAGAGTTACACAAATGCAGGTGAATATTTTTCCGCTTCACAACTATATGGGGCGAATCGAGGGGCAGTATCTTTTGTAATTTCTTGTCTTTACTTAAATGAACAATATGCGACATCGGGTAAATTTTAGCACTCAATATCTGCAAAAAATTTTAAACCTGTACACATAAATCCGGTACAGCTACCTGCTCCCCGTTCCGGTAATTTTTAGATGCTGTTTTAGCCTGTAACTGGTAAATGATTGCCTGTTGGGTAAATAATCATTTATAAAACTACCACTTTGGAGTATTGATTTTGCCTGCTATGGATTTTACATTTACAGCACAGGTTTTCTACAGTTCCCCCCTCTTATATCATAAGGTCAGCAAGCTTATATGACGCGATATTCATTAAAGCTTAATTATTACCAGGATGTTCATACACAGTAATTAGTTGTACAGGATTATTTATAACCATAAAATTGTAAACAATGAAAAAGCAAGTTCTTTCTACATTATCGCACACCGATTTTAAAAATGACAATTATGTTTTTAAAAAAACAGGCCGGCTTCCGGCAGTAAGTATTTTTATCGTTTGTTCAGCTGCGTTACTGGTACTGGGCATCAATGCCTGTAAAAACGAAGAGAAAGAAGACCTCAGTAAAATACCGGTTAATTCAAAATTTGAACAGGCCCCACCGGCTACCGGAGAAATTAAGATGACAACAGTAAAGGATAACCCGGATGGTAATATTTTAGTTACTGCAGATTTTGGTAAATCGCTGGGTAAGGAATTATTTCATGCGGTGATGGTAGAGGATAACAAAGTGGTACTGCGGGATGATGGAAAGAACGGCGATGCGAAAGCTGCTGATGGCATTTTTTCAGTATTACTACAGGAAGACCTGGATGAATTACAAAATCAATTGGCTGGTTCTGTAAAAATATTGCGGGAAGAAAAAGAGTTGATCAGCTTTAACGGGCGAACCATGGAGCATGTAGCGCTTGATAAATTTGATTTCAGGGGATTTGAAAATTTTAAAGAAGCCAAGGTAGTCGCTTTTCCCAGATTTTTATTACCCTGTTCCCGGCCTCCGGTGGTTATTAAAGAAAACTCTTTAATGATCACTGCAAAAGCGGTGGTGGAAGATACCGGACGTACATTTAACCCCTGTAATAAAAGCGGGAATCCAAATGGCGTATGGGCTTTTCCAAGGTTGATAAGCGAGATGGCCAACACCGCATCCACCACCGTATCTGCTTCCGATTTTTTACGAAAATGGCTGAACAGCTGGCTGTCTGATGTAACTGTAAATGCTGATGTAATTGCAAAACGTACCCAGATCAATACGATCATAAACACCTGGAGTGCCGCAAGCGGGGGTACGTTCGATATAAAATTTGCACCCTTTAAATTGGTCGCTATTGTTAACCGCCTGGATCTCCGGGGAAATTCAGGATATGGGTTTGATAACCCGGGTGAAGGCCGTTTTGTTTTTTGCGCTGTTAACTGTAATAACAACAATCTTTCTGTTTTAAGAAATCCTGCTCCTTTTATGGTAATATTTGAATATGGCATACCTAAAAAGTCATGTGCGCAGCTAAAAGCCTTTGCAAAAGAGTGGACAGATTTATCTTCAATGGCGCTGGGATCAGTAACCTATAATAATGCACTGGAAAAAATTACCAACCAGTTTACTATGGCAAACACAAGCCCTGCCAAACCAAATGGAAGTTCAATTAACCAGATACGTACCAATGAACTGGCCATTGGTAATCCCTGGGAATTAAGGGAATTCAATGTTGATTCAGCAACACATCTTCTAAAAAATGTTACCGTAAAACAGGAACCCCAGTTACGTTTTAACAAACAGCAGCCTGCACAGGTACCTGCTGATGTAGCAATAATGGCAGGCTTTGTAAATAGTCATACCGCCGATGTGGAAGCAAACAGCTATACCATTGAGGAGATTGAAGGCGGTAAACCTTTTTTGGCGGGTAAAGCACATACCTTAAACCCCGTCACTTATCATTGGAATGGGAGCATCGCCGCAGGACCGGAATTTATCAGCAGTGATAGTGCAAGATTTGTTTTATCACTAAATACCTGCAGCGGCTGTCATGGGGGAGAGGCGTTTACTGGTAATTTTATGCATGTGGCTCCGGCAGGAACAACGGGTACACCTGCCATACTATCTGGCTTTTTAAAAGGAAATCCACCCCTTTCATCTGGTGCTTTTGTGGTTAATGACAGGGCCAATAGGCCTGTAGCCCCCGGCAAGGCAAGAGAATTTAATGACCTTGAAAGAAGGAAACTGGATCTGCAGAGATTTGTATCCTGCCCATGTACGCGAAAGGCCAGGTCGCTGGCGTTAATAGAAATATTACGTACCAAACCGGTTAATATGACGCATTAAAGATGTAAAAGCAATTACAATAAGCCATTGTTTAGACAATGGCTTTATTGTATAGCTACATTTCATTATTTAAACACAGAAAAATAGCTATGATTGTTGAATTTAACGCTTCATTAGATTATTTGACGTTATTTTGCAGCTTCAAAATTAATTATGAAGAAAATAGTACTTGTTTGTATTGCATTTGTAGCGGTAGGTTCCGTATTTGCCCAAACTCCAACAAAACCAAAGACCAGTAGTATCATTGAGGGTGCAGGCGATCACCTTATGTTTCAGCTGAATACCAATTACTGGGCCGGTATGCCGGACAGTATTGCCGATCATAAAAAAGGATTATCAAGAGGGCTTAATGTTTACCTGATGCTGAATAAACCTTTTAAAAGTAATCCACAATACAGCGTGGCTTTTGGTTTAGGCGTTGGTACTACCAACATGTATTTTAAAAATTACAATATTGATATTAAGTCAACTGCCGCCAAATTACCTTTTACCTCACTGGATTCAACAGACCGTTTTAAAAAATATAAATTGAGTGTGGCTTACCTGGAACTTCCGCTGGAATTAAGGTTTGTAAAAAATCCTGAAAGAGAAAGCAAAAGTTTTAAAGCAGCCATTGGTATTAAATTAGGTACGGTATTGAATGTACATACCAAGGGAAAAATTCTACAGAATAAAAACGGCAATACCCTCAATAACTATATTGAAAAAGAAAGCAACAGGCATTTCTTTAATTCAACAAAAGTGGCGGCCACCGCCCGTATCGGGTATGGTAACTTTTCGTTGTATGGCGGTTACCAGTTCACTAATTTATTAAAAGATGGTGTTGGACCGGAAATTCATCCTTTCGAAATTGGTCTTACCCTGAGTGGATTATAAAATTTGCTAAATAAGGAATTTACAAATCCCGGTGTATTCATCACCGGGATTTTCATTTTAAATAACCTAATTTTGCGCCTCACTCCTTAATATGAGCGACGAAATCAAACACGAATGCGGATTGGCATTTATCCGGCTCCGCAAACCTTTCAGTTATTTTCAACAACAATACGGCACAGTATTGTATGGCTTAAACAAGCTGTACCTGCTGATGGAAAAGCAACACAACCGCGGCCAGGATGGCGCTGGTGTGGCTACCGTAAAGTTAAATACGGAACCCGGCTATCCTTTTTTACACCGCATACGCAGCTGTGCCAACCAGCCTATTGCCGATATATTCAGCCAGATAGGAAAAGAAATAGCAGAACTGGAAAAATACCAGCCTGATATTAAAAGTCACCCCGGCTTAATGAAGGGTAATGTTAACTTTTTAGGCGAAGTACTGCTGGGGCATTTAAGGTATGGTACACAGGGAAAGAACAATGTGGAGTTTTGCCATCCTTTTATCAAACGCCATACTATCCCGGCGAGGAATTTGGCGCTTGCAGGAAATTTTAATTTAGTCAATACGGAAGAATTATTTGGCCTGGTGAATATTGATCCGGGTGAGTTTCAGCGCCAGAGCGACCTGGCTGCCATGATGGAAGTATTGCACCATTTTATTGTAAAGGCAGATGAAGATTTTCCCGGTCATATGGATATTGCCAAAGTGCTGAAAAGAGCAGTGCCTTTACTGGATGGTGGTTTTAATTTCAGTGGTATCATTGGTAATGGCGATGCATTTGTGATGCGTGATGCGCATGGCATACGCCCTTCTTATTATTATATAAATGAAGAAGTAATTGTAGCCGCCAGTGAAAGGGCAGCGATACGTACCGCTTTTAATGTGGGTGAAAATGAAGTGCAGGAATTGATGCCGGGCAACGCCATTATTGTAAAAGCAGATGGCAGTTACAGCATTGAAGAAATTGTACCGGCAAAAGAAAGAAGGGCCTGTAGTTTTGAACGCATTTATTTCAGCCGTGGTAGTGATGAAAAAATATACCGCGAAAGAATTGCATTAGGCTACAACCTCAGCGATGTGATTTTGAAAGTGATCAAATACGATCTGAAGAATACAATCTTCTCTTTTATACCCAATACAGCAGAAACCGCTTTTTATGGTTTATTAAAAGGAGCGGAGGATTACCTGAATAAAATTAAGATAGAAAGGATCAGCAGCTGGGGAAAGGATTTTGATGAAGAGAAGCTAACCGAGATGATCACCCGGAAGATACGTTTCGAAAAGATCGCTATCAAGGATGTGAAACTGCGTACTTTTATTACCGAAGACAGCAGCCGTAACGAAATGGTGCAGCACGTATATGATATTACTTACGGTACCGTGCGTAAAAATGAAGATACGCTGGTGGTAATTGACGACAGCATTGTAAGAGGTACTACTTTACGGGAAAGTATCATCCGCATGTTATCGCGTTTGCAACCTAAAAAAATAATTATTGTTTCTTCGGCTCCACAGATACGTTATCCTGATTGCTATGGTATTGATATGAGCAAACTAGGCGATTTTATTGCCTTCAGGGCTGCCATAGAATTACTGCACGATACCAACCAGGAACATATACTTACCGATACGCTGGAAAAATGTAAAGCACTCCAACGCAATAACCAGCTGCACAGCGAAAACCTGGTACAGGAAATTTACAAGCCCTTTACGTTAAAAGAAATGTCGAGAAAGATCGCAGAGCTGGTTACGCCAAAAGGATTGGACATTCCTATCCAGGTGATCTATCAAACCATTGAAAGTTTACATGAAGCCTGCCCCACCAATACCGGTGACTGGTACTTTACAGGTAATTACCCCACACCAGGTGGTAACCGTGTTTGTAACAAGGCCTTTATGAATTATATGGAAGGGAAGAATATAAGAGGCTATTAAAATTTAAAATGCGCCGGTTGGCGCATTTTAAATTTGACCTGTATTATAGCAGCATTATTTTATTATCCGAAGATTTCATTCAGCAAACCAGCCAGCCTTACGCCGCCTTTTAATAACTGGCTGTTCAATGTATCTACATATTGAAAGTTATAGGCGTATCCTAATTTCTGATCGGGTTCTTTAATATCGCCATAGATTTTATCTGCCAGTTTATAGGATTCTGCGATCCAGTCGGATACCGGTTTTTCCTGCATGGCTTTACGACTTTCCTTAGTGGTAAAATTAATAGCCGCAGCATATTCGGTATAACTCAGTTCCTGGAAGTTTACCAGTTTAGTGTCCCAAACTGAGTGCAGGTTACTGGCCTCACTGAACCATAATACTTTTACTTTATTACCGCCCTGGTCATCTGCGTGGCCAACGTGTAAAGGCTGGTGTACATCGCCTACAATATGTATCAGCAGGCGCAGGTACAATACTTTTTTATCGGCTGCCAGGTCTTTATTTTTTAACTGGGCAGTCAGAAAATTTATTTTCGTGTAGGCATCTGTGGCAGTATCAATAGCAAGGTAATTTTTAATACTGTCTTCGCTGATGCCGCCCTTGATATTAATAAAATGCCAGTTGTACAGGTAATTATAGGAAGCGTCAGATTTTATAAAATCGGGCCAGTTGCTGGCCATTGCTACCGATTCGTTTCCCAGTATTTCTGCAATCGCTTTTTTGGTTTTTTTAGTCAGGTAGCTGTCTGCTATCTGCCCTATCACCCTGTGGCCTATCACACCCCAGGCCATACTGCTAAAGGGAATGTATAATAAAGCGCAACAGATAATTATTTTTTTTGCCAGTTTCATTGTAAAATATTTAATAGTTAAAGTTATATTTTATATCGGCGTTGATAACAGCCGGATTTAAAATTTCCAGAAAGATAATCTCTTTTATTTTACTCTATTATTTCAAACAATAATAATTGCGCTTTTTCTTTTTCAGAAAAGTTATTATCCGCAATAAATAACAGGCTGCGGTGGCCATTGGGTAATACAGGCCCAAAAGTTACGCCTTCAATATTATCAATATAGATCCCCAGATCATCCATATTCAGTAATAGTTTTTTTATTGCCGGTACAAATGAGGTATTGGCTTTAAGCGATGGTATATCTTTTATATCAGTGGCTTTTGCCAGGTCGGCAATAAAAACCTTAATGGTACAAGCTAATCTCCCGGTGGAGAAAGAACGTTCTACCACCAGCAATTGATTGTTACCGGTACTTAAAATATCGGGCACACCATTTATTTTAAAAGCAGTAACAGGGTCGGCCGCATAGGCAACAGGGTCCAGCTTATAGGCATACTGCGCTGTATTTTTTTTGCTATCCGTATCAAATTTTAATATTCGTATCCAGGCGTTGTTATCGGTTATATCCGCCCTTGGACCGTCCTCATACAAAGGTTCTTCTACATTTACAAAAAGGCTGGTATAGTTATCGGCAAAGCTCATTCCTTCCAGTACGCCATTTTGCCGCGGACCGCTTTGCGTGGCATGCATCAGCAAATTTGCCGGTAATTCAAAAGCGGTTTTGAATGTACCATTTGTTGCCATGGCAATAATGGAAGGGTTGGCCAGCACCGTATCGCTTTCTTTTACAATTCTTTCTCCTTCACTGCTCCAAACCAATTCTTTCAGCACCGGGTTATACCGCATGGCTTCGGGGTCAGGTGTATTTTTTCGGTCCTGTAGTTTATTGGGATAAACCGCATTATTGGGTTGCAACAGGTATTGCACATCAATAAATCGCATACTGTCGATTCCTTTTCCTGATATAAATATTTTGGCTTTATAAAACCTTGCCGGATTTTTGTCGCTGCGGTCGTCGCAAATCATATAGTAAGCATCCTCACCTGCGGCATAATCTATACTGGATAAACCTCCTACGGTAGTATTGTTATAAGTCATATCGAAGGGCATTTCGTATTCCCCTAAAAATTTAAGTGCATTGATATTGTGTGCAGCAGCTGTTCCGGCAATTTTTTTAGTATTACTACAGGAAATAAAAAAAATACCACATACAAGTACAAAAACGGTTTTGCGCATTTACGACAGGTTTAAGTATGCAAATTTGGCAAAAGAATTGATACAGTTGTTATTTCTTTGTTTATATAGAAATTATCTATTTTTATACAAACCAGTCGTGAAAACACTCCTTATTATACGGCATGCCAAGAGTGACCAGAGTTTTTTTGGTAACGATTTTGAACGCCCGCTAAATGAGCGGGGCAAAAAAGATGCGCCGCTGATGGCCCAAAGATTAGTGGACAGGAATATTTCCATTGATGCTTTTGTAGCCAGCCCGGCAAAGCGGGCTAAAAGAACAGCAGAATTATTTTGCGAGACCTATAAAAAAAATACCGGCGATATCAATTTTATAAGTGCCTTATACCATGCGCCCGCCCTTGAATTTTATGAAGTGATCAAAACACTGGATGACAGCTATAATACCGTAGCCATTTTTGCACATAATCCCGGTATTACTTATTTTGTAAACGGACTGGTAGCCGGTGTAAGAATTGATAATATGCCTACCTGCGCTGTTTTTGCAATAGAAGTGGATACCGATCGATGGATAGATTTTACCAAAGCAAAAAAAGAATTATTATTTTTTGATTACCCTAAAAACGGTTGATGCAATGGCATTACTTATAATTTTTTCTCAAAGTAAACCGCTGTTGAAACAGGGTTATGATAATAGGCCGCTATCTCATAAAAGCCGTATTTTTTATAGAGATTGATCGCAGGAAGCATGTGGTTTAAGGTATCTAACCTGATGAATTCGTACCGGCAGTTTTTTGCCAAACCCAGGGCTTCTTCCAATAATTTTTTTCCTATGCCCCTGTGTTGCTGTTCGGGCAATACATACATCCGTTTCAGTTCCGCAATGTTTGCTGCATTTCTTCGTACCGCAACACAGCCAATAAATGCATCTCCTTCTTTACAAAGTATGATGCCGCCATCAGTTGCATTATACATGTTTTTTAAATTCTCCAGCTCTTCGTTAAAATGCTGAAAGCCGAGATCTATATTTAGCCAGGCGGCATATTCTCCAAACAATTTTGCTGCTGCAGTATATTCGTTTTCGTTTTGTACTATTATATATTCAGGCATTTTTTGTTGGTTTATTAGCCAAATACACTCCTGTAAATATCAACACCGCGGCCGCCACTTTATACAACTCCAGTTGTTCATGCAAAAAAATCATGGCAATAAAAGTAGCAAAGAAAGGTTGGGTATAAATATAAAAACCTGCGGCTGATGGACCGAGTATTTTTATGCCGTATACATTAAACAGGTACGCTAAAAATGTTCCTGTAAAAACAACCAGGGTCATAGCGGTGATATCAATAGTAGTAAATGTAGTCCAGGGTATTTGTACAAATTCATTCCAGCCAAAAGGGAGTATCATAATCAACCCGATGGTAAATATCCAGCGCATGATCATTACAGGATTGTATTTCAGCATCAATGGTTTTACCAATATAAAATAGATGGTGTAAGAGATGGCATTGATAATGATCAACACATCTCCCCATATCACTTCGTTTTTATTGGCGTTTCCACCTCTTGCTATAATTAAAACGGCAGCTCCGGTAATGCCCAGCAATAATCCTGCAATTTTAAACCCGCCGATCTTTTCTTTTAATAACCATGCCGCAATAAATACAATTAAAATGGGTGTGGTCAACATCAATAAAGAAGCGTGTATGGGATAGGTTAATGAAAGGCCTTTTAAGAACAATAATTGGTTAATGGCAATACCGGTTAAGGCGCACCATACAAAACGCATCCTGTCTTGCTTTTCAATTTTTATAGATGTGGGCTTTAACAAAAACAATAACCAGAATAATAGCACACTCACTCCAACCCTTACTACGTTAAGGCCAAAGGGTTTTGCCAATCCCGAACTGGTGAGTTGTTTTGCCGCACTTAAGTTTATAGCAAAAAAAAGATTGGTAAATAGCAACGCAATATGAGCAGTGGTTTTTTTATTGAATGGCATAATGGTTTAGCAAAAGTAAGCCATACAATTATCCCGCAGAAATCGCAGAAGCCCGCAGTTAAATGCAATGTTTTTTTCTGCGTCATTCTGCGATTTCTGCGGGATAACTGGTTTGAAACAAAAAGTCATTATGCTTTTACACATAATGACCCTTATACTTACTAACCCTAATAAGTGAAAACTGATTTTATGCAGCCTGCATCTCTTTCACCTTTTCTCTTATTTTGGTTTCTATTTCGAGTGCCATTTCGGGATTATCGAGCATCAGTTGTTTTACCGATTCCCTTCCCTGGCCTAATTTATCGCTGTTATAGCTGAACCAGCTGCCGCTTTTTTGTATGATCCCCAGTTCAACACCCATATCTATTATTTCGCCTACTTTGGAAATACCTTCGCCGTAAATAATATCAAATTCTGCCTGGCGGAATGGTGGGGCTACTTTATTTTTTACCACTTTTACTTTTACATGGTTACCTACAGCTTCGTCTCCATCTTTGATCTGCGTCATACGACGGATATCCAAACGTACGGAAGCATAAAATTTCAAGGCATTACCACCGGTGGTTGTTTCGGGGTTACCAAACATCACACCGATCTTTTCACGCAGCTGGTTAATGAAAATACAGCAGCTGTTTGTTTTATGTATAGTAGCCGTTAATTTTCTTAAAGCCTGGCTCATTAACCTTGCCTGTAAACCCATTTTACTATCTCCCATTTCTCCTTCCAGCTCGCTTTTAGGTACCAGGGCAGCCACTGAATCTATCACCACCACATCCAATGCGCCGGAAAGAATTAAGCGATCAGCAATTTCCAAAGCCTGTTCGCCATAATCCGGTTGAGAGATCAGTAAATTATCTATATCAACACCTAACTTTTTTGCATATACACTGTCAAAAGCATGTTCCGCATCAATAAAGGCACACATACCGCCTTTCTTTTGCGCTTCGGCTATTACATGAATGGCCAATGTTGTTTTACCGCTACTTTCCGGGCCATAAATTTCTACTACTCTTCCTTTAGGCAAGCCCCCAATTCCCAACGCTACATCCAAACCTATCGAGCCTGTAGAAATCACTTCTATTTCCATATTCGTCTTCTCATTCATCATCATTACCGATCCTTTGCCGAAATCTTTATCGATCTTATCCATCGTTAATTTCAGCGCCTTAAATTTTTCTGTTTTTTCCATTTTGTCTGTTGCGTTGCTCATGTGTTTGTTTTTTAAGTGATGTATCTATTTTGTCTTGTAAATGTAAATTCGGAATCAAAGATAATAGTTTTATTTTATCAACACTAATTATTTTAGTATTTTTTTGATAATTTCTTTAGCCAGCGTGACTCCCGCAGAAATCGCAGAGACCCGCAGAAAAGTGGTATTCGCCTACGGCGAAAAAGTTTAGCCACGGATTACACAGATTTTCACGAATTAAAATACAATGCATTATCCGTGTTAATCTGTGTAATCCGTGACAACCTATATTGGGCTTTAGCCCATTTGTATTTCTGCGTATTCCTTGCATAAAAAAACCCATCCCGGGGAACCGGGACAGGTTGTGTTCAAGCATGAGAAAAATCTACTTTTGTACTTTCTCGAGTTTTCAGGTTAGGCTTAAATACGGGCCTTTAATAACTTGTATATATTTAGTTTGAAAAGGGTCTAATGAACTGGTCTTACAAAGAGAACTTAGTTTTGTGAACTAAACAATACCACAAAGTGGTAATTTTTGGGGTGAAAACACTGTTTTTGGGCCTCATATTTCTTTATTATATAATTGGTAGAGCCTGTAAATGTGGTGACTGCCCCTTTTTTACTGCTTAGCGAAGACTTGCTGGTAAGTCAACGTCTAATTATAACGAACTGTTTATTTTATTATAATTTACCCATTACCTAAAACCTGGATTATGCATTTTAAAAAAGCCTGGGTTCTGTCTGCGCTATTGGCAATTATTGTTTTATTTCAGCAATGTTCAAAAAAGGATGCTGCGGTTGTAACCGATACAACCCTAACACCAAAACTGCCGGCAACAGCCTATAATTATATTCCTGTTTACCCGGCTTTTATCCAGGCCGCACTTAGCGTCAACGACAATACGCCGGCTGATAATGCCATCAGCAATGATGGGGCTACTTTAGGAAGAGTGTTATTTTATGATAAACAATTATCGAAGAATAATACGGTAAGTTGCGGCAGTTGTCACAAACCCGAAACCTCTTTTAGTGATGACGCCATTTTAAGCAAGGGCTTCAATGCCGGGTTAACCAACAGGCATTCTATGGCTTTAGTGAACGTGCGTTTTTATAAGTCGGGCAAAATGTTCTGGGACGAAAGAGCGCCTAGCCTGGAAAAACAGGTATTGCAGCCGATCCAGAATACAACGGAAATGGGACTTACGTTAAGTGAGCTGGAAAACAAAGTAAAAAACCTGCCTTACTATCCTTCTCTTTTTCAAAAAGCATTTGGCAGCACCCAGATCGATTCTGTAAAGATTGCCAAAGCGGTGGCACAGTTCATCCGTTCTATTGTTACTTTTCAAAGTAAATACGACCAGGTAAAACAAGGCCTGGCTACGTTTACCGCTGATGAAGCAGCCGGAGAAAATCTATTTCTTACCGGAGCGGCTAATTCCTGCGGCGGTTGCCATAGGCCACCCATGTTCACCCAGCCAGAACCGGTAATTCCCTTTGGTTTTCCCGATCCAACAGATGCCGGCATCAATAATCAAAACCGTTTTAAATCGGGCAGCTTGCGAAATATTGCTTTAACTGCACCTTATTTTCATAATGGAAAAGTAGCTTCCCTAACGGTAATGCTTAACGGCGGACCGCCCGGGTCACCCACACATGTTCCCGCACATAGTGTAGCACCGCAGGATGCGCCCCGGATTTTAGCTTTTTTACAAACCCTCACAGACAATAGTATTGCAACCGATATTAAATTTGCAGATCCTTTTAAATAAATATTTTTCCAACCAGCACACTAATGATAAGAACTTGAGAGGGCTTACCCTCTCATTGTTCTTATCCGGTTTAACACAAAATTCTTTCCGTTATTATAAAAAATATCGCCCAGTAATTCATCTGCATCTATTGTTCCTATTCCCTGCGATTGTAACAGGTCAATCACCCCGTCCCGCATATCTTCTTTAAGCTGCTGCAATCCATCTGCCTGCCTGCAGCAGTCAATGGCATTGATCAGCCCGTCAAAGTCGGTACCGATACAAATTTGTTTGGCTGCTTTTTTAATATCAATTGATGGATGATTATTGGCCACCCATAAAATATGGATGATATTATTGACGAGGAACCTGCGGTGCATAATGGCGAACAGCGACGGATCAAGGTTTTCAAAATCTTCGCTGGCCCATACCCCGGTATCATCGGGCCAAACCGGTAAAATAGTGGGATTGGGACCAAGGAAGAAATCTGATTCCATATGGCTGATATATTCCAGGTCGTGCGGTACCGTTACATTGGGTAAAACAGATTCGTCGGCAAAACCCAAAATGCGTTGATCGAAAGAAAGCCCAATAATACCACCTGATAAAAATATATTGGCGATATCTTCATCATACAAGTTGATGCTGCTGCAATTGTGGTAACATTCCGGATCGTGTATGCTTTGGGGTTTTAAATAACTTACTTCATACACAAGGCCCCGGTCGATTGGCCGGTTCAATAAAAACTTTGCCCGATCTCTTATAGATAGTCCCGTGGTACCGGCATGTGTGCATATAATGGGCTGACTGAATTTTGTTTCGTCATCAGGATCTTTAAACCAGCTGTACAATTCCCATCGTGATTTTAAGCTCATATGCTTCATATCCACCAGTATATTTTTATCTATCATCAGCTGGATGATCTCTCTTCCCCAGGGCGTAATGCCGGTCCGGGTAGGATAAAAATAAGATGGTGTAAAAAACTGTATGCCATGTGCATGATTGCAAAAAGGATTTTGCTGCATGTGACAAAGATTTATAGCAACTACCGTATGGGTATCCGTAAATAAACTGAAGTTGGCTAAAAAATTTTCCTTCGCATCCAGTGCATTGGGATCATCAAAAAAACAATGCAATCCTTCTACAATGATAGCGCCGTAGATGGTTGAACTGTCTGCTTCATTAAAATCGGTGGATTTACTGATCACTTTAAAACTGGCACCGGGTATTGGTGGCTGTGCTTCTTTCAGCCATCTTAATTCTTCATTGATCAGTTCAAAACTATGTACGCCTGTTGCCAGGTAAGCCAGCTGTATTTTATTGATGAGGTTTACCGAGCCTTTGTTCACGATCTTTTTTTCACTAAGCGATAATCCTATCTTTTGCTCGGGAGCATGCAATATTACACCGATCAGCCTTACATCATTCTGCAATAATTGTGTAAGGTTGGATTGGGAATTCAACACTTCATTAAAAAGCTTGTTGATACTAAGGTTCAAATCTCTCGACAGGGCCAGTTTGGCATTAATAAAATCCCATGGGGAGGGTTTGCTGGCAGGATCGGAAAACTGGGGTTTTATTCCGGGGTGACAATGGAAATCGAAGAATGGCATAGTCATATCGTTTAGATATTAAATATACTCCATATGTTCTGAAAAGAGAAGAAGAAAAATGCCGGTAGCGCAGTTGATTGATTAAGTGGCGTGCACAAATAAAAAGACCCTTGTTTCCAAGGGTCTTTTACAATCAGGGGTAAAGTATCTTACATAGCCATTTGCTTTTCTTCCATTAATTTTCGCATGTTCAGTAAGCCATAACGCATGCGGCCAAGAGCCGTGTTTACGCTGCATTTCAACAGATCGGCAATCTCCTTGAATTTTAAATTGGCAAAATGCCTGAGTATGATCACTTCCTGCTGTTCCTGCGGCAGTAAGGATACCATTTGCATTACCTTACTGTGACTTTGTCTTTTGATGATACTCACTTCAGCATTTTCTTCTTCGCAGATCAATGTATCAAATACATCTTCGCCTTCGTTGCTTTTAATAAAGTTGTGTGATTTTTGTTTTCTGAAATGATCGATACAACGGTTGTGTGCAATACGCATGGCCCATTGTAAAAACTTGTTCTCTTCGTTGTAATTACCGGCTTTAAGGTTTTCGATGATCTTGATAAAAACATCCTGGAAAATATCTTCGGCCAGGTATTTGTCTTTTACCAATAAGTAAATAGATGAAAAAAGGCGGCTTTTGTGCCTTTCGATCAATACTTCAAGGCCATAGGATTGTCCGTTGATAAATAATTGAACGGCTTCCTGATCAGTTAGGGTGATTTGGTTTTTCATAAAATCAGATTTTTTGTTAGTGTGTAAAATGCTGAAGCAAATATCGAAACATAAAGGATTTTAAACTGTAGGATGCAAAACAGATTTTGTGTAGCATTACTACTATCAATCATTAGTCATTATTTGAAAATGGCTGTTAAGCTTATCTTAAAATGATCTCCTTTTCATTCATCAGCTTGCGCAGGTTGCCCAGGCCAAACTTCATCGTATCCAAGGCAGTAGTAAGGCTGCATTTCATGATGTCGGCAATTTCTTTAAAGCTCAGGCCTGCATAATGATTTAATGCGATCACTTCCCTTTGTTCGTCGGGCAGCATCGAGATCATGCTTTTAATTTTGCTGTGGCTGTCGTAATAATTGGTATTGGGCAATGCTACAGGCACGGAAAAATCTACGGCTTCCTCGGCGGGTACAGTTGTTTCTGCAGTTGCCATTACAAAAGCCAGTTTGGTTTTACGGGTATGTTCAATACATAACTGGTGTGCGATCTGGCTGGCCATCTGCAAAAAATTCTCTTCCTGGGTGGTTTTGCCCGCCATCAGGTTATTGATGATGGTAATAAATACATCGCGGAAGATCTCTTCTGCAATAAACTTATCCTGCACCATCGAAAAAATTGAACTGTAGATCCTGTCTTTGTATAATTCCACCAATGTGGCCATGGCAGCAGGATTGCCATTTAAATAGAACTGGATGAGCTTCTCATCAGACATTTCTGTTTGGTTCTTCATAAGGATTTAGTTTTAACTAAAACTGGATAACGGATATTTGACGCGATAAAGGTTTATTAAAAATAAGGAAAAGTTTGTAGGATTGCAACCTTTTATTCATAGAAAATTTTCTATGTAATTTTTTTTAAAAGTGTAAAAGATACACTTCTTATATATTTCCCTTTTTTGTAAAAATCAGACAGCTCTAAAAAAAATTAATTCCACTCATGGTTGCACTATTGCTGCTGGTATAAAAGCTTACGAACACATTCGTTTATTTACCATTTTTGTTCAAAGTATATGTCATGAAAACTATTATTACTATTATATTAATGGCAGCATCATTATGCACTGCCGCACAGGAACGGGGTAAAATAACGCTTTCTATTACCGGCAGCCAGCAAAACCCTTTGGAAAATGCTACCGTTGAATTACGTAAAGCCACTGATTCGGGCCTGGTGAAAGTATCGCTCACGGATAAATCCGGTGCAGCAGAACTGGAGAACATCCGTTTCGGGACGTATTTTATAAAAGTATCCATGGTGAATTTTGTTACTCAATATTCGTCAACCTTTAGTTTATCAGCAACGCAATTGCAGGTACAGCTCCCTGTTATCAGCCTGCAACCCACCGGTACACAACTTACTGCGGTAACCGTAACCAGCCGTAAACCTTTTATTCAAAAATTATCAGATCGTATAGTGGTGAACGTGGAGAACAGTATTGTAAGCGCCGGCAGCAGTGCGATGGATGTACTGGAGCGTTCCCCTGGTGTTATTGTAGATCAGAATGATAATATTACCCTGCGGGGTAAATCGGGTGTAATTGTAATGGTTGACGGAAAGGCCACCCCCATGAGTGGTGCCGACCTGGCCAATTATTTAAAAGGATTGCCTTCTGCTGCCATCGACCGTATAGATATTATTACCAACCCTTCTGCTAAATATGACGCGGCCGGTAACTCGGGTATCATTGATATTCATATGAAGAAAGACCAGCGCCTGGGAACTAATGGTACTTTTACTGCCGGGTACGGTCAGGGTGTTTATCCAAAAGCGAATGTGGGCACTACTTTTAATTACCGCAATAAAAAAGTAAACCTGTTCGGTAACTATAATTACGCCTATCGTATTGGCTTGAATCATTTATTGCTCGACAGGAATTTTTATGAGAACGGTATTTACAATGGTGGTGACCTGAAAGATAATTATTCCAAATCGCCGGTAAATTCCAATACCGCAAGATTAGGGATGGATTTTTTTCCTTCTAAAAAAACCATTATCGGTTTTGTAGTCAATGGTAATTTTAATCATTATACCCGTAACAACGATAACAGTTCTATTGTATTGAATCCACAAAAGCAGGCTACCAGCACATTCAATTCTTTTGCAAGTAATAATGATCATGCAAAAAACATCGTGGCCAACATTAATTTTAAACATACATTCGACAGTAGCGGTAAAGAAATTACTGCCGATGCGGACTATGCGGTTTACAATTCCACTTCGTTAACTGTAAACGCGACCAACTATTATAAAATGGATGGTACACCGCTGCAACCTAATTATGTATTGAATGGCGACCAGCATGGTAAACTCAGTTTTAAAACAGCCAGGATTGATTATGTAAATCCTTTAGGCAAAAAAAGTAAATGGGAAGCAGGTATAAAAAGCAGTTTTGTAGCTTCTGATAATGATGCCAAATTTTATAATGTAAGCAGAGGCACGCCGCAGAACGATGTGAACAAGACCAATCATTTTTTATATAAAGAATATAATAATGCGGGCTATATCAATATCAGCACAGCTTTTAAAAAATGGGATGTGCAATTGGGATTAAGGGGAGAACAAACCAATATCCGCACCGAACAAAAGATGGGCAACCTGAAATTTGATTCCGGTTATTTTCAATTATTTCCCAGCGCATTTGTGAATTATAAATTAAAAGAAGATCAAACTATTGGTTTATCGGTAAGCCGTCGTATCGACAGGCCCGGTTATTCGCAACTAAACCCGTTTTTATTTTTAATAGATGTGACTACTTATGCTACCGGTAATACTGCATTGTTGCCCCAACTAACCTGGTCGTACGAATTAAGTTATACTGTAAAAAATCTAAACGTGGGCATCAGTTACAAACACACGAAAGACAACCAGAATATCACACTTGCCAGGTTTAAAGAAGTGTTCCCCAATATTCCTTCGGAAGATAATGTAACCATTCAGATCCCTATCAACCTTAGTAGTTCTGATTATTGGGGCGTTAGCATTTCTACGCCGGTAAAAATTACCAAATGGTGGAACATGATTAACAATGCCAACCTGTATTATGAAAAATTTAATGGCTGCTTTAGCGGTACCAGTTTAAATAGTGGTAGGCCGGCTGCAGACATACGTACCAACAATACTTTTACTTTTAAAAAGGGCTGGACGGCTGAATTAAATGCCAACCTGAATACTGGTGGCCAGTATGGATTTATGGTATTGGATCCGCAATGGGGCCTGGCGGCGGGCGTACAAAAAGCCATATTGAAAAATAAAGGCACACTGCGTTTCAACATTACCGATATCTTCTGGACCAATTTACCAAAAGCTGTGATCACCTATAATAATTATGTAGAAAAATGGCATGCGTACAGGGAAACAAGGGTAGCCAACTTAACTTTTACTTATCGCTTTGGTAATAATAAAGTGCAGGCTGCAAGGAGAAGAACTACAGCATCGGAAGAAGAGCGGCAGAGAGCGGGGAATTAATTATGAATTATAAGTTAGCAATTCAATTACAGAAACTTTCAATTGAGCTGCTCAGAATTTAAGAGTAAAGATCAAATGCTGAAGCTACAGTAGTACAAATGATAAACATAGCTACCTGGCAGAAAAGGGATGTAATCTTTTCTGCCTTGACTTTTTTTGCTACTTTTTTGTGTCAAGACAAAAAAGTAGAATGACACTAAAAAATACTGTTATGAGAAAACTATTGATCGCCCTGGCTTGCTTCGCATCAACCGCATCTGCACAAACAGCACCACGCAAAGCAATAATGGGTTTGATGGCAAAACCTGTTGCTAATGGAATTGTTGTGGATAGCATTTTAGCCAACAGCAGTTTTGCTGCATTGCATGTACAAAAAGGAGATGTGATTACTCAGTTGAACGGCAATACAATTAGTTCAATGGAGTCGTACAGTAAAGTTGCTTCCGTTATAAGAGCGGATGAAAAGATAAGCGTGAAATTCATTCGTAACAATAAAACAATGGATGCAACTGCCAATGCTGTAATGCGCCCTTACGAACAATCCGCCATTGCTGATGTACAATACGACTGGGTAAAATTCCGCAATGGTTATTTAAGAGCTATTACAAGAAAACCGAAAGGTAAAACCAATTTACCGGCCATTTTATTGATACCCGGTTATGGTTGCGGCAGTATAGAAAATTACATGAGCAGTTACAATGGCAAATTACTTACGGAGTGGCTGAAAGCCGGCTATGCAGTGGTAACCATCGAAAAATCGGGTCTAGGTGACAGTTATAATTGTGTACCCTGCAGTGAAGTGGACCTGGCCAGCGATATTGAAAGTTTTGACGCGGGTTATAATTACATGGAGCAATTATCTTTTGTAGATAAAAGCCATCTCTATATCTGGGGCCATTCGATGGGTGGTGTAATTGCACCCGAGATTGCCAAACGCCACCAGCCAAAAGGCGTAATGGTTTTTGGCACTACCTTCCGGCCCTGGAGCGAATTTTTACTGGAAATGCATCGTATACAAAAACCTTTACTGGAAAAACAAACATATTTACAAACCGAAGATTTCATGCGTACCATTCAAAAGATCTACTATGAATTTTTTATTGGTAAAAAAACAAGGGAAGAGTTATTGAAAAACCCGGAGTATAAAAATTTAGTGATCAGTGAGCTGGGCTATAAAGAAAATAACAATGATATGTGGGGCAGGCACTGGGCATTCTGGCCGCAGATAGATTCACTGAATCTTGCGCAAAGCTGGGAAAAGATCAGTTGCCCCGTACTCATTTTGCATGGCGCATCAGATTATGAATCCTGCAGTATCGTAGAGCCGCAATTGATCACAAGAACTGTTAATGAAGCTCATCCGGGAAATGCTATAATGCAAATCATTCCTGAGCTCGATCACTTTATGATGACAAGTAAGAATTGGGAAGAAGCGAGAGATAACTTCAACAGCCAGCAATACGCTAAAGGCAATTTTAATTACGCTATTGCTGAAGCAACAGTTAAGTGGTTGAAACTACATTAATTTGCCTTCGGCAAAATAGTTGCTTGCCACAGATTGCACAGGTTACACAGATAAATGCATTGTATTTTAATTCGTGGAAATTTGTGTAATCTGTGGCAAAAAAACAATCCGCCGGGGCGGATTAAAATATTCGTGGTTCTTTGTGCGCTTGGTGCCTTAGTGGGAAATACTTTTTTGAGTGATCTTCTGCAACAACTGCAAATGCGGTTTCAATCCCGCAATCGTATCCTTTTGCAAAAACTGTTTTAAATGCTTACAAAAATGACTGTAATCATAGTATCCATATTGAGTATAATTAAAACTTTGTGGTGCATTCGCCAGTTGCTTTACGGCCTTTCGTATACGCAATACCTGCAATGCCTTTTTACTGCTGAGGCTGGTGGCGGTTTCAAAATACCGGTGTAATGTTCTTGCAGAAATATTATAGCGTGCGGCAAATTCTTCCACGGAGGTAGTAAAATCATTTGTTGTATCGCAGTGCTGCACTATTTCCGAAACGATGCGTATCGCTTCCCAGGAACCCGAATAGGTTTTGATAATCGACAAAAAATAATCATTGAGTATTTGTATCCGCTCTTCGAATGAGATTGCTTTTTTAACTTTATCAATCACCGCCTGTTCCATTAAATAACTCAGGGGATAAATATATTCCCGGTATTCTGCAAAATTCACTTTGGTTTTAAAAATGATCGGCGAGATCTTGAATTTGATACCAAACAATTGATTGCCCTGCCGGTGATAACATTCAATGGATTTGTTACGCGGCAAAAAGCCGTCCGTTTTCATGTTGAATTTTTTATCATCCACCTGCATGATAAACGGTGTTCCCAAATTGATCAAATATGTATAGCCGATATTCGGAAACAACGCATCCGAAAAACCTTTGGGATGTTCTTTTAGTAAGTCATCAAATTTTGTTTCCCAAAAAAAATCAATGAAGCCTTCCAGCCCGGCTGCAGGTTTTACCCGGTGGTAATTGTTTTCAAAATGCTCGATATGGAAGAATTCGATATGTTGCAAGGCCTTACTTTATATGCTAAGATATACAGTGGTAGCGCTGTAAAAATAAATTTTACAGCAATGGTTATAATAGCGGATAGCCATTCAACGGATGAACTGCTGTATAAAAAATATCAGCGCATCAAGGTTTACTTTCTCAACAGGATGTGGCGTATTAGGTAATATGCCCAGTTGTGCATCAGGCAGTTGTTGGTACACGGAAAATGTTTCTGCGGTGCTGATCATTTTATCCCTGTCACCCAATAACAACAAACAAGGATTGCTGATAACAGCATAATCTTCCGGCTGCAATACATTATTTTTTCCGAGCGATAATAACAGCGCTGCTGTTTTTTCCAACAGCAGTTTCCAGTCATTAGGCGCATGGCGTTGTTGTAACCGGACAGCAAAAGCAGGTATCTTTTGTTCGATTGTTGTAGCATCCAGCATTTTTATTTCCCTGGCAGCAATATTTTCATCCCATTCAAACTTGGTTGCCAATGTAATGATCCTGTTTATTTGTTGAGAATGATGCCTGGCCAGATACATCGCCACATAACCGCCCATGCTATAGCCAAAAATATTAGCCTGTTCAACCTGGTGTGCCTGCATATAATCCAGCACATCCTTTGCAAAAATTTCTATTGAAAAATGTTGTTCAGGAAAAGCCGTGCCACCATGCCCGCTGAAATTAATGCTGTGCACGATGTATTTATCCTGTAATGCAGTTGCCAGGGGTTGTAATTGATCTTTGGCACCAATGGCACCATGAAGAAGGAGAAGCTGTTGCATAGAATAAAGTTATTTATTTGTTTGTTCCCACACATTTATTTCCTCACAACCTTCCACCCCAAATTTCCCTTTCGTAACTTTGTCGCATGCCAAAATATTTAGACGAATTAAACGCACCCCAGAGAGAAGCGGTGGAACATAAAGACGGCCCGATCATGATCATTGCCGGTGCAGGCAGCGGCAAAACAAAAGTACTTACTACACGTATTGCTCATTTAATGGGCTTTCATCATATCGATAGCTTTAATATACTGGCGCTTACTTTTACCAATAAGGCCGCGGCCGAAATGAAGGAAAGGGTGGAAAAAGTATTGGGTAATACCGAAGCCCGGAATTTATATATCGGTACTTTTCATAGCGTGTTTGCAAGGATATTAAGGGCAGAAGCCAACAAGATCGGCTACCCCAATAATTTCACCATTTATGATACCGATGATGCCAGGAGCGTAGTGAAAACAGTGATCAATGAAATGGACCTGGATGATAAACATTACAAACCTAATGTAGTGTACAACAGGATATCCGCGGCAAAAAATGCATTGATCGGTCCGGCAGAATATATTAACGACTGGGCCCTGCAACAGGAAGATGCCCGGGCTAATCGCCCTGCCATTGGCCAGATCTATGATGCTTATGCAAAACGCTGTTTTAAGAACGGTGCTATGGATTTTGATGACCTGTTATTCAAAATGTATATCCTGCTAAAAAATCACCCGGATAGTTTAAGCAAGTACCAGCGTAAGTTCAAGTATATCATGATTGATGAGTACCAGGATACCAATACAGCGCAGTACGAGATCATTAAATTACTGGGTGCCATGCACGAAAATGTTTGCGTGGTAGGTGATGATGCACAAAGTATTTATAGTTTTCGCGGCGCAACGATCGAGAATATTTTACAGTTTCAAAAAGATTACGACGAAGTAAAAGTGGTAAAACTGGAACAGAATTACCGCAGTACCAAAAGCATTTTACACGTAGCCAACGAAGTAATTGCCAACAATAAGAACCAGATTGAAAAAAGATTATTTACCGATAATGCAGAGGGAGAAAAGATCCGTCTCGTTCGTACCATGACGGATAATGATGAAGGAAAAACGGTTGCCGATACCATACAGGAACAAAAACTCCGCAATCATTATTTTAATAAAGACTTTGCTATTCTTTACCGCACCAATGCACAAAGTCGCAGTTTTGAAGAAGCGTTGCGAAGAATGGGTATTGCTTACCGTATTTATGGCGGTATGAGTTTTTACCAACGTAAGGAGGTAAAGGACTTTATTGCTTACTTACGCGTAGTGGTAAATCCAAAAGATGAAGAAGCATTAAAGCGCATCATTAATTATCCTGTTAGGGGTATTGGTAAAACCACTATCGATAAATCGGTATTGTTTGCCAATGAAAATAATTTAACCTTATGGGATGTGTTTTGCAATGCCGCTATGTATGGTTTTAAAGCCGGTACGCTGGAAGCAATCGACAACTTTGTAACGATGGTCAAAATGTTTCAAAGTGAGCTGACGAAAAAGAATGCATACGATGTTTCGATACTGGTGGGTAAAAGCACCAATATCGTTAAAGAATTATTCAATGATAAAACAACCGAAGGATTGGCCCGGTACGAAAACGTACAGGAATTATTAAACTCCATTAAAGAGTTTACCGAAACGCCAATGAATGAAGAAGATGGTGAAGTGGGGGATAAAAGTTTGGGTGGTTATTTACAACAGATCGTTTTATTAACTGATGCCGATGATGATAAAGGAGAAAGTGATGTGGTAAAATTAATGACGATACATGCGGCAAAGGGCCTGGAATTTCCGGTAGTATTTGTGGGCGGTTTGGAAGAAACGCTTTTTCCCAATGCCATGAGCATTAATACCCGGGAAGAACTGGAAGAAGAACGCCGTTTATTTTACGTGGCCATCACCAGGGCCAAACATAAACTATGGTTAACCTATGCCAATGCACGCTATCGCTTTGGCCAGTTGCAACAAAACGACAGCAGCCGTTTTTTGGAAGAAATACCGGAACAGTATTTAGATAAAAGTTATGCCGGCGGTGGTACCCGTAATTCCAATATGGGCACTGCCTTTGAACGCATGAACCGTGGTTTTAGCGGCGGAGGCGGCAATGCATGGGGTGGCAAATCCACCGCAGCGGCGCAGGCAGAAAAGAAATATGGTGCACCCCCGGGCAAACCAGCTACACCTTCTTATTTAGCGCCCAAGCCGGTTAATAAAACGGTAGAACACACGCCTTCGGCTGATTTTATTGCCAGCGATACGAGTAATTTGCAGGCGGGTCAAAAAGTGGAGCACCAGAAATTTGGTTTTGGCGAAGTGGTAAAAATGGAAGGTGCCGCACATAATCCCATCGCTACCGTAAATTTTGAATTGAACGGGGAGAAGAAGATCATGCTGAATTATGCGAAACTGAGGATCGTAGAATAGAATTTGCCCGCAGAAATCGCAGAGATTCGCAGAAGAATACAAGTATTTTCTTTTCTGCGCTATTCTGCGATTTCTGCGGGCCGTTTACCTTTCGAAATCCGAAAAATATACCCTTTTGCAGCCTTTTAACGTCAATGCCGCCCAATTTTGGCTAAATTTGCATTGAATAAAATATCATTTTATGATAAAGACAGGAAATACCATTGTAAGCATCTACACCGAAATGACTCCCAACCCGGAGACCATGAAATTTGTAGCCAACAAATTATTATATCCCGGCAAGAGCATTGATTTTGCAGATGAAGCCAGCGCCGGTCCATCGCCATTGGCACAGGAGTTATTTACTTTCCCATTTATTAAAGCCGTTTTTATAGCCAGCAATTTTGTTACGCTAACCAAAACGCCCGATATGGAAGATTGGCAGGATGTAATTCCTACCATCAAACAATTTTTAAAGGATTACCTGGAAGAAGGTAAGGCTGTGGTAAATGAAGAAGAAGTGGCTTCCATGAAAACGCCAAACAGCAATGAAGTAAATGCGGATGATGATGATGTGGTAAAACGTATTAAGGAATTACTGGAAAATTATGTAAAGCCTGCCGTTGAAATGGATGGTGGCGCCATACAATTTAAAAGTTACGAAAACGGAACGGTTAACTTAGCCATGCAGGGAAGCTGCAGCGGTTGCCCATCCTCAACCATAACATTAAAAGCCGGTATTGAAGGTATGATGAAAAGAATGATACCCGAAGTAAAGGAAGTGGTAGCGGAAGCGGAATAGTTGGTTAACTGGTTTATTAGTTTATTTGGAAGGCACTCTATATAGAGTGCTTTTCTTTTTTTGGACCAGGCCATCTTCTTTAATCAACTTCATTGTCGGTCGCATGGAACATCCCGATTTGGCCGGACTCTTGTACAACATATCTTTATTGAGCTTTAACTATGTTTTATTAAAGACCTTTTACTCTTTAATGTCACCCCTCCGGGGTTAAGGTTCCCTTTTTCTAACTCGTTCTATATTAATGTCAGCCTTTCATGCTTTTTAATCCCGCAGGGATGCCATACTATAGAAAATTTAACAATAAACATTTATAAAACCCCGAAGGGTGATATTAGTTTTACGACATTTATTTTATCTTGACATAAATAAAACGCTGCTAATGAGATTTACATTCCTCTTTTTATTTACTACGCTTTCTCTGGTTGCAAATGCACAGCTCACCGACAGTGAAATTCGCAATCTTAAAGGCGGCCATGTAAAACCCGATAACAGCGCGGTATATAGTTTACCCTTCAGCAAAGGCAGTAAGTTTTTATTGATACAGGCCTATAATAGTAAGATGAGCCATAAGAGTGAACTGAGCCTCGATTTTAAAATGAAGAAGGGCAGTAAGATCTGTGCCGCCAGAGCCGGTGTGGTTACCGCAACAAAAGCAGATAGCGATGTAGGGGGATTGAAGGATGAATATTTATCCCAGGGCAATCATATTATTATTACGCATAGTGATGGCAGCGAAGCTATGTACTGGCATTTAAAAAAAGACGGGGTACTCGTACACGTTGGTGATACAGTACAACAGGGACAACATATCGGTTATAGCGGCAATACCGGTTATACGGCATTTCCGCATTTACACTTCCAGGTGCAGGATAAGAATGGTAATGATATTGCCACAAGATTTAATACCAAAAAAGGTATTATCTATTTAAGACCAGGAAAATGGTACCGACCCCAGGCCCACCGATAAAATAAAAAAAATCATTATTCCTTTTTAGTTGAGCGCTATATTAAAAGTCTTTTTTTCGGCTTGGGGATGCCGTTATTCACTACCCAAATCCATCTCACAAAATGTTACGCAAATAAAAATAATCCATTTACAGGCTGCCTTTTTCAACATTTACTGGTCTTTGTTTGGCATAGAATTTGAAAATCATGCTATGTAAATATCAATCATCAAAAACACTTTTATGAAAACTTCACAAGTAAAAATTTTATCTATCGCCATTGCTGCAATTTCCGGTTTATCTGTAAACGCACAGGTAAGTTCAACACTTAACAGTACAACAAAGGCTGCTGTGAATGCGTCTGCCAGTACCAACGCAGTTAAATCAGCAACATCAAATGCAGCTACTGCAACAAAAAGTACTGCTACTGCAGCAGCGGCAAAAACAACACAGGTAACTAATACTGCAACAGGTGCTGCAAAAAGTACCGTACAATCTGCGGATAATGTAAAAGTTGCCTCCGCAACTTCTGTAAGCGCCGATACTAAGGCCAACAGCAATGCAGCTACAACAAATAATACTAATGCCGCTGCCAATCAATCATCGGCTACCACAGTAGATGCGAATATATCAGTACAACCCAAAGTTGTATCCGAAGTTAATGCTATCGCCGATCAAACAAAAGCTGCAACAATTGCAACTACAAAAGAAGTAAAAACAGAAACGACCACCGCTGTAAAACAAACTACCGCTACAGCAAAGGAAACAAAGGTTAAAACAACAACTGATGTAAAAGCAGAGACGGCAACAAAAGTTACCGCTGATGCTAAAAAACAATAAATAATTCCTGGCTATACTTTGTAACAATGCAGCCTGTTTGTTTGGCTGCATTGTTATCTTATCCTACAATTACCTTTATGAAAAAGATGCCCTTTTTTATCCTGCCATTGCTTTGCATTTCACTTGTTAGTAGTGCACAAACTACTCTCACAGATTCTGTACCGGTTGTGCCGGTAAAAAAAGAAAAAATAGTTACTGTTTCGGCAGCTGCATCCTATATTCCTGAATTAAATTATTATGGCAGAACAGATAGTTTAAAAAGCAGTGCTTTAGTTCCTTCAATAATTATAAATGCAGGAAAGCATTTTTCTTTTACGCCTTCAGCCATCTTTATACAAAATAACCAGGCCACTTTTGAATATGCTGCTGCTGCGGTAAATGTTACTTACAGTTTTGGTAAACAGAAAAAAGGCGTGGGCGGAACACTATATGGAGATAAGTTTTTTTATAAGGGTGAAAGTAAACTCGTGAGAGCTGCTCAACAAGGGCAAGCAGGTTTTACACTTACACACTATAATAAAATCGCCAATATCACTTTAGGATCAAGCGCCGCTTTTACAAAAGACAATACCGATTATTTTACTGCTGCTGTTCTGGATCATAAATTCCGGTATGAAAAAAAGAAGAATATATTTCTCATCGTTCCTGCAGCAACAGCCAATGCCGGTACGCAACATTTTACCAGCAGCTATTATAAAAAAAATAATTTTCTCTTTTTTCCCACCAACGAACAGCTGGTTACGGAAAGCAGTAAAAAGTTTTATTTATTAAGTTATGATTTTAATGTGTCCCTTATTTATGCCCGTAACAGGTTTATTGCCGGTATCACACCAGGATATACCATTCCTCAAAATGTGTTAAGTACAAATGGTAATACTATAAAGGCAGACAATTTGTTTTACTGTAATGCGGTAGTAATTTATAAGATCATAAAATAAAATTTATCTGCGGTAGCGCCACACCCAATACATCAGTAAAAGCTGTAGCGGAAATAATCTTATCCAAATCGCCCATTGCGGCAGGCAATAGCCATTAATTAAACAAAAGCCATTTTGTATCATCACTACATGAGCAGGAATAAAGGCCAGCAACATCGCTATAATTCCATAGGCTGCAACAGTTCGGGTTAGGCGAAGTATAAAAAGCAATCCCAAAACAATTTCTGCCAGGCCGGCCAATACATTAATTACAACCGGGTTGGGCAGGTAATCCGGAATAATAGTATAATAGCCTTGTGGATGCCAGAAATGATTGATGCCTGCGCCAATATATAATAATGGTATTGCTACCAGACTTATCTTCTTAAACATATTATGCATTAAAGGATCGTACCTTTTTATCAATATACGGTAATTTATTGCAGGCAGATAAGCCCCGTTCTTTTTATCTTTACTTTTCTAAACAACAGTATGGTTGCGGCAAAAACTCATCTCATTTTCCCTTTGGTTAGCCTTATGTATTTATGCAGTTGTGCTGTGAGTAATAATCCGCAGCGCAGCCAGATCAAACAATTACAAAAAGGTATCATTAAAGAGGATACCAGTTTTATTTACCAGCTTCCTTTTGAAAAAAATAAAAGGCATTTACTGGTACAAGGCTACTTCAGCAAATATTCTCACAAAAACCGGGCGGCATTGGATTTTAAAATGAAACGGGGTACTACTATTAATGCGGCACGTGGAGGTGTAGTGGTAAGGGTAAAAAAAGATGGCGACAAAGGAGGCTGGAATAAAAAATACCGGCCCTTTGGTAATGTGATCGTTATACAACATGCGGATGGCTCAAGAGCTGGTTACTGGCACCTGCAGCATAATGCGGCCTTTGTAAATGCAGGCGATACCGTTACAGCCGGCCAGCCCATTGGCCTGAGTGGTAAAACCGGTTACACTTTATTCCCGCACCTGCATTTTATTGTGTGGAATTTTGATGGTAACGGGCAGTGGCAACAGGTGGGTACCAGGTTTCAAACATCTAAAGGAATCCGTTATCTTCGTCCATTTAGAAAATATACCAACCGTTGAAAACTTTCTTCAAAAAGATACCATGAAAATATTTTTTACGCTTTGTTTACTTTTGTCGGCTTACTGTAGTATCGCTACCACTTTTTATATCAGTCCCAATGGCAGCGATCAAACCGGTAATGGCAGTGTGGGTAGTCCCTGGCATTCATTGTACCATGCCACATCCGCGGTAACAAAACCAGGCGATATCATTCATGTAATGAAAGGTACTTATACTGAATTGATCAAGTGCCAGTTGTCCGTTGGCGTTAGTATCGAGGGAGAAGGCACCGGTTCCATTATCAAATCAACTTTATCCGACCAGTTTTTTGCGATTATTGTTGCTACTTCTACCGAAGGCACTAATGGTGACCAGCATATCTGTAAATTAAAATTAGATGGCAACCAACAGGCTACATCATGGGGCATTGAAATAAGGGGCCGTTCTAATTTTTCTATTTATGATTGCACGATTATAGATTTTGAAGAGACCGGCATTTTTTGGGGTGGCAGAAATGATAATACCAACGAAGCCCCTGCAGTGTATGCCACCGGTAATAAATTTTATAATAATATCCTTACTAATTGTGCAAAATACGATGGTTTCGGCCGGGGCTGCCTTACCATTGGTGGCCAGGATGGCATGTTGATATATAACAATACTATTTCGCAAACCGGCAGGCCAAAAGGAACCAATGGCTGGCCTATTAAAGGCTGTAACGATGGTTTTTTAAAAGGTTGCAAAATTTATAACAACAAAATTACCAAGCAGGCTTACGACGGTATTGGATGGGATTTTGCGATAGAATTGTTTTCAGTATCGGGGCTGGAAATTTATGATAATACCATTGTGGGTTCTATCGACCTCAACCACCAGATAAAAGGGGAGTATCCCTACAGCGTGTATATACATAATAATGTAATCGGGCCCGCTACGCTGCAATCAAAAATGGAAACAGGAATTATCCTGGAATATAGTACCGAAAATGCCATCATCAGCAATAATGAATTAAAAAACCTGGGCACACCGGTATTTTTTAGTTGCCGTAACCTGAGTAACGTAACAGATGTAACCATTAAAAATAATACCTGCAATAATATCGGCGTGGCCGATGGCAGTCACCAGGGTTATGCCGTTCGTTTTGTAAGTGATGGCAGTAATAATCATTATATCGAAAACCTCCTTATTGACAGCAATATATTTATTGGTAACGTAAAAGAACAACCGTATTGGGGTATTGGCATTCTTGCGGCGGCAAAAGCTGTTAACATACAAATTAAAAATAACCAGGTTAAGAATTTCAGTGCCGGTGGTATTGTAGTTAATCCCGCTTACGTGGTGGATACATTACTGATAGAAAACAATGTCTTTTCGGGTAATGGCAATGGTAACAACCCTTCTTTTGTCTCAGGAACAGTACAGCATTATACCGAAAAAAACAACAAGACCAGCAAGGCTTCGATATTCACTTTTACCAATCTTAAGATGAATATTATCAGGCCATTTTATGAAGACATAAAAAAGACCACGATGCTGGAATTCATTGCGGTAGTTGCAGGAATTCTGAGTGTTTGGTTTAGCCGTAAAGAGAATATTTACGTGTTTCCTATCGGGTTGATCAGCACGGTGATCTATATCTTTTTAAGTTTTGACCAGGGTTTACTGGGCGAAGCCAGCGTTAATTTTTACTATACTATCATGAGCATCATTGGCTGGATGGCATGGGCCAAAAGAGATAAAAAAAAACACCGCATCATCCGGGTTACTGCGTCTACCAAAAAAGAATGGATACAACAGGGGTTGTTCTTCTCGGTATGCTTTATCGCTATCTTCCTCGCACTTTCCTTCCTCAAAAATAATTTTGCCCCGGGCGCTATTCCATGGGCTGATGCATTTGCCAGCGCCACTGCATTCACAGGTATGTGGCTGATGACAAAGAAAAAAGTAGAAAGCTGGTATTGGTGGATCGCAACCAATATTGCATCGATACCATTATACTTTGTTAAACATTTTATTTTTACCAGCGTGTATTATGGTATTTTACTGGTAATGGCATTTTGGGGATTGGCGGAATGGAAAAGAAAAAGTTTAAGAAAAAGAAAAATAGCAATTAATGAATAACCCTAATACTTACTGCAGTGCAATAAAAAATATGAAGTCTGCAGACCAGCTGCTGCATAAAACCTATCACGATAATCATTATGGTTTTCCCATTGAAAGCGATGATGAATTATTTTGCAGGCTGATACTGGAAATAAACCAGGCAGGGCTTAGCTGGACCACCATTTTGAAAAAGCAGGATACTTTTAGAAAAGCCTATCACAATTTTGCCATAAAAAAAGTAGCGGCTTATAAAGAAAAAGACATTACCCGTTTACTGAATGATCCCGGTATCATCCGGAATAAATTAAAAGTAAATGCCGCAATAGAAAATGCCAAAACCATTTTAAAGATCCAACAGGAGTTTGGCTCATTTAAAAACTGGCTCGATCAGCATCATCCCAAAACAAAAGAGGAGTGGATGAAATTATTTAAGCAAACTTTTAAATTTACCGGTGGCGAAATTGTAAATGAATTTTTATTAAGCACCGGTTATTTACCCGGCGCACACGGGGCTGATTGTGCAGTGTATAAAAAAATATTGCAATCAAAACCGATGTGGAAACAAAAGTAGCAGCGTTGATGAAAAAGATTGTTATCATAGGGCCGGAAAGCACGGGCAAAAGCAGTTTGTGTGAGCAGCTGGCCTCGCATTATAACAGCCTGTTTGTAAAAGAATATGCCAGGGAATATCTTTTAAAAAACGGAACGGCATATACTTTTGACAATTTACTGGATATTGCAAAAGGGCAAATTGACAATGAAGAAGCGGTAGTGCAAAGTACAAAGTACAAAAGCGAATCTAACCCTGACCCATCAACCATTAACCCTCAACCTGTATTTATCGATACCGATATGTATGTAATGAAAGTGTGGTGTGAATTTGTTTTTGAAAAATGTCATCACTGGATACTCAACCGCATTGTAGAAAGACCATACGACCTGTATTTACTGTGTAATATTGATATTCCCTGGGTAAAAGATGCATTAAGAGAATATCCTGACCTGCTAACAAGAGAAAAATTATACCATCATTATAAAGATATCATGATCAATCAATCCGTACCATGGATAGATATCAGCGGCGGCTATGAAGAACGTTTGCAAAAAGCGATTATCGCAGTGAATAATATTATTTAATTAACGCCTGCACATCCGGATCGTTAGCCAGGTTATTCATCTGCCGCATAATACTATTACTGCGTGCGGCAACATAATTACTCAATGGTTTTACAGTATATTTTTTAGGATTAGGCAAACAGGCAGCAATCTGTGCTGCTTCAGCCCGGGTAAGATCTTTGGCATCTTTATTAAAATATCTTTTTGCAGCAGCCTGTACGCCAAAAACACCACGCCCCATTTCAGCAACATTCAGGTACCGTTCTAAAATCGTCTTTTTCGTCCACGCGGTTTCGATAGTAAAAGTAAAAAACACTTCGGGACCTTTACGCAAAAAGCCGCCGCCCTGGAAGAGGAATACATTTTTTGCGGTTTGCTGGCTGATGGTACTGGCGCCCCGTACTTTACCGGGATGCCGCTTATTATATTTCATCGCCAGTTTAATCGCTTTCAGGTCAAATCCATCATGGTCGGGAAAGGCCTGGTCTTCGCTGGCAATTACTGCCAGTTTGATATTGGGGCCCATTGCATCGTAGCTGATATAATCCCTTGCCAATCCATTGCCTTGTAATAAATTGCCGGCTTGTGTTAAAGTAATTGGCGGATTAAAAATAAACCCCAGTAAAAAATAGATAAAAAAAATAATGTACCCGGTAAAAAAAACTTTCCAAACAATACGAAGCGTGTTTTTAACAACAACAATTTTTCTTAACCATATCAGGTAGGCGATAGCGATTACTGCAGCAATTACAGTAAAGATCAAAAATCTTTGTTTAAATTCTTTAATGGCAATGGCATCCGAGAAGTTTGTAAATACAAAATACAGGAACCAGCCTACGTGAATAATAAAAACTACCAGGAATATTTTTTTTACTACAGGCCAAAAAGTTTTCAAAACAAAATAGTTAGAGGTTAAAGTGGCTGCAATATAATTGTTAGTTCTTGTTATTGCTCATATCGGTATAAACGAGTTGGTATTTTTTCCCGATCACCAGGCCGCCGCCACCACTTTTGGCCCAAAAATATCCCAGTGTTCCCAATGCAGCAGAAGCGATCAATAAAGGGGCGCTGAATTTATTTCTATCTACCAGGTATACTACGCCACTTGCCACGGTAAGCACTATACCACCTCCAAATAAGCTGGCACCACTGCTTTTACCATCAAAGCCTTTCTTTTTCATCCGGCCAAGGGCCTTTACGTCCTTATAATGAAATTTATAATGATAACTCCCTACCGTATCCTTAATATAAGTACCAATAGTGGTAGGCAAATACTGAACAATATATTCCTGCAAAAAAAGCGAATCGTTTTTTATACCATTGATATGGGCATTTATAAACGCACCGCTAACCGTGGTAAACGCAATATCATTACCTGCAAAAATGGTTTGAATGGTTTTACCTCTTTTTTTTAATGCGATAAAATCTGCCGATTGGGAATAAGCCGAAAGGGAAACCAAAAGCAGCAGCGGTAAAATGATCTTCATCGTTCAATTTAAAAAATGCACTATGACCAAAAGAATATTAATTGTTAATTTTTTATCAATGTATATATAATGCCCAACAATATTCCAAAACCAAAGACCAGGTATAAAAACCCGGAAATACGATTGATGAGTAAAATATTTTTATCGCTTAGTTTTTTGCCTAAGTTGCCGGCTCCTAAAACCTTGCCCACATCGGCCAGGATATTAATAACAAGGCAGGTAATAAAAATAATAATGCGTTGGCTGAAAGTATAATCCGTTGCCAGCGACACTGCGATACCAATCCAAAAGGCAATCACTCCCGGGTTAACTGTATTAATGATAAAACCGGAGCCAAAAATAGCGAAGTAATTGGTTTTTTTTCCCTGTGGGGTAATTACATCGCCTGCAATTTCTACCGGTTCCTGTGTACGTCGCGGTGCCATTTTTTTTATAAAAGTAAAATACACTCCCATGCCTATTAAAAAGCAACAACCGGCAATACCAATAGGTACTTTAAAGTGCAGCAGGGTTTTTACTGCTTCGCTGAAGCATATACTCAGGATCACCCATATGATATCACTCAACCAAACACCTGTTACAAAACTAAATCCACCACGCCTGCCATGATTAACACTTTGCTTGATAGTAATAAATATAACCGGCCCCACCGAAAAGATCAGCAGCAAACTAATGGCCAGGCCTTTAATAAATGCATCAATCATTAAATAAAAATAAGACATCAAAGTTAATTGTAGGTGCCTTATATCATTTATCTATTCTTTCGGTCATTTTATCGGCACAATAATTTAATTGTACTTTTATAGTTATTAATTTGCACAATGGCTACCGCTAAAAAACAATTTATTGTTTTTCACATCATTGGCATTATTGTCTTTTTATGCCTGCCCCTGTTATTATTAAAAGGCGGACCGGGTAATACCCCCATCACAGATATTATAAACAATGAATGGTTCTGGATCTTTTCCTTTATTTATATTATCCTGTTTTATAGCAATGCTTACTGGCTGTTTCCAAAACTGTACCTGCAAAAACAATATGTTGTTTATGTATTAGTATTGGTGCTACTATTGGCCATCGTATATTTTATCCAGCCTTTTGATCATATCATTAACCTGGCGCCGCCGCCAGGTGAGCAACATGGGCCAATGCCTGTTAACCACGGTAAGTTTGGATCGCCGCAAAGGCCTGTAGATTTTGTAAGTATTTTTTTATTTGTGGTGATTACAGGGCTGAGCATATTGATTCCCCTGGCATCGCAATGGCAAAAAATGCAGCAGCAATATTTTATTGCCCAAAAAGATAAAGCCACTGCCGAGCTATCTTTTTTAAAAGCACAAATCAATCCACATTTTTTATTCAATACGCTAAATAATTTATATTCCCTGTCTTTAACCAATAGTGAAAAAACACCTGAAAGCATTTTACGTTTATCCAATATCATGCGTTATGTAACCGATGAAGTACAAAACGAAACCGTTCCATTGCAGGAGGAGATATTATGCATCAATGATTTTATAGAACTACAAAAACTTCGGCTCAATAATAAAACCACCGCTCTTTTTACGTATGAAAAGGTAGATGGAAATTTATGTATCGCGCCACTCATCCTGTTACCCTTTATTGAAAATATATTTAAACATGGTATCAGCAACAATGAAAACAGTACTATCGAAATAAAAATCAATACAAAAGAGAAGGAGATACTTTTTTATACAAAGAATAATATCAATGCTGTTAAAAATAACAACCGCCGGGGCACAGGTATAACGAATGTTAAAAAAAGGCTGGAAACTGTTTATCCCGGCCGACATTTTTTAAAAATAGAAACAGGCGCCGCTTTATTTGAAGTACATTTAATCATCCACACTTAAGCTTGCTGCTATGAAATTGACCTGTATCGCCATAGATGATGAACCACTTGCGCTGGAAGTGATAAAAAAATATGCCTATAAAAATGAGCTGCTGCTTTTACAGCAAACATTTGACAATGTAATTGAAGCTGAAAAATATTTACAGGAACACGCAGTTGATTTGCTTTTTGCTGATATTGACATGCCTGATAAAAGCGGTATTGAATTAATTGCATCCCTTGCAGTAAAACCACTGGTGATTTTTACCACAGCGCATAAAAAATTTGCCTTACAGGCTTTCGAACTTGAAGCTGTTGATTACTTATTGAAACCTATACAACCGGAGCGTTTTAATAAAGCCGTTGAAAAAGCTGTTGTAATTACAAAAGGTATCAGTAAAAACGACAGCAACGATTCCTTTTTAGTATATGCCGAATACAAACTGGTTCAGATAAAATTCAAAAGCATCTTGTATATAGAAAGTATGCAGGATTATATTAAAATTCACCTGGAAAATGAAAAACCGGTAATGACTTTACAAACATTGAAAAAAGCACTGGACATTTTACCTGCAGATAAATTTCAGCAGGTACACCGGAGTTATATTATTGCTTTGGATAAAATTAAAAGTATACAGCAAAAAAATATTGAACTGCTCAACGGTACAGTTTTACCGGTAGGCAATAACCACGCAGCCTTTATTAAAGCCTATAAAGAAAAGTTAAGAAACTGATTGTTTTTCCTTTTTATCGACACAGCTTTCCTGTTCATCGTCACATTCGTCCGGTCGGGCCAACCAAATTACAATTTGCAGTATCTATGTATTATTAAAGTTTTCCTGCTTTATAATTCAATACAAAAAACCCAATTGTTAATTTAAAAATGCTAACTATGGAACGCAAAGATTTTTTAAAGAATGGCTTAACCGCTTTAGGCCTGGTAACTGTTGCGCCTTTAATGAAGGCCTGTAAAAAAACTGATGTAACAACCGATACCGGAACCGGTAGTACTGGCGGAACGGGTACCTGTACGGTAATGCCTACCGAAACTGAAGGCCCCTTTCCTATAAAAAACCCTTCGGGTTATGTGCGTTCCAATATAGTGGAAGACCGGACAGGTGTTCCTTTTACTATTAATCTTACGATTAAAAATACCAATAACAGTTGTGCGGCAGTATCCGGTGCCATTATTGATATCTGGCATTGCGACCGGCAGGGCAATTATTCTGAATATGGTGGCACCAGTATGCAGTCTACCGATTACACAGGGTCAACATATCACTTCTTAAGAGGGCGCCAGGTAAGTGATGCCAATGGACTGGTTTCATTTACTTCAATATTTCCTGGTTGGTATAGTGGCCGTGCGCCGCATATTCATGTACATATTTACAATGCATCCGGAGTAAGTAAACTCATTACACAAATCGCCTTTCCGAAAGATGTATGTGATACAGTATATACCACTTCGTCTTATTATTCGTCAAAAGGTGTTGCAGATACTTTAAATGCCAATGATAATGTTTTCGGCAGTCCTTCTACAGATCTTGCACAGGAACTGGCTGATTCGGTTACCGGAACTGTTTCGGCCGGCTACGTACTTACCAAAGTGATCAATGCAGCATTTTAAATGTACTTTTTGTTTCAGGCATAGGAAAATAAAGGCTTTAAGTGTATACTTAAGGCCTTTTCCATCAGGTAATAATAAATAATGGCTAAAGGAATAATAAGGTTGGGCTTTCAAAAGATCATCAGTAACGATAACGAATCGTTATGGGATACATTTGTTTTTGATGATACCTGGATGGAATATAAAATGCAGGCAGCCAATTATAACAGTGTCAATAAAAAAACATTATTCACAACTATTGTAAAAGAAGATCCTGCTGCGGAAAAATTGCATTATGCCGTAAGTACTGCAGCCATGGGCTATATCAGGCAACTGGATGGCATTATTCCCGGCTTGTTAAATGTACATGACAAAGCGATCATTCCTTTTAAAAACTTTACTTTTCATATCATACAATCAGATATGAATGAAAAGTCGCTTCATAAAGTAGCCATCGTTTTTATATCGGAGCCATTAACGCTTATCGACGTATTTAATGATCGCTATTTAATTTCCGTTGGCGATAAACAACAACAATTAAAAGAAGGCAAAGAAGTACAAACGGAAATGATACCGCATACCAGTCAATTAAGTATTTATTCTTTTATCAACCCCACTGTATAAATGGAAGAAGCCATTATTCATTTAAGCGATAACCGCGGCCACCTGGAAGGCGAATGGATGCGCAGCAGGATGACCTTTAATTTTGGTACCTATAATGCCGAACACCGGGAACCATTTGGCAGCCTGCAACTGTTTAATGAAGATACTTTGGCTGCAGGAAAAAGCTTACAAATGTTGCTGGAAGAAAATACAGAGGTCATTATTATTCCTATAGTAGGTACAATAGCTTTTAAAGCTGGTAAAGAAAATGAAACTTATATTCATCCCGGCCAGGTGCAATTGTTTTCTGCGGCCACGCAAAGCAGTTATACCATCAGTAATCCTTTTGAAAAAGAAGAGCTTGTAAATTTTTTGCAGATATGGTTATATAAAAATAAAACTTCCTTTACTCCAAAACTGCAACCAGTTGATTTTGATCTGTCTCAAACCAATCAATTGCAACAGGTAATTAGCGAAACCGATCTGCATCAATCTTCCCATTGTTATATCGGTAAGTTTGATGGTAGAAAAAAAGGGGTATACCAGTTACAAAACAACAATCATGGGATCTATGCTTTTGTTATAGAAGGCGTATTTGAGGTACAGGACAGGTTATTGCATACCAGGGACGGGTTGGCCATATGGAATACCAACGAAATAGATTTTGAAGCGCTATCCAGCGGGGCTATACTGCTGGTATTGGAAGTACCACTATGATTTAACCAGCTCACCGTTTAAAAAACGTTGCCAGTCTTCCAGCATTTTACCTTTTAATACACGGGGAAATTTATGTTGGCCACCTTCTTTTCCTTTTGCTGCCATAAAATCTAAAAAGCGTTGTTGCGGCATTACATCTACAATTACATCTTTTAAAGCATGTTTTCTTTCCACTTCATAGTCATCATTCAACTCTTTCAGTTTGCTATCAATTAAGGCAGCAAGAGTGGCGGCATTTACATGATCGTCTGTAGCTACAAACCAATGATGCGCAAAAAAGTTACCATGAGGCACACCCGCTACTGTAAACTCGGGTATCGAAATATTTAATTCTTCGCTCACCATTTCAACAGCGCGGTTCATATTATCCACGCTTAAATGTTCACCTACCAAACTTAAAAAATGTTTTGTTCTGCCTGTAATGATGATCTCGCTTCTTTCTTTATCAATCAATCTTACGGTATCGCCAATGGCATATCGCCATGCACCAGCATTGGTGCTTATTAAAATGGCGTAATCTTTATTTTCTTCTATTTCATGAATCATAAAGGTTTCGGGATCATCAACCATATTACCTTCGCTGTCAAAATTCCTGTCGTCAAAAGATACAAATTCAAAAAAGATATTGTTGTTCAACGCCAGGTGCATCCCTCTTGTATCCTGCCTGTTTTGATACGCTAAAAAACCTTCGCTCGCCAGATAGGTTTCGATATAGGTGATCGGTTTACCCAGTAACTTTTCAAATCCTTTTTTATAAGGCTCCATTGCCACACCACCATGTACATAAAAAGAAAGATTGGGCCATATCTCATGAATATTGTTCAGCTTATAGCGTTCGATGATTTTTTCCATGCACAGTTGCAACCAGGCCGGCACGCCTACAATAAAACCAATATCCCAGTTGGGTGCATTGGCAACAATCTCTTCCAGCTTTTTACCCCAGTCTTTTTGTTTGGCTATTTTTTTTCCGGGCTTATATAATCCCAGGCCCTGGAACCAGAAAGGAATATTCTTTTGTTGAATACCGCTCAGATCCCCGGCATAATAAGTTGGCCCTTTTTGTAATTGCGTACTACCGCCCAGCATCAGCCAGCCTTTGCCTACAGCCGCTTTGTTTACGTGCTGGTATTTGGTTAAACTGAGCAATTGTTTAAAACTGGTGATCACATTGCTCCTGATCAGTTCCTTGGTAATGGGAATATATTTACTGGTAGCATCGCTGGTACCACTGCTCAATGCAAAATATTTTATTACGCCGGGCCAGCAAACATCAGGTATTCCTTCTTTTGCCTTATGCCACCAGGCATCGTAAATCTTATTGTAATTATAGGTAGGTACTAATTGCTGGAATTTTTTCCCGGGGTGATTACTGAGCAGGATATCATCAAACCTGTAGCGCTGACCAAACTCGGTAAACCTTGCTTTGCGCAACAATTTTTTCAACACTTTAATCTGCTGCCGCCTTGCATCGCTTACCGGCAAATTAAGAGCCCTTGCTATTGAGGCTGGCAGTTTAATTTGAAATATGGCCATTTATGGGTGCAATGTTAAGTACACAAATATAATGAATAAGATACAAAGCATAAGGGGCCTTTATTACAGGTGGAAATGATAGTAATCCCATTGTTGTTGTAAATGAATTTATGACTAAGTTTGTTGCCTTAAACTAAAACGATATGAAAAAAATTATTGTTGCGATTGTATTGTCAATCTCGCTATTGAAAGCCAGTGCCGATGAAGGCATGTGGTTGCCCATGTTACTGGGCGAACAGGTGTATAATGATATGGTTAAGAGGGGACTTAAACTTACCAAAGAGCAATTGTACTCGGTAAATAAATCTTCTTTAAAAGATGCCATCCTTATTTTCGGGGGCGGTTGCACCGGCGAAATTGTAAGTGATAAGGGATTGATCTTCACCAATCACCATTGCGGCTATTCGGCAATTGTAAATGCCAGTACCGTGGAGCATAATTACTTACAGGATGGCTTTTATGCCTATAATATGGGCCAGGAAATTAAAAGTACATTGACGGTACAGTTCCTCGACCGGATAGTGGATGTTACCAAAGAAGTGGAAGAAGGTCTGAAAGGATTAAGCTGGGATGAGCGCACTAAAAAATTACAGGATGTATATAAAGGCATTACTGATAAAGTGGCTGATAAGGAAAATGGTTTGGCAGGCAGAATTTACAGCATGTTCAAAGGCAACCAGTATATTATGTATGTATACAAAACCTACCGCGATATTCGCCTTGTAGGTGCACCTGCGGAAAGTGTGGGTAAATTTGGTGGTGATACGGATAACTGGGAATGGCCCCGTCATACCGGCGACTTCAGTATTTTTCGTGTATACGCCACAAAAGATGGCAAACCTGCAGATTATAGTGCTGATAACGTGCCTTTAAAACCAAAACATTTTTTACCCGTAAGTATCAAAGGATTTAAAGATGGTGATTATGCCATGATTTATGGTTACCCGGGTAGCACCAACCGTTACGAAACCAGCTATGGTATCAAATTAAAAAATGAAATTGAAAATCCTTCGCTGGTGAATTTGCGTGATATGCGCCTGAAGTATATGCACGAACAAATGATAAAAGACGCTGACGTAAAATTAAAACTGGCCACCAATTATGCCAGTGTTGCCAACTACTGGAAATTTTTTGACGGCGAAACAAAACAACTGTTGAAGTTTCACACGCAGCAGGAAAAAGAAGCTTTCGAAAGCAAATTCACAGCATGGGCAAAGGGTAAACCGGAATACGAATTTATCATGGCCGATTATGCAAAAAACTATGCTACCTGGACACCATACAGCAAAATGCGCCAGTATTTAATTGAAGGTATTTCCGGCTCGCCGTTGATCGCTTATGCGGCTTCTTTTAAAGCACTGGAAGATAGGTTATTGAAACCCAGTACGCCCGCTGCAGAAATCAGGAAATCGGTGGAAGCACTAACGGCTAACCGTAAGGCTTTTATAGAGGGGGAAGATATACCCAGCGATCTTAAGATATTAGCTACCGTGGCGATGATGTATTATAATGATATTGATAAGAACCAGCACCCGGTGGGATATTATGAAGGATTAAAAAATATCTTCGGCAGTCTTAAAGAAGAGAATACTTTTAAGAACTGGGCTAAAGATGTGTTTGCCAAAACCATGATATTTGATGATACCAAATGGACGGCATTTGCTGCAGATCCCACCGCTGTTGCATTACAGGCGGATCCTGCTTTTGCATTTGCCAACGCATTCATCAGCACTTACAATGCCAAGTATGCGCCGATTTATACCAATTTTACCAACAAAAACGCAGAGTTGGGAAGGGCTTACCTTAAAGGCATCATGGAAATGAATCCTGCCGCAGTAAAAAAAATGTATCCGGATGCTAATTTCAGCATGAGGGTAAGTTATGGCAATGTAAAAAGTTATAACCCACGGGATGCTGTACACTATGATTATGTGTGTACGGCAAAAGGCATATTGGAAAAATATATCCCTAAGGATTATGAATTTGACCTGCCTTCCAAACAAATTGAATTATTAAAGAAAAGGGATTTTGGCCAATACATTGATAAGGCCAAAAACGACCTGGTAGTAAACTTTATCACTACCAACGATATCACCGGGGGTAACTCCGGTTCACCGGTTATAGATGCCAACGGTAATTTACTGGGCCTTGCATTTGATGGCAATTATGAAGCATTAAGTCATAAGATCGCATTTGATAAGGACCTGAACCGAACCATCTGTGTAGACGTGCGTTATGTATTATGGTGTATCGATAAATTAGGCGGCGCCTCTAATATTATACAGGAATTGAAACTGGTGAAATAAAGGCTGAAGCGGTAAGATAAAAGGTTGAAGACAGGGGCTTAAGGTTTTCCTTATACCTTGTCTTCAACCTTTTACTTTATAATAATCCTTTATCGTAGGCAAGGTGTAATGCCTGAGCCCTGCTGTTTACATGCAATTTGTTATAGATATTGATCACATGTTTTTTAGCGGTGTTTACACTTATGTTCAATTGCACCCCTAATTCTTTATAGCCTAAACCTTTAGCAAGCAGCTTTAATATCTCCTGTTCCCGCTCACTTAAATTAAAAAAATCGGCTTGGTTTTTTGTTATTGCCATTGCAGATGGCTGCAGGGTATTTTTTTGAACCAGTTGCAGCATTTTAAATGCAATGCCAGGAGAGATAGGCCCGGCCCCATTCTCATACATCTGCCACAACATATCAGTAATGTGTTCACCACTTTCATCTTTAAGCAAATAACCAAAAGCACCTGCTTTTATTGCTTTAAAAATCTTGTCCTCATCATCAAAAATGGTGAGCACTACAAATTTTACATCAGGATATAAAGACGAGCCTGCTGCAATTGCCGCAACCCCATCCATATTCGGCATTTCAAGATCCATCAATACTACATCAGGCATTTCATCTTTATCCACCTCCTGCATTTTATTCAAAAAATCCTTTCCGTCTGCAGCTATCAATGTAATATCAAAATGCCCATGCCTGTGCAGTTTGTCCTTCAGGATATTCCTGTTACTGGCCTTGTCATCTACTATCGCAATTTTTACCGTCATATTAAGTAAAGAGAAAATTATTTATCTGATTAATCAATAATCCAGTTGGATTATTGATTATACCTTTATTATAACTGCCGTGCCTTTTGTTTCTGTTGACCTCACGGAAAGAATAAATCCAGATTCCAATGAACGTTGTTTCATATTATCAAGGCCGTTTCCTTCCTGCAGGTTTGTTGCAGTAATATAATCAAATCCTTTTCCATTGTCCTGTACAGTAAATAACACAAACTGGTCTTCATTTTTTCTGCTGCAACAAATGCTGCTGCAACCACTATGTTTTATTGCGTTGTTTATAGCTTCCTGTAAAATACGGATCAGGTTCAATGCTTCATTATAATTTATTTTTTTACCGGGTACACTATCTTCTTCTATACTAAACTGTATCAATGAATAAGTTTGCTGCAGCTTGGCTATAAAATTTTTAAACCTTGTCCAAACATCTTCTATGGTAATGGTTTCCTGCTTCAAGGTCCATACTGTTTCTCTTAACGATTGCAGCATATCATCAGAGGTATCTTTCATTCTGTCGCTTACCTGTTTTAATTCAACTTCAGATCTTAATTCGCCCAATAGCGAAACGTTGTAAGCCAGCATATTTACCTTGGTGCCAATATCATCGTGCAGGTCACGTGCTATTCTTTCTTTTTCTGTTTGTATTTTTTGCTGCATTTCCAGCAATGCAATTTTTTTACGGTATTTATTTTTATTATGCCTGTTTACCAATAAGGCAACTGTTGCGGCAATTACAGCAATAGCCAACAAGGCAAACCAGATGGTTTGATAAAAAGGGGGCAACACTTTTATTTTTAATGGTGTGGCTGAAGCTGGGAGATTTTTTAACCGTACATCGATATTGTATTCGCCCGGTGATAACAATAATTGTAATTCATTATTACTTCCATTATCTGTCCAGGAACTGTCTGAAGAATGCAATTTATATTCATATTCATTAAAGCCCTGCGTTTTATAATTCAATGTACTGAAACGAAGCTGCAATGATGGATTTTTATAATCAAGATCAATTGATGCCGGTAATAAATTATTGGGATATTGATATAATACAGAATCGCCGGAACCAATAAAGCTGATACGCACTGCCGCCTGTTCTCCGCTTTCTTTCATTGAGGCCGGATGAAAATAATTAAGCCCGTTAACTCCCCCAAAATAAAAATTGTTTGCAGTATCACGAAAAAAAGCGCCGGTGTTAAATTCTTCCGATTGCAATCCATCAACAGTACTGTAACCGGTAACAGAATAGTTATTGATATCAATACTGAAGATGCCTTTATTACTGCTGCACCACATTTTTCCTTTATCATCGGGTTCGGCAACATATATATAATGATTGGGTAATCCATTATCGGTGGTAAGCGTTTTTATTACTTTATCATTTTCTACTATTGCTATGCCCGATTCTGTTGCCAGCCACAATCGCTTATACTTATCGCGGCTTATCCATTTTACCTTTGTACTAAAAGGAAGAGGAATAGAATCAATTTTTTTTGTTACAGTATGATAGCGGAAAAAACAACCAATACCTCCGTAATAAAATAAAGGCGCAGTATAGTATAGCGCTTCGGGTCGTACCAAAGGGCAAACGATACTATCCTGTATTTGTATTCCGTTTGCCGAAGCGATAAAAAAATAAATACGGTTTTTATAACCTGATGCATACCGGTTTTCCCCCATTGGTAAAAAACCTGCATAGTCAGTAACGGTGCCACGGGCATTTTCCTTCCAGAGATGACCAGTATTAATGATACTTTTTAAACTCCAGTCAACGCCGTTTAAGATATATGCCCTTCCGGCATTGTACCATACGAGGTATACATTATTACTGAGTTTCGAAATGCCGTTTACACAAAATCCTCCCTTGTCATCTTTGCCATTTCTTGGTAGCGGAATATATTTAATTTTTTTTCCCTCAGCATCATAAACCAATATCCCTCCATAAAACAATCCCGAAAAAACATTACCGGTACTTTGATCTTTATAGATCGAGCGCACAAAATTTAAACCTCCTTCATCTGTGCGGAAGTATTCAAACTTCTTTGGCTTTATATCAAGCTGATAAAATCCTTCCGCCGTAGTAAAAAACCATAAATGAGCAACATCCTGTTGCAGAATTTTAGTAATCCCTCCTTTAGAAAGAATTGCTTTACCCAGTGTATTGGTTACTTCAGCAATAAACAGGGTTGAATCCCGGTTGAACTTATAAACATATTTATCGAAGCTTACAAAAAACTCCCCTGTGTTTTCGTTACGGAAACTGTTTAATTGCCATGTTATATCCTTTTTCCTGAACAACTTATCAAGCCGGCCCTGGGCTTCCCATTTCCGGCCATTCGTTTTATAAATAGTATAGTCGCTGCCAATGGTATACAATGTACTGTCAATTGCAAAAATGGTGATCAGCAATTGATTGTTATCGGAAATAATTTCCTTAGTAACTTTTTGTTTATTAATATCAAATAAGCGGAAGGTATTTTCATTGTTTTTTTTAAACCAGAAAAAAGATTTTTTTACATTGCCGTCCATACTCTTATCAAAATACAATTCCGGGTTGCCAATGGAAAACAGGTTGTTAATACTGTATTGGTTTCCTGATTGACGCAACCGGTATATGATGCCACGGTTATAAAAATAGATATCTTGCTGTTCTCCTTCACCGATAAATATCGTTTCTTCATTTTCACGGCTTATAACGGAGTTGGTTACCTGTATAAAGCTATCTGCCCCTTGTTTTTTTACATGTATACCGTTTTCATGAGAAACGAAAATATCACCGGCACTGTTACAAAAAAGGCTGGCCGATTTAAAAGCAGACCGCTTATTGTTTTTATAAAACCAGCAGGGCATAAACCTGTACCCATCGTATACAAATACATTATCTGTGCGTATGCTTATCCACAGATAACCCGTTTTATCAAACACGGCGTCCTGTATAGAGTTTTGTGTAAGACCATTCTCTGTTCCAAAATGCCGGAAAGAATACTGCAGCATTTTATCCTGTGCGTTTATACATAAAGTACCGGTTAAGAAAAATAATATGGAAAGAATACAACGCATTCAGGAAAAGGTCATTAGGTAAATTTTTCAAAAAGGTTTAGCTGCCCGTCTAAATTAGGCCAATTAATTAATAACTGCATGGTAAAGTAAACCCTATAAAAATAAGCCGGTGCTATCCAAATGGATTATTGCCTGTGGCAGATTAATGCCGCACTTTTATCCCCTCATCATCCACTTCTTCCTTAAAAAGCCTTCCTGATTATTCGCTGCTATAATTTTTTATCATTTTAAAATACCGATTTTATGTTCAGAAAAATTAAAACCCTTGCTGCCTGTTTTATTGTTATGATACAGTGCGCTGTTGCTCAAAATGTTTATACCGTAAATAATACGCCGGGTTCTCCCGCCAATTATCATATACTCCAGGATGCATTGGATAATGTTCCTGCAGGAAGCATTATTTTATTACAGAGCTCTGCAATAAACTATGGTTTTGGCCTCATAAAAAAACCACTTGTTATTTATGGCGCCGGCTATTTTATAGGACAAAACCCGGCTCCCAATACGCAAGCGCTGCTCAACAGATCTATGGTAACACATTTAAGTTTTGTAAATGGCTCTCAAGGCAGTATTGTATCCGGCGTTTCTTTTGTATTAAACCCAACACTCGACGGGCAAATAAATCAACGTATAGTTTGTGACTCTACCAGTAATATCAGCCTTAGCCGTTGTTATTTTGATTATGTTCCGTTTGGAGGGTTTATTCATAACAGGGTATTCCTTATACAGAATTCCTCAAGTATTTCCATCAAACAATCTTATATTAATTTACAGGAAGCTATTCTGGTGCCTATTAAATCATCGGGTATAGCTTTCAATAATAATGTTTTTGTTGGCTCCGGAGTTGTAAATATTATTGATGTTAACCAGGCGCCTTTCGATTATACTTTTAACAGCAATTCTTTCAGCGGTACCATGCAATATATTGATTTTACCGGGGGTTCTTTCTACAACAATGTCATTATTCAAAACAACCTTTCTTATACCATCAATATATCCGGTAATATGACTGTTGCCGATCATAATGTAAGCAACGTAAATATATTTCCGGCAGGGGGAACTAATATCACTAACGCTGATGGCGCCAATACCTATGTAGGTTTTTCCAATCCTGCTATCAGCAGCCAGGACGGCATATGGCAATTGAAACCGGGCAGCGTGGCAATTGGTTATGGTATCGGGGGTATTGATTGCGGTGCATATGGAGGTACCGGTGCTTATGTATTATCAGGTATACCGGCGATACCCAATATTTATTTTGCCAGTGTACCGCAGGTGGGTACAAGCGTTGGCGGACTTAAGATTCATTTAAAGATCAAGGCAAATAATTAATCACCACTAAAAAAGTTTTATGCAAACAAAATTTTTAAACCGCTGGTTGATGGTTATTGCTTTATGTTTTTTATATAGCTTATTACAGGCACAGCAGGTATCCAAAGTGGAATATTTTTTTGATATTGATCCGGGTCCTGGAAACGGCATTACCATAAATGTAACCCCGGCTACCATAATTGATTCTACTTTTGCTTTTGACGTTTCATCTTTATCAAATGGCTTGCACCAGGTATATGTAAGAAGCCAGGATGGTAATAATAACTGGAGCCTCAACTATACTGGTTCATTTATTAAAACAAACGGTTCCGATGTTCCATTAACCATTGTAAAACTGGAATATTTTGTAGATACTGATCCCGGCTTTGGCAATGCCACTAATGTTCCGTTCAGTACCACAGCAGGTATTGTGGATAGTACATTTGATTTTATAGTGCCTGATAACGGAGCCAATACACGTTATCTTGCAGTAAGGGCCTTAGACAGCCGGGGGCAATGGAGTTTATTGTATAGTTACGATGTAGATATGTGTGTGCTTTATAAAGCAAAACCTTCATTTAGCTGGATAAGGTTTTCCGACCAGTTTAGTTTTATCGACAGTTCACTAAATAATCCAGCACATAAATTGCTGTGGAGATTTGGCAATCTTGGAACCGACTCTGTAAGCAACCCGCAGTTTACTTTTCCGCAGGGTAATTACTTTACCCGGTTAATTGCCGGTGAAGGTTGCCGCAAAGATTCTATTTCCCTGCCTTTATTTGTTGGTTTGGAAAAATATTATCCTGATACTGCCTTAGCTGGTGGCGATATCATGATGAATTTTTATGGTGGTGGGCTTGACACCAATGTTGTGGTAACATTAAAAAAAGGAGCTGAAACAATTACTCCTTATGCTAGTGTTGCTTACCAACAGCAATTTCTCTCTGGTATTTTTGATCTTCACACTGCCAGTGCGGGTATTTATGATATTAATCTTCATTATCCAAATGGATACGACACTGTTATAACAAATGGTTTGAGGGTAGCACCCACGCCTGTTGTAAGTGGGGGCGGCATTTATAGTCCCGAATTAAGACTGGAAGTTTTTGGGCCACAGGTTGGGAGGGTGGGTACCGTTGTAACACAACGCCTGGTTATTACCAATGTGGGTGGAATGGTGGCAAAATCAATAGCGGTATGGTCTGCTGCAACTAATGACGCAGGGTACCGGCCATCAGCACGCTTTACTGATTTTTTTAAACCTGATAACCTGATGGATTACGACTCCATACCAACAGAAAATGCCCTGGACAGTTTACTCGGCGAGCCATACCAGGGAAAATTACATGGCTTTATGATTCCCGCTTTAAACTCGGGGCAGAGTTTTGTATATACCTATACTCTTAATGTACCTCCAGTTGAAGGACAAGAAAATGTAGTAGATTTTTGGGTGGGTAAACGCATGTTTGGCTCTCCCTTTGAATGGGATTGTATTCATGCTGCCATTTCTGATGGATTTAACGGAGCAGGATTAATTCCTATTGTTGGCTGCGGGTTTGGCATTGCAGGTTTTGGCGTAGATTTTCTTTCTGGTATGGCGGGCCAGTTTGGCTGGAACAGCGACAGAAGCTATGATAATTTTGGTAGCGTAAAACCGGGAAGTCCAGCTTATGGTTTTGCAAGTGCGGTATGGGGTTGTTTGCCGGGTATAAAAACAGCACAGAACGCCGGACGGGTTGCAGCAGCAGCAGTTAAAGTGATCAACGGGGTAAAAAAAGCTGAGGATATTGCAAAAGCCGATTTTGATTATCAAAATAATAACAGGAATCCCTGTGATGATGAAAATGATCCTGTTAACCGATACAGGAAAGGTATAAGAGGCCGTGTTGCAGCAGATCCGAATGGTATTGATGGCCCGGAGGGATATGCCGGAAATACAAATTATATAACTGGCCTGGGCAAACAAGGCTATGAGGTGTTTTTTGAAAACCTGCCAGCTGCAACAGCCAATGCACAGCGGATTTATGTTGCTGATACATTGGATAAAACAAAGTTCGATGTTTCTAGTTTTGAATTGGTTGGATTTAATCTAGCAGATTCATTTTTCCATATTCCTTATCAGCGTAAAGAATTTGCCACAACACTGGATCTTCGCCCGGGTATGAACCTGTTATTGCGTGTTAATGCTAAACTGGATACTGTAACAGGCATTTTGAATTACAGTTTCTTATCGCTTGACCCGCTGACAAATGATACCCTTCCTTTATCTGACCTCAGGGGATTTTTACCTCCCGATACTAATAATATCAATGGAAAAGGGAGTATCTCTTACGTTGTTAACTACAAAAAGAATATCACAACAAATGATGTGGTAACCAATAAAGCATCAATCGTTTTTGATAATAATGTACCAATATTAACCAACACATGGTTAAATACAATAGATAGAACAGCTCCAACAGGTGGTATAACAGGGGGCGTTAGACTAAATGATACCACTGCAAGGATCAGTTTTGCAGGAACTGATGTGGGAGTAGGTATAGAAAGATATAAACTGTATGTGCAGGAAAATAATAAGCCCTATTTTTTACTGGGTTATGTTTTTGGAGATACCGTTAGGTTTACAGGTGCATTGGATTCTACCTATAGTTTTTATGCTATACCGTATGACAGTCTTAATAATTTTACACCTAAATCACCCATTGCCGAATACAGCATTACTTTCAACAGCACTTTACCTGTTACGTTGCTGGACTTTGATGCACAAAAACAAAGCAGCGATGTAGCGGTTACCTGGCAAACTACCGGCGAAACAAACTTTAGCCGCTACGAAGTAGAAAGAAGCCTGGATGGTAACCACTTTGAAAAAATGGGAACCGTGCCTGCACAAAGTGGTACTGCTATCAAAAGCTACCAGTTCAATGATGTAAATGCAGTGGTTAAATTCAGCAGTAATAAGAACCTGTTTTACCGGCTGAAAATGATCGACCTTGATGACAGGTTTAAATACAGCCGTACAGCAAAGATCGAGCTGGACAGGAAATATTCCATATCAGTGTATCCAAACCCTGCAAAAGATCAGTTGTTTGTTGACGGTATAAAAAATTACCGCTCCCTGGTCATTACAGATATAGCAGGAAAAACTGTATTGCAGCAAAAAATACCAACAGGTATACCGGTAATAAATATTTCAACATTACCCGATGGCGTGTACATAATAACATTGCATGGTAATGATGATATGCGTTCAATAAAGTTTATCAAACAAAAGTAACAGTGGATTGGCATGAACAATAAAACAGACCCGGATGCAAATGCATCCGGGTTTTATTAAAATAAAAAATTAACCCTAAGCCATGTTTAAAAAAGATATACTGATCATTTTGCTTTTGATCATGATAATAGTTTTTGGATAAACCCGATAGTATTGCTTATCAGCATTAAAAATAAGCGACTGTTATTTTGCCAAGCTGTTGGTAAGCAGTACCGAAAATGAAGTAATAATATCATCTATCGCCCGGAATTTAAAATTGGCTTTTATACATGTCCCCGCTGTTTATAGCGGGGACTTTTGTTTTTCTCCTACAATTTCTATTGAAAATTGTGTGGGTGCCTAAACATCAACTTTTTATTTTAGATTTGTTAACTGTTACCAAACCTTCTATTAATGAGTTTCAACAAATGCTTCAAAAAAGCAGTACTGCTTTTTGTGCCCCTCTTTTTTATTTATACTGTAGGTTTTGCTCAACAAAAAGAGCAGGTACTACATAATCTTAATAAACTTTTAGTGAATACGGTGATGGAAGATCTTTTTACACCACCGGTTGCCAGCCGTATTTATGTACATCCCAATATCGCTTTTTATGAATGCATACGGTTAGATGATCCTTCATTACCTTCACTGGCAGGAAAATTAAACGGGCTGCAATCTATCCCTGCACAACCCAGCAATGTACCCATCAATAATTTTATTGCGGCCTGCGCTTCTTTTTCTTATGTGGCACAGGCGCTGGTGGGCAGCGAATATAAAATTGAAAAATGGCGTACTGCTTTTACCGATTCATTGCAGCATACCGCTGATTCTTCCCTTGTTCTTCCTTCCATGCAATATGGGCGCACTGTTGCCGACAGCATCGTTGCGTGGACCAAAAAAGATAATTATTTAAAGTCACGGGCAATGGTTCGGTATGTAATTACCAATAAGGCCGGCGACTGGCAACCCACACCGTTAGATTATGCCCAGGGCCTGGAACCACACTGGAATACCATCCGGCCATTAAGCTTGAATGCTCCTTTACAATTTTCTCCAAAACAAAAACTGGTTTTCAGCATGGTTAAAACCTCTACGTTTTATAAAACCATGATGGAGTGTTATAATATTGGAAAGAACCTCGACTCGGCACAAAAAGCTACGGCATTGTACTGGGATGATAATCCTAATGTATCGTCCAACATCGGGCATTTAAATTATTTTATTCATAAAATTTCCCCGGGCGGCCATTGGATAATGATTGCGCAACAGGCCTGCATCGCTAAAAATGTACCGGTTGCAAAAGCTGCCCAGGCATATGCACTCACCGCCATTGGCATTTATGATGGCTTTATTGGTTGCTGGGCTGAAAAATATAAGCACAACCTTATCCGCCCGATAACCATCATTAACCGTAGCGTAGACCGCAACTGGGTTCCTTTTATTCAAACGCCGCCGTTTCCTGAATTTACCAGCGGGCACTCGGTTATTTCCAATGCCGCTGCTGCAATTCTAACGGCTTTACTAGGTGATAATTTCAGCTTTACAGATCGTACAGAAATTCCTTTTGGCCAGGGCACCAGGACCTTTGCTTCGTTTTATGACGCGTCGGTGCAATCTTCCAACAGCAGGGTGTTTGGTGGTATTCATTATCCTGAAACAGGACGGATCAGTATTTTACAGGGCAGGGCGATCGGCAATCACGTTATCGAATTATTATATCCACAGGCTGTAATTAAATAAGTAGTATGACCAGATTTTTCAAGCATTGTATCAGTGTTGTAGTGCTGTTGTTTTTGTGCTGCAGCATCCAGGCACAACAAAAAAAGTTTACACTGTTACCTTCTTCTTCTACAGGCATAAATTTTAGAAACGATATCACGGAAGATGCCAACATGTTCCTGTACCTGTACGAAAACCTGTATGCGGGTGGTGGCGTAAGCATTGGTGATATTAATAATGATGGCCTGCCCGATATTTATTTCTCCTCTACCAGGGGTCGCAATAAACTATACCTTAACCAGGGTGGTTTTAAATTTAAAGACATTACCTTATTATCGGGTACTGATGGTGGTGAAGGTATCAAAACAGGTGTGAATATGGTAGATATTAATAATGATGGCTACCTGGATATATTTGTTACCAAATCAGGCTTTAAGGATCCCAGCCTTCGTAAAAAAATACTGTACATCAACAATAAGAACCTCAGCTTTACCAATAAGGCTGCCGAGTATGGTTTGGATGATGCCAGTTATACCATACAGTCTTACTTTTTTGATTATGACAATGATGGTGATAAAGATGTATTTTTTGTGAATCACCTGCATGATTTCAGCAAATCCATGACGGTGCCGGTACAAATGCAAAATGGTAAACTGGTGTATATAGAAGATACCACCACTGTGTATACCAGCGACAGGTTGTTTGAAAATAGAGACGGAAAATTTGTTGACGTTACCAGAAAGGCCGGGCTTATCACTCATGCTTTTGGATTGAGTGCTTCTATATTTGATTATAACAGGGACGGCTGGCCGGATATTTATGTAGCCAATGATTTTAATAAACCCGATTTTTTATTCATTAATAATAAGAACGGCAGTTTCACCAACCGGCTTTCAGAATTTTTGAGTCATACCAGTTTTTCTGCCATGGGATCGGATATTGCCGATATCAATAACGACGGGCTGGAAGATATTTACGTGGTAGATATGGCTGTGGAAGACCCCGTGCGGCAGAAGCAATTATTTGCGGTTAATCAAAACTATGATAAGTTTCACCTGATGGTGAAGTACAATCTGTTTAACCAGTACCCCCGAAATAGTTTGCAACTGAATAATACCGATGGAACTTTCAGCGAAATTGGTAATTATGCCGGTGTTGCAGAAACAGAATGGAGCTGGGCCCCTTTAATTGCCGACTTTGATAACGACGGCTGGAAAGATATTTATGTAACCAATGGTATAAAACGCGATCTCACCGATTGGGATTACAAAGTTTTTGTGCTGGACTCCGTAATCAATGCCATGAATAGCGGCAAGAATGTAGATTTGAATCAATGGCTGCAAAGCATTCCTTCGGTGAAAACCAAAAACTATTTTTACCACAACAACGGTACGCTGCAGTTTGATAAATACAATGACGTGTGGATGGATCAACCCGGTTCTTTTTCAAGTGGTGCGGCTTATGCCGACCTTGATAATGATGGAGATCTTGACCTGGTAGTGAACAATGTAGATGACGAGCCTTTTGTATTTAAGAATAACAGCTCCGATGATATTGCTTCAGCGAACTATTTAAGATTTCGCTTTTTAAAAACGCCATCATCTACTGATGAAGTATATGGCGTAATAGTAAAATTAACCAACGCAAAGGGACAGCTGCAATTACAACACTACAATCCGCAACGCGGTTTTTTATCCAGTTCAGAACATGTTTTACATTTTGGTACCGGGGGTGAAACGGTGATCCCAAAAGTGGAAATAATTTTTCCTTCTCTAAAAAAAGTGCTGTTAGAAAATGTAAAAACTAACCAGGTGCTAACCATTGCCGAGTCAGAAGCCAAATCACCTGCAGCAGAAAACCTGGTAAAAAAACAACCGCTTTTTACAGATATTTCTCCGCTGAATAAGTTTAAATACAGCCAGGTTGAAAATGATTATATAGATTTTAAAAGAGAGCCGCTGATACCTTATAAGTGCAGCCGCAAAGGACCTTACTATGCTTCAGGCGATGTGAATGCAGATGGCAGGGCTGATATTTTTATTGGTGCTGCGGCAGGCGAAGAAGCAAAGCTGATGTTGCAAAATATTGACGGCTCTTTTACTGAAAAAAAATTATCTGCCTTTGCTGCGGATAAGTCTTATGAAGATATGGGCGCCGTATTTTTTGATGCCGATGGCGATACCGATAACGACCTGTATGTAGTAAGCGGTGGTGCAGAGTTTGACGCGGGCAGTGCTTTATACCAGGACCGTTTATATATAAATGATGGCAAAGGAAATTTTACAAAGGCTGGCAAAGCTTTACCAGCCGAAACATCAAACGGCTCCTGTGCCATACCGTTAGATTATGATGGCGATGGCGATATGGATCTTTTTGTAAGTGGTCATGTTTTGTCGGGCAAATTTCCACAGCCAGATAAAAGCATGTTGTTACAAAACAATAAGGGCGTATTTACCAATGTAACCGGAACAGTAGCGGGCGAGTTGCTTAAGCCAGGTATTGTAAACTGTGCGGTATGGAATGATATTGATGGCGATGGCAAAAACGAACTGGTACTATCAGGAGAATGGATGCCCGTATCCACTTACAGGATACAGGATGGTGTTTTTAAAAAACAATCACAAACTGTTAGGTTTGCATCCCCGGTTACCCATAAAGATACGGTTACCAGTCTTGACCAGTTCAGTGGCTGGTGGTACAGTTTAAAAACTGCAGATATTGATCATGATGGAGACCTGGATATCATAGTGGGCAACCGTGGCAACAATTGCTCTATAAAAGGAAATTATTATAATCCCTGTACCGTATACGCAAAAGATTTTGATAATAACGGCAGCTATGATGCGGTGTTAGGATATTATATACAGGGTAAATGTTACCCGCTGTTCAGCCGTGATCAACTGATAGACCAGATGCCTTCCATGAGAAAAAAGTTTATCCGCTACAGGGATTATTCCGGTACCACTTTAGATAAATTATTTACCGAAGAACAAAAGAAAGGAATGGATATTTATAAAACCAATTTCTTTGAATCAGGTGTTTTACTAAATGAAGGCAATGGCGCTTTTCATTTTGTACCCTTCCCCGAAAAAGCACAGCTCTCCAATATCAATGATATCGTGATCGATGATTTTGATAAAGACGGGATAAAAGATGTGTTGGTTTGTGGTAATACCAACGATCCTGCAGTAATGGTAGGCAATATTGACGCCACTTCTATTTTATTATTGAAAGGAGATGGCAAAGGTGGATTTAGTGCCGTATCACATGAAACAGATGGATTAAAAGTAAGAGGCGAAAGCAGGAAGCTGCTGTATCTAAAAGAAAACAATCTATTATTGGTATTAAAGAACAGTGCGGCAGCACAGGTATTTTCAGTAAACAAATAAATAACAGCTATAACTATTTTTTAAATCAAAAGGGTTGCAAATAATATTTGCAACCCTTTGTAACGAATGGATGTTTTGCTTATGCCATAAAAGCATGCGCCAGTCCTAAAACCGAAGCCAGCATCAACACACATTTCCAGCAATATGTTCTATTCATTTTTGTATATTTTTTTACGATACAAAATTACGATAGTCAATGGTAAGGTAGCGTTAAAGCTTTAGTTTGATACCCCCATTAAAAACAAATCCTTCGGTATGATTCCAGATATCATCAAAGCTGGGATTATTGTGCGGCGGATTAACCACGGTCTTATATTTACTCTGGCGCTGGTCTGTAAAATTCTCAAAATTTATAAAGAAAGAAATTTTGTTGAATGTTTTTTGCGCCATAAAACCAAATTCCCAGAAAGAAGGTGTTTGGTTGCCATTGTATAAATACTGGTTGCCGGTTAAATAACCTTCCAGGCCCAGTTTAAAATTATCTTCTTTTTCATACATCAGGGTAAGGTTCAGTTTATGTTTTGGCAGCAAGGGCAAAAACTGGTTGCCGGTTAAATACTTTGCTTTGGCATCGGTGAAGGTATAACCTGCAAAAAATTTCAGGTCTTCTTTAAAAATAAATTTAACATTGGTTTCAAAACCGCTGCTGATAACAGATCTTGCTGCATTGGCAAAAAAATAATTGCCTGCATTATCCTGTTGTAATACCAATGGTTTATTAATGTTGGTGCAAAAAAACATCTGATTGAGGCTGAATAACAGCCCGCTTGAAATGGAAGTTTTATAATTAATATCCGCTGTGCCGCCTACACTTTTTTCTGCGGTTACATTATTCAGCGGCAATACATCCCGGTATTGCATACTTTCTGTTTGCTCGGTAAAAATAGTAGGCAATTTATAACCGAGTCCGCCGCCAATGCGTGAACTTATTTTACTGCTGATCTTAAATAATGCCGAAACCCTTGGCAATAAAAAGGTTTGATTCTTTGAGTAGTTGATATTTTTATACTGCACATTGTCTACCCTTATCCCGCTTTCCAGTTTTACTTTTTCGGTAATATCCCAGGTATCCTGCAAATAAGCACCAGCCGTAAAAGACTGTGTATTTTGAACAGGAGTATTTTCCTGCCTGAATTTATCGAAAACAATATTTACCCCGCTGATCAAGGTATGTTGTTGTTTTAAAGTGATCAGCGACAGGTCGGTAAAACTATTGGTATTGATACCAGAAAATTCATAATTAGGAATACTGATATGCCTGTCGAAAATGCTTACCGACTGTTTTAATTTAATACTGTTTTTAGCAGCGAATTTTTTTTCCACTTCCAAAACCGTGGTATTTCTTATAGTATTGTTTTTTTCAAAGTACGTATGCGCAGCATCGGCTTTTCCGTCAATCACTTTCATATCACCCCCGGTATTGGTGCCTTTTGTAAAACTGTTTCCTAAAACTACGGTTGTGGTAGCATTGGGATAATAGAACAGTTTAGGATTGATCGTAAAATTATTGCTCTCCGGCAATTCTGAAAATTCATCTTTGTCCACGTCATAGGCTTTTTGAAAATTGGCCAGGCCTAAAAAAGAATAGCCCCATTTACCTTTTTTTTGAGACAGGTAAGCGCCAATATTGGTTTGCCCTACATTGGATTGATTAAGCATGATATCCGATTCAAATTTTTCACGGGGTGTTTTGCTGATAAAATTTACCACGCCGGCAATAGCACCACCACCATACAGGGTTGATGCCGGGCCTTTTATTATTTCCACCTGGCGGAGATCCAGCGGCGGAATTTCCATTACACTTAAGCCGGCAGCAAAATTGCCAAAATTGGGATACCCATCTTTCAGCAACTGGGTGTACCGGCCATCAAGCCCCTGCACCCTTATACTGGCATTACCACTTGTAGCCGATGTTTGCTGTACCTGCAGCCCGGTACTTTCATGTAATAACATGGATACATTGGCTGGTCGCATATTACTTTTTTCATCCAGCTCTTCGCCGTCAATGGTTTCTACCCTGGTGGGGGTATTATTAATGGTGCGGCTGGTTCGGGTGCTTTGGATAATTACTTCTTCCATTTCTTCCTCGGCTTCCAGCAATATTTCTATTGTTGCAGTATCGGTCAATGGAAAAGTAAAACTGCGTTCCAGCTCCTTATAGCCTGCATGGCTAAACCTCACCGTTTGCTTACCTGCCGGAATATTGGTTATATTAATATCACCGTTATTACCTGTAGTGGAAGTAATAGTCGCGGGGGCAAATTGAATGGTGACCCCGGCTAAAAGTTCTTTGGTTTCGGCATTTTTTACAAGGACACGAAAACTATGTTGTGCTTTGACCTGTACCATAAATACGGTAGCCAATAGCCCTATCAGTATTTTTTGCATTGATAATTTGTTGGTTAGTTTACAAAAGGTTGGCCTGGTACAATTGATTGTTCCAGGAAAATTAAAGTTGGATTGGGCTCACTAACTTAATTTGGGCGGTTGCCAGATAGTACCGTAATAACCGGGCAAAAAGCCGTCAGCAGCATAAAAGTGCCGGCGTTTTTTGGTGATGGGTTTAACAGCTATGGTTTTAAGAGGAAAGAAAACAGGGGTAAAAATCTGCCCGCAACAGGTACAGTTGCAAAATGGATTACAGCCTTCTTCTTTATTCTCATGGTCTTCGTGGCTGGATGAAGTGACGCATTGCGCTTGTGCCTGTAAGTTGCCTTCATTGGTATCCGTACACGGGATGCCGGGTAACAGTAAAATATAAAAGGCCAGTAAAACGGTTAACAATTTCACTCCACAAAAGTAATTCTTTGGCAGCATTGGTTAAATAATATTAAAACTATATTAGCCGAACCGCTGAAAGCCCTGCTGGCCCGATTTTTCGTACTTATATACAATATTTTCGCAGCGTACCCGTTACATAAATGATATTATTTTTTTCTATGAATAAACCTAAACCCCATCACATGAATACGCACCCGTTAATACAGGTAGTAAGAAGCTTCATCGGCAAACTTCGTCAGAACCCGGATGTATATCCGATCCGTTATTACAAAAAAGGGAAACAGTTCAGGCGCAAATGGCAGGCACCGCTTGTAAAATAACTCAATCCTTTCGGAAATTACCGGACCCTATAAATCAGCAAAAACACGCTTGACCGGAGTCCAGTCGAATTGTAACTTTAAATTCTAAATCCGATAAAATGAAAAAGATCCAATCATCCCAACCAACTGCCTTTGCAGTACTAATCAAATCTCTTAGCGTTGTTATCAACAGCTTTTTTCAATCAGGCGACAGCAGGGATTTTAAAAGGTTGAAGAATTTTATTGCTTCTTAATAAAGCAGTCATCAGCCAAACTGTATAGTACAAATTGAAGTTGCCATTACCGCTATGTTATTTTAACAGTTGCAGTATTATCAACTAAACAGGTATTCCACATCTGCTTTACTCAATGCTTTAACAAAGCTGGCATCATCTGCAATCAGTTCACTGGCCAGTTTACGTTTGCGTTCCTGCAGTTGTAAAATTTTATCTTCAATGGTATCGATACAGATCATCCTGTAGGCAAAGATGTTTTTAGTTTGACCAATACGGTGCGTACGGTCAATAGCCTGTTGTTCAACTGCCGGGTTCCACCAGGGATCAACAATATATACATAATCGGCAGCAGTTAAGTTTAAACCCACACCCCCGGCTTTTAACGAGATCAGGAATACGCGACACTCGTCGTTGTTCTGGAAATTTTGTATGGCTTTTTCCCTGTCTGTTGCGGAAGTGCTGCCATCAAAATATTCAAACGGTATACCCTGTTCGGTCAATGTTTTCTTTATCAGCGCCAGCATACCCAAAAACTGCGAGAATACCAATGCTTTGTGCTCACCAATATTTTCGGTGATCTCCCTGGCCAGTTCATCCAGCTTAATGGAATGATTGGGATATTTATCTTCTTCATTTAAAATTGCCGGGCTGTCACATATCTGCCGCAGCTTCATCAGGCCCTGCAAAATGGTTAGCTGCGATTTATTGATACCCTGCTGATCGATCTCACCTAAGATCTTACTGCGGTAAGTATCCCGATAAGCTTCATAAATATCCCGCTGTTCTTTTTCCATTTCACAAAACAGGATCGTCTCTGTTTTATCAGGCAAATCTTTGGCCACCTGTTCTTTGGTGCGGCGTAATATGAATGGAAATAATAGTTTGCGTAAATGTTCTTTTTGTTCCTGCTCCCCAAATTTATCAATAGGCGTGGCAAATTCATTCCTGAAAAATTCCATGCTGCCTAATAGACCGGGGTTTAAAAAATTCATCTGCGCAAAAATATCAAAGGTGTTATTCTGCAATGGCGTACCGCTCATGCATAAACGATTTTTTGCTTCCAGCAGGCAGGCTGCCTTGGTAACTTTGGAGGAAGGGTTTTTAATGGCCTGGCTCTCATCCAGTACCACATAATCGAACTTTATCTTTAACAGTAATTGTATATCGCTTCTTAAAGTACCATAAGTAGTAATGATGATATTGCATTTTTGCAGTTCTTCCACGCTGCGGCTACGCATGCTGCCATGATGAATAAGCCAGGTTAAGCCCGGTGTAAATTTATCTACCTCATTCTTCCAGTTATAGATCAGGGTAGTAGGGCAGATCACGATCGCTTTTAACCCACCGGTACTTTGCTTGTAATAATGCAGCATCGTTAATGCCTGGATGGTTTTACCCAACCCCATGTCATCTGCCAGAATACCGCCCCAGTTCACATCATTTAAATAACTCAGCCATTGAAAACCCGCTGTTTGATAAGGACGTAAAATGGGTTGCAAATGTTCGGGTGCCGGTATTTCGGGAATATTTTTAAATTCCTTTAAGCGTTCGAATTTTTCATCCAGTTCAAAACTTAACTCTGTTTCATCCCTGTTCTCGTACAACTCATCAATCACACTCATGTGGTATTTTGATAAGCGCAGTTTATTACTCCTGTCATCTCCCACTTTAAACAGCAGGGAATAACGTTTCAGCCATTCATCCGGTAAAATACCCAGGCTGCCATCTCCCAATTGCACAAAGGATTGTTTGTTCACCAATGCCTTCTTAATATCATCAATGCCTACCCGCTGCTCGCCAAATTCTATTTCCACTTTGGCATCAAACCAATCCAATCCGCTGCTTACGTGGATATGGGTATTGGGTTTTGCGGTATTGAAACGGAAATTCTTCAGTGCCTCAAATCCATATACCGGCACTTTCATTTCCTTCATGGCATCTACAAATAAAAAGAACCAGTTATTACGCAATACATCCACCCCTTTAAGCACCAGGCTATTATTATCGTTGGGCCGTACAAACATAGAATGCAGGGCCTCCAGTTTTTGTATGAACTTTTCTTCCGCTTCCTTATTGCGGTGTACCACCAGTATTTTATCACCATCGGGAATGGTGATGGTTTCTTTATCTGTTGCCCTTGTTTCAAATCCCTGGTAAGTAAAGATGGGTTGAAACACGAGGTAATCTCCTTTTTCCTGTAATTGTAATTTTACTTCAGGCTCGCCACTTTTTATTTCACGGATCAGGTTTTTATCAAACTCTACCTGGTACTCTTTCGTTAAAGGCATGATCACCTTCTGCATCTTTTCGGCCCAATTGTCTTTACTTAACTGGATATTGCCTTCCTTGATAAATTTTTCGGCCTGCAATACATCTTCTGCTTTTTGCCACAGGTACATTACTTTATCGTGTAAAAAAACAAGACTGTTATTACATTCGTTATCAGCAAAAGGAATGATCTGTCCCTGCATTTTTACCGTACAGGCAATTTCAAAATGATCATTTTTAGCCAGCACTTTAAATACAGGCGCAATAAAATGATCACTGATCTCTATCTCTTTTAAATGCTCTGTTTTAAATACTTTTTTCTCGGGCAGGTAAAAAATAAAGTTATTGGCGGCCTGTTCTTCAAACAACTTTTTAAGTTTAGGTTGCAGGTATTCGGCAATAAGGCCCTTGGTTTCCTCGGGCAGTTCGTCTCCTTCTGTTTGAATGATATTTTCCCATATACCGCTGAAGGGGGAATTGCGATCGAGGTACTTATTTATTTCGCTGTATTGCAGCTTGCGTACCTGTTGCAGCAATTGTTTATCTTCTTCGCTGAACAATTCTGAATTTACAAATTTGGCCAGGTCGAGTTTTTCTATTTTACCGGTATATTTTTTATTCTCTTCGTCTGCGTCTCCCTGTATGGCATCTACTGTAAAATGAGGGTAGGTAGTAGCATTAAAATTAAATACCACACCCAGTTTCTTTTCGGGTTGTGCCGGAACCACTACTTCTTTTTCCTGTTCCTCTACTGTACCTGCAAACACTTCTGCGGGCCTTGTTGCGGTACTGGTATTGGTTGAAGCCGCTACGCGTTTTATAGAAGTATCCAGTACTTTTAAAAAAGGCTTACCATCCTTATAAGTGAATTCAAATTTCCCTGCAAGGTTATCATCCAGGTTATAGCCGTATATCTGTAATAATTTATTTTTTTCTTTATCCCAGTTACGGATGGTATCAAAATAATAAGGCCCGTATGAATTCAGTAATTGCAAAAACAAGGCTGTTTTATGTTCGCAAAGCGGGTGCTCGGCCTCATCGCATTTGCAGGAAGTATCAAAATTCCGCTCGTCGTTTTTTTGCAATACTAACGGGTAGGTTTGGCCGTCGTATTCCAGTTCTGCTTCTACTCTTTCATCACCTGCTTTTAAAATAGTGGCTTTGTTGCTGCGTAAAATATTCTCTGCCTGCTCGTAAATACCCGGTGAAGAAAATAATTTGATCATCTTCAGATCAATATGTTTCATCTTGGCCACCGTATGCCGTTGATTGTACCTGATGGCCGCATTGCCCAGCATATTTTTATCGATCATCTCCTGCAAACGCAGTAAAGCGGCTGCTTCGTGGCGACAAATATCGCCCAGGTTATAGGCACAGCCGCAACGTACCGAAATGCTTTTGGCATCAGCATATTTTTGAATGTACACTTTGTAAAAAGTACTGTAGCTGTCGTCTTTAACACGAAATACAACACTGCCCATTAACTGGTCATGTTCTACCAGTTCTACAAAACCCATCGACTGGATTTTTTTTCCGCGGCGGATCACTTCATCAGAACCATTATTGTATACGTATTTGATAAGGTGGGATAATGCCATTTATAATTTTGGATTGCCGATTTATGATTTCAGATTTAATATACCGGAGCTTTAAGCCACCGGTCATTCTGAAAAGAGCAATTTGCAAAAGTAAAGGAAAATAACTGAGCTTACCGCTTAAAAAAGGAAGTTTATGAAGAAATAACTGTTAAATATGGCTTTATACCTGTACAAAACAATCTATTTATCCTTTGACCAGTTTTCCATCTTTATACAATACCAAAACATTGGCTACATCTGGGGTTAAACAAAATGCGATATCTTTTATTAATCCAAACCGTTCTACCAGGCGGTGATAGTGCGTTAATTTGGGGGCAAAACCAATAATATCATGCTTATTACTTTCATATAAAAATTCGGCATTTAAAGAACTATCGCAATGAATGGTGAAATGTTCCTTCACCCTACTGATAACCGCACCCGCAAATAAAGTATCTTCTATATTGAAACGGTCTTTCCAGCCGGCACAGGCCAATACTACGCATTTATTTTGTTCCACAATGTATTTACAAACAGCAGAAAGATTGGGGAAAGAACCGCTTATGATATTATCTGCATTATTATCCAATGCCATCTGCAGCAATTTTGTACCATTGGTAGTGGTTAATACCAATGTTTTACCGCCGATAAATTCATTGCTGTATTCCAATGGGGAATTGCCATGCTGTAATCCTTCTGCTATCTGTCCGTCTCTTTCGCCTGCTGCAATGGCGTCGATCTGTTTACTGATATCAATAGCTTTGGCAACAGTATCTACCGGGATGATACATTTGGCGCCGTTATTTATAACTGCCGCAATAGTGGATGTTGCACGGAACACATCAATGATAACCACTACAGCGTTTTTAAGATCGTATAAATGTAAGAGGGCCGGCGAAAGGCAGGTAAATAGTGTGGGTTTGTTTGTTTGCATCACTGCAAAATTAATTCAATATTGCTTTCCACTTTCCGGTTTCGGCATATTCTTTTATTACCGCATTTCTTTTGGTTAAGAATTTTTCCAGGTATTTTTTGAGATAAATGGTATTGAAAAATTTACCGAACGCCCCATATGGGGTTTCAAATTCAAGAATATCAATAACAATAGTGCCATTGTCAACCGCTTTAAAAAAATGCTGGTGTTTAAAACTTTTAAAATCGCCCTGGGTCATTTCATCAACAAAATGATCGGGGCTATGCATGGCCGTTATTTTAGAAGTATGTTGCCTTTTTTTAAAAAGATGTTTGGCCTGCCAGGTTACGGTTTCGTTTAAGTTAATCAATCCGTTGGTAATACCTCCTATGGCTTCTTCATTGGTTCCTTCTGTGGAAATTTTATGCAGGTTGATGCTGCGGCTCAGGTTAAAAACCCTTTCCATTGGCGCAGCGATGAATATGGTGAGATGGATCTTTGACAAATGATAATGATTTAATGGATAATTGATAATGCCCTAAATTTTATACCGTTTTCTATATATAAAACGCTTTCAAATCCTGAAAAATTATCCATTATCCACTATTTAATTATCCATTAATAGATAATTATTCAAAAGGCACTTTTACCACCTTGGCTTTCAACAATGTATTTCTAATGCTGATATAAATTTCGCTGCCGATGGGGGCAAATTTATTATCTACATAACCCAGTCCAATGGCCTTGCCTAAGGATGGCGATTGCGTACCGGAAGTAACTTTACCAATAATAGAACCATCAAAATCCTTGATATCATGATCATGACGGGCAATACCTCTTTCCTGCATCTCAAAACCTACTAATTTCCTTTTTACGCCGTTCTCTTTTTGTTTTTGAAAATACACACTGTTGGTAAATGGCTTTGTAAATTTGGTGATCCAGCCCAGCCCCGCTTCCAGTGGTGAAGTGGCATCATCAATATCATTACCATAGAGGCAAAAGCCCATTTCCAGGCGTAAGGTATCTCTTGCACCCAGGCCAATCGGCTTGATACCGGCCACTTTGCCTGCTTCAAAAATGGCGTCCCATATTTTATCGGCATCCCCGTCCACGTCTTCAAAATAGATCTCTACGCCGCCGGCACCCGTATAGCCTGTTGCACTTACCAAAACGTTTTGCACACCTGCAAAAGTTCCCTTCGTAAAAGTGTAATATTTTAAATTCATGATATCCATATCCGTAAGTGGCTGTAGTATTTTAGCGGCATTGGGACCTTGGATGGCCAACAAACAAGTTTTATCAGAGATATTATGCATCTCTACTTTTTTATCATTAAAACTGCTGATCCAGTTCCAGTCTTTTTCAATATTACTGGCATTAACCACCAGCATGTACACTTTATTTTCTTCGATACAATACACTAAAAGATCATCCACAATTCCCCCATCATTATTGGGGAGGCAGCTGTATTGCGCTTTACCGGCTGTTAGTTTGGATGCGTCATTGGTGGTTACCCTTTGGATAAGGTCCAATGCATTTTCGCCCTTTAAAATAAATTCGCCCATATGGCTTACATCAAACACGCCTGCATTATTACGTACAGCAGCATGTTCATCATTAATGCCGCTGTAACTGATGGGCATATTATATCCTGCAAACTCAGCCATCTTGGCTCCTAATGCAATATGTTTTTGTGTAAAGGGGGTATTTTTCATGTAATCGTTTATTATTTTAATAATCTGGTGCCGGATGGCAAATGTAAGGGGTTATTTTATTGTACCCAACCTCAGGTGAACAGGAAATATGATTTCTCTTTTTTCTTCCTTACCCCACAGCAATTTAATTTGTTCCAGTAATGCATTAACCGGGTTGTACTTATGTGCAGTTATAAATTTCTGTAACGCACTCCAGGTATTAAAATAACCTTCCAGTTCTTTTAATGACCAGTGTAGTTTTATTTCAAATGACGGGGTTTTTATTTCTTCAAAAGGAAAGGGGATATTTTCGTAGTGTTCATCTACATATTTTCTTTCGGTATCCCAGTAATTATCCAGCGTATTGAAATGATAATTGTCAATAAGGTCATTGATGCCGGGAGAAAGACGGAGCAAACTATAAGTCCATACAGCAATGATTGCCCCGGGTGTTGCTACACGTTTTACTTCACTATAAAAATTTTCAAAAGCAAACCAGTGTAAAGCCTGGGAAACGGTAATAAGGTCAAAACTGTTTGCTTTGAAATTGGTTTTTTCTGCAGGCTGCAGCGAATAAAAAATATTATCAGCCGGGTAAGCGTTGTCTAATTGCTTTTGACTGATATCTGTTGCAAAAACAGTTGTAAAATATTTACACAATTCCCTGGCTGTTTGCCCGTTACCGGTACCGCAATCCCAGGCTATATTTTTTTCGGATACAAAAGAAAGCAGGTATTGAAATAATTCTTCCGGGTATTGCGGCCTGAATTGTGCATAGGCAGCAGCCTGGTTTGAAAAATTATCTTTCATACCCCAAATATAAAATTTATAATACCGGGTTATCTTTCGTAATGTTCCACGATCTCCTTCATGGCAGATTTAAACAATTCTTTTGAAGCACTATCCTTCAAATCGAGCCGATGATCATTAATGTATAATTTATAAGTAACGTTACCGCTGTCGTTTGGCTCAGCTATAAATTCTTTATCATTTCTCCTGTATTTCACAAAACCTCCCGGCGAAATTTCATCGATCGCGGTAGCATCTGTATTAAAAAACAATTCTCCTTTGTATTCAATCTTAAGGGATGTTGCACCATCGTTCATATGAACGGTTCTCCTGTTACCGCCCAGGATGCAGGCTACAGAAAGCAATATGGTAAGGAGGATGACAAATAATAATGGATGTCTTTTTTTCATGGCTAAATTTTTTATTTTTAAAAAAGAGTCCCGTCAAAAATGACAGGACTGCTTGTGTTTCAACTTCAACTCAACTTTCGAAACTATTTTGTATTGTCTTCTGTTAAAATGTCCTTTATGCCTTCGCACATTTCCTTAGCATGCTGGTAGGCCAGTTCAGAATTATCGTCCCTGTCGAATTTTATTTTTATTCTTCCTGCATGACACCTGATATATACCTGTGCATTATCATCCAGCGTGGTATTGGCATCAATTTCTACATTACCGCCATGCCTGAAAGGCGCTTTGGAGCGGGTATAATTACTGATGAAACTTTGCACTTTCCTCGTCTTGTCTTCATCAAAGGAAGCTGCGAACTGGTATTCATCATCAGATTCTTTTACCGAAACCGACAGGTTATGATCCCGGTGCTGATGCACATGGCAGGAAGATAAACCACTCAATAAAATGAAACCAGCTGCAACAATAAAAAACCTGATTTTCATGTGCCTGTATTTTAATATTGATTGAATTGTTTTAAATGTTAGGTAAGATATCCACGCCTGGCATTATTACCGATCCAATAGTAATGGGTTCTGTTGTTGTCTTAATGCTTCCGTTACTGTTCTCCAGTTTGGTTTTCTCTTTTTCCAGCTGCCTGTCCAGTGAATCTTTAATGAATTCCGTTCTTTTTTCTATTGAATCCATTCTTTGTTGCTTCCTGTTCTCTATTGAATCTATTCTTCTTTGTAAAGAATCCTGGCTGGCATCGTAACGGTAGGTTTTCCTGTTGTTATCGTGTTGTTTTTTATCATTTTTATCATTCCATCCGTCTGCTTTTCTACCTGTTAATGTATACAGTCCGTCAGCTTTCATTACATAATCCACATCGCTCTGCCACCTGATATCTTCTTCCGAATCGTAGTAATCTTCATCCCAGTTATCATTATTCCATCTTCCGTTTCCAAAATGTACAGGCCAGCCGATTCCCTTATTTACCCTTATTTGTTTACCCACAGGAACGTATACGGTCACTATTACCATTTGATTGCGGAACTTATCCATTTTATTGATGGCTATTCCTTTATCCAGCAACAGTATAGAATCCTTTTGTGTAACATTGAACTCTATCAGGTTGGCCAGGCTTGTTGCATCTGCCTTTGTATTACCTCTTGCTGTTTTTTTAATGGTTACCTGGAAACTGTCGTTTGCCGATTTTGCAATTTCTACATATACATTTCTAACGTATGCTGTATCCTCATCAATTAAATTTTCAAAAGGCTCAAAACGGATCCAGTTGCGGCCGTAGTATTTTTTTGTAAAAGGTAAAGATGAAGTAACTACCAGTTTATTTACCTGTGGATTAGTTATGCTTACTGCTTGTTCGTCTGTACGGCTTGAAGACTTAAAATCACGGGTTACGGTGGCCACCAGCATTATTATACAAACCCATCCCAGCGTCCACAGGCTACCGAAAGTAAGGCGCAGTATTTTGCTGTTGCTACGCATTTTGGCGATCTTCCTGATCAGCCAGGTAATAATACCGATGATTGGAACTGCTATGAACAATACTAATGTACCCCAGGCATAAAAGTTTTGCCAGGCGCCCTTCAGTATATAATCTTTAAGCGGAAACACACCTACTGCAAAAACACCCAGCGCAATCAAGCCCATTACTACACCAAAACATACACAACCAATAATAAAATAGGCGAATATTTTAGCGATCATGGCAATGGCATTACCTATTCCACCGCGGCTGCGCCTGCTGAAATTCTGTACATCACCGGCCATTGTTTTTGCTTTTTCACTGATAACGCCTGATGCTTCTTTACCAAAACCGGCTGCTTTCTTACCCACACCTTTCATTTCTTCCATCACCGAATTCTTAATAGAGTTCATATCTACTTTTTCGCCTTTCATTTCCAGTTTTTCCGAAGTGGTCAATGCTTCAGGTATCACTATCCATAAAATAATATACACGATCAATGATGTTGGACTGAAAGTGAAACGGATCACATCACCAAAATCCCAAAAACCACCCCAATGACCCCAACGTGATAAAAAAGATAAAAATGGCAACAGGAATAATGCTCTTGGTATCCATGGATTGATACCGAAATAATTACCAATACCACTGCACACGCCGGCGATCATTTTATCATCTGTATCCCTGAATAATTTCTTCCTGGTACCGCCGATTTCTGCACTGGCTGTACTTGGTACTGCGATCCACATAATGATATAGGTTAAAAACCCAACACCGGAAAATAACAGTATCACAAAAATGATCCTCACAATCAGCGTATCCATATTAAAATAACTGGCCAAACCACTGCACACACCACCCAGTATCTTATCATTTTCGTTGCGGTATAATCTTTTATGACCGGTTGATGTACTGTTGCTGTACTGTTGCTGGTTAGAAGATGAAGAAGTGGCGGCAGCAGGTTGAGCATCATCCATTGGTTCAAAATCTTCAGGACGGCCAATACTTTTAATGATGGCATTTACATCATCATCAGTAATACAGGTGGCGCCCTTGGTCAACCTTTCCTGGAATAATTCACCAATACGGCTTTCAATATCATTGATGATCTCTTCCTTACCTTCTTCGTTGGCGAAGTGCCTGTTAAGGCTGTCGGTATATTCTTTAAGTATTTCAAAGGCGGTGGTTTCTATTGGTACCACACGTCCCTGGAAATTTATATTGATTACTTGTTTCATGGCTAAATAGTTTTTGTTCCGTTAGTTGTTGAGCTTAAAAAACAAATCATGGCTATACTTTTTGTTAATTAAGGGTTGTTGAAGTTGTTGTTAAAGTTATTGGTAGCGTCTATATCGGTTACAGCTTTTACAGCATTGGACAATTCGTTCCACGTTGCTTCCAGTTCTTTATAAAATGCTGCCCCCTTATCCGTAAGCGAAAAATATTTCCGCGGCGGCCCGCTGTTGCTTTCTACCCATCGGTAGGTTAAAAATTCTGCGTTTTTAAGCCTGGTGAGCAGGGGGTAAAGGGTTCCTTCCAGTAAGTTGAAATTGGCTGATTTCATCTTATCGATAATGTCCGAAGGATAAGCTTCGCCCTGCTTAATTACCGAAAGGATACAAAATTCCAATACTCCTTTCCGCATCTGGCTGGCTGTGTTATCAATGTTCATGGCGTCTTAATTTTAAAATTCATGGCTATACTTTATTTTTTGATCAGCTACGGTTTCATGGCTAAATGATTGGTTGCAGGCAGATCTTTAAGAACTCTGTGACAGGATTTTTACCGGTTTATTCCCTATCACATCACAAAGATAATAACATTTCAGTACTATGCAACACATAATACCATATTTTTTACAGTAGTGGGTGGTAGCCATTAGTCTGTTAAACACAGAAACCACACTGGTGAAGGGTTTCAGCGATTTTTATACAATTAAAAATATTTTTAGAATTGATAAGTGGTTATTTTTATGGGTTGAGCGGTTGCATTTTGAAGCAATTGTTACAAGAAATAACCGTGTTGCGGGTAAATTGTCACAAGAAAATTAACCCAAAGTTGTGTACACTTTCATAAAAGCGTACACAACCCTGCGTCACTTTATAAATAGTGATACAGATAGTTGGCAATTAACAAAGGCAGGGCAAATTATAAATGCTGAAGTCACAGTAGTACAAAAGCCTGACCAGGGAACCATCCGGCAAAGGGGACGTAATCCTTTGCCGGGCTCTTTTTTTGGTTCTTTTTTGCTTCTCCAAAAAAGAACATTCAAACCGTTTCCCAAAACCTATAAGCACACCAATAAAAACATTCCCTGCTACGTTTATCGAGAGATTTTATAGTTTTTATATAGACAAACAGTATTCTAACCGCTGTCTTCGCCTCCACTGCCGGCGGGGCAGCGTAAGTGCCTTAGGGGCTGCTTTTGCTCCTTTGAAAAAATTATCGCTACGCGAATTTTTTCAATCCCGCCTTCGGCGGTACCGGACCAAAAGAGGCCCCACAGCACTTACTGGTGAGAACTAAATGCAGTAACTTCTTTACGATAGCTAAAGTATTTTTCTTTTTACTGCAATTCATTCGCTTGTGAATAGCGCGCTTTCCGAACTATAAATGCTGAAGCACAGTAGCACCAAAGCTCTATCAGGGAACCACCGGCAATGGGGATGTAATCCTTTGCCGGGCTCTTTTTTTGGTTCTTTTTTGCCGTGCCCCGAAGAGCCAAGCGGAACTCGGGGGCAAGCAAAAAAAGAACAATAAAGACTGTTTTGGAAAAACAATGACCGCAATAATTTAAAAAAGCTATTTTCCTCCAAAGCGTTTGTTTAGTAGCTTTATTATATATATTAACTACATGAAAATTTGTATTCTTTTTACCGCCTTAGGCATTTTTGCCGCAGTGCCAGGCAAAGCCCAGCGAACAGATAAAAAGCTTACGAAAGAAGTGGCGCAGCTACTCCAGGATTTCAAGGGTAATATCGGGGTATATATAAAAGACCTCAACAGCAATAAAATAGTGGCTATTAATGCCGATACCATTTTCCCTACTGCCAGTATTGTAAAAATTCCGATACTTATCGGCATCATGGATAAGCTAGAGAAGAAAGTGTATGATTATCACCAGCAACTTGTTTACCGTGATTCTTTAGCTTACAGCAGTTTTGATGTTACCGCTAACTTAAAAGACAGCGCCAAAATTGAACTGGCGAAAGTTATTTTACTGATGTTGAGTACAAGCGATAATACCGCCAGTTTGTGGCTACAAAAATTAGCCGGTGGCGGTGCAAGGATAAACGAACTACTGGACAGTGCCGGGTTAAAAATGACTCGTGTAAATTCACGTACAGCTGGCAGAGAAAACAACCGCACACAATATGGCTGGGGACAAACTACGCCTTTTGAAATGGCCACGTTACTGGAAAAAATTTACAGCGGCAGTATCATTACTGATAGTACCAGTAAAAAAATGATTCGTTTGCTGGGTCGTAATTACTGGGATGAACAGGCCATTTCACAAATACCAGCAGATGTATTTGTAGCCAGTAAAAATGGTTGTGTTGATGCCAGTCGTAGCGAGATATTATTGGTGATGGCTAAACGCCCTTATATTTTCAGCATCTTTACAAAAAATAACAAAGACATCAGCTGGAGCGATAATAACGAAGCATGGGTACTGACAAAAAAAATATCGGCTTTATTATGGCAACATTTTAACCGGTAGCAACTGTTAAAATATTTGTAATAGGCAACTATTATTATTCCAGCGGCACCGGCTTTGCGTATTACTATTAAATGGAACTCTTTATGAAAAGACTTTTACTCCTTACAACAATTATTCTTTTATTGATCTCCTGCAAAACCAGCAAGGATTTTTTATCGAGAAGTAACGAAGACAAAACTTTATTTGATGTAATTAAAACATTGAATAAACGCCCGGCTGATACCAATGCTTTAAAAGCATTGCCCATTGTTTATCCATTGGTACAACAAAAGCATTTGGATAACATAAATGTTTATAAAAATTATACCGATATCAGCAAGTGGGATAAGATCATTAATGAATATACCATATTGCAGGATATGTATGATGCGGTAAATGGTTCTGCAACAGCAAGCAGTCTTGTAATTGCTGCTAATTATTTAAACGATATTTATTTTACCAAAGAAGAAGCTGCAACGGATTATTATGAACTGGGCAATTCTTTATTACAAACCAATGATAAGAATGACGCGAAGCAGGCGTACAGTTATTTTAAAAAGACCAGCGCCCTGGTGCCCGGCTATAAAGAGGCCGAAGCAAAAATGGATGAAGCATATAGAAACGCCATTATCAATGTGATCATAAATCCTGTGCAGGACAATTCTTTTTTCTTTAATGCCAGCTGGGGAAATTATGGCACTAATTACAGTAATCAATATTTTCAGCAAACACTGGTTAGGGAATTGGGAGGAAAGTACAGCAGCCAGTACCCTGCAGATTTTTATACCGATGTGGAAGCAAGAAATGATGCTGTAGAACCTGATTGTGTTATTGATCTCTCTTTAAGAAATATGGACCTGCCAAGGCCGTCTATCAATAATTATTCCCGTAATGTAAACAAACAGATCCAGGAAGGAAAAGATACCAGCGGCAAGCCCATATACAAAACCATTTACGCCACTATAAATATCAGCAGGAGATATTTTACAGCCCGTGCACAAATGGATGTAAATATCACAGATGCGTATAGACGTAAAAATATCAGTTATACAAGTTATACCGCAAGTTACGACTGGCAGGAAGAACGTGCTACTTATACCGGCGACAGGCGTGCATTAAGCAATGAGGATTGGGCATTAATAAACCGTGGCAATTATAATAATGATCCCCGCAGGGAAGACATACTGAATGAATTATACAGGAAATTATATCCGCAGGTAAAGAACAGGATCATTTATACGGTGAACTGGTAATCCAAAAATTAATCGTAAAGAGCCATGTAAATAACCATGGCTCTTTGATATTCATAAGGGTCTATTTTTCTTTTAAAAACTGTACTACCATTTCATTAAAGCCTTTGGAATTATTAACCGGGTAGTAATGCGTTTCCTTTGGCACTATCAGCAACTTTGCCCTGGTAATATTAGCGGCAATTTTTTTTGTGTGCTCTTCTTTTATGATATCATTTTCACCCGCCATTACCAATACGGGACAGGTTATTGATTTCAGTTGTTCATATTTGTAATGGGGTTCTTTAAGCAACATATTGTATAGCCTCATGCTATTTATGCTGGCGGCAGCGGTATCTTTTTTAAGTTGATTAATAGTTGTACTGATCTCATCTATTGTTTCTTTAGCCACCACAGATTCATCAATAAAAATATTGGCGCCCATTGTTACCAGTCTTTTAACTTTTACCGGAAATTTCATTGCCATTATCAATCCTGTATTGCCACCATCACTCCAGCCAACAATATTGACACTATCTATTTGTAACCGGGTAAGTAACTGGTTCATATCATCTGCAAATAAATCGTAGCTATAGTTTCTGTCATCATAAGACGATTTACCCTGTCCTCTTGTATCAACAGCAATTACTTTATAGTATTTTGAAAACTCAGCAATCTGGCTGGTAAAAGTTTTTATTGCCTGTTGGTTTCCGTGAAGTAATAAAAGCGGCTCTCCTTTTCCGTAGACTTCGTAATATATTTCAACCCCGTTAATGGATGCAAATTTACCTGCACTGGCATCATCGCCGAATTTGTTTACCGGGCTTCCGCCAGAGCCATCAATTACCAGGCTGTTCTTCCCTTCAAATACATTTTGGTTTGAAATACCTGCAGTAAAATTTTTTGGCAGCACCGGTATAGACCAGGGGCTGTTTAAAAGTTTATCGTCTGATTCAAATCCCCAGTCACTTATTGTTATTATCTCGCCATCTGCACGTAAAATAAAATTATCAAATGCATAAATCGCCTTTCCCGAAAAAATACAGCCAAAGCTTAATGAATCAGCATTGTTATCCAGTGTACAGTCTACCGTATAAGCACTCCAGCTGTTTTTAAAAATAGGAGATGAAGAATATGCCACTGCTCCGGGTTGCTTAGTCTCCGTTTGAACTTTTAAAAACAGAATCGCTCCGGCTTTGTCCTCAATCTGTGCAACCTTTATAGTTGCCTGCAAACTGATCTTCTTTCCCTGGAATTGTTTTACCGAAATTTTTTGTCTTACCGCTCCAGCGTTTTCAGCAGTTATTTTTTGGCAGTATATAGTAGTGCTGTTTAAAAAAAACAAAAACAACAGGATCATATAACTTTTCATAACGGGTATGTTTAATTGATAAGATAAAGGCTGTTATAGTAAGAATGCTTTTGCCCATTTCATCGCTTCGCCTTCATTAACATACTCGGTAAGCACCATTGCAACACCGGCCCAGGCTTCAAGCAGGCCAACAGGATTTCCATCGTATACTTTACTGGTAATATCATTATCTACCAGAGCTATTGTTTTTTCAATCCAATATTCGTAGGCCTTGTAGTAGCTAAAATGTCCGCTTTCGTTATATAAACACAGGTAAAGCTGTGCAAGCCCGGCGGTACCATGGCAAAAATGTGTATCTGTACATAAGGTACTTTTGTCTGATTTTCTTCCCAGGGTTTTGGTACCTACTTCGTCAGCTTTATCTGTATACCCGCTGTCTAAAAACAATTGTCCTGCACGGTATAACAAAAGCACTACATTTAAATCACCGTAGCACCAGGCCAGCCTGTTAATACTGGTTATTTTATTGGAAACAGTATTTACTGATACAGGAAATATCGAAAATTCTTCTTCTGCAGCATCTGTAGGTATCTCGTTCGATAATACAAAATCGATACCGGCGGTAATTGTTTTTTCCAGCAATTGGCGGTCATCCAGGAAAGGCCATGCTTTCATTAATATCATTAATGCACCGCAAACTCCGTGTGCAAGCCCAAGGTCTGCCGTTTCAGGATCTTTTAAACGTTCGATACTGTAGTTTGTAAACCAGCAACCGTTTTGATTGAGCACTGCTTTTTTACAAACAGCTTCGGTGAGCGCAACAACATATTGTTTTATTGTTGCTGAATTTTTATCGCGGTCTGTAAAATAAAATAATACACCAAGCGCTCCGTGCAGGTAATCAATTTCATCTTTTTGCAACAGTTCATTGGCAGCATCAAAGAGAAACCTGTCCATTTCTGCAAACTCCGTATCTACATCAAAATCTATGAACCCTTCTGTTTGTAAATAGTTTACGGTATAGGCAAAACCGGCCGCACCATTACATAAAGAAGCGCCGATCAATCCCTTGCCGCTTTCATTAATGTCTTCAAATACCTTGGCCAGCAATGTTTCAGCCTTTTCTAAAAGTGCTTCTGACTGCAGTACTTTATACGCATTGAAATAATAATACAGCAATCCCAGGTTACCTCCTAAAAAACCGTGATGATAAGCAGTATTGACTTCTAAAATAGTATTTATATCCCTTATTTTTTGGGCGGCAGTTTCTTTTAAACCTGTGGCAGAGAGAGTAGTTGCTGTTTCCATATCAACAAAGATTCAGCAATAAGAGCGGATGGTAAATTATATTCTGTAAACCCTCTTTTTGCTACTGTAAAAAGGGGTTTATTGTATGTAAATAGTATTAGTTATCAGCCAGCCTGTTACGTACTATTTCCAAAAAAGCTTCTTTGTAGGTGCTGCCGATGATAATATCTGCTTTTTCATTATTCTTTAGTTTGATAGAATTACCGTTGATCGTGGCTATTTCGAGAATGTTGACAATATAAGATTTTTGTACCCGTATAAATTGATCTGCCGGCAGCAGGTTTTCCAGTGTGCTCATTTTTGTATGGGCAATAATTTTTTTACTGCCGCATACCACGCAAACATAGTTACCGGTGGCTTCAATATAATCGATATCTGCCAGCTCTACTTTTACAAAAGAACCTTTGGTATCTCCCCGAAGCATGATATAATTAGGTAAGCCGCCTGTTGTTTTCTTGTTTTCTTCGGTCTCAAAAATATCAGCCGCTTTTTGTGCGGCTTTTAAAAAGCGGGCAAAGGGAACAGGTTTTAAAAGATAATCGATAATGTCCAGTTCAAAACCTTCAATGGCAAACTTATCATAGGCTGTTGTAAAAATCACCTTGCATTTTCCCTGAATTGCTTTTACAAAATCAATACCGGTGAGATAGGGCATTTGAATATCCAGGAAAACCAGATCAATATTTTCTTTTTTAATTATTGCCAATCCTTCCACCGAGTTGGTAGTAGTGGCTACGCACTTCATATAAGGCACTTTTTTTACATAGTCCTCAATAATGTCAATTGCCGGCTGTTCGTCATCAATTATTAAACAGTTTATCATAAAAGCAATTTTAGTTTGTAGTAGTACGTGGTTCAAGGATTACATATGGCATTACCAGGTGTACGGTAAAAAAACCGTTGACATCATCATGGGTCAAGGTAAAACCATCATTCCAGATTAATGTTAACCGTTCTTTAATATTTTTAAATCCCAGCCCGGTGGAGGCGCCCGAATTAGTGAATGCTTTTTTATTAACTGTTGTAAAGATCAGCTTCCGCTGTGGTTCATCAATGCTGCAATGAATGCGTGCCGGGTTATGACTGTCATTAAGGTCGGCATATTTAATCAGGTTCTCCACCAGTGTAAGCAATATCATGGGTACAATTCTTTTATTCGGAATATTACCATCTTTTATAAATACGATATTTAAACTTTCCTTAAACCGCAGCTGGTTTATATTGATCAAACTTTGTACCTGGTTCAACTCATCTTCAAGCATGGTCATTCCACCGGTAGCGCTATTGTCTGCTACAGAATAACGCATTAATTCCGACAGCAGCAAAATAGCTTCAGCGGCATCGGGATTTGTTTTACGGGTATCGGAGTATAAAAAATTTAAACAGTTTTGCAAAAAGTGGGGATTGATCTGCGCCCTCAAAAAATTAGTTTCTGATTGAAATAATTTACTGTTTAGCGTAGCTTTTTCATCCTGCAACAACAGGATCTTATTTTCGTTTTCCAGGTTCTTCTTTTCTGTAAGAATGATACTTTTTTCATGAAGTGCTGCTTTGCGCTGGTTTTGCAGGGATCGCTCAAAGAAAAAATACCCGATCGAATATAATGAAAGGTGCAAGTAATACGTAATGAGCGAAATTAAGTTTCGCCGGTTAAAAAGATTGATGGGTTTATCCGGGTTTTGTGCATAGCGGTATAAAAAAAGAAAACCATAAGACAGCACGACGCTGAGTACTAAAAAAGCAACTGCTAATAAAATATTTTTAGGGCTCTTAAGAAAAGCAAAGTAAAAAAAAGCAAATACCGTATAGAAGATCCAGATCTGGTGTAATAAAAAAATAAAAAAAAGACTGAACCTTACATTATCGTTAAGTCCAAAATCAATAAAAGATACTGTAGCTGTATAAACCCCAATACCAATCAGATGATACTTTAATTTACTCATAATAGTGTTTTATGATCTCTATCCAGTCTGCGGTGTTTTCTTTTATTGCTACATCAGGTTGTATGCCATGTTTATCATACCCTGGTTGTGCTGCCGTAATTTCTCTTTTTGTTGTGCCGGTCCATAATATCAAATTAGATACCGGTAACCTGTAAGTTAATAAATCAAGGTAATCAACGGCACCGCCTGTATTTTCACCAAAAGTTTTTACTGCGCCCTGTTGCTTCAGGTATAATACCATCAGCTCTGCAGCGCTTCTGCAGGTGTGATTTACCACAAGTGCCACATGTTTAATTTTTGACGGTGTTTTTTTGAAAACGATCGTATCGGGTTTTAAATAAATAAACTGGTTTTTATGTTCCTCCATTCTTTTAATTGACTTAACAAGGTCATTAATTTTATTGCTGTCATTCTTTGATTCATAAAATTTTTTATCGGCCAAAGCATCATCAATCAGGTCCTGGCTACACAATTTATAAGCACCAACAGTAACCATTGGTTTATCGGCAAAAAAAGGAAGCAAGGGGAAAAAACTACTAATGGTACCGCCTGCATTATTTCTTATATCAATAATTAAATTTTTACAATTGGCAATAATATCCCTGTTGGCAATAATAAGGCTATCGTAAACCTTTGCAATCCCCCTGGAGCTGAAGTCGTGCATTTTTATCAATACATTATTACTGTCCAGCGCAATAATGGCTGGCTTTTCGTTAAATGGCTTTTTAGAGCCAAGATAACCGGCGCTATAATTTTTTATTTTATACCATTTCGAAAAAGCACTCACCAGGAGTGTACTGTTAGTTGTAAAGCCAGCTTTCGTAATAGTTCTGAATTGTCTTACCGGGTCTGTATAATCAACAGTTCTTTTTGCTGATTCGTTTTTGTAAAGCCTTATTATTTTATATCCCTGGGGAATATCTTTGTTTGATTCCACCAGGTATCCCGAGTATTCATCCCCGCCATCATATTTAAGATAGATGACCAGGTTGTTTACATCATTTATCCAATAGCCTTCGTATTTATTTTCTTGTGCAGCAGCCGAATTGGTATTTTTTAGGCTGGCCATGTTGGCAGCGCATGCGGCCAGGTCAATATTTTTTGTTAAACGCAGTTCATATAACGCCAGGTGCTGATCATTAAAAAGAGCGGTTAATTTTGAATAAGCTGCAAGTGTATCTTTTACGGCCATCAAATCAATTTCCTTTGCCAGTTTATTTAAGGCCATTGAATTAACACTGCTGTCATAGCCCGCATAAACAGTTTTAATTTTACCGGCAATAAACGCCACATCTTTATTAGTGGGTACTGTTTCCTGTGCGCTGGCAAAAACAATATATCCAAAACAAAAAATAAATATCAATAGCAATTTATTCATAGTGTAAGCAGCTTCCTTTAAACTTAAAATAGCTTTTACCTTTCGGCAAAAGCGTTGGAAAAGAAGGGGGTATTACAATTGATTTTCCCCCTTCAAAATTTACTACATAATTGAATTTACAACTATTTAGTATCATTTGTTGTGGGCCAGGATGTGCAAGTATTACCGCCATCGTTGGAAGTGTCTAATGTCTTGCCCCCTAATCCACCAATTAACATTTTCATCTGATCGTCGCTAATGCTAAGGTTTGAAATTGCTGCTTTTTTTAATTGCAACTTTTTGCCGGAATTGATTTTTACATTTTGCGTGTTCATGTTTGAAAGATTTTTTAGTTTATGATATACAAGTTAAGAATGTGAAGCCTCTTTATTTTATTTTATCCGCAAAACAGCTTTTGCGTAAGGTGAAACTATATTTCCGTAGTTTTTTTGCCCTTCTTTTATGAACTTTTAAAGACCTGCTGTACCTGGCGCCCTTTTTTAGCATTTTATGTTGCTGTTTTTGTTATCCATAAGCTGTGCATTATTCAGCTATATAAAATACCAATTAGTTAAACTCTATAAAACCTTCAGCCAGGCTCTTTTTACCTGATACAATACTTGCTGCAATGGTTTGCCGGAAAATATACACCGGTTTTGGTACGCCATTATTCCCGGCAGTAAATTCCAGCCGTGCATCCGCGATCATTTTTTTTGAAGTGGTATCAAAATAGGGAGTAGAAATAATTTTGCAAAGACTTACTCCATATAGCCGCCCCGGAAAAAAAATATTGTTGATTTTTACTTCCAGGCCCAGTTTTATTTTCTCTATATATGTTGCAGGTATTTCCAGTTGTACATCAAACCTGCTTTGGGCGCCGGTTATTCCTGCAAGTGCTGTGCCGGGTGAAAGTATTTCTCCCTGTTGGGGCATACGTTTCAATACTACTTTACAATCGTATGGCGTTACTATGGCTATTTCGTTTGGTACAGCAGCATTTGCAGTCAAACTATCTTCATCCTTTTTTAATACTATAACAGTATCTCCTTTATGCAGCAGCGTATCATGTTGTAAAAACATTTTTTTTACTGTTGTCTTTGTTTGTGGTGATTGCAGGATCATAAAATTACCAGGTAAAATTGTTCCCTGGCATTCAATACTATCTTCATGTTTTACAATAAAAGAAATACAGCAAACCATTAAAATTACCAATAGCAGCAGTATGTTTCCATAGTGGACCATTTTTTTGGGTGGCTTGTTAAGTACTTCATCCAGGTCGTTGTACAATGCTGTTTGATTATGTTGGACAGGCATATGTTAAGGTTTACATTTTTAAAAATCAGGCTCCCAATTCCAGTTGATTACTTACCAGGTTATAGTAAAATCCTTTTTCGGTGATCAGTTGTTTGTGATGTCCCGATTCTGATATACTTCCATTTTGGAGCACCAGGATATTATCTGCATTTTTCACCGTACTCAGCCTGTGGGCTATAATCACCACCGTTTTATTTTTGAAAATGCTATTGAGATTTTCGGTGATCAGTTTTTCATTTTTAGCATCCAGCGCACTGGTAGCTTCATCAAAAAAAAGTACATCAGGGTTTTTGTAAATGGCCCTGGCTATCAGTATTCTTTGCTTTTGCCCGGTACTGATCCCCATTCCATTGTTGCCAATCTTGGTTTTATACCCCATCGGAAGCGCTTTAATAAAATCCTGTATGTTGGCAATACGTGCGGCACTCTCCAGTTTTATAAAATCTATCACATCATCTCCAACAGCTATATTGCTTTCGATGCTATCGTTAAAAATGTAGCCTTCCTGCATTACCACCCCGCATTTATCACGCCATTTACTATTGGACAAACTGCTGAATTGCTGGTTACCAATGGTAATGGTTCCGGCTGTAGGCTCATAAAACTTCATCAGCAATTTTAAAAGCGTGGTTTTACCACTGCCGCTGCTGCCCACTATGGCAGTAACCTTATTTGCCGGAATAGTAATATTAATGTCTTTTAAAACAAAGGGCGAAACAGGGTTGTTGTCATATTTAAAAGAAAGATTTTCGATGCAGATATCACCACTCTGAATTTCTGTGATCTTTTGGTCGTAAATATTTTCTTCATCGGGTTTGTTATGTATTTCGTTAATGCGGTTCAGGCTTAAGCTGGTATCCTGGTAGGATTGAAAAAATTCCACCAATTGTAAAATGGGTGAATTAAGCTGGCCAATAATATAAGATACAGAAAGCATAACGCCGAGCGATACACTGCCTTTTACCACTAACCCTGCTGCTACAATGGTAATGATGATATTTTTAAGTTCATTAATAACAACTGCTCCGCCAGACTGCCATTGTTTTAAAGAGAGTGACTTTATATTGATTTTAAAAAGTTTTATTTGTAATAATTCCCATTGCCATCTTTTTTTCTGTTCTGCATTATGCAATTTTATTTCCTGCATACCTACAATCATTTCATAGTTTTTTTCCTGATTGGCACTCATTTGTGCAAAAAGTTTATAATCAAGCGCTGCACGTTTTTTCATAAAAAGCGTGATCCATAAAATATACAGCAGGCTACCTGCTAAAAAAACGGCAAAAATAAATGGACTATACAACGCTAACACTGCACCAAATACCACCAGTGAAAGCAATGAAAAAATTGACGTAATAGCCCCCGAGGTAAAAAAACTCTCCACCCTCCTGTGATCGCTTATTCGTTGAATCGTATCTCCCACCATTTTGGAATCAAAGTAACCAAGTGGCAAACGCATGAGCTTTATAAAGAAGTCGGAAAGCAGGTGAATATTGACCCGGGTACTTACATGAAGCAGCATATAACTTCGTAATAACTCGATGGCCGTTTTACCTAAAAACACCATCAGTTGTGCCAGCAGTACCATGTAAATGAATTGCATGTCATGGTTATGAATGCCAATATCTACCACGCTCTTGGTTAAGAAAGGAAAGAAGACCTGGAGCAAACTTGCTACCACAAGGCCGGCAATGATCTGCACCATCTCCCTTTTATATTTCAACACATACTTAAATATGCTGCCGAAGTTTTTTTCGGAAGTAGTTTGTTTTTCATCGGCCTCGTCATGGAATCCCTGTGTAGGTTCCAATGATAAAATAATACCCTTAGCTTCTTCAATACACCAGGATTTTATAAACTCTTCTTTGCTATAGATTAATAAACCATGTGCAGGGTCGGATACATAGACCTTATTCCTTTTTATTTTATATACTACCAGGAAATGCTTTTGGTTCCAGTAAGCAATACAGGGAAAAGGCTGGGTTTCCACAAAATCATCAAAGGAAAGTTTGGCAGCCATGGTACGGAGCTTTAATTTTTCTGCAGCATTACTTAAGGAAAGCATACTGGTTCCGGAGCGGCTGGTAAATGTAAGCGACCGGAAATACTCTAAAGAAAATGTTTTGCCAAAAAATTTGCAGATGATGCGCAAACAGGTTGGACCACAATCCATTTCATCGTATTGTTTATAATGAGGGAATCTAAACATGTGAGTTGACTTAACGGTTAAAAATATTTATACAGCCATTTTTAATTCGGGTACTTTTTTATTTACCGCGGAACCCTTTGTCTCCCTGGCAAGTTTTGATTTATAATAGCAATACAAAAGATCATAAATAATTAATTCGTGTTCTCTTGGGCTGCTGGTAATAATGCGGTTTACAAGCATATGTATATGGCTGGACATCGTTTCTATTATTGCCGGTGAAATTTTTTGTGCCGCTTCCAGTTCAACCATTTCAAGTATTGCCGGCCGCATGGCTGCAGATTTATCTTTTAAAATTTTAACAAGCGCAAATAAAAAACTGGTTTCATCTGTTGTATCCTTCATTATTGCTTCAATAGCTGCTTTATGCATCCTGTATTTATTACCCAGCTGCTCTTTTAAAAATTTATTGGTATTGAATTCCGTGTGATAGGCATTTTTCATTTGTTCCATCAAGGCCATTTTTTGAGCAGGGCTGTAGTCAAAGGCATTCAACCACTCATCTATTGCCCTGAAAGTCCATTGCCAACGTAGTGTCTCCCGGTCATCACCTTCAGTAATATCAAGAAAAGATAAAAGTGCGAGGCTATCGCAGAAGAACAATTTTTCTGCAAGCCCTATTGTCTGATGCCCATACCTGGTTAATTCTCTTTTATAAATATCATTCTGTATGTTCCAGACAAGCCGCTGTTGTAAAAAAGGTTCCATTGATTGCTGGAAACATCTTAACAGTGTTCCAAGTTTTTCGATACTGGTAACATGAAACCGTACGCGAAGATGGAAATTGGGATCAGCGTACCTGATGAAAAAGAAGGCATCGATCACTTCCTCTTTTAAAAGTTGCAGCACCAATGGTTGTACCGCATTTTGCAAAATGATATCTGCTGTTTTGTAGCCGCAGTACAACTTATAATACACCCATTCTGTGCCAAGCGCAAAGTTTTGATTTACACCGGCTTTGGTTATAGCAGCAGGAGCTAATTCCGTAAAGGTATAAGCCGCAGTATTACGGAGCATTACTGCAATAAACTGGTTGGCATACATATTCCCGGCAACATCTTTTACAGGACTGTTTTTTCCGGCACCCAAAAACTCTTTGATTAAAAAATTATTCCTGTTTTTTACTGCCTCCAGCCAAACCTCAACAAGCAAGCGGTCCTCCATATTAATCAATAGTTCATTATCCCCATCTGCAAGCACTATTAATGAAGGCAGGTTCCACTTTTCTTTAAAATTATTTATCGCTGCAGTATAATCATGGTCTTCCTGGTTATACAAACCGGTTATATCCTTTTTTGAAAAGCTCCATTGCGCCGCCCTGATTATTACATTTTTATAAACTGCCCTTGGTAAAAATTTAAACTGGTTTTCCATTACTCCCCAGTTGAAAAAAACGCCCGCTTGTTTTCCCTGCAATTGCAGGTCGGCTAAAAACTGGTAAATAGGTAAGGCGCCGTGCGTATAATTATGAGCTGAACTTAACCTGGGGATGATAATTTTATTTAGCCTCTTTGAACGCAGCAGCACGTTATTGCCCTTTACGCTTACCAATAAATCCTGGAGGGATACCTGGTTTTCTTTATCTACTGACGATTTTGATAAAAAAGGGATTTCATATTTTCTGAATGACGGGTGCAATAGAATATTTCCAATCCTGCTTTCGGGTAGGTGCACAATTTCAGCGAAAATGCAGCCCGGATTTTTTTCATCTTCGTCTTTTACTACCTCATTGATTATATCATGGATGGCTGTATTCCCATGTGCAAATCTGCCTAAAAGATTCACCGCACTGGAAGAGCCGCAATTTTCAAGAAGAATACAACCATCATCCAACAGCCGGAACATTACTGAAACAGAAGGAAGGAAATTATCCCAGTTGTTTTTAAAATCTTTAAATTCTGTTTCAGAAAATTCAACAACATGTTGCTTTGCCTCCTTTGCAGCCAGCAGTTTGTCAAATAAAACCTTGTCACGCAAGGTCCATTCAAATTTAGTGTCTCCTCCTGTTTTGCCGGCAATAGCAAAACCATCCAGCAGGGGTGTAATATTACTGGCGTGTTGTTCGGTATATCCAATACCCGTTTCATTATCCAACACTTCCAGCAGGGGCAATTCGGCATCTTCATATCTTTCATAAAATTTTTGGGCAAAGGCAACCAGGTTTAAATTAGGCGTTGTTTTGTTGGTAAGATTAATAACATTCAGTGCTTCGCTAATTTGTGATTGGATGCCTGCATTTAATTTATTTTCCTTCAGGGTAATATTCAGGTCACACTGAAACAATTTGTTGGCTTCAAAGGGAATTCCAAATTTTTTAAGACAATCTGTAATTTCCAGGTATGCCTCGTTCCCGTTAGTACCATGGCTATCAATACCCCCGATCAATACATTAATTTGTTCAAGTGTTGCAGCGATCTCGTTAATGGCGCTGCTGTTTTCGTTATTAATTTTTTTCAATGTGGCAATTACCTGGTGCAGGAATTCGGCGCCGGTTACAGAGGGTTCCATTTCACTCACTACCAGCTGTGCCATAATCAGTTCATCAACAAATTCGGCCGCTTCCTCACTGGTAACATCTTCACCTGACAGGCGGTTGATCATATCCTGCAGGCTGATACCCCCGGAAGCAGCAGTTAAGATATCCATGGTATAATCGGAAGCAAGTACTGAACTTATGATGTGTTTGCGCCGGCCATTTTTATATTGATACTCCACATATCTTATCTCTTCTGCCATTGTATAAAAGGCGGTATTAGGATAATACAACAGTTTACTTTTTATAAATGGAAGCGCTGCAATGTGCTGCGCCAGTGCACAGAGATAATGCATATCAAAACGGGTGTGCCTGTCAAGTTTTGCTTCAGTATCAATTATTAAGGAGGTTTCATTATCATCCCATTGCGCAACAGCACAGCCCGAAAACAGGCCAAACGGCGTACAACGGCTGCTCATGCGCAGGTGATACTTCACCAGGGAAAATATAAGTTTCTTTATGCCTTTTGTATCCGACACAGCGCCCTTGCCGTATTTCAATAACTCTTCGTGCAACACTGGGGAAGCCAGGTAAAGTGCTTCCAAAAAATTGTTGTCTTTTAAAAGATCCTGCAAAAAAATGTGCTCATCACCAATTGAAATATATAGCGGGTTTTGCGGAGTTCGCATTACCAGTTTTGGATGGTATGTATACGGTATTGACATGCTGCAATTAGTTTTAAGTCTTGAATTTATTTTCTATCTTTATCCTGGTTTCATGTTTGTAACATTGTTATAAACATGCCCCCTGGCTTTTATTGGCTGGGGGTTTTTTTAATCCCCTTTTCCTCCTATACAATTGCATTATCAGAAGTACACTTTGGAGGGAAAGAGCATTTGCAGGTTTGCTCCAGTACCGAAACCAGGGTTGCGGTTATTGTCCACGAAGCAGCACCTCCTTTTACATTTAAAAGAGAATGATTCGTAAGATTGGAAACAGTTTTTTTTCCCAGTTTAAATTTTTCGGCTTTGGATTTCATCGTAACAGTTTTTAAATTGAAAAATAGAAAACAATTGTACCACATACAGGAATCGAACCTGTGATTCATTCGTGAAAGAAATGCGTCTTGACCCCTTGACTAATGTGGCATATTTTTATTATTAACACATTTATTTTTTGTTCTTTTTTAGAAGAAATCCAATGATACCGTTAGGGGTATCAAAGGATTTCTTTTAAATAACTACAATTACAACAAAGTAATAGTAATGATAGTTATTTCAATAATTGTACAAGTACGAGTTGGATCGCAACAGGTAAATCCTGTACAGCTACCCTTAGAGGTTGTTAAAGCTTCGGCTTCTGCGTTACCGGCTCTTACTGCATTCATTTCGCTGTTAGACAGGTTTGAAACAGCTTGTTTTTTAAGTTGCAGTTTGCTTTTGGTTTGATTTGGTTTCATGTTTGTTAAATTTAATTGTTTAATGATATCCTACTCTTTTATAAAGGTTTTCGGATTCCCCTTCATTCTTTTGGCCAAAGAAATATTTTAAATAAATCATTTTTTTAAATTTAATAGTGTTCACAAATATTGTTATTGATCTTTGCTGTTTTTAATTTTCTGCCTGTTTATCAAAATCCAGTCATCATAGTATTGATGGACAAACTATATTACTAATATCTGTTATTGTAGTGGTTGGTGGCTCACAACATAAAAACCCTGTACATGCTTTTCTGGATGTGGTATAGGCTTCCTGTTCGCCACCCTTCATACTGTTTAATGCTGCATTTGCCAGGTTTGAAACCACATACTTTTTAAGCTGCAGTTTCATTTTTGATTGATTTGGTTTCATGTTTATTTGATTTGGTTATTTAAACTTGTTATAAATTTTAACTCTTTAATTTAATACCGGCGTTATGGTATACCCTTTTTGTGTAAGCTTTTCAAAAACAGAAGCATTATCATACATTACATTGGCAAACTGTATTGTAAAGAATGCCGGACCCTGTTTGGCAAAGGCTTCAATTTTATCCGCCAATAACAGGCTGTGTTCTTTTTGAACATCAGTATTATACAATTGATTAAATAAAATTTTGCTGTTATAAAGTTTCTGTAAGGCTGAAAGATCTGCTGCAGCATATAAATCCGCTTCTTCTGCAAAGGCTTTTTTAACGCCGTCTCCATTTTCAAGCACATACCCTATATTTTTTACCCAGTAAGCATTATATAACCTGTTATTTTCTGCCAGAAACTCATCTATATTCTGAAGCACAGTAAATTCTTTGTTGAGTTTTTTTGCATAAGGGCGTAATGCTACTTCATAGGCAAGTGGTTGTTTTTCCACACCACAAGGGCCATTTAAAGCAGTAAGCATGTAAAGCACCATGTTTAATTTATAAATTCTTAACTGTGGCAAAGCCTCTGCCGGATAGCCCGCATCTTTTAGCATATTTTCAAATCGCAACACCTGGATTGCGCTAAGATTAGTATTTATTTTTTGCGAATCAGTTAATGCAATATTGGTTTTAGCCAGCTTACCGGCATCTTTACTGCCATACAGATCATACTCTGCAACAATACTGTTAACGGCATTCAATACCTGGCTGGCTTTTTCATTTAATTTCAAAGTTTCATCGCAGGTTTTTCCGGTAAGATAGATGTAAGAATACTGCGCCAGGTCCTTTCCGCTGATTTTCCAAAGTAACGTATTTTGAAGTGGCTTAGGCTGTGCTGCTGAAACATGTGCAGCAATTACTGCAATTACAAATACCAGTATCTTTTTCATAAAATAAATTTTCAGTGGTTAATTAATTCTGTTTTTTATGTCAGACAGTTTTGATGAACGCTCTTTTTTATTTCTAACATTTTTATTACCAAAACTTAACCGGGCGGTGAGTTTTAAAAATCTTGATTCCGTCTTCACATTTTTGTCAGAAACCACAGCCTGGTAATCAGTATGCATTTTTATTTTTTGGGTGTTGAATATATCCGATACCGAAAGCTTAAGCATCAGCTTACTTTTTAGCAGGCTTTTGGCCACACCTGCATCTGCATAGTAATAAGGTTTCATTTCAAATATGCCCGAAACCAATGTGCTGCGGTAAGAAATGGCACACTCTGCAGAAAATCCTTTTTTAAACGCCAGGTTATTGCTAAGCTGTACACCATAAAAGGGATTTTGACTTTGTTGCTGTTGTTTGTAAGAGCCGGTGTTTACATTATACTTGAAATATCCTCCATACACATAGGCATTCATTTGCCATACCTGTGCTATTTTTTTTGAATAATTGAGGTAGAGATAACCTACATCTGAACCTTTAAAATTTGCATAACTGGAAACAGTAACATTGTTTTGTGAAGCATAACTTACACCAAGGGATTTTACAGCGTGCGAATATTCTATGCCGAACATCAGGCCCTGTTTCAATAAATAGTTTATTGAAAACGCGTGGTTGATCTGTGGAAGCAGGTCAGGGTTGCCTTTACTGTAGGCGTATTGGTTTTGATAAATGATGAATGGATTCACAAATTCAAATCCAAAACGCTGTATACTTTTCCTGTAACTGAAACCAAATTCGTTATTGGCATTTTTGATGAATGAAGCCTGCAGAAAGGGAAAAAAATCGATATAGCTTTTACTATTGGATTGCTGTGCTGTTACCAACAAACCTTTGGTATTTGTTTGCTCCACCCTTAACCCTGTTTGCAGGTTCCATTTTTTTATGCTGCGTATGTAATTAACATAGGCTGCATTTACGTTTTCTTTATAAATAAAATGATTGGTTTTGCCGGCATCAATCTTCCAGCCGGCACCGGTGTTCGTTTGCCATACAATATCATTATCGGTAATGGTATACGCGGTTTTAATACCTATTTCCCATTTGGCTTTTTTAGTGGGTATGGTATAATCTGCAGTTAATGAATATACATTTATGTTGGCGGGGGAACTGTTTTTTAAATAATCGGGACTGATATATTCTTCGCCATACGCATTGTAATACCGGTTTACAAAATCATCGTACCAGCTTTTATTGTAATTAAGATAATCCGCATTAAAAGTGAGTTCTTTACCGGTTGAATCGAGTATAGTTTTGTAATACAGGTTAATGCTGGGGTTTTTAAATACGGCCCTTCCGTTTGTAAATACTTTTGAAGCGGAATCAGCAGTGTTGCCGCTGTAATGCAGTGAAGCAGTATTGGTAACATCCCTGTCGCGATAATTGAGATAGCCGTTAATTAAAATACCGAAGCTGTTTTGTTTATTGATATCATAATCCAACCCGATTTTAGCGGCAGTGTTATTTCTTTTCCGCACTTCGTATTCATTGGAAGAAATAATGCCATTACTTACATAACGTGCGACCGTGGTTTTAAAATATTGTTTTTCATGATTGAAACTAAGTCCCCCGTAAACATTTGTTTTTTTATTCCGGTTATTAAAATCCAGGCCCGTGTTACCTCTTATAAATTTACCTGTTCCAATACCGGTTGTTAATACATAGCTGGTACCAAATGATTTATTCTTCGCTAAAATAATATTTACCACAACAGCACCGGTAGCTTCATACTTTGAAGATGGAGTGGGTAATATCTCTATTTTTTCGATGCCTGAAGCCTGCAAATTGTTAAGCATACTTACCAGGTCTTCGCCGGTAAGATTGGATGGGCGGCCATTCACCAAAACATTTATTGATTTTCCCCTGAAGTTCAGTTGATCTCCCTGTGCTATTATGCCCGGTGCATTTTTTAATGCATCGTACGCATTTCCCGAAGAGGCAATAGGGCTTTGGGCAACATTCAAAACAATTTTATCAGACTTTAAAATAAGGTAAGGCGTTTTTGCTTTTACGGTTACTCCCTTTAAATCTTTAACCGCAGTAGTCAATGAAAATGCTGGTATGCTGTTGTGTTGTTCATCAATTAACACAGAGTCTTTAACCTGTGTTGCGTAACCTGTACAACTTACTTCAATGGTATAGAAACCAGGCCGGGGAACGAATAAGGTATACAGCCCGTCTATACCAGTAATTTCAGCTTTTAAAAATGATTTTTCCGAAAGAGATTTAACAATAATTGTTGCATTGGCAAGAGGAAGTTTACGGTCTGCGTCAAGCACCTGGCCTTTTACGTTTATTGTTTGTGCAGTACAAAAATCGGCGGTAAAAAAAATTACAGCTACTGTAATAAGTACTCTTAATTTTAATACTGCTTTTGGCATAGCTTGCTAATTTTGTAACATAAAAGTAGCAAGCCATAAAAGCTATATTAAATTAATTACTCAAATGAATCATTAAGGAGGGTGAAAAGCAGTTTTTATGTTGTAAAGCAAAAATGCTGCTATGTCTTTTCGATTATTTTACCAGTACATATACCAACCAGCTCATAAAATACGCCAGTCCTGTCATATACAATAGTTGAATGGTGGGCCATTTCCAGCTGCGGGTTTCTCTTTTTACAATCGCCAGTGTACTCATGCATTGCATGGCCAGTACATAAAATACCAGTAAGGATAAACCTGTGGCCAGGTCGTATACTTTACTGCCATCTGGCCTTACAGCGGCACCCATTTTTTGCCGTAGCGTGCTGTTATTATTATCCGCATCTTCGCCAACACTATATAAGGTGGCCATAGTGCCTACAAAAACTTCTCTTGCAGCAAAAGAAGTGATCAGTGCAATACCAATTTTCCAATCGTAACCCAGGGGCCTGATGGCTGGTTCTATTGCTTTACCTAATGTGCCTGCATAGGAAGATTGCAGCAAATCGGTTTTTCGTTGTTTATTAAATTCATTCGCCTGTGATGGATTATTTGTTACCAGCTGATCGTATTTTGCCGTAACTGCTTTCATTTTTTCCGCCGGTCCGTAAGTACTCAGTGCCCACAATAATAAACTGATCACCATAATCACTTTACCGGCATCGAACACAAATATTTTTGCTTTTTCAATCATGGTTGATAAAGCATTGCTCCATCTTGGGCCACGGTATACCGGTAGTTCTAAAATAAAAAAACTGCGTTCGGTACTTTTGATGAACCATTTTAATACCCATGCCACCGCCAATGCCATTACGGTGCCTAACAGGTACAGCCCCATCATAACCAGGCCCTGTAAACTTAAAAATCCAAAATATAATTTTGAAGGAATGATCAATGCTATCAAAATGGTGTACACCGGTAACCTTGCACTGCAACTCATCAGCGGGGTTACCATTATGGTTAATAATCTTTCTTTTTTATTTTCAATATTCCTGGCGCTCATGATGGCAGGTACTGCGCAGGCAAAACCACTGATCATGGGCATTACGCTTTTGCCGTTAAGCCCTACCTTTCGCATCAGCTTATCGGTTAAAAAACTTATTCTTGCCATATAGCCGGTATCTTCCAGCAAGGTTATTAAACCAAATAAGATCATGATCTGCGGAATAAAAACCAATATTCCGCTAAGCCCGGCTACCACACCATTGATCAGCAGGTCGCTCCACCAGCTCTGTTGCAAATGATCTCCCAACCAGCCGCTTAACTGGCCAAATACCCATTCAATACCATCCATGGGATATTGCGCCACCCAAAACACGCTTTGAAACAATAAGAACAATACAGATAATAAAATGATATAACCCCAGTAGCGGTGCAGTAAAATATTGTCCAGCTTTTCTGTTAGTAACGTTTGTTGCAGCGGATCAGTTTCCACTACTGTTTGCTGCATGATATGTTTAATGCGGCCATAGCGCTGCATGATCTCTTCTGCCTGCGTTTTGGTGGGATTGAATTTATTTTCGATCTCTATATTTTCAATCTGCGACTGCATTGCCGCATCCAGTACAAAATGTTCGTGGTTGATCAGGTAATGCACTGCCCGATAATTACTAAAATCAGGAAAATGATTTTTTAGTGCGGCGATGGGTGCTTCCGCAATCGTATTAAAATCTATAAAATCCCTTGACGTAGTGGATTGCATTTTTTCTGCTACCAGTTCAATGGATTTTTTAAGGGGCACAATGCCTTTATTTTTTCGGGGATTAATGGATACAATGGGTACGCCCAATTCTCTTTCCAACCCGGGAATATCCACCTGTGTGCCTTTTTTATTGGCCAGGTCCATCATGGTAAGCGCCACTACAACCGGAATTTTAAGGTCCAGTATCTGCGAACAGAATAACAAATTACGTTTAAGGTTACTGGCATCGGCTACCAGTAATACCATATCCGGCTTTACCGTTTCATCCTGGTTAAGTAACACTTTATAAGCCACCCATTCATCAGCACGTTTGGGATATAAGCTGTAAGTGCCGGGCAGGTCGATGATATTTACGTCAAAGCCTGGGGCGATATTGGTTACGCCCGATTTTTTATCTACAGTAACACCTGGAAAATTTCCTACTTTTTGGTTTAACCCTGTAAGTACATTAAACAAGGAAGTCTTACCGCTATTGGGGTTACCAACTAATGCTATGTTTATTCTTTTTGTCAAGTGCGATGGCTGCAAAATTAGCGGCATTTAATGGTATATGGTTACGAAATGAGAAAACAGGACCACGCAAGCCGGTAATGTTAGAGCCGGGTATTTGTAGTGCTATCCCCTTAATTATATATCATTAAATAATTTGACATTTTATTTGAACAATTAGCCTTTGGCTGAATTACCTTTGTGCTCTCTTTAATTATTTAATATGAAACGTATTGTTTGGCTGGTTGTACTAACGTTAACCGCCCGGTTTGTACCTGCACAAAAACTAAAAAAAGCAGATAAAGCTATTCTTACCAATTTGCAAACCCATATTGGATACCTGGCCGATGATAAACTGGAAGGCAGGAGAACGGGCTCGGCAGGAGAAAAATTAGCCTACGAATATATCGGTACCGAGTTTACAAAAGCAGGATTGATTCCAAAAGCAGGCAACGGCACTTTTATACAGGAGTTTGAAGTAAATGAAGGCCGGCAGATCAACCCTTCTTCGCATTTGATCATTAATGGTTACGATCTTATTGCAGAAAAAGATTATTTCCCTTTAAACTTTTGTCCCAATGGCAGTTTGGAAGCAGCACCATCCATGGCTTTAAAAGAAAGTGGTACCGTGTGGTTCTGGGACCTGAAAGAAAAACTGGAAGAGAATAAAAATAATCCCCACTTTGACCTGGTGGATGCGATTAAATTAAAAACTGCAGATGTTGCCAAAAAAGGCGCAACGGGTTTGATCATTTACAATACTTCTCCCATTGCTGATGAATTGAAATTTGAGCCGAAGGCAAAAGCAGAGCCGGTAAAGATCCCGGTATTATATGTAACACAAAATGTAAAGAAAAAATATTTAGCTGATGAAACAGCCACACTGGATATAAAATTAAAAGTGGATGTTGGGGATAAAAAAAGAATGGGGCACAACATCATTGGGTACATTGATAACGGGGCGGCCAATACGATAATATTAGGAGCGCATTATGATCATTTAGGTTATGGAGAAGACCACAACTCTTTATATACAGGCACCACTCCACAGATACATAATGGCGCCGATGACAATGCCAGCGGCTCTGCTGCATTAATTGAAGTAGCCAGGTTATTAAAAGCATCTAAATTAAAAAGCAATAATTATTTGTTTGTGTCTTTTTCCGGCGAAGAGCTGGGTTTGTTTGGTAGCAAGTATTTTACTGATCATTCGCCGGTTGATTTAAGTACCGTGAATTATATGGTGAACATGGATATGGTGGGCAGGTTGAACGACAGTACGCACGGTCTTTCCATTGGTGGGTATGGTACTTCACCTGTATGGGGACAATTACTCACTACGAAAGATAAATTCTTTACCATCAAATTCGATAGCAGCGGCACAGGACCAAGTGATCATACTTCTTTTTACCGGAAAGATATCCCGGTGTTATTTTTCTTTACCGGTGTGCATGGTGATTACCATAAACCCAGTGATGATGCGGATAAAATAAATTACAACGGCGAGCTGCAGATTGTAAAATACATTTATACTATTGTTGAGGGTACCAATAAAAAAGGAAAACTCAGCTTTACCAAAACCAGGGAAGCTGCTTCTACAGGAAAAAGCAGTTTTAAAGTAACACTGGGCATCATGCCCGATTATACTTATAGCGGTACAGGTGTAAGAGTGGATGGTATAAGTGAAGGAAAAACAGCCCAGAAAGTGGGCATTAAAGCAGGCGATGTAATTACACAGTTAGGCGATATTAAATTTACCGATGTACAAAGTTATATGGGTGCACTGGGCAAGTTTAATAAGGGAGATGCGATAAAAGTAAAAGTGAAGAGGGGGAATGAGGAGTTGGTATTTGATATTGTATTTTAGCCGTAACCCCTAAAGGGAACCGGAGCTTTTGGATCAAACACTTCAATAGAAAAAGCAATTCAAATTTTAATACACAAATTCTCCGCCACTTGGCGGATTAGTGGCATGAAACTCAAAATCGACAATGAAACATTAGCCCAGGAATTTTTTGAAGATTCCCTGTTATTAGGCATTGTTGCACCAATAAAGGATTATCAGTTCAGCTGGCAATTGAACCAGATACTGGGTTTTAATTTCAGGGTAAATAATGATTTTGAAATTCAGCTCAGCAAAAAACAGCGCAAGTATTTTTTTTCTATCTATGAATATGCGGTGCCTTCCACCTGTTTGGTGCACTATTTGTACAACAACCAGTTTGACGGGGAATATTTATTGCCGGAATTCAAACACCTTGATTTTTTATGGTTGATCAAAGGCGAAACAGTTTCTGCCGAAGAATTGAAAGCGTTGATGCAATCCATCCGTTCGTTACCAGGTGTACAGCTGGTGAATGAAATGACGAATGAAAAGATCAAGAATAAGCAGCACCTTATATTTTGATGGATAATTTTATAATGGATAGTTGATAATGTTTTTAGTTCACAAAGTATCAGCCATTTTAAATACTATTCAACGCAAAAAAAATTATTCATTATCAATTATTTGTTATGTGGGAAGAAAAAAATAATACACTCTATAAAAAATTTGAGTTCAAGGATTTTTCCGAAGCTTTTGCTTTTATGACGAGGGTAGCGTTGGCTGCAGAAAAAATGGACCATCATCCTTTATGGACAAATGTATATAATAAAGTAGAAATCTGGTTAAGCACGCATGATGCCGGTGATATTGTAACCGATAAGGATAAAAAGCTGGCCAAAAAGATTGATGCGCTCGTATAAGGATCAATTCCATTTATCTACGGATGCCCGCGTTACATCATTCATATATTTTTCGGGAATATTTCCATTGACCAAACAACCTGTTGCGCAACTTGGGTAGATATCTTCCAGGGTACGCACTTCATTCATAAACACCCGGCGGTAAATATGACTCCTGTTGAGTTTACCACAGTCACCAATACCCGCAGCACCCAGTAATTCCACCACACTTTTCACAGTTTCATGGTGGTAATTGGCCACCCGTTGTTTTTTATCATCAATCACCAGGCCTTTTACCAGTCTCTTATCCTGTGTAGCAACCCCGGTTGGGCATTTGTTGGTGTTGCATTCCAAAGCCTGTATGCAACCAAGGGCCATCATCATCGCCCTTGCCGAATTACAAGTGTCTGCACCCAGGGCCATTGCCCTTATCAAATGAAAACCACTCAAAACTTTTCCGCTGGCAATAATTTTTATATGCTGCCTGATATTAAAACCCAGCAGCATATTTTGCACAAATGCCAGTCCATCCATTAATGGCGCGCCTACATAATTACTAAATTCCTGCGGTGCGGCACCCGTGCCGCCTTCACCACCATCTACGGTAATGAAATCAGGATAGCTATCGAGCGCTACCATGGCTTTGCAGATAGCAATAAATTCGCTCTTATGCCCGATACATAATTTAAATCCTACCGGTTTACCGCCACTGAGTTGTTTCAACTCATTGATAAACTCAATCAATCCTTTGGGAGAACTAAAGGCGGAATGATAAGGCGGCGAGTACACCGTTGTGTTAGGTGTTACCAAACGGATGGCTGCAATTTCTTCGGTATTCTTTGCTGCAGGTAAAATACCGCCGTGGCCCGGTTTGGCACCCTGTGATAGTTTTAATTCAATCATTTTTACCTGTGGGAGGCTGGCATTCTTTGCAAATGCTTCCGGGGAAAAATTACCGTCTGCTGTTCTTGCAGAAAAATACCCCGTACCGATCTGCCAGATAATATCACCGCCATGTTTTAAATGATAGGGACTCAATCCTCCCTCCCCGGTATTGTGCGCAAAACCACCAATCTTTGCGCCGCTGTTCAATGCTTCAATCGCTGCATAACTCAAACTGCCAAAACTCATAGCGCTTACATTAAATATGCTGCAGCTATAAGGTTGTTTACAATCTTTATTGCCTATTACTACACGGGGGTCGTGGTTGAGTGTGGTAAAACTTAATGGCGCAATGCTGTGTGTCATCCATTCATATCCTTCTGCATATACATCCAGCTGCGTACCAAAGGGCATTGAATCACTTTCTTTTTTTGCCCTTTGATAAATAGTGCTTCGATCGATACGGTTAATGGGCCGGCCATCTGTATCACTTTCTATAAAATACTGGTAGACTTTGGGCCGTAAATATTCCATCAGCCAGCGTGCCCTGCCAAACAGGGGGAAGTTGCGCATTATACTATGCTTTTCCTGCAGCATATCATACAATCCCCAGCTAAAAGCTATTATCAACAGCCCTACAAGCCACCAGAAATGTACAGATACAAAAAGGGATAATGCAATGGCAACAGCGATCAGTATTATAAGTGTTGAAACAAAAACATTTCTCATAAAAAACAATTTTTATTAATTCTTCTCTATAATGGTAATTAGTTTTTCCTGTTGCCTGGTAAGACTGCCAATAGGTTGAATAAATTTTTCCAAACCGTTAGCTTTTAAAATTTCCTGCACTTCAGCTACTGCCGCTTTTTCCACTGCTATTAACAATCCGCCACTGGTTTGCGGATCTGCCAATATCGCTTTCTCAAAATCGGATATTCGGCCAATCTTTTGTCCATAACTTTCCCAGTTGCGGGTAGTCCCACCCGGTACGGATTTCTGATCCACGTAATTTTTTATGTCTTCGATAATAACCGGGATATTTTTAAAATCGATGGTTGCACTTAGCCCGCTGCCTTCTGCCATTTCAACCAGGTGCCCCAATAATCCAAAACCCGTAACATCAGTCATAGCGGTAACGGCTTTTAGTTTACCCAGTGCTTCACCCACTTTATTCAACTGCATCATTTGTTTTGCGGCTATACCTTTATGTCGGGTTTGCAAAATGCCCTTTTTTTCCGCTGTGGTTAAAATGCCCACGCCCAATGGTTTGGTTAAAAACAATACATTGCCTTCGGTAGCCTGGTTATTTTGTTTGATATTTTCAATGGGCACCAATCCATTTACCGCCAAACCAAAGATAGGCTCCGGCGAATCAATACTATGTCCGCCAGCCAGCGGAATGCCGGCTTCCTTACAAATACTCCGGCTGCCTTCAATTACTTTTTGTGCTACTGCCGGAGGTAAAATATTTATCGGCCATCCTAAAATAGCAATTGCCAAAACAGGTTTTCCGCCCATGGCGTAAACATCACTGATAGCATTAGCCGAAGCGATCCTTCCAAATTCAAAAGGATCGTCTACAATTGGCATAAAAAAATCGGTGGTGGAAATTAATGCCATCCCATTATCCAGGTTGTATACCGCTGCATCATCTTTACTGTGGTTACCTACGATCAGTTTATCATTATCGGGCATGGCAAAATTGCTGGATAAGATTTCATCTAATATCTTAGGTGATATCTTACAGCCGCAACCGGCACCGTGAGAGTACTGCGTTAATTTGATGTCATCCATACCACTAAGTTAGGGCACCGGTTTTATATGCCTGCGGCATAAAAAAAATTTGCCACAGATTACACAAATTAACACGGATAAATACACCTAATAAAAAAGAGACCCCCGTTAACGTGGTCTCTTTTATTCAAGAAATAATTTGTGCAATCTGTGGCTACTCTTTTCTTCTCCTGAATACAATTCCGGAACTTTTTTGCATATCGCCGCTGAACCTGATTTCATAACGGTCTTTGCCGTCATATACAATCAAAAGTCCTGTATTCGGAGGAAGACTTCCCAGGGACTCGGCATACATTACCAGCTGTATACTGTCGCCGGCGGCCTTGGTGTCGATCATTTTCTTAACTGCATTCGTGCTTAATCCAACCCTTGGCATGATCACCGTTCCATTCATGATCACGCTCACTGTATCGCCATCCACTTCACCATTATCATATAATATCAATTCCAGGCTATCCGATTTAAAATACAGGGCCTGGATATTTTCCACTCTCCTGTTACCTGCATCTGTAGCCGCCAGGGGATCCAGCACTTCCGGTTTTTTAACCGCTGGCGCTTTTACTATTACAGGATCAGGAGTTTTTTCAGGTGCCTTTATAACTACGGGTGGAGCTACTTTTGCCACAACAGGTGCTGCAGGTTTTTGAACCACGGGTTTTGCGGCAACGATTTCTGTTTTTTGAGGCGTTGTGATGGGTTTGGTAACCGGTTCATTTGTTTTTGGCGGCGTAACTTTTGCTGCAACCGTTTCAACCGGTTTTTGAACCACAGGTTTTTCAGCCACTGTTTCAACAGGCTTTGGTAATTCTGTTTTTACTACTACTGTGTTGGCAGGTTTGATCGTAGTATTGGGTTGTTGCTTTTTGGCTGTACTGATGATCAGTTTTTCTTCTTCATCTGATCTTAAGGGTTTTAAAACCGCAAGCGTTTCTTCTATAGCTGGCTTATTATTTTCTTCCTTGAGGAAGGTTAAATTTTTGGCGAGGCCCAGTTCCTGTAAATGAGGCACCAATGCACTCTGGCTATAATCTTTTTTTCTTTCTACATGAATATAACCGGTTACAGGATGAAAATCCCTTGTACGGTTGGTCATATACATACCGCTTAATATCATCACGGTATCCTTGATCTCCAACACTAATTTATTTTGCTGGTGTACACCTTTGGCCGGAGGCACAGGGTAATTGTGTACAATAAGTTCATCGTCTTCAGTAATTATTTTATTGCCGTCTCTTTTAACCTTCAGTTTTTTTACACCATGATATTGTTTATCATCCAGTATAAAATAAGTGTGGGAATAGCCGTATAACTTCCCTTTTTCTTCACTGATGGCAATTTCGTAACGGTAATTCTGTTGCGTAGTATCGTTATACATAAAGCCACGCCAAAGGCCCGTAACATCCTGTGCTGCCACTTTAAAAGAGCAGCAAAGCAATAAGAAAATTATTTTTATGTGGTTACGGTATGCCATGATAAAATATTTTGGGTATTGGTTATTGTATCAACGCTTAAACAAGGGATTTTATTTAGTAGTGCAGGCAAATTTTCCCTGTTTTGCAGGGCTTTATGGTATAATTTATCATAATAGCCCAATAAAATCCTGAAACAGGCTTTATGATCCTTCTCCAGCAGGTAATTGATGGCATTTTTGGTTTCCAGTCCACCAAGTCTTTTTTGTATACGGATAATGGCATTTACCAGGTTTTCAGTGGTGAACCTTCCATACTCGTTTGTAATATAGTCCAGGCGTTCTTCAAAAGGTATATCCAGGAAAAACACGGGGTTTTTGCGCATCGTATACCAAAGCGGCATGGGAAGCTGCAGGTTGCCGATGCGTTGGCTTTCGTCTTCGAGCCAGATACAAGTTGATGGTTCATGGTTCATAGTTAATGATATGCTCTCTACGGCCAACGAGCTGCCAACATCAGCCAACTTTCCCGCTAATAAATTTTCAAACATTTCCTGTTTGGGTTGAGGCGCTTCTCCCAATGCACCAAAAGCCGAGCCTTTATGATGCGCCAACGCTTCTAAATCAATAACAGGCTGACCAGCCTTTTCTATTTCTTTTAACACCTGCGTTTTACCGCTACCGGTATAGCCGCCAATTATTTTAAATGCATACTCTTTTTCAAATTGCGCCAACACCCATTTACGGTAGGCCTTATAGCCGCCAATTAATGTATATACTTTAAAACCGTACAGATCCAGTAACCAGGCCACGCCTGCACTACGCATGCCGCCACGCCAGCAGTGAACAAGAATGCCCCCTCCACCCCCTGAAGGGGGAACAGGAGTATTAGTTTTTTTAGTTTCCTTATAAAATCCAGCTGCATATTTTTCTACTTCTTCTACCATGCTTCTCATCTTCACACCAAAATAATCAAGGCCAATTTTTATTGCATCCTGTTTGCTTTGTTGTTTGTATGCTGTGCCCACCACTTTTCTTTCTTCATCACTAAATAAGGGCAGACTTACAGCACCTGGAATATGCGCATGTAAATATTCGCCCGGGCTACGTACATCCAATACAAGATGATCTTTAGCGAGGGGTAAAAATTGTTCTATGGTGAGTTTTTGTATGGGCATAATGACACAAAGAATACTAAGGTACTAAGTTACCTAAAGAAAAAGCCGTCACCAATAAATTGGGACGGCTTCATTATCCATTAATAAATTATCAATTATTGTTTATCCATTCATTGAGGTCAGGAACTCTGCATTGTCCTTTGTTCCTTTCATGTTCTTCAGTAATGTATTGATTGCTTCTTCAGGATTCATATCGGCCATATGTTTACGCAATACCCACATGCGCTGGAAGGTATCTTTATCCAGCAACAGGTCATCACGTCTTGTAGAAGATGAAACGATATCGATAGCAGGATAAATTCTGCGGTTAGATAATTTTCGTTCCAGTTGTAATTCCATGTTACCGGTTCCTTTGAATTCTTCAAAGATCACTTCGTCCATTTTACTTCCGGTATCTACCAGTGCTGTTGCAATAATGGTTAACGATCCGCCATTTTCTATTTTACGGGCTGCACCAAAGAATTGTTTTGGTTTCTGCATGGCATTAGCTTCCACACCACCACTCAATACTTTACCACTGCTTGGTGCTACGGTATTATGAGCTCTTGCCAAACGGGTAATACTATCCAGTAATATCACTACATCATGTCCGCATTCTACCAAACGTTTTGCTTTTTGCAATGCGATGGTGCTTACTTTAACATGTTTTTCTGCAGGCTCATCAAATGTTGATGCAATAACTTCAGCCCTTACACTACGTTCCATATCAGTTACCTCTTCCGGTCTTTCATCTACCAGCACAATCATTAAATAACATTCCGGGTGATTTTCTGCAATGGCATTGGCCAGTTCTTTCAGCAACATGGTTTTACCTGTTTTTGGCTGGGCAACAATCAATCCACGCTGTCCTTTACCAATCGGTGTAAACAAATCCATGATCCTGGTACTGTAATTATCAGAGCGGGTAGTAAGGTTTAACTTTTCAAACGGGAATAACGGTGTCAGGTAATCGAAAGGCACACGGTCTCTCACTTCATCCGGACGTTTACCGTTAATAGTATCTACTTTTAATAAGGCAAAATATTTTTCCCCTTCTTTTGGCGGGCGAACACTACCATAAACGGTATCACCTGTTTTTAATCCAAATAATTTTATCTGGGAGGGAGAAACATAAATATCATCAGGAGAAGATAAATAATTGTAATCGCTGCTGCGTAAAAAACCATAGCCATCAGGCATCATTTCCAACACACCTTCACCTAAAATAACCCCATCAAATTCTATATTAAAAGAAGGTTGGTCGCGGCGTTGCTGAAAAGGTTTGTTGGGCTGTGGTTTTTCTTCTTCCAGGTTCATTTCGGGCAACTGTACATCACCGTCTTCTGCCTGTAACATTTGTGCAATGGCTGCTGGTATGGTACTTTGCTCACTTGTTATTGGTTGTAATTCTTCTTCTTCCTCCTGTTCCGGAGCTTCTTCCACCAGTTTTTTTACCGGTTTTTTATCAGCGTCATGCCTCTTGGCTTTCAGCGGTTCTTTCTTCGGTTCCGGTGCTACTGTTTCTTCGGTAGCTGCGCCTGCAGCGGGTTTGATAATACGTTTGCGCTTTGGCTTTTCCTCTTCGTTTTTTGCTGTGCTCATATGGGATTGTTTGTCCAGGATCTGCGTTACCAAATCCTGCTTATTTAATTTTTTTACATTAGAGATATGTAAATGTTCTGCAATGTCAAGCAATTCAGGAACGAGCAGGTCGTTCAGTTGTGAAATATCGTACATAAAAAGTTGAAAATAATTTCTTCAAAAACCGGTCTTAAAAATCTTGAAAATCTGGTTGAGAATTTAAATTGATGGAATATGAGTAGCTGATGAAGCGAACGATTGGATAGACCTTATCAGTTGGATTCCATTGCAATATTACGTTGTTTTTTGCTAAAAATGCAATTTTTTTTAGGGGTGGCCACAGATTGCACAAATTAATTTATAGGTTAGATAATTATCGTTCTGCTACATGTATTTCAGGGCGGTGATTTTGGAATTTCCTCTTGCTCTTCTTCCGTGTAATCTGTGCAATCTGTGGCAAAACTCCTTCTGTGGCTTATATTTGCAGTCCACAAATAGAATTTATGTTTAATAAAAGAATCAAGATCAAAGCATTATTGGCCAGTGATGACGCCAATTACCAGGCCACGGTAATGGGTTGGGTACGCACTTTCCGTAACAACCAGTTTATAGCTTTAAATGATGGCAGCACCAATAGTAATATTCAGGTGGTGGCCGAACTGGGTAAGTTTGATGATGATCTTTTAAAACGTATTACTACCGGCGCCTGCATTAAAGCAAGCGGTGAAGTGATTGCTTCATTGGGGAAAGGACAAAAAGTAGAATTGAAAGCCACTGCAATTGAAATATTGGGCGACAGTGATGCAGAAAAATTTCCCTTGCAACCTAAAAAGCATAGCCTCGAGTTTTTAAGGGAGATCGCTCATTTACGTTTCAGAACAAATACATTCAGTGCCGTATTCCGTGTGCGTCATGCATTGGCATTTGCCATTCATAAATTTTTTAACGATAAGGGATTTGTGTACCTGCATACACCCATCATCACCGCAAGTGATGCAGAAGGTGCAGGTGAAATGTTTAAAGTAACTGCATTGCCCTTAGATGGCACTGCGCCTAAAAATGAAGACGGCAGCATCAACTTTAAAGAAGATTTTTTTGGCCGCAGTACCAACCTTACCGTAAGCGGACAACTGGAAGGTGAATTAGCGGCTATGGCTTTCAGTGATATTTATACATTCGGACCAACATTCCGTGCAGAGAATAGCAACACGACAAGGCATTTGGCAGAATTCTGGATGATTGAACCCGAAGTGGCATTCAATGACCTGGAAGATAATATGAACCTGGCGGAAGAGTTCATCAAGTATGTGATTAAACATGCAATGGAACATAATAAAGAGGACCTGGAATTTTTAGCGCAGCGCCTGGAAGAAGAGGAAAAACAAAAACCGCAGAACGATAGAAGTGAATTGGGCCTGATCGATAAATTAAATTTCGTAGTGGAAAATGATTTTGAAAGGATCACCTACACCGAAGCGATAGAAATTTTAAGAGAAAGTAATCATAACAAAAAGAAAAAATTCAGTTACCTGATTGATAAATGGGGTGTTGACCTGCAAAGTGAACACGAAAGATACCTGGTAGAAAAGCATTTTAAAAAACCTGTTATCCTTACTGATTATCCTGCCGCAATCAAAGCATTTTACATGCGCCAGAATGATAACTGTGAAGCGGGAAGACAAACTGTTGCCGCCATGGATATTTTAGCGCCGGGCATTGGTGAAATTGTTGGCGGGAGTCAAAGGGAAGAACGCATGGATAAATTATTAACGCGTATGGAGGAAATGCATATTCCTGCAGAAGAATTGTGGTGGTATTTGGATACAAGGAAATTCGGCGCTTGTCCACACGCAGGATTTGGTTTAGGCTTTGAGCGTTTGGTACAATTTGTAACGGGTATGGGAAATATCAGGGATGTAATTCCTTTTCCAAGGTATCCGAAGAGTGCGGAGTTTTAAGTCAATTACAAGAATTATAAATATTTGAGACCGAAGTTTTAGAGCTTCGGTTTTTTTATTTGTGATTTATAAGGGTTAAATTGAGCTTAAAGAGAATTGAATATCTATATCAATGAAAATATTAGTTTTAATATTCTTAATTATCCTTTTCGGTACTTATTTATGGCGTAAAAGAAAGGAATCTATTTACATCGTTTGCATAACATTTTTAACTACATTTTTTATTTCTTCCTGCCATAGTATTTTTATGATGTTTAAAGATCTTGATTTTAGCGTTGAATGGCTTAGCGGCACCTTTATGTTTGCATTAATAATACTTTCTTTCCCGATCCTGGTTTCAGTTATTACTTTTAAATACTTGTTGAAAAATGGCATTGGAATTAAGAATATAGCCCTTAGATTTTCAATACAATTTTTGTTGATATTTTTTATCATACAAAGCAGTTTAATTTGTTGGGCAATTTTGGATATGCAGCTTTTCGGTTTTGAGTATGAGTCGAATTTTAGCAGTATAGTAAAGGCGTATAAAGAAAATTATCTTGATTATGCCTTGGTTAGTTTTTTAATCCCCTTCTGCATATTATATTTAGATAAATGGTATAATCATCGGTTTAGAAGTAACAATAACGCTATTAAATCGGGTAATAAGAACGAGTTTGGCCATAAATCCTGAGGCAGGCTTTGCTTTTACTTTTTAAACCGACTATCTTTAATCCTATACTTCAAAATAAACCTTTTCAATAAATAACGATTGATCATGAAACAATTCCTCTTGCTTCTTTTCATATTTGCTACAATTAATTTATTTGCACAAAACCCTCCCGAAAAATACCCACTTGATTCCGCCAGCGTAGAACATGCCGGTGTTCCAAAAGGCGAAGTATTGAAATTTACTTTCAACAACTCTAAAATATTTCCAGGCACAACAAGAGATTACTGGATCTATATTCCATCGCAATACAGGGCCGATAAACCCGCCTGTGTATACATCAACCAGGATGGTATTCAATGGAAAGCACCCACCGTTTTTGATAACCTGATCTTCAATAATGAAATGCCGGTTACCATCGGCGTATTCATCACACCGGGGAAAGTGCTGGCCGATAGTTCCAATACACTCGATCGTTTCAACCGCAGTTTTGAATACGATGGTTTGGGTGATGCTTATGCCAGATTCTTACTTACAGAGATATTACCCGAAGTAGAAAAACAAAAAGCCACGGATGGCCGTGCGATCCGTTTATCTAAAAACGGTAACGACCGCGCTATTGGTGGCAGCAGCAGCGGAGCGGTTTGCGCCTTCACTGCCGCATGGGAACAACCGGAAGAGTTTTCACGGGTATTCAGTGCAATTGGTACGTATACGGGTTTACGTGGGGCCGACCGTTACCCGGTACTTATACGCAAATACGAACCAAAACCTATCCGCATTTTTTTACAGGATGGTAGCAATGACCTTAATATTTATGCCGGCGACTGGTGGAAGGCCAATGAATCCATGGAAAGAGCGTTGAGCTTTTCGGGTTATGAAGTAAACCATGTGTGGGGAGAAGGCGGACATAACGGTACACAGGGCACTGCTGTTTTTCCTGATGCCATGCGTTGGTTATGGAAGGGCTGGCCGGCCACTGTTGCAAAAGGGAATTCAAAAAACCAATTTTTAAAAGAACTGTTGATCCCCGGCGAAGACTGGAAACTGGTGGGCGAAGGCTATCAATTTACAGAAGGGGTTGCAGCCAATGCAGCAGGACAAATTTATTTCCAGGATATCCGTGCTGCAAAAACGTATTTGATTGGAGCAGATGGAAAACCTGTTGCCTTAAAAGCGGATTCAAAAAGAGCCAGCGGAACCAGCTTTGGAGCCGATGGTAAAAGGTATACTGCGGCAGGTGGTACAAAACAAATTTTAAGTTATGATAAAAATGAAAAAGAAACTGTAGTTGCAGATAGTATTTCCGGAAATGATCTTATTGTTGCAAACAACGGCAACATCTATGTAACTTCTCCCGACGGTACCACAAAGCCAAGCAGGATTTATCTCATTAAACCCAATGGTGAAAAGTTAGTAGTAGATGAAGGATTAAGATTTGCAAACGGCCTTACACTTTCCCCCGATCAAACACAATTATATATTACAGAATCTGCCTCGCATTGGGTATGGATCTATAAAATAAAACCAGATGGCAGTTTAACCTTTAAACAACGTTTTGGTTGGCTGCACATGGCAGATGGGGATGATAATGCCTGGAGTGATGGATTAAAAACCGATACCGCAGGAAGGGTTTTTGTAGCCACAAAGATCGGCCTGCAGATTATGGACCAACTCGGCCGGGTAAACGCTATTTTACCCATACCAGCTTCCAATGGCCAATCATCGAATGTATATTTTGGGGGACCCGATTTTAATATTCTCTACGTCACAGCAGGAAATAAAGTATTCAGCCGTAAGTTAAAAACCCGTGGTGTAAATTATTTTGATAAGCCGGTAAAGCCTGTTAACCCGAGATTGTAACGGGTATATTTTTAACAATTTTGTAAAACTTTCTTTTTTGAAATTGTATATAAAAAATATGGTGTGCCGCCGTTGCAAAATGGCAGTGAGAACCGAGTTGGAAAAAGCAGGCCTGCATCCCTTATCTGTGGACTTGGGTGAAGTGGAAATTATAGAGGAGCCTGTTGCCGCGGTTTTGCAACAATTAAGTAGTTCGTTGCAAAAGATCGGCTTTGAAATTATCGATAGCAGGAAAAGCCGCATGATTGAGCAGGTAAAAAATGTTATTGTTTCATTAATTCATCACAGCAACAATAACTTAACGGTCAACCTTTCCGCATACATTGCACAACAATTGAATTACGAGTATAGTTATTTAAGTAACCTTTTTTCGGAAGTGGAGGGTACTACTATTGAAAAATATTTTATTGCTCAAAAAATAGAAAAAGTAAAAGAATTATTAAAGTATGAAGAACTTACCCTTTCGCAAATCGCCGATCGTTTAGGTTACAGCAGCGTAGCCTACTTATCTAACCAGTTTAAAAAGCAAACCGGGCTTACCCCTTCTTTTTATAAAGCACAAAAAGAAAACCAGCGGAAAAATATTGAGGATCTTTAAATCTTACAACTCCTTCCCATAATTCCATAACAACATCGCTTAAGCCGCATTTTACCTTTGTGTTATAAAAATTATTTTATGACACACCAATATCATATCAGCGGCATGACCTGCAACAGCTGCGTCGCAAAAGTTAAAGGCGAATTACTAAAAATAGGTGATGTTAATACAGCAGATGTGCAGTTAGCTGCACCGCAGGCAACCATTAGCATGCAGCAGCATATACCGCTGCAGACATTACAGTCAGCCATAAAAAAGGCAGGACCATACGCCATTACAGAGATGCAAACGGTACATGTAGACATGGCTGATGAATCAAATAAAACCTGGTTTGTTACTTACAAACCGGTATTGCTTATCTTTTTGTATAACTCGGTTATTACTATTGTAGCAAGCGTAAACGATACAGGATTTGATAGTATGAAAGCCATGCGCATATTTATGGCTGGCTTCTTCCTTAGTTTTTCTTTTTTTAAACTGCTCGATATAAAAGGCTTTGCTGATAATTATTCCAGCTACGATATCATCGCAAAAAAATTCAGGGCATGGGGTTTTATTTACCCGTTTGTTGAGCTTTTCCTGGGTATTGCCTATGCGATGAACCTTGAACCATTATGGATAAATACAGGAACATTTTTTGTGATGGGTATCAGTATCATTGGGGTTTTACAATCAGTATTAAATAAAAGGAAGATCCGTTGTGCCTGTTTAGGAGCTGTATTCAATTTACCCATGAGTACAATAACCATTATTGAGGATGTGCTGATGATTGCAATGAGCGGAGCAATGTTGTTTTTCTTTTAATTCAAATTGATAAAAAAGTTTTATGAAAAAGTTTTTACTGTTTATTATCCTGGTTATATTATTTATAGTTGCTGCCAATGCGCAACATGAACATCATATGCCAATGAAAGATACTGTTAAAGTGATCAAAAAAAATGCTATCCCTGCAATGGATACTACAATGGAAACTCATAAAGATATGGGCAATATGAGCCACGCATTTTCATTGCAATTGCCCATGAACCGCAATGGTTCCGGAACAGGTTGGTTACCCGACGCATCACCCATGTATGGCAATATGTATCACTCAAAAAAATGGATGTATATGCTACACGGTAATCTATTCCTGCGTTACAATAGCCAGGATTTTACCAATAAGGGAACAAGGGGCGGGGACAAGGTTGATGCACCCAACTGGCTAATGTTTATGGGGCAAAGAAAAATAGGTGATAACGGCTTATTCCATTTCAATACCATGCTTTCCTTAGATGCAGTAACCATGGGTAACAGCGGCTATCCCTTACTGTTTCAAAGTGGAGAAGCGTACAAAGGAAAGCCATTGGTTGACCGGCAACACCCACATGATCTTTTTTCCGAACTATCCGTCAGCTATGCACACTCATTTTCTGCAAAAACAGGTGCATTTGTATATATTGCTTATCCCGGCGAACCAGCCCTGGGGCCCGTGGCATTTATGCACCGCCCATCTGCCTTATATAACCCGGATGCACCTTTATCACACCATTGGGTAGACGCCACACATGTAAGCTTTGGCGTGGCTACATTGGGTGTTCGTGCAGGAAGATTTAAGTTGGAGGGATCCTCCTTTACCGGCAGGGAGCCCAATGAAAAACGTTTTGATTTTGATGCCCCGAAATTCGACAGCTGGAGTACGAGGCTTTCCTTTAACCCATCTGTAAACTGGGCATTGCAGGTATCAAATGGTTTTTTAAAAAGCCCTGAAGCATTACAGCCTGAAGAAGACATCCATAGAACCACTGCCTCAGCAATATACAGTTTACCGTTGCGCAATGAGGGTTCCTTTAATGCGATTGCACTGTGGGCCATGAATAAAACAAAAGGTTATAATGGCGAAAACGCGGTTTTGCTCGAAGGCTCTTTCCGGCCTAACAGGTTAGCTTTATATGGCAGGTATGAGTATGTACAAAAATCTGTAGAAGAATTGAACCTGGATGAGTTATTATACGGGCACGATGCGCTGTTTCCTGTTCACACATTTACAGTGGGATTTAATTACGATTTACTAAAAATAGGTAAAGCAAATCTTGCTGCCGGAAGCCAGTTCAGTGTATATAGCAGCAGCAGTAAATTGAATAATTTGTATGGTAAAAACCCAATGGCTTTTGAAGTTTTTTTAAGACTCTATCCCGGTTTAATGAAAATGTAAAGCATATCATTCCAATAAAAATCAACTACAACACATTATCCCATATATACAATACGCGGAATGCTGCAACAGAAGTTAACAACACAGCAATACTAACAAGGCCAAGCGAAAGGTATACCTTACCTAAAAGGGTTTCTTCTTTTTCCTTGGTCTGCAGGTATTCATCTGTGCCAATATTGTACCTGCGATGGTTTTTGGGATCTAACTGGTTAACAAGGGTGTTCCATTGCCGGTTCTCGTTTTTAAGATAGGTTGTTGTAGCGTCATCCTTCAATTGGTTATCCTGCCATAATTTTTGAAAGAGGTAAGTGGACTCGCTATAGCTACTGTAAAAAACAGGATCGTGTGCATACAACGTAAATTCATTAATGAGTTGTTGCACTTCTTTTTCCTGCAGCTCTGCCGGCCGTTGTATTTCCTGTTGCGGAATTTCTTTTAACAGCATCAAAATGGTTTCTCTCGCTATTCTTTCATTTTCAAGAGATAATTTTTTGAGTAATTCAACCCTTAAGCGGTCATTTATAAAACCTTGCTGCATCCAGCCAATACGCATGATGCGTAAAAGAATGGTAAAATCCAGTTGCCTGTGCAGCTGGTATTTATCCAGTATAGCATTACCGATGGCCAGTGTAATTTCCCAACGCAGTTTGGGATAAATGGCCAGGGCTGCCACCCATTCCTTTAAAACATTTACCTTCCCGCCATCCTCATTTATTTTCGTCCAGCCGGTAACGGTACAATAGGTTTCCAGTTCGTTGATATTATCAAAATCAATTCCGGTGCTGGAATAGAAAATACCTTTATGGCTATTCAATCTGGAAACTATATCCACCATTCTTTCTTTTTCTGCCAGCATTTCTGCAAGCAGGACCAATCCTTCCATATCGAGGGGTACAATAGGTATATATGGCAGCAGGATATTTCGTTCCCGTTCCTGCCAGTCTGTAAAAGAAACCGGTGTTACTATTGCTTTATGTTGCCAGTGATCAAGCAGGGCGGCAAGTTTTTCTCCCGGAGCTTTTGTACTGTTATCAATAAGTTGGTACCCATTACCAAAAATGAGCAGTATATGCCGTTGGTATTTGCCATGCAATTTTTCCAGGCTGATACCTTGCGGCTCATGAATATTATAACAAAAGCCGGGATACTTTTTATAATAAAACTTTTCCACCAGCACATTGTGTTTTTTCAGCATTACCAGCAGGTATTCAAATAGTTTTATCACCTGGTTATCGGGGTTCGTTTCGTCTATCAATACCAGGTATTCGCTTTGCCTGGTGCGGGGTTCTTTTACCGGTTCAAAAAAACCCGCTCTTTCAATGGCTTTGTTAATGGTTTTATTAATGTGCATAAAACTAACGGTATCCTTCACCCGCCTGCGTAGCAGTTTACTGATATCATCCAGTTCCGATTGCTGCACCGGTATATAGTTCCTGTTTCTAAAAGCTAATACGGCGGGCTTTTTTATTGATGCAAAGGAGGAGCTGATTTTTTTATACTTATCCAATGCCTTATTTTTTATGCGCCCGGTTTTTTTCAATTCTTTCAGCCATAACCCAATAAAAAATATTGACAGCAATGAAAATGCCACTCCCAGTTTTTTATACAAAGAAGATAAGTACTGAATCCTTTCCTTATTGTATACAGCATTTTCTATAGGTTTAACGTTAAATGAATCTGCAGTTACTGCCGGTTTTAAAAAGTCTGCTTTATCATGTACGATAAATGAAATATATTTTTCAATGGTACAGGGAGAATTGATGCTATCAAAAATGGCCCTGCAAATGATCCTTTGCGTACCGGCTTTTTTAAAACTGCCTGCTATCTTTTTTCCGCTGGCCGTTTCTCTTTCATTCAGCACCCAGTTGATAGCAATGGGAGTATTGTTGCCGGTTACGGTTGCTTCCAGTTGTACTTTTTCGCCAATTAAAATCGAATCGATATGACCAGGTAATTTAACCGTTAATGTATTACCCGATGAACAAACATTCACCATACGACGCAGGGTGTCTTTTTTTATACTGCTGTTCTTATAGCTCAGGTTTACATATACGGTAAGATGATATTTACCTGCTGTAATATAAATATGCGAAGGCAGGGCTCCGGGCGTACTGCCATCCCCCCAATCGTATATTATTGCTGCATCAACGCCCGTTTGTTGTTGAGCATAACTATATGCAGTAACCAATTCCATGGCGGTATTGGTTTGGGTTTGAAAGATTAATTTTTCAGTAGCGGTTATACCGGAATCTTTTTTTTCTCTTATAGAGATGGCGATTGTTGCCGGGTTTACAAAAACCCGGCTATTTAATGTTTGTACTATTACCCATACCACCAGCAAGGCCAAAAAAACATACAGCACTAAAAATTTTTTCCAGTGTTGTTTAAACGTAGCTTCAATCGAAGGTTTTTGTGCTACCGGTTCGGTAGCTGATGCCGGCGATTTAAAATGTTTGTCGAAAAGTTTTTTAAACAGCAATTGTTCATCTTCGCTGCCGGAAAAGATGGGGGCCAGGTACATCCACAGGGTATTTTCATTGTTTACCCAGCCTGCATACTGCATAACCACTTTGTGCGCATGAATGACCTGTAATGGCGTTACCGAAAAACCATTTTCTTTTAGCGTTGCAAAAAAAGGCTCTAGTGGCAATATCTCATTGTCATCAGTTATTGCTTCGTTTATAGTATCATTAAAATTAGCCAAGGATCTCTTTTCTTACAGTATCAAAATCCACCTGCGATTTGGTGATGATGCCCAGCGTTTCAACCAGTTTTGTTTTATACTCATCATCGGCGCCTTTCCAGTTGGTCATGTTGCTGTTCAACAATCTTTTCTGTTGCAGGCAGGCTATCCAGTCAATCAGTTCGGCGGTGGCTGGCTTTTTTACCAGGTTCTTATTGCGTAGTTCTGTAAATCTTTCGATCACAGTTTCAAAATGTTCGTTCTGTGTTTTCAGGTTAGATTTTACAATATCCAGCAACTCTTTGTTATTGGGAAAACTGATATGATGAAATACACATCTTCTTAAAAAAGCATCGGGTAATCCTTTTTCATTATTGCTGGTAATAATGGTGAATACCGGGAAACGGGTATCCTGTTCCACTGTAAAATCGGGTAATTCTTTTATGCTGAATTTAAAGGGCGGCCTTTCCAGTTCGGCCAGTAAATCGTTGGGGAAATCTCTTGGCGCTTTATCTATTTCATCAATGAGGACTACCGACCCAAAGCAGGAAGGTTTATTGAACACTTCTTTTTCATAATTCATAAATCGTTTAAGGCTGGCATCAAAATTACTGGTGCCCAATAACGCAATACCAAAACTGTTGAACGAAATAAAAGATTCTTTCGGCCGGTTGGTTTTATCACCAAAATGAGAAACGGCATCGTAGGAATAAAACAAATCGCTGGATTGCGAGCCAGACTTTGTATCAAAACGCAGTGCCTTTGGCGAAAGGAAAGTATAAGGGTATAAAAAATGTAATTGCCGTGCTACAAAATTAGCGCACTCGGTTTTACCTGTACCGGGGTCACCCGATAAAAGCAGCGGCCGTTTTAAAAAAAGTGCGGTATTGATCGCGGCCAATAATTCAGCACTCGGTTTATATTCATCCGCCAAAGAACGAAGGAGCTGTATTTCCATATGGTACAGTTATGGTTTGGGAAAATCTGACTGGTTTATGATATGCATATTATACATATTTTTTGATTCGGGCTTAAAATTTTTACGTGATTTCTATTTGTACCGAAAACGTATTTTTGAATAGAAATAAATATTTATGAACCGTATCGATCGTGTTTCTGCCATACTCATCCAGCTGCAATCAAAAAAAGTAGTAAAGGCCCAGGAAATTGCCGATCGGTTCAATATCAGTTTACGCACCGTATACCGCGATGTGAAAGCTTTGGACGAGGCAGGCGTTCCGGTAATTGGTGAAGCGGGTATTGGCTACAGTATTATGGAAGGCTATCGTTTACCACCGGTAATGTTTACCAAAGAAGAAGCCACCGCTTTTTTAACCGCAGAAAAACTCGTGGAGAAATTAACAGATCACTCCACTAAAAAAAATTACGGCACCGCCATGCTAAAAATAAAAGCGGTGCTGCGGCTTACCGAAAAAGATTACCTGGAAGATATGGAGCCGCATATTGAAGTGATCGAAAATCAATACGTACCCAAACGCACCAATGATACTATACATTTACAACAGGTATTACAAAGTATTGCCGGTAAAAATGTTTTGCAGCTGGAGTATTTTGCCAATCATAATCAACAAAACAGTACCAGGGATGTAGAGCCGGTGGGTATTTATTATTTGGCGGAGCATTGGTACATGGTAGGGTATTGCCGGTTGCGAAAAGATTATCGTACGTTTAAATTTGGCAGTATTAATACCTTGCGTGTTACCGATACCGTATTTGATCAACAGCATCCTTCACTAAAAAGTTTTCTATCCAAAGAGTCCAAAGAAAAAAAGTTGCAAACCGTAGTATTGCTGATCAATAAAACTATATTGCCGCATTTTGGCGACCAGAAATATTATAATGGATTTGTGTCTCAAAAAGACCAGGGAGATATGGTTGAGATGACTTTTCTTACTGCTTCGTTGAATGGTTTTGCAAGATGGTATATGGTATTTGGCGACCAGGCGGATATTGTTGAACCGGTGGAGTTACGGGAGCTGGTGAAAGAGGTATTGGTTTCTATTTCTGCAAAAATAAAATGATAATTTTTGGGATCCCTCTTTCTTCCCTAGCCTCTTTTAATTTCGTATTTTCTTTTTTGCTTCTCCAAAAAAGAAACAAAAAAGGAGCCCCGAAATCGATTACATCGCGATTTCGGATTCGTTCCCTGATCAGGCTTTCGTACTACTGTAGCTTCAACAGTAGTTCTTTACTCTTACATTGATATCAGTATACTGAATTTGTTAATTAGTTTCTGTCTGTACAGATTATTCTTTAAATTCTCACCAGTACCTGCATAAGGCGCCTCTTTTTATCCGGTTACACCGAAGGCGGAATTGAAAAAATTCGCCTTCGGTGAAAATTTTTTCAAAGGGTAAAAAGCCTCGCCGGCTGTGGAGGCGAAGGCAACGACCTTAATACGCCATCGGTATCAAAAAACTTTTCGACAATTTATTTTTTCCTGCTGACATAGGGCTGTCACTAACCCAAAGTTTCTTTGTGTTATAAAACAAAAACATATCATTATGACACAGATTGAAGCATTTCAACAAGAACTGGAAAGAGAAGCATTAACCACACGTAAAATGCTTTCTATTGTTCCCAACGACAGGTACGACTGGAAACCACACGAAAAAAGTATGACGGTTAAAGCATTGGCTACCCACCTGGCCGACATTTTTAGTTGGCTGAACATGGCGCTGAATACCAGTGAACTGGATTTTGCCGCCAACCCTTATCAACCCGATGATATCAATAACACCGGGGAACTAATGGTGTTTTTTGAAAAGAAACTGGTGGAAGGCAGAACCGCATTGGCTAATGGTAAAGACGAACAATTAACCGACCTCTGGACCTTGCGTAATGGCGAAACCATTTATAGCACCGAACCAAAATACGATGTGATAAGGATGTGTTTTGGACAGATCATTCACCACCGGGCACAACTGGGTGTATATCTTCGCCTGCTTAATGTACCTATTCCCGGTAGTTACGGACCCAGCGCAGATGAGATGAATTTTTAAAACAACTACTTTGTTTTATACAGGCCGGAGCCTCCGGGTTTTGGCTTGTATTTTTGGTATCTTCAAACATAATACAAAATTTATGAATCACGATCTTGTTGTATCGCAATCCATAACCGTGGATGCACCGGTTGAGAAAGTATGGACCGCTTTAACCGAACCTGCATTAATTGCAGAATATCTTTTTGGTACTGAAACTGTAACCGATTGGAAACCAGGCAGCGAAATTATTTTCCAGGGTACTTATGGCGATAATAAAGAATTTTCTTACCGGGATAAAGGCGTGATCTTACAATTCGATCCCTATAAAATTATCAGCTATAGTTACTGGAGTGGTTTTTCGGGGCAGGAAGATATTCCCGAAAATTATTCTACCGTTACTTATACTGTTGATGCCATTGATAAAAAAACCAGCCGCTTTACCTGGACGCAAAGAGGATTTGCTAACGAAGAAGGATACCAGCATTCCTTAAATGGTATGACAGATTTTTTACAGCAGGTAAAAAATACCATGGAAAAATAGGCGCTTGCTGCGTACGGTTGGAACGCAGATTTTTATGATGGTCGTGATTTTCGCAGATAGGAAATCATAACTGCTTATGATCGTCATGAAAATCCGTGTTCACTTCACCCCGCCGTTGGCGGATAACTACATTGTATTCACTAATCCCCTTACCAGGTCTGTTTCAAAACCTTTTTGCATTAAATGGTCCTGCATTTTTCTTTTCTTAATAAAGATGTTCTTTTCAGCTTTCAGCGTTCTTAATTTTTCATCAAATAGTTTTTGAAGGGTGTTCTCGTAATCATCCGCATTAATTTGCTGCAAGGCTTTCTTTATGCAATAAGCAGATACCTGCTTTTGCTTTAAGGCATGTGTAATTTTTACCTTACCCCATTTTTTAGACCGGAAATGCCCTCCTGCAAACTGGATGGCAAACCTTTCTTCATTTAAATAATTCTCCTCAATTAAAGTGCTTACGATCTCATCCACCTCCTTACTGTTTAATCCAAAACCATATAACTTACTCTTTACCTCGCTATGGCAACGCTCCTGGTAGGCGCAATAGTGTTTGGCTTTGGGCAAGGCCTGTTGCGGCGTAAATTTTTGAGGCGTCATAATTATTGCAAAAATAAACCCCGGGTTGTAAAAACACGCTTTAAAAACCGCTATTACGCAATTATCAACAGCTTTAATTTTTATTATCATCATTACAGGCAATCTTTTATCTTTGGAGTTATAATATACATATTTTATGAAGTTTATCGTTTCTTCTTCAGCCTTGCTGAAACAACTGCAACAGATCAGTGGTGTTATTAATGCCAACACGGTTTTACCTATACTGGAAGATTTTTTATTCGAAATTGAAAAGAATAAACTTACCGTAGTGGCTACCGACCTGGAAACGGTAATGAAAGTGCACCTGGATATTGAAGCCAAAGACAGCGGCAAGGTTTGTATCCCTGCAAAGATCCTGATGGATTCTTTAAAGAATATTCCTGAACAACCCCTCACTTTTAATATCGACAAGAATTTTGGTGTAGAAATTACCAGCGATAACGGTAAGTATAAAGTGATGGGAGAAAACCCTGATAATTTTCCTAAAGAACCCGTGGCTGATGATGCCAATAGTTTTACCATGACCTCAAGTGCATTGGTGACTGCTATCAACAAAGCCATTTTCGCAGTAAGCAATGATGATCTGCGCCCGGCCATGACGGGGGTATTTTTTGAACTGGATAAAAAAGGGATCACGTTTGTAGCTACTGATGCCCATCGTTTGGTGCGTTATACAAGAACAGATGTAAGCTGCCCCAAGAAAGACAATTTCATTGTACCTAAAAAACCATTGAGTTTATTAAAAGGTTCTTTACCCGATAACGAAGATGAACTGAACCTGAGTTACAACAGCAATCACTTATTTGTAAAACATGGCGGTACCGAACTGGTGTGCCGGTTGATCGATGCCCGTTTTCCTGATTATAAAGTGGTGATACCTGCTGATAATCCTTATAAAATGACGGTTACCAAGAACGATTTTCAAAATGCGTTGCGCCGTGTAAGTGTCTTCAGTAATAAAAGCACCAACCAGGTGGCATTAACCATCAGTGGCAGCGAATTGCAACTGGCCGCACAGGATGTGGACTTTAGTTTTGAAGGTAACGAACGCATGAGTTGCCAATATGATGGCGAAGATCTGCAGATCGCCTTCAATGCTAAATTTTTAATTGAAATGCTAAATGGTGCCGATACCAGCGAGATCAATATGGAATTGAGCACGCCAACAAAGGCCGGTATCATTAAACCAACCGAGCAGGCAGATAATGAAGAATTACTGATGCTGGTAATGCCGTTGATGTTGAATAATTAATGTCCGCTGCGCTCCTGCGGAGCGTATAATATTTTTAAACCGGAGCGTAAGGCTTCGGTTTTTTTATTCTATATATTTATAGTAGGTTATGTTTTAAAAAGTTTATTATGGGTTCATTGCAGGAAGAAAACAACAGGAAAGTTCCGGAAAGATATTCCAAAAATGCAGATGGGGATTTTTATGTTGCATATGATAGTTGTATCACTTGTGGTGCGCCACAGGCAGAGGCACCAGATTTGATAGACCATTCAAAAGAGGGCTATGGCCATTGCTTTTTTAAAAAACAACCTGAAACACCGGAAGAAATTGACAAAGCTATAATCGCATTAGATGTGTCCTGTGTTGGTGCACTGCGTTATGGTGGAAAAAATGAATCAATATTAAATCGGCTTTACGCATTAGGTCTGGAACACCTTTGCGACTACGAACTTGCAGAAATACATACATATGATTTACAAGGTAAGGTAACTTTTAAATTTTCTGGTTCAATTGATCAGCTTTACGATAATCTTGTGAAACAGATTAGTTCACCAATTCCTTTGTTGGATAAAGACATTATTGATTTCTTTTCGAATAATAAAGATGAGTTTGAGTTTATTTACCGGCCGGCATTTGGCCTAACTGGTATTCAATTTAAGTGTGAGTTTAGTTCTGACGGCCATTGTTGTATCCGGTTAATAAAAGAAAAAAATGCGGTTCTTATTACTGTCAGTAAGAATGCCGAAGTTTTAGATACTATCTTATTAAATGATGAGAACGTAAAAGAAATTATTTGGTATAATACCAAAGGCGAGGTTTATGCCGCTGATAAAGCCTGGAAAAGCCTTTGAATTTTATTGTGAAAATTTTATCAATTCGATTTGTACATTGAGTAAAAATTTTCTGCTATGAAACTATTCTACCCTATCATTGTATGTATGGCCACTCTTTTTGTTTCCTGTAACAACAACAAGCCAGCTCCCGAAAACAAACCAGCCGAAATACCAAAAGTATTACAAGACAACAGTAGTGAAGCCGAGTTGTCTTACTCCTTAAAAAAACGTGCCCCTGCCGGCGATCTTGTGGAGGATTTATACAACGAGCTGCTGGAAAAAGATGCGGCACTAAGCAATCTGGAACACAGTATAGAAAAGATTAAAACCGACAGTAAAGATTCTGTAATCGCATTTAATGATTTTGATAGTAAGAATAATTCCTATTATGATTCATATGGCAGGCATCTTAATGAAATAAAAGATTCTGTTTTGAAGAACCGCGTAAAACAATTACTCGATAACAGTCTTGCAAAATATAAAACCCATATTGCCGCACACAATAATCTTATTGCTGCTATTGCCGGTAAGGATATAACATTGGATGATCTGCATGTGATATTGAAACTCAATAAAACCCTGGCTATGATAGAACAATATCAATCGGGTAGCTTACCTGCTTTAAAACCCTTGGTAAGTATTGATAAAACTTACGATAAACTGCTGGAAAAAACTGAAGCACTGGGTAAACAATAGTTCTATTTGTGATGTGCAAAAACTTTCCCTTTATATTTAATAGTTTTAGTGATCTTGTGGGTACAAAAATCCCCCGCCATGTTCCTCATCATTATTGGTTTCATTCTTTTTATTGTTACCGGCATTATTGTTAAGAGTAATGCCAGCTTTGCAAAGTTTGCTACTGCAGCCCGTATCATTGCGGTAGTATTTATTGTGCTGGGCATTAGCACCGCCTGCGTAAAACAAATTGATGCTGGTGAAATTGGCGTAAAAGTTTTATTCGGTAGTGTACAAAATGATGTTTTGGGCAGCGGCCTTCATTTTGTAAATCCATTGCTGGATATAAAAAAGCTGGACGTAAAAACGCAGAACTATACCATGAGTGGTGTAAATGACGAGGGCCATAAATCAGGGGATGATGCCATAAAAGTATTAACCAGTGATGGGTTGGAAGTAACTATTGACCTTACTGTTTTATACAGGATTGTTGCTTCGGAAGCCCCTAAGTTGTTAAAAGAAACCGGAACTGATTATGAAGATAAAATTGTACGGCCTTTAACCCGTACAAAGATCCGTGATAACGCCGTGTATTACCAGGCGGTTGATTTATTTGGTAATAAAAGAGATGAATTTCAACAACGCATCTATAAAAGTATTGAAGAGGATTTTAAAAAACGTGGGTTGATGCTGGAACAGTTACTTGTTAGAAATATTACTTTGCCGAATTCTGTAAAAGCTTCTATTGAATCTAAGATAAATGCCGAGCAGGATGCTAAAAAGATGGAGTTTGTTTTATTAAAAGAAAAACAGGAAGCAGAACGTAAAAGAGTGGAGGCACAGGGTATTGCCGATTACCAGCGCATTATCAATACCGGTTTAACCGATCAGCAGTTACAATACGAACAGATCAAAGCTATGAAAGAGCTGGCCCTGAGTCAGAATGCAAAAGTAATAGTAATGGGTAAGGGCAATACACCATTGATCATTGATGGCAAACAATAAAAGATCTTTTTATGAATATGGTTACGTTACGCAGTTTTGATAATTATTTCCTGGCCAATATCACGCTTTCCAAACTGGATGATGCCGGCATTGAATGCTGGTTAAAAGATGAACACACGGTTACCATCGATCCGTTACTTTCCAATGCAATTGGTGGTATAAAACTGGTGGTTAAAGAAACAGATGCCGAAGCTGCTACAACATTATTGCAACAGTTCGATAAGGAATATATGCAATCGGTACATTGTCCTAAATGCGGCGCCACCGCCATCACACAAATAAATAAACCCGGTGTTACCAATTTTTTTACTGCTATTGTTACGTGGTTTGTTTCCAGTTATGCAGTAGCTACCGAACAGGTGTACCAATGTGGCCAATGCGGCTATGAAAGTAAAACCCTTCCTGTAACGGTTAATGAAGACGACCTGCATGAGTGAGTTCATCAAACCTTTTACTATCTGGTGGTAACCGCTTACTAAATTTTCCCGGTCCTTCTTTCCTGCTTTGCTGAACTTGTGTTCAAATTAAAGGCAGTGAAAAAAATTTGTATCCTTTTTCTTTCTTTAGCGGCATTATATGCACAATCTCAAACCATTTATTATGCTGCAGCAAAAACCGGCATCAGTTTACGCGAAGCACCTAACCCCAACGCCAAAGTGCTGGAAAAGATCACTTATGGAGAAAAGTTAATTACACAGGCAGACACCCTTGCCCCCAAATCAATAGTTACAGAAGGGTTTAATGGTTTTTGGTGGAAGGTGACATACAACAACAAGATTGGTTATGTAGTAAGCAACTACCTGTTGACTGTTGCACCACCAAAAGCAGGTATAAAAACATTGAAGGAATATTTTGCACAGCTATTATCAGCTGCAGGAAACCCATTGGTATTAAAGAAAACAGATGAGGCGCTCCATGAAATGGGTGAATCTACCTTAACCAAACAATTTTTTAAAAATGGCATGGAATGGCATGAAGCCCAGGGATACGAATACGGTTCGGAAGTGTATATACTCCCTGGTTTTAGTATCGAACAAAGTTTTTTATTATTGCGCATCCTTAATCAGTTCCCTGATCTGATAGGAGAGAAAGATATTTTTCCCAACAAAAAAACTACTCTTTCTCTTACCGGAGGCGAAAAAACCACCGAAGTAGAAAAAGATATTGACGGGCCACCCGGCGCCATTAAAAAAATAAAGATATACAGCACGCAAGGTGCTTTTACAGAGTTTGAAATATTTATGCTGGATAACCAGGCAGTAATCTACAGGAATTCAGGGGCATAGTATGTACATCGAAGTTTACTTCGTTACGAAGCCGGAAGCTGGAGCTTCCGGCTACTGCTGCTGCTGTACCATCTGCATATATCTGCGGTAAGAATTGCCATCATCATCATCATTGATCAGCGAGGCATTAACCACCTGTGGGGTTAATATCGCCGCCTGTTGTTTAGCCACAGACCCATCTTCATGCGAAACAGAAACACCTACTTCCAAAGCCTGTTTTGCCGTTCCCTTGTAAGTACCTTTTACCGGTGAGCAGTCGCTGAAATTTCTGCCTATGGCCAAACGTACGTGCAGGTCGTTTACGATACATTTATTGGTAGGGTCAATGCCTAGCCAGCCATAAAAAGGAATATAGGCTTCCACCCAGGCATGGGTAGCACCTTCGCCACGCAGGCTGCTGTCCTGCGGACAAACATAACCGCTTACATAACGGGCAGGGATACACAGCAGGCGCAACATCACCAGTAATATATGGGCAAAATCCTGGCAAACGCCGGCTTTAAGACTCCATATTTCATCCAGCGTGGTTTCTACCGTGGTAATGCCTTTGATGTATTTAAAGTTATTATACACGTATTCGTTTAATTGCAGTACGGCAGTGTACACCGATACGGTTTTATAAAATCCTGCGTCTGCAATCTTTTTTACTTCAGCCAGGTTTTTAAAATTTTCCTGCTTTAAAAAATCAATAAAGGGCAGCATGAATTTTATTTCTTCCAGGTGGCTCCACTGCGCCGGGGTTTCATGATCATCTGTTGGAAATGGTCTTGGCCTGGTAACTACCGAAACGGTAGAGTCTATACGCAGTTCGGTATGCGGTGCGATGTTCATAAAAGAACCGATCTCGTTACCATAATAATCCTTAAACACTTCAATAAAAGGCTGGCCGGTGATGGCAATTTTCTGGCTTTGCAGTTCCTGGTATTCGTCTTTTAACGGGTACAGCATGATCTGGTTCGCGCTGTCTCTTACCGGTTCGGGGTAAGTGTACTTGGTGGCATGCTGTATAATAAATCGGGGCATTGTTAGTGTGTTTTGTGAATGGTGAATGGTCAATAGTGAATTGGTGCTGGTGTTGTGTTTTATTCACCATTGACCATTCACTATTGACGTTTTAGCTGTGTGCAAAATAATTCTGATTCAGTGTATTGCCAATTTGAAATAAGGCTGATTTTGTTTCCATTAAAAAATGATGCAATCCTTCGTTGATAATACTATCGGGCGTGGAGAACTTTATCCTGCTCTGTAATTTTCCAATCATAAAATCTACCTGGGTAAATCCCGGGTTACTGCTGTCGTTCTTTAACCTGCCAAAATACTTATGCAGGTGATTGATAGAGTAAATCACCGACCTTGGAAAATTTTCATTCAATATAATTTGTTCCATCACTTTCTTCGCTTCAAAACCACTGCGGTAAGTTTTTAAATAAAGTTCATAGCCGGAGATAGACATGAGCATATATTTCCAATAGGTAGTATCTGCTGGTTTATCCAGCTGGTAATTTAAATCGCTGAATTTAATATCGAGTATGTGTGCCGATTGAATACCTCTTTCCAGCAGCTTACCAATATTGATAAATGAATTGCCTTCGCCTCTCGCCATCGTTACATCTGTAGTGCCGTAATATAACAGTCCGTGTTTTATTAAATTATCCAGTACCGTTATCGGGTCTTCCCGCTGCAGGGAGTAAATTAAATGTTCCTGCCGCATGGCATGATAAAAATCGTTTAGGCATTGCCACATTTCCTTGGTAATATGATCCTGTACACTTCGGCCATTTTCCCTGGCCTGTGTAACAATACTCAACACAGAATTGGGATTATCTTTATCAGTAACCATAAACTGCAGCACTGCCCTTGTGTTGGTGGCCAGTGCTGCAGCTTCTTCTTCTTTTAAAAAAGTAAATATCCGCAGCACGGGTTTCCACGAAAATTCCTGTATATCATCCTGCGAAGAAGCATAATTAATTTTCAGCATCCTTAAAATGCCATCCGCCCTTTCCATATAGCGGCTCATCCAGAATAAACTATCAGCAACTCTACTTAGCATATTAATACCCCCTCCGCCCCCTGAAGGGGGAACTGCGAAGAGTTTTTTGATTTAATGTGAATAATTTTTTTCAACCTTTATACTTTCTTTTTCTTAAAAACTATTTAATTTTTAAGGGTCCGGGTTCTCCCTTCAGGGGCGGAGGGAGCGCCCTATTCCGCCAGCACCCAGGTATCCTTGCTGCCGCCGCCCTGCGATGAATTCACTACCAGCGATCCTTCTTTAAGCGCTACCCTTGTTAATCCCCCGGGCACAATTTCAATTCCACCGGGACCGCATAAAGCATATGGCCGCAGGTCGATTCTCCTGGGTTTTAATTCGCCGCCCATATAGCAGGGGCAACTGGATAAACTGATGATCGGCTGGGCGATAAATTCCCTCGGGTTAACCAATACTTCCTGTTTATATTCTTCAATTTCTTTTTCTGTTGCAGCACTGCCCATCAACATCCCATATCCACCGCTGGCATTAGTTTTTTTAATAACCATACGTTCAATATTCTTAAAAACATGATCCCTTTCTTCATCCTTACCTAACTGGTACGTAGGAACGTTTTTTAAAATGGGTTCTTCATTTAAATAATAGCGTATCATCGCCGGTACAAAAGTGTAAATGGCTTTATCATCGGCTACACCATTACCTACGGCATTTACAATGGCCACATTGCCTTTGCGGTAAGCGCTCATGATACCGGCAACGCCTAGTAAACTTGTAGGATCAAAAACCAGGGGATCCAGGTATTCATCATCCACCCTTCTATATATAACATCCACTTGTTGTAATCCTGCCGTGGTTTTCATGTACACTTTATGGTTATCCACCACCAGGTCTTTTCCTTCCACCAGTTCCACGCCCATTAACCTGGCCAGGGTAGTATGTTCAAAATATGCAGAATTGTAAATACCCGGCGTTAATAAAACAATAGTTGGATTATAGATCTGTCTTGGAGAAAGGGACACCAGGTTACGGTGCAGTATATTTGGATATTCCGTTACTGTTCGCACATTGTTTTGTGGTAACAGGTCGGGAAAGATGCGTTTGGTGATCTCCCGGTTCTCCAGCATATAACTTACACCGCTGGGTGTACGCAAATTATCTTCCAGGATATAGAATGACCCATCGCTGTCCCGTATCAGGTCGATGCCCGAAATATGCACGTAAATATCATAAGGCACAGGAAAGTTGTGCATTTCCCTGAGGTAATGCGGGCAGCTGTAAATCATCTGTGCCGGTATCACCCCGTCTTTAATAATAAACTGGTTGCTGTAAATATCTTTTAAAAAAAGATTAAGGGCTTTAAGACGTTGCTTAATCCCTTTCTCAATAAAATCCCATTCAGCTGCGGTAATGATGCGGGGAATAATATCAAAGGGAAAAATTTTCTCAATGCCTTCGCCGCTGCTATACACTGTGAATGTAATACCCTGGCTCATGAACAGGCGTTTGGCCAGTTCCTCTTTTTTATTCAATTCATCAATGGAAAGCTGTTGCAGAAAATCAATGGCCTTTTTATATTGCTCCCTTACGGACGTATCCTTGTACATTTCGTCCCAGGTATTGGCGTCTACCAAATAAGATTGCACCAGTTCGCTTGCTTGCATAACAGTTAGTTTAAAATATAATGGCCTGCAACCGAAAAATGTATGGCATTCAAATATAGTAAATCAAATTTGTTTTTAAACAACCGGGTTTATTATAATTGGTAACTTTGTTGCTCAACTTTTACGATGAAAAAAATTGCCATGATACCGGCACGCTACGCCGCCACCCGTTTTCCTGCAAAACTGATGCAATTGCTAAAAGATAAAACCGTTATCCGCCATACTTATGACAATACAGTAGCTACCGGTTTATTTGATGAAGTGATGGTGGTAACTGATAGCGAAATCATATTCCATGAAATCGTATCCAACGGTGGCAGGGCAAAAATGAGTATTAAAGAACATGAAAGCGGCAGCGATCGTATAGCCGAAGCCATTGCCGATATGGAAGTGGATATTGTGGTGAACGTGCAGGGTGATGAACCCTTTGTGCAAAAAGCGCCATTGGAAAAATTGCTGCAAACTTTTACTGATCCCAATGTACAGGTAGCTTCGCTGATGCAGGTGTTATATGATGAAAAATTTATTAAAGACCCCAACTATGTAAAAGTAGTGGTAGATAAAAACATGAATTCCCTTTTATTCAGCCGCAGTGTAATTCCCTATCACCGCGATAAAGAAGTGAGCCCGGTATATTACGAACATATCGGTGTATACGCTTTTCGTAAGCAGGCGCTGCTGGATTTTACCAGCTGGCCTATGACGCCCCTTGAGGCAGCCGAAAAAGTAGAGTGTCTCCGTTACCTGGAAAATGGGGTTCCGCTAAAGATGGTGGTCACCAAATATATGGGTGTGGAAATTGATACCCCGGAAGACCTGGAAAGAGCAGCGAAAATGTTATGATCATCGTAGTGTTTCCAGGATTGAATTGATTTTATTTACTAACTCATTTGACCTGTTGATAACTGATGGCGAATTGTCCGTTGCCATTTCTTTACGGATTGCTATCTCCTCTATCCGCAATTGAATATACAATATGATATTTGCCGCCTTTTTTTGTTTCGTTTCATTCACCTCCATACTTTTCATTTCGTTGGCCAGGGCAAGCGCTTTTTGCCATTTGGGCATTGCCATTTCATCTAGTTTACTTTTATAAAGTTCACCGGTTACCGTACTATCATCATAAACAACGGCAAGTGCTTCATCCTGTAATTCTACAAAGACATTATAGGTATCATTAAACTTGTCATTGTCTTTATAAGTGGCATCTTTCACTTCTGCCAATATCTTCTCCCGGTTTTCAGTGCCCGTTTTATTTTGTTGCAGGTAACCATACACGCCTGCAATAGTTATTCCTGCAACCAATGGAATGACCCACTGCAGTTTTTGTCCTTCCTTTTCTTTTTTTATGGCCAGTACATAGATATATCCAATTACAAATCCGCTGATCAATCCACCAATATGGGCTGCATTATCTACTCCGCCTTTCATGCCATAAATAAGATTATACACTACAAAAATGCCAATGCTTTGCAATAAAGCCTGGCGCATTTGTTTGGGAATAAGATTGGTGGTAAGCAATGCCAGGAACAAACCATCCATACCAAATATGGCTCCCGAAGCGCCTGCACTGTTTACGCCATCTTTATGCCACCACAGGCTTACAAGGCTGGCCAGTACACCTGTACATAAATAGGCGGTAATAAATTTTACTTTACCCAGCATCGGTTCCAGGTAAATACCCACCATGTATAAGCAGTACATATTCATCAGCAGGTGAATGATACCAAAATGAATAAATACATTGGTGACCAAACGCCACCAATCACCGCTTAGGGTAAGATCTGTATAGTTGCTGCCCCATTTTATATGTACCAGGCCATTGGGTTCAAAAATGCCGGCACCATTTACGGCCATTAAAATAAATACCAGCACATTAATCGCAATGATAGCATAGGTAACATATAAATTACCGGTAGACAGGTTCATCGCGGCATCTATGGCTGTAGCATCTTTGGCTTCCTGTTCGGCCACCTGTTGGGTTTTAATTCTTCTTCGATGCCGGATTCACTCATCGAATTTTTACAGTTTTCAAAAGCCGCTAAAAAAGCGGCAATATTCTTTTTATTTTTTCCACCCATATCAAAAGATTCTCCCTGAGTCATTTCACTGCTGATGGTAAGCTGTTGCGGGGCGCCGCTGGCAATTACCTGTATGGCATTTGTCTTCCAGTTTTTAGGTGTAAGGGCCAGTAATTTTTCTTCGCCTGCAAATTGTATATCCCACGCCAATTGTTTAAAAGCACTATAGCTGATCGCTAAAATGGTCTCCTTATCCAGTCCGTTAACTACTATTGTCTGTTCCTGTTGCGGCATATAATTGATTTAATACAAGATGATTTATTTTTTGTTAATCACCAATACCCAAATCCACTTATTTTTTTCTAACCGACAAATAAACCTCTTGGTAACTTTTATAATATAACAATTGATAAAATTGTATTTAATCTGTGCAATCCGTGGCCAACCTTTTTTTGCCAGCGGCAAAATAAATTTCTTGTAATTTCGTGGCTCAAAAATCTAAGGCATGGCATTCAGAAATTTTAAGATGGTGGGCTATGTAGTTTATGGCCGTGGTAGTTTTAACCAGTTGGATGAAATTATTTTACACCACCGCAAAGCCGGGGCACCAATGATCTTTTTAGTGGATCATTTTTTTGAGGGTAAAGCCCTTGCCAGCCGGGTACCCCTGCGCGGCAACGATAAGATTATTTTTGTGGATGTTACCCACGAACCAAAAACCACTTACGTGGATGAACTGGCTCTCCAGCTGAAAGAAACTTTTGGTGCTGTAAGCGGTATCATTGGTATTGGTGGTGGCTCAGCGATGGATCTGGCAAAAGCGGTTTCTTTAATGATGACCAACCATGGCTCTTCTTCCGATTACCAGGGCTGGGACCTGGTGAAATCCCCGGGCGTATATAAAGTGGGTATTCCCACATTAAGCGGTACCGGTGCCGAAGTAAGCAGAACAACGGTGTTAACCGGGCCTGCAAAAAAACTGGGCATGAACAGCGACTTCACTCCTTTTGACCAGATCATTTTAGACCCGGAATTAACCGCAGACGCACCAGCCAACCAGCGTTTTTACACCGGTATGGATTGTTATATCCATTGTATTGAAAGTTTAACCGGTACTTACTTAAATGAATTCAGTAAAAGCTATGGCGAAAAGGCATTGCAGCTTTGCCGTGAAGTATATGTAGACAAAACCGGTTGGGATGCCGGCAGCGATGAGAAATTAATGATGGCTTCCTACGCCGGTGGTATGAGCATCGCCTACAGCCAGGTTGGGGTAGCCCATGCTGTTAGTTATGGCTTGAGCTATTTATTAGGAACTAAACATGGTGTAGGAAATTGCATCGTATTTGATAAGCTGGAAGAATATTATCCTGAGGGTGTGAAGGAATTTAAACTGATGGTGGCCAAAAACAATATCGATATCCCACAACATATCTGCGCCGGACTGAGTGATGAAGATTTTGATAAAATGATCAATGTATCCTTGGGCATGAAACCACTTTGGGAAAATGCATTGGGAAAAGATTGGGAAAAGATCATTACGAAGGAAAAGTTGAGGACGTTGTATGAGCGGTTGTAGATGTTGAATTAAATGAAGTATATAGAATCGTTATTTACTTTTTTCATGAAAACATTTACAGAAGCAAAGTTTGATACAATAATTAAGGAAGGATTTCACGAAATTTTAAAACCTCTTGGATTTAAGAAGAAGGTTAATAATTTTTATCTTCAACTTCAGGACTTAGGTCAGATTATCAATATACAGCGAAGTTCCTTCAATTCAAAAGAGCATATCAATTTTACAATTAATACAGGCATTTTTATACCCGAATATTGGCTGGCCTATTACAATTTTCATAATGGGGTGGTTCCTACCTTTCCAACAGAACCCGCTTGCGCTATCAGGCAAAGGATTGGAAAGCTAAAATATAAGGGATATGATAAATGGTTTGATGTAAATACAGAAACGAACGTAAGTGATTTGATGGAAGAACTGAAAGACTGTGTTCTTAATTATATACTCACCTACTTTAATAGTATAAATAACAAGGCTGCTGTTCTGCAAATATTAGGTGATAAAACTGTAAGTATGGAAACATTTGGAAGACTTATTATTTATGGCGAGTATAAAGAATTTGCTAAGGCACAAGCCGAATATGAAAGATTACTCAATGACAGGTATACCAATTTTAACTTTAAAGATTCGCTTAATGAATATAAAGCGAAGTATGGATTGCAAAATTAAATTTACTCTTAATCTCTACCGCTCATAATTTTTTAACCCTGCCCTTTATTATTCTCTCTCATTATTCCAATAAAATTCCTTTCCTTTAAGTAACCTCCACTTAAAATAAGGATCATGAAAAATTTATCCCGCCGTTCTTTTTTACAAAACCTGGGTATTACTGCAGGAGCAACGGCAGCCGTTGCTGCATTACCTTCATTTATAAAATCTCCGCTGACAAATGTTGAAAGCTATGATGGCAAAAAACTCAATATCGCTTTATGCGGGCTGGGCCGTTATGCCGGGTACCTGGCTTCGGGTTTGGAAAGTTCGGTATATTGTAAACTAACGGGGCTGGTTACCGGCACCCCGGCAAAAGCCGACTCATGGGGTAAAAAATATAATATCCCTTCAGCAAATATTTACAACTACCAGAATTTTGACAGCATCATCAATAATAAAGCTATTGACCTTGTTTATATCGTTCTGCCCAATGCCATGCATAAAGAATATGTATTGCGGGCTGCCAAAGCAGGCAAACATATTATTGTAGAAAAGCCCATGGCCATCAATGAAAGGGATTGTATTGAAATGACGGAAGCCTGCAAAAAGGCCGGCGTACAACTGGCCATCGGTTACCGCCTGCATTACGAGCCTTATCACCTGGAAATAAAAAGACTGGGACAACAAAAAGTTTTTGGACAGGTACGTTTGATTGAAGTGTCGCTGGGTTATAAAACCAGTGATCCAAAAGAATGGCGGTTAAATAAAGCATTGGCCGGCGGCGGACCATTAATGAATGTAGGTTTGTATTGTGTACAGGCCAGCCGTTATGTACTGGGTGAAGAACCCATTGCTGTAACGGCACAGTTTGGCCCGGTTAGCAACAAAGATTTGTTTTCGCAGGTAGAAGAATCCATTACCTGGCAATTACAGTTTCCGAGTGGTGCCGTATGTAATTCCAGCAGTTCGTATAATTGCGGGATCGATCGTTTTTTTGCAACAGCAGATAATGGTTTTTTTGAGTTAAGCCCTGCCGTTAGTTACGGTCCTTTTCGTGGAAGGACAAGCAATGGCGAATTAAATTTTCCTGACATTAATCAACAGGCCACACAATGTGATGAGATCGCGAAAGTGATTTTACAAAACAATCCTTTGCCGGATCATATCACCGGGCTGGAAGGTATTAAAGACATGAAAATAGTAGATGCGATTTATAAGGCTGCCGCTACCGGGCAAAAAATTTCATTGGTATAATTAAATTATTACAGGTTCCAGTTCACTTTAATATTATTCTTTTCGGCGTATACTTTTCCAATGCTGATAAGTTTGTTATAGATATTTTTAAACCCTTCAACATATTTTTCCCGAATGGCTTTTGCATAAGCAGCTGTTTTTTCTTTTGATGCGCCTTCGTCATACAGTTTTGCCAGTTGTTTATATTCATTTTTATACACTGGTAAAATATATTCAAACATGGCTATTGAAGTCTGCAGCATTTCTTTTGTTTCGGTGGTTTGTTTCAAGTCCTTTAATTTTTCGAATGCCTCTTCTGTAAAATGAATATTCTGTTCGGCGACGTCAGCCCTTTTCATGGCTACAACAGTACCGTTTTCCGCCATCATTGCTGAGGGCGATTCAAACTGGAGTAATAAACCATCATCGGCAAACCCGGTGAACATGTTGGAGTTCAACACTGCAATATCAAAATATCTTTCGGGACTGGTAGTATTACATGCAGTTAATAATATAGCACAGCAAATCAATACTCCTAATGATCTAATATTTTTTTTCATCCTTGCAATTTTACACAAAGTAAAATACCGGCGGGTATTTTATAAAAAACGGTTATACCAAAGGCGCCTGTTGTTTACTAAACGGTTTGCCTTCACAAGATTTTTGCTATTCGTGGTTTTGATTGAGCTGGATCCAATACATGCCCACTTCTGCAATGGCAGCTGCAAATCCTTCAAAATCTACCGGCTTTACAATATAACTGTTGGCGCCTAATGCGTAGGCTTTTTTAATATCCGGGCTTTCTTTTGAAGAAGTTAATACTACAACAGGAATTTTTTTTGTAAGATCATTGCCCTTGATTTGTTGCAATACTTCCATACCATCAATGCGGGGCATTTTAAGATCGAGCAAAATGATACGGGGTTGTATATGCGTATCCCTGTTTTCAAATTCGCCTTTGCCAAACAAAAAATCAATAGCGCTTACACCATCTTTTACATGTACAATATGATTAATGACCTTCTTTTTTTTCAACGCCCTGATGGTTAGCTCTGCATCGTTTTTATTGTCTTCTACCAATAGCACATCTATTTCCATCTCTTCCATGGTTAATAATTTTAAAGATTAAATAGGTGGTCTTAAGACAAGCTGCTGACTAAAACAATTTCATAAACAAAAGTTATAATAAAAAAGGCAACAAAAAGAAATTTACCGGGTTTAAATTATGAGTTATAGCAATTACATAAAATCGGGAATAGAAAATAATATGTAAATTGTTTGTTCAATACAGTAAGTCATGTTTGAGGAGAGTAAAAAATATTTGTCTTATATACTTAACCCGCTGGACCTGTTACGTACCAAAAAGGTACTACAGGTAAATCCTACTGTTGCACCGCCAAGGGCAGAGCCGGAAGAGGTTAAAATTTTTGTGTATGATTACGATGCCGCTACGGTTAAAGTGGGCGACCTGAAAGAAGTACCGGAGTGTTATGCCTACCTCGATTCTCCAAAAACCACCTGGATAAATGTAGATGGCCTGCGTAAGGCTGATGTTGAAAAAATATGTAATCATTATGGCATTCATTACCTGGTGATCGAGGATATTTTAAGTATTGGCCAGCGCCCGAAAATGGATGAAATGGATGGCCTGGTATTTTGTGTACTGAACATGCTGTACTTTAATGAAAAGGAATCTTCGGTAGAAACAGAGCAGATCAGTATTGTACTGGGAAAGAATTTTGTGATCAGTTTCCAGGAAGATGCCGCAAAAGATGTATTCAATCCGCTGCGGGAACGGCTTAAATTCAATGGCAGTAAGGTAAGGCAGAACAAGGCTGATTTTTTATTTTATTCGCTTATCGATCTGATTGTAGATAATTATTTTATCGTGATGGAAAAGCTGGGCGAAAAAATCGAAGGCCTGGAAGAAGATATTATCCGTAATGCCAATAACCGCAGCCTGGCTAAAATAAATATGTTTCGTAAGGAAATGATCTTATTAAAAAGAAGCGTGGCGCCGGTAAGGGAATTGGTAAATGGTATTTTACGCAGCGACAGTGATTTGATTGAAGAGCGTACAGAAAAATATTTTAAAGATGTGTATGATCATATTTTACAGGCCAACGATCTTGCCGAAAACTACCGTGATATGATGATCAACTTAAACGACCTGTATTTAAGTAATGTTAATTTAAAAATGAACGAGGTAATGAAAGTAATGACAGTGGTAACCTGCTTACTGGCACCGGCAACTGTTATCGGTGGTATTTTTGGGATGAACTTCGAGATTATTCCTTTGCTACACAATAAATGGGGATTTTTTATTTCCGTGGGCCTGATGCTGTTTATTCCTTTGGCAATGCTACGGATGTTCAGGAAACGGGGATGGTTTTAGGGTGAGTGGTCAATGGTGAATAAAAGCTTGTTGATCCGCACCTCTATTACCCGTTGACAATTCACCATTCACCTTCACGCTTTCTTCTTATAAATAGGCACCGTACTGCAAGGCTCACCGTACATAATGCTTTTTACCACCGGCCTCAATAAATTCGTGATCTCTACATATGCCGATTCTGATACGGGCAGTTCTCCGCAACCTTTTATCACCACCCTTTTATCTGCATAATCAGCCACATTAAGCTGGTTGAGGTTCTTTATAAATAAGGTTTGTTTTAAAAAATCCTCGTTACCAAAAACGATGGCTTTGGCAACAGGCTGCAGGTAACTGGCCACCAGCATATAAGCCCACATGGGTATGATGGCATCGGCAGTGCAGGTAAGTGCAATATTTTTATTGCTGTAAGGAGTAAGGTCTAAATTCTTTAATGCTTCCCTGAAATCCTTTTCTTTTAAGATAAGGCCCATAAAAAGATATTCCTTCAGGTCGAAGACCATCGCTTCTTCCTTTGGATAATAATCTTCCAGGTTGATGGTGATGATACCGCTTTCTGCAACCTTATTTGTCATTACTTCTTCCATAATGCAAAGTTAAAGCAATATTCTGCCGGCTTGCAGGGGCTTTTAAAAATTTCTTCTTCTCGTAAAAGCAAGAACCCATGCAGGCCTGCATGGGTTCTTATATATAAATGTTAAAAGTATCGCTTAGTAATACTTGTTGCGGTTATCTTTAATAGTAGCCTGGTTTTTCAATCCCTCAAACCAGCCGCTTCCTGCCTGCGTACGCAGTGCTGTGATTTGCTGTGTTTTTAGTTGTGCAGCAGCTTCCGGGGTAGCTGCAGCTTTGGTACCAACACTATTTACTTTAATTAAGAATATCCCCACACCGCCTTCAATTGGAGCAGATACTTTGGTTTGATTTTCTTTATTAAAACTGGCACCTATTACTTTTGGTTCCTGCCCAAGTCCATTAATGATTGAGGCGTTAAATGTAAGTGTACTGTCGGCACCGGCAGTTGCTATTGGTTGCTGGTAATCAGCAGCGGCTTTTTCCAATGTTGGATTAGCGCCTAATTTTTTTATGATCTGTTCTGCTTTTTTCTGGTTGCGGATAATGCCCTGTACCATCATACGTGCAGTTTTAGCATCCTGGGTACCTTCGTTTTGTACTTTATCCACGGTAGCCACTATAAACTGGTTGCCGATATTAAATGGTTCGCTAACATCTCCTTCTTTGGCATCAAATACCCATTTTACCAATGTTCTTGCATCCGCTAACTCGCCACGGCCCAATGAATAATCATTTTCTTTTACAATAGTTGGAAGGCTAATTTTTTGTAAACCATTTTTTGCAATGTAGGATTCAAAATCTTTCCCGGCTTTTTGGCCGGATAATTTGGTAGCATTTAAATTGGCTGCACTGATAGTAGCTTCGCTGGCCAGAATTTCCTTAGGCAAAAATGCTACTTTATATAAAGTACCGTTTCCTTTTGTTCCCAATGCTTCTATTACATGGTAACCGAAAGGTGTTTTTACAATACCTTGTGTTCCTGCAGGTTTGGTGAAACTAAAATCATTAAAATCAGGCATCATTTTGCCGTATTCAAAATAATCGTAAACACCGGCTTTTTTATTACTTCCTTCATCGGTAGAGTATTTGGTAACCATTGCTCCAAAATCTGCGCCGCCTTTAATCGCTGCCAAAATACTGTCGGCCAGTTTTTTTGCCACGCTGTCTTCCAGTATTGGCTGGCCGGTTTGTGGATTTACTGTACCTATTAATATATGTCTCGCTTTGGCACTGTCAGGTGCAGTTTTAGTACCCAACACTTTTGCCAAAACATAACTACCATTTTCTACATAAGGGCCATAAACAGTTCCTACCGGTAATTTAATAAGGGTATCAGTTATTGTAGAGGTGATCTTTGATTTTGGCTTATAGTTGGTATCAAATGTTACATTGGGTGCATTCCTGCCTATAAAAGCGGCCATATTGGTTTCTGTTTCCATAGCGGCTTTTAAACCATTAACCTGTTCTTTTGCTGCAGCACTGTCCTGTGCATTGGGCAACTGGCTAAAAGCTACATAGGAGATCATGCGGCCGGCTTCCTGTTTAAACTGTTTTTTATGCCCGGTTACATACGCTTCAATTTCTGCGTCGGTTACTGTTATAGTACTGTCGCTGATAACACCGTAAGGTACTTGTACATAAGTGATATTCGCAAATGTAGTGGCTTCAGTATTGTCTTTTTGCTGCATCCATCCAGGGTAGTAAGCGCTGGCATTTAATAGAGCAAAATATTTTGATGACGTGCTGGTTAATTTCTGTGGATCCAATAATTGCTCGTTGATCATTTCCCTTCTTTCACCTTTGGCTTTTTTAAGTTCGGTCAAAGTTTGTGCTACTTTCGACTGGTCCAGTTGTCCTGTTGCCGGATCGATCATTTCTTTATCCTGTAATAAAGGATTGCCCTGCTCGTTACTGGATAATATAGCAGACAATTCTTTTGAAGTAAAATCAATCCCAAGTTTAGCCGCTTCTTTATAAAAGATATTCTCCGCCACCATCTGGTTCCAAACCTGTTCTCTTACCTCACCTTGCTCAGGCGTTCTGCCTTGCTGCTGCGCCTGTTGCTGGGCCATAGCATAAGCCGAATTGTACTTTTTATCAAAATCAGCTTTTTCGATAGGTTCTCCATCTACTTTACCTACACTACTGTTTAAAGAATTGAAAAAGCCATTACCTCCTTTGCTTCCGGAGTTGGCATCCATTAATAAAAAACCAATTAAACTTAAAGCAATTACTGCAATTACTACTGCAGCACCTTTGTCACGGATAGTTTGAATTACTTGCATATTTTTTCCTAAATTAAAATGGAGGGCAAAAATAGGGGAAAAACAGCTATTAACAGCCAATTTTTGAAGCCGGATACCAGTAAAAAGTGAGTATTGACGAGTTCTCCGGCCGTTGGCCTATGTTTGTTGTTCAGATTGAGCAATAACAACTGTTTCAACGGTTCTTAACATTGCATTGTTAATAAACCGGTTTTACTGTTAACAAGGGCAGGTTAGGCCGGCAAAAATAGGTTGTAAAATGAGTTTAAGTATTTGTGTTCCCGGTTTTCAGAATTCAGCTGTTAGAAGATGATGGTTTATCCAAAGGATATTAACAGGGGAAATTAAAAAATGCCGGATTTAATTTCCCCCGTGTTATTTTATTAACGCTTGTTTATAAAATAACTGCCTGAAAAAATTATACTCAATAGCAGTATAGGTTAGTAGCTTAATAGCGTCAGTTTTTTTTATGTTAATTAAATGTGGATGGAGGTGGATAAGTAAAAGGTTTTAATTTTACATCATAAAGAAAAAACTTTCTTTACACTTATTAACACCTATAGTAGTAGTAAGTGATTATATAAATAATAAGTATTAATACATATTATGACAGATATTAACAGCGCAAAAGCAAATTTACAAACCGCCGGTTTTCTCGATGTGGACATCAACCCGGAAATAGATTTGTTTGCAGAAATTGAAAAATTAAAAAAAGAAAAAAATGCCATTATCCTGGCGCATTATTACCAGGAGCCGGATATACAGGATGTAGCAGATTATATTGGTGATAGTTTAGGATTGGCACAGGCGGCTGAAAAAACAGAAGCAGATATTATTGTTTTTGCAGGCGTACACTTTATGGCTGAAACAGCCAAAATACTTAACCCATCTAAAAAAGTTTTATTACCTGATCTTAATGCAGGTTGTTCATTAAGCGATAGCGCACCACCGGCATTATTTAAATTGTTTAAAGAAAAACATCCCGATCATTTGGTGATTACTTATATCAATTGCTCGGCAGGCATGAAGGCTTTAAGCGATATCATCTGTACTTCTTCCAATGCCCAAAAAATCATCGAAAGTCTGCCGGCTGATCAACCTATCATTTTTGCACCGGATCGTAACCTTGGGGCTTATATTAACAAACAGACGGGTAGAAATATGTTACTATGGAACGGTGCCTGTATGGTGCATGAAATTTTCAGCATGGAGAAGATAACGAAATTAAAGATCCGTCATCCAAAGGCCAAAGTAATCGCTCACCCGGAATGTGAAGCCCCTGTGTTGGCACTCGCCGATTATATTGGCAGTACAACGGGATTATTGAAGTTTACCCAAAAAGATGATGCGCAGGAATACATTGTGGTTACCGAAACAGGCATATTGCACCAGATGCAAAAGAACAACCCGGGTAAAACCTTTATTCCGGCTCCACCGAATAACAGTTGTGCCTGCAATGATTGTCCGCATATGAAATTGAATACGCTGGAAAAACTATATTTATGTATGAAGTATGAATTACCCGAAATTATCATGGAGGAGGATTTAAGGATTGCTGCTAAAAAACCAATTGACCGTATGCTGGAGATAAGTGCACAATATGGGTTATAAATCCTTTATAAGATTTTAATTAGTGGCTACAAATTATGGGTATTGAAAAATAAGTTTTGTAATTTTTCAGAAACAAATCTACATTCGTAAACCTTAAATGTAAAAGTTATGGCAATCCCTTCAGTTGATCTGGCAGAATTCTTAAGTGGCGACCCCGTTCGCAAAGCGGCATTTGTGCAGGAATTGGGTAAAGCCTACGAGGATGTTGGTTTTGTTGCTGTTAAAAATCACGGTGTACCCGATGAGTTAATAGCTGACCTGTACAGGTATGTGCAGGAATTTTTTTCATTACCTTCCGAACAAAAGAAAAATTACGAGATACCGGGATTAGCCGGGCAAAGAGGATATACAAGTTTTGGTAAAGAACATGCCAAAGGAAGTGAGGCACCGGACCTGAAGGAATTCTTCCAATACGGCCAGATACCCCGGGATAATTTTAAAGAAGAAGAATATCCGCCAAATGTGGCGGTGAAGGAAATAAAGGAATTCAATCCAACATTTGACTATGCCTACCGGGAATTTGAAAAATCCGGTACCGCTTTATTACAGGCCATAGCATTATATCTTGGGCTTGATGAACACTATTTTGATCAATATGTGTACAATGGCAATTCTATTTTAAGATCTATACATTACCCGCCTATAACCAGCGAACCCAAAAGTGCCATCAGGGCTGAACAACATGAAGATATCAACCTGATCACATTACTGGTAGGTGCATCTGCTGATGGTTTGCAGATATTGACCAAACAAGGCGATTGGGTTGGAGTAACTTCTTTACCCGAACAGATCGTTGTGAATGTGGGCGATATGCTGCAACGTTTTACCAATAATAAATTGCGCAGCACCACGCATAGGGTAGTAAATCCTGCAAGGGAACTATGGCATACTTCACGTTTTTCTATTCCTTTTTTCCTGCATCCCAAAAGCAGTATGAGCCTGCAATGCCTGGATACCTGCATTGATGCCAATCACCCAAAAGCCTATCCTGATGCTACAGCAGGTGAATACCTGGATGAAAGGCTTAGAGAAATCGGCTTAAAAAAATAGGAATGAGATTATAATATTTGTCCTTGTTAACTGTCCTGCTATATTTAAAACCAGCGTAGTCAACTATACTATTGAAATTACTCAGGCATACTCTTTTTTTAAAGTCGGTGTTTTTGCACAGTGTAACTGCTTTTGGTGGACCGCAGGGACATATGGGAATGATGATGAAAACCTTTGTTGACAGGAGGAAGGATGTAACAAAAGAAGAATTGATTGAATACAATTCATTTTGCCAATTATTACCTGGTGCATCTTCCACACAAACATTAACGCTTATCGGGTATAAACGTGGTGGTGTGCCGCTGGCAGTATTGACTTTAATTATATGGATATTACCCGCCTGTTTTTTAATGGGGGGACTTTCTTTCCTCGTAACTCATATTGCAAAGGAAAATCTTAATACCAGCATCTTCCAGTTTATACAACCAATGGCTATCGGATTCTTAGCCTACGCGGCTTTTAAAGCCTTCCGTATATCAGTAAATAATTTAATTACACAGATCATTATGCTGGTGGCTATGACGGCCACTTATTTTTTGTTCAAAGCGCCCTGGGTTTTCCCCAGTCTTATTATTACCGGTAGCCTGATCACTAATATCAGTAGTAAACGCATACCTGAAAAAACGGTCATCAAACCTAAGCAGATACGCTGGACTAATATCTGGCTCTTTGTATTGATCTTTATTATTGCAGGAATATTGAGTGAAACAGCCCGGAAACAGAATTGGGAAAATAGAAAGGCCTTCAATTTATTTGAGAACTTTTACCGTTTTGGAAGTTTTGTGTTTGGTGGCGGAGATGTGCTGATACCATTGATGCTGGACCAATATGTTGCCCGGCCGAGTTCGCCCAGGATCATTCAGAAAAATGACAGGAATATCATAAGAATTGAAAGAGAAGAGTTATTGACCGGGGCCGGTATGGTTCGGGCAATACCCGGACCGGTATTCTCGATCGCATCATTTACCGGCGGAGTGGCTATGAAAAGGGAAGGCGGAGAAATGCAACTGATGGGTTGCATAATAGGAGCTGTCGCTATATTTTTACCGAGCGCATTACTGGTGCTCTTCTTCTTTCCTGTATGGCAATATTTGAAAAAGTATGTAGTGGTTTATCGTGCATTGGAAGGTATTAATGCGGTAGTGGTAGGTATAATGTGGGCGGCAACACTGTATTTATTGAGGGATGTTTCTATTATTGCTTTTACGCCACTTAGCTTCATAAATATCGGCGTTATTATAGGTACATTTTTAATATTGCAATACACAAAAATTCCAGCACCTTTCATTGTATTATTTTGCCTTGCTATTGGGTTTATCTTTTAATAAATTAACTCCTGTAATACCCGTTTTTTTCGATCTCTTCTTTTACGATATCCGGGACAAGGTAGCGGATAGATTTTTTCTCTTTAACCAAACTTCGTATACGCGTACTAGATATGTCTAGCAGTGGTGCGTCTAAAATTGTTACAGCCGCTCCAAAGGTTTGCTTTATTTCAAAGCCAGGCCTTTTATAAATATAGAAGGAATAGTTTTTTATGAGCAACTCGTAATTCTTCCATTTATCCAGGTTTTGAAAACCATCACTGCCCATTATTATGGAGAAAGTATGCTCCGGGTGTTTTTCCGATAAGTAGGTCAGGGTATCAATGGTATAGGATGGTTTGGGTAATTTAAACTCTACATTGCTGGCCCTTAACTTAGTTTCCCCGTCGATGGCAATATTAACCATGTGCAGACGCTGGTATTCATTTAAAAGAGAAGCTGAACTTTTGAATGGATTTTGCGGCGAAACAACAAACCAAACCTGTTGGAGTGTAGTATTGGTAATCACATGATTGGCTATAATTAAGTGCCCGGTATGCACGGGGTTAAAGGAACCAAAGTATAATCCAACAGTCATTGATTAATATAGTGAGGTGAATATTATTTAACAGGTACAGGCATTTCTTCTACCCATATATGTTCGGCTTCGTTAAGCCTGAGACTAAGCCGGTAACCCGCTACTAGGATAGAGATAGGATCTTTTAATGGAGCGATCTGTTCTACCATAATTTGTTCTCCCGGCACACAACCCATTTCCATAAGCTTTAAAAAGATATCATCGTTTTCAAAATGCTTGATAATAACTGCCTTGCCTACTTCAATTTCAGATAATCGCTTCTCCATTCCCTTAAATTATTTAAGTGCAAAAGTATTCATTCGTAATTGTTTAATAATTTCGATTTTAGAAATTACCTATGCCTCCAGTACAATTCTTTTTCCCTTATAAAAGTATCAGCCTCCGTTCAAGGGCTGAGTTAAAGTTGTTTATCGCGGAAATACTCAGAAAGGAGGGCAGGAAGTTATCAAACCTGACCTATGTTTTTTGCGATGATGACTACCTGTTGAATATTAACCGGCAGCATTTAAAGCACGATTTTTATACTGATATCATTACGTTTGATCTTTCCGAAACCAATAAATTGATAACCGGGGAAATTTATATCAGTACAGATAGGGTGAGGGATAATGCGTTACAATTAAGCACTTCCTTAAACGAAGAGTTACACCGCGTAATATTCCATGGTGCTCTACACTTATGTGGATATAGAGATAAAACCAGGGAAGAGGAAAGGCAAATGCGCCAGAAGGAAGATTTTTACCTGAAGCTTTACTTTAAATAGTTCCACGTGGAACAAGTGGCTACATCGTTTCACGTGGAACATCCAATCAATTTTATTTTCCCTTCATTTTGCTATTGGGTATCTTTGCGGCATGTTTCCAGAATATGATGTTATCGTTGTGGGTGCTGGTCATGCCGGTTGTGAAGCCGCCGCCTCTGCTGCCAATATGGGTAGCAAAGTGCTGTTGATCACTATGAACATGCAAACCATTGCCCAAATGAGTTGTAACCCAGCGATGGGAGGTATAGCAAAGGGTCAGATAGTAAGAGAGATAGATGCAATGGGCGGATATAGTGGGATTGTAACAGATGAAAGCATGATCCAGTTCCGGATGCTCAACCGTTCAAAAGGTCCGGCCATGTGGAGCCCAAGGGCACAAAGCGATCGTATGCTTTTTGCTGCCAAATGGAGGGAAATGCTGGAAAACACCAGGAATGTAGACTTTTACCAGGATATGGTAAATGGATTATTAATAAAGGATGGTCGCGTTTACGGGGTTGAAACGGGGTTAGGGCATCAAATACGTTCAAAATCTGTTGTTTTAACCAATGGCACTTTCTTAAATGGTGTGATCCATATAGGAGAAAAAAAGCTGGGAGGCGGGAGGATGGCAGAAAAGGCTGCTACAGGAATAACAGAGCAACTGGTTTCACTGGGTTTTGAAAGCGATCGCCTTAAAACAGGTACTCCACCGCGGTTAGATGGCAGAAGCCTGGATTATTCCAAAATGGAAGAGCAAAAAGGGGATGACGAAATTGTTGGCTTCAGCTACCTGGATACTAAAAAGATCAGTCCCCAACAGCAACGTAGCTGTTGGATCACTTATACAAGCCCCGAAGTACACGACATATTAAAGACAGGATTTGAAAAAAGTCCCATGTTCCAGGGAAGGATACAAGGAACCGGTCCGAGGTATTGTCCAAGTATAGAAGATAAGATCAACCGCTTTGCAGAAAGAGACCGGCACCAATTATTTGTGGAGCCGGAAGGTTTTAATACGATAGAGATATATGTAAACGGGTTTTCCTCCTCCTTGCCAGAAGAGGTTCAATATCAGGCACTTAAAGCTGTACCAGGTTTTGAAAACTGCAGGATGTTCCGGCCAGGTTATGCTATTGAATATGATTTCTTTCCACCTACACAATTAAAATTCAGCCTGGAAACAAAGTTGATTGAAAACCTATTTTTCGCCGGGCAGATCAACGGCACTACCGGATATGAGGAAGCAGCCTGCCAGGGATTAATGGCCGGAATTAATGCACATCAAAAAGCCAGGGAGCTGGATGCAGTAGTACTAAAAAGAAGCGAAGCTTATATCGGGGTTTTAATAGACGACCTGATCAATAAGGGTACAGATGAACCTTACAGGATGTTTACCAGCAGGGCCGAGTTTCGCACTTTATTGAGACAGGATAATGCCGACCTGCGGTTAACCGAAATAAGTTACCGGTTAGGATTGGCCTCGCAGGAGCGTATGGAAAAAGTAAAGATCAAAAAAGACCAGGTGGAAAAAGTAAAGGAAATACTGGCCAGCACCAATATTGATGCGGAAGAAAGTTCGGTATTTTTAGAAAGCGTACAATCGGCGCCGTTAGTACTTAAACAAAAAGCTGCGCAGGTATTATTAAGACCAATGATAGGTTTGGAAAGTATGATGCAACATATTCCCAAAATAAAAAATTTACTGGGTGAATTTGATTCCACCGTTTTGGAACAGGCCGAGATCCAGATCAAATACGATACCTATATTACCAAGGAAAAAGAACTGGTAACCAAAATGAGCCAGCTGGAAGATCTTCTCATTCCTGATAACTTCGATTACGAAAAATTAATTTCACTGGGTACAGAAGCCAAACAAAAATTTAAAAAGATCAGGCCCAGAACTTTGGGCCAGGCATCACGTATCTCCGGGGTAAACCCGAGCGACGTGCAGATATTAATGGTTTTTATGGGAAGATAATTTTTAAAAAAGCAGCTTCGTTTCTCAATAAAATATAAATTACATCGTTAGATACCAAAATTTTACTATGCAACTTCATTTTAGCAACGACAGTTCCAAAGAATTGGTTTTTGAAAACGTAACGGAATACCTGAAGCAAAAAAATTTAAAGATCCATAAGCAGGATAGCAGCAGGCCATGGGGCGGATTTTTTGTGATTGAAGAAGCAGAAGCCGAAAAATTTATTGCATTATATTTTCCGCAGCTTACCAAAGCGGAATTGAATATTTCGGGAAAATTAAGTCCGAAGATTTTGGTAGTAGCGCCCAACAAAAGATTAAGCTGGCAGTACCATCACCGTCGTGCAGAAATATGGAAACTGATAGGTGGTGTGGCTGGAGTTGTAACAAGTGATACCGACGAAGAAAAAGAAACTAAAGATCTTCAAATTGGCGACATTATACAATTGAAACAAGGAGAGCGCCATCGTTTGTTAGGTACAAAAGGATGGGGCATCATTGCAGAGATCTGGCGCCACACCGATGCTGCCAATCCAAGTGACGAAGATGATATCGTGAGGGTGCAGGATGATTTTGGAAGATAGGATCGGCCACGGATTACACAGATTTTCACGGATAAATACAAAGAAAATATTTCATAGGAGCTAATACAATTAGCTCCTTTTTTTATTAGTTATTCACTAACTACTTTAATCTGAGCTTTCTCAATCTTGAACGGATAGCTCCGGCGTTTCGGCCAAAATGTTTGATGATTTCTGAATCAGAAGTATTATTATGAAACATTTCGGTTAATTTTTCATCCTGCTCCTGTGTCCATGGTTTATAAGCATCTGCATGTTTGGTTCTTATCAATTCCACCGAAAAAGTTTTTCCGTTGCTGCCGGAATATTTTGAAGCTCCCCGTTTTGGTATAACCGGATCAACCGGTGCAGGTTTAACTTCTTTTGGCGCTTCTTTTTTTATGATCCTGATCTGCGGAAATTTTGGAAAATTGTTGGGCAATAATTCTTCAGGAATGTGTATGATGTTTTTTGTACGGGTTGCTGCTACATATAACAGGTTGATCTCTTCATTCAGTTTATTGATCTTTTTTTCATCATTACCCAATTCCATCGCCTGCCGCTCTACTTTTTCTTCGGTAATAAAATCATTTACCAAATGGATGGAATCATATTCCATTCCCTTACAACGGTGAACGGTAGAAAATATAAGGTCCGCATTTTCCTTATCATCTGCGGCTACATGTTTTTCCTTTAAATTTTTTATGATATTGTAAATATCATTGCCATATTTTTTTACAATCTCCAGCATCATACCCAATTGAGCATCTTCCGTTTTATCAATATACTCTTCCAGGTCTTTTATAGAAGGCATTGAACGGATCAATTCATCTTTTATCTGCGACCGTTTATTATTCTGCAGGTTCAGTACATCGTATAATGAAGCGCCCTCATCAGCATAAGTGTACGAATTGATATTGCCTTCAAAATAAATCCGGTTTACATTTTTCTTTTCGGTGGTATATTCTATAGCTTTTAATAGTAAACCTAAATTAGTACGCCCGATTACAGCTTTGCTAAGCATATCGGTATTTGTTCCCAGGCCTTTAATGATATTGGGTTTTATTTCCGCAATATAATCTTTCCAGGATAAAATGCTGCTGGCTAAATGAGCAATATCATTTCCAAACCTGAAACTATGACTGAGATCGAAATTTTTAAAATGCGTTTTCTCCAGTGAATTTACTGCATAGCGCCAGCTATAAATTTGTTGGTGCGTATCGCCAACAATCACTTTTATCGCAGGCTGTTTTAAAAAAATATCCAGCATGGCGGGCGAAGCATCCTGGCCTTCATCAAACAAAATATAATCAAAGGGCAGCACCGGGTTTTGTAATTGAAATTTCTTAAGATAAAAATCATGTGTAATGTCAATTTCACCCTTATCCATTTTTGCTAAAAACTTTCTTGTCTGCGCTTCTAAAATTTTATAAAAGCTTTTTACAAAAACCTTCGCTTTGTGATCGGCAATAGTATCTAAATAATTTATTTCCTGTACTTTTGATTTATTGCTATTGCAAAACAGCGCCACAAATTTATTTACATGATTGGCAATAATAAACTCGTGGTGCTTTTCGCCATTGCTGCTTAAGCCCAATAGTTGCGCCAACTCATGGGTTTTATACCCCAATGCATTTACTGTATAGTTAAACTTTGGAACAATTTTTTTGTACGCCAGCGAGTGTGCCGTTTCAACAACGACATTGGGTAAATTTTTTTGCTGAAACTTTTTTATCGCTTCCAGTTTTACCGATTTATTAAATGCCAGGTAAAGAATCCTGGAATTTTTTGGTCTTGTTTTAGCATATTCAATTATCGTTGTTGTTTTGCCAGACCCGGCAACAGCATTGATCTTTATATCTCCCTCAGAAGTTAATATTGCTTCCTGTTCATCTGTAAGTCTCATTACTCAGCTTTTACTTTTTCTGCGGCCAGTACCATTTTTATTTCATTATAACTGATGTCGGCAGGTAAATTTTCAATAAGGGTTTTATGGCTTAATGCGCCATGTATAGCAATAGCTGCTAAAATGGATTGTTGTTTTTTTACAGGCACAATATCACTAAGCTTAATTTCTCCCGATTCAATAAATGGAATTAAGTGACCTTCAATAGTCCCAACAGTAAAATTTCTTTCCCTGGCAATTTCAGCAACCGCTTTTCCTTCTTTGTATAAATTAAAAGAAATTGTTTTGGTATCTGTTTTAGCGACAGCGTTTTTTTCTTTTACAACTTTTTCTTTTGAAGCTTTTAAAGGAAGGGCTGCCATATTGGTTTCAATTCCTGTACGGTTACAGTATTCTTCTACTGCCTCAATAATATCATCTCCGTATTTATCTACTTTAGCTTTTCCAAAACCGGTTATGTGTAATAAATCTTTTTTGGTTAGAGGAAGATAGGTGGCAATTTCTTTTAAAGTGGCCTGGTTGGCTACCATATAGATTGCTACCTGTTCTTCTTCTACTTTCATATCCCGCCAACGTTTTAAAGTGTTGTATAATTCCGTATTGGCTACATCTGTATAAGTTTCTTTTTTGCCACTGGCATAACAGGTGAGATTGAATTTGGGCAACGCAAATTTTAATTTATGGTGTAAAAATGTTGTCACCGAAAAAGGCTGTTTACAATATTGTAAATAATAAAGCACACTATGGATACTTAAAGCCAGCTGTTGCAGCTGTTCATTAATAATGTTAGCCGTTTCTTTATGTTCTGTAAGTAAGGGGTGGTTTTGCAATGCCTTTTGGTAAACCGCGAATTTCGGTTCAAAATGATTGGCCGCATCACTTATTCTTTTTTGAGCAGCTACATTATTTTCAATCACGGGTTCATCCCGCATAATACCACTCACCACATCAATAAATTTTAAACCAACCGCTTTATCACTGATAAAATGTTGTTTGATGTTTTCTATCCAGCTAACAGCGCCTGCATTTAATTTATCCTGTTGCTGTATTATATGATGCAGCAATAAAGCCAAATGAATTTCTACTTCATTAAAAGAAAATATTTCCGCAATTAACTGCTGCGTAAAAACCTGTCTTGCACCAGTGAAACGTTCGGCCAGTGAACCTTTGTGTGTGAGCGACTGCTGACCTTTAATTACATGATCATTGCTGAACAGTGTAGCTGCAGACAATTTGGATAGTAATACAATACCTTCCAAACTGGTGCAGCGGCTGAGCGCTACATACACCTGGCCACTGCTGAAAGAAGCGCCGGCATCGATCATCACTTTTTCAAAAGTCAAGCCCTGGCTTTTGTGAATAGTAATGGCCCAGGCTAAACGCAACGGGTATTGTGTAAAAGTGCCCAGGGTTTCCTGCTCCAGTTTTCCATCATTACGGTTTAAAGTATACCGGCTGTTTTCCCAGGTTTCTTTTCCTACTTCAATATCCACTCCATCACAATCCACCACAATTTTATTTTGCTCCAGTAATTTCACCACGCCGATCTTTCCATTAAAATATCTCCTGCCAACCGCATCATTTTTTAAGAACATTACCTGCGCTCCTTCTTTTAATACTAATGCTGCTTCTGCCGGAAAAATATGTTCGGGGAAATCTTCTTCTATCTCCGCTTTATAAGTAAATGGATTGGTAAATAAATTTTCTATCTTTTGCTGGTTGATCTCGTTGGCCTGTTTGTTGTGCGAAGTGAGCGTGATATATTTTTCACCGGGCATCGGCGAAAACAAAGGATCGTAGCGCAGGTGCAGGTCTTCAAAATCATCTGCATCCATCTGGTTATTGCGTACTTTATTTAACAGCCGCACAAAAGAATCTTCTTTTTGCCTGTAGATCTTGTCCAGCTCAATCAACAAGGGCATTTGTTCTTTAATAGCCATACTATCAAAAAAGAAAGGCGTGGTATAATATTCCTGTAAAATACTCCACTCATGATTTTGTGCTACGGGCGGCAACTGGTGCAGATCACCAATACATAATAATTGTACACCACCAAATGGCGTATCATAATTACGGCGGATACTTTTTAAAATAGTATCGATGGCATCCATCACATCGCAACGCACCATGCTTATTTCATCAATCACCAGCAACTCCATTTTACGGAGTAATTGCTGCCGTTGTTTATTATACCTTATTTTTCCAAGCAGGTCTTCCTTATGTGTCCTGGTGGGTAAAAAAGGATGAAAGGGCAATTGAAATAAACTGTGTAAGGTAACGCCACCGGCATTTATGGCCGCTACGCCGGTTGGTGCAGCCACTACAATATTTTTGGTAGCATTTTCTTTCAGGAATTTCAAAAAAGTTGTTTTTCCCGTGCCGGCTTTACCAGTAAGAAAAATGTTCTCTGACGTTTCGGTAACGAAGCGATAAGCCAGGTCAAATATTTCGTTGCGTTCTATTGTAAACACGGAATTTAATTTTAAATTAAAAGAATTAAGCCTGCGGCTTAAAGAACTTGCCACAGATTGCACAGATTACACAAATGTCTTCAAGAAAATTCAAGAGCACTAAAAATACAAAAACTCCTTCTGCCTGATTTCTGCAATCTGTGGAAAAAAAGTAAGCTGTGGGTTTATCTCAAAAAACCAATCTTTTATACTCTAATGATTTTCTACCAAAGTTAATTATCAAACCAACCCTACAGTCAGATATTTTCAGGTAGTTCAATGTTTGAGCAATATATTCATCATTGATCTCTTTATCTATTGCTTTAATTTCAACAATTATTTCATCAAAGAAAACAAAATCTGCAAAAAATTGATGCTGCAAAATTTGTTCTTTATAAACGATTTCAAATTTCTTTTCCCGCTCAATAGCAAACTCTCTTAATTTAGCTTCTATCACCATCGCATCTTTATAAACAATTTCACTAAAACCATTTCCCAATATGCGATGCACTTCCATACACAAACCAATTATCTCATAGGTTTCCTGTTTAAATAAAAACTCACTCATAATATATTTTTTTAGGGTAAACCACAGACTGCGCAAATTCAGAAATATTTCTGTGTAATTTGTGCAATCTGTGGCAGGGTTTTTAAGCCGCGGGCTTGTTATTCATCATCAGTAATTCGCTAACCTGTATTTCGGTAACGTACCTTTTGATGCCATCTTTATCGGTGTAGCTGCGGTTGATGAGTTTGCCCTCAATGGCCACTTCGGCGCCCTTGGTTAAAAACTTTTCGGCTATTTCGGCTACCTTACCCCAGGCCACTACATTATGCCAGGTGGTTTCCGTTACTTTTTCGCCGGTACGGCCACGATAGGTTTCGTTGGTGGCCATACTGAAGCGGGCCAGTTTTTTACCGTTTTCGGTGTTCTTTACTTCCGGAGCGTTGCCCAGGTTACCAATCAATTGCACTTTGTTTTTTAATGCGTACATGTCTTTTCGTTTTGTGCCGTGCTGTTGTTTTAAAGCCGTGCGGTGATTTAATCTATTTCATTCAACCGGTAGTTTGTATGTTTGTTCCGATTGACAATGCAAAGATGCGACGCCAAAAAAGCCATAGCCGGAGATTATCCTTTTACTTGGCAATGATATACAATTTTACACCAAATAAATTTGGTATATCAGAATATTGAGCATATCTTTACACTATAAAAGCAAAGAGATATGTTACCAGAGTTTAAAAGCATCTTCGATTTACTGAAAGCCTTCCCTACTGAACAGGCTTGTATTGACCATCTGGAAAGGTTAAGTTGGGGCGGTGAACCAGTTTCACCATTTGACGCAACAAGCAAGGTTTACAAATGTGCCGGTAACAAATACAAGTGTAAGAACACAGGCAAATATTTCAATGTAAGGACAAACACTATTTTTGATAACACTAAAATACCTTTGCAGAAATGGTTCTTAGCCCTGTATGTTTTCAGTTCTCATAAAAAAGGGATTAGCAGCCACCAGTTAGCAAAAGATATATCGGTTACACAAAAGAGTGCGTGGTTCTTATTGCACCGTTTACGTTATGCTTTTGACCATCCTAATTTTAAAGCTACAGTAGGTAATATAGTAGAGATTGATGAATGTGGCATTGGTGGGCAGTCTTATTACAAACATGCAGATAAAAAAGTAAAGAATGATGAAGGCGCAACCATATCCGGTAAGACATCAGTAATAGGAATGAGAGAAAGAGGCGGCAATGTAAAGGCCATGGTTATAGCTGACAGAACAAAGGAAACATTGTTACCTGCGGTATATGAGAACGTAACACCGGGCAGCATAATAATGACCGATGAATTAATTTCGTATCAAAACTTAAAGAAAGATTTCGAACACTACAGCGTTAACCACAGCGCAAAGGAATTTGTAAACGGCATGGCACATACCAATGGTATAGAAAACTTTTGGTCTCATTTAAAAAGGGGCATTGATGGCATTTATCATTCAATAAGCAAAGAACATTTACAGTCTTACGTAGATGAATTTGTTTTAAGATTTAATACCCGTAAATTTAACACGCAGGGAAGGTTTGATTTTATACTTTCGGCTGTATCTAATAAAAAAATGACCTATAAAGATTTGATAAAATAATGAGTAAAATTAATGTGCAGGGAACGGAAATCAACATCATCAATATGAGTGATGGCGATTTTATTTCTTTAACAAATATGGTAGCTAACCAAGAGGAGGGTTCTAAACTAATTGAGAAGTGGTTAACCAATAAAAATACAATTGAGTTCTTAGGAATTTGGGAGCAGTTGAATAACAAGGAATTCAATTCCCCCGAATTCGGGGGAATTATGAGTGAGGCTGGTACCAACCGGTTCTATATGTCTGTAAAGCAATGGGTAGCAAAAACCAACGCAATAGGCATTACAGCACGTACCGGTAGCCAGGGTGGTACATACGCTCACAGGGATATAGCTTTCAATTTTGGGCTTTATATAAGCCCTATATTCAATCTGATACTTATAAAGGAATTCCAGCGATTAAAAGAGATTGAAAGTAATCAATATGGGCTTGAATGGAATTTTAAACGAGTACTTAGTAAAGCGAATTATCAAATTCATACTAATGCTGTAAAGAATTACATAATTCCTAAGGCTGGTTACGCACAGGCAAAGGAATGGCTATTATATGCCGATGAAGCTGACATGCTTAACATAGCCCTGTTTGGTACTACAGCTAAACAATGGAGAGACGCTAACCCTCAGCGTCATTTGAATGGTGAGAATATAAGAGACATGGCAAGCATAAACGAACTTGCAATATTATCAAACTTAGAAAGCCTTAATTCTATTCTTATAAAGAATGGATTACCAAAAAAAGACAGGTTTAAAATATTGAGAGAAACGGTTGTTGATCAAAAGAAAACTTTGGATTCTATTGACATACTGAAAACTTTAAAAAAAGAAAATAATACTACATTTATAGACCATCAAAAAAAAAGTGATGGCGATAGTAGTACCTTCGATCAAAAATTAAAAGGTTTATTAAATACCCCACCTCCAAAAAAAGATAATAAATGAAGCAATACGAAGTAATAAATGGGAGTGCTTTAACCCGTTTAAAAAGTATGAATGACGGGAAGTTTGATTTAATAATAACATCACCACCTTATAATATCGGTAAGTCCTATGAAGTAAAAACTTCTATTGAAAAGTATTTAGCGAAGCAGGAAAAAATAATTGAGCAGTTAGTAAGAACATTATCCGATAAGGGTAGTTTGTGCTGGCAGGTTGGTAATTATGTTGATAAAGGAGAAGTGTTTCCGCTAGATATCTTCTATTACCAGATTTTTAAAAAGTACGGTCTTAAATTACGTAATAGAATTGTATGGACATTCGGGCATGGGCTTCATGCATCCAACCGATTAAGCGGACGTTACGAAACAATGTTATGGTTTAGCAAAACAGACGACTACATATTTAATCTTGACCCAATCCGGATAAAATCAAAATATCCCGGTAAGCGGCATTTTAAAGGGCCAAAGAAAGGGCAAATCTCAGGCAATCCATTAGGCAAAAATCCAAGTGATGTCTGGAAAATTATTGAAAGGGATTTTGATACTATGATGTGGGATATACCTAATGTTAAAGCAAATCATCCTGAGAAAGAAAACCATCCATGTCAGTTCCCTATTGAACTTGTAGAGCGTTGTGTTCTGGCTATGACTAACGAAAATAGCTGGGTTTTGGATCCATTCGCTGGGGTTGGTTCTACTGTGGTAGGCTCCCTTATGCATGAAAGAAATGCAATTGGTATTGATAAAGAAGCAAATTTTTGCGATATTACACGTCAAAGAATTGAGCGTCTAAGGAACGGTACTTTATTAACCCGACCAATTGATAAACCTATTCATGAACCATCGGCAAACGACAAAATAGCAAAGGTGCCGGACGAGTGGATTGAATTAAAAAAAGCAAACTAAATGCAAATTGCCCAAACCTACTCTCATTTAAATGGTGAGGAGTATCTGTTAGTTCACCAGCCAAAACTATATGATGAAATTAAAGATGTTATAGATAACATTGATGCAACAATGTTTCTTACTAAAGTAAGTAAGGAGGCAAAAAAAATGGGCAATAACCTTTACAATCCCGGAGAACTAAACGATGCTTTTGAGTCTCAGTTTTTTAATTTAGGTTGGGCTGAAAGTCGGTATAATTATTACATTACTTTGAATAGGGATTTAATGGAGCAATCTATCCAGATGGATGCACCAACACAAAGACAGTTTCTTATTGCGAATGGTGACCCGGCTCCTATATTCTCATTCAACCAAACGGATTTCGTAAAAAATAAAATAGCAGTTGAGATACAGTTTGGGAAATACTCTTTTGTTGCTTATGATCTGTTTGTAAAACACATGATGTTTTATTCAGGGGGTAAAATAAATTTAGGTATTGAAATACTACCTACAAAGAACATGCAAAATCAAATGAGTAGTGGCCCCGGTTACTTTGAGGGCGAAGTTTATAATGTTATGAGGCAAGGTAGAAACAGCCCGCCAGTACCACTTCTTATTTTAGGTATAGAGTAAAGTGCGGTTTTGACCGTAGCTATCAGGGCAAGATCAAAAAGCCAGTAGCACACTTAAATTGTTCTTTCTTATAGTTCACCCGGTTTTTGATGCTCCCTTTGCATCCTTTAAACAGTCAAGTATTTTGAGACTTGAAAACCGAATTTTTTGAACTACTTTTTCACTCATGGACAGGGTTTATCGGGTTTGGTGTAAACTAATATATCATTGCCTTTTACTTACCTTTATAAGCGTATGTAAACGGTTAACACCGGAATAAGTATTTATAATTTCCCCCTAAAATCCCCGCCCACTCTATGTTACAACAAAAAGAAAATAAAAACTGCCTCAGTTGCGGCAAACCCGTAAAAGGTCGTAGCGACAAAAAATTCTGTGATGATTATTGCAGGGCGGCCTATAATAACGACCTGAAAAGTGCCGCCAACAATCTTATCCGGAATGTAAATAACGCATTGAGTAAAAACCGGCGCATACTGGAAAGCCTGTTACCCGAAGGAGAAGCCACTGCAAAAGCATCAAGGGAAAAATTAATAGAGAAAGGATTCCAGTTTAAATATCATACGCATCTATACCACACTAAAACCGATAAAACGTATTTTTATTGCTACGAATACGGCTATCTGCCACTGGAAAACAACTGGTTTTTGATCGTGAAAAAAAACGAAGACTAACAAAATCATTTTTTATTATGTTACAGGAAGCTTTTATAGAACTTGTACAACAGTATTGTTCCGATGAAAAAAAAGCGATGGAATTATGGAATGAAATAGCAACGCATTATTCCAGTTCAAAAAGACATTACCATACTTTACATCATCTTGAAAACCTGCTGCAGCAATTACTGCCCGTTAAGCAGGAAATAAAACAATGGCCTACATTGCTGTTTTCCGTTTTTTACCATGATGTAATTTATAATCCCCTTAAAACAGAGAATGAAGAAAAGAGTGCAGCTTTTGCGGCAAATCGTTTGGAATTGATAGGAGTATCACAACCGGTAATCAATAATTGTGTGAACCAGATCATGGCCACAAAAAAACATGCCACAAGCGATGATAGCGATACCAATTATTTAATTGATGCCGACCTGTCTATTTTAGGACATGACTGGGATACATATTGCAACTATTATAACCAGGTACGGAAAGAATATAGATTGTACCCGGATATTATTTTTATACCCGGCAGAAAAAAAGTGCTGCAACATTTTTTACAGATGGAACGCATATTTAAAACCGATTACTTCTTTAATAAATACGAGTTGCGTGCAAAAGAAAATTTACAACAAGAACTGGAGGCACTTTAATGGATGATATGGATAAACCCCTGGTAAATAAAAAATACAAACTGCAAAAATATCCCGGTAAAGGCGGTTGGGTATATGCGGTTATTGAAGAAATTGGAACAGACAAAAGAGCCAGGGGCGGCTGGGTACAGGTAAGCGGCACCGTAGATGGTTTTGCTTTGACACGCTATAAACTGATGCCCATGAGAGACGGCAATTTATTTTTCCCGATCAGGGCGGAAATACGAAAAGCCATCAATAAAAAAGAAGGTGATACCGTGGATATTATTTTATACGCAGATAATTCGGCCATAGAAATCCCCGAAGAATTTTTATTGTGCCTGGAAGATGAACCTGCAGCCAAAGCCTTCTTTTTTAAATTAACGGAAAGCGAACAAAGCTACTATGTAAAGTGGATCTATGAAGCAAAACAGGAAATAACAAAGACAAAAAGGATTGTGGACGCTATTAGGAAACTGGTCAAGAGGAAGAAGTTTTATGATGTAGAAAATAAAGAATAGCTATTTTTCATTCCACAAAAAACCCCATCTCAAAGGATGGGATTTATAAACTTTTTAGAGGAATAATTTTCTACGCTGCCATCTCTCCCACTTTCACTCTCTTCTCTTTTCTCACGGGTTTCAATGTATTATTATCTTCCGGAAAATCTTCGACCTGTAATTCTATTCTTCTTGTAATATCTGTTAATGAAGTAAGGCGTTGTAAAGTATAAGGAATAGTATCCAGCCCCTTTGTAAAATTATTTAGGTAAAAGAAAAAACCAACATTGCTCCCCACCGCAATGGCTACGCCAGATATGTTATAAGTAAGAAGAACACTGGCACAAAGTACCACCAGCACAATAGCTTCCATAAAACCAAAATTCCAGGCTTCCTGGTTACTGATGCGTATTTGCCAACCGCGTAAATTATTATAATGTGAATGCATTGTTTTCCTGTCACCACTTGAAATAATATCTATTTGTTTTTCAAGTTCATCATTCTTTTGTTTGTTGAGGTTCATCATTCTTTTACCAAACGCTTTGCTCAATAATACAACGGGTACTAACACCGACAAACACACTAAAACTACCGAAGTGTCAAAGTAGCATATAAAAATCAGGGAACCGAAAACATTATACACGGCTTCAATAACATATACAAGGTCAAATTCTAAAAAATCTACAAACTCTCTTGCCAAAGTTGAGTGTGCACTAAGTTTACTTACGTCCTCTTTATAAATTCTTCGACTTAAAAATTTTGTAACCAGGGAAACATAAATGGCCGAGTAGGTGCGGGTATCATACATGTGACGTATGGTGCCAACACAAAGTGTAAACAAGTGAACTATTACTAATATGATTAACCCATTATAGTTATTTTTAAGCAGATCGTTAATGGCCAGGCCTAATAAAAAAGGCCGGAACAGGCTACCCAACATTTCAAGGGAAAATAATATATAAGTCAGCACCAATTGGCTCCGGTGCTTGTGCATTAAGCTTTTTAAAATCTGAAAACGTGACATGTTCTGGCTTTTAAATCGTTATTAAATTACTGTCGCTGCCATTTTATACAGGAAATTTACCCGCTTCCCGGATACAATAGAGCAGTTGCCTACAAACATGTTAAAAACATAACATGCCATAGCGCCAGAATTTAATGGGCAGCGATAAGACCGAAAGACGTTGGGTTAGTTTAAAGCGTGGCTATCTTTTCTCTCTCGGTAACCGAATTATGGGTAATTCCGGTTATTAAGCCACGGCAGTTGGAAGCGCCACAGCGACAATTAAAAGGCTCCATTGTTTCGTCCAGGAAGGACGCGTAGTTGAGGGTTAGTTCTTCACCTTTTTTGATATCTCTTAAGGCAACAACATTCAAACCGGAGTAACCGGTATTTGCATTACAACTGTGATTTTGAGGAGCCCAGCCGCTGGGATTATCATCCCACAGCAAATATACTTCATTGCTGAGAGGGTAAGCGTAACGGGCAAAGATTTCTTTTTCCTTAATATTCCAGTTTTCCTCCACGTGGCGACGGGTAACAATGCGCTGATTCATTTCTTCTCCTTTGAAGATCACGTCGTTAGCAGTAATATCCTGGCTGGCATAGATGCCGTAACCGGCGATGGAATTGCCCTTCATCACAAATTTTTTCTGCTTCCGGGCATGCCTCATAATACCCTCTTTTATAATATGACGGAGGAAATTCTGCTGTCCAAAACCATCGTGTTTAAGGATATAATCGGCGCTGCCTTCGTAGCCATCTTTATAAAAAACGGAGCAGGTAAAGTTTATTTCGAGAAAGAAAATGTTGTGGTTTTCATCTACTCTAAAATCCAGTCGGGCATAACCTACCCCACCAAAACTGCGGAAGATTTGTGTGGCGGCTTCCTTTAATTTTTTCTCCAGTAAAGGGTCATTGCAGGGAATATTGGCATTGGGATGTAACTCCGAAGTTTTTAAAGCATAGGTTTTAAACTGGTTTCCTTCGGGGAAAATATATTCCACCGGTTTAAAAACGGTTACTGTTTTGCCATCTTCATTGGCGGCCAGCATTACGGTAAATTCGCGGCCACTGATATATTCTTCTACCAGCAAAGGTCCATATTCATCAATGATATCGCGGACCTTATGTTTTAATTCCTGCAGGTTATGCACCAGGCTATTGGTATCCACACCCAAACTATCACCCGCTTTTGCGGGCTTAACAAACAAGGGATACTTTAAATGACTGCATTCCTTTTCAATATTATCTTCATTTTCAATTAATGCATAGGCCGGCGTATTGATGCCTTCGGTATAAGCCACATACTTCATTAGTTCTTTTGGAGGGTCGTATAATAAAGTAGTGGGACCGGTAAAAGGCATGTTCAGCAATTCCAGTGTATAGATCACATCAATGCTGGGCACTTCCCATTCCAAATATCCTTCGCAAAGGTTTACAAAGATGTCGTAGTTTTTTTTCTTTAATTCTTTAAGCTGTTTGTATGTAGTCAGCTTATTTAAAAATACCGTATCAACCGTATCATCAGGTAATAATGCAGAAAGATCCCTCGGCGGATCGTAATTTTTATAATCAACATTGGTGGTGGAATAATCGGGTTCAAGAACACAAATCTTCATGCCCCCGGCAGGGGGAACAGCAGTACCATTTATTTTTTTAGCGTTATTTGTATGTTGAACTTCTTCCATTTTCTTATCTCGGTACGCTTGTTATAGCTGCAGGCATTTTTTCTTCAACACGGATAAAGGCATCATTAATGATCTCAATCACCAGTTCTTTAAAAGTTTTATTACTTAATCTTAAAATAGCACCGATCGAAGTATAATTTTCGTCTTCACTTAATCCGCATTGTGCGTTTACTTCCAGCACGTATAATTTTTTTGTAGCACTATCCATTCTTACATCAACACGGGTATAGCCTTTTCCTTTGGTAGCTACATAGGCATCCCAGCTGATCTTTTTTATTTCGTCAATTAAATTAAGCGCAGGTAATTCATACTCGTAAAAATTTCCTTCATTCGGCATGGGCGCTTCCTCTTCATAAATTTCCCATAAACGATCAAAGGATAAAAACTTTTCTTTATCAGGCAAAGAAGGATGAAAGATGCGTTCAACAGGCGTATAAATTTTTGCTTCGGCAGGTTTATCGTAAGATCCTACAATTAATACAGTGTATTCCGGTCCGCTGATAAATGATTCGGCGATCAATCCATCAGCTGCTAAATTCCAGCCGCGGTAACCATCAAACATTTTACCGATCTGTTCATTGAGCTCGGCTTTATTCTCCACCACATTTTTTATACCTACACCCATGCTGCCGCCGCTAACCGAAGGTTTTACAATTATTGGTGTGCCTAAACGGCCAAAGATACCATTGGTATACTGGTCCTTTAATTTTATAGCTTCCCACGGGGCATTGGGCACCTGGTGTTTATCAAATGCCTTCTTCATGGGAATCTTGGAAGTGGTGATCTTATAAAAATATTCGTCCGAACCGGTGTATACGAGTTTCTTTTTCTCTAATAACTTCACTACCGAAATTCCGGGCGTTCCATTTATTTCATCACCATCGCAGATATTAAAAACCACGGGAAAATAAATGCCCTGTTTTTTTTCTTTTACGATCTGGTTGATCACATCCACATAAGTATCCATGGTAACGGGTTGCCATTTCCATTCCATACCGAGGGCTGCAAAAGTTTGTGTGTATTCTTCTATACTCTGGCTAAAGTCGTAATAATAATCAATATTGGCGTCGTTGGTAACCAGGTGAGGTGCAAGTACCCAAACCTTAATATTTTCAAGAGGAACAATTGGTAAAAATGAAGAAGCTGACGACATATATTTTTTAGACCTCTTTAAACCGAGGTGTTTTTATCAGATTGCTGTTTAATAAAATCAGTTAAACGATATTTTTTTAAAGTGCTTTGTTCTAAATGCGAAGCACCATTGATCAGTTGTAAACATTGTTCGGTTTTACAATTGCAAACAAAGGGCTGGCTCATATCCCATTCCGTACTGGGATAAAAAAAAGTTAACTCATCACCGGGCTGCAATGGTTTTAAACAGATCAACTCAAACGTAGTAGTATCAAAAAATACATTGGGATCGCAACTGTGATTGATGTACTGTAAAAATTCCGGCTGCAGTGTAATATGCGAATCCACACCTGTTTGCACGGTTAGGTAAGTGGCATAGGATTGCGTAATACCGGCATGAAATTTACTGATCACCTGGCTGGGAGCTATTGCAACCGTTGCGTGTAAAGACTTTTGATTGGTTGAAGTATTTAATAAAACATCGCCAAAATCGTGGCGGCTTACAACTTCAAATAAAGGGGATGTAATTGTAGCTGTTGTCATGCGAATTTGAATGGGATGAGTAGTAAAAGTTTAATAAGGCAATAGAATTTTATGAACAATAATTCTATTATAGTAAATGTATACATACATTGAATAATAAAAAAGATATTTAACTATATTTATTCAATAAGTGGATTAATTGCATAATAATGTGAATAACCATACCACAGCATGTTATAGCTTTATTGCTGATTTACATTTAACCTTGATTTATACATTTACTTTTGAACATGGAACCCGATAACAATACTACTAACGGCGAGTTATTATTACAACTGGTAAAAATGGAAATGCCTTTTGGAAAATATAAAGGAACGATACTTTGCAATCTACCGGTATCCTACCTGGAATGGTTTAACCGCAAAGGTTTTCCGAAGGGGAAACTGGGTGTTTTATTAAACACGATGTACGAGATAAAACTAAATGGACTGGAATATTTACTGCAACCCTTAAAGAAATAAGCGGGTTTTTATTGTTTATTTCTTTCGGCTTCTTTCTGACTAACGTACTCGGTAGGAGTCATTCCAAACTGTTTATGAAAGTTTCTTCCAAAGTTGGTTTGAGAACCGAAGCCCGCCATATCAGCTACTTCATAAATTTTATACGTGCCTTCGGCCAATAATTCTGCCGCTCTTTTAAGCCGGGTGATATTGATCAGTTCATTGGGAGAAAGATCTGATAATGATTTTATCTTGCGGTACAACGTGGGCTTGCTCATATTCATCAGCCTGGCCAGTTTTTCTACATCCAGCTCAATATCTTCAATATTTTTTATGATACTGTCATTGATCTTTTCCAAAAACAATTCATCCGCTTTGGAATAGGCAATACTTTTAATATGCACCAATGGAGAACTGGCAAAGTATTCCTTTATCTTATTGCGGTTGCTGAGCAGGTTGCTGATCTGTACCTGTAAATATTCAGGAGAAAAAGGTTTTTCGATATACGCATCTGCTCCCAATTCCAAACCTTCGATCTTTGCCTGCAGGGTATTTTTTGCAGTTAATAATATCACCGGTATATGACTGTATTCAAAATTGGTTTTAATGGTTTTACATAATTCGAAGCCATCCATAACAGGCATTACCACATCTGATATCAATAACTGCACGGCATTTTCTTTCAGCAGTTCCAAAGCTTCCTGTCCGTCCAGCGCTTTGATCACCGTATATTTTTCATCCAGTTCATGTTCCAAAAATTCCAGGATCTCTTCATTATCATCTGCCAGTAAGATCAATGGTTTCATAGCTGTTAATAATTATAGGTTTTGCTGTAATGGAATGGAAATAAAAAATACGTTCATAGCATCTTCCGGTTCTTTTAAACCCAGTAAGCCGTTATGTAATTGCGTTAATGAACGGGATAAAGCTAAACCTATTCCCGTACCTTTTTGTTTTTCTGTTTCCTTTAACCTGAAAAACGGTTCAAAGATCTTTTCATTCATTTCGGCAGGAATAAGATAGCCATCGTTTTTTACTTCAATAGTAAACATAGTATCTGCAGCATTCAATGCCAGTACCTGCACTACCGCTTTGCTGCTGGCATATTTTACGGCATTGCTTAAAAGGTTGGTGAGGATTTTATTAAAAGCATCCACATCAATAAAGGCAATGATTTCCTGCAGCGGTAATTTTAAAGTAAAGCTGATGTTCTTTTGTTCGGCCAAAGGTTTAAAACTGGTAAAGATCTCTTCGGTGATATCAATAATATTTTCTTTGGTAAAGGTTAAACTAAAACCATTGATCTCCGTTTGCCTGAAATCGAGTAACTGGTTGGTAAGGTCTACCAGGCGTTCGGTATTTTTTTCCATAATACGCAGGCTGGCCTTTATATCCGGGCTCTCTCCTGCTTTTTTGATCACTTTTTCCAACGGCCCTTTAATTAAAGTGAGCGGCGTTTTAATTTCATGCGCCACATTGGTAAAGAACTGCATTTTTGCTTCGTACAATTCTTTTTCCTTGGCTACTTCCAGCTGTTCGATCTTTCTTTTATTTTTTTCCCTGATGCGCAGGTGATAAAATCGGATAATAAAAAAAGTAAGCAGGGCAGCCAGTAAAGCATATCCTGCATAAGCCCATTTACTGGCCCACCAGGGTGGTAATATTTCAATGGTCAGTGAGGCTTCCTTTACCTCCCAGCTGCCCATACTGTTTGCCGACTTTACTTTAAATATATAAGTGCCGGGAGACAGGTCGGTAAAATACACTTTGCGGTTGGTCTTTAAAAATGTCCAGTCGCCGCTAAGGCCTTCCATTTTATAAGCATACTCACTCATTTCCGGTGCGGTATAACTTAAGGAAGCAAAATCGATGCTGAACGTGGATTCATCATAGGACAAAACTATTTTGTCGGTTAAAGAAATGGTTTTTTTTAAGGGAGAACTGTCTTTATTAATATGTAGTTCTTTATTATTTACCTGGAAGCCTGTGATATAAATGGAGGGAGAATATTTTGATGCGATGATATTCCCGGGATGAAAACTGATCAATCCTTTTACGCTGCCAAAATACATGGTGCCCCTACTGTCTTTAAAAGCAGAACTGAAATTAAACTGGTCGTTTAAAATACCGTTGGCTTTTGTATACACGTTTATTTTTTCGGTAACCGGGTTAAAATATACCAGGCCTTTTGATGTACTGATCCACAAAATTTTATTATCATCTTCCGCAATACTTAAAATAAAATTGGCCGGAAAACCATTGGCTGTAGTATAGCGTTTAAAGGTTTTGCTTGCCGGTAAATACCTGCATAAACCACCTTCGGTGGCCAGCCATAAATTATGATTACTGTCTTCAAACAAATTATTTATCCTGTCGCTGCTGATGCTGTTTTTATTTTGCGCATCGTATTTATAATTGCCGCCTGTTTTTGTTTTGGTATCATAAAAATTTACCCCGTTACCATAAGTGCCTCCCCAGATGATACCATTCTTATCTTTTAAGATAGATGAATACCACATATGTAAAGGCATACCTGGTATTTCGGTAAAATTATCTGTTGCACGGTTGTAGGTATAAGCACCCACAGTGGTACCAATCATGATCTCTCCCTGCGCAGATTGGTACAGGCAGTAAATAAAATTACTTCTCAGCGAACCACTGTCAGTGCCTTTTGAATAATGGCGCACTACTTTTTCGGTCTTTATATTCATTACATCCAGTCCGTGTTCAAATGTGCCGATCCATAATTCATTATCTACCGGTAATATGCCATGGATATTGGTATAGGAGATAGCATCGGGTAAACCGGTGGGCATAAAATTTTTAAACAATCCTGTTGCCTTATCCAGTTTGGTTAAACCCGCATCTTCTGTGCCGATCCACAGGTTGCCGTTTTTATCTTCATGTACTTCCCGTACCACGTTTCCCCTGATGGAATTCTTATCCTTATCAGGAAAATATTTTTGAAAAGTAATGGGTTGCCTCGGGTAATAATTGATACCGCCAAAATAGGTACAGGCCCAGATGCCCCCTTCTTTGTCTTCGCAAAAAGCATATACGGCATTATCAGAAATAGAATACTGGTCGTGGTATTCCTTATGTAAATTGATGCTGTTACCGGTAACCAGGTTATAAATATAGATACCGGTTTCTGTAGCGATCCAGCATTCGTCTTTACCGGTTTGTACAAATGCCCGGGCAAAGATCTCTGTTTTATCGGCATTATAAGTAAGTACATCTTTATAGGTTCCGGTGGCAGGAAAAAACTGTTTTACGCCCTGGTTGGAAGTGCCCACCAATATATTGCCGTCGCTGGTACCATATATGGGTTCTATCCAGTTGGATACCGATTTTGCAGAATGACTGAACAGGTCGAAGCCGGTAAAACTATTATCAGCTGCGGAATATTTTTTTAAGATACCGGTAGCAGTAGATACCCATACCGAACCATCATTCAATGTACAGATAGCCGTGGCTTCAAAATATTTTTCAATAGGAAATGGCAGCAGGGTTTTGCTGGCTACATGGTATTTAAACAAAATAAAATTGGAAATGAACCAGAGGTTACCTGTTTTATCCATAGTAATATCCGTTACCTGTTGTACATCGGGCGTAGGTAACAGCATAAAACTTTCGGTGGTTTCATCATAGCGGTATAAACCTTTATCGGTGCCCACCCAAAGGATATTATTGTTATCGGCATACAGGGCATGAATAAAATTACTGCCGATACTGTTTTGATCTTCCGGGTCGTTCCTGAAAATTTTAAAGGTATAGCCATCAAAACGATCCAGGCCATCCTTGGTACCAAACCACAAAAAGCCTTTGCTATCCTGCAGGCAACACACTACGGCGTTATTACTCAAACCATCTTCTACCTGGTAATGACGAAAATAATAGGGCTGTGCATCAGCTGTTAATGCACATAAAAAAAAGACAGCCCATAAAATTAGTTTCGATCTCAATGCAAGCGGTATTGATTTTAAAAGTATTAAATAAATCATTACCCGCAGTAATCCACAGCATATTAAGGCGTAATGAACGGTTTTATCGAAACTCTGATACAATATGGCGGTATCCTCTAAAAATTATTGACCAATTTCACAGACGATTAACGGCCACTGCTTAAAATAACTGTTCATGCGATTGCTATATACCTGCTGCAACAGCAACAAATTATCCACTATATATTTCTTTACGAGGAATAAATTTCCTGTAATACTATACAGCAAACCAACCTGATCAACAGGTAAACTAATTGCTATTCTTTTTTAAAACCAAAATACGCGATATGAAAAAATGTAAAAAAATAACAGTAAGGCGGCTGGTAAATGTAATGGCCATTTTACTTAGTTTTTTAATTACTTTACCCGCCTCTGCACAAACTGTAACCAACGGAACTGTTACCGGTAAAGACGGCGCCCCGCTTAGTGGTGCTACAATTACCGTTAAAAATAAAAAAATCAGTACTGTCAGCAGTACTGATGGTAAATTCAGCATTGCTGCCAATGCCGGCGAAACCCTGATCATTACGGCTGTAGGATACGATGCGTATGAAGTAAAGATCGGCGATAGCAGAACAGTAAGTGTGGGGCTTACTGCAAGAGCCAGCACCCTGGACGATGTTGTGGTAGTGGGCTATGGTACACAAAGAAAGAAAGACCTTACCGGCGCCATCAGCAGTGTAAACATTAGCGATACCCGAAAATATACCACCAGTGATGTTGCACAATTACTGCAGGGAAGGGCAACCGGCGTTGCTGTAAACAGCGATGGCCAGCCTGGCGCTTCACCCAGTGTACGTATCAGGGGCTTTAGCACATTTGGCGGCTCACAACCTTTTTACGTGGTAGATGGTGTACCGGGTGCTTCTATCCGCGACTTCAGTCCTAATGATGTAGAAACCATGACGGTGTTGAAAGATGCTTCTGCAGCCGCTATTTATGGCGCAGCCGCAGCCAACGGTGTAGTGATCATCACCACCAAACAGGGAAAGAAAAACGCCATTTTAAAACTCACCTACAATGGTTATGTGGGTACAGATAAAGTGTGGCAGATACAGGATGTAACCAACCGGTTAGAATACCAAACCCTGAATAATGAATCGAGGGTAAATGCAGGTAAACCATTGTTTCCTGCCAATGACCCGGCCAATCCTTTGTACGTAAAAAATATTGATACCGACTGGCAGAAAGAAGGATTGAAGAACGGGATGAGACAAAACCATAACGTGAGCCTTGCCGGCGGAGGAAGTAATAATACCTATAATATTTCTTTGGATTATTTTAACCAGATGGGTACTTATGTAGGTAACGGTCCCGATTACACCCGCTACTCTGCAAGAATAAATACCAGTGCCGAAAAAGGGATTTTTAAAGTAGGCGAAAATTTTAGTTATATACATTCACACGAAAACACACTTACTTTCCGTGACGATATTTTATTGGGAGGTATTCCTCCGCTGATCGGTTCTCTTGTTGTAGCTATTCCAACAATGCCCGTTTATGATACCGCCAACCTTAATGGGTTTGGCGGATCATCTTCGGAATTCAATGGCGCCAACTCGTTAAACGGTATTGGTATCAACAGTATATTGCGCAACTATGTAGATGTGGACAGAACATTTGCTAATGTGTACGGCGAGTTGAGATTATTAAAGAACAATGGTCATAATTTAAGGTTCCGTACCAGTGTGAGTTATGACAAAACCATCACCAGGGATTACACCTGGCAACCGGCCTATTACCTGGGTAAATTCTTCAGCAGCACTATCGCCCGTTTAAATGACAACTCCAGGGTGTATACCAATGCTGCTATTGAAAATACATTGACCTATGAAAAATCCTTCGGCCAGCATGCTGTAGAAGTTTTAGCCGGCCAATCTTACCGCGAAGGAAAAGCGGTGTTAAGAGAAAGCAGGGCCGAAGGTTTTACCACTCCTTATTATCCTGTTATCAGCAACGGGCAAACCACTTCCTCCAAAGGATCAGAATTTGAAAATGCATTAAGTTCTTATTTCGGAAGAATTAACTATGCTTATTCCGACAGGTATTTGCTGGCAGCATCATTGCGCAGGGATGGTTCTTCAAGATTTGCGCCGGCCAATAAATTTGGGTACTTCCCCGCGGCATCTGTAGGCTGGAAGATAAGCAATGAAAATTTCTGGAACCTGCCTCAATCCATCGTTTCTGCGCTTAAATTAAGGGCCAGCTACGGTAAATTGGGTAACCAGGAAATTGCCGATTACCAGTTCCAGGGAACAGTAAATTCCGGTGTGGTGTACACGTTTAATGGTATACGTTATACCGGTGGATTGCAAACGCTGGTATCTTCTCCTGATATTAAATGGGAATCAAAAGCCATTACCAATGTGGGCTTTGACGGAACATTTTTAAATGGTCATCTTGATTTCTCTGCTGAATATTATAAAGCAAAAAGCACCGATCTTCTGGTAGGCGTGATCATTCCTGCCACTGTAGGTTTTGAAAATTTAAACCCGGTGATCAATGCGGCATCACTTGAAAATTCGGGCGTGGAATTTTCTGCAGCTTATCATGGCCGCACCAGGAATTTCACTTATGATGTATCGGCCAATCTTTCTACTGTAAAAAATAAAGTATTGTCTTTAGGTGCTGGTAATGATGCCCTGATTGGCGTAGGGTCAAAAACTGTGGTGGGCGGAGAAATTGGCGAGCACTATGGTTTTGTTTACGAAGGTATTTTTCAAAACCAGGCCGAGATCAACGGGCATGCTACACAGTTTGGTGCAGTACTGGCACCCGGTGATGTAAAATATAAAGATATCAGTGGTCCGCAAGGCAAGCCCGATGGAATTGTTGATGAAGCTTACGACCGGGTTTCATTGGGAAGCGGTATTCCAAAATACAATTACGGATTTAATGTAAATGTGGGCTACAAACAATTTGACCTGGCCATTTTTGCTTCGGGCAGCGCCAAATTTTTGATCAACAGCAGGATGTACCGCGACCTGCATCATTCTGCCGGGGCATTAAATTATAGTACCGATATGTTAAATCGTTGGACACCAACCAATACCAATACCGACATTCCAAGATTGAATGATAATGATGTTAATAACTTTAAAGACTCCGACAGGCCGGGCTGGTTGCAAAAAGGCGGTTACCTGAGAATCAATACCATTTCATTGGGATATACCGTAAAAGAGAATATTATTAAGGGATTAGCTACAGCAAGAGTATATGCAACGGTGCAAAACCTGTATTCTTTTCAAAAGTACGAGGGATATAATCCTGATTTTACCTCGGGTACATTGAATCCCGGTTTTGATTTTGGCTCTTATCCAAAACCAAGAACCCTTATGGTTGGTGTGCAGGTAACATTTTAACATTAAACAACAAGAAACATTTTTATGAAAAAGATAATCTACCTCTTCAGCGGCTTTTGTTTGATCGCTACGGGCGGTTGCGATAAAAGACTAGAGTTGTCGAATCCCAACTTATTAACCACTTCCGATTACTGGAAAACAAGGGAACAGGCTTATGCGGGTTGCACAGCGATATATAATGCATTAACAGTGGATGGTTCGTATATGCGGTCCTTTCCTGGTTTAACCGATAGCCGTGGAGATGATTTTACCGGTGACAGTCCATGGCTCGACCTGGTATTGACCGGCCAGTTCATTATACCTAGCACATCAGCACCGGTATTCTGGATATGGAGAGAATTTTATTTAGTGATCAACAGGGCCAACCAGGTCATCACCAATGTGAGCGGCTACAGCGAATCGGTATTACCCGCTACGGAAAAAAGCCGGATATTGGGACAGGCCTATTTTCTTCGTGGATTGGCGTATTATAATTTAGCCACCAGCTTTAAAATTGTTCCGGTTATAACGGCACCGTTTACCAGCTCCAACGAATATTCAACCCCAACAGCAACGGAAGAAGTATTGTGGAACCAGGTCTATTCTGACCTGGCAGCTGCAGAAGCCAACCTTCCTGTTAATTATGATAATGTTACGGGGCTTGATAAGGGACAAAAAGGAAGAGCAACAAAAGGAGCCGCCGCCGGTTTATTGGGCAAAGCTTATTTATTCAGGAAAGATTATACAAAAGCCGCCCAGCAATTTGAAAAGTTTTTTGGAGCAGGTGTATTGGCCGGAACTTATGCGTTGGTTGCGGACTACAGGGATAATTTTAAAGACATCAATGAAAATAACAGTGAATCATTGTTTGAAGTACAGTTTACAGAAGGAACGGGAACAGATATCAACTGGTGCTGCGATCCTACTGCTTCCTGGAAACAGGTACAGGCCATCTCTGTAACCTACGGCATGGAAGGCGCAGGCTTTTCTGATTACCTGCCTACAAGATGGTTGTACAATGAATATAAACTGGAAAAAACAACGGCCAATAAAACAGATCCCCGATTACTGGTTACTATTGCTTCTTACGAACCCGCTGATAATTCTACATTGGCTTATGGCAGACCATGGTTCAACCCGCAAACATCCATTTATCCAAGAAAATATACCAATGATGGTGTAGGTAACGGCAAACCTTTTGAAGGAGCTGCAGAATCGGGTATCAATTACCGTGTGTTACGGTATGCAGATATTTTATTGATGTACGGAGAAGTATTGAATGAACTCAACAGAACAGCCGAAGCTTATCCTTTTATTCAACAGATAAGAACAAGGGCTGGCTTACCAAACCTGGCTACAGTAAAACCGGGAATGACCCAGGCACAAATGCGTGACCAGATCGCACATGAAAGGGCATTGGAATTTGGTATCGAAGGACAGCGCATTAATGATATCATCCGCTGGGGATGGTTGTATAATGGAACCAAACTGGCAGAGTTAAAAGCACACGATGTTGATTTTAATACCTGGACGCCTGGTAATGAATATTTACCTATTCCCCAGCAGGAGCTGGATGTAAATAAAAACCTATTGCCTAACCCGGCCAACTAAGTTTTGGGTGAACAATAAATTCCTGCCCATATTTGGGTAGGAATTTTTGTTATGGTTAATAAAATTAACGGCAGTAAATTAATGTAGTGAAGCTTTTGTTCCGTAGGAACGTCTTGCGCAAAAACAACAACCGTTCTAAGAAAACAAAACGGCATAGAATTATTGAACAAAATGATTTTTAATAGAAAAATATACCGACTGTTTTTTTTGATACCATTGTTCAACTGTGCCTGTACCAATAAAAAAACCATTGATGATGCTTTTCATTTTACACAAATGAGTCCCGCTGAAACCAATATCAGTTTTAATAATGCCATAACCGAAAGTGATTCGGTAAATGTGTTCAATAACGAATACATGTATAACGGTTCGGGAGTAGGCATTGGTGATTTTAATAATGATGGATTACCGGATGTGTTTTTTTGCGGCAGCATGCAAAGCAGTAAACTATATATTAACAAGGGCGCCTTTACATTTGAGGATGTAACCAGTACTGCTGGTGTACAAACCAGCAACTGGTGTACGGGCATAAGCGTTGTTGATATTAATGCGGATGGATTTATGGATATTTATGTTTGTGCATCACATGCCGAATATCCTGCCAAAAGAAAAAATCAGTTGTTTATTAATGAAGGTTTTTCTCCTTCTCCTTCAGGAGAGGGGCGGGCTGAGGTGCATTTTACAGAGCAGGCAGCAGCTTATGGTTTAGCCGATACCGGCTACGCCACGCAGGCTGCTTTTCTTGATTATGATAAAGACGGCGACCTGGATATGTATTTGCTCAACCATCGTTTATACAGTCATACTGCCAATAACCTGCAACCCAAAGATACCAGCGGTAATTCGCCTGCACAGGACAGGTTATACAGAAATGAAGGGATTACTAACGGTACCAAACACCCTGTTTTTAAAGAAGTATCCGCACCTGCCGGCATAAAAGAAGATGGCTATGGACTGGGGCTGGTAATCACCGATGTAAACAATGATAACTGGCCGGATATCTACGTGGCCAACGATTATATCGGTAACGACCTGTTGTGGCTGAATAATAAAAACGGCACTTTCTCCAATGTGATAGCTACGGCCCTACGTCACCAGAGTTATAATAGCATGGGCGTGGATGCTGCAGATATTAATAATGACGGCCTGCCCGATATTGCGGTAGTGGACATGCTGCCGGAAACCAATGAAAGAAAAAAAATGATGTTCCGTTCTTCCAGCCAGGAAAAATTTGACATGCAGCAACGTTTCGGGTACGAACCTTCTTACATGAGAAACATGTTGCAGTTAAACAATGGCAACAGGATGGTCAATAATAAAAACGAACCGTTTTACAGCGAGATCGGCCAGCTGGCAGGGATATTTGAAACCGACTGGAGCTGGAGTGTGCTGATGGCTGATTTTGATAATGATGGCTGGAAAGATATACATATCACCAATGGATTGGGAAAAGATCTTACCAATAATGATTATGCCAGTTTTGTAAATGGCACTTCCAATACAAGCAATTATACTTTTGGCAGCAGTACGGAAAAAGAACTGGATACCAATACCATTGCATCGCTGCGTAAAAATATTGATGCTTTCGGTAGTATTAAAATGGACAATTATTTTTTTCATAACAATGGCAGTCTTGGTTTTACCAATACCAGTAAACAAACCGGTTTGGGTATCCCATCCATATCTAACGGTGCGGCCTATGCCGACCTGGATAATGATGGTGACCTTGATTTGGTAGTAAACAATATCAACCAGGAAGCTTTTGTATTTAGAAATGAATTAAGGAAGGCGGAAACAGACAGCAGCAATAATTTTGTTACTATACAATTAAAAGGGCCGTACAATAATCCGGGAGGATTAGGATCGAAGATTACTTTATTTAATAAAGGCAGCAAACAATTTGCAGAGCAATCGCCGGTACGGGGATTTTCTTCCAGCGTGGATTATCGCCTGCATTTTGGTGTGGCTACAAATAAATTAATTGATTCCATACAAATAGAATGGCCCGATGATAAAGTAGAGATCATTAAAAATGTACTATCGAACCGGCAATTGGTAGTTGACCATAAAAATGCAAAAATAGCAGCGCCTCAGGAAAGAATAAAAACAGGCAGCATCTTCACAGATATTACCCTGGCAAGCGGTATTGAATTTAAACATGCCGAAGCGCAAAACTTTGATTTTGGTTATCACCAGCCATTGCCGCAAAAATATTCGCAGCTGGGCCCCTGCATTGCAACGGGAGATATAAATGGAGATGGACTGGAAGATTTTTTTGTTGGCGGAGCAGCTAACCAGCCGGGTAAAATATTTATACAACAGGCAGCCGGTAATTTTATTTCGCACCATATCACTGAAGGAAATAAAACCGAAGAAGATCTCGATGCAGTTTTATTTGATGCAGATGGCGATAAGGACCTGGACCTAGTGATCACCGGTGGAAGCTTTGAGTTTACGGTTCCAAAATATAACCAGCCACGTTTGTATACCAATGATGGTAAGGGCAATTTTATACTTGCCGCAGATGCTTTACCCGTAATAACTGATATTACAAAAGCGATAACGGTTGCTGATTATGATGCAGATGGGGATATGGATATTTTTATCGGAGGAAGAATAACGCCGCAAAAATATCCGCAGTCGCCCCGCAGTTATATACTGCAGAATAATAAGGGAAAATTCAGTGATATAACAAAAACGATTTGCCCTGCACTGGAATTTCCCGGACTGGTTACCGCAGCTATATTTACAGATTTTAACAATGATAAAAAACCGGATCTTATTATTGGCGGTGAATGGATGCCGCTACGTTTTTTTAAAAATCAAAATAACCAATTGGTTGAAGTAACGAACGAAACAGGACTTACACATATGAACGGTTTATGGCGTTCGTTGCAGCAGGCGGATATCGATAAGGATGGAGATATGGATTATATAGCAGGCAATTTGGGATGGAATAATAAATATCATTTACAACCTGGCATGCCCATGACAATGGAAGTAAAGGATATGGATAAAAATGGATTTACAGAACTGGTCCCCGCTTATTATATTAAAGATAATAACAGCAATTACCAATTGTTTCCGGCATTAGACAGGAACCAGTTGTCGGAACAATTACCTTCAGTTAAGAAAAAATATTTATTGCATAAGGATTATGCAGGCATAACGATGGCGCAATTAAAAAATGATTATGGCGCCGCAGACTGGATGGAATTAATTGCTGAAACCACCACATCTGTATGGATAGAAAATACAGGTAACGGAAAATTTACCGCTCATGCCTTACCGGTAGAAGCCCAGTTTGCACCCATCAACAGTATTGTGATAAACGATATAGATAACAATGGCAGTTTAGATATTATTGTTGCCGGGAATGAATACCAGGCAGAAGCCGGTACAGGAAGGTATGACGCTTCTTATGCGGTAGTATTGAAAAACGATGGTAAAGGACATTTTATGCCGGTTAATAATACGGCCAGCGGCTTAATTATAGACGGCGATGTAAAAGATATGAAACTGGTAAAACTTAAAAACAATGCCAATATTTTACTGGCAGCACCTAATGATAATCCATTAAAAACATTCCGGTTGAATTAATGCGAAAAAAATTATGATACTAAAAACTATATCACTTTCCGCAGTATTGTTTTTGATGAGTGTTGCTATGTTGGCACAACAAAACAGCATCTCTCTTAATACTGCCGATGCAAAATATACCATTAATAAAAATATTTACGGGCATTTTGCAGAACACTTAGGCAACTGTATTTACGGGGGCATTTATGTAGGCGAAAAAAATAAAACGATCCCCAATACCAATGGAGTGCGCAATGATATTATTGCTGCATTAAAAAAATTAAAAGTGCCGGTGTTGCGCTGGCCGGGTGGTTGTTTTGCCGATACCTATCAATGGAAAGACGGGATTGGCGTAAAAGCTAAACGACCTAAAATAGTCAACCGCTGGTGGGGCGGCGTTACCGAGGATAATAGTTTTGGTACGCACGATTTTTTAGACATGTGCAAGGCTCTCGGCTGCGATCCTTACCTGGCAGCGAATGTAGGAAGTGGAACGGTACAGAATTTTATCGACTGGATACAGTATGTAAATTTTAAACCAGGCAGCAGCCCGATGGCAATTTTAAGAGAACAAAATGGGAAGAAGCAACCATGGGATGTAAAGATATGGGGCGTGGGAAATGAAGCCTGGGGCTGCGGAGGCAATATGACAGCAGAACATTACGCCAACGTGTACAAGCAGTACGCCACCTTTATGACCGACTGGACGAACAGCGATAAATTATACCGGGTGGCTTCGGGTGCCAATGGGGCCGATTATCACTGGACAGAAGTGATGATGAAAGATATTAATAAAGATATGATCGAAGGCGTGGCATTACATCACTACTCTTCCGTACAATGGAACAACAAAGGAGATGCGGTTGATTTTTCGGAAGAACAATATTTTAAAACAATGAAGTCGGCATTGTTTATGGAAACCCTGGTTACCAAACATTCGGCCATCATGGATAAATATGATCCGGAGAAAAAAGTAGCATTGGTAGTGGATGAATGGGGTGGATGGTATGAAGTACAGAAAGGTACGAACCCCGGTTTTTTATTTCAGCAAAATACCATGAGGGATGCGATGATCGCAGGTATTACGCTGAATATTTTTAATAATCATTGCGACAGGGTGCGGATGGCCAACCTGGCACAGATCGTAAATGTATTGCAGTCGGTTATTTTGACTAATAAGGAAAAGCTAATCCTTACGCCTACATACCATGTAATGGAAATGTACAATGTGCACCAGGATGCTACATTAATTCCTACCGAAATAAAAAGCGAGGAGTATAGTGTTGGTAATGCAAAACTACCCGCAGTTTCTGTTTCGGCATCAAAAGATAAAAATGGTATCACGCATATTTCACTGGTAAATATTGATGCGGGTAAAGAACAAACTATTTCCATTGCTTTAAACGGCGCAAAGTTTACCAGCGTTTCCGGGAGGATACTCACATCAAAAAAACTGCAGGATTATAGTTCTTTTGATAACCCCGGAAAAATAGCCCCGGTAAATTTTACCGGTGCATCATTAAACAATGATACCCTACAGGTTAAGCTTCCGCCATTTTCTGTAGTGGTGCTCACCTTAAATTAAACAGTATGAAAATCATTCCAGGAATAAAGTTATTGTCGTTTGCGCTGTTGATATTATTATCCTCCTGTGGTAAAGACAAACCTGCTGATACAGGCGGCATAGTAGTACCACCTCCCGCACCGGCTGCATTTGATATCAACAGTATCAACGATACCTATGGCGCACTGGCTCCATTTGCAAACGTATTACAATGGGGACCTTATAATGTGCATGACCCTGCCATAATAAAAGTGGGTGAATATTATTATGCCTATAGTACCGATGTGGGATATGGTATTACAGTAAGATCGGGATTACAAATACGTAAATCAAAAGACCTGGTGGAATGGACATTTGTGGGCTGGGTATTTAACAGCCTGCCCGCAATGGGATCGGCATTTATTACACAGGGTGGCGGTACACCGTTTGATGCTTTATGGGCGCCTTGCGTGGTAAAATCCGGTAGCGAATACAGGCTGTACTATTCTTTATCCTGCTCCATCCCGCGTTTAAGCGTGATCGGTATGGCAAAGGCCAGCGCACCGGAAGGTCCCTGGACCGAAACAGGAATTGTGGTGGGTTCCAAAAACGATGCTGTAACACAAACCAATGCGATAGATCCTTCAGTGATTATCACCCCTGCAGGCGAACACTGGATGGTATATGGCTCGGCATGGGATGGTATCTATTCTTTAAAATTAAATCCTACAACCGGACTGGCTTTTACCAATGGCGATAAAGGAACACGTATTGCCAACCGCGGTTTTACAGCTGGTAAATACAATGGGAATATTGAAGGCGCTGATATTATTTATAACGCCGCATTAAACAAGTATTATTTGTTTATCGCTTACGACTGGCTGGAATCAAAATATAATGTTCGTGTAATGAAAGGCGATAATCCCAACGGGCCATTTTACGATTTTAATGGTACCAATGCCAATACTAACGTTGACCATGGCCCGATGATCATAGCACCGTATAAATTTTCAGGACATAGCGGCTGGCAGGGTACGGCACATTCCACCACGTTCAGCGATGGTAATGGCCAGTATTTTATTGCGCACCAGGGAAGGCCGGGCATCGACAGGTTTTATATGGACCTGCATGTACGAAAATTATTCTGGACGGCAGACGGATGGCCCGTAGCTTCGCCGGAAAGGTATGCCTGGGAAAAAGATTCTCTGATTGCACAAGCCGATATTGTGGGAGATTGGGAACAGATCGTGTTGGGGTACACGGTAGTGCCGGGTTATGGTACCGAACAAACCTCACCCGATTTTCAAAACGCGGTTAATTTAACCCTTGCTGCCAATGGTAGCATAAATGGTAATACTGCCAACACCTGGACCTATGCCGCACCCTGGTTACAATTGAACTGGAGCACAGGATTTACAGATAAGGTTTTTGTGCAGAAAGGAAGGGATTGGGAAAATAAAAAGAATACGATTATTTTTTCGGGTCTCAATAACCAGGGCACTGCTGTTTGGGGAAAGAAAAAATAAATTGATGAGCTGTTGTATAGGAATTTTATGGCCAGGCAAAAAAACGCGGTAATCTTGTAGATTTTTACCTCAATGTTGATATTGAATTTTAAAAAATAGAATAATGAAATTAAGACAAGTTTGTTTGACGGCATTTGCTGTTACCCAGTTTACTGTTTTTGCAAATGCGCAAAATAACAATGTAATAACGGTTAAGGCAGATCAGCCCTATGCAACCATTCAACCCAGTATGTGGGGAATATTTTTTGAAGATATTAACCTGGGTGCGGATGGCGGCATTTACGCAGAGCTGGTAAAGAACCGTTCTTTCGAATTCAGCAAGCCATTAATGGGCTGGGCTGTAGAACAAAAGCCATTTAACGAAGGTGCTGTAACAATCCTCAACCGCCAGGGACAAAACCTTGCCAATCCCCGTTTTGCCAGGGTAACGGTAAATAATGCAGTAGCCGGAAATTTAAGTATGACCAATGAAGGGTTCAGGGGTATGGGTATTAAAAAAAGCCTGCGGTATGATTTCTCTTTAATGTACCGCCAGCCAAACGGCAATTTAAAACTGCATATTGAACTGATCAATGCCAAAAAAGAAATTTTAGCCAGTGCGGTTTTGCAAACAGGCGTAACCGGTACCGAATGGAAAAAGCAGGGCATCAGCCTGGTAGCTACGGATACTGCATTAAAAGCAAAAATGAAAATATGGTTTGAAGGAACCGGGGTAATTGATATGGATATGATCTCTTTATTCCCGCAGGATACCTGGAAAGGCAGGCCTGGTGGTATGCGTGCTGATATGATACAGTTATTGGCGGATATGAAACCCGGCTTCATGCGTTTTCCCGGTGGTTGTATTGTAGAAGGGATAGACCTGAGCAACCGGTACCAATGGAAAAAAACATTGGGCCCGGTTGAAGAAAGACAACTGATCCTCAATCGCTGGAACGTGGAATTTGCACACCGGCCAACGCCGGATTATTTTCAAACCTTCGGCCTGGGTTTTTTTGAATACTTTCAACTGGCAGAAGACATCGGCGCATCTCCACTACCCATTTTAAATTGTGGTATGGCCTGCCAGTTCAATACGGCAGAATTGGTACCACTCGACCAGATCAATCCCTATGTACAGGATGCATTGGACCTGATTGAATTTGCTAACGGAAATGCCAACACGGTTTGGGGAAAAGTAAGAACAGACATGGGTCACCCCGATCCTTTCAATTTAAAAATGATGGGTATTGGCAATGAAAACTGGGGCCCGCAATACATAGAAAGATTACAGGTTTTTCAAAAAGCGATCAAAGAAAAATACCCCGAAATAAAATTAGTGGCCAGTTCGGGAACCGACCCCAATGGCGATCGCTTTGATTTTTTAAACGGCCAGTTAAGAAAAATGAAAGCCGATATCATTGATGAACATTATTACCGCCGTCCCGAATGGTTTTTGGAAAATGCCAGCCGCTATGATAATTACGATAGGAACGGCGCTAAAATATTTGCCGGCGAATATGCAGGCCAGAGTGATAAGACAGTAAGCGTGGAAAATAAAAACAATTTGCGAACCGCCATTGCCGAAGCTGCTTTTTTAACCGGGCTCGAAAGAAATGCAGACGTAGTGGTGATGGCATCCTATGCACCTTTGTTTGCGCACGTGGATGGCTGGCAATGGACACCTGATTTAATTTGGGTAGATAATTTAAAAAGTGCGGGCACCGTAAATTACCAGGTGCAAAAATTATTCTCTAATAACAAAGGCACTGATGCGGTACCGGCTTTGTACAACAATAAATCACTGGCAGGACAGGACAGCCTGTATGCTTCTGCTGTTATTGATAAAAAAACCAATGAAGTAATTATTAAAATTGTAAACAGTGCATCAACAGCAAAAAATACCAGCGTGGCTGTGGAGGGAAAAAAATTATCGGCACAGGGATCAGTGACTGTTTTACATGGTACACCAGATCAAATTAATACGGTAGATAAACCATTTACGGTTGCGCCGGTAGTTTCTCCATTGACCATCAAAGGAAAGAAAATTGATATTGTTGTACAACCCTATTCTTTTACCGTTATTAAAATAGCTACTAAATAAGTTCAGCAATTTGCGGCCAATCTTTTTCACCATATTGTTATTTTGTACCGCTCCTGTTTTTGGGCAGGGCAATCAAAATACTTTCCTGGTACACGATCCGGTAATCATTAAACAGGATAGTGTGTATTATGTTTTTTGTACCGGCAGGGGAATCAATGTTTTTTCTTCTGTGGATATGAAAGACTGGAAAAAAGAAAGATCCGTATTTGATACCTTAACCTGGGCAGTACAGGCGGTACCCGGATTTAAAAATCATATATGGGCACCTGATATTTCATTTTATAAAGGACAATACTATCTCTATTATTCTATTTCTGCCTTTGGAAAAAATACTTCCTGCATTGGGGTGGCCACCAACAAAACATTACACCCGGCTTCGCCCGATTTTAAATGGACCGATCATGGAAAACTGATACAATCCTATCCCGGTAAAACCAACTGGAATGCTATTGACCCCAATATCATTGCTGATAAAAAAGGGAATGCCTGGATGAGCTTCGGTTCTTTCTGGGATGGATTGAAGCAGGTAAAGCTAACCAAAGACCGGTTGCATATTGACGGGGATTCCATCAACCTGCCCACTATTGCCAGCAGGAAAAAAACAACATCGGCAGAAAATCCTGCTTCGGTGGATGATAATCCTAAAGATGCCGGTGGTAATGCTATAGAAGCCCCGTTCATTTTTTATAAAAACAATTACTATTATTTATTTGCGTCTATTGATTATTGTTGTAAGGGTATAAAAAGTACGTATAAAATGATCGTAGGAAGATCAAAAAAAATAAACGGGCCGTTCATTGATAAGGAAGGGAATGATATGGCCAAAGCCGGTGGCTCAATTGTACTGCAAGGGGATAAAAACTGGTATGGGGTTGGTCATAATGCACTGGCCAGTTTTGATGGTGTTGATTACCTGGTTTTCCACGGCTATGCTGCTGCTGATAATGGTCGATCTAAATTGAGGATAGAAAAACTGAAATGGGAAAATGACTGGCCGGTGATTATTATACCATGAAAAATTATTTCTTCACCATTTTAATACTTTCCACGGCTGCCAGCAGTTCGCCTAAAATACTGGGGAATATATTAGGCAGGTCATGATAAAAAGATTACCCAACAATTGTAATACCCTTTAATTTCTATTTCGACCGGCTTCGCCGGGATATAATTCATACACAGATGCACTTTGCCAGAATTGTTTGCTAGCAATATCCATGATACTCAGTTTGCCGGTAAAAGCTGCACCGGTATCAATATTCCAAACATTGCAACCCTGCATGGGAATCGTTACATCATAATATAACGTAGGCGTGTGGCCGATATAAATTTCGTTAAACAGTTTTAAGCGTTTGGGAAAGAGCACAGAATCTTTTGTGATACGTTTATCCATCGTGATCGCCATTTCCCATAAAGTGCGGTCCCAGCTGAAATTGGAGTTATGAAATTCTTTTTGAGGACCGTGCATGGAAGTGAAGCCGGCATGAATAAAGAGCCTGTTCAGTTCATCAATATAGTAAAAAGGCATTTGTTCAAAAAAATTGAGGTGCTGTAATTTTGTTGCAGCATCAGCAGCTGTATAACTATCTACAGTGGCCTGCCCGCCATGAAAGAGCCAGGTTTTATCCGCTTGGCCTGTACGCAGCCAGTTCTCGCACCATACATCGTGGTTGCCTTTAATGAAAACGCAGGTATTACTATTACTGAACTGTATCATGCGATCAACTACTGCCGCCGATTCGCTCCAGCCATCTACATAATCGCCTAAGAATACCAGTTTGTCTTCGCTGGTAACGACGGCTTTTTCAAATACCTCATCAAGGGCCCTTAAGCCACCATGTATATCACCTATCACTAAAGTTCGGTTCATACTGTAATATACTTAACCGGTACATTATCTACCAGCCAAACGCCATTTTCGGAAAGGTAAAAAACAAAACCATCAGCCAGCATGGCGCTGGTATCAATGGTTAAAATTACCGGTTTACCATGTCTTGAACCCACCGCTTTAGCCGTTTCTTTTTGCTGGCTTAAATGTACATGTTGCCGTTGTTGTTTGGTTAACCCTTCCTGTAAAATATTTTCCAAAAAACGTTCTGCGGTACCATGGTATAAATTATCTGCAGGCACCACTATTTTCAGATCCAGTTCTACCTCAAGGCTATGGCCCTGGTTGGCACGGATCAGGGTTTTATCTTCACTAAAACTAAATCGTTTTTTATCATTGGTATCCACAACGGTGTTGATGAGATCAATACTAACCTCAATACCATGTTGATTTATTTTTTGAACCAGTTCTTCCACATTGGCCCAGCCATTTTCGTCTAATTGCAAACCAATAGTTTCGGGTTTATGTCGTAGCACCAGGCTCATTAATTTGCTGATATGTTTGATTTGTTTGTCCATGAGAAATTACAACAAATATAAGCGCTGATAATTCCTACTTCGTAATTTTACAGCATGCAGATACAAATATTAAAATCAAAGATTCACCGTGCGGTGATAACAGAAGCCAATTTAAATTATGTGGGCAGCCTAACCCTGGACGAAGACCTGATGGATGCCGCCAATGTAATTGAAAATGAAAAGATACAGGTGGTAAACGTAAATAATGGCGAGCGCCTGGAAACCTATATCATTAAAGGTGCAAGGGGCAGTGGTATTGTTTGTTTAAATGGACCTGCAGCAAGAAAAGGTGCCGAAGGAGATATTATCATCGTGATCTCCTATGCATTAATGGATTTTGAAGAAGCCAAAAAATTTAAACCTACCATCGTTTTTCCAAAAGACGGGAACAGGCTGTAATACAGCCTGGTTTAAATTTTTTTTGTAAGTGTATCAGCGCTTCATGGGTTGCTTTTTCCAGTAGGTAAGCGAGCGCCATAGCCATTCAAACGGTCCGAAACGAAAATAACGGAGCCATATAGCCGAAAAAATAAGCTGGAAGATCCACACGGCAAAAACAAAATAGTACAACTGGTGTAATGCAAATTTGTTGTAAAAGCCAAAGCCATAACCATAAAAGAACCAGGTGCAAATGATAGATTGCATCAGGTAATTGGTAAATGCCATCTGGCCTACATTCGACAAGGCTTTCATTAACCAGGGCACGATACGGCTGCGGAAAATAAGCAACAGTAGACTGGCATGGCCAACGGATAATAACATTCGTCGAACATCATATAACAGCTGGTGGTTTACACTATACCGGTCCACATATTGGTTCATATTAAGTGCCGAAGCGAGTAGCCCATCCTTAAAGGCAAACCATCCTATAGGTATGCCAATTCCATAGCCGATCAACAGGCACATCACATAAGTGGAGGTAGACAATTTATTGCTGAAAAATCCCCAGCCAAACAAAGCCATACCAATGAACATCATGGTTAAGCCATCCCAAAACCATTGGTGGTATAAACCCCATACTTCGCCATCTACATTCATCGGTATCCAGTAACTATACACGGTGGTGTAACCGGATTGCATTTTTCTTAAATTACGGTTAGTAATAGCCGTATCGGGTTTGGCTGATCGTTTTTCAATTTTTTGCCAGGCCGTTCTTGCAGCTACCTGTTCATCTGTTAATGACTTTTTTTCTTTTTCTGCTTTTACGGCTTCCAGGTAGGCTTTTCTTTTATCGGTAAACTCATTCCAGCGCCATTGTTCCTTAAGCATGGTGATTGACATACAAACGAAACCCAGTACCAATAACCATTTGGGATTTGTTTTCCTGAATACAAATAATACCATACCACACAGGCCATAGAAATATAAAATATCGCCAAACCATAATAAAATAAATGCATTGAATAATCCAAATAACACGAGCCATAATAAACGGCGGTAATAATATTCTGTAACCGTTGGCCCGCCCGGTACTTCTTTTTTATTCAATGTGAATAAGATCATACCCGCACCAAACAGCATCGAAAATAATCCCCTCATAGTGCCATCAAAAAAAGTTTCAATAGTGGCGAAGGTGTAAAAATCCCAGCTGTTTTGCGGACCATGTAAAGCATTGTACCAAAAATCCCAGTTGATACCAAAGCCCATAATATTCATCAATAAAATTCCCAGCAAGGCAAAGCCACGGATCATATCAACGGTTTTGATACGGTCGGCCTCTTGCACCGGGCTTGGATTATTGGCAGCGATATATGTTTCCATAAATATTTTTTATTGCTTTAATAAATGTTTGGTGATGGTAAATGATCAGGGTAGTTTTTTGTTGGTAGTAAAACGCCTGCCATAAGTCAGCCATCGCCATAACCATTCTACCGGCCCATAATTATAATACCGCAGCCATACAATGGAAAACACTACCTGCACGATCCATAATTCCACCACAAAAAAATACAGTTCCATCTGGGAGAAGCGGCCAAAATAACCAAAGCCATATCCATAAAAGAATAAAGTACAAATGACGGTTTGCAGCAGGTAATTACTGAATGCCATGCGGCCAACAGCTGCCAGTGAACGCCACAACCATTGCGCAATAGTTGCTTTTAATAAAAGCATTACCACGCTGGCATATCCAACGGCCATCAGTAAACGCTCTATGGCAAAAAACAGGTTGGGAGGAAAACTATGGGCAGTAATATACTTTTCATAATTCACCAGTTTGCCGGTATCATAATGCAGGCGGAACCAGGCCAGTAATAGTCCACCCAATATTCCTGCAACGGCCCATAACATATATTTTGCGTTGGAGAATTGTCGGTTAAAAAAACCGAAGCCCCATAAAGCCATACCTAGTAACATCATCGCACCAATATCCCAGATGCCGGTGCGGTACAACCAGATCGCTTCTTTTGCCTGTGAACGTTGCAGCAAATGGCTCCAGATCTTTGTATAACCTGCACGCATAGCCTTATATTCTGCAGTATCCCCGGCTTTTGTAGAATCGTATTGTATTCCTTTTACCATTCCTTCCCATGCTCCCTTATCTTTTTGCTGTTCTTTGGTAAGCGTATCTTTTTTCTTCGCTATGGAATCGTTTATTTTTAATACTGCTGCAGTTGCATCACCCAAACTATCTTTAATATGGCGGGCTGCACTATCTTTTTTGATCCGGGTTTCTACCAATGTAACGGCCTTATATTTTTTATAAGTTGTTTTATCATCCATATAATTCCAGAAAGATTTACCGCAGTAAATCAACGTACATATAATGGCAGCTATTAATAATCCCTTCCTGCTCATGCGGAAAAATGGAAATAATAAAATACCCATTACACCATATTGAAAAAGAATATCTCCCGGCCATAGCAGAACAAAGGCATTCAGTAATCCAAAAGCCATTAACCATAATTGCCGGCGGATATATAATTCCTGCGTGCCGGGTAAACCGGCAATGGCAGGTTTATTCATGTACAACATGATGCCTGCGCCAAAGACCAGCGAGAAGATGGCCCGCATTTTTCCTTCAAACAAAAACAACATGGAAACCAAAAAACCATGATCGATGCCTTTTGCAGATACCCGCATACCCGTTTGCTGGTTGGGGGTAAGTCCCCCAAAGTCGGCAATACTGATGAGTAAAATACCCAACAGTGCGATTCCCCTTAAAACATCAATAGAAAAAATCCGGGCAGTGCCGGTTTCGTTATCCATGGCAAAAGATACCGGCACGTCCCTGCCGGGAGATGCAGCTTGGTCGAGCATATCAGGCTGTTTTAAGTGGTTGAATTGAAAGACCGTTAAATGTAGAAATTAGTTTTTTAGAAAACGAATATTCAGTCAGTTATTTGCCGGGCCTACAGCGGCACAGGCTTTGTAAGTTTATCCGGTAGTATTTACTTAAAACAGATGCGATGTTAAAGAATTATAAAAACGGAGCGGTTTCTTTTTTGGCTTTACTGTTGCCGTTTCTGCTGACAGCACAACCATTGTTATTAAAAAAAGCACATGAACAAAACAGTGATCCAGTCATTATAACGCCGATGTCCGGCACCAATGATGTAGACGTGATAAAAAAATGGCAAATGCCCGATATATTAAAAGAGATCTCGGGTATCAGTTATATCAGCAGTAATCGTTTTGCCTGCATACAGGATAACAAGGGCAGCATATTTATTTACAATACCTCCGGTGATAGCCTGGAGAAAATAATTCCTTTTTGGGACAGCGGCGATTTTGAAGGTATTGCATTGGCGGGCAATACGATCTATGCCGTAAGATCTAACGGTATTTTATATGCGGTTACCAACTATAAAAGAAAAAATCCCACCATCAAAGAATATCGTACAAGCCTTACCGAAAAACAGAATGTAGAAGGGCTTTGCTATGATGAAAAAAATAAAAGGTTATTACTGGCTATAAAAAGTAACGAACTAAACACAAAAGACTATAAAGGCATTTATGCATTTGACCTGGTAAAAAAAGTTTTCGTTGATGAGCCCGTGATAAAGATCGACCTGAACGACCCTGTCTGGAAAAACACCTCTGATGAACAGAAGATACGTCCCTCCGACCTGGCAGTACATCCTGTTACAGGAGATATTTATGTAATTGATGGCGAAGAACCTAAGCTGATTATCTTAAGTCCGACAGGTGCCATAAGATCTTTACAGCAATTGAAGAGAACTCAATTCCGGTTGCCCGAAGGCATTTGTTTTTCTAAAAAAGGAGACTTGTTTATTTGCAATGAAGGCGGCCTGTTGGAGAAAGGAAATATTTTAAAAGTGGCATTGGAATAATGAAACACGCTGATCTTTAGGATTGAGGTCAGCTCAATTTTTTTGCCGCAGATTGCACAGAAGAAAAAAGCAACTACAATCTCCAACATAGATTGCCGGGACAGAAGGATAATCATTTGGTCAATAAATTAATTTGTGTAACCTGTGCCATCTGTGGCCAACTTCCTTTCGCCGAAGGCGAAAAAACATTACGATGCCTGGCCCCTGGTAAAAGACACACTTTCAATCCAGCCTTTGATATCTTCGATAGTGCGGTTCATTTTTACAGATAAATGTTCCAGCAATTTTTGCTCCTGTCCGGGAGTATATTGCAGGTCATCATCACTGAGGCTGGGATTAGCCTCTTTTAATTTTTCTTTTACTTCGCTCCAGGGAGCCTCGAGTTTTAATGCTGTTGACATAATATATTAAAATCAATAATGAAGCCAGAAATTAATTGGTATCCGTTGCATCTTCGGATGACGAACCATAAGCACGTAACATTTCTTTCAGGTCATCCAGTGTATTGATCTCTTCCGGCTTTTTATCCTGCCGCCAGCGGCTGATGCGAGGAAACCGTAATGCTACGCCGCTTTTATGGCGGTTGCTGGCAGCAATGCCTTCAAAAGCGATCTCAAAAACAAGTTCCGGTTTTACAGTACGCACCGGCCCGAATTTTTCAATGGAATTTCTTTTTACAAAATTATCTACCTGCAGCATTTCCTTGTCGGTAAGCCCGCTGTAAGCCTTGGCAAAAGATACCAGCTTATCATTATCCTTTACTGCAAAAGTATAATCACTGTATAAATTACTTCTCCTGCCATGACCTTTTTGTGCATAGATCATCACCGCATCAATGGTCAATGGATCAATCTTCCATTTCCACCAGTCACCACGCTTGCGGCCTACGAGATAAGCAGAATCTTTTCTTTTCAGCATAATGCCTTCACTGCCTAGAGAACGGGAACTTTTTCGTATCTCTTTCAACATTTCCCAGCTGGTAAAATCAATGACCGGTGAAATATGAATATTGGGTTGATGGATAGTGTTGATGATTTCTTCTAGCTGGCGCCTTCTCTCTGTTAAGGGTACACTACGGATGTCTTCACCATTATTTTCCAGCATGTCGTAGGCAATAAAGCCTACCGGTGCTTCGGTCAATTGTTTTTTGGTGATCGTCTTCCTGCCGATACGGGTTTGCAATGCAGCAAAGGGCAGGGGCTTAAAATGATGCTCACCTGCGGGAGCACCTAAGCTGATGATCTCCCCATCAATTACGGTACCGTTGGGTAGCTGATTTAAAAATTCGTTGTATTCCGGGAATTTTTCGGTCAATAATTCTTCTCCGCGGCTCCACACAAAAAATTCGTTGTTGCGTTTGATCAATTGTCCCCGGATGCCATCCCATTTCCATTCAGCTTGCCAGTCGACTGTATTATTCAAATCCGCAAAATCTTCGTTGATGGCATAGGCTAAATAAAAGGGATAAGGTTTGGAAATATCAGCAATGGCATTTTCTTCATTCAGTATTTCATCAAAAGCAGTGGCGGCCGGGTTCCAGTTGCCGCTGATGCGGTGGGCAATTACCGAAGCACTGATACCGGTTGTTTTAGCCAGGGCATTTACCATTAATTTTTGCGATACCCCAATCCTGAAACCTCCGGTGATGAGTTTATTGAAAACGAATTTCTCATTGCGGCTCATTTGCTGCCAGCTATCCAGTATAAATTGTTTTTTTACGGACTCCTCTTCTTTTTCAATACGGATGAAGGTTTCTAAATAATGAGACAAAGGATATTCCTGTACCGCTTCGGCTTCGGCGGCAATATCGGGTAGTAATAAAGCAATGGTTTCTGCCAGGTCGCCAACAGTGTGATAACATTCTTCGAATAGCCAGGCAGGTAAGCCGGCAATATCCATACACCAGTCGCGCAGCAAATTACTGTTGACAATTCTTTTAGGTCTGCGGCCGCTGAAAATAGCGATCACCCAGGTTTTATCTTTATCCGGTGCTGCCGAAAAGTATTGCTGCAGGGCGTCTACCTTATCATTTGTTTTAGTGCTGCTGCTTAAACTATTTACCAATGTAGCAAACTGTTTCATAGCGGTTCAGTTGGAAGGTCATCGGTTTTGGTTTCTTCTTCTTCGCCACCAAAGGCAGTTTTTACTTCGGCCGCTTCAATACCATTTTCATTAAGGTACCGGCTAAACGCAGATTGAAAGCCATGTGTAGCAAAAACTTTTGTAGCGCCCGTGGCTTTAACAGCGCTTAATAATCCATCCCAATCCGCATGATCACTGAGTGCAAAACCGGCGTCGGCATTTTTGCGCCTGGTATTACCACGAACCTGCATCCAGCCGCTGCAGATACCAATGCTGTACGGAAAAAATTTCTTCATCCAACTGGTACCTTCTGCACTGGGTGGAGCGATTACAATATTGCCGAGTAGTTTTTCTTTTGGGGTATCGGGCATTACGCGTTCTACCAAGGGTAATTGCCAGCCATTATTCACCAGCGTTTCATGCACATTATGCACAGCGCCATGCGCAAAAACGGGCAGGCCTGTTCCGGCCAAAGGTTTTAATATACGTTGCGCCTTGCCCAAACTATAGGCAATGATCACGCTGGTTTTTTTAGCGGCGTGATTCTGCAGCACCCAGTTTTGTATCGCATTAAATATTTGTGGTTGTGTTTTCCATTTGTAAATGGGCAGTCCAAAAGTGGATTCTGTAATAAAAGTATGGCAACGCACAGGCTCAAAAGCGCCGCTGATGCCATCATCTTCCGTTTTATAATCACCACTTACCACCCACACTTCACCGTTATGTTCTACACGCACCTGCGATGAACCAATGATATGGCCGGCAGGATGCAGGGAAACTTTTACACCGTTAATGTATACCGACTCATTCCATTCTACAGACTGGTAATGATTATCGCCCAGTCGTAATTGTAATAAAGGCTCGGTAAGCCGGTGGCATAAATAACTTTTACTTCCCCATCGGGCATGGTCACTGTGTGCATGGGTGATGATGGCCTTATCTACAGGTTGCCAGGGATCAATATAAAAATCGCCCCCGCTGCAGTAAAGTCCTTTATCAGTAAAATTGACGAGTGCCATAGGTTGAGCAATGAGTAACAATGATGCAGGAATAAAGTTTGAGCTGTACATGGAAAGAGGATAAGCTTATTGATTGCTCTCCACTTCAAAATGATACTGCAATAACTGTTTGCAATTGAGTACCAATTCAACCTTTTCGGCAGGCAGGCCGTTGATGGAAACCAATTGCAGTTTGTATTGATCAAACTCTACTTCAATAACTTCGTATAGCTTTTCCTGTTGGTCGGGCCGTTCTCTTAGCCTGCTATGATCGGTAATTTGCTTGCCGCAATCGTTTATTGCTATCCACATAATAATTTTTTTAAAGATAACTGTTAACTATACCCGTTAAATAATTGTGCCAGTTATCATTTTTATATAACAGGCTAAGGGTTACCCATTGCTTAGAAGTTTTTAAGGCGATGAATTAAAGCAGGGCAAATTTTTCTACAGGTTATCAGTTGATAATAAAAAAACATATGCAATAAACACGGCTGTTTTTACGAAATCCACAGCAATTTGTTGAGCGGCATAGCATTTGAGATTATGAGAGTGTACAATTATGTTCAAGCAAAACCAATTTTTATGAATGAAAGTAATATCCGTAAAGGCCTGGTGATCTTTATCTGTTTCTTTTTATTTACCGCAGGAATATGGGGCATGTTTTCTCAGACCGTATTTGGCATGTTTACCACCAATTATTTATATGCAACAGTAAACCTGTTGATTGGTGCAGTGGGTTTATACGCCATTAAAGTTGGAAGGGCCCGCAGGTTTTGCGGATCCCTTGGACTGACCCTGCTTACAGTAGGTATCCTGGCCTTTGTAGAAGGCTTCGATGATATAGAAAAATGGGTGCTTAACATTAATGACAACGCCGCCTTCCTGAATATTATAGCCGGCGTGGTATTGGTTTGTTTCGGCCTTCCAAAATATTTGACACTTTATTATAATAAGGTATAATTACAAAAAGTTGAAAAGTTGCGGGTTAATGATGTCAATATAACATACAAACATCATTAACCCGTAACTTATTTAACTCGTAACAGTCCTAACCTTTTAACTTCCCCCTCTCTCTTACCTGATATTTCCAATACTGTTTTTCGCGGTATCATGTTTTGTCTTTAACACATTGCTTACAGATCTTCCATTGGCGTCGGTTGAAAAGCTGATAATGATATCATCGCCGGCAGCAACGCCAAAGTTCACCAGCATACTTAGTGACGAAGCTGTAGGTAGTTCGTTTAAGTTAATGGTTCCATTTTCGTCAGTAGTGGTTTTATAGATGGTTCCTTTTGCATCGGTAAACCAAACGGCTGCTCCTGCCACCGGCTCAGCAGGTAAATTGCGTAATGCAATGGTACTGTTTGATGAAAAATCGCCTGGCGCAGCAGTAATGATAGCACAGCTGCCATCTGCGCAGGTAACCGCTTTTACAGTAACCGGGATGGTTTTCCATTTGCCTTCGTTTACCACCTGTCCGCCATTATTTAAAACTAACCTGGTACCATCTTTTTCATCTACATGCGGATCACCCCATATTTGAGTCGCATTAAGTTCCGGAGCCATCCATTTCACCGGGCCAACCGGAGCGGCCATTCTTACCTGTGTTCTGATCACGTCTTTTAGACCGCTGGTAGCTTTTTCAACTACTTTGCCATTCGCGGGAGGCGCAATATTGATCACGGCCACTTCACCATTAAAATTTAAATAACTGCTTTCCATTTCTCCATCACCATCCAGGTCGGCAATAACTATAGCGTTGTCGGTGCGGTTACTCCTTACCGTATTATTGTTCTGAGCTCTTGTTGTGGGATTATTATCCCTGCCGCTATTTACCTTTTCACCGAAAGTTGCACCCTGTGTTTGCTTAGGCACGGTAACATTCATTGAAATACGGTTAGGCATACCGTTATTGTTTATTGAATTTATTCCGGATTTTTCACCAAAGCTGGCACCCTGTGTTTGCTTAGGCACGGTAACATTCATTGAAATACGGTTAGGCATACCACCATTGTTAGCCTGCAGTCCCGCATTTACCTTTTCTCCAAATGTTGTACCCTGTGTTTGTTTGGGAACAGTAGTTTTCAGCGAACTGTTATCGTCATTAAAATCATTACCTATGCTGATAAACGTTTCATCATTGATGATATAATTGATATCAGCACTGATCGTATAATTGCCTTCTGCCCAGCCGGTAAATTCAAACTCACCATATTCATTGCTGGTAACCGTACGCAGGTTGCCGCCCGGGTTTTTTCCGCCTTTAACGATAATACCACCGATAGGTGTACCCGGCCGCATAGCCGCAGATATTACTGCGCCGCCAGGCAGTGCGCCACCTAATAAAGAAGCACCGGCAACGATTTCCGAAACGCCATCTCCATCCACATCCGCCAGGCTGGTGGGCATGGTTTTATTGGAACGCGGGCTCCATACCAGCGGCTCTTCGTTGGGGTTAGCAGCCATCCTGTCGTTAGACTGGTTGGATTTGGTTTTTGTTTTGATCACTGCTGCGGCCTGTTGCGCTGTACCTTCGGCGGTTTCTAATGTTACCGACCAAAAATCATCGGCCAGCAGCATTTCACCCGCTACATCATAACTGCCTTTATTTTTCAGGTATACATCATATCCTTTTTTAGAAAGAAAGTAACCGGTTACCTGTACTACATAATCACCGGATGGTACATTGGCAAACCAAAAATCCCCGTTGGCTTCTGTTTGGGTAACGGCCACTGCTGTTCCGCTGGCGGCATCAACCAGGTACACTTTTAAATCTTCCACACTGGTAGTTGTTCCAGTGGTCGTATTCTGGCTCTTGTTCATGGGGTTAACACCTTGATTGCCCTTATCCACATATAGTGGGTTGACGATCACCGACGCCGCACAATTCTCGCAGTTAGTACCAGTACCATTGCCTTCAAAAAAAGCCGGTTGGTATTGCCTGCGGCCGGTAGCCATTCCACTTCCTGCGTCCCTGGTGTGAATGGTAGTCTGGATACCTGTTGCCGCTGTTCTGGCATAGGAAGCTGCAGCAGCACCCGAACCTCCTGAACCGCCCACGCTGCTTACCGCATCCTGGTTGGTTACGATGCCGGGTACACTATTTCCGGTCCAGCTTATGCGACCTAGTAAAATATTTCTTGCGGCAATATCTCTATGTATTATTTTTTGTCTTGAAGCACCCTGTGCAAGTGCTCCGCCCGCTGCGTGTAATCCTGCATTTACTTTTTCACCAAATGAACTGCCCTGGGTTTGCCGTTTATAGTTAAGCGCATCAGCGGGGCATGAAAAAGTCTGTTCCGAAGAACTGCCATCTGCGTTAGTTGTTTTTAAAGTTACCGGTCCGCAGCTTTGCGCATTATCTCCTCCGGCAGTTGCCGATCTTTTGCCTGTTGCCATACCGCTGGCAGGATCTCTAGGTGTAACGATACGCTTACCTGTTGGTATACCGCTGGACTGATCACGCGGAGAAAAACTGCGTTTGCCCGTTGCCATCCCGCTGCCCGCATCTCTTGTGGTTTCCTGCTGGCCTGCCTGCACAACATTTCTTTTGCCTGTTGACATTCCCGATCCATGATCTCTAACACTACCTAAAGATTTAATGATACCTGCACCTGCAGTAAATAATTTTACCGTACGGGTTTGACTGGTAGCTACATCAATACCCCTTTGCGGATCCGTTAGCCGTATACCGGACTGTGTTTGCAGGTAATCGCTATTGATAAAAAACCGGGTAGCAGTATTTATAGGGTAGGCCAGGCTGATAGTGCCTGAAAGGCCTGCCGAAATATTTTTATTATCTGCTTCAAAACGATATAAGGGGCGGGTAACACCCTGCTGGCTGATGGTTAATGACCCGGGGTTATTATAAAAAATACCTCCATTGATACCGGCGCTGATCTTTACCTGTCTGCCGAAACTAACTGCCGGGCCAAATAATAAATAAGCATTCAGGGGTTTGCTGCTGGCCTGTACGGCGTCGATGGGAAATTTTCGCTCTGTTAAAAACTGGTTTACGGCTGTACTGCTGATACTTCCCGGAACGATACCGGTACTGAATCCTAAACCAACATGCCCAAAATAATACTGGCCAAACATTTTTGTAGCCATGCTGTTGGCACGGAACAAGGTATTTTCTGTGGGTTTAATGCCAAAGGAAGCGCCTGTGCCCATACCCACAAACCAGCCATCTGTTTGTTTTGGGGAACTGGTATTTTGTGCCTGTAAAGCGGTTGCGGGTAATAGGGATAACAGGCATAAAGCCTTTTTCCACACAGTTAATTTTGCCATGGATAGATGGTTTAATGGTTTGGTATTGCAAGCAATAGTTGCCTGGTTTAGCAACCAGCATGGCTTTAACGTTGCAATTATATATTAAATTGTATAAAAATATGGCTTATCTGGCCTGTACTTGATACAGGAATAAAACTTATCTAAAGAAATTATCGAAAAGCATGTGTCCAGCAGCATTTATACCCCATGGTCGGCGTGCTACCGAACAGTACTTCTCCCACATGGCGTGGACTGCTTCCGCCCTTTGAAAAATTATAGCTATGCGAATTTTTTGTCCCGAGAATGATAGGTCATATCGCTTACTATTCAACCTATAAATATTGAAGTCACAGTAGTACAAAAGCTTCACCAGGGAACCATCCGGCAAAGGGGATGTACTCCTTTGCCGGGCCTTTTTTTGGTTCTTTTTTGGGTAAGCAAAAAAAAACAATAAGAATGCTGCGATAAACATATAAACACACTAATAAAAAAATTCCCTCTTCGTTGTATAGCCTGTGCAGACTTGAAATGAGATCCCGGTAGGAAAGAAGCGATTAAACTTATCATTATACTATTCTTTCTGACAGAACTGCCATAGCCCGTAGTAAAAAGAAGTAGTAGTAATTACACTGATCAATTTCCTAATAATGAATATTGGCAAAAAAATCATACACAATGGATTTGCCCGAGGGGCCTTAGTATTGTAAAAAAATGCACCTCCTGTGAAATAAAATGATAAAAAATTCGTCTTTCAACTACAACTCAATACCGCGTAACATAATACATTTGCCCACTAAACCACCCACGCATGAAAAGATTATTATTATTTTTTGTACTATTTTCTCTTAAGGCAGTTGCGCAAACCCCGCTTACGCCGCTGGATTACAATAACCGCGTTGCTTCCTATACAGATACCCTGTATGCATTGGGGCAGGAATGGGGTACGGCTTTTAATAAAGCCTTCCAGTCCGGCGACTATTCTTCACTTAAGTCTACAGCCGATGGCATGAATAAATATATCAAGGGCGCTATCGCTGATCTTGACAAAATGAAAGACCTCAAGGAAAGTAAACCGCTTCGTATGGCCATGATCGGTTTTTTAAAATTTGAACAGGATATGGTAGAGAAAGGCTTCCGCAAATTTGAAAGCTTTACGGCAGCAACGCCTGCCGATACGGTAAAGGCCGCCATTGCCAACCTTACCGCATTAAGCAAAGATGAAAATATCTACCTTGAAAAAGTTACCGCTACGCAAACCACCTATGCTGCGCAAAATGGTTTTACTATTGAGGCTAAACAATAAGATCAACCCCGGCATAATATTGAATCCCGCCTACTGGCGGGATTTTTTATTTGGCTACATCCCGGTACAAATCGTTTCCTTAAAGTCGCGATACCCTGTTTATGTAGCACGAATACCTCAATACCTGCTTAAAGTATAAAAAATGAATACGGTTGCAGGATGGTATGGGCTTTGTTGCGGGTTAGTATAATAACTAATCTAAAAAATAATAATTATGAAGACTAGCATAACCGGTACCGGAGCTGGTACCAAAAATAACAGCAGTAAAAGCAGGCCCATGGCCAATAAAAAAACGGGCGTCCGTAACATGGACAATATGCCTGCAACAGAAAAAGTAAGAGGCAAACATTCACATGGTCATAGTATGAACAATGAAGGTACCAATGTGGATTATGAAGAGCAACGCTGATATTTTCAATTTGTCCGCCGTATACCGGCGGACAAATTTTCCCACCTGCCCTATAAACTGTTTAAATAATCCAGCATTTTTTTACGCACCAGTTCGTTTGGTAAAGCTCCGGATGCCGCCTTGAAATTATCGGCTGCATGTGCTGTATTGCCGGTAGCAGGTATTACGCAGGTTACCGCGGGATGCGCCAATATATATATCAAAAAGAATTCGGCCCAGCTGTCAATACCTATTTCGTTTATCCATACCGGTAAGGGCTTGTTTTTTACCGCGGCAAATAATTTTCCTTCGCCAAAGGGCCGGTTGATAAGGGTGGCTACACCTGCAGCTGCACCGGCATCCAGCAATCTTTTTTCGGCGTGCCTGGCAGCAATGGAATAATTAAATTGTACAAAATCTATTTTTTCGGTAGTGATAATTTTTTCCAGCGCTTCATGACTGGCATCGGTATAATGCGTGATGCCGATATAGCGGATAGTGCCGGCTTCCTTCATGCGCCGCAACTGCGGCAGGTGCGTTTGCCAGTCGGTAAGATTATGGATCTGAATTAAATCCATCGTGCTGCGCTGCATCTTTTGCATACTGCTGTTCATTTGCTGTATGCCTTCTTTTAACCCGGTGGTCCACACCTTGGTAGCATAAAAAAAATCGTTGGCGACGGGCATCGTTGCCGTAATATCCCCGGTTACTTTTTCTGCCTGGCCATACATCGGCGAACTATCAATTAAGCGGCCACCGGCGGTATGCATGGTTTGAAGCACGGCTTTTAAATTCGGGTAGGCGTGAGCGTCTACATCAAAGGTTTGCCAGGTGCCCAGGCCAATAACAGGCAGGGCTTCACCGGAAGATGGAATGATTCGTGTAAACATGGGCTTGTTTAAAAATTATAGCTGACAAACAGTACGCTGAAATTATCGGTTGAACAGTATCCTTATATAGAACAGGGGATTGGTAAATTTTTTGCGCACATCCACATTCTCAAACATACAACTAATGGTTTCCCTTAGCTCTTTACTTTTACTGGCTTTGCCGATCACAAAATTAAATAACCGCGGTTTGCTGGATAATATTTGCAGGTAATGACTCAGTTTAAGTTCGGTCCATAATTTTTTATACAAGTCTTCATCATATTGCGCTAAAAATTTTTCGGAATAGTCATTGGCGGCCACTGCTTTGCTAATGACCCTGGAAGCTACCAGCCCCGATAACAAGGCATTACCAATACCTTCACCCGTAAAGGGATCAATGAGTGAACCGGCATCTCCCGTTAATAAAAAACGGTTGCCGCTGAGCCTTCTTTTTTTTGAACCCAAGGGTAAGCCCCATCCTTCAACTGCGCCTTCCATAACGGCATGGGTAAAACGATTTTTTAAATGCGGGTGATGGGCCACGGCATCCAGCATCAGTTGCCGTAGATTGGCTTTTTTTGAAGCAATAGTTTTAGTAAGCATACCTACGCCTACATTGGCGGCACCGTTAGGTAAGGGAAATATCCACAGATAACCCGGTTGCAGTTCTTTTAAAAAATGTAATTCAATATACTGCTGCGCATGCATGCCGCTTACATTTTTATAGTATGCCCGCACACCGGCGCTGTAATGCATGGGATCGAGTGTATGTTTGGCCATTTTTTTGGCTACCAGGCTGCCGCGGCCTTCGGCACCAATGATCAGTTGCGTAAAAATAGTTTTGGTTTCGCTGCCCTGTTGAATAGTAACCAGCAACCCGTCCCCTTTTTCTTCAATATCCAGCAAGGCGCAATCGCATAACCAGCTGGCATATTGCGGATCGATAAAACGGGTAAGTGCAGCATCAAAATCCATGCGGCGGCTTACAAATCCCGGCGGTTTTTGCGGATCGATATTTTTAGCGAAGGGAATATTTAAGGTAGCACTGTTGGGCGCAATAAACTGTATGCCGCTGCTGACTACCGCTTTGCCTGTAGTTACAAAATGTTGCTGCCAGTCGGCGCTGATCCGTTTCAGCATGTCTACCGATTTTCCACTCAACGCATCTCCACAGATCTTATCTCTTGGAAAAACTGCTTTATCAATAATGATATGGGAAATCTTTTCTTTGGCTAAAAAGATAGAAGTGGCCGCACCTGCAGGTCCGGCGCCTGCAATCAAAACAGCAGTAGTATAATGAGGTTGCAACAATCGATCGGTGCAATAATTTTTTACAGGTAGAGAAATAAGTTACGCTCGGTAAATAAAAACAGGGATCTTATTCAAATGTATTACCCTGTTTCATATCCCCCGTTTCATATCCTTTTTTAAACCAGAACATCCTTTGTGCAGAGGTTCCGTGTGTAAAGGCATCCGGTACCACGCGGCCGGTAGCTTCTTTTTGCAGGCGGTCGTCGCCAATGGCGTTGGCTGCATTTAGGGCTTCTTCAATATCGCCCTGCTCGATTAAATTTTTTACCCTGGCAGCATAATGTGCCCAAACGCCGGCATAAAAATCGGCCTGCAGTTCCAGCATCACAGAATACTTATTGCCTTCCGTTTCTCCCGATTGTGAGCGTATGCGGTTTACTTTTTCGGCCGTGCCCAGCAGGTTTTGAATATGATGGCCTACTTCATGCGCTACCACGTAAGCCATAGCAAAATCGCCTGGGGCATTTAACTTGGTCTGCATATCCTGGTAAAAAGAAAGGTCGATATATAATTTACTGTCACCGGGGCAATAGAAGGGTCCAGATGCGGAACTCGCATTACCACATGCAGAAGCTACTGCATCACGAAACAATACGAGGGTAGGTTCGGTGTATTGCTTACCCATACCCGAAAAGATCGTATTCCATACATCTTCTGTTTCGGCCAATACTACTTTTACAAATTTGGCCCGCTCATCATCGGCCTGTTTTTCTGCCGGCGATAGCTCGGTTTGCTGTTGCTGGTTCAGTTGCGGTATCTGCGAAGGATCTATTTCACCGCCACCCACAAAAGTGGAGATCAGGTAAATGATAACCGCCAGCACACCGCCACCTGCGGCAACTCCGCCACCGGAAATACCGCGGCGGTCTTCTACGTTAGAACTTTCTCTTCTGCCAAACCATTGCATAATATATGATTTAAAAGGTGATGGAGATTTACTGTAAAATAACACAAAAAAAACCGGTTGTTGCAGCGAATATGCAAATGATATAAAAATTTAACCACGAAGTTGGGAAGTCACTCAGCAGCACTACAGCTTTTTTTTATTTAATGGCTTTATGCCTTTGCGGCTACTTTATTTTTCTTCCCTGAAATACACTTTATAATAATTCATATTCTTTTCTTCATCAAATCCTTTTTCAATCAGTTCGTTATTGCCATGAATATAAATATGAAAATTCTTATCCAGTTTCAATACGCTTTTAAAAATGCGGGCTTGTTTTTTTACCGCCGCGTTATGTATCGCAAAACTGTTTTCGAGCGGGACATCAAAATGTTCCTGCTGCTGTATCTTATAGGCGTTGAATAAAGCAATGCCCTGCTCATTACCGATCACTTCATTACCAAAATCATCCAGGTTAAAATGATCGTTCTGTTTAAAATAATTGATCGAACGATTCAGCAGGTCGATCTGGTCGGTTTTATTTAAATCAAATTCCTCCTCCATTTTTTCGGTGACAAAGGTTTTGTACAAGCTCAATACATTGTGCGTTTGACTATAATTATCATTCCGTACTTTCAGTTTTAAAAAATCGTCTATCCAGTACTGTGCTTCACTGCGGTTGGTCTGGTCGATGACGGCCACTTTATAACCTGCTTCTGCTTCGGTATTAAACACCAGGCAGCCCTTGTCCAGCTTTTTAATATTGATGGCTTCCTGCTGGTATTGCAGGGTAAAGCCTTCCGGCTGCTGCTGTACCGTTAGGTAAGGTTCCTTGTTCTCCGATTTAAAAATGCCGAGGGCTTCATGCAGTTCGCCTTCTACCTGTACCTTATTGAAATGTACCACGTACAGTTCGCCGCCTTTTATTTTAGGGTGATCGGCAATAGCATATAACTGCTGCGCCAGCTGTTTACTGCTGGAATGAAAATCGGCTGCTGCTTTAAAAATCTGCGTGGCGAATGTAAATACTTCGTTCAGTTGTATATCTCCTGCTGGATGAAACAAGCGGTACATTTCATTGGTTTTTTCAAAAGGTTGTAGAAAGTACTGCATGAGTAACTGGTTCAGTATATCGTCGTCTACGGGTAAGGGCTGTTCGCTTAGCGTCAACGGTTCGTCTAAAACTTTATTCCCGGTTTTATGTATGCTCAGTTGTTGTATGCCGGCTTCTGTGAATGTGATCATGGTGTTTGTTGTGGGGTGCAAGATTAAGTGGTATTGGGATAAGGGCAAAATAAAAGTCATTCTCAGAAAAAACTTTTTATTAGTGTGCCTGTATGTTTTTAGAAACAGCTTTAATGTTCCTTTTTGCTGTCCCGTCGGGGTCTTCACGGCCGGGGAAATGCAGAGGGGTGAGACAGTCACTGCTTGGAAACAAGATTTCATGCCAAACGCTGCAGACCTTTGCTGCGAAGCAGGAATTTTTTTATTAGTGTGCTTATATGTTTTTAGCAACAGCCTTAATGTTCTTTTTTGTATCAAGACAAAAAAGAACCAAAAAAAATCAAGGCAAACACGATGCCTCCGGCCGTTTTGCCGGGCCAGCGCCACGTGACCACCCGGCTATTTAGGGATTCAGTCTTTAACTTGTTACACAGGATAAAAAATCTTTTGTTTTTTTGTTATACTCCTGATTTTGTAGGTTGGCATTATTCCTTTTCATGTATCCCTAAAAAAATAATTTGTTACGGGGATTGAAAAGTATTTGATTTTCGAAAGGTGGCGGATAAATAGCTGTACCCACTCTTACCTATCCGGCTCCACAAGCTATCAGCAGAGTGTTACTGCATCTCTTTCCACCAGTAAGTGCTGTGGGGCCTCTTTTGGTCCGGTACCCCCGAAGGCGGGATTGAAAAAATTCGCCTTAGCGATAATTTTTTCAAAGGGCCAAAAGCAGCCCCTAAGGCACTTACGCTGCCCCGCCGGCGGCAGAGGCGAAAGCAACTATTATAAAACTGTTTGTCTATATAAAACTTGCAGCCGCTTTACAGCGAAGCAGGAAATTTTTTTACTAGTGGGTTTAAATGATTTTCGAAACAGCTTTTATATTCTTTTTTGCTTGCCCAAAAAAGAACCAAAAAAGGAGCCCGGCAAAGGAGTACATCCCCTTTGCCGGATGGTTCCCTGATGAGGCTTTTGTACTACTGTGACTTCAAAATTTATAGGTGAATAGTCTTTGTTTGCCAGTAACAAAGCAGGCCGCAATTAGAAAAGTGGTTATTGAAAAAGAATACGCAGGGTAGCAGGAGAAATATACCGTTCGGTGAAACACTAACCAGGCAAGAAAAAAAGCATCGCATTAATGCTTCGTGCCTTATTAGCAGATTTTCTTGCAGCGCTGCTGGAAAATCGCTTTTTACCGCTATTGCCGGTACTTATGATTTATACCATATTGTTATTTGATTAATTTTTATTATCTTAAGAGATTATAACGATTAATTAAGGGTTAAGCAGCCCCAAGGGCTTGCTTTTACAGCCGTAGTGAGTTAACTTCGCTGCCCGTTTTAAAAATCTTGTTTTAAAATCAACCAACACGGCATAGTGTGATGGACAATTTATTATGGCTACTGTAAAATCAAAAGCCGCTGCACCAAAAGCTGCTGCAAAAAAAGCACCCAAAGAAACAGGCTCCAAAGCTCCTGTACAACAATCCGGGATTTCCCTCTCCGCTGCATTACAACAACATTTTGGACTGGACAGTTTCAGGGGTCCCCAGGAAAATATCATCAATAACCTGCTTTCGGGTAAGGATACTTTTGTGATCATGCCCACCGGCGGGGGCAAAAGTTTATGCTACCAGCTGCCCGCCATCATCAGCGAGGGCGTGGCCATCATCGTATCGCCCCTGATCGCTTTAATGAAAAACCAGGTTGACCTGGTAAGAAGCTACAGCAGCAAAGATCATGTGGCGCATTTTTTAAACAGCACATTAAATAAAGGACAGCAAAAAATAGTTAAGGACGATCTCACCAGCGGCAAAACGAAAATGCTGTACGTGGCACCCGAAACCATGACCAAGGAAGAGAACGTGACCTTTTTTAAAGAACTTACCATTTCTTTTTTTGCAGTGGATGAAGCGCATTGTATTTCCGAATGGGGGCATGATTTTCGCCCCGAATACCGGCGCCTTCGGGAGATCATGGATATGATCGATGAAAAGATCCCGGTGATTGCCTTAACGGCAACGGCAACACCAAAAGTGCAGAGCGATATTGTAAAGAACCTTGGCCTGCGCAGTCCGGAAATTTTTATCTCTTCCTTTAACCGGCCTAATTTATACTACGAGATCCAGCCGAAAGTAAATAAAGACCAGACCAATAAAAGTATTGTGCGCTTTATACAGCAGCATAAAAACAAAAGCGGGATCATTTATACCCTTAACCGCAAAACCACCGAGGAACTGGCCGACATGCTGATGGCCAATGGCATTAAATCGGTGGCCTATCATGCCGGTCTGGATACGAAGTTGCGTGCCGACAGGCAGGACCAGTTTTTAAATGAAGATGTGGATGTGATCGTGGCCACCATTGCTTTTGGAATGGGTATCGACAAGCCCGATGTGCGTTTTGTGATCCATTACAATATCCCCAAATCAATAGAAAATTATTACCAGGAAACCGGCCGTGGCGGAAGAGACGGCATGGAAGGCAAATGTATCCTGTACTATTCCCATAAAGATGTGGCCAAGCTGGAACATTTTATGCGGGACAAACCCCTTAGCGAACGTGAAGTGGGCGCACAGCTCATCAACGAAACCGTTAGTTATGCCGAAAGCAGTGTATGCCGCCGCAAAACCCTATTGCATTATTTTGGTGAAGAATATAACGACAGCAAAAGCTGCGGCCAGTGCGATAACTGCTTAAATCCTAAAGAACGCATTGAAGCCAGGGCGGAAGTAGTGATCGTGTTAAAGATCATTAAAGCGCTGGAAGAACGTTTCCCCATCGAATATGTGCAATTGATATTGGCGGGTAAAGCTACTCCCGCAGTAAAAATGTACCGCCATGAAGAGCTGGATGTTTTTGCCAGCGGCAATGATAAGGAACCCCATTTCTGGAACAGCCTGATCCGACAGATGTTGTTAAGCGGCCTGATCGCAAAAGATATCGTGGAATATGGCTTGTTGAAATTCACCAAAAAAGGGGAAGCCTTTTTAAAGAAACCGGTGTCCTTTAAAATTGCGCTCAACAATTTATTTGAAGACGCCAATGCAGATGACGAGGAAGCCGAGCCGGCACCGGGCGCACCGGGTGCAGCGGATGAAAAGCTGGTGGAAATGCTGAAGGAAGTACGCAAAAAAGTGGCCAAGGAAAAGAACCTGCCGCCTTTCGTGATATTCCTCGAAAGCAGCCTGGAAGATATGGCCACTATGTATCCTACCAATATGGCTGAGCTGGAAAAGATCAGCGGCGTAAGTAAGGGTAAGGCGATGCGTTATGGCAAACCTTTTTTAGATGTGATCAGTAAGTTTGTGGGAGATAATGATGTGGTACGCCCCGATGATTTTGTAATGAAGAGCGTAGCCAATAAAAATAACAATAAGATCTTCATCATACAGAATATTGATAAAAAGATACCGCTCGAAACCCTTGCCAAAAACCGCGGCCTGCGTATTGATGAGTTGCTGGAAGAGATGGAAACCATTGTAGCCAGCGGCACCAAACTTAACCTGGATTATGCCATCGATGAAATGGTGGATGAATACGAACAGGACGAGATCATTGATTATTTTAAAAGCTGCGAAACGTCTTCTTTACAGGTAGCACAGGAAGAAATGGCCGATAGTAATTTTAACTGGGAGCAGTTGAAGCTGATGCGGATCAAGTTTTTGTGCGAATACGGTAATTAAGTGAAAGTAGCAGGTATTGGGTAGCAAGTAGCAAGCCTGGTCCATTGTGTAGAAAAAATATTGTATACTGAGACCCAGGGTTAACAGAGAAATACAATATTTTTTTTGCGCCCTCTGCGTGCCGATTACCTCCTGGTACTCCTGCTCAATCACCCCGCCGCCATTTTTTAAACTTTCTTTAGTTAGAGACTATTTTTTAGCAATAATCCCTTATTTTTGCTGCCCAATTCAATGTTTTAATATTGAAATATGGAAGGTGCGGTAGCTCAGTTGGTAGAGCAAAGGACTGAAAATCCTTGTGTCGCCGGTTCAATCCCGGCCCACACCACAAAACCTCTGAATAACTCAGGGGTTTTTCTATTTTATGTATTTCGTTTACATCCTGTACTCCGTTTCAGCAAAGAAAACCTACGTTGGTTTTACCAATGAAGTGGACAGGAGACTTCGTGAGCACAATTTTACAGAGACAAAAGGATTTACACTTCGGTACAGGCCATGGACCCTCATTCATTCGGAATCTTATCCTGATAAATCAGCAGCGATGGAAAAGGAAAAGTTTTTGAAAACAGGTCGGGGCAGAGAGGAAGTAAAACAATATGTAGCAATTTTTTAACTGCTCCTGGTGCGGTATCCGCCGCGGCGGAAAAGGACTGAAAATCCTTGTGTCGCCGGTTCAATCCCGGCCCACACCACAAAATAAACAAGGCTTTCAGTTTTCGCTGAAAGCCTTGTTTATTTTAGGTACAACATAGGTACAACATTCTGGGTACACGGTGAGACTTGAAAAACTTGCAGTGAACATTATCGCTGCGTTTCACGGAATCTCGTTTCAACCCTTCAAACGGAAATCATCGGATACGCATAGTCTTTCATATCCTTCATCAAGAAAAACTAGCTTGAAGATTTCCAATCGGGTATCAGGATCAAAAGTTGTATTGTTATCCCTTTCCGTTCCGATGATATACATTTTCCAAATTTTACCTACCTGGTATCTCATCAAACAGTATTTCTCCCGCTACCAAGTGTGCACTTATAAACGACTTTGCCAATCGCATTTAATAAACAAACAACATTATAACTGCTGCTTTCGCCTCTACAGCATTTACTGGTGGAAAGGAGAAGTGCTGACTTCTTTTTATTTTAATAAAATATTTTTTTTGCGATACAAATGAATAGCACATACAGAGCTTACCGTTCAACCTATAAATTTTGAAGTCACAGTAGTACAAAAGCCTCATCAGGGAACCATCCGGCAAAGGGGATGTACTCCTTTGCCGGGCTCCTTTTTTGGTTCTTTTTTGGGCAAGCAAAAAAGAATATAAAAGCTGTTTCGAAAATCATTTAAACCCACTAGTAAAAAAATTTCCTGCTTCGCTGTAAAGCGGCTGCAAGTTTTATATAGACAAACAGTTTTATAATAGTTGCTTTCGCCTCTGCCGCCGGCGGGGCAGCGTAAGTGCCTTAGGGGCTGCTTTTGGCCCTTTGAAAAAATTATCGCTAAGGCGAATTTTTTCAATCCCGCCTTCGGGGGTACCGGACCAAAAGAGGCCCCACAGCACTTACTGGTGGAAATCAGATGCAGCAACTTCTTTTTAATAGCTACAGTATTTTTTTCTGCAATTCATTCGCTCGCGAATAGAACACTTCCCAACCTATAAATGCTGAAGTCACAGTAGTACAAAAGCCTGACCAGGGAACCATCCGGCAAAGGGGATGTACTCCTTTGCCGGGGCCCTTTTTTGGTTCTTTTTTGGGCAAGCAAAAAAGAACAATAAGAATGCTTCGAAAAACAGATAAGCCCTCTAGTAAAAAAATTCCTGCTTCGCTACCAGGCCTCCGCAGCTCTATTTAGATCAACACTATTACAATACTTACTCTTACTGCCCCGCAGCCTTCTTCTCTGCCTTCGCCTTCTTCTTAAAAAATCCCCTCAGCAAAAAATTATGCTGCAGGGCCTCCAGGTCCTGGTCGAGTTTAAGCGTGCTGGTCTCCAGGTTTTTTAAGGTAGCTTTTACATTTTCACCGGCGGTAGAGTCATTTAACAGTGTACCAGCCACATTATTTTTTTGATTCAGCCGTTCACTTACGGTTTTTAAATTGGCCGTCATTTTAGCTACGGCATCTGCCGACTGTTCCAGCTGCGCCAGCGTAGCGCTGATATTGCGGTACATCACGGTATCGGAGGCCAGGTCGTTGATGGAGTTACCGGGGGTATTTAATTTACCGGAGAAATGCTGAAAGTCGGATAACAATACTTTACTGGTAGCCGAAGCCGTTTTAAAATTGGTTACCGTGCCTTCCAGTTTATCGATGGTGCTGTTAAGTTTGGCCGACATGGCGGGATCATTGATGAGGCTGGACAATAATCCCTGGCCGCTGTCGATTTTTTTGCTGATGCTTTTAAAATCCGAAGTGATGGCCAACAGGTTTTTATTGTTCAGCTGTAAAGTAGCCATCATATCATCAGTACCTGATGCATGAACTACGTTCAGGTAATCATTGGCGGCAATAGCAGGCTGGGTAGAATCGCCGCCATAGATCACCACGATCTTATTACCGATCAGGCCATCGGAGCCAATTTTGGCGAAGGCACCTTTATGAATATGTTCCTGCACATCATCTTCCAGGCTCATGGTGACTTCCACCTGCGTGGCGCCATAAAAACTGATCTTTTTAACGGTGCCCACTTTTACGCCGGAAAACCACACATTACCGCCCTTTAATAAGCCGTTCACATCATCAAACACGGCATGAACGGTAAAGGATTTTACAAAGGTTTTTTTCTGCCCGCCTAAGGTAAATATGGTGACTACCAATATGGCGATACCTACCAGGATAAAGATGCCTACCGTTACAGGGCGGTTATTTTTTAGTGTACTCATTGTCGTTAATAAAGTTATAGTCGTAAAATATTTTGGTGACTTCGTTCTGGTCGTTAAAAATTTCATCAAAGGTGCCGGGTTCCAGGAATTTCTTTTCGGTAAGCATGGTGAGCCGGTTGGCAGTAGCTTTTGCACAGGTAAGGTCGTGGGTGATCACGATAGAGCTGGCGTTATATTGCTGCTGCACTTTTACGATCAGGTTATTGATTTCAATGGACGTAATGGGATCCAGGCCGGCAGTAGGTTCATCGTACAACATGATTTCGGGTTTCATGATGAGCGTACGTGCAATACCAATTCTTTTACGCTGTCCCCCCGATAATTCCGAAGGCATTTGATCAATGGCCTGCGATAAACCCACATCATTCAATACCGATTCAATAGCAGCAGTTACCTCGCTGGTTTTTAAATTACGTTTGTTGCGCACCAGCGGAAAGGCCAGGTTTTCCCGCACACTCATACTGTCGTATAAGGCACTGTTTTGAAAAGAGAATCCAATCCGTAACCGCAATTCACGCAGTGCTTTGGCATCTATTTTATCTACTTCCTGTCCCAGCACGGTAACGGTACCACTATCGGGTTTTAATAAACCGGAAATGATCTTTATCAATACTGATTTACCGGTACCCGAACGACCCAGCACTGCCAGGTTTTCTCCTTTAAATACATCCAGGTTAACGCCATCCAGCACCGTGTTGCTGTCGAATGATTTTTTTAAATCCCGGATGGAGATCACCGCGTTGTTGTTGTCAATATGGGGTGCTTCTTTTTGCATAATATTTTTGGGTTCATAGGTCATGGTGATGCATCGGCCTTGCCGCCTTACTATGAACCATTAACTATCAACTTCATCGTATCGCATTTACAAACTGTACAATCACCATCTCCTCCACAAAAATCATGAACATGGCTATCACCACCGCGGCATTGGCTGCAGTACCCACACCCTTTGTACCGTTCTTTGCATAATACCCCTGGAAACAGCCGGCTATCCCAATGGTAAACCCATAGCAGGCGGCTTTAACCACCGAGGAAATAATATCCAAAAATGAAATCGTATTAAAGGCACTATTGATAAAGGCGGGGAAACTGGTCAACTCATTCTGGTGAATATTCAAATAGGCGCCCAGCATACCCACCATGCCGGTATACAATACCAGTATGGGCAGCATTAAAGTAATAGCCGTTACCCGGGTCACGACGAGGAATTTAAAAGGATTGGTACCCGATACTTCCATGGCGTCTATCTGCTCGGTTACTTTCATCGAGCCCAGTTCGGCACCCATATTGGAGCCTACTTTGCCGGCGGCTATCAGGGCCGTTACCAGGGGCGCCAATGCCCTGATGACGGCGATGGATATCAGGGAGGGCAGCCAGGAAGTGGCGCCAAATTCTGCCAGCGATGGCCGCGATTGCTTGGTAAACACCAGCCCGGTGATAAACCCCGTTAACGAAATCAGGGGCAAAGATTTGTATCCTACCTGGTAACACTGATTGACCAGTTCCCTGAATTCAAAGGGTGGCGCAAAAGCCTGCCTGAAGAATTGGGCAATAAATTTATACACCTCGTAAATACCGGTAAAAAACCCGTCTATCCCTTTTGATAGCATATAGCGCTTTTTGGGAACTGCCTTTACCTCATCCACAACCGGCTTCACCTGCTTTAAGATGTCGTTAGTCATGCAGTTATGATTCCCATTTCCATGCCAACAAAACCAAGTAAAATTTTCCCCAGCCGGGCAGGCATATTCTTTTTTGCTCCCTGGTCTGTGTCCCACCGAACGGTATTTCTCCCGATACCTTGCTCCCCTGGTTGGTGTCTCACCGAACAGTAGCTTTTTTTTTCAACAACAACTTTTCTAACTGCTGCTTTCGCCTCTGCCGCCGGCGGGGCAGCGTAAGTGCCTTAGGGGCTGCTTTTGGCCCTTTCGAAAAAATATTGCTGCGCATTTTTTCGAATCCTGCCTTCGGCAGTACCGTACCAAAAGAGGCCCCACAGCACTTACTGGTGGAAATTAGATGCAGTAACTTCTCTTTAACCTTGTAAAGTAATTATTAGCAAAAGCATGGAAATCAGATGCACTGGCTTATTTATGCTACCACAGCTTCCTACTCAGCAAACTGTGTTGAAGTATGGGCCTCGGAAAAAATTGCGTGAAGAAAATTTATACTCCTTGACCATAAATTTTTAGCTTTTTTTTCCGCAGCCCTTGATTTTTGCTTCTTTTCATCAAGGAAAAGAAGAAGAGCAACAATTAAAAGCCATTTCCCAAAACATATTAACCCACTAACAAAAAACTTCCTGCTTCCCTGCAAGGTCTGCTACGATAGCCGAGAGATTTTACAGGTTGTATTTAGATAAACAGTATTATAACAGTGGCTTTCTTTTTACCGCTGAATAAATTAAATTTGGTAATAATTGACCGGAACAAAGCCGATTATTAATATACACACATGACCTTACAAACTAAAGTGGTTATCGTAGGTGCCGGACCAACCGGTTTAAGCATGGCGGCGCAGTTGTTGCGGTACCATATTGATTTTATCATACTGGAAAAAAATGAGCGTACAACGCCGCTTTCCAAGGCGGTGGTGGTACAGGCAAGAACCCTTGAAATTTTCAGGGAACTGGACCTTTCCGAAAAGGCGGTACAGGCCGGGCAAATTACTACGGCGATCAACCTATTCTATAAGGGCCGCAGGAAAACGGCGGTAGATCTTGCCGGCCTGGGCGAAGGACTCAGTCCCTTCCCCTTTGCCCTTTCGCTGGAGCAGAGCAAAACTGAACAGTTACTGGTGGACTTTCTTACTGCCCATCAAAAAAACATTCATTGGCGATCTACGGTTACCCATTTCGAACAACAGCAGGATCATGTAACGGTATATTACAGCGATCATAACGGGCAAACGCAACAAATTGAAGCGGCTTACCTGGTAGGTTGCGACGGTGCCGGCAGTTTAACCCGGCACCAGATGGGTATACCCTTTGAAGGCGATACCATCCCCAAAATATTTTATGTGGCGGATGTACAATTACAAAGCCCCGTGATCAATACGCATGAACTGTTTATGTTCATGATCAAAAAAGGATTTGTATTGTTCTTCCCGATGGAAGGGCTGCGTCATTACCGCATTGTAGGGATACTGCCTGATGCAACAGATAATACCAGCCTTGATTTTGCCGCCATCGAAAATACGATCAAAGAGCAGGTACAGGTGCCAGTTAGTTTTGAGGCGGTGCAATGGTTTTCCAGTTATAAAGTGCACAGCCGTAAAGCCGGTGCGTTTGAAAACGGGCGATGCTTTATCGCCGGTGACAGTGCGCATATTCATACACCGGCAGGCGGGCAGGGTATGAACACCGGCATCCAGGATGCGTATAATTTAGCCTGGAAACTGGCCTATACCCTAAACGGAACCGTTAGTAAAGCGGTACTGCAATCCTATAGCACAGAAAGAGGCGAAAACGCACAGCATTTATTGCAGAGCACCGACCGGTTATTTGATATTATGTCGGGCACCAATGCCTTCTGGAATTTTATCCGCCTGCATGTTTTTACCCGGGTGATCCGCCTGTTAAGCAAGGCTGCGGTAGTTAAAAAAAGAATTTTCCCGCTGCTATCGCAGACCGGCATTGCCTACCCCAACAGTTACCTCACTGTTCCCGGTTCCATTGGCAAGGTAAAAGCCGGCGACAGGATGCCTTATTTTCTTTTACCTGGCAACAGGCCCATCTTTGATGAACTGACTGAACCGGCCTTTAAAATTGTATTCTTTGGTACTGAGGGTCAGCATCATCCCGATCAAACCGGCTACAGGTTTCCTGTTGTTACAAAAACCTTTGCTACCATTCCGGCCGCTTTATTCGGCCAGGTGAAAAATTTTTATGTCCTGTTGCGCCCCGACAATCATATTTCCTATATCGGTACTGACCGGAGTACCTGCAAAGCCTTCCTGGAAAAAATAAGGGTTGTGGAGTAGGACACTTATTGGTATATCCACGTATGGGAGAAACGTCCCACAACACTTACTGCTGGAAGGTAGACGAATTAGCTTCTTTTTATTTAGCAACATTTCCTGTTTACACTGACAAATGATTAGCACATACAAAGCAGCTATTAAATTATAAATGCTGAAGTACAGTAGTACAAAGCTTAATCAGGGAACCACCCGGAAAAAGGGATGTAATCTTTTTCCGGGGCCTTTTTTTGGTTCTTTTTTGGGCAAGCAAAAAAGAACAATAAGAATGCTGCGGAAAACATATAAGCCCACTAGTAAAAAAATTCCTGCTTCGCTGTAAAGCCTTTCCAGTTTTGCTCCCTGGTCGGTGTCCCACCGAACAGTATTTCTCCCGCTACCTTGCGTATTCTTTTTCAACAACCACTTTTCTAACCGTTGCTTTCTCCTCTGCCGCCGGCGGGGCAGCGTAAGTGCCTTAGGGGCTGCTTTTGGCCCTTTCGAAAAAATATTGCTGCGCATTTTTTCGAATCCCGCCTTCGGCAGTACCGTACCAAAAGAGGCCCCACAGCACTTACTGGTGAGAAGTAAATGCTGTAACTTCTTTTATGATAACTACAGTATTTTTCTTTTTTAGCGGCAATTTGTTGACCTCCTGAATAAAGTGGTTTCCGACCTATAAATGTTGATGTACAGTAGTACTAAAGCCTCATCAGGGAACCATCCCGAAAAAGGGATGTAATCTTTTTCGGGTGGGCTTTTTTGGTTCTTTTTTGACCAAACAAAAAAGAACATAAAGCTGTTACCCAAAACCCATAAGCACACTAATAAAAAGTCCCTGATTCGTGCTACGATAATTTTTGACTTAACTGCAGCCTGCAGGCATTGTAGTATCCATCCTACTACACATTCCTTCCTCCTCCTACTTCCCGCAACCCTTTTTCACCCCATCTTTGTGTTATCAATCCAATCCAAACGAAGAACAACCAATCCTACGAAAAGATATTTTTAATCCGTACCGAACGAAAAACCAGGTTCCCTAACAAATCCCATATTTAAGTGAAAAGCCTTCGAAAGAAGGTTTTTTCTTTTCTTCTTTGCGTGAAAAATGTATTTTCTCTGCGCCTTTCTGCGTATTCTGCGGGCCATCTTGCATTTTTCCCCTTCGATACATTATATTTGAAACACTAACCACCCTAAAAGACTACACCTAAATCTTAAAGTAGTCAAGCCAAACAACATACATGGAATTTACTGTTTTGATACTGATCGCCATTTTAGTAGCCCTTGCTATTGTACTCATTATTATTTTTCGCCCCAAAGCAAATGATAACGGCAGCCTGCAAACCCAGGTAACCGAACTGCGCAACAGTCTGGCCAAAATAGAATCCAGCGGCAAAGAAGATTTCCGCATCAACCGCGAAGAAAATGCCGGCATCGCCAAAGACAACCGCATTGAATTAAATGCTACGCTTAAAACGATTACCGAACAAAGCCTGCAGGCATTAAAGGAGATCAATAAAACGCTCGACGAAAAACTGGAGGCCCTCAGCATAAAAATTGAGGCTAATAATACCGCCAACCGCGGCGAGCTCGCCAAAAACATCAGCGACTTTTCCACCGCCACTATCAGCCAGCTGGAAAAGATCAACCAGCAGGCCAAAGAAGACAACCGCTTGGTACGGGAAGCCATGGCCAGCGCTTTTAAAGGGTTCCAGGAAGTGTTTGATAATAATATCCGCTCCTTTAACGACCTGCAGCGGGAGCGTTTTGGCCAGATGGATACCAAACAAAATGAACTGGTACAACATACCGAAACCAAGCTGGAACATATCCGTGTAACTGTAGAAGAGAAACTGGAAAAAACCCTCAGCGAAAGGTTGGGCCAGAGCTTTGAAACCGTAGGCAAACAACTGATAGAAGTACAAAAAGGCCTGGGCGAAATGCAGACCATTGCCAGCGATGTGGGCGGACTAAAAAAAGTACTGAGCAATGTAAAATTACGGGGTGGTGTAGGCGAAGTGCAGCTGGCCTTATTGCTCGAACAGATCCTCGCCCCCAATCAATACGATGCCAATGTACGCACTAAAAAAGGCAGCACCGATCCCGTGGAATTTGCCATCAAACTCCCCGGCCGCAGCGAAGACGAGAGCGCTTTTGTATACCTGCCCATCGACGCCAAATTTCCCAAAGATGCCTACGAGCACCTGATCGCCGCCTACGAAAGCGCCGTCCCCGACGATATTGAAACGGCTACCAAAAACATGGAAGCCACCATCCGCAAAATGGCCAAAGACATCCGTGATAAATACCTTGACCCGCCCAATACCACTGACTTTGCCATTATGTTCCTGCCCTTCGAAAGCATCTATGCCGAAGTGATCCGCCGCTCTGCCCTGGTAGACCAGCTGCGCACCGAATACAAAATCACCGTTGCCGGTCCTACCACTTTAATGGCCATCCTCAACAGCCTGCAAATGGGCTTCCGCACGTTGGCCCTCCAAAAACGCAGCAGCGAAGTATGGACCGTACTGGCCAATGTAAAAGCCGAGTTTGAAAAATTTGGCGGCATGCTGGAAAAAGCGCAGCGGAATATTCAAACGGGATTAGGACAGCTGGATGATGTGGTGGGTGCGAGAACGAGGGCGATAAAGAGGCAGTTGAGAAATGTGGAGGGATTGCCGGCTGTGGAGGAGGAGATTGTACTGCCGAAGGCAATTGATACTGAAATGGGATTTAAAGAGGATTAGGATTAAAACCTACCTTTTAGTTTTTTAAAATACACATTAGGTTCTATGAGAAACCACTCAATAATAAATCCTTAAATTGCTGAATATCAAAATCGCCTGCAAAATATTAGATAAGATTAATAAAGCAAACACCAAAACGGATACTCAACAAGGCCTTTTTAAAGCAACGACCTTTAAGAAGCCAAATGGATTTATTCAAAACAGAACTCGGTATTAAAAATATTTTCTTAAATGAGCCTTATCAAAAACCCTTACATAGTTTATTGCCGGCCCGGCTATAAATTACATCTTACATCAACCCCTGGTTAGCAGAAAATTTCCGATAGCCCTGAAAGAAATTCAAAACCTTTTGGCCGACGTTACTACTACAACTTTTGCCAAGCCAGACTCTATACAACTTCAAATATCGACTTATAAAAACAGAACCGGAAAGTCACCCGGACGATCCAGTTGTTACGAGTGTGCCTGTTTTATTGCGTATTCCTGGTTTTATGGAAGACCCTGATTTGAAATATCTTTTAAGTAATGCGAAACCCTTACAAAATTCAGGTTATTGGGAAATAGACACGTTGAAATTGAATGCGGCGGTACAATACTTCGAAAAAATACAACCGCTTTTAAAAAATAATCATGAGTTTTCTTTTTATATACGTTTCTCATTTCAACTCGTGGCCCGGCCGAACCAGGAACCACTTGAATTCCAGCAATCAATCTCATTATTCGTCCTTTATTTTGCAAAAACAAATTCCTGTTTCGCCAGCATCTTTTTTCCGTTCCAGGAAGCCGATGAAAAATTCTGGAAATATATTGATTCAATAAAACCATACCTGCCCTTTGTCTTGGAAGAAAAATATCTAAGTCTTGCGAGAATAAAAAATGGACGACCAAGCTCTTTTAAAAAAATTGTGAGGCCGTCCTTGTAAAACGATTATTACAATCATTAAATAATAGGTTATGCCTGAATGTATTCAATGCGGTGCTTTTAAAAAAAAATTCGCCGCTGTAGGTATTCTCCTAATCAGTATATACCTCCGCTGCTTTCCCCAAATGATCTCTACCTTTATCCCCCCATTATGATCAATCATCCTTCTCCCGGAAATCAAATTCAGGATGTCACGAATTTTGACAACCTTGTTGCCACCCCTTTTCACGGTACAACAAATGCCATTTGCTGGAATCGCACCCTAACCGGTGATTTTGCCGAGATCGTTAATAAGGTAACGCTAAACGAAAATATAACGGTATTGGAACAGGAGGAACTTCGTGCCTTACAGTTGAGTGCAGCCGGGCAGCAGGCACGTGAACTTCTTTTGAAGGATCTGCAGCTGTTAACAGCGCATGGTGCGGCGCCAACCCTTAACCTTATCCGGTGCTATGAGCAGGATGAAGCTTACCCGTTTTTTCCAACGGATGTGTATTCCTTTCATGTGGATCGTTCGCCTGTACCCACCGATACCTTTTTATGCACCTACTATGGCGAACCGAGTGAGCTATTGCCCAATGCACAGGCCCAACAAAAAGTAGGGGTTCCTGAAATACGTGCGGAGCTAAAAAAAATCTACGGTGGAGCAGCCGAAGGTTTTGAAACTTTTTTGAGCGATCATTGCTTTGACCTGCACTACCAGGCTATACCCGGGGCGCAGCCCATCAGCCTGGGGATCGGTAACCTATGGCGTCTGGCGGTCGATCATCCCGCAAGCCCCGTGCCTCCCTGTGTACACCGTGCACCAAGGGAAAAAAACGGGCAGACCCGGTTATTGCTGATCTGTTGAATACGATCCATAAGGGGGTTATTATCCCCTTTTTTGTTTATTAATTTTTGTGGTGCAGCCATCCCCCGGAAGACAACAGGAAGTTACCATCAGTTTTTCTAAAATAATACCCAATACTGCCGGCAAAGCCGATATTCAACAGGCCCCAGTTATTGTTTTTGCTGTAAATGCCCGGTGTGGGCGTATGATTCACTAAATAAAATACATCATTGCCGGCAAGGGTAATATTATTTACGTACTGCGAGCTGCCATTCCATTGATAATACCGGTGTGCAGTACCCTGGAAGGTATTGGGATCAACCACCGAAATGGTGGCATCGCCTGAAGCAATATATAACATGCCCTGGGCATCCACTTTAAAATCATTTACTGTAGAAGACCTGTAGGCATACGACAGGTTTACCAGCGACCAGCTATCCCCGTTATTGGAAGATACTTTCAAATCGTCCCATTTGTCAAAAAGCATGATCCGGCCATCGGGGTGCCGCAAAAAAATAGTATAGCGGTCGGAGAAACCACCGGTCACCATCTTTTTCCAGAAGGCGCCGTTATTCACCGTCCTGTACGGCCCGTCAAAATAAAAACTTACAAACATGGCCGTGTCTTCCACGTAAAAAGCGGTGGGGTCACGCATATCAATGATACCATAGTTTATTTCCGTCCATTGCTGCATATTTTTTGAGTAATATACCCCATGATTCTTGGTGAGTACATACGCCCATTGCTGGCTGTTGAATTGCAGGTCTACCAGTTCATCGGCATAGGGTATACCCGGTACTTTATACCAGTTGTAACCGCCGTCGGTGCTGCTAAACAATCCCCCGTTTACCAGGTATAATGTATTGTTGCCCCGTGACACGATTTTGGCGGAATAACTGTTGAGGGCGCCATAACCGCAGGCCTTGCACCAGCCGCTAGGTTTTACCGCACTGGCTGTAACCGTTACACTGTCGGATGGAGGCGTAGCAGGTATGCCATAACCAATGGTATTGGTGTATACATAAAAGGTTACTTTTTGTACGGTATTATCGCAGCCCATGCGCCAGCTTAAACTAACGGTGCCGGCTGTAGTAAGGAGTAGCGGCAGCGCAGTATAGCCACTGTTCCATCGCTGTACCTGGCCATTGCCCTGCTCCATTACCGCAGTGATCATAAAACGGTCGGCAGGATTGGGTGAACTTATTTTCAGCACTACCGAATCGCCCAGCAATTCGCCAAATACGCCCGATTGATTATTGCCGTGCACAAGGTTAATTTTACCCGCATTCAACAGGGACGCGGGAGCATCATCTTTTTTACAACCCGTTATAAACAGGGTCAACAGCAATATAAAAGGCAGTATTGATTTCATAAAATAATTTGATTAGCGCAGGTCGTACGTAAATATGTTTTGACTTTGTAACCCAAAAACGATCGTGGCATCTTTGATAAGGGCTTTATTAAGACTGTTCACCCCATAATTATCTCTAACTATTACCTGCCAGCTTAGCCCGCCATCGGTGGTTTTGGCAATTTCGCCACCGGAGGATACGATAAAACCTGTATTATTACCAAAGAAACGGATATCGAGTATATCAAAACGCAGCCCCGTTTTAATGATGGCCCAGTTGTTACCCCCATCCGTGGTTCTTATAAGGGCGCCATACTGGCCCGCCATAAATCCAAAATCGGCATTAAGAAAGTACACTGTTTTTAAATAATTATTGAGGAGTACGTTTTGCTCTTTCCAGGTAACGCCACCATTGGTGGTTTTAACTATTTTAGCCGCTTCACCGCAGGCATAGCAGGTATCTTTACCAATGCAGGTGATCGCATTGAACCAGTTAACAAAATTAAATCCGGGGTATTGCGTCCAGGATTGCCCGCCATCAACAGATTTTACAATACCGGCATTCCGGCCTACCGAATAAATGGTATTCCTGTCTACCATAAAAAAATCGGCGGAACTCAAATGTCCTACCAATGGAGGCGTCCAGGGGCCGCTAACAAAAGTATTGCCACCATCATTAGTAAAATAAGCCCAGTTATTGGTAACCGTTACCAGGCCGGTGTTATTGTCGGCAAAAGATAATTGATACAGGTCGTTCCTGCTGTTGGGGGCTACCGTCCAGGTAGCGCCGGCATCCTGTGTTTTAAATAACCCTGTTTTAAAATCTCCAATGGCAATGCCATGCAGGGCATCGGTAAAATGAATATCCCAAAAAGCGCCGCTACTGGTTACGCCGCTGTTATCGGCATATACTTTTGTCCATTGCCTGCCGTTAACGGTTGCATTTACCTGCAGCGAATCTAAAGGCGTACAGGCCGTACTGTAAGGATTAGTGCAATTGCCATACAGGAAAAATGTTGTTTGCTGTGGTAAAAGGGAGTTGCTTAAAGTCCAGGCGGCTTTTACATAATATACCCCGTTTACCACGCTGGTACTCGTGTAAATAGTTGACCCGTTAAAAGGCTTAAACAAAAAGCTGTAGCTGTTAATATCTTCCGGCTTACGGGGTATTATTTTTATAATAATACTATCGGTTAATACGCTGTTGGGGTATCCAATCTGGTTATTACCGCTTACGATTACCATTTCGGTAGGTGGCAATATGGATGGAGGGGTATTACCGGTAGTATCGTCATCTTTTTTACAGCTTTGCAGCAACAAAAAAATAAGGAGCAGGGCAAGGGGTAGTTGTTTCATCCGGGCAAAATTTTCTCTATAAAACCAGGCTGCAGGTGCAACAACTGGTTGGATTAATACGATGCGGCGTAAAGATATATAAATAGTATAATACCGCAAACCAGCGTTGATACTATTTAGGCTTATATAGTAGGATGGTACTATAGGGTTGTATTATCCTCAAACCTGCACTTTCACCTCCACGGGCACCAGCCCATCTTCACCTACCCGCCTGGTTTTCAACCAACGGGCAGAATAGGCCCACTATTACATTTCCAAAAAAGGCTTCGTATTTTAAAACAACCTCCTCTCTGCAGCAAATTTACCAGCGCAACGGATTTTCATCATCCCGTCAGCAGGTAGCGGTAAAAAAATCACTGTCACAAAAAATCACTGTCGCCAGTTAAAACTGACACAGTTTTTTAAAAAAAAATTTCCCGAAAAAAAATGTGACCAAAAAACTGTGTCAATTGTTGTGACAGTTTTTAAATGTGTCCGGGCGCGGGATATCAAGGGGAAAATGGGGCCAAAACCTTAAAAAAGGTATCCATTCGTATCCCTTCCTATCCGTTTGTATCCCTGGCCCTTCACCGGAACAATAGTTTTGCTGTATCGATCATATAAACGACTTAAAAAAGCGGCCTGGCATTGCGCGGGCCGATGCCAGCCCTATGCGCTGTGCCCAGGCCAGCCGGGCCTAAAAAACAACAACGTCTCCGAAGAGACGTTGTGCACAAAAAATAAATAGTTTATAGGTTATTGCTTGCCGGCAGCTGCTGCTCTCGAAACCTTATTACCGGAATTCACACTCTGCCTGATGGTTGCCCCGCCGGATTTACCATAAGGACAATAATAATCGATGGCATCCTGTGCGGCGTTATAGGACAGGTCGTATTCCACCACGCTACCCCGGGTAACCAGGTCGGCCGAGTAATTGTAAAAATTACGGCTGCCATAACCGCCAAAGTCGCCATACATAATATCGCCGTCATAGGTGCGTAAACCATCCAGGTTGCGGATAACGGTATAACCATAATTGGTTTCTACTACATAGTACCCGCAGCTGTTATTACTGTACACCACATCGCCCCGCTCCTGCGACAACCAGTAGTTGCTGTCGTCGTGGTATATTTTTTCTTTGGCGCAACTGGTAAATAGCAGGGTTGCCAGCACCGCTACAATGGACAAGGTAAAAATCTTTTTCATGATCGTGTTTTTTAAAGATGAATGATTACAACCATGAGATGCCAAACAATGTGCTAAGTTTGAAATATAATTTGTTAAAAATAACAGCGGCAGGCTGGCTGCCGTTAACAAACAGCTGGCCTTGTTAAGGTACTGTAAATATTTGCTGCTGCCCTTCGTCGCGGCCTGGATGCGATGCCCGTTATCCTTACCATCCGCCACTTACTAAATACCCCTATGATGCTATTATTAAAAAGGTTATTTTACTAAAAGCCCCTGCCATCCTTTTCAACGGCTGTTACTGGTTACACAGCGTAAGTCTAACCACCTGAATAAACGGGGTAGTGTTTATCCACTTTAAAACCGGTATTATGACAAAATTGTTCCTGGTACTATCAGCAGGTATTTTTTTCGGCACGGCCTGTAAAAAATCCTATAACGGTCTTGGCGCTTTTGCTTTAAATGGCGAACTTAATCCCAATACGGTAACCCTTCATTTATATCCAGCGGCCATGGAGTACCTGCAGCTGCCATTAAACCGCTATTTCATATATAAAGATTCTGCAACAGCTGCTATCGATTCGGTGCGGGTAACACAAAGCAGTACCGATGTAGTTACTACGGCGGCTACCAGCGGCTATCCCGGCATGCCCACCATTAACCGCGACCGTTATAGCTTAACCCTCACCAAATTCCAGTTGCCTGCTACCAGCACCGTTTGGTGCAAGGGTGTTGCCAATGGGTCTACCTTTAGCGGTTTGGTTAATGCTACGCTGACCGATACCAGTATTGCTTTTATAGAAACGCCCTATAACCTGCAAACTTTTTGGCATTCCTACTTTTCTTCGGGCGCAAATGTTGCCGTCAGCATCGCTTCATTAGTAGTAGAAGGTATAACCTATACCGATGTAAAAAAATTCAGTACCAATAATGGCCTCCCACCAACAGATGCCGGCTTTATCGCCATTACTAATTACTGGGCAAAGGGCATTGGCATTATTAAAAGAGAGATCAGGGGAAATGCTTCGGTTAAAACTTATTTGCTGCTTCGGTATGGATAAAAAAACAGCGCACGCTGGCTTTTAAAACGGTTTTATTAAAAGACAAATTATTTATTGCTGTGTAAACCCTGCGTCCACCAATACCTTCACCGCCCTCTCCAAATCGGCCTCCAGCACCAGTACCAAATCTTTCGAAAAAGTAGAGACCAGTACAATGTCAATCCCTGCTTCGGCCAGAATACCCGTGATATGCGCAATAAAACCTACACAGTAAAAAGGATTGCCGCAACGGATATTCAGCAACTTCCAGTTGTCCTTATTGCGTTGTTGGTAGTTGATCATGGGCAGGTTACCGGTCTCCGTTAGTACGGTCAGTTCCTCCGCATCACGTACTACCATCAGGTGTTTTTCGGCATGTGTTACTTCCGGTACCAGGGCATAAACATAAGTGCCTTCATCAATCGTAAACCAGCTGCTGTCGATTACCGGCTGCAGCCTGGTTAAATAGTTTTTTTCTGTGGTCATATAAAACGAAAATGTAAAACTAGCGGATATGATGTATTCTAAATCATACCCACAATAAACTTTTAAAAAAAAATAGAGTTGGCCCCATCGGGGCAGCAGAACTCTTTTTTCTTTATTCCCGAAAAGACAGCGCATATAGCATACTAATCAACCTATAAATGCTGAAGTACAGTAGTACAAAGCTTAATCAGGGAACCACCCGGAAAAAGGGATGTAATCTTTTTCCGGGGCCCTTTTTGTGTTCTTTTTTGGGCAAGCAAAAAAGAACAATAAGAATGCTGCGGAAAACATATAAGCCCACTAGTAAAAAAATTCCTGCTTCGCTGTAAAGCCTTTCCAGTTTTGCTCCCTGGTCGGTGTCTCACCGAACAGTATTTCTTTCGCTGCCATGTGTATTCTTTTTCATGATCACTTTTCTAACCGTTGCTTTCGCCTCTGCCGCCGGCGGGGCAGCGTAAGTGCCTTAGGGGCTGCTTTTGCTCCTTTGAAAAAATTATCGCTGTGCGAATTTTTTCAATCCCGCCTTCGGCGGTACCGTACCAAAAGAGGCCCCACAGCACTTACTGGTGAGAATTAAATGCAGTAACTTCTTTACGATAGCTAAAGTATTTTTCTTTTTACTGCAATTCATTCGCTTGTGAATAGCGCGCTTTCCGAACTATAAATGCTGAAGCACAGTAGCACCAAAGCTCTATCAGGGAACCACCGGCAATGGGGATGTAATCCTTTGCCGGGCTCTTTTTTTGGTTCTTTTTTGGAGAAGCAAAAAGAACATATAAAGCTGCTGCCAGAAAACATATACCCATACTAATAAAAATAATTTCTGCTGCGCTACAAAATTTGCAATGTTGACGTGAGACCCACACTTGCTTTTTGCGAAGGCCCAGAGACAGCCGCATTCCTGGGCCGTGAAGACACGAACCAGGGCGATGGTGAAATGGGACAGCGCAAAAAAATACGGCAGTTATACAACTGCCGTAAAGCTTATCAATATAATAAATAAAGGTATTTTCTTCTTACCACACATGCACCCGTTGCTCCTCCGGCAACCACATTTTATCACCAGGCTTAATATCAAAAGCTTTATAAAACTCCGGCATCTGCTGCGGCGGGTACAGGGCCCGGTAGCGGGATGGGGAATGCGGATCGGTGAGTAAAAGGTTGGCAGCGGTTTCGGGTAAGGCCATACCACGCCATACCTGTGCCCAGCTTAAAAAGAAACGTTGATCGGGGGTAAAGCCATCAATTTTGGTAGTGCTTTTTCCCTGCGGGGTTTTTTTAAAGGCTTCATATGCCATGGCAATACCGCCATAGTCGGCCAGGTTTTCGCCGAGGGTTAACCTGCCGTTGACGTGTAAACTATCCAGCACTACGGCAGCATCATAGCGTTGGGCTACGGCGTCGGCCAGCAATTTAAATTTATCGGCATCTTCTTTGGTCCACCAGTCGCGCAGACTGCCATCGGCATCACTCTGGCGGCCCTGGTCATCGAAACCATGCGTCATTTCATGACCGATCACGGCAACAATACCACCGTAGTTCACGGCATCATCGGCACCAAAATCAAAGAAAGGAAATTGCAAAATACCGGCAGGAAAAGTGATCGTATTCTGCGCCGATCCATAAGACGCATTCACCGTAGGGGTAGAAAAATTAAATTCTGTCCTGTCGATCGGTTTGCCCAGCTTATTGATATTATAGGCATAGGCCCATTTGCCGGCATTGCGCACATTGCTCAGCAGCGAGGTAGGACTGATGTCCAGTCCTTCATATTGTTTCCATTTATCCGGGTAAGCAATTTTTTTAGTGATGGCCATTAGCTTAGCCAGGGCTTTTTCTTTGGTAGCAGCACTCATCCATTCCAGCCGGTTGATACGGCCGGCAAAGGTTTGTTGCAGGTTATTCACCATTTCCAGCATGCGCTCCTTGGCAGCCGGTTTAAAATAACGGTTCACGTATAATTGTCCCAGCATTTCGCTGATACTGCCATCGATCAGGCTGGACATGCGCTGCCAGCGCGGCGTAATTTCCTTTTGCCCGCTGATGGCTTTCTGGTACTCGAAATTGGCTGTTACAAAATCATTGCTCAGGTAAGGCGCGGCACTTTTTAAAATTTCAAATTTTACGATTTGTTTCCAGGTATCCAGCGGCAGAACCGTTAGTAAACTATCCAGTGCAGTAAAGAAAGAGGGGGTGCTGACAATAATAAAATCCTGTTTGGGAATATCCAACGCTGTAAATACCGCCGGAACGCTCAGGGTTTTAAAGGGCGCAGAAAAATCTTCCGGCGTAAATTTATTATAGCGTTTCTGCGGATCTCTTAAAGCTACCCGGCTCCATTGGGCTTTGGCAATAGCGGTTTCTGTCTGTACAATATTATCTGCGTACCTGGCCGCATCAGCAGCGCTGGTACCCGTTAACGAAAACAGTGTGCTGATGTATGTTTTTAATGCCGCACGGATCGCCAGGCTGCGGGCATCATCTTTTAAATAATAATCCCGGTCGGGTAAGCTGGTGCCGCCCTGGCCCATGGTTACCCGGTAGGTGTTAATGTCTTTAGGATCCTGGGTTACAAAGGCGCCGAATAATCCACTGGTTACGCCCGCTTTTCTCAGCTTCATTAAATGCGCCACAAGGTCCTTAGTGCTGGTAATGCCATCCACCGCCTGCAGGTCTTTTACTATCGGGGTAGCACCCAGTTTTTCCAGTGCGATACTATCCATTCCACTGGCATAAAAATCGCCGCTCATTTGTTCGGCACGGGTACGGGTTTTCTTTTTGGCGGCTTCTTCCAAAATGGTTTTCAGGCGCTGCGAACTTTCTTCCCGCAGCATATCAAAACTGCCCCAGCGGGTTTTGCTGGCCGGCATCACCGCGGTTTTCAGCCAGCCGCCATTGGCGTATTGGTAAAAATCATCGCCGGGTTTCACGGAGAGGTCCATATTGGCCTTGTCGATATATTTTATCTGTGCATTACTGAAGCTAACCACGGCCGAAGCGACTAGCAGGAACATTATCTTTTTCATATAACTGGTCTGTTTTATAATTTCAAGTTAATTATTTTACCGGTTTGTTGATTGAAAAATATATTAAGTGGCTATAGGAGGTATGAGCGGTTGGGTGGTTTCTTTTTAAACAACCGGGTATGTATAGCTTTTAAAGTAAGCACGCATAGTATAACCAATCTTTACTTTTCGCATTGGCCTCCTGAATAGAGTGCTTTCCAACCTATAAATGCTGATGTACAGAAGTACAAAAGCCTCATCAGGGAACCATCCAGAAAAAGGGATGTAATCTTTGCGCTCCCTGGTCGGTGTCTCACCGAACAGTATTTCTTTCGCTGCCGTGTGTATTCTTTTTCATGATCACTTTTCTAACCGTTGCTTTCGCCTCTGCCGCCGGCGGGGCAGCGTAAGTGCCTTAGGGGCTGCTTTTGGCCCTTTCGAAAAAATATTGCTGGGCATTTTTTCGAATCCCGCCTATGGCGGTACCTGACCAAAAGAGGCCCCACAGCACTTACTGGTGAGAAGTAGATGCGGCGACTTCATTTTATTTTAATAAAAATTTTTTTCTGCAACACCAATGTATGGAACATACAAAGCTTACTAATCAACCTGTAAATGCTGAAGTACAGTAGTACCAAAGCTTCATCAGGGAACCACCGGCAAAGGGGATGTAATCCTTTGCCGGGCTCTTTTTTTGGTTCTTTTTTGGAGAAGCAAAAAAGAACATATAAAGCTGCTGCCAGAAAACATATACCCATACTAATAAAAATAATTTCTGCTGCGCTGCAAAGGTCTGCAGCGTTACTGTGATATCTTACCGCAGTGCAATCACACACCGCCTTTTGTAAAGGTATTACCGACAGGGTCTTTGCATTATGGCTGATTTAAACTAGGTTTGCGGCACAAAAATGAACAGGTCATCTATTATAGCTTCGGCGTTGAAAACAATTGAACTGGAAGCCCGGTCGGTGAGCGGCTTATCCGCATTTATCAATGATGATTTTATAAAGGCAGTGGAAAAAATTGCCGCCGCAAAAGGCCGGCTGGTGATCAGCGGAATTGGTAAAAGCGCCATTGTAGCGCAAAAAATTGTAGCTACATTAAACAGTACCGGTACGCCGGCTTTATTTATGCATGCCGCCGATGCCATACATGGCGACCTGGGTATGATTCAATTGAATGATATTGTACTGCTGATCAGTAAAAGCGGCGACAGCCCCGAAATAAAAGTACTGGTATCGTTGATCAGGAATTTTAAGAACACGGTAATCGGAATGGTGGGCAATACCAACAGTTACCTGGCGCAGCAAAGCGATATCGTATTGAATACAACAGTGGAGCAGGAAGCCTGTCCCAATAACCTGGCGCCAACCACCAGCACCACTGCACAAATGGTGATGGGGGATGCACTGGCGGTTTGCCTGATGGAATTAAAAGGGTTTAACAGTGATGACTTCGCCCGCTTTCACCCGGGAGGGATGCTGGGTAAAAAATTATATTTACGGGTAAGCGACCTGAGTGCACAAAATGAAAAGCCGGCGGTATTGCCGCAGGCCTCGTTAAAAGAAGTGATCGTGGAAATGACCAAAAAGCGTTTAGGCACGGCCGTTGTGGTGGATGAAAGCAACAAAGTGCTGGGCATTATTACTGATGGTGACCTGCGCAGAATGCTGGAGAGTACTACCGATTTCAGTACGCTTACCGCCACCGATATCATGAGCAAAAATCCCAAATCGATAGTGGCGGATGCATTGGCAACAGAGGCATTGGATACCTTAAGAAGTAATAATATCAGCCAGTTGGTCGTTATTGAAAACGATTTATATGGCGGGGTAATACATATACATGATTTAATCAGGGAAGGAATTATTTAATAATTTATGAACAAGAGGTTGCGGGGAATTTTGTTAGGCTCAATTTTACTGGCAGGCTGCGTGTATGAAAAAACAGATCCTTCTTTGGAAAAAATACCTGAGGGTAAAGCAAAATCCGATATAGAAATTTTTAGTGCCATCCTGGAAAACGCCCACCCTTCTTTAAACCTGTATATTTCAGATAAGCGGTTTATCTTTTTGGTGGACAGTATAGAAAAGTCGATAGATGAACCGGTTACGGAAAGGGAATTATTTAATAAGATCAATTACATCATCAATGAAATTGGCTGCTCCCATACAGTTACCTCACTGCCGGCATACATATACGATTCGTTGCAAAACCGGTCTTATTTTTTTCCTTACCCGGTAAAATGGATTGATGACCAGCTTTTGGTGAATGCCGTGGAGAGTAACTTACCACAGGGAACGGTTATAAAATCGATAAATGGAGAACCGGTAAAAAAAATTCTGCAAAGCCTTTGTTTGTATAATACGGTAGATGGTTTTCACAGGAAAATGCAACAGAACCTTGCTGCGGAAGATTTTAGCCTGGAATACTTTTTCCGGTATGGGGCAAAGGAAACATTTGAACTGGAAATAGAAGATACTTTCGGCATCGTCAAAAAGCACTATGATAACGCTATTAACCTGGCGGAATGGAACAATCGTAATGATGGGTTTAAATATTATTACGACCGTACAAAAGTAGATTATGACCTTACGATGGATCCCAAAAGAGGATTCGCTTATTTAAGATTAGCCACTTTTGATTTTGAAGGTACGGAACGGGAAGATGCCTACATTAACTTTTGCTTCAATTCCTTTGAGTTATTAAAACACAAAAAAGATATCCGTTCTTTGATCATAGACCTGAGAGAAAATCCCGGGGGAAAACTGTACAACGGCTTTTTGTTGTATTCTTTTTTAGCCAACAAGCCTTTTAAAGAGTACGAAAAAGTTTTCTCCAGGATAAAAAAAATACCCTACACAACATACCTCGATACAGATTTTGCGAATGAAGATGTACCAGGGATACATGAAAAACTGGGTACAGATTTTTCGGACAAAAAAAGCAATGATTTTTTTTCGTTACAGGATTCTTTGATTGAAAGCTGGCAACCCGATGGTTTGCGTTTTAACGGTGATGTATATATCATCACTAACAGCAAGGTAGTGTCTACAGCTTCTTATTTTGCTTTATTGGTAAAGAATAGCGGCAGAGGTAAAATAATTGGTGAAGAAACGATGGGCGGTAATAATTCGGGCAATGGGTACAGTGCATTAAAATATGTATTGCCCAATTCAAAAATAAGATTTGAATTTCCGTATGCACATATCATTTATAATTTCAAAGAACTATCCAATACAGGGCACGGACTTATACCGGATTATAATATGCCCGATAATTATGAGTCTTTTAAAAAAAATACAGACAGGCAGTTAAGATTCATTATAGATACGCTAATTTTAAACAATAAATCACATTAAGCAGATGAATACAAACAATTACGTGGCAATTATGGCCGGTGGTATCGGCAGCAGGTTTTGGCCCATGAGCCGCACCGATTTTCCAAAACAGTTTTTAGATATTTTAAATACCGGCAGAACCCTGATCCAGGGTACGTTTGACCGTTTTGCCAATTTTATTCCTGCAGCAAATATTTATGTGGTTACGTCTGAACAGTATAAAGATATTGTTGCGCAGCAGTTGCCCGAAATACCGGTGGCCAATATCTTATGCGAGCCTTCCCGTAAAAACACGGCGCCCTGCGTGGCTTATGTGTCGCATAAATTATTACAGTTAAACCCTGATGCTAACCTGATCTGCGCCCCGGCCGATCATATTATTTTGGAACCGGAGAATTTTAAAAAGATATGCCTCGATGCTTTGAGTTTTACGGCTAACATCAAAGCGCTGGTAACATTAGGTATTAAACCAACACATCCTAATACCGGTTACGGCTACATCCAGTACGAACAACTGGCGGTAAGCGATAATGTATATAAAGTAAAAACCTTTACCGAAAAGCCCGATCTTGCCTTAGCGAAAACCTTTATTGCCAGCGGCGATTTTTTATGGAACGCCGGCATCTTTGTATGGCAGGTAAAAAACATTGTAGCGGCATTTGAAAAATTATTACCGGAGCTGAATGAATTATTTGAAAATGAAAAAGCCAGTTTCAATACCGCAGAAGAAAAACCGGCTATCGACAGGATATACCCACAATGCGTAAATATTTCCATTGATTATGGTATCATGGAAAAAGCAGATAATGTGTATATCATTCCTTCTTCTTTTGGCTGGAGTGATTTGGGTACCTGGGGCAGCGCTTATGATAATTTAGGTAAAGATTACCTGGAGAATGCCGTGGCTGGAGATAATGTGGTGGTGATAGACGCTATTAAAAACATGGTGCATGCCGATAATAAAAAATTAGTGTTGTTACAGGGGCTGGAAGATTTTATCGTGGTAGATACCAAGGATGTTTTAATGATCTGTAAAAAAGACAGGGAGCAGGAGATCAAAGAATATGTAGCGGAGATTAAGAGAAGTAAGGGTGATAAATTTTTATAGTACGTTCCGCAGAAATCGCAGAGATGCGCAGAAAAAAGAGTTATTCATCTGCGCATCTCTGCGATTTCTGCGGGAGATTTTTTAATGCAACCAACAATACATAGCAAGCAGCCCAACTCGGGGACCACCATTTTTACTGTAATGAGTGTGCTGGCTGCACAACACAATGCCATTAACCTTGGCCAGGGTTTCCCCGATTTTTTGATGGATGCAGAATTGACCAGCCTGGTAAATGCAGCCATGCAAAAAGGCTATAACCAGTATGTGCACATGAATGGCCTACCGGCATTAAGGGAACGGCTAGCCGAAAAAATAGATTTTCTCTATCATACTACTGTTAACCCGGAAACAGACATTACCATTACGCCCGGCGGCACTTATGCTATTTTTACTGCATTGACTACAGTATTGCAACCCGGTGATGAAGTGATCGTTTTTGAACCGGCTTACGATAGTTATATCCCTACCATAGAAATTAATGGGGCGGTACCGGTTTTAATTTCACTGGTGTACCCGGATTATAAAATTGACTGGGAACTGGTCAAACAAAAAATTTCTTCCAAAACAAAAATGATCATGCTCAACTCACCCCATAACCCAACGGGTGCGGTGCTGGGCGCTGATGATATGATACAGTTACAGGCGATCGTAAAAGATACCGGTATCTTTATTTTGAGTGATGAAGTATATGAGCATTTGATATTTGATGGCCTGCAGCACCAGAGCATGTTGCGTTACCCCGACCTGCTGGAAAGAAGCTTTGTTTGTTTTTCCTTTGGTAAAACCTACCATTGCACGGGCTGGAAGATTGGCTATTGTGTAGCACCTGCTGCACTGATGAAAGAGTTCAGGAAAATTCACCAGTACAATTGCTTTAGCTGTAACAGTACCGTGCAATTTGCTTTAGCGGAATACTTACAGCAAAAAGAAAAATACCTGGAGTTAGGTGGCTTACTGCAACAGAAAAGAGATCATTTTGCTTCGTTGATGCAACAAACAAAATTTAAAGCCTTACCCTCGCACGGTAGTTATTTTCAATTGTACAGTTACGATGGTATTACAGATGAAAACGAAAAAGACCTCGCCATACGCATCACCAAAGAATATGGAGTAGCCAGTATCCCGGTGTCTGTTTTTTATAAGGGGGCAACGGATAATAAAGTATTGCGTTTTTGTTTTGCCAAAAAAGAAAGTACACTGGAAGAAGCAGTAAACCGGTTGATTCGTTTTCAATAATTTTTTTAGCCAACTCAATAACTTCCCGCAGAAATCGCAGCAATACGCAGAAAAAAGAGGTCTTATTTGCCTTCGGCAAAAACTGTTTGTGTAATCCGTGGCTACTCTTTTTTCGCCGCAGGCGAAAACGTATTTTCTGCGTATCTCTGCGGGAGATTTTCTTTTTTGCTGGCCTTCTAAGTATTGGCACCTGTACCCCAACTATGTTGCTGTTTAATTTATACTTAAATTTGAGTAACATTTCACTTCATGTCTACACTCACTGTCACTACCATACAAAGCAATTTAATTTGGGAAGATAAAGCAGCCAACAGGGCCATGCTGCAGCAGCAAATCGATAGTATTCCCGACAAAACAGAGATCGTGATCCTACCCGAAATGTTTACCACCGGCTTTAGTATGCAACCGGAAAGGTTAGCCGAAAAAATGGACGGCGAAACGATAGAGTGGATGAAAATGCTCAGCAATAAAAATAGCATTGTACTAACGGGTAGTGTGATGATTGAAGAAAATGGAAAATTCTATAACCGTTTATTATGGGTATTGCCCAATGGTCAGCTGGGCTATTATGATAAAAGACATCTGTTTGCCTATGCCGAAGAAGATCAACATTACAGTCCTGGCAAAAAACGTTTGATAGCCTCAGTAAAAGGATGGAAGATCAACTTACAAGTGTGTTATGACCTGAGATTTCCGGTTTGGGCAAGGCAGTCCTTCGATTCCGACCAGGACAATGCCGAATATGATGTGTTGATCTATGTAGCCAACTGGCCCGAGCGCCGCAGCCATGCCTGGAAAACATTATTATGCGCCAGGGCAATAGAAAACCAGTGTTATGTGATCGGCGTAAATCGTGTAGGCGACGACGGTAAAAATATTCATTACAGTGGTAATAGCCTGGTGATTGATCCTATGGGCCAGGTATTATATCATATGGCCGAAGAAGAAGACATCAATACAATAACCTTATCAAAAGAAAAACTGGAAGAAGCAAGAACAAAATTTCCTTTTTTACATGATGCAGATGATTTTACTATTTTGTAAAACCATGAACCATCAACCGTGAACTAATGGCCCTTCGCTTTTATCATCTCCATCACCACCTGTAACTTCTTATCATAACCTTTTATCAATGCATCATAACTGGTGCCGATATAAATGTCGGGCATTACACCGCGGCCATCTTTTGGCGGATGATTATATTGCACCAGCCTGAATAAAGGCAGTCGCACTCTCACATGCGTATTCGGCAGCGTAATGTCGGGGATCATGATACCGCTGTTGCCATACCAGCCGCCGCCGGCTTCTTCGCCTACAATGGTAATACCGGGTTGCCCCTTGACCGCATTACAAAATAAACCGGATGCCGAAAAGGTTTGCCCATTGATCAGCACATACAGGTCGCCGTTATAATGATTTTTTTCTTTGGGACGGTATAATTTCCTTTCCCACAAACCAAAATGATACAGGCCGTCTTTTCTTTTACGGGTAAGAAAGAACATGCCCAGGTTGGTGATGAACCTTTCGTTGATATACCTGGAATAAGGATGTAATGTTTTGGCAATGGCAAAAGAAGAGTCGGCTACTTTAAAAGGCCGCCTGGTAACGTATTTGGTCAACAGGGTAGAGAGGTTGATCTTACCTCCGCCATTGCTTCTTATATCCAGTACTACATTGGTAATGCCTGCATTGTTGATATAGCGGAATGTTTGCCTGAAAAATTTACGTAGCCTGCCGGTAGTAAAACTATTTAAAGTAATTACAGCGGTGTTGTTGGCCGTATCTACGGCAAGCGAACGGATATTCTGCAGCTGCTGTTGTTTCCTTTCCTTTTCTGAGCGTTTAATAATAATGGAAGGCCTTGGTCTTTTAACGGTATCGATGGGCGGATCAAATAAAGGTAACTGCACTGTTTTTTCTATACCGGTACTATCTAAATAATTTACTGTGTATTGCCTGCTTAACCCAAATATATTACGGTGGTAATAAGGAAAGTTATTGCTCAGTCTTAAATAATTTACATTGTTGGCATTGCCATCTTCTGTCATGTAATTAAACAGGGTTTGCTGTAGCGCCGTATTATTTATGCCATTGATACCGGTAATTAAAGTGCCCCGTTTTATAATGGAGTCTTTGCGGTTAAGGTTCCCTGTTACGATCATGGTATCATTCCATACTTTCATAAACAAAGGAAAGGAAGGGATGATCCGGTGACTTACCCATTTATTGTAGGCCTTACTCATACCAAAACTGGTATGACCGCAATGTATCTTATCGGTCAGTGGTGCCAGTATCTTCCAGCCAAACTGCAGTTCGGTCATGCTATCGGGTATGGCATTATAGTATTTGTCAAAATACATATCCATACTGTCTTTGGGCGTATACCAATACAGTGAAGGATGTTTTTTTTCCAGGATCGTTCTCAGCAAAGTATAATCCTGCTGCAACTCCTGTTTGGAGTATTTCTTATTGGGCGTATAGTGCGAATTTGTAACCGCACAACTGCACAAAAAAACGCTGGCGAAAAAAAATATGGTGGAGAGTCGATAGCTCATTTACTTCAAATGATTCCATCCTTGTGCAACTAACTGATGTTTGTTTCCACCACGGGTAATGATGTGCTGCCCTTCGGATTTTTCTGTAATATACCCAATTATGCTTAATCCATTATTGGCATTTATTTTTTCATAATCGGCCTGTGCCACAGTAAATAATAATTCATAATCTTCACCACCACTTAACGCACAGGCGGTAGGATCCAGTTCAAGTTTATAGGCAAAGGCCTTCGTGTCTTCGTTCAAAGGCAGCTTGTCTTCATGCAACACACAACCCACATTACTTTGTTTGCAGATATGCAATAATTCGCTGCTCAATCCATCGCTGATATCCATCATGCTGCTGGGCATAATATTTTGTGCGGCAAAATAAGTGATCACATCTTTCCTGGCTTCGGGTTTTAATAAACGGCCTACAATATAGGCCTGGCCTTCCAGGTCTGGTTGGGCACCCGTGCTTTCAAATATCTTTCTTTCTCTTTCCAAAAGGGTTAAGCCCAGGAAAGCACCACCAAGGTCGCCACTCACACAGATAAGGTCATTTACCTTTGCACCCGCCCTGGTAACATAATTGCCTGGCGCTACTTCGCCAATAGCGGTTACACTGATCACAAACCCGCGCTGACTGGTAGTGGTATCGCCACCCACCAGGTCCACATCATATGCTGCACAGGCCGCATACACGCCTTCATAAAATTCATCCAGCGCTTCTACGCTGAATTTATTACTGATACCAATGCTGATCACAATTTGTGTGGGCATGGCATTCATGGCATAGATATCACTAACGTTTACCACTACGCTTTTATAGCCCAAATGTTTTAACGGCGTATAACTCAGGTCAAAGTGTATGCCTTCCAGTAACAGGTCGGTACTGATAACGGTTTGCCTTCCAAAATGATCGATCACGGCGGCATCGTCACCCACGCTTAAAATCGTGGAAGCATTGTTGGTCTCATTATTCTGGGTAAGATGGTCAATCAAACCAAATTCACCCAATGAAGCTATTTCTGTTCTTTCTGTCATAAATTTTAGATTTTAGATTGCCGATTTCGGATTTCCTTTTAAGCCGGCAACGTTTGCTTTTTCGCGGATATATTTTTTAGCGTAGTATTAATTGAACTAACAATTATAGAAAGTAACTCATTTGCTTCTGTATAAAGTGACCGTAATTCAGTTTTAACGTCTTCATTAAACTCTGCCAATAGCTCATAAAAATGCATGGTTTCATCAAGCTCTTCTTCCACAATTCTTAATTTATTTACAAAATCTGCTTTTGATTTTCTCCTGCAGGCGGCCCTGTAATTTGCAGATGCCGAACTTGAACACCTTATAATCTGGGCGATGTAAGTTTTATTTACAATATTATAGGGCAGTTTTAAACAAAGATTTCCGGTATTTACTGCAAGGGTTTTTAACCGCTTAATAATATCAAACTTATCTGTTGCCATTTTTATTGCGGATTTTTAGATTGTCGATTGACGTTAAAGTACGCTGTCTAAGGCATAAAAAACTACTTCGAATTTAAGGAAATCTACAATCGCCAATCTAAAATCTACAATCCTTTTCGCCCATTAATAATATCCAGTAATTCATCGTGTATTAAACCGTTAGTAGCCAGGATATGGGGCTGATAAGGAGAATAAGGTTGACCATTAAAATCTGTTACTTTGCCGCCTGCTTCTTCCACCATTAAAAAACCGGCGGCGCTATCCCAGGCAGATAATTTATGTTCGTAAAAACCATCAAAGCGCCCGGCAGCTACCCAGCACAGGTCGATAGCGGCACTACCTAACCTGCGTACCGGAACACCTTTCCGGATCAGTGTTTCAAAGGTTTGTAAAGGCCCGTTAGGCGCATCCAGGTAAGTATAAGGGAAACCGGTAACGAGGCAGCTTTTTATCACTTGCGACTTATTACCCACACTTATTTTTTTATCATTCAATGTAGCACCCGCTCCTTTTTCTGCAATAAATAACTCATTTAAAACCGGTGCATATACTGCACCCAGGATCATTTGCCCGGCTTTTTCTACCCCGATACTTACGCAACAAAGCGGTATGCCATTGGCAAAATTGATGGTACCATCAATAGGATCGATGATCCATTTATATTCGCTGTCGGTAATGATCTCGCCGGTTTCTTCACTTAAAATAAAATGACCGGGAAAATTTTTCTGAATAATATCGATAATTGCTTTTTCGGAAGCATGGTCCGCTTCGGTTACAGGGTTATTGATCCCTTCTTTATTGGTGATTTTGAATTCGCCGTTAAAAAAACGCTGCAGCTCTTTTCCACCCGCTGTTACAGCCTCCAGTAAAATATTTTTTATCATGCCGCAAAGATAACTTCGATTTCGGAATTTGGATTTATGATTTTAGATTTGACAACGCCAACATGTCATTTTATCTTTTGCCGGATGCTGTTATGAAAAATAAATACCGTTAAATCATCTCTCTTTTTGAATAATGAAATAAAAAATCGTATTTGCAGCCTATAAATCAGTTGTATTGCAGTTATCAGTCATTATAGTAAATTATAACGTCAAATATTTTTTAGAACAATGTCTTTACTCTGTGTTAAAGGCCTGTGCCGGTATTGATGCGGAAATATTTGTAGTGGATAATAATTCTACCGATAACAGTAAGGAATTATTAGTAGCTAAATTTCCCACCGTACATTTTACCTGGAACAAAGAAAACCTGGGTTTTGCAAAGGCCAATAACCAGGCCCTGGAAAAAGCCAGCGGCGAGTATATTCTTTTTTTAAATCCCGATACTATTTTACCCGAAGACTGTTTAATAAACTGCACCCGGTTTTTTGAATCACATCCCGATGCCGGTGCTTTAGGCATCCGCATGATTGATGGTGCCGGAAAATTTTTAAAGGAAAGTAAGAGGGCTTTTCCTTCGCCCCTCACTTCATTGTATAAATTGTCGGGCGTTACCAAAATATTTCCACGCTCTACCATATTTGCAAAGTATCATTTAGGGCATTTATCGGAAAATGAAAGTCATGAAGTAGATGTGTTGGCAGGGGCTTTTATGATGGTACCCAAAAAGATCTTACAGCAAACCGGTAGCTTTGATGAAACCTTTTTTATGTATGGCGAAGATGTGGACCTGAGTTACCGCATACAGAAAGCCGGCTATAAAAATTATTATTTTGCCGGCAGTACCATTATACATTTCAAGGGAGAAAGTACAAAAAAAGGAAGCCTCAATTATGTGCGCCTGTTCTATAGCGCGATGAGCCTGTTTGTAAAAAAACATTATAGCGGCAGCAGGGCGGGTATTTTTAATGTATTGATACAAACAGGTATTTTTTTAAGGGCTACACTGGCCATCATTGCCAAGTTTTTAAAAGCTATTGGGTTGCCGCTGTTGGATGCCGCCATAATTTTTACCAGCTTTTGGTGTGTAAAATTTTTATGGAGCGCTTACATTCTTCAAAAAGTAAATTATTCTCCCAATGTGTTGATCATTGCCTTCCCTGTTTTTACGGTGATATTTTTATTTGCTTCATATTATTCCGGTTTATATGATAAAGGATATAAGCAATCGCAACTGAACCGCTCCACCGCCATGGCATCATTGGTATTGCTGAGTGGTTATGCCCTGTTACCCGAAGATGTACGGTTCTCAAGAGGGATATTGGTATTTGGAATTGTAATGGCTTTTATATTGATGAGCCTGCTGCGCTGGTTGTTTATGAAATGGAATTTACTGACACAGACTGACGAGGATAACGGCTACCGGCAAACGATAGTGGTGGCTGGAGAAAAGGATTTTATTAACGTCACAGCCCTGATGCAAAAAGCAGGTATGCCCGAAAAGGTGTTGGGAAGGGTTAATGATAGTTTTACCAGCAGCAGCAAGGCCCTGGGAAGTATCCATCAACTGAATCACCTGATAAAAATGTACCCCGTAAGAGAGATTATTTTTTGCGAAGACATGCTGAGTTTTAAAGAGATCATTGCTATTGTACAAACCTTACCGGAGGGTGTGAGTAATAAATTTCATGCCTCGGGCAGCAGCAGTATTGTTGGCAGCGACAGCAAAGATGACAGTGGCGGTTATGTAACGGCTAATGATAAATACACCATCAGCGACCCTATAAATAAACGGAATAAGAATTTACTCGATAGCGTGGTGGCGATTTTTTTTATAATAAGTTTCCCCCTGCATTTTGTGCTGCAAAAAAAACCATTCCGGTTTTTTAAAAACGTTTTTTTGGTATTATTCCTGCAGAAAACCTGGATAGGCTACGCCAGCACGGCTAATAATTTACCACCGGTAAAAAAAGGTATTCTTACTTCTACTACCTTACCCCAGGCAGTAAACGATTTACCAGCCGAAAGTTTATTCCTCTCTGATCAATGGTATGCTACTTATTATTCTGCTGCTACCGATTTAAAGAAAATCATCAGGGGATATAAATACTTATGGTACTAATGACCGGAAATTTTTTTCACCAGTTCTTCTACCGCTTTTTTGTAGGCATCCGTTGATACGGGAAAATCGCTGTAAGAAAATACAGCTGCTTTTTCCATGTCATCATGCAATGAAAAATGATGTTGCGGAACGCTGTAAAATAATTGTTTCGCCTGTAAATAACGGGCAAGATATTCCTGCTCCGTTTGCCCGGGAGTGGGGACAAGGATGGCTTTTTGCTGCAATTGTACCAGGTCCATAATGGTAGTATAACCGCTCCTGCAAATAATTAATTTCGCCTCCTGGATAGCTTTATTTAAAGCTGTTGCAGGAAGATGATCAACCACGGTTATTTTTCCTGTTGCAGGTAAAGCCGTTTCTTCATTTGCTGTAATACCCGGCAGGCCCCTTACTACCAATACAGAGCCGGGATAGGCGTTGATTGCAGCCAATAATTTATTTTCGAATAGGCTTCGTTGTGGTTCCGGGCCGGAAAGCAGTAAAAGCAGGTCGTATTTTTTTTGACAGGTAATTTTTTTAAAGCGGGATAATGGCCCCAGGTATTCAACAGTTGTTGCCGGCATTTTTACAGGATGGGATAATGTTCCCGCAAGATTATTTGCAGCAGCATTATCAGGTACCCAGCAAGCTGCATATTTATTGATAAAAAAATAATGCAGTTGTTGCGCCAGCCAATCAGTTAAACGATAATGCGTTTTTATTTGCAACTGGTGCGTGATATAAATGCAGGGAATCGTGGCGTGATATAAACCTAAACGGTTATCACTGATCACTGCATCGATCTTATATTTTTCAATTATTTTTTTTAATTGCCAGTGTTCGTTGTAAACTGCCCTCAAAAGCTTTGGAAATTGTAGTAAAATTCCTACAGCAAACCCACGCATTGTACTACTGTAGCGGATTTCATAGCCTTTTAGTTGCGTAAAAACCACATCCGGGAATTCTTTTTTTAATAAATTTTTTATGGCTCCATCGGCCGCAATTATCACTTCTATTTGCAATGACAATAATTCGTAAATTATTGGAATACAGCGTGTGGCATGACCTAAACCCCAGTCGAGCGGGGCTACCAATACCCTTCTCTTATGCCCCGATATGTTAATATTGTCAAATTTCATTTTAAGAAAACAATAATTTATTGTGAAAATAGTTTAACTTTAATAATCTAAGCTGATGAAAAAACTTTTTAAAATCACTATACTTTTTACGTTGACGATTTGCTTGCTGGTCTCCGGATGTACTTCTTCAAAAAAGGGACAATGTGGCTGCCCAAGCAAAACAGGAATGGTAGGTTATTAGTTAATGTAAAAGGTATTAGAACCCCAATTTCACTTATGAACAACTCTAACCGGGATTTACTGGTATTGTTCAACCAGGAGTTAATGACTCCACAATCGATAGAACATGAAGTAGAATTACTCCATGAAATATTGTATTCGGTTGAGAGCTTCGAAAACGTCGCTATAGCACACGAAGCGATTGATGTAAACAAATACAAAATCTTTAATGACAAAAGGCATATGCGTGAAGTGCTGCGTCAAAGGGAACTGAAGCCATTTGTGTTTTTGAATTGCAAGAATTAATACTAATTCCAACAGGAAAAAAATTATACAGGCGGCATGCTTAATGCACGCCTTTTTCTTTTACAGGGCTATTTTAATCTTTCCAGTGCTGCTTTTAATTTTTCCAGCATTTCATCTACCTCTTCTATTTTGCAGGTACCTACACTTAAGCGATACCAGTTACTTTTTTTGCTTGCGCCAAATGCATAAAAAGGAACAATAGCAATTTTTGCCTCACTTAAAATATACGCTGTTACATCCGCCTGGGTTTCCAGTATTTTATCTTCCCTTGTTTTTTTACCTGTAAGGTTTATCTGTACAGTTAAATATATTGCAGCCTGTGGGGAAACGGCGTCTACACTATACCCTTCTTTTTTAAGCTGTATAAACCCATCGTATATTTTGTGCAGGCGCTGTTCAATAGCGGCTTTAAATTGTTGAAAGTAATCGTCAATATTTTTCGTTTGCGCCAGGTAGTTAGCCACCGCTTTCTGTTCGGCCATGGGTGCCCAGGCTCCAACATGGCTATTGATAGCTTTCATCTTTTCTATCAAATGAGCCGGACCAAGGCTCCAGCCCACCCTTACACCTGTAGCTGCAAATGCCTTACTGATACCATCAATAAAAATCGTATAGTCCTTCATTTTTGGATTGATGGAAACAGGGTTATAGTGTTCGGTATCACCAAATGTCAATGTCCAGTAGATCTGATCGTATAAAAGGTATAATTTCTTTTCTCCCTCTTTACGTTGCTCGTTTTCCGCAATCACCAGTTCGCAAATAGCGGTCAGTTCTTTTTTGGTGAAGGTGGTACCGGTGGGATTTAATGGGGAACATAAAGCCAGTAAAGCGGCGCCTTTGATATGCGGTTGTATCTGTTCGGCCGTAGGCATAAAATTATTTTCCAGCTTGCTTTCAATTAATATATGCTCGCCTTCGGTAAAATGTACATAATGGTTATTATTCCAGCTGGGTACAGGATAGATCACTTTATCCCCTTTGTCAACAATGGCCCTGAAAGCAGCGTAGATGAGGGGGCGGCCGCCGGCAGCGATCAGTATTTCGTTGGTAGCATATTGCAGCCCTTCCCTTTTACTGATAAACTGCGCCACGGCTTCGCGTAATTCTATGATCCCATCTGCAGGCGGATAGGTAGTATTGCGTTTTTTATAAGCATCCACAATCTCATTTTCCAATGCTGCCGGGATAGGAAAAATGGAAGCATCAAAATCACCGATAGTATAGTTATAAATCTTATCACCCTGTTTGATCTTCTCTTTAATTACTGCCCCCAGGCTAACAATTTCCGAACCGATCAATGTCTGGGCCAGCTGGCTTAGTGTAGTTGCACTCATATCCTTACAATTAAGGGGCAAAAGTAAATTTTAAAGATGGGTAAAACAAAAAACGGGCTAAGTAAGCTTAGCAGGTAATAAAAGCCGCCGGGGCAAATTATTCTATGGTTTTATACTCCTGGAAAATTTTTACGGGCATGGCTTCTACCAGTTTTTTATACTCCTGCCATTTGCCCGTAAAGAAAGCATTGGTTTTTTCTACAGCCTTTGCTACCAGCGTTTCGGCAATGACTACCTGGTTCATTTCTTCGGCATCCGGTATTTTATTTTTACTTAATACCGATCCCCTGGCGGTTTGCAACTTGTCGTTTACGGTTAACTGGTAGGGCGATCCATAACCCTGTTTTTCCTGTGGCTTGCCGAAAATAAATTGGCGGATAGTTTTTATGGAGTCGGTCATAGCCTTGCCCACTTTACGTAAACTATCGGCTTCCTTGCCTTCTACATTTTTTAATTCGGCTTCAATTTTTACAATGCTTTCCTCTGCATCTGCCAGCCGGTCGGTTACTTCGGTTAATTGGGTAGTACTTTTCTCCAGTCGTTTCATTACGGTGGTTTTAGCATCGTACACCTGTTTATCTATGGGCACATTGGGATCGGGCTGTACAATAATCAGGGTAGAATCAGTTTGCTCTCCCAAGCTGATCAGCATTTTATACGTACCCGGAAAAACAGCCTGTGCATAATTTACCGGCTCCGGGCTACCAGGTTTTGGTTTTTGCGAACCCGGCTGACGAATACCTTTGGATTCATAATTCCAGTAATTGCGGTTAAAGCCGGTATCGGTTTTAATTTTGTTGGTTCTTATCAATTCATTCGCAGGGTTATAAATTTTAACTGTAGCAGAATCAATCTTTATCTTTTTTGCAGAATCAGCCTTTGCCGGTGCCTTTATAAAAAAAGAATAGGCTGCACCCCGGTTCCTGTTCTGGCCTTCATATAATCCCCAGGTACTCCACTCGTAACCCGGCGCTGCTTTATAATTAGCCTGGTAAGATACAGGTGCTTCAAAAACAGTGAGGGTTTTTGCAAATGCCAGTCCATTGGCTGCAGCCATTTTTCTTAACGGCCTGATATCATCCAGCACATACATGGCCCTGCCAAAAGTAGCAATGCACAGATCGGCTTCCCGTTCCTGTATGGCTAAATCGTAAGTAGATACGGAAGGGTAACCGTTTTTCCATTGTTGAAAACTACTGCCGTTATCAAAGCTTACCCAAAGGCCCTGCTCTGTTCCTGCAAAGATCAAATTGGGTTCTGCAGGATCCTGGATCATACATAAAGCATAACCTTTAACTTTATTCTCATCGATCATTCTATCCCAGGTTTGTCCAAAATTTTTAGTACGGAAAATATAGGGTTTAAAATCTCCCCTGCGGTAATCGTTACAAACCACAAAAGCTTCACCGGCATTATACCTGCCGGCCCTTATCTGCGGCACCCATGCGCCAGTGGGCATGCCGGGTATTTTACCCCGGAAATTGGTCCAGGTTTTTCCGCCGTCTTTGGTTAATTGTACATTGCCATCATCGGTACCGATCCAGATGATATTGTTGTCTTTGGAAGAAGGCGCAATGCAAATGATGGTATTATAATTTTCAGCACCGGTAATATCTACCGAAAGTCCGCCATTGTTTTCCTGGTTTTGCTGTACTTTATTATTGGTGGTTAAATCCGGCGAAACGATCTGCCAGTTCAATCCCTTGTTACTGCTTTTATGTAAAAACTGGCTGCCATAATATATTGTTTTTGCGTCTACGGGATCCTGTGCAAATGCCGCATTCCAGTTAAAACGCAGGTAGGTGTTTACATCGGGAGTGGGCGGTTTGATATACATTTCTTCGCCTGTTGCTACATTGGTCTTTTGCAGTTCTCCTTCCTGGCTCATGCAATATATCCAGTCGTTATTTTCCGGGTCTGGCGAAGCATCAAAACCATCTCCTCCTGATAATCCATTCCAGAAATAATTTCTGATGCCGCTGTTGGTCCAGCTATAAGCGGGTCCGCGCCAGGTACCATTATCCTGCATACCGCCCATTACATTGTAAGGAATCTTATTATCTACATTGATATGATAGAATTGTCCCACCGGTATCTGCTCACTAAAGATCCAGTTCTTTCCCTTATCCCTGCTGATACCAATACCGCCATCATTGCCATCAATGATAAAATTGGGATCATTGGGGTTGATCCAGAAAGCATGGTGATCGGGATGGATACCGCTGTAAGGGATAATGGTTTTAAAATTCCTGCCCCCGTCCTCACTCATGGTGATGGTTTGCTTGATATTATATAAGCGGTTTTCATTTTTAGGATCCACGCGTATATCCTGGAAATAAAAAGCCCTGTTGGTTACTTCTGCAGCATTACTATTTACCAGTTCCCATTTAAAACCGCCATCATCAGTTTTGTATAACCCATTCTTTGTAGCTTCCACCAAAGCGTACATACGTTGCGGTTCGCTGTTACAGATGGTTAACCCAATGCGGCCATAATTTCCTTCGGGTAAACCTTCCTCTTTGCCTGATTTTTTCCATGATTTGCCGGCATCGTAAGTAATATATAAACCGCTGCCGGGCCCGCCACTGGTAAAACTATAAGGCGTACGCCGGTGTTGCCACATGGCTGCAACCAGTTTATTGGGGTTGCTGGGATCAATAACCAGGTCGGCACAGCCGCTGGTATCATTGGTATGTAAGATCAGTTTCCAGGTATCGCCGCCATCGGTGGTTTTATATACGCCACGCTCCGGGTGTTCAGTATAAGGGTTACCGATAGCCGCAGCATAAACGGTATTGGGATTTACGGGATCAATAATAATGCGGTGGATATTCCTGGTCTTTTCCAGTCCCATCATCGTCCAGTTTTTTCCGCCATCCAGGCTTTTATAAATACCGCCGCCAATATTAATGGAATTGCGGGGATTGCCTTCACCGGTGCCCACCCAAAGTACCGAAGGATTACTTTGCTGTATGGCTACAGCCCCGATATTTAAAATAGGCTGGTCATCAAAAATGGGTTCCCATTTGGCACCACTGTTTTCTGTTTTCCATACACCGCCGCTGGCCGTACCTAAATAAATGATATTGGGATTGCTGTACAATGCATCAATAGACGTAACACGGCCACTCATACCCGCAGGACCGATGCTGCGGGCCTTTAAATTTTTAAACTGGTCAAGTGGTATCTTTTGCGCAGCGCAAATATGCAACAGCGATATAGCAACAGCAACAGCAAATAATTTGGTCATCGTGTTAGTTTTACTATTGAAGTTGCAACAAAATATACAGGATTCAAAAACAAAAGTTATAAATGGCAGCCCTACATTAAATAAAAAAAGAACCTGTTTAAGGTTCTTAAATATTGTCGGTACAATTAAATATTACTTTGTCCCCGCATCCTTATCAAAACCCAGTACCACGGAATTGATACAATAGCGTAAACCGGTTGGGGGCGGACCATCTTCAAATACATGACCCAGGTGGCTTTTACAGCGGCCGCACATTACTTCGGTTCTTTTCATGCCATAGGTATTATCGGGCGCATAAATAATACTGCCCTTACTGATGGGTTCAAAAAAACTGGGCCAGCCGCAGCTGCTGTCAAATTTCCCATTGCTGCGAAAAAGCAGGTTGCCGCATACGGCACAGTGGTAAGTACCAATTTCCTTGTGATCGGTAAATTTACCGGTAAAAGCCCTTTCGGTTCCTTTTTCCCTGGCTATTTCGTATACATCGGCAGGTAAGATCTTTTTCCATTCCGAATCGCTGAGGTTTACTTTTTGCGTATCGGTGGAGGAAAATACGGGGTTGTTTTTTGCGTCGCTCATATTGCTCACATTATTTTTATTGGTAGATGAATTACTGCAGGCGTTTAAAAACACGGCAACCAGTAATAAGTGAAATAAATGTTTCATAATTAATAACAAGGTAGTTTATAAAAGGTTTTAAATATACGAAGCCGGCATAGTTTAAGTTTTTCAATAGTTTCTTTTGATTGTTAAAGGATATTTAAAGTTGGTATATTATATTTGCTTACATCTAAGGCTAGCAAGTAACTATGTTTAATTTAATATTATTTGGCCCACCGGGTAGCGGAAAAGGAACACAAAGCGAAAAACTAATTGCAAAATACGGGCTAAAACACCTTAGTACCGGCGATTTGTTACGTAGCGAAATTGCCGGCCAAACGGCACTTGGCCTTGAAGCTAAAAAAATAATGGATAAAGGCCAGCTGGTGCCCGATGAAGTGGTGATCGGGATGATCAGCTCTGCCCTGGACGCCAACCCCAATGCCAAAGGATTTTTATTTGATGGCTTTCCACGTACCCCTGCCCAGGCAGAAGCTTTGGATAAATTGCTGGAACTTAAGAAAACGTCTATCGCCGTTATGCTGGCTTTAAATGTAAGTGAAGAAGAACTGGTAAAAAGGTTGATGAAGAGAGGAGAAACCAGCGGCAGAAGCGATGATACCAACGAAAATGTAATAAGGGCAAGAATTACAGAATACCGTAATAAAACTGAAGTGGTTGCTGATTATTACCGCAATTTTGATAAAGTGATCATGGTAAAAGGCGAAGGAAGTGTAGATGATATTTTTGCAAGCCTGTGCAAAGAGATCAACGACAAAATGTAAAACAACATAAATTTTTTTATAAGCATCCGCCAATGGCGGGTGCTTTTTTTATTCTACATTGTGGCGGTAAAACGCTATATGAATACGAATAAACTTGATTTTATACAGCATGGATTTGTACAGCTTGTAAAAGATCTTCCCGCAGCTAAAATGGGCAACTGGGGTAAGATGAACGCCCAGCAAATGCTGGAGCATGTAAAGGCTTTTTTTAAGGTATCATCCGGTAAACTGCATTTTGACCTGGTAACAGCAGAAGAACAGTTACCCAAATACAAAACCTTTTTATTGAGTGATAAAGAGTTCAGGGAAAATACCCAGGCGCCCACCTCAGTCATTGGGGAAGAAGCCTTGCTTTTGCAGCACGCCGATATGCAGGATGCAGTAATGGCATTACAACAAAGTATTGATGAATTTGTAGGATATTTTAAAGAAGATGAAAATAAGCAAACCCTGCATCCCGTATTTGGGCAACTGAATTTTGAAGAGTGGGTGTTGCTGCATTACAAACATTTGTTGCATCATGCAAAGCAGTTTGGGTTGGCGGTTTAAATGCTCGTTGTATTCAGTTTAAGCCAGGCTACGATTTCTTCAAATTTTATTTCGCCGGTGGAGATTTTAATAACAAAATCATAAATCTTATTATTAGAAGCGCTCATTTCAAAATCACTTTCATTTAAAATAGATAGCATTGCTAAAAAACCGCTGCGTTTATTTCCATCAACAAAAGGATGGTTTATAATGATACTTTCTGCAATTGCAGCGGCTTTTTCTAAATCCGAAGGGTATAAATCTACGCCACCGAAAGTTTGATAAGGTCTTGCAATAGCACTTTCCATAAGACCTTCATCCCTTATTCCCGAAGAACCCCCGTATTTAATAATTGAAAGTTCGTGTAATCTTAAAATATTTTAGTTTGTAATCATTATTGAGCCAGCTTTTGCAAAACATCATCATATTTGGCGGCAGTTTTTTCAAAAAAAGAATCAGCATCAAATTTTGTGTTTTCTGCTTTGGAAATCTTAGCCAGGTGCTCCAAAATTTCTTTTACATGAGCTTCGTTATCTAATTTACTGATCTCGTTTATAGCCGCTAATTTCATTTCTGCTACACTCATAACATTACATTTTATTACTCCAAATTTACAAAATCTATCCCATATTAGAATTGTAGATTTGTAATACAAACGGATTGGCAATATGAACAAATTAGGCAACTATATCACCGGTAACTGGATCACCGGCGATGGCGACGGACAACCTTTATACAATGCAGTAACTGCAGCAGTCATTGGCGCTGCAAGTACCAAAGGACTGGATTTTAAATCCATTACAGCATATGCAAGAACAGTAGGTAATCCTGCATTGCGCAATATGACCTTTCATGCAAGAGGGAATATGCTTAAAGCGCTCGCATTACATTTACGCAATCATTTAGATAAATTCTATGCCATCAGTTATCAATCCGGCGCTACCAAGGCAGATAGCTGGGTGGATATTGAAGGGGGTATCGGTAACCTTTTTGCCAATGCATCGCTGCGCAGAAAATTTCCTGACGAAGTATTTTGTATTGATGGCGAAAGTCATAACCTGAGTAAGCACAACAGTTTTATGGGTACGCATATCCTTACACCAAAAGAAGGCGTGGCCATTCATATCAATGCCTTTAATTTTCCGGTATGGGGCATGCTGGAAAAAATAGCGGTGAACTTACTGGCAGGCATGCCCTGTATTGTTAAACCGGCAACGGTTACCAGCTATTTAACCGAAGCGGTAGTACGGGAGATCATTGCCAGTAAAATTTTACCGGAAGGCGCTTTGCAATTAATCTGCGGCAGTGCGGGCGACCTGTTGGATCATGTAACATCGCAGGATGTGGTCACTTTTACCGGTAGTGCATCTACAGGACTGATGTTGAAAGGCAATCCTCATATCTTAAGAGAGAACACGCCATTCACTATGGAAGCAGATAGTTTAAATTGTATTGTATTGGGTAAAGATGCTGTTCCGGGTACAGCAGAGTGGGATATTTTTGTAAAAGAAGTACGCCGGGAAATGACCCTGAAAGCCGGACAGCGCTGCACGGGTATACGAAGAATATTTGTACCTGGAAATAAAATGGAAGACATGTGGAAAGCGATCGGTACCGCACTGGCGCAAACCACTATTGGTAACCCGTTGAATGAAAAAGTAAGAATGGGTAGTCTTGCCGGCGAAACACAGCGCAAGGAAGTAAAAGAGCAGGTACAAAAATTACTGGCTTCTTCACAAATTGTGTATGGCAGCCTGGATAGTGTGCAGGTAATAGATGCTGATGCAGATAAAGGCGCTTTTCTCTCCCCCATATTATTGATGAATGATACACCACATCTATCACCTGAACCGCATAATATTGAAGCCTTTGGCCCGGTAAGTACCATCATGCCGTATAAAAATATGGATGATGTGATTGCATTAAGTAAATTAGGTAAGGGTAGTTTGGTAAGTACCATTGTTACCGCTGATCATGCCATGGCCAAACAATATGTTATTGGTGCGGCATCGCACCATGGCAGAATTTTAGTATTGAATAATGAATGCGCCAAAGAAAGTACGGGCCACGGCTCACCGTTGCCGTTATTGGTGCATGGCGGACCCGGCCGGGCAGGTGGCGGCGAAGAGATGGGGGGTATACGTGGTGTAAAACATTATTTACAACGTACGGCTTTGCAGGGTTCTCCTACCACATTAACAGCCATTACCAATGTTTATCAACCTCATGCTGCGGGCAAGGATCCCGGTAAACACCCCTTTAAAAAATATTTTGAAGAACTGCAGGTTGGTGACCAGATCATAACGGGTAGACGAACGATAACCAGTGAAGACATTGATAAATTTGCGGACCTGAGTGGCGATCATTTTTATGCGCATATTAAAACCACCGATTTTACCGGAACCATGTTTGAACAGCAGGTGGCGCATGGTTATTTTATCATGAGCATTGCCGCGGGATTATTTGTAGACAGTTATGATATCAACCCGGTATTATTGAATTACGGTATTGATGAATTGCGTTTTACCAAACCGGTTTATCCCGGCGCCGAAGTATACATCCGCTTTACCTGCAAGGAAAAATTACCCAATGATAAAAGGCTGATAGAAAAACCGGAAGATTTTAAACGTGGCGATGATATTGATAAAGGCATTGTAAAATGGCTGGTGGAATTTTTTGATGAGACCGGTGAAATTACCGGCGTGGCTACAATTTTAACGATGGTAAAAAAGAAAGATCAATAACTTTATACAAAATTTTTATGACAGCAGGATATGTAAAAAGCCATATCGAACATGGCATTAACACGATAGAATTTTTTCATCCGCAAAGTAATTCCTTACCCGGAAAAATTTTAGAAGAGCTGGCCAAAGAAATTCATTTTGCGGGTACGCATGACGAAACCAAAGTGATCATCTTAAAAAGCGCCGGGGATAAAACCTTTTGTTCGGGTGCAAGCTTCGAAGAATTGTCGGCCATTAAAACAGCAGCAGCAGGATTGACTTTTTTCAGCGGCTTTGCCAATGTGATCAATGCCATGCGCAAATGTCCCAAATTTATCATCGGTCGTATACATGGAAAATGTGTAGGCGGCGGCGTGGGCCTTGCAGCAGCGGTGGATTATGCGATTGCTACAGATAAGGCCGAATTAAAATTAAGTGAACTGGCTATCGGAATCGGGCCATTTGTTGTAGGACCGGCGGTGGAAAGAAAGATCGGCACCGGCGCCTTTGGTGCGTTGGCTATTGATGCTACCATGTGGCGCAATGCCGACTGGGCCAAACGTAAAGGCATGTTTGCCGAAGTGCATGAAAGTATTGCCAATATGGATGAGTCTATCGAACGGTTATCCAATACTTTGTCGCACAGCTCGCCCGAGGCTACAGCCGCATTAAAAAAAGTTCTGTGGAAAGGAACAGAACACTGGGATGAGTTGTTAAAAGAAAGGGCTGCCATAAGCGGTCAGCTGGTTTTAAGCGCCTTCACCAAAAACGCGATCGAAAAATTTAAAACGAAGTAAACAACATTTTAACATACAGGTTGTTATAAATCATATGACAATGAAATGACGATACCTGATTTTTTTAACAGGACTAAATATGGTATCTTGCGGTTTCTTATATAATGAAGCAAAAAAAGCGATCATATAATTTTTTCCAAAAAGCATCAGCCATTTTTATGATAATGGCATTGATGTGGCTAACTGTAAGTACAGCTTTTACTACTGTGCCTGCTGATACTGCCAAAAAGGATAAAATGGAAAATGCCGCTAAATCTGCTGATGCATCCGGACCAGAAGAAGAAGATTCCTCCTCTACTAATAATTCCACTACAGAAGAAAAAGTACCCAGCAGCACTTCGTTCTCAGAAGAATACCTGCACAATCATCATCAAACTCATTACTTCTTTACAATCGTATCTACTTTTCACAAATGTGAAAATGACGGCACTTACATTGCCTTCCACGGTGAATTGCTTGTTCCTCCACCGAACCGTGCTTAATTTATAATTTTTCTCTTTTTACAACGTAAAGCTTGCCAGAGCTGGTAATTATTTTATTACATCTCCTGTAAAACAGGGCATGTTGTCATATCTATAAATTAAAATTTAAAATGAAAAAGCATTCAAAAGAATATTTAGAGCAATTAACGCCATACAAAACCTACGAATTATTAAAGGAAGGTAACAAGCGTTTTATGAATAACCTGGAAGAAGACCACGATCACCTGGAATTGATCAACCAAACCAGGGAAGGCCAGTATCCTGTGGGTGTAATACTAAGTTGTATGGATTCCCGCACATCGGTTGAACTGATATTTGACCAGGGTTTAGGCGACCTTTTCAGCATCCGCGTAGCAGGTAATATTGTAAATAACGATATCATCGCCAGTGTTGAATATGCCGTTAAATATGTAGGCTCCAAATTACTGATGGTATTGGGGCATACCGGTTGCGGCGCTATTAAAAGTGCAAAAGACGGTGTTAAAGATGGCAACATAACTGACCTGCTTAAACGCATACAACCTTCTATCAGTAAAGCATTACTTAATGACGACAGTAACTATTTGTTTCCTGATAAAGTAGCGTACGCCAATGTAGAGAATAGCCTGGAAGAAATTCTAACTAGGAGCACCATCGTAAAAGAGATGTTTGAAAAAGGCGAAATAGGCATTGTAGGCGCCATGTATGATATTAAAACCGGAGAAGTAGATTTTTTTAAAAATTTAACGAAGGATAAAAAAGAAGCATTGCGGGAGCAATTAGTCAATCATTAAAAAACAATACAGCACAGATGAACTTTAGTACAAAGAATTTAAAAACCGACCTTCCTTCAGGATTGGTAGTATTTTTAGTAGCCTTGCCACTTTGCCTGGGTATAGCCCTGGCCTCCGGGGCTCCTTTTTTCAGCGGTATCATATCCGGCATAGTCGGAGGCGTTGTTATAGCATCGCTGAGCAACTCTCCATTAAGTGTAAGCGGTCCTGCAGCAGGTTTGGCTGCGTTGGTATTGGGCGCTATTACAGCTATTGGCGATTTCAGGTTATTTTTATGCGCGGTATTGATCGCAGGTATATTGCAGTTACTAATGAGCCTTGCCAAATTAGGGGGTATTGCCAACTATATTCCTTCAAGTGTTATTAAAGGCATGCTTACCAGTATTGGCATTCTTATCATAGCCAAACAAATACCACACGCATTTGGTTATGACAGGGATGAAAAAGGAAATCTTACGGAACTGATCCCTTATGGTAGTGAAGATATGCACGAACTGTTGCAACCTTTGCATCACATAGAAGTTGGCGTAACCATAGTATGTATCATCTCTATACTCATTATGCTTTTATGGGAAAAACCTTTTATAAAAAAGAGATTGCCTTTTGTTCCGGGTGCACTGGTAGCCGTAATAGCAGCCATTTTAATTAACCAGTTATGGATAAGTACAGGTAGTAAACTTGCCATAGAAAATGAACACCTGGTGCAGATAAAAGCGGCATCATCACCGTCAGAATTTTTAAGTTTTTTTACCTTTCCCGATTTTGCCGGTTTCTTAGACAGTAAGATCATCGTGTATGGTGTTGCGATAGCCATCATTGCATCTTTGGAAACATTATTGAGTATTGAAGCTATAGATAATTTAGATCCGCAAAGGCGTGTAACCAATACCAACAGGGAGTTATTTGCACAGGGGATTGGTAATTCCATTGCAGGATTAATAGGTGGCCTGCCCATTACAAGTGTTATTGTGCGCAGCAGTGCTAACGTTAATGCAGGTGCAAAAAGCAAACTGAGCGCCATTGTGCATGGTATGCTGTTATTGGTATCGGTAATCTTTATTCCTTCCCTTTTAAATAAGATACCCTTATCGGCACTGGCAGCAATTTTACTTTTAACGGGATATAAACTGGCAAAGCCATCAGTCTTCGTGCAATCTGTAAAAAATGGCAAGTACCAGGCTATTCCTTTTTTTGTTACCGTGATTGTGATAATAGCTATCGACTTGTTTGCGGTACTACCTGCAGTAAGCGGTAAAGGATTATTAATTGGAGTTATTGCCGGAATTGTTGCCGCATTTGGTGCGATACTCCACGGCAATCTTAAAAACTCTTACTTTTTTCATAAAGCCAAACACCAGGATGGAGATGTGATCAAAATACGGCTGTCGGAAGAAGTATCTTTTTTAAACAAAGCCGCTATCCGGCAAACGCTGGACCATATCCCCGAAAATGCTACCGTGGTAATAGATGCCTCCCAGACAGATTATATAGATTTTGATGTGCTGGAATTAATCAAAGAATTCAGGGATATAAAGGTACCCCTCAAAAAAATTAACTTAAAACTGGAAGGATTTAAAGAACAATACAGGATAGAAAATGAGACGAATGTGCAATCTTTGCACTAATAAATAGTAAAACTATGAATGAGTCTTATCAAAAATTATTAAAAGGGAACAAATTATTCGCGGAAACAATGCTTTTCCAGGATCCTGATTTTTTTAAAAAACTATCACAGGGTCAAAAGCCGGATTATTTATGGATCGGTTGCAGCGACAGCCGTGTGCCGGCCAATGAAATTACCAGTACCCAAAGTGGTGAAATATTTGTGCACCGCAACGTGGCCAACCTGGTAGTGCATACTGATACTAATTTACTGAGCGTGCTGGAGTATGCCGTAAAGTATTTAAAAGTAAGGCATATCATCGTGTGCGGGCATTATGGTTGCGGGGGTGTAAAAGCCGCCATGACCAATACCTACCATGGCTTTGTTGATAACTGGCTGCGGAATATTAAAGATATCATTCACGATAACCAGGCAGTACTGGATGCGATTACAGATCCGCAGGAAAAAGAAGACCGCTTAACAGAACTGAATGTAATAGAACAGGTGCGCAACCTTGCTAAAACAACGATTGTACAGGAAGCATGGACTCAAAGAGACCTGCATTTGCATGGCTGGGTGTATGGCGTACATAACGGTTTGGTGAAAGACCTTTCGGTTATTCATGACAGTGGGGAAGACATCGACCCGATATTCAGGTTCGATATCTCCCCTTAAAAAGAACGAATACATATGGTAACAAAAGCATTTGACGAAAAGCATGTTCTGCACGAACTGAAACATTACTTACCGTCTCAGCAGGCGCTTAAAGATTTTATCCATCACAATTCCCTGCATGCTTTTCAGCATATGAAGTTCTATGATGCCATATTTAAAGCGTCAAAAATATTTGGTTTCCAGGTGAGCCTGCAATTGCAGGAATTTCGCGAACTGCATAAAAGCGGTCGTATAAGGGAAGACATCCTGAACAAACTGATCCTTGGTAAAAACCGTAATGTGGCAGAATGGGAAGAAAAACTTCTGCATAAAACATACGATACTATTAACCAGCCAAGGATCGGCCTGTTGCGTAAATTATGGAAAGACCATTACCAGCTGGACATAGACAATAAAGTGCATCCACGGCTCTTTCGTATCCTTTGCGGGTTTTTAGACCAGGGTATTGCGATTGATCCTTTTCCCTTTGCCAATAAAAGTTTTACGGAAAGCATAAAAGAACTGGAACAAAAAAGCCTGTTTAGTTTTTTTAAAACAAAAAAGATCAGGCAAAAATTTTTATCAGGCAATTATTCCATCGAAGAATTACTGCAAAGCATTGTTGGTAAATCAGCATATTTTGAACAATACCTTTTTGACCTGCATTTTGCCCATCATGGCTGGAGTGGTTTTATAAGTGCGGTGGAAGACAATCCACAAACCTTATTAGATAATAAAAAGATCAGCTTTAAAGAATTTACCGAATTTGAATTGCTGCTGGAGCTGGATATCTTATATCATCAGTTCGGTAATAAGTGGCAACCATTAACCTCACGGGTTACTGTACCACCTGTTGATTTGTTTGCGGATGTACCCCAAACAGAATTGACCGAAGTAATAGCCCTCTGGCAGGAAGCTTTTGAATGGAGCTACTACGATTCAGTATTGAAAGGCATATTGATCGCCAATGAAAAAAGAACATTGCTGGAAAATGGTGGAACTACTTTGTTATCGAATAAAAAAGTACCTTCTCTGCAGGCCATATTTTGTATCGACGAAAGAGAAGATTCCATTCGCCGCCATATAGAAGCTGTAGATAAGAACGCGGAAACCTTTGGTGCCCCCGGTTTTTTTGGAGTAGAGTTTTATTTTTTACAACAGGGCAGTAAGTTTTATGATAAACTTTGCCCGGCACCCGTAACACCCAAATACCTGATCAAAGAGTCGGGCGCAATAACATTACAAAAGGAAGAGCTGATCTATACCAAGTATACGCATGGTATTATATCAGGTTTCTTCTTAAGTATTGGTTTTGGATTCTGGGCCTTTGCAAAAAAAATGCAAATGCTCTTTCGGCCAAAAATGAGCCCGGCTATCTCCAACGCCTATGCGCATATGGACCGCCAATCCATCCTCAGCGTGGAAAACCAACACCCGACAGATATAGAGAACGGGTTACAGGTAGGCTATACACTTGATGAAATGGCAGCAAGGGGAGAGGGATTTTTAAGGGGTATTGGTTTAATAAAAACCTTTGCGCCGATTGTTTACATTGTTGCACATGGCAGCAGCAGCGCCAATAATCCACATCACGGCGCACATGATTGTGGTGCCTGCAGCGGGAGGCCCGGTGCTACCAATTCAAGGGTGCAGGCCTATATATTAAACCATAAAAAAGTAAGGGAGATTCTCGCAGCAAAAGGAATTGTAATTCCGGAAACCACGCAGTTTGTAGGTAGTATGCATGATACTGCTGCCGATGTGATAGGGTATTATGACGAGGAGATATTAACTGCAGCAAATAAAGAGGCGCATCTCATCAATATCCAACATTTTGAAACGGCATTGAACCTTAATGCAAAGGAACGCAGCAGGAGATTTGCATCCATTAATACCAGGCAGGAACTGGAACAGGTGCGTAAAGCCATTCACAGCCGGTCGGTTTCCTTATTTGAACCAAGACCGGAACTGGGCCATGGTACCAATACATTGGCTATTATTGGCCGCAGGCAGGTAACCAAGGGCTTGTTTTTAGACCGGCGTGCTTTTCTTAACAGTTACGATTACACTACAGACCCGGATGGAACCATTCTCTCTGCCGTAATGCGGCCCATTGGTTTGGTATGCGGGGGCATTAACCTGGAATATTATTTTTCCAGGGTAGACAATATAAAGATGGGCGCCGGCACCAAACTGCCTCATAATGTAATGGGCTTGTTTGGCGTGGCCAACAGCAGCGATGGTGATTTAAGACCCGGGCTTCCCTGGCAGATGATTGAAGTACACGACCCTGTGCGTTTACTCGTAATAGTGGAGCACCAGCCTGATATTGTTTTAAAAGCTATTCAATCCTCACCGGAAGTTTTTGAATGGTACAAAAACGAGTGGGTACATATTGTTGCATTACATCCCCAGGAAAAACAATTTTACTATTTTAAAAACGGGGCCTTTGTAAAATACGATCCCATTACCCGTGCAGGAGAAATAAAGGTCATTCATAACATGGAACAGTTTTTTGAAGGGGCCCGGGAAATGGAAACCAATCATATTGTACACGCAACAGAAGAAAATTTACCGGTGTATTTGCTCGATTAAAGCCTACCCTTAAAAAGGCTTTTTGAAATAACGATCAGCCCGCTAATTACCTTGCTAAAAACATATACATGAACCAACTACTTGCTTTATTTATCGCCATACCTTTCTTGGCATTCCTGGTAAGCCTGTTCTGGCAAAATAAAAGTGAAAAAGCAATTGGCCGCATTGTACGTTTTACCAAAGTGTTGTACATCCTCGTTGCCCTTTCATTTGCCGGTTGGTGGATAGCCAACGGCCTTACACCGGTTACTTATCATGTGGGTAAGTTGTATCAAACCGATCATTTTGTATTTGTCGTTGAATTGTATTACGATGAAATAACGGCTGTATTCAGTATTGTTGGCGCATTCCTTTTTTTCCTGGTGGCTACCTTCAGTAAATATTATATGCACCGCGACCAAGGGTATAAACGTTTTTTCAACACTATACTTTTGTTTGCAGCGGGGTATAACTTTATTATTCTATCAGGTAATTTTGAAACCCTTTTTATCGGCTGGGAAATAAAAGGCGTTTGTTCTTTTTTATTGATTGCCTTTTACCGTAACCGTTACCTGCCTGTAAAAAATGCATTCAAAGCCATTACTTATTATCGCAGCAGCGATATTGCCCTTATGCTTTGCATGTGGATGATGCATCACCTTACCCACCAAAATATCACTTTTGATAAATTGGGTGAAGCAAAAACCCTGGCGATTGAAAGCGGCAGTACAGCGATGGCCATCTTTATTGTTTGCATGATGATACTGCCAGCTGCTATTAAATCCGCACAGTTTCCTTTCACTTCCTGGCTGCCAAGGGCAATGGAAGGGCCTACTTCTTCCTCTGCCATATTTTATGGATCACTGAGTGTGCATATTGGTGTTTTTTTATTACTGCGTACGCATCCTTTTTGGGAAGATATGCTTTGGGCAAAAGTTGCGATCATTGTAATTGGGGCCATCACGGCAATTGTGGGTACATTAATAGCAAGAGTGCAGCCCACTGTTAAAACACAAATTGCCTACTCCTCTGCAGCACAGATAGGATTGATGTTTATTGAAATTGCTGTAGGATGGCATTGGCTGGTACTGCTGCATTTTGCAGGCAATGCTTTTTTACGCACTTATCAGTTGCTTGTTTCTCCTTCGGTATTAAATTACCTGGTGCACCACCAGTTTTTTCATTACATCGCACCGAAGCAAAAACCGGTATCAAGGATAAAAGCTTCTTTATACGTGCTGGGCATTAAAGAATGGAATTTAGACAATATGATGTTTACTTATTTATGGAGTCCATTTAAATGGCTGGGCAAACAATTACAGTTTTTACAATCTGCAATTGTTACCGGTATTATTGCAGTTACCGGCATTACATTTCTGATACTCGGTTCTATTGATAAGAACATGTTATCTTCCCTTATAGCACTGTTACCGGTTATATTAATGGGCATCGCTTTGGCCGTGGTGCTGTTTGCTTTTTCTTTCAGAAAGTCTGCGTTAAAGGCATGGGGTTATTTATTAATAGCACACCTGTTTATCATTGCAGCTGTTTTGTTTAACGCAGCACATATCAATACCATTGAAATTATTTTTTATATCAGCGGTATTGTACCGGCATTTTTGCTGGGGTATTTTTGTTTGCGGAGGATCCGATCGATCGATAATGATATTTCGTTAAACCAGTTTCATGGTTATGTATACGAAGAGGAAAATACGGGGTTGTTATTTTTATTTGCCTGCATCGGTATGCTGGGCTTTCCGGTAACGGCTGCATTTATAGGCATAGATGTATTTTTTACCTATGTGCACAGCAGTCAAACAGCACTGATCATTTTGATGGGCCTGTGTTTGTTGTTTATTGAATTATCTGCATTCAGGATCCTGTTGCGCATTTTTATGGGGCCGCATAAAAAACTAAATCACCCGGTAGCTTTCAGAAGTTCATAACTGGTCGTATAAAAAAAGGGATTGAAATTTGCAATCCCTTTTTTTATCTCTTGCTTATTTTGATTTAAATATTCAATCCGCCGCAGGCGCTGATAGTTTGCCCGGTAACATAGTTGCCAAGGTCGCTTGCTAAAAATAAGGTTACATTGGCAATATCTTCTGCACTTGCAAAACGACCTAATGGAATACCGGCTTTATATTTTTCAGCCGCGTCACCTTCTTTTAAATATCCTGTCATATCCGTTTCTACAAAACCAGGTGCAATAGCATTGCAACGGATATTGCGGCTACCCAGTTCTTTAGCTACACTTTTTGTAAACCCGATTACACCGGCTTTACTGGCAGCATAACTGCTTTGGCCTGCATTACCCATTTCGCCAATTACACTGCTCATATTAATGATGCTCCCGCTTCTTGCCTTCATCATTGGTTTTATCACCTGCTTCGTCATGTTGAAAACGCTTTTCAGGTTTACAGTCATCACTTCATCCCATTGCTCGGGCGTCATGCGAAGCAATAAATTATCTTTACTGATACCGGCATTGTTTACACAAATATCTATTGCTCCAAATTCTTTCAATACATCGTTTACAAAAATCTCCGACGCTGCATAATCTCCGGCATTGGTTTGGTAACCTTTTGCCTTTACACCTAGTGCAGATAGTTTTTCTTCCAGCGCTGTTGCTTTTACCGCGCTGCTATCACTTACATAGGTAAACGCTACATTGGCGCCATGCTCCGCAAACTTCAGGGCAATAGCTTCTCCAATGCCACGGGCCGCACCGGTTACAATGGCTGTTTTTCCTTCTAATAGTTTAACCATAATTTTAAGGATTTAAGGATTCTCCTGATTGTTTTGCTTCTTGTTTTTTTCCTGGCCTTCTAAGAATTTATTATTGTGCAATCTTTTAAACTCCAGGCTTTGAGCGCCAAAATTAATTAATAAACCCACAGATAAATTCATACATTCCAAATAATTTAACGCCTGTGCTAAATGAATGTCTTCTAATTTGGAAACGGCTTTTATTTCAACGACAATTTTATTCTCTATTAAAAAATCAACCCTTCTTTTTCCAATGACCTGATCCCTGTAAAAAATATCCATTTCTCTTTCTGCTACAAATAAAATAGTATTAAATTTCAATTCTATTTCCAATGCAGTTTGATATATCTTCTCCTGAAAACCTGATTTTAAGGTTGAATGCACCTTCATAGCGCATCCAATAACATTTCTTGTCAGCTCTTCATAAAGTATGTTTATCATGGGTAATCCTTAAATCTTTTTATCCTGGTTCAGTATTTCTTCCACAATTGTACGCTCATTGCTTAGCCGGGGTACTTTATGCTGTCCGCCCAATTTACCTTTGCTTTTCAGCCATTCGTTAAAACTTCCTTTGGGTAATACATGTACCACGGGCAGGCGTAAGGCAATATCCTTATGCCGCTTGGCTTCATAATCGCTGTTAATCTCTTTTAACGCATTATCCAGTTCGTAAGTAAAGGCCGTAATATTGTCCGGTATTTCTTCAAACTCAATCAGCCATTCATGTGCACCGTTATGCTGCTCACTAAAATAAACAGGCGCAGCAGTATAATCACTTACCTGTGCATTGGTTTTTTCACAGGCAATGGCGATGGCTTTATCGGTATTGTCTACAATCACTTCTTCGCCAAAAGCATTCATATAATGTTTCAGCCTGCCGCTTACCTTTATTTTATAGGGATTGATGGAAGTAAAAATAACCGTGTCACCAATTAAATACCGCCACAGGCCGCCCGTAGTACTGATGACCAATGCATAATTCTTATTCAGCTCCACCTGTTTTAAACCAATGGTCTTTGGTTTTTCTTTTCCATATTCCTCAACGGGCATAAATTCATAAAAGATGCCATGCTCGGTAAATAATAACATGCCATCATCATCGGGTTTTACCTGGCCGGCAATAAATCCTTCGCTGGCATTATATATTTCCAGGTAATTGATCTTTTCTCCAAAGAGTTTATCAAACTGTTCTTTATAAGGAACAAAGGATACACCGCCATTAATGTATAACTCCAGGTTGGGCCATACTTCTTTAATCGTTTGTTTATTTTTTACCTGAAGTATACGTTTTAATAAAAGCAGCGTCCAGGTAGGTACGCCTGCCAGTGAGGTTACGTTTTCATTAGAAGTGGTTTGCGCCAGCTGTTCAATTTTATTTTCCCATTCATCCAGCAGGGCTACACTTAATTCGGGGGTGCGTAACCATTGTCCCCAAAACGGTGAGTTCTGCATCAATACCGCACTCAGGTCACCAAACTGTATCTCTTCATTTACCTTACTCAGTTGATGAGACCCGCCTACGACCAGGCTTTTACCTGTTAACATATCGCTTCCCGGAAAATTATTATAGTAATGCGTCAGTACATCTTTACTGGCTTTAAAATGATTATCGGTTAAACTTTCTTCGCTGATGGGAATGAACTTGCTTTTATCACTGGTGGTGCCGGATGATTTGGCAAACCATTTTACCGGTGTATTCCACAACACATTGTCTTCACCCTGCATCATACGGTTGATATAGGGCTTTATATCATCATACTCCTGTATCGGTACATTTTTTTTAAACTCCTTAAGGGTAAATAGTTTGGCAAAATGGTATTTTTTTCCAAATTCAGTGTATTGCCCTGCAGTAACCAGGTCCTGTAATACCTGTCGTTGTGCCAATACGGGATGATTACTCCAGTTTTGTATACGCCAGAAGCGGTTACGGGCAAGCCTGGAAATTATGGGGGAGAGCAATTTCATTCGAAGCAAAATACAAAAAGGAAATGAATAGTGAATGTTGAAGTTTAAGAATTCAACAACGGTTATAGTACAGGCTGATAAAATCTTAAGTATTAAAAAAAATGATGAGGCAGGTAAATTTACCGGGCATTAACTTTAACAGCCAATTCAATTTTGCCCAATTCTTGTTTTATAGTAAATAATTTATCCAAAAGATCCTTCATTTTATATAATCTCGCCGGATCTTCAAAAGTATCGGGCAATAATATACTGTCTGAAAAAATTGCCTGGTATTCTTCTATATTAAGTGCTGGTAAATTTGCATGTTGTGCTATTCCCTGGAAAGATCCATATTGAAGTTGCCAATTCTGTATTGCAGGCAATAATTCGTTATACTGTTTAAAATATTCTTCAAAAGCATCATATTCAAAAGCGGGATAACTGCTTCCTGCTGATAGTAAACTGGTATAAGGCGTTATCGTGTTTATTGCCCACTCTGTTTTATCTGAAACATGCTTTATAAAATCTGATAATCTTTCAGGATTTAAAAACGCATTATTTTTTTTAGAAGCGGCATCCGCATCCCTCACTTCATCATGCAAATAATCCTTTCTTTTCAATTCAAAATTTCTTCCTAAATATAAACGCCGCACCTGTTCATTACCTGCCAGTTCTTCTGCAGTGCCGTGTTCAAATATTTTTCCGTCAATCAGTAAATAAGCACGATCGCAGATAGACAAGGTTTCATTTACATTATGATCAGTAATAAGGATACCGATATTTTTAAATTTCAGTTTGGCTACAATTGCCTGTATATCTTCTACGGCAATGGGATCCACGCCGGCAAAAGGTTCGTCGAGCAAAATAAATTTAGGATCCACTGCCAGTGCACGTGCAATCTCTGTGCGTCGCCTTTCGCCACCGCTTAAAGTATCGCCATTGTTCTTACGTACTTTCTGTAAGCGGAATTCATCGAGTAAACTTTCCAGTTTTTCTTTTTGTGCGGCCTTATTCAGTTTGGTCATTTCCAATACTGCACTGATATTATCTTCCACCGTTAATTTTCTGAATACACTGGCTTCCTGCGGCAGGTAACCAATACCCATCTGCGCCCTTTTATACATGGGCAGTTTCGTGATATTGATATCATTTAAAAAAACCTCCCCTTCATCGGGCTTCACCAATCCCACCACCTGGTAAAAAGAAGTAGTTTTACCGGCACCGTTAGGGCCAAGCAAGCCAACAATCTCCCCCTGTTTTACATTAAAGGAAACATTATTTACCACAGTGCGGCTGCCGTAAATCTTGACCAGGTTTTTTGTTTGTATGGTTAGGCTCAAAAAATTGATTTGCTGCAAAAATAAGCGATTACAGGAATTACATTTTTTTAATTACTGTTCTTAACAGAATATTGCCTGTATGACGATCCAATTGGCCAACCTGTCATTATTTTAAGTAAATTTATACAAAGCATTAAAAACAAATTAAAAAGACACACTATACCGGTATTCTCTTGGTATTGTTTACCAGTTTGATTATGTTGTAACAGTTTCCCGGAATAGTAGTTCTCACCTAAAACAATCAAATACGATGATATTGTATACTAACCATTTAAAAAAATTAACCGGTATTTTATTATTGCTGTCGGCAGTTACATTTTTTGGGTCCTGCAAAAAAAGTGATGATACTGTAGCACCTGTGCCAGATCCGGTACCCGCCGTGGGCACTACCTGGGAATATCAATTTTACACCTATAATTCCATGAATGGCGGTGTTATTACATCGGGTACAGTAACTTACAAGGCAAAGGATGAAAAGGTTTTCGGGGGCGAAAAATGGTTAAATATCGTTAACAGCGGGCCGGATACAACCGTTTACTTATTACAGAAAAAAACAGACGGTCTTTACCTGTATGCTAATAATACCTCGTACAAATTGTTTAAAAAACCAGCTGTTTTAAGCGAAACCTATAATAGTTATTATAACGGGCTTACAAAAAATTTTACCGTAAAAGGTATCAATGATACGCTTACCACCAACATTGGCCGTAAAGCCACTTATTTTTATGAAGGCACCAACGCCGGTACTTTGTACGACCAGCTTTGGTACACCGATGATGTATGGCTGATACAAACGATAGGATACAGGAAATTTGCATTAGGTACTACCTCGTATAAATACAGCGCCATGTACCTTAATAGTATTACCTACTAAAAAATAAAAACAGTTTTCGTTGCACTACTGGTTTTGCTATTGTTTGCCAGTAACTATGTTTGCAAATAATTTGAAACCCCTTAAAATAATCAGTCATATCAAATTGATTTTTTAATTATGCCTTAACAGTTTATAGTATAAGGTCACTTTTTACAAAATACCAATACCGAAAAGCGTACTATTGTAATACGCATGCTTCTCCCTAAACTTTTACCGGCCTGTTTGTTATTTATCACGCAGGCTGCTGCAGCGCAACCTGCGGCAACGCTTCGATTCGAAAAAGTGAATGGTCTTTCGCAGAACACGGTGTATTCCATTATGAAGGATAAGCAGGGCTTTATGTGGATAGCCACGGCCGACGGCTTAAACCGTTATGATGGCATGGAGATGAAGGTATATAAACCTCCGCCGGAAAAGAAACCGGGACAAATCAGGGGAAGAACTATCCGTACCATCGTGCTGGAAGATAATAAAGAACAATTATGGTTCTCTTCAGAGTTGTCGGTATTTGGGTTTGATAAAAAACGTGGTTATTTCCAGGAATACCTGTTGGGTATGAAGGAAAAAAAATCATTGGAACTAACTGCCGATCCGATAGCGGCTATTGATAAAACCATTTGGTTTGCCAACAGCAGCTCTGGTGTTATCGCATTGGACAAGACTACTTCACAAAGCGCCAGCTTTACACTTACCGATAGTTTTGGTAAGATGATCTATATACAACCTGCCGGTGTTTTTGATAACAACGCACATTTATGGTTTGCCAGCAATAAAGGATTATTTGCTTTTGATATCAATACAAAAAAATGGCAGCAGTTTTTACCGGGTCATCATTTATACAAGGTTGCAGTAAACGGGGATATGGTATATGCCATCTCGGGCAAAGAGATCTTTTTTTATAATACCAGCGATCATCAAACAGGCATGATGCTTTTCTACACCGGCAACAATAGCACCAGGCGGGGTTCAATGAGGGCTTTGTATACAGACTACCTGCATAATACCTGGGCAGGAGATGATAAAGGCAATGTGTATTGCAAAAAAAAGGATGCGGCAGGTTTTGATTTCATGGGTAATATCAATGGAGAAAGAAGTAACCAGACCGTTTACCCGGTGTATTGTTTTTATGCCGATACCCTGGGTACACTCTGGGTGGGTGCAGATGTATTGGGACTTTTAAAAGCCCCCGTTAATGCAACCGGCTTCAATGTGTACCCCGAAGGAGAAAATAAAAAAGAAATACCCAATTTTTTTGTCAGCAGCATTTACAGGGACCGGCAGGATAGGATATGGCTGGGTACTTTTCAAATGGGGCTGGTGATGCTCAATAAAAAAAACGCTGCCGCCAGGCAGGTATCACTGCCAGGGATAGTTGCCGAAAAAGGCAAAGCAAATAGTATAGGGTTCATTAAAGAAGACAACGCAAAAAACCTCTGGATCGGAACGGCAGGAAATTTATTTGTCAGGGAACAAGGAACAACCCTATTTAAAAAACTACGCATCCCTTTACCTTCCAATTCGCTGTCAGGTGATGTACTGGCTTCCTGTTTTACAACATACAAAGATGGCTGGCTGCTGGGTACGTCGCAGGGATTATATTTCCTTAAAAAAAGTAATAACAGCTATGTTTTCGAATACCTTTCTACGTTGGGTATGTCCAGGATCTCGGAAATATGGATCGATAAGAAGGAAACTTTATGGATTGCCTTTGAAGGACTGGGTTTATTTGTTGCAAAAGACCTGGCTCATTTAAAAGAATGTACCGTGTTGTTTGCCGAAACAGGAATAAAATCATTTTTATACGAACCCGGGTACGGGTTGCTCTGGATCTCTACCCTTAGCGGGCTGGTGGCCTACCACCTGGAAACAGCGACCTATAAAAATTTTGCCGAGGCAGATGGACTGGGTAACAGCTTCGTGTACGGCGCCCTCAGGAATAAAGATGAATTATGGTTAAGTACTAACCGCGGCTTATCGAAGGCGCTCATCAGTTTTAAAAAAGGCGCTGTGCTTCCCACCCTCAACTTTACCAATTTTACCAGCAATGATGGATTACCAGATGATGAATTCAATACCGGGGCATTTTATAAAGACGATAGCGGTAATTTTTATTTCGGTACTATTAAGGGCGTGGTATGGTTTAATCCACAACATATTCAATCCAATCATTACTTACCAGAAATAGTAATGACCGGCATATTGGTAAACGGGCAGGCTGCCGATAGTATACTGGCGCCGGAATATATCAGCGATCTGCAATTGCCTTATTTTAAAAACAATTTATTTTTTCGTTTTCGTGGACTGGAGTACAGTAATGCCTCCCGGGTTAGCTACGCTTACCAGCTGCAGGGCTGGGATAAAGATTGGGTGTACAGCAGCACACTTAATGAAGTGCGGTATAATAACCTACCGCATGGTAGCTATACCTTTAAAGTAAAAGCAGCAAATGCTTCGGGCATATGGAATAAAACAGTGTACACTATTTCGATAAAGCTATACCCGCCATTCTGGAAAACCTGGTGGTTTTATTTGATGGAAGGGTTGTTGGTAGCCGGCGTTATAATTTTTATCACTAAAGCCATTACCAGTCGTAAATTAAAAAACAGGATCGAAAAGCTGGAACGACAAAAAGCGCTGGAAAAAGAACGGCAACGCATATCCCAGGAAATGCACGATGATATTGGTGCGGGGCTAACACAAATTTCCCTGATCAGCGAAGCAGCAAAGCTGCAAACGCATTCGGGGCTGCAGGTCAAATCAGAGCTGGATGATATCGCTTTTACCTCGCGTCAACTGGTAGATAATATCAGCGAGATCATCTGGGCTTTAAATCCTCAAAACAATACGCTGGATACCTTACTGGCTCACTTAAGGGAACAATTGCATAAACTGCTGGAGTATGCTGCGATTGAGTATAGCATTCATTTTCCGCTGGATATAGCAGTGATCCACCTGGATGACAAGCGGCGAAGGAATATTGTATTGGTTACAAAAGAAATCGTTCATAATGCCATCAAACACAGCAACGCCACTACTTTAACCATTGAAGCTGTGCTGCTGGCAAAACGGCTCACGTTTGTGATAACAGATAACGGATCGGGGTTTGATCATAACGCCATACATAAAGGTAATGGCTTGAAAAATATCAGCAGGCGCATGGAAGAATTGCAGGGTACATTGTTAATTAAGAGCGGCGAAGAAAAAGGAACAGTGTTCAATTACGCTTTTAAACTTTAACCCGGCTACTACTATTTTCATATTTCCATATTTGAAAAATATACAAATATTTACCACATGCTTAAATCAATTGCCGTTATTGAAGATGATGATAAGATACGCACTTACCTGGTTAAGCAAATGCAACTGCATATGGATGTAACCCACATTGTTGAATTCAGCAATGGCGAAGCGGCAGTGGCAGCGCTTTCGGTAAACCCCGTGGAAATTGCCTTATTTGATATACAGCTGCCAGGTATCAATGGCATTGAATGTATCCGCAGGTTAAAATTCATTCACCCGCGTATGCAGTTTATGGTATTAACGGTGTATGATAATGCCGATACTATCTTTAAAGCTTTACGGGCCGGGGCCAACAGCTATATTTTAAAAAGTACCTTGCCGGAGCGGGTAATAGAAGCCATCCTGGAATTATACAATGGCGGGTCGCCCATCAGCAGTGAAATTGCAAGAAAAGTGATTGCCGCCTTCCAGGTTAAGGAAAACGGCAATGAATATTTCCAGTATTTAAGTAAAAGAGAACAGGAAATGCTGGAACAACTTTCTCATGGCTTCCGGTATAAAGAAATTGCCGATCATCTTTTTATAAGCACTGAAACAGTTCGTACGCATATCCGTAACATTTACGAAAAACTCCAGGTCAATTCCCGCATACAGGCATTAAAAAAAACCGGCCTGCTATAATATAAAGGCAGCGGATAAACGCACTACTACTTTTTTCACATTCTTTACCTGCTCCTGCTGTGTTAGCTTGCCGGTGGTTAAATAAACTACCATCAACCCTTACCATTAAACTTATTGTTATGCAAAAAAACCTGCTATTACTGGCCCTTATCCTGCTTGGATTTTCCTGTAAAAAAAACGACGACTCCCCGGCTGATGCAACAGGGGATTTTAAAACCGGAACAGCATGGGTGTATAAGTATACTACCTATAACGCTGCAGGTACAGTATTAACCAGTGCCAATATTACGCTTACCATTACGGGCCAGCAAACCCTTGTTGGGCAAACCTGGTGGGTAACCAGCGGTGGCGGGGCACCTTCATATATCCGTAAAACAACTGCAGGTTTTCATACCATACAAAACGGGGTATCCCAACTGCAGTTTAAAACTCCTGCTGCTATAAATGATACCTGGCGTGTTACCTATAGCAATTCGGCAGGGGACTACGGGGATTATAAAGTGATGGCCATAAACCAGGCCGTAACGGTTCCGATGGGATCCATCAACTGTTATTATGCCGAAGCCTATGACAGTAACAGCCTGGAAGATAAAGTATGGTATAACGATGCCAATATGCTGGTAAAACAACTGGAATACGATCAAACAGCAGCCGGTGCTTTATATGTAGATTTTTCCCTTGAACTGGTAAGTTTTACTCCTTGATTTAAAAACTGGTATTAAACCCAACATCATGAAATATATTATATTGATTGCAGCGTTTTCTTTTACCGGCATTGTTACACATGCACAGGAAGTGATACAGGAATTATCCAAAAAAGCCAGGAACGGATTTATTGCCGAAACAGACCAATCCAACGGCCAGTACCTTATTACCTACAAAATAGGCGGAGATAAAAAGAAGAACGAGATCTTTTATGAAACCTATCTTTTTGATAATAACATGAAATTTATAAAAAATGAATCGGTGGCCGAACCTAAGGTAACTGCTGCAGCAATGCCCGATAAAACAGTTACCCGCTTTAATGCCTACGTTGGCGGATGTACTTCTTTTGATGTGCTAAGTATGAAATTAAAAATCAGTACTTCTACCATCAATACAAAATGGGACTATAAAAAACAGCGATATGTGTATGATAAAACGCTTACCTCCGAAACCATAAAACCCAAAAATGAAAATGGTAAATATTTAGGTTATGCGGCGTTTAATGGCGGGGATAATGGTACCCTGTTTATAATAGCGGCTACAGAAGGGAAAAAAGATAAAAATGATTTTTATATCTTAAGTATTAACAGTGACCTGACTGTTTCTGAAAAACCCATTGATATCAGCGGTAGCCAATCGCTGGTATATACAAAACAGCTGGACAAGGGAGATGTGGTAATGGTATTTGCGCCTAAAAAAACTGAGGCTGACCTTTCCGCCTACACGTACCTGCGTTACTCGGAAGCAGGAGAGCTGAAAAACAAGGTACCATTTAAAAGTCCTTCCAGTAATTTGCTGGTCACTAATGCGCAGGAAGTTAACGGGGCACTATTTTTTTGCGGTACTTCCACCAAATCAGCGGATAGTTTTGATGAGGTATTTGATGACTACGTAGCCGAGATAAGCAATCCCTGTTATAAAACTGCCCAGAATTTCAGGGACGAAAAATGGATGAAGAAAGCAGATGATAAAATGGACAATTTTCATATGCTGAAATTCACAGGCAACCAGTTCAACTTTGCATCTACCACTCCCATCAGCGATTTCAAATCAAAATTTAAAACCGCCCCTGCAGATAAAAAGGCCGATCCCTACAAAGGGAAAAATTTCCAGGTAAACGCTTTTTATGTTACCGCCAATGAAGAATACCTGGTAGCAGGCCAGTTGATGAGCAAAGTCAATCTTGGAGCCGGCAACCCCGTAAAATCCTACGAGGATATCATTTGTTTTTATTTTGATAAGGAAGGGCAGTTAAAAACGCAGTTTGGAACCGAAAAAATGAATACCGAAAAGAAAAGTGAGATATACGCCGTAAAACAAAGCTTTATTCCTTCAAAAGATGGCAAAGCGGTGTATTGGACCATTCTTGAACCGAAAGGATTTAAAGGGTACGACGGGTTCTTAAATGCCTATTACGGCGTTAAAACCTATTACGAAAGATATTTTCCACGCATCAGCCGACTCGATCTTCAAAATAATACTATTGGCGATTTTGCCGTACTGGGTAATGAGAAATTTTATGTGAGCAGTGCCGCTACAGCAATGATCAACACTGCAGAAAACAGTTTGACCTTTATCGGCAATGATGAAGACTACGAAAAATTATGGCTGGCCCGGTATATTTTTGAATAACCCACTAAACCCTTCTTTTATTAAACCTGTATTGTAAATACGGGTTTTTTTGTATTTAGCGTTTATATTTGTAGCTATTTAAAAATAATGAGAGTAATAGATCATATCAACCAGGCCAAGGATACATTGGTTTCCTTCGAAATTCTTCCGCCATTAAAAGGAAAAGGTATTCAATCCTTATACAAGCATTTAGACCCGTTAATGGAGTTTAAACCGTCGTTTATAAATGTTACCTATCATCGTAGCGAACATGTGTTTAAGAAAAATGCAGACGGCAGTTTTCAAAAAGTTGTAGTGCGTAAACGGCCAGGTACCGAAAGCATTTGTGCGGCCATAATGAATAAATACAGTGTGGATACGGTACCGCATTTGATCTGTGGCGGCTTTAATGTAAGTGATACCGAAGATGCCCTCATCAATTTAAATTATTTAGGTATCGACAATGTGCTGGTATTACGTGGCGATGCGGCAAAAAATGAAACGGCATTTTTGCCCGAACCCGGCGGCCATAACTATGCCAGCGACCTGTTAAAACAGGTGGTTGACCTGAACGCAGGTATTTACCAGGAAGAAGAATTGAAAAATACCAGCCAGACAAAATTCTGCATCGGTGTTGCCGGTTACCCCGAAAAACATTTTGAAGCACCCAATATGGATAGCGACCTGAAATATTTAAAAGATAAAATTGACTTGGGTGCGGATTATATTGTTACGCAAATGTTTTTCGACAATGAAAAATATTATGCTTTTGTAAAAGCCTGCCGGGACTTTGGTATTACTGTACCCATCATACCCGGGTTAAAACCCATCTATACCAAAAAACAATTGACCCTGCTGCCCAAGGTTTTTCATATTGATCTGCCTACTGCATTAAGTAACGAAATATTAAAATGCAAAACGGATGAGGAAGTGGAAAAAGTGGGCACCGAATGGTTACTGTATCAATCAAAAGAATTGAAAAAATTTGGCGTGCCTGTGTTACACTACTATACGTTGGGAAGGCCAAACATTATTGCCGATGTAGTGAAAGAATTGGTATAAATTCAAAATCTATAAATAAAAGAAAGGGGCTGTCAAGTGACAGCCCCTTTCTTTATTAGAACACAACAAATAGTTTTTTTAATTTAAAGGAATACCTACAGAGATACTTACTGTACGGTATTTGTTTTTTTCGTCAGCTGAATTATTACTTTCAGTAGAATTAATTTTAGCTAAACCTAAACCGTAGTTTACTTTCAGTATCAGGTGCTCAAATTTAAAACCACCACCAAAGTTTAATCCATAATCAAATCTTTTTAACTTGTCGTAAGAGGCATCATCCTGTTCTGAAGTGAACGGATCATCATTACTGAATTTGATAGAACTGCTGGATGATGAAGTAAGCGGACCGAATTTAGAATCGGTTTTTGATTTACCACCAATACCCATGGCAACATATGGCCCGGCATTAAAGAATACTCCCGACTTTTTTTCCAATGGAATGGTGAAAACAATATTCAATGGCAATTCAAGATACAATGGGTTGAAAGTTGATTTTACATAATCGTTACCTCCGTTAAAATAACTTTCCGCTTTGGAGCCATGCCCTGTCAGCAACAGGCCACTTTCCAGGTCAACGGTTTCGGATAGCCCAAAACGCGTCATAAAGCCTGCATTAAAACTGGCGAGGAGATTATTTGACTCTGTATGCCCCGAACTGTTTTTAGTGATGTTGGCAAGGTTCAATCCACCCTGCACGTAAAATGTTTGTGCGCCTGCTTTTACAACTATAAATAGCACCGCGATTCCTGTCAATAGTTTTTTCATTTTCTTAAGTTTTAGATTGCGTTGGTTCTAGATACCCCTTAAACAAAAAGCCTGCCATTCAAAATGCGGCAGGCTTTTTTTTGTTGAAAATAAGATGGTTATTTATTTTAATATAGACTGAAAAACAGCCTCATCTACCTTAACGGGATATTTCTTTTTTAATTCTTCAATCCATTTTTCTTCCAGTACGGATTGGTAATCATTGATCACTAATCCACGGGCTTCTTCAAAGCTGCGTTGCTGGTTAGCGGGGTACAATTTTATTATTTTTACAAAGCCCGCAGAACCATCTGTATTATTAACTGTAATAGGAGTTATCATACCTGCTACAGGCTTTACATTCTCTGCAAGTGCGATCTGCGCTAATTCATACCTTCCCGAATCTGCCTGGATAGTATTATTAGCTTCTTCATATATTTTTTTCCAGTGTTTTCCCTGCTTAAAAGCTGCCAAAGATTCTGTTGCCGATTTTTTTGTATTACAATTAAATATAATTACATCAGCACTGGGTGCCCACAGGTATTTTTTTGCATGTTCTGTGTAATATTTTGCCAACCCGGCACTATCATTTGCTGCATTGGACCATACTTTTCTTTCCATTATTTCAAACAACAGGTTGCCTTCTTTAAATTCTTCCACCTGGTTGCGGAATGCGGGGTTAAATTCTTCCAAATGGGTTTTATAATAATCCAATGATTGGACTGTTATAAATTTTTCGAGTAACTGTGCATTGGATTCTCCTCTATATATTTCCGGGTTGGTTTTATATTCCCTTATAAAATTTAACCAGTCGGATCCTTTGAGACTATTTTTCGCGCCGGTATAAATGATTTTATTACTGATCGGGAATTGTTTTGACCCGTTTACAGCAGGATTGGCAACAATACTATCGGCAAAGCGGAACAAATCTGCATCCTTGATTGTGATATTCCTTTTATATCCAATTGTTTTTACAACGCCCTGTACAAAAAAATCTTTAGCTGCATTTACCCTGCTGTCCTGTAATACTTTTTGTTTTATTTCGTACATGTAGGCCGCATCATTTTTATTGGTTTGCACAGGTTCTACGCCCAGTCTTTTTACAATATGAAAACCGTATTGCGTAGGAAAAGGTTTGGAAAGCGCCTCATCTTTGGATAAAGCAAACACTTCCTGTTCAAATGGCAACTCGTATTTACCCACTGTAAATTCGGGCATTACGCCGCCATTCATATAGGTTAATTTGTCATCGCTGAATTGTTTGGCCATTTCGGCAAAATCGGCCCCGGCTTTCAGTTGTGCATATAGTGAATCCGCTTTTTGCTGAACCAGGATAGTGTTTGCAGCAGCATCGCCGCCGGGTGCAACGGCCAGTAATATCTGCGCTACCTTCCATTTGCCCATGCCTTTTCTTTCATCCACTAGTTTGAATATATGCAGGCCGTTTTTAGCACGGTAAGGCTTGCTCGCTTCCCCGTTTTTTAAACCATAAACGATCTGCTCAAATTCGTATGGCAGCGTAAAGGCGGTTACATAACCGATATCAGCAGTTTTTACAGGTACATATTGCGCACTGATAGTGGTAGCCAGCTGTACGTATTCTTTTTTACCGGATTGCAAATTGTTGTACAAGGCCTGCATGGCTGCAACAGCTTTTACAGAGTCGGCAGCACTGGTGTTTGCATTAATGGGCGTAAAAAAATGTACCACATGCAGGTCTTTCTGGGCACGTATAAAAGCCTCGTCTACCAGCTTATCTACCGCGTCATCATTGTTCATATACGTTTCATCTACCTGGCTGCGAAAATTCTGTAAATCGCTGGTGAGCTGTGGCAATGTATCCAGCTTAAGGTCTTTGGCAGCCTTTACTTTTAATTTAAACTTCGCATACAGGTCAAGGTATTCCCGCAATGCTTTTTCCTTATCGGTAGAAAGGGTTTTGTTTTTATTGTAGGCTCTTAAAAACTCTTCTTTATCTACAGTACTGTTGCCATAGCTAAAAAGCGTTTGAGAAAATAAAAGCGCACAATTGAACGAAAGGGTAAACAACAAAAAAATTCGTTTCATCAGTGGTTAAAGTTTTAAGATTTGGTTTTCCATTTTACCTCCAGTAATTCATTCATCTGGGATATGGTTAGCTTTTTGCCGATTATATTTTTGTTCTTATCCAGCAGGTATAAAGTAGGTGTTAATGTAATGTCGTATAGTTGCCTGAAGCTGGGTTTCTGCGCTGCAAAATCAGCATCTTCCATGGCTTTGGTCTTGTATACATGAGTCCATTCGCCCAGCTGGTGCTCCCTGATGAATTTTGTCCATTCGGGTTTTACATTCTCTTTATCATCCGGTGTAAGCACGGCATAAATTTTTACCCCACGGCTTTTCCAGCTGGCCCTGTAAATAGAATCGAGGCGGGGCACTTCTTCCTTGCAATGGCCGCAGTTAGGATCCCAGAAACAGATCACGGTAAATTCTGCATCCACATTATACAGCGGGGCTGCTTTTCCGTTAGTGTCCAGCATTTCAAGATTGGCCGCTCTTTCACCGATCAGGTTGGCCATCAGCATATAGGCCCTGCGGCTGATACTTTCCATTTGTTTTTCATTCAGCCAGGAGCTGATACCTTTGCTGTGGTATTTTTCAAAGAGGTGTACAAATACTGCATCCTGGCCCATGTATTTCGGGTTAATGTATTCATCCGTAAACCAGTTCAGTAAAAACTTATACATTTCGGGGTTACTGCGGGCGAGTAAAATCTTATAATCAATATCTTTTATCAGGCTATCGCTCGATTGCGGCATTACATCATGGTAATAATGCTCCAGCCTTTTTAAAAAGAACGGTGTGCGTATGATACGCTCATCCATAAAAGTTACGCCATCCCAGTAATGTGATTTATAATAATTGTAATTATTTACGCTGTCATCATGGGTGCGTGGTGGCGTACCCGGTATGGCAGGTTCTTTCATGGCTTTTAATAAAGCGGCCATCATGGAAGCGGGTTGCGTTTTTACAATATTCTCCCGGAATACATTGAGCTCGGTATTGTAGTTATTGTAATTGGATTCATGCAACAGGGAGTCGGCCTTTGTAGTAGCTGCCATATAAGCTTTTCTTTCCTCTTCCAGTTGTTTCCCTTTAAGCGCTACAAATTTTTGATACTGCACATACAATATATTTTCCTTTGACCCGGTTACAATGGTTTTGTTCAGCAGGTCGGTAGTATCGGTTTTTACCAGGATCTGCTGTTCCTTACTGATCAAAAAATCGGTGCGCAGGCGTTTGCCCGGCAGCACGATCACATAAATACCGCCCGGTAACCTGGTATTGCCTTTAAATATGGCGGTGCCGGTATTGCTCATGGCGGCAGAGTCGGTCACATTCAGGTTGGCGCCCATATAGTAAGTAAGGTATACAATACCGCTTTTAAACTGCGGAGCCTGTAAGGTAACCTGGTAGCCCTGGGCAAAACCACGGTTGATAAAAGGGATAGCTAAAAGTAAAAGGATATATTTCTTCATATTAATTAAGGATAGCAAATGTATTTAAAATCGCTGATTAATTGGTTATGGGGTACCGGCACTGGTTTTAACAATTACAAATCATTAACAAACCAATATTGAGGATTAAAAAGGTATTTTTGCTGCCGTGAAAAAGCAAAAAAAGAAAATCATCCTGCAGGACGTACTGGTTACCGATTATGCAGCAGAAGGAAAAGCATTGGCCAAACAGGATGGTAAAGTGATCTTTATTTCGGGCGCCGTGCCAGGAGATACCGCCGATATCTTTATTACTAAAAATAAAAAGGACTGGGCAGAAGGAAGGGTGGAACAGATAAAGGAGTATTCTAAAGAAAGGGTACAGCCCTTCTGCAAACATTTTGGGGTATGCGGCGGCTGCAAATGGCAGATGCTGCCTTATGCCAAACAATTACAATACAAACAACAGGAAGCAGAACAGAATTTAAAACGCATTGGAAAACTGGCGTTACCGCCCATGCTGCCCATCATTGGTGCGGATGATGATAAATATTACCGGAATAAACTGGAATTTACGTTTAGCAATAAACGTTATTTGTTGCCGGGAGAAATGGACGCCCCCCAACCCCCTGAAGAGGGAGCCACGAACCCTGATAATTCAAAAGAACTTTCAGAAATTGAGCTGACTGAAGTTCCCTCTTCAAGGGGAGCAGGTGCTCTGGGCTACCATGCCCCACGGATTTTTGATAAGATCATCAACATTGACGAATGTTATTTAATGGATGATGTGAATAACCGCATCCGTAATACCGTACGGGAATTTGCATTGCAGCAGCAATATACTTTTTATGATATCAGGCAGCATACCGGCTGGTTACGCAATATTGTGATCCGCAATTGTACCACCGGCGAACTGATGGTGAATATGATCTTTAATTATGAAGATGAATTGCCCCGCAAAGCGCTGCTCGATCATCTATTGCAACAGGTGCCCACCATTACCACCCTGCTGTATACCATCAACCCAAAATGGAACGATACTATTTACGACCTTACACCACAGGTATATTCCGGTAAAGGCTATGCGCTGGAAAAACTGGTTGCCGGAGAAGAGACTTTTACCTTTAAAATTTCGCCCAAATCATTCTTTCAAACCAATACCAGGCAGGCGGAAAAATTATATACCGTAACAAAGGATTTTGCAGGCCTTACGGGTAATGAAGTGGTATACGACCTGTATTGCGGTACGGGCAGCATTGGTATTTTCATAAGCAGCCATGCAAAAAAGATCATTGGGGTGGAAGTAATTGAAGATGCTATTGCCGATGCAAAAGAAAATGCGGCATTAAATAATATCAGTCATGCACAATTCTTTGCCGGTGACGTGATAAAAATATGCAACGACGAATTTTTTGCAACACATGGCCGGCCTGATGTGATCATTACCGATCCGCCCCGGGCAGGCATGCACGATAAACTGATCAATAAACTACTGGAAATAGCAGCCCCCAGGATCGTGTACGTAAGTTGCAACACCGCTACACAGGCCAGGGATATTGCATTGCTGGCTGAAAAATACACGGTAGAAAAAATTCAACCCGTGGATATGTTTCCGCACACACATCATATAGAAGCGGTAGCATTGCTGCAGCTGAAATAAATTTTTTACAATTAACTTTACGCAATGGCATATAATAGTTCAGGAAACCGCTTACAAAAAGATAATCCGATTGTTTTTAACCTGATTATCATTAACGCATTGGTGTATGTTGCTCAAAAATTAATTGGCGATAAGGTAACAGATGCCATTGCATTATACCCGATAAACAGCGAGTTTTTTAAACCTTACCAGGTAATAACGCACATGTTTGCGCATTCACCCAGTTCTTTTTTTCATATCATATTCAATATGCTGGCGTTGTGGATGTTTGGCAGTGTACTGGAAAAATACTGGGGACCAAAAAGATTTTTAATTTTTTACCTGCTGTCGGGCCTCGGCGCTGCGGCATTGCATTTGGGAATGGCCTATTTAAAAGACCCGGGAGCCGGGTATATGACGCAGGCGATGTATGACCAGTACATTTCAACGAGAGAATATATCCCCAAATATTTTCTTGGAGGAGCCGTAGGTGCATCAGGGGCAATAATGGGTATACTGGCTGCTTTTGGATATCTATTCCCTAATACGCCAATGTATATGATGTTCATACCGGTACCTATCAAGGCAAAGATTGCAGTACCCATCATGGTATTGATCGATCTTTTTGGAGGCTTTGCCAGTATATCCGGAGATACCATTGCTCATTTCGCTCACCTGGGCGGTGCCATTACCGGGTTTATCATAGTGTTGTACTGGAATAAGACCAACAAAAAAACTTTTTATTAACGCTAACAATCTTTTGGCGTAACTGTTAGTAAATTTACAGGGTAAAAAAATATTATGGGGGAGTCGGACAGGTACCAGGATTATAAAAAATTATCGCGGCGCAGGTTTACACTGGGCCAGCCGGGTAATGCCCTGTTTGCGTTGTTCGCTATTAATATCATGATGTTTTTTTTGATCATGATCTCCCGGGTTTTTTATTTGTATACCCACCAGGGCGAAGGCAATGAAGCATTGGCCTTTGATGCGATAAAATGGTTTGCTATGCCCGCCAATTTAACCCGCCTTAGCGAATCTCCCTGGACCTTGCTCACTTTTATGTTTTCGCAGGGAGGTATGGATACTTTTCCTTTATTGATCACTATGCTCAGCACCATGCTGTGGTTATGGGCATTTGGATATATCCTCCAGGATCTGTCGGGTAATAAACTGATCTTTCCATTGTACATCTATGGCAGCCTGTTAGGTGCTGTTTTTTTTATTGTTGCAGTGTACAGCATTCCGGCATTAAGGCCATTTATCAATACGGCTCATTTAATGGGCTCTCAAACGGGTACGGCAGCAATTGCCATGGCAGTAACCACCTTATCTCCCAATTACAGGTTATTCCGTAATATCGGCAGGGGTATACCGGTATGGGTATTAACCGGCCTGTATTTTTTCATCAACCTGGTCTATGTTTTTACACTGAGCAATATCAACAGCTTTGCTATTATAGGTGGCGGGCTGGCAGGATTTTTATTTGTGCTGCTGCTGCGCCGCGGAAAAGACTGGAGCGTATGGATGATCAACCTCTATAACTGGGCCAATAACCTGTTTAAACCCACTGATAAAAAACAAAAGAATGCCATTAAAGAAAAAGTTTTTTATACTACCGGTAACAGGCAGCCCTTTAATAAAACCCCTAATGTAACCCAGCAACGTATAGATGAGATACTGGACAAAATAAGCCAGCAGGGTTACCATTTTCTTACAGATGAGGAAAAGAATATTTTAAAAAGAGCGAGTGAAGAAGACCTGTAGGTATCGTATCTTTCATTCAGCATATCATATAAGCACTTGCGCTATTGAATACTACAATGCCCAAAAGCCTGTTCAGGAGGCTTACGAAAAAATTTTTCATCATTGCCAATATTATATTGGCGGTATTATTTTTATTGGGCTGTTATGGAGGCTTATTTGATCCCGGCTACTGGTGGCCGTTAGGTTATTTAACGTTGGGCTCTTTTTACCTGTTGCTCTCCTTATTACTCCTGGTCGTTTTCTGGTTTTTTGTAAAACCCAAATGGTCGCTGATCTCCTTCATTGCAATTGCGCTGGCCTATAAACCCGTTACACATATTGTTCCTCCCCGCCTGTCTGTTTTATTTACCACGCAAAAGCAGCCTGATGCACTGCGCATCATGAGCTGGAATGTAGAGCATTTTGATATCCTGGAACATAAAACACATCCTAAAACCAAGCAGGAAATGCTGGACCTTGTAAACCGTTACCAGCCGGATGTAGCCTGTTTCCAGGAAATGGTGGGTAGCGACAGTTTTCCGCAGGCCATCAATTATATCCCTGATATGGTGGCCCGGTTACAAACCCCGGAATATAATTTTAGCTATAATCCAAAACTGGATTTTGATGGCAAACACCATTTTGGTCTCATCACTTTCTCCCGGTACCCGATCATTAAAAAACAAATGGTCGGTTTTTATCCTTACGATTACAATTCTATTTTTCAGTACAGTGATATTGTAAAAGGCGCCGATACTTTCCGGGTGTTTAATATCCATTTGCAATCGCTGAAATTTACCAGTACCAACCTGGAGTTTATCGATAACCCCGAAATTAAAACACCGGAAGATGTAACAAAATCAAAAAACCTGTTGTCTAAATTAAAAGTGGGCTTCCTTAAAAGAAAAACGCAATCGGAAAGGATAAAGGCAGAAATGGATAAAAGTCCTTACCCCGTAATTGTTTGCGGCGATTTTAATGATGTACCCAACAGTTATGCCTATACCACAATCGGCAGCGGGTTACAAAATACCTTTGCCAAAAAAGGAAGGGGAATCGGGCGCACCTTTACCGGCATATCGCCTACATTGCGCATCGATAATATTTTTGTAGCCGAAAATTTTGAAGTGATGCAGTTCTTACGCCTTCGCCAAAAGCTCAGTGACCACTTCCCTATTTTTGCAGATGTGGAGTTTAAAAAATAAATCCTACTTTTGATTTCCGGATGAAGAATAACTCTACATATCATTTTTTGTGTTGCCCTTGGGCATAGTATAATATCTTTGCGCCTAAGCTACAGGCGAATAATAAATAACATTTAAACAGATCAGCAGCAGGTTAACAGCGTAGTTAATCCAGCTAATTATTTAAGCCCGAATAAAAAATAAACAATGGCATTTAAAATTTATAACTCTTATACAAGGCAGAAAGAAGAATTTAAATCCATCACCCCCGGTCATGTAGGTATGTATGTATGCGGACCAACAGTAAGCGGCGAAAGCCATCTCGGTCATGCCAGGCCTTATATCACGTTTGATGTATTGTACCGCTACCTCACTTACAAAGGAAACAAAGTGCGGTATGTGCGCAACATTACCGATGCCGGCCATTTTGAAGAAGAAGGCAGGGAAGCAGAAGATAAGATCTCCAAAAAAGCAGTGCTGGAAAGACTGGAGCCAATGGAACTGGTACAAAAATATACCAACCTGTATCATTGGGCCATGAAGGAATTCAATTGCGTGGAGCCCAGTATTGAGCCTACCGCTACCGGCCATATTGTGGAGCAGATCAACATGATTGAAAAGATCATTGCAGAAGGTTATGCGTACGAGGTAAACGGGTCAGTTTATTTTGATGTAAAAAAATATGCCGCCACCCACGATTACGGAAAATTAAGCGGCCGCGTGATAGACGACCTGCTGGAAACCACCCGTGAACTGGATGGCCAGGAAGAAAAAAGGGACCGGGCAGATTTTGCGTTGTGGAAAAATGCAGCACCGGAACATATCATGCGCTGGACAAGCCCCTGGGGCGTAGGTTTTCCCGGCTGGCATATTGAATGCTCGGCCATGGCTACAAAATATTTAGGAACCGAGTTTGATATACATGGAGGAGGAATGGACCTGCAGTTTCCACACCATGAAAGTGAGATCGCACAAAGTACCATCTGCAATCATCACAGCCCGGTAAAATACTGGATGCATAATAACATGATCACCATCAATGGTAAAAAGATGGGGAAGAGTTATAACAATGTGATCAAACTAACGGAGTTGTTTAGCGGCGATCATCCTTTACTCACGCAGGCTTTTCACCCCATGGTAGTTCGGTTCTTTATTTTGCAAAGTCATTACCGCAGCCCGCTTGATTTTAGCAGCGGCGGACTGGAAGCCAGTGAAAAAGCATTAAAGCGTTTATGGGAAGCTTACGAGGTATTAAAAAAATTGCCGGCCGATGCGTCAACTGCAGCAAAGGATGCAGAGCTGGATCAAAAGATCAGTAAACAGGTAGATGAATTTGAAGAATTTATGGATGACGACCTGAGTACTGCAAAAGTACTGGCCAATATGTTTGAACTGTCGCCTGTAATTAATTCTTTAAAAGATGGTTTGATAAAAGGGGATGCTGTTGCAGGCGCTACCATTTTAAAAATGCAGTCGGCCTTTAAAATATACCTGGAAGATATTTTCGGCCTGAAGAATATGGCTGTAAATAATAACAGCACTTTAAACAGCGTAATGGAATTATTGATCGATATCCGTAAGGAAGCCAAATCAAAAAAAGATTTTGCTACCAGCGATAAGATCAGGAACCAGTTAACAGCATTGGGCATTAGTATTAAAGACGAAAAAGATGGTAATGTAAGCTGGAGCGTTTAAACGTTTATATGATATAATTAAAAAAGGGCGATATTTTATATCGCCCTTAACCATAGAAAAAACCGCCCGGGTTATTGCTTCGTAAAAGTTTTGGTTTGTTTTCCTTCTTTACTTTCCAGCGTAAATTGATAGGTGCCGGCAGGTAAATGGGTTACAGGAATGATTGTAGCATTGTTGCCCTGGTTGAGCGAAATATTTTTTACATACACGGTTTTACCGGCAGCATCTGTAATAAACAGGTTAACTGTTTCTTTTTGCTTTGCAGGCAACTGTACCTGCAAGGCCGAACTAACCGGGTTGGGAAATAGTTCTATCGCCATTAGCTGGTCATTGTTCTTGACAGCGATCCGGTTGCTATACGTAAATTTATTATCTGCGTCCACCAGTTTTAAACGGTAATAGTTTACAGCTGCTGTTGCTGCATTATCTGTATAGGTATAATATTGTTTAATAGCTGAATTTCCTTTGGCAGTTACTTTTCCTATGGCAGAAAAATCGGTACCGTTGGTACTCTTTTCTATATCGAAATAAGCGGTGCTTTGTTCGCTTAATGTTTGCCAGTTTAAGCTTACCCCGGTTGTATTTTTAACTGCACTAAAATCACCCATTTGCAGTGGTAAGGAAATGCCTACGAGGGCGCTTATTTCTGCGGCAGATAAAGCCCTGTTGTAAAAACGTAATTCATCCATCTTACTGCCATTGGATACGGGATTGTAATTTCCCCCGGTACCCTGGTAAAACATTTGTCCCAATACCGGCGGATAAGGATAACTAATCGCGGTAGTACCTTCGGTGCCTGTGGCCACCTGTACACCGTTAACATATAACTTCATCGTGGTTCCGCTTCTTACCGCACACACGGCCTTCCATTGATTAACGGGTAAAGCGGCAATAGCGCCGATGCTGGCATTTTTAAAATTAAAACGCAGGGTATTATCAGGTAGAAAATACCATACGCCGCAACCACCATAGTTGAGACAATTATCATAAAAACCCTGGTTGACTGAATTGGAGGCCATGTAAATGCCGAAGGAAATGGAAAAATCGCCGGTGAAATCAAGGTTGCCATTGTCAACTATACTGCTGTAAGAAGCGGTGGTGCCGCCAAACTGCAGGGCTTTGTTCGGTGCCCCGGTACCGTTAGTGCCAAAAGTAGTATTGAAGGTGGAAGCGGTGATGGTACCCGATCCTGAATTGGTTACATTACCATCTAACGGAAAATGACCTACTAATCCTGCACTGAGCTGTGCAAAGCTTGTTGTAATTGCTGCGATAGCAATAACTGAAAGTAAGACTTTTTTCATCTTAAATATTTTTGCTGGTTAAAAAAAGGGTTAGGCCCTGTACATTTTATTTACTGCTTCCATTCGGTTTCGGACTTGTAGTTTTTTATAGGTATTCCCCGCGTGTTTTTTTACAGTATCGATGGTTACCTGTTGTATTGCTGCAATCTCTTTATAGAGATAACCCTGCTTCAGCAGTTGCAATACTTCAATTTCTTTGGGAGTTAAAGTTTTTGCAGGATCGTGGCTTTCATGCATTAAACGGTAAATTTAAATTCAATACTATTTGCAAACAATTGCACCTTTGTGTACCATTGCATTTGCTGTGTAAAGATGGAGATTAAACAGGCGGCGTGAAATGGGAAAACAACCTGATTATAGCGGGTTAAAACACGTTTATTCTCAATGGTTTATAATTAATTTGAATACTTGTTTTATTTAATAGAACGTGGCCGCGTAAACGCAATAAAAAGGAACGTTTATATAATAGCTGTAAAGTAAACAGCTGGTACCGGCAGATAAATTAGCAAACAAAACAAGAAATTAAAATAGCTTTGATTATATTTGCAGCCTCAAAATGCTTTAGCAATAAAGTAAGGGCCTATAGCTCAGTTGGTTAGAGCACCTGACTCATAATCAGGTGGTCCCTGGTTCGAGCCCAGGTGGGCCCACATTACTGGTAAGGGTTTCAGCGTTTTAGTTGAAACCCTTTTTATTTTCTCCGACACATTTTAATACTTATGCCGACTTTAAGTTTCAACAAGCTTGATTAAAATGTTTTTGAGGTTCTTTATAATAACGGCGTATACCTATTAAATAAGGCAACATAATGTTTACCGGTTATACAATAATTATGAGCTTCCTATCTTTGCTAGAATAGCCACCCTATCTATGTTGGAAAGTTAATCCTTCCTTTATGCTAACTCTTGTGTAAAAGGTTGCCTGTTTTTTAATGTGCGTGTGTTGATCATTTTTTGACCAAAATTTAGCAAATGATTACGAAATGTTACTGACTCTTAATCAGTAGGTTCAGCGTTCGAGTCCCTGAGGGGTCACTTACTTACAAGGCAATTATGATAACCCATAATTGCCTTTTTAAATGTTTCCAGGAAAGCTCGCCTTCACCGAAGATAGGCGTGCGCTGGCTCGCATCAATAAAATATACTACAATGACTTCTTTTATCCATTTTTAAATATCGGCTTCGACAGGAAAATGAAATTATTCCATTTTTCACCCAATCACCAACAGAAATTAAAATGCATCATTCCTCTTTGGCAACTCATTTTTAAAACAAAACTCTTCTTTTAATTATCTTCTTGCTTTTGCAAAAATTGTTGAAAGCCTGCTATAAACCATCGCGATGTTCAATGGACATCTAATGAACGCTTTGAGTAAGTATAGCTACAATAGGAAAGTCCATCCTATTAATGTAATTACCTATTTCTGTGCTAACTTCTAATGCTGATATTTGTTTTGGTATTGAAGTTTTTTAATGAAGCTTGCGAAATATATAATGAAATTAAGAATCCACATAAAACCGATTCAGCTATTGCGTGGTAGTTTGGAAGAAATGGTAAAACACAATATTGTGCCCCTTCTTATTCCGCAGGCCAGTTTACAAAAGAAATCAAACAGGAGTGCCGGTACCTTGTCAACGTCGTTTTTATTTCTCTTATTTTTTGTTACCCTTAGTCCATCTTTTGCACAAACTATTATTACAATCCCTGTAGAAACAAAAGATAATGCATTGGTTTTTCAAACCGATAAAGACAACCGGGTAGGGATTGCTTATTTCGGAAAAAAACTATTGAATAAAACTGAGTATACAACATTGGCCCAGCAGTTTAATTTAACAGATGGCAATGCAGGGGTTTACAACAATGCTTATACTCCGGCCGGAACATGGAGTCTTTCCGAGCCTGCCTTACAGCTTACTCATGCAGATGGTAATGCATCGCTTGATTTAAAATTTATCAGCTACCACACAGCAAAAGAAAGTGGTAACGATAACATAAATATCACCACTATTAAATTGCAGGACCCTGTATATAAATTAAAAGTGGATCTGTTTTATAAAACATGGAATGACGAAAACGTAATTGAACAATGGACAGAAATAACCAATGACGAAAAGGCTGCTATTACTCTTCAAAAATATGCTTCGGCAAATTTATATTTTACCAATAAAGATTTTTACCTGACCAGTTTCCAGGGTGGATACCTGAAAGAAATGCAACCATTGGAAGAAAAATTATTAGAAGGAACCAAAACGATTGACAGTAAGCTGGGCACAAGGACCATGTTGCTGGGAACGCCCAATTTTATCGTTTCATTTGGCGGGCCGGCAAAAGAAAATAGCGGCAGCGTTATGCTTGGCCAGTTGGCATGGAGCGGTAATTACAAACTTGATTTTGAAATTGACTCCTATAAAAATCTGCGTTTCATAGCTGGTATTAATCCCTATACTTCGGCTTATACTTTACCGGCGGGGAAAAGTTTTAAATCGCCTTCGTTGATCTATACCGTTTCCAATAATGGAACAGGCGAGGCAAGTCGCCAGCTGCAAAGCTGGGCAAGAAAATACCGTGTGCTTGATGGAGAAGGGAGCAGGCTTACATTGCTGAATAACTGGGAAGCTACTTATTTTGATTTTGATGAAAATAAATTAACAGGCTTATTTAAAGACGCCAAGAATTTAGGTGTTGATATGTTTCTGCTGGATGACGGATGGTTTGGTAATAAATACCCGCGTAATAATGATAATGCAGGACTGGGCGATTGGCAGGAGAATGTAAAAAAATTACCGCACGGTATTGGATACCTGGTAAAAGAAGCAAAAACAGCGGGCGTAAAATTTGGAATATGGTTAGAGCCGGAAATGGTAAATCCTAAAAGTGAATTGTATGAAAAACATTTGGATTGGGTAATACGGCAACCAGACCGGCCAGAGAAATATTTCCGTAACCAGTTAGTACTTGATCTTTCCAATCCTGAAGTACAAAATTTTGTTTTTGGAATTGTTGATGACCTGTTTATAAAAAACCCTGAACTGGCATTTATCAAATGGGATTGTAATGCAGTTATTTACAATGCCTGGTCAGCATACCTCAACAAAAATAAAATGCCTCAAACACATTTATATGTAGAGTATGTAAAAGGTTTGTACAATGTATTGCAACGTATCAGGACAAAATATCCAAAAGTGCCGATGATGCTTTGTTCGGGTGGTGGTGGCCGTGCTGATTATGAGTTGTTGAAATACTTTACAGAGTTTTGGCCCAGTGACGATACAGAACCTGTTGAACGTATTTTTATGCAATGGAATTATTCCTATTTCTTTCCTTCCATTGCTACCGATTGCCATGTTACTGATTGGGGAAAACAACCCATCAAATTCAGGGTGGATGTAGCGAGTATGGGCAAACTGGGTTTTGATATTGTTGCCGGTCATCTTAACAAAAACGACTTGACTTTTTGCCAGGAAGCTATTAAGAACTATGATTCTTTTAAACAAATAGTGTGGCATGGAACGCAATACCGTCTGGCAAGTCCTTATGAAAATCCTGTAGCTTCTATCGCTTACGTGAACGATGACAAAAGCAAGGCCATCATGTTTACCTACCTGCACAACTTCAGGGTGATGCAAACTGCCACAGAAAGGCCGATACAATTAAATGGCCTTGACCCCGATAAAAAATACCAGGTCAAAGAAATAAACCTTTATCCCGGTACAACATCAGCTATTAATTCGGCTACTATTTATTCAGGAGATTTTTTAATGACAGTTGGCATCAACCCTGATATCAATACTGCAAGAACAAGTGTACTATTGGAAGTAAACGAAATAAAATAAAGATTTTATTGTAATGGTTTAAAACAGACTTGGCTACATGAAAAAAACAATAGTACTTAAAAGTATCTTCCTAAGTTATCTCATAATTATTTATACCACTAAGTTGGTAGCACAAAATGAACAAAAACTTGAAAATGTAAAATTCAATATTTCCCAAATTCCTTTCAGCCGTTATGGAGCGTATATGGCATTGTCTGCAATTGATCAAACAGGTAATAAAAAGAAAGACTTGCATTTAAATGAATTGACGGGAAAAAATGCCTGGTCTGATAACAGAGTGCTTACAATAGAACCAACGGAAGGGAAGCAGGTAATTTCTATAGATTACGAGGCTACCCCATTAAGTGTGAAAGGTAAAACCACATTGGGAACACTCACCTGTTATTTTGAAAGTCCTGAAATATTACACCTTACAGGCAACGGCCCCGGGCTGTTATTGTCTGGTAATTTTGATGACAATAATACTCTCCCGGTTCCGGGTTTTTCTAATACATGGAAATTGAGGGACAGCAGGTTTGTTATCACTATCAAAACCGGCAATGGAAAATTTCAAGTCATAAATCAAAAAGGCAGTTTTTTAATAACTCCCCAGGATAACCAGGTAGATATAGTGATGGAGCAATATCAAAGTGACTGGCTCCCCAGAACCTATAAGGAATCATACCAAGGAAGCATAGACACTTTGAAAAAAGAATTACATGCCTGGGAGATCAATACCCCCACAGTACCTCTTTCTTACTTGATGGGAAAAAATTTAGCTGCTTATATTAATTGGTCCTGTATGGTAAAGCCTGCCGGAAATATGACCAGGTATGGTATGCTGATGTCTAAAAACTGGATGTATAATATGTGGAGTTGGGACAATTGTTTTAATGCCATCAGCCTGGGTTATCATCAGCCAAAACTTTCCTGGGATCAGTTCATGCTGCCTTTTGATCACCAGGATATAACAGGAGCAATGCCCGATTATGTCAACTCACATCACCTCGTTTGGGAGTTTAGAAAACCTCCTGTACATGGTTGGGCTTTGTCGAAGCTGATGGAACAATATAAACTTACTGACCGGCAATTAAAAGAGGCCTACAAAAAACTCGTCGCCTGGACTAACTATTGGTTCATCTACCGGGATGGGAACCATAATGGTCTTCCAGAGTATTACCATGGTAATGATTCCGGCTGGGACAATGGTTCAGCATTGGATACGGGATTTCCTGCAGAATCACCTGACCTTGCCGCATTTTTAATAAAACAAATGGATGTACTTTCCGATGTAGCTATTAAGATAGGTAAAGTTAAGGAGGCAGCTATGTGGAAACAAAAAGCGAACGAAACATTAGAAAAAATGATCGCTGCTTTTTGGGATGGTGAAAAATTCATCAGCAAAAATGCGATCACAGGTAAGAATAATACGCAGAGCCAAAGCTTGATGAGTTATCTTCCTGTGATACTTGGTGAAAGGCTTCCTGCAGCAATCAGCAAAAAAATGATCGCCGATCTAAAGAAGCCCGGATATTTCGTTACACCCTATGGAATTGCATCCGAGAGTCCGCAAAGCAGGCTCTATAATGCCGATGGTTATTGGCGGGGCCCTATCTGGGCTCCAACTACTTTGTTAATAATAGATGGGTTAAAAAGTCTGAAAGAAAAAGATCTTGCCCGGGAGCTGGCAAAAAGTTTTTGTAATACATGTAATACAAATGGTTTTGCCGAAAATTTCAATGCCCTTTCCGGCGAGGCTTTAAGGGATCCGGCTTATACCTGGACATCGAGTGTATTTCTTATTTTAGCGCATGACTACCTCTAAGAAAACCGCTGATTTGAAATAATCATCATCAAAAAGTCCATCATTATAATATAAATGACTATTCTTATTATTGTATGTTATAACGAAATTTGATTCTTCTATAACGCTGCTTTTTATTTCTTTTACTTAAACACAGATTTGCCTGCATGAAAAAAACAATGATTGTCAAAAGCATTTTCTTAGGCTGTTTTGTAATAGTGCATACCATTAAATTGGTGGCTCAAAACGATGTAAGCTTATTGTTTAAAGAGCCCGCAAAAGAATTTACTGCTTCATCGCCATTGGGTAACGGGCGTTTAGGTGCCATGGTTTTTGGCAGACCAGACCGGGAGCGGATTGTGTTGAATGAAATTTCTATGTGGAGCGGTGGCGTGCAGGATGCAGATGATCCCAACGCAATTAAATACCTGCCGCAGATCAGGCAATTATTGCTGGAGGGAAAAAATGTAGAGGCTCAAAATATTTTACAAGGTCATTTTGTTTGTAAAGGCCCCGGGTCTGGTTCGGGTGATGGCGCAAATGTAAAGTTTGGTTGTTATCAAACACTGGGTGATCTCTATATTAATTGGGTAGATGGAAATATGCCGGTGCAAAATTATAAAAGGATATTAAGGATCGATAGTGCCTGTAATAAAACCAGCTGGACCCGCAATGGCATTGATTATACCCAGGAAGTGATCGTATCTGCACCGGGGCAGGTGATAGCTATCAGGTTAACATCCTCCAAACCAGGCGGGCTATCTTTTTCAACACGCCTTTTTAGAAAAGAAAGGGTTACCTATGCTATTAAAAAAGATGGACAAATGTTTATGCAGGGAACACTCAACAGTGGGGGAGAAGAAGGGATACATTACGCTGCCGTTTTAAAAATTGTACCAACGGGCGGGAAGCAAACGGTAACGGATAGCAGCATCAATGTAATGAATGCGAGTGAATGTATTTTGCTGGTGGGTGCAGCTACAGATATGAATTGGCCAAAGGTGGAAAAAAGAGGTAATGACCCGCTGCCTGTGGTATTAACTACTATCAAAAAAGCTGCTCTTCATTCCTGGAAAGTAATGCTACAGGAGCACGTAAAAGATTTTCAATCCTATTTCAACCGCTGCCGGTTAAACTTTACATCCAATGATCCAAAAGAGATCGGCCCGTTAAGTGTTATTGAAAGGTTGAATCGTTTTGGTACAGGTCTTGCCGATGCGGATCTTGTTAACCTCTATTTCAACTTTGGGAGATACCTGCTGATCTCTTCCTCCCGGCCTGGCGGTTTACCTGCCAACCTGCAGGGACTATGGGCAGAAGAATACCAGACACCATGGAACGGTGATTATCACACGGATATCAATGTACAAATGAACTATTGGCCTGCAGAAGTGACCAACCTGGCAGACTGCCATCAACCACTGTTTACATTATTAAAACAAATGGCGTATAATGGTAGCCGTACAGCAAAAATTTACTACGGCACAAAAGGCTGGGTAACGCATCCGATTACCAATCCCTGGGGATATACTTCTCCCGGGGAAGGAGCTACCTGGGGTTCTACCACTACCGCTGGCATCTGGGCCGCCACGCATTTATGGGAACATTACAGGTATAACCCCGATAAACAATTCCTCGCTGCAGCCTACCCGATCATTAAAGGGGCCGCTGAATTTTTTACCGGTATTTTAATGGAAGAACCCAAACATAAATGGATGGTGACAGCGCCTTCCAACTCACCTGAAAATAGTTTTATATTACCCAACGGGCAACAAGCCGCTACCTGTATGGCGCCAACAGTTGATATGCAGTTGGGCCGCGAAATATTAAATGAAGCGATTCATTCCGCCACTATTTTAAACGTTGATAAAAGATGGGCCGATAGCCTGAAAAATTTGATGGTGCGATTGGCTCCTAACCAGGTAAGTCCTTCTACCGGGGCATTGCAGGAGTGGCTGGAAGATTATAAGGAAGTGGAACCGGAACACAGGCATACTTCTCATATGATGGCAGTTTTTCCACTGGATGAAATAACGCCATGGGATACACCGGAATTATCACAGGCGGCTGGAACAACGTTGATCAGAAGAAAGAAGGGCGGTACGGGATGGGCCTGGGCATGGCGGATGGCATTGTGGGCGCGCATGCAAAACGGTGATAAAGCGTATGATTTTCTCCGGTCTTTTTTAACGCCTTCTGCCGCCAATGAAATTGATTATAATAATGGAGCAGGAACCTATCCTAATTTGTTTTGCGCCGGCCCCCCATTTCAGATCGATGGAAACCTTGGGGCCACAGCGGCTATTGCTGAAACCCTGTTACAAAGCCATGGTAAAAATAATGTAATAAGATTATTGCCGGCACTTCCGGCTGATGTCTCCCTTCAATCCGGTTCAGTAAAAGGACTTCGGGCACGCAATGGTTTTGATGTATCGTTCAACTGGGCAAATGGAAAAACAACGTCCATTAAAATCCTTTCTGATAAAGGATTGCCCTGTTACATTTTAATGAAAGGGGGATTCGTTATTAAAGATAAGACTGGCAGAAACGTAGCTTTCACGAAGCGAACTGATGGTATCGTTCTTTTCCCTACAATAAAGGGAAAAGAATACCATATTGAAATAAAATAAAAAAAATCACCTGTGGAAGACCCTATTATAAACGCACCGCCTTATTGTTTTTAAGGCGGTGATTGTTTATAAACATATACCTGTTATTTCTTTTCAATTTTTGGTAATTGCTTCTTAGGCATATCAGCAATGTTCTCTTCCGGGTTTTTCCTGAGTGTTCTGTATTGGTCAGGCGATATGTTCATATATTTTTTAAACAGTCTAGAAAAATAATAGGGATCTTCATAACCAATCGCTACTGCTACATTTTTTACTTTAACGTTTGTGCTATACAACAGCAGGCAGGCTTTTTGTAATTTAAGGTGAATAAAATAATCAAGTGGCGACATGCCGGTTGCTTTTCGGAAAAGGGTAGAAAAATGAGATGCAGACAGGTTGTTATTCTGCGCCATTTCCTGCAGGGTAAGCTGGCTATTCAACCTGTTGCGCATATAAAGAATGGTTTCATCAATCATATCTTTTGCAACCTGCTTCTTTTCATTTATGTGTTTATCCGGAAACAAAAAAGTACCGACAAAATGATACAGGCATAAATTGGTATTGGTTAAATTTTCTTTACTAAAACCCATCTCCAGGTTTTTGTACATGGTATCCCATAATTCAAGGCCTTTTTCATTAAAAATAATTGACTGCGGCCCATCCTGCGGCCCTATTTTAAAACAGCGGTTAAACGTTTCCATATCCTTACCGCTGAAGTGTATCCAGTAAATTGTCCATGGATCGTTTTCATCTGCTCCATACCGCAGGTAGCCCTTTGTTGCGGGCAGAATAATAAATTCATTGACCCCTACTTCAAAATGTTTTTTACCCAATTCATACCAACCTTTACCTCGCAGGCAATAGATTAATATATTGTCGGGGCAACCTTTTTCCCATTCACGGTAATGATAGGCTGCTTTGGGAAAATAGCCTATATGTGTTAAATATAGCTGGCCGAGAACAGCATTATCCCTGATTACTTTTTTCCATACAGATTCGGGGAGATTGATCATTTTTTCCCCGAAAAAACCATCTCTTCTTTTTAGGTTACTCATATAGCTTACTTTATGATAGAATATAAATGGTTATCAAACAACATGTACCGTTTAAACCTTACTACAAACGGTTTCGCCGGCAACGAATCGACGTTACAATGATAAACAATTATCTGTATTAAAGAATTGCTTGCTGTAAAATAATCATCAGATAATCCATCAAAATAATTGGATGGACTATTTCCTGTTACTATATTAAAATATAGCTTTAAAAAATTATTTCTGTTAAATGATTGCTTAATAACTAAAAAATAAAATTCCAGTATTTTAAGTTGTATTTTTTATGACTTACATGCTTTTTTATTAGTCACCAAACAATGCTTGTGTATGAAAATTATTTTTAAATCAGGTAAGTGCCTCTTATTGCTCCTGCTTACCATTTTGTTTGAGCACAGTTTTTCCCAGGATTCCCGAAAAATCACTATTGCAGGTTCAGTTACCGATTCCTCCGGAAAAAAACTGCAGGGTGCCAGTATTATTGGGGAAAATCAAAAAAATACTTCCACTACCACTGATGCAGATGGGAAGTTCGTATTGGAAGTAACACCTGGTACTGTACTGCTAATTTCCTATGTTGGATTTAAGGATATGAAAGTTACGGTATCAGAAAGTAAAAGAATAATAGATATTGTTTTACAACATGGAAATAACGCAACTGATGAAGTGGTGATATTAGCCTACGGTAAAAAGCAAAGAAAAGAAGCTGTAGTCGGCTCGGTAACAAGTATCGACCCCAGTGAACTGAAGATTCCTGCAAGTAATCTTACTAACGCAATGGCCGGGCAGATTGCCGGTGTTATTGCTTACCAGCGAAACGGGCAACCCGGGCAGGATAATGCATCTTTCTTTATACGGGGGGTTACCACTTTTGGTTACAAGCAGGATCCACTTATCCTGATTGACAATATTGAACTAAGTGCAAACGATCTTGCACGTTTACAGGTAGATGATATTGCTACTTTCTCTATTTTAAAAGATGCCAGTGCTACTGCGTTATATGGTGCAAGAGGTGCAAATGGTGTAATATTGGTTACCACTAAAGAAGGTAAAGTAGGTAAAGCAAAAGTAAATCTCCGGATTGAAAATGCTATCTCGCAATCTGCTAAAACATTGGAACTTGCCGACCCCATTACTTACATGAAATTGTACAACGAAGCTACAGTTACCCGTGACCCTTTACAACCATTGCCTTTTAGTCAGAATAAAATAATCAATTCGGAAGCCACCTATAACAATGCGCCGGGAAGTAACCCTTATGTGTACCCTGTGGTAGATTGGCAAAAACTGTTGTTCAAGAAAAGTACCAATACACAGCGTGCTAATTTAAGTGTAAGCGGGGGAGGTGGTGTGGCCCGGTACTATGTAGCAGGTTCTTATAATCTGGATAAAGGGATATTACGTGAAGATGCTATGAATAATACAAAGAACAATGTAAAATTTCAAAATTACCAGATACGCTCCAATATAAATATAAATGTTACCAAAACTACCGAACTGGTGGTAAGGCTTACCGGCAACTTTAGTGAATATGCCGGCCCGTTAGCAGCTGACGGCTCGCTTTCCACCGATCTGTATAACTATGCGGTACATACCAGTCCCGTTCTTTTTCCGGCTTTTTTTCCGGCGGATTCTGCAAATCTGAATACAAAACATATTTTGTTTGGTAACATAGGCGGCAACAATAATATAACCTACAACAATCCTTATGCGGCATTGTTAAGAGGCCATAAGAATTTTTCAGAATCCAGGATGTCGGCACAGGTTGAATTAAACCAGGACCTTGGTTTGTTGACCAAAGGACTTTCTTTTAAAGGCATCTTCAGTACCAACCGGTATTCTTATTTTGATTTCTCCATGGCCTATTCGCCTTTCTATTATAATATCGGTACCTACGACAGAACATCCAATCAATATACCCTGACATGGCTGAATCCAAATGCAACAGGTTATAATGTTGCAACCGAATACCTTAATTATTCACCGGGTAATACCAGCTTAAATACATTCATTTACTTCCAGGGAGTATTGGACTATAACAGGAAATTTGGTGTGCATAATATTAGTAGTACCGTTATAGCAACCCGCCAGCAAACACTGTATGCGAATGCCCCCAACTTATTGCAATCCCTTCCTTACCGCAACCTTGGTTTGGCAGGAAGGGCAACCTATTCCTATAACAACAGGTATTATGTCGAATTCAATTTTGGGTATAACGGTTCAGAACGTTTTTCTGAAAATCACCGGTATGGGTTTTTTCCAACAATTGGTGCTTCCTGGGTTGTTTCCAATGAAAAATTCTGGAAGGGAATCAGTAAGACCATCAATCGTTTAAAAATAAGAGCAAGTCATGGCTTGGTGGGTAATGATGCCATTGGTTCACAGCGATTCTTTTACCAGTCGGATGTTAATTTAAATGGGGGTGGTAATTATGCATATTTTGGAACAAATAACCAGTATGGCCGCAGTGGCGTGTATATCAACAGTTATGCAAATCCAAATATCACCTGGGAAACTTCCCGTCAAACAAATCTTGGAGTAGAAATGACTTTGTTTAAAAACTTCAATATCGTTGCAGAATTTTACAAACAGTTCCGTTATGATATTTTGCAGACACGTAGTTCCGTACCTACTACAATGGGACTTGAAACTGTTGTCCCTCTTAGTGCCAATATCGGTACGGCTTATTCGAAAGGTATAGATTTGCACGTTGATTATAAACAAAATTTCAATAAGAATTTATGGGTTTCGGTACTCGGCAACCTTACCATTACTGAAAGTAAGTATGGTAAATATGAGGAACCACAATGGGCCGAACCATACAGGTATCTTTCCGGGCAGGCTATCAACAGGAGATGGGGATATATCGCAGAACGGTTATTTGTAGATGACAGGGAAGCCGCAAATTCTCCCACACAGATATTTTCTACCAATGGAAAACTTCCAAAAGGCGGGGATATTAAATACAGGGATTTGAATGCCGATGGTAAAATAGATGGCGCCGACCAGACATTCATAGGATTACCCACTACTCCACAGATCGTTTATGGATTTGGATTCTCTTCAGGATTTAAAAACTTTGATCTTTCGGCATTTTTCCAGGGAGTAGCCAGGGTATCCTTATTTGTTGATCCCTCCCGCACCAGTCCATTCCTGCCAAGTCCCGATGCTTATATCGGTGGAAACACGCAGTTAATTAAGGAATTCGCGGATAGTCATTGGTCGGAAGAGAACCAGAATCTGTATGCTGTCTATCCAAGGCTTGGCACAACCAGGAATGATATTGAGAATAACCTGCAAAACAGTACCTGGTGGCTGCGTAATGGAGATTTTATGCGACTTAAATCACTGGAGATCGGTTATACTGTCCCGTCGGCACTCTCAAAAAGATTACAGATCAGCAGTTGCAGGCTTTACTTTAATGGCCTCAATTTAATAACCTGGAGTTCATTTAAAACATGGGATCCAGAGTTGGGCGGCAATGCATTTACCTATCCGATTCAAAAGGTGTTTAATGTAGGCCTTAGTATAAATCTATAAATGCTTAATGACAAAATTTAAAATTATGAAATCATACTATAAATTTATATTACTTGCCGCCATTGCTCTTTCAGGCATTTCCTGCAAAAAATACCTGGATGTAACACCTGATAATGTAGGTACGCTGGATTATGCTTTCCGGAACCGGAATGAGGCGGAAAATTATTTATTTTCCTGTTATGCTTATTTACAGCGTTTCAGCGAAGAAATTGGAAATCCTTCCTTTACCACTTCTTCAGAAATTATTTATCCTGATAACCTTACCAGCAATAATATCAATCAAACCGGTTTTAGCCTGATCAGGGGTACTCAAAATTCTGCTTCGCCAGGGTTGAATGCATGGGATGGTGAGAATGGTAATTTCTCCTTATTCCGGTCGATGAGGATATGTAATACCATGCTGGAAAATATTGATAACCCGATAGATCTTTCCACCGCAGAAAAAAAACGCTGGATAGCTGAAGTAAAATTTTTAAAAGCCTATTATCACTACTACCTGTTACGGATGTACGGCCCCATACCTATTATGAGGGTGAATCTTCCTGTATCAAGTACACCCGATGAAGTAAGGGTGAAAAGAGAGCCGGTAGATTCTGTATTCAGTTATGTAGTCAGCTTGCTGGATGAAGCGGCTCCTGATTTGCCCATTACTATTACCAACCAGGCAAAGGAATTGGGGAGAATAACCAAAAATATTGCCCTGGCAGTAAAGGCTGAAGTGTTGGTGACTGCAGCAAGCCCGTTATTTAACGGCAATCCTGATTATGCGAATTTCAAGGACAAACAGGGGATCAATCTTTTTTCAACTTCCGTTGATCCCAATAAATGGGTAAAGGCCGCTGCTGCCTGCCTTGCGGCTATACAGAATTGTGAGTCACTGGGTCTTAAACTATACCAATTTATGCCCCCCGTTATCATCGGCCAGCTTTCGGATTCCTTAAAAAAGGTGTTAACCATTCAAAATGCAGTTACAGAAAAATGGGAATTGAATCCTGAATTGATCTGGGCGCTGAATCCTGAATTTCAATACCAGGGTTTCAATACACCAAGAATGACTCCTAAATCAGTGGTGAATATTTTTTCAAATCCTTCCACTTTTGCTGCTCCAATTGCTACACAGGAACTTTTTTACACGGATAAAGGCGTTCCTATTAATGAAGACAATTCATGGGATTATACCAACCGTAATAGTATACAAACAGGCGATGATGCCAGCAAGTATTATATAAAGAACGGTTACCAGACGGCGAAGGCGCATTTTGGCCGCGAACCCAGGTTTTATGCCAACCTTTCTTTTGATGGTGGTATATGGTTTGGCAATGGCGTTTTGGACCAAAATAATCCTATGTATGTACAGGCCCGTGGCAACTCATCCCTGGCGGGCCCAAGGGATCTTCAGAATATTAATATTACCGGTTACTGGGCTAAGAAGCTGGTCCATTATTTATCTGTGTATGATGACGGCTTTCAATCAGTAGCTTTTCGCATGCCTAAAATGAGGCTGGCAGGACTTTATTTATTATATGCTGAGGCCTTGAATGAAGTAAATGGCCCCAGCGCAACTGTGTTTACCTATATAGATAAGGTGCGGGCAAGAGCCGGTTTGCAGGGTGTTCAACAGGCCTGGTCCGCTTATTCAAAAAACCCGGGTAAATTTTCTACCAAAGCTGGCTTGCGTGATATCATACACCAGGAGAGAAGAATAGAATTATGTTTTGAAGCACAGAGCGGCTGGGATCTCAGGCGCTGGAAAGAATTACAAGCAGTATTGAGCAAGCCTTTGCAGGGATGGAGTATTTATGAACCGGATGCAATAAATTATTACCGGCCTCGTACTGTTCTTACTCCTGTGTTTGGCTTGAGAGATTACTTATGGCCCATAAAGGATAATGACCTTGTAATAAACCCCAACCTTGTTCAAAACCCTTTTTGGTAATAATAGCATTGTCAATGGTTCATATTTCACGTAACCATTAGCTACAAATTATTAAATGTATTAAAAAAAAATTATGAAAAATATCCGCAATAATTACATAATGTGTCGGGTGCTGGTTGCCAGCCTCGTCATCACAAATATATTTTCATGCAGCAAGATCGATAATTATAATGGCCCTGTTTCCACTGATAAAACCAAGCCTGGCATAATAACCAATGTGAGGGTAATAAATTTTAGCGGAGGTGCCCATATCATTTATACACTTCCCAGTTCACCTAACCTTTTATATGTTCAGGCCGAATATAAAATCAATGATATTAAATCAAGACAAACCAAATCGAGTTATTATTCAGATACTATCACAGTAAATGGCTTTGCCAATAGTCAGGATTACACAGTTACGTTATATTGTGTAAGCCGTGCCGAAGTAAAATCAGACCCGGTAACTGTTACAGTACATCCTGCAACGCCTGTTTATAAGCTTGTACGGCCAACGATTGTACTCTCCCCGGATTTTGGTGGCGTTAACATTCGGGCAATTGATACGTTTAAAAAACCGCTTGGATTTATTTTGATTGCCTACGATACAGCAACCAATAATTTAGAGATACAGGACCAGCATTTTACCAGTATCGATAGTATTAATTATTCAGTAAGAGGATATGATAGCGTAGTGAGAAAATTCGGGATTTATGTAACTGATGAGTTTGGAAATATATCTGATACGCTTATACAATTTATAAAACCGCTGTATGAAACCAGGCTGAATAAAGGCAACTTTTTTGTTTATCACCTTCCCAGTGATACGCCGATCGGTTATGGATGGGAATTATATTATATGTGGGATGGAAACAGCAATGGATCAAGTACCGGGTGGCATACCAATCCTGGTAACCCGCTGCCAATACTATGCACATTTGGCCTGGGTGTAAAAGCAAAATTAAGCCGTTTTACTGTGTGGGAACGTACTGCGCAATTTACTTACGGCCATGGTAACCCGAAAGATTTTACAGTCTGGGGCTCCAATGCAACTGCACCCCAGGATGCAGTGATGCCAAAAGTTTCCCCGGTAGGAACAGTAGTAGGAGATTGGATCAACATAGGTAATTATCATTATCCGGATCCTCCCTCAGGATTGCCTCCCGGAGGTACCAATGCCCAGGATGAAGCATTTGTTCAGGCCGGTGTCGATTTTAATGTTCCTATTTCGGCGCCCCCTGTAAAATTTATCAGGATCGGTGTGGCTGCTACCTGGTCAAACGGGGATTTTGCTCATATAATCGAGACGTCATTTTATGGTACACCTCAATAATAATTCCATTGCCTACAATAAAATAAAATATATCATGAAAATTATATCTGGCATATTGATCATTTTCTTACTGGTTTATTCAATGGTCGGTTGCAACAAAAAAGCTGATGATTTTAAATCATTTTTAGATGGCAGGGAAATCATTTACCCGGCAAAAATTTCAAATATTACTGCCAGGCCTGGCAACTTAAGAGTTGCACTTTACTGGAATCCCAGCCCCGATCCCAGCATAACAAAATATATCATTTACTGGAATAATAAAGCTGACTCTTTAATTGTTTCCGCCATAAGTCATGTATCAACAGATACAGTTAAGGCTTTAATCAATAACCTGAACGAGTATGCCTATACATTTACAGTTTATTCCCAGGATGCGGCAGGAAACAGGTCCGTGCCAACTGAGATCAATAATGTAAAAATATATGGTCCGCTTTACCAGGCAGGGTTGCTCAACAGGCCATACAACGCCGGCAATCCTTATTTAGTTACAGGGTCATCCAACTTAACGCTTAATTTCATCACACCCGATACCATTAACATTACAACAGGCATTAAGTATACGAATACTTCAGGGCTGGTTAAGGAAGTATTTTTAGCGCCCCAGAACAATTCCATAACAATGACGGATTACAAATTGGGAACGCCTGTATTGTACCGGTCAGGTTATATTCCTGTTTCAAATTCGCTGGATACATTTAATACTTTGCGTTACGATACCTTTCCAAGAATATACAGCATCGCGCAATGTAATAAAGGACTATTCACTGAACTGCACCTCAATAATGATGTCAACCCTTACCAGTCAGATACAAGGGTCAGCAGGCTTTGGGATGGCTCTACTACCGCCATGGGCTACCCTGATATATGGCATAGTGATGGCGGTTCGCCCTTACCGCATCACCTCACTTTTGATATGGGACAGGTATACAATAACCTGTCGCAAATTGAAGAAACAGGCAGAAACTGTTGTCATAACCCCGATAACTTTGAAGTATGGGGTATTGCAGATATTACAGGTGCCCAAACCACGTTGCCCGGCAATGATCCGGGATGGAAGGCTGAATCAATAGCGAAAGGATGGACATTATTAAAGGAAGTAACAAGAACAGATAATGGCCAGGCTCCTTTCAAGGTAGACCTGATGAATAATCCGCCGGCAGTACGTTACATCCGCATAAGAATAAAACACGTTGCCTCTAATGACGGAAGTTATAGCAATATGAGTGAACTAACTTTCTGGAACAAACAATAGTTGAATTTGAATTTATCGAATGAAGAGCAGTTCTATAACTAAAGAGGTCACAATACTTCTGATTTTCTTTTGTATTTCGTTTTCTTTAAAAAGCCAGCATCATCCAATACCACCGGCTGATAAATGGAAAGGATATGAAAGGGTATTTTTTATGATCAATGATCATATAGGTTTTTATGTAAAACCCGCTATACCACTTGAGGGCAATCCATGGATATGGAAAGCGTCCTTCCCGGATTGGCATACAACTATGGATAGCAATTTATTGGTAAAAGGTTTCCATGTTGCTTATATAAATGTGGATGATCAATACGGAAGCCCATCTGCCATGATGGTTTGGGATAGGTTTTATCAATACCTCGTTGATTCCATAGCATTGTCCGTAAAAGTTAGTCTTGAAGCCGTTAGCAGGGGTAGTATATATGCCTATGGCTGGGCAAAAAGAAATCCCGACAAGGTGAATGCCATTTATGCAGAAGCGCCGGTATGCGATATCAAAAGCTGGCCCGGCGGTAAAGGAAAAAGTGCCGGGGATTCAGCCGCATGGAAACAGCTGATGTCGGTATATCATTTTAGTGAACAACAGGCGATGAGCTTTATGGATAACCCGGTTGATCACCTGGAAGGACTGGCAGCATTTAAAGTTCCTGTTTTACATGTAATCAGTAACAGTGATAAAGTAGTACCTGTGGAAGAAAATTCAGATAAATTAATACAAAAGTATATGGCATTGGGAGGGTATGTTAGCATATATCCTGTTACTAATGGGCCGCAAGAGTTGTATGGTCATCATTTTCCCATTGAGCATGCCGATTGGTGGTCAGATTTTATTGTTCAAAATTCTTATCCTGTAAAAAAAATATTGCCATACGATAACTATTTTAATATAAGGCAGGGTTTAAAACATTTTTACCAGGCAGTTAACAAAAATAAAGAAGCAACCGTGGCTTTTGTAGGAGGCTCCATTACATATAGTCCTGGATGGAGAGATAAAGTTTGCAATTATCTAAAAGAACGTTTTCCCGAAACTGAATTCCGTTTTATTGCCGCAGGTATTCCTTCCCTTGGAAGTTTACCACATGCGTTCCGGTTGCAAAGAGATGTACTGGATTCAGGAAAGATAGATCTGTTGTTTGTAGAGGCTGCAGTAAATGACAGGGTTAATGGAACAGATAGCATAACACAGGTACGGGCATTGGAGGGCATAGTACGGCATGCTAAAAAAAGTAATCCTTTGATAGATATTATTATGATGTCATTTGCCGATCCGGATAAAATAAAGGATTATAACAAGGGTATAAAACCAACCGAAATAGCCAACCATGACTTTGTAGCCGCCCATTACCGTTTGCCGTCAATCGATCTTGCAAAAGAGGTAAGGGATAAAATAGCAAACGGTGAATTTACATGGGAAAATGATTTTAAAGACTTGCATCCATCGGTATTCGGGCAGGAAATATATTTTGCTACGATCAAAAAATTATTGACCAGCTGTTTTGATCGGCAGGAGAAAAATAGTGTTGACAGCACCAATGTAAAACGATTGCCCAACCCGTTAGATAAAGCATGTTTTGAAAATGGCGCATACTACGGTTTAGAAAATGCGGAATATAATAATGACTGGCTACTGGATAAAAACTGGGTACCAAATGATAATCTTTCAACCCGTAATGGTTTTGTGAAAATACCAGTGTTGATGTCAACAAAACCCGGAGCAATATTGTCTTTGCCATTTAAAGGAAATGCTATTGGCATAGCAATAGTATCCGGGGCAGATGCAGGTAAAATTGCAGTATCGATAGATGATCGCCCTTTCAGAAGCATTGATTTATTTACTCAATGGAGTAACTACTTGCACTTGCCCTGGTTTTTATTATTAGGTAGTAAGTTAAAAAACAGGGAGCATGTTTTACGTATTAAAATACTGGATGAAAAAAATAATAACAGTAAAGGGAATGCCTGTCGTATTGTAAACTTTTTGATTAACAGATAATAGCAGCAATTAAAAAGTATTGACCCTGATTTATAAAAGGACGATATAACCAAATTTGTTGCAAGCATGAAAAATTAATTAAAAGGACTCATTACTAACTATAAACATTAAGCGTTTTTGTTTGATGGCAGTTGGGAAAAATAAAAAAGGTTCATGATATTAAAAACAGAAACGATTGACAGGCGATACCCATTGGGTAACGGGGCAGGCAGCGATGCTATTCATCGTGACCCTGTTTATTCCTATGCAGTTACCCAATTGTATGATGACAGCGGGCTTACCGGTACTGGCTTTGCTTTTACATTGGGCGAAGGGAACGACCTTGTTTGTAAAGCCGCACAGTTTTATGCAAAACAGTTGATTGGAAAAGATATTGAAGAACTGATGGCAGATTTTGGAAACATCTTTAACCTGTTATCCAATGAGCAACAGTTCAGATGGTTAGGCCCCCACAAAGGAGTAGTGCAGCTAGGCCTTGCAGCTGTAACCAATGCGTGTTATGATCTGTGGGCAAAAAAAAGAGGAGTGCCTTTATGGAAATTATTAATCGATCTTACACCTGAACAAATTGTAAACACCCTCGATCTTTCTTACCTGGAAGATGAACTTACAAAAGAAGAAGCGGTACAATTGATCAAAGGAAATATCATAGGTAGTGAAGAGCGTAAACAAATTGTAAATACAGGTTATCCTGGTTATGACACATCTATCGGGTGGTTTAATTATCCGGATGAAAAAGTAAGGGAAAATGTTCATATTGCGGTTGCGGAAGGATTTACTGCTATGAAATTAAAAGTAGGTTCATCCGATCCTGAACGTGATATACGACGCTCACATATTGTAAGAGAAACTGCCGGGGAAAACATAAAAATAATGCTGGATGCAAACCAGCAATGGACGTTGCCTGCAGCGCTGCAGATATGTGGCCGGCTTCAATCAATGAATCCTTACTGGCTAGAAGAACCCACGCACCCGGACGACCTGATAGCGCACAAAATACTGGCCAATGCAATAGCACCAACCAAACTGGCATTGGGTGAGCATGTACCCAACCGCATTATCTTTAAAAATTATCTGCAGCAAAAATGCGCTGGTTTTATCCAGGTAGATGCAGTAAGAGTTGGAGGTGTCAGCGAATTTATTACCGTGAGTTTATTGTGCAGGAAATATGGTATACCGGTGGTACCACATGTAGGCGATATGGGACAATTGCATCAGCATCTCGTTTTGTTTAATCACATAACACTCGGGCATGAAGCTTTGTTCCTGGAGCATATACCGCATTTGCAAAAACATTTTGTAAACCCGGTACACATTGAAGGAGGTTTCTATAAAACACCGCAGGAGGCGGGCAGCAGTTGTGATTTAAAATAGAGGATGGCTAAATTATTATGGCTTATGAAATATTATTTGATGATAACAGCTGTGCTGATGGTTATGAACCTGCAAGCACAAAATGGAACAACCGGATCGGAAGAAGGGGTTGCGGTGATCAAAGGGCATATAAAGAATAATGTGGATGATTTTTGGGAGTTTGCCCAGAATAAATATATTGGATTTACTTCTACTTCTATACCCATAGATAAGAACGGAAATTTTAATAAAGCAATAAAAGTAGAAGGTGATGTTCAGGACGTAGCGGTGTTATTTCATACGACCGATTTTGTTCCTTTATTTATCCAAAAAAATGATACCATCGAAATTACCTGGGATGAGAATAATTTTGAAAAAACATTTGCAGTAAAAAACTCAAGAATTGAACGGGATCATGTTCTGCAAACCAGTCTATCCACATATAAGCTGTATAAGAAAAATTATTTCGCTCTCCAGGATTCTTTGCATAAGCTCACATCAGCTGATTCTAAATTTTCCATGATCAATAATTGCTATAATGAGGAGATAGAAGCATTACTTGCAGGTGGGGTTTATGAAGGCACTGCTAAAGTGGCAACGGACATTTATTTCAGGTATGCTCTTTTGTTGTTCAATAGCGGTCTTTTACCTGCTTATGAGCTGTACATTAAACAGCCTACAACAAATAGCAGCCTGGTGCCGATGTTGAGTGCGGAGAAATATTACAAAACGGAATCAGAGAATGCCTTTAGAATGAGTGAAGCCTATAGAAATTTCCTTTTCGATTACGTACGCTTTTACCGGCCTCTTGACAGGTGGGAAGTGTCTGGAAGCGTAGCAGAAAGCAACAATAAGGTTGTACCATTTGCTCCCAGTTGGGACGACTATTATGCAGGTTTAAAAAGTTTCCGTATTTATGAATTGCGGGATTGGTTCATTACCAAATCAATTATAAGTGACTTTGCACATTATTCTTTTGAAGATGCAACTGCTGTTTATAAAGACTTTATGACAAAAGTTAAAACCCCCTATTTTGCCGATACCTTAAAAATATTTTATGCCAATATGCAACGCTTAAAACCGGGCAGCCCTGCACCTGCGTTTACATTAAAAGACGAAAATGGGAAACCGGTTTCTTTGAGTGATTTCAGGGGCAAGGTCGTTTTCATAGATTTTTGGGGCATCCATTGCGGTCCTTGCCTGTACGAGATTAAAAATAACTTTCCTGCCTTGAAAGAAAAGTACAAAAACGTTATCTTCTTAAATATATGCGTGGATGCAGACGAAAAGGAATGGAAGGAAAATTTAGTGAAACTGAATTTGCAAGGGGTCAATCTTATCACTGAGGGATGGAGAATAAAGAACCCGGTATGCATCACGTATGGGGTAAACGGGATTCCCCATTATTACTTAATAGATAAAGGCGGTAAGATTGCAGATAACAATGCTCCACGGCCATCCGAAGGAGAAAGATTACATGCTGCATTGGATAAATTATTAAGCAAGTAACAAGTAAATAGAATCAAATCATAATGTAATAGCTGACTCAAAAAATTTATGATTGCAACATTAGACATATTAATTGCGGGGCTGTATATATTGCTTATAGTAGCAATAGGCCTGTGGGCAGGTATCGGTCATCGCAAAAAAAGCAAGGCAGGTCTCGCCAATGAATATTTCCTGGCAGGAAAATCGTTGAGATGGCCTGCAATAGGACTGGCTTTGTTTGCCACCAATATTTCTACAGTACATTTGGTAAGCCTTGCCCAAAGCGGGTTTGATACTGGTTTGCTCAATGGGAATTTTGAATGGATGGCGACATTTACGCTGATCCTGCTGGCCTTATTCTTCTCTCCCTTCTATATAAGATCCGGGGTAGCTACCCTGCCTGATTTTTTAGAGAAACGTTATGATCGTTCCAGCCGCGACTGGCTGGTAATCATTTCCGTTATTTCCGCGATGATCATTCATATTGCTTTCTCCATGCTTGCCGGCGGCATTGTATTAAAAACACTGTTTGGCGTAAGTATGTACAGCAGTGTGATCGCTATCTGTATTATTACTGCCATCTATACCATCATTGGCGGATTAAAAGCGGTGGTGGTAACCGAGTCCATTCAAACGGTGGTGTTAATCGCCGGCGCATGTATTATAAGCATCGCAGCTTTTAATAAAATGGGTGGATGGAATCCCATGACAACTGTATTGCAAAACACTGGTCAGATGGAGAAGCTGTCAATGTTAAGGCCACACAATGATGCAAGTGGAATGCCATGGTATTCCATACTGCTGGGCTATCCTGTATTGGGTATCTGGTATTGGTGTGCAGATCAAACTATTGTGCAGCGGGTATTGGGTGCAAAGGATGAAAACCATGCGAGAGTGGGTGCCTTATTTTGCGGGTTTATAAAAATATTGCCTGTATTTATTTTTGTATTGCCCGGCCTTTTTGCATACGCATTAGTACAAACAGGCAAGCTTGATATCAGTGCACTAAAAACAATTGACGAAACAGGGAAGGAAATAATAAACAGCAAAGGGATTTATACTCTTATGATTACACAACTGCTGCCAAGTGGGCTGGTAGGTATTTTGGTAGCGGCATTATTATCGGGCTTGATGAGCCAGGTATCCGGCGCATTAAATTCTATTTCCACAATGGCCAGTTACGATATTTATCAACGGTACCGGCCCGAAGCCAGCGATGCAACATTGATAAAAGTAGGTAAAATAGTTGCCGGTATTACATTGGTTTTATCACTTGCCATGCTTCCGTTATTAAACAGTTACGAAAGTATATTCAATGGAGTAAATGATATCATTGCACACATTGCGCCACCCATTACCTGTGTGTTTTTATTGGGTGTATTCTGGAAGAAAGCATCCGCAAAATCGGCTAAACTTACATTGTGGATTGGTTCGGCATTAGGCGCAATTGTATTTGCCATCAATAAAATAGATTCCTCAACAATATTGAGCCAGGTGCCTTTTATGATGATGGCCTTTTATCTTTTTTGCGCCTGTGTAATTATGCAGGTAAGTTTTTCATACCTGTATCCTGTACAACATACTTCAACAAGTAGTACGCTTTACTGGAAATCAATTGGAGAACCACTACAGGCACGGGGATGGAAAGGATCAGGAAATTATAAATTTTTATCCCTGTTATTAGTGTTGATCATGTGCGTGCTTTTTTGGATGTTCCGTTAATGTTCCCATCACAATAATTATTATAAAATATAAATAAGATATTTTTTTAGTCATAAAATTTAAATAATGAAATCATATTTCAATATTGTGGCGCCTAAGCTTAATCCCGAAAATAACCTACGATGCAATTATTAAAAGACAAAATTATTTTTCTAACCGGTGGCTCAAAAGGCATTGGATTTGAATGCGCAAAAAAGTATAAAGAAGCAGGAGCTAAAGTAATTGTCGTTTCAAATGATGCAGCATCAATTGCAGACACGATGGATATACTGGGCGATGAGCACTGTGCTGTTTTTTGTGATGTGTCCCGTGAATCAGAAGTAAAAAGAGCTTTTCAAAAAGTAATACATCAGTTTGGAAAAATTGATGTTATCCATAATAATGCAGGCGTTACCGGCCCTTCCACAGTATTGCATGAAACAGGTGAAACGGACTGGGATAATTTGTTTAATGTAAACCTGAAGAGTATTTATTTTACAACTAAATATGGATTGGACACTTTAAAACAAACGAAAGGCTGCATCCTTAATACCAGTAGCCTGGTAGGAGAGATCGGCCAGGAGAATCATGCAGCTTATGCTGCTTCCAAAGGCGCCATCAATGCCTTAACCAAATCCATGGCATTGGATTATGCAGTTTTTAATATTCGCGTAAATGCAGTAGCACCTGCAGGCGTGTGGACCCAAATGCTTCGCCAATGGTGTTATGAGCAACCCGATTCAAAAAGGATCGAAGCCTATCTTGATGATATACATCCACTGGGATATTGCCCTCAGGGAGATGTGATCGCTGATGCCTGTGTTTTCCTGGTATCAGACATGGCGAGGTTTATAACCGGTACAATCATGCCCGTTAGTGGAGGCGCAGAACTCGGTTACAGGCGGAATCTTGTTTGATCCAGCTTAAATATTATTTGGTTGAAAAATAAATGAACTCCGGAGACAATGAAAAAAATATTCTTTTTACTCACGCTGGCTTTAACTGTTCATGATACATCTGTTGGTCAGTCCGTGGGAACAGACGGGAAAATGTTAGCCCCAACTCCACCCATGGGATGGATGACCTGGAATTATTTTGCGGACAAGATCAATGAAAAAGATATTCGTGAAATGGCAGATGCACTGGTAAGTTCGGGTATGCTTGCAGCAGGTTATCAATATCTGTTCATTGATGATGGATGGCAGGGGGGAAGAGATAATAAAAACAACCTGATAGCTGATCCTCATAAATTTCCTTCGGGTATAAAAATGCTGGCAGATTATGTTCATAGTAAAGGATTGAAGCTGGGTATTTATTCAGATGCAGCACAGCTAACCTGCGCAGGATATACAGGCAGTTTGAATTTTGAAGAACAAGATGCAAAAGTATTTGCCGCATGGGGTATTGATTATTTGAAATACGATTATTGTAATGCGCCTTCCGATTCTGCTGCTGCCAAACTGCGGTATAAAACTATAGCCGATGCTTTGCATAATAGCGGCAGGGATATTACACTGGGTATATGTGAGTGGGGCGACAGGGTGCCCTGGCTTTGGGCCGCCAATGTAGGTGGACAATTATGGAGAACCACTGCAGATGTGAGGGATAAATGGAAAACTACCAGGTCTTATACTAAAGCAAATGAGTTACATGGTATTGGTGCCGGAATACTTGATATTACAGACATGAATGCAGAACTGTGGCAGTATGCAGGGCCAGGAAGATGGAATGATATGGATATGCTGGTAGTGGGACTTTACGGCAAAAAAGGACCATCCGGTGATTTGGGCGGAACAGGTTGCAGTGATATAGAATACCAATCCCAGATGAGTTTGTGGTGCATGTTGGCCTCACCGTTAGCAGCTACAAATGATATACGTAACATGAATGACGCTACTAAGCACATTCTGTTAAATAAAGAGATTATTGCCATTAATCAGGATGTATTGGGTAAACAGGCGGAGAGAAAACTAAATAATGAGACCTGGAATGTTTTTGTAAAACCATTGGCCAATGGAGATTATGCAGTGGCTATTTTAAACCGCAGCGATACACCAGGAAAATTCAGCTTGAATTTTTCTGACATTGGATTATACAATAAATATGAAGTAAGGGATGTATGGGCACATACAATAATTGGCAGTAAAAAATGGACGGGTGTTATAAAAAGCCATGAAACAAAAGTATTCAGACTTAAGAAAAAATAAAAAATAATGAGCCGAATTTTATGAAAAAATTTTTCCTTGTAGTTATTCTCTTCATTATTACTATTAGCTTAACTGATGTAAATGCCCAGGAAACCCGATGGATGATCAATGAAGCAGGAGGCGTATCCTGGCTGGTAACACCCAATGATAGTCACAAAGACAACATTGAAATGAGTGGTAAATACATTTCATCGGTGATACATTATGGTGTAAATGCTGATCAATCCTTCTATATTAAAAGAGATATTGTATGGCCTATGTTGCGTACAATACCTAACAACACACATGCAAGCCTTATCCGTTCATTTGACATAGATGTAACGCAAATGATCTCGATTGATGGTAAGAAAATTGGTAATGAAAAGCTGAGTGAAATTCAGCTTGATGGAAAAATAACTATAAAGAGTACCATCGCTCCCGATTTTTATTTGGTACGTACACTTTTTCCTTCAACAGATAATCCTGCTTTTTGCGAAAAATATGTATTGATCAATAACGGGAAAAGATCTGTGTCAGTTGAAGTTCCTGTTTTGAAATCAACCATTATGACACCTGAAGAAAAAGGTGTGGACGGTATTTATGAGATAAGACTGCAAACTTTTAATGCAGGAACTTTTATACTGGAACCTGGAACATCACGCAGTTTTTACCAGGTTATTGATGCCGGTAAAAAAGGAAGGGAAGCAACTACAATCGATGCAGAAGAAGAGCTTTCAAAAAGAAATGTATTGGTAAAAGATCTTTGGGACGAATTGGTACTGGAAACGCCGGATGCTGTATTAAACAAAACTTTTGCCTTTGCCAAGATCCGTGCTGCCGAAAGTATTTATCAAACTAAAGGAGGGCCTATGCATGGGCCAGGTGGGTTAAGTTATTATGCTGCTATCTGGGCCAATGATCAGGCGGAGTACATCAATCCTTTCTTTCCTTATTTGGGGTATAATTATGGAATTGAATCTGCAATTAACGCTTACCGTCATTTCGCCCGGTTTATGAACCCGGAATATAAGCCCATTCCCAGTTCCATTATTGCTGAGGGAACAGATACCTGGCATGGAGCAGGCGACAGAGGAGATGGAGCTATGATTGCTTACGGAGCCGCCCGCTTTGCTTTGTCACAGGGAGACCACAGTATTGCAGAAGAACTCTGGCCTCTTATTGAATGGTGTCTCGAATACAATAAAAGAAAATTAAATAAATCCGGAGTAGTGAGCTCCCAATCGGATGAACTGGAGGGGCGTTTTCCATCGGGCAGCGCTAACCTTTGCACTTCTTCACTTTATTATGATGCTTTAGTCTCTGCTTATTATCTTGGTAAATCGCTTGGAAAAAAGGAAAAGCAATTTTCAATTTACAAAACACAGGCAGCCACTTTAAAAAATAATATTGAAAAATATTTTGGCGCCAATGTAATGGGATTTGATACTTACAGGTATTATGAAGGAAACGATAAACTACGTGCATGGATCTGTATTCCGCTAACGGTAAATATTTTTGACAGAAAACAGGGGACAATTGATGCCTTGTTTTCTCCACAACTGTGGACCACTGACGGACTAGCTTCTCAATCTGGTGATAAAACATTTTGGGATCGTTCCACCCTTTACGGGCTCAGAGGGGTGTTTGCTGCCGGCAATCAGGAACAAGGGTTGAAATATTTGCAATATTATTCAAACAGAAGGTTATTGGGTGATCACGTACCTTATCCCGTAGAGGCATACCCGGAAGGAAACCAGCGCCAGCTTTCTGCTGAAAGCGGATTGTATTGCAGAATATATACCGAAGGTTTGTTTGGGATACGACCTGTTGGTTTAAATAGTTTCACCATTACCCCGCAATTGCCAAACGGTTGGAATTTTATGCGGTTAAAAAAAGTACACGGGTTTCAAAAAAATTTTGATATTGATGTAGCAAGAGAAGGAACCCGGATCAAGGTAACCGTAACAAGTGAAAACAGGATAGTGTTTAATAAACTGGTTCCGGTTGGAATGGTTCAATCCATTCAATTTTGATAATGCAATACAGGGATATTTTTTTCAGTGGTTGATTTCTGTAGGATGTTTTGTATGATGTTCTACTTCATAACTACCTTTAAGGAATATTAAAAAAGGATGGTACTTAACACCACCCTTCTTTTGGACTCAACTATTTTTTAGCAGCTAAAAGTGCAGCCACAATTCTTTCAGTAACAGCTTCTGAAGAATGAGGATTTTGACCAGAAATCAGCAATCCATCAGTTACTGCAAAAGATCCCCAGTCCGGTCCTTTTACATAATCAGCACCTGCATTAGTCAACATATCTTCCAATAAAAATGGCACATCCACCTCGGTGTGTCCTGCATGTTCTTCAGTATTGGCAAACCCTGCAACTTTTTTACCTTTTATAAGAAGATTACCGTCTTTGGTTTTAACATTTTTAAGTGCTACTGGTGCATGACATACAAAAGCAATAGGTTTTCCAGCGTTATACATGTTTTCAATAAGTTTTATAGAATACTTATTGTCTGGCATGTCCCACATTGGGCCATGTCCGCCCGGATAAAAAACCGCATCGTATTCTTTGAAATTAATATCCTTTAAAGCAACAGTATTGTTTAATACAGCTTGTGCTTTACTGTCTTTGTTGAACCTTTTTGTCTCTTCATTGCTATAGTCAGGATTTTGGCTTCTTGGGTCGATTGGTGAAACACCACCCTTTGGTGAAGCTACCGTAATCCGGACACCTTTATCTAATAATAGGTAATATGGCGTTACAAATTCTTCAATCCATAACCCTGTTTGGTGGCCGGTGGCTTCTACAATGGCTTGTGAAGTAACAACAAACAAAACCTTTTTAGCTTTTAATTTGTTGTTTTCTTTGGTACTCAATTCAGAAAGATGCTGTGCATATCCTGGCAACATGAAAAGTGTTGCTATAAACACTGACAAAGATTTGATAATTGTTTTCATAAATTTATTTTTATTAATTTTTTTAAATTCATTCAGTTCGGTAGAACTATAACCTAGTGACCAGTAACGCTCGCAGGAACTGTCATCACACGTATTGAATGCCGCATTAAATGCTTCAGGCACCAATGCTTTGTTGTTTTCTTCAATAGCCTTTTCCATAATATTTAATGCTGAAATACTAAATCAGGCTGTCATTTTTAAAGAACAGCCTGTATTTAGTGTATTAAACGATTCAAACGAAATTATGCAAGGAGCCCACCATCCACACCAATTGTTGAACCGGTAAGATATGGTGACTTGTCCGAGCCAAGGAAAACGATTGCCTGCGCAATTTCTTCCGGCTGTCCCACTCTTCCCACAGGAACAGTAGATATCAATCCGTCATAGTTCTCATCAGTTTTGGTGAAGCGTTTAAGCATTCCTGTATCAGTTGTACCTGGGGCAACAACGTTAACACGAACGCCTGTGGTGGCCACTTCCAGGGCTACAGATTTTGTAATTCCTTCTACGGCATGTTTGCTTCCTACATAGATTGAGGCATAGGCAGCACCCATACTTCCATAAGTTGAAGAAATGTTGATGATACTGCCATATCCCTTTGGTATCATCACCCTTAGCTCATGCTTTAGGCTCAATACTACACCCAACACATTTGTGTCAAAAGTTGCTGCATAGCTTTCGGCAGTTTGATCCAATATCGGCCCCGGATTTCCTTCAACGGCTGCGTTGTTAACCGCTACATCAATTCGACCGTATTTGGCCACTGTTTGATTTATTAGGTTTTCTACCTCCTTCTCAAAGCGAACATCAGTCTTAATAAATGCAGCCTCTACACCTTTCGAGCAGAGTTCGGCTTCCAATTGTTTGCCGGCTTCTTCCCGGCGCCCGGCGATCACTACGGTAGAACCTTCATCGGCGAAGGCAAGTGCTGTTGCCCTGCCAATACCGGTGAGTGCGCCGGTGATCAATACAACACTGTCTGATAATTCACGTTTTGTCCTTTGATTTTTTGCTATTGTACCCATTTTAATTTAAGATTACTTGTTATGAAATTTATTTGTTTAAAAATGTATTAACGTAGCCAACAAACGCTGCCGGGTATTGGAAAAGCGAACCATGATTGGCATCGGGGAAAATGATCAGCGTAGCATCCGCAAGATGTTGTTGAAGGATGTATGAATTGACGGTGTAAATAATCACATCCTTATCACCATTAATTACCAAAGTTGGCTGCTTAATTTTTTTAAGATCGTCATAGCGGTCTTCAGTAATTATATTGTAATTGGCTAAAGCTGCTACCTGTGCGCCCGCTACTGATTCTTTGGATAAAGGGTCACGGTTTTCGGTACGAAGTGCAGTACGTTCCAAAAATTTTCTTCCGGCTGCCTGGCTTTTTTCGCCTGGTGAGAAATGTACTTTTAACCATAGGTCTCCAGGGGTTTTATAACTTGCACCAAAAATTTCTTGTGCCTCTGGCGTTAATGATTGCATTCCTTCACCGCCTTTTGGTCCTGTACCAACAAGAATTAATTTCCTTATAAGTTCCGGACGATCTACTGCAACCTGTTGTGCAATTAAGCCACCCATTGAAAAGCCTAATAGATCTATTTGGTTTAATCCGAGTGCATCAATAAATGCTTCTTCATGGCGGGCCATTTCATAGATCGATTCGGGTGTTTCCCCGCTGGTGCTGGAGATGCCCGCCTGGTTAAAAATTATTACCTCGCGTTCAGCGGCAAGGCCATCTGTTACTGCAGGATCCCAATGATCCATCGTGCCCGTGAAGTGCATGTTTAACACTACTGGAATGCCTTCCTTCTTTCCAAAACGACGGTATGCAAAACGGATTCCTGCTGCTTCTGTAAACTGCGTTGGTGCTGTGTTATGTGTGTTGGCTACTTTGTTTTTTAACTCTTGCGACATGCCCTTTTGTTTTTGCTTTTTTATCAAAATTGATAATGCAAAATTGTAACAAAAGGCTGCCGGCAAAAATGAACTACATTAGGAAATAAAGATGAACTGGTTCATCTTTTCTTTACCCGCTTGTTCCTTATTTTACTTAAAAACTCTGTGGAAAAACCAAGATAGGATGCGAGGGCATATTGAGGAACTCTTGCTGCAATAGCAGCATACCGCTGCATAAATTCTTCGTATCGTTCTTCAGCACTCATGCTGATGTTAGCTAAGATCCTTCTTTGCAGAAAGGCATAGCCGTTTTGGGATATGATTCTATAAAACTTCTCAAACTTTGGAACATTTTTCATCAATTCCTGTTCGGCATTATATTCTATTTGTATCACTATGCTGTCTTCAAGTGCTTCTACAAAAAGTGTTGCCGGCTGCCTGAAGAAATAACTGTTGAAATCGGCAATCCACCAGTCTTCAATACCAAATGCAACAGTATGTTCCTGCCCTTTTGTGTCAACAAGGTAAGCTCTTAAAGCACCTTTAACTATATACGTTCTGTGATTGCAAACAAAATCGGGTTGTACAATAAACTGTTTTTTCCTCAGCTTTTTTATTGTAAGAAGAGAAACAAAATAAGCTTCTTCTTCTTCCGTAAGCGCTATATTTTTTGTAACATATTTTACAATTGCTGAAAAATCATCCATTAGAATTAATTGGTGTTGTGACCATGAAGAATTGCTCTTTTGCTGTTTGATATTTAAAAAGCAATAAGAATACCTAACAGTATTTTTTATTGTGATTTGCTACCGCTAAATTCACGATGCCTGGTTCCCCAATTACTCAACTGCATACAAACAGGGATCAATTCTTTGCCAATAGCTGTCAGTTCATACTCTACACGAGGCGGAACCTCGGCATATACCGTGCGTTTCAGAAGGCTATCACTTTCCATTTCCCTAAGCTGGAGCGTGAGCATTCGTTCTGTAATATGTTCAATCCTTTTTCTGAGTTCACTAAAACGAAGAGGGCCTTTCTCCAGGTTCATCATGATCAGCAGCTTCCATCGGCCGCCCATCAGTTGTATGGCATAAGTCATATCACAGGTTGTAAGGAAACGTTTGTTGTGACTATTTGTGGAATTCTCTTTAATCTTTGCCATTACTTACATTTTTGTATGTACCATACATTAGGTAGTACAGCCTACAAAATTATATGCTTCCCTCTAATTTTGAGCAATAATTTAAAATAAAAATCATGAGTAATTTATCTAAAACGGCTAAGACCGTTCTTTTTACAACAACAGGTGGCCCCGAAGTGCTTAAAATTGAAAATGTAGCAATACCGGCACCGGGAGCACAAGAGGTTCGTATCCAGGTTAAGGCAATAGGTATTAACCGTGCAGATGCCATGTATCGGGAAGGGTATTATGTAGAGCAGCCGGTATTTCCTGCAAAACTTGGTTATGAAGCGGCGGGTATTATAGAAGCGATTGGTGAAGATGTGACCGGCTTTGCCATCGGCGATGTTGTAAGTATTGTACCGGCATTTTCCCTTAACAGCTATGCTACTTATGGTGAGTTGATTGTTCTGCCTGCTTATACTTTACAAAAACACCCTTCCAGTTTATCTTTTGAAGAAGCGGCTTCTGTCTGGACCAGCTTCATTTCTATGTACGGATTATTAGTGGATGTGGCTAAGATAAAAGCCGGGCAGACGGTGATTATTACTGCTGCCTCAAGCAGTGCCGGTTTAGCAGCAATACAATTCACCAATCTTTTGGGAGGTATTCCTATAGCTATTACAAGTTCACCGGGTAAACGTGAGGCATTATTGAATGCTGGTGCCAAACACGTTATTGTAAGTGCTGAACAGGATATTGTTGCTGAAATAAATCAAATAACAGCAAACAAAGGAGCCGATATCATTTTAGATCCTGTAGGTGGGCCAATGTTTAGCAAATTAATTACCGTAGCTGCTGAGCGGGCCCAGGTTTTTGTATATGGGGCAATGAGTACCGAACAGGCTGTGTTTCCAACATTAGCGGTACTTACCAAACTGCCAACCATAAAAGGATATTCAGCAGCGGATGTTTTAAGTAATCCTTCTATCTCCCAGGAGGCAATCAAATTTATCAATAATGGTATCCGGGAAGCTAAATTAAAACCTGTTGTTGCAAAAACATTTTCATTGGACGAAATAGCAGAAGCTCATCGTTACATGGAATTAAATACCCATTTTGGAAAAATTGTAGTCACTGTATAACCAATTAGCAGCCCTTACTTATGGTGCAGTATTATGACGAAATACGATACTGCACCATTTATAAAAATCTCGAACCTGATTTGGCAGAATGCAAAAACCTTATTGGCCGTAGTGCTATTTCTGTCTTGTCATCGGTATCTGCAAATTAGTCGGGCGGTTTTCTTCTGTGTCAAAACCTCGGCCATCTATATTTCTTGCACCCCAAAACATCATATCATTGTTCAGATAGATCAGATCATACTCTTTAAAAATTTGTCCTTCTGCTAAACCGAATGGTGCAAAAGCTTTGCCTAAAATATTCTGCGTTTCACCGATCTTCCATTCGTTAAAACCTTTGGTATATTTATTCAGCACATCGGCAAAGCCTTGAAGCAAGGGTGTTACAGCGTATCCTTCATCGGCAATAAAATCTACCTTTTGAGCACCTGCAGCAATTGGATGTTCCCCTTTCCATTCGGTGTGGCCTTTAATTTCCATTTTTGCCAAAGGTGCTTTTCCGTAAGGGTCAGCAAAGTTAGTTACGGTCAATTCAAATTTATCATTTGGAAGAAACGTGAATTTCCTGGTCAGGTAAAATGGTTTTAATGTTCCGTCTGCATTTTTGGTATTGCTTGGGCGGATCTCTGTTGTTATACTTTCCCAGCTTCCCAATGATTTTTGTTGCACTTGTTCTATGCTCATTATTTTTTTATTTTCAGGATGAATATTCTTTGTTTGCGCTTGAATATTACTGAATGCTCCGATGGCAAATATCAGTAATGTAAAATAAGTTATTCTTTTTCGCATGGACTTCTTGTTTTCGATGATACAAAAAGGGCTAGTTGATTGGAAACATGGCATTTCCATTTGCTGTCTTATCTGGGGTGATCTCTTCCTGCATTACATCCCAATGCTCTGATAATTTGCCATTCTCAATTTTAAAAATATCTACTGCAATCATGTTCTTGCCATTCCAATTCTCATAACGTCCATGTATCATTACAAAATCCCCGCTTTCAGTAGTTAAACCCGGTTCGTATCTGAAATCTGCCGGCAAACCGGGTACAATCTGTTTTAGTATTTCTGTACCGTTTGGAATAAAAGGGTTATGTTGAATGTAATGCTCAGAAAAATATTTGTCAAAAGCAGTAATATCTCTGTGTACAAATACATCGGTAATAGCTTGTAATGCCAATTCTTTATTGCTCATTTTCTTATTTTTTATGAAGCAAAATTGATAACTTAGACCAAAATAAACAAGTAGTCTTGAATTTAGTCCCTAGTACAATTTTATAGACCAATGAAAAATAGTAGAAAAAATAAAGACTTTAATCCCAATAATTGTCCCGTTACTCATTTTATGAACAAGATCGGGGGCAAATGGAAAGTATTGGTTATTCATGGGATCAATATGGGTTACAACCGCTTCAGTACGTTGCAGAAAGTTATTCCGCATATTAGTAAACAAATGCTTATTAATCAACTTCGGGAGCTGGAAGAAGACAATATCATTGAACGAACAGTGTTTCCCGAAGTTCCTCCACGTGTGGAATACAATATTTCAAAATATGGGAAAACGCTGCTGCCTGCGATAACGACTATTCAGCAATGGGGTATAAAAGATATGAAAAGGCGACCTTCTATTTAACAAGAGAATAGATTTTGTAAATTATAATTGAGATTTTTTGTTTTGAAGAAAACTATTACCTGCAGGTTAAAAAATATTTTTTCCGTTAACTATAATAAGGAGCAGCAACTCTTGATAAATTTCATTGGTCAGTCCTGTTTCTTTTTCTGTATTCAGTGGGTGATATGCCCATTAATTTAGAAAACATCCTTGAAAAATAATACTGATCATCGATGCCAAGATTGACGGCTATTTCTTTGATTGACATTTTGCTGATCAAAAGATACATACAGGCTTTTTGTATCTTTAAATGGTTGAAATATTCAATAGGCGAGTAACCTGTTTTTGTTTTAAAAATTGATGAAAAATGAGAAACAGAAAGATTCGCAAAACTGGAAAGCTCCGGCAGACCTAGTAAGGTATGAATATTTTGTTGCATCAGGTCAATGGAGGCTGAGATAATATCTTTTTCCAGCTTATTTTTAATATAATCAAAATTGCCAGCATACAGGTAGGAAGATAAAAAATGAAAGAAAGCCATATTTAAATACCGAAGATTATCTCCGCTGTATCCTCTTTCCAGGTTTGTGTAGATTTCTTCAAATAAATTAATTCGCTTTTCATTATAAGTTATGTTTTGCGGATTGCTTTTTGAATGCTGCTGCAATAGCCCAACCAGGTATAGTGAAAGATCTCCTTTAAAGTGTATCCAGTAAATAGTCCATGGATCATTTTCATTGGAGAAATATTTGTGTGGAGTATTTGCGGGAATAGTAATGAATTGGGAAGGGGAAATCTCAATTCTTCTCTTATCTATTTCTACCCAACCGCTTCCTTCCACACAATAAATAATAATGTGCTGGCTGATACCGCTCAGCCTGTTAACATAGTGGTATTTGGCTTTGGGGTAATAGCCTATATCTGTAAGGTATAGCTGCCGTGTTATGGGGTCTTTTGTAAGAAAATCAGTTGTTATTTTTTTGGGAACTACAATCAACCGTTGCCCGGAAAAACCCTCTCTTTTTCGAAATGTTTTTTCTTTCATAGCAAATACAATTTTTTACAATTGCTAAGGTAGGGTAGATAACAATAAATAAACGGGTTAATAAAAATGGGATATTGGCATACACCATAAATCAGAAAATAATCCATTAATTCCATAATAAACGCTATTCTTTTTTATTGGTTTCCTGCTCATCTTTGGTTATTGAAACGAACGATTGAATTACTTGCTATAGTTATTTATTTAGAAATGCCATTTTCCTGATAGTCTAACTTGCATAGCAAAAATCATTTTTTAAACGATTGCATTATGAAGAAAAAAATTGTCCTGTTTTTATTATCCGTGGCGTTTTTTGCCACAGGGTTCAGTCAAAAAAAACAAATTACCGGAAGAGTTTTAGATGCGGTTTCTAAAAGCCCTTTGGTTGGTGCCAGTGTTACTGCGATAGGGAAAGGAGGCGTGCAGAAAACAGATCAGAACGGATCTTTTACTATCTCTGCAGATGGTAAAGTGCTTCTGTTAATTAGTTATGTTGGGTATAAAGTATTTAAAGATGAAGTGATAGCAGCAGACACTACGGTAATATTTTTACTGGAAAAAGAAACATCAGCCTTAGACGAAGTAGTTGTAATTGGTTATGGCAAGCAAAAGAAAAAAGATATCACAAGTGCTATCTCAAGCATATCTGCTAAAGAACTGAAAGAGCAACCCGTAACCAATATTAATGCTGCATTGCAGGCCCGTATTCCCGGTTTGCAAATAACAAGTTATGGCCACGAGCCGGGAGCAGGAACTAATGCAAAAATAAGAGGGATTAATTCCATTACACAAGGTGCCGGTCCTATTTATGTAGTAGATGGGGTGGTATTAACCGGAGATATCAGGGAAATAAATCCTAATGATATAGAATCTATCGATGTACTGAAAGATGCATCAGCAGCCGCAATATATGGTGCAAGGGCAGCTGAGGGTGTAATAATTATTACCACTAAAAAGGCTGTAAGTGGCAGGGCTAGTATTAACTACGATGGATACTACGGAGTGCAAAACAAAATAAAAACCTATGACTTTATAGATAATATAGATGATTATGTTTACCTGCGCAGGCTGGGTTGGAGTGATGAAGATCCAGTTGCATGGCCAATTGGTTCGCCGGCTGCGGATGCAAAAATATTTTCGCCCGACGAATTAAAAAGTATCGCAGATAGAAAATGGTATGATTGGGAAGATGTTATTACACAAAAAGCGCCTATGCAAAGTCATAGCATAAGTGTAAGTAATGGCGTTGGCAAAAACCGAATCTATTTAAGTGGTAATTATTTAAACCAGGATGGTATCATTAAAGGCTCCAATTTTAAAAGATATTCATTAAAAGCCAATGTAGAATCTGAAGTGACTAACAAATTAAAAGTTGGTGTTAATTCCAATTTTTCACACATCAATAATGATGTGGTATCTAACGAAGCATATTATACAGCTATCACCAACAGTCCTTTATTACCTATATATAATTCAGATGGAAGTCCGACGACTAATGTAGATAGAAATTCGGGTACGGTAACTATTAATAATCCAATCACTTTAACCCGGTATCCGGTACATAAAATTGATGACAGGCTTATTGCAAATGCTTTTGGTGAATATAAAATAATAAAGGACCTGTTGTTCCGCTCAAACATTGGCGTTGACGTGTATAAAAATCAAACCTTTGAATATAATCCACGTACAACAGGTGCCGGCTATCAAAGAAACGGTGTGGCAAAAGTACAGAACTTTGGATTCAGGGATTACATATGGGAAAACACTTTAACTTACGATTACAATCCTTCAAAAAATCATTCTTTTAATATTCTTGCCGGCAGTACATTTGAAAAACACAGGCAGGAATGGAATTACGAAGAAGCCTCAGGTTTTCCGGATGATGTACTTACTTATAAAAACATGAGCCTGGCAAGTAAGCGGGATAATATCTCGAGTGATTATTTTAACTGGTCGATAGGCTCATTATTAGGACGTGTAATTTATAAATTTAAAAACCGGTACATTTTTAATGGAACCATCAGAAGAGATGGTTCATCAAGGTTTGGCTCCGAAAACAGGTATGGCGTTTTTCCTTCGGTGAGTGCAGCATGGAGAGTTATTGATGAACCATTCTGGGGTCTTAAATCCAGATCCATTGTTTCTGATTTAAAATACAGGATCAGCTATGGTGTTATTGGTAACCAGGAAATTCCTTACGATGCCATTTACTCAAGAACAAATCCTGCTGCGTATCCATTTAATGGCAGTACACAAACTTCAGGCTACCAGGTAGGCACAAGTACACTTGGCAATAGTGCACTGAAATGGGAAAGTCAAAAACAGTTCAATACCGGGATAGATTTAGCATTGATAGATTCGAGAATAAGATTGACATTTGATTATTACAATAAAAATATACAAAATCTATTGCTGGCTATTCCATTACCTGTATCGCAAGGCTATGATAACAAATGGATAAATGTGGCAGAGATGAATACACGAGGAGTTGACCTGGGATTAAAATTGTCCATCATCAAAACAAACAATTTCGATTGGCAGATGGATGTAAACTGGTCTAAGTATAAATCTAAAATTACTTCATTGCTCCCGGGCCGTGATTCACTCAGCCCATATCTTAAAGTAGGGGAAGCGCCTAACAGTTTGATAGTAGATTATGTATTTGATGGATTGTATCAGCAAGGTGATAATTTTGCTTTGAATCCTGGTGGCAGACCCGGTGACGTTAAAATAAAAGATCTCGATAAAAATGGTGTCATCAATCAATATGACAGAACTATTGTAGGTCGTACAACTCCAAAGGGTTGGGGTGGTATCTGGAATTATGTGCGATACAAACATTTTTCTGCTACTATGTTTGCTAATTACACCTATGGGCATGATATAAGCAACAGGGCCTACCAGGATTATCTGTATTCTACCGACAATCATCGGCGCATTATTAAAGATGGCCTGAATTACTGGACACCAACCAATACCAATACCGATGTGCCCCGTCCAAATGTGTTCAGCCGTTCGGTACGCACACTTCCAGCCGGAACATCAAACTACATTGTACAAAAAGGTGATTTCATCCGTATAAGAAATATCACATTGGCTTACGATTTTTCTTACGCAGTTTTATCTAAAATAAAAGTAAGCTCTTTACGTGTATATGTGCAGGCGATGGAACCATTTTTAATTACTAAATACAAAGGAATAGATCCTGAAATAAGTGCGGGTACCTATGATATTTACCCCCGTTACCGTTCATTTCTTTTTGGAGTACAATTAGGATTATAATAAAACATTCAATAAAAAAATAGTACCATGTCAAAAAAATATAAACTCATTCATCAACTTTGTTTTGTTACTATTGCAGCAACAATATTAAGCATAGTTGGCTGTCGTAAACAGTTAGATATCACACCGGAAACATTCGTATCACCGGAATCGTTATACAAAGATGAGAATGGTGATGTAGCAGGCCTTACCGGTGTTTATAGAAAGTTAGCGGAATGGAAAAGCTCTGATTATTATTTTGTGGGGGAAGTAGGGACCGACGAAGGGAAAACCAGTTCGTTTGTACCCACCTGGGGAGGTTATTGGACTCACTATGATGGGATAAACAGCTACAACAACCTGTTGACAGCACAAAACCAATTAATACAAGGCACCTGGGATATTCTGTATAAGGGGATTGCCAACGCTAATACAGCTATACATTATATCCCAAAATCATCTGCACCTGATAATGTAAAAAGCAGGTTAATAGGCGAAGCGAAATTTTTACGGGCTGTATTTTATTTTCAATTAGTTCAGTTTTTTGGAGGGGTTCCATTGCCTACAGATGCTGCTAACTTAGAAGCGGATGCACGGGGCGGTTACCCACGGAGTACTGAAGCAGATGTTTATGCTTTAATTATTAGCGATCTGCAGTATGCAGCAGCAAACTTAAACGCTAAAACTGCAGGGCAGGATATTGGCCGGGCAAATAAAGAAGCGGCTATTACTTTATTAGGTAAAGTTTATCTTACTCAAAAAAAATATGATTTGGCAAAAACTACGTTAGAACCATTACTTAGCGCCTCTAATGTAAAACTGATGACCAATTACCCGGATTTGTTTAAAGAAGTAAATGAAAATAATATAGAATCACTTTTTGAAATTCAATATTCAAATGAGACGGGGAATTCAAATAATTTAGCTAATACATTGGGCGCCTGGACAATTGCAAATACCTATCCCAGTGGCGGCGGTCATGTAGTGTTGGCAACTGATTATTATGCTAACAGCTTCGAATCAAATAATGATACGAGAAAAGACGCTTCGCTCCGGTATAAATTTTATGATGCAAATGGTAACCAGGTAGATTACTGGTGGTGGGCAGATGTTACAAAGCCGCATGTAAAAAAGTATGAAATTACTGCCGGGGTATCTACTAATGGTGGACAATCTTCCCGTAACCTTTATTACCTGCGCTATGCAGATGCTATACTGATGTATGCCGAGGCCCAAAACGAATTAAATAATGTTGCAGTGGCATTAACCAATTTAAATAAAATAAGAAACAGGGCAGCTCTTGGAAATTGGGAAACTGTTCTGGGGCATACACCATCGCAAACTGAAATGAGAAGCGAACTATTAAAAGAAAGAATGAGAGAATTGGGTTTTGAAGGCTGGCGCTGGTGCGATTTAAAAAGAACAGGAGCTTTAATTGCACAGGTAAAAGCCTATAATACTGATGCAACGGCAAACATAACCACAAAGCATTTGCTGTTACCTATTTCTTCAAAAGAATTTGAAACAAATCTGGCCTTAAAACCTTCTGATCAAAATCCAGGATATTAATACAAGCTTTGATATTTTAAATATGAACAAAATTTCTCTTTTCACAAAAGCAGCAGCCATGTTGCTTTTGTGCTTACCAATAATCACTTTTTCGCAAACTATTCAAACAACAAAAGATAGTTTGGTGGTAAAAAACGAAAACGTAAAGATTGTGGTGAATCTGCAAACCGGGAAAATAAATTATCACTTCAACAATGGTACACAGTTTAATAATACTGTTGCCTATGTTGACGAAAAAAAATATGGTTACCAATCCACTGGGAATTTTAAAAATCATACTTATACAATTGACGACATTAAAGATCCAATAGGAAAAGGTAGCTGTATTAATGTTGAACATGATGATGAAGCGCATTTGTTTAAATTGGTACAACATATTACGCTCTACGACGGTAAACCATTTTTGTTAATCAGTGCTGAAGCCGAAGCAAAAAATGAAAACACCACTACACTTGAAACAAACAATATTTCGCCGCTATGTATTCTGCCACAAACAAATGGTAATTGTTTAAATACCGGTAGTGATCTGCGTTTGGTAGATTTTCCTTTTGATAACGATAGCTGGGTAGATGTGATGTCGCAAAAATGGAAAGATGAGAAGGGGAAAAATTTAAGCGGACAAAGTTGCGAATATATTTCTGTGCATGATGAAAACACAAAAGCAGGTTTTGTATTAGGAAGCATTACCCATGATTTTTGGAAAACGGGAATTAAATATGTAACCGGTTACGCAAACGGGATGATTGATTCATTAATTGTTTATGGCGGTGCTGCCACAAAGGACGACAGGACTTTGCCAGCTTCTCAAGGTGGACTCGATGGCACACATGATGTGATACCGCATGGTACTATGACAGGTGCAACGGTACAATCTCCATTGATCTTTTTAAGTGCATCTGCTGATGTAAGAAAAGAATTTGTACGCTATGGTGAATTAAATACCACGATAGCTGGTAAGCTTACATGGAAAGGGTTTGCGCCGTTTTACTGGAATAGTTTCGGTGTAGAAGGTGTGTTGGGATATGAGAAAGTAATGATGCCACTAGGTGTTGGAAAGATATCGGACAGTATTTTTACTTTAAAGGAATTTAACAAATATGCATCACCTGTATTAAGTGTTGATTCTTATGATGGAGGCATATATACCACCAACGTTTTATCATCTATAAGCAAATATGGCAAAAAGAAAAATCAACAGATGGGTTTTTATTTTGGACCATTTTCTTTTTGGGGTTGGAGTAATTCTTTAAACCAGACCAAATTGCAGGGAACAGATTATTTGTTAGCTGATGTTGTTCTGAAAGATAATGATGGTAAGCCTGTGCCTTACAAAAACGGTGACTGGGCAGCTTTCCCTATCGATCCGACACATCCTGCAACAAGAGCTTATATCATAGCAAATCTTCAAAAAGCAAAAGAGATAAAAGCAAAATTCATTAAGATAGATTTTTTGACGGCCGGAGCTTTGGAAGCATCCAATCATTATGACCCTTCTATCCGCACAGGTATGCAGGCGTACAACTATGGCATGAAGATGTTTAAGCATTTGGTTGATTCTATTATGGGCCCTGACATATTTATTACGATGGCTATATCCCCGATGTTTCCGCATCAATATGCACACACCAGGTTTGTATCTACGGATGTGTATTCACATTTACGTGGTGATCAAAAAGGTTTTCCAAGTTGGGGTAGCACTGTTGCATCTATGATCTCAGCATCACATCAATGGTGGGTACAGGGTACACTCTGGCCTTATACCAATATGGATGTGAGCATCATGAAGAACTTTCAAAAAAATCCGGACCTGAATGAGCAGGAAATTAAAGTAAGAATATTCTCGATGATGGCATTGGGTAGTATTTTAGGCGATGGGTCTGATCTGCGAAACAACATAGCCATGAACAGGGCAAGAATATTCTTAAACAATGCTGCGGTTTGTAAATTTTTTAGTAACCCCAAAGCTTTTACTCCTCTGAAGTTTTCAGATGGAAATGGGCAGGATCAGCAATTGGCAATGTATTTACCCGCCGATACTATTTTACTGGCAACATTCAACTTTGATTTAGTGAAACCCTATATTCAAAAAATTTCACGGCAGGAAATTTCATTGCCTGGTGGCAGCTTTGAAATGCGGGACTTTTTAACAGATAAAATAATTGGCCGGATAGATAAAACGCAAAATGTGTTTGAAATAACAACATTGGCTAAAGATGCACAAATGATAAAACTGGTAAGTGTGAAATAACAGGCTTTAGCTAAGAATAAAACAATTGAAAATTTATGAGTGTAAATGCATCGATCGAAAAAATTACTATACCAACCTATAAAGTTGGTGCACCTGAAAAAATGCCCATGTTTTTAGAAAAACGGGTTTACCAGGGAAGTAGCGGTGTAGTGTATCCGCATCCTGTAATAGAACATATTGAAGATAAAAAAACAGATGTGGAATATACCGCTGTTTTTTTGGAGAACGAATATCTAAGGATAATGATCTTACCAGAGCTCGGGGGCCGCATACAAAGAGCCTATGATAAAATACAAAAAAGAGATTTTGTTTATTACAACGAGGTAATAAAACCAGCGCTGGTTGGTCTTGCCGGCCCGTGGATTTCCGGTGGTATTGAATTTAACTGGCCGCAACACCATCGTCCAAGTACTTTTAGCCCGGTTGATTTTACCATAACAGAAAATGCAGATGGCAGCAAAACAGTTTGGGTAAATGAAACTGAAATTATGTTCAGAACAAAAGGTATGGCAGGGTTTACCCTATATCCTGGGAAAGCATATTTAGAGATTAAGGGAAAATTATTTAACCGCACTCCATTTCCTCAAACATTTTTATGGTGGGCCAATCCTGCAGTAAAAGTTAATGCGCATTATCAATCTGTTTTTCCACCGGATGTATATGCTGTGTTTGATCATGGTAAAAGAGATGTTTCAGATTTTCCAGTTGCAACCGGTACTTATTATAAAGTTGATTATTCACCGGGTACTGATATCAGTCGTTATGATACCATTCCGGTTCCAACTTCCTATATGGCCATAAAATCAAAGTACGATTTTATGGGTTGTTACGAACATGATACCAACGCAGGTATGCTGCATGTGGCCAACCATCATTTTTCACCAGGAAAAAAACAATGGACCTGGGGCAATGGTGATTTTGGTTTTGCATGGGATAGAAATTTAACAGATGAAAATGGGCCTTACATTGAATTGATGACCGGTGTTTTTACAGATAATCAACCTGACTTTAGTTGGTTGCAACCTAACGAAGGAAAGAGTTTCGAGCAATACTTTATGCCATACGCTTATGTGGGTGTTGTTAAGAATGCTACTAAGGAAGCAATGCTGAATGTAGAGTTCGATGAACAGCATATTTTGATTAAAGTGTACGCAACATCAGTATATAGCGATGCACGGGTAACAATTTTAGAAGCCGGGAAATTAATAAAGGAATATACTGTTGCGCTGTCACCTGAAAATATTTTTGAAGAAAAATATCTTGCTGCCGAAATAAAGAATAAAAGTGACTGGAAGGTAATTGTATTGGATAAAGATAAAAATGAATTGGTTGCTTATCAACCGGATGCTGTAATTGAAAAAGAAATTCCTGCTGCTGCAACACCTGCAAAATCACCTGCTGATATTGAACATATTGAAGACCTTTTTTTGAATGGTCAGCACCTGGAACAATACCGGCATGCCACATTTAACCCAATGGATTATTATGAGGAAGGTATAAGAAGAAGCCCCGGAGATATCCGCTGTAATAATGCCATGGGGTTACTTTTACTAAGACGTGGCCAGTTTGAAAAAGCCGCCCCATTTTTTGAGAGGGCGATCAAAACCAGTACAATGCGAAATCCAAATCCTTACGATGGAGAAGCGTATTACAATCTTGGGTGGTCATTAAAATTACAAGGAAAATTAACTGAAGCTTACGATGCATTTTACAAAGCCACCTGGAATGATGCCTGGCAACACAATAGTTTTTTTGCATTAGCTCGTGTTGCAGCTACAGAAAAAAAATGGGATGCTGCATTGGACTTGATTGAAAAATCTTTGATAAGAAATTATCATAGCCCAACAGCAAGGCATTTGAAAACTGCATTGCTAAGGAAGAAAGGTAATTTAAAAGAAGCCCTTTCATTAATTGAAGAGTCAGTAAAAATAGACCCCTTTAATTATGGCTGTTTGTTTGAAGCATACCTTGTTCATCAGCAGGTGGATAAAAAAGAAGTTGCGGCAGAGATCCTTAAAAAGATGCTGAAGTTGATGAGGAATGCGGAAAATAATTATCTGGAACTTTCACTTGATTATGCTCATGCAGGTTTTTATCATGAGTCAATTAATGTGTTGACAATTTTTGCAGAGGAAAATAAAATTGTTCTTCCATTAGTGTACTATTACATGGGTTGGTTTTCCATGCAATCAGGAAATAAAGAAAGCGCTTTGCAATATTATATTATGGCTTCTTCAATGGAAGTGGCATTGTGTTTTCCTAATAAAGTAGAAGAGGTGTTGATATTGAAAGATGCACTTTTAAATAATCCTGCGGATGCAAAGGCCAATTATTACCTGGGCAATTTGTGGTACGATAAAAGACAATACACTGAAGCGATAGCATGTTGGGAGAATGCAATTGCGGCAGATCAAACAATTGCAGCAGTTTACCGTAATTTATCTTTAGCCTGTTATAATAAATTGCAACAAAAGGAGCAAGCTCTGTTGTATATGGAAAAAGCTTTTTCGCTTAATACAAATGAGGCCCGCATTTTAATGGAGCTTGACCAACTGTATAAAATTACAGGCAGGGGATTTAGGGAACGACTGAATTTTTTGGAAAAAAATATAAAGTTGGTGGAGAGCAGGGATGATCTGTATCTTGAAAGAGTTACACTCTATAACAACATTAAGGAATACGATAAAGCAAAAGAATTACTGGCAACGAAGAAATTTCACCCATGGGAGGGTGGCGAAGGGAAAGCGATAGCACAATATTTACTTTGCCATTTTGAATTAGCTAAACAGGCTGTTGAAAATAATCAATATCCGCAGGCATTAGAATTGTTGAGTGCAATGGAACATTACCCCGAAAATTTAGGAGAAGGTAAATTGTATGGCGTGCAGGAAAATGACAGATTCTATTTATCAGGTTGTGTGTACGAAGGTATGGGCTTAACGGAACAGGCGACTGCATCGTTTAAACTGGCAACGTTTGGGATCAGTAAACCGGCCCAGGCAATTTATTACAATGATCCCCAGCCCGACAAAATAATTTACCAGGCATTGGCCTGGTTAAAATTGGGGGAACCTGGTAAGGCAAAGAAAATATTTGAAAGCTTTATCAGTTTTGGTGAAGAACATATGCATGATAACGTAACCATTGATTATTTTGCAGTATCACTACCTGATATGCTTGTATTTGACATCAATCTTAATTTAAGAAATACGATTCACTGTAAATACCTAATAGGCCTGGGCTATCTTGGTTTAGGCAATAAAATATTGGCAAAAAAATATCTGGATGAAGTGCTGCAATTAGATGTGAACCATCAGGGAGCTGCTATTTATTTGCAGATGTTACCTTTTTTCGAAAAAGTAAACAGTAATCTTTTAACAATATCCTAGTACCGTAAAAAAATATGATCAACATTAGTCAGGATACGCTATCAATAAACAGCGAATTGCACAGTACAGTCTGTGGCAAAGAAGTATATAAATTTACTTTACAAAATGCCAATGTAAAGCTGGTGATTACTAACCTGGGTTGCAGCATTATGGCTATTTATACACCAGATAAAAATGGCTTGCAGAAAAATATTGTGGCCGGGTTTGAAAATGTAAAAGACTATGAAAGCAACCCCGAATATTTTGGCTGTGTGCTGGGAAGATATGCCAACCGGATCGCTAACGGAAAATTTACATTAGATGAAAAAGTAGTTAACCTTTCTGTAAATGACAATACGAATCACCTGCATGGTGGGGTGGAAGGGTTTAGTAAAAAAATATGGAATGTGCATTCCACAAATAACAATGATGATAACGTTAGTGTGGTATTTGAGTATTTCAGCAGGAATGGTGAAGAAGGTTATCCCGGCAACCTGGATGTGAAAATAAAGTATACCCTTAATACTAAAGATCAGCTATGTATTGAGTATGCTGCAACTACAGATATGGCAACACCTGTCAATCTTTCCAATCATTCTTATTTTAACCTTAGCGGATTTGAAGCACCAACTATTAATAATCATAGCCTCCAGGTAAATGCAGTAAGTTACACAGAGAAAAACAGGAGTAATATCCCTACTGGTAATATCCTGTCTCTTATTGGTACACCATTGGATTTTACTGTCCCTAAAAAAATAGGAAAGGATATTGACAGGTTTTTAAGTGATAAGGGATACGACCATAATTTTATTTTAAAAAATAATAATGATAAAAAGATCGCTTGTGCAGCTAGTTTAAAAGAACCAACAACGGGCAGAACACTTACTGTTTATACTGATCAACCGGCAATACAATTGTACACTGCAAATTTTTGGGATGGTACAATTTATGGCAGTCATGATCAGTATTATCAACAACATGGGGCGGTTGCATTGGAAACGCAGGCATTCCCGGATAGCCCGAACCAGTCATCATTTCCCAATACTATTTTGCAACCGGGGGAGTATTATTTTTCAACAACCATTTATGAATTTGGTATAGACTAATTTATTTCATTTACGTGATCACTCACATTAAAATTCATTATACTTAAAGCGTCTCTTACCATTTATTGAAATTATATGCAAAAATCTACGTACAACAACAAATACATTTTGGGGATATCCTTTATTTCGGCATTGGGAGGGTATCTTTTTGGTTTTGATTTTGCAGTTATTTCGGGAGCATTACCTTTTTTACAAAAACAATTTGTACTGGATGCTTATTGGGAAGGTTTTGCAACAGGCGTACTTGCACTTGGTGCTATTATTGGTTGCCTCGTTGCGGGTAAAGTGTCTGATAAATTTGGGCGCAGGCCCGGGTTGATGTTGTCAGCAGTATTGTTTGCTTTGTCTTCACTTGCAATGGCTTTTTCTCCTGACAGAGATTTTTTTATTACAGCACGTTTTGTTGCCGGCATTGGTGTAGGGATGGCATCTATGTTATCACCTATGTACATTGCTGAAATATCCCCGGCTCATTTGCGGGGGCGGATGGTAGCAGTAAACCAGCTTACAGTTGTATTGGGCATTGTTATCACCAACCTGGTAAATTATACACTTCGTGATAATGGCGATGATGCATGGCGATGGATGTTTGGTTTAGGCGTAATACCCTCCAGCTTGTTTTTAATTGGCGCTTATCTTTTGCCTGAAAGTCCACGCTGGCTTATTAAGGCCGGTCAAAATGTAAAAGCAAATGCAGTTTTACAAAAGATTGGTGACGGAGCATATGCTCAAACATCACTTATCAATATACAAGAGTCGCTGGTAGGCATTACCAAAGCAAACTATGCAGCTGTTTTTAAAAAAGCAACATTACCTGCAGTGATGGTAGGTATCGGGCTTGCAGTATTTCAACAGTTCTGTGGTATTAATACCGTGTTTAATTATGCCCCAAAAATATTTGCAAGTGTAGGCGCTTCACAGGATGATCAATTGTTGCAAACCGTTTTTATTGGTGGCGTGAATGTATTGTTCACCATACTGGCTATGTTGCTGGTGGATAAAATTGGCCGCAAACCATTAATGCTGTTTGGAGCTGGCGGATTGGCAATATTGTACATCATTGTAGTGCAGTTATTATCATCAGGGTCTGCAAGCGTTTCCTGGTTCTTGTTGACTGCCATCGGCACTTATGCAATGTCGCTTGCGCCGGTTACCTGGGTACTGATATCAGAGATATTCCCCACCAAGGTAAGAGGTGCTGCCATTTCTGTAGCTGTCATTAGCTTGTGGTTAGCATATTTTATTTTGGTGTTTACATTTCCTATCTTGTTTGAAAAATTAAAAGATAATACCTTCTATATTTATGCAGCAATATGTACCGCAGGATTTTTCTTTGTACTTTTTAAAGTAAAAGAAACAAAAGGTAAAACACTTGAAGAAGTGGAACAGACAATGATGGGACATTAATATGCAGTATAGGTTTTGGGTGAACCATCTTACAACCACGTCAGTATTTTAAAACACTGACGGTGGTTGCTAAGATCTAAGAAATGAAGAAAAAAAATATGAAACACACTTTTAATAAATGGGTTGTTATTGTATTAATTGGCGGAGTTCAATTAATAACCAATGCTAAAGCTCAGGTAATTCCAATAGAAACTGCAAATACTGCTTTGGTATTGCAGGTAGATAATGTTACGCATAATGTACACATTGCTTACTATGGGCAAAAACTTCAAAACGCAAATGAGTACACTGCGGTTAATAATCAGTATAGGCAGCCGGGTGATTATACTGGCGTGCTGAATGAGGCTTATCCAACTGCCGGTACAAGAAATTTGATTGAACCTGCAATAGCTGTAACTCATGCTGATGGAAATAATTCTTTGAACCTGCAATATGTTAGTACAAGTACTGAAAAACAAGCGGACAATATTTCATTAATAAAAATAGTATTAAAAGACCCTGTGTATGATTTTGAGGTTACATTGTTTTACAAAATATATTATACTGAAGACGTAGTGGAGCAATGGAGTTCCATCAGGCATAAGGAAAAGGGGAATGTGATCTTAAATAAATATGCTTCAGGGAGTTTGTATTTAAAAAGTGAAAAATTCTGGCTACGTCAATATCATGGCGATTGGGCAAAAGAAATGCAACCCGAAGAATTACCATTAACCCATGGGATTAAAACATTGGATTCAAAATTGGGAACAAGAGCCAATTTATTTCAACCATCTTCATTTATGATCTCATTGAATAAACCTGCAACAGAAGATGAAGGTGAAGTAATATTGGGAGGTGTGGAATGGAGTGGAAACTTCAGAGTGGACTTTGAATTAAATCAACAGGATAATTTACGGATCATTGCCGGTATCAACAACTATGCGTCTACATATACTTTAATGCCTAATGAAGATTTTGTAACACCAGCATTTGTATACGTCTTTTCGGGCCATGGAAAAGGGGAAGCCAGCAGGAAACTGCATAGCTGGGCAAGAAATTATAAAATATTAAATGGAAATGGATCCCGGCTAACATTGCTGAATAATTGGGAATCTACTTTTTTTGATTTTGACGAGAGTAAATTAAAAAATTTACTGGCAGATACAAAAAAACTGGGGGTCGATTTATTTTTACTGGATGATGGCTGGTTTGCCAACAAATATCCCAGGAATGATGACCATGCCGGCTTAGGTGATTGGCAGGAAAACAGGAAAAAACTACCCAACGGAATTGCATCATTAGTAAAAGAAGCCGGAGTAAATGGTGTTAAGTTTGGTATCTGGTTAGAGCCCGAAATGGTAAATCCTAAAAGTGAACTGTATGAAAAACATCCGGATTGGGTAGTAAAAGAATCTAAACGGGATGAGTATTATTTTAGAAATCAACTGGTGCTTGATTTAACCAATCCGAAAGTACAGGATTTTGTTTATGGTGTAGTAGATAGTTTATTTATTAAAAACCCAAACCTTGCTTATATAAAATGGGATTGTAATGCTGTTATTTATAATGCGCATTCAGCATATTTAAAAAATCAGGATCATTTTTATATTGAGTATGTAAAAGGACTCTATAAAGTATTGGAAAAGATCAGGTCAAAATATCCTAAAGTTCCTATGATGCTATGCTCCGGCGGCGGCGGACGGGTAGATTACGGTGCCTTAAAATATTTCACAGAGTTTTGGCCAAGTGATAATACTGATCCAATGGAAAGGATTTTTATGCAATGGGAATATTCTTATTTCTATCCATCAGTGGCCATGGTTAATCATGTTACTGATTGGGGCAAGCAGCCTTTAAAATTTCGTGTAGATGTAGCCATGATGGGAAAGATCGGGTTTGACATTGTGGTCAATAAATTAAGTGACAATGATCTTGCATTTTGTCAGAATGCGATCAAAAACTATAATAGCCTTAACCCAATTATCTGGCAGGGAAATTTATATCGTTTAAGTGATCCTACACAAAGTAATATAGCCTCGCTGATGTATCTGAATGAAGAAAGAACGAGTGGGGTATTATTTAACTATTTAGTAAACAACAGGTATGAAAGCAACAGCAAATATCCGATAAAACTTAAAGGCCTTGATGCTGCAAAAAAATACCGCATAAAAGAAATAAATCTATACCCCGGATCAAATTCTACAATAAGTTCCAATACTGTTTATTCAGGTGATTTCCTAATGAAGCTGGGTTTTAATCCTGATGTAAATAATAACAGGACAAGTGTGGTGCTACAGATTGATGAAGTGAAGTAAACCCTGTCCGAATTACAGATAGTGACGTATAGATATTTTCATAGTGTTACTTCCGGTAATTTTAGAATTGATAGTTTCCTGATTTTTAATCCGCCGGATCATCGCCGCTTTGTCCTGAATATTCTGTAGGTGTTTTACCGTACACTTTCTTGAATTCTTCGCTGAAATATTTACGTCGGTTAAATCCAACTGCATAGGCTACTTCACTAATATTCATTTCACCTTTTTGTAAAAGTAGTGCTGCTTTTTTAAGCCGTAACGATTTTATAAAATCGTTTACCGTCATATCAGTCAGCGCCTTTACTTTTTTATATAGAATAGGCGGGCTTACAAGCATTTTTGTTGCCAAAAACCCAACGTTAAATTCAGGGTCGTCTATGTATTCGTCTACGAATTCCAATAACCGGTTCAAGAAATCCTGGTCAGTTCGGCTAAACGGAACCGGTACTTCTTTTTCTGTTTTTTGTGGAGTAGCCTCAATTAGTTCAGTGAGTTGCCGGCCAAATTTTAGCCGCATTGCCGCACGACCCGCTACAAGGTTCTTAGCCTGTAGTTCCAGTACCTGGATGCTGAATGGTTTACTAATATAAGCATCTGCACCTGAGTTAAGGCCTGTTATCTGGTTTTCTTCCCCGGCTTTTGCAGTAAGCAATATTACAGGAATATGACTGGTACGGATATCCTGTTTTAACTGCCGGCATAAAACAAAACCATCCATTTTCGGCATCATCACATCGCTGATAATAAGTTCAGGCATTTGTTCAACAGCTGTCTGCCAACCCTCTATGCCATTTACTGCTTCTAATATGGTATAACTACCGGTCAACGATTCCCTGATGAATGAACGTAGTTCCGCATTGTCTTCCACCAATAATACCATTGGCTTATCGCCATCTTCACCTATAGGTATTGTTATTTGCTCTGGTGTTGTCTCTGGAGTAGGTGTAAAAGAATATTTATCTCCCGGAGAAGTTGCGCTTGAATCATTAAGCCGCCGGTTGCCTTTGGGCAGGTTAATGGTAAAAATTGTTTCGCCTTCCCGCTCTTCTGCAGGTTGCCGGCTGGAAACAGTAAGGGTTCCTTTATGCAGTTCCACTATACTTTTTGACAAAGCCAGTCCAATGCCATAGCCGGTATTATGTGTATCATCGGCTACCTGGAAAAAATTAGCAAACAATTTTTTTACATTTTCAGGTGCAATGCCTTTACCATTATCACTTACATGTATCTGAACTGCCAGTTTTCCTTCTTCGATCATTACAGTTATCCTGCCGCCATCAGGGGTGAATTTGAATGCATTGATCAAGAGGTTGAAAATAACTTTGGCAATTTGCTGTTCATCGAAATAAATTGCTATCGGTGCTGTTGTTGCTTTAAACGAAATATGCATATCCCTCGCAGCAGCCATATCACTAAAGTTGCGATATATGTCCTCTGTAAAAGAAACAATATCTCTCTTTACGAAATGCAACGACAAATTATTTGTTTCAGCTTTGCGGAAAACAATGAGCTCGTCTACCAGGCGTGTAAGCCGGTCGGTATTGCGTTTTACATGTTCCAGTTGCCTGTGGGGTGAGTCATCCATTTTTGATTGCAGCAGTTTCTCTACTGGTCCGCTTATAAGTGTAAGATGGGTACGTATCTCATGAGAAATGTTGGTAAAGAAATTGATTTTAAACCAATGCAATTCATGTTCTTTTTTAAACAAGGCCCGTAACCATAAAAATCGAAGGATCAGAAATATAACAGTGATCAATACCAATGCATAAAAAGTATATGCATACCAGGTTTTCCATATCGGCGGCAGTATTGTAATGCTTAATCTCACCGGTTCAGTGGTCCATATACCATCATTATTGGCGGCTTTTACCAGTAATGTATATTGTCCGGCCGGAATATTTGTATAAGTCACGGAAGGGTTGGAGGTATTGTTCCATTGTTTTTCAAATCCTTCTAACAGGTAAGAGTACCTGTTTTTTTCGGGTTTAATAAAATTGAGCATGGCCCAGTGGATAGTAAAATTGCTTTGATCGTATTTGAAAACAAGCTTAGGGGTAAAGTTGATGTCTTTATCAAGCAGGTTGTTTTTATCATGTATACCTACTGTATTTCCAAATAATTCCAGGGAAGTAAAGCGTATCGGTGCAATAAAAGTATTGGTCTGCAGGTTTGACGGATAGAAAGCAGATAACCCATTATTACCTCCAAAATACAACTGGCCCCTGCTGTCTTTAAAAAAAGAGTTGTTGTTGAATTTATTGCCGGCAAGACCATCACTGGTAGTATAAGTTTTAATGTTTTGATCCTGCGTATTAAACCTGGCTAAACCGTTATCGGTACTCAACCATAAAACTCCATCATTATCTTCCAGAATACCTAAAATGTTATTGTTCGGCAAACCTTCTTTATCAGTATAAGTTACAAAGTGTTTAGAAGAATGATCAAACCTGCTTACGCCACCATAGAATGTACCTATCCAGATATTTCCTTTGTGGTCTTCTGTAATACAATTGATCGCATCAGCCTGGAGGCTATCTTTGTTACCTTCTTTTTTCGTGTATACGATTAGATTGCTTGTTGCAGGGTTAAAAACAAAAAGGCCTGCACTGCTTCCTATCCACAAATTATGTTTGGAGTCTTCAAATAACACATGAATATTTTTATTCGGTAGCCTGTTGTTCAGTTCACAGGTATCAGTTTTATTGGGATATTGCCCGGTGGCATTAGCCCGTAAAGTAGTTAACCCACTTTGAGCACCTACCCACAATGTACCGTCTTGTGTTTGTTGCAGCGCCAGTATTTCATCAAAATTGCCGTAATCCTTTGGCTGTTTGGTTAATGCAATATGTTGAAATGTTTTGCTTACGTTGTTATATAGATTGAGTCCGTTGCCGTAGGAAGTACCGATCCATAAACGGTCTGCGTGATCTTTATACACCACTTTTATAAGGTTGGAACTGATAGAACCAGGAGCCGCTGTATTATTTTTATAACTGAAAAAATTACCATCCTGCCGGTTGAAATAATTCAACCCGCCGCCTTCAGTTCCAATCCATAAGTTATGATCCTTGTCTTCAGTAACAGAACTTATAACATTGCTGCTGATGCTTGACGGTAAGCGATTATTCTGGTAAACATAAAAAGGTGTAGTATAGGAATATAAAAAATTAATACCACCGTGATAAGTGCCGATCCAAACTGTTCCGCAATTATCCTGGAACAGGGTATGAACAGAATTATTACTGATGCTGCTGCTCTTTTCCGGATCGTGCCGGTAAACAATTGTTTTAAGGGTAACCGGGTCAATTATACTGATGCCATCCTGCGTACCAATCCATAGACTGCCGTCTTTTGCAGGCAGTATCTTCCTGATATTATCATTCATCAGTGTGCCACCATTTTGTTTATAACGGGTAAAGGTCCCCCCGGGATTCATAATATTCAGTCCATTAAACTGGGTACCTACCCAAAGACGCTTTTGTTTGTCCTCAGCGATACAGGTAATAAAATCGGCGCTTATACTATTCGGTCGTTTCAGATCATTATGATAAATCCTGTACTGCCCATTATGGTCAATACTTACTAACCCTGTTGAAGTACCTGCCCATAATACCCTTTCTGCGGTTTTGTAGATACAACGTACCATATTGCTTTTGGTATGCAGCAGGGCAATTTCCGGAAAAGCCAGTTCGAAATGGTTTGTTTTTTTATTAGTCAATTTGAAGAGGCCATAATTGGTACCAACCCAAAGCTGTTGTTGCGCATCCTCGTATAGGCAGGCCACATATGGATTTACACCAGGCATTAATGTTATATGTTCAAAAAGGTCCGTTTCATTATTATAACGGCACAGTCCAGCCAAAGTGCCTATCCATACGGTGCCCTCTTTATCAGTAAGTAATGCATTTATTATATTATCCGGAATAGAGGCAGTATTACCTGGAATGGTTTTATATGTTTTAAAATGTATACCATCATATCGGTTAAGGCCATAGCGGGTACCAAACCACATAAATCCCAATTTATCCTGGGTGATACTCATTACTGCATTTTGCGATAAGCCATTTTCTACTGTTAATTGCCGGAATGTAAGATTTTGACCAAAGGATTTGGATAAAGCCAACGAAAAAAATACAATGGCAAAAAAAACTCTAATACGAACACTTGAACACATAGGCAGCTTTATATCGTAACAGCAAACAAAAGATAAATATACAATAAGATTTAGGGGCTCCGGTTTTTGCTGCACACAGTTAAACCAAATAACATTATTGACATAGATTACCAGAAGCAATGCAATTATAAAAAATAATATTAGAAATCAATCCCTTACAAAATATTTTCTCTGGATTTTTAAAATTTATGCCTCTTATTTTAAAAATTGTTGCCCCTCTTACAGTTTAAAGCAAATGATATTTGCATTGTAAGGCTTGTTCTTTTTACAATGCCTGCTAAATATTTTATTTTATAAAAACGACTGCTTATGACTGCTTTGCTAAAAAAAGTAACACTGTTACTATTCACCATTTTCGTAACCCATTGTTTATTTGCACAAGACAATTACACTTTTAAAGGTGTAGTAAAGGATGCGAGCCAAAAACCTTTGGAAGGAGTAACTGTTGCAGAAAAAAATTCTTCCAACACTGTATTAACGAAGGCCGATGGGAGTTTTTCCATTATAAGTAAGAACAAGGCCCTGGTATTGGTCTTTTCATATACCGGCCTTACAGGTGAAGAGTTGCAACTCAATGGACCAAAAACAGGCATCGCTATTACACTGAGAGAAGAAAACAGGAGCCTTGATGCGGTAGTAGTGGTGGCTTATGGAAGCACCACTAAAAAACAGTTATCTAATTCTGTTGTTACGCTTACTGCAAAAGATATTGAAGAGCTCCCGGTAGCCTCGCCGGCTGAAGCCATGGTAGGACAGGTTTCAGGTGCCAATATTTCTACGCCAAGTGGCGAGCCGGGACAGAATCCCTATATCCGTATCCGTGGCCTTGGTTCTATCGGTGCCGGAAATAATCCTTTGTTTGTAGTGGATGGTTATCCGCTTAACAATACAGATAATTTTTACAACATTAACCCTGCCGATATACAGTCGATACAGGTTTTGAAAGATGCTGCTGCCTGTGCAATCTATGGGTCAAGGGGCGGCAATGGAATTATATTGGTAACTACTAAACATGGATCTGCAAGTAAGACCCGTTTTTCAGCTAATGTATATGCAGGTTTTGCCAATGTAACCAAACGCATAAAACTTTTAGATCGTGACCAGTATATTGATTTTACAAAAGATGCATATGCCAATGCAGGTATGGTTTTCCCAACAGCGCTGGCAGATTCTACGCAATACGCCAATACAGATTGGCAGGATGAAATTTTCCAAACTGGTATGCAAAGCAATTACCAGGTATCAGCATCCGGCGGTAGCGAAAACTCGAAATTTTATATCACTGGTAATTATTTTAAGCAGACAGGCGTAGTAAAAAATACAGGCTTTGACAGGTTTTTAGTAAGGGCCAATTATGATGCTAAGCTTTCCAAAAGATTAAAACTGAGCCTCACATTGGCGCCCAATTTTACCCGGACCGATACCAAACCAATCCAGGGTAGTTTCAATAGTGCAAGCATTACCAATGGGGGCCAGGCTAATTTAGGCGCTGTGGTAACGGATGCGCTGCTGCTTCCGCCAATTGTACCCGCTTATTTATCTAACGGTAATTACGGCCAGTTAGTAAATACTTTTAGTAATACCATTGCAGTAGGTGGTTTATATAGCCCTACTGCTACACTGGATTTGTACAGGGATAAAGCAAACTCTTTTAAGGGCCTGATGATTGGTAGCCTGGAATATTTGATTGTAAAAAATCTTACACTGAAAACTTCGCTGGGTGCTGAAATGATTTCGGAGCGTCGCAATTTTTATATACCGGCTACACTGGCCAATGGCAGCGCACCAAATGCCAATCTTAATACACCTATATTGGCTGGTATAAATGCGCAGCAACGGAATAGTACTACCTATAATTGGGTTTGGGAAAATACGCTAAGTTATCTGAAGCTGATAAAAGACCACAAAATAGAATTGCTTGCAGGTTATGGTGCGCAACGGAATAACACAGAGTCAGGTACTGCGAGTGGCCAGGCCTCTTCATACACCAGTAATGCTGTTCAGTATGTTACCGGGGCAGGTACTATTTTCGGCACTGCTGCTTATTCGGCTAATGCATTGATCTCTGTATTCGGCCGTGCCAATTACAGTTATAAGTCTCGTTATATTTTATCAGCCTCTCTTCGTACAGACGGCTCTTCCCGTTTTGGTTCAGATAACCGCTATGCTACTTTCCCCGCAATATCTGCTGCCTGGAGAATTGCTGATGAAAAGTTTATGAAAAGATTTGATAAGATCAGTGAATTAAAATTTCGTGCAAGCTATGGCGTAACGGGTAATAATAACATTGGTGATTATAGCTGGCAGAGTTATGAACAATCCGCCAATTATATATTTGGTAGTAATGCCGGTACAAGGGTTTATGGTTTTGTACCTAACTCGGTACCTATTACAGACCTTACCTGGGAAACCAATAAACAAACTGATATAGCACTGGAATTAGGACTCCTGAAAAACCGTATTTACCTAACAGTTGAAGGATACCAGCGCAATACCACTAACCTGCTGCTTAACCGTAACGTACCGTCTGTTGTTGGCTTTACTACACGTATCTTAAACAACGTAGGTGAAGTAAGGAACAGGGGGCTTGATATACAATTGCAAACCACTAATTATTATAAGAAGGATTTTAAGTGGACAACTAATTTAAATATTTTCTGGGCCAAGAATAAAGTAATGGCGCTTGCCAGTGCTACTGACCAGATCCTGTTTGATCCTATTTTCGGTTATACTTCAGCAGTGAGAGTGATTCCGGGTCTTCCTATGGGCAGCTTCTTTGGTTATAAACAGGTTGGTGTTTATATGGACGATGCAGATGTCGCCAAGGGACCGATATGGTCAGCTGGTGGCTCCAAACCGGGAGATATAAAATATGAGGATTATAATAGTGATGGTAAAATTGATGCAGGAGATATACAATTGCTCGGCAATCCGTTTCCAAAATTTTCATACGGTATGCAGAATAGTTTTACTTACAAACAATTCAATTTCAGTATAAGCCTGCAGGGTACTTATGGTGGCAAAATACTGAATGGGACTGACCGGTATGTATATAATTTTTACGGCAGGGTGAATGCCCGTGAAAATGCTGTGAACCGTTGGCGCTCTGCTGCCAATCCGGGTGATGGTAAAACACCAAGGGTGGTTATCAATGCGCCGTCATCACTTACTTCATTTTCCAGTTATGAATTATTTGATGCTTCGTATCTCCGTATACGTAATGTTCAGTTTCGCTATAACCTGCCGGCTTCTTTCAATAGAAAAATGCGTCTTTCTTCAGCCAGCGTATACCTGATGGGCCAGAACCTGTACACATTCACAAAGTATTTTGGATATAACCCCGAAGCAAATCTGTACGGGAATTCAGTAAACCCAACTTATGGAGTGGACCAGGGATCGTATCCGCTTAGCCGCACGATAACAATTGGTGCTAACATTAATTTTTAATCTAACAATTGCTTTATATGAAACATACTATTTATAAAACAGGCATCTTATTATTCAGCATCAGCATCATTTTCGGGATGGGTTGCAAGAAAAATTTTATTGATCTGTCTGATCCTACCCGTATTGTTACCAGTGATTATTATAAGGATTCAGCCAGTATTTCCACAGCGGTAATTGCAGCATATGCAAGCCTGCAGGATATGTATGGAAAGAATGGAACCAATAGAGGAATGTTTCCTTTTGCAGAAGTAAGTTCAGATAATTCTGCATCGGTTGTAGAAGGATCAGGCATTGGAGACTTTGATTATTTTACCACTACATCATCCAACCCGTTGATACAATCCATGTGGACATACTGCTATAGAACTATTGCCCGCTGTAATATAGTACTGGCAAGAATAGAGCCGGTAGCTATTGTACCTGCTGTAAAGGAACGTTGGAAATCGGAAGTAAAGTTTATAAGGGCATTGGCCTATTTTAACCTGGTACGTATTTATGGGGCGGTGCCATTGGTGACCAAAGAAATTGCAGCTGTGGCAGATGCCTATCAATATGGACGGGCACCCGTTGCAGATATTTATACGCAGATCGAACAGGATCTAACGGAGGCAGATGCGGATGTAAACCTTCCTGCAAAATATGCAGCAGCTGCTGATCTGGGCCGTGTAACCAAAACAGCTGTTAAAGGAATGCTAGGAAAAGTATATCTGACGGAGAATAAATTTACAGATGCGGTAACTAAGTTGGGCCAGTTTATTACTTTATATGATAACACTACGCATAGTTTGCTGGCAAACTACAGTGATATTTTTTTGACAACAAATGAAGTGAATGCAGAAATTATTTTTGCAGTTCGTTATACAAAAGGTAATTCACCATCTACAGGTAGCCCCTTTACCAATTATTTTGCTGTCAGTACATCAAATGCCGGAGGTGTAGGCACGGGTTATCAATACAATTCATTTAGAAAGGATTTCATTGATACATTGAACGCACAGCCTGCAGCAGATAAACGGATAGCGGCCTCTTACGTTACCGTATCTGCAACAAGCTGGACTACCAAAAAATATACTGATGTAGCAGCGCAGGACCAGGATGCGGATCCGGATTGGATCGTACTGCGCTATGCTGATATATTGCTGATGTATGCAGAAGCACTGAATGAACAAAATCCGGGTAACGTAGCTACAGCCGTACCATACGTGAATCGTATCCGTACACGTGCAGGCCTAAGTGGTACAGCATTGCTGGCAACGTCCATTACGCAGGATCAGTTACGGATCGCTATTGAAAAAGAGCGTCGTATTGAACTGAATATGGAAGGACATCGCTGGTTTGATCTCGTGCGTACCGGCCGGGCATTATCAGTAATGAATAATCATTTTACAAAGTATGCTATAAAGCTGAACACATCTTCACCAGTAGTGCAGATACAGGCTTACCAGCTATTATTTCCCATACCCATCAGTGAAATAAACACTAATCCGGTACTAACGCAAAACCTGGGATATTAATGAGCGCAGGAAAATTTAAATAAACAACCCGTTTCATTTTAATAAAAACAATGTATAGAAAAATAAAAGCTGGCCTGATCATAGGTTTGTCTATAATGAATGGACAACTAAATGCTCAAGTGAACGAGTATACGAAGATTACGGAAGTGAGTGTTTCCAACAGCGAAAAGAAAACATTCAGTGATTGGAAAAATTATTCTACCAGGACGATGGCAACCTTAAGCGGGTATACACCTGCAAAAAAAATGGATCTTGATAAATATGGTGGACGTAAAGACCGGAAAGAAATGGCTACCGGTTTTTTCTACAGCAAAAAGATCGGGAACCGTTGGTATAATATAGATCCGGACGGTAACCTGTTCATCAATGTCGGAATGGTTAATGTAGCTACAGGTGGGTCGGAACGCAGTAAACAGGTAGTGTTGGAGAGGTATGGTAACAAGGCAGGTTGGGCAGATGAGACAGCCAGGTTGTTGCGGAGTAATGGCTTCAATGCATATGGTGCATGGTCAGATAATACCTCACTGATTAATACCCTGGCGCAGGATAAAAAACCCATGGCTTATACGCTCATAAAAAATTTTATGAGCGATTATGGAAAAAAAAGAGGGGGCACTTACCAGGAAAGTGGGCATATAGGTTATCCCGACAGAACCATATTTGTATTTGATCCTCAATGGGAAAGTTTTTGTGACAATTATGCTAAACAACTAACGGCTACAAAGGACGAAAAAAATTTGTTCGGTTACTTTTCTGATAATGAATTGCCTTTTGAACGACTCACGCTGGATAGGTACCTCAGCAAGAAAGATACAACAGATCCTGGTTGTGTTGCAGCAAAACAATGGCTGAAAGATCACCAGCTTGCCATTGCGTCAATAACGGATAGTGTAAGGAATGAATTTTTGGGATTAGTAGCGGAAAAATATTTTTCAGTGGTGTCCCGGGCTATAAAAAAATATGACCCAAATCATTTATACCTGGGCAGCCGCCTGCATAGTTATGAACTTAAAGTACGACAGGTATTTGAAGCAGTGGGTAAATATGTAGATGTGATGGCAATCAATTACTATCGTGAGTGGACACCCGTAGCTGATGATATGAAAAAATGGGAGCAATGGTCAGGTAAACCTTTTATTGTTACAGAATGGTATGTAAAGGGAGAAGATTCCGGCATGCCGAATTATTCCGGTGCAGGCTGGAGAGTAAGAACGCAGGAAGACCGCGGCGATTTCTATCAGCATTTTGCATTAGGATTGTTAGAATCAAGATCCTGTGTAGGCTTCCACTGGTTCAAATACCAGGATAATGATCCTACAGACAAATCAGTGGATCCCAGTAATACCGATGCCAATAAAGGAATAGTAACATGGGGCTATGAATTATATGCCCCATTGCTTAATAAAATGAAAGAACTGAATATGCAGGTATACCAATTGGCAGATTTTTTTGACAATAGATGAAGGTGAAGAATTAAAGGGGTGCTTTTAGTTTAATCTATACAGGTGTAGTTTTTTATTGCACTGCCGCTGATGATATGAATTACACTGAATAGATACAGAAATAATAATAATCAACAAAAAAGAAACAATCTAAAATATGCTGATAATACGACGGTCTTTATTTACAGGTGCTTGTTTATTGTTATTCCTTTTTTCCAGTGCACAAAACATACCGGTACAAAATATTCAGGGCCGTAAAATACTTAGCCTCAATGGCAGATGGAATTACACCATAGATCCTTATGAAAATGGATATTATGATTACCGGCATAAACCATTTGATGAATCTGTTAGCGGTAAAGGTGGCTTTTATGATGATAAAAGATCTGCTGATAAAACAGATCTGATTGAATACAATTTCGATCTGTCACCAACGCTGCGTGTACCCGCCGACTGGAATTCGCAGTCTGATAAGCTGGAATTTTATGAAGGTACAGTCTGGTACCGGCAGAAGTTTATACTATCGAAGCAGGAGAGTAAAAAATACATCCTCTACTTTGGAGCAGTAAATTATGAAGCGCACGTTTACCTTAATGGAAAAAAACTGGGTATGCATAAAGGCGGGTTTACACCGTTCCAGTTTGATATAACTGAAAATGCGACAAATGGAGACAATACAGTAATTGTAAAAGTTAATAACAGTCGTAAGCAGGATGAGATACCAACTTTAAATACGGATTGGTGGAACTATGGAGGCATTACCCGTGATGTATTTGTGGCAGAATTATCCCAAACTTATATTACTGATTATAAAGTTCAGTTAGACAAAGCAAATGAAAATCTGATTAATGGCTTCGTGCAGTTATCAGCTAAAATGAGAAACGAAAAAATAACGCTGGCCATTGATGAGGCAGGCATACAAACTACTGTTCATACTGATGATTCAGGCAAAGCTGCTATTAATATTAACACCAGGCAGTTAAATCTTTGGTCGCCGGAAAGTCCAAAATTGTATAACGTTACGATAGTGTACAATGGTGATACTATTAAAGATAAAATCGGATTTCGTACAATTGAAGTAAAAGGACAAGATATTTTATTGAATGGCAAATCTGTTTTTTTGAGCGGTATTTCTCTACATGATGAAAATCCTGAAATACCTGGCCGCCTTCGCTCACAGGGTGATATGCGAATGATGTTGCAATGGGCAAAGGAACTCAACTGCAACTATGTAAGGTTGGCACATTACCCTCACAATGAAGAAATGATAAGACTGGCCGACGAAATGGGTTTGCTGGTATGGGCGGAGATACCTGTGTACTGGACCATTTCCTGGGAGAATATAGATACCTACAATAATGCTCGGCAACAGCTTACTGACCTTGTAATGCGTGATAAAAACCGGGCAAGTGTTATTATCTGGTCCGTAGGAAATGAAACTCCCGTAAGTGATCAACGAAATATTTTTATGGGAAAACTCATTGATCATGCGAGATCATTGGATAACACCCGTTTGATAGCGGCTGCATTGGAAGTACATAGAGAAGGCAATGATGCATTTGTCAATGATCCGTTGGGAGAAAAACTCGACCTGGCCAGTTTTAACGAATACGCAGGCTGGTATTGGGGAGGCACACCATCGGAAATAACAAAGTATTCATTCAAGGTAAAATATAATAAGCCGGTTGTTATTTCTGAATTTGGTGGCGATGCTTTGGGCGGATTTCATGCCGATGAAAATACGAGGTGGAGCGAAGAATACCAGGCAGCCTTGTACAAAAATCAATTTTTATTGTTGGACAAATTACCCGGCTTGCGGGGAATGACACCCTGGATACTTTGTGATTTTCGTTCGCCACGCAGGCAACAGCCTTACTACCAGGATTACTTCAACCGCAAAGGGCTAATTTCTGAAACAGGCAAAAAGAAAATGGCGTTTGATGTATTGAAGATATACTACCAGAATATTCAACAAAAGTACAAGTAAATAGATTTTGAAAATCCTGCTTTAAATATCAAATTCCTATATCTTTTTTGCCTCATGATTTACTTGTCGGTTTGTATTTTATTAATCCAATAAAATGCAAACCTGGCATTAGTTAAAAAAATATTTTAATCACCCCAAGCAATCACCATATTGCAAAAATAAAAACGAGCATGAGGATAATAAAAACCATCGCAGTAACACTTCGGATTTTTACAGTAATGGCTGTAGTGCAAACAGTGCATGCACAGATCTTCAATTCAGATGCAATGGTCGATGCAAAAATAAATTCATTGCTTAATCAAATGACACTGGAAGAAAAGATAGGCATGTTGCATGGTAATTCTTCTTTTACATCCGCAGGAGTGCCACGCTTAGGAATACCCGAATTAGTAATGTCTGATGGCCCCCACGGTGTGCGGACAGAACGTGGGAGAGGATGGAGTGAACTGAAGAATGTAAATGACTCGGGTACTTATCTTCCTGTTGGTATTGCATTGGCGTCCACCTGGAATACGGATTTGGGATATGCTTATGGTGAAGTGTTGGGTAGCGAAGCTAAATACCGGGGAAAAAATATTATCCTCGGGCCTGGTATAAACATCATGCGTTCACCATTGAATGGTAGAAATTTTGAGTATCAAAGTGAAGATCCATTCTTGATTTCCAAAATGGTAGTAGGTTATATTAAAGGCGTGCAAAGCCAGGGTGTATCAGCTTGTGTAAAACATTGGCTGGCTAATAATGAAGAAGCAGACAGGAACACAGTGGATGTGCAAATGAGCGATAGGGCTTTGCGTGAAATATATTTACCCGGCTTTAAAGCTGCAGTAACAGAAGCCGGTGTAAATACCATCATGGGTGCTTACAATAAATTCAGAGGGCAGTTTTGTACACACAATCAATATTTAAATAAAATACTTAAAGGTGAATGGGATTTTAAAGGTATTATGATAAGCGATTGGGGGGCTGTACATAATACTGCCGAAGCTTTATTGAATGGCACAGATTTAGAAATGGGGACTGAGCTTGTTTTAAAAAGTAACAGTGTTTCGCAAACTTCGGTTGGCGGTGTTGCTCAAACAGTGTATGATCGTTTCTTTATGGCCGACTCAGCAATACAAATGGTAAAAGCAGGTAAAATCCCAATCTCTATTATTGATGATAAGGTAAAAAGAATGTTGAGGGTGATGTTTAAATCAAGTGTGTTTAGTAAAACATCTCCCGGTGAGTATGGTTCGGCAGCGCATATTGCTGTTGCAAAAAAAGTAGCGGAAGAATCGTTGGTGTTATTGAAGAACGAGGATAATATTTTACCATTAAGTAGTACAGCAATAAAATCAATTGCTGTGATCGGAGCCAATGCAGATAGAAAAAATTCTTTAGGTGGAGGCAGCTCGCAGGTAAAAGCTTTGTATGAAATAACTCCATTGCAGGGGTTGAAAAATATTGCCCCAGATATTACCATTAACTATGCCCAGGGATATAACATTCAGCGCAAAGCTATTCCAACTGATTCAATGATTAACGAAGCCGTTGCAGCAGCAAAAAAATCTGATGTAGCTATTGTGATTGGTGGATGGACGCATGGTTATGATTACAGCAAGTGGAATGATAATGCCTATGATGCAGAAAGTGTGGATAAACCTGATATGAAAATGCCTTTTGGCCAGGATGAATTAATAAAGGCCGTTGTAAAAGCAAATCCCAATACCATTGTTGTTTTAATAGGAGGGGGACCGGTTGATATGACACAATGGATAAATGATACCAAGGGAATTATTGAAGCCTGGTATGGTGGTATGGAAGGTGGCAATGCATTAGCCGAAATAATATTCGGAAAAATAAATCCATCAGGAAAACTGCCGGTTAGTTTTCCAAAAGTATTGGAAGATGTTCCTGCACATAAATTAGGTGATTTTCCTGGTAAGAATGGAGTGGCAGTTTACAAAGAAGATATTTTTGTTGGTTACAGGTACTATGATACTTATAATGTGGCACCGCAATTTTCATTTGGATATGGTTTGTCTTATACTGATTTTACTTACAAAAATTTACAACTCACTAAAACAACTAGCGGAAATGTTACGGCTACTTTTACAATTACCAATACAGGAAAAATGTATGGCGGTGAAGTGGCGCAATTGTACGTTCATAAAAATAACTCCACAATAACCAGACCTGAAAAAGAATTAAAAGGTTTTCAAAAAATATTTCTGCAGCCCGGCGAATCAAAAACTATTGCTATACAACTGGGCAATGACGCATTTCAATATTATGATGAAAAGAAAAAAGAGTGGGCTACAGAAAAAGGAGTCTATGAAATACAGGTGGGGAGCTCTTCAAGGGAGAGTAAGTTGAAAAAAAGTATGATCTTTTAAAAAATAGTGCATCTATAAATCGAGGGCTATATTAATGCCCCTCTTCATTTTGTTGTTGACTGCTTTTTCAAATCTTTCGAACCCCGGTTTTCTATAACCGTGATGACATGCTGCTGCTGAAATAAAAAATTATTTAATAAGAGAGAGAGTAATAATAACACTGGGTAATACTTGTTCAAAGAAATTCTTTAACAAACCTAATAATAGTTTAGAGGCTTAAAAAAATCTGTGGAGACCTGAAGGGATTTCATGCACACTATCATCCAATTGGGCTTATCCTTTTTTTAATAATGATTTCCATGATTGCAATACTGAAGAACCCGTTGTCATAGGAGCATCGCTGACACATTTGCCGGAAGATATTCTCTATAGAAGAGAAGAATTATAATCCTACCTGATGCTGTCTTTTGACAATACCAGACCATCTTGCGGTATGCTTAGTAAAATGCTGTTTTCGTTGATAAGTGGCCTTATTTCGTTTAAAGGTAAAGAGTCCAGTAATTCGTTTCTTAAATAAAAAGATTTCACCTGGTTAGTCGTTTGATACCAACGGATTATTTTACACTTACAACTGGCGTTTTCAACCTCATTTATTACTTCTTCAATCCTTCCTCCTTTCCCCAACTTGATATATATTTCCCTTATGCCTATTATTTTATTTTTATCTCCAATATCAAAATTCCAGGAAGCAGAAATGGGAGTTAAGTATTTCTTACCATTATTCAGGTTTAATAGGGAATGTCTTGGCGATTCAGTATTATTGGAATTATTCTTTATACGGGAATAAACAGATACAATACCCGGCGATTCAAACTGCATGTACCCGATATGATTAAAACTTGCACCGTATCGGTTAAAAGTAAAGTATCCATCTTTATATTTTATGTCAATTAAATTTGATACAACTTTATGATATCTTGACGGGTCGGAAATTCTTGCCTGCGGAGACCCTGTGTAACATAACCAAACACCTTCCAGGCTGTCAATTTCCAATTTGGTTGGTTGGTAGGGGAGGATATTCATATCCTTTTTGATATTTTGCCATTCTTGTTTTGAATGCATAAAGATTAGAGATAGAATAAGCATGACTATGCACAAGGCAATCAAAATTCCGGAAAAGATCTTTATAGTTTTTCCCTTTTTTTTGGTTTGATTCTGTAGAACTAAAATTTGTTGATGAAGGGAGAGCTTCTCTTTTTCAACAAGTATATCTTCATCTTTTTTATCCTGAGCTGATACCTCAAGCAGGTTTCCATCAACAGGGTTTTGCTTAAAAGCTTTTCGCCCCATCCCATATAAATAAACATAACAGGCATCAACCAGGAATGGCCTGGGATTAGCAACAATACCAATAAGAGCATCTTTTATTTGCCCGCCGGTAATATCATACTTTCTGTAAGGGTACTCCTGATTTTTTTGATTTATTTCCGGGCTATAGCTTTCTGTTCCTAACTCTTCAGATCTCAAGGGTAATTGATTACTGATCTCACTTAGCAATATGGCTAATGATTCATAGTTTTTTCTATTTGTATTTTGAACAATTTGCTGGCCGGTTTCTAATTTATACTTCTCTATTGCCTTCGTAAGCAAGTAAATAATTTCCTCTTTACCGGTCTTAATATTTTGCATAATTTGCTGACAGCAATTCTGTTATGAGATTTCCGAAACAGTATTAACCATTTCGGAAACAAAAGTAATGATTTTGAAATAATTCAGAAGGCGTCTTCCGCTAAAGGTAAATGCAACCTTTTTATCTTGTTACAGATTTTATAACGATTCCCAAAATTAATTGCATATGAAAAAAAAAATAAAATACCTGGTTTACAGTTTGCCCAAACTCAATCTGCTTTTTGGGATTATGTTTTTTAGTAGTTTACTGCTTTTCTCAAGTGAACAAGCCGCCGCTCAAATTAATGGTTTAATTACAGAAAAAAATACAGGCAGACCCCTGGAAGGGGTAAATGTTACCATAAAGAACGAAAAAAATGGGACTACAACTAATAGTGTAGGGAGATACCTGTTAAAGGTTGATAATCCACAAAAAGCCGTTTTAGTTTTTAGTTTAACAGGCTATAAAACTATCGAGGAACAAGTTAACGGAAGAGCCATCATTAACGTTGAGCTGGAAGATTCATCCGTAATGCTGCAGTCGGTAGTAGTTACGGCATTGGGATTTGAAACTCAACGGGATAAATTAGGATACTCATCCGCTAAGATCAGCGGCTCCCAGGTAGCCAACTCCGGCGAAACAAACCTTATAGATGGAATGGGGGGTAAAGCTTCTGGAGTTAGAATTTCCCGGTCATCCGGTTCTGATCCGGGGTCGGCTTCTCAAATTTTGATTCGTGGCCAAAGTACCATTACAAGGGGAACTGACCCTCTTATTGTGTTAGATGGCATTCCTATAAGCAGTGATAGCAGAGGTGAAACCAGCCAGGGAGTAACACAGCAAAGCAGGTTAAATGATATTAACCCCGATGACATAGCATCGATGCAGGTTTTAAAAGGTGCATCTGCTGCTGCACTTTGGGGCACAAGGGCCGCTAATGGAGTAGTGATCATTACTACTAAAAAAGGGGCAAGCAACGGCAAGCTAAATGTGAGCTTAAAAGCCACTTATTCTATCGATGAAATCAATCTTAACTATCCATTGCAATCAGCATACGGACAGGGCAGCGGGGGTGCATGGGCAGCTAATAATACAAGAAGCTGGGGCGACAAAATTGCGAACCGGGCCGGTGGTGCAGATGCTGTAAATACTGCTGCAGATTATTTTGTTGGTTATCCAACTGGTACTATTTATTATCCTGTAACTACAAAGAATAGTAAAGAAACTTTCTTAGACAAAAATTATAATAGTGTATTCCGTACAGGGCATTACCTGAACACGTCATTATCTGTAAGTGGCGGAGATATAAAATCTAATTATTTTATGAGCGTTGGAGATATGAACCAGCAAGGAACCATCCGAAACAACAGCAATTATCGCAGAACAACTTTCCGCATCAATGCTTCTAGACAAATGAATAGCTGGTTAAAGATTTCCAATAAAGCCTCTTATGTATTAACCAATTCAGACAGGGTGAGAAGGGGTGCCAGCAGTGGTGGGGTAATGCTTGGTTTACTGCGTACACCATCGGATTTTGATAATACGGATTATGTGGGTAGTTATTATTCTTCTCCAACGGCCGCTTTTGTTCCCAACAGGCAAAGGGCTTACAGAAGTTATCTTGGTACAGCCACACCGGGTTTCAGTAATCCATTATGGACTATTTATAAACAAGATAACAACAACAATGTAAATCGTTTTATTAATAGTTCCGAATTGTTCATTACTCCCAATAAATGGCTTGATATAACAGTAAGGGCTGGCCTGGATAATTTTACAGAAAGAGAAATTACTTATTTGCCTTATTATACCATCAATGCAGCATCGGGCTTATATAGCAGGGATGAGTTTAATCAAACACAATTCAATCTTGACTTTATAATCAGGGCAAAGAAAGAATTTGGTAAAAATATAAAAACAAATTTTTTGGCCGGGTTTAATTACAACAGTTCAAATGAAGGCCTGCTAAGTGCCACCGGCACAAGTTTCATTATACCCGATGGTCCAAGGGATATTGATAATTCACTCATCGCAAACAGAACAATTTCAGACCGGTTTGAAAAAACCAGAACGAGTGCTGGTTATGCAACAATCGGTTCTGAATTTTATAATCAGCTTTTTATAAATGTAACAGGCAGGTTGGAAGCAGCGTCAACTTTTGGAGAGCTCTCCAATAATCGTTTTTTCTATCCTTCTGCAGATATAGCCTGGCAGTTTTCGCAGATGCCTTTGTTTGCCAAATCCAAAATATTTTCATTTGGTAAATTAAGGGCTTCTTTTGGTATGGTAGGTATTCAGCCTTCCGCTTACAGAACGGCAACCAATTTTTTTACACCTAACTGGACAGAGTTGCTAGACCCGAATCTGGACGGTAGTCTATTTGGAACCGGCACCTATGTTCAAAGCCGCTCAAAAGGCAATCCCTATTTGAGACCTGAAAAGAAAAGGGAGTTTGAAATTGGAACTGATTTGAGATTCCTTGATAATAAATTATCATTAAGTACAACTGTTTATTTTAATAAAACTACAGATGCCTTATTAGATATTCCACAGGCCCCTGCTACCGGATTTACTTCTTTATATGCCAATGCCGGGTCCATTCAAAACAGGGGGATAGAGCTTGATATGTCTTACGAAATACTGAAGAAGAAAAACTGGTTGGTTAGTGTTGACTGGAACTGGACAAGGAACCGGAATAAAGTACTTGATCTAAATGGCTCAGCTTCTATTCTTCTTGGTGGATTAAATGGCGTTTCTTCCAGGGCAGTGCAAGGCTACCCTCTTGGTGCACTTTGGGGAATTGGTTTCCAAAGGGATAAGAATAATAATTATATTTTGAATAGCGATGGATTTCCACTTTCTGAAGTTGAGCAAAAAGTTTTAGGAGATCCGAACCCGGATTGGAGAAGTGGATTAGGTTTTAACGTAGAGTATAAGAATTTCAAATTATACGCACTATTTGAACATTCGCAGGGTGGGGACATTGTAGATGCTACTGAATCAGTGCTATTGGATTATGGGGTAAGCAAAACAACTGCCAATGAAATTATAGCTGGCACTAATCTTAAAACAGCCAGCGGTGCAACCATTCTGGCTGGAACTCCATTCAGGGGTAATATTGGAAACTTTGGCGGCGGAGATGTGGCTTTAGACCAAAGTTGGTATACTGGTCTTGGTGGTTTTTTTGGAAATGTGCTGGAACCATTTGTTAAGGATGCCACCTGGACAAGGCTTCGTGAGGTGACACTTTCCTATCGCATTACCAGGAAACATCTTCCAAAATTCACAGGCTTAAGTTCTGTAAATATTGAAATAAGCGGTCGTAATCTTTGGCTCAACAGCAAACTGAAGACAATTGATCCTGATAGCAATGTGGAAGGCTCTGGTTCTGGAAGGGGTATCGTTTATTTTATTAACCCCGGTTCCAGGTCTTACCTGTTTACTGTAAAACTTAATTTTTAATTTTCTAAACTGCTTGTATATGAAGAATAAAATTGCATTCGTAATCATATTTATTTCTATTTCCATCTCATTTTTTTCATGCAAAAAAATGGTAGATGGAATCAACACAGACCCAAACAATGCACAGGATGCTACAGCTGCCACTATGCTTACAGGCATAGAACTATCTGATGTAATTGTACAGGAAGGTGAACTGGCCAGAAGGGCTGGTATGTGGAGCGGATATTTTTCCGGGCAACTTTTTCAGTATAATAGCTACCAGCTTTACAATGTAATCGCCAATGATTATAACGATACCTGGGGACAAATATTTGCAGCTACTATTAAAAATTGCCGCGTAATGAAGCAAAAATCTTTTGATATCAATAACCGCAGGCTTGCAGGAGTTGCGCAGGTGATAGAAGCCCACGCAGCGGGAACCGCATTGGCTTTATGGGGTGATATTCCTTATAGCCAGGTGTATAATGAAAGCTATCCTAATCCAGTGTACGAACCACAGGCTAAAGTATATGATTCTTTGCAGGTATTGCTGGATAGTGCCATCAGCAATCTTAATTCTGCATCCTTTATAAGTTTTACTGCCCAGGATATACTATACCAGGGTGATGCTGTTAAATGGAAACAGTCAGCATATACTTTAAAAGCCAGGTATTACCTGCAAACAAAACAATATGCTTTAGCATTAGCAGCAGCCCAAAATGGTATTAATGTGTCAGCAAATAATATGGTAATGACGCATATTGATAATGCAAACGCGTCAAACCTGTATTCACAATTTATGGTTGATGAGAGACCAGGATTTATGACTGCGGCAGGTACGTATGCAGTTTCCATCATTAATCCTGCCGGTGCTAAGTACAGGGGTAATAGTAAAACGAACGAAACCGGGAGATTCAGATATTTATACAGGAGCGGCACAGATATTAACTATAATAATGTGGGAGGCGCTTTTTACAAAACCACTTCATTCCCATTAATTACTTATGCAGAAAATTTGTTGATATTAGCTGAAGCAGATTTTAGAATAAATGGATTTGCAGCAGGTTTAACCCGGTTAAATAATTACAGGGCATGGCTTGCTACAGGAGCTCATCTAACCACGCAGTATGCAGTTGCAGGAACTTACAAATATGATCCTTATGTTGCCGGAGATTTTGCTACCGGTGGTATTGAGAATTCAAACAATCCATTTGTTACCTATGCATTAACCAGCAGTGCAACCGGGATAGTTACAGGGCCGGGTGCCGCTTCTATTACACCTGCGAATGTAACTACTACCGGTTATTCAGTACCGGTATACAGAAGTTTAGGTATGAAACTAACAGGTAATGCCAATGGCGATAGTACAACTACAAACCCCAACTGGGCTGCTGAAGGAACTGCAACAACTGTAAACACCAGCTTTTCCGGCATTACATTTAACAATACAATCCGCTATGTACAGTATGATATTACAACTTCCACTGGTTCTACTTTTGCAATGCAAAATATTTCTTTGCCAGTTACTATAACAGGCGCGGGAACACTAAATGCTGCGGTTGCATACTCAACTGATAACTGGGCTACATTTACCTATCTTACTCCAAGTGGAAATGCAGGAGAAGCAATCAGCAATACTGTTCCCCTGTCCGTAGGATTACCTGCCCCGGTACCAATGACAAGTAACAGGTTTTCTATCAGGTTAATTATCTGGAGAAAACAGGCTTCAGTTGGGAATTTTGGAATAGCAAATGTTGGAAGTACATTTTTTACATTGTCAACTATTCCACCAGCTGCATCCTTAACTTCCGACCAGGCTTTATTAAGAGAAATTTTAGAAGAACGATATGTTACTTTCTTTGGCCAGATTGAAGGCTTTAATGATATGCGAAGAACACAGAATGAAACCATTGTCCGGGTGCCGGTAACACCTAATGCCGGTACACAATTACCGCAGCGTTTTCTGTATCCTCAAACTGAAATAGATAGAAACTCATCAACCCCAAGCCCCATTCCCGGAATATTTATACGAACACCGGTAAATCAGTAAAGGTTTGAAGGAAGAAGCAAGAAAAGGCAAACTATTTTTTCACTGCTATTGAAAATAGCAAAACATTTTTTATGTCGCTAAAAAGGGTACTACTTTTATCAGTTATTTTTTTGAACCTGTCCTGTAAAGCCCAGGAGATAATTCCATTATACAAAGGCACGGCACCCGGTTCTTTACCAGTTAAAGACAATGAAAGTTCTTCAAACTCCACAAAGGGGGCCGGGAGATTTTATGTTACTAATGTTACACGGCCTACAATAACTGTTTTTTTACCAAAAAAAATAAACCCTTCAAGAACGGCTATGATAATTTGCCCCGGTGGCGGATATTCCAGGTTGTCAATAGAAGATGGTGGATATGAAGCTGCAAAAGTATTGGCTGATTCAGGAATAGTTGCAATTGTTTTGAAGTATAGAACATGGCAGGATTCAGCTTATACCGACTATAAAAAAGCTCCTTTGCTGGATTTGCAACAGGCAATGGATATTGTTTATAATAATGCAACGAAATGGCATATTGATACCTCACATATAGGAATACTCGGATTTTCAGCAGGTGGCCATCTTACTGCAATGGCTGCAACAACATTTAAATTACATAGGCCCGCTTTTACTATCCTCGCATATCCTGTTATCAGCTTTTTAGATTCACTCACTTCCAAAACATCTAATTCGAGGAATAATTTATTGGGTAAGCACATTACTCCTGAAGAAAAAATAGCTTATTCACCTGAGCTACATATAACAAATGCTACGCCTCCGGCTTTTATTGTTCATGCAGCAGACGACAATACTTCATTAGTGGGAAATAGTATTGCCTACTACAATGGACTTATTGCAAATAAAGTTTCAGCACAACTTCTTCTTTATAAAACGGGGGGGCATGGATTTGCATTATACAATAAAACAGAAGATAAATACTGGATGCCGTCTGCTATAAAGTGGCTGTCTCAGAATGGCTTTTATAAAAACTAAAGAATAAACCAGTTTAACTAACTATTCAACTCAGCTTTATGTTTATGGAAATATTGACTTTGAACGATTCTGTTATTAATGAAATACTAAGCAGGAGTTTTGAAAACCCTAAAATTAATTATCAACTCGACCCTCAATTATTAATTGAACAATCGCTGAAAAGAAAAGAAGGGGTACTAAACAGCACCGGGGCGCTTTGTATAAATACAGGAAAGTTTACCGGCAGAAGCCCTAAGGATAAATTTATTGTTGAAGATGCAATAACAAAAGATGCTGTCGATTGGAACCAGTTTAATATCCCCATTGAAGAAAAATATTTTCTTCAATTACGCAATAAGATGCTCGATTACCTGGCAACCAAAAAAGAAGTTTGGGTAAGGGATGCCTATGCCTGTGCATCAGAAGCGTATCGTTTGAATATTAGAGTAATAAATGAAGATCCCTGGAGCAACCTTTTTGTGTATAACATGTTTCTGCGTCCTTCTGAAAATGAATTGGAGCAACCAGAAGTTGAGTGGTACATTATCCAGGCTCCTCATTTCAAAGCCGACCCGGCCACTGATGGAATAAGGCAGGAAAACTTTGCAATCATTTCATTTACTCATAAAACTATTTTAATTGGCGGCACCGGTTATACCGGCGAAATGAAAAAAGGAATCTTCAGTGTACTTAATTTTTTGCTCCCTTATCAGCATAATGTGCTTAGTATGCATGGGAGTGTAAATATGGGTGCAACTGGTGATGTAGCTATTTTTTTTGGGCTAAGCGGAACAGGAAAAACCACTTTAAGTGCAGACCCGGAACGTAGCCTGATAGGCGATGACGAACACGGCTGGATAGATAGCCTGGTATTTAATTTTGAAGGTGGCTGTTATGCTAAGTGCATAGATTTAACGGAAGCTAAAGAACCTGCAATTTTTAATGCCATCAGGCCTGGTGCATTGGTAGAAAATGTAACTTTCTTTGAAGGTACCAATATCATTGATTTTTCCTCTGCTGTAATTACTGAAAATACAAGAGTCAGTTATCCGCTAACATATATTAGTAATGCAGCAGAATCAGGTATTGGAGGCCTTCCCAAAAATATTTTCTTTTTAACCTGCGATGCGTATGGTGTGTTACCGCCTATTAGTAAATTAACTCCAGAGCAGGCGATGTACCATTTTATTAGTGGTTACACAGCAAAAGTTGCTGGCACCGAAACTGGTGTAATAGAACCGAAAGCCACTTTCAGCACCTGTTTTGGTGCCCCTTTTCTACCCCTGCATCCTGGCTTTTATGCAAAAATGTTGGGTAAAAAAATTAAACATGATAATGTGAATGTCTGGCTTATTAATACAGGATGGATTGCAGGCGGGTATGGGGTTGGTGAAAGAATTAAACTTAATTACACGAGGGCTATGATTACCGCTGCTTTAAATGGAAACTTAGACGATATAGCAACAGCAATACATCCGGTATTTGGTTTGCAAATGCCAACATTTTGTCCTGGCGTGCCAAAGGAGATTTTAAACCCGGCATTTTCATGGCCAGATAAAATAGCTTATGATATTGCTGCAAAAAAATTAGCTGCACAGTTTATAGAAAATTTTGAACAATATGCCAATGGTATTGATGCTTCAATTGTACTTGCCGGACCTAAGCTGTAATAAATTAAAATAACAGAGTAAATTAAAACTAAAGAATGAAATATTTAAAGATATTGTATGTGCAGGTACTGATTGCAATTGTTATTGGAATAGCTGTTGGGCATTTCTATCCTTCCTTTGCAATTCAGTTAAAACCACTGGGAGATGCGTTTATAAAGCTCGTAAAGATGATGGTTGCCCCTGTTATTTTTTGTACTATAGTTACCGGAATATCCGGAATGCAGGATACAAAGAAAGTAGGGAGAGTGGGTTTGAAAGCCATTCTTTATTTTGAAATTGTAACTTCTATTGCATTGGTTATCGGCTTAATTGTGATAAACATTCTTAAACCGGGTACAGGAATGAATGTAGATCCATCTACATTAGATACAAAAGCAGTAGAAGGATATATTACAGAAGGCAAAAGCAAAAGTGTTACCGATTTTTTATTGCATATTATTCCGGATAATATTGTAAATGCACTTTCTAACGGAGATCTTTTGCAAATACTGCTTTTTTCGGTTTTGCTGGGTTTTGCTTTGTCCAAAATTGGTGCAAAAGCAAAACCCTTGCTCAATGGTATCCAGTCATTGGAGTCAGGTTTATTTGCTGTTATAAAAATCATCATGAAGGTGGCCCCATTTGGGGCTTTGGGTGCAATGAGTTTTACCATCGGGAAATATGGAGTAGGCTCTCTTACTTCTCTCGGTCAATTAATGATAGCATTTTACGTTACCTGCATTTTATTTATTTTTGTAGTGCTGGGAAGTATTTTAAAATATACCGGCTTTAACTTGTTTAAGCTCCTGGGATTTATCAAAGAAGAGTTATTGATTGTTTTGGGTACATCATCATCAGAAGCTGCATTACCTGGCTTGATTTGCAAATTAGAGAAAATGGGTTGCTCTGAGCCGGTTGTAGGCCTGGTGATTCCAACTGGCTATTCATTTAACCTTGACGGCACTTCTATTTATCTTACGATGGCTGCGGTTTTTTTAGCACAGGCTACAAATACACCGCTTGATATTAGCCACCAGGTAACACTTTTACTGGTACTTTTATTGACTTCCAAAGGAGCTGCAGGCGTTACCGGCAGTGGGTTTATTACATTAGCTGCTACCCTTCCCATAGTGGGGCATATTCCCGTTGCTTCAATTGCTTTAATACTAGGTATTGACCGGTTTATGAGCGAGGGAAGAGCACTTACCAATATTATAGGAAATGCCGTAGCTACTATTTTCGTTGCTAAATGGGAAAACGAAATTGATCTTTCAGTTGCTAAAAAAACGATAGGCTAATAAAATATTAATATCTACTTCTGCAATGAAATTTTCTGCAACTGACTTAACAGGTGCTGAAAGTAAACGGGAAACCTGCTAGCCTAAGGCTATCGACGCAAATTTACTTAATATGCTTATTAAGCTTGTCAATACAATTACCGAAGACATCATGGAATTAATAAATTCGCGAACCATATTTTAAAGCCAACCCAAAATATTTCGGTTATCTGTCGATAGCGATGAGGAAATAAAATAGCCCCTGAGGGTCACTTTAAAATCAAGCAGTTGCAAAATCTTGCAGCTACTTTTTTATGATTCTGACAAAATTCTGGCAAAAATTTTTGAGATACAAAATGACAAAGAGGCCTTGAAAAAAGAACAGGTGAATTATAAAAGCTTGCTGCAAATTCGGGAAGTAAGTACCCGAATGATTCAAAAACTATCTCCAGGTAAAACGGGATGTGGAAGACCTGGTCAATAGTTAAATAGAAAGAATGATGTTCAACCCGACCTTGACCTTCCTGATAGTTAGAAAATAATGAGTATAAACATTCATTTCACATCCTGAAAAAATCATTATAATTATTTATTCTATTAGCCCGAAGACCCAGTATATTGAAATTCATCCATGTTGTCCCGCGTGAAACCAAAGATGCGGATACCAATGGGACGTACGACTATCAAAAGCAGGGAGAATGACTGTATCTAGTGAAAAGGTAAAGGGATTTAAAGGCTTTGCCTTTCAAATGGAGGGCTTTCTAATTTGCAAATTAGAAGGTTAAGGTCAAAGAAGTTGAAAGAACATTTTGTGGGGATAAAGAATTGCAAATTTTGCATGATAAAAAATTTGCAATGGACCGCCTCAACCAGTGTAAAAATATATTTTCCTGTTTAGTGGCTATACTGGTCTTGCAATTATTGATACAAAAAAATCTCACGCCGGCAAATATTATTATCGGCATTGACGGTAACAAATGGATATTTATTCACCGTAAAAAACCGATTCACCTTTTAATGCTACAATTTAATGCCTTATTTTTTTAAGTATGCCGCATGGGAAAGCATAGAATGATCTGAAAAATTGCATAACTCGTCAAGCAGGCTGCTGAGTTCAAGGCCTGTAACAGTTAAAGTATATTCTACCCGTGGGGGTATTTCATTAAATGATTCTTTGGAAATTAATTTATATTCTTCCAATAATTTTAAACGATCTGCCAGGATATTATCACTGATATGTTGCAAAACATCTTTCAACATGGTAAACCTGTTGTTCCCTTCTTCTATGCTGAAGAGCACTTCTGTTATCCAGCGTTTACTCAGTAAATTGATCAACTCATTGAGTGTGCACCGCTCTTCCAGAAAAACCTGGTTAGAATAATTTGCTGAACTTAACTTTCGGTTGGTCATGCTCCTTATTTAAGTAGTTACTCATTAACGGGTGAGTTCTTGTTAGCTCTCTGTAATTGGTCTTTCTTTGCAACTGGAAACAGGTGCCAAAGTTCCATGGGGATTCAAAAAATATCCTCAGCACTGTAAGGCAAAAATAAACAAAAAAAATTATCATAATTCTTAAAATTAAAAACATGGAATACAGAAAATTAGGAAATACTGAGCTTGAGGTTTCAGCTATAACTTTTGGCGCATGGGCAGCCGGTGGCTGGATGTGGGGTGGTACAGAAAGAAATGATGCTATCAAAGCTATCAGGGCTGCTTATGATATGGGCGTTACTTCAATTGATACAGCCCCAATTTACGGACAAGGCAATAGCGAAGAAATTGTAGGTGAAGCGATAAAAGATCTTCCGAGGGATAAGGTACAGATACTGACCAAGTATGGTATGCGCTGGGATCTGGCTAAAGGCGATTTTGCTTTTCATAGCGCCGATACTAAAGGAAAAGAAATAGATATCTACAAATATGCAGGAAGAGAAAGCATTGTTAAAGAAGTTGAGGATAGTTTACGCAGGTTGGGCACAGATTATATTGATCTGTACCAGATACATTGGCCGGATTTCACTACGCCAATTGAAGAAACAATGATTGCAGTTGCCAAATTAATTGAACAAGGTAAAGTAAGGTATGCAGGTGTATGTAATTACAACGTGGAGCAACTGCAGGAAGCTCAGCAATATGTAAACATTGTATCTAACCAGGTTCCCTACAGTATGGTAATGAGGAATATTGAAGAAGATGTAGTGCCTTATTGTTTGGAAAATAACACCTCCATTTTAGCCTATAGTCCTTTAGAACGCGGGCTGTTAACTGGGAAGATGAAACCAGGTCATGCTTTTGCACAAGGTGATCACAGAGCAGGCCTTTATTTCTTTACGGATGAAAATATTAAAAGAACCAGTGCCTTCCTTGAAAAAATACAACCACTGGCAGCAGAAAAGAATGCTACCCTTGCCCAGTTAGTTCTTAGATGGACAATTGAGCAGCCCGGAATAACCATTGCACTGGCAGGTGCCAGAAATGAAAAACAGGCTATGGAAAATGCCTGGGCGCTTACTATCAATTTGTCGGCTGAAGAAATAGCATTTATAAGCCAGGAACTTTCTCACCTGGAGTTGAATACGCAAAAAAGAAGCGAACCGGTAAATATAGATCAATGAAAACTTGCAAACTGGATGGATAGATTTGGGTACCATGGGAATACCGATGGCCAGGAATTTACTAAACAAAGGGTTTTCGGTTTGTGTGTAAAAGCGGACAAAGGAGAAAGAAAAAGAATTAATTGAACTTGGGACATCCGCTGCCGGTAGTTCTCAGAAATTAACGGAGACAACTATCCGAATCATATGCTGGCATTTGGAGCTGGTTTAAAAGATGGAAGAGATGACCGATATGTTGACGTATGTCAGAAACAGTATTGGTAATAAAGCAAGTAAAATATCTGCAAACCAGGTTAAAGCGCTGAGGAAATAAATGAACTTTTTTTAATGTAATGCCGTTAATCCGAAAGGTTATCAGTGCTGGTAGAAGGTGCCACTATTTTATATAGTGCGTACACAAATAACAATTTAAAAAATAAAACATGAAAATCAAAAATGGCCTGTTAGTCGCATTACTTTTTTATCTGCCAATGTAATGGCTTTTGATAACAAGCCTGCTGAAAAAGATATATACCAGATTAAGGTGTATCGTATGAAAACGAATGACCAGGTGGCACAAGTTGATACTTTTTTGAAGAATGCTTACCTGCCTGCATTACATCGGTTAGGAATTTCCAGCGTTGGTGTCTTTAAAAATGCAGGAATTGATACCACTGTGGAAAAAAGCATTTATGTATGGATACCTTTGCGTTCATTGGAACAGCTCAATCGTATAGAAGACGGACTTACTAAAGATTTAAAGTATAACAATGATGGCGCTGCTTATCTGAATGTTCCTTTCAATGCTGCGGCTTATACACGTATAGAGACTATTGTACTGCGGGCTTTTAGCAAAATGCCCCATTTTCAACATCCCTCACTTAAAGGTGATACTGAGAAAAGGATTTTTGAGCTACGCAGTTATGAAGGATCAGGTGAAAAATTATATAAACAGAAAGTGCATATGTTTAATGAAGGCGGTGAGATCACCCTGTTTAACAGGCTTGGCTTTAATGCTGTTTTCTACGCCGAAGTACTGGCAGGCAGCCATATGCCAAACCTGATGTATATGACAAGTTTTGATAACATGGTAAGCAGAGATGAGCATTGGAAAATTTTTGGAGCAGATCCCGAATGGAAAAGATTGTCTGCTTTGCCTGAATATCAGCATACGGTTTCTAAAGCAGATATTCTTTTACTGCATCCTGCATCCTATTCTGAATTATAACTTATCGAACTTTGTTAAGGAAAGGGAAATGTTATTTAGTCTTTCAAATCCTTTTTTGTTAGGAGCGATGTGGATTGATACAACTTTCACTCTTTTAATTTTTGTTGCAAAACAGGAATATCCGTTTCAAAAATTAAAATGCTACGAAAATTTAATTTATCAAGCATTATGAATGGCTTTCCCGATTTGATTAGAGCAATAAATTTTCTATCTTTAGTTGATATCTAAAACAACACGCCGGAGTGTGTTTTAAAGGAGCTGGGTTAAGCATGAGGCAAATTACTACAAATGCAAGAATTACGAGAATCAGGAATTGATATTTTAGGTAAAATTCCATGGGGCTCGCACTTCTGTAACTTTTATGAAACCAAACAGGATCTGCTCGATACCCTGATTCCGTATTTCAAAGCAGGATTAGAAAATAATGAGTTTTGCCTGTGGGTAGTTTCAATGCCGGGGTTAATTACACCTGAAGAAGCAAAACTTGCATTGTCAGGATCTATCCCGGGCTTTGATCAATACCTGGCGGAACAGAAAATAGAGATTCTGAACAGCGCTGACTGGTACCTGGAAAAAAATGTATTTGATGCAGAGAAGGCAATGAATGCATGGCACATAAAACTCAGCAATGCGTTGGCTTTGGGCTGCGATGGAATGCGGGTTTCAGGAGATGAAGCCTGGTTAAATGAGCAATATTGGAAAGATTTTTATGGTTATGAAAAAAAACTTAATCGTTCCACTACCAATATCCGAATGATCGTATTATGTGCCTACCCGCTTTCCAGTGTAGGCGCTGCTGATATCTTTGATATTGTGCAGGCACACCAATTTACAATAGCAATACGAAAAGGGAAATGGGAAGTGATTGAGGTGGCCGTACAAATAAAAGCGATGGCCGAAATAAAAAAACTCAATGAGGAACTGCAAATAAATAAAATACCAATTCCCGCAACTGCACCGATCTTAAAATATCTTGCTGCCGTTATATCGGTTACTGTAGCATTATTAATAGCTTTGTTTCTTGATGTTCACCTGGTAACTGCTCCTGTATCGTTGTTTCTTTGTGCTCTCATGTTCAGCGCATGGTATGGTGGAATCAAGCCAGGTTTACTTGCGCTGTTGCTCTCTCTTGTTGCTTTTAAGTTCTTTTTTGCGGCACCCGTTTATTCGTTGGCTATTCATATTACTGAAGTACCGCGCATTCTCATCTTTACTTTGTCGGCTCTTTTTGTAGTATTACTCAGCGCAAATCAAAGGAGCAAAACAAAATCCCTTATTCAGGCACGTAATGTTCTTGAAGAGATGATTCAAAAATTGCAAAAAAACAACGCAATGCTCCAGGTAGAAATTACCGAGCGTAAACACGCTGAAGATGCGATCCGCCAAAGCGAAGACCGCATCCGGCTTATTATCGACACCATTCCCACTATGGCATGGAGTGTTCAGCCTGATGGCACAATTGATTTCGTTAATCAACGCTGGCTGGACTATACCGGTCTTTCTTTGGGGAAAGTGGTTAAGGAACCTACGGGTATAATCCATCCCCAGGACCTTTCGGATGTTACAGAAAAATGGCGTGCAAATATGGCTGCTGAAGAGCCTTACGAGAATGAAATGCGCCTGCGCAGGGCGGATGGCGAATATCGCTGGTTTCTGGTGCGTACTGCACCATTATATGATGAACAGGGCAAGCTCATTAAGTGGTATGGAGTAGCGATTGATATTGAGGATAGTAAGTGGGCGCAGGATGAATTGCGTTTAGCTTATCAACGCTTATCATATCATTTTGAAAATACACCACTTGCGGTTATTGAGCTGGATAGAGATTTGTTTATTAAACGATGGTCAAAACGGGCCGAAGAAATTTTTGGATGGGAGGCGTCAGAAGCACTTGGAAAAAATGTGTATGACATTGACTTTCCTATCATTTATAAAGAAGACATACCTGCGGTGGATACAATAAACGAGCAATTGATAAAAGGAGTTGTGGACAGGAATCTGAGCCTCAACCGTAATTATACCAAAGATGGCACGGTAATTTATTCGGAATGGTATAACTCTGTTTTACGGGATGAGCAAGGAAATGTAATCACTATATTGTCGCTTGTACATGATGTAACGGAAAGAAAAAAAACAGAAGAAACGTTGAATCAATCCTATGAAGAAATAAAACGAATGACAGCACACCTGCAGAATATTCGTGAAGAAGAACGAATAGTTATTGCAAGGGAAATTCATGATGAACTGGGACAACAATTAACAGTATTGAAAATGGAGACGAAGGGACTGACCAAAAAATTAAATGTAACAGACGAAGGAGTAAAATATAAAATTGCAGAAATTATAGATTTACTTGACGAGATGGTAAAATCGGTAAGAAGAATTTGTTCAGAATTAAGACCTAGTTTACTGTATAATCTTGGACTGGCTGCAGCTATAGAATGGCACCTGAAAGAATTTGAAAAAAGATCAGGAATTAAAACCGTTTTTAATGAGTTGAGCGAAGACTTAGATATACCCGATTCAATAAAGAATGGGTTATTTCGTATTTTACAGGAGGCACTGACCAATATAAGCAGGCATGCAAACGCTACTACAATAACTGTAACTTTAGAGCAAAAAGATCAACAACTTATTTTAACTATTGAAGATAACGGAAGGGGATTTGAAAAGAAGGAAATTGACTCAAAAAAAACACTGGGTATTTTAGGCATGAAAGAACGCACCCAGGTAATGGGTGGAAATTATGAGATCAACAGTATACCTGGAAAAGGAACTACTGTTATGGTGACTGTACCATACACGAAAAAATGATAACCAAAATAATTAATACTGATGCGGATTTTGATTGCTGACGATCATGCTATTGTTCGTAAAGGGTTTAAACAACTTTTGTTCGAAGAATATCCGGCTTCTGAGATAGCAGAAGTGGGTACAGGTGAAGACCTTATTGCAAAAGTAATCAATGAAAAATGGGATGTAGTGATCTGTGATCTGGATATGCCGGGACGTAGCGGCCTTGATGCCATGAAACAGATAAAAGAAATCGCCCCAAAACTACCTGTGCTTATTGTCAGCATACATCCTGAAGAGCAATATACCGTAAGAGTTTTAAAAACAGGCGCAGCCGGGTATGTAAGTAAGGATGCAGCTACTGAAGAACTTGCAAAAGCTGTGCGGCTGATATTGCAGGGACGTAAATATATATCTTCTTCTATGGCGCAAATAATTGCCCGGGATATGATTGGACCTCACACGCCAACGGATAAAATGCTTCATGAATTCCTCTCAAACAGGGAATTTGAGGTCTTTAAACTAATAGCTTCAGGGAGCACCATTGCTGCAGTTGCAGAAAAATTTTCACTGAGCACTACTACAGTAAGTACCCATCGTGCAAGGATACTGGTAAAGATGAACATGAAATCAAATGCGGAATTAATAAGATACGCACTAGATAATAAATTAATCTGAACCATTTTTGGAACAATAAAAGTATATTGCCAATTTTTTAGCCCATCCTTTTATAAGTTTTCATATTTATAACTACTCCCGTTTTCATATTTATAACTACATTTTATATTAGTAATAGATAGTTACTTTGCTTTTACCATTTGAAATCACAACCGGATGAAAAGCCATCATTATGGCAGAGCAAGCCCTTAAAGTCACACACAATCAATTACCGAAATTTTGATAAAATCGCCAAAAGCAACGTGGTTTTGTAAGCCATGAAAAGAAGCTTTAAAGGAAGAAATAAGCTACTTGTTTTCTGATTTTGTTATAAAAGTACTTTCAGGGACCGGGCTTTCACTGCTTATTATTTAATTATTACATTAACTTTTAATAGAAGGGGTTACAGCATGAAGGAACTATTAAAAATATTAATACTAGAAGACAGCGAAGCTGATGCAGAAATAGTACAGCGATTGTTGCAAAGGGAAAAACTGCACTGTGAATTCAGTGTGGCTGCCAATAAAGAAACCTACATGCAGGCACTGGATCGGTTTTACCCCGACATTATTCTGTCCGACCATTCCCTGCCTCAGTTTGATTCAGCCGATGCACTTGTTATAGCCCGTGAACAGTTTCCCGGAATACCTTTTATAATGGTAACAGGAACTGCGTCAGAAGAGTTTGCCGCAGAGATTATTAAATTAGGGGCTGACGATTATGTCCTCAAAGACCGGATGGGGAGATTACCGGCAGTTATAATTAAAACTATTCAAAGACGAAAATCGGAAAAAGAAAAACTGGAAGCAGAAAAAAGAATAGTTCAATCTGAAATCAACCTCCGGGCAATTTTTGAAAATACTTCTGAAGGGTTTTTATTACTGGACAGGGATGCTGTTATAATGGCTTTTAACAGTAAGGCATCTGCATACAGTTTTTTTAGCAGGCAACCGGAATTTCAAATTGGCCAGTCCATTTATGATTTTATTGAAGATTCAAGAAAAGAATTTGTTCAGGAAATTATTGAAAAAGTATTAAACGGCGAAAGTATTCAGTATGACCGTTCTTATGAAACGGGAAATGGCAATATCGTATGGATTGATTTTTCTGCAACACCGGTTATTGAATCAGGCCAGGTAAAAGCTTTATGTATTGCGGGTCGGGACATCACTGAAAAAAAAAATGTTGAACAGGAAAGAGAATTTGAGCGTAGTAATCTAAAAGCGCTGATAAATAATACCAATGATCTTATGTGGAGTGTGAGCACGGACTTCAAACTAATTACTTCCAATGAAGCATTTGATAATATGGTTAAAGCTATATCAGGTGATAACATTGTAAAAGGAAATGATGTTCTTTCAATCGGATTCAAAAGAGAACAAATAAGCCGCTTTCGCAAATATTATGAACAGGCATTTTCGGGAGAAAGCTTTACAGAAATTGAGCACGTTGATTTCCCCGATGAGTTTTGGTCCGAAATTTCTTTTTATCCTATTTATAATGCTGGTATTGTTATTGGCGCAGCATGTTTTTCACGTGACATTACCCAGCGCAAAAAAGCTGAAAAGGAAATAAATGATTACAAAAACGCACTGGACCAATCTTCAATAGTATCCATTACCGATCAAAAGGGAATTATCAAATATGTTAATGACAACTTCTGTAAAATTTCAGGTTATTCAGCAAGTGAATTGATAGGGCAGGACCACCGGATGATTAATCCCCGTTACCATCCTGATAATTATATCGAAAATATGTGGGCAATGATCTCCAAAGGTAATATATGGAGAGGTGAATTCTGTAATGAAGCAAAAAATACCTCCCTGTATTGGGTGGATGCCACTATAATTCCTTTTTTGGATAGTAAAGGAAACCCAGTTCAGTACCTGGCCATTACTAATGATGTAACAGGAAAAAAAAGGATGGAGAAGGACCTGATAAAACAAAAGATTGAAGAGCAAAAGAAGATTGCAAGGGCTATTATAAAAGCACAGGAAAAGGAAAGAAACTATATAGGACAGGAATTGCATGATAATATAAATCAGATATTAGCCACTGTAAAAATGTTCCTGGGCACTGCATCGAAAAAAAATGAAGACATAAAGGAATTGATTAAATATCCACTTGAGTTACTTGATAGTTCAATAGAAGGCATTCGTGTATTATCCCACGAACTGGTAACTACACTTAAAGACATTGATTTACAAATCATGATCAGGGACTTGCTTAATAATTTCGGCCAGAATACCTCTGTAAAAACAAAATTTACATATTTGGAGTCCAGTGGATCATTTTCTGATGATCTTAAATTAAATATATACAGGATTATACAGGAACAGCTGAATAATATTATGAAACATGCTGCTGCAAAAAATGTTACTGTTTCAGTAAAGGTAGATAACAATATTATCATGATTGTAATAGCCGATGATGGTAAAGGGTTTGATGTGAGTAAAAAAAGAAAAGGGATAGGCATTTCAAATATAATAAACAGGATCGAATCTTATAACGGCAAAGTGGAAATATTAAGTACGCCCGGGAATGGATGCCTGGTAAACATCGAAGTGCCGGTTTAAAACTGGTAGTTGTTATCTGGTATTGCTCAATATGGTCTGCTTAGTGCTTGACTTTATATAATTTATACCCAAAAATAAAAATAACCAGGTAGCAAATAATAGGGAGATAATAAGCATGTGCCACGTCTTTATTGGCAATCATACCCATTAACGGGGGAAATACAGCACCGCCAACAACGCCCATTACAATAAATGAAGAAGCCTGTTGCGTATGAGCACCTAAATTCTTTAAGCCCAAACTAAATATGGTAGGGAACATGATACTGAAAAAGAAATTCAACATGATCAATGCAATAAACGAAGGCCATCCAAAACTTTGTGCAATAACCAGGCACATAATCATACTGCCTAAAGCAAATGCTGCTAATAATTTGTTGGGCGCAATAAATCTCATTAAATAGGTTCCGATGAAACGACCAGCCATCATCATAACCATACTCAATGAAAAATAATAAGCCGATGTATCCTGGGGGAACCCCATTTTCTCCACGCCATAATTGATAAAGAAAGCCCATGTACCTCCTTGTGCGGCTACATTAAAGAATTGTGCAATGGCAGCCCACACAAAATGTTTATGTTGAAATAATTTTTTACTGGGAGCTAGATCTACATTTACTGCATCAGGATTAACTTCGGCTATAGTTACATGCGGATCAATCAATGCAGGCACTTTTACAAAGGAGAATGCAACTGCGATCAAAGTTATTACAGAACCAATAACGACGTATAAAGTTTTTACAGAAGTCAGGTCTGTTGAAGAATGATTGGTTCCTTTTAAAATAAAATACCCGCCGATTAACGGGCCTACCACTGCACCAAGACCGTTAAACGATTGCGCAAAATTAATACGCTGATCACTTGTTCGCTGGTCTCCCAATGAGGCAACAAAAGGATGCGCCACTGTTTCCAATGTTGCCAGGCCGCAAGCCAGTATAAATAATGCAAAACGAAAAAAAGTAAAAGACGCTGTATTGGAAGCAGGTATAAATAAAAATGACCCGATGGCATACAGGGATAAGCCAAGTAATACCCCTTTTTTATAACCGAATTTTTTCATGAACATTCCGGCAGGAATACCCATAATAAAATAGGCGCCAAAAATAGAAAACTGTACCAGCCCCGATTGAGCTTTTGTTACTCCAAGTACGTTCTGGAAATGACGGTTTAATACATCGCCCATTGTTATAGCAACCCCCCATAACAAAAATAATGAGGTAACAAAAATCATAGTAACGAGAAATTTATTCTCTGTAAATTTTGCTTTGGTAGCCATGCTGTTTTTATTTTATTGTATAGAAATGACGGTTTGTTAATAAATGAAATGTCTGCTGGAGCGCATTTCATTTATTATGCTTATAATGAAGTAATAAGGGAATTGATATTTACCGCACCTAACAGTGCTGCGTGCTCGCCGAGTATTGATTTTTTTATGTGTGCTATTGTAGCCAGGTTGCCAAGGCTCTCGTCGATGCCATCCTTAAATAATTCTATAGCCTGGGCAATATTTCCCCCCAGTACTATCATTTCAATTTCCTGTTCATGGATGGTTTTTTTAATAAATTCTCCAAGATTGATACCAAATTCATTAAATACAATTTTAACCTGCTTGTCGGAGTAATAAATATCAGCCATCTCCTTTACATCATTAACTGTTTTTTTTGATAACTGGTTATACCTTGTAACAAACCATCTCGACGATAAAAAATCTTCTGCTATGCCCGTCAAAAAAGGAGAGTGCCACAAATCAGCATCTTCAGCTATACCATTGTTAAACAAAGCAGAACCCAGACCAGTGCCTAATGTTAAACCCATTACATTGTCAAGGCCCCTGGCAATCCCGCATGCCACTTCTCCCTGTAAAAAGCAAGCGGCATCATTGGCAAAGGTGATGCTGTGGGCAGGTTGATTTAACGCTGTAGCTAAAAGTTTTTTAACGTTAACACCATAGAGTGCTTCATATTTGTGCTGCCCCTTTATATACGAGATGCCCTCTTCGTAATCAAATGGACCTGGCATAGCAATACCAATGTTTACTTTTTTTTCATCAACAACTGCCAATGCCTGCTTTATTATTGCTGTCCAGTCAGTCACAATTTCATCTGCGCTTTTAGAAGCATCTATTTTTGCCCGGTTAACTGAACCTTCTACGATCGTGTTTGAAGCGATTTCTATTAAAGCAGAAGTAACATGGGAACCACCAATATCAACACCGCATGAATAATTTGATTTCATAGTTTTAGTTATTAAGATTTATTAATTCAAAAGTAATCTTGTTTTTAGCCTGATGTCTTCAGAAGAACTTCCTAACATTATTTCAAACCAGCCGGGTTCCATAACAAATTTCATATCGCGATTATAAAGTGAAAAGTCGCCGACTTTTAAAACCATAGTTACTTCTTTCTCCTCACCAGGTGAAAGATTGATCCTGTCGAAGCCTCTTAGTTTTCTATCGTAAGTTGTTACAGAACTAATCTCATCATGCAGGTATAGCTGCGCTATTTCGGTGCCAGCTATTTTACCGGTATTTTTAATTTTAAAATGAATAAAGACCTGACCTGAGGTTTTATATTTGTCTGCGTCTACTTTAAGATCGCTGTATTGAAATGTTGTATAACTTAAACCATATCCAAATGGAAATAAAAAGCCGCTTACATTTGCATCTCCTTTGGCGTCCGCAGATGGTTTCATAGGAAAGGAAAGCGGAATTTGACCAACATGCTTGGGAAAAGGCACACATAATTTTCCACAAGGATTGAATGCGCCAAAAAGCACATCGGCAATAGCAGTGCCCGTTTGCTCTCCAAGGTACCAGGTTTCGATAATTGCTGGTAATATACGTTTGGCAAAATTTAAAGTAGTTGGTCTCCCACCTACATGAATCAAGACTAAAGGTTTATTTAGAGCAGCAAGTTTTTCAAGCAATAACTCTTGTCTTCCCGGAAGATTTAAGTTGAGTCGTGAGTGTGTTTCACCAATTGTGTTTTCATTGTCACCTAGCACTAATAAAATAATGTCTGCTTGCAAAGCTGTAACTATTGCCGAGTCCATCAATGCCGTTTCGTCTTTGGTTATTGGAAAATCTTCAATGTCACTGGCAGGAAAATTCGGGTCTGTATGTTTGCATCCTTCAGCATATAATAGTTTAACACTGGCAGGTATCGCTCTTGAAATACCGTCATATACGGTTGTTACATTTGGATGAACAGGACCGTAACGGGATAAAAGGCTATTGTATTCTTTTGCGTTAGGACCGATGATGGCTACACTGCTTATCTTATTTTTATCCAGCGGAAGTAAATTATTATCGTTCTTTAAAAGCACTATGCTTTCCCTGGCTGCCTGCATTGTTAATTGGCGTGCGGTTTCATTATGCACAATAGTATCTGCAGCAGCAATATCCAGATAAGGGTGATCAAATAAACCCAGCCAAAATTTTACCCTTAATACTTCCTTTACACGCTCATCAATAATTTTCATCGGCAGACTTCCGTTCTTAACAGCCCGTCTTACGCCATTGATATAATCTCTTGGATTTTGAAAATCTGTTCTTACATTCATTCCGGCCGTTAGAGACATGCGTGCTGCATCCGCCGTGTCGGTTGCCACATGATGTTTGCTAAAAAGATCTTCAAATGCATGACTATCGCTTACTATATACCCCTTGAATCCAAATTGTTTGCGCAAAATATCTGTAAGAAAATAATGACTTGAAATAACAGGTACGCCATCATAATCATTATATGAAGCCATCGTTCCCAATGCACCAGCTTCCTGGAAAGCAATGCGGAAGGGCTCTAAATATAATTCCCACATTTCACGGGCTGCTACATGGGGGTCAATTCTTACACCGCCATCGCGGCCGCCTACAGGAATTCCATATACAGCAAAATGTTTGGCAGTTGAAACTATCCTGTTCTTTTGTATTCCCAAAATATTTTGTTTGCCCAACTGCCCAACTAAGTAAGGGTCAGAACCATAGGTTTCTTCAATGCGGCCCCATCGTGGATCTGATGCTACATCAAGGATGGGTGAATAGACATTGGTATAACCCAAAGCCTTTGCCTCTCTGCTTGTAACTTCTCCAATTTTGTAAACAAGGTCTTTGTTAAAAGTACACCCTTGTGCAATTTGTGCAGGAAAATAAGTAGCCTTCATATGATTAAGCCCACGAATACCTTCTGCAGTAAAATCTACCGGGATACCTAAACGTGTTTCTTCAATAAACCACTTTTGTATTTTATTGATAGCATCTGTATGTGAAGAATATGGATATGCATATATTGTATCTTTTCTTAAACCGGTTAACTGTTCATCAATATTGGCGATGCCATCTTTCCATACACTGTCCTTCCAGCCCGGCTGTGGCAGGCGATCTTTTAGCACAGCTCCATAACCATACAGCGTAGCTAACTGGCAGGTCTTTTCTTCCAGGTTCATCTGGCTTAGTAAATTCAGAACCCTTGACTCTACTGGCCTTGAGACATCTTCATAAATATCTTTCCTGCCATTTTTATTAAAGTCTATCCAGCCATCTTTTTTTAAATCACCCCGCTGGTTAAACGATATTTGAAATATACACACAACCAGTATAAATAATAAGGATAATAGCCTTCGCATTAGCAAGGATTTTTTTTTATAATTATTTTCATCTTCTATTTGTTTGATAAACCCAATAAGTCTGCCACCATATTTGACAGCAGCTTACCTGCTATAGGATCAGTAATACCTTTTTCTACCAGCATAGTTGAAATAATTGCTTCACCATTATCTTTTATTTTCACAATTGGAAATCCTTTTATCGTTTCCATGAATTTTGAGCGCTGGTCCATTTCGCCGTTAATGTAACCATGGATGCGTATGTGAGAAGCAAGCAGGTTTATATTGCTGCTACGGTTAACCATTAACGACATATTGCAAACAGCCGGCAGTTCTCTTCTGGTATTATTAAAATATCGCAACTCAAGAGGTTCTATATCATTAAATACAGGCGATTCAGGAATTTCCGGATTAGCCATATCAGCTTCCAGGTCTGTAAGCCATCCGGTAATATATTCCGGGTACATGGCTTTTGAAGCAGACTCCGAAGATAATAGCAACAACTTGCCACCCTTCGCCACTATACTTCTTATTTGCCGTATGTCTTGTGCAGAGCAGTTTTTAGCGGTGTCAAGGCCTGCAAAAACGTACAGATCAGCCTGTGTGCCAGCAGCAGCGCTTATTGAAGTTGCTACTGTGGTCTTAATGTTGAGCAGATCAAATACCGGTTTCATATTATTGTTAAAATCAACCAACACAATTTTTTTACTGGCAGCAGATTGTAAACCACTCCATTGTTTTTTTGCAAGTAGTATTTTATATTCGTTGGTTGATACGGCTTTGCCTTTTGCCAGAAGCTCCAATACCAGCTTTGCATTTAGTTTACCGGTAGTAAGGTTTATTGGGATCATAATATCCGGTGTGATCCATTCGCGGCCATAATGCTTTACTATGGTAACGCCTGTTTTGCCTGAAGAGATTATGGTGCCGTTATCGGCAACTAATTTCCAGCTAAGGGTAGACGCCGGTAGATCGCTGCCATCTTCCTTATCATTTACAACACAGATTCGTGCAGGTAATTTATCTCCTGCATAAAAATGCCGTCCCCAAAGTTCGGCGCTTACCAGTACCGGGCTTAAGGCTCTCTTCATGGCATAATAAGTAGGGTAGGGCTCTATCTTTTTAGCATCATATACATTTCTAAACCACGTAAGCAAAGCAAAGTGAATTATACCTGAAGCCTGATCATCTGATCTGCGAAAAGCTTCTGCCTGTTCACCGGTAATAAATGATTGTACTTCTAAAAAGTTGGCTGGGTCTGCATTTTCATAAGCAAGATTACCAATAAGTGATTGCGGATTTTGATGAACAATGGTATAAAATCGCGTAGCGTGACCAGTTTCAGTATTAGGATAACCGCTTGACATTTCCTGGCTTATCAGCGGCCGCCCTTCGTTCTTATTTTCTTTTTGAAATTCCCCGTTAAATTGCCTGAACAGTGAATGATCGTACCAGTTAATATAAGCATGTATATCATCAATATCCCCATCATCAATATCGGTATAAAAAGCCTCCCCAAATCTTTTCTTTTTTCTTTTATAATTTGAATCGAATACAATTGGGCGGGTACTGTCAACCTTGCGCATTCTTTTTACCACATCCGATATGATCTTCATCTTTACTTTCGCTCTTTCAGTATCCGGATCATTATCGTAAAATTTCATCTCGTTGTTCACCGTCCATAAAAGCAGCGAAGGATGATTCCGGAACTTTTTTAATAATGCCATAAATTCGTCAGCCCATAAGTCAACCAACTTTGCATCTGGCATAGAAGAGCTGAGAAACAACCAGGGCCAGGAGCCTTCAAAACTTACACCTATTCCATTGCTGTCGGCGGCATTCATCCATAGTTCATTCCATGGAGAGGTGTGCGTTCGGGTGATGTCAATATTTCCACGCTTCATAACCTGGAAAAAACTATCTGCCAGTTCTTTACTATTGGGTGCCAGGGCAAATGGCGTATGATTTCCGCCACGCAACCAATAGCGTTTTCCGTTCAGCCATAAATAGCCATCCCTCGATTCGAATGTACGAAAGCCGGATGTGATGGTTGTAACATCCAGTTCCTTATTATCAGCTATTACACTAAAAGTGAAATCATACAGGTTAGGAGACTGAGGACTCCATAGTTTTGGCTTCAGTTCATCAATCGAATAGGTAAATATTTTTTCTTCCCCCGCTTTTATTGCTGTATTAATAAGCGATTTATTGCTGGTTAAAATAGCGCCTGTTTTTTTATCTTTTATAGCTGTGCTGATGTAAAAGGTGGTGGCTTTAGTATTATTGTTTTTTAGGGTGATATCAAATTGAGCACCGGTAAGATGAGGTTTAATAAATACATCCTGCAGCTTTAAAGCATCGGTTATTATTAATGATACGGGTTGCCATATGCCTGCAGGGTCGCCATTATAAAAACCATGTGCAAGATCTTTAAGCATTTTATTGGTTACTTCCACGCTTACGGCTACGTCTATTATTTTTCCTGCATCTTTAATATCTTTTACATAATCACGAACCACTTTTACAGTGACCAGGTTTTTACCAGGCTTGAATAATGATCTCCCTTCTACACGCATTTCGCCAAACATGCCTATATGGTCGCCTGCCTTTACGCCATTGATCCATACCTCGGCTACTTTTGAAACAGCATCAAAAACCAATTCGGTATTTTTTTCAGTAATGTTGTCCGGCAATTCAATCCATTGCCTGTACCAGGCAAAGCTGGTTTTTTTATAGTCGAAAGTATAACCTTCGCAACGGGCAGTTTCCATCCGGAAATAAGTATCTGAAGTTCCTTTTGAAGCATTACCAAAGGCTTCACCATGTAGCCAGATACGGATGGGGTTCCAGAAACTGGGTACAGTCATTACATGCCAGTCATCATCACTTACAGCAGGAGACGTGGCTATATCCGGCTCACCTAACTGGTAGCCCGGCATAAACAACCATTTGCCATCAAGCGAGATAGCTGTTCTTCCGGCTGCCAGATGCTTAACCTGCAATGCTTGATAAGAAGCTCTTTCAGTGACACGTTTTTTTTCTTTATCTGTAGCAGAAATTATAACCGTATATTCTTTAACGGCTTCACTTAAGGGTTCTGCGGATGGTTTACTAACCGAGAGATCTTTATACTCAGTTTTAATCCATCCGCCCCCGAGCGTAATTTTGCCGGAAGGGGCAAGATTATTGTTTTTATCTTTAACGTCAATACGGGGTAAAGTTTCGTTGTTTAAAAACACCTGGAAACGATTGCCCCTGACCCGGATCCTGAAATGGTACCATACGCCGGTACTGGGTTTAAAGTCCAGCATTCGCAATGCCAAGAATTCATCTGCGCCCATATAACCCATACGGGCAAAATATAAACTGTTTTGATTACCACCTCTAAATCCCAGCACATATCTGTCATCGCGGTTGTACGCCCTGAAGCCGGCCCATATCTGTACTTGCTTTTCCGTGGAGGGAGTTCTTGCACTGAACTTAATATCGTAGTCTGCCCATACTGACTGTCCAAATTCAGCATAGCTGTCCCTGGTTATAAGTAAACCTTTCTCCAATTGGCAAAGACCATTACCCTTCGTTTCAAATTTCGTGTTTAAAATAGTATTACTTTCTTTTGAACCAAAATCGGGTTGCGCCTTTACTTCTGCTAATAAAATATGTAGCAACAGAAACAACAGTATAAACCGCAATGTTTTTTTTCTCATATTCATCATATAATGCATTTTCGTTAATCTTTAATAAATGTTTCCGTAGATTTTTTATTCGGTACTTATGAGATTTATTTTATTTTGAAAAACCGTACTGTTGCTGATAAAGGAAGAAACAGTTACAGCCATATTGGGATGATAACATAAAGAGCAATGGAGTAGTGTGAAAGTTAGTTTTAAAGATTGGCAAGCCATCAGGTCGTTAAGTTTATTCTGCTGATAAATAATATTACTGCAATAATAATTTCCCTAAACTAATATTTGATTAATAAACGCTTAACAGCAATTATTGCGTTTATTTTTTAATTAGATCTTAATTATTAACTTTAAGGAGTTACCTAAAGTCAAAAAATAATCCACCAGGCAGATACAGCCAGAACCTCGTTTAGCGGTGCTATTTATATTATTGCGTCAACTCTTCAAATAAAATCATTAAAAAACCTGGAGTCAATGACCAGGTATTCTTCTTTCATTGACGATGCAGTGTCAAACCTGTTCATTATTGCTATTACTGCTGGTATAATTATAATATGGCAGGAAAACCTTCTTTTTTTTCTAAAAAAACACAATTAATTTTTTTGTTAAGCGCATATTAATGCTTAATTAATAAGACTAAGCGAAATTTGATTTATTATTTAACGAAACTGCCAACTGTATGAGAAAAGTAATTATTCTGCTCTTCATGGTGTTATCTGCAACCATGATTTATGCGCAATCAAAAACATTAAAGGGAAAAGTAACAGATAACAAGGGTACGCCGCTTGTTGGCGTAACAATCACTGTAAAAAACAAGCCCGCTCTAAAAGTAATATCCAATGAAGCAGGGTTATACGAGGTTAATTTACCTGATCCTGCAAACGATGTCCTTGTTTTTTCTTATGTGGGATTTTTATCACAGGAGATTAAAGTAAACAACCAGGCATCAATAAATGTGAAGTTAAAAACCAATTTAAGCCAGCTGGATGATGTAATAGTGGTATCGGCATTAGGAATTAACCGAACTCAGAAATCCCTGACTTATGCTTCCCAGAACGTTGACCCCAAATCAATGACTGAAGCAAGGGACGTAAGCTGGCTTAATACCCTTGCCGGAAAGGTTGCGGGCCTTCAGATTACAGGCACCGGACAACCAGGCGGAAGTGTACGTATGACTTTACGTGGCGATAATTCTTTGTCTGGTAACAATCAGCCGCTTATCGTAGTTGATGGTATACCTATTGAAAATTCTCCCGGGGACGCAGGAGGAAACATGGATTATGGAAATGCTGCAGCGAATATAAACCCCGATGATATTGAATCTATCACGGTTTTGAAAGGCCCTAATGGTGCGGCTTTGTATGGTGCAAAAGCAGCAAATGGTGCTATACTGATTACCCTTAAAAAAGGAAAACCAGGAGGTGATGGCGCGCTGGGAATCGATGTAAATCAAAGCCTGCAGATGTATAAAATAACGACATTTCCGGAATACCAGAATGTTTATGGGGAAGGAACGAATTTAAGATTGGTCGGCGGTAATGCCAATAATATAAACCAGGCTACCGGTGCCGTAAACATGGGTACCAATAACCAAAGCTGGGGTGCCCCTATGTTAGGACAGCCATATAATACCTATGGGGCTGTACCAATACCCGGAGGATTTATGCCGCAGTCTGATAATGTCAAAGACCTGTATCAAACAGGTATTACCAGTACCACAAATCTCTCTCTCAGTAAGTCAGATGCCAACTCAGCCTTCAGGCTCTCCTACGGCTATACAAAAGGTAATGACGTTATAGACAATTTAAACCTTATAAAAAAGCATACCCTAAACCTTAGTGCTTCCAGGAACCTCGGTAAATTAATACGAATTGAGACCCGCCTGAGCTATACTAACTGGAATACGAAAAACAGGATGCTTAAAAATCTGGATAACTCTAATCCACTGGCAACTTATGTTTACATGGCCCGTAGCACAAGGCTGGATGGTTTTTTACCTTACGCAGATGCAAACGGCAATTCGATTGCTACCGGCCAGGTGAATAATACGGAGAATCCCTACTGGGCCATTTATGCCAACTCAAATGAAGATACCCGGTCTGCACTAAACGGTGGTATAATGGCCACAATCAATGTATCACCTGCATTAAAGATCAGGGGGCAGATTGTAGCCGATTTGGCTACCACAGAAAATTATATTTATAAGGAACTGGGTGGTAGAACACTCCCGCTTGGGTCTTATTCCAACAGTTTAACCAGGCAAAATAACATGACTTATGAGGTATTGGCAATGTATACAAAGAAACTGACCTCGAATTTTAGTGTCGATGGGCTGGCCGGGTTTAGCATTGCAGATGTTAATGTATTGGGAAGAGCTGCCTCAATAAGCTCTTTACTGGTGCATAATATGCCAAGCATCGGAAACGCAAATGCGGTACCTGTTGCAACAGAATTTTTAACCAGGTCAAGGCAGCAATCAGCTTTTGCCAAAGCAGGTGTAGGCTATAAAGAATTTCTGTTTTTAGAAGTTTCAGGCAGAAAAGAATGGTCTTCTACCTTGCCTTTAAATAATAACTCCTTCTTTTACCCGGGTGTAGGTGCCAATATTATTTTTACCCAGTTCATTAAAAATAAGGAAATAATAAACTCCGGTAAATTAAGGGTGAACTATGCAAAAGTAGGTAACAGCACCAACCCCTATCAACTGTTAAATACCTATGCTCCACAGGGCTTATACATGGGTTCTCCCTACTTAGCGTATACCACGCAATTAAAAAATGCAGATTTGAAACCCGAACAACAGGTTTCAAAAGAAATAGGATTGGATCTGTCCTTACTTAGGAACAGGCTGAACATCAGTGCTACTTATTATAAGAACAGCACCATTAACCAGATCGTTAATGTACAAACGGCCTACGAAACCGGGTTTAATACCAGGGTAGTAAATGCGGGTGAAATTCAGAATAAGGGCTTTGAACTGAGCGCTGCTGCAACAGTGATACAAACAAAAAAGTTTTTATGGAGATCGAGTATAAATTTCGCCACTAATAAAAACCAGGTTGTTTCATTGCTGCCTAATGTGAACAGGATAAGTTTGGGTGGCAGGTTAGGTACTATGACAGTTAATGCCATAGTTGGTCAGCCTTATGGTATTCAGATGGGTACCCGGCCCTATCTTGTTGGCGATACCATTCTTGTAGCAGCAAACGGAAGAAATATTCCCGAGGCTAATGTTATTACGGGTAATCCCCGCCCTAAATGGACAGGCGGGTTTACAAACTCATTATCCTATAAGGGTTTCAGCCTGCAGGTTACAGCAACTGTTAAAATGGGTGGAGTAATATTTTCTGAATCCTATGGCCGGGCTATGTTCCAGGGAACTACTGTTAAAAGTTTAGAGGGCAGGGACGACTATTTTTTCAGTGATTTTGTTCTGGGCGAAAATGCTAATGAGAGACGTAATCTTGGAGTGATAATAGGTACTACAACAACACGTTATTTGGATTCTAATCGTGTAAAGGGGCTGGCTTATCCGAATGCTTACCTGGTAAAGACAAATGCGGCGGGTGCTCCACTAGTTGATAAGGATGGACGGTTTATGGTGGGAGATAAATTTCTTGGCTGGATATTTCCGCAGGGAATCATCGGAAACGACAAGGTTTCCAATGATGTGCCTTACCTCACATTTGATGCTACATCTGTACGTATCAGTGAAATCGTACTTGGCTATACTGTTCCCAAAAAAGTTTTTGGAAAGAGCTTTGTGAAAGGCGCTTATGTAGCGGTTACTGCGAGGAATGTTTGGCAGATCTATCAAAAAACACCAAAGGGTATTGATCCGGAAGCTGCTGCAGGAACAACAAACGGAACTATGGGTATTGAATCAGGGGGATCCTTTCCGTTTGCCACTTTAGGGATTAATGTAAAATTAAATTTCTAATTCAATTCATTAAACAGTCAACAAAATGAAAAAAACAACATATCTATTTATAGTGATGGCATCCATGATGTTTGCATCATGTACAAAAAACTTTGATAAGCTGAATACCGACCCCACTCAATTTGTTAAGGTTGCACCGGAAGCTTTGATATCAGGAGCCGTAAAGAGATCAGGCGAAATAATCGGTTCGAGCGGCGGGGTAGGCAACGGGATTAACATAAACATGTGGGAGATTGCCAATTTTGCTGAACCAGCTGCGAGATACACTTCGAATGACCAGGGCTTGTGGCAAGCCTGTTATGTAAATATTTTACAGAATCTGGTGCAGGTAGAAAAAGATTATGGCGCCGATACATCGTTTACCAACAGGGTGCAGATAGCCAGGATATGGAAAGCATATATTTATTCTATCCTGGTTGGCTCATATGGCCCTATACCTATATCAGAGGCAAATAACCTGGATAATCTTAATGTGGTAAATTTTGAGTCGGAGGATACGGCGTACTCAAAAATATTGGTCATGTTAAAAGATGCGGGTTCCAAAATTGACATTACTAAAACAAAGGATAAATTACTTTATGACGTGGTATATGGTGCCACTGCAAATCCATTGTTAAGCTGGAAAAAATTCGCCAACACGCTTCGTTTAAAAATTGCATTACGTTGCAGAAAAAATCTGGGCACTCAAGCTGATGCTGCTATACAGGAGGTAATGGCAAATGAGGCCAACCTGATCAATGCAGAAGCCGAAACCTCAAAAGTTCCCTTTGAAAATGTCACTAATAATGAAAATCCTTATTATAGAGTTTACATAAAAGCTGCATTTACTGGAAATTTTCCCAGGATGACAGATATGATGTTTATGTATTTAAGGTCGTATAAAGACCCGCGGATAAATTATTATTTCGATTCAGTAAAACTTAGCAGCAGGTACCGGGTTACAGATACCGTATCGAGTACCACTCCCGGCGATGATTCTCTCAGGGTAATAACCTATCCTATTCCACATTACGGGCTGATAAAAGCAGGTACTAAGTTGCCGGGATGGTTACCTACATTAGCAGGAGGAATAGATCCCCATACCCAGACTAACCAGCCTGGTTTAAACGGAATCAGTGCCTATTCAATGGTTGCGCTCAGTATCCTTAATAATCCGGCCCGCCCTATTATTATCCTCAGCTTTGCGGAGGCACAGTTTTTAAAGGCGCAGGCCCGTATACTGGGACTGGGAGGAACCCAGACCGCTGAGAGTTATTATACATCCGGAATCGATGCGAATTTTGCTTTCTGGGGTATTAATAATACATTAAGAGATGCTTATAAGGCTGGTAATGGTGTAAAATTCGGTACTACCGGTACGGGGCTATGGGATTATCTGCATATTGTTAATGGCAATATTCCTGCAGGAGATATCAATAAGATCTATTTTCAATCCTGGTTAAACTACTACCCCGATCAGCCATTTGATGCCTGGTGCCTGCAGCGGCAGACCCGGGTATGTAACTTTTCCCCGCATACAAATCCCGGCTTTGCTGCACTTGTATCAACAGGACAGGATATACCGGATCGTACATTTTATCCTACAGCCGTCAGTACGCAAAATCCGACTGGTTATCTTGGCGCCTTGGCCCTTCTTGGCTCCCCCAGTTATGCTGATGAAAGTGCCAATCCTTATGTACGCTTAAAGTTTGAAGCACCTTATACGGTACCGGATTTTAATGCTAAACCTGCATACTTTGATTTGTCGGGAATGAATAAATGGTATGGCAGTACCATTCAATCGGTGCAGGCTGCGGGAGTAGCTGTAGGGTTCACTGTAATAATTACTAAAACTTATAAGCCATAAAATCATGAAAAATTTAAAATTCTCATTTTTTATTATAGCGGCAGTTATTTTTCTCTATTCCTGTAAGAAAGATGATGCCCCTAAAGCTTCTGATAACATTCTTGCGTACGAAATTCCCGAGGTACCGGTTACAGAAAATTTTGTAGTGGGTGCATTTTATTACAACTTTGGAACATTCAATACCGCCATTACAGAAGTACCGGTTGCAGGTAAATACGCTATGCCTAACGGGGTAGTACCAGCAGCTGTTATGACCAAACATATTGAACAGGCAGCAGTTGGCGGAATAGATTATTTTCTTTTCCAGTTCAGGTCGGCCAGCAGGGATTTGAATAATTACAAGTCAGATTCAACCGTGGTTAAATCCTTTTTGAATGTGAATGCAGCAAATATGAAATTTGCATTGGCGTATAATTTCAGTAACGGTACATACGGTATATCTACGACTGCTCCACTGGAAAATGATGCTGTTAAACTGGAGCAGTTCTTCCAGGATATTATTAGAGTTGCACCCCTGATGGCAAATGCCAATTATATAAAAGTGAATGGAAAGATCCTTTTGTATATTATGAATGCGCACAACATTTTCTCCAATAATAATCCGGCCATTTATGCAACTTTAAGAACCCGGCTTTCAGCATTAGGATTTCAACTGTATATTGTTGGTATGCAGGAAAGATGGTCACCACCGGCAAGATACCCTTTTCGGTACCAGGGTTGTGTAGACGCTGTTTATCATCAATCCTACAGTTCACAGATAAGTGACTGGGACAGGTGGTATTTACTTCCGCAGGCAATGGATCAAAACTGGAAATATTCCAGAGAGTGGTTCAAAACTAATATCGGGGTTGATTATGTACCCAATATTACTCCTGCATACAACTGGAAAATTACACAGCCAACCAGCGTTAATCCTAATTATCCAAGAACTGACGGGGGAGCTATGTATAAAAAATTATGCAATGTAGCCAAGATGAATGCCAGTTCAGCTACGCGTTTAATATTAGTAGACTCCTGGAATAAATGGGATGAGGATATGCAACTGGAGCCTGCTGTTTCTTACGGGGATCTGTATCTGAATATCACAAAACAGCAATTTAAGAAACCATAACACTGGAAATATGCAAAAATTAAAGGCAGCTGTTTGCTTAGTTGCGGTACAATGGTTTTTTTTATGTGCGTGTGCACAGGTTGGTAAAGACGAGAGGACATTGAAAGACAATAATAACCTTGTCTTTATAGATCCGACAATAGGAAATGTAGCGCAGCTTTTGCAACCTACACGGCCTACCGTACAATTGCCCAACCAGATGATGAGGATGTATCCGCAGAGAACTGATTTTATTGATGACCAGATATCCGGCTTCCCATTGATCATTGTTTCACACAGGCTGGGGGAAGCGTTTTGTGTAAAACCATTGAGCACAAGCGTAAATACAGAAAGCTGGAACAGAAAAATGGCTTATGATCATGACCTGGAAATAACAAGACCCTGGTATTATTCCACTTATTTAGTTGATGATGATGCCAATGTTGAATTCGTGCCTGGAAAAAAAACAGGCATTTACCGCTTTACTTATCCATCAAATGTGAAAAATAAAACATTGCTTTTTAACAGCTGCAATGGAGGAGTAAGTGATTTTAATTTTATTTCTGCTGATGAAATTACCGGTACAGAAACTTATCATGATGATATAAAAGTGTATCTATATGGAAAATTTAATGCTTCAGGAACTGCCGGTATCATTAAGAACAATGCTATTACAAATGAAAATGCTGTTAAAGGGGGCAACACAAAATGTTTTATAAATTTTTCTGAAGGCAGTCCTGCTGCTATTGAGTTTAAATATGCCATATCTTTTGTTAGCGCAGAACAGGCACGCAAAAATTTTGAAAAAGAGTTACAAAATGCCAGCTTTGAAAATCTTAAAGACGCTGGTCAGGCAGCATGGGCAAAAGTGATGCAGCAAATACAGGTACAGGGCGGAACAGAAGGACAGAAACGTTCTTTTTATTCGGCATTATACAGGTGTTATGAAAGAATGGTGGATATTACTGAAGATGGTAAATATTACAGCGGATTCGACAAAAAAATTCATACCACAACAAGGCCGTTTTATGTAGATGACTGGACCTGGGATACTTACCTGGCGCATCATCCTTTACGTGCCATACTCAATCCTGCACAGGAAGAAGACATGCTGAACTCATATGTTTCCATGTATGAACAAAGCGGATGGATGCCTACATTTCCGGTTCTCTTCGGCGATCATGCCTGTATGAATGGTTTTCATTCTTCAATAATGTTTTTAGATGACTATCGAAAAGGCCTGCGAAATTTTAATGTAGAGAAAGCTTATGAGGGTATGTATAAAAATGGTACGCAGGCTACCATGCTTCCCTGGAAGAATGGACCTAAAACAAAATTAGATGATGTTTATCTTACCAAAGGATTTTATCCCGCATTGAAGCTTGAAGAAAAGGAAACGGATACAGCAGTGCATTCTTTCGAAAAACGCCAGGCGGTAGCAGTTACATTGGGTGGGGCTTATGATGATTGGGCCGTGGCCCAAATGGCAAAAGAATTAGGCAGGGAAGCGGATCATAAAAAATTTTCGCAGCGTGGTTTAAATTATAAGAATTTATGGAATAGTAAGGCGCAGATGTTTATGCCCAAAGATGCACAGGGGGCATGGATAAATATTGATCCAAAATTTGATGGCGGAAAAGGTGGTCGGGAATATTATGATGAAAATAATGGCTGGACATATCTGTGGCAGGTGCAGCAGGATGTGAATGGCCTTGAAAATCTCATGGGTGGCAAAGCTGCTTTTGAGAATAAGCTGGATCAACTATTCAGAGAGCCACTCGGCAGAAGCAAGCAGGATATGTGGTATAAGTTCCCTGATGCAACAGGATTAGTAGGACAATATTCAATGGGTAATGAACCCAGTTTTCATATTCCTTACCTATACAATTTTACCAGGAGTCCATGGAAAACACAAAAGCGTGTACGGTTCCTGTTAGATCTATGGTTTAAAGACAACGTATTCGGAATTCCCGGGGATGAAGATGGCGGCGGCATGTCGGCATTTGTGGTTTTTTCTTCTTTAGGTTTCTACCCGGTAACACCCGGCCTTCCACTTTATACGATTGGCAGCCCTGTATTTGAAAAGTCAACCATTGATTTGCCAAACGGGAAGCAGTTTACCGTTATAGCGGATGATTGTTCTGTGATCAATAAATATATACAGAGTGCTGTATTTAACAACAAGGTATTGGACCAGCCCTGGTTTACACACGACCAGTTAACAGCAGGTGGAACATTGCATTTGAAAATGGGTCCCAAACCTAACAAAACCTGGGGAGTAAAGCTGCAGATGGAAATGACCACTGTGATGCCGGAATAGAATATGATCGGAATACACTGAAATATTACTGGGTGAGCAGGTGATTTTTTAGTCCGGTAAAAACAAAGAGACACAAGTTCTTTCATATAGCGATAGCAGTCGCAAGTTGATTGGTTTTTACCATGATACACTATTAGCAATCTGGTCCTCTGTTTCTACAGAGGGCATTTAATTTTTAACCAGGAAGAAAGGTCGTAACCAAAAATCTTAACAACCAATGTTTTAAATAGTACCCCAAAAAATAAATACAAAAGGCATGGCTACAATAAATAAAATATTTTTAATACTATCGTTATGCACAGGTATTAAAACAAATGCGCAGTATAAGCACAGTGAAACATCAAAATTTAAAAGTTATAAAGGATTATTGATGTGCGGTTACCAGGGCTGGTTCAATGCACCGGGCGACAGTGCCGGGAGAGGCTGGAACCATTATGCCGGGCGTGGAGGAAAATTGGAAGATGGCAATATTAAAGTAGATCTATGGCCGGATACAAAAGAATACGCGGTTACTTATGCTTCCCCTTTTATTTTGTCTGATGGAAATCCTGCAAAACTTTTCAGTTCATACGATGCTTCAACCGTGGATATCCATTTTAAATGGATGAAACAATATGGCATAGACGGTGTTTTTGTACAAAGGTTTGTGTCTAATTTAAAAAGCACCAAAAGCCTGAATCATAATAATGTGGTATTAAAAAATGCGTTAAGTGCCGCTGAAAAATACGGGAGAGCCATTGCGGTAATGTATGACTTATCGGGTATGCAACACAGTGATGCAACCGTGATTATTAATGACTGGAAAGCATTGGTGGATAATATGAAAATGGCCAGGAGAGGAAATCATCAAACCTACCTGTATCATAATAAAAAACCACTGGTAGTGTTATGGGGCGTAGGTTTTCCGGGTAGAAATTATGATTTGAACGATGTACAAAAAGTAATTGATTTTTTAAAGAACGATCCGGAATATGGCGGGTGTTCAATTATGCTGGGTGTACCTACCAGGTGGAGAGAATTAACAGGTGATGCTGTTAATGACAGCAGCCTGCTGACCATGTTGAAAAAGGTAGATATTGTACAGCCCTGGTTTGTAGGAAGATTTAATGAAAGGAATATTGGTGATATGAAAGAGCGTATTCAGGCTGATATGAATTGGTGTAAGTTAGCCGGGATTGATTATGTGCCGGTGATCTATCCGGGTTTTAGCTGGCACAACATGTATGACAAAAGTCCCCAGAACCAGGTACCTCGTAACAGGGGAAAATTTTTCTGGAGACAACTGACGGATGCCATTGCAGCAGGAGTGCCGATGATTTATGTAGCCATGTTTGATGAAATTGATGAAGGCACTGCTATCTTCAAAATTTCAAAAGATCCACCTGATGGCAAAAGCAAATTTGTAAAGTTTGAAGACGATATACCCGAAGATTACTATTTGCAACTGGCGGGCAAAGCCGCGAGTATGTTGAGGAAGGAAATACCCCTTGAAAACAATATTCCATTACCCGTAATGAAATAAAAGGCACATGATTGGTATAAGAAAAATACGATATCGTTTTGCCGGCTCCATACTTATCCTGTTAACGGCTTTCACTGCAAACTCGCAAAAGCTTACCTCGTTTGTTGATCCTTACATTGGCTCAGGCGGGCATGGCCATGTATTTGTTGGTGCAAGTGTTCCTTTCGGCGCCGTTCAGTTAGGGCCGGATAATTTTTTTAAAGGCTGGGACTGGTGCTCCGGGTATAATTACCAGGACAGTGTTATCAGGGGGTTTGCTCATACGCACCTGAGTGGCACGGGTATAGGCGACCTGTCGGATATACTTATTATGCCTTACACCGGTGCTATAAAGACTGATAAAGGCGAAGAGAAGATCCATGGAAGCGGGTATGCGTCACTGTTTTCACATAAAAATGAAAGTGTAAAACCTGGTTATTATTCTGTTAAACTGGATAATGGTGTTGCAGTAAAGTTAACCGCTTCTGAAAGAGTGGGGTTCCATCAGTATCATTTTCCTGCAGCACAACAGGCTCGTGTTATTATTGATTTGAAAGAAGGCATCAATGATAAGTCTACCGACACTTATATTGAGCAGGTTGATGAGTATACTTTTAAGGGGTATCGGGCTTCTTCCGGCTGGGCAAAAACCCAGCTGATCTATTTTGCTATAAAATCGGCTGTGGCCATAAAAGATTTCGCCGTGTATAATGACAATGCACTTCTGGAAGGAAAAAAAGCAAAGGGTATTGCGGTAAAAGGCCTCATTAGTTTTGATAAAGCACCTGCATTACTGCAATTAAAAGTAGGGATATCTCCTGTAAGTTCCGATAATGCATTAGCCAATATCACAGCAGAAATTCCTGGCTGGGATTTCGCAAAAGTTGTAAAGCAGGCAGATGAAAAATGGAATAAAGAATTAGCAAAAATCACTATCGAGACTGCAAGTAAACCTGACAAGCGTATATTCTATACAGCGATATACCATACTATGATCAATCCTTCCTTATTTAATGATCATAATGGCGATTACCGTGGCACGGATAAGAAAGTATATGAGAAAGCGCCTTTCAGCAATTACAGCGTATTTTCTTTATGGGATACCTATCGTGCAGCAAACCCATTATTTGTACTGACACAACCTAAACGGGTAACCGATATGGTAAATACAATGCTTGCCATTAACGATCAACAGGGAGTTTTGCCCATATGGCATTTAATGGGTTATGAAACAGGAACCATGGTAGGTGTCAGCAGCCAACAGGTTATTGCAGAAGCATATGTAAAAGGTATCAAAGGTTTTGATGCCCAACGGGCTTTTACAGCGATGAAAAATACAGCCATGTCTGACCTCCGCGGACTTAATTATCTCCGTGAATTTAAGCCCATCCCTTCTGATGCGAAAATAAACCGGCCGGTGGCACAGGCATTGGAACTTTCTATTAGTGATGGCAGCATTGCTTTAATGGCAAAGGCACTGGGAAAAACAAGTGATTATGAATATTTTAAAAAACGTGAACAGAATTATAAATTATATTTCGATTCTGCGGTTGGTTTTCTAAGAGGAAAGATGACTGACGGAAGCTGGAATCCTGATTTTGATCCGCTTAAATCAACTAAGCCCTACGGAACAGATTTTGCCGAAGGTAATTGCTGGCAGTATTTGTGGCTTGCACCACAGGATGTGCCGGGATTAATTAATTTATTAGGTGGCGAAAAAAAATTTACTGCAAAACTGGATACTTTTTTTTCTATTCCCCTTACCGGCGACCTGGTTGATCTTACAGGAGGTATTGGTCAATATGCACATGGCAATGAGCCAAGTCATCATATCGGTTACCTGTACACGTATGTGGGGCAGCAATGGAAAACAGCAGAAAAAATACGGTACATTATGAAAGCGTTTTACCATGATGACCAAAATGGTATTGTTGGCAATGAAGACTGCGGCCAGATGTCGGCATGGTATGTATTTTCCGCATTAGGATTTTACCCCGTTTTTCCTGCTTCAACCAATTATGTTATAGGGAGCCCGTTATTTAAAAAGGCTACCATTAACCTTGACGGCGGAAAAAATTTTATTGTAGAATCAGAAAATAACAGCGCTGCAAATATCTACATCCAGCGGATAGAATTAAATGGCAAAAATTATAACAAGACTTTTATTCAGCATGCGGACATTATGAAAGGCGGCAGGATGAAGATAGTGATGGGAAAAAACCCCAATTACAATTTCGGAATGCTTCCTGCAGATCGTCCTTAAAGCGTTTATTTTTTATTAATATCAAAACACAGTTCAAATGAAAAAACAAATAAACATAGCCTGCGTACTTTATTTTGTATTGTTTTTTTTACATCAAAATTGTTTTTCTCAAAACCCATTTATCACCAGTATTTATACAGCAGATCCCTCTGCACATGTTTGGGCCGACGGCAGACTGTATGTATATCCATCACATGATATGGATCCTGCAAGAGGATGCGATCTGATGGACAGGTACCATGTATTTTCTACAGATGATATGGTAAACTGGAGAGATGAAGGTGAAATATTTAATGCAAGCCAGGTTACATGGGGCCGGAAAGAAGGCGGATTTATGTGGGCGCCTGATTGCGCTTACAAAAATGGAACTTACTATTACTATTTCCCTCATCCCAGTGATACCAAATGGAACAATACCTGGAAAATTGGCGTAGCCACAAGTGAACAGCCGGCCAGTAATTTTAAGCAGGCAGGATACATTGAAGGACTTGGAGGAGATGCAATGATTGACCCTTGTGTATTTGTTGATACAGATGGAACAGCTTATTTCTATTATGGCGGCGGCAGGATGTGCAAAGGTGGAAAGTTAAAAGATAACATGATGGAACTAGATGGAGTAATGCAGGGGATGGAAGGATTAGTTGATTTTCATGAGGGTACATGGGTATTTAAAAGAAACGGAATTTACTATTTGACTTATGCCGACAATAATCCAATCGAAAATCAACTAAGGTATGCAACCAGTTCCAGTCCATTAGGACCATGGAAATACCAGGGCGTTTATTTAGGTAAAACAGGTTGTGATACCAACCATGGGTCAGTTGTAGAATTTAAAGGAACCTGGTATGCATTTTATCATAATAAATCAATATCGAACACCGGTAAAGGAAATTTAAGATCAATATGTGTTGACCGTTTAGATTTTAACAATGATGGCACTATACAATTGGTTAAACAAACTAAATCTGGTGTAGCCAAAGTTGAAACTAAAGTGGTTAGTACAAAAAAAGTAGCTGAATATGAGGCCGAAAATGCGACAATTGGTGGTAGTGCAACTATAGCTAATGATACAGCTGCTTCTGGTGGAAAATATGTAACTAACCTGAATCTTGCCGATTCTTATATCCAGTTTGACAATATAAAAGGAATGCGAAAAGGCGGTAGGGCTACCATTAATATTTATTATTCCGGCACTTATTATTCGAAAATAAAATTAGTAGTTAACGGTATCGACTATTCGTATTTGAATTCCTTGCCTACAGGTGGTACGGCGAATTTTAAAGGGCAAACTTATTTTACGGTAAATCTTAACTCCGGAAAAAATAATACCATAAAGCTGATAGGAGGAAATGGAAATGTAAACATTGACTGTATAACGATAAGACCAATTGAATAGCTGTTTAAGAAAAAAGATCTCCAGAATTTATTCTTAAGGAAAGGAGATACTGCTGCTGTGAATAAGCTCCACAAAGCTTATTATGGTGGTAACTGGAATTTGTTGTAAAACCTAAATACCCATTACTGGTTAAACCAATTAAAAAACTGCAATACATATGCTGAGTATAAAATTTGATAATGACAGGGACAATAATGGAAACATACTGACCAGCAGCAGGGAGCTTTATAGATGGCTGGCATTGATTTTTATGATGAGCCTGTTCTTTTTCGCCCATGCTACAGTAAAACTGCCCGCCTTACTCAGGGACAGCATGATCTTGCAAAGGGATGTAAAAGTACCCATCTGGGGTTGGGCGGCACCAAATGAAAAGATACGAATTGAATTTAAAGGAAAAGTATTTACAACTACTGCCGGTTCTGACGGTAAATGGTACACTAAATTAAGCGCCTACCATTGGGGTGGCCCTTTTGAAATGAAAGTAAAAGCTGATCATAATGAAATTGTTTTAAAAAATATTTTAATAGGGGATGTATTCATTTGTTCCGGGCAGTCGAATATGGAAAGAACAATTGGTAATACTTACCCGGAGGATGTAGCTGTTTCGCTCAATTATAATATCAGGCAATTTAGAGTGGACCACCAGGATGCCGATACAGCCCTTGAAGATCTTCGTGTTTTCTCCGGCTGGAAATCAGCTTCGCCTGCAACGGTGAAAGGCTTTACAGCAGCAGGTTATTTTTTTGCACAAAACCTATATGCAAAATATGGAGTACCCATCGGGATTATCAATTCCAGTTACGGTTCATCGTTAGCTGAAGCTTGGATGAGCCGGGAAGGGTTAGCCGCTTTTCCTGCTTTTTATACGCAGGGAAAAAACAAAACTGTTCAGTCTAACCCAATGGTATTATACAATGCTATGCTGGCACCACTAACCAGGTATGCTATAAAAGGCATTTTGTGGTACCAGGGTGAATTTAATAAAGGCAGGGCTTTTCAATACCGCAGTTTATTTCCGGCATTAATTGCCGATTGGCGCCAGAAATTTGACCAGGGAGACCTGCCTTTTATTTTTGTACAACTTCCCAATTACGATCCTATTGCAATTGTTCCCGGCGAAAGTGCTATAGCCGAACTGCGGGAAGCACAGGCTATGGCCCTCTCTTTACCTAAAACAGCTATGGCCGTTACAATAGAAACCAACAGCAATACAGACCTTCATCCAAAGGAAAAAAAACCGGTAGGCATCCGGTTATCATTAGCCGCTCAAAAATTGATCTATGGAGAAAAAATAATAGCCTCCGGCCCAACCTATGTTTCAAGTGTGCGAAAAGCTAATGTAATTATTGTCAGTTTTAATAATACCGGCAGTGGATTAACCGCAAAAGCTGATACGCTGAAACAATTTGCAATCGCAGGCGGGGATAAAAAATTTGTTTGGGCCAACGCAAGAATAAAAGGTAATACAGTAGAAGTTTGGAGCAATGAAATTGCAGATCCTGTAGCAGTAAGATACGCCTGGGCAGATAATCCAATAGGTGCCAATTTATACAATGCAGAAGGTTTGCCTGCAGCTCCTTTTCGTACTGATGACTGGCCGGGGATTACAAAACCTAAATTATAAGTCATACGGGTATGAAGTCATCAAATCCATTTTACCTTATCATAACCAATTAAAAGACAGAAATATTCTATAGTATGAAGGGTACATTTAAATTATCAGTGATACTTTTATTGGCGGGTATATCAGCATTTTCTCAAAGCAATACCTTAGTTTATACCCAAACTTTTGCACCCGGTGAAGGTTTTGTAAATAAAACGGAAGCAGCATTCAGAAAGGAAATCTGTTTGAATGGCACCTGGGATATACAAACAGTAGACTTACCTAAAGGATACCAAATGGGAAAAGGAATTGCTCCGGATATGCCTTTACCAGGTAATAAATGGAGTACAACAAAAATTAAAATTCCTTCACCCTGGAACATAAATTCTTTTGCTAACAGAAATATAGAAGGGCCCGATCACAGGAACTATCCTTCTTATCCGAAAGAATGGGAAGATGCCAGGATGGCCTGGATGAAAAAAACAGTTACCATCCCTGCTGATTGGAATGACAGGCAAATAAAACTTCATTTTGAAGCTGTTGCTGGTTTTACCGAGCTGTATGTAAACAACAAAAAAGTAGGGGAGAACTTTGATTTGTTTTTGCCTTTTGATGCTGATATCACAGACATGGCAAGGCCAGGACAAACTATAGAAATTTTGGTTGGGGTTAGAGACCAGGCATTGTATGAAAATAAAGAAACCATCGGGAGAAGAATTGTACCTGCAGGATCCATGTGGGGTTATCTCATTCGTGGGATATGGCAGGATGTATATTTATTAGCTTACCCTAAAATAAATATCGAAAATGTTTTTGTAAAACCATTGGTTTCAAGAAATACACTTGAATTAGAAATTGCCGTAAAGAATAATACTGCGAAAAAAGAAGAGATACAACTTAACGGGTTGGTTAATGAATGGTTGAACCTGGCTGGTAAAGAGGTAAATGAAGCACCGGTACCTGACTGGAAACTAGGAGAGGTTGCATTGAATATTACTGCAACAAAAATAAACCTGGCACCCAATTCAATTACAAAAACGATCATTAAAATACCAGTTAAAGCAGGTGACCTGGATTTTTGGACACCAGAACATCCCGCACTTTACGCTTTACAATTGTTTGTATACAATAAGAAACAAAAGATAGATACTAAATACGAACGCTTTGGCTGGAGAGAGTGGACATTTAATGGTACAAAACAACTTTTAAACGGAAAAGTGATTCAGCTTAAAGGTGATTCCTGGCACTTTATGGGAGTGCCCCAAATGACCAGGCGTTATGCATGGGCATGGTTTACTGCCATTAAAGGAATGAACGCTAACGCTGTGAGGCAGCATGCGCAGGTTTACCCGGGGTTTTATTTAGATATGGCAGATGAAATGGGCATCTGTGTATTGAATGAAACTGCAAACTGGGCAAGTGATGGCGGACCTAAGTTAGATGCGGGTAAATTTTGGGAAGCCTCTAAAGATCATTTGCAGCGTTTTGTTTTACGTGACAGAAACCATGCCTCCGTTTTTGGATGGAGTATCAGTAATGAAAATAAACCCGTAATTCTTCATGTGTACAACAAACCGGAATTGATGGCTTACCAAAAACAAGCATGGAAAGACTGGAGAGATATCGTAATAAAAAATGATCCTACACGTCCATGGATTTCTGCCGATGGCGAAGATGATGGCGAGGGGATACTACCTGTGACGGTTGGGCATTATGGCGATATCAATTCAATGAAACGATGGGTTGCTATAGGAAAACCATGGGGAATAGGAGAGCATAGTATGGCCTACTACGGGACACCGGAACAGGTTTCAAAATATAATGGAGAAAGAGCGTATGAATCACAATTGGGACGTATGGAAGGCCTGGCAAACGAATGCTATAACCTTATTGCCGATCAAAGAGAAATGGGCGCTTCTTACAGTTCAGTATTTAACATGGCATGGTATGCATTAAAACCTTTACCAATAGGTAAAAAAGATTTGAAAAAAGCGCCTTCATTAACAGAAGATGGTGTTTTCTTTCCCGGTTATATAGAAGGGAAACCTGGCATACAGCCTGAACGTATCGGCCCATACAGTTCAACATTTAATCCGGGCTATGATCCATCTTTACCGTTGTATGATCCGTGGCCAATGTATGATGCACTCAGAGCTGCGAATGCACCGGTAAAACCTGCATGGTCTCCGTATAAAGAAATTGCAAAACAACAGGAGAATACAATAAACTACAAGCCAGTTAAGCAATATGAAAATGTGTTGTTTGTTGGAGAGAAAGGATCATCTGTTAAACGCATATTGGATGCGCAGGCGGTGAAATTTACCGACAAAATTATAAATGCACAGAAAGCATTGTTGATCATAGATGGCGGAATTAATCTTAGTCCGGCAGACGAAAAAATGATTCTTCAGCAAACCCAAAATGGTGCTGATGCATGGATTTGGGGAATTACGCCACAAACAACTTCCAGCTTTACAAATCTATTGCCATTGACATTCAAAGTAGAAGAAAGAAAGATATCCTCTTTTATACCGCAATCTAAATCATGGTTAACCGGTCTTAAAAATTCCGATTTCTATTTCTGCGAGGTGCAACAGGCGGATGCCTCAAAGTATGGCATGTCCGGAGAACTGGTTAACCAGGCTGATGTACTATTGAAAGGATGCAATACCGATTGGAGAAAATGGAACAAACGCCCTGAAGAGATTAAAACTGCGGCTGTGATAAGAAGTGAAAATGAAGGTACAGGCGCTTTACCGGTTTTTATAAAATATCAACAGGCAAATTCAAACCTGTTCATCAGTACATTGTCTGACTTTGCTAATTCGGAAAAAGGGTATAAAACTTTAGCAACCATATTAAAACAAGCGGGCATTCCTTGTGAGAAAACCAATGCAGGCACTGGTGATGTATTTTTCATCAGGGATGGTAATATGCAATTCCCGGAAAGTACCAAAGAGAAATTTGTGAAAGATAATGGTGGTTATGCAGTTGATTTTTGGATATGGAGTCCCCGTCCCTTAGATGATTTGCTTATTGAACCCAACATGCCAAAACTTACACTCTTTGTAGATACATGGAGTAGCTCAATAGTTTTAAATGGCAAGCCTTTCAAAGCTGCACAGGTAACTAATCGTAACAGCACTTACAAAGAATTACCCTTATTGCAGGGCTGGAATAAAATTACATTAAGTATTGGGGATGAAGATAAGAGCAGGTTTAAGGCTTATTTTAAGTGTGACGATAACGGAATGTTTTTACCTCAGCTAAAAGTTGCTTTTACAAACCCTGTGCTCAAATAAAACTGTGAAATAGTTTCAACCATATCTTAAAAATTAAAAACTTAAAAAACAATGAAAAAAACAATTTTTTTGTCAGCAATTTTAGTAGCCGGGCTATTAAGTGCAAAAGCGCAAATCGTTACAGTAGATAATGCGGATATTAAGAAAGATTGGTCTACCGGGGGCGTTATTTCTTTAGATACTAAAGATGTAAAAGAAGGAAAGGCTGCTTTATTGGCCGAAGGCGAAGGGCCCTTTAGATTTAGAAAAGTATTCAATAATCCCGTGGATATTGGTACAGATGGCCCAACAGGTTACCTGTCTTTTTGGTTTTATATTGATAATATCGATGAGGTAAATCAAAATAGAGGGTTTTTGATAATTTCAAGTTCCGGGAAATTAGAAGAGGAAGCCCTGCGGTTCCCATTCAAAAATCTGAGTTTAAATAAAGGATGGAATTATGTTCAGTTGAATTTAGCGGATGCTCAAAAAAGTGGAAACTTTACCGGGAAAATCAATTATTTCGCTTTGTTCCAAAGAGGCACTACACCGAGCAGCATTTTCAAGATGGATAATATAAGGTTCTCTAAAAATGAGGGTGATTTGAAATTATAATAGAGCGCATTGCTGGCCCGCAATCAACATTGGAAAAACCGTAACTGTAACAAAATAACGATATGGAAATGAAGGACATGTTGTTCACTGTGCTTAATCAGAGAACAATCTGAAAGCTTTTAAAATAAAAACCTGACTATTGGTTATGAAACTAAATAATTTTTTTTTCGCCGCCTTGTTATTGTGCTGTGCTTTTCAAAATAAAAAAAATGTTGCAGACAAATTGCCTTATCAGAATGCATCTTTACCCGTTGATAAACGTGTGGCGGATCTTATTTCAAGAATGACATTGGAGGAAAAGATCATGCAGCTGGATATGTTTTGGGGTAAAGAAGTGACTGATATGAAAGGCCGTCACGAAGCAGCTGAATATTCAGAAGAACTGGCAACTAAAATCATTGGTAAAACAGGCATCGGTTCTGTACATGATTTTTATCCTGTAAGCGCTGATATTTCGAACCAGTTGCAAAAATATGCTGTAGAAAAAACCCGTCTTGGCATACCCATCTTGTTTATTGAAGAGGGCCTGCATGGTTACGAAGGTTTTGGCAGTACTTCTTTTCCGGCTCCACTGATGTTGGCAAGCATGTGGGACACAGCGTTGGTATATAAAGTTGGAAGAACTATTGCTACCGAAAGTCGTGCACACGGCATCGGTATGATACTTGGACCGGTGTTGTGTTTGCCCCGTGACCCACGTTGGGGCAGGGTGGAAGAAACTTACGGTGAAGATCCTTACCTGGCTGCATCAAATGGAGTGGCTATTATAAAAGGTATGCAGGGTAATAATCTAAAAGCTGCAGATGCTGTTATTGCAGAACCAAAACATTTTGCAGTACATGGTATTCCGGAAGCCGGCAGTAATACTGCACCTGTTAATATCGGCGAACGCGAGGCACGCTCTGCTTATCTCTATGTTTTTGAAAAAGCAATTAAGGAAGGCGGCGCATTGGGTATGATGGCTGCTTACAGCGAGATAGATGGTATTCCCTGCGTGGATAATAAATGGTTACTTACCGATGTATTGCGTACGGAATGGGGCTTTAAAGGATTTGTATTATCCGATCTGGGGGCGATAAAAATGTCCTTAGAAAATCATGCAGTAGCAGCGTCTGTGAGTGATGCACTGTCGCAAACTTTTAATGCCGGTATGAACATGCAATTCTACGATTTTAAGCATGATGTTTTCCTAAGCGCTATGAAGGAATCTGTTGCAAACAAAACATTATCTGTGGAACAACTGAATAAAACTGTAGCTGATATTTTGAGGGTGAAATTTATGTTAGGGCTGTTTGATAATCCTTACATTAATGCGTCTTTAAAAAATAAAGTTTTTCATACGAAGGAAAGCCAGGACTTATCCCTTAAAGCAGCACAGGAAGGTATTTGTTTATTGAAAAATGACAATGCACTGTTGCCATTGAAAAAAGATATTAAGTCAATTGCAGTAATTGGTTCTTTAGCCAGCAGCGACTATCTCGGTGGTTATGCGAATAAAGAAGGAAAAGGTATTTCCATTTTGGATGGTTTGCAGCAACGTGCTGGTAATGCCGTAAAGATCAGTTATGAAAAAGGCGATGCGGAAGATTCATTGGTATCATACGAGACTTACAAACAAAGAGCGATCGAGTTGGCAAAGAATAGTGATATCGCTATTGTTGCCATTGGTGAAAATATGAAGATAGTGGGTGAAGGAAAAGACAGGGCACACCTGAACCTTGATGATCATCAAACAGATTTACTAAAAGCTTTAAAAGAAACAGGGAAACCTGTCGTTGCAGTGCTTTTCAACGGCCGCCCGCTTGCAATAAACTGGGTAGCACAAAATATTCCAGCCATTGTAGAAGTATGGTTTGGTGGCGAAAAAGGCGGCCTTGCCATAGCAGACGTTTTATTGGGCAATATAAATCCGTCAGGTAAATTACCCATTACCTTTCCACGTGCAGAAGGGCAGATACCAATTTATTATGGGCATAAGCCAACATCAGGTCATAGGTATGTTGATGAAGATAAAACAGCTTTGTTCCCTTTTGGATTGGGCTTAAGTTATACCAGTTTTGAATATTCGGCCCTGCAGGTATCACCAGCAAAAATACCTGTAAACGGAACTGCTACTATCAGTATAACAATTAAAAATACAGGTAAAGTAGAGGGCGCAGAAGTGGCACAACTTTATCTCAGGGATCTGCTATCATCCGTTACCACACCTGTAATGGCATTAAAAGGTTTTGGAAGAGTATCGTTGAAGCCAGGCGAAACAAAAGTGGTAAGTTTTAAAGTAGGGCCGGAACATTTATCACTCTGGAACAGGCAAATGAAACATGTTGTTGAACCGGGAGATTTTAAAATTATGATAGGCAGTTCTTCTGTTGATATAAGAAAAGAAGGATTGCTGACAGTAACGGCGAACTAATTGTAATGCTATAATAAATTTTGCGTATGATACATCGCGTTATAAAATTGACCTTTCGATCGCAGCGGTTGATGCCTCCACCAACCGCAAGCTGAAAATGTTGAAGTGCTCAGTGGTATTGAGTTCTGGTAAATTAAATTTTTTCAATAATAAACTAGCGAGTATGAAATACCGGTTTCTATCTTTTCGAAAACAAGTCCTTTCAATTTTGTTATTTGTTGGGATTTGTAATAATGCATTTTCACAGGAGCAACAACTCCGTGTTGTTGTAGCTGGCTTAAATCACGATCATGTCCATAATATTTTAAGCCAGTATAATCAGGGTAAAGTAAATATTGTGGGTATTGCCGAACCAAATAAACAATTGCAATCAAAATTTGGCAAACAATATCACCTGCCGGATTCTCTTTTCTTTGACGATCTTAAACAATTGGTAGTATTAAAAAAACCTGCTGCGGTGTTGGGTTACAATGCGGCTTTTGATCATTTAAAGATCGTACAGGTCTGTGCACCATTGGGAATAGCTGTAATGGTTGAAAAACCCCTGGCTGCTAACCTGGAACAGGCCAAACAAATTGAAGCTTTAGCCAGCAGGTATCATACAAAAGTGCTGACCAACTACGAAACCACATGGTATCCATCGTATCATGATGTTTATAATACAGTAAGTAAAGACAGTATCGGCGCAATTAAAAAAATGGTTGTTCATGACGGGCACCAGGGGCCAAAAGAAATTGGTTGCAGTAAAGAGTTCTTAAGCTGGCTTACTGATCCTGTATTAAATGGCGCTGGTGCACTAAATGATTTTGGATGTTACGGAGCCGATTTAATGACATGGTTAATGAATGGACAAAAACCAATAGCGGTAACAGCCGTAACAAGGCATTATAAACCTGATGTGTATCCTAAAGTTGACGATGATGCTACTATAGTTATTGAGTATCCTGCTTCGACGGGATTGATCGAAGCTTCCTGGAACTGGCCTTTTTCAATTAAAGACCTTGAAGTATTTGGCCAAAAGGGTTACCTGCATGCACGTGACAATACCAACATCGCATTGAGAATGCGTGAGAATATCCACAGCACGAAAAAAGCCGAACCGTTGGCAGCACCCATTAATGACCCTGTTATTTATTTATCAGCAGTGCTTAAAAACCAGCTACCGGGTACTGATGATCTTTCTTCCCTGAAGTATAACATGATTGTAATGGAGATACTGGATGCGGCAAAAAGATCGGCCAAAAGTGGTAAAAGAATTGTGCTGTAATTACGGCAATAACATTTTAAAATATAACCATGAGATTATTCTGTAGCAGTATTGCGTGTTTCTTTTTTTCTATTGCTATCGCTCAAACTAAACATGCACCTAACTCCAGGTATCCCTCTTTTAAAGGCCTTGTTATGGCCGGTTACCAGGGCTGGTTCAGGGCAGAAGGCGATGGCACTGGTACAGGTTTCAGTCATTATTTCCGTAATGAAGAACGCTGTGGTATAGATATGTGGCCCGATGTGAACGAGTATAAAAAAACTTATGAAACACCATTTAAAAACGGTGATGGCAGTACTGCTAAACTATTCAGCTCTTATGATAAAAGCACCGTAGATCTTCATTTTAAATGGATGAAGGATTATGGTGTGGATGGGGCATTCATGCAGCGTTTTTTTGATGCTGCAAAAGAGAATAGAAAAACCAGCAGCTCACTTACAGTTTTAAAGAATGCAATGGAAGCTGCTTCTGTAAATGAAAGAGCTATTGCAATAATGTATGATCTCTCAGGGTTAAAAGCTTCAGGAGAAGATTGCTCTGTATTGATAGAAGATTGGAAATACCTGGTCGACTCAATAAAAGTTACCAATCAAAAAGGTACAAAAACATACCTGCAACACAATGGAAAACCACTGGTAACTATTTGGGGTGTAGGTTTCCCCGACAGGCCTTATAACATTCGCAATATTGGCCTTGAGCGCCTTATTGATTTTTTGAAGAATGATCCTGTATACGGCGGATGTGCAATTATGCTAGGTGTGCCTGCTTTCTGGCGGGATCTTAATGCAGATTGTATTAATGATCCTTACCTGCATGACCTGATAAAAAAAGCTGATATCGTGTTACCGTGGACGGTACAGCGCTTCTCACCATTGCTGCATAACGATATGGATCGTTACAGGGATGTCATGTTGGGGGATATGAAATGGTGTAAAGAAAACGGGATTGATTATGTGCCCTGCGTATGTCCAGGCTTTAGCTGGCATAACCTTAGCCGTTATGAGTTTCCGGATGATGTAAAGCCATCAGGTTCTATCCCACGACAAGGTGGCCGTTTCTACTGGCAGCAATTATCTACAGCTATACTTTCGGGTGCCCCAATGATATATGTGGCAATGTTTGATGAAGTGAATGAAGCCACCGCTATTTTCAAAACAACTAATACGCCGCCTGTAAGCAAAGTGGCACAGTTTATTGATATGGATGGAATGCCTTCTGATCATTACCTGTGGCTAACAGGGGAAGCGGCGAAGATGTTGAGAAAAGAAAAGCCTTTAACAATAAAATTACCTAAGAAGTAAAAATTGCGAAAAATTAAAGTAAAATGACAGACATGGTACAATTCCTGTTACCGGGTAAGCAATTGAAAGGATATTTCAGATTATCTTCTTTGTTTTTTCATTATCTGAAGAAAGGCATAACCATTTTTTATATGCTTTTTTGTATGCTGTTTTCAACCTATGCGCAGCAAAATAATCTGAAGCTGTGGTATAACCAGCCATCGGGTAATATTTGGGAAGCAGCTTTGCCATTGGGAAACGGAAGGCTCGCTGCAATGGTGTATGGCAACCCACATAATGAAGTTATAAAACTGAATGAATCTTCTGTTTGGAGCGGAGGCCCGAGCCGCAATGATGGACCCGATGCATTAGCTACTTTACCGGAAGTAAGAAAATTGATATTTGAAGGAAAGTATGCAGAAGCCAGTAAACTTGCAACACAAAAGATAAAGACCAACAAAAATAATGGCATGAAGTATCAGTTGGTCGGAGATTTTAACCTGAGCTTTCCGGATCATGAACAATACGAAAATTACTATCGGGAGCTTGATCTTGAAACCGCCGTTGCAAAAACAACTTATACAGTTAAAGGAATAACCTTTACCCGTACCACTTTTATTTCAATTCCCGACCAGGCAATCATTATACGCCTTACTGCTACAAAACCCGGTGCCATAACATGCACCGCTTTTTTCTCAAGCCTTCAAAAAACTTCCAGGACAGTTGCAGAAAAAAATGAATTATTGTTGAAGGGGATAGGCGGCGACAAGGACGGCGTAAGCGGCCAGGTTAAATTTAATGCACTGGCAAAAATAAAAGCTGATGGGGGGAATACTTCTGCTTCTGATACAGCGATTACTGTTACTGATGCTGATGCAGTTACTATTTGCATTTCTATTGCAACTAATTTCATCAATTATAAAGACATCAGTGCTGATGAAAGTAAGAAAACAGCAGATCATTTGAACAAAGCCCTGCAAAAGTCTTACCCTGTTTTATTAAAAGATCATATCAGGGGCTATCAAAAATATTTTAACCGGGTGAGTTTTAATCTGGGCACAACCGATTCAATTAAAAACCCAACAAACGAAAGGGTAAAGCAATTTGCAAATGGCAATGATCCACAACTGGTGGCTTTATACTTTCAATTCGGGCGGTACCTGCTTATCGCTTCATCTCAACCCGGGGGACAGCCGGCTAATTTACAGGGTATCTGGAATGATAAAATAAATCCGCCGTGGGGCAGCAAGTACACCATTAATATCAATACAGAAATGAATTACTGGCCTGCTGAGGTCACTAATCTTACTGAGATGCACGAGCCGTTGGTGCAGATGGTAAAAGAGTTGTCGCAAACAGGTAAGGAAACCGCAAAGTCAATGTATGGAGCAGGAGGTTGGGTAGTACATCACAATACAGACCTGTGGCGTATAACCGGCCCTGTTGATGCTGTGGTTTCAGGCATGTGGCCAATGGGTGGTGCATGGCTTAGCAGGCATTTATGGGAGAAATATTTATATAACGGGGATAAAAAGTATTTGGCATCTGTATATGATGCTTTAAAAGGCTCGGCGCAATTTTACCTCGATTTCCTGGTAGAGGAGCCTGTTCATAAATGGCTGGTGGTTTCACCATCCATGTCTCCCGAAAACAGCCCGGGTGTGAACAAAGGAGTGTCAATAGCCGCAGGCACCACAATGGATAATCTACTGGTATTTGAAGTGTTTAACAATACAATAAATGCAGCTCAATTATTAAATACCGATAAAAATTTGGTGGAACAACTAAAAGCAACCCTTAGACGTTTGCCACCCATGCAGGTAGGCCAATATGGCCAGTTGCAGGAATGGTTGCAGGACTGGGATAATCCTAATGATAAACACCGGCATGTTTCCCATTTATTCGGCGTCTATCCAGGTAACCAGGTCTCTGCTTACCGCACGCCTGAATTATTTGATGCAGCACGTACTTCTTTGATCTCCCGTGGTGATATTTCCACCGGTTGGTCAATGGGCTGGAAGGTGAATTTATGGGCAAGGTTTTTAGATGGCAACCACGCTTATAAACTTATACAAAACCAATTAACACCGGTTGGGGTAAATAAAGGAGCCAACAGTGGGGGTGGCACGTATCCAAATCTGTTCGATGCACACCCTCCTTTTCAAATTGACGGTAATTTCGGGTGTACTGCAGGTATTGCAGAGATGCTCCTGCAAAGCCACGATGGAGCCATCCACCTGTTGCCTGCATTACCGGATAACTGGAAAAATGGGAGTATCACGGGGTTAAAAGCAAGAGGTGGTTTTGAAATAGTAGAACTAACCTGGAAGGACGGGGAGATAAGTAAGCTGGTTATAAAATCCAACATTGGAGGTACCTGCCGCATCCGGGTACCCAATACTTTAAACATGAAGGGCACAGTTATCAAAAAAGCAGTGGGTAAAAATCCCAATCCTTTCTTCTTTGTAAATGAAACACCTGAACCGTTTATTTCAGAAAAAGCTAAGTTGAATAAACTTTCATTTAAAGAAACAGTATTGTATGATTTTGAAACGAGATCAGGACAAACCTACACGCTTATAAAAAAATAATACGGTTATTTTAATTAATCGGAACAGAAATTGAAAAAATATAGAACATAAATATTGTGTTAAATCTATGCTGTCAGTAATAAATAATTAGTACAGTCCGGATTTGGCAATTCATCTTACTTTGGTTAAATTGGGTATATTTGACGGATTGATTGCTGGATTTAATTTTTGACTAAATAGTTAATTCAATCTTCTGAAATTATATATGAATCTTAGCAACCATTATTGTATAATTCAAGCTATTGCATACAGGGATTAACTGATGAATGCTGATATTAAATATAAACGAATTTCTTTCCGATTTTTAATAATATCCGTACTGCTATCTGTAGGCTGTTATAAAACATCAGCTCAATCTTATGGCCTCATATTTTCGAGCCATGAAGTAGTACCTGAAAAGCGAACCTCTCTTGATCTTACCAATAACACACCTGTATGTTTTTCAGATAGGCTCGACCTTTCTTTTGACCTTAGTTTTGTTCCAAATTATACTACATACTTCGGTTATGTTTTCAGGCTGGTAAATAACAAAGGCCAGAATATTGATTTAATATACGACCAAAAGAAAGAGAATTTCACGATTGTTTTTTGCGAAACATTTACCGACATCAGTTTTAAAATTGACAAATCAGTTTTAATGAGTGAATGGTCGAAACTCAGATTTAGTGTTGACTTAAATAAAGGCATTACATGTTATTACAATAGTAAAATATGGCAAACTAAAAAACTCAATTTATCTGATAATTGTTTTAAAGTGTTGTTTGGAGCAAGCAATGAACATAATTTTATCTCCAGGGATGTGCCTCCTATGAAAATAAAAAATATTAGTATACAGGTAGATGGGGATAAGCGGAGTTTTTGGCCGCTAAATGAATCTGCAGGTGAAAATGCAACAGATAGTGTAAATCAATTGCAGGCAAAAATTATAAATCCTGTCTGGATAAAACCACAGCATGCTATTTGGGAGAACCTGGCTGGCTTTAAAATTCAGGGCCGTCCCAGCGTAGCCTTCAATTCTAACGAGGAAGAACTGTATATTGTAAGTGTTGATTCATTCTATACAATTTCGGCAAAAAATTCAAAAATTACGGTTACTTCCCTTTCTGTTGCACACAATAATTTGCTCGCCGGCAATCAATCTGTTTTTAACAAACAGAGTAACAAACTGTACAATTTTTATACCGATCAAAAATCGGTAACTGAATATGATTTTAACAATAAAAGATGGAACCACAATTTTGATACGGGAAATCTTACTGAGTTTTGGCAGGTGAACAAATTTTTATCAGGTGACAGTAACCTGTTTATAATTGGCGGTTACGGCCAGTTAAAATATAAAAATTCGGTTCAGCGATACAGTTTTGCAACAAAAAAATGGGATATACTGACTCCTGCCGGAGATTTTTTTGCACCGCGTTACCTGGCTGCACTTGGTTCAACTGTTTCAGGAGATACTGCTTATATAATTGGTGGCTATGGTAGTAAAGAAGGCGATCAGCTTTTAAGCCCTAGATATTTTTACGACCTGTTAATGTATGATGCCAAACAAAACAGGTTTAAAAAAATCTACACTTTACCGCAGCCGGAACAACAGTTTGTTTTTGCTAATTCAATTATAATAGATAAAAATAACAACGATTATTATGGGTTAATATTTCCTAATGATCGTTTTAATGATAGCCTGCAGCTTATTAAAGGATCTCTTACTAAGCCGGAATATGCTTTGTTAGGCAAGCCGTTTCCTTATAGTTTTAATGATGTAAGATCATTTGCAGATTTATATTATTGTGAGAAAAGCAAATTATTAATAGCCGTCACGCTGTATACATCAAATGATAACATAACTGAGGCAAAAGTATATACCATTCATTTTCCTCCTAACCAATTGAATGACCTGGCTGACAAACAGCTGATAGGCACTGCCAAAACACCTTCATTTAACCTGCTTTATGCTATACTTTTTACAGGGCTTGTAATACTTGTAGCCGTGTATTTTATATATAGAAAACATAGGTTAAAGAAACAGGAACTTTTACTTTCTGATAAAGCTGGAGAACCTGCCGGGGAGCCTGGTGTACCAAAACCGGTATATGCACCCAATACTATGCCGGCTACTGAAAAATCCCTTTTTCCTGAAACCGGTCTTGATCAAAATGATGCAAAAGAAGGAGCCTTTGACTATGATAGTGCTTTATATAATAATCCAGGGATACTGCCCGGTAGGGAAGGCGTTCTTCCAATTTCAAAAAGCCGCATTATGTTATTTGGGTATTTTGAAGTAATAACTTCTGACGGTAATAATATAACAAGACAATTCACTCCTTTGCTAAAGGAAATGTTTCTTTTAATATTGATTGATTCATTGCGTTATAATAAAGGGGTTTCTTCAGAAAAGCTGAATGATATTTTGTGGAAAGGCAAGGAAATAAAAGACGCGAAAAATAATCGGTCAGTAAATTTGGTTAAGGTTAAAAATATATTGGACAAATTAGGGGGATGTACGATAAGCCGTGAAACCGGGGCATGGAAATTTGAATATAATTCTACGCTTGTATATATAGATCTCCTGGAGTATTTAAATCTGTTTACAGATAAAGATGCGGTTGTGACTTCAATCCAGGCTGATAAGCTATTGAATTTACTAAGGACGGGCGCTTTTCTCCAGGAAACACACTATGATTGGCTCGATAGTATTAAAGCCGAAATTTCAAATTCAGTAATTGAAACATTACTTAGGTACAGTGAGTCGGTAAACATAGATACTGAAACTGAAAAAATGATTTCGATTTGTAATGCTATATTTTGTTTTGATGAACTTAACGAGCACGCCTTAAAGTTAAAATGTAAATGCCTTATTGCGTTGGGAAATCATACATTGGCTAAAAATACCTTTACAAAATTCGCGCTGAAATATAATGAAATATACGGAGAGGATTTCGGCGAGAGCTATCAATCATTAATTACAAATTGATTGATGTTTTTTTTAAGTATAAAAAATATAGATTTCAGGTCTTGTAAAAAGTAAATCGAAAGGAATCAAAATGAAATAAAGGAGAGTAATCCGTGAGTCAGAAATTGAGACGTCTTGAAATACCGGAAAAATACATTTGAATAGTAGCAATTTTAAGGAAACTTTACTCAGATAATATTAAATTTTGACGCTGCGACGGTTTCACTATTTGCGCCCACTTATGATTTTTAATGACCGAAAGCATGTAGATTGAAAGTCCCATATCTTTTAACTATAATTGCCACTTATAAATTACCTTATCGTAAAAAACATATAGATAAAAATTCGTAGCTTTCACCATTCCCCAAGAATTAAGGGTTATGTACTGAACATATTATTTCACTATTTCGGTCTCTTTTTTTTCAGATTGATCACACGTCAGAATACTGCTCATAAAGGTCATTTTAGGCTATTCTCGCCACAAAGTCTTTTTGTAACTCAATCTACCGGATTAAATAATCCAGCCTCTTTTTGGACACTTTCTGTAGTCATTAGAAGTCCGACGCGATTCCGACACAAACATACAAAACTAAAATAACAAACACTACATAAAAAACGATAAAAGCCTTTACTGTATTGATTTGTAAAAGAAAAACAAACAAACACAAAACATCAAAAAACGTATAAAATATGACTCATAATCAGGTGGTCCCTGGTTCGAGCCCAGGTGGGCCCACGGAAACAAAGTAGTTACAAATAATATTGTAGCTGCTTTTTTATTTTTATTACTCCCCGCTCCGTTAAAATTTTTATACTTCCATAACAGTTCCTTAATATTCCCCTAACAATAAAGCAACATTGCAGCAGCAACTTGCGGCCTCAATAAGGTAATATCTCAATTCGTGTAGGCATTACAGCAATGTCCCTGCTTCATTAAATTATACCAAACACTATTATGCAAAGAAGAAACTTTCTTAAAAATTTCGGACTGGCGGGCGCCATGCTCAGTGTACCACCTGTAATTGCGAATGCAACTGCAATAAGAACCACAGCAAAAAATATTGGTATTATTACAGTCACCGGTAAGGTGCATGCTGGTGGAAAGGGTATTGCAGGCGTCGTCGTTACCGATGGTAATAATATTGTACTAACCGATAATAAAGGCAACTATAGATTGGAGAGCCGGAACGATATAGAGTTTGTGTATATTTCTGTGCCTGCAGGATATGCTTTTAATAACACAAAAGGGATTGCTGATTTTTATGTACCGGTTACTGCCACCAATAATATATTCAAAGCCGATTTTGCTTTGGAAAAACTGAAGGGTAGTGATACACAACATAATTTTATAGTATGGGCAGATACACAGATGATCTCGGAAAAAGATGTAGAACTATTAAAAACACAATCCGTTCCTGACCTGCAGCAACTGGTAGCTACTTATCCCGCTGGTACGTTGTTTCATGGTATTGGTTGCGGCGACCTGGTATGGGATAAATTTGAATTATTTGATGGGTATAAACAGGCGATAGCAATGACCGGCGTCACTTTCTTTAATGTGATTGGCAACCATGATATGGACATCAATGCCCGCACAGATGAATTTTCTGCCGCTACTTTTAAAAAGCAATTCGGGCCTACCTATTATTCTTTTAACCGGGGCGATATACATTATGTAGTGCTGGATGATGTATTCTTTATCGGTGCTGCAAAAAAGTATATTGGTTATATTACTGAAAATCAATTGCAATGGCTGGAGCAGGACCTGGCAGTAATTAAACCCGGTACAATCGTAGTCGTTAGCCTGCACATTCCTACCAATACCGGCGCGGCAAGAAGAGCGAAAAAAGAGGAAGAGCTGGGATCGGTAGTAAGCAACAGGCAACAATTATATAAGATACTGGCGCCTTATAAAGTACATATCATGTCGGGGCACACGCACTTTAATGATACCTGGGAAACGGGTAATATCATGGAACATAACCATGGTACGGTATGCGGCGCCTGGTGGACCGGTCCCATTTGTGGCGATGGTACACCCAGCGGCTATGGCGTATACGAAGTAAACGGCAGCGATATTAAATGGTATTATAAATCCACCGGTCGCCCGCAATCAAAACAACATACTGTTTTTGGTAAAGGACGATCCAAAGATTACCCCGATGAAATTATTGCCAATGTATGGAACTGGGATAGCAAATGGAAAGTAGAATGGATAGAAGATGGCATTGAAAAAGGATTGATGGAACAACGGGTAGCGCTTGATCCGCTGGCCGTGGAATTATATGCAGGACCCGACCTTCCGAAGAAACATAAATTTGTAGAACCTACATTAGCTGATCATATATTTTTTGCCAAACCATCTCCCGCTGCAAAATCGGTAGCGGTAAAAGTAACGGATCGCTTCGGTACCGTGTATACAGAAAAGATTACGTTGTAAAGAGGAAATAGCTTAAAGCAGAAAGCACAAAGCTTAAAGCAGGAATGCTTCAGGGGATACTATTGCCATTATTTTTCAGCGCAGCTAATTCATTTAAAATTCACATTCGCTTAACCATAGCTTAACAGCAACAGCACAATTTTGCAGTTATAAAAATAAAGGGCAAGACCCTGGCTTTATCAAACACTGTTTAAATACGTCTCCACTAAGGAACTGCTTTTTTCAACATTAATTTTTTAGAACAACACATAACAAAATGCAAACAAAAAGCTATTCACTCAAAGCATTTATAGGGTCAGTACTGTTGCTGTTTTCTTTACTGGTTTCGGCGCAAAACAAGCAACGGGTTGCTATAAGCGGGATAGTTACCGACTCTGCAAAAAAACCTTTGGCGGGGGTAAGTATTTCCGAGAGCAATACCATTGTGGCTGTAACCGATGACAGGGGCGCATTTAATTTCAACAGTAATAAAGGAAGCCGCATCGTGTTTTCGTCTATAGGTTTCCAGGATTTTATTTATACTGCCAGTCATAATACCAGCAATTTCAACGTATCATTATTTCATGCTGCCAATACACTGGATGATGTGGTGGTAACTACAGCATTGGGAATCACCAGGCGGGAAAGAACGCTTGGCTATTCTGCTACTACTGTGCAGGGAGAGCAATTGACAGAAGCCATGTCGGCCAACTGGACAGATGCGTTGTCTGGAAAAGTAGCGGGTTTAAACCTGGTAAGATCAGGCAGTGGCCCTACAGGCTCCAATAAAATTATTCTTCGCGGCGAAAATAACCTTACTGGTGATAATGAAGCGTTGATCGTTGTAGACGGTGTTATAATCAACCAGGGTAGTGGTCGTCGTAGTTCAATTGCGGGAGAAACGGTATATGGTACCGGCAGTGATAATATGCCGGTAGATTATGGCAGCAGTATCAATGATATTAATCCTGAAGATATTGAATCGGTAACGGTATTAAAAGGTCCGGGTGCCGCAGCTTTGTATGGGCAACGCGGCGCCAATGGTGCGGTGATCATCACTACAAAATCGGGCAGTACAAAAAGAAAAGGCTTTGGTGTAACGTTTACTTCCAATGCTTCTATTGAAAAGGTGAACCGCTGGCCCGACCTGCAATACGAATATGGCCAGGGTTTGGCCGGGGCCGCTTATTATTCTTATGGTGCTTCTGCCGATGGCGCCAGTACCAGTGGTACCAGCTCAGCCTATGGTCCCCGTTTTAACGGGCAGTTATTTTACCAGTACGATCCCGTTACCCAAAAACAGGGAACAGAAAGAACGCCATGGGTACCTTATAAAAATACGGTAAATAAATATTTTAATACCGGGCACACACTTACCAATACCATCAGCGTGGATGGCGGTACAGATAGAACCAGTGCACGCTTCTCCGTTACCAATGTAAAGAACGACTGGATCACACCGAATACCGGTTACAATCGTAATACCATATCGTTATCTGTTAATTCCAAAGTGAATGATAAATTACAGATCACATCAAAGATCAATTATACCAATAAATGGAGCGACAATCTTCCCGGCGCCGGTTACGGCAATCAATCCATCATGTACTGGTATATTTTCTGGCAACCCAATGCCGATGCCAGGTGGTTAAACAATTATTGGGTGAACGGGCAGGAAGGAAAAAAGATCCAGTTCCCGTTCAGCAGTTTTCCGGAAAACCCTTATGCTATCGAGAATGAATTTCTCAACAGTTCCAAACGACATAATATCACCGGTAATATTCAGGCCACGTATACTTTTACCAAAGCATTAAGCCTGCAGGTAAGAACATCCATGGACCTGTCTTATGAAGCCCGTGCTCAAAAAAGGCCCTATGATGCAGGATCAAAATTGGTTAAAGGAAGTTACCGGACCCAGGATATATTTTCCAATGAAACCGGCGCAGATTTTTTGCTGAAGTACAATAAGAAGATCAGGAATATTGAACTCACCGTTACGGGTGGAGGAAGCCTGTTGAGAAACACGTACAATAAAGATGAAACGAGGGCTGATTCTTTGATCTACCCGGGCGTATATTCTTTTGCCAATGCGGCAGGTCCGCTGGTAAGCATGCCTTACAGCAGTAAATATGCACTCAATAGTTTTTATGGTATCATAACGGTGGGCTATAATAAATACCTGTATGGCGAGCTTACCGCACGTAAAGACTGGAACAGTGTACTGGCCACCCCGGAACGTACTACCAATGCGGGATTTTTTTATCCTTCGGCCAATATAAGTTTTGTATTATCCGATGCGGTTAAATTACCGGAACAGGTCAATTTTGCTAAATTCAGGTTCTCCGCTTCCAGCGTAGGCAGTGGTGGTACCACGCCTTACCTTACCGCATATAATTACGAAACTGCAGGAAGTTTATTCGGCGGCGGTTTACAAACACCGGCACTATTGGCCAATCCAAACCTAAGGCCGCTGCGTACCATTAGCTACGAAGCTGGCGCCAATGTAAAATTATTTAAAAATCGTGTAGGTATCGACGTAACCCTTTATACCGGTAATACAAAAGACCAGCATTTAAGACGTATTCTCGATCGTGCAGCAGGCTATACACAGGTGCTGATCAATGCCGGCAAGGTAAATAACCGTGGTGTTGAACTAGCGTTGAACGGGTCGCCCCTGGTTTCAAAAAAAGGATTGAACTGGAAAACAAGTATTGTATTCTCTTCCAATAAAAATGAGATCAAAGAACTGCTCGATAGTTCGGTAGTACTGCAAACGGGCCCGGTAGGCGGCGGCCAGATAGTAGCAAAGGTTGGCGGTAGCATGGGAGATATTTATGGCAGGGGTTATGTACGCTCCCCCGATGGGCAGGTGGTGTACGATGCAACAACCGGCAATGCATTGATATCGCAGGATGTAGTATACCTGGGCAATACGATACCAAAATATAAGATCGGTTTCAATAATGAATTTTCATACAAGCAATTTCGCCTGAGCTTTTTATTTGATGCACAGGTGGGCGGTGTGGCGCATTCTTTAATGAATTACAAACTGGCCGAACAGGGTAAGACCACGATCACCCTCCCGGGAAGGTACAATGGTATTATTGGTAACGGTGTGGTGATGGGTGCAGATGGAAAATACCGCACCAATGATGTGATCGCTACTAATATCGATGAATACTACCGTTCTCATTACGGGGTGGATAATGCAGAGGGCAGCACTTTCAGTACCGACTTCATTAAGTTCAGGGAGGTAAGACTTGATTTTACACTGCATTCCCGACTCATCAAAAAATTAAGATTACAAAAAGCCGTGATTGGCGTATACGGAAGAGATCTTTTTATCTGGTCGCCATGGCCCATGTTTGATCCTGAATTTGGTACACTCGCCGGAACGGATATTGTACGTGGTTTTGAAACCGGACAATTTCCTTCTACACGTACCATGGGTATTAACCTGGTTGTTGGTTTTTAAAATATCAAAAATGAAAAAGACACTATACAAAATCATTCTTGCTGTTAGCGTATACAGCATCGGGTTATCTTCCTGTTCAAAGGATTTCCAGGAAATCAATACTGATGGTAATAATATCCCCAATGCATTACCGCAGCAGTTACTGGCGCCGGCCCTGGTAAATACACTCACCTATAACATGATGCGTAACCGCGGTTTTAATAACGAACTGATGCAGGTTACGGTAAATCCCAGTGATGCCGAAGGACAGGTATTCCGTTACGATTACCGCTCCAACTGGTCAGATTATCTGTACAATGGTTTGTACAGCCAGCTTAGTAATTTTAAAGAAATCTATAAACTGGCCAGCGACAGCGGGGTGGTATATAATAAATCCTATATGGGCATTTCTTTGATTTGCCAAAGCTGGATGTATTCTATTTTAACGGATACCTATGGTGATATTCCCTATTCGCAATCCAACCAGGGAAAAGACTCAATGCGCTATGAACCCCGTTTCGACAGGCAGAAAGAAATCTACCTTGATATTTTTCAAAAACTGGAACAGGCCAACAGCTTACTATCTGCTAATGTTGCCATCGTTGCGGCAAGCGACCCGGTATATGCAGGCAATATTGCAAAATGGCGCAAATTTGGCAACGCTTTATATTTACGCCTGTTGTTGCGTATATCCGGCAAAGCAGAAGTAGCTGCAACAGTGATCGCTAAAATAAAAGAAATTGCAGAAACCAACACTGCCGCCTACCCGATTTTTACAAACAATGATGAATCGGCTATTTTAAAATGGACCGGCATTGCCCCGTACACGTCGCCTTATTTTGCGGTAAGGGAACAGGATTTCCGGGCACCGGGAATGGCCAATTTCTTTTTACAGAATTTAGTGAACTGGAATGATCCACGAATTGATATTCCTACCTACGGTACCGGCGGGTTCAACCGTTGGGGTATTGCTCCCTACCAGGGCGCTTACCTGGGTATGCCCAGTGGTTATGCAGCAGGGGAAAACCCTGTAAAGAAATCCTATTTCTATTCCAATACTTCAGCAGTATCTATACAAACAGAACCGCTGGCGGGAATGATCATGAATTATGCCGAATTGAAATTCATCCTGGCCGAAGCGGCAGCAAAAGGATGGATTAGCGGATCGGCAGCTACCTATTATACTGATGGCGTATTAAACAGTATCACTTTATGGTTGCCGTTATGGCCTACCATCATCAATACCCAGACAGGATTACCCAATAATATCAATACTTTTCTTATTGCGGCCGATATGCAATGGAATGACGCCGCCACTATTGAAGACAAGATGGAGCGCCTGCATTTGCAGAAATATTATGCGTTGTTTTTAGCCGATCACCAGCAATGGTTTGAATACCGCCGTACGGGACACCCGGTTTTACCTAAAGGAACAGGCCTGCGCAATAACGGTATAATGCCGGCAAGAATGACCTACCCGGTATATGTGCAATCGGCTAATCCTACCAACTACCAGTTAGCCGTAGCCGCACAGGGAGCCGATCTGATCTCCACTCCAGTGTGGTGGCAAAAACCGTAACAAATTTCAATTGTAACTATTCGCCTTCCTAATATAATTAACATGAAAAAAATATTATCCTGGTCGCTTTACCTGTTCCTGCTGGTTGCAGCTGCTGCCTGTAAAAAAGATGGTAATTATCCCGGTGCTACCGTGAGTCCTTATATTGCTATTTACGATGTGAGGGATTTGTATAAAGGCGCTGATGTAACCCTGAGTGCGGACAATCTTTTTGGCTCAACCAAAATTACCGGGGTGGTAGTATCTGACCATACCGGCAAAAATTTACCGGAAGGATTACTGGTATTACAGGACAGCAGGCGTTTATCAGAATTGCGCGGCATTTCGGTGGCGCTTGGTTCAGATGCTGCCAAATATATACCGGGTGATTCGGTAATTATTAACGTGGTGGGAGCTGTATTGAAAAGAGTAGATGGTATTTTACAGATCACCGGCCTGTCTTCAGCGGCGATTACCAAAGTAGCTTCCAATAAACCCATTGCGGTTAACCGGGTGCCCTCCAACCTGATCATTGCTAACCCGGATAAGTACGAAAGCTCGCTTGTAGTGATTGTAAAAGCCGGTTTTAATCCATTACCCCTACCCACTGATATTTTAGAAGGAGATAAACTATTGAATGATGGTTTTGCCGATCTGCCCTTACATACAGAAAGCACCGCCAGCTTTGCAAAAAATAAACCGCCCTTCCTGGCTAATTTTTATGGTATCGTTTTTAATAAACTGGTAGATAAAAAACTGGTACCGCGGATGCAATTGCGTACGGGTGATGATATTGTAGTGCTGAGCTCTACCATAAATATTTCGCCCATCTTAATTACAGGCTTTATAAGCGATGTTGCCGGCGGTGATGGTAACTACGAATACATTCAATGTATGGCTACCACGGATATTAATTTTGCGGTTACGCCTTATTGTGTGGTTGTTACCAATAATGCCAATGCGTCTACTCCTACCGGGTATCCTGCCAATGGATGGGCAACCGGGGGCATGCGCACCTACAAACTCAATCTTAACAGTGGTATTGCAGCAAAGGGGACTTTCTTTTACGTGGGTGGTACGGCTAAAATGATTAATGGGCCTTCATCCACCAATATCAGTTCGGCGAACTGGATTAAAGCCTACAACTATACCACTACCGACGGGGAAGGTTTTGGTACCAAAACATCGGGCCTTTTTGCCAATAGCGGTAATGCTTCAGGCGTAGCGGTATTTGCCGAAACTACCATCAATGCCAACAGCATCCCGGTGGATGTATTATTTGTAGGTTCCGGCGGTAGTTTATTTACGGCTACCCCTTCTTTGCAGGGCTACCGTATTGGCAATACCGATTGGTATGATATTAAAAATCCTATTACCTTAACGGATCAGCCTTATTACAGGGCCGGCTCCAATACCCTCAATATGTCTTACACTACGGCCGACCTGGGCTATTTTTATAAAATGGGCGGCGAATACAATGTAACCCTGGGCCGCTGGATCAAAGCACGGAACCAGGTAAACGTACTGCTGACCAAAGCATCTGCCCTTACCGAAATAGAAGGCGAAGGTGCTACAAAATTGAAATAACATTAGCTTCCGGGGTGAAATCATTCCTTTTGCAGGTTGTTTCTGAAACAATTTTGTAAACTTGTACATTAATTGATCATTCACCGGCAGGTAAACCTTTTTTGGTTGCCAGGCCCTGGAATTTTCCGGGGCATTTTTTATATCATTATGAGTACTATTAAAAACATCATTTTCGACCTGGGCAATGTATTGCTGGATGTTGATTATGCTAAAACCATTCACGCATTTGAGCAACTGGGTTTCCCCGATTTTAAAACCCATTATTCTGCCAGTGAAATGGATAAAGTATTTGAAGACCTGGAAACGGGACGTATCACTGATATTGATTTTTACGATACCCTTAAAAAAGTAAGTGAAACTGCGGTGAGTAATGAGCAGCTCAAAACAGCGTGGAATGCGCTTTTACTCGACTTTCGCATGGAAAGCCTTGATTATTTAACGGCTATAGCATCAAAATATAACCTTTATTTATTGAGCAATACCAACAGCATACACCACCGCGCCTTTGAAGCCGTATTACAAAAAGAGACGGGCAAACCCAGTCTCGATAGCTATTTTATAAAAGCCTATTATTCCCATTTGATGGGTATGCGCAAACCTGATGTAGCCATCTATTCCTTTGTGCTGGAAGATGCCGGGTTGATAGCCGCCGAAACGCTTTTTATCGACGACCTGGCCAATAATATTGAAGGCGCAAAGCTTGCAGGGCTACTCACTCACCAGCTGTTGCCGGGAGAAAGGATTGAAAAACTGGCCCTTATTAAGGGTTAATTGATTAGCCTCCCTGAATAGAGGGCTTTTTGGGAAACAGTTTTATGTTCTTTTTTGCTTGCGGGGAGGTTCCCTGAGAGGCTTTTGCACTATTTAGATAAACAGTACTCTAACAGTTGCTTTCGCCTCTACCGCCGGCGGGGCGGCGGAAGTGCCTTAGGCGCTGCTTTTCCCCTTTTGAAAAAATTATCGCTATGCGAATTTTTTCAATCCTGCCTCTGGCGGTACCGGAGAAAAAGAGACGCCACAGCACTTACTGGTGAGAAAAGATGCAGTAACTTCTTTTATGATTACTAAAGCATTTTCTTTTTTAGCGGCAATTCATTGGCCTCTTGAATAGATCGCTTTGTGAACTATAGATGCTGATGTACAGTAGTACAAAAGCCTCATCAGCGGACCACCCCGAAAAAGGGATGTAATCTTTTTCGGGGGCCTTTTTTTGGTTCTTTTTTGGGCAAGCAAAAAAGAACAATAAGAATGCTGCGAAAAACATGTAAGCCCACGAATAAAAAAATCCTTCTTCGCTGCAAAAGCAGCCCCACAGCAATTACTGGTGAGAAAAAATACAGTAACACGCTGATTATAGTTGCTGGCGGCGGAGACGTTAGAGCGGTAACTCCAATTTATCCAAAACGGCGGAGGCATCGTATTTACCTTTATTTTTTTGGGTAGCACTGAGCGCAGCCGAAGAATGGGCAGACAAAAAAGAACAGTAAAGTTGTTGCTGAAAACAGGTAAGCATAGGTACAAAAACTCCTGTTTCACCGCAAAAAGGCTTATTTAACCTCTTCAAAATCAATATAATCCTCCGATTTTGATTTGGGGGGCGGCGGATGGCTTGCTGCCGTAAATTGTTCCTGCTGGCGCCTGGCCTGCTCGTTTACATTCCGTTGCATCTCGTTCACTTTTTGCTTTACCTGTTTGGTGGTATTGTATACCGGGATGATAAAGTCGAATATAAATTTGTACAACAGGTACAATACGAATAATTCTATAACTACTCTTAACATAATAATACAAAGTTATTAAACCGCACAATGCAGTGCTGTTAAAATTTACGGAAGGCAAAATTTACAGGGTTTATACAGGTTTGGCTGTTATAATAGTATTTCATATATTTGCAGCGGACAATGAAGCAAAGGAAGGGAACGAGGATCGTTCCCTTCTTCTTTTACCATGATAGCAGAAACAAATATACAAACGATAGAAAAGCTGGTAGAACCCTTACTGGTAGACGATATTTTTTTAGTATCGATAAGAGTAAAGCCTACCAATAATTATAAGATCTATTTAGACGCTGACGGCGGATTAGGTATTGAAAAATGTATTAAGATCAACCGGGCATTGTATAAAAAGATAGAGGAGATGGGCATGTACCCCGATGGAGATTTTTCTTTGGAAGTATCCAGTCCGGGTATAGACGAACCATTAAAATTATTGCGGCAGTATAAAAAAAATATCGGCAGAAATGTAGAAGTAACCCTGCCGGATGATTCAAAAAAAGAAGGCCTGCTAAAAGAAGTTACCGACGAAACGTTTACTATAGAACAGGTGGAAGGTAAAGGGAAAAAAGCAGTGGTACTGGATACGGTGCTCAATTTTGCAGCTATCAAACAAACAAAAGTTCTTATAAAATTCTAATTACAATAACAAAACCCCATACCGGCTGGGAAATAAAAGTGAGCCGGCGAGGAATATGGCAAGTATTAACCTAATCGACTCATTTCAGGAGTTTAAAGAAGCAGAAAACATTGATCGTCCAACGTTGATGAAAGTAATGGAAGATGTATTCAAAACACTGATTCGAAAAAAGTATGGTAGTGACGAGTGTTTTGACGTAATCGTAAATGATCAGAAAGGTGATCTGGAAATTTTCCGCCGCCGCACGATTGTTGACGATGACGATCTGTATAATACCCTTACTGAAATTGAGTATAAAGATGCCATCAAGATAGAGCCTGATTACCAGGTAGGGGAAGAGTTGTACGAAGAAGTGGATATCCAGAAAGAGTTTGGCCGCCGTGCTATTTTAGCGGGCAAGCAAACGCTGGCTGCACGTATCAACGATTTGAAAAAGAACATCCTGGTAAAAAAATATGAAGATCGTGTAGGCGATATTGTAAGCGGTGAAGTGTACCAGGTGTGGAAGAAAGAAGTATTGTTGCTGGATGAGGAAGGTAATGAAATGCTGCTGCCAAAATCCGAACAGATACCAAGTGATTATTTCAAGAAAGGCGAAACGGTAAGAGGCGTAGTAAAAAAAGTAGAATTAAAGAATAACCAGGCGGTGATCATTATATCAAGAACGGCGCCTTCCTTCCTGGAAAAATTACTGGAAATTGAAGTACCGGAAATATTTGATGGTTTGATCGTTGTGAAGAAGATTGTAAGGGATCCGGGCGAAAGGGCCAAAGTGGCGGTGGAAAGTTACGACGACAGGATTGACCCGGTAGGTGCCTGCGTAGGTATGAAAGGTAGTCGTATACACGGTATCGTAAGAGAACTGAAAAACGAAAATATTGACGTGATCAACTGGACAGCCAATACACAGTTATTGATCCAGCGTTCTTTAACGCCTGCCAAGATCACCAGCATGGATGTGGATATGGAAGCCAAACACGCCAATGTATATTTAAAACCCGACCAGGTTTCGTTGGCTATCGGCAGAAGAGGGGTTAACATTAAACTGGCCTGCGAATTAACCGGTTTTGAGATTGATGTATTCCGCGATAATGAAGGTGAAGTAGAAGAATTTGATATCGACCTGGATGAATTTACAGACGAAATTGAACCATGGGTAATTGAAGCCTTGAAAAAAGTAGGTTGCGATACCGGCCGTTCAGTATTGGATCTTAGCGCGGAAGAACTGGAAAGAAGAACAGATTTGGAAAAAGAAACCATCGAAGAAGTAAGAAGAATTTTAAAAGAAGAATTCAGTAAAGAATAATGACAAACAGGCAAAGCGATACTAACAGTATAATAAATTGGTTAAATCAAAATGATATGCCGATGAATTAGCACTAATAATTACGCTGTCTGATAATTTAGTAAAGCAAAAAGCACAGAATAAAACAAACGAATGTCAGAAGTAAATACACCAAGGTTGATGGCTGCGGCCAAAGAATTTAACATAGGAACGGCTACCCTTGTAGACTTTCTTGTGTCTAAAGGATTTAATAATGATGAGCTGAAGCCGACGTCTAAACTCACCGAGTCAATGTACCGCGTGTTGCAGTCGGAGTTTCAGCAGGATAAAGCAGCTAAACAAAAAGCAGAACAGGTTGAATTATCAAAAGGATCTGCAGAGCTGAAAAAGAAAAGAGATGAAGAAGATTTGTCGATAAAGAAAAAAGAAGCGGCAAAACCTAAAGAAGAGAAACCGGCAGAACCGGTAAAAGTTGAAGAACCGGAAGTAGTAGTAGAGAAAAAACCGGAACCTGTTAAAGTGGAAGCGCCAAAACCGGAAAAGGCCGATCCTTCAAAACCAGAAGTAACAAAAATAGAAGCACCGGAAATTGAAGCACCCAAAGTGTTGGATAAAATAGACCTGGATGCGATAGATTCTTCTACCCGGCCTAAAAAATCAGCCAAGAAAAAAGAAGCAGACCTGCCAAAAGAAGAAGAACAGCCAACAGCAGAAGTTAAAAAAGCTAAAAAAGCAGTGGTTCCCGAACCGGTTAAAGAAGAACCACCTGTGGTTATTCCACCTGTTGCAGAACCGCCTGCAGAAAATTTGCCTCCTGTTATTGAAAATATACAGGCAGATAAACTGGCTGGTCCTAAAATTTTAGGTAAGATAGAACTACCGGTAGATAATGATACCCGGCCAAAAAGAGAAGCTGAGGATAAGCGTAAACGTAAGCGCATACCTATTGAGAAAAAAGGCGGCCAGCAACAAGGCGGGGGCCAGCAGCAGGGCGGCGGTAACCAGCAACAGCAACGTCCGCAAGGGCAAGGCGGTAATCACCAGCAGGGTGGCCCGGGTCAAAATAATAATAATAATCAAAACCGCAGGCCGCAGGGTGGTCCGGGACAAGGACAGGGTGGACAGCAAGGTGGTAACAGGTTTAACCGCGGCAATAATACCGGCGCATCGCAGGGCGGCCGCAGGGAAGACAAAGTAATTGATGCCAAAGAAATACAGGATAAATTAAGGGAAACCCAGGCCAAACTGGCTGGTGCAGGCGGAAGAGGCAAGAGCCTTAAAGCCAAATACCGTAAAGCAAAAAGAGATGAGCAGGCCGAACAGGTGGGCGACGGAGAAGGCAGCAACAAACTGCAGGTAACAGAATTTATTTCTGTAAGTGAGCTGGCTAACCTGATGGATGTGAGTTTTGCAGATGTGATCAGTAAATGTATGAGCCTTGGTATAATGGTGTCCATTAACCAGCGTTTAGAGGCCGACGTTATAGAACTGGTGGCCAGTGAATTTGGATACGATGTGGAATTTATTGGTGTGGATGATGCAGCAGAACTGGAAGCGGATGACGAAGACGATAATGAAGAAGATCTTAAACCAAGAGCGCCAATTGTAACCATCATGGGTCACGTGGATCATGGTAAAACATCTTTACTGGATTATATCAGGAACACCAATGTAATTGCCGGTGAAGCGGGGGGTATTACCCAGCATATCGGTGCTTACGAAGTTACCCTGGCCAACGGGCGTGCGATTACCTTCCTTGATACACCGGGTCACGAAGCCTTTACGGCCATGCGTGCCCGTGGTGCCAAAGTAACTGATATCGCCGTGATAGTAGTAGCAGCAGATGATGCCGTGATGCCGCAAACAAAAGAAGCTATTTCCCATGCGCAGGCCGCCAATGTACCGATGATCTTTGCGATCAATAAGGTAGATAAGGACGGCGCTAATCCCGAAAAAATTAAAGAACAGCTGGCTACCATGAACATTTTGGTGGAAAGCTGGGGCGGTAAATTCCAGAGCCAGGAGATCAGTGCCCGCAAGGGAATGAATATCGACCTGTTACTGGAAAAGATATTACTGGAAACGGATATCCTGGAACTGAAGGCCAACCCTGAAAAAGTAGCCAACGGAACGGTGATTGAAGCATCACTGGATAAAGGACGTGGTTATGTAGCCACTATCCTTGTACAAAACGGAACATTGCACCAGGGCGATATGATCGTATCGGGTCAAAATTTTGGTAAGGTAAAAGCCATGTACAACGAGCGTAACCAGCGCATTGAAGTGGCGCCACCATCAACACCGGTCTTAATACTGGGATTGAACGGAGCACCGCAGGCGGGTGAAACCTTTAAAGTATTTGCCGATGAAGCTGATGCAAGAGAAACGGCTTATAAACGCGGACAGATATTGAGAGAGCAGGGTATGAGGGCGAAAAAACATATTACGCTTGATGAGATCGGCCGTCGTTTGGCATTGGGTAACTTTAAAGAACTGAATGTAATTATTAAAGGTGATGTGGATGGATCGGTAGAAGCCTTAAGCGATAGTTTACAGAAATTGAGTACCGAAGAAATTGTGGTACGTGTAATTCATAAAGCCGTGGGTGCCATCAGCGAAAGTGATGTTACCCTGGCGAATGCATCAGATGCCATCATCATTGGTTTTAACGTTCGCCCTTCAATACAGGCGGCGCGTTTGGCTGATAATGAAGCCATCCAGATCAAACTGTACTCTATCATTTACAACGCTATTGAAGAGATCAAGAGCGCTATGGAAGGGATGTTGGAACCAGGTGTGGAAGAGAAAATACTGGCCAATGTGGAGATCAGGGAAACCTACAAATTTGATAAAGCTACCGTTGCCGGCTGTTTTGTACTGGACGGAAAGATTGCCCGTAATAACAGGATCCGCCTGGTAAGGGATGGTATCGTAATATTTACCGGCGAATTGCAGAGTTTGAAACGTTTCCGTGATGATGCCAAGGAAGTAACCAGCAGTATGGAGTGCGGTTTAACTATTAAAAATTACAATGATATCAAAGTAGGCGATATAGTGGAAGCATTTGAAGAAGTGGAAGTGAAACGTACTTTGTAACCAAACAAACATTTGTTAAATCAACGATCATAAGGAGCCCGTTTTAAAAGGCTCCTTATTTTTGAATACATAATTATCAAGAATGAAAAAATATTACCTGTTCGTTATTGCCCTTTTACTTGTTGCGGGTGCTTTTGCCCAACCACCTGTGGTACCGGTAGTATCGCAGCCTAAAAAAGTAATTGCCGATAAAATAATCGCTGTAGTAGGCGATAAGATCGTTTTAAAAAGCGATATCGAAAACAGCATGGCCGATATGCAGCGCCAGGGTGTGGAAGTACCCGAAAATGGCTGGTGCCTGATGATGGAACAGGCCATGGGTATTAAAGCATTGGTATTGCAGGCCGAAAAAGATTCCCTGCCAATTACCGAAGAAGAGATTGAAACCGATATCGATAACCGTATCCGTAATTATATCAACCAGTTTGGTTCAAAAGATGAACTGGAAAGAATTGCTGGTAAATCGGTGTACCAGTTAAAAGAAGATTTTAAAGAAGGGATACGCGACCAGAAATTATCGCAGGCAATGCGTAATAAAGTAGTGCAGGATATCCGTATCACACCAAAAGAAGTACAAGAGTATTTTAATAAAATTCCTACAGATAGTTTGCCTTTGTATGAAAGTGAAGTGGAGATAGGGCAGATCATTATTTATCCCAAGGCCAGCAGGGAAGCCGAAGAATATGCGGTGGAACAACTAAAAGAATACAAGGAACAGATAGAAACCAAGAAGAAAGATTTTTGTACCATCGTTAGTAATTATAGTGAAGACCCGGGAAGTAAAGATAAATGCGGTCAGTACGAAATCAACCGCAGCCAGCGTGACCTGGATCCTACCTGGTTATCCAAAGCCTTTTCTTTAAAAGAGGGGCAGATCTCCTCTCCCTTCAAATCAAAATTCGGGTATCATATCATACAAATGGTGAGCCGCTCGGGTGATGATGCGGTAGTAAGACATATTCTTAAAATACCACAGGTAACCAAGATCGAGATAAAAGAAACCATTGACAGGCTGGATTCTGTAAGAGCGAAATTGATTACCGGAACAATGCAGTTTGGTGAAGCCGTTAATAAATACAGCAATGATGACGAGAGTAAGTTCACAGCAGGTAGAAAGCAAGGAAGAGACGGAAGCTTTTTAACTCTTGATCAGCTGGATAAGGATATGGTGGTAATGATGAAAGATTTAAAAGTAGGTCAATATTCACAGCCGGTAGAATTTACAGACGAGAGGGGTAAAAAAGGCGTGCGTATTGTTTATTTAATTACCAAAACCGAACCACACCGCGAAAACCTGAAAGATGATTACAATAGGTTAGCAACAAGGGCACTGGAAGATAAAAAGAATGATGCACTGGATACCTGGTTCAACAAAAAAATACCTACTTACTTTATAATGGTAGATGATGAGTATAAAGGTTGTCCGGAAATGAAAAAATGGACCACTGCAAATACTGCTGCTGTTTCCAATAACTAAGCAATTAAACGTAAAAAATAAAAAACGTTCCGGTACTGCCGGAACGTTTTACTTTTGTACCACCAGGGGGAAGCCCGCAGAAATACGCAGAAAAAATGTCTTAAATCTGCGAGTCTCTGCGATTTCTGCGGGAAAATTAAAAACAATTTTTGCCGCAGGCAAATATGCTTAATTTCCGTGCTCAGTGGCAAATCATCTGCCGCAGGCAGATAAAAAAATAGTGATCGTATGATAGAAAAAAAACAGTCCATTGCCAGTGAAGAGAATTGCGTGCTCGTTGGCCTGGTATATAAAGAGCAAACCGAGGTAATGGTAAATGAATACCTGGATGAACTTACTTTTTTGGCGGATACAGCCGGCGTTAGCACAGTAAAACGCTTTACCCAAAAACTGGCGCATCCCGATAGTAAAACATTTGTGGGAAAGGGAAAACTGGAAGAGATCAAACAATATATTTTGCTGAAGGGCAATATCAATATGGTGATCTTTGATGATGAACTCACCGGTTCGCAGATCCAGAACATCGAAAAAGAGCTGAATGTAAAAACCATCGACCGCAGTGACCTGATACTCGACATTTTTGCCAGCCGGGCTAAAACAGCGCAGGCAAAAACGCAGGTAGAGCTGGCCCAATACCAATACATTTTACCCCGGCTGAAAGGAATGTGGAAGCATCTGGAACGCCAGGGTGGCGGTGTAGGTACAAGAGGTCCCGGTGAAACGGAGATAGAAACCGACAGGCGTATTGTGAAAGACAAGATCAGCCTCTTGCGCAAACGCTTACTCGAAATAGACAAACAATCCTTTACGCAACGCAAAGACCGCGGAGAGTTTATCCGTGTAGCCCTGGTGGGCTATACCAATGTGGGTAAATCCACCCTGATGAACCTGCTGAGTAAAAGTGAAGTGTTTGCCGAAAATAAATTATTCGCCACATTGGATACCACTACAAGAAAAGTAGTATTTGAACAAACGCCTTTTTTATTAAGTGATACGGTGGGGTTTATACGAAAATTGCCGCATCACCTGGTAGAAAGTTTTAAAAGCACATTAGATGAAGTAAGGGAAGCAGACGTGTTATTGCATGTGGTGGATATGTCGCACCCGCAATATGAAGAACAGATCACGGTGGTAAACACTACGCTGGCCGAATTAAAAATAGCCGAAAAGCCTACCATTACCATCTTTAATAAAATGGATAAATACGAGGCAGAAGCCTTTGACCAGTGGCTGGAAGCGGATGTAAAAAGAGAGATACTGGAAGACCTGAAACAACGCTGGCAAAATGAAACCAAGGGCAATTGTGTGTTTGTATCAGCCATCGAAAAAACCAATATCGACGCCCTGCGCCAGACCATTTTAAATGCGGTAAGAGAAACCTACCGCATCCGTTACCCGTACAAAGCAGAGTTTTTTTATTGAAAATATCCCGCAGAAATCGCAGAGATGCGCGGATAAATACTGTTTTCTTTTCTGCATCATTCTGCGCTTTCTGCGGGCAAGTTTAAAATGGAGGCTAACAAAAAATACAGCTGGTATAAAATTGCCGATCAGCTTTCGGAGATCAGTTTTTCCGAAAACGGGTTAGCGTCTGTACAGGTCAATGATAAAACGATCTGTGTAGCCAACCATGGCGGGCAGTTGTTTGCCTGCACTCAAAAATGTCCCCATGCCGGTGGCTTTATGGCCGATGGGTATATTGATGCATTGGGGAATATCGTATGCCCGGTGCACCGGTATAAGTTCAGCCTGCAAACCGGCCGCAATACCAGTGGCGAAGGCTATTACCTGAAAATATTCCCCGTAGAAATAAGGGAAAACGGCATATTTGTGGGCTTTCCTGAAAATAACCTGTTCGGATGGCTGAAATAATTGGGTTAAATTTTTTTACAAAAGCTAAAATGCCTTACTTTTGCCGTCCCGTAAAAGGGAAATTCCTCCTTAGCTCAGTTGGTTAGAGCATCTGACTGTTAATCAGAGGGTCGCCCGTTCAAGTCGGGCAGGGGGAGCAAAGAAAAACCTGGCATTGCCGGGTTTTTTCTTTTTAATCCAGCCTTATGTTTTTTATTTATATGCTCCATTCTGCGTCTGCGGATAAATTTTATGTTGGATATACCACTAATTATCAGCAGCGGTTGATTCAGCACAACAGCCAGGAATATTTTAATACTTATAACGGGTTATTAAAAAGCAAAAGAATCGAAAATTAATTGAACAATTGGTTGATCCATTTTTTCAACCTGCAGGGGGAGCGAAAGGCAAGAATTAAAAAGCCTCAACGAACAAACCCACGTCAACTCATATCGGCGTGGGTTTTACTTTTATGTCATTTCCGACGGGCCCTGCTAATTCCCCTTAATTCTATATACATTTTAATACGCTAAAATTTATCGGGTTGTGCGCCGTGTTCTGCATATTAATCCGGAGTAGTCATGTCATTACGAATTCGCAAGGCACTTCTATACGGTTACGCTAATCAGGTGTGTCTTTTTATCTTTATCCATCTATATTTTCAGGACTAAGCCCAATTGGCATTTTATTACCGCTACTTATCAACCCTGTTAAATTAAGCTCATTTATAGTAGCATTGTAGCAGAATTTTATTAGCATAATGCCAGTGAATTAGTTTACGCTGCAGGTATAAATATTTAAAAGAGATAGCTATGCGGGTTTTTACCTTTCTTTTTTTTGTAATGATTAATCTGGCTGCTACTGGTCAAAACGATTCTATTTATAAAAAGGGGTGGATTGATTTTAATAAAAATGGAAAAAAGGATATTTATGAGGATAAAGATCAGCCAGTAGAAAAAAGGGTGAATGACCTGCTTTCCAAAATGACACTGGAAGAAAAAAGTTGCCAGATGGCTACATTGTATGGATTTGGGAGAGTGCTTAAAGATGAAATGCCAACTGCAAAATGGAAAGACGAAATATGGAAAGATGGTATTGCTAACATTGATGAGGAACTGAATAGTTTGCCTGGTAATCTAAAAGCACAAAGCAGGTATTCCTATCCTTTCAGCACACACGCAGATGCTATAAATAACATTCAGCGATGGTTTATTGAAGAAACAAGATTAGGTATTCCCGTTGATTTTACCAATGAAGGTATACACGGTCTTTGCCACGACAGGGCAACTGCGCTGCCTGCACCTATTTCCATTGGAAGCACCTGGAATAAAAACCTGGTAAGAAGGGCAGGTGAAACGGAAGGACGTGAAGCAAAAGCATTAGGCTATACCAATATCTATGCACCTATCCTTGATCCTGCGCGGGACCCCCGTTGGGGAAGGGTAGTAGAGTGTTATGGGGAAGATCCTTTTTTAATTGCAGAGTTGGGAAAACAAATGGTGCTGGGTATTCAAAGTAAGGGAGTTGCTGCTACATTAAAACATTTTGCCGTGTACAGTATACCGAAAGGTGGTCGTGACGGTAATGCAAGAACAGATCCTCATGTGGCGCCAAAGGAAATGCATCAGCTATACCTTTACCCTTTCAGAAGAGTGATACAGGAAGCAAAACCGTTGGGGGTGATGAGTAGCTATAACGATTGGGATGGCGAACCAGTAACGGGCAGTTATTATTTTCTTACTACATTATTACGCCAGGATTTTGGTTTTAAAGGCTATGTGGTTTCTGATAGCAAGGCGGTGGAATTTTTATACAGCAAACATCATGTTGCTACTGATTTTAAAGATGCAACAAGACAGGCTGTGGAAGCAGGTTTAAATGTATGGACAAATTTTGATCCTCCGGCAGTGTACATTAAAAATATCCGCGAACTGGTAAAAGAAAAAAAACTTGCTACGAAAACTGTTGATGACAGGGTAAAGGATGTTTTAAGAGTAAAGTTTTTATTGGGGTTATTTGATGAACCTTATGTAAAAAATACCAGCGGGTCCGACAAAAATGTTCATACTGCTGCAGATGAAGAAATGGCTTTGCAATTAAACAGGGAATCACTCGTGTTATTGAAGAATCAAAATCAATTATTACCGCTGGATAAAAACACAGCAAAACATATTTTGGTAACAGGGCCATTAGCTGCAGCAACAAGTTATGCGGTCAGCCGTTACGGACCATCCAATAATCCTGTAACATCTGTATTGGAAGGGATCAAAAATATAGTTGGTAAAAACATTTCGGTTGATTATGCACAAGGCTGCCCGGTTATAAACGCAGGCTGGCCCGAAACAGAAATTATACCAACAGCATTGACCAATGATGAACAGTCAGGGATAGACGAAGCTGTGAAAAAAGCTACTCAATCTGATATTATCATTGCAGTATTAGGCGAAGATGAAAAAGCTGTAGGCGAAAGTCTTTCCCGCACTTCTTTGGATCTGCCAGGCAGGCAACAGCAATTATTGGAAGCATTATATGCTACCGGCAAGCCGGTAATACTGGTATTAATAAACGGTCAGCCACTTACTATTAACTGGGCCGATAGATTTATTCCATCAATTCTTGAAGCATGGTTTCCCGGTCCGCCTGCCGGGAGGGTTATTGCAGAAGCATTATTTGGTGACTATAATCCCGGGGGGAAATTAACCATGACCTTTCCTAAATCAACAGGTCAGCTGGAATTTAATTTTCCTTACAAACCAGGCTCGCAGGCCAGTCAATCAACTACACCTGACCCTAATGGTTCTGGTAAAACCAGTGTGAATGGACCTTTGTATCCTTTCGGTTATGGATTAAGTTACACCAGTTTTGAATACGGTAATATAACAGTATCTCCGGGCTTGCAACAAGCCACAAAAAATATACAGGTAACTGTTGATGTGACCAATACAGGAAAGGTAAAAGGGGATGAAGTGGTGCAATTATATATCAGGGATAAGGTAAGCAGTGTTACGGTGTATGAATTACAATTGAGGGGATTTGAAAGGGTTAGCCTGGCAGCAGGGGAGAAAAAAACGATACAATTTACCTTACAGCCAGGTGATCTTGCATTACTGAATAAGCAAATGCAGTGGGTAGTGGAACCAGGCGAATTTGAAGTACTGGTAGGTAGTTCCTCTGTCGATATAAGAGCAAAGAGTTCTTTCTTTATTAAATAAGATTAAAAAAAATAAAATGCCTGCACCCGGGTTTTTTATGTGCAGGATTTTTATATCCGGTGGTCAAATAATTATTCAGCCGGATATTCCTTATAAAATGATAAACACTGATAGTTATGTTAAAATAGCTTAGTACAATGATAATTTCACGAACCGGAATCGGTAAAAAAGTAACTTAAATTGCATTACGAAGTATTATTTAACAACAGGCACAGTTTAAATAATCAGTGTTAAGCATATAAACAAAACGGTCCGTAACGAGGCGCTGAATAAATTCAACCAAAGACTTATTTGCACAATATTTTGTGTAAAGATTGCAATAAAACCAAAACTGCTATATGAAAAAGATCCCTCTTTTTAAAATCTCCTGTTGGAGCAGACTAAGTAAAACTGCCTGCTTCCTTTGCTTTGTATTTCTGTTTCAATTTACGGAATTGATGGCCCAGGCCCCGGTTAATAAAATAATGGGCATAATTAAAAACAGCAAAGGCGCTCCTTTGTCTGGAGTAAATGTAGTGCTTAAAGGGGCAAAAACCGGTACTACCACCGATGCTGAAGGCAGGTTTAGTATTACAGTGCCCGACGAAAATGCGGTACTCGTGTTTTCTTTTATCGGGCATATCGGCACCGAACAAATTGTAGGTGCCAGGAAATACATTGAAGTTACTTTAAAAGAATCGCCCAGCAACCTGGATGAAGTAGTTGTAGTCGGTTACGGGCAAACGCAGAAAAAACGGGATGTAGGTGGAGCCATTTCTTCTGTAACGGCTAAACAGATGGAAGAACGCCAGCCTATCAATTTATTTGACGCCTTGCAGGGACAGGCTGCCGGTGTATTGATCATGAATGATAATGGAGAGCCCGGTGCACAGGGGTCTATCCAGATCCGCGGCGCCAATACCTTTGCCGCAGAAGGTAATACACCTTTATATGTAGTGGATGGGGTAATTACAGATAATGCCTCAGCCATTAATCCTAACGATATCGAACGGGTGGAAATTTTAAAGGATGCGGCTTCTGCTTCTATTTATGGCGCCCGTTCCGCAGCCGGTGTTATTTTAATTACTACTAAAAAAGGTAAAGAGGGAAAAGCAAAGCTGGATGTGCAGTATTCCAAAGTGTATGGCTGGCTGGCTCATAAGATACAGGCAGCAAATGCATCTGAGCTTCGTTATTACAGAAAAATTCAAAGCGGGAACCTTAGCGGTACTTCAGGCAGCTTCACCGATTCTTTAAATCCTTCTTTTAATGCAGATAATGATTACCAGGCATTGCTACTAGGCAACCGTGGCGAACGTAATGATGTAAAAATGAGTGTTAGCGGCGGTCAGAAATTATTGACTTATTATGGAAGTATAAACTACATAGATGATAAGGGTATAGCATTGAATACATGGAATAAATCGATCCAGTCAAGAATTAATGCAGAATTCCAGTTTTCACCTAAATTCAAATACACTAATAATTTATCATTCTACTGGTCCTTCGGAAATTTTACCAGTATCAATAATTCTTTAAGGCCGGTGTTCGACAGGGCTTCTTACCTGAGGGTTTATAATCCTGATGGATCATTGACGAGTTACCTTAATTCGAAGCGTAATCCTGTAGCCAATGCTTTACTGGAAGATAATACCAGGGAAACTTTTAAAGCCCAGATGAATCAACAGATAGACTACCAGATTGCAAAAGGGTTGAAGTTTACTACCAGTTTTAATGCCCAGTTAACCAGTTACCAGGGTTTTTATTTTGCGCCCCGGTTCCTGGATGATAATGGTAATGAAAATTTTGGCAGAAATGACCTGAACAAAACCTTTACCTGGTTATTACAGGGGTTTTTAAATTACAATAAAAAATTCGGGATACACAGCATCACCGCATTACTGGGAGCAGAAAAGGACAGGCAAAAAGATGATAACACCCACCTGGAAGGTAAAAATTTCGTGATTGAAACGGCGCATTATGTACAAGGTGCCTTTATGGATAATTTGACCAAACAAAGTGCAAGTGGATCGGCGGTTTCCACTGCTTCTGCATTTGCCCGTGTAAATTATAGCCTTAATGATAAATATAGTGCAATGGTTTCTTTCCGCAGGGATGCTTCATCAAGGTTTGCACCGGAAAGCAGGATCGGTAATTTCTTTTCGGGTTATGCGGCCTGGCGTTTTTCTGAAGAAAAATTTATGCAATGGGCGGATAATTTCTTAAGCGATGGTAAGTTCAGGTTTAGCTGGGGGCAAACCGGTAACGATCGTGTAGGAAATTACGATTACCTCCAGTTATTAAACCAGGGCAATAACAGTTACAATGGTGTAGCCGGTGCTTCATTAAATTCCACCTTTGGTAATAGCGGGTTAAAATGGGAAGCAACCGAACAAAAAAATGCAGGACTTGATCTTTCCCTGTTGAATAATAAAATCACTTTTTCAGCTGATTACTATATAAAAACCACCCATGATTTACTATATGCCAAACCTCTTCCCGGCGAAACAGGGTTCACCAATGTAAAAGTGAATATCGGTACTATTCAAACAAAGGGACTGGAATTTCAACTGACTGCAACGCCGGTTACCCGCAAAAATTTTAGCTGGAATATAAGTGGCAATATTGCTTTTGAGCGTGGAAAAATTGTGAGCCTTGCAGGAGGACAACCTTTTATAACCGGTAAATGGTTAATTGAAGAAGGTGGCAGAATTGGGAATTTTTACGGCTGGAAAAGATTAGGTATTTATCCTACCAATGCGCATAATGCCTATGATAAATTTGGCAATAAATTAACCCCGGTTGGGTTGAATATTGTACACGGGACCACCCCAAGAAATTCAACAGTAACAGTAACAGGTTACACACTTGACGGTAAGCCATACACCGATAGTGTTTACAGGAAAAGAGGTCTTGGACTGCCACTTTTGGGTGGTGATTCGGAATGGGAAGACCTGAATAAGGATGGTGAGATCGATGACCAGGACAGGCAGGTGATCGGTAATGCACAACCTTCTTATTACCTGGGTATCATTAATAATTTTACCTACAAACAATTCAGTTTAAATATAATTGTAAACGCTACTATCGGCGGTAAAGTGTATAATAGCTTTAAACAGGGGTTAACCAATGCCAGTTCAACCAATGGGCCTGCACTTCCGGAAGCTATTTTTGGCGCCTGGGTAGTACAGGGGCAGGAAGGAGCAACCTATCCTTATTTCCCTGATAAAGATCTCCGTGGCAGCCAGAGAGGAAGCGGTAACAACTTTTTCCTTGAAGATGCTTCATTCATCCGCTTATCAAGTGCAAGGTTATCTTACCGTTTTAAACCCGCCATTGCTAAAAAGGCTTTCCTCAATAACGCCAGCCTATATGTTTATGGAATTAATTTATTAACCTGGACAGACTATACTGGTTATGATCCCGAGTTTAGTTCAGGCAATGCTTTACAGGTGGGCGATGATAATGGCAGGTATCCCAAAAGAAGGGAATTTGGAATGGGTGTAAATATTCAATTTTAATTTTTACTATTATGAAAAAAATACTTAGTTATACTTTATTGACAGCAATACTTTTTTTGAGCAGTTGCAAAAAGTTAGTGGACGAAGCACCTTTGTCCGACGGTACATTAGACCAGTTCTTTGTATCCAAATACGATGCAGATGCAGCTATTGCAGGAATGTATGGTGCTTTTCAGCAAACCATGATCGGCGAATCGCAATTCAACAACAGGGTTAACTGGTGGGGTGATGCCAGGTCAGACAATATGCAGAACAGTACGCCCAATAACAGTTCGAACGAGGTACATTTTAACAGCCTGACCCCGAATAATGGTTATGCCGACTGGTCTCCTTTATATACAGTGATCGGGAGAGCGAATTTAAATATTGCCAAGCTTCCGCTGATCAATAAGTATGCGAAAGCGGCAGAGCAGATATTAGATGGTCCTTTGAATAGTTATATGGCACAGTGCTATGCCATGAGGGCAGTATGCTATTTAAATATTTTAAAGATCTGGGGTGACGCACCTATCCGTACTTCCCCTTTTCTCAGTCTCGATGATAATCCTACCGCTGCACGTGCTCCTAAAACACAGGTAAAGGCACAGATCATTGCCGACCTCCAAAAAGCTTATGACCTCACCGTTAAAGGAGCAACACCCACGGTATGGTATATTGGGGAAGCTGCTATTTGTGCAATGATGGCCGATGTGTACATGTGGAAAAGCCATGATGACCAGATCCTTCCTGATTATGCCAATGCCATTATATGGTTCAAAAACCTGTTTAAAGCAAAAGGGAATACCGGTAAAGTGTACACTGGAACTACTACACCCATGGCAAATGGTCTTTCACCTGATCTTGTAGCCACTGCAGACTGGAAAAGCATTTTTACCAATCCTGCTGCCAATATTGAAACCATCTGGACCATTCACTGGAATGTAAATGCCAATGGATGTCCTTGTATGATGGCTGTCAGCAGCACCATAAACAACACCCCCATGAAAACAGCTGCGGAAATGTATACCGGAACTACTTCCTGGGTAAGGGCAGGATTGGATACCCGTGCCAAACAAACGATCGACTCTTCTAAATCAGACAATTTTGACCGTATCATAAAATGGTATGGGCCGGGGGGATATGTAAATGCAAAATCCACTTACCTCACCAGGGCGCAATCCGATGCTGTGGTAGGTACAGATAAACCTGTTTACCTTCCTGTTTACCGCCTGGCAGATATGTTCCTCTTATATGCAGAAGCATTAAATAAAACAGGGGATATGCCTACGGCATTGAAATACCTGAATTTTGTACACCAACGGGCAACCTTACCCGCTTATACTTTGGTGCAACTGGCCACTCCCGCACAAATGGAAGACGCGATCCTGCAGGAAAGACAATGGGAATTGTTTGACGAAGGTAAACGTTGGTTTGATCTTACACGTACCGATCATGTTTTCCAGGTGATGAACCAGCTTTTATTAAACAGGCAGCTGGCCGCAGGAGCTGCACAAACGGGTTGGGGTACTGATAAAAGAAGGTACGTATGGCCTTTGCACCGCAATGTGTTAAATGCAAATCCAAACCTGGTGCAGAACCCGCCATATTCTGACTAAGCTGTGCTTTTTGTAAATTATTACTGAATTAAAACAATGTAAATGAAAAAATTAACTATATATCAATTCACTTTATTGCTGCTGGCTGCTATTTATTTACCGGCCTGCTATAAACTGCAAAAAGATTACCAGTATAATCCTGCCACACTTGATCCCAAAATTAATATGAATGCGAAAGATTTTATGAATTCAAGGGGTAAAGCCGGTGTGGGTGCAGATACTGTTTTTAAACTCATGCAACTGGGTATTGAATATGCCGGGATAGATACCGCCGAATATCAAAAAGCCGGCAGAACTTTTATTTTTTTACATAACACTGCCATACGGGTAACAACCGGTACCGGCCCGGCCTTAAAAGTAACAGGAGGTTTTTTCTTTGATTATCCTGTTGTAGGCAAAGACGCATCCGGCAATGTTATAAAATCGATCGTCGATCCGACTATGGATTCACTTCGTCCTGCATTTCAGTGGAGCGACTACCCGCAACAGTTTGTAAAAAACTATTTTCTCTATTTAATTTTGCAGGGAGAGTATAGTTTCGAAAATTTGTATGTCAGCAATACCTCTATACAAACCCTTTTACCTGCCGGTACTGTTGCTAACCGCGGAGATTCCAAATTAAGCTGGGTAGTTACAAAAACAACGCCTAACCCGGATGTATTATCAGCAGCTAATATTACGTTTATTCCAAATGGCGGAGGTAAGGGTTTCGATCCCGAAGGAAAGATAAACCTTAAACTTAAAAATGACCAGAATGCACCGATAATTATCAATGACAGGATAGAAGATCGTACAGCAGGTTATTTTGCTACTAACGGTAAGATTCATGTATATGATAAAACAATCGGTCCATTCAGGTATAGTTATCCATAAACAGTAAAATATTTTTGTTTTATTTTTCAATTAGTAATATGCTTTACAAACCGGTATTTTATCGCCGGTTTTTTCTTTTAAAACAGCCTGTATAGTAATGAGAATCTTAGTAGCGATCTTTTTAATAGCTGCAAATACCATCCAGGCGCAGCAAAGCACCAGGCTTACCGGCGGCTGGGAATTTTTAAAGCAGGATATGGGGGGCATATGGGAAACAGTTCGTCCTGTAAAGCAAGGTAATCCCGAAAGTGTTCCGCTTTGGCAAAAAGTTACCTTACCCCATTGTGTAAACGCAGAAGATGCTGTTGATCCTGATGTTAACTATTACCAGGGCCCGGCATGGTATCGTACACAACTGGATATTTTAAATCCCTATAAAAATGGAAGAACACTACTGCATTTTGAAGGTGCCGGACAAAAAACAGAAGTCTATGTTTATACCACCAAAGTTGCTGCACATGTCGGAGGTTACGATGAATGGACCATTGATATAACGGATGCCGTTGAGGCGTTTAAAAAGACAGATGCTTTTAAAAAGCAGTTCAATGGAAAAATTCCTGTATCCATCCGTACAGATAATTCCCGTGATCTTGAAATGATCCCTTCCGATCTTTCTGATTTCAATTTGTACGGAGGCATTTACCGTTACCTCAATTTAGTGTATACACCTGCCCTTTCTATTGATAAATTATTTGTTACTGCACAAACTGATAAAGCCGGTAAAGCAGGAACACTTAGCATCAGATCCCGTTTTAACAGTCCAATACAACCAGTGAAGACCGATGTAAACATTAAATTATTTGATCCCAAAGGAAAATTACTGCAGGAGCAGACAAAGCAGCCCGATGTTACAAATGCTGCTGATGTTGCTCTTGCAGATCTTTCAGTAAAAAATCCCTTGCTATGGTCTACGGAGATGCCGCAATTATATACTGTTGAAGTTGTTGCAGGTGATTATAAGCGATCAGAAAAATTCGGGTTCAGGAATTTTGAATTTACAGATAATGGACCGTTTATGCTGAATGGAAAACGATTATTACTGAGAGGAACGCATCGTCACGAAGATTATGCGGGTGTTGCAGCAGCAATGACAGAAGACCTGATGCGGAAAGAAATGATCATGATGAAAGAGATGGGCGTAAACTTTATCCGGTTAGGACATTACCAGCAATCACGGATCATTTTAAATCTTTGCGATAGCCTGGGAATCTTAGTTTGGGAAGAAATTCCCTGGTGCCGCGGTGGTTTGGGCGGCGAAGTATATAAAGCACAAGCCAGGCGAATGCTCACCAATATGATAGAGCAACATTACAATCATCCCGCCGTAATTGTCTGGGGACTGGGTAACGAAAATGACTGGCCAGGCGATTTTCCGGAATTTGATAAAGAAAAGATAAGAGCATTCATGAAGGAGTTGAATGATCTTTCACATACATTGGATATTTCGCGTAAGACAGCAATACGCCGCTGCGAATTTTGCAGTGATATTGTAGATGTTTATTCGCCATCAATATGGGCTGGTTGGTACCGTGGCATTTTTACAGAATATAAAAAGATAACCGAGGAGGAGTTTAAAAAAGTAAAACATTTTTTGCATGTGGAATGGGGTGGCGACAGTCATGCAGGACGTTATGCAGAAAATCCTGATAAAGTATTACAGCAAATTAAAACCGGTGATGGAGGAGATGAAAGGGCAGGAGATGCTTCGTTATTTGGCGGCGCAGCAAGGGCCTCAAAAGATACGGACTGGAATGAAACTTATGTGTGCAATTTGATCGACTGGCATTTAAAAGAACAGGAAACAATGCCCTGGTTAAGCGGAACAGCACAATGGGCATTCAAGGATTTTTCTACGCCGGTGCGCCCCGATAATCCTGTACCGTATATGAACCAGAAGGGAGTAGTGGAAAGAGACATGACAAAGAAAGAAGCCTATTACGTTTTTCAATCTTACTGGACTACTCAGCCGATGGTACACATTTTCGGGCATACCTGGCCGGTACGCTGGGGTGATGATGGAGAAGAGAAAATGATAAAAGTATATTCCAATTGTGATGAAGCAGCATTATTTGTAAATGGAAAAAGCTATGGAACAAAAAAACGCAATAGCCAGGATTATCCTGCCGCAGGATTGCGCTGGAATGTGACTTTGGTTAAAGGGATCAACAATGTAAAAGTAATAGCGAAAAAGGGAAAAGTAGTTGTTGAAGATGGTATCAGTTTTCAATACCAAACAGACAAATGGAATAAACCTGCAAAATTGCTTATTGAAAAGCTAAGTGAAGATAATGGCATCATTACTTTACAGGCTAAATTGCTGGACGATAAAAATGTACAATGCCTCGATGCAGCCAACTTTATCAGGTTTGGATTAACCGGCGATGGCAAATTGATAGACAACCTGGGAACAGCTTCCGGCAGCCGCTATGTACAGTTGTATAATGGCAGGGCCATCATTCATGTGCAAACCAATAAAGGCCGATCGGTTGCCAGTGCAAAAGTAGATGGAGTACCAACCGCATTCATTAATTTATAAGCAATGAAAAAAAGATTGATTGTTATACTGGTTTTATGTGCAGGAATTTTTTCTGCTCACGCACAGGAAAAAAATGATGAGCCCCATTTGAAATTGTGGTATAATAAACCGGCCATTGCATGGGAAGAAGCGTTGCCACTGGGTAATGCAAAAACCGGTGCAATGGTTTTTGGCCGTATCGCAAAGGAAAGATTTCAATTAAATGATAATACATTGTGGTCCGGCGCTCCCAATCCCGGCAATACACCTGAAGGCCCTGCTATATTACCACAAATACGGAAACAGGTTTTTGAAGGCAACTATGATAGTGCAACAATCTTATGGAGAAAAATGCAGGGGCCGTATTCAGCCAGGTACCTTCCTTTGGCAGATCTCTGGTTAAGTTTTCCGGTACCGGATACTGTTGCAAATAATTACTATCGTGATCTCGATCTGAATAACGCAACAGCAACAGTTAAATATGAATTGGCCGGGGTTAAGTATACAAGAGAAACTTTTATAAGCCATCCTGACAAAGTGATGATCATTCGCATTACTGCAGATAAAAAAGCTGCAGTTAATTTTGCTGCTTCATTAACAAGTAAATTAAAATATCAAACAACTGCTGTTGCTGATAATTATTTGTTGTTAAAAGGAAAAGCGCCAAAATTTGTTGCCAACAGGGATTATGAACCGCAGCAGGTAGTGTATGACGACTGGAATGGTGAAGGAATGAATTTTGAAGTACGTATAAAAATTATTGCAGAAGGCGGATCGGTGAAAAATTATAATAATGAACTGAAGGTAAGCAATGCCAACATGGTTACTATTTATCTTTCAGAAGCCACCAGCTTTAATGGATTTAATAAGTCACCCGGTAAAGAAGGAAAAGATCCGTCCATTGAAGCAACAAATAACCTGAATAAAGCATTAAAAAAAACTTATGCTCAGTTAAAAGCAGCACATATCAAAGATTACCAATCACTTTTTAAAAGAGTGGAATTGAATATTGGTGTTGATGTTGCTAAAACAAAATTAACTATTGATGAAAGATTAAAAACTTATGCTGCAACATCTGGCGATAATCAATTACAGTCTTTGTACTACCAGTTTGGCCGCTATTTAATGATTGCTGCTTCAAGGCCAGGCTCACGGCCCACTAATTTACAAGGCATCTGGAACGATAATGTACAACCTCCATGGGGAAGTAATTACACTACCAACATTAACACAGAAATGAATTACTGGCTGGCTGAAAATACCAATCTTTCCGAATGTCATCAGCCATTGTTTGATTTTATGAAAGAGCTGGCAGTAAACGGCGCAGCCACTGCAAAAACGAATTATGGTATTAATGAAGGTTGGGTAACACATCATAACAGCGACCTGTGGGCGAAAACATCACCACCTGGCGGACAAGGGTGGAATGATCCCAAAGCCATGCCACGATGGAGTTGCTGGCCAATGGCAGCAGGATGGTTCAGTACACATATTTGGGAACATTATTTATTTACAGGAGATAAAATATTTTTGAAAGAACAAGGCTACCCATTGATGAAAGGTGCTGCACAATTTCTGTTGCAATGGTTAGTTGAAGATCCGGCATCCGGGTATCTTGTTACCAATCCTTCTACATCTCCGGAAAATACTGTTAAGATAAAAGGAAAAGAATACCAGCTGAGCATGGCGAGTACGATGGATATGTCTATCATTCGTGAATTATTTACGGCGGTTATTAAATCTTCTGATATTTTAAAAACTGATGTCGATCTAAAAAATAAACTCATCAAAGCCAGGGAAAAATTATATCCCTTTCATATCGGCCAGTATGGGCAATTGCAGGAATGGTTCAACGACTGGGACGAGCCGTCAGACAAGCATCGTCATTTATCACATTTATTTGGATTGTACCCGGGCAGCCAGTTAACGTTGAGTACCACGCCGGAATTAGCCGCCGCAGCAAAACAATCTTTAATCCATCGCGGCGATGTAAGTACCGGCTGGAGCATGGCCTGGAAAATAAACTGGTGGGCCAGGTTGCAGGATGGAGAACATGCGTATAAAATTTTAAGCGATGCATTTACTTATATCAATCCAACAGAAACAAGAGAAGTGATGGGCGGTGGTGGTACTTATCCCAATTTATTTGATGCACATCCACCTTTCCAGATTGATGGTAATTTTGGTGCAACAGCAGGGATTACAGAAATGTTGTTACAAAGCCACGCCGGCGAAATTGCTTTACTGCCTGCACTGCCTGCTGCCTGGAAAAAAGGTTTTGTTAAAGGGATTAAAGCAAGAGGAAATTTTACAGTTACAATCAATTGGAATGAAAGCAGATTAGCACAGGCAACAATTTATTCGGGTAATGGCGGTACCTGCAGGATAAGCACTTTACAGCCGGTAAAAATAATCGAAGTACCATCGGCAACAGCAAAGACTAATAACAGCAATGCATTGAATACTGTATATGGCCCGGTAAAGTATGAAAAAAATGAAAAAGCTACATTAGTAGAATTGAATATTCCAAAAAGGTACCAGGTTGATTTTATAACAGAAAAGGGTAAGACGTATACGATTGTTCCTTTATAAAAAATAACTATGCGCTATAATAAATTTTTGGTTGCTTTATTTTTTGTTTTGTGTATTCATGTTGCCAAAGCACAATCTTTACAATGGATAGAAGTAGTACCTGGTGTTTGGAAAGGTATTGCCGGAAAGCCTGAATCGTATGATTTGCTAAAAGCTTCCGGTGCTGTTCCAAATAAAGAAGCCTTGTCAAAAATGGCTGCTGTAACATTTCCACTCATACAAAATGATATTGCGGGTTTGGTAAGTGATGGAAAAACTTCACTTCGGTTTCCTTTGGATAAAGAAGAGCAATTATTTGGCTTTGGATTAAATTTTCAAACGATCTATCAACGGGGGAAAATATTACAACTCCACATGGATCATTATGGCGGAAAAGATAATGGCCGTACACATGGACCGGTGCCGTTCTATATTTCTTCCAAAGGATATGGGGTGTTCATTAATTCTGCAAGGTATATAAATGTCTATGCAGGTTCCGGCGTTAGAAAAGACAGTAAAAATCCGCCGCTGGAAAAAGACCGCAACACTGATAAAACATGGAGTTCCCGTCCTTATTCAGATGCTGTGGAAATATCAGTACCTGCTGCAGGTGTAGAAGTATATGTATTTGCCGGACCAACTGCATTAGATGTAATTCGCCGTTATAATCTATTTAATGGCGGTGGTGTGTTACCGCCAAGATGGGGATTAGGTTTTACACAAAGAGTAAAATCTTTATTCACTGCTGATAGTGTGAAAAAAGAAGCGGCATCATTTTTAGAAAAAGGCTATCCATTGGATTTTATAGGACTGGAACCGGGATGGCAGAGTAAATCTTACCCCGGAACATTTGAATGGGATAAAACACGTTTTCCCGAACCCGGAAAGTTTGTAAAAGAAATGCTCGATAAAAACATAAGATTGAATTTATGGATCAATCCTTATATCTCTAAAGAGGCGCCCTTCTATAAAAACATTACCCCTTACACCGGTTCGCACACAGTATGGACAGGTGAAGTACCCGACTTCACCATTCCTGCAGCAAGAAAAATATTCTTCGGGCAATTACAAAAAGACCAGGTGGATATTGGCATCAGTGGGTATAAGATCGATGAGGTAGACGGTTATGACTATTATTTATGGCCGGATGTAGCCACCTTTCCTTCCGGATTAAGTGGCGAACAGATGCGGCAGACCTTTGGTGTACTGGCCATGCGCTATTCAGCAGAAATGTACCATCAAAAAAATCAACGCACTTATGGATTAGTGAGAGCATCCAATGCCGGAGCCAATAACTTCCCCTATGTTATCTATAATGATTATTACAACCACGAAGATTTTATAACTGCATTAATTAATAGCGGCTATTCGGGGCTGTTATGGACGCCGGAAGCAAGAGCATCCAAAACAGCTGAAGAATGGTTACGGCGTTTTCAAACGGTTATTTTTTCTCCCATGGCCATGATCAACGCCTGGAGCAGTGGAACAAAACCCTGGAGTTATCCTGAAGTGGCCAGCCAGGTTAAAGAACTGGCTTTGCTGCGCATGCGTATGATGCCTTACTGGTATTCGGAATTTGCCAAATATCATTTTGAAGGTACGCCGGTATTCAGGGGAATGAATTTGGAAGAAGGATTCAAACAGGAGATAAAAAAAGAAGCAGGTAATGCCAACCTGGAAGAGAATCCTTATGCAGAAGCAACAGCAAAAGAAATTAAAGACCAGTATATGGCTGGTGAATATTTACTGGTGGCGCCATTATTTACTGGGCAAAAAACAAGAAAGGTTATTTTGCCTAAGGGTAAATGGTACGATTTCTATACCGGTGAATATGCAGGTGATGGTGAAGTATTAACTGTAACACCGGGGCTGGATAAAATTCCGGTGTATGTGAAAGATGGCGGAATTATTCCAATGATGCCGCCATTGCTGCATGCACCAAAAGCAGGAGAGAAGGTGGATATTGAAATAAGGCATTACGGAGAAAAGCCAGGAAAATATTTTTTGTATGACGATGATGGAGAATCATTCAATTATGAAAAGGGAGTGTATAGCTGGCGGACAATAACTGTGGAGAAAGATAAAAAAGGAACCTGGAAAGGAAGCATATCAGTTGCCGAAAATGGAAAACCAAATACAATAGGAAATGTTAGCTGGAAATTTATGACGGCATCTTCAATTACAGCTGCATCTCTTAACAGCGAAGCAACCAATGTTTTAAAGCAACAAATTTTAAAAGAGGCTGCATGGGCATTGCAGGAAAAGCCGGTAACTGTTACTGCAGCATCATCGCCACGCAGCGCAGGTGGCAAGCATGATTTTTTTAGTGAAGGAGATTACTGGTGGCCTAATCCTGTAAGTGTGGATAGTCCCTACATACAAAAAGATGGTATGACTAACCCTGGTAATTTTGTGGCACACCGTCATGCCATGATCCGCTTCAGCAGAATTATTGGCGCATTGGCGTCTGCCTATAAAATTACAGGCGATGAAAAATATGTTCGTCATGCATTACAACATTGCAATGCATGGTTTGTAGATACGGGAACATTAATGCATCCGCACTTATTATATGCCCAGGCAATCAAAGGACGTTTTACAGGAAGGGGTATTGGTGTGATTGATGCCATACAGTTAATGGAAGTAGTGCAGGGATTAACGGCAATGCAAAATGCTAAAAGCATGGAAGCAAAAATTTTAACCGGCACAAAAAAATGGTTCGGAGAATTTTTACAATGGTTAACTACGCATCAGTATGGAAAAGATGAAATGAATGCTGCCAATAATCATGGTACCTGCTGGGTAATGCAGGTGGCGGCATTCTCAAAATTTACCGGTAACGAAGAGCTAATGAAATTCTGCAGGGAAAGGTATAAAAATGTTTTGCTGCCAAATCAAATTGCTGCTGATGGAAGTTTTCCGCAGGAACTGCGGAGAACAAAACCTTATGGCTATTCTATTTTTAACCTGGATGCCATGACAACTATTTGCCAGTTACTTTCTACAGAAAAAGATAACCTGTGGAATTATGCAACACCTGACGCCATCACTATAAAAAAAGGCGTTGAATATTTATATCCTTTTATTACGGATAAAAATAAATGGCCGCATAAACCCGATGTAATGTATTGGAATAACTGGCCGGTGGCACAGCCATTTTTAATTTTTGGTGCTGCTGCTTATAGTAATGCGGCGTGGTTTGACACCTGGAAAAAACTGGATCATGCGCCGGCTGTAGAAGAAGTGATAAGAAATTTACCTGTACGCAATCCTTTAATCTGGTTGAATAAATGAAAAAGATAGTTACTTATATACTTCTTACTGCGATGGCTTTAACAACTGTTGCACAAACTGCCGGTGATGAAGATAAAGAAATGCAGAATAAAGCGAAGCAGCGTGATCAGCAAGCTATTACCGATGCAGTGAATGGCTGGTGGACGGCTTCAATGAAAACACATGAGCAACGTATTCAATGGTGGCGGGAAGCAAAGTTTGGCATGTTCATTCATTGGGGCATTTATTCTTTACCCGGCGGCGAATGGAAAGGAAAAAAAGTTAGTGGTTATGCAGAACATTTAATGCGCAAAGAAAAAATATTGCGTAAAGATTACCTGGAAGTAGCACATCAGTTTAATCCCGAAAAATTTAATGCAGAGGAATGGATATTGAATGCAAAGAAAGCAGGTATGAAATATTTCATCATCACTTCCAAGCACCATGATGGCTTTGCGATGTTTGATTCAAAGGTTTCTGATTTTAATATCATGCAGCAGACTGCATTTAAAAGAGACCTGATGGCGGAGCTATCAGCTGCTGCAAAAAAATACGGTATAAAATTCGGCTTTTATTATTCGCATGCATTTGATTGGGAACATCCCGATGCGCCAGGCAATGATTGGGAATACAATAATCCCGGTGGCGATAAATTAATTGGTGGCAGCAACTGGTATGATACACATCCTGAATGGTTACCCAAAGCAATAAAGTATGTAGATGAAAAAGCTATTCCACAAATAAAGGAATTACTCATAAAATATCATCCCGATATTTTATGGTTTGATACGCCGGGGAAATTACCACTATCCGAAAACATCCGCATACTAGAGGCAATACGTGCCACAGATCCCAATGTGGTGGTAAACGGAAGGCTGGCAAGAAGCAGTGCTATAAGCTTTGGTGATTACCGGAATACAGCTGACCGGCCTGCAGAATTTTATCCTGTTACAGGAGATTGGGAAGCGATCCCAACTACCAATGAAAGTTATGGCTACCACAAATACGACAGCAGTCATAAACCTGTAAGCCATTTTATACAATTGCTGGCCAGTGCTGCATCAAGAGGAGGAAACCTGTTGATGAATATTGGCCCTAAAGGTGATGGAACCTTTGATGCTAAAGATCTTTATATCTTAAATGGCATTGGTAAATGGATGGATAGAAACGGCGAAAGTATTTATGGCACTACTGCCAGCACATTACCATTACAAAGCTGGGGCGTTTCAACTTTAAAAGCCAATAAATTATACCTGCATGTATTTAATTATCCTGCTGATGGAAAATTATATGTAGGCGGATTGAAAAGTGACTATGGGAAAATTTATTTGCTTGCTGATCCTGAAAAACAATTGTCAGCAAAAAGATTAAATGAAAAAGACGTGCTGATTGATCTTCCCGGAAAAATAACCGACAAGGTTAATGCGGTCATTGTATTGGAATTGAACAATAAACTACTTACGGATTCTATACGTTTCATTGCTCCCAATATTCCTGATGTACGCTTATTGGCATTTGATGCTATACAACATGGCAAGGGGTTTGGTTTTGGTGATGGAAAAACCAACCGGTATTATGTTGATGGATGGAAGTCGGTACAGCAATCACTTTCATGGAAGGTAAGGTTGGCTAAAGAGGATCATTACAATGTTGTTATTAAATACCTGGCTGGGGAAACAAACGGTGGAACTTTTAAATTAATAATAGATAAGAATACCGCATTTGATTTCACTGTAGAACCAAACAGTGATAATACAGTGATAACAAAAAAACTAAGCGAAATAGCATTAAGAGAAGGGGTGCATGAAATAACAATTCAGCCAACAACCATAACAAAACAGGAGCTGATGAAGTTGCTGGAAATACAATTAATTTCTTTGGATAAATAAAAAAAGATGAAACGGAAAATCATTAGTTGTGCAATAACAGTTTTTGGATGGATACTAACAGGTCATGCACAGAACATCCAGGTGAATAAAATATTTACTGATGCAGAACAGCAGGCAAAAACGATGCTGGGTGAAATACAAAAGGCAAAATTATTAAAATCAGGTGCTGTTGCTGGTGTTACACCGGGAAGTACAGGGTTAGAATTAGTTTCACCAAGAACAGCCGACAGCGGCAGATTAAAACTGGTTTCTTCCAAAGACTGGACAAGTGGTTTTTTCCCGGGAGAATTATGGTTTTTATATGAATATTCAGGTAAACAGGAATGGAAAATGGAAGCCCCAAAATTTACGGCTAATATCGAAAAGGAAAAAACAAACGGCGGCACGCATGATATGGGTTTTAAAATTTATTGCAGCGTAGGCACCGGTTACCGGTTAACCAAAGATGCACATTATAAAGCAGTGATCATTGAGGCGGCTAAAACTTTATCTACCCGTTTCAATCCGGTAACTGGTGTTATCAAATCCTGGGATACCCGTACCAAGTGGAAAAACCCGGTAATCATTGATAACATGATGAATCTTGAATTGCTTTTTGCTGCCACACAGTTAAGCGGCGATTCTTCTTTTTATAAAATTGCAGTGAGTCATGCCAACACCACGATGAAAAATCATTTTCGTGCAGATTACAGTTCCTATCATGTAGTGGATTATGATTCATTAACAGGAGTTGTGGTAAAAAAACTCACCCACCAGGGTTATGCCGATGAATCGGCATGGGCAAGAGGCCAGGCATGGGCATTATACGGCTATACCATGTGTTATCGTTTTACCAAAGACAAAAAATATCTGCAGCAAGCGGAGAAAGTTGCTTCATTTATTTTGAATCACCCTAACCTGCCAAAAGACCTGGTTCCATATTGGGATTTCAATGCCCCCAATATTCCCAATGAAGAAAGAGATGCTTCTGCAGCAGCAGTTATCGCATCCGGTTTATACGAATTGAGTTTGTATAGTAAGAATACTGCATCATATAAAACTGCAGCAGATAAAATAATTACATCACTCACAAATAATTACCGTTCACCTGTAGGAGAAAGTAATGGTTTTATTCTTTTGCATAGTACCGGTTCACGTCCTTCAAAAAGTGAAGTAGATGTGCCTTTAAGTTATGCAGATTATTATTACCTGGAAGCATTGCTGAGGTATAAAAAATTAAAAGAAAAGAAGAAACTATTTTAAACATTGAATAAAAGAATTATGAAAAAATATTTGTTCGCCCTGTTGTTTGTTAACCTTGCTATTATAACAAAGGCTTTTTCGAAAACCATTGTAGTAAGCTCTATTGCAGAATTGCAAGCTGCTATCGGTAATGCAAAACCTGGTGATATCATCCTGGTAAAAGATGGCAGGTACAGTACTACGACAGATGTTACTATCAATGCCGCCGGAACAAAAATGCAACCCATTACCATCGCCGCAGAGCATGCAGGTGCTGCGGAGATAACCGGCGACGGCGGTTTTAATGTAGTGAGCCCGGCAACTTATATTATCATCAGGGGATTTAAATTTACACATGCTGCATCAAAAGCAAAATGTTCAACAGGTACCAGTTTTTGTGAATGGACGCATAATATTTTTGAAACACCAGGCACAGGGGAATATTTAACAGTTGCAGGTAGTGATCACCAGGTAGATTACAATACTTTTCAAAATAAAGATTCATTGGGAAGATTTATTGCGATCAGGGGAAGCGGTAAACAAATTGCAGAAAGACTTTGGATACACCATAATTATTTTAAAACACAAAAGAATCAACAAAACCGCAATGGCGCTGAAGCTTTGCAATTCGGGTTGAGCGGATTCAGCCTTTCTTCCAGTAACAGCATTGTAGAGTATAATTTATTCGAAGACTGTGATGGCGAAAATGAATTGATCTCTATAAAAGCATCAAGGGTAACTGTCAGGTACAATACCATCCGCAATTGTCCGGCACAATTCACTTTGCGGCACGGTAATTTTAACCAGGTATATGGTAACTACTTTATTAACACGCCGGGCCTGCGCATTTTTGGCGACGATCATTTGATTTATAGTAATCACTTTGAAAATTGTGCTATCGGTATCAATATTGGTAATGGTGGTGCAGAAGTAGCAGATGGTGCACCACTAACTTCTCATGATCGACCTGATAGATTGCTCATCGCTTTCAATACATTGGTGAATAATAAAAGCAATATTATTCAAACAGCGCGAAAGGATGGGTTAGGCTCAACATTTGTTACCATTGCCAATAATATTATACAAGGCGGCGGAGTTGCTGCTTCTATTGTGGGACCATTTGCAAATCCAAAATGGGAGGGCAATATTATTTTCAATACTAACGGTACCGGAGATATGCCGGAAGGAAGTTTTATAACTGTTGATCCAAAATTAATAAGGAATGAAGCGGGCGAATATCATTTGCAGAAAGGAAGTACCGCTGTAGATGCAGCTAAAGGCGATTATCCTGCAGTTACAACTGATATGGACGGACAAATAAGAAAAGGAAAGTTTGATGTTGGTGCAGATGAGATTTCCATAGATGCAGTTAAGGTAAGGATACTGGATCCGGCTGATACAGGAGCAGCAGTGAAACAATAAAAAAAGTCTTTGCCTGCAGCAAAAGGAAAATGTCACGGAGGCACTGAAGTACACAAAAAATGCCTGCTTAATAAATTAGCCTTAGAACTCTGAAAAAATTAAATAAAACAGTTCCGTGTTTCCATGATAAATAGATTCCGCGAAGGCTGAGAGGATTAACCGGCTATTAACGAAAACTCACCTGATGTCAATATCGTTTAATAAATTGTAAATACATTAATGTGTATGGTTCAAATTAAGCGCTTATTTGCAGTACACTATATTAACTGCAACAGTTAAACTGAAGTGTTAAACGCTTAGCATATGAAAAAATACCTGTTCCTTTTACTTGCCTTAACCTGTAGTTTCCAATTCCTTTTCAGCCAGGACAAACCCAAAGACGATCGTATGGAATGGTGGCGCGAAGCCCGTTTTGGTATGTTCATTCACTGGGGTGTTTATTCCGTACCCGCAGGAACATATAAAGGACAAAAAATAAACCGTATTGGAGAATGGATCATGAACAGGGGGAAAATCCCGGTTGCGGAATACCAGCAATTTGCAAAAGAATTCAATCCTGTAAAATTTGATGCTGATGCATGGGTGAAAATGGCGAAGGACGCAGGGATGAAATATATCGTGATCACTGCAAAACACCATGATGGTTTCGCAATGTTTAAATCCAATGCCAGCAATTGGAATATTGCAGATGCCACACCTTACGGAAAAGATATATTGAAACAACTGGCAACAGCCTGTCGTAAACAGGGAATGAAACTGGGCTTTTATTATTCACAGGCGCAGGACTGGAATAATCCCGGTGGTGCAGCAGCAAGAAAAGTAACGAGTGAGGGGTGGGCCAATCCTGACTCTGCAAGGATCGATGCTTACACAGAAGCCAACAGTGGTCATTGGGATCCTGCGCAAACCAGCAAAACAATGGCGCAATACATTGATGAGGTTGCGGTGCCACAGGTAAAGGAATTGTTAACCAACTACGGCGATGTTGCTGTGTTGTGGTGGGATACACCAACCGGCATGACAGATGAATATGCAGAAAAGATAAAGGCCGTTTTAAAACTGCAGCCCAATATTATTACCAACGACAGGTTGAAACGGCCCAACTTTCCCGGGGATTTTAAAACACCTGAACAAAGAATTCCTAACCTGAGTGAACTGGATGGAAAAGATTGGGAAACCTGCATGACGATGAATGAAACATGGGGGTATAAAAGTTATGCCAATAACTGGAAAAGTTTGACAACAATCATTCATAATACAGTGGATATTGCATCGAAGGGAGGAAATTATTTATTGAATGTAGGGCCAAAACCTGATGGTACATTTCCACAGGAAAGTATTGACCTGCTGAAAGGAACTGGGGAATGGATGAAAATAAATGGCGAATCGATATATGGCACTAAAGCAAGTCCGCTGGGAACATTTGCCTGGGGCCGTTGCACAAAAAAAGAGAACGGAAAAAATACGATACTTTATTTTTCTGTTTTTGATTGGCCGAAGGATGGTAAACTTATAATTCCGGGATTGAAGAATACAATTGTATCTGCAAAATTACTGGCAAATAAAACCACAGTAAAAACGGAAAGTAATAATGATGGCATAATCATTAATGTACCAGAAAAAGCATTGGATGCGAATGCAACAGTTATAAAAATTGAAGTAAAAGGAAAAGTGGAAGCGGCAACAGCAAAGCCAAAAGATAAAATGAAAGCAGGCGAACTGGATTAATACAAATACTTAAAAGAATTTTGGACATGTTTTTCTTCTCCATAAAAAAAAGTAAAACAATCGCAGCAATGATCGCTGTTTGTGTATTACTTACTATTCAATCAAAAGCGCAGTATACTTTATCGAAATATATTCTAACACCAAAAGCCGGTGATGCGCCAAAGATCAATGGGCCAAAAATTTTCGGAGTGCGTCCGGAACACCCGGTAATTTTTACTATTGCTGCAACAGGTGTGCAGCCAATAGAATTTACTGCAGATAATTTGCCTGAGGGATTGCGGCTGGATAAAAAGACCGGGATGATATCAGGGCTGATAAAAAAAAACGGCGATTATTTGATTACGCTTCATGCAAAAAATAAAGCTGGTTTAACATCCAGGTCTTTTAAAATCGTTGTGGGAGAAAACGTAGCGCTCACACCACCAATGGGCTGGAACAGCTGGAATATTTACGCTTCAAAAGTTACACAGGAACTGGTATTGGCAAATGCGAAAGCCATGGTGAGCAGCGGTTTGATCAATCATGGCTGGAGTTATATGAATATTGATGATGTGTGGCAGGGGAAACGTGGCGGTCAGTTTCATGCCATATTGCCGGACTCAACAACTTTCCCGGATATGCAGGGATTGTGTGATGCGGTACACCAGATGGGTTTAAAAATCGGCACTTACTCCACACCGTGGGTAGAATCTTATGGGCACCATATTGGGGGATCTGCCATGAATGAAGAAGGACTGTTTGAACGTACCAAAGAAAATATTCCCCGCAATAAAAAACAATTACCTTATGCCATCGGTACTTATAAATTCTGGGAAAATGATGTAAAGCAATTTGCATTATGGGGATTTGATTATTTAAAGTACGACTGGAATCCTATTGAATTACCCGAAACAAAAACCATGTACGACCTGTTACGCAACAGTGGCCGTGATATCGTGTTCAGTTTATCCAACAGTACTCCGTTTATATCAATTGCTGATCTGTCGAAAGTATCTAATGCCTGGCGTACCGGTGGTGATATAAAAGATAGCTGGAAAAGTTTAAAGAGCTGCTTGCTTACACAGGATAAGTGGGCCCCTTATGCTGGTCCGGGTCATTGGAATGACCCCGATATGATGATACTCGGATGGGTAGGTTGGGGCAAGGGCCCAAGGCCAACAATGCTTACACCAGATGAGCAGTATACACATATGAGTGCCTGGTGTTTACAATCGGTACCGTTGTTGTTAGGTAATGATCTTACTAAACTGGATGAGTTTACATTAAGCCTTTTAACCAATGATGAAGTGCTCGCTGTTAACCAGGATCCCTTGGGTAAACAGGCCGTAGTGGTATCAACAATGGATTCATGTGGTGTGCTGGCAAAAGATATGGAAGATGGTAGCAAGGCCGCAGGGCTATTCAATATAACAGATAGCATAACACGAAAAATGACAGTAAAGTGGAGCGAATTAGGAATTACCGGGAAGTATATTGTAAGAGATTTGTGGAGACAAAAGGACTTAGGTGTATTTACTGATGAATTTTCTGCCGAAGTAAACCCGCATGGCGTGCTGATGATAAACTTAAGAAAGGCAAAATGATTTTTAAAGATTATTTATGACCAGGAATAAAAAAATAATACTGCCCTTTGTTGCAATGATGCTTACCGGCTTATTGCTTCATGCAACAGATACCGATATAACAAAGTATGGTGCGGTAGGAGATGGCAAAATACTCAATTCAACGTTTATACAAAAAGCAATTGATGCGTGTAATAAAACCGGCGGTGGTAAAGTGATCTTCCCCGCAGGAAAATATTTATCGGGTACCATTGTTTTAAAAGATAATGTCATCCTTCAACTGAATAAAGATGCATTATTACTGGGCAGTACTAATGTGGAACATTATCAAAACCTCGACCCGTTTATGGATGGATTAGGGATTGATGTTGGCTGGGCATTGGTAGTTGCAGTAGATGCAAAGAATATCGGTATTGAAGGTGAAGGAACTATTGATGGCCAGGGTTCAAAATTAAAGGCAGAACAAATACTTACTGATACAAGACCGGAAGGACAGCGCTGGGGAAGAAGGCCTTTTTTACTGCGTGTGGTAAGGTGCGAGGGTGTAAACATAAAAGGCGTAAGCTTAAATTATTCCGCGGCATGGACCTCACATTATTTTCAATGTAGAAAATTAAGAATAGAAAAAGTAAAGATCATTAGTGTTGGTGTAGCACATAACGATGGTATGGATATAGATGGCTGCCAGGATGTGCGTATTAAGGATTGTGATATTGTAAGTGGTGATGATGCACTTTGTTTTAAAACCACGTCCAGTAAAATGGCCTGCAGCGATATTGTAATAAGTGGTATGCGTTTAAAAAGTAACCAGGCAGCTATTAAAATGGGTACCGAATCAATGGCGGCTTTTGAGAATATAAAAATATCGGATTGCTATATTTATGATACAAAGAACGGCGGTATAAAATTGCTTACTGTTGATGGTGCACGATTGCGCAATATAGAAATTTCCAACATCACGATGTCTGAAGTGAGAACACCGATGTTGTTCAGGTTAGGATCAAGATTAAATGTTTTCAGAAAAGGCCAGGATACCAAACAGCCTACAGGTGTTTTTGAAAATGTAGTTATTAAAAATGTAAAAGCAAAAGCGGCAGATTCGGCACAGTTAAAACCACCATCAGGTGTTTTGATCACTGGTGTTCCGGGTCACTATATTACCAATCTTACGTTGGAAAATATTGAGATCGATCTGTTAGGTAGTGGTACTCTTGAAAATTCAAGGCAGGTTGTTCCGGAAGCTATCGATCAGTATCCTGAAGTAAAAACATTTGGCCCGATCATTCCTGCATATGGTATATGGGCAAGGCATGTGCAGGGATTGAAATTGAAGAATGTTACATTCAGGATAAAGAACAATGACCTGCGTCCTGTCTTTATTTGCGAAGATGGTAAAGATATTGAAGTGACCGGGTGGAATATTCCGGCAACAGAAGGTGCACAAGCTGTCATTCGCCTGGAAAATGTTACAGGTGCTGTTGTCAATAATAATGATGTAAGAGGAAAAGCCGGTGTTTTTGTAAGAGTAGAAGGAGAGAACAGTAACGGCATAAAACTGCAAAAGAATAAATTGGAAGGCACAGTAAAAAAAGCTGAAGCAGCAGAAAATGTAAAGCAAGGCGCAGGCGCCTATACAGTAAAATAAAACTCAGGAAGCAGATATAATTTTATGAAGAAGATCATAGCGATCCTTATCGGTAATATTTTTTTGTGTTCAATTCATGCACAAAATACAACGCCTTTATGGAAGGATTTTGTTGAAGCAAAGCAGAGTGGCAAAACGCCAACACTTCCAGATTTTTCCTATGCGGGATATCATTTCTCCGAAAAAGAAATTCCATCCGTAGCCGGTAAAAAATACTTCAATGTAAAAGATTTTGGCGCTATACCCAATGATGACCAGTTGGATGATGCAGCCATACAGCAAACTGTAGATGCTGCAGAAAAAAATCCGGGCGGCGGCGTAGTGTTTTTTCCACCCGGTAAATACCTTATTGCAGCGGATAATGATTCTTTAAAACAAATAAAAATATCTAAAAGTAATATAGTTTTAAAGGGTAGCGGATCAGGCAATGGCGGCACAGAAATTTACCAGGCTAATATGCGCATCAATGGCCGCCAGTTTATTTTTAAACCGGTTAACGAAGACAATAAAAAATTAACTGTTATTGCAAAAGATGCAATAAGAGAAAGTTTTTCGATAGAAGTAGAAGATGTATCAAAACTAAAACCGGGCCAGGATATTGTGATTCGTCACCGCAGCGAAGAGTTTACGAAGTTATATTTTACGCCATTACAATTAAAACCGGAATGGACAAGATTGTTTGGTGATAAAGGCGGCATGCAGATCAATGAAATTCATACAATAGAAAAAATAACAGGCAATAGCATAATTTTTAAAAATCCATTGCACCTGGATATTGTAATGGTGAAGAGTGCTTCATGGGATATTTACCCGTTTAATTATATTGAAGAATGCGGTGTGGAAGATATTTTATTTACCAGTAACTGGAAGACATATCCTGAAGAATTCATTCACCATAAAAATAATATTCACGATTATGGCTATGAAGCATTGGGTATGGAGTATGTGAAGAACAGTTGGGTACGCAACTGTGAATTTCATGACTGGAATGAAGGCATTTTTATCCGTTCCGGTTACCAGGTTTCAGTTTTGAATACTAATTTCAGAGGTAAAAAGGGACATGCTTCAGTGCATGCAAGAACCGGTTATGGGGTATTAATAAAGAATTGCAGTTTTAATAACGCACAGCATCATGGTGCAGGTACCGGGTATAGTGCAGTAGGCACTGTTATAGCACAATGTACCTTGGGAACGGACCAGAATTTTGATATTCATTCCGGCCAGCCCTACGCAACGCTATATGATAATATTGAAGGCGGTGTATTTTATAATCTTGGCGGACCAGAACCCGGTCATCCCCACCATGGAAAATATTTAGTGCTCTGGAATTTTCATCACCTTTCTGAAAAAGACCAGCATTATAATTTCTGGGACATGAGCCGCAGAAGAAATTATACCATCGCACAACCTATACTCGTGGGGTTTCGATCCAACAAAAAAGTTGATTTTGAAAATGCAGGTATAAATGAATCGCAAGGCACTGCTGTATGGCCAACCTCTTTATTTGAGGCACAATTACAATTACGGTTACAAAATAAAACCCCACAGAAAAACTAAAAATACAATTGGCTGTATGAAGACGATGTTGCAACAAATTTTATTGAACAGCTTGTTTGTTGTAGTGTCTGTCACCGTTACTATTGCTCAGCCTGTAGCCCAAAGTAAATGGGTATATATGGATGCAACGGGTAAACTGGTTTACAAAACACTGGAAGCTGGCGATAAGATAATGGATTTTTCTTACGCCGGTTATATGGGGGGAGGCATTGCAATTCCTTCCGTTCCGGTGATGATTACAATAACTCCTGTTGCAGGTGATAATTCTGATGCTATTCAAAAAGCAATTGATGCAATTGCCCAAATGAAAATAGTGAATGGCTTTAGAGGAACTGTTATGCTCGGGCCGGGTACCTATGATTGCGAAAAAACAATAAACATCAATGCAAGTGGTGTTGTATTACGTGGTAGCGGTTCAGGAGAAAAAGGAACGATATTAAATCTCACGGGTAAACCACATGCCTGTGTTACAGTTAAGGGAAATATTTCTTCAAAGGTTGTTGGGGAATCAACAATCATCGCTGATAATTATGTTGCTTGTGGATCAAACTCATTTAATTTGGTAAATGCAGCTGCCTTTGCCATTGGAGATACCATACGTATTACCCGTACCATTACAGATGAATGGATAAAATTCATGGGCATGGATCAACTGGTTCGTGGCGGGAAAAAACAAACATGGATAAGCGGAAACATTATAACAGAACGCATCATTAAAAAAACAGCACAAAATAAAATTACTGTTGATGTGCCATTGAATGATTCTTATGATGCAAAATATACCGGGCCTGGAGGCGTTACTGTACAAAAAATTACTGCGTCAGGTGAACTATCACAAATAGGTATTGAAGACTTTCGTATTGTTTCTCCCGAACAATCGGTTACAATTAATGACGGTCATCACCGTGCTTTTACCATGAGCGGAGTAACTGATGGCTGGGCAAGAAACCTGGAAATATTTAATACTGTTAACAGCATCAGCATTACGGGGAAACGTATCACAGTAGATAATGTCAGTATCATTCATAATCTTCCTACTATTGGTGCTGCAAAGCCGGCTGACCTGAATGGCAGTGGACAACAGGTACTTTTCAATCATTGTTCAATCAAAGGTGATAATCTTTTTTTCTTTGGTACTGGTGCAAAAGTAACCGGCCCGGTTGTGGTATTGAATTGTGTTTTCCAGGGTAACGGATGGATACAGCCACACCAGCGTTGGGCAACAGGATTGTTGATAGATGGATGCCAGGTGCCTGATGGCGGGATTGATTTTATGAACCGTGGTGTAATGGGTTCCGGCCATGGCTGGGCTATTGGCTGGGCTGTTGCATGGAATTGTAAAGCAAAAACATATCTCAATCAATTACCTCCCGGTGCCGCTAATTGGGTGATAGGAAGTTCTGGCGGGCAACAAAAAAAATCAATGCCCGGTGCTGGTCAGGGTAGTGCGATCAGTTATGATAATTCATTGTTACCGGAAGGTATTTATGATTCTTATAGCGTTCCTGTTACACCATTAAGTTTGTACCTGGCACAATTGCAGGAAAGACTAGGAAAACAAGCGGTAGAAAATATCGGGTATAAAAATTACCCCTAAGAATCCTTTTTAACATGGCCGGAGGTTTACCGGCAACGGAAATAAAAGTATATACTATGCATGCTTAAATTATATAAAAAAATGAAATCAAGATTCTCAATTGATATTAAATTGCTCAATATGAAAAATTTTTTTCCAAAACTTTTGTTGATTGTTTCTATTCTGTTCCTGACGCATGTAACGCATGCACAGTCAATAAAAATAAATGCTGAACTCAAAAATTTTCCTGCCGGTACTTCTCCAAAAGAGATCGGCAACCGCATTGCCAAACATTTTATTGCAACCCCGCATACCAATTTTGGAAGGCCGGTACCACCAAAAGTGATCACTTACCCCGAAACCTGTACCTGGTACGGTGCGCTCACTTTTGCCAAAGCAACCGGTAATAAGGAATTGACAGCACAACTGGCACAAAGATTTGAGCCTTTATTCGGTTCCCGGGATACTTTAATACCCATACCTGATCATGTTGATTATACCGTATTCGGTGCCGTTCCTTTTGAATTGTATATGCAGACAAAAGAGCAGCGCTACCTCGACCTGGGAAAACGTTTTGCTGATAAACAATGGGGGCCGCCGGAAGGGAAACGGGTAACTGCAGAATCACACCGCTTTTACGATAAAGGCCTGAGCTGGCAAACACGTTTATGGATAGACGATATGTTTATGATCACTGCTGTGCAGGCACAGGCTTACCGTGCAACAGGCAATAAAATGTATATTGAAAAAGCTGCTAAGGAAATGGTGTTCTACCTGGATTCATTGCAAATGCCCAATGGATTATTCTATCATGCACCGGATGTACCTTTTTACTGGGGAAGGGGAGATGGATGGATGGCAGTTGGCATGAGTGAACTGTTACGGTCTTTACCAAAAGATAATGCAGATCGCCTCCGTATTATGGAAGGGTATAAAAAAATGATGGCTACCTTATTGAAATACCAGGCAGAAGATGGCATGTGGCGTCAATTGATCGATGATCCTGCATCATGGAAAGAAACATCCTGTACGGGTATGTTTACTTACGCATTTATAACCGGCGTAAAGGAAGGCTGGCTCGATAAAACAACCTATGGCATTGCTGCACGAAAAGGATGGCTGGGCCTGATCAAATACATCAATGAAAATGATGACATTACCGATGTGTGTGAAGGTACCAATAAGAAAAATGACCGGCAGTATTACCTTGACCGTAAAAAAAATATCGGAGATCTTCATGGGCAAGCGCCTTTATTATGGTGCGCAACAGCATTGTTAAGATAATAATTACTGAATGGCAACCGTGTAAAGATGAAATAATGAAATGATAATTCAGATCTCCAGCATCTGTAAAAATGTTTAATACTTTAATTATGAAAATAAAATATCACTGCTCATTGTTGTTATTGTTTTCATTATTGTTTTGCAGCAATGGCAATGCACAGGATTTTAAACCTTTATTTAATGGTAAAGACCTTAACGGCTGGTATTCTTTTTTAAAAAATAAAGGAAAAGATAATGACTCTAACCAGGTATTTACTGTACAAGGTGGCTTACTGCATATTACCGGCAAGGACTTTGGTTATATCGTTACTGAAAGATCATTTACCGATTTTCATTTGATAGCGGAATTTAAATGGGGTGAAAAAAAATATCCGCCAAGAGAAAAAGTAGTACGGGATAACGGCATCTGCTATTATGTTGTGGCGACAGATAAAGTATGGCCACGTTCTGTAGAATGCCAGGTACAGGAAGGTGATTGTGGCGATTTCTGGCTGATTGACAGTGTAACAGCGATTGTAGACGGTGTACAACAAGGCCCAACAAAAAATACAAGGGTTACCAAGAAAAAAGATAATGAAAAACCCAGTGGTGAATGGAACCGTATCGAGATTATCGCTTCAAAAGGCAAGTGCACCCATATTATAAACGGCGTGGTAGTGAATGAAGCAACAGATGTAAGCCTGAGAAATGGAAGGATACTAATTCAATCAGAAGGTGCCGAAATATATTATCGTAAGATCGATATCAAAGAATTATAGCATACTTTTTTTTACCAGCAGATAAAGCATTTTTCTTTACTGAAAATACACTGCTAAAATTGCTGAATGCTTTGCTAATTGCCTAAATCTTATTTCTTCAAAATAATATTTACTTGCAGTATTGATTTATACTGCATTCTTTTTTGGATTAACGATCGCTGTAGTAATTAAAGGCTTTAAAAAAAACTCCTTCATTTTATTATTTGTAAAATGATCGTATTGCCTGAACATCCTGTGTATTTCAATTAATTATTTTATCAAAATGTTTTCATATAGCAATCAAAGCAAAGAGGTTTTCTCTTTAACGCAAAGACCGGTGATGTTCTCATTACCGGTCTTCCTCTTGCTGATCAATTGCCTGGTATCGTTTGGCCAGTCTGCTACAGATACGTCTGCAAAACCAAAGTCGCCGCAAAGGCCGGGGGCAAGAGCTGCAGTACCGGATATATTACCCGGCAAAGGATTGAATCAGCATGATTTTTTATATGCAGGAGGGTGGGATACAAGAAAAGATACTCAAACTATATTTCGCGTAGTGAAAGGAAAAGTAGTATGGACATGGTCCATTCCCATTAAAGATAGAAATGGTCAGTTAAGTGAATTCAGTGATATACATCAGTTATCTAATGGTAATGTTTTGTATGCCTGCAAAACAGGTGCAGCTGAAATTACACGAGATAGAAAAGTAGTATGGAGTTATGAATGTCCGGCGGGAACAGAGTGTCATTCTGCTCAACCTATCGGCATGGATAAAGTTTTTTTATGCCAGAATGGAATGCCGGCAAAAGTGATGCTGATCAACAAAAAAACAGGTATGGTGGAAATGGAACATGTAGTTGTAACAGCAAGACCTGATGATCCAAAATCAGTGCACGGCCAGTTCCGTAATGTGAGAATGACAGATAAAGGCACTTACCTGATGGCGCATTTAAATATGGGTAAAGTAATAGAGTATGACCAAAACTGGAATATTATCTGGTCTGTTGATGCGCCGTCAACATGGCTGGCTGTAAGATTAAAAAATGGCAACACCCTGATCAGCGGTAATCAACATGGATATGTAAGGGAAGTGAATTCTAAAGGAGAAACGGTTTGGGAAATAAATAAAGATGACTTCCCCGGTTTTCCATTGTATACTGTGCAGGGACTTAACCGCCTCGCCAATGGCAATACAGTAATCAGTAATTGGGGCGGCTCTATCCGTAAAGAAGACTGGAATAAAGTAGTGCAGGTACTGGAAGTTACGCCGGATAAAAAATTAGTGTGGGCTTTACATCAATGGAACGATCCTGATCTTGGCCCTTCATCTAATATACAACTGCTGGATGAAAAAGGGAAGGAGGAACTGGGGCAATTACAACGTTAGTAAAACAATGATAGTTTTTTGGGTGAATAGCAAGTGTAAAGTACATCATATTGTATGGTGTACTTTCTTTGTATTGTCAGGTCCGCAATTGTACGGCATTTTTTGTTGCTCCATTTTCAAATATAACTGGCTGCGCTGCTTTCCTTATATCACCACCATCTACAATTATGCCTTCACTTGCGGCACCTTCTACACGAAGAAAACCCGCGGCGGGCGTCAATAGTTTTGTTGCGCTTAATAAAATATCTTTTGAATTGATAAAACGTAACAATTCACTGCCGGAGCTTCCTTTTGCACTCAATCCGTTAATAGAGGCATCTTGCACATTATCAAAAATAATGGCAGGCCTGGCATCAGGCTCATCATACTCAAACCTTACATTTTGCAACGTGAGGCCTTTTACATTACGGGCATACAAACCATATGCAGGCGGGCCACCGGGCGCAGGATCCCAAACACTGAAATATTCTGTTACCACTCTTGGTACCTCTTTTGCAGCCTGCGCAGCAGTACCGCCACCAGCATATTTTACATGTACATCTGTAAAACTGATATCTTCCAGGTAATAATCTCCAACGGCATTTAAAGTAATGCAGGAATTTTTTTCGCCTTCCCTTACCGTAACACCAAAAGCAATATCAGGATGATCAACAGGTTTGGCCACTACTGTTGCACGAATAGCGTTGAATGTGATATTACGGATAAAGGGTTTTGTGGTATTTGGCGTATTGTTGCCGGAATTGTTATTTGATACGCCGCTGAAACCAATACCAATCGGGCCGGTAACATTCTGCATAATGATATTGGAGAAACTGAAATTTTCTATACTTGCCCTTCCTGCACTTATTTTTATCGGGCACCCATAAGTGTCATAGATCAGGCAATTACTTATTACGATGTGCTGCGATTCGCCACCACCAAAACGGAATACAGACCAGCGTGTACTAAAACTGCAATTAGTAATGGTTACAAATTTATTACTACCAAACAAAGCGCAGGCATCATCCTGGCATTGTACATCGCAGTTGGTAAGATGTACATACTCACTGTTGTTAAAATGAAAGCCATCATTGTTACGATTCACCCGGTTATAAATCCTGACCCCATCAGCATAAACCTGTTTACAACTCAATATCCGGAAGCAATGATAAGCACTGGCTGTAAAGAACACATCATGTAAACGCAGGTTATCACATTTATAAAAAATAGCCAGGTGCGGACGATCGAAATTTCCACCCACACCATTTTGTCCAGGGCCGGTATTATCGCCTTTGCCATTAAAAAAAGCTAATCCGTTACCATCTACAATACCTTTACCTTCTATAGAAACATTTTGAGCATTTACTGCAAAAAGAAAAACAATATTTCCATTGCCCGACGGAATGCCTTTACCTGCAGTGTAATCTTCACGCCTGGGACTACCTAACAATTTTGCACCGGCGGATAAATGCAGTGTAACATTTGATTTTAATTCCAATGTGCCCGAAAGAAAATCGCCTGCGGGTAAGAGAACAGTTCCTCCTTTATCAGTACAACATTTATCAATGGCTGATTGAATTGCTTTGGTATCTAAAGTTTTTCCGTCACCCATTGCACCGTACTCACGTACGTTATATACATGTGCGCCGGAAAGTTTATCATTATTACTGGTTAATGGTTGTGCAGTTGCTTTTTCCAGCATACCTGCGCCAACTAATGTTACTGCAGAAAAAGCTGCACTGCCTAACCATTTACGGCGGCTAAGTGCGTTTTTATTTTCGGCACCAATGTTACCGCTTTGGTCTTGTGCAGCATCTTTCATAAATGAAATTATTTTTTACTTACTTTCCAGATAGTGTTACCTGCATCATCTGCTACCAATAAAGAACCGTCGGCCATTACCAATAAGCCTACCGGTTTTCCATACACTTCATTCTTGCTTTCATCTGCTATAAAACCGGTAAGAAAATCTTCAGGCTTACCAATTGGTCTGCCATTTTCAAAAGGAACAAAAGCAACTTTATAACCGTTGAATTTTGAACGGTTCCAGGAACCATGCTCCCCAACAAATGCACCACCCTGGTATTTTTTAGGAAATACATTTTTAGTGTAGAAAGCTAAACCCAGGCAGGAAGCGTGTGCACCCATTGGCACATCCGGTACCAATGTTTTTTCTAAAAGCCCTGCCGGTATTTTTCCTTTCCATCTTGGATCTTCGTGAGGCCCGAAATAGGAGTAGGGCCATCCATAAAAACCACCGTCTTTTACTTCAGTTAAAAAATCAGGCACCAGGTCGTCACCTAAATTATCCCGTTCATTTACTACGCACCATAATTTTTTGGTTACAGGTTCAAATGCAGTGCCGATTGGGTTACGTAACCCATAGGCATATACTCTTTCACCGGAACCATCCGGGTTGATCTCCAAAATACAAGCCCTCCTGTTCTCCAGTTCCATGCCATGCTCCCCGACATTAGAGCCTGAACCTGTAGATATATATAATTTCGATCCGTCTGCATTGGCTATAATATTCCTGGTCCAGTGATTATTATAACCGCCTGGTGTTAGTTCAACAATTTTCTCTCCTTTATCATTAATTTCCAGTTGCCCCGGCTGGTAAGGGTAACGATAAATACCATCGGTATTGCCAACATAAAACCAGTTCTTTAATACCAGCATACCAAGTGGTTGTGGCAGGTCGTGCATAAAGGTCTGCCGCTTTTCATAAATGCCATCTCCATCCGAATCCCTGAATAAAATAATATCATTGGCACTTTTCTTTTTATTGGTTTGTGATTCAGAAACCAATATGTCTCCATTAGGTGTAATATAAAACCATCTCGGGCTATTTAATTTATCAGCAAATTTTGTTACCGTAAAACCTTCTGGTGCAACGGGGGTTTTTCCTTCGGGCCAGCCAATTACCTTACTGTTCTTTTTGGTATCGGGTGTGGCAAGAGGTTCAGGCAGATCTATATGATTTACATTAGTTGCCGCTGTAATTTTTTTGGATGAAGAACATTGATAAGATCCAATGATAATTGCAATGGCTGCCAAAGAGAGAAAATATTTTTTCATACTAATAGCTGATTAATAAATGAGTTTATATTTTTAATTAAATAGTTTTTGAGATGAGTAGTTATTATCTTCTTTTGTCCATGTCAACGAGTTTATCTTTTGCTTTTATTATTTCTGCACCCGCCATTAAAAAAGCGCCCAGCCCATGTGTATCATTCAATGCAACAGGGCGATTGTAATAATAACGGATATCTTCTTCAATGGAAGTGCCAATGCATATATCGGGCACCTGTCCATCGGGTGTAACTTTTTTTGCCAATGCATCCCAGCCATTTTGTGCTATGGAAATAAAACGTTTATCAATCCATCCTTCATTCACTGCTTTGGTAACGGTATAAACAAACATTGCTGTAACAGAAGATTCGGGATAAGAATCCGACTTATCTAAAATTTGGTGCCACATACCTGAAGGATCCTGGTAGCGGGAGAAGCCGACGATCTGCCTTAATAATAATTTGATAAGCGCAGCACGCTTTGGATGATTGGCGGGTAAATTATTTAATAATTCAGCCTGTGCTACCGCAACCCAGCCGTTGCAACGACCCCAATGTGCTACACCATTCATATTCTCGTCATTGTAAAAAGCATGGTAATATAAACCCGACGGCGCATCGTAAATATAATTGTTGAAACTTTCTACCTGTTTAATGGCGAAATCGAAGTATTTGTTATCACCTGTTAACTTTCCCATGCGTGCTAAATAAGGAACGCTCATATACAAATCATCCGCCCATAGTGTCATTTTTCTTGGACCGTTCCTTGCCAATGTACCATCAGGAAATTTTACCTGCTTGTTAATAATATAATCACCCACACGGTTTAAATACTCCAGATAATCGGCACGTTTATCCTGGGCATATACATCCAGTAACCCTGCAGCCATTGATCCACAGTCATCCAGTGAACCAATTCTAAATACAGGGCGGTATTCCACAGCATTTACACCGGCATCAAACTGCCGTTTAAAATAATCAAGATTGTCAAAAATGAAATTGAAATTCTTTCTGGAATAATCAGCATACCTGTTGTCATTAAGAATATTAGCCGTTCTTATCATACCAACAGTGAGCACACCGTTCACATACTGCCATTTATTGAATTTGCTTTCTGCCTTTACATTAACAGAAGTATCTTTTCCTTTTGTGCTGGAAAATTTTTCATTCGTTTTATTATTTACAAACTGAAATGTAGTGGTTTGTATAATATTATCAGCAACGCGCCGGACAATGTCTTCTGCAGAAGGTTTTGTTTGTGCAAATGTTGCTGCAGAAAATAAAAGCAATAAGTAAAAGATTGATTTCATTTTTATTTTTTATAAAGGGGTGATTGGTTTATCCGGGATGAGCGATCTGTTTTGTCTTACTTCTTCCTCGCCTTCAACTGCGCCATATATAAAGATTCCGGTTGTAAGCCTTCTTTATTCTGTCCTTCCCATGCTGCGTCGGATCTTCCTTTTAAACGGCCATCATATTTTTCACCTTTTAATCCAATGCAATAATTTTTTCCCGATGCCCAGGGATTTTGAATCGCGGCTTTTTTTACGGCGCAGTTCCATACAACCTGTGTTACACCAGCCCAGCCATGTCCGCTGCCCCAGTTGCCCCTGTCCTGTATATTGATCTCTCCGTCGGTGGTAATGTTATCATATAATGTGCCCATCGACCAGCGGTGATGTGGCCCTATATCGGCATGCGTTTTTGCTGCAGTGCAATTATAAAATACATTGGGGCCGCAGGTTCTGGCACCTGTAACATAATCGTGTCGCCCATCTGTAGTGTGGCAGTTCATAAATAAATTCAGCTGCCCGTTATTACAGAATGAATATCTTCTGCCACCGGTAATTACTGATTTATGATCGAAACAATTACTGTTCAACACAGAAATGTTTTTTGCTGATCCGCCCAGGTTTACACAGCTGTAACCAAAGTATTTTGCCGTTACATTACGTACCCAACCCTGTTCAACCTTGTTAAATGAAATGGCATCCCAGCCGTGATTCTCTGAAGTATCAGTTTCAAATTCACTTTCACAATAGAGATCTTCAACACCAACATTATTGATGCGTCCTTCAAAATTGTATTTGAATATTTCGGCACCGCCATATTTAGTTTCCATCGGCATTACAATGGGATTGTCGATAAAGATTTTATTGCCTTCAACTTTTGTGATCAGCCTTTCAAAAGAAAAATCATATTCTTTAGCCTGCCATTGTTTGGTGCCTTCCCTGCCTTCTATCTGGTCCATTTTCAGATCCTTTATCCATTCATCAGTACCGGGGCGAAATACAATGATCTTATCACCTGCAGAAAAATTGACTGCAGAGGTAACGGTAATAGCAAAAGTTCCTGTGGGAATATATTCATCAAGCGCTTTTGTTCTGGTACCTTTTACCTCAGTAATATTTCCTTTGCCTTCAACATCAATTAACGATACCTGCTTTTTTGCAGTGGCCACTAATTTAGTTGCATCGCCTTCTCCACGTAAAACAATTCCACTGGCATTGATATGAATACTTTCAGCGATTTTATAAGTGCCTTTTGTTAACAATACCGTTCCCCTGTAGCCATTTTTGTCCAAAGGCATTTTGGTTACTTCATCAATCGCGGCCTGTATTGTTGCCTGGTCATTACCTGTTCCTGTGGGAGAAACGGTTTTTGCTACTGCGATACCGGGTATGGGTTTGTCGCCACCATAAAAACCTACCCTGCTGAAATCAGGAATGATATTTCCTTTTTCATCAGGAATATATTTGAGGCTACCGTCTTTACTTGATGTAACGAATTTTGACTGCCATTTTTTTTGCAACGAAAAGGAAAATAAAATACCGGTTGCAGTTAATACTAAAATTGAAATGGATCGTTTTGCAAGCATGTTGATATTGATATTATAAGCTACAAGTTCAATAAATATTTCTGTAAAAAAATGCATTTTTAAGCCTTTGCCAGAATAGCTGAATAATTTGCTAATTATATAAAATGATAAGTGCTGAAATATTATTCACTTGCATTGTGTATTGCGAATGCTTGTTGCTGATCGCCAAAAATGATTGTTTGTAAAATAGAAAAAGTATTTCTTTTTCATTGGCGGTCTCTTGATTTTTTATTGGAAGTAATTACTATCAATGCAGTACTTGTTACCTGGCGTTGCGGGATTCTACAATCTTACCGGAACCGGGAAGCGTATATTTTTTTGAATGCAGATCATTTATTTTTTATCAATGAGAAAAATATTGCCACAGGATTTTAAAAACAAAAAAATATTCCGTCATTTGGCGAAAGGGCCACCGTAAAATAGAAAAATCCGACTGCAATTAAACTTTCTTCTATCTAAAAATATATTTATGTACTGCTTAAAATTATCAACACAACGACCTTCCTTTAGCACACTAACTAAAAACTGCTATAAAAAAATTGTTCTGGCATTTTGCTGTACGGTTCTTTTTTTTACTGCCGGATATGCTCAATCATCCATAACGGTTAAAGGATCGGTCACCAACCAAAGTGGCGAACCGCTTTCGGGAGTTACGGTTGCTGTAAAAGCCGGCAGCACCACTGCAGTAACAGGCAATGATGGATCTTTTACTATTGCAGTACCGGCAAACAGTACACTTAGTCTTTCTTATGTGGGGTTTATTACAAGAGAAATAAAGATTGGTACTACTGCCCCGTCAAATTTATCGATACAATTACTTACCAATAAAAACGAGCTGAACCAGGTAGTTGTTGTAGGATACGGCACAAGGAAAAAATCTGATGTTACAGGTGCGATTACTTCCATCAGCGAACAGGCCATTAAAGATGTGCCAGCGTCTAACCTGGCTACTGCCTTACAGGGGCAAGGTGCCGGTATTGATATACAGCGAAGTGGCGCTAACAGCAAGCCGGGCGCAACACCCAATATTTTAATAAGAGGATCAAGATCGCTGGGCGCTTCCAACGCTCCGCTGATAGTTGTAGATGGTATTCCTTTTAATGGAAGTATCAATGACCTTAACCAGAATGATGTGTCTTCTGTTGAAGTATTGAAGGATGCATCTTCCACTGCTATATACGGATCAAGAGGTGCCAATGGTGTTATATTGGTTTCTACCAAGAGAGGAAAGGTGGGTAAACCGATTTTTACTTACAGTGCTTATCTCGGCCAGTCAAAATTGATTCGTGAATTTCCGGTAATGAATGCAGCAGAGTTTACATTACTTAAAAAATGGGCAAATATTAATGGTAACCCAGGTAAATATACCGGTCTCGATGACCCACAGTTTTTAACTAATGGAGTTTTTGCACCGGCGGAAGTGGAAGGATTAAAAACAGGGCGTGATGTAGATTGGCAAAGTTATATTTACAAAACGGGTATCATGACCAATCACGAGTTGGGTATTACCGGTGGTACTGAACAAACACAATATGCTATCTCAGGTGGTTACTTTAACCAGACCGGTATTTATAATGGCCAGGGTTTTGAACGCTTTACATTAAAAGCAAGTGTTGATCAGCAATTAGGGAAATTATTTAAAGTAGGAATCAATTCTCAAAATACTTATAGCTTGAGAAAAGGCGAAAGCGCCAACCCGATGGCGCAGGCATTAAGGGCAAGCCCATTGGTTTCCCCTTTTGATAGTGCAGGTGTGTTAATTAATGATTTTATCCCGGGAAGTGCCAGCCAGGTCTGGAATCCACTGGCAGATCTTATTGAAGGAGCTGTGCAGGAGAACAGGAAAAGATTCGGAACCTTTACTACTTTATATCTTGATGTTAATCTCGGGAAAGGATTTAAATACCGCTTTAATGCCGGTGCGGAAATAAGAAATGATGTGTATGGCAACTACTATTCTCAAAAAACAACTTTCAGGGTAAATCAAAGTGGTTCGGCATCGTCTAACCGTACCAGTTTAAATACCAACTATACTTTGGAAAACCTGCTGACCTACGATAAGCAATTCGGTAATCATAAAATAAATTTTACGGGACTGTATAGTTTACAGGAATCCAAAACACAATCCAATCAATTTGATAATACCAATATTGCTGCAGATTACCTGGCCTATTACAATCCCACTTATGCGTCTAATTTAAAAGGTACGGGCTCTTATTCCCAATGGGATATTCTTTCTTATATGGGAAGGATCAACTATGGTTACAGCGATAAGTATTTAGTAACACTTACTTTGCGTTCAGATGGTTCTTCGCGCCTGGCACCTGGTAACAAATACCATACTTTCCCTTCTGCTGCTGTGGCATGGAATATCGCCAAGGAATCTTTCATAAAAAATAATTCAACCATCAGCAGCTTAAAATTAAGGGCGAGTTATGGAAACGTAGGTAACACTGCCATTAATCCCTACCAAACATTGGGAGGATTATCTCCTCTTGTTTACAATTTTGGCTCCACCACCACAACAGGTGCCTATCTCTCCAATGCATCCAACGATTTTCTTACCTGGGAATATACAGCAACTGCTAACGTAGGTTTAGACTTTGGTTTTTTTAATAACCGTTTATCAGGATCTGTAGAATGGTATAAACAATTTACCAATTCATTATTGCTGCCGCAAACTTTACCGATCACTTCCGGTGTGCCCAATGCAAACGTTAGAAATATTGGTAAAACAGAAAATACCGGTATTGAAATACATGTGAGCACCGTGAATATCCAGGGAAAAACAAAAGATGATTTTACCTGGACAAGCGATCTTAATTTCTTCGTTAACCGTGGTAAAATAACCCAACTGGCAGATGGTATTACAAAAGATGTGTCCAACGGTTGGTTTGTTGGTCAGCCTATTGATGTTATTTATGATTATCAAAGAGCAGGTATCTGGCAGAATACCCCTGCAGATTCTGCGGAAGCAAAAAGACTTGGGCTAACCTTAACCGGTAGTTCATCAGTGATTGGTACAATACGGGTTGCAGATATAAGCGGGCCTAATGGCGTTCCCGATGGAAAAATAGATGCTACTTATGACAGGATCATTGTAGGCACAAGCCAGCCGAAATGGGAGGGTGGTATGACTAACCGCTTTGGTTACAAAGGATTTGATTTTACAGTGGTGGCTTTTGCAAGAATAGGGAGCACATTAAACAGTGGATTGGAAGGGGGTAATTTTGTGAATACTTACCAGGGTACCTATAATAATTTAAAAACGAATTACTGGACGCCGCTTAATGGGCAGAATGAATTTCCAAAACCAAACTCTGCGGCAACCAATCCGCTTAACCGTTCATTGCTGGGTTATTTTGATGGCAGTTTTGTTAAAATAAGAAGTATGAGCCTGGGTTATAACATTCCACAAAAATTTGTACAGCGAATAAAAGGCAGATCACTCAGGGCTTATGTAACCGCCACTGATCCCTTCATTCTTTTCTCGCCTTATCGTAAACAGGGCGGCATTGACCCTGAAGGTGCAGGTACAGTGGGCATTGATACACCACCGGTTTGGTCATTGCTTTTTGGTTTAAACCTTTCATTCTGATTTTTAAAAACTAAATTATTTTTTATGAAACGTATACATATTTTATTAGCGCTGGCACTACTTTCAACTTTTATGGGTTGTAGTAAAAAGCTGGTGGAAGATCCCAAATCTGTCTTGGTACCAGCAGCTTTAAACACACCACAGGGTTTACAGATGGCGCTGGATGCGGCTTATGCCGGCACAAGGCTTTTCTGGGGTAACCAGGATTTTTTTACCATTACTGTAATTGGTACAGATGATTTTCAAAAAGGCGTTGACGGTAACAGTGATATCAATGTATACAGCAGCAGTTACACCCCCTCACATGGTACCGTAAATAACAACTGGAGAAATGCTTATACTTTTATCAACTCCTGTAATGCTGTAGTGGACAATGCAGCTGTTGTGGAAATTGCAAAAGATCTTAAGGACAGGATGGTAGCAGAAGCTAAATTCTTAAGGGCGAATTATTATTTTACATTGGTGCAATCTTTTGGCGATGTAACATTAAATAAGAATTTTCAGACTGCAGCTACCACTGCTGCAAAGAGAGACCCCATGGCTGATGTGTACAATTTTATTATACAGGATCTGAAAGATGCCATTGCTGCGCTTCCTCCCGGACCAAAAAGCAATGGTATGTTACCGGGTAAAGCTTCTGCTGCTGCTGCAAAGCATACGTTGGCAAAAGTTTACCTTACAAGGGCAGGTTCATTGGCCAAGCAGGCCAGCGATTACCAGGATGCATACAACACAGCAACCGATCTTTTAAATACAGCGCCGGGGTTGGGATTAGGTTTACAAACAGATTTTGCAAAAGTGTTTGCTGAAGGCAATGAAGAAAACAGTGAAGTGATATGGACAGTGCAGCATACGGCCAATATTGCTTACAATGGCCCTAATAACAGTGGCGTTTCAAATTTCAGCGCTGATAATGTATTGAACCATATGTGGGTGGGTCAGTATGAAAAAAGACCGGGAATGGTACGTGATGTCTTTTATGGCCGGCCTTATATACGGTGTATCCCTACACGTTGGTTAACGGATACTATTTTCAAAGACAAGGCAAAAGATTCAAGGTACAACAAATCTTTTCAAACAGTTTGGTATGCCAATAATCCTGACCCTAAGGGTTACCCGGTATGGCCGAATCCTTTACCAGCTGGAGCACCTGCCGGCGCTGTAGTGGGACAACCGAAATTTAAATTTGGCGATACTGCCATCTATATGCCGGGTGTGGATGTAACCGATGCCAAGATAGCTGCGACACCCTACCTGCTTATTCCTCCACGTAAGTATGATAATACGTTATCGCCTACACTAACCAAATACTTTGATACCAAACGGGCTGATCTTAATGCGCCGTCTATCAGACCTGTAATTGCAATGCGCCTGGGAGAAACCTACCTGGTTGCTGCCGAAGCTGCATTTATGCTGGGTAAAACCAGTGAAGCTGTTACATTGATCAACATTATCCGGGAAAGAGCTGCTACCACGCCTGGTGCAAATAATATACAGGCAAGTGATCTTTCACTGGATTTTATATTGGATGAACGCAGCAGGGAATTGTGTGGAGAAAATATGAGGTGGTGGGACCTGGTAAGAACAACCAAATTGCTGGAAAGAGTTAGATTGCACAATAAGGAAGCGGCACCAAATATTCTTCCAAAACATATTCTGAGGCCGATACCACAATCACAGATTGATGCAACAACAACGGGAACGCCTTATCCGCAAAACCCGGGATGGTAATAAAGAAGTTTATTTTAACTAAAAGGATTTAAAAATGAATGTCTGCCGGTATAAGGGCCTGTTATGTTTGGTTTTGTTTTTGATATGCACTTCACAATTGTTTGCGCAACAGTACAATTTACCGCAGCAGGAAGACAGGTGGAAAATACTTAATGATGGAAGTATTGAATGGCGTATTGATAAACGCCTGCCACATAGTGACCATATAGAAATGAGTGGAGAAAAAGTTTCGATGTGGGTACAGTATGGCGTGGATACATCCGGTAAAGCAATACTCGACCGTACCATGGTATTTCCATCTTTCCGTTTGTTGCCGCAAAGAACAATTGCCAGCATGATGTATAATGTTATTGATGGTGACTTACCAAGAATACTGATCAATGACAGGTTATTTAAAGCCGGAACATACAATGCTGCTGTTGCAACTGATATGCCCGAACAGGTTACCGCTATACGACAAAAGGGAATTATGCAGGTAAACAGTCTCATAGGAAGGGATAAAGCAATCAATCTGGCCCGTACCCTATTCCCTTCCATTGATAAACCGATAGCTATTGAAAAATGGGTTTTTATAAATAATAGTAAGCAGGCGGCTAAAATTGAAATGGAATATTTAAACAGGGAAGTACGTCCTGCCGCAGAAAGAACCACGCCGGTGCAACATAGTTTTTTTATAAGTACCATAAATGAAGGGATAAAAAATGTGGCACCAGGCGATTCTGTTGTATTTGCATTTGTATACCAGGCGGTGAACATAAACAACAGCTTTATAAAACCAGATGTGACAGCTGAATTAAATGCAAGAACAAACCGTGTACAGCAATTTTTATCTTTGCTGCAATTGGAAACACCGGATAATATTTTAAATACCGCATTTTCATTTGCGAAGATCAGGGCTACTGAAAGTATTTATAAAACCAGGGGCGGTTATTTGCATGGGCCTGGCGGACTTCGATATTACGCTGCTATCTGGGCTAATGACCAGGCAGAGTATATTAATCCGTTCTTTGCTTTTTTTGGAGATGATATCGGGAATAAGTCTGCCATGAATGCATATCGCTGGTTTGCGAAATACATGAACCCTGAATATAAACCTATTCCAAGTTCAATTATTGCAGAAGGTGATGCGGTATGGCAGGGTGCAAAAGACCGGGGAGATATGGCTATGATCGCTTATGGCGCCGGCAGGTATGCATTAACGTATGGAAATAAGGATTCGGCAAAAGTATTATGGCCGTTGATTGAATGGTGCCTGGAATACCTGAAAAGAAAATTGACGGCCGATGGCGTGGTATTTTCTGACAGCGATGAGCTGGAAGGCCGTTTCCCTGCCGGTAAAGCCAACCTGAATACAAGTGCATTGTATTATGATGCATTAAGATCTGCCGTTTATTTGGGTAAACTGCTTGCTGTACCTGCAATACAATTAAAGAATTATGAAAAAGAAGCAGTAGTGTTACGAACGAATATTGAAAAATATTTTGGAGCTACTGTAGATGGATTTAATACGTATCGTTATTATAAAGGCAATGATACTTTACGTGCCTGGATAACCACACCTTTAACGGTTGATATTTTTGACAGGAAAGAAGGAACGATTGCTGCACTGTTTTCTCCTCGCTTATGGACCGAAGACGGCCTGGCTTCTTTGGCCGGAAACAAAACATTCTGGGACCGTTCTACATTATATGGTTTGCGTGGTGCATTTGCTGCCGGCGAAACAGAAAAAGCATTAACCTTCCTGCAATATTTTTCTAAAAGAAGATTATTGGGAGAACATGTACCCTACCCGGTAGAAGCTTACCCGGAAGGTAATCAACGGCACCTCTCTGCAGAAAGCGGGTTGTATTGCCGCATTTATACAGAAGGCATGTTTGGCATACGCCCCACCGGCTTCAATAGTTTTAATTGTACGCCACGTTTACCAGCAGGCTGGGATAAAATGGCATTGCGTAATATACATTCATTTGAAAATATTTTTGATATTGAAGTAACAAGAGTTGCTGGCGGTAAATTGATCATCTCTATTAAAAAAGCTGGGCAGGAAAAAAAGTATACCATTAAAGAAGGCGCAACACTGAAGATACAATTGTGATTTTTCGTTTTCCTACTTTCTGTCTCACGGATTTAAATGCGTCAGGAACAGGCTTTTAATTCGTTATATTCCATCAGGTGAAACATCGGCCGCAGGTATACCATCAAAACATTGATGGTCATGATATTTTATTTAACTTTACAGCGTGTAATAATATAAGTACATACTTTATGTACTATGCTATATTACACAAAACAATGATCATTAAACCCAGGTACATCAATATTTCAGGGAAAGGAAGAAAGACCTAATAAATTTGAACCAGATCTGTTTTAACTAGGTATAAATAATATGCGAATAAAATATTTTGTCACTTCGGCTATTATTTTCCTTAGTCTTACCTGTTCTTCACAAAATCAGAATAACGTATGGTATTTTGGGGATCATGCTGGTTTAAGTTTTAATACCGTTCCACCCGCAACATTAAATGATGGTGTTTTTACTCACGCTGAAGGGGTAGCATCTATTTGTGATATCAATGGCAACCTTCTTTTTTTTACCAACGGGCTGGATGTGTGGAATGCAAACCGTGTAAGGATGCCTAATGGATTTGGCCTTTTAGGTAATAGTTCTTCTACGCAGGTATTGATCATGCCGAAACCGGGCAACTGTAATATCTATTATATATTTACGGTACCTGCTCAAAGTTTTACCGGCCCGTTTTGCTATACAGTTGTAGATATGTCGTTAAATAGCGGATTGGGAGATGTAAGCAGCAAGAACAATGTTTTAAGAACAGGTGTTACTGAAAGGGTAACCGGGACATTAAAAAGTAATGGTGTTGATTATTGGGTGGTAACACAGGAATTAGGTTCAAATGCTTTTTTAGCCTATTCACTTACTTCTACTGGCATCAATCCTATACCAGTTGTATCTAATGCCGGTATTGCCAACTTGACTGCATCTGATGTTCTCGGGTATATGAAAATTTCATCCAATGGTGCTAAATTAGCTACTGCATGTCTATACGGACATGGCCGCAGCCAATTATTTGATTTTGCTAACAGCACAGGTATAGTTTCAAATGGTATTATATTAAATTCAGACCAGGTGGGCTATGGCGTTGAGTTTTCGCCAGATAATAGTAAACTATATTTTGCAACAGCAAACGCTCCTTTTATCATAACACAGTATAATTTATTAGCGGGCAGTGCTGTCGCTATTTCAAATTCAGGCGTTGAAATTGTAAATCAATATATAGTTAACGGCGTTCCGCAATATGGAGGAGCTCTTCAATTGGGGCCCGACAATAAAATATATGTTTGCAGGTTAACAAAAGCGTTTTTGGATGTTATAGATCAACCCAATTTATTGGGAGCGGCATGTAACTATACATTTAATGGTATTGATCTAAATGGGCATAAATGCCAGGTCGGCCTGCCAAATGGCATCAAAAATTATGGGACAATTTCATGTCCTACTTTGACAGCAACCGTAACGCACACTACATGTGGTAATAGTAATGGCACTATAACCGCTTCTTATAATTATGGTTTGCCCCCTTATCAATATTCATTGGATGGAGTAAACTTTCAGTCATCAAATGTTTTTACAGGACTGGGAAGTGGCAATTATATTGTAAGCGCCAAGGATGCCAACCAGGTTTTGCTAACAGTTAATAAAACCATTAATCCGAGTTTACAGGTTCAGTGCTCAATATCCTCAGTTGCAAATGCAACCTGTGGCTTTGTTAACGGTAGTATAACTGCTTCCCCCGTTGGAGGTACTGCACCTTTTCAATATTCAATTGATGGAGGAACAACCTACCAGTCGACCAATATTTTTACAGGATTAACTGGCGGTTCTTATACAGTAACAATAAAAGATGCTAGTAACTGTCTGAATAATTCACCCACTGTAATAGTGGTAAGTATTGCAGGGGTAACTGTTACGGGGCTGGCTGGGAATCCGACCTGTGGTTTGGCAAATGGTACAATTACAGCATCAGCTGTTGGTGGTACTGCTCCTTTTCAATATTCAATTAATGGAGGAACGACCTATCAAACCAGTAATATTTTTACAGGATTAATTGCCGGTTCTTATGCGGTAACAATAAAAGATGGAAATAATTGTTTGAATAATTCGCCCACTATAATAGTGACAAGTATAGCCGGGGCAACTGTTACGGGGCTGGCTGGAAATTCGACCTGTGGTTTAGCAAATGGAACTATTACAGCATCACCTGTTGGAGGTACTGCCCCTTTTCAATATTCAATTAATGGAGGTACAACTTATCAATCCAGTAATATTTTTACAGGATTAATTGCCGGTTCTTATACAGTAACAATAAAAGATGGCAGTAATTGTCTGAATAATTCACCGGTTGTAACAATATCAAATATTGCCGGGGCAACTGTTACGGGGCTGGCTGAGAATTCGACCTGTGGTTTGGCAAATGGAACTATTACAGCATCACCAGTTGGAGGTACTGCCCCTTTTCAATATTCAATTAATGGAGGTACAACTTATCAATCCAGTAATATTTTTACAGGATTAATTGCCGGTTCTTATACAGTAACAATAAAAGATGGCAGTAATTGTCTGAATAATTCACCGGTTGTAACAATATCAAATATTGCCGGGGCAACTATTACGGGGCTGGCTGGGAATTCGACCTGTGGTTTGGCAAATGGCACAATTACAGCATCAGCTGTTGGCGGTACTGCCCCTTTTCAATATTCAATTAATGGAGGTACAACTTATCAATTCAGTAATATTTTTACAGGATTACTTGCCGGTTCTTATACGGTAACAATAAAAGATGGCAATAATTGTTTGAATAATTCGCCCACTGTAATAGTAGCAAATGTTGCCGGGGCAACTATTACAGGATTGGCAGGCAATGCAACCTGTGGTTTAGCAAATGGTACAATTACAGCATCAGCTGTTGGAGGTACAGCACCTTTTCAATATTCAATTGATGGGGGAACGACCTACCAGTCCAGTAATAATTTTACCGGGTTAATTGCAGCAAACTATACTATTACAATAAAAGATGTAAATGGTTGTTTAAATAATACAGCAGTCATCACCGTTAAAAATACAGCGGGTGCTACAATTGCAGCTACATCTACCAATGCCGTATGCGGATTTAATAATGGTAAAATAATAGCCAATGCTTTTGGAGGTACCAGTCCTTATCAATATTCAATTGATGGTGGAATGACCTATCAAAATTCTAATATATTTACGCATCTCGCCCCAGCAAATTATATAGTTTATATAAAAGATGCAAATAGTTGTATCAATACAACCTTCATTGTTGTTGGCAACACAGCTATGCCTATGTTGCAGGTCTTTGCAGGAAAAGATACCGGCGTTTTAAAGATGCAACCATTACAATTGAACGCCCTTGATGTTAATAATACCGGTTTTGTGAGTTATACCTGGTCGCCCGCTTATGGTTTAAGCAGGTCAGACATTAAAGATCCGATTTCTATTTTGGATAGAGATTTTGCATACGAAGTGACCGCTGCCACAGCAGATGGTTGTGTTACAAAGGATAGTATTAAAATAAAAATTTTCCATCACTCAGAAATATATGTGCCTACTGCATTTACACCAAATGGGGATGGTAAAAATGATGTATTAAGGCCAAAACTCATTGGTGTAAAAGAATTAAAATATTTTATTGTGTTTGACCGTTATGGCGAGATCATTTACAGAACTTCCAGCGAAAACCAGGGATGGAATGGGGTTATAAAAGGTGCTTCACAAAACACCGGCACATATATTTGGATAGCTGAAGCCATTGATTATTTAGGCAAAACAATTTTTAGAAAAGGGGCAACTGTGTTGATAAGATAATGGTAATACTCCCAATAATTTAATACCATATAATTCGAATGTATCTGAGGGGAAGGACATATTTTTTGCTTCTAATACTAATATTGAAAATGATAATAGCAGTAAAAGATTAGTATCTTTTTCATGTATTTTATTATTAAAAATTTAAGATCATTTAATCTTAACAACAACTTTACCTTTTGCACGGCCGGTTTCTACATAAGCCATCGCTTCATTGGTTTGTTCAAAGGGAAATACTTTATCCAGCACAGGCTTTATGACGCCAGCCTCTATGAGTTTTGTAATTTCACTTAATTGTTTGCCTTCAGCTCTCATAAAAAGAAAAGAAAAATGTACACCAAGGCGTTTTGCTTTTTTCCTGATGCCTGCACTCAACAATTTCAATACTATTTTCAAAAACCAATTTGCATTAATTTTTTGTCCAAAATCAGGGTCAGCCGGACCAGAGATAGAAATAACTTTTCCTCCAGGCTTTAATATACGCAGAGATTTCTCCAATGTCTTTGCATCCTGGCTGTTCAATACTACATCGTAATCTTTAAGTATTGTTTCAAAATCGTCTTTTTTGTAATCAATGATAATATCTGTACCCAAACTTTTTACTAAATCAATGTTAGCAGCACTTGTTGTTGTGGCTACAGTAGCACCTAAATGTTTTGCCAGCTGAATGGCAAATGTACCTACACCACCAGAGCCCGCCTGGATGAAAACTTTTTGACCTTTTTTCAGGTTTGCTTTTTCAATAAGTGCCTGCCAGGCAGTTAAACCAACCAATGGAATAGATGCAGCTTCTTCCATAGAAAGATTTTTTGGTTTCATCGCAACATCTTTTTCATCTATAGCAATCAATTCGGCAAAAGTTCCAATTCGAGCGTCTGCAGGTCTTGCATAAACTTCATCACCAACTTTGAATTTGCTGACTTTTGAACCAACTTTCGTTACAACACCTGCCACATCGTGCCCTAAAGTAAACGGTGTTTTATATGGTAATATCATTTTGAATTCACCATTCCTGATCTTTGAATCCAAAAGGTTCACACCTGCGGAATACACTTTAACCAAAATATCAGTTTCCTTTACAACCGGTTCTGCTATTTCAGTTAATTGTAATTTTTCTTTTTTGCCGTAGCGGGTAACAATAAATGCTTTCATTTTATAAATTTTATTTTGCTAAAAAAAACAATGCGCTTTTTATAAACTCATTATGATATTGAAATATACCTCCATGGCCAGCGTCTTTATAAACTATTAATTCAGCATTTGAAATTCGTTTTGCCAAATCATAAGTATTACTACTTGGTACCATTCTATCATTATCGCCATTAGCTATAAGCAAAGGTTGTTTAATAACAGACAAATCTTGTGGTGCTTGTAAACCCCAGCTATGAATGGCTTTAAGTTGATTACCGAAAGATTTTATACTAATTTTTTTATCCCTGTTTTCAGTTCGTTCTTTTATTCGGGCTAAAAATTCTTTTGCAGACTTTTTACCGTTTTTGTTGGTATTGAAAAACAAATAGAATTTTGGGTCTCTGAAAGTTACAAGACCTCTAAACATATCCAGGTAAGTAATTTTTGTAACATTTTTTATTCCTTCACCACCAGCAGGCCCGGTTCCGGTCAATACAGCCTTGCGTACAAGTTGCGGTTCTTGAAGTATTATTTCTTGTGTAATAAAAGCACCCATTGAAAAACCAATAATATCAACTTTTTTATAACCCAATGCTTTTATAAAACCGATTGCATCTTTTGCCATTTCAGCAATCGTTACAGGTGTTGTGCCTTCTGTTGAACCTACACCACGATTATCAAAGGCTATTATTTGATACTTTGCAGCAATGCCATCCATCACTCTTGGGTCGCAATTGTCCAATGTAGCACCTAAGTGATTTAGAAAAATAACAGGAATATCATTGCTCTCACCAAGTTTGCGGTAATAAAATTTTGTTCCATTTACATTTACTGTGTCTGTTTTTACATTTTGATATGACATAATTGTAGAATTATTTGTTTGAGAGCATGTATTTGAAAAAGTTGCCAAGACTACCAATATTAATAAACTATATTTTTTCATAATTTTATTTATCTCCTGGTTAGTGGTACGATTTATTTGTTTGAAGATTCCCCCATTTTACCTGTGCTCAATGCGTGAGCGAACTTTTCCCGATTCATTAAAGGGAGCTCGCCGGTAGCCTTTGTTTCGGCAATGTAGGCGAGCATCCGCTTTTGAGCCTCTTTTGATTGGTCTCTCACCAGAAACTCGGCATGCTCAAGTTGTAACCCTTGTTCAAGCGATAAGGTACTGCCAAAGTATATAGATCGTTTGATAGCCCCGATTGATTGCTTTGCTCTAAGGCTCAAGTATTCTGCTCGTTCTATTGCACGAGCAAGCACTTTATTTTGAGGTACAACTTCGTCTACCGCACCAATAGCAAGGGCTTCTGCCGGAGTAAACGGTTTGCCTTCAAGAATAGTAACTAACGATTTTTGAGTGCCAATTAGGCGAGGTAATCGCTGGGAGCCTCCTCCTCCCGGTGTAAGGGCAAGTAGTACTTCCGATAGACCAATGACGTAGTCTCCATCCGCCATAATACGTAAATCACATGCCCAGGCAAATTCTGCCCCAACAGCAAGTGCTGAGCCATTGAGTGCTGCAACAAAGATGGTGCCGCTTGCATTCATCTTTAGGAAGGTTGCATGGAAGTTATCTAATTGCAAAAGTGTCTTGAGCCTTGTCATGCTTACCAACATTCTGACAATCGGTATTTTATTAATTAGTCGCGCCATGCGTGAAACAACCCCAGCGATGCTTGTATTGATGGGAGGGAATCCTACACCGCCCTGTTGTAACCATACAACATCGGAGTGGCTAAGAAACCTATCTGGATGAGTGCCTGTGAAAATAACGGCACGGATATTCGGGTCCCGGTCTGCTCTATCAACTAACACTTTTAGTTGCTTGGCAATCTCAGCATCAAACAATGCATGCGGTCCCCCATTTATATGTGCAATGAGAATCGCTCCATGGTTTTCTATATTGATGTTACCATTGGTCTGTATGGACTTGCCTCCATTCAAATTACTTTGTACTGCTTCCATTCTTTAATTTTTAAATGCATTAATATTTTTAATTATTGATTTTTCAAAAGTTTTGTAAGAGAAATGTTGCAGTCCAAGTAATATCGACGCACCCTTACCAATCGGATGATTAAATTTTGGATTTTTATCTCCTACGAGTTTTATAATGGTATCAATAACCGGAGTGGGTTCGGGCGCGTTATCAAATACATCTTTTGCGAATGCTTCAATTTTTTTACGGTAAGCCGCGTAATCATCTATTTTACCCTCAGCAACTACAGAGCTGGTAACAATGTTGGTTTTAAAACCCATTGGTTCAACCATACTAACCTTGATATTAAACTCATTTAGTTCGAATCGCAAAGATTTGAAATAACCTTCCAGGGCGTGCTTGGAGGCTGAATAGTAAGCAGCGCCTGGAAAACTGAGTAATCCCACAATAGAACCTACTGTAATTATTTTTCCAAAGCGTTGCTTTCTAAAATAAGGTAATAACTCATTGGTGAGTTTAATGGTTCCCCAAAAGTTTGTTTCCAATTGTTTCCTGCCCTGTTCAATAGAAGTTTCTTCTGCAAGTCCGGATAAATAAAAGCCTGCATTGTTTATCAATACGTCTAATTGACTGATGTGCCTGAACAACTCTTTTCCAAAAGATTGAATCGATTTGTCATCAGCAATATCTAATGCCAGCATTTTGAATGGCAGTAATGACTGATTTTTTTCAGGGTTTCTGCTTGTGCCAATTACATTGTAACCCCTTTTGCAGAGCTCGTTTGCGACTAACAAACCAAAGCCCGATGATGCTCCTGTAACTAAAATTGTTTGTTTCATTTTTTAAATTTTTATAGTATAAAATTTTGTGGTTATTATTTCCAACTTTGTTTGTTTCATTTCGCAGAATTTTATACCTTTACTTGCAAAATGCAAGTGCAAGATACAAATTACTTGCAAAATGCAAGCAATTATTTAAAATATTTTTTTATGAAGACAAAAAAAAGGTCTGATTGCCCTATTAGCTGTTCGCTTGATATATGGGGAGATAAGTGGTCACTATTGATTATCAGGGACCTGATGTTTGCAAAAGAGCGCACCTATGGTGATTTTTTAAAGTCAGCGGAAGGAATAGCTACCAATATTTTGGCTACCAGGTTACAAAATTTAGAAGAAGACAAGCTTATTGAAAAATTGGCCCATCCAGACAGCAAAGCAAAAGTGTTATATAGGTTAACCAGAAAGGGTATTGACTTACTTCCGATACTGATTGAAATACATTTATGGGCTGAAAAATATTTTTCTATACCGGCAGACAAAAAAGCAATGATGAAAGAAGTGAAAAAGGATAAGGCTGCATTTATTAAGTCAGTGACTAAAGAATTGGAGAAACGGGGTGATTAGTTCATTACATCAGTAGGCATTATGATAAACTGCACCGTCGACAGATACATCAGATGAATTCTTCAGCTTTATTGTTGAGTTGTTATCTTTCGGCGTCATCATTTTTATGCCGGTGATCGTTGCGCCAATCACATCATCTAAAAATAAAACATAGCGGCTGTCTGGTTGCTCGTAATTAAAACTGCTTTGCTTTACACTAAGCCCCATTATATGCCTGGCCCATAAACCATAGGAAGGTTGCGTTTTAAGGTTGGAAGCATTATATTGACCAACACCCAACTCCGGTGGCATAGCTGCTGTATCAGCAAGAGCGTTGCCACCCTTTACTAAAAAATGCACATCATTGAAGCTGATGTTTTTGATGTAACCGGTATGTTTTCCATTGGGTAATTTAAATTTCAAGCCACCTTCCACTACTTTGTCATCAGGCAAACTATATCCTGCAATGATTGGTGTTGCCCTGCGCTGTGTACCATCATAGGCTTTCCATCTTCCATTCTTCCCGCCAAAAGAACTGCCTGCATACACTTCAAAAACATCTATTCCGTTGATGATGATATTTTCCACTTCCCCGATGTTTACATTAGTAACTAACAACTCATCATGCTTTGTGCCGTTCTCATCAAATTTATAGCGGCTTACATCAGCACCGATGATCCGGCCACGGTTGGATATGGAAATAAAGAACGGCGTAAAGGAACGGTACATTTTTGAACGGGAGTGTAACGGCCCGGTGTGGCCGCAATTGAGATGGATATCTTTGATATGGGCGCCGTCATTGGTGCTGATAGAGAAACCTGCTTTATTGGCACCTAAAATATAAATATTGTCAACGTGCACATCAGTAATATCATCTGCAGTTTCGGAACCGATCTGGAAAAGATTACAATTGGTATCGCCAATGATATTACGCACTTTATAGTTTGTTGCAGGGCGTGTAAATCCCAATGAACAATCCGAGCCAGGTTTTATAATATCATCAGAAGTTACTTTGCAATAAATATTGGTAGCAGTAATATTATTGCATTGCATAAAATCATAAATGTCTCTTGTATTGGAATTGTTTTTCTTTCCAAAATAAGTGTCATGTACATTGATATTGTCTGTACCGGTAGCCAGTAACGCAAAATGCCCGGTGCGATCGATGTGTAACATATTATCAATAGCAAAATCCTTTGAACCGTCTTTATTAACATAGTAAGGTTCATCCCTGCTGGAATCGTACCAGAGATCATTGTCACGATACAATCCCCCTATTTCAAGATTGGTACACAATTTAAGCGTGAACATTTTATCGCAGCGGTTATCAGGAGTATTCTTCATTACATTATCGCCTGTTACCAGGTTACCGTTACCTGTTATATAACCATTGCCAATGATCTTCACATTATCAATTCTTTCGCCATAGAACATGGAGTTATAAAAGTAATGATGGCCAACATCCTGCTTAGTCATGTAATTTTCCGGATCAGCATATGGCCCTGCATCAGTAGGTGAAAGACCGGAACGGTATTTTTTATCACTGAACCAGGTGGTTTCCGGGGCATCGGCACCTTTAATGGCTTTGATGATGGCAGCTTTACTTACATAGAGATAAACATTGCTTTTTAAATGCACTGTTCTAACATTATAAATGCCTTCGCTGAATAATAATGTGCCGCCACCAATATTGTGGAGGTATTCAATGGCGCTGTTTATTTTTGCAGTGTTGTCGGTAATACTATCAGCAATTACTCCAAAAGTTTTTATATCCAGTTTTCCTGAATAAAAGGATACCGTGTTTGATGATCCCTTATGTACACCATCCTTCACTAAAAGTTTAAAATTATACCATTGATCAGGGCTTAATCCACTTATCACTGCACTTGATTTTTTTACGTCAATGGCAGCAGTGGAATTGCTCCAGTGTTTCCCCTGGTCTGTTGATTGCAGTAGCTGAATAGTTTTTGCACTGATATCAGCACCCCATTTAAAATTCGCTGTTGTATAAGTAGCAGCAAATTCTTTGTAGTGAAGACTTTTGTCCACTATTCGTTCAAGATCACTTACGGTATTGGTTACCGATAGTATGGCTGTTTCACTGCCAATACCCCCACTGGTGAGCACTTCGGGTTTAGTTGTAGCATAGCTGGCCCTGAAAAGATATTGACCGGCTTTATTGATGGATACATTGCTGATCACAATTTTAAGATCAGCTCCATTGGCCGGCCTCAGGTCAAGGTGCCTGAATAAAAGCAAAGAACTTCCATCTTTTAATTTTGTAATGGAGAAATTACCAACTTTATGATAGGGATAGTTAGTACCTACCCGGCCGATAGATTGCGTGGCAAGGTCTTTTAATTTTACATCTCCACGGCCGATCACATTTACTGTGGTATTGTCTTCTGTTATGGTTATGCCTGCAGGAATAAAAATTTTAACGGTAGCATTGGGTGTTCTTTGCCCTGCAGTATAATATAATACCAGGTTGCTGTTACTGTTTATGGTAACTGCTTTTCTTTCCAACTGCAATTGCCCACTAATGGCCATAGGTTGCTCAACAATGGTATACGTCTTCTTGCTTTTCCCATCTTTTGATCTTACTTCCAGTTTGTCGCCGGCTACAAGAAAATTTTCATCTTTTGAGCTCCCATAACTATGATGAATAGTATAATCTAAAGCGGAACCATCCGGAGCAGTAATATTAGAAACCAATTGCGATACTGTTGTTCTTATTTTCACCAACCCACTATCTTCGGGTGTATCAACAGTAAAAGCATAAGTGCTGCCTGAAATGACGGTGATAGTATCTTTTGTGATGCTGCCGATATGTGTAGCATTGTTGCCTGCAACAATTTCAACAGAAGATTTTTTGCCGCTGATTTTTTGTGCCGATGTTGAAAGGGGCAGGTAAATAAAGACTATAAAAATCGCAAATAACAATTTGTTAAGAGTGGCCATAAAAAATATTCAGGATTACGTTGGATGAAATAAGTAAACAATCAGTATTGATAAAGTTATTTCAATAACAGGGGTATAAATAAAGGATAATTACCTTTAAACTAAATTTAATTGGCAAATCAATAATTTATTTCAATCGGTAAGCGGTAACTCTTTTTGCATTGAATGTAGGTACATACAAAATATGTTGTTGCTGGTCATAACCAATATCAGCGGTATTCTTTTTTTGTTCATGGGTTTCCAGTAATGTTTCAAATTTGCCGTCTGCATATACATACCAGATATAACCACCCCATGCAGTAACTAAAAAATCTCCATTACCTATCGGTTCAATACCATCAATGCCCTGTGGCACTTCTGTAATTTTTGTGACTTGTTTTTTTGCATCTGCTTTTAAAAATAATTTGCCTGCTCCGATGTAAAGATCATCAGCAATAGCTTTTAATCCATTTACACCTTTCATCTCATTAAGATAAAGTGCCGGGATGTCATTTTCTATCCGCCATATCTTTGCTGTTTTCGAATCAGAAACATATACAACCCCTTTGCCGGTTACAGTAATATCATTTAATGCTTTTGCACTGTCAATGGGGATCTTTTTTTCAATTTTATTTTTTCTAATATCGATCACAACCACTTCGGTTATATCAGCAACGTATAACCTGTTTTCAAAAATACCTAAACCTTTTGGCGCATTCAGGCCTGTTATCCATAGGGTGTCAATGATCCGGCCTTCACGGGTAAGTTTTGCTACACCGCCTCTGCCATCTGCAACCCAGCCGCCACCATCAATCAAAGAAACATAGAGGATATCTTTTACGGGCAATACGGATTCCGGAATGGCTATTACGGAATCCGTCTCCCAGATTTTTTCGAGCGAATGATTTTGTGCCACAACGGCAACAGAGGAGAAAAGAAAAAAAGCGACAATGACGGCTTTCATGATTTATTTTTTTAAAGAGGTTATAATTCTTCAGTCAATTCATAAATATTACTGGTAAGAGGGCTTATTCTACCCGCAGATAAATTTACGCCAATACTCATCAGGTATTCGCCACTCAATACTTTATCATTGTCTGGCTGCGTGGATTTTGTTTCCGGAAAAAGATTGATCTCTTTCAACCGGTATTTTTTATTGGGGTCAAGCCCCTGCAATGTTACACGGTTAAAAATATCTTTTCTGCGGGTATTTAAATTGTAATTAAAAAGAATGGCCTTGCCTTTGTTTTCACTAACATACATCAATACCGCACGGTTATTATCATAAGGCGATACCAACCTGTATTGATCGCCTTGCCATATAACGGCATTTATTCTTTTATAAGTTGCTACCGCATCAGCGCTGAATTGCATTTCCTGTGGGGTGAAATTATTGGTGCGTATATCATAGCCCATCTTGCCCATCATGGCCACATCAGTACGGAATTTTAATGATTGCTTTCCCATACTGGTAACATGGGCAGTAATGGTGTTGGAAGGAAAAAAATAAGAATAACCCCATTGAATAAAAATTCTTTCAAAAGCATCTGTATTATCGCTTGGCCAGAATTCGGTAAAATATTTCAGTGCACCATAATCTGTTCTTCCGCCACCACCGGCACATAGCATGATGGGCAGTTTGGGATATTTATTTCTTATACGTTCCAGCACTTTGTATAAACTCCTGGTATATTCAATAAAAAGATGGGATTGTTTTTCTTTTAGATAAGGAGAGTAAGTATTCGTCATGCTGCGGTTGCAATCCCATTTAATAAAAGCCACACCGGGGTTGGTGGTCATCAATTCATCTACAATAGAAAAAACAAAATCCTGTACCTTGGGATTAGTAAGATCAAGCACGAGTTGATTGCGTCCATAATTTTCTGCCCTGTTGGGTAATTTCAATATCCAGTCGGGATGTTTTTCATACAATTCGCTTTTAGGATTTACCATTTCCGGTTCTAACCAGATGCCGAATTTTATTCCTTTCTTTTCAGCTTCCTGTACTAAATAACCAATGCCGCTGGGTAATTTCTTTTTGTCTTCCTGCCAGTCACCCAATCCATTCTTATCATCATTTCTTGGATACTTATTGCCAAACCATCCGTCATCTAATAAAAAAAGATCAACACCTAATTTTTTTGCTTCGCCAAATAATTCCACCAGTCTTGTTTCAGTAAAATCAGTATAGGTGGCTTCCCAGTTATTCAGTAAGGTCATTCTTGTACCATTGCCATCAAGTACCCCATAATTGCGTGCCCATTTGTGCAGGTTGCGACTGGCCTGCCCTTTGCCATGCGCAGAATAAGTAAAAATAAATTCCGGCGTAGTGAATATTTCGCCGGGTTGTAAATTGTATTCTGATGCATAAGGATTGATACCGGAAATAATGCGTAATCCATTCCGCTGATCCACTTCAAAAGTATACTTAAAATTTCCTGTCCATGCCAAAGTACCTGCAATCAATTCACCTTCGGTTTCTGTAGAAGGTTTGTCCAGCGAAACAAAAAATGCTTGTGTCTGGTAAAAATTGGTTCTGGATCCCAGTTTACTTTCAATTACTTTAATGCCATTGGTTAATTTTTCTTCCACCATATTTACTTCTCTAGCCCAATCGCCATGAAATTGTGTTAACCAGTATTCATCCCCATTAAAGTGGATCATAGAAGATGCATATTGTGTAAGCAGTACCGGCTTTTTTTCCTGTTGTTTTATTTCGCTCCAGGTTTTAATTACATCTTCATTAAAGTAAGCAGTATAATGTAAAGTTATTTCAACAGGATAAACTGGATCTCTCAATAAAATATCCGTAGTGCTTACATTACCGTTAGTTTCGGTTTTGTGGGATGCATACAATAATTCCAATGATGGATTACCATCTGCATGTACCATTCTTATTGCTGGTTCAAACTGGTTTTCCATCCCGGCAGTTAAATATACTTCACGTCCGCCCTTTAGTGGAGTGTAATCTGGGGCAGGTAATTTTTTACCAAGGTATTGCTGCATTACCCGTTGGTTGCTGCCAACACTTAACAGCAGCGCTGTATGCTTTGTTTCAATAATGATCTGTTTATCGGCCTGGGCCCGGGCTGCAATGGTAATAAACAATAGTGCGAACAAAGGAAAATACTTTTTCATATAGCATAACAACGCTGGTGAGTAACAAAGAAACAGGATAAAAACAAAACAGGCTAACCGAAGTTTGCCTGTTTATTCAATCATTTTAGCAGAAATACAACTGCTCTTTTACGCCGTCATCTGCCCCATAAATTCTCTTTGATAGGTCAATGGGCTCTTACTGGTGATCAGTTTAAAATACTTGTGAAAGCTGGTGAAATTATTAAAACCGCTTTCATAGCAAAGTTGTTTTATGCTCAGGTTGTTTTCAATCAAAAGCTTGCAGGCATGGCCCACACGTATCTCAATTAAAAACTGCGAATAGGTTTTTCTTGTTCTTGATTTGAAATAACGGCAGAATGAATTGGGGCTGATGTTGGCAATACCCGCAATTTCATCCAGTTGAATGGGCCTTTTAAAATTTTTAAGGCTGTATTCATAAATGGCATTGATACGGCTCTTTTCATCTTCACCCATATCGTACTTAAAACCGATGGATGACAATGGTACCAGCTGTTTACAGGAAGCAATGGTATTCAGTGCCTCCATTAGCAGGATGATACGGTGGTTATCGGTAGTATGCAGTAATGAATCGAGCAGGGATGCTACTTTCTGCCTTGTGGCTCCCGTTATCTGTAAGCCACGCTTGGCTTTTTCCAATAAACTCTTGAGGTTAACATTTTCCGGGAGATCGAGGAATTGGTTGCCCCAGAAATTTTCGCAGAAATGAGCCACCCTCACATCTGCTGAAGCAGGGGCATCTTCTTCAAAATAGGCGTCATCAAAACGCCAGTAATGAGGCAGGTTGGCACCTACGAGCACTACATCACCAGCCTTGAATTGTTTAATATTGTCGCCAATGAACTGGGTGCCTTCTCCCTTTTTAAAATGGATCAATTCTACTTCGGCATGATAATGCCAGCGATTGTTTACATAAGGCACCAAATCCCGCCTTACACTAAATGAATATTGTGACTCTTTGGCCACTTTTAATAGTTGGGGTCTCATAATAGCAATTTTTCGTTTATTAAGCAATCTTTACCTGAAAAGCAGTAAAACCAGGTTTCTAATGCCAAATTAGCTTATTGATTTACCCTGCCATAAAAATTTTACGGAAACGTTTTCGGAGTAAAAATGGGTACCAACCAATTGATAATTAGCTATTTAACCCAACGAATTATTTTTTTTCACAACTTGTTTTGCGTAAAAAATTTCAAAAATCTACGCAATCGTTCCCGACAATGCTAAGATTGTTGAATGATACGGCAATTCTTGGTATGATTTACATTGGCATTAATTCTTTATTTGTTAACGAAATGATCATCTCCGGTTAAATTAAACGAATCAGCAAAAATATGCCTTGCCTTAGTCTTTGATTCCAACTGTATGATGAGATAGTGACTGCCTAAGTTTTGTTATATGAAGAAAAATTGCCTGTGGCGACTGCCGTTTATATTACTCCTTCCATTTTTTTTTATCGGGATTTGTACCGTTGAATTATTGTTTGGTTTAAATAAATGTCTTCAGCAAATACTTAACGCTTCAAGCCCCTTAAGGTCGTGCTTACACTCAACGAAAACTAAAATAACCTGCTATGCCTGAAACATTACAACAACCCTTTTTAAAAATACATCCCCGGGATAATGTGTTGGTGGCACTGAAAGATCTTTGTGCGGGCACATCGGTATTTGTAGACTATCATGAATTATTACTGCAACAGGATATCAATGCAAAACATAAGTTTTTTATAAAAGATATGCATCCCGGCGACGATGTGATCATGTATGGCGTGCTGGTAGGTAAGGTACAATCATCAATTGCACAGGGCTCGTTAATGACAACTTCCAATACAAAACATGCGGTGGGCAACTACGGGTACAGGGCACATCATTATAAATGGCAGCCACCGGATATTTCAAAATTTGAAGGCAGAACTTTTATGGGCTATAAAAGAAATGACGGAAGGATAGGTACTGCCAATTACTGGTTATTCATTCCAACGGTTTTTTGTGAGAACAGGAACCTTGATGTAATAAAAGAAGCCATGTGGAATGAGCTGGGATATGCCGTAACTGATAAATATAAAAAATTTACCCGCCAGTTATTTCAATCCTATAAAGCCGGGGAAGATATCGATACTATTGACCTGAATCCCGCAAGTACAAATAATACAGACCGTTATTTTAAAAATGTTGATGGCATAAAATTTCTCAATCATACCGGCGGTTGCGGGGGAACGAGGCAGGATGCCGCAACACTCAGCGCCTTGCTGGCCGCTTATGCAGATCATCCCAATGTAGCTGGTATAACGGTATTAAGTTTAGGCTGCCAGCACCTGGAAGTAAAGAATTTGATCCAGGACTTAAAAAAAAGAAACCCCTCTTTTGATAAACCACTACTTGTTTTTGAACAGCAGCAAACCAAAAGCGAAGATCAGCTGGTTACCCAGGCTATCAGGGATACTTTTAAAGGACTTACCGCAATTAATAAAATAGAGAGAACAGCAGCGCCACTCAGCGCATTATGCATTGGCGTAAAATGTGGGGGCAGTGACGGGTTCAGCGGTATTTCGGCCAACCCTGCTGTAGGGCATACTTCTGATCTTTTAGTTGCACTGGGCGGTAAAGTATTGCTTGCAGAGTTTCCGGAATTATGCGGTGCCGAACAGGATCTCATTGATCGTTGTGTTAGCGAAGCTGCCGCGAAAAAATTTATTGAACTGATGGAATCCTATGATCAATTAGCGAAACAGGTGGGTTCGGGTTTTCATATGAACCCGTCTCCGGGAAATATAAAAGATGGCCTGATAACCGATGCCATCAAATCAACAGGCGCTGCAAGAAAAGGAGGCACATCGCCGGTTGTTGATGTACTGGACTATACTGAGCCTGTAACCAAACCCGGGTTGAGCCTGGTTTGTACACCGGGCAATGATGTGGAAGCCACTACCGGTAAAGCTGCGTCCGGCGCAACATTAATATTGTTTACAACGGGGTTGGGTACCCCAACTGGCAATCCTGTTTCACCCACCATTAAAATAGCTACGAATTCTGCATTGGCAAAAAGAATGAAAGATATTATCGACATTGATACCGGGGCGGTGATCAGTGGTGAAAAAACCATACAGGAAATGGGAGAGGAGATACTTGATTTTTGTATCGCTGTTGCCAGTGGACATACTATACCCAAAGCAGTACAACTGGCGCAGGATGATTTTATACCATGGAAACGTGGTGTTTCTTTGTAGCCATTATTTTGAAGTGGAATTTCTTTCTATAATAAAAGAAGGGATCGTTAACTTACTTTCTTTTGCCAGGAGTATTTTTTTTTCTATGACTTTAAAAAGTACCACGGCAGCTTCTTTACCAATCTGGTAGGCAGGTTGTACAATAGTTGATAATGACGGATGAAATAATGCAGATGCGGATAAATTGGAAAAGCTGATTACTTTTAACTCCTGTGGTATGTTTATTTTCATTTCATTGCACACTTCGTAGGTATTGAAAGCAAATTTTTCTACCGCTGCAAAAATAGCATCCGGTTTATGCTGCCCCTGTAACAATTCCCTTATTTTTTGCCGGTTGCATTCATCATCAGGGCTACATTCAACAGTAACTGCGCTATCAGACAGGCCGTATTTGTTCAATGCTTTTTCATAACCGGATCCTCTCCGGATACTGATAGACAAATTATTGGCCATTGATAAAAATGCTACTCTTTTGCATCCTTTTTTTAGTAACAAAGCTGTTGCTTTAAAGGAAACTTCTGCATCGTCTGTAGTGATGCGGGGGCCTTTAATGCTTTCGCATATCCTGTCGAAAAATACCAGGGGCATGCCTGATTCCTGGCAGTCCTTCAGGTGGTCAAAACTTACCGTGGTGTTGGATACGGATATCATGATGCCATCCACCCTGCCATTGCGTAACAGGTTAAGGATTTCTTTTTCTCTTGTTTCATCTTCGTGGGTAAGATAAATTAATACATGGTATTCCTTTTCCCTGGCCACTTCTTCAATACCACTCATTACCTGTGCAAAAAAATTATTTTGTATCTCGGGGATAATCACAGCAATGGTTTTGCTTTTATTTTGCCGTAGGCTGCTTGCAAACGGGTTGGGTTGAAAACCAAGTTTGGCGGCCAGTTCTTTTACCCGGTCTTTGGTTTCCTGTTTAATTTCATGGCTGTCTCTGAGGGCGCGGGATACAGTTGATATGGCCAGGTTGAGTTCTTTAGCCAGTTTTTTAAGGTTCACACTATCCATATATAAACTAACTCTTGATAAGGTTTGCGCAATTGTAAACCAAAGGTGCTGAATTTTAGTTAAATGGCTGCAAAGAATTTATGGTGAATCGTTTAAAACCTGCGATGGATAGGTAGAGCAATTGTATTGGTAAGACCAAAAAATTAGATTGATAGACAGCTTATTATTAAGAACTCCGAAATGTGTCTTTCGCTCTGTTCTGATTTGTGGAGGCATGTTATAATAAGCGTAGCGTACCCTGGTCAGCTCCGGATAATTGTATGTTGGTAATGGCTATTTCTTAATCTTATAATACTGTGTTTAATAAATAGAAGTATAGATATTCAGGATTTGCAAATAAGCGGCAATTTAGCAAAATAGGTTTTATTTAAAATGAGTTGCGTACCACTGAAGTAAAAAACAGGTATAAACACCTTTTAAAATTGAAATTATTGTTGCTATGTTTGTTGTAACGCCCCTCTGCCTACCCCCTGAAGATAGTCCTAAAAACTGCCCTGTAAATTCCTCACTACTTAAAAAACCAGCCAATGCGTGTAATAAAAAAACTGCTTGGGATTTTTATCGACTTCCTCACGATTTTCCTCCGCGTGTTATACTCCAACTGGTTGATTGTACTATCCCTGTTGATGATATACGTTATTATGGGCCTGGCAGACCAGGGACAGGATATGATGATCAATATTAACAGCTACTATTGGGGGCCGCTTAGTTTATACCTGGTGCTGGGCGCCATGTCGTTAATACATTGGCAATTCCCCAAGTTTTTCAGCGAACAAGGTCTTGCCTTGCAGAAATTCAGCGACATTTTTACCCAGGGGTTCAGTTCTCCCGTCGCGCCAAAAGATGACCCGGAAAATACTACAAAAAATGCTCCGGGTGATGATAAAGAGAAAGCTGATGATAAAGAGAAATATATCAGGATCGTGCCAAGATTACTGGGTGTGTTAACCTGGCTCCTGCCAGCCTATTGCGTGATCAAGGCGATGAACAAGTATAACGTACCTACACGCGGTGTTAATGAATGGTACAAACTCTTACCCAGCCCAGGCTGGTACCTGGTGATTATAATGTTTGTGTTCGGGGTTTCATTATGGCTGGATTGGTTTGTACATTTTTATACCTGGCTGCTGAAAAAGAAAAAAGGGAATTATTATTACGCAACCATCTGCATCATACTGGCGGTTTCACCCTTTGCTTTCTGGCCCCTGAATTATGGCCTGCCTTCCAACCAGGTATATATTTTTATTGGTTTCACACTCTATGGATTGTTATTTGCGATGCTTACCAGTACACGCTGGCTGATCAATGAGCACTCGAAGGTTCGCCTGGTATGTTTTTTATTTAAGGATAGAACCATTACCCGCATCGTATGGATACTGGCTTTCCTGGGCAGTGCGGTTTTCCTGGTTTTTGTGCTTTGCAATGCGTTTAACATAGTTGCCAGGTATACCTACCTGTTTACGCTTGCTATTGTATTGTGTGGGGTGATATTTTACCTTGTAGTGATCACCCTGTTGCAATATAAAAGCAAAAGAAGCGGTAGAAATTACCTTGCCCTTACATTAATTATCATGATGCTGCTGGTAAAATGGAATCCCAACTTTTACCACAGGGTGGAACCACTGCTGTCAAAACAGGGAGCGCTAACGGTGGTGCCTACGCTGAAAGAGTATATGAAAGGATGGATCAATTCAAGGAAGGCCGGCCTGGATTCCAATAAGAAGTTTCCGATAATCCTGGTCAATACCTATGGCGGGGGAATTCGTGCGGCAGCCTGGACCTGCCTGGTGGTCAACCGCCTGGACTCCCTTACAGCCGGGCGTTTTCAGCACCACGTATTTTGCTATTCCGGTGCGTCCGGAGGTACTATCGGGGCATCCATCCTTTGTGCCAACGGCTTCAATACGCAGTTTAATAACATGTCAAGCTATGCTGCAAGAGAAAAAAAGTACCACGATTTCTATACCCGTTATGATTACCTGACTGCCGACCTCGTCGGACTTTTGGGTAATGATGTTTTGTATAGCATTATACCGGGTAACCGTTTACGTGACCGTGCTGTATTACAAACGACCAGTTGGGAGAAGGCTTACAAAAATTGTTTTGGGGAATCAATATACGACCAGGATTTTTTCAATCTATGGAACGGTATGGGCAACGGTTCCAGGTACCAGGTACCGCTATTGTTTTCCAATTCTTCCGAAACAACAAAGGGGTACAAGGGTATCATTGCCCCGGTTTCATTGAACGCTAACGATTTTATTGGTGATGAATTGATCAGTAAGTTAATTGGAAAAGATACCAGTATTAAATTGAGTACTGCCGCCTTTATCAGCGCACGCTTTCCCTATATAAGCCCTGCGGGACAATTGGGTTGGGGTAGGGGCAGCAGGTATTTTATTGATGGCGGTGCGAAAGAGAACTCAGGTGCGGAAACAAATTTTGCGGTCTTTAAATTACTGGACTCCGTATTAAAAGATTCCTTCCCTGACAGCAGGGAAAGATTCCCCGTGATATGCATCTCTCTTAAAAACAGTAATATGGATGACGCCAGGATTGAAGAAAACAAGAAAATTTCACAGTTAACCGCACCCATAAACAGTATTATCAACGGGGGAATAAACGGCGCTACCGAAAAGGCGGATTCCATCAATCGCTTTAAATTCAAACCCAATTATTTTTTGTTTTTTCCCCAGGCAATGAATGTGGTGGATACGGGATATAATATTTTCAATATGAAATGTACAGAAAATACCAAGCCGGTGTTACCGCTGGGCTGGCAGATATCAGATTTAGCGATGCTGTATATGGAAAAATCGATCAATGATAATACGGTGCTGAATACCCGTGAAAACAATATTCCGAATTTCATCAAAGCGTTGGACAGTCTTTGTAAAAAAAGGTAAATGACGGCTTCTTTATGAAACTGTAATAACTATACTTGTATAGTTATTGTATACAAGTAAATGTAAAATGTTTATTCTACAATCCCGGTTACTAACCGGTAGATTTTTAAGGCATCAGGTGATCCCATAAAATCGTACGGTTAAATTTAATGATTGGAGAAGGGAACACTTGAGTCAGAGGGGAATAAACACGAAAACAAAAAGATAAAAAGTCAATCAAGAGATTGACCTTTTATCTTTAGATAAAGAAACCTATTCTCTTTATCAAGCTAATTGGATAAGTTTCCACGTAACCGCTTTTCCAGCATAAGGTGGCATTGTCTCACCTTTGGAAATAGGGGCTGTTGTACTTGGAGTACCTTGTACTTCCCAAACCCCGCTTTCCGGGCACTTTTCGCCTGTTCTGGCTGTTGTTCCTACCGGCATTGTTATTCGTATTAGGTTGTTCCCGAAAGATGAGAGTGGGAACTTTCTCTCTTAATCAACCTATCGAAAGTAACAACCAGCCAACAGCAATTTTTACGGGAAACCGTTTGCCCAGTGAAAACATCTTTGCTTACTTTACATCAAACCGCTGCAGTGGCGATTTGGTGATGATGATCTTGTCATGCTTGTAAGTTATGTCTATTGTTTACTGATCTTAAAGCGGGAATTGCTGAGGCATTTACTACATGGCTGGATAATTGGAAAAAATGTACAAGGCCTGCTTGACAGTCAAATGCTTTGTTGCATATGGTCATTTGTTTTCAGTCCTACTTTAAAGTAGCTGTGGTCAACAAAGGTTTGCCTCAATGCTGACATACGGAGTTCTGGTTGTAGTTATTTCAGTTTTAAAACATGTTCTTTAGATTTATTGAACGTTGACTTTTCCCAATCTGATTCAACTTTTTCATAAAATAATTGCTCGTACCGCTCAGCCTCTCCTTCGTTTCCTAATGAAAGCAAGCAATGAGAATATGTTGCATATAGCCATTTTAAGTCTGAACGATTTTCGTAGCCCTCGTCTTTAAAAACTTGTGATATGATTTCAACAATTGTTTCTCTTGTTTTTCGAGCTTCAATCGTGAAATATATTTTTTCTTCAGGACTACTTTCTTCTGCTGCTTTAAAATCACAGCATAACGCATAATTTTCCCCAGTATAGTAGTCTGAATTTATCTGAAACCCCTTCCTGTAATATTTTGTAGATCGCTTTAAGTATTCAGCGTCTTTATCCAGTAACCATAAATTCTTATAAATGGCTCCGGTTATCCCTAATGTTTCAGGATCATTAGTGTCTTCTGGAGTTAAAAGGTTAATTATCTGCAAAGCATCATGCAATGCAGTTCTCTCTGAAGGCTTTTTGCTTTTATATGTTGAAAAGGCCCATTGTTGTATAAAGTAGGGTTCATTTTCAACTTTCTCATGAGCCTTTTTCCATAAGGGTGAAGACACTTCAAAATTATCCTTGAGCGTTTCTAATTTTGCACGTTCCACCAAAGCAAATATGTGCTTTTCTTTGTCGGACAACTCTTTAATCGTTTCTATATAATCTTCTTCCGAAAGCTGGTTTGGAGTTACAGACTTAAGATACTGAAACAGAGGACTGTCCACTTCATTAGATTTGTATACAGATTCAATTAATGATTTTAATTCTTTGACGCATCTATCAGCTTCACTAGCACCAATATCCTTACCCATGTGCGTATAATGAAATATCTTATTGTGATTGAGATCGAATGGAATCTTGCTTTCATCTTCTTTCAAAATGATTGTAGAGAATGGTCTTGATGCATGGCGTATGCCCAGCTCGTATAATGCATTCGGATTGAATGTAGAAATATCTGCAATGACAATATCTGCGTGAATAAGCATTGCATACATTCCTCTGTCAATTATACCGCTTTCCTGAATTTCATCACCTCTTATACATTCATACCCTGCGGCAATAACAGCAGGTTTTATAATGTTGGAATATGTTTTATCTAAGTCCAGGGTTTTACCTGTTTCAGGATCGGTTTTTTTACCGTAACCCATAATTATAAAGCAAATCGGTTTGTGTGCCATTATTAATCCTTTAAATTCTCGATAATTTTTTTGCTGTTAAAACCAAGCACTCTATGGGCATTTTCGTAGAGGTCTTTTGGGATGTTGGTCTTTCCCCAAGGCCTGATCGCAATAATCTCCTTTCCCATTCTGTTTGCGATTTCAATTTCTTTTTTTATCCAATATCTATTAGCGTAATTACCCCCTAAAACCAAAACCTTACCACATCCTCGCATTTTGTTTTCTATGCCTTTTTCAATTTGCTTAGCGGTAAAAGCGTCTAAAGGATTGTCTTCCTCTATGCTGTGATTGTAGAATTCAAAATTGTAGTTTTCGAATTTCTTGATCAGGTTCCAATAATCAGCATCCTTTTTCCAAGAATGACTAATGAAAACTCGTGGCCTAACTTTTGTATCATGAGGGAATAAGTAGTCAAGTAGTGCTAAGAGGAGATAATACAATAATATTACTCCACCAATAATAAAAAGGAACCGAAGCCATTCAGGCATTTCATTCTGTGGTGTTTGTTGTTGTTTGAATGGGTCAATATTCATCTCTCTACATTATTTTGGATATACTCTTGTCTTCTCAGCTATCGGATGAGTTCTTTTATCAAATGCAGCATCTATATATTTATTAGGATCTGCAACAAAATCGGACCATTTAACAAGAACACAATATCTATCATCTTCGCTCCAGGAACATTTCTTATCACCAGGGATATAATAGTTATAGCTAAACTCTTTAATGGTTGTGCTGTCATTAATGCCAACATAATTATGACTTCCACCGCATGTTGAGCATATATAACCGCCTTTATATATTTCGCTATCCATAGTAGGAAGTACTACTCCGAGAATCCCATTTTGCGTATTTCCATCGCCATGATATAAAGAGGCCTGAAGTTCACGTTTTATATATTTCTGCTCTTCCTTTCCTCTATTCTCTGCACTATAAGGACCAATTAAATGAATTGTAACAGTGGAATCAGAAAGATAATCCTCACGAATTTTTTGCATAATGTAATCCTCATTATCTGAATTGATTGGTTCATTCAAGGAATGATCAATCATATCAATATCCAAATCTTCTTGGATAAATTCTTTATACGCAAAATCTTCTGTTTTGCATGAAATAAAACAACGGTGTCCCATTTTTTTGTTTTGGCGTTAAGGAATTTATATAGTCCTTTCTAATTCAGATATTCGGAATTACCTCTTCGTGCCAGCCACATTGTGTGCTCTCTTGATATGGCTTGTTCAGCTTCTTTAACAAATTCATCAAGCTCTGAATCATCGGTAACTGTGTTGAACTTACTTTTAATGATATTAAGTTCGGATTGTGTTACAAAGTATGATTGATGAAGTTCCTTATACTTGTTCATTTCTGAAATAGCTATTAAAGAAGTGGCAAGAAAAATTATTATTTCCGTTAGCTTCAATTCTTTGTATGTATCTATAAAAAAATTAAATACACAGCAGCAACAAATTGGAAAAGGATTATCAAGGAACTAAAAAACCTTGCGTAATTTCTATTCAATCTAGCTTTTTTGCTATACCAACCTATTTGGTCATCTATACGAAAAACCTCATATTCCTTTTTTCTTGACAGAAAATCCAGCTTTCTTAAGTTTTCCATCCTTTGTGTTATTATATCTGAATGCTGTTTGTTTTTTTAGGAGCGAACCCATCCTTATTAACCTCCCTTATAATATCTCCAATCCTTTCTATCAAAGGCGGTTTTGTTAAACTTGGTCTACTTCAGTTAGTTATGAAAATAGAAAAAAGTTGTGATTTAGATTTCCGGGAAACCGTAAGCTAAAATTTACTGGTCTTTTAATTAATTACAATCATGACTTGTGGCCCTCGCCACTTTTACTTTGCACCATCCTGTTCCTTCTTTGTTTCCCCCACAAACCACGAAGCCAAATAGGCAGTAAAAGTGCCAAACAAACCCACACCCACTGTCATCAATAATGCAGCAATTATCCTGCCTTCAGTTGTAACAGGAAATTTGTCGCCATAGCCAACTGTTGTAATGGTAACGTAAGCCCACCAGATGGCATCTTCAGCCGTTTTAATATTGCTGTTGGCATCGTCTTCCACCTGTAAAATCGCTATGGAAGAAAATATGATCATCAATACAGCAATGATAGCGGCGGCATTTAAAGCGCCTTGTGTTCTGTGTTTGAAAATATGCTGCACTAAATGTTTTGTAGAACGAAAGGCCCTTAAAATTCTTAATAATCTTATCAGTCTCAGCATTCTTCCAGCTCGCATAAAGTCAAGGGTTGGAATGCTGGAGACCAGGTCTATCCATCCCCATTGCATAAATTTTAATTTATTTGGCGCTCTGTAAAGCCTGGTACCGAAATCTAGCAGGAAAACAAAGCAGATAGCATTGTCTGCAATGTTTAATATCCTGGACACTTCCGGCGGCAATTTAAAAAAGGTATCCACCAATAAAGCTATCAACACATAGATGGAAAGCATCAATATGAGTAGGTTTAAGAATCCCAGTTTTTCTGTCTCTATTTTTTTTGTCATAGATGCATGCAGCTTGAACATGTTTTTGAAGGAAGTGGCTGACTGGTTTTCACTATCACTTTGCAAAGCAATACCTGCACTGCCGCCGGTGCCTTGCTTTTGCTGTGGCCATATCCACCGCTTCTATATCGGTGCTGCAGTTGCTCAATCCCCGGCAATGGTTTGTTTTGTGGTATACTTTTGAGAGTGGGCCATTGCAGAGATACACGGTGTTACCACCATTGCAGCTTAGCAAACCCAGGACAAATAAGAAGAATAGCTTTTGCATTTATTATATGCCTTTGTCGATTGTCAGCGGTTCAAAAACCCGTCTATTTTTTTCCTCGTGTATGCTGGCAGGTCAGTATTGTAGCATATATAATTAGATTTGGGAATTCCCATTTCTTCAAACCATTTTCCCTGGTAAGCCTTTAAAATATCTTCATCATTTTTATATTCTTTTGAAGGCGTGATTTCAAGCACCAATATTTCCAGGTTTTGCAGGTCGTTTCTTGTGCTGATCAATCCATAGTCCCCTTTTGTAAACATATCCTGCCAGGAAGGTTTGTTCCTGAAAGATTTTAGTATTTCCGGCAATATATAGGTGGTTCTGTTTCCTTTCTTTTCTCTTGAATCTTTATGAAATATGTAGCCATCGGTTAATAGTACCAGTATATTCCGGTAATTGCCGGAAGCATCTATACAATATTCCTTCACATCATTTTTAAAAAAGCGCCAGATGTCCGATCCATCCCATTGTTTTTTCCCTTTGTTGTTAGATAGCGTGATCTGGTAAATGTCATTTGCATTTTTGGAGAACCTGTTTTCTATGCTGTCGTATATTTCCTTTTTCTTTTTATTAGCCCCATCGCCGCTGTAGGAAGCCAGGTCGCAGGATAAATTTCCAGCAATGGCATTGATCATTGCATTTTCGGGAGTGGGAGTAAAAAAGACTTTGATCCTGCCTTTTGCTTTATATGCTCCTCGCTTTTCCATATCCTTTTTAAAAAGCGAAGCAATATGTTTGATCACTTCAATATCTCTTTCATAATGCTGCGGCGAGGCGGGATTTATTTGCGGATCTATCCTGTCTGAAAGATCCCAGAGGATGTTGATGTTTAGCTGCCGGTCTACTGTAATTACAACTGGCGTCGCTGTGTTTGCAGCCTGTTCATTTTTCGGCTCTTTAGAGTCGGATGTGCAGGCGCTTAAAAACAAAACGGGTATTAATAATGGAGCAAGTAGTTTCATAATTTAAAAATTTAATTGGCGCTAATTACTGATTCAATGGTGGCTATTTTTCCTGTAAGGAAGTCTTCGTATATTTTATTGTGTTCGCTCCTGTTGTATTCTCTTCCTTCTGATAACCAACCGTACCAACCCACCATAAATTGAGACAGGGCTTCTTTTACTGCTTTGGGATGAATGATGGTGCCTTCTATTATGTGCCGTATCTTTTTTATTTCAGCATTATTCTTTTCGCTGGATATTTTCAATTCTGTTACCGTATTCTGATATTGATTGATTTCCTGCTCAAGAGCAAGTATCTGCTCTCTCTTCATTTTGATATTTACTTTAACGATATCGAGTTTGGAATGTGCTTCCATTACAAAGTCAAAAACAAACCCCCAGATGAGGTACACCACAAACCCGGCAAATATTACCAGCCAAAAGCTTACACTTTTAAAGGCAAGGCCTACCGAAAAATCAGGAAGGTTGCCTGCCAGATCGTTGTCCTTTTTGATATTGTATATTTTTTCGGTGATCTCGTAAGCGATGATGGAATCGAATACGAAAGTGATAATTAAAAGGGCCGCTATTTTAGCATATTTTCCAAAGCCTTTTCCTTCCTGGAATTTATGGATCAGGTAGCCCAACCCAATAAATACGAACGGAATGGTTAGTATAAAGATCAATTCAGTTACCCCATCCTTTAATGCGCTGCCTATTGCGTTGGCATCAAAAATTGCTTTTGTAACTACAATGTCATCTACTTTAAACTCTTTGAAAAATGCAGAATAGGAAGCAGAGCTGTAAAAAATAAAGAGATAGATGGAGAGCAAAGACAAAATGAAAACACCAATGTAAAATCCTGCTTTTCCTACATGTACCCCCGTATAATGTTCAGGGTTCTTCCTGATGTCTATAATTCCCTTATGCAATTCTTCGATCTTATTTTTCCTGGCAGGGATAAGCTCATTCTCATACATGTTGATCTGCGATTTGAATCCTTCACTTATGCCCAACAGTTCCTGCAGGGTTACTTTAAAGGGCTTTCGAAGTTCCTCTTGTTTGTTCTCATCACGTTGCATCTCGGCCATGTGCTGCTCGTACACAGCATCCAGGCAAATCTTCAAACCCTCGGTTCGTCCCTTCATCATTCCTGCCTGAACGAAACCAAATCGTCGAAAGGAAATTTTTTCATCCGGCTGTTGATCTGGCTTTATGTCTACTATTGGCTCAGGTTTCTGTGTAAACAAACCAGGAATTTTAAATTTTGAAAGATCAAAGTTCATAAGATTAGTTGTTTTGAGTTACAAAATCGACCAGGTCGCTTTTAGAAATATTGTTTCTTGCAGCTTCAATTAATAGCTGTGCTATAGTAGGAACATTCTTTTCTTCAAATTGAAATTTGATGCAAAATTTTTCCAGTGTATTTACTTCATCATCGTGTACAACAGCATCTGCCAGTATCATTCTTGCATAGTCGTATAAGAATTCTATTTTTTCGGCGAGCGTATCGGGAATGTTCACTTCTTCCGACTGGGGCGGGTTCAAAAGCATTGCATCGATCGTTTCTTTTGCAACGCCTCTTTCTTCCCCAAGTTTGTATAATATGGCGATTTCTTTTTCGTCAAATTGCGAATCGGCTAATGCCATCGAATACAGGTTAAGGAAATGTGTATGAAGCTCTGATGTCATAATGAGATATATTTATAGTGTTAATATTTTTTTATAAATTATTTTTAATTGTTGATTTTTTAAAACGATAATTGATTTGCATTAGGGATAATTTTTTTTTATTGATGTCAAGCCTTCACCCCATCATAATCCTCCACCGTCTGCAGCAACAACTCAGCGTATTTAAAAATATCATCCAAAGAGGCCAATTCGTGTTTCACTTCTTTTCTATCGGCATCGAGTGTAACTAAATATTTTTTACTTCCGTCCAAGTACAACCTGCAAATTGTTTTGCGATTGTTGTCATCAAGCAGGATAGCGAAATAGCTTTGCGCATCTCTATACGCAATTCTTTTAAGTGGAATTTTTTGACGAAGAATGGTTTTAACGATCATGAAACTTTCTAATTCTTCTTCGGTAGTTACTACTTTAGAAATATCTGCTACCTCAGCCGGTTGCCCCTGTTGAATTTCCTTTGCCTTGTCATCTTCCTTTGTAAGTGCAGATTTAAGCCTTTCCGTTATCAGGTCGTTGATGTAGTTTTGTATAGTTCTTTTAGTTAAGCTGGTAAATTGCTCCAATACTTTGGCAGTGATCATACCCGGGTAAGCCTGCTTGGCAAAATGCTTTACAAATTCAGGACCGGGATCTGTCAATTCTGAATTAATCAACACTTTCAATTCGTTCATTATTTTTAATTCATTGGCGGTGGTCACTATATTTTGAAAGTCGAATTGCCCTTTATGGAATTTCTTTAATTCTTCTATTTGATTATCTTTTATATCGGTGATATTAAAAACGAAAAAAGGTTTCTCATCCATTTTATTTTTTTCTACCAGGTCGGTATAAAACCGGTATTCAAAACCATTGGTAAGAATAGAGAATTTTGCTGTGGTGGTGTGAAAGTACCGGAACAATTGGGAGGCATTGTGCACATTCAATGCAGCCGCATGATGTTTACATTCTATTAAAATGATAGGGTCGCCATTTTGCATAATAGCATAATCGATCTTTTCTCCTTGTTTTAAACCTATATCTGCGACTAACTCCGGCGTTACTTCGTTTGGATTAAATACATCATACCCCAATTCTTTAATGAACGGCATGATAAAAGCATTTTTGGTAGCTTCTTCTGTAAGCACCTGGTCTTTAAGGGCTAAAAATCTTTCTCCCAGCAGTTTGATTTGGGTTTTAAAATCCATGATGGTACATTAGTTTTGGATGAGCGAAGTAGTGTCATCTCAAAACTAATATCCAGGCTTGTTCTTTTTTTACGGCAAACCGTAAACGGTGGTTTTAGCTGGCAATACTATCGATGTAGCGCATAATTATTTTTTAGGGCTTGCGCCATTGCCATGGAGGAGTAGGATTTTCGTCGGCCCAAAGTCCAATTTTGCTTTTACGGGCTATAGTTTCCAGGTCATCATAAGTACTGTCTTTGGAATACTTTAAAAAATGCCAGGCAAGCCCCGCCTTAACTAATGCTTTGTTTACATTTTCATTATTGTCGTTAATAATAACGGCGATACATCTTTTGTACCGGTCAAACTTCCCCTCATTTTCAACTGTAACTATTTGTCCAAAACAAATGTCGGAGGTAAATGTTTTTGCTGCCTGCCCAAAGGGTTGTTGTTTTTTAATTTCGGGACAGTCAATATGAGCGAGCCTTATTGATACAGGATTGTTTTCATACAAAACCTCAATGGTATCACCATCTTTTATAGCAATTACCTTCGCGTGGAATTTTTTTGGAAGTTTTGAATACTGGTCATCCCCTTTAAAAGAACAAAGAAATAGAAAACAGCATATCGCAATTTTGGGTAGACTCATTAATGGTTAAACAGGATTTTCAATGTTATAATATGCCTGCTTCTTTACAAAATAAAACTAATTGTTCATTCTTTGAAAACCCAAGTTCTTCCCGGATCTGGTTCAACCGTTTTTCAATAGTGCTTAAGCTGGAAGGTTTAATATTATGTAGCCTGAGGTAATCCGGTATTTCATTTTGCTGGTAGCCCTGGGATAATAAACGGGTAATAATAATATCGAATGCTGTAAACTCGTAGGTGTTGGATTGCTTTACGAGTTGAGCCAGTGCCCTGGGATAATATCGCTCACCTTTTGACAGTGCATCAAATGCCAGTTTTAATTCTTTGGCATCATGCCTGGCCTTACGTACGTATGCATCCACTTCATAATGCTTAAATAATTTGTCAATAATAGCAGGGCCAGCTTCTGCAGTCAATACCAGGATCATGATATCTGGTTGTACAGCACGAACTGAACGGATCAGGTCATATCCATTGGCAATTTTTTGGACACTGCCATCATCTTCAAAATTCAGGTCGGTGATCAGCAGGTCATAAGGCTGGTTTTTTTGCTTGGCCAACTGTATTTTAGTCAAGGCATCATCGCAATAAAATGCATAGTCATGATGACTGATCTGAAAATCTTCCATGGTTTTTTGAACGGAAAGATTGGCGAATTCCTGGTCTTCGGCTATTATAACTTTTTCAATCATGTGTTACTGGATTGTAGCGGAAAGCTGATCGAAATGGATACACCGCCTTTACCGCTTTTTCCAAAATTAATCTCCCCGTTTAATGATTTAATACGGCTAACCGTATTATTCAGGCCATTTCCAAATTTGTGGTCAGTGTTAAACCCAACGCCATCGTCTTTATAGTTGATAAGCACTTTATTATCTTCCTGTTTGAACTCGACCACTACATTTTTTGCCTGGCTATGTTTCTGCATATTTACCATGATCTCATTAAGCATCAATTGCAGTTCTTGTTGTTGAGCTGCGGTAACGCTGTTCCAGAATGCTTGACCGTTACCTACTATAAATACTTTAGTGTGTTCATTGTCGAAAGCTTTAAGTATGTTATGGACCTGGGTATTGTGATCTACGCTATTATCAGCGGGAATGTCTTCGTACGAGATGTCGCGTGACTGCTCATACAATATTTCAATCTTATTGGTCAATATTTCCTTATCGATGGTATTGCTATGTTCCAGTTCGTTCATGATCCTGTATAGCTGGTTTGCTACCACATCATGTACTTTTTGAGAAGTTTTTAACCTGGCCTCCTGTATAGTTTTTTCGGAAGCAAGCCGCAGTTTTTTTCTTCTCCTCGCATACCAAAGGGAAATACCTGTAATGCTCAACGCTGCCAAAAGAATCAGTCCATACATCCACAAGCGCTGAGTTCTGTTTTGATCTTTCAGTACCAGGTTGTCCGCCTTGCTTTTTTGAAAGTCGTACCGGATCATCGCAAAGCGGTTGCGAGTAGTATCTCTTGCTAATTGAAGGCTATCATCCAGGGCTTTAAACTGCCCGTAAAGTGTTTTTAGTTCAGTCGCATCATTTAACCTGATCAGCTTATCCATTGCTTCCAGCACATCGTCCGGACTTTTATTGTCTCTTGCTTTTGCAAGCATGTGGTTGGCATACCATACAGCAGAGTCGGGGTTTGATTTTTCATAATAGTCGGCGAGATGAGCGTAGCTGGCGTTTAGGCCTGAGTGATATTGGCTGTCGGTACGGATCTTTAAAGCCCACCAGAATTCGGGTAGGGCAGGATAAAAGTTTTCCTGCAGCCATTTAGTGCGGGCCCTGTTATCGATGAGCCTGGCAATAATTTCAGGATCGCCTGGAGTCAATAAAAATATAGAATCATAAATAGCAATAGCCTCCTTGTAACGCTTCATTTTTTGTAATACCATGGCTTTGCCATTCATTATCTGGGGCAGGAAACTGCTTCCTCTCGAAACCTGCATGGCATCATCGTAATAGCGTACGGCGCTGTCATAATGATGCAGGTTAAGGTTTACATTACCTAAGCCATTATAGAGATATCCAATTTCCGGGAGGTGATTGTTATTTGATGGATCAAGAGTATGAATTCCTGCTGCGAAGTTTTCTTCAGCACCATGCAGGTCGCCGTTTTCCGAAAGTATTTCTCCCATGTACCGGTATGCCTGTCCTTTTTTAAAAATATCACTGGAATTAGTAACATAACGGCTATATACGAGCACGGCAGAATCCAGCTTCCCGGCATTATACAAATGATTGGCCAGTTCAAAATCTGTTTGCGTGGCCGGCTGTTTTTTGGTATCCTGGCTGCAGCCATAAAGAAAGAGAAAGACGATGAATGGCGCTAATTGTTTCAAGACATTTTTTTTAAATATAAAAAAAAGACAGCGATTAAGCTGCCTTTTTTGTAAAATCAATTGCCTGACCCTGGAGGAGGCGGTGCAGGAGGTTTGGGCCCTCCGCCGGTTTCTCCGCCGGTGCCGCCGGGCTGGGAATGAACAACATGTTCCAGTGGGCAGTCACCGTGATTCTCGATGGTGTGGGTTGGGTCGGGGCATATGTCGTAATGAGCGTTTGGGTTCAGGCAAAAGCATGACGCAAACAGGATGATAAGTTTTATCATTGTTAATTGTTTAAAATTTTTAAAAAAATGATTATCTCTACCGGGTAGCTGGTCCGGTAGCGTTTTTTGTAAGAAGCGCTTCTTACGGTGGGAAGGAAGGACGTTGATCGCAGTTTGGTTAGCAACTTCCCTTGCTGACTAACTTGCCACGATCTTCGCACTCAGCAGATCAATTGGTTTGTTGTACAGCGTACCAGATGATCACAATGCAAACATACGGTGGGCTAAAAGCCTTATCAGCAAAGGATTCCGGTAATTCCAATCATTCTGGAAATTCCGGTTTACCGTAATTGATAATTCCGGTTATGCTGTAATTTTCCTGTAACAATTCCGATTATTCCGGTTATTGTATATCTTGTTTGATATAATAAAATGCAACTTGATTCTAAAAAATATACTAAACTGATAGTAAAAGCTTATGAAGAAAAGCGGGATGCTAACCTTCTTTCTCACTTGCTAATAAATCCCTCTACTGCCAGTATCAGGCAGGAATGTTTGAATGTTTATACTGAAAAAACTAGAAATGGCGAGCAGGAGGAAGAATATACCTTAAGGTCTTTTTTTGGTGTACTGCCACCCGGAAAAAATTTCGGGAAGGTTATTGAAAAATATGAGTTGGATAGATTCAGACCTCTTCAAGGTCTTATCAACGGAAAAATAAAAAACCCCACTTTAGCAAATGTGGAGTTACTGGCTTGGTTAATTGATTTTACTCCAAGGCCCTTAAGTCGTGCACAAAAGGCATTTGAAAATCCATATACAAGAGCTAGCCTTGTTAGCCCAATAACAGGTGGCGATGAAGGCAACGCCAAGCCGAATCAAATAGATACAAATGCGGTGGAAATAAAAGAAGTACTTTCAACTACAAACGCCGGAAACACAGAAAGCCTTCGAGAAGATGAGGATAACAAAACCGCTATTAAAAATAGCGAAGGTGTAACCAACATTCAAGCAAAGAATCCAGGCGGTAATGTAAAGAATAAGAAACTAAGAATAGCGGCTGCAATTGCTTTGATTTTGACAATTCTTTTTGGAGGAATATATATTATTGGGCAGCAAGAAAGATCTCCGAAAATGCCGTTTGGGAATGTGGGTACGGGGTGTATGTATTGGTCAAACGATCACTACGAGCAGGTGGCATGCAATGAAGAACCAAAAGGCAGGCTTATATTACCACTGAATGAAGAAAAGATGAAGAATTTTAAAAAAATCACAATGGAGGACACAATAACAGAGAAATCGATTGGAGTGATTTATTATTTAAAAAATGAAGGGAAAATAGAATATTTCACTACAGGTGGTAATCACCCGGTGTATGTTACTCGTCCTCTGAAAGTCCTTTCACCCTATATGTTTGACGAACATCTGCGGGAAAAGAAAGTTATTGGCAAGGACTCTTTAGCGGAACAAAAGACGAAGTTTATAAATAACAAATAAACGATCTGCTATGAGAATGATTTATGTTGTCTGCTTATCTTTATTACTTTCTTCCTGTTTTAACAACAATAGCGAAAAGGAAGAAATAGATCGGTTGAACCAGCGCATTACGCTCCTTGAACAAAAGATTGATGCCTTAACCAATGGCAGCAATAGTAATCCGATTCGATTGAATAGTATGAGTAACCCCAGCAGCGATTCCTATAGCACTCCACGACAATCTGGTTCTTGCCAGGCCATCACCAAAAAAGGAACGCCATGCAAAAGGAAGGCGAAATACAATGGCTATTGTTGGCAGCATGGGGGATAAATACTCTTCTTCTCTACGCCCGCTACATCGCCTCGCTCAATTGTGTCTTACAAGAAAGCGCAAGTCGTAACTAATTCTAACTTATGATTTTTTTTAGATAGGGCAAAGGAACTTTAAGCCAAAGAAGCTTAGCCCTCATTTTGAAAGAAGTAGTAGAATTTCTTGAAGTGGATCTTGATAACGGTGGTGGAGGTTTTAGTAGTCCACGCTGCTCAAGAAGAATAAAAAGATCAACCATTTTTAGTGTGCAACAGAATCGCGTTTTTGTTCCTTTGCGCTTGGCGGCAGATTTTTCTGGCCCGTATTTTTATTGGTTACAAATAATGTAACAGCTACGCTGATACCGGCGGTAATAATTATTTTGACCAGATCCCATATTTTATCCTTCTTGCTTTTTATACTCGCTTTTTCGTTTTCCTTTTTTTCTTTTTCTTCAGCTTCTTCTTTTTTCTCAGCATCGAATTTATCCATATCGATTTTCGTTGCTTCAACTATATCATCAAATTTTTCCAGGGCCTTGATCTGTTCGTCAAATTTTGAAATGTCAGAATTTATTAAGCTGATATCGGTGTTTCGACTGGTCCGGATTTCTCTTAACTCATCAAGGATGATCCTGATTTGTGGTCGGATTATAGTTCCGTATTCAGGAAATGCGGTTGCAACTGTAGTACTCTTATAATTCTTAATAGTTTCTTCAATAGATTCCTTGTAGATGGAAATGATGATAGTGTGTAAATCATAGAAGGCACGGCATAAATGTTCCTTAGCTTCAATGATATTGGTTACAGTATGTTCATTGAACTCTGCTGTATTATAAAGATGGAAAACTAAACTCTTAAGTTCATTTGCCGGGTGTACCGGTGCCTTATGGTCAGGAAGCTTTTGCTCAATTAAAATCGAATATTTTTTAAGTCGGTTAAAAATGGGTGCTGTTTCCTTTAAGAAAGCATAAATGCTTTCTTTTGCTGTTTCTTCATTTGACATATGCAAGTTAGTTTTAAAAACAAAGCCTGTTCTTAACAGGCTTGTTTTTCATAAATAAATTTTTGTCGAAGAAAAATAAATCAGGGCAATTCGATAGTCAATCCTTTCTCAATGATTTCTTCTCCTTCTTTATAAGTAAGAATTTTTCCTTCAGCTTTAGAAATATTACCGCGTACTCCTTTAGTAATAAACTCTGTCTTATTGGAGAAGTCCGGGAAATCCATGTTATCTATATCTGTGAGTTTATATTTTTTGATCAGGATATCATCAATAGAATTATAATCACTAACAAATTTATCTGTTTTAAGATTGTTTGAAAGTGTTAATTCAAATTTTTCAATAAGGGCTTTTGCTTGCATACTGATACCTGTAATAGGCTTATCGTGTGCTGATGCTAATGGCGCCATGTTACGATTATTTAAATGCTCAAAAAATTAAGGGGCGTAAAGATATAACGAAAAGTAATAAAACCGCAGCATAAAAATACGCGTTTATTTATATCTTTTTGTATCTTTTCGCATTTTTTTGTATAAATTTACATAAATTTTTTATAATGGGGCATTTTTTAAAGGATATCCTTGAAGAGGAAGGTATTAGCCAGGCAGAATTGAGCAAAACCAGCGATGTAAGTACTACTACAATTAATAAGATCTGTACCAAGAATCTTAATGGATCAAGTGTGTCAAATACCACCAAAGGGAAACTAACTAAGGCTATTAATAAAATAATTGGTAAGGATAATTATAAAATTGCAGATATTAAGTTTGAATAGGTCTTAATAGTTTTTAACTACTTTCTTCTTCCATTCCCTGCCCTTATCCCGTTATCTTCTTAAACGCCGCACAATATTTCTGCGTCCTCATACCCCAGTATAGGAGATTCCATAATATACCCCCGTCACAACCTTCCTGCATTTATACAGCAGTACAAAATGCCACATCCCCAAATTAAAAACTGACACAGTTTTTTAAAAAATAAATTCCCCGAAAAAAACTGTGTCAAAAAACTGTGTCAGTTTTTGTGACAGTGAGCATAATTTAAGCGCTGCTGCAAAACAGGGAGCCCATTTACTTCCAAAAAAGCCGCCTTTTTGTATCCATTCGTATCTGTTTGTATCCGTTCGTATCCCTTTGTATCCGTTCGTATCCATTCGTCTCCGTTCGTATCCCTTCTTCTCCCTTTGTATCCGTTTGTATCCATTCGTATCCGTTCGTATCTATTACTATCCATTACACGCCGTTTGTATCTATTCGTATCCGTTTGTGTCCCCGGCACTTTACCGGCACTATAGTTTTGTTTTACCATCAAGGCATAACAAAAAAAAGATGGATAAAAAACAGGGCCCACTTTACCATTAGCAGGAATAAAAGACAAAAAAATATAGCACAGGCAGGGCAGGATCAATAACAATCACTCATCAAAAAAAATATACAATCATGAAAAAAGCAAGACAACAAAACATGTATGGCATAGCGGCTATCCGCAGGGATTTGGGATATAGTCAGACCCACCTGGCGCAGCTGCTGGAAATTCCCCGTTCCTGCTTAAGCATGGCCGAAGCCGGGGTACGCAATATTCCCAGCACAGCCTTGCTGAAACTGGCCGACATGGAAAAAGAACGTTTAGCGCAGGCGGCACCTCCTTTAGTAACTGCCCACGTCGACAAGTCCGTAGCACCTGCTGCATATGACCTGGAAAAATTATCCAAGGCTGAATGTGAAGAAATGCTGGAGCAATTTAAAATGGAAAGGGCCCAGCTGGATTTTAGCGGCGCCACCCTGGCTTTTAAGCTGGACCAGGCGGTTAGTATCTCCACGGAACTGGGCGCCCAGCTGCTCCACAACCAGGCAGAGCTGGCCGCACTGGATAAGCTGGTAAAAGAACTGCCCCCGGGCAGCAACCACGAAGATGTTAAACGCAATATTGCCAGGCTCGAACATCGCAATTTACAGCTGGAGCAACGCCACAGGCGATACAGTGCAACCGTACAACTGGACCAGTTGTATAACATCGCCTGCATTAAGGCGGCGATGCATGAAGTGGATATGTTGCTCCCGCTGCTCAGCAACCGGTTGGCCCTTTTAACGCAGTAATTGAAAATCGTATCATCCTTAACGTGAGTAATCAACTCAGCAAAAACGATAACCTATCGCCGGGAAAATTATCATAGCGGCTTACCACTATTTACACAGGCGTCATTTATTTTTTCATCAATAAAAACCAAGTATCATGAGTTACACCATTCAAAAACTGAAGACCAAGGCAGAATGCCAGGAATTGCTGGACAATGCCGCCATTGAAGAAGGCAACCTGGCCTTTAAAAAAACAACCCTGGAACGTAAACAGGATTCATCGGCCCTCAATGCGATGGATATCGAAGCCGACCTGATAGGCGTTACCGCGGAGTTAAGCGCACTGGAAGCCGCTTTTGCCAGCATGCCGCCCGGCAGAACAAAAGATGAGATGCAGGGCCGCATCACCACGGTGGCCTACCGCAAATTTACGCTGGAAAGGCGTAGTAAGCAGAACGGCATACTGGTACAACTTGAAAAGGAATACGAGACCAATTGCGTAGACCTTGCCATTGCCGAAAACCAGGCCTATATCCTGGCACTTACCAACAGGAAAGCTGAACTGCCTTAAGCCGAAAAGCTCCCCACCCCGGTGGGGAGTTTTTACCTGCTTTGATGAATGGGTAACGATATCGTATAGCCGCTTACATTTAAAGCACATCAACCGGCAGTAAAGTCCCGGTTCAATTTTTTAATCATTAAAAGGCGCACACATGAACAACTATATAACTGATGCGGATACCCGAACCGGTACCATCGGCGGAATGCTATTCGCACTACTATTACAGGTAGACATTAACCATTTGTTGAATACTGCGTTAACGGCTGCCACCGGTGCCTTGGTGAGCTTCGGGGTAGCAGTCACCTGTAAATATATCAGTAACCGCTGCTTTCCAAAAAAGCAGGGTAACCAGGAAAACAAGGCTGGTTAGTCCAGATAATGGTAAGCTGCTTGAAATCAATATATTATATTTTTTTAATGATTATTTCAAGAAAATTCTGAAATATTTATTAAAAAACATGAAAAATTATATTATTTTAGTTGGGCGATCCCGCTATATGGAAGCTCCAAACTAAATTTATGGCAATCACGATCAACCTTCATGTGGTAATGGCAAAGCGGCGGATGTCGCTTAACGAACTAAGCGAAAGGGTAGGTATTCCCATAACCAGTCTGTCACCTATGAAGAACGGTAAAACCGTCGGTATAAAATGGGCTACGCTTAACCTGCTTTGCAATGCATTACAATGTGAGCCGGCAGACCTTATAGAGTATACCCCGGACCTACCGGAGCCTGGAAAACAATAATTTTCACCGCAAAGGACTAACCATGCGAGAAGTATTGAAACCTGCTATCCATCACGGCAACTGGCTGGATCAATCGCAACGCCTGTCAGTTAAAGTAGAAGTGAGGCCATACAGCCTTAAAGAATTATGCCGGCTGTACAACCTGTCTTATAAAACAATGAATACCTGTATTGCGCCCCTTGTGCAGGAGCTGGGCCGGAAAAAAGGCCGCTTTTACAATGTAAAACAGGTAGAGCTCATTTTTATTCATATGGGTATACCCTATAGCATACACGAAAAATAAATAATAAACCAGGTAAACTTACCTGACAGGTAAGCCGAAAACTGTATAGAGTAGGCAATCATCAAAAACTAACATCACATGACTTTTTTACTAAACACGCTTGGCCCGGCCGAAATTGCTATGATAGCGTTATTTTTATTTATTATCATAGGCATACCGGTCTTTTGTATTGGTTTATACAGGAAAAACCAGCGCCTGAAAAAAGACAATGCCAGGCTGGAGAAAGAGAACACTGATTTAATGAACGGTATATTGCCATAATGGGTATACAACGTTGCTGGTCCTTTCACGCTCGTCAACCGGGCTTCGATACGCAACTACTGCGTTAGATTCGTCATGGTATAATAACCGACGGTGCAACTATCGTCTACTAATTATATACAGCCAGGTATAAAGCATGTCGTTCTACAATTCCGGTTGCCAACCGGTAGATTTTTAAGTCATAGAAATCAACGGCGCAGAATAGCTGCAACATTGTTGAAAAATTACTGTCTCTTATCTGGTAACGTCTAAAGCTTTGATAAATGAAAAAACGCCTGCTCTTTCTTTTTCTCTTCCTGAATGTATGTTTCATCGCAACTGCACAAACTCATAAGGACAGCATTGTTTTGTTGCAGCAGGGAGCTACGCTGTTCGATCTTAATTTCAGTGAAGCCCAGGCAGACTCGCTCCAGGGTCATGTTAAATTTACCAAATCAGTTATCCGCCAGATGCACAAACAAATACCGGCCAATGATCTTGCCTTTTCTTTTAATTTCAACCCGGCACCATATGGCTTCAGCATTCCTGTTAAGCAACAAAAGATCACCTGGGACATTCCATCCAAAGTACTGCTTCCTGAAAATCAAAATGATCTTGCTTTTTATTCTATCCCGCAATTAGCCGCTCTGATTAAAAATAGAACAATAACTTCCGTTGCGCTGACAACGTTCTTTTTGAATCGCCTGAAAAAATGGGGTGACACGCTGGAATGTGTTATTACTTTAACAGAAGATACAGCCCTTGCACAGGCGAAAAAAGCAGATGAGGAATTAAAGAAAGGTATCTACCGTGGACCCTTACACGGTATTCCTTACGGGCTGAAGGATCTGTTCGCAGTAAAAGGCTATCGTACTACATGGGGTTCCATGCCTTATAAAGACCAGATCATCAACGAAGATGCCTTTGTATATACCCAGCTAAAAAATGCCGGTGCTGTACTTTGTGCCAAACTCACCATGGGTGAATTGGCCAATGGGGAACGATGGTTCGGCGGCTTTACCCGCAATCCCTGGAACCTGCAGCAGGGTTCAAGCGGTTCTTCTGCCGGCAGCGCCGCCGCAGTAGGCGCAGGACTGCTGCCATTTGCCATCGGCACAGAAACCCAGGGCTCCATTGTTTCTCCCTCATCCCGCTGCGGTGTAACCGGGCTCAGGCCCAGCTTTGGCACCATCAGCAGGAGCGGCGCAATGGTACTCTGCTGGAGCCTCGATAAACCCGGTCCTATCTGTCGCAGCGCCGAAGACGATGCAATAGTGTATGCTTACCTGAAAGGTACTGATGGTAAAGATTATGGTGCAATTGATCACGGGTTCAATTACAATACAAAAAAAGGGATTAAAAAATTACGCATCGCTTATGCAGCCAACTATTTTAAAAAGCTGCCTCCCGGGGCTATGGAATGGAAAGTGCTGGAGTCATTTAAGGAAATGGGGGTAAGCGTATCAGCAGTAGATTTTCCGGATTCAGCTGTTTACCCTTTCCGGATGATCGATCTCATTTTGCTCGTCGAATCTGCCGCAGCCTTTGATGACCTGACCAGGACGCATAAGGATTCGCTGCTGGTGCAGCAAACAAAAGGCGCATGGCCCAATAACTTCCGCAGCGCCCGCTATATCCCGGCAGTGGAATACATCAACGCCAACCGCTACCGTTCTACGTTGTGTGCCCGGGTGCAGGAATTTATGAAGGATTATGATGTAATAATTGTACCTACTTATGGCGGTAACCAGTTATCTATTACCAATCTTACCGGTAACCCGGTTGTCTGCCTGCCCATGGGTTTTGACAAAGACGGATTACCGCAAAGCATTAGTTTCCTTGGTAAGCTCTATGATGAAGCGTCAATTCTGGAAGCAGCAAAAGCTTACCAGGATAAAACAGGGCATAATAAAAAACACCCCGAAAAATTTATCCGGTAATACCCAACTATGTAAAACTACGAATTCCGTACTTCTGCAATTCCGGTTACAAACCGGTAGGTTTTTAAGGTATCAGGTGACCCCATTACCACTGTTGGTTGTATAAAACAATTAAGAATAACCCGGAAGAGTACACTAAGTCAGTTATTGCTTTACCAGTTTTACAAATGACTGCTTTGTCCCATCATTGAGCTGTATCGTGTATACGCCTTTTACAAGGCCGGATATATTGGACTGCCATATACTTTGATTGTTCAGTGTTTTACACATCAGCTGCCTGCCGGCAAAATCGAATACGGTAAATGTGATCTTTTTTTGATCACCGGTATATTGTATGGTGATGGTATTAACTGCAGGATTAGGAAAAACATGTAACGCTTCGACGTCCTTTTCAAATACTACTTTAACGATAGGGCTATAAGTATACCGGCCATCCCTGTCCACCTGCTTCAGGCGGTAGTAATTAATGCCTTTTCCAGGTGTATTGTCGGTAGAGTTGTACTGCTGTGTACCGCTGTTATCAGCAGCATTCACGATGGCAATTTTTTTAAAAACAAGTGCATCATTGCTGTGCTCTATTTCAAAATGAGATGTATTGATTTCATCGGTTGTTTGCCATTGCAGCAGCACATGGGCACCCTGTTCAACTGCGGAAAAAGAAAGCAAGTGAAGTGGCAGCGCACCAAAAGCAAGTTTCACTACCCAAAAATCCCCGTTGCCATGATTATTGGTAACATCTCCGTCTGTAGAGTTAGAAAAACCCGCTGTAATAAAGCCACCATCGGCAGTTTGCCTGATCGCATATCCATAATCGCCATCTGTTCCACCAAATGATTTTTGCCAGCTAAGATTGCCTGATGTATTTAATTTCGTTAACCAAAAATCCCCGTTACCCTGGGTGCCGGTTACATCACCATCAGTAGAAGTTGAAACACCTAATGCAACATAGCCGCCATCGGTAGTTTGTTGTACAGCATAACCCCAATCAGTACCAGAACCACCCAGCGTTTTTTGCCAGGTAATATTGCCCGATGCATCTAATTTTACCACCCAATAATCAGCACCGCCATGATTGCCGCTTACATCGCCATCATAAGAAGCGGTATTTCCTGCCGCAATGTAACCGCCATCTGTGGTTTGCTGTATTGATCTGTATTCGTCATCATCCGTTCCTCCCTGTGTTTTTTGCCAGACAATGTTGCCTGAAGCATTTAATTTTACCACGAAGCAATCTCTTTTACCGGTTATAACACTTGCTGTTGTACCCGTCATTATATAGCCGCCATCCGCAGTTTGTTGTAAAGCCTGCGACCGCTCATCCTGGGATCCACCAATCATGTTGTGCCATAATATGTTTCCTGATACATCTAATTTTAGCAACCAAAAATCGAAGGAGCCATTGTTTCCACTTGCGTCGCCATCGTTAGAAGCAGAATATCCTCCTACAATGTAACCCCCATCGGTAGTTTGCTGTATAGCTGTAGCAAAGTCTCCGCCCACACCGCCAATTGCTTTTTGCCACAGCAAATTCCCTGCTGCATCTAACTTTACCACCCAACCATCCGAATCCGGGTTATGATTGCCGCTTACATCACCGTCGTTGGAAAATGTAAAGCCCGTCGCTATATAGCCGCCATCACTGGTTTGCTGTATAGCATAAGCAATATCATCTGAAGATCCGCCCAGCGTTTTTTGCCAAACCAAATTCCCTGTTGCATCTAATTTAACAATCCAATAATCGGAACTGCCATGGTTGCCGCTTACATCTCCATCGTTGGATGATGAGTACCCCGCTACAATATAGCCGCCATCAGCTGTTGGCTGTATGGCATTAGCAATGTCGCTATCTGTACCGCCCAGCGTTTTTTGCCATTGAATAGGGGGTATTTGTGCAATGGTTGCTTTTGCGCTCAATAACACAACAATAAGTAACAACAGTTTTTTCATTGATTTATAAATTTTATTGTAAAAGTAGTTCGAGCAGAAGGGCTGGTCAATCATTAAAAAAGATGACTTTTAAAAATTACTCTATCATTTTACGCAATGCATTCATGTCAAAATGCTGCTCCCAATTGTTAAACAATCTTGAAGAGAAGCCATAATCTTTAGTGATTTCATACCGGAACTGTACTTCTATCAACAAAGGTTTTGCAGCCTGCCCGTTATTGGAAACAAAATAGGCCGGGTTTAAAACATACAGGGCACATTTGTATTCTCCTTCCTGATCATAAAACCTACCCAAAGCTTCCAAAATTTGATTGGCATTTTTTAGCAATCTATCCTGGTCTACCACTGCCGGTTTTTGTAACCACTGCGGTTTTTGTTTGACAAGCAGATCATTCACTTTTGCTTTTTTTGCTTCATATATGCTGGGGTACGCCAGTTTATCAGCCTCCAAGGCCGCCAGTGCTTTTTTAGCAAAGTCAGCCTTATCATTTCCTATTCTTTTAATTTTTGCTGCGTTGTCATATTCAAAATTGGCTTTCTCTATTTCAAAATATTCCAACATATCCAGCAGGTACTGCTTTCGGCTAACGGGAACCAGTAAAGGCACTCCCGGCCTGGTAAGAAAATAACGGCGATCTATACATTGATAGGAATTAGGCCCGTGAGTATCATACCTGGCACCCATTTCCCAGTGCTCAACATAGCCGTTACCATTGTTGAGTTTTAAAAAATCGCTATGATAATCTTTATAATTATCAGAGCGGGCAACCATCAGCGTTGCTTCTGAAATATATTGCGATACATGGCTGGGATTGTTGCTTTTGTCTTTTTCAAAGTTGGGGCCTGCTTTTGCCTGTACAGGAATTTCGTACATCGGGTTTCCATTTTTTATATTAAACTCACCCGTACCTACAGCATGTACGCCCCCGGGCATTATAGATGGATTGAAGTCAACCCTGAAAGCCGTTCTAAACTCATCTACTATTTTGCTGGCGTGTTGGTTAACATTGCAAACTAAAGCATATACGCCCATGCTGTACCAGTAGCCGGCATATGCATTTTTGCCGTAATCGCTGCTACCATGCCTGGCAAAATCTGTCCTGGCTATACAGCCGGTAAGTTTAAAGTCTTTCCGGCTGGCTTCTTCTAATTTTTCTACAGCGATGAGATTTTTCATCATCGTAGTTTTTTCGGCAGCTGTACCTTTTAATGCAAACCCATATTTTGTATTGTTATGGTCAGTATAAATACCGGGCATAGCGTCAACATCTGCACGTGAACCACAGGGCGTTAACGGGTCAGCTATTTTTTTTATTCCCTGCGAAAAAGCGGCAATGCCCCCAAACACAATTACTGAAAAAATCAAAAACTGTTTCATGATTTGTTGTTTATTTATTTAAAAATACCTGTACCGTTTAAAGAACCTGCACCGGTATTTAAGCTCATTCTTCCTTCCATACCGGCACTGGCGCCAACAGGCCCAACTCCGGCGGCGGCTTCTGCACCCGCAACCACAACTACATCAGTTACACCGGTTCTGTCAATTTCTATGTCTGCACCCACACCGGCGCTTACGCTTGCCTGTAATGGGCCCAGTTTACCGCCGGCACTTACTTTAGGTCCAATACTAACTGTGCAATTTTTAAAGGAATCGCCAAAACCTGCGTGATCCAGGTCCTGGTTTAAAGTCCCGCTAATCACACCTGCATTAACCGTGGTAGTTAAGCCGCTACAGGTAAGCGTCATGATGAAGCCGAGTTTGGCACTTCCAAATTCACTGTTGATAGTACAGTTGGGATCTTTGAACTGTGTTAGCTTGCCGCCATTTATTTTGCCTTCATTGCTGCAACCATAAGTAACACCTGGTACTTCCGCTTTAAAAGAAAGATCATTCAGCCATTGCAATTTTAGGCCAGCATTAATAGCGGGCATCAACCCGGGGTAGGTGGTGTACAGCGAGAGGTAAGACATTTCATTCAATAACTGTTTTTGGACCGTTAAATATTCATTATACAAATCTTCATACTTAGTATTGAAGGCATTTAAATAACTGTCCACGGCTTTTACCGATTCGCTGCATAATACTTCATTATTTTCACTGCCCCCCGCACCCACATTTTTCCAGCGTTCATTTATTTTTTTCATGGTGGCATCATACGCGGTTTTGTAAGTTGATCCATCTCCATTTTTAAATTGAGCTATCTTTTGCAGGATCGTATTTTTTTTGCGTTGCAAATTTTCCAGCATTAGTTTTTCTTTTGCATTCACTTTTTCTGAAAACATTGGCACACGCACTATGGCCAGCGCCTCGCCCTGGCTTACCGGGCCCGGGTTACTAATAGATTTATTCATTACGTTCAAAAACTGTTTTTGCTGTGCTTCCATTTGCTTCATGGTAGCTTTTTTAGATTCGTCCACAATTTTTTTTAATGGTTTCGACAGTTTGTCTACTTCTGCCAGGTACTGCTTCCGCTGTATTTCGTACATCTTCATATCTGCATACGATTTGGGAAACTCCATCGATGAAAATGGGCCGAGGTTGAGCAGATCGTCGCTTTTATTGGCAGGTGGAAAATTGTTGTAATCACCAGCCCCGGAAGTGTAGCCCAGTTTTTTCAACAAGTCGGCTCTTGTATTACTATATCCTTGTTTAAAAGCAGTTTTCGCTGCGGCAGTAGCTGCTGTTTTATTTCCTTTGCCTTCAGCAATCATACACATAGTTTCGTTTGCTTGTGCATGTGCTGCTGAAATAGTAAGTGTGGTATCTAAATATTTTTGAGCTTTGTCAGCATCACCTAAGGCAAACCATGCCTGGCCGAGGTTGTTAAGTATTGTACTGTTTTTTTTAAACCGGCCATTGAGGTTATTAAGAATAGGGATCGCCGTTTCCGGTGCTCCCATCATCGTTAACATCGCTGCATAATTATTTAAGTTGTCGGTGTTACCGGCATCGTCTTTACATACCCGTGCCATCAGGCTCAATGCGATTTGCGTACGGCCACCCACCCATAACGCAGCAGCAGCGTTGCCCATTTCATCAGTGTTTGCTCCTTTTTGTTTCAGGTCTTTATAAATATCGTTGGCTTTATTTTTTGCAGCAGGTAGTACCGCAGCAAAAGTTGCTGTTCCACTAGAGCCAACAAACGCATCCATATTTGCATTGGAAGGTGTAGCGGCAATAGCAGCAATGGCTTTGGTATTTTTTGCAGGAATAAGACCATTTGCAACACTACCGTCTTTGGCAGACTGGTTGCTATTTACCTGGCTGATGGCATTATTCATTTTTTGCCCCACACCCATCGCATTCATGGTACTATCATACATTCTTTTGGCTTCGGGGCTCATTTTAGAAGTTGTTTCATTCAGCTTTTTCATGGCCTCCGCCATCCGCTTTTTATCGGCTTCCATTTGTTCTTTAGATGGCTTTTGGGAAAAAACAGTTACAATAAAGCATGTTGAAGCAATAAATAATACTATTTTTCTCATTGTGTTAATATTTTTATTTGTAACGGCCATTTTTTTATTTAGTAAAACAAGCTGATGCTCCAAACTGTACGATAATCAGATCTTATGAAAAGGAACGAGGGTTTCTATTTTGTTCTTATCATAATCATATTGATACAAAGCCATTACATTACTCCAATCATTATTGCCATATTTTCTTGAATAAAATCTGGTGAAGTATTTTGTTGTTGGGCCTGAACCAGCTTTTCTTTCCAGCACATTTCCTTTAAAGGCAAATACACCTTCACCTTTAAATTGTTTACGCTTAATCAGGTCATTATAATAGTCATAGCCCACCGTATAAGAAGATTGCGTCAACACATAATATTTCCCTTCTGCAGTGTAACTGGTCGCAATACTTAAACTATTACCATACGATCCACTGTTTGAAGCCCATGTACCTATGAGTTGTTTTTTATAGTCCACATTTTTTTCGGCAACGCCATTTATTTTTAAACTGAATAAAAGAAAATTCAAAGCCATTTCAGATTCACTGCCCAGTATCTTATCGGCCGAATTAATAATGGCTACGTTTGCTCCTGCCTGTATCAACAGCACAGTACCTTTTATAACATCATTCCCTTTGTTACTGATACTATTGCTTAGCATATAATAAGGCAAGCCCTGGCTGGTAACCCCTTTTTCATGATCACCCTTTTCAAACAAAAGGTCGTTGGTGCTGTTATACAGGCTCCAGCCATCAAACACCCCGAAGAAAATATGTTCCATATCTTTTTCTAAACTGCCCGATGATTTTACCATAGTCATAAACTCAATAATTCTTTTTCCTGTAACTGTATTTTTTTCCAGCGTCAAACTATTTCCGCCTGCATTTAAACTCCATGTAGGCGGAACCGTGATGGAATAGATGTTTTTGTTTCCTGAGCCGGTTGCAGCACTTGTTGGAGAAACGGAATTTGTTTTGTTGTTCTGTGCAGTTGCCGTTTCGTTCAAGTCCAGGCTTTTTATAAAATCCAGTACCTGGTTTTGATATTTATCGGCGTTGGTCATAATTACCACGTTCGCCGTTTTGCCGTTCCCTGTAGCGGTTATCAGCGTTACCCATCCTTTACCGGCACCATCGGTATAGCTGGCTTGCCCTGAAACAATGTCCCATCCTTTTTCAGTAGCAGAATCCTGCATGGTTGGTTCTCCGGAAACAGGTACAGTACCTTTTACCAATTTCTCCCAGCTGTTATTAAAATTTTCCTGTGCCGATGCTGTGGTTGCGGCCGAACTTAAAATAACAGCCGTTGCATAGTTTCCTTTGCCATCATTTTTGGCAGACAGTTGTATGCCTTGCGACATTTCTGTTTTATCCCAGCCTTTGGGTATGTTATAGTTTAATACATCAAAAGACTGTGTTTGAGCAAAACAAGAAATAGCAATGATTACAAAAACAAAAAGACTATTTATCTTTTTCATGGTTATGGTCTGTTGGTTATAAATGGTGTAAGCGTATTAAAATAGGGGTCTGTTTTGCAATACAACTGCCATTTTTTATAATCGAGGTACATATTTGGGTTAGTAAAATAAATGGTCTGGCTTCCCATCGTGGGATGAGGCTCGCCTTTTTTATTCTTGAATTCCAGCGTAACACTTACTTCTTCTATCTTCCATGCATCTAAAAGACACAATGGGCCGTTACCCATCGTGTTGTAATTGATATCTATCATAACGCCGGTTTGTCTATAATTGGCCAGGCTGTTGAAGCTCTGATCAAAACCTGATGCCCTGGGTAATGTAAAATTATCGGTGCCCCACACTTTCATTTCATCTGTATAATTTTCCTGGCAATATCCTTTACGATAGTTATCGGTACCTGATGCCGGGTACACCCTTAAAATTACTTTAGCACCTTTTTCTTTATTGTCTTTTCCTGTTCTCACAGTAAGTTTTGCAACAGCTAAAAAATAATCTGCATCATTTACAGTAGTAGTGGTGTTTGATGTTTGCGGATTATTTCCTGTATTGTTTTTAGATTTTTGAATCTGTGCATTTGATATAACTAAACAAAAAATACACAACATGGAGAAAATGATTTTTTTCATGTTTAATATAATTTAATGCCGTAAAATTAATTAGGCAGCCAAGTTGGAACAATCATTAAAAAAGATGATTTTACAGCAGCTTTTAAAAAATCATTAAAAAGAATGATACAAAAAAAACAGGTTTATTACTTATTTTGTAATTGCAAAAAACTATTCATGAAGCTTATATGAAGCAACTACTGTTATACACTATTGGATTTTTAATTTTAAGCATAAGCGCAATAGCGCAAAATTCAGTAAATAAAGATAGCCTGTTACAAGTGCTGAAAACGGCAAAAGAGGATAGTAATACGATAAATATTTTACTCAAAATCAATAGTGCATACAATAATGATGGGCGTATGGACAGTGGATTTTTGTATTTAGAAAAAGCACAACAATTGGCAGAGAAAAAAAATCTTACTGCCTTTATTCCCCGTATTAATACAGCTTTTATCCAATATTATTACAACAACAGCAATTACAATAAATCGAAGGAGTATGCTTTAAGGAATTTAAACATTGCTGAAAAAAATCACGACGATATGCTGCTGGCAAAAGCTTATAATAATATTACCGCTGTATATAATCATTTTGGAAATTATAAGCAGGCTGTTGATTATTCATTAAAATGTCTTGCCTTATCTGAAAAACTCAAGGACAGTATTGGTTTTGCTGCACGCTATGCTACCGTTTCTAATACTTATATTAATCTAAAGCAAAATGATAAAACAATTTTTTATGCAAAAAAAGCCATTGAATTAGCATTACAATTTGATCAGAAAGAAGAACTGTGGGCAGGTTTAAATAATATTGGATCAGGTTATTCTGGCCAACATAAAATGGACAGCGCTATTTATTATGGCATGAAGCAACTGGATTTTGCAAAAAAAGAAAATTATACGGAAGGCATCATTTATGCATCGATTAATTTATCTTATAGGTATTTTTTAAATGGCGATTTGCGAGGCGTAGAAAAAACATTAGTTGTACTGAAGGAATTTGAAAGCCAAACAGCTGATAAAACTATTATTGCTGAAATATACATTGCCAAAGCGCTGGAGTATATTTTACAAGGAAATTATACTCCAGCTAAACTATTATTAGACAGCAGTATTGATTTAGCCATAAAAGTAAATGCAGAAAGTGCATTAGCTAATGCTTATAATACTTATGCTAAGTTGTATTTTATGCAAAGCAAAGTAAAGGAAGCTGAAAATTATGCTTATAAATATGATTCCTTACAAAGTGTGGCTAACTTAAAAGAATTGAATTTTTATATTGAAGATTTAGGCGTTCAATACGAAACAGAAAAAAAAGAAACCCAGATAAAACTGCAACAGTCGCAACTAAACCAAAGATCCATTCTGAATTATTTTTTAGCTACAGGAATCGTTGCGCTGTTGCTCATTTCCCTTTTGGGTTACCGCAATTACCGTAACCGTCAAAAATTGCAGCAATCAAAAATTGATGAACTGGAATCAGAAAAGAAACTCACCGCCACAGAAGCAGTACTAAAAGGCGAAGAACAGGAACGTACCCGCCTTGCCAAGGACCTGCATGATGGACTGGGTGGCATGTTAAGCGGTATAAAATTTTCATTAAGTAATATGAAAGGAAATTTAATAATGACGCCTGATAATGCACAGGCCTTTGAACGCAGCATAGACATGCTGGACAGTTCAATAAGTGAAATGCGCAGGGTGGCGCACAACATGATGCCCGAAGTATTGGTACGCTACGGGTTGAATATTGCGCTCAGCGAATTTTGCAGCGAGATCAGCAGTAGTGGCGTAATTAATGCCAGTTACCAGTCTGTGGGTATGGATAATGTTGCCATAGAACAAACTATTGCGATTACGCTTTATCGTGTGGTACAGGAACTGGTAAATAATGCCATCAAACATGCCGCTGCAAAAAATGTACTGGTGCAGGTGCATGCATCTGAGCAGGAAAGGCAATTAGCCGTTACGGTTGAAGATGACGGTAAGGGGTTCGATATGGCCATGCTGCAGCAATCACCAGGAATCGGGTGGAGCAATATTCAACACCGCGTTGATTTTTTAAAAGGTAAAATTGATATAAAGTCAGCGCCCGGTAAGGGTACTTCTGTTTTAATAGAAGTAAATATCTAAAAAAATGTTGCTGTACTTAAAACCAAATACAGGATGCGCTTATTTTTGATTGCTGATTTTTAATTTCTTTAATGAAAACAAGGGTATTTATAGTGGATGATCATTATATGGTGATCGAAGGTATCCGTTCATTGCTGCAGCATGAAAAGCATATTGAATGGATGGGCCATGCTATGAATGCGTCATCCTGCCTGGGGTTTTTAAAGCTGCAGTTACCCGATGTGATATTGATGGATGTAAACCTCCCGGATATGAGCGGTACTGATTTATGCAAAGAAGTAAAACAATTGTATCCTTCAGTGTATATATTGGGATTAAGCACTTTTAATCAACAAGCCATTATCCGTAATATGACGGATAATGGCGCATCTGGTTATATATTAAAAAATGCAACGAAAGAAGAATTGCTGGAAGCCATTGCTGTTGTAACGGCAGGTAAAAATTATTTAAGTATGGAGGTAGCACTTTCATTGCGTCAACACAGTAAGGAAATACCCATGATAACCCGTCGTGAAAAAGAAGTATTACAGTTGATTGCTGAAGGTTTTACCAATGCAGAAATGGCAACAAAACTTTTTATCAGCGTCCCAACGATCAATACCCACCGCAAAAGTCTGTTAGAGAAATTTGATGCCAGGAATACCGCGATCCTTATTGGAAAAGCAACAAAACAGGGATTGATCTGAAAAAATTTTTATTTATCAGCAGGATTTTTATCCGGCTTATGGTTAAGGCCATCTTCACTTGATCAAAGAATTACGTACCAAAAGCAACAGTTTCCGAAATCATAACCTTTTCTTTATTCGCACTCACTTAAATTTGTGGATCAACTTTTTTAAAGCAACCCATAAAAATATACAAGTATGGAATACAGGCAACTGGGCAACTCCGGGTTACGGGTACCCGTTTTAAGTTTTGGCACCGCCACTTTTGGCGGGGGCAATGATTTTTTTAAAGCCTGGGGAAGCACGCAGGTAGAAGAAGCCACAAGAATGGTGAACCTATGCCTGGATGCGGGTGTAAATCTTTTTGATACGGCCAATGTATATTCCCATGGCGCAGCTGAAGAAATTTTGGGTAAAGCCATTGCCGGCGTAAGAAATAAAGTATTGATCTCCACCAAAGCAATCTTTCCCATGTCGGAAGAACCGAATGATTTTGGATCCTCAAGATTAAACCTGGTCAAATCATGCGAAGACAGTTTAAAAAGATTGGGGGTTGATCATATCGACATCTATCATATGCATGGCTTTGATGCCAATACACCGGTATACGAAACCTTGCAGGCACTCGATAACCTGGTACAGGCCGGTAAGATAAGATACATTGCCTGTTCTAATTTTTCGGGCTGGCATTTAATGAAATCCCTGTCGCTTGCAGAGCGCTATGGCTGGAGTAAATATATTGCGCACCAGGCCTATTATTCTTTATTAAACCGTGATTTTGAATGGGAGTTAATGCCTTTGGCAATTGATCAGCAGGTGGGCACCATTGTATGGAGTCCTTTGGCCAGTGGTAAATTGAGCGGTAAATACCGGCGCAATAACCCGGCACCGGCAGACGCTCGTGTAGCCCAGGGCGGTAGTCCCGTGTTAAGTCAGCCTGGGGATGAGGAACGCTTATATGCTATTGTAGAAGTGTTGGATGAACTGGCCGCAGCAACCAATAAGCCTGTTGCTCAAATTGCATTGAACTGGTTGTTGCAAAGACCTACGGTTTCAAATATTATTATTGGTGCAAGAAATGAAGCACAATTAAAACAAAACCTGGAAGCTGTTGGCTGGAACTTAACTGTAGAGCAGGTTAAAAAACTGGATGCAGCCAGCGATATATTGCCGGCCTATCCTTACTGGCACCAGCGCCAGTTCCCGATGTTAAATGCAGCACCGGATTTATATCGCAATAAGTAGTACCTGCCCAAATGAAAAAACCTTCTTTCGAAGGTTTTCACGAACATTGGATAAGTCATGTTTCAGAGGTAAGTAGTTTTTCTTCAGGATCGGATATGGTTTTTATTGGATTGGATTAACAATGCAAAGATGCGGAGGATATAGTTTTTATAAAGTAGCAGGCACAGGCAATCTGTTGTAGCATAACTACTAAGCGTGCATAGATAAATCCGGGAAGAAAGGAGGAGAAAAAACAGTCATCAAAGCTGTTATACCCCCGATGCTGCAGCGGGTATCTCTATATTTATCTTACAACCCTTTCCCGGGCTGCTTTTTATTTTTAGTTTACCATTGTAGGATTCAATGCGATTGATCATATTGGAAATGCCAATACCTTTTCTTTTTATACCCGGTTTAAAACCTTTGCCATCATCACTTACAATAACGTGGATGGTTTTATCAACAGCTTTAATGGCGATCAACACATTGCTGGCGGCCGCATGTTTAATGATATTGTTCAGCTGCTCCTGTATGATCCTGTAAATATTCAGTTTCAGATCATCAGCAATAGCCAGGCCGTTTACATCATAAGAAAAAACGAATTGTGCTGTATTGTTTACATTAAGTGGTTCAATCAAATTATTGATCAGTTGCTTCAGGTTGATATTTTTAAGAGGCGTTACCTGCTTATGACTTAATAACCGTATTTCATCAATGGAACTGTTGATCAGCTGCAGCGGGTATTTGATCAGGTCTTTGATGGCATCATTTTTTTTGGCGGCCGAACTTAAAAACATTTTGGTACTGGCCAGTATCTGGCTGATATTATCATGCAGTTCCTTACCGATATAATTTTTTTCTGCCTCCTGCGCTTTAATGATCGCCCTGGATATTTTTTTCTGTTCCTGTACCTTTTGATCCAGTATCCTGCTCTCCATCTGCTTCAGCGTTTCATCCGCTTTTTTTCTTTCGGTGATATCGCGGATAAAGGCGCAGAAAAAATCGGAGCTGTTTTTTTGTACATGGGTTATCGCCAGTTCAACAGGGAATTCATGCCCTGCTTTATTTAAGCCTGTTAGTTCCACTACTTTATTCAGCATCGCCCATTCACCGGTATCCAGGTAGGCTTTAAATTCCCTGGCCAGTAGCTTACGTTTTTTTTCAGGTATAATAAAAGACAAGAGGTTGTTGCCGATGATCTCGCCTTCCGTCCAGCCAAACATTTTTTCTGCCTGCGGGTTCCATACCGTAACGATACCTGCTTTATCCAGGCAGATGATGGCATCCAGTGAAGAATTCATGATCAGCTGCCTTATCTCTTCACTTTGTTTTATTGCAGCTTCGGTAGTTTTCTTTTGCAGTGCCGCATCAATTGCACCGGGTAACCGTATCAGCCGGTCTTTTAAAATATAATCATCAGCGCCCAGTTTAATAATACTGGCGGCAAATTCTTCCGACACTGTTCCGGTAACTAAAATAAAGGGAATGAGTAAACGCCGCTGGTTAAATAACTCCAATGCTTCTGTAGCATTAAACTGGGGTAAGGTATTATCAGATAAGATCAGGTCCGGTTCAAATTGATCCAGGGCTTCCAAAAAAGAGGGCCTCGTCATCACCAGTTTAAAAATGCAATGCGGCTTTTCTTTTTTTACTGCCCGCTGAATGATCTCTGCATCATTATCATTGTCTTCCAGCATTAAAATTTTTAAACCTCCTTTCATAGTGTATCCTGTTTTCAACCCCGGCCAGGTAGCAATAGCAGATTGCATCCGAAGATTAGTCGTTTAGTTTTATAGCATTTACAAAAGCGTCAGACCTGGCAGTTACAACATTGCGGTGCAAGGGTAAGTGCTATGGATGACAATTCTTTACCGGGGCGGTATCAGTAAGTCGGGTAACAGCAGTATTAAGCGATTTACTTTTGTAAATTTAAAGGGGTTTCGGCTAATTAACAATCGTATAACTACGTATTTGATCGTTGTTCTGTAAAATAAAAGTAACCACATTTGATTTTCTACATTATTTTGAAATAACCTTACAATTCCTGCAACAATTTTAAATTTTTGCTGCGTAAAAATGTTTTTATGCGCATTTTTTTGCAAAAAAAATAATCAGGTTTGCATAAAAAGAAATGAAAGAACCTCAATTTTTTATTTAACTTACTTTACTATTATAATTTTTTACAAACAGCAGTCATCATGAAAAAGCGTTTATTACTAACAGTCACCCTTTCTTTTTTAATGGCTTTTTTACTACCGGTAGCAGCACAGAACCAAACAGTTAAACCGTTAACCGATAAGCAGGTAAAAAAATGGTACCGAAAAAAATCCTGGCTGAATGATGCGCCGGTACAACCACATGCCTCCATTGATCAAAAAGAATTCGCCAGGCAATACCAGTTGAATAAAGTATACTGGGATAAAGCATTTGCGTTTTTAAAAGACAGTAACCTCAATACTATTGCCAAAGGCAAATATCCCATTGATGGCGATAATGTTTTTGCATCGGTAACGGAAGATCCGTCTAAGGATTTTGATAAAACCAACTGGGAATCGCACCGTAAATACATTGACTTGCAATGCATTATTACCGGCGAAGAAAAAATGGGGGTATGGCCGGTTGCCAATGCCACGGTGATTAAACCTTATGATGAGAAAAAAGATGTGGCTAATTATACTGCCGAAGGAAAATTTTATGTGGGTACGGCAGGTACATTTTTTTTATTTTTTCCTGCAGATGCACACCGGCCCAATATTACACCGGGCGGCAATAAGCCGGTAAAAAAGATCGTAATAAAAATACGTGCTGCCGAATAGCTATTTAATATTACGGTAACCGGCAACTGGTTTTGTATTTGTAAAGAAAACCGTAATTTGCCACTCTATTTATGAACCATTGCGCTATCATAGTTTTTTTAACTGCACATTTTGCGTGGATGTATCGTGGTCTTAATTCCATGCCCGATTATTAAATTTCCTGCGCCGTTCTATTCTGTTTTTTGATCAATTTAAAATGAAATAATTGTATGAGTAATGCATTGCAGGTAGCTGTTACATCGGAAGTGGGTACACTAAAACGGGTATTGGTACATAGCCCGGATAGCGGTTTGGGTAAAGTAGTGCCTTCCAAGGCACAGGACTGGTTATTTGAAGATATTGTGCACCTGGATACCATCCGCAAAAATGAATATGATTATTATACCAAGATATTACTCTATTTTTTAGATCCCGAAAAAATAAAAGGCCGCCTGGCAGATATTGATGCACCTGCCAATAAAAGGAATTTTTATAAACCCGAAAGCGATAATTTTTACCGCAGTGATAAAGTAATAGAACTGCAGTGGTTACTGGCACAGATACTGGAAGATGTGAATATCAAAACCGAACTGGTAGCTTCGGTTTGCGCTATTGAAGCCTGTACCTACCAGGTACATAAAGAACTGTTTAATTATTCGCCGGTAGAACTGGCTAAAACATTTGTATCGGGTACGTCCAGCGATAAACAATTATTATTTGCGCCCATACCTAATTTTATTTTTACAAGAGATATTGGTATTACCATCAACAATTATGTGCTGCTGAATAAACCGGCCAAAAAAGCCCGTACCAGGGAAGCGCTGCTGGCAAAATATATTTTCCTCAATCATCCTTTATTTGCCGGTTATAAAAATAATATTATTGAATTAAGCGATAGCCAGCATAGTTTTTTATTGCCTAAAGAAGATGATGATCGTAAGGTGACATTGGAGGGCGGCGATATCATGGTAGTAAGTAAAAATCATTTGCTGGTAGGCGTAAGCGAAAGAACCACGCTGGAAGCCGCGGTAAAGATCACCAATACCATGTTTGATATGGGTATTGTGCAAAAAGTAACCATCATTAAAATTCCGAAGAAGCGGGATTATATGCATATCGACACCATTTTTACACAGGTAAAAAAAGACGTGTGGGTGATGCTGGGCATCTTCAGCCGCAAAGCTGTAAAGCAGGAAGATGCGAATGCTATCGAACGGTTGCTTGAAGTAAAGAAAGAGGAAAAGATAAAGATCATGCAGTTTCATAAAGCGGCACCGGAAACACCGGTATATTTCGAAAGCCTGGAGGACCTGTTGATAGATATCAGTAAAACCGATCTGGGTTGCAGCGGCGACATAAAGATCATCTTCAGCGGTAACAACGAATTTCCGTACAGTGTACGGGAACAATGGACCGACAGTTGCAACTTACTCGCATTAAAAGAAGGCGTGGTATTGGGCTACGATCGCAATGATAAAACCACGGAGGCTTTTGCTACCAATGGGTTTGCTGTTATTCATGTAAAGGAACTGATACAGCAACTGGAAGCCGGAACCATACAAACCGATGCCATTACAAATACCCTCATACTAATGCCTTCGGCCGAACTATCCCGTGCAAGGGGAGGTTTTCACTGCATGAGTATGCCGCTGCTAAGAGAAGAGTTGTAGGGAACAGTAGCGGGTAGCAGGTATGCTCAGGATATAATACTGCATTGGATTTAACAGTATAGAGCCAATGTTGAAGCCACAGTAGCACAAAAGTTCATTAAAGCTCCCTGGCAGAAAAGGGATGTAATCTTTTCTGTCTTGACTTTTTTGTTACTTTTTTGTCAAAAAAAAAAGTAAGTAATAAAAATGCGAAGCATTTTATTACTGCTACAAGAATAAAGCGATTTCGAAAAATAAAATAGCAACCTTAGCCTTTTGCTGATGCGATAATTAAAAACAACTAAAAAATAGTACACTCCAAACTCACGATTCACCACTCACGTCATGCAAAACACTTCCCATCTCCTGATGATCCGCCCGGTAAAATTTGCTTACAATGCACAAACTGCGGTAAACAATAGTTTCCAGGTAGCCTCCACCGATAGTACCGTGCAGCAAAAAGCTTTACAGGAGTTTGATGCCTTTGTGCAAAAACTGCAGCAACAGGGTATTGATGTAACCGTGGTGCAGGATACTGATGACCCGCATACCCCCGATTCCATCTTTCCCAACAACTGGATCTCCTTTCACGAAGGCGGCGGCATTTATTTGTACCCCATGTTTGCGGTAAACCGCCGGCAGGAAAGAAAGCAACATGTACTGGATGCCATCAATAAAAAATTTATCATCAACACAACAACCGATCTGACCACAGCCGAAAACGGGAATGTTTTTTTAGAAGGCACCGGTAGTATGGTGCTGGACCGCAGCAATAAAATCGCCTATGCCTGCCTGTCACCACGTACGGATAAACAATTACTGGAACAGTTTTGTGCGCAGCAACGCTATACTGCCGTTAGCTTTACCGCCAATGATGCCAATGGCGATGCGATCTACCATACCAATGTAATGATGTGCGTAGCGGATCAATATGTAGTGATCTGTTTGGAAAGTATTACTGATGAAAATGAGAGGGCTGCTCTAATAAAAACCATTGAAAATACCGGGAAGGAAATTATTGCGATCTCCTTGCAGCAAATGAATCATTTTGCAGGCAATATGTTACAGGTGATCAATAATGAAAACCAGCCGTTTTTAGTGATGAGTACACAGGCTTATAAAAGCTTAACTCCGCAACAGGTAGTCGCTATTGAAAAATATAATCCGGTTATCCATAGTGATATTACAACAATAGAAACCAATGGCGGTGGTAGTGCAAGGTGTATGATGGCGGAGGTGTTTTTGGAGCTGAAAAGTTGATAGCCTGGTGAGCGAATGAACAGGACATGGTAAACAACGGTATTACCGATTCGGGTTAATAATTGCAAACAGGAACTTAATGAGAAAAAGAATGTTGCTTACCGGAGTCTTGCTGATAATAGGCGCAGCTATACTGATTATATACCGGGGAAAGTCAATAGATATTTATATTGGTTCTATCGGTGATACTGATATCAACGGAGTTGACATCCAATTGAAGATTAACAATAAGATGGTATGGGAAAACAATATCCATTCCGGACTAAATAATTATGCAAAACTTCACCATAACTTAAAATTTGGATACAATGCCATCGAAGTACTATCAAAGAATAAAAATCTGTTGATTAAAAAAAATGTTTTTGTTTTAACCAATCAACATATCGTGATTGAATATATCCCCGCTCAAAACTCGTCAAAACATAGCGAAGGGTTAGGAATAGAAATCAGGAATGGGGAATTCCGTTACGAATAAACGCGTATTAATTTCTTAGCCGCTGTTGCTGGCCCGAAGCCCACCATAACGCCGTTGTTGTGTATCGAAGCTCAGGTGATGAGCGTGAGGGTACCAACAACGTTGCTTAAGAATCGCCACCATACAAAATATCACATAAATGGGGCTAAAATTTTCATTAACTCAATTAATTTGTTGGTTCTTTTCGTACGTCTCTGGCTGAGGTTATCCTATCGCAATCGCATACACATGCAATGTATTTGTTTCCACTTCGATCACTTTATCAAATCTTAACCCCAGTTTCGTTAATAGTTTAATGGAATTTTCATTGGTTGGAATAGTAGTAGCCAGGATGTAGGAATTATTATTTTGTTGCACTAGTTGTTGCAGTACTGCATGCGCCGCTTCGTAAGCATAGCCGCAGCTGCCGTATTCCGGTAAAAAAGCAAAACCAATATCCGGCGCATCCAGGTAATCCCGTTTTATAAAAGTTACCACACCAATAGCGGTATTGCTGTCGGTTAATTTGGCCACCCAGTATTTGATCTTTGGGTTGGATAAGATGCGCTGAATATAACCATTGGCATCTTCTATGGAATGTACATTGCGGTTACCAATAAATTTGATCCAGCCTTCGGTATTTACCAATGCTGCAATAAAATGGTTGTCGTTTAAAGTAAGCGGACTTAATGATAAACGTGGGGTAGTAATACAATCGGGGGTAGTCATAGCTGGTAGCAATTGCCTGATAAAGTTAAGGAATTTGGTTGTTTATACAGCGGTATGTAGTTTACCGGCATAACCTGGTTTTGAAAAAATCCACCATAGCCATATACTCAACAGCACTACGGCTGTTTCAAACAATAACAAGGCATTGGTGATGCCAAAATGGTCGGCAAAATAACCCAGTGCCACGGCAGGAATACCAAAGCCGATATACCCAAAAAACATATAGCCTGAAACAGCCCTTGCTTTTTGCTGGCCCGCCAGGTTGGTAATTAAGCCGAGTCCGCCCAGGTATGAAAATCCATAGGCGGCCAAACCAATGGTGAAAGTACCACATAAAATAACGACTAACCAGCCCGCATAAGCGCCGGTTATCAGTAGTGCAAAACCAATTGGTATTAGCAGCAGACCAATTTTTACCGATTGCAAAGGATTATTTTTTCGTATCAATGGCTGTATAAAGGCACCCGACCAGTTTACCAATACCAGGCAAAAACCGGCGTAAGGCGTTAATCCAAATTTGGCCAGTTGGGTGGGGATGATGGCGATCACAATACCCGTTGCCGCCCAGCAAATACCAATAGCGGTATTGATGGGTAAGGAGCCATGCGGGAAATAAGGCAGGCGTATTAATTTACCACCCACCGGTTGATGTTTAGGCAGGGCAAATAAAATAACGATACCAATAAAAGTAACGGCCAGTAAAATATAATAACTCACCGGTACCAATGTAAAATGAACCAATAGCACAATACCGGTAGCCAGTGCGCCGCCGCCAAAACCCAATGCGGTAAATAAAGAAGCCAGTCCCGCAGCACGCGAAGCAGATAAGGGATCTTTTTGCAATAACTCGCTGATATAGGCCGTGCCGGCACCCATACCCAAACCAATGGCCACGCCCTGGAAAAATCTTGCAAATATCAACGCAAACACATTGGGCCAAATGGTAAGTATGGCAGTAGCAATAAAGGCACAGCATACACTAATGATGATGATGGGTTGTCTCCCGGCCCTGTCGGATAAGCCTCCTAAAAAAATATAACAGGGTAACATGCCTAGTATATAAGCCGCAAATACCAGTGAAGTTTGCCCGTTGCTTAACTGCGCTGCTGCTGCGTATACCCTGAATAAAGGCATCGCCACATTTACAGAAAGCGTGATGAGCAATAACGCGGTTGCAATAACCAAATGAGGGAAACGCAAAACCTTTTGTAACATGCCGGGCTGAAATTTTTGAAATGCAAATCTCAGTAATATCAGTCAGGTTACATGCAACAGTTTTGCAGGTTGCTGTATAAAAATTTACAAATTCCGCGATCGTGGCCCCTGAGGATATAGTGAGGTTGAAAGTCGCCTGATAGGTATTTATCTGTGGTAATCTGTGTAACCTGCCTGCCGGCAGGCAGGTCTGTGGCGGAATTTTTTATTGATAATATTCCCGCAGAAATCGCAGAATGGCGCAGAAAGAAAACAGTATTTATCTGCGAGTCTCTGCGCTTTCTGCGGGCTAACTCCTTTGCCGAAGGCAAATACTAATTACCTGAACTTACCCGAAACGGTATAACATACTTTATCGTTGATCCGTTTAAACACTTCACCATTTATTTTGCGCAGGCGGCGTACTTTTCTTTTATCCAGCAACCTTCCTTCGCTGTCGAAATACTGCGGCTGGTTAAAATAGGTGAGTACATAATAGGTTTTATATAGAAAAGGAGATTTTAAAGCCACGGGGCGTATTGACATAAATACCAGCGTATTCTTTTTTTGATCCAGGTAATAATCATAATTCTTTATCCAGGTGCAGCGGATAGATTGCATCTGCTGGATTAAACTAATGATGCGGGGCGTATTTAAACGATAGGCAGTAAGGGTATCAGCCAGCCTTGGTTCATTTACTTTAAATTCGTAAATGTAGGTTAAGGTATCAGTAATGATCTCCATCGATACGATTTCGAAGGCTTTATCGGTAAAGCCTACACTAAAAGGATGTTTGGTCGATAATTCCTTATAATTTTGTTCTATGGAGCCCAGCACTTTTTCATTTTCGTAATAATATTTGGTAGAAATACTTTTCGGCGAACAGGAAAACAGGCCACATGCGGCAACAAAGATTAGTATGAACAGTTTGTTATTCATTGTTGCTGTTTTTAGTAAATGAAGTAATACCGAATACGATGCGTTTTAAAAAAGCAGGGGATAGCTGCATTAAGGTTCTGCCCCCGTAATCCCAGTACACAATGGTGATCAGGTCATCTACACGGGAAATTTTTTCCAGCACTACAAAATGTGTAGGAATGGCGAGTTCTATTTTCACTTCCTTTTTTTTATGTACAATACGGTTATTAATATACAATACTACTTTGCCGGCAGTTAATTTGTTGCTGATATACTCATACAGGTCGCCTACACGCGGGCGAAAGGCATCGGCACCTCTTGCATTGGCTTTATAACTCAGCAAATGCCTTACCATGCGGTTGAACTTGGCGTAATTAACCGAGGCCCAGAATTTATCTTCGTCACCCGGGTCGTACTTACGGTTAAAAATATTTACATAACCTTTGTAATGATCGGCCAGTGATAAAAACCACAATTGTTCTGCAGGATGAATATCCAGGATACCCTTATACTTCAACCGGCCGGCCTGTTTTTTTATAGCAGCGGCGGGTTCAAAATGCGCCCTGCCAAAATCGGCTTTTCCATCGCGGTATAACTGTACTAACAGTTTGGCATAGCCTAAAGGGTCATCCTGTAAAAACAAATAGGTCAATGCACCATACCCGCAAAAATTGGTACCGTTACCAGGATAAATGCCAATGGGTTCTGTAACGTTTGCCTTTATATTTTGTAAAAATGGCAAGGGTTTAATATTGGGCCAATGTATACTCTCCGGCAATTCCTTAATGCTATCTATAAAAGCGATGGCCTGTTGCCTGCTGGAAGTAACCTGTTGCGGAGCATCCGTATATATTGGAACAGCGCCGGCAGCGGTATAAAAAAATAATGTAATGATTAATAATATTCCCTGTAACCCTGATTGCCTTTGTTTCAATTTGTATGTATTTATTGCAATGAAGATAGTTATTAAAAAACCTGCAATGCGTTCATCCTAAGGAAGCAAATTCTTTACCAAACTTGGGAGAAAAATGTAACGGGGTATAGATAATAAATTGTTATATATTGAATGTATAAATATCGAATGTTGAGGCACGCTAATTATGGTAGACCCATTCACACATTCGCCATTGGAACATTCGATGTTTGCACATGTAATTATTTCAACCGCTCTCCCTTTACTCCTGTAAAACTTAATTTCACCGGTTTTATAAAACCTTTTTCATCAAAGAATAATTCTTCAATACAGGTGGCCCTGTTGTTGGCAGCTGTTTCGCCCAGGGGCCTGCGATGGTATACAATATACCAGAGATCTTTTTTTGCATTGTGTATGATGGAATGATGGCCCGCACCTCTTGCAATTGTGGAATCCTGTTGTAAAATTTTCCCCACCCGTTCAAATGGGCCGAATGGATTATCAGCTATGGCATAAGCCACGGAATAATCGGGCCCCGTCCAGCCGCCTTCACTCCACATAAAGTAATATTTGTTATTACGTACAAACATAAACGGACCTTCTACATAATTTTTTGGTGTGATCTCTTTAAATAGCCTACCGTCAGCGAAAGCTTCAATACCGGTGAAATCTTTTTTTAGCCGGGCGATATTGCAATGTTGCCATCCTCCGTAAATAATATAGTATTGTCCATTGGTATCTTTAAACACAAACTGGTCGATAGGCTGGGCGCCGTTATAGAATTTATCAATTAAAGGCTTGCCCAGGTAATCTTTAAAAGGCCCTTCCGGATGATCCGCTACCGCCACACCAATACCGCCGTATTCCCTATTGTTTTGAATATCATTAGCTGCAAAAAAGAGATAGTATTTGCTTTCTTTCTCCACTATTGCCGGGGCCCACATGGCCCGCCTGGCCCATTTTACAGCGGCTGTATCCAGTATATTGGGATGCGTTGTCCATTTCAGCAGGTCGGGTGAAGAAAACGCATCAAAGAAAACCTGTTTTTCGTATTTATCCGAATAAGTGGGGTATATCCAGTAGCGGTTACCAAAAATAGCCGCTTCCGGATCGGCATACCAGCCCTTAATAATGGGATTTCCCGAAGTGGGTTGCTGTGCAGGTGCATAAAAAATACTGTTGAGCAAGCATACAATAGTGCAAAAAATGATCTTCATACCTGTAATTTAAAGCCAGTACCTTGTTTAAAAAAATTGTATCCCTAAACAGCTGAAAAATTATACAATAAAATAAGGCTTGTTTTTTAAGTGGGCATCATTAATGAAAAGGGGTGAAATGCAGGCTGGTATTGGTTTTGATAAAATAAACAGGGGTTAACCATCATAAAACCCCACTTAAGTTGGTTATAAAAATATAAACGCCCAGATTACTTTTGTGTAAGTAAAGTGAGCGTTTATAAATTGTACAGGCAATAATCAACAAGCAAGCAATCATTAAAGCCCGTACAAATATAAGGTGTAGTTAATAAAAAAGTGCTCTTTAGTTAAATAATTATTAAGATTTTCATATAGCAAGCAATCGTTAAAGTCCGCCAGTTTCTACTGGGGGACTATTTTTTTTATGGCAATCTCTTAAAATCCATTTTTAATCCCGTTTTAATCTAAAAAACAAGTACTGATACTTTATTCGGCCTGAAATATCCGCCTAAAGCAAGAATTTGCACTTATTATATTTTATTTTTATAAAACTAAAAAAACTTATTTTTTCTAAAATTTTTTTATTTTAAGCCTGGAAAAATGGGCAATTATAGTTGTATTAGAAGCTTGCAGCCTTTTTAAAATATTAAAACAGGCAGTAAGAAGTGGGGTAGGCATAAAAAAAGAGGGCTGGATAGAAATCCTGCCCCGTTTTAAAATCCAATATCCTATGAAAAACCGAGTTGCGGAAAAACTGTATTGATTATACAGCTTCCAATATGTTGATGTCTTGCGACATTTTGATCTTTTTATCTCCTCTATTCCTGCTCCCCGATTACAATGTAAAATTGCAATAATATTTTGTAAACATTCCTATCAAACTAACAAATGGTAGATTTGATTTAGTAAGTGGTAAATCAGGGGTTAAAAAGGATAGTTTTAGCACTCAAATCAGCCTTTTACATAATATTAATGTGGGATATACGCTTTATCGGTGTACATGGATTTATTAAAAAGGTAATATTTGCCGTCGTCGTAATTGCGCCAATACCTGCGCCCCTCCAGGTCGTAATATAAACGGCCGTCGAAACTCTTTTTTGCGGCATTATCATTTACTACAATTACCCTTGGCACAGCTGTTTTTACCTTTTTTACTACTGGTTTGCTGGTTGCCGCAGTGGTACTGCTGCTGTTACTGCTTCCGGAAGCTGTTCCGGGATTATGTTTTTTACTACAACTAAAAAAAAGCACTATTGCCGCCAGCACAATAACAGTGTAATTTTTTCTACGCATTGTTTTTAACAAGCTATTTCAATTTCTTTACCAAAAATTGTTAAAAAAAGATTTTTAAAAATTTAAAACAGCTTTATCTGCAAAAAGGATCAAACGCTTTATCCATGCCCTTCCATTGCGCTATTTTGGATAAGGATTTTATTAATGGTTCCTGTATAAATCCAGGAACGCCCTGCAAATAAGAATCGCTGTATCCCAGGATCAAAAATAAATGCCATGGATTTTTAGGTATACCATCAGCGGAAGATTGACCCGTACTCATTAAACCATAAGCACAGCGTAATGTTTTTTCAAAACTTCTTGCTGGTTCTATTCTTACTAAAAAACTTACAGGTGCCGAAGAGGTATTGTAAAACTTATGCATCAGGCCTTTTGCTGCTACAGTATCCTGGCCGGTTTTTAAAGGTACTGCCTTGCCTTCCATACCAATGGTTAATTCTCCCTGTATCACATGAAATTTTTCAACGAAGGCAGTATGATAATGCCATTCATTTCCCCCGCCCGGCTCTAATACAACCTTTACTTCTTCATAAGTACCATTTGTTTCCCTGCTGGTCTTCAAAAAAGTTACACTGTAACGGTCCATTGAATTCCTGATGGTCCGGTCTGAACGCACTCCAATACTGCGGTCTAATTCCGGCAAAAAAGCAGCGAATAATAGTATTGCAGTAAAGGCATAGATCAGTATAAAAAAAGGCAATCCAATAATGGTATACAGCCACCTGGCCCATAATGGGTAAACTCTTTTTTTCCATATACGGTAAACACCGGCAGGATAACAAATAAAAAATAATAAGGCTAAAACAAGTCCTGTATTTTTTGGTGTAGCTTTTTTCATATTAAGTAATTAAATAGAGTACAAACCTATAACCGGGGCATTTTTTTTAAAAGTACAGCTGCGATGAACCATGCAAAAGGAAGAATGAAATGCGAAATGGTTGATAGCAATGGGTCAATTGACAACTATCGCTGTACGACAAAGTATATGTTGCAGCACAGGTATCAATAGCTTTACTGTTGACATATCAGTTGGCTGTATATTTTAAAACAACCATGATTACTTCTTTTAAATTGGTTATTTTTATAGTTCATTTTTTCAACGATTGCCTGTCATAGAAATGTTACCGGCTTTAAAACGGCCATGTCAGTAATTGTTCACTAAATTGTACTAATGACAGCAGAACACCAACGTTTAAAGGTTAACAGCGAAAAGCCCATACCACTGGAGCAGTGGGGTCCTTATCTGAGTGAAAGGCAGTGGGGTACCGTAAGAGAAGATTATGGTGTTTATGGAGATGCCTGGGGTTACCTTCCTTTTGATCAATCGCATTACCGGGCCTATCGCTGGGGCGAGGACGGCATTGCGGGCATTTCAGATTATTTTCAAAACCTTTGCTTCGCCATTACCCTATGGAATGGCAAGGATAAAATATTAAAGGAAAGGTTATTTGGCGTAGGTAATTATGATGGTAATCATGGAGAGGATGTAAAGGAATTGTATTACTACCAGGATAATATTCCCACGCATTATTATATGGAGTACCTGTACAAGTACCCACAGAACGAATTTCCATACGAAGATTTGTTGCATACCAACCGTACCAGGAGCAAACTGGAACCGGAATACGAAATACTGGATACCACGGCATTTAAAAACGATGAGTACTTTGATGTAAAAGTGACTTATGCCAAACAGAATCCCTGCGATATTTATATTAAGATCGATATCACCAACCGCAACACCAAAGCGGCGCCGGTAACTGTATTGCCTACACTATGGTTCTATAACCGCTGGTGTTTTACACCCGACGAACCCAAACCGGTAATTAAGAATATTGATAAAACATCTGTAAGTGCATGGCATAACCGCCTGGGCAGTTATTATTTTTATTTCCAGGCGGCAGATGACCGTTTGTTTACCGAGAATGAAACTAATTTTAATAAGGTCAACGGATCGGTTAATGAAAGTATATTTACAAAAGATGCTTTTCATGATGCTATTATCAGCGGCACCAATAAAAGTAAACTGAGTGGTAAAAAAGAAGGTACCAAGTTTGCACCGGTATATAACCTTACTATAAAAGCCGGCGAAACAAAAACTATTTACTGCAGGTTAACCAACCGGGCCGACAGCAAACCTTTTTCTTTAGGATTTGAAAAAGTTTTTGCTGTACGTAAGCAGGAGGCCGATGATTTTTACAATACCATTTTACCTACAGAAATTAAAGATGACCTGCGCAATATTCAGCGTAAAGCACTGGCCGGTTTGCTATGGAGTAAACAATACTATCATTTTGATGTGGAACGCTGGTTAAATACCAGTGATGGCATTACGCCGGTAAACAGTGGTAAACAACAGGGAAGAAATAACGACTGGGCACACCTGAAAAACCAGGATGTGATTGCGATGCCTGATAAATGGGAATATCCATGGTATGCGGCATGGGACCTTGCCTTTCATTGTATTTCACTGGCCATGGTGGATGTTGTTTTTGCAAAGCACCAGTTACAACTCATCATGCGGGAATGGTACATGAAGCCCGACGGGCAATTACCGGCTTACGAATGGAATTTCAGTGATGTAAACCCTCCTGTACAGGCATGGGCCGCCATGGAAATTTACAGGGTAGAGAAAGAAACTTATGGAGAAGGGGATGTGGTATTTCTAAAACGGGTGTTTCAAAAACTACTGATCAATTTTACCTGGTGGATCAACCGTAAAGACCGGAACGGGAATAATATTTTTGAAGGCGGCTTCCTTGGCCTGGATAATATAGGGGTATTTAACCGCAGCCATCATTTTGCCAATGAAATGCAGCTGGAGCAGGCCGATGGTACCAGCTGGATGGGCATGTATGCGTTGAATATGATGGATATGGCGCTGGAGATATCGCGTCATGATATTTCTTTTGAAGATATGGCCACCAAATTCTTCGAGCATTTTGTGATGATCTCCGAATCGCTCAATAGTCATGCGATGTGGAATGATGACGATAAATTTTTTTATGATACCTTATGTATTGCAGGTGCAGATCCGTTACCGCTTCGTATACAGAGCATCGTTGGGTTGACCAGTTTGTTTGCGGTAAGTACCATCGACAAGGAAATATTTGATAAGCTGAAAGATTTTAAAAAACGCATTACCTGGTTTGAGAATTACAGTAAAAAGAATAACCGCTTCTGGCCCAATGAAGAGCGGGGCGATAGCGAAGAGATATTAATATCACTGGTACAAAAAGACCGCCTGATCTTTTTACTGAACCGATTGCTGCACGAAGAAGAGTTTTTGTCCGGAGGTGGTATCAGGGCTCTCTCTAAATACCACGAGGCAAATCCTTACTCTGTAAGTATTGATGGTGTGATGTACACCATTCAATATGATCCCGGCGATTCTACCAGTAATTTATTTGGTGGTAACAGTAACTGGCGTGGACCAGTGTGGATGCCGATCAATTACCTCATCATACGGTCCATCCGGAAGTATGGAGAATTTTATGGCGATCACTTAAAAGTGGAATGCCCCATTGGTTCGGGTAATATGATGAACCTGGTAGAAGTATCTCAACTGCTGACCGATAAAGTAGTGAGCCTTTTTGCAAAAGATAAAAAGGGCAACCGCAAATCATATGGCGATTACAATTGGTTTTATACTAAACCCGGCAATGAAAACCTGATGTTGTTTTATGAATATTTTCATGGCGATACCGGTGCAGGTTTAGGTGCCAGTCATCAAACCGGGTGGACATCACTTGTAGCGGACCTTATTGGCGGTAAAGAAGTACCTAAAGAAGAATGGAATGAAGAAACAAGGAGTAAAGATAAAACAGACGAATAGTAAAGAATGATTCTGCACCTTACCTGCTCCTGGATTAAATTTACCCGAGGATGTTTTTAATAATTTTCTGCAGGGTACTGTGCTGTATCCAAACATTTAATTTACCAGCCAACTCCCGGTTATGGATAATTGTTTTATCTGCCTGGATAAGTTCCATATAGATCTCAAGGAGTTTTTTTAAATTCTTGATAGGTGTTCCGGGTAATTCGATGAGGATGCTTTCAATAAGCTGTTTTAAATTTTTATCATGCAGGGCAGATACCCTGAAAAGACTTTGACTGAACATATCGGTAAATCTTTTTACAGGAGCAAATTCAATACTTTCGTGCCTGCCAATAATTTTTCCTAACAGGGCATTATTCATTTTACCGGTACTTACTGCTTTAAGCCAGGTTTCGCCGGCAATATTCACTACTGTTTTATCAGAAGCCATCATACAGGTGGCTAAAAACAAATAGGCCATTTCGCCGTAATCATCCCATATTTCGGATAATAACTGTAAACAGGCAATTACTGTTCGCTTATCGCCTTCGCTAAAAAAATCAGGATATTTTAATGTACGTTGTATTATTTCGGCTAAAAATGCTTCGGGATTATTAGGTGTTAAAAGTAATATACGGCGGATATCATTTTCAATAGCTAACCATTGTGCTTTAATAGTGAGGTAATCATAAACCAGCACCTGTTCTTCTTTTTGCTTTTGAAAAACTGAAGAGAAAAATTTTTTTAAACCAGCGCTTTCAGTTGAGTTGCTTCTATTAATATCAATCGTAATAATTTTTCTTTTTCTTTTTTCTTTAAAGGTTTTTTTCTCCTGGTAATCGTACCGGTCAATTTCATATTCTTCTTCAATAGATTTCCAGGCAAACTGACCTGTATAACTCTCAAAAGGCTTTCTATAAAATGAAAAATTCTGAAAAGCAGGGTAGTAGGTCTTTTTTTCTTTTAACGCAAGAGAGCAACACATCCACACGGCAGTATTCACAAAAGGAGCTTTTGGTTCTTTATCCTTGCCCAATAAAAATAACAGCAGGTTTTTATGTTCACCCTTCAATTCTTTTTCTGCCAATGCAATAGCAGTATCAGTATCTTTTAATAAACATCTCGATACGGCTACCTGGAAGTCGATATTAAATAGCCCTTTGCCCTGGTATTCTATCAACCGCTTTACCAATATACCTGGTACTATCCATGCCGGTTCATGCGTAGGCGTGGATAGTAAGGGTAAATCATCTTTCTCTTTTAATTTCCGGAGCGTTGTAAGCAACAATTGCTTATGAATGGTAAAATATGGATCGTGATAATGATTATCCCAGTCTGTCATATAAAACCTGTCTTCATCAATCGCCATCCACCGGCTTATGCTTTGTGCACTCACCTGGTCATATTTGCCAAACATGGTTTGCAACTGGAGGCTGTTTTCCGGAAATTGCCTGCATAGATGAATACATACATCAATAAAAAATATGGCCAGCATATGATCGAGACTTCCCTGTGAACTATTGACACCGGCTTTGGTAATTTTTAATGCCCGCTGTAATGCCGGCTCCAGCTTTGCAATATGTTCTCCTTTTAAGTGATGCTGCCATTTAATTAATGCAGCAGGTAAAATATCAATATGCCATGATTGATTATTATCAAAAGCCTGGCTGGTTAAAAAAATCAGGTCGTCAATATTTTGGGGCAGTTCAATTTCGGCTAATCGTTCTTCGATATAGTGAGGTGCTGACATGTACGGTGCTTCTCCTGCTGTTTCTGTCGCGACGGTGTAAAAACCCTCCAATAATTTTTTTGCAGATGATAGCAGCGTTGCGTAATAAGGCTGCAGCGCCTCAGTAAAAGATAAATCCTGGCTATTTTGATGCGTAGTAATTATTTTTGCGGCCCTTACCTGCAATTCCTCATTGTTATGTATAAATACCTGTAACACCGCATTACAAACAGGTAATCGTAATGCAGTATTTTTCTTAGCGAGTTTTTCCAGGATACTTAAAGTAGCTACAACCACGCTTTTTGTATCTGAAGTAAGCAATGCGGGAGTACTGTGTAAAAATGCTGTTGCATCAAAAGACTTATCTGCAATTATTTTTTTTAAAGATTGCAATACAGTATTAACAACTTTGCTGTGAGGGGAACTAAGAACAGAAAATAAATTTTTTTGCAGGGAAATAATCTCCGTTTCAGCAGGATCGAGACTAATGAATAATTCGCTGAACCAACCGGAGAGCACTTTATTAAAATTCCTGTTGCTGGCCAGTAAAGTTTCCTCCAGCAATTTACCCCTGTCTATTCTTCCCTCCGCAGTAAACGTTGTAAAAAGTTCGATCCAGCCGGTTTTTTCTTTGGTATCAAAATTCAGCCAACGATTACTATAATGAATATTCGATTCCTCTTCAAATAAATACCAGATATGCTCCTTTAATGTAACAGCATTTTTTAAAATGTTGCCGGGTACAAAAATCCATTTATTGTCTTTAAATTCAAATATTTGCTGGGGTAGTATTTTCGCGATCAGTTTTTTACCAGGTTGTACAATACCCCTTTCAAAAAGATATATGATCAGATCATAATTAACAGCATGGTAAATGAATTCTTCGTCTCCCAGCTTGTTTACAAAATCGCCGAACCAGTCTGGACAATACCAATCAAGTATTTTTTTTAACAGCTGCTCTTCCATTATCCATGTAGCGTAAAAATGCTTCTGGTATTCTGTTTTGTCGCAACAAACAAATGCTGCTGCAATAAGCATCCGTTGTTGTTCTGCAGTGCCCCGCGATCCATATGAATTATTTCCCCGGGCAACGATTGCCGTATATTCTTTAAATAATTTTTTAATTGCCGGAACCAATTGTTTTTTTTCTGCAACATCAAGAGCTTTTAAAAAAGGAATTAACTCATCCAGTTTTTTATCTGCGAGTATCAGGCTTAATTGTTCTGTCATATAACTACTGTTCAATTCGTTAATTTTTTCTTTACGGCGAGCATATGCTTGCATGGACCTCTTTCGCCCTGGTGGCGACTAAACCAGGTGCAGGTACACCTTTCTTTATCTCCCTCCAACACAACAGAATGATTAACACCACTACCTGCAACTCTTGCCTCCACCCGGTTATCCGTTCGCATTAATATGACAACCTTATCTTCCATCAGCAGCTTTTCAGCATCTTTCATCCTTGGATTCAGACTCAATATCCTGCCCAGTTTAAAGGGCAGGCGCCTGTAAAAAAAATGGTTTTCATCCAGGTCATATCCCAATAATCCCATTGCAGATAAACGACCCGTAAGATTATCCAGCTTTTGAAGGTCCAGTCTTTCTTCTACAGCAAGCATTGCCGGGTTAAACACCTGGTTGGCATAACTGTATTTATCCAGTGCATCTATCCAGCTGTCGGGCACATCTTCAATTAAAGATTCCAGGGCAGCCCCTTCCCCCGAAAAGCCACGCCAGGCATCTCTTGATAAAGAAAAACTAAACCGTACAGCGCCAAAATATAACTGCCAGGTAGTAGACTGCATTGTGGGATGAGGAAATACTTTTAATTCATCTGCAAAGGCCAGTAAAGGCTCTATCAATTTTAAACGTTGTACACCACCCACGCAAATGGCGTTAGCAGATTTAACCGGTGAAAACATAGGTTTATTACCGCGTACCACCAGGTAGTAATCTGTTTTAGGTTTACCTGAAGGTATACTTTGAAATAGTTGCAATGCCTGTATCCTGTTAAAAGAAAACTGGTGCTCTGCCTGCGATAAAAACAATTGCACTGTAGTTAATGCTTTGATCCATTTTACCGGCAGGGGCACTTTTCTTTCTACAATTTTTTGATCACCCTGTTGTACCGCTACTTCTTTTTTTCCAACCGACAGTAACATTTTTTCGTTTCTGCTGATACGGCTTAATGCAGCAATCATGGGTTGATTGAAATCTACATTGGTAGTGCCATTCTCCGGAAATTCACCATCATAACCACCGGGCAAAATATCTACCCTTGCGTATACACCTGCACAATGAGAAAACCCTTCAAAACGTATTTTTTCATTTCCCGCAGTTACAATAGGATCTTTTAATTTGGCTAATTCAAACGGGGAAAGATTAAAACTTGATTGCACAACATTGGATAATGTGATTAAACATCTTGCCGTAATGTATGGATCAGAAAGATTACCCCAGAAAAAACATGGCGTATCCTTTTTTTGCACCTCGCTGTATTTGGCAAGAAATAATTCATCAATATTTTTTGAGTGGATTAATGCAGAAGGGAATGCATATTGGTACGTTAATATATCCGACATGAATAAATTTTATACGCTAAAAATAATGATTACAGGCTAACGGGAAAAATCAATCTCTAAAAATAAGCGCTGTAAAGATGGTATAAGAAGTTAACAGTTTCTCTCTACCTTCGGCAAATAAAAGCGCAGGATTTTTATGCAGGAAAATGCACAGCAATTAAGAACAGTGAAAGTTACCCGGTATGTAATGCCATTGCGGGAAGGCGGTTCGCTGCCTGCCATTGCTGAAGCGGATGATGAATTTTTATATGTACTAAAATTCCGGGGAGCGGGGCAGGGTGTAAAAGCATTAATCGCTGATCTGATTGGAGGAGAAATAGCGAGAGCATTGGGATTTAAAATCCCGGAAATTGTTTTTGCTAATTTGGATAGTGCTTTTGGCCGCACGGAACCGGATGAAGAGATACAGGAATTATTAAGAAAAAGCGAGGGGTTGAATTTAGGCGTGCATTACCTGGCGGGGGCTATTAGTTTTGATCCGGCAGTTAATACCACCAACAGCTTACTGGCATCACAAATAGTTTGGATGGATGCGTTGCTCACCAATGTAGACCGCACCGTTCGCAATACCAATATGCTGATATGGAAAAAAGAATTATGGCTCATCGATCATGGCGCAGCGTTATACTTTCACCATTCCGGCGGCGACTGGAAAGAACAGGCCCTGCGGCCTTTTGTACAGGTAAAGGATCATGTGTTGCTACCATTTGCAGGGGAATTGGAAACCGTGGATAGCGCATTCCGTAGTTTGCTTACCCCACAAAAGATCCAGTCTGTTACCGCACTGATCCCGGATGAATGGCTGGAAGAAAATACATTTGATGTAACAGCCGAAGCAATGCGCCATATTTATACTCAATTTTTAATAACAAGAATTCAGTCATCGGCTATTTTTGTAAACGAAGCCCAACATGCCAAACGATCACTTATTTGAATACGCCGTTATTCGTATTGTACCACGTGTGGAACGGGAAGAGTTCCTGAATGTGGGAGTGATACTCTATTGCAAACAACTCCGGTTTTTGCAGGTAATGTTTACCGTTGATGAAGCAAGGCTGCAGGCATTTGCCGGCTATCTTGATATGAAAGCATTATACGAACAGCTTTGTGCTTTTGAAAAAATCTGCAAGGCTGACGAAACAGCAGGGGAAATTGCAAAACTGGACATGCCGTCGCGTTTTCGCTGGCTTACTGCAACAAGAAGCACCATTATACAATCTTCTAAAGTGCATCCCGGCTTATGTAACGATCCGCTGGAAACGCTTACAAAGCTGCATGCACAATTGGTTTTACCACCGATACACGATCAGTAAAAATAAAAAAGGTCCGCCAGATGGCGGACCTTTTGCATGGTGCAACAATATTTAGTTGACCACAATTTCCTTTTTGATGGCTTCCTTCCCTTCTATTACGGGAAGGCTTACCTGTAAAACACCATCAACATATTTTGCCGTAATACCAGCGCTGTTGATACTGTCATCTAAAGTAAAGGTTCTTTTAAAACCACCACGGCTATACTCCCTTGATATCCATTCCGGACGGGGAAAACCTTCGGGCGGATTGTAAGAAACGGTGAGCTCATTTCCACTTACATCCAAATGAAAATGTTCTTTAATGCGGCCGGGTGCAAATACCAGCATTTCAAAACTGTTGTCAGTTTTGTAAATGTTTACTGCTGCCCTTTGCATGGAGCGGATAAATCCCGACCTGGCGGAATTTCCGTAATGGTTGCCTTTTGCGGCGCATGACTGATTGTAGTGCATGTTTGTTGTTTTTAATTAAAAAATATAATTCCTCCCTATTGCTGTAAAAACAGTGCCAGTAGATTTTTCCTGTAAAATTGGCATACAAAAATTGTTGAATGGCTATGCTGCTTTATAATTAATGGCTACATTTAAGAAACTATTTTTTATGAGAGCAGTGTTTATCTTCTTATGCCTGGCAAGCTTCAATACGATTTTTTCGCAACCACTTACTTCAGGTGGAAAATTAAAACCGGAGCAGGCCATCATGGATGTGCGGCATTACACTATCAATCTTGCAGTGGATATTACCAATAAAAGTATCAGCGGGTTTACGGTGGTGGATTGTATACTTTCCCAACAAACACCGGTATTGCTTTTTGATCTGTTGAATGATATGAAGGTAGAAAAGATCTGGGTTAATGGAAAAGAATCGCCCTTTACACATCGCAATGCGCTCATAACGGTTACGCCTGCAACGCCTGTTGCCGCAGGAAAAATAGCTGTAAAAATTAAATATGCAGGAACACCTCATGTTGCCGTGCGGCCGCCATGGGAAGATGGTTTTACCTGGGCAAAAGATAGTCTCGGCCATCCCTGGGTGGCGGTAACTGCAGAAGCTGCGGGCGGACAACTGTTTTTTCCCTGTAAAAATCACCCCAGCGATGAACCTAATGAAGGAGCAGATATGATCATTACTGTTCCTAAAGGGTTAGTGGTTGCAGCACCGGGATTACTGGAAAAAGTTACCAAACAAAAAACCACCGATACCTATTATTGGAAAACAAGGTATACCACCAATAATTATAGCCTTGTTTTTAATGTAGGCGATTATGCGGTGGTAAGCAAAACCTATACTACCGTTAATGGTAATAAAGTACCGATGCAGTTCTATGTACTTAAATACAATGCTGCAAAGGCGGCGCATCACCTGGATATACTGGCGCAGATAGCTTCGGTAAGGGAAAAATATTTTGGAGAGTATCCCTGGGTGAAAGAAAAGATCGGCATTGTGGAAACACCGCACCTGGGAATGGAACATCAAACCATGAATGCATACGGCAATAAGTTCAGGTACGAACCCATTGGCGGCGTTGACAATGACTGGCTGATGAACCATGAATTTGGACATGAATGGTTTGGTAATAAAGTAACGGTGAGAGACTGGGCCGATTACTGGATACAGGAAGGCATCTGCAGTTACGGCGACGCGTTATATACAAAAGAGATGGGAGGAGAACAGGCTTACATCAACAGGTTTAAACAATCTGCGTTTGGTATTGCCAATCAAAAACCTGTGGTGCAGGGTAAGGATATTGATGAAGTAACGGCTTATATTGGTGATATCTATAGTAAAGGCGCTTTCTTCATGCATACTTTGCGCTATGTAACGGGCGATACTGTTTTTTTTCCGGCATTAAAACTGTTGTCTACTGAACCCTCATACACGTATGATAATTTAATCACTACCGATGAAGTGGAACAATTGTTCAGTAAAGCAGCATCAAAAAATCTAAAGCCGCTCTTCGACCTTTTCCTGCGTACCACGCAAAAACTGGAGATACATATTACAGCAATGCGCCAAAACAAGTACAAAATAACGATTGATAATATAGATATGGAATTGCCAGTGGATATTGTTACGGAAAAAGGGGTTCAAAAAATGATACTTTCCAAAAAAGGGATTACTATTACCAGCGATATTTTACCACAGGTGGACCCGGATACGTATTATCTTAAAAAAGTGATCATAGAATAAATAATTGAAGCAGTATGGAATACTTGTCGTTTTATGCAAAAAAAGGGCAACGTTTTTGCAGTAGTATCATAGCCAAAAATAAATGTCACCTAAACTTAAATTTATGAAAAAATATTTCCTGGTAATTACAGTGCTGTTTATACTTTTTTCCTGTAATCCCAACCGGGAAGATAAAGAGCATGCAGCTATTGATACCTCTGCAATTGAAACCAGGCCCGATTCGGCAGCAGCAACAATTGATGCCCATTATTTTTGGTCGGCAGAGCCGGGCGGAAAAGTCGGGGTAGAGTTGATAAAGACCAGGCCAATTACCGCGGATTCAATGGACGCTCCCAAAATTATTGATATGCTAAACGGCATATATCCTGAAATACAAATCCAGTTGATTAAAATCTCGGGAGATACACTTTTTCTGAAAATTCCAAAGAGTACTTATTTAACGCAGCAAATGGGATCCAGCGGACCAGAAGTTTATTTTGCTGAGGTTACTTATAATCTTACAGAATTAACCGGGATTAATTATGTGGATGTAAAATTTAAAGAAGGGGATCATGCGGCACCGCAAACTTTTTCAAGAACAGATTTTGTGCAGGAAAAAAAATGATCAACCGTGCTTATGCTAAATAGGGCATACCGGCATTAATAAATCCTGCTTATCTTCAAATTCATGAAAAAAATATTACTGGTAATTCTTCTCTTTTCTCAAGCTATTGTTTTTGGCCAATCCAGGTATAAAGTAATTGCCTATTACACCGGCAATGCAGAAAACATAAAGCAGTACCCGCTGGATAAATTAACGCATGTAATCTACAGTTTTTTAAAACTGCAAAATGATACACTTACTTTTCGCGACAGTGTGCAACAGCAAACAGTAATGCAACTGGTTGACCTGAAAAAGCAATACCCGCAATTAAAGATCATGGTATCTGTTGGCGGCTGGGGTGGCTGTGCGCCCTGTTCCGGGCTTTTTGATACTGTAGCGCGGCGAAATACTTTTGTAACCACAGCGGCTGCATTATTAAAAACTTATCATATTGATGGGCTGGACCTGGATTGGGAATATCCTGCCATAGAAGGTTATCCCGGTCACCAATACCTGGCGCAGGATAAAAATAATTTTACCAGCCTGGTAAAGGAATTGCGTGTAGCAATGGGCGATAGTTTGTTGTTATCTTTCGCTGCAGGTGGATTTATACAGTATTTGGAAAAATCCATTGAATGGAATGAAGTAGTTCCCCAACTGGATTTTATTAACCTGATGACTTACGACCTGGTGGGAGGATATAGCGTAGTTACTGGGCACCATACTCCCTTATCGGGTACCAGGCCCGGGCAGGAAACTACGGAGAGATGTGTTAACTGGTTATTAGATAAAAAAACACCTGCTTCCAAGCTGATCATTGGTGCTGCATTTTATGCAAGGATATGGCAAAACGTTGCAGACACCAATCATGGACTGTACCAGGGTGGCCGTTTTTTACAAGGGGTTTCCTATAAAAATTTCGAGACTTATTTTGTTGACAGCAGCGGCTTTAAATACTATTGGGATAAGAAATCCAAAGCTCCTTATCAATATAGCCAAAGTAAAAATCTCTTTGCAACATTTGATGATCCAAGATCTATTTACGAAAAAACAAAATTTGTACGCCGTAAAAAACTGGGCGGTGTAATGTTTTGGGAATTATCAGATGATAAAGGAGCAACAGGTTTGGTAGATGCAATTAATAAGGGATTAGGTGAATAACGACTGCACCAAAAATCATCTTCCGGGTATCAGGTATAACTATTGCTGTAAGTATTTATAAAAACAGTAACTATGACGTTTAATGAAATGATACAATCAGATAAGCCTGTATTGGTAGATTTTTTTGCAGAATGGTGCGGTCCCTGCAAAACCATGGCACCTATATTAACGGAAGTAAAGCATGAAATTGGCGATGCTGTAAATATTATAAAAGTAGATGTAGATAAAAGTCCGCAGGCCGCTCATGCCTACCAGGTACAAGGGGTACCTACCCTGATCCTGTTTAAAAATGGCAAAGCATTATGGCGTCAATCCGGCGTGCTGACAAAAACGGCACTGCTTAGCGTGATTAAACAATTTACCTAGAAAATCAAACGATACATTACCTGTACTTTGCGAACGGGTTGCTGTTCCGTTCATCCCTTTTAAGTACAGTTGCTGGCAGGATTTATATATTTTTATAAAAACAACTGTTATATGAAAAATAAACTCCTCGCTGCTTTTTTTGCCATAGCGGTATCTGGTTTTTGCAACGCCCAAAAATTACTCACCCCACCGGACGGCGGTAATAAAAAGGCTTCGGTGAGCGAACGTATCGGTATCACCGATGTTACCATTCATTACGACAGGCCGGGTGTAAAAGGAAGAGAAGGAAAGATCTGGAATGGCCTTGTTGCAAACGGTTTTACCGACCAGGGTTTTGGTACCAGTAAAGCTGCCCCCTGGCGTGCCGGCGCCAATGAAAATACTACATTCAGTTTTAGTACCGATGTGCTGATTGAAGGCAAGCCGCTTGCCAAAGGTACATATGGTTTTTTTATTGCCATGGGTAATGGAGAAGCTACACTGATCTTTAGTAATAACTCCACATCATGGGGCTCATTTTTTTATGATGATAAAGAAGATGCCTTACGCGTTGCGGTAAAAACAGTTGGTTTAAATGAAAGCGTAGAAAGGTTACAATACCAGTTTGCTGATGAAAAAGATAATAGTGCGGTAATATCATTGTCATGGGAAAAATTAAAAATCCCGTTTACTGTTTCGGTTGATTATGTAAAAACGCAAATTGAAAGTTATAGAAGACAATTACGTAATGACGAAGGCTTTGATGCTGATGCCTGGGTACAGGCCGCAAATTTTTGTGTAGAACATAATACTAACCTGGAAGAAGCCCTGATATGGAGCAATTATGCTATCAATGCTGTTTTTATAGGACAGAAAAATTTTAAAACATTAAGCGGTAAAGCTAATGTGTTGAATAAGTTGAATCGTAATGCTGAAGCTGATTCAATCATGAAACAGGCCATGCCCTTAGCTTCCATGCAGGAGTTGCATGCTTACGGCAGGCAATTGCTGCGACAAAACAAACCCGCAGCTGCTTTGGAAGCCTTTAAACTGAATGCACAAAAGAATCCGAATATATTTACTACCAGTATGGGATTGATGAGGGGTTATTCTGCCAATGGCGATTTTAAAAATGCTTTGAAGTACGCTAAACTGGCGCAACCACTGGCGCCTGACAAAGGCAATAAAGATGCATTGGAAAAATTTATTCCGATGCTGGAAAAAGGGCAGGATATTAATTGATCGTTCTTCAGTTATATACAAGTAATAAAAAACGGGCATCTATTGATGCCCGTTAGTATTTAAAAAAGTTGGTATTATTTCAAATGTTTTGAAATAAGTTTTGCCATATCAAACATAGATACCTGCGCTTTACCACCAAAGATTGGTTTTAATTTAGCATCAGCATTGATCATACGCCTGTTTTTTGAATCCTGCAGTTTGTTTGCTTTGATATACACCCAAAGTTTTTTTACTACTTCTGTACGTGGTAAACCTTTAGTACCTACAACAGCTCCTAATTCAGCACTTGGTGTAAGTGGTTTCATAAATGCTGCAGATGGTTTACGTGCAGATTTCTTTTTAGCAACTTTTTTAGGTGCTGCTTTTTTTACTGCTTTCTTCGGTGCTGCTTTTTTAGCTGCAGCTTTTTTTGGAGCTGCCTTTTTTGGAGCAGCTTTTTTCACTGTTTTTTTAGTTGCCATTTTTTAAATTTTAGAATGTTAATGAGTGTTTAGTATTTACAAAACCAAATATAACTTATTTCCAATGGTTCTACAATGAGAATCCGTTAAAAATATTTTCCCCAATTCCATTGTGAATAACAGGGAAAACAGGGTTTTTTATGTTTTTTTTCATGAATATTATTGGCTACCCCTGATTTAATTTTGCCGCGCTTTACTATCTTTCCATACCTATCAAACAATCATGAACCACCCGCAACATTTAATACAATTGTACCAATTGCAACCGCATCCCGAGGGAGGCTGGTATAAGGAAACCTACAGGAGTACCGAACTAATTACCGCAAACGCTTTGCCAGCAAGGTTTACAAGCGATCGTAATTTTTCAACTGCCATATATTTTTTACTGGAGCAGGGAAATTTTTCTGCTTTCCATAAAATAAAATCCGACGAATGCTGGCATTTTTATTCTGGCCAAACCCTCCTGATCTATGTCATTGACCCTGCAGGATCCCTGGAAATTATATCCCTGGGAAGTGACCCCGGCAAGGGAGAAATGTTTCAATATACCGTTCCGGCCAATTACTGGTTTGCCAGTAAACCGGCTCCCGGAAGCAGTTTTTCCTTCGTAGGCTGCACCGTTTCGCCCGGATTTGACTTTGCCGATTTTGAAATGGCTACTGAAAAATCACTCCTGAACAGCTATCCACAGCATGCTGAAGTGATAAAAGAATTATGCAGGTAAAAGAATATTTATTGAAAAAGATTTAACTGCATTGGCTTTACCAACAGTTTTTTTATTGCAGGCACATCGCCTGTTGCAGTAATGGTATACACAGGCGAAGGTTCATAACGGGAAGCGACAATAACATTGGTATTGGCAGCATGCTGTGTAAATAATTGTTGCGCTAATTGCGGACTGTTATTCTCCTTTGATAAATGCGATAATAAAAGATGCGTCATAAACGGTGGACGATGCGTAGTAAATAATTCCAATGCCTGGTGATTAGATAAATGTCCCTGTCCGCCACGGATACGATTTTTTAAATGGATGGGGTAATTGCCATTCTCTAATAATGTTTCATCATAGTTGGCTTCCAGAAAAACAGCATGACATTGTTTAAAATAATGGATCACATTTTTACACGCCACCCCAATATCTGTAAATACACCTACGGTTACTTTATTATAACTCACAATAAAACTGTAAGGATCCGCTGCATCATGTTGTTTGGCAAAACCTGTTACCGATAACTCACCAATTTGTATGGTTTCATTCTCCCTGAATGTTTTTGCCAGGTGCCCGATTAATATTGGGCCATGCTTTGCCGTTAGTTGGGTGATATAAACAGGCAGCTGGTATTTATTGGCTAAAGTAGATACACCTTTGATATGATCGCCATGCTCGTGTGATACAAAAATAGCTTTCACTTTTTTTATATCAAGGTCAAGCAAACGCATTCGTTTTTCGGTTTCCCGGCAGGAAATACCTACGTCTACCAATACAGCTTCAGTACTGTTACCTATATAATAACAGTTGCCGTTGCTGCCCGAATTTAAGGATGTGATGAATAAAGCCATTGCAACTACAAAGAAAACCATTTTTAATGGTATGATAATGAGCTTTTTGATAAAAATTTCCCGCTTAAAACAAGTATAAAGTAAATGTACTACGTGTAATTACTTCGGGGTTTTTCATGCAAATAATTCTCCACAAATCTTGCAAATGCAAAATATGCATTGTACATTTACAGCAGCTTACTACCTCTTATACCTGAAACATTTTTTTGTAAACCGTACCAATCTCCTACATTCAAAACCCGAACGTTTTCCAATCCTCTGAAATAGCTGTAGTTATTTAGGCTATGATTTTTTTTAATGTGAATCATTATTCCTGAGTACATTTTTAATCCAGGTACTATTGTATCATCCTTTTAAAAACCAACCTGTTTGGTTTTGCGTATTAGTATATGCGTGTAATTAAACAGGAAAAGGAACAATTACCTCACATAAAAATTACGTTATGGAAACATTTTACACTGCTTACACCAAGTTACTGGATTACAAAACCTATTATTTTGTAAAAAAATTCAGTTCGTTCCCCGAATTTAAAAATGTATCGCCCATCTTAGATGCTTACGGCATGCACACCAATTTTGATAAAGCCTGCAGCATTGCGGGATTAACAGATCCTAAAATCAAGCAACAGTTGTTGCAACAGGCAGAAGAACATTCTCAACGTGGTAAAATAGTTGAATTGGGTATGAGCGGTTTTGCAAGTCATAGTATTGCCGGCTGATCAACCGCAGTTATATAAAACCTGCTTTTCCGAAAAATATACGGGGAAGCTTTTTTATTTATGCTGCTGCAACAATATTGCTTACATTTATCAGCATGCAAAGAAAAAAACAGGATGTAGATGTAATATTGGATGTGCTGAAACAAACGCTTGCTGCAAATCCCACTTCTACTTTTACCGCCAGCTTATTACAACAATACGAACAAAGGGGAAGCCTTAGCAAGAAACAGCTGGAAGGCCTGTATCATAAGGCATCAAAAGTAGATGCTATGCCCGAAGGAAAACTGGCCACATTACAGGCTATTATTTTAAAAAAGCCTACCCGTTACCGATCCGAATTGCCCCAGCCCACACCGGCTTTTACAAAAGATGAAACCATTGGCCATCTTATAAACAGTATCCTGGAAAAATATCCACAACATAAAAGAGTATTATTCTTTAAAGCCAATTATGAGGCCAATCAACCTTTTTCTGTTACAGAAACGGAAGAAGTAAAGCGGTTTTATAAATTGTTGATTGAAAAAAAATGACTTTCGGTTAATGCGTGCTGTGGTTAATGTCGATCAGGTAATCAAACAGGTTGGTTTCGGAACTGATGCCCAGTTTTTTTCTTAAGCGGTACCTGCTGATCTCTACGCCCCGTACAGAAATATTCATCAGCTGTGCAATTTCTTTGGTAGATAAATTCATTCTTAAATAAGCGCAGAGCTTTACTTCATTGCTCGTGATGGCCGGGTGTTTTTCTTTTAAACCACTTACAAAATCGCTATGCACTTTATCAAAATGCTTGGTAAAATTTTCCCACTCCTTATCTATATTATCATCTTCACTTAATGTTTTTATCATTTTCTTTAATTCTGCAACAGCCTGGGGATTATCAAAACCCTTCATTACCTGCGCCAGTTCTGCTTTGATCTTGGTGAGTAATTCTCCTTTTTTTACCAGGTGCATCGCTGAAGAAGCAAGTTCGGAATTCTTAAAATTAATTTCTGCTTCCAGTTTTTCATTACGCAGGGCCACCAGCTCGCTGGCTGTTTTATTTAATTCCAGGTCGTGGATATAGGATAATTTTTTTTGTTCTTCCTCATGTTTTAAACCCTGCAGCCTGAATTTTTTTTGCTGCCATTTATATAATGTAAAAAAAGCTGCGCCTGCCAATAAAAAATATAATCCCATTGCCCAAACGGTTTGATACCAGGGCGGCAATAATTTAAATGAATAGCTTGCCGCATTGGATTCGTTGCCCAGATTGCTTCTCACTTTAACTTCAAAAACATAACTGCCGGCGGGCAGGTTGGTATATTCTTTTTCGGTGCGTTTTGTCCAATCGCTCCAGTTGTCATCAAAACCTTTTAAGCGGTAACTGTATTCCAGGTTGGATTGATAACCGAAAAGCGCAGACGAAAATTCAACATGAATGGTTTTCCAGCTGTTGTCAATCCTGGGTAGGGTAGTAATATCCTGTACTTGTTTTTCATTCACGGCAGCAAAATACCCACCAAACAAAAGGCTATCGGCTTTATTAATGATTCTTACGGTTCTTATCTGTACCTGCAGGTCGGGGAGGTTCTTTTTATATTTTTTGTAGTTGATATGAAAGAACCCTTTCTCTCCACCTAAAAAAATATTATGTTCATCCACCGGGTAAATAAATTCAAACCCACTCAGCATTTTATTGTTTAATTCCGGTAGGTAAATAATCGCCGGGTCCTTTGCAGTAAGATCAATTACACCGAGGGTTTTTTCGTGCATGAACCACACATTACCCTGTACATCTTCTTTTAAATAGCGGATACTTTGGTTGCCGAGTAATTTATTATAAAACCCTGCAACTTCAAAAATATCCTTATCCCGGTTATAGATAAACACCCCTTTTTCTGCAGCCACTACTACTTCGTTTTTAACTTTGTAGATATGGTTGTTCAATGTAGAAGGCAACCCTTTTTTATCTGTATATAAATAGGTTTGGTATACGCCATCCTTATTTTTTGTTATCCTGTATACACCATGATAAGGATGCGATACCCAGATATTATCATATTTATCCAACGCTACAAACCTTGATGATTCATCAAAGCCCGGCACCTGTGTAGTTTGCGTAAACTGACCGTTGATATAATCAAAAAAGAAAACACCTTTATAATTACCGGCTATCATTTGGGCTGTTGGAAATGTGGACGACAGGGGAGTGAAATTCCAAAAGCCGGGTTTAGTTGAAACGGGAATGGCAGTATTATCCTTTATTACAAATGCACCATCGTGATTACCCAGCAATAACTGGTTGTTGATTGCGTCTAGCCGCCAGGTTTGTGATTTGGTATTATTTACCGCGGAAAAATTACCCTTACTGAAACTAAGATCTTCCATGGGCTGAAGCGGAACGCTGAAGAGTCCATTGGTAGTTCCGGCAAATAAACTATTGTTATAAATGATGGCCGCATATCCCGAACCGTTTTGAAAAGGATTGAGCTCTTTTATCGCACTGTTATAAGAGATCATATCGATGCCATTATCCAGCCCCAGCCATAAATTACTTTGCCTGTCGGGAAATATGCACAACACATTATTATTCTGCAATCCCTCCCGGCCCGAAAAGCGCTGGATAATATCTCCTTTGGCATCTATAATATACACGCCATTATTATTGGTAGCCAGGGCAATCCGGTCTTTACTTATGGTAGCGGCTGCGTATAACCTTTCATTTTGAAAAAGGGGGTTATTTACAGTAGGTAATGGGCTGATACTTGTTGTGGATAGTACAAACAATCCGTCTTTTAAAGTAGTTACCAGGGCACTGTCGCCCGCTAACGGCAAAATACCGGTTACCGGGTCACTAAGCGGGAATGCACTTTTTACATCCAGGGGCTGCCATGAATCCTGCTCAAAAATCATTAAGCCTGTTTTATGGTCATGCGCATATAAATGCCCGTTGCAACTGCCCAGGTACGACCATTCCAATGGTGCATAATAAGTAGCTACTGCTTCATTGGCAAACTTGAAGATCTTGTTGTTTGACCTGAAAAAGACATTCTTGTTAAAGGATACAATATCCCATACATCTCCAAAGGTTTTGTCTTTGGCCGGTATGAATTGAGTAAGCGAATTGTATTTGAGCTGCCCATTTTTACCCGGTGCAAAAAAGCCCAGTTCATCCTGCCCACCTACATAGATCCTGTTATCGGCACCTATTTCTACGGAACGCACATTTGTTTTATTGGGTAAAGAATATACATTCCAGCTTCGGCCATCATAACTAAGCAGCCCTTCATTATTGGCAACATAAATGATCCCGTTTTTATCCTGCCTGATATCCCAGTTCTGCAGGCCGGCACTATACGATTGTTTGGAGTAATTAATTACATCCGGCAGGCCAATAGTATTCTGGCTATAACCGGTTAGCGGAAAAAAAATAAGTAGCAGCAGTTTTTTCATTTCTGCAATCGCAATTAGGTAGTGAAGGTATATAAAATTTTGTGATGTAGTAATGATGTAGTGTAATTGTACTTAAAATCAATGATTTAGATTTTTTGATGTAGTAATGTTGTGGCCCTTTATTTCTTATTTGTAGGGGAGAACAATAGTTTTACATGAACTATTACATTACCAAAAACGATTGCTTATGAAATTAAAGATCAGCTTGCTGTGCATGACTATTGTGCTTTGTTGTTTCCTTCAACAGGCCCTCGCACAAAAAATTTCCATCTCCGGAAAAGTTAAAAACAAAGCCACCGGTGAAAACCTTGCAGGTGCTACGGTATCCGTTTCCGGAACTTCCACCACTACAGATGCGATGGGTAGTTTTTCCATCACGGCCGAAAAAGGGGCCATACTGGTAGTTTCTTACACCGGGATGGAACCGGTAAAGATGAAAGTGAATAAGGAAGGCCCTGTGGATATCCAGCTGGAAGCATCCAATAACATCATGAATGAAGTAGTGGTGGTTGGTTATGGGGTTCAAAAGTTAACCAAGGTATCCGGCGCACTTTCTGTTGTAAAATCGGCCGATATAGAAAAACTAAGGCCGGTAAGGGCAGAAGAAGCATTACAGGGCCGGGCTTCAGGCGTTACCGTTATTTCAGCGGGTGCACCGGGCTCAAAACCTACTGTAATTGTAAGGGGTATCAGTTCTTTTTCCGGTGTAGAGCCACTGGTTATTGTTGATGGTATTCCTCAATCCATTGTTGACCTGAATTCAATTAATCCTGCGGATATCGAATCGATGACAGTACTTAAGGACGCTGCGAGTACGGCCATTTATGGTGTAAAAGGAGCTAACGGAATTATTGTAGTTACTACCAAGTCCGGTAAAAGAAATCAAAAGACAGAGATCACCGTAAGCAGTAATTATGGTATCCAGCAGGTAGCCAATAAAATTGGCGTATTAAATGCCACCGAGTATGCTGCTATCATAAATGAAGGTAGTGTTTCGGCCGGTGGGCCATTGATCTTCCAGGACCTGTCTAAAATGGGAGTAGGTACCAACTGGCAGGATGAAATTTTTAAAGATGCGGTAATGCAATCACATAATGTTACCGCAAGAGGCGGCGCTGATAAAATGACTTATTTTCTTTCCGGGGGCTATGTTAGCCAGGGAGGTATCGTAGGCGGCAATGATAAATCGGTGTTCAACAGGGGAACCTTTACTGCCAACCTCAATTTTGATCTTACTTCCAAATTGAAATTTATCCTGAACGCTACAGGTGTTATACTGGATGGCAAAGGCGTACAGGAAAATTCATTCAACAGTATTATCGGCAGCGCACTGAATTATGATCCCACGGTTGCTGTATATAATAACGTACCGAATACAACAGGCAAATATGGATTTAGTAGTTTGTTGTTGTCTGAGGTGTTTAACCCGCTTACCAAACTGGAAAACACTTACAATAAAAGTCCGGGTAATAAATTGTACGGCAAATTTGAATTTCAGTATGACGTGATCAAAAACCTGAAACTAACTACCCGTTTTGGATACACTAAATATGAAGGCAATTCCAAAAGCTTTACGCCGCTGGTATTTTACGGTTTAAATAATGTAGATAATTCGATGAATGCGGATGGTTCTACAGTAGTAGGTAAACATAACAGCGTGTCCCACGATAAAGCCAGCAACTTTAATTATACATGGGAAAGCTTTGCCAATTATGCTTTTAAAATTAAAGAGCATAGTGTTGAAACCGTGGTTGGTTTTTCATTGGCTAAAGGATCAGGTAACGGTTCTGGTGCCAGCAGGCAGGATGTACCGTTTAACTCCTGGGCTTTTGCTGATTTTAATGCAGCAACAGGAGCCAATACACCTACCAATACCAATGCCCTTAGCGGTTATTACTATCAATATTTCAGGAAGAATATTTCTTACTTCGCCAGGCTGAACTACGATTACCAGGAGAAATACCTGGCTTCTTTTTCTGCACGTCGCGACGGTTCTTTTGCTTTTGGCAGCGATAATAAATTTGTTAACTTTTTTGCAGGATCTGCCGGTTGGCTGGTTAGCAAGGAGAATTTCTTTCATTCCAAATTGATTGATTATTTAAAAATAAGGGCCAGCTACGGTTCAGTAGGAAATGAAGATGTAACACCGCAACTGGTAAGTATAGTAACAGGCGGACCGAGTTACGGCAATCCTCCCAACAGTAACGGGTACACTTTTAATAATGTTTTTTACCCGGGTTCTACTGTGGCCTCTGCAGCCAATGAAGCTTTAAGATGGCAAAAGCAACTGCAAACAAATATTGGCTTTGATGCTAATTTTTATAAAAACAAATTTGCTTTATCAGCAGATTATTTTAGTAAAACGGTAGATGGATTATTGTTTCAAACTTCTGCTTCTTATTACCTGGGCACTATCCCGCCCCCGGTGGCCAATATCGGTTCTACCAAAAGCACCGGTGTTGATATTACTTTAGGCTATAATCAAATCATTGCCCGTAAAGTAAGATTCAATACTTCAATAACCTTTACCACTTCTAAAAATGAAGTAACTGCAACCAATGAAGATGGTACTGCAAGAGTATTTGGCGGCGGCTATTTTAATGGTCAGTCGCAAACCGTTACTGTTTTTGAAAAAGGACAAACACCCGCCTATTTTTACGGGTATAAAACTGATGGCCTGTTTCAATCAATAACAGAAATTTCAAAAGGTGCAACACAAAATGGCGCCAGGCCAGGAGATATACGTTTTGTAGATATGAATGGCGATGGGGTAATCAACGCTTCGGATCAAACGAAGATCGGCGATCCTTTTCCATCATTTACCATGGGTTGGAACCTGGCACTGGAATATAAAAACTTTGATTTTAACGCCTACACTTATGCTTCTGTTGGTAATGATATTTACAGGGCTTACGAAAGAAATGCCAACTATACCAATAAGTACAGGGGCGTATTGGCAAGATGGACCGGCCCGGGCACTACAAACGATGCAAGAAATCCACGCTATTCATTTGATGACGCCAATAGTAATATCCGTGTTTCCGACAGGTATGTAGAAGATGGTTCTTTTGTAAAGATCAAGAATGTACAATTGGGCTATACTTTTCCTGCATCAGTAACGCATAAGATATTAAGCCGGCTTCGGGTGTATGCACAGGTAAAAAATGCTTACACATTTACGAAATATTCCGGTTTCGATCCTGAAATATCAGGCGGTACTATGGATACCGGTATTGACCGTGGCGCATACCCGCAGGCAAGAACTTACGCTGTAGGCATCGATATCAAATTATAATTTCTCCAATAAAAAATATTATACCATGAAGTATATTAAAATAATAAGTCTCGTTTTTCTACTTAGCTTTTTGGCTTCCTGCAAAAAATGGGTAGACTATGATCCCCATGATGATTTTAAAATTACTGATCTTGATTATTTAAAATCGGAAACTGATTATCGTACTATGGCGGTTAGCGTGTATACGCCCATTCAATGGCTTAACCAGGCCGTACCGGTAGGTGATATCGCATCAGATAACGCAGTAAGTGGGGGCGAAAACTCCTCTGATGTATTATCACTGCAACAGATAGACGATTACACTCATACACCCGTTAATTCCACTTTATTGGACTTGTGGCAATCAGCTTACGAAGGCGTTAACAGGGCCAATTACATGACGCAATATAAAAATGTAAATAAGGCTGGTGAAACAGTGAATTTTACAGGTAAGGATGCTCTATATGGCGAGATATATTTTTTACGCGCCTACTACTATTTTCATTTGGTACGCTTTTTTGGTGATGTACCATTGTTCGCAGATAAAAGATTAACCTTAAGCGAATCTAAAACTTTAAAAAGATCCGCAAAGGCAGACGTATACAAACAGATTGAGCTCGACCTTACCAATGCTATTGCAGTGCTGCCCATTACCAATATTGAAAAAGGACGCGTAACAAAATACGCTGCGCAGGCTTTGTTGGGGAAAGTATTATTGTACCAGAATAAATTTGATGCTGCTGCTGCAATGCTGGAAAATGTAGTGAACGGTCCATTTAGTTTAGTACCGGATTTTGCAGGTATGTTTTTAGCATCAGGTGAAAATGGTGTGGAATCAATTTTTGAAATACAGTATTCCAATACCTCTCCTTATTACAACTGGGCGGGTTATAATAAAGGCCAGGGTAATTATGCCGTACAGCAATGTGGTATCAGGGGTTTGAGTGGTTCGGCTGCTATGCCTTATGCAGCAGGCTGGAGTACTAATTTACCTACAACAAACCTTGCCAGTGCTTATGCAGCAGGTGATATAAGAAAAGATGCTACCTGTTTAAATATCGAAGCTTATAAAGCAGCCAATCCTTCTTTCGGTATCAGCTACCAGGTGGCGCCTTATAAAAATACCGGCTTATATAATCAAAAATATTTACCCCGTAAAGGCGAAACTTCGGGACAGGTGGAATTGAATTACTTAAACAATTTCCGGATCATCCGTTACGCAGATGTATTATTAATGGCTGCAGAAGCTAACAACAGGGCTACTACATCCAATGATACAAAAGCACAACTGTATTTAAATAAAGTACGCCGCCGTGCATTTGCGGTTAATGATGCCAGTAAGGATATTACTGCAACAGGGGCTACACTTAAGCAAGCCATATGGGATGAAAGAAGACTGGAACTGGCTATGGAAGGTGATCGCTTTTTTGATTTGGTAAGAACAGGCCAGGCTGCAACAAAGATTACCGGCTTTGCTACAGGCAAACACGAAGTATTTCCTATTCCACAGGCGGAAATTAATATTTCCGGTTTAACGCAAAACCCGGGATATTAATCAACCACTTAAAAATTAATGATTATGAAAGTATTAAAATATTTTTTTAGCATCGCTTTTTTAACACTGGTAGTATTAAGTTGTAAAAAGGAAGTTAATGATGACCTGTCTTCCCTGGCAACAGATACTGCACCAGCCAATCTTTCTGCATTGTTCGACATTACACAGGATAATACAGGCCTGGTAACGATTACGCCTAACGGAGAAGGGCTGGCTTATTATGAAATTTTTTACGGTGATGGTACTACTACAGCGGCGAAAGTGCTACCGGGAAAAAACACCCAGCATGTGTATGCTGAAGGTGTGTACAATGTAAAAATTGTGGGCCATAGTGTTACCGGGAAAATTACGGAAACAACCAGGCCCTTAACTGTAGCCTTTCGTGCACCGGAAAACCTGGATTTCACGATCACTGTTGATCCGGTCAATAATTTTAAGATTGCGGTAAAAGCATCGGCCTTGTATGAAACATTCTTCAAAGTATATTTTGGCGACGTGCCTAACGAAGTACCCGTTTCCTTTTTGGAAGGCGATGTGGTAAACCATGTATATGCGGCAGTGGGAACTTATTCTGTAAAAGTAGTAGCACTAAGCGGCGGGGTAGCAACAACGCAATTGATAAAAACGGTTACCATTGTTGATCCGGTTTTATTACCATTAACTTTTCAATCCGCTACTATTAATTATGCCTTTAATAATTTTGACGGCGGTGTAACTACGGTGATCAATAATCCACAAGCCAATGGTATCAACACCAGCACCAGGGTAGCCCGAATGGTAAAGAATGCGGGGCAACCATGGGGAGGGAGCTGGATTGGTGTAACAGGCAATATAGATTTTAGCGCCAATAAAATCTTCCGGATGAAAGTGTTTTCTCCCCGTATAGGCGCCAAGGTTTTATTGAAAGTAGAAAATGCAGCAAACAGCGCACTTAGTTTTGAAAAGGAAACATTGACTACAGTGGTCAATGCATGGGAAGATATGGTGTTTAATTTTACCGCTATAAACACTGCCAATACCTACCAGCATATTGTGCTCATTTTTGATAATGGCACCATGGGAGATGGTACAGCAAATTTTACTTTTCTTATAGATGATATCCGGTTAACCAATACTTTGCCTTCTGCGCAGATCAGCTTACCTGTTACGTTTGATGATCCAACAGTAAACTATACCGTAACCGATTTTGGAGGCAATGCTTCTGTTGATGCAACCGATCCGGGCAATGCAGCCAATAAAGTTAAAAGAACCACTAAAACAAGTGGTGCTCAAACATGGGCAGGTACTACCATTGGCACCGCCACCGGTTTTGCCAGCGCCGTACCCTTTGCAGCAGGTGCTACACAAATGTCAGTTCGCGTATACTCACCAGCAGTAGGTTTGCCAATCCGTTTAAAGGTAGAAGATCATTTGAATAGTACGCATTCTGTAGAAACAGAGAAATTATCAACTGTTGCCAATGGATGGGAAACCATTGTATTTGATTTTTCCAACCCTGCGCCTACTACGCCCGCTTTAAATTTCACTTATACCTATGACATGGCTTCAATCTTCTTTGATTTTGGAACAGCCGGCAATGGAAAAATATTTTATTGGGATGATGTGAAATTTTTGCCGCCGGCAACAGTACTGGGTCTGCCATTGGATTTTGAATCCACTACATTGGTATATGCTTTTACCGATTTTGATGGCGGTAATGCCACAGTGATTGCCAACCCGCATTCCGGTGGTATCAATACCAGTGCAAAAGTGGGTAAAATGGTGAAGAATGCCGGGCAAACATGGGGTGGTAGTTTTATTACCCTGGCCAATCCTATTAATTTTTCAGTGAATAAAACTTTTAGAATGAAAGTATATTCTCCCCGTGTAGGCGCTAAAGTATTACTGAAAGTAGAGAATTTAACCAACGGCGGCATCAGCTACGAAAAAGAAGTGTTGACCACGGTAGCTAACAGCTGGGAGTTGTTGACCTTTGATTATTCGGCGATCAATGTTGCGAATTCCTATCAAAAGATCGTATTGATATTTGATAATGGTATTATGGGAGATGGCTCAGCTAATTTCACTTTCAACTTTGATGATATTATACTTAACTAATTTTTAAAAAAATATTTATGATCAATAAAATAAAATCATATGGCATCGTTTTTCTTGCAACCGCTGTTTTTTTTACAGCCTGTAAGAAAACAGATTATTCATTGGGCGATTTAAAATCACCATCCGGGCTTGCCTTAACTACAGCCATTGCAGGCCTGGATGCGTCTAACCCAAATGGTAACGGCAGTGGTACCGTAGTTATAACAGCAACGGCAAGTAATGCCATTACTTATAATATAGATTTTGGCGATGGTAAAACGCAAACAGTGCCGTCGGGTAGTATCACCTATAAGTATACCAATCCCGGAACTTATGATTACACGATTTCTGTAAATGCAGTAGGTACAGCTGGTATCATTTCCACCATCAGCAAAAAAATAAAAGTATTTGTAGCATTCGTAATACCGCCTGCTATTTTACAATCCCTTACCAACGGGTCTTCCAAAATATGGGTTACAGATAAAGATGCCAACGGTCATTTTGGAGTAGGACCTAACGACCAGTTTTCGCCTATCTGGTATGCAGCACCACCTAATACAAGAGAGGCCTGCGCCTATAATGATGAGATCACTTTTTCAAAGGATGCCAGCGATAATGTGTTTATGTCAATTGATACCAAGGGAGAAAGTTTTTCAATAGGAGCAGCTACTGCATTTTATGGAGTGAGTGGCGGCGATGGTTGTTACAGCATTAGTACCGGTGGCAACAGGAAACTGGCTTTTATGGATGCCACTTCTACATCAACACCTGCGGTATCAACACGTATCCAGTTTGTTGTTCCCGGTAATGGAATCATTAACTTTGGAACAGGCGGCACTACCTACGAAATATTATCAGTAACGGCTACCAGCCTGCATATCCGCAGCATTGGTATAGATGGCAACGCCTGGTATCAGAAATTAAAAATCAAATAACCTACTACTATGAGCTATATTAAAAATTCAATTGTACTGCTACTATCCTTTCTTGTTTTAACCAGTTGCAAGAAAAGCGGACCTGCTAGCGGACCATCGCAAACGGCGCCTACCGACCTTGTAGTAACTGCCAATGTAAGTACAGACGGGAGTGGCAATGTTTCCTTTACTGCTACCGCCAATAATGCGGCCAGTTTCGGGTATGAATTCGGGGATGGCGGAATTGCAACCGTACCCGGTGGCGCCACTACTTATAAATACAGCTTGCTGGGCAGTAATACCTATACTGTAACGGTTACCGCTACAAGCAGTACTGGTGGTACGTTAAAAAAATCAATCCCGGTAACAGTAAATGTTATTGCAGGCACGCCTGGCCTGGTATGGTCGGAAGAGTTTAATGTGGATGGTGCGCCGAATGCTGCCAGATGGGGCTATGATCTTGGCGCCGGTGGCTGGGGCAATAACGAAGCGCAGTATTATACCAGCCGGCCGGAGAATGTAGTGGTGATCAATGGCGTATTGAAAATTACTTTGAAGAAAGAAACTTATAGTGGCAGTGACTATACTTCCGCAAGGCTATTAACAAAAGATAAATTTTCTTTCAAGTATGGTAAGATAGAAATAAGGGCAAAACTACCGGCCGGCGGCGGTACATGGCCAGCCATCTGGATGTTGGGAAGCAATATTAATACCACGGCATGGCCAGCCTGCGGCGAAATAGATATTATGGAGCATAAGGGAAACCAGTTAAATAAGATCTATGGTACGCTTCATCACCCCGGCCATTCGGGGGGTAACGGTGACGGCAGTTCACTTAACATTACAAACGCCAGTACAGAATTTCATAATTATATATTGGAGTGGTCTGCATCTACCATTAAAATTTCAGTGGATACACAAACATTTTTCACTTTCGCCAATAACGGCAGCCTGCCATTCAATCAAAACTTTTTTGTGATTTTGAATGTGGCGATGGGCGGTACGTTTGGCGGAGCCATCGACCCTGCAGTTACCAGCGCAGCAATGGAAGTGGATTATATACGAGTGTATCAATAATAATTCCAGGGCATTTTAAAGAACGGATATACAACAGCGTTAGTGTTACCAGGCAAACCTTAAAATGCCCTTACTCACCTATTTTAAAACCTCTGTATTAATTTTTCAAAAACTGTTTATGAACCAGTTAAAAAGATGTTGTGCCATTTTTATTACATCAGCTGTTGCCATACTATTTGTACAATGTAAATCGGCAGTGGCCGATGTACCAGCCAATACAATCAAGGAAAAAACACCTGTTTTTTTTGATGATTTCTCCGGTACAACATTGGATACGGCCAAATGGAATGTGGAAACCACCGGGATGCATTTTAATAACGAATTGCAGGCTTATATAGATTCTGCATCTACCATTACTTTTGTAAAAGGAACTGCGGCAGAAGGTGCGGAAAATGGTGCATTAATGATCCAGCCGAAATTTACACCCGGTTTTATCACTGCAGATAATCAAAAATTTGATTTTATATCCGGAAGAATCAATACCAGGAACAAATTTGAAGTGGCTTATGGTACTATATCTGCAAGGATCAAGCTCACCGACGGTGCTGGTTTATGGCCGGCATGGTGGATGCTGGGCAATGGCGGTTGGCCTGAAACCGGGGAAATTGATATTATGGAATATGTTGGCGAAAAAGACTGGGCCAGTGCCGCAGTACACGGCAAAGGCTATAGTGGAGATGCAGGCCTGGTAGACCGTTTATATTTTCCTTCCAATAATGATGTTACGCAATGGCATGTATATGCGGTAGACTGGACACCGGATAGCCTGGTATTTAAATATGATGACCTGCCTATATTAAGAGTAACCAAACCCATGGCGCAGTTTTTTGGTAACTGGGCCTTTGATAATCCTAAGTTCCTCATTCTGAATTTTGCAGTAGGAGGTATTTATCCATTTAAAATTAATGGTGTAAAAGAACCTTATTATGGATTACCAGCGGCTACCTTCGAAGCCATTAAGAATAACAAAAGCAAAATGCTGGTGGATTGGGTAAAGGTAACCAGGCCATAAATTTTTTTTAGCAGTTGGTTTTAAATATAGCAATTTGTAAAAGCGGTTCGCATGTTCCTTTCCAGGTTTATGCTACCGCTTTTTAATGTACTACATTCAAAAGGGCCAGGTTTACACCCGGCCCTTTGAAATTTCTAAGAGGATACTGATTGATATATCTTGAATATAATTAGCTAAATAAGCCACCTTTTTTCAACTCGCGTACACCCTGACCTATTAAGAAACCATTTTGATAGATCATGATCTTGTAACTACCCTGTTGAAAGTTGCTGCCTGGAGCAAATGCAAACTCTACATTTTTGCTTTTAGCGGTTTCAATTTCTACAGGTAATTTAGCGGTATAGCTTTTATCACCTTCTTCACGTGTTGTAAAAGTTTCAGTTCCTGCAGAAACCGGGTTTCCATCAGGACCAATAACTACTACATATACATCAGTTGCACCTGGTTGAGCAATACGGTTGTTAACATCAAAGCTAACCAACAGTTTATCTACACGCTTAGCAGTGCTTGAAACTTTTTCTTTACCGTTTTTCTTAACATTAACCGGTGTAATTACAATGTTAGAAGCATTTAATGTAGAAGCTACATCCACTTTCTTTTCCAGGTTAACTTTTGCTTCAGTTGTTGCAGTAAGATCAGTAGTTAACTTTTCTTTTTCCTGGGTTAATACAACTTTATCATTAGTTAATGTCTGGTTGTCCTGTGTCAACCTTGCTACGTCTGCTTCAAGTGTAGTGATCTTGTCATTTAAACCTGCGATCAGTTTTTTAGCCCTTGCCAATTCACCTGCAGTGGCATTCTTCTTATTTAAGATGCTGCGAATTTCTGCTTTTGTTTTTTCGATTTCTTTGTTCTTATCAGCTAACTGGCTGGATAATCCTGTGTTGGCAGTGGTCATAGAATCCAATCTTGCCAATGAAGCATCAAAGCTTACCTGGATATCACTTTTTTCATCAGAAACTTTTGCGATCTGTGTTTCCTGCTGATGGATAACTTCGGTATTTTTATTTTTGTCATATACTGTGTATGCGCCTAAACCAATAACGGCTGCTGCCAATACACCAATAGCGGCATTCTTCATACCATTTGTACGTTGCGCCTGCGGTCTGTTCTCCTGTTCCGGAGTTGGAAAATTTGTAGTGCTCATGATAATTGATTTTTAAGATTATATAAGATTAAGATTTTGAATAAGGCTGTAAACCTAAATTTTTACTTTCAGTGCCATAGATTCCAAAACCGTGCCATTATTATTTTTTGGGGGCAAAACAGGACGTTTTAACAATTGCCTTTTTTTTGATAAAATCCTTACTGGGATTGATTTTCATCCACTAAAAAATTTAAAAAAATAATTTTTGGAGGCTATTTTCTTAAACCCTTCAAAAGGCAACCTTATGTTAAAATTTGACGTTTATAGGCTTAATAAACCCGTATGAGCAGATATATTGCTTCTATTAAATTGCCGCATAAAAGAAAAACAGCCAAACCCAATACGGCAATGATTGGTTTTTTAAATAAAAACCAAGTCAATGCAGGAACTAATTTCCTATACCGTATAGCGTATATCAATTTTACGCCTTTAACAATTGCTACGGTACACTATATACAAATACCTCTTGATAAAAAAATAAACCGCTTTATTAAAAGAGTGATAGATGTTGTACTATCCATAATGGTTATTACATGTATATTAACCTGGCTTATTCCTTTACTGTTTGTTATCATTAAGCTGGAATCAAAAGGGCCATTATTTTTTATGCAGCAAAGAGCTAAACAAAATGGCGCCGTATTTACCTGTATTAAATTCCGGTCGATGCAATTGAATGCTATCGCTGATATACTACCGGCTACGGCTAACGATAAACGTATCACTGCAATTGGCTGCTTCCTGCGCAAGACTTATATTGATGAACTGCCCCAGTTCTTTAATGTACTATGGGGAGATATGTCGGTGGTAGGACCAAGACCACACATGTTGAGTGAACATATACAGTTTGAAGAAACCATTTCTTATTATAAGTACCGTGAAAAAGTTAAGCCTGGTATAACAGGACTGGCGCAGATTCTTGGACTGGAAGGCGCTGCCGATAGTTTTCAAAAAAAGAAAGACCGTACAGATGTTGATATTTTTTATTTGCGTCACTGGTCGGTTAAACTGGATATCATTATCCTGTATCGTACCTTATATAAAATGGCAGGACTTAATAACCATTAAAAAAATTAACTGCACTTATATTTGATACACCAGGCAAAAGATATTACAGCGGTACTCCTCTCCAAAGAGAAGCAATATTTTTTTTTATTGATTGCCGGCGAAGTATTTATTAATTTACTCGATATAGCCGCAATAGCATTGTTGTATGTGATCATCAATTTTTACACGCAGCCATTGGCAACCCTGCCTTCTTTTTTGACAGCCTGTTTTCCCAATACCGGTTCTTTGCTGCCCATTGGTATTTTTTTACTGTTCTTTTGCATTAAAAATGCAGCAGGGTATTTGGTCAGCAGGGCACAATATAATTTTGTATATGCAGTGGCCGCACGATTATCTCAAAAAAAATTATTGCAATACCTCGAAGGATCGTACCATAATTATGTTGCAGTGGATTCTTCCGTGCACATAAAAAGTATCAGCCAGCAACCAATAGAATTCGGGCAATATGTTTTATTGGGGATGCAGCAAATAATAGCGCAGCTGGTATTGATCACGATAACTGTAATTGCGATGTTTTTCTTTAATGCCAAACTATTTTTACTCCTGTTTATAATGCTACTGCCGCCGGTTATCCTGATCGCTTATCTTATTAAGCGTAAAACAGGCGAAGCAAAAAAACATATCAAAGAAAGCAGTGAAGGTTCTTTACAATATTTGAAAGAAACGATCAGCGGTTTTATTGAAAGCAGGATATACGATAGCAATGATTTCTTTACACAACGGTATGCAGACAAACAAAAAAAACTCAGCCGGTACCTGGGGGGTATCCATGCCGTGCAGGCAATGCCGGGCAGGATGATAGAAGTATTTGCTGTATTTGGTTTTTTTATTTTGATAGTGGTAAGTCATCTTACCTCCGGACAGGCTACACCATCTGTGATTACTATTGGTGCATTTATGGCGGCTGCCTATAAAATAATACCGGGCATGATAAAGATCCTCAACAGCAGCGGCATGATGAAAACTTATGAGTATACCATCAGCAATGTATCGGCAAATACAGTTGCAGCAATTAACAATACTTCGCTGCCGGCACCTGTTGAAATAGCATTTAAAAATGTTTCATTTTGCTATGCTGAAAAAATCATACTGGATAATTTTAGCTGCAGGTTTAATAAAAGGGAGTTTATAGGAATCAGTGGGCTATCAGGAAAAGGAAAAACTACGTTGATCAATTTATTGCTGGGATTTGAAGAACCTGTATCGGGAGAAATATATTTTGATGACAGGATAACTGATGCGGCATTGCGGCAGCAATACCGTAATCATGTAGCCTATGTAAAACAACAGGCTTTTTTAATTCATGATAGTTTTTTAGCCAATATTACTTTGAGTGATACAAATATCGATGACAAAAAACTGGCCGCAGCCATAGCAGCATCCGGGCTTAATGATATATTGATACAATACCCCAAAGGGATACACACGATAATTGCAGAGAACGGAAAGAATATCAGCGGCGGGCAACGGCAACGCATTGTAATTGCAAGAGCATTATACAAAAATGCCGGAATCATTATTTTAGATGAACCATTTAATGAACTGGATCAGGCGTCAGAAAATAAATTACTCGATCATTTTAAAAAGGAAGCGGCAGCAGGTAAAATAATTATTCTTATCACACATAATAGCAGCAGTCTTTCTCAATGCAGTAAAATTATTTCACTGGATGAAAATTAAGGAGCAAACATTGGTCATACTTACGCCGGGCTTTCCAAAAGATGAGCAAGACAGTACCTGTTTGCCATTACAGCAAAACCTGCTGATGGAAATAAAAAAACAATATCCCCGGTTAAATATAATCGTCCTTAGTTTTCAATATCCATTTGTAAAAAAAACATATACCTGGAACGGCATAACGGTGATTGCCTTTAATGGACAGAATAAAGGCGGACTGCCTAAATTATTAATAAGGTATAAAGTAAACACTGCTTTACAAAAAATACATAAGACTACGACCATCAATGCTGTATTGAGTTTTTGGTACGGCGAATGCGCATGGTTGGGTAAACGGTTTGCAGCAAAAAGCCGGGTAAAACATTATTGCTGGTTATTGGGGCAGGATGCAAAGCGCAACAATAAGTATCCCCAAAAAACAAACTTGCAAGGCAATGAACTACTGGCCCTTTCTGATTTTTTACAAAATGAGTTTGAAAGAAATTATAACATACGTCCATTACATGTTGTACCGCCAGGTATTAATGACGAAGAATATGAAACTATAATACCGCAAAAGCATATTGATATTTTAGCGGCCGGTTCATTAATTACTTTAAAGCAGTATGAAATTTTTATTGCTGTAGTAGCAGCAGTAAAAAAGCAACAGCCCAATATAAAAGCTGTACTTATTGGCGATGGCCCAGAAAAAAATAAATTACAGGCATTGATTGCAATGCAGGGATTAGAACAAAATATCAAACTGGCAGGAGCCTTATCTCACCAACAAACGCTGCAACAGATGCAACAGGCAAAAATATTTTTGCACCCTTCTTCATACGAAGGATTTGGTATGGTAAATATAGAGGCCTTGTATGCCGGATGCCAGGTGATCAGTTTTTGTAAACCTATGCTACAGGATATTGCACAATGGCATATTGTATCTTCGCAAGAAGGGATGTTTACAAAGCTGATGGAATTATTGCAGGATGAACATTTAAAGATTGAGATCATTTGTCCATTTACCATTGAGGATACTGCAAAAAAAATGATGACAATAATGGGACTTAACCCGCAGTGATGATATGATCTATTTTTTTTGCGATCGCTTCAAAGGATAATTCTTCTTTAAACTGCTGCATGGTTTTCTGACTTTCTTCTGCCCTATTTAATCCTACTGTATTTATTAAAGCCTGCAGTAATGCCTTTTCATTACCGGGTTCATATAATAGTCCACATTTTCCTGGTCCGGTCATTTTGCGAAAGGAAATAATATCGGTTAACACCGGGATGCAGCCGCAGGACATGGCTTCGCAAACCGCCACTCCACTGCCTTCGTGATGAGAACCGGAAATGATAAAATCTGCAGCATTAAACCAATCCTGTAATTGCTGGTGTGGTATTGCACCTACCAATTTTATTGCAGCAGGCGCTACATCATTTGACAGGATCATTTTATTGACCTCGTGTAACAGGCCCTCTTCCTGGTAGATCATATGCAATGTTGCCCGGGGTTGAAAAGATAAGAATTGTATGAATGCTTTTACAACAGTTAATGGATCTTTGTTGGCATCCAGCCGGCCTATCCATAAAAAATTTATTGATCCTGTTATACCCAATAATGATTTAGCTGCATGTTTATCCGAAGGATAAAAAATGGAGGAAGCCTGTATCACTTCAAAAATTTTACGTTGATCACTGATATTACCATGCTTTGTCCATGCAGCTCCAAATGCTGCGGAAGTAAACAAATATCCATTGATACATTTATCGGCCCAGCGCTGTAATAATATCCTCCAGCCTGTATAAGGTTTTTCCCCGCGGTGTAAAATGATTATTTTAATGCGCCTGCCAAATTTTAAACGAAGCTGAATAATTTGTAAAGGAAAGATGAAACCATTGATGAAAACCACATCTGGTTGTAATTGTTGTATCATGCCATGTAAGCGCCTCGGAAAATAAACCACCCGGCGCTTTAACCGGATAAAAAAATATTGCACGCCATTTTGAATCATTTGTCCTTCGTAGTTGATTCGTTCTATACCAATCACGTTATGCTTACTACTCAGGGCTTCAAGTATACCGGTATACCCTTCGATACGCTTCAACCATTCACCAGGTTGGTTATAACCTGCAGCACTTGCATAACTGGTAAAAATAAGCGTCATAAATGAACTGGTGAAGATTAAAAGATATCAATATCAGCAAAGTTGAATTTAATTTTTTCGGGAGGAATGACAGAGCCAAAATCCTGGAACAATACAGGATAGGAGGCAGACCCGGGATAATGTGCGGCGAACAGTTGTTGCAAATTTGTTCCCGGACTGCAATGAAACTGTATTTGCTGAATGCCCAGTTTTTTTGCCAGCTGTTTTAGTTTATTGATAACTATTATGAAATTGTTATTATCAATACCCTCCATATCGCCTATCATCATGCCGTGTTTGCTGCTGATCCATATTTTTGTATTATCAATGCTGATCACTGTAGATGGATTATACATTTTATATTCCAGGTAATCTTCATCACGGTACACACCTGCAAAACCGTCTTGTAATACTGAATTACGTATACCGTTTACCGGAACTGTTTTTTTAGCCAGTATAAAACTGCAATATTTTTTGTACCACCAATTAAAGATGCCCGATCGTTTGGATATCGATTGCAGCGGTAAACTGCTAACAGTAATATTATAATAAATCATGGTGTCCGTTATTTTCCAACCTAATTTATGTACAGCGCCATGATAAGAATTTTGATTCGGAAAACCGAAAACCAGTAAAATATTCAATTGTTTACAAAGGTTGAATGTGATAGTAGACAATTCAACAAACATACCTTTATACCGATGCCCCGGATGCGTCATGGTATCTGCCGATTGCGCTGCAAGAATTACCGTTTTTTTATATTGAATAAAACAAGGTATCACTGCATAGAATGCTACCGGAATATTGTCTTTATTGTACGCAATGAATCCTACATTCTCTATGCCGGTATAAGCGGTATTATATTTTTGTTGAAAATAATTGTTGCTAACTGCAGTGCCATAAACATATTGATGCAACCTCGCAATATCTGCAAGATTGCTTTTATTAAGCCGTACAATACAGTACTCTTTTTCAGTAATATTATCGATAGTGTCCATTAATGTTGGCATGCAGCTGGTTGATATTTGATATAAATGGATTTATGGTAAGTCTTTCTTTTAAACTAAGATCGGTTTTATCTGCTGCAGTGTTCAATGCTGTAGCTAATAAGCGGGTATAACCCACCTGCTTAGCCGCAACTGTTATTTCATTGGTATAAGAGCCATAGGGAAAGGCTAAAGCGTTGACGGCTTTACCGGTGATATTTTCGAGCCATGATTTTGACTGTATCATTTCCTGTGTTACATCTGCCAAAGGGATTTTTGCAAGGTCGTTGTGATACAAGCCATGACTGCCAATGGTTACCCATTTGCTTTGTGACAAAGTTTTAATTTGTTCTTCTGTCATCTGCAGCCAATAATCTTCATGTGCAATACGGGTAACAGCATCCAGTTGTTGCAGTACGGCCATTTTATCAGCAAAGCCCGTTTCCCGTAACGCAAGGGATAATGGTTTTTTAGTAGCAGCCGAAATGTATTTACCATTGCGATCTTTTATAAAAATGTTTTTGCTACATACTAACTCTTCCGGCCCGTATCGTTGTGCAATGCTCAACAGGTCATTCCATAAAAAGGCATATCCTGCCGAACGGATACCCGTAATAAAAAAACTGGCAGGTATTTTATATTTTTCTAAAAGCGGTAAAACGTATTTATAATTATTGGCAAAACCATCATCAAAACTTAAGCAAAGGTTAAACCGGTCTTTACTAAAACGTTGGGCATAATAATCATCCAGGGAAACCAGGTTACAATATTTTTTATAAAATTGTAACTGTGTTTCAAATTTTTTTGCGGTTACAAATAATGTATTAAACTTCAGAAAATCTTTAGTGCAGATACCGTGGTAAACCAATAGTCTTGACCCCGGCGTATTTTTCAAAAAAGACCTTCCCGATCCAAGCCACCATGCAATATCAAGCGGAAGCCCTTTTACCCTGCTGCGGAGCCAAAAAATATTGTTAGTGAGCTTATTTATTTTTTTTGGCACCGTAATTTTTTTCTTAGTTTTAAATATGTTGTTTGCAAAAAAGCTATTGAACAAATTAACCGGGCTCCACTATAACCAGGAATACCTTTGTTTTGGCAAAGAGACTTTTAGTCAGCCTCTTCATCTTTATTTGACAACTAATAACTATATCATTAAAGATATTACTAACCAGCATCTTTTTATTGGTTATTGTCCCCTGTTGTTTGCCATTACAGCTATTGAATTACCTGACAACATAAGGTTAACTCTTATCAACAAGTTCCTATCACCAAACGAACAATTTTCGAAAAAGGATGCCATTGGCATATTGAATTTAAAAAAGATTAAAAAGCAGGATACCGGTAACATGCCTGCTTCTTATTATGAAGGAGTTGATGGTACACATCATTTTATATCGTTGTTTCAGCAGTTTATTAATAATATCTATAACCGCCTGTACAATAACAGGCCCGGAAACATTTTTTTACATACCAATTTGTACCGGCAGGTACAAATTGCTTATGCGATACCCAGAAGTATTTCTCTTATCACCATCGGCAATGAAGGCTTGTTCAATTTATTTCCTACCGACTTAAACGGGCAAGTTGACGAAGAACATTATATTATTTCGCTTCGTACGGGCGGAAAAGCACTGGAACAGGTAGAAAAAATTTGTAAGGTTTTGCTATCAGAAGTCGATGCCCAGGCATGTAAAACGGTATACATACAGGGCAAAAATCATATGCAGGAAATGAAACCTCCATCCGGCTTTCCTTTCAGCCATTTGCTTTCAGCAACTTTTAACTGGCCTTTACCCGAAAAAGTTGTTTCCTATAAAGAACTGATTTTTACCGGCGGGTTTGTACTGGGTATCCATAAAATACTGCTGTTTAAGATTATCTCGTACCATCAAATACAGCCTGGAACCAGTACACTTGCACATATTCACAACTCCTATGCCACCTGGCGCTATAAAAATAATCTGCCGGGCAACTATTTACCCCGATAAGCCGATTTAAATGGTAGTAGTTACATTAAGATAAAGCGGCATGAACAAAGTACTCCTGTTTAACCCACGAAGTGCAAATTATAAACCGAGGATCCCTAATTCCATTCTCAGTATTGCTTCTTCCATTGAAGGATTGTACGATTACGTAATCGTGGATGGAAATTTAGAACAGGACCCCTGGCAGAAAATACATCAATATTTAGCACAGGGGGGCTTTGGCTATTTTGCCAGTACCTGTATGCCGGGGCCGCAGTTAAAACAAGCCATACCTATTTCTAAAAAGATACGGGAACTATTTCCTGGAATTACGATCATCTGGGGTGGTTATTTTCCTTCCAACCAGTTCAAGGTAGTATTGCAGTCTTCTTTTATTGATTTTGTGATCAACGGGCCAGGAGAAAAATCTTTCCCGGCTCTATTGCATGCTTTGGAAAAAAATGAGCCTTACGAGTTTATTCATAACCTGATTTATAAATCGGGCGACAAGATCATTAAAACTGCAAAAGACGAATTATACGACCCGGATACTTTACCGGCATTACCTTACCAGTCATTAAACCGTTTCTATCCATTAAAACATTATCTCGGTAAAACATACTTAGGTACCAAAACGATCGCCTATCATTCCAGCATGGGTTGCCCATTTAAATGTTCTTTTTGTGCGGTGGTGCCTATTTATAATGCGAGATGGCGCGGTAAATCGGCACAACTGATCTACAAAGACATTAAATATTTAAAGGAAAACTTTGGCGGTAATGCTATTGAATTTCATGATAATAATTTTTTTGTTTCGGAAAAACGAACCATTGAATTTTCCAAACTGATCAAACCCGAAAAAATGATCTGGTGGGGCGAGGGAAGAATTGATACCATTGATAAATATTCGGATGAATCATTGGCGCTCATGCGGGAAAGTGGTTGTAAGATGATCTTCTTTGGTGCGGAAACGGGCAATGATGAAGTATTAAAAAAAATGGATAAAGGCGGAACACAAACAGCCGCCGAGATTAAATCATTTGCTGCACGCATTGCAAAGTTTGATATCATTCCCGAGTATTCATTTGTGTTAGGTACACCTGCGGATACACCCGAACAGGCAATGAAACAGATTGACCAGGATATTGCCTTCATTAAAGAGATCAAACAGATCAATCCCCGGACAGAGATCATCATTTATGTGTACAGTCCAGTACCTACCGAGGGAAGTGATATGTACAATAAAGCATTGAGCGGGGGGTTCCATTTTCCCGAAACGCTGGAAGACTGGATAAGTCCACAATGGGATAAGTTTGACCTGAGAAAAAATCCATTAACGCCCTGGCTAACGCCGGAGATGATCAATAAAATAAAAGATTTTGAAACGGTATTGAACGGGTATTACCCTACCGCATCCGATATACGATTAACCAGTTTTAAAAAGAACATCATCCGCAATATTGCATCGTTTCGGTATAAGACCGGCTTATATCATAAACCTTACGAATTAAAGGCACTACAGGTATTATGGAAATACCGTCAGCCGGAAATAGAAGGGTTTTAAATTTTAACATTGTATACTATATTTAAAAATATCGTTTCTCATACCTACAAACCATTAGTGGTAAAATACCTTTCCAAAACAAGGGTATACCGGTATAAAGATATCAGGCTGGAGATTCCTCCACAGGTTTTTCATCCCGGCTTTTTTTTCAGCACGCAGGTATTGTTACGTTATATTAATACATTGTCTTTACAGCACAGGCGTTTTTTAGAACTGGGCTGCGGCAGCGGATTGATCAGCATTGCAGCGGCTAAGCAACAGGCCCGTGTAACCGCTACAGATATCAATGAGGTAGCGATACAATCGCTTAAAACAAACAGCAGGCAAAATCATGTTACTATTGAGCTCATCGAATCAGACCTGTTTAGTAATATCCCACCACAGGAGTTTGATATTATTGCTATTAATCCCCCTTACTATAAAAAACAACCCATACAGGCAAAGGATTATGCCTGGTTTTGTGGTGAAAATGGAGAATACTTTGAAGCGTTATTTGCATCGGTAAAAAAATACAGTGCAACGGATTGCCAGATAGTAATGGTGCTATTTAACGGTTGTGATATGGAGATGATAAACAACTATGCGGCAAAAAATAATTTTACACTTCGCTGTGTACAGCGCAACAAAAATATACTGGAAGAGAATACCATTTTTAAAATTGAAAGCAGCATATGAGTGCCGTATTTACATATAATGAAACGGACGGGTTTGAGAAACTGTACAGGCAACTGCACGAAAAAGAAGGACGGTTATATAATGATGAAGAGCTGGTACAATTACCGCGAACAAAATATGGAGATGTTAACTGCCGGGAATGGTTGAAGAGAAACAATTCGCTGAAAAGATTATTACATTATTTAAAACAAAAAAGGGATGCGCTGAATATACTGGAAGTGGGTTGCGGTAATGGCTGGCTGGCTGCGCAACTGGCCCGCAATACAAAAAATAATGTCACCGGTATTGATATTGATAATACCATGATTGAACAGGCCAAAAGGGTTTTTGCCAACCTGCCTAATTTAGATTTTATAGAATTTGACTTTAACAATGAATATTTTGAAGAACAAAAATTTGACATCGTAATATTGGCTGACAGCCTGCAGCATTTTTATTCTTTTAAAAAAACAATGGCAACTGCAATGGAGCATTTAACCTTGCAGGGGGAGATACATATTATGGATACCGCATTATACGGGCAGCATGAAGTAGCTGCGGTAAGGGAACGAAAAGAAAATTACCTGCACTCTATTGGCCTTGAACAACTGGCTGCATTTTATTTTTATCATAGTATGGATGAGCTTAAAAAATATAATTATAGGGTTTTGTACGATCCTTATTCATGGATAAACCGGGTGCTGCATCACAACAGCCCGTATTATCATATCATCATTAAAAACCGGTATCAATAGGGAATGCAAAATGTTTTAACCACATATAAAAGATACCGCAGTCTGCAAACGCATGTAATAAGTAGTTTGCCGATAGTGATATTAATGCCGCACAGCGCCTGCAATTGCCGTTGTGTAATGTGTGATATCTGGAAAGGCAATCATAATTTAAAACAGTTAACAGAAAACGATATCAGTAAACTCTTAAGTGCATTAAAAGATTTTGGTACGCAGCAGGTAGTAATGTCGGGAGGAGAAGCTTTACTGCACCCCCATTTTTTCAATCTTTGTAAAATAATAAAGGGAAGAAAAATAAAGATCAGTTTACTATCAACAGGATTGACGCTTAAAAAAAATGCCGCGCAAATTGCCGAATGGGTGGATGATATTATTGTTTCTTTGGACGGCGACGAAGCTATGCACAATACCGTACGTAATATTCCGGACGCATTTAAAAAACTGGTGGAAGGTATTGCCGCAATAAGGGCTATTGATCCGCTGTTTAAAATTACCGGGCGTACAGTGATACACCGGAAAAATTTTGCCAGCTGGCCAACAATCATTGATGCGGCAAAAAATATCGGCCTGGATCAAATCAGTTTTTTGCCTGCAGATGTCGGTAGTCATGCCTTCAACCGCGAAATTTTATGGGATGAAAGCCGGCAACATGATATTTTACTTAGCAGAGAAGAATTGCCGCAAATGAAAAAAGTAATTGACCAGCTGGAGATGGATCACGCCAATGATTTTATAAATACTTATATCGCGGAATCGCCTCAAAAAATCAGGAAGATATATGAGTATTACGCTTCTTTTTATTTGCTCAACCCGTTGCCTTATAAAAAATGCAATGCGCCATGGGTATCTACGGTTATTGAAGCTGATGGTACGGTGCGGCCATGTTTTTTTCACCAGCCTATCGGCAATATTCATTCCACTTCCTTACATGAGATCATTAATGGAGAAGCTGCAGTCAATTTTAGAAAACAACTGGATATGGATAAAAATGATACCTGTTTAAAATGTGTTTGTTATTTAAATCTTCCACCACAAACTAAATTGTTGTGAGCAAAATTCTTTTTTCTCATTCTTATTTTTTGCGCTTCGATCCAAAGCAATGGTCGCTGGGGCAACCTTATGCACCATTGGGCACTTTATATGCTGCTGCTTTTATGAGAGAAAACGGTTTTGCTGTTTCCTTGTTCGATACCATGTTCAGTCAGCAGCCGGAAGAAGTAATTCCTGCATTGGAAAAATCGGCACCTGAATTTTTTGTTATTTATGATGATGGGTTTAACTACCTCACCAAAATGTGTCTTACCAATATGAGGGAAGCTGCATTTAAAATGATCGCCTATGCAAAACAAAAAGGTTGCACAGTGATCATTTCCAGTTCGGATAGCACAGACCGGTATGAATTATATTTAAATGCAGGCGCTGATTTTATTTTATTGGGCGAAGCAGAAATGACTTTGCTGGAATTAACCACGGCGGTAACAAAAAATGAAACAGATTTTTTTGGTATAGAGGGATTGGCATTCCTGCACAATAATGCTGTGGTTAAAACGCACCGGCGCAGCGTAATGAAAGAACTGGATACATTGCCTTTTCCTGCCTGGGATATCATTGATATGACGCCTTATAAAAAAATGTGGTTAAAACATGCCGGCTATTTTTCGATGAATATGAGTACCACAAGGGGTTGTCCTTTTAAATGTAACTGGTGCGCCAAACCAATTTATGGCAACAGGTATAATGTAAGAAGTCCGCAAAATGTGATTGCCGAATTACTATTATTAAAAGAAAAATTTCAATTTGACCATATCTGGTTCTGCGATGATATTTTTGGTTTAAAACCCGGCTGGGTAAATGCATTTGCCAACGGGGTTGAACAACATCAATTGCAGTTTAGTTTTAAAATGCAGGGCAGGGTAGATCTGTTATTGCAGGAAAATAATATTAAAGACCTGGCAAGGGCCGGTTGCAGTAATATATGGATGGGTGCAGAGAGCGGCTCACAAAAAATACTGGATGCCATGGATAAGGGCACTACCGTACAACAGATTTATGATGCTGCACGGTTATTAAAAAAGAACGGGATCAATCCTTCTTTCTTCATCCAGTTTGGTTACCTGGATGAAAACAAAGAAGATATTCAACTCACTTTAAAAATGATCAGGGAATTATTACCACACGAAATTGGTATTTCTGTTTCTTATCCTTTACCAGGTACTGTATTTTTTGAAAAAGTAAAAGATCAACTACAGCAAAAAACCAACTGGACAGATTCAGATGAAATGGCATTGATGTTCCGCAATACCTATCAACCGGCATTTTATAAAGTATTGCATAAATATGTGCATGCCAGTTTTCAACAGCACAAGGCAATAGAATCAGCAAAAAAAATAATTACACAACCAACGTTGTTGTCGTTTAAAAAAATTAAAAAAGCAGCATCAGTATTATATTATCTACCTGTAGCTATTATTCATCGTAAAAGATTAAATACTTTTCAACCTGTATAGCATGAACGCCACGTCTGTATTTGATATACTTGCTCAAACCTATGATGTTGATTTTACAACATCAAGGATAGGACAGCTGCAACGTAAAAGGGTACGTCATTTTTTAACTATGTTGTTAAATACAATGAACAGGCCATTACAAATACTGGAGATAAATTGTGGTACAGGCGAAGATGCCCTATGGCTGGCATCGTTGGGGCATACTGTTGTAGCTACGGATGCATCGGCATTGATGATTGAAAAAGCAAAAAATAAATTACAAAATGATCAAAACAATATATCCAATATTAGCTTTTTGCAATGCTCCTTCGACCAGCTTGCGGGCGAATTTGAGGAAAGTAAATTCGACCTGGTCTTTTCCAATTTCGGCGGACTGAATTGTGTGAATGAAAATGCATTACAGCAATTAAGTAATGATCTGTCAGCAATAACGAAAGCGGAGGGCAATATCTTTTTCGTAATAATGGCAAAGCAATGTATATGGGAAATACTGTACTACGGTATAAAAGGAAAATTTACAACAGCTTTCCGCAGGCGTAAAAATCAACTCAATTTTAAAATTGATGAAGAACAACTACCCATACATTATTATTCTCCCGGAAGAATAAAAAAAATATTCGGCATATCATTTCATTACAGGAATAAAAAACCGGTAGGACTTTTTATTCCGCCTTCTTACCTGGAAAAGCAATTTGAACTGCGGACGAATATGTTACAACGTTTGAATGGTTGGGAAGAAAAATTCAGCCCTGCTGTACTATCAGATTTGGCGGATCATTATTGTATCAGTTTTACTAAAACCACTGCTAAAAAATGAGTATACTATTAACACACGGCTATTTTTTAGCGGAAGACCCAAAGGAGCAGGTAATCATGCGGCCTTACCCACCGTTGGGTATATTGTATGTATCTGCTTACCTGGAAGCCAATGGTTTTATGAATGAAGTATACGATGCTACCTTCAGTAGCCTGGAAGCATTGAAACAACATATCACTTCAACAAAGCCTGCTATCATTGGTATTTACACCAACCTGATGACGAAACTGAATGTGCTTAAAATAATACAGTTTATAAAAGCTGATCCTGCATTACAACATATAAAAATTATTTTGGGCGGACCAGAAGTACGCAATCATAAAGAGAAATTCCTTGAATTTGGAGCCAGCGTGATTGTATTTGGAGAAGGAGAAGATACGATGCTGGAATTGATCAAAGCCTGGTCCTCGGGTGTGGAGCCTGATTTACATTTGATGCAGGGCATTGCTTTCAAAAGTAACGGCGAAGTGGTAGTGATGCCCGACAGGGTTTTGATCAGGGACATTAATCAACTACCTTTTCCTAACCGGAAAAAAATTGATCTGCAGTTATATTTTGATGTATGGAAAAAAAAGCATGGCTTTAGTATGGTAAACGTAAATACCATGCGGGGTTGTCCCTATTCCTGCAAATGGTGCAGCAGGGCAGTATACGGTACCAGTTACAGGCGCCGCAGTCCAAAATTGGTGGTTGATGAAATACAATGGTTGCAGGCCAATTATACATTTGATATGATCTGGTTTGTTGATGATGTGTTTACCATTAATCATAAATGGCTGCATGAATTTGCTGAAGAGATTGCAGTAAGAAAAGTAAAAGTTTCTTACGAGATCATCACAAGAGCAGACAGGGTAACCGAAGAAGTATTGCAATTGCTACAGCAAAGTGGTTGCTTCAGGGTATGGATAGGCGCAGAAAGTGGTTCACAAAAAATTATTGATGCCATGGACAGGAGGGTGAAAGTAGAACAGGTGAGAGAAAGTATAAAACTGGTTAAGCAATACGGGATGGAGGCGGGCACATTTATAATGCTGGGTTATCCAGGTGAAGATGAGTCGGATATTAAAGAAACACTCCATCATTTAAAATATTCCGATCCCGATCACTACACCATTACAGTCGCCTATCCTATTAAAGGGACACCGTTGTACGGCGAGGTGGAGAATATTTTTACAGAAGATTTACCCTGGGAAACTACTACCGACCGGGATATTGATTTTAAACGCACTTACAAAAGAAGTTATTATAACCATGCATTACGCTGGATAAATCTTGAAATGCTGTACCATAAAAAAAAGCAGGAAGCAGGAAGTATACTGATAAAATTCAGGGCAATGAAAGCCAGGAGCATGATGTGGCTTAACCGTATAGCCTGATAACTATAATTGTACGCTGCTCGTTTTTATATGCAGCAGATGATTCAGCTTTAGTAAATATTGATTTACTACTTTGTCCTGGAAATTTTTTGGGTCCGGTTTGGAGTAATGCTTCCCCACTACCATTCCCATGGTAATGCCCTTGCTGTTCAATTCCTGGTTTTGGGTTTTCTTTTTCCATCGTTTACCGGTAATGTGCATCAGGCGTTCATCAATGGCATTGCCGAAGGAGCCGGACAATGTTTTCTCTACCATTCTCCTGATCAGTCCGCGTTTTATTTCAAAAGAATCGGCCGCAGAAAAATTATGCATGGGAAAATATTTTTTTGCCCAGGCATTCCCACTAAAAAAATGGCTCATACTTTTTTTACCCCATAACGGTACCAGTGTTACAATTTCCATTGCAGTGAAAATATTTTTCTCTGTTATTTCCGGTTCTGCTTCATCAACATAATAATTCATGCAAAACCAATGTTGCCTGCCGGTTAAAAAAGTTATTTTTTTGTAGAGATGCATTATGGTTCTCGCTATCCATAAACGATTTGCTTCGGTAACAATAAAAAAATCAATATCCGAATTTTCGGTAGCTACATTTTTCGACAAGGAACCTGATACGGCTATTGCTTTTACAAAAGGAAATTTTGACAATAGCGCAGCCACTTTACGGGCTGTTTCCATTTGGCCGATGGCTAAAGAATTTCCCTTGCGCCTTTTTTCTGCGATAGTGCAATCATTTTGAAGGGAAAAAAAATTACTGAATTCAAAAATGACCTTTTCTTCAAGTAAGTTAATTATGGCTGCATCAATAGAACTGGTGCCGCTATGATCAGGATGAAATAAATAAATTTCTTCCCGGGTGAGTGGATAATTAAAGATATCAAAGTATCCCAGTGTTTTTAATATGTTTTGGTCAGTAGTTGTCAAACGCTGATAGTGTTTTTAGTTGGCATACCATGCTGCCGTTTGTTGTTTTTGCAATTGCCGCAACTTTTGATATTTTAAGAAACTTTGCTGGGCGCTGCAAACTGCAATGGTAAAACCTTCACGACCATCTAAAAAACCCATTCTTAAAATATAGCCATTCAAAAATGCCCATAAAGGGCTAAAAACAATTTTAAGCCGGTATTTTCTATAACCGGCGTCATATAATGACTGTGCAGCGATGGTACTTATTTCTTCATTGCGTTTTTTGTATTCATCTGCGTTTGAAAAAGAATAGTGCAACAGGTCGCCGCTTAATAATTTTATCACCGTCCCTTCTTCCATAATAATTTTATCGTGTGGGTTAAGGCCGCCGCATTTACCCAGTTGTTTGTTAAAGAGCCGTAATTTTTTATCCGGGTACCATAAACCATGCCTGATGAATTTGCCTCCAAAAACATTACAGCGTTTCATGGTATAGGCGCTATAGGTAAAATCCTTTTTTACTTCCGATATGGCTGCCGAAAGTTCATCACTTAACATTTCATCGGCATCAATCAGCAATACGTAATCATTTGAAGCCAGCTGTATCGCCTTATTCTTCTGGCTGATATAACCTGAAAAATAACACTGCGATACTATTGCTCCACATGCCTTCGCAATGGATACGGTATTGTCGTTCGAATAGGAATCCAGTACAATAATTTCGTTGGCTACTTTATTAACCGACTCAATACAATACCTGATATTTTTTTCTTCATTGTACGTAATAATAACAACTGACAAATCGGGCATCGGCTTTTTATTTATCTATAATTTAAACGTAATTTATTCAGGCACGGTTGCCTGTTTTGGTATTAAAGCTGTAGCAGCAACAGCTTCCGTTGTTCCTGCCAATGAAAAAAAAGACATGAAAAAACTATAAAAAAATATGCCTTTGTTGAGGTCAAGGAAATTTTCCGAACAGCATACCACTGTAATGATGATCATGAAACTTAAAAACAAAGGATCTTTATTTTGAATGGCCCGGCTAAAACCAAAGTATAAAACGTAGCCAAAAAATGCCAGTCCAATGATTCCCATCTTGATTAAAATGCTGAGGTATTCATTGTGACTATTCAATTCATTCAGGTAAGATATATACATTCCCTTTTCGTAATATTTTTCTTTCAACAGTGGTATCTCTGATCCATTTCCATAACCAATTACCGGGGATTCTTTTACCAATTCCATAATGGCTGCCCAGCGGCTGGCTCTCGGTTCGGTGTTCTCTATTATTTTTACTTCGTTACTAAGGTCGGTTTTCAGATTACTGATATACCTTTCTTTAAAAGCATCTATCGAATAGATGGCCGTGAGGCTTACAATAGATATCACAGATGCAGTGATCAAAAAGAAAATTCTTTTCCTCCCTTTAAATAGCAAAAAGGGAAAGCCAATATTTAATACAATAAGAAACGCAATAAATACCGCCCTTGAAGAAAGTTGTATTATGGCAGCCAGTAAAATTAGTATAGCAACTGCGTAGAAAGATTTTGCGATCATATTGTTATCCTTAAACAGCAGGAATAAAAAAACAGCTACTGCAAAAGCACAGTAAGCAGCGAGATAAGTGGCGTGCATGGCTAACGGCAATGCAAAATTATGATTCATGAATGGGAGCGTAAACATTACCGACAAGGGTAAATGAAAGCCTTTTATTGTTACAAAGGCATTTATATACAGGTAAGCAATAGCCACCACACAGGATAAACCAAAAATATGAAATAGATGGAGTTTGTATTTTTCCAGGTCTAATTCAATAAGCGAAAACAATACAGGTAAAATGATGATTGCCGACTGTTTACCTGCTTCGCTGAACGCAGCTTTTTTATCGGTACTATATAAAACAGCGATCAATGCCAGTAAATAAAAAGCGACCAGTATAAGAAAAGGTTTACTGAAAATATTTTTCAATTTTGCTGCCCTGGTATGAATTATAGTATGCAAGCCAAAACTTACCAGGATGATCTCGCTGTAAAATAAATCAAATGGTAATGCTGCCACGAAAGCGGCCAAATGATAATAAGTTATTTTATTAACGACAGTATCGTTGATGAGTAATAATTTTTTCATTTCTTCGACTGGTTATAGCATTGCAGTATATATTCTTCGTACATATTTACTATGTTGGGCCAGTTATATTCTTCTTCAATTTTTATATAATTGTTTTGTACCATGATGGCGCTTTCCTTATGGCCGTTACTTTTAACCACTACTTTTCGTACGTCTTCTGCAGTACTAAAATAATAGGCATCGCCATTTAATACTGCCCGGTTAAATGCATTATCGTGTGCTACAATGATAGAGCTGTTGGCCATAGCCTCCAGTAATGAGGGGTTAGTACCGCCTACACTATGGCCATGGAAATACAATTTGCAAAAAGCCCTTAATGTATTGGTGATCTCGGCATCAAAAATGGCACCTGCAAAATGAATGCGTTCATCTGCATGGTATTTTTTGTACATCAACCTGCCATAGGAATTATTGTAGTTACCAATTACAATGAATTTTTTTTCTGAATTGCTTTGATGAAAACCACTTAATATCATATCGATATTGTTTTCCGGTTCCATTCTTGCCATCAGCATGTGATAATCATATTTTTCTACCTGGTATTTTGCCAGTATGCATTCGTTTTTATTGGCAAAGATCTCGGCGCCGTAAGGAATATATTTACTGGTAATATTGTATTTGTGCTCTACATAGCTTTGAATAACGGTGGAATCTGCTATAAAATAGTGACTGTACCTTACAGCCAGCTTTTCTGCATATTTTAAAAAATGCTGAACAGGTTTGGTGTACTTATCCCTTTTCCATTCCATGCCATCCATATTGGAAATGATCACCGCATTCTTTGGAAATAGTTTACCCCATACCGAACTGCTGGTATAGCCTAAAAACAGGATCACATCAAAATGTTTTTTCCTGGCATCCCTTATACAATTAAGGTCATAAATAAACTGGCCGGCTGTACCCATCATACTTTCTGCATCAAAGCAATGCACCAGTTTTACACCCTTGTATTGGTTGTCTTTGTAAGGGTGGTTGTGCGAATTATATACGGTTACATCATGCCCTTTATTTAAAAGGCCCACAGCAAGGTATTGTGCCATCTGCTCAAACCCACCATAATAATTGGGTATACCCCTTGATCCTACTATTGCAATTTTTAATGACTCCATTGCGCAATGTTTTTTTTGTAAACTGACAACGTTTGTTCCGCTGTTTTTTTCCATGTATAATTGTTGCTGATTTTTTCCTGTAACTTGTTTTTCGTTTCTGCTACGGCATTTTGTACGGCTTCGTAAATACTTTCTGGCTGCCCCGGATCACAATAAAATGCATCCTCTTTAAAATACGATTTGGCATAACCGTTATGCGTGATAATGATATTACAACCCATTGCAGCAGCTTCCATCGATGATAAACCGCAGATCTCGAACCAGCTGGGCAGAATATGTATTTTGGCCGCGGCATAATAACCGGCCAACTCCTGCTGTGGTAAATGATCGATGAACCGGATATTCTTTCCTGCTATTTTTTTACATTGCTGGTAATACCGTTGCTGGTTAGGCGCCGCATTACCGATCAATACAAGCTGGTAATCCGTGTTGCTTAATGCCTTAATAAGATTGTACTGATTTTTTATGCCTTCAATGCGTGCTACGCACAATACTAAATTTTGTTGCCGCTCAACAGCGTGATCGGGTTTGAATAATTCTGTATCTACACCATTATAAATGAGCTCAAAAGCCGGCAGTACATTGTATTTTTTTACCAGTTCCCAATACTCTTCTTCAGCCTGTACAAAAACACAGCTGGCTTTTTGCAAAATTTCCCGGATACTTCTTCGCTGCCCTTTCCATAGATAATTTGTACTTACCAGTTTATCTTTTCCCTTTACAAAGCGGTAAATGGTTTTGATGTATTCAATGCCATCTGCCGACAGGGCATTAAATATTTTCCCTGTCCACCCTCCACGATGTTGTTTATCATAAAAAGAATAATCAATTAGTATGGCAGATACTACAAAAGGTTTTTTAGATTGGGTGATATGTTTTAAAATATCAGCGGGCCTGGTGATATTGAAAAAATGTAAGAGATCATATTGCTGGTAATTTATTTTTTCATTCGTTAAAATAATATCAACGACCACCTGTAAGCTGTTAAGCATGCGGGCTGTTTGCAATACCTGTTGCGTATCGCCACCCGGTACTGTGTATAATGTTGATCTTGTTATAAAAACTATTTTCATTTGTTATTAATTACTATGTTCAGCATCGTTCTTTAATAAAGTTTGCCGGTACCCCTGCGTAAATGCTGTCTTTTTTATAAGTACCTGCTGTTACCAATGAGCCTGCTGCAATGATGCAACCATCCTCAATGGTTACACCATCCAGTATGGTGGCCTTGGATCCTATCCAGCAATTATTGCCAACCTTTATACCCGCGTGATTTACTCCCTGCAAGCGGATGGGTACATCGGGATCAGTATAATTATGGTTCTCTGCATGAAAGCTGATAAAATTTCCCATAATGGTGTCGTTACCAATTTCAATACCACCTGCGCAACCAAAAAAATTATCTGCTCCCAAACCCACATTATTGCCCACTTTCATTCCTTTGCCGATAAACTGCAGGTTACCTGTACATTCAATGGTTACCTTTTTCCCTATGGAAACATTATTACCCATTACAATTCCCCCGGTGGATAATGCGTCGATATAGCAACCGTTATTTATAGTAACCAGCTTTCCCACATTTATTTTTGATCTTGCTTTAATGGTCACCTGCCTGCCAATAAAAAGCATCCCCTTATTACTGATACGGCTAAAGAAACCACGTATGAACATGATACAACGTGTTATAGATAAAGAAAGCAAATAGGAGGTAGGCATACTGCTGTCAATTTCAAAAGGGGCTCCTTTTAATTTTGATAATATCGTATTGAACAGTTTCCGCATAGCCTCCCTGGTTATTTAACTTTATAGATTGATTTTAAAATATTTTCCGGGAAGAATGATAGCCCCATCAGCATATAGCCCTGTAGCTTTAAGGGATATGTTTTTATCAGTTGCGATATGTTTTTCCTGGCTTGTGCAGGCTGATAATTATTGAACAGGTATTTTTTTGCCAGTAAGGAGTAATATGAACCCCTTTTTATTTTATCAATATCCTGGCTTTTGATAATGTTTAATATTTCATCTCCATCCCTTTTTGAAATGCTGCCTTTTTTTAACGCTTCATATTTTAATTCGCTAAAGCGCTGGCCTCTCCACTTCTCATCTATGGTAACCGACTCTGGGTTAAACCTGTATTGTACTAAATTTTCTGCCAGGTTATGTACTTTGCCCAGGCTGATCAATTTGCGCCATAATAAATGATCTTCAAAATTGTGTGCATTCACATCATACATGCCGGCATCTATAACCGCCTGCTTTTTATAAAAAACAGTCGCATGAGAGAAAGGGCAGATATGGTAGTCCAGTCTTTTTATTTCATCACTGCTGTAACCGGCATACCTGTGGGTAAAAACAAATTCACCATTCATGTCAATGTATTCAGCATCACTGCCCACTAAAATGTATTCAGGATTTTCTATTAAGAAATGATATTGTTTTTCCAGCCGTAACGGATAACTGATATCATCGGCATCAAACCGGGCAATATAATTGGCATTGGCCTTAGTTAATCCATGGTTTAATGCAGCAGATACACCCTGGTTAGACTGATTGATCAGCCTTATTCTTTTATCATTAAAAGAGTGAATGATCTTTTGGGTATCATCAGTAGAGCCATCATTGATGATAAGTAATTCAAAATCGGTAAAGCTTTGGTTTAATGCAGAAGTTATTGCAGCTGCAATATATTTTTGCGCATTATAGGCAGGCATTAATATGGTGATCATTGGCGCATTCATAATTGCGGCTCCTCCCTGCGACCATCTTTTTGATCAGTAAATAATAATAGTTCAAAGAGCACCACGATAGAAAATTGCTCAAACCAGAATTCTGCAAAAAAAGCACCGGCCAGGATAAAGAGTAACGGCAATGCAAAACTCTTTTTATGGATGCGACGGATAAAAAATCCAAAGTATACGCCTAAAAGTAATAGTCCTGCAACCCCATATTCGCCTGCTACCTGGAAGTAAACGGCATCGGGTGTATTGGAAGCTTCGTGTTTGCTTTGTTCCTGCGAATGATAATGGAGGTATAAAAAAAGATGATTGTATAAAAAATCCTGGCTGATATATTTTAGTGCAGATGGATATTGCCCGGCCATGTTAAGCAATGTAGCTTTAAAGGCAAGACGGGATGAAAAATTACCCATACCATCACCTGTAATTATTTTAGAGGGATGCTCTTTTAAAAAACTCACCAATTGTTTTGCCGCAGTCCATTTGCCCGGGCTCTTCCAGTTATATTGTTTTTTAAGACTATCCAGTTCCCTTGCACTGAATACCTGGTTCAGGAAAATGCCATAACGACTCATCTTGTCTTTAACAAATTCTGTTTCCCGAAACTGGTAAAATACCGTGTTGCTTTTTACAGCGATGCTATCGGGATCAATAACAGGTACAATAATCGCCGGCATGGCAGCTTTGGTAATAACGCCCAGGCTATTCATGCTGTCGATATAATTTTGTGCATGTTTTTTTTGCCTTTCTTCAATGCTTAAAATACTGTCGGGCTGTTTTTTTAATTCATCAAGGGTAAATACTTTTTCTTTGGGAAGATCGTAAGGCTTATCGATAACGCTGTAAAAAACCCTGCCTACATGTTCATTATTTTGCGGCGAAATCTTTACCATAAAAACAACAAGCATAGCGATAAAAATAACCAACACACTTTTCTGGATCCTGCTGCTGTAAAAAATAAAGATGAAAACAAAAACAGCAAGTAGAATAAGGTTTGCAAAATTGCTGGCCAGCATCAACAGGCAGGCCATCGCAGTTAATGATAATAAAATCTTTTTCCGGTATAAAAAATACAGTACGGCAAATACGGTGATAAAAGCAGTGGTAACCGGCGCATCTAAAGTTACTCCCGTAATAGCGTCCCCGGTGCTGATATAATATTTTTGATTTAATCCTTTATAGGTGTAAGGGTTTATCACACCCGTTTCAATAACAATACTGATAAAATTGATGACTATAAAAATAATATGCAGGATAAAAAAGGCAGTTATGGTATTGTGTAGTTTGGCAGCAGCTTCTTTTTGAACCAGTAAAAAAGTATTATAGGTGATAACCGCACTTAATACCCAGAATGCGACTGCAACTAATGTAGTTAAAACAGCAGCTGATGTATTGCTTTTAAAATGCAATGCAAGATTAATGAAGCCTATAATGACCATTCCAAAATAAAAAAACAGGAAGCGCTGTTTAAAAAATCCCTTAACAGAAATATCCTTTCTGTTAAGTACTACTATCAACAAAACAGCAACCAGTTTTATAACCAGCTTTACATTGAGCACCAGCAGCATAAAAATCAACAGGGGCCAGCTTATTGATGCGGCCTTTTTTTTGATGATATGTATAAATGATGCGTTCATTTTATTTAATTATTTACCCACCCATGCTTTTACTGTTTTCCAGTCGTTGGCTTTTACCTGCCTTGTGATAAATAGCAGTAAGGCATATAATGAAACAGCAATTATGGTTTTGATATAGATGGAACCTTTGAAATATTCAACCGCCAGTGCGCTTGCTACTGCTGCAGCAATACAGCAGATCAACGACTGCCAGCTTTCTTTTATTTTTATAAAAATGGATAAGCGGAGATAAATTATATACTCGGTAATAGTGGCTAAAAGATATACCATAGCGGCACCGGCTGCATTTAATAAGGGGATCATCAACAGGTCGCCAATAACAATGATCAAACAGGTGATGGCCGTAATCCTTAAAATACGGGAGAGGTGATTTTGCGCAAATTCTATAGTCCACAATAAATTGATCATGTATTGAAAAGGAATAGAAAAAGAAAGTAAGAGGAAGCTGGTTTTGTTTACAGCGCCGTATTTATTGTCTGTTATCGCATCTACGAGCGGAGCCCATACAATATTTAACACAAGGGGAATAAGTGTAGCGGCAATCATGGCATAACGGATGAAAAAAGCCAGCTCCGTTTTTTTTTCCATTAAACCGGTTATTGAATTATTACTGAAATATTTAGAAAAGCGACTTAATAAAACAGGCGCTGCAATCAACATGGGTAATGGACAGAGCTCAAACACCTTATAAGCAAAGCTATATTCTGCAGTAATGGCTGAAGTAGTGAAAATGCCCAGCAGTATCCAATCTAACCGGGCGATACAGGCATTTAAAAACACCACAGCAATTTGTGGAAGTGATTCTTTAAGTAAATGGAAGTAATCTTTTATTGTCCATTCCCTGCTCAATTTTATTTTTAAATGAAATGTTACGATATAAATATTCAGTGCTAATTCTGCAAAGGCAGAAATAATATAAATCAGCAGCACCTGTTGAATATTTAAAACAGCAAACAGGATCACCCATAACAGCCACGCCGATCTTACAATATTGGCTACTGAAGACATGATGATCAATAAACGAAAATGTTCTTTTCCATTTACCACCTGTTTAAAAGGTAATGAAAAAAAATTGAGCAGTTGACTTACAGCAAGTACCAGCAGTAAATCATGTTGTTTAAAAAAACCGGGAAATAATAAACTTAAAACAACAAGCACTGAATATAAAACCAGGCCCGAAAAAAAATTGTGACCGGCAAATAAAGTGAGTGCTTTAGAAGCATTATCACCGGCGGCAATTTTTTGTACTACTACCTGTTCCAGCCGAAGGCTAAGCACAGTAAATATAAAAGTAAGGATGGCCAGCGACCAGTTTAATTCGCCATACGCAGATTTAACAAGGTAACGCGAAGTGATCAAAAATACCAGCAGGCCTAATACCTGGTTAAGAATAACCTGTATCGTACTTGCCGAAATATCTTTGAAAAATTTTTTTTTCATGCGAAACGCACTACCAGGGTTTAAGTGTAATGATACCTATGGTAACATATCGCAATAAATAGCGGGTAGGATGCCTTGGCGGAACTATTTTTTTCCACCTATTCCAAGGATAAAATTTTTTATTTGCCGCAATGTTTTTTCATGCGGCCGATCGAGCAGGATCATTTTTTTGGGGCTGGAAGGGAGGGTTCTTAATATAGATGCAACTCCTGCAAGAGGCTGGTATTTATCCAGTACGAGTTGCCTGGCTTCGGTTATAGCTCCAATTCTTTCTGACCAATCATTTTTTTCAATGGCGGCACGTATCGTTTTTACTGCAGCTGCAGTATTGTTGATATCAACCTGGATAAAAGATTTTTCAGGAAAGAATGCACCAATATTTTTACAGCCATAATAAATGGGTACAGTATACATCAAAAAACAATCGTTTATTTTTTCGGTAAAATAATAGGGGGCAGCAGTATTTTCCATAGCGATACTGTAACGGTAGGATTGCAAACCTTCTTTTTTATCAGCAATGAAATTATGCCCCCTCCCAAAAAGATCAACTTCGGGCAGCTCTTTTTTAAGCGCTTCAATAAAATTCAATCTTAATTGATGGCCTTTAAGAACAGCCAGGTTGGAAGCGATACAGGAAATGCTGTTTGTTTTTTGAGGTGGTTGTAATTCGGAAAGTAACCCATAGTTTTCCTGTAGCTGCCAGCCGAGGTAACCATGTGACAGTATTGTATTTGCTGTGTTGGCAATGGGAGAGTAAACAAAGGTATATTGGTTCAGGTTATTATGCATCCAGGGATGCAATGCCGTATCACCGGGTTCCATCATAAAAGCGATCAGCTTTCCAGGATCAGAACCGGTTTGTATTTTTTTTGATGGATGATTTAAAATGAGTACGGCATCGTATTCGGGTAACCGGCCAGTGGTGAATGCAAATTCATTCCAGTAAATAAAATCATCATCGCTGTGTTGCCCGTATCTTTTAAGCCAGGTAAATAATGTATCGTCTTTTTCAAATGAAGCATTGACCAATACTGTTATTTTTTTCTCCATTTAAAAGGTATTTTAAGCAGTAAAACAAATGTACTATTTTAAACAGAGGAATAAATTGCAAAAGAGCAGGACATATGGCAACCATGGTATTGTTTAATCCGATAAGTAATACAAATCAAACTAAATAATATGCAAAAATTGATATTGATGCTTTCGTTGTTCATCAGCAGCAGCCTGCTGGCACAGGAAGATACCGCTGTAAACAGCCTGATGAATTCGATGGATAACAACCAACCGGCGAAGAAGACAGCAACAAAAGTTTTTTATTCTCAAAAACTCATTAATGCCAATACAGTGGAAGTGTTGAAGAAAGGTATACTGGAGTTTAAAGTAGTGCATAATTTTGGCGATGTTGCCGGAACTAACGGTGGCGCATCAAGGTTTTATGGATTAGATGGTGCTACAGATATCAAGATTGCCTTCCAGGCCGGCCTTACTGATAAACTGAATGCATTTGTTTCCCGTTCTAAAGGTGGTGGTGATGTAACACAGCTGGTTGAACTGGGTTTAAAATACCAGTTTCTACAACAGATGGATGATGATCCCAAACATCCTTTCTCATTGACACTATTTGCCAATATGGTAGTGTCTACTATGAAGGCTGATACCAATCATAATTTTAATGTGCTTAAGATAAAAGAAAATCATTTCGATAATTTTTCCGACAGGTTAAGCCAGGTAGTGCAGTTAATGATCGCGAGGAAATTTGGAAAGATCAGCTTGCAGCTAAATCCCACTTATGTACATACCAATTATGTAGTGCCAAATGATCAGAAAAATATGTTTGCAATTGGCGGTGGTGTTCGTTTACCCTTAAGCAAAAGGTTTGTATTGGTGGCGGATTATTTTCATCCCTTCAGGTCCGCAGCTTCCAAGGCAGCGCTTAAAGCACAATATGCCGCACAGTATTATAACAGCCTGTACGATGTATTTGGCGTAGGTGTTGAAATTGTTACTCCCGGGCATTTGTTTCACCTGAACTTTACCAATGCTACCAATATATTGGAAAATAGATTTCTGCCCCGCACTTTTACCAGGTGGGGTAAGGGAGAATGGCGTTGGGGATTTACTGTAGCAAGGAATTTTGTGTTGTTCAGGCCAAAGGCGAAAAAGTAGGTTTTGTTTTGTTCTTCTTGATTAATAAATGTTAAGGGCTTCTGCGAAGAAGCCCTTAACTATTTAATGAATGCCAATGATAAGAGTAGAGGAAATATTCACAGCAACTTTAACTGGTAGATCATGACTTCATTCCGTTCCCGCAATGCTTAATTTCGGGTATACCTGCCAGTTGAATACAATGCTTTGATACAGCCGTAATGATCGATGGTAAATCTTAAGCTTTATTTCTTTTTTGCAAATGGATAAACTGCAGCAGTTACCAATACTCCGGCGCTGTTTAATTTTACCTTACCCGCACCTACACCAGCCAGCGGGATCTTCATATAAGGCGCTGCGGTAAAAGAAAAACGCCTGCTGAGTGTATACCTGTAGCCTGCAGTAAGCGTAAGTACAGATAAGTAATGATTGTTTTCATTATTTACCGTGTAATTATGTTGATAGGTTTGGCCTCCAGGGTATTTATAATTGTAATCGTATGATTCTTTCTTCATTAAAAAAGTAGACAATCCTGCTCCGGCTAACCAGTTATGATTTTTTACTTGTTTAAAATTATAATATACATTCAGTGGAATCTCATAGATCTTGCAATCGCCATTGATATCTACAAGATAAGGATAAGTATAACCCGTAGAATGGTATTCTTCCGGTAAGGCAGCATATACTTTTTTGGAAACGTAAAAGCCTGAACTTACCGTGATATGTTTTCCAAAATTATAGCTTAAACCCGCACCAAGTACAGGTTTAAGTTTTCCTGCATTGCTGATCCTGATATAACTGATATCCGCACCCGCAGCAACTGTAATGGCAAAGTTGTTGCCAAAAGATTTTTTATTTTTCTTCTTTTCTTTTTCAGTTGCAGCAGCCGTATTTTTCCTGTCGGTGTTTTTTCCCTTTTCGTCAACCAGTGTTTTTACCGAGTCTGTTTTTTGGATTGCAACTTCGGGTGTAATAGTGGTAGTGGTTTTCTTTGTATCGTTTCCGGGGGTTGCAATACTATTGCTATTATCTGCTGTGGTTTTTTCTTCAGTTGCAGCAGTAGCCCGTTCTTTATCAACAGTAACTATATTTTCTTTTTCAGCCTTATCAGTCTCATAACCAACAGCAGGTTTTTTAACTTTTATATTCAGTCGCCCTTTTTGGTTATGTGTATTGCTTTTATTGTTGGTACGGATGTTTTCAGTTGCTGTATTAGCTGCTATTGATCCGCCATCCTTAACTGGTATGGATTTTTTAGTAACGGCACCACTTAAAGGATTTGTTGCTGTAGCATTATCTTCAGTCTTTATTGATGAAGAGGTGTTATTATTCGTTGAAGATGGTAATGTTGATGATCCATCTTCGGCAATATTTGTTGTTCCTGCTGTAGCACCTGTAGATGCACTGCTTGCTGTTTCATCAGACCCTTTAGCAGGAATGCTTTTATTTTGTTCAGCTGCCTCACTATTAGTTTTGTCATTGCTTCCGGCAATCGCCTGCTCTCCTTTATTATTAAAATGCTTTACGGTAAAAAATACAGCACTGCCCAGCAATAAAAAGAACAGCATGAAAAAGAACGGCCTTTTCCTGTCTTTTTTTTGCGGCAGATGTTCATCCAGTAATTCTTCCATCTTTTCCCATGCCTTATCGTCGTAGGGAGGGTGGTGCTGGCTTGCGGCATCTCTTATAACCTTATCTAAATCTTCATCACGCATTTTTGGCTATTAATATTTTATTTTGCTGGAACAATATTTTTTGCAATTGCTTCCTGGCCTTGGCCAGGTTTGATTTTGAGGTTCCGATTGAAATACCCAGTTGATTGGCAATCTCTTCATGACTAAACCCTTCCACAATAAAAAGGTTCAGCACCGTGCGATACGCAGGCGATAATTGCTGAATGAACCGGATGATCTCATCATAGGAAATCTTATCAAAAGCAGTTTCAGATTCCACGGGCATATGCACTATGGCTGTTTCAAGTTCCACCACATTTTGAAATTTGTGGTTCTTCCTGAAATGATCAATAGCGGTATACACCATTATTTTTCTCAGCCAGCCCTTAAAAGAACTGACCACATCGGCATAGGCCGGTTTAAAATGATGAATTTCCTTAAAAATCTTTACGAAAGCATCATTTAATATCTCTGCGGCATCCTCTTCTCTCCCGGTATAACGGTCGCATATAGACATAGCATAACCATAGAAAGAGTTGTATAGCTTTTTTTGACTCTCTCTCTGGTTAAGGGCGCATCCCCTTATATGAATATTTAATTCGTCGGCAGTTAACAAAACGGTTTTAATGCTTTAAGTCACAATCGGAAAAAAAGGCTTCCGGGTTGCCCGGAAAAGATAGTTTTTTTTAGCCGATCCTGCAATAGCCATTAAGAAAAAAATGCATTTAAGGAGTAGTGAAAAATATGGGTGGTTAGCAGGAATAATGTAAACATATTTACACCCGGTTTAATAACTAGTAATTACCTGTAGTAATTGAAAGTAAAGGCACTACGTACAATTACGAAAAAAATATGCGAATAAAATAAATCTATTTTCTTTGGGTTATTTGCACAATAAAAGAACCTGAAATAGCGATTTATACATGTGCTTTTAATAGATCGAGTATCCAACTGAAAACCCAATTAAAATGAGATTAATCCGTAACGCACTGGCGTTGTTGCCTGCTTTGCTGCTTATGGCAAATACATCCTCTCCTTTAGCTGGCGGTATCATTAAGCGGAATTTAATTGCCGCTGAATTACCCGGATCTTCATTACTGGACAACAAGTATTACGAATGGAATTTAACGGCAACAGGCTTATCACAGCAGGCTTTCAGCGAAGCGGTGAAAGGGTATACCTACCTGCAGCAAAAGAACCTGCTTACCAATAGTGATGTACTTACTATTATTGATTATAGTAAACCATCTTCACAAAAACGGTTATATGTGATAGATATGAACAGCGGTAAACTGCTATTCAATACATTGGTAGCGCATGGCAGAAATTCCGGACTGGAATATGCCAGGGATTTTTCCAACAGGGAAGCATCATATAAAACCAGTTTGGGCTTTTTTATCACGAGGAATACCTATAATGGCGGCAACGGCTATTCGTTAAAATTACAGGGCTGCGAAAAAGGCATCAATGATAAAGCTTTGGAAAGAGCCATTGTAATGCATGGAGCAGCTTATGCCAACGAGAGTTATGCTAAGCAAAAGGGCTATCTCGGCAGAAGCTATGGTTGCCCTGCAGTACCGGAAAAAATAAATAAAGAAATTATTGACGCAATAAAAAATGGCAGTTGTATGTTTTTGTATCACCCAACCAAAAAATACAGTACTGCATCTAAAATACTAAACAGTTAGGCTTTTTTTCATCTACAGTTAAAAGTTTTTATTGTTAGGCACAACAGGAGAAAGATACCCTACCGCATGGTGGGGATTCTTTTTTGTAACAGGATGTACGGCGAAAATATTTTTCGACTATTTACCATTCCGTCAATAGAAAAATCAGCAGTAATTATAAAATAAATATAGCTGCGGCCAGCTGGCAGAGAAAACCAAAGAACAAGCCCAGGTAGATTTCTTTCGGTGTATGATCACTAACGATAAGGCGTGAACTGCAAACTATACCCGTGAGTAAGATCACGATACCCAGCGGCCATGTCATCAGCATGCTGTTATACATCAATATAATGATAAATAAACCCATTGCGCCGCCCATACCCATGGCATGCATGCTGACCTTAAAATAAATATTGGATAATAATCCTACTACAGTAGTTAAAAAAACCCCCGTCATAAAAGAAGGAAATACCAGGGAAAGCTGCGGGCTGCTTTTAAAAAATACCCATGCTGTCCAGAAATAAAAGATCATACTGGAGAGATAGGGACCGATCCTGTCCTGCTGCGTTTTTAAAAAAATAGATTTTATAAAGCCCAGGCCTTTCATCAGTAATACGGCAAATGCCGGGAATAACACGGTGTTTAATGCAGTACTAAACAGTAGCCGGTATTTTTCGTTGGAGGTAAAGCCGGCAAAATAGGAAGGGTGTACAAAAATTAAAAATGCGATCACGTACAGCGGGATAAACAGCGGGTGAAAGACATAAGAAAAAAAATGTGCCGGCAATTTAATAACTAAAGGGAACTTTCTATCGGCAGCATATCCTGTACCGGCAAGTGCTGTACTATGTACTTTGTACTCCATTATTATAATTCTTTTCTTAAACGGGCTACTGGTATATTCAGCTGTTCCCTGTATTTTGCTACGGTACGGCGTGCAATATTGTAGCCTTTTTCCTGTAGTAATTCTGTAAGGCGTTCATCACTCAAAGGATGTTTTTTGCTTTCTCCTTCAATTAGGTCGCTCAGTATTTTCTTTACTTCCCTGGTACTCACTTCTTCACCGCTTTCTGTTTGCAGGCTTTCGCTAAAGAAGAATTTAAGCCTGTAAGTACCAAATTCTGTTTGTACAAATTTACTGTTAGCCACGCGACTTACGGTAGAGATGTCCAGGTTAGTAGCTTCGGCAATATATTTTAAGATCATCGGGCGCAATTCCGTTTCGTCGCCGGTGATAAAAAATTCGTGCTGGTAATTCATGATGGCTTCCATGGTATTCAGCAAAGTGTTCTGTCTTTGCTTGATGGCATCAATGAACCATTTGGCGGCATCAATTTTTTGTTTGATAAAGAATACCGCTTCTTTCTGGCGCTTGTCTTTTTTACTTCCCTTTTCATAATCCTTCAGCATATCACGATAACCTTCACTGATCCTGAGGTCGGGGGCATTTTTGCTGTTTAACGTAAGCTCCAGCTTGCCATTATTATTAAAAATGAAAAAATCAGGGATCACATAACTCTCACCCTTGCCTGCTTCTCCAATATTACCAGCAGGCTTGGGATTTAATTTCACTATTTGCCTGATCACTTCCTTTAACTGGTCATCAGTAAGATTTAAACCACGCTGAATTTTTTCGTAATGTTTTTTGGTAAACTCGTCGAAGTATTTTTCCAATACCTTCATCGCCATTTCCACGTGAACCCCTTCATCCAGCTTTCTTTCCAGCTGCAATAACAAACATTCCTGCAGGTTACGGGCACAGATACCCGGCGGATCAAATTGCTGGATGCGCAATACCAGCTGGCCGATCTCTTCTTCCGTTGTATTGATATTTTGCCTGAAGGCCAGGTCATCTACAATAGAAGAAATATCCCTGCGTAAATAACCGTCATCATCAAGGTTACCAATGATCTGTTCGGCTATTTTCTGATCCTGCTCATTCAGGTTTAACTGGCCCAGCTGCTCCAGCATTAATTCGTTAAAGCCAACTTCAACTTTATGTGGAATAACTTTACTGTCGTCTATCTCCGGGTAATTTTCGTCTCTTAATTTATAATCCCCCACTTCATCATCTCCTTCATTTACGTATTCACTGATATCCAGGTTATCGTAATCTGATTCACTGCCATCGGCTTCAAAATCGTCTGTTTCCGAATCTTTAAATTCGTCATTGGTTTCGTCGTACTCATCTTTATGGTCTTCTTCCGCCTGTTCCAGTGCCGGGTTTTCTTCAATCTCTTCCTTAATGCGTTCTTCTAAAATGGCCGTAGGCACCTGCAGCAGTTTCATCAATTGAATTTGCTGGGGCGATAATTTCTGTAATTGCTTTTGATATAATCCCTGACTTAAAGACATATTACTTGCCGCTACATTGCGGATTGACGTGTTTTATTAAGAATGTTGTTTTAAAGAGTCTTTCAAAACTTACTTGTGCAAATGCACGTATGTAAGTATTAAAGTGTAAATTTAGTAACAAAGTTGGATGATAGTGAATAAAAAATCGAAATTTTTATTTTTTTGCATGATTTTTGTGGGGGCTTTCACATATGGGCAGGTTTATACCATGCAATCCTTCTCCAAATCCCCCTCTAAAAGTTTCATTTACAAAGCAATAGTAACGGAAAATCCATTGCCAACCATTCCGGGCAAGCAGCATTTTAATTTCACCCCAACCTCGTATTCTCTTATCCCTCCTTCCCTTTACACAAAAAATTTTGGCTTTTTTTGTAAAAAAGAATTACAACTGGAAAAGGTTACCAAACTGCCTTTAAGATTCAGGTTGGGTAGCGTGCAGCAATGTGATTGGCTGGAGGGAAAAACCAATAGCGGAGTAAGGTAAAATAAGAAATGCCATGGATTTTACCCATGGCAACATTATGTTGAGGCGTCAGCTCTTATTATGCATTCACCACCTGTTCACTTAATACTTTCTTAATTACAGCAACCATTTTTTCACCCTTCTCTTTTAATTGTTCCGGGGTCCAGCTTAAATTGATCAACGTAGAAATATTCCGGCTGATGATAGCATCACTTGCACTAAAATCCTTGTTGGCATGATGCATTACTTTTTCTTTCAGTTCGGGGCTTAAGGCATTTAAGGTAATGGAATTTTTAAGATGATCCCATTTGCGGATATAATGCCAGTTATTATTGAAGTAATAAAAATTACCTGGTAATATGCCCTGTGCTTTCATTTCGGCTACCACGGCCTGTGTAATTTCGGCAGTAGGTAAGCTCCAGCTGAGAAAAGTACAACTGTCGCCTTCAGCATCCGGAATTCTCCTGAAACTGATTTCGGGTACTGTTTGTAGTATGTTCTTTAAAGCTGCATGATTTTTTTTCTGGATACTTAAAAAATCATCCAGTCTCTTTATTTGTGCCAGTCCTACAGCAGCATGAAGCTCGCTGATGCGGAAATTGTACCCAATGAAAGGATGTAATTCTGCACCGCGGTCATTGCCAATATGATCATGGCCATGGTCGCTGTAACCATCGCATTTTATGTATACCTCTTCACTATTGGTTACTACTGCACCACCTTCGGCACAGGTAACTGTTTTTACAAAGTCAAAACTAAACGTACCTGCGTCACCGATAGTACCTAATTTCTTTCCTTTATATGAACCTCCAAAAGCCTGGCAGGCATCTTCCAGTAAAAATAATTTATGCTCCTTGCAAATAGCCAGCAATGCATCCAGGTCGGCCATACTGCCGCACATATGTACCGGCATCACCACTTTTGTTCGGGAGGTAATGGCATTGTGTACCGCAGCAGGATCAAGTGTAAGTGTATCATCAATATCCACCAATACCGGCACCGCGCCTACACTTAATACCGATTCAAAACTGGCTACAAAGGTGAAAGCAGGCATGATCACTTCGTCGCCATAACCAACACCCAATGCACTTAATGCGGTGGTTAATGCTGCAGTACCATTGCATACCAGTTGCGCATACTTGCTACCAATGCGGTTGCATATTTCCTGCTCCAGTTCCTTTGCCTTCCATATTCCTTTACGCGGACCATCAAAATTGTACCGCATCAGGATACCTGTTTCCAATACATCGTTAACGTGTTTACGTTCTGCGTCGCTCCATAATTCAAAACCGGGCATAAAATATAATTGATAATGATTAAATGAATAATTAATAATGCCATCGAAACAGGCCTTTTAATTACTATGCAAAGGTAAAGTATTTGGGGAATGATTTTGATGGGTAAAATGAACAGTAAATCAAATCTACTTGGCTCAAAATCACGTATTTTTGAAACTACTAAGTGATCCAATACATGCAAAAAAATATCCGTTTCATTACTATCGACGACGACCTGGTGGACCTGTTGATCCTGAAAGAATATGCGGCGACTTTTCCTTTTTTGGAACATTGCGGCGGCTTTACTACAGCGGCGGAAGGTTTACAGGCAGTGGATGCTGTTAAACCTGATCTTATTTTCCTCGATATAGAAATGCCCGAAAGCAGCGGACTGGACATTTTAAAGCAGGTAAAGGAAAAAGTGCCGCTTGCTGTTTTTATTACTTCCCACCCCGAATTTGCCCTCGATGGCTTTGAACTTTCTGCTATTGATTATATATTAAAACCATTAACAGCCGAAAGGTTTGCAATCACAGCGAATCGCATAGAAGAATACTGGACGATGAAACAAAAAGCCATTTCCTACGAAGTACTTTTTGAAAATGAGTCCTTAACGATAAAGGAAGGCCATACACAAATAAAATTATCTCCTCTTGATATTATTTACCTGGAAGCCATGCAGGATTACACCAAGGTAGTAACGGAGAAAAAAAATTACCTCACCCTCACCACGCTCACAGATTTCATAGAAAAATTAAAGAGTAATAATTTTCTGCGGGTACACAGAAGTTATGCAGTTTCTTTACGAAAGATAAGCGCCATAAATTCACACGCTGTTATTTGCGGCAACGCTACAATACCTGTTGGAAAAACATATCGTTCCGTAGTTGGAAAACTAAAAATTTAAAAGCAGTATGCTTAAATTTATTTGCTGTTCGCTGGTTGTCTTATACAGTCAGTTGGTATTTTCACAAACACCTCCACTTCCGCAACTGGATCAATTTAAAACCGAAAAGGAAAAAATAGATACACTTAAAGGTTATTGTAAAGCTGTTGTAAGGGCAAGGGATTTTAACGCGATACTCGCTGGTACAGATAAAGGTATAATCGTAAGCGGCAGCAACAACTCCTACCTTTCTTTTTTTACGTTTTACCGTGGGTATGCTTTCGACGAATTGAAACAGTATGATAGTGCGGTAGCTAATATGAAGCTTTCAGAAAAATATTGTTGGGCAGCAAAAGATATGCAAGGTGTTGCAGAAGCGATGCAACGCCTGCATTATATTTATTATTATGCTGGCAAAGGAGAACTTAGAGACCCGATGATGCAGGAAGCTTTGCAGATAATTGATACTACAACAAACAATAAAGCCAAAAGTATATTGATACAAATGTTGAGCGAATATTATTATGATCATGGGCTTTACGAAAAAGCAATTGACTATAAAATAAAATTTATAGAAGAAGAAAAGAAACGGGAGACAGCTTTAAGTGTAAGCACACAAAACGACATAGCGGTTGTATATGTGCAAATAGCCGAAACCTATAATTTAATAAAACAACCTGCAAAAGGGCTGGAATACCTTAATGCTGCAAGGCCTTATTTTAGTGATTATTACTATGGTGAAAATAATCTGTATAATAATTTTATCGCCACCTTCCTCGCTTTACAAAAGCCTGATAGTGCCGTTGCTTACTATAAAAAAATGTACAGCATTATAATACCAGGCGATACACTTTTTGAAAGCTTAAGTGCTGGCAGCAGAAATCTTGCCGGTTATTTTATGGGGAAAAAGCGCCTGAAGGAAGCATTGAGCTACGCGCAACAAGCGCTTATGTTCAGCGAAAAATCCAAAGAGCCAATATCTGTTTATGGATCGCATCAAACCTTAGGCAATGTGTATTATGAGTCCGGTAATTTTCAGGAAGCATTGGTGCATTTAAAGGTTGCTGAAAATAACGCTGATGCTTTTGGCAGAGAAAATTTTGCATCCACACAATATCTTCTGGCAAAATCTTATGCAGGTTTGGGTGATTGGCAACAGGCTTATTTAAAATACGATGCGTATACCATTTTGCATGATAGCATCGTTGCAGAAAGTTCCACTAAAAATATTGCAGATGCCGAAGCAAAATTTCAAAACAAAGAAAAACAACAACAGATTGAGAATAAGAACCTGCAGTTAAAAGTTGGCCGCAACAGGATATTGTGGTTGATAACCGGTGTAGCGCTACTGCTGTTGATCGCTGTTTTATTACTGGCTATGAATCGCAATAAAAAGAAAACAGCTACTATACTGCAGAAAAAAAATGATACACTCGGCCGGCTTAATAATGAACTGGAAGAAGCCAATCAAACCAAGGCAAAGTTATTTGGTATCATCAGTCACGATCTGCGTAATCCTATCAGCCAGGTATACCAATTCTTAAAGTTGCAGCAATTGAATCCACAGTCGTTGAATGAACAACAAAAAAATGAGCTGAGTACCAAGATACAAACTGCTACGGGTTCATTGTTAGAAACTATGGAAGACCTGTTGTTGTGGAGTAAAACACAAATGAGCGAATTTAAAGTAAGCATTCAAACAGTACCGCTATTGCCGGTAATTGATTCATGTAAAAATTTATTGCAACTAAACATGGATGCAAAAAATATTGAATTAAAAAGTTTACTCCCCGCTGACCTTACTGTACATACTGATCCGTACTACCTGCAAACCATCATCCGCAATTTATTGCAAAATGCAGTAAAGGCATCGCCGGAAAATAGCGAAATAGAAATTGGTACAACAGCTTTACCTAATGGACTGGCGCTCCATATTAAAAACCAGGGCGATTCTTTTTCGCAGGAACAATATGAAAAGATATTGAACAGTGAAGAGGCCGTATTGAATTTAAACGGGCTCGGTCTCAGGTTGGTTGATGAACTGGCTAAAAAAATCAACGCTGTTATTGTATTCCGGTCAGCAACAACGGGCAGTTTTGTAGAGGTACAACTATCAAATAGCTAATCTCCCTTCCCTTCGCCGATTTTAAATATCCCTTCAACGGTTAGCCCAAAAAAGGCTGAAGGCCGCCGCTATCTTTATGCTTTTAAAAATTAAAAGTATCCGGATAATGAAAAAGAGCACATTGCTATTAATAGCAGCCACCCTGTTACTGACCGCCTGTAACAACAATACCACAGCAGCAAAAGAACCTGTAAAAACAGAAAGCAATCCTGCTACTGCCAGCTATCCTTACGTAACAGCAAAAGTAAATGGTGCACAATGGCAAAGCATACCTGGCGAAATAATGACCAGCTATGATAGCTACGGCGATAAGTTGCAGGTATTCACTAAAGATGAAAAAGGTAAAATGAATTTTTTATTAACGCTTGCCCCGTTTACAAAAACCAATGTTGGCACTTACAGCAGCGTAAAGGAAGGTGCGGGCGGCTACGGTATTAGTTTACTGGACGATGATGCGAAAGACAATGTGGAGAATAACTATGATAATTTTCACCAGGGCGTTGTTGCTGATTGTATTACCATTACTGCAATTAAAGAAACCGCAGATGGGAAAATTGTTGAAGGAACATTTGCTTCACCAATGAATGTAAGTAACAATTATGAAGCTAATAAAGATAAAGGGGTTGTAGTAACTGAGGGCAGGTTTGCCGTTTTAGTAAAAAAATAAAAACCACTTATGAAAAACATTTTATTATTGCTTACGCTTTTTAGTGCAACTACAATTTCTGCACAAAAAAGAATTGTAAGAAACCTACCACAAACCACCAACAATAGTAATTTATTTGATGCAGTGCCAGGGTATAGAAAGGCGCCCATACCTTTTGTGCCTTTTACTGCAGGCCCGGAAGCGGCAAAAAGAGGATATAAAGCGGATAGCATTTATACCTGGACGGACCCTTCGGGTGTGCACCACCGTGCTATGGGCTCACAAATATTGCAACAGGTTAATGATGTTGAAAGATCACTTTGCGAAAGAGGTCATTCTTTCAGGGAACGCAATACATTTGATAAGCTGAGGGTAACAATTCCACAGGATGTATTGATGAACGGTATTCCTGGTCTACCGGCCAATTTTGTTTCTTCAAAAGGAAGGACAATAACAAACCCCGTGAAATTTGGCGGGCTTAATAACAGGTTAACATTTGGAGGAAATATATACCCTTACCTGGGCACCTTACAAAACAATGCAGAGTTTCCTGGTACCATTGAAGATGTGCAAAGATTGAACCGCTTACCAAATGATGCATCCACTTTTTCTTTTCCATTGGTATTAGCGGCACAGGGGGCTGTGTTTAGTAAAACTGGCCAACTGTACAGTGGAAATTTATAATAATGCCGGTAAAACAGGCACAGCAATTTTTACTATTCCCGTTGATATTAAAAAACCTGCTATCAGTATAAGCTGACTCAATCAAATTCAAAATAAATCAGGTAACACACCTCTTGTAACAAACGGTGTGGCGCTTTATAACTACCAGCTTCAATTTAAAAACATTGGCAATAAAATACCTAATGCTACAAGAGATCATAATTATTTATACCTCGATTTTAAATTTACCGGTACCGACGGCAAGCCAATTATTATGTCGTTACAGAATGAAGTAGTGTTAGACAATTCATTAACACCGCCATTAAATATTTCGATATTTAAAGAGGATAAAATAAGCAGCTTCAATTTGGATGTAACCGATCCTGTAAAACATTGTTTTGGTTTTTATGCAAAATCAAATGGGTTTATCGCCAAATCATCATCAGAACCTTTTGGGTTTTATGGACAGAACAAGAAATCATCTTTTGATGCTAACCTTAGTATTGGCGCCCGCTATTACAATTTCGAGCATTTAATCAACAGCAATGCTTCTTTAACCAAAGATCTTGAAATAATAGGCTTCAGTTTTTCAGCAGCGCAAAACTATAACAGGCCCGACAGGGACAATATGCCTCCACCAATACGAATTCCGGGCAACCAGAATTTATTCAATCACCCTGATACAAAACTTGACCTCAGAGTTTTAGGGGAATCGGTTGGTGTTGGCGAAACAATTATTACCCAGGAAGTTTTTAATCAACGGTTTTTTATCGGGCCGGTGCCCTGCAGGGCATCGGTGCGCCTGGAAGGAAAAGCGGTTATTGCAGCGAATGGAACGTTTATACAAAACAGCTGCGACATGAGCGGAAAGATAGTGCCTTCTGCTGAAGTAAACGTTGTAGGATCAGGCGGAGTAGATGCTTTTATTGCTTATGCGATTGTACAGGTGAATGTTACCTTACTGAAAGTTGGAATGCCGATTGAGTTTGAGATAGATAACCCGGGTAAAGCCGATGTGCAGTCTTCAGTAACTGTAGAGGGTTTATCGGGCAGCGTAAATTTTAAAGCAGGTTTTTGTATACCTATTCCATTCTTTGATGACATCTGTAAAGATTTTACCGTAGAAATTTTTAAGTGGAATGGCCTGAATGAAAAATATGTAATTGATAATTCCGGGATTAAATAAAAATAGTTTGCTGTAATCAAATTGAAACAATCACTTACCTAAAAAATAAAAATCATGAAAAAAGTACTTTTTATCGCTATGTTATTTTCAGTAATAACGCAATGCTTTGCACAAAATCCACCAAAGATCAAGGTGCCGGGTAGTACAACTTTGCCACAGGGTGTATTTAAAACGAATACCTCTTTTACAAAAGGGCAACGGTATTACTCTGCAGATAACCGTTATTGTTTGACCTTACAGGAAGACGGTAACCTGGTTATTTATAAATTTCCAACAGCAGCAAAGTATAAAGCAGTTTGGAACTCACACACCAATGGATTAGCCATTAAATCCTGCGTTTTTCAGGAAGACGGTAACCTGGTTTTATATGATTATGCAGGAAAAGCAAGGTGGGCTGCAAATGCTGGTGCGGTTGATAAAGGCGGAAGCGGAAAAGGGGATAAATTTTATCCTACCGGCCCCGACTCTCACTGGCTGACGCTACAAAATGACGGCAACCTGGTGATTTATGTAGGAAAATATCCATCAACGAATGCCAGGTGGTCAACAGGATCTTTTGAAAAAAATTAAGCTCACCCGGAAATAACAATCATGAAAAAATCAATTCTCTATGTAATGGTTGTTTCGACTATTACAATAACATCCTGTACCAATAATACCAGTGAAAAAGCTGCTGTTACCAGAATAGAAGCAACCGGGCAAACTAATACGGCTTCTTTTACAGTTGATGGTACCAGCTATAAAGGAAAAGTAAGTACGCAATACTTTGGCAGCAATACAGAAACGGATAATTTTTCGGTACTCTGCCAGCAGGATGATCCGCTTGTTTTATTGCAGGCAACATTTGCCAATGAAAAAGATGCGGCTAACAGCGAACTTAAGCCTAAAGGTTTTGACGGCTATAAAGTAAATGCCGGCCAGTTTGACCTGAGTTTAACTCCCGCAGGATCTACGGAAAACTTTGTTGCCACCGATAAAACTACAGGAACAATAAAAGTAGAGCATAAAAAAATTGTGATCAGCAATATAAAATTATTCAATAGAGAGGGGCAAGAGAAACTGGTGAATGGCACTATTGAATTTTAAAGCGGGGGCTTAAAAATAGCGGCATAATTTTATGCCGCTATTTTTTACTGTTGTATATGCTATTTTATTGCCGGTGTGGGAACGGGCACAGCAAAATAATTCAACCTCAAACTATCCGTCCAGCCATTGGGGTTTTTATCAAAACTTTTACTGCTGAAGAATATCATACCCTGAACATTCGGCGTATTGCGTATGGCTTCAATCTGGCGGGGTAGCTGGGTTTTATCTTTCCAGTAAGTATTGCTGCCTGCTTTATACATACCTAAACCAATGTAACAATTCCTGCCGTAGCTGTGTGTACTCCACCATTTCAGTATTGTTTCAAACGGGGCAGCTTTATGTTCAAACTCCCAATATATTTGGGGCGTTACATAATCGATCCAGCCATTTTTCAACCATAAAATAATGTCGGCATAGAGGTCGTCATAATTGGTTTGCCCGGCTTTTGTATTGCTGCCATCTGGGTCTTTATCAATATTGCGCCATACACCAAAAGGGCTGATACCAAACTGGCATTTTGTATTTTCTTCTTTGATGGCCCGGCTGATCATTACAATAATTGAATCGGTATTGCTTCTGCGCCAGTCATCTTTGTTCATACCATTACCATATACCTGGTATTTTTCATCATCAGGGAATTCTTTCCCGGCAATGCGGTAAGGATAAAAATAATCATCAAAATGAATGGCATCTACCGCGTACCGGCTTACCACATCTTTTACTACGTTGGTTACATATTGCTGCACTTCTTTATTACCGGGATCGAAATATTTTTTATCGCCGTAGGTTAAAAACCAATCGGGGTGTAGGCGGGTGATATGTGTGGGTGCCACCACTGTTCTGTTGATATTGAATACCGCACGATAGGGGTTCATCCACGCATGAAACTCCATACCGCGTTTATGCGTTTCGGTAATCATAAATTCCAGTGGATCGTAATAAGGAGACGGCGGCTGCCCCTGTTTACCAGTCAGCCATTCGCTCCAGGGCTCGTAAGGAGAGGGATAAAAGGCATCTGTTGCCGGTCGTACCTGCACGATCATGGCATTCATTCCATTGGCCTTATGAAAATCAAGTAATCTTATAAATTCTATTTTTTGAGAATCTGAATTGTAGGTGCCATTGCCGGGCCAGTCAATACGATCTACAGTGGCCACCCATACGCCCCTGAATTCGGGGTTGGTTTGGGCGGCTGAAAAAAACGGGGCAATAAAAAAAACGGGTATTGCTATAAGCTGTAAAAACTTTTTCATTAAGCGGTGATCGTTATTTAGGTTGGCGGATCTTATCCAGTAATTTGTTTAAGGTTTTGGCTTCAGTTTCGGAAAGATTGCTGAGTACCGCATCCATTTCATCCTGGTGGGTATCCAGTTTGGCCAATAGTTTTTTCCCTTTTTCTGTAATGGAAACATCTACCAAACGTTTATCTACTTTAGAAATATTTTTCTTTACAAAACCTTTTACGATCAGGCGGTCAACGATACGGCTGGTATCACTCATTTTATCGAGCATGCGTTGCCGTATCTGCAAGGTGGAAAGCGGCTGGCCGGCACCGCGTAAGATGCGGAGGATGTTGAATTGCTGCGACGTAAGCCCGTGCTTTTCAAACATCGTTTTCATTTGCTCACTCATCCAGTTAAAAGTATAGATGATATTAATACCCGCTTTCTGGTATTCATTCCTGAATTTTGACTGGTTGATATCTTCCTGTATACCCATAATACTATTCTTTAGTTGGTGATGCGGCTTTGGTTAATGGTTCTTCCTTGGTAGCCATTTCAGCCACTATTTTTTTATCGGCGCTGAATTCGTTGATATAAATTTTTACCAGTATAATAAAATAACTCACCAATAGCGGGCCAAAGATAAGTCCCATAAAACCAAAGGTTTTTAAACCCACTATTACACCCAGCACAGTTATCACAGGGTGAACATTGCCCATTCTTTTTAATAAGCCCAGCCGGGTGATATAATCGACATTACCGGTAACTATAATACTATACAGCATCAAACCGGTAGCGGTATAATTATTGCCTGCGGCATATAAAAATATCACCAGCGGCACCCAGATGATCATGGTACCTACCAATGGAAAAAATGCAAATACACCCGTTACAAATCCCCACATGGCCCAGTCTTTTACGCCAAATATCAGGTAGCCAATAGCGGCGCAAATACCCTGTGCCAGGCAGATGACCGGTATACCAATAGCATTGGCCCGTATCATCATTATGGTTTCATCGCCCAATGATTTTACGTTTTCGGTTTTCAGGGGGATGATCTTATTGAGGAATTTTTCTATGGTACTACCACTTGCCAGTAAATAATAATACAAGAAAAAAAGAATGATTAGATTAGATAAAATATTGGCCGTACTGTTGAGTAAGCGGGGAATAAAAGAAGATATTTTTACTGCTACCGATTTGGTATTTTCATCTGTAAACAACTGAATACCGGTAAAATGTTCAATTTTATCAGAGAAGATCTGAATACCCTGCATTACCTGGTCCTGGTTATGGAGTAAGGAATTGATCTTGGGTGATACCAATATTATGGACAAATAAATGGGTATGGCAATAATGATAAGGGAGCCAATAATAAAAAGCATGCAGGTCAATCCTTTCTTCCATTTTTTTTGTTCGGTTAATTTCTGGTACAGCTTTCGGGTAAGGATATAGGTTGTAATAGCGCCCAAAACGCCCGGTAAAAAATCAGTCAATTGGGTTAAGAGCGCAATAAATAAAATAACGATTATCGAAAGCAAAATGATCTGCCGTAACCGGAAATTGAAGACATTCGTCATAATGTATGCACTTTATTGTTTACTATCTGGTTCATGGTTTATAGTTGATGGTAAAACCACTGCCACATTACAGCCGCCAACCATCAACTATGAACCATGAACTATTACTCTTTCCATACACTTGCTCCTTCGCTGCAGTTGGCGCAAATGTCGATATTCTTACGGCTGCTCATCAGTTCTTTACGGAATTGCTTGTAGTTGTCGTTATGCCATATTTCCTTAAAAGACTGCGTTTTTAAATTACCCAGCCGGTGCATGGCGTCTTTATCAAAACAACAAGGCACCACCAGGCCATCCCATGTGATTACATTGGCATGCTGTAGTTTCCAGCAACGGTTGGCCAGTTTATTTTTTGCTGTATAACTGCCATCTGCATTTTTTTTATAGCGGCTGAATTTATCTGTTGTGGGGATAAGTTGGTTAGGATCATTTTCATAATCATACACCTGGGCAGTTTTAAAACGCACTTCGTCTACTCCTACCTCTTTGGCCAAACGTTTTATATCTTCTACCTGGTGTTCATTGGGTTTTACCACTAAAAACTGGAAGAATACGAAAGGTGTTTTGCTGTTTAGTGCTTTTTTCCATTTTACAATATTTTTAGCGCCTTCAATTACTTTATCAATATTACCACCAACACGGTATTGTTTATACACGTCCTGCGTGGTACCATCAATAGAAATGATGAGGCGGTCCAACCCGCTTTCTACAGTTCGTTTGGCATTTTCATCGGTTAAATAATGCGCATTGGTTGAAGTGGCAGTGTAGATGCCTTTGGAAGAAGCATATTTTACCATCTCCAAAAAATCAGGATTCAGGTAAGGTTCGCCCTGGAAATAAAAGATCAGGTACAGCAGTTCTTTATAAATATCATCAATAGTATCCCTGAAAAAATCTTTTTGCAACATGCCTGTGGGCCGGGTAAACTGCCGCAGGCCGCTGGGGCATTCGGGGCAACGCAGGTTACAACTGGTAGTTGGTTCAAATGAAATCGATACCGGGTAACCCCATTGTACAGGCTTGTTAAGGAGACGGCTGATATAAAAACTGCTGAGCACTTTAATGCCATTAAAGAAACGCCTCGGCGTAAGCTTGCTTAATAAATTGGTACTATCATTCCAGTTGAACTGCGGCATACTGCAAAGGTAGGCTGATTGTGGGTTATTTGTTTCTGTAGCATAGTAATTACTACTATGAAAAAAGCCAGTATGGAATACTGGCTTTTAATTTATTATTCCCGTGAAAATTATTTGTTACTTACCGCACTAGGCTCACCTTCTTCCTCGGTCATATTTTGTTTCGGCTCATCTGCTTTAACGGTTATTGGTTTAAAGCAAAGCGTATTGCTGGCAAATTTTTCGTAATTATTAAAGATCACGTTAAGGGCAATAAAATTCATTACATAACTCCTGGTTTCGGCAGGTAAATATTTTTTTACATCCCAGAAATCAGGATTGGCCTTACCGGTTTTTTGCATGGCATTCCAAACATTACCTATTCCACAATTGTAACTGGCTACCACCAGCAGGTAATCGTTATCTAAATTGCGGCAACGGTCTTTTAAATAACGTGCAGCGGTATAGGTTGATTTATCAAAATTCTTTCTTTCATCTTTTACCTTAAAAACAAGCGGCTTGTATTTTTTATGCTCTTTTTTAGCCAATGCTTTGGCCAGTTTAATCTGCCGCTTTTTTTCAGCAGCGCTTATTTGTCGTGCATATTTCAAACCGTATTCTTTCGCTACTTCATCCATTATCTGCCAGTAACCAACAGCGCCTGCACGGGAAACAGCATTACCATTAAATGCACTTTCCAGCGCCAGTAATACTTTAAATTCGTGGGGAATATTGTGTTTGCCTAAAATAGCAGCAGCTTTTGGAAAGAAAGTCTTGCCTTTATTATAAGTACGGATCAGGTAATCCCTGCGGTTGGTAGAAAATTTTTCAATATAGTCCAGGGATTGTTCTTCGTTTCCGCAAAGCAGCTCGGGGTAAACCACGTTGGCTTCTTTTATGGTAACGGGGGAAACTTCTTTTCTATCCAGTTTTGCCAGTAATATTTTTTTACTGTTGTCTTTTTTAAACTGTGCGTGTGCCGGTATAGCAGCAACAGCAACCATCAAAAAAGCAACACAGTAAAACTGTCGAACGAAAGAGGCTCTTTTTATCATATTTAAAATATTTGCGGATGGGTTTCGTTAAATAAACAGGAATAGTTAAAACGGCTGGATAAATCCTTTATTGCCCCTTCACAAAACTTTAAGAACTTCGCTAAAATCACTATTAACTGATGACAATACCGTTACACATTCGCTTTATTTTTATGTTTGTTTTTTGCCTGCTGTTAAGGGTAGCAGCCCAACCACCACTGGGGCACCTGGACCAAATGAAAAAAATTGCTTATGATGAACAAAGGGCTCATGTAAGGCTCAATGCCGGCAGTATGGACCGCTTAAACGGCGGTGCTAATTTCGACGTAAAATATTATCGTTGCGAGTGGGAGGTAGATCCTGCGGTAAGGTATATAAAGGGAAAGGTTACACTATATTTTGTCGTTACTGAAGCGGCCGCTTCCATTTCGCTCGATCTTATGAGTGCGTTGATAGTGGATAGTGTTACCCAACGCAATATAAAATTGATCAACCAGCAGGTAAGCAATACCGTTCAGGTAACATTTACCACAACAATAAACCCGGGCACGCTCGATTCTGTTACCGTATATTATAAGGGTGTACCACCTGATACCGGTATGGGTTCCTTTGTAGTGAGCACACACCAGGGAACGCCGGTAATGTGGAGCCTTAGCGAACCGTATGGGAGCAGGGATTGGTGGCCCTGCAAAAACGGGCTGGATGATAAAGCGGATTCCATTGATATTTTAATTACTACGCCGGTGCAATACAAAGCAGCATCAAATGGTTTATTGCAAAGTGAAACGCTGGGTGCAGGAGGTACAAAAAAAACGGCCTGGTGGAAACACCGATATCCTATTGCCTCTTACCTTATTTGTTTTGCAGTTACCAATTATAGCGTATTCAACAACCTGGTGCAACTGGGCAATACCAGTTTACCCATGCAAACCTATTGCTATCCCGAAAGCGTAACCGCATTTCAAAATGGTACCGCCGAAGTATTGACTGCCATGCAATATTTTCATAGCCTGTTTGGAGATTATCCCTTTATCAAAGAAAAATACGGGCATGTACAATTTGGCTGGGGTGGTGGTATGGAACACCAGACGGCAACGTTCGTTGTATCTATTGTAAATTATCTTACCGTACATGAACTCGCTCATCAGTGGTTTGGCGATAAGATCACCTGCAAAAGCTGGGAAGATATCTGGCTCAACGAAGGATTTGCTACACAATGCACATCAATATACTACGAAAAATTTTATCCGCAGGGTATCATACAACGCAGAAAAGACGATGTAAATTATATAACATCGCAACCGGGCGGATCGGTAAAAGTAGACGATACCACTAATGTGAACCGCATATTCGATAACCGCCTCAGTTATGCCAAAGGCGCTTACTTATTGTATATGCTCCGCTGGAAACTAACAGATTCTGTGTTCTTCAGGGCAATAAGAAATTACCAGAAAGATCCTGCATTGGCTTATGGTTTTGCCGGTACCGCAGATTTAAAAAAGCACCTGGAAAAGGAAAGCGGCCAGGACCTGACGCAATTTTTTAAAGACTGGTACGAAGGACAAGGTTACCCCAGTTATAAAGTGGAATGGACGCCGGTGGGCAATAATTATGTAAATATAAAAATGAGCCAGGCCACTTCGCATCCATCAGTTTCATTTTTCGCCATGCCGGTAGCATTGCAATTTAAAAATGCTACGCAGCAAAAAACGATCGTGGTTGATAATAAAACCAACAACGAAATATTTTTGAGCGATATCGGCTTCATTGCAGATACGGTATTGATAGACCCCGAGTATTGGTTGCTGAGTAAAAACAATACTACGGTTAAAAACGCCGATATAGTTACAGGGCAAAACCTGGTGCAGGTATTTCCTAACCCGATGCCTGATGTATTTCATGTGTACCTGAGAAATTTTGTCAGCAATGATGTAGCTATAACTTTATACAACTCGATAGGCCAGTTATTATACAAAAAAAATATCACGCTGGTTAATGGTTTTGTATACCTTGATATTCCATCACAACGGCTGCCGCATGGCGAATACAACCTGCATATACAAAGCGGCGATTTTAAGTATGCCAAAAAATTGATAAAATAAGAGGATGTAAAAATTCCATTTTTGTTATTGCATAACATTACTGTACTTTGCCTGCAACCAATCACACTGTGGCAAAAAAAAGAACAACCGTTTCCAAAGTACTTATTGTTTCATTTATTTATCTGGCAGCCGCAGCTGCGGCCATTTATTTAATTACTTATTATTTAAACCGGCCCAAATTTGTACGTTACCCTGCCTTTGGCATTCCTATACCGGTAAATTTTGAGATACATGGCATTGATGTAAGTAAGCACCAGTCGGCCATTGATTGGGCAGCGGTAAGCAATATGCAGGATAAAGATGTAAAAATTGGTTTTGCATTTATTAAAGCTACCGAAGGCATCAGCAATGTGGATATTGCCTACCGTCGCAACTGGCTTAATGCAAAAGAAGCCAATATTGCAAGAGGCGCCTATCATTTTTTTATCAGCAGTAAAAGCGGCAAAGCACAGGCGGAAAATTTTATGCAAATCGTTACACTCGAAAAAGGTGACCTGCCGCCCGTACTGGATATTGAAACCACCAATGGGGCTTCGGTGGAAGACATACAAAAGCGGGCCAAAGACTGGCTGGTAATGGTAGAAAAAAAGTATAAAGTAAAACCGGTTATTTATACCAATGTAGATTTTTATGATAATTTTTTAGCAGGTAAGTTTGACGAGTACCCGTTGTGGGTAGCGCATTACCTGGTAAAAGATAAACCACGTATCAAACGCAACTGGATGTTCTGGCAACATAACGAAGGCGGCCATGTAAATGGCATTGATGCCTATGTGGATTTTGATGTATTTAATGGAGATAGTACGGAGTTCAGGAAGATGTTGCTGAAATAAGTTATCATCCGCTCCCGCCCACCGATTGCTTTTCGCTGATGCTTACACGCAGTACTCAATTCAGCCAGCTTTTTTACCAACTCATACAATAACGCCTGGCCGTAGTGGCAACAACGTATCATATTTGCAGCCTGAAAAATAAACAGTAAATATTATGCGCAACCTGATCATTTTCCTTTTTGCAATAATGGTATCTTTTTCTGCCTGCAAAAAGTCGGCCCCGGAAAAACCAATTGAAGCTCCATCAACAAGCTTTGCACTCGATTATATGGAAATAGAAGAATACCTTTTTGGAGGTAAATTATATCTCTATGGCAATTTTGGAGATAGTACAGGCAACAGCAAAGTAAAGATTGGTAATACGCTTGTAAATGGAAACCCTACTGCCGAAGGCGTTATCCTGGAATGGAAACCCTGGTTGATTAAAGTAAGTATTGGCGACCCGGATGATGATGCCGGCGCAGGATATGTATCCGTGATCAATGGCGGAAAAGAAACCAATAAACGTATGCTGAATGTATGGGAAATAAGTATGCTCTACAAAGAACCTGATGAAGGCACGATCCTTAAGGAAGTACGGTTCAATGCCATCTTACGTGCTGATGCGCATCCTCATCGCAATATTGTAACACTTACTCCCCGCAGTACGTTCTCTGCCATGTCACAGGCTTTTTGGGCGATAGGCGGACAAGGGCATGCTTCGTATACGGGTGGAGGTATGACGATTACATTGGAGAACCGCAGTGGTATCGTGATCTGGAGCAAACCTTATCTTGATAATACCAACCAGCCCAATAATTTTCAAAGCGAAGTAAAATTTAAAGATGGGATTTTTGATATCACCGATCTGCGCATGCACAAAAAGAACGCTACCAAACATTCTTACCTTGCCGATGGCAGCCCGGGTCCTTTTATTGTAGATTATGATTTTAGAGTAGAAGCTGTACCGATGAATAAAACGTATAAACTCGAACTGGACGATACCCGTTCCATAAAAGCGGGGAAATATATTACCGGCCCGCATGGTACACAATACGACTTTACCTGGGATGCCAGTGAAGCACCCAACCATATGCATAATTTTACATTGGAATGGGATAAAGTGGAACCACGTTTTAAAATGTAAGGGTGAATATTTTATTTAACCGGGCAAGGAAACAATACTGTTGTTCCTGCCCGGTTTCATTTTATGATACGGCATCATTTAAATCAAGCATCAGGATTTAAAAACATATTGTACGCCGAAAGAAAGCCAGCGACCGGGCATGGGCGCACCGAGCAGGTCGCTGTAAGTTGTATTCGCCAGGTTGAATGCCTGCACAAAAACACTGGCTTTTTGTTTTAATAAAAACGTTTCTGCTTTTGTATTTACCAAAAAGTAAGCTTTCGAAACCGTGGCAGTAATGGCCGAAGCCGCTTGGTCTTGTCTTGTTTTATAAATTGCTGCAATACTCAATCTACCCCACGTATTAGCATACACGATAGTTGAATTGGCCAGGAATTTAGCGTGGGAAGACAAATAGAAAGAAGATTTGCCGGAACTGGTTTTGCTATCCAGCCATAATAGTCCTGCTGTTGCCAGCAATTCTTTTTTACCTGCCCATTTCCTGCTATATTCTATTGATGATTCCAGTCCTGAAGTTTGTACACTGGCGATATTACGGGCCAATGCATAACTTCCTGTAGGGGATAAATTGTCTTTTCTCGGCATATCAATATAAGGGGTATTTATCCAATCTACCAGTCCCGCCTGGTTGCGACGGAAAGCGGTGACGGTTATTTTAAGATTGCCGGAAAAAATATAATCTGCACCTGCTTCGTAACTGAAAGAACGTTCTGCTTCCAGCCCGGGGTTGCCGATGCTGCCACTGGATACAAAGCTTTTATTGTAGTTACTATAGCGCTCTGTAAAATCTGCCTGCCGGATGGTTTTACCGGCACTTGCCCTTAACTGCAAACCGCCTTTTTTATAGGAAGCGTTCAGTTGTGGTACCAGTTCGGTAGATACATTGCTCACATGATCCAGGCGGGCTGCGGGCGAAAAGAAAAAACGGTCCCCTATTTTTTGATGCCATACCACGAAGGCAGCCAGGTGGTTGATTTCGTGATCGCCCCTGTCGTTGGAGCGAATTTGTTTATGGATATACTGCATGCCTGTTATGATATTAGTTGTTGCCGACAGGTCGTAACTATAACGGGATGCAAGCTGCAGCATGCTCGAAATATTTTTATTGGCAGTGGAAGCAGTATTAAAGGTATACTGGTCCGTTGTTTTTTTATACCCTGCATCGGTGTGCCAGCTATGCCTTCCCTGTTGATGCACCAGGCTTACCTGGTTCCAGAAGCCCTCCACTTTTTCAGTAGCGGTATCCGATTTAAACGTAGTGTAAAAATTTTGTGCGCTGAAATCACGCTTGTCATAAGCTGTTCTTAAAGCGATCCGCCAGTGATCATTTAAAATATGTGATGCAGACAACGATACGGTATTGTTATGATAAAAACCGTTGGTGCCCCGTTGCGGTTGCCCATCGGCGTTATTCAACAACAATCCGCCGCTGATCATGTTGTTTCCCGACTGGAAAGTACCACCGGCATTCACCGACCATAGACCGTATTCACCACCTGTTCCCTGCACCGTAAATAATTTTTTAGATAACTTATTTTTTGCTGCAAACGACTTTGTAATGATATGGATCACGCCACCCACTGCTTCGCTGCCATAAATGGCAGACGCGGCACCCTTTAGTACTTCAATATGATTGATCTCGGCGGGTGCGATGGGGATATAACTATTGAAATGCCCGGTATTGGGATCATTTAACCGCAGGCCATCCAAAATAACCAGTACCTGTTGAAAAGTACCCCCACGGATCACGATATCCGCTTGTGATCCTGCCGGGCCACGTTGCTGTACTTCTATGCCGGGAATAAATTTTAATAATTCATCAATGGATTGTACGGGCAGGCGATTGAACTGCTGGCCACTGATGACGGTTATATTACGGCCGGTAGAAGAAGCTGTTTGTGGTTTAAGGGTAGCCGTTATGGTAACGGGGTCGAGAGAAGTGGAATCATTTTGCGCTACCGTAGTTATGGTTATACAAACAGCAACAAAGCATACAGCCAGTTTTTTCATTGATCATTGATTTTGGGCTGCAAATATAGGGTGGTTTGATTTACCAATTCCAGTAAGGGAGAGGGGGTACCTGCGGCGGTGCAATTTGACCATTGCAAAAATAAATTCCCGGAAACCAGTATTGCCAGTACAACGGATTTTGATTGTCCCGTCTCCAGGTAGGGTAAAAAACATCACTGTCACAAAAAATCACTATCACCAATTAAAACTGACACAGTTTTTTAAAAAGTAAATTCCCCGCAAAAAATTGTGTCAATTTTTGTGACAGTGACAGTAAGCATAATTTAAGCCCCTGCTGCAAAATAGCGAGAGAATTTACTTCCAAACTGCCGCCTGTTCGTATCTGTTTGTATCCGTTCGTATCCGTTCGTATCCTTTTCCTGTCTGTTCGTATCCGTTCATATCCCTGGCACTTTACCGAAACTATAGTTTTGCCTGTAGGGAATAAAAGGAAAAATAAAATAATTGTGTTGAATGCTGTTAAAAAACAGGGAACCGAGGTACACCGTTAGTTTTTTTATGATCGTTTGTTTGGGGCTGTAAATATGAAGGTGGTTTGCTTCTATCAACAAACTTCTGAAGGGATAAAAAAGTTATAAAGGGACAAGAGGGTAAACAAAAGGCATGAAGATTTATTACATAAAGCATGTATACCCTACTGTATGGCTTTTCGTAGCTAAATTATTAATTGTAATTTAGAGTATAAATACATTATAACAATGGACGACGACCCAAGGGAATTTCTACTACGTATTGTAAATACCATCGCCATTGTATTAATATGGATGATGTTGAATGTATTCTTTGGATTTTATAAAGACTATGCGTTTTTCATCAATCATCCCAACTGGACCAATTACTTGTACTATACTTTATCTGCAGCCAGTTTGGTTTGGCTCATTATTCACCTGCGGAAAAAATGGAAGTTGTAAAAGTTCTTAATTAACCAATCAACTACTATGATCAGAAATGATCACCCACTTATTTTTTACCTTCTTAAATAATAAGGTGAAATACCCGCCCACATCGCCGATGCTGCGGGTTAAATGCCATTTGCCTACCACCGAAAAATACAATACCGATAATCTTTTTATAACAATGATAGTAAAATCCAGTTTGCCCATCGCTGCTGTATCGGGATAGCCTCTTTTATAATTATCCAGCGTAGCCTGCCAGCCATAGGTTATGCCGCTTTTACCAATAAACATCAGCGAATCACTTTTCCAGTAGGTTTGCATAAAACGGTCCAGGTCGCCCTCATTCCATGCCGCTGATTGAGTAGCGAGGGAATTCCTGATTTCAGTTTCGTCTTTGGTTTGTGCTGTTGCTGCAACAAGAAAAAAACTAAGGAGGCAAGACAGGAATATTTTTTGCATAATCATTCGTTGAGCCATAAATATAGTAATCCTTGAGGAATCGTGAGACGTGAGTTGTGAATGGTCAATAATGAATGGTCAACCGTGAGCGGTGAAACGGAAGGAGTTTGTTGGCGTAAGTGAGACATCACCCGTGAATAGCATTAGCCCCGATTTTATTCAGCATTGACAATTGACTATTCACCATTCACCTAATGTTTATGATGCGGCGAAGCACACTTGCTTCTGTTACAAAGCCGGTAGTTGTAGTAATGGGCTATGATGATCAACGCAACGGCAATGGCTAAAAATAAATATTCTACCCGGGGAACAAATTGTTTGAGCACTAAAAAAATAAAACCTACGCCGAAAAGCGTAACGGGCATAAAGGCCTGGTGATGGGTTACATATCCATGAAAGAGGGAATACGATCCAATCACAAAAGCAAGGGCAATCATACCCCATTCAAAAACCGAATTATGAATAATTTCCACTCCAAAAACAGGGAGTGTGCCTGCAATAATGGGCAATACAGCACAATGTATAGCGCAGGCTATAGAAGTAGTGATTCCCAATGCGTCCCAGTTTAACTTAATTTTCATTGATAGAGCCGACAAAGATAGTATATTTGCAATAGCGTTGCAAATATTTAAAAAGGCATTAACAATCTTTTATCCCTGTAGATAAGAGACCTAAATTTGCACAAATAATTTTTATGAGTAAGAAATTGTGGTGGTATGCATTGTTTTTTGCGGCACTGTTGGGCGGGTTTTATTTAATGGTATTCAGGGATTACGATTTTACAAAATCCCAGCTGATTGTTAGAAATAATGTAGGCGATTTCTCTTTTATCGACCAGGATGGTAAAACAATAAGCCAGCGGGAAACAGAAGGTAAAGTATATGTAGCGGAATATTTTTTTACTACCTGTAAAGGCATTTGTCCTAAAATGAATGCCAATATGCGCCGTGTGTTTGATGCGTATAAAGATGAGCCTGGTTTTATGATTGTATCCCATACCTGCATGCCCGAAACAGATTCGGTGCCGGTATTAAAAGCCTACGAACGCAAAATGATCGGGGGCAAACTTTTTAAAAACCCGGATGGGTCTTATATCATTGATTATAACCCGGCCGACAGCCAGGCCAAAATACTGAATCCCAACTGGCATTTTGTTACCGGCGACAAGACGCAGTTATACAAAATGGCCCGGCAGGGATATGGGGTGGATAATGGCAAACCGGATAGTACACAGTTGATGCAGGACCAGTTCATCCATACCCAGTTTTTTGCGTTGGTAGATAAGCAGGGACAGGTAAGAGGTATGGTTTATGATGGATTAAAGAATGATGAAGTAGAGAGTATGATCAATGATATCAAAGGTTTATTAAAAGAAAAAGTAACCACTAAAAGATTTATGAACGGGTTTAGTAATAATCCAAACTAAAGGGTGAATGGGTAATGGTCAATAAAAATGCATTCACCATTCACCATTCACCATTCACCATATGCAAACATCACTCGACATATTAAAGAAGAATCACCTTAGCGTAACCGATAGCCGCAAAAAGATCCTCGAATTGTTTTTAAGCAGTCCGGGTGCTTTGGCCCACGCCGATATTGAAAAAAGCACCGGCGAAATATTTGACCGCGTTACCGTATACCGCACCCTGCAAACCTTTGTAGATAAGGGAATGATCCATAATATACCTACCACCGATAATTCCATCCTGTACGCTTTGTGCAAACAGGATTGCGAAGCCGGTCATCACCACGATAACCACGTACATTTTATCTGCGACGTGTGCAATAAGACCATCTGCCTGGATGATGTAACCATACCGGAAGTGAAATTGCCCAAAGGTTTCAGTCCCAAACATGCCGAAATGGTGGTGAATGGCGTTTGCGACGATTGTAAATAATCTTTTCAGTATACCAAAATCTTCGCAGGTTATTCACCTCGTAAAGGGGAAAATCTGTTCACAAATGCCATGGCTTTTTTGCTATGCAGGTCAATTAATGGCTTTATCTTAGCCCGCTGCATGTTATTGATCCTAACCCGGCCAACTGCAACTTTTGTATAGTGTACTATCTAAAAAAATAACCAGGAAATGTTGTTCAAAAAAATCCTTTTAGGGTGCTTTATTTTGGTAAGCACCACCGTAAATGCCCAAAAAATAAAAAGCCAGGCTACGTTCAGGCTGTTAAAAACCGCTACCTCCCTGCTGGAAGCCCAGCAATTTGAAGCGGCAGAAGAGTATTATAAAAAGGGATTGGAAAATGCCATCCAGTACCAGGATGTGTATTGCCAGGCTTTTGCCAATGAAGGATTGGGAAATTATTATACTAAAACCGACCAGACAGAACTGGCCATCACCCATTATAAAAAAGCGATTGCGCTATACCGTGGCCAGGGCCTGAAAGTAATTGCCAACGTGGTGGAAAATCTTTTAAAAAGTGTGCAGGGAATCGGTGACCTGTATGCCGGAATTGAAGTGGGAGCAAAGGGCATTAAGCTTAGTGTAATTGATGTAATGCTGAATAAGGACAGGCAATATGAATACAGTTTAAAACTGGATACTGCCATTAATACGGATGCGGCTTCCTTATCTTACGAAAGCGAAAAGCAAAGCCGGGAAGCGATAGAAAAACTGATGGATATTGTTACCCGCCGTTTTAAAGTAGCCAGTAAACGTACCTATATTGTTATCAGCAGCGGGCTAAAGCAGGAGCTGGACCGTTTTGAAAAAGTAGAGTATTTTGCTAACGTGATCCGGCCAAAAAACATCGATACTGCCATTCATATTTTATATGTAACACCCGAGCAGGAATCGGAATTGAGTTTTACTGGTATCGTACCACAGAAAAACAAGTATATCAATAACCAGCTGGATGTGGGTAGTGGTAATACCAAGGGCGGCTATTTTTCCAAAGAGAAAAAATTTGTACCGGTAAATTTTTCTTTGGGTACCAAATCCTTTCAGCGGCTTATAGAAGCAAAAGCACCAGGCAACCTGGAAAATTTTTCCAAAACAGCAGAGCAACTGGTAAAAGACAGCCTGATAAAAGTTATGATCTATGAACTGACCAACAAACCTGATTTCAAATCAAGAGATGCCGTGTACTTGTCGGGAGGTATTGTGTGGAGCATTGCGTCGCTGATACATCCTAAAAGCAGCGCCGTTAATAATTATACCGAATTAACCAGTGCTGATATTGAAGAATTCCGCATGCGCATTTATTCGGATTATAAAACGCTTACCCAGCCGGATATTTCCTTTATACAAAACCCGGATGAAGCAGCCATCACGCAAAAAAATATTACCCGTGTTGTAAATACCTACGACCAAAAAGCCTTGCTGGCGGGAGCCATCTGGTTAGATGAACTGGTAAAACAGATCAATACCATCAACCCGGGCAAAAAATTCATCTTCCCCCGCTATGCGTATGTAGGTTGGATCAGCGGGTATATTGTGAAGAAAGTGAACCAGCAGTTTTTAGGACTGGTAAAATAGCACACAAAACATAATTAATAAAAAATTCCCCCAACAGCATTTTGGGGGAATTTTATTATTTAAGCGATCTAAAAGTTGACGGCATGAGGTATTTAACCTTCAACTTTTAACCTCATCCTGAGCGTAGCCGAAGCACAACCTTTAATTGATCTTATCCATTTCCCCTTTCACAAATTCCATCAGCACTTTTATCTTATCCGGGCTGAAATCAAATTTTAAACCCGCAGTTTCAAACAGCTGCGGTAATGTTTTTGTACCACCCAATGCCAATGCATTGCAATAATTATCCATGGCCTGTTGCGGGTTTTGTTTGTATTGCATCCACATGCCGATAGCGCCTAACTGCGCAATACCATATTCGATATAATAAAAAGGTACTTCAAATAAATGCAGCTGGCGTTGCCATGCATTGCTGCGGTAGGCTTCCAGTCCGCTATAATCAATCACACTGTCCTGGAATTCTTTTAAGATGGCGTTCCAGGTAGCGGTACGTGCTTCGTTGGTATGCACGGGGTTTTCGTATATCCAGTGCTGGTACTTATCTATAATGGCGATCCATGGGAAAATGGTGATCACTCTTTCCAGCTGGTGTTCCTTCGCTCTTTTAAGATCATCGGCATTATCAAAAAATGTTTCCCATTCATCCATGCTGAAAAGTTCCATGCTCATGCTGGCCACTTCTGCGATTTCCATCGGGTATTCTTTAAAACCACTCAGTTCCAGCGGATGTGCTAAAAAAGAATGGATGGCATGACCACCTTCATGAACCATTGTAGTTACATCATGCATTTGCCCGGCGGCGTTCATAAAAATAAACGGGGCACCGCTTTCTGCCAAAGGACAGTTATAACCTCCTGGTGCTTTGCCTTTCCTGCTTTCTAAATCAAGGTGCTGTAATTCCTGCATCTTCTTTAAGCAATCGCCAAAGAAGGGACGCAATTTGGTAAAGCATTCAATGGATTTATTTACCAGCTCATCACTGCTTTTAAAAGGATGTAAAGCCTCGGTGCCTTCCGGTTCTGCATCTATATCCCATGGCCTTAAGGTATCCAGGCCAAGCTTGGCTTTTTTCTTTTGATAAATGATATTTACCAGCGGCAATACATGTTGCTTTACGGCTTCATGAAACTGGAAACAATCTTCTTTGCTGTAATCAAAACGGCCCAGTTCTTTAAAACGGTAATCCCTGTAATTGCTGAATCCGGCATTAATGGCTTCCTGGTTTCTTTTTTCAATCAATTGATTATACAGGTCGTTCAAGGGAGCAGTATCCTGTAATCTCCTTTGCTGTATTTTATGGTATACTTCTTCACGTTTGTTCCTGTCGTGACTTTCCAAAAATTTGGCAGCCTGTTGCAGCGTGTATTCATGGCCGTCAACAGTTACCATCATTTTACCGGTGATCACGCCGTATTGCTGTTGCAATACCGCCAGCTCAGCCTGTAAAGGAATATTTTCTTCTTTAAATAACTCAATACTTTTTTTAACACTGCGCAGGTAAGTAAAATATTTGGCAGCATCCAGTTCATTAGTCAATGGCTGCGCCAGCAGTTTTTTATTCAATGCATCGGCATAAGGCTGGATCTTCGGTTGAATTTCCATGAAGAAGAAATTAAAAGCTTCTTCCAATGCTTTATTCTCTGTATCGCAGGTCATACGGATCTGGCGCCAGCAGGCATCTTCATTTACCATCGCTTCCAGTTCGCTCTGATCCTTCAACCATTGCTCCAGGTCGGCCTTGCTATCAATATTTCTTTCCAGCAGATCTTTAAAAAAAGGTTCCAGGCAGGCCCAATCGGTAAGGGCAAAATCTTTTGGAACAAAATGACGGGGGAGTTTTTTTATATCGGCGGTATACATAGTCGTGAGTTGTGAATGGTGAATGGTCAATCGTGAATGGGGAAACCCTAAAAATCCTGCTAGAGTTATATACTGTAGCAGGATTCGGTATCTAAATTCGTGAATCTAATTCGTGTAATTCATTATGCCATCTTTCTCGGCGAGTTGATTTTCTTGGCCGGGGCATTGTTTTTTACGGAAGCGACTTTTTGTTCGGTGGGCTTCACTTTAGTTACGGTATTCTCTGCTTCTTCGGCTGGTACCTCGCTCAATTTGATCTCTACCTTATTTTTCTCCAGTATTTCAAACCATTTTATCATTTTCTTCATATCGCTGGCATATACACGGCTGAAATCCATATCGGGATATACTTTTTCAAAATAGGTTTTTACTTTTTTAGCATCTGCTGCATCCGGCAATTTAGTAGTGGCGGCTTTCATGGCCAGGAATACTTCAGATAAATTTACATTATCCTTTACCGTAAATACTTCTATACTTTCCAGGTGAGAAAAATTATGAATGCGGCTGCTTACAAATTTGGTGGTATTATCTTCTAAAGAACGCACTACTGCACCATCTGCCTTAGACGATAATAATTCAAACAAACCACTCATTCCTGTAACGGAAGCTAATTTATTATACTCCATACTGATAAAATTTTAGGGCTGCAAGTTAGTTTTAAAAAAGCAAATTAACCAATGTATATTAAAGGGCATTTTGTTAAAACGGCACCGTTGCATAAAAGAGGGTAATTGGGGTATGGCTTGCTATTTGTGTTTGAGAAAAAAACAAATCGCCGCGACAGGTTTTATCTGCAGCGTCGTCTAAAGAATATGCAAGCAAAATTTATATTGAAGAGAATAGCAGTGTTTTTAGTTTTAAGTATGGTTTCGGCAGCCGTTTATAGCCAAACCATCAGTCTGAAAGGTAAACTGGCAGATAAAAATGATAAGACCGCCCTGGCAGGAGCCACCGTAAAACTGGTTTCACAAAAAGATAGTACAATTAGTAAGACCCTGGTAACTGACAGCAAGGGAGATTTTGAGTTTACTAATTTAGAACCAGGTACTTATGTAGTTAAGATCAGCTCCAGCGGCTACGAAAAGATTGAACAGAAAATTGCGTTGCAGGCGAGTAACAAGGAAGCCATTCCATTTACATTAACCAGGATGGCTACGGAACTGGCAGGTATTACCATTATAGCTACGGCACCGCCGGTAAAACAAAAAGGTGATACTTCCGAATTCAGTGCCAGCCAGTTTAAGGTAAACCCGGATGCTACGGCAGAAGACATGATAAAAAAACTACCAGGATTAACGGTAGCTAAAGACGGAACGGTAACCGCCATGGGCGAGCAGGTGAAGAAAGTAACCGTTGATGGTAAAGATTTTTTTGGTGATGATGCTACAGCAGCACTTAAAAACCTGCCTGCCGAAGTGATCGATAAAATACAGGTATTTGACCGCCTGAGCGACCAGGCCCAGTTAACCGGCTTTGATGACGGTAACTCTATAAAAACAGTAAATATTGTCACCAAATCTGGTATAAAAAATGGCCAGTTTGGTAGAATATATGCTGGTATAGGTACAGATGACCGGTATACCGCAGGCGGTAATGTGAGTTTCTTTAATGGTAACAGGCGTCTTTCATTGGTAGGTAATTTTAATAATATTAACCTGCAGAACTTTTCGTCTCAGGACCTGTTGGGCGTAACCAGCAGCGGTGGTGGCGGAAGAGGCGGCGGCGGACGTGGTGGTGGTGGCGGTAATTTTGGTGGAGGTTCAGACAATTTTAATGTAGGCCAGTCCAGCGGCATCAGTAAAACCAATGCAGCAGGTATTAATTTCAGTAATGTTTATGGAAAGAAGTTAACGGTAACCGGTAGTTATTTCTTCAATAACAGTACTAATACTAATCAAAGCTTAACTAATAAAGCCACTGTGATTGGCGATAGTATATTGCATAGTATTCAAAACAGTACTTCTACTTCACAAAATACCAATCATCGTATCAATATGAGGTTGGAATATAAAATAGATTCTGCCAACTCACTTTTTATAATACCGAGTCTTAGTTTTCAAAAGAATAATTCTTCTTCTTTTTCCAATTCGCAAAGTTTTTATAACCTCAATGATTCTACCAATAATTCTGCCAGCAGAAACACTTCGGATAGAAATGGCTATAACCTGAGAAATAATATTTTATTCCGTCACTCTTTTCCAAAAAGGGGCAGAACCATTTCTTTAGGTTTTAATACGGCGTGGACAAAGAATAACAGTGAAGGTATAGCGGATGCAACCTATAGATTTTACAAACCCGTTGTCACAGATTCTATTGCCAACAGGTTTATTGATAACGCCACCAATGGTACTACAATCGGAGGAACTATTGCTTATACAGAACCTGTAGGTAAAAAAGGGCAGTTGCAATTTGATTATTCTCCAACTGTTCAGAAAAACAAGGCCGATCAGCAAACGTTCAGGTACGATGGGCAGAAGTATAGTTTATTTGATACCACGCAATCCAATCGTTTTGATAATACCATTACCACAAATAATATTGGCGTAAATTATCGTTTGGGACAAAGCAGGGATGAGCAATTGTCTTTTGGGGTTAACTTTCAACACTCCAGGTTGGAGAGCCAACGCACGTTTCCTACAGCTACTGCAGTTGACCAAACCTTCAGTAATTTTTTACCCAACTTAATGTGGCGAAAAAAATTATCTGCTGTAAGTAATGTACGTGTATTTTACAGGGCATCCACCAATTTCCCTTCTATCAGTCAATTGCAGGACGTAGTGAATATAAGTGACCCGTTAAATGTAAGCAGTGGTAATCCCGACTTAAAACAATCTTATACGCATTTTATATCGGGCCGTTATTCTTATACGAATTCAAAAACAAGCAGGAGCTTTTTTGCCAACTTGTTTTTACAAACAGCCAGCGATTATATCACCAATGCCATTTATATTCCGAGGAACGATTCTGTTATTCAGCAAAACATAAAATTGGTTTCCAACTCCCAGTTTGTGAAGCCTGTTAACCTGGATGGATACAGAAGTTTACGTACATTCTTTACGTATAGTATGCCATTGAAATTTATTAAAACAACTTTAAATGTAAATGCCGGATTTGGTTATTCCAAAGCACCTGGTCTGGTAAATTATCAAAAAACTGCTACGGATAATTATACCTATAATACGGGTGTAGTTTTAGCAAGCAATATCAGCGAATACGTTGATTTTAATATTTCGTACAGTGCCAATTTTAATAATTCAGATACCAAGGGAGGTAAAAGTACTTCAAGCAATAAATACATCAACCAGGTAGCAGGCGCACAGGTGAATTTATTAAGCAAAAAAGGTTGGTTTTTACAAAATGATGTTTCCGGTAACGCTTACACTGGTTTGTCTGCCGGACTTAATCAAAGTTTCTGGTTATGGAATGCCGCCATTGGTAAAAAAATACTAAAAGGTCAATCGGGAGAAATTAAATTATCGGTGTTTGATCTGCTGAAACAAAATCAGAGCATTTCAAGAACGATAACAGGACCGGTTACCGAAGATATACAAACACAGGTATTGCAGCAGTATTTTATGCTTACGTTTACGTATAAACTTAAAAACTTTGGCACTCCTGCAGCAAGGCAGAATAATTTTAACAGGGGGGGCGGTGGCCAGGGACCCGGCGGATTTGGCGGCGGTGGAATGGGTGGTGGAGGGTTATGATTTTTGAGTAACTTTAGAATGGACATAAACCCAACATTACATTGTTTTGAACCAACCGGAATTAATTGTGCAGCTGCAGCAGGGAGATGAACAGGCTTTTAAAAAGCTGGTGGATCAATGGCAGGATATGGTTTTTAACACGGCGGTAAGTATTGTACAACACGAGGATGATGCAGATGATATTACGCAGGACGTTTTTATACAGGTGTACCAGTCGGTAAGTTCTTTTAAAGGCGAATCGAAATTTTCAACCTGGCTGTACCGTATAGTAATATCCAAATCATTGGATCATGTAAAGAAAAAAAAACGAAAAAAACGATTTGCCTTTGTACAGAGTTTATTTGGAACGGCAAGTGAAGAAGAAATACATCCTGAAGAATTCAATCACCCGGGTGTATTGATGGAAAACAGGGAAACCGCTGCTACATTGTTTAAGGCAATGGAACAGCTGCCGGACAATCAACGCATTGCTTTTACATTGCATAAAATGGAACAGCAGAAGCACCAGGATATTGCAGCTATTATGAACCTTTCTATAACCGCGGTGGAATCATTAATAGCCAGGGCAAAAACAAATTTGAGAAAAATATTGCAGGAATATTATACAAAAAATAATCTTTAATATTATGAACAACGATATTAATAAATTAATAGATAACGCAATGGACAGTCTTGACGGGGCCACAAGGGCAACCGCAAAGCCTTACCTGCTTACCAGGCTTAATGCAAGGATGCAGCAGGCAAAAGAAAATAAATGGGATGTGGCGTTGCGTTTTATCAGCAAGCCGGCTATTGCAATAGTGGGGATCTTTTTAGTGATTGCTATCAATGCTACGGTTATTACCTATAACTATCCCACTGGTAATACTACGGTAGAAGAACAATATGCATCAGTGGATGAGTACAGCAGTTCAGCTACCGTTTTGAATGATATTGAAAACCTGGAACCATAATGAGTACACAAACAAAAAGTAAATTATACCTCCTGGTCATCGGCATTTTGCTGATTACCAATATCGGCATGCTGTTCTTTTTTTTGAAAGACAAGTGTGTGGATAAACCCAAACAACCGCCTCGTACAGACAGGCGGATGATGATGAAGAATTTCCTGCAAAAAGAAGTAGGATTCGATTCCCTGCAGTTGCAACAGTATGATACGCTGAGTAACCGCTTTAAAGAAAAAAATAAAGCGGATATGGATTCCCTTAAAGCCAACAAGGAAGAACAGATGAAGGTATTGGGCAGCAAAGGCTTTAGTGAATTGACTATCGACAGTATTGTAAACCGCTCCGCAGAAAATCAAAAATTAATGGAACTGCATTTGCTGAACCATTTTTCGTCCATAAGGAAATTATGTACCAACGACCAGTTGATAAAATTCGACTCTTCTTTTTATAAAATATGGAGTAAGAAGAAAAAACCGGAAGAGCAGAAATAAACCTTTTTTATTCACACAAAAAACAACGATCACAAACATGAAAAAACAAATTTTAGTAGCAGCCGTTGCAGCAATATTTAGTATTACTGCTGTTAACGCACAAGGTGGCGGAAATTTTCAACGCAAAACACCGGAAGAAAGATTAAAGCCTATTCATGACAAACTAGACAGTGCTTTTAAATTGGAGCCTGCAAAACTGAAACAGGTAGACGATATCTTTTTAAATTCTTTTAAAGAGTCGGACAAAAAAATGGAAGAGATGAGAGCAGGCGGCGGTCAAATGGACAGGGATGCATGGAATGCAGCCAGGCAGAAAATGACTGACGAAAGAAATGAAAAATTAAAAGCAGTGCTTACTGCCGATCAAATGAAAATATGGATCGAACAAATTGAACCGACTACAAGACCACAAAGAGGTAACCGTGGTGGCGGAGGCGGTGGAGGACAATAGTAATTTGGGTGAATATGAATAGCAAGGGCTCCGCTTTTATAGGCGGGGCTTTTTTTTGTAACATGAGTTTTACGAATTACACTAATTACACGAATGTGTTTAACTCCCTGCTCTCTGCATTCTTTTCAACACTGGGTGCAACAAAAAAGCACCTCCATAAAAATGGACGTGCTTAAAACAAAACCTGTATAGCCAACTGTATTTATTTTTTCTGCGTGCAATATTTTCCTTACACGATCCCCTTCCACCTCATTATACCTGCACCGCCAATTAAAGCAACACTTAGTAATATCAATCCTGTGGGCAAGGTCTTTTGATTCCCTGTTTCAGCTTTTACCTCAGGTAATAGTGTTGCATATTGTGTTGCTGCAACGGTTGCTTCATCATTTTTTGCCATGGCATCATCCTGCCAGTTATTGATATTGGTACCGGTTAATGCCGTTAATGTCAGCAGTTCTTTTTTCCTTCTTTGCTTCAATTCCTGTAAATATTTTTTACCGGCATCGCAGGTCAGGTCGCCTGTTGCAGGATGTGTGATTATATACCTTGCCTGGAAATTTTCTGTATTGGGTGTTACCTGGAAACTAAGATCCTGCGGAAATGATTTGCGGTTGTACCTGAAATGCAATCTTGTAAAATGTACATTTTTGCTGCCGTTATCCGGTTCATCATCATCATCTACATCGCTGTAGTCGCTCCAGTCTTTACCATTCAGCCACCACACGCCGCTTTGTACCAGGTCCTGTTCGTTAGGAGGATTACCTACACAGGGATCACATTTCATTTGGTTAACAGGAGTAACATTCCATGTGTATTCTAAAAAGGATACCGCTTTATCTTCATTATTCCACTGATGCGAAAAAAGATTACCATAGAAACTACCGAAATTCTTCTGTACAAATAAGGGTACGTTTTTATCCGTAGCGATATTGGTATTGCGGTAATTGGTACATTCAATCCTTCCTTTACGCGTAAACGCATATACAATAAGGTCCTGGTCACCATCTGCATTAGCCATGCCCAGTCGGATAGGCAACATAAATTTGGGAGAATTAAAATTGATCTGTATGGGGCGAAGGAAATTATTATTCAGTTTCTGCTTTTCCTTTTCATTTACTTTAACCACAAAGAATTTCAAATTGCTTTTGATATAAGGTTCCAGTACTTCTTCCGCATTGGCGGGGATTTTGTAGCCATTATCATTCAGCCAGTTTTTTAACCCGCTGCTTTCCTTGGCGCTGAGTATTAAAATATCATACTCACCCACTAAATATTTCGCTTCAATTTTAACGGTTTCTTTTTTTTTGGCACTTCCATAACCGGTTATCACTACATCGTTCAAAACCTGTGCATTCGCCGACATGCTTTTTTCGTATCTTCTATAATTTTCGCATGGGTTCTGGTCCCAGTACTCTACCAGCCTTGGTGCACTGTAATCATTCAACTTTTGGAAAATACTTTGGTCTACCACTTTAATATCAGCCTTTTTTAGTACAACCGGTACCGGCACCACCATGGCAAAATCCCTGGTATCACCTTTAAAATCGTTGTACATGGTGATCACGGTTTTGTTGCCGTCACGTACCAGTATTACCTGGCTGGTCTTGTTCTTTAAAGTGCCGTCTGCCTTACTTACATAAAAGCCGCAGAACGACATGATCAGCGGTGCTGCAACTACAGCTGCCGCAATGATCTTGAATTTTGTTGTCATAAATTTTACAGTTTGTATTTTAAATAGAGAGATTTTTATAGATCGTATCCAGGTATTTTTTATCGGCCTCATTGAGTGGTGCAGGTTTATTCCAGCTGAATTGCCTGGCTTTAAAAATTTTATCCAGTAAGGGTACCAATGGCTGCATAAAAACCAATACCCAAACAGGCGCCGTGTTGATGAATTTAAAAGTGACTAAATAAAACGCAACTGCAGCAACCGCTACCGACCAGATTATCCTGGCCACAGTATGATTGGGCGTGGTTTTAGGATCAGTGATCATAAAAAAAGAAAATAATAATAAACTACCGGTACTGATGCTTTGCACAAAAAAATCGAGGGGCCAGCCCAGGTAAATGATCTGCCGTATAAACAATAAACCGCCAAAGCAAAGCAGGAAGGAAAGACTGGTATCTAATTTTTGAACTTTGGTGGTAACGATAAATCCCAGGCACAATACCGAAAATAATATTACGGCACCGCTTCCCCATTGGCCGGGGCTTATCCATGCGCCACCGGTAAATGCTACTGCAGCAACAATGCCCAGGGCGGAAGGATTAAAAATATGCTTGCCATTAATGCGGATAAGGTATTTGGAAGCGATAGAGATAAAAGCTGCCATGCTTGCTATGGAAAGGCTGTTGGTTTTTAATAAAAGGCATAATCCCATTGAGGAAATGATCGCCGAGGGAATACCATTCTTTAGTTTATATAAGGAAGGCCATTGTTTATTTTTTTTATAGCTCAATGCTGTTTCAAAAATAAACTGGGTAATAATACTGGTACTTAGATACGTTATATATAAATACCATTCCGCATTCCAGCCTAAATAAAAAATACCGTAGCCTAAAAAAATACATTGAAAGACGATCTGGAAATAACGGGCATCTTTAAATAATGATGTAGTAAACATAACAGTTGATTTGTGGTAAGATGACAAATCAAAAAAGATTACACAATTCAACTGTTAATGATTTGTAAATGCAACGCAAATAAATTTTTATGGAAAAAATAAAACCGGGCATCCGCGATTAGCTATTTATCCACGACAAGGTATAGTTTTACTAAAAAGTGTTATTATTGTACGAATCGAATGAAACCAATACTAGCACTACTTTTTATCCTCTGCAGCTTTTGCAGTTTATCACAGCAAAAAAAAATTGACAGTCTTCTCGCTGTTAATAATAATTACGGGAAAGAAGATTCTCAAAAGGTAATTCATCTTGTAAATATTTTTCGCCAGTATGGTCGCCTCGGTGATTTTCGCCGCGTGGAAGAATACGGTGCCAAAGCCTTGCAGGTAGCCCAAAAGCTGCCCCAAACAATATCCCTTTCTCATGTGTACCTGCGGCTGGCGCTTTGCTATCACGCAACAGAACAGTACGTAAAAGCCATTGAATACTATAACAAAGGAATTGAAGTGGCTCAAAAGAGAAATGACAGAAATGCAGAAGCCGGCATCTACTTAAATTTAAGTGCATTATTTGGTTCCATCCCCGACTATGCAAAATCACTGGAGGCGAGCCAACTGGCAGTTGGGTTATACAATGCCCTGGGCGACCAGGAGCAAATAAGTAGTTGCTACATGAATATCGGCGCTATTTACCTCGACATTAAAGATCCTGTTAAAGGAGTTGCCTATATAAAAAAAGCATTAACCATATTTAAAACACAGGGAAAGGATGGGCTGAATTATGGAACTGCCATCGCTTATCAAAGTATCGGTAATGCTTACCAGCTTGCTACTGATAATGAGTTACAGCAATTAAACGTCAGCCCATTTGAAAAAAATGCACAATCCATCCAAAATTATAATGAAGCTTTAAAGGTTGCAGCTGCATTGGAAGAAGCAGATGAACTAAAAGCGGCTATAAATAATGATATAGGAATGCTATACGAAAAAATGGGCAACCGTGTATTGGCATTGCAGCATTTTACTACAGCCCTGCAATTTGTAAAGGTATTAGACAATAAACAGGGATTAGCAGATATTCTGTATAGTACAGGAAATTTTTACCTCAATGAAAAGGACTATGAAAAAAGCAAAACCTATTTAGACCAGAGTTTGCAAATTGGCAATGACAATGATTTTTTATCGATACAACAAAATAGCCTGGAAAAATTGAGTGTGCTGTATGAACAAACGGGCCGCTTCGACAGTGCGATTGCTTATTACAAAAGATATATAGCGGTAAAAAATACAATCACTGATAAAGAAAAAGAAAAAGATATAGCCCGCAAACAACTGCAGATAGATTTTGCTGTAAAAGAAAATGATTATAAGCTGGCACAGGAGCTCACCGGCAGCAAATTAAAACAACAGGTATTGCTGGCTAAGCAGCAACAACAACAGCTCGAATTAAGGCAACAGCAGTTGCAGCTGATCAACAAGGAAAAAGACCTGGAACGACTGGCGTATTTAAAAAAACAATCGGAGTTGCAAAACGAACAGCAACTGCAGGCAGCCCTGATGCAAAGAAATGCCATCCAGTTTAAGTATGATAAGGAATCAAGGGATAAAAAAATAGCCACGCAGGAAACACAGATCAGCTTTGATAAAAAAGTAAAAACTTTATTAACGCTGGGGGCCTTACTGGCTGTTATAATTGGAGGCCTGATATTTTACAACCAGCGTAAAACAAAAAAACTCAATACCATCATCAACGAACAAAAAGCATCGCTGCAACAACTGAGTAATGAAAAGGATAAAATATTCAGTGTAGTAAGCCATGATATGCGGGCTCCGGTAAATTCGCTGATGTCATTTATTGATATCCTGGATAATGGGAATATCAGCCCCGAAAAACTGGCATTGTATGCAAAAGATCTTAAACAGAACCTTGGTCATACTTCCGCCTTAATGAATAACCTGCTCAATTGGGCGGCCTCACAAATGCAGGGTTTTAAACCGGTAAAAGAAAATGTTGATCTGCGGGTATTGGTAGACGATATAACGAATACCTTGCAACATCATTTGCAGCAAAAGCAGGTAACAGTAAAAAATAATATTGCTTTGGATACTATTATCAATGCCGACCGGAATATGACCGCTGCAGTGTTGCGTAACCTGGTAAGCAATGCAATAAAATATTCTTACCCTCAAGGCACTGTGCTGGTTTCATTTGAAAATGTACCTGCCGGGTACCATATCATTGTAAAAGACGAAGGAACAGGAATGGACCCGCTGCAGGTAGCGCAATTCAATAATAGTATAGAACAAACTGCAACCAGTAAAAGAGGTACTGCCAACGAAAAAGGAACCGGTCTCGGTTTATTATTATGCAAAACCTTTACCACGCAAATGGGCGGCAAAATTTATGCGGAAAAGAATGCTACAGGCATGAGTTTTATTGTAGCACTACCGGGTAAAGCAGTTTTATCAGCGTAAGAAAAGTTTTTTATTGATTATTTCCAGCAATGCCGCTCTATAGGCAGCGCCAATAGGGATAGTTTGCCCTTCAGTTAATTGCACTTCCCCATCGGCATTAAGTGCGATAATATGCTCCAGGTTTACGATAAACTGTTTGTGTATCCTCATAAACTGGCCGGCTGGCAGTTGTTCTTCAATATTCTTAAGGCTTATTAATGCGATATGTTTTTTTTGCTTCAGGGTTTGCAGGCGACTGAAATTACCCATACTTTCTATAAAGATCAAGTCAGCTGTATTGATCCTGGTATAGCCGTTGTTTTCTTTAATAAAAAAATGATCGTTGGTTCCTGCAGGCGCTGCGGTATTGTTTTGTGCATGTTCACCCGCATTTTTTTTCAACTCAATATATTCAATGGCTTTATTGGTAGCCTTTATCAATCTTGCGAGGGTTACGGGTTTTACAATAAAGTCAATCACATCCAGGCTATAACTTTCGGCAGCATGTTCGGCATAAGAACTGATAAAAATAAAAACGGGGGCTTTTTGCAGGCTTTGTATCAATTCCAAACCTGATAGATCCGGCATATCAATATCACTGAATACAATATCAATTTCTTTTTGCTGTAATACAGTTGCGGCTTCCAGGCCATTGCTGCAAACCGCTTCAATAATAAGGCTGTCAATCTTGCCAAGGTACATTTCCACTGCATCACGGTCAAGGATATTATCATCCGCAATAAGGCATTTATAAACTGGGGGCATAATTTTTCAAAAATAAGATTTTTTATAAGTGGCCGCTGTTTTGTGAATACGTTTATCATTTACACAATTACGGTGGTCAACTTTTTAACGGCGTTCATCAACTCAGGGGCATAATCTACAAAAGGTTTTGTCTCTTCACAGTAGTTTTTCAGGTAATGTGACCTGTATTTTTAAATCTAAAATTCTATTTTTTAACCTGCACCTAACTGCCGTAGATGTATATGCAATTAAATAAATGGGCTGAATATTCCAATACAGCATTCTTCCGGGATCGGCATGCATCTTTTGCGTTGAGCATTGCAGGATTTAACAACTGCCATACCAAATCAACATTTTTTTTACCGTGTAAAATAAGCCGGAATGTGTTATACAGCGCTATAACCGGCATTAATTATACGATCATATAAACTTTCAACAATCAAACCTGCAATACATACAACAGTTCATTAACCCGATGAACTTTTCCAAAGAAAACAAAAACCAATACAAATGAAGAACGTTTTTACCAGGCTATCCCTTGCTTTTTTAGTATTCCTTTTTATTAGTAATCAAACAGTCACGGCTCAGGCAGGCATTAGCTGGGTATCACAAACCTCCGCAGCAGATAATAACTGGCGTTCCGTAACTTATGGAAACGGTTTATTTGTAGCAGTAGCTTTTAGTGGTACAGGTAACCGTGTAATGACCAGCCCGGATGGCATTACCTGGACGATCCGCACATCTGCAGCTGATTATTCATGGACCAGCGTAACTTATGGAAACGGTTTATTCGTAGCAACATGTACAATTGGAGCCGGGGGTCAACAGGTAATGACCAGCCCTGATGGAATCACCTGGACGCTCAGGGCTGTACCGGCTAATTTATTTTGGTGTGCGGTTACTTATGGTAATGGCTTATTTGTAGCGGTGGCCAGTAATGGCACAGGAAATGGGGTAATGACCAGTCCTGATGGTATTACCTGGACGATCAGAACTTCTGCAGCAAACAATCAATGGTTTGCCGTAACCTATGGTGGAGGATTATTCGTTGCAGTAGCAGGTAGTGGTACAGGCAACAGGGTGATGACCAGTCCTGATGGTATTACCTGGACCATCCGCATATCTCCCGCAGATAACACCTGGTATACTGTAACCTATGGCGTAGGTTTATTTGTAGCCTTATCTAATACCGGAACGGGTAACCGTATTATGACGAGCCCGGACGGTATTACCTGGACGATCCGCACATCTCCCGCCAATTACAGCTGGAGTGGAATAGTGTATGGCGGAGGTTTATTTGTAGGAGTAGCGGCCACTTCTGTAACCAACTCAGTAATGACCAGTCCTGATGGTATTACATGGACCCTCCGGACCGCGGCAACTACCAACGGCTGGAATGCTATTGCATACGGGGGAAGCACAATGGTAGCAGTAGGGCAAACCGGAACGGGTAACCGCGTAATGACATCTTTTGGACCAGCCACCGGTTTAAATTTTGACGGTGTTAATGACAGGGTTATTTTACCTACACCGGTAGTTGCCAATTTAAATAATTTCACTTTTGAAAGTTGGGTATACTCTACAAGTAATTCAGTTTATCAAACCATATATGCAGAAGGATACAGCGGTTCGTTGAATCCCATGTTCTCCATAACAAAAACCAGCGGTACCAATACTGGTTTTGAAATAGTGTTGCGCAATAATGCAGCGGTAGGATTAGTGGTGGGCACCACCACCGGGTATATCCCGGTAAATACATGGACGCATGTCGCTTTTGTGAGAACCTCCGCTACAACAGCTAAATTATATATCAATGGTATCAATACTGACAATTTTACTTTTACCGATCCGGGTGCCATACCGGTTGATGAAACCAATATCGGCGTTCGTCAAAGAAATGTTTCCGCTTTCGATGGTTACTTTTTAGGAAGTATAGATGAAGTGCGTACCTGGAGCAGGGCCTTGCCTGCAAGTGAAATTCAGAATAAATTAAGTTGCGAGATCAGTTCAACTGCACAAACGGGCTTGCTGGCTTTATATCATTTTAACCAGGGCACAGTTAATTCCAACAATACCGCAATCACAACGGCTACCGATGCCGGAGGTAATGGTTATACCGGTACATTAAGTGGGTTTACTTTAACCGGTACAACTTCTAACTGGTCCACAGGTATTGCAACAGGCAGTTGCCCTGCTCCTGCAACAGGATTGGATTTTGACGGCACAGATGATTTTGCTGTTAGTGCCGACCTGGGTGTAACCACTACCGATAAAACTTTCAGTGCCTGGGTAAGATTAAACTCTACCTCGCAAACGGGCGGTGGACTGGTTAGCCTGGAAAGAAATGACGGGGTTATTTTTGATGCCATTGTATACAATGAAACCGGCCAGGGATGGGGCTTTGGAAGTGATAATGGTACAAGGTCGGTATGGTCGGGTGTTGCAGAAAGTTCAACCGCAACATGGGTGCATATTGCAGCAACCTATTCAGCCAACAGTTATAAATTATACAGGAACGGCGTACTTATTTTGCAAACCACTGCTTTTGGAATTGCAACTTTTCCCACTAACTCAAGAATACTGGTAGGCAAGCGCCATACCGGTGGTGGTTCAGCCTATCTGAATGCAGCAATTGATGAGGTACAGGTATGGAACAGGGCCTTATGCCAGTCGGAGGTTCAAAACAATATGAACTGTGCATTAACCCCATCGGTACAAACCGGCCTTGTGGCTTTATATCATTTTGACCAGGGTAATGTGGGCAGTAATAATGCAGGCATTACTTCGCTTACTGATGCATCAGCCAATGGATATAACGCTACATTGACGAATTTTGGATTAACAGGTGCAACATCCAACTGGTCAGCCGGCAGCACGATATCGGGTACCTGTACCAGCTATATTCCTGCAGGACTGGCTGCAACGACCGGCGGCGCTACCGTTACGCAAACCGCTGCAGTAAACAGTTCGGTTGGTACTTTTTACCAGGATAATAATTGCGGTGTTATAGCAAAAGTATTGCCAGCAGGTGCTGTACCTGTTAGCGGCAATGTTACTTCTAAAGTAAAAATAGACGCCACTGTACAAACTTATAACAGCAAGCCTTACGTACAACGGCATTACGATATTGAGCCAGCTACCAATGCAGCTAATGCCACAGCAACGGTTACCCTGTATTTTACACAGGCAGAGTTTACAGCTTATAATGCGGTAAGAGGGGCATTGCCGGCATTGCCCACTTCAGCAGCTGATGCAACAGGCATTGCCAACATGCGTATTACGCAATACCATGGTACAGGAACAGCACCTGGTAATTATTCCGGAACTGGCCTGATGATCGATCCTGTAAACAGTGATGTTATTTACAACAGTAGCCTTAGCCGATGGGAAGTAAGCTTTGCGGTAACCGGTTTCAGTGGTTTTTATGTGCATACCAGTTCCACCGCCGGTCCGCTGCCATTAACCATACTAAGTTTTACCGGCAAAAATAACGGCAACAATAAATTACTGGAGTGGAATACTTCCAATGAGATCAACATAAAAGAATTTGTATTGGAAAGAAGTACCGATAACAGCAGTTATAAAGATCTTGCAACAGTAACTGCAAAAGGAGCTATAGTAAACGCTTATTCCTATAATGATACCTACAATATTGATGGTACTGTTTATTACAGGTTAAGAATAATTGATAATGGCGGCAGGATAACCTATAGTAATACGATCAGTTTAAGCAACAGGCAAAGGGCAACCATCGATATTTTCCCTAATCCTGTATATGATAAACTTTCGGTGCAGGTAACCGATAAAAAGCTGTTGGGTACTACTGCAAAAATTATAGATGCTGCCGGCAAAACGGTTCAAACATTTATCATCAGCAACAGCTTCGAAACAGTAGACATGCATGCATTACCTGCCGGTTTGTATTTGCTGCAAACAGTACATGGCGATTCCCAAAAATTAATAAAGAAATAGAAAATTAGTTTATAAGTGGTGTTTCTTAAGGCCGTTACTGTAAAAAGTAACGGTTTTTTATTAATACAAGTCCCGGTGCAAATAACCACCGCTTGTAAAATAAATTGCAAAAGCAAGATTGAAAAATTGTACTTTGATGAAAAATTAATTCATGAAAAGAGTTACGTCGATAGGCGGTGTGTTTTTTAAATGCAATGACCCCGAAGCACAGAAAGGCTGGTATGCCAAACATTTAGGTATTGCTATGGATAAATATGGAAGTAGTTTTGAGTGGCGGCACAGCGATGATGCAGCAAAGAAAGGCTATTCTGCATGGAGCCCTTTTGAAAAAGAAACGGATTATTTTGGCAATGCATCACAACAATACATGATCAATTACCGGGTAGATGACCTGGAAGCGTTGGTAAAGCAATTGATCACTGAAGGTGTTACCATTGTTGACCAGATGGAAATTTATGAGTATGGCAAATTTATCCATATACTGGATGGCGAAGGAAACCGGGTAGAATTGTGGGAAGCCAATGATGCGATGTATGAAAAAATGGTAAACGTGGTTACCAAATAGTTTGATGAGCGGAAGTACAACAGGATAAACACGACAGCTTTATTTACAAAACGATTGTCTTGGTTAAAAACTAACATGAAAAAGCTACTCGCCTTATTTGTTTGCAGCATTTCATTTTTTGTTGTGCAAAGCCAGGTGCCTTGCAGTAAACCTGAGTATCGCCAGTTTGATTTCTGGATCGGTGAATGGGAAGCTTATGCTACCAATGGAAAAAAGGGAGGAGATAGCAAGATCAGCCTGATGCTGGATAGTTGTACCATACTGGAAGAGTGGACCAGTACCGGTTTACAAAACGGGTTGCGCTTTGCCGGCAAAAGTTATAATATGTACAATGCGGCTCAAAAAAAATGGCAACAATATTGGGTAGACAATACGGGAAATATCACCCGGTATTTTAATGGTCATTATGAAGAAGGTAAAATGATCGTGCAAACGGATAATGAAAAAGTAAATGATACTTTATGGCAGATCCAGAAAATGACCTTTTATAATTTAAGTGCTGATAAGGTAAGGCAACATGGCGAAACCAGTAACGACAACGGTAAAACCTGGACCACCAGTTTTGATTTAGAGTATAGAAGGAAAACCACTAATGCTGCTGCAATTGTAGATTCTATATTACGCGGAATGGAAGACGCCTACAGCAAAGGCCGCTTTCGTATACTGGCCGGTTACTATGCCGATCAGGGTAAGGTAGTTGGGAAAAACATCAACATCAGCGGAAAAGAAAATCTTATTGCCTATTGGAAAAATGTAGTAGCATTAGGCGGAACATGGAAATTAACCAATGAAAAAACAGAAAAGACCGGTGAGCAGATCTGGCAAAAAGGCGTCTCTGTAATTACTGATAAATCCGGTAAACAACACGAGGTTAATTTTACGCTGATCTTTATCCGGGAGGATGGATTATGGAAAATTTTACAGGACGCATACTGGTAATACTACTTTCTAAAAAAATTGCATTATAGTTTAAAACAATAAAAATGAAACTCACTACAACAATTTTTGCGCTGCTTTTTGTTAGCAGCCAGGCTTTTGCTCAATTAGATCTTCCGGCAAGCGGTAATAACCCACGGGCAACCATAAGCGAAGAGGTAGGCATTACTTCCATTACCATAAAATACAGCCGGCCCGATGTAAACAAACGGGAAGGAAAAGTATATGGAGATGGTAACCTGGTTACTTATGGCTTTAGTACAAGCAGTTTTATTACCAATGCCAATACCGCGCCTTGGCGTGCGGGTGCCAATGAAAATACAACCATAAGTTTTGAACATGATGTAAAAGTAGAAGGGCAGCCGCTTAAAGCCGGTACCTATGGATTATTTATGGCAATGGGTGCCGACAACGTGATACTGATCTTTTCCAACCAATCTGATGCATGGGGAAGTTTTAACTACGATGAAAAATATGATGCTTTAAGGGTAAATGTAAAACCGGTAGTATTGGATAAAAGCGTGGAATACCTGAAATATGAATTCATTGAGCACAAAGAAAAATATTGCGTGGTAGCCATGCAATGGGAAAAATTATCTGTACCATTTAAAATAGAAGTGGATGTAGATAATATTGTGCTGGCAAGATTAAGGGAACAGCTTACCGGGCGCCAGGGTTTTACGCCTGCATTGATCTTAACTGCTGCGCAATACTGCTTTAATAAAAACATCAACCTTGAGGAAGCATTGGTTTGGAGCAAAAAAGCGATTACCGGGCAGGGCGGACAAAAAACCTATATCACTCTACGCAACCTGGCCACTGCTTATGAAAAATTAAACCGCCTGCCGGAAGCAGATTCCACCATGGATGAGGCATTGCTGATTGCTACCGCTAACCAGTACACGGCTTATGGAAGGATTTTAATTACTCAAAAACGATTGGATAAAGCCATGGAAGTATTTACCGCTTCGCAAAAAAGATATGGCGATATGTTTGGTGTAAACAGCGGGCTGGCCAATGGCTATTCTGCAAAAGGCGATTTTAAAAATGCGCTTAAATATGCCAACAAAGCTGTAGCGCAGGCCCCTAACGATGCGGCCAAAAAACAAATGGAAGCACAGGTAGCAAAATTGAAGGAAGGGAAAGATATTAATTAACAATGAATAATTAATAATGAAAAATGTATTTGTTATTACCGGTCTTCTTATTATTGCGGGCTTTGGTTTTAAAACTATGAATCATAATTTATACGCTGCACCGGTTTATTCAGATACGCAATATGTTTGTTTGCCTTGCGGGAGTGATTGTGATAAAACGCTGTATACAAAACCCGGTACCTGCACGCATTGCAATATGCCATTGGTTAAGAAAACGACTGTAAAGTTTAAAGCCATAGCACCTGTTGCCTTATGCAATTTTATAAAAAATAAAGGAAAGGAGAATGTGGTATTACTGGATGTCCGTACTGCAGCAGAATTTAATGGTACAGCCCCAGACAAATTTGGTAAACTTGCCGGCGCTATCAATATCCCTATACAGGAACTGGATAAAAGAATAGCGGAACTCAATCCATATAAGAACAAAGAGATCGTAGTGTATTGCAGCCATAGTCACCGCAGCCCCAGGGCAAGTTATATGTTGATGCAGAAAGGGTTTACCAAAGTCACCAATATGGAATTGGGAATGAGCGAATGGACCAATAGCACAACGCCCAGCGACTGCAATAATAAATTGTATGTAAAACAATAATTGTAAATTTCTATATTATGAGCATGTCTCGCCCTGCATTCCTAACCTAAACAAATAAGCCATGAAAAAAACGATTCTTGTAATAGTAAGTATTGTTGCTTTGGCAGTGTTGCAAAATTGCAGCAGTAGCAAAAAAACAACCAATACGACAGCCAAATTGAGTTTTGAAAAAGATGTGATGCCTATCATGCAGTCGAGATGTACACCCTGCCATTTTCCTCCGGAAGGAAGAAAGAAACCGTTGAATAACTACGATGCCGTAAAAGCCAACATTGCGGATGTGATAGCGAGAGTAAAATTGCCGCAGGAAGCTACCGGTTTTATGCCTTTTAAAAATAAAAAACCGCCGTTAAGTGATAGCCTGATCAACATACTGGAAGAATGGCAAAAACAAAATACCCCACAATAATTTTTTAAATTTAAAATATAGATGATGAATCACGCAATCAGTTGGTTTGAGATACCTGCAACAGATATTGACAGGGCACAGAAATTTTATGAAACGATTTTAGGTATCAGTATGGTACCGATGGATATGCCCAATATTAAAATGCGGATGTTTCCACTGGAAGACACCATGAATGGCATTGGTGGTACATTGGCCGATAGCGGTGGTTTTCATAAACCATCAGCCACTGAAGGACCATTGATATATTTAAATGGCAATCCCGATGTACAGATCATTATGGATAAAGTAGAAGCTGCCGGCGGAAAGATACTGGTGCCAAAAATGGAGATCAGCCCCGAATATGGATCGATGGGCGTGATCATTGATACCGAAGGAAACAGGATCGCCTTTCATAATGCGCCACCTGATATGCAAAAATAAACGCCATGGCTTACAATGAAGAATTAGCCAATCGTACAAGAGCATTAATTGCTGCAACACATAAAAACGTGGAAGAGAAAGCCATGTTTGGAGGGTTGTGTTTTATGGTGAATGATAAGATGTGTGTTGGCGTAGAGCAGGCGAGATTAATGGTGCGGCTTGATCCGGCTAAGTATGAGGAAGTAATGGAAAAGGAAGGTTGCAGGCCAATGGATTTTACAGGTAAAGTAATGAAAGGATATGTTTTTGTAGACATTGTTGCGCTGAATACAAAAACAAAATTGACGTACTGGATAAACCTGGCGCTGGAGTATAATAAAATTGCAAAGCCTTCTAAAAAGAAAAAGAAATGAAAAAGCTATTGCTCGTCTTTACAGGCTTTATACTATTAGTTGCTTTTACCGCCGGCAACAATGAAAATTTTAAGCGGCTGTATGCTTTGGAAGGCGTTTGGCAAATGACAACCAAACGGGGTATACTGTGCGAAGAGTGGAAGAAGATCAATGATAATTACCTGCAAAGCAAAGGGTATATCATTAAAGGTACCGATACAATCATTAACGAAACGGTAGCACTCACCCACAAAGACGATGCTGTTTTTTATACGTCTACTGTGGCCAATCAAAACGATCAGCAACCTGTTGCTTTTAAAATGACAAAAGCAGGGAACAATACTTTTGTATTTGAAAATCCGCAGCACGATTTCCCTAAAAGAATTGTTTACCAACTGGTTTCCAGTGATTCATTGCACGCTTTTATTGACGACGGCGTTGACGGATCCGGCCGCAAACAAAATTTTTATTACAAACGCTATAAAAAATGAAATACAGTGTACCACAGGCGATTGAAATTTTAGAAAGAACACCGGCGGTATGCAGTGCATTACTGGCAGGGCTAAGCGACGACTGGGTGATGAACAATGAAGGCCCGGAAACTTTTTCTCCTTATGATGTAATAGGACATTTGATACATGGCGAAAAAACCGACTGGACAGAAAGAGCAAAAATGATCCTGGAATTTGGGGATACCAAAACTTTTGTAAAATGGAACCGGTTTGCACAATATGAAGAAAGCAAAGGTAAATCCCTGCAACAATTACTGGATGAATTTGCAGTCATTCGAAAAGAAAATATGCTATGGTTTACATCCCTGGGTTTAACGGAAACAGACTTTGATAAAAAAGGTATGCATCCCGTATTAGGCGAAGTAACCCTGAGAAATTTACTGTCTACATGGGTGGTGCATGATTTAACACACCTGGCACAGATCACCAGGGTAATGGCCAAACAATACAAAGAGAACATGGGGCCCTGGCCGGAGTTTTTTCGTATTTTGAATTTTTAAATTTTGTTATGCAATCTAAAGCCACTACAGTAGAACAATATATTGAGGAATTACCGGAAGACAGGAAGGAAGCCATTATCCAGTTAAGAAAAGTGATCAAAAAGAATTTGCCCAAAGGATTTAAAGAGGGTATGGGTTATGGTATGATCGGCTATGTGGTACCGCTTAGTACTTATCCTGCAGGCTATCACTGTACACCGGAATTACCTTTACCATTCCTGAGTATTGCTTCTCAAAAAAATTTCGTCGCCATGTATCATATGTGTATATATAGCGACCCTAAACTGAATAAATGGTTTACCGATGAATATGCAAAACTGAATATTGGAAAATTAGACATGGGTAAAAGCTGTACCAGGTTTAAAAATCTCTCAAAAATTCCCTATGCATTAATTGGGGAATTGTGTACAAAAGTTTCGGTAGAGGACTGGATCAAACAGTACGAAAAAGTATTAAAAAGATAACCGGTTATTGAAATAATTCCATCACTTCTGTTCTTTTGCGCCGCGATACCGGCACGTGCACATCATTGGATAACCACAGCATATGTTCCGCATCCATTTTTTTTACATGTGCCCTGTTCACTAAAAAAGATTTATGTATCCGTATAAATTTATATTCGGTAAGAATGTCCTCGTATTCTTTTAAAGTTTTAGCTACCAGTAAAGGTTTTTGATTGGTAAAATAAAACTTCGTGTAATTGTTCATCCCCTCCAGGCAAATAATATCTTTTGTTTCGAATAAGAATACCCCTTCTTTTACCGAAATAGCAAGTTTAAAATCAGCGCTGTTTTTTTGTTGCAGGTTGGTCAACAGGTTATTCACTAATTGCTCCTGTTGTTGTTTGCCCTGGAATTCTTTTTTTATAATGTGGCGGTTGATGGCATTCTGCAGGTCAACGATATCCACCGGTTTCAACAGGTAATCCAATGCACTGAAGCGAATGGCCTTGATGGCATATTTATCAAAAGCCGTGGTAAAGATCACATCAAAATTCCAGCTGGCAGCATTATTTAAAAAATCAAAACCATTCATGTTAGGCATTTCAATATCCAGCATCACCAGGCCGGGATTAAATTGAGGTAAGGCGAGCAAGGCCTCTTCCGGCGAAGTACAAAATAAAATTTCCTTTTGCAGGGGTACATGCTTTTCTATCAGCAGTTTTAAAATATTGCCTGCTGCTGCTTCGTCATCTACAATTAAAATTTTAAGCATCTGTTTTAATTTTTAATATTCACAGGTAAGCTGATGATCACTTTTGTTCCTGTAGCATTGCCTTCGGCATCAGCTTTATCAATGAGTTGTGTTTTTGCCATACCGGGATATTGTTGGTTTAAAACAGCTATCCGCTGTTGCGCCAGTGCTGTGCCTTTTGATTCAAACTGTTCTGCTGCCATCTTTTGATTTTTAATATATTCTGATCTCTTACGGCCCACACCATTGTCATCTATTTCAATTTGCAGTTGTTGTTGTTGCTCCATGATATTGATGGATAATTTTTTTTCTCCTTCTTTATGTCTCAGTCCATGCCATACCGCGTTTTCTACATAAGGCTGTAATAATAAAGAAGGTACCTGTATAATGTCTGTTTCAATATTTTCATCCACCACTATTTCATAAGAGAATGACTGCCGGAACCGGAGCGATTCCAGCGACAGGTATAATTTTATCATCTCCAGTTCGTTGCTTAATGGTATAAAATTCTTTTCGGAATTATTCAGTACCATCCGTAATAGTTTAGAAAAGCTGGACAGGTAACGATACCCCTCGTCTGTATTATTGGTAATGATTAATTCCTGTATGGCATTAAGGCTGTTAAAAATAAAATGCGGGTTCATCTGCGCCCGGATGGCTTTTGCTTCCAGCTCGGCCATTTGTTGCCTGATATTGATTTTGTTTTTAATGCTGGCTATTCTTCTTTTGAATAATACAAAAGCAATACCTGCAACCAGCAGTATGGCCAAACTCCTGAACCACCAGGTTTTCCAGTATGGAGGCAATATGGTAAAACGATAGGTTAAAGCCTCTGGCGTCCATACATTATTGTTATTACAGGCTTTCAATTCAAAAATATAATCTCCCGGCTGTAAAAAATTAAAATCCGCAACCCGGTTGCTGGTATAGATCCAGTTGCTATCAATACCCTTTAACCGGTAAGCATAACGGATCTTTGATGCATCGGTTAAACAAACCGCAGTAAAATAAAACTGCAACGAGTTATCGTTATGTAAAAACACTGAAGAAGAAGTATTGGCATAGTTGCTATCCCTGGCATTTACAGCAACCTTATCCATTACTAATACCGGAGGTATTTTATTCTGGTTGATACTGTCGGGATGAAAAGAAACCATTCCCATTGAACTAAGTGCCCAGATGGTACCATTTTGCTGTTGCTCCAGTTTTAAGGTTTGATAATAGCTGGACAGTAAGCCATCTTTTTCATTAAAACTGATCAGTTGTTCGTTACTGCCCGGGTTTATTAATACGGTAATACTCATATAATCGCCCCACCATACGTTATCGTTTTTATCAACCAAAACCGATAAGGCGATATCTGAAGCAGTGCCTTTTTTAACAGTATACTGCTGCAGTAAAATAAAATGACCGTTTTGATACCGGCATTGCAACAGTCCTTTACCCAATGTAGCGATCCATACATTTCCTTTTTTATCAACGGCTATTCTATTGATGTATAAATTATTTATGCCCATGCCCACTACGGAATCATCAACCAGTTTGTTGTTGTGTAATTGATATAAACCGGTGCTGCCATAAAAGAAATATTTTCCATCGCCGGTTTTATAGCAACCAAATAATTCAGGATAGCGGCTGTAGTCTTTTTCAAAAGGATAGTGCGTTTTTAATGGATCAGCAGCCAATGGATCGATAAGGGTAACACCATGCTCAGTGCAGGCCAATATATTATTATTGTCTGCAGCAAACAACGCTTCACAATTATTGTCTTTTAAAAAACCCGTGTCCTTCCAGTAAGTAAGATGGTTATTTTTTAAACGGGCGATACCCTGGTAACCACTTCCAAACCATAAATCATTTTGTGCATCTTCATACATACACATGATCTCTGCCAGTGGAAAAACCGGTTTGATTGTTTGGTGCGGAATAATACTGTCATTTTTTTTGATAAACAACTGGCCCCGGTTGCTGCCAAATAAAAGATCGCCGTTCCTTCTTTCCAAAAAAGAAAATACTTCCTTATGACTGGATTGCTGTAAACTATATTGTTTAAAGTTATTGGGTTTAAACTGCTGTAATCCTTCCCAGGAGCCGACCCAGAAATTTTCCTCCGCATCCTGTAATGCAGCAATGGCATTATTGGTAATACTCGTAAATAAAAAAATAGTGTGTACGTTGCCGTTTTGTATAAGGCCAACGCCATTAGTGGTTAAAGCATAGGGTTTACCTCCGGCGATAAATACTTTGCTGCCTATAAAATCGTCCGTATAATAACTGGTTACCTTTCCCTTTATCATTTGTGCAGGATGCCGTTCCAGGCAATTCCAGAAAATACTGTCGGGCGAAGTAGCAGCAACAGAACGAACATAATGATATGGGTCCGGGTTGTTCCAGATCATGGTACTGGAAGCTGTATTAGCATTGATTTTAAATATACCAATATGCGAACCAATATAAATATTCTGTTGGTTATCTGCGGCCAGGCTAAATACCCTCCTGGTAAAACCCGCAAATGGTTCCAATGCAATAGTACCTGCAATTTTTTTGCTAAAGCCATTGGCTACGGCTACCGGTATTTTATATAAGGCATCGATGGTGCCTGCCCATACATTACCGGATGCATCTGTAAGTAATGCTTCTACTGCCGGGGGCTTACTGCTTTGTAAACCGACTTTGTTAATAGCACCGTTCGAATAATAAAAAAGTCCTTTATCACCACCAATCCAAATACCCATAGCGCTATCCTGCGTAATGCAAAGTACACGACCGATAGATTCATTGCCGGTACTGTATTGATAATTGATAAAGTCATACCCGTTATAAATACTTACACCCAGCTCGGTACCTATCCAAAGGTTTTTATTACTGCTTTGCGTTAATGCATAAATTTTAGAAGAAAACAAACCATCACGTGTGCCAAATGTTTGTGTCCGGTAAGTTAACGACTGGCTGGTACCGGTTGCCGTAAGCAATAAAAAAAATATGGTTAGAGAGCGCATCATTATAATCGTACAAAAATATACAACCTTTTAGCCAATTTTTCTCCATAACCTCTGCCGGTAGTACCGTTACATAAATAGCCCATGCAGTTTTAAACCAAATGATAAGTTATAGCGCCCATTGTCTTTATACCGCATTTATCCTGCAGGGTTACAAAATACTTTTACCATGCAATATTAATTACCCGCTGGCATATGGACCGGATAACAGAAAAAATAACCGCTATAAAAGATGAAATGAAACTAATGGGTTTATGGAAAAAACAATTGCCTGTATGGGTAAATGAATACACCGCACAAAGTATCAGCACCGAACAGGATTTTGCCGAATGGCTGCAATTCATTTATCTCCCCAATATCATGCAACCGGAAAACCGGCACAATAGGGTCACTGCGGAAAATTATATCGTACCACAGGCCATGCAATTTTTTGGTACAGATATGCAGAAAGGGAAACTGCTGCAGTTACTGGTAGAACTGGATAGCCTGGTTTAATAGAATCCTCTTTCTTCTGATTACCGGATAAAAATCTCCAATGAAAAATGACAAGAAGTATTCCGTGATTTTTTAATAGTTATTTAAACAACAGGTACAATGAAAATTTATTTTTTATTAACAGCATTTATTTTTTGCCTTGTCACAGTACAATCGCAGCAACTGGTGAAAGATATAAATACCACAATTGGATCTCTTGAGAAGCTTGCCGGCATTGTCGGGTTTACTGTTGCAGGAGACAAAACTTATTTTGTGGCCAATGATCAAAGCAGCGGCTACGAGCCCTGGGTAACGGATGGTACTGCCGCAGGTACACATTTATTGAGGGATATCAATCCCGGCAAAGTAAGTTCAGACGCCGGCGAATTTACTTACTGCAACGGGTATATATACTTCAGGGCCGATGACGGCTCGCATGGATATGAATTATGGAAAACAGACGGTACAGCAACAGGAACTGTAATGGTGAAAGATATCAATACCGGTTATACTACCAGCGGTGGACCTAATGGTAGCGGGCCCCGTAATTTATGCGAAGTAAATGGTGTGCTATATTTCGTAGCTAACAATGACCCCTCGCTTCTCGATTATGCTTTATGGAAAACAGATGGTACGGCGGCGGGTACTGTTTTGGTAAACAATATGAATATCTGGAACGCATTCAATATTGGTTCAGCAGAGTCTCTAACCAGTTTTAATGGTATGCTTTATTATACAGAAGCTGTTAATAATGTGCCTGCCATGTATCGTGTAACCCCTGCCGGTGTAACTGAGCTGGTGCAAACTATCAATGCCAGCCGGCTAACTGTAATCGGATCAACCTTGTATTATAGCGGGCAGCTGGCAGCAAGTGGCGCTGAGCTGTGGAAAATAGAAAGCGGTGTTACCAGTATAGTCAAAGATATTTATCCCGGAACATCCAGCAGCGGACCTGATCAACTGACGGATGTAAACGGCATTTTATTTTTTACTGCCTGGGATGGGGTTAATGGCACCGAACTCTGGAAAAGCGATGGCACTGAAGCAGGAACTATAATGGTAAAAGATATAACTACGGCCAACAATATTTCTACGAATAAACCTACACAGTTAACCAATGTAAATGGCATTTTATTTTTTAATGGCTATACTGTGGCTAACAACAAGGAATTATGGAAAAGTGATGGTACAGAATCAGGCACCATGATGGTAAAAGATATTGTTCCGGGTAGCTCCTCTCCCGGCGGAAACCCCGTAAACATGATCAATAATAACGGCACTTTACTTTTTGTTTCCGGGGTTGGTGATTTATGGAAAAGCGATGGCACTGAAGCAGGTACTGTATTGGTAAAAGACCTGAATAATTGCCTTACCTCTTCAAATGTTCCTGCCTTACCAGGTAATATTGTTTTTTATGGAGCACCTGTAGGCACCGGCAATGGTAATCTTGAGTTATGGATAAGTGATGGTACGGCAGCAGGCACTATGCAATTAAAAAATATTGCAATAGACAATCCTGAATCTCTTGTTGAGATTTCGGGCTACCCCCGTGTAGCACAGCGGTTTGCCCACGCTAACGGGCAACTGTTTGCGGCTGCAAAAAATAGTAACAGCCCTAAGAGTTATTCGCTATATAGCACTTTGGGTACAGAGGTAACTACAATAAAATTAAACGAATACCTGGACGTGGGTGCAGGAAATCCTTTTCCCAATGATGCAGCGAATATAGGGGGCAAAATTTATTTTGGATTTAGCAATACTGCCAATGGTAATGAATTGTGGAAGAGCGACGGCACCATTGCGGGAACAGGTATAGTTAAAGATATACAAGCAGGAACAGGTAGCAGCGTGCCGGAGAATATGACCAATGTGAATGGTACCATATTCTTTTCTGCATCTGATGGTACTACAGGAACTGAATTATGGAAAAGCGATGGTACTGCAGCCGGAACTATTTTAGTAAAAGATATTAATACCGGCGCCGCCAGTTCAATACCCGAGCAGCTGACGAATGTGAATGGCACACTTTTTTTTACGGCCATTACAAATGCTGCCGGAAGAGAGTTATGGAAAAGCGATGGTACTGCAGCCGGAACTGTTTTGGTAAAAGATATTAACCCCGGTACCAGCAGTGCATTTAGTAATGTTGCCGGTGGAGGTATCAGCAATTATTTAACTGTAATGGGCAATGAGTTGTATTTTGCAGCCACTGCTTCATCAACACAGGGAAAGGAATTATGGAAAAGTGATGGCACTGCAATCGGAACGGTGTTGGTGAAAGATATTATAACCTCTTCCACACAAAGCGGGGATCCTCGTTTTTTAACTGTAGTGGGTAATCAATTATTTTTCACAGCAGATGATTATGGCTTTGGAGATAACAGTGAATTATGGGTAAGCAATGGTACAACTCTGGGAACCCAAAAAGTAAAAGAGATCAATGCCGGTAACGATCCTTCTTCACCATCCAATCTTATTGTTCTTAACGGCTTAGTATATTTTTCCGCCTACGAACCAGCTACAGGCTACGAACTATGGAAAAGTGACGGCACAGCAGCAGGCACTATATTGGTAAAAGATATTGAACCTGGTGTACTAAGCGGCATGCAGGCAGGAAAAGAAGTAGGAGCGGGAGGCGTACCCTTCCGCGACATTACAAAGGCGAATGGCTTTATATATTTTCCCGCAGCAACCGCGGCAGAAGGAAGGGAGTTATGGCGGAGTGATGGTACTGCAGCCGGTACTACATTAGTTGGAGATGTATTTCCGGGCCCGCAAAGCAGTAGTCCCGAGCAGGTTACCAATGCTGATGGTGTTATTTATTTTGTAGGAGAAAATGGCAGCAGTGGAAAAGAATTATATTCATTTAATCCTAATCCCTTTTTTGTTTTGCCACCAGTAACTGTTGAAGATAGTGCAGATGTTGATTGGCAGAACCATATATTGGTTGGTGGCACCAACCAGGTTATTGCAACAATCAAACAAACAGGTATTAAACCGGTGAATGGATTGGTGAAAACAAAACTCACTATTGGCGCATCTCCAATAAATTATAATGGCCGCACATTGGCAAGAAAGCATGTTGATATAGAGCCATCAGTTAATCCTTCCACTTCCTCTGCAACCATAACCTTATATTTTTCACAGGCAGATTTTGATACTTATAACAGTGATGATAATATCAATGGCGATCTGCCCGCAAATCCTCTTGATGTGGATGGTAAAGCGGCGCTTCGTATCATACAGTATCATGGCGTGGGTACAGCACCCGGTAATTATCCCGGCCCCGAAGAGATCATCAATCCATCAGACGATAGCATTACCTGGAATGCAGCTGCCAGTTACTGGGAAGTAAGTTTTACTGTTACGGGATTCAGCGGTTTTTATTTAAGCAGCGTGCCCACCGTGGTATTACCTGTTAAGCTGGTAAGTTTTAATGGGTACCTCAATGCACAACGCAATGTGTCGTTGCAATGGAAGGTAGTAGAGCAACAGGATATTGTAAGTTATGAAATAGAAAGAAGCAGTAATGCCGTTGATTTTACCACGATAGGTAATGTAAAAGCCAATACACAAAATTACTTCACCTATAATTATGAAGATATTGCAGCACCCAGTACAAAAAGTTTTTACCGCATTAAAATAATTGATCACAACGGAAGAATAACCTATAGCAATATCATCGTGATCAACCCGCAAAGCAACAGTAATGTGTACCTGTATGCAACTCCGGATCGGTTAACGATTAATGTAAAAGGAAATGCCTACCAGAACAGTACGGTAAATATCATCGATAACACCGGCAGGTTAATGCAACAGGTATTCATAAACAATACAGCGCAGGCAGCAGATATCAGCCGGTTGGCAGCGGGCATATATTATGTGCAGTTCAATGACGGCACCGTATTGAAATTTAAAAAATAAATTACTAAAGACATTTTAAAATACAGCCGAATGAAAAACTACTGTAGAATTTTTTTAATCTTTAAATTTTTTATCATGAATTTGATACCCGCAGGAAGTAATAATCAAACATTATCTGTATCAGACTTATACCAGCTACTCGAAAATAAATTTAAAAATAAAGCTGTTGGTTATGCCTTTGTTATTTCTTATAAAGAAAATTTTTGTACCGGTAGTTCGGGAGGTTTTTGCAGACTGCAACAGGATGATCATCCCAGGGTGATGAGCGTATTTGAAAAATACAATTGTGCCAGTGTAAGCAAGCTGGTAAGTTCGGCAGCCTTATTATTGTTATTGTATCGCAAAGAAGGCGTAGGCTTAAATTCGTTAATGTGGGAATATCTTCCTTCGCATTGGACGATAGGGGCTAATATAAAAACAATAACGTTCAAAGAATTATTAACGCATACCAGTGGGTTTCGCACCAGTGCAAGATCTTATGCAAACCTGAAGAAACTGGTTAAAGATGGTATCAATAGTAATGATAAAAACGACAGCTATTACAACAACTCAAATTATTCCTTACTGCGACTGATCATACCAAAACTGGCGGGTTACAATATCCTGTCACTGAAAGGCATGTCCGAAGCTAATATTGCTACCCATGAACCGGCACAGGCGGAGGCCTTTGCCAATGATTATATTGATTACTGCAGGAAGAATATCTTTAATAAGCTGGCCAGCATGCCCGAGATGAGCTGTACCGAATCTACTATACAGCCTCCGTTGTTTTATGATATTAATGATACTACAAAAACCGGTCGCCATATGGGTGATCAGCGGTTGAACGCAGGATCGGGAGGATGGGTAATGTCCACACTTCAAATGGCGCATCTTTTCCGTAGTATACATCATACCGAAAATATAATGCCCGCTGCGTTATCCAAAAGAATGCGGGACGAACATTTAGGTTATGGCCTGGAAGAAATAGAAGGAGTGACCAGTTATTTTAAATCCGGCTCAGAAAATCTTGATGACCGGGAATATAGTTCTTTAACGATGGGGTTTGATAACGGGATACAGTTAGATATGATGACCACATCTCACCTGGGTTTAAAGAACCTGGCCTGGGATGCATTTAGAGAATGGTATCACTAAGGGAATATTTAAGTTATGATTAGCTGAAAATAATTTCTACTTTTATAATGCTGCAACTATATAAAAGTTGCAGCTGTTTTTAAAACCTGTTTATTATTGCTGTTACTGGTTACTGCATTAGGAATATACAACTCAGCCTAAATAATCCCTGGTCAAGAAATTAAACGGTATGAAATATCTTTTCCCTTTTATCAGCGCATTAGTATTGACAACAAATATTGTAGCACAACTAAAGTATCCTGTTGCCCGAAAGGAACATTTTGATACAACTATTTATGGTGCCAAAATTACTGATGATTATTTCTGGATGAGCCGTGCAGCAAATGAAAAAGAAATGATGGATTTCGGCAGGCAGCAAGTCAAACTCACACAACATATTTTAGACAGCATTCCCGGAACGGAAATGATCAGCAATGAATTGGGAGAAGCATATGCAGCATTGCAGGATGAGTTATGGAATTTAAAAGCCATTAACAATTATATCTATTACCAGCGTGATATACCCAAAGAAGGAGTCTGGCTTTGCAGAAGGAAAACAATGGATGCCGTAGAAGAAAAACTCCTTGGTAAAGTTGTTATCAATGGAAAAAAATATGCCATTCGTAGAAGGGCATTTGCACATCATAAAGCTTTGGTGGCTTTGATGCTGGTACAAAATGGAGAAGCTAATCCGCAGGTAAGAATTTTTGACCTGGATAAAAAAGAATTTTTACCAGATAGTATTGCGCCGGTGATGTTCAACGATTCCCGTGGCGTTTCTATGACCTGGTTGCCGGATGATCAAGGGTTACTTTATGCGCAGGCTCCGCCAACCAGCATTAGCAGTGAAAAATATTATAATGGAAAAATTAAGTTACACCTGTTAGGTGACCAACAACAGCATGATGAAGCTGTTTTTGGCATTGGTCTTAACCCATCGGTGCAACTTAAAAATTATGAAACACCGTATATCTATAGTTTCAATAACTCTGGTTACCTTATTGCAAGGATACGTGCCAGTGAGGGCGATAATTATGCTTTTGCTGTTCATTACGCCGCACTCAATGGAAAGAATACGCCCTGGAAAAAATTGAAAAATTATGTCAATCTGGGTGATGGTTTTGATGCCAGTGATAAATACTTATACGCTGCAACAAAAGGAACGGCGCGTTACCAGCTTGTAAAAATAAATATGGAAACCGGCGATGCTCCTGTACCATTTGTATCGAAGCAGGAAGATGTGATTGCTTATGTTGATGCCGGCAACAGCCCTGGTATTGTTGCAGGAAAAGATCTGCTGTATGTCTTACTAAGAAGGATCGGGAATATGCAGATCATGAAAGTGGATTATAAAACAGGATCAACTTCATTTTTACCAATAAGTTTCAAAGGTAGCATTGGAGAACTGTCTTTATCCGGAGATAACAATTTGGTTTTTGCCATGGGTGCTGCAACAAGAAGTGTGCAATACCAGCATTACGATTATGGCAGCAACAGCTTATTGGCAATACCCTTTGCAGCTAAAATATATGATGCAACGGATGCATTGACGACAGAAGTAATTATGATACCATCACGTGATGGTAAACGGGTACCCGTTTCATTACTTTATAAGAAAGGACTGAACCTTAAAAATAATAACCCGCTTTTAATTGACGGATATGGCAATAGTGGTGCATCCACGGATCTTTTTTATAATCCATCTTATATGCCTTTTATCAATCGTGGAGGTGTTTATGCGTACGCATATGTACGGGGTGGCGGTGAGTTAGGTAACGACTGGAGGAAAGAAGGACAATTTCCCAATAAAATGAATTCGATAAATGATGTGGTAGATGTAGCTGATTTTTTTGTGCAGCATAATTATACTTCAGCGGAAAAACAACTGGTAATGGGCGGCAGTGCAGGAAGTTTTTTGGTAGGCATGAGTATTAACCAGCGCCCCGATCTTTTTGCAGGGGGATTATTCTTATCGGGGTTACCCGACATCGTTACTTACAGGGATGCGGCTTTTGCTAGAGAATCAAAAACAGTTGGTCCTATCGATACTAAAGCAGGTTTTTTAAGTAGTTACAGCATCAGCGCTTATTATCAAATTCCACAAGGTAAAAAATTACCCGCCATGCTTATCGTTCATGGTGCCACTGATTATATTTTGGATATGCATCCTGCGGTAAGGTATGCTGCAAAGTTACAGCAGGCACAACAAGGAGAACGCCCCGTTTTATTGTTGGTAGATATGGAAAGCGGCCATCACGGTAGTGAGTATGAATTATTGTATATGCTAAAATTTGCCTTATGGCAAACGGGGCATAAAGACTTTCAATTGAAACCATGAAATTATTCCGGTAAATAAAATAACATAATCAAATAAATTGATTGCAGGAATTGAATGACCCGATAAAAAATACTCATACTAAAACCTAAACCATGTCAAATGCAGCGGTACCCGTTCCTCAAAAAGAAAGAATTGATATTATTGATTCGCTCCGAGGTGTAGCTATCCTCGGCATTTTACTAATGAATATACCCGGCTTTGCTTATGCTGTAATGGGTCATGACCCTTCTATTAAAAATGAATACGGCACTATCAATTACTATATCTGGAAATTCGTTGACCTTATTCCGGATGGTACACAAAGAGCTTTGTTCAGCATGTTGTTTGGCGCAGGCATTATTCTTTTTATGAATGGAAAAGAAAAGCAGGGCCATACTGTAGCTCCTTCAGATTATTTTTTTCGCAGGCAATTATGGCTAATTGTTTTTGGCTTGATCAACATTTATATTTTTTTATGGCGTGGTGATATATTGTTTGATTATGGTTGTTATGGTTTTTTAGTATTTGTATTCAGATTATGGGAACCCAAAAAATTATTAATGGCAGCAGGTCTTTGTTTTGTATTGATGCTGGCCAGGGAAAACAGGGATCTTTACAAGGATAAAAAAATGATTGCGAGAGGAGAAGCAGTTGAGCGTATGGATACAACGAAAACGAAACTTACAGCTGAACAAAAAGATTACCTGGACGAGATGCAGGAGTTTAGGCAAAAATGTACGCTGAAAGGCAGGATCAAAAGAATGGAAAAGGCTAACCGACTTACCAATGGCACTTACGAACAACTGTATACTTATAGGACAGATAGCTATCAGAATAATTTGATTAACTATACTTATCTCTCCATCTGGGATGTGATCTCATTTATGTTCCTGGGTATGGCTTTTTTTAAGATGGGTATATTAACCGGTAAAGCTTCAACAAAACTATATGCCCTCATGTGCATTGCCGGATTAGGATTGGGTTTACTGGTAAGTTATTTTCAACTGCAACCTTTGATAGAAGCTAAATTCAATTATTATGATTTCACAAAAAACAGTTCACTTAGTTTTTATGAAGCGGGCAGGGTATTACGATCGCTGGGGTTTTTAGGATTGCTGATGCTCCTATACAAATCCGGCATTTTTAAATGGTTCTTTAAAATGATGCGGCCTGTTGGGCAAATGGCATTTACCAACTATTTATCACAGTCCATTATTGGGGCTATCATTTTTTATGGAATCGGTTTTGGTTTATTCGGTAAGCTGCAGCGTTATGAAGTATACACGATTGTGTTATGCATCTGGGTATTCCAGATTATTATTAGTCATATCTGGATGCGTTATTTTTTATACGGCCCTTTTGAATGGTTATGGCGCAGTCTTACCTACTGGAAAAGACAACCCTTCAAAAAAAATTAAAAGGGGCAACATAACTACAACCAACAACCTGTTATCAATATTGGTTTAAATAAAGCCCTGAAATTTTCAGGGCTTTATTTAAGGAAAAGGCTTATGGATTTGGTTATTTTTTTGTCAAAGTTATTTCCAGTGTTTTAAATTCTTTACCTGTTTTCGGATCAGGGCCATACATCTCCATCTTTTGTGTATTATCATCAACCATTGTAAATACTTCTTTCATACTACATTGCTTGCCCGGCCTGCATATATCGGGCATGGTTCCGGCCATTGTCAGCGTTTTTGTAGCAGCATCATAATCCCCTTCCATTAACATAATACCGGTTCCCCAGTTGTCAATCCAGGACGAAACAAATTTTTTCTTCGCATTATCATACCCGGTAATGCTTTGTCCTTCAAAGGGCATTCCCATCATGGTGCCGGTATGTTTGCTGGACTGATAGCGGCCACCCAGTACCATTGAATTAACAGCGGCACCGGTCATTTTTTGTGGAGCAGCACCTGCATATTCCCACATGGTCATATCAGCTTTCCAGGTACCATTTGATGCAGCAAGCATTTTATGCATCTCACCCGGCGTACCATAGTCTATCATCGCTTTCATCATAGTGGCCGAATCTACAGGCACCCAGGTATCATCTTTTTTTGTTTCAGCAGTTTTAGGAATGCTGTCAACCGGGGTATCTGTTTTTTTGTCATCACCGCTGTTACAGCTAAGCAGCAACAGGGTTGCTGCGCAAATAGTTAAGATCGTTTTTTTCATAATGCAAATTTTATAGTTATAGTGTTAGGTTTATTTTTTTCTTTTGAATATGCTTTCCATCATCTTCATCTCTTTACCATCCATACCGGCACCGTACATGGTAACGGTATACATATCATCATTGATGTATTTTATTTCTTCGCGGAGATCACCATCTGCACCAGTCACCGGGTTGGTTTGTTTGCCTTTTAATGAAAGTGTTTTGGCGGCATCATTATAAGTGCCTGTCATCATTACAATGCCCGAACCAAAATTATCTATCCAGGTGAGCACATATTTTTTTTTAGCGTTATCGAAAGCAAGGATACTTTGCCCGGTCATAGCCATACCCATAATAGTACAGGAAAAATTTCCGACCTGGTAAAGACCGTTCATGGTCATCGTAACTACGTTGATACCAGTAGTTTTTCCCGGCGGCGCTGATGGCTCCATCCAGTGTGTAATGTCTGCTTCCCATGTACCCACTTCTTTGGCCAGCCTTTTATGATGTTCACCCGGAGTCATAAAATCCTGGTAAGCCTTCATAGGATCTTCATTTTGTGCAAACAGGTTTTGCATGGCGCCTGTAATAATAGCAACAACAAAAAAGAGGAATAACTTTTTCATGGTTTTTAATTTTCAGGAAAGTAAAATACAGTTTAGTTCTTGCTTTTGCAAGCAAAAAAATCAACTTTTATTGTCAGTAAGGGATTTGGAAGGGCAGTAATTATTTATTTTCCGCGAGCACGTTTTCAATCCTTTCTTTCAGGTCTCCATAAGCAGTAAACCCTTTTGCAAGCAGGTAAAATTTAGTTTCATTCAACTGTATCAATACCTGTGGAAAGCTATCCACACTTAACTGTTTGCACAAGGCAAATTCATAATACGCTTTTTCCTTGTAGGCTTCAGCTTTTAGTTTGGTGTAAAATTCTTCAACAGGTAAATGATATTCTTCCAGCAGGTGGCGATAGGCTTCATCATCATCCAGGTCCCTGCCTTCATAATTCAAGGCATATTGCAAATCACTTGCAAAATCCAGTTGCTGCTCAGGAAAATATTCTTTAAAAATGCACAACGCTATCGCAGGCTTTTCACTGTTCATCACCCAATCACTTTTATCGGGGTTGGCCGTATGCCATAAAAAATCTTCACCAAATTGTATACCTGTTAATTCCTCTACTCTTTTATAAGCACTTTGAATATAAGGTCCTATTTTTTCTATCGGCATTTTTCTATCCGCAATCATCATGCCACCACTGAGTACTTCAATATCGAGTATACCGCTATAATCTGCTGCAATTTTTTTCATCACCGGGCTAAAACCATAACACCAGCCGCAATACGCATCATAACAATAAATAAGTATGGGATTCATTCATTTTTTTACAAAAGTACAGATAAAATTGCCGTTTACTAACTAAGCGCTACCAGATACAAACTGCGCTATACAGTTACCCGGATTGTTTATTTCCTTTGTGTTGTAATTAAAAGAACAGACATGAAAACAACAAGAATGAACCCCGACGTAACGATCAGCAGGGAAGAACTGGAAGTGATGACCAAAGAAGTAAAAGAAACGGTAGCGTTTGACTGCATCAAAAACAAAACTTTTACTTCTGCAGACCTTTGGAATATTCAAAGGCAACGTAAACAAACAGGCGCACGTAGAAATTATGCGTAAACATATTTACAGAGAGTGGTTTCTCATCAGTTTTAGTTAAGCACAATGAAAGAAGGGTTACCGTAATGGTAACCCTTCTTAATTTATTACAAAAAATATACCTCTTAATGCGCCTCCAGCCAGTTTTGTCCCATTCCAATTTCAGCATCTGTTGGTACGCCATTGGGCAATGCCAATGCGGTTTGCATACAATTTAAAATAACCGGTTTAATTATTTCGATTTCATCTTTGTATGCATCAAATACCAATTCATCATGTACCTGCAACAACATTTTACTCTTAAAATTTTGTTTTTTGAATTCCTCATGAATCTTTATCATCGCCAGTTTGATCATGTCGGCTGCTGTACCTTGTATGGGCGAATTAATCGCATTTCGTTCTGCAAAGCCGCGTACTGTAAAGTTGGCCGAGTTAATATCCTTTAACCAGCGCTTACGGCCCATCAGCGTTTCCACGTAACCGGTTTCCTTTGCAAAATTGATGGTATCGTCCATATATTTCTGGATATTCGGAAATTGCTTTTTGTAATTATCAATAATCTCTTTAGCCTCTGATCTTGGGATACCCAAATTTTCTGCCAAACCAAAAGCACCCTGTCCATAAATGATACCAAAGTTTACACTCTTGGCTTTATAACGCATTTCCTTGGTTACGGCTGCTTCTTCTACATTAAACACTTTTGCAGCGGTGGCGGTATGAATATCTTTACCGGTACGGAATGCTTCGCACATATTTACATCACCGCTGATAGCAGCCACAATACGCAATTCAATCTGCGAATAATCCGCTGATATCAATACATGATCGGCATCTCTCGGAATAAATGCTTTCCTGATCTCTTTTCCCCTGTCGGTACGAACGGGTATGTTCTGCAGGTTAGGATTATTGCTGCTTAACCTTCCTGTAACAGCAACGGCCTGTGCATAAGAAGTATGCACCCTTCCTGTCTTTTTATTGATCATTAGCGGTAACGCATCTACATAAGTTGATTTTAATTTCGTGTACTCACGGAAAATTAAAATATCATCCACGATCTTGTTTTGAGCAGCCAGTTTCAACAGCACATCTTCACCAGTTGCATATTGACCCGTCTTTGTTTTTTTGGCTTTTGGGTCCAGTTGTAATTTGTCAAATAATACTTCGCCTAATTGTTTTGGACTGGCTAAATTAAAACGAACACCTGCCTGCTTATATACACTTTCTTCAGCCGTTTTGGCTTCCCTTTCCAGTTCCTTACTGTAATCATTTAAAAAAGTTTCGTCAACACGGATACCTTCAAACTCCATCGCCGTTAATACTTTTACCAGGGGATTCTCCACTTCGTAAAAAACTTTTTCTACTTCCTTCTCTTTTAACTGCGGCAAAAAAACCTGTTGCAATTGTAACGTGATATCTGCATCTTCGGCAGCATAATCTTTTATCTTTTCAAATTCCACGTCCCGCATATTGCCCTGCGACTTCCCTTTTTTACCGATCAATTCTTCAATGTGCACGGTGGCATATCCTAAATATTTTTCACTCAATGCATCCATGCTGCGTTTGCCATCAGGTTCAATTACATAATGCGCCAGCATGGTATCAAAAGTATCACCGGCCAGTTCAAAGCCATACCATTTCAACATCAGCATATCATATTTCAGGTTTTGTCCCACCCATGTTTTTGACGCATCATCAAAAATGGATTTGAATTTATTCAATATCGCGATGCATTGATCTTTATCTGCCGGGCAAGGCACATAATACGCTTCGCCGGGTGTTACGGAAAAACTTAACCCCACCAGTTCGGCATCATTGGCGTCTATGCCTGTGGTTTCGGTATCAAAACAAATTTGTTTTTGGGTAATTAGTTTACTGGTTAATTGATTGATCAGTTCATCAGTATCGGCAAGAATATAATTATGCGGCGTATTGTTGATGTTTTTATCTGCAACTATTGCGCTCTCTCCGTCATCCTCATTCCTGCTTACAATGGAAGGGGCAGGGCTGGCTGGCTCCACAATATTTCCGAACAGGTCCATCTGTGCAGTGGCTTCCTGCTTTGCTGGTTTTTCCGATGGTTTGCCGTTATTATTCCAAACCTCCGCTGCTACATTAATATCATCCCCTAAAATCCTTTTGCCTAAGGTTTTAAATTCCAGCATTTCAAAAATTTCTTTCAAAGCCTCCTTATTCATTTCCTTGATCCTGAAATCCTCTTCATGAAATATTGCTGCAGGGATATCAGTAATAATAGTAGCTAGTTTTTTACTCATGATCGCCAATTCTCTTCCCGCAGCAATTTTTTCTCCCAGCTTGCCTTTTATATTAGCAATATTCTCCAGCATATTCTCCAGGCTACCGTATTCCTTTAATAATTTCGCCGCCGTTTTTTCTCCCACGCCTGGTATGCCGGGAATATTGTCCACGGCATCACCCATCATGCCCAAAATATCAATTACCTGTTCCACTTTTTCAATATCCCACTTGGCACACACTTCTTTTGGTCCCATTATTTCGATGCTGCCGCCCTGGTAGGGAGGTTTATAAATTTTTATATTCTCACTAACCAGCTGACCATAATCTTTGTCGGGTGTAACCATAAAAACTTCGTAGCCTTCTTTTTCGGCCTGTTTCGCCAACGCACCAATTACATCATCTGCTTCGTATCCATCAATGGCCACTACGGGAATATTAAAGCCTTCGATGATCTTTTTAATATCCGGTACTGCAGCAGAAATATCTTCTGGTGTTTCCTGCCGGTTGGCTTTATAATCGGCAAAATCGGTATGGCGTTCCGTTGGCGCATGCGTATCAAAACACACGGCCATATGGGTAGGATTTTGATTTTTTATCAGGTCGATCAATGTATTGGTAAAGCCAAATTGGGCATTGGTATTGCGGCCTTTACTGGTGATCCTGGGATTGCGTATTAATGCATAATAAGCCCGGAATACCAGGGCATAGGCATCTAAAAGAAATAATTTTTTTTGCATGCGGTAAAAGTAAAACAATTGGCTTTCTAATCAAAAGTGTTATAATGCAAAAACCACTTCTTTTGGGAAGTGGTTTGCAAAAAGGGAATAAGTTATTTATAAAGCGGTGATATATAATTTTTCGGTATCAGACTCGCTGTTTTTTTCAAAAGTTATGCCGGCATCACTAATAGTAGCAATATCCCAGTAAAAATTCAATTGAGACAAAGCACTGTTTTTATTGGTAAAGTTCAAAGTGATCTTTTTAGAGATATTATCTTCCAGCCAGCTGCCTTCGATATTAACCCCGTTTTTAGTGGCCAACACTTTGCCCGAGGCATCAAAATTAAAGGCATAGCCTTCAAAAATACAGGTGTTATCTGTGGCCGTAGTACCAAAGCAATTTACCTTCCAGGCTTTTTTGGCTACCAATTGCTGTGAAATTGTATGGGAAACGCCTAATTTATCAATGCTGCTGCAGGCTGCAAAGTATATAATTACCGAGCATTTTAATGTAAAAAGTAAAGATTGATTCTTCATGTACCAGGATATTATAAGGGATTCCCCACTATAACTCCCAAAAAGGTCCTTTTATTGTATGGCAATTAAATTAAATTTAAAAGCGGCTACCCAGGTAAGCGGGTAACATGGCCCGCCAGGTTGGCCAGTCGTGTTTCCACTCGTGGCCCCATACATCTAATTCATAATGAATGCCTTTATTGTATAGAACGCCTGCAAATTCCTTGGCTGCATCGGGTGCTTCATGGTCGCCGCTGCCGCTAAGAATATGAATATGGTTACTGCTCCTGATTTGTTCCAGCACATGATGATCGGTAAGATTGGGTATGTAATGCATGGGAGAATTAAAATATACCTGGTCGTCATAAAAGCCATCTGTATACTCCATTAAATTATATACGCCGCTCATGGCTATTACGCCATTGATCAGGTCGGGGCGTTTTAAAAATAAGTTCATACTATGCAGGGCACCGAATGAAGCACCGCAGGTGATGATAGGCGTATCCCATGAAGTACTGTTGCGTATAAAGGGCACCACTTCATTATAAATATATTCGTTGAATTGGTTTTGACGGATGGCTTTATGTTCGCCCAGCATCTGTTTATTTAACCAGCTTTCTGTATTGATACTGTTCACGGAAAAAACCTTCACCCTTCCGCCATTGATAAAGGGCGCCAGGGTATCTATCAGTTGAAAACGTTCGTACTCTAAATAATCAGCGGCGGCTGTGGGGATCAGTAATAACGCAAAGCCATAATCGCCGTAAGTAACAATGGGCATTTCTTTTTGCAAGGCCGGGCTGAACCAGTTGGTGATCTCTCTTTTCATAAATAAGTTTTTCCACAAAGATGCACTAAGGCTTCACGAAGATACATAAAGAGCTTAGTGAAACTTTGTGTATTCCGGTGTATCTCTGTGACATGAATTTTAATTTATTATTCGTTTAATTCCGTCTTTAAGCAATTTGTTTTGAAAGTTGATTATTAAACCCAGCCGATAATCCCCCAGTTTAAGATAAGTGAGAATTTGAGCAATATGCACTTCATTGATTGCTTCTACTCTTTTTAATTCTATCACTACTTTATTTTCAACCAGCAAATCCATCCTGTAACCATGATCCAGTTTTACCTCTTTATAAATTATTGGCATAGGCTTTTCTTTTACAACCAAAAGGCCTTGTTTAGTCAGATCATAATACAGGCATTCCCTGTACGCTGATTCCAAAAGCCCGGGCCCAAAAGCCCGATGTACATCAATGGCACAGCCAATAATTACAGAAGAGATTTCGTCTTCAGTCATGGGTTGCGGATTATATAATTATCCTAGTGTATCTCTGTGTAAACTCAGTGCATCTTTGTGTTATGCTCACTCCAATACTCCTTCTTTAATTTCCGTCCATAATTCTCTATAACATTTTGCCGCATAACTGCTGTTGGCAAATTCCATTATCGGTGCTTTATGAACACCCATTTTTTCTACATCAGATAAATAAGGAATATAGTTTTGGAAAAAACGTTTGTCTTTATACAGTTCCTGCATGATCTCGTTGTGCATATTCTTACGCAGGTCGGTCATGGTAAAAAAGCACATCATTTTACCCATATCAATATCTTTTTCTTTAAAATAATCCTTAACCATATGATAGGTACGGATAGATAAAGTGGTAGGTATTACCGGCATCAATACAATATCGGCGGCGTTAAAAATATTTTCACTCAACGCACTAAAACCAGGTGGGCAATCAATAAACACAAAATCATATTCTTTATCCAGTTGCTTCAATACGCCTTTGAGCCGTGTTTTATTACCTTTCATTTCTTCCAGCATGATGTCAAAGGTTTTGGAACTGCTGTCGGCAGGTATCACATCCAGCAATTCAAAATCGGTGCTCATGATACCATTTTCCAGGTCGGCATCTTTGGTAATGAGTTTTTTGATACCGGGATGGGTTTTGGGCTTTGCCTTATAATAAAATGAAGAAGAGCCTTGCGGATCAATATCCCATAACAAGGTTTTAAAACCATCGGCAGCAGCTAAATAAGCAAAATTTACACAACTGGCAGTCTTTCCAACACCGCCTTTAAGGTTGTACAAAGCAATTGTTGTCATGATTTATGTTTTATAATAAAGGATTAGTAAGATAGTATTTTTTAAGGAAATCCGTATCTTTTACCCCTAACCCCCGGGGAAAACTGCAGGCTGCAGTTTAAAAAATGCCTTTTTAAAAATTACTCTTATGCAGGTACCACAACAATACAATCCGCTGATGCCTTATCTTATATTGCCGAACGCGTATGAATTTATCGCCTTTATGAAAGAAGTATTCAATGCCGAACAGCAGGCAATCGTGCCCCGCAGCGAGGGCATTATTATGCATGGCGAACTGCGTATAGGAGAAGCTGTGATCATGTTTGCAGATGTTACAGACCAGTTTACAGCAAAACCGGCAGGGCTGTTTATTTATGTAGATGGGGTAGACGAAACCTATAAAAAAGCACTGGCCGGAGGTGCCCAGCCGGTAATGGAACCACAACAGCAATCTTATGGTTATACCTGCGGTTTTAAAGATCCTTTTGGTAACGACTGGTGGGTAACGCAGGCATAATTATTAATTCACCTGTTCCCACCATTTTGAAAATACCTGGCCGTTATTGTCAATGGTCATTTTCTCGCCAATCATAGGTGTTAGCAATGGCATATTATTTTTTGTTGCCGCCTGGTATACTCTTTTAATAGGATCATCCCAGGCATGGTTACTTAATGCAAATTTTGCCCAATGCACGGCCAGTAGTTTTGTAGCTTTTAAATCCTGTGCTGCCTGCACGGTTTCTTCGGGCATCATATGAATGTATTTCCAGTTTTTATCATATTGCCCGCATTCTAAAATGGCCAGGTCAAAAGGCCCGTATTGATCACCGATGGTTTTAAAATGGGTATCATAACCACTATCACCGCCGAGGTAAATTTTTTGTGTAGGGGTTTGTAAGGTAAAGGATACCCATAAGGCGGTATTCCTTTTAAAAGTTCTGCCGGAGAAATGTCTTGCAGGCAGGATAGTGACTTTAAAACCTTCAGCTAAAACCAAACTTTGGTTCCAGTCTTTTTCCACTACGGTTTCTTTATCAAAACCCCAGCGTTCAAAATGCTGACCAGTACCTAAACCGGTAATGATGGTTTTTATTTTTGGCTGTAATTTTTTTACGGTATCATAATCCAGGTGATCCCAATGATCATGACTGATAAAAAGGAAATCGATAACAGGGATATCGTCGGTAGTATAAATATCTGCACCGGCAAAACTCCTTGTAGTAAAACTCAACGGCGATGCCGCACCGCTTAATACCGGGTCAACTAAAAATGTTTTACCGTCTACCTGCATAAAATAAGAGGAGTGGCCCATCCATACCAGTACATTTTCATTTTTATCCAGGGTTAATAAATCTGTTTTTTTAGAAGGTAATAGTTGAGCAGGTTTCTTTCTTTCTTTTTTTATAAAGACAAATTCTTTTATCACCGAAGGAAAAGTAGCGCCTTCCGTTAATGCAGGGGTATGACTTTGATTTTGGAATTTTCCTTCTTTATAATTCAATGATTGCTGTACCAGTTGCAGCCTGTTGCCAGCCGGTAGCTTGCCAAATTTACTTTGCTGCATAAAAAGGTAAATGAGAGCTGTTAGCGCAACCACTATTGTTAAAAACAGGATCATTGAAACGTTGGTTTGAAAAATGATAAATCTCTATTAGCGGAGACGGATGAACTAGCCGGATATTTTACGGTTATAATATATTTATTTACTGTGTGAATAAATGTGTAGCCACGGATTACACAGATTAATACAGCGCTTTTATCCGTGCAAATTCGTGTAATCCGTGGCCGTTAAACCGTTGAAAAATTATTTCTTCATTCCTTCCAGCTCTTTCTGTAACCGGAACATTTCGTCCCTTAATCTTGCGGCTTCCATAAAGTCAAGGTCTTTTGCAGCCTTTTCCATTTGCTTTTTTATTTTGCCAATACCTTTTTCCATTTGAGGAATGGTTTTGTATTCCGCTTCATCTTCTGCAGCAATGCTCACAATATCTTCATCTGGTTTAATAGAATAAGGGTTTGCGGGATCGTAGCCTTTTACATCCAGCACCGAACCCTGCGCCATAATTTGCTGGGTACTTTTTTTAATAGTGGTAGGAGTGATGTTATGTTGGATATTATAAGCAATCTGTTTTTCTCTTCTGCGGCCGGTTTCATCAATGGTCTTCTGCATGCTTTCTGTCATCACATCCGCATAAAAAATAACCAGGCCATCTACATTACGGGCAGCCCTGCCCGCTGTCTGGGTTAAACTTCTTTCATTACGCAAAAAGCCTTCTTTATCGGCGTCTAAAATAGCTACCAATGAAACTTCGGGCAGGTCCAGACCTTCTCTCAGTAAGTTTACGCCTACCAAAACATCAATAACGCCAAGCCTAAGTTCCCTTAATATTTCCACCCGCTCCAAAGCATCCACTTCGCTATGGATATATTTACATTTGATATTGATGCGCTCTAAATACTTAGTCATTTCTTCGGCCATGCGTTTGGTTAATGTAGTTACCAACACACGATCGCCTTTTTTAATACGCTTGTCAATTTCGTCCAGCAGGTCATCGATCTGGTTAACAGAAGGCCGGATCTCGATGGGGGGATCCAGTAATCCCGTTGGCCTTACCACCTGTTCCACCACGATACCTTCACTTTTTTCCAGTTCATAATCTGCCGGTGTTGCCGAAACGAAAATGGTTTGCCCGGTCAATGCTTCAAACTCATGAAAGTTCAACGGGCGGTTATCTAACGCACTGGGTAAACGAAAACCGTAATCCACTAAAATTAATTTACGACTTCTATCACCGCCATACATACCGCTTACCTGCGGGATGGTTTGATGGCTTTCATCCACCATTAAAATAAAATCTTTAGGAAAATAATCCAGCAGGCAGAATGGCCTTGTGCCGGGTTGCCGCCTGTCGAAGAAGCGGGAATAGTTTTCAATGCCATTGCAATAACCTAACTCACGGATCATTTCCAGGTCATAATTCACCCTTTCGCTGATGCGCTGCGCTTCAATATATTTCCCTGCATTTTTATAATAGGTTTCCTGCGCCAGTACTTCATCCTGTATTTCGTGTATCACCTGCTGTAACATATCTTTTGGTGCTACATATAAAGTCGCAGGAAAGATAGCGGCATTATCCACGCTGCTGATGCGTTTGCCGCTGCTGAGTTCCAGCGTCTCAATCGTTTCAATTTCATCACCAAAGAAAGTAATGCGGTAACCAAAATCAACATAAGGTAAATTGATATCGATGGTATCACCCTTTACACGAAAAGTGCCCCTGTTGAAATCACCCTCACTGCGGCTGTATAAACTGTTTACAAGGGAATGTAAAAAACCCTGTCTTGATATTTGTTGCCCCGGTTGAATACGGATGATCCCGTTCTCATAATCAGTAGGGTTACCCATACCATAGATGCAGCTTACGCTGGCTACAATAATGATATCCCTTCTGCCACTGAGTAATTGCGCAGTGGCCTGTAAGCGTAATTTATCCAGCTCTTCATTAATGCTTAAATCTTTTTCGATGTAGGTATTACTCACAGGCATATACGCTTCGGGCTGGTAGTAATCATAATAACTTACAAAATAACCCACTGCATTATCCGGGAAGAATTGCTTGAACTCACCGTATAACTGAGCCACCAGCGTTTTGTTATGCGTTAATACCAATACCGGTCGCTGTACATTCTGTATCACATTGGCCATGGTAAATGTTTTACCGCTGCCGGTTACGCCCAGCAGGGTTTGGTAACGTTCCCCGTTCTGTAATCCTTCGGTGAGTTGTTGAATGGCCTGCGGCTGATCGCCCGAAGGCTGATATGATGATTGAAGTTTGAATTGCATCGTTGAAATAAATTAATTAAAAAACGGACTGTAAATTTACCGATAATAAATCTACAGTCCGCCAATATTGTGCGCCGATTTTTTTTTCGGCCAGTGAACAAATCTTATTTTACATGCCTGTCTGCAGGCATATCAACAGCTGCCAGTTCCACCATCATACCCACTTCATCTACCAGCGCATCATCATTACCACCAAAGCCAACACTTTTAAAACGGATGTTACCGCTTTTATCCAGGATGAATTTTGTTGGGATGCCGGTTACTTTAAAATCACTTACCACTTTATCATCATTATCCAGCAATACATGAAACGGGTATTTATTCTTTACCATAAAATCTGCCGCATTTTGTTTTTTGTTTTCTTCTGTCTGCCAGGTATCCACAAATACAAAAGCCACATCATCTCTTGACTGTAATTTTTCCAAGGCTGTTTTCATTGCAGGCATTGATGCAATGCAGGGACCACACCATGTTGCCCAAAAATCAACGATTACCACTTTCCCCTTTAATCCATCCAGGCTTACTACTTTGTCATCAAGGTCTTTTAAAACAAATTTCGGTGCAGCTTCATTGATCATAGTTTTTGCCAGCTCAGCTTTTTTCTTCAGTCTTGCATCCATTTCAAGTTTAGATAAATAGTCATCATAGCCAGCATCAGATTTTGTTTCTGCCACGTATATTCTTTTTAATATCTCTTTAGTTTTTGATGATGCTGCACCATCTTTTACAAATTGCTCAATTTCTTTTTTTACAGTGGCCGCAGGCAATACTTTTTCCATTAACTGGCTGTAGCGTTCATTATATTCTGCATTTTTAAATTCGCCGGCTGCTGCTGCATCTTTTGCATATTGCAAACCGGTTTTATAATCACCGGTTTTATATAGGATGAAAGCGTAAGTATCTGCATACATGCCATATTGTTGTTTTCTGTTGCCCGACCATTGTTTGGGTGTAAAATAGTCCGGCTTTTTTCCGGATGGATTATTTACTTCCGTTTTTGTATAATTGGTTGCAGCAAGCGCCATTTTTTTGGCTTCTTCAATATTGTCATCTTTTTCTGCCATATTCCAGGCAATATTGTTATTGTTGGACGCTGCTTCTGCTTTACTTAGCTGGTCATTCCATTCATAATACGATTTATAGTCTTTTGCTTTGGCATAGGCATTTGCCATTCTTGATTTAAGATTTTCAATGGTTTTTTTATCTATCTCTGCTGTAGCGCCCGTTCCAGGATACTTACTCACGTACTCCTGGTATAATACCAGTTTTTTAACCAGGTCCTTCTCTTCATAAAACTTTGATTGAGCTTCCGTTTTTACCCAGTTGCCGTTGGGGAAAGCTGCTTTCATTGCTGCAGTTACACTGTCAACTTTTCCTGTGTTTTTATTACGCTTGTACCATTGTATAAGTGTATTGTAATCTGCCTCTTTCAGGTCGGTCCTTTTTTCCAGTTGTTGTAATTCATTTTGTATAAGTGGAATGGCTTCTGCTTTTTTTGCTCCATTAAGCGCATACAGGTAAGTGTTTAAAAAAGCAGGATCTTTTTTTAATGCGGCATTTTGTTGTATGCCTGCTTCAATAATAGCAAGTACTTTTTGGGCATTAAATGTTACGCCAAAATAAGGTTCGCCATAAAATCGTTGAATATTATACAATGTCTGGTAGTATGCAGTAACCGGTTCGTTACTGCTGTTATATACTGGAATAAAATACCCGTTATTACTATTAAAATCTTTTTGCTTACCTGAAGTAAAGGCAAAAGCGAAACATTTGCTTTTATCATCTAAATTGAAACTGCCGGAAATAGTATTGCCTGACTGAACAATTTTAGGTTCCAGCACTTTATATTCCGCGTCATCTAAAAGATATACTACCAGTTCGATCTTTTTTTCATCAATTAACGACGACAAAGTCTTATTGTACTTAAAACTTACGGTTTGTCCTGCTTTAGGAAACTGTGGCGTAAAAGTCAAAGCATCAAACTTTACCTGGGCATAATTTATTGCAACAAGTGCAAACAACGTAGCAGTTAAAAATATCTTCTTCATTAAAGGGTTGTTTTAGATGAGGAATAAATATAACATCAAATAGGCCCCGCTCAAATTAATTTTTGTTAAATATAAACCTATGAAATTAATTTGTCCGACTGGTTTTTACGGATGAACCACGCAATGGTAAAAGAAGGAATGATATCAGTGAAAGGAATAATCTCTTCTAAAAAATCCAGCACGCCACCAATTAAACCGAAGCGCCCGCCAAATAATTTAAAAAAGATCAACCCGGAAATGGGTGCCCATACCAAATCGGCAAATTCTCCCCATGCAGGAAGGATATAACTGGCCATACCAATAAGGTCCATCAGGATGCAAATGCCGATATTCGGTAAAAATATTTTTTCTTTTTTCATATCAGGATACCCCTACTGCAATTCTCCTGCCAGTTAAAAATAAGCTGCTGTTATATTTTCACTTCCATCACTTTATTGGTCTTCCTGCTTTCTTCTGCCATAAAGCCCATTACATGACTTTCAATAGAAGCATCGATGGTTGAAGTAAGCAAGGATGGATCGTGTTGTGATACCGCTTTTATCCAATCCTGCGCCAGTCGCCAGTCGCCGCCGCCATGTCCATCCGTATCCTGTTTCCATTCAGTTTTTTTACCGGTTAAAAAATCGGTCATTACAAAAGAACTCATATCGCCTACTATATCGCCCAGGCTGCCCATCACCCTTGTTCTCCTGCCTTCATAAGAGGTAAAAGCCTCCATGGAAAAAGCTGCGGTAACACCGCCATCAAATAAAATATTACTGGTGTAATGATCGGGCTGGTCATTATCCATGCGGTATACGCAACGACCATAATTGGTGGTCTTTAATTGCTCTAACACATAAGCTGCCTGTTTGTCTTTATCATCGGGCAGATCAAAAACATAATTGCGTTGTCTTTTACGATAGTAAATTTCCAATGCTGAATAAGGACAACTGGCTTCTACTTTGCATCCATCGCTGCAACGGGCCGTGCTTCCTTCGGGCGCATTTTCTTTGGTGAACCATTTTAAATTACCAAAAGCCTGGATATTGGTACATCGTTTCTCCAGCATCCATCTTAAAATATCCAGGTCATGGCAGGATTTGGCCAAAATGATCGGTGTGGTAGCCACACTGTTATGCCAGTTACCTCTAACATAAGAGTGGCTCATGTGTATATGTTCAATTGGTTCTATATGCTGTATACTGATGATCTCTCCCAACACGCCACTCTGCATAATTTCTTTCAACTTTACAAAGTAAGGGGCATAGCGCAGTACATGACATACTGCTACAATACGCCCTGTTTTTTTAGCCAAAGTTAAAATGTCACGGCATTCCTTTTCACTGGGTGAAATGGGCTTTTCAAGCAATACATCATAACCCATACTCAATGCTTTCATACAGGGACCATAATGTAAATTATCGGGTGTGGTAATGATGATGGCATCGGCAAATTTGGGGCGTTTAAAAACATCTTCCCATGTGGTGAAACGGTTTTCGTCTTTGATAGCATGTTTTTTAGCATACCGCTCGTTACGTATGGCAATGGGTTCAGCCACGCCAATAATATCCAGCTGGTCGGCATACGCCAATGCGTAGCCGCCATACACATTACCCCTGTTACCGGCACCGCAGGTAATGGCGGTTACGGGTTTATCTAACCGGAGATGTTGTTGCGGCAATAGTATGCGCTGTTTATTTTCATCCATTGCCCAGGAAGAAAATGGGGCAACAGTACCTAATGAAAGACCCAATGCCCTGAGGGCATCACGGCGTGACCAGGATTTTGACATAACAAGCGTTTAGTGGTGAACAATTATATGCTCTTAAAGTTACAAATGTTTACCGCGTAATAAAAAATGATTATTTTACAAACACAACATTTGCTTATGACCACCACTCAACGGTTTACTGCACTGGATGTTTTCAGGGGAATGACAGTTTGCTTTATGATAATTGTTAATACGCCTGGCAATGGCGCTACTACTTTTTCCCCTTTACATCATGCGCACTGGCATGGGTTTACGCCAACAGACCTGGTGTTCCCTTCTTTTTTATTTGCAGTAGGTAATGCCCTGAGTTTCGTACTGCCCAAATGGCAACAGCTTGCCCAAAGCCAGGTATTATGGAAAATTCTAAAAAGAACGGCGATCATTTTCTTGCTGGGATTTCTCATGTATTGGTTCCCGTTTGTGAAGCGTGATATTACCGGCCATTTTATTGTTGCTCCATTTGCCGAAACGAGGGTTTTTGGTGTATTGCAACGTATCGCTTTATGTTATGGCATCGGGGCATTGATAGTGTATTACTGTAAACCCAAAACGGCGGTTATTATCAGCATTGTTTTTCTTTTAGTATACTGGATATTGTTATATATGTTTGGTGATGCGGCTGATCCTTTTGCCATGCAAAGCAATGCCGGTGCTCAGTTAGACCGCTGGCTGCTGGGCGATAAACATTTGTATCATGGCGAGGGTGTAGCTTTTGACCCCGAGGGATTGTTAAGTACTTTGCCGGCAGTGGTAAATGTTATTGCCGGCTATTTAGCAGGTAACTACATCCGGCAAAAAGGAAATAGTTATGAAGGATTGGCTGTACTGCTGTTAACCGGTGCTGCACTGTTGTTTGTTGCCTATTGTGTTGACCTGAGCTTCCCGGTAAATAAAAAATTATGGACGAGCTCTTTTGTACTATTAACGGTTGGCCTGGATTGTATCCTGTTATCTGCCCTGATCTATATCATCAGTTTTAAACAAAAAACCGGCTGGACGTATTTCTTTGAAGTATTTGGCCGCAATCCATTGTTCATTTACTTATTATCCGAAGTGGGCGCCATACTCTTATACTTTTTCCGGGTAGATGAAAAAACGAGTGTATACCAATGGGTATACCAGCATGTTTTTATTCATGCAGGTCCATACACCGGATCGCTGCTGTTTGCCCTCGCCGTAATGCTGATTTGCTGGCTGGTGGGCTATTTTTTAGATAAAAAGAAAATATACATCCGGGTGTAAAAGATCAGCGGGTTACATTGCGCTTTAAATAATTACTGTAATCGGGTAGTATGGTTTCATAATCCTGTTGCATCAGTGGCGAAGTGAGTATAAAATCTGCAGTCGCCCTGTCGCAGGCCAGTAAAAGATTCCATGCTACGCCAAGCCGCAGTAAAGCTTTTACATCACTGTCGTGCGGTTGCGATTGCATCGGGTCCCAGAAAAAGATCAGGACATCAATTTTTCCTTCCGCTATCATAGCGCCGATCTGTTGGTCGCCACCCAGCGGACCACTCAACATTTTTTTTACGGGGCGACCCAGTTTTTCTTCCAGTAATTTACCGGTGGTGCCGGTGGCGATCAGTTCGTGCTTTGCCAGTACGGTTTTATTAAATACCGCCCATTCCACCAGGTCGGCCTTTTTGTTGTCGTGGGCCACCAGTGCGATTCTCTTTGTAGGGGCGATCATTCTAACAGCATTCATTTGTTCATAATTTGTTTAAAAATAGCTTTTTAATGCAAAAAAGCCATAGATTTGCAACGCCTCTCGTAATTCTATCAAAAAACCATCAGTTTCCCCTTAGCTATCTAACCGACGTTTGCCTGCTTGTATTGTGTAAAGCAAAAACTTAATGTAACAACATTTATGAGGGAATCTATTACCAAAACAGTCTGTATTATTGTTTTTTTTGTATTGCAACTTAGTGTCGGGGCACAGGTTAAACGTATCTATGTATCCAATGATGATCACACAGATTACGTATGGACAGAAGACGAAGCTGGATACGATACTTTGATTCCCCGAATGCTGGATCGATGGATATTTTACAATGATTCAACAAAGACCGCGAATCCCACTAATCCTGATTTATGGAGTAAATGGAACTGTGATGGTTCTTTTTGGGTATCTACCTATAAAAGAAAAAGATCAGCTGCGCAGTTCGATGCATTGATTAATCAGATCAGGTCGGGACAGATTACTGTACCATATTCACCATTGGTATCAACTTATGGTGGAACGCCCAGCGAAGCTGTACTACGCGGAATGTATTATGCTGGTCAACTGGAAAGGGATTATACATTAGATTTTAATATGGCCATTGCGATGGAGAATCAAACGTTGCCATTGGGGTTAACTTCTTTATGGAAAGGTGCAGGTGCTAAATATTGCTGGCATGGAGTATGTAATTGCCAAACACAAATCGCAGACCTGCATAACAGGCAAAACGAAATGTATTGGTATAAAGGCCTTGATACCAATAGAATTTTATTAAAATGGTACAGGTTGGAAGACCCCGACCAAAATTATTATCTTGGCGGTTACGGCGAAGCCATGAATGCCAGCAATGCAATTGACGGGCTTGCCAATAAAATTGATAGCCCTTATTATAATAATTATAATATTGCTGCTGGTTTTGGTGTAGGGCATGATCGACATGAAACACTTACAGATGATTTGGTGCCCGCAGCGATGAGTAACACTGATCCTACCCGCCGCATTATTGTATCCAACGAAACAGATTTTTTTCAAGATTTTGAAACTACTTACGGTGCTTCATTACCCAATGTTACCCAAACTTTTGGCAACGAATGGGACCTTAACTGTGCATCAATTGCAGAAGTTAGTGCAAAAGTAAAACGTTCACTGGAAAAGTTACGGTCTGCAGAAGCAATGGCAGCCATCGTTACTAATTACGAACCCACATTTGCGGGGTTGCTGAATGACATGCGCAAGGAAGCATGGGAATCTATCGGCTTATATTGGGAACACTCTTTAGGTTTTGATGGCGGCGGGGTGAGTTTAGATGCCAGGAATGCTTTTCAACGCCGGCTGGAAAATAAGATCTCGTCCTATGTGGATCAGTTGCACGCCCTGTCCAAAAACAAACTTGGTAATTTGATTACTAACAGCGTACCTGCAAATACCCGCTTTTTTGCATTTAATGCTTTGGGCTGGGTGCGTACCGGTTATGCAGATTATGCATACAACGGTGCCATTACCCCCCCGCTACATGTAACAGATATCTCCACTAATATAGAAATACCTTCACAGATCATCACCAGGAATGGTCAGCAGTATATACGGATCGAAGCGGTAAATATTCCATCAGTAGGATACAAGATTTTCCAGGTAGAACCCGGAGCAGTCTATGCAGGCTTTCCCATCGTAGGGTATAATATTAATATTAATAACGCCAATAATGTTGTAGAGTGTGATTCTTTCAAAGTTACTTTTACCAATGCAGGTGTGTTAACTAGCGTTATTGATAAGCAACATGGCAACAGGGAAATGGTAGAGCCTGGTAAATATCTGAATGATCTTGGTTCAGCTAACAGTTTTACCGGACTTACACCGGTACTTGAAAGTAATGGTCCTGTTTCGGTAACTATTCTTACTACCAGTAGTGTACCGGTGCCGCATACCACCAGGATCACATTATATAAAAACATTGCCCGTATAGAAATCGATAACCAGATCACACAGAATTTTATTGATACTAAAACCTGGGCCAATTCCTTTAATATTAACGATGCCGAAGTATGGCATGAAGAGACCGGGGCCGTGATAAGGGCAAAATTGACCAGCCACGGCGGTCACTATGCTACACAAAATGCCCGTTACGACTGGAGCTCGCTAAACCATTTTGCCAGTGTAAACGATACTGTTACCAATTATGGTATTACACTTTCCAATCAGGATTGTTATTTTATGAAGATCGGTAACAGTTCGATCAGTGCTTTAAACGAAGGAAGCGCACAACTGAATGTATTGGTGGGTGGACAGATAGACAACCTGGGTATACCGGCACAAGGCGGCGATGGCATATTTAACCAACGTTTTGCAATTACCACACATACATCTTATTCAGCAGCCGCTGAAATGAAGAAGGCGCTGGAACACCAGGATTCTATGGTTTGTGGTGCGGTAGTTAATCCCGCTAATTTTTTATTGCCTAATGAATATTCTTATATTAAAAATAATGAACCAGGCACCTTACTCTGGGCTTTAAAACCATCCGAAGAACCAGGTGAAGGAACTATAGCAAGGTATTGGAATTTGGATAACAGCGATGTGAACACTACAGCTACTTTTCCATTAAAGATAAACCTGGCAAAACGTGTAACACATGTGGAAACAGATATGACTGATATTACCAATACAACAATCAATAGCAATTACAGTATTCCGCTAGGTATTGGTCATAACGAAATGAGGTCTTACCGTTTTCAATTAACAGTACTGCCGCTGGCTGTAACATCAATAAACCTTACCGGCGAAAAAGTATTTGAGTCGAATGTCTTACAATGGAAGGTGAACAATGATAAGAATTATAAGACGTATGAATTGCAGCGGAGTGCCGATGGACAACAGTTTACTACGATCACGTCAACGCCGGCAACGGGCAATGTTGATTATGGTTTTACAGATAGAAATGTAGATATTGCCATTCCATATTATTACCGTTTAAAAACCACCGACCTTAGCAATATGCCGGGTTATTCCAATACGGTGTTGATCAAAGCAGCTAAGGAAGCATCAAATATTGTTTTATTTCCCAACCCCGTTAAGGATATTTTAAAAGCTAATTTTATCATCGATAAAAAAACCAGGGGACAGATAGCCATTTATAATACCAAGGGCGAAATGGTGAAAACAGTAGCGCCTCCTTTATTTGAAAGAGGTAATAATTATTATATACTGTCTATAAAAGAACTGCCCGCAGGTGCATATATCTTTTCTGTAACTGCTGAAGATAAAAAATATGTGAAGGCATTTATCAAGGAATAGCCGCTTTTCCGGCTTTAAAAGGGCTTTTACCAGCCAATTGTTAAACCTTGCCAATCGGTAATTTCATTGTTATTTAATGCGGAAAGCCCGCTTAAATAACGTACCTTTGCAGCTTCAAAAAAAGAGGTAAAAATTGTAACCGTACTGGCCTTCAATATTTTATCACAATAATCATATAATGAATATTCGCAACATCGCAATCATTGCCCACGTAGATCACGGTAAAACCACCCTTGTAGATAAAATTTTACATAGTACCAATGTGTTTCGTGACAACCAGGAAACTGGTGAATTGATAATGGATAATAACGATCTTGAAAGAGAAAGAGGGATTACCATTTTTAGTAAGAACGTTTCAGTTACTTATAAAGACATTAAGATAAATGTAATTGATACCCCGGGCCATAGTGACTTTGGTGGTGAAGTGGAAAGGGTATTGAAAATGGCTGATGGCGTATTGCTGCTGGTAGATGCCTTTGAAGGACCCATGCCGCAAACCCGTTTTGTATTACAAAAAGCATTACAGTTAGGCTTACACCCGATTGTGGTGATTAATAAGGTAGATAAAGAAAACTGCCGGCCTGATGAAGTGCACGATGCAGTATTTGAATTATTCTTTAACCTGGATGCTACAGAAGAACAATTGAACTTCCCTACTATTTACGGTAGCAGCAAGCAGGGCTGGATGAATACTTCCATTACGCCAACAGAAAATATCCTGCCTTTAATGGATGCTATTTTACAGTTTGTTCCCGAACCAAAAGTAAATGCAGGTACCACACAGATGCAGATCACTTCCCTGGATTACTCTGCATTTTTAGGTAGGATCGCTGTAGGTAAAGTGGCCCGTGGCAGCATTAAAGAAGGACAGAATATTGTGATGGTACAGGCCGATGGTAAACTGGTAAAATCTAAAGTAAGAGAACTATATACTTTTGAAGCGTTAGGTAAAAAGAAAGCAACAGAAGTTTTTGCCGGAGATATATGTGCAGTAGTAGGATTGGAAACTTTTAATATCGGTGATACCATCTGTGATGCAGAATTTCCTGAGGCATTACCGGTGATCAGCGTGGATGAACCCACCATGAGCATGATGTTCAGCATCAATAACTCTCCGTTCTTTGGCAGGGAAGGTAAATTTGTTACCAGTCGCCATTTACGCGACCGTTTAATGAAAGAAACAGAAAAGAACCTGGCACTTCGTGTAGAGGATACCGATGGTGCAGATAGCTTTTTGGTATATGGCCGTGGTATCCTGCATTTGGGTATCTTAATTGAAACCATGCGCCGGGAAGGTTTTGAATTAACCGTGGGTAATCCACAGGTATTGGTAAAAGAAATTGACGGTAAAAGAAATGAGCCTTATGAAAATTTAGTGGTAGATGTACCATCTGAGTTTAGCGGTAAAGTAATTGACCTGGTTACACAACGTAAAGGCGAAATGCTGATCATGGAAAGCAAAGGCGAAATGCAGCATCTGGAATTTGAAATTCCTTCAAGAGGATTGATCGGTTTGCGCAGTACCATGTTAACCGGTACGGCTGGTGAAGCAGTAATGGCGCATCGCTTTATTGAATACCGCCCATGGAAAGGTGTAATCCCTGGCCGTAGCAATGGCGTTTTATTATCAAAGAATACAGAAAGAACTACAGGATATTCAATTGATAAATTGCAGGACAGGGGAAGGTTTTTTGTTGATCCGGGTGAAGAAGTATACGCAGGACAGATCATTGCTGAGCATATTAAGCCAGGCGATCTGAATGTAAATGCTACCGAGCCTAAAAAATTAACCAATCACCGTGCAAGTGGTAGTGATGACGCCAGCAAAGCGGCTCCAAAAATTATGATGACCCTGGAAGAATGTATGGAATATATCCAGCAGGATGAATGTATTGAAGTAACACCAAAAAGCATTCGTATGCGTAAAGTGATACTGGATGAGAATGAACGTTCAAGGGTATCAAAACAAATGAAAACAGAAACGGCCTGATCATAATTCCGGAAAGCTTACAAGCCGTTTAATAGATAATGTTTAAATTAGCTGTAATTATTTTATCATAAAATAGTGCAGCTATTTTTTTTACAGGCATTTTAAAAACTGATCATGTTCAATTTGTTTAAAAAAAAGAAGGAAAAGGATTTTCATATCAGTCAGCTGGATGAAATGCGTAAACAACGTTTTGGTGTAAAAGGTTTTGTGGAAATGGATGGGGCCAAATTCCAGTTTCATGATGCCGGTAGTTTTTTTGTAACCTACGAGGAGATCATCACCGATAAGATATACCAGTTTAACACTACATCGGCTAACCCGCTGATCATTGATTGCGGTGCCAATATGGGATTAAGCGTATTGTATTTTTCCAAAACATATCCCAATGCTAAAATAATTGCTTTTGAACCTGAAGAAGATATCTTCCCGGTGCTGGAAAGTAATGTAAAAGCTTACAACCTGCAGAATGTTACCCTGCACAAAAAAGCAGTATGGGATGAAGTAACCACCTTGAAATTTTTTACCGATAAAGGCATGGGTGGAAGCGTGACCAACACGTACAAAGACCAGGAACCCACGTTGGTGGAAACAGTACCACTCGCCGATTTTTTATATGAAAAGGTAGATTTTTTAAAAATGGATATTGAAGGTGCTGAGTACAAAGTATTAAAAAGCTGTAGCCACCTGTTGCCTAACGTGCAGCATTTATTTGTGGAATACCATAGTTTCATTAACGAAGAACAACACCTGGACGACCTGTTGCTTTTATTAAAGCAGGCAGGATTCCGTTATCATTTAAAGCAATCTTTTTCCAGGCAACATCCTTTTACAGATACCATACTGGCCTGCGAAAATATGGATATGGCCATCACTGTTTTTGCTTACCGGATATAGTTTTTGCAGGAAATAATTTTTTATCAAACACCGTTGTAACTACCAGCTAAACCATGACTGCCGATCAATTTCCTTTAGTCAGCATCTGCATACCAATGTACAACGGCAGTGCTTTTATTAAAACGGCTATCGATTCCTGTTTACAGCAAACCTATAACAATATCGAGATCATTGTAGTGGACGACGGATCTGCCGATGATAGTTTTTCAATAGTACAGCAAATGGCGGCGAGCTGCGATAAAATAAAATTGTACCGCAACCCCGTTAATTTAAAACTGGTGGGCAACTGGAAAAAAAGTATTTCACTGGCCAATGGAGACTGGATAAAATTATTATTCCAGGATGATTATATGGAAGCCGGCTGCATACAAAAAATGATGACGGCCTGCCTGGAACATAAAGTACAGTTTGCCTTATGTGCAAGGGCCTTTGAATTTGAAACATCCGCCAATGCCAATACCGCTGCTTATTTATCCAATAAATTAAAACTGCCCGAAGATATCTTTATCAATAAACAATGCTTCAGTCCGGCCGAATCTGCAGACCTGGCCAAACATTATTTACTCGAAAACATACTGGGCGAACCGGTATGTACCTTGTTTCACAGGAACCTGTACACGCAGGTGAACGGGTTTAATGAAACATTGAGACAGCTGGTGGATTATGAATTTGCATTAAAAATAATATTGAACCACCCGTTTTGTTTTATTAACGAAAAACTCATCCACTTCAGGGTGCATGATCAATCTGCTTCCAGTAAAAATACCTCCAGCAATTCCGAAAAAGACCTGTTGGCAGATACCAAGATATTATCCCGTGAAGGAGATTTTTTAAAGCTATTACAGCTTTATCAAACCGATAAATTGTTTGCGCCATTGCAAAGCTGGTGGACTGCAGAACGCCTTGCTATTTACCAACAGTATATTTATTTGAAGGCCTGTAAAAAAAAGGGGGAAACAAGAATACAAACGGTATTGGAAGGCATCATAAAAGATATCCCGGCAATAACAGGGTATCGATATAGTTTTTTAAAATACTTATGGGTAAAATATACATTCAACCGCCGGGTAAAACCTTACCTTCATTATTAAGTGAACTAATAGTTTGGTTTAAAGAACATCTTCAGGCTATACAAAAGTTTCCGGTAATGTGGTTTATTCTTGATCACTAAAAGCGTATCCATATTTTTAAAAAAGAAAAGGCTGCGGCGTACACTTAATTTATGGGTAAATAACGCGATCATCTTATCCAGTGTGTGCCGGGTAGCAGCATTTTTAATAGGAGCTTTGGTAAAGGCTTTCAGTTCGCCCAGTTTAATATTGAATTTTTCTCTTTTTGTTTTTCTCTTTTTTTTGTTTTTCGATTTGCCTACGCCAATCGTATTGTTATCGTGCTGGCGATATTGTACCAGCGGCATATCTACATACCTGATGCCATTGTTGGCAGCAGCACAAAAGCTGATCCAGCGGTCAAACATCACTTCTGCAGGCAAGGGCAATATCTGTTTTACAAAATCAGCCCGCATTAATATGGTATGGCCCGGAACGCAATTGCCCATTAAAAAAGGCGTGCCTTCGTAATAGGATTGCAAATTCATTAACGATTTAAATTCCTTATGGAGTGATTGCCCGTTTTTGTCAACCAGTAAAGAGTTGGAATAAACAGCATCTTCACCATCCAGTTGCTGCAACAGTATTTCAATTTTATTCAGCTCCCAAATATCATCCTGGTCTGCAATGGCGATAAATTCGCCTGAGCAGTGAATAAAGGAATGTTCAAAGGTTTTGGTAACACCACTGTTGGATGCATTAACGAACAGCTTTATAAACCCATATTTACTTTGATAGTGGTTGATTATTTTTACCGTACCATCCGCAGAAGCATCATCTGTAATTACGATTTCAATATTGTTGTACGTCTGGTTAATGATGCTTTCCAGCTGCGCTGCAATAAATTTTTCTCCGTTGTAAGTTGCCATTGCAATAGAAACCAAGGGAGTGTCATGTATCATAAAAACAATATTTCATTATAATTGAAAAACATGCACTATGGCAACACTATACAGCAATGTGTATACGCTTTATTGCATGGTATCCAGCTGTCTTTTTAAAGCTGCCGCCATTTTAGTATTGCGTTTGTTGAGTTCCTCATAGATTTTAAGCGCATCTTCTTTATGCTTTAATTCCATATGGCAATAGGCAGAATATAATAAGGGCAGGTCATTTACGGAAATAGCCAGGTTCTTTTTAAACTGTTCTATACACTCCTCATAAGCTTTTAACTGGTGATAGGCATGTCCCAGTTCGTTATACGCAGGGTTGTAATTGTTATCGTATTCCAGGGCTTTAACAGCGTATTTTACAGCTTCGCGGTAATTGTGCTTTACATTGTAGCACCAGGCAAGGCCATACAGCATTGTTTTTTCGGTACTGTCTATTTTAAATGCGTTCATATAATTATTGATGGCTTCATCGGGATTACTTTTGTAATCGCGGTAAATATTACCCATCGCAATGTACGCTGATGAAAAAGCAGGGTTTACCTGGAGCGCATGTTTAAGTTCAGCTATGGCACTATCAGCATTATTCATGCTGGCATACAGCATCCCCATCTGGAGATATGCAGAGTCGTATTTTTTATAATATGTAACCGCTTTTTTAAAAGAAGCCATCGCTTCGTTTGGCATTCCTTTCTGCTTAAGTATTAAGCCATTATTATAAAAAGCGAGGGCCTGCTTAGGTGGCTGGGCCATTGCGGCGATCACTAAAAAACTACAACAAAGGCTGTAAAAGTATTTCAACATCGGGCTAAATAATTTTATTGCAAATTAAAACTAAGTTCGGCTTTTTATACGCTCTTTTCTCAAATTTTTAGTTAAACAATATCCCGCATTGGCTATTTGTTTAGTAGCTTTGCAGCATAATAATGAAATTCTTTTTTACCATAATATCGATCGTGCTCTGTACGGTGTTCATCAGTCCTGCTGCCAGGGCGCAATGTTCGGTATGTACAAAAACCTCAGCCCAATTGGGTGAAAAGCCCGCCAAAGGAATGAACCAGGGTATTTTGTATTTAATGTTTTCACCCTTTGCCATTGTAGGTGTTGTAGGATATCAATGGTGGAAGAACAATAAAAAACAGGAAGCAGAACAGTAGTCCTGTTACTAATAATCTTTTATAAACTGGTATAGGTTAAATGTATCCCCTTCGGCAATAATCCTGGTTTTCAATTCTTCCTTGCTGATATTCCTCATCCTTTTTTGTTCTATCAGCTGAAAAGCCTTTTCTGCGAGTAGCCAGCTGCGTTTGTTATTGAATGATTGTTGTTTGATATGCTGTATGGCTTCCAGCAGTTCTTCCACTCCCTTTTTTTGCGCAGCAACAGTTTTGATAACGGGAACCGGTAAGGTATGATTGTGAAAGGCAGGGGCCAGCATCAGGCGAAGATTTTTTACAAAGAGGTCGGCGTCGGGACGGTCGGCTTTATTTACTACAAAAATATCAGCGATTTCCATTAAGCCGGCTTTCATGGTCTGTACTTCGTCACCCGCTTCGGGCACCACCACCACAGCCGTTACATCTGCCAGGCCGGCAATTTCAATTTCGCTTTGTCCTACGCCAACCGTTTCTATAATTACATAATCAAAGCCGCCTGCTTTTACCAGGTCGGCAATTTCAATGATCTTAGGATGTAATCCCCCTAATGAACCTCTTGTAGCGAGGGACCGGATAAACACAGCGGGATTATTGTACCATTCGCTCATGCGTATACGATCGCCCAGTAAAGCGCCTAAATTAAATGGAGAAGAAGGATCTACACAGAGTACGCCCACGGTATGGTTTGCGGCAACCAGTAATGCAGTCAATGCGTCTACCAGGGTACTTTTGCCAGCGCCCGGGGGACCGGTAATTCCAATAACGGGACAATGAGAAAAAGGCAACTGTTCAAGCAATGCCTCATAACCCGGCGCTTCATTTTCAACCAATGAAATACAACGGGCAAGTGTTTTGCGGTTTCCCTGTTTTATTTCGTCAAGCTGTTGTTGCCACATAAGCAAAGTAACAAATTAATAGGTGCATTCCCAACAGATCATGTATCTGCTAACATCAAAATATATACGACTGTTACAAATTATATTTTCTGTGCTTCCGTGCCTCAGTGGCAATCATCATTTACCGCAGGCAAACCCAAATTAGTTTTTAACAGGCGTTTAAGTTGTTGCGCTTTATTGTTTCTTTGTAAAAGTGTAGATCAAACTGTATTAAATGCCCATATCGGTAGTCATAATAACAAAGAACGAAGCACATATCATTGCCAAAACCCTGCAAAGCCTGAAGGGTGTTTCCGACGATTTTGTTATTGTAGACAGTGGCAGTACCGATGATACCATTAAAATAGGCAGGGAATTTGGGGCAAGAATAATTGAAACCAGTTGGGATGGTTATGGCCCAAATAAAAACAAAGGGATTGATGCGGCTAAATACGACTGGATATTGAACCTTGATGCAGATGAAGCCATAGATGAAACGTTGCGATCAACACTGGTGCAGCTACAGCCTGCAGACGAAAACACGATCTATAATTTTAAGTTCAAAAATTTTTTTTGTGATAAGTGGATCCGGTTTGGGGAATGGGGCGGCGACAAACATATCCGTTTATTCAACCGGAAAACGGTGCGCTGGAATACGGCTGCAGTGCATGAAGGATTAACCACCGGTAACAATACCAAAGTGATTTTGCTGAATGGTAATATCCTGCACTATACTACCAATAGTATGGATGAATACATTGGCAAAACAGTAAGCTATGCCAGGTTAAATGCAGATAAATATTATGTAAAGGGAAAAAGGGCCGGGTTCTTTAAATTGCGTATAGCACCGGGGTTAACTTTCTTTCAGCATTATATTTTACGCCTGGGATTTTTAGATGGCTGGGAAGGGTACCTCATTGCAAAAACGACAGCCTGGTACACTTTTTTAAAATACAGTTTTTTAAAAGATATGCATAAGCACTCCAAATAGATATTGACAAATTTTATTCCCATATTTCCGTTAGGCATAGTGGTATATCCGGGTGAGCAGCTGAACCTGCACATTTTTGAACCCCGCTATAAACAACTCATTAATGAATGCTTTGAATTGAAGAAGCCATTTGGTATTCCTCCTGTTATTGATGATAAAATGACTGAAATGGGAACCCTGGTAAAAGTAGTGGAGATCTCAAAAGTATATGAAGATGGTAAAATGGATATCAAAACCGAAGGGTTGGATGTATTTACCATCCTGGAATCTATCAAAGAACTACCGGAAAAATTATACAGCGGCGCTATTGTAACCTACCCCGCCAATGCCGAAAACGGTAATAAGGCATTGATGATTACTATTGTTGCAGCTATAAGAGAACTGCATAAGCTGCTTAAAATTAATAAGGAATTTAAAAAGCCTGATGCGGAATTATGGACCTATGATGTAGCCCATCATGCCGGACTTTCTATTGCGGAAGAATACGAATTATTGCAACTGCTGCAGGAATTACAACGCCAGGAGTTTTTAAAAAGACACCTTAAAAAAGTGTTACCTGTAATTGCCGAAATGGAAACCTTAAAAGAAAGGGTGCAGCTGAACGGGCATTTTAAAAACCTGAAAGGCCTTGATAATTTGTGAGTAGTGAGTAGTGAATAAAACATTTAACTTTAAAAACACAAAATACTAATCTGAACAACTAAACCCTAAACTTTCTAAACCCCTAAACGCTCTAACCGCTAAACCATAACTACAATGAAAACACTTTGCCTGGATTTTGGAAATACCCGTCTTAAAGTAGCTGTATTTAATGACGATGAATTTATAGAAGAGATTATTTTACCCAACGACGAAATGTTTACCATTGAAAGATTGATAACTGTGCATCAGCCTCAAAAAACCATTTTATCATCCGTTATCAACCATAACCCGGCGATAGAAACATTTTTGGCGTCTAAGTCAACCTTTCATAAACTCTCTCATAATACCAAAGTAAATTTTACCACGGCTGTAGGAAAACCGGAAACCATTGGTGCCGACCGGTTGGCGCTTTGTGCCGCTGCCGTACATTTTTACCCGGGAAAAAACAGCCTTGTAATTGGCCTGGGCACCTGCATCACGTATAATTTTATTAATCAATACCACGAATTCCTGGGTGGCAGCATTTCGCCAGGCATGGAAATGCGTTTTAAAGCCATGGAAGTATTCACCGCAAAACTGCCGTTGGTGCAGGCGGAATGGAATTTTCCTTTAATTGGCTATGATACCAAAACAAATATGCAGAGTGGTGTAATAGCCGGAATTGCCTATGAAATGGACGGTTTTATTACTGAATATGCCGAAAAATATGGCAACTTTAACGTGGTTTTAACCGGGGGTGATTCAGCCTATTTTGCCCGACGACTTAAAAACAGGATATTTGCAGACAGTAATTTTTTATTTAAAGGACTTTATGCACTTAGCGAAACTAACAATGACTAGATTTTTACCCGTATTTTTTGTGGCTCTTGGCTTTCAGACGGCGGTTTTTTCACAGGAAAATTCTCCCTATTCAAGATATGGTTTAGGCGATCTGGCACCCAATCACAGTATTTTAAGTCGTGGTATGGGTGGGGTTTCTGCTGCCAATTTCGACTTTCGTTCCCTTAACATGGTAAACCCGGCCTTATTGGGCAGTGTTCCATTAACTACTTTTGATATTGGCGGCGAAATAGACATCCGTACTTTAAAAAGTACCACACCGGTAAAAAAATTTAAATCTACCAATACTATATTCAGCAGCCTGCAGCTGGGTTTTCCGCTTACCACACCTAAAATGCGTAAAAAACAGATCAACTGGGGTATGAACTTTGGTTTAAAACCGGTAACCAAGATCAATTATAAAATAGAAAAGAACAGCAGGCTCTCCAACATTGATAGCATAAACACTTTATATGAAGGAAGCGGCGGGGCCAACCAGGCTTTTATTGGTACCGGGCTTACTATTAAGAATTTTAGTTTTGGGATCAGCGCAGCCTATATGTTTGGTAGTAAGGATTACAGCACAAAAGTAAACCTGATCAATGATACAGTAGCTTATTACCGTTCCAATTCTGCCAACAAAACCACTTTTAGCGGTATCCTGGTAACGGGCGGGCTGCAATACCAGTATATATTCAATAAAGATAAAACAACAGAATACCCTAAAATTTTACGGGTAGGCGTTTACGGTAACCTGCAGCAAAAGTTATCTGCAAAACGCGATGATATAAGGGAAACATTTAATTACGATGTTAACTTATCGGCTTATCGTGTGGACAGTGTATATGAAAACAAAGACATAAAAGGAAAAATAGAATATCCCGCGACTGTAGGAACCGGTTTTACTTACCAGGATGAACACTGGATGGTAGGTGCCGATTTTGAAATGACCAACTGGAGCAGCTACCGTTATTTTGGCCAGGCCGATCCGTTGCAGAATAACTGGGTGTTCAGGGTGGGTGGCCAGTATTATCCTGCAAAAATTAATACGCCGGTAAAAAAATATTTCAATTTTGTTAAATACCGCGCAGGTTTTTATTACGGTCCCGATTATATCAAGGTGAATAACAGCAGACCTGATTATGCCTTTACGGTAGGAGCCGGTTTACCACTTACTTCATTGCAAAGGATGAACTTTAATAATCCAGAAGCTGGTTTTGTAATGTTGAATACGGCTGTGGAAATTGGAGGCCGCGGAGATAAAAGCACGAACCTGAAAGAGAATACCATGCGTATCAGTATCGGAATTTCTATGAATGCCAACTGGTTCTTAAAACGTAAGTACAACTAAAATTATGGCTTTTAAAAAAGCTTACATATTATTACATGCAGCTCTTCTTTCGGGCTGCATTTTTTTATCTTCCTGCGAAAACAACAGTAAGGAAATAGACGACCTTACCAAAAAAAAACTGGGAGTAGAAGAAGCGATCAATGTAGACCTTAATTATACTCTTGGAGGAAAAGCCAAAGCAAAATTATTATCGCCGCTTATGCTTCGTGTACAGGACACTGTTCCTTACACGGAATTCCCCAAAAAGATACATGTTGATTTTTATAACGACAGCGGTAAAATAGAAAGCATACTTGATGCCAAATATGCCCGCTATGTGGAAAGCCAGAGTACGGTATTCCTGCGGGATAGTGTGCGTTTTATTGGCCTGAAGAAAGGCGATACGCTTTATTGCAATCAATTGTATTGGGACAGGAACCGCACGGAGTACCAGTTTTATACAGATGCACCTACCCAGGTACGTACCAGGACAGAGCAAATAAACAGCATTGGTTTTGAAGTAAGCCAGGATTTTAAGAACAAGAATTTTAAGAATGTCACGAACACTATTATCAGAGTTCCCGCCTCGCAATTCCCGGAGTATTAAATTACCAGGAAATAAATGATTGTTTTCTTCCTATAAAAATTTACCTCCTTTTAAAATATAGGTGGCAGGTTTTTCTTTCGTATTGCTGGTAAGCGTGATCCTGTTTTTATAAAATGCGCAACTTTGTTGTCCCTGCAGATCGGCTATTTCAACAGCAGTATCGTTTTTTATTTTGTAAACAAGCAGGCCAAACAATAAAGTTTTGGTATCACCATACGTAACAGCTATCTCGTTGATTCCATCTTTATCAAAATCGTATACCGCAATATCCAGTTTGTTCCATGGCCCGCCATCATTGAATTTATGCAACAGAATGTGCTGTTCTTTTTTTATTAAAAAGGCGTTCAGTGTATAACCATCGTAGTCAAGCATTAGGGCAGCACCGTTTTTTAGTTTGGCTGTTTTAGTTTTTATATCGCCCACTTTCCACGAAACAATTACTTTGCTGTTTTTGAAGAAGGTTTGTGCCCTTAGGGAGTTGGTAAAAAAGATAACGAAACAAAATAGTATGTACCGGGAAGTTTTCATTGTGTTCTTTTAATGATCATTTTAATTTCTTTATAGAAAGGTACATTAAAATATTTTTCTTTTATTCCTGTTGGACAGAGCGCCCATAATTTTTTAACCGATCTCGAAATAAAAATTCCCGGGCCTTATCCTATCTTCACGCTGCTGTGTTTAAATGCATATTATATACAATCGTAAAAGGTAAGCAACAGAATTTATGAGCAATACAATCCTTTATGGTATCCCCAACTGCGATACCACTAAAAAAGCAATAACCTGGTTACAAAAAAACAATATTGCTTTCTCGTTTCATGATTATAAATTGCAGGGCATAACCAAAGAAAAATTAGGCCAATGGTGCGATATAAAAGGATGGGATACTATCTTTAACAAACGAAGCACCACCTGGCGGGAATTACCGGAAGCAGTACAGCAAAAAGTGGTTGGGCAAAAGGAAGCCATACCGGTAATGCTGGCCAATAACAGTATTATAAAAAGGCCGCTGATTGAACATAATGGCAAAATTATTGTTGGCTACAACGAAAATGAATACAAAGGGCTTTTAAAATAATAGTTTACAATTAAAAAAACCTGAACCTGTAGAGTGTAAAGCCCCTTTAGGGGTTTGGGGTAAAACATCAATTATGAAACGTAATGCAACAGCCGTTTGGAACGGTTCCGGTAAAGAAGGTAGCGGTAACCTCACCACACAAAGTACCACTTTAGACAAAACACAATACTCTTTCAATTCGCGTTTTGCAGAAGGCGTAGGTACCAACCCCGAAGAATTGGTAGCGGCTGCACACGCAGGTTGCTTTAGTATGAAATTGAGTTTTGTATTAGGCGCTGCAGGCTTTACACCTGATGCCATCGAAACACAATGTGTAATTACTTTAGATCCTGCTGCTGGAGCCATCACCGAATCTCATTTAACGGTAACGGCTACCATACCGGGTATCAGCAAAGAAAAATTTGAAGAATGCGTGGCAGATGCAAAAGCAAACTGTCCTATTTCTAAATTACTGAACACCAATATTACGCACGAAGCAACGTTGAAATAAATTTCACGCAAAGAAATAAAGTAAAATACAAAAGCCGCAAGGGGTAACTTTGCGGCTTTTGCTATCTTTAATACTTTGCGTGAAATTTTTAATGCATCGCCTCAGCCAGGTCCACTTTCTTCTTTTTATTTCCTTTTACCATTAATATAAAGGGTACACAAACCAGGAAAGCAATACCGAGGAATAAAAAAATATCCATGTAAGACAAAACCGCCGCTTGCTTGGTTACCATGCCATCCATTGCTGCATAGGCGGTTTTAAGTGCATCATCCGGCGACTTGCCGCTATGCATAAAAGCCTGTTGCATACCCTGGATACGTTGTTGAACAGCAGGATTATTGTAATCAAGATGACTTACCAAACTGGTGCGGTGAATGGTATTCTGCCTGGTTAAAAATGTAGTGATCAGCGCAATTCCAAACGACCCTCCCAATTGCCGCATCATACCGGTAAAGGCGGCGCCCTGGCCAATCTCCTGGCCTTTTAAAGTGGATAAGGAAAGTGTGGTTATAGGGATAAACAACATACCCATACCAACACCACGAACGATCAGCATCCAGAAAAAATCATCCCCGCTTGTACTGGGCGTGAGAATAGCATATCCCCAGAATGTAAAAATGGAAAACAATATAAACCCGGCGCCGGCCAGATATTGCTGCGGTACACCCTTTTGTAAGAGCGTTCCGATTATGGGCATCATAAAGGCAGTAGTTAACGCTGCCGGTATCATTAACATACCAGCTTGTTGCGCCGTCCACCCCAAAATAGATTGTACATATAATGGAATGATGAATGTTGACCCATATAAACCAAAGCCCATGATAAATGAAAGAATCGTTCCTACGCGGAGATTACCGTTTTTCAATACCCTTAATTCCACGATTGGTTTTTTTACCGTTAATTCCCTCCAGATGAAAAAGTATAAGCCCAGGCCTGCAGCGATAGAAAGAAAAAGGATCAGGTTACTGCTGAACCAATCATCATCCTGCCCTTTTTCCAGCACGTATTGCAATGAACCTACAGTAACGGCAAGTAATCCTATGCCCAGCCAATCGACATTTGCTACAGAACTTTTTTCGCCATACTTCGGACTTCGTACAAACTGCAGCGTGAGTAATGTGGCGATAACACCAATCGGGATATTGATATAAAATATCAACGGCCAATCGAAGTGATCAACAATAAATCCTCCAAGTGGTGGCCCTAATGTGGGACCGATAATAACTCCCAACCCATAAATAGCCTGCGCCATGCCTCTTTTCTCAGGAGGATAACTTTCAGTGATGATCGTCTGAGAGGTTACCAGCAAAGCGCCGCCGCCAACACCCTGTAAAAAACGAAAGGCTACCAGTTCCCAGATACCAGTGGCATTACCGCATAAAAAAGAAAAAATGGTAAACATGATAATGGAAGCGGCAAAATAATTTCTTCTCCCAAATTGCTGAGACAACCAGCTGGTCATTGGTACTATAATTACATTACCGATAGCATAGGCAGTAACTACCCAACCCACTTCGGTAAGTGTAGCACCTAAAGTACCACGCATATTATTTAGCGCCACGTTTACAATTGTGGTATCTACAATTTCCAGTAAAGCGCATATAATGGCAGTTACGGTAATGATCACACGCCGTGAACCATATTCCACCAAAGATTCCATCTGTTGCATAAATTAGTTGCCCCTGGCCCCTAAAGGGGATGCGGAGATTGCGTTTTATTATTTTGTATTCTAATCCTAACTGATTGCCGAAAGCGAAAATTTTACTTTTGGTACAATATCCTCCACAATTAGTTCCCCCTTCAGGGGGCCGGAGGGGGTATTAATCCAGGTGCACATCCACTGTTACGTTCATACCGGCTTTTAACTGTTGTACCAACGGATCGGCAGCTTTATTGAATTCGATCTTTACGGGTAAACGTTGTACTACTTTTACAAAGTTGCCGCTCGAATTATCTGGAGGCAATAATGCAAAACGTGAACCTGTAGCAGGAGAAAAAGAAGTTAAGGTAGCTTCAAAGGAGTGACCCGGAAATGCATCTACGTGTACCGTAACTTTTTGACCGATCTTCATTTTTTCAAACTGCGTTTCTTTAAAATTGGCCACTACCCAAATATCATTGCTCAATACAATACTGAAAACAGATTGGCCGGCCTGTAAAAACTGCCCTTCCTGCACATTTACTTTAGATACCAGGCCACTTTCCTGCGCAACAACAATGGCATAGGAAAGATTAAGTTTTGCTTCGGCCACTTCCACCTCACGTTGTTTAATAACCGCACTTGCTACAGCTATCTGTGATGAAGTAGCATTGCTTTGAGAAGCCACTGCATTGGTTTGCTGTGCTACCTGGTTTTTTTGCTGTACCAATATCTGTAACTGGCGCTCAGCGGTTTGTTTGGCAGCCTGCGCCTGTTCAAACTGTTGCTGGGTAATGGAGTGATCTTTTATAAGATTGGAGTAACGGTCAAAATCCTGCGTAGCCCTCCATACATTTACTTTTGCAGCTTCTATCTGTGCATCGGCAGTAGAGATACCAGCTTGTGAGCTGGCGATATTTGCCCTTGATGCATTGGTAGTAGCTTCTGCCGAACCTAAGTTGGTTTTGGCAGTGGCCAATGCAGCTTCTGCCTGTTGCACCCTAAGCGCCATGTCCCTGTCGTCTAATATTAAAAGCGTATCTCCCTTTTTTACCAGTTGATTATCTTTTACCCGTACCTGCTTTACATAGCCGGCAATACGCGGAATAACAGGACTGATATTAGCTTCCAGTTGTGCATCATCGGTTTCCTCATGGTGCTTGCCGTGATTGTATTTGCTGAAGCCAAACCATGCGCCGCCTGCTACCAGCAGTATCAATACAATAAGAAATGCTTTACTCTTTTTTTTCGGAGCGGCCGGTGCCGCTGCAGTGTTTGGTGTTTCGTTCTGTGCCATATAATATCTTTTATAGTTTGTTTGTTATGGTAATGGTTTAATTTTTTAAACTGCCTGCTGCATATAGCAACCTGTTGTAGGCTAAAAATGAATCTGCCTTTGCATTGGTTACACTTAATTTGCTTTGCAGTAAGGCAACATCTGCGTCTAATAATTCGGTGGTAGTTGCCAGGCTATTATCGTATTTGTTTTTAATGATGCGGTAATTTTCAGTGGCCTGTATCACTGCTTTTTCGAGCACTTCAATTTTTTTAGTACTTACAAAATAAGACTGGTAAGCCTGGTTGATCTGCATACGGATATTATCGCCCAGCATTTCCTGGCTGGCCTCCACCTGCTTTACCCTTGCAGTTGCAGCCTGTAGTTTTGATTTCGTTTTCCAAAGCGAGGCAATATTATATTTAACCCCAACCCCTATATTAACCGCATTGGTTACACTAACAAACTTCGGTACATCCAGGGCTACATAACCACCCGTTAACGATATACTGGGGTAATAATCTGTTTTTATTGTTTTTACATTCAGCTCGGCTGATTTTTTGCGTACAGCAGCTGCAACAATATCATTGCGGTTTTGCAAAGCCTCCTGCTCATATTCTGTAATTGTTTTTACCGATTCGGGCAGCGCTAACCCGGATTTATCAGGCACCAGGTTGGTTTCCTCGGGTAAACCCATCATAATATCCATATTGGCACTGGCCAGGCGGTAATTGCTTTCTGCATCCAGTAAGGTTAATTCTATATTGGAAGATTGTAATTCTGCTTTCAACAGATCATTACGTGCCAGTAAACCGTTTTTTTCCAGGTTGCTGAAGTCTTTTACCCTTTGCTGCGATTGCTCCAGGTTTTCTTTCACCAATGCTATGGCTTCGTGAGCTTTAAATAAATTAATGCAGGCATTAATGGTATTGATGATAACAGCGCTACGGTCATTTTCCGCATCCAGCCTGATCGCTTCTTTTAAATATTTAGCCGATTCAATACCGTACTGTAGCCTGCCGCCCTGGTAAAGCGGTACCGAAACTGAGGCCATGCCATACATTGCCTGGGATATTTTTGGACCACCACCACCGGCACTATCACTTTTTAAATTGATGGTGGGCTGTACCGGCAGGTATAAATAAGAAGCACTTATACCGGCGTCGGGCAAACGCTTTTCTTCTGCCTCTTTAATATCGGCACTGGCCTCCAGTAATTTTGCTTCGTTTAGTTTTAATTGTTTACTGTTGGTAATGCTCAGGTCAATCGCTTCTTTTAATGTAAGCGTTTTGCTTTGCTGCGCCAATAAAGATTGCGCCGCCAATAAACCAATAGTAATAAATAACAGTTTATGCTTCATGAGTTAAAAGAGCTTTAAATAGAAATTTGATGTGTACGCTTAATTTTTTTCTTAATAGCTTTTGAAATTGATCATCGGGCATGGCCTGGTAATTATTGATCTCTTTATAGATATGCTGCGTGGTAACTATATTACTTACCGTTCCAACAAGTGTTGCCATCAGCAACGGGATATCAATATTCTTAATAAAGTCCCCACTTTTCTGCCCTTCGGCTATCAATAGTTTGATCAATGCCTGGTTGCGTTTTTTATAGTCCTGGATTAACCCCGATATTACATGCCGGTGACTGGCTACCTGCTCCCGCATCATTATTTTATGAAAACATTGCTGGTTGAAAAACTTGTCGATATAATAATCAATCATCTCGTTTACTTTTTCCATGGGGCTAAGCGCAGTATTACTGAACATACTTTCCAGTTTAAGCATGGTACTTTCTGCCCTGTAGTTAAAAAGCGACTCCAGCATTTTTTCTTTGGAACCAAAGTAGTAAGAGATCATAGCTACATTAATATCAGCAGCTTCCGAAATATCCCTCACAGAAGTACCCGAAAAACCTTTTTCAGCAAAAAGCTCTTCGGCTGTCTCCATGATCGTTATTTGTTTATCGTTGAAATTCATGAGTGGTTAATTTGAAATGCAAAATTAAACAACTGTTTAATATTAATCAAACATTTGTTTAATTTTCTTTAAAAAATTTATAAAACTATGAAAAGCATTTTGTTATGGCTTTTAATTAGATTTGAATAAACAAATATTTATGTCATTCAACAATAAAACCATTATCATCACCGGCGCTTCAAGAGGTATCGGTAAAGCCATAGGGCTGCGTTTGGCAGCCGAAGGCGCCAACATTGTAATTGCCAGTAAAAGCGTGGAAGAAAATCCTAAGCTGGGCGGTACTATTTTTTCAGCCGCAGCCGAAATGGAAGCCGCAGGCGGCAAGGCATTGGCGGTACAATGCGATATCCGTTTTGAAGACCAGGTGCAACAGGTGATCGATAAGACCGTAGCAACATTCGGTGGTATTGATATACTGATCAATAATGCTTCTGCAATAAACCTGAGTACTACAGAACAAACAGAACCCAAGCGTTTTGACCTGATGTATGATATTAATGTGAGGGGAACATTTATGATGTGCAGGGCCTGTATCCCTTTTTTAAAAAAATCCAGCAATGCACATATCCTTAATTTATCACCACCGGTTAATATGGATATGAAATGGTTCGCCAATCACCTGGCCTACACGATCAGTAAATACGATATGAGTATGATCGCATTAGGCCTTGCAGCAGAATTAAAAAAATATAATATTGCCGCCAATACTCTATGGCCGCGTACAACTATTGCTACAGCTGCAGTAAATAATTTACTGGGTGGAGAAATGCTGATGAAAATGAGCCGCACTACCGACATAGTTGCAGACGCGGCCTATTTTATTTTAAGAAAAGCAGCTGCTACCTGCACCGGCAACAGTTTTATAGATGAAGAGGTACTGGCCAGGGAAAATATTACCGACCTCAGTAAATATTCCGTTGTACCCGGTGCCCAGTTATACAACGATTTATTTGTTTAAATCTGCTGTTAAAAAAAGCCTAAATACTTTTTGTTTTGATGAGCGGTAACTATTTGCGTACTGGTACGTTTAATTTCGTACCGGTATTATTACGCCATGAATAATACCTCACTCAACCAACAAAAGTATAGCCATGAACTTTTTTAACCTGCCAGCGGTGTGCGTATGCATGCTGTTAACCACAACTGCTTTCGGCCAAACCGAAAAGAAAAAAATCAGCGCACAGCGTATTTCCACCTCTCTTAAAATTGATGGGATATTAAATGAAGCAGAATGGAAAACTACACCTGTTGCCGATAAATTCATTGCATTAAGACCTACACCTTTTGTTCCGGAAATTGAGGATAACAGGAGTGAAATGTATTTTTTATACAACGATAACGGAATTTATATTGGCGGATATTTTCATGAAAAAACAAAGGATAGCATCGCAGCTGAACTGGTAGGAAGGGATGGCTTTGGCAACAATGATTTTGCAGGCGTCATCTTTGATACCTATAATGATAAGATCAATGGGTTTGAATATTTTGTTACGCCGCTGGGCGAACAGTTTGATGCCAAGCAGGCGCCCAACCCCAATGGCAACAGTGAAGATTTTAGCTGGAATGCCGTATGGCAAAGTGCAGCTAAAATTCATAACGACGGCTGGAGCTTTGAAATGTTCTTACCTTATTCTGCCATAAGATTTGGTAAGAAAAAGGTGCAGGATTGGGGCTTGAATATCGTAAGAAGACGCCAGAAAAGCGGGCAACAACTATTTTGGCAATCCATAGATCCTGTAGCAAATGGTTTTTTAACACAGGAAGGCATGCTTACCGGTTTGGTAGATATTAAACCACCACTGCGCTTGCAATTCTCTCCTTATTTTTCATTGTACCACGAAAAACCCGCCGGTGCAGATAAATACAAAAGCAGGGTAGGTGGCGGTGCCGATGTGAAATATGGATTGAACCAGGCTTTTACTTTAGACATGACATTGATACCTGATTTTGGCCAGGTGGTAACAGATAACCAGGTGCTTAACCTTACACCTTTTGATGTAAAGTTCCAGGAAAACCGTCCGTTTTTTACAGAAGGGATTGAGTTGTTCAACAAAGGAAATTTATTTTACAGTCGTCGGATCGGGGTAGAACCCAGTTTCAGCAAATTTGATCCGCATTCCTCAAAAGACAGGGTGATTGAAAATCCCGGCCAGGCGAAAGTGATCAATGCGACCAAGATAAGTGGCCGCAGCCAGAATGGACTGGGCATTGGATTGCTGAACGCGGTTACGCAACATCAATCAGCTGTTTTTTATGATACTACAAGCAAAGAACAATACAGCGTAGAGAGTATGCCGCTTACCAATTACAATGTACTGGTGCTGGATCAAACACTAAAACATAACAGCAGTGTATCTTTTGTAAATACCAATGTATGGCGTTCGGGTAAAGATTATGATGCCAATGTAAGTTCATTGCTGTTTGATTTTAATGATAAAAGAAATAAATGGAATGTTTCCGGTAATGCCAGCGTAAGTAACCTGATGGGTAAGAATGGAAAAGATATTACCGGCTATGCACACCTGTTATCTTTCGGTAAAACCAGCGGCAAGCTTAATTTCAGCATCACCCAGGAATTGTACAATAAAAAATACGACAAAAGCGATCTCGGGTATTTTACCAACAACAATACCATGGATCAGTATGTATGGGTGGGGTATAATATTATAAAACCCAAACGATTTTTTAACCAGCTGCACATCAATTTTAATTCTTTTTACAGCAGGCTGGTTTCGCCCATCGACCTGTTAAGCAGAAAAAATATGATGTACCAAAATGCAAGCGGTAATGTAAATGTGAACGGGCCAACAAAAAAATTATGGTATGTAGGTATGAATATCAACTGGGGCTTTAACTACAACGACTTTTATGAAGCCAGGGTGCCGGGGCGTGTGTTTCAAAACAAGGGAAGGGTTGGGTTTGATGTTTGGTGGAATAGTAACCAGGCAAAAAAATTATCCTGGGGAGGCGAAGTGTATGGAGGAACAGGCGGCGTATTTAAAAGAAAGAGTATCTCACCCATGCTGACAGGTAAAATACGTTTCAGCAGTAAGTTCTCCATTGATAATACCTTAACAATGGATTTTCAAAAAAACAATTCAGGCTGGGCCGCCAATAGTTACGACGAGCTACATCGCGGTGGATTTTATGATACCGTATATTTTTCCAGGAGAAATTTAAGAACAGTTGAAAATATATTAAGCGTAAAATACAGCTTCACCAACAAAATGGGTATTACTTTAAGGGCAAGGCATTACTGGAGCAAAGTAGATCCGCAACAGTATTACGAACTGGATAAGTTTGGCAATTTAGGCGTACCTGCTGTACCATTTACTAAAAACGTAAAGCAGAATTATAATTTCTTCAGTACCGATTTAGTGTACACCTGGCAGTTTGCGCAGGGAAGTTTTATTAATATCGTATGGAAAGATGTTTCCGAAAACTTTGCCCGGAATTTTGAACGGGATTATTTTTCCAATTTTGGTAAAACGATCAACAGCCCGCAATCCAATAGTTTCTCCATCAGGGTGATTTATTTCCTGGATTATCTTACTGCAAAAAATAAGCTGAAACATAAAGCATAAAGCAAAGAGCAGAAAGCAAAAACCGCCCCGACAATACTGTTGGGGCGGTTTTTTTAAAGTGTTTTCTTATTTGGAAGAACTATTGCCGATAATAATAGCTGCCATGGCCAGCCCCGCATCTTTTAAAGGTTGGTCAAACTTTCCCTGGTTGATAGCGGGCATCAAATGGATGGTAAGGATAAATACCAACAGCATCAATGCCAGCAGGTAGCAGGCTGTTTTTTTATACTTGTTTATTAGTATGGCTACAGCAGCCAGTAAAAAACCTATACCGGTAATGTATACCCATATAATAGCGTCGCCTGGCATAAACGAAGGTACGGCCGGCTTATAGCCCGCCGCATATTTTAAATGTAATATGCCAAATGCTGCTATGGCTACTGCGTATAATATTTCAGCAAATCTTGTAGGGAAAGTCAATTTCATGTTGATGTTTTTTAAGGTTTGGATTGAAAAATAGTATTTAAATACCGGCTATACAAATGTTTTGGGCTAATTATCGGCATTTTCGAACCTAAAAACCTCATGATAAACGCCAGGTTTTTAATGTGATCAAAGTATAGCCGGGGTAGGGGGATCCCGTAGGCTGCCAGCAAAAAAATATTTTTAATGAAGACAATCTGCAGCGCCCTGCCAAAGTGTGAACGTTTTTGTTGTGAATATTTTTTTATTCACAACAAAAACGTTCACAACAAAAGCAAACCCTTAGGTTTGCTACCAGGGATGTGCCAGGGCGAGTCACCTTATTCTTCCGCGTTATTGCCTACCAGAATAGCTGCCATTGCCATAGCAGTATCTTTAAGTACGTTGGTAAAATTGCCGTTTACCAGGTGTTTTAAATGAATGGTAAAAACAAAGATGAGCAGCATTGCTGCCAGTAAATAACAGGCCAGTCTTGTGGCTTTGTTAATAATGATGGCAATGGCGGCCAGTATCAGGCAGGCGCCGGTAATATAAATCCAGGCAATGCCGCCGGGAATAAAATCGGGTACCCCCGCTTTCATTTCTTCAGCATTCATAAAATGTAATACGCCAAAACAACCGATAGAAAGGGCATAGATTATGCCGGCTATTCTTGAAGATATTATCTTTTTCATAATAACAAGTTTTCGTTGTCTATGAAAATTAATACTTAAAGCCGGCTTTTGCAAGCACTAATATATGGCCCCGCAGCAATCACAGAAAGCCGCAGGAATACATTTGGCACCCTTATTTTAGTATAGTTTATTATAATCGTCTGAAATTACAAGGAATGTTATTCCATATTTTCAGGTCGCATCATTGGGAAAAATAACACATCCTGTATGGAATGCTGGTTGGTGAGCAGCATGCAGATCCTGTCGATACCAAAACCAATACCGCTGGTAGGTGGCATACCGTATTCCAGTGCACGAAGAAAATCATGGTCAATGAACATGGCTTCATCATCACCACGCTCCATTAATTTTACCTGCTCTTCAAAACGTTCTCTTTGTTCAAGCGGATCATTTAATTCGCTATAGGCATTGGCAATTTCCTTACCGTTGCACATTAATTCAAAGCGCTCTACAAGGCCGGGTTTGCTGCGGTGTTTTTTGGTAAGCGGGCTCATCTCTACCGGGTAATCGGTAATAAATGTAGGTTGTATATAGTTGGCTTCGCATTTGCTGCCAAAGATCTCATCAATCAATTTTCCCTTACCCCATTTTTCATCTGCATGGATCTTTAATTCGCGGCACACATTTCTTACAGCAGCTTCATCCATTTCGCTGATGTCAAAACCGGTATGTTCTTTAATAGCATCATACATCGTGATCCTTTTGTACGGTGCTTTAAAATCAATTTCTTTTTCTCCCACCAATACTTTGCTGGCACCATTGGTGGCCATCGCAGCTTTTTCCAGTAATTGTTCGGTGGTATCCATCATCCATTCATAATCTTTATAGGCCGCATAAAATTCCAACACGGTAAACTCAGGATTATGCGTACGGTCCATGCCTTCGTTCCTGAAATTCCTGCTGAACTCATATACAAAATCAAAACCGCCAACGATCAGTCTTTTTAAATATAGTTCATTGGCAATGCGCATGTACATAGGTACATCCAATGCATTGTGGTGTGTAGTGAATGGTCTTGCTGCTGCACCACCGGGTATAGATTGCAATACCGGTGTATCTACTTCCAGTGCGCCACGTTCATTTAAAAATTCGCGGATGGCATTTACCATTTTTGTTCTTTTGATAAAGGTTTCCTTTACACCGGCATTTACAATAAGGTCGGCATAGCGCTGGCGGTAACGGAATTCAGGATCCGTTACTTCATCAAAGGTTTCGCCTTCTTTTTCCCTTACCACCGGTAAAGGTTTTAATGATTTGGACAAGAGGGTAAATTCTTTTACATGAATAGAAGTTTCACCGGTCTTGGTAGTAAATACATAACCTTTGATACCAATGATATCACCAAGGTCCAATAATTTTTTCCATACCTGCTGAAAAAGCGTTTTATCCTCACCCGGACAAATATCATCCTGCTTGATATATACCTGTATCTTACCTACACTATCCTGTATTACTGCAAAATTGGCCTTGCCCATATCACGTACACTCATAATACGCCCGGCAATGCATACATCAGCAAAATCGGCTTTATTCTCTTCACCTTTATAATTTTCCTTTATATAAACAGAACTGGTATTTACCGGGTATAATGGTGCGGGATAAGCATCGATGCCCAGTTTTTTTAATTCGGCTAGTTTTTCCCTGCGGATAATTTCCTGTTCTGATAAATGTTGTGTGCTCATAATTGTTTTAAATTAAGCTATTGGTTGGTACCAATGCTATTTGGCCGGCAAAGATACTTTATGCAACGCAATCATCCATATTTGAAACTGTCAATAAACTGGCACTATATTGGGGTATCTTTATATAAATACTAATGCTATGAAAAAAATACTGATGGTTTTGATGCTGATGAGTGCAGGGTTACTCAACAGTTGTGAAGTATTAAATAAATTGCCCCAGACAACGGGAACCGGTACAGGTGTGATTACCCAGGCTGAAGCAGCCCAGGGAATTAAAGAAGCTTTGGCGCAGGGATTATCCAATGCGGTTTTGCAACTGAACAGGGAAGATGGTTTTTTTAAAGATGCCCTGTATAAGATCTTATTACCACCTGATGCCAAAAAAGTAGAGAATACATTACGTAGTCTTGGGTTCAACAGTCTGGTGGATAAAGCGATTTTGCAGATCAACCGGGGTGCCGAAGATGCTGCCGGTTACGCCAAACCGATATTCGTGGATGCCATTAAAACGATGACGCTGCAGGATGCGATTGGATTAGTAAAAAATGGTGATACCAGCGCCACACATTTTTTCAGGGAAAGAACCACTGCAAAACTACTGGCTGCATTTTTACCTGTTATAAAAGCTTCACTGGATAAAGTAGATGCTACAAAATATTATGGCGACCTGGTAAGTAAATACAACAGCTTTCCTACAACGATAAAAAAAATAAACCCCGATCTATCCGGTTTTGTTACAGAAAGAGCAACGGCTGCGTTGTTTGACCTGGTGGCTGTAGAGGAAAAAAATATCCGCACCAATTTTGCGGCAAGAACCACTGATATTTTAAAGAAGGTATTCGGGCAAAACTGGTGATCAGTCTTGTTTGGTAAAAAAATACCTTGCGGCATCCACCCCGTTTTTGTATAACAGGATTTTATCCTGCTGCTTTGTCTTTTTTACCCTTGATGAAATATTGCCCTGGTTAACATAGATGGTTCGGCCCGCTTCATTTTGCAGCCCGGGATATTTCCTGCTGAGGGTTTCCATTAACAGGTTGGAGAATGCAGTAAGGTATTGCGAAAACTTAGTGATATCGTAAGCCGGTATTTTTATACTGTGGTTATTTAAAGAATCTATTTGCTGTGAGCGTTCCAGTTTTATACCCAGGGTTTGCCGGTTGAATTTTACATTATCACAAAACAATGGGTTCAGTAAATTCTGATCGCAGGTATCAAACATACTGATGGGATAATTACATAACATGCCGCCATCTACATAATAATTTACAAACGAAAGCGTATCATTTCTTTTTATTTTCTTTAAGCGGTTATCCAGCGCCACCGGTTCAAAATATAATGGAATGGTGCCGCTTATTCTTACTGCCAAAGCCAAAGGCATATCGGGTGTGTTGCGGTAAGAAAAAATTTCCAGTTGCTGTTTACTTAAGTTGGTACCCGTACAGTAAAAATCTTTATAAAAATTATTATAGAGATGTAATTGGTGCAATTCACCAAAGGTTAATAAGGGATTGCCGGTCTTATGAGCTACCAGTTGCTGCAACCATCTTTCAAAAGCGCCGCCTTTATAAATACCAAAATCGCTTTTTAATCTTTTGTATTTGCCTACTATACCAAATCTTCCTTCATTGAATTTTTGCAGGGGCAGGTCCAGCATCAGGCTATCGATCTCACTGGCCGAATAACCAATGCTTATCATCATACCTGCAATAGCACCTGCCGAAGAGCCACCAACATTCTCTATCTGTTGCATGATTTTTTTTTCTTCCAGTACACTAAACACCCCTGCATATGCCAGTCCGCGTACACCGCCACCTTCCAGCACCAGGTTTTTGTAATCGTAATTTTTTTGGGCGGTACATAAAGAGGGGAACAGCAGTACAAGGATTAGTTTTTTCATTTGGTGAAAATAAAAAATAGCTGCTGCAATAAAAGTTAAAGGGCCATTAAATTTTTAATGTATATAACGGAACAGTGTAAATTCATTGATAATCGGCCAATAACACCTGCCAGGCTTCCTGTACCTTACCAGCATCCAGTAATTGCTTTGCATACCGGTGTAATTCTTTATCCATCTCATCAGGGTTGATGGAATAATATTGAATGATATTTTTGAGCGTATCATCCGTAAATGCGGGATCAACAAAAGGCATTTCATGCACATTGGCCAGCTGACCCAAATTATTACCGCTTAAAATGGAACTGTTTTTTATGGCTACAGGAAGCGCATCTACACCAATGCCTAACTGTGTATTGGGCTTTTCTATAGTAAATAAATTATTAGTATCTACTTTACAATACCAGTCGCCACCCAGCCTGGCTACATGCTGTATTTTGGTTTGATCAATTTTTCGTTCCATGTTTAAAATAGTATCGTCAATATGCATCACCAGCACTTCTGCAATGACTAAATTTCCTGCGCCACCTTCGGTACCCAATGCTTTTACTTCATTTACCCGACACTCTAATTTTATCTTGCTTTCTTTTACCATGGGCGGCGTTACCATGGTAGCCGCCTCCATTGTAAAACCTGCTTTCTCAAACTCGTTGCAGCCTTTGGCAAATTCGCAGCTGGCCAAAGAGGTTTGCTGTACCATATCATAATCTACAATATTGATTACTACTTCGGGTACTTCCAGTACATTTTGTAAAGTATGTTTGGTGGTATTATCCCGCACTCTTCTTGCAGGAGAAAAAACAACAATGGGAGGGTTGGAAGAAAATAAATTAAAAAAACTGAATGGCGATAAATTGATATGGCCTGCCTTATCGATGGAGGAAGCAAAACAAATCGGCCTGGGTGCAATGGCATGCTGCAGGTAATGCTGCACATCCATTGGTTTGAGGTCTTTTAAATGTAAAATCATTATTTAAGTTACGAGTTACGGGTTGCTTTTGTTTTTTGATTGTGCTGTTTTGTTTGTTCTTAAGTATTTCATCAGGTTCCCGGTTTGATTACCTAATACTCTTGCAAACTCAATGGTGTGAGCTACCTCTTCCCGGGTAGTGTACTTTACTTTTACTGAAAATAATAAACAACTTCTTACTTCACCACATGAACCTTTTGCGATTCTCAAAAATCTCCAAAAATCATTATTATTACTATACTCAAAACCTTCTGCAATATTATTTGAGACAGATTGGGCAGCTCTTTTTACCTGGTCTTTAAAAGAAAAATCCTTTGCAATTTTAATATTGTTATCACATAGTTCATAAACCATTACTCCCAGCTCGATTGCTTTTTTCCAAATGTCGAGATCTTCAAAAGATTTTATTGTAGCCATTAGGGTTAGATTTGCGGATTATTAATATTTACAAGGTATAAATAATTATTGTTTTTTAATAATCAAAACAAACTAACCCGTAACTATTTAACCCGTAACTTTCTTCAACTCCAGTATCGAAAAATCACTTTCTTCTCTCACAATCGTATTCACCAGTTTACCTAAGCCTTCCACTTCCATTTCCACCACATCGCCTTCCTGCAGCCATTGCTCGGTATAGTTGGGATCGTTTAGTTTACCCGTACCATTCAATTCTAAAAAGCAACCGGTGCCAACGGTACCACTGCCAATAACATCACCAGGATACAGGTCTACACCATAACTGGCCCGTTCAATTATTTCTGCAAAGGTCCAGTCCATATCGGCAACATTACCCAGGCTGACCTGTACACCGTTTACGCTGCATTTCATAGTAAGGTTCCAGGATTTACCCGTATGACCTTCTTTGCAGGGCACTTCAAATGGTTCCAGTTCGTCAAGTGTTACCAGGGCCGGGCCGATAACTGTACTAAAATCCTTGCCTTTTGCGGGACCGAGGTTGAGCAGCATTTCTTCCATCTGCAGGGTTCTTGCGCTGATATCATTCATGATCATCAGGCCGGCGATATACTCATCAGCTTCAGCAGCTGTAATATTTCTGCCGGGTTTGCTTATTACGATGGCGACTTCAAGTTCAAAGTCCAGTTTTTTAAAATGATCGGGCATACAACGGATCTCTCCGGGCCCCTGTATGCTGTTATGATTGGTAAAATAAAAGATCGGGTATTGATCGAACTCGGGTATCATATCTACTTTACGGTTGCGCCTTGCTGCAGCCACATGCTGGCGAAAAGCATAACCATCCCGGCAACTGTTAGGATGGGGAACGGGGGCCACAACCTGGGCATCGGCAAATGGCACCGAAGCAATACTTCTGCCTGATCCATCCTGTATCCGTTGTACAGCAGCTTTGGCTACAGGTGCTATATCTTCCCAGTAATTTAAAAACATGCTCATACTTAATGGCAGGTCGGGGTGAAGGGAATCGGTGTTGTATAAATTACCATTTACCAATACGGCCAGCTGATGTTGACCATCATTTATATAAGTTACCAGTTGCATGAAATTTTTTTCCAAAAATAGACAATTAAAGAGCGATTAATTTAACTATTGATTTAATTGTTTATTAATTCAAGGCACTAATTTTGTAGTACAAAAAATAAATTATGAAATTCGATAAAATTCATAATAAAGGGCAAGCGAGATTATTCAAGAATCAATACCTGGAATACCTTACTAAAACACACCCACTCGTTATCTGGGGTCTTTATATCCCGATCATTGGTTTTATGCTTTATTACAGTGCGGCGGTACTACATGTAAAGGCGCTACTGCTGGTAATTACTTTTATAACAGGCATGTTTTGGTGGAGTTTTTTTGAATATTGTATTCACCGTTTTGTTTTTCATTTTGTTGCCGAAAGCGAAAGGGCCACTAAAATTGTGTATATCATTCACGGCAATCACCATGAGTATCCAAGAGACCGGGAGAGATTATTTATGCCACCGGTACCCAGTTTAATTATTGCGTCCATATTTTTTGCACTGCAGTATTTTGTGTTCAATTTATTTAATGCCAGTGCTTTTACTTTTGCTTTTTTTCCTGGATTTATAATAGGTTATTTAATGTATGGCACCATGCACTATGCCATTCATGCCTGGAACCCGCCTTTTAAATGGATGAAACCATTATGGCGCAATCACCATTTACACCATTATAAGAATGACCATATGGGTTTTGGCGTAAGTTCTACTTTGTGGGACCATATTTTTGGTACCATGTTCGACCTGAAAAAAGAAAAAGAAGATAAAGAGAAAGTGCAGGAATTAATGTTTAAGTAAACGGACAATTACCATTTTTCTTCATTGTCATCCGTGGGTGGTTTATTGGAAAATTCTTTTTTGGATGCTTCTCTTTGTACGATCCGTTCAATGATTAAACTGGCAATGATGTTACCGGCATTCTCCTGTGCGTTTGCCGATAAATGAGCTTTCAGTTTATTTTCATCCACATCAATTTTATATAGCAGGAATAATAATCCCTGGAAATCATTTTTTATAAGTTCGTTGATATGCGCTGCCAGCTGAGTATGCAATTGGTCAAAAGCAATTTGCTCCGGCAATGCCAGTGCCATGATGGAATTGATCTGTTGTATGAGTAAGCTGTTCTCCATTATAATTTTTCCATTGCGCCAATGCTGAATAAAGCAAAGTCATATTTAACCGGGTCACTGGCATCTAAAGTTTTTAAGTAGGTGGTTAATTCCAGTGCTGCCTGCCAATCGGTTTTATTGTTTTGTAATAAATTAAACCTTTTGGCTACCCTTGCCACATGTACATCAATAGGTATAACCAGTTGGGAAGGTAAAATGTTTTTCCAGATACCAAAATCCACGCCTTTATTATCTTTTCGCACCATCCACCTTAAAAACATGTTTAATCTTTTGCAGGAGGATTTTTTTTCGGGAGAGGCAATATGCTTTTTGGTTCTGCCGGGTATATGAGGTAAAGAAAAGAAATACTCATAAAAGCCTTTCAAGCCATTTTCAATGCTGCTATCTTTTTTACGCATGCCGTTGGTAAAGGCGCTTTCCAAAGAATGCTGTTTGGAATAATGCATTTTAAAAAATTCAATGCAGTACAACAGGTCGGTGGTATTAAAAGTACGGTGTTTAAAACCCTCTAACTTTTGCAGGTCTTTTTTTTGATGCTGTACAATAAATTGGTGTGGTGCATGGTCCATCAGCTGCATCAGTTCATTGCTTTTGTTGATGATAGTGGTACGGTTGCCCCAGGCAAAGATGGCGGCAAAAAAACCGGCGATCTCTATATCCTGTTTTTTTGTGAACTGGTGCGGAATGGAAATAGGATCATGCGGAATAAAAGAAGGTTGATTGTAAAAATCAACCTTGCTGTCGAGAAATATTTTTAGATTATTGTCAATCATTGAGTTTACCCAATCGCTTTTTCCAGATCAGCAATCAAATCATCAGCATCTTCAATACCCACACTTAATCTTATCAATCCGTCACTCAACCCGTTTTTTATTCTTTCTTCACGTGGTATGCTGGCATGCGTCATCGTTGCGGGATGATTGATCAGGCTTTCCACCCCGCCCAGGCTTTCGGCCAAAGCAAATAAATGCGTGGATGATAATACTCTTTTCACTTCAACTTCGCTGCCATCTTTTAATTCAAAACTGATCATGCCGCCAAAACCGGTCATTTGTTTTTTGGCTATTGCATAACCGGCGTTGTCTTCAAAGCCGGGCCAGTACACTTTTGCAATCTTTGCATGATTGCGTAACCAATGGGCTATCTTTTCACCATTTTCGCAATGCGCTTTCATGCGTACGCCCAATGTTTTTATACCTCTCAATACTAAAAAACAATCCTGCGGGCCCGGAACGGCGCCACAGCTTTTTTGTATAAAATATAACTGGTCTCTCAGGTCTTTATCGTTCATCATTAAGCAGCCCTGTATCACATCGCTATGACCGCCCAGGTATTTTGTAGCGCTGTGCATTACAATATCTGCACCGTGATCCAATGGATTTTGCAAATAGGGTGATGCAAATGTATTATCCACACAAAGCCAGGCGCCTGCCTGTTTTGCAATTGCCGCTGTTGTCGCTATATCGGTAATATTCATTAAAGGATTGGTAGGTGTTTCAATCCAGATCAGTTTTGTTTTAGCGGTTACTGCTGCTTTTACATTTGCAGGATTGGTAGTATCTACATAAATAAATTTGATATTGTAGCGTTCCCACACTTTGGTAAACAACCGGTAACTGCCACCATACATATCATTGGCGGCAATCACTTCATCTCCCGGGTTCAATAATTTTATTACACTGTCTGTTGCCGCCACCCCGCTGCTGAATGCCAATGCATATTTTCCATTTTCAATAATGGCATAGGCATCTTCCAAAGCTTTACGGGTGGGGTTCTGGCTGCGGGCATATTCATAACCCTTATTTACGCCGGGAGCTTCCTGTACATAAGTAGAAGTTTGATAAATAGGCGTCATTATAGCACCGGTAGATGGATCGGGTTCCGCCCCGGCATGTATTAATTTTGTGGCAAGTTTCATGATCGTATGTTGTAATTTTTTTAGAGTGCAAAGATGACTAAATTATCTGTGCTGCACACAAATATCTCCAGTCGAAGTTTTTATCAGCATGTGCTGTTTTGGGTTCTATTTTATGATTAAGAACAGCAGGTTTTAGAATATTGGCAATGACCAGTTTCTTTTTTGCTTCGTGTATATAATCCTGTAGTGTTTTATTTTCCATCCAAACCTGTTGCGGCGGCTCGTAACCCACTTTATCTTTTCGCCAGGTAATTTCCGGGGGTAACTTTTTATCCATTGCTTTTCTTAGGATCCATTTTGTCCAGCCCTCGTGAATTTTTAAATGAGACGGTAGTGAAAAAATAAATTCCACCAGTTTATGATCCAGGAACGGCAATCTTACTTCTCTTCCAAATGCCATACTGTTCCTGTCGGCATAGCGTAATAATTCTTCCAGGCCGGCTTCAATAGTATTATAGTGCAGGATATCGTTCAGTTTTGTAACCACAGGTTTATGTATACCTTCCCAGGCCTTGCCCCGCTGCAGTTTTAAAAAATCGGGATTGATATCGGGTTGATGAATGGTTTTAAGGTATTCGTTTTTTTCAAGTTGCATAGCCGCATGCATGGGTAAAAAAGCAGCAAAATAATTTTTTAGACCCCATTTGAAGCTGATATCATTTTTCTGCAGCGCATGTTTTTCTTTCTGCGTAGCACCTATTTTATTCCTGCTTAATACTTCCTGCAAATACCAGGGAATATATTTATGATACCCGGCCAGGGTTTCATCGGCGCCCTGCCCATCCAGTAAAACTTTTATTTGTTGCTGCTGCGCCAGTTGAAACACTTTGTATTGCGCATAAATACTGGAAGACTGAAAAGGTTCTTCCTGGTGATAACAAAGTCGTTCAAAATCCCTGATCAATGTATCGGCAGCGGGCTGCGTGGTATAGTTGGGCAGGTTAAGCTGTGCCGTAAGTAAATTAATATAGGCAGATTCATCTTTTTCGAAGCCGGGGAAGGTGGCCGAAAAAGTTTTAAGATCATGCGCATGGTAGTTCAGTTCCTGTACAGTACCTGCAATGGCCGAACTGTCCAGGCCACCACTTAAACTGGTACCTATAATTACGTCGCTCCGCAATCGTTTTTTAACAGACGCTGTGAACAGCTGCGTAAATTTTTCTATAGCATCAGCCGCCGGAATCTCTATTTTTATTTCTTTATCAATGCGCCAGTATTTTTTTACGGCCAGTTTCTGACTGCTGGGCTTGTATTGAAAAAAATGTGCGGGAGGCAGGGAATAAATATCTTTAAAAAAAGTTTGCTCTTTATCTGCTGAATTTTGCACATGACCAAGGGTGATATAATTCAGCAACATTTTTTCTTCAATATTTTTTTCTACGCCAATTGCCCATAAAGCCTTCATTTCGCTGGCAAAAAAAAGATAGCGTTCGTTTTCAAAATAATAAAGAGGTTTTTCGCCGAAGCGGTCACGGGCAGCAAAAAGCTGTTGTTCCTTTTCATCCCATATGGCAAAGGCGAACATGCCTTCAAAAAATTTCAGGCACTCTTCTTTCCAAAGGTCGTAGGCGGCTAAAATAACTTCGGTATCTGATCCTGATTCAAAACCGTAACCTTTATCTTCCAGTAATTCGCGGAGTTCAATATAATTATAGATCTCCCCGTTATGAACAATAGTGTACCGGTTAAGATAATGCATAGGTTGTGCAGCGGCATTGCTGAGATCTATTATAGAAAGACGGCGATGACCGAACACGACATTGCTTTTTTCATTATGCCATATTCCGCAGCCATCATTACCCCGGTGGGCAATGGCATTGGTCATTTTGATCACATGCGCTTCAGCAATTGTTTCGGAAGATGTTGATAGTATGCCTGCAATTCCACACATAGTGTAAATATCAATAAAAAAAACGAGGCATTACAATACTACCTAAAAAAGCGATGGGTTACTTTTCAAAAACGATGGGTAGCGTGGCGCTTACATTATCCCAGGTCATAAACAGTCCTGCGCCATTGGGCGCCTGTTGAAAAACCATGGTAAAAAATTCAACCGGCCGGTTATTTTTCTGTGAAGGGATCTCCACTTTTAGTAAATCTTTTGTAGTATCTGTATGTAATCCCCAGGAAAAAAGATTGCGGTTAAAAACAATGGTCCATGTATTTTCAAAAGGGATACAATAAATAATATACCGGCCTTTGGCAATTTTTTGATTACCAACCTCCGCATTCTTAAAAAATTCTATTTCCGTGGCTTCGTTGGCACCCAGGCGCCAGTAAGAACCATATTGCTGCACTACTTTTGGCGGTGCTTCATTGCCAAAAATAGTTCTGCCATTTTTTTGAGGACGACTATAGATCACCCTTGCCAGTAAACCGCTGCTATCATTACCGCTCATTAGCTGCATAGGATAATTTACCGGGTAATAACTGATATCCATAGGCGATTTATCAATGGCGCTATATGGGTTGGCCGGTTCTAAAACAGTAGCAGCGGGCTTTACGATTTCATTGTTGTTATTATTATTTACCGGGCTGCATGCAAAAAGGCAACACAGGGCTGGCAATACAAAAATACCCCATAGGGTGGTAGTCTTTATCATGTGGATTGGCATTAAAAAACAATGGGCAAACTTACTTTAATATCATCCCAGGCCATCACCAGGTTGGCGCCTGTTGCCGATTTTTCAAACCCCATGGCAAAAAAATCGGTTATCTCGGTTTGCTTTTGAACGGGCAGGTCCATTCGCAGCAAATCTTTTTTACTATCGTATTTAAAAGAACCCCAGGTATCATTGTCTTTGTTAATGATGATGGTCCATTTATCTGCATAGGGAATACAATACATCGTATACTTTCCCTTTTTAATTTTATTGTTATTGATTTTTACATTCTGGTAAAATTCTATTTCGGTTGCTTCATTGGCACCAAGGCGCCAAACCTTTCCATATTCCAGTAAATCACCAAAGATGGCTCTCCCGTTTTTTTGCGGCCGGCTGTAGATCACTCTTGCCACTATGGGCTCTGTAACTTTATCCTGGATTTTTAATACCGGGTAGCCATTGGGATAATAGCTCATATCCATGGGTGATTTATCTACAGGAGGTAATTTGGTTTGGGCAGTAGCGAGCGATATAAAAAAACCGGAAAAAACTACCGCCAAAAAAATTTGCTTCATAAAAAAATTTTGGTCAAAGATAAATCAATCAGGTATTTAATAATTGTTGCAATTGATGTGCGGCAAATGTTTTCAGATCGGGATAAAATCCAGCATATAATAATTGCATTTCGTTATAATAGGTATTAAAAATATCAAAAGCTACGGCACTTTCCTCCAGGTAAACGGAACGTTGTGCCAATCCCTGGAAACTTCTTTCAATACCGGCACGGCTCCGGTAAAAATAAAACCAATCCTGTTTAACCATATAGGGCAATACCCTTTGAAAGGATGGCGGCAGCAATGAAAAATTTTCTTCCAGTATTTGGTAAGAACTGTGCGCAAAATCTTTTAAAGCATCTTCTGTTGCAAACTCGGTAATATCATTGGCTAAAAAGTGATCATATACTACATCGGTAAAAACGCCCGAATACAAACGGTAATGAGGTTTAAAAAAAGCTTTCATTTCATGCGTTAAAGCATGGTTGTCTGTAAAATGATCAATAGCCCTGTGTAATTGTATGCCATATTGTATTGAAGAGGGATACTCAAACTGCTTTTTACCTTTTACAAAATCATTGATCATATTCCCTATTAAAATATGCGGCTGCAGAAAAGAAAGATGGGCATGAGCAAGAAAATTCATTGTTTAAAGATAACTTTTATGAAAGAATAGACCCGTTAAAAACCGTATTTACTTTTTAACATAACCAACACAAGTTTTAAGGTTTTATTAAGAAAAACCTGCTATCTCTTTACCACAGCGGGTTTTAGAAGAGTAGCCGCTAATAATTTATCAACAGTACTTACCGCCTGTACAATGTTTAACATTGATTAACGCTCTTAATAAAGTACTGCTTCTATATTGCTGCGCCACGATATACTTTTGTTTCATCATTAACCGCTGCCAGCCATGAAGGCAGCAATTTTTAAAAAACAAAAAAGTATAGTTATGAAAAAGTTGAAAACAGTTTTTGCAGCAGTCGCCATACTGCTTGCTACAAGCGCATTTGCCGCTTCCGGTCCTGAAAAAGTGTCTGAAAAAGTAAAATCAGCATTTGAAAAAAGTTTTACAGGCGCTTCCAATGTTAATTGGGAAAAGAACGATGATTTTTACTTCGCTTCTTTTACACTGCATGCCAAAGAAGTTTCTGCAGCGTACAACGAAAACGGGGAGTTGCTGGGTATTTCCAGGTTGATCTCCACTACACAATTACCATTGAATGTTTCTTTAGCCATCAGCAACAAATACCAGGGGTATAAGTTATGCAACAATGCCACTGAACTGGTTTACGACGGCGAAACAAATTATTCATTAACAGTGGAAGACGGCAAGCAGATCTTAAAATTAAAATGTAACAGCAATGGTGATATCACTGTTGCCGGCAAAATCAAGAAATAGTTTTTGTTTAGGGTTTTGGGCTGTAAGGGCCTCTGCAGTGCGGAGGCCCTTTTTTATTTAATTACCTGCCCGAAACTGCCGGTATCACGGGCAGGCTTTCATTACCGCTATCGCTTACCGATTGAACCGCGAAGAAATAATTATCCCTGCTATAAGGCAATCTTATCTCTGTAGCCGTAGTAAATATTTTTTTTTGCCAGAAGGCACTGGTGGTTTCCCTTACCAAAACATAATAACCTTTTATAGTACCATACCTGGGTTTATTCCAAAAAAGAAAGCTGGTATTGCTTAATTTTTTTACATCCATTTTTACAGAATCGGGAACGGCAGGAGATTTAGCCAGGTTGGCCAGGTTAGCCAGATTCATAGCGGTATTCTTCCTCAGGTACTCGTAATCGATATGTTTTTCCAGGTCGCCATAATCAATGCCATTTTCGGTACGCACATTCTGATGCTGCCGGGTATAGTTTTCATTCATTTCGGTAATTCTTACTGCCGCATAGCCACGTTGCACATAAGGCGTATGATCACCGCCTCTTAAAAAGCGATCATTCCTGTATATCATTATTACTTCCAGGTTTTCTACGTATCGCTCACCGATCTCTTTTACATAACGTGCCAGCTGCCTTGCCTTGCCATCATTTTCCAGGCCCAGCGTACGAATATTTACTGCGGCCTTTTCAGTTTCAAATGCTGGTAATCCCTCGCTGAATACCCTTACCTGCGTATTATTAATGATATTGGTTTCGTTACTGTTATTGCTACCCATGATATCGTTATTCAACACTGCGTCAATATTCCAGTTGGCTTTTTTTGCTTTTTCACTCATAAACCCCGAGCCCAGCAATCCCTGCTCTTCGCCACTAACGGCAACAAAAATAATGGTGGCCGGAAAACTATGTTTACTCATTACCCTTGCGCATTCAATAACGGCAGCCGTTCCACTACCATCATCATTGGCACCTGGGGCATCGCCAATACTATCTGTAGGACTGCTGCGCATATTGTCAAGATGACCGCTAATAATATAGATGCGGTTATTGGCAGGATCGGTTCCTTTAAGTGTAGCTGCTACATTGCCGAGGATAACCGGCCGGTCTACTCTTCTGCCATCGGGTTGAAGTGTGGTGGTATCAATAAAAGCGGTTAAACGTCCGCCGGATCCCTTTGCGATATCATTAAATTTATTCAATACCCAGTTCCTGGCAACAGCAATACCTCTTGACGTATTGGGTTGTGTACTCAGTGTATTTCTTGTACCGATAGCCACCAATGCCTTTATATAGGATTGCAAAGAATCGGGAGAAACTTCTTTAACCATATTTTCGATGGCGGCGTCTTTATTAATAATCACCTGGCAAAAGCAACAATTGGAGCATGCAATAAGCAAGGCCGTTACAAACAGTTTCATGATGGTTTTTTTATTTAAATGTACAAATAACTACAGTACGGATTAAATTAGTAGAGCGTTATCATGGGCCCGCACTCTATAATTTTTATGCAAGCGTTTAGGCGGTAACCTAATAATACTATATTTGGAATATTTTTATACCTAGAACAACAGCTGCCCTTAAAAGTTGTATTACTTATGATCAGGAATAAAACAGACTATTTTTTTTATAAAGAAGCCGACCGGATTATTGCAGGAAGACCGAAAAGAACCCTGGCGGTACGCCTGAAAAGTATATTTAATCCTGATCATATCGGAAGATTTTTAATACTCCTGAGGGCATTGGAATATCATCAAAACTGCAGTACCGGTGCCTGGGGCCGACTTAAGATCAATTACTATAAATATAAATTACTTCATGCGGGTATTAAACTGGGATTCAGTATTCCGCCCAATGTATTTGGCCCTGGTTTAACCATACCGCACTACGGCACTATTGTAATTAACCGGAATGCGATAGTAGGAGCCAACTGTGTATTGCATACTTCAACCTGTATCAATGTAAAGGAACGGGTGTACCTGGGCGATAATACTTATATCTCTACGGGTGTAATTATTGCAGGGAATGTGGAGCTGGGTGAGAGTGTTACGATCAGCGCCAATTCTTTTGTAAATAAAAACGTAGAAGGCTCCAACCTGCTGATCGGCGGCACGCCTGCAAAAATATTAAAGCAACGAAAAGCCTGGTACCTGGAAGATGGAAAAGAATACGAAGAACGGGTGACTGTTATTAATGAATTAAAAAAAAATTTGTACAAATAAACGGCTGATCATTAACCGTTCCGGCATTTTTTCTTACAAAAGATTAGCTTTTCAAAAACCTTTTTCAGCACGGGGCAAGTATATTTATAACCAGCCCTGCCTGCATTTATTAGTATAATATAAGGCCCCGTAACACATATAGTTATAATACAATTTTTTTAGCTGCAAAATCATATAAAAATTCAAAATTTATTTTGATATTACCAAATTTGTAGTACATTTACAACCTGAACAGGCTATACAATAGTGAAAGTCGTTCAGCTTACCTTACAATTGAGATTCTTAATCCGTGTCAAAACCACACTTGTTCAATATTTCGTGCTAAAGCCACGTGTCCCCCACAGGTCATATTTGTTTGTATAAACTCTAAAATCACGCGATATGGGAACTAGGTTTCTTTTGTTCATTTCTTTGGTTTGCTTACTATTCTGTGCATCTTGTACTACAACCAATAAAGTAGCTTACTTTCAGAATGCCCAGGATACAGCATACAAAAAAATGCTTCCTGTGGTTGAGGTTCCATTACAAAAGAATGATTTTATAAGTATTTCAATAAGCAGTTTAAATGCTGAAGCTTCTGCAATCTTTAACCCGATTGCAAATGCCGGAGGAGAAAAAACCGCTACAGCTACTACAAAAGGCGATCAGTATGTAGGATATCTTATTAATCCGGATGGAAATATTCAATTACCCATCTTAGGTACAATACAAGCTGCGGGCCTCACCAAAAAGCAGCTTAAGGAAAAGATCACCAATTTGCTTGTAACTAAAAAACTATTGGTAGATCCTTTGGTAGATGTGCGGTTTTTAAATTTTGAAGTTACCGTTTTAGGAGAAGTAGGAAGTCCATCGGTAATATCAGTGCCTAATGAAAAGATCTCTTTGGTAAAAGCATTGGCCATGGCCGGCGATATGACTATTTACGGAAAACGCAATAACGTGTTATTGATAAGAGAAGAAGATGGTGTAAGAAGAACAAGGCATTTAGACCTTAATTCGAGTGACTTTTTGAACTCAGATTATTATTATTTAAGACCCAATGATATTGTTTATGTAGAACCAAATAAAGCGAAAGTAGCTGTTTCGGGAAGGTCTCAACAGGTAGTTCCGCTTATCTTAACCAGCGTTTCAATACTGGTATTTGTTTTAGATAAAGTAATTAAATAATTTAGTGAAGGAGATGATACAGGCAATTAATAAAAATACTGATATGGAGGAAAAGGAAACAAATATGAGCCAGCAGATACTGTCAAAGTATTTGCCTTACTGGCCCTTATTTTTATTGTTTGCTTTACTGGCCCTTGTAGCTGCATACGCTTACCTGCGTTACGCCACTCCGATATATGAATCCTCTGCAACAATGATCATTAAAGATGAAAAAAGAGGAACTGAGGATACCAGGTTGATTACAGACTTAAACCAGATTGAATCGAAAAAAACCATTGAAAACGAAATAGAGATATTGCAATCAAGGGCATTGATGGAAAAAGTGGTAAAAAGCCTTTATTTATATGCTCCATTAACGCAAAAAGGAAAAGTAAAGGAAAGCGATGCGTATGTGCTGTCACCGATAATTGTACAGGCACGCAACACAGATTCAATGGTGGAAGTGGCTAAAGTGGATTTTAGTTATGATAAGAATACGCAGACTGTTACATTGAATGGAAAGGATAAATACCCGATCAATCAATATGTAAATACCGAATTTGGTGTACTTAAATTTACACCTAATAGTTATTATAGTCCCTCTACAGAATCACATAAGCAACTGTCTTTTGCGTTATTGAATCCAAATAATATTGCAGACGGCCTGACAAGAGGATTAAAAGTAGCATCGGCAAGGCAATCTGCCATAGTAGATATCAGTTTCAGGGATCCTATACCGCAAAGAGCAGTAAATATTCTCAATAACCTGGTCGCTATTTACGAAAGACAGTCTATTGAACAAAAGAATGCCCTGGCAAGAAAAACGCTGGATTTTGTAAATGAGCAGTTGGGAATAGTGGGTAAAGACCTCGACTCTATACAAAAGAAAGTGCAGCAGTACAGGTCGGGCGCCGATGCGGTAAATGCTACTGCAAAAGGAGAAATGATTATACAGAATCAAAGTTCCAATGAGCAAAGATTAGGCGAAGTTAGAAACCAAATGGCGGCACTTGGTGAAGTGGAGCGGTTTATAGCAAGTAAAGGCGGCCAATCCGGCATCATGCCATCGACAAACGATCCGATGCTTGCCGGTTTACTGAATAAACTATATAGTTCTGAGTCGGAATACGAAAGGTTGAAAAAAACTGTGGGGGAGAACAATCCTACGCTAACTACTTTAAAAGAAGAGATCGCAAGGATACGGCCCAGTATAATGGAAAATGTAAAAAGCCAGAAAGCCAGTTTGAATGCTACTATGCAGAGCCTGTATTCTACCAATAGCGGGTATAGCTCGGAGTTACGGACTGTTCCTTTAAAGCAACAGCAATTACAGGAGATCGGCAGGGAAGAGATGTCTAAAAACAATGCTTATCAGTCTTTATTGATAAAAAAGCAGGACGCTGAAATTTCTCTTGCTTCATCGGTTTCCAACATTACCGTAATAGACAAACCACTGGCAGGCAACGATCCGGTGAGCCCTAAAAAGAAGCTGATTTATATGATCGCTGTTGTGGGAGCGCTTGGTTTTTGTATTGTGGTGATCACACTTAAAGATACTTTTACAGGTAAGATCAAATACAGGAATGAGATTGAGAAAATGACCTCCATTCCGATTATCGGGGAAATAGCCTTTGAAAAAACCAGCAATCCCCTGGTAATTGAAAAAGGAACAAGAAGCTTTGTGGCTGAAGAATTCAGGAAATTAAGGATTTCATTATCGTTCCTTGGGATCGATCCGGCCCATAAAAAATTATTACTTACTTCCAGTATTTCAGGAGAAGGTAAAAGTTTTATCGCAGCTAACCTTGCCGTTAGTTTATCTCTTACCGGCAAAAAAGTTGTTTTGGTCGACCTGGATCTGAATAATCCTTCCCTGTCAAAAATATTGAATGTAGATTACGAGAATGGGGTTACTGAATTTTTGAATGGTGAAAAAGAAGCCCATGAAGTGATCAATAAGGTAGAAACCCATGAAAGCCTGTATTTTATTTCTGCAGGTAGCTTACCGGAAAATCCTACCGAATTGTTGGCCAATGGCAAAGTAAAATCTTTGATTGAGTACCTAGATAACAACTATGATATGGTGATCATTGATACTTCACCGGCAGTATTGGTTACAGATGCTTATATCTTATCGGGGATGTGTGATGCTACGCTGTACGTGATCAGGCATAATTATACACCAAAAATGCTGATCAAAAGAATTGATGAAAATAACCAGATCAACCCGATAAATAACCCGGCCATTGTATTTAACGGTGTTAAAACGAGGGGTGTTTTCAAAAATAACTACGGTTATGGCTATGATTATGTGTATGGCAATAAAGAAAGAGGAAAAACGAAAAAAGCGTCTTAATTTTAGCGAAAATATCTAATCCAAATCGTAAGAAAAATAACCAAACTCAATTCATTTTAAGCTGTGACTGAGATTGACGAAGTCCCGCTTAACAATAAATTGATCCGCATATCCCACCTGATAACAAACCAATTGTTCCAAATATCTGACTAACTACCTATCCTTCCATTATCTGATTAACTGCACATTTCTAATTTTAAAAAAATGGTTATGCAGAAAAATTGGTACGTTATTTACACTAAACCGCAATGCGAGAAAAAGGTTGCCACTTTATTGACAAGAAAAAAGATTGAGAATTTTTTCCCATTGGTAACTGCTGAAGTACCTAATTCAAGGAGGAACAAAGTAGTGCACAAGCCACTATTTAAATCTTATGTTTTTGTACATGTTACCGAACAGGAGGCTGCTTATTTGAGGCAGGCCGAAGGCGTGATCAACCTGTTATACTGGCTGGGTAAACCCGCAGTGATCAACGATGCAGAAATTAATGCTATAAGAGAATTCATTACCGACTATGAATATATTGACCTGGAAAAACTTACCGTTAACAGCAATGTTATCGAAAGGAACATCTTCCGGTCATCTTATGAAATAGAAGGAAACGTGCTTGCTGTAAAGAATAAAACAATAAAAATCAATCTTCCATCGTTAGGGTATGCGATGATCGCAAATCTGAAAGAAGGCAGTGTCTTCGGAAGAGAGAGATCTATGTCACAAAATTATACATTTGCACAATCATGATGAATTTAGACGACAAAATTTACATCGCAGGGCATAAAGGACTTGTTGGTTCGGCAATAGTACGAACCCTCGAAAAAAAAGGATTTACTAATCTTGTTTACAAAACATCAAAAGAATTAGACCTGCGTAACCAGGCCGCTGTAGAAGATTTTTTTACTGCAGAAAAACCAACATTCGTTTTTCTTGCAGCAGGTAAAGTAGGAGGTATTGTAGCCAACAATACTTATCGTGCCGATTTTTTGTACGATAACCTGATGATCGTATCAAATATTGTGCATGCCGCTTATGCCAACAATGTGACCAAATTACTTTTTTTAGGCAGCTCATGCATATTTCCTAAAATGGCGCCTCAGCCTATTAAGGAAGAATACCTTTTAACCGGGTCACTGGAATATACCAATGAACCTTATGCCATTGCAAAAATTGCAGGCATTAAATTATGTGAGAACTACAGGGAGCAGTATGGTGCTAATTACATCAGCGCCATGCCTACCAATATGTATGGTTTAAACGATAACTACCACCCGCAAAACTCTCATGTTTTACCGGCATTGATCAGGAGGTTTCACGAAGCAAAGCTATCCGGGCTGGAGGAAGTAGCCATCTGGGGTTCCGGAAATCCAAAAAGAGAATTTTTATATGCGGATGATTTGGCAGACGCCTGTCTTTTTTTAATGGAGCATTACAACGAAAAAGAGATCGTTAACATAGGTTGTGGCGAAGATATAAGTATTAAGGAATTAGCAGAACTGGTTAAAGAAGCTACCGGGTTTACCGGTAAACTGGTTTTTGACACTTCAAAACCAGATGGTACTCCACGCAAACTACTGGATGTATCTAAAGTACATGCATTGGGATGGCACCATACTACTGCACTTAAGGATGGTTTAAAAATTGCTTACCAGGATTTTTTAAAAAAGCAGTCCATCCCTTCACTTGCCTGATAAAGAGAATTTCCAAACATAAATAAAAAAAATGAAGACTGCATTAATTACCGGTGTAACCGGCCAAGACGGAGCTTACCTATCCGAGTTGCTTTTATCTAAAGGATACCGGGTACATGGTGTAAAAAGGCGTTCATCTTTAATGAACACCAACAGGATTGATCATTTGTACCAGGACCCTCATGAAAAAGATGTAAGGTTTACGCTGCATTATGGCGACATGACTGACAGTACCAACCTGATCAGGATCATCCAGGAAACGCAGCCCGACGAAATATACAACCTGGCGGCAATGAGCCATGTAAAAGTAAGTTTTGATACGCCTGAATATACAGCGAATGCTGATGGTATAGGTACTTTACGTTTAATGGAAGCATTGCGTATTTTAGGCTTGGAGAAAAAAACACGTATCTACCAGGCTTCTACTTCAGAATTATATGGATTGGTACAGGAAGTGCCACAAAGAGAAACTACTCCTTTCTATCCAAGAAGTCCGTATGCTGTGGCTAAAATGTATGCTTACTGGATAGTGGTAAATTACCGCGAAGCTTATAATATGTTTGCATGTAATGGTATTTTATTCAACCATGAAAGTCCTTTACGTGGCGAAACTTTTGTAACCAGGAAAATTACCATGGCGGTTTCTGCCATCGCAATGGGAATGCAGGATTGCCTGTATCTGGGAAACCTTAATGCACAAAGGGATTGGGGCCACGCCAAGGATTATGTAGAAGCAATGTGGTTGATTTTACAACAGGATACACCGGAAGATTTTGTAATTGCAACAGGTGTTACCACAAGTGTAAGGGAATTTATTAAACTGGCATTTAACGAAGTAGGTATCGAGATAAGCTTTACAGGCGAGGGGGTTAATGAAAAAGGAACTGTTGCTTCATGTAGCAATCCGGCTTACCAGGTTCCGGTAGGAAAGCAGGTTGTAGCAGTTGATCCGGAATATTTCCGTCCTACAGAAGTGGAATTATTAATAGGCGATCCGGCAAAAGCAAAAGCAAAATTAGGCTGGACACCAAAGTATGATCTCGCAGGATTAGTGAAGGAAATGATTGCCGGAGATCTGGTGTATGTTAAAAAAAATAACCAGGCTCAAAAGCAGGGTTGATAAATACGTAAATGAAAAATCATAGTTTATTTTTTAAGTAACAGTTTAAAAAATAACGAACATTAAAAATAGGGGATTAAGTATTTAATCTCCTATTTTATATGATTATGGGTATTCATTGGCTGCTATATTGAAATGGAGATTAAAAATTGCTTAGCCTTAGTTCAGGGGGTATCCCCGGTAAAACAAAGAAAAAATGTTTATAAAAAAACATATAAGCACATTATTGGTATCTGCTACAAACTTTTTTACTAAAGGGCACCAACGAAGCCTGGATGCAAAAAAAAACATTGTGGGCTCGTTGCTTATAAAAGGAATAAGTATTGCCATTTCACTGGTACTGGTTCCTTTAACCATACATTATATCAATCCCTATCAAAATGGTATCTGGCTTACATTAAGTTCCATGATCGCCTGGATATCTTTTTTTGATATTGGATTTACTCATGGGCTGCGCAATAAATTTGCAGAGGCCAAAGCAAAAGGAGATGATGGCGTTGTAAAAATATATATCAGCACTACATATTTTTATATCGGTATTATTTTTATTTCTTTATGGGTGTTATTGTTGTTTGCTACCCAGTTTATTAACTGGCATAGTTTACTTAGCCTGCCTGCATCAACTGAACAGGAGCTGTCGCGCCTGGCGATGTTGATATTTTCCTATTTCTGTTTCCAGTTTATTTTCAGGGTCATCAATACTATTTTAATTGCCGATCAGCAACCTGCAAAAGCATCCCTGATAGATATGTTGGGACAGCTGCTTACCCTGGCCATTATATTTGTTTTAAGCCACACTACGCAAGGCTCATTGTTGTATTTGGGATTAGCCGTTGGTGTGGCACCTACGATTATTCTACTTGGAGCAAATCTCTTTTTCTTTAATACAAAGTATAAAAAATATAAACCATCCTTTAAATTTGTAAAGAAGGAATATGCCAGGGATATTATGAAACTCGGGCTTAAATTTTTTGTGTTGCAGATAGCTGCCATTGTACAATTTGAATCAAGCCTGTTCCTGATCGCCCATTATTTTGCCGATAAAGCAGAAGTGACTTCCTATAATATCGCCTATAAATACTTTTTTACATTGCAGATGATATTTACGATCCTGCTCAGTCCGCTGTGGAGTGGTGTAACGGATGCCTACAACTCCAATGATACGGCCTGGATAAAAAATGCTATAAAAAAATACCTTTTGATCCTGGTACCTTTTATCGTAACAGGAGTGATAATGTTGTTGCTGTCATCGTGGGTGTATGAATTATGGGTGGGGAAAAATGTAGTGCATATCAGCTTTTACCTGTCCATGTTTTTATTTATATTTTTTGCAACGGGAATGTTTGCGAGCATTTTTGTTTCCATTATTAATGGTATCGGGGCTTTAAGGCTGCAATTCTTCACCGCAATAATAAGCTCCTTGGTTTTTTTCTTTCTATCTCTTTTTCTGATCAAAAATTTCAAAGAAGAACTTGGAGTACAGTGCATTGTGGTCTCTTCTATTATATGTAATGTTTTTGGTTATATAATAGCACCGCTACAGGTGTATAAAATATTTTATAAAAAGTCAACTTCTAAAATCTGGTATAGGTAATCGTTATGAATAAGGTGTCAATATATGGCGGATTAGGAAACCAAATGTTTCAATATGCCCTGTGCAGGGCATTGAATAAGCGTGGCAAAAAAGCAAGGCTGTCATTTCCTAACTTTTTTTATCATCATTACAGGTTTGATTTGGGAAGAGCATTCCACATAAAATTCGCTTTCCCTTTCAACCTGTTGCGCTTCATCCTGCTGCATGGAGAAATATTTTATAAGAATAGATTGGCGAACAGGGTTTCAAGAAGATTGATCGAGTGGTACCAGTCCAAAGTATATACGCTATATGCGGAAAAGATAGAGTTTGAATACGATGGCAATGTATTTGAAGAGGATGCGGTATTTTTTAAAGGCGTCTGGCAGGTAGAACAATATTTCAAGGATATTAAAACTGTTTTACTGCAGGAATTTGTATTTAAACCACCTGTAGATAAAGAGAACATAGCTGTGATAGAAAAGATCAATAACTGTAATGCAGTAAGTATTCATATCAGGCGAGGCGATTATTTACACAGCCATTGGGCAAAAAGCCTTGGAGTGATAAAAGACCTCTCTTATTATATACGATCCATCGACTACATCAATGAGCACACTACTGAGCCGCATTTTTTTATTTTTTCCGATGATATCCAATGGGTGAAAGAAAACCTGCAGTTAGCCAATTGTACATATGTCGGGCACAACAGTGGAACCAATAGTTATGTAGATATGTACCTGATGAGCCTGTGCAAACATAATATCATTGCCAACAGCACATTTAGCTGGTGGGGCGCATGGTTAAACAAGCACGACGATAAAATTGTTATAATGCCCGAAAAGTGGATGAACGATAATGCATGCCCTGGTATATTCCCACAGGAATGGATTAAAATGAAAGTATAATTTTAAAAAATAATTGTAAACCTTACAACAGGGATGGTAGTGAATAAAAAATAAGGAATGACCAAAATTGTACACATACAATATTCAACAGAATCTGCGGGAAGCGCCGCATTGAGATTGCAGAAGGCTTTTTTAAATGCCAATTTGCAATCCACTATTATTTCGTTGCTTGCAGATATACCTGGCGTAAACAATACCAAATACCTGGGCAAAAAGCACCGGATGCTGGCAAGAATTGATACTAAAATTCAATCCTACCTCACTAAAAATACCTTTAAACAGTTTGGTTTATTTTCTTACCCGGTATTAGGAGTTAATGTAGCCAAGATACCGGAAGTAAAAGAAGCAGATATCATTTATATTCATTGGGCATTAAGCGGTTTTTTAAATTTTAAAAGCATTGAACAACTGGCAAAACTTAATAAACCCATTATCCTGTTTATGCATGATATGTGGAACATTACCGGGGGATGTCATTACAGTTTTGGTTGCGAAAAATACCAAACCAATTGCCATAACTGCCCGATGTTCCCGATAGATAAAGATGATGATCTTTCTGCAAGCGGATTTAAGAGAAAGCAGGAACTTTTCTCCAGGTATAATAATCTTTATTTTGTAGCACCCAGCAAATGGTTATATGAGTGTACTAAAAAATCTTTCTTAACAAAAGATAAACCTGTTTTTTATATTCCCAATATTTTAGATAGTACACTCTTTAAACCGTTTGATAAAAACATCGCCAAAAAAATACTGAATATTGATACTAACGATACCGTAATCGCATTTGGTGCCGTAAGTATTAAAAGTCCGTATAAAGGTTGGGCCTATTTGCAAAAGGCACTCGAGCTGTTAAAACAGGATACTTCGCTAGGCAATGTATTGGTATTAATATTTGGAAGCGGGTACAATAAAGAAATTGCGGAATCTATTCCTTTTCCTACAAAGTTCATGGGGTATTTATGTGATGAATATTCAACATCGCTGGTATATAATGCCTCTGATGTTTTTCTGGCGCCTTCATTGGCAGAGGCTTTTGGGTATGTGATTTTTGAAGCGTTGAATTGCGGTACACCCGTAGTTGGATTTAAAACCGGCGGTATCCCTGATATCATCCATCATAAGGAAAACGGGTACCTGGCAGAGTATAAAAATGCAGCAGACCTGGCCACAGGGGTTAAATACTGCTTGGAGCATAATATTAAAGGAAGCATGTTGCCTGGCTTTGAGCCGGATACGATTTTAAATAAACACCTGGAGCTGTTTGAGTATATGAAAAAAAGGCAGGCTGTAACAAAAAATAAAAATTAATTAAACGCAGTGGCAATTAAAGATTGACACCATCATAAATGAATATATAAGTTGCAAAAGCATGATTAAAGTTGTACAGATACAATATTCAACCGAATCGGGAGGGCGTGCAGCCCTGCGGCTTCAGCGGGCTTTTATAAAAGCTGATGTGATATCCAATATTGTATCACTTCAATCAGGAGTGAGTGGAATACCGAATATACAATACCTGCCTAAAAGGGCGAAAATACTCTCACGTATAGACGCGAAAATACAAACCTACCTTACTAAAAATACCTTTAAACAGTTTGGGTTGTTTTCGTACCCGGTTTTTGGAACCGATGTTTCGCAGCTGCCATTGGTGCAGGAAGCAGATGTGATTTATATCCATTGGGCTTTAAATGGTTTTTTAAATCTGAAAAGTATAGAACAGCTGGCCAAACTCAATAAACCGGTGATTGTGTTTATGCATGACATGTGGAATATATCAGGTGGCTGCCACTATAGTTTTGAATGCAACAAATATGAAACCGGCTGTTATAACTGCCAGATGTTTCCGGGTGACAGGGATAATGATCTTTCTGCCAAAGGATTTAAAAAGAAGCTGAAACTATATTCCAGGTACAATAACCTGTATTTTGTATCACCCAGCAAATGGTTATATGATTGCGCGAAAAAGGCATTCCTTACCAAAGACAAACCTCTTTTCTATATTCCCAATGTGCTCGACAATACTTTATTTAAACCTTTTGATAAAAACGTAGCGAAGAAAATACTGAATATAGATACCAATGAAACCGTGGTAGCTTTTGGTGCGGTATCGGTGAACAGCCCCTATAAAGGATGGCCTTATTTACAAAAAGCGCTGGAACTGTTAAAACAGGATAAGATTTTTGAAAATATACTGGTACTCATATTTGGTAGCGGGTATAATAAACAGATTGCTGATTCCATTCCTTTTAAGATAAAATTTATGGGTAATTTGCGTGATGAATATTCCACCATGTTTGTGTACAATGCTGCGGACGTATTTATTGTGCCCTCCCTGGCAGATAACCAGCCTACCACCGTTCAGGAAAGTTTAGCGTGCGGTACACCGGTAGTTGGTTTTAATATTGGCGGTATACCGGATATGATAGCACATAAAGAAAATGGATACCTGGCAGAATATAAAAATGCAGAAGATGTAGCCAACGGTATTAAATACTGTTTACAAAACAAAGTCACGGGTTATATGCTTCCGCATTTTGAGCCATCTATAACTATTACTAAACATTTGGACATGATAGCACAGATCAGTTCAGGTACAATTAAATTATCTTAATGCAATGAGTGATATACAGCCCAACGAAATATTTATCAGTAAAACGCAGAAGTCAAACCTGAATATATTCTGGGCAGGATATTGCATCTATGTATTGGCCTATTGCCTTGGCACCACCCTGCTTTATATCAGTATGATACAGATACAGGTGATGCAGTTTTTGGGTATTGCGTTAGTTTTTTATGGTGCCATTAATATTGTTAAGTTCCGCCTTAAAGATCCATATCTTAAAACCCTTTTCGTGGTATACTTCCTATGGTTAATGGGGATATTAATAAGAGGTATACGTTTCGATTTTAACTTCATCAAAGAATCAATCTTTGACCCTGGTTACGGCCTGTTTATTTATTTCGTTCCATTGGTGCTGCTGTTTCCGCAGAATTTTGCATTTTACAGGAAACTGTTCAATGTCATTTTTTTGCTGTCCATTTTCTATTTGTTATTCAGCGGCATATTTATCAAACACGTTTTTGATCCCGATCGCCGCAGTACATTGGCGCAGGGTATTGTAGAAAATTTTTCTACTTTAAGTTACCCCGTGGGTTTCATGCTGCTTACTTATCTCTACCACGAAAAAAAGAAAAAACTGTTCACTTTTGGCGTGATGATGATCATGCTGCTGATAGCCGTATACAGGGCGAGAAGAGGTATGATATTTATGTGTGTGACCACTTTGCTTTTTTACCTGATGGTATACCTGATCGTTAGTAAAAAAACATTCATGGTTATTTACCTGGCCATTATCATTGCTATTGTAGGCGCACTTTATTACAGCAGTTTATATAACCAGAGCAACTTCGGCATATTTAACTTTCTGGTAGAAAGGGGAGACGAAGATACCCGGACCGGCGTGGAAGTGGCTTTTAATGAAGATATGTCTCCCACAGAATGGATAATCGGAAAAGGAATGAGCGGGGATTATTATTGTCCCAATATTGATGCACTGGATTCAACAGGATATCGAAATGTAATTGAAACCGGTTACCTGCAAATCATCCTTAAAGGTGGTATCGTAAGTTTGGTCTTGCTTTTGCTGATTATAGTACCTGCTTTTATTAAGGGCGTTTTTTATTCTAAAAATATCCTTTCCAAAGGCGCCGGTTTGTGGATATTGTTATGGATATTTTACTTATACCCCACCGTTAGTAACGGGTTTTCTATGCATTATATGATCGTCTGGACATGTGTGGGTATTTGTTATAATAAAAAAATAAGGCAATTAACTGACGGACAGGTAAAAGAATTCCTTTCTGAAAAGAAATCGAAATCTGTACTCAGTAAATCAAAATTTATTCAACAACCTTCATAATGAGTTTTCCGAAAGTATTAATCATAGGGCAATCCTTTAATAAAAAAAGCGGCGGTGGTGTAACCATCTCCAATTTATTTATGGGTTGGCCCAAAGACAGGCTGGCTGTTGCGTCTAACGTAAATTTATACAGCGACCTGGATACTTCTGTATGCGATACTTATTATCAATTAGGCTATAACAATAAACTTCATCCTTTTCCGCTCAATATCATCTTACCAAAAATACATTGTGGGTTGCTACCGGTTACAACAAATACCGGCACAGCAACAAAAGAAGTACAACCTGTTAAAAGCGGCAAGTACAAAATCATTTACCAGGGCCTTACAGCATTACTGCATTTTTTCGGTCTGTATAATGTGTTTTATAAACTAAAGATCACAGCAGATTTTTCGGCCTGGATAAAAGAATACAACCCTGATATTATTTATACGCAGCTGGCTTCGCTTGAATTAGTGAGACTGGTAGACGACCTATACGAACACACTAAAAAACCTGTTGCCATTCATATAATGGACGACTGGCCTTTAACAATAAACAAACCCGGTATTTTTTACGGGTATTGGCAAAATGTTATTGATAAGGAATTCAGGAAACTGATCAGCAAATCTGCCGTATTGCTGAGCATAAGTGATGCTATGGGAGATGAGTATAAACAACGTTATGGCAGGGAATTTATTCCTTTTCATAATCCTATAGATATCAATTACTGGAAACCGGTTGAACCCAAAACGTATACCCTAAAAAATAAATTTACCATCCTTTACGCCGGAAGAATTGGATTTGGTATTAAAAGTTCTATTGCAGATATAGCGGCAGCAGTAAATGAAATTGCCATTACCAATAAAAATATTGTTTTTGAAATTCAAACAGCCGACGAACAGGAATTGAGTAAACATATTGCATTAAATGAACAGGTAAAATGGATGCAGCCTATCGCTTATGGCGCTTTGCCTGCAAAATTCTCGGGTGTAGACCTGTTATTGCTTCCCCAGGATTTTGATGAAAAGGCCGTGCGCTTTTTAAAATATTCTTTTCCTACCAAGGTAAGTGAGTATATGATATCCGGCACACCGATACTGGTTTACGGCGATGAAAGAACAGGACTTACCAAATATGTACTGAAAGAAAAATGGGCATACGTGGTAACGGAAAATAAAAAAGCAGCGCTGGTAAAGGCAATTACTGATTTGTACAATGACCGGCAATTAAGGCAACAGCTGGCAGAAAGGGCACAACAGATGGCCATAGAAAGAGAAGATGCCGTAACAGTAAGAAAGGCTTTTGCAAAAGTATTATGCGTTTGAATTGATTAACCTTTAAAATAAATTGAACAGGACCGGGAATAACTTTTTTTAATTTAACCGAAAATGAAATTCAGAAATTTATCACATACTACTGATGTGTTTTTTAGAAAGCTGCATTTTCTTTGGGGAAAAAGAAATCTCGTGTCTGCGTTATGGTGGGGGGTAAAGCTGGGCAGTAATAATTCATTTGACGGTAAATGTCATTTTAAAAGATTTCCGAAATCAACTATAACGGTGGGCGACAATTGTGAATTTTTGTCGAGGCCCAATTCAAACCTGATTGGAATTGACCGGCCCTGTATAGTATCTACACTTACCGAAGAAGCCAATTTGCAAATAGGCAACAATTGCGGGTTTAGCGGCACTGTTATAGGCGCATTCAGTGTAATAAAGATCGGTAACAATGTACGTTGCGGAGCCAACACATTAATTACAGATTCGGACTGGCACCCTGGTGATCCAAGGGTGGGCGATGCAAAGCCGGTAATTATTGGCGATAATGTATGGTTAGGAATAAATGTGGTCGTTTTAAAAGGCGTGGAAATTGGTGCCAATACAGTTATCGGGGCCAATAGCCTGGTAACAAAAAGTATTCCTGCCAATGTGATAGCAGCGGGGAATCCCTGTAAAGAAATAGCAAAATTGTAAACATGGCTCAAAAATGCAACATAGTGGTAATGGGTGTTTCCTGCTTTGATGGGATGGCAGGCTCTATGCGGGTAAGAAATTTACTGGAACCATTATTGGAAAAAGAACTGATCACTTTAAATAACCTTATTTACCAAAAAGATAATAAAGAGCCTATTGGCAAAAAAGGGACATTGAATAATATCCGTTTTAAAATCATCGGGTTCAGGTTGGCAAACCCTTTTTCCGTTTTTGCTTTTTTCTTTGGAGGCTTTGGATTTTTAAGAACATGCAAACGGGCGGGCAGTAAAAATATTTTATATAATTACAATAACCCGGATATTAAAAACATCCTGTTTATTCTTTGGGCAAAATTTATCGGGTACAAGGTAATATTTGATATTATAGAAGATAATAGCCACCAGTCGCATGTGGGTATGATTAATAAATTCAGGATCAAAACATCTGTATTCTTTTTTAAACACGGCAGTTTTTTTACAGATGGTATGATCGGTATTTCTCAGCACTTGTATAAGCAGATACAGGAAGTTACTAAAAACAAGATTCCTTCCTGCCTTATCCCTATTACGGTTAACCTGAAATACTTTAATAAAAAAACTGCCGTCAATGGAGTGGCGCATGACCAAAAACTAAAGATATTTTACGGGGGATCCTTTGCACAAAAAGACGGGCTGGAATATCTGATCAAAGCCTTTGACGAAGTAAATACTGTTTATCCACATGGAGAATTGATCTTAACGGGCGTTGGCAATAAGCAGGACATGGATAAGATACTGGGCCAGATTGAAAAATCTGCCAACAGTAAAAATATTAACTATAAAGGATTCCTGGATACGGACACCTATTATTCACTTTTAAATGAATGCGATATTTTTTGCATGACCAGGGTGAATTCAAAATTTGCCAATGCCGGTTTTCCTTTTAAACTGGGAGAATTTTTAGCATCGGGGAAAGCGGTAATTGCTACCAATGTGGGAGATGTACCTAATTATTTATTCAATGATATCAATGCATTGCTGATACAACCCGATTCGGTAGACGAAATCATTGAGGCATTAATGGTGCTTATGGAAAACCCCGGGAAAAGAGCAGCATTAGGTATACAGGCAAGAAAAACAGCAGAACGTTGTTTCGATTCGGATACTATTGGTCTCAAGCTGTTGTCATTTTTTGAATCAGTATAAGTAACGGACTATATTTTTAAATGGAACCAAACAGTATTATAATAACAGCGCCCAGTTTAGACACAACAAAAAATGTGAGCGGCATTTCATCAGTTACCAATTTTATTATTGATAACAACAGCCGCCGCGTATACAGGCATTTTGAACTGGGCAGAAAGGATGGAGAAAAAAGAAATATAGGTTGGCTGTTTAAACTGGTAGGCACAACTTTTAACTGGATGTTTACAGTGGCCTCTAAAAAGGTAGCATTGGTGCATTTTAATTTTGCGCTCAATAAGGCATCCATCATCCGCGATGCACCCTTGGTTTTTATAGCAAAACTGTTGGGAAAAAAAATGGTGATCCATTTACATGGTGGCGAGTATTTGACAGAACCAAAAATTCCAGGCATAGTAAAATTTATAATGAAACGTTTTTTTTCCGGTAAGAATCCTTTAATGGTATTAAGCCCTTTGGAAAAAGAAGCGCTTATTCAAAAATATGATGCTAAAAATGTGTACGTATTGCCTAATTGTGTAAACCTTGATGAAGCACGCCACTTTAAAAGAACATACGGCAACAGTACAATGAATATCCTATTCCTGGGAAGGATCAACAGTATTAAAGGACTGGAGTATATTTATAAAGCCCTGGGCATATTAAAACAAAAACAGGTACCGTTCAATTTTTTTTTAGCGGGCACAGGACCGGATGAACAAGAATATGTAGAAAAATTCAGTATGTTACTGGGTAGCCAGTTTCAGTTTAAGTCGGTAGTATCCGGTGTAAATAAAGATAACCTGCTTAAAAGCTGCGACGTATTTCTTTTGCCCTCTTTAAGTGCTGAAGGATTACCCATGTCTTTGCTGGAAAGTATGTCATTTGGTGTGGTACCTGTTGTTACCGGGGTGGGGTCAATGAAATATGTGGTAGGGCATAACCAGAATGGAATAATAGTGGACGAAGACCCGGCAGCTGAAATTGCGGCGGCAATAGAAAAATTTACACGTGATAAGGAAATTTTACAAAGGTTAAGCATAAACGCAGGCGAATTTATTTTTAAAAATTATAACCCGGTTGTTTATGTAGCAGATTTAAATAAAATATACGACGCTGCTAAATAACATGGTAAAAGATTAAAATATTTGTATAAAAAAAACGTTATATGCCTGCTTTACTGGAAAAAAATAAATTAATAAAAATTATTATGCAAAAGGGTATTATTAATATAACAGAGTAAATTTGTTTATTAGTACAGATACAAAAAAGTATTTAACCCTTTTTTAAACCAAACTAACCAGTGTTAAGCAAAGTAGGACGAAAAGCATTAATTAATTTCTCAGTTAGCACAGGGAAATACCAATCATTTATTGAAGAAATAACTGAATTGGCCCGCAACAGGGTATCAGCAGCTGTATATTTTGCCAATGTGCACATGTATATAGAAGCGTATCAAAATGAACAGTTCAGGACATTAATTAATACCGCAGATATCGTTACGCCGGATGGTCAGCCGTTGGCGTGGATGCTTCGTTTATTATATGGCATTAAGCAAGACAGAGTGGCTGCCATGGATTTTGTGCCGGATATGTTGAAACGTATGCAGCAGGAAAAACTACCTGTATATTTTTATGGCGGCACACAACAAATGCTGGATAAAACAGCCGCTTATGTAAAAGACAACTATCCTGATTTACAGGTAGCTGGTTTGTATAGTCCGCCATTCAGGCCCCTGACCGCAACAGAGGAAAATGAAATAGCGGCGATGATCAATGCTGCGGTACCGGCAATTATTTTTGTTTTTTTAGGTTGTCCCAAGCAGGAAAAATGGATGGCAACAATGAAGGGAAAGGTAAATGCAGTGATGACGGGTGTTGGAGGCGCCTTGCCCGTTACAATAGGAATGCAAAAAAGAGCGCCGCTTTGGATGAGAAATTTTGGACTGGAATGGTTATTCAGATTTTTACAGGAGCCCCGCCGTTTATTTAAAAGATATTTAACCACCAACAGTTTATTTATCTGGGTGATGTTTAAAGAATTTATAAAACTAAAAATAATGGTGCCTTTAAAAATTTCCAAACCTGTTGCTTAAATTAAAAAATAATTTTTTAAAGAATAATACATGAACCGGCAGTTTGAACGATACTTACAAATGACCCTTGTGGTGCTGGATGTGTTTGTAATAACCATAGTTTATTTTTTTTGTAAAATAATACTCACCCCTAATGTGCCCGTCACTTACTGGAGCTCGTATTTTCAATACTGGACGATATCTGTAGGCGGATGGCTACTATTATCCTTTTTTTTAAGGACCTATTCAGCAAGTGCCATTTTAAATTTTGAGCATTTTACAAAAAGAACTATACAGGTATTTTTATTATGGATCATTTTTATGCTGTTCTATCTCTTTTTCACCAGGGAATTCAGGATATCAAGATTATTTATTATTTGCAGCATGGCCGGATTTGGAATGGGATTACTTGTAAACCGTTTTTTGTACCTGGGCATAAAAAAATATTTTAAAAACAGTCACTACTTAATTAAAAAAGTAATTATCCTGGGGTATAATGATACTGCAAAAAAACTGGCCAAATATTTTGAAGACGATGCTATTAATACACAGTTATTGGGATTTATAGAAGACGACAAAAATGTACACGAATTATCGCATTATCCCATTATTACTGATATAGCCAAAGCGTTACAGGTAGCAAAAGAGTTTGATGTAGAAGAGATCTATTCCACTATTACACCGGAGCAGAATAAAGACATCTATGATCTGATGTACGAATCAGAAAAGGAATGCATTAAATTTAAGATCGTACCAAACCTCTCGGTATTTATTACAAGAGATGTACATATTGAATATTTTGGTGAACTGCCGATACTCTCTTTGCGGAGCGATCCTTTGGATGATGTAGGCAACAGGATCAAAAAGAGGGCACTGGATATCGTAGTCAGTTCAATGGTTATTCTTTTTGTGCTTTCGTGGCTGGTGCCAATACTGGGGCTACTTATTTTATTAGAATCCAAAGGCCCGATTTTCTTTAAACAATTACGCACGGGAAAAAATAAAAAACCATTCTATTGTTTAAAGTTCAGAAGTATGCGTTCCAACAAAGACGCGGATATGAAGCAGGCTACACGAAATGACAGCAGGGTTACTAAAATAGGAAGATTTATAAGAAAGACAAGCCTTGATGAATTTCCGCAATTCTTAAACGTGTTTAAAGGAGAAATGAGTTTGGTAGGCCCAAGGCCACATATGTTGAAACATACAACCGATTATTCTAAACTGGTGGATGATTATATGGTGCGGCAGTTTTTAAAACCCGGTATCACCGGTTGGGCGCAGGTAAATGGATACCGCGGAGAAATCACCAATCCCGAGCAGATAAAAATGAGGATCAATAAAGATCTGTGGTACCTGGAGAACTGGAGTTTATGGTTAGATATACAGATTCTTTTTTTAACGGTGTACCAGGTTTTTAAAGGAGATAAAAAAGCATTTTAAATTTTGAAACAACATTTACAACTTAAGACCAACAATATCAATTAAACATTAGCAGACATGTTATTTACTTCATTTGCATTTTTTATATTGCTTGTCTTAACTTTTACGATCTACTATTTGCCTTTCAATTTTTTTAGAAAAGCAAATACACAACTTGTCGTATTGATCATTTCAAGCGTAATATTTTATGGATATTATGCACCTGAATTATTATTCCTGTTGGCCTTTTCCGGGGCGGTAAACGTATTGTCCAGTTATTATGTAAGCTTTGGTGCACCACAATACCGCAAGCTGATGGCCACTGCAGGTATTGTTATTAATTTAGTGGTACTGGCTTTCTTTAAATATTCTCCTCTTTTTGCCACTACTTTTTTTGACACCAGTAAAGGTATAGGTCATTTCCTTATCACCATCCCTTTACCCATCGGCATATCTTTTTTTACTTTTGAAGGAATCAGTCTTGTAATAGATACCTACAAAGGACATACGGATCCAAAATTTCAAAACCTGGTTGACCGGTCTTTTAAAACACATGTACGCAATTCTTTCTTCTTCATCGTGTTCTTTCCGCACCTGGTATCGGGGCCGATATTAAAAGCTCATGACTTTATTCCACAGATCGGCAATAAATTTTTTAAAGATATCAACTGGGAATATTGTTTTAAAATGCTGGTAACAGGCTTTTTCTTAAAACTCGTTATTGCAGATAACCTGAAAGACTTTACTGCTTCCCTGGTTTACCCGGGCTTTATGACATTATCCAGCCTGACATTGGTATCGATGCTTTTAGGGTATTCGTTCCAGATATTTTCAGATTTTGCAGGGTATTCACTAATAGCACTTGGCCTAGCCGGTTTATTTGGATACCGGTTGATGCAGAACTTTAATTTTCCTTATATCTCCACTTCTTTCTCGGAATTCTGGAGAAGATGGCATATCTCCTTATCTACTTTCTTAAAAGAGTATTTATATTTCCCGTTAGGTGGAAATAAAAAAGGCAAATTCCGTACTTATGTTAATCTTACTATTACGATGGTGCTGGGTGGTTTATGGCATGGGGCTGCATGGAGTTATGCCGTGTGGGGCGCTTTTCATGGTTTGGCGCTGGCACTGGAAAGATTATTCAATGATAAATTCAATTTTAAAGTAAAGCCAAACAGCTTTATGTTTTACTGTAAAGTGTTATTCATATTCTTATCGGTATCGCTGGCATGGCTGTTATTTAAATTGCCTAATTTCGACCAGGTGATCATGTATATGAAAGCCCTGGGCGCCAACACAGGTTTGGTAACCAACTACATTTCGATATTCCTGATTTTTTTGTATTCGTTACCGGTAGTATTGTATCATTTGATGTACCTGAGGCGGCAGGCAAAACCGGCTTATTTTCATAAAATGGAATTTGCAGCGTATGGACTGATGCTTTTTTTAATTTTTACTAACAGCGGCACACCAGGGTCATTCATTTATTTTCAATTTTGATTATGGTAAAGAAAAGTATACTTATCGCTATAATATTATTGGTAGGATTTGAAATTTTTATAAGGGTTTCCAATATACCAACGGATACGAGCCAGAATGATAAATCTGCAAACCTGATCAGCGCACAAAATTTTATCTATAACCTGCCTGCAACAGAAGTAGAAAAAGATACGGTGATAATCGGTTCTTCCATCAGCAGGAAACTGGTAACGGATTCGCTGGGTAAAAATTTTTATAACCTTGCCTTTAATGCATGGAGTTCTTATGATGGATTGCAGATAGTAAAACTTACTAAAAAGAAACCCGCCTGTTTACTGATAGAAATGAATATAGTGGGTAACCAGCATTTGCAGGAAGATGTAGTGAATAGCCTTGACCCCATTTCTTATTACCCCAATAAAACATTTAAAAGCCTGCAATTGCAAAACCAGCCAGTTGGGTTAGCGATAGGTTATCTAAAAGATAAATTAAAGGCCAGGATGGAGGAAATGAAAAAGAAAAAGAGAGAAAATGAAGAATTATACAAGCTGAATGTGAAAATGAAAAAGGAAGAATTTATGCATACACTGCCTGATTCTGTTTTTGAAAACAGGTTAGCAGTATTGAAAACACTAATTGACGAATTTAAAGCACAAAATATAGGGATCGTTTTTTTTGAAGCACCCTTTGACGGGGAGCTGGAACAAACGGCGGCGGTATTAACAACACGGAAATATTTTCAACGGTATTTTCCGGATACGGCATACACGTATTTACCGATGCCCGCTGTAAATAATTTTGTTTATTCGGATGGCTTGCATTTAAATATAGAAAGTGCGATGACGTACACTTTATTTTTAAAAAATGAATTGAACAGTATTAAAAACAAAAAATTAGCGAATTAAACAGCAAGCAAATGGACAAAAACAAAAAAATCTATTTAGCCGGCCACCGCGGCATGGTGGGTTCGGCAACGATGAAACTATTGCAGGAAAATGGATTTACTAACCTGGTATTTAAAACCAGTAAAGAATTAAATTTAACCGATCAGCCGTCGGTACATGCTTTTTTTGAAAAAGAAAAGCCGCAGGTGGTGATATTGGCTGCAGCCAAGGTGGGCGGCATACAGGCCAATATTGATAACCCTGCAACTTTCTTAATTGACAATCTCCAGATACAAAATAATATTTGCGAGGCTGCTTTAAAAAATGGTACTGAAAAACTGGTTTTTTTGGGTAGTTCCTGCATTTATCCAAAAGAGTGTCCGCAACCGATGAAGGAAGAATACCTGCTCACGGGCAAACTGGAACCTACAAACGAAGGGTATGCCATTGCAAAAATTGCCGGCATAAAATTGCTGGAAGGATATTACAAACAATACGGGTTTAACAGCATCAGTTTAATGCCATGTAATCTCTATGGCCCCAATGATTCCTTTGATCTTAAACATTCTCACGTGCTATCGGCATTGGTTAAACGCTTTACTGATGCAACAGATAATAACGATGCCGACATTACTTTATGGGGTACGGGTATAGCAAGAAGGGAATTTATGCATGTTGCCGACGTGGCAAGGGCTACCTTGTTTATGATGGAAAATTATAACAGCTCCCAGTTTATCAATATAGGATGTGGAACGGATGTAAGTATAAAAGAACTGGCCGAAATGATAGCGCAAAAAACAGGCTTTAAAGGCGCTATTAAATGGGATATTTCCAAACCCGATGGCATGTTGCGCAAATGCATGGATGTAAGCCGCATGAAAGACTTAGGCTTTGAACCACAGATATCTTTGGAACAGGGCGTTGACGAAATGATACAAATTTATAAAACAATTAAAACCACTACAGTATGATACCTTTAATGAAAAATGCTTTTTTAAATGAATATGAAACAAAAAAAGCATTGTCTGATTTTATTATGAAAGCCGACAGGCTTAGCATGGACGCCAAGTGCTCCGAATTTGAAGAAGTTTTCGCAAAAAAACAGGGAAGAAAATTTGCTGTACTGTTTAATAGCGGCGGTAGTGCTAACCTGGCCGTATTGCAGGCATTAAAAAACCTGGGTAAGTTAAAGGATGGAGATAACGTAGGTTTTTCGGCCCTTACATGGAGTACCAACACCATGCCCATCATTCAAATGGGTATGAATCCTGTTGCTATAGATTGTGAGCCCTCTAACCTGAATGTAATGAGTCATCACGTACTCGACAGGTTGAAGGATACGCCTATGCAGGCATTGTTTTTAACCAATGTATTAGGATTTACAGGTGATATTGATAACATCAGAAAGCTTTGCGAAGAAAGAAATATCATTTTGATAGAAGATAACTGCGAATCATTAGGTACCGTGTTACCAAGTGGTAAAGCAGGTAATTTTGGTATTGGTGCCAGCTTTTCATTTTTTGTGGCGCACCATATGTCAACCATCGAAGGCGGTATGTTGTGTACTGATGATGAAGATTTGTCTGAAATGCTTAGGATAGTAAGGGCCAATGGCTGGGACAGAAACCTTACTGCGGCACAACAGGTAAAATGGAGAACCAAGTATGGTATTAAATCTGAGTTTGAAGCCAAGTATACTTTTTACGATCTGGGATTTAATTTCAGGCCAACAGAAATAACCGGCTTTTTAGGATTGTATCAACTGCAATTCCTGGATGATAATATTAAAAAAAGAGAAGCCAATTATTTAAGGTTTGAAGAGATCTTTAAAAATAATCCTGACCTGGTTTATTTAGACCACAGCCATATTGATGTGCTGTCAACATTTGCCTTTCCGATAGTTTGCAAAACACCCCAACTAAGAGAAAAATACTTGTCACAATTTTCCGGAGCAGGTATAGAAATAAGGCCAATGATTGCAGGTAATATGCAGAAACAACCATTTTATAAGAAGTATGCCAAAAAACTATACGATTTACCCGGGAGCGACTTTTTACATACCAATGGTTTTTATTGTGGTAATTATCCTGAATTAACAGAAACAGATCTACAAACTATAAGCAGTTGCCTATACAAATATTGATCTTTCTTTAATTAAATTTTAATGTAATCTGGCTAAAAAAAATTGTAGTTTGTAGGCAGTTTATGCCTTTTTAAGTGCAATTTAATTTAACCCTAATCTGAAATATTGTTTATGAAAGTTTTAATAACCGGGGCCGCTGGTTTTATAGGTTCCAATCTCGCCAAAAAATTACTGGAAAAAGGGCATACTGTAATTGGTATGGATAACCTTAACTATGGTTTTTTAAGAAATATAGAGCCTCTAAAGGATAACAAGAATTTTGAGTTCATTATGGGGGATATTGCAAATCCCCTTATTTTAAAAGATGTAAAAGCAGACATTATCGTACATCTTGCCTCTCAAAAAATCCCCCGCTATACCAATGCACTCAGAACACTGGATGAAAATTACCTGATGCTGAGAAATGTGGTACATAAATGCATTTTAGATAAATCAAAGATACTTTTTGCATCTACGTCGGATGTGTATGGTAAAAATCCAAACATCCCGTTTGCCGAAACTTCCGACCTGGTGATGGGGCCTACAACAGTAAAACGCTGGGCGTATGCATTGTCAAAAATGTATGGCGAGCAATATATCATAGCCAACCACGATGAATACGGGCTTAAGTACACGATTACCCGCTTTTTTGGATCTTATGGTATCAACCAGAATTTAACCTGGTGGGGCGGTCCTCAATCCGTTTTTATAGAAAAAGCGTTTAAAAAAGAAACTATCGACATCCATGGCGACGGTTCGCAAACAAGAACCTTTACCTATGTGGATGATACTGTAAATGCATTGGTAGCCTGTATAGAAAATGATAAATCAGACAACGAGATATTTAATACTGGTCCTAAATCAGATGCAGAAATTTCTATTAAAGAATTGGCGGTGATGATATGGAAACTGGTAAACGGTAAAGATGCAGAGCCGAATCTTAATTATATCCCTTACTCCACATTTGGAAATTACGAGGATGTAATGAGACGTGTACCCGATATTACAAAACTGTGTACCACATTGAATTTTCAACCGGAGTGGGACCTGGAAGCAGGGCTGAAAAAAACCATTGACTGGCAAAAGCAGTTTATTGTTTAATACCAAATTTTGAAATACTAATGCAATCAGAAAAATTTGGTATCGTTGGCGGCGGTATCATGGGGATGACCCTGGCCTTACGCTTATCTCAACAGGGAAAAAAAGTAGTGCTGTTTGAAGCGGCACCTGAATTGGGCGGGCTCGCCAGTTCGTGGACGATGGATGGTGTGGAATGGGACAAATTTTATCACGTTATCCTGTTATCAGATTTTGGCACAAGAGGAATTTTAAAAGAAATAGGACTGGACGATAAAATTGAATGGGTAGAAACCAAAACCGGTTTTTACATGAATGGGAAACTCTATTCTATGTCGGACACGATTGAGTTTTTAAAATTCCCTACCTTAAACCTGATCGATAAATTCCGCCTGGGGCTTACTATAATTGTGGCTTCAAGGATAAAGAACTGGAAACGACTGGAAAAAATTCCGGTTACCGATTGGCTGAAAAAATGGTCGGGCAATAATACTTTTAATAAGATCTGGCTGCCCTTGTTAAGGGCAAAGCTGGGCGAAAGTTATACTAAAACCTCTGCTGTTTTTATCTGGGCTACCATACAGCGTTTATATGGCGCAAGAAAAAGTGGGTTAAAAAAGGAAATGTTTGGATATGTACCCGGGGGCTATAAAAAAATTATCGAATCGTTCAGGGATAAATTAATTGAGCAGGGGGTAGAGATAAAAACCAGCTATGTTGCAAAGGAAATAAAAGAAAATGCAGGCAAGTTGCAGGTATCATTTGCCAACGATAGGGTGGAAGAATTTGATAAAGTGATTTCTACACTACCTGCCAGTCTTTCTGCAAAACTATGCAGCGGCCTTAGTGAAGCAGAAGTGCAAAGACTAAATAATATTAATTACCTCGGTGTTATTTGTGTTGCGGTATTACTGGATAAACCCATCAGCCAGTTTTACGTTACCAATATTACTGATTCGTGGGTACCTTTTACGGGTGTAATTGAAATGAGTGCGCTGGTAGATAAGAAATATTTTAACAATAATAACCTGGTTTACCTTCCAAAATATGTAAGCCCTTCAGATCCATTATTTAACTATTCTGATGAAGAAATAAAGAGTTTTTTTATTGCCAATTTTAAAAAAATGTACCCGTGGTTAACAGATGATAATTTAAAGTTTGTAGGTGTTGCAAGGGCTAAGCATGTAATCACAGTATTAACTAAAAATTATTCAGATAATTTACCACCGGTAAAAACATCCATTCCCAATGTATCCATCATCAATACAGCGTATATACTGGATGGTACATTAAATGTAAATGAAACCATAAGAGTGGCTGAAACAAAACTTAAAGAAATATTAGCGTAATGCCGAAGAAAAAACTACCTGCAAGTATTTCACTGGACCTGGATGATCAATGGTCTTATATGAAAGTACATGGCGATGACGGATGGGAAAGTTTCCCCTCTTATCTTGATATTGTAGTGCCCATATTTTTAGATGTTTTCGACAGGTTAGATATAAAGATCACCTTCTTTGTGGTGGGACAGGACGCGGCTATTGAAAAAAATCATGCGGTATTAAAAAGTATAATCGACAGGGGACACGAAATAGGCAATCACTCCTTTCACCACGAAAGCTGGTTAAAAACCTATTCCAAGGAAAAAATTGAAGCGGAGATACAAATGGCTGAGGAAGCCATACTTAAGGCAACGGGTAAACGCACCAATATGTTCAGGGGCCCGGGCTTTAGCTGGAGTAATGATTTGCTGGAAGTATTACAAAAACGCGACTATATTTTTGATGCCTCAACTCTACCTACCTATATTTCGCCGTTGATGCGCAAATATTATTTTGCCAAATCCAAATTAACCAAAGAGCAAAAAGAAAGCAGGAAAGAATTATTCGGATCTTTTAAAGAAGGTTTTTTTCCTTTAAAACCTTACCGCTGGAAATTAAAAAGTAATAAAGAATTACTGGAGATCCCGGTAACCACGATGCCTTTTTTTAAATTGCCTTTTCACCAGAGTTATCTTTTATACATTAGTGGCGTATCAAAAGTGTTGATGAAATTTTATTTACGCTTTTCTATATTCATGTGTAAGGTCACTAAAACACCACCGAGTTATTTATTGCACCCGCTCGACCTGATCGGCGGAGACGATGTGCCGCAGCTGGCTTTTTTTCCGGGAATGGATATTAAGAGCGAAAAGAAAATGGAAGTATTTGAAACAGCATTGAAAATGCTGAAGCAAAATTTTGAATTGTTACCCATGTCGGCATTCGCAACACATTTTACCGGCGAGCTTAAAAAAATTGAGACTAAAAACAATTAGTACGTAATGAAGATTTTTTCTATTGTTGGAGCCAGGCCACAGTTTATAAAACTGGCTCCTTTGTCGGCAGCACTGGCAACCGGTAAGCACCAGGAATTTATTGTGCATACCGGCCAGCATTATGATTATGCCATGTCAGAAAAAATTTTTATTGACCTTGGCATAAGAAAACCGGATATTCATTTGGAAGTAGGCGCCGGTAATCAAACCGTGCAGATCACTGAAATGATGCTGAAGCTTGAGGTAGCTATGCTTGAAAAAAAACCCGATATTATCATTGTATTTGGAGATACCAATTCCACGCTTGCAGGTGCATTGATCGCGGCAAAACAAAACATTCCCATCATACATATCGAAGCAGGACTAAGAAGTTATAACAGAACAATGCCCGAAGAAATTAACCGCATTGTAACAGACCATGTTTCCGCTTATCTTTTTGCGCCTACACAAACCGCTGTAAATAACCTGGCTACGGAAGGATTGAAAGATAAAACTTTTTTTACAGGCGATATCATGGTAGATACTATGAAAAACAGTATTGCAGTAGCATTGAACCAGTCTACGGTGATCACTGATTTAAAATTAAAAGGAGAAGTATACAACCTGCTCACTTTGCACCGTCATTATAATGTTGATGATTCTGCCATACTGGAACATATCCTTAATGAGTTGGGGCAATTAGGCGAAAACATCATTTTCCCGGTTCATCCCCGCACCAAAAAAATGTTGGCAGCAGGGTATGCTATCCCTTCAAATATTACATTGGTTGACCCACAGGGCTACCTGGATTTTATTGCATTGGAGTATCATGCCAAAAGAATTATTTCAGATTCCGGTGGTATTCAAAAAGAAGCTTATATTCTTCGTAAGCCTTGTATAACTTTACGCAGCGAAACTGAGTGGGTGGAAACCGTATCTGAAAAGTGGAATTTGCTGGTGCATCCATCAGAAAAAAATATTGCTTCAAAAATTATCGATTTCGTTGCTCCCGAAAAACAGGAAAATATATTTGGCGAAAATGTAACCGATAAAATGATGCAGATCATCGACGGCATTCATTGATGAAGAACAATTAAAAAATTACCGCAAACAAAAAATGTAAACAACCTGATGAAACTAACTTTACCCGATAAAAATTTACTATCAAAAACAGGCGCGGTAGATTATTTTGACTGGAATTATAAATTCCCGATCAAGTATATACAACTGTACCGGTTTAAAAGAATTGTACAACTGCTGGGAACTAAAAAATACCCTATGCTGCTTGAAGCCGGAACGGGAAGCGGTATATTCATTCCGGAATTATCAAAGCATTGCGACAAACTGTATGCCTGCGATATCCATTCTAATTTTGATAATATTCATACCATTTGCAAACACTATAACATTATAGATTATAACCTCAGTACGCAAAGTATTGAGGCTACCAATTTCCCGGATGCGCATTTTGATGTAGTGGTTGCCGTTAGTGTACTGGAATTTGTACCCGATATTCCTAAAGCACTTGCAGAGATAAAACGTATCCTTAAAAAAGATGGTTTGTTTATCACCATCTGCCCGATGGAAAGTAAATTACTTGATTTCTTTCTTTCTTTATATACTACCAAAAAGCCAAAAGACGAATTTGGTAATGCCAGGCAAAAAGTGTCTACCATGCTGGAAGAAAATTTTGAAGTAGTGAAGAAGGGATATATGGTTCCGCTGGTTGGAAAATTATTCCCGGTATACACCCATTATAAACTGAAAAAACCATGATGTTATGACAACAGAACGTAAACCCTTTGTAAGTGTTGTTGCCCCATGTTATAATGAAGAGGCTATATTGGAAATAAATATAAAAACACTGTCGGATTATTTAACCGGCAAAAGTTATAAGTACGACTGGGAAATAGTGATCATCAATGATGGCAGTAAAGACAACACTGCTGTTATTGCAAATCAATTGTCGGCTACTAATAGTCATGTAAGGGTAATTCACCACCCTACTAATTTAAACCTCGGTAATGCTATAAAAACAGGGTTCAATAATTCCAGGGGCGAAATCATTGTAGTAGTGGATATTGATTTAAGCTATGCAGAAACCTACATAGAAACCATGGTAGATAAAATGCTTGAAACCAGTGCTGATATTGTAATGGCTTCTCCATACATGAAAGGTGGTAAAGTGATAGCGGTGCCTTTTTTTAGAAAGATAATGAGTAGCTGGGTAAACCGTTTCATGAGCTTTGCGGCGCAGGATAAGTACCATACATTTACCGGCATGGTGAGGACGTATAAAAAAGAATTTATACAAACTTTAAATCTTAAGACAAGGGATTATGAAATTAATCCCGAGATCATTTATAAGGCGATGATATTGCGAGCAAAGATCATTGAGATACCTGCAAATCTTGACTGGACAGAACAAAATAAATTTGCCGGTAAAAGAACATCCAGCCTTAGGGTATTGCGCAGTTTCTTTTCGGGCTTAATGTCAGGATTTATTTTTCGCCCCTATATCTTTTTTATGGGTATTGGTGTGATTTTGATGATCCTTTCGTTATATGAATTGCTGTGGTTACTTTTTGATACCATTTCAAATTCACCGACACTACCGGCGGGGGAAGTACGATCTTTTTCTAATAACCTGGCTGCCGAATTCAGGGCACATCCTCAATCTTTTTTAGTAGGCGGGGTTACTTTTATTGTAGCGATACAATTTCTAAGCCTTGGCTTTTTATCATTGCAAAGCAAAAGGTATTTTGAAGAATTGTTCCATTTGGGCACAAGCAATTTAAAAAAGCAAAAGGAAAGTTAATCCTCTCCTGCATCCAATATCCTGTGGCATTAACCATCAACCTTATTGAGCGTTAATAGTTAAATTATTTTAGCATGTCAGCTATCATGAAAACAGGATCCGGTTCTCCCGTAAAAAAATATTTATTCTACGGGTTTTTGATCGTTTATTCCGCAGTGTTACTGTACCTGTGCAAAGTGTTAAATATCTGGCTTGATGAAGCTTATACCCTGGATACTACTGCCCGTCCACTATCGGAAGTGATCTCCCAGTCGTATAGTTTTGAAAGCCAGCCGCCGGTGTATTTCATCCTCCTTTCGCTGTGGAGAAAAATAAGCGCTGATGTTTTTTTTGCACGACTTTTTTCTCTCCTGAGTATTGGACTGGCAGCATATTTTTTTTACAAATTGATTCGTTTGTTATCAGCAGTAGAAGGATCTAAATGGCTGGTGCTATTATTTTTGCTCAATCCTTTTATTGTTTGGGCTGGCCTGGAAATCAGGTTGTATGCTTTTCTTTTATTACTCTCTACCATTTTAATTTATTTATTCCTGGCCTATTATATTAAGGGAAAGAATAAATACCTGTATTTTTTCCTGCTTACCAGCCTCGTAGGTTTATACACCCAGTATTTTTTTGCTTTTTTAATTGCGGCATTGGTTTTTGCGCTGTTGGTTTTTAAAGGATGGAAGGCCTTCTTCAGGATATCTTTATACCTTGTTCCTGTTGTGCTGTTGTTTTTGCCTAACCTGATGTTTATGGGTGACCAGTTAGGGATGGTACAATCGCAAAAGGCAGAATTTTCTGCAGTACAGCGAATAGGTATTGTTTTGCATTCGCCGCAGAATGTAACATTTGCAATGGATTCTTTACCATTTCAAAGAATAATAAGATTAGGGATATTATTTCTCTTCGTTGCTTTTCTCGGGTATGCCTATCTGCAGGCATATAAGAAGAACAGGAATGAAAAGACCACTTATTTTGAACTGATCAACTTTAGCATAGTTGCAGGGATTACATTGGTTGCTATCCTGGCAGCATTAATTGCAGTTACCGGTATAGACCACCAGGACAGGTATTTAACCATTGCAGTTCCTTTTTTTATTTTATTGTTTTCTTTGTTTGGAATGCATTCTTTCTTACAAAGCAGGATCATGTATACAGTGTTGGCCCTGTACTTTGCAGGAATATTATTGTATAACTACAGCAGTCCTGTAAAGCAATACGATTATAAGGCAGTTGCGAAATTTGTTGATGTGCACGAAAAACCAAATGAACCGATCCTTTTTTACCATAGTGTATTATCGCTTCCCTTCAGTTACTATTATACCGGCAAAAATCTCATCGTGCCTTTACCGCACGAAGTACACTATGATACCAGCTATATGAATAATATCAAAGACACTGTTGAATTAAATCAGTCTATAAAAAATATTAAGTCCACTTCAACCTCTTACCTGCTTATTTCCGATCTGAATGAGGATAAGTATAAAGACAATGAAAACAGGAAAATGGTAAACGATTATTTTAACCTTCACTATAGGGTTACTTTTGATACATTGTATTTTGGGTTGAGTAAAAAGCGGTCACTAAGAATAAGAAGGTTCGAACAAAAATAATTTACGAAAACGAAGTGCATCAACAATGATGATGTAAAGTTGAAGGATAATTATGTAAGGTCTGGAGTAGAGATATGAAGGAATAAAAAAGGGAAATGAATAGTCATTTCCCTTTTTTATTTAATGCTATTAGCAATTATAGTTTTACGGCTTTTGCGGTTAACTTGTCTTTACCATTAAAATAGATGGTTATAAAATAAGTGCCTTTTCCAAAAGCGCTCATATTTATTTTTTCCCTGCTGGTATAGTTGGTGCCGGGTAATTGTTTTTTGTATACTACTTTCCCCTGTACATCAGTAACCACCATCAGCAATGTTGAGTTGATAGTTGTAGCATCAATCTCTACTGTTGCAAAATCAATTACAGGGTTAGGATAAACTTTAAGCGTATTTGCAGCTGGTACAACCAGGGTTTCTGCAATTATTCCTACAGTATCTTTATCAGTAGCACCTTTATCATCTGTAACAGTAAGTTCAAATTTGTAAACGCCTGCTACAAGATTTTGCAAAACCGGTGCCGGCGTATTTAATGAAGTCAGTTTATCCGGTGGACCAGAAATTTGTTTCCACGCGTAAGCTACCACTGTTCCATCAATATCAGTACCACTTCCATTAAGGGCAACCTGGCCTGAAGGCAATGTAATTAATTGATCTATTCCTGCATTTGCAACAGGAGGAATATTTGCGGGATTAACTGTTACCTGCATCACATCTGTAGCAGTAGCACCATTGTTATCAGTTACCCTCAATTCAAACTGGTAAGTACCCGCAGTTAAACCTGTTACGGTAGTAGCTGCTGTTGTAGCGTTGGTAATAGTTCCTGCAGCAGGACCAGAAATTTTTGTCCATTTGTAGGCTGCTATAAAACCATCAGTGTCTGTACCACTTCCGGCAAGATTAGCACTGTTGGTAGGTAATGTTATAGATTGATCCAGGCCAGCATGTGCAACGGGCGGAACATTTGGTGCAAATACGATCACCTGTAAAGTATCCGTATCAATTGCGCCATGATTATCTGTTACTTTAAATTCAAATTTATAAATACCGGCAACCAATCCTGTAATAGAACTTGAAGGTGAAGCAGCATTGGTAATTGATCCTCCTGCAACAGGGCCGGCAATTTTTGTCCAGTGGTAAGCTGTAACAGTACCATCAGCATCAGTACCAATACCTGTAACGGTAACTGTACTAACCGGCGATGTAATGTTCTGATCACTTCCTGCACTTGAAACAGGCGGAATATTTACGATCACCTGTACCACATCAGTAGCGGTTGCACCATTGTTATCGGTAACCCTTAATTGAAATTGGTATGTACCTGCTGCCAATCCTGTAACATTGCTGTTAGCCGTACCCGGTGTTGCAATAGTGCCTGCAGTTGGTCCTGCAATTTTAGTCCAGCTGTATCCTGTGATAGTACCATCAGTATCTATACCAGAACCAATTAAGGTAACCGAGTTGGTTGGTAAAGTAATAACCTGGTCGTTTCCTGCATTGGCAGTTGGCGGCACATTAGCCGGAGTAACAATGACCTGCATCACATCTGTAGCGGTAGCACCACTGTTATCTGTAACTGTTAATTGAAATTGGTAAGTACCGGCAACCAGTCCTGTAACTGTGCTGTTGGCAGCACCAGGAGTTGTGATAATACCTGCCGCAGGTCCTGCAATTTTAGTCCAGGCATATGCTGTGATAGTTCCATCAGGATCTATACCCGAACCGGTGAGGTTAATGGAGTTGATTGGCAGTGTAACGTTTTGATCGTTTCCTGCATTAGCGGTTGGCGGCACATTAGCAGCAGGGTTAACAATCACCTGCACAACGTCACTGGCTGAAGCACCACTGTTATCTGTTACTTTTAATTCAAATTGATAAGTACCGGCTACTAATCCTGTAACCGTGCTGTTGGCAACACCAGGAGTTGTGATAACACCTGCGGTTGGTCCTGCAATTTTTGTCCAGGCATAGGCTACAATCGTTCCGTCAGGATCTGTACCTGAACCGGTAAGACTCACTGAATTGGTTGGTAAAGTGATCGTTTGATCTGCACCTGCGTTTGCTGTAGGTGCAATGTTTGCTGCAGGATTAACTATTACCTGCATGGTATCTTTTGCAGTAGCACCGCTGTTATCTGTAACTGTTAATTGAAATTGATAAGTACCAGCAACCAATCCTGTAACATTACTGTTAGCTGTACCCGGAGTTACAATGGTACCGGCCGTTGGTCCTGCAATTTTAGCCCATGCATATGCTGTAATGGTTCCATCAGGATCAGTACCTGAACCGGTAAGACTCACTGAGTTGGTAGGTAAAGTAATCGCCTGATCCGCACCTGCATTTGCAGTAGGTGCAATGTTTGCCGGAGGAACTGCTGCGTTAACAATTACCTGCATGGTATCTTTTGCAGTAGCACCGCTGTTATCTGTAACTGTTAATTGAAATTGATAAGTACCAGCAACCAATCCTGTAACATTACTGTTAGCTGTACCCGGAGTTACAATGGTACCGGCCGTTGGTCCTGCAATTTTAGCCCATGCATATGCTGTAATGGTTCCATCAGGATCAGTACCTGAACCGGTAAGACTCACTGAGTTGGTAGGTAAAGTAATCGCCTGATCCGCACCTGCATTTGCAGTAGGTGCAATGTTTGCCGGAGGAACTGCTGCGTTAACAATTACCTGCATGGTATCTTTTGCAGTAGCACCGCTGTTATCTGTAACTGTTAATTGAAATTGATAAGTACCAGCAACCAATCCTGTAACATTACTGTTAGCTGTACCCGGAGTTACAATGGTACCGGCCGTTGGTCCTGCAATTTTAGCCCATGCATATGCTGTAATGGTTCCATCAGGATCAGTACCTGAACCGGTAAGACTCACTGAGTTGGTAGGTAAAGTAATCGCCTGATCCGCACCTGCATTTGCAGTAGGTGCAATGTTTGCAGGAGGAGCTGCTGCATTAACGACTACCTGCATGGTATCTTTTGCGGTAGCACCACTGTTATCTGTAACGGTTAATTGAAATTGATAAGTACCAGCAACCAATCCTGTAACATTACTGTTAGCTGTACCCGGTGTTGCAATGGTACCTGCAGTTGGTCCTGCAATTTTAGCCCATGCATATGCTGTAATGGTTCCGTCAGGATCCGTACCTGAACCGGTAAGACTCACTGAGTTGGTAGGTAAAGTGATTGTTTGATCTGCACCTGCATTTGCAGTAGGTGCAATGTTTGCAGGAGGAACTGCTGCGTTAACGATTACCTGCATAGTGTCTTTAGCAGTAGCACCGCTGTTATCTGTAACGGTTAATTGAAATTGATAAGTACCAGCAACTAATCCTGTAACATTACTGTTAGCTGTAGCTGGTGTTGCAATAGTACCGGCAGTTGGCCCTGCGATCTTAGCCCATGCATATGCTGTGATCGTTCCGTCAGGATCCGTACCTGAACCGGTAAGACTCACTGAGTTGGTAGGTAAAGTGATCGTTTGATCTGCACCAGCGTTTGCTGTAGGCGCAATGTTTGCTGCAGGGTTAACAATTACCTGCATGGTATCTTTAGCAGTAGCACCACTATTATCTGTAACTGTTAATTGAAATTTATACGTACCAGCAACCAATCCAGTAACATTACTGTTAGCTGTAGCCGGTGTTGCAATAGTACCCGCGGTTGGTCCTGCAATTTTAACCCATGCATATGCAGTAATGGTTCCGTCAGGATCAGTACCTGAACCGGTAAGACTCACTGAGTTGGTAGGTAATGTAATCGCCTGGTCTGCACCTGCGTTTGCTGTAGGCGCAATGTTTGCTGCAGCGCTAACGATCACCTGCATAGTATCTTTTGCAGTGGCGCCCCCATTATCTGTAACGGTTAGTTGAAATTGATAAGTACCAGCTACCAATCCTGTAACATTACTGTTAGCTGTACCCGGTGTTGCAATAGTACCCGCGGTTGGTCCTGCGATTTTAACCCATGCATATGCTGTTATGGTTCCGTCAGGATCAGTACCTGAACCGGTAAGACTAACTGAGTTAGTAGGTAAAGTAATATTCTGATCAGTACCGGCATTGGCGGTGGGTGGCAGGTTAGTGGCAAACAAACCTGTTTCCGAATAACCAATATCAGGAGCCGAGTTATTAAATGGAATACCTACATATATACCTGCATCAACAGCAGGTGATAAAAGTTGTAGTAAAAAGTTCAGTCCTGGAAGAAATAAAGGATTGCCTGATATGTTATTCTGTGTAGTGTTATTGGCCGGTGCACCATTTGCCCAGCTGGGGGCATTATTATTACCATTGCCATTAAATAAATTATTTTCTACAGACAAAGTATTAATGGAGGATGCAGGGTTAGCTGATATCGCTGCACCTGCAAAATTCATTACAATGTTGTTACGAACAGACACATTGGTTGAAGATGAACCTGCAGGTAATCCAATACCCCAGAAAGGAGCGTTTGATCCTGTAAGCGCAATAAAAGTATTATTGTAAACGGAAAAGTTAGATGATGTGTAAATATTATCGTTAGCACCAATTCTTACTGCCTGGCCCTGTTGCGAATTATTAGAGATACCGATGTTATAAGCCAGGTTATTCCTGATAACAATATCTTTAAGAACACTACCGGTCCTTAGACTAAAATAAATAGGATTCAGGGTGTTTTTTATAGTATTTTTTTCAATGATCGCTCCGTCAGTACTATATTCCATGATTATACCTTCTTCCGGCATTGAAGAGGGTGCATCATGACCAATTACATTATCATGAATATAAATACTATAGGCGTAAGACCCCTTTACCTGCCTGTTGATATCTATAGAACCTTTAACCGTATTACCATATATCTCGTTGCCACCAAGGTTATCAAAAAGTTCCATCGCAAAATCCCAATAGTTATTAAAACCGTTAGCATTGTAAGGAAATGGATCACGCTCCAGATAATTATTATAGATCTTACAACCTTTGATCCATGAATCATTACAACCTTTTATTGGCCAGCCGTTAGTCCCTGTAGGACGTCCGGTTTCTTTAATAGTGTTATTATAGATCAACATTCCATCCTGTCCGCCAAACTGCAATGCACCCCTTCCGTAAACGCCGTCAAAAGTGGCACAGTTGGTAACGGTGTTGTCATGAAATTCATTGCCTGTCGCAAAAATGGTAGGAGGAAGCAGATTACCGTCATTTCTTCCACCCCAATTAACACCAGTTTCAAAAAAATTAACAATTGTACAATTATATACTTTAACATTACTCCTACCCCTGATGGAAATTGCCCAGGATGTGGTTAAATTATCCCCATCAAGTTTTAAGTTACTAATATGTTGGTTACCGTTAGTTCCTTCAGCAGAATGCAGGGCGATGATCGGCTCAAACTGTGTACTTACGGTGGATTTGATAACTGTTAATATGCCTTCTCCTTCTATACTCACTCCAACAGCCAGGTTGCTTTTTACAGTTTCGGTATAACTACCGAGGGTTACATGGATAACATCACCCCAACCTGTAACCGTAGAAGTCGCTTTGGCAAGGGTTTTCCACGGGCTCAATAATGAGCCGTTGCCCAGGGCGTCATTGCCCAAAGGACTAATATAATATGTAGTTGCGTTGGAAACCGTGCAAATAAAAAACGAAATGAAGATGATGAATATTTTCATAGGAGTGTACTTACTGGATTATTGGATAATGGTATATTGGAAACGAATGGCGGTTATTTTTATTGTTCATAGAAATCTTCGAGGAATTATTTACTCAAAGTAAGGATTTTGATGTTTATTTCCCGTCTTTTGCAAATACTATGCTAGATTTTATTTATTAACACTCTGTTTATAATATTTTAACAGCTTTTTCCTCAAAAAAGTGGGAATTTGGTAAAAAATCAATACATAGAATAAATAATAATATTTAATATTGTGGGGGGTATACGCCTATTATCTTTTTTTCTATTCCATTTGGCCAAATATTATTGATTTAGCCTTGGTTTTTAATGTTTTTCAGTACAAAAACAATAAAAATGAAAAAAAAGAGTTTCACTATATTAAATTTATTTTTATGTCAGCGATTTAAATTGATTAAGCAAAATTCAGCCTATTAAAGTAGATATTTGTAGTATAATATACCTTTATCGTTTAGTCGATTTAACTATATCAAAAATCATTTAAAAATGACCGGTCAATAATTACAATCAATATCCTGTTAGTTTGATCTGATATTCCTTTATGAAAAGAAGAAATTTTATTATCTCTGCATCTGTGGTTACCGTAGGGCTTCCTGTTGCCTATTATATTCAAAAGCATAAATGGAACCAGGACCCGGTTAGTATGCCTGAACTTTTAGGTCGTTTTTGCGAAGAAAAAACCTTGAAGCAAATAGGGGTAAAGTACAGGCAACTGGTACCGGTTGAAAACGAAAAAAGAAAATTGACCGATCTTATCCTTACAGATATAAATGGTAAAAAAATAAAAACATCTGATAAATTACATACTATTGAATTAATAGATCAAAAAATTCATGAGGAATTTGCAGCTTACAATATTATGATTATCGACGGATGGGTAATTACAACAACTGAAGCACGGCAATGTGCTCTTCTTTCTTTAATATAGAACCAACATAACTATGCACATTGATGCCAGGCAGCTAGAGAACCATTCGGTAATTGAGGGAGACATATGTATTATTGGTTCTGGTGCCGCAGGATTAAGTATAGCAATAGAATGGATCAATACGCCCCATAAAGTGATCCTGCTGGAAGGCGGGGGATTTGAATATGACGATAAGGTGCAGGAATTATACAATGGTAAATTAACCGGTCAGCCCTATTATCCCATGAAGGCAAGCCGGCTGCATTATTTTGGCGGCAGTAGTGCTCATTGGGGCGGCATGTGTTCTACATTTGATAATATCGATTTTGAAAAAAGAGATTGGGTAGACCATAGCGGATGGCCGATTACAAAGAAAGACCTGGAACCCCTGTACCCTCGCGTACATCCCATACTCGACCTGGGCCCCTGTGAATGGGATGTAAAATTCTGGCAAAAAGAAATGCCCGGTTTTGTTCCCCTTCCTGTTGACGATAATGTGATATGGAGTAAAATGTGGCAGTATAGTGCGCCTACCAGGTTTGGAAAAAAATATAAAGATGCGATAGTGAATGCAGGTAATGTGCATTTATATACCTATGCCAATGTTGTTGATATTAACACGGTAGATAATGTCTCTTCTGTTAAGCAGGTCACCGTTAAAAATTATGCAGGTAAAGAACATACCGTAAAGGCACGTTATTTTATCCTCGCCTGCTGTTCCATTCAAAATTCAAGATTGCTTTTGGCTTCTAATAAACAGGCCGCCACTGGTTTGGGAAATGATAATGACCTGGTTGGAAGATATTTTATGGAACACCCGGAAATTAAATCGGGCGAATTATGGCTTAATCATTCAGACGCATTGGAACTATATAAAACCAATCCGAGAGCCAGGGCCGAACTGGCCATCTCCGAAAAAAAGCAGCGGGAATTAAAAGTATTGAACGGAACGGTATCTTTATTGCCTTTGGAGATATCCAATAAACTTGTACCTAATGTAGTATCATGGTCGCAGAACGATCCGCGAAAAAGCCTGGATACTTTTATTAAGTATGGCAGTAATGCGTATCGCAAAAATCTTATGGATCGCTTTATGTCATCCAGCACCCACCAGGCATTTGGCTTGTACACAAGAATAGAACAGGCACCTAACCCGGCTTCCAGGGTAACTTTAATGGAGGAAAAAGATGAATTGGGTGTACCACGTGCTACATTAAACTGGGCCTTATCAGCTATTGATAAAAAAACGGTAAAAACCATCAACACACTTATTGGCCAACAGGTAGGCGTTGCCGGTATAGGAAGGGTTAAGCTGTTGGATTTCTTATTGGATGATACCAACCATGCTATGCCCAACACTACAAGCGGCGGCTGGCATCATATTGGTACCACAAGAATGAGTGATGATCCTAAAACAGGAGTGGTAGATACCAATTGCAAGGTTTTTGGTACTGATAATCTCTTTATAGCAGGTTCATCCTGTTTTCCTACAGCGGGCGCAGTAAATCCCACTTTTACCTTAGTAGCACTTAGCCTGAGATTGTCGGATTATCTAAAAGAAAAAATGAAAATAGTAGAAAAAATATAACTGCAGTGATGCTCAGCCCAGGGCAATAGCATCAAGATCGTTATAATCCTTTCCCTCAAAATATTTTTCAAATAAGGCTATATGCTTCCTGTCTTTCAATTCATTTAAGTGACGATGGTGGTGAAGATCGGTACCTACAAGCTTTGCCAGGTCCTTTTCTACAATAAATTTTGCCGCTTTTTCTGCTTTCTTTCCATAGTATCCAATTAGCGACAGGATATTTACCTGCAACACAAAACCCATTTCTTTAAGCTGTTCGTATTTATCAAAATCTTCCTGGTAATAATGATATCTTTCGGGATGTGCCAGTATGGGCATATATCCTGCCGAAACAATTGCTGCAATAATATCGCCCAGGTTTGGCGGGCTATAGGCATAGGAAATTTCGGTCAATAAAATATTCTTATGAATGGTTAAAAGCGGTGCCGGCTTTTGCAGTAATTCCAAAAAATAATCATCCAGCATATATTCCGCAGCAGCCGACAGCTCAATATCGATCCCAGCTGCAGTACAGGCGTCCTTTGTTTTTTCCAGGGCTTCAGTAATAGATTCAGGCGTGTTGCGGTACAGGTCGCCGATAATATGGGGCGTGGCAATAGATCTTCGTATACCCAGTTCAGATAGGGAGCGTATCAGTTGTACAGACGTTTCCACATCGGGAGAGCCATCATCAATACCAGGCAAAATATGAGAATGCATATCCGTGGAGAAAGGTAGTTTTCCAGGCACAGTTATGCTATCTTTTTTCTTAAAGAGGTTGAACATTTTTTTCAGCTATAGTGAAGCAAAAAACATAAGCGGTAATAGTGTAACACTTAACCATTAGCCTTATACCTTTTCCAGGTTCTTTTTATCAATCGTTGTAATTAATTGTAGTCCCATACTTTCAATACGCACACTTGCACGGTTACCCGAAATCCGCAGCAGAATACCATGATAATCCATCAACACACCCTGTTTTATTTTTACCCGGGTATTTATTTCAAAAGCATTCTGCACTACTTCTACTACTTTAAATTCTTTTAAAAATTTCCGGATCGTTATAATCTCGCTGTCTTTTATATTGGCAGGCTTACCTAACCAGGTTACATAATTAATAATACCATCCACCTTTAGAAGCTCCCATTTTTTAACCGCCGGCACCTGCACAAAAACATACGATTTAAATAAAGGTTCTACCACTGTCTTTTTTCTGTCGCTCCATTGTTTTATCACTTTTGTAAGCGGGCAATAATATGCAATACCCTTTGCTTCAAGTGATGCTGCCACTTTTTTTTCCCACCTGGGCCTGGTATACACCGCATGCCAGATGCCATTATTTTCAGTCATTATCAATTTCTTTGGGTAGCTGAATTAACAGTCGTACGTAAACCATGTTAAATATACAAAGTTCGTCATTACTGCCGGGTTTCATTTTTGTTACCATTAGAAAATAGCCTCCGTCTTCATAAAAAAAATTACATTTGCAACCTTAATTTATCAGTTATGAATAAAGGACCCGTTTCTACTTTTATAGAACATCATTACCGCCATTTTAATGCAGCAGCTTTAATGGATGCGGCCAAAGGATATGTTACGCACCTGGATGAGGGAGGCAAAATGATGGTGACCCTTGCCGGCGCCATGAGCACGGCAGAATTAGGCTTAAGTCTGGCAGAAATGATCAGGCAGGATAAGATCGCCATCATCAGTTGCACCGGAGCTAACCTGGAAGAAGATATCATGAACCTGGTGGCACACAGTCATTATAAAAGAGTACCCAATTACAGGGATCTGTCTCCACAGGAAGAGTGGGACCTGTTGGAAAATCATTATAACCGTGTTACGGATACCTGTATCCCCGAAGAAGAAGCATTCAGAAGACTGCAACAGCATATCCATAAAATATGGAAAGAAGCAGATGATAAAGGCGAACGTTATTTTCCACATGAGTACATGTATAAAATGCTGCTGAGCGGTGTATTGGAACAGTATTACGAGATTGATCCAAAGAATAGCTGGATGCTGGCAGCAGCACAAAAAAATATTCCGATCGTAGTACCGGGTTGGGAAGATAGTACCATGGGAAATATTTTTGCTTCCTACATTATTAAAAATGAAATGAAAGCCAGTACCATGAAAAGTGGTATTGAATATATGGTATGGTTATCGGAGTGGTACAGGAATAATTCATCAGGAAAAGGAGTTGGTTTTTTCCAGATCGGTGGTGGTATTGCCGGCGATTTTCCTATTTGCGTAGTACCGATGATGTACCAGGACCTGGAATGGCATGATGTACCTTTCTGGAGTTATTTCTGCCAGATAAGTGATTCAACCACTTCTTATGGTTCCTATAGCGGCGCAGTGCCTAATGAAAAAATTACCTGGGGTAAACTGGATATTCATACCCCCAAGTTTATTGTGGAAAGCGATGCTACCATTGTAGCACCATTAATATTCGCATGGATATTGGGTTGGTAAATCAAACAATACTTTTTTTATGAAAATAAGATCACTGTTATTTATCGCGATACTGTTAAACTGCCTGCAGGCAATTAGTCAAAATACTGTTTTGGGTAAATGGAAACCGGTATTTCTTACTTTAGATAAAATAATTACGGCAGATATAAAAGCGGATACCGTTTTTGTATCAGGTGATCTTGATATTGCGTTTAAAGATGATAAAGATCCCGAAGGTTCCAAAGAACTCATGCAAATGATGGCCGGCCTCATGCTGCAGAAAATGAAAGTAACGGAGCAGGAATTTTTGAAATCAGGCGAATACATAGAAAAAAATACCAAAAGAGGCACAGTTACAAACGGCACCTATACTTTTAATGCATCAACCGGTATATTAATAATAACAAGCAGGGATAAACCACAGCAATTTGCGGTAACATTTAAAAATGATCACCTGGTACTTACCGGGCAACTGGAAAGCAGCAGCGGGAAAAAAGGAGCGATGCTGATTGAATACGAAAAATTACAATAGTTTTTATTTGTATGAAATAAAAAATAATCCCGGTAAAACTCTACCGGGATTATTTTTTGCCATTACTTTAGTACTACTAAACATTTATACAAATGAAAAAGAAATTTTTAACCGGTTTGGCCATTTTTAATATGTATGTGTTGATGGCACAAACTATTTTGCCCGTTCCTGTAAATATTAGAGCGGCTTTTGATAAAGGCACAAGAAGCAGCAATGGCAAACCCGGTAAAAATTACTGGCAAAATTATGCTGCCTATACTATTGATATAAATTTTGATCCTGCTACAAGACTGATTAAAGGCACTGTGGCCATTACTTATACCAACAATAGTCCGGATACTTTAAAGGAAATCGTTTTTAAACTATACCCGAACATTTATAAAAAAGGCGCCCCCCGGTTATCTGCCGTTGCTGCCGAAGATTTGACCGATGGCGTGAATATTGAAAAATTAGCAGCCAATGACGAATTGCTGGCGGCGAGAAATTACCGCATTGATGCGACTAATATGAGTGTACGTATTAAACCGCTGGCACCAAAGCAACAGATCAAATTCAATATTACTTATTCGTACCCGCTTAATAAAGGATCGCATATCAGAACCGGCGAAGTGGAAGACGGCGCTTATTTTATTGCTTATTTTTTTCCACGCATAGCCGTGTATGATGATATTGATGGCTGGAACCGTAACCCTTACCTGGGTACGCAGGAATTTTATAACGACTTCTGCGATTTTACTACCCGCATAACCGTTCCTGCAGCATATGTAGTATGGGCAACAGGCGACCTGAAAAACAGTGCCGCTATTTTCAATGATACCTTTCAAAAAAGAATTGATGAAGCAGAAAGAAAAAATGATTATATAACAATCATCGATAGTACAGATATAAAAAACGGCCATATTACAAAAGGCGATAGCACGAATACCTGGATATTTGAAGCAAAGCAGGTAACCGATGCCGTATTTGCATTAAGTAATCACTACATCTGGCAAAGCAGCAGTCTTGTGGTAGATAAAACTACAGGTAGACGAACAAGGGTAGACGCCGTTTTTAATCCTAAGCACAAGGATTATTTTCATGTAGCGGCGGATGCGCATAAAACTGTAGCGGCAATGAGTTTCAATTTCCCTAAATGGCCTTATCCCTATAGCCACGAAACAGTTTTTGATGGACTGGATCAAATGGAATATCCCATGATGGTGAATGACAATCCTGTTGAAGACAGGGCAGAAAGCATTGAATTGACCGACCATGAAATTTTTCATACCATGTTTCCTTTTTATATGGGCATTAACGAAACCAAGTATGGCTGGATGGATGAGGGTTGGGCCACCATTGGAGAATGGCTTATTTCTCCAATGATAGACAGCAGTATAGTAGATGAGTATGGCGTTGCTGCGGTAGAAAGAACGGCCGGTACAGAAATTGACCTCCCGGTAACAACACTTACCACGCAGCAATTCGGCGTATCTATGTTCATTAACAGTTATCCCAAACCTGCGATGGGCTATTTATTTGTAAAAGATATGTTGGGCGATGAACTGTTTTATAAAGGACTACATACTTATTTCCGCAACTGGAATGGCAAACATCCTATACCCCATGATTTTTTTAACAGCATGAACGATGGCAGTGGAAAAAATATGAACTGGTTCTGGAAGCGCTGGTTCTATGATGAGGGTATTCCTGACCTGGCTATTACAAAAGTATCGGGTAAACAAATTACTATTCAATCCAAAGGAACAAAACCGGTTCCCGTAGACATTATGATAACCTATACCGATAACAGTACCGAAAAAATTCATCGCAGTATAGCGGTTTGGGAAAAGGGGAATACCAATATTACGGTTAATGCAACTGCTGCTAAGAAAATAAAAAAGATAGTATTAGGCAGTACTTATACACCCGATGTAAATAAGAAAGATAATGAATACGAAGTAAAATGATACTGCAGATAATAAAGAAGCCCGGCAATCAATTGCCGGGCTTCTTTATTATAAGTAAATATTTAAGTGGGTTTATCTTGTTCCCATATTCAATGGAGTATCCCGCTTCAACATATCATCCCGGTTAGCCATTGTCCATGCGGTATGAAAGATCATACGCACCCTTTTTTCATACAGGTCCCAGGTGATCTTATCTACGGTATCTGTTGGTTTGTGATAATCTGATTGTAACATACCATCATAAAAGAATAGAACCGGTACACCCTTACGTGCAAAATTATAATGATCACTGCGGAAATAAATACGGTTAGGATCCTTAGGGTCATCAAATTTATAATCCAATACCAGGTTGGTATATTTATTATTGGCGGCTTCATTTATTACAGGCAGGTCGCTGCTTAATTTATCATGGCCAATTACGTATACATAGTTCATGGTGTCGCCGGTTTTGCGTTCGGTATCAATGCGGCCCACCATATCAGTATTCAAATCAACAGTTGTTTTTTCAACAGGGTAAAAAGGATGATCGCTGTAATATTCACTTCCCCATAGGCCTTTTTCTTCACCACTAACGGTCATGAATACTATTGTTCTTCTTGGACGATGTCCTTCTGCTGCAGCTTTTGCAAAGGCTTCTGCCATTTGAATTACAGCGCAGGTTCCACTGCCATCATCATCGGCGCCATAATAGATTTTACCATCATGTTTACCCAGGTGATCGTAATGCGCCGTTAAAAATACATACTCATCTTTTTTATCTGTACCTTCTATAACACCTACCACATTACTTGCATTGATAGTGGTACGGTATTTATCAAAAACATATGCGGTTTTCAGTTTTGTTTCAAAAGCATTGATCTGGAATACTTCACTGGCCTTCGCCGATTTCAGATAAGAGTCAAAATTGAATTTGTCTCCTACAATGGTTTTTGCAAATTCGTGTGATACCAATGCATAGTTAATTGTTTTTGCTGTTGCGGCTCTTGGAAAATACACACCGGTTTTTTTAGCGTTTTCTATGGCACGCTGGTTAAATGTTTCCTGGTTGGGATTAATTACTATTGCACCAACAGCACCTTTGGATGCAGCCAATGCCAGTTTTTTACTGATACCAGGAAAGCTCCATTCGCTGCCGCGCTTTGTACCCGATAAGATGTAATTACCATCTGCGTTTTTTGGTTCACCCAAAAAGAAGACTACTACTTTACCTTTAACATTTGCGTCTTTATAATCACTGTATTTGGCATCTTCAATACCGTATCCAATAAATACGGCTTTTTTACCTTTGAACTTCCCGGTTTCATTACTGTTGAGCGGACTGATAAAATCTTTTCCCAATACGGCTTCTTTACCATTCAATGTAAAAGTTGCTTTTACCACGCTATCCTGGTATAAGGGATAATATTGCTGGTAACCATTTAATGCCGGCACTTCTTTAAGACCGATACTTTTAAACTGCGATTCAATATAGGCCGCAGCTTTTCTTTGACCTTCTGTTCCGGTTTCCCTTCCTTCAAATTCATCACTTGCCACATTGGTCAAATGTTTTTTAAGATTTGACCCGGTAATTACCGATGCATATTTTGCCGGGTCATCCTGCGCCAATGCCTGTACGCTGACAAATACAGCGACTAAAAAAAGCAATTTTCTCATAATAAAGATTTATTTTTTTAAAAGTACAATAATGCGGTAAGCGGAAAAATAAAAAATGATAAATGGTTATAGCATTTTAGGAGATGTGATATTGTAAAGTGTTGCTGCCAGGCTGTCCAATTCCTGCTGGTTAAACTTATCCTTGTGCTTATCAACTAAAAAATCATTTTTTCCCTTTATAAAAAAAATAATATGCCTGGGTTCTTTTTTACGGGAAGTTGCAATATCTATTTTTATTTTATCGAATGCCATTCTTTCCTCCATTTGGCCCTGGTAGATATTATAATATTTTACCTGCATATTTTTACCGGAATTACCAATAATAATTTCATTAATAAAATCTTTTGAAACAGAAAATAAATTGATGACTTCTATGGCTAAAAAAATATAGAGGTGAATATGTTCTTTTACAATGTCGCTATCGGGGAAAAGAAAATAGAGTAAGCCAATCAGTATAAGCGGCCACACTAATTTGTATGCACCTGCTTTTAAGAAAGTAACAAAATTATGTTGTTGCCTGCTTGTAAAACTATATTGCATGCGTGTTGATTTAGCAGGCGATCTTATTTACCCTGGTGCCGTGCCTGCCGCCTTCAAAAGCGGTGTTCATAAAAGTATCCAGCATTTTTTCGGCATCACCATCACGCACAAAACGTGCAGGGATGCAAATGATATTGGCATTATTGTGCTTGCGGGCCAGTTCGGCCAGTTCTTCTCCCCAGCAAATGGCTGCCCTGATGCCCTGGTGTTTATTGGCAGTAATAGCTACGCCATTGGCGCTGCCGCAAAGTAAAATGCCAAAAGCCGCTTCGCCTTTTTCTACCGCATTGGCAACAGGATGCGCAAAATCGGGGTAGTCAACTGAATCTTTATTGTAACTGCCAAAATCTTTAAAAACAATGCCTTTGCCTTCCAAAAAAGAAATCAAATCTTCTTTGCAATCAAACCCCGCATGATCGCAGCCTATGGCAATGGGTAATTGTAGATTAAAGGGAGACATAAAAAGAGTTTAATAGTTGAATGTTGAAAGTTGATATCGTTACCAGCAAAGTTAGCGATATAAATACACTACAAAAACTTTCAACCATCAACTTTCAACCTATCAACTCCATTCCTTTTCTTCCTTGGCCTTTTTACGGTCTACTGCTGATACCAGGAGAATGCTTATCCAGTACAACAGTAATAAGGGCAATGCTACCAGTACCTGGCTGGTCATATCGGGGGAAGGTGTAATAATTGCTGCTACCAGCAGAATGATTACAAACGCATATTTGGAATACTTTTTTAAAAAGCTGGCTGTAACCAAACCAATTTTTGCTAATACGTAAGCTAATATGGGTAATTCAAAAGCGATACCGCAACCTAAAATTACGTTGGTAAGACTGTCGATATAATCATTGATAGTAGGAAGGTATTTGATAGAACCTGTAGTACCTAATGTAAACGATGCCAAAAAATTAAAAGTAAAAGGGGCCAATAAATAATAACCAAATGCTGCGCCTGTAAAAAAGCAAAGTGACACCCAAAAAATACTGCCCCTTGCATATTTTTTTTCTTTGGGAGAAAGGGCGGGTTTGATAAAGCGCCACAGTTCATAAAAGATATAAGGAAAAGCTATAATTACACCGCCGATCATGGCAATGTTAAGTGCAGAAGAGAAAGTGCCACTTACTTCATTTACTATGAAGTCGATCTTTACAGGAGGCATGCACAAACTATTGCCTACCCCTAACCAATTACCAAAGCGGCATAAGGCGCCATAAGTAACAAAATTTTCCCTGCTGGGTCCTAATATGGCATTATCATATACCCAGTCCCGGAATACGAATATAGCAATGGCAGCTGCCAGCCACACTATCACCGACCGCATAATATGCCAGCGCAATGCCTCCAGGTGATCCATAAAGGTCATCTCTGTTTGCTCTGTTTCCTCACCTTTTGCTTTACGCAGGCGTTGAAAAAATTTTTTCCTTTCTGATGTTGCTGTAGCCACTGGTATAAAATTTACCCGCCCTAATGAAATCTTTAGCACGGGATAGCAAAGGTAAAGTACTCCACTGTATTTTAAACAGGTAACTGTTTAACATTGCCGGTCCGCTTTAATACGCCCCAACCCTGCAGCTCGCCTTTTATTGCCTTATTAAAAGATTTTATTAAAATATAATACATCAATTGCCGGTATACCAACCGCTGCGGAATCATCCAGAGCAGTTTTTTATAATCTTCTTTTTCGAAGGTAAAAGCCAGTGCAGCGCCTGCAATATCCACCACCGAAAAAATAAGATAATATAAAATGATATGACTTAAACTGGCAGGAATTATGCCAAAGCCTGCAGCAATTAAACTGAGTACTAAAATAAGGTCGGCCAGGGGTGCCAGGAAAGGTAATATCATTTGAAACACCAGGATATTGGGCAGGGCCACCATACCAAAGTTTTTATATTTTGGATTGAATACTGCATCCCGGTGTTTCCAGAAACATTGTATAACGCCAAAGCTCCAGCGAAAACGTTGTTTCATAAATTGTTTCATGGTCTCGGGAGCTTCGGTATAAGAAATGGCTTCGTTGCAATTACGTACTAAATAATTATTACGGTGCAGGCGCATGGTCAGGTCGCAATCTTCGGCTAAAGTATCGGTGGTAAATCCGCCGGCCTTAATAATGGCTTCTTTTTTAAAAGCTCCAATAGCACCCGGCACCACGGTAATACAATTCAACAAATCAAAAGCACGCCGGTCAAAATTTTGCGAAGTAATGTATTCAATGCTTTGCCATTTGGTGATCATGTTAATTTCGTTACCCACTTTTACATTGCCGGCAACAGCGCCTACTTCGCCTGGTGGAGATGAGGTGAATTTCTTCATCAGTTGTGATACTGCATCAGATTTTAATTGTGTATCAGCATCAATACACACCACGTATTCGGTATTGGCCAGGTTAATGCCATAATTTAATGCAGAAGCTTTGCCCCCATTTGTTTTGGTATGCACCTGCACGCCTGGAGTGCCTGCAAAAGTATCGCTTACCATTTTGAAGGTACTGTCTTTGCTGCCATCATCAACAAAGATGATATCGAGTGAAGGATAATCCTGCTGTAATAAGTTATTTATGGTACGCACTGCATTTACTTCTTCGTTATACGCCGGTACAATGATGGCTACTTTTGGAAATGAAGTGGGTACTGCAACAGGTAATGCCATGGCCGCTTTCTTTTTTTCTTTATTCATTTGAATGGTAGCGAGCAATGCCATTAAAGCAATCCTGCCAACAGATAAAAAAATACCTACGATAAATAAAGCGAATAAAATATTACTGCCCCAGTAAGTGGCTTCGGCAATAAAGAAATTAAGCGTATTGCCAAAAGAAGAAGGTACTTTAGGCATTACATCATCCCTGGTTTTGCCCATTAAATCTGCCACAGTAGTAAACTTGCAACCTTTCTTCTGAAAATAATCGATGATCCTGGGCAATGCTTCCACGGTGGCTTTGCGGGTATCTCCACCGGCATCATGCAGTAAGATAATATTGGAATTGCCCGACTCTGCCAACCTGATCGTTCTTGCTACAATACTGTCTGCATTTACACCTACTTCCCAATCCGTTGGGTCAATGCTTTCCCCAACGGTAATGTAATTATCTTTTTTACTTCTCGCCAATGGTTCAATCTCTTCATAGGTCTGCGGTTCACTATCGGCGTTATAAGGCGCCCTGAATAAAATGGTGGAGCGGCCGGTAATGGTTTCAATCAATAACCTTGTTAACCGCAATTCCACTTCGGCACGTTCGGGACTCATTTTGGCAATATTGCCGTGAGTAAAAGTATGGTTACCAATTTCAAAACCATCCTTATTGATACGTTGTAGCAAGGGGATATTTTTTTCTCCCTGTAAACCCACAATAAAAAATGTAGCGGGCACTTTCCTGCTTTCTAAAATGTCTAAAATCTTAGGCGTCCATGTGGGATCGGGGCCATCATCAAAAGTGAGGATGATCTTATGGCCCGGGCCGATAGGTGTAGTATCTTCTGCAAATTTTTTATACACATATCCTGATGGCAACTGCACATAGTTTTGTTCAGCAATCAATTGTTCGGTGGTATCAATTTGTAAATTAATTTTTCCTTCCTGGGGCGAATATAAAAAATCCAGCAGCTCACCACCACTTTCGCCAATGGGTGTAGGCTTGGCATTACGGTTAAAAGGAACAACAGAAAGTGTAGTAAAATCAAAAGGCTTTAATTGTAAAGCGTCGTTGCTTAGATCTTTATTGTAGTACACCCACATGCGTGGGTCTTCGCTGCCCATGCGCCATAAAGCTGTGCCGGCTGTTGCATATTCATCGCTGAAACGTAGAATATTAAATGATGTAGCGGCATCTGTAAACCAAACCTCGTGGGTAAATTTTTCTGTTGTACCATCTCTTTCTTTTACCTCTTCTACGTAGCTGTAATGTAAATTATAACTGTCATTATCGTAATCAACAACGGCGTTTACATTTTTTGCTTTATTAATTGCAGTTGCATAAGTAATATCTTCAACACTCTCCACTTTGCCATCTTCATTCAATGTCCAGTCGTAACCATAACCTGCGATGCCTAAAATAATTTTATCACTCTCAATTTTCGCTGCCGTCCAGTCCAATGCTTCTTCAATCCATTTTTGAGCACTTAACGGGCCTGGCATGGTGCCGTTGTTAGACTGGTCATAGGCCATTAAAACGATGTAGTCATTATAAGCAGATAATTTCTCATAATCATAATCATCGTTTTTCACTGCTACATCCATGGTAACCGTCATACCCAATGGATGTAAGGCATTGTACAATTCTTTTTGAAACTGTGTAAGCGGCTCATTGGTCTTTTCAACCAGCTCTTCAAAATCAATATTTATGCCTTGTAGTTTATAAAAAGACAAGGTATCTGCCAATTGTTGAATGATGGCTTTTCTTTTCACACTATCATTCAGAATAACGTGCAACAGTGGTCCATCAAAATCTTTACCCGTACGAAAATTATTGAAGATGGGCATTATCCTCAGCTTTTTTTGTCTCATTACAGCAAGGCCGGCACTGTCTATTCTTGTTTCCAGTTTGTAACTGATCGTATCAATAAAAAACCATTCGGGAAAAATAGTATTTAAGTTATCGCCGTATGCCTGCAGGTTGGGTAATGATGCATTTTGATTCCAGGGCGTATAAAAAGCGGCTCTTATGTAAGGGTTTTTGTTAGCCGTATCTGAATAAAAACGGTTATTGTTTTTTAAAGAATCTTCGATTGTTTTCTTTACGAGAAAGTCTTTAAAGCCTTTGTATTTTTTGTTCTGGCTATGCGCAAAGGTTAATGGTTTGGAGGGATCCAGTGTATTGGCATATTCTCTTGATTCCTGGTTATAATTAGCCGAGGAAGGCACTTTGGCCCATACCAAAGCCAAAATAACTACAACCATCAAAAAAAGGAAGATCATTAAAATAACCCTGAAAGACCATTTTGCTTTTTTCCATCTTGAAGGGCTATTGGTTTGGAATATTTGTCCGGGCTGACTCATACCGCAAAGGTATAACAGCAAAACGTTTAGTGGTAGTTAATCAAAAAAAATGGGGAGTGTGCACTTTATTCCACGTTGTGGAGCAGCATAACCATAAAGTAGTATAAAAAGAGAAGCCCCTGTAGAAACAGGGGCCGTTTACCAAAACTAACTGCTTATGAGAAAATCTTAAATATTTTTATTTTGTGGGTTCTTTTTATAATACGCAAATCAGGTGCCAAAAGTTTTTGTGTCAGTGTTAATGCTTTCTTAAAGCCTGAAAAACATTGATCGTATAACCTGATAACGGGAAAAAGAACTTTTTATTCTGCCTGCTTTACCTCCTTTCTTATTGCGCTCAACTTGTACCTGCAAACTGTAATTAAGACACAAAGTTATTTATTAGGTTTAACCAAAATAAAAAAGCGCCCTGTAAAAAGGACGCTTTAACAATATCTTAATCTTTACTATTTCATAAAACCTTTTATCATGTCCATTAACCCTCCACCACTGCTTTGTTGTGCCTGTGCCTGCTTTGCCCCGCCGGTTATCTTGCTCATAATATCACTTAATTCTACTTTTCCATCTCCATCAGTATCTAAACCGCCCGAAAACTTACCTAATATACCACCCAAATCAAATCCACCTGTACTACCGCCAGATGTACTGCCACCGGTTAAAGAGCTAATGATACTGCCTAAATCAAAGCCTTTATCGTTAGGGTCATTGGTGCGGTTAATTAATTTACCCAGGATGTCGGGAATTAAATTTCCTGCAATACCACTTGCCTGTGCAGGAGCTACTCCGTGATCGTTGGTAAGTTTATTGGTAAAACTGTTGATCATATTACTCACAATCGGGTTGTTGAGCAAGCCACCTGAATTGCCGCTGTTAAACAACGACAGTACGTTTTGTGCGCCACCCCCTGCCAATGTATTTTGTAACTCCTCTGCAACGGTATGCGTGGCAGAAGCTATTACTGCCTCGTTTTGCTCATTGGGAACAGCAGGGTTATTTATTACGGTTTCCTGCGCATTGCCTTTTACCAGGTTGAATAATTCTTCCAGCATAGTTGTATAATTTAACGTGAATTTTTTTTTGCTGAATGAAGGTAATGCGAATTATATAAAAGCAGGTATTTACAACATTAATTCTGTGTAGCTAATTTTTCGGCATTTTCTGCAAACTGTAAAGCATCTAAAAACTCCTGTATTTCACCGTTTAAAACATTGTCCAGGTTATATACGGTAAGCCCGATCCTATGATCCGTAACCCGGCCCTGTGGGAAATTATACGTGCGTATCTTGGCACTTCTGTCGCCGGTGCTTACCAGGCTTTTGCGTAAATGCGAAATAGCTTCCTCTGCTTTTCTTACTTCCTCATCGTACAACTTTGTGCGCAGCATTTCCATTGCTTTTAATTTGTTGCCCAGCTGCGACCGGTCCGTTTGGCACATCACTACAATACCTGTTGGCTTATGGGTAAGAAAAACTTTGGTTTCTACCTTATTTACATTTTGTCCGCCGGCACCACCGCTTCGGGCGGTTTCCATTTTTACATCACTTTCTTTTAATTCAAAATCCACTTCTTCTGCCTCCGGCATTATGGCTACCGTTACTGCACTGGTATGAACACGGCCCTGGCTTTCGGTATTAGGCACGCGCTGTACCCGGTGTACACCACTTTCAAATTTTAAAGTGCCATATACATCATCGCCCACTACTTCAATCTGTACTTCCTTGTAACCGCCAACAGTGCCTTCACTTTCACTTAATAAAGCTGTTTTCCAACCCTTCTTTTCAAAGTATTTTAAATACATCCGCAACAGGTCGCCTGCAAAAAGAGAGGCTTCGTCACCACCTGTTCCGGCACGGATCTCTAAAATGGCATTTTTTTCATCAAACGGATCCTTAGGGATCAGCATCTGGCGCAAACTGGCTTCCAGTTGTGTTTTCTTTTCTTCCAGTGCGGGTAATTCCATTTTGGCAAGCTCACGCATTTCGGCATCATCACTTTTCAACACCTCTTTATTGAATTCAATATCGTCCAGTAGTTTTACGTATTCATTGCGGCCATTCACAATCTTTTCCAGGCTGCGGTATTCTTTACTGATGGCAGCAAATTTTTTATTGTCGCTTACAATTTCCGGATTGGTAAGAGAAACCCCCAGGTTATCGAATCTTCCTTTTATGGCATCTAATTTATCTAACATACTTTTGTCCCGCTAAAAGGGAATTTTTATTTTGCAAACCCCGGTTGTTACCGGGACGGCAAATTTACAATTTATAAGGCATCATTTTGTATAGAAAATTTACAGCCAATAATATTTTTACCGGGCATACACTATTACCGGAAAATAATGTTTTAATTACCAGCGAAACAGGCGTGGTACAGGATATTGTTCCATTAACAGGAGCAGGAGATGGGGTGGAGTTTTTTAATGGTATCATCAGTCCGGGTTTTATTAATGCCCATTGCCATTTGGAACTATCGCATTTAAAAGGCCGCATACCGGAAAAGACAGGCCTGGTAGATTTTGTTTTTAAAATTATTACCGAAAGACATTTTGCTGAAGAAGAGATACTGGCGGCGATTGAAAAAACGGAACAGGAGATGTGGCAAAATGGCATTGTGGCAGTAGGAGATATCTGTAATACAGTACATACGATCCCTCAAAAGAAAAAACAACAATTACGGTACCATAATTTTATTGAAACGGCAGGCTTTATACCGGCATTGGCACAAAACAGGTTTGATCAGTCGAAGGCAATACTGGAGCAATATCGCTCAGCAGGCAAAAAAAATGATCAGCATTCAGCATTCAACATTCAATGTTCAACTTTAACCCCTCATGCCCCTTATTCTGTTTCGCCGGCACTTTTTGAGTTGATCAATGATAACACCGCCAATAGTATCATCAGCATCCACAACCAGGAAACCATTGCCGAAGAAGATTTCATAAAAACCAAAACCGGTGATTTTTTACAACTCTACGATAAACTGGGCATCGATATTTCTTTTTTTAAACCAACAGGCAAAAGCAGTTTACAAAGCTGGTGGCCTTACCTCGATAAAAACCAATCAATAATAACCGTACACAATGTAACAACCACAGCAGAAGATATTGATTTTACAAAACCATCAACCATCAACCATCAAACATCAACCCTGCATTTCTGCCTTTGTCCCAATGCCAACCTCTATATCAGTAATAGTTTGCCGGATGTAAATATGTTGATCGATAAAGAATGTATGATTGTTTTGGGAACTGATAGTTTAGCGTCTAATCATCAACTCAGTATTTTGGAAGAAATAAAAACACTACTTACAAACTTCCCTTCGATACCGTTGGAAACAATGCTCCAATGGGCAACTATCAACGGCGCCAAAGCTTTGCAAATGGATCACGAATTGGGCAGTTTTGAAAAAGGGAAAAAACCTGGTATCGTATTGATTGAAGGAGTAGAAAATCTACAGTTAAATAACAATAGTTTGTCTAAAAGAATATTATAAAACCCCGCAGAAACCACAGAGATTCGCAGAAGAGAAACGCTGCATTTTATCTGCGAATCTTTGCGGTTTCTACGGGAAAATCCTACAGTACTTCATGCAAAATCATCAGTGTTTTCATTTGTCCAAACTCCGGCATATGCAATGCATAATAACTTTGATAGTGCAGCAATAACTGTCGTCTTACCACATGATTTAAATTGAATTCCTCCAGTTCGTGCGGTTGCATCACCTTCAATAATTGCGAAGTGATGAATGCAGGTTCATCGCTGATAAAGTGTGGATGTATCGGCTGGTGATCAATAAAATTTCCTTCCCGCAGGTCTAAAAAACAATTGCGGCTATCATAATTATCTGCCATGCGGAACCCGAAAAAATGGGTGAGTTGCAAAGCAATAAACAAAGGAAAATTAGCCGCCATTTTTTTATTGCTTTTATCTACCTGCAATAAACAGGCTTCACAAAAATCAAACAGGTCGGTATTGGTTTCGGGTTGCTTCAAACATTTTTGCAACAATTCGATGAGATAAGCTGCTATACTATTCTTTACCACGTCGGTCAATACATTTTCGTATAAAAAAGCCCAGCTGAATTCTTTTATCCGTTGCATGCCTTTGTTTTCGGAATGGTATACAATTAGGTCAAGGATAGCCGCTGGTTGAAAATAATTGGCTTTGGCGGAAGCTTTTTTGGAACTGCGCACCCCATTTACCATATAGGTTTGTATGCCGAACAATTCCGTGAATATGGTTACCACCAGGCTGGTCTCTCCATATTTTATGGCTCTTAATACTATACCTTTTGTTTTATGCGTCATACCCCTGCCCCCTGAAGGGGAACTTAGTTTGTGTTAGTATTTAAAAGGGCAAGATACTGAAGATTAAAAGCAGTATTTTAAGTTACTGATTGCCAGTAACAGTTTTTATAATACAGGCTAAATTGGTTTTCTTTGCACAATCATATATCTAAAATCGTAAATCCGAAATCGAAATGTGGAAACAGTTAGGCAATTTTGTAATCAAGAACAGGCTGGTACTTTTAATTGCTTTATTTGCGGCAACGGCTGTAATGGGATATTTTGCCAGCAAAGTAAAACTGAGTTACGAATTTGCAAGGGCCATACCTACAGATAATCCGAAGTACCAGGATTATAAAGCTTTCCGCGAAAGGTTTGGCGATGACGGCAATGTGTTGGTGATGGGTATTAAAACCGATAGTTTTTTTACGCCTTCTGTTTTTTCTGCCTATTATAACCTGCATAAGCAATTAAGAAAAGTACAATATGTAGAAGAGTTGTTGAGTGTTCCTGCTGCCATTGCCCTGCAAAAAGATACCGCCACCGAAAAACTGCAGCCGGTAAAAATATTTACTGATTCCCTTATTGCATCCGGTAATATCGATTCCGCTAAAAATATTTTTCTGAACCTCAGCTTTTATAAATTTAAACTCTACAACCCGGAGGCGCATGCCTATTTAATGGCGGTAAGATTGAATAAGGAAGCCATCAATTCGGAAAAACGCACCAAAATAGTAGCCGATATCAGCAATGAAGTAAAAAAGTTTGAGACGAATACAAAAATTGAAACGCATTTAAGCGGCTTACCCCTCATCAGAACCGTGGTGGGCGACCGGATAAAAAATGAAATGGGCTATTTCCTGGTGGGCTCTTTGGCATTAAGTGCACTGATATTGTTATTGTTTTTCCGTTCTGTAAGTACTGCTTTATTATCGTTAGTGGTAGTGGGTTTTGGAGTGATATGGAGCCTGGGGGTATTACAATTGTGTGGTTATAAAATAAGTTTGCTCACGGCTTTAATTGCGCCATTGGTAGTGGTAATTGGTATTCCCAACTGTATCTATTTTGTAAATAAATACCATACTGCCTACCTGCAGCATAAAGATAAAAACAAGGCCCTGGTAGAAATGGTGAGCAAGATGGGTGTGGTAACCTTGTTCTGCAATATTACAGCAGCCATTGGGTTTGCAGTGTTTGCGCTTACCAAAAGTGCTATCCTTAAAGAATTTGGCGTGGTAGCGGGTATCAGTATCATGATGATATTTGTGATCTCGTTTATATTGTTGCCTGGCGTATTAAGTTATCTGAAAGCTCCCGGGGCCGCCCAAACGAAGTATTTGAATAATGCCTGGCTTACTGCTTTCTTATTGCGGATAGAGCGCTGGGTACTGCAACATAAAAAAATGGTGTATGCTATAACGGCGCTGGTGCTGGCTTTTTCGGTGGCGGGCATATTCAAATTAAAAAACGTAACCTTTATCGTTGATGACTTGCCTAAAACAGACCGGATCTATACCGATCTTAAGTTTTTTGAGACCAATTTTAAAGGAGTAATGCCTTTGGAAATTGTATTGGATACTAAAAGACCAAAAGGTATTTTAAGGTCAACGGTAGACATTGGTAAGATTGCTTTTTTCCAGGACTCATTTTTAGCCAGGCAAAACCATATTGCAAAACCACTGTCGGTAATAGACGGTATTAAATTTACTTACCAGTCCGTAAGTGAGGGCCGGGGAGATTCCACCTATACCTTACCTGCTTTTGGCAATCCATTAAAAGACCTGCATGATAAATTGCGCCAGGTAAACCTGCGTAAAGAAAATAATGAAATGACTGCCGGAGATTCTGCTACTGTAAAACTGGTAGGTTCTTTTGTGGATAGTACCGAACAATACCTGCGCATCAGCATGAGCATGGAAGATATCGGAACCATTGCCTTACCTGCAGTAGTGGATTCTATTAAACGCAATGCCAATAAAATATTAAACGGAATTGACAGTATTGATGTTAAAGATACGGCCAATGCAAACTACAAAATAACGGTAACGGGTACCAGTTCTACTTTCCTGGAGGGCAGTAAGTTTATCGTAAACGGGTTAAAGGAAAGTATCTTCTGGGCCTTCCTGCTGATTTCTGTTTGTATGTTGTACCTGTTTAAATCGCTGCGTATTTTATTGTGTTCGCTGGTGCCCAACCTTATCCCTTTGGTAATTACAGCCGGTATAATGGGCTGGGCGGGGGTAGCGCTCAAACCCTCCACTGTACTGGTTTTTAGCGTGGCGCTGGGTATAGCGATAGACATTACCATCCGTTTTTTGGTCAACTATAAACAGGAGTTGCCCAACTATAATTACGATGTAATGGAAACAGTAAGTGCTACTATAAAAAATACCGGTTTAAGTATCGTATATACTTCTTTGGTACTGATAGCGGGCTTTGTAATTTTTTGTTTCAGTGGTTTTGGCGGAACAAAAGCATTGGGCTGGTTAACTTCTATTACTTTATTTGTAGCTACGTTGACTAATTTGATTTTATTGCCGGTGTTGTTGCTGGGGTCATCTAAAAAGCAAAAAACCGTTTCCGGATAACTTGCGTATCTAAAGTTCAAACAGTAACTTGTCTTCTTTAAAGTATAAATTGTCCATTCGAAAATGTCTTTCGTGAACAATTTATACTTTATTTTGTATTTAATTGTTTAAAGCCTAAAACTAACACACATGAGAAAACTGCTATCAATGCTACTGTTGTTGTGCGCCGCCTTCACTACAACAGAATCAAATGCACAAAACCGCACGATAACCGGTACTATCACAGATAGTAAAGGAAATCCAGTGGTAAATGCATCAGTAATAGTAAAAGGAAGTACTAAAGGAACTACTTCCAATACTGCTGGTGTCTTTTCAATTACTGTTCCGGAAGCTGCCAAAATTCTAATAGTTTCATTGGTAGATATGGTAACCCAGGAAGTTCCAATTACAGGAAATGTTGTAAATGTTTTATTGAAATCAAAAGGAGGCAGCTTGCAGGAAGTAGTTGTTACCGGTTATGGCGCCAGCCGTAAAAGAAGAGATGAAGCCGGAGCTATAACAACAGTTTCTGCCGCTCAATTGGAAAATAAACCAAACCTGTCGGTTGACAAAGGACTGCAGGGACAGGCAGCGGGGGTATTGGTACAATCTAATAACGGTATACCGGGAGGAGCTATTAATGTACGCATAAGAGGTGCTGGTTCTCTTAATGCCGGTAATAGTCCTTTATATATTGTGGACGGTATACAATTAAATACCCGGAATGATGCAGGATTTACTGAATCTAACCCTTTGGCATTTTTAAATCCAGATGATATCCAATCATTGGATGTTATTAAAGATGCTGCCTCTGCAGCTATTTATGGGTCAAATGCAGCAAATGGAGTTGTTATTATTACAACTAAAAAAGGTAGACCGGGAAAGACTAAATTTATGTTCAATACCTACTATGGTCAAAATACGGTACTAAAGAAACTTCAAACAACAAATTCTCAGCAATATTATCAGCTGAGGTTGGAAGCAACCTCAAATTCCGGGGCTTTACCTATCAATACCCTTTCGTCAAAACGTACTGTTTTAACCGAGTTAAGGGTACCCGGGGCTGCTGGTTTTAATGATGCGCAGGCTGATTCAGCAGCAGCTGCATTACCTACTTATGATTGGCAGGATGCTGTATTCAGAACCGGCAACATAAAAAATTATGAATTAAGTGCAAGTGGCGGTAATGAAAAAACAACTTTCAGGATATCGGCAAATATTACAAAACAAAGTACCACGATTACAAAGGCTGATTTTAGCAGGGCAGGTTTAAGAGCTGACATAACTAATAAAGCTACAGATAAATTAACCTTTGGTTCATCCTTAAGCTTAAGCACATTTAATCAAAATGCACCTTTTGCTGTATCGGGATCGTTTTTAGGTAACCCTGCTTTTTCTGCTGCGGGTATTATACCAGCTTTTCCTATTTATAATGCCGACGGTACTTATTATGGAGTGCCGGGGGCTGCAATTGCAAACCTGGGTGGTACATTAAATCAAAACATTGTTCAGGTAAATGACTATAACAGTGGTTTTAACAGAACGAATCAACTGGTGGGTAATTTTAACCTGGATTACAAAATAAATAACTGGTTATCTTTTAGGGCTTTTGCCGGAATTGACTATCGCCTGGTACAGGGTAAAAGCGTTCGTGATGCAAGAACAGCAGATGGATTTAACTTTAAAGGAAACGTAAACGTGCAAAGTAACTGGAATACCAATATCAATAGTTATGGAACTTTAAATTTTAATAAAGCAATAGGGGACAAGCACAAAATTGACGCACGAGTAGGTTATGAATACCGCCAGGAAAATAATGCGTCTATTACTGCAAATGGACAAGGGTTTCCCACTTACCAGTTCACCTCTTTACAAAATGCAGCAACGCCCGCATCAGTAGGTGAATTTTTTACCGGCTTCAGAAGGAATGCAGTATTTGGAGATTTAAATTATAATTATAACAGTAAATATATTTTAGGCCTTGTTGGCCGTTATGATGGGTCTTCAAGATTTGGTAGCGGAAATCAATATGGTTTATTTTATGGTGTAAAAGGAGCATGGAATATAGACAGGGAAAATTTCCTGACAAATTCTAAAACCATTTCTGCATTAAGATTAAGACTGAGCTATGGATCAACCGGTAACGACCAGATTGGAAACTTTGATGCATTAGGCTTATTTGGGGGTGGCGGTATTTATAACGGCGGAGCAGGTATTGCCTATTCTCAATTAGCAAATCCTAATTTAAAATGGGAAACTACAACCCTTTCAAATGTAGGGCTTGATTTAGGACTATTTGATAATAGGGCAAATATTACAGTGGAAGTTTATAATAAACAAACTAAAGATGTGCTGATAAATTTACCACTTCAATCTACCACTGGTTTTACTACTATTGCGTATAACATAGGTAAAACTGAAAATAAAGGAATTGAAGTGGAACTAAAAGGTGATGTGATACAGTCCAAAAGAGCCGGAGGATTTAACTGGAATGTGAACTTTAATTTTGCCTATAATGCGCAAAAAGTGAAATCATTATATGGCGGTAACGAAATCCTTCCAGGTGACCCAACTATCAGGGTGGGTGAACCAATCAGCGTGGCATTTACACAAAGATATGCGGGTGTTAATGCTGCAACAGGGAGAGCAATGTGGTTAGATACTTTTGGTAATCTTACTTATTTGGTACAACCAAGAGACAGGGTAGTTATAGGACCAACTTTGATGGCACCTTATTATGGAGGATTGTCTAACACGTTTACTTATAAAGGCTTTTCTTTAAACGTTCTTTTTAACTATGAATATGGCAGGTATTCAACTGATGGCCAGATCAATTTTCTACGTGAATCCTCAGGGCGTATTAATTTTCTTACAGACATATATGACAACAGGTGGACAACACCTGGCCAACTTACATCTGTACCCAGGATGAATTTAAGTACCGAAGCCAAAAGTTCGGGATCTGCAACCGGTAGCCGCACTTTATTTAAGGCAGATTATATCCGTTTAAGGAATTTAGAACTGGCTTATAATTTCCCGGCAGAAACAATTTCAAAACTTAAATTAAATAGTGCAAGATTTTATGTGCAGGGTACCAATCTTTGGACTTACAGTGACTGGTTTAGTTATGATATAGAATTTGTTGGCGTATCTACAGGAATTATACCACAAACACGAAATGTAACCGTGGGAGTTCAAATAGGCTTTTAATAAAATTATCATCTTAAACTTATTATAATGAACAAATATATTTTTAGAAGTTTTGCCTTTTGTTTTTTTACAGTAACCATAATCAGTTGTAAAAAACAATTGGAAATTGCGCCAAGGCAATCAATTGATGCAAGTACTGCACTTAACTCCAAAGATGCTATTGAAGCTTCCATAACAGCAATTTATGCACGTTTTAAAAGTGCAAGGATTTATGGCCGCGATTTAATTGCCGTATCCGAAGCACTTTCAGATAATGGTTTCGCAACAAATAAATCAGGCAGGCTTTTACCTGAAGCCCAAAATAACCAGGGCGCTACTTTTACCACTACCATCTGGACAAGTGGTTATGGTGGTATAAATCAAATCAACCTTACTTTAGAAGCGATTCCTAAGTTAGCAGGTGTTACAACTGTTGAGTCAGATAGATGGCAGGGACAACTTTATTTTCTTCGTGCACTTTCTTATTTTGAAATGATGAAAGCCTATGCATATATTCCCGGTGCTGTGGTAACTCCACAAGACAGGGGAGGTGTACCTGTCATAACAAAAGGCATAGAAACTGCTGATTTTGCACTTTCATTTTTACCCGCACGTCCACCAATTGCTGACGTATACAAACAGATTGTAGATGATTTTACAATAGCTAATACAAAATTGCTTAATACTGCAGCGGGTGTAGCAACAAGTGTGGCGAGTAAAGCTGCAGCACAGGCAATGCTGGCAAGGGTAAACTTATATACAAAAAATTATAGCGAAGCGAAGCGCTGGTCAGATTCCTGTATCACATTAGTAGGCAGCCGTCTCACAACAACTGCAAACTATGTATCGGGCTGGCGTGTAGAACATCAGCCTGAAGCATTGTTTCAAATACGTTTTGCTACTGCAGCAGAAAATATCGGCGTTAACGAATCTATCCAAACCTCATTTACCACTTTAGTTACACCCGGTAATACAACAGTTACCGGAGGATTTGGCGATTTGGTACCTACTTTAACTTTATTGACTGATCTGGGTATTACATTAACGGGAGGTATGACAACAGCTAATTTTGCTTTACCCGCTTCCGTTGCAACCAGGAATACAGATGTACGTAATTTAATTTTCGAGCCGGGGACTTCCGGAAGGGGAAATGCGAAAGTAGAGTGTACAAAATTCCTTGGAAGAAGCGGGGCTATAAATTTAGATAATGTTCCTGTAATCAGGATTGCTGAAGTGTACCTGATAAGAGCAGAAGCACAGTCAACAGCCGGCTCTTCTGTTTTAAACCTTACCAATGCGTTGGCCGACTTAAAAGCTATAAAGTCAAGAAGGTATACAGATTATACAGGGTCAGCACAGGAAGTTGCGGACAATGCTGCTACACAAGCGGTTTTATTGGATGAGATTCTTCGCCAGCGCCGTATAGAACTTGCTTTTGAAGGACAAAGGTTTTTTGATCTGAAACGTCTTGGAAAAGACCTGATTAAAGCGCCTCATTATAACACGGTTGCTTTTACAGATACCAGGATATTGGCTCCAATTTTACAGGCTGATGTAGATGGTAATCCAAATCTTAAACAAAATCTTGGCTATTAAAATAAAATAATAAACATGAAAAAAAATATTATAACATCTATCATATTAGCGCTGTTCTTTTTTACCGGCTGTATTAAAAATGACCCTGTCATTGTTTCTGCCGCTTTAGCTGAATTTGATGCTACTGCCTTAAATGCAAATGCTGCAGGATTAACCTATCCGATACTGGGACGCAATCCCGGGTATGGAAGAGTAGCGAATACTACAGATTCTACATTACGCAGGTATGCTCAAATTATAAGATTAAGGGTAAATTTAGTTGGCCCACAATCAGCCCAGGATGAAACTGTCGGGTATGATTTATTTACTACTTTACCCATTACTTCTTTCTCAATGCCGGCTACAATCACCGGGCAAACTCCTGCTGCTGCTGCTGCAACACTTAATGTAAGCCTCGCAACTGCCGGCACTGATTTTACAGCCTTGAGTGGAAAATTAACCATCCCTAAAAACAGTTCATTCGGATACCTGGAATTGCCAATTTTGGCAAAATCAGGTATAGCAGGTGAGGGTAAGTTTGTTGGCTTTACATTAAATAACTCAGGAACTATAAAAGCATCTGTAAACTATAGCCAGTTAGGTTTAGTAATAGATCAACGTTAAATAATTAAATTGTCAAGGTAAAAAAAATGCGACTACAAAATAGTCGCATTTTTTTATTTTATCAGAGATTTAAACCATATGTGTAGTTCATACAACTACATCATAATTTATCTAAATACATTTACCTGATTACCATTAAAAGCAGCTAAATACCTAATCAAATTGTCCTTTAGTATTAATAATTTAATATTGTAGATTATCTTTGTTCTAACATTAAAACTAATATGCAAATGAGAAAACTGATCTTAACCTTGTCAGGGGCTTTATTCTTATGGATGAATGCTGCTGCACAAAGTTCACTTGTTACAGGAAAAGTAACCAGTGAAAAAAACGCACCACTGGAAGGTGTAACCGTTGTTTCTTCCGACGGTAAGTATGCCACACAAACTGATAAGGAAGGTAAGTATAGCCTTTCAATACCGGCAACAGTTAAAACACTCACTTTTACTTTTATCAATTATCAAACGGTAATTAAAAGCGCCAAATCGGGTGTAGTAAATGTTACGATGACATTATCTGACTCCAAACTGGAAGAAGTGGTGGTTGTAGGGTATGGTACACAACAAAAAAGAGCATTTACCGGCTCCGCTTCCAAAATCGATGTTAAGGAATTCTCCACTTTATTAACACCATCTATCGATAAGCAACTGGCAGGAAGAGCAGCAGGTGTTCAGGTAACTACATCGGGTGGTTTAGCCAATACGCCTGCCGTGATCAGGATCCGTGGTATTCAATCTATAACCGGTAATAACGGCCCATTGATTGTTGTAGACGGTACGCCTATTATTACGGGTAACCTGGCTTTTGCTACCAACTCCAATGCATTGGGCGATATCAACCCTTCAGATATTGAAAGTATTGATGTATTGAAAGATGGATCTGCTACTGCTATTTATGGATCAAGGGCTGCAGCAGGGGTAATATTGATCACTACCAAAAAAGGAACAAAGGGCAGATCTAAAGTAACTTATGATGGAATCGTTGGTTACAGCAGCCCGCTTAAAAAATTCGAATTGCTTAATGCAGCAGAATTTGTAACCATCGCTAACGAAAAACTGACCAATGCAGGCCTGGCAGCAAGAGCAGGAGTAAATACTACTGCTCCATCTTATGATACAGACTGGCAGGACCTGGTGATGAATAAAAATGCCGCAAACCAAAGTCACACGATTAGTTTACAGGGCGGAAGTGATAAAACAACCTTCTATTTTTCTGCTAACTATAACGATCAAAAAGGTATCGTAATCAGCAATTACAACAGGGCTTACAGGATCCGTATGAACGTGGATCATGAAATGAATAAATTTGTAAAATTCGGTAATAATTTATCGGTTAGCCGCCAGCAGGATGGTGATCAGAATAACGGGTCCAATTCATTGGGTGGTGCTATTGCTTCTTCATTACGTTTATTACCCAATGTATCTCCTTACTTAGCTACAGGATGGGACGGGTATAATATTACATATAGCCCAACAGGTACCAGTACCAACTCTATGTTTATCGGCCCCAATTCTCAAAGCGTAGACGATAACTTTTTCAACGTATTATATACTATGAAGAAGAACAAATTGTATTCTGATAAATACAGGTTTATTGACAATGCCTATATGGAATTGTCGCTGCTTAAAGGATTAAAATTCCGTAGCCAGGTGGGTATTGATATGTTTAATGATTATAGTTATACCGGGCAGAATCTTTTTCATGGTGATGGATACAGTGTAGGAACTTCCAATAATTCCGATTTTAATATTTTAAGATTGGTATGGTCGAATGTATTGAATTATAATAAAACAATTAAAGGTCACAGCTTCTACCTTACAGCAGGACATGAATCTCAAACAGAAACCGCCAAATCATTGTCAGCAAACGGCGGTTCTTTAACTGATCCATTCTTTGTTGCAGAAAACTATATCTCGGGATCAGGAACGTCTAATACCATCAACGGTACATACGATGTTAGAAATGGTTTTCTCTCGTATTTTGGCAGGTTCAATTACGATTATAAAAATAAATATTTCTTACAGGCAAGTATCAGGAGAGATGGACAAAGTGCATTGGCTCCAGGCCATAAATATGGTAGCTTCCCCGGTTTTTCTGTTGGATGGAGACCATCTGAAGAAAATTTCTGGAACAAACGTTATATCAATGAATTAAAAATAAAAGCTTCTTACGCAAAAGTGGGTAACCAGGTGGGCGGCTACCCTTACTTAACTAATTTTGGTGCCCGTAACTACGGAAACCTTGGTGGCCTTGGCCCGATTGGTGTAGGAAATCCTGACCTGTCATGGGAAACAAGTGCAAAATATGATGTAGGTGTTGAAGTGGGCATATTGAAAGACAGGATCACTTTTACTGCTGATTATTTCTTAAATGATGTTGACAATTTGATCCTGGATGTACCTCAGCCATTAAGTGCAGGTATCCCCGGATCAATTGATCTAAACGGCGGTACGATATCTCAGAACATAGGTAAATTACAAAATAAGGGTATTGAATTGTCTTTGAACTTCGGTATCATAAGAGCTAAGGATTTTACATGGGACTTAAATGTAAACTACTCCAACGTACAGAACGAAATTAAATCATTGTATAATGTAGGTGGGGTACCGGTAACGCAGATTCCCAACGGTAACTACAATGTGATCCAGGTAGGAGACCCGATCAATATACTTTGGGGTTATCGTTCTGCAGGTGTAAATAGTGCTAATGGAAATCCATTGTTCTATAAAGCAGATGGTTCACTGGTGCAACTGAACCTGTCAAGGATCACTGGCTTTACAACAGGTAGCTTTTATGTAGCCGCGGATAAAGCTGCCGGGCTGGGCGCTGCCGCAAGTTTAACTGCTGCTGATAAAGCAAATTTAGGTACGTCTACTCCAACTTATTATGGTGCATTTACCAATAGTTTCACTTACAAGGGTTTTGGACTGGATATCATGTTCCGTTACTCTGGTGGTAATAAGATCATGAACTACACAAGGCAGGAAGTTATATTTAACCAGAGTTTCCAGAATAATGGTAAAGAAATCCTCGAAAGATGGACCACTCCGGGCCAGCAAACAGAAGTACCCAAATTGTACTACGGCCAGGCTGCCAATACCAATCAAACTGCCAGTGCCTTGTCCAGGTTTGTAGAAGATGGTTCTTATATCAGGTTACAAAATTTATCCTTAAGCTATACTTTCAAAGGATCAAGTCTGGAAAAAGCAACTAATGGCTATGTTAAATCAGCAAGGTTTTTCCTGCAGGGTCAAAACCTGTATGTGTGGTCAAAATATAAAGGAGCCGATCCGGATAACGTTAGTACACTTGGTGTAGATGCGGCGGTGTCTCCACAGGTACGTAATATGTCATTAGGCCTTTCGGTAAGCTTTTAATAAAAATACTAACTTAATAATATTTAAAGAATACAATTATGAATAAAATAAAACTGGGATTAGTATTGTGTCTTTCCCTGCTTTTTAGTTGTAAAAAAGTGTTGGACACTGCTCCCTATAGTTCATTAACCGACGTAAGTGCTTTTACCACCGCGTCTAAATGTGCCCTGGTATTAAACGGTGTGTATGATGCAGCGCAAGGTGATTATTATGTAACCGGAACCACCGAAAACAGGGGGTATCCATTTGGTGCCGCAAATATCTACCAGTCTGATTCACGTGGAGAAGACCTGGTAAATATCCAGGCATTTTTACAGATTACCTACCAGGGTACTTATAATTCCACTTCTGCCAACTGTGTTGCTATGTGGAAAGGTTTATACGAATTAATTAACAAAGGTAATGTTGCTATCGCAGGGTTTAGAACAGCTGGAGGTTCAGGCGTTATATCGGCAGCAACTGCAGCTCAATATGAAGCAGAGTGTCGCTTTTTAAGAGCAATGGCACATCACGAAGGGTTGTTAATGTTTGCCAGGCCTTACCTGGATAACAATGGAGCTGCATTAGGCATTCCATGGAGGGATTTTCCAATCAATACTATTGAAGCAGCAGCATCCATTCTTACTATTCCAAGAATGAGTGTCGGCGGAGTGTATGCAAAAATATTGGAAGACCTCGATTATGCAGAAGCCAATCTTCCTGCAGCAAGCGGAGGTATCAGTTACAGAGCAACCAAGGCTGCAGCAATAGCATTGAAGATGAGAATTAAATTGCATAAAGGTGACTGGGCAGGAGTGATAACCGAAGGTGCAAAAATTGTTCCTACGGCAGCGATCATTTATCCTATAGTTCCTACTGCTGTAATTTCTCCGATAGGTGGATATGCGTTAACAGCGTCACCTCTTGGCCCATTTGTTAATAATAATTCCGTTGAAAATATATTTTCTATAAAGAATGATCCTGTAGATGCACCAAGTACAAATGGCGGTCTATCAAGATTATTAGGAGCAGCTAATTTAGGTGGTAGAGGTCTGGTTTCAATTTCTCCTGTTATTTATAACAATCCAGGTTGGCTATGTGATGATAAACGCAGAGATACCGCTACATTTGGTATACCTGCAAATACCGCAAATGTATTGTTAGTCAGAGGTACAAACAGCGCCGGAACTCTTAGTTTATTTACAACCAAATACAGGGATTATCCCACTTACGGAGATTACGCACCGCAAATACGCTATGCAGAAGTACTGTTAACATTGGCTGAAGCTGAAGCTAGAAATAATGCTGCTATAAGCCAGCGTGCTATAGACCTTTTAAACGTGGTGAGAAATCGTTCACTTGCATCACCAACTACTCAGCAATATACTATCGCCAGTTTCGCTAACCAGGTAGCTTTGGTAAAAGCCATCTTATTGGAAAGAAGGATTGAACTGTTAGCAGAAGGAAGACGTTGGGGTGATATCAGCCGTTTGGCAACTGATGCCAATTATACAACAGGCGGTATCCCTGCCAAGGCCCTGAACGGAACTGTAGGTTTGGCTACTTTTGTTTGCGGGGCTGGTTACACAGCTGGCCAGGCAGCCATACCATACGCCGATTATCGCTTTATATGGCCTATCCCTGCTTCTGAAGTAGTGGCTAATCCCATAGTAGTACAAAATCCCCTGTATTAATTATTACCGGGTACATATAACTTAAAAGGCTGGCTCAATTTGAGCCAGCCTTTTAAGTTATATCCTTGTGGGTTTATAAGAAGAATGATGATTTTTAAAGCATATGACCTTTACTGCTTTCATAATCACCAACCACCTACTTTCTATTTCAACACCTCTGTCAACTTACTTACCAAACCTTCACCTCTTAATCCCGTAGCGATTACTTTGCCTTTGGGATCAACCAATACATTGTAAGGGATACCGTCCAAACCGTATAAAGGTACCGCGGCACTTTTCCAGTATTTTAAATCGCTGATCTGCGTCCAGGTTAGATGATCATCATTAATGGCTTTTAGCCAGGCCACTTTATCCTGGTCGAGGGATACACCCAATACCGTGAAATTTTTATTCTTAAACTGGTTATAGGCAGCTACCACATTCGGGTTTTCGCCGCGGCACGGTCCACACCAGCTGGCCCAAAAATCTATCAATACATATTTGCCTCTTAATTTACTTAAAGAAAATGGCTGATCATTAACATCATTCATCGTAATATCAGGAGCCATGCTGCCGATCTGTACGGTTTGCTGTGGCTGTTGTTGTTGTGCCTGTTGCTGCTGCTGGATCTTTTGCTGCTGGCTGGCCAGTTCCTGTTTTACAAAATTGGTAACCGTTATAATACCGTTATGCGTTGAAAAACGTTGCGACAGTTTTTGCAAAGGAAGCGGCAATTGTGCCAGGCCGGCGGGAGGTGCAGTAGCAGTAAATAAAGCGACCGCCGGGCTTTTTGCTGTATCCGCATATTGCAGGTTGAATTTTAATAAGCCCTCTTTTACGCTGTTGAAACTGGTTTCCGTAGCAATAAGCGTACTATCCGTGGGCTGGGCGCCGCCTTGCTTTAGTTGCGATAAAGAAGCATATAACTCCTGTATCTTTCTCATCACACTATCGTTGTTGGCAATAAATCTTTTTAAAGAGCTATTGGCAGGAGAAGCAAAAGAAGGGCCGTCCAAACTCATGTCGTTCAGGTCGGCAGTAAAATTGATATTGCTGATATCGTTGATGAACAAAAAACCATTATTTACTTTTTCCAGCTTGATGCGGTAAATACCTTCCTCGCTGGAAAGCCCGTTTAGTATGAATTTTCCGTTCTTAATTTCAGCCGTATCAATTACTTCAGGATCTCTCTGGCCAAAATACAATTCTTCCAGGTAAACTTTTTGATCAGGCGCATTTTTCAGTTGCCCGTTTACAGTGAATTTCCCTTTTTCTGTTGCATTGTTGCAGGCTAATAATGTGGCTGCAATAAAAGAACAGTACAATAATTTTTTCATTCGGTATATATTTAAAAACGATTTCTTATAGCAATAACGATTATCAATTCAGTTTTTCGGCCAGTAATTTATTTACTACCTGCATATCGGCTTTGCCCTTGCTTATTTTTTTTACTTCTCCGGCAAATAAACCAATCAACCCTTTTTTGCCGCTTTTATATTCTTTTACTTTATCCGGCATTTTTGCAATGGCTTCATCTACCCAGGTTTCTATTGAGCCGCTATCGCTTTCCTGCAATACGTTTAAAGCGGTAGCAATTTGTAAGGGCTCTTTTTTAGGATCAATGATCAATCCATTAAAAACTTTGGTAGATGCATTGCTGAAATTAATGGTGCCGGCATCAACCAGTTCAATTAAACCGGCAATTTTAGCTGCGGGTAAAATGAAATTACTGATATCCACCTGGTGATCGTTCAGGTAACTTTTTACCGGGCCTAATAACCAGTTTGCTGCGGCTTTATAATTCGTTGTCTGTTGTATTATTGCTTCAAAATAATGTACAGTATCCTTATCACTGCAGATTACAGCCGTATCATAAGCCGATAAGTGCAATTGCTCCTGGTATTTTTTTCCCAATACTTCCGGTAAAGCGGGTATGCTTTCTTTTATTGCCTGCAAAAAATCGGCTGTAATATGAAAGGGGGTAAGATCGGGCTCCGGAAAATAACGGTAATCATCTGCTTCTTCCTTACTGCGTAAAGAAAAAGTATTATTGTTATCCGCATCAAAACTCCGGGTTTCCTGGATGATCGTTTCGCCTGCTTCGGTAATATCGATCAACCGCTCCACTTCAATCTCGATGGCTTTTTTTACATTACGGATGCTGTTTAAATTTTTTACTTCTACTCTTGTTCCCAGTTTGGTTGCTCCTTTTAAACGGATAGAAATATTGGCATCACAACGCATGCTGCCCTCTTCCATATTGCCATCGCAAATGTTCAGCCAGCGTACCAGTTTTCTTAATTCGGTAATGTAGGCAAAGGCTTCATCGCTGCTGTGCAGGTCGGGCTCGCTTACAATTTCCAGCAAACAAACACCGGCGCGGTTAAGATCGATGGAAGTATAATTTTCATCCACATCATGCAGGCTTTTGCCGGCATCTTCTTCAATATGTATGCGGTTGAGTAAAATATTTCTTTCGCCTGCGGCAGTCTTTATTTTTACGAAACCATTTTTACAAATAGGCGTAGTATGCTGGCTCACCTGGTAACCCTTGGGCAAATCCGGGTAGAAATAATTTTTACGGGCAAAATAATTGTGCTGTTCAATATCGCAATGCAGGGCCAGTCCTAATTTTATAGCATACTCAATTGCCTTGCGGTTCATTTTGGGTAAAGTACCGGGGTGCGCCAAAATAATTGGACTGATATTAGTATTGGGTTCAGCACCAAATGCCGCACTATCGCCACTAAACAATTTACTGTTGGTCAATAACTGGGCATGTACTTCAAGCCCGATCACTACCTCGTATTTATCAAAATTTTTCACGGGGCAAAGGTAAGCCAATAGTTAAAAGGTTGAAAGTTAAAAGTTGAAGGTTTAGCCGGATGCCCGGAAGTAAACAAAGCACTAATGTTTTAAAATAAAAGTGCCCCCAAATATTGGGGGCACAGCTGTTGCACATGGCTCGTACTTTATAAATTAGCAGTCTTTAATTTTTTAGGGATCTTAATATCAAAGCTCATTTCTGTACCATTGCGTTTTGCTTTGATGGTATAGGCAGATTTTTCTGCGTTTTCCTGTAGCTGTTCTCTTGCTTCATCTGTATTGGTTACTTTTTTACCACCGATCTCTGTAACCACATCATCTTTTTTAAGTCCTGCTTTTTCGGCGGGAGAATCTTTATCGGTATCCAATACCTTAACGCCATTGCCTTCTTCAGTATCCTGTATTTTTAAACCCAGTTTCTGGCGGGGGAAAATATTAAATCCATTTACCGAACCCAGGTTATCAAATCCTTTGAATGCATCGTCATTCCATAGTTGTACATTGGGCATAGAACGAAGATCACCGCCCTGCGCCCTTGGTGTACGGGGTAAAGAGAAAGAACGTACGTTACCGTTAGGTCCTGCAAAAGAATACGCCATTGATGATTTGGTTTCGCCCAATACTGCCTTGGAAGATTTTTCCTTGCCATCACGTTTGTAATACACTGTTACTTCATCTTTTGGTTTAAATGAGCGTACCACTTCGGATAAAGATTCAGGATCATCTACTTTTTTGTCATTGATCTTTGTAATGATATCACCTTCTTTTAAACCTGCTTTTTCAGCAGCACTTTCCTTGCTCACTTTGGTAATAACCGCACCATCCGTTTTTTTATCATTATTATCCTCATCAGCATCATTGGTAGTTACACCTAAAAATGCGCTGCTGCCACCGGCTAAACTACCGGTTAAAGGGCCGTTGAAAGCAATATCCATATCGTCGGGAGAAAACGAAAAGTTGTTGTGGCCATCCCAGATCTTAATATCCCTCTTATTAATGGTAATATCACCATCTTTAAACTCGCTGATAGGTTTACCGTTAATCGTTACCAGGTCGCCTTTAATTTCCACGGTGATCTTAGTGTCTTTATCTCCTTTTTTGCGGATGATGATCTCCTGGGTTTCTTTCTTTTCCTTCTTCTCCTTCTTTTCTTTCAATTCCTTTTTCTCCGCCTGTTCTTTCTGCTCCGGCTTTTCATCCTGCGCCGATGCGGTATAACTTAATGTGCTAAAACCCACTACAGCCGCAAGCAATAATAATTTCTTCATGACTTTATATTTTATGTACGAAATGTTTAGTAGGTCAAATGTAGGTAGTTTTTCTGAATTACGAAATCTTTCGCAGATAATTTTTTTGCTTTAACAATCTTTTAGATTTTCGCCTGTAGCGAAAGGGGTAGCCACGGATTACACGAATTAACACGGATGAAATACAAGACTGTGTGGAAACACGCCCTGAATCCTGTGAACGTTTTGTTTGTGAATCTTTTTTTGTTCACACATAAAACGTTCACACCGACAAAAAGCTTACACTGCAGGGCCCGATTGTATTCACTTTAAATTGGTGATACAATATGTTTTTACCGGACAGTCATCCACCACATCCTCTTTTATAAACTGCATCCCGATCTTTTCCAGGATCTTCAGGGAGGCGATATTATTGATATGCGCCATACCGCTGATGGTTTTTAACTGAAGATGATGTAATCCATGATCGACAGTATGTTTTGCGGCTTCACAGGCATAACCCTTACCCCAGTATGCCGGGATAAAGCGATAACCAAGGTCGATCTCTTCCCTTTCGGGCAGGTATTTTAAACCGCACCAGCCAATAAATTCATTAGTGTCTTTTAAAAATGTGGCCCAGCGGCCCAGGTTATTCTTGTATTGAGGAAAGATGATGGTATTTAAAATCTCTGTAGCATGGGCTTCATCTTTTAACATGGGCTCGTGCAGGTATTGCAAAACTGCCGGGTCGCTGTTTAAACGCAATACCAATTCGGTATCGGCTAAGGTAAACTGGCGAAGGTATAAACGGGGTGTTTCAAAAATAATATGCATGTTGTACAGGGAAGCTCCAGCTTCCATTTTTTAAAAGCCGGAAGCTGGAGCTTCCGGTTACAATAAAGACTTCACCTTTTCAATCACTTCTTTCAAATTACTGATATCCTGTCCACCGGCTGTAGCTAAATTCTTTTGTCCGCCGCCACCGCCTTTTATCAACGGGGCGATATGTTCTTTAATGATCTTACCCGCATCTAAATTTTTTGCGGCTACAACTGTATCGCTTATCCCGACAGCTACAAAGGGTTTGCCGTCAATATTGGCGCAAAGCACCGCCACATGATCGTGTAATTTATTCTTCAGGTCAAAACATAATTTCTTCAAGGCATCGGCACTGCTTACTTCAATGATGGCACCAATAAAAGTAACATTGTTGATGATCTCATCTTTTTGCAATAACTCATTACGGATGATCACCAGTTGCCTGGCTTCCAGGGCTTCAATATGTTTTTTTAAGGAAGCATTTTCGGTTTGCAGGTTCTCGATCGACTTACTGATTTCCTTCGGGTTCTTTAATAAGCCGCTGATCACATTCATTTCAGTAAATGTGCTATTCACCAATGCTTCTGCTGCTGCGCCACATACCGCTTCAATCCTTCTTACCCCAGCTGCTACGGCACCTTCGCTCTTAATCTTAAACAATCCCAGTTCACCTGTACTGCCTACATGTGTACCACCGCATAATTCAATAGAATAACCCGGATCTATCATTACCACCCGGACAATATCGCCATATTTTTCGCCGAACAAAGCCGTAGCGCCTAAAGCAATCGCTTCGTCCTTTTTCATTTCCTTAATTACTACCGGAATATTTGCTCTTATCTTTTCGTTCACTAATTTTTCTACTGCGGTAATTTCTTCATCGGTCATTTTTGCAAAATGAGAAAAATCAAAACGCAACTGTTCTTCATTATTTAAACTTCCTTTTTGCGCTACGTGCGTGCCTAATACAGTACGTAATGCGGCATGCATTAAATGGGTTACACTGTGGTGCACCGTAATTTCATGCCGTCTTTTTTCATCCACTGTTGCAATTACGTCGCCGCTTAAATCAGCAGGTATGTTTGCTGCAAAATGAATAATGAGGTCGTTTTCTTTTTTGGTATCTACAATGGTGAATGGTGAATGGTGAATGGTCAATGTTCCACTGTCACCCACCTGCCCGCCGCTTTCGGCGTAGAAGGGAGTAGTATCCAAAACAACCTGGTACAATTCTTTTCCTTTACCACTTACTTTTCTATACTTCACTACTTTACTTTTTGTTTCCAAAGTATCGTAACCTACAAATTTTGAAGAAGGAATATCATTTACAATAACCCAGTCTTCTGTTTCCAAAGCGGTTGCGGCGCGGCTGCGGTTTTTTTGCTGCTGCATTTCTTTTTCAAAACCGGCTTCGTCAACACTCAGGTTATTTTCAGAAGCGATCAACCTGGTTAAGTCGATCGGGAATCCAAACGTATCCAGTAATTCAAAAGCCGCTGCACCACTGATGATCTTAGTTTGCTGTGATTGCTTCATCACGTCATCAATGGTTTTTAAGCCATTGGATAAGGTTCTCAAAAACGCTTCTTCTTCTTCCTTAATTACCTTGCTCACAAAATCCAGTTGCTGTTTCAGTTCAGAAAAAACGTCTTCAAACTGGGTGGCAATAACCGGCAGCAATTGGTGCAACAAAGGCTGCTTGTAATCCAGGTAAGAATAATAATAACGAGCCGCACGGCGAAGGATACGGCGTATCACGTACCCGGCACCGGTATTGGAGGGTAATTGACCATCAGCAATGGTAAATGATATCGCACGGATATGATCTGCCAATACACGGAATGCAATACTTTCTTTATCATCGCCGGCTTTATATACTTTATTTACCTTCTTACTTATAGCTTCAATAGTGCCCGTAAAAATATCTGTATCGTAATTACTTTGTTTTTTCTGGATCACTCTTACCAATCGTTCAAAGCCCATTCCTGTATCTACATGCTGTGCAGGTAAAGGTTCAAGACTGCCATCTTTTTTCCGGTTGAACTGCATGAACACATTATTCCATATCTCAATCACCTGCGGATGATCGTTGTTCACCAGGGTTTTTCCTGCTACGGCTTTTCTTTCTTCATCGGTTCTGCAATCCACGTGTATTTCTGTACAGGGTCCGCATGGCCCGGTATCACCCATCTCCCAGAAATTATCTTTTTTGTTGCCTAACAAAATCCGGTCTTCCGCAATTACTTTTTTCCATTCATTATAGGCTTCTTCATCTTTGGGTAAATTCTCTTTGGTATCACCTTCAAAAATGGTCACGTATAAACGGTCCTTATCCAGTTTATATACTTCAGTCAGTAATTCCCAGCTCCATGCAATGGCGTCTTTTTTAAAATAATCGCCAAAGCTCCAGTTGCCCAGCATTTCAAACATGGTATGATGGTAAGTATCCACGCCCACTTCTTCCAAATCGTTATGTTTGCCGCTTACACGCAAACATTTTTGTGTATCTGCTGCTCTTGTATAAGGTGCAGGTTTATTGCCCAGGAAATAATCCTTAAACTGGTTCATGCCCGCATTGGTGAACAAAAGGGTAGGGTCATTCTTTACTACAATAGGGGCCGAAGGCACAACAGTATGGCCTTTTGATGCAAAAAAATCGAGAAACTGCTGTCTTATCTCCGCACTTGTACTCATATACGACTATTATTGGGTTGATTTTTGTTATGTAACGGGCTATATTTGTACACTTTTGTACAACGGCTGCAAAGGTAATAAAACGGCTTCAAGCCACAAGCTATAGCTAAAACAGCTTATCTTAAGCAGCCTGAACAACAACAAAACCCCCTTATACAACGTTTTCTCTTCTGAGAATAAAGCATGAAAAAAATTAAATATTTCTATAACACCAATACACTTCGTTATGAGAAGCTGGTAACCCCCTTGCGGGTAAAACTGTTGCGGATATTTGGTTTTTTATCAGCACTGGCGGTAAGCTGCCTCATCATCATTTCCCTCTACACTAAATTCTTTCCCAAGGCTATCGACCGCCAGGTAGAAATGCGGTATAATAATTTAAAGGACGATTATACGGTATTGAATACCAAAATAAAAACCCTGCAGGAACAAATGTCGGAGCTGGAACAAAGGGATAATAAGGTATACCGTTCCATATTTGAGGCCAACCCTTTGCCTGATAGCGCCAGGGCTAAACAGATAGAAGAGAAAAAGGAAATGGATAAAATAAGTGTGAAGAATGATGACGAATTGGGCACAGATATTGCGCAGTCCCTCAATAATTTATCGGCCCGTATGGCTTACCAGTTTGAAAGTTATGCTGTAATTGATAAACTGATCAAGAACCAGGGCGACAAACTATCAAGCATACCTGCCATACAACCGGTAAGTAATAAAGAACTGACCAGGATAGCCAGTGGATTCGGCATGCGTATCCACCCTATTTATGGTATTGCAAAAATGCATAACGGGCTTGATTTTACTGCGCCACAGGGTACACCTATTTATGCTACCGGCGATGGTGTAGTAACTACGGCCGGCATGAGCACCGGTACAGGGAACCATGTGATCATTAATCACGGCTATGGTTATCAAAGCGTGTATATGCATATGGTTCGTATTAAAGCAAGGGCTGGGCAAAGGGTAAAACGCGGCGAAGTAATAGGATGGGTAGGCAGTACGGGTGCCAGTACAGGTCCGCATTGCCATTACGAAGTACATATCAATGGTTCGGCGGTAGATCCTGTTTACTTTTTCTTTAATGACCTTAATGCCGAACAATACGACCGTTTGTTGAAAATAGCTGCTGTAGGCAGTGCTAAAAGTTTTGATTAATACCTGCTGATTGAATGGAACAGGTATTGTAAATTTTTTATTCTAAATTTATTGTAGATTATATTTTCATGGCTTTACAAACACAATTTGCTTTTGATTTTGATGCCCCGCCACCGGTAACAAAAGAACCGGAGGCTACCGCTGTTACTGCTGAAACCATACCGGTATTAAAAAAGCCGGCAATAATTGAAGTGGAAGAAGCAGTGATTGAAGTAGATGAAGAAATAGTAGATCTTACTGAAGTACCCGCGGTAGCTGTTCAGCCTAAAAAGAAGCACAATAAAAAACAAACCCGGGGCCGCATGAGCCTAAAAGATATGGATGCCGGGGTAGACCTGATTGAAGTGCCCGAAGACGATATCCTGTTTGAAAAAATGTATTATCCCATCGGCACGGTTGCCGATATGTTTAAAGTAAACCAAAGCCTGGTACGTTTTTGGGAAAATGAGTTTGATATTTTAAAGCCCAAAAAAAATGGCAAGGGCGACAGGTTGTTTCGCCCCGAAGATGTAAAGAATTTAAAACTGATCTATCATTTGTTAAGAGAAAGAAAATATACCATTGAAGGCGCCAAGGAATTTTTAAAGAACAGCAAAAAAGCCAATGAAAAATTTGCCATGATAGAATCATTAAAAAAGCTGAAAGATTTTTTACATGAACTCAAAGCAAACTTATAATGAATGGCGCCTATAACCCGTTATTAACAAAATATTTTTTTTCAAAAACCCTTTTACCCTGACCTTCACTACTACCAATTTAACAGCCACTAAATTTTTACTTATAATGAGATTTGTACTAACTGTTTTGTGTTGCAGTGTATTTGCTGTAACTGCTTTTAGCCAGGCGCAATACGAAATTGTAGCAGATGAGAAACACCCGGAGCAGCACATCCTGCGGGGCATCATCAATAAATACATTGTGCAAAACGACAGTACTTATAATTGGTATCGCAGCAGTGCCGGCGCTTACAAAGCTGATACCGCAACACTTAATGCCTTTGAAAGAACCAAAGGAAAGGTACAATATGTTGTATTTGGAGGCACCTGGTGCGAAGACACCCAGTTTATATTACCTAAATTTTTTAAGCTGCAGGAAATGAGTGGTGTTGCAGATAACCGGGTTTCTTTTTTTGGGGTGAACCGCGATAAAAAAACACTGGCCAGTATTACCGAAGCATTTAATGTAATAAATGTGCCCACTATTATTGTAATGAAAGATGGTAAAGAAGCCGGCCGTATTGTGGAATATGGTAAAACCGGTAAATGGGATAAAGAACTGGCCGATATACTTAACGCATTATAAAATCACATGGACATCCTTACCAAAAAACAGGAAAGCTTTTGCGAAAACACCGGGTTGTTTGGCGTAATGACGGCGGCTGCCTGTTTGATACAGCACCTGTGTTTTATGCTTCCTACTATAATCAGCTTTTCAATTATACCTGTTTATATCTTATCCATCATTGGTTTTGTACTGCTGATGAAAAAAAAGGTCACCGCTTTTCCCTTGCTTTTTATCAGCACCATACTGGTTTTTTTGCTGGAAGCTTTCATGATCATATCGCTGGCCTTTTCACTGGTGCTGCTGATACTCTTATTATATATGGTAGTGATCGTTACGCTGCTGTATATGGAAGAAATAGCACAACAATTAAAAAAGAAAAAAATTGCGGAGCAGGAAGAAGCAGCACAATGGGATAATATCCTTTGATTATTTTGCTGTTGACTTTAATAATTCTTCAAGTGCATTGGCCGGGTTGCTTACTGCAGCCTTATTTTCTTCCAGTATTTTCTTTATCGAAAAATAATAGCCTTCCCTCAATGAAACAAAATCTTCCATCGTAATGGGATGAGTGAAATATTCTGCTATAATAATATTGGCATTCCTGGTTACTTCGGTAAGATGCACATTGTAAGAAGTGATCTGCGTAGCATCTGCATCCAGCTTGTCTTTAATGGTAGCAATGATTTTTTGTAAAGCATCTGCAGGTGTATTGATGGCCAGTTCCAGTTTAATTTCTGCACGGCGGTGGGTACGCATACTTAAATTATCTACCACGCTATCCACCATTAATTTATTTGGAATAGTAACGAGTGTTTTATCAGCCGTGCGAATGCGGGTACTGCGTAAACCAATTTTTTCTACGGTGCCGGTTATATTATTTGCCTGGAGTGTATCTCCTGCAGTAAATGGTTTGTCAAAAAAAATGATAAAAGAAGCGATAAGGTTTTCCAGGCTTTCTTTGGCAGCCAATGCTACCGCTGCTCCAACAATGCTAAGACTGGTTAATAAACCACCAATGGGTTGATTAAAGCAGGCTTTGATCAATAACAATATACCCACAATACCAATGATCACTTTTAAAAAATCACGAAAGAAGATAACGAGCTGGTCATCGGTTCTGTCAACCGTAATGGCAGCATTATGTTCCAGCACCAGCGCAATAAAATCGATGATACGCAATAAAAAACGGGTAAATAAAAGAATGATGATGCCTATGCCGATCCTGGTAAGTATTTCATCCAGCGCATGCCCATAAATTTTATATTGCCAGGCAGCCGGGAAATTTAATTTGTCAATGGAAAATACCGCAATCAAAACTACCAGCAACCATTCCAGTGGTTCTATCACCAGGTCGGTAAAACTTTTTTTATCTACTGTTTTCCAGATGCGGTGAAATAAACGGTACAGTATGGCTGCAATATAACGGGAAAAATAACGCTTTAAAATAAGCATCATTACAATAATGCCAGCTACAATGCAATAGCTCCTGATGGTATTGTCTAAAATAACCTGGTCTAAAAAATCCATGCGATAAAATTACAGAAAAGAGATGAATGGCCAATGGTGAATGGTCAATTGTCAACGGCAGTTATCTCCAGTACGAAGGCTTAACCATAATAAGCTATTCACCATTGACCATTCACAATTGGTAAATATACAATCCATCTTCCTTAAGCAGGTAAAGCTTGCCGTTATTAGCCTTGATCACTGAATAAGTGCCTAAATAGCCCGGTAAACGGTATTCTTTCAACGCAAGGGAATTTAACTGGTAGCTGTATAATTTTTTATTATTGAAGCCGTACATATTTTTTTCTGATACCGCAACATTGGTCCAGTTTAAAAAAGGCAGCCTGTTTTTTAAAGAGCCGTAGTAATCAAACACATAAAAACCTTTTTCGGGGTCGTAGAGGTATACAAAATTTTCTTTGTCTGTTATTTGAATAGGCGCCGGCACCGAATCAAAAAGCATACGAAAGTCCGTGGTTTCCTGCAAAAGGTTGCCATCCTCATCTATTTTTTTTAATTTGAAATCCTGCTCATCAAACAACCAGATATTATTATCGTAAGAGGTAGCAATACTTTGCACGGTAAAAATATTTTTTTTACGGAAGTTGATGGTGTTGCGGGTATTTAAAAACCGGTCGAGCACCACCACTGTTGCAAAGCCTTTATAGTAGAGTAAAATTTTCAATGGATTGGTAACATCGATAGAAGACAACGTACCATAACGCTTCACATCATTATACACCCCTACAGAATCACCATTACCATTTATTTTTTTTAATTGATTGGCATCAGTGATCAGGTAAATATTATCCAGGTTGTCTACCGAAAAGTCAACAAAATTTCCTTTAATAGTATGTAAAAAAACAAAAGGGCTGTCTGTTTGCGCATGGGTTGCCACAGCAACACAGAAACACAGAAAGGACAACAGTATGGTTCTTGTTTTTTTCAATTGTTTTATAAATATCCATCTTCTTATCGGTCTTCTCTATTTCCCTCCCCTTAAGGAAGGATAGGTGGGGCCGCATAATATTTTAATTCCAGCTTACTTCCGTCAAACACCGCATAGCTATCATATTTTATCCAGTCGCCTAAGTTAATATAAAGACTGTCATCAGGTAAGTTAAAATTTATAGGCAGGTGACGATGACCGAAAATAAAATAATCGTAACGCTGTTTTTGTAACACATCTTTACAATAAATGATCAGCCACTCTTTATCCTCTCCCAAAAAAGTTTCATCAGTGGTTCCTGTTTGTGCCCGGCTTTTGCGACTGAAATAATTGGCAATACCCATACCGATATAAGGCGGCAACAGGCCGAATAACCATTGGCAAAATTTATTCCGGAATATTTTTTTGATGAATTTATAGCCATGATCACCTGGCCCCAGGCCATCACCATGACCAATTAAAAATTTCTTCCCATTAAATTCAAAAGGTACCGGTTCAAAGTATACGGGTATATTCAATTCCTTTTGAAAATAATCCCTCATCCACATATCGTGGTTACCTACAAAAAAATGAATAGGGATACCGCTGTCTGTTATCTCGGCCAGTTTACCCAATATGCGTACATAACCTTTGGGCACAACCGTTTTGTATTCGTACCAGAAATCAAATAAATCACCCACCACAAAAATCTGTGCGGCGTCTTTTTTGATCTCATCTAAAAAACGAATGATTTTCTTTTCTCTTACCAGGCTGGCTTCACTGGTGGGTGCACCCAAATGAAAATCGGAGAGGAAGTATATTTTTTTATCACTGGCTATTTGCATTACACTTACAATTTGTTTTTTTGTTGTAAGTATTGTACAACGTCGCCGGATGCAATTTCAGTAAGTCCGCTAACATTGCCATTATACCAATATACCCATGCCGTGTATGGCTGGCCGTTACAGGTTATGGTAGCTGTGTTTCGCCTGTACAAGGCTGCTTCACCCGCTTCAACGTTCAGGCCTTCGTAATCATCCAGCTGGCTGATAGCATAATCAAATTCTTCGGTATTGTTTATGGCGTACAATTCCCCGGTGATAAATTTTTCTGAACCGGCAGGAATAGCAACAGGGTAGTCGCCCATATCATATAGACTGCCTTGTACTGTACCAGCTCCAATCAAATGAAAATATTTAGCCAGGTAGGCGTAAGCAGGATGATGAAATCCGCTGCGCAGGGATCCATAGACGAATAAAAAATCGGTTTCGTTATGCATGGTACAATAAAGGTAAATGAAAAAAGCAATTACGCTTCCACCAAAAAGCAATACACTTCTTTGGGGCCGTGTACACCGGTAACCAGTGTTTTTTCAATATCGGCAGTACGGCTGGGGCCACTGGCAAAAGTGATGAGCGATGGAATATGCCCGGCATATTTTTCTTTCATCAGCTGCAAGGCATCTTTAATATCGTATACTAATTGACTGGTATAAGCAATACAGATATGAACAGGTGCATACACACTTACCGTTCTGCCGCTTTGTTGTGCAGCACTCATTACAATCGTTCCGGTACGGGCCACTAAAAATTCGCAACCGGTTATCGATGCGTCGCAACCTGCCAGGTTAATGGTATTGCTGAATGCAGCATTCCATTTGTCTTCGTTACAATAGATCTTGGTCCATTGCTGTTCGGCTATTAATTTTTGTACTTGCACCTGCATATCATTTTCATCGGTACAAAAAGCAAACTTGCCTTGTAATTGCACAAACTCCTGCGCAAATACCACTTCCAGGTCATCTGGTGCAGGATGAAAAATGGAAGCATTGCCTTCGCTGTTAGGAAACGGCAAAGGCGCCGGATTACTCAGCGCCTGCCTTATTCTTTTTAATATATTTTCCTTTGCCTGTGAAACCGCCATGCCTGTTTAAATTTGTGGAGGATTTTTTAATTCTTCCGGTATTGTGGTAGGAGGGTTTTCTGAAATCACTTCATCTTCCTTTACATCCAGTGTTTTCTTTTCTTCAAAAGGTCTTTTGCCAATCAACGCTTCCACATCACTCTTAAACAATACTTCTTTTTTCAATAATTCTTTTGCCAGTAATTCCACATCGCCTCTTTTCTCTGTTAATAAAGCTTTTGTTTTAACATACGCTTCGTCTATCAGTTTACGTACTTCCTGGTCGATCATTTTACCGGTTTCCTCGCTATAAGGTTTGGTAAAATAATTTTCCTGTGCAGGGTCATAAAAACTGATATTACCTATTTTATCATTCATGCCATATACCGTAACCATGCTGTAAGCAATTTTAGTGATCTGCTGCAGATCGTTACTGGCGCCGGTGCTGATCTTTCCGAAGAAAATATCTTCACTCGCCCTTCCGCCCAATGTCATACAGATCTGGTCCATCAACTGGTCGGTATTGTACAGGTATTGTTCTTTAGGGGTGTATTGTGCATACCCCAAGGCTGCACTTCCCCTTGGTACTACAGTTACTTTCAACAGCGGGTAGGCATGTTCTAAATACCAGCCGCAGATAGCATGACCAGCTTCGTGGTAAGCAATAATTTCTTTTTCTTCAGGAGAAATGATCTTATTCTTTTTTTCCAGTCCACCAATCACCCTGTCAATGGCATCCTGGAAATCGCTCATATCCACCGCCTCTTTATTTTTACGTGCAGCAATTAAGGCTGCTTCATTACATACATTGGCAATATCTGCACCGGCAAAGCCTGGTGTTTGTTCAGCCAGTTTATGAATATCTAAAGTCTGCGAAATTTTTATCGGTTGCAAATGCACTTTAAAGATCGCTTCCCTTCCTACGAGGTCCGGCCTGTCAATAGTAATTTGTCTATCAAACCTGCCCGGGCGTAATAACGCACTGTCCAATACATCGGGCCTGTTGGTAGCAGCAAGGATGATGATACCTAAGTCGGTACCAAAGCCATCCATTTCCACTAATAACTGGTTCAGGGTATTTTCTCTTTCATCATTGCTCATCATCACATTCTTTCCTCTTGCACGGCCGATGGCATCAATTTCATCGATAAAAATAATACAAGGCGCTTTTTCTCTTGCCTGCTTAAACAAATCCCTTACACGACTTGCACCCACACCTACAAACATTTCAACAAAATCACTACCACTCAGGCTGAAGAAAGGAACCTGCGCTTCGCCGGCAACCGCTTTTGCCAACAAGGTTTTACCGGTACCCGGAGGGCCTACCAATAAAGCACCTTTTGGGATCTTGCCACCTAATGCGGTGTATTTTTTAGGATTTTTTAAGAAGTCTACAATTTCCATCACTTCCACTTTGGCTTCATCTAAACCGGCAACATCATTAAAATTGATATTCACCCTGGTACCTTTTTCAAATAAAGTGGCTTTTGATTTGCCAATATTGAAAATACCGCCTGGTCCACCGCCACCGCCTGGTCCGCCTACTTTACGCATCATTAATACAAACAATAAACCGATCAGCAGGATGGGTAATAGGGTGCTGATGATCTGCCCAAATAATTCACCTTCGGTATCAAAACTATCCGGCACTTTTGAAATACCAGGATTGGGTTTGTACAACTCTTCTTCCATTTGCGTAGCAAATGTTTTGGGGTCGCCGATGGTAAAATACAACTGGGGAGCCTTGGCTTTTTTTAAGAGCTCGTATTTTTTTGCGGGCTCTTCGTCCGGTATGGTCTTATAAAAAGCTTCTTTTGTTTTGATGGCATCAGGTTTAACAAAGATCCTCACCACTGATGGTGTTTTGTTGGAGATGATCACGATCTTTTCAACATCACCCTGTTTTACCATCTCGTAAAACTTTAATTTATCTGTAGCAATACCTTCGGTACTTACACCACGATACATATTCCAGAATACGATGGCGATCAAAACAAATCCATATATCCAGTATATATTGAGCCGGTTTTTTTTCTTTGGATCCTCACCAGTCGGGGGTACATTATCCGGTCCTGGTTTTTTACTATTTTGCTGATTCATGTCTGCCATTGTTTATTAAATGCTTAAACTTACGCTGATTACCTGATAGTAGACGAATGTAAGTGGTTATTGTTTTAATGATACCTGAATTATTATTGTTTAGCCATTGTGTTCCATGCCTACTGCGTCGCTCCACATTTCTTCCAGCTGGTAAAATTTTCTTGGCTCGGGCAACATGATATGCACCACCACATCAACATAGTCAATCAATATCCATTGCTGTGCCTGCCTGCCTTCGTGTTTATATGCTGCCTCACCACATTTTGTTTTTACTTCTTCTTCTACAAAATCGGCAATGGCTTTTATCTGGGTATTACTGTTGGCCTGGCAAATGATAAAAAAATCAGCTACCGCTTCGGGTATTTTACGAAGATCAAGGCTGATGATATTTTCGCCTTTTTTATCCTGGATAGCCTTAATAATGGTTTTGAAGATTTTGCTGTTACGGGTAAGCCTTGTTACAGTGCTTTTTTTTCTGGTACTTAAAACGTTAAGATTGTTCAAATTGAAAATATATTTTTTGATTTAAAACTGCATGTTTCCCAAATAACGGTAATATTACCCTTTTGTTATTTACAAAGTAGCATGTAGCTTGCAATAACAACAAAAGTAACACTTCTTTACCATTGATTTAGTATGGCTGCGAACCGTTTTTTTAAAATATTGGATAGTGTAGACAGCACCAACAATTATGCCATGGCATTGGTACGTGAAGGAATGGCAACACATGGAATGGCCATCATTGCCAAAGAACAAACAGCAGGTAAAGGACAACGCGGAAAAAACTGGCAAACGGAACCGGGCCAGAATATAGCCATCAGCCTCATTTTAAACACAGATCACTGCAGAACCGACCAGCAATTTTTTGTGAGCATGCTGGTTGCGCTCGGCGCCTGCGATTTTTTAAAAAGTTTTGCGCCCGGGGAAATAACTATTAAATGGCCTAATGATCTGTATTGGCGTGACAGAAAGGCAGGGGGAATATTAATTGAAACTGTTTTTAAGGGCAACAACTGGAACTGGGCCATTGTGGGTATTGGTATCAATATCAATCAAACCAATTTTGATCCGGACCTGCCCAACCCGGTTTCCCTGCAGCAAATTACCCATACAGCTTACGATGCGGTTGAAATGGCGAAATTATTATATGATGCCGTGATGAAGCGGGTAGTGATGCTGCAAAACAAACCAGCCAATGAAATTTTAGCCGAATACAACCAGCATTTGTATAAACTGAATGAAAAGGTGAAATTAAAAAAAGGCAATGCCGTATTTGAAACAACTATCAAAGGCGTAACCTTACAGGGGCACTTACAAACGATGGATACTATAGAAAGACAGTTTGATTTTGGAGAAGTAGGATGGATCATATGAGTTCGCCTGTAAAAATAAAAATCCCCAACAATGATACTGTTGGGGATTTTTTATAAGCCTTTTTCTTATTTGTATAAATAATTCAATCCCACAATATCATTACTGTTGAATGTGCGGTTACCGCCATTGGAGCAGGCCAGCATCCATGATCCTGCATTTGCAGTAGATGGTGTACCTGGAATTAAGATAGCACCTACGTTGGAAGCACCTTCATTTACTGCAGATCCGCCACAGCTGTAGCTTCTGTCGTAGTAATCTGTATGACGCATACCAATGCAATGCCCGATCTCGTGTTGTATCACGCTACCTACATAATTTACATCAGGATTACTGCCATAGGCATATTGATTAGTGTTCATTTTAATTGTACCATACGGGCTACCATTATTGGTAGGGAAACCCGAAGAACCTAAGGTAATATATCCGCCGCTTGGTCCCTGGTTAAAACCTCTTATGGTAATATTAGATGAACCGGAAGTAACACGCTGGAAAGTGATTTTTAAACCCAGTGCATTATACCGCGAAATGGCCAGGTCTGTGCCCTGTATAAAAGCAGTGCCCAGGCCGGTTACACTCACTTTAATTACACGTGGCAATGCTTTTACCAGGTTGGTGGTACGATATTGCTCATTTTCTGCAATGCGTAAAAGGCTTTGTGTGGGTTGACCGTTCAATAATTCATCAGTTAATTCAATATCGCCTTCTACCAAATAACCGTCATCTGTTTTTTGAACATTGGCCGCAGAAAAACCTAAGCTGGTAATTTTTGCCTTGGTTTCTGCAGAAACCACGTTGGGATCTTCTGTTTGATTGGCTGTTTTTTTACAGGAATACAGCGATGCTGCCAGTAGTGAAAACATAAGGACTTTTTTCATAATCGTTTTAGTTTTTGTTTAGAAAAAATTTACCGTTCAAAAATTAACAAATGATTATGAGATGGCAATAAATTTTATTGCCACAAAGTTGCAAAGTATTTTACAGGATAAGTAGTTTAACGCACTGCTGCGTATTATCCTCCTCCAAAATTGAAATTATGTAAAAGCCTTTTGCAAAAAATGCGGGAAAAGAATAAACAGTTGAGGATAACTTTTTTTGCCATACTTTTCTTCCTGCAGCATCGGTAATGGTAACTACCTGGTTTTTTAATGCTTTTAATTGTAAAGTTATCGTGCTGTTTTGCAATACCGGGTTAGGGTAGATCAGTACCTCCGAATCATAAAAATAAATAACGCTTACAATATCACTGTAAATAATTTTTCCATTCATTAAATAGATCGCTACACGGTAACTGTTTATTCCTTTTTGCAGGTTGATATCAGTTGCCGTATAATTTAAACCATTGATATTGCTGAATTCCGAGATAGAGGAAAAGTTGCCGCCTTTATTTTTTTCAAAAACAATTTTTTTAATTTGATAAGTTGTACCAATAGACAATTGAATTATTCCTGTATTATTTACCAGGTCTGCCAACAGGTTTTTAACATAACAATCCACTCCCTGCGTAGCATAATCGGTGGCATAACTTTTCACCCCAGGCTGACTGTTAATGATGGGTGCTACAGCAAAGATGGTATAAGGCAAAGTATATTTATCAAAAATATATTGCGTATCGGCTACGCTGCTAACCGGTTGTAAATATTTAGTTCCCATACCATATAGCTGGTAATTGCTGATGCCTTTGTTTTTACTCCAGTATAACAACACAGAATCTGCACAATTGAAACCTATGCTTAGTGCAGGTTTTGCACTTATGCTAAAGGGATCGCTGGTAAATTGCTGGCTGCCAATAGTCATCCTTAACAAAGCAATGGCGGTTGTATCGGGTGCTGTCCAGCGAAAATATTTTGCACCCAAATTAATAGTGCCGGCAACAGGCTGCCAGCTTATCCCGTTATTAATACTATAGTGCAGGCTGGCACTAACATTACCATAGGTATCAGCCCAACGGATAACATTAGCCGCAGCTGGAAAAATATTATCAGTAGCCGTAGGAAAAGTCCACTGGAAAACATTGGCTGTATCAAACTGGTATGCAATTGCAAAAGGCTGCGACCCCGTGCTCACATTAAATCCATTTACAGTAACGGTATAATTTCCTGCAACAGGATTATCAATGCTCACCTGTTCGATGGTATTTAAACTGTCTCTTTTTCTAACGGGTAAAAGGGACAATGAATCTTTATGCGCAAAACTATTTAATACCCAGGGTAACCATACCTGTGATGAAGCGGTTGATTTAAGTTGCAGGTCGAGGTCGTTTTTGACAGCTTTAAAATCATTGGCATTTGCGGGGGCATCATTCCATACCAATGTACATTTTGCTTTACTAATATTTGGAGGAATAGCTATGGTAAATGTTTGTGCGCTGTTGTTGCTTACAGCGCCGGTAAAATATTTTTGTGTGCTCATGCCTTCAGCTGCTTTATAGGCATTTAAGCTGCCAAAGCCCGAAGTGAAATCTATTCCATTGGCCGCTACATCATCACAGCTGTTCAATAATACGGCTTTCACCAATGCTGAAGAAGGAAGCGCTCCTGCAGTATTATTTTTATAAGCCTGTTGCAATACTAAAGCAGTACCTGAAACCAACGCCGCAGCACCCGAACTCCCATCTTCTCCATATGCTACCATTTCTGGTTTTATTCTGCCGTCATATGCCGGACCTTTGGAACTTGGGCCAACCACGTTACCTAAGGAATCAATGGCTCCAACAGTGATAATATTCTTTGCCATTTTAAAACTCCCGGTCAAATTGGCTACGCCTGCAATGCCCGCATAATTTCCTGTTGTTGTCGTAGCTGTACCGGAGTTGCCTGCCGAAAAAACAAATACCAGCTTGTCGTTGGTAATAGCGCTGGCATCAAACGCTGCAGCATCGGCACCGTAAAAATTTTCTATGCCTACGCCATAAGAATGATTTTGAACGGTGATATTATGTTGCGTATAATTTAAACTGGCATCTGGTAATAAATTACTGAAGTTTGAAGAGGTAATAGCTGCAGCAACAGCAACACCCTTGCCTAAATAGTAACTGTTACCGGCACCCGCAGCCATTGTAGCCATAGTGCTGGCATGGGAACTGATATTTGTTGAAGACAAGGCATTGGGGATATACCTTCCTGCAAGATCAATATCAGTAGTATCGGGTTTATTTTCTTTTATGGAAACAGTAAGACCGCTGCCATTTAGTGCAGGTAGTTTACTATGCAGCAGGTTTATTTTATTGGCACTTAAGTCAAGACTGTTGATCTGCAATTCTTCTTTTGGCTGCCTGTTGTATTCGCTTATAAAAATTATGGCGTCATGGTTTAGTAAGTCTTCAAAACCACTCTTGTTTTTAATGCTAACAATAAAGTTGTTTTTGATATAGGTATGTTGCCATGAAAATTTTTCCGAATAGGCAGGGTCGCTTAAATTAATTTCCTTGTTTGCGACAATTAATAAAGATAAAGACCAGTTATTTTTTTCTTTTTGCAACAAAGCCGGGGATAATTTCCAGTTAGTATTTGCAGGAAAAATAGGTGTAAAATCTAAAACCGTGTTATCATTTTTAATAATAATAAACGCCGTATCATTTAACTGCCTGGCAATAGATATACTGCCGGATTGCAATAAAGGTTGCAGTACTGACTGGCGGCTAAATACAAGAAAATAGTTGCTGTTGATTTTTAAAGTACCGGTGGTAATAAATTCTTTGTAGGAGAAACTATTGGCCTGCTTATGCTGCGCAACCAAATCAGTTAATAAAATAATGAAGCAAAAAATCAAGGATACCTTTTTCGCCATATGCTGCAGCAACATAATGATTAAAGTTTATAAAAAGCGACTACTTATCCTCAGCTTCCCTGGCGGCAACTTCGTATTTATTATTGTAGTAACCCACTTTTATACTTTCATAAAGGTATTTTATTATAAACATAAAAAAGCCATGTTGTTTAAATTGCTGCACATGACATAATTCGTGTTTTAGCCAACGGGTATCTTTCAGAAAATCTGCTGTAGTAGTATTATGTAAATGAATGGTCTTGCCTAAAACAATGGCTACAGATTTTGATCCTAGTTTTTTCGCGGCAATCTTTGCCAGCCATGATCTCTCTTTAATATTAAAGGCAGCTTTACTCAATAGGATCAATTATTAGGAGCGCCGCTGTCTATCCAGCAAATGAATGCATTGATCTGCGCCTGTGTAATAGTACCGGTTTGCGGCATAGCACCCGATAGGATCTGTGCACGTATATTTGATTTCTTTGCATTTACTTCTGCATAAGTAGTAAGCGGTCCGCCGGAGTTAACACTGCCGCCGGCGTGGCAGGTACTATTAATGGAACAAACTGTATTAAGAATCGGTTGTACATCGCTGCTGAATTTTGCTGTAATACCAGTGCAGGAAAAACTAATTCCACCACCCGGACCAGCATTATTGCCGCTACTGTCGCTTTTACTGCATGCTGTAAAAATAATTACCGATATAACGATTACTGTTGCAAGACAAAATGTTTTTTTCATACCCGGATTTTTATAGTGCTGTTATATTTTGATAAACGCACTCAGCCGGTAATAAGTTGCCAGGCTTTTAAAATTTCTTCGGTATGCTGCTTGCTCCTGGGCTTTAAAAATATCTTTTTAACAATTCCTTTTTCATCAATTAAAAAAGTAGTACGGTGCAATCCCATATAATGTCGCCCGTATAATTGTTTTTCGCCCCATACACCGTACTTATCAATGATGGTATGTTCCGGGTCGGCTATCAGCGTAAAAGGAAGATCGTATTTGGCTTCGAATTTTTTATGTTTTTTTTCTTCATCCGGGCTAATACCCAATACCACGAAACCATTTTTTTTAAGCAAACCAAAATTATCCCGCAGGTTACAGGCCTGTACAGTACAGGTAGGCGTATCATCTTCGGGATAAAAATAGAGGACTACTTTTTTACCTTTAAAATCTGCCAGTGAAACAACGTTACCGTTTTGGTCTTTGCCTTTAAATAAGGGCGCTTTATCGCCTTCTGTTACTGATGTCATAAATACCCCAAACCCCTAAAGGGGCTTTCTTTTTTTAGATTAATAATTTTGTTAGGCACTTCAATACTCAAAAAGAGCCTGAAATAATTTTGCTCCGGTTCCCCTTTAGGGGCGGAGGGGTTATCGTGTAAAATGATATACCTTCTCTGCCATATTTCCCACCTGGTCTTCTGCAGCAATCCTTAACTCATGTTCGCCTGGCGGGCAATGTTCATCAAATACATAAATAAAAGTTCTGCCCTTATCATTGCTGCAACGGATCCAGTTGCCATCAATGGTTGCAGTAAAATTTTTAATTTCCTCGGTATTGTCCAATACAACAAATTTTATGGAAGTTAGTTTACTGCAATTCATATTATCCCTGAAACCAACGGGTGAAATGCCCGGCGCAATGGTATCTACCAGTAATTGAAAATTACCAAACTCCCTGAAGCTGGCTTTATACCAGCCATTTTCGTATTCTGCTTTTGCATAATCATCTTTGCCGTTGCTGAACCGGTGCATCACCATTTTATCCGGCAAAGGCGAAACCGCTTTAATTTTTACAGGGAAATAAGTTTGTACCGGCACACTGGTATTGTGTAACTGAAATATCGTATACCCGCTGCTGTGGGCAATCTCGTTATATTTAAACCTTACAGAATCGTACAAAGCATTTTCAGGAAGGTAAAAACTGATATTATTATTCTCAAAAAGATTGATAAAACCAGGCGCAAAATTTTTCTGATCCAGGTAGGGGTTTGTAGGCTGCGCTTTTATTTTTTCGGCCAACCATGGCCCACGCTTTACATCAAACTGCAGTACCGATGTGTTACCATAAGCATCTGCAACGGCAATTTTTATGTGGTGTACACTATCATCTTCCAAAGAAATGATACCATCACCATTACTGCTGTTATAAATGCTGTTGGTATAACCGGGCAGCCTTGATAAATGCTCTACAAAAGGTCCGCCACCGCTCCTTAATTTATAATCAATATGCGCATTCAGGTAACGGGTTTCGTCGTAACCGATATTATCCAGCTGAAAACCAATTACCGGTGTTTCGTTATCATATACAATGCTTTCATAAATACCATTGGGGTTATTGGACCCGGTATATTTATCAGTTGCAGTAATGCCAAAACTTATTTTATCGGTATTGGTAATGATCAATGGCGCGGTATAAATGCCTTTGGATTTTTTTATGGGATAAAATTTCGGGCTTTGTTCGTAAGTGCTTACGCACCTGTCGTATACGGCTAAACGCTGTATTGAGGGAGGTACATTGTCCGGCAAAGGAAAAGCGAATAAAGAAGGATTTAATACTTTATCTGTTTGGGTATTTCTTATCTCAAAGTGTACATGCGGCCCCTGCGAACCACCGGTATTACCGCTATATGCAATGAACATCCCTTTTTTTACAGGAAATAAGTTGGCTGGAATGTCTAAAAAAACTTTCCAGCTTTTTAACTGGTATTGTTGTTCGGTTACATACTTTTCCAGTTCGGGGTTAAAATTATTCAGGTGCGCATATAATGTAGTGAAGCCGTTGGGATGGTTAATATAAATAGCGCGTCCAAAGCCATACGGTTCAATTTTTACTTTGGCAATATAACCATCAGCCGCAGCCAACACGGGCAGGTTTTGTTTCTGGTCTGTTCTGCAATCCAGTCCCATATGGTAATGATTGGGCCGCAACTCTCCAAAATTAGCTACAATGCCTTTTGATGCCGCTGCTACAGGCCATCCAAAATATTGCTGTGGATAATTTTTACCGGGAAAGAATTGTGCGTTTACGGGTAGTACCATTAAAACCATAACAAACAATGCCAGCCATTTATATAGAGTCATATCTTCAATTATACTGCAAATCTAATTTTAAAACTAATAAGTTACGGGTTACTGGTTATCTGATTGTTTGCGGGTAAAACAACTTATCCTATTAACAAACGATCAAATAACCCGTAACCTTTTAACCCGTAACCTGTCTTTTATACACAGTTTTTTTATTCCCCTATTTACAATTACTTTTGCACGCCTTTACAAAGGCAACCTACATATGCCAAAAGACAATTCCATAACATCAGTACTTATTATCGGCAGTGGCCCCATCATTATTGGACAGGCCTGCGAATTTGATTACAGCGGTACACAGGCCGCCCGGAGCCTGAGGGAAGAAGGGATCAAAGTGATATTGATCAATAGCAATCCCGCCACTATTATGACCGACCCGATGATGGCCGATAAAGTGTACCTGTTGCCATTAACGGTAGAAAGCATTGAACAGATATTAGAGGAAAATGATATTGATGCTGTATTACCCACTATGGGTGGCCAAACCGCTTTAAATCTTTGTAAAGAAGTGGATGAACTGGGTATTTGGGAAAAATATAATGTAAGACTGGTTGGCGTTGATATCAAAGCCATTGATAAAGCTGAGGATAGGGAAAAATTCAGGCTGTGGATGATTGAAATGGGTATACCTGTTTGCCCGGCAAAAATTGCCAACTCCTTTTTGGAAGGAAAAGAATTTGCCCAGGATATCGGGTTCCCGCTGGTGTTGCGCCCATCCTTTACCTTGGGTGGAACCGGTGGTGGTATTGTATTTAAAAAAGAAGAACTGGATGAAGCATTGAATCGAGCCCTCACTGCAAGCCCCATGCATGAAGTGCTGGTGGAAAAAGCGGTGTTAGGCTGGAAAGAATTTGAACTGGAATTATTACGGGATGCTGCTGATAACGTGGCCATCATTTGTACAGTAGAAAATTTTGACCCGATGGGCGTGCATACCGGCGATTCCATTACTGTAGCGCCGGCCATGACATTAAGCGATACCGCATTTCAACTGATGCGTAACACAGCCATAAGAATGATGCGGGCATTGGGCAATTTTGCCGGTGGCTGTAATGTGCAGTTTGCCTTAAACCCGCAAACGGAAGAGATCATCGTAGTAGAGATCAACCCAAGGGTAAGTCGCTCTTCTGCATTGGCGAGTAAGGCTACCGGTTATCCTATTGCAAAAATTGCAGCTAAGTTAGCAGTTGGTTATAACCTGGATGAATTAAAGAACCAGATCACCCAATCTACTTCTGCCTATTTTGAACCGGTGCAGGATTATGTAATTGTAAAAATACCGCGCTGGAATTTTGATAAATTCAAAGGCGCTGATGATACATTGGGTTTCCAGATGAAATCGGTGGGCGAAGTAATGGGCATTGGCAGAAGTTTTGCCGAAGCAGTACAAAAAGCTTGTCAGAGCCTGGAAAATGAAGCTGTTGGTTTAGGTTATTATGGTAAGAGTTTAATGCACGCCGATGAACTGATCGAATACATCAAGATACCGAAGTGGGACAGGATATTCAGGATTAAGGATGCGTTAATGGCAGGCGCCAGCATTAAACGTATTTGCGATAGTACTAAAATTGACCGCTGGTTTATTTACCAGATACAAAAAATATGCAATTGCGAAACGGAGATTGCCAAATACGATCTTAAAACTTTACCGGATGAAGTGTTGAAAGAAGCCAAATTCTTAGGTTTTAGTGATGAACAGATTATCCGTATCATGAAAGAAGAAAATGCGGAACTGATATATGAAAGAAGGAAGGCGATGGGGTTGACAAGGGTATTTAAAATGGTAGATACCTGTTCTGCTGAATTTGAAGCTAAGACACCTTACTTCTATTCTACTTTTGAAAATAAAGCTGCTGCCGGCAATACACTTACCAGTAACGAAAGTAAGGTATCCGACAAGAAAAAAATAATCGTTTTAGGTAGCGGTCCCAACCGTATTGGACAGGGCATTGAATTTGATTACTGCTGCGTACACGGGTTACTGGCAGTTAAAGAAGCTGGTTACGAAGCGATCATGGTGAACTGTAACCCAGAAACCGTATCTACCGATTTTGATATTGCCGATAAATTATATTTTGAACCGGTTTTCTGGGAACACCTGTGGGAAATCATTGAACACGAACAACCTTATGGTATAATTGTACAGCTGGGCGGACAAACCGCATTGAAACTGGCTAAAAAATTACATGAAAAAGGAATTAAGATAATCGGTACTTCTTTCAACAGCATGGATATTGCTGAAGATCGCGGCCGTTTTAGCGATACCTTAAAAGAATTAGGCATTCCTTATCCAAGATACGGTACAGCTTATAATACCGACGAAGCGATTGAAGTAGCGAAAGAAGTAGGTTACCCGGTATTGATCCGCCCGAGTTATGTAATTGGCGGGCAGCGTATGCGTATCGTATTGAATGACGAAGAACTGGAAAAAGGTATTTTAAGCCTGATCAAACATTTACCGGGAAATAAAATCCTGATCGATCACTTTTTAGACCGTTGCCAGGAAGCAGAAATCGATGCCATTTTTGACGGCGACGAATTTCATGTGATGGGTGTGATGGAACATATTGAACCTGCGGGTATCCATAGCGGTGATAGTAATGCCGTGTTGCCGCAATTCAACTTAACGCCGCTGGTAGTGGAAACTATGAAAGAGTACGCCGAAAAAATTGCCCGTACTTTAGAGATCAAAGGATTAATCAACATACAGTTTGCCATTAAAGATGGTAATGTGTTTGTAATAGAAGCCAATCCACGTGCGAGTCGAACTACACCATTCATCGCCAAAGCGTATCAAATACCGTATTTAAATATCGCTACCAAAATAATGCTGGGCGTAAACAAGCTGAAGGATTTTAAATTTGAAAAGAAGATGAAAGGCTTTGCGATTAAAGAGCCCGTTTTCTCTTTCAATAAATTCCCGGGTGTAAATAAAGAGTTAGGCCCGGAGATGAAGAGCACCGGCGAAGCGATACGTTTTATAAAAGATTTGCGTGATCCTTATTTCCGGCAGTTATATAAAGAACGTAGTATGCACTTGAGTAAATAAAAGCGGGGTTAGAGTCGGGACAGTTCATCCGGCCTGAATTCTGATGTAGAGTAAGTCGTAAAATATTTTGAGGTCACAATTTGTGACCTCATTTTTTTTGAGTAAATCCTCCTATTTTCATGAGGGTTTACTCATAAGGAAATAAAATCCAATCTATATATTAGGCCATAATCCTTGAAGTCTATGCAAATAATACAAAGTATTCAAAACAGGATTTATGAAATAAGAGGGGAAAGGGTAATGTTGGATCGGGACCTGGCTAGTCTTTATGAAATAGAGACGAAATTCCTGAACCTGGCCGTAAAAAGAAATATTAAAAGATTTCCACTCGATTTCATATTTCAGCTTACGAAAGAAGAATTTGATTCTTTGAGGTTGCAATTTGTAACCTCAAAAGGAAGAGGCGGCAGCAGGTATTTGCCTTATGCCTTTACGGAACAAGGTGTTGCCATGCTAAGCGGTGTAATCAATTCGGATAAAGCCATCGCAATGAACATTGCCATCATGCGGGCCTTTGTAGCCGTAAGGCAGGTATTGATCAGACAAAACGATATCAAAGAGCGGTTAAAGGAAATTAAGGAACGCATTGGTGAACATGATGTACAATTAAACCAGATATACGATGCCATGGAAAATCTACTTGATGACAAAGCTATACAGCGCAAATGGGAGGAGAGGGAGAGGATTGGATTTAAAAAATAGATTCAAGATCACAAATTGTGACCTTGAAGAATGATACGGTAAGATTTTTAAAAATACAGGCTACCTTATTTTGTTCCGCTGGAACAAAATTTCCTTCACTCTTCCCTGGCCGGTGTCTCACCGACTTGAATACGGAGTTATTATTATTCAATCAAACTTTCTTTTTCTTTTTTGCAGGAGGAGTGGGGAGGCTTGTTTTGAGGTTAGCGATTTCCAGTCTTAGTTTATTGATGGCTTTATGTAAATCTTCTACTTCAGTTTTTGTTGCAAAGCCATATGGATTGAAGGGTCTTCTGTTTTGGTGACGATGGTTGGTTGTTCCTGGAAAAAATAGGTTACCTCTACTTCCAGAATTTTTGCAATAGCTGTTACCCTGCTTACTGAAGGATCGGTAGCAGCTCTTTCTATCTTAGAATAAGCACTCAGGGAAATATTTAATTCATCAGCCATATTTTGCTGGCTGTAATCCTTACTTTCTCTCAATTTTCTAATGCGGTAGGCAACAATATTTTTCACTTAACAAATTTCAATGCTGTCAGGCAGAAATACTTTCTTTAAAAGATAGTATTACAGCTAATAAGTATTATATCTGTTGTTTAAGTATATTTATGTACTTTAAAGCTGCGTCATGCAGCAGAAAACTAACTAAACTTCGACTTCAAAACATGTTTGAACAAACCTTCAAAAACATCGACGATATACTTTACAAAGATTCTGGTGCAGATAGTGAATTGGATTACATTGGTCAAACCAGTTGGGTAATGTTTCTGCGCTATCTCGATAACCTGGAACAGGATAAAGCGGATGAAGCCGCATTGCAGGGAAAGAAATACAAGAACATTATTGATGAACAATTCCGCTGGAACGTTTGGGCAATGCCTAAGAATGCCAAAGGTGAATTAGATCACCAAAAAGCAATGACAGGGCCAGACCTCGTACAGTTTGTCGACCAGAAATTATTTCCTTACCTCGCTGGTTTTAAATTAAAACATATCGATAATCCTCAGACGATTGAATATAAGATCGGCGAAATTTTCAGTGAGCTGAAAAACAAAATACAAAGCGGTTATAATCTCCGGGAGATTTTGGATTATGCTGACGAATTGCCTTTTCGTTCTACAAAAGATAAACATGAGTTAAGCCATTTGTACGAAACCAAGATCAAGAACATGGGTAATGCGGGCCGCAATGGCGGACAGTATTACACCCCACGACCGCTCATTCGTGCGATGATAGAAGTGGTGAAACCAAAAATTGGCGACCGCATTTATGATGGCGCCTGCGGCAGTTGCGGTTTCTTATGTGAATCGTTTGAATATTTAACCAAAGACAGGGAAAAATTAAGTACCAAAGATTTAAAGACAATACAGGAAAATACTTTTTACGGAAAAGAAAAAAAGAACCTCGCCTATATCATTGGTGTAATGAACATGATATTGCATGGCATTGAAGCGCCCAATATTATACACACCAACACACTCAGCGAAAGCATACGTGATATACAGGAGAAAGACCGCTACTCTGTAATACTGGCCAACCCGCCATTTGGTGGAAAAGAAAGACCGGAAGTACAACAGAACTTTGATATTAAAACCGGCGAAACCGCTTTTCTTTTTTTACAACATTTCATTAAAAATTTAAAAGCAGGTGGCAGGGCAGCAATTGTAATTAAGAATACATTTTTAAGCAACAGTGATAATGCTTCTGTTAGTTTACGAAAATATTTACTGGAGAGTTGCAACCTGCATACCGTATTGGATATGCCCGGCGGTACATTCCTTGGGGCAGGTGTAAAAACAGTGACTTTGTTTTTTACAAAAGGAGAGCCCTCCAAAAGCATTTGGTATTACCAGCTTGACCCCGGCAGAAATATGGGTAAAACAAACCCTTTGAATGATGCAGATATGCAGGAGTTTATTGCATTGCAAAAAACAAAACCTGAAACGGAAAAAAGCTGGAATATAAAAGTTGCGGATGTGCAAACGCACAATTACGACCTGAGTGTAAAGAATCCCAACAAACCAGAAGAAGCTGCATTAAGAAGCCCGGAAGAAATATTAGAAGAAATGCAATTGCTGGATGAAGAAACTAATGATATTCTTTCAACTATAAAGGAATTGATATGAAGAAGGGGTGGGAGATAAAAAAGTTGGGAGATGTATGTAGGTTCATCAATGGCAAAGCATATTCAAAAGATGAATTATTGGCGGAAGGGAAGTATCTGGTATTAAGAGTAGGAAATTTTTTTACAAACAATCACTGGTATTATTCAGACTTAGAATTAGAGGATGATAAATATTGCGATAACGGAGATTTACTCTACGCATGGTCTGCTTCATTTGGGCCAAGAATTTGGGCTGGTGATAAAGTGATTTATCATTATCATATCTGGAAAGTAATTCCAAATATAGAAATAATTTCCAAAGAGTTTTTATTTCAATTACTTGAATGGGATATGGAGCAAATTAAATCTGCTCATGGAACTGGAACAACAATGATGCATGTTGGAAAAGGATCAATGGAAAATAGGCTAGCACCTATTCCTCCGCTTTCAGATCAAAAACAAATTATTTCCATTTTAGATGATGCGCTTGCAGCCATTGACCAAGCCAAAGAAAATTTGCAACGCAATTTGCAAAATGCAAAAGAGCTTTTTCAAAGTGAATTGAATAATGTTTTTACAAATAAAGGAAATGGGTGGGTAGATAAAAAACTTGGGAGTTGCTTTAAGTTGAAGAGTGGCGATATGATGACGAGTAAAATGATGAAAGTTAATGGTAAGTATTCTGTTTATGGGGGAAATGGAATTTCAGGAATGCACGACAGTTATAATCTCTCCGGAGAAAATATTATTATTGGAAGAGTTGGCGCCCTATGTGGAAATGTAAGACTGGTAAAAGAAAAAATCTGGTTGACGGATAATGCTTTTCAGGTTATCGATTTTCAATTTGATTTCGATTATTCTTTTCTCACTTATTTATTAAACTTTAAGGATTTGAGAAGTGCGGCACGGCAATCTGCACAACCTGTAATTTCAAATTCTTCCTTAAAAGATATTGTTTTGCAATTTCCGATTAAAGTTCAAGAACAAAAGAAAATTGTCCAACAACTTGATACACTTTCAATCCAAACAAAAAACTTAGAAAATATCTACCAAAAAAAATTAGACAACCTGGAAGAACTCAAAAAATCAATTCTTCACAAAGCATTTAGCGGTGAATTAAACATGAAAAAAGTTAAAGACTTCGCATGAACGAACAGGAAACAAGAACCGAATACATATTACCGGCTTTACAAAAAGCCGGTTGGGGCCTTGTTGAAGGCAGCCGTATAAGGGAAGAATTTCCAATTTCAAAAGGCAGGTTAATTGGCCATGGGCAAAGAAGCAAGCCAGACAAAGCAGATTTTGTATTACAATACCGCAACAGGAATTTAGCCATCATTGAAGCAAAGAAAAGAGACCTGCACTATACCGAAGGTGTCGCGCAGGCAAAAGATTATGCCAGTAAGTTACAAGTGCGTTTTACTTATAGCACCAACGGCTTACTCATTTATGGAATGGATATGCAGGAAGGAATGGAAGCCGACGTGTTATCATATCCTTCTCCTGATGTATTGTGGGCAATGACTTTTGGTGAAGAAGAAAGAGCACAACCACAGGCTGCAGTCTTGAAAGAAAAATTACTGGCTGTTCCTTACGAAACCAAAAGCGGCACCAAGCCACCAAGATATTACCAAGAAAATGCAGTGGCTAATGTATTAGATGCAGTAGCAAATAATAAAAACAGGATTTTATTAACTCTTGCAACAGGTACCGGTAAAACAGATATTGCTTTTCAAATAGCCTGGAAATTATTTAAGAGTAAATGGAATCTTAATAAAGATGGGGAACGAAGTCCAAGAATATTGTTTTTAGCAGATCGCAATACTTTAGCCGACCAGGCTTTCACCAAATTTAATGAGTACAGTGCATTTGATGAAGATGCATTGGTACGTATCAGTCCTGCCGACATAAAGAAGAAAGGCAAAGTGCCAAAGAATGGCGCTTTGTTCTTTACTATCTTTCAAACTTTTATGAGCGGGCCAAAGGATACAGCTTACTTTGGTGATTACCCCAAAGATTTTTTTGATTTTATCATCATTGATGAATGCCACCGTGGCGGTGCTAAAGATGAAAGCAGCTGGCGGGATATTATGGAATATTTCAGCCCGGCTTTTCAATTAGGACTTACGGCAACTCCAAAGCGTAAAATGAATGTAGATACCTACAAATATTTTGGCGAGCCTGTTTATATCTATTCATTAAAACAAGGTATCAACGATGGTTTCTTAACGCCGTTTAAAGTAAAACAAATTGCCACAACCGGCGATGATTACGTTTATACAACCGACGATGAAATAATTGAAGGTGAAATTGAAGAAGGAAAAATATACGGCATTGAAGAACAAAACAGGGTTATAGAATTGATGGACATAGAAGCTTACCGGGTAAGAACTTTTATGAATATGATTGATCAAAGCCAAAAAACATTAGTGTTTTGTGCTACGCAAATTCATGCACTGGCAGTAAGGAATTTGATCAATCAAATGTCGGCAAGCAGAAACCCTAATTACTGTCATCGTGTAACTGCCGATGATGGAAAGTTGGGAGAACAGCATTTGAAAGATTTCCAGGATAATGAGAAGAGTATCCCAACTATTCTTACTACATCTCAAAAATTAAGTACTGGTGTTGATGCACCCGAAATACGAAATATTGTTTTGCTTCGGCCTGTAAAACAATTAATAGAATTTAAACAAATTGTTGGTCGTGGTACAAGATTGTTTGACGGTAAAGATTATTTTACTATTTATGATTTTGTAAAGGCCTACTTAAATTTTAATGACCCGGAATGGGATGGCGAACCTTTGGGTCCTGAACCACCACCATCACAACCTCAACCTAAACGTTGTAAGCAATGTGGTGCTTATCCTCCATGTTCCTGCATAGGCGAAGAAGAATTGGCATGTATTATCTGTGGACAATTACCTTGTGTTTGTGAAGGTCAGCCACCAAGACGAATGATAAAAATAAAACTGGCTGATGGAAAAATAAGGGAGTTACAGCACATGGTACACACTTCTTTCTGGAGTCCGGATGGCCGACCGATTTCGGCGGAAGAATTTTTACAATCTATGTTTGGTGTTTTGCCTGAATTATTTAAAAGTGAAAACGAATTAAGAGAAATATGGAGTAAACCCGATACCAGGAAAAAATTATTAGAAGAATTGAAAGAAAAAGGATTTGCAAAAGAGCAATTGGAAGAGTTTCAAAAGATATTGCATGCAGAAAATTGCGACTTGTATGATGTGTTAGCCTATGTAGCTTTTCACGCTTCTATTGTTGAAAGATCTGTGCGTGCAGAAAATGCAAAAATTTATTTACATAATTATGATCCAAAACAACAGGAATTTCTAAATTTTGTATTGAAGCAGTATGTCAATGCTGGTGTTGAGGAACTGGATGATGCCAAACTAAAACCTTTACTGGAATTAAAGTACAAAGCTATCGACGATGCAAAGAAAGAACTGGGTGATATTGCCACCATAAGGGATACTTTCATTAGTTTTCAGGGGTACTTATACCAGCGCGCAATGTAAATCCGAAGCACAAAACTTTCCTACGGAACGAAAATGCAGCCCCTCTAATCATCTACCGATAAATTAATCCTTGGAACAAAATACCAGCGATTATACCTTCGGTTTTTTCCCGCATTTTCCTGTTGTTTTTCCCTTTCTCCTGAAACGCAATTCGTTTATCTTAACCCATGTCCTTACAGCTCCGTATTCCGATATACAAAACAGCGCCCTTCATCCGCCTGTTGTTACCGTTTGCAGGCGGCATCGTTTTGCAATGGCAGCTGCAAATTGTTTTACCGGTTATTATATTGGCGCTAGTTGGTTTTGCAATAGCAAACGGGTTATTTTACTTACTGCCCCTGGTATTGCGTTTTAAATTACAGTTTTTACAGGCTGTTTTGATCAATATATTATTGCTGGCATTTGGGTGGTTCATTACCTGGCAAAAAGATGACCGGCATAGTAAAACCTGGTATGGAAATTATTATGCGGATTCCGCCTATATTATCGCAAGGATTGACGAGCCATTAATTGAAAAAACTAAGTCCTATAAAACGGAAGTTGCTGTGGAGGGAATAATTACCGGGGATAACGCTATTGCCTGTAGCGGGAAATTATTGCTATACTTTTCTAAAGACAGTACAACACAGCTATTACATTATGGCGACAGGATATTGCTGAACAAAAAACTGCAGCGCATCAAAAATTCCGGCAATCCCGGCGCATTTGATTACGAACGCTATGCCGCCTTTCAACAAAATTTTCATAATGTATTTTTAAAGGCAACTGATTATGTTGTTCTACTACATAAAAAGAATAGCGGGTTTAAGCAATTTATTTTTACAGCAAGAGATAATATACTGGCTGCACTTCGTAAAAATATTACTAACGGAAAGGATCAGCTGGGTATTGCAGAAGCGTTGCTGATCGGTTATACCAATGACCTGGATAAGGATTTAGTGCAGGCATACAGTAATACAGGTGTGGTGCATATCATTGCAATTTCGGGTATGCACCTGGGTTTGATCTACGTAATGCTGGTTTGGCTATTTGCAAGACTGCCCGGCATAAAAAAATCAAAACTATTACAGGTGATATTGATCTTAAGTTGCTTATGGCTATTTTCTTTGTTAACCGGCGCTTCGGCATCAGTATTGCGTTCGGCAGTAATGTTTACATTTATCACAATAGGGAATAACCTTGCAAAAAAAGCGTCTATCTATAATTCATTGGCTGCATCGGCATTTGTATTGCTTTGTTACAATCCTTATTTTTTATGGGATGTAGGATTCCAGTTATCTTACCTCGCAATAATTGGTATCGTGGTCTTTCAAAAACCCATCTATAATTTATGGTATATCAAAAATAAATGGTTGGATAATGTTTGGCAACTGGTGGCTATCTCGCTGGCAGCGCAACTACTTACTTTCCCGGTGTGCATTTATTATTTTCACCAGTTTCCCAATTTGTTTTTGATCACTAATATTATTGCAGTGCCATTATCCAGTTTGATACTGTATACCGAAATATTTTTGATCGCATTTTCATGGATACCTTTTGTGGGTATTTACCTCGGTAAGATCACAGGTGGGCTGGTATGGCTGATGAATAAAATTATTGTAACAGTAAATGGTTGCCCTTTTGCAGTGTGGGATAATATCCCTGCCAGTATTTTGTCCACCTGGCTATTGTATGCAGTAGTAGTTACTATAAGTGCATGGCGGATGAATAAAAGTAAAACAGCATGTAAGTTTTCTTTATGTAGTGTATTGGCTTTTACAATGGTAATGGCTTATGGAAAATGGCAGGTACAAAATCAGCAGAAGATTATTGTTTATAATGTACAGCAACAGCAGGCTATCGATTTGGTAAGCGCTGCAAAATACCAGTTTATCGGGGATAGTGCTTTGCTGAAAGAAGGCATGCTCCAGAATTTTCATTTAAAACCCGGGCGTATTGCATTACAATTACTCAAACGGGTTGACAGTATTGAAAATGCTGTGCAATACAGGATGTTTTACCAATTTGGCAATAAAAGGGTGCTGATCATTGATACACCTGTAATTTTTGAAACGCCACTCCAAAAAATCAATGTTGATATAATTATTATTTCTAAAAACGTAAAGCTCTACATCCCGCAACTGGCGGCGGTTTTCAACTGTAAGCAGTATATAGCCGATGCTTCCAACAGCTTGTGGAAAATTGACAAATGGAAAAAAGATTGTGAAGAGTTACATTTGCAGCTCTATTCAGTTCCTGAACAAGGAGCATTTATTCTGGATTTATAACCGCTTTTTAACCATGAACAAAAAAATTCAATCGGCACTGATCTCCGTTTTCTATAAAGACGGCCTGGAAAATATAGTTAAAGAATTACATAACCTTGGTGTAACCATTTACAGTACCGGTGGTACACAAAAATTTATCGAAGATCTGCAGGTGCCTTGCGTTCCGGTGGAATCGTTAACCAGTTATCCTTCCATCTTGGGCGGCCGTGTTAAAACATTACATCCCTCCGTATTTGGTGGTATTTTAGGAAAACGCGATGATGCGCAACATGTTTCTGAAATGAAACAATACAATATTCCCGAAATTGATTTGGTGATCGTTGACCTGTATCCGTTTGAGGAAACTGTAGCTTCAACAAGCGATGAGATACTGATCATTGAAAAAATCGATATCGGAGGACCGAGCATGATACGCGGTGCTGCAAAAAATCATAAAGATGTAGTAGTGGTTGCTGCCAAAAAAGATTATCACTTACTGGAACAAATACTGGTAGATCAAAAAGGTGAAACCAGTTTGGAACAACGCCGCATGTTCGCTATAAAAGCATTTGATGTATGTACGGGTTACGACCTGGCCATTTCCAATTACTTTAATCAAACTGATTTTGTAAATCCATTTAATAAAACAAAATCGGTATTGCGTTACGGAGAAAATCCACACCAACAAGGTGTTTTTTACGGTAACCCCGAAGAAATATTTGCCAAACTGCACGGCAAGGAATTATCGTATAATAACCTGGTAGACGTTGACGCTGCAATACAACTGATCAGTGAATTTAATATTGCTTCCAGTTCACAGGGTGCAGAAGTCCCCTCTTTTGGAGGGGATTTAGGGGAGGCCGTTTTCGCTATCATCAAACATACCAATGTATGTGGTATTGCACAAAGAGCCACTATAAAAGAAAGCTGGGATGCTGCCCTGGCCGGTGACCCGGAAAGCGCATTTGGCGGTGTATTGGTTTGTAACGGTACGATAGATAAACAAACAGCTGTGGCCATTAATGAAATATTTTTTGAAGTATTGATCGCACCTGCCTACGATGGCGATGCGTTGGATATTTTAAAAACAAAGAAGAACAGGATATTACTTCAGCTTACCAAAACAGATGCCTTGTTGACCACGCAGGCTAAGCATGTGTTGAATGGTATACTAACGCAACAAAACGATATTGGTAATTATACCGAATGGAAAGAAGTGGGTGGCGTGGAAACTACTGCAGCAGAAAAGGAAGACCTGCAGTTTGCTAATATCATCTGCAAGCATTTAAAAAGTAACAGTATTGCACTGGTAAAAAATAAACAACTGGTGGGTAAAGGTTGCGGACAAACATCACGTGTTGATTCGTTGCGCCAGTCCATTGTAAAAGCGCAGCAATTTAATTTTGATTTGAATGGGGCTGCTTTGGCAAGTGATGCATTTTTTCCTTTTGACGATTGTGTGAAAATTGCCAATGCAGCGGGTATTACTTCGTTTATACAACCCGGTGGTTCTATACGTGATAATGATTCCATTGAATTTTGCAAACAACATCACCTGGCCATGGTGATTACTGGCCTGCGCCATTTCAAACATTAAAAACCCCCTCTAACTCCCCCCTCAAGGGGAGAACAACGAATGCTCTCCTCCAAAACAAATCATCAAAAAGCATTACTCGCATTGGCGTGGGTATGTTTTTTTTGGGGCACTACCTGGATCGCTTCCAAAGAAGGTGTGAAGCATATGCCTGCACTGCAGTTATGTGCTATCAGGCAATTGTTGGGTGGCAGTGTGTATTTAATTTATTTTATTGCAACCAAACACCCATGGCCCAAAGGAAAACAATGGGCTACCATCCTTGTGCTGAGCTTTTTTAATTTTATGCTGGCCAATGGGTTAAGTACCTGGGGTGTACAGTATATTTCAAGCGGGCTGGGCGCTATTATCGGTGCAATATTTCCACTCTGGATCGTGATCATTGCATTGATAGACGGAGAAAGGATGTCACAAAAAGCAGTATTGGGAATGGTGATGGGCTTTGGTGGCGTATGTATTATTTTTTACGATCACCTTAAAGATTTTTTAATTCCCGACTTCCGGTTTGGAATTATCATTTCTGTAATAGCAACTATTTCATGGGCTATCGGATCGGTGTATACGAAAAAGCATGCAGCTAATTTCAATCCTTATTTTAGCCTGGGGTTGCAGATGCTTATTTCAAGTGCTGCCTTATTCGGTACACAAAAAGTAGTAGGCGCCGCGGCTTCGGGTTCTACTTCTTCCTATGTAAATGCAATGAAGCTGATCAGTTTTGCCGATATCCCGGCTACCGGATGGTGGGCCATTCTTTACTTAGTGATCATTGGATCTGTACTTACTTTTATCGCTTATATTTATAGTTTACAGCGACTGCCTACTTCGCTTGCGTCACTGTACGCTTATGTAAACCCGGTGATCGCAGTTTTATTAGGCGCCGTTATTTTTGGCGAACACCTGAATATGTATGTTGCCATTGGAGGTGCTGTTGCCATTGCGGGAGTATACGTTGTTAATGATAGTTTCAGGAGGAAAGCATAAAGCCGAAGGTATAAAGCTGAAAGCCGGAAGCACGAAGTGAACCTATAGGGTAATTTGTTGTTGTGAAAAGTAAATCAAAACAGGACTACATACAGTTTAATTTATTTTGAATCCACACTATACATATTTTATTATTTTGGCGGCTTCCCTGGCCGGGCCATTGGTGCTGAGCTTTGATAAAAAAGTAGCTTTTTACAAAAACTGGAAATATTTTTTCCCTGCAGTACTAATGCCAGCGATGTTCTATATCGTATGGGATTTTTATTTTACTGCGAAAGGGGTGTGGCGGTTTAATGAAAATTATATAACCGGTATTAAACTATATAATCTTCCCATTGAAGAAGTGTTGTTCTTTTTTATTGTGCCTTATTGCTGTGTTTTTATTTATGAATGTATTAAAACGTATTTCCCTCGTATAAAAAATAAAGCTGTGGCAGATGTATTATTAATGACGGTTGGATTATTTGTGTGGGTGATGGGGATTATTTTTTACAAAAAATATTATACGAGCTGGACATTTATTTTCACGGCTCTTTTTATTGTAGCCATTTATGCATTCAGAAAATACTTTAACAGCTTTGATGCCTCTTCATTCCTGGTTTCCTATTGCATCATGCTGCTCCCTTTTTTAATTGTAAATGGATTTTTAACTGCTATTCCTGTGGTGCTGTATAATGATGCAGAAAATTTAGGGATAAGAATTCAGACGATTCCTTTGGAAGACATTTTTTACGGAATGTTGCTGATACTGATGACAATAACAATTTATGAAAAGCTTAAGCCGGAAGCAAAAAGCTAAGAGCCCGCTGCCGCTTCGTCCAAAAACCAGAATGTATTTTTTGTTCCCTTTGCCATTGCAGCAGGTAATGACGCCCCGCTTTTTGAAAATATTTTTTTTACTATGGCGGCTTTACTTTTACCACTTACTAAAAAAGCAATATTTTTTGATTGATTTATAAATGGCATTGTAAAACTGATGCGATCCATGTTCTTTTCCTTCACCCAAATATTTTGTACCCAGCGTTTTTTATCCGTTAGCAATTTGCTTCCCGGGAAGATGGAAGCAGTATGACCTTCTTCACCAATGCCTAATAATACCAGGTCGAAGGGGTTCTTTATACTGATGTGTTTTTTTATTGCCTTTTCATAGGTTGATGAAGATTGGTCAGTGGTTATTTTTACAGTTGGAATGGCGAGAATATTTTTTTTAGGAATATCCACATGTTTTAGTAAGCTGTCGTGGGCCATTTTATAATTACTTTCGACACTGGTGGGTGGCACAAATCTTTCATCACCAAATGCAATAATTACTTTTTCCCAGGGAATATTATTTTTATAGGGCGGCTGCGCCAGTAATTCAAACAAAATTTTTGGGGTGCTGCCACCGGATAAAGCAATCGTAAAAAATCCTTTTTGCTGTACCGCTTTATTGCTTTCTGTTACAATTAAATAAGCTGCCGCATGGCTTAATGCCAATGCATCCGGCCATATGGTCTTTATCGTGATCGCTTTTTTTGCCATGTTCGTTTTTTTACTTCGGTAACACCACCCATTTTTTTGCAAAGGGCTTTAATAAAGTTGTTGCAGCAGTTGGTCCCCATGTGCCGGCTTCATATTTCAATAATCCTTTTTTTGGATTTTTTTTCCATGCATTGATGATAGGCATCACAACTTTCCATGCCGCTTCTACCTGGTCGCTACGCATAAATAAAGTGGCATCACCATCTAAAATGTCCAGCAATAAAGTTTCATAGGCTTCCGGTGTTGCTTCGGTATAGGATTCTTTATAAGTAAAATCCATTTCCACTGGTTTCAATTTCATCTGCACACCGGGTACTTTACTTTCAAACAGTAAACTGATCTCCTGTTCGGGTTGTATGCTTATCAATAAGCGATTAGGTACCGTATCATCTTTAAATATCTTATAAGGCGAATCTTTAAACTGGATCATAATTACCGATGCCTGTTTAGGTAAAGATTTCCCGGTGGCTAAAAAGAAAGGCACGCCTTTCCACCTTTCATTATTCACAAAGATCTTTGCAGCAATAAATGTTTCTGTAGTTGATGTGGGTGGAATATTTTCTTCTTCGAGGTAACCCTGTTGTGGTTTATCATTAATGGTTCCGGAAGTGTACTGGGCACGCACTACATTTTTAAATACTTCATCTGCAGTAAATAGTTTTATCTTTTTTAGTACATCAGCTTTTGCATTACGGATATCTTCTGCAGTGTACTTGCCGGGGCATTCCATGGCCACCACGCAAAACAATTGCAATAAATGATTTTGTATCATATCTTTTAATGCACCACTGCCATCATAATAACCGCCACGTTTGCCTACACTTACCTGTTCGGAAAGGGAAATCTGTACATGATCGATATATTTATTGTTCCACACCGGGGAGAATATTGTGTTGGCAAAACGGAAAGCCATGATATTCTGTACCGTTTCTTTTCCTAAATAATGATCGATACGGAAGATCTGCTTTTCTGAAAAACGTTTTTGTAAAAAAATATTTAATTGTTGTGCAGAGGCGAGGTCGGTACCAAAAGGTTTTTCCACCACTATCCGGTCATTTTTAACCTGGTTGCAGAGTTTATTTTTATACAGGCCATCTGAAACCGCTTCTATAAATTGTGGAGCAATGGCATAATAAAAAGTACGCAGGCAACGCTGTTTATTCTTCTTGTCAAAACTGTCCAGGTCATCTTTCAATTTAAGGTAAGTACTATTCTCTAAAAAATTCCCCTGCTGGTAAAAGATCTTATCACTGAATGTTTTCCAGTTGTTCTCATCCGGTCTTCCTGTTCTTGAAAATTCATTGATGCCTTCAAAAAGATCTTTTTTAAACTGCTCATTCTTGTCTTCTCCTCTTCCCAATAAAAAAACGCAAAAATTTTCCGGCATGTGTTTGCTCAGGAACAGGTTATAAAATGCGGGTATCAGTTTACGCTTGGTAAGATCGCCGGTACCACCAAAGATCACAATTGCGGCCGGTTGCTTGATGCTGTTATGTTTTGCCATGAGTATAGTTTTTATTACACTAATTTTAACTAATTACACGAATTGGCTGTTCTTAATTCGTGGTATTTAATTTTGTGTTTCTAATTCGTGTGATTATTCATTCCAGTTGGTATGAAAAGATCCAGGCTGGTCAATTCTTTCATAAGTATGTGCCCCAAAATAATCCCTTTGTGCCTGTATTAAATTAGATGCCAGTCTGCCCGTACTGAACATATCAAAATAATTGAGTGCACTGCTTAATGAGGGCATACCAATTTTATTATCCATTGCTGTTTTTAGTATAGCAGTAGTAGCATCACGCCGCTGCGATAAAAGGTTGTAAAAATCTTTATCCAGCAATAAATTCTTCAGCAGGTCATTTTTTAAATAGGCTTTTCGGATATCATTCAGCATTAAAGAACGTATGATACAGCCACCTTTCCAGATGCGCACCACTTCTGCAAGACTGATCTCGTATTTATATTTAACCGATGCTTCCTGCAACAGGTGCATGCCCTGTACATAGCTGGAAGCTATCCCAAAATACAAGGCATCATGCAGCGACTGGATAAATGCCTCCTTGTTAGTAATGCCAGCTGCTGTTATTTTTCCTGCAAAGGCATTGATGGCTTCTCTTTCCTGTTTAAAAATAGACAGGTCCCTTGCGGCTACAGCTTCGTCGATGGTAGGAACCGGAATGTGTAATTCCATGGCGCTTTCGCTGGTCCACATGCCGGTGCCTTTTTGTGCGGCTTTATCTAAAATAATATCTACCAGTCTTTTGCTTTCATCCTTATCATCTTTTTGCAAAAATACTTTTGCCGTGATCTCAATTAAAAAGGATTGCAAAGGGCCGTTGTTCCATGCGGTAAAAGTTTGATGCAGCTCATCATTATTTAAACCCGCTACATTTTTTAATATTGCATAAGCTTCGCTGATCAATTGCATTATGGCATACTCGATACCGTTATGTACCATTTTGGTATAGTGACCAGCAGAACCGTTGCCTACAAACGTTACGCAGGCGCCTTCATCACTTTGAGCGGTAATCTTATCAAATATTTTTTTCAGTTCTGCATAACCATCCTTATTGCCGCCCGGCATCATGCTTGGTCCTAACCTGGCACCATCCTCACCACCACTGATACCCATGCCGGTAAAATGAATGCCTGTAGGTGCCAGGCGGCCAATCCTGGCATCCGTATCACGAAAATGAGAGTTGCCGCCATCTATTAAAATATCGCCCGGTTGCAATAAAGGTTTTATTTCATCAATTACCGCATCTACAATTTTTCCTGCGGGCACCAGCATCATAATGCGTCGTGGCGTTTCCAGGCTGTTTACAAATGCTTCCATTGTTGGCAATGCTTGTACGGTCTTTCCTTTTCCCTCTTCCAGTAAACGGTTCAACTGGTCGGTATTGCGGTCGTAACCGGCAACGCTGAAGCCATGATCGGCCATATTCAATACCAGGTTACGGCCCATCGTTCCTAATCCGATCATTCCAAATTGTGCTTTTTGCATAATTTATATTTTACTCAATAATAAAATTAATATAATTGCTATGAAGTTAGTTTAATGTTAAGACATAGAATTGGCCCCATAAAAAAATACCCATTTTAGAAAATGGCACGTAGATTTACATAAAGATTTTACTATGGAATTCGGACGTGTACCGGAAGGGGAATTGGACGATATTGATTTCTCTTTGCCAAAGGAACCTGCCTTTAATAAAACCGTATTAAAAGGCAACCCTGTAAAAAAACCTAAAGTATATCTTGGCTGTGCCAAGTGGGGCAGAACGGAATGGGTAGGAAAAATTTATCCTCCTAAAACAAAGGAAAAAGATTTTTTGCAGCACTATGTACAACATTACAACAGTATAGAGTTAAATGCCACGCATTATAAAGTATATGGAGAGGCCGGTATAAAAAAATGGACTGCCAATGCAGTGGGTAAGGATTTTAAATTTTGTCCTAAAATGTACCAGGGAGTAACGCACAGGGGTAGCCTGAAAGGGAAGCAGTTTATTACGAATGAATTTTTCAGGGGTATAGTAGCATTTGAAGATAACCTGGGGCCGATATTTGTACAGGTAAGCGATGCTTTTTCTCCCAAGAGAAAGGAAGAACTGTTTGATTTTTTAAAATCATTGCCTACCGACCTTCAATTTTTTTTAGAAGTACGTCATCCCGATTGGTTTAAAAAAGATGATATCCGCGAAGAGATGTTCGAAACGCTAAAGTCGCTGAATATGGGCGCAGTAATTACTGATACTGCAGGAAGAAGAGATTGTGCACACATGCATCTCACCATTCCAAAAGCGTTTATCCGTTATGTGGGTAACAGTTTGCATGCTACGGATTACACCAGGTGCGATGCCTGGGTTAAAAGAATGAAATACTGGCTGGATAAAGGTATGGAAGAGTTGTATTTTTTTATGCATATGCATGATGAAGCTACTTCGCCGGAGTTGACGGTTTACCTGGTAGACAAAATGAATAAGGAATTGGGATTACATTTGATCAAACCAGCATTTATTAAGGAAGAAGGGAAACAAAAAGGGTTGTTTGATTAATTCACTTCGTATAATTCATCCCATCTTGTGGTATATCTCGGGCTGCGCATCTCCATACGCATTTTCCAGTTTTTGGTGGTGCCGGAAGCGGCAAATTTTATTACATCATCACGCATGGCAAAATTTACATTATCTACCATACTCATCAATAAACGCTTGCCATTGTGTTTTTCTTCGGTAAATAAATTGCCCTGTATGGTTTCGTCGGGCACCAATCCGCTAAGCATTACTCCGGCTTTTTTATATTGTGTACCTTCTACAAATATACGGTCAACCAGTTCCACCGCGGGCTTTATCAGTTCATGCGTTGAAGAAGTAGCAACAGCCAGTCTTGTATGAATGCCAATGCTTTCCCCATGCCTGAAATCGATATTATGATTTTGCCCCTTTGCCACTACAAAAATACTGATGGTATTGGCAGCACTGTTTTGCCGCCGTAATTTTTCTGCCGCTTTGGAAGTATAGGTGGCAATTGCTTCTTTAATAGCTTCTTTACTTTTTACCGTATGACCAAACATCCTTGTGGTAGCGATCATTTTTTTAGAGGTCAGCTTTTCTTCCATTTCCCTCACTGATTCTCCCCTCAGTTCTTTTACCAGCCGAATACCTACCACACCGCCTAAATTTTTCTGTGCCCATTCCGGCGACTTACGGCTAAGGTCATACGCAGTAAAAACAGCAAACATATCCCTGAGTTTTTCTGCGTATTGCCTGCCCACGCCCCAAATCTCTTTTACGGGTGTATTTTCCAATGCAACCTGTATCTTTTCGGGGGTATCCAATACCACTACACATTGCGTAGCCTTTTTATTGTTTTTTGCCAGGTGATTAGCTACCTTGGATAACACTTTTGTTGGGGCGATACCTACTGACACTTTTATGCCTGTCCATTGTTCTACCGTTTTCCTGATGGTTAATCCTATGGCCTCCCAGTCGTTTTCACCTTCTTCACCAAGGTCTAAAAAAGCTTCATCAACAGAATATACTTCTACATTTTCTTCACCCAGCATAATGCGTAAGGTTTCCATTACCCGCCAGCTCAGGTCGCCGTATAAATTATAGTTGGAAGAAAAAGTAACCACTTTATTTTTTACGATCACTTCTTTTGCCATAAAATAGGGCACGGCCATGCCAATGCCTGCTGCTTTGGCTTCATCGCTGCGGGATACGATACAGCCATCGTTGTTGCTGAGTACCACAACGGGTTGGTTATCTAAGTGTGGCTTAAATAATCTTTCGCAGCTGCAATAAAAACTGTTACAATCTACAATGGCTTTCATTGTCGCTATTTATACGCACGTTTAGAAATATGACTTCTATGATCAAGTTCTTCACGCCTGGGAGCATTATTCAAAAATGCCAGTAAATTATTATCCATGATATGTATTACACAGGTTACCACCCCCCAGCATTGGTAATTCATAAATTCCCCTATTTCAACCGGTTTGAACCGTTCATTTTCGGCATGTAAGAATACCCGGTTCAGGGTTTCAAAATAACGGCGTACCAGCATTTCACCATCCACCACAGCTACAATTATTTTTCCATTGCCGGCTTTTAAAGAGCGGTCTACAATTAAAACATCACCCTTTTGCATCCCTGTGCCTGTCATCGCATCACCATTCATGCGCAGGAAAAAAGTAGCTGGTTTGTTCATAATCAATTGTTCATTAAGGTCGATGCCGCGTTCCATATAATCATCTGCTGCTGCGCCAAAGCCGGTAGCGTTGGCGGTAGGTACATCGTGCTGACTAAATTGTTTACTGCCCTTATAGCCACTACCAAAAAAATAGTCCTCTTCCATAAAAAATATTTTACTGTTAACTAAATTATTTAGTAAATTTATGCTAAAATAATTAGCTAACAAATTTAGTAACCGAAATATTTTCAACACATGAAACAAATTACAGGTCCGGTAGTACCAGGCTACCGCATATATGAGTACCTCCTCGTATTAAATCCGCACGAGGAATTAAAAAACAAGATCATGGCGGTGAAAAATGAATTTTACGAAAAGTACCAGGCCGAAACCGCCCGCTGGAGCAAACCGCATATCACGCTGGTAAATTTTGTGCAATACCAACTGATGGAAGACCGGATCATCAATCATTTACATACCATTGGCATGGGCTTTCATCCCATAAAGATTGAACTGAAAGATTACGGCAGTTTTCCCAGTCATACTATTTATATCAATATCACCAGTAAGGTGCCCATTCAAAGCCTGGTAAAACAGATACGAACGGATACGCAACGGCTAATGAAATTAAATGACGATCATAAACCACATTTTATTTTAGAGCCACATTTAACCATTGCAAGAAAACTATTGCCTTGGCAGTACGAAAAAGGCTGGCTGGAATACAGCCACCGGCATTTCACCGGCAGGTTTATTGCAGATGCAATGCTCTTACTAAAGCGTCCTGTTGGTGAAATGAAATACGAAATAGCCCGTCGTTTTGAATTTCAGAATTTACCGGTATCGACAGTGCAGGGAGATCTATTTGTCTGAACGGGATCGGGGTGGATGATAATGATTAAAAGGATCTTTTAACCAGGTATTTTTCTTTATCAGCCTGCTAAAATTCTAATATACTTCAAAGAGTGTTGAACTATCTAAATCTAAAAGTAGATTATTAATGTTGAAGTCACAGTAGTACAAAAGATGCACATAGCAGCTTCCGGCAAACGGGATGTAATCGTTTGTCGGGCTCTTTTTTTGTTTCTTTTTTGGAGAAGCAAAAAAGAAAACATTCTTCAGAGAGCAACGGTAAATAAACTAAACCACGCAAAAAACAATTTGTGTAATGCATGCTTTTTAATTCGTGTAATAAAAAACTAACCAATGGAAAATAACAAACTCAAACAGGATCATCATAAAGTAGCTGCCAAGCCTCAGGAAGAAACCGTGCAATACCTCGCTGGCCGCGGTGCCCAGTTCAATACCAAAAACCGGTTTTTAAAAGATGAAAAAACACAGGAACATATTGAAGGCATCGACGATTGGGAAATAAGCAATATACCCACTCAGTACATTGAGCAAATGAGTAAAACCATCGTAAACAAAGTAGAAAGCAAGGATGTAGGCATGGGTTACAGCATGAATCCTTATGCCGGTTGCGAGCACGGTTGTATTTACTGCTATGCCCGTAATGTGCATGAATACTGGGGCTACAGCGCCGGACTGGATTTTGAACAGAAGATCATCATCAAAAAAAATGCACCGCAATTGCTGCGTAAGTTTTTAACGCATCCTAAATGGGATGCTACGCCCATCATGCTCAGCGGCAATACAGATTGCTATCAACCGGCCGAACAAAAATACCGCTTAACACGGGGCCTGCTCGAAGTATGTAATGAATTTAATCAACCAGTCGGCATACTCACTAAAAATGCCTGGATATTGAAAGATAAAGATGTGCTGCAGGAGATGGCGAAAAAAAATATTGTATCGGCGATGGTGTCCATCACTTCTTTTAACGAAGACCTGCGCCGGATGATGGAACCAAGAACCGTTACTGCCAAACAAAAATTAAAAGTGATCAACGAACTCAGCAGCGCCGGCGTACGTATGGGCATTATGATGGGGCCGATGATACCGGGATTGAATGAACATGAAATGCAACGCATTATGAAGGCTGCGGCAGATAACGGCGCTACGTTTACTGCGTATACCTTTATCCGTTTGAATGGCGCTATTAAATTTTTATTTCACGACTGGTTGTATAAAAATTTCCCTAATCATGCCGATAAAGTATGGCACCTGATAGAGCAAAGTCATGATGGCCAGGTAAACGATACCCGCTGGGGCGTGCGCATGCGGGGCGAAGGTAATATTGCGCAAATGGTAGCACAGACCTATAAAAAATATGGTAAACTGTACAACATGAATGCAGAAGAATGGAGTTTGGATACCAGCCAGTTTCGTGTGCCCGGCGGGCAGGGGAAATTGTTTTAAATTTTAAAATATAATCTATGAAGGGAATTACCAGGCAATATTTATTGTACGTGATCAACGACTGTGTGACCATCACCATTCACTACCGTAGAAAGATAGCCGAAAATTATTTTGCAAAGGAAACAGTAGAGGTAACTGAAGAAGAACTGATAGATTTTATTGCTACCATTCCTTATTTTACCATTGAGCTGAAAGATTTTTTAATGGGAAACTTACCAGTGCAAACGATCATCATCAGCCAGGATTGGGAAAAGAATTTTACCCGGAAAAGTATTGCCTGGGCTACTAACCCCAAATGGACAGAGACTGATATGTCTTTTTTAGCAAAGAGCTTTAAGGAGGAAGTGATTGGAGAAGCGTTGACGATGCCGTATTAGGGAAACCGGGGGTTCCTATTTTGCTTTAAAAGACGGATATTTATGAAATGGAAAAACGAAATAATAAGCCAGAGTATTGGAAAATGGTAGAAAAACTAATTAAAGAAACAATAGGAACTGGTGATATTGTTTCTTTGACTAGGTGGAATGATTCAAATTCCATTAATGCGGATATTAATCTTTCAAATAACTTACTAAATAATACACCACACGAAGTCAAAGAGAACGTAGAACTAATTCATTACACAACTATCAACTCGCTTTTTGAAATAATAAATAGTAAGAAACTTAGACTAGGAAATGCCGCTCAAATGAATGATCCACAAGAATTATCTTTTTTTCTTAAAAAATTCAAGGAGTACATTTCTCCTGATTTTTATGAACAGATGAATAATATGTTTCTGATTTCATTTTGTGAGTATAATTCTAATGATAAAAATAATTGTGAACACTTTAATATGTGGCGGAATTATGGAGATAATGGAAATGGAGTTGGCATTGTATTCAAGTTGGCTAATAATGACTTGAGAAATAAATGGGTCGATTGCGCAATGGGAAAAGTTAACTACGATCCAGAAAGTTTAGGATATGGGGGGCTAAAAAAATACTTTGAAACATTGCAAGAAATGAAAAAACTAAATAGATTTTCAATTCATAATTTGCCTAAACTTATTTTTCAGCTTGCAACATTACACAAAGCGCCAATTTGGTTGGAGGAACATGAGATTAGATTATTTCGTTTTATAAAATGGGATAAACTTGAATGGGCTTATAAATTTGAAAAATCAGATTTTAGTAAGGAAGTAAAAGCGACATATAACGGAAACTGCATTAAGCATTTTGTTGAACTCGATTTGGATAATCGATCCAAGCTTGAACAAGCGACAAAACTTAGTGAGCAAACAAATAAGCTGTATCCGAAAATGAATGCTTCGGCTACAAATATTTTTGATGTTTTTCCTGCGCTAAGCATTGAGAAAATTATTTTGGGATATAAAATATCAAACGAAATTAAACATGAAATTTGTAATTCACTGAGAATATTAGCTTTTCAAAATCTTGGAATTACGCTGCAATTTGAAAATTCTTCATTTACAGACTATTTTAGAAACTAGATTTCTCCTGCTTGTTATAGGTGATTGCAATAAATTTTTTATTCTAATTTAATGATAAGTAAAACCTCTCCAAAAATTATTTTTAAAATTTCTTCACAAAAATTTGGCAGTATCGAAAAAATAAATTCATCTTTGCATTGCAAAACAAAAATTAATAAACAACAAACATGTTACGCATATCACAACATATTGAAGCGATGAATTGTTTTAGTCCGAAAGGGGATTATAACAGTTGCGGGGCATGTTATGCTGTTGAATAGTACAAAAACTAATTCGCTATAACCTAAGCCCCGCCTGAATCAGCGGGGTTTTTTGTTGGCAATTATTGAAGAAATATAACAACTTTAATAATTGTACACATAGCAAGGCTGTAGATAACAAAAAATATTTTTAAACGAAATAATGCTGATGCATCAACAACAACAAAGTATCATACGAATAGCTAAACGCCAACTATCGGCTACAGGCAAAACTACGTTTATGCCCATAGGTAATAGTATGCCGTTTAGCGAAAGTAATACTGATCAAAACATAACACGACTGTGTGTACAGCGAACGAGTGAGTAAAAAAACTTGTTGAGCAGGGCCCGGTCGTAATAACACGACCGGGCTTTTTGTTTGTAGCAATTGCCCGAAAAAAAGGAGGGGAACATGGAAACACTGCATATGCTGAAATTGTTGCTGATCATCATACAACTGCTTGCGGCTGTATTGGGGCCGGCAGAAAAAAGAAATCGTAAATATTGAATTTAAAAAACGGGTATGACATATTTAATAGTGATATGGATTATACAGGCGCTGTTAAAAGCATTTTTTAACCAGCTGAAAAAGCGCATAAAATATTAGATGCAGAAGGAGGAATAAAGCTTTCCCCGGGAGATGCAACGGGGAAGCTTTTTAACACTTCGGCTATGCTCAGTATATAGGAGTATTTCAATTGGTAGAATCCGTGATCTGGAATCATGAGGTTGTCAGTTCGAGTCTGGCCTCCTATACAAATGGTCTGTTCGTCTAATGGTTCAGGATACTAAGCTTTCTACTTAGTGATGTGGGTTCGACTCCCATACAGACTTCCAACCCTTGAAACAATAGTGTGCAGTACTGTTTCGGCCAGTACTCCACTATAATGGTTCGTTGGTGTAGTGGTAACATAGCAGATTGTCGATCTGCCGCTACGGGTTCGATTCCCGTACGAACCGCAAATTTTTGTCGGGTAATGCAATTGGCAGCATGCCAGATTTTGAGTCTGGATATACCAGTTCGAACCTGGTCCCGATAACAAATGTTGGCTTTAGCTTATCTGGTAAAGTACCACACTGTGAATGTGGAGAACAGGGTTCGAGACCCGGAGTCAACCAAAAGAATAATGAACAGGGAACAAGGAATATTGAATGAGGAAGTAAAGAGAAAAGAACGCAATAAAAATAATGCGGTTGGGTGTAACGGTAACATGATTTTCTTCCTCTCTTTCTGAGAGGCAAACATAAGAAGATTGTATCCGGTTCAAATCCGGAAGCCGCACAAGAATGGTTTATAGTTCAATGGATCAGAATACTTCACTACGAATGAAGAGATGAAAGTTCGAACCTTTCTAAACCAACGAAAATTGCGATTTAGTGTAACGGTAACATACAGGTCTCATAAGCCTGAGGATGCAGGTTCAAATCCTGTGGTCGCAACAAAATTGATCCGTAGCTCAATGGTTAGAGCAGGAACCTTATACGTTCAAGATTAACAGTTCGAGCCTGTTCGGATCAACGTTAAAAAAAATGCGGTTTAGCTCAATGGCAGAGCATTACCCTGATACGGTAAAGGTTATTGGTTCGAGTCCGTTAACCGCAACAAACTGGTTCGTAACTCAATTGGTTTCAGAGTACCGGTCTTTTACACCGGGAGTTGTGAGTTCGAATCTCACCGGGCCAACCATATGGATGAATAGCTCAACGGCAGAGCGTCCCGTTGTTAGCGGGAGGGCTGAAAGTTCGAATCTTTCTTCATCCTCAAAACCCCGACAGCGGTTACAAAATCCTGCCGGCGGTTTATAAAATGTGAGTGCGACGAAGTTGGAGAGTCGTGGCGGTCTGTAAAACCGTTGTTCAAAAGACTTAGATGGTTCGATCCCATCCACTCACACAAACGGAGAGTTGTCAGAATGGTATTGAAATGGCCCGCTAAGCCATCATCGTTATCGGTGTAAGAGTTCGAATCTCTTACTCTCCGCAAATGTTTGAACGGGGATTTGGGTGGATGGGAATGATTAAAAAGATTATGGATGCTATAATCTTTTAATCCCATCGATCTTTTAAAATCTCCATTCAGACAACGGGACGAATAACTCAATGGTAGAGTGCCTGTTTGAAGAGCTGGTAGTGCAGGTTCGAATCCTGCTTCGTCCGCAATAAATAACAATTCGTGTATTTTAATTAGTGTAATAAAAATTAAACAATGGAAACAGATCAACAGCAATGGAGAAAATTGAACGGGCAAAAAATCAACATCCCTATTGAAGATGAAATAAGGGCCGCTATTATGAGGGAAAAAGAAATGGGGCACGAACTGAAAGTATGTATCGGTACCGATAGCCAGGTGAAAGGAAAGGAAACCGAATTTGCTACCGTCATCGTTTTTATACGAAAAGGTAAAGGTGGATTTATGTATATCTGCAACGATACCAGTTTGCAAAAAATGAGTATTAAACAACGGATGTTGACAGAAGTAGCCAGGAGTATTGAAGTGGCGTATCCCTTGTGTACTATTTTCAGCCGCTACAGTGTGGATATGGAAGTGCATGTGGATATCAATACCAACCCCAACTTTAAAAGCAATGATGCCTTGAAGGAAGCGATGGGGTATATTATGGGAATGGGCTTTGCTTTTAAAGCCAAGCCGGATGCTTTCGCAAGCAGCAGCTGCGCTAATAAAATTGTGCATTAGTGCGTCAATAAAAATGAACAGAAAAAATTTATAAAGAAGTAAAACAAAAAAAATGGGACCGGTAATTTTAGCGCTTGTAATTATTTTTTTGGTCCGGTTAATCCCGGATGCAAAAAACTACCTGCAAGCCGCAATAAGACAAATAAAACAACAATTAACCCGCAATAAAAATGCGTCCATCTTTGAATCCTATTATATAGAAGTGAAAACTTTTTACATAAAAGAATTTAAAGCAACACCCTGTATAAGTTCCATTGGAGACCTTGATGCAACGAAAGCGTATGAGTATATAAACAGCGGACTTGCAGGAAAAGTATTGGCTATTTATCAACGTAATTATTACAGCTGGCAGCATAACCGGCAGCACTTCGGTACTACGGTGTTTAAATTGGAAAATAAAGTGTTGATAAAACTGAGCGATGAATATGCAGAGATTTTGTTTGGCAATACCAATTATGATTATGCGAATGCATTGATAGCTGCTTTCGCCGGGTTTAAAATGCCGGAAAAGGAAGACCCTTTCGAAATAAACATTATAACGCAAACGAATACGGGCCTCGAATTGAAACAGCTGGAAATAAAACCAACAGTACTGGATATTGATCTTTACTATAATGATGATTTTAAGCCGATAGATGAGTTGATCAAAAAACGGTTGGAAAAAGAAAATGATAAAGGGATCATCCTGTTGCACGGTTTGCCAGGTACGGGCAAAACTACTTACCTGCGTCATTTAATTGGCAGTATGAAAAAAAGGGTATTGTTTGTATCACCTGGCGTTGCAGGTAACCTGATGAACCCGGAATTTATTGACCTGCTGATTGACAATCCCAATGCCGTATTGATAATTGAAGATGCCGAGAATATTATTATGGATAGAAAATTCAGCAGCAACAGCAGTGTAAGCAATTTACTTAACATTAGCGACGGCCTGCTGAGTGATTGCCTGAATGTTCAGATCATTTGCACTTTCAATAGCGCATTGAGTATGGTGGATAGCGCATTGCTGAGGAAAGGGAGGTTGATAGCCAAGTATGAATTTGATAAATTGAATGCAACAAAAGCACAACTATTAAGCGATCATTTAGGATTTAGCAATACAATTCATAAATCAATGACGATTGCCGAAATAACCAACCCCGATGATATGGAAGTGGAACAGCCGGTAATGCAGGTAATGGGATTTAGAAGGGAATCAGTAATGAATTAAAATATTGTTGAAGTAAAATTTCAACTCAAAAACTTGCTTAACGGCAAGACTGGTATTCATTATAGCACGCAAACCAGGTGAGTGTTTTAAAAAACACCGCAGTGCAGATGTGGTAACTATCTGTATGCTATTGTTACTATAAGGTATACCAGCCAGATGTTGTGTGTCGGAGGTTTGAATCCTTCTCCCTTAAACGGGATAGCTCAGTTGATAGAGCAACAACTAAAGCGCAGGTTCGACTCCTGCCCCGGCTCCGTACGGGTAGCTCAGTTGGCCAGAGCACTACACTGTTAATGTAGCATGAAGAAGACCACCACTTCTTAAAAAATGGTGATGCACAAAGGAGAAATGTGTTGCCTGCTGTTTGTAATAGTTGTATGACTGGTACAACAAAGCAAATTCAGTAAACACTTTGCAAATGGTGAAATTGGGGGCAGCGAAGCGCACTTTATTTATTTAAACGCTACTTAAAAAAAATGGGTAGGTAATAGTAAATAAACTGCCGGAGCTTAACTTAAGGAAATCATTTCCGTGATTACAGGATGGCAACCCATTTCAACTTTTTAAAAACAAAATTTAATCATTCCACTAATTCGTGTTATTCGTGTAATTAGTGGCAAATACAAATAACATGAAACAAATAAAAATCAACGCCTACCAAATTGGTTTGGTATTTAAAAACGGCGGGTACAAAAAAATGTTGGCGGAAGGGAAACACTGGTTAGGGTTTAGTGAAACTGTTATGATATACGATGTAACCAAACCTTTCTATCCAGCAATAGAGTTGAATATCTTATTGCAGGATGAGGTATTGGCCGATGCCTTACAGGTAATTGAAGTAAGCGATACTGAAATTGTATTGCAATACGAAAACGGTTTATTGAAACAGGTATTAACTGCAGGCCGTTATGCTTTCTGGAAAAATGTAGTGAACAACTACGCTTTCATTAAAGCAGATACCAGCAAAATAGAAATTACTGAAAACATCAGCCGTGCGGTGTTACAAAACAAATTGGTAGCGCCATATGTACGTACTTACACCGTGGAGCATTACGAAAATGCGTTGTTGTTCATTGACGGGAAATATGCACAGGCATTACCGGCCGGTATTTACTACTGGTGGAAAAACAACATCACTGTTGTAGTGGGAAAAGCAGATACCCGTATGCAGCAAATTGAGATCAACGGGCAGGAAATTTTAACCAAAGACAAAGCCGCATTGCGTATCAATGGTTATGCCCAGTACAAAGTAACTGGTATTGAAAAAGCCTTGTTACAAAACAAAGACTACGAACGCCAGTTGTATGTAGCTTTCCAGTTGGCATTGCGGGAGTATATTGGCGGTTTGGCTTTTGATGAATTGCTGGAGAAAAAAGAAACCATAGTGCCATTTATTTTGGAAGCGGTAAAAAACACTGCTGAAAATTTAGGGGTTACTGTAAGTGGTTTTGGTATCCGTGATATCATTTTGCCAGGCGATGTAAAAGACATCATGAACAAAGTGTTGGTAGCAGAAAAAAATGCACAGGCCAACAGCATCATGCGTCGTGAAGAAACTGCCAGCACCCGTAGCTTGTTGAACACTGCCAAATTAATGGAAGACAATACCATGTTGTGGAAATTGAAAGAGATGGAATACGTGGAAAAAATTGCGGATAAGATCAGCAATATCAGCGTAAGTGGTAACGGCGCCTTGATTGAACAGTTGAAACAGATATTTGTGGCGCAGAAATAGTTTGAACGGGGATTTGGGAGGATTAATCAGATGATGTGGATTGAAATCCTTTTAATCTTTTAAATCTACCCAAATCTTTGTTCAGGCAATTTTGGGACGTGCTTTTGGAACATTACTTAACATCGTTGTGTCACTCACTTGTACGACATACCTTTATTGGGCTTTAATGTAAGCGTAGATGAATGATGAAACATGTATTTTCTTATGCAACAGCAAAAGAGGTTTAAAGCAAATGGAATAGATGAAAAAGGGCTTAAACACAAATAAATTGAAATGGAAAACATAAAACATGTACTAACAGAAATAGAACAAAAGAAAAACATCAAAATACTGTACGCCTGCGAAACAGGCAGCAGGGCATGGGGTTTCCCTTCGCCTGACAGCGATTTCGATATCCGTTTCATCTATATGCATGAAAGGGATTGGTATTTGTCTTTGAATATAAAAAAGGATACGGTAGAAATAATGGACGGCGACCTGGATATAACTGGGTGGGACTTGAAAAAGTCTTTAACCTTGCTTAAAAAATCCAATGCGCCGTTGATTGAAAGATTCAACTCGCCAATAACCTATTTTGCAGTACCTGGGTTTAAAGAGGAGTTTAAAACACTGATAGCAAATTATTATTCGCCGGTAGCGGTTTTCTTTCATCACCATTCGCTGGCAAAAAAGTTTTGGGAAGAATTGAAGGATAAGGATGAATTTAAGCTGAAGAGTTACTTTTATCTTATAAGATCTTTGCTTTCCTGCAACTGGATAATAAAAGATAACACTGTAGTGCCCATGCATATAGAAGGCTTGATGCACCATGTAGAAGATGAATACAGGAACAGGCTGCGAAAACTGGTGGCATTAAAAGCAACCGTGGGCGAAAAATACCTGCACCAAAAAGATGAAACATTGCATGGATTGATATTGAATCTGTTTGAATACATAGAAGCAGCAAAGGATAGTTTGCCGGTAAACAAAACCGACATCTCTCCATTGAATGCGTTCTTTTTAAAAATGTTGTATGCAAAAGCCGACTATTGACTGGATAAAGAATAACGGGCTGCTGATTTTTGAAGTCATCAGCGGAAGTAAATCGTATGGATTGGATACGCCGACATCAGATACTGATATCAAAGGCGTGTTTGTATTACCGAAAGAGATGTTTTACGGGTTGGAGTATACAGCACAGGTAAATAATGAGAGCAATGATATCGTGTATTATGAATTGAAACGGTTTGTGGAATTGTTATCAAAGAACAATCCAAATATTGTTGAGATGCTGCATGTGCCCGAAAGCTGTGTGTTACAAAAGCATTCCATAATGGAAATGCTGCAACCGGAAATGTTCCTGTCTAAACTTTGTGAACAGACCTTTGCCAACTATGCTTTTGCACAAATCAAAAAGGCTTACGGATTGGAGAAGAAAATTGTGCAGCCGGTAGAAGCAGAAAGACGATCCGTATTGGATTTTTGTTTTGTACATGAGGCAAAAGATGCTGTCCCCTTGAAAAGATACCTACAAGAGAAAAACCTGGATCAAAATAAAATGGGATTAACCGCAATAACACATTTAAGGGATTGTTACAACCTGTATTATGCTGAAACATTGAATTATTCCGGGGTGGCCAAAAAGGAAAATGCCAACGAGGTGAGTTTAAGCAGCATTCCCAAAGAGGAAAAGTCCATTGGTATGCTATACTTTAATAAGGATGGCTACTCTGTGTATTGCAAACAATATAAAGAGTATTGGGATTGGGTGGCCAGGCGGAATGAAGAACGTTACAAAACTACAATGTCTCATGGTAAAAAATATGATGCAAAGAATATGATGCATGTATTCAGGCTATTGCTGGTAGCAAAGGAAATAGCCATCGAAGGAAAAGTAAACGTGTATAGAAAAGATCGGAATTTTTTATTGGATATTAAGGCGGGTAAATTTGAGTATGACGACCTGGTACAAAAAGCGGAAGCATTACAACAAGAATTGCCTTTATTGTACAGCCAGTCGAATTTAAAAGACGAGCCGGATATTGAAAGCATAAACAGCACGCTGGTGAAAATGAGAGAAACGTATTATTTAGAATTTTAGAAACATGACCAGAACCACAAAGTCACGAAGACAGGAGGCAACACAAAGACTTTGTGAACCTTAGCGTCTTAATGTCTTCGTGGTTCAAAAAATAAACAATGAACAAATTAAAATTAACCGGGAAACAGATCCGTGCTATTGGTTACGAAGAAGGGCCGGTAGTAAGTGTGGCCATGCATACCATGGGTACACACTTTAAACATTCAACTGAAGAAGAAGCGTTGCAAATATTAAAAGGTATTTTAGCTGCACCGGAAAATTACCTGGCAGACGAAGTATTGGGTAAAATTGCAGAGAAATTAGTTGTAGCGGAAGAAGAAGTTGCAATGGAAATTCCATTGAATGAAAAAGGGATAGCGTACAATGTATTTGGTGCAAAACATATTGAGGAAGGCGCGTTGGCGCAGATGCAGGTTGCTGCAAAATTACCTGTAGCAGTTGCCGGTGCCTTAATGCCCGATGCCCACCAGGGTTATGGTTTACCGATTGGTGGTGTACTGGCAACTGACAATGCCATCATTCCTTATGCGGTGGGTGTAGATATTGGTTGCCGGATGTGTTTAAGCATCTTTGCCATCGACCCGGAAGAATTAAAAAAACGCCAGGCTAATTTTCAAAGAGAGTTAGTGGCCAATACTTTATTTGGTGCTGGAAAAGAATTTTCGGAGAACAGAGATCACGAAGTGATCGATCGTAAAGAGTTTACGGAGATCGCATTTTTAAATAACCTGCAGCTGAAAGCCCTAAAGCAGTTAGGCTCTTCTGGTAGTGGTAACCATTTTGTAGAGTTTGGTAAAGTGGAGATCACCGACGCCAATAATTTAATGGGTTTGGCAGCCGGTAATTATGTGGGTTTGTTAAGCCATAGCGGAAGCCGTGGATTAGGTGCCAATATTGCCAATCACTATACGCAGATCGCGATGCAACAAACGGTATTACCAAAAGAAGCCAAACATTTGGCATGGCTGAACCTGGATACAGAAGCAGGAATGGAATATTGGCTGGCGATGAACCTGGCAGGTGATTATGCCAGTGCCTGTCACCATGCGATACACGATAAAATAGCGAAAGCCATTGGAGAAAAACCATTGGCGAGGGTAGAGAACCATCATAATTTTGCCTGGAAGGAAAAATACAATGGTAATGAAGTGATTGTTCACCGTAAAGGCGCTACGCCTGCCGGTAAAGACGTATTGGGTATTATCCCGGGAAGTATGACAGCGCCGGGCTTTATTGTAAAAGGTAAAGGGGAAGCCACTGCGTTAAATTCTGCTTCGCATGGTGCGGGAAGAAAAATGAGTCGTAGCAAGGCTCTGGCCAATATTACTCCTGATGCATTGAAAAAAGAACTGGCAGCGCATGGTGTAAAATTGATTGGTGGCGGATTGGATGAAGCACCATTTGCCTACAAGGATATACATGAAGTAATGCAAAGCCAAACCGCATTGGTAGAAGTAATGGGAAAATTTTATCCTGCCATTGTGCAGATGGATGGTAGTGAGCCTAAAAAATTCAGGAAGCGAAGGGATGAAGTAACAGGAGAATAGGCTTTATTTAAAATTAATATTGCGATAACATTGCAGTATTAATTTTGTGTAAGATGAATGAAAACCTGGCGAAAAGGAAGGAAAATTATACAAGGTATTTAAGGGAGGGGTTGGAACAAAATCCCCGGCGATGGTGGCAGCAACGAACGCCTGAATATATAGCCACAGCGGATGTCGGCGGCGGAGATAATTATCTGCCAGATTGGAACGAAATAGTCATACGATACGATTTAAAAAGAGTGCTTAAACAAAGCACTCTTTTTTTTATGGTTAGTGGCTTAATTGTTTTTATAGTGGGTATGTATCGAAAAGAAATGGAGACATCATATTTATTTTACAATTTCCTGGTATTTGCATTGGTATGCTGTATCTCAATCAATGCATATCGCAAAGGGCCTTATCTCATTTTTAATAAAGCCGGGTTTTGGATAACCGGTATGGAAAAGAGTACGCCCTGGCAAAATCTCGTCGCTTCTTACATAAAAAAAGATGACAGTGGTGAGAACACCAGTTATTATTTACAATTGCATTACTATGATGAAGGGCAGGATTGCTTTGTGTATGACGAATGTATGCTGGATGGGTTGAATATGCAGCGTGAAGAAATAGCTTTTTATATCGAGTGTTGGAAAATGAAAGCCAAATAAAATGGAGATCATTCCTGTTGCTCCATTGCTACTTCGCTTACATTAGTGATCACATACCTGCAACCATTACACGCAGCAGGGCCTTCCTGCGAAAACCAGCGACAGGTTTTACGGATGGAACAATCCGGCAGGTCTTTTTTGGCTGGAATACTTTCCAGGGCCAGCACGGCTTTTATTACACCGCATTCCTTACCGGTCCATTGTTTACAACCACTCTGCACGCATTTATTGCTGAAGCGGAAACGTCTTTCCAGCGATTCATTGTCTCCTGCATCTTCTAAAAATTCAGGCGTTACTTCTATCGGCTGTTTAAAAAATCCAATAGTTCCGGATGGATTCACTACGCCCAGTACATTTGAACCAACCTGCCCCAATGAACTGGGACAGGTTTTGTGTTGCATCTTTTCCATGGGCTACATTTAAAATTGCTTAAAACCACCTGCTTTAAGTCCGGCAAGGTCTTTGAATTTTTTCATCCATATACCCAGCCATTCAGGATTTTTCATGCCCCAGATCCCATCTTTGGGAATGACCCGCATGTTCTTTCCAATGTAAGAAGTGGCTGCAGCATTAATTGCTTTTTGCAAACCGGCAGCGTGTGCTTTGGTGAGTTCAACACCATCCATTTGAACTTTAAAAATTTGTTTGGCCATAATAGTGAAATTTAATTATTGTTAATACCATAAAATTATATTACAGCTGCTCATGCTGCAATACCCTAAACAGGGGCTTTATTTTCATTTTTTAAATAATGGAGAAAATAAATGTTGCGAAATGATTGAGTAACTGGTGTTGTGCAGCGTTGATGCAGCAGCAGTAAAATTATTTCCAGATAGACTGTTGTACAATACTGCTCCAGGAATTTTCATACACAAAATAGATCAGCCTGATCAAATGATAAGCGGCTAAAAATATGGCGAGACCATAAGCCAGTCTTTTATTATACAGCCATTGATTGAAATACTCTTTTTTGGTAATTAATTCTGTGGTTAATACAATTATCGTAAGCAAACAAAATGCAATTACAAAAGGGCCGAGGATATGATAGCTGATACTTTTATAAAAATCGCCTTCATAAAAATATACGAGCGATTTGGTAATACCGCAACCGGGGCAGGGAAAACCCGTGAGCATTTTAAAAGGGCAGAAGGATTGGTCGGTTTCCAGGTGATGGTTACCGTTATGCAGTAATAAAAGATACGGAATGATCAGCGTGATCAATGCGCCGATAATTCCGTATACTTTACGTTTATACCTGGTATTAGTTATATAGTTTGTTGATATCACCTTGTACGATCATTGCAGCCACCACGGGAAATAAAAAACCCAGCACCAATAATAAAGTGGTTTGGTCTTTTTGTGGTTCGCCTGTTCTTTGATACACTTTTGGCAAAGCATCTTTACTGGCTAAATAATAGAAATACAGGTTCACCGGCATGCAGCAGCCGGCAAAAATGGCTATCGGCTGAGAGATCACTTCTCTTTCTGCAACGGCGTTTAATACTTCGGCTACTTTAATGTTCCAGTAAATAAGGTATAACCCGCAGGATAAGATACCGAATACCAATACCATTATCGGGTCTACTTTAAAAACCGGGATGGGGGCCTGACTGTTGAGTTGATCTTGTATGTCCATAATTATAATTAGTTTAGTTGAAACGAATATATAATAATATGTTGAAACGACATAGCCGGTATAATTACGATGCTGCTGAACGGGTTATACTTACATTTTGGGACTGTTGCATTTTAAACTATTTTTACCGCGATAAAATAATGTAATGCAAGCCACCCCCGACAGAATAAAAGAAGTCTTTACGGAATTCTCCAAAGAACCAATTACCGTTTTTGAAAAACTACCACAGGCCGGAAGTGAGCGGCATTACTTCCGTATTCATACTGCCGGCACCAGTTATATTGCTACCTATGGCGCCAATATAAAAGAAAATGACGCCTTCATTTATTTCTCCGGCCACTTTAAAAAGAAAGGGTTATCCACTGCGCATATCCTTAGCCTTAATACAGCAAAAGACATTTATATACAGGAAGATTTTGGAGATGTATCGCTGCTGCATAAACTGGAAACCCATGGTTATGTACCTTATGTGTACGACCTGTATAAAGAAAGTTTGTACCGCCTGGCCTTATTACAGGTAAAGGGACATGAGGGGCTGGATTATAAAAAATGCCTCACCAACAGTTCTTTTGGTAAGCAGGCGATAATGGCCGACCTGTTGTATTTTAAATATTATTTTTTAGATGCTTTGCGCAGGCCTTACGATAAACAAAAATTAATTGATGATTTTGAAGCGCTGAGTAATTACCTGTCGCATACCGAGTATAAATTTTTTATGTTCCGCGATTTTCAAAGCCGGAATATTATGGTAACCGAAGATAATACGGTGCATTTTATAGATTACCAGGGCGGCATGAAAGGCGCACCTCAATATGATGTAGCCTCTTTATTATGGCAGGCAAAAGCCAATTTACCCGACGACTGGAAATTGAATTTGCTGGAAGATTATATCAATGGTTTTGAAAAGATTGTAGGCGATACCGTAGACAGGGATGTATTCAGAAGCCAGTATAATGGCTATGTGCTGATCCGGTTGTTACAGGTGCTGGGTGCTTATGGGTTCCGCGGATTGTTTGAACGCAAAGCCCATTTTTTAACCAGTATTCCTTTGGCATTGGAAAATTTAAAATGGTTCATCAATAACCAGAATATAGGTATTGCGGTACCGGAATTTAAAAAAGTACTGGAGATCTGCATCAGTGATGAAGTGATTGAAGAATTTACACCGGTGCAGGCTACACCCGAAACGCCATTGGTAGTTACCATCAATAGTTTTTCGTTCATTAAAACGGGGTATCCAAAAGACGACAGTAAAAATGGCGGCGGTTTTGTATTTGATATGCGGGGTATTTTAAATCCCGGGCGTTTTGATGATTATAAACATTTATCAGGACTGGATAAACCGGTAAAGGATTTTTTAGAACAGCAGACCAAGATGCCGGAGTTTTTAAACAGTGTGTATAGTATTATTGATATCAGCGTGGAAGATTATATTAAACGTGGTTTTGAAAGTTTAATGATCAACTTTGGCTGTACCGGTGGCCAACACCGTAGCGTGTACGCAGCGGAAGCATTGGCAAGGCATTTGAGGAATAAGTTTAAGGTGAAGATCATTTTGAGTCATAATAATACTGAGAATTGGAAAACAGAGCCCTCCCGCCTCTGAAGGGGAGCCTGGCCTTAAATTTATAGCTGCATTAAAAAATTATAAGGTTCAATAACAAACAGGTAAAAAATAATTTTGAAAAAATTGTGGAAGACATTAACCAAAAAATAAAAGCACTTCAAAGCAGCAGTAGCCAAAGCTCCCCTTCAGGGACGGAGGGGTATCAGGCAATCATCTTTTCCGCCGGCCTCGGCACCCGATTTAAACCATGGACGGATACGCATCCCAAAGCACTGGCCATTGTAAATGGTAAATCTTTACTGCAACGTAATATTGAATATTTGCAGCAATACGGTATTAGAGATGTAGTGGTCAACATTCACCATTTCCCCCAACAGATCATTACTGCCATTACCGATAATAAAGGTTGGGGAAGTAATGTGGTGATCAGCGATGAAAGCGATATGGTATTGGAAACTGGTGGTGGATTATTAAAAGCGAAAGCACTATTGAATGGAGACCAGCCTTTCTTTTCTTTAAATGTAGATATTCTTACCAACCTGGATTTGGAAAAGTTAATGGCCTTTCACCAGCAACACCAGCCATTGGTAACATTCGGTATCACCAATAGAAAATCTTCCAGGGTATTATTGTTTGACAATGATAACCGATTGTGCGGATGGAAGAACCTGCAAACCGGCGAAACAAAAATCTCCATTGATAAACCTGGTTTAAAAGAGATGGCCTATAGCTGCGTGGTGATCTATGAGCCAAAAATATTTTCTTTGATAAGGCAGACGGGCAAATTTTCTATCATGGATAGTTATCTTGACCTTGCAGCAGAACATGTTATTTTAGGATATGATCATAGCGGTGATGACCTGGTTGATGTGGGTAAACCGGAAAGCGTAGCCGTTGCCGAAAGATTATTTCCCTGATCAATTATTTTCCGCCGGCGCTGTACCAAAGGCAGCATTTTCTTTTGGCTTACTCAGCCCGAAATTATATCGCAGGGTTAAACCTATTCTCCTCGTATCATTTATTCTTTCCCCTGTGGAATGTACATTACCCTGGTTTAAACTGAATTGAACCCGGTTGGTTTGCAGGGCATCATTCAATGATAAAATGATATTCGCTTTTTTCTTTAAAATACTTTTATTAACCGAAAGGAATAATCCTCCAAAAGTATTCAACTCATAAAAATTCTGTACAGCTTTGGTGCGCATAAAACCCTGTGCACTTAAAACAACAGTCTTGCCGGCTTTAAATTCCTGGTACATAAAAAATAACCAGCTGCCGCGTTTGTAGGTAAAGGGTTTATCCTGGTAAATACCATCATAGGCATTGTAATTATATTGCGCACCCAGGTAAAAGAAATACTTTCCTCCCGGAGGTATGCCAGCAATAATGCGGAAATAAGTTTCCTTGTTTTTCCCCAAATTATCATACGTGCGGTACACAATCTTAGTGTTGTCATCCTGGTAGGTAACATTGCTGAAAATATTTTTCGTTTCATTAATGCCTACAGCAAACACCGGGAATTCCTGGAACATCACATTGAATTCGTAATTACTGGTAAACTGCGGTTGCAGGTTGGGGTTACCTACATCAAACAAATATTGATCAATGTATTTTGGATAAGGATTGAGGATCTCGTAATAAGGCCTCCTGATACTCCTGCGGTAAACAACGCTGCCGATAAGATCTGTTTTAAATAAGGTGAATAATTTATGGCGCAAAAATACATAAGGAAACAGGTCGGTCCTTTTGATCGATAATACCGTGTCTTTAGGAATGGTTTGCCTGCCGTTGATACTGGTGGTCTCCAACCGAAGCCCCGGCTTGAGGGTAAAACCGAAAAATCCTTTCGATGCCTGAAGATAGGCTGCAGTAATGGTTTCCCGGTAATTAAATGTATTGGTTTGATAAATATCGGGCACAGGAGCACTGCTGCCGGCTTGATTAAAATATACCGCACTGTTTTTACTGGTACTGCTGGTTATTTTAAATCCGGTTTCAATGTTGACCTGTTTAGGCAGTTTAAGTACCAGGTCGGTTTGTGCCGCGTAAATATTTTTATAATTATTGTTGTTGCCATTGCCGTTTACATCAGGCTTTGCGGGTAGGATATAATGGTTGATATAATCCTGCGTATTGGTATTGCTGAAATAATTATAATTCAGTTCTGCTGTCCATTCGCTGCCAATAGAATCTATCTTGTATTTGGAGGTGATGCTGTTGTTGATAAAGAAAGCATTGCTGCTGTTATAAATATCCGAACGGTTAATGCCGATCAATGCCTGTGTGGAGGTGTTGAAAATATCGATATTATTCAAGGCATCACTTTTGTTATTGCTGTTGCTGATGCGTACATCATAAGCGGCATTGAATTTTTTGGTAAAGGCAATATCTGCACCGGCACCGATATAATTATTAATGGAAGGATAAGTGGTGTAAGAGCGTTGTGCCAGTAAAGAATCTGTTTTGGCAGAACGGTCGGAGTTAAGTGTCTCGTAATTTTTTCTGCTGGTAAACTGGTAACTGAAATAACTGTTTACTTTGCCGATACTTTTATTGATATTAGCCCCTGCAGTTAAGGTGCTGTATACGCCCTGGAAATAGCCGATATTGGCGCTGCCGCTGCTGCCCAGCTTAACGCCTTTTTTTAATACGATATTTACGATGCCACCACTGCTCGCAGCGTCATATTTTGCAGAGGGGTTACGGAGTATTTCAATTTTACTTACGCTGCCGGCAGGTAAACTTTTTAAAAGGGAGGCGAGGTCGGCGCTGCTTAATTTCATTTCTCTCCCATTGATAAACACTGTGGCCGGGCTCATGCTGCTGAGGTACACATTGCCATCCTGGTCTACAATCGTACCAGGTGTTTTTTCCAACACTTCATAAGCATTGGTGCTGCTGTTGGCCAATACCGTGGCATCCACCACCGTTTTATCATCTTCCTGTTTGATCAATGGCCTTTTACTTACTACTGTTACATTTTGTAAGTTGCCGGTATTCCGTTGCAATAAAAAAACAATGGATAAAGATTTGTCTGTAATGTTGATGGTTTTGTTTTGTGTTTGAAAACCTACCGAAGAAACGCTTACCAGGTATTTGGAAAATTGTTGTACCGTAAAACTATTGCCATTTTTATTAAAGACCTGTGAGCCTGCCGCAACTGTATCGGGTAAAAGATATGCTTGTATGGTAGCATTATTGATGCTGTCGTTCTTCCCGGATTGCAGGAGAATTTTTAATGTAGTGTTGTTGTTTTGCGCAAGGCAGTATTGCGTACAGCATACAACCAGCAATGCTGTAAAAAATGTTGTTTTCAATATAAGGCTTACTTTAATATTTTAAACCGATATTCGTGGGAAATACAAGGTAGAAAAAGATCAGTGCTGCAGGGTTTGCCTTCATCTTTTTGAGCGATAAATTTTTCACGCAAAGACGCCAAGACCTTTGAGCCTTTGCCCCTTGCCTGCTTGCGTGAAACCGGCAGGGCGGGTCTTACTTCTTATCAAACAATTCTTTCTTATCCACCACTTTTACTTTATCGCCTTCCTTTAGCACCTTACTTACCATATCATAGGGTCCTGTAATTACTACATCACCTTCTTTAAGGCCGCTGGTAATTTCAATATTGTTGATATCCTGTATAGCGGTGGTTACTTTAACCCTTTTTACTTTATTGTCTTTATCAAGGATAAATACTACCACTTCAAGATCATCATAGGCGGATGTTGCTGTTCCTGCAGTAGTGCTGGCAGTAGGCTTAACTGTAGTTGTTTTAGCACTGTCTGCTTTATCACGTGTCGTTACCGCGTTGATAGGAACACTTAATACATTGTTGTGCGTTTTGGTTTGTATATCCGCACTCGCCGTCATTCCGGGCCGGAAAGGAAAACTGCCCTTGCCGATAAGGTCCATATAACTTTCCGGTAATAAACGCACATACACTTTGTACTGGGTGACGTCATTACTGGTATTACTTAAAGCACTTTGTGTGGCTGCGCCGTTATTGCTGCTGGCGATCTGTGTTACCAGTCCCTTGAATTTCCTGTCGCTGTAGGCATCTACGGTAATAAGAGCGCTATCACCCAGCTTTACTTTAGGGATGTCATTTTCGCCTACGTCTACACGCACTTCAATTTTTTCCATATCGGCAATGCGCATCATTTCGGTACCTACATTAAAACTATTACCCGCCACTTTTTCACCCTTCTTTACATTTAATAAAGAGATCACACCATCTGTTGGCGCAGCTATAACAGTACGGCCTAAGTCTTTATTGGCCTTTTGCAAATTAGCCTGTGCGCTTTGTATACTGGCCTGTCCGCCACGGATACCCTGCAACGCAGCATTATAATTCGCCTTGCTGGTTTTAAAATTGGCTTCTGCAATATTAAATTCATTGCGACTGATCACTTTATCATCAAACAATTGCTTCTGCATATTGTAGGTTCTTTCGGCCTGTTCCTGCTGCGCTTTCAAAGCGTCTAATGCGGCCTGTGAGTTGCTTACCTGCGCCTGCGATTGCGCTACGCCACTGGCAGCCTGGCTGCGTTGTATGTCGTAGATATCGGCATAAATGCGTGCCAACACCTGCCCTTTTTTAACGGTATCGCCTTCCTGTACATTTAACTCGGTGATCTCGCCGCTGATATCCGGGCTTACTTTCACTTCTATTTCGGGATAGATCTTACCGCTGGCATTTACAATTTCGGTAATGGTTCTTTTCTGTACTTTTTCCGACGTTACTTTTGGGCCTTCCGGTTTGCCAAATGCACCGGCCTTGGATAAGGCTACTGCTGCTACCAATAAAACTGCCAGCGAGATCAGGATCCATTTAAGCGTTTTGCTCATTGTTTATTTTTTTTGTGAGCCGGGCCAAAAATTCTTTGTTCATCAACATTGGCAACGGTCGGTTGTTATTTAACTTACTTCTTCAATTTACCACCTGCCAGTTAACGCAGCTGCAAATTAGCATACTCAAAGTTCCCCCTTCAGGGGGCGGAGGGGGCGTCATAATTTCAATCCCCGCCCTTTGTAAAATTCCAGCACTTTCATTTTGAATACATAATCGAATTGATCTAATTTATTTTGTAATTGCTGGGTAAATAAATTATTTTGATTGGTGATCAATTCAAAGGTTGATAACATGCCTACATCAGCTCTTTTTTTAGCAAAGTTGTAAGTGCGTTCAGCTGTTTCAACGGCTTTTTTACTGGCATTAAATTTTTCCAAAGCAACTATAGCGTTATTATAAGCTGTGTAAATATCCTGTTTGGTTTTTTGATTGTCGATTTGTTTTTGATATTCCAGATTGGTAATGGTGAGTTTGCTTCTTTCGTAATTTGTACGTGCAGTAGCACCATTAAAAATGGGGATACTTAAGCTAAGCCCTACCGACTTTCTGAAATTATCAGATAGCTGGGGAAAGAAACTTGTTTTACCAACTGTGGGAGAAAATGAAGGCGCAATAACTTTATAAGATGAGCCATTCACATTTACAATACCGATGGTATCTGCAACAGGATTTAAAGTATAGCCATTTACCTGGAATGTTTTATCATTAAAACCAGAGTTCAAACTTCCAAAGCCGGAAAGAGTTGGATATAACGCAGCTTTGGATGCATCCTTGCTTTTTTCAGCAGCCTTAAGTTTAAGTTCATTGTAGCGTTGTTGCGGTAAATTAGCCAATGCAGAAATATATACCGCTTCCGGTTGAAGATCAGCAATATTTTCCAAAGGTATCATTTCCACAGGAGGTGTTTCTACTTCAAAAGGCGCTGCTGCATCAAGACTCATATAAGCTTTTAAAGAAAGCAGGTTGGTAGTTACATTGCCTTTTGCAGTAATTACTGTAGCACTATCTCTTGCGATCTGTGCTTCCAGCTCTGCTGCATTTAATTCGGGCAATGAACCGGCATCCACTAATTTTCTTGTGTTAGCATACTGAGACCTGCTCTGTTGTAATTGTACTTCTGCTATTTTAACCTGCTCTTTAGCCAGCAATACCTGCAGGTAAAAATTTGCTACTGTTAAAGCAATATCATTTTTTAATTTGTCGGTATTGGCAACAGCAGCCTGTGCTTCCCATTCGTTTGCGGCAATGGTATTTTTTTGTGCAAACCAATTAAATATCTGGATGCTGGTCTGCAGGCTGGTGCTGTAATTAAATGACCCTCCATTAACTACCCTGAAAGACGCATCCTGTGTAGGGCCGTAATTATAACTCAGGTTATTATTGAAAGTAGCGTTAGGGTATTGCGATAACCTGCTTTGTCTTAGGGTAAGGTTGCTAAACTTTTCCTGTAATGCCACCTGTTTTACACTGAGGTTATTCGCCATTGCATAATCCACAATTGAGCGCAGGGTCCATTTTTGAGCCTGGGTATGTATGCCAATGGCTAACAACAATAAGAAGCTGTATAGTTTGTAACGCATACAACAAAAATATAACTTCCCTTTTAAAAGCCCGCAAACCATTTTTATAAGCGGTAAAGTGGTTGTAACGTTAAAATAAGAATAAATCAGGCCCATATCCTGCCTTTTATTTCATAGTTAGAAAAGATTGTATAATCTTTAATTATATTTCTTTAACCCCAACCTGCCTTTATGACGAAACATTTTACCTGCTTCTTTTTATTTGTGGCATTTGTTTTTACCGGTTCAGCACAATCCATAGACAGCACCCTTTCTTTATACAACAGCAATTTTCCTTTTGAAAAGCTTCATCTGCACAGCGATAAAGAACGGTACCTGCCCGGCGAAACCATTTGGTTTAAGGCCTATATTTTGGCCGACGGTCTGCCCACCACCGTAAGTACGAGTGTGTATGCCGATCTGCTGGACAGCAGGGGAAAACTGATCGAACACAAGTCGATGCCGGTACTGGCAGCCACGGCCGACAGCTATTTTACCCTGCCCGATAGCAGTACCGAAACCAATTATACCATTCGTGCCTATACTATGTGGATGCTGAATTTTGATACGGCGTTGATCTATCGCAAAACCATCACCGTGATGAATACTTCCGCGGCATCAAATACAGCAGTTATTCCAGCCAGCCTGCAGTTTTTTGCCGAAGGTGGTAACCTGGTAGCTGATCTATATAATTATGTAGCTTTTAAAGCCACGCAACATAATGGCAGTCCCTATGATTTTACCGCAGCTATCAAAAACAGTAAAAACGAATTGATAGATAGTATCAACAGCGTACATGATGGTATGGGCTTGTTGAAATTTACTCCCGAAGCCAATGAAACTTATACCGCCGAATGGAAAGATAATACCGGCACCTACAGGAGAACAGCATTACCGGTAGCACAAACAAAAGGCATTTTATTACATGCCCAGCAACTGAACAATGAACTACATTATTTAATAAACAATACCGCCGTGGCCGACAACTTACAGCAGCTAACGCTTATTGCTACCATGAACCAGGTATTGCTGTTTAAAGCACAGATCAAAATGAACGGTGCTGCTGCAAACGGGAAAATAAATACGAAGGAATTTCCTACTGGTATTTTGCAGTTAACGGTATTGGATAAAAATAACCTGCCGCTAACCGAGCGCATTGTATTCATCAATAATAATGATTATAGTTTTAGCGCTACCGTAAATACGAACGAGAAAAGTATAGCGAAAAGAGGAAAAAATAAAATAGAGATCACCGTGCCGGATACCGTAAGCACTAATCTTTCTGTTGCCGTATATGATGCCGGGCTGGAGGAGGAGCAAAGCGGCCGCAATATTTATACGGATCTTTTATTGCAAGGAGATTTAAAAGGCTATGTGTACAATGCCGGCTGGTATTTTAATACCAATACCCCGGAAGCAAAAGACTATTTAGACCTGGTGATGCAAACCAACGGCTGGCGACGATACAACTGGGATAAGATCATCGCCAATCAAATGCCTGCGTTTACTTACCCGCGGGATAATTATTTAAGTATTTACGGCAAAGCGGATGATAATAAAAAACAAGGACTGGTCAACCAGTCGATCAACCTTATAGTACAAACGAAAGATAGCAGCAAGCAATGGTACTTACCGGTCTCCAATAAGGAAGGGATATTTATACAAAGTGGGTTGGTATTTTATGATAGTGCAACGGTGTTCTATAAATTGAATACAGCCAATGCAGCAAACAGTGTAATTGTTTCCCCTGCTTACAATGGTTTGGCAGATAACACTATCATACAAAACCTGCCGGCTTTTTTGCGCAGTGCTGCAGTACAGGCTGCAACAACAACCAATAGTTACACGCAATCTTTTTTGAATGAGTTAAAAAATAAGAACCCTGGCTTTGAGAAAAATGCGAAACTACTAAATAATATTACCGTGAGAAGTGGCGCCAGCCGAAACTGGAAGAACGACCCGATAGTAAAAATGGATGAAAAATATGCAGGAATGTACCGCGGTGTGGGTGCCAATTCGGTTCAATACGATGTGCTGCATGATGATATGGCGTCCGGAAAATCTGATGTGTATAATTATATGATCGGTAAAGCACCGGGCCTGACTGTTAAGTATGATAACGGGAAGTACCTTGTTGATTATATCAGGAAAATGGAACCCATTATATACCTTAATGAGAGCCAGATCGATAACCAGATGCTCGCAACAATTTCCATCGACGATATTGCTTATATAAAATATTTTTCAAGAGCCGGCTGGATGCTGGGTTTTCCGCCTGCACTATGCGTGTATTTGAAAAAAGGGGATGATCTTAAAGCAGGATTAAAGAACCTGCCCTCTAATTTATCAAAAATAAAAATAGCAGGTTACTCACCGGTTAAAGAATTTTATTCTCCCAATTATAGTGTGGCGGATGACAGGCATGCCAATGCAGACCTGCGGACCACACTGCTTTGGCAACCTTATGTATTAACCAATAAGGAAAATAAAAAAGCAACCATTGTTTTTTATAACAATGATATTTCCACCAGGTTAAAAGTAGTGGTAGAGGGGATGAATGAAGATGGCAAACTGGTATACATCGAAAAGATTGTTGAGTAAGGCGTACATTTTTTAAATACAGGTGCCTCATACGATGTGCTGTATTGCCGGCATCAAAATCGCCGGGAAAATATTGTATGCTCTTTGATTGATATTTTTATTCTAACCCCAACCTGCCTTTATGATGAAACATTTTACTTTCATACTTTTATTTGTAGCGTTTATTCTTAGCGGATCAGCGCAATCTATCGACAGTACACTGTCTCTATACAACAGCAATTTCCCTTTTGAAAAGCTGCATCTGCACAGCGATAAAGAAACCTACCTACCCGGCGAAACCGTTTGGTTCAAAGGATATATTTTAGCTGATGGGCTACCTACAACCGTAAGTACGAGCCTGTATGCCGATCTGCTGGATAGCAAGGGAAAACTGATCGAACATAAATCGATGCCCGTATTGGCAGCTACTGCCGACAGTTATTTTACCCTGCCCGACAGCAGTACCGAAACTGTTTATACCATTCGCGCCTATACGATGTGGATGTTGAATTTTGATACGGCATTGATCTACCGAAAAACCATCACCGTAGTGAATACTGCTATAGCAGCCAATACAACAACAGTTGCTCCTGCGAGCCTGCAGTTTTTTGCAGAAGGCGGCAATATGATAGCGGATCTGTATAATTACGTGACTTTTAAAGCTACACAACATGATGGCAGTCCTTATGATTTTACTGCGGCTATCAAAAACAGTAAAAACGAATTAACAGATAGCATCCGCAGTATACATAATGGTATGGGCATGTTAAAATTTACTCCCGAAGCCAATGAAACTTATACCGCCGAATGGAAAGACAATACCGGCACCTACAGGAGAACAGCATTGCCGGTAGCACAAACAAAAGGCATTTTATTACATGCCCAGCAACTAAACAATGAATTACATTATTTAATAAACAATACCGCCATTGCCGACAATTTACAGCAACTAACCCTGGTGGCCACTATGAACCAGCTGGTGCTGTATAAAGCGCAGATAAAAATGAGCAGCACTGCTGCAAACGGAAAAATAAATACCGCCGCATTTTCTACAGGTATTCTACAGGTAACGATCCTGGATAAAAATAACCAACCGCTGACCGAGCGTATTGTGTTCATCAATAACAATGACTATAGTTTTAAAGCAACCCTGAATACTGTCGAAAAAAGTATTACCAAAAGAGGGAAGAATAAAATAGAGATCACGGTGCCGGATACTATAAGTACTAATCTTTCTGTTGCAGTATACGATGCAGGGCTGGAGCAGGAGCAGAGCGGCCGCAATATTTATACGGATTTGTTATTGCAGGGAGACTTAAAAGGCGATGTATACGATGCCCGTTGGTATTTTAATACCAATACTCCTGAAGCAAAAGAATACCTGGACCTGGTGATGCAAACCAATGGCTGGCGGCGGTACAACTGGGATAAAATCATAGCAGATAAAATGCCTGCAATTATTTATCCGAGAGATAATTATTTAAGCATTTACGGTAAGGCCGAAGATAATAAAAAACAAGGATTGGCCAACCAGTTGATCAACCTTATAGTACAAACGAAAGACAGCAGCAAACAATGGTATTTGCCACTCACCAATAAAGAAGGTGTATTTACGCAAAGCGGGTTGGTATTTTATGATAGCGCCACGGCGTTCTATAAATTAAATACGGCCAATGCAGTAAACAATGTAAGTGTTTCCCATACATACAATGGTTTGGCAAGCAATACTATTGTGCAAAATTTACCAGCTTATTTACAAATTGTTGTAATACCGGAACAGGATACACGCAATTCCTATACACAATTTTTTTTAACCGAGCTGAAAAATAAAAACCCCGGCTTTGAGAAAAATGCGAAACTATTAAATAATGTAACCGTGAGAAGTGGCGCCAGCCGAAACTGGAAGAATGACCCGATAGTTAAAATGGATGACAAGTATACAGGCATGTACCGCGGTGTGGGTTCAAACACGGTTCAATACGATGTAATGCATGATGATATGGCGCAAACGAAGTATGATATCTATAGTTATGTATTCGGTAAAGCGCCTGGACTTGCTGTTTTGTATTCAAACGGGGGGAAGTCACTTTTTGATTATATCCGCAAAACGGAACCTCTTCTATACCTTAATGAAAGCCTGATCGATAACCAGGTGCTGGGAACTATTAATATGCAAGAAGTGGCTTACCTAAAATATTTCTCCAGGGTAGGATGGAAGCTGGGTTTTCCGCCTGCGCTATGTATATATTTGAAAAAAGGCGATGACCTTGATGTGGCCTTTAGAGACATGCCTTCCAGCTTAACAAAAATAAAAATAGGGGGCTATTCACCGGTTAAAGAATTTTACTCTCCCGATTATAGTAAAAGGGATGACAGGCATGACAATGCAGATTTGCGTACCACACTGCTCTGGCAACCTTATGTTTTAACCAATAAGGGAAGCAAAAAAGCAACCATTGTTTTTTACAATAATGATATTCCTTCAAGGTTAAAGGTAGTGATAGAAGGATTGAATGAAGATGGCAAACTGTTATACATCGAAAAGATCATTGAGTAAGGCTTACATTTTTTCAAAAGCCTGTTCCATATCTTTTATTAAATAGTCCGGTTCTTCCAGGCCTACATACAGGCGCATCATACGGTGTTCTGTATTGCGGGCATCAAAATCGCCTGGGGGCATACCCGAGCATTTGGGAATAATCAGGCTTTCGTGCCCGCCCCAGCTTACGGCCATAAAAATATGCTGCAGGCTTTCGCAAAAATTCTCTACCTGTGTAACGGTGTCGGCTTTAATGATAAAAGTAAATAACCCACAGGCGCCACTCATTTGTTGTTTGGCCAGTTCATACTGCGGAAAGCTTTCATCAAAAGGAAAAATAACGGATTCCACTTTGGGATGAACTTTTAAAAAAGCAATTACTTTTTTGGTAGAGTTGGTGATACGGTCCAGTCTTGCCGGCAATGTGCGTAAACCTCTTATCAGCAACCAGGCATTAAAAGGTTGTATACCGCTGCCGATATTCATGTACTCACTGTTAAAGATGCGCTCCATCATATCTTTTTTACCACTGAGTACACCACCTAACGTATCACTGTGCCCGCTGATGTACTTGGTGGCGGTTTGTACCACCAGGTCGATACCATACTCAATGGGCCGCTGGTAGATGGGGGTACAGTAACTATTGTCAATGATGGTAACAATGCCTTCCGATTTGGCCAGCTCCGCTACTGCTTTAAGGTCCTGGATCTTATAATCCCAACTGTTCGGACTTTCTAAATAGATCACTGTAGTATTGGGTAAAATAGCCCGTTCAAAATTTTCGATGGCTGTACCATCAATATAAGTGGTACTAACGTTAAAGCGTGGGAGAATATCATTACACAACTTTTGCGTCCAGGTATAAGGCTTGTTTACACATACAATATGATCGCCCGCTTTTACATTGGCCATTACGGCGGCATAAGTGGCGGCGGCGCCGTTATTAAATACCAGGCAATCTTCAGCAGCATCCAGTGCAGCTAATTTTTTTCTTAAGATATCTACGGTAGGGTTTTTACCGCGACTGTATAAAAAAGTACTGTACTCATCAGCAAAAGCCTGTCGCATGGCATCCACTTTTCTAAACACAAAATTGCTGGTCTGCATTATAGGTGGCGATACCGCGTTAAAATAATGCTCCCGGTCTTCGGCAAATTCGTTGATGATGTAAGAAGTATCCATGGATAATTTAGTTTTCTGCTGTTGTAGTTGAAATATTTTTTCTGTGTGCAACAAAGTATATGACTACAAATGCTGCCAGCACCCCAACTCCTGTTAAAGCGGCTTTTGGATCTGCGATGGCGATACTAATAGCCACAAATAAATAGGCTGCGATAAAGATTATCGGCATAAGCGGGTACAGTTTCATTTTATATATACCTGTATCATCAAGATGTTTTGTTTTTCTACGAAACCAGAATATGGTGGCGCTGCTCAATACCATGCCAAAACAATCCAGGAAAATGGTAAAGGTCAATATTTTTTCAAATTGTTGAGAAAAGAAAAGAATGACCACACATATGATGGCAAATATGGTTAAGGAGAACGTAAGCACATTGGTTGTTTCATTTTTTTTGGCAAATACTTTAGGTAAACTTCCATCATCACCCATGGCAAACATTACCCGGGGGTTACTCATCAATAATCCATTTACATAGGCAAGCACCCCTAAAAACAGAAAAGCGGCAAAAACAGTAGCGCCTGCGGAGCCAAAAATCTTATCTATAACTACATAAGCAATTTCTTTTTCTCCTTTCATTTGATTAAAGCCAACCAGTTTAAAATAACTCAGGTTTACCAACAGGTATAAAACAATTATAATTGCAATACCGATAAAAATGCCCCTGGGAATATTTTTGGAAGGCTTGTCCACTTCATTGCCAAAATTTATAGTTTGCTGGTAACCGCCATAAGTAAATGAAACTGCAATAAGACTTATACCTAAACTTTTTATCCAATCCATCCATCCCGTTGAGGCAGCAGCCTGGGCGTTTGTATTGGTAAATTCCTGCACAGCATATTTACCCGGAAAGAATAAGGCAGCGATTAATACCAGGATCATTGCGATTTTTATGAGCATAAGAATATTTTGTACCCTTGAACTCATCTTTAGTCCACGTAAATTAACAAGATAAAAAGTGATAATTGCAGCACAACTCACCAGGGCCTTATCAATATCCGTCCAATTACCCGGAAATAATTTTAATAAGTAACCACTGCCTATTAACGCAACACCACTGAGGCTGGCTGCATTACTTACCAGTATCAAACAGTTAATGGCAAATGCAATACTGGGATGGTAAGCTTTGGCAAATACTTTGTAATAGCCGCCTGTTACCGGGTACCGGCTACCTATTTCGGCGTAGGTTAATGCACCACATAAAGCTACCAAGCCTCCGATAAACCATGCACTAAAATATACCGAAGGCGCTATCGCATCTTTAGCACTTGTAGCAGCCGTTCTAAAGATGCCCATACCAATTACAAGTCCCACCACGATCATGGTAAAGGAGAAAAGGCTAAGCTTATTTGTTTTTGCAGTCATGATTTGAAGATACGGTAAATTTAAATTGCCTATTCACTACAGGGATAAAACTACCTTACGGCAATAAAAGAATCTGATGGATCAAAATCATTTGGTGCCAATAGCAGTAACCATTTACCTTTGCCGCAATGTTTAAACAGTTAACTGCAATTTTTTTACTCACGGCATTTGTAGCGCAGACTTTTACCGGTTCTTTAATACGGTTAGACTACTACGCCAATACGGAGGCTTATGCAAAAAACTGTATCAACAAAGCCCGTCCTAAGCTGCATTGTAATGGCAAATGCCAGGCGATGAAAAAAATGCAGGAAGAAGAAAAGAAGGAGCAGGATAAAACGGAACGTAAATATGAAAACAAGATAAATGTACTTTCTTCAAAGTCGTTTTTTTATAGTGATATGGTAGCTGTTATAGCTATAACGCCTAAAGCTGTTAGTGTACAACAGCATGCTCCCCTTGTTGATATGGCGTATGCTTTTTTTCATCCACCACAGGCCTGATACATTCCCTTTTTATCAACCTATTGATGTAATCTTAATTATTTTCTATGCCCAATATTAAAAAAAGCATGGAAGACAACGGCTACCTGCAAAGTGCTGAAAACGGTAAACGTTTGCAAAAAGTACAAGGTATGGTGCGGTTGCTCCTGGCTATTATCATCGCTGCCATTATAGTATTGGCCGCAGTAATTTATACAACGTAAAATATCATCCAAAATGAAAAAAATATATTGCTTAATACTAATTGTATGTTCATTAAATACCGCCAGGGCCTGCGAAATATGTGGTTGTGGTTTAGGTAATTATTATATTGGTTTGTTACCACAGTTCAACCATAAATTTATTGGACTGCGTTATCAATACCGCAGTTTTAAAACCGTACTAAAGGATAATCCGGCGCAGTTCAGCAGGGATCAGTATTCCACTGTTGAACTTTGGGGTGGATGGAATATTGGAAAGAAATGGCAGCTGATTGCCATCATTCCTTATAATTACATTCACCAGGTATCTGATGATGGCGTTACAAAAAATAATGGTACCGGCGATATTGCCTTGATGACGAATTATAAACTGTTCGATAAGATATCCACTTCAACAAAAGGGAAAAAAATATCGCAACAGGTATGGGTAGGCGCGGGTGTAAAAGCACCTACAGGGAAATTTGACATTGACATCACAGATCCTGCGATTGTAGCCATTGCCAATACACAAACCGGCAGTGCCAGCACCGATTTTATGCTGAATGCTATGTACAATGTAAGGGTAAATAAAATAGGTATTACCAACGGGCTGTCGTATAAAATAAATACGGCTAACAGTGACCGATACCTTTTCGGCAATAAATTGTCTGCTAATTCCTTTGTATCCTATAACATTCAGAAAACTACTACCACTATTGTGCCCAACGCAGGTATACTGTATGAGACTACCACCGCTAACAAACTGGAGAAACAAACAATATCGCAAACGGGTGGTCATTTATTATCTGCCGCCGCAGGTATTGAAATAGGGTATAAAAAAATTACGATAGGAGGCAATGTTCAGTTGCCTGTAACACAAAATTTTTCGGAAGATCAAACGCATTTAAAAGTAAAGTTACTGTTACATGTAAGCTACTCTTTTTAAAGATATAACCCATTTGGATAGTGCCATAATAAAGTAATACTTTTGCTGCTGCATTACTGAAATAAAAAGCGTATGAAAAAAATAATAACCGGCATCCTGCTTGTTGCAACGGGTTGTAACCAACCCAAAGAAGTACCATCGGAAAAAAAGATGGAAACCATGCCTGCTGTTAAAGACAGTACGGCCACCAGCTTTACCAACCTGGCTTTTGATTCCAAAAAAGACCTGTCTTGCGGTATGCCTACTTCTGCAGGCGTTAGTGATACGGCTCAATACAAAGGCAAATTATACGGCTTTTGTTCGGCAGAATGCAAGGCTGATTTTTTAAAAGATCCCGAAGCACATTTGGCAGCGAAATAAATGGCGAAACATTGTAACTTGCGCCCGGTTCTACATACCCGACTCCTTAGCTCAGCTGGTTAGAGCTACTGACTCTTAATCAGTAGGTCCAGGGTTCGAGCCCCTGAGGGGTCACTTTAAAATCAAGCAGTTGCGGATATCCGTAACTGCTTGATTTATGATTCTGACAAAATTCTAACAAAGATTTTTTTTGCGATACAAAATGACAAAGAGCGGTGAGTAATAAAATACTACTGTTAAGGTAGCAAAAATCATGCTCATGGCAATTGAATTTTAAATTTTTTGTCAGAATTAAAACGGTATTTTTGAAACAGCAGTTGGTAGTGAAAATATAAAAAAGGCAACGATTCAAACCGTTGCCTTTTACTTAATCATCCTGCGGTTTCTTCATCATAATATATTCCCTGACTTCGGACTTCAAAAAAAGACTTTCCCTTTTTTCTTATGAGCGGGCAATCCATCTTTCACCCATTCATGTAACGTAACCACAGAAATATCCAGGAATTTGGCAATCTGCTTACGATCTACAAAGGGTTCGCCTTCGCCGAAAATAAATGCATGTGCAATTCTGGCTTCTACAAAATATTCTACAATGGATTCCTTGATCCATTTTTTGATCTCGGCTTCGCCGGGAATTGTAATTGTTTCCATCTTCCACATTTCATTTTCACAAAATCATTTACAACTAGCGAAGCTCAACAATAGCAGTAAGGAAGTCCATGGAACTCCACCGGTTTATTGATGCCTTTATTGATATTGTATACAATGTTGCTCATGATACAAAATTGCATTGCAATAGATCGCCGTAGTTATGAAAATGGAACTCGGGTTATGAAAACGGAAGTTTTTTAAAGTGCACCTTGTCCGAAACGTCACAGTAAGTAAGTACCGCAAACCCTGTCCTTTGAAAATTCTTAAATTCTCCTTAGATCTGCATTTTAAAGAATGAAGGGATGTTGAAAGCCCGAAAAAATTGGGTTGGTTTTCTGACTTGAATAATGCATCTTTTAAAATCAGGCAGTTTACAACGTATTAGAAGCACTTAGATGACATTTAAGGCACCCCAGGTGACAATGAGCGCTTTCATCAGCGCGGACCTGGGAAATAAAAAAGGATACCAGTAGAATTAAATAGTATCAAATACTATTTAAAATAAAAAAATTCTCAAGATCTGCCACATACCACGGGCAGCTAAAACGAATAACGATGAAAACACCGATGGAATACGAAGACGGCAAAACAAAGATCAGCGGCGATCCTAAAGACGTACGCAGGTTGATCTGGTTTAAAATGATCATGAAGGAATTGCAGTGGATCTCCCTTGCGATAATATTATTGGTGGTCCTCCCTGCCGCCAGTTTTATACCTGTTTTACTAAGGTGGTTCAAACAGTCAGTGTTTATGATCCTCCTGGTGGTGCAGGTGGTTCACTGGTCGGGTTGACAGTTTCTTTCAAAGAGCGGTTTGTGAGTATATACTATATTCACAAACCGGTTTTGCTTCTGCAAATGCAGGCCTGGCTTAGTTTTACTGGTATTTTATGTATACCAGATGTCTTCTATACCCTATAGGGTATAACAAGTTGCCTTATAACATAATCTATACCCGATAGGGTATATTTTAAATAATTTATATAATTTTATACCCGAAAGGGTATAAAATAAAAATAAATCTGTATATTTATACCCGAAAGGGTATATCATGTCATCAACAATAACCAATAATATTTCCAGTTTTGTAAAGTACAACCGCGGCAGGCTAAAATTAACTCAGGAAGAACTTGCTGAAAAAGCAGGCGTTGGCCTGCGTTTTATCCGTGACCTGGAACAGGGAAAAGAAACACTGCGTATGGATAAGGTGAACCAGGTGCTGGCACTGTTCGGGCATCAGGTGATGCCGTCGCCGGGAAAGATAATGGACCCCTATGAGATATTGATGAATTATATGAACCATAACGTGAGGATCGGTTTGAAGGACAGGACTGAAAAGGTTGGTATTCTGCTGGGGCAGGTTAGCGAGAATAACATCATAACAGGATGGAGATTTGTTTCCAACAATAACGCTGTCGAGTACCAGAAAACGGAGAATCCAAAACTGGAGGAACTTATCATTCACGCAAATATCGAAGAGATAGAAAATATAAAATCATGAAACGCTCTGGACAGGTTTTTTTTGGGAACCTATTGGCCGGCATCGTATGGCAGGATGACGAAGGTTATGGTTTTGTCTATGATGAATATTACCTGGTGGTAAAGGACCGCCAGCCCGTAAGCCTTACGCTTCCTTTGCGAAAGGAGCCATACCTGAGCAAAACCATGATCCCATTCTTTGACGGGTTGATTCCGGAAGGATGGTTGCTGGATATCGCCGTAAAGAACTGGAAGGTAAATCCCAATGACCGTATGGAATTATTATTAATTACCTGCAGGGACTGCATTGGTGCGGTAAGTATTGAACCCATTGCAATAAACGAAGATGAATAAGCGCTGCCTATATTGTTACCAGGTGCTGGAGGAGGAAAACGCTGATTTCCATGAGAAATGCAGCAGGGAATTCTTTGGCACCCCTGTACCCCCTGGGCTGGATTACGGCAACCAGCAGATGCAGGATCTGGCAAAGCAGATCGTGGTAAGGAGTGTAGCCGTTACCGGTGTACAGCCGAAACTTTCTTTAACAATAGAACCGGAACCGGGCGACCCGAAGCACTCGAGGTTTACCATAGTGGGGCTATGGGGTAACTTTATATTGAAGCCTCCGACTGAGGTATTCCCGCACCTTCCGGAAAATGAAGATCTGACCATGCACCTTTCGGAGTTCTTCGGTATAGCTACAGCTGCTCACAGTTTGATAAGGCTGAAATCCGGGGAATTGGCTTACCTCACTAAAAGATTTGACCGGACAAAGCAAGGCAAACTGGCGATGGAAGATATGTGTCAGCTGACCGAAACGCTCACTACAGACAAGTACCGCAGTTCAATGGAAAAAGTGGGCAAGCATATAGCAAAGTTTTCATCAAGGTCTGGGCTGGATGCGATCAATTTCTTTGAAACGGCATTATTTTGTTTTTTGACCGGCAATGCCGACATGCATCTGAAGAACTTTTCTTTGCTGACCAGCGAGGAAGGTGATACCGTCTTATCTCCTGCTTATGATCTCGTATGTACGAAAGTTGCCATGCCGGAGGATAAGGACGAAATGGGTTTGACCATTAATGCAAGGAAAAGGAGGTTAACTAAAAGGGATTTCGACAGCCTTGCCGGTAACTTAAAGATTTCAGCTCGTTCACTTACGAACGTGTATGAGAAATTTGCTAAAAGACTGCCGGGGTCGATGGAATGGATTGATAACTCGTTCCTGCCGGTAGATATGAAAGAGGCCTACAGGCTGGTATTGGAGGACAATGCGAAAAAGCTGGGCATATGAATAATAATTAAAAAGAGTAAAATAGAGCCACTTTACCAGTATCGGGATCACCGGTATTCCATTTCTGGCACTTTGACGGCACCAATAATCGGCGGGAGTATAAAAAACCGGGAAACAGTTTGGCGCTATGAGTGATCTGTTTAAACTTACTCAACTCGACATAACTATATAGCGTACCCTAAATATGCACGGTAAAAACACGACACCTGTACCGTATAAAAAAACCAGGTACTCGTAGTAATACGCTTTGTTTCTTGATAAACTTCTGCTACTTTTATTTTTACAAATTCAGGCGATTGTTTTCCAAATCCCTGTTCTCTTACCAGTCTTAGTTCAAGCATAACAATTAAACAGAGGGGTACTCCACGCACAAATGTATTTGTTGTGGGAATACTCAAAAAATGATGCAGTAATGCAAACGGTATCCTGTTGCCCGGAATGGGCAGGATAATAATACCGGATGATCGCTCGCAAAGACGTATCGTGTAACAGGAATAATTCGGTCACTGTAAAATATAGAACGATGAAAAAAATTGTCGCCATTGCTGATACCAGCCCGCCGGTAATGTCATCACAAAATAAGGCCACTCATGAAATGGGTTATCTACCGGTAACTGGCAGAGTATTGGGTTGGCCGCAGTCTGAAATGGATTAATAAATTTAAAAAATATTGTTATGAATAAAATTATAAAACTGTTGATCATATTGATGCTGGTATGTAGCGCAAACCTCGCGAAATCACAGACAAATGACACGTTGGAAATAAAGCGTGGCAAAAATGGCGTCATTGAATTTGTGCGGCTGAAGCCGGATAATACCAGGAGATTAACCGATGGCTCCGCTTTTCTTAAAAAACTACTAAAGACAAACCCTGCAGATGATTTCATTCTGATTGAGGAAACAACAGATGACCTTGGAATGATGCACCGTCGATACCAGCAATACTATGGTAAGATCAAAGTAGATGGTGCGTCGTACAGCCTGCATGGCAGGAAGGGGCAGATTGAAATCCTGGCTGGGAATTTCCAGGCTATAAAATCAGCAACGAAACCTGGCCTGACACAGGAACAGGCGTTGAAAAAAGCCCTGGCCTTTGTAGGTGCAAAAAAATATAAGTGGCAGGATCCGGAATTAGAAAAAGCAAAGCAGCAAAGAACGAATGATCCGAAGGCCACCTATTATCCTAAAGGGGAGTTGCTGGAGGCCAGGGATTATTTAAACGATGGCGGTAAATATAAACTGGCCTGGATGTTTATGATCTCTTCTTTATTACCCAATAATGAACAACTGGTATATGTAGACGCAGTTTCAGGAACGATCATTAACAGCAGGTCCTTAATGGAAAATACCAATATTGCCTGTACAGCAACGACCCTTTATAATGGCACGGTAGCAATTACCGGGGATGCCTTTGCTGGCGGTAACCGGCTAAGGGAAAGCAGGAACGGGGTAAGTATCCAGACCTTAAACCTGCAACACAATACCAGTACCGCTGGAGCTATTGATTTTACTAACAATAATACCAGTTGGACCAACGGAAGTTGGGCGAATTTTACTGCGGACAGGGCAGCACTCGATGCACATTGGGGGGCAGAACGGGTATTGGACTACTGGAATACCACGCATGGACGCAACAGCATTGACGGAAGTGGACTGGCAGTGGTAAGCTATGTTCATTTTGGAAATAATATTGACAATGCATACTGGGTTGGCGGGTCCGGAAATCATTATATGTTGTACGGAGATGGTGCTACGCTACCTTCACTGACAGCGTTGGATATCTGCGCACATGAATTTGGCCATGGTATCAATGAATTTAGTGCCAATACCGCAGGAGGAACGAGTGGCCACGATGAGGGGAATGCGTTAAATGAAGGGCTCAGTGACATCTGGGGCGCCTGCGTAGAAAATGCCTCTGTTACAGGTAAACAAACATGGTTGATGGGGGAAGATTTATTTACAACTGGATTCAATTGTATAAGAGATCTTCAAAACCCAAAAAGTACATTGGCATGGGAAGGACAGCATCCCGACACTTACCAGGGCCAGTTTTGGGATAACGGGGGAGAACCGCACGTTAATTCAACAGTATTGACCCATTGCTTTTTCTTGCTTTCACAGGGAGGTACAGGCACAAACGATTTTGGCGATCCATTTAATGTCGCGGGGATAGGTATCACAGATGCGGCGAGGATAGTGTATCGTGCAGAAAGGTTCTACCTGGGCCCGGGCGGCACTTTTGCCAACGCGAGAACGGCGATGATTCAGGCGGCAACAGATTTGTTTGGTGCCGGTTCATGTGAGGAGATCTCTACAACAAATGCATGGTTTGCGGTAGGTGTTGGTTCAGAATATATTACCAGCGCAATGACCATAAGTGGACCATCCGATTTTTGCACGACTTCCACAAACTACAGCATCATTAATTTGCCATCAGGTGCAACGGTGGTGTGGCATGTAAACCCTGCCGGTATAGCTACAATTAATACACCCACAGCTACCCAGACAACCTTGACGATGGTTAGTGGTGGTTATATTAATTTATCTGCGACGGTAACCGGGAACTGCGGTAGTGTGCTGGTGAACGCCGGTCAGATACAAGTGGGTTCTCCAGGGGCTGCTGATATTATAGGTATGGAGCCTTCCGTGTACTTCGGAGCAGGTGGGGTCGTTTATTTGAGTGTTGACGAAACAGCCAGTAGTTATGCCTGGGATATTTATGGAGGCACTGTGTACGGTAGCTCAACTGGACAGTCGGTAACCGTAGTGCTGGACAATTGTTTCCCCAACCAGACTGCCATGAATGATTTTGACGCAAACGTAGCGTTGGTAAATGGATGTGGTACAAGTGGCAATTACCATGAGCATGCTTATGCAGAATGCGGAGGACCTGTGTTCAGGATGACAGTAGCGCCTAACCCTTCGAAGAACGGATATATCAACGTAGCAATTGAAGGGCTGACCAGTTCATCGGGCAAAGTAAAACCTGGGTTGTTACAGGTAAAACTCTATGAAATCAATACAAAAATTGCAGTACGGCAATGGAGTTTTGCAGGAGACCAGCAAAGGTTAAATTTAAACACGACGGGTCTGCGTAAAGGATATTATGTTGTAGAAATCTGGAACGGTAAAGATAGGATATCAAAAAATGTCCTGATAGAATAGAAGCTAAGCTAATAATGTAAAAAAACTCCATCATACTTGAAGGAGTTTTTTTTATTGAGCTACTATCCAGGACTTGTCGCCCGCCATTCTCCCGCCCTGACCCCGGTGACCCTCTTAAACTACGCACAAAAATTACTCGCATGCTCATAGCCCAGCGTCCATGCGATCTCGTTAATATTCTACTCAGTCTCCATCAACATTTTTTTTGCCGCATCCATTTTAAAACGCAGCTGGTATGCATGTGGCGGGCACCCCAAACAGAATATACTTTTACTGTTAAAGCTATATAAACCCAGGTAAGTTGAACATATTTCATCATACAAAACGATAGAATAAAAAAGCCAAGTATTTTCAAGTTGCCATGCAAAAAATGTCTTACATATTGATGGATTAATGGAATAAAAATAATTGATCACAAATCAATATTTCAAACAGAATTTAATCCCGTAAGATTTAGGATTTGAAAAAAAATATTTTTTTTACTTAAAATGTTTAGTGCTTTATAAACAGAAGAAAGAAAAGTGAGTGATTCAGTGAGTACCGGCTTTCAGGTTTAAAACATACCTGATTAATAATGGATTATAGGCAGGGTTCGATTCCCTGCAGCTCCACTGGTAAATTCATGAAACCCAATACTGTATTGGGTTTTGTTATTTATAAATTCTTGCGGTAGCAAAAAGGGTAGCGAATAAAATGCGTTTTATGCAAATTAAAAGATTAATTTTGCAATAGCCGGTAATCGGCGTTTTAACTTATCAAGCCTGGGTTTCTACCCGGGCTTTTTTGATCGATTTAAGTAAAATTCAAATCAAGCTAAAACGAATAACAATTTCGTTACTCCAAGTAAATCGTCTCCTTCTAAAATTTCACCCACTAAAAACTTGAGTTCAACTAAGTTTTCGTTTTCAATTAAGACCTTATACCGTTGCATTTTATAATCAAACGTTACTTCTTTTTCGGTTCCATATAATGTTTTCCGCGAAATAGATTTGATAATGGCGAAACGCGGTGTTATAGTACGAGTTTTTATAAACCTGGCCATATTTGCTAATCTTTAGCAGGAACAAACGTTCCATATTTTTCCTTCCAGAGCTTTAGCATTGCAAAATAGGTGTTTGCGTCATTCCTTGCAGTACCCGTTGCAGTCTTTTGGCGTTCCATCGAAATGCGCAACATCGAAAGTGCACTTAATGTGTTCTGATAATTCCAGGTTGTTTTAGAAAGTGAATCAGATAAAACTTCTTTCTCTTTATGAAGATCTGCAAAGGCTTTGTTCACTGAATTCAGGTCTCCTTGAAGAGCAATGAGATAATTCTGTAACAAGCTAGAATCCTTTTTTAATGAAATAATTTTAGCTTTATAATTTGAAATCGACCTTGAATAAGCTTCAAGCGAATCTCTCTTTTCTTGTACTACAGATGGGAAATTATCTCTTATGGCTTTTAAGTAATTAATCGTGTCTGTAAGTTCAATAGTTTTTTTAACTAAAGCATTTTTTGATGCTGTGCTATCCTTGATTTCCTGATCCAATTTAAGTTTCTTGATTTCAAGTAATGTATTTTCATTTCTCACCTTGTCACCTTTAATATCAAATACATTATTTGCAAATCCCCACGCCAGTGTTGCAAATGTAGCTAGCGCAGGAATTATTATAGGAGCCCAATTAATTTTTTTCCACCATACCTTCTCCAGTTCATCAATATCGATCTTGATTTTTTTATTCTCCTTTTCAAGTTTTAATATTTCAAGATTTAATTTAACATTTTTCTGATTTGACTCTTCTTGGTTATTGTCTGGAATAATATTTTCGGGCATTTTGTATTATTTAATCAACCAATATACAGTAAATTTTTAAATGTGATTTAGCCTTATTTTCGCTTGTTTTATAAAAATTCTTTTTTCAATCGCCGCATTCAGTTCTTTTACTTTGTACCAAATCACCTGGCCGCTTCTTGACATCGTAAATCCGTCTTCGTTCTGTATCTCGATAAACTTTGTCCTTCCCAATCCCATGTAAGCCATAGCCTCCGGGCGGGTTAACCATGTTTTATTAATAGCGACTTGCTTTTTAAGGCCGCTGGTTTTTAACCAGTCCACATTGCGGTTAAACTTTTCAATCTCTTGTAATTCTTCAGGTGTCATAAAGGATTCACTTATTCAAATCAAAGTAATACCAAAAAGTAATTTAAAAGTTATGTTTTGGTTGGCTTATTTTGACTTTTTTTGCAATTTCTCGCAAATTGTAAACGCTAGAGTTTGTACAACTGATTGCCAAGTCTTGCCAACTTTTGCCAAAAGTTTTCTACAGGTTCCCCATTTTTTACCAATTTTTCCCAAAAACACTTTCTTCAAGGGATTCTAAAACTCTTCATTTATTTGATTATTAAATAATATTTTGTTTCTTTAATGCGATTAAATTACTAAAGATGAAAAAGTTAGTTTTTACAATTTCTCTTGTAACAGCCTTATTTGCACTGCAGGCACAACAAGTCAAGGCAAAAGAGCAGCAAGAAACGAGTAATGCAGAAAAGTTCTCAGCGAGGCAAGGATTCTTAGTTCAGAGAGAATTTATTGATGTAGGCGAAGTAAAAAAATGTAAACTTTACTGATAAGGCTTCAGTGAGTTTTGGTTGATGTAGTGTTCTAAATTGTAATATAAAAGTAGTTAAAATAATTTCTAATTTCCGGCTATACACAGATAAATTTTAGACTATGAACACGTAGCTGTGGGAATCATTTACAGTATTATTTGATCGCATCAGAAAAACAGGTTTGATATTGTTCTCTTTTTTAACGTATCGATGGGAGTAATATCTTAGCAAACTCTTTTTCTGTTCATTTTGAAATCCGTCCAGGTAGTTCTCCGTCGTTAAAAGACTTGTGTGACAAGGTGATTCTTTTATATGGCGAGGTGATACACAGGCGTTTTTCATAATAGCAGCATGGGAGAGCCTTGTTTCCATAGTGCCAACATTTTTTTCGATGCCAGCAAGTTTGCAGAGTTTCGCAATATTGTTATTAATGAAGGAAATAAAATTTCTTTTTATCTCGTCTTGTCTTATCGGCGACAACCCTTTTTCAAAAATGGGAAAAATATAATTGTCCGCTTCCTGGTTCGCATCACCATACTTTGAAATGATTTGCTGCATCTCGGTGTTTAGGAAACACGAGATAATAATAGGTTCGGTTCTGCAAAATCCTGTTTACTTAATTCATAAATCATGACGTAGTACCTTGTCTTTGTATTGTAATACACCCGTAATTTTAGAGGAAAAGTAGCATTGTTTTTTTCTCTGGAGGTATCCAGCATTACCGATAATTCATTTTTCATGTCTTAATTTTTTTCACTCTTCACAATTTGTATCTCAAAAAAAATCTGACGAAAGTTCCGATAAGAGAGGCTATTAAAAGGAGTCAAAACAATCTAAAATTAAAAGTACTAAATCACTACAACTTGTTATTTTTCAAACTTCTAATCTCTTATTTTAAAATTGATAAGGGAACATTAAAATTGATAAACATTTTGATATAGAGTTTTTAAAATGACTTGCTTACCTGTTTTATATTTTAGCTCACTTTGTTTTTCAATAGTTTACAGTATAATCGCTAAAATGATGTTAATTAAATTGTTACAGATTAAGCTCCAAATAACCATATATTCTAAATAGTGAGTGAAGTAATAAGGTGAGTAAGATTTTATTAGAATTGATTAGATTTTTTTCGAGGCTCTTAATCAGTAGGTCCAGGGTTCGAGCTCCTGAGGGCTCACTTAAAATTTCAGGCAGTTATCATAAAAAATTTCATAGCTGCTTTTTTATTTCCGGGAATCGCAGAGAGATGCAATAGGCAAAGAGCGGCGAATGATGTAATTACTTAGTAGTTTACCGAAGGATAGATTGCAGTAGCCATATAATAATATCAGGCGGCATTGTCTTTCGCCTGTTTTTAGTTTTGTTCCTCAAAGAAAGTAAAGACATAAAAAAATCAGTATTTTTTGATATTGCATTTTGCTCCCATTATTTTCTTTTTAAAAATACACGACAACCTTACCGTTTTACTATGGTAATAAATACGCTGGTATGAAATATTTTTTAACCTTCTTTTTTGCACTCGGCATTATCCAGTTCAGCTTCGCACAACCGGGTAAATCATGGACCACCGCTGACCGCGATACTTTATTGAAGATGATCCAGGACAGTAAAGACAGGCTCCTTACTGCAACAAAAGGATTATCCGAAAAACAATTGAGTTTTAAACCCACCGATACAAGCTGGTCAATAAAAGGCGTGGTGGAGCACCTGGCCAACTATGCGGAAACCTATTTTTGGGAGCTCACGGCAACGGTGAGGATACCGCTGCCCCAGTATCTTGATTCAGTAAGGTGTAATGACCAGGTTTTTATGGGCCTGGCAGATAATCCTGATAAGCATGTAGCAACTGAATTATTTATACCAAGGGACAAATACGGCGATTTTCAAAACACTTTAAAACAGTTCATTATTTTTGAAGACGTTTTTTTATCATTTATTAAGAATAATAATAAAAACCTGAGAGCGCATTTTTCTGTAAGGCCAAATAAAGGCGTATTTGATTGCAGGTGGAGAGATGCGCACCAGGTGGTGCTGGTTGAAATTGCTCATATTTACAGGCATTTAAAACAAATCGACAGGATAAAAAGCGATTCGGATTTTCCGAAAGAGTAAATACTAAGATCCGGATTTGATACCAGCAGTAAACAAATTCAACTGTCGCAGGTTACCTGCGGCAGTTTTTTTTTCGTCGTTCTGGCAGTTAAGTAAACCTCCGTAAGCCAGTCAATTCATTCCTTGAACGCCATCGCCTGGTTTTTTCCGCCCTGGCGGGTAGCAAACGCCTGTAAATAAAAAAAGGGCTGAATAGAAATTCTGCCCCGTTTTAAATCCAATATCCTATGAAAAACCGGGCGCAAGATAGGCTTTAAAAACACAATACAAACACGTATAACTACTGAACTAATGCTCGTGTATTTACTGGCTTTTTGTGGGAATTGCCGTAATTACAGCAGTGTAATAAAAGGCGGTATTGCTCTTCTTTAGCAGGTTTATTTGCCGCATCTTTGCTTCAGCAATTGATTGATAGGTTTTCAATATCAATCCAAATCCAATCCTGTCAAAGTCCAAAGTGTTTTCTAATATCCAATATCCAATTAAAAAGACCGTAAATTCAATATCAGTCAATTGCCCTTTTTTCTGATATCCCTGATTAAAACTGATACCACAGTCAAGAAATTTAAACTTCCGCATCACCTGCGGAAGTTTTTTTATTGGCCGGATCAACGCTTGCTGCTGCTATACATCACCTCCAATATCTCATTACTCAACAAACCACTGCCACCACCATAATGCTGTATGATCTTTATACCAGGTCTTTTAGTCCTGAAATAAGCACAAAGACTGTCTTCACAATTTGCTGCAATACCACTGCTTAATAAAACAATATCAACATGAAAGCTATCAAAAAGCTGTATGGCTTCTGCATCCAGCAATGCACCCTTCGCTTCCCACGCTTCATTGTTATTAACTAACCTTAACAGGGTTTGCAGAATTTCTTCATGCCTGCCAATGATCAATACCTGTAATTTCATAGTCGGCATTGATTATTGTTTGATCAGCTGAACCTCTGCAATGATCCTTACTTCGTCGCTCACTAATACACCACCGGTTTCCAAAGCTGCATTCCAGGTAAGACCAAAATCTTTACGGTTAATTTTGCCGCTGATGTTGAAGCCGGCCTTGATATTACCCCATGGATCCTTCATCAACCCACCAAATTCGGCAGCTAATGTTACCGCTTTTGTTACGCCATGTATAGTTAGGTTGCCGGTTAATTCAAAATCGGTACCGTCAATTTTTTTCAATGAAGTGGCTGCAAAGTGCAAGGTTGAAAATTGAGCGGCATCAAAAAAGTCGGCACTTAATAAATGCGCATCACGGTCTGCATTACCCGTAGTGATGGAAGCTGCTTCGGCGGTGAAATCAATGGCCGCATTGCTGAAGTCGTCGTTATCGGTTTCGATGGTAGCAGTATAAGTTCCGATTTTGCCTGATACATTGGTGAACATCATATGTTTTACTTTAAAACCAATTTCTGTGTGTGTGGGGTCAATGGCCCATGTTGTTTGCTGTGACATGTTATTTATGTTGTTGTATGATTTAATTTATTTGTTGTTCTTTTTATGAAATACTCATCGGTACTTCCATCAGTAATACTTCTGCACCGGCTGAATTTGCTTTGATGGAAAAGCTGTTGGTATCCCAGATGCCCAAACCATCTCTTTCGTTCAATTCGTTGTTTGCAATGGTGATGTCTCCCTTGATAACAAAAGCATATACCCCGTTGGCAGGATTTTTCAAGGTATAGTCGATGGCAAAATCCTTGTCGAATTGACCGATATGAAACCAGGCATCCTGGTTGATCCAGACCCCGGCATCATTTTTATCCGGAGATAATATTTGCTGGAGTTTGTTTTGGCGATCCGCTACGTTCAACGTCAGCTGGTCGTACCTCGGCGTCACATTTTTTGTTTTAGGGAATAACCAGATCTGTAAAAATTTGGTTTCTTTATCCTTATTCTTATTGTATTCGCTGTGGAATATGCCTGTACCTGCACTCATCACCTGTATATCGCCATGTTTAATGGTAGCAATATTGTTCATACTGTCTTTATGCTCCAGGTCGCCTTCCAAAGGAATGGAAATGATCTCCATATTGTCGTGCGGGTGCCTGCCAAAACCCATGCCTGCATCTACACGGTCATCATTCAACACCCGTAATACACCAAAATGCATTCTTTCGGGGTTGTAATAATTGGCAAAACTAAACGTATGATGGCTGTCTAACCAGCCGTGATTGGCATGGCCGCGACTGGCCGCTTTATGCAATACCGTGCTGGCAGTTACAGCCGATGCTTCATTAGGCAGATGATTAAAACCAACCGGTTCCAGTTCTTTTAATTCATCCACTTCATTTTTTATAACGTTACCCAGTGCCGCACTGGCTACGAACATTCCTGTTCCTGTAAGGGCTTTCTGTATAAAATCTTTTCTTTCCATTGTATTTGTTTTAATTTTTTATTACACAAAATTGATACAGTTGAAACTGGTAAACATTGAACTGGGACAAGAAATCATTTTATTGAGATATATTAGTGGGTACAATGTTTACGTACACAAAGATGCTATTGTGAGAAGGCGAAAAACATTGAACTGGGACAAGAAATAATGGATAATTGGAAAATGGATGATTGATAATGTCTTATAATAGGATTGTTTACGAAATCCGAAACCGGTAACAATTCAGTATGAATTATACTATTTGATCGTATAATAGGGGGCTATAAATTACCAGCATTCACTTCAACCCAAAAAAATTATCCATTATCCCGTTATCAACTATCCGTTCTTAGATAGCTTCGTTCTCACCTTACTCAAAAATTCCGCAGAAATACCCAGGTAAGAAGCAATATAATGTTGCGCCACACGCTGGGGGATAGACGGGTAGCGTTCTATAAAATCGAGGTATTTTTCCTGTGCGGAAGAAGTAATGGTTTTGAGGAAACGGTTTTGCAATACCGATAGATTTTTTTGTACCATTAACCGGAACATTCTTTCCAGTTGGGGCACTTTAGCCAGTAGCTCCTCTTTGGTTTGGGGAGAGAGTACCAGTAGTTCGCAATCTTCCAGTGTTTCGATAAACAAATTACTGGGCGTGTGAAAATGGAAACTGGCCATATCACTTACCCACCAGTCTTCAATAGCAAATTGCAGGATCACTTCTGCGCCCTGTTCATTAATATAATAGCTCCTGATACAACCTTTGTTGACAAAGGCTTCAAAATTGCACACCGCTCCTTCGTGCAGCAGGATCGTTTTTTTAGGTACTTTTTTAAATTCCAGTAATGAATGGAGTAGTTCCAACTCGGTAGTAGTGAGTTGTACCCGTTTTAAAACATGCGCATCGATTTGATCAAACATGGTTCAAAAATAATAAAACCGGTTGATGGTTCATGGCTTATAGTTCATAGTCAATATAAGTTTCTCAACTATGAACCGTGAATTACGAACCATCAACCATGAACTCTTTTGTCACGATTCAGTCATCAAAATAGCCTTTTCTACAGGGAAAAATCGCTTTTCCTCTTTGCGTAACCAGTTTTCCCAATCCGGTGGTATTACTGTATCGCGGCATATTATTTTCGCGACCTAAACAAAACAACTGATGAAGTATTCGATCCTTTTTCTCTTTTTATTTATTTCTTCTATAGCGGCAGCACAAAACAGCAGCCTGAAAGGCACTGTTACTACTACTGATGGGCATGCCGCAGCCCTGGTAACTGTTTCTATCGGCACATTAAAAATCGTTACCCTCACAGATGAGGACGGGCATTATTTTTTTACCAATATTAAACCTGGCAGCTACAGTATTCAATTTTCGCATACCGGCCTGGAAGCACAGGAAAAAACAGTTACACTGGAAGCAGGTAAAACTGCAGAGTTATCCTTTAGCTTAAAAGCCACTGCAAAGCAGCTGGATGAAGTGGTGGTTAGAACCGATAAAACAACCATCAAAAGGGTGGCTTCCTTTGGAAAGGCCAACCTGGCCCCACTGGATAACCCGCAGTCGGTAGGTATTGTAAGCAATACCATCATTAAAGACCAGCAGGCCATGCGTTTAGCCGATGTGGTTAAAAATGTAAGTGGTGTATCATTAACCCAACAACGCCAGGGTGTAGCCGAAACCTTTTCTGCCAGAGGCTACAGCATTGGTATCGGTGGTGGTACCGGCGGCATTTTTAAAAATGGTATCTCAAGCAATACCGGAGGTTTTCCTGAAGCCAGTACGCTGGAATCTGTGGAAGTATTAAAAGGCAGTTCAGCTTTATTATATGGCAACACTTCTGCGGGAGTGGTAATTAATATGGTAACCAAAAAGCCTCGGTTCGACTGGGGCGGGGAAGTGCTGATGCATATGGGCAGCAACAGTTTGTACAAACCGGTGGTTGACGTTTACGGGCCTATCGCCAAGAACTTAGCGTTTCGAGTAGTAAGTACTTATGAAAATGCAAAAAGTTTTCGTGATGTGGTGAATACCGAACGTGTGTATGTAAACCCATCTTTATTATACAAGCTGGGAAAGAAAACCAGTATCCTGGTCCAGGGCGATTATTTAGATGCTGACTTTACACCAGATAATGGTATCGGTGTAATCAATAATGCCGTGGATGCCATTATACCGGATTCCCGTACACGCTATATCAATACGCCATGGGCTTATTATCATTCCAAAACCGCATCAGGCTCTGTTGTGATGGACCATAATTTCAGCGAAACCTGGAAACTGAATGTGATCGCTGCAGCCCAAAGGGTGGATATTAATTCTTTTGCAACCAGTACACCTAACAGTATAGCGCTAAATGGCGACTGGACGCGTACACTGGCCCGTGCAGGAAGCCTGGAAAACAACCAAACCCTGCAGGCTAATCTTACCGGTAAATTTAAAACGGGTGGTATCGGTCACCAGCTGTTATTTGGTACCGATTATGTACACGCTGCAACAAAAAGCAATTTGTACAGGATTACCAATAGCGCAGGCGTAGTGGGTACAGCATATGATAAGATCAATATTCTTAATCCAAATTTATACACGCCTCGTATTGATCAGCCTAACACAACTGATACCGGCCGTACCGAATCATCTAATTACCGCCTGGGTTATTATGTGCAGGACCTGGTGAGTATCACCTCTAAAATAAAATTACTGGCAGGCTTACGTTGGTCATTCCAGGAAAACCTGGTAGCAAAAAGATATGACTATGTTAAGAGTACTGAAACAGAAACCAGCAGTATTGCAACCAACAGTGCTTTTTCTCCCAAAGTAGCCATCATTTACCAGCCTACTCAAAATATGTCGGTATATGCGAGTTATGCGAACAGTTTTACCACCAATACCGGTATCGACATTAATGGCAAACCACTGGATCCATCTATTATAGATCAATATGAATTGGGCTGGAAAAATATTTTGTTTAAAGGAAAAGTAGCTGCAAATATGAGTATTTACAGGATCATCAACAGCAACCTTTCGCAGGCGGTAATAATGCCGGATGGTACTGTAAGTACTATTTACAGAGAGTTAACAGGCGAAACTACCAGCGATGGATTTGATATTGACTTTAGCGGTACATTATCTAAACACCTTTACTTTATGGCGGGTTATGGCTATAATAATGCCCGTTATACGCATTCTTCAGGCGCCAAAGGGTCTGTTGTGGAAGGCGAAAAACTGAATAATAATCCCACCAATACCGTAAACGGAACAGTTTTTTATACCTGCACACAAAAAAATGTGAAAGGCTTAAAATTGGGACTCTCTGCTTTTTATACCGGAGATCGCATGGGTGGTAATCAGAATACCGTACAACAGGATGCAGCAGGAAAAGAATACAACAGGCAAATTCCATTAAGCGGTTTTACCACCGTGGATATTTCTGCGGGTTACAGTTTCAAAAAAGTGAGCGCATTGGTGAAGTTGTCCAATATCTTCAACACACTCAATTACCTGGCACACGACAGGTACAGTATTAACCCGATAGCACCAAGACAATTAATGACAACGATCAGTTATAAATTCTAATACTGTAATTTTAGGATACATTTTTTAATGCTGCCGGATAATTCCGGCAGCATTATTCGTTAAAGAAATATTTAAATATGCTGCAATCGAATAAAGCCTGGTCATTAAAACAATTTTTAATAGGCGTATTCCTGCTGGTAAGTATAACCGGTATGTCGCAGGTATTGCGAAAGAGAACAGTAAAGCTGATGGGTGGTCGCTTTGATATTACTATTGTTGCAAAAGACTCCATTACTGCTGAAAATAATATCGATACGGTGATCCATGAAATAACGAGGATAGAAAACCTGATCTCCGACTGGATACCGGCATCACAGGTATCGCAGGTAAACAGTAATGCGGGTATCCGTGCTGTTAAGGTAGATAAAGAAGTTTTTGAACTGACGAAAAGAGGGCTTCATTTTTCAAAGATCACCAACGGCGCTTTTGATATCAGCTTTGCCGCAATGGACAGGATATGGAAATTTGATGGTTCGATGACGGCGATGCCAACCCCGGAAGCCATTAAAAAATCAGTACAGAAAGTAGGCTATAAAAATATTGAACTCGACAGCGTTAATTCCACCATATTCCTCAAACTAAAAGGCATGAAGATCGGTTTTGGCGCTTTGGGAGAAGGTTACGCAGCGGATCGCTGCCGCGATATGATGCTGGCCAGGGGGATTGAAGCCGGCATTGTTAACGGGTCAGGCGATATGAGTACCTGGGGTAAACAACCTGATGGCAGCGATTGGAATATCGGCATTACCAATCCGATTCATAAAGACAAGGTTTTTGCCGTAGTACCTTTGAGGCAGGGTGCAGTAACCACTTCGGGCAGTTACGAGAAATTTGTTGTGTTTAACGGTAAGCGGTACTCGCATATCATTAATCCTTCCACCGGCTACCCGGCAACCGGGCTTAGCAGCGTAACCGTTTTTGGTCCCGATGCAGAAACGGCCAATGGCTTTAGTACCTCACTAATGGTATTGGGAAAAAAGGCAGGGCTCGCTTTGATCCATCAATATCCTGCATACAGTTGTATCATGGTTACCGATGAGGGTAAAGTACTGTCTTCAAAAAATTTTAACCTGAAAAAATACCTGCAACGGTTGTAAGATCAGTAAGCTTAATAACAATCCATCAGCACCTGTCCATGCGATTGATAAAAACTGATCCCTTTTCCAGTTTTCTCCAGGCAGATTGTTTCCAGTAATTCAATTACATTGTTCTGCATCGCTAAAGATCCGCAAAGCATCAATACGCCGTTATTGGAAAGCGTTGTCGCTATAAAATCCGCATCTCCCGCTAACAGGTCTTTCACATATTGTTTTTCGCCTTCGCGGGAATAGGCAATATGGAGCTTGTTTAATTTTTGCAGTTTTATATTCTCCATCACCGCTGATTCATATAATGCAAAAGTAGATTGACCACGAAAGCCGCAATACAAATGGCAGTCCGTCTTTTTAAAATTCTGATCGATCATTCCCAAAAACGGCGCTATACCTGTTCCGTTACAGATCATTACTACTGTTGAAGCTTTTGACGGAAACTGGAAATGCACATTGGAAACAATACGTGCGGGGATAGTATTTCCTGGTGCAAGATCATAAAGCCATGAAGATCCCAGGCCGGATGGATGCAGTTTCACACTTAACTGAATATCTTTTTCAATTTTTCCAATGGAGTATAACCGTTCCCGGTAATCATCCGCTGGATAAATGGCTAATAAATCTCCGGAGTTAAATTTCGTCCACCTGCCGGCCTGTAACCTGATAATAAAAGGACCGTCCTCATGAGCGATAACAGTTTTTTCCACTACCGTAAGGATTTGTAATCCTTCGGGTTTTTGCTGAAAGGATTCCGGTAAAGCCATTGCAGGTAACGCTACATGTTGTAACCAAACTTCAAACCACAGGCTAAACTGTTCGGGCGATTTATCATTTACCGTATGTATTTCCAGCAATGGGCTGGCCCAGCTTTGGGCCGATAGCAAATTATTTACTACAAAGGCGAACTGGCAAAAATCGGGATAGGCCTTACTGCCAAATCCTACCACAGAAAAATGTACCGGCTGTGTTTGCGGGTATTTTTTTACCAGCGATGAAAATTTATTAGCGTTGGAAGGAGGGTCGCCCAAGCCATAAGTGGAAGTAAGAATGATAAAATGTTCCGCTTTTGGAAAAAGCGTGTAGTCGTTCAGTTGAGTGATGAATGATTTTTGCCCGCTGCTGATTAATTGCTGCTGGATCGCTTTGGCAAAACCCATCGTGCTCCCGTTTTCGGAACCCACCAAAATAATGAAACGGCTTTCACTGGCTTTGTATTTATTCTTCAGCCGGTTTTTAATGCGCTTCCAGGTCATGGCAAAACCGGAATACATAAAGAACAGGATATTAATGGAAGCGATACCCAGCACGATCGACCATATAATACTTTTGCGCCCGGTATGCATATCAAGACTGAAACTGGTGATCAGTTCCGTTACCGGGTAACGCACTTCACTTAATATTTCGCCGGTAAACTGGTTCACTACTATTTCACGGTCCTTCAGTTTCAGTGTATAATAATCTTCAGGATCATCCGAAAAAGGAAATTCAATTGTTTGTACCTGCGATAGCAAGGTATTTTTAAAAAGGGTAAAATCAGCGGCCTGTTGTTGAGGCTCCGATTTGATATTATCAAGATCAACCTGGTGTGTAATCTTTTTTTCGGGGAAAACACCAAACTTTACGAGTGATAAATAGGTTCCGCTAAGTGCAATGATCAAAATAGGGATCAATGATAAACGGCCCAGCACCACATGATAATATTGCGCAAAATTCTCTTTAACGATACGGGTAAAAAAGCGCTTTACCCCACGTTGCCGCTGAATGACCAATATAGTTCCCGACAGGGCGATGAGCACTAAAAGAAAAGAAGTGAGTCCTATAAAGAAACGCCCTGTTTCATGTAAAAAAAGAGAACGGTGCAAGGCAGTTACCCATTGAAAGAATTCATTTTTTTTTGCGGGTATGCCTAATTGTTTACCGGTTGAAGGATCTACATAGGCGGTAATATTTTCGCCGCTGCTATCTGTTCCTTTAACGGTAACAAACTGGTTTACATCAACACTAACCTGGGTTATCTCATGGTAATTTTTTTGTATTGCAGGAAGTGCAGCAGCGAGATTGACCTGGCTGAAATTATCAACCCGGTAAGAAGGTATTTTTTCAGTAATAGGTTCAAAAGAAAGTATAATGCCTGTTACAGCAGCAATCACCATAAAAATAAAAGAAGATACAGCCAATGCTAAATGGCTGTATCTCCATACAGAAATCGTCATGTGTTTATTTAATTATTTGCACTAAAACGCACATAGCGGATATAGCCGGTACCTTCTGTTTTTCCAGCCATACCTGCTGTGGTCAAGGCCACTTCCAGGTCTTTTTCGTAATATGGTTTATCTTCTACCGATGTTTCAAACCTTAGTTTATACCCCGCATTCAGTTTGGCATTATCTATTTCAATAACGGTTACACTACGATCGCCACCGGTAACCGAAGCCCCTGTAACCGCACTGATATTAACTGGTTTTTTGGAATAGAATTTATGCCATGCTTTAAGATTAGGATACCATTTTTTATCGGAACCCATTACATACAATGTTTTTTCGTACGCACCTTTACTGTCGATAAGTGATACCACGATGTAAGCACCTTCGCCCATATAATTGGTCATCTGTACCATGCACTTGTATTTGGTGCTGCCGGTTTTTTGTGCTACAACTGTACCTGCCTGTAAGCACAACAGGGTAAGAGCCAGGCCTAACTTATACATATTTCTCATGGTTTTATTTTAGAAAATCAAGGGCAATTTTATTTTTTGAAAGGAATTCGTTTTCTTTTGCCATGTCATAGGCCGTTTCTTTAAACTCGGTAGTAATTTCTTTTTTTGCACCAATCGACAACAGGTATTTTAATATCGTATCATCTTTGGCGATCATCGCTGCTTTTTGTAATGGCGTTAAACCTTCCTTGTTTTTGGCGTTTACATCTGCATTAAGGTTTTCAATGCGTTTTAATAAAGACAGGTCATTTTTCATGATGGCAAGGTGGTATAATGTATTGCCATCTTTTTGTGCTGTTGCCAGGTTAAAGCCGTTCTCCTGTAGTATTTTCAGTTTCGGACCAAAAGCATCTCCTCTTGGAGCACCACCACCTCTGCCGCCTTCAGGTCCGCCGCCCTGCGGCGCATAAGATTGAATAAGATAATAGGCCAGGTTATTGCCCTCTGCATCAACAACATTTATATCTGCAGATTTGCTGATAAGGAATTGTACCAGTTCCGGTGAATTGTTGCGCACGGCTAACGTAAGTGCTGATTGTCCTTTTTTATTTACCTGGTTAATATTTTTAACGGCAGCTAAAAACAGGGTAACCGTTGCAGTATCCCTGTTAAAACCTGCAGCTACCATAAATGGCGTAGTACCATCATTGTCTGCCTGGTTTACATTGGCGCCTTTTGATAAAAAGTATTTAATAATATCCTGCTGGTTCGCTTTACGTGCAATAGCATGCAGGGCATTCTCCCCGTTTTTATTTACGGCATTGGGTTTAATGCCCAGGCTTTCGAGGTATTGATATACTTCTATACCATTGGCGGCGCCCCGGCTTCCCTGCGCTGCCATTATCATGGCATTGTCGGTGTAGGCAACGCCTTTTTCAATCAGCGTTTTCATCAGGCTGATATTACCCGACCTGGCTACATAATTAAATGCGGTATTTCCTGCCGCATCCGTATCTTTTAAAGAAAGTCCTTTCGATATAAAATAATTGGTGAGCGCAAGGTCTTTATCGCTGGCAATAGCCAGTAACAACAGGCTGGCACCTTCCGGGGTTTTTTGTTTTACATTGGCGCCTGCTTTGATCAGGGCATCATAGATCTTCGTATTGGTTTGACCGGTAGTTGCAGCAAAACTGATCGGCGTGCTGCTATGACTGTCTTCAAAATTTACTTTTGCCCCCTTACTTAAAAGATATTCTATCACTTCAATATTTCCCCTGCTTACTGCCCAGAATATATACGTACGGGCATCATGCGTCAGTTTATTCACATCATTGCCTTTCTGGTCAATCAAAAATGTAATGATATCAGCAGGTGCCTGTGCATTGATCGCATTTACTACGGCATCATTACCCATGCGGTTGGTTTCCGAAGGACTATTGCCTTTTTCAATGGCAGCCTTCACGGCAACAAGATCGGGGTTGCTTTTCCAGAAAGACTGATCTAAAAGGGTATTTTGTTGCGCCTTCAGGGTAAAAGAACTGATGGTTAACAGAACCAGTAAGAGTTGTTTCATTATATAGTTTTGCCTGCGGTGATTGTAAATGGCAAAAATAACGACAAGCATAAAACTGCAGTCCCTGCAATCGGGAAATTATTTTACGAAATAGAGAAATAACCCGTGGGAATCCGGGGAATAATGACATTTCGCCAAGAAATTTTTAATATGTTGTTCAGAAATGCTCAAAAACACATGTTCAAGGCCATATGATAAGCCCGGTTTCGTCTCAGGTATCGGCTATTACGTCGCATAGTGGGCGGGTTTGGCCCATTAATATATTTCTGTACCTAATTTAGCAGCATGAAGCAGACCGGGTATAAAAAATGGTGGATCGTTTTAATGCATGTTGCCGCATGGGTACTGCTTTTTTCATTGCCCTATTTATTGCGCCCTTCCTACAATCCCAACGAGCGCAATCACCCGCAGCCGGCAAACGAAACAGTAAATTTTATTACCGCACGTATCAACGATTTAATGTTGATCGGCTTTTTTTACCTGAATGCCGGTATTTTAATTGTACAACTACTTTATAAGAAAAAATATTTGTTGTATGCACTGGCAGTTGGTTTTTGCTTTGCAGTTTTTGCTTTGGTATCCTGGTGGATGCTGAAGGCATTTACTTACACCGACCAGTTTTTTACTTTCAGGAGGCATTTACCTTTCTGTGTTTTTGTATTTTTATTTATACTGGCCTGTAGCATTGCTTATAAAACTATCAAAGACAAGATCATTGCAGATAACCTGTTCCGCGAAAGACAGAATGAAAATTTAAAAACAGAATTGTCGTTGCTGCGGTCGCAGGTAAGTCCACACTTTATGTTTAATGTGCTGAATAATATGGTCGCATTGGCGCGTAAACAATCAGCATTATTAGAACCTTCATTGATCAAGCTGTCTTCACTGATGCGTTATATGTTGTACGAAACCGGCGAACAAAAAGTTTCGCTGGAAAAGGAAACAGAATATTTGCAGAGTTATATCGACCTGCAGTTACAACGCTTTGGAAAAAAATTAGTGGTGCATGTAAATATAACGCCGGCAGATAAACAATATGAAATTGAACCGATGCTGTTGATCCCCTTTGTTGAAAATGCGTTTAAGCACGGCACCGGCATGATCGATCAGCCACAGATCGATGTCAATATGAAAGCAGTGAATAATATTTTATATTTTACGGTAACCAATAAATACGATTCCACTTCCGGTGAAATAAAAGATTCGGCGAGTGGTATCGGGCTGGCCAATGTACAACGCCGGTTGCAGTTATTGTATAGCGATAAGCAGCAGCTGCAGATCAGCACAGATAATGATACCTTTAGCATAACACTTCAAATCCATTTACATTAATGATACGCTGCATTGCCATAGATGATGAACCATTGGCGCTGGAATTGTTGCAGGACAATATCAGCAAAGTGCCTTTTTTGCAACTGGTAGCCGCATGTGATAATGCGATGGAAGCCTTGCAGGTAATGGAACAGCAACCGGTTGACCTGGTGTTTTTAGATATACAGATGCCCGGGCTTACCGGTTTGCAGCTGATACAAAGTATGACGCAAAAACCGATGTTTATATTAATTACGGCTTACGAAAAATATGCGCTGGAAGGATTTAATTTATCGGTGGTAGATTACCTGGTAAAACCGGTGGCGCTGGATCGGTTTATAAAAGCCTGCTATAAAGCGAAAGAATTATCTGACCTGAAGTATAACTCAAAAGAAAATACAACCCCTGCAACTGCGGAATATTTTTTTGTAAATGTAGAGTATAGCCTGGTTAAAATAACCATTGCAGATATTGTGTACATCGAAGGATTGAAAGATTATATCAAAATACATTTAAAAAGTTCGTCGAAGCCCGTGGTAACGCGTATGCCGATGAAGACGATCGAAGACCAATTGCCTGCCAAACAGTTTATCCGTATTCATAAATCTTATATTGTAGGCGTATCTTTTATTACGTCTATACGCAAAACCAGTTTGTTTATCGATAACCTCGAACTTCCTGTAAGTGATCACTATCGTGATGCGATAGCTGCGTTAACTGCAAAGTAATTGCTGGCAGTAGTTCCACAATAAATTTTTGTAAGCACTTTTCTAACCGCAGCTTTCGCCTCCACTGCCGGCGGGGCAGCGTAAGTGCCTTAGGGGCTGCTTTTGGCCCTTTCGAAAAAATATTGCTGCGCATTTTTTCGAATCCCGCCTAAGGCGGTACTGGACCAAAAGAGGCCCCACAGCACTTACTGGTGAGAAAAGATGCAGTAGCTTTTTTTCCGCAGCCCTTGAAATGCTTGCATTCACAAACACAAAAAACAATAGATATATCGTGAGTATTTTTTCTTCTTTTCATCAAGGAAAAGAAGAAATGCAAAACCGCTTTAGAAGGACTCTTCTTTTTTGGAGAAGCAAAAAGAACAAAGAGAAAAGCTGTTGCCGAAAAATAAAATGAGATGTTTAACCCAAAACATTCGGCAACTAAGCATAAATCTATTTCGTCGCAACATTCCCCTGTCTTATCTCATTTGCCCCAACCACGCCATTGAAGCGAACTAGTTTTACATCATAAAAATAAACAAATGAAAAAATTATTATTACTAACTGCGATAGTGCTGGGTACAGTAAGTGTATTTGCACAAATGCCGCCTGCAGGAATGAAACCAGGGGGTAACCTTACCGCTCATGTATATGGCAAACTAACCGACAACGAGGGTAAAGCCATTGGAGATGCTACTGTTTTACTAATGGAGCAAAAAATGGATACCGCAACCAAAAAAACAAAACAGTTATTGTATAGATCAGTGCTTACACAGGCCAATGGCGATTTTAGTTTTGAAGAAGTACCCTTAAAAAGCAGGTATACAGTAAAGATCAGCAGCGTGGGTTTTAAAGCATACGAACAACCCGTTTCTTTTTTTAATAAAAATGCGGATGGTACCATGCAGCCACCTGCTACAGATAAAGATTTGGGGAAGATAAAATTAACCCCTGATGAAAAAGAACTACAATCGGTGATAGTGGTATCTTCTGCAACACCAGCGATAAAATTAAACGCCGATAAAAAAATATTCAATGTAGAAAAGAATATTATGAGTGCAGGCGGTACCGGTGTGGATGTGATGCGTAATGTACCTTCGGTGAATGTGGATATTGATGGTAATATCACCATGCGAAATGCGGCGCCGCAATTATTGGTGGATGGCAGGCCAACTACTTTAACACTGGAACAGATACCTGCTGATGCCATTGAAAGTGTGGAAGTGATCTCCAATCCTTCTGCAAAATATGATGCTTCTGGTGGTGGTGCCGGCATTTTAAATATTGTACTGAAGAAAAATAAAAAGACCGGTTACAACGGTAATGTAAGAGCAGGTGTAGATAAAAGAGGTGCACTAAACGGCGGTATAGATTTTAATGTACGCCAGAACAAGATCAACTTAAGTGCTTCGGTGAATGCGAATCAAAATAAAGCACGAACCACGGGTAATACGGAACGTATCAGCCAGTCTTCAGTACCACAAACCATTACCCGGCAAAGTAACTTCAATAAAACAACAGGCGGTTTTATTTTTGCCAAACTAGGCGTGGATTACTTTGCAACCAACAGAACAACCTTGTCTTTATCGGGCATAAAAGTGCATGGCGAATTTAATCCTTACGAAGCCATTGGTATTTCAACTGACAGTCTATATGACAGTGGAAAAATAAGTTCAGTAAGTGAACGAGTAACTACAGGCACAAGAACATTTAACGGCCAGGGTTTGGTGTTTGGATTGAAACATACTTTTCCAAAACAAGGCGAAGAACTGACTATTGATGCCAATTACTTTGGTGGAAAGAACAGCAATAATTCTTTGTATACAACCAACTATTTAAATACAGCTGGTACAATAGCCGGCACGGCACTACAAACAGCGTTAGGTTCGGGCAGCGATAAGAATTTTGTGGTACAATCGGATTATACTTTGCCCCTGAGTAAAACAGCCAAACTGGAAACGGGTGTAAGGGCTGCCTTTCGCAGCCGGGTAAACGTAAATGACAATTATTTGTACAATGATAGTGCAAAACAATACCTGATCATTCCATCTGCTACCAGCAATTATACCAATACCGATAATGTATATGCAGCCTATGCTACTTACAGCAACAGTATAAAAGATTTCAGTTATAAAGTAGGGTTGCGTGCAGAAAGCTCTAACTATACGGGCACATTAACCAATAGCGGCGAAACATTTAAAAACAGTTACCCCGTAAGTTTATTCCCTTCTGTTTTCCTGAGCCAGAAATTGAACAACAGGCAGGAACTGCAATTGAGTTATAGCCGCCGTATCAACAGGCCCAACTTTTTTCAGCTGATTCCATTTACTGATTATACTGATAAACTGAATATTACCCGTGGTAATCCAAATCTGGTACCTGAGTTCACGCAATCACTGGAACTATCTTATTTAAAAACCTTCCGGAAGAACAATACTTTTTTAGGCTCGCTGTATTATAAACATACCGATAACCTGATCACCCGTTATTTGTCAGAAGAAACAGATGCGGTAAGCGGTACCACCGAATTGATCAATAGTTATATCAATGCCAATTCAAGTTATTCGGCCGGTGCAGAAGCAACAATGATCAATAACCTGAGCAAATGGTGGGATATCAGTACCAATCTGAACTTCTATAATTCTAAGGTAAATACCAGTAACGTAACTGCTATACAGCAGGACGCTTTATGGAGTTTGTTTGGAAAATTCAACAGTAATTTTAAACTGCCTTCCAATTTTGCCATACAGTTTACTACCACTTATCAATCCAAAACCAATTTACCGGTTAGCCAGGGTGGTGGCATGGGTGGTCCGCCAATGATGCAGAGCCAGAGCTCTTCACAAGGCTATATCAAACCGTCATGGGGAATGGACCTTGCAGTGAAAAAGAGTTTCTTAAAGAATAATGCCGCATCGGTATCATTGAGTGTAACAGATATTTTTAAAACACGTATCAACAGCCAGTATTCTTCCAGCGATTATTTTACGCAAACGTATACCCGCCTGCGTGACCCGCAACTATTTAAATTGAATTTATCTTATCGTTTTGGTAAGCTGGATGCTTCGTTGTTTAAACGTAAAAGTAGTAATGCAGAAGGCAGCGCAACAGAAGGCATGCAATAATAAATAATAGTTTCAGGCATATACAAATACAAGGGCAATTATGATTTTTCATAATTGCCTTTTTTTAGTGATAGGGTAAACCGTTATTTGCTGTCCTGATTGACGTATATGGTATTTTAAATAACAGTAGATTTGTTGCTGTATACAGGCAAGAAACTTCGATTGCATTACAAACCATCTTATTACATGCTATATGAAAAATAGATTATCCATTGTATTATTGTTACTATTTCCCTTACTGGCTTCGGCCAATGATACTGAACAAGGAAAAAAGTTATCTCCCCACATAAATAATTTTGAAAAAAAATACAATATTGCCGAACACGGCGCCATTGCAGATGGCAAAACCCTGAACACAAAAGCCATACAGGCAGTGATAGACGAATGCGCTAAAAAAGGCGGTACGGTGGTAATACCTAAAGGAGAGTTTTTAAGTGGCTCTATTTTTCTAAAACCTGGTGTAAACCTGGAGATACAGGAAGGCGGCTCATTAAAAGGGTCAACGGACATCAATGATTATCCTAAAATGATGACCCGCATTGAAGGACATTTTGAAGAATGGCCGGCCGCATTGCTGAATGGCGATAAGGTAGATCATTTGCGTATAACCGGTGCCGGCACCCTTGATGGGAGCGGACAACCTTTCTGGAAAGAATTTTATGATAAACGCGACCTGGATAAGAAGACCACAAATTTAAGTGTACCTCGTCCACGCCTTACCTTGTTACAAAATTCCAAAGACGTAAAAATAACCGGCATTAATTATAAAAATTCAGGGTTCTGGAATTTGCATTTGTATAAATGCCAGGATCTGCTGGTAGAAAATTGCAGGTTTACTGCCTTGAGTGGTACAAAACCAAACAATGCGCCCAGCTCGGATGGTATTGATGTGGATTGCTGCCAGGATATTACCATCAGTAAATGTTTCTTTTCGGTAGGTGATGATTGTATTGCGTTGAAAGGAACGAAGGGCCCCTTTGCCATGCAGGATAAAGATAGTCCGCCGGTAGAACGCATTCATATATTGGATTGCGTATTTGAAGCCGGCGGCGGTATTGTTACCTGCGGCAGCGAAGCCACTATTGTACGTGATGTAAATGTAGAACGTTGCATTACGCGTAAGCCCACTGTGCTTCGTTTAAAATTGCGTCCCGATACACCACAGCAATATGAGAACATCAGTTTAAAAGATATTACCATGGAAAACGGCGGGGTAATTTTTAATATCGCACCATGGTCGCAGTACTTTGACCTGAAAGGACAATTACCACCCAAATCCATTGTACGCAATATTACGATCAGCAACGTTAAAGGAACCGGCAGTAGTTCCTTAGGAAAAATTGTAGGTAACCCGGATACCGAATTTGGTGCGATCATTTTAAAAAATGTAGAGGTACAATTAAAAACAGCAACGCTGGAATTAAGTGATTTCAAAGGATTGATATTTGAAAATGTAGTAGTGAATGGTGTACCGATGGCTACACCATTGCCCACCACTGCGCCGGCAAAAATGCCTTAAAATATTATTTTACCATCTTATATTATTTAATGATCATACTGTAGTAAAGGCTATCCACAATGTATTGCGACAATTTAAATGGAATAGGGGTTACTTATTTAAATAATTAACTTTACTTCATTTAAAGGGAATAACAGTAATATGAAATTTTTTTTCGGGTCCTTCTTTTTCTTTTTAATTAATGCTGCTGTTCAGGCCAATGATAGCCTGCCCATTTCTCACTTATCAATTCAAAATGGTCTTTCCAATAATTCGGTACGTTGCGTTTACCAGGATAAGAAGGGATTTATATGGTTTGGTACCTATGATGGATTGAACCGGTACGATGGGAACGAATTTAAAATTTTCAGGAACCGGATCGGCGATACCACTTCCATTCCACATAATTATATTTACGCGGTTAATGAAGATGTATTTGGTAATCTTTGGGTAGGTACAGGCCAGGGCGGTGTTAGTATATATAATAATACCCTCTCTAAATTTTCTCCAGCCTATTTTTATGCGTATCGTAGTAACAGGCCCCAAAAAATAACTATTAATGCCAATGTCATCAGTTCCGATGAAAGCGGCAATGTTTTTATTGGTACCAATGGTGGCGGCTTCATTGTAAAAAAAGCAAGCGACAAAATTGCAAAACAGATTCCTTTGCAGATCAACGGCAAGCTGCAGGAAGGATTTAATGTAAGGGCCATATCAGTAATTAATAAAAAAATATGGCTTTTTATTTTAGACATCGGCTTATGTGTATTTGATAGCACTACGGAAAGAGTAGTCCCGGTAAACCAGTCTAAAAAAAATCCACTTTGTATGCAGGCAGATAAAGAAGGCAATATATGGGTGGGAACAGAAGACGGTTTGTATAAGTATGAGCCTTCATCAAATAGTTATACAGAAGCATACCAGGTAAAGCCGGGACAATTGAATACCGCCAATATCACCAGTCTTTGTTTTGATTTTAGAAACAACCTGTGGATCGGTACCGAAGGAGGAGGAATAAATATCCTCAACAATGCTACCCATACCTTCAGTTATATATTGCCTGGAGAAGGTAAATCCAAACTCAGCAGCGAATCGGTGTATTCCATTATTGCCGATAAAGAATCGCGGATATGGATCGGTACTTTAAAAGGTGGTTGTGATATTATTGACGAACAAAAGAATCGTTTCCGTACCATTTCCAACGATCCCTTTAATAAAAATTCGCTGGTAAATAATTTTATTTATGCTTTTGGTGAAGATAAAGACCACGACCTGTTGATTGGAACAGATGGCGGTGGGTTAAGTGTATGGAACCGTAACAAGAATAAGTTTACGCATTACAGTCATTTACGGGGAGTACAAAATACTTTAAGTCATAATGCGGTAACGAGTATACGACAGGATTATACCGGCGCGATATGGATCGCTACTTTTGGCGGCGGTATTAATAAATTCAATAAAGCAACAGGTACTTTTGAGCATTATCGCTGCATTAACGATAGTACGGGAGATGAGAATAAAAATGTGTGGCTGGTATACGAGGATAAGGAAAATATTTTATGGGCCTCTACATTTGCCAAGGGTAAGCTGTATCGTTTTAACCGGGCCATCAATAAATTTGAAGTGTTTAGCCAGCAATTAAATAACCTGGTGGCCATTGCCGAGGATAGCCACGGTAATCTTTGGACGGGCAATTCCAACGATCTTATAAAAGTAGATAAAGCAGGCGGGCATCATATATTTTATAGTATCGCCAAACCCGTAAGGGCGATCTACGAAGATAAAAAACATAATCTTTGGCTGGGTACCGAAGGTGGAGGATTGATTTTATTTGATGCGATAGCAGGAAAGATCGTGCAACGTTTTTCTGATGCTGACGGTTTATGCAATAATGCCGTATTAAATATAAAAGAAGATGCTACCGGCAATTTATGGCTGAGTACTTTCAATGGATTATCGAGATTTGATCCTGCCAAAAAAACTTTCACCAATTTTTATCAAAGCGATGGATTGCAAAGCAGCCAGTTTTCTTATAATGCTGCAGTTAAGCTCAGCAGCGGCGAACTGGTATTTGGTGGTATCAATGGCTTCAATATATTTTTCCCGCAAAATATCAGCGTACGTAATTATATGCCACCGGTTTTTATAACAAGTATCCTCATCAACAACCAGTCTGTAGCAGCTGTAAATGATTTTGTAACCAAAGAAGAAAGCGGGCAGGTAAAAGAATTGCGGATCCCTTTCGACCAGGCGGTATTATCCATCCAGTTTAATGCATTGGAATATTCTTCCCCGGAAAAAATAGTGTACGCCTACTATTTAGAAGGCTGGGATAAGGGCTGGAACTACTCAGGCAACATACATAATATTAATTACAACAATATTCATGAGGGGAGCTATACCCTGCATATCAAAAACAGTAATAGTAATGGCGAATGGACGGGCGAAGCGATCAGTTTAAAAATAATCATATTGCCACCATGGTACCGCAGCTGGTGGGCCTACCTGTTATACATAACAATAATAGCCGCATTGGGATATATATTTTACCGCTACAGGGCGCAACAGGTAAAGTTGAAATACGAGATACAGATCGCACAGGTAAATGCCGATACCGAAAAAGCCATCAACGAAAACAGGCAATCCTTTTTCACCAATATCACGCATGAATTCCGTACGCCGTTAACACTCATCATAAACCCGGTTAAAGATATTTTACAAAACGAAAAAGATAGCCCGGAAAAAGAAGAACTGAATTTTGTATACCGCAATGCCCGTCGTTTATTAAGCCTGGTAGACCAGTTATTGTTATTCCGCAAAACAGAAACGGATACCGGGGCACTACGGATCAGCCGCTTTAATTTTTATACTTTATGCCATGAAACTTTTTTATACTTTACCCAGCAGGCAAAAACAAAACATATTACCTACGTTTTTGAAGGCAGCAATGAGGCCTTGGAAATTGTTGCGGATAAAGAAAAACTGGAGATCGTTTTTTATAACCTGTTATCCAATGCCCTGAAATATACTCCCGAAAATGGGCGGATAGTTTTCAGGATCACCGAAACACCTAATACCATTGAAGTAAATATTACCGATAATGGCCAGGGCATTCCTGTTGATGTGGGTAATAAACTCTTTGAAAAATATTACCGCGTAAAGGAAAAAGATCGGGCAACCAAACCCGGCTTTGGCATTGGACTTTACCTGGTAAAACAATTTATCGATAAGCATAAAGGCGCGATCAGTTATAAAAGCACACCGGGAGCAGGCACGCATTTTTCTATTTCATTGCATAAAGGCAGCCAGCATTTTGGCGATTTGGAAATTGTAGCCAATGAAGTGGGTGGCGATCATGTAATGGAAGAAATTGTAGCAGGTGATGAAGTGGATGACATACCGGGTAATAATACCAGCAACGGACTGGAATCTATCGTGAGTGAAAAAGCGTCTATTTTAATAACAGACGACAATGCACAAATGCGGAGTTACCTGGCGCAGGTTTTTCAAAACGTTTTTATTGTGCACCAGGCAGGCAGCGGAGAAGAAGGTATAAAAATGGCCAAAGAATGCCAGCCTGATATCATCATCAGTGATGTGGTAATGGAAGGATCTACCGGTATCGATTTTTGCAAGGCTGTAAAGGAGTCGCCTACACTAAATCATATTCCATTTATTTTGATCACCGGTAGTTTTTCGCAGGAGTCTAAATTAAGAGGAATAGAATGCGGCGCCGATGATTATATTACCAAGCCCTTTGAAAAAGATATGCTGGTGGCCAGGGTACGCAGCCTGATAAAGAACCAGCAAAACCTGCAGCAATATTTTTATAACGAGATCACTCATCAAAAAAATGTACTACATATATCCGGAGAATATAAAGCATTCCTGGATGCCTGTATCGCAGTTGTAGAGAAACACCTGGATGACGATACCTTTAATATTCAGGTACTGGCCCGGGAAATTGGAATGAGCCATAGTAGCCTGTATAAAAAAATAAAAACCATCTCCGGACAAAGCGCCAATGCCTTTATCCGTTTCATCAGGTTGCGCAAAGCGGCCGAAATATTTATTAATTCTAATGCTAATATTAATGAAACGGCTTTTTATGTGGGTATAAAAGATATCAAGTATTTCAGGGAACAGTTCACCAAAACCTTCGGTTTAAAACCTTCCGAGTACATAGAAAAATACCGTAAAAGCATGGGAAAAAATTATAAACTGAACGAAAAAATTGTAAAGGATAGGGAATAAAGTCCAACAGTTTGCTGCTTTTAATTGAGTTCATTTTGTTATAATTCAATTTGTCACAACTACTTTGTGACTAATTCAATTATAAAATTTAAAACCTAAAAAGCATCTCTAAACAGCCCTTTACCCCCATATTCACCATAATTTCCGAATTTACCCCCTTATTTTACCAACCATTCCCCTGCTTTACCCCCCTTGCAGCATTAGCTTTACAACCTATTACGAACGAATTGCTAAAACTTTTGCTGTATGAGATCAAAAAAATTGCCTGTTCCAGGTATCCATGGGCCCGACCTAAAAACGGGTGCTACGGAAAGACATTACGCTGTTTATCTATTTACCAAGACTAAATCCCTTTTTATGCCTGCATTTTTAAAACGGGTGTTGCCTTCCTGCTTTTGTGTTGCTATTATATATAGCGCCCAGGCCCAGGAAGTAACCACCAAAACTGACACGATCCAGTTAAAAGCCAAGCCGCCTGTTGAACTGATCTATACGGCAACCCCGGCACATTTAACCGCCACTTCAACGGAGGCGCTGTATTCAAAAGACATTTTACGATCCCTGGTAACCAGTGTAAAAAGCGCACTTACCGGCAGAATGGCTGGTTTGTATTCTTTCCAGGCATCGGGTCAGCCCGGCGCTGATGGAGTATCACTTTCCCTGCGTGGACAGGATCCATTGGTATTGATCGATGGGGTGGCAGTTAACCTGTCCATCTTTAACCTGGAAGATGTAGAATCGGTAACCTTACAAAAAGATGCGTTGAGTACGGCAATGTTGGGGGTGCGGGGAAGTAACGGCGCTTTATTGATCACCACAAAAAAAGGACAGGCCGAAAAACAATCTATTTCTTTCACCGCTCAAACCGGTTTTCAAAAACGTATAGGCGTTGCTGATGTATTGAATGCCTACGAATACGCCAGCTTATATAACGAGGCTCTGGTAAATGACGGTCTTCCTGTAAAATATACCCAGGCCGATCTTGATGCGTTTAAAAACGGTACCGATCCTTATGGTCATCCCAATGTTAACTGGAGAGACGAGGTACTGAAATCCAATTCCCGCTTCGATCGCTATTCCTTAAATGCAAGGGGTGGAAATAAATTTGCCCGGTATTTTGTATCGCTGGAGCATGTTAATCAAAAAGGTTTCTTTGTTACCTCCGGTGCCAATACCTACAATACCAATAATGATTTTAAAACCTATGTGATACGGTCAAACGTCGACGTTAGTATCACGCCCAAACTCACCGGCGGCATCTATTTATTGGGAAGAATATTAAATGGCAGCGAACCAGGGTCAACTACAGGCTCTATTTTATCCGCCATTTTAAATACACCGAACAACTCTTATCCGGTATACAATCCCAATGGCTCTTATGGAGGCAATTCGCTGTTTCAAAATAATATCATGGCGCAGGCAATAAACAGCGGGTATCGCCTCAATTATAAAAGAGATATGCTGGCTAATTTTTACCTGAAACAAAACCTCGATGCATTGGTTCCGGGCTTATGGGCACAGGTAAGAACATCATTCAATGCCACCCTTTCTGAAGATAATAACCGGAATAAATCTTTTGCCGTGTACCAGATGATCAGCACTACCAACCCGGTAACTTATAATAAATATGGAACAGATGGTACACAGCCCAATGGTAATGCGATCATTTACCAGGGACGTACCAACTACGTGGAATTTTCTGTAGGGTATGATAAAAAGATCAATATCAACCACGGCATAAATGTATTGGTGCTGGCTAACAGGGATAATAATGTGAACAACAGCGATCTTTCTTATACCATCAGTGGTTTGTCGGGAAGGGTGGCTTACAATTATAAAGAAAAATATATTGCGGAAGCGGCGTTTGGGTACAATGGTTCCAACCGCTATCCTCCGCACGGCGATTACAAAAGAGGATTTTTTCCTGCCATTGGCTTAGGCTGGAATATGGAAAAAGAAAAGTTCCTGTTACAACAAAAATGGATCAACCGTTTAAAACTGTACGGCTCATTTGGCAAAACAGGTTGGGATGATCCGGGATACTATACTTATATACAACGCTTCTTTGATGCCAGCAGCGTTTACTTCGGCACTTCTGCCGGTACGCAAACTGCCATTACAGAACAGCCATTGGCCAATAAAAATTTAAGTTTTGAAAAATCCAACAAGTTCAATGTTGGTATCGATGCAGCCTTGCTTAACAGCAGGCTGGGTGTTACGGTTGAATATTTTAATAATAAGTATTACGACCTGTTACAGGTAAGGGGACTAAGTACCACAATTATCGGTAACGATTATCCCAGGGAAAATATCGGGCAAAACCGTTACACCGGGCTGGAAGTAAAATTAAGCTGGCAACAAAAGACCAGCAGTGGCCTGCAGTTTTTTGCCGCAGCCAATGCCAGTGTATTTCAAACCAAAGTATTGTTCAGCGATGAAGTATATCGTCCTTACGACTGGATGAAAAGAACCGGGCAAAAAGTGAACCAGCCGTTTGGTTATGTTGCCGACGGATTATTTCAAACACAGGCAGAGATCAACAGCAGTGCTACCACTGTGGGTTACACGCCGCAGCCGGGAGATATCAAATACAAAGACTTTAATGGCGATGGTATCATCGACCAGTTTGATATCGCACCAATTGGCCGTTCCAAAAAACCATTGCTGTTTTTTGGCCTTAGCCTCGGTGTAGAATATAAAGGATTTGACATCAGTACCCTGATACAGGGCGTAGCTAACCGGGACGTATACCTTGGCGGCGCCAGTTTATGGGCTTTTCAAAATGGCGGTTACGGGCAGGCGTATGCGGATAATTTAAACCGCTGGACAACAGCCAATGCCGCTACTGCTACTTATCCACGTGTAAATATTGGTGCCAACAGTAATAACCAGGCTACATCATCTTACTGGTTGCGCAATGGTGATTATTTAAGGATCAAACAGGTTGAAATTGGATATAACATTCCACAGCAATTGCTTAAACATATCAGGTTGCAGGGTGTGCGTGTGTTTGCGAGAGGATATAATTTGTTCACGGTACAATCGGATGAATTGGGAGATCGTGATCCTGAAGTGTCCAGCAATTTTACTTATCCTAATCAACGCCTGACCAATTTTGGCATTACCATTAAAATCTAAAAACTGCTATATGAAAAAAGCGAAAATATTTTTATCATTTATTGCAGTATGCTTCGCATTTGCAATAAGCACCAGCTCCTGTAAAAAGATTGAGACCGAACCCAAGGATTGGTTTGGATCAGACCTGGTATTTGATACCCTTGACCGACTGGGTACAGTAGCCGCTTTTAATTTGAACGACCTGTACAATTATATACCCGGGGGCTTCAATCGAATCAGTAACGATTTCCTGGATGCGGCAAGTGGCGATGCTATACCCAGCCGTAACAATACAGTAATTGAGTATTTTACCAACAGGCGCATCAGTGTATTGAATAACCCTGATCCTTACTGGGCAAACAGTTATTATGGTATACGCAGGGCAAATATATTTATGCAGAATATTGGCAATGTACCTATCGTACAAACTTCAGATAGTACCGCTGCAAAACTCACACGGCAGTACTGGCGTGCCGAAGCCCGCTTTATCCGTTGCTTCATGTATTTTGAATTATTAAAAAGATATGGCGGTGTACCATTATTGGGTAACAGGATATTTACCCTGGATGATGATCTGCAGATACCCCGTAATAATTTTGCAGATTGTGTTAGCTATATAGTAGCCGAATGCGATATAGTAAAAGATAGTTTGCGTAAAGAAGCAATTGGAGATGCCGACTGGGGCCGTGTGCCACGCGGCGCTGCTATTGCGCTAAAATGCCGGGTACTATTATATGCTGCCAGCCCCTTGTTTAACGGCGGTGGTATAGAAACCGATCCCGTTAAAAAAGCCTTAACCGGTTATACCACGGCAGATCCGTTACGCTGGCAAAAAGTAATTGATGCCGCAGAAGAATTAAAGAACCTGAATTATTATGCGTTGATCACTTCGGGTACACCTACAGGTTTTGCATCGTTGTTCACCACGAAAAAGAACCTGGAAATCATACTGGCTAAACAGAGTTCCAATAATACCAGCCTGGAAAATTCGCAGGCACCGGTTGGATATGCCGGTACGGCTACCAGCCAGGGTTATACAAGTCCTACACAAAATTTTGTTGATGCCTTTCCGATGTTAAATGGATTGCAACCTTTTAACGCAGATGGCACTGTTAACGCAGCTTCGGGTTACAGCACCACGGCGCCTTATACCAACCGTGATCCGAGACTGGACGTAACTGTTTTTCGTAACGGTTACGGCTGGCTGGGGCGCCCGGTAGAAACCTTTGAAGGCGGGTTGGATAAGCCCAACAGTTCAGCTGTAGCCATTCAAACAAAAACCGGCTATTACCTGCGTAAGTTCTTAGGTAATTTTCCAACAGGTACTAGTTACTCGAATCAAAGTCACAACTTCCCCATCTTTCGTTATGCAGAAATTTTATTGAATTACGCAGAGGCATTAAATGAAGTAGGCCGTGTGGAAGATGCGGTAACGCAAATAAAACTCATCCGTGCCAGGGCCGGGCTTACTGCGGGTGCCACTACCCGCTATGGCATTGCGGTGGGCATTACACAAACAGATATGAGAACCTTGATCCGAAATGAACGCAGGATTGAATTAAGTTTTGAAGAACATCGCTTTTGGGATATCCGCCGCTGGAAAACAGCTGCAACAGACCTTACGGGTACTTTGTATGGAATGAAGATTACCAAGTCGGGCAGTACACTTACCTATGAAAAAGTAACGGTAGGTACATTATTGTTCGATAATAAATTGTACCACATGCCCATCCCTTACGACGAAACTGTAAAGAACAGGGCATTGATCCAAAACGAAGGCTGGTAATTCAATTCAAAAAAATTAAACTCATTATAATGAAAAAAATATTTTTTATACTCCTTATACAACTGGTTGCACTGGCACCGTTGCTGGCGCAAAACAAAGTAGTCACCGGCCGGGTTGCTGATGAAAATGGTCCTGTTGCAGGTGCCAGTGTGGTAGAAAAAGGGATGCCGGCTAATGGTACTACAACCGATGCGGCCGGTAAATTCACACTGCGGTTAAAAGGAAACAGCAATATGATTCTTGTGAGCGGGGTAGGCTTTGTTCAACAGCAGCTGAATGTAGCTAAAGATGCTGCTGTTGCTGTTACATTGGTACGGGCAGATATTAAGGGAGATGAAGTAGTGGTAGTTGGTTATGGCAGGCAGAAAAAAGTAACCTTAACCGGTGCCGTTAGTACGGTATCGGGGGCAGAACTGAGAGAGAATCCATCTGCCAGTTTACAAAATACATTGGCCGGAAGATTACCGGGTTTTTTCTCGGTACAGCCAAGCGGAAGGCCCGGTGCAGATGGCGCTACATTCTTTATCCGTGGCCGTAGTTCTTATAACAACGGCTCCAATTCGCCCTTGATCATCGTGGATGATATTGAATACAGTTACGACCAGTTTGCACGTATCGACCCCAACGAAATTGAATCGCTGAGTATTTTAAAAGATGCGTCTACCACTGCAGTGTATGGTGTTAAAGGTGCCAACGGTGTTGTGGTGATCACTACAAGGCGTGGTAAGATCGGCCCTCCAAAAATTTCTACAAGGCTGGAAACAAGTTTACAGCAACCCACCAGGTTGCCTAAATATTTAAATGCCTACGAAACAGCGTTGCTGTACAACCAGGCACAGATCAATGATAACAAGATCAATCCTTCCAGCGGCTTTACGCCAAGGTTTTCGGCTGCCGACCTGGAGCATTACCGTACAGGCGATGATCCCTATGGGCATCCTGATGTAAACTGGCGGGAAACCTTGTTTAAAAAATTCAGCACACAATACCGCGCTAATTTTGATATCAGCGGCGGCACAGAAAAAGTAAAATACTTTGTTTCATTAGGCGGTCTGTTCCAGGATGGGATGGTGAAGAATTTCAGTAAATCACAGGATGTAAATGGTAACTATTACAACAAACGTTATAATTACCGTTCCAACCTGGATATTAAAGTAACCCGTACAACAGATCTTCGTGTAGACATGTACGGTAATATAGGCGAGATCAATGTGCCTAATGTAGGTAGTCCTTTTGGCTACAACGATGTGTTTTATGAATACAGCAGTTTTTTATCCCTGGCGCCTTTTGCTTACCCGGTATATAATCCTAATGGCAGTTATGGATACAGTAACTGGCAGATCAGTGGCGGTGGTACCAGCAGCAGTTACAATGTAAATAATATTGTGGGCCGCTTAACCTATTACGGCTACAACCGCAATTTTGAGAATAACATGAACTTTATTGCTTCTGCCAATCAAAAACTGGATTTTATTACCAGGGGACTTTCTTTTAAAGCTACATTGGCTTATGTAAGTAATTACGGCTATTCAAAAAGTATGACAAGGGATCAGTTTCCCTCTTTTATTTATGATGCAGCTGCCAATACCTATACACCAAGAGATGTGAATGTGTATCGTGTAAGAAGGTTCTTTAGTGGTTATGGCGCAGGGTCTACTATCCGTACATTAAACGTACAGGCCATGTTAAACTACGACCGCACATTTGGTAAACATCATATTTATGCTTTGGCATTGGTAAATCAAAATACAGACATCAGGTTCAGTTCTAATGTGATCTATAATTTTATTCCTTCCAACTTTAGAGGATTTACCGGAAGAGTGGGATATAATTTTAAAGAAAAATACCTTGTTGAATTTAATACTGCTTACAATGGTTCTGACCGTTTCTCAAAAAACAACCGTTATGGTTTATTCCCGGCCGTATCAGCGGGATGGAATATTGCCAAAGAAGATTTTGTCAGGAACAATATACCCTCACTTAATAATTTAAAATTAAGAGGATCATACGGTGTAGTGGGTAATGATAAGATAGGAAGCGCTTTCAGTTACTACTATCTTGCTTCGTGGAGCAATTCCGGTTCTATCAATTTAGGTACTTCCAGTAATACCTTCACCGGTATAAGAGAAGGTACCTTGGGTAATGATGAAGTAAGCTGGGAAAAAGAAAAGAAGCTTGATATTGGTTTGGACTTTGGCCTGTTTGATAACAAACTTTCCGGTACCATTGATTATTTCAGCAACCAGCGCTATGATATCTTAACTACAAGAGGAACGGTATCCGCCGTTTTCGGGCAGTCCTTACCGCCAGTTAATCTCGGTATCGTTGATAATAAAGGCTACGAAATAGAACTGAACTATGCTGCTACCATTGGTAAGGATTTTGGCATCAGGTTAAAGGGTACATACTCTGTAGCAAAAAATAAAATCGTGTTTGCAGACGAGCCCACTTATGCCAATAAATACCAGGCCTATACGGGCAACAGTATTGGTATGCAAAGAGTATATCGCTGGATAGGATATTACAAAGACAGTCTTGATATTGTGAAAAGCCCTGTGCCAGCTATCACACCTTATCCCGGCGATCTGAAATATGCTGATTTGAATAAGGATGGAAAAATTGATGGTTTTGATACTGAAGTGACCGGCTATTCCGATATCCCCGAACAAACCTACGGCTTCCAGATCGGGCTAAGTTACAAAGGGTTTAATATTGGCGCATTCTTCCAGGGAGCAATGAATTTTAATGTACGGGCAGTGGCAGAAGCAGTACGGCCATTCTCGGCTAACTTAACTGACCTGCATAACTATGCCTGGACGCCCGAACTGGGTGATAATGCCCGCTTCCCACGTTTATCCATGCTGGCTGGTGCAAGTGACGCTATCGCATATCCTTCTACTTTTTACTTTATATCCGGCAATTATCTCCGCCTGAAAACGGCCGAGATCGGGTATACATTACCGGCAAGTTGGGTAAAACGGGTAAAACTGGAAAATGTAAAATTTTATGCCAATGGGTATAATTTGTTTACATGGACAAAACTGGACAAGTTGTACGACTTTGATCCGGAGATCACCACCAATACAGACAGAACGATCTATCCGCCACAGCGTATCATAAACTTTGGTGTAAACATTACTTTTTAAAACAGTATAAAAATATTCAGATGAAAAAAGTATCAATCATAATAGTGATCCTTGCAGTGTTTACTGGCTGCAAAAAATCAAGCAGTTTTTTAGATGGCCAGGCCATTGCATTGGATGAAAATGCAGTCTTCTCAGACAGTACAAGAACCATGGCTTTTTTAACCGGTGTCTATTCTGATATCGCATTTAGCTTTAACAAAGGCCGGTATAGTTCACACGGAAATACGGAGCAGGCAACAGACGATGGAGAGTATGCTTACAGCGGCACCGGCCAGGCAGCAGTAATACTGTACAATGGTAGTATTTCTCCTACTGCCTATGCCACACAAAATATATTGCTGGATTTTTGGAATACGCCCTATACCAATATAAGGCGGGCCAATTTAATGTTGAATAAATTACCGGTTACACCTTTATCGGCTGCATTGCAATCGAGGGTAAAAGGCGAAACGAAATTTTTACGGGCCTGGTATTATTCACAATTGATGATAGGCTATGGCGGCGTACCCATTGTAGGAGACAATGTATTTGGTAAAGATGATATCATCAATTTACCTAGAGAAACTTTTGCCAATACGGTAAAATATATTGTTGATGAACTGGATGCCGCGGCGGCTTTGTTACCTGTTGCCTATACTGCTGATATTGATTATGGCCGTATTACCAAAGGTGCCTGCCTGGCATTAAAGTCGAGGGTGCTTTTGTATGCAGCCAGTCCTTTATTCAATGGCGGTTCTACTTCAACAGATGCGGCACTAACCCCGCTGGTAAGTTACCCGGTGGCTAATGTAAGTTACTGGCAGGCGGCTGCAGATGCAGCCAATGCAGTAATTAACAGTAACCAGTATGCGCTATATGTAGATAACAGCAATCCATTAACTCCCGGCTATGGTTTTTATAATGTGTTTTTACAAAGATCGATACCTCTTCCGGGAAAAGATGAATATATCCTGGGTTATTATCGTGTAGCCAACCGCGATATGGAAGTATTTTACAACCCGCCCACAAGAGGCGGACAAAAAAATACCATGCCCACGCAGGACCTGGTAGATGCTTTTCCAATGAAAAACGGTATACAACCTTTTAATAGCGATGGTACTATTAATGCCGCTTCTGGTTACAGTGCTGCCAATCCTTATGCCAATCGCGATCCCCGCTTTAATTACTCCATTATCTACAATGCAGCTTTGTATTTCAGTACTACCACCAATAATAAAGCACCTGTGTACACTTTTATAAATGGTACCGGTGCAACCGGGCAAACTGCCGACGCTTTTGGTGTAGGTACTACCACCGGTTACTTTGTACGTAAAATGAGCGACGAAAATATCAGCGCCAACAGCAGTTCCAATACCAACAGGGCCTGGCCACTGATACGTTATGCCGAAATTTTATTGAACTATGCAGAAGCGATCAACGAAACCGGGCAAACCGCCCTGGCTTATCCTAAATTGATATTGCTGAGACAAAGGGCAGGCATTGATGCAGGTGTGGATGGATTATACGGGTTAAAAGCTAATATGACGCAGGATGAAATGAGGGCAGTGGTACGTAACGAAAGGCGTATTGAACTGGCCTTTGAAGATCATCGCTGGCATGATATCCGCAGGTGGAAGATAGCCATGACTGTTAGTAACCAGTATAACAAAGTAATGAGGGTGACAAAAAACTCAAACGGTACTTACACTTACGACAGGATGGAATCGGTGCGCAGGCATAATTTCCGTCCTGAAATGCATTTGTTGCCTATTCCTGATCCTGAGATTCAAAAAATGCCTGCCATGCGCCAGAACCCGGGATGGTAGTAAATTACAGGATAATCAGACTGACATGACCGTAAAAAATATTCTTTTATCATTACTTATTGTGCCTGGGTCGCATACCGCTGTCCAGGCACAAACTATTGCTGCCAATAAAGTAGCCGTAATTAACATAGCTAAAGGATGGGCAGGCAATTCGATTAACACGGTAGTATTTCGTAAAAACTCCCTGGCAACTTATAAGCAAGTGCAGTTTACAGCTTTTTATGACAATGATGGATATGTAGTGATCGGCAAAAGAAATTTGAATGACAGCAACTGGCAGTTAGCAAAAACGATTTATAAAGGCAATATTAAAGATGCACATAATTGTATCAGCATTGCAGTAGACGGTGATGGATACCTGCACATGGCATGGGATCATCATAACAACAGCCTGCATTATTGCAAAAGCGTAGCGCCCTTAAGTTTGGAATTGACCCCACAAATGCCTATGGCCGGTGAAACGGAGAATAAAGTTTCCTATCCTGAGTTTCATTTGTTGCCCAATGGTAATCTATTGTTTTTTTACAGGGACGGAGGCTCCGGTAACGGCAATATGGTGATCAATAACTATGATGTAAAAACAAGAAAATGGAAACGACTGCAAAGTAATTTAATTGATGGCGAAACCAAACGCAATGCTTACTGGCAGGCCTGCGTGGATGCAGCGGGAGCGATTCATATTTCATGGGTATGGCGCGAAAGCCCGGATGTGGCCAGCAACCACGATATGTGTTATGCCGTATCAAAAGATGGAGGTATTAGTTGGCAAAAATCCACCGGTGAAAAATATCAATTGCCTATAACAATGGCTACGGCTGAACAGATCTGCAGCATTCCGCAAAATAATGAACTGATCAATCAAACCTCCATATGTACTGATTCAAAAAATTATCCGTATGTAGCCAGTTACTGGAGAGGGAAAAATAATGTACCTCAGTATCATATTATTTATAACACGGGAAAGGCATGGGAAGTAAAAGACCTGGGCTTTAGAAAAACAAATTTTAGCCTGAGTGGCGGGGGAACTAAAAAAATACCTATTTCAAGGCCGCAGGTAATCAGCTGGGGAAATGGTAAATCAACCATGGTTGCCATTATTTTTCGTGATGAGGAAAGAGGCAATAAAGTATCGATGGCAAGCGGAAAAATTTCAGCCGGTAAAGATTGGGAATTAAAAGACCTTAATGATACCCCAACAGGTGCATGGGAACCTACATACGATATACCCCTATGGAACAAAAAACAACAGCTGCATTTATTTGTACAGCAGGTATTCCAGGCCGATAGCGAAGGTGTAGTGAACACTGTTCCGCAAATGGTACAGGTAATAGAGCTTAACACAAAAAATAAATAAAGTGAAACATATATTCCGTTACAGTATTTATTCTCTTTTTGTTGCAATCATAGTATTGTTTGTCGCTTCATGTAGTTCATCTAAAAAGAATAGTGCAGTAAAAACAATTACAAAAGACAGCGTGCTGGCGATCATCAACCTGGTAAACGACTATTGGCAAACCAGCAACCTGGTACATGGAAAATCGTTTTGGGATAATGCCGCTTATCATACCGGTAATATGGAAGTGTATGCCATTACAAAAAATGAACGGTATAAAAATTATTCAACAGCCTGGGCCGAAAAGAATGAATGGATGGGAGCTAAATCCAATAACAAAGAAGCGTGGAAATATAAATACGGTGAAACAGATGAATATGTATTGTTTGGCGACTGGCAGATCTGTTTTCAAACTTATATTGATCTATATAATATCCAACCCGATCCAAAAAAGATTGCCAGGGCAAAAGAAGTAATGACGTATGAAGTGAATACTAACAGGAACGATTACTGGTGGTGGGCTGATGGATTGTATATGGTAATGCCGGTAATGGTTAAAATGCATGCACTTACCGGGGATAAAATATTCCTGGATAAATTATATGAGTACTATAGTTATGCCAACAGCATCATGTACGACAGCACAGAAAAAATTTATTACCGTGATGCCAAATATATTTACCCGCAACATAAAACCGCCAATGGCAAAAAAGATTTTTGGGCAAGAGGCAATGGTTGGGTATTTGCAGGCCTGGCAAAAGTATTGAAGGACCTGCCTTCGGGTGATGTACACCGTGATGAGTATATCGAAAAGTTTAAAGGCATGGCAACGGCATTAAAAAATGCCCAACAGCCGGAAGGTTACTGGACCAGGAGTATTGTTGATGCCGCACAAGCACCGGGATATGAAACCAGTGGCACCGCATTTTTTACCTATGCTTTTTTGTGGGGCGTCAATAATGGGTACTTAAATAAAAAAGAATTTTTACCGGTTGTAAATAAAAGCTGGCATTACTTAACCAAAATAGCATTGCAACCTAATGGCAAAATAGGCTATGTACAACCGATTGGTGAAAGGGCTATTCCTGGGCAGGTAGTAGATAAAAATGCTACGGCAAATTTTGGAGTGGGTGCTTTTTTGCTGGCTGCCTGTGAAATGTACCGCTATATTGGAAACTGACCTGGCTATGAAACTGGATAAAAAAAATATTGCAACAAATTTCAAAAATATATTCAATACTATTGATGAACCTCTTATTGTACGTTCTCCGGGAAGGGTAAATATCATTGGAGAGCATACCGATTACAATGATGGATTTGTGTTGCCGGCAGCAATTGATAAAAATGCTTTTGTAGCTATACAAAAACGCAATGACGACGCCATTCATTTGTATGCCAATGAATTTAAAGAAAGCCATCACAGTAGTTTAAATACGATAGCTAAATGCAATAACTGGCCGGATTATATTTTAGGTGTTGTTGATCAGCTTAACAAATCAGGGATAACCATAAGCGGATTTAATTTATTGATAGATGCGGATATTCCTATCGGCGCAGGGTTATCTTCTTCGGCTGCATTGGAATGCGCCAGCATTTTTGCGCTGAACGAATTGTTTGCATTGCGTTTTACAAAAGCCGAAATGGCGCATATAGCACAACAGGCAGAACATGAATTTGCCGGCGTTAACTGCGGGGTGATGGATATGTTCACTTCCTTGTTCGGAAAAAAAGATCATGTGATCAATCTCGATTGCCGCAGTCTTTTTTATGAATATGTTCCCTTAAACCTGGAAGGATATAAACTGCTTTTATTAAATACCAATGTAAAGCACCAGCATTCTTTTTCAGAATACAATACCCGGCGTAAACAATGCGAACAGGGTGTAGCCTGGATAAAAGCATACCAGCCCGAAGTAAGGGCATTAAGAGATGTAACTATTAAACAGCTGGATAAATATGTGTTGCCTAAGGATGAATTGATCTACCGCCGTTGTAAGTATGTAGTGGAAGAAAATAACCGGTTACTGGATGCCTGTAATAATTTAAAGACGGGCAATATTAAAGCACTCGGAAAAAAAATGTTTGAAACACATGAAGGACTAAGCAAGCTCTATGAAGTGAGTTGTAAAGAACTGGATTTTTTGGTGAATTATGTAAAGGAAAAAAAAACAGTGCTGGGTGCAAGGATGATGGGTGGCGGTTTTGGCGGTTGCACCATCAATATTGTCAAAGAAGAAAGTATTGAGCCATTGATAGATGAGATCGGTAAGGCCTATGCAATAGCTATGCAAATGGAACTTACCCCTTATATCGCACAAATTGAAAACGGAACGGAACTGATCTCAGAAAAACAGTATGCAGTATTATGAACAATATATAATTCAACTTTTCATATAGCAATAGAATAGCAGTCAAATGTAAACCTGTTGTTTCTACAGCGGGTTTTATTTTTTCAACAGTACAAATCAATATAAACTTTTAAATGAATAGCATGTTTTCAAAGCTGTCCGGTGTAGTAGTCACTACCTTATTTTCTCTCCAGCTGTTTTCACAGTCTATCAATAACGATTGGGAGAACCCGCAACTCTATGAATGGAATAAAGAAGCACCGCATGCTTCATTCATGTTGTACCAATCATCGAATGATGTAATAGCCGATGAATACGGTCGCTCTTCTTTTTATCAGTCGCTAAACGGTAAGTGGAAATTTATATATACCGATAAATATACCAACAGGGTAACTGATTTTTATCGCAGTGATTTAAATACGGCACAATGGAATGATATTACCGTGCCTTCCAACTGGGAGATACAGGGATTCGGTATTCCCATTTATACTAATATTACTTATCCATTTCCAAAAAATCCTCCCTTTGTTGGAGCAGATAATCCTGTGGGTACTTACCGCAAAGAATTTACTATTCCCGAAAACTGGAATGGCAAAGAGATCATTTTACATTTTGGTTCTATATCCGGCTGTGGGTTTGTATACGTAAACGGACAGAAGGTAGGTATGACCAAGGCTTCTAAAACTGCTGCAGAATTTAATATTACAAAATATGTACAGAAAGGAAATAATACTTTAGCCGTGCAGGTATTTCGGTGGTCGGATGGCAGTTACCTCGAGGACCAGGATTTCTGGCGGTTAAGCGGTATCGAAAGGGACGTATTCCTTTTCGCCATGCCAAAACTTACCATTGCAGATTTTTTTCTTAAAGCAAACCTGGATGAAAAATACAAAAATGGTTTGTTCAGCGCGGATATCGATCTTAAACAATATGCCGGTAATTTGTCGCCCACAGGAACTTTAACTGTTGAGCTGGTTGATAAAAACGGAAAAAAAATCTTTGCGCAGGGTAAAGATTACGTGCTGAATAAAGACAGCCTGCAAACTATTCGCTTTGCAGGCAGCATAAAAAATCCTTTAAAATGGAGTGCCGAATCTCCCGATCTGTATGATTGTATTATCACAAATGCCAATGGTAAAGGAATAGTAACTGTTTCCTATACCGGAGCAAAGATTGGCTTTAGAAAAGTAGAAATTAAAAATGCACAGTTACTTGTAAATGGTATGCCTGTTGTAGTGCGTGGGGTAAACCGGCACGAACATGATGATGTTACCGGTCATGTACCCTCAAAGGAAATCATGCTGAAAGATATCCAGCTGATGAAACAGTTTAACGTTAATGCGGTACGTTGCTCCCATTATCCCAACGATCCATTGTGGTACAAACTCTGCGACCAATACGGCCTGTATATTGTTGATGAAGCCAATATCGAAAGTCATGGCATGGGTGCCGAATTCCAGGCATGGTTTGATAAAAGTAAACATGTGGCTTACTTACCGGAATGGGCACCCGCTCATTTAGACCGGCATAAAAGAATGGTTGAAAGAGATAAGAACCATGCGTCAATCATTATATGGAGTTTAGGAAATGAATGTGGTAATGGCCCGGTTTTTCATGATGCCTATACATGGGTGAAACAAAGAGACCCTTCAAGGCCGGTACAATTTGAACAGGCCGGGCAAGACTGGAATACGGATATTGTTTGCCCAATGTACCCCAGGATAAATGATATGAAGCGCTATGCTTCAGATACAAGCAAAATCCGCCCTTATATTATGTGCGAATATGCGCATGCCATGGGAAACAGTAATGGCAATTTCAGGGAGTATTGGGATATTATTAATAGTAATAAAAAAATGCAGGGTGGCTTTATATGGGATTGGGTAGACCAGGGTTTAAAAACAAAAGACGATAATGGAAAAACATTCTGGGGATATGGCGGAGATTTTGGGGCGTATTATTTGCAGAATGATGACAATGGTGTTGCAGATGGATTACTCACTTCAGATCGTGTACCCGATCCCGGTTTATATGAAGTAAAGAAAGTGTACCAGCCGGTTGCTTTTATGGCAAAGGATATTGCCGTGGGTATTGTTACTATAAAAAACTTATTTGCTTTTACCAATCTTGACCAATATAATTTTACCTGGACACTAACTAAAAATGGTACAGTTATTCATACAGGGGCATTTAAATTAAATGTTGAACCGGGTAATCAAAAGGATGTTACACTGGACCTGCCCTTAAGTAAGATAACAGCAGAGGGAGAGTATTTCATTGCTATCAATGCGTTGGTATCTCATACCACTGAAACAGCGTTACTGCCTTTTCAACATGAACTGGCAAAGGAACAGTTTCTTTTAAAGAGTGATTATTTTGCAGCAGTTAAAACTACTACCGGTTCTTTACAAATAAAAAAAGAAGAGAATAAATTAAGTTTTCAATCCGGTAATGTTAGCGGAGAGATAGATTTAAAAACCGGCGCTATCCGCAATTACAATGTAAAAGATGGTATGCGCCTGAATCGTTTCCCGGAACCTTATTTCTGGCGTGCACCAACCGATAATGATTTTGGCAACGGGATGCCTGCTAATTCAGGCATCTGGCGTTCGGCACATCAAAACAAAAAAGTGAAGAGTGTAAAAGTGGGAGAGCAAAATAGCGAAGGTATGGCTGTAAAAGTTGATTATGAATTAACCGGCATCGCTGTTCCTTACAGTATTGAATATGTTATACAGAATGATGGCAGTATAAAACTGACTGCATCAATGGATATGACAGGAAGGGATTTGCCGGAACTTCCCCGCTTCGGTATGCGCTTGCAGTTACCTGCTATGTTTGATAGTCTTTCTTATTATGGCCGCGGGCCACAGGAAAATTATAGCGATAGGCATGAAGGCGCTTTTATTGGGCAGTATGCCGATAATGTGATTAACCAGTTCAGTAATTATATTCGCCCGCAGGAAAGCGGCTATAAAACAGATGTACGCTGGCTAACACTAACCAATCGTAATGGAAGCGGTATACAGGTAGAAGGGTTGCAGCCCATATGTTTTAGTGCTTTGCATCACTCAACAGAAAGTATGGACCCCGGTCTTACAAAAAAACAACAACACCCTACCGACCTGGAACCTGATAATAATGTATACCTGCAGATCGATTATAAACAACGCGGTGTAGGCGGCGACGATAGCTGGGGCGCATTGCCGCATGAACAATATCGTTTGCTGGACAAAATATATACTTATAGCTATATTATTAAACTAATACAGAAATAATAGTGAAAACAGGATTGATAATAATTGCAGCTTTTATGTTGCTGGCATCATGCAATCACCATGCGGTAACGAAAAAAGCAATTGAGCAAAACAAGGATGGTTACACGCTGGTATGGGCTGATGAATTTAATAATAATGGCAAACCCGATACCAGTAAATGGATTTACGAACAGGGTTTTGTACGCAATGAAGAAGCACAATGGTATCAAAAAGATAATGCCAATTGTGCAAACGGGCTATTAGTAATTGAAGCAAAGCGGGAAGACAAACCCAATCCCCGTTATGTTGCAGGCAGTAATGACTGGAGAAAGAAACGACCAACGATGGGTTACAGCTCTTCCTGTATTCTTACAAGAGGAAAACAGAGCTGGCAATATGGCCGTTTTGAAATGCGGGCACGTATCGATACCAGGGACGGTATCTGGCCCGCCTGGTGGACACTTGGGGACAATAAACCATGGCCCGGCAATGGAGAAATAGATATCATGGAATATTACCGGAAAAAATTACTCGCTAATATTGCCTGCCTGGGAAAAAACCGGAAGGCGGAATGGTATAGCAAAACATTCAGTATCGATTCGTTGGGCGGCAGCAAATGGGCAGCCGAATTTCATGTGTGGCGTATGGACTGGACCGCAAAATATATTGCTTTGTATTGTGATGAGCAGTTGCTGAATAAAGTTGATATGGATGTATTGAATAATAAAGACGACAGCGGCTTCAACCCGTTTAAACAACCACATTATATGTTGTTGAACCTGGCTATCGGCGGGCAAAATGGGGGCGATCCATCACAAACCGTTTTTCCCAGTAAATTTGAAGTAGATTACGTAAGGGTGTACCAGGAAAAATAAAATCATATGCAACAATTGAAGCGAGTACTTTTTTTTATGGTTATTGTTGCTGTTTGTAAAAATACAACAGCGCAAAACCAAAAGACCAATGCAACAACGAAAAATACGGCTTACCTGTTTACCTATTTTACCGGTAACGAAAAAGCAGATGAAGCGATCCATTTTGCATTGAGTAATGATGGGTATAATTACAGGGCGTTAAATAATAACAATGCGGTTATCTCCTCTGAACGAATCAGTTCAACAGGAGGCGTGAGAGATCCTCATATTTTACGTGGCGCAGATGGTAAAACATTTTATATGGTGGCTACCGATATGGTATCTGCATTGGGCTGGAGCTCCAACAGGGCAATGGTATTATTGCGGTCAACTGACCTGGTCAACTGGACTTCCAGTGTTATAAATATTCAAAAAAGATTTCCGGGTAATGATAGCTTACTTCGTGTGTGGGCGCCGCAAACCATTTATGATGCAGCAGCTAAAAAATACATGATCTATTTTTCGATGAAGCATGGTAAAGACGTTGATAAAATTTATTATGCTTACGCCAATGCTGATTTTACAGATTTGGAAACTGAACCGAAACAATTATTTTTTAGTCCTACCAATGGATCCTGTATTGACGGGGATATTATATTCAAAGACGGCAAATATCATTTGTTCTTTAAAACAGAAGGGGAAGGCGCAGGAATAAAAATTGCCCTGTCTGATAAATTGACCGAAGGCTATGTGTTGCAGGATAAATATGTGCAACAAACAAAGGACCCGGTAGAAGGTGCCGGCGTTTTTAAATTGAATAATGGCGAAGGATATATTTTAATGTACGATGTGTACACCAAAGGCAAATATCAATTTACAAAAACCACGGATTTTAAAAATTTTGCGGTAGTAGATGAAGGTATAACAATGAATTTTCATCCACGGCATGGAACCGTGTTACCCATTACTGCAACAGAAGCTACAACACTACTAAGTAAGTGGGGAAGTGCAGCAGATATTATCGGGTCAGCCAATGCAAAAACAATAAAGAAACTGAACATAAAAATTGATACAGCAAATAAAGTATTGAACCTTTTTGTAAAACCAGGAACAAAACTTACCGCATTCGATCCCTCGTTTACTGTTTTTCCCGGTGTAACGATTAAACCCGGTACGCCACAAAATTTTACAAAGGCAGCAATAAAATATTCAATTACCATAAAAGATCATCCTGCGGAAACATGGTCTGTTATCGCAAAAGAAAACCACAACCCCGTGTTGGATGGTTATTATGCTGATCCGGATATACTGTTTTCAGAAAAAACCAGGAAATTTTACATCTACCCAACAAGTGACGGCTTTAATAACTGGTCCGGTACTTACTTTAAAACATTTTCTTCGCCAGACCTGGTTAACTGGAAAGATGAAGGTATTATTCTTGATTTAAACAAAGATGTAAGCTGGGCAAAGAAAAATGCCTGGGCACCTTGTATTATTGAAAAGAAAATTAATAACGCCTATAAATATTTTTTCTATTTCACTGCGGCGCAAAAGATAGGTGTAGCTGTAGCTGATCATCCTACAGGCCCTTTTGTGGATATGGGAAAGCCATTGATCGATAAATATCCCGAAGGAATAAAAAATGGGCAGCAAATAGATCCTGATGTATTTATGGATCCTGTAAGCGGAAAATCCTATTTGTATTGGGGCAATAGTTATATGGCTTGTGCAGAGTTGAATGACGATATGATTACTGTTAAAGAGGGAAGCGTTAAAGTAATTACCCCGGATAAAACTTTCCGCGAAGGCACCACTGTATTTTATCGGAAAGGAAAATATTATTTCCTGTGGTCGGAAGATGATACCCGAAGTGAAAATTATCGTGTACGCTATGGCGTATCAGGTAGCCCGGACGGAAAAATAAATATCCCTGCAAATAACCTGGTGATTGCAAAAGATACCGCTGCAGGTATTTACGCCACCGGGCATAATTCCATTATTCAAATTCCGGGTAAAGACGAATGGTATATTGTGTACCATCGTTTCAATTACCCCAATGGTGTTACAATGGGCAGGGCGGCAGGATATAACCGTGAAGTTTGTATCGACCCATTAACATTTGATGCTGAAGGAAATATCATAGTGGTAAAACCAACACATGAAGGTATAAAGGCCATAAATTTGAGTAAGTAATATTTTAACGTGGCGATAATAAAATTATAAATACTATCACAGATGCACCCCAATAAATTTTTATTTTTTTTGATTTGTATACATGTTGCAGTGATAACAACAGCACAGAAAAACAAACCGGTTCCCGTAGCAAAACCCATTAGCAAAGACCTTTTCGGTATTTTTTTTGAAGACATCAGTTATGCTGCTGACGGAGGTTTATATGCAGAGTTAATTCAAAACCGTTCTTTTGAATATACCGCAACCGATAGAAAAGACTGGCATTCGATGACGGCATGGGAATATACCACCAACGGCTATGGCTATGGTAATATTGCTGTTGAAACCACTGCGCCACTCAATGCCAATAATACACACTATGCCGTATTAACTATTGAAGATGCCGGGCAGGAAGGAATAGGACTAAGTAATGTTGGCTTTGATGGTATCGTGATCAGGGCTGCTGAACAGTACAGTTTTTCACTTTTTGCCAAACAGTTATCTACAGCGCCCATCCCGCTTTCTATACAATTAAGAAACAAAAAAGGAAAAATATTATCGGAAGAAAAAATAATAATAAATAGTAAAGAGTGGAAAAAATACACTGCCAGCATTACAGCAACAGTTAATTATGATACTGCAGTGCTGGCTGTTATAGCTACCGGTAAAGGCAAACTGGCCATGGATATGATTTCGCTGTTTCCACAAAAAACATTTAAAGATAGAACCAATGGTTTGCGTAACGATCTTGCACAAAGCATTGCAGCACTACAGCCCAAATTCATGCGTTTCCCGGGAGGTTGTTTGGTACATGGCGATGGATTGGGTAATATGTACCGCTGGCAAAATACGATTGGTCCTGTTGAAGAAAGGGTTGAACAAAAAAATATCTGGAGTTATCATCAAACAGCAGGCCTGGGGTATTTCGAATATTTCCAGTTTTGCGAAGATATAGGCGCAAAGCCCTTACCGGTGGTAGCCGCTGCCGTTAGTTGCCAGAATTCAGGAGGTACCTGGCGTATTGGTGGTACGGGCCAAAAAGGAATTGCAATGGAGGAGATGCAGGAATATATCCGGGAAGTACTCGACCTGGTTGAATATGCCAATGGACCGGTAACTTCTGTATGGGGTGCAAAGAGAGCTGCAGCGGGTCACCCTGCACCGTTTCATTTGGAATATATAGGTATTGGCAATGAGGATAAAATAACGCCGGAATTCAAAGAGCGTTTTCAAATGATCTATACGGCTGTAAAAGCAAAGTATCCTGCAGTAACGATCATTGGTACTGTAGGACCGGCACCTGCCGGGGAAGATTTTGACCTGGGCTGGAAACTGGCCAACGAATTAAATATACCTGTAGTAGATGAACATTATTATCAATCACCACAATGGTTTTTGAATAATAATTTCCGGTATGATAATTATGATCGCAAAAGGTCAAAAGTTTATTTGGGTGAATATGCATCATGGGGCAATACTTTATTCAATGCATTGGCAGAAGCAGCCTACATGACGTCCATTGAACGAAACGGCGATGTAGTGCATATGGCATCGTATGCACCACTGCTGGCCAATCAAAGTCATACATCATGGAATCCTAATTTAATTTACTTCTCCAATACAGCGATAGTACCCACTGTAAATTATTATGTGCAGCAATTGTTTTCGGCTAACCAGGGCAGCATATATTATTCCAATATTGTTTCATTTGACAATGCTGCAGGTAGTAAAGATTCTACTCTCGCAGCTTCATGTGTAAAAGATAAAAAAACCGGGGATGTTATTATCAAGATCGTAAACGCCGGCGCGACAAAAACTACTGCAGCAATTGATTTAAGTAGTTTTGGAAAAATATATTCCGCCGCACAATTACAGGTATTAAGTGGCGACCCGGTAATGAAGAATACGTTGCAGCAACCCGAACTGGTTATACCAAAAACATTGTTGTTTCATGCTACAAAGAATACCCGGTATGAAACGCCGGCTTATTCACTCAGTGTTATCAGGGTCAAAACAAAAAAATAGCCATGCGGAGTAAAAAAAAAATACGCGGTAAGTTTTTTATTGATTTTCGTTTTATGTCATATTTCAACACAGGCACAACAAAAAAATACTCACTCCCCAAAATATTCCACGCAAATAAATGGCAGCACTATTTTTAAAGTGGATCAGCCTGATTACAAGCGGAGTCCTTTTACAGGAATGACGAGGCAGAACTGGAAGGATGCTGCATTGTATTTACTTGAAGGCGCATTCAGTTATATTCATAGCCTGGATGATCCCATGCAGTTTCCCAAACAACCGGGAAAAAGTTACCCGAGAACGCCTTCACAAATTCCTACAGAAAAACTGGAAGGTCTTTGCCGCACTTTATTTATTGCAGCGCCATTATTAAAAGAAGATCCCCTGCTGGAGATCAATGGTATAAAAGTGGCGGAGTATTACCGGCATAATATTTTGAATCTGGTTGATTCCACAAGTGCCGGTTTTATAAAACCAAGATCCAAAAATGGCGGCCCCAGCCAGAACCTGGTAGAGTTTGGTGCCTTGTCCGTTTCTTTAATGGTTATCCCCGAAATACTTTGGGAACCATTAACACAGCAACAGAAAAATGCAATAGCGGCTACTATGCTCAGTTATGGTGATGGGCCAACAGTAGGATCCAACTGGAAATTTTTCAACATTTTTATATTGAGTTTTTTTAAAGACAAAGGCTATGCTGTTAATGAAAAATTAATGCTGGACTATTTGGATAAAGCATTGGCCCATTACCGCGGTAACGGCTGGTATAACGATGCGCCGGCCTATGATTACTACAGCATGTGGGCTTTTCAGATGTATGGCCCGTTATGGAGCGAATATTTTGGCAAAAAATATTACCCGCAGTATGCTACAAAATTTATGGCCAATTTTAAAGACGTGAAATATAATTATCCCTATCTTTTTGGAAAGGATGGTACCATGACGATGTGGGGAAGAAGTATGAGTTACCGTATGGGCGCGGTGATCCCGTTTCCGTTGATGGGGCTGGAAAATGATCCATCCACCAATTACGGATGGATGCGCAGGATATCTTCGCAGGTAATTTTGCAATTTTTACAACAGCCTGATTTTTTAAAAGATGATATTCCCACCCTTGGTTTTTATGGTGCCTTTGAACCGGCAGTACAACCTTATAGTTGCAGGGGCAGCGTGTTCTGGATGGGTAAAGCGTTTTTAGGGTTGTTAATTCCTGCCGATAATATCTTTTGGACGGCCACCGAAAATGAGGGAGCCTGGGAAAAGGAATTTAAAAAAGGGAAGGTTTATAATAAATATGCCGATAGTGCACATATCCTCATCACTGATTATCCCAATATTGGTGCCGCAGAGATAAGGGCCTGGTGCAAAGCAAAAGCGATCAATGCCAGCGAGCCTTTTCGAAGCAGTGAAAATTATAACCGCCTTTCTTACAACAGCGCTTTTCCATGGCAGGCCGACAGCAGCAATGGCACCGTAGCGATGAATTATGTGTTTAAGAATAAAAATAACCAGTGGGAACCATTACGGTTGTACGATTTTAAGAAATTTGAGCACGGGGCTTATTTCCGGGAGGCTGTTTTGGAAACCAATACCAACATAAAACTCCACCTCGTAGATATTCCCTTGCCCAATGGTATTTTACGCATTGATAAAATTACTGCCGATACCACTGTTGACCTCAGGCTTGGTCATTATGCATTACCCCAACTTGCTAATATAATCAAGGAAGAAAAAAGAATGGTCAATGGTAATGCGGTAACTATTATCGATAACGGGGTTTACCAACTGGCCATGGTTATCATTAAAGGATGGCAGTCAATGGAAGTGGTTTTGGCCAAAGGCTTGCACCCTGTAACTGATACCAGTAAAGTAATTGATGCACAGGATCATTTAACCGCAGACAACAATAGTAAAGTATATATTACCCTATTACTCTGGAAAAAATCAGGCAGCCCTTTTACTACAACTGAGCTAACTCCCCTGAAAAAATATACCCTTTTGCCGGGTTTAAATGGCCTGGTTTTAAAGATCAGGCAAAAAAAGAAACTAACCCTTGCTTTTTAAAGCGTTTATTTGATACTTTTGCAGTCCGGTTTTATAAATTGAATTAATTTGCAGCCGGCCACAGATTTTTTATTGCCCGATAGTGTAACGGTAGCACATCAGATTCTGATTCTGCTAGTCTTGGTTCGAATCCAGGTCGGGTAACTAAACTGGACATTTTTTACTTATTGACTAAAAGCCTCGCCGGTACTGATTTATAGACGGTTCGAGGCTTTTTTCATTTAGGTCAAATCTACTTTAAATTAGAAAAAGGAATTTCGGCCTGAAATTCAATACAGTCAAGGGTTATAGGCTGATAGTGCGATTTCAAAAATGTTTTGGTTCGAACGAGAGTAACCTGGGTTCGAACCACTTATTTTATTGATCCTCATTATTACTTGCATCCTTATCTATGGCAATTTTAACTAACGAACGCATAAAATCTAAAATTTTTGCTGCCTCCTCAAGCGTTACAATAGCTCCATTTGCTTTTAAAATTTCAACCACTTTTTCAGGAGTAATATGTTTTGCTGAACTGGGTTTTAAATTTTCATTGACTGGCATTTTATTTAAGTAGTGAATACCTAATAATATTAAAAGGCCATGTAAAAATACCATGATAGTACTCTTATTATTTTACTTAATTAAGCTAGTATTCTGAACTTACCACACTTTGTAGGAGAACAAATTCTTGGCTTATTTAGAAATCTTTATTTCATAGATCAGCTTTCTCCATTCAGGCCGGTTGAAAGTTTTTGCAGAATGGTCCTCGACAAAATTTTTTATGATTTCTATGTTCTGCAATTGGCAGTACTGCTGCAGAACATCTTTTTGTGTTTTTAAAGAACCACCACGAGCAGCTTGTTCTTCTGTGCTTACTCTTGTGTAAAGGATGGCTTGTTTTTTGAAGAGTTTGAATTGATCATTTTTTGATCAAAATTTAGGGAATGATTAGAAATCGTTCAATCTTAAATACGTTTTGATTGTTTCTTTTGTCAATTATTTCGGAACCAAGTAAAATTGACCTTAGTTCGAATCTTGTCTTCCCGACTGTTTAAATCTCTGCATTTGCAGAGATTTTTTGTGCCCAATTAGCACATCAAATCATCAGCCTTTGTTTATTGTGTGCCGCTGTTGCAAATCGCTGGAATAAATAATCACAAGTGAACCGCTAAAGCGGAACCTTACACCAATGTGTATTTTTATTGTGATTAAGGCTGAATAGAAGTACTTCAGTTGAAAAAATAAAAAAATATTTTGAAAATTGAACAATGTTCATTTTATTTGCACTATAATTAAAAACAATGAGCACTGCAGAGCGCAAGGCAAGGGAAAAGGAAGAACTGAAGGTACTGATACTAAAAGCATCGATGAAATTGTTTGTGGAAAAAGGGATAGATCAGACTACCATCCGCAATATTGCAGATGTCATTGATTACAGTATCGGTACTGTATATGTTTATTTTAAGGATAAGAATGCCATTTTTCATGCGCTGCATACACAATGCTTTACTGAACTGGGTGGTCAATTCAGGGTGTTGTATAATGTAAAAGACCCAATGGAGCGGTTAAAAGCAATGGGCAAGGTGTATATCCAGTTTGCAATGGACAATCCCGATAAATATGACCTGATGTTCAGCTTAAAAGAGCCAATGGAGTTTCTGAATGACATCCAGGCAAAAGAATGGAATGAAGGTGCCGCAACCTTTGATGTATTGCGGACCACAGTTCAGGAATGTATTAAGGCCGGTCATTTTAAAGGGCATAACCTGGAGCCTCTTTCCTATATGATATGGAGCTGTGTGCATGGCATGTGCAGTCTTGAAATAAGGGCAAGAACAAAGGGAGTTCTTTTAAAGAATCCGGATACAATTGTCTTAGATGCTTATGACGAGTATTTAAAATTCATAGACAAAAAATAATTTTTTTTCTTCAATAATGAACATTGTTCAATAAAATATCGTAGTTCAAAAATACACAAAAATGAAAAAATTTTTTATCACATTGTTACTGTTTGGTTTCACTGGTGCATATGCACAAAACAATTTGGATGTTTATATCAAAACTGCATTAGACAATAATGAAACCATCAAACAACAGCAGTTCCTGCTCACTAAAAGTTTATACGCTTTAAAAGAGGCAAAGTCATTATTCCTTCCGTCGGTTGGATTTAGTGGTGCATACACTATTGCAGATGGTGGACGAACCGTGGATATTCCGATAGGTGATTTGTTAAACCCTGTTTACAAAACACTCAATCAAATGACAGGAACCAATAATTTTCCGCAGGTGCAAAACCAAAACGTACTGCTTAACCCCAATAATTTTTATGATGCTAAAATAAGAACAACATACCCCATTCTGAATGCAGAGATTGAATACAATCGTAAAATAAAAACACAGCAATATAACCTGCAGAAAATAGAGATAAGCCTGTATCAAAGAGAATTGGTAAAAGAGGTGAAGAATGCTTATTATAAATATTTACAGGCTTGCGAAGCGCTTACTATTTATCAAACAGCCTTATCTCTTGTAAAGGAAAACCTGCGGGTAAATACATCTCTTTTCAATAATCAAAAAGTAAACAGGACAGCAGTGCTGCGAAGTGATAATGAGGTAAGTAAATACAATGCCCTGCTTGAATCTTCAATACAAACACAAAATAATGCGAAGGCGTACTTCAACTTTCTGTTGAATACGGATTTAAATACTGGAATAATCACAGACAGTATTATTAACATTCCTATGGATTTCTTTTTAACTGATACCACCGTTACAAAAAGAGAAGAACTTGAAAAATTGAAGGAAGCTCTTGCGATCAATCAAAACGTTACGGCGCTCGCTAAATCATACAAACGTCCAAAACTGAACGCTTTTGCTGATCTCGGTTCACAGGCATTTGATTTTAAAGTAAACAATAAATCACTCTACTACCTGGCGGGCATATCCGTGGAGTGGAATATTTTTTCCGGTAATAAAAATAAATACAAAATACAGCAGGCCAAAGCAGATGGGAATGTACTGCAGTCGCAAACGAGTTATGTAGAACAGCAACTAAAATTACAGTTAACTATTTCCAATAATTCATTCAGAGCTGCACTTGCACAATACAATGCAGCCCAATCCCAGGTAATTTCTTCTCAAAAGTATTACAATGACATGTTCCGTCTGTATAAAGAAGGCCAGGCACTTTTTATTGAACTGTTGGATGCACAAAATCAATTGGTGACTGCAAAACTGCAACTAAACATTTCCCTGTTTGACACATGGATTAAAGCAGCAGATATTGAAAGAGCAAATGCAGGATATAATCTTAAATAAATAAAAAATAAAAAACATTTTATGACACAAAAAATATTCAACCATCTCGCCTTTATAATGGCCATAGCGATACTTGTATCCTGTGGTAATAAAAAGCATGCTGAAAACAACAATGAGTTTTCATCAGAAACCATTGCTGTAAAGACAGTCCCGGTTAAATCCAATGACGCTCCTGCTGTAATAACGGCCACTGGGCTGATTACTACAGCCAATGAAGCCCGGTATGCTTTCAAAATTGGCGGGGTGGTTGAAAAAATTTATGTGAGTGAAGGGCAGTTTTTTAAAAGAGGACAACTGTTGGCAACGCTTAAGCTAACAGAAATAGATGCCCAGCTTTCTCAGGCTTCACTCGCGTATGAAAAGTCGAAAAGGGATTATACGAGAACTGACAATCTTTACAGAGATAGTGTAGCCACACTTGAACAACTGCAGAATGCAAAAACAGGTGTTGATATTTCGGGCAAGGCTGTAGATGCTGTTGCCTTCAATAAAAGGTTTGCTTATATCTATGCGGAAGCAGATGGTTTTGTGACAAAGAAAATTTCTAATGAAGGTGAAGTGGTTGGCGCAGGCTCTCCGGTGTTCGCCATCAATGAAACTTCCGGTAGTAATGACTGGACTTTGAAATTAGGAGTAACCGACAAAGAATGGGCCGCTATCACTATTGGGAAACAGGCTTCAGTAACAATAGATGCTTTCCCCGGCAAAACTTTCAGCGCAACGGTTTTCAGAAAATCACAGGCGGCAGATCCCAACAGTGGTTCCTTCCAGGTAGAATTGAAGTTGGCTATAGATGGCAGCAAGCCGGCAATAGGCATGTTTGCCAAAGCTACGATCAACACTGAGGGAGTAATGCATGCTGCTGCCATACCCTATGACGCCCTGATTGAAGCAGATGGAAATAAAGCATTTGTTTTTATACCTGACGGAAATACAAAAGTGAAACGTATTCCGGTTACAATTGAAAATTTTGATAACAGCAACGTGTATATCAAATATGGCCTGGAAAATATTAGCGAAGTAATAATATCCAACAGTGCATTTCTGAATGACAAATCAACCATCACTATTATTAAATAAACTGTATGAAGCTGACTAACTTTTCTGTAAAGAACTACCAATTTACACTGGTAATGTTTATAATGATTGCAGTGGTAGGGGCAGTAACGCTGTTTACTATGCCGAGATCAGAAGATCCCTCCATACATCCTCCCCAGTATCTTATAACAGTCATTTATCCTGGTACCAGCCCGGATGACATGGAAGAACAAGTGGTGAAACCCATTGAAAATAAAATATACCAGCTCGAAAATATCGAAAAACTGCTAACGACCATTGAGGATGGTGTTGCTGCAATTCAGGTTAAATTTAAATATGGGGTGGATATTGATAATAAATACCAGGAAGTGGCCACAGCGGTAAATGAATTAAAGAACAGTGGCCTGCCTAAAGATATTTACCTTATAAAAACAGAAAAAATAAATCCTACTGATGTTAATGTTTTTGAGGTAGCATTGGTATCTAATAATGTTTCTGCAAAAGTACTGCGTGACTATGCAGATAATCTTAAGACAAAACTTGAAAAGATTACCGACCTTAAAAATGTAGCGTATTCGGGATTACCAGAACAAGAGATACGTGTTGACGTGAAGATAGACAAGCTTGCACAATTGGGTATTCCTTTAAATGTGGTGCTTGGCAGCTTGCAGGGCGAAGCTGCTGATATACCTGGTGGCAGTATCAACCTTGGTAGCAAAGCCTTTAATGTGAAAACAAGCGGGAAATTTAAGGATGCAGATGATGTAGCAAATACGGTGATATTTAATGGCAACGGTAAAATAATTTATCTGAAAGATGTTGCAGAAGTTGGTTATAAAAATGAAATTGAAAAACACCTGATACGCCTAAATGGCAACAGGTGTGTATTGGTACATGCAGGAATGAAAGACAAAATAAACATTGCTGCTGTTCAGAAAAAATATCTTCCCATAATAGAAGAGTTTAATAAGACTTTACCAGCCAACATTTCAATGGTAAAACCCTTTGACCAGGCTGATATGGTATCGCACCGGTTGAGCCACCTGGGGATTGAATTTTTAACAGCTATATTACTAGTGATTTTTACATTACTCCCGCTGGGTGCAAGAGCATCCCTTATCGTGATGATCTCCATTCCACTCTCTCTTGGGCTGGGTTTAATTGCTCTAAATGCAGCAGGCTTTTCGTTAAACCAGCTTTCTATTGTTGGATTGGTGGTAGCGCTTGGGCTTTTAGTGGATGATAGTATTGTGGTAGTAGAGAATATAGAACGGTGGTTAAGAGAAGGCGCAACTAAACGTGAGGCTGTATTAAAGGGTACCAAACAAATAGGAATAGCTGTGATCGGTTGTACGGCAACGTTAGTTATTGCATTTCTTCCACTTGCTTTTCTACCTGATATTGCCGGTGAATTTATTAAAAGCCTACCTATGGCTATTATTACCAGTGTACTGGCATCAATGCTGGTGGCCTTAACGCTGGTGCCCTTCCTTAGCAGCAGGTTCTTAAAAACGCATACCAAAGGGCATGGTAACGTGCTATTGGTTTTTCTCCAGAAAATTCTAACTAAATCATATTCCCGGATAATACCTGCTGCTATGCGTTGGCCCAAAGTAACGATAGCGCTTTCAATAATCATAAGTGCAGGAGCAATTATGTTAATGCCAAAAGTTGGCTTTAAGCTATTTCCTGCTTCTGAAAAACCAATGTTCCTGATAAACATAAAAATGCCACTTCAGTCTAACATTCCCGAAACGGACAAGGTAACGCAGCTGGTAGAAAGTGAACTTAAAGCTCATAAGGAGATAACCTATTTTACAGCCAACGTAGGTAAAGGCAATCCCCAGATTTATTATAACATACGACAACAGGAAGCGAAAGCTGATTTTGCTCAAATCTTTGTTCAAATGGATGATAACACAAAACCAACAGAGAAGGTAGCTCTTATTGAAAAGCTGAGATCTAAATTCAAGGATTTCCCATATGCAAAAATTGAAGTAAAGGATTTTGAGCAAGGGGCTCCCATTGAAGCAAATATTGTGGTCAGGGTTTTTGGTGATGACCAGGGCGAATTACGCAAACTATCTTTTCAGGTAGAAGATATCCTACGTAAACAAAAAGGTACGGTATATATCAATAATGAATTGAACACCTACAAAACCGATATACGGGTAAAAATAAATAAAGAGAAAGCCAGGACCTTAGGTGTGTTGACGACTGAAATTGATAAGACTATCCGATTGGCGGCAGCAGGTTTGCCGGTAGGAGATTATTTAGATGAAAAGGGTGACAGCAGAAATATCATCGTTACAACAGCCTTTAATAAATTTCCCAATTTAGATGCATTCAGGAATCTGTACGTAAACAATTTACAGGGAATGCCCGTTCCAATTAACCAACTGGCTGAAATTACATTAGAGACTTCGCCAACTGCTATAAATCATTTTAACAAGTCCCGGTTTGCAAAAGTGACTGCAATGACGGAAAAAAATGTACTGGCAAATAATGTTTTGAAAGAAGTGATACCTCAACTAAATAAACTTAAAATACCAGCAGGATATTATTACAAGCTTTCAGGAGAGGCAGAGTCTGAAGGTGATACATTGGGTGGAAACTTTTTAACTGTAATACTTTTCAGTACGTTCTTATTTATTGCTGTTTTGTTACTTCAGTTTAAAACATTCAAGGGAATTATTATAGTGTTATCAGTTATTCCACTGGGAATCATTGGCGGTGTTCTCATGCTGCTGATTACAGGTTTCCCAATGTCACTTGTTACTATTATTGGTTTCATAGGACTCTCCGGTATACAGGTCAAAAATTCTCTTTTGCTTGTTGACTTTACGAATCAATTGAGGGAAGAAGGCTATTCTATTGAGGATGCAATTAAGAAATCGGGAGAAACAAGGTTTCTGCCTGTAGTGCTCACCTCGCTTACTGCTATTTGTGGGTTGATACCTATTGCCATGAACCCCAACCCACAGATTGCACCTTTGGCTATGGTGCTCATAGGCGGACTTATAAGTTCAACAATCCTGTCGAGAATAGTAACGCCGGTAATGTACAAGCTCATTCCACCAAAACTTACATCGAAAGAATAATCCATTAACCAATTACTCAAATAAAAAAAAGAACAAAGACATAAAATAAGTAACTGTTTAAAAAATAGCAAAAGGAAAATGAAAAAATATTCACTCCTGTGTTCGCTAATTGTAAGCATAATAACGACATCAACCGCTCAAACAAACAATCAAAATAATAATTCAATAAAAACTACAATTATGAATTTCAAAAATGTAAAAACACAATCCATCAATGTTGGAGGAACAGATTTTTATTACCGCAAACTTGGCGAAAATAATCCGGGCATGCCGATAATTTTTCTCAATCACTTATCTGCTACAATGGATGAATGCGACCCACGAATTATGGATGGCCTGGCATCAGCACATCAAATAATTTGCTTTGACAATCGTGGCGTAGGAGCTACAAAAGGAACAACCCCGCAAACTGTTTCAGAAATGGCGACAGATGCAATAGCTTTCATTAAAGCACTCGGTTATCAAAAAGTTGATCTTTTTGGATTTTCATTAGGCGGTTTCATTTCACAGGAAATTTTACTTCGGGAACCCCAGCTTGTACGCAAAGCAATTCTCGCAGGAACCGGTCCTGCCGGTGGCGAGGGCATCAGGAATATCAAGTCTGTTACTTATAAGGATATTCTAAAAGCATATTTAACTTTTAGAGATCCGAAATTTTATCTTTTCTTCAATAGAAATGCAAACGGTCATAAGGTGGCAAAAGAATATTTAAGCCGACTAAAAGAGCGGAAAGATAACAGGGACCAAAAGTTGAAACTAAAACATTTACAACATCAGCTTAATGCAATAAAAGCATGGGGCTTGCAGGCACCACAAGATTTATCTGTGATTAAGCAACCTATTTTAATTGTAAATGGTGAGGACGACAAAATGGTACCAGGCATAAATTCAACCGCATTGAAAAATCGTATTCCTAATTCCGAAATCATTCTTTATAAAGATGCAGGTCATGGGGGTATATTCCAGTATCAGGAAGAGTTTGTGAAAAGGGCATTAAATTTTTTTGAACAATAAAAACACAAGCTGGAGTAAATGCTTTTGTAATAAAAACACAAAAAATGAAACAAACAATCTTAGTAACGGGGCTACTTCTGGCTTTGGACTTTTAATTGCCACTAAGCTTTATGAAAGTGGCTATACAGTAATTGGCACAAGCCGCAATCCGCAAAAATATCAAACCCAGTTTCCATTTAAATTATTAGCCCTGGATATTGCAGATGACAAATCTGTTGAATCTTTTGTCAGGGAATTATTTAATCAAATCTCACAATTAGATGTGCTGATAAATAACGCAGGTTATTTACTCACTGGGCTTGTAGAGGAAACACCTGTTGATTTAGGCAGGCAGCAGTTTGACTCTAACTTCTGGGGAACTGTAAAACTCACAAAGGAATTATTGCCATATTTCAGAAAACAAAAGCAGGGAAAAATAATTACTACAGGTTCTTTTTTAGGCTTAATCGGTCATCCCAATGTTTCTTACTATTCAGCCTCAAAACATGCGCTGGAAGGATATTTCAAATCGTTGCGGTTTGAATTAAACCAATTCAACATTAAAGTTAGTATGATTGAGCCTGTATATTTTAAAACGAATCTTGGTGAAAATGCAGAAGTATCACATGAAGAAATCCCGGAGTACGATACGTTCCGGCAAAAGTTAGATATGTATACTAATAATGAAATTGCAAACACACCTGAACCAGGTCCGGTGCTGGATATGGTACTTAAAATTGTAAATGAATAATCGCCGAAATTCAGTTACCCCATCGGCAAAGGAACCTCGCTTATTCTGATGTTACAACGGTTTGCATATAATGCGCTTGAAAGCACGATTCTGAAAAATGTGAACAAAGCCAAACCATAACTCTATAGTTCTTCTTTTGTTAATATTAGCATGGGTCGCTTTTGAAAAATCATTTGAAAATGATAAATTCTTCAAAAATAATAGAGACCGGAAAATTAAATGATAAAAGAAAACACCAGGTGGCTAATGGTATAATACCTTAGCAATTTTAGAATAAATGAATCCATAAATAAAGTATTGCGAAGGTTTAGCTTTACCTTACATAAAGGTATCTAAACAGCGTATTATTCTGTTAAAAGATAAGCGAGCCTTTTCAAGTCAGGTATAAAATTTTTGGTAAAAGGTCCAACTCGGGTAACTCTGTTAAAGGAAAGTTAAAGCAACTTTCCTTTTTTCTTTTTTTGGCTGAACCCTTTGCCATATTGTGTTTCAAAAAATTCATCTTTCAGCCTTTTCATTCTTTCTATTGAAATCCCGAATTATTACTGATCGCTGTAAAAAGCCTGCCGAACCATACCAGCTTTGTAATTACTTGGTTAGCAATAAAATCAAGGCGGTTTGAAAATTATTAGTCATAAATCTTAAAAAGCAGGCTGTATAGGAATCGAACCCTTAAATAAAATCAATAGGAAACCAGCAGCTCACCATCAGCCATATCTGAATTACTATGCAACATATATCATATCGTCTTGTCTCTATAATTGTATTCGTCATTTGCAGTTTTGCCGCAGTGCGAAGAGGTATTGAACAGGAACATTACCAGGCCCGGGTTTTAAAAAAAATCCCCTGGTGCGATTTGATAGCTTAAGGCGATCGAAATAAATGTAAGAAATAAGTATAGCAATTTTAATATAGCCATTAAACAACTGAATTAAAAAATGAAAAACATTTTACTGCATTGTATGTGTATAGCCATATGCACAGCAGCCTTTTCGCAGGCAACACTTAAGGGAAAATTGATAGACAGTACAACAAAAACAGCACTGGGTTTAGCTACCGTAACTGTTTTTAAAGCAGCTGATACAGCCATTATTACTTACAGGTTAAGTAGCCCCGAAGGTGATTTTAAAATTCCGGGATTACCGTTTGATGTCAATTGCCGCGTGGTAGTTTCGTATAGTGGGTACAGTGGGTACAGGAAAGAATTTACGCTAAAAAGTGATCAGCCTGTTTTAGATCTTGGCAATATTTACCTGTCTCCCGTTTCGGCAGCTATGGAGGAAGTGGTTGTGTATTCAGAACGTCCACCGGTTGTAATTAAAAAAGATACCGTTGAATTTAATGCATCGGCTTTTAAAACATTGCCCAATGCACTGGTAGAAGATTTGTTAAAAAAATTACCTGGGGTACAGGTAGATAAAGACGGAAATATCATGGTTAATGGCAAACCTGTTAACAGGATATTGGTTGATGGCAAAACATTTTTTGGTGATGACCCAAAGATGGCTACCCGTAATTTGCCGTCCCAGGTAATCGATAAAGTACAGGTAACGGATGATAAAGAAGAGATGTTGCGTAATGGAGATGATAATGCGAACAACGTAGGCAAAGTGATCAATCTTACATTAAAAAAGGGGATAAAGAAAAGCATGTTCGGTAAAGCCTATGCCGGTGGCGGTGGCGGGCCACAGGGTGGCCGGTATGAAATGGGAGCTATAGCAAATATTTTCAGGGACACACTGCAGGTAAGTGTAATGGGCTATTCCAATAATCTTAACCGCCCCGGCTTTACCGTAACTGATATGCGGCAAACAATGGGCATCAGTCGTTCGATAGAAACGATGGGGGGCAACTCTAACAATAATAATAATACCAGCAATTACGGCTCCTCCTTCAGCATCAATGATATCAATTTTGGAGGAGAATCACGGAACGGCGGTATCACAAAAAGTGATGGCGTAGGCATTAACATCAACCATTCGCCCAACAAAAAACGATCTATCTACGGTCAATATTTTTATGGACGTGTTCATACAGATGTGCAAACGGAGAACAGAACTGATATCTATAAAGAAGATACCGTAATAAGTAATTTTTCAAAACAGCACTATACCGAGATCGGTAATTCGCATGTGTTTGGAGCCGGTGCCAATTTAAAGCCCGACTCTACAGTCAACCTCATCATTGGTTTAAACTATGTACTATCCGGAACCACATCTGAAAGAAATGATGACAGAAGTGGCGTCAATAATTTTTTGGGAAACTTAAATAACGGTTTCGTGAATAACACAGCTGACCTGGAAACCAACATGTATAGTCATAATATAATGTTTACCAAATTATCCAGAAGTAAAAAAGGGCGACGATTGAATATTACGCATTACACGGGATGGAGCAAAAGAGACAGAGATGACTATACTGATGCTACCATTGCATACCAGCAGCCCGTTATCAAAGATACCGTTTACCAGCAATTGCGTAATGAATTGGTACCAACGTGGACGGCTAACGTTGCCGGTAATTATAGCGAACCTTTGATCAAAAACTTTTTCTTTAGGTTAGGGGCACGCTACGATTACGAAAAACTGGATGACAGGGTTGGCACGTTTGCAAATAACTCCGGCGACCCTATTAAAGGCCTGAGCAGCAGGTTTACCAGGGAAAGCAATAAGTATAGCGTTTCCGGAGGAATTGAATACCGGTACAAAAACTTTACTTTCCGGCCAGGCATACGTTATCAATCGCAAAAATTTGACAACAATATATACTCATTAAATCAGTCCATTATGCAGGAGCAGCGTAATGTACTGCCACAGTTTGATTTTGTATATAAAAAATTAACACTTTCGTATAACCGGGATGTGGTATTACCCTATTACACCAACCTGGTACCGGTATTGAATAATAGCAACCCTTATATGACAAGGTTGGGCAATCCTGATCTTCAACCGGCATTACAGGACAGGGTACGTATTAATTTGAACACTTATAGCCCTAAAAGTACTTTGGGAGTATGGTCATGGTTTGAAGCCTCGCAATCAAAAAACGTGATAGTAGACAGCATTACGTTAAACCAGGGTGGTATACAAACGATATATCCCGTAAATGCAAATGGGTATAAACGTGTTGCAACTAATTTTGGTTTGAACCAGAATAAAAGGAATGCAAAGAATTTTATGATCCCATGGAATTTTGGTACCTGGACCGAATATGTTCAAAATTATTTTTACTATAATGGAGTTCGAAGCCTGCAAAACAGGTTGAATTGTAATTTCTGGAGCGGCATTGGATTGAATTGGGATGATAAGTTGGAACTTAACCAGGAGTACTCCTTTAGTTACCGGTTTGTAAAGAATAGCAATGCTGGTTTTGAAGATATCAAAACATTTAGCCAAACGATCGGTACAGAGGTAATAGTTCGTTATATAAAACATGTAATATTCGATACAAGATTGCGTTTGATCACGAACGATATGTTTGATGATCCGGCATTGAAAAAAATATATCTATGGAATGCTGCAGTAAATTTCACTTTCTTTAAAGATGAAAGAGCAGTATTGAGGATAAGTGCAAATGATATATTGAGCCAGGGGAAAAATGTGTACATGTCTCCAAATCAAAATACAGCATTCTTTTCTAAGGGGGATGTGCTGGCGCAGTATTTTTTGTCAACATTCACTTATAATCTAAGGCCTGCAGGCGCAAAGAAAACAGCTGCAGGTGGAAAGTGGTCTTTGTTTTAATCGGTTGGGTGAAAAATAATTGACCAGGGAATATCAGGAAGCCAGGCAAAATTTTCTTTGCATTCTTGCGTAGCCCAACTGAACCGCTACAGGTAAGAAAGAAATGATATGAAGTTTTTTATTCGATCAACAAATTCGCAAGCCTCTTCAAATCAGCCATAAAATGGTTCGAAATCTGTCCGCGATAATTAACACAAACAAAGGAAAGTTGATAAAACTTTCCTTTTTCTTTTTAGACCTGGTTCAAACCAAGGACATACAAATTGCAAACATATAGAAGTCTGTCTGCCTGCTATTGAGACAGCTTCGAAACCTGGTACTATTTTTTGATTATTAAGTCCCGGAATTAAAACAGCCATTCGTGTTTTGCGTTTACATGATACGGCTAGAGATTATCTTTAGCTATTACGCTCCAGTCATCAGCACCATGTCCTTTTGCTATCCAGCTATCCATTTCGGCAGCAATAGTTGGTATTAAGCTTAGTTTCACGCCTTCTTCTTTTGCGGCAGCCATCATTAAACCTGCATCTTTACGGGCCATGTTCAACTCCCACGATGGTTTGCTGAAGTCGCCAGCTATTATCTTATTAAACCTGGCAGGCATGCTCGCCCCGGGGTTCCATGACTCAAATAACGCAGCTACATCCGTAGGCGAAATATCCAGGGCCTTAGCTAATGCCAGCGTATCTGATAAGCCGGCGGTAAGCGATAAAAGGAAAAGATTGCCGATCAGTTTAATGCCTGATGCTTTGCCTTCCTCCGGGCCAAAATTTATAAGCTTGCCTGTCATTTTTGATAACTCAGGTGCTACACTGCTGATCACTTCCTGGTTGCCCGATACCAACATATTTCCGCTACTTTCCAGGACATTTGAGGGCCCCATAAATACCGGTGCGTGCAGATAAGTAAATCCTTTGGCCTTCCAGTAACTGGTTCTCTCAACAGCACCTTTTGCTGATGTGGTTGTATGGTCAATGATTATTACTCCGGGTTTAAAGCCTGCACTGGCCGCTTCTAATATTTCATTTACGGTATCATCATCCTTAAGCGTGAGGTGAATAATATCAACTCCTTTTACAGCATCAATAATATTGTCAAATGCTTTTGCACCATCTTTTTCAAGCGCTTTTGCTTTAGATATTGTTCTGTTCCAAACCTGTACTTCATCTCCTTTACGGAGCATCGCTTTAACAAAATTTGAACCCAAAAGGCCCATTCCCAAAAATGCTTTCATAAATTGTTTTATTTGTCTGGCAAAGGTAGCGACTTGACAAATTGTTTGATTTTAAACGAATGGATTCTAAAAGGCAGTCGCAAATGGTAATCTTATTCCGTTAAAAGATTCGCTGGTTTGGTCAAACCAGGTACAAAATGACGTGAAAAACGTCCATCGTGCTTAACCTAAAGGGAAGGGTATTAAAGTTCCCTTTTTTATTTTACTACCTATTCCCGGTTTACTGTAAGATCATTCAAAAAAACGGCATTAAAAAAATCCCGCCTGCCGTTTACTATTTCAGCATAACCGGTTAAAAGTTATTGCACTGCAACACTGATCATGTTCAATAATATTGCCCATCAAAATATAATTGCCGGAGTTACAACATTCCCGCTTCCAAAAATTAAAAATATTATTATGACCAAAGAAATGCAATCTGCTACTGAGCATATACCTGTAAGGGATACCCTGTTTGGAGACCTTCCTTTAAATTATTGGGCAAATTTGGGTGCCAATGAATTACCATGGCCGGCTTTTAAAGAAGTGCAGCAAAATATGGATAATAGAAATAAACAGGCGGCTATTAAATTATTGCAGGACATTATAGCCATGCCAAACCTGGAATCCAGGCATTACCTGCAGGCTTTTTACTTTTTAAACCAGCTCGGTATTGCAGCAGAAGGCACTATTAAAATTTTTGGCGTAGTAGTAGAAGTAGCTATCGAAGATGGCGTAGACCTGTTGGCGGTATATGCTGATCATACGGCAAGGTATTATAATTTTTCAGGCGCAGCTGTTATCTGGGATGCAGAGGATGATAACATTGCAGGAAAGATCGATCATATCCTGGAACTGTCAAAAGAGATTGTAGATAAGATCGGGCCATGGGAAGGAGAAAGGCCCGGCATTCCAAAAGGCGGATTTGCGAGAGTTAATTTTTTAACCTCCCATGGGTTGCATTTTGGAGAAGCTGATCAAACAGTTTTATTCAGGGACCCTATGGCAGGCAAATTAATGTATGCCATGCTGAATATGATGGAAACATTAACGGAAAAAGTAAGCACCAAATCACTTTAATATATTTATACATGATCGCTTTTAAAATTTTATGGACCATCGATGCATTGGCAGCATTAGTAATACTTTATTTTTTTATAGAAGGACTTGGAGATGGAACTGTGTCGGGACGGAATATGAATATGTGGTTCGGTATAATCGCTGCTCTGATTGCCATCATGCTGGGTAGTATCTGGTTAAAAAATCACCACTACACAGGAGCAGGTATTGGATTATTGTTGATACTGACCATTCCTGTATTGTGCTTTTGTATATATTTTTTAATAGCCCTGTTTAGCAACCAGCGATGGAATTAAAATAATTTCAATTCTTAGTCACATGATCAAAAAAATTTTTGCCGGCGGATTGTTATTTATAGTGTTGCTTATTGGAGGTTGCCTGTTTACCTTGCGTGGCTGCTTGTCCAAGTATGACGAACGTTTTGCGTTACCGCCGGTTCTGTATTTTGAAAAAAATGGTCAGACCATTGCCGTGAGCCTGGTAAAATTTTCGAAAACCACTTCATACACTTCAAAGGGTGGGTTTACTTCAAAATCATTCGATCATTCTTATTATATTCAAAAAAACAATGCCGTTACCGGGGAAAAACTGTTGAGCGAGGAAATAGATGTGCCGGGCAGGTTGAAACATTATCCTGAAGAAGTATTGGGTGCTGCTGCTAACAGGGCCTGGATATTCCTGGATGAACTGATGGCCTTTGATGCCGAAACATTGCAAAAAGTAGCGGATAAAAAAATAATAGAAGAAAAAAATCCTGCACTGAAAGGTTCGTTGCCCGAAGAACAACGGTATTACCAGTTTAATAATATAGATAACACTATAGAGTTTACTGCAAAAGATGGTGCTAAATGGGTATTGAATACGGCTACATTAATGGCAACTCTTAAAGAAGAAAATGATAAAGAAGCAATAGACGACAAGCTGAATGAAGGCATGAGAAAATTAAAAAGAATGCAGGAAAAGAATATCAGCTTCAATGAAATGATCATTAACCAGGATACTGTAAATGCACAATGGTGGGGAATGTATTCAACCAGCGAAATAAAAAAATTAAACGAATCGGTTTCACTCGGCACTGTATATACACAAAATAGCAGGCGGCAATTTTTTACCGGCAGGTATAGTAGTCCCAGGGAAAACAGTTTTATTATCAACAAAGAAAATCTTAACAATATAAACGCAACAGCTTATTTTTTAGATGGTGGATTTTTATTGAATAAGCAAACTGCAAAACCGATCTGGTTAATTAATCCAGATAGCCGGCTGGTAATTTATAAAAACGAAATAGGCCATGAAGCCAAGTTGATGCTTTGCCGTATTACCACCGATGGAAAAATACAATGGCAGTTGAATACGGGGCTTCGCAACTGGGTAGATTGGTATTATAAAGACGATTATCTTTTTATAACCGGTAATAATAAAAGTTCGGATAACAACCGCTGTAGTATACTGTTATCTATCAACCTTCAAACAGGTATTGCTACCACCCACAATTACTTTTCAGACGATAATAAATAGTAATAAGCGGTAATTCGGGTATTATAACTGCTTTTTTCGTGTTGTAGTACGCTATAACAAAGGAAAAATTTATCTAAACAATCAACATCAATCTCCCTACATTTGCAGCAGATTTGGTTCCCGATGTCAAATCGGGATTAAAAGGGAAGACGGTTAAAATCCGGCGCTATCCCCGTAGCTGTAAAGCTTGTGAGTTGTGAATAGTGAATGGTCAATTGTCGGTAGTGAGCAACAACTCACCATTCACAATTCACCATTCACCACTCGCCACTCACGATGTTGGATCTTCATACCACTGTACGCTTTGGCGATACGGGAAGGTGTTCAACAGTAAGCTAAGCCAGAAGACCTGCCAGGTTCATCAACAACATTTGGCTTTCGGGTGAAAGGCTTGAAGTGTAAAAGCTGTGAGGCGTTTATATTTCTTTCCCATGGTTGGTGTCCGCACCAAACATAAATTTTCCGGAAGCAGTCACAAAAAAATTTTTTCAAAAAAAATGAAACAAAAAATTTTTATTGCGGCTGCTGTAATTTTCAGCAGTACGGCACAGGCGCAGGACAGTAGTAAGATCTTAAACGAAGTAGTGGTGGAAACCGCTACCAAATTCCCGGTAAAACAAATGCAAACCGGTAAAGTGGTTACCGTTATCGGTAAAGACATTATCGAAAAAAGCAGCGGCAAATCCATTGGCCAGCTGTTAAACGAACAGGCCGGTATTACCATTGCCGGCGCTTACAATGCTCCAGGTAGTGTACAAACGGTTTTTTTAAGAGGCGCTTCTTCAGGAAGAACCCTCATATTACTGGATGGTATACCCGTAAATGATCCTACCATGATCAACAATGAATTTGATCTTAACCTGTTTTCTATAACTGATGTGGAAAGGATTGAAGTTTGTAAAGGGGCACAATCTACATTGTATGGCAGCGATGCTATTGCAGGTGTGGTAAATATCATTACCGTTAAAAAAGATGTGAAAAAACCATTTAATATCAAAGCCACCACCGGTTTTGGCAACAAAAATACCACCCGCAATAATCTCCAGTTCTATGGCAAAGAAGGCAAGTTTACCTATACCACACGTTTTGCCAAATTAAAGACCAATGGTTTTTCTTCGGCTTACGACAGTACCGGCAAAGGCAATTTTGATGACGATGGCTATGATGGCAATGTGATAAGCGCAGCCGTACAATACCAGCTGATCCCTGCATTGCAGTTAAAAGCCTTTGTATTGCACAGTCAATATAAAGCAGATATTGATGCAGGAATTTTTGCTGATGAAAAAGATTACACGATAAAGAACAGTACCCTTACTTCCGGGTTTGGAACGGTATTTAAAAAAGGTATTGTAAATGTTACGGCAAATTATCAGTACAGTGAATATAAAAGAAGGTACCTGAACGATAGCTTATTTGTTCGCCAGTTTGGAACCAAATTCGAAAATAACCAATATGCCGGCCGTACACAATATGCTGAACTATTTGGCAGTGTTGCTGCAACGAAATGGCTGACTGTAATTGCGGGTGTTGACTACCGTTGGTGGAACATGAACCAGCAATATTATTCATTAAGCAGTTTTGGTCCTTACAGCAGTAGCTTTGCTGATACTTCACTGCACCAGACTTCTTTTTATACGTCATTATTATTCAATGCGCTTAATAAGAAGCTGAATATCGAAATCGGTGGCAGAACCAATAACCATTCCCGTTATGGCAGTAACAGTACCTATACTTTCAATCCGTCTTACAGCATCAGTAAAAACTGGCGTGTGTTTGGAAGTATTGCTTCAGGCTTTAAATCACCTTCTATCTTCCAGGTATATGATGTGTTTAGCGGTAACAAAGAACTGCAACCCGAAACATCTGTTAATTATGAAATTGGTGTGCAGCAGTCGCACGAAAAGATCAGCAGCCGCATCGTATATTTTCACCGTGATATCAAAAATGGTATTGATTATGACAATGTGAATTTTAAATATTTCAATTTTGTAAAACAGGTAGTTGATGGAGTGGAACTGGAACTTACGGTAAATCCGGTAAAAAATTTAAGCGTAACTGCAAATTACACATTGATCACCGGCGAAGAGCAAACGCAAAGCAGGAAGAACGTACATGATACCACGTATAATTATTTGTTACGCCGTCCTAAAAATAGTTTTAATGCAACGGTTGGTTACCAGTTTACCAAAGATATATTTGTAAGTGTAAGTGGTAAATCGGTAAGCAAGCGTTATGATGTAGGCGGGTACAGGAAAGAAGATGTGCAACTGGACAGTTATTTTATCATGAGTGCCTATGCAGAGTACAAATACAAGGAACATGTGAAATTATTTGCCAGCCTGCAAAACTTTACGGATAAAAAATTCTATGATATCAGGGGATATAATGCAGTGCCTTTTTTAATTAATGGAGGCATCAGCTTTAATTTATAAAGAAAATGTGTTTGCACGAAGCTAAATATTGCCCACGTTGTACCAAAGCATTTGAGTGCAAGGTGGGCAATATTACCCAATGCCAGTGTTACGGTGTATCCTTCTCTACCGAAGAGCGTGCTTTTATTGATGCCCGTTTTACCGATTGCCTTTGCAGGGATTGCTTACTGCAATTGAAGAATGACTACCAGCAGTCTAAAAACCAATTTATTTCCCAGCTTAAAAAGCATCGCTGATCGTTCAACAACCCCTGCCAAAGTATATCTTTGCATAAATTTACGCTTATGCAGTGGGGCGAATATAATTTCCAGGAATTTCTTTCCGTAGCATTTACTTTGTTTGCGGTGATTGACGTGGTAGGGTCTATTCCTGTATTGGCATCCCTGCGTATGAAAATGGGCGGACATATCAAATCCACGCAGGCCACATTGGTGAGTGGTGGGTTAATGATATTATTTCTATTTGTGGGCAATGATTTTTTAAAGATCCTTGGCCTGGATGTAAAAAGTTTTGCTGTAGCCGGTAGTATCGTGATCTTTATTTTAGGACTGGAAATGGTATTGGGTATGGAGTTTTTTAAACCCGAACAGAATAATGCAAAAAGTGGGAGCGTGGTGCCGATTGCATTTCCATTGATTGCAGGTAGCGGAACGCTGACCACCATAATGAGCCTGAAAGCCAACTATGCAGATATTAATATATTTTTTGCCATACTGGTAAACTGTGTTATTATTTATGCCGTGCTTAAATCGCTGAAGTGGATAGAAAAGTTTTTAGGTCCGAATGGGATGGCGGTTGTACGTAAATTTTTTGGTGTTATATTATTAGCCATTGCTGTAAAGATTTTTGGCAGTAATATTGTAAAGTTTGGACGATAGTTTATTGATTTATTAGTTAATTCGATTATTGGTTTTGCAGAGCTGACCGCTAATTAACATACTGGCCTCGTAGTACAATGGATAGTATAAGAGTTTCCGAAGCTCCAGATCCAGGTTCGATTCCTGGCGAGGCCACATACGTAAATGTTAACATATTCATTTGTAAATACTTATTAAAGTATACTTCTTTCTGCTAAAACAGTGCTAAAACTTTCACTTATTTGCCATATATTAATTATATATGTGCCACTGAAGCATTCTCTTCAGAAATTGTCTTAACAAGATATTTGAAACTGCCTACACACAAACTTCCAGATATAGAATTGGGGGGATATCAACGCGATTCTTAATTAACTGGGGAGCGGTTATTACCCCCCTTATGTACTCTAACACATACATAATTTGGCGACTATATACAAACGACCACAGCAACGCATAGACGACAAAATGGCATTGTTAATACTGTTGCCAAACAGATGTAAAGAATGTGCTTTTCTTCCCTTTAAATGTCAATAAGTATAGAAATAAATTGAGGGTATTAATTAACCGAATTTAAAAATATTACGATCATGGAATTTAAAAACTTGAAAGAACTTATGGCCTATTTACAAGACCCAAAAAGGTGCAGGGAATACTATGCGTTATTGCGCTGGGATGGGAATCCTGTTTGCGTTCATTGCAATGCTTCTTCCCCTTACTTGTTAAAGAGTGGTAAACTATAGATGCAGTTCTAAAACTTGTAAAAAGGATTTTAGCGTAACCAAATGAACAATATTTGAAGCGTCCAAAATTCCCCTGGCAACATGGATGGGAGCAATGTTTATTTTATCAGGACATAAAAAGGGTGTTTCATCTTGCCAGATTGCAAGGGATTTGGGAGTAACACAAAAAACAGGTTGGTTCATCCTGCACCGTATAAGGCATATTATGGGTGATCCAGACCCGCAACCATTGAATAACATTGTGGAAGTAGATGAAACCTATGGGGGCGGCAAATTCCAGAATATGAACAGGGGAAGGCGCAAATACCACCAAAGTGGCTGTAATGGGTATGCTGGAAAGGGAAGGTAAAGCACGCCTGACCATTATAGGCGCAAACACATTCAAAGAAGTAATTAAAAGAGAACGTAGAACAGGATGCCACATTAATGACAGATAGCCATTTAGCCTATCAGGGTTTAGCCTTAGAGTATGCAGGGCATGGAGTAGTAAACCATAGTGAAATGCAGTTTAGAAATGGCATTGCTTATACTAACACGGTGGAAGGCTTCTTTAGCCAGCTTAAACGCTCCATATTCGGTATTTATCACAGTGTTAGCCCTAAGCACCTGCAAAAGTATTGTGAGGAAACAAGCTGCCGTTACAACTCCCGTAAAATAACAGATAGAGACAGGTTTGTATTGACACTACATGCAGCAGAAGGTAAAAGGCTTACTTATAACAATCTTATCCAAAAATCTAAAACCGATGAAAAATGAAAAATTTAAACAATCATGCGTATATTTCGAATCCATTAACCGAAATAGATATGGCAGATGTATATGGTTTAAACTCCAACATAAGCAAAGACGAATATATGCAGCTTAGAAAAGTAAACCTTAACGGGTTGCTAAATTCTTATGCTGACGAAGCAGATGTTTTTTGCGAAATAATACAAAATGCCTTTGATACCATACAAATATGCTTAGGACAGCAAAAATATGAAGCAGGTGTAACGCCTACAATAAAGATATTTATTGGAAAGAGGGCGAACGATACTCATTATCTTGCTGTTAATGATAACGGGTTAGGTATGGATGCGGAAATGATGGATAAGTTTACTATACCAGGCTACACCAGGCATAAAAAAAGAGGTAAAACAGTCGGGTATAAGGGCGTGGGAGCATCTTTCTTTTTTGCTTCTTCGGAAAGGATTACCATTAAAACTATTGATGTAAAAGGAATAAAATCTGAAATGACCGTAAAGGGTAGTTATTCATGGATAATGAACGAAACTGCACCGTCACCTGTAGTAGAACCTAAAAGCGATCTACCTAAAGTTGTCATTGATAATATTACAGAGGAACAAGGCACTACCGTTTGTTATTACTTCCATCCAGCGGCTAAACCTAAAAATCTAAGCAACATTGTTAAAGTGCCTGACACGAAAGAAAAAGAATTAAACAATTGGATTTCTTTTTTATGCTCAAAAACAGCACTTGGGCAAACTTATGATATTTCAAAAGATAATATAAAGGTACAGTTCTTTTTAGATGATGGTAACACAGTGACAACACAGGAATGGAAATTTAAAGATTTTAAAATAGAAGCAAAAACATTGGGTTACCCATTTCCATGGCGGGTCTTCGCTAACTGTATAGAGAAAACGGAAATTGATAATAAAATGCCAGCTCAATTAATTAAGCATTTAAACATGAATCAAGCAATTCATGGAGTCTGGAAAAAAAACGAGTTAGAAGAATTAAAAAACATAAAATTTACAGAGGATGAAATTGCGCTGATAAACGAACATCTTGATTATGTTGATGTATTTTATTGCTGGTCTGTTAATGTTCTTACTGAAGTAAACGACAGACTTGGTGCTTTTAAATCTAAGCAAGCTGTCCGATATGGTATAAAACTTATTGTTGATGGAATACCACAGGGAAGAATGATAGATTTTGATACAACAAGCGACCAGGGATTAGGCAGGCAAACCCATATGGCATTTTCTTTTAGAGAATTAAAGCTGGATGATGGAAGGAAAATTGCATCTGACGAAAATGTACAGGAGGTTATTAGAAAAATTTCAGTTAGACTTATGGGGATAATCAAAGAATATAAGCCTTACTTAAAAAAGAAACCTTTGCAGCCTGTGGCGGATGACCTAGAAAAATGGAAAAATGATGTTAAGAATCAAATAACAGGATCAATAGTTAAGATATTATTTGAAAAGTTAAATAAAATACCCCCTATATCGATTAATCCTAATAGTGAAAATGATGTAATTGCTCTTTTTACATCTTTAATATCAAATGGTATTTTGAAAGGGTATAAATTAATGGCAATATCTGGATATGCCAGATACGATGGGCTTATTAATATTGAAAAAACAGATGATAAATTAAGAGATACAAGCGATCCTTTTTCAATTCGAGACTTTGATACTGTGGTTGATGATAAACTTAAAGTAATAGAGTTCAAGCAGCAATTCGTAGATTTAATAGAAGACTTTGTAGAGAAAAAAACAAAATATCCAGCGGAAATAGATTTGGCAGTTTGTTGGTCACTTCCTCAATTAGGACAAAACTTAGGAGAGATTACCTACTGTTATGCAGACAGAAAAGATTACAGGCCTCTTTATGGTGTAACCCATATTTGGAAAAACGATTTTAACACTATTCCTATAATATCGCTTTACCATTTTGTAGCAAACTATTTAGCGGTACTGGAAGAAGGAAACCCTGGCATTGGGACGGCTGTATTAGCTGAATTACTTCAAAATGATACAGAACACTCAATATAGTTATGGCAAAGAAGAAAACAGCTAAAAAGAAGGTGATAAAGGAAGAACCTGTAAAACTAAACATGGGTTTTGAGGAAGCAATGAAGAAAGCATTGAATACAAAATTGCCTGCTTAAAATTCGAATAAAAATAAATAACTTATAAATAGATATTATGAAAAAGATTACTGGTTACGTTTTGGTTAGTGAAAAATCTTCGGAAGCCTTAGAAAAACAGGTTATGATGAATATTGATTTAGGATGGGTTCCTTTGGGAGGCGTCTCCTTAACTAAAGCAGATAGCAATGATGGTAGTTATATTGTAGCAGGACAAGCAATGGTTAGGTACGAATACGTTGAAGAAAAAACTCCAAATATATTCGAAAATAAATAGCTGTTTTTTAATACTAAAAAGTTAAAATGATATTTGTTAGATACAATGAAACAGGTATTGAATTTGAAGAAACTTCTTTTGTTTTTTGTCTTGACCATTTAGTAACAATAGATGCAGATGGAAATAATAAAATTAAAATCGTTTTGAGTAATGAGGACGAACGAACGCTTCTTATAGATATTGACGAATTTATGGCCAAAGTCTTTTCGGACGAGAACAATGCGAAAGAGTATAATGAAGTAGTTTTTGAGGCGAGGCAAGAGGATGTAAATACATCCAAGATTCCATCGGCATAAAAAAGCCATAGGGTAATATATGGCTTCAATATTGGGGTGTTTAGAAATTTTCTTGAAATAAAGCTACAACGGATCACAAACATAGAGAAGGGGAAAACAACAGGAAAGAAGGGGATTTTCCCCGTAGGATCAAAGATGGATTTAGATTAGTAGGAAAGAATGCCGAAAAGTAAAACCATCCCTGCAAACAGTTCTTTTGCATATTTAGAATTTCAGTTTTGATGCCCCGGCATCCTTTATCCCGTCAAGTATTTTGAAACTTGAAACTGATATTTTAACACTAAAAAACATCCTTCACAGGCATTCTATAAACACTTGTGGTCTCAAGTATATAGTCGCCCATAATTTCAATTTTGAAATAAATTACCTCCAAAGTTTTTAATTAAGAAAGAAAAATTAAAATAGAATTTAAAGTCTACCATTTTTTTATAAAATAATAAAAATTGGCTTGATTTGCTTTTTGTCGAAAACTTCTTCTAATTTCAACTATTGAAAGAAGTTATTGATTTACCCTTATTAGCTTAATCACATACTATTTTCTTTACCCGAGTTCAAGCATAAAAATTTATAACGAGTATCATTGCATATGCGACGAATTGTTTTCGTAGTGTAAGTAGTAAAAAATAAATCAGAAATGTAAATGGTAGTTTTATTGTGATAAGTATCACTGAAGACCTTTTTATTATACAGTTATTGCTAAAACAGCACACTTATAAACTTGAGACATGCTGAATGCCATTATGTATTAATGTTGCGGCGTAAAGAATTTTTATGAACCAGCAATGGGTTTTTTCCCATTTAAAGTGGGAAAAACAACAAGGTTTTAAAAAATGAATTATGCAATTTGCGGTATAAGACATCTTATACATGAATACAAACCCGAACTAAACCCTTTATGAGCCCTACCCGGTTCCTTCTTTTATTGCTTTTTGTTTCGCTGTCGTATTATAGTGAAGCGCAAACCGATTCTGTATTGCAAAAACTGCAACAGGTACCTAAGCATTATATCAGCCAGGTAGATAAAAAAATAGATCAGTACAGTAACCGCATTACCAATAAAACAGAAAAAACACTTACCAAACTCAGTCGCTGGGAAAATAAATTAAAACCGCTGATCCAAAAAGCCAACCCGGCAATAGCAGAAAAATTATTTGGCGCAGGTAAAACTACTTTCACTACATTATTACAACAATATCAACAGGGGCAAACCATCACAGCAGGGTATAAGGCAAAATACGATGCATATAGAGATAAGCTCACTACCAGCCTGCAATACCTGGAAAATCAAAAACAAAATATTGATAACAAATTAATACAACCAGTAACTGCTGCCAATAAAAAATTGCAGGCGCTTGATGATGAAGTAAAACAACAGGAAGCTGTTGAAGCATTCATTAAGGAAAGAAAAAAGCAATTGATTGATGAAGCCGTAAAATGTATCGGTAAAAGTAAATACCTCACTAAGATCAATAAGGAGAGTTATTACTACGTAGAAACGATAAGGAACTATAAGGAAATCTTCCAGGATAAAAAGAAAGCCGAAGAAACAGCCCTCACTATTCTAAATAAAATTCCTGCCTTCAAAAAATTTGTACAGGAGAACAGTATGCTGGCAAAATTATTTGGCTCGCCCTATGCAGCCGGTGGGCAAACGGCCAACCTTGCCGGTTTGCAAACAAGGGGCAGTGTAAATGCGTTGATACAAAATCAAATTGCAGCCGGTGGCCCCAATGCAAGGGAACAGATCATGCAGAACATACAGGCCGCACAATCAGAATTAAACCAGTTAAAAGATAAAGTATTAAAAGCCGGCGGCGGTAACGGGGAAACACCTGGCTTTAAACCCAACGACACCAAAACAAAAACTTTCAAACAGCGCATACAACTCGGTAGTGATTTTCAATTTGCAAAGAATAATAACCTTGTTCCCACTACTGCTGATATTGGTTTAAGCCTCGGTTACAAACTCAATGATAAATCAATCATAGGTATTGGTGCCAGTTATAAAATGGGCATGGGTAGTATTGAACATATCCAGATCACCCACCAGGGTATTAGTGCAAGAAGTTTTATTGATTGGAAACTAAAGAAACAATTTTTTGTAAGCGGTGGTTTTGAAATGAATTACAATGCACAGTTTAAAAACATTCAGCAATTGCAAAGCTATAACGGCTGGCAGCAATCGGGATTAATTGGTATCAATAAAAAGATCAATGTGAAAAGTAAACTGGTTAAACAAACGAAGATCCAGCTGCTGTATGATATGTTGGCGAGGCAGCATGTGCCGGTGAGCCAGCCGATAATTTTTAGAACGGGGTATAATTTTTAAAACAACCCAATTATTAAATAGACTAACCATACATCATATTAAAAATTATATTTTAAATGTTTTATCAAAAGTTTTTATCGTTGAACTCATTAACGCAGAATAGAAAAAAATATACTTATTATTTTTTGCTTTTTAGTATGCTTGTTTTTTTCTTTAATCAGGTTAAGGGGCAAGGGGCATACAGCCTTCCTAATATTATAAACCCTTCCCCACAATCTATGGCTTTTACAAAATATGGAGATTATCCTATGGCGACTTATGCCGGAATGACCGACATAACAATTCCAATACACACAATTAAAAGCAGAAAACTTTCAATGCCAATCACTATGGGATTCCATGCTTCGGGAAGAATGGCAAATGAGCAGGACGGAATATTAGGTATGCGGTGGACTTTAAATTGCGGCGGTTTAGTAACACGCACCATGAAAGGAGCGCCGGATGAATGGACTTTGTTAGATCCTCTAAATATTGATTCGATAACGGCATATCCATTCAAAACTCCATCCTTTGATCTTTTATATGCAGCCTGCCCAGATGGGAAAATGACCGGGGCTTCCATACCTAATGCTTACCGGTACGATAGTGAATTTGATATTTTTAGTTATGCCTTACCTAATGGGAAATCAGGTCATTTTATTCTAAAAAATGTGAATGGTGTAAAGGTGCCGATGATTATTCCGTATGAGGCACTTAAAATAGAATTTGTGAAGGATCCAACTCAATATGGTAATCCGGGATATTTTGAAAGTGTCGCTATAACAGATAATGATGGAACTAAATATTTCTTTGGAAAAATATCAGCATCAACTGCTAATGCTGTTGAAACTAATACTGAATATGATGCTGTAGGTGGTCAGCTTGGGAACGTACCTACTGCATGGTATCTTACAAAAATTCTTTCAAGTGATAACACAGATGAAATTTTACTTTCTTACGTAACACGTGACAACACGCATTTATCAGCTAGTCAATCTGCGACTATTTTTGACCGTTACAGAAATGATGATTCACAGTTTTGGGAATATGGCAATGTAGATAGCTATAAAATATATTTAAGACAGCTATTGGTAATGTGGCATTTTGAACAAAGTGATGTTGTTGTTCATCAAGGAACGAGTGGCTCTTATGCACCAATAGTCAGCGCTATACAATTTAACGGAGGTGCAGTTTCATTAACCTATAATAATGAAAAATTATTGACAGAAATGAACGTTAATAAAAACTCCGTCCCTTTTAAGAAAATAAAGTTTAATTCATCAAAGCATCCAGGCGAAACACTAAATTATCTTGATAACATTTCATTCTATGGCGAATCACAAAATATCGTCAATGAAAAATATGATTTCACTTATTATGCAGGCACAGCCGAAGCTCCATATACAGCAGTTCAACGAAAAGACTGGTGGGGCTATTATAATGTGTCAGCAAATCACCTACTGCCATATCAGGTAGTAATGGCTACTCCTATACCCTTTTGCATTTGTGATAATAGTCAGGCATTCGGTTACGATAATGGTGTACTCGGAAGAGGTGCAAATGTGGAGGCTAAGAAATTAGGTATGTTGAAAACTATTACGTATCCAACGGGTGGACAAACGGAATTTATATATGAAGGGAATAAATATAGCTATAATGAAGAAGGGCCGGGGTTGCGGATAGCAGAAGTAATATCGAAGCCTTTAAACGGAAAAAATATTCATAAAATTTATAAATATGGTGCTGGCGAGAATGGTATTGGATATATTAATTGGTTAACTACTCCCGGCTATCCTTCGCGTACAGAGTTGTCTACAATTGAAGGCAATGTGATGCATTATTGGACCTGGGTCATTGCAAATTCGACACCTACAGCCTACGGAGGTAACCTGCATACCGGATATCGTAGTACTGTTTATTACGACGATCCTTATATCACGTCCGAACTGTCAGCAAGCTATATCAAATACAATGAAGTAACCGAATATTATATCGAAGACAATATTCCTCAACAAAAAACAAAAAGCTATTATAGTTGGGGAGACGACGAAGAAGTAAGCAGTTTTATCGTACATGATTACGACCAACCAATTTATCATCCCAGAAAATTCTCGGATCCCAAAAACTCGTGGTTAAAGCCTGTCTTAAACAACAAAATTTTTTACAAATATAGCAATGGGCAATTCGATCCAGTTAAGAATGAGCACTATGATTATGAAGCGGTAGAAAAAGATAATGCCTGGGACATGCCTACCTATAATCATACCAATCTCATTTATCTTATACAATATGGTAACGGCGTTAATGGTACCGATTGGTACAATACTTCTAAGGCTTACGACGAACAAAATTGTAGCGTTTACGGCTATGGACTTCGGAATTACAAAACAGGTACTCAATATATACATCAAATCAGAACCGAGGACATTTCTCCAGCCGGAACAATCCTGACAACAAAAATTACCGAACTTGAACCTACCTATCATTTCATAAGAAGCGAAGAGATTACAAATAGTAAAAGTGAAACTGTAAAAACTATTTATTCTTATCCGCATGATTTCCCAAATACAACAGTGTATCAACAAATGGTACAAAAGAATATTCTTTCTCCAAGAATAGAGCAAACGAGCAGCGTAAATAATGTTCAAACAAAAAAAGCTACTACTAACTATTTTTCTCCATTTACAAACATATTTGTACCTCAATCCGTCGAATTCAAAAGTGGAAATAGTACCCAAGAAGTGATAGCAACTTTTAATAAATATGATAACAAGGGGAATATACTTGAGCAGCAAAAAGCAAATGACGTTAAAGAAGTTTACTTATGGGGTTATAACTCTACTTATCCAGTTGCTAAAATATTAAATAGCACTTCAAATACAGTTGAGACTTATGTTACTCAATCTGTTTTAGATAATCCATCAGATGACGCGACATTGAGAAGCCACTTAAACAATCTTCGTAACATAAACGGGGCATTAGTTACAACATATACTTATAACCCTCTAGTAGGTATAACAAGTGAAACGGATCCCCGCGGCCGTACTATTTATTATGAATATGATAAGTTTAGCCGCTTGATATTAATAAAGGACAATGAAGGAAAAGTGGTTAAAAAGATCTGTTACAATTACGCCGGCCAAACTGAAGACTGCTCTTACGCCTGCCCGCCAAACACCCCACCAATATGGCAAAATACAGGTAACACTCGTTGCCAGTTAGATAACACCGGTCAGAATACTGGGTATGTCGAGTATGAACAGACTAATATTAATTCCTGCAATACAGCCACCACTCAATGGTTGCTGCAGACAGGAGGACAAAATACGGCACTCTGTCCTTTGCCTACTTTGGTTAATCTTACTTCTACTATGACTTATAGTGTGAGTGGTTATACCGCCAGTTACTATAATATTTCGACTGGTTATACCTATTCTTTTTCTGTATCAACGGCATCGGGTTTGCAATCATTGGGTACAATACCTGCCGGGAATTATAATCTAACCATCAGTCGAACAACGGGAGCCCCGATCACTGGCCTTTTTAAATCGGGATGTTTTAAACAAACTATTACGGGAACATCAGCTACTTTTTATAATGTGGCAGTATCCAGCACCACTTGTAATTCAATAACCTTAACATTAGGAGTAGACTAAAAAAATAACCATGTCAAAATTAATATTGATCATTAGCGGCTTTTTTATATTCAGTTTTACTACTGAAAGCATTTATACCCATACAGTAACCAGTATTGAGGGAGTAAGTAAACCTCTATCTGCTTATCAAGGAAAAAAATTATTGGTAATTACCTTACCTATGACGCAAAATGCTTCAAACGATTCATTACTGTATTCATTAGACTCATTAAGAACTGCTAATTCTAATTCATTAGTAATTATTGCAGTACCAGCTTACGAAGATGGATATACACCTGCAATTAAAAACAGCCTGCAAACCTGGTACAGGAGTTTTTTAAGTAATGACATCATTATAACCGAAGGCTTATATACCCGGAAAACATCCGGAAGTCAGCAACACCCTTTGTTTAAATTTCTTACTGATAAAGATAAAAACGGACATTTTGATAATGATGTATCAGGACCAAGAAACAAGTTTGTTGTGTGGACAAGTGGAGAACTGATTGGTGTACTGGGGGGACATTCAAGACTGGGAGGAATAGCGATGAATGGATTATTGCAAAATTAATGCTCTTGAACAAAATGAATTGATCTATAAAACGAAAAACTCTTTTAGATGAAAAAAAGTATTAGGCAAAGGCTGTTGATTTTTCTTGTAACAATTGTTTCATTTGCTCTAAGTCAGCCACTGATAGCTCAGCATAACGGTACAGACTACCAGACAACCGGCGTGCCTGTAAATTTTGTTCGTACCTGGGATGCCACAGCACCGGAAAACAACCCCAATACATTAATGGCAAGGTCGTTGAAAGATGTAAAAATGGCGACCCAATATTTTGACGGATTGGGAAGACCTTTGCAGACGGTAATCAAGCAGGGATCATTGGCAACTCAACCAGTGGGAATTGAACCAGCGGCAACTGATATGGTAAGTGCTGTTGAGTATGACGAATTTGGTCGTGAACAATATAAATGGTTGCCTTATGCAGAAGCATCTGCTAATAATGGCGCATTTAAAACGAGTCCTTTTACTGCACAATTATCTTTTTACAATGATCTAAATGGAGTATTAAAGGGCCAGGGTGAAAGCTATTATTATAGCAAGGCAGTTTTTGAACCATCTCCCTTAAATCGTATTGAAAAAAGTATGTCGCCGGGGATAAACTGGGCAGGAGCATCAAGAGGGGTTGAACAGAAATACTGGACCAATACTACTGTTGATGATGTAAAGATGTGGACCGTAACCAATGTTGCTAATAGTTTTGGCATCTATGCGCTCAATATCACGCTGAATAGTTATGGCAGGTACAATGCGGGGGAGTTATATAAGACTGTTGCTGTGGATGAGCATAGCAAACAGGTCATAGAGTTTAAAGACAAAGAAGGAAAGATTATTTTAAAAAAAATACAGTTAACCGCAACAGCAGATGATGGAACGGGAAAGGATTATTTTGGGTGGTTGAGCACCTATTATATGTACGATGACTTGGGCAACCTGCGTTGCGTGATACAACCAGAGGCGGTTAAAGCAATGGCAACTGCGAATAACTGGGCACTCAGTACGATACAACTAAATGAACAATGTTTCCGCTATGAATATGATCACCGTAATCGAATGATCATGAAAAAAATACCGGGAGCAGGTACATTTTATTTGGTGTACGACAAACGCGACAGGTTGGTAATGACACAGGACGCCAATATGCGTATCGGCAGTCCTGCCAAATGGCTGGTAACCTTGTATGATAATTTAAACCGACCTGTGCAGACAGGGTTGTGGAATGATGCCAACAATCAAAGCTATCATGCCGCACAGGCAATAGCTGGCAGTAATTATTATTATCCTTTTGATGCAACAACTCTTCCTACAACAGGTTGGGAAAAGTTAACTGCAACTCACTATGATAATTATTCCGGCTTACCTTCACCTTCATCTTCTGCTTTTAACAGTACATGGAATAGTTATTTTGCTTTGGCAAGTAACAGCAACTACCCCTACCCGCAGGCTTTAACTACAGCTTCCAATACACTTGGCTTACCTACCTGGACAGAAACAAAAATACTGGATGGGAATAATAATTTTATTCTTACAGTATTGCTTTATGACGATAAGGCTAGGGTAATACAGTCGCAGGCAACCAATATTACAGGAGGCGTGGATATTATTACTACGCAATATAACTGGGCTGGCCAGCCATTAACTATAGTTCAAAAATCAGCAAAAGGAGGAAGTGCCAACCCTCAAACCCATGTGATCGTTACAAAAATGAATTATGATCCACTGGGCAGGGTAGCCGATATTAAAAAAACAGTGAACAGTATTATCAACGGAACAGCAGTAAACAAAGCAGAACAACTGGTTGCAGAATATCAATATGATAAACTGGGGAAACTCAAAAAGAAAATACTGGCGCCTCAATATAACAGTAATGCTGGGTTAGAAACCGAAAATTTTGAATATAATATTCGTGGCTGGATGCTAGGAATGAACCGGGAATATGCTAAGGATAATGACAACAGCAACTATTTTGGCTTCGATCTTGGATATGATAAAACCAACAATGGCATTATAGGTAATAAATCTTATACTAAAGCCGAATACAATGGCAATATTGCAGGTATGGTATGGAAAAGCAGAGGGGACGAAGAAAAGCGTAAATACGATTTTGATTATGATGCAGCAAATAGGTTAATGAAAGCTGATTTTACACAATACACCAATAGTGCATTCAATCAAACAGCAGATGTGAAGTTTGATGTTCTTATGGGCGATGGGAGTACTCTGTCTAATGGAGACCTAGATCCTACAAAGGCCTATGATGACAATGGCAATATTAAGCAAATGCAGCAATGGGGATTTAGAATAAATACCAGTTTTCTAATAGATAATTTGATTTATTCTTACATCAGTGGCAGTAATAAGCTGAAACTGGTAACTGACATTTCTAATGATTTTGGATCTAAACTAGGCGACTTTAAATACGATCCTTCTACTAAAACCAATACAGATTTTACATATGATGATAATGGCAATTTAACAACAGATGTGAATAAAAATCTTACTAGTATTGACTATAATTTCTTGAACCTTCCTTCTTTAATCACAAAGCCTTCGCCAGTAGATGCGGGGGGAGGAACTATCACGTATATTTATGATGCAGCTGGTAAAAAACTTCAAAAAATTGTGAATTCTACTTGTGGCTCAAGTTGTTCAATCGTTACCACAACTACTTATATTAACGGCTTCGTCTATGAAAGTAAAACTAGCAGCACTGAAAATTACACAGATGTATTGCAATTTATAGCACAAGAGGAAGGAAGGATAAGATTTAATCCTGCAGTAGGAAGTATAGCAGCCGACTTTCAATTCGATTATATGTTGAAGGATCATTTGGGGAATGTGCGGGCTATACTCACAGAAGAACAAAAAGTCGATCATTATCCTGCTGCTACTATGGAAACAGCGCAAACTACAACTGAAGAAAATTTCTACGCTAATCTTAATACAACCAGAGAACCCAAACCGTCAGGTTATCCAGTAGATAACACTACAAGCCCTAATGACTATGTTGCAAGAGTTAAAGCGGCAAGTGGCAGTCAAAAAATTGGCCCTTCTATAATTTTAAAAGTTATGGCTGGGGATAAATTTGATGTTAAGGTAAGTAGTTGGTATAAAACTAATGGTGCTTCACCTGGCACGCCTGTAAATCCTTTGGCGGACTTAGTTGCTGCCCTAACGACTAATATTGGGGGATTTACTTCTACTCACGGAGGAATAACTGTAAATCAATTACAGACTAGTGGTGTATTATCTCCAAATGCTTCTCAATTTCTTAATAGTCAATCTTCTGATCCTGCTAGACCCAAAGCATATCTTAATTGGATATTGCTTGATGAACAATTTAATATAGCAAAAGACCCCAATGGCAATATCATGGCCAATGGTTATAGTGGTGCCGATCAGGTGCCTTCAGAAGCAGCTTTTGGTACAGCAACCAATCCAAATGTATATGAACAAGGTTTTAATAATCTTGCAATAAATAAAAGTGGTTATCTTTATGTTTATGTTAGTAATGAAACCCCTAATATAGATGTATTCTTTGACAACTTACAGGTAATTCATACGCGTGGTGCAATTTTAGAGGAAACTCATTACTACCCTTTTGGATTAATCATGTCTGGAATCAGTTCTAAAGCAGCCGTTCCAATACTTAACAAATTTCAATTTGCTGGTAAAGAAAAACAAAGTAATGAGTTTAGTGATGGAAGTGGTTTAGAATTGATCGATTTTGGCGCAAGGTTACATGACCCACAACTTGGAATGTGGCACAATATTGACCCATTGTCGGATATTAGCAGAAGATGGAGCCCTTACAATTATGCATTTAGCAATCCCTTACGATTTATTGATCCGGATGGATTAGCTGTTGAAGAAATAAATGATGGTGTGAGATATACAGGTAAGGATGCTCAAAGTGCATTTACTGAGATAAAAACATTTTATGCAGGCATTTCCACTGAAAAAAAAGAAGAAAATGATCCTAAGAAAATAGCGACAGGTGAAAATAAAAATGAAAACAATCCAATTTCTAATTTTGGGAATTATATTTACGATAAGTTTTTTAACTCAGTTGGAGATATCAACATTGGGGAAGAAAATTTTCGAAACGTTATTAAAGTATTAGGAAAGCCATCAAATTATGAAATACTTAAGACAAAAGTATTTTCTCCTAAAAATGGAAAGGCTGGTGAAATGTACACAATAGTTAAGTATGAATTTTCTGATGAAGTTCATGATTTTGAATATAGAAAAAGTAGTAAAATATTCGTTACAGCTTCTGTAATATATACATCTGAAGGAAAACCAGTTGGTTTTATAACAGGTATTGTGGTAAATCAAAACACATTTTGTTATGGTGCAAACGGTGGGTTTTACGGCGAAGAGTGTAAACAGGATTTTATGGAAAAAATATCAGACCGCGGCAAAACATGGAGAGGTGGCTATCATACAATTGACGGCAGTACTTATAACTATGATGTTAAATTAGTTTTCGGAATTCATTAAAATATTTTATGGAAAAATTTCTAATCTATTGCACTTTTTGTTTTTTGTTTTCTTGTAAATCCCATAGTCAGGACAAAGGAAATAAATTAGCCTCAGATAGATTCTTTGTGGACAGTGTGTGGTTTACACGTAAGCCTAATTTAATATCGTCATATTTAAATATGGCAAATGGTAATGGGGTTTCATTAAGAGTGTATAATTTTTATCCAAATAAGGAACAGACAATCATTTTTGATTCTTTATTAAAGAAAGGGTATGAAAAATTACCTTTAAAAAAATTTGATGAATTGCCACTAAAACTAAAACCCTATTTAAAAAATACAGATAATGGCTATTACTATAGTTATGAAAAAGACACTTACGGAGAAAAATTTGTCATTTTAAATATGACTGATTTTACTTTTATTATTTATCAGGATGGAATAATTAATTGAAAGCTATAAATAGTTCTATTTCACATTTGTTGATATCTATAGTGCCAAAAGAGATGATTGACACTAAACACAGTCCTGTATAGATTTTATAGGAACCTCAAGTTTAGATGTAAAAAATGATAAATCGGACTTTCAAAAACATGCTTCGGCAAATCATTCGCCAAACCAAAAGAGGACTTGTGGTATTCCCTTTAGAACAGTTAGAAGGAATCACAAGACCTCTTTTGGTTTTCAGGTTGTTGATTAATATTAATCTGAAAACTGAGGAGATTGTTGATTTCGTATTTTAGATTGATAAAGGGATGCTTCCTTGTAAGTAGAAAAAGTAAGCAACTCTCTACTTATAATCTTCCAAGATACCCCATTTGAAAAATTGAACCTGTGTCGAACATCTTCCTCTTTGTTATCGAGATATTTATATTTAAATTCTTCGTTAATAAAATCATTAATCTCTTCGATTTCTCCAAGGTTAACAAAGTCTTTTTGTATTTCTGGATTTGATGTTAAGTATCGTGCATATACAATCTCAGAGAAAACAAAATTATGTTTCAAGGAAAGCAAAGGTGTAGAGGTATTGGAGGGAGACTTTATTTTATTTCTTAAATTATCAATTACTTGGAGCAAGGAATCTTTTTCAGCTGATCTTAGCGATTCGTTTTGAGTTTGGTGACATGACGACATTAAGCAAATAGTAAAAAAAATTAAAAGAATATTTTTCATAAACACGTATTTAAAAATTAAGCGTGGATCATTGTCAACTTGTAACTGTGGGAGTCGAAGCCCGGAGAACAAAGTATAACAAGTCCACGCTTATACGTGTACCTGGTTTATACTTTCCTGTTCTCTTAAAATTTCGACTTTTCAGTTACAGAAAATAAAACAAAGTTTAATAAGTTTTGGTGTCCTTCACCAAAGTAAAAATATATAATTAAGGCATATGATTAGTGAAAATATTGATTAATTATTCGATTAAATTTATATTTCATAGATAGTGAAACAAAAATTCTTTAGCAAATTGAACACTTGTGTAAGATGCATATTTTTGATACTCATCATTCTTCAATTCGTCCCCGAAATCACAAATTGATTTTATTACTACTGGTGTAACCTTCGATTCGAAAATTTGGTTGCAAGTATAATATAATGCGTACGCCTCCATTTCAATTCCTATTACTTTTCGATTCTGAAGTTTAACTTCACTTATTTTGCTGCTACTAGCAATTACTTGTGAGCCTGAGGCAAGAGGTCCAATAAATGCACTTAAATCATTTTTAAAAGATGTCCCCTTCCAATTGCTTCTAATTTTGTATAATGTGTCTTTATTATTAACAAATTCCAGAAGTCTGTTTTTCATTATTGCTTTGATAGGAATCGATTTAGGATCAGATTCGAAAGTAATCTTTGGAAAGCTTTGTTCTCCGTTTTCGTCTTTAACTTGGAATTCTGAAATTTTGCCGGAGTTGTAATCCCAACACATGTCTGCAACTAATATATCACCATAATTAACATTTGCTTTTCTAACTCCTGCAGTAATTCCTGTTAAAAATATGTATTGCGGTCTAAATTTCATAATGACCTTCATGCAAATTGCGCAGCAAGCAACCATTCCCATTTGATCAGCAAAAGCTGCTAAAATCCTTTTTGTTTTTCCATTTGAAGTTATAGTTGTTTCGTAATATAAAGATGGGTCATCTGTGTGAGTAATTTTTATCCAATCATTACTCAATTCTAAAACAGCTTTAAATTCAGGGTCATATAGAGCTGTGACAAAAACTGCATCATATTTATATCTGAATTCTGTCGGGCTTAAAAAATCTTCTTTGAGTTTTACTAAATGGAAAATAATTTTTTTTAATTTGCTTTTCCATTCATCGCTACTACTTTCATAAGCCAACAGGTGAAAAAGTCTAGATTCAAAAAAAAGTGCGAAATCTTGATTTAAGTCTCGAAATTTTGTTAATCCAATTATAAACTGGGGAGATTTCAGAAACGGACTTGTTTCTATCTCTTCTATCAGCAGACAACAATTTTTAGGATCTGCCTTTTCACCAGACCTCAAAGGAATAACTAAATCAATTATTAAGATATCAAATAGAACTCTTTCGAGAAATACTTTTGCTTCTATTATTGAAGATGCATGTTGAATCCGATTCCCTAAACTGTTATTTATTTCACTTATGGTTTGTTTTATTTGTTCCAGTTTTCCGGGATCGTCTTCTATTATTAGAATATCTATCATTGTATATTTTTTAATGCTAAGAATAAATCAGATTGCCATTTTGTGTCTGCGGTATTAAAAATTATATAACCCAAATAGTTTTCAGAATATTCTTCAGAAAACTGTTTATGCAAATTTTCCATAAGAGAGCCATCGTCGAAGCTTTTATATAATGTAATAACAATAACTTTTGAAGTTAATCCATTCATATAAATTTGATTAAAAAGATTTTTGCCTCCAGAAGGCATGAATTCGCTCTTTACGTCAAAGCTTGGTATGCTTATGTCAAGCAAGATTAATTCATATTTTATATCCCCCAATAATTCTTTTAAAGCCGAATGGTATGATTTTTTTATGGTTAAATCTAGTAAATTGATACTTGTCAAATATTCAGAAATTCTCTCAATTTTTACTTGACTGTCATCTATTAATAAAATTTTCATAGCATTATTTCTTTAATGTTGATTTTTAAAACGATTAAAAATTCATTATTTTCAGTTACCTCGTAGTCTAAGATATTATTTTCATTGTTAAAATCTGATTTAATAATATTTCGAGCTTTCAATAAGCCAGAATTCCTCTCGCCAGTTAATTTCTCTATGTTAGAATATTGTTGTTTTAAAGTTTCAATATTCAACTTAAGTTTTGATTTGTCTACAGATTCGCCTATAGGATTGGTGATATTTATTACTAAGATATTATCATCTTGAAGGAAATTTGTAATTTTTAAAAGAACTTTATCACCTAAAATATGAGAATGTTTTAGTGCGTTTGCCATGAATAACCTAAGCAAGTCTGAGAATTGTACATAAAATTTGCCCTTTACTATAAAATTGTAACCCAAATTTTTATCTATAATAATCTGTTTAGTCATTGAACTTCTATTCAAATATTCGTTGGTAATATCTATTATGTCAGACAAGGCAAAGTCAGACATTAAACTGTCTGAACGAACAAACCAGTTAGAAATATTTTCTAATTCAGCGTGTAAATTACCGCGACAAGTTGTCGTGTTTATGAAAAGTTCGGGCACAATTTCCCGTTTTACGATTTTAAGCAAACTGTTTTCTAATTCTGTTAAAAACGAATCGAAAGTATTCTTCATTTTGTTAGTGATAAAAAATCTAATATTTTTTAAATTTTCCTCATTTCTATTCCAGAGTAAATTGTAAATGCCATGCACAAATTGTTTGAAGTCATTAACATCTTCGTTTAAGAGATCAGTTATTTTAATTTCATCGTCAGAATAGGTGAAATTGAAAAGTCCTTCTTTGTTTCTACTTTCAGTTTTTATTTGCAGTTGATTTGTTAATAATTCTAAAATATAGTCGTCTACATTTTTTGAGAAAGAAGATAGTTCAGTCGTAAACCTTTCAATTTTTTCTTGACTTACACTTGCCTTTATTTTATCAAGCCAATATTTGTTTTCATTGTATTTAGTGCCAGAAAAATTTTTCTCTGTCACTAAATTCAGTTTTTCAAAAACTGGTCTAATAGCTTCTTCAAATATTCCATGCCTTATACGAGTACTTAAATAGTTTACTAAGCCATATTTACTAAATAAGAATTGTTGTCTGATTAGATAAAAAAGCTCCCTAAGGCTAGGCGTTATCGGATTTAAATTGGATGCCAAAGACTCGCCGAGGAATTTGACTGCGTGTTCTTGTAGCATTTCAGTTTTGTAAATAGTTATCAAGGATACCAATCTTTCATATGCGGCTTCATGTCTTTTGAGTTCTGATTCGTATAATCCCTCCTCATTAATGTAAATTTTACTTTCGTCTAATTTATTAATACCGTCGAGAACAATAAGTCTTTTAGTACTAGTTTGAAGTTCGTTGTAATAAATCTCGGTATTCTTTGAATCTATATTTTGTAAAAGATGTAAAATATTGATTCGTTCAATTATTATTTCTTTTGGTGTGTCGAAAATTGTCGAATGTTTTAGCACCTCATTTGTGCAAACATCGTTAAGGAAGAATACTATGTGCTTAGCTTCTTCAGCTAAATATTCAGTCTTAAGGGCAGATGGCCTGTCCACATTTTTAGAGTTTAAGAATAATTTCAAAGCATTAAAAATATCAACATCTTCTGCATTATTCACCGAATAAAAGATAGGTAAAAGGATTGAAGGCATTATATTTTGTAACCTATGCTTTTTATTTACTTTAATAACGCTAGTTGAGTCTAATTTTGGCGTTAATGAAGGAGAAATGAAATAACTTCGTATAAATATATCAACTGCGTTTGTTAAATCGTCTATTTTAAAATAACATTCAAAAAGTCTTCGAACAAATTTTTCGAAAATGAATCCAATGTGTTCAACCTCGGATATACTAGCATTTAAGGCTCCTATTGCTTCTGCATAGGCGCCATTATTTTGTAAATAATCAATGGATATTAGCTGTGATCTGATTTTATTTTTGCCTACTAAATTTAAATTTTCCAAACCATTACTCGACAAAATATTAAAGTAGTAAGCAAAGGATTTCTCTTGCGGAAATTTTTGCCGTTGCTTTTCCAAACAATTAAGCTGGTGGTTTTTGTCAAATAGTCTATAAAAATTCGGACTATCTGCGCTTCCATATAAGTAGGCTGGTTTTAGAAATACATGATCGTCATATAATTCAATGGCAACAAAGTTAATTAAATGAAACGCAATATTAAATCCTTCTACGACGTAGGCTAGTTTTATAAGAAGAGGGGCTAGCAGAACTGAATCCTTGTTTTTTAAGTAAATGGTCCGAACACATTTAAGTACTTTAAGAAATAGCGTGTCTTCGCGGTTATTGAAATCCTCTTTACCTAAATGTATACTTGACTTAGCATAAAGTTTAATAGCTTCAAAATTAGTGGGGTTTATACTTAAGATTTCTTTGCAATTTAAGTAGCAACTTTCATAACTACCTTCTAAATAGAGATCGTGAATTTTTAAAACACTAAGCAAATTGGTTGATGAATCACTACTCCACGAGTTTTTTTTCAAACTTAATAAATTTTCCAAAACCGGATCATCTATACGATTCGATAATGATGTAAGTTTATAAATAAACTTATCAATATTGAAAGCGAAATCATTAGTTGTAGATAATGCACAAAGCTTAATAAATTCTAAATATCTGTCTACTAATGAAAATTTGAATCCAATTTGTAAAATTGATTTAGGCTCAATTGCTTTGTCACTTTCATATGGATCTAATTTGAATGTAAAGTATGAGATTAAAAATTCTTTATCAATACCTTCATACTCGCTAAAAGAAGCTAACATTTTCTCATAATATGGGGATACTCCACTTTCTAACTCCACTCTTTCACTATAATAGATAGTTGAAAATTGAACGTCTGAATTTAATTTTATTGCTATTTGCTGCAAGGTTTTTTTATTCTCAATGATGCCACCTTTTAATTCACTCAATAATAACCTATTTTCTAAAGTCCATAATGAGCAACAAATTTCGGTTTCGATTGTATTTAGAATTGCCTCAGCAGCGTTATAATCCCCAATAAAAACCATGTCTTCGTACTGCCTTTTCTTTTTAAGAAATGAGTTTAATTCATTATATCCTTTTCGAATTGCCAGAAACAACCATTCAATCTCTATTTCCAGGGAAATAGCTTCTAAAACCATTGAGTGTTTTCCTAGATCCTCGTATGTTTTGGGAAAAGAATTACCTAGAAACCAAAAAAGATTATTTTTTACGGCGGAAATATTGCTATCAGTAAGTTTTGTCAATTCCCCGTAACCTGCATTATTTTTAAGCGAGAGAACTACTTCTTGTATTTTTAATTTTCTATTTGATAAGCCTTCTATAAAAACACGTATACAATTTTCCATTTATTATTTATATACACGAATATATTGAATAAACAATATTATTAAAAAATTAAATGGAATGCTGATCACGGCGAATCTTGAAATTTATTGAATAAGATGGAATCTATAGATACTGAATGTCTAATGTTGGCGTATGGCCAATATACCCTTTGATCTCTTCGGTCATTATGGAGGCAACAAAACCTTCATTGCCTATAGTTGTTAATATATTGTCATGAATAGTGAATATCGGAATTTCGGCATTTAAATCACTAATTCGCTTGCAAATCACGTCAATTACCAAGAAGCTTTCTATTGCCTGAAGGATAATCGGAAAATAATTGTATTCAATCTGCTTTATCATTTTGAATAACTGATAGGGAACGGGAAAATGTTTATAAAAATCTAAACATGGTTTATAAAATGACCAATGTTCTTTTTTGGGATCTGAAAATAGAATTCGCATCACTTCTTTTTTTACTCTGGGTCTATCACTAAAGCGTTCCGGATAAGTATCTGCAAAGTATTCTTGGATGTATTCGTAAAAAAGACCTTCCAAAACTAGTGATCTATATTTTTCTAGGCCAGAGTTAATATCAGTAAGCGTTTCAGAAGTATTTACTAAAGTAATGATGCTTTTATATTCCTCTTTATTTCTTATTGTATTATATATTTCCCTATTTAAACTCTCTAATCTCAATTTTCCCTTTTTTTTACCCCAAAAATCATGCTTAAAGAGTGCTAAACTTAGGAAAGGTTGGCTGTTTTTTATGTCTATGCTAACGATTTTTTGACCATCAAAGGTTAGGAATTGTTTTAGTTCTCTTTTTAAATTAGTAAGGGGAGAGTAAAATCTATGTCCCGCTCCACTAAATGCATAATGGTAGTCCGTATTTTCAATTCGAACTATTAAAGATTTAAAGTCCCTGGCAGTGTCCAAAATATTTAGTAAACCTAGGTCGGAATATGAGCCACTGGTTTTTAGGACTTCTATTTTGCTTTTTTCATAATCGTCGATCCACCTAAACGCTGATTTCTTATCAATGGACAGCTTTTTACAATCGAACCACTTAGTGAGGTAAGAATATCCCCAGGTATTCTTTTTTATTTCTTTTTTTCTTGATATTCTGTATAGCCTAATTCGCTTTTTTAGAATATAATTTTCAACACTAACTTCTTTTAAAGGTTGACCAACATAAGCAGGGTTAAATTTATATCCCATGCAAAATTTGCCAACCTTAAAATGCCTATTGCAAATCATAACTTTTGCAGCCAATAGAAATTGTAAATAAGTGTTATAATCACGTATTACGAATTGTAGTATACTGCTAGATAGATTTGCATAGTCCGTGTTGTTTTGTTCCATCTCCTTTCTTTGGGATATACGTGCCTTTATTAAAGCATCGCAAACAAATAAGAGCTTCTCTTTTCTAAATGGATGGGTCATATAGTCGCTCTTATTTTCTTTTATAATTTCATCAATGTTTAAGTTTTGTGGGATTAGAAATTTTATGTTGCGCATAACCTATAGATTACTTAGAGTTTTACAATATTTTTCTCGAAAAGATCTTTTTTATTCTTTTTTAAAAACGCATTTAACTCAACTTGAGTGTAAAGGATTTTTCGGCCGTTTTGTATAAATGATATTTGTCCAGTATCTCTATAATTTTGAAGAGTTTTACTACAAACATTTAAATAAAGACAAGCTTCTTTATTAGTATAAACTTTAGCTGAATCGTTACGCTCTGCGTTTAAAATATGGTGGACTTGGCTGATTTTATTAAACAATTCATCGAGCCATTTTTTTTCGATAACTACAAAGTTTAAGGTATCCATAATTTTTATTTATGGATGTAAAATTATTAAGGAGGAAGAGGTGAAAAAGAAACTAAAAAAGAGAAATTTCAGGAAAAATAGTTTCAGTGAGTATTATTATTCTAATGTAAAATCATTTGCGTCAAACGTATAATTTTTGGTTATAAATCGAAGCAATCGCGTTCTTAAATAGTCTTTTGCAAGACTCGTGGTTGTTTGGGTTTCTACTATTAAACCAGCAGTTTGTAATAGGGTATAAGTCAGCTCCAATGATTTATTAGTAAATTTATTCTGAATAAAATTGCCGAAATCACCATTTTTAAATATGCCTTTCGATTCAATTATATTGATCAAATCCAGGGCTATAACGTTTACATAAAAATCGGAAAGGTTAATGTTTTTATTAGGTGAATCTTCTGCTGAAAAAATATAATTTCTAAAGTCCTGATTTTCTAAATTTTGCACAATAGAAAATCTAACAAAGTTGATTAAATCTTCGTTTTCGATTTTAAATATTTCCTTTTTTTTATTAGTTGTAAAGGTGATTTGCAAGTTTTCATTGCTAATATGATTGTAGAGTTCTGGTAATTGTTTCAAAAATGAAAATCTTCTCGCCTGCCTTGTAGCGTTTAAATCGGCCAAGGCGCTCTGATAATATCCTTTTTTTAGAATTGAACAAATTTCATTGATTAGATTCGAGGCTCCCTCATCTAATAGTATTTGGGAAACTTCATTATAAATGCTTTTATCTATAAATGTGTAATGCCGGATGATAGATGAGTTAGGATGAATCTCAAATAGAAAATCGGAAAACGTAGAGTAGTAAGGGATATTAATAATTTCTGTTTCTAAATTATTTTTTTTTAAATATTCTATAAAAGCAGGGCTGTCTTCCGTAATATCGTTTTTTAGTTTATCCTTTAACATTTGCCAGTATTCTTGAAAATTCATAGCACTTATTTGAGTTTTTACAAAAAAAGTTTATCTATTTCCGCATCGACCTTGTGATTCAGAACTTTTGCATAGATCTGGGTTTCACGAATATTGCTATGGTTAAGGATGTTTTGAAGAACATCTAGACTCATTCCTTGCTGTAAAGCATTGGTAGCAAAGGAATGCCTGAATATATGCGTCGAAAGCCTTTTTTTAATACCAGCTAAGATACTTATCTTTTTCAGCGCCTTATTAATTACGGCTGTGTAATTTGAAATTGCTGTATCTAATTTTACTAAGTCAAGTAAATCGAAACTATTAGAAAGATAGCCAAATATGAATTTTGTATCCCGCCCTTTATATTTTTCTAGAACGGAAATAGCCTTTTGTGTTAATTTATGACTAGTCTGTTTGCCGGTTTTCCTGATTGTTAAGTGAACCCTATCTGCTAGAATATTATCCCAGGTTAGTAAGAGGACGTCAGATATTCGTAGACCGCCAGAGTAATATTGAAATAGTATGACATCTTTAGCCTTCTCTACATAAGGAATGTCAGAACAATCTGTTTGTTCGATTAATGCTATTTCCCTTGGATCAAGAAAGCCTCTCTCCGTTCTAACTTTTAAAAAAGTGAAATTCAAGAATGGGTTTATATTTATTGGTAAATATTCCATTTTGTGGGCGTAGTTAAAAACTGTTTTAAAAAACTTTAGATCTCGGTTGATTGAAGAAGGTTTATTACCTAGTTTTTCAATTAAATGTGCTTGATAGTTTGTTAAGAGCTTAATGTCAATATCTTGAAAAGTAAAATCCTCACAATGCATGTAAGTTTTAAACTTTTTAATTATTGAACCAACCTTATCGCTTGAACTGATTTTGCCTTCTATGCGATATTTTGTTTGTAATTCTCTGGCTACTGAGACAAATGTGACAGCCTCTTTACCATCAATTTTTCGTTTTATTCCTTTCAAACTAATATCTAGTTGAGCACTTTCTATTTCTAGTATCGTACTTGAATATTGCAGCTCTAGGGTTTTTAGATGTGCATTAAGCCTAGCGGAATTTGGATGGCATGTTTTTACCTTACCCTTTGCATTATCCCATTCCTTTAATTGAACGGATAGATTTGTGGATACGTATGAGACTTTCCTGTTTTTGATTGTTCGCAAGTAAATAGGGTATCGGCCATCCTTTTTAGCTCTTTGTGTCATCAGGATTAAAGTCACTGTCGTTGCCATAGTTTTTATTTGTAAAACTACTACATGAAGTGACTGATGCTAAAACATTTGCTAAAACAATTTTTACTTTCTATTTACTTTTAATTACTTTTAATTTTTAACAAAAGAAGCGAAGATTGTTGTCTCTAGAGAGTTTGAAGGAATTAACATTAATTGGCCGGAAATTCCAGTATTACTGGCGAGGCCACTACATAATTTAAAGTTTATAGAATAGTAATTGAACAGATTACTGTTACGGACCTTCCTAAACTACCGTAAACGGTAATGCAATAATGTTCCACCAAACACCTCTTTGCAATCTTACGCTCAAATAATAAGTTATCATTGAAAAAGATTTTAATAATAGATGATGAAGAAAAACTCCGGACCCTGCTGGCAAGAATAATCAGCCTGGAAGGGTATGAAGTATTACAAGCCGCAGATACAAAAGCCGCGGTAAAGAAATTAGAGCAACAGGATATTGATGTGGTACTTTGCGATGTAAAATTACCCGATGGAAATGGTGTTGAATTCTCAAAGGAAATAAAAACCAGGTACCCGCTGATAGAAATTATTTTGCTTACGGCATATGGAAATATTCCAGATGGCGTGCAGGCAATAAAAAATGGCGCATTTGATTATATCACCAAGGGAGATGACAATAATAAAATAATTCCGTTGCTGTATCGTGCGGTTGAAAAAGTATCCTTGTCTAAAAGGGTGCAGCACCTGGAAAAACAATTGTCTAACAAGTATTCCTTTGATGGTATCATTGGCAAATCCAAAAATATTTTAAATGCTATTGAACTGGCGAAAAAAGTAGCGGTTACAGATACTGCTGTTTTATTGACTGGCGAAACAGGTACAGGTAAGGAAGTTTTTGCACAGGCCATCCATCAGGCCAGCAATAGAAGTACTAAAAATTTTGTAGCCATCAATTGCGCTGCTATCAGTAAAGATCTTTTGGAAAGTGAATTATTTGGTCATAAAGCGGGTGCTTTTACCGGTGCGATAAAAGATACCAAAGGTTTTGTGGAAGAAGCTAATAATGGTACCATTTTTTTGGATGAGATCGGTGAAATGCCTTTGGAACTACAGGCTAAGCTATTACGTGTGCTGGAAACAGGGGAGTTAATAAAAGTAGGAGAAAATAAATCCATCAAAGTAAATATCAGGGTGATTGCTGCCACCAACAGAGAACTGCAAAAAGAGATTGAAGCAGGGAATTTCAGGCAAGATCTTTTTTACCGTATTGCGGTTTTTCAAATTGCACTACCTGCCCTACAGGAACGTGTAGCAGATATTGAAGAACTGACCACTTACTTTATGAAATGGTTTGCTGATAAAACGAATAAAAAGGTCAATACTATTTCAAAACCCTACCTGGAAGCTTTAAATACACATTCCTGGAAAGGCAATATCCGTGAATTGAAAAATGTCATTGAACGAAGTGTGATCTTATCTGACGGAACTGAATTAACCATAGATTCATTGCCCGGAGAATTCACTAAAATGGTAACTAGCGGAACAGGCAAACAACTTTCTGCTTTTGACCTGGCAAGTGCTGAGAAGATACATATTCAAAAAGTACTGAACTATAGCAACGGTAATAAAACCGAAGCTGCAAAGTTGCTCAATATTGGCTTAACCACTTTATACAGAAAGATCGAAGAGTATAAAATTTCCTGAGATTTATTTCAAAATGATAAAAGACCTTTCCATTTTGGAAGGGTTTTTTATTACCCGGAATATTTATTGATTGTAAAATCCTTTACCAGTAAGGGTTTTATAAAAAAGAGATGTCTGGTGTATTTGTTGGGTACCAGGAGTATAACAATGAAACTATGCTCATTATTTTTTTAGGATGCATTGCCAGCCTTATCTTTTTTATAAAACCTTTCCGTTCTTCAAAAAAGAATAAATGAATTTACACTGCACAATATTTTTAAAAGCTGCAATAGAGAACGTATTTGTGTATTCATTCTTTTCATTAATGAACCTTTGTGGTAAAGATGAACGTAAACCGGTACAAGCGATAATGCCACTCTGCCTGCATATATACAATAAGTATTGAAATCAGACATATAAGAAATTAGCTAACCTTTCATAATGAAAATCTACCCTTTCAAAATGAAAGGGTTTTTCTTTTTAGCGAAAACGGATTTTTTTATAAACCACTGATCTGTAAATAGTTAATTGACTTTTGAATTAAAGGAATGGATTTTGGCATTGTGCGTATGAAATGAGTAACAAGAAAATAAATCCCAGGGATACGATGATGATAATATTCGCCTGGCTGTTTGCATTATCCCTGTTATACATTGTTTATTGGAAAATTAAAATATTAATACAGCAGTAAAATGAAAGCCTCGACTAAAATTATCCTATGCTGATATTAACATAGGATAAAATGATCCAACCCATAAAAATTAAATAAAACTAAACTTACCTATTATGAAACCCGCAAAAATATTTTCAACGAAACAACTTAAAACCTGGCATGTGGTAGCTGCATTTTCGGGCTTATCATTATTGCTGGCATTATTTACAGAATCATAAACTCATAATTATGCTACTTACCTTCCTTTTACTTCTTGCAGGGCTTGTTGGCTTTGTAATATTTTTTAAATCAATCGATTTCTTCGATAAAATCTAAAAACATGATAGCACTATTAATTCTCTCAGTACTGGTGTTTTGTTACATCTGTTACGTACTTGTTAAACCAGAAAAATTTTAATTATGAATACAGAAATTGTTGGCGTAATAGCCATGTTTATTATTATGGTATTGCTGGCCATTCCGCTGGGGCGCTATATTGGAAAAGTATATAGCGGTGATAAAACCTGGTTAGATTTTATCCTCAACCCACTTGATAAATTATTTTTTAAAGTAGGTGGCATTAAACCACAAAATGAAATGACATGGCAGCAAAGTATGGTTGCTTTACTGGTTATTAATTTAGTGTGGTTCCTGTTTTCGATGCTGGTATTAATGAATATGAGCTGGCTGCCTTTAAATCCGGATGGCAACCCCTCCATGTCAGCTGATCTTGCATTTAATACAACTGTGAGTTTTGTGTCAAATACTAACCTGCAGCACTATTCCGGCGAAAGTGGTGTTTCTTATTTGGGACAATTATTATTGACACTGTTTCAATTTGTAAGTGCTGGTACAGGTATGGCAGCATGTGCGGTGGTTTTTAAAGCCATGAAAGAAAAAAGCGCTGATAAACTGGGTAACTTTTACAATTACTTTATAAAATCATGCACAAGGGTCTTGCTTCCTCTTTCAATAGTAGTGGCTATAATACTGGTGTTCAGCGGTACACCTCAAAACTTCCAGGGCAAAGATCAATTTATTTCTATGCAGGGTGATACAGTGAATGTATCGAGAGGACCGGCAGCATCCATGATTGCCATTAAACAATTAGGCACTAACGGCGGCGGATACTTTGGCGTTAACAGTGCCCACCCTTTTGAAAACCCTAATTACTTTACCAACATGGTAGAGAATGTGTGTATCGTTTTAATTCCAATTGCAATGATCTTTGCTTTAGGCTACATGCTTAAAAGAAAAAGATTTGCCTGGATGGTATTTGGTGTAATGACACTGGGTTTTTTATTGCTGCTGATCCCATCTATTTATAACGAAATGCACGGCAACCCTGCCATTAGCAAAATGGGGGTATTGCAAAACCTGGGCAGCATGGAGGGCAAAGAAGTACGTTTTGGGCCTGCAGCATCAGCCTATTGGGGTATTACCACAACAGTAACATCCAATGGTTCGGTAAATTCCATGCACGACAGTTTTACATCGCTAACGGGGATGTGTGCCCTGTTGGGTATGATGGTCAATTCTTTCTTTGGCGGTGTTGGTGTGGGCTTTTTAAACTTTTATGTATTCATCATCATTGCAGTTTTTATCAGTGGGTTAATGGTGGGCAGAACACCGGAATTTATGGGTAAAAAAATTGAAGCCAAAGAAATGAAGATCGCTGCGATCATTGCATTATTGCACCCGTTTTTAATCTTAGTGGGTACAGCTATTTCATCTCACCTGTATGCGAATGACCCAACTACTTATGCAAGCTGGCTCAATAATCCAGGCAATCATGGCTTTAGCGAAATGCTGTATGAGTTTACTTCATCATCAGCCAATAATGGCAGTGGTTTTGAAGGCCTGGGAGATAATACGCCATTCTGGAATATAGCCTGCGGAACAGTAATGTTGCTGGCCAGGTTCCTGCCCATCATCGGCCCCGTTGCTATTGCAGGTATTCTTGCTAAAAAGAAATATGTGCCCGAAAGTGCAGGCACACTTAAAACGGATACCTCCACATTTGGCATTATGATATTTGCCGTTATATTCATCGTGGCTGCATTATCATTTTTCCCTGCATTGGCATTAGGCCCGCTAGCAGAATATTTTGGGATGAAATAAGAAATTTCCATCGCAGTTGAGGTTCATCTCAACTGCAAAAAAAGTCAGGTAGTTAAAAATAAAAATTATGACAAAAAATAAATCAAAACTGTTTGAAGCGGGCCTTGTAAATACGGCGCTCAGGCAATCGTTTGTAAAATTGAATCCAAGGCTTATGTTCCGCAACCCTGTAATGTTTACAGTGGAAATATGTACCGCAGTAATGCTGGTCGTTTGTATCTGGATCATGAGTGGAGAAAAAACACAAGGAGGCCTTGCTTATAATATCATTGTATTTGTGGTATTACTGCTAACACTGTTGTTTGCAAATTTTGCAGAGGCTATTGCAGAAGCCAGGGGTAAGGCACAGGCAGACAGTTTACGTAAAACCAGGGAAGAAACTCCGGCAAAACTGATACAGATCATTGGTGAAATGTATGTGAATGAAATAAAGGTAGTGCCATCATCACAACTAACAAAAGGCGACCTGTTTCTTTGCGAAGCAGGAGATATAATACCTATGGATGGAGAAATAATTGAAGGTATTGCAACTATTGATGAAAGCGCAATTACAGGAGAAAGCGCCCCGGTGATAAGAGAAAGTGGCGGCGATAAATCTTCTGTAACAGGTGGTACAAAAGTGCTGAGTGATAAAATAAAAGTTCGTGTAACCACAGAACCCGGCGAAAGTTTTTTAGATAAGATGATCGCCTTGGTTGAAGGTGCATCAAGACAAAAAACACCCAATGAAATTGCATTGACTATTTTACTCGCAGGCTTCACACTCATCTTTATTATTGTATGTGTAACATTGCAGCCATTTGGTGCATACGCTAACACCCCCATTACTATTGCAGCTTTCATTTCTTTGTTTGTATGCCTGATACCCACAACCATCGGCGGCTTGTTAAGTGCTATTGGTATTGCAGGAATGGACAGGGCATTAAGGGCTAACGTAATCACCAAAAGTGGTAAAGCTGTAGAAACAGCAGGCGACCTGGATACTTTATTACTGGATAAAACAGGAACTATAACCATTGGTAACCGTAAGGCAACCAATTTTTATCCTGCAAATGGAGTTGATAAAATTGAATTTATAAAAGCTGCTGCGCTAAGTTCGTTGGCAGATGATACACCAGAAGGAAAATCAATTGTTGAATTGGCGGGTAATGATATCGTTAAAGATTTATCACTTGATGGTGCAAAAATGATAAAATTCACAGCCGAAACAAGAAGCAGTGGCGTGGACATCAGTGGCAGAAGCATCCGTAAAGGCGCATCAGACTCCATTAAAAAAATATCCCTTACTAAAGGATTTCCTTTTCCGGAAGAAACAGAACTCAGTGTTAAAACGATCGCATCAAATGGTGGCACGCCACTGGTAGTAAGTGAAAATGGCAGAGTGCTTGGAGTGATAGAATTACAGGATATTATTAAAACAGGGATAAAAGAAAGGTTTGAACGTTTGCGTAAAATGGGAATTAAAACGGTGATGGTAACCGGTGATAACCCGCTTACAGCAAAATTTATTGCCGAAAAAGCAGGCGTGGATGATTTTATTGCCGAGGCCAAACCAGAAGATAAAATGGCGTACATAAAAAAAGAACAACAGCAGGGAAAATTAGTGGCAATGATGGGTGATGGTACCAATGATGCGCCGGCACTTGCACAGGCAGATGTTGGTGTTGCAATGAATAGCGGAACGGCAGCAGCTAAAGAAGCCGGTAATATGGTGGATCTGGATAATGACCCTACCAAGCTGATTGAAATAGTGGAGATAGGTAAACAATTATTAATGACAAGAGGAACGCTCACTACTTTTTCAATTGCAAATGATGTGGCAAAGTATTTTGCCATCGTTCCTGCACTGTTCATCATATCAATACCTGCATTACAGGGTTTGAATATTATGCATTTGCACAGTCCTGAAAGCGCTATTCTATCAGCAGTAATTTTTAATGCCATCATTATTCCATTACTAATTCCGCTTGCATTAAAAGGCGTTGCTTACAAACCCATTGGTGCCAGTGCCCTGCTGAGAAGAAATTTACTGATCTATGGCCTGGGCGGAGTGATAGTTCCTTTTATTGGTATAAAACTATTAGATATGCTGGTGAGGATCTGGTTTTAGAAAATAATAAAAATTAAAAAGTACGAATTAAAACTTTTAAAATGAAACAACATATTCTTCCCGCTTTAAAACTTACGTTTCTTAGCATCGTAGTATTTATCGGGTTATACACTTTACTTATCTGGATAATAGCACAGGCTGCACCCAACAATGGTAAAGGCGAAACGGTATCTGTAAATAACAAAGTAGTGGGCTATAAATTAGAAGGCCAAAACTTTACAGCTGATAATTATTTTAACAGCCGTCCTTCAGCATGTGGCTACAATGCAGCAGGTAGTGGCGGCAGCAATAAAGGCCCTTCTAATCCTGATTATTTAAAAGATGTGCAAAGCAGGATCGATACTTTTTTAGTACATAATCCATCAGTAAAAAAAGAAGATATCCCTGCTGAATTAGTTACATCATCCGGCAGTGGATTAGATCCTGATCTTTCTCCGCAAGGAGCTTACGTACAAGTTGCAAGGGTTGCAAAAACCAGGAATATCTCCGAAGAAAAAATTAAGAGCCTGGTTGCTCAGCAAATTCAAAAGCCATTGCTTGGTATGTTTGGAACAGAAAAAGTAAACATTTTGCAACTCAATATTGAATTAGATAAATTAAAATAAAGTCTGTTGGTGGGTATAACTAAAAAATAAAGAAGATGAAAAAGATAAGCCTGTTCATAGTAACAGTGATAGTAAGCCAGTCAGTATTTTCTCAAACCGCAGATTCTACAAAAAAAGGAAACCTTATCATTTCGGGTTCAGCCGATGCGTATTATCGGTACAATTTTAATAATGCAAAAGACTCCATGCGTACAAATAACTTTACCAGCTTTACTAATTCGCAAAATTCTTTTGAGTTGGGCATGGCTTCTGTTAAAGCAGATTACAGTATTGGGAAAGTTGAAGGTGTGGTTGATTTAGGTTTTGGTAAAAGAGCAGAAGAATTTTCATACAATGATAACGGAACGCTGGCTGCCATTAAGCAAGCCTGGCTTTCTTATGCGCCTTCCGGAAAAGTAAAGTTTACTATTGGTAAATGGGGTACCCATATTGGTTATGAAATGCTGGATGCTTATCTTAACCGCAACTACAGTATGGATTACATGTTTTCTTATGGGCCATTCTTTCATACGGGTTTAAAAGCGGATATCACCGTAAATAAAAATTTTACATTCATGTTGGGTGTTATCAATCCCACAGATAGGGTATCAGCCAGTTTTGCCGGCAAATCTCTTATTGCTCAATTTCATGCTGCAAGTTCAAACGGCAAAATAAACGGTTACCTGAATTACCTGGGAGGAAAAGATTTGGCTGATGCTGCCGGTAACCAGGTTGATCTTGTTTTTACCGGTACAGTTTCCAGCAAATTCAGCGTTGGTTATAATGGTACTGTAAAATCGGTAGAGCCAAAATCAGGTAGCAGCAATTCCTGGTGGGGATCAGCCTTGTATCTTAATTATGACCCCACTTCACTATTTGGATTAACCGCAAGGGGAGAATATTTTTCAGATAAAAAAGGAGTAGCCGGATTTGGAACTGATATTTATGATCTTACTTTATCAGGCAATATCCATATTGACAATTTGACCATTATTCCGGAGTTTCGGTTAGACGGCGCAAAAGCCCCGATCTTTTATAAAAACGCGGATACGTTTTCACCAACGCAAAAAAGTATAGGTACTTTTATTTTAGGCGCAACGTATCACTTTTGATAACTGTAACTGTAAACCGGATGTTTTTATTGACCACATTTTTATAAACGATGCCAGACGAAAAAGAAAATAACGTGCAGCATTTTCTCGACCTGATAAAAAAATCGAGAATAGGTAAATTTAAAATTTACATCGGGATGAGCGCGGGTGTAGGTAAAACCTATCGTATGCTGCAGGAAGCGCATGCATTACTTAAAAACGGGATTGATGTAAAGATCGGGTACATCGAAACGCATCACCGCAAAGAAACACACGATTTGCTTGATGGCCTGCCGGTAATACCCAGGCGACAATTATTTTACAAGGGAAAGGAACTGGAAGAACTGGATGTACAGGCAGTGATCAGTTTAAGGCCCGAAGTAGTGATAGTGGATGAACTGGCACACACCAATATTGAAGGAAGCAAAAATGCAAAAAGATGGCAGGATGTAATGGAAATACTGGAAGCAGGTATTAATGTGATCAGTGCCGTAAATATCCAGCATATTGAAAGCCTGAATGATGAAGTAAAAGAGATCACGGGTATTGAAGTGGCAGAAAGAATTCCCGATAAAGTATTGGGCTTAGCTGATGAAGTGGTGAATATCGATCTGACAGCGGATGAATTGATCATACGTTTAAAAGAAGGTAAAATTTATAAAGAAGAAAAGATACAGGCTGCATTAAACAATTTTTTTAAAAGCGAGCATATATTGCAGCTGAGGGAACTGGCATTGAAAGAAGTGGCCAGCCAGGTAGAACGTAAAGTAGAGACCGAAGTTACCAAGGTAAATGCCATGAAACACGAAAGGTTTTTAGCCTGTATCAGTTCCAATGAGCAAACTGCCAAAACAGTGATAAGAAAAACAGCAAGGCTGGCCAATTATTATCATAGTAAATGGTATGTATTATATGTGCAAACACCAGCCGAAAGTGCAGACAAGATTGCACTGGATAAACAGCGCCATCTTATCAATCATTTTAAGCTGGCTACTGAATTGGGGGCCGAAATTATAAAAGTGCAGCATGCCCAGGTGGCAAAAGCCATTGTAGAACAATGCGAAGAAAGAAATATTACCACCATTTGTATTGGTAAACCACATTTAAGTTTATTAAAAGTAATTTTGGCTACCAATGTATTTAATGAACTACTGAAGAAATTATCTGCCAACAATATCGACCTTGTGATTTTAAGTTAAGGTATATAAGGCAATAATAAATCAGGCTAAATAATAAATCATAATGAAAATTAAAGCAAAGCTTATTTTAGGTATTGGGTTGATGTTTTCCATGGTTGTTTTACTTACAGTAATTGGAACCATGTATATTAACAAGCTTTCTGCTGATACTAAAAATATCCTGGCGGCTAATTATAATACCGTTGATTATTCAAGACGGATGTTGATCGCCTTGAACGAAGAAGGATTTAGCAATGAAAGCATTTTAAAGTTTGAAATAAATCTTAAAAAACAACAAAACAATATAACCGAGAACGGCGAACAGCAAATGACAGATGAACTTGCAGCAGATTTTAATAAACTAAAAGCAAATCCCGCCGATACATTATTGCAGGCAACAGTACACGATAAGCTAACAGATATCATGTTACTGAATATGCAGGCCATAGAACGAAAGAGTACAGTGGCAAAGAAAACGGCTGATAATGCGGTTCTATGGATGGGGGTTGTGGGAGCTTTTTGTTTTTTGATAGGTTTTGTTTTATTGTTGAACCTGCCGGGCAATATTGCTAACCCGCTTAAAGAATTCACTGAAAGTATTAAAGAAATTGCAGCGCAGAATTATTCCAAAAGGCTGCATTTTGAAAAGCATAATGAATTTGGAGACCTTGCGGCAGCATTTAATACGATGGCGCAAAAGCTGGAGGAATACAAGACCAGTAATATAGAAAAGCTTATGATGGAGAAAAAACGCATTGAAACCCTCATCAATAACATCAATGATCCCGTTATCGGTCTCGATGAAAAGAAACGCATTTTATTTATGAATGATGTGGCGTTGAAAATTTCGAGTTTGAATGCTGAAGATACTATCGGCAAAATGATCCAGGATGTTGCTGTGAATAATGATCTTATACGTTCACTTATACAAGATCTCTTTCCCGTTGCAGGTGAAAAAGAACGTCCGAAACAGGAGCAGATCAAGATATATGCAGATGACAAGGAAAGCTATTTTGAAAAACAAATAATTCCCATTAATATAATTCCTACCGGTGAGCAGGAAGAGAAATTTGTAGGCAACGTTATTTTATTACAGAATGTAACAACATTTAAAGAGCTTGATTTTGCAAAGACAAATTTTATCGCCACTGTTTCACATGAATTGAAAACCCCCTTGTCTTCTATCAAGATGAGTTTGCAGTTACTGGAAAATGAAAAAATAGGAACTATAAATGAGGAACAAAAAAATCTGATGGACAGTATAAAAGACGATGCCAACCGCCTGCTCAAAATTACAGGTGAGTTATTAAATATGACGCAAGTAGAAAGCGGTAAAATTCAACTTACAATGATTCCGTGCGATCCAAAAGAAATTTTGCACTATGCTGTTAATGCTAATAAAGTTGCTGCAGAACAAAAGAATATAAAGATCGAAGTAAAAGTGCCGGATACATTTCCAAAGGTTTTAGCAGATGAAGAAAAAACTGCGTGGGTGCTCACTAACCTGGTATCAAATGCTATCAGGTATTCTTATGAAGATGCAGTTGTTTACGCTGATATTGAGGAGATCGATGGAAGCATTCAGTTCTCTGTCAGCGATAAAGGACAGGGTATTGCTCCTCAGTATATTGATAAAATATTCGACCGTTACTTCCGTATACCCGGGGCAATAAAAGAAGGCACAGGCCTGGGACTGAGTATAAGCAAGGAATTCATAGAGTCGCAAGGCGGTAAAATAAAGGTTGAAAGCGAATTGGGTATAGGCAGCAGGTTTACAGTAGCGTTAAACGCTACTGCATAACCCGGTTGCCTGTTTTTATTGTAACAATAGTTTGCTTTCTTAAAAGTTTTCATGATATACTCTTTTAAGATTCATTTTTGCCGGTGGAGATACCATTAGCGGAAACTTTTCCACTATAACATTTGTTGTTTCAAGGCCAAAACCTTTTTCTTCAGAAAGGCTCATTTCCTTTAACCAAAAATGTAATTTCATAATAAGCTTCTCTATCATAGGCAAATCATTTTCTTCACTTAAAAATTTCTCCAATACAATAAATCTGAAATCTCCAACCACATTATTTTTTTGCTGACTTTCGTACCTGCTGGTAACAATCACTTCCTTATTTTTCACCAGGTCTTCCACTACTTTTTTAAACATGATATTTAACCTGGGGGCTACCCTGAAACCAAGCTTAAATTCAACTTTAATAATGTCATTGGGAATGATATGCGTTACTGAGTATTCACAAGTATAGGGATCATCCTGTGTGTCTACATGTATAAACCAGTAGATGTCTGCTTTTTTAGGGCGGCCATTCAGTATTGAATAAATGATCTTATGTTCAATTTCATGAGGGTTGTCTGCACTGGTAAGGTAAACAAGATGTGTAGCGTATTTGGGAATGCTAACATCATTGCTGAGTTCGCCAAGTTTCTCAATATAGTTATCGAGCCTTACAAATTCAACATAACGGTTCTTTATCTTCCTTGCCCGGTACCATACATACATAATTACAAATAAAGCACCTCCAACAATAAGCGTTACAAAACCTCCATGCGGAAATTTTTCAAGATTGGCTATCAGGAATGCAGACTCAATCGTAAGGTAAACCACTAAAAAAAGATAGATCAGTCCAGGTGCCTTTCTGTGCAGGACCAGGTAATTGGCAAATAAAATGGTTGTTGATATCATACACATGGTAATGGCTAACCCATATGCAGCTTCCATATTGGTGGCTTTTTGAAAATACAATACCACCCCGCAGCAGCCGATAAAAAGAAGTGTATTGATACCCGGTACAAATAATTGTCCCCTCGCTTCTGAAGGGTATTTGATAGTCATTTTTGGCCAGAGATTAAGACGGATAGCTTCACTGATCAACGTAAATGATCCACTGATCAAAGCCTGGCTGGCTATGATTGCGGCAGCTGTAGCAATAACAATTCCAATGATCACAAAATTTTCAGGCATCAGGCCATAAAACGGATTAAATCCTTTAGTGATCATATCTTCGGAAATGGGTTGCCCTTTATAATTGGATAATAACCAGGCACCCTGTCCAAGGTAATTTAATATCAAAGTTGTTTTTACAAATACCCATGAAATGCGGATATTCTTTTTTCCGCAATGCCCCAGGTCGGAGTATAATGCTTCTGCTCCCGTGGTACAAAGAAAAACTGCACCCAGTATCCAAAATCCCTGGGGGTAATGAGACAAAAGATCGATAGCATACCAGGGATTGAACGCTTTAAATATATGCAGGTCGTCGAAAAGATGGATGATCCCTAATACACCCAGCATAATAAACCATATCGTCATTAATGGTCCAAATAGTTTTCCTATAGAAGCGGTACCAAACTGCTGTAAAAAAAATAATGCAGAAATAATAGCCAGCACTATTATGATTATAGTCCTGTCTGATATAGTACCCAGGCTTTCAATATTACGTAATCCTTCTACTGCTGAAGTAACAGAAATGGGAGGGGTGATCATTCCGTCGGCGAGTAAAGCCGCACCACCTATCATGGCAGGATACACGAGCCATTTTTTTCTTCGCCTTACTAATGCATACAAAGAAAATATTCCGCCTTCTCCTCGGTTGTCGGCTTGTAGCGTCAATATCACATACTTGATTGTGGTTTGTAATGTGAGCGTCCATATAACACAAGACAATGAACCAAGAATTAACTGGTCAGTAACTATACGGTCTTTTAAAATTGCGTTGAATACGTATAAGGGGGATGTGCCGATATCGCCGTATATAATACCTAAAGCTATTAATAATCCACCGGCGGTTACTTTGTTTAAATGTTTACTCAATGCAAATTGTTTTGGATGAAATGAATATTAGAAGGTAAGTTTGAAAAATGCATAATATAAAATGGCCAATGCGATTATCCATGCAAAAACGACCAGGATGATTTCAATGATATCGTCTTTTTTGGTGAAATTTTTCTGTTCTTTCATACAGTTTTTTTTAAATGATCTTCACTGGTAAAGCGATACCCCACACCGGATTCAGTAATAATAAAAGCAGGCCGGTTGGGATCATCTTCAATTTTCTTTCTCAGCTGCGCAATAAAAACCCGCAGGTATTGCGATTGACCAGTATATCCCGGACCCCAAACCTGGCGCAGTAAAAAATGATGTGTAAGTACTTTGCCTGCATTGGTTACCAGCAGTGCCAGCAGGTTGTATTCTGTTACGGTTAGTTTTACCAGCTCCTTGTTTTTAGTAACTATACGTTTTGGCAGATCAATAAAAAGGGTATTCATATTGATAACGGTATGCTCGGCTTCATTGATGGCAGGTCGTATAACAGAGCGCAACCGCGCCAGTAATTCAGCTGTACGGAATGGTTTTGTGATATAGTCATTGGCACCATTGTCTAAAGCATTAACAATATCGTCTTCATTACTTTGCACTGAAATAATAATAATGGGTTTGGTATACCATGCCCTCAGCTTCCTTAATACCTCATGACCATTCTCATCAGGAAGTCCAAGATCAAGCAGGATAATATCAGGAGGATGATTGCCCGCTATAGCCAGCCCTTCCTTTGCGGTTGCCGCTTCATGAACGGTATACCCATTTGACTCAAGCGTTATCTGCAGCAGTTTTCTTATTTGCGGCTCATCATCTATCAATAATACCTGCAGGTTATTCATTGCTCAATACATTTAAACAGGATGATGCAGCGTTGATAGTGATTGTAAATGTTGCCCCGCCTGTATGGTTGTTTTCTACTGTTATCGTTCCACCCTGTACCTCTATAAAGCCTTTGGCAATGGATAATCCCAATCCTGTTCCACCTGTTACTGAATCTTTAAGCCGGTAAAATTTGTCAAACACTTTATTGATCTCGGCCTGCGGAAATCCCCTGCCTTCATCTTCCACAGTTATTATACATTTACCGTCCGCACAATTTGCCTTAAGTGTAACACAGGTATTTTCAGGAGTATATAATATTGCATTTTGTACAAGATGGTATAAAGCCTGTCCCAAAAGATTGCGGTCTACAAAAAAGAGGGGAAGGTTATGTTGTACTGTAATAATAATGGTATGCTGCCTGTTATTTTCTTCCAGCGGCCCTGTCGTTTTGTATAACAATTCGTTGATATCACACCAATCTTTCTTAGGATGTATGCCTCCTGATTCCAGCTGCGACATATTCAGCAGGTTGGATACCTGTTGATTCAGTCTTAAAGAAGCGACAGAAATTTCAGCAATCAGGTCGAGCTTGTTTTCCTTCGTTAACTTATTGGGTTTCATCAATAAATTATCTGTTGCACCAATAATAGCTGCTATCGGTGTTCGTAATTCATGAGAAAGTGAATTGAATAAAGTATTATATAATTCCATTGCCTTTAGAATGGGGCAAATGTATTGTGGTAAGTATAAAGAAAATATAAAGGTTTGGCATGATGGTATAAAGATTTTATAAAGAAAACCTGGATTCCTTCAGAACAAACCTGGTATAAGATGAACTGCTGTATGGCCATAATTCTTTATGTAAAGTTGCCGGATTGTATAGCCAATATTTAAACAATGGCTAAAACAGTTTTTACTTTCTATCTAGTTTTAATTACTTTTAATTTTCAATCATGCACAGGAAGATTGTTGCCTGGTAAAAGTTTGAAGAAATATGATTAATTAACGGGAAATTCCAGTGTTACTGGCGGGGCCACAAAAAAAAGGTACATGTTCGAGGTTAGCGTTGTAAGCGATGCGGATTTTGATAAGGTTATTTTAAAAGATCTTTCTGCCCAAACATCAGTAGAAATTATTCCTTCCTGCGGTGGTATTTTACATGCTTTTACAATTGTAAATAATGGCATACCCGTTAATGTAATCGACAGTTACGATAACGCCAGCGACTTTGTCCATAATGTAGCCGCAAAAGGATTTAAAAGCTGCAAACTCTCTCCATTTGCCTGCCGGATAAAAGAGGCCACCTATATTTTTGAAACTAAAGTTTATACGATAGAGAAATTTTTATTGAACGGTAGTGCCCTGCATGGGTTATTGTATGATGTACCATTTGCGGTTACCAAAAAATGGGCCGATGAAAAAGAAGCCGGAGTTAGTTTACAATACCAGTATACAGGTACCGACAAAGGCTACCCGTTTAATTACATATGTAACATCAGTTATGTGTTAAAAGAAAACAACGAGCTAACACTGATCACCAGCATTACCAATACCAGTAAAACAGCCATTCCAATGCAGGATGGCTGGCATCCTTATTTTAGTTTTGGTAAACCAATTGATCAGCTGCAGCTGGAATTTCAAAGTAAGGAAATAGTGGAATTTGATGAGGCATTAATCCCAACGGGGAAATTATTGCCTTACCAGGAATTTGGATCGCTAAAAAAAATTGCAACGGAACAGTTTGATAATTGCTTTACGGTAAATTTTACAGAGTGCCAGCCCTTATGTGTATTGAGGGATAAGGAAGCAAAAATGCAGCTGGAAATTTATCCTGATCAAACTTATCCCTACCTGCAGGTATACACGCCGCCCCACCGCAATAGTATCGCCATTGAAAACCTGAGTGCTGTTCCTGATGCGTTCAATAATGGTACAGGGCTTACAATAATGGCAGCCGGCGAAACCGGGGTTTTTAAAACTATTTATAAAATCACTTTGTTATCATAATTACATGAATCCTTTAGCTACCAGTATTGTAAACAGTTTTAAAGAAAAATTTTCCACAACCCCGCATGTGTACTATGCACCGGGCCGTATCAATTTAATAGGCGAGCATATCGATTATAATGATGGTTATGTAATGCCGGCTGCCATTAATAAGGCAATTTATTTTGCGGTTGCAGCAAACGGAACAGATACGGTTAATTTTTACGCGGTTGATTGCAATGAAACGTTCTCCGTTGCCATAAAGGATATTCATAAACTGGACGGCTGGAAAAATTATGTATTGAGTGTGATCAATGAATTTATACTATTGGGTAAACCGGTGGCTGGATTTGATTGTGCTTTTACGGGTGATATTCCACAGGGTAGCGGAATGAGTTCCTCTGCTGCTTTGGAAGGTGGACTGGCATTTGCCCTGAATGATATTTTTAATTATGGACTCAATCGTGTAGAACTGGCCGTGCTTAGTCAACGTGCCGAACATAATTTCCCCGGTGTTAATTGCGGCATCATGGATATGTATGCCAGCATCAACGGAAAAAAAGACCAGGTGATCTTATTGGATTGTAAAAATATCACACACGAATATTTTCCACTACAGTTAAGTGGTTATAAAATTGTATTGATCAATACGAAGGTACACCACACACTGGCCAGCGGCGAATACAATGTACGCAGAAAAAGATGTGAAGCGGGAATGGCCATTTTACAAAAGGAATTGCCGATACAATCCTGGCGTGAAATAAAAGAAGTTGGGGAAATTGAACTGTTGAAAGATAAAGTGCCTGCGGAAGTATATAACTGCTGCAGGTTTGTTGTGGAAGAGATCGGGAGAACAAAGAAAGCTGCTGTTCTGCTTCAACAAAATAATATCAAAGCATTTGGCGAATTGATGTATGCTACACATTGGGGATTAAGTAAACTATATGATGTTAGTTGCCCGCAATCAGATTTTTTGGTACAATTGGCCAGTACAAACGAAAATGTAATTGGGGCACGGCAGATGGGTGGCGGCTTTGGCGGCTGCACTATAAATATTGTAAAAGAAACTGCAGTAGATGATTTTATTGCAACGTCAGGGGAAGCCTATCAAAAGCAATTCAATATCCATCCCGAAGCTTATGTGATGGAGATCAGTGATGGGGTGCACAAATGGGGAGAATAAAACAGGCCTCATTATTGTAACAGCAGGCCTGTAGTAACATGTCATCGTATGAACAAGGCAGTCAAAAAGAAACCCGGGAATATTTTTTTACGCATGCATCCTTTGCAGCGGATAGTATTAAGCCTTGGTATATCACTACTTGTTTTTTTTACTACGCTAAGCATTCACATGGATGCCATGCTTAGATTTACATTAACCTGGGATGTATTTGCCCTTGTTTTTATTATCTGCAGCTGGATCATTTTTTTTACCCGCCCTGTAACGGAAATAAAAAAATTAGCAAATAAGGAAGATGGCAGTAAACTATTTGTAATGATCAGTATCATAGTGAGTTCTTTTGCCAGTATGTTTGCCGTGTTGTTATTGGTAATTTCCAAAGAGCAGCCACCTGGCCAGGAAGTGCTGACCGTTATACTGGCTATAACTGGCATGGTGGTTTCCTGGATAATGGTCCATACCATATTTACTTTTCATTATGCCCACATGTATTATTTTACAGGAAAAGACGATACACCTGATGGCGAGGCACTGGATTTTCCTGTAACAAAAGATCCCGATTATCTCGACTTTGCCTATTTTTCTTTTGTGATCGGAATGACATTCCAGGTATCTGATGTGGCCATCAATTCCCGTATCGTGAGGAGAACGGCTTTAGCGCATGCATTACTTGCCTTTACCCTTAATACATTTGTGGTGGCACTAACGATCAACCTTATTGCCGGTTTGAAGAAATAAGACTAGCACGGTTTGTTTCAGCTGTAACTGTATCGAAAATTAATATACCTTCCGGCTTTTCATCCAGCTGCGCCAATAAATTACCGTCGGGTGACCATACTGCGCTTTTACCCACCGCTTCAAAATTATCACAATAGCCGGTACAGTTACACATCATTACCGGCATGGCATATTTTTTCGCCATAGCAGGATAATGTATCATTGCTTTATCCACTCCTTTTTGAGATTTTGCAACACTGGCAATATAAATAGCAGCACCAAGCTGGTGAGCTGCTTCGGCATGATTTTCCTGTAAAGATTCATAACAAATAGCTGGTGCTATTTTTAGCTCACCCAATTGAATGATCAGCTGTTTGTCGCCACTCACAAAGTAGGGGAACTCATCTTCATGTAGTTGTTGCTTGCAATAGGTTTGTTTAGCTTGATTTGGTTGAAAGATGATCATGCCGATCAAAACTCCTTTGGCAGATCGTATTGGTGCACCTAGGCCAATACTGATGTTATGGCGGTCAGCCGTTTGTTGAAATATATCAAATCGGGTATCCCCCTGCGTGGTGGCTAATTTGTTGGCCAGCTCCGGTTCATAACCGGTGATAGATAATTCCGGGAAAAAAATACCATCGGCATGATGTGTAACAGCCAGTTCAATGAATGATATATGTGCAGCGATATTGGCTGCAATATCTCCTTTGACTGGCTTTATTTGTGCGATAGAAATTTTCATGTTAAAATACTTTTACGTTTCTGTACCATCATTTCTTTTTAACTTTCATCGTTATTTTTTTTTGATTGCTGATGATGGCCCCGGCTTAATTGCGCAAGTATAGCTTGCGTAATGGTATATTCTTTGCTATTACCTATTATATTTACCCTCACATTCCTATTTCATTTAAAAAATCATTTTTATAATTACTCCCAATAGGAATTTCCCTTTTTCCAATTAAAACTATATTCCCTTCAATATAGGATATACTGGATTTGTTGATGATAAAAGAACGGTGAATACGGAAGAACAACGACCTGGGTAGTAACTCTTCAACAGCAGTAAAAGTCATGTTGGTGAGTAACTGGTTTTGGTTAGTGATTATTTTTGTATAGTTGCCATTGGCTTCGGCAAATAATATATCGTTAAAAAAAACTTTATAGATCTTTCCATCGGCTTTTATAAAAACATAGTTATCGCTAATTGAATTATCATTGACAGCTGCAGCAGTGTTATTTACCTGTAGTTTTTCCAATGCCTTATCTACCGCAATAATAAACCGTTCCAAAGAAAAAGGCTTTAATAAATAATCGCAGGCAGATAGGTCAAATGCATCTGTTGCATATTCTTTATAAGCAGTGGTAAATATTACCTGCGGTGGATTTTTTAATGTTTTTAAAAAAGCTATTCCATCCAGTACCGGCATATTTACATCCAAAAAAATAATATCCACCTGTTGCAATTGTAGAATTGCTTTTGCTTCCAGTGCATTGGCACAACTATCCAGCACATGTAACATCAATAAATGATTGCAGTAGGTCTCAATGATCTGCCTTGCAATAGGCTCGTCATCAACAATAAGGCAATTGATGGTATGGCCGGGTTTATTTTGCATTTACTCTGAGCATTACTGTAAAGGTATTTTTATCTTCTTCTATTTTCAAATCATATTCATTGGGATAAAGCAATTGCAGCCGTTTTGTTACATTAGCCAACCCTAACCCGCTTGCATGTGAAGTTTCAAAACTTTCCTTGCTGTGGATATTATAAGAATTGATACAGGAAAATAAAATAGCGTTGCCCCATATTTTTAAGGTGATATCGATATATATCTTTTGGTCATTAGTGTTTTTAGAATGTTTAAAAGCATTTTCAACAAAAACGATCAGTAGCATTGGTGCTATTTTAATTCCCGGGCCTGTTACAATCTCCAGCTCTGTTGTTAATTCCAGCCTTTCACCAATTCTTATCTTTTCAAAATCCATATAATTTTTTAAATACGCCAGTTCATCTTTTAGGGGCACATAGGTTTCTTTGGCATCGTATACAGCATACCGCAACAGGTCTGATAATTTTAATAAAAGCGGTGGCAGTTTTTGGTGTTCCGCAATAGAAAGGCCGTATAAATTATTGAGCGTATTAAATAAAAAATGGGGACTTAATTGCGATTGCAATAATTGCAGTTCTGTTTCACTGTTGACCGCTTTAATTTCTGCTTTTTCAATTTTTGATTTGATACGTTGCCTGATCAGTTTGGCAAACATGCCAATGGTAACATTCATTAAAAAGAAGGAAACAAAAAGAAACAGCAAGTAAGATATTTCGAAACGGCTATGGAGCCACTTGATAAAAAAAACTACAAATAAACCGGATACAAAAGTGAGGATGAAAATGAAGAACAATAACCAGTTCTGGATGCTGGACCGACTGTTGATCCATAACAATGAAATATACCTGCCGGTGTAAAGACCGGATACAAAACATACTGCAATGATAAGCGCCACCTGTGCATCGCCATGTTTGTTAAAGTTTCCGGCAATCTCCAATGCTACCAAAAAAACAGGAATCGCAGCTCCCATTGTAAGTACAAACGACGTTACATTTCTTAAATTATTTTTCTGTAAAAATGCTTCTATTTCTTTCATATGTATTGCTTCAAAATGTAAGCAAAATTCAGGTGTTATGTAATTTAAGTAAAATAATGCTGTTGAAACCCGGTTAGTGGGTGACAGAATGGGTTTTACCGGTGACCAATTTATTAAACAGCAAAAAAGTATTTTCTGTCATAGAACCCGGGCGGTTCGTCCTTAAAATTTTACCTGCAGTTTTTGCACAATAATATTTGCATAAAGTTTAAAGCCATGCAAAAATTATTATTCTTTTTATTATTCATTTTCATTTGGTCATATTTATCAGCACAAAATAAGCCCAAAACCATTTCCGGTATAATTAAGAATGCGCAAAATGAATTTGCAGCCGGGGCAACAGTTAAGCTGATGAAGGTAAGCGATTCTTCATTGGTAAAAACAACCATCGTTAATGATAACGGTAAGTTCCAGTTTAAAAATTTAAGTGATGCTGTTTATTTTCTTACCATATCAGGCAGTGCTTATAAGAATTACAGCAGTGTGCATATTACCGTTGATGAAAAGCACGATGATATCAGTTTACCTGTGATAATACTTATGCCCGCTAAAAGCACAGCCTTAAAGGAAGTGGTGATTGTTGCAAAGCGCCCTTTGCTGGAGCATGATATGGATAAAACCATTGTAAATGTGGATGCGATGATAAGTGCTGCTTCGAATAATACATTGGAAGTGCTGGAAAAAACACCTGGTGTTACAGTAGATAATAATGGTAATATCAGTCTCAATGGAAAGAATGGCGTACTGGTATTAATAGACGGACGGTCTACATACATGAATGGCCAGGACCTGGCTATTTACCTCAAATCATTACCCGGAGGTATACTGGATAAATTAGAGTTGATGGATAATCCTCCTGCCAAATATGATGCAGGTGGTGGTGCTGTGATTAATATAAAATTGAAGCGGAACAGGAACCCGGGTATAACAGGCAGCGTTGCTGCTTCTTACAGCCAGGGAATCAAATTCAATACCTACCAGTCTTTCAATTTAAACTATAATCATAAAAAAACAAATTGGTACAGTGGCTTTACTTACAACAACGGTGGAGATTATGCCACTGATTTTTACGACAGAAAATTTTATGCTGCTAACGGGGACCTGGTATCGCAGGTTTTATTGCAAAATAAATCGCAGGGTACAACCAATGGACTGATGGGAAGATTGGGCCTGGATTATGCTATAACAAAGAAGACCACGATCGGTTTTTTAATCGGCGCTCAAACACAACCACGAAAATCTGATTTTGATTTTGAAAGTAATGCTTATGACGGAAGTTTTGTTTTAGATTCCAGCAGTACAGGTAATAACCACAGTGTTTTTAAATGGAACAGGTTCAGCAGTAACCTCAATTTCACTCATAAGTTTAACGATAAAGGAAAAGAGTTGTCGGCAGATGTAAATTATCTTGTTTATCATTCTCCCGGTAATAAATATTTCAACAACCCAGGCAATATAAACGACAGTAATTTTCAATACGGCCTGAACAGTGATATAGATATTTTTAATGTAAAAGCAGACTATACACAACCATTGAAGAACAAAGTAAATCTTGAACTGGGTATAAAATCTTCCTTTGTAACTAACGACAATGACTCAAAATATTTTGATGCTGCTTATTCGCCGGTATTCAGCAGATCCAATCATTTTGTTTTTGATGAAAATATAAATGCAGGTTATGTAAACACAAGAAAGAACTGGAAACGATGGGGACTGCAATTAGGCTTTCGTATAGAGAACACAAGGCTGAAAGGACACCAGTTAGGTAACATAACAGTTGCTGAAACTTTGTTCACTCAGAATTTTACAGATGTATTTCCAACACTATTCGCCAGCTATAAATTAGATAGTACTGGAAAAAATACACTCACAATTAATTTTGGTCAAAGAGTTAACCGCCCCAATTATCAACAGTTCAATCCTTTCATAGTTTACAAGGATAACTATTCCTATAATACAGGTAACCCTTCCTTAAAGCCGCAATACAACAGCCAGTTAAGAGTTGCTTACCAACATGGATCGATGTTAAATATAAGTATGGGCTACAACACTGTTAACGATCTGATCTTTCAAACTACCGAAGTGGTGAACAATGTGTATGTAACCAAAAGTAATAATGCAGGAAAGGGTTATATGATAATATTGAGTGTTAATTTAAATGCAACCCCTTTAAAATGGTGGCGTATAAACAGTAATATTTCGGTAGCACACCTGGAGGCCAATGGAATAATAGGTACTGAAAAATTTCACCCCAAAACAAAAGCAGCCAGGTTGAATTTTTCCAATCAATTTACTATTAACAAAAGCTGGTCGGCAGAACTGGTTGCTTTTTATAATTCAAGAGATATTGGCGGGCAAAGCATAACCAATGCACGGTACAGGGTTTGGGGAGCTATTCAAAAAAAGATATTGAAGAACAAAGGTTCATTAAAATTAAACTTCGAAGATATCTTTCGTTCCTGGATAACAGTTGATAATAGCCTAGCGATTAAACAATCTTCCTATTACCGCAGAAATGAAAGTGATACCCGGAGAATCGGCCTGGCTTTTTCTTACAGTTTTGGCAAAGAAATTTTTGCAAGAAAAAGAAAGCATAATGATACTGCAGCTGATGCAGAAAAAACCAGGGTGGAATAATGTAAGGTATAGTTACTATACCCTGATATAAATCTTCTTTTTATCAAGCAGCCATGCAAGGAACCACATCATGGTGATAAAGCATAATGCATAGATCAACGACCCGATATTAGGTTGCGAAGGAAATATAGGTTTACATACATGCTCATAAAACCAGCCAAAAGGCGTTAAATAATTTTGCTTGCCACTGGTAGCAACAGTACCGGGTATCCTGATTAATGCCAATGCCTTTGGGAGTATGGCGCTCATAGCAAAGATGAATAGCGCATTTTTACCAAATACATCAAAAAAGCGGCTCCATAGACCCGTGCGTTTTTTAAATTCTATCAGATAGATCATTACGGATAAGATCAATACCGCAAGACCCGTGGTATAAATGGCATAGCTGCTGGTCCATATTTTTTTATTGATAGGAAAAACCATGTCCCAGCAAAAGCCGGCAAAGATCAATACACATGCGGCAACAAATAAGCCATTCAGCATTTCATGTGTTTTGCCTTTTTGTACAATATAGTTGCCCACTAAATAACCCAGTATCACCTGTACAACGGCAGCGAATGTACTCATTAGTCCTTCGGGGTCAAAAGCAATACCTTCACCATGATACATATGTGTATCACCAAGGATACTTTTGTCAATAGCGGTACCAAACCAGCCACTGATGCTGTATGGATCGGCGGGATTTGCGGCCACGCACAAAAACCAATAGCCTAATAAGATACAGGCGCTGACTACAAATGCACCCCTTACCTTAAAAAAATGAACCATAACCGCAGCAAAAAAATAACTCAATGCAATACGTTGCAATACGCCAAAAATGCGCAGGTTCTCAAATGGTTTACCGGTAAAATTTCCTGCGTCATTGTATTTTATAAAGGGAAACCAGTTTAACAATAATCCGATCAGGAAAATAAGCAGCGTTCGGGTAATTGTTTTTTTCCAGAAAAACCCTTCACCTGCGGCTTCTAATTTGGGCATTACAAAAGCCATTGCATTACCTACTGCAAATAAAAAGAAAGGGAATACTAAATCTGTAGGTGTACAACCGTGCCAGCTGGCATGTTCCAACGGCGAAAAAATATGCGACCAGCTTCCGGGATTATTGACCAATATCATTAGTGCCACCGTAGCACCACGAAAAACATCCAGTGAATAAAAGCGTTGGTTCATACAGCAGTTTTGTTGGTAATAATATAAGTAGTTTAATAAACTGGTTTACCGAATTTACTGAAAAGCTTTGTTTTATGGCTAGTGGTTGATAGTTCATGGTTCATAGCAGGCTACTGCACCATTATGCTTCACTATTCACAACTCACTACTCACAACTCACCATTCACTAACTCACATCCGCTCACTCAACTCCAGCCAACGCATTTCTTTTGCATCCAGTAACTGTACAATTTCTCCCACTCTTGCAGCAGCTTTCTGCAGATCTTCAAAATTTAAATGTCCACTATTCATTTTTTCTTCCAGCAATGCTTTCTCCGTTTGCAGTTGAGGCATTTCTTTTTCTATGGTTTCAAATTCGTGTTTTTCTTTGAAAGAGAGTTTTGCGTTACGAGTTACGGCTTGCGGGTTATTTTTGTTTTTCTGATCTTCGCTAACGGTAGTTAACCCGGAACCCGTAACTTCTTTAACCTCAAACCCTGTAAACTTTTCATTCGCAACTGCCTCACGGTACTGGCTATAATTACCCGGAAAATCCTTTATCACACCATCCCCTTCAAAAGCAAATAAATGATCTACCATGCGATCCATAAAATACCTGTCGTGACTTACAATTAAAATACAACCGGGGTAATCCAGTAAAAATTCTTCCAGCGTACGCAATGTCTGCAGGTCTAAATCATTGGTAGGTTCATCTAAAATTAAAAAGTTGGGATTAACGAATAACACACTTAATAAATGCAGTCTTCTTTTTTCGCCACCACTCAATTTACTTAAGGGCGTGTATTGTTGCTCTGCACTAAAGCCAAATTTTTCCATGAACTGGGAAGCGGATATTTTACTGCCATCCGCCAAAGGAAAAAATTCTGCAAAATCCTTTACATATTCGATCGCTCTTTTATCTTCTTTGTATTTCAGTCCTTCCTGGTCAAAGTTGCCAAACACTACGGTATCACCATGATTAATCTTACCACTATCCGGTTGCTCCTGGTGCAAGGCAATTTTTAAAAAAGTAGATTTGCCCACACCATTCTTACCTACAATGCCTACACGCTCTCCTCTTTTAAAAGTGTAATCAAATCCTTTAATCAATACCTTATCCCCATAACTTTTGTTGATCTTTTTCATCTCCAGTATCTTGCCGCCCAACCTGGTCATTTTTACCTGCAGGCTCACTTCAGCCTCTTCTTTTTTCTGACCCACTCTTTCTTCTACTTCGGCAAATGCATCCTGGCGGCTTTTACTTTTGGTAGTACGTGCCTTGGGTTGTTTGCGCATCCATTCCAGTTCCTTCCTGAAAATATTTTTATCTTTCTGCAGTTCGCTGGCCTGTACCTCCTGGCGTAAACTCTTTTGTTCTAAAAAATAATCGTAATCGCCTTTGTAGGTAAATATTTTTTCCTCATCCATTTCCAGTATCTCGTTGCACACCGCATCTAAAAAATAGCGGTCATGCGTTACCAGTAGTAAGGTTACTTTTTGCGCACTTAAATAATCTTCCAGCCATTCAATCATACTTACGTCGAGATGGTTGGTAGGCTCATCCAGTATCAGCAAACAGCGGCCTTCATGCAACTGCATTTCAATCAGTGATTGCGCCAATGCCACTCTTTTACGCTGGCCGCCGCTAAGGTTTTTAACCGGCTCATTCAAATGATGCAGGTTTAATTTTCCTAATATCTGTTTTAGTTCACTTTCAAAATTCCAGGCATTGTGTTCATCCACCAGCGCCATGAGGTCGGTGAGTTTTTCAATATTCTCTGCATCTTCTTCCAGGCATTGCTCATAGGCTTTTACCACTTTTACCACCGGGTTGTCCATGCGCAATACATTATCCCAGATACTTTTGCTTTCTTCAAAAGGGGTATCCTGCTGTAGCATGATCACTCTAATATCCTTATGCACCCAAATAGAGCCGGAATCAGGCGTATCAAGGCCTGCAATGATCTTTAACAAGGTAGATTTACCGCTGCCGTTGCGGGCAACAAAAGCAATTTTATCACCTTCTTCCACGTAAAAACTGATGTTTTTGAACAAGGTGCGGATCCCAAACGATTTACTGATATTTTCAACTGAAGCGTAATGCATAGCCTGCAAAGGTAGCTCTTGAAGAGGATTTATGAATTAAGAATTTGAAGTGGTTGATATATGTTAATTTTGTTTACACCTGTATAGTAACCTTTATATGCCAAAATTTTTCTTCTACAGATAATATGAACGCACCAAAGAAACTTTTTGGGTTGAGTGGAGTGGTAACTGTTAACCTTGCTTTGCAGTTTTTGTTTCAATGGTACATCATCATTGCTTTTGGTGCAGGCCCTGTTACCGATACCTATTTTGGTGCAATGGTTATCCCCCAGTTTATTTTATTGGTACTTAGCGGTTCTTTTACGCTGGTGTTGGTGCCGGTATTGGCAAAATATGAGCGCACTGCATTTGCAAAAGAAAGCTGGAATTATTTCCAGGCTGCAGGACTTTTATTTAGTGTTCTTGCACTGGTTTTATTTTTGACTGCTCCATGGTGGGTACATTTATTGTTTCCGGCTTTTAAAGAAGAAGTATTTGTGATGGCATTGAATTTGTCGCGTATCCAGCTGATCACAATGGTTGTATCTGCACTATTGAGTGTATTGTGGGCCGCACATAGCGCCAGAGAACAGTTTTTTAAAATCGAAACATCTTCTGTTATTGCAAATGTTATTGCGCTTGGTCTTTTTTATTTTGCCATAAAACATTATGATATTTATGCTGCAGCCTGGGTAAATGTAATACGGGCGTTATTGCAGATGCTTTTATTGGCTGCCATTTTAGGCCCTTATCAAAAACCGGATTTTTATTCGGATTCTTTTCGCTTATCATGGAAAAAAATAAGGCCATTGCTTGCGGGGAATATGTATTATAAAACCGATACTATTGTAGACAGGCACTTAAGTTCCATGGGTGTTACAGGGGATCTTACACTCTTCAATCTTGCCCAGCAAATCTATTCAGTGGGGTATTCTATATTGTCAAAAGTGCTGGTGAATACTATAGTACCTCAACTGGCAAAGGCCGATGCTGCCAAAGATGAAAAACAATACAACAGCGTATTTAAGAAAAGGCTGTTGCTGTCTTTAATAATAACCGCAGCAGTATTTATTTTGTTGATGGTTTTAGGCAAATGGGGACTTGAATTAGTTTTTTCGGTTAAGCATTTTACTACAGTCTTCATAAACAAGTTATGGTGGATCATGATACTTTTGGCAGGTTATTGGATCTTTGGATTATTAGGTGCTATTACTGCCAGCGCATTTTATGCAAAGGGTAATACAGTAACCCCTACAAGGCTAAGCGCATTGTTGTTTACTATTTTTATTCCTGTAAAGATATTTAGCTATTACAGGTATGGAATTACAGGACTGGCAACTACCATCAGTATCTATTATTTAACGAATTTTGCGGTTCAGATGATTTTATTGAAAGGTCATTTAAAATGACATACTGTAGTTCTATATAACTTTGTTTTATATTTAATAAGAAAAATAAATGTTACAGCGGATAAAAAATATCTATTATCAAAAAATTTATCCCAGGATATATAAGAGACCTGTATTAACCAGTAAAATATTAAAAGGCCATTTTATAAAAACAGGGAAGCATACTTATGGTGTACCACTGGTCTTCTTTCCTCAATCGGGCAGAAAATTACAGATTGGAAATTTTTGTTCCATCGGGCAAAATGTGATCATATTCCTTGGGGGCAATCACCGTACCGATTGGGTATCTACTTATCCTTTCCGTAGGTTTATCAATGCATTTCCTAAAGCAACCGCATGCGAAGGAGAAGTATCGAGCAAAGGTGATGTGGTTATAGGTAATGATGTATGGATAGGTTATGGGGCGAGTATTTTATCAGGCGTAACTATTGGCGATGGTGCTGTAATAGCTGCTTTTGCAATGGTAACAAAAGATGTTCCCCCCTATACAATTGTTGGCGGCAATCCTGCAGCAATCATTAAACAAAGATTTAACCAGGAACAAATAAACGGGCTGCTTAAAATTGCGTGGTGGCAATGGGATGATGAAAAGATCAACGAAAATGTACAACTGCTATGTGATGATACCATTGATGCTTTTATAATCAAGCATAAATAATTTATTTGAAAGTTACCATTGGCATACCAACCTATAACCAGGCCGTATATATTGAAAAAGCGGTGGAATCTGCATTGGCACAAACCTACCCGTTTATAGAAGTGATCGTTGCAGATGATTGTTCCACCGATAACACTGCTGCTTTACTACAGAAATACGGCACCTACCCGGGATTCACTTATGTAAAGAATGCGCATAACCTTGGCCGTGTTAATAATTATCGAAACCTACTGTATAACCTGGCTTCCGGTGAGTGGTATATTAACGCGGATGGAGATGACTACTTAAAGGATGTGAATTTTATCAGTAATGCTGTAGAAGCCATACAAACCAATAGCAATGTTGTAGCAGTTACGGCAAATTGCGAGAGACTGGATGAAGCAAAAAAAAAATCTGTTATTTACACTAGTCACTACAGCGATAAACAGGTGATTGACGGTTTGCAATATTTAAAGGATATAGCGGCTCAAAAAGCGCAACTAAATCACCTTACTACTTTATACAATCGACACAAAGCGATGGAAATTGATTTTTACCGCTTAAATATTTTAAGCAGTGACTTTGAATCGATATATCGCCTGTTATTACACGGGCGGGTAATCTATTTAAATAATACTGCAGCAGTTTGGCGTAATCATGGACGAAATACAGTGCTTACTAAAAATGATACCGCCGCTGTTAAAAATCTTATACTGCCAGGATCTGTTGCTGCATATGCAGCACAAATAAAAATAGATATGAATGCATGGAAGAATAGCCTGCAGAAAAATATGATTGCAGCTATTTTATTGGAGTCTAAAAAGCAAAGTTACACCCGGTTGATGCGATCATTTATCCGTTGTTTTTTTGCTTATCCATTAGTCACGCTTAAAATTTTACTTAATTTAAAAGCAGTATTAAAACACATTTAAGTACAAATGATGAAAAGTTACAGTTTACATTTTAAAAAATGGTAAGAAAAAAATTATAGGTGATACTGCCTGTAATTTTCCTTTAGAGAAAAATAAAAGTTTGAAGTAATAGAAAAGAAATGCCCCCAGATAAAATAAATCTTTTAATAGTGAATCCTTCATTACAATGCGGGGGCACAGAAAAATATGTATCCTTGTTATGCAATCATATCAATACTGCGCAATTTGATGTTACGTTATTGTTGTTAAATAATAATCAGCAGTTTTATTCTATAACAAATCCTGCTATTACAGTAATTGACCTGCAGGTGAAACAGGTAAGCCGTTCTTTTTTTAAAATAAAAAGGCTGGTAAAAAAGATACAACCCGATATTATTTATACCAATGCCAATCACCTGAATTTATTTTTTTCCATTTTAAAAAAATCCCTGGCCGGTAAAGCCGTATTAATAGCCCGTGAATCAAGTATTGTAAGCATCAACAGTAAAAGGGCTAAAAATAAGCGCTTGTATAACTGGCTGCTGCATACATTTTATAAACGTATTGATAGCATTATTTGCCAGTCGCAGTACATGCAGGATGACCTGGTAAATAATTATAACATCCCGAAACAAAAAACAATCGTGATACATAATGCAGTGGAAGCTACCACAGCAGCGGTGATTGAACCAACAAAAAATAAATTCGTCACCGTATCCAGGTTATCGCCGGAAAAAGGAATGCTGCGCCTGGTTCTTGCACTTGCAAAAATAAATATTCCTTTTAGTTTTCATATCATAGGAGAGGGAGAGAAAAAAGCGGCCTGGCAATTCGTGGTAAGTGAGCTACAGTTACAGGATAAGATTTTTTTTGAAGGTGAAAAGAAAACTCCTTTTCAAGGTATGGAAGATGCGCAATTATTTTTGATGGGTTCGCATTACGAGGGTTTCCCCAATGCCTTGCTGGAAGCTGCCGCATTAGGTATTCCTGCCATTGCATTTGATGTGCCTGGTGGAATAAAGGAAATTATCACTGAAGGCGAAAATGGTTTTTTAGTAAAGGATGGGGATGAAGCCGCGTTTGCAAATGCCATTGAAAAGTCAGTATCGTTTAATTTTAACCGGCAAACGATACAGGCCACTACACTGGATAAATTTTCTGTACAAAAAATGATCACAAACACAGAAAGGTTTTTTATGAACGCATTCAATAAAACATCTTTCAGCGAATAAAAAAAATAACCCATATTTGCGGCGGGTTAAAGAGCCGAAAAAATGAAAACAGATGAATGGAATAAAGCCAAAGTTATTAATATCCATTAATACGTTGCAGTCTGGCGGTGCCGAAAGAGTAGTGTCTCTTTTACTGGAACATTTGCGAAGCGATTTTGAAATACATCTTGCCTTATATACTAATATCGTTGATTATAATATCCCTCCCGAAATTAAGGTACTCGATCTGAAACAACCTTTACAACAAAATAAACTCGTTCGCTTTTTAAAAATGCCTGGCCAGAGTTATAAAGTATACCGGTATTGTAAAGAAAATAACATCAATATTTCGGTGGCCTTTTTATATCGCCCCTGTTATATTAATGCTTTAATGAAAAGCATCTGGCATTATAAGGGTAAAGTGATCATGTGCGAAAGAACACATCAAACCACCATGCAGCAAAGTCATTCTGCTATTTACAGGATGTTTTCCAAATTTATGGTGATGTTTTCTTATAAGCGGGCCGACCTGGTACTGGCCAACTCTTATGCCATGCAGACGGATCTTATTGAAAATTTTAAAATAAGAACACCGGTTAAAGTAATTTATAATCCCATCGACCTGAATTTTATACGTACGCATATCGATGAACCCACTTCTTTTGTTTTTGAAAAAGATGTTTTCTATTTTATCAATGTTGGTGGATTTCGTAAAGAGAAAAATCATTTGCTGTTGTTGCAGGCTTTTTTTATTATGAAAAACCTGCCCTGTAAATTACTCATCGTTGGTGGTGGCGTAATGGAAGATGACCTGAAACAAAAGGTATCTGATTTTGGTATGCGGGATAAGGTGGTGTTTTGCGGTTGGGAAAATAATCCATTCAAATATGTGAATCGTTCCGATTGTTTTGTGCTCAGCTCAGATGTGGAAGGTTTTCCCAACGTGTTAATTGAAGCCCTGGCCTGCGGTAAAGCAGTTATTTCCACCGATTGCAGTTCGGGACCAAGGGAATTGCTGGCACCAGCTACAGACCTGCATCACAGGGCCATTAATAATTTCGAGATTGGCGAATATGGTATTTTAACACCCGTTAATGATGTGATCGCACTATCCGCCGCAATGAAAAAAATGTATGAAGATGCTGCCTTAAGAAAACAGTTTGAAGACAAAGCCAAAGCCAGGGCCCAGCAATTTGACGTGGATGAGATAAAACAATATTTCCATGTAGCTTTTACCGCCGTATAAACAGGATGCCCCTGCGTGGCTCCGCTGCCATGGTTTTAGTACCGCTTAATATTATTGTATTTTATTCTATGTTGCCTGTAATCGATAATCTACGGTAAAGATATTTGCCCGAGATTGTTTATTTTTGCCCACTAATTAAAAAAATGCATACTATTTTACTTACAGGTGGTGCCGGTTTTATAGGATCGCACCTTACACGTTTGTTTGTTACCAAATACCCGCAATACAATATTGTAAATCTTGACAAGCTGACTTACGCTGGTAACCTCGAAAATTTAACAGATATAGAAGATAAACCCAATTACAGTTTTGTAAAAGGAGATATTACTGACCTGGAATTATTAAGGAACCTGTTTAAAAAATACCAGTTTACAGCTGTATTGCATTGCGCTGCCGAAAGCCATGTGGATAGATCAATTACTGATCCGCTGGCCTTTGTTACTACTAATGTAATGGGCACTTCCTCTTTATTACTGGCAGCAAAAGAAAGCTGGGGGAATGATTTTACCGGGAAGATATTCTATCATATTTCAACTGATGAAGTATATGGATCATTGGGTGCCGAAGGATTTTTTACCGAAGAAACGGCTTACGATCCCCGTAGCCCGTATTCGGCTTCAAAAGCTTCTTCGGATCATATGGTACGGGCATTTTATCATACCTATCATCTGCCAGTAAAGATCAGCAACTGCAGTAATAATTACGGGCCTTATCATTTTCCTGAAAAGCTTATCCCTTTATGTATCCATAATATCATCAACAATAAACCATTGCCTATTTATGGTAAGGGCGAAAATGTTCGCGACTGGCTTTTTGTAGAGGATCATGCCAGGGCCATTGATGTGATCTTTCATAATGGAAAAATCGGTGAGACTTATAATATTGGCGGGCATAACGAATGGACCAATATTGCACTGGTAAAAGAACTGTGCAGGCAGATGGATGAAAAATTAGGCAGGGAAAAAGGCAGTTCAGAAAAACTGATCACTTATGTAAAGGACAGGGCCGGTCACGATTTGCGGTATGCCATAGACGCTACTAAATTAAAGAATGAATTAGGCTGGATGCCTTCTTTACAATTTGAGGAAGGAATATCCAAAACGATAGATTGGTATTTAGATAATAAACAGTGGCTGGATGATGTAACCAGCGGGAATTATCAAAAATATTACGAAGGACAGTACGAAAAAAGATAACACATGAAAGGTATAATTCTGGCAGGCGGCTCCGGTACAAGATTGTATCCTATTACAATGGGAATCAGCAAGCAATTGATGCCTATCTATGATAAGCCAATGATCTATTACCCATTGAGTACATTGATGCTTGCCGGAATAAAAGAAATATTGATCATTACCACACCAGATGACCAGGCGCAGTTTAAAAGATTACTGGGCGATGGCAGCCAATGGGGTTGTACCATTGAATATGCCAAACAGGAAGTACCTAACGGCCTGGCACAGGCGTTTGTAATTGGCGAAAAATTTATTGGTAACGATAGCGTAGCATTGGTATTGGGCGATAATATTTTTTATGGCAGTGGTTTCAGTAAACTGTTACAAGACAGTACCAACACTACAGGCGCAGTGATCTTTGCCTACCCGGTAAGTGATCCCGAAAGATATGGCGTGGTGGAATTTGACGACCAGTTCAATGCATTGAGTATAGAAGAAAAACCAGTAAAACCTAAAAGTAATTACGCCGTACCCGGTTTATATTTTTATAACAACAGCGTAGTGGAGATTGCCAAAAATATAACCCCCAGTGCCAGGGGAGAATACGAGATCACCACGGTAAATGAAATATACCTGCAGCAAAACCAGTTAAAAGTAGCCGTGCTTGATCGCGGTTTTGCATGGCTGGATACCGGTACTTTTGAATCTTTAAGCGATGCCAGTGAATACGTAAGGGTAATTGAAAAAAGACAGGGTTTAAAAATTGGTTGCCCCGAAGAAATAGCCTGGCGCATGAAATTTATCAGCAAACAACAATTGATGAGCCTGGCCGAAGGACTTAAAAAAAGCGGCTACGGCGAATACCTTAAAAGAATTACCGAATAAAACTATTGCATGGCATATTTTGCACATCCCACCGCGGTTATTGATGATAACTGTACCATTGGAGAAGGTACCAAAGTATGGCACTTTTCTCATATTATGACCGGTGCGGTGATTGGTAATAATTGTAACCTTGGCCAAAACGTGGTTGTATCTCCCAAAGTGGTATTAGGTAATAATGTAAGGGTACAGAATAACGTGAGTATTTATGAAGGGGTAATATGCGAAGATGATGTTTTCCTGGGCCCCAGTATGGTATTAACTAACGTGATCAATCCACGCAGTGCCGTAAGCAGGAAAAATGAGTTCAAAACAACTTTAATTAAGAAAGGTGCGTCTATAGGGGCGAACGCCACTATCGTTTGCGGTAATACCATCGGGAGCTACGCTTTTATTGGTGCCGGAACTGTTATTACCAAAGATGTGGCCGATTTTGCCTTAGTGGTAGGCAACCCGGGCAGGCAAACAGGATGGATGAGCGAATATGGGCACAAATTAAAGTTTAATGAAAAGCATATCGCCATTTGCGAAGAAAGCGGGCAGGAATATATTTTAGAGCATAATTCGGTAAAGCGGATAAAGTAAAAGCGAAATGCAGCAGCACTAAACTTTCTAAACCGTCTAAACTTTTTTAAACCATCTAAACAGCTAAACTGACGTCATGAAAAATTTTGCATTGATAGGAGCAGGCGGATATATAGCGCCAAGGCATATGAAGGCGATAAAAGATACCGGCAATAAACTGCTGGCGGCATTAGATAAACATGATTCGGTAGGTATACTCGACAGTTATTTTCCTGAGGCTGATTTTTTTACGGAGTTTGAACGTTTTGACAGGCACCTGGAAAAACAGAAACGTTTGGGCAACGCCACTGATTTTGTAAGTATATGCAGTCCTAATTACCTGCACGATGCACATATCCGTTTTGGACTTCGTATAGGCGCCGATGTGATCTGCGAAAAACCTGTGGTATTAAACCCATGGAATATTGATGCACTGGAACAAATGGAAAAAGAAACCGGCAATCATATTTATACCATCCTGCAATTACGCCTGCACCCTGCAATTATAGCATTAAAAGAAAAAATTGCTGCTGCGCCTGCCGGTAAAAAATATGATATTGACCTGCAGTACATCACCTCCCGCGGCAATTGGTACCATAGCAGCTGGAAGGGAGATATTGCAAAAAGCGGGGGGATAGCCACCAATATCGGCGTACATTTTTTTGATATGCTGATGTGGATATTTGGTCCTGTAAAAGAAAGTAAGGTACGGTTGCATACCAATGATGCAGCAGCAGGAAGTTTGGAACTGCAGAAAGCTCATATCAACTGGATGCTGAGCATTGATGAAAATGCATTACCAGACGCAATACGCAAAGCAGGCAAGAGAACCTACCGCACTTTAACGATCGACGGTTCGGAATTTGAATTCAGTGAAGGGTTTACGGAATTGCATACCAAATCGTATGAGGAGATCATTGCAGGCAATGGCTTTCCAATAAGCGAAACAAAGGCTGCCATTCAACTGGTACATGATATAAGGAATTATAATAAAAAATAGGATGCAAATTATATTACCTGCAAACCAGGGATATTATTGATGTCAATGAGATAAAAAAATCACTGCAGGTTTTAAGATCATTTTATAATTATGGAAGCAAACGCTGAGACAGAAAAAAAAATAGTTGGGCATGGACGTTATAAAGACCTTGATGCCTTGAGAGGATTTGCCGCAATAATGGTAGTACTGTTTCATTTTACTTACGGAAGGGAACAGGCACGGTATGGTTTTTTTTTAGGTAGTACGGGGGTAGACTTATTTTTTATAATAAGCGGCTTCGTGATCTTCATGAGCATCAATAAAGTTTCCTCGGCAGGTGAATTTATGGTCAACAGGTTTTCAAGGTTATTTCCTGCTTACTGGGCTTGTGTAACCTTAACCGCGGCAGTTCAATTCATAGCATTAAAATTTCATTTTGTACATACTGATTCAGTGCATATTTCCTGGTTAAAATACCTGGTTAACTTAACTATGTTTCAAAAATATTTTGGCTATGCAAATGTTGACGGCTCTTATTGGTCATTACTGATTGAAATGCTTTTTTACATTGGTATAGTATTACTTTATAAATTTAACAGGATAAAGAACATATTTGCTGTTGGAGTAATTACGCTGGCGGTAATTGTAGTGAATGATTTTTTGGCCAATACTTTTACTGCATGGCCATTTGAAGAGATCATTTTCTGGTTGCCTATTCTAAACCATGCAGCACTTTTTTTTGCAGGCATACTCTTCTATAAATTTGTGCATCAGGACGGAACTAAGCGTAAATTATATTGGATAATTTTACTGTGTTACCTGGTACAGGTAAAAATTTATTACACACTCAGGGGATTGTCGAGTACTATTAATTTTACCCAGTATACTTGTATGCTGGCAATTATATTTTTTGTATTCCTGCTTTTTGCCCATAATAAATTGTCCTTTATTACTAACAGGGTCACACTTTTTTTTGGCAAAATTTCTTATTCCCTGTATTTATTACACCAGTTTTTGGGAGCCGGTATTGTCATTCCCGGACTGGAAAAATTTTTGCATTTAAATTTTGTGTCAGCGGCTGTTATAGCTTTTATTATTATAACCTGCCTGGCTTATATGGTTACCAGGTATATTGAAATTCCGGTTGGAAAAAGAATTAAAAATAAATTGCACATGCACTACATGAGGCCAGTTAGCCTTTCTGTAAAAAGTTAAATGTAAACGGTTGTTACTTCATATTTATTTGTACACTCTATATGCCTGATATTGTAAAAAAACTCTTACTAAATAAATCTGTTGTAAGTAATCTTATTGCAAATTACGGCACTACTATTTCAGGTTCATTGCTTTCTCTTTTATTCACCCCGATATATATATCTTATTTAAGCATAGAAGCGTATGGTATTATCGGGTTTATTGCCTCTTTAATGGTTTTTCTCAGTTTCCTGGACCTGGGCATGGGACAAACGGTAAACAGGGAAATGGCAAAATTTCATAAAGATGCCAGCCAGGTAAATTATATCAACAACCTGGTATTCAGTTTGCAAACGGTTTATATAGCCATCGGTGTTTTTTGTACATTACTGATAGTTATTGCTGCTCCCATATTAGCTACCAGCTGGTTTAATGCACAACACCTGGATACCGGTACCATCACTTATGCATTTATTATTTTGGGTATCACTATTGGTTGTCGCTGGCCCTATTCTTTTTTTTGCGCAGCTTTACGTGGTATGCAATTCCAGGTTTTGCTGAATTCAAATGAGATCTTCTGGAATATTTTAAAATCAGTAGGCTCCCTGGTGGTATTAAAATATTTTTCGGGCACCCTTATTACGTTTTTATGGTACCAATGTATCGTTATTTTGTTGCAAACCTTATCCTCCATTTTTTTATGCTGGCGCTTTATAGAAAAACCTGCCCTAGCAAGACGCTTCGACTGGGCCATTCTTAAATCCTTATCAGGCTATATCGCTTCCATGGGTGTAGCATCTATACTGGTAGCGCTTATTTTTCAATTAGATAAAATCATCCTTAGTAAAACCCTTAAAGGAGAAGACTATGGTTATTATGTATTGTCTAATAACCTGGCCACTACATTATTTATTGTATCTACCCCCGTAGCTATTGCTTTATTCCCGCATTTTACCAACTTTTTGCATAATAATAAAATGGCTGAATTACAGGCAGAATTTCATAAATACACAAAAATTCTTTCAGTTACACTATTACCAATTTTTATAATGCTATGTTTTTTTACGCCGGAGTTATTATGGATATGGACAAAAAACCAGGCTATTATTGATCATACTACTTTACTGGTCCGTATCATGCTGATTGGTACGGTGCTGGATGCCTATATGGTGGTGCCAAATACATTATTGCTGTCGGCCAATAAAACAAGATTTATCCTGGTTATTCATATGGTGGCGATTGTTATTATGGTGCCGGTAGTGTATTTTTTAAGTACTCATTTTGGCGCTGTGGGAGGTGCCATATCAGTAGCTTTTATACTGGGGGGCTATTTTGTTTTTGCAGCACCTTTTGTTTTTAAGTATTGTCTTAAGGGGCACTACTTTCAATGGGTTTGGAATGATATATTTAAAATTGCCATACCATTACTTTTAACAGCAACGGTTGCCAGGTACCTTTTACCCCAACAATATATAGAAAACCGGCTGCTTGGTTTTTTATTACTTAGCGCAATTGGCTTAACTTTGGTGCTATTTGCAATAAAATTGTCAGGATTAACCTTTTTTGACAAATTTTTATTCTGGAAAAAAAGTAAATCTGTATAAATTTTAAATAAGAATGCCGAGTTAAATGAAGAATGACATACTGTTTACAGTTTTTACACCTACCTATAACAGGAAAGAACTTTTGCCAAGGGTGTATAATTGTTTGCAACAACAAACCTATAGAAATTTCGAATGGGTAATCATTGATGACGGATCAACCGATGGTACGGAAGAACAGGTAAGGCATTGGCAAAAAGAAGCTGATTTTGAAATTGTTTATCAATGGCAGCCAAATAAAGGCAAGCATTTTGCGTATAATGCGGTAATGAAAATTGCAAGAGGCGAATTGTTTACCAGTATAGACAGCGATGACGAGGTAACGCCCGATAATTTGGAACGCTTAAAATACCATTGGGATAAATTTACCGATGAAGATAAAAGAACAATAGGGGGTATTTCATTTCTTTGTGTAGACCAGCATGGCCAATTGGTAGGGGATAAATTTCCCAAAGATTTCCAGGTAATGGACCTGATGGGAATGTATTTTATCAATAAAGTACAGGGTGAAAAAGGGGGCATGATGCAAACAAAAGCATTTGCCATGTATCCTTTTCCCGAACACATAAAAAATGTGGTAGTGCCCGAAAGTTCTTTTATGTACCAGGTTGCCAGGGATTGGAAAATGTGTTTTATAAATGAGGCACTGCGTATTTACTGGCTCGAAGACAGAACGGACAGTTTAAGCCTGTTGTCTAAAAAACCTAAAAATTACCCTGGTTCTCACTACGGACACTTATGTTTTTTAAACAATAATATGCGCTTCTTTACCCGTCGTCCAAAACTTTGTATAGGTGAGGCAACAAGGTATGCAAAACTATCTTTTCATTTGAATATCGGGATTGCAAAACAGCTGGCTGCAATTAAACCCTTTTCGGCAAAAATATTATGGGCCTGCTGTTTGCCATTAGGATATGTATTGTATAAAAAGGAAAAGCAGGCAAAATAATAATTTAGATAATAACAATGACCAGCATCATCAGGAATATAATCATTTTCAAAGAAAAGCATGCAAAGTTTGCCTGTAAAATCAGTTGCGTGACTGCCCGTATTGTTTGTATTCTTCTTATTGCTTTTACTTTCCTGCAACCTTGTTTTGCCCAGGTTACACCTAAAAAAGATGCAGGAGAAAAAGAAATATTAGCTAATATAACAGACGGTAATACCCAGGTGCTTGCCAGCCTGAAACATATCAATGGTTATTCTGGTAACAGGCAATTGATATTTGTTACAGATTCGTTGAAAGGAGGTATATTTTACAGGTATGATGGCAATTTACCTGTTGATGGAGGAATGATCATTAGCGATATGAAGGGTATTAAATGGAAGCGATATATTACTGATAACCGCATCCGCCCCGAATGGTTTGGTGCTGATAAAAATAATAAAGACAACTTTGATTATTTTATGCAAGCCATCAATTACATCCATAAAACGGATAATACCTCAGGTACCAACCCCCCGTTTTCCAGCAGCATTTTGCAGTTAAGCGGGGTGCAATATAATTTCAGCAAGACATTGGTATTCAGTAAACATTTATCCATCGAAGGCCAGGGTACCAGGTACGAGCCTGCTACCACACTTCATTTTCCTGCCAATACTCCCGGCCTTAATTTTATTGCAACGCCTGCTATTCCCGGCTATTCGGTTAATGTAAAAAATATAGCAGTTATCATGGATAATGCACCAGGCAATAATTACGATATCACTGCACATGCGATCATCATCAATTGTGTAGCCAATTTTGAAAATGTAAGCGTTCTTTACGCAAGCGGCGATGGTATTCATATTGACGCATGTGGCAGTCCCACCGCAAAAAATTATGGCATGGCCGATGCCGGATCTTTCATCAACTGCAAAATACGCAATTGTAACAACGGGGTATTTGTAAATGGCTGCGACGCCAACCAGATCGTATTTCAATCCTTATGGGCCGTAGCCAACAGGCGCTGGGGCATATATGATAATGGATTTTTAGGCAATCATTATTACAGTCCGCAATGCGATTTTAATGGAGGTAACCAGTCTATAGTAACTTACGGCAATCCTGTAAAATATTACCTGGCCATCAATGCCGAGGACCAGGTAAACCAAAACCAGTTGCCTGGCGCAGCTAACTCGCAATACTGGAAAGAAATATCACCCCGCAGCAGTACGCCATGGAGTGCGGCGAAAAGATATTATACCGGTGGCGCCTATGCCATTATAAATCCCAATGCATCTGCCGTGGTAATTGGCGCTTACACCGAAGAAGGGGAAGCGCCGGCGTTGCTGGGACAAAGGGTGGTTAATATCGGTGGCGACCAGGGATCTGATGTGATAGGAGGTAGTTATTTACATGCCAATGATGGTGGAATGATGGTAAACTCAAACCTGTTTTTAAGCGGGGGAAAAAAAATGGGTGTTGGAACAGCACCTTATTATGCATTAGACGTTAATTATAATTATTCAGATTCGCATACCCCAAGTATAGCAAGATTCAAGTGCGACGACTGCCCATCTACCAACCTTTCTTTTACCAATAGTACCGGTACATCGGGGGTAATAGGATATGATAAAAAAACTTTTCTCACTTTGATAGATAAAACATTTATAAGTTTTACTGATACCACGGGTATTCACCCTTATGCAAGCAACTCATTTAATTTAGGGAGCAGTAATTTAAAGTGGAATAATATCTATGCCAATCACTGGAAGGGCGGCGCTATAGAAACCAGCTATGGTGGAACAGGCATGGCTGAAGTTAAGCCATATACCTTATTGGCTGGAGGCACAACAGCAGCAGGAAGTTTGCAACAAATTGCAGGTACTGGTTCGGCGGGGCAGATACTTACTTCTAATGGGGCTGGTGCTTTGCCTACATGGCAAAACGCCAATAACATGCAATCCACAACAAATGGAACGCTGCCACCCAGAATTACAACAATTGAGAGAAATAAAATTACTAATCCTGTTGAAGGAACAATGATCTATAATACAACAACACATAAATTAAATGTATTTACCGGGAAATTCTGGGAACAGGTGATTTCAAATTAATGATATGAAGATTATGAGATGGTTAATAAAAATTTTAGCTAAGCTATTTTCACCCGTATTTAATGCATGGGAGAATATTATTAGGCCTGAAAATTTTAAAAAGATGGTAATTATTGATGATACATCAAGATTTACCAATACCACCAGGATTGTGAATTCATCAAAAAGGCGGGATAGTATAGTCATCGGCCAAAACTGTTGGATCTTAGGTGAATTAATGGTATTTCCGAATGGGAAAATTAAAATAGGCAATAATTGTTTTATTGGCGAATTCACGAAAATTGCAGCCGCGAAAGAAATTAGTATCGGTAATAATGTTTTGATAGCTCACGGGGTCAATATAATCGATAATAATTCCCATCCTATTGATGCTAAAGAAAGAGCTAAAGATTATCAGCAAATATTTACAACAGGATTTGCTGAGGATTATTCTTTGAACGAAAAAACTGTAACCATTAAGGATGATGTATGGATTGGATTTAACAGTATTATTTTGAAAGGGGTTACTATTCATGAAGGCGCAATAGTAGCCGCCGGTAGTTTTGTAACAAAAGATATAGAGGCTTATACAATTGTGGGAGGTAATCCTGCGAAAATCATAAAATATGCAGATGCAAAATAGTTTTAAAAAGAAATCTAAAATTACCCGTGTACTTGAAAACCTTAAATGGGTGGCAAATAATTTTACGAAGATTACACCTGACAGTGTAGCAGTAAATAATCTTGCTTACAAAAGCGATGGGCTCTTTACCCAGCAAAACAGCGATTGCCTTAAAGAAGACCGCTTTTTAAAGGCATACAATTTATCGCTCTCTGTAAATGACTGGCGTACAGAATTAAATATGGATATGCGCTGGCGCTATTATATTGTTTGCTGGTTTGCCGAACAGGTAAAACACCTGGAAGGCGATTTTGTAGAATGTGGTGTTTATCGTGGCGGGTATTCCCTGGCGCTTGCCGATTACCTGCAATTTGATAGCCTGAACAAAAAATTCTGGCTGCTCGATACTTTTAACGGACTTGTAAAGAAATACCTTAGCCCCGGAGAAATAGCAGATGGGCTATACGAAAAATATGAAGGCAGGTATGAAGAATGTTACGACGCGGTGGTGAAAACTTTTTCACCGTATAAAAATTACAGGATCATAAGAGGCCCGGTACCAGATACCTTACCGGAATGCAAAGCAGAAAAGATATGTTATTTATCTATTGATATGAATATTACAGAACCGGAAATTGCTGCGGCAAATTATTTTTGGGATAAAATGGTAAGTGGAGGCGTAATCATTTTAGATGATTATGGTTTCACTGCACATATTAATCAGAAATTAGCTTTTGATAAATGGGTGAAGGAAAAAAACGTACGCCTCTTATCACTACCCACCGGTCAGGCCATTATCTTTAAACCTTAAGAAAAAATACCATTGCATATAACAGTATTAAAACACTTAAATGAATATAATAATAGTAGGAACAAACGGTTTTATCGGTAGTCATGTAGCCGCGTATTTTACCGCAAACGAAAAACATAATGTGCATGCATTGGACTGGTCGCCGGAATGCATAGATAAGGTACAGGAAGTGTACCAGCACAATGCAATTGATGTAGTAATTAATGCCACAGGTTCGGCTGATGTGGCCAAATCGGTAAAGATGCCCGGTTATGATTTTGAAGCCAATGTATTTTTTCATTTTAAGTTGCTGGACATGATCAAGCACGATGCCTGCAAATACATTTATTTTTCTTCCGCTTCGGTATACGGTAACCCGCAAAAAATGCCTGTACCCGAAACCGAACGTATTGCACCGGTTTCTCCTTATGGCTGGCATAAGTTCTATGCAGAACAGATGTGTAAGGAGTTTTCCAGCTTGTACAAAGCGCAAACTGCTTCACTTCGTTTATTTTCTGTTTTTGGTCCGGGTCAGAAAAAAATGCTTTTTTTCGACCTGTACAATAAATGCCTCTTGCCATCTGCCACAGTAGAATTACAAGGCTCAGGTACTGATTCCAGGGATTTTATTTATATCACGGATGTGGTACTGGCTGTTGAAAAAATACTTACTTCAGCTCCTATGAAAGGCGAATCCTATAATATTGGTTCAGGTATAGAAAGGCAGATAAAAGATGTGGCTACCTTATTTGTAAGCATGGCAGCACCCGATAAAAAGATCAATTTCAACGGCACCTCAATTCCCGGCTACCCCTCTAACTGGAAGGCAGACATGCAGTTGATGACGGACATGGGATTTGAACCACAAACCAGTTTTGAACAAGGGTTAAAAGAAACGATACAATGGTTAAAAGAAAACGTTTAGGTATTCGCTTTGATATTGCCTATAAAACGGCAACCGGCGCAGTAATCTATTTTATGAATATTATCAACGCCCTGCAGGTATTGCCTGACGAGGAAAAGCCCGAAGTATTTGCTTTTCTTTCTCCTGATGCCCCGCACGACCTGATAAAGGCAATTGATTATCCTTATTTAAATATTTTGCCTATAAAATATTTGCCTAAATGGCAACGGGCAATAAACCGTATTTACAGGAAGGTAGTGAACGGGAAAAAATTCAACCTCTTTAATGCCAAAACCTATACCGGCGAACCGCTGGATGGCGTGCTGAGCCTGGTGATACCAAGCGAAGATATCAATACCAAAAGACAATTGTTGTGGCTTGCCGACCTGCAGATATACCACTTGCCCGAAAATTTTACTGCAGATGAAATAAAAACCAACCACGACCTTAAAGTAAAAATTATAAAAGGGCAACATGATATTGTGCTCTGCAGCCAGTGGTGTATAGACGATTTTAACCAGATATTCCCTGCACACCATTCCAGGATGCATCGTCTGAGGTTTGCTACGCACCACCAGGATTTTTCACATCTTGATCCCGCAGCCATCAAAGCAAAATATGGTATTACGCAACGGTATTTTATAGTGTCCAATCAATTCTGGATACATAAAAACCATATGGCGGTTTTAAAAGCAGTGTATGCATTAAAAAAAGACCACCCGGAAATTTTAGTGGTGATCACGGGCCATCAAAAAGTAAGCTCGCCTAAAAGCAAAGGTTATGTGCAGGGGCTGAACGATTATATCGCAGCGAATGGCCTTGAAAAAAATATACAGTTTTTAGGATTGATACCACGTGAAGACCAGCTTTGCCTGATGGATAACAGCATGGCCATCATACAGCCTTCTTTTTTTGAAAGCTGGAATACTACGGTAGAAGACGCCAAGTCGTTAGGGAAATATATTATTTTATCGAACCTTACCGTGCATAAAGAACAGATCAGTGAAAACGTTTATTTCTTTGATCCAAATAATGTGGAAGAATTAATAAAAGCAATGCAAACGGTAATGGAAAATGATCCTATGCCAATAGTGCCGTATGCCTATGATAAAAATATTAAGCAGTTTGCCAAAGATATAGTTGAAATGCTGGATTAAGTTTTAGCCCATATTGTAAGCGCACTTTATTAAACAGATTGATGAACACAGAAAATAATATTGTAAAAGACAAATTGCTGGAAATTTATACTACTTGCAGTACAAGGTTACAGCGTTTTGAAATATGGCCCGATTATTACCGGGTACGGTATGCCGAATTTGAAAAATATTATACACTGTTGCCAAAAAAACATTTTGCCGAAACGCTTGAGATAGGCTGCGGCATTGGATACCAGGCCAGTTTTTTAAGCTGTATCAGTGATAAGGTAACAGCAAGTGATGTGGATTTTGGCGACATGATACAACATTCAAGGGGACTGGGTATTGCCAGGGAATTTATAGGCGAAAGCGGCATCCGCAATATTGAGATTACCCATGCCAATGCGGAACAGTTACCGTTTGAAGACGAACAGTTCGATTTTATTTATTGCTCTTATTCTTTCCAGTATATCCCGGATAAGGATAAGGCATTGCAGGAAATAAAAAGAGTATTAAAAAAGGGCGGCTATTTTTTTTGTGTGCTGCCCACCACGGCTTACCGTGTAAAGGCGCTGAAAAATTACTACAGCATTATTTTTAAAAAATTACCCAGCCTGTTAAGCAGGCTTAATAAAAAGAAGGCAGTGCCGGGAAATGGAACCGCTACAGCAGTTGCGGCAAAAAAACATACTAAATTATTTCCACCGCCGGATGATGATAACAATAGTTTTTTAAGTGAATTGTATCTTTACTCGCCACTTCGGTGGACAAAATTATTTAAAAAGAACGGGCATAAAATAATAGTAAAAAAATATTCAGATTTTAAACCAGGAAATGACCCGGCAGGGAGCAGTTCAATGAAAGAAGTTTTAACTTCTGCAGGAATTATCTATATCACAACTAAATAAATTATGACAGTAAGGCAACGATTAGGAAAAATATACAGGTGGGGGTTACATACATTTTTTTATAACGATGTATGGGGCAATCTTTTTTTTCCGAAAGGCTATAGTAAAAGTATCAACAACGCAACCATCAGGGTGCCTTTTAAATATAGCTGGTTTTATGCCAACATTTACGAGGAGGATAAAACAGATTTTATTAAGGCGCATTGTAAGTCGGGTGATACCGTTATCGACATTGGCGCACATATGGGCATCTTTTCTTTTTTCCTGGCTAAACAGGTTGGTCCCACCGGTAAAGTATACAGTTTTGAACCTGCACCACTTACTTATAGTGTACTGGCACAAACTATAAAGTATAATAAGCTCGAAGATATTGTACATGCAAGGCAGCAGGCCGTATCTGATGGCCCCGGTGAATTAAGTTTTTATATTTACAGCAATTCCACGATCTCAAATGCCAATAGTATATCTGCGCAAAATGCAGATGCCAAAGCGCAGAAAGTAACGGTAACCAGTATTTCGCTGGATGAGTTGTATAAAAAAGAGAATATACAAAACCTCAGTTTATTAAAGATCGATGCGGAAGGGGCGGAGCTGGAAATTTTAAAAGGCGGTAAAGCACTCATCACGGCATTTCATCCTTATATAACGCTGGAAGTGCATCCTAAAAGTTTTACCGATGCACGAAAAACAATGACGGAATTGTATCAAACCATAATAGGGTATGGGTATAAAGTGTACATGAATAATAAAGTGCTTTCCCTGCAGGATTTTTGTGACCACCATACTTTTTTTGAAGTTTTATTAATCCCGGCATAAACACAGGCGAATTCAGTGAACAGGATTTTACATCAGGCGACTTTAATTTTATAAACCTAAACTATATAAAATGAAACAAACTGCCGCAAAAAATAAAATGCTGAGCATATACAATCATTGCCAATCCGATTTAAAGCAATTTGAGATATGGCCTGATTATTATAAAGTGAGGTATGAAGAATTCGTAAAGTTTTTTTCTCTTTTTCCACAGGATAGTTTTAAAAGTACGTTGGAAATTGCCTGCGGCATTGGTTACCAGGCAAGTTTTCTTAGCTGCATAAGTGATGAGGTAATTGCCAGCGATGTAGATTTTGGAGATATGATACAACACTCAAGAGGGTTGACGGTTACAAAAGATTTCATTAGTAAAAATGGAATACAAAACGTGAAGATTGAAGAGGCAGATGCCCAGCACCTGCAATATAAAGATGAACAATTTGATTTTGTTTTTTGTTCCTACTCATTGCAATGCATACCCGATATGGACAAAGCTTTGCAGGAAATAAAGCGGGTACTTAAAAAAGATGGTCATTTCTTTTGCACCATGCCCACACCTGTTTTTACCTTAAGGGTAGCGGAAAAATATTATAAAGCGATTTTGAAAAGGATATTTTCCTTCGGCACTAAAAAAACTGCGGCAGCAAGTGTTGCACAACCAACCAGTCAGGAAGTTAAAAAAGGCAGAAAGTGGTATACTAAAATATTTCCGGCCTCCGATCACGGCAGTTTTCTTAGGGAATTATCTTTTAATTCGGTGGCAAATTGGGAACGTCTTTTCAAAAAAAATGGCCTTGAAGTAACAACAAAAAAATATTCTTCTTTCACCCCCGAAAATCCTTCTCCGGGTTTTTTTGATAGAATTAAAGAAAAGTATTCTTCCTATGGTGTTATTTTTATATCAAAAAAAATAAATTTAATTACATCACTGATATTTCACATAACGTTATGCTGATTAAAAACTCAATAAAAAAACTTTATTACTTATTTAAAGATGTTGCATTTCCCACAGATATCAATTTTAAACTGGGCTATGTTTTTCATACAGAAGAAATATTTAACCCGGCCATTCATCAAACACTCATTCAGTTTTGTAAAGAATATATAGCTGTTACCGGAACCAAATGTATTTGTGTAACGATGACACCGCCCAACATGAGGGTAGAGAAAGGCATGCGTTTATTCAACTGTTCCAACCAGGAATATATAAACCGTATGCAGGAATTAAGTGAAGTGGCGCATATTGGGTTTCATGGACACTTCTGGCATGATCCTGCAAAATTTGAAGACGCTGATTTTGATATAAGGAAACACAATACCAATTATAGTTACGACGTATTTTATAAACAGTTTGAAGACCAGATCAACTGGTTCTACGAGAATAACGTATCACATAACAACACTTACTCGGGCGGATGGTGGTTCATTAACAAAGATTTGATTGAGCTTTTGGTGAAACACAATATTCAATACGATTATACCATTTCAAAATCACCCAACCTTTGGAATCCTTTTACCATAGAGCTGGTAAAAGAAAATAATATCCGCTTTGGCGAAACTTTTTATACTTCTTATAAAGGAAAAAAATTACTGCATGTACAAAACCTGCACAGCGGGCACAATACGCCCTTTGTGCTGGATGCCACACGTTACATGAATACACTGATTGAAAAAGAATATCCCAACATTGTAGGTGTATTAAATAGTCATGATTATTGCCTGGATTATGAGTATACCATCAACTGGATGAAATACCTGGCGAAATTACCGCAGGTTAGTTTTTTAAACCACGAAGACCTTATAACCACTAACATCAATGGTGCTAAAATAATTGAACTGGCATGAACACCGGGAAAGAGTTAAAAAAAATTAAAGTCTTATTTTTTATTGAACAACATTCAATTTCCTATAAATATTTTGAAAATATTTTCGCAGAATTAAAAAAGATAGCTTCCTGTGAAGTGGAAGTATTTAATTTGATCCGCAATAAAGAAGTGAATGATCATTTGGCGCAATTCTGTTCTAAAGTATATACTTTCACCAATAAAGCACCGTATAAAAAACAGGTCTTCAATCTGAAACGTATTATCCGACAGTCTAAACCGGATATTATTCATGGGCACGAAGTAATCCCATCTTTTTATGCAGCTATGGGATTAATGGCAGGGCTCTCCCGGGCCAAACTTATATTTCACCGCCATCATAGTTTTTACCGCAACAGGGCAACAAAAATTATGGAACACGTGGCGTTCTCCAGGTGTAATATTGCCATAAGCGTATCAAAGACCACGCAGGCTGTGGCATGCAAAGAACATCCTTTTGGTAAAAAGAAGATACTGCAACTGTACAATGGTATTACGGTTACAGACAATGGCATGGCCCTGCCCATCGATATGGAAAAATATAATGACCTGCCTAAAATAGTTTTACTGGCCCGCTTAAGAACAAGGAAGGGGCATGATACCGCGATCGCGGCTATTGATATTGTAAGAAAAAAGGTACCTGGTATAACTTTGTTTTTTGCAGGGGAAGGCGATTTTAGAAAAGAGATTGAAAATATGGTAGCGGCAAAGGGCCTGCAAAAAAACGTGGTATTGCTGGGCGATGTTCAAAATATAAAATCGTTGCTGGATAAAATTGATATTTCAATTTTGCCCAGCGAATCAGAGGCGTTCAATTTATCCATCCTGGAAACCTTTGCCAGTAAAAGATTGTCTATTGCAAGCGACCTGCCCAGTATAAGGGAATGTATTATTGATGGAGAAACCGGTGTTTTAATAAAGCCTGGGGATGCAGAACAGCTAGCACAAAAAATTATGTATTATATTGAAAATGAAACGGAGCGGAACAGGATTGCCGGCAATGGATATAAATTATATGAACAGGAATTTACAACTCCTGTAATGGTAAATAAAATGGTGGATGTTTACAGGTCATTACTGGCATAGGCATATTATAAAATTTTCAGATGAACCAGCAGAATAAAAACTTGGAATTGATACAGGTGTTAAGGGGCATTGCCAGTTTGCTGGTTGTTTTTTTACACAGCACTGTAAACTTAAATGGTATATTAAAAAGGGAATTTTTTTTAAATATTTTTACTTTCGGCGGTGCAGGGGTTGATATTTTTTTTGTTTTAAGCGGCTTTATTATCACTTACACCAGCAGCAAAGCATTGCAAACATCCCGCACGCCACTCCCTTTTTTACGCAGGCGCTTTGTAAGGATCTATCCTTCTTACTGGATAGTGATCACTTTATTTTTGATCATACAATTATTGTTTACTTCCTTTTACAATGCCGGGGCATACAACTTCACATTATCCAATATATTGGCTACATTTTTTTTACTACCCAACCATACCATGGTCAATGGCGTAAGCTGGACCTTAACCTACGAACTGTTCTTTTACTTTTTATTTTCACTGGCATTTTTTATCCCCAAAAAAAAAATAGCATTGCTGCTTGCTGTTCTGTACGCTGTTGTAATAATAATATTGCACTGTTTTGGTTACAATGCCGAACAGGAGCCCGGTAAATGGCTGCAATTGCTTACCCTTCCAATGAATACAGAATTTATAATGGGTATTATAGCCGCATTGATCGTTTCAAAAATACCTTCATCAGCCGCCTTATGGTGCCTGGTTGGCGGCACGCTCCTCTTTATAGGTGGTGCGGTGCTGCAGGATACCGGCCACATTATTGTACACAACGGATTTAACAGGGTTATCCTTTTTGGTATTGCTTCTTTTTTTATCATCACCGGGTTGGTTAAATACGAGCTATTACATAAAGTTAATGTACACAATTTTTTATTGCAGTTGGGCGAGGCCTCTTATTCGCTTTACCTGTTACATTTGCCATTAGTAGTAGCCTGTATAAAGATCATTGCAAAACTTGGCGTTGAAAATAATTTATTAATCCATTTGCTGTTATTGGGTACGATAATTATTATTTGTTACGGAAGTATTTTGTTTTTCAGGTTTATAGAAAAACCGGTTATCAATAAACTCAATTCTTTAGGGAAATCAATTTCCCGTAAGTCTTAATTTTAGAGGGGATATTTGAGTATATTTGAGCTTTTGATTTTGGACTAAGGTGAATTGGAATTATTTATAAAATAACTAGTATGAAAGAAATAAAGTGCGATTTTTTAAAACTTAGTGATGCAGACCTTAACCTGAATCATATTATAAGGATCGGGGCGATAAGAGATGGCGGTTATTTTGTTACCAAAAGACTGGTTGAAAGTTCTGACTTTCTTATTTCCGGTGGAATATCCTATAATGTTGCATTTGAAAAAGACTTTCATGATGCCAACCCGGCTGCAAAACTAATTATGATCGATGGGTCATTTAATTTCTTTACTTATATAGCGAGACCTTTTTACTGGATGCTGTTCAAAAGATCATTCACCATGAAGATTGGTGGACTGGTTGACATGCTGTTTCTTAAAAAGAGAGCGGTTTTTTTAAAGAAATACCTGGGCCCTGCTTTTTCTATGAAACATATTTTTGATGCACATATCCTGCAGGAACAGCAAGGTTACCTGAAACTTGATATAGAAGGTGCAGAATATGCATTATTGGATGATATTATTGTATTCAGGAACCGGTTCACTGGTGTATCAATAGAATTTCACGATGTGCCCGATCATATTCCTGCTATCAATGATTTTATATCAAAACTTAATATGAGCCTGATAGGTTTTAATATCAACGAAACAGGCGGAATTGATGCTGCCGGCATTCCTAAAGTAATTGAATTGTGTTTTGCAGACAAGCTGTATTCCAGCCTAACAGCATTTGATATTAAAGAAGGGAAGAAATTCAGTAATGAATCCGTTAATGAATTATTGATTCCAATATTTTAAAGTAACAGGATGTATAAGTGCTGCATTGATTTAATCAACATTCAACACTTACATCTCAAAGAAACCATTCACAGGCATATATAATTTTAAACGGCTGGCAATAGCCTGGTATTTTTTGGATTTGCGTATTTTTTATGAAGGCATTACACATACTTTATTCAGGATTGGGGGGACATGGAAATGTTTTTTTTTCTATGGTAGAAGCAGATGCTGAAGGTATATACCAGTACGAAGCTCTTTTTTTTGGTATAGAAGACATACGGCCGGAATACATTAAGATGGCCGAAGCAAAAGGAATTACCTGGCATTTCGTTAAAAAGAAACCAGGATTGGACCTGGCTTCTTACCGGAAGATTGCGAAAATCATTAAGCAATCGGCTCCCGAAATATTGTTTTTGCATGGCGGATGTTATTTTTTTCCTGCCTGGTATGCTTCGCTGGTAGCACCACGTAAAATAAAAATAATTGTGAGGGAAACCGTGCCGAATAATTTAAAAACAACAATAGATTGGGCAGGTCTTGCTTTTGCGTTGGTATTTGCAAAAAAAACTGTTTTTTTAAATGTTGAGTACCGGGATATCATAAAAAAACAATTGTCTTTTTTATTCTCTGACAAGAGAACGGCCGTTATTGGAAATGGGATAGACCTTAACCTGTTTAAACCGGCTCATCAAACCGATCCCGGTTGTATCAGGCTGGGCATGCAGGGCAGGTTATCTACTACCAAAGACCATGCTACCCTGATAAAAGCTTTCCATATTGTACAGCAACAATTGCAGGGTAAACAACAGCTGCAACTGGTTCTTGCTGGCGACGGAACACAAAGGGCGGAACTGGAACAGCTGGCCGGGGAATTATTAATCCGGGATAAAATAATTTTTAAAGGTATGCTGCCGGAAGCGGCACTACCGGCATTTATTAATTCGCTGGATATATATATTCATGCTACACTTGGTGAAATGATGAGTACTGCCATTATGCAGGTAATGGCATGTGAAATGCCCATTATTGCATCGGATGTATTTGGTGTAAATAACATGATAAAACATGAAGTAAACGGGTTGCTGGTGCCGCTTGGAGATGAACATAAACTTGCCCAGGCAATCCGGTATTACCTGGATCATCCCGAAATAAGAAATGCTTTTGCCAAAACCGCTTTTGATACTGCAGTAAACAATTATAGTAATAAGCAGATGTTTAAAAAGTACCAGTTGGTGTTTGAAGAAAAATAATATACCGGTCTAAACTCCATGCAGTGAAATACTATTTACTGTATTTTTGATAAAACTCCAGCTATTTTATAATTATGCATAAAATATTAGTAACAGGTTGCGCAGGTTTTATCGGCAGCCATGTATGTGAAGCCCTGTTGTCAAAAGGTTTTGAAGTAATTGGTGTGGATAATTTCGACAGCTTTTATAAGGAAGAAATAAAACGTATTAACCTCGGGTCTTTTATACAGCACAAAAATTTTACTTTCTATCAGCTTGATATTACCAAGGACCTCCACCAGGTTCCTCAACAAAAAATTGATGCAGTAATACACCTGGCGGCCAAAGCAGGTGTTCGGCCATCCATAGAAGATCCGGCGGGATATATCAATACCAATATCGTCGGCACCGAAAAAATATTGGCATTTATGAAAACCAATGCCATCAGTAAACTGGTTTTCGCTTCTTCTTCATCGGTATACGGCAATAATAAAAAAATACCCTTCAGCGAAGATGATAATGTAGATAACCCCATATCCCCTTATGCATTTACAAAAAAAGCCGGCGAGTTATTAAATTACACCTATCATAATTTATATAATTTTGACGTAGTTAACCTTCGCTTTTTTACAGTGTATGGTCCAAGGCAAAGGCCCGACCTGGCCATACATAAGTTTATAAAAAAAATTGGCCATAACGAACCTATCGTATTATTTGGCGATGGCGAAACAGCCAGGGATTATACTTACATTACAGATACCGTACAGGGCATTTTAAAGGCACTGGACTATTGTATGAATAACCAACAGGTTTATATTACGCTTAACCTGGGTAATAATAATCCTGTAAAACTGATTGAACTGGTAAATCTCATTTACAACGCAATGGGCAAAGAAAAAAACATTCACTTTGAACCCATGCAGCCCGGTGATGTGGATATTACATTTGCCGATATTGAAAAAGCCAGGCAGGTCCTCGGTTATGCGCCGTCGGTAGACATTAAAACGGGGATCGGAAATTTTATAGGCTGGATGAGTGCTGCAAAATAAAATAGTGGATACATGCGAAAAAGGATATTAATAGATGCTACAACGATTGTAGAAAAGAAAGACGGGCTGTCTCAATATATAATCAGTATTCTGGATAATTTACCCGAAGCAGCTTTTGAACTCTTTGATTTTTCGGTATTGGTACATACTGATGTGCAGCGACAGGAACTATGGGATGTATTGAATAAAAGAAAGTTCCGGGTTATAAAAGCTTCCATTGCTCCCATCGGACCTAAAAGAGAACTGGATATGTTCCGTTTTTTTAAGCAGCATAAAAATACGTTTGACCTTTTTCATAGTACTTCCAATCAATACCCGCTCTGTTTAAAAAACGGGCTGGCTACTGTGCATGATATTACTTTTAAAAAATACCTCGATTCAAAATGGTGGACTTTTAATATTGCCAAACGTTTTTTAAACCTCGTTATAAAAAATGCTTTGCGCAGGTCGGCTGCTGTGGTGGCAGTATCCGCATATACTAAGCAAAACCTGGTTGATGTATATGGACTTAATGATACAACTACCGGCAGGATTAAAGTAATTTATGAAGGATGGGAACATTTAAAAACAAATGCCACTGAAAAAATTGACGGAGAGATATTGCCGGAATTTGATCATTATTTATTTTATGTAGGTACTACCCGTTTGCATAAAAACATGAAAAATTTATTACGGGCCTTTCAGATCGCTGTAGAGAAGTTACCTGCATCAGTAAAGCTGGTGATCACTGGTAATGAAACCTATCTTGATGAAAGCGATAAGGCAGTTATCGCAGCCATCAATCAAAAAGAAGCGAGAGTATTTTTTACAGGGTTTGTTTCGGGTAGTGCCCTGCAGCATTTATTTGCACATTGCGACGGTTTTATATTTCCTTCTCTTTCCGAAGGCTTTGGAATACCCGTACTGGAATCTTTTTATTTTAACAAGCCTTTGCTTTGTTCAAATACTACATCGCTACCCGAAATTGCAGGTGATGCGGCTTTATATTTCAATCCTGAAGATGCGGCGGATATAGCGGGTACAATAATTAAATTTTATGCCGATCCGTCCATTAGAAATGAATTGATTGAAAAAGGAAGACAAAGACTACAATTATTTTCCTGGAAAAAAACAGCCGAAGAAACAACGGCATTATATAAAAACCTCCTGCTTCAATAACCCCCGCTTTTAAATTTCAACAGCTGCCTTTTTTGCCAGTTGTTTTTCCTTGTATTTTACATATACTGATAATAATAAAAAACAGTAAAAGGGGAAGATAGGGATACGATATCTTACCATAGTGCCAAAATTAAATGTGGTTAGGCCGATTATTAAACTTAAAACCATCACAAATACGAAAGCGAAAAGAATAAATGGGTTGCTGAAAATATAAGAAAAGAATTTCCATTTTGTTTTTGCTAACAGGTAAAACAATGCTATTAACGCTACAAAAGATTCAAGACTGGAAAATATCATCATTACATTTCTTACCTCCCATAAAAAAGGCCGGTATAATGCGGTAAATATATTAATTGGACTGCTTATGATGATACCGGAAACGGTGAAGTCAATGCTCTTACCGGCAAAACCACTGCCTGACTCACCCGCACTATCCATACTTTCATATACACTTTTAAATGTATCAACGGTGGCCTTGGAGTCTTCTACCAGCGAAGTAATATATGAGCGTAGCATAAATGCGAAAAGCAGCATGCCTGTTAAAGAAATCAATATGGAAAAGATCCATTTTTCTATTGCTGTCCTCCTGTTTACTATAAAATAGTGAACGGAAAAAACAACAATTGCGAGTAAGAGCACTAAAGCAATATAACTTTTAACGATAAAGAGGATGTAAAAGAAAATGCCGAGTAATAACAGATCAGTGAAGGAGAATTTTTTCTTTATAAAAATTTTGTAAATATAGCTTACCACTAATCCCAGGCAGCCCATACAGATCGAGTCTTTTATTAATCCGCTGCCCCAAAACCAGATGGACGGCGTATATAAAACGGTAAGGGCTAATATCTTTTGCCCTTTATTCTGCAGTACTTCATTAAAAACAATGAACAACCGCCATATACCGGCAAATGAAAACAATCCAAAAAATAAACTTACTACCAGGTATTTATTAAATGACAGGAGCGAAAGTGCAGCGCTGATCTTAATGATGATGAGGTTAGAACTATTATTTAATACAGCACCTATAGCATTGTCTCCGGTTTCGCTGTTTAAAAATAAATTGGATAAATCGGAGGGGCTGTAAAAAAAATATTTGAGGGTAAATTCGTCTTTGGTAAGATTACTTAAAAAAGTACTTGCCCTGAAGAATCCCAACGAGTCACCATAGCCATAGTAATATTGAATTACCATGGCATACAATACAGCACCCATAATGTGTAAAAAAAAAGTACTGATATAAAACCGGGATAACCAGCTGCCTTTATATTTTATCGCCTTTGATTTTATAAAAAAAAATAAAACAAAAATATATATTGGAGCAATAAGAAAATCTACCGGTGAAATATATTGCATGCAATTAGTTGATTTTTTTTAAAAGGTATTGCCATATGCCGGGCTGGTAATACATGTTGCCTTTTTCTTTAGGTTGTACAGGTGTAATAGTATCATCCATAATATTTTTTACAACCGATATCATTCCTTGTATTCCCTCGCCTACCTGGATAACCGGGTAAGTGGTAAAATTATCCGCTTTAGACGGTTTTGCAAAAACCTGTTTTAATACGCCACCTGTATCAACTCCTGCATCTACCAGGTGAATGGTAGTACCGAAATTTTCAACATCATTATTGTACAAAGCCCAATAACCTCCATGACTACCACGATACCACGGTGTAATGCCTACGTGCATATTTATAAAAACGGCCTGGGTAGTTTGTAATATTTTTTTGCTAATGATACGTGTGCCATTTACTATAACAATACCAGGTTGTAGCTGCTGCAACAGGTTTTGGCAGGCTTCATCATTAACAGAAGGGATATAATATGTTTTACCTGCAGTAAAATCAGCGTTATCTAAACTGTATCGGGCAATAAGTTCATTTTTACGGGTCGCAGCTTTTTTTCTTAACCGGGGAACAACCAATACAGAAAACATAACCTGCCATAATACTTTTACAAAACCAATTCTTTTTACCCGGCCTTTAAATAATGTTTTTTTGGAGATGGGTTGCTCAATGATCGCCGCCTCAATGGAAAAATCTTTTGCAATAGCATTGTATACCCACCTGGAAGATTCGCAATCAGAAGCAAGGAAAACAATCTTTTTATGTTGCATTAAGGAGGAGAAATTATTAATTACCGGTAACAAAGTTACGCATTCATTTTTTATAAGTTGGCCGCCTCCGCCATAGTACGGTTTGTAAAACCATATTTTTTACTGAGCAGCCTGTAATGGTTTAGAATAACAGTAAGGTTATGCATGTTTTCTTCGATGTTTATGCCAAAATTATGCGGATGCCACCATAAATGATATATTTCGTTGCGCTCGGCTGCACGGGTCATTTCATTCATGATCCTTTGCAGTTTTAGTTTTTCCAGCCAGGCTAAATTTTTATTGTAAGGTTTTAAAAAACGACTGGCGGGAATGTTCACCGGTAACCCCGCTTCTTTTTTTACCTGGTGTGTATTGTAACCGGAAATGGGGAGGTAAGTATCCATCAAACGACAAAGCCTTATAAAGGGTAATTCGGCTGCAAACTTACGGGGTTTATAGATCCACGAAGTAGGGTTGCCTCTGTATACCTGTATCCCATTGTCCAGTAAAATTTCAAGATAGTCTTCATTTACCTGGTTGCGGGGAAATACAATACTGCTGAGCGTAATACCTTTTGATGCTGCAATAAGTTTGGCCGCTTTTATATCTGCTTCAAACTCTTCGGCAGTCTGACCTTCTTCCAGGCAATAATAATGGCAAAAAGTATGCGTGCCGATCTCGTGCGGGGTTTGTTGTAGCTGTTGCAGCAAACTGTACCCAAAATGATACGCATCATCCACTTCATCGTTTCCTATCAGGGGCAACTCCTTTGCATATACATTATAGTTGGCATTGCTGTAAGTTGGCATACTGGCAGGCACATACTGCAGTAATTCCTGCTTATTTCTGGCAAACAGGAAGCCTACCGTGGAAAAAGTAGCCTTAAAATCATAACGGGAAAATAGATCGATCAGGTCGGGTATTACCAGCTTAACACCTAAGATATTAGCCCCATATTTTTCTTTGCTGGTAACATCCCAAACGCCCCAATGTAACTCAAAATCCAAAGAAATAACAAAAACCCCCTTATCGTTGTTTGTAGCAGTCATTAATAGGTATCCGTAAGTTGTAATTAGCGTGAAATTAATAGTTTTATTTTAAAGCGGTAGATAGTAACCAACGGATTATATTTAATTACCCTGTGTATAGGCCTAATAAGGATAATTACAACCATTATATGGTTATTATTTATATACTCCCGCAATAAATTCCCCTGTAAAACAGTTATACTATATATTTTATGTAAACCAGGCACTAACACCACACATGAACCAGGCCATCTCATTAGTAAATCCTTTTACTAAAACACCCCTTCAAAGATCTGCCCAGGGCCTTTTAGACAATATTACCACCTTGTTTCCCTATAAGGCCGGCGCTTACCGTATCGTGCAGGACGATAGTAATCCCCAACAGTATAGCAATCAATGGAACAATTTTGTGGCGATGCAAATTGAACTGGAACAAAAGTATGCACCGTTTAATCATACCCGTTTTTTTGCGGTAACCGGTTGGGATAAGGAAGACCTGCAGGATAAGAACATCCTTGAAGTAGGCAGCGGGGCAGGAAGGTTCACCCAGATCGTACTCGATCATACCGCGGCCAATTTATATAGCGTGGATTACAGCAATGCGGTAGAAGCGAATTACAGGAATAATGGCCATCACCAAAACAGGCTGCAGCTATTCCAGGCAAGTGTATACGAAATGCCTTTTGCCAAATCACAGTTTGATAAAGTATTTTGTTTTGGCGTGATACAACATACTCCGGATGTTGAAAAAACAGTACAATCTTTAATAGAGATGGCTAAGCCGGGAGCAGAAGTGGTAGTGGATTTTTATTGCAGGAATGGCTGGTGGACAAAAGTACAGGCGAAATATATTTTAAGACCGCTTGTAAAAAAATGGAGCAGGGAAAAACTGCTGGCTACAATCGAAAAAAACGTAGACTGGATGATTACAGCTACTACATGGTTTAATAAAATGGGCATTGGTAAATTTATCAATCGTTTTATCCCGGTATGCGATAGTAAAGGTACATTACCAGGGGGCTTATCTAAAAAAGAATTCAGGGAATATTGTGTAGCAGATACCTTCGCCATGTTTAGCCAGCCATTTGATCAGCCACAAAAAATGGAGACTGTAAAAAACTGGTTCCTGCAAAATGGTATGGAACAGGTTTGGGGCGGAACTATCCGCTTTGATAACAGTACTGCATACGTGGTAAAAGGGATCAAAAAATAACAGCACTTTATTTCCGGGCTATTAACCGGGTTAGGATAGCAGTGTTTCACTGCTTTTTAATCACATATGCTTACCTTTAGCCCCGTAAAAAAAATCATTATACTATGTGTGGGATTTCAGGAGTTGTAGATTTTAATAAAAAAACCAGCAGGGAAATTTTAGAAAAAATGAACCGCACCATGGCCCATCGCGGTCCTGACGGCGAGGGATATGGCATGTATAATAACGATAGTGCGGTAGTTGGCCTTGGGCACCGGCGGTTAAGTATCATCGATCTTTCCGAAGGAGGCAGCCAACCCCAATCCTACCAGGGTTTACACATTACTTTTAACGGAGAGGTATATAATTACGCAGAAATAAAAAAAGTACTGGAGCAAAAAGGCCACCAGTTTCATAGCCATAGCGATACCGAAGTAATATTACATGCCTATGCGGAGTGGGGCAGTGCAGCGTTGCAGCAATTCATCGGTATGTTTGCATTTGCCATTTATGATGAAAATAATCAAAAATTATTTGCCTGCAGAGACAGGGCTGGCGTAAAACCTTTTTTCTACCACTGGAAAGATGGCCTGTTCTTATTTGGTTCCGAATTAAAAGCTATTGTACAGCACCCACACTTTGTAAAAGAGATCAATACTGCTGCAGTGGCTGTATATATGCAGTATGGTTATATTCCTACACCCCATTGTATTTATACCAACGTTGATAAATTAAAACCAGGATATTTTTTGGAACTGGATCTGAAAACGAAAAATTTTATTACGCAGCAATATTGGAACGTATACGATGCCTATAATAAACCCGCCTTAAAAATCAGCCTGCCTGATGCCATTACCGAAACGGAAAGTTTATTGACCAATGCTTTTCAATACCGCATGGTAAGTGATGTGCCGGTAGGGGTTTTTTTAAGTGGTGGTTACGACAGTACTTGTGTAACCGCATTATTGCAGGCAAACAACACACAAAAAATAAAAACATTTACCATTGGGGTGGCCGATACCGGGCTGGATGAAGCGCCCTATGCAAAACAAACGGCACAGCATTTAGGTACAGATCATACAGAATATTACTGCACCGAAAAAGAAGCATTGGAAATTGTGCCCAACCTGCCGTTTTACTACGACGAACCTTTTGCCGATAGCAGCGCCATACCTACTACATTAGTGAGTAAGATCGCCAGGGAAAAAGTGACCGTGGCTTTATCGGCAGATGCCGGTGATGAAGTTTTTGCAGGATATAACCGGTATGATTACGTAATGAAATACGGCGATAAAATAAAAAATATCCCGCAGTTTATTCGTAAGTCTGCGGCCGCAATGATGGATGTAATACCTGCGGATGCCATCCCTTTCCTGAAAAATAAATACCTTTTTCACAGCAGGTATGAAAAAGTAAAATCTATATTAGCCAATGCAGATAAGAAGAACATATTTTTAAACCTGACAGAACATTTCAGTTACAAGGATATTCTTACACTTTTTAAAAGGCCTGCCGGCGAACTGGTAACTGCTTTTGACAGCACGGAATTAAAACCCGAATACTATTCCCTCATCAATTATATGATGGCAATAGATTATCAAACCTACCTGCTTGACGACATATTACAAAAAGTAGACCGTGCTGCCATGAGTGTTAGCCTGGAAGGAAGAGAACCATTTTTAGATCACCGTGTAATTGAATGGGCAGCCCAACTGCCAATGGAATATAAATACAATAACGGCAATAAAAAATTCATCATAAAGGAAATAGTACATAAATATATACCGAAGGAAATGATGGACAGACCCAAAAAAGGGTTTGGTATACCTATAAGCAACTGGTTGGAGAAAGAGCTGAAGCCTTTTGTAGATAAATACTTTGATGAAGCCTTTATCGAGCGCCAGGATATTTTTAATAATGGTGAAGTGCAAAAAATGAGAAGCTCATTTTACAAGGGAAAAAAAGAAAAGGCGGAAAAAATCTGGTTCTTCCTGATGTTTCAGATGTGGTATGATAAGTGGATGAATAATAATTAATCATTGCGCCTTTACTAAAACTAACTCATTAAGGTAAACATGTCAATCACCAGCAAGGTAAGGGAGGGATTAAAAAATCCGGCTTTCAAATCAGTGGGTACGTACATATTTACTAATTTTTTTTCTAAAGGGATCTCTTTTTTACTGATACCGCTATTTACCAACCCGCTTTATTTAACACCCACAGATAATGGCTTATTAAGCCTGTTTTCCAGTAATATGATCTTACTGGCACCATTTGTTTCTTTGGGAATGATACAATCGGGCACAGCAGATTTTTACAAAAAACCGGAAAGTGATTTTGCCGCTTCTTTTACCAGCAGTTTTATCATCTCTTTTTTACTGGCCGTGCTTGCAGCCATATTGCTTTTTATTTTCAGGGATATGCTGCAACAAAAATTTCAGTTTCCGCCCTCGTTTGTTTTTATATTACCCGGACTGGCGTTTCTGATATTTTCTGGAGAACAATTATTTGCGTTGATACGAAACCGTAATGAGGTAAAACGTTTTGCAATAATGGGTATTTCCAAATCCATCATTGAATATGCCGTATCGGTAGTACTGATCGTTTTTTTTCTCAGCGGCTGGATGGGCAGGATATGGGGTATTGCAGCTTCGCTTATTGCTGTTAATATATTTGCCGTGGGTTACTATATCAAAAATAAATACATCAGTTTTCATTTCAACCGGTCGCAACTGGTGGACGAATTGAAATTCGGTATACCCATTTTTGCATTTCAACTCTGTGTATTTATGCTGGGCACTTCCAATAAATTATTCCTGGCTATTTATAATGTAGACAAATACCAGTTGGGTATTTATTCCATTGCCTGTGTATTTGGAACCATGATCGGCGTTATTTCGCAGAGCATTTTATTGTATGCCCAGCCACAGTTGTATAAATCCATCAGCAAAGGCGAAGCTACTGTACAAACTGCTACAAGAGATTTTTTCAGGTATTTTAAAATGCTTACGGCTTTGTCTGCCGTATGTATATTGGTAGTACTGTTCGCTTATTATTTTTTAATTGATAAAATATATTTGCCCGGGATAAAATATTTCTTCCTGGTTGCGCTGGCCTCCTATATATGGGGATTGAATTATTTTTTATTCCTCTTTTTATTATACCATAAACAAAAAAGAAAAATACTCAAGGTTACGATCATTTCCCTGGTATGTTCTGTTACTGTAAATATTATAATGGTGAAAAATTTTCTTATCCTGGGAGATGCGTTGGCGAGTTTGATCAACACTGTAATTTTCAGTTTGCTCATTATTATATTTGCGAAAAAAATAATCAGGGATACCTTAACTCAAAAAATAAAACCTATACCGGCGGTATAACATACACTAACAAGAACCAGTTTTATATTATGCGACAATTGGCCCCCATAGCTTTCTTCGCCTACAACAGGCCCGAACATACACGGCTGGCACTGGAATCTTTAAGTAAGAACAGGCTTGCAAACGAATCGGTATTGTGGATATTTGTTGATGGTCCCAAGGCAGGTGCCAGCGAAGAAACAAAAACCGCTATTGCAGCGGTACGCGAAGTGGTAGCCGAAAAAAAATGGTGCAAAGAAGTGCATATCATGGCTTCAGAAGTTAACAAAGGCATGTTTAAAGCCAATATTGAAGGCATCACAAAAATTATAAACGAGTATGGAAAGATCATTGCATTGGAAGACGATGGGATTTTGTCGCCGGGATTTTTAACTTACATGAATGATGCATTGGACTTCTATGAAAATACGCCGCAGGTAATGCACGTGAGTGCTTTTACCCGACCCGATCTTCAGCCAGCCGTAGATAAAGTGGAAGCGCCCACTTATTTTTTTTACCATACTACAACATGGGGCTGGGGCACCTGGAAAAGGGCCTGGGATAAATACACTACCGATGCGCTTGCCGTAAAAAAAGCCATCACCGCCAAAGGCAATATTAAGAAACTGAACATGGATGGCACGTTTGAATTTTATTGGGGACTTAAAGCCGTTGCTAAAAAACAATTCAGCTGGAATACCATCTGGCATTCTATTGTTTTTTTAAATGACGGGCTTTGTTTATATCCTAAAAAATCACTGGTAGATAATATTGGTCATGATGGTAGCGGCACCAATTGTTTGCCCGATGAAAGATTTAAAAGAAATGAAGCCCTTGCTGATCATATTGATGTTACCGGCATCCCGCTTACCGAACATGAAGGCGTAAGACGTTATTATGTGCATATGCATTCATTGGCTTACCGGCTTAAATTTGCAGCAAAGCATTACCTGAGGTATTTTAAGAAATAAGCGTACTGTTGTTTGTGAATGACAGCACTTTATTTATTTTGCCATACAATTTTGCATTTTTTATTTCGTTTAGCATAACTTTAATTGCATTCTTTAAATTGTTAAATAGACCCCCATCTGATGAAAGAACTTGTTTACAAAATCATTGACCTATTTACGCTCGGCACAGGGTTGAGAAAAAAATTCAATGGCTATTCGGTTAAAATACCCACCCGCTTCATCAATTACTTTCCATCGGATTATGAAAAAGAAAATTTTTCTTTTTTGAAAGCACAGGCCAAACCTGGCAGTACGGTGTTGGATATAGGGGCGCATATTGGTTTGTTTTCGGTTATTGCATCAGAAATTACGGGAGATAAAGGGAAAATATTTTCTTTTGAACCATCTCCTTCTACTACTGCATTTTTGAAAAAAACGATTCATATCAACAGCAAAGACGCCGTTATTGAACCGGTGCAGCAAGCCATGTCGAACGAAACCGGTAAGATCACTTTTTTTGTATCGGATGATAAGATCGATAACAGCAACAGCCTGGTTTCATATAAAGACGACAGGAAACTTACAGGCATTGAAGTAGACATGAACACGATTGATAATTTTGTAGCTACAAAAAAAATAAACAACTTAAGTTTTATTAAAATTGATGTGGAAGGTGCAGAGTATGATGCCTTGCGTGGCGGTACTACTACTTTCGCTACACAAAGACCCGCCTTTATATTGGCAATTCATCCTATACCCATAAAAGCGAAAGGGGATAAGCTGGAAGATATTTACGATTATGTATTGAAACTGAATTACAGCATTTCCTATAATGACAAACCAATTTCCAGGGAAGCGTTTTGTTCAAATACAGAAATGATTGACCTGCACCTGTTACCTTTGTAAGGCTACAGTTATTCCTGCTTCAACATGTTATGGTGAAAAAAAAAATCGTTCATTTTATTTATGATCTTGGCCGTGGTGGTGCAGAAACCATGATGGTAAGGGTAATAAAAGAATTGCGGGAGTATGAACATACAGTAGTAACACTTTTCCCTTTAAACCTGTTTAATGAAGAACTGCAGGCGGATAAACTGATCTGCCTGAACCTGAAATCATTATTTCAACTGCCATTAGCGGTATTCAAATTCCGCAAAATTATTAAAAGCGAAAAGCCGGATATTGTACACACCCATCTTTTTTGGCCCACAACTATTGCAAGGTTGGCTGTTCCAAAAAGAATTGTGCTCATCACTACTATTCATGCCTTCATTGCATCATCCGTAGAATATAAAAACTGGTATATCCGCCTGATCGATAAACTGACGTATCGGTTTAGAAAAAGTATCATTATTGTTGTAGCCAAAGGTGCATTGGAAGAATATTTTTCTTTTTTAAAAATAAAGCCTTACAAAGCTTATGTATTGTACACTTTTGTAGATATTGAACGTTTTAATGGTATTGCGGCAACAGCTAAAGAATCTACCGGTATATTTAAAATAATTTCGGTAGGTGCATTAAGAGAGCAAAAAAACCAGCGTTACCTCGTAGAAGCATTTGCCCAATTAAAAGACCAGCCATTTGAATTACATATTTATGGAGAAGGGGATAAGCGGCCCTTACTGGAAGACATGATAAAAACTACCGGTGCCAACGTAGTATTAAAAGGTAATGTAACCAATATAGAAGCCATGATACCGCAGTACGACCTGTTCACCATGTCATCTACCTTTGAAGGTTTTTCTTTAGGCGTGCTGGAAGCAATGGCAATGGGCATGCCTTTATTATTAAGCGATATCAAATCTTTTAAAGAACAATGTGAGGAAACAGCCACTTATTTTGACCTGGCAGATACCAATGACTTTGTACATAGGCTGCAGGAATTATATAAGGATAAAGACAGGTTGCAAAAAATGGCCGCGGCAGGAAAAGAAAGGGCAGTACAGAATTTTACATTAACACATAATATAAGCAGCTTGCGTAAAATTTATACGGAAGCAGTATACAACAATTAAATGCTAAGTAAAAAACACATCCTGTTTATTTCATACGATGGCATGACGGATCCATTGGGGCAGAGCCAGGTAATACCCTACCTGGCCGGACTTACAAAAGCCGGGTACGAGTTTACCATATTGAGTTGTGATAAACCGGAAAAATATGCTGCCAACAAAACCTATGTAGAAAAATTAATTGCGCCTTATCCCATACAATGGACTTCTATCCCTTATCATAAAAATCCACCCGTATTATCATCGGTGTATGATTTTATTAAGCTGAAACAAACGGCAAAAAAATTACATCGTATACGCCCTTTCGATATGGTGCATACCAGGCCGGGGTTACCGCAACTAGTGGCATTGTATTTAAAAAAGAAACTGGGTATTAAGTTCATGAACGATATCCGTGGATTTTGGGCAGACGAACGGGTGGATGGCGGTATGTGGGATTTAAAAAATCCATTGTATAAAACCGTGTATACCTTTTTCAGGGAGAAAGAAGATGAATGTGTAAGGATGGCCGATTATAATACCTGCCTTACCTACAGGGGAAAAGAAGAGATATTAAAATGGAAAAACGTACCACAACCTGTACAGGTAGATGTAGTACCCTGCAGTGTGGACCTGGACCTGTTTGATCCGGCTGCAATAGACGCCTCCCTTAAAGCCGGTTTCAAAAAAGAACTGGGCATTGCGGATAATGATTTCATTGTAAGTTATCTCGGTTCAATCGGGGGTTGGTACTTAACCAGGGAGATGATGCAGTTTTGCAAAGTACTGTTAGAAAAAAAACCGGGAGCAAAATTCCTGTTCATCTCTAATAATAATCACCAGGATATTCTTAATGCCGCCAATGAGTTTGGCATTCCCCCGGAGAAAATAATAGTAAAATTTGGTAAACGCCACGAAGTGCCGGCATTATTATCTTTCAGCACTTATTCTTTATTTTTTATAAAAGCCTGTTATTCCAAATTGTCTTCTTCGCCTACCAAGCATGGCGAAATTATGGCCATGGGTATACCGGTAATTGCCAATAGCGGAGTAGGTGATGTAAAAGAAATTGTAGAAAAATACCAGGGTGGTTTTGTGCTGGATAATTTTACCCCGGAAGAAATGAATGCTGTTGCAGCTAAAATGGCGGACCCGTCAACCACATTCGACAGTTTTAAAATAAGGGAAGGCGCTAAAGATTTTTACAGCCTGGATAAAACAGTGGATACTTATATAGAAGTGTATAAAAAAATTTTAGGTTAATACTGCTCTTCAGTAATAAATTTGATGCATCATGAGTAAAAAGTATTTAATTGTAGGCGCCGGCTTTTCGGGTGCAGTATTGGCGCACCAGCTTTGTACAACCATTGATTGTACGATTGATATATGGGATGAGCGGGATCATATTGCCGGTAACTGCCACACCAAACGCGATGAAGCAACCGGCGTAATGGTACATGAATACGGGCCGCATATATTCAATACGGATAAAAAAGAGATATGGGATTTTGTGAACAGCTTCGTGGAGTTCAAACCTTTTATCAATAGGGTTAAAGCAAAATACAGGGACAATATTTATTCGCTTCCGGTTAATTTACATACCATCAACCAGTTCTTTAATAAATCATTTAATCCTGCAGAAGCAAAGGCTTTTATTGCCACGCAGGCAGATGCCACAATCGGCGAACCGCAATCTTTTGAAGAGCAGGCGTTGAAATTTATCGGGCATGATCTGTACAAGGCTTTCTTTTATGGCTACACTAAAAAGCAATGGGGTTGCGAGCCTTCGCAATTACCGGCCTCTATTTTAAAAAGATTGCCGGTACGGTTTAATTATGATGATAACTATTATAACAATCCTTACCAGGGCATCCCGGTAAATGGCTATACCGAATTGATAGAAAAATTGTTGCAGCATCCGCAGATCAGTGTAACGCTTAACAGAAAATTTATTTTTTCAGCAGCATTGCTGCAGCAATATGATCATATTTTTTATACCGGTCCGGTAGACGCTTTTTACAATTATAAATATGGTAAGCTGGGCTACAGAACGGTGACTTTTGAAAAACATGTTGCCGACGGCGATTACCAGGGCAATGCCGTAATTAATTATTGCGAAGACAATGTTCCCTATACAAGGGTACACGAACACAAGCATTTTACGCCATGGGAAAGTCATGAGAAGACCATATACTTCAAAGAATTCAGTAAAGAAACTGAAGCCGGCGATATTCCCTACTACCCTAAAAGACTCACCGCCGATAAAGAGATCTTATTACAATATCGTAGCGAAGCAGAGGCGCAGCAACAAATATCTTTCCTGGGGCGGCTGGCCACGTACCGGTATATGGATATGCACCATGTTATTGGCGAAGCGCTCCAGTTTGCCGCAGCATTTCTCCAGGCACAGCAATCAGGCAATAAGCCCCCGGTATTTCCTAACATAGAAGGGTAAACTAAAGTTTTTAAGGGAAGAATGTAGTAAAACTACGTAGTAAAAAAACGAATTTTTTCTACTGATTTACCGTATAAAACGCTTTGCAAATCAGCGGTTTATATTTTTTTATCCAATCGGGCAATAATCATTTTTGAGCCCCGTTATACTACTGTCCAAATCTTTTAAAAAACCAAACGCACTTTCCTATGGAAAAGGTAATCGCTGTGGTTGTTACATACAACCGTCAGTCCCTGCTTTCAGAATGTATCACCGCCCTGCGTAATCAAACGCGTAAACCAGATGCAATCCTTGTTGTAAATAATGGCAGTACCGACAATACGGAACAATGGTTGAAGGAACAATCAGACCTGCTTTTTATCAATCAGAAAAATTTAGGAGGTGCCGGCGGATTCAGCACAGCTATTCAAACGGGTTATAAAACCGGTTATGAATGGATATGGTGTATGGATGATGATGGTGCACCAAAAGAAGATGCACTGGAAAAATTGCTGGCCGTTGACAGCCATGAATTAAAATTATTGAACTGCGCTGTAATCAATAAAGACGATAAAAAATCTTTTGTATGGAATACCGGTGGTCATAAATCACTGGACGAAGTAAAAGGTACAATCATAGAAGGTATTGGACATCCGTTCAATGGCACTTTCATTAACAGGAGAATTGTAGAAAGAGTGGGCGTGCCCAAAGCAAAGTTTTTTTTATGGGGTGATGAAACAGAATATTATTACAGGATCGTTAAAGAAAATAATATTCCTGTTTGCACCGTTGCCGACAGTATACATTACCATCCTGCCGCTACCTTTTCGTTTAAACAGGACTGGGATTATAAATCTGCCTGGAAAATGTACTTCTACATACGCAACCGCTTATATATTCATAAGGCCAAGTTCAGTAATAAGGCATTGGTGCTGGTAAATTACATCGGCTTTCTTACTGCAATGGCCGGCGTGGTAATGCTGTATCAAAAAACGAATAAGCTTAAGAAATTGAGTTTTATTTTATGGCCTGCAAAAGATGCTTTTGTAAATAACTTCACTGCAACGCCTACCCTGATACTGGAAAAATTAAAAAACAGGTCAGAAAATAGCTTTAATAACAACTTTATACATTCTGTAAAAAATATCTGGTCATTGCTGTTTACGCCATCGCTGGTGAAGAAAATGCAGGCCAGGTAATATAAAATTACCCCCTTTGAAACTACAAATTAACCTGCTTACCTTTAAGCAGGTTTTCTTTTTTCTGGTTTGCTGCATCCTGTATTAAAAACAGGGAGATCACAAAGAAAGGCATGCAGGGGATCTTGTAGCGGCATAAACTGCCAAAGTTGAGTGTAGTAGCGCCCACGAACAAAGCAAATATCATCGAAAATAAAAAGCAGTACATGGCCAGGGGGTTTTTAGTAAGGGTTTGAAATACCGTTTTAAACCCTGCCTTAAAAAAGATCATGATGGTAAAGAACAATAGTGCCATCCCTTCCAGCGAAGACAACAGCGTGGAGATTTTTTTAGATTCCCAGATAAATGGCCGGAAGAATGTGGTACCAATAAAAATGGGCGCCATCTTAACGAGCCCGGTTATACTGCCGTCAAATTCGGTTCCGTAAGTAAACATGGAAGAATTTTCATTGCTCTGGTTTTCATAAGCCACATTCATATTTTTTACATTCTTGGTAAGACTACCCACTGCATATTGTCCCATTTCTTCCTGCAGGTTGCTCATGATCTGCGAAAAAGCTACGATGCAACCAACAATTAGCATGGGTGCCAGGAATAGTTTAACTGCTTTATTATTTAAAAAACTTACGTTCTTTAAAATAAGGTACAGCATAAAGAAAGGTACATAGGAAATGAGAATGTAGGGCTTGATCACCCAAAGCAAATAGCCAAAGACCAATAACAGTATAAAGCTTTTTATGAAGTCAGTTTTTCGTACCAGTAACTGGTATAAGCAATAAGTGATCCACCCGATGGAAGCCACACAAATACTGTCTTTTAATATGCCCGAACTCCAGAAAACAAAAGTGGGCAGGTATAGAATAGCGATGGCAAATTTGCGGTGCAGGTGAGGGTACTGTTCATAAAAAAACAGGAATAGTTTCCAGGCACCTGTAAAAGCCAGTAAAGAAAAAACAAGGTTGGTGAGCAAATATTTACCCAGTGTAAAAAAGGAAATTACGGCAACAAACCGTACCACCATAAAATTGGGTTCGTTAAGCAGGTAGCCCCTGTTATAGGAATTTCTCAGCAGGCTCTCATCAAAATCTACGCCCTTCATCATGATCCACTTCACATTGGAACTGTTCTTTAAGATCATGTCGTATAAGTTCTTCCCTTCTTCCTGGTACAACACAAAAGAATCTCCTAAAGAAAGCTTGGCGTTAAAAAAAGCAAATAATAATACAATTAAAGTTTTAATCCAAAAACCCTGGGCATGATAATATTTCAATACCGGGTCGGTATAATTCTTTCTAAATGATTTGAAAATAAAGTAAAAAACGGCTACATAAAAAGGGTATAAAACAAATTCAAAAATAGCCATGAAGATGAAGTATTAAGTTTTAGTGAGCCCTGTTAATTGGATAAATGATGAGGTAACAGTAGTTTCTGATTCAAATTTATCTTAAATTCTAATTTTTCTTTCAATAATATGCGTTTATTTTTGAGTTTAATTTAAAACCTGCTGTTAATAGTAAACATTTGAACAAGATCACTGCGCAAAAAAAATTAATCCGGATTACCACAGTGCCAATGGCACTTCGTTATTTATTGCCTGCTCAAATGCAGTTTATGCAGCAAAATGGTTTTGAGGTATTAATGATCAGTGCCGACGGGCCGGAGTTACCTGATGTAATACAAAATGAGCAATGTCGTCATATCATTGTACCAATGACCAGGAAGATCACCCCATTGCAGGATCTGAAATGTCTTTTGCAATTAATAAAGATCTTTAAAAAAGAACGGCCCGATATTGTACATAGTCATACGCCAAAAGCAGGTTTACTGGGTATGCTGGCTGCTAAACTAGCTGGCGTTACCGTAAGAATTCATACCGTGGCAGGGATGCCGTTAATGGTAGAAAAAGGATTTAAATTACAACTGTTGAAGTTTATCGAAAGACTTACTTACGCTGCAGCCAGCCAGGTTTGGCCCAACAGTAATTCTTTATACCAATACATTCTCGATAATAAATTTACGGCTGCAAAAAAAATGCGCATCATTGGTAAAGGATCAACCAATGGTATTAATGTAAACCGCTTTAATAAAGAGGCACTGCAGGAAAATCTATTGGCTGAAATAAAGAGCAGTATTCAGTATACTGATCAATGTACTTATTTGCTTTGCATCGGCCGGTTGGTAGCAGATAAAGGAATTGTAGAACTGGTAGAAGTTTTTGTATTGCTTACAAAAACACAGCCCAACTTAAAACTGATCGTGGTAGGAGATTATGAAGAAACATTGGATCCACTGCCTGCGGGTACCTTGCAGCAGATAAAAAATAACAACAACATCATTCATATTAAATGGACGCAGCATGTAGAGTATTTTATGCATGTGGCCGATTATTTTGTTTTTCCTTCGCATCGCGAAGGTTTCCCCAATGTATTATTGCAGGCAGGTGCAATGGAATTACCCATTATCTGTAGCCGCATTGCCGGTAATGTTGATATTGTGACAGATAAGGAAACCGGTTTATTGTTTGAAACTGCCAGTCAGCAACAGTTATACGAACAGATTACCTATGCATTGGCCAATCCTGCAGCAATGCAACAAATGGCCAAAACCCTGGAGCAGGTTATTAAAAAAGATTACAAACGTGAAAATATATGGCAAAATATTCTCAGCTCATATAAAACCTTATTACATTTAAATAACTAATCATACTGTAATGATAATAATTGGTTATTCGGGTCATGGCTTTGTAGTATATGGTATTGTTGTTGCCGCGGGTAAGGCCGTAACCGGCTATTGCGACAGCGAAGAAAAAGAGTATAACCCTTTTTCATTACCCTATTTAGGAAAAGAAGATAGTGATGCTGCTATTGCAGCCTTTAATACAACAGCCTTTTTTATTGCGATAGGCAATAATAATATAAGAGAGAAAGTGTACGAGAAGCTGGCAGCAAAAAAATTATTGCCTGCCAATGCCATTCATCCTGCTGCCGTAATTGATCCGTCTGCTGTTATTGCAAAAAACGGGGTGATGATAGCTGCTAATGTGGTGATCAATCCCCTGGCCAGCATTGGCACTGCTGCAATCTGCAATACAGGTTGTATCATCGAACACGAATGTGTAGTGGGCGATTTTGCACATATTGCACCCGGAGCGGTTTTATGCGGCAATGTAAAAGTAGGCGCCAATAGTTTTGTGGGGGCCAATGCCGTAGTAAGGCAGGGCGTTATTATCGGCAATAATGTAATGATCGGTGCCGGTGCCGTGGTATTAAAAGATGTTCCTGATAATACTACAGTGATGGGTGTGCCGGCCCAAACAAAATAATACTACAACTTTATCGTTTATATCGGCAAACTGCAAAGGGTTCTTTGTACATTTGCCACGCAAAAAAAGATCAATTTATGAAATGAGCCAGCAGGAAAGTCCTCAATAAATGAGAATGCTCCATATGGCGAATTCCATGTGACTTAAAAAAAATAAAAATAAACACATGAAATGAGCCAGCAGGAAAATCCTCGATAAACAGAGAATGATCTTATGTGGCAAACTTCATGGACCCCAAAAAAAATATAACACATGAAAGTATTAGTTACAGGTGGAGCCGGGTACATTGGCTCTGTATTGGTTCGCCAGTTATTGAATAAAGGATATGATGTGCGTGCCTTTGATAATCTGAATTTTGGCGGTGATGCATTGTATGATGTAATGCTGCATCCGAAATTCGAGTTTTTAAAAGGTGATGTAAGGGTAAAAGAAGATGTTGCCAAAGCTATTGAAGGCGTAGATGCCATAGCGCATTTAGCCGCGATAGTAGGTGATCCGGCCTGTAAAAAATTCAGTGATGATGCCAAATCTACCAATTGGGATGGCAGTGTAGCCTTATTTGAAGCAGCAGCAGCGGCAGGCGTAAAACGTTTTGTATTTGCCAGCACCTGCAGTAACTATGGTAAAATGAGCGACCCGGATTCTTTTGTTACAGAAACTTCCGAATTAAATCCTGTAAGTCTTTATGCAGAATTAAAAGTGAAGTTTGAAAATTATATCATGCACGACAGGAAAGATACCAAAATGTGCAGTACAGCTTTACGCTTTAGTACAGTATATGGTTTTTCTCCAAGGATCCGTTTTGACCTGACCGTAAATGAATTTACCCGCAATGCAGCTGTTAAAGGCGAGCAGGAAATATGGGGCGCTCAGTTCTGGAGGCCTTATTGTCATGTGGATGATTTGGCAAGAGCAGTGGTATTGGTTATCGAAAGCCCGGAAGCTAAAGTAAAATCAAATGTATTCAATGTGGGAACTACCGAAGAGAATTATAATAAAGGAATGATCATTGAAGAAGTGTGCAAAGTAGTACCTGACGTAAAAGTGAATTACGTGGAAATGAATGAAGATCCAAGAGATTACAGGGTGAACTTTGATAAAATTAAAAATGAATTGGGCTTTACTATAACCAAAACAGTTCCTGATGGTGTTAAAGAAATTTATACTTTAATGAAAACAGGAATTATACAGGATGCCTATGGTCCTAAATTCAGGAATATTTAATAGTATCTGTATTTACCGGTAGAAAAATTTTTTTCCTTAATTTTTTCTACCGGTAAAAATTAAAAGATAAAATACCACTACCGCATGGCTGATCATAAAGAAAAATTTCCCTTACTGCATTCAATCAGGGGAGTGGCAGCTCTTTATGTAGTGGTGTTTCACGCTAAATTTATTTTATGGAGCGGAGGAATGGCATATACTGCAAAGTATCCGACATCTACATGGGGCGTGTGGGATTATTTTAAGTTTGCTATTGACATGTCTTCTACTGCAGGTAAATCAATGGTGATGATCTTTTTTGTACTCTCCGGTTTTTTTATCACCATGAGCCTGGAAAATATCAAAGGTACTTTCCGGCAAAGGCTGAAATCTTTTCTCATTGTTCGTTTTGTACGTATCTATATTCCTTACCTGGCCTCGGTTGCAGTTGCCGTTCTTGTGTTGTGGGGCGTGCATCAATGGTCTCCCGACCTGTTTGAATCAGATGCCGGGCGCGAATTTAATCAAAGGCTGATCATAGCCTGGAATAACTTTACCCTGTCAAATTTTTTGAAATCGCTTGTTTTTATGTTTGATGGGGAATATATCGGGTACAATTTCGTGTATTGGTCTTTATTTATCGAAAGCGTTTTTTATCTTGTTATACCATTTGTGTCCTTGAGAAAAACAACCTACCTGATAGCTTCTGTTATTTTATTTGCATTTGCTCCATTCGTACTGTATTTTTTTCCGCAATCACATACTTCATTGATCCGCTTTTTATTCGAGTATAATTTTTATTTTGCATTAGGTCAGTTTATCTATGTATACAAAGATGCTATACTTGCCAAGCTGGAAGGTAAAAATTATAAGCGCTTATTGCTTGCTATAGCTTTTGTATTGTATGTTGCATTTGATTTGTGCTACCTGAAAAAATATTTCTTCATGGCTAATTTTTTAGCCGGCATTACCGTTTTTCTTTTAATTGTTGCTTTTTTGAAGTATGATTTTAAAAATACCCTTTTTGTAAAGGCAATCATAAAGTTGGGTGAAATCAGTTATTCTTTGTACCTGGTTCATCTACCTGTTTTATTATTTTTATATTGTGCTGTACATGTCGTTACAAAAGATTTCTTTTATTATAACAGGATTTGGTATATAACCGGGGTATTACTTTCTATACCAATTGGGTTTTTATTTTATATTGGAGTTGAAAAACCATCGATTAAAATAATCAGTCATTTAAAACGTAAAATAAGAAAATAACCATGCTTTTACTCAGCGGCCCCAATATGGCGGGCAACGAATTAAAATATGTTACAGAATGCATTACTACCGGTTGGGTAAGTAGTGTAGGCGCTTACGTAGACCAGTTTGAAAAAATGAGTGCCGAATTTGCCGGCACCAAATATGCCGTAGCTACCAGCAGTGGTACCACCGCTTTGCATATTTGCCTGGTGATGATGGGCGTAAACAGCGATGATTATGTAATTACACCAAACATAACCTTTATCGCTACCTGCAATTCTATAAAATACACCGGTGCACATCCCATTTTTATTGATACTGATGTGGATACCTGGCAAATGGACCTCAACCTGCTGGAAGAATTTTTAACCAACGAGACGGAGCAACGCGATGGCGTTTGTCATTATAAAAAAGACGGAAAAAGAATACCTGTGATCATGCCCGTGCATGTGCTCGGCAACATCTGCGATATGGATCGCTTGCTGGCATTGGCTAAACAACACAACCTTACCGTAATTGAAGACAGTACCGAAGCATTGGGCAGTTATTACAAAGGCAAACACGCCGGCAGTTTTGGTTTGCTGGGTACCTTCAGTTATAATGGGAATAAAATCATTACTACCGGTGGTGGTGGAATGATCGTTACCAATGATGAAGCACTGGCCAAAAAAGCCAAACATTTAACCACACAGGCCAAGAGCGATCCGTTTGAGTATATGCATGATGAGATCGGCTACAACTACCGCCTGGTAAATGTTGCAGCAGCAATGGGCGTGGCACAAATGGAGCAGTTACCCGGTTTTATTAAACGCAAATACGAGATCATTGATTTTTATAAGAACGAATTACAGGGTATCGGCGATATTAAATTTCAACAGGTGAGTGCTGATGTAAAACCTAACTGGTGGTTGCCAACTATCATGACTGCCAAACAAAGACCGGTATTGAAAAACCTCAACGATAATAAAATGCAGAGCCGGCCTTTTTGGGTACCGATGAACCAGCTGCCGATGTTTACAAAAGATATTTATTATAATCATACCGATCGTTCCAATTTTGTTTACCAGCATTGCTTAAGTATTCCATGCAGTACTTATATTACCAATGAAGAATTGAAATCAGTAAGCGATAAAATAAAAGAATGTTTCTAAAAGCGTTGATCGTTGTTGGTTGATCGTTGGCAAGAGCTGCATGATTCCATCAACGGGCAACGGTCAACAACCAACCTGTATGTATAAATTCACCAAGCGCATCATCGATCTACTTCTGGCAGGCATTGCATTGGTATTGCTTTCACCTTTACTCATTCCTTCTATAATTATCCTGTTGTGTACCGGTGAACATGAAGTGTTTTATTTTCAGAAAAGGGTAGGCTATAAAAATAAACTGTTCAACATCTGGAAGTTTGCTACCATGCTCAAGAATAGTCCCAGTATTGGTACAGGGGAGATCACTTTGCGCAACGATCCAAGAGTGACCAGCTTTGGTAAGATATTACGTATTACAAAGATTAACGAGTTGCCGCAGATCATCAATGTATTTAAAGGGGATATGAGCCTGGTAGGTCCAAGGCCGTTGATGGAGGTAAGCGTGAAATTATATCCTGAAGATATCCGCAATAAGATATACAACAGCAAACCGGGAATGACCGGTATCGGGTCGCTGATATTCCGCGACGAAGAGAAGATCATTTCTGATGCACCCGATCCCAAAGCCATGTACGCTACAATTTATCCCTACAAAGGCCAGCTGGAAATGTGGTACCAGCAGCACGCTTCTCTTTATACTGATTTTATGATCATTTTTCTTACCGCATGGTCTATCCTGTTTCCTAAAAATCAACTGGTAAACAAAGTTTTTAAGGATCTGCCTAAAAGGAGTTTTTGATCCTGTTTACCTTTTCCCGCTTTTTTCTAAACAATTTTTCCTTAGTATTGTAATAAGAGGATAGTATTTTTATATGAACTCATTTACAATAAAGGACCTTGAAAATTTGTCGGGTATAAAGGCCCATACCATACGTATATGGGAACAACGCTATTCATTTATAAAACCGGAACGAACAGGTACCAATATCCGCTATTACAGCAATGAAGAGTTGAAAAAGATCCTTAATGTAGCACTACTTAATAAATATGGCTACAAAATTTCTCACATCGATAAAATGCATGAGGGAGAAATAAAGGAAAAGATATTGTCGCTTAACCAGATGGAAGCCCAGCAGGAACGTATTGTGAATGAATTGATCCAGAGTATGGTGGATATTGATATTGAAAGGCTGGAAATTATTTTAGATAAATACATACAACTCCGCGGCATAGAAAAAACCATTATACAAATCATCTTTCCCTTCCTGGAAAAGATCGGCATCCTGTGGCTTACCAATCATATTAACCCGGCACAGGAACACCTCGTGAGTAACGTGATCAGGCAAAAATTAATTGTTGGTATTGATGGCATTGTTACTTCAATAAAAGTAAATAAAACCGTGTTGTTGTTTTTACCTGAAGGCGAATATCATGAACTGGGTTTGCTGTTCATGTATTATCTTTTAAAAAGCCGTGGTGTTACTACTATTTACCTGGGTTGTAGTGTACCCCTCAAGGATGTGGAATACGTAGTAAAACTAAATAAACCCGATTATTTGTATTCTCATTTAACTACTGTAGGACAAAGTTTTAATTTTGATAAATTCCTTCAGAACGTTACCCAAAAATTTCCTTCCATTCCAACTATTGTTTCAGGAAAGCTCACCTGCACTTATCAGAAAAAGATACAGGCACCCTTAAATTTCAAAAAATCCTTTCCCGAAGTAATGGAATTTGTAGCCGGATTTTCCAGGCCCTGAGCTAATTTATTGAGTTAAAGCGGTTTAAAATGTTGCACAACAGGGCAATAAAAATTGCTGTAGTATCAAAATTCTTGTTTAACTTTACTGTATAATACTTAAACAAGATGGCAGTTATAGATTTTAGTCAAACCATTATCAGTAATGCTGAATACCTGAAACCCTTTGCAATCACACTTACAAAGGATAACGAAACAGCTAAAGACCTGTTGCAGGAAACCATGTTTCGTGCATTGGCCAATAAAGAAAAGTACAATGCTGGTACCAATATCAAAGCATGGCTATATACGATCATGCGTAATATTTTTATTAATGATTACCGGCGTAAGGCAAAGCAAAATACGGTACTGGACAGCAGCGAAAACGAATTTTTGATCAACAGCAATCAACTCAGTATTGCCAACAGGGCAGAAGGTAATTTAAAGCTGAAGGAGATCATGCAGGCGATTTACAAATTACCTGATATTTTCCGTGATCCCTTTATGTTATACTTTGATGGCTACAAGTACAACGAAATTGCAACGATACTGAAAGAGCCGCTGGGTACCATTAAAAGCAGGATACATTTTGCCCGTAAATTATTAAAAGAGCAATTGACAAGGTTTTAATAATTTGAGCCTTTATCAAAGGCCACTTTTAATATGGACAAAAAAAAAGCAGTCGTTATCGGAAGTGGGTTTGCGGGATTATCGGCTGCGTGTTTTTTAGCCAAAGCAGGACATGATGTTACTGTTGTGGAGAAACAGTCTGCAGCAGGTGGAAGAGCGAGGCAATTAAAAGCGGCAGGCTTTACATTTGACATGGGCCCCAGCTGGTACTGGATGCCGGAAGTTTTTGAAAAATTCTTTGCTCATTTTGGAAAGAAGACCAGCGATTATTATGCATTACAACAATTAGATCCATCCTACACAATTTACTGGCCGCAGCAGGCAATGGCTATCCCGGCAGATTATAATACACTTAAACAGTTATTTGAAAATATTGAACCCGGCAGCGGAACAAGGTTAGATGAGTTTTTAACAGAAGCCGCTTACAAATACAATGTGGGCATCAATAAACTCGTATATAAACCCGGCCAATCGCTGGTAGAATTTTTAGATGCAGCGGTAATAAAAGGCGTTTTTAAACTGGATGTATTTGCCAATATGAAAAAACATGTGGGCAAATTTTTCAAACATCCGCAACTGCGGCAAATGATGGAGTTCCCGGTATTGTTTTTAGGCGCTTTGCCGGAAAAAACGCCCGCATTGTACAGCCTGATGAATTATGCCGATATAAAATTAGGCACCTGGTACCCGCATGGCGGCATGTATAAAATCGTAGAAGGTATGTATAACCTGGCAAAAGAATTAGGCGTACAGTTTTATTTTGATCATGATGTTGTGCAGATAAAAATTGAACAGCAAAAAGCAACTGCAGTTACTGCCCAAACAAGCAGGAACCATGAACTATCAACTATTAACTTTCCCGCCGACGTAGTGATTGGCGCAGCAGATTATCATTTTATTGAAACCACATTGTTACCACAACATTGCCGTACCTACAGCGAAGCCTATTGGAACAAAAGAGTAATGGCCCCGTCTTGTTTATTATACTATGTAGGGTTAAATAAAAAACTGGACCATGTATCGCATCATTCACTTTTTTTTGATACCGATTTCAGCATACATGGAAAAGAAATTTATACGCAGCCCCAATGGCCTTCCAATCCCTTGTTCTATGTCAGTATTACATCAGTTACAGATGATACCACAGCGCCTGTGGGCCACGAGAACCTGTTCTTTTTAATACCGGTGGCTGCGGGTTTAACAGGTGATACCGAAACCATCAGGGAAAAATATTTTGACAATATTGTTGAACGGTTTGAACAACGTATCGGGAAAAAAATAAAAGAACATATCGTGTATAAAAAATCTTACTCGGTAAGTGATTTTGTACATGACTATAATTCCTTCAGGGGTAATGCTTATGGTTTGGCCAATACCATACAACAAACGGCGGTATTAAAACCATCCTGCAGGAGTAAAAAAGTAAAAAATTTATTTTATACCGGCCAGTTAACCGTACCCGGCCCGGGGGTGCCGCCAAGTTTGATCAGTGGCGAAGTGGTGGCCAAAGAAGTAATTAAATATTTGAATTAATAAGCGATTTTGTTAAGAACAGCGTGGGTAAAACATAAAAAAAATCTGAACAAAGTATTTTCACAAGTGATAAATTCAGTTTCTTTACAGCAGTAACATGATGCATCTTTTTCACGATACCAGTAAACAGTGCAGCAAAATAACCACTGAAATGTACAGCACTTCTTTTAGCAGTGCCATTAAGCTATTGCATAAAGACCTGCGTACACCTATTTACAATATTTATGGTTTGGTAAGATTTGCTGATGAGATTGTGGATACTTTTCACGATTATGATAAAAAAGAATTACTGGCAGAGTTTAAACAAGAAACCTATAGTGCAATAGACAGGGGCGTCAGTCTTAACCCGGTGTTACATAGTTTTCAGCTAACGGTAAATGAATTTAAAATAGACCGGGACTTAGTGGAAGCATTTTTTAAAAGTATGGAATGGGACCTGAGTAAAGACAAATATGATGCAGCAGGATATGCAGCCTATATTTATGGCAGTGCGGAAGTAGTAGGCCTGATGTGTTTATATGTTTTTTGTGAAGGAGATCAAACCGCATACGATCAATTAAAACCCGCAGCACAGGCATTGGGTGCCGCATTTCAAAAAGTGAATTTTTTAAGGGATGTAAAAACAGATTACCAGCAATTGAACCGCACTTATTTTCCCGGTATGGATTTTAAAAATTTTACCGGTGCAATGAAGCTGCAGATCGAGACAGAGATTGAAGAAGATTTTGCAAAAGCCTACGCTGGCATTTTGCAATTGCCGGTTAAGGCAAGATTTGGTGTGTATGTAGCCTACAAATATTATTTGTCTTTATTTAGAAAAATAAAAAAAGTACAACCTGCAAAAATATTAGACCAACGTATCCGTATTCCTAATTATTTAAAAGCTTTTATATTGGCAAAAGCGGGTATACGAACCCAGTTCAATCTTTTGTAAATTTGCCTGTTTAAATACCTGCTCATTTTGGATAAATTAATTTTAGTTACAGAAAACGATATACCGCTGGGTACAGCAGGTAAAATGGAAGCGCATGAAAAAGCGTTGCTACATCGTGCCTTCAGCATTTTTATTTTTAATAGCCAGGGCGAAATGCTGTTACAGCAACGGGCAGCTGATAAATACCATAGCGCAGGCTTATGGACCAATGCCTGTTGCAGTCATCCCTATGCAGGCCAGGAAACGATACATGCAGCTGAAAAAAGACTGCATGAAGAAATGGGGTTTACCACTCCATTAACTCCTGCATTTGAATTTATGTATAAAGCCGTTTTTGATAACGGGCTCACAGAGCACGAATACGATCATGTGTATATTGGTGTTTATGATGGTGAAATTTTGCCCAATCCCGCAGAAGTGCAGGATTATTGTTATAAAAATATTGCTGCAATAAAAAGCGATATCCAATCCAGGCCCGAACTATATACAGCTTGGTTTAAGATCGCTTTACCACGGGTAGAAAATTATCTTTCTCAAAAGTCATAAAAGAAATTTGCCGCACATATTTTAAATTACTTTTGCTGCAACGTAGTAAACAGCAATGCATAATAAAAAAATAATAATTATTGGCAGCGGGGTAGCAGGTATGGCTGCAGCGATAAGGTTGGTTGTGCAGGGCTTTGACGTAACCGTGTATGAAAAAAATAATTATCCGGGTGGTAAATTAACTACTGTACAAAAAGATGGATTTTGTTTTGATGCCGGCCCTTCTTTATTTACCCAGCCCAAAACCTTAGAAGCACTGTTTGAAACAGCAGGCGAACCAATCGAAAATTATTTTAGTTATAAGCCGCTGGCTATTGCCTGCAAATATTTTTATGAAAACGGCAAGATCGTGGAAGCTTTTACCAACGCAGCACAATTTGGAAAAGAACTGGAAGAAAAATTGAATGAACCTGCGAATGCAGTAACGAAATACCTGGAGGAATCAAAAAAAATATATCATCATATCGGTAGCATTTTTTTAAACTATTCTTTGCATAAAAGAAAAACATGGTTCAATAAAAAAATAGTTAAGGCATTGGCCGCCATTAAATACAAATACCTTTTTAATAACCTGGATAAAAGAAACCGTACAGCGTTCCGGTCAAAAGAAGCCGTGCAGTTATTCAATCGTTACGCCACGTACAATGGCAGTAATCCATACAAAGCACCAGGTATGTTAAGCGTGATTCCGCACCTGGAATATAACGAAGGCGTATTTTATCCATCAGGCGGAATGATCAGCATCACCAATGCATTATATCAATTAGCTTTAAAGAAAGGGGTGCATTTTAATTTCAACAGTAAAGTACAGCAGATCATCCATCACGAAGGCCATACAAAAGGTATCGTGGTAAATGGAGAGAATATACTTTCTGATATAGTGGTAAGTAATATGGACGTATACTTTACGTACAGGTTTTTATTGAATAATCCGGATAAGTCTGCAAAATTGTTGCAACAGGAACGCAGTAGCAGTGCATTGGTATTTTACTGGGGTATGAAAAAAGAATTTTCTCAATTGCAATTGCATAATATTTTTTTTAGCAATAATTATGCAGCAGAATTTGATAGCCTCTTCAATAAAAAGAAATTGTACAACGATCCTACGGTGTATATCAATATTACCGCTAAAATGGAACAGGGACATGCGCCTGCAGGTAAAGAGAATTGGTTTGTAATGGTAAATGCGCCGGCTAATGTGGGACAAGACTGGGAGCAAATAAAACAGGAAGCTAAAAAAAATATCATCGAAAAATTAAGCCGGCAGTTGCAGGTGGATATAGAAAATTTAATTGAAACAGAAGAGCTACTCGACCCGGTTGCTATTGAAGAGAAAACGGCATCCTACCAGGGTTCCTTGTATGGTACCAGCTCCAACTCAACACTGGCGGCATTTTTACGGCATCCCAATTTTACCGGCGCTATTAAAGATTTATATTTCTGTGGTGGAAGTGTACACCCGGGCGGTGGCATACCTTTGTGTTTGAACAGTGCAAAAATTGTAAGCGATATCATTAAAAATAAAAAACGTGCCCACTAAATTTTCCAAATACCAAATTGCCACTGCTATCGCTGTTTTATTTCATGCTGTTGGAATTATAGGAATAGTATTCTTAAAAGATGATGCCATTATCCGGTCAACCCCATTGCATTTGCTGCTGATGCTGGCATTGCTTATCTGGACACAGAACAATAAAAATTATTTCTTTGTATTGTTTTTGATCGCTTCCATTGCTATTGGCATTACGGTAGAAATTATAGGGGCGAATACAAAATTATTATTCGGCGATTATAGTTATGGAGCAGTGCTGGGGCCTCAAATAAAAAATGTGCCCTTGATCGTTGGCGTCAACTGGTTCATCATTATCTATTGCTGCGGCATAAGCATTCATACCTTATTGAGTAAAGCGGTAAATAAATTATCTGCCGAAACGGCCACGCCACCTATGGCCTTAAAAGCCTTATCTATTATTGTAGATGGTGCTACGCTCGCGGTTTTTTTTGACTGGCTGATGGAGCCCGTTGCCGTACAGCTGGGCTATTGGAAATGGGAAGGAGGAATTCCTTTCTATAATTATTTGTGCTGGTTTATAGTGTCCATAATTTTGCTGGCTATATTTCACTGGCTTAACTTTAGCAAGCAAAACAAATTCGCTGTCCATTTGTTAATGATACAGGTAATGTTTTTTTTATTATTAAGAACATTTTATAGATAGCATGCACTGGTTACTTTTTATATTGATCGCCCTGGCTACTTTCATCATCATGGAGGGTATTACCTGGTTAACCCATCGTTTTATTATGCATGGGTTTTTATGGTACCTGCACGAAGATCATCATAAACCAACAGGCCATACTTTTGAAAAAAATGATGCCTTCTTTTTAATCTTTGCCATTCCCTGCTGGTTATGCATCATGTTAGGCCTGCATTATAAAGTATATTGGGTGGCGGCGGTTGGATTTGGTATAGCATTGTATGGTATGGCCTATTTTATTGTACACGAAGTAATCATTCACCAGCGCTTTAAATGGTTTACCCGCAGCAATAATACGTATGTACGCACTTTACGCTGGGCGCATAAAATGCATCATAAACATCTGGATAAACACGAAGGCGAAAGTTTCGGCATGCTGGTAGTGGCCAAAAAATACTGGGAAAAAGTAAAGGTGGATAAGAAGATGCAGGTGGTGAAAGCGGACAGGGTAAATAAAGTACAAAGTAAATAGAGTATAGGGTAATAAGAAGCACAAGCCTTGTTACTCACGATTCACGCCTCACTACTCACAATACTGATAAACTGTGCATACATTTCCCTCCAGCCTTCAAATTGCTGATCCGTTCCAAAAAAATTGTTGTGCCAGATGGTAATTAAAGGGGTATCCAGTTTTTTGCAGGTAGTGTAATAATGCAGCAATTCTTCATTGGCCTGTGCTGTAGAAAAATCCTGTTCATAAAATGCATTGGCATCCATAAAACAAAAAGGATGGATACGTAAAGTAGTTTGCTGTTCCTGCTGCAGATCGTACCACATAAATGAATTTGCTACAGATGCCCTGAAACCATTAATGCTGCCATATCCCATACTGTAATCGTCTGTAATGCCGGCATCAATTAATTTTTGATACCCGCCCGGTAGATTAAACCGGATATAATGTTGCCTGCTAATGGTTGGGGCCATGCCATTTGCGGGAGCCTGGACCATTGCTGCAAACTCTTCTATTTCTTTTTTTAGTAACGCATCATTATCGCCGCTTTGCCAGCTGGGATGAATACCCACAGTATATTTTTTTGCGTGTTGCTGTACCAGTTGCCACATGGCATGTTTATGAGGCAAAATATTTTTATCATAAACACTGTTCTTTTCTGCCAGTAAAAAAAAGTAAATGGGTGTCAGGTTATTTTTCCGGTGCAATTCATTCAACCAGGCATAAGTATCAAAAGGATCTTTTTGAAGACCCAGTAACACTTTTATTCTTGACAGCGACGGTGATGCTAAAAAGCCACCGAGATTACGCGCCAATCCTTTGTATTTGTACGAATAGGCAATATCGATATCGTAGGTAGGCAAAAAGCTGAAGGTTGAATGTTGAAGGTTAAAGGCAGGAAATCTGTTTTTTATTGTAACAGCAAAATCATTAACCCAAATATTGATCAATGGCAAATCTAAAAATCCTTCCTTATATGCCAACGCATTTTCGTGCGCATAACGGCCATAGCTGTCCTTTGTGTGCGGCAGGTATTCTTCGTAACGGCTGAATAAATAAAACGTAGCGGCAAAAATATCAAAAGGGAAATCGCCAGCGTTGTTTTTAAAAAATGCTTTATAGCCATTCACTTCAAAACAGGTAATGGGTTGCAACTGTATGCCCGTCTCAAATAATAAAGCTGCCGGGCTGAGATTTAAAGTAGCAGATGCAAATGACTGATCGCTGTAATTTACTTTAACCCCGTCATAATTGCTAAACGATTCCGAATCTACAGTAATGGCAAACTCAACTCCCAGCAATTCGGTAAAAATAAAATTACAGGTATACTGTAAGCGGGATGAAGTAATATTTGAATAGATTAAAACCATTTGCAGGCACAAAATAAAAAAGTTCCGCTTGCCGGAACTTTTTTATTTTGTGCAAAAGAAGTTTTATAAAGATTTATATGTGTAATAACTTCGGTCAACATCCCCATTGTTAGCCAGCCCGTAGCTTTGAACAAGCAGTCCTTTGTTATTAAAGCTATGTGTAAAATTTTCGGAGAAAACAGAAGGCCCTCCAAAAAAATAATCTTCAGAAAAGTAAGTTATATAATTATTGAATTGCGGTCTTACTATTACTGAGCCACTATGATTCCTGATAAAGGTCGCAAAAATATTTAACCGCGAATAAGGATTTGGTTTATTATCATAAGTATAGGTTCCTGTATATTCCAGCATTTGTGATGCAGGGTTAGTGGTATAGGAGTGGCTGACATCTTTTTTTACATTCCCATTTACATCCAGCCATGCAGTGTCTTTGTGGTTAAAATCGATGAAAACAGTAACCGGCACCAGCAACCCTGTTACCACCCTGTCGTAATAATTAACGGATTGGGCATATTGTGTTTTTATAATCTCTTTTGCAACAATATAGCCTGAACCGCTCAGTTCTCTACTAATAGAAGAATCCCGGGTTAATCTACCTTGTACATCGTATGTAAAAAAATGTGTAGTTGTGTCATAATCGGGCGACGGAATTGACTGGTATAGACTGTAACTTTTATCAGGAAGACTGTCGTTATTATTATAGAAATAGCTGACTGATGTAATAATATCGGGTACGCCATTATAGAAGTTGGTATCCATTACCGCTGTTACCCGTTTTAAATTGTCGTATGCAAAATGCCTTACCAAAGAGTCGATATCTCCCTGCATATCATCATACACCTGGATAGCTTTGTCTAAATAAATAGTGTCATTAAGAACAGTGGGCGGATTGCCGCTGTTATTTTCAATACTGAATTCTTTCTGACAGCTGATCATCGATAATACAATACCAATAACAAAAAGCTGAATTGCTGTTTTCATAAGTGTTTAGTAGGGTAATTTGAGTAAATTTTATTTTTTTACCAAGGGCTGTTATTTCTTATACCGCTCCTTCCACATTTCATTAAAGGTTTTTTGGCTGAAGTTCAAATCGCTCCGGTGTTCCTTCCAACCCTTAAACAAACCATTTACCACTTTGTTCTTTAAACCACCGTTACCCATATTCATCAAACCACGTTTTAAGGAAGCGATCTTCCACATTTTCCAGGCCATTTTTTCACTGAAGGTGGCCAGGCCTTCTTCTACACTTTCTTTACGGTTTTCTAAAAGCAGTTCGTGTAGATTTATTTTTACCGCACACACTTCGGTACAATTACCACATAACGAAGAGGCATAACTTAAATGTTTATAATCCGCCATTCCCTGCAAATGTGGCGTGATCACACTTCCGATTGGTCCGCTGTAAGTAGCACCATAGGCATGGCCGCCGATATTTTTATACACCGGGCAGGCATTTAAACAGGCGCCGCAACGGATGCAATACAAACTTTCTCTCTGCCTGGGATTTTTAATGATATTGGTACGGCCGTTATCCAGTAATATCACGTACATTTCTTCAGGGCCATCGGTTTCATTGTCTTGCTTTGGGCCGGTAACAATGGTATTGTACACCGTTACTTTTTGCCCCGTTCCAAATGTAGAAAGCAGCGGCCAAAACAGTGCCAGGTCAGTAACAGAAGGGATCATCTTTTCAATACCTACAATTACAATATGTGTTTTAGGAAAAGCGCAGCTTAACCTGGCATTGCCTTCATTTTCGGTAACGGCAACAGCACCAATATCGCTGATGATAAAATTGGCCCCGGTTACACCCACTTCTGCCTGCACATATTTTTCACGTAAAATTTCACGGGCTTTTAACGTCAGTTGCTGCGGTGTAAAATTTATCGGGGTGCCTAATTTTTCATTGAACAATTTCGCCACGTCTTCCTTGCTTTTATGCATGGCCGGCGTTACAATATGGTAAGGCGGTTCGCCATCTAACTGTTGTATGTACTCGCCCAGGTCGGTTTCCACACTTTCAATCCCATTTTCTTCCAGGGCCTTATTCAAATGAATTTCTTCGGTAACCATGCTCTTGCTCTTTACCACCGATTTGCAGTTTTTTTCTTTGCAGATCTTCAGTACTTCTTCAATGGCCTGTGCAGCATCTTCGGCCCAGATTACCTTGCCGCCACGTTTGGTAAAGTTCAGTTCAAACTCTTCCAGCTGCTGATCCAATGTTTCAATGGCCTTCCATTTGATATTCTTGGCACGTTCCCTTACCAGGTGCACATCAGCAAACTGTTGCTTGCCTTCTGGAACTTTGCTATTGTATTTGCCGATATTGAAATTGATTTTGCGGCGGTGTTCCAGGTCCGCGGCTTTAATCTTCGTTTTTGCTATAAATGTTTGTGAAGTTTCTGACATGTTTATTTTTTTGAAACAAACAGTTGAGCCTTGATGGAACTTCATTGGCGACGCTCCATTCAGGTTCAGTAGTGCTTATCATCTTTTAATAGGGGCAAAGATAGCGCATTGTTACGCGGCAGGCAACCATTGGTAAAATTATTTGATCCTGGTAAGTGTGCCTGTTTGATAGCTGCCGATCCGGTAACTGTCTACAAAAGGCGTGTCTCCCGTTCCTTTACCACTCTGCATTTTATCGCTGAGTTTGATGCTGAAGAATTCTACATTCATTTGTCCATTCTCTATACAGTAATTATCTACAATGGTATTACCCTGCACAGTAAATGCGCCGTGAAAACAATCGCCATGCACATAACTGTCTAAAAGGATGCCGTCTTTTTCATCCACCACCCAATGCCCTTTTGCTGTATCTATCGGCCTTAAAATATAGGGTCTGTTATCTTTTCCAGAATCGCCATAAATGATTTGCCAGGTATATTGGTTAGCCGTATCCGTTGGCTGAATACGCAACTGCATAGTAAATGTTTGCGTGGGTTTACCTGCAACTATCCATTGCAGCTGGCCCTTCCAGTTACCCAGAAAAGACCGGGGAAAGGAATGGTTATGTTGTGCCGAAATACAAAGGCTTGTAAAAAACAGCACACAAAATAGAACCATCTTTTTCATGACTTAAAAATAATGGTTTTGCATTATGTATTCATCACAAAGCGGATCAATATCATGTAACTTTGTCGTAAGCTATCATATGAAATGAATTTCTTACAGATCATAAGTTATACGGGTATTTTTATTTTTGCCATTACAGGCGCCTTAAAAGCCCGCGCTTTTAAGATGGATGTTTTTGGCGGTATTGTACTGGCATTTGTAACCGCCTATGGCGGCGGTACTTTAAGGGATATCTTAATTGGTGTAAAGCCCGTAAATTGGGTGAATGATAACCTGGCCCTGCTTTTAGTATTGTTAGGTACCGCATTTACTTTCTTCCTGAATAACAACCTGCGCAACTTTAATAAATTTATTTTCTTTACCGATGCGGTAGGCCTGGGCCTTTTTACCGCAACCGGTATTAAAGTGGGTTTGCTCAATGGCTTAAATGAAACCTATGCATTGATAATGGGTGTTATCACCGCAACTTTTGGCGGACTGATTGCAGACATACTTTGTAATGCGGTACCTAATTTATTAAAGAGAGGAGAGTTATACGCTACCGCCTGCGCCATCGGTGGGGCCGCCTATCTTCTACTGAATAATTTTTTTTCAACAAAAGACCTCAACCTGTTTTTATGCGTCATCATTGTGGTGGCGCTTCGCATCTATTCCAAAAGAAAAAGATTGATGCTGCCGGAGATATAGTTTATAAAGGGAAGCCAGGATTTTAAATCCTGGCTTCCCTTTATAACTAATGTCTAAATTATTTTATTACACCCAGTTCCTTCCCGATTTTTGTAAACGCCGCCACCGCTTTTTCCAAATGGCGCTGGTCATGCGCAGCGCTTAACTGCACCCTTATCCTTGCCTGGCCCTTGGCCACCACAGGAAAGAAAAATCCGATCACATAAATACCTTCTTCGAGTAGTTTGGCTGCAAAATTTTGTGCCACTACTGCATCGTATAACATGATGGGAACTATAGGATGATCACCGGGCTTGATATCAAAACCGGCTTCTGTCATTTTGCTGCGGAAATATTTGGTATTGGCTTCCAGCTTATCCCTTAATTCTGTTGTTTCGCTCAGCATATCCAATACAGCAATGCTGGCACCCACAATACTAGGGGCTACGGTATTGCTGAATAAATAAGGGCGGCTTCTCTGGCGCAGCATTTCAACAATTTCTTTTTTACCCGAAGTAAACCCGCCGCTCGCCCCGCCTAATGCCTTGCCTAATGTACCGGTTATAATATCAATACGCCCCATTACATTCCTGTATTCATGGGTACCCCTTCCTGTTTTACCTAAAAAGCCGGAAGAATGGCATTCATCGATCATTACGATGGCATCATATTTATCTGCGAGGTCGCAAATTTTATCTAACTGTGCAATTGTCCCATCCATACTAAAACTGCCATCCGTTACAATAATGCGGCTGCGCAGATGCTGTGTTTCGGCCAGTTTCATTTCCAGGTCGGCCATATTGTTGTGCTCATAACGGTAACGCTGTGCCTTGCATAAACGTACGCCATCAATAATACTTGCATGGTTCAATGCATCGCTGATGATGGCATCGGGTTCTCCAAATAAAGGTTCAAATACACCGCCATTGGCATCAAATGCAGCGGCATATAAAATGGTATCTTCTGTGCCTAAAAAATCGGCCAGTTTTTTTTCCAGTTCTTTATGAATATCCTGTGTACCACAAATAAAACGTACACTGCTCATACCATAACCACGCAGGTCGATATATTTTTTTGCCGCAGCCACTACTTTGGGATGACTGGAGAGGCCCAGGTAATTATTGGCGCAAAAGTTCAATACTGTTTTACCTCCTACAATAATTTCGGCGCCCTGTTCACTCGCAATGATGCGCTCTTTTTTAGATAATCCTGCGGATTCAATGTCTGATAATTCAGCTGCAATACGTTGTACGAAGTTTTGATTCATGTGCTTGGTTTATGACTGCAAATGTAAGGAGCTTACCCTCCACGACATATAATTTTTATGAACTTTATAACTTGTATACTTATCTTTCGTAATAAATAAAACTGCGGATGTTTAAATTGCTATTGAGTGTTCTTTTAGTATTTTTTGTAGTAGCTGCCCAGGCGCAGGAACTCATTAAAAGCTATGTAAAAAACAATACTGTGCGGGTAAAAACAATTGAACCAGATTCAACAGACTATACTGACCTGGAAAGTTTGGGCGCCGCAATTGGAGAGGCAAAGCTTGTAATGCTGGGCGAACAGGAACATGGCGATGCAACTACTTTTTTAGCCAAATCAAGATTGGTAAAATACCTGCACGAAAAAAAGGGATTTAATGTACTGGCATTTGAAAGTGATTTTTTTGGAATGACAGCAGGATGGGACAGTCTTGCCAAAACAAAAACAGCTATTGATTCTTTTATGTTTCATAACCCATTTCCAATATGGAGCTGGTGCAATACCTGTAGTAATTTATTTTATAATTATATACCGGCAACATACAATACCGGCAACCCTTTACAGATCGCAGGATTTGACTGCCAGCTGCATGGAGTATATACCGAAAAAAATTACATCGCCAGGCTTACCGAAATCTTAAATAAAATAAAAACTGCCGAACCTGCTTACGCAACTATTATTGCCCAAACCATATTATGCGCAGATTCGCTGATATTATCCTATGGTAATACGCACAATAAAGATTCTGTATCCACTAATAAAAGCATTGCTTTTTTAAACAATTTGCTGCAAAGTAGTAGCAAAAACCTGCTTTCTTTATTTGAAGTACAGGTATTAAAGAATGCAATAGCTGAATTGAGCAGTTCCAAACTCAGGAATGGCGCTATAAAGCCGCAGCATTACTACAGGGATAAACAAATGGCCGATAATATAGAATGGCTTTGCCAGGTAAAATATCCCAATGAAAAAATAATTGTCTGGGCCCACAATGCACATATTGCCAAAAGCAACGGAAGCAGCAGCAGCCCGATTAACGAATTCTCCATGATGGGATATTACCTATCTAAAACTTCGGTTTTAAAAGATAAGATATACGTCCTGGGCTTTACATCGCATACCGGTTTTTCACAATGGGCTAGTGTAAATCCAAAGAATAATCATGCGGTTCAAAAACCGGCAAAGAATAGTTTTGAAAACTGGGTTCCAGGTAGTTACGAATACGCTTTTACAGATTTTAAACCATTTAATGCACAAAACCCTGCTGTTAATATTGCTTTTTCCATGAAAGGCTCACTTAACCAGCCACACAGTAATTATGTTCATTACTGGACCAATATTTTTGATGGTGTTTTCTTTGTCAGGCGGATGTACGGCTGTGAAAATATTAAAGAAAAATAGCGGGTAAGGACGAATCTGCCCAAAAAATAAGTTTTTCTTACATTTACTGTAACTTTTTTAAAAACGCTACGTATTAAACAAAAACTAAGCTTTTACCCCAACTTGTATGACTGAGAGAGAGTACAATGAATGTGTAAATCTGTATGCAGATAATGTATACCGTTTCATCCTCAAAAACCTGAGGCATGAAGAGGATGCACGTGATGTGGTGCAGACGGCATTTGAAAAAATGTGGGTAAACCGGGCCACTGTAGATAATGAAAGGAGCAAAAGCTTCCTTTTTACCGTGGCGTATAACCAGATGATCGACCATATCAGGAAGAACAAAAGGATCAGTTTAAGAGAAGAATTTAATGAGAATGACAGGGGAGCGGTAGGTCCAAAGCATGATACCAAACGTATTTTAAATGAGGCGTTGAGCAAATTAAGTGAGTTACAACGCAGCCTGGTAATGCTTAAAGACTATGAAGGCTATAGTTACGAAGAGATAGGGCAGATCACTAATTTAAATGAAAGCCAGGTAAAAGTGTATTTGCACAGGGCCAGGTTATCATTGAGGGAATATATTGTAAAAGTGGAAAACGTTATTTAGTTCATGGCTAATCATGGTTCATAGCTTAAAACAGCTGCATACTATGAACCTCAACTATGAACCATCAACCATCAACTATGAACATCAACAGGAATAATTACGAAGAATTTTTTTTACTGTATGTAGATAATGAATTGTCTGCAGCGGAAAGGAATGCCGTGGAATTATTTGTGCGTGAAAATACCGACCTGAAAGAAGAATTACACCTGCTGCAGCAAACGGTAATAAAAATGGATGGGGTGGTTTTTGAAAATAAAAGCAGTTTGCTTAAAGAAGATATTACGGCCTTGCAGGAAAACCTGTTATTATATATAGATAACGAATTAAATCCTTCAGCAAAACAGGGTATTGAAAAATTATTACAAACAGATGCTGTGGCCAATAAAGAACTGTCGCTGTTACAACAAACCAAATTACAGGCCGACAGCAGTATTATATTTACCAATAAAAACGTTCTGTATAGAAAAGAAAGCGCAAAAGTTATTGGTATGCCCTGGAAAAGAATTGCAGCTGCTGCAGTGCTGTTAGGCTTTGGTGCATGGGTGGCACTTGCTGTAATTAAAACCGGCAACAAAGCAGGCGATGCAACAGGAGTTGCAAACAACTCGTCAAAAACTGTAACACCGGTACAACAAGCAAATGAAGCCACAATAATAGCGCAGGATAAAAACTTGCCTGCTGATACCAATACCGGTATAGCCCAAACAACTGAAGTTATAGAATCAACCAATCAAAAAAATGCATTGCCTGTTGCTGAAAAACAACAACAGCAAAATACACACCTGCAAAAAGAAGAGCAAAATATTATAGCTGTGCAGCAGGAAAGAGAAATAAAAAAACCATCCAATAATTTACCAGCGCCCGTTTATAAAAATATTAACAATTACGAAAGTAACTTAACAGCAAGGCTAGACGTAACACAAAAGAAGACGGTAATTGATAATGATAAATCCGGAATTAAAGATATCATTACTGCTTCTAATCAGACAAGCGATGCAATTGAAGGTTACGCATTAAATACCAAATTTACCGAAGGCGATGAAGTCCAGGAAGAAGACCATAAAAAATCAAAACTGGGTGGTTTTTTCCGTAAGGTAAAAAGAATGGTGGAACGCAACACCAATGTACAATCTGGCAACGGCGTTAAAATAGCCGGCTTCGACATCGCCATTAAATAATTTAAAAAAATAGCACACATGAAACAGCTAATTACATTTTTAGCAGCAGCAATTATTTGCTCAACCGCAACCGCACAAACAGACAGTACAAAAAAATCAAAAGACACGATACGTATTGGGAATATTGTGATCGTAAAAACCGGTAAAAACAGTGGAGATAAGAACAGGGGTATCAGTATGCATACGGATACCAAACCTAAAAAGAAAAGCAATATCAGTACTAATTGGTGGATCGTTGACCTGGGTTTTTCCAACTACGATGATAAAACCAATTATGCTACAGCGGGTAGCTACCTGGTAAACCGCCCAGGTAATCCTGTTTTGGGAAAAGATGATTTTAAATTACGTTCAGGTAAAAGCATTAATGTAAACATCTGGTTTTTTATGCAAAAACTGAATCTGGCAAAACACTACGTTAATTTAAAATATGGTTTGGGCCTGGAGTTAAATAACTATCGCTATAAATCGTTAGCCAATATCAGTTATAAGGAAGGTGGTGTTGTTCCATACTCAGGCGGCCTGCAAACTTCAGCACCATTTATTTTCAGGGATTCATTAAACCAGGGTGCCAATGGTTTTTCAAAAAATAAACTGGCAGCCGATTATTTAACGATACCCTTAATGCTGAATTTTAACAGCAACCCCAACAGGGAAAAAAGAGGTCTTAGTATCAGCGCAGGCGTTAGTGCGGGCTATTTATACAGTCAGCGTAATAAACAAAGAAGTGCCGAACGTGGTAAACACCGCAATAAAGGCGATTATGACCTGGAGCGTTTTAAATTAAGTTATGTAGGTGAAATAGGGTTGGGTTCAATACGTTTCTACGGTTCTTACAGTCCTAAATCCATTTACGAACACAGCCTGGATATGCGCCCTTATACTGTGGGTATCCGTTTCAGTAACTGGTAAAAGCTCTCTCACTCATACCCAAGCCTGTTGAACCCCGGGTGTAAACAGGCGAGGGCTTGGGTTTAACATACAGCCTCTGCAAAAAATGCAGCGGCTTTTTTATTAATGCAGGAAAAAGAAAATAAGATAGCTGTAATTAAGAAGACGGATACTGCTTACCCGAGTTTTGAAGTGACCAGGTCTATAAGGTTGCCCATATTATTCAGTTTATTCAGCTCTTTCAGTTTAAACTGGATACCGAAAGCATTTTCAATATCTGTGATGATGATCATATGCGTAAGTGAATCCCATCCATTTACCTGGGCAGCGGAAAGGCTGTCCACCATTTCAAAATCTTCGTGCTTTAATACAGCAACCAACACCGCCCTTATTTTTTCAACAATTTCATTTCTTTCCATGCGATTATTTTTTTAAGTTTTTTTCCATGATATATTTTTCATTCCAGGGCAACAGTTGTAATGTAGCTGCATTATTGGATTTATAGGATTTACCTACCTCAAATCCATTTTTTTTATACACGGCTATAGCATTGGCATTATTACTGTATACCTGCACCTGCACTTTTTTTAATTCAGGATATAATGTAACCGCTTCTTTTTCCAATTCCTCTATCAATAAATTAGAAAGGCCCTTTCCCCGGTGTGCATCAGTAACATAGAGGTATTCCAGTTGCAAGGTTAATAGCTCCCTTTCTGATACCATCTCAGCAATTGCTGCTGCGTTGTTTTTTAACGAAGCCATGGCTTCCTTCCCAAATGTAAAACTTATTAAATTCGATTTCAGCATTTTTGATGCCATGTTATCTTCATTTAAAGTTTCTATCCAGCCACCAAATGCAGCAACAGGCGCGGCTTCATATTCTACGACCAAAAAACTGCTTAAAGAAAATTCGCAGCCATCGATCTCTTCTTCAAACATCGATTGAATATACTCCTTTGCCTTTTGTTGGGGCAGATCAAACAATGTGGAATAACTTAGTTTGTCTGTGCCACTTTTTTCGGCTGCAACAACAACATCCACTAAAAAAGGGATATCGCCTGCAGCAGCTTTTCTTATTAAATATGCACTCATGGGTTATTTCGTTTGCAGCAATTTTTTTAAAGCATTCCGGTCTGTTTTTCCATTGCTGTTTAATGGAAAAACAGGCACAAAAATTATTTGCTTGGGAATCATGTACGCAGGCATTTGCGCTTTCATAAAATCCTGCAATGCGGTGGTATCAAATGCAGCTGATTCAACTGCCAGTCCTATTTCGGTATTGCCGATCGGATCAATGGACGCTATCGCAGCAACATTGATCTTTTCTAAAAATGTTTTTGCGTGAAATTCTATTTCAGAAAGCTCCACCCTGAAGCCTTGTATCTTTATCTGGAAATCTATCCTGCCTAAATATTCTATATCACCATTTTCATCACATTGGCAAAGGTCGCCGGTTTTATAAAATCTTTCTTCTTTACCGTTATATTGTGTAATAAAAAAAGCTTCTTTATTTTTTGCTTCATTGTACCAGTAACCGGGTGTAAGCTGAACGCCTCCCAAACATAACTGGCCGGTATTACCCCAGGGTAATATTTCGTTATTGTCATTAACGATCACGGTGTAATTACCCAACATGGCTTTACCAATAGAAAGCACTCCATTACGGGATTTGTTTACACCTGTTCTGTTATACGTATAATCGGTACAAAAAATGGTGTCTTCGGTAGGGCCATACACATTCACTATTTTGGCATTGGGTAAACAGTTGCTCCATTCCTCGGTTACATCCAATGGTAAAGCCTCCCCACAAAATAAACTGTACCTCATTTTAGGCAAATCAATTTCTTTAAAATATTTTCTCAGGTAATGTAATATGGAAGGCACCATCAAAGTAAAAGTGAGTTCCTGCTCTTCCATTAATTCGTACACATAACCATACTTGATCTTATCTTTTGGAATAGTATAGGTACAGGCTCCCTTTAGCAAAGGAACAAGGTAAGACATCACGGAAAGATCAAAGGTCAGTTCAAACATTTGAAGACAGCGGTCTTTTTCTGTCAGATCAAAACCCATGGCATCAAAGGCGGTAATAAAACCCTGCAGGTTAGCCCTGGTAATTGGTACGCCTTTAGGTTCACCCGTGGTACCCGATGTAAACAGGATGTATACTAATTCTTCATCGCTTACAGGCTTTGGCGTTAAGTTAACCGCAGCTGCAGGCAGTTTTTTACTTTCGATTGTATGAAGTTCAGTAAATAACGGGGTGTCCGAAGAGTCAATTATTGTTTTTAAAAAAGCCTGCTTAATTACTTTTTCATTTCTGTCTTTTGGTGTTTCTGCACTGATGGGTACGTACGCTTTACCTTCCAGCCACAATGCAATGATGCTGGCGTAAGTTTCCAGGTCATCGTTGGCTACCAGGCCAAAATTTTTTTCTTCCAGTGGTTCAATGGTAACCCTTATTGCTGAAATTGTTTTTGCAAAATCTGCATAGCTGTAAAATGTATCGTTGAACAAAAATGCATTAAGACTGGCGTTTTTAGCTATCGCAGCCGGAATTTCATTGAATAAAGACATGTAAGAAGGATGGGGGGTTTAAAGTTCAAAAGGATGCATTTCTAATTGATCAAACTCGACTGTCAGCATCTTTTAAATTAATGGTTCAAATTTAGCATATTTGAAGAATACAAAAAAATAGTTCCTTTGGCATTGGGATACAGTAAAACTGCAGCATGCAGTAATAAAAATAAATACAAACAGCTGTAGTTTATTGTTGTAAAACAACTACAGTCAAAAAGCATATTTCCTCACTCGTCAAATTTTTACCATTTGCGTTAACTGATGCATTTGTGTAAAAATAGATTAATTTGCGAACTGATAATTGCTAGTGTCCAACAGGTGTGATTACATTTCTTTGTAATCAGGTGGTATAAAACTAGAGTTGGGTCAGCTGTTTATACCGTAGTAACCTTAAATAAAATAATGCATGATCTTTAATTCCATTCCGTTTTTTTTCTTTTTTACCGTTTTCTTTTTTCTTTACTGGCTGGTATTTAAAAACAGTGTACAACTTCAAAACCTTTTGATATTAACGGGCAGCTATGTGTTTTATGCTTTTTGGGATTGGCGTTTTTTATTTTTAATGGCAGGCAGTTCATTGCTGAATTATTATCTCGGCATTTATATAGCAAAGTCTAAAAACGAAAAACGACGACAGCTGCTGCTGTACATAGGATTGTTGCAGGGTATAGGCGGGTTGATCTTTTTTAAATACTATAATTTCTTCGTTACTTCTTTTGTTGAGGCGTTTTCTTTTTTTAACATCAGTTTGCAGGCGCATACATTGCAACTGATCCTTCCACTGGGTATCAGTTTTTATACCTTCAGGGCAATGAGCTACCTGCTGGATATTTATAATGAAGAAACTGAAGCTACCAGCAACTGGGTGGTTTTCTTCTCTTATATTTCTTTTTTCCCCAGCCTGGTATCCGGCCCGATCGACAGGGCGAATTTGCTGATTCCGCAGTTAGCAAAAAAAAGATTGTTTACTTATGATAATGCCGCAAACGGTATGCGGCAAATTTTATGGGGCCTTTTCAAAAAAGTTGTTGTGGCTGATAACTGTGCGCTCATCACTAACCAGGTCTTTGATAATTATACCAGTATGCCGGCCAGTTCATTGGTGCTGGGCGCCTGTATTTATTCCATACAATTGTACGCAGATTTTTCGGGTTACTCCGATATGGCCATTGGTTTTGCCAGACTGCTGGGTTTCAACATTACAAAAAATTTCAACTTTCCTTTCTTCGCACAAAACATTGCTTCGTTCTGGAGGCGATGGCATATGTCATTAACCAGCTGGATGACTGAATATGTGTATACCCCATTATCTTTTATTTTCAGGCGGCGCGGTAAAGCAGGAATGATAGCCGCTATTTTACTGAATTTTTTTATTATCGGTCTTTGGCATGGCGCCAACTGGACGTTTGTTGTATTTGGCCTTTTGCACGGCTGTTTTTTTATACCGATGATTTTGCGCGGCACAATCAATAAGCAGGAAAAATTACTACCAGAAAAATTACTCCCTTCCTTTTCCACTTTCAAAAACATGGTGCTTACATTTTTGCTGGTAGCAATAACCAATGTTATTTTCAGGGCAGATAATATGACACATGCGGTGAATTATTACCGACGCATTTTTTCCAGCTCCATTTTTTCTTTCCCGGTTTTCAAAACCAATATGAGCACATTGGCAGGCCTGGCTTTTGCCTGTATTGCATTACTTATTGAATGGCTGGGAAGGAACCAGGAATATGCTCTTGAAGGATTGTTTAGCAGGTTTCCCAAACCCTTACGTTGGACTTTTTATTATACCCTTGCGTTGATTATATTTTTATTTGCAGGAAAAGAACAACAATTTATTTACATACAGTTTTAACGATGAAAAAATTCATAGCCGAAACAGTTTTTCTTGCTGCGCTTTTACTGGCAACTATACTGGCTGTATTTTATATGGCAGATGGAAAAACGGATTCCTATTATAGCAGGTTTACAACCCGCAGGCAACATTCTTTAATACTGGGTACTTCGGGAGCGGCGCAGGGTTTGCAACCAGCTGTTTTTGATTCCATCATCTACCGCAACCAGGAGCATCATTTTTTTAATTATTCATTCAGCCTTTTTGATTCTCCTTTTGGGCCTGCCTACTACCAAAGCATTACAAAGAAACTGGATCCCGCTGTAAAAGACGGGCTTTTTGTAATTGTTGTAAATGCATGGAGTTTATGCAGTAACCTGCAACAGCCCAACGACTCTGTAAATTTTACAGAGCATAAAGGTTTTATGGGTAAAACGAAACTGGTTAACCTGTATCCAAATATTCCGTACCTGGTAGAATCCTATGGAGAGCCCTATATCAATATCATCCGTAAATGGAGGGGAGGGCCTGCTGATATGTACCTGCATAAAGATGGCTGGTTACAGATAGATGTTTCCATGGATAGTGTGGCCGTTGCTGAAAGGTTAGCTGTTAAAGTGGAAGATTATCGTAAAAATTTTCTTCCCGTATATAAGTTTTCTTCCTTACGGTTAGAGTACCTGTATAAAACAATCAGTTTTTTGCAGGCGCATGGTAAAGTTTTTTTGGTACACATGCCGCTGCGGCAGGTAATGTCTGGTATTGAATACGAACTGATGCCTGACTTTGATAACAAAATGAATACACTTATAGAAAAGACCAGGATCGATTACCTGGATCTGAAAGAAATACAAAATCGTTATCAATATGTGGATGGCAATCATTTGTACAAAACCTCCGGCCGCATGGTATCGGATACCGTTGCCCGCTGGATCGCCACAAAAAAATAATCCCAAATCATAAAGTATAGTTAATACGGCGAATTACTAAGTAAAAACGCCACTAAAAACTACCTGCAATATGATGTGGATCATGAAAATAGTGCGTATAGTAAAATTACAGCGTCGCTTAACCGCAATTATTTTTTCCACATTCTTTAAAATTTGTTAATGTTATTCACATGTTTAAAATAATTTTACGTGGCATAGCGTTTGAATAGTAACAACACAAATAAATTCAACATGAAATTCCCTCGCTTTACCCCTTTTGTTTTATTTTTTTCGTTGTTTGCAGTATTTTTCTCATTGTCTTTTACCCTTGACAAAGGCAAAAAGAAAAAACCCGCTGCTCCTTTAACCGTTGCACACAAAGCAAAACCTGCTACAACTACTACTGCTGAAAATCCTTATTATATCATTGTTGACAAAAGCGATTACGAATTGAAAGTGTACGATGAAGAAGGCTGGTACGCCACTTACCCAATCGTTTTTGGCAGTAAGAACCTTGGCGATAAAATGAAAGAAGGCGATAAGTTAACGCCCGACGGCAGCTTTAAGATCATTCTTAAAAAGATCCATCCCAAATGGGGCCCGGAATTATTGCTGGACTACCCCAATGATGTAAGCTATAAAAAATTTAAAGAACGTATTGCCAAAGGGATCCTACCCAAATCTGCCAGGATCGGTAATGGCATCGCTATCCACGCCACCCGTCCAGATGAAGAATGGACGGTAGATAATTTTTACAACTGGACAGATGGTTGTGTTTCTGTAAAATACACAGAGATGAAAGACCTGTTTAGCTATATCCCGGTTGGAACACCGGTTACTATTCAACAATAACGCATCACTCAAGGTGCCTGCAATTTTTTGTTAACCCGTATTAAATATATAGGAGGTTCCCGTCTCCATAACTCAAAAAACGGAAATCATTTTCCAGCGCATAGTCATAAATAACTTTCCAGTCATTACCTACAGCAGCGGCAACCAATAGCAATAAGGTAGATTGCGGTTGGTGAAAGTTGGTAATAATTGCTTTGGCAATTTTAAATTGATAGCCCGGGGCAATAAGTATTTGCGTTTGTGTAAAGAGGCGGGAAAGTTGATTCTTTTGCAACCAGTTTACCAATGCGGCCAAAGCTTCTTTAGGAGTAATATTTCCGTAATTATTTAAGTCATCATAAATCTCCCACTGGCTAATAGTAAGTTGTTGTAAAGAAGGTTGCAGTAATGCTTTAACACCCATCCAGTATAAACTTTCAATGGTTCTTAATGATGTAGTTCCTACCGCAACAATGGTATGATCAAGACTTGCAACAAGGTCTTCAATCATTTCAACAGGCACATCAATCCATTCGGCGTGCATTTCATGCCCTTCCATTTTTTGTGCTTTCACAGGTTTGAATGTGCCTGCACCTACATGGAGGGTAACAAAATTGCTATGTATATTTTTTGCAGTTAAGTTCCTGAATACTGTTTCGGTAAAATGTAATCCTGCAGTTGGCGCTGCTACCGAACCATCATGGGCTGCATAAATAGTTTGATAGCGTTCTTTATCTCCGGCATCCACTTTTCTTTTGATATAAGGCGGCAGGGGAATATTGCCAGACTGTTCTAAAATTACTGCAAAGGATATATTCCCGCTCCAACTTAATTCCACTATATAGGCATCGGGTAATTTTTTTATTAGACTGGCATTCAATACATGCCCGCTTACCTGTAATTGCAATGCGCCCTCTTTCCATTTGGAAGCACCACCAATTAAACATTTCCATTGGCAGTGCTGCGTTGCCGTTAGTGTACTCGTATAATCAGCCTCGTAAGGTTCCAGTAAAAATATTTCTATTGTACCACCCGATGGTTTGCGAAACAATATTCTTGCATTGATCACTTTTGTATTGTTGAAAATAAGCAGGCTGTTTTCCGGCAGGTATTGATGAATGTGCCGGTAAGTATCCGTTTGGATATTCCCTTCTTTATAGATCAATAGTTTGGAACGATCTCTTTCCTGCAGCGGATGCGATGCAATTTTTTCGGCAGGCAGATCATAGGTAAAATCAAGTATAGAAATATCTTTCGGATGCATGTATTATCAGGACTGTTATTTTAAAAAATCACTTAGTTCGCTAACCCACTTTTCATGTTGTTTTTTACAAAGGCTTTCATGGCCGCTGCTGTCATATACCACTAATTTTTTACTGCTGCCGATGTTGTTGTAAACGTCGTCAATTTCCTGCTGGGTTACCCTCACGTCATTTACGCCCCATTGCAATAACACCGGGCAATGGATCTTTTTTACAAACTCCTTCGGTTTCATATTAAAAGCCCAGAAGCCGTGTTCCGTACCACCCCAAAATGTAATTAATGATGCTAAAGGTTGTGCCGGCAAACCCATTAATTTTATCCTGCTTTTGGCAGCTTCCACTATTGAACCAAAAGGCATTTCGAGAATGATCGATGCAGGCTTCAACTCGTAATCCTTGATGGCTTTCGTTATAGCCGCAGCACCCATTGAAATGCCCCATAGTATAACCCGTTGTTCTCCTTTTCTTTTTACAAAATCATAGGCCAGTTTCACCTCTTCGCTTTCGTAGTACCCGATCGTACAGGTATTGCCCTGGCTATTGCCATGTGCCCTGAAATCCAGTTGCACGGTATTATACCCCAGTGCCCTAAATGCAGCCGCCTCTTCGTTTACACCGCTTTTTGTACCGCCATGCCCATGAAAAAGGCATACCGTTCCTTTAGCGCTATCCACGGGCGTATACCAGCCTTCCAGTTTTAATTGATTACTGGTAGTCAGGATGATCTTCTCTGCCAGTGAATCCGGCTCCCCGTCCTTTCGTTTAACCGCGTTAATGCCAAATAATATCTCCCTGGTTTTGTCCCAACCCGTTTTATCAGCATTGTTTTTTAAAGTAACCTCGCCTGCTTCATAAAAATGGGTAAACTTGTAGGCATGAAAGGCAGTGACGATGTTTAATAATACGAACAGGACAAGCAAGCTTCTCAAAAACAATTTCCAGGGCCTGGTCATAATGGTAAGTTTTTTCAAATGTAAAGTTAATAATATTGAGAACGGTATAAATTTAAGGGGTAGAATCGCTATTTTAGCCGCTCATTTTAATTCCTAAAACAATTTGATATGCGATTTTGTAAACAATTATTTTTTGTGTTGTTGCTTACCGTTACCGTTTCGGCAATTGCCCAAACCGGCAAGTACGAATGGAAGGAAGCTACATCTGGCGGCTACACGTATAAATATGTAGTTAACGATCCGGCAAAAGCCAGGTTTTATACATTGAAAAATGGACTGACGGTAATTTTAAGTCCTACCAATAAAGACCCAAGGATCCAATGCTATGTAGCCACCAAGGCCGGTAGTAAAACCGACCCGGCCAATAATACCGGCCTGGCGCATTACCTGGAACATATGTTATTTAAAGGCACGGATAAATACGGTTCGCTGGATTGGGCCAAAGAAAAACCAGAGCTGGATAAAATAGATGCTTTGTACGAAGAGTACAATCACACCACCGATGCAGAAAAACGTAAAGCGATCTACCATCGTATTGATTCTGTTTCGGGCGTAGCCTCAAAATATGCTATCGCCAATGAGTATGATAAAATGATGAGCTCAATGGGCGCACAGGGCACCAATGCCTTTACGAGTTTTGAACAAACGGTGTACACCGATGATGTGCCTGCCAACGCCATTGATAAATACCTTAAAGTACAGGGTGAACGTTTCCGCAACCCGGTACTGAGAATTTTCCATACCGAGCTGGAAGCTGTATACGAAGAAAAGAACCGTGGCCTGGACAACGACGGCAGAAAAGTGTTTGAAAAACTGTTTGAGGAATTGTTTAAGAATAATAACTATGGTAAACAAACTACTATTGGTACCATCGAACATTTAAAAAATCCTTCTCTTACAGCAATAAGAAAATATTTCAATACATATTATGTGCCCAACAATATGGGTGTTATCATGAGCGGTGATTTTAATCCTGATGACATGATAAAAAAGGTAGACCAAACCTTTTCTTACATGCAAAATAAAGCGGTGCCAAAATATACTTTTTCGCCTGAGCAACCAATCACTGCACCCATTACTGCTGAAGTAGTTGGACCTGATGCAGAAAATGTAACTATTGGCTTCAGGTTACCTGGTAATAAATCAAAGGATGTATTGCTGGCGGATTTGGTAGGGCAGATACTGACCAATGGTAAAGCCGGTTTAATGGACCTTAACCTGGTAAAAAAACAAAAATTATTAAGGGCATCCACCTCCGCATTTACATTGATCGATTACGGAGTATTGTTTATGCAGGGTACACCTACACTGGGCCAGTCATTGGAAGATGTAAAATCATTGATGCTGGGCGAAATTGATAATTTGAAGAAAGGTAATTTTGATGATAACCTGATCACTTCCATCATCAACAACCAAAAGAAGAATAAAATACTGGGGACAGAATCCTACAGCTCAAGGGCAAGTGACCTGATGGATGCATTTACTTCAGAGCTGGATTGGAAAGACCAGGTAGCGTATACCGATCAATTGTCGAAATTAACCAAGAAGGATATTGTTGATTTTGCCAATAAATATTTCCAGGATAATTATGTATTGATCTATAAACGTAAAGGAGAAGACAAGAATATCGTAAAAGTAGAAAAGCCACCTATTACACCGGTAGAAACCAACCGTGATGCACAATCTGATTTTGTTGCAAAAGTGAACAGTATGCCTGCCAGTGTTGTTAAACCGGTTTGGCTGGATTATAACAAAGACCTGCAAAAATCAAAGATTGGCCCGGCTGAAGTATTGTATGTACAGAATAAAGATAACAGCATCTTCCGCCTGCGCTACCGTTTTGATATGGGTACCTGGAACAATAAAAAATTAAGCCTTGCAGCGCAGTACCTGCAATTTTTAAGCACGGATAAAATGAGTGCAGAAGATATTACCAAGGCATTTTACCAGATTGCGTGTAGCTTTACCGTTAGTGCCGGCACAGAATTTACTACTGTTACCATTGAAGGCCTGCAGGATAATTTTACCAAAGCGGTAACCTTATTTGAAGACGTATTGAAAAATTGTAAAACTGATGATAATGCATTGAAAGCATTAAAGGCCAGGATCACCAAATCAAGAACTGACGCCAAAGCGAATAAAGCTGCGATCATGAGCGGGCTGGTTTCTTATGCCAGGTACGGCAGTAAAAATCCTTTTAACTACACCCTTAGTGACGAAGAATTAAAGAATGTTTCCGCCGATGAATTAGTGAGCCTGTTGCATAGCCTGAACAGCTATTCGCACAAAATTTTGTACTACGGACCTCAACCTTTGGTGCAATTGACTGCAGGTTTAAAAACACTGCATTCCATACCAGCCAGCTTTAAAACGGCCGATGAAAAAATAAAATTCACCCCTACCAATGAAACTAAAAACCAGGTATTGTTTGCAGATTATACCATGGTACAGGCGGAAATACGCTGGGCCAGGAATACGGCACCTTATAGCGCGGATAAAGAACCGGTGATAGACATCTTCAATAATTATTTTGGTGGTGGTATGGGCGCATTGGTGTTTCAAACGATAAGAGAAAGTAAGGCATTGGCCTATTCTACTTTTGCCTTTTATGCCAAACCGGATAAAAAAGAAGATCCGTTTTATACATTGGCTTATGTAGGTTGCCAGGCAGATAAATTCAATGAGTCTATTGTGGCAATGAATGAATTGCTGAATGACTTACCAAATGTAGAGGAGAATATTAAATTTGCCCGTGCAGGCATTAAAAAGGATATTGAAACAGAGCGTATCACCCAGGACGGTATTATTTTCAACTACCTTACTGCACAACAGAAAGGATTGACCAGCGATATCCGTAAAACAACGTATACCGCAGTGGATAATATCGGTTACAACGAACTGAAAAAATTCCACACGGAGTATATTGCCAATAAGCCTTACACGTATTGTATCGTGGCCTCCGATAAAAAAGTTTCTGAAGAAACGATGAAGAAATACGGCGAGTTGAAAAGATTGAACCTGGAAGAGATATTCGGATTTTTTTTTTTTGATTAATTTAATTGTAGTGCGGCCCGTTTTACGGGCCGCACTTTTTTATTGCACACCCATACCTTCTTTTATCTTTACCGAAGTGTCCAGCGCAACACCCGTTATCATTTCTTTGGTTTGTTTTTCGTTGGGCCATTGGATCTCTATTTCTTCAATTGATTTTGCTTTGCCTAAGCCAGCTTCCACCCGTAAGGTTTGCGATCCAAAACTCCCCCCTGTGCAAACGGTATGATAAAAATTTTGTACGCTGTTATCTTCCATTTTTATTTTTATCCTTACCCTTGCGCCAATGGCAGCACGGTTACTGCTAATGCCTTCCAGTCTTAACTGCAACCAATGGTTACCGGTAGCAGAAGTATTCTCAAACAATACATTCCTGAACCGGTCGCCTTCCACTGCACCGCCCATCACTTCATAAATGTCCTGGTCGCCATCATTATCAATATCTGCAAAAGCTACGGCATGGCCTTTTTGAATATGGCCCGTATTGGTCGCATACGTAATATCTTCAAATTTTTTGCCCGCTACATTATGATAAAATTTATTGGGCACAATACTGGTGTATTCCGGCGCACCGGTGCCTAAATAGTAATCCAGCCAGCCATCATTATCAATATCACCATAATTACATCCCATGGCATAGTTTACATGCGCAACGCCGTAAGCATCACTTACATCAGTAAAAGTATTGTTGCCATTATTATGGTACAGGCGGGGCAATTCTCCAAATGCGGGAAAGTCCATCATATCACGTGCGGCATCACCCCCTACTTCAGAAAATCTTCGGGTATCGTACCCCGATACAAACAGGTCCTGCAGGCCATCATTGTCAAAATCAAAGAACCAGGCCGGGAAACTATACATCGGTTCTTCCACCCCGGCAGCTTTACTGATGTCTTCAAACATTCTTTCGCCAGGTATTTTGCCCGGTTTATTTAACCATAGTTTATTAGGGGAACCAATGGTAGACACATAGAGATCGGGAAATCCATCGTTATTGATATCACCCCACACACAACCTTTTGCAAACGTGGTAATGTTTACACCATATTTAGCCGCTTCATCCTTAAACTTACCTTTGCGGTTGATAAAAAGCTGGCAGGGATAATTTTCATGGGCAACGAAAAGGTCCAGCCAGCCATCATTATTAAAATCGGCCCAGGCAGCAGTTTGTGTTGGTGCCGGGGAATACAAACCATTTTCAATGGTTACATCTTCAAAACTATTGTTGCCATTATTTTGTAATAAGGAAAAAGGGAACCTGGCATTTTTGCCCCACCAGCCACCACGCAGTACTATAATATCTGCAAACCCGTCATTGTTATAATCGGCATGTATTAAATTCAAGCCACCGGTAATGCCTACCAGCCCGGAGGAAGCGGTTTCATTTTTAAAACTACCGTCTTTTTGCTGGTGCATATACCTTACCTGGTCATTAAGGCCATACGAAGATGCCATGATATCGAGCAAGCCGTCATTGTCCAGGTCTTCCACTACGCACCCACCCGAGATGCCATTCATGTCAACATTTTTCTTAGCGGCGATATCTTTCAAAACAATATTACTGCTGTTATTTTGAGTGAACACCCCGGATTCGATCAGGTATTCGGCCGGCACTTCTGCAGGATATTTCCCCAATGTCATATAAGCAATATTCAATAAATACCGTGATTGCAGATCTTCAGGATTTTTTTTAAGGATGGCTTTATAGGTTTCTATCGCAGCCGTGGAACCGGCAACAAGATTATGCACCCCATTGCCCTGTATAGGAATGATACAGCTTTGCGGGTTGTGATTAAGGGCACAGTTTTCCAGTTCTCCTTTTCTCATATAGGCAATGGCCAACAGGTCGAAAAATGTTTTGAACTGGTAAGTATAATTTTCAGGAGTGATATTCATGGCCTTCATGATCCCTGTCAACACGGTTATGGCTTCCCCCGTATTGCCCGCATTTAAAGATTCCACACAATACTGGTAATAATACGAAAGCCTTTTATTGGGGTCTTTTTCTGTATCCAGCTTTTTCCGGAATAATGCAGCACGCTGCGTGTTCATCACAAAAAAATCCGCCGGGTTGGAGTGCTTATTGATACTGTCTAGTATTTTTACCATTTTTAAAGTACCCTTTGTTTGCGGCACTGTAGAAAGCAGTGCTGTACCATCCGGTTCGCAACAGCTTTTCATTTGCGCCATAGCAGATGTAACTGTGCCGGAGAGACGTAAAAAAAGCAGTGTAATAATAACAGAGCGATAACGCATAATAATGATTTAAAAATATCAGCTTATAATTTTCCTACAACTTCTTTGATTTTTATTTCTGTATCCATGGGTATGCCTGTAATCACATCTTTACTCTGCGTGGCGTTGGGCCATTGGATCTCTACTTCTTCAATAGCTACAGCATTTCCTAAACCGGCTTCTATCCTTAATGGATTACTGCCAAAGCTGCCACCGGAACTAACGATATGATAAAAATCCTGGAAGTTTCCATCTGCTCCTTTTACTTTTATTTTTACCCTTGCGCCAATGGCCGACCTATTTGCGGTTACCCCTTCCAGTTTTAATTTTACCCAGTGATTACTGGTAACGGTAGTGTTTTCAAACAATACATTACGGAAATGATCGCCGGCGTAGGCGCCTCCCATTACTTCATAAATATCCTGGTCGCCATCATTATCAATATCGGCAAATGCTACCCCATGTCCTTTTTGGATATGCCCCGTATTGGTGGCATACGTAATGTCTTCAAATTTTTTACCGCCCAGGTTGTGGTATAATTTATTAGGAACAATGCTGGTAAAATTGGGCGTGCCGGTACCCAAATAAAAATCCAGCCACCCGTCATTATCAATATCGCCATAATTACAGCCCATGGTGTAGACTACATGATTAACATTGTATTGCTTACTTAAATCGGTAAAAGTATTATTACCATTATTATGATACAAACGCGGCAGTTCCGATAGGGGCGGCATTCCATACAAATCTGTTACCACATCTTCAGCCGCGGGCTTTTGTCCTTCCTTGGTAAGACTGGCATAACCCGATACAAACAGATCCTGGAAACCATCATTGTCGTAATCAAAGAAAAAAGTGGGGAAGCTTATGATCGGCTCTTCAATGCCGGCTGACTTACTGATGTCTTCAAATATGCGTTGCGTTTTATCTGCAGCAGTTTTATTAAGGAATAATTTGTTGGGTTCCCCAAAAATAGAAATATAGAGATCTGGAAACCCATCATTATTAATATCACCCCAGATAGAACCTTTTACAAATTTGTTGATGTTTAAACCATATTGTGGTGCTACATCCCGGAACCTTCCTTTTTCATTAATGAACAACTGGGCAGGATAATCTTCATGAGCTACCCAAAGGTCAAGCCAGCCATCATTATTGAAATCTATCCAGTTGGCGGCCTGTGTGGGTGCAGGAGAATATAATCCCAGTTCAATAGTTACATCTTCAAAAGTATTGTTGCCGTTATTTTTTAACAGTGAAAAAGGAAACCGGGCATTTTTCCCCCACCAGGCGCCTCTTAATACAACGATATCAGAAAAACCGTCGTTGTTATAATCGGCGTGGATCAAATTTAATCCCCCGGTAATACCTACTAATCCCGAGGCAGCGGTCTCCGTTTTAAAGCTGCCATCTTTTTGCTGATGCATATAACGGATCTGGTCGTTAACACCATATGAAGAAGCCATGATATCCAGCAGGCCATCATTATCCAGGTCTTCAATTACACAACCACCTGCAAGTCCACTCATGTCTACATTTTTTTTAGCCCCTACATCTTTTAAAACGATGTTGCTGTTATTTTGCTGCCGGAATAAATCTGAGTTGATTAACCATTTTTTTGGTACTTCTGCAGGATATTTCCCCAGGGTCATATAGGCAATATTCAATAAATACCTCGATTGCAGGTCATCCGGAAACCTGTCCAATATGATTTTATAAGTGGCAATGGCCATTTCCGAACCCGAAGTTAACTGGTGAATGCCAGACCCTTGTATAGGAATGATACAGCTTTGCGGGCTGTGGTTATTGGCGCAGTTTTCCACTTCTCCTTTTCTCATATAGGCAATCGCCAGCTGGTCAAAAACCACTTTGTTTTCCGGTGTGCAATTTTGATCGGTTGCACCCATTGTCTTCATGATGTTTTTCAACACGGTAATAGATTCATCTATATTGCCTGCATTCAGCGATTCAATGGCGTATTGAAAATAGTAATTAAATTTTTTGGCGGGATCTTTTTCCGTTTGTACTTTTTTCTTGTACAATGCCGCTCGTCCGGGATTCAATACCATAAAATCTTCGGGATTGGCATGTGCACCAATACTGTCCAGTATTTTCGCCATGCGCAAAGTGCCGCTGGTTTGTTTTACAGTAGATAACATTTTAACGCCATCAGGTTCGCAACAGCTTTTGATCTGTGCGGCAGAAGGAGTAGTAACAAATAGGGAGCATACAACCGTTGCCAGGAGTAAATTTGATCTCATGCAGAATACATTATTAATTTCTGTAAATTTAAACCAATAATGCAAACAAAAATAACCGGCTTATAATTTTCCGTTTTTTATTTCTTCCACTATTCCGGGGTCCAATAGTGTAGACGTATCGCCTAAGTTTTGGGTTTCGCCTTCTGCGATCTTTCGTAAAATGCGACGCATGATTTTACCACTACGTGTTTTAGGAAGGCCGCTAACAAATTGTATCTTATCGGGTTTGGCGATAGCGCCAATTACCCTGGTTACAGTTTGCAGTATGTCCTTGCGTTTCAGGTCATCATCCATTTTGTCGGATAGTTTAGAAGTATCAGATACCACGTAGGCATAAATGCCCTGGCCCTTGATATCGTGCGGGTAGCCAACCACCGCACTTTCCACTACACCTGCATGCATGTTGATGGCATTCTCTACTTCGGCAGTGCCGATGCGATGACCACTCACATTCAATACATCATCTACCCGGCCGGTGATACGGTAATTACCCTGTTCATCTTTTAAAGCACCATCCCCGGTAAAATATAAATTGGGATAAGTAGCAAAATAATTAGTGCGGCATCTTTCATGATCGCCGTAAGTAGTGCGTAAAATAGAAGGCCACGGTGCAGTGATGCACAAATTGCCCTTCAGCATACCCTGTTCATCTTTTTCAGTTACTTCTTTGCCGTTCTCATCTACCAGTACAGGCTGTACGCCCGGCATGGGTAAGGTTGCCCAACCCGGTTTGGCATTGGTAATGCCGGCAAGATTGGAGATCAGTACACCACCGGTTTCTGTCTGCCACCACGTATCTACGATCGGGCATTTCTTTTTACCGATATTTTCATCATACCAATGCCAGGCTTCTTCATTGATGGGTTCGCCAACAGTACCTAATATTTTCAGTGAAGACAGGTCTTTTCCTTTTAATGGGTCCATTCCAAAACCCATTAAACTGCGTATAGCCGTAGGAGCGGTGTATAAGATATTTACCTTGTGCTTATCCACAATATCCCAAAATCTTCCTGCATCCGGGAATGTAGGAATACCCTCAAACATCAATGAAGTGGCGCCTGCACTTAACGGGCCATACACAATATAGCTATGCCCAGTGATCCAGCCAATATCGGCTGTACAAAAATGAATCTGTCCCGGTTGATATTGAAATACGTTTACAAAAGTATAATTGGTCCACACCATATAACCGCCCGAACTATGCACCACACCCTTAGGTTTACCCGTAGAACCGGAAGTATATAAAATAAAGAGCGGGTCTTCGGCATCCATTGGTTCGGCAGGAAAAGACACTACGCCGTCTTTTTCCACCTGGGTTTCCGCAAATTCCATTTCATCTTCCCACCATACATCTCTTCCCTTGATCATGCTCACAGGGGTTCTTGTACGGGTGTACACAATTACCCGTTTCACTGTTTTGTTACCAATCAATGCATCATCGATAACTGCTTTTAAAGGGATATCTTTTCCACCACGGTAAGCACCATCACAGGTAACTATAAATTCGGCTTTCGCATCTTCTAAACGATCGGCAATGCTTTGTGCACTAAATCCACCAAAGATCACACTGTGTATAGCGCCAATTCTTGCACAACCCAATACAGCATAGGCCAGTTCGGGTACCATACCCATATAAATACAAACGCGATCACCTTTTTTTACGCCATTGTTTTTTAATACCTGTGCAAACTGGCACACACGTTTGTGCAACCTGTTGTAAGTAACTACACGTACTCTTTCTTCCGGGTTATTGGGCTCCCAGATAATGGCAGGATCATCACCCTTTGTTTTTAAATGACGGTCGATACAGTTCTCTGTAATATTTAATTTGCCTCCTTTAAACCATTCCACTTTGGGTTCAGTAAAATTCCAGTCGAGTACCTTATCCCATTTTTGCTTCCATACAAAATGCTCCGCCACATTGCCCCAGAAAGCTTCGGGATCGTTCACGCTTTTTTTATAATCGGTATAATATTGTTCTAAAGAAGTGATCTGATAAGGATAAGCCATAATTATTTTTTTAACTGGCTCAAAATTATAGATACCAATTGATTTAATGATACTAAAAAAATAATTTATAGCTTTTTTTTATCCATGCTGACAATACAGGATAGTTGCATGCAAAAACAATGTATCTTCCCAGCACAATTTGTTTACTATATGGCTACTGCAAATACTACCAAAGGTATTGGTAAAGTGATCTTCTCTTCTTCGCTGGGTACTTTAATTGAGTGGTACGATTTTTACATTTTTGGTATGCTGGCCAAAACTATTTCCGTTCAGTTTTTCCCTGATGGTAATGAAACAGCCGCATTGCTGAGTACGCTGGCTATTTTTGCAGCAGGCTTTTTAGTGCGGCCTTTTGGGGCGTTGGTTTTTGGAAGATTAGGTGATCTTATCGGCAGAAAATATACTTTTTTATTAACACTGGTTTTAATGGGCGGCTCTACATTTTTGATCGGGTTGGTACCTTCCTATAAAACCATTGGTATGGCAGCGCCGTTGCTGGTATTATTGTTAAGATTGATACAGGGTTTGGCGTTGGGTGGAGAATATGGCGGAGCTGCAACTTATGTTGCCGAGCATGCACCCGAAGGCCGCCGTGGTTATTTTACTGCATGGATACAAACCACGGCAACGTTGGGTTTGTTTGTGGCGTTAGGGGTGATCATGTTGGTGAAAAACAATATGAGCGATGCCAATTTCACCAAAGAATGGGGCGGCTGGCGCTATCCTTTCTGGATGTCTATTTTATTGGTTGGCGTTTCTATTTATATCCGTTTAAAGATGAACGAATCGCCGGTATTTGCCAAACTGAAAGCAGAAAAGAAAACATCCGTTAATCCATTGAAGGAAAGTTTTGGACATAAAGCCAATTTTAAAATGGTGTTGCTGGCTTTATTTGGTGCCGTGATGGGGCAGGGGGTGATCTGGTATACCGGCCAGTTTTATGCGCAATCATTTTTAGAGAATACAGTGAAGATAGAGTTTGTACAAAACCGTGAAATATTACTATGGGCTATCGGGTTGGCCACACCGTTCTTTTTGGTATTTGGTGCATTGAGTGATAAGATCGGGAGGAAATGGATCATGCTGGCGGGGATGTTGTTGGGGGTAGTTTTTTACCGGCCAATATTTAATACGATGCTGAAAGATGCTGAAGTAAATAAATTGGAAAAACAGGATTTAGTTAGTACTAAGGCTGATAAATTTCATATAAAAAATTTGTATGACACTACATATTTTGATATGACTAATTTAGATAACCTAAAAAAAATAGACACTGTTATAAGTAGTGAAAGTATTGACAGTAATGTGATAACTTATAAAAATCATAAGCAAATCATTTTTACAGCAATTACAAAAGATACTACATTAGTAAAACCGGAAGTTGCCAATATGTTTGTTAAAGAAGGGAAAGCGCAATATTCTAATAAAATTCTTCCCAATTCATTAAAATGGAAATTCATTGGCCTTATCTGGATCATGATCATTTTTGTAACGATGGTATATGGACCTGTAGCTGCATTTTTGGTGGAATTATTTCCCACAAAGATCCGTTACACGTCAATGAGTCTACCTTATCATATTGGTAACGGGGTGTTTGGCGGACTGGTACCGTTTATTGCTACGTTGTTATCAGCCACATTTACCAGCGATCCATTGGTAGGATTGTGGTACCCGATCGGCGTTGCCGGCTTATGTTTTATAATCGGCGCCTTATACCTGAGTAATAAAATTGATAAAGAAGTAAACGATTAAAAATATTTTTATGAATGCATTGAAAAGAATAATGGGCCTGGTATGGATAATCATTGCACCTGTAGTGATCTATTTTTTAGTATCGGGAGCTATTCATAATATCAGCAGTACCGGAACGGAGAGTATTAATAAACCTGTTCCCTGGATCATCATCATTACTATTTTCACTCCTATTGCCATTGGCCTGATGATATTTGGCTATTACGCGTTTAAAGGCGAGTATGATAAACTACCCGAAAGTTCAGAAGAACTGAATTAATATTTAACAAAGCTATTGTAACAAAAATGAGCTCTCCACGTTTTAAAAAAATTATGCGGAGAACTATATTGTACAGCCTTGCATTATTGGTAATATGGTTATTGCTGGCGCAATGTTTCATCATGCGTAACCGCTGGAGCGATAATAAAGCGTACCGAGTTTTTAAATCCAAAGAAGTTCCCCTTTCAATTTATGATACTTTAATTAATGGGCGGCATTTGCATTATGCCGTATGCGGCCCCGATAGTTTACCTACACTGGTCTTTATACATGGCAGCCCGGGCAGCTGGATGAATTACATGAAATACATGTGGGATAGCAGCATGCGCAAAAAATTCCGGATCGTTGCTATCGACAGGCCGGGATTTGGCTACAGTGATTTTGGTAAAGCCATGCATTTGCAGGATCAATGCAACCTTATTATGCCGGTGTTGAAAAAATTAAAAAGCAATGCACCCATGTTTCTTGCAGGGCATAGTATGGGCGGGCCAATAGTAGTAAAGCTGGCTGCGGATGAGCCATCGCTGTTTACAACAGTTGTAATTATTGCCGGTGCATTGGATATTAGCCAGGAAGCAAAAGAAACCTGGCGGAAGATCATGAATGTAAGACCAATGTACTGGGCCTTGCCCGGGGCTTTTGGTCCAAGCAATACGGAGTTGTTGTATTTGAAAAACGACCTGCTGCCTTTACAAAAAGATTTTAAAAATGTACAGTGCAATATTTTATTTGTACATGGCGATGAAGATACCTGGGTGCCGATAAAAAATATTGCCTATGGAACAACAATGATGACCAATGCAAAATCAATTGTTGCTGACACATTACATGGTGCTGATCATCAAATACCATGGAAAAGAATGGATGAGTTAAAAGCAATCTTGCTACATCTCTATTAAAATTTATTTAAAAGCCTTATATACTGCTTCATGAATTTTGGGTCGCACATTCATATTCAGTAATTTTTTATTTACATCACCGCCATCAGGATTAACCCGGTTGCTTAAAAAAATAAAGATGAGTTTTTTTGCCGGGTCTGCCCATACGCAGGTGCCCGTATAACCGGTATGGCCAAAGGTTTGCGGCGATGCCGATAAACAGGGATAAGGTTCCGGTCGTTTATCATTGTCTTTTTCGGGTTTATCAAAACCATAACCACGGCGGCTGGTATTGCTGTGATAGGCAGTAAACAGGTCTACTGTAGATTGACGTAAATATCTTTTGCCATTGAATGTTCCGCCGTTCATTAACATCTGCATAATTACAGCCAGGTCATAAGCATTGCTGAACAGCCCGGCATGGCCCGCAACGCCGCCAAACATGGCTGCACCCGGATCGTGTACATCTGCCCGTAATAACTGCATTCGGAATTGTTTTTCCTGCTCGGTAGGAATTACACGGTTTAATGGAAAACGTTCTCTTGGTTTAAAACCTGCGGTGGTTAACCCAAGTGGCATGTAGAATTCCTTTTTCACATATTCATCCAATGGCAGGCCGCTTACAGCTTCCACAATTTTACCTAAAAAAATAAAATCATTATCACTATAAATGTACTTACCCGTTTCACCCAACTTACTTTGTAATATCCGTTGATATAAAGTATCTCTCCAGTCGTTACGCAGGAATAAATTTTGCGCTACACGTATGTTAAAGGAATCCGTTTGTGTTGCTGAATAATATTTTGATAATGGTTTACCACTTGAATCAATCGTTTCCCTGTAAAAAGGAATGTATGCTACCAACCCGGCCTGGTGTAATAAGATATTTTCTATGGTAAGATTTGTCTTGTTGCTGCCTTTAACCCAGGGTAAATAATCACCCAATGTTTTTTTGAGCTCCAGTTTTCCTTCATCATACAGCTTCATGATACTAACGGTAGTGGCGCAGATCTTTGTACAGGAAGCCATATCAAAAACAGATTCGGGATTTACCGACTGTGTTTTATCATAAGTGTAATAACCGTAAGCTTTATGGTAAGCGATCTTACCATCCTTTACTACCATTACTACGCCGCCAGGCGCAGCACCTTTATCAATGGCGTCATATACAATGGAGTCAACGCTGTTTAATCTAACCGCGTCAGGGCTGGCTTCGTTGAAATTGTTGCGGGGCAAAAAAAAACCGGCAACAAGTCCGCTGCCATATTTAAACTCTTCGCAAACGGTTACGGGTAGCTTACCTTTTGCAGCGATCTTTCCCTGCAACAGGTCGGCAGCCGTGTTTTGAATGATCTCATCATCTTCATAACAGGCAATGATATTTTTTGCATCGCACCAGTTTTTAATGGCATAAGGGTTACCAAAAACAAAAGTAACCGCATTGGTTTGCTGTTGCAATTGTGTTACTAAACTTACTGCAGCTTTGGAGATACCAAAATTATTTAATGGGGCACGGGCATAATTGTGTACGCCGATAATTACTTTTTTATAATTTTTCTTTAACTGGTCAACAATAGCGGTAACAGCTGCAGCGTCCTGTGTATAAGTAAAATAAAATACATCAGCTGCATAATCCGTGCGCAGGCGTTTTGCAAAAGCATTGTCAGTACTGTTACCGATGCTGATGTAAGCTACCTCGCCGGCAACCGGTGTGGCCACAGTTTGTAACGGAAAAAAAGCGGCGTCCGTTTTTCTTAAAACAGTCAATGCATTTTCCGCGATCAGTTTTCTCATGGCAGGCACTTTACTGTTCAGGTCATTGGTTAAATTATCAGTATTGATAGGTTTTAAAGTGGTTAGGCCATACTGGTATTTTGCCAGCAACACTTTTTTGCAATGCATTTCAATATCGGCCCAGCTTAATTGGTTGCTTGCAATGGCTTCTTTTATTTTCTCCAATGCAAGTGGTACATCACCGGGTAAACAAAGCATATCGTTACCAGCGATCAACGATTCTACAGAAGCAGCACCATCGGGATAATATTTTTTTACGCCTGCCATTTCAAGTGCATCGGTAAAAGTCAATCCCTGGTAGCCCAGTTCATTGCGCATTAAATTGGTAACATTATTTTTTGAAATAGAAGTGGGTTTGTTGGCCGTATTATCAATGGCGGGTATGGATAAATGCGCTACCATTACACTACCAATACCGGCATTAAAAATCCGCTTAAAAGGATACAGTTCCAGCGAATCCAGCTCTGCCATAGACTTGGTGATGATGGGCAGATCGTAATGCGAATCCACTGATACATCACCATGACCAGGGAAATGTTTGGCGCAGGCCATCACGCCATTATCCTGCATGCCCTTCATATATTGAATACCAAATGCAGCTACTTTATATTTGTCTTCCCCAAAACTCCGGTCGTTAATTACCGGGTTATTGGGATTATTGTTCACATCCACCACCGGTGCATAATTCACCTGTATGCCTACACGCTTACATTGTTCGGCAACAATTTGCCCATATTGATAAGCGATCTTTTCATCTGCTACTGCGCCCAGCATCATTTGCTTGGGTAAGGGCAATACGCTGTCGATCATACGCATACCCACGCCCCATTCGGCATCGATGCACATAAGTATCGGTGTTTTGGCCTGTGCCTGTAAGGCATTGATGATATTGGCCTGTTTTACCGGGCTACCCTGGAAAACACAGATGCCGCCAATATTATATTGTTTTATTTGTGCGGAAATCAATGAATCAAAAAAAGTAACGGTTTTTGTGCGGGCATCATAGGTGGATAAACGTACCACCATCAATTGCGCAATGCGTTCATCACCGGATAAGGTTTTGTAAACGCTGTCGGCCCATTTGGCAGCGGGAGTAGTTTGTGCAACAGAAAATTGAACAGCAATCGCAAAAAAAGCGGGTAGTAAAAAGTGCTTCATCATAACTATAAAAATAGGTAATAACAACAAATATCAGGTATTTTAAACGGGGAGATTAAGAGGAAAGTTTTTTTAACTAAATGCTATAATAAAAGAACGCTTATGTACAGTTTCCCTGCATTTGCTGGCAATAGATTTTTATCTCCGTTTAATCAGAAAATTTTGCGACTTTTGCCCCCTAAACAAGGAGGATTTTTTGCCTGATATCATTCAATTATTACCTGATAACATAGCCAACCAGATCGCAGCTGGTGAAGTGATCCAGCGGCCGGCCAGCGCTGTAAAGGAATTGCTGGAAAACGCCGTAGATGCCGGGGCCGACGAAATCAAACTCCTCATCAGCGATGCCGGTAAATCATTGATACAGGTGATTGATAATGGCAAAGGCATGAGCGAAACCGATGCCCGTATGGCTTTTGAACGGCATGCCACATCTAAAATAAGTAATATAGAAGACCTGTTCAGGATAAAGACGATGGGTTTCAGGGGAGAAGCATTGGCGAGTATTGCGGCGGTGGCGCAGGTAGAATTAAAAACCAAAAGGGCAGAGGATGAAACCGGTGTTTACCTGGAAGTGGAAAATAGTATTGTGACCAGGCAGGAGCCGGTAGCTGCGCCTACAGGTACCAGTATTGCCATGAAGAATCTTTTTTTCAATGTACCTGCAAGAAGAAATTTTTTAAAGAGCAATCCTGCAGAGCTAAGGCATATCGTAGATGAATTCATAAGAGTAGCCATGGCTTTTCCTGAAGTTTTCTTTTCGCTCAGCAGCAATGGGCAGGAAATGTTTCACCTGGAGAAGGGTACCATGAAGCAACGTATTGTACAGATACTGGGCAATAACTATAATGCCAAACTGGTAAGTGTTCAGGAGAATACCGATTACATGAATATTTATGGTTTTGTGGGCAAGCCCGAAACGGCGAAAAAGACAAGGGGCGATCAATACTTTTTTGTAAACAACCGTTTTATAAAAAGCGCTTACCTCAATCATGCACTGATGAATGCATTTGATGCGATGATCGCGAAAGACAGTTTCCCCATGTATGCGTTGTTTATTGACCTGGATCCATCGCAACTGGATATTAATGTACATCCCACCAAGCAGGAAATAAAATTTGAGGATGAGAAGATCGTGTATGCATTTGTGCAATCTGCAGTAAAACATGCGTTGGCGCAATTCAGCATTACACCTACGCTGGATTTTGACCTTGATGTTTCCATACAGCAACTGGATGCAGTAAGCAAACCCTTTACCGAAGAAAAAAAATCTTCTGCCGCTGCCTCCTCTTTATACAGCACGTTCACACAAAAAAACCAATCGCATTTTATTGAAAGTAAAAGTGAATTAAAGCATTGGAAAGATTTTTATGAAAAAGCGCCGGTAACAAGTGAACCGGTGAAACTGCAAACGGAATCCATTGGTTTTATTACCGTAAATACAAAACCGCAGACTGATACATTAATGCAGCTGCACAACAGTTATATTGTTGTACAAACCGGACGCGGTTATTTTTTAGTACACCAGCAAAATGCACATGAGCGTATTTTGTACGAACAGTTTATTGCTGCTGTAGATGGTAAGCCTATTGCCACCCAACGTAGTTTATTCCCGGTTACTTTAGAACTTTCTATGACGGATGCAGTACTGCTGAATGAATTATTGCCCGACCTTAACCAGCTGGGTTATTTGCTGGAACCATTTGGTAATAACACTTTCGTTATACAGGGCTCGCCTGCCGATGTAATTGACGGCAATGAAAAAGTAGCGGTAGAAAAAATGCTGGAGCAGTATAAACATTTCAGTAACGATCTTAAATTTAGTAAGAGAGAAAAGTTATTGCGCTCAATGGCCTTACAGCAATCTATAAAAGCAGGTGTACAGCTGAAAGAAAAAGAAATGGAATTACTCGTACAGCAATTATTTAATTGTGCCACGCCTAATATTACGCCCAACGGAAAACCTACTTACCTGGAGTTTAAAAAAGATGAACTGGATAAAATGTTCGGGAGGTGATCAATTCAATTGTATAGACGCGGTATTGATAACCGGTTTTTTTTCTTCTTCTAAAATGCGTAGCAGTTTATCCAGCATTTCTTTATACTGAACGGTCTTACCATGCTGCGTTTCAATATTTACATAGCGCCTGTTCTGTTCGCCATAATACACACTTAAAGAACCATCCCTGTTTACATTGAGATTATCCTGTAATATACTGTTGTATCCATTGGCCGACATTTTAGCGAATAATATTTCATCCGTAGTAAAAACAATATCATCCACATCCTGCCAGTTATCTGCATATACCTGGCTGGCATCATTTTGCCTGGTGCCACCATGCTGGTAGGTCTTAACAGAAAAATCACCATCTGTATTATTATGTAATGCCACCAGGCAAGCCACGCTGTCGGGTATCAGTTGTAACAATTGCGCAGCAAATTTTTCTACTTCGATTACTGCAAGCGGGTTTATTTTTTTAGTTGCCTTAAGTGTGCCCTTAATACCCGTTGCCGAAAATATCCTGTTGGGATCAAACGTATACAATGTTCCTTTAAAAGTGAAACTGATCATGCGCTGCGCTTTGTTCTCGATCTTTATCAGGATACCGCCTTTTTGTTCCAACACGATCTTTGCTGCTTTAACAGCCGTTACTTCATCATCGTGCAAATTGATGCAGCAGTTATTAACGGAGGTGCCGTATTGTATTATTTTGAAATCAATGATCTTATCGCCCAGTTTATGAGAAATGGTTTTTTCCGAAGGGGTAAATCCTGCGGGCGCTGTATAGCGGTGAATACTTTCCGGGTTTTTCATCCCGAATAATGCAGTCAGGGAAAGCAATAAGGTTAATCCTGGCATTTAAATTTATTAGGTTGTGGCAAATATATCTATTAGAAATAAAAATATACCCATTGATTTATAAACATTTACACTAATAATGTGGATAGTGCAGTAATAGTTGCAAAAAAAATCCTGCAACAAATGCTGCAGGATCTTCTCTTATCATGAAACCAGCGTACTATAATTTAGTGAACCGGGCATAGCAAACTTTACCGCCATACATCACTTTAATGGTATATAAGCCTGCAACCAGGTCGTTGATATTTACAGAAACGACGTTGTTGCCGCTAACACCTATTTGGTGCTTTTCTTTTACCAGTACATTGGCAACATTATAAATATAGGTATCAATAGCACCGGCCTGTGCCAATGTTACATTTACATTTACGAGGTTGGTAGCAGGGTTTGGATAAGCCTGCAATTCGCAAACGGTGTTTACTACCTGCTGAATATGGATAGACTGGCAATATTCTTTTACACAACCGCCCAGTGTAATTGCTTTTAAACAAACATTGTAATAACCCGTATCATGAAATACATATACCGGGTTGTTCTGGTGCAGTATCACCGGTGTGGTGCCTGGCCTGCTTATCGTCCAGGTTTGATCCAGTATCGGAAAATTGGCGTTGGCATAAAAATAGAGTTTGTTGGGTACAAACGGATCTCTCTGGAAAGTATAGCTTACATGAATGCTATCGCAGTTTACCTGTGGCAATACTCTTATTTCTTTACAGGTAGTGCTGGCGCAATTCGGTCCACGCCATGCAGTTAAACAGGCGGTGTAAATACCGGGTTGTGCATAGCGGTGAATAGCGATCGGGTCGTGGCTACCGGTACCATCTCCAAAGGTCCAGGTGTATACAATATCGTTGCTGATATAATCCGGGATGAATTTATATTTCTGGTTATCATTACTAAATTTTTCAAACCTGAATTTAGACAGGTCGCGGCATGCCGGTGATGGATTGGGTATCACCACGCTGTCGCAGGTTTCTTTTATACAATTAGGACTGAATTGTACGGTAAGGCATACCCTGTAAGTTCCGGGTTGTGCATACTCATGTACCGCATGCCATGTAGTGGCAAAAGTACCATCTCCGAAATTCCATTTTACTGTAGCGGCAGCAGTGGGTGTAAGCGTGGTATTGTTGAAGTATACTTTACGTGGGTTAAGTGAATCCCTGTGCATGGTAAAGCTTACCGGGATATTGCATGCAGATTGTACCACTACTGTTTTACAGAATTCTCTCACGCAAGGCGTAGTACCCGGAATGTTGCTGTTTTTTATTACCCTCAGGCAAACCGTGTAGCTGCCGGCGTTAGCATAGGTATGTGTGGGGTTAACAGCAAAGGAAGATGTACCATCACCAAAGGTCCATCTTATAGAATCTGTTGAAGCCAATGGCGTGCTCAGGTTAGTAAAGGCAATCGTTAAAGGATTGGCTGTACTGGTAGTCCAGTTAAAACCTACTACCAGGTTACATACCGGTGTAACTACAACTGTTTTGCATATTTCACTTACGCAAGGTGCTGTGCCTGTAGCATTGGCATTTTTCTTTACCCTTATGCAAACATTATACGTACCCGGGTTGGGATAAACATGTGTAGGTGTAGAAAGCGTGCCCACCAAACCGTTTATTGCCGGAGAGCCGTCACCAAACGTCCATCTTATAGAATCACTGGCCTGGTAAGGCTGCGATAGATTCTGGAAATGAACGGTATTGGCATTAATAGAATCTGTGTACCAGGTAAAATAGGCCTGAAGATTACAAGCAGGTGGCGCTGTAACCACCACTGTTTTGCATATTTCACTTACACAGGGTGTAGTGCTATTATTTTTCTTTACTCTTATACAAACATTGTAAGTGCCGGGATTTGCATATACATGTGTAGGTGTAGAAAGCGAACCCACCAAACCGTTTATTGCCGGAGAGCCGTCACCAAACGTCCATCTTATAGAATCACTGGCCTGGTAAGGCTGTGATTGATTCTGGAAATGAATGGTATTGGCATTAATAGAATCTGTGTACCAGGTAAAATAGGCCTGAAGATTACAAGCAGGTGGCGCTGTAACCACCACTGTTTTGCATATTTCACTTACACAGGGTGTAGTGCTGTTATTTTTCTTTACTCTTATACAAACATTGTAAGTGCCGGGATTTGCATATACATGTGTGGGTGTAGACAAAGAGCCTACTAAACCATTTACTGCTGGCGTGCCATCCCCGAAATTCCAGCGTATGGAATCAGGAGCATTATAAGGCGTGGATTGATTCTGAAAATATATTGTATTGGGGTGTAACGAATCCGCTGTCCAGGTAAAATAAGCCTGCAGGTTACAGGGTACAGATTGTATGATCACCACTTTGGTAATGGTATCGTTGCAGGAAATACCGTTAATGTGACGCTGAATACTATGCCCTACATTATAGGTGCCGGGAGCAAGGTATACATTGGTAGGGGATACGGTAGATACTGCGTAATTGCCATCTCCAAACGACCATAAATGGGTCGTGTTGATAGAATCGCCAGTCATTACCGGAACAAACTTTACTGTATTGCTGTTGATGTATTGGGCGTTAAAATCGGCGTTGCAGGTAAGGGTTCCTTGTGCCTGTGCGCTAAAACCAATTGCGGTGCATGCAATAAGTAAAAGGGTAAATATTTTTTTCATAACAAACATTTTTTGATTAAGGGTAATTTGGTCTGTCTTGTTGTTTATGATAGATACGGCCAGTTGGGGAACTGTTGCCTGAGGGGAAAGAAAATTTTAATATTTTTCGCGGATACCGTTTAAAAACCGCTCTACAGCCCTGCGTACCGGGGTGGCACTGCTGATATAATTATTAGCTAATACAGAAAAAATAAGCAGCTTGCCTTTACTGGTAATGAGGTAGCCGCTTAAAGCACAATTATTACTTAAGGTGCCGGTTTTGGCATAGATAAAGCCGGCATTTTTTTTATAATAGGCTGCTAAAGTGCCTTCTCCGCCGGTGGCTAAAATCACTTTCATTCTTTCTAAACCAAAATCATTTTTCATCTTATTTAGAATGTACACAAAATCTTTTGGGGTAAATAAGTTATACCGGCTCAGCCCGCTGCCATCTACCCATTTGGGTTTTTGGGGAATGTCTTTAAGATCTGTTTTTAAAATAGTATCAATGATCTTTTCATCGTTCATATAACCCAAATGTTCATTGCTGGCCATCAATAAAGTTTGCTCTGCAAAAAAATTATCGCTGCGGTGCATCATGGGTTTAAAGAGGGAATCGGAGGGTTGGGAGTGGAGGGTGAATATCTTTATCGGTTTGGTGTAAGAGTCTTTGAAAAAGCCGATTATTTTTTTTATTGTATCTGCTAAGAGGCCAAACGAAAGTCCTTCTGATGTATGAAAAGGTACCTGGACTTTATTAGGTCGATTTCCACCTAATGTAATATCAAAAGTATTTTGATCGATCTCCCTTTGAACTTTACTGATAAAGTCATGTTGATTGTTTATGGAGTGGATTGTGAATTTTTCTATTTCGGTCACCTTTGGATGGAATTGAATACTATCTTTTTTCCCAGAAAACGTTACCAGGTTGCCATAGACCGGAAGGGCTGAACGTTCTACCATATAGTCACTATTATAGTCATCCCATGCCCATCCTTTACCTAAAGGATTTGCTTCCCAACCACCAGGTATTCTCCATATATATTTTGATGTTGCAGATAAAAAATTATAAAGAGGTTGAAAAGAATATTCACTATTTAAAAGCGTTGGATCTCCGGTAGCTGTCACGTCAATTTCAGTTGCATATTCTATAATTTTCGCTGCAGGCAAACTATCTCCCAAATATTTCATCCCCGCATACAACGTAAACAGTTTCGTATTACTTGCCGGTATAAAATATTTTGAAGCATCATATTCATACCAATATTTACCGGTGGAAGGCTCGTAAATAGAAATGCCAATATGCCCGGTGGCAATGGCGGTATCTTTTAATAAAATGGTATTGGCCTGTTTGGAAATTTGTTTGGATACAGAACAGGAGCTGAGCAGCAATAAAAAAAAGGAAAAAGAGAGATAAAAACATTTACTCATCGCTGCTTTATTTTTTTTCTGTTGTAAATATAAACAACAAACATTGTTATTGCTGCTCCCAATACTGCCACTACAATATCTTTATGGGCATCCCAAACATCGCCCTGTGTAGCAACATAAGTTTCGCCGGTTTCTTTTGTGGTTAATTCCGCTACCGTCCATTCTATCAGCTCAAATATAGTGGCCAGGCTTAAAATGATCTCTACGGGTAAAATGTATTGCCATCTCCCTTTCACATTCAGCTTGTTGATCAACAAATCTCTTATGGGATAACATAAAAGTAATCCAAAACTGAAATGTACGATCCTGTCGTAAGGATTACGCCAGAGATGATAAGTGTTCTGAAAATAGGCGCCTAAAGGGTTTTTAGTATAGGCATATTGCGCACCGAAAATATGGAGTAATAAAAAAAGGAAAAAGCAGGTATAACTGGCATCGCTGAATGTAAACCTACGGTAGAAGACCATTACATAAATGGCGAAGAGAAATACGAGAATGTTTTCAATAAACCAGTCTGTTTTATCTATGCAGTTAAAATATAAAGCGAACCAGGTAATGACAAAGGTTACAGCAAGGATTTGTAAAAGACGGTTATTGGCAAATGCGGTCCGGTTTACACTCGCCGTAGAAAAATTTGCATTCATTTTATCAGGGTTTTCTCCTACAAATTAATCAATAAACCAGTTAACAATAACTTAAAATTAACCCGTAACCTGTAATTAATTCCGCTCCTGCGCCCTCAACCATCTTTCCGGTATCTGGTTCTGGTGGGCATGTAAATAATCTTTATAACTGCTGGCAATAAATTTTTTATCGGGTAACTGCATCCACCAGCGGCCGGTTTTTTTGCTTTGTAAAAAAACGGTTTCCACTTCGGTAAAACTGCAATGGTATTCATTAAAATTATTGCGGTCTTCCATGGCTGCTTCCTGCCTTGCCCTGTTCTTACCATCAATAAAATACCAGAGCATTTGTGCAATTTGTTTGGCTGTAAGGTCATTATTATCCAGCTGTGGTAAATAACCGTATATGCCAAAGCTGCTTAAATGATTGCTCATGCCGGCATAGCGGGTAAGCATACAGGCTTCTTCGCCGGTAAAACCATTGGGACTTTGTAAAGAAGCCGGCGCATCACTATTCTTTATTGCGCTGATATCAAAGCTTAATAAATGCGTATTGCGCAATACCGGTTCCATTTCTTCCATATCTTCTTTGGCCATGCCTAAACGGAAACAATCAAAGCGCAGCTTATCCATCGTTTCCAGCATGCGTGGATGCACGAAGTAACTTTGAAAACCAATATGGTTATAATGTTTGATGAGGTTGGGTTCGCCGGTGAGCATCTCCATTAAAAAATTCTCGCTGCGTTCCGGGCTTTCGCCTCTTAAATTGATATTGGCATCAATGCAGGTGGCTTCCACTATCTTTTTCAATTCTACATAGGCAAAATACTGGGCCAGTGTAATATCATGGGAGCCGCCTAAGATCACCACGGTCTTATTCAAACGCAGCAATTCGGCCAATACCGTTTTTACGGCGGCATAGCTGTCGCTTAAGCTGGCGCCGGTTTTTATATTGCCGATATCAGCAATGCTTAAATCCTTATGCCAGAAATGTAATTGGTATAATTGTTTGCGGATAGCATCGGGTGCAGAGGGCGTAGGCGTAAAGATGCCGGCTCCCCGGTTCTCTGTTACACCCACCAATACGATATCAATATCAGTCAGATCCGGTAGCTCAGTTTCATAAAGGATGATATGTTTGGCAAACTGCCCGTCGTTATAGCCATTGTCGTCGTTGATCGTATGCAGCAGAACGGGCTCTAAGAAATCATGCAGGTCGTACATCTAAAAAATTTGGGCAAACCTAATTTAATAATTTCAGATTGTGCAAACGATGCCGGAAAAAATGTAAAAATATCGACCTTTAAAAAATGTAAAACGTTAACTTCGTTTCCACAATTTTAAAAACGATGGGCTATAAAGAAGAAGTTCTAAAAGATGTAGTAATAAAATTTGCCGGTGATAGTGGAGATGGGATGCAACTGACCGGTAACCAGTTTACCAATAATACCGCGATGATGGGTATTGACCTGGCCACTTTCCCTGATTTTCCTGCTGAGATACGTGCCCCGATAGGCACTTTACCGGGTGTGAGCGGTTACCAGCTTCGTTTTTCATCCGACAGGATTTTTACTCCCGGCGATGCCTGCGATGTATTGGTGGCGATGAATGCCGCGGCATTAAAAACCAATCTTAAGGCATTAAAACCCGGTGGTAAGATCATTGCCAATGTAGATGGCTTTGATGCAAAGAACCTGCGACTGGCCAATTATCCAGAAGGCATAAATCCCCTGGAAGATAACAGCCTGGGCAATTACGAGCTGATCAAGATAGATGTGACCAAAATGACCCGTGAGGCATTGAAGGAAATTACCATGGGTGTAAAGGAAAAAGACCGTGCAAAGAATATGTTTGTACTGGGCTTTTTATACTGGATGTATGGCCGCGATATGGACAATACCATTGGCTTTATCAAGGACAAGTTTGGTAAAAAACCAGAGATTTTTGAAAGTAATGTAAAAGCATTGCAGGCCGGTTATAATTATGGCGATACCACCGAAACTTTTACTACACGTTTTAAAGTAGAAAAGGCAAAAATGGACCCCGGCACTTATCGTTCCATCATGGGTAACCAGGCCGTGGCCTATGGATTGATCGCTGCTTCACAAAAAAGCGGCCTGCCTTTGTTTTTAGGCAGTTATCCCATTACACCGGCCAGTGATATTTTACATGAATTAAGCAAGTATAAAAACTTTGGCGTAAAAACTTTCCAGGCAGAAGATGAGATCGCCGCCATTACTTCGGCTATTGGTGCAAGTTATGGTGGTAATCTGGGATTGACTACAAGCAGTGGCCCCGGCATTGCATTAAAAGGCGAAGCGATGGGATTGGCAGTAATGCTGGAAATTCCTTTACTCATTATCAATATCCAGCGTGGTGGTCCTTCAACAGGGTTGCCTACCAAGACAGAACAGAGTGATCTGATGCAGGCGTATTATGGCAGGAACGGCGAATGCCCGATGCCGGTAATTGCATCAAGTACACCGAGTGATTGTTTCAGCGCTGTATACGAAGCGGTAAGAATTGCCGTGCAACATATGACGCCGGTAATGTTTTTAAGTGATGGCTATATTGCCAATGGTGCTGAGCCATGGAAATTTCCCAAAACGACCGACCTTCCTGAAATAAAAGTAACATTTGCTTCGGTAGAAAATATGGTGGATGGAAAATTCATGCCTTACCAGCGTGATGAAAAACTGGCCCGGCCATGGGCCATACCTGGCACAGCAGGTTTGGAGCACCGGGTAGGCGGTTTGGAAAAACAGGATATCACCGGAAATATCAGTTATGATAGCGATAACCACCAGCACATGGTTAAAACAAGGCAGGCAAAAGTTGACCTGATTGCCAATTATATTCCTGAGCAAACTTTAGATAGCGGTCCGGCAAAAGGAAAAGTATTGGTATTAGGCTGGGGCAGTACTTATGGTTCAATAAAAAGTGCCTGCGCCGTATTGCAGGAAGAAGGCAATGCAGTAAGCCATGCACACCTCAGGTATATTCGTCCCTTCCCTAAAAATCTGGGAGAAATTCTGAAGAATTTCGATACGGTTTTAGTTCCTGAAATTAATAACGGTCAATTGGTGAAGATCATCCGTGACGTATATTTTATAGATGCAAAACCCTATAATAAAATTATGGGTGTGCCTATTACAAAAGGAGAACTGGTAGAAGAGATCAGGACTTTATTGTAAGTATTGCAACATAATTATTTATTAAATCCCAACTCAACATTGGGATTTTTTATTGCAGTCATATGCAAAATGGCATTAATATTGCTGTACTGCGGTCAGTAAACTATATCCAATGCAACTGACTATGAAAAATACAGTATCCCTGTTCATTTTTTTTCTTCCTGTCTTATTTTTTTCTTCCTGTACAAAAAATGAGGCACCATTAACTCCAAAACCTGAACCGGAAATTAAATATTCCTATATCAGTTTTAAGCAGGATTCTATTGCAGTAAATCTTTCCATAACTACGGCAAGAAAAGAAAATGTAGGTAATTTATATACCACTGCTATCGAAGGAAAATTGCCTGACAGCACCGTGCGTAAAAATAATTTGATCATAAGAGTTACCGGTGATAGTGCAAGGCTATATAACCATACAGAAATATTTGCCAGTTACACCGATTCATTGGGAAATACTTATGCCAATGCCATTGCAGATACAATCAATAAAATTACCATTAGCAAATTGCAGAAAATAAAACAAGGCATTGTAGAAGGTAATTTTACGATAAGGGTTAGTAATTCTACCAAGAGCAAAACATTATTATTGAGTGATGGAAAATTTTCCACCAGTTTTTTCGAATAAGAAAATGTTTGGCAAATTATTTGTTAATGTAATACGACACTGAATTGCTTTACCGGCGCTGCTTGAACCCTAAATGACTGCAGCAAATCTTTTGATACTATTTTCCTTTGTTGAATTTTAATATAGGCTGTTAAACCAATTATTCCTTATGAAAGAAACGCTGTTTCCCGGCACAGACCAACATTCATTTGCCTCCGAAAAAAAATTGCAGGGCCCTTTAATTGAAGGCCTGCAGGAGTATTCCGGTACATGGGATACGCCACAGGTAGTACATCTTTTAAAGCGCAGCTTATTTGGTGCAAAGCCCCAGGATATCAGTTATTTTAAAACCAGAACTTTACAACAGGCTGTTGATGAATTATTGCAAACAACAGCGATGCCATCCTCTGTTCCACTAAATAATTATAGTGTGGACGGATACACTGATCCAACAGGTGTTGCACTCTGGCAAACCTGGATCAATACCGGTATCAATGTAGCTGATAAGGAACTCAATCAGAAAAGAATTGATGCTTTAAGAACATGGTGGGTAGGACAAAACATCAATGCTTCCCGTTCCATTCATGAAAAATTAACGGTGTTCTGGCATAATCATTTTGCTACTGATTTCAGGACCAATACAGAGAAAATAAAAGCCCGCTTCTGGTACGATCATTATCTAACTTTACGACAACATGCGTTGGGTAATTTTAAAAGCATGGCCAAAGCGATCACCCTCGATCCTGCGATGTTATATTTTTTAAATGGGGATAGTAATATAAAAGGATCGCCCAACGAAAACTATGCAAGGGAATTACAGGAATTATATACTGTTGGTAAAGGCCCCAATTCAAAATATACCGAAGATGATGTAAAAGCTGCGGCACTAGTACTTACAGGCCATACCGTTAGTCCCACCACATTTAATTATTTTTTTGATGCCGGAAAACATGATGCTACCAATAAGGAGTTTTCTTCCTTTTACAGCAATAAAGTAATTACCGGGTATAGTGGCGCCAATGGCGCCAACGAAGTAGATGCTTTACTGGATATGCTTTTTTCTCAACAGGAATTATCCAAGCATATTTGCCGGAAACTCTATCGCTTTTTTATTTACTACAAAATAGACAGTAGTATCGAGCAAACCATCATAACACCGCTGGCGCAAATCTTCAGGGATAATAATTATGATATCAGGCCGGTACTGTCAGCTTTGTTTAAAAGCAAACATTTTTACGATCTCATCTATTCCTCTGCCTGTATCATTAAAAGTCCGCTCGATTTTGTATTGGATTGTTGTAATGAATACAAGGTGCTGTTTCCCGCTACTACCGACAATGAAGCCAGCTATTCAGTATGGCAAACCATTCAGTCGGAGGCCAGCGCCATGCAGCAGGAATTAGGCGCTATTCCTGAAGTAGCTGGCTGGTATGCCTATTACCAGGAGCCCGCGTTTCATGAATTATGGATTAATACAGCAACGTATACACGAAGAAATATTTTTACCGACAGGATGATCGCAGACGGCATCATGAATAATAACCAGGCTATTGTGATTGATCCTGTTGCCTTTGCCGATCAGCTGGCCAATCCCGGTGATCCCAACCTGCTCATTAATCAATCGCTGGAAATATTATTACGGTATCCATTATCAGAAAGTGCGAAGGAATTTATCAAGCGATCTATTTTATTGAGTGGCCAGGCGCAGGATTATTACTGGACCACTGCATGGGATGTATATAAAGCTAATCCTACTGCAGGCAATAAAGCCATCGTTGCATCAAGGCTAAGGGCATTTTATAAATATATTATGAACCTGCCTGAATACCATTTGTGTTAAACCATCCAATTTATTTCTATGCAAAGACGTTCATTTTTAAAACAAACCATACAAGGTGCTTTATTGCCTTCTTTATTAGGAGGCGGTTTATCGGTAAAAGCATTTGGCAGCTCTGCATTTTTGCAATCGCTTGGCGGTGCCGATAACGATCATGTGCTGGTGTTGATCCAGCTGGCAGGTGGTAACGATGGATTGAATACCATTATTCCCCTGGAGTTTTACAGTGATTATAATCGTATCCGGTCAAATATTGCCATACCGGAAAATAAGGTACTGGCATTAAATAATAATTTGAAATCAGGTTTGCATCCGTCTATGACGGGCATGCAGCAACTATATAATGAAGAACAATTGTGTGCCATACAGGCGGTGGGTTATCCTTCAGCCAATGGATCGCATTTTCGTTCTATGGATATCTGGTTAACCGGTGCAGATGCAGAACAGTATTTAACCACTGGTTGGGCCGGAAGGTATTTAAATCAACAATACCCTAATTACCCGGTTGGTTTCCCCAATGATGATATGCCGGATCCGCTGGCATTGCAAATTGGTTCGGTATTATCACCGGTGTTTTTAAGTCCTACAGGTTTTGATGCATTAGCTATTGATGAAAGCCTGAATTTTTATAACCTGATTGATGCCATACAGGATCCTACACCCAATACACCAAGCGGGGTGGAGCTAACTTACTTAAGAACCATTGCAAGACAAACCAATAAATATGCAGAAGTGATAAAAGCCGCTGCAGCAAAAGTGCCGCAGCAATCGGCTTACCCGACAGATAATTACCTGGCAGCGCAATTAAAAGCCGTGGCTAAACTGGTGGCAGGCGGTTTGAAAACCAAGATCTATATGGTGGGCATGGGAGGTTTTGATACCCATGCCGGCCAGGTGAATGGTGGCAACACACTAACGGGAAGCCATAGTGCCTTATTGAAGCAGGTGTCGGATGCTGTGACTGCCTTTACAAAAGACCTTAAATTTTTAGGGGTTTCAAAAAGAGTATTAGGTATGACCTTCTCTGAATTTGGCCGACGGATGCAAAGTAATGGCAGCCTGGGAACCGATCACGGTGCCGCACAACCGGTATTTTTATTTGGCGACAGTGTGAAGCAGGGGGTATTGGGTAAAAATCCTTCAATGCCGGCTACGGGCCAGGCAGTGGATAATGTGCCGATGCAATATGATTTCCGTTCAGTTTATTCAACGATTTTAAGGGATTGGTTTTGCCTGCCTCCACAGGAAGTAGACGGCGTACTGCTGAAAAATTACCAGTACCTCCCGGTAATAAAATCTACCGCCTGTAATATGGATATACAGGACCTGAATAAACTAGGCGATAACCTGATTATTAATTCGCCCAATCCTTTTACTACATCAACAGTAATTACATTTAAATCCGCTGGCGGACATACGTTGGTACAAATATTTGATACAGCTGGTAAAAGGATTGCAACACTGGCAGATAAAATATATGCTGCAGGTACTTATTCGATTACTTATAACGGAGAGGGCCTGGCAAGCGGTGTGTATTATGCCAGGTTGCAAAACGGCGCTCTGCAACAGGTGAGGCCAATGATGAAATTGCGATAAATAAATTAAACAACCCCGATAAAAACGTTTTAAAACAACCTGGATGAAGCGCTTTATTTACCTTTTACTTTTTTGTTGTTTAACCTGCAGTGTTGAACGCACTGCAGCACAGATCAATTATGCTATACAGTATAGTACAACCTGTGCAGGCACTGCGGTAACATTTAATTCCACCATTTTTGAAACAGCACAATTTCCGGGTACTATATTGTGGAATTTTGGCGACGCTGCAAGCGGGTTATTGAATACAGCAAAAGACATTCAGCAGCCGGTTCATATTTATACTACTCCTGGTTCTTATATTGTTTCATTACATGTAGTAGATGCAGGTGCCGGTACTATCGACCTGTTGGATACGATAGATTTTGTTTTACCGGTGGCACATAATTTTGGTCCCGATATTTTTTTATGCGGCGATACCGGAACCTATATCATTAATTCGCCGGTTATTCCCGGTGCCGTATATGAATGGAATGATGATACCACTACATTAGGTCCCACACTTACTGTAAAAGAAAGTGGTGCCTACACCGTAAAGATCAATGGATGCGAAGTAACGGATACGCTTGGGGTATTTTTTACAAAAGAACCTGCGCTTGACCTGGGAAGAGATCATACACTTTGCCAAGGAGAACGGATAAGCCTGGATGCGACCAGCGAAAATGCCAATTATCAATGGCGGCTAAATGGAACAATACTACCTGCTACCCAATCGCAACTGCCGGTAGTGGCTCCAGGTGGGCAATACATTGTAAATATTGATGTGGCCGGCTGCGGCGCATACAGCGATACTGTAAATATAAGTTTCAGCAATTATACTGCACCGCCATTTAATTTAGGTCCGGATACCTTGTTATGCCCGAAAGAAATTTTTAGCTTAACGGCTCATGTTGCAGGGGCATCCGGCTATGCCTGGAGCAGTAAGGGATTGAATGTGGATGATGAGGTAGACTATAATATTGATATGGATTCTGTAATTACTATTACAGCCCCAGGCCGGTACTGGGCATTTGTAATGGTGGCTAAACAGTGCGAAGTGGTAGACACGATGATTGTAAGATATCGTGGTAATAAACAATTGAATTTTAATGATACCGCCTTATGCCAGGGGAGTACTTTGGTATTGGATGCCGATTTTGGAACAGGTATTTATAAATGGGAATCTATACCGGCGCAACGGGATGACCAGAACAATACGAATCAATCTACTTATTATGTATACAAACCCGGCTTTTATGCAGTAACGGCAACGGTTGGCCATTGTATTTTTAAAGACAGTCTTAATGTAGTGTTTAATGATACGCTGCAATTAAAAATGCCAAAGGATACTACCCTATGCCGGGGCGAAACATTCCTTATCCAGCCCGTTGCCAATGCGCCGGATTATAAATGGCAGGACGGAACAATAGGAGGATATTTTAATGCTGCTACTACAGGTTTATACCGCATCATAGGAGAAAACGGATGTGGAAGAGACACGGCGCAGATGAATATTGTTTTTGAAGCCTGTCCCTGTAACCTGCTATTACCTAATGCGTTTACCCCTAATGGTGATGGAATGAATGATAACTTCAGGCCATTGCATCCCTGCGATATGCAGGATTATACTATGACCATCTTTAACCGGTATGGAGAGAAAATATATTTCAGTAAGGATCCGCTGGAAGGTTGGGATGGAAAATTACAGGGTACCAAACTTACTGTGGGCGGATATGTATGGACGGTTGTTTATACCAAAACAAGTACAAAGGAACGCATTCAAAAACAGGGCAGCGTTTTATTGTTGCAATAAAAAAATCGTACACTTAACATATTGTATAAAAGAAAAGGGTTAGCATTTGCTAACCCTTTTCTTTTTATTTCTTTTTGTATTAATGTCTTCTTACTCTTTCCCTGCCGAATACGATACCAATTTTAAGATTGAACGTAAAATAGGCGTCATTGTTTTTTGAGTTACCTCGCTGGTCGCCTGAAGTGGTAATATGAGTTGGATCCAGTTCGTACTGGCGATCGTTCAATAATAATGCATTGGTTAATTTGCTACCGGTAAAATAACTGGAATAAACAGTTGGGTCAACATAGCTGGTGCTTACATCATCCAGGTAGTCGGTATTTAAAATACGATATACGCATTCTGCCCTCAGGTTTATCATGGGTGATAATTCGTACTTCACCCCTAACCCAACGGGAATACTGATCTGGCTGAGACTGTATTGTTTTTTATCAGGATACTCGGCAAATCCCTGGCCTTCTGTATGCAGTGGCTGAAGATCAACCCAGTTGTTATTTAATTTGGCCTGTGGGTTAAATGAAAAAAAACCAACCCCGGCAAGTAAATAAGGAGAGTAACGCGGCAGGTTATCATTTTCTCCATACTTCTTAAAGAATAAAGGATGTATTTCTGTGGCCACCATAAACTCAGTGATATTACTCCTGAAGCTCAGGTTGCGTTCGTACCGCCCGGCTGTAGAGGCTTTTACTTTTTTTAAGATACTGTCATAAGCACTTACCTGCCCAAAAGTTCCTTCTATACGCAGTGCCACTGCATTTTTGTACATGGCATTAAAATAAATACTTCCGGCAAGTTTGGTGTTTCCAAAATTGAGATCCTTTATAAATTTTTTACCGATCCCTTTATTACCTCCCAGGTCGGTAAGGCAGTTCATCACTCCAACAGAACCTCCTAATTCATATACGATAGGATTATCATAATAATTATTGTCGTAAAAATAATATTGAGCGGCAGCTTTTTTAGTGAAACAAACAGATACGAAAATGAGTGCAGTAAGTAGTTGGAGTCTTTTCATTTAATAAATATCCTTTTATATTAATAATAGGCCGGGCTTTAAAGGGATATAGATTAAGGTACAAATTAAGCGATTATTCGCCAATAAATCTCCGACTTAGGGAATTGTTTACAAATTTTAAGATGACTAATACGATAGATTTGCTGCACCTTTTAGCGTTTTTTTCCGGTAGAAGATTTATTTTTTCTTAAAAAGAGTAGCTGACCTTAAAATTTAAAGAAAAGTAAGCATCATTTTTTTTAGAATTGCCCCTGATGTCATTTTTGTTGGTAATATGACTGGGATTGATCTCCTGTTGCCTGTCATAAAGTTGCAATGCCTGGTTAAGTACCGGCCCGTCCAGGTATTTCTGAAATAAGCTTCTATCGATATAGGTTGTACTAACATCATCAAGGTAGTCGGTGTTCAAAATACGGTACACGCCTTCCACACTAAAATTTATTTCTTCTGTAGCTTTTATTTTTATGCCTGCACCAACAGGGAAGTTGAGCTGTTTTAGTTTATACACTTTCCTGTCGGGATATTCTGCAAAGCCCTGGCCTTCGGTATGTAATGTTCTAAGGTCAACCCAGTCGCCGGCAAGTTTAGCCTGCGGGTTAAATACAAAATAACCAATACCTCCTAAGAGATAAGGGGAGAACCGCGGCAGCTTTTGGTCTTTGCGGTATTGTTTAAAATATAGCGGATGGATTTCGCCTACCAATGACAATTCAAAAATAGAAGTGCGGAAACTGAGATTGCGTTCATAACGGCCGCCCGTACTCTCTTTTACGCTCTTTAGTACTGCATCGCTGGATTTTAAAATACCCCATACCATTTCTGTTCTCAACACGAACCTGTTCTTGTAGATCGCACTAAAAAAAATACTTCCTTCAGGTTCGGTATTTCCGAGGTTGACATCTTTTACAAAATTTTTCCCTACACCTTTACCTCCACCGAGATCGGTAAGACAATTCATAAAACCTAAGGACATGCCTACTTCATGGGTAAAGTTGCTATAAAAATAAGGATCTTCCGAAGGGGTTGTTTGCGCAAGGATTTTTGTTGTGATACAGCTGAATAAAATAACTGCACCTAAAACGGAGCGTATCTGTTGCATGAAATGGGGGTCCTTTTAGTTAAAAATGTGGGTATTTTTAAAAGGATGACCGAATTTCAACCCTGAATATCTGTCTTTTTTTTAATGTGGACAAAAAATTTACAGGCAGGTTTTAATCCGCACAAATGGCATTTGGGGTTACGGGCCACACAGATATACCTGCCATGTAGTATCAGCCAGTGGTGTGCCTTGTATACATATTCCTTCGGGAGATTTTTTATCAATTGATTTTCCGTGGCTAAGGGGGTTTTGGCGTTTGAAGTAAGCCCGATCCTCGCACTTACCCTAAACACATGGGTATCCACCGCCATATTAGGTTGCTGATCCACCACCGAGGTAATTACATTGGCTGTTTTTCGGCCTACACCGGGTAGCTGCACCAACTTATCTACAGTCATCGGCACTTCACCCCCAAATTTTTCCATCAGCATATTGGCCATGCCGATCAAATGTTTGGTTTTGTTATTGGGATAAGAAATGCTTTTGATCAGGGCGAATACTTCATCAAATCCGGCCTTGCTTAATGCAAGCGGGGTGGGGTATTTTTCAAAAATAAAAGGCGTGGTAAGATTTACTCTTTTATCAGTACACTGCGCAGAGAGTATTACGGCAACCAATAGTTGAAATGGATTATCATAGATCAATTCCGTTTCTGCATCAGGCGCATGTTCCAAGAAATAGTCAATTACAAACTGGTAACGTTGCTTTATGGTCATAAAAAATCCCCGCGGCAAGTTGCCGGGGGACTAAATTACGTTAAAAACAGACGAATTAAACAGGAGCAGAAAATTCGCTCACTGCTTTTTCCGCATAGTTTAAAATGTTGTCGATTGTTTGTTGACTAGGTGACAATTTGAGTGTTTCCAGGTTGCTTTTTGCAGAAGTGATCATTTCAAATTTCTCACGAAGGCTCCAGTCATTTTCCAAAGCAGCTTTTATAGCGGCTGTCTGGGCTGGTGAAGTTTCATTATATGAATACAATAACAAATCTTCCGGGGTAAAATTGTGCATAGCAATAAGCTTGTGTTTAAAAATTAAATATCCATTATCCGTAGTATTAAACGGTATTTTTACGGGGATATTGTATTTTAACGCAATTTTAATCTGCTTTTTTCGGTGTATTAACAATGAAAACGTCTTCATTGTCTTTTTTCATCAGGTAGTTCTCCCTTGCATATTTTTCAATCGTTTGGGGGTTTGTCTTCAATAAATCAAGGTCTTTATTGGTTTCACTGATCATCTTTGTTAAATGTAGCTCACTTTTCTGCAAATCACTGTACGTTTCAATGCGATTGAAACTGGAAGGAATATCCTTCGGATCAAAGAAAAAAATCCATATCAAAAAAGCCACCCCGGTAAGGAGATACTTATTTGTAAGCCAGGATGGTATGTGAGATAGTAGTTTCAAGTTTCGAGTTAAGAAAGTTGCGGGTTACGGGTTAATTAACTCGTAACCCGCAACTCGTAACAATTTTTACTTACCAAATTTAATCTTTCCTTTTGGATATAAGGCGCTTTCGCCCAACATTTCTTCAATACGGATCAGCTGGTTGTACTTGGCCATACGGTCGGTTCTAGATGCAGAACCGGTTTTGATCTGTCCGCAATTTAAAGCTACAGCCAGGTCAGCAATGGTAGTATCTTCAGTCTCACCACTTCTATGACTCATAATAGTATTAAAGCCAGCCTGTTGTGCCATACTTACCGCATTAATGGTTTCAGTAATCGTACCAATCTGGTTAACTTTTACCAATAAACCATTGGCAATGCCTTCATTAACACCCCTTTCCAGGCGGGTAACATTGGTTACAAAAAGATCATCACCTACCAGCTGTACTTTTTTACCAATAGTATCGGTTAAATTCTTCCAGCCAGCCCAATCATCTTCAGCCATACCATCTTCAATGCTGCAGATAGGGTATTGCTTGGCCCAGCTTTCCCAGTATTTTACCAGTTGATCGCTGCTTAATTTTTTGCCATCACTTTTATGAAAGATGTATTTTTTTTCTTTGGCGTTCCATAATTCACTATTGGCAGCATCCATGGCAATCATGATCTGGCTGCCGGTTTTGTAACCTGCAGTTTGAATAGCAGTCAATACTGTTTCGATGGCTTCCTCATTGCTTTGAATGTTTGGTGCAAATCCACCTTCATCACCCACATTGGTGCTGAATCCTTTTTTCTTTAACACGCCTTTTAAAGCATGAAAAATATCAACACCCCATGATAAACCTTCGCTGAATGTTTTTGCACCAACCGGCATTACCATAAATTCCTGGAAATCTATTTTATTATCCGCATGTGCGCCACCATTTAAGATGTTCATCATCGGGATAGGTAAAATCTTTGCATTGGTACCACCGATATAACGGTATAGAGGCAGGTTGGCTTCCAGTGCTGCCGCTTTTGCTACAGCCATACTAACCGCTAAAATAGCATTGGCGCCTAATTTACCTTTATTGGGCGTGCCATCCAGTGCAATCATCATAGCGTCAATGCCTGTTTGATCAGCCACATCCCAGCCCAGTAAACTATCTGCTAAAATGGTATTTACATTCTTTACTGCTTTTAAAACACCCTTGCCTCCGTATTGCTTTTTATTATTATCCCTAAGCTCTACCGCTTCGTGAATACCGGTACTGGCACCACTCGGAACAGCAGCCCTGCCTAAATGTTCGTTTTCAGTTAAAATATCTACTTCAATGGTTGGGTTGCCGCGGCTATCGAGTATCTGGCGGGCATGAATGGAGGCGATGTAGCTCATTGTTACTGTTACCTTAATTCTTTTGGTAAAGAATTACCGGATTTGATTTTTAGATGATTGAATATTTTATGCGAAGATAAAAATTATAGGTAATACTATTTTAATAATAATTTATGCAGCAAAACAGCAGGTATTATAGTGAATTTCGAAAGATCTGGCATAAAACCTGAATAGGGCTATTCTTTGCCTGCAGTTAAATTCCGGAATACTTCCTCCAGGCTACTGCCCTGGCTTTGTAAAGAAACAATGTTGAGGTTTTGATCGATGGACAATTGCAATAATTGTTTTCTTACAGTTTCGGGATGCAATGTTGACAATTGAAAGTTGAAGGTTGAAAGTTGTGTAACGCTGTCTACTTCTTTCAGCCGGTTCAATTCTTCTATTGCAACCGCTTCTTTAAATTCAACCAATACAATGTGATCACCCTTTTTGTTTTTTTGCAATTCACTTATTTTTTCATCGGCCACAATATTGCCTTTGTTAATTATGATCACCCTGTCGCAAATGGCTTCTACTTCCTGCATGATATGTGAAGAGAACAATACTGTTTTATCTTTTCCCAATGCCCTGATCACTTCCCTTATTTCAACGATCTGGTTGGGATCCAGCCCACTGGTAGGTTCATCCAGTATCAATACTTCCGGGTTATGAATCAAAGCTGCGGCTAAGCCCACCCGTTGTTTGTAGCCTTTACTTAACTGTCCGATCTTTTTATTGGCTTCTACTGTTAAGCCAACGGTTTGTATTACTTCTTCAATTTTTTCTTTTTTATTATTTACGGCGTGCACATTGCTTACAAAATCCAGGTATTCCCTTACATACATATCATAATACAAGGGGTTGGCTTCCGGTAAATAACCGATCTTCTGCTTGCTGTCAATATTATTTTCATCTACGGTAATACCGCATACCACGGCACTGCCGCCATCTGCTTTCAAATAACCGGTGATCATCTTCATGGTGGTGGATTTACCTGCACCATTGGGACCTAAAAAACCAACGATCTCTCCTTTGTTTACCGAAAAGGAAATAGCATTAACCGCTTTTTGAGCGCCGTAATTTTTGGAAAGCTTATTTACTGTAATAGACATTTTTAAATTAATTACTCCATTAAAACATGCTTATGTAAGGCAATTGCATTTGCCCACGAAAATACAAAATATAATACTTGAAAACAGTGTATAAAAAACAAACGCAAATATGAAGAGATTATTTATTTTTACCCCTAATGGACTATATACCCGGCAAACACCTTATCGCTACATTACAAACTGCTTCGGGCGAACCTATTCAAACACACGATAGTTTTAAAGACCTGGTGAACCAAATGATAGTCACACACCGGCTGGTAAAACTGGGGGAAGTGTATCATGATTTTTCTCCCGGGGGATTTACCGCCGTGATCTGCTTAAGCGAAAGTCATATTTCCATACATACCTGGCCCGAACATCAATTGATCAATGTAGATGTTTACCTGAGCAATTTTCAACAGAATAATGATAATACCGTGCAGTCCATTTTTGAAAATATTGTACACTGGTATGCTGCAACGGTAGTATCAGTACAAACCATAACCAGGTAGTGACGCAGCCACGTACCATATTACCATGTCCTAAATGCAATGCTATGCTGGCATTTGAGCATGCATTATCCAATCTTAAAGAATGTACCTGCGGTGCAGTGCTGCAAAGGAAGAATAATGAATTGACTGTTGAAGGAAGTCTCAATGCAGTAACAGTAAAAGGATACCAGCTAAAACCCGGTACAACGGGGAAATGGAACGATAAAACATTTACCATACTGGGCAAAATCGGGGTCTGGTTTGAGGAATCTTTTTTTAGTTACTGGTGCATTGTTTTTAATAACGGGCAAACCGGCTGGCTGGCAGAAGGCTATGGTATGTATGCGATACTGGAAGCGGAAGAAAAAAGCATCATCGTGGAGAACGATTTGCATACGCTTAAAATAGGCCAGGTAGCAAAGTTGAGCGATTGCCAGTTGCAGAAAAAGAACAGCAGTTATTACTGGGAAGTGGAAGGCGAGTTATACCTTAAAAATTTCGCTGCTTATTTTGAAGTGTACGAATATGCAAGTGAGAAAGGACCCTTATATACTATATTTCAATGGAAAAATAATGTAACGGAAACATATAATAATTACCCCGTTTCATTTGAAGCACTGCAACTAAAAAATATACAAGAAAAGAACCCTTATGGGCTACAATTAAAATGTCCGCAATGTTTTAAAGAAATACAACTGGTGAGTTATCCTCTTGCGCAAAGCTGCGCCTGCAATAGTTGTGGTAATTTTTATGCGATAGAAAAAAAGCAGGCAATAAAGAAAGGGAACAATAAAAATAATTTATTTGATCCGCTGCTGGCGCTTGGCACAAAGGGTATTTTGAAAAATATACCTTATGAAGTAGTCGGGTATTCGCAAAAGGAAGAGCATAATGCCTATGCATCCAGGTGGAGGGAATATACTTTGTTTAATGCCGCTCATGGGTTTGCTTTTTTGAGTGAGTTTGACGGTCACTGGATCTATGTAAAGGAAACCATTACGGCCCCGGTGATACTTAACGATAACATAAAAGCTTTTGAACTGGAAAAGGAAACCTTTCACCTGTTTAATTCTTATAGCTATTCCGTTATTGAAGCAAAGGGTGAATTTCCCTATAATATATTTGATAATAAAAATACACTCGTAAAGGAATATATTTCGCCACCGGAAATATGGATCAGGGAAAAAGACAGTAAAGAAGGGATTACCTGGTTCTTTGGTGAACATATTACGGTGAATGAAATAAAAAAGGCGTTTCCTATAAAAGGAACGATACCCTACCGTAAAGGGATAGGTGCAGTACAACCAACAGGATATATCAGCCTCAATAAATTAGCCCTCGGTACTATAATTGCGGTGTTGTTGTTGCTGCTATTACACGTATTATTTGTAAATGAAAAAGAAGAAAGAATCATTAATGAGGATACTTATTATTTCTCCGACTCTACCGATAAGGTAAAAATAGTAACCCAAAAATTTGACCTGGATAAATGGAGAAGTAATTTAAGTTTCAATATCAGTGCACCGGTAAATAATAACTGGTTTGAATTAAATGCTACATTGGTAAACACTGCTACCGGTAAAGAATATACCCTGTCGCAGGGAGTTGAATACTATTATGGTTATTCGGATGGAGAAAACTGGACAGAAGGCAGTCGTAGCGAAACCGCTTATCTCACCAATATTCCTGCCGGGAAATATTTCCTGGAAATGGAAGGTACCCGGGAAGCAACAGGCTTGAATAAATTAAATTATTACAGTGTAAAAGTGATATACGATGGTGCCAGTTACCGGAATTTCTGGTTCTCGGTATTGTTGCTGTTGCTATGGCCGATCATCAATTTTATACGCAACATGTATTCGGAGCAAAGCAGGTGGGCAAACAGTCCTTATTCAAATTACGGTACTGATTAAAAATATGATACTATGAAATTTAATTTTTTTGACAACAGATCTCCTTTTTTTCAATTCAGGTGGTTTGCACTCAGCTTTGTTGTAATAGCTATGACAATGCTTTATTTTAATTATAGCGGGAAAAGGATGTTCTCATTTTCTAACCAGCAGCAATGGAGCAGCAGCGGACCAGGTAGCCACAAATAAAATTCATATATATGTCACAGGCAATTATTAATTCTGTTTTGTATTCCTTCTTAGGCATTGCCATCCTGGCGGTGTCGTTTATTTTATTGGAAGTACTAACACCACGTCATAATCTGCGTAAAGAGATACTCGAAAATAAAAATGTTGCATTGGCCTTGCTTGCTGGCTTTTTTATGCTGGCTGTTTCTATAATTGTGGCTTCGGCTATACATTAAGATGATGACAAAAAAAGAGAGCAGCGCACAATGGATATTATTGGTTGCAGTGTTTTGCATTGCTACCTGCGGTTTAATTTACGAATTGGTTGCGGGTACGTTGGCCAGTTATTTACTGGGCGATAGTGTTACCCAGTTCAGTACCATAATCGGTACATATCTTTTTGCAATGGGTATCGGCTCATTTTTATCCAGGTATTTTAATAATGATATTCTAAAGTGGTTCATTAAAATAGAATTGCTGATTGGTGTGATCGGCGGATTTAGTTCCGGCATATTATTTCTGTTGTTTCCGATGGTGGTTTCATTCAGGCTCATCTTGTATCTAATGGTGCTGGTAACGGGTACATTGGTAGGACTGGAAATCCCTTTGCTGATGCGCATACTGAAAGATAAAATTGAATTTAAAGACCTGGTAAGTAAAGTATTTTCATTTGATTATATCGGCGCATTGCTGGCCTCCGTTATTTTTCCTTTGGTGCTTATTCCTCAACTGGGATTGATACGCACGTCATTATTCTTCGGCATACTTAATATTGCAGTGGGCTGGTACCTGGCCCATTATTTTGCAAGCCAGATCAAACAAGCCACATTGATCAAAGGCATTGCCATTGCATTATTATTGGCAGAAGTGCTGGCATTCGTTTTTTCGGATAATATTATGTCGTATAGCGAAAGTCTTGCTTACCGGGATAATATTGTGTATTCCACTTCCTCTCCTTACCAGCGCATTGTAATTACAAAAAATAAAAGGGAATTGCGGCTACACCTGAACGGTAACCTGCAATTCAGTTCACTGGATGAATACCGCTACCATGAAGCATTGGTGCATCCGGCATTGTCTTCTGTCAGTAATTTAAAGAACGTTTTGGTTTTAGGTGGCGGCGATGGATTAGCCGTGAGGGAAATATTGAAGTATCCTTCGGTAGAAAAAATACAACTGGTAGACCTTGATGCTGCAATGACGAAATTATTTTCCACGCAGGAGATACTGGTAAAATTAAATGACTCCTCGTTACTTAATAAAAAAGTGCAGGTGCATAATGCCGATGCTTTTATATGGCTCAGTAATAATAAAGAACAGTTTGATGCTGTGGTGGTTGACTTCCCCGATCCATCCAGTTTTTCTATTGGTAAATTATACAGCACGATGTTTTATACAAAGTTAAAAAAATCATTGCGCAACGATGGGGTGATTGTGGTACAAAGTACATCTCCTTTTGTAGCACCAAAAAGTTTCTGGTGCATTAATACTACACTGCAGTCAGCAGGCTTTGTTACCAAACCTTACCATAATTATGTACCGTCTTTTGGCGAGTGGGGATATATTATGGCCAGCCTCAATCCGGATCTGCATTGGTTTGCTGCTTATCCTCCGCAATTAAAATATTTCAATAAGGAAATGATCCAGCAGATGTTTGTTTTTCCCAACGACATGCAATACAACAAAATTTTACCTGCAAATAAATTGAACAACCAGGTATTGGTAGGTTATTTTGAAGAGGAGTGGGCTAAGTATACAGATTAATAAATGAACAGGAAAGCATTCATACAAACTATTCTCGGCGCCACCGCTTTAACAGCAACAGTCAGTTCCTGTAATAAAAAGAAAATTATAAAAGGTGAAATAGTTGGTGCCGCCGCCGGCATCGGTCATCTTTTGCGAACGCCTTCAACAAATATAAGTACAACAACAATCACCACAGGAATTGTAATAATAGGAGGAGGAATAAGTGGTTTATCTGCTGCACGGCATTTATTGCAGCATGGTATTACTGATTTTATTTTACTCGACCTGGAAAAAGAAGTGGGGGGGAATGCTAAAAGCGATTCCAATGAAGTATCGGCATTTCCGTGGGGCGCTCATTATATACCTATCCCTAATAATAATCTTACTGAATACATCAGCTTTTTAAATGAGTGTGGTATTATCAAAACTATTGACGACAGTAAAATACCTGAATACAAAGAAGAATACCTGTGTTTTGATCCGGAAGAACGATTATTTATTAACGGGAGATGGCAGGAAGGTTTGATTCCTCATTTTGGTTTATCGGCACAAGATATTGCACAGATGGACCTGTTTCTTAAACAAATGAATGTGTACAGGTATGCTGTTGGCACTGATAATAAAGAGGCTTTCGCTATCCCGGTCAATCAATCCAGTAAAGATGTTGCCTACCTTTCACTGGATAGTATTACCATGAAAGAATGGATGTTGAAAAACGGATTTGAAAGCGACTATTTACACCATTACGTTAATTACTGTACTAAGGATGATTTTGGTACTCCACATCACAAAATAAGTGCATGGGCCGGCATACATTATTTTGCAGCACGTAAAGGCACCGCGACAAATGCCACATACAGCGATGTACTTACCTGGCCGGAAGGCAATGGTTTTTTGGTAAATAAATTGAAGCTTATTTGCCGGCAACAAACCAAAACCAGTTGCCTGGCTACAAAAATAGCGTTACAGGATAATAAAGTTATGGTTGATTATTTTGATGCGGCTGCTCAAAAATATGTAGCGGTTGAAGCCAGTCAATGTATTGTGGCGGCACCGCAGTTTATTGCCAGTCGTTTAATTAACAATGAAGAAAGAACGGCTGCGATTAAAAATAATTTTAATTATTCGCCCTGGATGGTGGCCAATATCAAAGTAAATGAACTGAAACAAAAGGAAGGTGCGCCAACGTCATGGGACAATGTGATTTATGATAGCGACTCGCTGGGGTATATTGACGCCACGCACCAGCAACTGCAATTATATAAAAGTAAGCGGAATCTTACTTATTATATGCCGTTGTGTACTACCGATGCAGTTACCGAAAGAAAGCAGGCGCAGGAAAAAACACAGCAGGACTGGGTGAAAATTATATGCAACGATCTGAAGAGGATACACGAAGACATCGAAGAACAAACAGAGGAGATCAACGTGATGATCTGGGGGCATGCCATGATACAACCTTTGCCAGGTTTTATATCTGGTGAAGCAAGACATCAAATGTCGCAATCCATAAATAACAGGATCCACTTTGCACACACCGATATTGCAGGCATTTCTATATTTGAAGAAGCTTTTTACCAGGGGCTTGATGCTGCAAAAAAAATAATTGCTCAAACAACGGTGATTAAATCATGAAAAAACAACCCTGGATAGGAAGTGCCACTACAGACGTATTGTTTATTTTAGCACCACCGTTTATAAGCCTGCTCATCATTTTTATTTTTCCACAGTGGTTTCAAAATGTAAAGTCCATGTCGGATGCCGGCTGGGTAATTTTAATATTACTGGTTGATGTGGCGCATGTATACACTACTTTATTCCGCACCTATTTTGATAAAGGCGCTTTTAAAAAGCAACAGTTTATTTTATCCGCCATTCCATTTATTGGTTTGGTGTTGGGTATTATTGCCTACTCGATAAGCAGTATTTTATTTTGGAGATTATTAGCCTACGTGGCCGTTTTTCATTTTATCCGCCAGCAATATGGATTTATGCGGGTGTACAGCCGTAAAGAAAACAACGGGCATTACAGTAAACTTATTGATAAAATAATTATCTATTATGCTACCCTGTATCCTGTTTTATATTGGCATTTAAAAGGCCCGCGCAACTTTAACTGGTTTACCGATAATGATTTCGTTTATTTTAATGCAGGCTGGTTGTTGAAGTTTTTTACGGGTTGCTATTTTTTTATGGTGGCTGTTTTTATTGGTAAAGAAATATACGGGTTCATAAAAACAAGAACGATCAATTTCCCCAAACTGGCTATAATCAGCGGTACTTTGCTCTCCTGGTATTTTGGTATTGTATATTTTAATGGCGATATGGCTTTTACCATTTTAAATGTCGTAAGTCATGGTATTCCTTATATGGCCCTGGTATGGATCTACGGTAAAAAAAATTATCAGCAACAGCAGGGTAACCGGTTCTTACATTTGGTATTCAGCAAATACGGTATCCTTATTTTTTTATCGCTCATATTCTTATTTGCATTTATCGAAGAAGGGCTGTGGGATTTTATGGTATGGAAAGAACATAGCATAGTATTTAATTTCAGTAATCTCCCTTCCATTAACCTGAGTGATAAAGCCCTGAATTTTATTATTCCGTTATTGGCATTGCCGCAAATAACGCATTATATCCTGGATGGTTTTATCTGGAAAATAAAAGAAGATAATTTTAAATGGAATAACGACCTGCAGTAATGAAGAACGCCGGCATTAAACCGGCGTTACTTATATTATATATTATAATTTCTTAGCTATTCTCTCCGCTGTTGTTATTTGGATCCTGATTGGGCTTTTGTTGATTGGGATTCGGCCGTTGCTGTTGATTTTGTCCGCCCCTGTTTTGCGGTGGCCTTTGTGGCCTGTTTTGTTGATTAGGATTGGGCCGCTGTTGTGGTTGGTTCGGCCTTTGTTGATTTGGGTTCGGCCGTTGCTGTTGATTTTGTCCACCACGGTTTTGTGCCGGGCCGCCCTGCTGCTGGTTACCGCGGTTGGGTTGATTAGTTCCACGGTTTTGCGGTGCGCCCTGTTGTGGCCTGTTATCCCGGTTACGGTTAGCCGGTTGTTGCCCCCTTTCATTTTCCCTTCTTTTACGGCTCGTTTTTTCCAGGCTTTTCAAACTGATCTGCCCTACCACATCCGCGTATACCGGCTCAATATCTTTTGGTTTATTGGTTACCACTTCTACCGGTTCCAGGTCGGCCGGGCGAATACCCTGGCGGTTAAGATCTTTTATTTTTTTAACCCTTTCAATAGTTAAAGGATATTGTTTATTGCTGTCGGGCATGGTATACCACATCAGGTTTTTAAAAATATCCTTCTTCACTAGAAAGGCACGGCTTCTTTCCATCTCCAGCATATCTGCATCTTCGGGAAAGAACTGCAATGCGTCCATATAAGTATCCAGTTCATAATTCAAACAGCATTTCAGGCGGCCGCATTGACCGCTCAACTTGGTTTGATTGATACTTAAATTCTGGTAACGGGCAGCGTTGGTATTTACACTTTTAAAATCGGTCAACCAGCTGCTGCAGCACAATTCGCGGCCGCAACTGCCAATGCCACCCACTTTACCGGCTTCCTGCCGGGCACCGATCTGGCGCATTTCTACCTTTACTTTAAACTCGGCTGCATATAATTTGATCAGTTCACGAAAATCAACACGATCATCAGCAATATAAAAGAAAGTGGCTTTGCGGCCATCGGCCTGTATTTCCACTTCCGCCATTTTCATGTCTAAATTCAACTGGCGGGCCATGGCACGGCTGCGGATCAATACCTGCGCTTCCCTTGCCTTGGTTTCCTTCATCTTGGAAATATCGCTTTCAGTAGCGCGGCGCAATACTTTTTTTATGTCCGGACTTTTTTCGTCCACACTTCTTTTTTTCATCTGTAAACGTACCAGTTCGCCGGTCATGTTTACCATACCTACATCAAACCCGCTGATGCCTTCTACGGCAATCATATCACCCTTTTCGTAAAAGTGGAGGGTATTATTTTTAAAGAAATCTTTACGGCTGCCATTGTTGAAGCTCACTTCAATAATGCGGCAACTGCTTTCAGGATCGCTGAAAGGTAAATTGGCCAGCCAATCGTGTACATTCATACGGTTGCAACCGCCGGTACTGCAACTGCCATGACTCTGGCAGCCACCTGGTGCACCATTTTTTGTGCCGCATCCTCCGCTTCCACATCCCATATCTTAATAATTGATATTAGTTAATTGATAATTTAAAATGTTTTAGCTGCATTTTCCAATAGGTTTGGCAGATAATACATTTAAAAGGAGGAATTTTTGAACCCGGCAGGAGAATTACTATTAGGCTTCATTGGCGTCGCACCCTTCAACTATATAATTATAATGGGCATATTCTAAACTGGTATGCCGGTAAAGTACTGCGATGCAAACGATGCTGAGTATGGCTGAAAAAGCTGGTATCAAAATTTTATAATACGCAAACAATAATCATCACTCAATAATTCATCCACTCCCGTTTCATTTCCTCAATTCACCAAAATTACTGATTTGTTGCTAATAATGTGATATAACCTGATAGAAAGGGCATGAAAGAGCATTTTTGCATTAGCATTTCTTTCAATATAATAACTGGCATTGTCCAGTTCGGTGATGATAGCTTCCTGTTGGGCAATGGAACAGATCTTGTTGAGGCGAAGGGCGAAATCTAAATCGTTGGTCGTTGATAGTTGGTCGTTGTTCGTTCCGATCGCCCTTAACCTTACCGCTTGTTCCAGCAGGTGAATAAAATAGCGGAGGAATTGTTTTTGTTTTTCACGCCCAAGTTTAGCGGCATCCTCAATCCATTTTACCTGGGCAACAGGGCCGGTCTTTAAAATGGCGTTCAGCCAATCCCGGAGCATCACTTCCCAGTCGTCATCGGCATGTTGCAATAACTGGAGCGCCTCACGATAATTGCCCTCGGCCAATGCTGCTACCTGGCCGGCTTTTGCCATAGCTACGCCTTCTTTTAATTCCAAAGCAGCCTCCACTTCCAGGTTACTGAGCAATGGAATTTTTACCAATTGCGTCCTCGATAAAATGGTAGGCAGGATCAGGCCCTCGTTTTCGGCTACAAAAACGAATAGTGTATTCGGCGGCGGTTCTTCAATCAGTTTTAATAATTTATTGCCTTCTTTCCCTAAAAACTCCGGCAGCCACATGATGAGGATCTTGTATTCACTCTCAAAACTTTTCAGGCTCATGGTATGGTTGATATCATTGCATTCTGCCGCGGTGATATTACCCTGTTTATTTTCTGCGCCAATAAACTGTAACCAGTCGTATACATTTCCGTAAGGATTTTGCTTTACAAACTCCCGCCATTCTTTTATAAAATCCGCACTGATTGGTTTTTCGCCTGCTTTTTTAGTAATTACGGGATAAGAAAAATGGATATCCGGGTGAATAAGGTCGTTGGCTTTTTTACAGGCGGGGCATTCACCGCAGGAATCTGAGAAGGTTGAAGGTTGAAGGTTTGAGGTTGAAGGTTCGGGGTCTCCAAATAAGGACGGTTCTGCGGTTGCTTTGGTTTGTTTACCGTTTACTTTTTCACAGACAATATATTGCGCAAATGCCATGGCCATTTGTAAAGCTCCGCTTCCCTCTTTACCTAAAAACAATAAAGCATGGCTAAGCCGGTTGTGCTGAATCATGTGTACCAATTGTTCCTTGGTATCTCTTTGGCCGGTAATGGAATGGAATTGCATGGGTGCAAAGTAAATTAAAAAAGAAATCCGAAGCTTTTTAAGACTCCGGATTTCAATAGTATTATTTGTGCTGTTATAATTTACTGGTCAGTTCTTCACTCATCGGTTCTACTTTGCTGGGGAAATAAGAAATTAAATGCCCGTTTTCATCCAGTAAAAATTTGCCGAAATTCCAGCCGATTTCTGCATCCAGCACACCATTTTCTGTTTTGCTGGTAAGCCATTTAAAAATAGGGGCCTTATCATCTCCTTTTACCGATACTTTTGCGGCCATTGGAAAAGTAACGCCATAATTCTTTTTACAGAATTCTTTTATTTCGGAATTGGTACCTGGTTCCTGTCCGCCAAAATTATTGGCGGGAAAGCCCACGATCACCAGTTTATCCTTATACTTTTCGTATAATTTTTCCAGGCCATCATACTGTTTGGTAAAACCGCATTTGGAAGCCGTGTTTACTACCAGGATTTTTTTGCCTTTGAAGGCGGAAAAATCAATAGTACCACCATCCAGTGATTCTACCTTGAATTCGTAAATGGATTTTGCCGGTACCGGAATTGTAGTAACAGGATTGCTAACTGATGTAGTGGTACAATTATTTGTGAGCGCTGCTCCTGACAATAAGCTGGCTGCAGCAATGGCGATTATTTTTATCATACTATAATTTTAAAAAGATGTTTTAATGAAACAAATAATAATTAATAAAGTTCTGTGATTTTCGGGAATATCATTTACCATTCATCCACTCTTGTTATTTTTCATAACAGCCCAAATCCGGCAACCCATTATTCCGGTTCCTGTCATCCAGGTCTTTGGCAAAAACAGTAGTAGTTCCTTTATTGATACCCGGTGCAAACGGGCTCGATATCCTGAAATCATAATATCGTTTTGCCACATCAATACTATCAAATAAAGGGTTCTGGCTTTTGATGTTTCCTGTTAATATACTGTTTGCAGGATCATTTGCCGCACGGTAAATATTCTTATCGAATAAAACAGAAAAAACGTTGCTTCCCTGTTTGTTAATCACTACTTCATTATTTATAAAACCGGTACTGTCGGCCCAAAAAATACAATTACGGAAAACCGCATTCAAATCCGCAGTAACAGTAGCACCACCCTGCACTGCAAAATTGCTTACTGACAATACCGGGTTCTTATGTACAATATAGGCATTGGAATAAGCCGCCGCGGTACAGTTGGTAAAATTATAATTACCACCATATATCAGTGCAATATTAGTGCCGCAGTTACTTATTAAACTGTTATTCACCTGCAGGCTGGTGTTGGCACCTAAAATTCCTGCGTCGTAGGAATTATCAATGATGCATTGCTGTATCATTAATTTGGGATTGGCATTAATAGATGGATCAGTAGCAACGATAGCCTGGTAAGCATTTTTGATCACTGCAAATTGTAACACATTGTTCTTACTTTTTCCACGGAAGTAAATACCCGGCCAGCTTGCCGGCAGATCTTTATAATCATAATCCAGCCGGTCGCCCGCAAAAACCACTTCATTATTTTTTATGCCATTAATAATAAGGGTGCCATCTACAATAAATGGTGCATCTGCATGGCTGTATATTTTTGTACCGGCGGGTATGGTTAATGTGGCCGAGGTATCGATGCGGATATTTTTAAGAATAACATAGGGCAGGGTATTGGTCCAGGTAACATTGCCTGTAATGAGTTTGCCCGATAAAAAATTGGCGTTTTGCCCGTAGGCCTGCAATTGTACCCATCGTTCGTTACCATTATAATTGATAGATATGCTGTCGCTGAGAATGAAAGGCAAATTGGCGGCTGTAGGATTTACAGTTACCGATACAAAAACATAGATACTATCGTTGGCAGCAATGGTTACATTATTTTCTTCTGTTGTAGCAATACCGTTGATATTTATTTTAAAGGGAGAAGCGGTTCCTCCCATCAGTTTTACTTTACTTAATTGTAATTTCTGGTTGTTATTGTTAATGATCTTAAATGATTTGCTGATAGAGCCAGTGCTGGTAAAAACGGTATCGTATTTTAAAGAGTCTGCGGTAATGGTCATTCTTGCCTGTGGGCTGGTAATAAAAGAATCTTTTTTGCAGGAGGAAAATATCAAGCAGCAAGCTAAAAGCAGCAAGCTAAAAGCTGAAAGCCGGGAGCAAAAAAGCAATGTGTACTTATTCATGCATCAAATTTAAACTAAAACTATTTAGCAGCGTGTGCCAGGCTGGCAATAAATAACTGTACAGCTTCAACTTGTAACAGTATACTGCCGCAGGCTTCCAGTGTTGCTCCGGTGGTAATTACATCGTCTACCAGTAACAGCTTTTTACCTTGTAATTTTGATGGATCTTTAATCTCAAAACTTCCGTCTACATTTTCCCATCTTTCGGTGCGGTGCTTGCGTGTTTGTGTTTCGGTAAATCGCCGGCGTACCACATTTCCGTTAAGCACAGGTATATTCATGGTCTCAGACATGCCATTGCTGATTATCGCTGCCTGGTTATAGCCTCTTTTGCGTTCTTTATCGGGATAGAGTGGTAGCGGAATCAAATAATCAATATTGTTGAAGCGGTTGGAGGCGAGTAAAGTCCTGCCCATTATTTCGCCCATATAAAAACCAATATCCGTATTGTTTTTATATTTCAACTGGTGAATTAAATGCTGTATCAACGTTTCCTTGGCGAAATAAAATTCGCTATGTGCTGCAGTAACGGGTATACGCCCCCAGAATATTTTCTCTACAGGATTATTATTGAATTGTGCAAAGTGGGTATGTGGCAGTTCGTTGATGCAATGTAAACAAAGCTGGTTATTTTCATCCAGCAGGTCGCTACCGCAACCCGTGCATTGGTGTGGGTAAAAAAGATGAAGGGTGGGGGAGAGTATGTTTTTTAATGAATACATTTTCAAAAGGCAAATAAATATAACCCTATTTATTTTTAAAAACAAATGCTGATACTCTTTTGCGTTTTCAATGCCCTGATTTCAATTGCCTGTATGTTTGTTTAAATGTAAGTGCTGTTTTATCTTATTTTAAATATTCGTAAATACCTTTTACCTCGTCAAACGGAGCAGGAGCAGGAGCGGTATAATGATGTACCACTGTATTTGGGAAATTGAAATGATTAAGGGAATAGCTAAAACCCCATGTGCTTAAAACCGTTGAATATAAGTGGTGTGTAATTTCCTTTGCATTAAATTTAGAGCTGTACCAATAATTGGGACCCCCTATTAAAAATGGTGAACTCAAATTGTCATGTAAGATAAAAGGGTAGTTTATATTTTTTCTATACAATGGATTATAGCTGTTATCAAATAAATAGTATATTTCTTCATATAGCTTATAACCAATACTTACTGTGTAATCATAAACAGTTTCCTTTATTATCTCGTTGTTAGATTTAAGCTGAACGATTTTTTGTTTTCCCGATATGGTCTGCGTTAAATAATGCGGATAAAATTGATAGTTTTCAATAATACTGTCCTGGTAAATTGTAAATTTCAGCGTGCGTTTAAGGGTATCTAATAGTCCGGGTGTATAGTAATACCTAACCATTGAATCACTTATAATAATATTGCCTGAATTCCTTACGAAGAAGTAAATAGAGGAATCATTATAGCCTGGATCACGGATATATATGTCCAGTCTTTTATTGATTAATGTGTCCGCACCAGTATAATAGTAAAATGTCTTTTTATAATTCCTGGTATAATCAGGGATATTATTGATGTAATTTATTTCAACCTCTTTGGATAGTCTTTGGGAGTTGTCATACTCAAAACTTATCTTTTTTATAGTATCATTTTTCCCGTTGAATACATTTATTTCAGTATAGCTTTTTAAAACAGTACTGTCATTCTGGAAAGAATCAGGCGAAGTATTTTGTTTAATAGATGCCTTCTTACAACCAAATAAAAAAAGGGTAAGGGTTAAGAAGAATAACCAATTTGTCGTTTTCATGTATGTAAAGATAATTAATGTAGCGGTCTCTAAAACAAATACTGGTACACTTCTTCCACTTTCCCCAATGCAATAATTTCAATATTGGTTTTATGTTTGGGTAAACTTTTGGCATTGTATTTACTTACTATAATTTTTTCAAAACCTAATTTTTCTGCTTCGGCTATGCGCTGTTCAATACGGTTAACGGCTCTTATCTCGCCACTTAAACCCACTTCACCTGCAAAACAAATATGTTGTGGTAAAGGCACATCTTCGTAACTGCTCAGCAAAGCGCAAACGATGGCCAGGTCAATAGAAGGATCTTCAATCTTTAAACCGCCTGCAATATTTACAAATACATCTTTAACACCAAAATGAAAACCACCACGCTTTTCCAACACGGCCAGTAATAATTGTAAGCGGCGCAGATCAAAACCGGTTACAGTACGTTGCGGCGTACCATATACACTTTGTGTAACCAATGCCTGTGTTTCAATTAGTAAAGGACGCATACCTTCGATAGTTGCAGCAATTGCAATACCGCTTAGGGCATCTTCTTTTTGCGTAATTAAAATTTCGCTGGGATTGGTCACGGCCCGCATGCCTTCACCGGTCATTTCGTAAATACCTAATTCGGCAGTGGAACCAAAGCGGTTTTTTAATGTTCTTAATATTCTATATGCATAATGACGATCGCCTTCAAATTGTAATACGGTATCCACCATATGTTCCAGGATCTTGGGCCCGGCAATATTGCCATCCTTGGTAATATGGCCAATTAAAAAAACAGGGGTGTTGGTTTCCTTCGCAAAGCGTTGCAGTTCTGCTGCGGTTTCTCTTATCTGGCTGATACTGCCGGGGCCGCTTTCTACAAAAGGCGTTTGTAAAGTTTGTATAGAATCTACAATAACCAGTTGCGGCTTTAATTTTTTTACTTCCTGGAAAATAGTTTTGGTATCTGTTTCGGTGAGTAAATAAAAGTTTTCACTTTTAACACCTAAACGGTCGGCACGCATTTTTATCTGCTGTTCGCTTTCTTCACCACTTATATATAATGTAACCACATCTTTCAACTGTAAACCTATTTGTAAAAACAAAGTGGATTTACCAATACCTGGTTCGCCGGCAACCAACACAATGCTGCCCATTACAATACCTCCACCCAACACACGGTTTAATTCAGCGTCGGTGGTTAAAATTCTTTTTTCTTCTGCACTGCTTACTTCGTTGATGGAAATGGTTTTTATTTTTCCATCTCTTTTATAATCGGCCCATTCATCTTTTTCTTTTTTATCCGAGCCTTTAACAATTACTTCTTCAACAAATGTGTTCCAGTTATTACAGCCCGGGCATTTACCTAACCACTTTGCACTTTCATATCCACATTGCTGGCAAAAAAATGCCGACTTAGTTTTACTCATGTTGTAAAGATAAAGGACGAATGAATATTGGAGAATGTAGATTTTGCGATTTGTAAAACAAAAAAATTTTTGTTTTTTATATTTTTGATCCAGGTGGATCAAAAAAAAATGTTGTAGTGTAGTACCCGTTTTTTTTAACGATTTAAAAGTAAAAGGGCTATCATTTCTGATAGCCCTTTATACTTACTAACCCATTAAATTCTATTGCTAAATTACAATTTACAGCCACATAAAAAAATATATTTTGGGGGATGTTAATAAGTTTTGAACAAAAACTGGAGACTTGATAGTGCTTGGTTTAATAAAATAAATGGTTAATAGTCAACTAGTTAAAACTAAAATAAGGGTGCCCGATTTCGCTGGAAATCCAAGGTTAAGAAAAAATTATTTCTTTAAAATATTTGGTTTATAAAATAAACTACTTTAATATTGTGACAAATTTATAAAGATGAAAAGGTTGTTCACCCTGCTGTTTGTTGTACTTGTTTTTTCCTTACAGGCGCAGGTAAAAATAAGCGGTAAAGTTGTAGGCAATAAAAACAAACCGGTATCAGGCGTTAGCATAGTATTAAAAAATACATATGATGGAGCTACTACAGATTCAGCCGGAAACTTCTCTTTTACCACTACCGAAAAAGGAGAGCAATTACTCGAATTCAGTTCCACCGGGTACAAATCATATGAACAAAAAATTACAATTGGCACTACTGATATTACCGTTCCTGTTAGCATGAAAGAGGATATTACGGAGTTAAAAGCTGTAGTGATTAGCACCGGTTCGTTTGAAGCCAGCGATAAAAAGAAGGGTGCCGTATTAACCGATATAGATATTGTAACCACCCCAAGTGCCAACGGGGATGTAACCGCAGCTTTTAAATCGCTGCCAGGTGCCCAGCAGGTGGGAGAAAGTGAAGGTTTGTTTGTGAGAGGAGGCACGGCCACAGAAAGCAAGATCTTTATCGATGGCACACAGGTGAATAATTTCTTTTATAGTGGTACACCCGGAGTAGCCCAGCGGGGAAGGTTCAATCCATTTTTATTTAAGGGAACCGTGTTTAGTACGGGCGGGTACTCCGCTTTATATGGCCAGGCCTTATCTTCTGCTTTAATTTTGGAAAGTAAGGACCTGCCTGAAAAAAGTGAGGCGGACCTTGGTGTGAGCGTGGTGGGTATTGGCGGTGGTATCCAGCACCTGGCGAAAGATAAAAAATCAAGCTGGGGTGCCAGTATAAACTATACACATCTTTGGCTGGCCTTTAATGTAATTAAACAAAAACAGGATTACTTTAAGATACCGGTGATATTTACCGGCGACGCCAATTTCAGGTTTAAAGTAAAGGGTGGCGGAATGATAAAATTATATGCTTATGTGGGCAAGACCAACCTGGGCAGCCGCACCAATGATATTGATTCTATCGGGATGAAAAATGCTTTTACCTTACAGAATGTAAACAGCTATTATAATATCAGCTGGAAACAACCTTTAAAAAATAAGTGGAAATTAAATATCGGGGCTTCTTACAGTACCAATAAAGATGATATAGACGGGGAATTTCAAAATGCGAATAATATTAAACAGTCGCTTGCAGGTTCATCACCTTATGCCACTAAAAATTTTGCCCTAAATACCAGTAATAATTTCTTTCAGAACAGGATCGTGCTGGATAAAAAATTAAGTGGCTTAAGTGCCATTCGTTTTGGAACAGAATTAAGTATGAGTAATGAAAAATCTACTTACACTTTATTTACCGGTACCAAGTTTAGCGAAACAGTAAAAGAAAATATGATCGCAGCTTTTGGCGAATCGGATATTTATATTACCAACGCATTGGCAGCAAAAATCGGTGTACGTGCCGAGCATTCCGAAATATTGAATAAATGGAATATGGCACCAAGGGCATCATTGGCTTACCAGTTAAGCAGGTACAGCTCTGCAGGATTTGCTTATGGGATTTTTTACCAGAACCCCGAATCAAAATACCTGCCTACCGGGAGTATGCTCAGTTTTTCAAAAGCCGCACATTATATATTGCAATACCAGATGCTTACCGGCGTACAAACATTACGCATGGAACTGTTCTATAAAAAATATGACGACCTGTATAAGACCGGGTATAATATGAATGGCCGGGATGTAGCAGCCAATAATAATGGCTCCGGTTATGCCAAAGGGTTTGAAGTGTTCTGGAGAGATAAAAAAACGGTAAAGAATGTGGATTACTGGATATCTTACTCTTACCTGGACACGAAAAGGGATTTTTTAAATTTTCCTTCTTTAACACGTCCGTCCTTTGCTGCAACCCATACGGCTGCATTTGTCTTCAAAAAATTTATACTGCCATGGAAAACGCAGTTTAACCTGAGCTACAATTTTGCCACAGGAAGACCTTATTACCGTATTGCCTATGATAATGCCCAGCAAAAAAATGTATTTACAGATATGGGCACCACTATTAATTACAACAGTTGTAGCTTTAGTGTAAACTACCTGCCTAGTATTGGTAAAAAAGGTACCAACAACTTTGCAGTATGGGTGTTGGGCATTAATAATGTATTTGGTCAAAATCAAATTTACACATATAACTATTCTATGGATGGCAATCGTAAAGAAGCAGTAACGCCACCCAGTAAACGATTTGTATTTATTGGCTGCTTTTTAAGTTTTGGAACAGACAGAACACAGGATGCCATTAATAATAATCTATAAAAAATTTAACCAACTAAAACAACCATTATGTCACGCCAACATCAACCTGCACCGGAAGGTAAAGATCCGGCGCTTTGGGAAATAGCTCAAAAAAGAGCTGCGTTTAAAAAGCACCTTACCAATTATATCATCATCAATGCTTTTTTATGGGGTTTGTGGTTTGTTACCAACAACCAGCATAAAGGATTTAATATTAGTGAATGGAGTACCAATTATTATCCATGGCCAATATGGACAAGTTTGGGTTGGGGCATTGGTATCGCCTTTCATTATGCCGCAGCATATATTTCGCCCAAATCAAATGCGGTGGAAACTGAATACCAGAAATTACAGGATCAACAAAAAAAATAAATCAAAAAAATACACAAATGAAAAAGTTAGTTATCGCAGTTGTTTTATTAAGCGCCTCTTTTTTATCGTTCAGCCAGAGCGATAAATATGTTCCTGCCATGAAAAAAAACCTGGCGGCTATGGATTCGGCTTTTAAAAATCCACCAAACCTGCTGGCATTGGCCAATAATTTTGAACGTATCGCACTGGCAGAAAAAAACCAATGGCTGCCTTATTATTATGCTGCATTTTGCCAGGTGAATTATGCCTTTATGGAACAGGATAAGGATAAGGTAGACGCTATTGCAGATAAAGCAACCGACTTTATTGCCAAAGCAGATTCATTGATGCCGAATAATTCGGAAATATCCTGCATTAAAAGCATGATCGCCAGCAGTCATATGCTGGTAAATCCAATGCAACGCTATATGGAATACGGTCCCGAAAGCAGCAGCAATATGGAAAAAGCCATGCAGCAGGATCCAGGCAACCCAAGACCTTATTTTTTAAAAGGCCAGGGATTAAAATATACACCTGAACAGTTTGGGGGTGGATGTAAAACTGCCAAACCGGAATTGCAGACCGCACTGGACAAATATGCCAGCTTTAAACCTGCCAGCGAATTGCATCCCAACTGGGGCAAAACGCAGGTGGAATTATTAATAGCAGGATGTAAATAAAGTTTAGGGTTTAGAGAGTTTAGCGTTTAGAAGGGCAACCTGCTAAACGCTAAACCCTAAACTTTCTAAACTTCTAACCCCCTAAACTTTCTAAACCTAAAAAAATGCAAGAGGAAAATTTTTCACCACAGGAAAGCCTGCAGCTCATTCAATCAATGATTGCAAAAACCCGTAAGGATATGGGGGATAACAGCATTCATTTTTTATTGTGGGGCTGGACGACTTTTATTGCCTGCACGGGCCAGTTCATTTTAAAAAATGTATTGGAATACAAACACCATTATATAGTATGGTTGTTGATCTTTCCTACTGTTGTTGCAGCGGTTTACTTAGGTATAAAACAAGGCAAAAAAAAGGAAGCCACCACTTATATCGGCGAAAGCATGAAGCATTTATGGATCGGTATGGGCATTAGTTTTTTTGTACTGAGTATGATCCTGACTAAAATGGGATGGCAAACCAATATTTTTCCCTTCTTTATTTTATTATATGGCTTAGGTACTTTTATATCGGGCCAGTTCTTGCAGTTCAAACCTTTGATCATTGGTGGTTCAATTGCATGGGTACTTGCAATAGCGTCGGCATATGTTAGTTATGATTACCAGATGCTGTTTGGTGCTGCGGCTATCCTTTTCAGCTATATCATACCGGCTTATATGCTCAGAAGTAAAAATAAATCAATAGCAAAATCATCTACAACAGGCAGGTAATGTTTAAAGAACTTGATCCTATACTACACTCACAGTTACGATTAGCCGTTATTAGTTTGCTGATAAGTGTTAAAGAAGCAGAGTTTACTTTCTTAAAAGAAAAAACCAACGCTACTGCCGGCAATTTAAGTGTGCAGATAAATAAACTGAAAGATGCCGGGTATATAGATGTATCCAAGCAGTTCAGTAATAATTATCCTCAAACTATTTGTAAAATTACTTCCAAGGGTATTGATGCATTTGAAGCATATGTTAAAGCCCTGCAATCTTATATGAATCCGGAAGGAAAATAAAAAAGCCCCTTCTTTTTACAGAAAGAGCCTTTCGTTTGTGCCTGGTTATCAAAATAATTTTACTTCCATATTATTAGTTTAGTGCTGAACACCTCATCATTTACCACTAAGCGTATTGTATAATAGCCTTCGCTTAAAGCACTCATGTTATTTATAGCAATACTATTATTACCGGTTAATATATTTGCCTGTTGTTTTAATACTGTTTTGCCTGTTGCGTCAAACAAGGTAATATTACCCGCTCCCGCCCTGACAGCCTTTATTTTTACCTGTACATTTTTACCTGAAGGATTCGGTGAAACACTCATTTCGCTGCTTTTCAATTCCGCAGTTTTTATCAACACGGTATTGCTGAGTTTCATACTATGGTCCAGGTCAACAATCCTTATCCTGTAATAAATATACTTCGAAGTAAAAGCAGTGATGTCATCAACAAAACTGTATTGTTGTATAGTAGATAAATTATAGGCCACTACATTACCCGCTACTTCAAAATTAATTCCGTCAAAACTTCTTTGTACCTCATAGGCTTTTAAATTATTTTCCTGCAGGCTGGTCCAGGTTACAGTTGCTTTTCCTGCATGGGCACTGGCGGCAAAATTAATTAATGATACCGGTAATGGTCCTGATGCCCGTAAAGTGAAGCAGCCGGCCCTCGCACCATAATCCCTTGTTGGTTGCAGGTTAACAATATTGCAACCGGTGCCCGGTGCTTTATAATCATATCCCATCCTGAAAAAGATACCGGTCTGCGGTTCCGCATAAACTGATCGTTGTACCAGCTCTGTACACCTGGCAATCCCTTGCCTATCGGTCATACTGCCATTGGTTAATAACCAGCCTAAAGCAATACCGCCGACATTTAATTCAGTAGTTGCACCATAATAATTATATGGATAAGCAGCATTCATTTTTACAGAACCCGTTTCTTTGAACCAGCCATTGTTGCCTACAGCAAATCCATCCATATCAAACTGCAAAAAATTAAGATTCTGCAGGGCTATTTCACTTCCGGTTACCGGAAGTGCGGTACCACTATAATGCGTATAAAATTTAATAGAGAATTCTACATATCCCGAACGGTCGCTACAGGATAATTTTTGATCGGGTGCAATACGCGGTGCAAATAAAGTCGCCTGTGAAGCAGCAGTATTCATTTCATTTGTTGCTGCATCGTCGTCAATTGATGGATTGGCTGCGCCCTGCATCGTTGCATTAACAATGGCATCAACAGATACGATGGCATCCAGGTTAAAAGCAGGAACCGCATTGCTGAATTTATATTTAGCGCCTACGGTTAGCGGGCTACCGGTACCGCTCACCTGTACACCGTTTCTGAAGTCGGAGTTTATAGCGGAAGGCGCTTCGCAGGTTGTAAAACCGGTGGTTGTACAAACCTGGGCATTGGATACAATGCCAATAATAAGGGCAAGTAAAAGGGTGAAAATTCTTTTCATATGGCGTGGTCAGTTTATTAGGTACCGTGTTGAATGACTAAAACAATCGGGCAATCAAAGTATAGTGGATAGTTGTACGATTAGTCATTCAACAATGATGACTCATTACTGATGAAAAAAAAGAATTACCGTGGGGGATGCGTGGTTAAATCAAGAATACGGGTAAGAGGTGTAAGCCGTAACAAACTTAGTTTGTTTTTTTGGGTTGTACAAGTTTTTATAAGGGTTTTTCATTTACTCCTGTACTTTTGTAAACAATTTGCAGCGTTATCCGTTTTACCTTTACACATATTATAAAAAACTATGCCGGCATTAATCAGTGTAAATCATCTCACTAAAAAGTTCAGGGATTTAATTGCTGTTGATGATCTTTCTTTTACAGTTAATGAAGGAGATGTATATGGTTTTTTAGGACAAAACGGGGCAGGCAAATCAACCAGCATCCGTATGCTGCTGTCATTGATTAAGCCTACATCAGGCGAAATAAAAATTTTTGATAAAGATCTTTTTACGCAACGAAGCGAAATTCTGCAACAGGTAGGTGCAGTAATTGAAAAACCCGACCTCTATAAATATCTTTCTGCTTACCAGAATCTTTACCTGTTTGCAAAAATAAGCGGTATAAAACCTACCCGGCAACTGATCATGAATCAATTGCAAACGGTGGATCTTGCTGAAAGGGCCAATAGTAAAGTAAAAACATTCAGCCAGGGAATGAAACAGCGTTTAGGCATTGCTGTGGCATTGATACACGATCCGCGGCTGATCATCCTGGATGAACCTACCAATGGCCTGGATCCACAGGGTATTGCCGATATGCGCAACCTTATTTTACAATTGAGCAAAGAAAGAGGGAAGACGATACTGGTATCTTCCCATTTATTAAGTGAAATAGAAATTATTGCCAACCGGATACTGATCATCAATAAAGGAAAGAAAATAATTGAAGGGAGTGCATCGGAATTGCTGGACCCGGCCAAAACACTGGTGAATATTGCCACTACAGATGACAGTGCAACCATAGAAAAGATCAGACATTCTGCATGGAAAAATTACCTGCAACAGGGCGATGTTGTTTCGCTGATGATGAATACTAAAGACATTCCGCAACTTACAAAGGACCTTGTGGAGATGGATATTTCTATATTGTCCATCATTCCACAGCATTCACTGGAAAATTATTTTTTATCACTTACAAACCAAAACGGGCATGTGGAAGCTTTTTCAAATTGAAGTGTTTAAAATATTCCGGAAACCCAGGACTTACCTGGCATTTGCAATAATCACCGGGTTCATCTTTTTGATCCAGTTAGGATTGATGTTGAATGGCAAAGAGTTTTTTACTTTTTTACTGGGTTCTGTAAATGATATGATGGATGTAAATTATAAGAGCCTGATCAACGGCTATGCCGTTTGCTTTGCCATTTTAAATTTACTGCTGGTGCATGTGCCGATACTGGTAGCATTGGTTGCAGGCGATATTGTTTCGGGAGAAGCAAGCATGGGTACATTACGTTTACTGGCGGCCAAACCGGTAAGCCGTACGCAGATTATACTGACAAAATTTGCCGCCTCGGCACTATACGTTTTTTTAATGCTGGTATGGATTGCTTTTACTTCGCTGTTTTTAAGTCTGCTGCTATTTGGTACCGATAACCTGATGGTATCAAAAGTGAGTGATATAAGAATTATTGAAGCAGGGGATGTGATGTGGCGTTATTACTGTGCATTTGGTTTTGCCTTTATTGCTATGCTGGTGGTGGCTGCTTTGTCTTTATTACTATCTACCTTATCCGAAAATTCTATCGGTCCTATTGTGGCTACGGTGGGAATTGTGATAATATGTACGCTCATCAGCGAAATGGAAATTCCCGTTTATCAAACCTATATACGGCCCTATTTATTTACTTCCTATATGCTGGGCTGGAAAGGTTTTTTTTATATCAATTATAATGAGGATAATGAAACCATAAAAGGATCCATAGAAAATTTACCGGCGGTATTAAAAAGCATAGTGGCACTGGTAAGTTATATCGTATTATTTGTTACAGCTTCTGTAATTATTTTTAAAAGAAAAGACATCTTATCATAAAATGAAAACAAATTTTTTATTGGCAATATTCATCGCCTGCAGCTCCTTGTGCGTAAAGAGCCAGGATGTAAATGAACTGGTACAGAAAGTAAAAGCAAAACTGGATAAGGTAGTGGATTATGAGGCGAGTGGTAAGATGAAGACCAATATTAGTTTTTTAAAAGTGCCTGTGGCCACCATAACGATGTATTATAAAAAGCCCAATAAGATGAGGGTAAAAAATGAAAAGGGATTTTCCTTTATTCCAAAAGGAGCTGTTAATATTAATATGGGCAATAGTTTAAACAATGGCAAGTACACGGTGCTGGATGCCGGCACTGATAAAATAGGAGGAACTGTAGTAAAAGTAGTAAAGCTGTTACCCGAAGACGACAATGCAGATGTAGTGTTATCTACATTGTATATCGACGAAACCAATTTTGTAATACGAAAAGCTAAAACCACTACCCGGGAAAATGGCAGCTACGAACTGGAAATGAGTTATGGAAAATATATTGCGTATGGCCTGCCCGATAAGATCATTTTTTCTTTTAACAGCAAGGATTATAAATTACCCAAAGGCGTAACCTTTGATTTTGATGATGGAAGCGAAGCCAAAAAAGCAGCAGATAAAGTACCTAATAAGAAAGGGCGTGCCGAAATAAGCATCAGTACTTACATTATCAATAAAGGAATTGATGACGCCGTATTTCAATAGGTAAGCCTTCTTGTAAATGACCTTAGTAAAGGTTGTGCTATCCCTGCATCAATAAAAAAACTCCCGGAAAATTTTATTTCTCCGGGAGTTTTTTTATTAATAAAGCGATTTTAAAATACGCTTATCTATTTAAGATTACAGTTTTTGAAACTTCGTCTTCATATCAACGTCAGTTGCTGAAAGCTGCAGGTAGTAAGCGCCCGCTGCCAGCCTGCTGATATTTATAGATAATTTATTACTTCCTTTTTTAAGCGCTGTGGTACCAGTCATTATTGTTCTTCCTGCATTATCAAGTATCTGCCATGTAGCGGCAACAGCTACCGGTGAGGTCATTGATGCATTCAATTCATTAGTTGCAGGGTTAGGATAGATGGTAATAGCTCCTTTTGTACCAGCTAAAGTAACACTGATGATATTGGAATATTTAAATGAACCATTGGCGTCTTCCACTTTCAAACGATAATATACAACCAATACACCTTGTTTATCTGTTTCAGCATCATTATAGGAATAATTTATTCCCGTATTGCTGTTGCCATGAGCAGCTACAGTACCGATGCTGGTGAAACTTGTACCGTCAATACTTCTTTCCACTACAAAACGTGAAGTGTTGATTTCATTTTCTGTTTTCCATTTTAATAATGTTGTATTGTCAGCTTGTAAAGACCCGCTGAATGTAAGCTGGTCAACAGGTAACAACGCAGCACTGTTGGCAAAATAGAAAGATGAAAAAGATGGAACAGCTGTTTGCAGTACATAACCATTGGTACCATGTTGCAGATCTGCAAGTACGGTATTGGTAGGTACAAAAGATGTAGAAGGGTTTATTACATAAGGGCTGCAAGATGGGTCGTTGTTTTTCAGGATTTTTAAGTTGCTGATTGAAGTAACATTACTTAATCCATCAGCAATCAATAGATCCAATTCGGCCTTGGTAATATACAACCGCACTTTAACGGGAGTAGCAAAACTGGTTACAGCCGGGGTAATGGTGATACTCCTGTCGAGGTAATGTACACCGTTTGTAGATACCCTGATTGAACCGTATGGATTTTTATAAAAGGATGAAGTTATCAGCCCGAGATTTTGACCCATGGCATTTATTTCTGCCATTATACTTCCATCCGGTCCGGTAATAGGAACCCATATAAAATTATTGCTACCATCAATGGTTACCGGCGTTCCGGCATTACATGTACCTGCAGGTGCATCAGTAACCGGGATCAATTTTGAAATAGTACTAAATCCTCCTGCATCTGCATATCCTACAAATGAATATTTTATTACACAGCCAGGACAAGCCGGCACTGTAGGATTACCTACACCAGGACCTGAGGTGGCAGAGCTGTTATCCATTACCAGGAACACATCTTTCCCGTTAGGAGCAAAAGCCAGGTCCCTGTATCGGTTAGTACTTTGAAAGTAGGTAACGGTATCAGCTGTGTTTAATGAATCCAGGTTACTTGGCAGGGTAGTAGTGCCCGTTGTTCCCAGTTTTAATTTTACAAGACGTCCCCATTTTAATCCCGATGCAATTAAAGATCTGTTCCAGTAGGGGATTATTTTATTTTTGTAAAGATCCAGTCCCGACCATGCTTCTGACAGCCAGTTGGCATTACCTGGGTTGGTAGCCCATGTATTGGCAATGGTAGCTGCAGGGGTTGCATAGGCAGAAAAAAGCGGGCCTCTATAGGTGCCGCCAGTGGCTGCACTTGTAATAATATTATTCATTCTTGTAGTTTCACTTCCAATTGGGGGGCAGGTTGAAGCCCCATTATTATCTGTCCATGGCGAACCGGCAGAGATACTGGTGCTTGTTCCTGGGGAAGCATTACCATTATAATTACCATCGGCATAACCTATCACCAACGGGTGGCCGTAATTTTTCTTAGATTCGATGATGTTAATTTCATCATCACTGTAAGCCCCGTGCGATGAACCATATAATATGTTTGTAGTGGGATCATAGGCAAAACCCTGGTTATTTCTTATACCAATACTATATACAGCACTTGTGGAAGAATAGGGGTTGCTTGTTGGTATCCAGGGAATACCACCAACTGTATCCAGGTTAAATCTTAGTATTTTTCCTTCGTAAGATCCCGGTATCTGTGCCCTCATTGGACGGGTACGGTTTTCAAACTGACCGGAACCCATATCGCCTGAAGCATAAAATAAAAAATTGGTATCGCCGCTAACGACAGGCGCTATGATCATCCTTTGTGAGTTATGATCTTTACTGCCCGGTAATGTGTCACATAATACTGCCGGGGTACCTAATGTGGTGCCATTCCAGGTAAAGCGTACTAATTTATTTCTATAAATTAAGCCTGATGGAGAAGTGCCACCTAATGAACGGTGTACATAAGCAACGTATACAAAATCATGTCCTGAACCATCGCCAAATTGTGGATGAATGGCCATACCTGCAAAACCACCCTGTGGCCATGGGCTCCAGGTTCCCATAGCCTGTGCATTCAAAGTATCGGAAGGTGCAGTTAATGCACCGGTACCTGTAGCATTTGTTGCAAGGTTAAGTACCGTAGTCTTAACGCCGGTATTAGGATTCATTCTTACTACCCTGTAACCCTGCGCTTCGGTGATCCATAAATTATTATCAGGGCCATAAGCAATTTCCCATGGATAGTTTAATACGCCCGCCGCAGATAGTACCGTTCTTGAAAAGATTTCATTCATGCGACTGCCTTTTGCGAATACGTCTGTAACGCAAATATCAAAAGTATAGTTGGCAGGTATAGCTGTGGTAACATCTCTATGTATCCTTATATAACAGGTATCACCTGGTGTAATAGTGCTGGTAAGCGCAGGTGTTAGTGTGGCGCCGGTAGTACATCCCTGTTGTGTAAAAGTACCGCATGACCCGGTCAGCAGTTGAATTCTTACATTGGCAATTCCACCCCAACCACTACCAGGGTTACTGATTGTAATGGTAGGATACTTTGTTTTTGCGGCAAACTTATACCATACATCTCTTGCAGTAGCCAAATAACCGCAGGTAGAGGGAATAGTGTACGCCTGGTTGGTTGCATTGGTAAGGGTTTCGCCTAAAAGCCGGCTTGTGCCTGTAACACAGGTAGAATCTGATTTGATAAGTTTCGCATTTGCACAATTATCATTTGCCGGAATTTGAGCCAATGCCGATACCGTAAATGAGCATACGAAGGCTAGAAAAAGAAAAAGGCTTTTAACGTGGGAATTCATAAAATTGGTTTTTCGATATTGGTTTAGGATATTGCTGGAATAGGATGATTAACTACAGGTTGTAGACAATTACCTACTTAATTAATAGATGATAAACATAAAAAATTAAAAAATATTGTAGTACAAATCAAAATTTTTCGGTCAAATCCGATTTTTTGAACTGTAAAGGATTAAAAGGCAGTATTTTTTTGCATATACAATAAAAGTTATAACGCTACGTTTTGTAGAAAATAAATTACACTTTCCCTGCTTTTTAACTACAAAAGCGAACCAGGGAAGTGAATTTTGTTTCCTGTTTTCCAAATATCCTGATCAATCAATAAATGTCTTATGAATCCAATTCTATCCAGCCAGCTGTTCTGTAGAAAAATTGTATTGGTGTGCTTTACATTGTTGTTATTACAAGGTGTGGCATTTTCCCAAACAAGATTTTATCTCAATCTTAATACTGCTGCACCCGTATCTCCTGCATTTAATGCAGGCTGGAATGTTACCTCAGGTGCCAACCGGTATTTGATGAGTCCTACCAAAGATGGTAGTGCAATTACAAGCAAAACAACCGGTAATACCGGCGCTGTAGCTGTAAGAAAATGCCTGCTTGATCAATGGATATCCGCCCCTTTGGCAACACAAACCATAACGGGAACCTTTACCGGGCAGATCAGGTTTAGCCAGAGTAACGCCACCCTTCCTAATATAGGACAGGGTATTGTTTATTTAAGGGTGATAAACGTCAACGGAACTGTTGCAACAGAAGTAGGTAGTGCATTAACTACTAACCTAACAACTACACTCACTAACCGCACACTTATTTCATTACCGGTAGGTACATTAAATATTACAGCCGGTCAGCGTATATGTATTGATCTCGGCTGGAACTATTCGGCAGGTACAACTACTACGCTTAACGCCACTATGTCAAGAGGTAGTTCTTCGGCAACGGACCTGGCGGTTGACAACACTACTACTACTGCAAACAATCCATGGATACAATTTTCGCAAACATTATTATTTGCGCCGGTAAATGATGATTGCAGTGGCGCAACAGTAGTAACTTCAGGAGCTACCTGCAGTAATACTACTTCTAATATTCAATATGCCTCAAGTGGGGGCCCTGCAGGTGCCTGCGTTGGATCAACAGCCGTTAACACTTACGATGTATGGTTCAGCTATGTGGCTACTTCCACTACTCAAACGGTAACTTTAAGCAGTCTTGGCAGCAATCTTACTGCAGCCACTACCTATATAGAAACATTAAGTGGTGCCTGCGGAAGTTTAACTTCTTTGGGATGTCAGAATGCTAGTACAAGACAAACCCTTAGTGGATTAACTATTGGTGCTACTTATTATGTAAGGGTGTATGTTAACACTGCCCCTACCAATACTACCACTGCAAACTGGAATTTCAATATCTGTATACAAGAACAACCGGTAAACGATGACTGTTCCGGTGCGGTGTTGTTAACGTCTGCTGCTGCCTGTTCTAATACAGCGGGTACGCTGGACCTTGCAACGCCGGATGCGGCAGTGCCTTTGGGTTGTTTTACTGCCGGTACATATTATGATGTATGGTACAGGTTTGTTGCTACTACCACTATACAAACAGTAACGCTAAGCACTTTGGGGGCAAATTTTACTGCTCCAAGGATTCAGATATATGGAGGCACATGTGGTGCATTGGTATCTGTTGGTTGTGCATCGGCAACATCACTTTTGCAGACAGGCCTAACCGTTGGTGCTACTTATTATGTGCGTATTGCTAATTTCAATGCCAATCCATCAGGTACCGGCACAGTAGCTGGCTTTAATATCTGTATAACTTCTATAACTCCACCTGCAAACAATGATTGTTCGGGTGCAGTGGTACTCACTCCTGGTACCGGTTGCACTACTACAAGCGGTACATTACTGAATGCTTCTCAAACCACTGGTTTGCCAACTTGTGGAAATAGTTCATCTGCGGAAGTATGGTACCGTTTTGTTGCAACCAGTAACCGGCCGGTAATTGCATTAAGTGGTCTGGGGAGTAACTTAACTACTGCTTCACCGATAATACAATTATTCTCGGGCCAGTGCGGTATACTTACCGCTGTAGCATGTGGGGTTTCACCATTAAACACGGCAGTTACCCCGGGAGGTACGGGTTTAAGCATTAACAGTACTTATTATATCAGGGTAACTACCAGTACCAATACTGGTGTGCCTACTTCAGGTAACTGGGGGTTCAGTATCTGTGTTACAGATCCTGCAGGTGCAGCTGTCGATTTCGCGAAAAGTTATATTAATGTAACCGATGGTACAGTTGGTGGTACAATTGATCCGGGTGATGTGCTGGAGATCAGGGCCATCCTGGTAGTACAAAGGCCCGGTAGCAGCACTAACACAGTAGCTATCGACAGCGTTGCATTTTACGACACCTTATCTGCCAACAAAGGATTTCATTTACTTAAAGATAGCATGGCACTGCGCACAAATGAGGGTAAACTTTTTCGCCCTTCCAACAATACTTACTTTACTGATCTTAGTACTGACGCTGATGCGGGATGGACTACCAATGCCGGCGCTGGCCTGGATACCACCTTACAAATTAATATGGGTACCAATGCTACTCGTTTTGTAAGAGGTAAAATAGGGTACAAATCAAAACCCTCCAATTTCGGTACCACCTGTATTATAATGGCAACCTATCGTGTTAGAGTAAACGCAGTATATGGCACAAAAATAAATTATGGTGGCGGTGGTTTCCGGTACAGGGATAGTACCACCAATACTTTTTATACTATTAATTTCCCTGCGGATAGTTTGGAGGTGTACTCAAGTCCGGGAGCTTGTCCCGATGCCATTTCTCCAACCAATATTGTGGGGGATGAGGTAGGTGGTACATTTGGAACAGTTAGCGGATCGCCAACCTTTCCGCAAAACAGGGGTACATCGCCTAATACCAACTATAGTTATTTCCCTTTTGGTGGCGCTAACGGCCCCGGCGATTATTATTATAGCGTTGCAAATAATACCAGCGGCTCTGGAACCATTGTACAAAATGTGGCTAAACCCAATGCGGCAAGGGTATTTAATCATTGGGATATTTCGGGTGATCATACCGGTGCAACAAACACTGCAAAAGGAAACCCGCCCTGTAACCTAAGTGCTCCCGTAAGTGCTGCTAACCCTTGCGGATACATGCTGGTGGTCAACTCTGCTTACCGTACCGATAAGGCTTTTGAATATAATTTTAGTGGAGCCTGTACAGAAACTTATTATGAGATATCAGCCTGGATAAAGAATATCTGTTATAAATGTGGTTGCGATTCCAACGGTACAAGCTCTACTACAGCATCATACTCACCTACCGCTGCAGGCGACTCTGCGGGTGTACGACCCAATATCGCCTTCCAGATAAATAGTGTAGATTATTATACTACCGGTGACCTGTTGTACCAGGGTCTGGGTGGTACACAAACCGGTTCTGATACTTTGAACAAGTGGGTAAGACGTTCTTTTGTGTATAAAACCAAACCAGGTGAAACCTCATTTACAATGACGTTGAGGAATAATGCACCGGGTGGTGGTGGTAACGACTGGGCTATTGACGATATCAGTATACGAACCTGTTATCCTAATATGACTTATTCTCCTTCGGCAAGCCCCAGTGTTTGCGCAGGACGTACACTCACTATTACGGATACCGTAAGATCGTACTATAATGTATACATTTATTACAAATGGCAGCGCAGTACGGATGGTGGTTTTACATGGGTTGATATTGCAGGTACCAACGGCGTAGCGTCGCCTGTACTGATAGGCCCGAATAATTACCAGTTCTTAAACTCTTACACTATTCCGCCAAGTGCTACAACACCAGCCAATAACGGTGATAAATACAGGATGGTAGTGGCCACCAATGCCCTTAATCTTGCAGGCACTGCTTGTAATTACAGTGATACATTCCCACTTACATTAACCGTATCGGGTTCTTGTATTGATATTGATGATGATAATGATGGTATACCGGATTATGTAGAGTTTAATAATCCCGTAGCCCTGCAGGATGCCAACAGTAACGGCATACCTAACTGGAAAGACCCTACTTATCCTGGTTATGTTGATAATAACTTTGATGGAGTGAACGATAATTTTGATTATGGAGCCGATTCGGATAATGATGGTATCTCTAACTTCCTGGATACCGGTTTCCCTGGCTTTGTTGATACTAACGGTGACGGTGTAAACGACAATGCAGATAAAGACAAGGACGGTATTCCTAACCAGTTTGACCTGGATAGCGATAATGATGGTATCCCTGATGTAGTGGAATCTTATGGTGTGGATACCAATGGAGATGGAATTATCGATAACTACACTGATACAGATGCTGATGGTTTTTCTCAAAACGTAGATGCCAATAATACCGGTGTTAGCGGATCGGGTAACGGATTAGGTGCACAGGATTTTGATGCTGATGGTATTCCTAACTATTTAGATACCGATAGCGATAATGATGGTATACCCGATGTAGTGGAAGTGGGAGGAACAGACACGAACAATAATGGAGCGGTTGATGGTTTTGTTGATGCAAATGCTGATGGTATCAGCGACAACAACTTTGTAGCAAGCGCCTTATTATTGACTGGTCCGGACGTTTCACCTGTTGATGGACGTGCTGATAATTTCCCTTTTAAAAATATGGACAGGGATTTCAGACCGAATGCTTATGATGTAGATAGTGATGGCGATGGTATCGTGGATGTAATTGAGGCCGGCTTACCAGACGCTAACTTAAATGGTATTGTTGATGGTGTGATTGGAACGAACGGATGGTCAGGTTCAGTATCGGCACTGGTTGCTATAAACTTAAGAAATACAGATGGTGTTGGTAATCCTGATTACCTGGATATTGATTCTGATGATGATGGTATACCTGATAATATTGAAGGGATGCCAACCGCAACTTATGCATTACCTACATTAACTGATGTTGATGGAGACGGGCTGATGTTGCCTTATGATAATGTTCCCGCCGGATTTAGTGGCTCAGGTATATTCTTATACGATCACGATGGCGATGGTATTCCTGATTACAGGGACCTGGATACTGACGGTGACGGACAACCTGATATTATTGAAGGTAATGATTTTAACCTGAATGGTATGACGGATGACCTGGTAACGTTAACAGGGCTGGATACCGATGGCGATGGTTTGGATAACCGTTTTGATTCACTGAACTCTGTTACCAATATAAAAGGTACTTCTTACAGAATGGGGAACAGTGGCAGCTTCACAGGAGATCCCACACCCGGTTCAAGAACTACTGTACAAAGGACCTTTGTTAGCCAGATAAACAGGGACTGGCGCTCGGTGGGTGTTGTACTTCCGGTAGACTTCCTCAGCTTTACAGGCGTACCGAAGAAAAACCTGGTACCACTTAGCTGGACAATAATCGCCTTAAAAGAGGTTAATTATTTTGAAGTGGAGCGCAGCCTGGATAATATCAATTATTTAAAAGTAGGTACTGTAACCGATGCAGTGAAATTGAACGAACAACAAAGCTTTGGTTTTACTGATGATATCAGCGGTATAAGGAATGAGATCATTTATTACCGCCTGAAAGTAGTAGGCAAAACAGGAGAAACAAAATATAGTAACGCATTGGTGGTACGCCAGAATGCAGCTACGATGCCTGTGACTATTATGCCTAACCCTGCAAGCAGTAATGTAAATATTAACCTGTATGCGGAGAAAAGCAAAGCGGTTAAAATTACACTGGTCGATAAACTGGGCAGAAAAGTATTGAGCCAGGATGAAAACCTGATCAAAGGCTTTAATAATATAACCCTTAACCTGGATAAATTTAGCGAGGGAGTATATGCCTTGTTAATAGAAAACGGAACAGAAAAAATCATTAAGCAATTAATGATCATGAGATAAAATAGAAAACACTTTTAAAAAAGGCCTTGCACAGTAGTGTAAGGCCTTTTTTGTAATGCAAAGTCATTAAAACTGCATATTTTTTGTAGCTATCTTTATGGGAAATTCAATTGTTACCGGTATGATACAATTTCAATACGGAAAATACGTTTAGATTTTCCCTAATTGTTCATTTACAAAAGCACACACATGAAAAAATTTACTTACTGCCTGTTCATTTTAATACTGCTTCAACAATTTCTATTTGCGCAGCAACCAGCTATTATTGATTCTTCCCTTACACTGGATAAAATTGTGGTAACCGCTTTTGAACAAAACCGTGTAGTAAGTAATGGCACTATTGTAAATATCTTAAGTAATAATAATGCCGACAGGTTAAATAAATCCTCTTTGGTGAATGGCTTTAATACCATTGCGGGGGTAAGAATGGAAGAACGTTCTCCCGGCAGTTATCGCATTAATATCAGGGGTAGTTCACTGCGTTCCCCCTTTGGCGTAAGAAATGTAAAAGTGTATTGGAACAATATTCCCATCACCGACCCGGGCGGCAATACTTATTTTAACCAGTTTGCGTTTAATAATTTTTCTGCTATAGAGATCATTAAAGGGCCTGCAGGCAGTATGTATGGTGCCGGCACCGGCGGATTATTATTAATGAACAGTTTTGCCAATGCATTTACACCTTCTGTAAACCTGGAGTATATCACCGGCAGTTACGGCCTTCAAAATATATTGGCATCGGTAACATATGGCGAAGGCAATAGCCGGAGCGCTATCACTTATGCCCATAATGAAAGCAGCGGGTACCGCGATCATACCAAAAGCAAAAGGGATAATGTAAGTTTTGTATCGCAGTTTAAAGTATCTGACAGGCAACAGTTAACCGCAAGTATTTTATACAACAACTTATTTTATGAAACTCCCGGCGCTCTAACCAAGGCAGAGTTCAATAATAATCCCTTACAGGCAAGGCCAGCAGCGGGTGGTTTTCCCAGTGCAGATGGAGCGCAGGCGGCGATCAGCCAGAAGAATTTTGTAGCCGGTATCAATCAGCAATACCGGTTTACCCATGAGTTTAAAAATACGACCAGTATTTACGGGAGCTTTGCACAAATACAAAATCCTACATTCCGTAATTACGAACGTCGTAACGAGCCCAGCTTTGGTGGCAGAACATCATTTGTTTACGAAAAACAATTGAATAAAACGGTACTGCAACTGGTAGCGGGCGGAGAATTACAGCAGGGCTTTTTTAATACCCAGGTATCTAAAAACAAAAATGGTAATGCAGATACATTGCAAACCAATGATGATATCAAGTATACCACCTACAGCATTTTTGTACAGGGAGATCTTAATATCAATAACAGCTGGATCATAACGGCAGGCGCAAGCATCAATCAATCCAAAGTTGGTTTTGCAAGATTGAACGCCTACCCGGTATTACAGCAGGGACGTACTTACAGGAATGAAATCTCACCAAGGCTTGCCCTGCAAAAAAGGATCACCAACAATAACACCGTGTTTGCAAGTGTTTCCAAAGGATTTTCTCCGCCAACTATTGCCGAACTGTTGCCATCAACCGGAGCCATCAGTACTTTTTTAGAAGCCGAAGAAGGCATTAACTATGAAGCAGGCGGCAGGTTTGCTTTTTTGAAAAATAAATTGCACATTGAAGCTACCGGTTTTTATTTTAAACTCAACAATGCATTGGTATCACGAAAAGATATCAGTAATGCAGACTATTTTATAAATGCCGGTAACACCGAACAGCAAGGTGCTGAGTTGAGTGCCGACTATACACTGGTTTTTAAAAACCGGCTGTTTGATTACCTGACTGTAAAGTCTGCTTATGCATTCAGTGATTTTAAATACGGCGATTTTAAGAAAGGTGCCGCTGATTTTTCCGGCAAATATTTGCCCAGCGTTCCTAAAAACACATTTTCATTGCTGGCCGATATGCAGTTTAATAAGGGAATATATTTTAACAGCAGCTATTATTACGCCACTAAAATATTTTTAGACGATGCCAATACTGTTGCTGAAGATGGGTATCATTTATTAGCCTGTCGTGTAGGATGGAAACCCAACCTGAAAACAAAACTGAAATTAAATTTTTATATTGGTGCCGATAACCTGCTTAATGAAACCTATAGCTTAGGTAATGATATCAATGCTACAGGTGGCCGTTATTATAATGTTGCTCCCAAAAGAAATTATTATGCAGGCATTGCATTGCAATGGAATTATGCCTCTAAAAAGTAATCCGGCGTGAATGATGTTTGAGTACAATTGAAAACTATGATTAGTCTAGTCTTCAGTTATTTTTTCATCTACGGCCCTGGCCAGCATACCGGCACTCATTTTTTTAAGGGGGTTTTTATATTGTTCATCAAATTCTTTACGGTTGTTAATAATGTCCACGCATTTAAATATGGCTTCCCGGAAAGAAGCTTCATCTGCTTTTCCTTTACCGGCAATGTCAAAAGCCACACCATGATCGGGTGATGTTCTTACGCCTTTAAGTCCTGCAGTATAATTTACTCCTTCGCCAATAGCCAGCGATTTAAAAGGTATTAAACCCTGGTCGTGGTACATGGCCAGCACACCATCAAATTTTTCGTATTGCCCTCTGGCAAAAAACGCATCAGCAGGGTAAGGGCCAAAACAGAATATATCTTTTTGTTTGGCTTCTTTTATAGTTGGTTTAATTACCTCTTCATCTTCTTTTCCAATCAATCCTTCATCTCCTGCATGTGGATTAAGTCCCAGTACCGCGATCTTAGGTTTGGTAATACCAAAATCCCTCTTTAAAGATTTGTTCATGATCTGCAGCTTGCTGATAATATTTTCTTTGGTAATGTATTGCGCAATATCTTTTACTGCTACATGTTCGGTTAGCAACGCCACTTTTATATTGTCGGCTACCATAAACATGGCTACATCCGCAACCCCAAATAAACTTTTTAAATAAGGCGTATGACCGGTAAAATTAAATTGCTGTGACTGTACATTTTTTTTGTGCAGCGGCGCAGTTACCAGTCCATCTATTTTACCATCTTTTAAAGCCTGTGCGGCACTGGTTAAACTTTTAATAGCATAATTGCCTCCGGTATCATTTAATGTACCGGGCGTAACGTTAATTTCTTCTTCCCAGCAACTAAACAGGTTTACCTGCTTATGATTAATGCGGGTCAATTCTTTTGTACTGGTAAAATTGATATTGATATCCGGCAGGCTCTTGCGGTAAAAATTGATGACTTTATTATTGGCAAATATCACGGGCGTACAGATATCCAGTATCCTGCTGTCGCCAAGTGTTTTAATGATCAACTCAATACCAATGCCATTTATATCGCCGCAGCTGATGCCAATAACCGGTTTATTTTCTGTAATCGAACTCATATTGTATTGCTATTAAAAGGTAAAAATACAATATCTTATTCTAACGGGTAAAAAACAATAAGGCAGCTAGTAAGGCTGCCTCATTTCATATTAAATAAAGGGTTAGTAAACTATTGATGGTTATATTGGCATTGATATGTTGTCAGGCATCAGCAATTGCGTTTGAATGCGCTGTATAATAGAATAACGTATTATTTATTTAATTATTGTAGTATTTGCCGGTTGATCCGGGTAAAGTGTTTGAAAATGATTGAAACGGCAGCAATAAATATCTTGCTGATCAGAATACACCCGATGCAAGAAATAAATACACCCGGTGCATTTTATAATAAATATTTCAGCAGTTTTTTCTGGAATTCTTTTTGAAAATATATTTTATTAAAACCGGTAGAGTAAAAAGCTGTAGTAAATTGTTGTAGTCCGACTACAGGCAGGCTTCAGTTTCACCCTTTACTTAGTGGGTAAAATGTCGTAGTGAAAACACCAATCCTATATTGAGACTTCTTTTTTCAACTAAAAAACAGCAATTCCTGATATTGTTTTTTCGGTTTTTGCAGGTATGTATAGCAAGTATTCTACCGTAAAAAAGCGGTAGAATGTCGCAGTGGTTTTTCATTCCCTTACGTAAAAAATTGGCGGAAAGCGCAATAAAAGAATCCGGTTTATTCTCTTCCTTTATGTTATTAAGTTTTACCCACACTAGTCTTTGAATCTGCAAATTGTATCCTATGAGAATAAAATTTTACTTACTTACTATTACGGCTATTCTAAGTTTTTACCACGCTGGTTATGCACAGCAATCCCCAAATACCGGAGTCAATAGCTCTTTTGGATTCAGCGGCACAGGAGCTAATATAGATGTATATTATCACCGGGCAAACTGGGCAATTGACCCTAATAATGCTACAAAAAATATCAGCGGTACAGTAACTACTTATTTTAAAACCACACAGGCCAATGTTTCCTCAATAAATTTCGATTTGAATAAAACTTCTTTTAATAATGGTTCTTTGGTAGTCAGGTATCATGGTACTGTTTGTGCAAAATCTTTTCCTTCATCAGGGCTGGTAAACATTTTAAATATCACATTACCGCTTACCATTGCTGCAACAGGCACCCGTGATTCAATTGATATTACTTATTCCGGTATTCCTCCTTCCGTTCCCATGGGCAGTGCGGCAGAAGGCTACCAGAAAGGAAGCAATGGTGGCGATAGTTACGTGATGACTTTGTCAGAGTCCTATGAAGACCGGGACTGGTGGCCTTGTAAAGCAGACATGAAGGATAAGATTGATTCTGCCATGGATATGAATTTTACTGTGCCATGGAATGCTGCTAGCGGCGATACTTTTTGGGTAGCTGCCAATGGTAAATTGGTTGATTCGTCTATGATCAACAGCACTACCCGCAACTTCAGTTTTAAAACAACTTATCCAATAGCCTCTTACCTCGTGGCGCTTGCTGTGGGAAAATTTACACGCTATTACAAACAGGTAAATGTAAATGGTACTTACACCCAGGTGGCTTATTATCTGTTGCGGAATACAGCATCCCATGCAACAAAAATTACTGCAATGGATAAAATGAACCTTGTAATTACTGCCTTCAGCAGTAAGTTTGGTGACTATCCTTTTAAACTGGAAAAGCATGGTTATTATGATGGGTTGCTTGGTGCCGGCGGTATGGAACACCAGACATTTTCAGGCATAGCAACATCGCAGTTTAATGCACAAACACTGGTGCACGAATTAACACATCAATGGTTTGGCGATAATGTAAGTTTCTCCACCTGGAATGATTTATGGCTGGCAGAAGGATTTGCAAGGTACAGCGAGGCACTGGCCGCAGAACTTGTTCCATCACTTTCACTCAATCCTTATACCATAAGAAGCAATTTGAAAAGCAATGCCATGGCACTTAACAGTGCAGGTGCATGGATACCCGATGCCAATATCGCCAATTCAGATCTTATCTGGAACAGTAATTATGGATCTACCGTTTATGAAAGAGGCGGTATGGTGGTGTCAATGTTACGTGCAATATGCGGTGATGCTGTTTTTTTTCAGGCACTTTCAAACTACCAGGCAAACAGGGCAGGGAAATCAGCAACTACTGATACTTTGAAAAATTATTTTAACGCATTATTGGGCATAGATATATCGTCTTTCTTTAACGATTATGTTGGAGGATCTGGTAATGGAACAACCGCAGTGGGTGGTGTAGGTAATCCAATTTATTCTATTAACTGGAATACGCCTGCTACCAATAAACTTGCGTTGCAGGTTGCTTCACAAACGAAGTCCGGTGGCTCTAATGTTGCTTATTTTAATGGTCCTGTTGTGATACATGCTACCAATGCTGTTACCGGCTGGACCAAAGATACTACCATTGTTTTTTACGATTGGGGTGGAGGAAGTCTTTCGTATGCAGGTAATGGTGTAAGTGCTCCTGCAGGAAGTACACTGATGTATAACTTATCTTTTACACCGGTTAAAATATTTATTGATGATAGTGCAAGAACTTTGATAGATGCTGCTGCAAGTACAACCAATAAAATCGCGACACTTGCTGTTAAAATAGAAGATTTTGTTGTTCATCAAACTGCCGCGGGTAACCTGGCAAAGATTTCATTAACCACAACAGATCCTATAACAAAAGTGGAGTTACAAAAAAGTACCAACGGTACTGATTTCGTAAGCGCCGGGGAAATGTATCTTTCTGATCCGGGTAATCAAACATTGCATTATAGTTTCACTGATATCCCATCATTTGCAACAACAGTTTTTTACAGGGCTAAAATTTATTATGCAGGTAAAGAGGAGCTTACAGCCATTGTAAAAATTCAATCAGCAAATACAAAGGGCATAATGGTATCACCTAATCCCGCCTATAAAGAAGTAAGGATTGCTTTTGATAATGTAACCGGCCAGGAATCTAAAATAAAAATTATAGATGCGGGCGGCAAACAGGTAAAAGAAATAATAACCAATTCCAATTTTATACATTTTGATACCGCTGAACTATCGTCTGGTATATACATGATACAGGTAATACAACAGGGGGAAGTATCGCAAACAAGGAAATTCTTAGTGCAGCATTAATGTATTGAATGGGCTTATATCCATTTTTAAAAAATACCACCTATGAAAAGAATTTTACCTTTCCTTATTAGTTTCATCTGCATTGCATCAGGTGCATTTGCACAACCCGCTACTTTTGGCATACCGGTTAGTATCGGAAGAAATAACTGCGGTAGTAGTGGTAGTGACTCCGTATATTTCTTCAACTACGCCGGCAGTAATTTAAGCAGGGCTACTTACCCCAATGCATACCGGCCAAGAATAAAGATCGGCCCGGCTTCTACAACGGACAGATGGTCGATCTTTGCAGCCAGTATATCTTACAATCCAAAAGATCAGAAATTATATTACCTGTGGACTGACTATTCACATGTTATTACAAGGACGGGTGCTTTTCCAACACCTGCTAACACCTACACTTATATATGGAGATGGAGACCCGATACTACTTTTACTGCAGGGGCCACCACGGCAGCCAATTTTGTGGATACATTAAGATCATTTCCGTATGATATCGGTGGAGTTGCTTTTGATAACAGCGGTATCGGATGGACGCTGGAATTTCCTCCTGCGCCTTGCCGGAGGGCCTTTTTCAGGCCGATAGATTTTGCAGCAAATATTTATAACCCGGCAGATACACTTGATTTTACAACCGGCCCAGGAGGAATTGGCGATACCTTATGGAACCCGGGTAGTGGAGATATTACGATGCTGCCTTCCGGACGGATCTATTATAATTTCGATAATAAATTGTATACCCCGGATTATACTAACTATGGCGGACCTACACGCCATATTAAATCAACCTATATTGATACTACAAGGCGGCCCGCAGGTTCGTCGGCACTGGTTGGACTTGCTTTTGCCGATGGTGATATCGTTGCATCATATGCGACAGGTTGTATCTACAGGCGACTTAACCCTGTTACCGGGGATACCAACTATGTTAGTTATACATACGCAGCAGGTAAAGGGGTGTATTCTGTAGATATGACGCAGATAAATTCGGGTATCGGCGCTGCAAAAAAACTGGTATCGGTAACAGCAACGGCTACCCCAAACCAGTATGATGTGGTGTACGATGTGTTTGTTAAAAATTTTGGTACTGTTCCGGTTACCAATGTCCAGGTTACGGATAATATCGGGCTCATTAATGGTACAGGTAATGTAGTAAGTGCATCCGCAGTATTTGCCAGTAATCCTGCCGGTCTTGTATTGAACCCATTATATAATGGTACCACGGTAACCAATCTTTTGTTGGGCACCGGTACGCTTCCCAATTACCCGGCATCCAACAATAACTTTACTATAAGAATTACCTGCCGCCTCAATGGTATCCAGTCAGGTGTGGTATATAATAACCGGGCTATAGCTACAGGAACCGGCTTTAATAGTACAGCATTAAAAGATTCATCTACCAATGGTAATAATCCTGACCTGAATCAGAATGATAAACCCGATGATATAGGAGAAAGTCAGCCTACGCCTTTTGTTATTGTGCTGGCCTCAACAGCAGCGCCATGTACTGTATTGGGTAATGTATTGTATACACAGGATTTTGGAAATGGTACAGGTTTAAAAGCAGCAATTCCCAATACACCAAATACCGCAAGCACAACTTTTACTGGAACAACTACGGCGCCGCTGCCTGTAGACAGGTTTTCCATCACTAATAATGCTGTTGCCGGCGATGGCGCTAACTGGATCAGTTTAACAGATCATACCGGGGGTGCTAATGGCAATATGATGGTAGTAAATGCTGATGCTGCGGCAAATATTTTTTACAGGGATACGTTACCGGTAGTTTGTCCGGGTCAGCAATATGCGGTTACCCTATGGGCAGCATTTATCGGTAATACCAACTACCAAACTACCTGTAACGGTTTGGGAGGATTTAAATACCCTAAGTTCTTAATCAACATAAGGGACCTGGGTACCGGTCTTGTAATAACACAAACCATCACTGCAGATATTACCACTACGGGCTGGACGCAGTATGGAATGAAGTTTGGTTTACCTGCAGGTTACAGCAATTTAATTCTTGAAATCATCAATGCAGGACCTGGTGGTTGTGGTAATGATGTAGCTATTGACGATATCCAGTTTGGAAGTTGCAGTGCAGCTCCAACAGTAAATATCAATGGCGTGGTTGCCGGTTGCTTAGGCAGTGCTACAACGTTTACGTCTGCACTAAGTGATCCAACCGCTATCTCCGGAACAGTAGTTTACCAATGGCAGATTGCCAGTGTCCTGGCTGGTCCCTATACTAATATAGCTGGCGCAACTTCGGCTAACTATACCATACCTGCCATTGCTGCTGCGGATACAGGTAAATACTATCGTGTAATTGTTGCTGCATCTGGTAATATAGGTATTGCCGGTTGCCAGTACATTTCACCGGCTTTTAAATTAACAGGTAAGTCTCCTTCTGTAGCCGCTGTAACGGCCACAAAAAATAAGAATAATATTTGTCCGGGTATTTCGGTTATACTTGGTATTACAGGTGGTACACTGGGTACCAATGCCAGCTGGAAATGGTATACCGGCAGTGCCGGCGGTACTTTAGTGGGTACCGGCAGCACATTAACCGTTACACCATCAGTTACTACTACTTATTATGTAAGGGCCGAGGGTGATTGTAATACCAGTACTGATCAATCCGTAACCGTATTTATTTCCTGTAATATAGACAAGGACAAAGATGGTATACCGGATTTTGTGGAAAGTAATATGGCTGCCGCATTTGCAGATGCCAATGCTAATGGTATCATCAATGCTTATGATAATACTTATGCAGGGTTTGTAGATAATACCAATGATTACATAAACGATAATTTCCAGGCAGATGGAGATTCCGATAATGATGGTGTTCCTAATTATCTTGATACAACATTTCCCGGACGCGTGGATAGTAATGCTGACGGCGTTGATGACCGGTTTGATACCGACAAGGACGGCAAAGTAAATATGTTTGACCTGGATAGTGACAACGACGGTATTCCGGATGTAGTAGAAGCTTATGGTGTAGATGTGAATGGCGACGGACTGATAGATAATTATACTGATACCGATAACGATGGGCTTTCTCAAAATGTAGATATTAATAACAGCGGCGCCAGCAATACCGGGTTGGGTTTGAATAACCCGGATTTTGATAGCGATGGTATACCTAATTTTCTTGACCTGGACAGTGATAACGATGGTATTCCCGATGTAGTAGAGTCTGGAGGGCCCGATGTAAATAACGATGCAAAAATTGATGGGTTTGTAGATGTAAATGCTGATGGTTTACATGATGGATATATCAATGCGACAGGCTTATTAAAAACCGGCGCAGATATAACCGGTGATGGCAGGGCAGATAGTTATCCCAATAAAAACCTGGATAATGATTTCCGTCCCAATGCTTATGATATGGATAGTGATGCGGATGGAATTGTGGATGTAATAGAAGCAGGATTGCCGGATGCCAATCTTAATGGTATTGTAGACGGAACTGTTGGAACCAACGGTTGGTCTGGTACAGTATCAGCAATGGCTACACTAAACCTGAGGAACAGTGATGTAAGTGGCAACCCTGATTACCTCGATATTGATAGTGATAATGATGGCATCCCCGATAATATTGAAGCACAGTCAACCGGTGGTTATAAATTACCTGCTGTAGCCGATGCTGATGGCGACGGTCTTGCAACAGTTTATGATAATGTGGTTGGTTTTGGAGGTTCGGGTATATTTGTCTGGGACCAGGATGGCGATACGATACCGGATTACAGGGACCTGGATACTGATGCCGATGGTCAACCGGATATAAATGAAGGCAATGATTTTAATTTAAACGGGTTATCAGATGACCTGGTTACACTTACGGGGCTTGATACTGATGGGGATGGTTTAGACAATCGTTTTGATTCCTTGAACTCTACTATTAATATAAAAGGAACCTCTTACCTGATGGGTACAGGTGGTACTCTTACAGGCGACCCAACACCAGGATCAAGATGTACAGTGCAACAAAAAACTGTAGGCCAGCCAAACAGGGACTGGAGATTTGTAGGTGTTGTACTTCCGGTACAGTTCATCAATTTTAATGGCATACCACAAAATGCACAGGTATTACTTAACTGGACAATACTGGCGACGAAAGAAGTGGATCGTTTTGAAATAGAACGAAGTATTGATAATATAGTTTACACAACAGCAGGTACAGTAAACGATATTGTAAAATTAAACGAGGAAGAGCGTTTTAGCTATAAAGACGATATCAATGGTATTGCCAGCGAAGTGATGTACTACAGGCTGAAAGTAATTGGTAAGGCCGGTGAAATAAAATACAGCAACCTGTTAATGGTAAGGTTAAGCCCGGTAAAAACAACTGTAAGCATTATGCCTAACCCGGTCAATGATGTAGCCGTAGTAAAATTCTTTGCAGCAAAAGAATCAGTAATAACTTTAAGATTGATTGATAATCTTGGTAAAATAGTATTGCTGCAAAAACAAAAGGCATTCAAAGGCAATAATGCACTACAACTTACTGGTCTTGGTAAATACAGCCCGGGAGTATACTCGCTGCAGCTGTGGATGAATGATGAGATCGTTACAATGAAACTGTTATTGGAATAATAATAGTATAAAATATAATTAAAGGCTGTCTCTTGTAATGAGGCAGCCTTTTTTCTGCCATGATTTTATCCACACAACACTTGTGATAGTTTTATTAATTTAGCAGTTCATCTATTACAATGATGCAAAAAAAGATCCTGATAATTGTATGCCTGGTTTTTACTGTAGCAGCATTTTCTTTTTTTACAAAGAAAGCGATAACACCTGCAGAAGCCGTTAAGCAATTTTATTTGCAGCAAACAAAGCAGCTGGAAAATGAAGTGGTACAACTGCAGAAAATTGCAGTAACGGGTAACGCAAAGCAATTGCAGCTACAGTTTATAAAAACACGTGCGGCTTATAAGCAGGCAGAAACGATTATTGAATATTACTTTAATTTTTTTGCAGTAAAACTCAATGGCCCGCCTATCGTTTTTTTCGAGGAAGATGAAGCCGACGTTGGGCCACAGCAACCAAACGGCATGCAGGTAATTGAAGGGCTAATTTTTCCGCAATATGATAAAGTCAATAAAGTTCAATTAGAAGAGGCCATCGCAACGCTGTTACTTAATATTCGTACCCTGTATGCCACCGATGAATCCAATGCTTTTAATGATGAATTTATTTTTGATGCCGTTATGGAGGAGTTGTACCGTATTACTGCAATGGGCATAACGGGTTTCGATTCGCAGACTGCAGTAAATGGCTTGCCTGAATGCAGGGCAGCAATAAACGGTATACAAAAAATATTGTTGTTGTACAGTGACGATATGGAGAAGCTGATGCACAACAAAAACCGGCAATTACAGGATTTGTTGAATGCCGCGCAATCATACTTAGGTAAAAATGGCGATTTCAATTTCTTTAACAGGATGGAATTTATCACGCATTATCTTACTCCCGTTACTAAAATTATAAGTGAGTATAAACAGGTGAAGGGATTGGGGGAAAATAAGTCGCCCATGTTTTATAGCACCATAAGAAAAAACAACAGCCTTTTTGAACCGGGTATATTCGATGCCAATAAATACCTCGATGACAACACTACTTCTCCTGATAAAATAATGCTGGGCAAAAAATTATTTTTTGATAAGCAATTATCGAAAGATGGTAAACGCAGTTGTGCTACCTGCCATATCCCGGAAAAGGCTTTTACCGACGGCCTTGCTACCAGTGTTGCTATTGACGGACATACCGCACTGTTGCGCAATGCACCCACGTTATGGAATGTTGCACTTCAACGTAATTTATTTTTAGATAACCGTAGTTTTTCGTTGGAAGAGCAGGTAATGGAAGTGTTGAATAATGCTAAAGAAATGCATGGTTCTGCAACAAAAACTGCCGAAAATATCATCACACAAAAAGAATACGTAGCGCTATACGCAAATGCATACCCTTCAGCGTCAGCTGAAATTGCAGCACAAAATATCTGTAACGCCATTGCCTGTTTTGAAAGAACATTGATTGCATTGAATTCAAAATTTGATCAGCACATGAGGGGCAAGCCATTATTAAATACGAGGGAAATTAATGGCTTTAATCTTTTTATGGGAAAAGCAAAATGCGGTACCTGTCATTTTATGCCTTTGTTTAGCGGGGCAAAACCACCGCGGTATTATTATACCGAAACAGAAGTAATTGGCGTGCCTGATAAAAATAAAAAAACCGGCAATATATTGGATGAAGATGAAGGAAGATATATTGCTACCGGCTTACCGATGCATAAGTTTGCATTTAAAACATCCGGCTTGCGCAACATTGCACTTACTGCTCCATATATGCATAACGGTGTGTTTAAAACATTGGAAGAAGTAATCGATTTTTATGATAACGGGGGTGGCAAAGGATTAAAAATTGCCCCCGAAAATCAAACCCTGCCCTTTGATAAATTAAATCTTTCACCGGTTGAAAAGAAGGATATCATCCTCTTTTTAAAAACCCTGACCGATACAGTACAGGTAAAAAATAGCGCTGTTATTCGATAAATATTGAAGTAATACGAGGCAAACGTTTTTAATCGTATGCTGTTGATTTAATGTTCAGCAAAGTATTAAAAATCCGGTTTTTGAGGCAAGAAAATCCACTTTTTTGTAGCTTACGGAAATTACTTAAAAGTTCGTAAAACCGCCGCTGATGGTGGTTTTCACTCGATTTTAGTAGTAATACCACTAGGGTAGTTTACCGTCTTTGTACCCGGTAGCTATGTTTATCTACTTTTTAGAAAAAAAACTACCCCCAAATCCTAAAACTTAACATTGAAATGTGCTATTTTTCGGAAATATTTAGTAGGCAAAGTAGAAGGACAACCCTCAACTTAAACCTCAAATCCAATTTATGAAAAATTTTACCCAAACAAAATCACTGTTTGTTTTAATTACTGTTACACTGCTCAGCCAAAACCTGTTACATGCACAAACATTAACCAGGGGGCCCTACCTGCAATCAGGTAAACAGGATTCCATTACAATCCGCTGGAGAACGAGCAGTGCTACCAATTCAAAAGTTACCTGGGGTACAACTTTTGGCACTTATCCTAATTCATTAACCCAGGATGTGGCCACTACAGTAACGGAACACATTGTACGCATTGGCGGATTGTCTCCCGATACCAAATATTGGTACACGATCGGTTCTACAACTACCACCTTGCAACAAACCAATACCAATTATTTTTTAACCCTGCCATTGAGTAACACCACAAGAAAACTGCGTTTTCTTGCTATTGGTGATTGCGGTAATAACTCCACCAACTCGGTTAATGTAAAAAATACCTTTATCAATTATATCGGCGCCAATGATATTGATGCCATGATACTGCTGGGCGATAATGCTTATACTACAGGTACAGATGCAGAATACCAGACCAATTTTTTTGATGTCTATAAAAACGATCTCTTACGATACTATAAACTGTACCCTGCACCGGGTAATCATGATTATGGTAACAGTTCTACCAATACTGGTAAAACCGGTACCACTCCGGCATTGAGTATGCCTTATCATAATAATTTTACTGTTCCAATGGGAGGCGAAATTGGTGGTGTTGCATCAGGCGCAAAAAATTATTATTCCTTTGATATTGGGGATGTACATTTTATTTCGCTTGATTCTTACGGAAAGGATGATGCGAATACTACAAAGATGTACGATACTACAGGCAAGCAGGCCACCTGGTTAAAAAATGACCTGGCTGCCAATACAAAAAAATGGACGGTGGCTTATTTTCACCATCCGCCTTATACCAAAACCAGTCATGATGCAGATAATACAACTACTGAAGCTGAGCTGGTAGCCGTAAGGGAAAAGTTCATCCGTATACTGGAACGTTTTGGTGTGGATATGGTGATATGCGGCCATTCTCATGGATACGAAAGAAGTTACCTGTTGAAAGGTTTTTATAACACTTATGCCTCCCCGTTACTGGATGCAGATTTTAATGCCGTAAATCATACCGCTACCGGAAATACACAAAATGGTTTGTACGATGGTGTAACCGGTAACTATAAAGCCTTTACCTATAATTCAGGAAAATATAATCATGGTACAGTGTATACCGTTGCAGGTTCGGCCGGGCAGATTGGTGGTACCTCAACCGGTTACCCTGAAAATTGTATGTATTATTCCAATGCGACCAATGGCGGTTGTTTTTATTTTGAAGTAGACGGCAACAGGCTGGATGCAAAATTTATTTCTTATACTACTGCTCCAACACCGATAGTACGTGACCAGTTTACCATATTTAAAGATGCCAGGAAAAAAACCAATTACGCGGTTAACCTGGGCAACAGTGTAGTACTTACTGCATCATGGCCAGGTGAGTATAACTGGACGATTCCTGTAGAAGATAATACTACAGCTCCGGGACAAACTACCATGTCGATCACAGCAACCCCGGATGAGGTAGGTGTTTTTGATTACTATGTAGCGGATGATTTCGGCGACCTTAAAGATACCTTCCATGTAATGGTAAGTCCGGTAGTACTGCCCATCATCCTTAATTCTTTTACTGCAACACTGGATAACAATAAAGTGATATTAAACTGGTCGACCAACGTAGAACAGAATAATAAATATTTTACTATTGAGCATTCTACTGATGGCAGTAATTTCCAGGTATTGGGCAATGTTGATGGCGCAGGAAATTCCAACGTTGTTAAAAACTATACACTTACAGATTTCGTACCTGTGGAAGGTGTAAACTACTACCGTTTATCGCAAACCAATACCGATGGTAGAAAGACCATCTTTGAAACCAAAAAAGTAAATTACCGCAATAATAAATCCTTTGGATGTACGATTATCAATCAATATCCTAATACTATTAAACTGGTAGTAAGCAGTATAAAAGAGGATAATATCACAGTCAGGATAATTGATATGTCTGGAAAAGAAATACTGACTAAAATGTATGCGCTTACCGCAGGAAATAACAGTAAGGATATAGAGTTACAGGCAGGGGCATATATCGTAACAGTAACCAATGTGGCAGGAGAAAGAATCAGTAATAAAGTAATTGTAAAATAACCTGCAGGCAGCAATAACATGTTGCGGCAGGTCTTAAAATAAGTGTCCGGTTCCTATGAAAATAACCAAATCCAACCCGAATGAAAAGAATTTTAATCACATTGATTTGCGTTATCGCCTTTCATACTTATGAAAGTAATGCGCAGGTGTTGCGTACCTTTACGCCAAGGTATTATAATCCTTCAGTAAGGGGAAACATCGTTCTTACAGCGAATAATATTGTTACGTCTACCGGCGGTGTTACTACCGAAAATCCTCCCGGTGGAACTTCAGTTAATAATGGTAAACCTGCTGTTTATCTTGATATCGACAATCCTGCTCCCACAGTTAAAATGCCTTTTGGAAGTGTGTGGAATTATCATACACAAAATGCTGCGCCGGCAAACAGCCCTGCAGCCACCGACTGGAAACAACCTGGCTATACTATGCCTGCTGCCTGGAATACCGGCGCATTACCTGTAGCCGGTGGAGGTAAATATGGGTTTAATTCAGGACAGGCCACCTGTTTAAAAAGCAGTGGGGCTGCTACCAGTTGTGCACCCGGGGCCGTTACCAAATACACTGCTTATTATTTCAGGAATACAGTAAATTTTACTGCTGCAGAATTAAGTACTACTTTTCAAACGATACAGTTAAACGTGCAACGAAACGATGGTATAGTGATATACATTAATGGGGTAGAAAGAGCAAGGGATAATATGCCCGGCGGTGTACCGGTATTTGGAACATTGGCATCGGCAGATATTGCGGTGGGAGCTACAGAAAATTTTACCTTTAATTTAAGCCCGGCTTTCTTTACTGCCGGTACCAATACCATTGCAGTAGAAGTGCATCTGCGTACCAATACTTCTACCAATATGTCGTTTGATATGCAGGTATTAGGGTTCGATAACAATGGTACTTTTAGTTCTACCAGTGCAGATCTTTCTATACCTTCCTGTTCGCAGGTATTGTTTGCAGGATTGTATTGGGGAGCATCGCAGGGTACAGATGGTACTAATGTTGGATGGAGAACCGGCGAAACCAATATAAAATTAAAAATACCTGGTGCGGGAGCTTATACCAATCTTGTTTCCACACAAAATGATTACCATGATGGAACTTTAGTACCTGGATTACCGCATACTGGATACCGTTGCTTTAAGGATATTACTTCGTTGATCAATACCACTGCTCCCAATGGTACTTATACCATTGGTAATGTGGTTGGGCCAATAGGAATTAATAATGGTTCCGGGGGCTGGTGTATCGTAATTGCTTATTCCAATCCATCTCTACTACCAAGGAACCTTACCGTATTTGATGGTTCTGCCATTATGAATGGTGGTGATCCTGCCCTGCATATACCAGTAAGCGGATTTTTAACGCCCCCGGCCGGTCCTGTTAGTTGCGAACTGGGAGCAATAGTATATGACGGTGATCGTGTATCGCAGGATGAATTTTCATTTAAACAAAATTCAAATCCCCTGGTAGGTTCTTATATCAGCCAAACACCCAGTGCTACCGCCAACCTGAATGATATGTGGAACAGTACCATTACCAATAAAGGTGTTTCGGTAGTTACACGTAACCCTGCACATTTAAATACATTGGGGTACGATGTGGATTTAGTTGATGTACCCAACGCAGGCAATGCCGTGCTGGGTAATTCACAAACTTCTGCCAGTATCAGGTTTAGTTCACCGAGTGAAAACTATTTCCTGCACTGTGTTACTACTTCAATTACCAATTACAACCCGTCCTTTACATTTGATAAAACGGCTACGGATATCAACGGCGGAACACTTATCCCCGGAGACAGTTTACGCTACCAGATCAATTACAGCAACGTAGGTAATGATACCAGTACCAACTCTGTAATTATTGATAATATTCCTACAGCTACAAGTTATTTACGCAATAGCATAAAAATTAATGGTGTTGCAAAAACCGATGCCGCAGGTGATGATGAAGCAGAATATGATTTAATTAACAACCGCATAGTGTATCGTATTGGTACGGGAGCCAATGCAAGTGTTGGAGGTTATATTCCTCACGGCACCAGCGGTAATGTGGAGTTTAAAGTAATTACGGCTAATTCCTGCGCTATTATAGCCTGTACGGGATCTATAAGCAATAGCGCCAGGATAAATTATAACGGTAAAAGATCAGGTGATATATTGTACGACTCCAGCGGTGTTAACGTAGCTGGTTGTATTATTAAAGGCCCGGTGGTATTACCGCTTACCGGCGCCTGTCACACTCCTTCAGATACTTTATTGATCAACCGTTGTCCTGCAACAAGTGTACTGTTGCCATGGGCTAAATATGCCGGGTACACGATTTATTCGGCTATGCCTTTTGTACCGGCAAATATATACAACCCACTTACACCGGTTACCAGTTCTCATATTTACTGGGCTTACTTTAATAACGGGTCAGGCTGTTCGGATACCAGCCGTATCACGGTATTTATCATTTCCTGCCCGGATATTGATGATGATAATGACGGTATTCCCGATTATGTGGAACTCAATAACCCGGTTGCTTTACAGGATGCCAATGGTAATGGTATCCCCAACTGGAATGATGCTACGTATCCTGGCTTTACAGATAATAACGCTGATGGTTTTAATGATAATTTTGATCCCAGTGCCGATTCGGATAATGATGGTATCCAGAATTTTTACGATGCCAATTTCCCGGGTTATTTAGACAGCAATGGCGATGGGGTAAACGATAATATGGATAAAGACCTCGATGGTATTCCTAATCACCTTGACCTGGATAGTGATAATGATGGTATACCGGATACCGTAGAATCTTATGGCGTGGATGCCAATGGAGATGGGCTTATCGATAATTATGTAGATACCGATAATGATGGATTCTCTCAAAATGTAGATGCGAATAATACCGGTGTGGCAGGATCCAATGTTGGTTTGGGTGCGCCCGATTTTGATGGCGATGGCCTTCCGAATTATTTAGATAGCGATAGCGATAATGACGGTATTCCCGATGTAGTGGAAGTGTTTGGCAGTGCTGCAGGCAACTCACCAAGGCTCACCAATTTTGTGGATATGAACAGTGACGGGATATCAGATAATAATGTAAATGGTACGGCATTGCTGGTAACTGGAGTGGATGTATCTCCTGTAGATGGCCGTGCAGATAATTTCCCTAATAAGAATCTCGACAGGGATTTCCGCCCTAATCCATATGACGTAGATAGTGATGGCGATGGTATCGTGGATGTAATAGAAGCCGGTTTACCCGATGCCAACCTTAATGGAATTGTGGATGGTGCATTTGGTTCCAACGGATGGTCTGTAACGGTGGCGGCTATGGGCACTTTATCCTTAAGAAATACAGACGGTGTCGGTAACCCGGATTACCTGGATATTGACAGCGATGATGATGGTATACCGGATAATATAGAAGGCATGTCTACCACGGGATATTTATTACCCGGTTTAACTGATACGGATGGCGATGGCCTGGTAAATACCTACGATAATGTAGTAGGCTTTAGTGGTTCGGGCATATTTGTGTACGACCATGACGGCGATGGTACACCAGATTACAGGGACCTGGATACAGATGCTGATGGCCAACCGGACATTATTGAGGGGAATGATTTTAACCTTAATGGTGTGATGGATGATATTGTTACCCTTACCGGCCTGGATGCAGATGGCGATGGTTTGGATAACCGTTTCGATTCTTTGAATTCTGTTACCAACGTTAAAGGAACTTCTTACCGTATGGGCAATGGCGGTAGCTTAATTGGTGATGCTACACCGGGTTCAAGAACTACGGTACAGAAAAAATCAGGAGGGCAACCCAATCGCGACTGGCGTTTTGTGGGTGTGGTGTTACCAATAGAGATCATTGATTTTAGCGGTGCTGCACAAAACAACCTGGTTTCATTAAACTGGATCATCCTTGCAGCAAAAGAAATAGATCATTTTGAAATTGAGAGAAGTACCGATAACAGTAACTACAATAAAGAAGCTACGGTAACAGAAGCTGTAAAATTAAATGAATCGCAAAGTTTTGACATTAAGGATGATATTACCGGTATCGGCAGCGATATAATTTATTACAGGCTTAAAGTAATTGGTAAAGACGGGGAGATCAAGTACAGTAATGTACTTGTAATAAAACTGAACATTGTTAAAACGGCTGTTACGATTGTACCAAACCCGGCCACTGATCATGTAACGATAAAAATGTTTGTAGAAAAAGATGCAGAAGTGCTGATCAGGCTGATAGATAACCTGGGTAAAACGGTAAAAGTACAAAGCCAGAAAGCTGTAAAAGGAAATAACGTGTTCCATTTAAATGGCCTGGCAAAATATAATTCCGGAGTATATACCGTTCAGGTATACGTAAATAATGAAATGAACATCCAAAAACTGGTCCTGTTCAAATGATTTTTTAGCAAATGGTGATTATTAACGAGGTGCCCCGGTTTGGCCGGGGCATTTTTATACGGCAAATTTTTAAATGCTATTTTTGTCATAATGTATACATTAAAAAAATCGTTGGGGCAGCATTTTCTGAAGGACGATATAGTCATTCAAAAAATAATTGCAGCTTTAAAAGAACAACCTTTTACTCATTTGCTGGAAGTAGGACCTGGAGCAGGGGCTTTAACCAGGTTCCTGATCGATCTGCCGGGAGTGGATCTTAAAGCGGTAGAACTCGATGAAGAAAAAGTAAACTACCTGCTACAGAAATACCCGGTTTTAAAAGACAGGCTCATTCATAACAGTTTCCTGGATATTAATAAACCATTTGATGTGCCTTTTACCGTGATTGGAAATTTTCCTTATAATATTTCCACGCAGATCCTTTTTAAACTGCTGGAATGGAAAGATGAGGTACCCTGCATTATCGGGATGTTTCAAAAAGAAGTGGCGCAACGTGCTGCATCAAAAGAAGGCAGCAAGGTATACGGCGTATTAAGTGTATTGATACAGGCTTATTATAACGTGGAATATTTATTTGATGTAGGTAATGAATGTTTTAACCCGCCGCCTAAAGTACAAAGCGGTGTAATAAGATTAACCCGCAGGAAAGAACCGTTGTTGGTGAAAAGCGAAAGGGCTTTTTGGGTATTGGTAAAAACTGCGTTTAACCAACGCCGTAAAACCTTACGCAATGCCGTTAAAAGTTTATTTACTGCCGAAGTATTGCAGGACGATATTTTTAATAAACGTGCCGAAGCATTAAGTATTGATGATTTTGCCCAACTTACATTTAAAATGAGTTAACCGTATGAAAACCTCTCTTGTTTTTTTGCTGTTAGGATGTAGTTTTTTGCTTGCTTCCTGCTATACACCCCGTTATGTATACAGCCCGTCGGCGCATAATGTGCCGGTATTTACAAAAAAAGGCGATAGTAAACTGGCGGCTAATTATTCAGCCAATATTGTGGGAAGAGTTTCAGGCGATAGCGGAAAGGCAGTAATGCCAAGATCACGCGGGTATGACCTGCAGGCTGCCTATGCTTTTACCAACCATTGGGCCATGCAGGTAAATTATTTTCACCGCAATGAAAGAAATACCGGCGACGACCTAAGTATAAAAGACAGCGTGGTGATCAGGTATAAGAGAAGTCTTACAGAAGCGGGTATCGGTTATTTTCATATCCTCGATCGTAATAAACGCGGGATATTCCAGGTTTTTGCAGGTGTAGGTTTGGGTAAATCCAGTTTTATTGATAATGGGAAGCAGGGAAGCAATCCAATCCGCAGCCGCTATCACGAAATGAATGTAACCAAATTATTCATTCAACCTGCTTTTATGATCACCAATAAAGGCTATTTCGCCGCTGCTATTTCTTCCAGGGTAAGTGTGATCTATTTCAGTAAGATAAAAACCGATTATAACGCAACAGAACTTAGCACCTATCAGCTGGACAGCCTGAACTATAGCCCGCGGGTTTTTTGGGAACCTGCAGTAATCAATTCATTTGGGTTTAAAAAACTACCCGGGCTTAAACTGGAATTCCAGTTTGGATTTTCATTTTTGGCAAGTAAACGGTTTGTAGACTCAAGGGCATTTAATTTTTCGGGTGGTTTGTTATTTGATTTACCAAAGCTTTTTGCTTTTAACAAGAGTTCATCTAAAAACTAACGCTTGTTATTTTTGTAAGTGCTTTTACAGGTAAATTTGTTGCTGCGGCCCCTTCTATCTTCCCCCAAGGGGAAGGAAATCAGGAAGATTGAAGCGAAGATTAAGATGCCGGCTATTTAAAATAGAATAATTTAAAACAAAACATAATCTCCGTAAAGTTCTTCTCCATTTCCTCCTCCCTGGGAGGAGATAGAGGAGGCCGGCTGGACCACTTTTTATGAGTTTTACATTAAATAATAAAGTTAGAATAGTAACCGCTGCCAGTTTATTTGATGGGCACGACGCTGCCATTAATATCATGCGGCGTATCATGCAGTCAAAGGGTGCCGAAATTATTCACCTGGGCCATAACCGCAGCGTACACGAAATTGTGGAATGCGCCATCGAAGAAGATGTGCAGGGTATTGCCATCACCAGCTACCAGGGAGGCCATGTGGAATTTTTTAAATACATGAAAGACCTGCTGGAAGAAAACGGCTGCGGGCATATCAAAATTTTTGGCGGTGGCGGAGGAACTATATTGCCCTCGGAAATTGAAGAATTACACCAGTATGGCATTGCCAAAATTTACAGTCCTGATGATGGCAGGAAAATGGGACTGGAGGGAATGATTGAAGATGTGGTTCATTCCTGCGATTATCCCTTAAATGGAAATGGCGATTATAAAAATGCCATGACATTGGGCGAAGTAAATGATGTGAGGAGAATTGCGCGACAGATCACCAACGTAGAAAATGGCGTACCCTTAACGATCAACGACCAACGATCAACTGGCCAACAGGCTCCTGTTCTAGGTATTACCGGAACCGGCGGCGCTGGTAAATCTTCTGTTACCGACGAGATCGTTCGCCGCTTTTTAAATAGCTATACCGATAAAACCATTGCCGTAATTTCTGTTGATCCAAGTAAGAAAAAAACCGGTGGTGCTTTACTGGGCGACAGGATAAGGATGAATTCGATCGCTTCGCCAAGGGCGTATATGCGTAGCCTGGCTACCAGGGAAAGCGAAAAAGCATTGAGCAAATACGTGCAGGAAGCCATCGATATCTGCAAAGCCGCAGGCTATGATTTTATTATTTTGGAAAGTGCGGGTGTGGGACAGAGTGATGCCTCTATTTTGGATTACTGCGATATCAGTATGTATGTAATGACGCCGGAATACGGTGCCGCATCGCAACTGGAAAAAATAAATATGCTGGATTATGCAGATGTGGTTTGCGTAAACAAATTTGATAAGGCCGGTGCACTCGATGCACTGCACGACGTGCGCAAACAATACAAACGCAATAATAATTTATGGACAGCAAAAGATGAAGAGTTGCCGGTTGTAGGAACGATCGCTGCACAATTCAATGATACGGGAGTAAACGAATTGTTTGAAAGGCTGATGGAAAAAGTGGCCGCAAAAACCGGGGTAAAATTTCATGGCGATATCGAACACCATGCACATATAAAAGATACCGTTAGCCAGTCCACGATTATTCCGCCAAAGCGGGTAAGGTACCTGGCAGAGATTACAGAAACAATTGCCGCCTATGACAACTGGGTGAAAGAACAAAGCCACCTGGCGTCGCAGTATTATCAACTGGACGGGGCAAAAAAACTACTGCCCGATGCTGCACAATATATCGGGGAAACGGAAAAAAATCTATTGAAGAAAATAGATCCTCAAAACCTGGACCTGGTTAACAACTGGCCCACGGTTGTGGAACGGTATACCAAAGAATTTTACGAATTCAAAGTAAGGGATAAAATAATCAAACAGCCGCTTACCTATAAAAGTTTATCCGGAACCGTTATACCAAAGGTTATTTTACCAAAGTATAAAGACTGGGGAGATATTTTAAAATGGCAATTGCAGGAAAATGTACCGGGAGAATTTCCTTATACCGCCGGTGTATTTCCTTTAAAACGGGAGGGCGAAGATCCTACACGTATGTTTGCCGGTGAAGGCGGACCTGAAAGAACCAACAGGCGTTTTCACTATGTAAGTCTGGGGCAGCCTGCCAAGCGTTTGTCTACAGCATTTGACAGTGTTACGTTGTATGGCGAAGATCCTGGTCACCGCCCGGATATTTATGGTAAAGTAGGTAACAGTGGCGTAAGCATTGCTACAGTAGATGATGCCAAAAAATTATACAGTGGTTTTGATCTCTGTGATCCTAAAACTTCGGTGAGCATGACCATCAACGGGCCTGCACCGATACTACTGGCATTTTTTATGAACGCGGCCATTGACCAGCAATGTGAAAAATATATCATTGAAAATAATTTACGCGAAGCAGTTAATAAAGCTATCGAAGTAAAATATACTGTTGACAGTTTACCCAAATATATTGGTACTGATGGAAACGAGATCATTCCTGCAAAAGGAAACTTACAGGGCGCTTTACCCGAGGGAAATGATGGATTAGGATTACGTTTACTGGGTTTAAGCGGATCAGATGTATTGCCTGCGGATATATATGCACAGATAAAGGCCAAAGCCCTGGCTACCGTTAGAGGAACGGTGCAGGCGGATATTTTAAAAGAAGACCAGGCGCAAAATACCTGCATCTTTTCTACAGAGTTTGCATTAAAGTTAATGGGTGATGTGCAGGAATATTTTATTGCCAATAAAGTGCAGAATTTTTATAGTGTAAGTATTAGTGGCTATCATATTGCAGAGGCTGGTGCCAATCCTATTACGCAGCTCGCCTTTACATTGGCCAATGGATTTACTTATGTAGAGTATTACCTGAGCCGCGGTATGAATATCGATGACTTTGCGCCCAACTTATCTTTCTTCTTCAGTAACGGAATGGACCCTGAGTATAGTGTAATAGGAAGGGTAGCCAGAAAGATATGGGCCAAGGCGATGAAGAATAAATACAAAGCCAATGACCGTTCTCAAAAATTAAAATACCATATTCAAACCAGCGGCAGAAGTTTACATGCGCAGGAAATTGACTTTAATGATATCCGCACCACGCTGCAGGCATTGTATGCCATTTACGATAACTGTAACAGTTTACATACTAACGCCTATGATGAAGCGATAACCACACCTACTGAAGAAAGTGTGCGTCGTGCCATGGCCATACAGTTGATCATTAACCGGGAACTGGGTACGGCAAAAAATGAAAACCCGAACCAGGGCGCCTTTCTAATTGAAGAACTCACCGACCTGGTGGAAGCTGCTGTGTTGAATGAATTCAATCGCATTACTGAACGTGGGGGCGTATTGGGTGCTATGGAAAGAATGTACCAGCGTAATAAGATACAGGAAGAGAGTTTATACTACGAAACCCTGAAGCATACGGGTGAATATCCAATCGTGGGTGTGAATACTTTTTTAAATAAAAACGGTTCCCCAACAATTTTACCCACCGAAGTAATACGTAGCACTACAGAAGAAAAAGAATTCCAGATCAAAACATTGCAGGCGTTTAACACAAGGCATGAAAAAGAAGCTGCCGCAAAATTAAAACAGTTGCAGGCTGTTGCTGTTGCCAATGGTAATTTATTTGAAGCACTGATGGAAACAGTAAAATATTGTTCGCTTGGGCAGATCACCAACGCATTGTATGCTGTGGGTGGCCAGTACCGCCGCAATATGTAAATCTGCTTCGTAATTTCAATAGTTTCAAGTGTTGCAAATGCTGCTTTGCAGCTTATCACCTTCTTTTTTCTTGATAAAAAAGAAGCAAAAAATCAAGGCAGGAAAGAATACGGCCCTTTCCTGCCAAGCAGCTATGTTCAACGATTGTGCTACTGTGACTTCAACATTTGATCTCTACTTTTAAACTTGATATAGCCTCCTTTTATAGAGTGATTCAATAAATGCAAGCAACATTGAATTATAAATGCTGAGTTTACAGTAGTACAAAAGTCTGATCAGGGAGCCCTCCGGCAAAGGGGATGTAATCCTTTGCCGGGCTCGTTTTTTGGTTCTTTTTTGGAGAAGCAAAAAAGAACATAAAAAATTTGGGTGTTTGATTAACGGAGAGGAGCAAAAAAATATTCCAAGTGATGCCGCGAATTAATAGTAATATTTCCAGCCATACGCAGCGTATATTTTTTTAGGATAATACAGTTTACCTTCTTTAATGGTTAAAAATATCTTGCGGATGTCGTTGATATTTTTTTTCGGATCACCATCAATTAAAATAAGGTTGGCTATTTTTCCGGCATCAACGGTGCCGTAATTATCCAGCATGCCGTGCACTTTGGCAGGAAAATAAGTAGCCATACGCAATACATCATAATTAGGAATACCGCACTCGCTGTAAATTTCCAGTTCATGCTGTAACATACCCCCATCAGTACCCGAAAGCAGGGTAATGCCGTTATCGTATAATAATTTCAACAATTGTTTCATGGCAGTATATGATTTGGCATAAACAGGCGCAAGCGAATCCGCATCAATATAAGCACCGGCCATCGCATATCTTTTGGTGTCTGCAGGAAGCCAGGCCGTAACAGGTTGATAGGCTTTGGCAATCTTGCCTGGCATATCGGTGAACATGGCTTCAAAAATATTAATGGTGGGATCAACCACGATGTTCTTGTCTTTCAGTTGTTGAATGAATTTTTTTACAGCGGTACTTTTATTATCAATCGTATATCCTTTATTGCCCACTAATTTAAAACGGCTCATATTCCTGGTATCAACCGTATCACCAAAAAAATTCAACACTATCATATTCAGGTGCGTTATTTCATCATAACCTGCATCAATTGCCTGCGAAGCTGTCATAAAAGCGGGAATATGCCCGCATACCCGCATACCTAAACTGTGCGCTTTTGCGGCCAGTGGTTTTACCCAGGCCGGTGTAATAGAACTGTATAGTTTTATCTGGGTACAGCCTTTTTGTTTAAAGGTTGCAATGGCTTGAAGTCCTTCTTCCAGTGTATTGATGATGGCGCCGGTTGGTCCTGCCATATCGCCGGCCTTATCAATAAAGCCCGATACGATATTGATCTCCGGTCCAAGAATACTGTCTTTATCTACTCTCTTTTTTACATGCCACAATTCATCACTATTACCCATATCCCGCAGGTTAGTCACGCCCTGTGCAATCATCAATGGACCATCCCCCGTAAAAAAATGGCCATGCATTTCCCATAGGCCCGGCATTAAAAATTTCCCGGTACCATCAATTATTTTATACCCCGCAGGGATAGGCGTATACAAGGTACTACCCGTTTTTTCGATACGATCGTTTTTGATGAGTACGGTAGCATTACTAAATGTGCTGCCTTCCCCGGCATTGAAAACCGTAACATTTTTTATAGCAATACCGGTGCTGATCTTTTCAGTAACTGTTTGCGCAAGACTGGTATAAAAACTGTTTTCAAATTCTTTTTGTATGCCCAGCAATGGTTCAATGTTTTTTTCATACCCCTGCAAAATGGTGGAAGACCACTCACTTAAATTGCCAAAGTAATTACCATTGTTGCTGTACCAGCTGTAGTAGGGCGGCCCACCGAGGCCGCTAAAACCTACCAGCTGAACAGTCAGCTGTTCGTTATTACTGCCCGTTACCGCCAGTTCTTTTACCTTTTCAAAACTGATATTACCCGAAGGCAGCACCGCCATTTTATTGGCAGGTTGTGTCTTCAATATTTTATAGGTTAATTCTGCTTCACCGGGCGTACCATTAATGGAAGAATACAGCTGCCCATTGAAAACTGCGGTCTCATTTTCAAATTTGTTTTTCCAGGAAGCCTTGCCATTCTTCACTTCAAATTTTTCCTGCACTTTATTTTTAAAATAATCGATGCCGCTGATATCCTGCAACAGGATCATTCCTTTATCATTAGTCCTGATATGCGTATTAATGGATGGTCCGCGGCCACGGTCGTTATATTCATAATGATAATAGTGATCATTGCCTGCGGCGAAACTGGTTTGTTTGCCTACAATTTTTCCGCCATTCACTACGCTATATCGTATAGTATCGGTTAGTTGTGCATAGCTGCCGGTATATAAAATGCAGGCAAAAAAAATGAAGGGCAGCTTCATATGTATTTTTTTTGTAAAAGATACAGGTTATAAAATGCTGTTCAAAATTTTAAGACTCCAAAAAAGTAATGCTGCAGAAAGCTTGCATGTTACAATCTAAACGGGTATCTTATAGGTCCGTTTGCCGCTGCTACCCACCGCATTGATTTTTATTTAACCATTTTACTAAAAACCTTAAAACATGTTTATGAAAAAAGCATTGATGATTTGTTCAGTGGCCCTCATTGTATGGGGCTGCACCAATAGTACTGAGTCAAAAGATGGCCAGGCTGCTGATACTACTAAAACCGGTCAATCAAAAATGACGGATAACAAATTACTGGATATGGCCTATAGCCTGGACCGCCCATATTCCAACTGGCAAACCGGTGATCCGCAACACGCAGCTAATGTAATGAAAGGGTTAAAAGCTTTTGAGAATGGGGATATCAATACCGCTATAGAATCATTTGGAGATAGTATCAGGGTAGGGTTTGATTATTACCAGGCCAAACTAAGTAAGGATAGCCTTAAAGCATCGCTTACCCAGCAAAGGGCGATGTATGGCAGCATTAAGATAAAAATGGATGACTGGGAGTCGGTGATCTCGGCAGATAAAAAGGAAGAATGGGTAACCTTATGGTATCATCAATATCAAACGGATAAAAAAGGAAATACCGATTCACTGGGTGTGGTGGATGATCTTAAAATCATGAACGGCAAAATTGTAGTGTTGGATGAAAAGATCCAGCACCTTGGTCCGCCAAAAAAATAAAACCCTCCGTTTATTTTTGTACTGAAGTCTCCTGTAGTTTTGCAGGAGATTTTTTATACCACCATTATGCTCAAACTAAAACAGGTACATCATATTGCCATCATCTGCAGCAATTATGAAGTATCAAAGAAATTTTACACCGAAGTGTTGGGCTTTACTATTGAACAGGAAGTGTACCGTAAAGAAAGAGATTCTTATAAGCTTGATCTTTTGCTAAACGGGAAATACGTGGTAGAATTATTTTCCTTTCCTCAACCACCGGCAAGGGTATCAAGGCCCGAAGCTGCCGGCCTCAGGCATATTGCTTTTGAAGTAGATGATATTGCTGCTGCAGTACAGGAACTGCAGCGTTTTAATATCGTTGCAGAGCCTGTGCGCATTGATGAATTCACGCAAAAGAAATTTACTTTTATCGCAGATCCTGACGGCTTGCCGATAGAGTTTTATGAGCAATGATTTTTTTAGCTGAAAATTTGAAAACTCACTTCATTATCCATTATAAATTTATCCATTATCCACTAACTTTATCCCATGATCATTTTACAAAACGATATACTTCGTGCAGCCATTGCAGCGAGAGGTGCCGAATTACAGGGCCTCATTAATAAATCTACCGGCCTGGAATATATGTGGAGCGGCGATGCAGCTTTCTGGGGCAAACATAGCCCGGTATTATTTCCCATTGTGGGGGGCTTAAAAAAAGATACCTATTATTATAACGGCAACGCTTATCAATTGCCGCGCCATGGTTTTGCGAGAGAGCGTGAATTTACAGCCATGCAGGTAAGTGATACTGAAGCCCTGTTTATTTTACAGCAGGATGAACAAACATTGGCGGTATATCCATTTGCATTTGAGCTGGGCCTGCGGTATAAACTCCAGGGCAACACATTAAGCTGTACTTACGAAGTGCATAACCCTGCTGATAAAGACCTGCTTTTTTCTGTTGGTGCACATCCTGCCTTTGCAGTGCCATTGGTAAAGGGTACTAACTATAACGACTACTGGCTGCAGTTTAATGCCGAAGAAAATTTACAACGCTGGAAACTTGACAATGGGTTGGTAGCTTCGCATGCAGAGCCTTTAGCGCTCGACAATAATCGTTTGCCGCTTAACCCTTCCTTATTTTATGAAGACGCGATTGTTTTAAAACAACTGCAAAGCAACCGCATTACATTGGGTTGTGATGCGCATCAGCATGGCATCCATTTTAATTTTACTGAATTCCCTTTTTTTGGAATATGGGCTGCAAAGAATGCGCCCTTTGTATGCCTGGAACCCTGGTGCGGCATTGCCGATAGTGTAGACCATGACCAGCAATTAATACATAAAGAAGGGATCAATATTTTGGCGCCGCAGGGAAATTGGGAGAGGAGCTGGAGTGTAGAATGTTTTTGATTTTATTTGGTTATCGAACAGCTTTTATGTTGGGGAGTTTTTTTGCTTATTCCTTTTTTACGAAGTATAAGATTGTTTAACAAGTTTAAGAATAGTATTGCTAATGTTGAAGTTACAGTAGTACAAAAGCCTCATCAGGGAACCAACCCGAAATCGGGCTGTTTTCGATTTCGGGGGTCTTTTTTTTGTTACTTTTTTTGGACAAGCAAAAAAAGTAAACATATCGAATAGAAAAGTTCTTCGTTAAACTAATACGCTTTACCATTTACTCCAGCTCTTCACAATAATAACCCGCATTTAATAACAGGGCTTCTACTTCCTGCGGGGCAATATGCCGGCTTACCACACGCAATACTTTATCACAATCATCCAGGTCCACATTCCATTGTATGATATGCGGGTGAATATCCAGCAGCGATTCCACATCGCTGATGCGCCTGGTATCGGTAAGATTGGTTTTAAACACCAGGATATTCACCGTTGGATTTGCAACAGGTGCGATGTTTAAGATCTCGTGTAAGGAATAAGTAGTCATGGCGTATACAGTATGAGTTCAGTGAATCGGTTTTAATCTTTGTGTTGCAGATTCTCTTGATCCGGCTTTGAAGGCGTTTTGTCAAACCTTCCCCAGCGGCCACCGCAACGATTCTTCCATTCGGCCTTGAATTTTTCTCTTTCTTCGGGCGTCATACCATCCCAGCGCTGTTTCATTTTTTCTTTCCATTCGGGGCTGCCCCTCCAGCGGCCCTTGCCATGAAAGCCGCCAAATAAGATCTTACTTAATAAAAGGATACCCAGTGCCTGCCCAAACCCAATAGTTTTTACGTTCACCACATCCACTAAGATATTATTCCACAGGCTCATTACCACGTAACCAAATACCAGTACGGCAGCAGCTACGCAGGTTATGATGACCAATACTTTTTTTATCCAGAATTTTTTCATGTTAATTTTTTTTTGAGCCATTGATGATGCTGATCAGCACCAGTAAAAATAAATTTAGTTTATTCGTTTCTGCGGTAGTATTCATGACTTACCTTTTAATAGTTTAATAATTCGTCTTTTAATACAGCCAGCCGGCTCCTCAAATGCAATACGGCATATCGTTTACGGCTGATAAGTGTAGCCACTGCTTCGCCGCTTGCTGCAGCAAGGTCTTTAAAAGCAATCCCATCAATTTCATTTTGAATAAAAACATCTCTTTGTTCGGCCGGTAATTCATCCAGCGCCGATTTCAGTTCTTCCCAAAACAAGTTGCGCAGGTATTCTGTTTCGGGGGTGCTGTCGTTGCTGAACAGCATTTCCTTCCAGTCAAAACTATCCTCGTCTGTTTCCCTCGAGGGCAACAGGTCGTCGGCCAGCGGTAATTTCTTTTTGCGGTAACTGTCGGTGATCTTATTGCGGGCCACTTTATATAACCAGGCCGTGGTTTGTTCTATCGGTTCGGGATTGCCGGCAAACTGGTAAAAAACATCCTGCAGGATATCTTCGGCATCTTCATTATTACCCACCCGCTGCTTGATAAAGCCCAATAGCCGCTTACTCATTGCCTTAATGGTATTGGTAATATTTCTATTGCGCTCGGCAGCCATTGGTATTGCTATGGTCACTCCTTCTTTCATGTTATATATATCATGAAGACGAATGATGTGTACAAATGTTTTATAAGATGGAAAATATTTTTTAAGGTACAATTTTTTTTGCGGCATTATGGATGGCTGGTGCCGTAGTTAATTTTCTACCGGTTTTTCAATCCACTGCTATGGCGGGGGCTACGGGGCGGGAGTATATTTGTGGTATAAGTTAATAAGCACCGTTTTTAATCCTATCCTACCGAAGACTATTATCCAAAACCTAATGAAAAGATCATTTAACCCAATTCAAATGAAAAACCCCGGAGCCGGGGTTTTTTTTATTTAGGGTTTTAAGGGTATCGTAGGCAGGGTTATTTTACCATGTCCGTCAGGTCAACATCATCGTCGAATTTTACCGTTTTTGAACTGTACATGGTTTCAATGAATTTACGCATGGCTGCAGTACTGGTAAACTGCTGCGTGGTAATATCTTCCGAGAATAATTTTATATCCAGGTGGTTGCCAAAAAGTTCCAGTTCTCCAAAGGAATATTTTTTTACTTTCCGTATTGTATAACGTGATCAGCTGCCGGTTATCAACAGGCGAATACCAGATCTCGTAGTTACTTTTTTCGTAGCCGGCATCACCATCGCTGGTAGTGGCATCAATTAAAAATTTTTTGGCGCTGGCCTTTGTAAAGATCAGCTGGGTGGAGTCGACAGGATAACTGGATTTACGCCAGGTACCCAACAGCTCTGTATTCATTTTTACTGCAGGACCGTCATCAATACCTACATCGGATTTATAGGGGCAGGCCATTAATATAACAGACAGTATCACAAGTACTAAAACGGATTGAGCTATTCTCATGTTGGTAGTTTTGTCAAATGTAATCACATTATTCAAGCGTAGTAATACCCTGCAGCTGGTATTTATAACCGATAACTCCATTATAGTCAATAAAAACAGGGGATAGTATAACTACTACAGGTTTTAAGTTTACTAATCTATAAACCAGCAATAAACAGCGCTTTATATTTGCAACCTGTTTTAGTTATAAAAGAATTGATACCCTAATAAAACCTTATTCTTCTGAAACCAAACTTTACACTAGAAACCACCTAATTACCCCATCAGCATTTTTTTGAGAAGCCCCGTGAGGGGCTTTTCTTTTTAGGGTTGGTACCCTATATGGGGCTGGACCCTAAAGTAGCCTAAATACTACTTATAGTGGCAGTTAATTCTATAGTGCAATCGGTTACAGTAAGTTACTTTTACATTCTTATTAAGCACTGAATAAGTTATCCAAACCTTACAAAAGCTTCAGGAGTTGATCTGACCCCAGGAAAACGTTTAATCAATTCCTCTGAAAACCCCATATGGGGTTTTTTGCTTTCAGCAACTACCGGTTTTAATAATCCTTTGGCATTTAACCCAGCTGTTGACAAGGGTTGTAGTGATGTTACTACAAACAATAGCTGAGTCCTCCTATACCATCCGTTTTGCGGGCGCATTATCTTTGTATTCTAATAAAAACATACCAGCAGCAAAAGATTCCGTGAAAACCAGCGTTCAGCTATCCAAGTATCTAATTAACCAAACGAAAAGACACTAATCAGCTCCTATTAAAAAAGCCCCTTGAAGGGGTTTTTTGCATTGAAGGAGGAGCTGTCATCAAACACTATACTACAGGCACAGGTAGTAGTAATACTACAACATATTAGTAGTTTGTTTTATTGAACAGGCTATACCGCTGTATTACCTTTGTACTGTTCAAGCAAGAGATTATATAAGATCCAATACCCCCCGAAGACAAACGTTTAAAACCAATAAGCAGCAAACCCTTTTGAAAAACCCCTCGTTAACAGGGGTTTTTTATTTTCAACCATTCGGATGAAAATAAAAAACCTTCACTGCTTTTAATTGTTGATCGGTTAATTGCAGCAGTAATAATAAAGAAACGAAAAACCCATATGTTATCCATCATCCTGTGAAAAGAAGCAGTAAGTATAGTTGACCCCATAGAACCGGTATTAACAAAAAAAGAATCCCCACGGATTCTTTTTTTATTTTAATTATACCCTTTCTAAAGCTGGTCTTTCTTTAGCGGTATTGTACAGGAGAATATTTTTATAATAGCCTTAATACATTTCCATTTCTATATGTAATTCTTCAATAGGGTTGCGGCCAAACTGTTGCAGCATGGTATTGCAGCGGTGCAATAAAGAAGAAGGCAGGTTAGCTGCATCGGCACTGTTCCAGAATGTAAGCAACAGGTTTTGCTGGATCACGGAAAGTGGTTCCTGCAACCGCAAAATCAAATGATGCAGGGCAGTTATTTTTTCATCATTCAAATGATTGAATGCGCCATTGGCCAACAGGTCGGTGGTTAATCCCAGTATGGTTTTACTTTGCTGCATAGATAGTTTTTTATAGGTATCAAGTTATAAGGATAACGTAAAGAAATTGTAAAGCGTATGTTATGTAAATGTGTAGCGATGCAAATGTGGGTATGCTGTGGATAAGCAATTATCTTTTGTATTACCCAAATGAATGGCCTTAATACTTGCAAATGGAAAAACTAAATATTATTTTAGTTAGTCTTCTTTTTACACCTGATAAAACAATTAACTATGAACATTAAAAAATTAGCGATTGGCGGCATTACCGCAGGAATTATCTATTTCTTTTTGGGCTGGTTGATCTACGGTATTTTATTGATGGATTATATGAAAGCACATCCCGGCGTGGTAAGTGGCTACGAACGGGTGGAACCTGATATGATCTACCTCGTAATTGGTAACCTGATCTCCGGTTTTTTACTGACGTATATTTTTACCAAGGCCAATATCAGTACGCTGGCCAATGGATTGATAACGGGAGCGGTTATAGGTTTGCTGATGGCCTGTGCCTATGATTGTATGGGGTATGCACTCACCCACCTGTATAGCAAAAGAATGATCATGGCCGATATATTGGCCGCAGCCGTGGTATCTGGCATTGCCGGCGCCATCACGGGCTGGGTAATGGGCAAAATAAAATAAGACTTGTACTTTTCTTATCTAAACATGGATCCGCAATGGCAGCATTGCGGATTTTTTATGCCCTGGCAGGTAAACCATTCCACTGTTTTCTCCGTTAATAATAGTATGATGAAACTGGTGAAAATATGTTGTTGTTTCGGCTTAATCGCCTGCAGCAAGGCGAAGGAACCTATTACAATGTATACTCCACCAGTACCCGCAGCCGGACCGGTAAAAACATGGCTGGCATTGGGCGATTCCTATACCATCGGGCAAAATGTAAGCGAAGCGGAACGCTTCCCGCATCAAACAGCGAATAGCTTAAAGCAAAGCGGTATCAATATCGGTACGCCGGATTATATCGCCACCACGGGCTGGACAACGGATGTATTGCTGGCTGCCATACAAACACAAAACCCCGTTAAGCATGATGTGGTGAGTTTACTGATCGGCGTAAATGATGAATACCAGCGCCATGATACAACAGGTTATCGCCAGCGTTTTACAACCCTCTTATTAAAATCGATTGAACTGGTCAATGGAAAAAAAGAAAATGTATTTGTACTCTCTATACCCGATTACAGTGTAACGCCTTTTGCGGCGGGTAGTGATACCGCGCAGATCCGTAAAGAGATCGATTGGTTCAATGCCATTAATAAAGAGGTAACTAACGTATACCAATGCCCGTACCTGGATATTACAGCATCTACACGTGAAGCCAGGTATAATCCCGCCTTACTCGCCAATGATGGCCTGCATCCTTCCGGTATGGAATATAAAAAATGGGCCGACAGGTTAGCGCCGATGATGTTGCCTGTTTTGAAGTAGTTAACCGGTTAATTAGTTTATTGAGATACTGCTACCATGAACTATGAACCATCAACCTTCAACTTTCAACCCTTATTTTTCACCTCCTTCCATTATTTTTGGAGCATGAAAACGGTTTTCCTTTTAATTACCCTTTGTATTACAACCGCACTGCCGGCGCAATTAAAGCAACATTATTTTACCTGGGACTGGCAACCCTGCGAATTATCGGAAGCCAGCTTCGCTTCCAATATCAAAAAAACGGATAGTGGTTACCAGCGTACTGATTTTTTCCTGGCTACCCACCAGGCACAGATGCTGGGCTTGTATGAAGATGCCGGTACGGAAATAAAAAATGGTTTTTTTGCCTTCTATTATTCCAATGGAATGCTGGAGAAAACAGGGGCCTTCAAAAACAATAAAAGAGAAGGGAACTGGCTGGCGTATTACCGCGACGGTAGTTTAAAAGATTCTGCCCATTACCGCGATGGACAAGTTACAGGTACGGCATTTAGCTGGCACCAGGATGGATATATAGCAGATTCTGTAGTGCATTTTCCCGGCGGTGCTGCGCTGTCAGTATCCTGGTACGATGATGGACAACCTTCTGCAGCCGGGCATTTATTGAATGGAGCATTACAGGGTCCCTGGCAGTACTTTCATCAAAATGGCAATATTGCTGCAAAAGAAGTATACGATTCGGGTAGGTTGGTGAGCCGTACTTATTTTAATGAACAGGGGATTGCAGAACGCGATACTGCCAATAAAGACAGGGACCCGGAATTTCCGGGCGGAGAAAAAGCCTGGGAAAAATTTGTACAAAAAAACCTGCAATTTCCAAAAGGCTATCAAATAACCAATGCCAATAAAGTAACAATACTGGCAAGTGCATTGATAGACGCGGAAGGTAATGTTACCAACCCGGTAATAGAAATTCCTTTTGAAAAAAACTTTGAGGCCAATGTAATGGCCATGATCAAAAAATCGCCCCGGTGGTTACCTGCCATAAGTCATAACCGTAAAGTAAAAGGGAAAATAACCCTGCCGTTAACCTTCGGCAATGGAGAAAGCCATTATTATTTTATTTTCAATTTTTAAATGCGCACATAACGAGGCGGAGTTGCCTAATGTCTTTTAAAATACTGCACTTCCTGCTCATGCTTCTTAGCCGCCGCCAATGAAGTAAAAGTGCCCAGGTTGCGGCGCTTATTGGTAGTGGGATTTTTCTTTCTTGTATACAACCTGTATTCCCCTGATTTTAATTTGCGTATCATTTATAAAAAATATCAGTCAATCCTAAACTTCTAAATTAACTTCCACTTTCAACCTTATTCAGTATCCGCTACACTATAGCCATTATTCTCCTCATCTTCTTCACCAATATCTTCCAGTTCATCATCATCTTCACTGCCGGGAATATCCAGGTCGCTGCCGCTGTAATTCGTTTCAGTACTTACTTCATTTAATAAGTCGCCTTCATCGTCGGTATTATCCAGCTGTGCACGGTGCAGGTTGTTCTCTTCACTGTCTTCATTATCCCTGTTGCGCAATTGTTTTCCCTGCTGGGAAATAATGTCATCCCCGTTAGCTGCATTTTCATCATCCTCCATATCCAGTAACTGCTCGTTGGCAGTAGCAGGAAAATTATTGTCTCTTATATTAATATCGTCAGTTTGCTTTTTCATATCGTTATATTTTATCGGTCAAGGTCATCGGCATCATTACCGTGGCGGTGCACCAGGTCGTCCATATCTTCCTCTTCCGTTATAAAATCTTCGGCTTCTTTAGCCGAAGTGATGCTGCCCTGTTCATGTACAATTTCATCCAGGTCATGCGCTACACTGTCGGCATGGAAATCATTGTCCCGTTCGTGCACCAGTTCGTCGGCATCTTTTTCCTGCTGCGATTTATCATCAGCCGCCGGGCGGCTATGCCCGCCTTCTACCTGCAAACCGGCTTTTACGCTTTCGTTTGTTTTTGGAGTTGTTGTTGTCATAACTGTAATTTTTAACGGGTTAAAAAATACCCTCGCTTAAAACACGAACTGCTCCAGGTCCTTTTCGGTGTACTGGTAGTTAAAGATGTTCAGCACTTTATCAGCGATCTTTTTGCCATGGGCATACATCCTGTTCTTGTTTTGGGTAATGGCTTTATTGGTTGCTGCAGCGGTGCGGCTTTTTTGGCTTTGGCCAGCGGTTGGCTTTTGCATAATGGTAATTTTTATAGATTTTAAAATGAAATGTTTTTATTAACGTTGATTTTCTTCGCTGTCTTCGCCGGTATCAGGCAGGTCATCTACCCAGTCTTCTTCGGGTAAATTATCTTCATCTGCCAGGCGGTCGGTCTCTTCTGCATTTAGTGCTGCAGCTTCGTTGTCGTCATCATCGTCCAGTGCATCCAGTTCTTCGGCGCTGATCCCTTCTTCTTCATAACTGGCATCATCGGTATCCAGTACATCCTCTCCATCCGTGCTGGCCGAAAACTCCATCGTATCATGTTTCAGATCGGCCTTCGTGTCTTCTCCTGCAGTTTGCTTTTTCATAATTGTTGTTTTACAAAGCGCTAATAAAAACGTGCCAGAATCGGCAAGGTGCATAACTAATAAAAATATTTTTTCAATCGCTAATGGCAGGGCGAATAATTACAACATTGCTTTAACAGCTGCGCTGCAATCGGTTGCCATGACTTTACCATGACGAAAATGATAGCCACCGCCATAACAAAATGGGGAGGCTGTGTATAAAGCTCCACAGCCCTGCAACACAAATACACAATACCGGGAAGCAGTGCCGGCGCGGCTTTGCGGGGATCGATAGTATTTACTGCCCATCCACTGTTATCATACAATATATAATGACGTAAGGGGCAACGGGATATTTTAGGATAACATAAATTTAATGACTGCAAAAAAGCAGTCCTCCGTGTTGGCATAGTTTTAGTATAGGTAAACCAGAAGAAGATCTTGAATTATCTTCTGCCAAGCACAACACCTCTATTATATATCATGTGCCGTTAGGTACCCGGTTTACAAGACATATTGAAAACGGGCAGTAGTGAAAAAAAGGTTAACTGAGATATCGGTTAACCTTTTTTGGTTTGGGGGAGAGGAGTTATATTAAATTAAAGGTTGGTTAACCCGAATAGGTATATTGCAATGCTATACTTTCAAAATAAGTCTATGTCTTTCTAAATAATGATTATTATCAGCTGAAAAGTTTCTTATTTTTTCAGTTCCAGTTACTCCAATATTTTGATAATTAGTTTTGGATAAAGACTCTGAAAGAATAATCTTTCCATTGTTTTCAAAACTTATTAAATTTTGATCGAATAAAGCATCATAGTTAGGGGATAATAATATCCCATTGTTGACATCCATCCTTTCTTCATTGGTAGAATCTTTCCAGGGTACAATATGCGAGGCAATTAAAATTTCTTTTCCTTGATAATTTGTTACTGCACATTTAAAACTCCATCTAAACAATATGCTTTTTCTATAAGCACCTTGGCCAACACGTGAAGTAACTAAGCCTTCTCTCTCTGTTTCATTTGGAATATTTGTAATAAAATTCCTTTCTATGGGGATGCTTGGCTCATGAACCATTGATTCATAATTTAAATATTTCTCCGTCCTTTTAAAAAAGAATTTAATAGCGATTCTTTTGTTATTATTTGTATCTATGGCTTCAAAAAAATCAAAATCTAAAAAATCTAATTCGGCTTCAAATTTTATAAATGCTTTTCTAATTTGCATAAATAGAAATACTCGTTTATTATTAATTAGATGATTACGTAATGCCAAATTGCCTTTTATAAAATTCATATCACCCACTTGCCCTTCACCTGTGTAAGAAAATACATCCGGGTTTTCCCATTGATCTTTATATCCATGTTGATGTCCGGTCTGCCCTGAAAAAATGAAAATATAAGGATACTTTGCTGAAGGAGAAATACCGCCTTGTCGACTACCACCATATAGGTCGTGAACCTCTGATCTTTTATAGATCTGATTTGTAATAAAAGGTAATTCTTTCAATGCTTGGGAGTAAGTTGGCTCAATGTTACGAAATATATTTTTTATTCCTGTATAAAAGAATTCTCATAAAATAACACTAAGATGGATTCTTCTTACATTTCTTCTTGTCTTTTAACTTTTTTACACAGAGTTTATTCCGTTCGGAAACTCAGGTCCAATTTTACTGTGAACGTTTTTTCTGTGAATAAAAAAAAGTTCACAAAAAAACGTTCACAGTTGGAGCGAAGAGGTTGCTGGCGGCGACTATTCCGTTTAATGGGTCTGATAAAAGGTCATCCCCGTCAGCCCTTGCATTTCTCCCCATCTTTTATTTACTTTACATATAGTTATCGGGTGCAACACCTCAATCGCAGCGCTTACCTGTTTCATAAACTGATTTTTTAAACTTAAATCAAAACATTATGAAAAAGATTTTGCTCCTACTTACCGTTACTTTATTGCTGCAGCAATTATTGCCGGCACAAAGAACGAAAACACAATCCACAGCAGTTAAAGCCATCACTAAAGAAGACCTTGATGCCTCCCCCTTCAGCAAGGGCAAATGGGAATTCACCATTACCAAACCTTACCTGGACTTCAGTCACCAGGAAGTTAAACTCAATGGTAACAGCCAACGCAAACAGGGTAACCTGGATCTTGACCTTGGCGCCAATTATTATGTTGCCAATGGTATTGGCGTGGGCATTGAAATTGATGCCAGCTTTAATCCCATTAAATACAATAACGGGGCGAAGCAACATACCAACCGCTGGATGGCCGGGGCCAATTTTACCTGGGGAACACCTATCAGCAGCAATTTTAATTTTTATGCCCGGGCGGGCCTGGGCTTTGGCGGGGTAACGGATAAATATACCCCGGTGAGCGGCAATTCCACCACGGATAAGTCGGACCTGTTTGGCTTTAAGTTCGCAGCAGGTTTTCCTATCCAGTTGCAAAACGACCAGCCGGTATTTTTTACACCGGAATTCCGGTTCCGCTCCCTGCGGGAAAAATTTGACGGTGGTACGGAAACGGATAACCGCTTTGGCTTTGGCGTAAAACTGGGAACCTATTTGTTTTGCCGCGAAATGCAATGTGACTCGAAAGTGAAACATGCTTTTTCACTGGATGCCTACGACCAGGGCCGCAGTTACCTGGGCGTAACTACCAAGGGCATGTTTAATTTCGGCAGTGTTAAAACCGAATACAATAATAATTTCCCGGATGACAAGGATGATTATTCCAATGCCGACCTGCAGGTAAATTATATGTACTACGTGATCAATGACCTGGCAGTGGGCCTTAATATTGATGCCGGCAGTAGTACGTACAAAAATGGTTCGGCCAATAAATCCAATACGTCTTCTTTTACTTTTATGCCCATGCTGGAATTTAATATACCGGTGGAACCGGCGCTGCATAATTTATTTATCCGCGGCGGTTATGGTTTTGGTAGCGCAAAAACAGAATATACGATTGGTAGTATCACCAGTACCACCAAGTACAGGACCACCGATTTTTGTGCGGGACTGGGGTATAATTTCTTTTTTCATAAAGGACTTTCCTTTACTCCTATTGTAGAATATAATATCGGCACTTCCAAAAATAAGACCACCGATAACGAAGAAAAATACAATGGTATTGAATTCGGTTTTGGGGTAAGAAAGTTTTTTTGATACCCCGGGAATAGATTTTTTACAAAACGGGTTAAATAACGGGGGGTATAAGGTTTGCTGCTGCGCAGCAAAGAGGTTGGCCACGGATTGCACAGATTACACGGATTACTAAATTGACTTCGTGAATTTGTTCGCTAATTGTATTTGATTTCAAAGATGTTTTTATATGCATTTAATCCGTGTAAATCTGTGGCTAAAAAATATTCATGCAGTGGATTTAAAAACGGAGTTTTCTTTGCTTCAATGGCAACCCTTTTCGGAGCGAAGCGGCGAAAAAAACATATTTTTAAAAGGGCCTTCAGCGGCCTTTTTTTATTGCTGCCTTATCTTGTTAATCTTTTGAAAATGCGCTATGGGAACAGGCGCTATATTTATGCATCTGGCATGAAAACTGCATCAGTTATAGTACAAGTCACCATTAAAAAAAATTTATGCCAGGTATAAAACAACTATTTCTCTCCGGTATGCTGGTATTATCCACTGCTGTTTTTGCTGTGGATGTTGCCGCACAAAAATCAGCAGACAAAGCTGCTGCCATTAAAGCCCTGGTGGAAAGTCAGCGCTTTACATTTTATGCCCAATATGCACAGCCCCGGCAGGGCACCAATCGTTACCTTACGTCGGAGTATACTCTGCGGATTGCAAAAGATAGTATCAGCAGTTACCTGCCTTATTTTGGCCGGGCCTACAGCGGTGTGGGTTATGGCAGCGGCGACGGGCCTGTTCAATTTACCTCCACCCAGTTTGACTATAAAGTGGAACCTGAAAAAAAGGGCGGCTGGTATATCAATATTAAACCGAAGGATGCGCCTGGCGTTAATACAGTAACACTGGATATTACCTCCGGCGGTAATTGTACGGTAACGGTGATCAGTATGAACCGGGATCCTATTTCTTATACGGGGTATTTAAAATAGACTACCATCTTCCTGTTTATTGATGTAGGTATTTCAACTGGACATTCTTCTATTGCTTTGCTCATTTGTTTTTCGCAACCTCTTGTATGTTCTTTTTTGCTTGCCCAAAAAAGAACCAAAAAAGGGCCCCGGCAAAGGATTACATCCCCTTTGCCGGAGGGTTCCCTGATTAAGCTTTTGTGCTACTGTGCTTCAGCATGTATAATCCGAATAGTATGCTATATAGGCTATCGTTTTTAGGAACGGCAAAAAATACCTTACCAAATTTAAAAGAAGCTACTGCATCTATTTTCCACCAGTAAGTGCTGTGGGGCCTCTTTTGGTCCGGTACTGCCGAAGGCAGGATTCGAAAAAATGCGCAGCAATATTTTTTCGAAAGGGCCAAAAGCAGCCCCTAAGGCACTTACGCTGCCCCGCCGGCGGCAGAGGCGAAAGCAACGGTTACTATACTGTTTGTTTAAATAAAAACTGCCGCCGCTTTGCAGCGAAGGAAGGTTTTTTTATTAGTGTGTTTATTTGTTTTTCGAAACAGCTTTATTGTTCTTTTTTGCTTCTCCAAAAAAGAACCAAAAAAGGAGCCCGGCAAAGGATTACATCCCTTTGCCGGTGGGTTCCCTGATTGGACTTTTGTGCTGCTGTGCTTCAGCATTTATAGGTTGAATAATATCTCATATGCACTATTATTTTCGGGAACGAAAAAAATATCAGCTTCCCGTTTAATCAGCACAAAGCATGCATTTCTTCTGCGATTTCTGCAGGTGGATTTTTCTGCCTCTCTAAACATACTGCGGGGAATTTCCATTTATAATCCGTGTATTCCGTGGTCAAATTCTTTTTCGTCGCCGTATGGTTTTCAACCAACGGCATATGAAGTTACCCGTAACCTTTTTTAGGATGAGTCAGCCCGGGAATATGATGTAAGAATCAAACATTCGGCAGTAACTACCCTCTTTTCACCAAATAATTACCCTCATATAAGGCCCATTTCTATCGTTTTTCAGTACCCTCCAGCTTTCCGCCCGTTGATTGTAAACGCTTTAATCTCATTTTAAAAAAAAAAGATTGTAGCATTTTTCACCCTCACTGCTTTTTTTGCTACAGTTTTCGGGAGCTAAAAAATTTGTAGCATTTTTTTAGTGGGGGTAAAAAAATGCTACAAATTTTTTTCGCTGATATTTGCCTTTTTTACCGGTTTTTAAGCCTTTTTTACAGTTTTATGGAAAAATTGGGCAAATTATGTATTTATGAAGCGCCTCGTTTTCGCTGAAACGAGCGGAGATCGGCTGCTTTTGCAAAAATAATCCCACTGCTGCCAGTGCTCTTCTGCAGGAAGCTCACCGGTACCCTATCAGTTCTGACGGTTTGCAACCGCGGTACACGCTACAAAAAGGGAATCATTTTTTTGCCGCCGTAGGTATCCGCTCAATCTTCGCCGCCGGCCTGGTCTATACAAATCATGCATTTCTTCTGCGCATCTCTGCGATTTCTGCGGGAAAATTTCCATTTATAATCCGTGTAAACCCGTAGCCAGTTTCTTTGCGTTTTCCTACGGTTCAATTTCCTTGCTACTACCGTGACTTCAGCTTGCAGGTACCCCAAAAACCGGCTTTCATATCGACAAAGCCCTCCTTGGTGTAACATTTTTCCCTGCGCCTGTCTCAGCTTATAAGTTTGCGTCATCAAAAAAAGATAACCATAAAAACAAACACATTATGAGACAGTTCATCCTTCTTTTATTCGCCGCCCTTACTGCCGCCACCGGCAATGCACAGGTAAGCGGTACCGCCAAAGATGCACAGGGCACCCCATTAAACGGCGTTACCATCAGCCTGCTGGCCGCAAAAGATTCTTCCATAAAAAAATTAGCCATCAGCGCAGCCAACGGTACCTATAGCTTTTCGGGTATTGCTGCCGGTAATTACCTGGTAAAAGCCAGCAATGTAGGTTACCAAACCACTTTATCGCCCGTGTTTGAAGTAAACGGCACTGCAGTTAGCATCCCCGACCTGGCACTCACCAAGACTGCCGGCAACTTAAAAGCAGTAGTGGTGACTTCACAAAAACCAATGATTGAAATGAAGGCCGATAAAATGATCGTGAATGTGGAAGGCACCATCAATTCAGTAGGTAGTGATGCATTGGATCTATTGCGTAAAAGTCCGGGCGTACAGGTAGATAAAGATGAGAACATCAGCCTGAGCGGTAAAAACGGTGTGCAGGTATATATCGACGGCAGGCCATCACCCTTGGGTGGACAGGACCTGAGCAATTATTTAAAAAGTTTAAACTCTGCACAGATAGAATCTATCGAGATCATCAGTAATCCTTCTGCAAAATATGAAGCGGCAGGCAATGCAGGGATCATCAATATCAAACTCAAAAAAAATAAAACCTTAGGCACCAACGGATCAGTAAATGCCGGATGGAATATTGGTACCTATGCCAAATACAATGCAGGGATCAATTTAAACTACCGCAATAAAAAAGTAAACCTGTTTGGTAACTATGGTTATAATAAAGGCAAAACAGAAAGTACGATTGGTATCTATCGTACCGTTGCCGACAGTTTGTTTGACCAGAAAGGATTGATCACCCAGGATAATGAAAGTCATAATTATAAAGGCGGACTGGATTATTTTATCAATAAGAAGAACACGATCGGTGTAATGATAAACGGTACTTTAAGCGATCCGTCGATGAATAACAAAGGCGTTACACCCATTTCGTATATCCCTACCGGTACAGTAAACAGGATATTGGTAGCCGACAATACCAGCCTGATGAAAAGGAATAATATTAATTTTAATGCAAACTACAGTTATACCGATGCCAAGGGCAAAAGCTTAACGGTAAATGCAGATCATGGTACCTATGATATTAACAGCAACCAGTTTCAACCCAACTATTATTATGATGCTACCGGCGAAGTATTGGTGAGCAGCGTAAAGTACCGGATGATCGCTCCAACGGATATCAATATCAATTCTATAAAAGCCGATTGGGAACAACCGCTTAAAAAAGGTACGCTGGGCTTTGGGGGTAAATATGCCAATGTAAAAACGGATAATGATTTTCAGCGCTATAATGTAACGAGCAGTACACATACATTGGATAAAGACCGCAGCAACCGGTTTAACTATAAAGAAAATATCAGCGCGGCTTATGTCAATTATAACCTGGCTTTAAAAGGGGTGAGCATACAGGCGGGTGTTAGAATGGAAAATACCGTATCCAAAGGAGAAAGTACCGGGCAGAAAATAGTTGCAGGTAATTATACCACATCGGTTGAAGGATTTAAACGCAACTACCTCGATTTCTTCCCGAGTGCTGCCATCACCTTCAATAAAAAACCCACCAACCAGTACACGATCACGTATAGCCGCAGGATCGATCGTCCGAATTACCAGGACCTGAATCCATTTGAATTTAAACTGGATGAATATACTTTCCAGAAAGGCAATATCAATTTACGTCCGCAGTATACCAACAGCATTGGTGTAAGTAATACCTACAAATACAAACTGACCACTTCTTTAAATTACAGTCATGTAAAAGACTTGTTCACCCAGGTATTTGATACGGCAGAAACATCAAAGGCGTTTGTATCCAAAAGAAACCTGGCTACGCAGGATGTAGTGAGTATCAACATCAGTTATCCTTACCGCTATAAAGCCTATAGCATGTTTGCGAATGTAAGCGGAAACTATACCAGCTACAAAGCAGATTATGGAGAAGGCAGAAAAATAAATGTAGATGCTACCGGTTTAACCGCGTACATGCAGAACAGTATTAAGTTTGCCAAAACCTATACCGCAGAATTAACCGCGGTATACAATGCGCCAACATTATATGCCGGTACCATTAAAGCAAAAGGCATGTGGTTTGCTGATGCCGGTGTGCAGAAACAAATATTAAAAGGCAAGGGTACGATGAAGGCTTCGGTGAGTGATGTATTTCATTCGCTAAAATTCAGGGGCGTAACGGATTTTGCAGGACAACGTTCCAACATTACCAGCCAGTGGGAAAGCCGGATGTTTAAACTGAATTTTGTATACCGTTTCGGTAGTAATATGGTGAAGGCCGCAAGACAAAGAGCAACCGGTGCCGATGATGAAATGAAAAGGGTGCAGAGTGGAAGCGGTGCTGCGCCGGGACTATAAAAACTTAAGGTTGAAAGTTGAAGGTTAAAGGTTGAATGCGGCGATCAATCTTTTAGAGCAATAAAGTAAAGCAATGAAAATAAATGTCAGCCTGTTCAATACTTTTGAACAGGTTGACAAATTTTAAACCTTATTCACCATTGACCATTCACGTCAATAATTCCTAACTTAGTTCATTCAACAACTAACTATGCCGGTAAAAAAAAGATATTCCTTATTCACTGTATCCTGGGTAGTTGCTGCGCTGAACATATTCTTTTTTATCATTGGGGTATTGTTTATAAAACTGATCCAGCAACCGGAAGTAACCGATGTTGCGAACCGGATGTTCACGGCAAAATACCTGTTGAAACAACTGGTGGGCATCGGTTTTCAAATCCTGTTTTATTATTTTGCTTTGAACCGGTATAATACATTAATGCTGCAGAAAAAAAGAACAGCACCTTATATTTTTGTATCGCTGTTGTTGTTTATCGGGGCTTTCGCGTATTTCTGTATTATGCATTATCTTTTCCCCGAGGTATCCAGTGAACAGATGGGCAAAAATAATGGGTTTGCTATTTATGCTTTTTCCTTCAGCATCTCTTCTTTATTTTGTGTAGCCATAGCCTTATTGCTGGCTTATTTAAATAACTTACGCGACGAAAAGAAACAACGCAAAATCCTGGAAGCACAAAAAATGCAGCTGGAAGTTGATAAATCGCAGGCCAATTTTAAATTTTTAAAATCACAGATTAACCCGCACTTCTTACACAATACTTTAAATTTTTTATACGCCAAATCATTACCTTATTCGGCAGAGTTATCCGAAGGGATATTAACCCTATCCGATATCATGCGCTATGCATTGAATGAAGCAGCGGGCAGTGATGATAAAGCGCCATTGAAAGACGAGATCGAACATGTAAGAAATGTGATCAAGATCAACCAGCTGCGCTTCAGTAATAACCTTAATGTAAATTTTGAAGTACAGGGCGTATTGAACGGCACCGAGATCATTCCTTTTGTACTGATCACTATTGTGGAAAATGCCTTTAAGCATGGCGACCTGCAAAAAACAGATTTTCCTATTGAAATTAAATTAACCGTGGAGCATAAACGCCTGTTCTTTTATTGCCGTAACAAAAAGAAAACGGGGCCAAAGGAAATCTCTACCGGGCTTGGACTGGATAATATCCGCAACCGGCTCGATTTTGCCTATGGCAAAAATTATAGCCTGCTGATAAAAGATGAAGCGGAATTTTATACTACCGAATTAACCATTGAACAATTATGATACGCTGTTTAGTTGTAGATGATGAGCAACATGCCATCGACATCATGAAACATTATATCGGGCAAACTTCCTACCTGGAACTGGTGAGCAGTACCACCAATCCTGTAGAAGCATTGCAAACGGTGATCACGGCCAATATCGACCTGGTCTTTTTAGATATCCAGATGCCTGAATTATCGGGTATTGATTTTATTAAAGCCATCAATGGTAAGGCTAAAGTGATATTAACTACTGCCTATAGCGAATTTGCCATTGAAGGATTCGACCTGGAAGTAGTGGATTATTTATTAAAGCCGGTACGTTTTCCAAGATTTTTAAATGCGGTGCAAAAAGCGGTGAAGCTGATCAGTGAAAAAAATGCGGAGCCGGAAATTAAAACGGAGGACGATTATATTTTTGTAAAAACAGAATCCAAGGGCAAATTATTAAAGATCAACCTTGCAGATATTGAATATATCGAAGGGATGAAAAACTATGTTGCTATTTACCGCGGCGGACAAAAAACACTGGTGTACACCAATCTTAAAGACCTGGTGAATCATTTGCCGGCCCGGGAATTTATCCGGGTGCATAAATCCTTTATCATACCGGTTAACCGCATCACCGGTATCGAAGGCAATCTTATCCTGCTGAAAAATGTTACCGCCGAAATCCTGATCGGCGAAAGTTATAAAGCCGAACTCATGGATATCATTAAGAATAAAATGATATCATAATCTCCGTCCATTCTACATTATATTTTATGAACAGCCGCACTGTCGGTTGAGTACAACCGTTTACAGAACGCGGTATGCCGTTGGCTAAGTTATACCGGAAAATGCCTGTGAATAGTGCTTGCTTTACAGTAAAGTTCATGTAATGAAGCGCTATTTATTTTTCACTTATATAATTTTAACAACAGTAAACATGGAGGCACAAACTACTACGGGTTCGGTAACCGGTGAATATTATTTACAGGGTGTAATGGAAACTGCTTCTGGGTTTCGGCTGAATGCAGATGGTACATTTAATTTTTTCTTTTCCTATGGTGCGCTGGACAGGGAAGGGGAAGGTAATTGGAAACAACAGGGGAATACGGTCATTTTTAACAGTACCCAAAAGGCAGGTCATGAGTATTCATTGGTACAATCAAAAAAACAACAGGGCGATGGCATAATGATTACGATAACCCATGCCAATTCGATGTTTAAAAAAATGCTTCACGCCATTGTAGTAGCTGGCGGTAAAGAAGAACAGGCATCAGCCAACGAAGAAGGGGTCATTGTATTTCATACCACAACTGCGGATAGTATTATATTGTTATTTGAATTGGCGCCGGAGAAAAAATTTATATTCCCTGTAAAAGATACTACGCATAATTACTTTGAATTTGCGTTTGATCCTAACATCATGGAAGTATTGTTTAATGATTTTACCCTGCAATTAACCGCCACTGGTTTTACCGGGCCACATCCTATGGATGCAGCAAAAATATTTCAGTATAAAAAAGCCAACAGGAGTAAACAATAATGCCAGCCCAATCATGTGGGTTTATTTTTGCCCAGCTGTTGAACACCGGCACCCCTTACTAGCCCCGTTTAATAAACAGAATATACCGTTGGTTAGTTTAGGCTTGTTAAAAATTCAATTAGCTGGTTTCTTTGTAACTCAATCGTTAATTATTTTATGAACTATATTTTTTGGATATGCTGGGCCGTTGAAATGCTTGCGGTATTCTTTTGGCTGGCCAGCGAAATGAGATTAAAATACTTGTCGCCTAATCCGTTCTCTTTTATCAGCGCCTTATACCTTTGCGTGGTGCTGGCATTGCGTTTTACCAATCAACCTGCTGTTGCATTGATGATGGTTATCATTCCCGCCATCCCGTTAGTAATGATGTTTTTTTTATTCACACTGCATACTGTTTTTGGAAGTAAATGGATTTAATGAAATTTTAATTATAAAATACAAACAAGAACCGTTTTAAAAACGATACTTGTTTGTATTTAAGTTTATCTTTGCCCAATCCAAAAAAAATTTAAAATCTATGGTTTCAACAAAATCCTATGCAGCCCAAAGTAATACCAGCCCTTTAGCTCCATGGACAATTAAACGAAGAACTCCCAAACCTCATGATGTACAATTAGAGATATTGTATTGTGGTGTTTGTCATAGCGACCTGCATACCGCCCGCGGCGAGTGGGGCGGTACACTATATCCATGTGTGCCCGGCCATGAAATAGTAGGTCGTGTTGCTGCGGTAGGGGATAAGGTTACAAAATTTAAAATAGGCGATACTGCCGGCATTGGGTGCATAGTGGATAGTTGCAGGGAATGTGATAATTGTAAAGATGGTTTAGAACAATATTGCAGCAATGGTATGGTAGGTACTTATAATGGCAACGAAAAAGATGGCAGCGGGTACACTTTAGGGGGATACAGCAAAACTATCCTGGCACACGAAGATTTTGTGTTGCATATCTCTGATAAATTACCATTGGAAGCAGTAGCGCCGTTGCTTTGTGCAGGCATTACCACTTACTCACCATTACGCCATTGGAAAGTAAGTAAAGGACAAAAAGTGGCGATACTTGGTTTGGGCGGTTTGGGACATATGGGTGTTAAACTTGCTGTATCAATGGGTGCAGAAGTTACCATGCTCAGTCATTCACCTGCAAAGGAAGCGGATGCAAAAAGACTGGGAGCGCATCAGTTCATATTAACATCGGATAAAGAACAGGTAAAAAAAGTAACCGGTTATTTTGATTTTATTTTGGATACGGTTTCTGCTGATCACGACTATAGTTTCTATCTCAATCTTTTAAAAACAAATGGCGTGATGGTTTGTGTGGGCGCACCACCGGCACCTGCACAGGTACACGCTTTTAACCTGATCATGGGAAGAAAAAGTTTTGCCGGTTCATTGATTGGTGGTATTCCGGAAACACAGGAGATGCTGGATTATTGCGCTGAACATAATATAGTAAGTGATGTGGAAGTGATTGCGATAAAAGATATCAACGACGCTTATGAAAGAATGCTGAAAGGTGATGTGCGGTACAGGTTTGTGATTGATATGGCCACATTATAATGGATCATTAAATATGAATAATTAATAATTAAGCTGCCTGCAAGGACAGCTTTTTTTGTTAAGGGTAAATCAGGACTGCTATTTTGATGTAACTTTCATTTTTAAAAAATAAAGGATGCGGTATAAAATAGTTGTCATTATATGTGTTGTTATTTTAATCAATAGCTGTAGTAATAGCAAATACGCCGCTACCAACAAGGTATATAAAAAACAGGCCAAAGCATTATCGAAGGAATTACGTCAACAACCCAAAGCAGTTGATAGTGCGGCAATGGCCGCCGAATGGGTGGGCACTACCAATTTTGGTATGCGCAAACCTAATTTTGTGATCATACACCATACCGCACAAAACGCCTGCGATAGCACCCTGCGTACCTTTACGCTTACCCGCACACAGGTGAGTGCGCATTACGTGATCTGTAAAGACGGTACCATACATCATATGCTTAACGATTACCTGCGGGCATGGCATGCCGGCAATAGTAAATGGGGTAATAATACAGATATCAACAGCAGCAGTATTGGTATTGAATTGGATAATAATGGGTTTGAATCCTTTACCGAACCACAACTGAACAGCCTGCTTGCTTTATTAAAACAACTGAAAAAGGATAATGCTATTCCCACCGCTAACTTTATCGGGCACTCGGATATTGCTCCCAAAAGAAAAGTGGATCCCAATAAATATTTCCCCTGGCAATTGCTGGCGCAAAAAGGATTTGGCAACTGGTACGATACCAGTCATGTGCAATTACCTGCTGATTTTAATGCCATACAATCATTGCGTATCATTGGATATGATACCAGGGATTCTGTTGCTGCCATTAAAGCCTTTAAATTACATTTCATACAAACCGATAGTATCCCGGGGCTTAATGAGGCGGATAAAAAGATCATCTACGATTTAAGTAAGAAGTATTAAGCTGCGCTTAATTTTGTCTGCCACGGATTACGCAAATTTTCACGAATGTCTTTATAGGTTTTTTTACAGGAGTAATTTTTGCAAAGCAAATAATTCGTGTAAATCCGTGCAATTCGTGGTAAAATTTTTTCGCCGCAGGCGAAATGTATTAACCCTAACATAATGTCTGGGCAATAATCTTTGTTACTGCATTTATTATCTTAGCGTATTAATAAAGATATCAATGAAAAAAATAATACTTCCTGCTCTTGGTTTTCTTTTTTTATCTGTAACAGTAAAGGCGCAAACCGAAGTAACCTTACCGAATGGCTGGTCATTATCTCCTGCCGGGCGCAGTTTGCCTTTGGGTGATCTGCCTTTGAATATGGCGGTAAGCGCTTCAAAAAGGCTGATGGCAGTAACCAATAACGGCCAAAGTAAACAAACCGTACAGCTGATTGATACCCGCTCGGAAAAAATACTGGATAATATTGAAATTAAAAAAAGCTGGCTGGGCTTAAAATTCAGCAGCGATGAAAAATATTTATTTGCCAGCGGCGGCAATGATAACTGGATATTGCAATATGCTATCGTGAATAACAAATTGCAATTGACTGATAGTATTATCCTCGGCAAAAAATGGCCGAATAAAATTTCGCCGGCAGGCATTGAAATTGATGATGCCAGGCATTTATTATACGTGGTTACAAAAGATAATAATTCATTGTACATCATCAACCTGCAGGATAAAAGTATTTTGATGCAGGTGATGCTGGAAACAGAAGCCTATACCTGTTTATTATCACCCGACAAAACTGAATTGTATATTTCCCTGTGGGGTGGAAAAAAAGTAGCGGTGTACAATACAGTAGAAAGAATGATTAAAAAGACTATTGCAGTAGGTGAGCATCCCAATGAATTATGCCTCTCAAAAAAAGGCAGCCATTTGTTTGTTGCCAATGCACTGGATAATTCCGTTAGCGTGATTGATACCAAACAATATAAAGTAATAGAAACGCTTACAGCTTCCTTATACCCTGATGCGCCGCAGGGCAGCACTACCAACGGGCTGGCATTAAGTACCGATGAAAAAATGCTGTTCATCGCCAATGCCGATAATAATTGTTTGACTGTATTTGATGTAAGCAAACCCGGCAGCAGCGTATCAAAAGGATTTATACCGGTAGGCTGGTATCCCACATGTGTTAAAGTGATCGGTAAAAAAATATTTGTAAGCAATGGAAAAGGGTTTTCTTCTTTTGCCAATCCAAGAGGACCGCAACCCAATAAAAGAAAAGTAAAATACCAGGCCGATGATGACGATGGGCCACAATATATTGGTGGCTTAATGAAAGGCACAATGACCATTGTGGATATGCCTTCGGAAAAGCAATTGAGCGTGTACTCCCAACAGGTATATAAGAATACCCCTTACACAAAAGAAAAAGAATTATTATCAAAAGGAGAAGACGGTAATCCCATTCCGCAGCGGGTAGGGGATAAGTCACCTATTAAATACGTGTTTTACATTGTGAAGGAAAACCGTACTTACGACCAGGTATTGGGGGATGTGAAAGAAGGTAACGGGGATACATCGCTGGTTTTATTTGGAGAAAGGATAACACCTAATCAACATAAACTGGTAAAGGATTTTGTGTTGCTGGATAATTTTTATGTGGATGGAGAAGTAAGCGCTGATGGCCATAACTGGAGCCTGGGTGCTTATGCAACTGATTATTTGGAAAAGACCTGGGTAACAAGTTATGGTGGCCGTGGTGGTGATTATGGTGCAGAAGGTACCAGGAAAATCGCCAATAATAAAGGCGGCTTTATCTGGGATGCCTGTAAAAGGGCAGGCGTAAGTTATAGAACCTATGGCGAGTTTGCAGACGATTACAAACCCAATATTCCTGTACTGAAAGATCATTTTTGTACTTATTATACGAGCTGGGACCAGAAGGTAAGAGATACCACCAGGGTAAATCAATGGAAGCGTGATTTTGACAGCCTGGTTGCCATTAATGCGCTACCACAAATGAATACACTACGTTTGATAAATGATCATACCGAAGGACTGAGCCGCAATAAACCTACACCTTTTGCACATGTTGCCGATAACGACTGGGGTGTAGGGATGTTCATTGAATACTTAAGTAAAAGTAAAATATGGAACGAGAGTGTAGTGTTTATACTGGAAGATGATGCACAGAACGGCCCCGATCATGTGGATGCACACCGCAGCCCTTTGTATATTGTTGGTCCTTATGTAAAACGACATTTTGTAGACCATACGCCGTATACTACCAGTGGTGTGTTAAGAACAATGGAACTGATACTGGGTATTGCACCCATGAGCCAGTATGATGCCGCCGCAACGCCGCTCTGGCGCTGCTTTACTGCAAGAGCAGACTATACCGGCTTTACCGCGTTGTCATCCAATGTAGATCTCGGTGAAAAAAATATTGCCTTTAATGAATTATCCCAACGCTCCGAAAGTTTTGATTTTAGTAAGGAAGACAGGATCCCTGACCTGGAATTCAGTGAAGTGATATGGAAAGGAGTAAAAGGATTGAAAAGTATAATGCCTGCACCAAGAAGAGCGGCGTTTGTGAAAGTGAGTGCAGTGGACGATGATGATGATTAAGATATCGAATGGTTGAATATTTTTAATTGTATAAATTTTCCTGATAGGGAGAGAGTTTATATAACAGCAGCATATTCAAACTGGCTACATTCGATATCTTATAAGTCCTTAATCAATTGTTCCAGTTTGATCTCTTCTAAAACCGTTCTTGTAGAAAGATGCTCTTCTTCCTGGTGCCATTTTATTAAACGGATATAGCCCCCTTCAATTTCTATTCCTGTAATATCCCCATCATTAAAGCAGCAGCAGCCGCTGTTAAAGTAAGCGGGTTTCAGTTTTTCGTGGCTACTGCGCTCAATTTTATGATCGGGGTGACTGGAATACCTGCCCGAAGCAAAAACTGGCCGGTGCGTATGGCCGGTGACCAATACCATGTTCCTGTGGTTACTGCTCCATTCATGCATCAGTTTATTATGTTTGTTCATCAACGCATCATCTTTGCTGGGTGTGTTTACATTAATGCGGAGGTAACGCTGCAGCGGCGTCCATATATGCGCAACTATCCAGGTACTAAAAGCATTGTTATCGCTCATCTTATCACCCTGGTGGCCATGCGTGCAAAATATAGTGAGCGGCTCGTTATGAACGAGCGTTTTTAAAACGATGCCTTCGCATACCGGTAATGGCATGGCAAAATATGGCGCCAGTAAACGGGTTACGTCCAGTTTGTTTTTCCAGATAAGATCATGGTTACCGAAAGTTTTAAAATAACGGTGTGGTTGAAACGCCGCTTCAGCAGAAAAAGATTGTTCATTATTAGGTAATACTTCTTCGGGTTTATATTTCCACAGTTCTTCGCTATCTCCCAGGTTAATAAATGAAAAATGTTGCAGGTTGTAATAATCCAGCGCTTTTAAATAATTGATCTCGTTGTTGGCAAAATCATCTGCCTGGTCGCGGTTGCCCTTGTGCTGGTCGCTGAAGATGATGAATTTATCTTTTACAATATCGATAGTAATACTGCAAACCCTTTTATTATTTTTCTTTTTAGTACTGTTGTATAACCTCGAGAGCGATTTAAATACGGCTTCCTTCTCCGGCTTGGCACTTAAGCTATTGGCCATCCAGGTGAGCGGTCGTTTGAGGAAGTATAATAAAATCTTGCGCATGCTGTTGTGAATGGTCAATGATGACAGTTTCTCAATATGGAAAACTTTACTCCTGCAGGCGTTACTCACCATTCACCACTCACGCCTGAAAATATTTCCCTACCACCGGCAGCTTCGCCAGTTCTTTCTTCTCTACCTGTGCAATAAACCAAATATAGATCAGTAATAACACCGTACCTGCAGATAAAGTGATATAAGTGTTTTGTGTAAAAGAAGTAACTCCTTTATGAATAAAGAACAACAGTACTGCAATAACCATATAAGCGACCAGCTTTTTCCAGGCATAAGGTACTTTGTATTCTTTTTGTCCCCATATAAATGAAAATACCATCATGGTACCATAACAAAAAAAAGTAGCCCAGGCGCAGGCCATATAACCAAACCGCGGGATGAAAAAATAATTGATCATAACGGTAATGGCTGTACCGGTTAAGGTAATATAGGCGCCGGCCGATGTTTTATTGCCCAGTTTGAACCAGATAGACAAATTGTAATAGATCCCTAAGAACATATTGGCTAAAAGCAGGATAGGCACAATTTTCAGGCCTTCCCAATGTTTTTCTGCAATAAAATATTTCCAGATGGGGATGTATAAAGCCACCACTAAAAACATTACAGAAATGACAATGATAAAAAATTTCATCACCCGGGCATACGTGCGTTGCGGATTTTCGCCTTCTGCCTGTTTAAAGAAAAAAGGTTCGGCACCCATACGGAAAGCCTGCACAAACAAACTGATCAATATCGATAATTTATAACAGGCGCTGTAAATGCCCACCTGTTCTTCTTTAAATTTATCGGTGCCGGGTACCCAGCTATGTAACATCTGCCGGTCCATCACTTCATTTACTACGCCACCCAGGCCCACTATAATCAATGGCGCGGAATATTTTAATAACTGTTTCCATAACACAGGGTTTATTTTAAACCGTATCTGCAGTACTTCTTTGTACAGCAATAGTAAGGTAATGCCCGCCTGCAATAAATTGGCCAATACAATATAATATACCGGGTTTTGTTTGTTGGAAAAGAAATTGGCCCAGAAAGAAGCCGGGTCCTGCGCTACTTTATTCCTGCACCATAATAAAAAGAAAAAAGTAAAAAATATATTGGCCAATATGCCCGCTACTTTAATAAAAGCATATTTGCGGGGTTTGCCATCCAGCCTTAGCTTGGCAAAGGGAATGATGGAAAAAGTATCCAGCATGATAATGAAAATGCTGAGTTTGATCAGCTCGGGATAATTACCTACACCGGCAAATTTTGCCAGGCTGTCATTAAAGAAGAATAGGGTGCAACCAAATAAAATGGTACTGATAAAAATTGATGTAGCGGCGGTATCGTAAATACTTTTTTTATCAGCATCCTTATTGGCAAACCTGAAAAATGCCGTTTCCATACCGTAAGTGAATAGTACGTTCAACACCGGCAATGCGGAATAGACCAGGCTCATTTTACCATAATCTGCTTTGGTAAGCACGGCCGTTAAAAAAGGCGTTAACAGGTAATTTAAAAACCTTGCGGCAATAGAACTTACACCATACCACATGGTTTGCCCGGCTAATTTTTTTATACTGCTCAACTATGGTTTCAATTTAGTATGGTCAAATTTACTTGTATAATTTTAAATAATGTTCAAATTGAAGGGTGAACTCTTTACCAACAACATATATCTTTGTTATATTAAACTAATTGTTATGAAATACAGCCTGCTAATTATTTGCGCATTAGCTATAGGTACAACTGCCATGGCCCAGTCGCGTACCGAAACAACCGAATACCAAAAAGTAAAACGGCAGTCCGTTGTTGCCGAAATTCCTTTCCCCGAAAAAACCATCAGGGATGCCATTGATAATAAAATGGAAGCCATGGGGTATAAAGGAAAAGACAGCAAAGGATTTACCGTTTATAAAGGCGTAAGAATGCCTGAACTGGGTACTGATAGTTACGACCTGTATTTTATGGCCGATAGAAAAAGCCGTAAAGAAAAAGAAAATTCCACCCTTACTTTAATGATCACAAAAGGCTTCGACAATTTTGTAAGTGATAGCAGTGACGCCAAGGTGATCAGCAATGCAAAGAATTATTTAGACAGTATTAAAAATATGATCGCCGATTACGACCTGGAGCAACAGATCATAGCGCAGGAAGACGTGGTAGCGAAGGCGGATAAAAAAAATACCAGTCTTGTTGATGATGCGGCCAGTTTGGAAAAGAAGAAAAAAAGCATTGAAAAAGATATCGAGGATAATAAAAAGAACCAGGCCAGCCAGGTAACAGAAATGGGAAAGCAAAAACAAATACTGGACACCTTACGCGGCAAGCGAAGGAGCTAGCTCACGGGAACGAGAACCTGCGGTTTTTGGTTAACATGGTATCCGTTAAAGTATAAATGAAATAGATCAGGTCATTCTTCTCCGCATTGCTTATGGCAATGCGTTTTTTTAATAAAGTATCTAAAGTAGGTTGATTTGTCTGGATACCATTGCGGTAATGATCCAGCACCTGGCTTAAACTGTAAATACGGCCGTCATGCATATAAGGAAAGGTAAGGGCGGCATTGCGCAGGCTGGGCACTTTAAATTTAAAAGAATCGTTTTTATCGTTGGTGATCCTGCTGCGGCCATAATCTTTTAAATAGGGATTGATATCGATGCCGTTGTTACGAAAAGAATGATCAGTAAATAAAGGTTCGGTATGGCAGCTGGCGCATTTTGCCTTGAATAAATTGTAGCCATTCTGTTCAGAATAAGTGAAAGTGGCTTCTCCCCGCATTACTTTGTCATATTTACTGTTGCTGCTGATGATGGAGCCGGTAAACTGCGCCAATGCCTTTAACATGCGCTGGCTGTTGATCAATGGACTGCCAAATGCGGCTTTAAATAATCTTGTGTAAGCCGTATCTTTTCGTAATTTTTTTAATACACTATCTATATTTTCCGCCATTTCATTATTGGCTGTGAGCGGGGCAAGGGCCTGCACTTCAATATGGTTTACGCCGCCATCCCATTGCAACAACGGCGACCAGGCCAGGTTAAATAGTGCTGGCGCATTGCGTGTGGTAAATAAATTATTCATGCCATGACTAAAATCATGATCGTAAGTAGCAAAGGCCGCAAATTGCTGGTGACAGCTGGCGCAGGCAAAATTGCCATCCTTGCTCAGGCGCCCATCATAAAATAATCTTTTGCCTAATTGAAAACCTTCTTCTGTTAATGGGTTATTGGCGAAAATATCTTTGGCAGGTTTGGGCCAGCCTTTTGGTATCTCTAATTTTAAATAAGTGGGTTTGTAAGGATCACTATCCTTTTTGGCAGCAGCTATAAAAATAAAAGCTGTGGCAACAAATAAGAACATGCCTATGATGACCCTGAGTTTCATTAATGGTTTGTTACGGATTTGATGGAAAACATATCACTATAATTGCCTGCAATGTCTTTTGCCAGCAATCCAGGCGTCATAGTAGCGGGGTTGCTGGTTATTTTCAGATCCATATTACCCTGCCAGAGTTTGTTGATATCAGCAGCAATGATAATGTCGGTAGCTTTTCCTTCTTTTATTGTAACCATATTCCCGGCAGTTAAAGGCAATGTGATTGTTTGCAATGCATTGTTGCTACCCGAAAAACCACCAATATGATATTCCACTTTTTGATTGATGATAGTTGACTGTGGTGAATTACCTTCCAGCTTAAAAAATATATACCCGCTGTTCCATGTCCAGAACATGCCTTTTGCAGGATCCAGTGCGCCCGATTGTGCGCCGCTTACATTTTTTATACTGTCTACACCAATCATAAACGAAATAGCGCTGTAATTATTGATGTCAGTTTCAAAACTAAAAACCAAACTGCTATTATCGGCTGCATCTATTAAATGATAACTATCCGGTTCCGAAAAAGTATGTTTATTACCGGAGAGTGTAACGTTACTGATATAATATTTTAATCTTGATACCCGGTAGGTTTCACCAAATGGATTGGTATATCTCGTGCTGTCAAAAATTAAAGGTAAACCAGCAACGCTGTTCAAAAAGCCAATATTTACAGTTCCCGTTTTAGCCCGGCTGTATTTTTTACTGCTGCCGAAAATAAGAAATGTAAAGCAGGCAACAACAGCTACAACGGTTTTGGATAGCGTGGCAGTTACCATTTATCAGGCGTTATCTTTTTTCGGAAATCTTTTAAGGTGCCGATCTTCTTTTTGAATTCAATGCGTTTTTCTTTGGCGGCTTTGGAGGGCTTACTGGCCTTTCTTTTTTTAGGAACGATCAACGCCTTTTCCACCAGATCGTTCATTTTTTTTATCACCAGTTGTTTATTACCCAGCTGGCTGCGGTCGGCCTGGCTTTTTACCAGTAAAAATCCGCCGCTATTGATCTTGTTCTGTAATTTTCCACTGATCAGTTCTTTTTGTTCTACTGAAAATAAAGCAGAGCTTTCCACATGCCAATATCCTTCCACCATGGTTTCCACCTTGTTTACATTCTGGCCGCCTTTTCCACCGCTGCGGGCCGTTTTAAATTTTATCTCCTCAGATATATCTGTCATTATTACAAATTTACCGATAAAAAGAAGGAAATTGCATCCATATGACGCTTATTTACGTCTATTATTTCGGTAAGACAGATTTTTTTTACATTTTTGCAATCAATCAGACAGGGAATGACCAAAGGCATTATTTATAATTCATTAACCGAACGAAAACAACTGGGCAAAAAATCATTTGCCGTATTGATCGACCCCGACAAGGTGAACGATAACAATATGGAGCAACTGATCAAACTTTCCGTTGATGCCGGCGTAGATTATTTTTTTGTAGGTGGCAGCCTCGTGATCTCCAGCTATTTAGATGAATGCCTGCAACTGATCAGGAAATCCTGTTCCATTCCAACAATACTTTTCCCGGGCAGCCCCAACCAGGTAAGCAAATATGCGGATGCCTTATTATACCTTTCCCTCATCAGCGGCCGTAATGCCGATCTGTTGATCGGTCAGCATGTGATCAGTGCGCCTTTTGTTAAAAAAAGCGGGCTCGAAATTATGCCAACCGGGTATATGGTAATTGATGGGGGCGCACCTACTACCGTTTCTTATATCAGTAATGCCACGCCCATACCTGCGGATAAAAATGAGATCGCGATGTGTACAGCCATGGCCGGCGAAATGCTGGGCATGAAACTGATCTATATGGACGCCGGCAGCGGCGCCAAACGTGCCATTACCGAAGATATGATTAGTAAGGTGGCGCAATCCATTGCTGTTCCCCTGATCATCGGAGGCGGCATCATCGAACCCGAAAAAGCCTACCTCAACTGTAAAGCCGGCGCCGATGTTATTGTGGTGGGCAATGCCATTGAAAAAGATCCTTCTTTGATTAAAGAAATGGCTGCGGCGGTGCATGGGGTAGCGGTGAAGGCCTGATTATTTTCCAATCCATTTTAATAATGAAAAAGATATTTTACCTGTTGCTGTTGGTACTGGTACAAAGCCACTGCTTTGCGCAGGATATTGTTATTGGCGGTGAAACCGGTAACCGGCCCTTAACCTGGAATGATTTTACCGGCAAGCCGGATAAAGAAAGCAGTCATGACGCCAACACGTATTGGAATATTGATTACAGTTTTAAAGGCTTTCAATATAAGGCAGATACTGCGGTGTTTACCGGGTTAACAGTAAAACTGGAATTCAATAGCAAACAATCCTGGATCAAAAAGGATAGGCAAACAGATGCACTGTTAAAACATGAACAGGGACATTTTAATATCGGCATATTGTGTGCTAAAGAACTACAGCAGACCTTTACCTCAACGGTGTTTTTTAAAAAAGATGTACAGGTAAAAATAAATGCCCTGTTTGGAGACATCATGAAAAAATATCATGAAATGGGATTGCAATATGATAAGGAAACTGATCATAGTAAAAATAAGGACGAGCAGCGGCGATGGGATGAGCTATTACAAGGAAAATTAGCAGTGAAATAAATAGCTTCCCGCCATGGTCGGTGGGACACCGACCATGGATTAGGGAAATAAACGCTACTCACACTCCCTGGTCGGTGTTCCACCGACCGGAATGCCGCAAATCTTTTACTGTTTTCTCTCTCTTGGCTGATGTCCGACCACGGAACGTTATCATATTTTACCGGAATTTCCTCTTCCCTGGCCGGTGTCCCACCGACCGGAATGCAACTTTGCAATAACTGCCGGAATTTTCTCCGGCTTCCCGGTTTTTTCACTTCCCCGGTCGGTGTCTCACCGACCGGAATGCAACTTTCCATTTACTGCCGGAATTTTCTCCCGCTGCCTGGTTTTTTTCACCAATTCTAATTCCATTAGTATAAGTAACTTTCCCTGGTCGGCGTTTCACCGACCGGAAATGTGAGCATTAACCCTATCAATTTTATTCCAATGAAAACAATATACTTCGGTCATCGCAATTCCTACACCGAATTAAATGAAGTCTATTTCTGGACAATCACCATCAAAAACTGGGTGCATTTACTACAATCAAACGACTATAAAACTATCATTACCGACAGCCTGAGTTGGTTATGCAAACAGCAGCTGGTTCGTATTTATGGATATGTTATTATGCCCAATCATATTCATTTATTGTGGGAGCAAGTAAAAATGAATGGCAAAGAATTTCCGAAAAATAGTTTTGAAAAATTTACGGCACACCACTTTAGAAGAAAATTGATAGCAGAAGATGCTATATTACTGGAAAAATTTGCCCTAACGGCAAGCGACAGGCGATACAATTTCTGGCAAAGGGATCCTTTGGCGGTAAGGGTCTTTAGCAGGGAAATGGCATCGCAAAAATTAGATTATATTCATTGTAACCCGGTGCAGCCACATTGGCGGCTTTGTAACGCTCCTGAAGCATATCGGTTTTCTTCAGCTGGTTTTTATGCCGGCGCTACAGATGAGTTTGGAATAATGACACATTATATGGACGTATTTTAAGATTGCGTTGTGTTCGGTGAGACACCGACCATGGGAAGTGGAAGGTTACGCTTATGTTCGGCGAGACACGACCATGGGAAGCGGAAGGTTACGCTTATGTTCGGCGAGACACGACCATGGGAAGCGGAAGGTTACGCATATGTTCGGTGAGACACCGACCATGGGAAGCGGAAGGTTACGCGTATGTTCGGTGAGATACTGACCATGGATGAAAAAATAAGGAAGAACAGCGACGATGGGATGAGCTACTTCAAGGGAAATTAGCAGGGAAATAAAAACTCCCAGGTCGGTGTCCCACCGACCGGAAGAAACGCTGCCCTCTCTTCCCTGGTCGGTGTCTCACCGACCGGAAGATATGCTGATCATGCGTAACTATTCTACAATTACATTTGCTGAAGCAGCAATCTTTTTATATGGATTCTCCATAAACAGTTTTAAAAAATCCACGCCATCTGCATAATATCCAGGTCCATGTGCTTTGTTATGAATAATCAATAACTGTGCGTTGGGCATATACCGTTTGATGAGCCGGTTGTAAAAGGGACGGCACCAGGGATCGGCATCGCCTGCAGCAATCAATGCAGGAATAGTGGAATACACAGGTTTTTTAGCTATAGGTGGTTCCGGGGTTACTTTCCAGCAAGTGCAAATTTCATGATTGACATTATTGAAAGCATAGCCAGCTAACCAGGGAACTAAAGCTTCCTGTTTTTTCACCAACACTTTATCCGCATAAGCAATTTGCTCGGTACAATACACCGAGTAACGCATACCGTGAGAAAGGCTTGTATTGCCCGCAAAATTATCATCCAGTATTTCTTTAATGTATGGCTGATGATTGCCACTCATCAATTCTGTCATCACAAAAGGCACTGTTTTTAATTGCCAGTTGCTTAGCCGGTTGATGACCGCATCCAGCAGATCATTTTTTGTGTAATTAATGTGTAAGGTATCAGTCGTATTTTTTTCTACATAAGCAATCCAGAAAATCTTGCCATTGATAGCGGTAAAATATTGTTGAAAACGTTGGCGTAAATGTTGGTATTTTGTATTGGTTGAATCTTTCTCCACATTATCAAATACCTGGTTGAGGGCTTCATTGATATTAAACAATCCATCTTCTTCATAATTAACATAACCGGGCAACGGCGAATTTAAGATCAATGATTTTACGGCTGCGGGATGATTTCTTACTACGGTGAGCATTAAACAACCGCTGTAAGAAATGCCTAATAAATTGAGTGAGTCCAGCTTCAGCGCATTTTTTAAATCATTAATGTCTGCTGCACTTTCAATAGTATTATAAGCTGATAGATCAATACCTGTTGCGGATAAACGCTTCCGGCATTTTTTTACAGCATCCGGTTCCAAACTATCTATAGGTAAATTTTCTTTGTACGCTTTTTTTACTGCGGCATTTAGTTCCGGGCAATCCAGGCAAGGCTGCGCCAATTTGGTTCCACGCTGATCAAACACAATAAACCCACCAAACTGGAAAAAATCGGAACGGTAACGCAGGCTGTCGAAGTTTTTGATGGTACTATATCCCGGTCCGCCGGTAGTATATAACGTAATATTTTTTGTGGAATCCGCACCCGGTCTTCTTGCAAACACGAAGGGGATTTTTATTTTTCTGCCTGTTGATTTTTTTCGATTTTCAGGCACTACCAGGTAACCGCATTTGCTGATCAGCCGGTCATCCACTTTTGTTAAACAGGGGCAAGGTTCAATAGTGGGAGTATATCCCTGCGCAATAATTTTTTGTACAGGGAATAGTAAAATAAATAATGGAAAGAGAAAGGTTTTCATGCTGCTATTTGTAGCACAATGTACAACAGCAGGCAACAGTAAAAGGGTAAAAACCGGACAAAATCAACAAACCCATGCAGATAATTTTTGACCTGTAAACTGTACCACTTCCTTTCTAAAATGGCTCATATCATAATAGCCATGATCGTAGGGAGAAAAATTTTCTTTTTGCGATACATAATTGGTCAGCGCTGTTCTCGCCCTTACAATGGAACAATAATTTTTTGGTGAGATACCAATTACAGCTTTAAAATAACGGTATAAAGTTTTGTCAGTAAGAGATAATGCTGCTGCCAGTTGATTGCTGCTATAGGTCATGCCGGATTGCTGAAACATATTGATAGCTTCATTTACTTTCTGGTACCCATAATCATTTGCAAATTTTATATGGAGCAGGTCAAGAAAATGATTTTCCAAAAGGCTGACTCTTTCATCAAGCGAATCGAGCCGTTTTAATTTACTGATGATATGATTTGAAAGTACGGTGTTGGTATTAAGCACATCACTTCCGATCTTTGCCTGCTCAATGCCAAATATCGCTTCAAAACCACCGGGGAGAAACTTAACGGTAAATATATTGTCGGTGCGCAGGTTGGTTCTCTCCACAATATCATTACGCAGTAATAAAATATCTTTATCTGCAGCAATAAAAAATTGTTGTTGCCCATTATTCAATACATAGGGAGAACCAAGGTTGATCCATATCGTAGGCGTAAAACTGGGGAATAATTTTACCGTGAATTTTTCGGTAGTGATGTACTTGTTTGTTGCTTCAATGGAAGTTTCGGAAAAAAATTCTATATAATTGCTAAGCTCTTCGGAAGGCGCTTTGAAGTGGTAGAGTTTTTTGATATTGTCAAAGATTTCGACCATTGGATGTTTAGAAAGAAAAATTATACACGGACTTTTATATTTTTTTGTTCGGTGGGACACCGGCCATGGCGAAAGTCCTTTTTGAGATTGCGTTCTGGTCGGTGAGACACCGACCATGGTGAGCAGTTCCGAGGTCGCTGTCCCATTCTTCCCCGGTCGGTGTCTCACCGACCATGGCGAGCAGCTCCCCGGTCCGGTGTCTCACCGACCGGAATACTACAAATATTTTACTGTTTCTCCACCCTGCTCGGGGTATCCTTACCAGTTATAATGCTCTTACTGCTGATGGCAATGGCTTTAATGATCTCCGACATATTACTCATATCCAGTGTACCGATCTCGTCACTTGCTTTATGATAATTAGGTTCATCATTAGGTGCCTCTTCCATTTTAGAAGTAGAGATCGTATGTGCAGGTACGCCTAATTCCGCAAGGGTTGCATTGTCGCTGCGGTAAAATAAATTTTGTTTGGGATAAGGATCGGGTTCAAAATGAAATTTGGAACCGGTGAGGTTAGCCTGTAAAATTTTACCCATATCACTTTTTTCGTAACCGGTAATATAAGCACTGTTGGTGCCCCATTTACTGGTGGTGCCGATCATTTCAATATTGAACATGGCTATCACTTTATCTGCATTCAGTTGTTTGCTGAAGTAACGACTGCCAAAGCCGCCGATCTCTTCTGCAGTAAAAGCTACAAAAATGATCGTTCGTGCATTCTTTACTTTTTGTGCCGCAAAATATTTGGCCAGCATCATTACGGCAGTGGTACCTGCGGCATCATCATTGGCGCCATTGTAAATACTATCCATATTTTTATCGGGCTTGCCAATACCCAAATGATCATAATGTCCACTAAATACTACAAACTCGTCTTTTTTAGTAGTGCCCGGTAAAACGCCCACTACATTTTTTAAATGTTGTTTGGTCAGCTGGTTTTTGATATGCAGGTTGATAACGGATGGATTTAAATTAGTAGTTAAAATAAATACCTGGGAAACTGCTGAAGCAAATTTGGCATTGCCGGCAAAACGCTGCATACCTTTAAAACGCCGGGTATGAGCAGTGTCTACCAATACCAAAACATTCTTTTCTGTATCAAAAATGGGGAATACGATCTTTGAAAAATCATCTTCTTTTTTAACGACTATTACCTCGTAATCTTTTAAAGAGCTGATATGAATTTCTTCCAGCGTAGTATTGGCGGCGATATTATTTGTAGTTAAGGAGTCACTGTCAAGCATGCCCTTTACGTCAACGGCTTTGGCTTTGATCATATCAAATTCCTGGAAATAACTTTTACCCTTACCAAGGAACTGCAGTTTGCTTTTGGTAAATTCACCCGCGATAAAATCTGCGGCCTTATCAATGCCAGGCGTAAAAGTTTTACGGCCCTGCATGTCATCTGCAGACAATATTTTTTCAATACGTTCCACTTCCTTAGCGTTAATGATCTTATCGATGTTTTGTGCTGTAGCAGCAAAACCAGGCAACAGCATTGCTGCTGAAAACAAAACTTTGTTTAATGACATATAATTATTTAAGGGGTAAAATATACAAACGAAGTAACATTTCTAAAAACCTTTAACCTTCAATCTTTTAACCTTCAATCTTACAAGCTCATCATTTCCTTAAACTTCACTGCCTGCCTGCGGCTCACTTCTATCTTTTCGCCGCCCTGCAGTTCCAGTAATAATCCGCCGTTAAAATAAGGTTCAATTTTTTCTATCATGCGCAGGTTAACGATATGTTTACGGTTGGCACGAAAGAAAACTTTTTCATCCAGTCTTTCTTCCAGTGCATTCAGCGATTTTAAGATCAAAGGTTTGTTGGGACCAAAAAATACCTTGGCATAGTTTCCCACGCTCTCGAATAAACGCACTTCGCCCAGTTTTACAAACCAGCAGCGTTCGCCGTCTTTTACAAACACCTGGTCGGCTTCTGTGAGCATACCGCGGTTGATACCGGCCATGGTTGCTGCCAGTTCTTTTTCTTCGGCCTGTTGCAATTTTTGTAAGGCATCGGCCAGGCGTTTTGGCTCTACCGGTTTCATTAAATAATCCAGTGCATTTACTTCAAACGCCTTTAAAGCGTATTCATCATACGCGGTGGTGAAAATTACGTGCGGCGCTTTTTCCAGTTCCTGCAACATATCAAAACCGGTTTTGCCCGGCATCTGGATATCTAAAAAAATAAGATCGGGAGAGAGGTTCTCTATTTTTTCCAGTCCTTCATTGGCATTGGCGGCTTCGCCCACTACTTCAATTTCGGGGAATTCCATCAATAGTTTTTTCAGTTCATTTCTCGCCAAACGTTCATCATCAATAATTACAGCTTTTTGCATAGTTGTGTTTACTTTATATGGGTTGCATTTTATAAGGTGATCGGCATGGTTACCTTGCTTTCCACCATATTATTGTTCATGTTCTTTATTTCAAAATGTGCTTTACCCTGGTACATCAGGTTAAGCCTGTCCTGGGTACTCTTAATTCCAAATCCCTGGCCATCACCAAAGATCTTACTGCCATTGGTACCTGTAAAATTACCGTTAAGCTGGCCGGTATTCTGTACCAGTAATTCCAGGGTATTGCCCTTTACTGCCGCAGCTATTCTTACCACACCACCATCTACCAGTTTGCTGATACCGTGTTTGATGGAATTTTCCACCAGTGTTTGCAGCATCATGGGTGGTACCTGCTGGCCAAGTGTACCCGGCGCGATATCCATTTCCACATTCAGTCTTTCTTCAAAACGCATATGTTCCAACGCGAGGTAATCTTTTACAATATCCAGTTCCCGTTGTAAAGAAACGGTTTCCGATTTTTCGGCCTTCATACTGCTGCGTAAAATATTACTGAGTTCGGTAATGGCAGTCCTGGCCCGTTCCGGGTTTTCGTCTACCAATGCCCGTATACTGTTTAAAGAATTGAAAATAAAATGCGGATTGATATGTGATTTGATGGTTTTCAGTTCCAGTTCCTTTACCGTGCTTTCCAGTTTTAACCGGTCTAACTGATCCCGCCGGTTCTTATCAAAATAATGGTACACGATGTAAATCAAAAACCATAGAGCGATCAATAAAAAGTTTTGGTAGATGCCCAGCAGGTCGGTCTTATCCTGGTACTTCCATTCGCCCCTGGTATTGCGGTACCAGCCGGTATTTTTTTTGATATCCGAAATGGTTTTTAAACTTAGTGAATCTTTTAAAGGACTGGCGCCATAATAAGCAATCTTATCCAGGCCTGCATTCACTTCGGCTTTTTTGGCCCGTTCAAATTTATTTTGCTGAATATAATGATCGAAGGAATAAGGGGTGGCATGTTCTACCGCATTACCGCCATAGAATAATAACAGGCCTGTGGCGCCGATGCCAATAACAAAAACGCCCCAGATCTTATTTAAAGAAAATTTTAACCAGTTGGTCTTTTTTACCACTATCCGCAATAAATGCGTGCAGATGATACCGGAAACCAGGAAGATGCTGAGGCTGATCAGGTATTCCTTCTGGCCACCATGCTGCGCAAATTGCTCTCCAAAAACCCCCAGGTTAAAATAGGTATGAATGAGTCCAAATATGCCCCAGCCCAACACCTGGAATAACCAATACCTTACATTTACTTTACCCATAATACAAATCTAGACTTCAATATAGTGAAATTACGGTGAGTTTTGACTAATGGCCAAATGATGTGGTGGGAGGTTTTAATGTAAGCTGCCGGGGGAGCCGAAACAGGTCCTTTACTTTCAATGGGCGAAATACTTATTTTTGCGCCTATGCAACTGATTCCTGTAACAGATACCAATACCGCCAGCCAGTTTATAAAGGCTGCTGTGGAGATCAACAAAAATGAACCTGATTGGATACGTCCGCTGGATAAGGATATCGACGAGGTTTTTGATAAGGAAAAGAATAAGGCCTTTCGTTTTGGAGATGTGATCCGCTGGATATTAACCGATGAAAAAGGCAACTTAATTGGCCGTATTGCCGCATTTACCAATAAAAAATACAAGAATAAAGGCGATGATGTACCTGTTGGGGGAGTAGGATTTTTTGAATGTATCAATAACCAGTCCGCCGCTGACCTTTTATTTGATACAGGTAAAAAATGGTTGCAGGAACAAGGCATGGAAGCCATGGACGGGCCGATAAATTTTGGTGAAAGAGACCGTTGGTGGGGCCTGGTAACCGATGGCTATCATCCGCCATTGTACTGTATGAACTATAACCCGCCTTATTATGTAACCTTGTTTGAAAATTATGGGTTTAAAGTCTTTTTTAACCAGGTATGCTTTGGATTTGACCCCGAAAAGACCTTATTGCCGAAGATAGTACAGCGTCATGCAGCGGTAGCGGCCAACCCGGCAATTAGTTTTAAAACACTCAAAAAAGACCAGTTGCCCAAATTTGCGGAAGACTTTGCCACTATTTATAATAAGGCCTGGGCAGGTCATGGTGGTTTAAAACAAATGAGCAAAGAGCAGGTGGTGCTGATGTTTAAAAAGATGAAACCCGTAATGGATGAACGCATTTTATATTTTGTGTATCATAAAGAAGATCCAATCGGGATGTTCATTAACCTGCCGGATCTGAACCATTATTTCCGTAAAATGAATGGCCAGTTTGGCCTCCTGCAAAAATTGAAATTTCTATGGCTGCAGAAATTTGATCCGGCAAAAAAATTTACGGGCATTGTCTTCGGTATTGTTCCCGAATGGCAGGGCAAGGGCATTGATGCCTACCTGATTGGAGAATGCGGCAGAATTATACAGGTACCATCAAAACCCTATACGGCTTACGAAATGCAGTGGATAGGCGATTTTAATCCTAAAATGATCAATGTTGCAGAGAATTTTGGCGATACTTTCCGCAGCAGGAACCTGTCTACCTACCGCTATTTATTTGACCGGCAAAAGGAATTCCACCGCCACCCCATATTAATTTGAGATTTCAGATATTAGATTTTAGATTTGCTTAAAGCGAATAAAAAGGTTGATATTGACAATTCACTATTGACCATTGACTATCATGGATAAATTCATTGTTTCAGCACGTAAATACCGGCCACAAAACTTTTCTACCGTGGTGGGGCAGGCGCATATTACCACTACATTAAAAAATGCGATTAAAAATAACCAGCTGGCGCATGCTTTTTTATTCTGCGGTCCAAGAGGTGTAGGTAAAACCACTTGCGCAAGGATATTGGCCAAGACCATCAACTGCGAAAATCAAACCAAGGAAGGAGAAGCCTGCAATACCTGTAATAGCTGTGTATCGTTTGATGCGGGCACTTCTTTAAATATACACGAACTGGATGCGGCGAGTAACAACTCGGTGGATGATATACGAAGTCTGGTAGAACAGGTTCGTTTTGCGCCGCAGGCAGGCAGGTACAAAGTGTATATCGTGGATGAGGTTCATATGTTGAGTACCGCGGCCTTTAATGCATTTTTAAAAACGCTGGAAGAACCGCCACCGTATGCGATCTTTATCCTGGCCACAACAGAAAAACATAAAATTCTGCCTACCATTTTAAGCCGTTGCCAGATATTCGATTTTAAAAGAATTACCAATCACGATACGGTTGAACACCTGCAGGAAATTTGTGATAAGGAATCTATAACAGCCGATAAAGCCGCCCTCCATATCATTGCGCAGAAAAGCGAAGGCTGTATGAGGGATTCTTTAAGTATACTGGATAAGATTGTAAGCTTTACCGGCGGGCAATTGAATTATACCAATACTTTAGAGCACCTGAATATTTTAGACGAGGATTATTATTTTAAGTTTTTGGATTTTATGCAGCAGCAGCAGTTGAGTGATGCCATGTTACTGTATGATGAAATTAACCGTAAAGGTTTTGAAGGTGATACTGTACTGGAAGGTTTTGCGGAATTCATCCGGAATATATTGGTAAGTAAAGATGCCAGGGCAGCCATTTTGCTGGAAGTAGCAGATGATTTCAAACAAAAATATTTACAGGCGGCGCAAAAGATCAATGGTGGCTGGTTAATCGGCGCATTGAATATTGTTAGCGAAGCAGAGATCAATTATAAACAGGCCCGCAACAAAAGATTATTACTGGAGTTAACGATCATTAAACTGAGTTATTTACAACAGGCCGTGGAACTGATCAACAACGATGGTGTTGTAAGTAAAAAAAAACTAGTTGAATCAGCAAAACCGGTAGCATTCAGAACGATTCCCGTAATTGCAGTAAAGGAAAAAGAACCGGCAGCAGCTGAAGAAAAAACTAATCCGGCACCAACAGCAAAATTAATTATTGAAACGCCGGCAAAGGAAATACAAAAACCTGCGGTAAACACAACAGTAAAGTCAGCCACTTCAGCTACGGAAACCACTAAACCAAAAACAGGTTTAGGTTCCCTGAATGCCATCAGGCAAAAAGTAACCGAACAAAATAAAGCGGCCGGCCAGGATATAAAAGCATTAACAGACGAGGACCTGAAGAATGCCTGGGAATTATTTATCGGCAAACTGGTAGAAAGAAAAAATCCTGCAGCAGTTACCAATTTTAAAAATGCGGAGCTCAGCATTATTGATGCCAATACAATTGAAATCATTACAAGAGGGGAGATACACCGGGCATTTGTGGAGAACGAACGTGCCGACCTGATCCTGCATTTGCAGAATTATTTTTCCAACCGGTTTTTAGTTTACCGGGTAATTGTAATTGAAGATACCACTACAGTAGTGGATACCGATGCTCCACTTAGCCGCAAACAACAATACTTAAAAATAATTGAAGAATACCCGTTGGTAAAAGAGCTTAAAGAGCGACTGAAGCTGGAATTGGATTAAGAAAAAAATTATGGTTAAAGTGGTTATGGGTTACACGTTAAGAGTTATTTTAGTTTGTTTTATTTTTATATGTCTATAGATTCAAAACGATCAAAAAACAAAACTAACCCGTAACCCGTAACTTTTTACTCCGTTTCCTCTTTTTGCATTAATTTCGAACCTCAATTAAAACAAAAATCTGAAATAATTAATATATGGCAGAAGTGATACGCATGCCGCTGTTGAGCGATACTATGACGGAAGGGAAAATAGTAACGTGGAATAAAAAAGTGGGCGACAAAGTTAAAAGTGATGATGTACTGGCAGATGTGGAAACAGATAAGGCCACGATGGAAGTTGTAGGATATGCAGATGGAACATTATTGTACATAGGCGTTCCCGCAGGTGAAGCCGCCAAGATCAACCAGATCATTGCGATTGTTGGTAAAGAAGGCGAAGATTATAAAGGATTGCTGGATGCAGATACTGGAGCAGCAAAAGCCGTTCCTGCAGCCGCACCAGAAACAGCCGCCGCTCCAGCCGCCGCAGCGCCTGCTCCCGCAGCAGCACAAACTTCAACCAAGGTAGCATTACCAGCGGGTGCCAAAGAGATCCGTATGCCATTGTTGAGTGATACCATGACAGAAGGCAAGATCGTTTCCTGGAATAAAAAAGTAGGCGACCTGGTAAAAAGTGATGATGTATTAGCAGATGTGGAAACAGATAAAGCTACCATGGAAGTGGTAGGTTATGAAGAAGGTACTTTATTATATGTAGGCGTAGAAGCCGGTAAAGCGGCCAAGATAAATGAGATCATTGCTATTGTTGGTAAACCCGGTACAGATGTAAGCGCTTATGTGGCTGCAGAAAAATCAGGAGCCAATACTGCAACTGCCGCGGCTGCAACAGCGCCCGAAGCAACGGCTCCAGCTGCTGCAACAAACGACCAACCTGCAACGAACAACGAGCAACCGGCTGCCACTAACGGAAGAGTAAAAGCTTCTCCCCTGGCAAAAAAATTAGCTGCTGAAAAAGGTATTGATATCAGTAAGGTAAGTGGCAGTGGTGATAACGGAAGGGTAACTAAAAAAGATGTGGATGGATACGTCCCCGCTGCTGCTCCTGCAACAACGGCAGCGCCAACTGCAAAATCAGCTGCTCCTGCATTTACTGTAACTGGCCAGGAAGGACATACTGATGTTCCGCTGACTCAAATGCGTAAAGTAATTGCACGCCGCCTCGGTGAAAGTAAATTCAGCGCACCGCATTTTTACCTGACCATGGAAATTAACATGGACAATGCGATGACTGCAAGAACGGCGATGAATGAAGTGAGCCCGGTGAAGATTTCTTTTAACGACATGATTATAAAAGCCAGTGCCATGGCATTGCGCAAACACCCGGATGTGAACAGCAGCTGGATGGGAGATTTCATTCGCCAGAATCATCATATACATATCGGCAGTGCATTGGCATTGCCCGAAGGACTGATCGTTCCGGTGATTCGTTTTGCTGATCAGAAAACCTTATCACAAATTGCCGGTGATGCCAAGGAATTATATGGCAAAGCAAAAGATAAAAAATTGCAACCCGCCGAATTCAGTGGTAATACCTTCACCATTTCCAATTTAGGTATGATGGATATTGAAGAGTTTACAGCTATTATCAATCCTCCCGACAGCGCTATTCTTGCTGTAGGCGCTATTAAAGAAAAAGTGGTGAAGAAAGGAGAGGGTTTTGGTGTAACAAATATCATGAAACTGACCTTAAGCTGTGATCACCGCAGCGTGGATGGAGCAGTAGGCGCGGCGTTCTTACAAACTTTAAAGAAATATTTAGAGAACCCGGTAACCATGCTGGTATAGTTTTTTAAAACCTATTCGTAAGCGTTAGTTATAAAAGACTAACGCTTTTTTTATTTTCAATCGTGACCCGCGGCCGGTGGGATACCGAACCGTAATACATTCCGCCATAGTTGATACCTACCGTCCACGGGTTTCCTCCCCGGTGGGTGTCTTCCCTGCCATGGTCGGTGTCTCACCGACCGTAATACAGTTGATATTCCTCCGATCACGGGAAGTGGATACAAACAATAAAATTAATTTTCAATAACTTTTGAAAATTCAATAAATGACTTACCTTTGTGTAACAAAAATAAAGCAACCATGAAATTGACCGAAGCAAAAGCACAGTTCATCAGCAGTTGGGGCGCCTTTGGAACCCATTGGGGCATCAACCGCACGATGGCGCAGATCCATGCTTTGCTGCTCATCAGTCCGGCGCCTATTACGCAGGATGATATCATGGAACAACTCAATATCAGTCGCGGTAATGTAAATATGAATACCCGCGACCTGGTAGACTGGGGCCTGGTAGACCGCGTATTGATACCCGGCGAACGCAAGGAATTTTTTAGTGCGGAGAAGGATATCTGGAAAGTGGCTACGCAGATCATTAAGGAAAGAAAGAAAAGAGAACTGGATCCAATGCTAAAATTACTCAGCCAGCTGGAAAAAGTAGATGGCGATAAAAAAGATCCTGAAACCAAACAGTTTTTGGAAACAGTAGCCGGCATAAAAAAATTCGGCGGCCAGGCAGATAAGATGCTGGACGTAATGATAAAGGCGGATGAGAACTGGTTTTTGGGAAGTTTATTAAAGTTCTTCAAATAGTTTTTTTGAATACAAATAAAGCAAGCTGCAACCGCAGCTTTTATTTGAGTATGCAGTTTCAATATTTTCTGAAATTATAAAATACACGGTTATGAAACGGTTTAAGGTAATTGACTTTTGGATAAGTGTAGTGTTGATATTTTTATCAGTTATGTATGCAGCAAAAGACGGGGTCAATTTTTTAGCAGGCTATTTTGTAGTGGGAGGCTGGCAGGTAATCAGTATGCTTGTTCATTTTTTTAAGCAATGGTTTTGTGCACCTGGTTCAAGACGGTATAAATACCAGTGGGCAGTGCTTATACTAATATTATGTGCGCTTTTGGGGCTGGCAGTTTTTCCGATACTGATGATACTTTGCGTAATACTTTTTTTTGCAGCACCAGTGATGGCACTCTACTACAGCTGGCTTTGTTACGAAGAGATACATGTTAAAATGAAGCGCCCTTTGGATCAATTAAAATAAACATTTATGAAAATAATCATTCCCAACTGGTTAATCATCCTTGGTGCTATTGGCCAGATGTTTACCGCAATCATTTATCCCTATATCCGCCACGTGGTATTTGATTGGTACAACGATATTAAAAAACTGAAACCTTTGAACCAGGAAATTGCAAAAACCTATGGACGATATATACAGGGACTAAATTTTTCCTTTGGTTTGATCTCGATATTATTTACGAGTGATCTAAAAAATGAAACCGGTTTGGCAGTGGCAATAACGGGATTGATAGCTGCCTACTGGACAGGTAAATTAATAACACAGTTTGCCTATTATCCCATGTATGATATTCCTAAGAAGAAGATTTTTAAGATCGGAGAAGTATTAATGAATATCATGTTCGTAGCATTTGCCCTGATTTTTATTTTATTATTTGTATCAAATTTAATGGGGTATTTTGGAAAGTATAACTTATAAAAAGCCTGTTTCCATACCTATACTTAAATAATATTTTATCACTTATCAAAACAACTTTTATGAATTACATTGTTATTACCTATGCTTTTTATTTAGTTATTACTATTGCATTAACCATTTGGGTAGCCAAAACTTTATTTAAAAATGGCAAAGTTTTTTTAGTCGATATTTTTCATGGCAACAAGGAAATGGCCGACAGCGTAAACAATTTATTGCTGGTGGGGTTTTATCTTGTAAATATCGGCTATGCCGTATATACGCTACAAATAACCAGCAATATCAGCAGCATCCAGGAAGTAATAGAAAGTTTAAGCGTAAAGATTGGTCTTATTATTCTTATACTGGGAGCGATGCATTTTTTTAACCTGTATATCTTTTTTACACTTCGCAAAAAAGCGACGCTGGAAGCAAGATTTAGAAACAATATTACTAACGAACATAAATAAACAACCTGCCAGCTTCCGCTTTTTTATGCAAATATCAAAAATAACATACAATAAAATTGCAATTGTGCCTGGTTGTATTGCTATTACTGCTTTCACCTTAAGCCGTTATGCATTGCTTATTGAGCATCTGTTGGCAATAAAGTACAACTGGGTTTTTGAATTATGCATGGTGATTGGGATGTTGTTTTTTCAATACCCATTTATTTACAAAAAATCATGGGCGGTTAAACTGGATTATTATTTTAACATGCTGCTGGTCTCTGCAATGGGTTCAGTTGTACTCTGGCCCTTGCTTATTGCAAACCGGTTTTATACCTGCGGCGATACTGTTAATCTCATTTATTTTTTTGCTGTGGTACTGTTCATGTTTATTGAGCATAAACGAAGAGTCGCTAAATTATCATTGCCCGTTTTTATTTCGTACACCTGGGTTTTATATCGTTTGATCATTTTAATTTTTATCTTGTAATCATGAACAGGAAAATTGTTATTGCCGGGGGAACAGGTTTTGTAGGGAAATATCTTGCTGAAAAATTTATTGCTTCAGGCTTTGAGGTAATTATTATTTCCAGGCAACCCCGGCATATACAATGGAGTGAGCCACGAAACATTGTTGCTGCACTGGAAAATGCTGATATGCTGATCAACCTGGCCGGTAAATCTGTAGACTGTAGGTATAATGAAGAGAATAAAAAAGAAATTTATGCTTCCAGGATTGATACCACCCATATACTCGGCACTGCATTGCTGCAATGCAAAAATCCTCCTGAACTCTGGATCAATTCCAGTACCGCTACTATTTACCGCCATGCCGAAGACCGGGCAATGACGGAAACCAACGGCGAAATTGGTACTGGCTTTTCGGTTAATGTAGCTACCAATTGGGAGAAAGCTTTTTTCAGTTATCAATTACCCGCAACAAGACAAATTGCTTTGCGCATGGCTATTGTATTAGGGAAACAGGGCGGAGTAGTACCAAAAATAAAAAACCTGGTGCGTTTTGGATTGGGAGGTAAACAAGGCAGGGGCAATCAAATGTTCAGCTGGATACATATTGAAGACCTGTACAAGGCCATTGTTTTTTTACAGCAGCAAAAAGAGTTGAATGGAGTTTTTAATACTTCATCACCTAACCCCGTTACCAATGCAACATTAATGCAGCTGTTCAGGCATAGCATGAAAATACCCATTGGTTTACCTGCCCCAAAATGGCTATTAAAATTGGGTGCCATATTGATCAAAACAGAAACCGAATTGATCCTGAAAAGCAGGTGGGTCATCCCGGAAAGATTACTGCAATCCGGTTTTACATTTACTTACAGCCATCTTGATAAAGCACTGGCTAATGTATTAAATTAAACCCACCAAATCAGGGTATTCGTATAAATGAGTTGTAACTTTGTTCTTCTATGAAACAGCAACCGCTAATATTATTCGATGGAGTGTGTAATTTTTGTAACAGTGCCGTAAACTTTGTTATAAAAAAAGATAAGCAGGGCCTTATTCAATTTGCTCCATTGCAATCAGAAAAGGGAAGATTATATTTCAGGCAATACAATTTGCCAGCGGCTGATGAAATGAAATCTTTTGTATTTATTGAGGATGATAAAGTGTACACCCGGTCTACAGCAGCGTTAAGGGTATGCCGGCATTTAAAAGGTTTATGGCCTTTATGTTTTGGCTTTATTATTGTACCAAGGTTTATCAGGGATGGGATATATAATTTGATAGCTAAAAACAGGTACAAATGGTTTGGGGTAAGAGATCAGTGTATGATACCCACACCGGAAGTGCGCAAAAGATTTGTAGGATAATATGGCAACAAAAAAAACATTGGTCATCGGGGCATCAGAAAACCCGGCACGATACAGCAATCTTGCGGTAAAAAAATTAAGCAGCTACGGTCACCCGGTAGTAGCATTGGGCAAAAGAAAGGGCAGCATTTCCAATACCGTTATTGAAACAGAAAAAAAACCTTTTACCGGTATTGATACGGTAACATTATACCTCAATCCCCAGAACCAGAAGGAATATTACGATTACATCCTGTCCCTTAAACCAAAACGTATCATTTTTAATCCCGGAACAGAAAATGATGAACTGGTTGACCTGGCCGGTAAAAATGGTATTGCTACGCAGGAAGCCTGCACCCTGGTATTATTAAGTACAACGCAGTATTAAATCGGCTTACAAACGCTGTAGTGTTTTTTCTAGAAATACGTTACTATTGCTAAAAATGAAATAAAAAAAATAGCCTCTCGTTTGGAAATTATTGATGGAGTTATTTAATAACGGTCAATAAAATCCTTACAATGAAAATCCTTATCCGCTACACCTGCTTAGTGCTGTTATTTGCTGTTTCTATCACTGCAAAGGCGCAAACTGCCGGCAAACCAACATTATTCAGCCGCTTTTCCGAAAAAATAGATTGCGCTGTAACAGAGTTGAACAAAGTTTTTACTGCAACTGCCAACCAGGCTATTAGCCTTTCTTTTTCTGATAATTTTTTATGCAATGCCACTGTAGTAAGCAGTGAGGTCAAGTATTCCAATCTTACCACCGTAGTAATGCGGCTTCCGGAATTTGACAACGCCGTTTTTGTACTGTCAAAAATATCGGGTATGAGTGACGTTAGTTATGCAGGCCGCATCATTAACGAAAAAAGCAGTGACGGGTACGAATTAAAAAAAGATAGCTACAATAATTATCAATTGATAAAAATAGAAACCGATAAAGTACTCCAGGTTTGCAGTGGAAAATAATAGCTGCTATCCTGTCCCTAAATCCTATCCACATGAAAAAACTATTTACCCCTATCGTAATAGTATTGTTGTTGCTGTCTTTACCCGGTCTTGCTGTACCTAAGCTCAACAGTTTTCCATCAGCAACGGCTACTATATTTTTAGATTTCGACGGGCATCGGGTTACCGGTGTTGTCTGGAATTCCGGTGTACCTTTAAATTGTGCACCATCTGGTATGAGTGATGCCGATATAACTGAAGCGTTTAACCGCACCGCTGAAGATTTTCGTCCTTTTAATATCAATATCACCACCGACTCTGCGGTGTTTTTGGCAGCTCCTTTAAATAAACGGGTGCGTATCATTATAACGCCTACCAGCAGCTGGTATGCCGGTGTAGGAGGTGTAGCGTATGTAGGCTCTTTTAACTGGGGTGATGATACACCTGGATTTGTATTCTGCGACAGGCTTGGACCAAATAGTCCTAAAATGGTGGGGGAATGCTGCTCTCACGAAAGCGGCCATACGGTAGGGTTATCACACCAATCAAGGTACGATGGCAATTGTGTTACGCCGGTGGAACAATATAACAGCGGTACCGGCAGTGGTGAACCCGGCTGGGCACCGATCATGGGAAACAGTTATTATAAAAACATGAGCAACTGGAACAACGGACCAACACCTTACGGTTGCACCAATATACAGGATAACCTTTCTATCATTACCACATCAAATAGTTTTGGCTACCGTACTGATGATTACAGCGATACATTAAATGCGTCTACTACTCTTTTAACAGGAAGCAGTTTTACAAAATCAGGTATTATTTCTACCAATTTGGATAAGGATGCATTTAAATTTAGCGTTGCTCAGAATACCAGTTTTCATTTAAGTGCTGTGCCCTTTAACGTAGGCGCCAATAACCTGGGTGCCAACCTGGATATTAAACTGGAAATGTACAATGCAGCCGGCACATTGATCAATACCTACGACCCAGCCGCTACCATGAGTATAACGATTGATACCGTGTTAAATACCGGTACGTATTATATCAAGATCGATGGAAGTGGAAATATAAATACCGGGGAATATGGCAGCCTTGGTTATTATACCATTACCGGAATAAGCGCCATATTGCCTATTAAGGATGTACTATTAAATGGCAATACCGATAATAATAAACACAACCTTAACTGGGGTATTGTTACAGATGAAGCCATTAAAACAATTGTAGTGGAAACTGCTGTTGATGGTATCAGCTTCAGTCGCCTTGTATCATTAACAGGCGGCAACAAATTTTCGTACTCCCCACTGCAAAACGGGGCATTGTATTATCGTGTAAAAGTAATTTCTGTATTGGATCATACCCAATATTCCAATACCATATTTTTAAAAGGAATTAGCCCCGGCAGGGATAATAATTTTACTGTATCCACGTTTATAACAAACGAAATCATGGTGAACGCCGCTGTACCGTACCAATACCAGTTGATCGACATTAATGGAAGAATAATTACCAGGGGTGCCGGAACAACAGGCGTTAATCATCTCAATATCAGTAACCAGCCGAATGGCATCTATATCATTAAAATCTTCAGCAACAATAAAGAGCAAACAGAACGAATTATAAAACAGTAAGGTAGATTCATGTGTAAGTTAAGGGTCAGCGTTAGGGGCTGGCCCTTTTTTTTGTGCCCCCAACTCCCTAAAGGGGGCTTTCGAAGTTTTCATGGTTTGCCAATTCTTTTCGTTTATCAAACAGCCCACTTTTAGTTATCTAATAGCCGTTAAAGTTATTATTCTGTTATGAAGCCTCCTCCAGGGGGTTGGGGGCATTGTTTTTTTCAGTAACTTTAGAAAACCCATTTTTATGTTATGGAGAAAATTTAACGGAGATCCTATTCAACTTCCCATCAAACAAGCGGTAACGCAGGCCATTAAAAGAGAAACCGATAATGGCTTTCATTTAAAAGTTTGTATCGGTACCGACAGCCAGGTTAAAGGCAAGGAAACCGAATTTGCCACTGTTATTGTTTTTTTACGTGAAGGCCATGGCGGCTTTATGTTTATTCACAACGAAAAAACATTACACAAGTACAGCATTAAAGAAAGGATGCTGGTGGAAGTTGCCAAGAGTATCGAAATTGCTTATGAATTGTGTGACCTGTTTACCGAGTATGATGTTGACATGGAAGTACATGCCGACATTAATACCAATCCACAATTTAAAAGTAATGAGGCCTTACGTGAAGCAATGGGTTACATTTTAGGAATGGGCTTTGCCTTTAAAGCTAAACCCGAAGCCTTTGCCAGCAGCAGCTGCGCCAATAAGGTGGTGAATTAAAAAAATGTTATTTAACGGCTGTGTTCGTAGTGTAAAAATTGCGGACAGTGAACCCGACTCTCTGATAGAAGCAAGAAGTAAGTATCAGGAATCAAGTATCCGACTTACTTTTATTCGTCTCCTCAATAAACGCCAGTATCTTATCCTTCCCTAATTTTTTTACAGCGCTGGTAATAAAATGTTGTGGTAAAAACTGCCAGTCCTTTTTCATAGCGGTAAAGAATTGCTTGATGTTCTTACTTACAATCGCCTGTGTTTCCTTATCCGTTTTGGTAAAGATGATACTGAAAGGCACATCCCAATCTCTTAACTGTATTAAAAACTCCAGGTCAATTTTTTGAGGGGAATGGCGGCTGTCGATCAGCACAAAAACCATAGTGAGGTTTTCTCTTTTGCGCAAATAATTTTCTATCATCTGTTCCCATCTTCTGCGGGCGCTCTGGCTTACTTTGGCAAAACCATAACCGGGCAAATCAACAATATACCAGCTGTCCCAGGCGGCATTTTTGGCCGGTGCTTTTTCTTTTACAGAAGAAGAAGCGATAATAAAATGATTCAGCATCTGCGTTTTACCCGGTGCCGAAGATGTTTTGGCCAGCTTGGTATCATTACACAGCATATTAATCAAAGACGATTTGCCTACATTACTCCTTCCGATAAACGCATATTCGGGGCGGTCCGGTTCAGGGCATTTCGTGTAATCGGGACTGCTGATAACATATTTGGCCGTTTTAATTTGCATGCCGCAAAGATAGAAGTAGTTTGCCGTTTTAGGATACTGTTATAGTAATCCTAAACTTCCAGCTAAACACCTCAACCCTAAACTTCTCAATCCTTAAACCTCGTATCTCTCTAAACTAAAAACCCATAAACCCGTTATCTTTGCAATATGACAGAATTTGCGCACGATACCGTAGTACCATATAAGGGGAGCGATGGCAGCAAAAAGGAGCAAGTCGCCGCAATGTTTGATGATATCGCCTCTAAATACGATTTTTTAAACCGTTTTTTAAGCGTTGGCATTGATATTGGTTGGAGAAAGAAGGCGATCCGGCAAATTACCGCTTTGCAACCCAAAACTATTTTAGATGTGGCTACCGGTACAGCGGATGTGGCCATTATGGCGTCTGGTATATTAAAGCCGGAGAAGATAGTGGGTATCGATATCAGCGATGGTATGCTGGAAGTGGGCAGGCAAAAAGTGGAAAAGGCCGGATTGAACGGTATTATAGAGTTGTTAAATGGTGATAGCGAAACAATAAATTTTAAAGATGGGTCGTTTGATGCGGTAACTGTAGCATTTGGGGTGCGCAATTTTCAGCATCTTGAAAAAGGGTTGAGTGAGATATTGAGGGTATTAAAACCCGGTGGAAAATTAGTGGTACTGGAATTCAGTCAGCCCAAAATGCCCGGTGTAAAAAGCATGTATAATTTGTACATGAAGTTAATTTGTCCCAATGTGGGCAAATTATTTTCTAAAAACCGCAACGCCTATAAATATCTCGACGAATCAATTAAAAAATTTCCTGAAGGCAAAAACTTTACACTGATCCTGGATAACCTGGGATATTCAAACACTTATTGCAAACCACTCAGTTTAGGAATATGCAGCATTTATTGCGGTACAAAATAGTATGCAGAATACTGGGGTTAATGCTTTGTCCTTTATTGGGTATGTCTCAATTAAGGGATGGTATCAACCTGCCCGATCACGACGAGAAGAATATTCATTTCGGTATCAACCTCGGTATTAACCGCTCACATTTTAGTTTTACGCATCATCCCATATTTTTAAACCAGCAGCCTGATAGTATCATGGGCATCGAAAGTATCAACAGTACTGGTATCAACCTGGCCTGGCTGGTAGATAAAAGATTGAGTGAACATTTCAGCATTCGCACCTATCCGCTTAATTTAACTTTTACAGAAAAAGCTTTTGAATACAGCCTGCGTTTCCCGGATGTACCCGGCGGCGAAGATTCGCTGACGATAAAAAAGATCCAGTCCATTTCACTCACCTTGCCCATACAAATAAAGTTTAGCAGCGACCGTATCGGTAACTTTAAGGTATACATGATGGGCGGCTTTAAAGCTGAGTATGACCTGGCAGCCAATGCCGGTGCAAGAAAAGCAGAGAACCTCATCAAATTAAATCGTTTGGATTATGGTGTGGAAGCTGGCCTCGGGTTTCACTTCTATTATCCTTATTTTGTATTAACCCCCGAATTAAAAATTGGCTGGGGACTCGGCAATTTACACAGCCGCGATGCCAATCTCAAATTCTCCAGTGTAATCGACCAGGTGAATTCCCGCACGATTACTTTCTCTTTAACAGTAGAGTAAGTTTTTATTGAGAGAAACAATATTAAAAATCATAATCTCTCTTAAACATATTTAAACGAATGCCCAGGCTCACCATTGTGGTATTGCTTGCATCCGGGTTACTGGCAAGTTTATAATTACGGTATTGTGCCGACAGATCGATATATAGATTCTCCCTCCATTCGTACGATACCTGCAGTATTCCATTTAAGCAGGTGGCTTTATTACCACTGCCAACAGAAAAGCCGGTGTTCATCGTCCTGGTTACATAATTTTTAAATGGATTACCGCCAAAATTTTTTCCTGCACTATCCAGTCCCTGGTAATAATAAATGGCTTTGGCAACAATATACCATTTACGCGCCGGTTGAAAATTAACAATGGCCAGCACTTCCTGGAAATTAGCACCCAATGGGTGAGCCAATGGCTGGTTGTAATGCGTGTAATTGGCAATGGTATCATTATGCGAATAAGTAAAAGGCCTTACACGGTTGGCTTCTACCTGGATATCTAAATTCTGTACACCAAAAGCATCTAAATATTTTACGCCGGCCTGTATACCAAATTTATTTACCCAGCTGGTAGGATTATTCTTTACTTCAGATAAAATAAATTCATCCAGCAAAAACTGCCCGTACAATTGTGCACGGTGTGCAATATTGGCTTTAAAATCGATACCGGCTACGGCATTGTCAGGGCTCCCCACCGTACCTTCAATATGGCGGTAGAAGATAATAGGATTCAGGTATTGAAAATCGAAATGATTTTTTCTGCCGAATATAACGCCTTCGAATAGCCCAACATTCAGCCAGCGGGTAACGTTCATGCTCAGGTGATGCATGGCTGCATACTTCCTGTCCAGCAAGGTATCGCCTGCTTTTTTAAACTGCGGCATCAGTTCCATAAATAAATTCTGGTAATTGAACTTGCCGATCTTGGTATTGATCTTTAAGAATAAATTGCTGTTGCCCCAGTCGCTTAAAAACAAACTGCGGTAGCCATTGCCGATAAAATTCTTATCATACCCAAACTGCACGTCCACATAATTTTTTACAGCGGCAAACGTAATATATCCTCTCGCATCAAAATAATCGAATCCACTTGTTTTAAAAGGTTTGTAAAATCCTACGCCCGGCACCGCTTTAAATGTATTGACCTGTTGCTGAAAAAATGCCGGACCACGTTCCTGGTTATCCGTAATAAAAGTAGAGAAACCGATCTTATTGGCGATCAAACCGCGTACGGAAACGCCGCGGCTGTTTACATAAACGGGTTTACTGGCGCCCTCTTCAAAACCTTGTGTAAATTGCAATACCGGGTTGATGGCTAAAAAGAAATCCTTTGTTTTGACTTCTAAAAAATTCGTTTTGGTTTTATAAAAGGTTTTTATAATGGGCTTTTTGCTCATAAAATCTTCTCTTGGCCCGGTTACCCATTCGGTATTGTTCATTAAAAAACTATGCATATCGTACTCATCCACCGGCGAAAGGCCCAGGTCGGTCCATTGCCAGTATTTATCCCTTCCTGTAGAATCGGCATAACCCAGCCTGGCGCTATCCAGAAATTCTACTTCCCTTACAATGTCTTTACGGTTATATGGTCTTAAGGTAGAAAAGTTAAGATGGGTATTCTTTTGCTGCTTAATTTCAAGTCTGTCAACAAAATGAATATCTTTTGAACCCTGGTTGATATAAGTGGATTGCGCTGTAGCAAAAACAGGACAAATAAAAAACAGCAGTTTGGTGAAGCTTTTAATAATTTGCATTTAAATATTTTAAATTTAACGGGTCTTCAATTTCAAGATATGCAAAAATACCTTTTTAAAAACATCCACGTGGTAAATGAAGGAAAAATTACCGTAGCTGATGTTTTAACGGATGGAAAATATATTGAACGAATCAACAGCACAATTGATGCCAAAGGGAACGTAACAGAGATTAATGGCGAAGGCAAACATCTTTTTCCGGGTGTGATAGACGACCAGGTGCATTTTCGCGAACCCGGTTTAACACATAAAGCCAATATTTATACAGAAAGTAAAGCAGCAGTTGCAGGTGGTGTAACCAGTTTTATGGAAATGCCCAACACAGTGCCTAATGCATTAACCACAACATTGCTGGAAGATAAATACAGTATTGCTGCGCAAACTTCATTGGCTAATTATTCGTTTTTTATGGGTACCAGTAATACCAACGCCGATGAAGTGCTTAAAATGAATGCGCATAAAAAAGATGTTTGTGGGGTAAAGATATTCATGGGTGCCAGCACAGGAAATATGTTGGTGGATAGTCATACTGCATTGGATAAAGTGTTCCGTGAAAGCGAGATGTTGATTGCTACGCATTGCGAAGACGAACGAATCATCAAAGCCAATTACGACAAATTAAAAAAAGAAAAGGGCGAATTAACTGCGGCCGATCATCCATTGATACGTGATGCAGAAGCCTGCTTTGAAAGTTCCTTAACAGCAATACAATTCGCCAAAAAATACAACAGCCGTTTACATATCCTGCATATCTCTACCGAAAAGGAACTGCAGTTGTTTGGCAATATGCTGCCTTTAAAGGAAAAGCGTATAACCGCCGAAGTATGTGTGCACCATTTACATTTTACCGCAGATGATTACGAAAGGTTAGGGTATAAAATAAAATGTAATCCCGCCATAAAAGCGCCGCACAATAAAACGGCTTTATGGCAGGCCTTGCTGGACGACCGCCTGGATGTTATTGCTACCGATCACGCACCCCATGCCTGGGAAGAAAAACAAGGCACTTACGAACACGCACACGCGGGCTTGCCCCTGGTGCAGCATCCCTTATTATTAATGCTCTATCATTATGCCGACGGACGCATTCCATTGGTGAAAATTGCCGAAAAAATGAGCCATGCTGTAGCCGATTGCTTTAATATTGAACAAAGAGGATATATACGGGAAGGCTATTTTGCCGACCTGGTAATGGTTGACCTGAATAAGCCATATACTGTAACCAAAGAAAATATTTTATACAAATGCGGCTGGAGTCCTTTAGAGAATTTTACCTTTCCTGCATCTATAGAAAAAACAATGGTGAACGGAAGGCTGGTATATGATAATGGATTGTGGGATGAAACCGAAAAAGGTAGCAGGTTGACATTTGACAGGAGTTAAAGAAGTTACGGGTTACGTGTTGCGGGTTGATGACCGTTAGCGAATAAAGACCATGAGATTCGAACCATCTCTAACTAACAAACCCGTAACCAAACTAACCCGTAACAATACAAACCCGCAACTAACTAAACTCGTAACTTAAAAAAATGCAGGCAGATAAAACAACACTTACCGATCTCTCCATGTTTACTATTAATGAAGAACAGAGCATTTTTCATTATGTTGATTTTACCCGAACCGTGGGAGGTAAGGAATGGTTGCGGCATTTTTTAAGCCATCCATTTGATAATGTAAAAGATATTGTACATACCCAACAGGCAATTAAAAAGATACAACAGGTCTTGCCACAATGGAATAATACCCTAATATCCAACGGGACCATTATGGTAATTGAAAAATTTCACGAAACTGCCGTTGCAGAAATACCTCATAATGCAGGCGCTGTCGGCACACTCTCTTACGCTATCTTTAATAAAGAAGATTTTTCTTTTGTACGTTATTCGGTTAAGCATTTCATAGATTTTTTTATTGGACTGCAGCAACTGACCGAATTATTATCTGCGGAGGAGAATCCTTTATTATTACAAACCATCATCGATCAAATAAAAGTACGACTGAATAAAGCTGGTCTGCAACAGCTACTGCCAAAAGAAAAAACTACCGAATTGCCAAAGGCTAACCTTTTAACACTCGGGTATTTTTTAAAAAGGCGCTATAAACAGGAAGCCGTCGAATTGGTGGAAATTTACAGCAAGCTGGATGCGTATTACAGCATGGCCATGGCCTGCATCAAACACCAGTTGTGTTTTCCCGCATTTGTAGAAGCTGAAGTGCCTGTATTAACTGCTACACAATTATACCACCCGTTGTTGCATACGCCTGTTGCCTATGATGTAGACTTACACCAGCAACAGAATTTTTTATTTTTAACCGGCGCCAATATGGGCGGTAAAAGCACATTTATAAAGGCCGTAGGCGTTGCCGCTTACCTGGCGCATACGGGTATGGGTATTCCTGCGCAGCAAATGCAGCTTACTTTATTTGATGGCTTGTTAAGTAATATCAATGTAGTAGATAATATTATGCAGGGCGAAAGTTATTTCTTTAATGAAGTGCAACGCATCCGCAAAACGATTGATAAAATAGGCGACGGCAAAAAATGGCTGATCCTCATCGACGAATTATTTAAAGGTACCAATGTACAGGATGCCATGAAGTGCAGCAGCACGGTAATTGAAGGCTTGTTGAAAATAAAAAACTCTTTATTCATTCTCTCCACGCATTTATACGAAATAGGGGAAGACCTTAAAAAGTATCCCAACATACAATTCAAATATTTTGAAACGGCAGTTGTCGACGGGCAGTTGTATTTTAGTTACCAGTTAAAAGATGGCATCAGTAATGACAGGTTGGGGTATTTGATTTTGAAGAGAGAAGGGGTGGTGGAGATGTTGGAGAAGTTATGATTGTGGTGTGCATCACAGGAAGCTGCTTTTAGGTACTGTGCTAATTTAGCGTGTATATATGAATAGTAAATCTAAAACTAATAGAGTAGAAAAAATGCTGATGCTGTTTTTACTTTCTATTACCATAGTTATTCTTTCTTGCAATCAAAAGCGATCCTTTAAAAAGGAAAAACTTACAGGTATTGGTTCATTCTCCAACAAGCTTACTGGACAAGATTCCATTCTAATGTATGCAATCTTTCAAAGAGTTGCCAAAGTGGATACGTCATTTTCAAACATGAGGTGTGCCGAAATTTTAAAATATTATGATGAGGAAAATAATTTGGTTATAAAAGAAAGTGAACAAATATGTTCGTCGGATTTAAGAGAGGCTTGTACCTACAAAACTTTTTTCGATAGTAAAAAAAATATCGTATTGAGGTTTTCGATTGATGGGATGGGAAATATTGTAGATATTTTCAGATAGTAGCCGCCTAAAATTTTTCCTCACGTCATCACTTCTGTTTAGGCAAACTACACTGTGCTTCTTACAATTCATCAGCCTTTTATTACAGGTGCTGCAACTTATCCGCTTCATTTATTTCCAGCCTTTTTACTTTTATACAAAAATGAAGATTCAGAAACTACTTTTTAGTTGTTTAATAATATTGTACTCCTGCAAAAAGGATAAAGCTTCCATGCCGGCTGTATTAGCTCCGGCGCAACCATCAATGACATATCTTGATTTAAAGGATACGGCAGTTGGTTTTAACCGGGCAGTTATATTAGATATTGATAAGGATGGCGCAACCGATATCTATTTCACTACCTTACTCGTAGGCGATCCCGTAATGCAGCAGGATAAAATGCAGTGGCTGCTAACAGGCGGGTTCGACACCAATTTCCCCGTAAATGCCAATGAATCCATACCGGTTCTTGGTTTAAATGATGCCATCACCGTAAAAGATCCACCGGGTTATAACTGGTATAATGCTTCTGCTGTTGTACTGGTACAAAAAATAATCAGTGTGGCTGCACCTCCTGTTTGGGCGGGCGACTGGAAGAAGGTGAGTCACCGCTATATACCTTTCCAACTTATTAAAGCTACGGGAGTTTATAACGGCTGGATAGAAGTAAGTTTTAGTACTGGCAATGAAAAACTGGTATTGCACAAGACTGCGGTTTGCAAAGAGCAGAATAAAGATATAAAAGCAGGTAATTGACCACAGCTGAGAAAAATAGAGGAATTCTGAAACCTTCCGTACATTAGCCAAAATTTGTACCCCATGCTCATCAAAACCTTTGGCAGCGCCGTGTATGGCGTAGAAGCAATTACCATCACCGTAGAAGTAAGCGTAAATAACCAGGGGAAAGATTATTTTATTGTCGGCCTGCCGGATAGTGCGGTAAAGGAAAGTCTGCAACGGGTAGAGAGCGCAATCAAAAGCAATCATTACTACATGCCGCGTACCAAGCTGGTGGTAAACCTCGCGCCGGCGGATATACGAAAAACAGGTACTGCATTCGATCTGCCGATTGCCATAGGAACATTGGGCGCTACCGAACAAATTGAAGAGCCGGAAAAATTAAGCAACTACGTCATCATGGGCGAATTGAGCCTTGACGGAGAGATACGCCCGATTAAAGGCGCTTTACCCATTGCCATACAGGCCCGAAAGGAAGGCTTTAAGGGATTGATCGTACCGCAACAAAATGCCAGGGAAGCCGCAATGGTGAATAATTTAAAGGTATATGGCGTAAAACATATCAATGAAGTAATTGAATTCTTTAAGAACGAAAATTCTTTACAGCCAACAGTAGTCAATACAAGAGAAGAATTTGCCCACGCACAAAGTGATTTTGATATTGATTTCAGTGATGTAAAAGGACAGGAAAATATTAAACGGGCTTTGGAAATTGCTGCGGCCGGTGGACATAATGCGATTTTGATCGGTCCACCCGGTGCCGGTAAAACCATGCTGGCAAAAAGATTGCCCACCATATTACCACCACTAAGTTTACAGGAAGCATTGGAGACAACAAAAATCCATTCTGTTGCAGGCAAACTACCGGAGAATGCTACACTCATTTCAAAACGGCCTTATCGTTCACCGCATCATACCATTTCAGATGTTGCGTTGGTTGGAGGCGGCGGCAACCCGCAACCCGGAGAAATTTCTTTGGCGCACAACGGGGTATTATTCTTAGACGAACTACCGGAATTTAAAAGAACAGTGCTGGAAGTGATGCGGCAACCCATGGAAGAAAGAAGGGTCACCATCAGCAGGGCAAAGGTAGCGATGGATTTCCCGGCTAGTTTTATGTTGATCGCTTCGATGAATCCATGTGGATGCGTGGCCTTTTCCCGCTTAAGAGTGTAGTACCCTATAATCCCCATGGGAATATGCTAATTGCAAATCCAGTTACCCTTGGTGATAAACTCAGGAACCGCCGATTAGAATTAGGGCTTTCTCAAAGCCAAGTAGCCAAAATTTTTAATACTGATTCTGATTTAGTTTATATGTGGGAGAAGAATTTAGTTAAACCTACGGTAAAACGATTCCCTCAAGTAATAGATTTTTTAGGATATTTCCCATTTGATATTAACCAAGATTCCATAGGAGGGAAAATAAAAAAGTATAGATATGCTCATGGGTTAAGCCAGGAAAAAATGGCTAATTTTCTAGATATTGATGAATGTACAGTGAGTAATTACGAAAGTGGTAAGCGAACCCTTTCAAGGAAAAAACAAGATATAATAGTAGCTCAATTAATACCTAAAAAACTTAACTCCTATAATTTAATAAGGGGTTCACGCCAAATCAAGGAGTAAACAATTATCACTTTAAATTTTCGTTTTAAATTAAGGAATCAAATGGCCAACTCGAATATATATATTATTTACCATATTGTATATTGCTGATAATCAATATATAATCATTTTGGTATAGAAGTTGGACAAAATTTAATGAGATTTCTGATTACAAATATTACTTTTGGCACCAATATATTTAAATTTTGTTCAATTTAATTATCATAAAATTATTAATTAATACGTGGTCATTTTCTTAAAGCAATAATAGAGACGGCCGTCAAAGTAGGCAATTACCAAGCTCAATAAATTAAAAATATGGATTTGATTAAAAATAATAATCTTTCGTTTTTTTTGGAAACTATAAATCGGAGTTTTAATACCAATTACATACAAGGCGATGATATCAGGTCAATCATTATTGATTTAATTAAGAGAATTTCGTTGAATGAAAATAAACTTAAAGAGATTGCAAAAAGAAGTTACGATCATGTAAATGGGTTTACTAAAATTGTGCTTTTTGAGTCAGAAGACAAAAAAGTAAAAATCAGATTGCATTTATGGGGAGAAAAGTATCAAAAATCTACGATTTCCGATTTACACGATCATAGATGGTCTTATATTTCTATTCCTATTATTGGTGAATTAAGGGAAAGCCGCTTTGTAGAAAATTTAGAAAAAAATAGTTGTAATAGCTTGAAAAAAGTAAAGTATAATTGTTTTTCTAGAGGCGAAAGCGAGTGGTTGAATTTGGAAGGTTATGAAATTGTGTCATTAATAAAAGATACAACGAAACTTCATGAGACTGGCAACGTGTATTTTTGTGCAGCTGGCGAAATACATCAATTAGAACCTACCACGTTACCATGTGCCAGTATTGTAGTCACTTTTGAACCAATTAAAGATTATGCTAGAGTTTATAGAGATAAAATAGAAACCGAGGATTTTATGAAAATCTATGTTCCTAATTTGGATTTAAAAAAAATTAAAGAATCTCTTCTGTATGTTGTGAAAAACGCATAATTTTTTTGCTCCCTAATTAACCTAATACTTTAACCATTCTCACATGGCTTTAATTCTGCATTTAACTGATTTACACTTAGCAAAAAATCAAGAGGTTGGAGATTTCAAAACACAAAGTTCTTTGCAGCAAGAAGATAAAATAACAAGACTTACCATATACAAGGAGACTTTAAAGGAGTTAAAATTATTCCTTATTTCATCGAAACAAAATCTAGATGCGATCATAGTATCAGGAGATATAACTATACAAAATGACGCAGAAGGATTCGACCTTTTAGAAGACGTGCTTAACGCACTTGGAAATAAAAGACCAGACAATTCAAAAATCTTAGTAGTTCCAGGTAATCACGATGTGACATGGAAAGTTTTACCAAGTAGTAGAGAGAAGTATAAAAATTTCTTGGAGAAGATTAGAAAGAAGAAGTATGTAACTCCATTCCTTGATGGCGTAGATAAGGCTAGTGCAAGAAACAAAAGAGGGTTGTTTTCAATAGAGAATGAAAATATTCAATTTGTACTAATAAATTCTTCTAATTATTGCGGATCACAAGAGGTACTTACTATAAAAGAGGATGAATATACTCTTTTAAAAGATTTAATCAATAATCATGAGTACGGAAAAAAATTTATTGAGTATATAGAGAAATTAAGAACTCAGGATATAGCAAGGATTTCTCCGAGCCAGCTTACTTATTTAAAATCAATCTTAAATTCAGAATTAGTCAAGAATAAGGAGAACGTACTGAAAATAGCGATAACTCATCATCATATAGATAATGTGTCAACGTCAGAAGAGTTTAAAAGTTTTGAATCAATAACGAATGGAGGACTTTTAAACAATTTCCTTTTAGAGAACAATTTTCACATATTAGTTCATGGGCATAAACATCACGGTACAATATATTGGAAATGGATACCAAATTATAATAGATTGTTTAATGACGTAAATACACAACAGCCATTACTCGTGATTTCCGGAGCGACAATGTCACATAGTGATTCAAGTAAGGATGAAGATGTGTGCAGGTTGTTTAAAATTGAGAAAATAACTACTGGACATAAAATAGAAATTTCGCCAATTGTGGGTATGATAATTGGAGGAAATTTTAACTTCCCCAAAGAAACTTATTCGTACAATATTAATACGACGACCTCATCTTTAAATAGCTTAAATCCACCAAGTATCAGTACAATAATTTCTGGCAATAATTTGAACGACACTTATGCAAAAATTCTTGATTATTTTAAAACAGTTGGGAATGAAAAAAACGTATATCAAATTGTTACAGAGATAAAAGAATTTAAAATAGAAGAAGTATATAAACTCCCGAGGTTATATGTGAACAATTTTGGCTCAGTGTCAGGAGAGGAATGGTTAAAAAATATAGTTGATTGGTGGAGTAGATCAAAAACGAAACTTGTGCAAACCGTGAATTTTACTCACGGACAAAGAATATATAATTACAACAGTAAGGAAATTGATCAAAAATCAAGGGTTATAAAAATTATTAGAAAGCATATCAAAGAACGGTTGAGTCTCTCAACAGCAAGATTAATTATTAATTTATATTCCCCGGAAATCGATGATTTATCAAAAGGAGATTTAGATGCACCTCAATTTACCTTGTTACAGCTTTTGATAGAAGAAAATCTAATAACCGGTAAACTGAATTTAAACTGTGTCGCATATTTTAGAAAGCAAGAAATGCGTTATTGGTGGGCAGTAAATGTTTCCGAAATAAAGAAACTGGTAGTTCAAGTTATTAAAGAAATCGGTTCAAGTCAGTTAATACCAGGAAGTATAACAATTATAGCTGCTGTAGCATATTCAAGTAGAGAAAAAACTTTAGCTGAAGTTGCCATACCTAAAATTGATAGACTATTTGATGACTACAAAATAAATTTTCATAAACCAGGAGATATTGAAACACAAAACAATAATTTGTGGCTTCTCATATATTCTTTACTACATAAAGATGTTCAAAATAGAGACAATTATCGAATGCAATGGATTGATATTCTAGAAAATTTAATTCCACTTGAAAATCGAGATATTAATACAGTTCCGATTTCTATTGATGGTATTGAGTATGTTGTCAAACAAATTGAATTGTATCTAAGAGTTAGAAAAAGTCATAATTTAGAAAATTATAAGCATGCTTTGATTTCTTTACTAGATAAGAATAAGATGTTTCTCAGAAAAGAAAAAGGAAAAGATAGAGATGCTATTGAGTATTCATATGAAAATTGGAGAAGCGATTGTAAAACTATTGTAACGGAAGCAAAGAAACATATCATAAAAGTATATAGTTAAATTAAAATAATTGCGATAGGGTTTGAATTTTTGTATAACTAAAATAAAAACCTGCCGGATATTCTCCAAACAGGCTTTGACGTGCTAACTAACCATAGATTCATCAATTACTTCATTCAGTTCATCTTTTGTTTCATTTCCTGGCCTATTTAGTATAAGATCAACAGCTCTTTGTGCCTGGCCGCTGGCAGCAATGATAAAATGCTTATCACTCTTAAACTTTTGCAGCCAGCTACTGATATATGCTGCAGAGTTTTCAATTTGCTTCTCAATTATTCCGGTAAAGGAATTAAGATATGAAGCACCAAGTTCTGCAATCAATTCTTCCATGCTGTAGGGTTCAGAACCAAATTCAGCCATGTCAACAATCGATTTCCTACCCAAACGTTTTTCTGCGCCGGTACTGTGTACCAGCTCGTGAAAAAGCGTGGAATAGTAGCTTTCAGGATTTTTAAAGCTTTTCTTCTTGGGCATGTTGATGTAATCATCAACCAAGTGATAGAAGGCTTTTTGCTCCTTGTGCTTTAATACCGGACAGTCAGGCATTGTGTTGATGATTGCTTCGCATTCTAGGAAACTATCAGTTTGGACCTTTACAAAATCGGGAACCAAATCTTTAGGAATATCCCGGCATTGTTCAACATTAAAGACCTTGTAATACCGAAGCATTGGAATCAGTTTCGGTTTGCCTTTGTCATCAAATTCTTCAGGTACTTTCTTTACCTGTTTCCAGAAAGCAACGATATGGCCATGTTGCCCCTGATTGACGCTGCCGCCTATCTTCTTTAATTGGTCCCAGGTGAGGAACAAATTACGTTCATAGTTAAGCGATAGTAGCAACCAGAGATTAATGCCCCGGTATCCCCGTTTGCTGATGGCATTCATGGGAATACCAGATTCGCCCCATGGCTGTTGCCAGGGGATAGTACCAGCTTCTAGTAATTCAATAATGCGGTCAGTGACCATTTGATACACATCCAATGGTTTGGATGAAGTGTTTTGTGAATCCATAATTCAATAATTTAATTGTGAAAGAATAAATGTTTCTTTCATTCTATAGAATCATCGCAACACACATAAGGGAGGGGATTGTGTCTATTAGGCATATTTCTGTTGAAAATAAATCTGAACAACATCATAAATTTCTTTCGCTATTCATTATTGTGTTTAATTGCGAAGGATATTTTTAAACACTTAAATTTTTATTATGACACTAACAGCTTCGGTAAATGATTTTTTCACACATTGCAGGTACGAAAAACAATTAAGCCCTAAGACACTTAAGGCTTATGAAATTGACCTAAAACAATTTATTTTGTTTTTAAAAAATAAAGAAAATATAAAAGATGTTTCTAAACACGAGATCAGAGATTATTTGGCTTCAATAGTCTCACTTAAGCCGCGAACTGTAAAACGGAAAGCTGCTACTATTAAAGCCTTTTTTAACCATTTAGAATTTGAGGATATAATTGACCTTAATCCTTTACGGAAAATGCGCATTAAGATTAAAGAACCTCAAGTACTTCTTTCCGCAATGGACTTAGGCGAAATAAAAAAAATATTTAGAATTAGCTATCAACTTAAGAATACTAATAATAAATTAAGTCTTTCATATTTGAACGCATTACGAAACATTGTAGTAATAGAATTGTTATTTGCAACAGGAGCACGAGTATCGGAAATTGCTAACTTAAAAAAATCAAATTTAAACCTTCGATCAGGGAACATAACAATAAAAGGAAAGGGGAATAAAGAAAGAAATATTCAGATTTGTAATGTAGAAAGCATTGCCGTCATAAATGAATATTGTTCTCTTTTTGAAAGTAGCATCAGTACTTCTGGTGGATGGCTTTTGGTAAATAGACTAAACAGGCGACTTTCAGACCAATCTATTCGGGGGATAGTAAGAAAAATATGCACAAAAGCAGGAATAAAACGAAAAGTCACACCACATGCATTCCGTCATACTTTTGGAACATTACTTTTAGAAAAAAATGTAGATATCCGTTACATACAAGCCATGCTGGGTCATAGCTCAATTATGACTACCCAAATATATACTCACGTTAATAATAAGCGGCAGCGTCAAATTCTTGCGACGAAACACCCGAGGGAAGATTTTTCAATTCAATAGCTAATTTTCAATAAAGGATAACTAAATATTATCCT